>BNJS01003949.1_pt1:0-1950000 | contig 2595704 bp, 2597 predicted proteins | sample 8540461 | NCBI WGS metagenome assembly BNJS01 (sample SAMD00202454, study PRJDB9452) | human saliva metagenome | isolation source: human saliva | place: Japan
TCTGCTTGGCTTTAATGAATACTTCTGCACCCAGAGTTTATTATAATAATTTGCCCAAAAATCCCATACAGCTTGCATATAATTACACCTCTTCTCCATATATTCAAGTGTTTTAAGTAACATCAATATTTTTAGCTTCTCGTTAATAAGTAAAGCTTATTACTTGTCTATCACATAAACAATAACCGGTTATATACCATAATTTCTTATACAGCTATTTATTGCCGGTTGTCGATTAAAGAAGCACTCCCTATAAATCTTCCGTATTCTTTTTTAAGATTTTATTTGCCAACACCCATATCAACATTCTTTACATCTTTAAGTTCTATTTTTCCATCCGCTCCTTCTGTAAAGATCACAATACTGAATTTTTCACCATCATCAAAAGACAGCTTTTTCGTACGGGTGAATACCGCATAACTTTTATCATAATAGGGTTGTTGTGCTATATATGCAATAGGCTCGAATTCTTTGTCTGTGGAATCCTTTACAGCCTCCTCAAAGATACTTTCTATATCCGGATTTTTTTCAAGTTCATAGTCGTTTTGATTACTTTCCCAACCGTCACTCATGTCAAACGGTAGCCCTTTAGTTCCCGTGATTTCGCAGTTCCCATCAAGGTCTTCATAAACATTTGCCAGAAAATATCCCCATTCGGCATCGGGAACTGATATTCTGCCTTTGCAAAGATAGGAATAATTGGTTCCCGATACAGTTTGTGAGCCCAGTACTGCTATCGGAATATTCATATAACCGTCCTTATTATCTGCTTTATTAAACGCTTCCATAGCTTCTTTATTATCATCCGGTAAGATACTGTTCTCATTTACGATCCATCCGCCTACCGTTTCTTCTGAGCTTTCTTTTGACTCTGAACGCTCAGATATCGTTGTTTGTTTTTTTTCTTCATCCGAATTATTACCACTGCATGCTGTAAGTGTAAATATCATCAATAAACCTAAGATAACCGATACGATCTTTCTCTTCATAACTAAACTTTTCCTTTCATCTGTTGCATAGTTTTTTGAAATATATTTATCTTATCCCCTTAACATATTAAGACGAGATCAGGTTGTTAAAAGTCTCGCTTTTTTTATTTTATTTAATATTTTTAATAAGCTCTGTTTATTTAATACTTTTTATTAGAATTTTGCTACTTATATCTTAATTTTTAAATATCTGTACAAATTCCTACTGTTCCTATAAGTCTGCATATAATTGACTGCCATAAGCTACTGTACCGGACGTTTTTTGTATACAACAGCTACGATACTCGGAATAAACAATGCTTTATTTATACGACAAGCCCCCATGAATTTTAACTTATCGCCTGCAAATCCTCTGTATTCTTTTAAATTCGGGTAATGCGGGGCGCCTGTCATGATTTTAAATATACCGCAACCGAACCTATCCTTAAAACCATTCTCAAGACCGCATACTACTATGATGCAACCTTTTTCTTTTAAAAGATCTGCCATATCCGAAAGTGCTTTTTCCTTATTTTCGTAAAACGGCAATGAATGTGTACAGGTAATTACATCGAATTTCCTGCAGATCTTTTCTTTTATATCACATACATCAGTATGTATCAGCTCTGCTTCAATATTATTGATCTTGAGGTTTCTTAGGGCTTGTTTTATCATATTTTCGGAATAGTCCGCACCGCAGAGGTCAAAATCTTTACCGAACTCTTTATATATATCTTCCAAAAGCTGTCCGGTACCGCATCCCATATCAAGCAGATCACCGTTTTTTATCTTTGTCTTTTTTATAATATCTATAACCTTGTCCCTGCTTGGCTTTAATGAATACTTTTGCACCCAGAGTTTATTGTAATAATTTGCCCGGAAATCCCATATACTTTTCAAATAAACACACCTCTCCTCTCCATATATTAAAGCATTCTCAGTAAAGTTTCTATTCTTTAAGTTCTTATTAACAAGTAAAGCTTATTACTTTTCTATATTTATACAAATAGCAAAATATATTTTATAAAAAATAAGTAAGTTATCTTTACAATGATAGCCTAATACATAAGCCTATGCAATTGATTATATATATTGTGGCTGTTAAATCAAGTTATATAAAACTTACTTTTGTATAAATATAATTGCTTGTTTTTTTATCTTTATATATAATGATTTAGCGGGGAGTTAGTAACATAAACAATGGTTAGATTAAACAGCAGTAATTAACAGAAACACTCCCTATTTCAATCATACTCGCAGTACTGTTAATAAAGTTTCGACAAACTTATTACAGACTGCGGAACTCGTGTGCTCGCCTACTCCGTGGCGAGCTGCACTCGAACAGTCCTCGTCTGTAAAATTTGTAACTCACTTTATTAACAGTACTAACCGCTAAAAAGATTGAAATAGGGAGTGTTTCTTTAATCGCCAACCCGTAAGAAATATCTGTTTAAGAAGTGAGGTAAAATAAACAGCTATTGTTTATGTTGCTAAGGGGGCAGAAGTGAGGTGTTGCAGAGACTTTTATTCAAATCTTAAAAACAGTCGTTCCCATAGGGAATGTGGCGTTAGATAAAAGTGTGCCTACACCTCTCCCCCTCCGCCGATACCTTAGGCACATAAACCGTTAAACTATCTTGCCAAGGACAATCTGAGACCGCCGGTACTTGCTTTACCGAGCCGCAAGGCGAAGATAAAGCTTAGTACCGCTGCGAGGCGAAGTTAGCGAGAGCGTGTCCAAGGCAAGATATGTTTGTAACGGTTTATGTGATAGATAAACCATTATTTCTAAAGGAGAACAGCTATGAAAGATATTCAAAGAATACTTGAGCTTAATCAAGTTTTATATAATAGATATAATACGCCTATGCCCATATTGGATGAATTTATTTTCGGATTTAAATGGGCTATGGCTATAGACAGTAACAGGAATATAAGCTTTGCACTTAGAATAGGTAAGGAAAGACCTGTTAAAGAGTATGAGACCGTCATACAAAGTATTATAGGAAAGCCCTTGGATAAGTGTATAGAAGAGCTTCTAAGTATGAATGACGAAACTATGCGTACAGTGCTTGTTGCCTTAAGCAACTTAATGAGCAAGCCATTTAATAAGCCTGACCTTTTAAAAGAAAGAGGAATCAGTCGCAGCGAGGGACTTAATTTTAAGTATGAGGTTGAAGGCAAGAAGGTCGGACTTATAGGTTACGGTGTCTATATCAAGTTCTTTCTTAACAAATGCAAGGAGTTTCATGCCTTTGACCTACTGCCTGAAAAGGGAATCCTAAGCTATCGTATATCAAAAAATAATATGGAAGTATATCCTAAGTCAGTGTATTTCCATCTGGGTGATGATGCTTTGAATCACAAAGATGTGCTTAAAGAATTGGATATCATAATTATGTCAGGCTCTACCTTGGTTAATAATTCTTATCTTGATATATTAAAAGCCTGCCCGAAGGCTAAGATAAGGGGAATATACGGTCCAAGCAACGAGCTTTGCCCGGAATATCTTTTTGATGCCGGCTATAATTATATATTCAGCATGACGCTAAAGGACTCTAAGGAGTATCTTGACTGCGCACTTTCAGCAATACCTGACTTTAAGACTTTTGAAATGATGAATTTGTATGAGCTTAAGAAGGTGGAGTAGCTAAAATGGGGTTGTCGCACTCTAAGTAACATATGCAATATATTAAATCAGTATGTATTGTAATATTTTGCTTTAATGCGACAACCTATTTTATATTATATAGTTATCTTTTAGTCTTTAAATGTTAATACTTTAATTTCGTACTATACCTACTCTTTCCAATTACTTTTAACAATCAAAATACAACTTCCTTTTTCATAACATCCCGGCGAGTATCAAATGAACTTCCTGATTTTTTGTATTCTACTTTTGTCAGAATTTTCATTCCATATTTTTTTGAGGGTCTAGCCGGCTCCCGGTAGTCCGGATTGTCTTTTTTATTAATTGCGGTACAATGAGCTTTCACCCTTAGCTAACCTTATTTCAACATCTCCTTCCTCACATCTTCCGGCATCAATCTTCCGCCTGTTGCCCAGACAATATGGGCAGCATTATCCATACACTCTTTAAGCCCCTTTTCTTCAATATACCTTCTACCCTCTTCAAAATTAAAAAGTGCAGTAACTCCATGGAAACCTGCACAGGAGCTGGGCTCTATAAATATATGCTCACTTTCCCAAAGCCCCTTCATATAAGGTATAAGTCTTTCATCTTTAACAGTGATTTCTCCGCTAAGCCTCTCGTCCATAAGTCTTGATACAAGACCTGAGCATCTGCCTACCGCAAGTCCGTCTGCCTGTGTAATTCCTGTCAGTCCCACATCCTGCACACTGATCTGCTCATACTTTTCTGTAAGCATACCAAGAACCATGCAGGGAGCTTGAGTGGGTTCTTCAAAGAAACAATGCACATTATCGCCAAATAAAAGTTTAAGTCCGAATACTATTCCGCCCGGAGCTCCACCTACTCCGCAGGGAATATATACAAAAAGCGGATGTTTGCTGTCTACAACTATATCCTGCTCCTTAAGCTGGGCTGCCAGTCTTTCTCCGGCTACGGAGTAACCAAGGAAAGCTGCTTGGAGTTTTCATCATCTACAAAATAGCTGTATTCATCCATGTCTGAGAGTTTTCTACCCTGCTCAACCGCCTCACTGTAGTCTCCGCTATACTCTATGACCGTAACTCCCCTGCTTCTTAAAAGATCCTTCTTCCATTGCTTAGCATCGGCAGACATGTGTACTATCGCCTCATAACCTATGGCAGCACTCATGATACCTATACTCATACCTAAGTTTCCGGTAGAGCCTACCTGTACCTTATACTTGGAAAAAAACTCTCTTCCTTCTTTTGAAGCCAATTTCATATAGTCATCATCTTCACTTTTTAACAGCCCCTTACTTAATGCCAAGTCCTCACTATGTTTTAATACTTCGTAAATGCCTCCTCTTGCCTTAACTGAGCCGGCTACCGGCAAATCCGAATCTCTTTTTAAGTACAGCTTTCCCTGTATAGGATAATTTTTACAAAACTCCTTATTTAACAGATCTTTCATATTTGAAATTATACTTAGGGGCGACTCTATTATTCCCTTAGAAATAACAGTTTCAGGAAAGTAATGCATAATCAAAGGAGCAAACTTCTCAAGTCTCTTTGAAGCCTCCTCTACATCTTTTTCGCTAAGTTTTGCTTTTTTAAAATCTTCTTTCTTTGAAAGTTTTGGGTTTAGCCAAAGTATTTCCTCAGCCTTTTTTATTTTATCAAGCATTGCTTTCTCCTTCTTCCTTTGATTTTTAAAAGGGCTGTTGCATTTTAAGATTTTCACACAAGCCATAGATGACATTCTGCCAAAATGCCACTACATCCTGTACTTGAACTCTATTTTGCAACAGCCCCATTCGTATACTTATTAAATTAAAAATGACTATATACTTCTTGTATACTTCTTAAGCCACTCTTTTTCTTCATCATTTAAGTAGTCTTTGGTCTTTTCATAAACCTGTGCATGGTACTCATTAAGAAGTTTGATCTCCTGTTCATTCATAATCTCCTTCTTAACGGCATCAAGATCCATAGGAACAAAGGTTATTGTCTCAAAGTCTAAGAATTGACCGTACTCATTAGTCTCAGCCTCTCTTACAAGGATCTCGTTCTCAAGACGTATTCCGTGTGAACCTGCTATATAGATACCCGGCTCATTGGTTATAACCATTCCCGGCTCGAAAGGATATGAATCTCCCGGTCTGTACTGCCATCTGATTCCGGACGGACCCTCATGGATATTAAGAAGATATCCTACACCGTGTCCTGTACCGTGATTATAATCTAAACCTCTGTCCCAGAAAGGCATTCTTGTATACATGTCAAGATTTGTTGAATTACATCCCTTCTTAAACTTTGCATTACCGAGTCTTAAGTTAGCTATAAGTACAAGGGTAAAGTGTTCCTTAACTATATCCGCTACCTCTCCCAAAGCATAGGTTCTTGTAATATCGGTTGAACCTTCATAGAAGCCTGCTCCGGTATCGGTCAGGAATAATGAACCTTCCTTAAGCTCTGAGTTGGTCTCGGGCTTTGATGTATAGTGTACTATCGCACCATGCTCTGCAAAAGCACATATCGGCTCGAAGCTCGGTCTTATAAAGTTACCCATCTCGGCTCTGAACTCATCCAGCTTATCGGAAGCTGACATCTCGGTGATAGTCTCTTTGGATACATTCTCCTTAAGCCACTTCATAAATCTTATATGAGCTACACTGTCCTTTATCTGAGCCTTCTTTATATTCTCTATCTCAACCTTATTCTTTATTGCCTTGAATACTATCTCGGGATTTTGCTTGTCTACCTTTGCGACTGATTCAGGTATATTGCAGTAAAGTGCATAGTTGATCTTTCCTGAGTCTAAAAGCAGTCCCTTCTCAACACTCACTTTCTTAATATCTTCGTAAATGTCGTTGTAAGGCTTTAATACAACATTGTCCTTTGCAAGTGTCTTCTTGATCTCATCACTAAGTTTTGATTCATCTATATAAAGGATCACACTGTCCTTATCTATAATTGCATAGGAAAGAAGCAACGGGAAGAACTCTATATCATTACCTCTAATATTAAGAGTCCAGCATATATCATCCAGGGTCGTAAGTACATGCTTGTCAGCACCGTGCTCGCTCATGAATTCTCTTATTCTCTTAAGCTTATCTGTAGTACTCTCTCCCGCATACTTGATATCAAGTGCAAATGCAGGTTCTGTAGACATAGGAGGTCTGTCAGTCCAAACTTCATCTATCAAGTCAAGGTCGTACACCAGTTTAGCACCAGCATCCTCAGCTATTTGAGCGTATTCCATACCCTCAGCCATAGTAATGACTCTTCCGTCAACTCCCACTGTATTACCGCTTTTTACAGCCTTCACAAGATATTCGCTTATAGTAGGAACTCCGGGCTGACCCATCTTCATAAGATCTACTCCGCTACCTTCAAGCTGATTGCCTGCCTGTAAAAAGTATCTTCCGTCTGTCCAAAGCTTTGCTTCATCCAAAGCTATGACTGCAGTACCTGCCGAACCGGTAAAACCTGTAATAAAGGCTCTTGCCTTAAAATGCTCTCCAACATACTCACTTTGATGAAAGTCTGCAGTAGGCACTACATAAATCTACGCCTCTTGACTTCATAAGCTCTCTTAGCTTTGCAATACGTTCACTTACCTTCATAGGTATGTACCTCCTTGTATTTTACCTTATTCCTGACATTTGTATAATAAACCTGTAATTACACTCTGTTGATTTTGTATACAAACTATCGGTTTACAGGATAATTTTATACTATAATAATAACACTTTATATAAGATGGTTCAAGGTTAATTGACAACTATGTTATTTTTATCTGACCAATAGCTTGCTTATTTCGTATTGATCCTCAGGTATGGACTTCTTCATTGCCAATCCTTCCTGTATGTCTATGTCGCAAAACTCACCGTTTTTATATGCTATCAGTCTGTTTCTTTTTCCCTCTACAAGCAATTGTACAGCCTTTGCTCCCATGATAGATGCGTAGACTCTGTCTTTACATGTCGGCGCTCCGCCTCTTTGCATGTATCCGAGTATCGTGGCACGGGTCTCAACTCCCGTTGCAGCCTCTATTCTTCTTGACATGGAGGTGGAATGTCCTATGCCCTCAGCATTTATTATTATATAATGTTTTTTACCTCTTTTTTTATTCTCGATTATTTTATTTATAAGCTCCTGCTCGTTACCGTCGTATTTCTCGGGTATAAGTATGTCCTCGGCTCCATTTGCAAAACCACACCACAGTGCTATATAACCTGCATTTCTTCCCATTACCTCTATTATGCTGCATCTTTCATGTGAGGTCGAAGTATCTCTTACCTTATCTATAGCCTGCATGGCGGTATTAACTGCGGTATCGAATCCTATAGTATAATCAGAACATGATATGTCAAGATCTATAGTTCCGGGGATCCCCATGGTGGCTATTCCGAATTCCGCAAGTTTTCCGGCTCCTCTGAATGAACCGTCTCCTCCTATGACCACAACAGCATCTATATCATGCTTTTTGCAGATCTCAGCGGCTTTTTTTTGTCCCTCTTCCGTGGTGAATTCCGGACATCTTGCCGTATAAAGTATGGTACCTCCTCTGTCTATAATATCACTGACACTTACTGCGTCCATGTCTATGATCTCTTCCTGTAACAGACCGGCATAGCCCCTCATGATCCCCTTGACTTTAAGGTCACTGTGTATTGCACTGCGAACCACGCCTCTTATTGCGGCATTCATACCCGGAGCATCTCCTCCGCTGGTAAGAACACCGATAGTCTTTATCTTTTTGACATATAACCTCCTATGATTTTAGAAACTCTGTTTACAATTTCGATACAAGTTTGACATTTTCTTCTTTAAGCTTTTTTAGCATCTCTTCGTATATTTTTTTATGGTCTGTTTTATGCTCCCATTTTTTTATGTTTTTTTCCTGCTTCAGATAAATGCAAAGCTCATCTCTCCCCGGATTTTCATTGACCAAAGTACTTATATACCCGGCATCTTTAAGATAGCTTTCCTTATTATCATACTGCAACCAGAGCTGTTTGTATACCTTTGAAAAATCATGCACCGCTTCGCATATTATCTTAGTATCCTGTTCGTCGCTTACGCTCAGTTTCCCTTCAATATAGACTTTCGCATCTTCATTCAGACTGTGCATATACTTTTCGTATACTTTGGGAAATACTATTACTTCTATGCTTCCTACCAGATCTTCCAACTGTAAAAAAGCCATAAGTTGATTGTGTTTTGTATACTTTTTAGTCACACCCGAGAGTATACCGCCCATTATAACCCTCATTCCGTCTCTAAATTTTGTACTCTCGATTTCATCCTCTTTTTGAAGATCCGTGGTTTTTATTTTGGATATGTCTAAAAGTTCTTTTTCAAACTCTTCCAACGGATGCCCGCTTACATAGACTCCGAGTATCTCTTTCTCAAAGGAAAGCATCTCTTCCCTGCTCATTTCTTCAAGACTTGGATAGCTTATTATGAAACTTTCCTTTGCCTCCTCATCTGCGAACTCAAAAAGGCTTATCTGACCCTCCACGGTCTTTTTATCTTTCTGTTTTTCATCAAGCAGTTTTTCATGTATTGATAGCTTTTGTCTTCTGTTGCCGTGCAGTGAGTCCAGTGCTCCGGCTTTGATCAGATTCTCAAGGTTTCTTTTGTTCACACCTCCTGAGGACAATCTGTTTACAAAGTCTTCCATGGAAGTATAAGGACCCTGTTCTTCTCTGTTTTTGATTATTTCTTCAGCCACATTATGACCTACACTTTTAATGGCTGAGAGTCCGAACCTTATAGAATCACCGGATACCGAGAATACGCTTTCTCCGCTATTGATATCGGGGGGCAAAAGCTTAATACCCATTTGCCTACAGGACAGTATGTATTCGGCTACCTTTGATGAATTGTCTATGACCGAACTCATGGTCGCTGCCATAAACTCTTTTGGATAATAGTATTTAAGGTAGGCGGTCTGATATGAGATCACCGCATAACAGGCTGCATGAGACTTATTAAACGCATACTTGGCAAAATCTATCATCTCGTCAAATATTTTATTTGCTATATTTTCCGGGATCTTGTTATTTACACAACCGAGTACCCCCTGTTCTTTATTGCCGTATACAAAGTTCTGTCTTTCTTCTTCCATGACAGAGGACTTTTTCTTGCTCATGGCTCTTCTTACCAGGTCACTTCTTCCCATAGTATATCCTGCAAGTTCACGAACTATCTGCATGACCTGCTCCTGATAAACTATACAACCGTAGGTAGGTGACAGTATATCTTTAAGTTGCGGACATTCATATACTATTGATGCCTTGTCTCTCTTTCCTTTATGTATCTGGGTATAAAATCCATAGGTCCGGGTCTGTAAAGTGATATCCCGGCTATGATATCCTCGAGGCAGTCCGGTTTAAGCTCTTTCATAAAGCTTTGCATACCCGAGGACTCTATCTGAAAGATGCCCTCCGTCTTACCTGTAGATATGTAAGCATATACATCCTTATCTTCAAAGTTGAGTTTGTTAAGATCTATTTCTATTCCATAGTTTTTCCTGACTTGCACTACTATATTCTGTATTACCGTCAGTGTCCTAAGCCCCAGGAAGTCCATTTTCAAAAGTCCGAGCTCTTCAAGTCCGGTCATGGTAAATTGTGTGGTCACTGAACCGTCACTTGCTTTTGATAGGGGTACATACTCGTCAGTACTTTCTTTTGTTATGACCACCCCGGCAGCATGCATTGAGCTGTGTCTTGGCAAGCCTTCAAGCCTTTTGCTCATATCTATAAGATATTTTACTTCTTCATCCGTCTCATAAAGGTTTTTAAGCTCGCTGCTTTGTACCAAAGCCTTATCAAGATTCATGCCAAGCTCTGCAGGTATAAGTTTAGCTATGGTATCACATCTTGCATAACTTAAGTCCAAGGCTCTGCCGACATCCCTTATAACTCCCTTAGCCTGTAGGGTACCGAAGGTTATGATCTGACACACCCTGTCCTCTCCGTATTTTCTTATTACATAGTCTATGATCTCCTGCCTTCTTTCGTAGCAAAAGTCTATATCTATATCCGGCATGGATATTCTTTCCGGATTTAGAAATCTTTCAAAAAGTAACTGGTACTTTATAGGATCTATATCTGTGATTGCTAATGTATAAGATACCAGACTTCCTGCTGCCGATCCTCTTCCCGGACCTACCGGTATGTTGTTGGATTTGGCATAGTTTATAAAATCCCATACTATAAGGAAGTAGTCCACATATCCCATATCCTTTATGACTTTAAGCTCATATTCCAATCTTTCTATAAGTTCTTTACCCGGATCACCATATCTTTTATTGAGCCCGTCTTTACATAGTTTTTCAAGATATTCATAAGCCTCATGACCTTCCGGAACGTCATACATGGGAAGTTTCGTAACACCGAACTCTATTTCAACATTACATCTTTCGGCTATACTGCCACTGTTGTCTACAGCATCCAAAGCATAGGGGAAGAGCTTTCTCATCTGCTCGTCGGATTTTAAGAAAAACTGACCTCCCTCATACTTCATTCTGTCAGTATCATGAACCTTTTTAGCAGTCTGTATACACAAAAGTATGTCATGTGCCTGTGCATCTTCTTCATAAGTGTAATGTACATCGTTGGTCACGACTAATTTTATCCCCGTATCCTTGCTAAGTTCAAGCATGGATTGATTGACCTTTTTTTGAAGCAGATCCCCATGGTCTTGAAGTTCAAGATAAAAATTCCCCTCTCCGAATATATCTCTGTATCTCAAAGCCGCCGCCTTCGCCTCTGCATACATATCCCTCGAAAGGTATCTGGAGACTTCACCGGCAAGACAGGCTGATAATGCTATGATGCCCTCATGGTATTTTTCCAAAACCTCAAGATCTACTCTGGGTTTATAATAAAAACCTTCGGTAAAACCTTTAGATACAAGTTTCATCAAATTGGAATATCCGGTATTGTTCTTTGCAAGCAACACCAGATGATAGTATCTGTCTTCTCCGTGAACTCTTTCTCTGTCAAACCTTGAACCCGGACTTACATATACCTCACATCCTATTATAGGCTTTATTCCGGCTTCTTTAGCCGCTTTATAAAAATCTATCACACCGTACATAACACCGTGGTCGGTTATGGCAAGTGCAGGCATACCCAGTTCCTTAGCTCTTGCAACCATTTCCTTTATCTTACCCGAACCGTCAAGAAGTGAATATTCGGTATGTGTGTGTAAACTAACAAACCCCATCATATCTCCTTATATTATAAAAACGGCATGGCACTTTACCATCCCGTCTTAGACTTTTCTTGTTTCAATTGCATAAAAACTCGCTATACCGATCAATGAGTTTTATGTCTGTTAATATACTTATGTGTTAGCTGTTTGCAAGGTATGCGGATATCGCTTCTACAGCTTCAGCTTCATCTTCTCCGTCAGCTTCCAGCATTATATTAAGTCCTTCAGCGAATGACAGAGTCATAAGTCCCATAATACTTTTTACATTGACCTTTTTCTCTCCCGTCTCTATATGTATACTGCTCTTAAACTTGCTCGCAGTCTGTACCAATATAGCCACAGGTCTCGTATCCGTTCCTACTCCTTTTCCTATGCTTACATTCTTTTTGATCATTTTTCTCTCCTTAATACATTTATATCAGTTTGAAGCCGGGCATCTTGTTACATTAAATTTTGTGCAATCTCAGAAAGTTTTCGCAATCTATGATTAAGTCCGCTTTTTCCCACATTGCCGTCCATTCTTTCAACCAATTCTTTAAGTGAAGCTTCGGGATACTCAAGTCTTAAATACGCTACCTCCTGTAGGTTCTGAGGCAAATTGTCAAGACCCAGTTTTTCTTTTATAAGCTCTATGCTTTCCACCTGTCTTAAAGAAGCTACCACAGTTTTATTAAGATTGGCAACCTCACAATTAAGCTTTCGATTTACAGAATTTCTTACATCTTTTACAATTCTGGTATTCTCAAAATCCATAAGTGCAAGCGGTGCTTCCATCAATCTCAAAACTTCCGATATCTGTTCGGCTTCCTTAAGGTAAAGCACGTGATTCTTCTTTCTTATAATGAGCTTAATATCTATCCCAAAAGATTCAATTATTTTTTTAAGGCTATCCGCTTCTTCCCGAGAACCCACACTTAACTCAAAATGATAAGTCTTTTCGGGATCGGACAAAGACCCTATTGCCAAGAAAGCAGCCCTTATAAATGCCCTTTTACAACAACTTTGTCTTAGAACTATCGAACTTGCTACATTGCACTCTTTTTTGACATCCTTAAATTCTTCCGGGAATTTACAGGCTGAGAGTATCTGTTTTACAAGTTCTTCGTCATCTAAAACCAGTTTAAATGTGGACTTTTTACCAAAAGAATCAATTTTCCTTAAGATGACATCATTACCTATATTAAATGTTTTTTTCAATAATGTAAAGTATTTTATAGCTATATCATGAGATTCGGTATTAATTATTACACTTTTTGTCTTACCGTTACTTATCTCAAACTTGGCAATATACATCGTCAATGCCGTTATTTCGGCAATATCACAGTGCCTTGCCGACGGTATGACAGCGCACAGCTCTTTTTTAAGTTTGGATGAATATGACATTACACTATCCTCTTTAAATTCTTCAACACATCTCTGTGATCTGTTTTTATTCCTATTCTCGGAAACTTACTTAGAATTCTCGCAAGTTCAATTGCTATGGTCACCGACCTGTGCTGTCCTCCGCTGCATCCTATAGCTATAACAAGCTGGGTCTTGCCTTCTTTTATATATTCCGGAATCAGAAAACTTGTTAAATCTTCCAGTTTTTTCAAAAATTCATTACAGGTATCGTTACTCAAAACGTAATCCCTGACTTCTTCGTCTTCACCGGTTTTTAGCCTTAATGACTTTTCATAAAAAGGGTTTGCCAGAAATCTCACATCAAAAACCAGATCGGCATCACTCGGGATACCGTATATGAAACCGAAAGACAGAATATTAATATATAAATTATTGGGCGTTATCCCCTCCACAAAAAGTTTATATATTTCTTCTCTCAGTTCTTTGGCAAGCATACGACTGGTATTAAGGACCACGCTTGCTCTTTCTCTTAAAAAACCAAGCTCTTGTCTTTCTTTTTCTATGGCAAGTTCAAGTCTTGACCCCTTGGCAAGGGGGTGACTTCTCCTAGTCTCCTTATACCTTTTTATTAAAGTCTCATCATCCGCATCCAAAAAAACTATCTCATAATCCGTAGACTTCTCGTCCAGACTTGTAAATACTTCTTTAATACTTGCAAGTTCTCCGGCATTTCTTATATCTATTCCAAGTACAGCTCCCGGGTTTGGTTTGTTGCTGTCCGCAAGCAGATCCGCAAATCCGGTTATAAGCTGTACCGGTATATTATCAACGCAATAATATCCGTAATCTTCCAAGGCTTTTAGAGCAACAGTTTTTCCGGAACCGCTCATACCCGTCATGATTATAAATTTCATTAAAATTCTCCCAAAACTCTAAGCTCGGGTTCAAGTTCTACACCGAACTTATCCTTCACATTCTGCTTTACATATCCTATCAAAGTATAAATATCATTCGCACTTGCCTTACCTGCATTGATAATAAATCCGCAGTGCTTATCGGATACCTGTGCACCGCCTATCGCATAACCTCTCAGCCCGGCATCATCTATAAGCTTCCCGGCAAAGTGACCCTCGGGTCTTTTAAAAGTCGAACCGGCACTCGGGAAATTAAGCGGCTGTTTATCTATACGCCTTGACATAAGTTCCTGCATCTTTGCCCTTATATCCGAGATATCTCCCTTTTTAGGTTGAATTTCGCTTCAAGTACTATATAACCTTTTTCTTCCACATTGCTGTGTCTGTAACTTAAGTCCAGCTCGCTTGCGCAAAGACTCAAAATATTACCATCTTTGTCCATGACTTTTACTTTTTCAAGCACCTGCTTTACCTCACCGTCATAGGCTCCGGCATTCATAAATACCGCACCGCCCACACTTCCCGGTATGCCGTATGCGAATTCCAGACCGCTGAGCGAGTTCTCACAGGCAAGTTCCGTCAGCTCCTTAAGGCTCCTGCCCGCACTTATCGTGATACTCTCATTTTCAACGATGCTGTCTTTACCGAACTTAAGCATGGAAATGATGACTCCCTTGTAGCCCTTGTCGCTTACAAGCATATTGCTTCCTTTTCCCAATATATAATGATCTATCTGTTCTTTATTGATAAAGCTGAGCAATCTTTGTAATGTTTCTTCATCCTTAGGCTCTGCGAATATTTCCGCAGCTCCTCCAACCTTGAAACTTGTATGCTTGCTCATCGGTTCATTGACCTTTACACAGTCATCACCGAGTATATTTAAGTTGTTCCGTTAACGACATTTTCGCTCCTTTATTTTTCAAACAGTGGATTTTTCTTGCCTATATTGGCTTGGAATCTCTTATACAATTCCTCTGTTGCATTATATCCCATCTTCTTTTGTCTGTGGTTTACAGATGCCACCTCGCAGATAACCGCAAGATTTCTTCCCGGTCTTATAGGAATGGTATGGGACACGACTTTATTTCCCAAAAACTCCGTATACTGATCGGTAAGTCCGAGTCTGTCATACTCTCTTTCTTTATCCCAATCTTCAAGCTTTATTACCATGTCTATCTGCTGAGAATCCTTCACACTTTCAACTCCGAAAAGTGCTTTCACATCTATTATACCTATACCCCTAAGCTCGATAAAATGCTTGGTTATATCGGGGGGCAGTTCCTATAAGTGTGGCTTCAGAGACTTTTCTTATCTCCACTACATCGTCTGATACGAGTCTGTGCCCTCTTTTTATAAGCTCAAGTGCCGCCTCGCTTTTTCCTATTCCGCTCTCGCCCATTATAAGTACACCCTCTCCGAAGATATCCACCAATACTCCGTGTATTCCTATACAAGGGGCAAGTTTGACCTTGAGCCACCTCAAAAGCTCCGCCAGAAAGTCGGAAGTTGTACGGTCGGTAACAAGACAGGGTACTTCATAATGATTGCAAAGCTCAAGCATATCGCTATCGGGCTTTATCCCCCTTGCATACACTATGCAGGGGATTTATAAGACAGGAGCTTATCATATCTTTCCCTTCTTACCTTTTCATCCATCTGCAATATATATTCCTGCTCCACATGTCCTATGATCTGTACCCTTTCGGAATCAAAGTGGGCAAAAAAACCCGCAAGCTGCAAAGCCGGTCTGTTAACATCGGGGTGACTGAGTATTATACCCTCGGTGTCTATCTCCGGTGTCATATTCTTAAGTTCGTGATTATCTATAAGTTCTTTTATGGTGATTCCAAGCATGTTGTCTCCTTTTTATCTGTATAGCATAAAGTTCTAAACTTCTTTTAATGGTCTTTGTTATACCGATAGGTCGATATAACAATTTGCTGTATTTATAACGATTATAATATGTTTTGTCAATTATTAGCAACAGGTATTATTTATAATAATACGTTGATAAGCCCCGCACTCCACGACTTCTTAACACACCTGCGATATGTGAACTTTAATTTATATCCGGTGTAAGCATCTTACTTTCGGAAAAAATCATACACCGCCTTAGCAGCTTTTTGATCCATACTCTCCACTTGTGAAAGTGTATCTATATCAGCATCTTTTATAAGGTTTATATCCTTGAAATGCTTCATAAGTGCCCTTCTTCTTACCGTTCCTATACCTTTGATATCCTCAAGTACCGACTTTACCTGTGTCTTGGATCTTAGACTCCTGTGATATTCTATAGCAAATCTGTGTGCCTCTTCCTGTATCCTCCCCACCAGATGAAAGGCTTCCGAACGTATATCCATGTCTATTTCCCTATTATTAAGATACAGGCCTCTCGTCCTGTGCTTATCATCCTTTACCATACCGCATATAGGTATATTTATTCCGAGTTCATCAAGGACTTCCTGAGCCATATTGACCTGTCCTCTTCCTCCGTCTATAAGTAAAAGATTCGGTGTAGATGCAAAGTCGTGATCCTTATCATCATGTGTAAAGCGTCTGTATATCGTCTCCCTCATGGATGCGTAGTCATCCTGACCGACAACGGTCCTTATCTTAAACTTCCTGTAGTCGTTCTTCTTGGGCTTGGCATCTTGAAATACCACCATTGATGCCACATTTTCTATACCGCTTGTATTGGATATGTCAAATGCTTCAATACGTCTCAGATCTTTTATTCCTATCAGTTCAGACAGCTCTTCCAATGCACCCACTGTCCTTGCTCTTTCTCTTATAAGCTTCTCTTTGTCCTTATCAAGTACCATCTTCGCATTCTTGTACGCAAGTTCCAAAAGTTTTTCTTTATCACCTTTTTTCGGTACTAAGATCCTGACTCTTGTCCTTCTTTTCTCGGACAGCCACTTTTCTATAAGCTCTAGATCCGGTATAGTGTGCTGCAAATGTATCTCTTTAGGTAAAAACGGTGTTCCCGAATAGAATTGTTTTATAAAACTTTCTACTATATCTTCTTTTCTTTGATCCGGCAGAGCCTGTATATAATGATGTTCTCTTCCTATAAGCTTACCTTCTCTTACGAAAAATATCTGGATCACCGAGTCTTTTTCATCCCTTGCAAGTGCTATGATATCTCTGTCATCTATACTGTCGGAACTTATTTTTTGTCTTTGTGCCACATGCAAAAGACTATTAAGCAGATCTCTGTACTTTAGGGCATCTTCGAACCTCAGTTCATCGGATGCTTTCTGCATTTGATCCTTAATGTCTTCTACGACCGTATCTATATGACCGTTCAAGAAGTTTAATGCCTGCTTTACCTGATTTTGGTACTCTTCTTTTTTTATGTAATCCATACAGGGTGCGTCACATTGATGTATATAATAATCAAGACAAGGTCTTTGCAACCCTATATCTCTGGGCAGCACTCTGTTACATGTTCTTATTTTATAAGCCTTACACAAAAAATCCAGAGTCTCCTTAACTGCAGTTGCGCTGGAAAAAGGTCCGTAATACTTTGCCTTGTCTTTTTTAAGAGTCCTTGTCTGCATGATCCTCGGATACTCTTCCTTGACCGTTACTTTTATGTATGGGTAGGTCTTATCATCCTTAAGCAGAGTGTTATATCTGGGTCTGTGTTCCTTTATAAGGTTATTCTCAAGTATCAAAGCTTCAAGCTCGGAATCCGTCACGATATATTCAAATCTGCATATATGGCTTATCATTTGCTGTATCGTAGCACTTTTCCCTCTGCTTGACTGAAAATACTGTCTTACTCTGTTCTTTAACGATACAGCCTTACCTACATATATCACCTCGTCTTTTTTATCATGCATTATATACACTCCCGGAGAAGCCGGAAGTTTTTTTAATTCATCTTCTATAACGAATGCCAAAACATTTACCCCTATCTTCTGAGTCTCGATCCTTCATAATGTTCCTGCATGCCCAGATATCTTATAAGTTTTTCTATCTGGTACTTTGTTTCTCCCTCAAAACTTGCTATCTCAAGTACTGCATACATGCTGTCAAGATCCGACTGACTTATACTGTCTTTATTATCCGAAAGTATCTTTCTCTTTTCATAATACGATCTTGAGTCTAAGAAAAGTTCGAGTACATTGCTTATATTATATTGCTTTGAACTCGTGACATCTTCTTTGCCGACACCGGACTTATCCGGATCGTATTCGGTTTTTGCCTTTGCGGCTGTAAAAGAATTATCCCCTTTCTCAACTCTCTCAAAACCGTATACCTCTTCACTTTTATCCGTAAATATTTTACGATCCAGAGAATAAATGGCAAAATCCCCGAAAAGTGCCTGATATATCACCTTTCTCTCTTTATTTTCCACATCATAGGCTTCACAGATTATTTGATACAAATTATTATTTTTATCTTTATAAAAGCTTCCGCTTACTGTTTTCTTTTCTACATTATCCATTTGATCTTATAACTCCTTAATGACCAGCACTTTTTAAATATCTGCCTGCTTATTCAAATATGCAGCATCATATACAGATTCAATATAAATATTATCACAGCCTATAAGCACCGATCCCCGGCGACGGATACGATGTCAGCTATATAAAATATCACCCTTACGCACCGGGCTTTTCCACATATAAATCCCTATCGATTTTTGGCTTGTAGTTTACATTATATCATAGTCATGCTAGAATTAAACCTTATATTTATTTAGTTGTTTATGTGAGGTAAATTTATGAAAATCGGTTTTGATAATCAAAAGTATCTGAAAATGCAATCCGAGCATATAAAAGAGCGTATTGATAAATTCGGAGATAAACTTTATCTGGAATTCGGAGGTAAGTTAGTTGATGACTATCATGCGGCAAGAGTACTTCCGGGCTTTGAGCCGGATGCAAAGCTTAAAATGCTCATGCAGCTTTCATCTCAGGCGGAACTTATTATAGTTATCTCAGCCAAGGATATAGAAAAGCATAAGATCCGTTCTGATATAGGCATAACTTACGATCTTGACGTACTTAGGCTTATTCAATCATTCAGATCCAGAGAGCTTTATGTGGGCTCTGTCGTCATAACACATTACGAAGCACAAAAAAGTGCAGATAAATTCAAGGCAAAGCTTGAAAGTCTCGGCATAAAAGTTTACAGACATTATATTATAGACGGATACCCCAGCAATGTCGATCTGATACTCAGCGAAGAAGGCTACGGCAGAAACGATTATATAAAAACCGAAAGACCTTTGGTAATAGTTACAGCTCCCGGACCCGGAAGCGGTAAGATGGCGACCTGCCTCTCACAACTTTATCATGATCATAAGAAAGGTATAAAAGCCGGTTATGCTAAGTTTGAGACTTTTCCCATATGGAATCTTGCACTTAAGCACCCTGTCAATATGGCGTATGAAGCAGCCACTGCCGATCTTAACGATGTCAATATGATAGACCCCTTCCATCTTGAAGCTTACAACGAAACTGCCGTAAACTATAACAGAGATGTGGAGATCTTCCCGGTACTTACTGCTATCTTTGAGGGTATATTCGGAGAATGTCCTTATAAATCTCCTACTGATATGGGAGTAAATATGGCAGGTAATTGTATCTTTGACGATGAGGTATGTAGGGAAGCAAGCTTGCAGGAGATCATAAGAAGATATTACTGTATACTTAACAGACTTGTGAAAGAAGAATCAAGACCTGAAGAGTTATATAAGATAGAACTTTTAATGAAGCAGGCTAAGATAAGTACCGAAGCCAGAAAGGTGGTATCCGCAGCCTTACTTAAGGCTGAGACAAGCGGCGGTCCCGCTGCGGCTATGGAACTTGCAGACGGCAGAGTGGTGACCGGCAAGACCTCCGATCTGCTCGGAGCTTCAGCAGCACTGATACTTAACGCAACCAAGGTACTGGCAGGCATAGACGAGGAAACTCATCTTATTTCGCCCACTGTTATAGAGCCTGTGCAGACCTTAAAAACAAGGTATCTTGGCAGCACCAACCCGAGGCTCCATACGGACGAGATACTTATAGCACTTTCCATGTCAGCAGGAGTCAGTGAAGTAGCCAAGCTTGCACTCGACCAATTACCTAAGCTAAGAGGATGTCAGGTGCATACTTCGGTAATGCTTTCGGACGTGGATATCAAGGTATTTAAGAAACTCGGAATACAGCTCACATCAGAGCCACGCTATGAGTATAAGAGACTGTATTAGTTCTTAGGTATCTCGAGTGCACTGTTCACAAAATTTGTTGATAAATTTTAAGTATACCGTCCTTTTCTATGGACAGTTTCATTTATCATCGTAGAAATCCAAATAAATCTGCCGCAGTAATAATCGTAGGCTTGCCCTTGATATCTTACTGCGGCAGTTTATTTTATACTCTTAATTATCACAAGAATTTATTGATCTACATAGGCTTAGTTCTCATGTACAAAGTATCCGTCCGGTATATAACAGGATATATATCAAAAGCAGTGCGGTCTCAATTAAGCTTTCTCTTCAAAATAGTAGCACTTAGCCTTAACTATTAAACCCGTACTCGTTTGTTGAGTTCTCTCTTTTTTCCACATAAAAAGTCCCTCCTTTATTCAAGGAAGGACTTTTTTTAATAAATTACACAAGTATCGCCTTATTTATTTTCACAGGCTCGGGTAATCCCTTTTCTTTTCTTAAGATCTCCATGAACTCCTTACCCGTGATCGTCTCCTTTTCTATGAGGAATTCGGCAAGTTTATCCATGACCTGTCTGTTATCTTTAAGTATCTCCTTAGCCTTATCATAGGCTATTTTAAGCATTTCCATAACTTCTTTATCTACCTCGGTCGCTGTATCGTCACCGCAATTAAGTACCGTTCTGCCTGACAGATACTTATCTTCCTGAGTAGCAAGTCCTATAAGACCGAACTTTTTACTCATACCGTATTGAGTGATCATGGCTCTTGCTATTGATGTAGCCTTTTCTATATCATTGGCTGCACCTGTGGTTACTGAACCGAACACTATCTCTTCCGCCGCACGACCTCCGAAGATGCTTACGAGCATATCTTCAAGTTCTTCGTCGGACTTAAGGTAGGTCTCTTCTTCAGGAACATACATTACATATCCCAAAGCTCCCATAGTACGTGGTACTATGGTGATCTTTTGTACCGGCTCGGAATTCTTTTGAATAGCTGAGATAAGGGCATGTCCGACCTCATGATAGGAAACTATTCTTCTTTCCTTAAGATTCATGATCCTGTCCTTCTTTTCCTTACCTACAAGTACCACTTCCACAGCCTCGAATAAGTCGGATTGACTTACCGCCTGTCTTCCATGCTTGACCGCAAGTATAGCCGCTTCGTTTATCATATTCGCAAGGTCGGAACCGACAGCACCGGAAGTTGCAAGTCCTATAGCCTCAAGGTCCACGGTCTCATCCATGTGTACACCTTTTGAGTGTACCTTAAGTATAGCGATCCTTCCCTTAAGATCCGGTCTTTCAACGATAACTCTTCTGTCAAATCTTCCCGGTCTTAGCAAGGCGGGATCGAGGATCTCAGGTCTGTTGGTAGCCGCAAGTATCAAAAGTCCCTTGGACGAATCAAAACCGTCCATCTCTGAAAGGAGCTGGTTAAGAGTCTGCTCTCTCTCTCATCATTTCCGCCCATACGGGAGTCTCTTGACTTACCTATGGCATCTATCTCATCTATAAATATAATACAAGGTGCCTGCTCCTGTGCCTGCTTAAAAAGACTTCTGACTCTTGACGCTCCCAGTCCCACAAACATCTCCACAAAGTCGGAACCGCTAAGTGAGAAGAAAGGAACATCCGCTTCACCTGCTACCGCCTTGGCAAGTAGGGTCTTACCCGTACCCGGAGGCCCTACCAAAAGCGCTCCCTTGGGAAGCCTTGCACCTATTTTATTGAATTTCGCCGGATTATGTAAAAAGTCAACTATCTCGGTCAATGACTCTTTAGCCTCATCCGCTCCGGCAACATCCTTAAAAGTGACCCCTGTCTCTTTTTGAACGTAGACTTTGGCATTACTTTTGTTCATGCCCATGATACCGCCCGAACCCATACGTCTTATAAAAAGCTGCATTATCGCAAAAATAATGAGAAACGGAAAGAAGTAAGACACCATTGAAAGCATCAAGGACATCATATCTTGTCTTTGCCTTACGGTTTTCACATCCGCATTATATAATCTTTCTATGAGTCCCGGATCTTCATCCACTCTGGTCGTTATATAAGTAACTTCCGAGTCATAGCCTTTTGTATCTTTCTTGACTTTGATCTTTATTTCCGTATTACCTATATTGACAGACTCTACAGACTTTTGATCTACAAGCTTCATAAATTCATTGTACGGCAGATCCTTTGAGCCGTGTCTGCCTAAATTATGTGACACTATGCTCATCAGTGTAAATGTTACCGCTGCCGCTATCAAAGCATTATTACAGTCTGAAGATTAGACCTTTTACCGGGACCTTTCTTATCGTCATCATCTCTATCCTTATCATCCATATATAAAAAACACCTTTCCTTTACTACTTAAGCTAAAAGCTTCTTTACACAAACAAGCTTTGTACAAAGTGCAAGAAGTTGTGCCGCCTTTTTAAGCTCATCCACAGTCGGGAAACTCGGAGCTATACGGATATTCTTATCTTCCGGATCTTTTCCCTTAGGGTATGTAGCACCTGCGGCGGTTAAAACCACTCCCGCTTCTTTACATTTTTCAACTATTTCTTTAGCACAACCCTCAAGCACATCAAAAGATATGAAATATCCTCCATTAGGCTTGGTCCATGTTGCAACACCAAGCTCTGAAAGCTCTGAATTCAAAACCTCATCCACTATCTCAAACTTAGGTCTGATAAGTTGTGCATGCTTTTTCATGTGTTCCTTGACACCTGCTATATCCTTAAAATATCTTACATGCATCAATTGGTTTAATTTATCATGTCCTATTGTCTGGAATTTGAGCTGTCCGAGTATATCAGCCTTATTTTCCTTCGAAGTAGCCAAAGCGGCGATTCCCGCACCTGCAAAACTTATCTTTGAAGTGGACATGAATTCATATACCATATCTTCATTTCCGGCTTTTTTACACTCTGAAAGTATTTCTAAGATCTCATCCTGCTCATTCTCATAAAGATGATGCATTGCGTATGCATTATCCCAGTAAAGTCGGAAATCTTTTGCCTTAGGCTTTAATGCGGCAAGTCTTCTTATTACCTCATCCGAATATGAGTTTCCTGTAGGATTGGAGTACTTCGGTACACACCATATACCCTTGATGCTCTCATCTTCCGCTACCAGTTTCTCTACCATATCCATATCCGGACCGTCTGCGAGTATAGGTACAAGTACCGGCTCTATTCCGAAATATTCTATTATTCCGAAGTGTCTGTCATAGCCCGGAACTACACAAATAAACTTTACCTTATCAAGCTTACACCAGGGTGTGGAACCTAAAATACCTTTATAATAAGCTCTTGCCACGGTATCATACATTATGTTAAGGCTTGAATTACCGTATACTATGATGTCATCTTTATCGACACCTACCACATCAGCCATAAGCTTTCTGGCTTCTGCGATACCGTCCAACACTCCGTAGTTCCTGCAATCAACTTTATCTTCTCCCACAAAGTTTGTTTCCTGTGCAAGCACGGCAAGCATGGAATTAGTCAGGTCAAGCTGATCCTTTGCAGGCTTACCTCTGCTCATGTCGAGCTTTAATCCGAGTTTTTCGCATCTTCATACTCTTTTTCCAATGTATTATATACACCCTGTAATTCTTCTTTGCTCAAATCCGTATATTTTTTCATCTAAATCTCCTTCAAGTTTACACAGTTGATATATTGTTTACTTTAATCCTGATTTAAGTACTTTGATCTTTCTCTTGTATTCTGCGATTTTTTCCTGTGACTCGAGAATTTTTGAAACCTGCTCACAAACTATCTCATCTTCAGACAAAAGTCTGTGACTTGCCACATATTCTCCTATAATTTGTTTATATGCCTTGATCAGGGAGTTTTCAGACTCGACCTCAAGCTGTAATTTAGCTATATCTTTGATCTTAACACCCTTATCCACCGTATTTTGTGCCAAATTCCCTAATTTATTTAACAGATCATCCATAAAAATCCTTCCTACTCTAAAACAAAATTATGCATATTATAGCTTATGCAGGTTACTAAAGCAAGTTAATCAAAATAGATTCGGCTAATATTTTACAGCCGTAAAATCATTCTGACCCCTTTCAAAAAATTCAGTCGCTTCCTCCAATCCCTTGATCTCGTTTTGACCGGAAGATACATTATACATAGATACATTAAAATTATCATAGGAATATATGATATATTCGGTCTTATCCTCCATATTCGCCACTATATAATAGTTATTTTTAATATAGTAAAGTGCCTGTCTTAATATAAGTCCGTTTAGTTCCAGGCTTTCGGAATTCGTCTTTTTTTCTGTTATATTTGCCGCAAATGAAGACGGATCCGGCATGGAAGCCTTCGGGAGCAGACCTATCCTTGTATACATCAATATTCCCTTATACCACACGCTTCCTCTTAGTTCATAAGCTGCTTTTATAGCATTTGAAAGATCTGTATACAGACCTATAACTTCTCCCTTACCATAAGCTAAGTATACCGATTCTTTTTCTGTACTTGCCAGTGTTATATTATCTCCCTCTTCATGCAGTATCGACCTTTCATCTACAGTAAAGTCCATTGCTTTGGTACTGTCGGGCAATTGCATAAAGTAAAGTTTTGCCTTCTTATCGGAGATATGAGAATTGACGATGTCCATATTATCAGCCATTATATCGGTATTACATACTATGGTATCCCCCGATAGTTTTACAAGCTTATTATATTCATTTCGTTCATATACATTAAGGTGTATCCTTCCCGAATCCACATGAATATCATCAAGGAAGTTACCGTTCATCTCGTATTGGACTTGTTTGTTCAATCCGTCATCAACTATTTCTATCTTTGTACACGGGTTTGTGTTTCACTCAGATCATCCGGCATTTCGACCGAAAGATCTCTGATACCCAGTATAAGGTCATAGTCTATAAATCCTCTCGGACATATACTTGTATTGGCAGGTGCGCTTATTTCCTTAATATCTCCCGTATCAAGATTCATGAAATTGACCACTTCCTTATCAGATACCTTCCATGCGATCCTTTTCTTCAGAGGACTTATTGCATACATATCTTTTTTAAGATCCAGTGCTAATGAATTGTAGGAATTGGTATTCATATCTATACTATATATATCGTTGTCTATTTTGATATACAGTATATTATTCTCATTCATGTAATTCAATTCTTTTACACCGTGCTCTATTTCTTCGTATGAGATATTGAGCGGTATAAATATAGGTTCATTTATCTTATCTTCCGCATAGGAATATTTCAGAAAAAGTATTCCCAGTTGCCCCTCATGTGAACCGTTGCTCATATATCCGTATTGCATAAAGTTCACATTGCCCTCGATATCTACATTAAGCACTTTTAAGTCATTTTCGGAGTAAATGTTATCACTTAATAAAGAGTATACCTTTTTGACCTTATTTCCCTCATCATCTATAAAGAACAGTTCTTTATTGGTCGTAAATGCATGGAACTTATCGTTAGGGCTTTTGACCGCCGCTATCTCACCTTCATCATGTATTCCGAGGTTTATTTTTTTATCATCAAATGTAGTACTTACCGGCGAGAATTTCTCATCCATCGTTCTGGTATAATCCAGCATGTATATACGCTCGGGTCCGGTTCTGAAGCAAAAATTCTCCCTTACCTCATAAGTATGCTTTTCTTCTTTATCATCAGATGCTTCGATAAGAAATGCTATGCTTATCTCCCCTATATAGCCGTCATATATGGATACCCTCATGGACTTTTTACCCACAAGCTCAGGTTTCATATTTCTGTAGGTCAATTGGTCGTAACTGCTTTTTAGATCCACCCTGCCAAGATTACTGTTATCTCCTGTCGCATCCGACTCAAGGTACATGGTATTTTCCCTTGCTGTTGTATAGTCAAAGTTCTTTGTGGAGAAGTTATCCGCAAGGTCGAGCATTTCCTTAAGCAAAACTTCCTTTCCCCAAAGCAGCCTTGTATAGTAATGTACCGGGGTATCGTCATCAAGTGTGACTTTTAAATCAAACCTGTATTCTTTGTCGTAGTTCAAAAGGTTTTGTATCGGAAAGTCTATAATCATCTCAGTTCCGTCATCGGCGGTCACTTGAGTTATTTCTCCTTTATCTATAAGTTCCAGACTGTCCATGGTCCTTATCTCATATTCCAAAGACTTTATGCCCAGGCTTCCTTTTCTTATTACTCCGTGAAATATTCGCTCTTCATCAAGCACCGTTAATGTATCAAAGAGTGATACATTGTCTATATCTTCGGTGTAGCCGTTCATCGGGTTTACTCTTTTATCACCTATCTTCGTGAATACTACCGGGAATTTGCTGCTTTCTATACCGGTATAGGTGCTTTTTTGCATTACAGGTTTTCTATTTATAAAGCTTATATATGAATATGCGATTATTATCATTATTATGAGCATAAGTACCCAAAACCATATCTTCTTGTAAAACTTCATTTTGCCTCCTACTCATATTTTACCGATCGATCATTTTATCTCAAAAGCAAAAAAACAAGCCCAAAGCTCTTCACCGCAGGCGAATTTTATCTACTTCAGACATTGTATGGATAATGTGGATATACGTGTTACGATTATATCACAAGTTTAATAAAAAAACTTTAAAAATATGGTGAACTTCTCACTGTGTTTCGGTAAGTATTGAATTTAAAGCTCTTTGTATTGCAATCATACTCGCAATCCTCTTTCTAAAACTTCGACAAATTAGCACAGACTGCGGAACTCACTTGCCCACTAAAAACAGTGGGCTGCGTTCAAACAGTCCTCGTCTGTGTAATTTGTTTCTCGTTTTATCAGAGGATTAAACGCTAAAAAGATTGCAATACAAAGAGCTTTATTTACGCAGAGCCTACCAGTTTAACACAGCGATAAGTTTAGGAAGAATGGGATGGGCGGAAAAAAAATAAATGCCCTTATTAGGGCATTTGTTTTTTTATTCCGCTTCCGGCTTCTCGATCTCTACTATCGCTTCTTTTTTCATCGGTATACGGCAGTTTTTGTTGTTTCCGAATTCAACTATTACCATATCATCGGTTATGTCTATGAGGACTCCGTAGAATCCTGCTGTTGTAAGTACGGTATCACCTACCGACATACTTGATACGAGTGTCGCTTTTCTGTCTCTTTCCTTCTTTTGCGGTCTGTATGACATAAAATAAAACAAACCTGCAAAAAATATGATATAGATCACCCAGAATATAGGACTATTCATAAATGATCCGGATGTAGATGTAAGTGTAAGCATTATTAAACCTCTTTCTTATTATTATCTTGTAACATCGAAGCCAACTTATTCTCTTTGTATTCGGCATAGTTTCCTGCCCTTATAGCTTCTCTTATCTCGCTCATCATTGTATTATAAAAATTCAGATTATGCAATACGCAAAGTCTGAGCCCCAGCATTTCTTTAGCCTTTAACAGATGCCTTATATAGGCTCTTGAATAAGATCTGCAAGTCGGACAGGCACATTTTTCATCTATAGGAAGAGGATCCAGTTCGTATTTTTTATTAAATAAGTTAAGTTTGCCTCTATCCGTATATACATGTCCATGTCTTCCGTTTCTTGTCGGATACACACAGTCAAAGAAATCTATCCCCCTGTCTACCGCTTCCAATATATTGGCAGGTGTTCCGACGCCCATAAGATAAGTCGGCTTTTCCTCGGGCAGATAGGGCACTGTCTCGTCCAGTATTCTATACATCTCTTCATGACTTTCTCCGACTGCCAAGCCTCCTACGGCATATCCGTCCAGGTCAAGCTCGGATATGGTCTTGGCGTGCTCTATTCTTATATCTTCATATATAGCACCCTGGTTGATACCGAACAGAAGCTGCTCTTTATTGATGGTATCTTCCAGTCCGTTGAGCCTATCCATCTCCTGCTTACATATCTTAAGCCATCTTGTGGTCCTGTCTACGGAATCCCTTACATAGGCTTTATCGGCAAGTGCCGGTGGGCACTCATCAAATGCCATAGCTATAGTCGAGGCAAGATTGGATTGAATACGCATACTATCCTTCGGTCCCATGAATATCTTTCTGCCGTCTATATGTGAATTGAATTCCACTCCGGCTTCGGATATCTTCCTGAGTTTGGCAAGGGGAAAATACCTGAAATCCGCCCGAGTCGGTCAGTATAGGCTTATCCCAGTGCATAAATTTATGCAACCCGCCAAATTTTTTTATTATCTCATCTCCGGTCCTTACATGAAGATGATAGGTGTTGGAAAGTTGAACCTGTGTGCCTATGTTCTGCAGATCGTCGGTCGATACCGCTCCTTTTATGGCAGCAACCGTTCCTACATTCATGAATACCGGTGTTTCAATAACTCCGTGTACTGTATGCATAGTGGCAGATTTTGCTCTGCCACTTTTTGCCACTATTTTATAATTCATTACAAATCCTTAGATCTTATTTTTTTTTCTTGGTTTCAAGCTTATCGAACATATACCAGATCGAAGCCGCAAGACAAACTGAAGAGTAGGTACCTACAATGATTCCCACCATGATAGGAAGTGCAAACTCTCTTATAGAAGATACGCCCATGATATAAAGTACCAATACCATGATAAATGTAGTTAGTGAAGCGTTGATACTTCTGCTCAGTGTCTGTGTAACACTTAAGTTTACTATCTCTTCCTTGCTTGTATTCTTCTTCAAACTTCCGAGATTCTCACGCATTCTGTCAAATATTACTATCGTAGCATTGATGGAATATCCTACTATTGTAAGTACGCAAGCTATAAATGTTGAACCTACGCTCCATTTTGCGATCGCATAGCAGGTAACAAGTATAAGTACGTCATGTATAAGTGCGATCACAGAACTAATGCGAAGCTCATCTTCTTAAATCTTATGAATATGTAAATAAGCATAAGCAGTGTAGCCCATATAGTTGCCCAGACAGCATCATTTTTCATCTCGGTACTTACCGCTGCCGAAATATTCTCAGCTGTGATCTTCTCGGCATCCACTCCGAAATTCTCTACCAATGCGTTATTCAATGCATCTCTTTCTTCAAGACCGAGCTCTCTGGTCTTAATGATAACCTCATTCGTTCCTTCAACCTTTTGAGTCTGTGTACCTGCTTCATGAGTTATAGACTCTACTACCGGTACTACCTTGGCGGATATATCTTCAAGGCTCATATTTTCATTGAATGTAACATTTGTTGAAGTACCGCCCTTAAAGTCTATACCGTAGTTGAACTTCGCTCCGGTCTTCATCTCATTCATGGTTATGCTGACAACTCCTGCAAGTATGATAAGTACTGAAGCAGCCATGAAATAATATCTTTTTGACACAAAGTCAATTATCTTGCCGTCCTTCTTGCTACCGTATAACTTAGGATTCTTTGCACCGAGTACATAGAAGGAATTAAGTGCGGTTCTTGTAATAAAGAGTGCTGTAAACATTGATACTACTATACCGAGTCCCAGTGTAGTCGCAAATCCCTTTAACTGTACCTGAACCGAGTGCAAAAAGTACTATTGCCGCTATGATAGTAGTGATATTACCGTCTATGATAGCTGAGAGAGCCTTTGAGAATCCGGTCTTGATAGCCGCATCAACACTCTTTCCGTTTCCGATCTCTTCTTTAATACGTGTAAATATGATTACATTGGCATCTACCGCCATACCTATGGAAAGTACGATACCTGCTATACCCGGCAGTGTAAGCGTCAACTCAAAAGCCGCAAGTAAGCATATAACAAGCTCTACATAAAGTGTCAGTCCGAGTACTGATGCAAGACCCGGAACAGCATATACCAAGAGCATGAATAATATAAGTATTCCAAAGCCTATCGCAGCAGCCTTAAGGCTTGTGGAGATCGCTTCCTGTCCGAGCTTTGCACCTACCACGTTACTTCTCAACTCGACAAGTTCTGTCTTAAGGGAACCTATACGGATGGTTGAAGCAAGTTTTTCAGCCTGCTCGGCATCTTCCATACCTGTAATAGTTGCCTCTCCGTTGGTGATAGGCACCTGAACCACAGGGTTTGATACGACAGCATTATCATATATGATAGCTATATGTTTTCCCACAAGTCTTGTGGTAGCCTCGGCGAAAGCCTTTGCACCGTCATCAGTAAGTGTTAGCTTTACATAATATACAGTCTTACTGTTTTCCTTAGCTGCCACCGCTTCAGCACTTTTTACCTGATCTCCGGTAATTACCTGCTGACCGTTATCGGACTCAACAAATACAAGGGAACCCGGTTTTCCGAGCTCTTCCAATATCTTGTTGGCATCGGATACTCCCGGGAATATCTATATTGATACGATCCGAACCTTCTCTGTATACTTCCGCTTCCGTTGAGTATCCCTCAACTCTTTGCTGAAGTTTATAAACAGTGTCGTTCATATCCGTATCACTCGGATTTCATCTTTGGCTTTATAGGTTATGCTCACTCCACCCGCAAGGTCAAGACCCAGTTTGATCTTGGGAAGACTTACATAAGCTAAATATCCAAAGCCTATTACTGCCAATATCAGCAGCATCAAACTTAAAATACTCTTTCTTTCCTTACTCATCACATTCTCCTTTTATACGGCAATTGCCGCTTTTATGATTATCATATATATTCTGATACTAAACTGCCATAGACACTAAAAACCCCTACTTTACACTCTGTAGGGGTTCACTTAACAGGACTCATACTTTAGTATCTTAATACACCTCACCTTCCATATCCCTCCTTAACTATAAACTTGTCTGTATAATTAAAATACTAATAAATATATTTTTCACTTATACAGAACTTTTTCTTGATTTTAGCATATTATAAGTAATTTGACAATAAAATATAAATATAGATTCTCAGCTTATTCATTGACCCTTTTAAGTAAAAATCCTCAGTTTTTCTTCTAAAGGACTTATTTATGTGAATTTTTCCACAAACTTGATCGCTATTGTACACAATGTATAAGTCATCAATAAACTGCATTTTCAACGTATATTTATGCCTTTGATCGTTTTTACTTCTGACATGATGTTTACGGTTTTACACTCATTTATGTATATTATTAAACTAACCCTTGACTTTAATTCTCTTTATATGTACGATACTATTATATTAAATTTGAATAATTTTTTTATTTTGAGGAGGTTTAACTATGAAGACAGTTCGTATTTCATTAAACTCTATAGATAAGGTAAAGTCATTTGTAAATGATTTATCTCAATTCAATGTGGATTTCGATCTGGTATCAGGACGTTATGTTATAGATGCAAAATCTATTATGGGAATCTTCAGCTTGGATCTTTCAAAGCCGATAGATCTTAATATCCATGCAGACAATAACGCCGATGAAATATTGGAAAAGCTTACACCTTACATCGTTGAGTAAGCATTATGATACGCATCGTATATGAAAAGGAAAATCTTCGTTCAGCCTGCTATGACGATGATAGGTTTATCGGAGAATGTACCTACTATGAAAAAGACGGAATATGGTATGCATACCATACCTTCGTAGATCCCGAATATAATGGGCTCGGAATTGCAAAGAAACTGTTAAGAACTTTAGTGGATGCAGCCATAGCGGAGAATTTCAAAATAAGACCTCTGTGTTCTTTTGTTCAAAAACAATTTGAAGAAAATAAAGAATACGAGGGAGTAAAAGCCTAAGATAAAAGCGGCTGTTGCACCCGGATCTGTATCTCTTTACCGTATGATCGGTAATGAGTGTACATATCTTAAATGCAACAGCCGCTTTTTATTTTAATAATAAATTTTAGTTTTAATTATACAGGTCAATCGCTCGACTTACGCATATGCTTTGAACAAGCCATGTCATGACACATATATTACATAACAGAACATACCTGATTCATTTTGATAATATCACAGGTCCCGTTACTTTAGAATATTACTTTCTATTAATATTGTGAAATCATATCTTTGATCACTACCGGGCTTCTGTAGTCCCACCTGGAGATCATTATACCGTTTTTTTCATTGGAGGCATGTATTACTCTACCGTCTCCTATATACATTGCCACATGGTTTATTCCCACACCGCCGCTATAGAATATCAGATCTCCCGGCTGTGCATGATCTATATCCACCGATCTGCCTTGAGTAGCTTGAGAGGCGGCAGTTCTGTCGATAGACACTCCCGATGCGTTTCTTAGTACATAACTTGTAAATCCGGAACAATCCGTACCTGTATTAGGATTACTTCCTCCATACACATATCTACCGCCCAAGAATTGCTTTGCATAACTTACTATGCTTTGTCTTAAAGCAGCCTCTTCTTTTTCTTTTTGTTCCGCTTTATACTGCTCCGATGCAATAATAACTTTGTATGTGTTATAGTTAGCAAGGTGTTGTTCCATGCTGTCTTGTGCCACAAGAAGCTTTGCCTTGTAATCACCGGACACACTGCTGTCTTGTACCGACATGGTGCTTGCTTCCGGAATATCAAGACTGTTCAAAGTCGAAACTTCCTGTGCATTCGAGGTAGTGGAAATATCACCGATCGGCTCAAGCCCGAGTTCTGAACGTATCTCGTTCTCTCTTTCGTACAGCAACTCAAGCTTTTGCATGTTGTCCGAATTGATATTTCCCATATCTTCTATTTGTATATTCTTATCTTCTATAGATACCTTCAAACCTTGATTTTCTGATATAAGGTCGTTTTTTTGAGCCTGTAGTTGTTGTAATTCCGAATTCAGTGCGGCTCTTTTATCAGCCTCATTTTTCAGGTTCATATTAAGTCCGAAACTTACGCCCGCTCCTATACATACTGCTACAGCCACCGCAGAAACTCCCAGTATAAGCATTCTTGGTATAAAGATCTGTTTTGGTTTTTTTAATTTGGAAGAGTCGGAGAACAACATGATAGTAAATCCCTTCCTCTTCTTCTCTGTCTCTTTCTTTTTGGCAGGTTTTAAATACTCCTGCTTAATTAGTTCCCACTCTCTTTTGTCCATCTTTCACATCATTTCCTTTGTTGACCGGGGTCGGAGTTTTAACAGTTGCTTTTTCTTCATTCATTACACACTTACCTTCAAAAGCAGCGCCTTCAGATATAACAAGTTTATTGGTATATATATCACCGACAACTTTACCTGTTTCAGCTACCTCCAACCTATCTTTTACGTGTATCTGTCCTTTTACCTGCCCTGCTATAAGCATATCATCGGCAGTAACATCACCCTCGATATATCCGCTTTCACCTATGATGAGAAGACCCTCGGACCTTGCCTCTCCTTTTATCCTACCGTCAACTCTTGTAGTACCGGAAGTTTTTAATACCCCCTCAAGTACCGCACTTTCACCTAAAATAGTATCGATCTTATTAAATTCCGAAAAATTATTGCTTTCTTTACTTCTACTAAACATATTAGTCCCCCCACAGATATATTGTACTTAGTTACAAATCATCTACAACAACATAAGAATCTTTTAGGCTGTGCTTGCCTTAAAATACCTTACTCTGTGATATTGTAAACTCTGCCTGAAATATATTTCGTTACAAATATATTACTAAAATATATCATATTCGATATTTTAGCAACACTTTCATAATATTTCAAGTGCGAATACCATAAGTATGAAAATTTAATTCTTATGTCATAAATATTAATCCTATATTTAAAAATAGTATACCGTTTATTCTAACAAAGAAAACGGATAAAATTAACCTATATCTATATGTTTGCCTATCTTTTTCAAAACAGCGTTATCATACACTTTTTTCGCCGTTATCAGATCCTGTGTTCCAAGCCCTACACTCTTGAACACAATAATCTCCTCATCATTCTCTCTGGCAACTATCTTATCGGACAAGGCTTCACCTAAACTTCCGGTAAGTTTTTTCTCATCTATTTCTTTACTTTCCAAGGCTTTTATGACCTCTCCCGCCTCTTCAAGCATAGCCTCTTTATCGTCGAAATATATTTTTGAAGCCTTTTTTAACACCAAGGTGTCAAGTTCTTGCATTTGCTTTGTAAATGAACCTACCGCACTTATGGTAAGCCCCGGTTTACAGGACTTTACATCAAATAAAGGCTTGTCGGAGGTGGTAGCCGTGATCAGGATATCCGCATCTTTCACCGCCTCATCCGCACTTTGTGCGGCAATGATCTCTACACCTAAGTCCTTGTATTTATTATTCATATTATTTACAAAGCGTTAAGTCTGTCTTTATTTCTTCCGTATACCTTTACGAGCCTCGGAGACTTACTGACTATCATGGCTTCAAGCTGCATAGCAGCCTGTGTTCCGGTTCCTATCAAAGCACCTGTTCTGCAATCGACTTTGGCAAGCTTATCAAAAGCCGCTCCGCTGGCTGCTCCGGTTCTCAGAGCCGTGATATAGGTACCGTCAAGTATGGCGGACACTATTCCGGTGGTCGGATCTATTAAAAGTACCTGTGCCGGCGTACTCGGAAGATCCTTTTCTTTATTAGACGGATATACACTCACGATCTTTAATGATGCGGCATCTTTTTCTTCACAATAAGCCGGCATGAAAAGCATGTTTCCTTTATCTTTATCCGATCTTATATTTATCCTCAAAGGTACATCGACCTTACCTTCACTGTGTACAATAAAGGCTTCTTTGACCGCCTCTATCGCATCTTTCATAGAACACACCGCCGCAATATCTTCTTTTGTTAAAATTAACATAAGCCCCCCCTTATTTTGCTACATTATTCTGTACTTTGCCCTCGGTATAAGCCTTTAAATTCTCGTAAACTATACCTACCAGTCTTTCTCTTGTTTCTTTTGCAGCCCAGGCTATATGAGGAGTGATTATACAGTTTTTTGCCTTAAGTAAAGGATTGTCGGATCTAATAGGTTCTCTGCTTGCAACATCCGTAGCATAATAATATAATTTATCGCTGTTTAGAGCATTTGCTACATCTTCTTCAACTATCAAAGGACCTCTTGAGGTGTTGAGAAGTATTGCACCGTCCTTCATCTTCGCTATCTTTCATTATTTATTATCCCCCTCGTTTCAGGGAAAAGGGGACAGTGAAGAGACACGATGTCCGAAGAAGCAAGCAGGGTATCAAGATCTACATATTCCGCAAGTTTTCTTCCTTCCTCATACTCTGTTCTTGAGTATGCAAGCACCTTCATACCGAATGCTGCCGCAAGTTTTGCCACCTCCTGTCCTATCTTGCCGAAGCCTATTATACCTATAGTTTTAGAAGAAAGCTCTATTAAAGGATAGTTCCAAAAGCAAAAATCCACACTTCTTTCCCAACCGCCAGAATGTACTATATTGTTGTGCTCTCCCACATGATGGCAGACTTCAAGTAACAGTGCCATGGTAAATTGAGCGACTGCACTTGTGCTGTAACTCGGAACATTGCATACCGGTATACCTCTCGTTCTGCATGCATCCAGATCTATAATATTATATCCTGTTGAAAGAGTTCCTATATATTTTATATTCGGACAGGCTTCCAAAAGCTCTTCTTTTATAGGAACCTTGTTGGTCAGTACCACGTCCGCATCCTGTATCCTGTCTATGCTTTCCTGCAGATCGTTTTTTATACCCCTGTCATAAACCGTAAGTTCACCGAATTCCTTGAATCTCTCCCAGCTTAAGTCTCCGGGGTTGGTGGTATAGGCATCGAGAATAACTATCTTCATAACTTAAAACCTCCTTCTAAACTTTTATTGACCTGATTTATATATAGCTACGATATTTCACTTTGAGCTTTATTATTACATTTAATAAATATTTATATTTTGTAAAAAATATTTTATCTCTATTTATTTCTGTACTGTAAAAGTTTATGTTTCAGGTATTACCCGGTTAATATGCCAAAAAGGTGCATAGTTTTATTTATCGATCAAACTATACACCGCTATCATATTATTCTACATCATCATCAATATCGTCGATCTCGTCTTCATCCTGACTTGAAGCCATAAGTTCTCTGTTTACAACTCTTTTTTCATCTCTTTGTTTTTCAACGAGTTCGGACAAAAGTTCCTTCACATACTTTGGTTTTTAATATTTTTTATTGTAAAATCCTTCTGTGAAGCATCTGAAGAATGTACATTGATACTTCCGAGTCCGAACATTTTTTGTCCAAGGGTCCTTGTCATCTGTACATCAAGTATCCTGTAAAGTCTTACTTCATTTTCTACGCTATTTAAAAAACCCGTTTCTATAAAAAGTCTCTCCTTGGTCAAGCTGTATTTTGTAAAACTAAGGGGTAAACCCAAAAAACCTCTTTTTTTGTCTTTCCATAAGATATCTGTATTGGTATCCGCCATGATCTTCTCCTAACTCTATGATATATTTCGTCTTTTGACACTAAAATTTTTATATACTTGATTCAGTGCTTTTTACAGCCAAGCGTACCTTCTTCTATTCAAGGTATCGATACAGCTTTTTGCTAAATATAATTTATCTTATGAGCTGCTGCACTTTGCAAGTCATATCAGGATATATACTTTCCGATACGATACACTGTATGACCCACACTATAATGCACCAAATTCCACAATATCTTCTTCATCCTCTTTATCTGACTTATCTTTTTCTCTATAAGCAAGTTCTTTTTCCACTTCTCTTAATATATTCGCTTCTTCGTCCGGACCCAGATTCGGAAGTTCAGACACCGATACCACCCCGAATCTTCTAAGAAACTCCTCGGTAGTCGCAAAAAGCACCGGTCTTCCCGGAGCATCAAGTCTTGCCGCCTCATATACGAGTCCGTACTCCAGTAATTTATTAAGTGCATAGTCCGAAGCAACTCCCCCTTATATGGTCTATTTGCGACTTTGTTACCGGCTGTCTGTAAGCAACTATTGACAGTGTCTCCAAAACAGCGTCCGTCAGTACCTGTTTTTTGGGTGCCTTTGCGACCCTTATAAGACTCTCATAATATTTAGCCTTTGTACACATCTGGTAACTTGACTCCAGTTCTATGATCTGCATGGCACGGTCTTCTTCTTCATATCTTTTTTTAAGCCTTTCCACGGCAGCCTTGGCATTCGTTTCATCCGACTCTATAGCAAGTGCCAATTGTCTGAGTTCTACGGAGTTACCCATAGTAAAAAGTATGGCTTCTATAATGTTTTCATCAGTTAATTTTTGCACTTCTACACTCATATAAGTTCCTCAATCTTTGATAAATCAATATCTTCGAATTCCGAAGTTCCTTCTGTGCTTATAAGCATTATTTCATCCCCTATGGACTCCTGTATGACCTTAAGTCTTGAAAGTTTCATAAGTTCAAGTATGGCAAGAAAACTAACGACCACATCAAGCCTGCTTTTTGCATTTATAAGTATACTCTTAAAAGAGAGCTTTCTCCTCAGTCTTACCTGTTCAAGCACAAAGTGTATCTTTTGTTCTAAACTTATAGGTTCTTTTTTTATAGTTCCGAAACTGCTTCTTTGCTTATCTATCCTAAAGTCCTGCTTTTTAATATCTGCTCATAGATCTCTTTTAGTTTATCTATCTTGATATCCGCAAAAAGTTCGTCCAGATCGAAGGGTTGCTTATAATTATGTACCTCTTTCGGAATATTGGGTGCTTTATATAGATGCCTCTCACCGTCAAACTCCATATCCGCCAGTTCCCTTGCCATAATCTTGCATTTCTTATATTCTATAAGTCTTTCCACCAGTTCCGCTCTCGGGTCTGCTTCTTCTCCTTCATCCTCATCCTTACGCCTTGGCAAAAGCATCCTTGCCTTTATATCCAACAGTGTGGCTGCCATTACCAAAAATTCAGACATAAGTTCTACGTCTTCTCCCATCTGTCTGACATACTCCAAATATTGGTTGGTTATATGGACTATCGGGATATCGTAAATATTTATCTTATCCTTTTCTATCAAATGTAAAAGAAGATCTAGCGGACCTTCAAAGTGTTCCAATTTATATAATAATTCCATATTCCCTCTGATTTTCGGTAAGGGTCGACAAAGCAGTCTGACCGATCCATAATGTACCATCGTTATAACTTTACTTTCATATAAAGCTTATATCCGATAGATCGTTTCAGCATTCGGCAGTATATTTACCGAATATTAAATACTTACAAATACTTGTCTTTTTAAGACATATTACAACTATATTATAGTTAATCTTTCCCTTTATGTAAAGGCAACAACTCTATAAGTATAAGTTCCGCTCTGTCGTTGAGTCTTATATTGATACTGTGGGTTCCCAGACCCGAAGATATTATAAGATTAGTAGCATCTTTTTTCTTAAGACCGTGCACCATATCACTAAAGAAATGTATCTGAGGTGTCATAAGTCCTATATCCTTCCACACCCTTACGGTCCCTCCGTGAAAATGCCCCGACAATACAAGATCCGCTCCCCATTTCGCATAAGCATTTAAGAACAAGGGACTGTGTGCCAGCAATATGTTGAATTTATCTTTGCTTACGGATCCCAGTTTTTCTTCTATGTAAGTATTATCAAATTCCGCATTATCCAGTTTCTTATAATACTTTTTATCGATATCCAAGCCGTATATACATATCTCTTCTATCTTTTCACAACTGTCTTCCAATCTGTATATACCCATTTCTTTTACGGCTTTATTGAGCACGGAATAAAGATCGCCGTACTTTTCGTTTTTCATTCTCAGCTCATGATTACCGTTGGCATAGTATACTTTATACTTTTTAGATGTTTTTTCACAGAATAAAAGGCTCGGTTTTAGATCCACCAAGCCCTTTGTCACCATCATATCTCCGCCTATAACTATAAAATCCGGTTTACATTCCTCTATAGCCTCAATAAGTTTTTCATTATCTTTCCCAAATTGCTTGTCATGTAAATCACTTATGAATATAAATTTTTTTGCGGTTTTTATCTTGTCGCTTTCGAATTTATACTTCATGAGAACAAAATTATTCTTTTCATATTCGGAACGAAAATACATTATTAATATTATTAATAGGATGATAAGCCCTCCTATCAGAATTACTTTACCCATATACCCTCACTGTTTACCCTGTATCCGTCGGGAGTTGTCGTAGACTTTAACATAGCACCCGATGATGACAGGTAATACCATTTTGACTTATATTCAATCCATGAAGACTTCTTCATGCAACCGCTGTTATTAAAATAAAACCAGTCGCCTGACTTATCCTGAAGCCAGCCTGTGACCATGTAACCTTCCGCATTAAACCAGTATTCCCTTGTATCTATGTTGAGAAGTTCCGATTTTGCATAAGAACCATCCTGTTTTACATACCACCAGCCTTTATGGTCTTTTCTCCAGCAATCAGTACTTCCTTCTGTGCTTTTTAGCATCTGTGGATTTCTGCTTAATTCTATCGCATATCTTGCACTTACATCATAGGCACCGGTACTTGAACTACTTCCCGTATTTTTTGCATTTTCCGACGCTGCTTGTGTTTTACTTTGCTTGGTTTCGGAAAACGTTTGCGACTTTGTCTCACTTTCGTAATCTAAGGAAAATCCATAGTCCAAAAGAGCCTTGGTATCTTCATAATGCGTACCGTTGCTTTTTAATATGACCACTATCAATTCTTTTTGATCTTTTTTCGCATAAGTTACCAAAGTATTGCCGGCTTTTTTAGTATAACCGGTCTTTCCCGCAACCACTTCTTTGTAATACCTTGAATCGGACTCTCTTAACATCTTGTGACCCATGGTAAATGTTACGGCTTTATTATTCTTTTGGGTAGCCGGAAATGTATAAGACTTTGTGGAACTTACCTTTAAGACCGTTTCATTCGCAAATGCCGCCTTTGCTATCAAAGCCATGTCATAGGCGCTGGTATATTGATTATTATCATTTAATCCGCTCGGATTGGCAAAGTTCGTATCTGTAGTTCCCAGTTCCTTTGCCCTTGCGGTCATCATCGCCGCAAATGCCCCACCCGGATCCCGCTACATGCTCTGCCAGACCGTTTGCCACTTCATTGGCAGACTTGAGCATAAGAGCATACATACTGTCATTTACACTTATTACATCCCCCGCAGATACTCCTGCAGTTACCGCACCCGACTCAAGATTAGCGGTCGCTTTCTCACTATAAGTCACCATATCCGACATATTTGCCTTCTCAGCCACCAAAAGAGCCGTCATGATCTTGGTTATGGATGCCGGAGCATATCTTTGTTTTGGATTTTTTTCATATAACACCTTGCCGCTTTTTGCATCCATAAGTACCGCTGCCGCAGAACTGACCTCCGGTTTCGCAAGTGCAGCCCCGGCCGGGATACTAAAGCAAGTGCTTAATGTAACACATATAGCCATAAGCACGGGCATATATGCTCCGCCCCTACTTAATTTATACTGCCTCATACCTATCCTTTCTCAAATCAAAGCTTAATTCACATCATTATTACAAGAAGAGGCTGTTGCATTTTAAGATCTTACTCAAGATCATGATCGCATGTAATGAAATACCGCTCCGTCTTGTGTACGACCTTTATTTTACAACAGCCTTTATACTTAATTTTTTAAGATACCTAAACGATTATTTCTTAAGTGATTCTACAAAATCTATCACGTATGCCCCTACCTGAGAGCTTGGAGTAACTTTATCACCGTCATAAGCTACTTTGAAATAATATCCGTAACTTTCAAACTCAACAACTTTCTGACCTGCCTTTCCTATAGCAAGATCCCCCTCGGTCTGGGCTTCAGTGTATACAGGCTCGCTAGTAGCGGATACGGACTTCACAAATTCCTTTACAGGCATATCCTCTTTAAGCCCCCATGCTGTCTTAAGGTCTGTTTTTACAGCCTGTGAAAGATATCCGTCTTCGTTGAGAGGATCTTCCTGATCGGGATAAAGTACGAATTCCATTGCCGGATCGCTGTATATAAGGATCCTCTTATCACCCTCTTTTTTATCTTCCTTGGGTTCCTGCTTAAAAGAAACTATATCTTCATAGGTGGTACCGAGAAGATTCCCCACATTGTCAAAATCCAGTTCAAGTTGCTTAGCTGAATCATCTTTGGCTTGAGCCTTGGATTCATCCTTTGAATCTTTCTTATCATTCGAACTTGCCTTACTTTCCGAATCTTTGTTATCAGCACTTTCTTCTGTTTTAGTACCCTGGTCTGCTGAATCATCGGCTTTTTTGTTACATGCCGCAATTGATAATGCCAGAGCTGAAATTACTCCAATAGTTATAATGTATTTTCTCAGTTTCATATCTCCTCCTTCATCCGGCAATATTCATATTAGTTCATATTGCCATAGACTTTAGTACATTATATATTTCAATAAAATACTGACCTGAGATCAGTATACGTTACTCTAGCACAGTATTTTATAAAATAACATAGCTAAGTTCTTAAATTTTTTTCTTTAATGATATAAATATAATAAAATATCATTTTTATATTCAGCTTATTTTTTTAATTGAATACAAAAAAATATAATACTTCTTTAAATTTTTTATTTTTTTTGTATTTATAATATCTTTTTATCCGATCAAAAAGCCCGCTCAAAGATTGCTGTTACACTACCTCGTCTATATATACGGCACCGACTCTTTCCACATACTCTCCAAGCTCGGCATCATACATATCCCCATATCCGAATAAATAACCGCTTAAAGCTTTTATATCAAGCTCTGTAAGCTTATGTAAAGACTCTTCTTCTTTTGTCAAATATTCTATACTTGAACCGTCTTTAGTGAGCGTCCACCTAAAACATGCGTTATTCTCTTTTATGATCTGATCTTTTACCCTTATATACAAAACAAGTTCTTTTTCTTTTCGTGATCTTTTAATGGGTATATTTTTCAAAAACTCTCTAAGATCGACTATCCTTGCCATATAAGCTTCTTTTTTTCTGATACCGGCTTTTGTGTAACTTTTCTCCAGTACGAAAGCTCTTAACTCTTTCTTTTCAAGTCCCCAGATAAGCTTATATCCCACTATTTTATCATTATCACACAAAAGTTCTATAAAACCGTCCTCACTCTTAAGCTCTTTTATAAGCCACTCAATATAGGCTTCATCTCTTATACAGTAAAGCTGATAGTATTTTTTAAAATAATCTATCATGAAGTCTGTAAGTTTAGTTCTGTATCTATCATCATAGAGCCTGCTTACAATATTTTTGTTCTTATCCGGCTCAGCTTCGTAAAAGTCTGATATAAAGTCAAAATCAAAAGGCTCGTAGTAGGCTTTATCGGCAGGTAACAAAAAAGTAAAGGGCTTATTCTCGCTATACATGCTGTTAAGGCTCTTATACAGTAAATTCCTCATAAGCCCCTGTCTTCTGTATTCTTTTCCGGTAGCAACCGCCACTATATAATCTATTTCGTATGTACTCGCATTGAAACTCATATTATAAGGATTCTGATGAAGCATAGCCTTTATTATATCGTCTTCTTCATCTACCAGTATACGGTTTTTCTTGACCTTTTCCGTATAATAATAATCTGTAAAACTTTTACTGTCCTCAGGGAATGCCTCACAGTAAAGTTCTCTGCTCTTACCGGCTTCCTCTTTTCTCAAATATCTTATCATAATAAAAAGTCACCCATTACCCTATTGCTCAGATCCAAGCCCTTATCGGTAAGCTTCAAATAAAGATTTTCGTACTTAAGGAGCCCAAATGAGATATTTTTTTGTATAACCTTTTCAAATACATCTATAAGTTCTATACCGAATCTGTCATAAAAGTCCGTAACAAGAACTCCCTTGGATAGTCTGAGACCTAGGAACATGAATTCCTCCATTTTCTCCTTGGTGCTAAGTTCATGTATATTTTGATATAAGGGCATGATGTCTCTCTTCATATCTATGGCAAGATATTTTTTAATATCTCTTTCCACATGGAATCTTCTTCCGTAGACATAGCTGCTTGCACCTATTCCAAAGCCCAGATACTCTTCACCGGTCCAATACCCTATGTTATGCTTACTCTCATAACCCGGTTTTGCATAATTGCTTATCTCATACCTTTCATAACCGTAGTTTTTTAATATATCTATGGTACTGTGATACATGGCTCTTTCAACTTCTTCCGTAGGCAAAAACTTTCTTCCTTCCGGACTTCCATAGATCTTACTGAACTCCGTACCCTCTTCTATTATCAATGAGTAAGCCGATATATGCTCCGGCTTTAACATTATCACCTTTTTAAGTGTAGACTTCCAACTGTCCAAAGTCTGCCACGGAAGAGCCGACATCAAGTCTATATTGACATTTTTATATCCCGACTCCCTTATCTTCTCATAACTGTTCAAAAAATCCGCATAGGTATGTATCCTTCCCAGATGCTGCAATTCTTTATCTACAGTTGATTGCAGCCCCACGCTTATACGGTTTATTCCCGACTGCTTGTAGACCAAAAGCTTATCTATATCTACCGTACCGGGATTACACTCTATAGTTATCTCTGCCTGAGATTCCACTATAAAAGCCTCATATATGGCACTCATTATGTTAGATATATATACCGCCTTTATGACAGTGGGCGTACCACCGCCTATAAATATGCTGCTTATCTGGTATTGTGAATAATTACTTGCCTGAACTCTTATTTCCTCTATTAATTTATCAACATACGCCTTATGTAAATCTTCTTCCGCACTGAATGAAAGGAAATCGCAGTACAGACATTTCTTTTCACAAAAAGGTATATGCACATATAATTCCAGTTGTTTTCTCATCTTATTACTTCTGATTACTACTCTTCATCTAGTTTAAGCACACTCATAAATGCCTTTTGCGGTATTTCCACATTGCCTATCTGTCTCATACGCTTCTTACCCTCTTTTTGCTTCTCCAAAAGCTTTCTCTTTCTGCTTATATCGCCTCCGTAGCACTTGGCAAGAACGTCTTTTCTCATGGCTTTTACAGTTTCCCTGGCAATTACCTTGCCGCCTACCGCTGCCTGTATGGGTATCTCAAATAAATGTCTCGGTATCTCCTCTTTTAACTTTTCGCACATTTTCCTGCCTCTTTCATAGGCGGAATCCGCATGTACTATAAATGATAACGCATCCACTTCTTCTTTATTGATCAATATATCAAGCTTTTTAAGCACCGAAGGCTCATAACCCTTTATATCATAATCCAAAGAAGCATATCCTCTTGACCTGCTCTTTAGAGCATCAAAGAAATCATATATTATCTCATTAAGCGGCAGATCGTATTTGAGTATAGCTCTGCTGTCATCAACATAGTGCATACCTATATATACTCCTCGCCTTTCCTGACATAGAGTCATTATGGCTCCGACGTATTCCTTACTGAGCATGATCTCCGCCGATACTATCGGTTCTTCCATATGCTCTATCTCGCTCGGATCAGGAAGATTCGAAGGATTGGTAAGCTCTATCATGGTACCGTCTGTTTTATACACCCTGTATACAACGCCCGGTGCCGTGGTAACAAGGTCGAGATTGTACTCTCTTTCAAGTCTTTCCTGTATAACTTCCAAATGTAAAAGCCCCAAAAATCCGCATCTGAATCCGAAGCCTAGTGCAAGTGAGGTCTCGGGTTCATAGAATAGCGATGCATCATTGAGCTGTAATTTTTCCAGTGCCTCTCTCAGATCGTTGTATTTGGCACCGTCCGCCGGATACAGACCGCAATATACCATAGGCGTTACCTTTTTATATCCCGGAAGCGCTTCTTTACAAGGGTTCGCCGCCAATGTTACCGTATCGCCTACTCTTGTATCCTTAACATTCTTTATACTTGCCGTAATATAACCTACCATGCCGGCACTAAGGTAATCGCAGGGGATAAATCTTCCCGCACCGAAGTAACCTACCTCTACAACGTCCTCTACAGCCTTGGTTGCCATAAGAAGTATTCTGTCTCCTTTTTGCACTCTTCCTTCTTTGACCCTTACGAAGATTATAACACCCTTATAAGAGTCATATATCGAGTCAAATACCAGTGCCTGCAAAGGTGCTTTTTCATCGCCTTTGGGAGATGGTATCTTATGCACTATGCTTTCAAGTACATCTTCTATATTTGTTCCCATCTTTGCTGATATCTTGGGAGCGTCATGAGCTTCTATCCCTATTACATCTTCGATCTGCTCGGCGACCTTATCGGGATCGGCACTAGGTAAGTCTACCTTATTTATAACCGGCACTACCTCGAGGTCGTTATCCAGTGCCAGGTATACATTTGCCATGGTCTGAGCCTCTATACCCTGTGCCGCATCCACTACCAATATAGCTCCGTCACAGGCTGCAAGGGATCTTGATACTTCGTAGTTAAAGTCCACGTGTCCCGGAGTGTCTATAAGGTTGAAGATATATTCGTTGCCGTCTTTTGCCTTATATACCGTCCTTACCGCCTGACTCTTGATAGTGATACCTCTCTCCCTTTCAAGATCCATATTGTCGAGCACCTGTGACTGCATCTCCCTGCTGGTAAGCAAGCCCGTCTTTTCTATAATACGGTCCGCCAATGTCGACTTCCCGTGATCAATATGCGCTATAATACAAAAATTCCTTATTCTATCTTGTTCATGCATAATCTGTCTGTCATTTCCTTTTTTTAGGTATTTTACTATAAATATGGCATATATGCCAATAATTTTTTTTAATACTGCATCTGTGTCCCGATAATTAACTTCTTACAGTTCTAAATCATATATTCATAAGTACTCTAAAGCTATAAATATCTGACGATTTTATCATTAATTAAAAGATGTTGATGGTATTAAAACCGGTGATCTTTTGTATATTGATCGAAGCAGTTTTAATTACAACTATTAATTGTTGTAATTATCTGTCTTATAGTTGTAATAATCTTCACTGAGGCGATCAAGCTGATATAATCATTTACCGGAACTCAAATAATTCGATACTTATTGATCATTCACTGACTTAGCGGGTGTTGTATCAAAAATTTATTATCTGCCGGATGATTTATGGAGTGTTATGTCGATAATTTATTATCTGCTTGATAACTTAGCGGGATTTATGTCAAGAATACATTATCCGCTCGAGGACTTAGTGCATGTTGTATCAAGAATTTACTTTGATTTTCTGCAGGTATCAGTCGTTTCATTGCGGATACTTTATAAAAATCAATAATAAACGGGAGGCTTATCATTGAAAAACTTAAAACTACTTAGAGAAAAAGCAAATATGACTCAATTCGAACTTGCCAAATACCTCCATGTTACCCAACAAACTGTAAACAGATATGAACTGGGCGAGAGCGAAAGCTCTTATGAGGTTTTAAATAATATCAAAAATATATTCAATGTTTCCCCGGAATATTTGATCGATGACAGCAGTGACTTGGATGAATATCATATTGACAATAAAATATTGCTTGATAAAAAAGAAGAAAACTGGATAGACCTTTTCAGAAAACTGGATGATAATTCAAAGGTTCTTGTGATCAAACTTTGCCAAAGACTCTCCCCATCGAATGATAAATGATCTTTTTGTATCTACACACCGATTACACAAAAAAGCCGCTTTTATTAAAAGCGACTTTTTTTCTATCTTCTTACTACTATTTGATTCCCTGTGATCTGATATAAGAAAGTATCTAGGAAGAGTCTGTATTTATCCTCCTTAACACTTTGTTATTTCATATATGTAGCATTAAATCATGTCATCTTACAGCATTAATACAACTTCGCACCTGCCGGTATATGATTATTTACCATCAAAAGATTAAGTTCTTCTTCATCTCCACGCTTATTTATAGCTGAAAGCAGCATACCGCAGGACTCTATACCCATCATAGGTCTCGGAGGGAGGTTGGTGATAGCGATCAATGTCTTTCCGATCAACTCCTCAGGCTCATAGAAAGCATGAATTCCGCTAAGTATAGTTCTGTCTTTCCCGAACCATCATCCAAAGTAAACTGTAAAAGTTTCTTTGACTTAGGTACCGCTACACAATCTTTTACCTTAACAGCTCTAAAATCGGACTTGGTGAAAGTCTCGAAATCAACCTCATCTTGAAGATACTCTTCTATCTTAACATTTTTAAAATCTATCTTTTCATTAGGTGTAAAGAATCCGTTCTCAGTTTCCTTTGCTTCTTCCTCGGCACTTTCCTCTGCATTTGACTTACCGAGAGTCTTCATAGTAGGGAATAAAAGCACATCCCTTATAGATGATGAATTGGTAAGAAGCATTACAAGTCTGTCTATTCCGTATCCTATACCGCCTGTAGGAGGCATACCTATCTCAAGTGAATTAAGGAAGTCTTCATCTGTATGATTCGCTTCTTCGTCTCCTGCCGCAAATGCCTCTTCCTGTGCTCTGAAACGCTCTCTTTGGTCTATAGGATCGTTTAACTCCGAGTAGGCATTTGCCATTTCTCTACCGTAAATGAAGAGCTCGAAACGCTCAACAAGTCTCTCGTCCTCAGGCTTTTTCTTAGTCAAAGGTGAGACCTCTATAGGATGATCCATTACGAATGTGGGCTGTATAAGATGCTTTTCGGCAAATTCTTCAAAGAAAAGACTTATAATATCGCCTCTTTTATGTCTGTCCTCAAACTGAACATGATGCTCTTTGGCTACAGCCTTAGCCTCTTCATCGGTATTTATCAGGTTAAAGTCTACATTTGCATATTCTTTTACCGCATCTATCATGGTAATTCTCTTGAATGGCTTGCCTAAGTCTATCATACTCTCGGCATAAGGTATCGTAGTGGTTTTACAAACCTCCATCGCAAGATATCTAAAGAGCCTTTCTGTAAGATCCATCATACCGTGATAATCGGTAAATGCCTGATATAATTCCATCAAAGTGAATTCCGGATTATGTCTGGTATCTATTCCCTCGTTTCTGAAAACTCTTCCAATCTCGTAAACCTTTTCCAGACCTCCGACTATAAGTCTTTTTAAGTATAACTCAAGTGAGATCCTAAGTTTTACGTCTTCATTAAGGGCATTATAATGAGTATTAAAAGGTCTTGCCGCAGCTCCTCCGGCATTAGATACCAGCATAGGAGTTTCTACTTCTATAAAGCCTTCGTTATCAAGAAACTTTCTTATCTCAGTTATTATCTTGGATCTTTTGATAAATGTATCCCTGACATCCTCATTTACTATCAAATCCACATATCTTTGTCTGTATCTTGTATCCGTATCTGTAAGTCCGTGGAATTTTTCAGGCAACGGTTTTAAACTCTTGCTTAAAAGCTCCACTTTATCGGCATGTATACTGATTTCTCCGGTCTTTGTCTTAAATACTTTACCTACAACTCCTACTATATCTCCTATGTCGAGCTTTTTGAATGCGGCATATTCTTCTTCCCCGAGACTGTCTCTTGAAACATACGCCTGTATACGTCCTTTTAAGTCTAATATATGCGTAAATGCAGCCTTACCCATGATCCTTTTTGCCATCATTCTTCCGGCAACACTTACTTCCTTACCTTCCAATTCATCATAGTTATCCGATATCTCAACGCTGTGATGTGTAGTATCATACTTAGTAACAAGGAAGGGGTCTTTGCCCTCCTCCTGTAAGGCACTTAGCTTATCTCTTCTCGCCTGTAATATATGATTTAACTCCTCTGTACTTAATTCCAATTCCGGTTCGCTCACTATAAAACCTCCTTTATTCCGGTTAAATTCCTCTTGCATACTCTTTATTTCATATTTATATAATAAATCGACATAAGCGATCTATCTTAATCGCTCGTGGAATCTTAAAAACTTTTATCCTGTACTTATCATATTTATTAAGTATTGTAATACAATGTACAAAGATAAGGATCAAAGCTTAAATTAATCTACGATTCTTTGTTTAAATATATATCTCGGTATCCAAGTCACTAAAACTCTTTTGCCGATCAACTTACTCTTTGTATCTCCAAAACTTCATATTCCATTTTTCCGGCTTGAGTATCTATAGCTACGATATCTCCCACCTTCTTACCAAGTAATTCTCTTCCTACAGGAGACTCGTTACTTATCCTGTTCTGTAAAGAATTAGACTCTGTAGAACCTACTATGGTAAATTCCATCTCTTCATCATACTCAAGATCCATGACCTTGACCTTACAACCTACGCTTATGCTTTCAAGGTCTATCTCATCCTCTACCACTACTTCAACATTTTTAAGAAGGTTCTCAAGTTGCTCTATTCTTGCCTCAATATCCCTTTGCTCGTCCTTTGCTGCATCGTATTCCGCATTTTCCGAAAGGTCTCCCTGCTCTCTGGCTTCTTTTATTTTTTGGGCTATCTCTTTTCTACGATTAACTTTCAGATCCTGTAATTCATCTTCTCTTTGTTTCAATCCTGCATATGTAAGTATATTCTTCTTCTCTAACATCTTCCTCATTCCTTATCTACTATATAAACGTTAGTTTTTATCATGTGCAATCAATGCTTTCACTTAAGTTTTTTTCATTACAAATGTCATTTTGAGTCTCTTCCCCCCGGATGAAAACTTCCTGCTTTTATTTAAAAGACAATATATGACAATTGATATGAAATTCTATTAACTCAAGTTATTTTTCAGCATTTTGAAATTATAACTATAAAAGAACATTATGTCAATGTTCGTGAATCAGCCATTTTCTTACCAATAGCTTAAGTTTGCCGCTTTTTAGATCCGTCATTGTTATTTGCATAAATATATACAATTTATATCTTAAAATTTTTTATAAAAATAATGTATATACTTTTTATTTATCTGTTTCATAAAACGGTAGCAACAGATCCTCGAGTTCCTTATAAGTTTCCAGGTAATTCGCCTTTTCTCTGAGTCTTGCGGAAGACCTTAACCCTTGTGTATACCAGGCTACATGTTTTCTCATTTGCCTCATAGCACAATACTCACCTTCTTGTTCAACCTGCATCCTTGCATGCCTTAGTATCATATCTATCCTTTCATTAAGACTCACACCTTTAGTATAAGATCCGTGCCTTAAGAAAGAGTCTATCTGCTTAAATATCCATGGATTCCCCTGTGCAGCCCTACATATCATAAGACCGTCACAAGAGGTTTGTTCAAGCATCGCAAGTGCATCTTCGGGACTTTTTATATCACCGTTACCTATTACGGGTATATTTACCGCTTCTTTACCTGCCTTATGATATCCCAATCCGCACTTCCGGAATAATATTGCTGTCTTGTTCTTGCATGTACAGCTACCGCCTTGACCCCACAACTTTCTGCTATCTTTGCTATCTCAACGGCATTGACATTATTCTCATCAAATCCTTTTCTTATCTTTACCGTAACCGGCTTTTTGATACTTTTACATAGCTTCAAAAATATCTTTTCGACCAATACCGGATCCTTCATAAGTGCCGAACCCTCACCGTTATTTACCACCTTAGGTACGGGACAGCCCATATTAAAGTCGATTATATCAAAAGGGCCTTCTTCCAGTCTCATAGCCATATCCGCCAATATATCCGGATCTGACCCGAACATCTGTACCGCCAGTGGACTTTCTTTATTATCAGTCTTTAGTATACTGTAAGTATTTTTATTATTATATAATAATGCTTTTGCGGAGACCATCTCGGTACATACCAGGGAGCAGGAATTCTCCTTACATAACGACCTGAAAGTCAGATCGCTCACTCCTGCCATCGGACCCAGACACAGCCCTCCGTCAATAAATACCTCTCCTATATAAAAACCCAATTTCATAAAAACCTCTTTAAAACCCAAATAATTTATAATACAATTCAAGCGATTTGAATAATTCTTCTTTCTGCCTTTGTATTCTGCTTATTCTCATACCGCTTTCTATTTCGTCAAAATATATATCCTCATCCGCTATTATAACTTTTATATTAATACTGCCCTCTTTATCGAATTCAAAGCTTATTATTCCGCCTATCTCCTGCGTAAAACTTACGCAAATCATCTTCAATTCTTTTTTTATATCATCGGGTAGCTTTTCAAATAAAGGATTCAGATAATAGATCTGCTTATATGCATTGGCTGCACATAAAACTGTCGTGTCATTGTTTTTTTCTGTAAATGTTTTTTCCATATATATCCTATAACAAAAAAAATAAGTCTCTATCATTCGTACATTTTAAAGTATTTCATAAAACATACTGTTTAAATGTATTATCAAATAATTTAAGAGCCTTTAATAAAATGAATATTATCAAAGTGACAAATAAAAAAACCTAGATGGTATATCTAGGATTCATTCTAATGCCGCAGACCGGAATCGAACCGGTACGGGTATTTCTACCCACGGGATTTTAAGTCCCGGGCGTCTGCCTGTTCCGCCACTACGGCTAATATTAAATTATAAACGACCCGGATGGGACTCGAACCCACGACCTCCGCCGTGACAGGGCGGCGCTCTAACCAACTGAGCCACCGGGCCTTAAGGTTTTTATTAATCATTAACTAAAATACCAAGCTCCCTGAGTAGGACTCGAACCTACGACACTGCGGTTAACAGCCGCATGCTCTACCGACTGAGCTATCAAGGATAATAATATACTTAGCAGTACAAGTACTGCTAAGTATAAAGTGGAGCTTCAGGGACTCGAACCCGGGACCGATCGGTTATGAGCCGATTGCTCTAACCAACTGAGCTAAAGCTCCGAATATGGTATTGTTATACCAATGACCCCAACGAGAATCGAACTCGTGTTACCGCCGTGAAAGGGCGATGTCTTGACCGCTTGACCATGGGGCCTTAATATTTTTCATACCTTGAAAATTGCATATCAATTCTTCCTAAATCATAAACCTTCCAACCTTGGTTAAACCCTCGACCGATTAGTAACTATCAGCTTAATGCATTTCTGCACTTACACCTTAGCCCTATCTACCTCATTGTCTTTAAGGGGTCTTACTGCTTTCGCATGAGATATCTCATCTTGAGGTCGGCTTCACGCTTAGATGCCTTCAGCGTTTATCCGATCCCGACTTGGCTACCCTGCCATGGGTCTGCTACCCAACAGGTACACCAGTGGTCAGTCCATCCCGGTCCTCTCGTACTAAGGACAGCTCCTCTCAAATATCTTACGCCCACGCCGGATAGGGACCGAACTGTCTCACGACGTTCTGAACCCAGCTCGCGTACCGCTTTAATGGGCGAACAGCCCAACCCTTGGGACCGACTTCAGCCCCAGGATGCGATGAGCCGACATCGAGGTGCCAAACCACTCCGTCGATGTGAACTCTTGGGAGTGATAAGCCTGTTATCCCCAGGGTAGCTTTTATCCGTTGAGCGATGGCTTTCCCACTTAAAACCACCGGATCACTAAGTCCTACTTTCGTACCTGCTCCACCCGTCAGTGTCGCAGTCAAGCTCCCTTTTGCCTTTGCACTCTTTGAATGGTTTCCGTCCATTCTGAGGGAACCTTTGAGCGCCTCCGATACTCTTTCGGAGGCGACCGCCCCAGTCAAACTCCCCATCTGACATTGTCCCCTGACCGGTTCACGGCCATGGGTTAGAAATTCAATGATACAAGGGTGGTATCCCAACATTGACTCCGCGAAAACTGGCGTCCTCGCCTCGCAGTCTCCCACTATCCTGTACATGCATCATCAAACCCCAGTATCAAACTAGAGTAAAGCTCCATGGGGTCTTTCCGTCCTGGCGCAGGTAACCAGCATCTTCACTGGTACTTCAATTTCACCGGGTGCATTGTTGAGACAGTGCTCAAATCATTACGCCTTTCGTGCGGGTCGGAACTTACCCGACAAGGAATTTCGCTACCTTAGGACCGTTATAGTTACGGCCGCCGTTTACCGGGGCTTAGATTCAAAGCTTCGTTGCCTAACCTCTCCTCTTAACCTTCCGGCACCGGGCAGGCGTCAGCCCATATACTTCACCTTTCGGTTTCGCATAGACCTGTGTTTTTGCTAAACAGTTGCTTGAGCCTTTTTTCTGTGACCTTTCGGTACCCCTTCTCCCGAAGTTACGGGGTCATTTTGCCGAGTTCCTTAACAATGCTTCTCCCGCCGGCCTTAGGATCCTCTCCTCACCCACCTGTGTCGGTTTACGGTACGGGTGCATATAACGCAATAGCGGCTTTTCTTGACAGCCCCCTATTCGACTTCGCTACTTTTCTTCGCTACATATCACGTATTCGCATTTCGTGGCGGTTTTTCCTACCACCTGCTACCTCGCTTATCCCGGTCTTTGCTCTCCCGGGTTCGACTTAAGTTTCTGTGTCCCCACATTTCTGATTATATGCAGTTCAGGAATATATACCTGATGTCCATCGACTACGGATCTCTCCCTCGCCTTAGGTCCCGACTTACCCAGAGCAGATCAGCTTTACTCTGGAATCCTTGGGTATTTGGCCGTGAGGATTCTCACCTCACTCTCGCTACTCATTCCGGCATTCTCTCTTCTTACTTCTCCACCACTCCTTTCGGTATGGCTTCTACGTTGGTAAGATTGCTCCTCTACCGATGACTTTCGTCATCCCTTGGCTTCGGTGTAGTGTTTTAGCCCCGGACATTTTCGGCGCAGAACCTCTCGACTAGTGAGCTATTACGCACTCTTTTAATGTATGGCTGCTTCTAAGCCAACATCCTAGTTGTCTATGAAATCCTACATCCTTTTCCACTTAACACTCACTTTGGGACCTTAGCCGTAGATCTGGGCTCTTTCCCTTTTGACTACCCAACTTATCTCGTGTAGTCTGACTCCTAATCATCATCTGTATGGCATTCGCAGTTTGATATTCATTGGTAAGCTTTGACGCCCCCGCAAAAATTCAGTGCTCTACCTCCATCAGACTAAATTAAGGCTAGTCCTAAAACTATTTCGAGGAGAACCAGCTATCTCCGGGTTCGATTGGAATTTCTCCCCTATCCACACCTCATCCCCACCCTTTTCAACGGATGTGGGTTCGGTCCTCCATAAACTTTTACGTTGACTTCAACCTGGACATGGATAGATCACCCGGTTTCGGGTCTGCATTCACTGACTTCTTCGCCCTATTAAGACTTGATCTCTCTTCGGCTTCGCACCTGTAGTGCTTAACCTTGCCAGTACATGCAACTCGCCGGACCGTTCTACAAAAAGTACGCGGTTCACCTTGCGGTGTTCCACAGCTTGTAAACATAGGGTTTCAGGTTCTCTTTCACTCCCCTCCCGGGGTCCTTTTCACCTTTCCTTCACAGTACTATGCGCTATCGGTCACTAAGTAGTATTTAGCCTTGGGGGGTGGTCCCCCCGACTTCCCACAAGGTTTCTCGTGTCTTATGGTACTTTGGATACTGCTTGTCTTGGCTTGTTTTCCCATACACGGCTCTCACGTTCTTTGGCAGGTCTTTCCATATCCCTTCCGGTAACAAGTTTTTGACTTTGTTGCAGTCCATAACCCCATCGTGCTCGCACAATGGTTTAGGCTCTTTCGGTTTCGCTCGCCACTACTCCCAAAATCGATTTTTCTTTCTCTTCCTCCGGCTACTTAGATGTTTCAGTTCACCGGGTTCCCTTCCATGGACTATTTTATTCACCCATGGATACTTAAGGTCTACTTAAGTAGGTTTCCCCATTCAGACATCTGCGGGTCACTGGATATTTGCTCCTGACCGCAGCTTTTCGCAGCTTATCACGTCTTTCATCGGCTCTTAGTGCCTAGGCATCCACCCTACGCTCTTTATGTTTAACCAACTCCTTTACTCTGCGGTGAGTAAAGTTCTCGATACTAGCGTGTATCTGTTGGTCTTCGGTTTGTTATTTTTATTCGGATGAACTACTTTCGTAATTCATCACCTCGGATGTCTAAGATATTTGCTTAACTTTCGTTAAGACAAACTTCTTATTGATTGATATGCAATTTTCAAGGTACGATCGCAGAGATTGTTCTCTGGCTGGTCGATTTGTAAGCTCAAACTTCGCTTATGCTCGTTTTCGCTAACTGCATCGACATGCCTACGACTAGACTCACACTTCGCTTACGCTCGTGTTCGTCAAGTTCTCTGGCTGGTCGATTTGTAAGCTCAAACTTCGCTTGCGCTCGTTTTCACTAACTGCATCGACACGGCTACGACTAGGCTCAAACTTCGTTTACACTCGTTCTCGCCAAGTTCTCTGCCAGTGGAGATGGAGAGATTCGAACTCTTGACCCCCTGCTTGCAAGGCAGGTGCTCTCCCAACTGAGCTACACCCCCATATTAGGTTTTAATTTGGACCTTCGTCCATGGGCTTAAGTGGACTCGAACCACCGACCTCACGCTTATCAGGCGTGTGCTCTAACCGGCTGAGCTATAAGCCCGTATATAGATATTATCTATATTAAATTTTATAAAATTTGGCATCCACCTACTCTCCCATATCGTCTCCAATATAGTACCATCGGCCGTCAAAGGCTTAACCATCGTGTTCGGGATGTATACGGGTGTTTCCCTAAGACGCATCGACACCAAAAATATTCTTTTCTCTTCCTCTTAATTAAAGACTAAACAGTACTCACAACCCCTACTTTCTTCCTTAGAAAGGAGGTGATCCAGCCGCACCTTCCGATACGGCTACCTTGTTACGACTTCACCCCAGTCATCCGCCCTGCCTTCGGCAGCTCCTCCCTTGCGGTTAGGTCACTGACTTCGGGCATTGCTGACTCCCATGGTGTGACGGGCGGTGTGTACAAGACCCGGGAACGTATTCACCGCAGCATGCTGATCTGCGATTACTAGCGATTCCGGCTTCATGCAGGCGAGTTGCAGCCTGCAATCCGAACTGAGACGTTATTTTTGAGATTTGCTTAAGCTCGCACTCTTGCTTCTCTTTGTTTACGCCATTGTAGCACGTGTGTAGCCCAAATCATAAGGGGCATGATGATTTGACGTCATCCCCATCTTCCTCCGGATTATCTCCGTCTGTCTCCTTAGAGTCCCCATCTTACTGCTGGCTACTAAGGACAAGGGTTGCGCTCGTTGCGGGACTTAACCCAACATCTCACGACACGAGCTGACGACAACCATGCACCACCTGTGTCCGTTGTCCCTGAGGGAAATACCCCGTTACGGGTACGTCAACGGCATGTCAAGACTTGGTAAGGTTCTTCGCGTTGCTTCGAATTAAACCACATGCTCCACCGCTTGTGCGGGTCCCCGTCAATTCCTTTGAGTTTCATTCTTGCGAACGTACTCCCCAGGTGGAATACTTATTGCGTTTGCGACGGCACCGAAAGGGTCATCCCTCCCGACACCTAGTATTCATCGTTTACTGCGTGGACTACCAGGGTATCTAATCCTGTTTGCTACCCACGCCTTCGAGCCTCAACGTCAGTTATCTTCCAGTAAGCCGCCTTCGCCTCCGGTGTTCCTCCCAATATCTACGCATTTCACCGCTACACTGGGAATTCCGCTTACCCCTCCGACACTCCAGCTTATAAGTTTCCAAAGCAACTCCGCAGTTGAGCTGCGGGATTTCACTTCAGACTTTATATGCCGTCTACGCTCCCTTTACACCCAGTAAATCCGGATAACGCTTGCCCCCTACGTATTACCGCGGCTGCTGGCACGTAGTTAGCCGGGGCTTCTTCCTTAACGGCTTGTCATTTTCTTCCGTTATCGATAGAGCTTTACATACCGAAATACTTCTTCACTCACGCGGCGTCGCTGGATCAGGGTTGCCCCCATTGTCCAATATTCCCCACTGCTGCCTCCCGTAGGAGTTTGGGCCGTGTCTCAGTCCCAATGTGGCCGGTCATCCTCTCAGATCGGCTACCGATCGTCGGCTTGGTGAGCCTCTACCTCACCAACTACCTAATCAGACGCGGGTCCATCTTATACTGATAAATCTTTCAAATATCTCACATGCGTGAAATATTTATACGGTATTAGCAGAAGTTTCCCTCTGTTATCCCCTTGTATAAGGCAGGTTACCCACGCGTTACTCACCCGTCCGCCACTAAGTTTATACTTCCGTTGTCCGAAGACTCCTTCTATATAAACTCCGTTCGACTTGCATGTGTTAAGCACGCCGCCAGCGTTCATCCTGAGCCAGGATCAAACTCTCATGTTAAAAGTTTTTCCTTGACCAAAATTACACTAGCAATTTTGTTTCCGAAATTTTTTCTGTTTTTAAAGGTTTTCATTCCTTGAAATTCTCTTTGAATCATCATCATGATAATTCTCTCTTTAGAATTTTCAGGGTTGTGTGTACTGTTTAATCTTTAATTTTCAAGGTTCTTGTTCATCCTTATAAGATGACCGCAGAAAGAGGGATTCGAACCCTCGCACCAGTCACCCGGCCTACTCCCTTTCCAGGGGAGCCCCTTAAACCACTTGGGTATTTCTGCTGAGGATTTCTTATTCCAAGCTCTACTTTTATAACACCAGCGGAGAGGGTGGGATTCGAACCCACGCGCCCTTGCGGACAAACGGTTTTCAAGACCGCCTCGTTATGACCACTTCGATACCTCTCCGTAACGTGCTTCATTATAATAAATGATAAGTCATCTTTTGTCAACAACTTTTTTGATTTTTTTACAACTAATTTTACAGAATACCGGAAGTACCTAAATTACAGCTGTTCTGCGATTATACATTTGTATTCCTTATAACATTGACCCGATATCTGTTCACCGGGTTTTATACTTTCCCATTATTTATATTAAAAGCATACAGTTGTTATCAGTAGATTTATTTACATTCATATTACATCGATCCGATATCCTTGCCCCTGACTTTATACTTTCCCATTATTTATATTAAGAGCATACAGTTGTTATCAGTAGGTTTTTCTACATTCATATAACATTGGTCCGATATCCTTGCCCCTGACTTTATATTTTCCCAATATTCATATTGACCGAATACTATGTTTATCAGATGATTTATTTTCATACTTCATAAGCCTAAACTTGCCACCCTGATTTTTATCTTTAAGGTTAAGATACATCGAAACAAGTATTTCATGTTGTATATCTTCTTAATATCTTATCTGTAATATTTTATATGAAGTGTGATATAATATATATGACACAATGAAGATTATGCTTTTGTATTATATGATACGGGAGGTATTTATGAGTAAGAATAAACACGGTGCAAATCTTTTCGAGCTTTCACAAAAATACGGTTTTAATATAGAAGACATTATGGATTTCAGCTCTAATATAAATCCTTTCGGAGCAAGTCCCAAGGCACTGGATCATATTCGCAACAACATTGAAAAGGTTTCCATATATCCGGATCCTGAATATACACTTTTGCTCGATACCTTATCGGCTTACTGTAAGACAGATCACGACAATATATTGCTCGGCTCGGGTGCCACAGGACTTATATCTGCATTTATATCTTATATAGATCCAAAAAAAGCCATGCTTATAATACCCGCTTACTCGGAATACGAAGCGGAGCTTAACAAGCTTAAAGACAGCGAAACCTTTTATCATGTTTTGAAAAAGGAAAATGATTTTTCGATCGATACGGATATTTTGATCGACGAAATAAATCAAAATAATATAGAGCTTTTAATAATGTGTAGTCCTAACAACCCTACAGGCTCCGTAATAAGCAATGAACAAATGATACGTCTTTTATCCGAAACACATTGTCATGTTCTTGTTGACGAGACCTATGTGGAATTTACGGATACCCGAAAATTTTCCTCTACAAAGCTTTGTTCTCGATTTGATAAACTTTTTGTAATAAGAAGTACCAGCAAATTCTTTGCGGTACCCGGTATACGTTTAGGCTACGGCATAACGTCAAATAAAAGCTTTTCCGAACATTATAATTCCTATGCAAACTTATGGGGAGTCAATATAATAGCTTCCATGATGGGCGAGATCATGTTCGCTGATACCGATTTTATCTTTGACTCCTATGAAAAGATATCAAATGAAAGAAGATATCTTAAAGAATCCTTGGAAAAGATCAAGGATCTGAAAGTATATCCTACTTTCGGTAATTTTATACTTTGTGAAATAGTTTCAAGAAATACAGATGCCGGTGAACTCTACGAAAAGCTGATATCTAAAGCCGCAGCCATAAGAAACTGCTCTAACTTCAAAACGCTTGATAAATACTTCTTTCGAATATGTGTGTTAAGGCATGAGCAGAATGAATTTTTAATAGATCGGCTTAATGACATTTTTACCGAGTAATTATCTTTATAAGATGCTAATTTTTTTTCAGTAAATGTGATCAAGGCACGATCGAAATATATTTTTAACAGATCGGCTTAATCACATTTTTTCCGTGTAATTATCTTTATAAGATCCTGCTACATATATATAGGATATGTAAATAAAATATCCCCGCTGTCAGCTCCCTTCTTTTATGCTTAGCCGCAACGGGGATATTTTTATATTCCGATATATTTACGATTTTTATTGACTATAATAAATGACAGGCAAAAAGACAGCACATCGGCAACGGGTTGCAGCACATATATACCTGTTTTACCATATATGGCGATAAGTATATATATAAGAGGTATATAGAATATCCCCTGTCTTGCAACCGATATAGTTAAAGACTGAAGGTATCTTCCGGTATTTTGCATCAGCATACTGCTCATCGCATAATATCCCAAAAGAGGCATGGTCATGCACTGCATTCGCAATATTTTTATCCCTATCTCAATAACGTCCTCATCATTTGACATTAATTTTATAAAATTCACGGGAATTATATATATTACGATCGCAGATATAACCAAAAATATCGTTCCTACCCTTAATGCTAAATTAAAAGCTTCTTTAACTCTTTCATATTTTTCGGCACCGAAATTCATCGCACATATTGGCTGGAATCCCTGCCCCCAGCCTATCATGATCATATAAGCCAAAGCTATGATCCTTGAACTTACGGTCAATGCCGCTATCATAGCGTCACCGTAAGCCGCTGCCGTTTTATTGATCAAGACCAATGCAATACCCGTAATAGCCTGTCTTGAAAAATTAGGCATCCCACCTGCAAGGATATGATAAGCTCTTTCTTTATTACATCTTATATCTTTGAATCCCGTCGGGATTTTTTTGCTGCTTTTTAGAGATAGGCTCAAAGCAAAACATCCTATGATATGTCCTATAAGTGTTGCATATCCGGCTCCTATAAATCCAAACCGGAATAAAAAGATAAATACAGGATCAAGTATCATATTGGCAAACATCCCCAAAAGCAGACCGGATATCGCAGCTTTTATATTTCCGCAGAGCCTTAGCTGATTATAAACAGTAATTGCATACAGACTGAACGGAATGCTGATTATAATTACCTTCAGGTATTTATTGGTAGAATATAATAAGTTTTCAGAAGCATCGCCCCCGATAAATCCCGATATGTTTTCTATAAATATCATAGACATGATCATTATTATTATTCCGCTCGTCAGTGCAAATATAATACCTATGTATGATATGATATTTGCTTCTTTTTCATTCTGTTCTCCAAGCTTTTTGGACATAATATTGCCCGAGCCGTATCCAAGCCAAAAACCTACTGCTTGAATCATACTTACATAACTGAAAACTATGCCTATTGCTGCCGTCATTGAACGATCATTTAACAGCCCCACAAAAAATGTATCCGTCAAATTATAGATAACTGTTATAAGCATTCCTATAATAGTAGGAACAGACATTTTTAAAAGCAGGGATAAGACAGGCTTATTTAATATTTCCGAGCGCATAACTTCTTTTCTATCGGCATTATTATTCATTTTCATATATAATATTAAAGTCTCTTGACCAAACCTTTGTCGCCGTCTACCTGTATCCTGTCACCGTCTTTGAATTCTAAGCTTGCAAGACCCACCCCCAGTACCGCAGGTATGTTGTATTCTCTTGCAACAATGGCTGCGTGACTTAACTCGGATCCCGTATCCGATACCACCGCAGACGCCAGCTTAAAAAGCGGTGTCCACTCCGGATCCGTATAATGACACAGCAAGATATCTCCCTTTTTCATCTTATAAAATTCACCCGGATCGTTTATAACACATACTCTTGCGACAGAAGTACCGCCACTTGCGCTTACACCTTTCAGAACATCACCTTTACATTTAAACACAAGTGTCTTGGAAGCTTCCCACACCTTTACCGCAAGAGGGTATTTACTGTTACGTCTGTTTATCTTCTCCTTATACGACTCACTTAAGGCTCCTTTTTCCAAAACCTCGAGCAATTCTTTATAGAAAAGATTGGCTACTCCGGAATCGATATCTTCATTGCCCAGAAGGATAAAATTGATTCTTTTCACGCATTGCCTTATATAGAAAAACAATGTCTCCCACAGGTACTGTGTCTCTTCACGAACCACATGAAAATACCTGAAGCGATATATCTGCTTTTCTGTTTTTTTGTATTTTACACCGTATATCTTTTCAAGTTTTTGCATTATTTTCAAAAAGTCTTTTTTAACGGTTCTTACAGTGCTTTCCTCATCCTCCTTTAATATAGGGATCAATATTTTAAGTAATCTGTCGGGATCTTCCATAAATGTTCTCGCTGCCAGACAGTAGCAATTAAAATCGGATCTGTATCCGTTATCTTTCATGAATCTGTCTGCCGATAGCCTGAACTCATCATAGTTTTCATATAATTTATTGTAGCTTTCACCTGCTGTGACCAGGTCTCTTAGCTCAGTGTTCTTTCTTATTTCATGGGCTAATGTTGATATGTCACTGTTTACTGTCGAAGTCTTATTGTTTAAGCCGCTGTAAAAATCAAACGCAACATAGCTTGGGTCAGCTTTTTTTATTATTTTATCAAGTCCTTTACTCCTTAAAACTGAAGGAAATAAAGCGTATTTGAATCTGTCATAGGCAAGAGAAGAAAGTAAGTCATAGCTTTCTATAATGAATTTTTTGCATTGAGACAGTGTCATATTTTCAAATTCAAGTGTCTTTATTCTTTCGATCTCGGACTCGTATTTTTCCATAAAGTCAAGACATCTTTCATAACAATAATCAAAATCTTTCACTGTTTTTAATACCTTGAAGAAATTAAATATATTTTTATTGAAATGTATCCCTGTATCGGAGAAAGACTGTATACCGTCATCATCTATCAGCGGATTTTTAGCTATCACGATACCGCCCTCGGACAATATATTCGCCTTTTGATCGTTTATCGCTTCCAGATAGCAAAAATCAAGAGTTCTGTATGCAAAAGGCATTTTTTCCAATATAAATCCAAGAGCCTTGCGTGTACTTTTATTTATCTTTTTGCCCTTGATATACTGCGATACCTCATTTTCTTCATACGTATCATCTGTCTTTTTATTAAGTGTCGTGATGGCTCTGGCTTGTAAAATATAAACTTTTCCGTCTTTAACAGCCCACTCGATATCCATAGGCATATTATAATGTTTTTCTATTTTAAGACCGTTTTCTCTAAGTTTAGATATTTCACTGTCATTTAATACACGGCTTTTTCTTTTATCATCACTTAATACCCTCTCGACGGTTCCTTTTTTATCGTATACGATCTGCGTTTCTTTATTTCCGATATTTATCTGAATCATGCCGGTCTTCTTATCGATCATATAAGTGTCGGCACTTACTCTTCCGCTTACAACACTTTCACCTAAGCCGAAAGCGGCATTTATTAGCATTGCATTTTCATTTTTGTTGATCGGGTCTACTGTAAATAACACTCCCGACTTTTCACTTTCCACCATTTCCTGAACGATCACGGCAATAGAGACCCTGCTTTGATCGTATCCTTGGCGAAATCTGTAACTTACCGCTCTGTCAGTCCAAAGTGAGGCATAGCAACTGCGTATGTGCTCCAATATCTCATCCATACCCTGTATATTAAGATAGCTGTCCTGCTGCCCCGCAAAGCTTGCATCCGCAAGATCTTCCGCAGTTGCCGAAGAGCGTATAGCAACCTTTTTATTTTCCCCGAGGGCATTATATTTTTCTCCTATCAGGTTCTTTAATGCACAGGGAAATGTACCCGATCTTATTCTTTCTCTAAAATAACACGCAGCATTTAAAAGCGATTTTTCATCATTTCCCGCTTTATTAAGTTCATTGTTGATAATATTCGCAATTTTGTTGACCCTTAAAAATTCCTTGTAAGCTTCGGTTGTAACTATAAATCCTGCCGGAACGTTGATTTTTTCTCGTGTCATCTCTCCGAGATTGGCTCCCTTGCCGCCGGCGACAGACACATCTTCTTTTTTAATATCCTTAAAGTCCGCTACCATGACATCGCTCTTTTCTTATCGTATTCAGACTTCTATATATCGGGATACGATACTTTTTATGTAAATGTATAATGTTTCTTCAAATGTTTCTTCATTAAAATGCATATAGCTCAAGCAAAAAACAAAACTTCCGGTAAAAGCATCCGACAGACCTTGTCTGTTCACATTTTTAACCACATTATTCTCCTTCCAATATATTATCGATCTGTCTAAAAATTCTGTATAAAGTTTCTCTATTTTTTTAGCCTTATCCTTATCCTGTGCAGTGAATATCTTAAATGCATCCTTATAAATATTCCTTGTTTTGATTTTTTGCAGCATATCCAAAGAATATTTATATATTATATCCGAAAGAAAACCTGTAGGATCTGTCAGTGAATTTGACAGCTCTTTTTCAATATTATTCAGTTTTTGCATCGATCTGTATGCCATCAGGTCAATGATAAGCTCCTCCTTATCTTTCCAGAAATTATAAAAACTCCCCTGCGCTATACCCACTTTTTTTGTAAGCTTTGCAATACTCAAAGACCTGCTTCCTTTATCGTGGAACAGCTCAAGAGCAGCTTTTATTATCTCTTCTTTGATTTTGATTCTTTCCTCTTCACTGAATGCCTTTGCCATTAATATTCTCCTATTTTATACTCTGTGAATATTTACCTATTTATTCATAGATAAATTATAATTCCAAAAAACAAAAAAATCAATGAATAAAAACAATTTTATTCATTGATTTTTATAATAAAATTATTGATTTCAACAGATCTTCACTAAGCTGTATTTAACTCACTGCAGATCCCGGCGTTATGGCAATCAAATATACCTGACGCACTAAGCTTCCTTGTAGATCATAGCTTTTAATGGCAGGAAAGCCTTGACAAGTACATAGAATACCGCTACATTAACGGGAAACGATATAAGATTCTTTACTATTCTGATCGGTAACATTCCTATGAACGCCTTACCTTGCAACACACTTATAAGATATGTATTTATAAGAAGATTACACAGTATTGTAACTATAAGTTCGGAAACTATGACTCTCCATATATTTAACTCTTTTTTGTAGAGTATACTTCCTCTGATAAATCCGGTTAAGACAGCGTTGAGTGTAAATCCTATAAAAAATGCCCCATCGGGTTTTATAAGATACTTTGTAACGTCAGCAATAGCTCCGAATGTTCCTGCAACCACCGGACCGAATAAGAATGCCGCCAAGGTAGCCGGAATACTTGAAAATCCCACTTTTGCTATACCGCCGATATTGATCGTGAAATACCCAAGAATTATGCTTAATGATATAAGCATGGCACAGGTCGTAAGTGTTCTTACTTTCCTCAGTTCATTATATGAACTTATAAAGATGTTGTCTTTTTGCTTCATAAAAATATACCTCCTTCGCAGATTATCAAACCACAAAGAAGGTATACAGTATATTATATGTATATCTTTTGCAGTGGGATGCAAACCTGATAACACATCATTTGATTTCGTTCATCGACAACTCCCCGTCCGAATGACACTTAACGCATCAGGTCCTACTCTGCTTAATTTATTTGTTCTTCCACTATACAACATAACTATACAAAATACAAGCATTGGTTAATATATATCAATTTATAAATCACCCTTTCTTTTTGATAAAAAAATCTTATTTACCACTATACATATAAGCATAGTAATAAGCATATCCGCAGAGTACTTCCGATAGGAGTATCCACCTTCATCAAGATCCTATACAATATAAAAACCTGCTACCCATATACAAATATTATGTATACTGAAACTATCCTTACTGTACTCTTCTTTGAGTATAAAGAAATCCGCTATCTGTATAGCTATCATAGGGGCAAATACCGAACCTATAAGATATAAAAAAATCCGGTTATATCATCCATAGGAAGAAGTATAGCACCGAGAGTTCCTATTACGGTGGCTCCTATAGCAACCCATTTGCCCGGTATCTTTGTGCTTACGGTCTCGGTAGACACACCGGCTGAGTAAGCATCGAGGAATGTTGTACTTACTGTAGAAAGCACTACTATCAAAAGTCCCACTATGCCAAGTCCTGCTTTAAGAAGTATCTGTGCTATGTCGGACTCACCGGTAAAGAGGGCTGCTCCCATACCTATCACATACATCCAGATACTCACCAGACCGTATATTACGGCACTTGCTGCTGTTGCCTTGACCGGCTCTTTTGCTTCCTTGGTGTAGTCACTTATAAGAGGAAGCCATGAAAGCGGCATAGCTGCGGAAAGTTCTACCGCCGCTCCGAAACTCATACTACCGTCTCCGCCACCTAAAGCCGCACCGCCCCTAAATATTATAAAACTCAGTATTATGGTCATGATAAATAAAGCCGACATGGCGATGACATTTACCTTGCCCAGGTTTTTAATACCTATAAGTATCCATACCAGGATAAGTCCGCCTATGATCAGACACCAAACAATATGTCCTATAGCCCATACACCCTGCGTAGCCAAAGCACCGTCATAGATCATGATACCTGTCCAGCCTACAAGTTGCAGTATATTAAGTACAGCAAAGAATAAACTTCCCTTGCTGCCGAAACTTATCTTGACCGTTTCCATTGCACTCTTTTCGGTCTTCGCTCCTATAAGTCCCGATAAGAAGAATAAACAACAACCTATCACATGCCCGAGGATAATTGCAAGCAGTCCCTTAACGAAACCGAGTGAAGCAAAATATGTTCCCGTTAAAATCTCAGCTATGGAAACCGCCGCTCCAAACCAAATCAAACCGTTCTCAAATACCGATGTCTTCTTATTCATGACCTGCCTCCTTGGCATACTCTCCTTTTAAGTCAAAGGCATGGTTCATAGGTCCGCTTCCTTTGCCTAAGTCAAGCATTGACAAAAGCGCTCCGGATATATAGTCCTTTGATCTTTGTACCGACTCTTCCAAGGTATAGCCTTTTGCAAGGTTTGCCGCAATAGCGGATGAAAGGGTACAGCCTGTACCGTGAGTATTGGGATTGTTTATACGCTTTCCGTAAAACCAGGTCTCCTTACCCTTATCATAAAGCAGATCATTGGCATCATTTACACTGTGCCCGCCTTTTAACAGCACTGCACAGCCATGAGCTTCATAAATTATTTTTGCCGCCTTTGACATTTCCTCTTCATTCTTGATACTTATACCTGAAAGTGTCTGTGCTTCAAGAATATTTGGTGTTATCACTCTTGCCAAGGGAAAAAGTTTGGTCTTTAAGGTACTGAGTGCGGTACTTTCCATAAGGGCAGAACCGCTGGTCGCAACCATTACCGGATCAAGCACTATATTTTTTGCCTTGTACTTAATAAGTTCCTCGGCAATCGCTTCTATTATAGGTGCAGAAGATACCATGCCTATTTTCACCGCATCCGGATAGATATCCTCAAAAATCATATCAAGTTGCTGTTTTACAAAATCGGGACTGATATCAACTATCCCCGTTACGCCGGTGGTATTTTGTGCGGTAAGTGCGGTTATTGCACTCATTGCATAAACACCGTTCATAGTCATCGTTTTAAGATCGGCTTGAATTCCGGCGCCTCCACTGCAGTCGCTACCTGCTATGGTCAATGCTGTTCTCATAAAATGTTCCTCCTTTTAATTTGGAAATACCTACCGGGTATCCCCTTTTCTTTAGCATTGTTTTATATAGCGGCATAAGGTGGTGCCCCCGATATGCCGCTTGAAAGCTTCACTATATTTATGAAACGAATTTCCAAAATTTATCTACATCTTTGTAGTTTTCCAGATAAATATCTGCTGTTCTTCTTACCATATTCTGATCGTTTTCAAAACTGTCATAAATCGCTGCCACTATAAATCCGGCTGACTTTGCCGTACTTATGGCATGTGCGGCATCTTCAAATACACAGGTTTTACAAACTGTGCTACCAAGGCTTTTAAGTGCTTTTAAGTATATCTTCGGAGTATGCTTTCCCTCAGCTATGTTCTTACAATCAAGTACATCAATAAAATACTTCTTCATATCACAGCGTCCCAGTGCACTTTCAATCAAGGTCTTATCTGCCACTGTTGCTATGCACATTTTTATATCTTTTTTCCTAAGACTTTCAAGAAAGTCTTTTACATAGGGCTTAGGCTCTACTTTATTTATATAATAATCTGAAACTATATCATTGATCCTTACTATTATTTCTTCTACACTAAGGTTAATGCCGTACTCTTCCTTACAATAGCTTGCCGACTGCCAAAGGCTCATAGGCTTTATTTTTTCTCTAAATCCGGGCTTTGCTTTTTTATTTAATGACTTTAATAAATCTTCTCCTACTTCTTCCCATATATACATGGAGTCAAAAAGTGTACCGTCAAAATCGAAGATAGCTCCCTCTATCATTATCCGACTACTTTCTTGACTTCCGAAAGCAATTCTTTAGTCGCACTTGCTATATCCTCAGCCGCAAATATTGCCGATACGACCGCTACTCCATCCACACCGCTTCCATTAAGCTTGCAAATATTGTCTTTCTTTATCCCGCCTATGGCTACCGTAGGTATGTCCACAGCATCACATATAGACTTTAAGGTCTCAAATGAAAGCACGTCAACATCAGTTTTGGTAGAAGTTGCAAATACCGCTCCTATACCGATATAATCCGCTCCGTCTTCCTGTGCCTTGAGTGCTTCTTCTACAGTATGTGCCGAAACACCTATGATCATATCTTCTCCGACAAGCTTCCTGACACTTTAAGCCCCATATCTTCCTGACCTATATGTATACCGTCCGCTTTACATTCAATTGCTATATTTACATTATCATTAACTATAAAAGGAACTTTGTATTCTTTGCAAAGTTCTGATATTTGTTTTGCTTCCCTTAGAAAATCATCTTCACTCAGTTCCTTTTCCCTGAGCTGAACACAGGTCACACCGTTTTTCAATGCCTCTTCGACCTGCTCATAAAGGCTTTTTTTGCCTACCCACGCCCTGTCCGTCACCGCATACAGGAGCATATGTTTTTTATCCGATTTCATATCTTGCCCCCTTTTCCAGATCTTCGGGACTTAAGTTATACACTGCATCTATCAGATAGTTTCTGTAAGTGCTGTTGCCGTCTTTCTCACCCATTCTTTCTTTGGCTATCTCTCCGCAAAGCCCCATAGCACATACGCAGGCAAGTGCCGCCTGTAATGTACTCCCGGGATTGGCACTTATGTATGCCGCCATCATGGCTGAAAGCTGGCAGCCGCTTCCGGTTATTCTGCTCATTATCGCATCTCCGTTATGTATACAGTATGCGGTTTCTGCATCCGCAACTATATCTATAGCCGAGGTTATCACTATTACGGAACCGGTCTCTTTAGCAAATTCTTTAGCGAATTTAACTGTTTGAGGCAGGTTTTCTTTATTTATAAAATCTGCAACATCCGCATCCACTCCCTTGGTACTGGTGCTTCCGAGGTACAAGGTCTTTATTTCTGAAATATTTCCTCTTATTACACTGAACTTCACCTTTTCCAAAAGCTCCTTAGCCGTCTGTGTCCTAAGTTTTGAAGCTCCGGCACCTACAGGATCGAGAACTGTCGGGTGATCGAGTTCATTGGCTTTTTTACCCGCTGCGATCATGGAAGCTATTGTTCTTTCGTTTAACGTACCTATGTTGATATTAAGTCCGGTGCATATGGATGTTATCTCTTCAACTTCTCCTATATCATCAGCCATTATGGGACTTGCTCCGCATGCCAGTAAGATATTGGCACAGTCATTGACCGTTACATAATTGGTTATATTATGTATTAAGGGTGTTTTCTCTCTAACATTTGCAAGCATTTCTTTTAACATATTTTTCTCCCTGTATAAATTATTTATCGACCCAAAGCTTAAATTGCGCAAGGGCTCCCATTCCCGTAAGTGCATACAGTAAAACTCCCGACATTATCGCACCGGCGGCTGTGGATATAAGAAATGGTATAATATACGCATAAAATGCAATATCCGCCGAACTTTTACCCATTAAAAATATTGCCACCGGATATGCACAAAGCCCTCCCGGCACTGCAGTACCGAATACCTCTGCCAGCAGTGCGGGTAATATATTCTTACTCTTCTCATAGATGATACCGCTAAGAAAAGCCCCGAACATGCTTCCCGGAAATGCCATAAGGCTTCCGAGCCCAAGCATGTTTCTGAGTAAACTTGCCGTAAAAGCGACTAGAACACCGTACCGGGGTCCGAGCATCACGGCGCAGATAATATTGACCATGTGCTGTACCGGAGCACATTTGCTTCCAAGCACAGGAAAAGAAAAAAGGCTTCCGACTACGGCAAGAGCACATAAAATACCGGCAATACTCAGTTTTTGAATATTTGTATTTTTCATACTTTCCCTCCTTTAATAAATTTTTGCATGATCCGACAGGGAAAACCAAGCTGCCCGGCTTATTTGGCAAACACTTAATGTAAATACCTCGGGAAGATACCGCTTTCGCTGAAAACCTGCTAAAATACCGGCTATATTTTAAGTTTTTCACAAAAGCGGTGTTATCCGAAAAGGAAATGATTTCTTAGGTCTCGGTGACACAAAAAAGAGATACCGACTCGGTATCTCCTTAAAAGAAAGCAGTCTCCCTACGTTGGCATTATCCAAATCAGGTAAAGGTCGAAGGTCGCACCTTCCTCTCAGCCTATCAATAAGCTCCCTGCTATGTAATTAAACAAAATATCACATTAAAAGTATAGCACCGACCCAAAACACTGTCAATATAAAACAAGAAATATTACTGTTTACTCTACCCATGCACCGTCAATTCCGACATAGTATCCCCCAATTCTTGTATTGCTTGCCATAGCTCCTTTTATAACCGTATCATCGGTATTTTCATACAGATAATACCATTTACCGTTTATAAATCTCCATCCGGTCGACATATAACCCTCATCATCAAAATAATACCATCTGTTTTCATCATTATAATTCAGTTCCATCCATTTTGCCTTGGGGTAGGAGCCGTCCGCTTCCTTATACCACCAGCCCTTTTCATCCTGTAACCATGTTCCTGCCTCCGCTTTTTTGACCTCTGTAAGCTTCGTTGTTTTTGAACTTGTACCGGAGGATTTCTTTGCACTTTGGTTGCGATTCTTTTTGGTAGCCGCAGGTCCCGATTTTTTTGTACCTGAGCTTGCAAAACCGCCGGAACTTCCGGAACTTCCGGAAGGCGTATTTTTGCCCGAACCGTTCGATCTGTCGGACTTATCGGATACGTGAGAACTTTCACGCCTTTCTTTTGCCGAACTTCCGGGTGCAGTATATTTATCTGTCGGCTCGATACCGGGAGCTATATAGTTATCTCTGGATGAAGTGTCCAAATCTTCTTTTTTTCTGTTTGTTGCCTTGGCATGTGTAGTCTTTTTCTTGCTTGAAGCATTGGCAGGTGTTGCCTTGTCTGAAGTGCTTATGCCCGGTCCTTTAGCATAGCTGTGAAATGAGACCGCCATACTTGCGGGTACTGCTGCCGATAAACAAAAGGCAAAAACATAGCACTTACTTTTTTGTTTATTTTTCTCATTAATTATTCTCCTTTCAATTAAATTAATAAGATCCTATAAAAACCAAATATCCCGATATGAGTATTGAAGCTTTATACTTCTTAAACCCATATCGTATTCAGGATATTCCTAAAATACAAAAAACGCATGGCATACTTAAAAGCCGATGCGTTTTTTACCCGGATAACCCGAAAGTCACTCAACACCCCCTACAGGCTTCGTTCCTTACTTAAGTATCACCACTTTATTTGCCTTTACCTTTGCAGTCGTTTCGCTTTTTCCTGTAAGTATAAATGAATCCGCCCATATAAGGCACTTATCTCCCTTTTCTATATCACTGAAGCTTGCTTCCTCTTCGGTTGATATAAGCATAGGTTTAACAGACTTATCAAGTATCCATTCAATATTGTTGCCGCTATCCTTAAGCACTATACCCTCATCGGTCTCCTCTATACTCTCTATGCTGTCGGTATATGCCGGAACACTCTTGGTATCTTTTTAACATTATTCAGTATAACATGTACATTTACCTGCGGAGGCATGCTCATGGTGTACTCCTGAGCGACCCATGCAAATATTTCATCGCCCGGCTTAAGCTCGGTGCTTGCCTTACCTGTTTCCATATCCACCACATAAAATCCGTTTGAATGCATACTGAGATCGAGTTCATCCGCACCCTCACTGCCGCTTGAGCCCTTAAGTTGTCCGCCGCTCTTGTCTATACGTATAAATCCGTTTTTAATATCTTTTACCGTACCGTTCTCAAGGTTGGCTACCGGAAGTTCTCCCTCCTCCATGCCTTCACTATCCTCTTCATCATTTTTATCGGGTATGACGATATCTTTCTGTACGCTTTCCGCAGCAACACTTTCCCCTGCCACTTCATTTTGTTCTTCTTTAGCTTCCTCTACCGCACTTTCTTCGCTTTGCTTGTTAGAATTATTTGCACAACCGAATATCATTACAGAAACGCAAGCTGCTGTTAAAAATCTTACTAAATTCCTTTTTATCATTGTCTTATTCCTTTTCATTTGATTTTTTATATGACCGGGAAGTTTGTATCTATATTTTTATCAGATTTATCAAGTTATAGTGTTACTTTTTTATTGCTCTTTAATGTCTAACAACTTACATTACTATTACTTTTTGATTTCAAACATAGAGTAAACTTCTTGTAAAACTTGAAATATTTATCGATACATAGTATCTTTATATAAATAATATACTTTCATATATGTTCAATAGGAGGTGATATATATGAGGCTGCTTATATGTGAAGATGAAGAAGACATCTTATATGCCCTTGCCAAAGGACTGCGTAAACTTAATTATTATGTAGATACAGCCATGGACGGCGAAGAAGCCCTTGAGCATTATTATGAGTCTGATTATGATCTTATTATCCTTGATATCAATATGCCTAAACTTGACGGTTTAAGTGTACTTAAGGCTATCCGTGAGGACAGTTCGGATACAAAGGTATTGATACTTTCCGCAAGAGGCTCTCTTGATGATAAGGTGGCAGGGCTTGATCTGGGTGCCAATGACTACCTCGTAAAGCCCTTCCACTTCAAAGAGCTTGAAGCAAGAGTAAGAGCTCTTTTAAGAACTTCCTATACCGACAGCTCGGATATTATAACTTTAGAAAGCTCTGATATCACCTTGCAAATAAGCAAAAAGCAGGTATTAAAGTCAGGTCAGCCTGTAAATCTTACTCCAAAGGAATACAGTATCTTTGAATATCTTTGCTGCCATAAGAATACTCTTGTATCAAATACCGAGCTTCTTGAACATAATATTGATATGAATGCAAGCGACGCTTCTCAAGTAATAAAAGTACATATAGCTTCTATCCGAAAAAAACTCGGAGCTGATGTTATCAGAACCAACAGGGGTATGGGCTACTGTGTAAGTGATTGATATTTCAAAGTACTTTTTATCCTTATATCAAAAGCTTTGCTATAACCTGATTTTTACTTTGCAGGTACTTATATACTCAGTGTGGCTTGTTACACTTTGCCGCCCGTGCATCGTTCACAAAACAAGTACATTAAAAAAATACTGAATATTTTTTTCTGAGTTTGTACATCAAAAATGTAGGCGTAACACATGTACGCTGAGGGTTTTTTTGATGTATGCACTCAAGAAAAGAGGCAAGTTATTTGCTATACTTATTTGAGAAACAATGCAGCGGTACCTGCAAAAATACTTAGACTAAACCTTTATCCTTATCTTCTTCGTATAACACATTTCAAATTGCAATTATATACACAGGAACATCTATTAAGTGTTCTTATGCTGATTTGAAACAGGTTGATAATCAGCCTGAGTGTTACAGTTTTTATTAATTAATTTAATTTTGCAAGTGCCTCCTCAACTGCCTTTGTAAAGCCTTCCAGATCTTGGCTTCCTGTTATATTTGCCACTATATTACCCTCTGAGTCTACTAAGAAGGTATTGGGGAATAGCTGACTGCTCATAACAAAGCCCTTAAGCGGACCGTCTTCATCAGGAATTATATTGGTGTAAGTAACGTTGTCCTGTGCTATGATCTCCTTTACCGCATCAAGCTCAGTATCTGCGTCCTGTGCCACTCCGATAACATTTACACCCTTATCTTTTATATTCTCATAAAGTTTTTGTAACTCCGGAATCTCCTCGACACAAGGCTGGCACCAGCTTCCCCAAAGATTAACGACTGTTAGCTTGCTCTTTTTAAATACATCACTTGTTATCTCTTCACCCTCGGTAGTCTTAGTCTTAAACTCCGGCATCTTGGTAGCGCTTGCAGCGTCCTCTGCCGCACCCTCACTTACTTGAGTTTGTGAGTTCTCCATACTCGTAGTTTCCTGCTTTGCTTCTGTAGACTGATTTGTTGATGAACAGGCAACTGCTGCAGTACTCATCATCAAAACACATCCTATCAGTAATAATCTTTTTTTCATTGTACTTTACTCCTTTTATTGATTAACTCTACAATGTTTTTATAACCTTGTTCACATCTTATGATCATATTCTAACACCTCTAAGGTTAAGCTTAGGTTAAGATATTTATCTTTTTTGATTTATTGCAAATTATTTGCCGTCTCAGTTTCAATATAATTATCATCACAACAGTTTTCATCACAGACTGTATCTTTTTTAGCCTTTAATAAACCTCGTATAATTACACCCAGCGGTATAAGCATAATAACTGTAAATATCACCCACATTATATTGCTTGAGAATCCGAATGTAGACACTGTATTAATAGTTATGTGCATAATTATAGGCCAAATAAGTTTACGGGTCTTCATATATACTATGCCTGCAATAAGTCCCATAATACCTGCATATACCGACTGGACAAATGACAGATGCACAAAGCCGAACATTACAGAAGAAAGTATCAGGGCAGTCCATTTATTTGAATACTTTCAAGCAAGCCGAATATTATTCCTCTGTAAAGCAGCTCCTCCGTAACAGGTCCGAGTATACCTGCCACTAAAATGCCCGTTATAAATGTGGCGGTACTCGTCTGTGTACTTGAATGTTTTAAGTAAGCAAGGCTTATTTTAATAAAATCTATATTTGACAAGGGACTGCGTGCCAGCAATTCTACCCAGAGTGTAGAGATACCTCCAAAGGCTACTCCCAGTATTACACTGCTTATAATTCCGGTCTTAAGATCCCAGTTTACAGAAGCACGAATCTTACTCTTATTCAGTCTGAAAAATATATTGTATACGATAAGGTATATTGCAATTGAAACAGGATATACAAACAGGTATAAACGCTCCGCTTCAGTCGGCTCAAGTATCCATGCAAGCAGCGTATTTCCTGTGGAATTATAGGCTAAGTTTAAGCCCCAAAAGCTCAGTTCAGTAATTAAAAAGTAACTTATAGCTGCTATCAGCATTAAAAACACTGCAAGTATTACACCTGGTATTTTTTTAACCTTCATCTTTCTCCTCCTAACCTATTCCTATACATTCAAGGCAGATATTTACCGCTTTTTTAAGTACAACCAAATGTTCATCCCTCATTACACCTGCAATTATCATCACTATGGATAGGGCAAGCATTACATACGGAATTACTCTGTTTTTTTCAATTTTTCTTATAAATTCTCTCATTTCCATCTCCTTTTTCTGTCGGATAAGTTTTTATACCGATATATTGATTTTAAAAACTATCATAAGTGAAAGTCCATGCTTACAGAATCAATGGTAAGAATGGCTGCACGACTCTGTATTCCACTACCTTATCTAAAAAGCATCAAATAGTTTTTTACACTAAGCCTAATTAAAACAGATCCTGAATTCAGTAAATTCTTCTTCCTTACTGTTTACACTTATATCAAATCCGTGTGCATTGAGTATTTCTTTGGTTATAGCAAGACCCAGACCGCTTCCTCCAAGTTTTTTAGATCTTGATTTGTCTACACAGTAAAACGGCTCGAAGATTTTATTTATACTGTCCTCAGCTATACCTACTCCGTAATTTTTTATACTGAGTACATCTTTTTTTAATACTATTTCTATAAGCCCTCCTTCTTTAGAGTATCGTAGGGCATTATGTATAATATTAAAAATTGCCTGTTTCATAAGGATTCGGTCTGCACTTATGACACTTTCTTCGTTGTCAAAGTCAATATTTACTTTTAAATCCTTAGTTTTAATTAAACTGTCCAAATCAAACAGTACATCCTTAATAGCTTTGTACGGATAAAAATTTGTCAAATTAAGACTGTCTCCGCTGCTTAAAAGCCTTAATCCCTGTACTATCGAATTCATTGCTTCTATTTGCCTGCTTACTACTTTTTTAAACTCTTTATAATCTTCTACATCGGGTTCTTCATCCATATCCAGGACCTCAAGATTGGCTCTTATTGCAGCCACCGGAGTCTTAAGCTCATGTGCGGCGTTTTGCGAAAATCTTCTTTGTTTTTCGTATGAATCCCTTATATTTTTAAGCATATAGTTAAATGCAAGCTGTAAGTCTCCTATCTCATCCTGACTTTTTACTACATTTATATCTTCATTGATCTTACTTATGTCAAATTCCTTTATCTTATTGCTGAACTTTTTCATGGGCTGTAACACTTTTCCGCTCACCCACCATATTAAGAAAGTACCTGCTATTGAAAAAAATACCATGATATAAAAAGTACTTAACCTAAATGCCTGCTGTGCATAATCAAAATTGAAATTTAATGACATGGTCTGTTCATTAATAGGCACCGGTGCCTCGTCAGCTATTATAAATATAGTTGCGGCATTTTCTATAGTAAATACGAAGGTAAGTGCCAATATAATGCAGAATACCACAGCCGTAAGTAAGGTTATTTAATTCTTATAGATAATTTACTCCACATGGGCACATCCTTTACATCCTGCACACTTGCTTGGGGCACAGCTCTTACTCAAAGCAGGTGCTTTATCCGTTTCTTCTTTCTTTCTTCCAAATCCTACAAATGAGGCACTTAAGGCATCATATCTGCAAGCAGCTATACATGCACCGCAGCGTATACACTCAAGTGAGTTAGGGTCTTTTCTTACATTTATATCCATCTTGCAAGCCTTTTCACAAAGTGTGCAATTTGTACAATTCCCCGGGTGAAATTCCATTTTGTAAAATCCTATCTTATTGAACAACGCATAGAATGCTCCCAGAGGGCAGATATATCTGCAAAACGGTCTATAGGTAAATATTGACATCAGCACTATGAAAATCATTATCCCCATCTTCCAAAAGAATAAAAATCCTATAGTATTTCTTAAACTTTCATTCTTCAGTACCAGTGGAATAGCTCCCTCCAAAGCTCCGGCAGGGCAGATCCACTTACAAAAGTACGGTGCTGCAAGCCCGAATTTATTGGTTAAAAACATGGGCAGTAAAATCACAAATACTAAAAGTATAAGGTATTTTAAGTATCTTAAAGGCTTGTCAATTACTTTAGGTATTTTGAATTTCTTGGTCGGTATCTTATACAATAAATCCTGTATAAATCCGAAAGGACACATAAGACCGCATACAAGTCTGCCAAATAAGGCTCCTATAAATATCATTATTCCAAGTACATAATAAGATATACTGAATTTCTTGCTTCCTATAACTGCCTGAAGTGAGCCTATAGGACAGGAGCCCATAGCTCCCGGACAAGAGTAACAGTTAAGCCCCGGCACACAGGCAACCTTGGTACTTCCTGTAAAAATCTTTCCTTCGAAAAATCCCTTTAAGTTTGCATTAGTGATAAATGTACTTATAAGCTGTATAATATTCTTTTTTCTTTCTTGTTTTTTCGTATATTTGTTTTCAAAGTATTTCATACAAGTCTCCTCTTAAAATCTTTATCGTCTATTCATCCAATCTTAGCAAGCAATGCATTGCTTATATCTGTATGATTTTTATTAATTGTCTATATTATGGCAGATGCAAGGTTAAGATATGGTAAATATTATTAGAGCTGATAAGTTCCTATAGCAGTATAATTATAACCGTCAGCATCCGCCCGGTTATTATATATTCATAAAATTTTGATTGCTTATTATCTTCTTATTAGGATATAATTTAGCTAAAACTTAATGAGGTAAAGCTATGAGTAAACTTCTGATTATGGGTGAAGCATTAGTTGAGATAATGCGTGAAGGAGAAGATATTGAACTGTATACACCTGCTTATTTCAAAGGACCTTATCCGAGCGGCGCTCCGGCAATTTGTGCTTCTGCCGCTGCAAGAATGGGCTGCCCCACGGCTTTGATAAGCGGAGTGGGTAAGGATGATTTCGGTAAATGTCTGCTTGACAGAATGAATGAATTAAATATAGATGTAAGCCATGTCATTACCGATCCCAAAGTTGCGACCGCATGTGCTTTCGTTACTTATTATAAAGACGGTTCAAGAAAATTCATATTCCACATGGGCAATACTCCCGCAGTTGAGGCTAAAGCGCCCAAAGCAAATGAATTCCCCGATATCGAGATCATGCATATAATGGGGTGTTCGCTTATGGCAAAGAAAGAATTTGCAACGGAAATATTAAAAACCATGCATGAATTCAAATCCGCAAAGGCAAAGATATCCTTTGATCCTAATATAAGAACCGAGTTAATGACGGACGAAAGTATTTATAATATCATAGAAGAAGTTATGCAAAATACAAGCTTCTTCTTGCCCGGCAAAGAGGAGCTTCTTTCTATAAGTAAAAAAGATACTGTTGAAGATGCTGTTGAACATTGTTTTAACTATCCGAACATGGAGATCGTCTTGCTTAAAAACGGTTCAAAGGGCTGTACTCTGTACCGAAAAGATGCTAAACCTAAGTCTTATCCCGCTTACAAGGTAACACAACTCGATGCTACAGGTGCCGGCGATTGCTTTGACGGTGCCTTTCTTGCCGAGTTAATAAAGGGCAGTGATATAGACTTTGCCGTAAATGCGGCAAGTGCAGCCGGTGCTTTGAATGCGGCTGCCTTCGGACCTATGGAGGGTGATATAAGCCCTGAAAGTGTAAAAAAGCTTATATCTGAACAATCAAATTAATGTTGTAAATTTTTGAGCTTATAAAAACTTTGATAAATTATTTTTAAAGGAGAAAGATATGAAACAAGCGATTTTAACCAAACTACAGACAATTGAATTTAGTGAAACCGACAAACCGAGCCCTGCTGCCAATGAGGTCTTGGTAAAGGTTAAAAATGTAGGCATATGCGGTTCAGATATACATGCTTTCCACGGCAAGCATCCGTTCATGTCGTTTCCCATAAGACTCGGACATGAGATGTCCGGTGAGATAGTTGAACTCGGATCGGACGTTAAGAACTTAAAAGTCGGCGATCTTATGACTATGATGCCTCAGATCTTCTGTAAGCATTGCGTTCCTTGTAAAGAAGGACGTTATAATATCTGCGATACTATAAAAGTAATAGGCTGCCAGACTCCGGGTGCCGCATGTGAGTATTTTACAGTGCCCGCAGAACTTGTAAAGACCATACCTTCAGAGCTTGATGCACAGCTTGCCGCAACCGTTGAGCCTGCTGCGGTAGGTGTACATGCTGTAAGGATCCCGGGAAATATAAAAGGTGCAAATGTAGTTGTTATGGGTGCCGGAACTATAGGTAATCTGACTGCACAGGCAGCTATAGCAGAGGGTGCAAAGTCTGTTCTTATTACCGACCTTTCGGACTTCAGACTTGAACTTGCTAAAAAATGCGGTATCACACATACAGCCAACACTTCTAAAGTCAGCATGAAGGAAGCTGTGGCTGAGGCATTCGCAGGTGAGCAGGCAGATCTGTTCTTTGAATGTGTGGGCGTGGGAGCAACCGTTAATTCGGCTATAGAATGTGTAAGAAAGGGCGGAACCATAGTTATCGTAGGCGTATACGGATACAGTCCGGAAGTAAACCTCGGTCTTATCCAGGATAGAGAAATCAATATTCTCGGTACACTTATGTATGTGGAAAAGGATTTCCGGGATACTATTAACTATATGGCAGCCGGTAAGATCAATACAAGACCTTTGATCAGTAAGATATTCCCGTTTGAAGACTATCAAAAAGCATTCGAATATATCGAAAATAACAAGGATGAGAGCATCAAGATATTGCTTGAGGTATAGTTGAATAATTAATTTTTAACATAAGAACTTCCGTGAACTTGATTACGCCTGTGTATGATCGTATACACTGGGAGTCGGGTTCCCGGAAGTTTATTTATATGCAGTATATTTGATTTTAATGATTATTATTAACCTGTCAGTTCGTTGTTATGTATATCGACTTATCATGACAAACTTATCCTATATTTTGATATGTTTACAAGTTTTATAGATAGCGATATTACGGTTTATATAATTATTTCCTCTCAATAAAAGTATTAAAAAAGGCAGATTATCAATTTTTAAGCTTTTTATCTTGACATATATGACAGTTTATATTATCATTACTTAGCGTTTCATTAGCGGGTGTGGTGGAATTGGCAGACACGCAAGATTTAGGTTCTTGTGGGCGACCGTGCAGGTTCAAGTCCTGTCACCCGCATGATTTTATAAGATAAGTAAAATAGGATATTGTAGATTAAACCCTTGCAGACAGGCACTTGCAAGGGTTTTTGTTTTATCGTTTTAAGTCTTGTTTTTTCCGCTTTTATCTCTTGTTTTTCTAAACTATGCAACACGAAATGCAACACGAAAAGCAACACGAAAACAACTAGAAATACTTCACTTTTTCTTCATCTGTAAGGTTGTTAATATTAAGTTAGCAGCCTTTTTTATCTATGCAGTAGCTACACTCAAAGCACCGCTCTCATCAGTCCTTAACATGCAACACTCAAATTCACCGTTTATAGTATTGTCAAATATATACCTCTTTCCATCTATAACCTGTAAGCCGGTTACTGCATATCCGTCATCACCAAAATAGTACCAGTGATTATTTATCGTTTTCCAGCTTGACTTTATGTAGCTGTTGCCGGTATCTGCATACCACCAACCCCTGTCATCTCTATTCTATCCTACCTCATATCTACTTTTGCTTTTAAGCAAACTGTAATCAGGTCTACCGTATCCGGCTATGCGTGAATTATCTACATCATATTGCTTATAGCACACACTGCCGCCGTTTGGGATCACCTGTGATCCGAGAGAAGTATTACCCTCTATAGTATACACAACATTTCCGGCAACCTTATATACCAAACCTATATGACAGATACGCACACTGTTTTTGAAAAATATCAAATCTCCTACCTTAGGTCTATTATGCCACTGCCCCCTATCCTTAAACCACTGTGCGGATGTAGGAGTATATGCACTAAAAGGACCTGTGAGTTTCAACGTTTGAGCCTTTCCAAAAGTCTTTACAAAGCACCAGTCAACGAACATGTCGCACCAGGGTTGCCCCTGTAAATGAGGGTATAAGTCTCTCGCATACTTTGTGTAATTGTTTTGTCCTGCATTGGTATTCTTATCATCAAGGTTATTTGCATTTTTCTTTTCCATATATCCCACTTCAGCTCTTGCTATCTCTATTAGCTGTAGGACATTAGGGTCTGTATTGTTTTGTAACATACTTACTCCTTTTCCTTAAGCTCCGGAAGTCCAGCTACACTGGTAAGCAAGGACAGTATCCCTGCTACAGCACTTGCAGAAGCAACCATTATCCAGTCTACATCATTCAATACAGCCCCTGTTCCTATAGTTGCTATTGCAGTCTGTGCAACTGTCTTAATAGCTCTGATACCTGCTGCCTTAAACCAATCTTTACTTAACATATATTATACCTCACTTTCCGGCATTTCAGGCAATGCCATAAACTTTATATAAATACTATCCATCACCCCGTTTCGCCAAGGTTATGATACCACTTGTACATATTTTTAAAATTTTCTTTGGCATAGAGGGGTGCATACCCTCTATCTCTATAGTCGTTATATAAACCATATAGCCTATCCCTGAGTAAGGCTTGCACCCCTTGTTTCAGTGATTTATTTTCACTGTCTATCAACTTTATTCTGGCCATCAACACTTTTCCGAAAGTCATGAAAAGTGCAGGAAAACCTATGACCATCAAAAAATGATATAACTCTATAGACAACTTCATCTTGTCCTTGCTCCTTAATATAAATTTTTTAGTACTTCCATTTTACAGGCATATTTTTTTCAGCATAATTTGCTTCTTCCCACAAATGCCTTTTTACCGAATTAGGCACATTAAGCTTATCAATTGCCTCTATAACCTTCTTTTGCTTAGAATCCTTAATTGTATTTCCGTTAATATCCTTATCAGATTCCAGGTCTTTAGTATCTATTAGATACATTATGTAATCTTCTACAGGCATTCCTGCATTATTTGCACTTTGAGCTTTTTTTACCCAAGCGTTATTAGAAGGTACTGTATATCCTTCAAATACATCTTCTCTTGCACACTCTTTAGCATAATCATACACTTTCTTTATTACTTCTGTTTTTTCTTCATTACTGAGTGCAATATAATTAGGATTGTCAAATAGACTGTCCAGTAATTGATAGCTAAGACTTCCTGACTTAGTCTGTAAATCAACGAATTCAGCTGTAGTAAGTCTTCTCTCTTCTTTTGAATTCCCCTCTGAATCCTTTATATTTATTGTTTTAGAAGTAAATTTAGGTATTACATTCTTATCTTTTGTATACTCATACAGTTCCAAAAGCTCATTGTACACATCATCATCTTTATTTTTTTGAAGGTAGCCCGGAGATACAAAGTTTTCAATTGCCCTCTCAAAGAAATCACCGGAACTTACAGTATTACCGAACTCATCAACTCTGTTATCCCATAGTTATTTGCTAATATAGGCAGCTTATTAATAACATTCCTTTGCCAAAAAGTCTGCATATACCTTGGAATACCATTATCCTCTGCATATGTAGTATTAACTGTATCATCAAAAGTTCTTGTAAACTGACCTGCCATTGACGGAACAAAAGAGCCGAGATAACTTTGCATTGCCATTGTTGTAGCTGTAGGAATAGGGTCTTCTTGGTATTTAATACTATCTATCAAATCAGATATTCCACTCATAAATGACATCTCAAGCATAGGATCCGTTAATGAAAAAGCAGAACCTAATACATTTTCCGGAGTAACCTTTTCATCCTGAGATAATTCCTTATTAAACTCCGCTCCTGCAAAAAGTACAAGTGCTGCCGGTGCAGCCCAGTCTAAAGTATAGGTATAATCTCCTATTTTTAGACTGTACTTTTGCACTCCCATGAGTTTATCCTTATCATCCGTATCACCACCTATAAAGCCAAGATTTGCCATAAGATATCCTAATGCAAAAAGTCCTGAACCCGTAAGACCTGCTGCAAGATTGTCTATAAATTCATTATAAGAGATTTTGCCATGCCTAAGCTGTGAATTACCTTGTGTCAATGTTCTTACCAAACCTATCGGCGAATACTCAACGGCTCTTTTTGCCACATTAATAGGTGTTTTCTTAAAAGGCATTATACCTTCAAGCATAGTACCTACCACCTTATGCTCTCTTGAAAATCTGCTAAGAGCTGAGGCTACCCGGAGATGCATCTCTGTAAGTAGCTTTTTTTGCTTCATTAAGAGCGTATTCTCTAGCTCTGTTTAATATATTAGGATCTATGTCTTCTACTCCTTTTCCTTTAACATTTACATCATTAGCCTGTAAATAACTTCCTAAAGCGTGCCTATAGTGTCTGTTAAGAAAGAAATAGTCTTCCTTTTCAAGCCAATCAAGATTAGTTTTTCTTACCTTCTCAAGTAACTTATTCTTAAATACAGTTGTTTTTTCGTAAATCTCATCAGTCGGATTAAACTTACCTCCTGCTGCAAGGCTGTCTTTCATGATCTTCAAATCTTTTGCAGCAAAATTCTTATACTCACCTTTTACAAATACAGACTTTGTTCTTTCAGTACCGTTTTTTATAAATGCCCTTTCCAAGCCTGTTGCTACAATATCCTTCATCCTTACCACCGGAAGGAACAAAGCATTTCCCATAAGGTTTCTTATATGCGTTTTTGTATTCCCAAGCATTGCAAGATATCTCCATGCATTTAGTTTATCTTCCAAAGTTGCAGGGATTTGATCAGCAATATCCTGTATGATCGCCTCTCTTGTCCTTGTCTTATCAGCTTCAGACTTCGCTTTTATAAAGTCCTCAAGTAAGCCTTCATTAAGTTTTACCTTTGGTCTTTTATCTATAGGTTTATTGGAATACTTTTGATTGAGATCATTATTAACAGCCTCTACCGTCTTATTAAAAGTCATGATATCTGCTGTTTCTGAAAATCCGTTACCAAGTCTTTTTAGATTTTTCATCATAGCTATAGACTGCACTACCTGACCTGCCCTTGTTGCCTGTACGGCTATTTCAGTTGTAAGCTTAAGAACTGTCCTTGTATCTTTCCTTTTTGAAGCTTCCTTAAGTAAAAGTTCTGCCAAGGCTATGTCATTCTTGGTTGCTACATTACTACCCTTTGCAACACCGTCCCAGTTATCCAAAGCTCCTTCATATCCTAAACTATCCAGTTTACTTAAAGCATAATCTCTTGCCTTATTATCAGATAATACCTCATAGTTATATGCCCCCTTTATAAGCTCATCTCCAATAGGGTCAACCATCTCATCAGATATATGATCACTTTCAAGTATTGTCCTTACTGTAGTCCTTACCTTTGTATCATCAGTAGTTTGAGTAGGTACCTTTACATCCCTCACAGGATTTATTCCTTCCGGGAACTCTTCCGTATTTATCTATAAAGGCTTTTACTGCTTTATTGATTCCTGCTACAGCATAGCCCTCTCCTTCAGTTCTATCTGCTATATACGGATTTTGACTTGCCCTGTTTATAGCTTTACTTGTTGAGTTTCTAAGTTGTGATACAGTACTTAATCCGGCTTGATTCACAAGCATCTTTTCCTGTACGCTTACATTGCCTGCAAGTTCTATAATATTATGTCTTGCTTTTTTTACCTTTTTCAGTTCTCTTTCAAGCTCTGCCACCTTTTTAGCATCTTTACTTTTTGCTATGATATCTTTAAGGTTTGAGATCTCATTGTTATATTTTTTAAGGCTTGCCTCCAACCTCTTTCTATTCTCACTTTTAAGTCTTCTTATTTCTTCTTTATGCTTTGCAATAAGACCCTCTTTAACTTCTTTAAGTTTCTTTGCATGCTGCTCTCTTTCAGCCTTAAGTTCTGCCCTAAACTTATCAGCAAATGTAGGTTCTTCTGCCCTTACATCAAGATAATTATTAAACATATCTTCGGCAAGCATATTTGCCATCTGATCAATATCTAAGCCATAGTTATTATTAACCACCGGTTTCGTCTCTTCTATAAAGTCCAGAATCCTTGTAAGCTTATCCGGTGATTCAGTGATCTCATCACTAAACAGATGCGGATAGGCTTCATTAAGCTCTGCATAAGCTTCATCCACACTTAATCCCTCATCCCTTGAAAGTTCTATGTTGTCTGCATAATTCTTCCTTATATCATCAAAAGTCCCAAGATCAGTTAATGATAAAAGCTCTTTGCTGTCTAAGTGCAATGTATAATCTCTGATCATGCCTAAGACCTTAGAATGATACTTTGCAGCACTGCTATCAATGTTTTTAGACTTTGATAATACATCCTTTGCAATAAGTGTAGCTATCATTACAACTTCATCTGTATTCTGACCTTCATACTTATTTATATACTTATAAAGCCTTTTTAGATTTTCATTAAGTATAGATTTGTCATAGGTGGAATTACTTTCAGTAAGCATTTTTGATGCTATTCTTTCAATATCACTACTTCTTGGCTCATACCCCTTAGTCAGCTTAAACTGTCTTTTGAGCTCTTGATTGATACTCTTCAGTTCCTCATTTTTCTTTACCAGTTCTTTAACACTGTTAAGCTTAAGGCTGTTTTTATGGTCATCAATTCCGGTAAGATTTATGGTATCAAGTGCTGACTTAAATGACATTCCGGCTGAGGCATTATGATCTGTATACTTGGTTTTCATGCCGTCTTTATTGTTTTTATAGTTGACATTGTTCCAGAAGTGTTGTATATTCCTTTCAAGTTCATCACTTCCAATCCTGCTATCAGGTTGCATGATAGTCGTGCTCTTGGCAAGTGATGAACTTTTTTCTTTATTTATATACAGTATTCCATGTCTAGGCATTGCCAATTTTATCTGATGATCTATATCATTCTTATCATATATAGTTATTATCTTATTACTTTCTATATTTTTTTTATTTAACTTTCCATATATATTAACATCTTGAAATACAACTATAGGCTGACCATTTTCATTAATCAAATCCGTTATTATCATTAACCGATTAGGTATATTTCCTTTATTCTCTGAAACAGGATTAAGTATCATTACAGGATCTTCTGAGGCTTGTAGTACTTTAATAACCTTTTCTTTCCCTAGATTATGATAATTACCATCTTTTATATAATATTTACTTTTCACACCGGTTTCTTCATCTACCATTGCAGCATATGCTTTCTTTACCGACATAAGTACCTTATGGTTTTCAGCTCCAAGTATCTTAGTCAGAACCCTTGATGTAGTCCCTATTAAAAGTTCTGTTTCACTTGCATCTACTTCCTGATTTAATATTTTGTCCAGGTCATCTGACAGGTTCTTTGACAAGGCGAACTTCACATCATCAAGGTCATTTAGGATGTTCTTCCTCTGCTCTTCATTACCATCCGTATACTCATGCACAGGTATTCCAAGTTTATTAAGTTCCTCTATGACCTTGCCCTCACTATCAGGTACAACTGCATACTTTATCTCATCAAAACTCACAACTCTTTCAGGTTTTGCCTCAAATAAGTTTACAGGCATTGACTTTACATCATTGATCAGGTCTGCTATTTTCTTAGCTTGCACTTCATTTATTTTCCAATTATATGGGGCAAATGTTTTAAGCACACTGTTCAGTGTAACTTTCTTAGCACCGGAAGCTTCAAGCATGATTCGACCTATATTAGAGACATTACTGTATCTGTTGCCTGTATTGGCAGAGTTATTGATAATATTATCAAATATCTCATACATCCTTTGCTCAAGATCTTCCAGTATCTCCTGCTGCTTTGATACGCTTAAATCCTGTAATTTATCCTTTGCAGCTTTATATCATCTAAACTGTTAAACTTTGTAGAGGCACTTGCTCTTATAGACTTTATACCGTTAAATCCCGTTACATTCTTAGCATCGCCATCACCTTGTGCAAGCATTGACTTAACAATATTTTCTACTGTAAACGGTAAGTGTAACTGCTTAAAACTTCTTCTGTTTCCTGAAGCTGTAAATAATTCTTTTCCGTTATACAGTCCTGAGTCCGCTTCAATCTCCTGTGCTATACCTTTAAGCCATTTTGTATAGTCCTCCTGAACAATGTTTTTATCAATCTCGGCATCCATTGCAGCTATATCCGGCTCTACTTTGCTTGATGTAATTTTGTTGTTTACATAGTCCACAGCTTTTTTGAACTGATTATAAAGAGTTACACCCTTTACTGTTTTTACCGTTTCAGCTGCATTGCCATCTCCTACACTTTGATAATACTCCGACAATGCCTCTCTTATCTTAGAACCGTATTTACTTATTATCTCAGTTCTTTTCATATCAGAGATATCATTAATATTATCTCCAAGCTTATCGGCTATAAGCTTACTTATCTCTATATCTTGCTCTTGCATTTTATCTGTAGTTTCTGTCTTTATTTCAGATATTTCGATGCCTTTCTTGGCAAGATATGCCGCTTTTAATGCATGATCATCGGAAAACTTTTCAACAAATCCATCCTTGCCGCCATAATCATTCCAATTGTTATAAAGCGTATCCAATGTGGAAGTGACTTTATCCTTATAATTATTCGGCAACTTATCAATATATGGCTGTAGTTCATTTCGGATTTTATTTGCCTTTTCATAATCAGCCGCATACTCAAGCTTAGGGAAGGTAGGTGTCCATGCATCCGCTGAATAAACTTTATTCTTTTTATTTGCCGGATCTATTGTATTCTTATCAAATACCAGACTTATAGAGCCAAAGTTCCCATGTCCTATCTCAGACTTTGTTACAGCTATTGACGGCATAGGTATACCACCAAGTTTAAGGGTCTTTATAAGGTTAGTGGGAGTAAGGTTATGTAAAGCTATAAGGTCTTTGGTTTCTTCAACTGATTTTTTTAAAGGAATTTTATTTTTTTCCTTGCTTATTTTTTTATCATCGTGTAGAATAATCTTATGTAAAGAACCATATTTGGTTACGGATACCGGCAATTGTAGCCCATTCTGATGTAACCAATTATTGGTTCTTTCTTCATTTGGGTCAATATATGCTATATCTGCATTTTTTATATAATTCTCTAAATTATTTCTACTATATGCACTTAATACTATTATGTAGTCTGTTCCTTCAGATGTTTTAGTCGGTTGAAGTTCTAATGCAACCATTATTGGACTATTATTTAATCCGTTTACATCACTAAAAACAGATACAGAAGTATCACTTCTATTGGCACTTTCTATTTTTTGTGGAGTTAGTATTAATATCGGGTTTTCCAATATATTAGGTATCTGTTTTATAATACTATGATCAAGTTCTTCATGTTTGTTTAAAATTTTTAATATTTTACCCCCATCTATATAAACATTTCTTGGAGATATACCAACTTCTTCAAACACTTTTGAACTTGTACCTAAATGAAATCTTATTCTGTCTTTCTTATTCCAACTGTCATACTGACTTTCAAATTCAGGATTAATAGAGTATTTATTATGACCTTCTTTTTCTACCTCAGCACCATTTTTATACTCTCTACTGGCTACATCCAAAGCATCAGCCCATAAGTTCCTTGCCTTTTCATACCTTTCTTTGCTTTCTTTAAGTAGCTTACTTGCCTTATTATTTTTTACATCAGTTATAAGTATATCAAGGGCATCTATTATATCTTGGAAAAAGTCTATTACCTTCTGTGTTATGCTCTTATCAGACTTTGCTATATTATCTATAAATTCCTTATCATTTAAGAAATCAGCCACACTGTCTGCAGTAATCTCATCAATAATATCTTCCCTGTTTTTTATACTTTTGACACCTTCGTATCTTTTACTATACTCTGATATCATTTCTTCCAGTGTAGTATTATTTTGTTCGGCAAGATAAGATATAACAGTATTTTGAAAGTCTGCATAGCTATCAGGTGCATAATCCTTTATAAAATGGGTAAGTTCATGTGATACATCAGCATTAAAGTTTTCAGCACTTGCAGACATCATTATCATACCTGCTTTTCTTGAATAGAACCCGTTAGCATTACGCTCAAGCTCATTGGCTAAGCCTACTTTTAAGCCTGTTTTCTTGCCTATATACTTAAGCAGTTCTCTCTGTGCCTTAGTGCCTATATCATTACCTGTGATAAAAGAACCGGTCCTTTTATCACCATATACAAGCCTTTGATTTTTGGCAAATTCCATATCCCTAAGCCCTGCCTCAAATGCCTGCTCTTGCTGATGTAAACTCAACATATGATAGTACGGATTATTTATATTTGCTAATCTTCCGCCATACCTTCCTACATTATACGCAGCTTTGAATCCCTCATCATATACATCTATTGGAAGTTTATTATCATAATTAGCTCTGTAAGCCCTAGAGCCGTTCTCTGCAAACTGATCAGCTCTTATATCCATAGAAGCTATGTTATTATTGGCACTGTTATCAGACTTGTATCTTTCAAAAACTTCCCTTGTATTCATTAGGTTTGAAGGTCTATAGTCAGTAGAATTCTTGATATTATTTAATATATCATTGCCTACATCTATAGTATCCTGCCTTAATGCCTCATTCCAAGTAGGATTATTTGTATGTAATTGTCATTATCTACACCCCTTGCTCCGGTGTAGTCATCACCCATTTCTATTGCAGCCAACTCATTAAGGTGACTTTCAACTATACTCTTTTCCCATGATGTAAGATTACTTTCATTCTTTCCCTTAAAACTTTCAAATGTTCTCTTAGCTTCTAATGCCTTCTTATAATCATTAGTATTTCTGTAATGTCCCTCGTCAGTATCTACAGCAGCAGCAAGTTCTCCAAAATCATACACCGGTGCCTGATTAAACGAGTTTATATTTTTATTAATGCTTACTAAATTGCCGCCTGCACCAAACACACCGCCTGATACAGCTCCCAATGCACCTGCATAAGCTACATCCTTGACTTTATCCTTAAATGCCTTTCTATAAGCCTCATCTTCAGATAAGCCGCTACTAATATAGTCTTGTACATTTTGATTATAATCTGAGAACCTTCCTAATATGGCATTATCACTAATAGTATCCAAAATCTCGGCTGCCACTTCTTCACTGCCTTCAACCAAAGCCTGTTTAGCAATATTCTTAAGAAAAGCTTTTGCTCCTGTAACACCTCCGCTTGCCATTGCTTTTAGACTTCCTAGGCTGACTGATTCAGTAAGTCCTTCTATAGCACCTACAGAAGTTGCTGACAGGTATGTTCTAAGTTGACCTGCACCGTTATTCCTTTTTGAGTATGCGTCATCACTTGTAGCAGTAAGACCTGCAACTGCACCTGCTGCTCCTCCCAGTGGCATTCTGGCTAAAGTATCCCCCATTGATAAAGCCACATCAACAGCTCCTTTTCCTACAGGATTGTCTACACCTCCACGAATAGCCTGATTTAAGTTCTGCCTATTCGCTGTTATTGTATAAGCACTATCTCTGTCATATGGAATTCTTGAACCTGTTATAAGGTTACTTGCATGGTGAAGTCCCTCACCAATCGCCTCTGTACCTGCGATTAAGCCTGCTGTCCAATATCCCATACTTGCAGCTGCTCCATTAAATGGATTACTTTGTACAGTCTTTGTAATTTCTGCAAAATCATCATCCCTTATTTTTGAAGCACACCTGACTTCATTAAGTCATCATAATACTTATCAAACTCTTTTTTATCTTTTGCCTTGAGATAATAAAGGTTGTTGAGTTGTTCTGAAGTAAGATAATCCTTAACTGTCTTACCATTCTTTAATTGATTGACTATGTTGACCTTAGGGTCATACTCTTTATAGGAATAGGGGCTACTTAAACCATAAGTCCCCATCATGGTTTTGCCTTTTTCAACCATTGATTTATAATTAGGATCCTTTGTATAGGCATTACTCCTACTAAGTCTACTAATTCTTTCTGATTCTAACCGGTCTCCTGTTTCTACTACTTCTTTGTCATATTTTGCTATATTAGAATTAATTGAAGCAAACACATTACGATTAGCTCCATGAACTGCTTTGGGTAATGGTCTTGTTGCATTTTCATCTATTCTTCTTTTGAATGGAGTTCTTTTTGTATTTTGCTTTTCTAATTCCGACTTGAAAAAATTATAACCTTTTTCAATGCTACCTGCATTTTTATTAAACCTTGCTATACCATCATCTGTGTTAACTCTATCGTAGACCTCTTTTAGGCTATCATACATTGCCATACGATCACGTATAGCAGGTGTCATAGTCCCACTAGGAATAGAAGTGAATTTTTTTGTCGCATCCCTATTTATAACTTGAGATTTTGATTCTTTTCCTATATTGTATTTTTTCATTCTCTCATCCAGGGCATTGCCTGAACTTTTATTGATAGCCATAATAAACTCCTTATCAACTAAGTTTTATTCTTCCGCTTTGTCCACCCTTATAATCTTTTTTCTTGTTCTGTATATTTACTTTTGGCAAGACATTATTCAGAGGATTTTTCAAATTCACTTTTGGGACAACATGATCTAAACTAAGCTTCTTTTTTGTTTTTGATGAACTATTTTGAGATTGCATTTGCATGTTTAATTCCGGATATTTAAGTGCTAAAAAAGTATTCATTGAATTTTCATTTGCAATACCTTGCAAGATTTGTTCTTCTGATTCATTGCTTATCCCTGCTGATTTCATTGCCTTATCAAAATCAGCTTGTGAAATATTACCCTTGTCTACTTCATTCAAAAGATCATAATAAGCATCTCTTTCACTTATTTCTCCGTTTGAAACTTTACGATATAATTCTGCAGTAAATGGCAGATAGCCACCGCTTGCTGTTGACATTGTGTTTTTAGAAGATGAACCTTTTCTTCGTCCTCTACCTCTACCACCACCGCCACTACTTCTACCGCCACCGCCACCGGCAAGACCAACCATCTGTGCAGCTAAAGCATCCTGTTGAAGCTTATAAGCCCATTCTTTTTCATAATTAGCTTGAGCCAGTGCATCCTGTTCCTTTTTATAAGCAAACTCTCTATTTAAATTGTCTTGTGCTAACTTCGCTTGACTTTTATTAAACTCATAGTCTCTATCATTGTTGTATTGACCTAAATCAGAACTATAAAGGTTATAATCATTAGAAAACGAACTGTCATATCTGCCTGCATAATAGTCCCTGTCTATATGATAATCATTAACTGTATCTCTATATCTTCCATAATCTACATTATCTTGAGACTGAACAGCCCCTAATTGGTTATATTTATCATTTCTGTTTCTCCAGTAGTCATCTAAAGCCATCTGGGCTAACTGCATATTGTTATCATTTATTCTTGTAAGATACTCATCATAAGCCTGTGAGGCTACAGTACCGGCATAAGAGTTTGCATATCCTCCGCTAAGTCCTGCAAGGCTTCCCATAGTATCACGCATAGATCTTTGCCCTTGATGCATATAGCTTTCACTCATGGTGTCATATAGTTTTTTATATGTATCATTAGTTGATAAATCAAACGCTGCAGGGTTTTGTATACTTTTTAATATACCGTCTATTTGATCTGTATACTTACTTGAGAAATCTTCAGGCTTATTTTTTTCTAAGGCCTTTAACTTCTTTTGATAATCAACGGTCATCTTAGATTTAGCAAAGTATGGTTTATTTGAGTATCCTGTTGTAGAAGGATTAGGCACATTACCTCTAGCTTGAGCTACCGCTTGTTTTCTTGCCTCAATAGTTAAAGGAGAATTAGTACTTTGAGTTATATTGGGATTTTCATATGAGTAGGCTTCTCCAAGTTTTGTTTTTTCGGAATTCACAGTAGGATTTACAGCATTACTACTACCTGTTTGTAAATTTCTTAGCAGCTGAGTGTTTTGAGTCGCAGTTCCTTTATAATCATTTATTCCATACTGACTTGCTAATTGTTTTCTATAAGCATAAGAACTGTCTTTTCCTACTTTTTTCAGATAATCAACCACACTCATTTTCTTCACCATCCTTTTTTGCTTCTTCTTGTATTGGATTTTGCAATAAAGCCTCTATAATTGCTACACGCTTGCAATTTTCGATTCCTACTACATTTATCGAGTTCAAACTGTTTAAAATACTTTCTACCACACTTCTTTTATATCTAATTTCATCCATATCAACTTTACCCTCTACTATTTATCTGATCTTGTAAATCATCAATTTTGTTGTACAAATCAGCTAAAGTCCCTGCAAGCCAGCTTCTGCCTACCTTTATATTATCGCATTCTATCCAGCCATTTGTAGAATCTATAAATATATTATCTCCTTGTCTTCTGCCACTTATATCCATCATAGCATGAACATTTCTCCCGTTCCTTATCGCCTTTACAAACTTAAATCCACCTATAATTATTTCATAATTCTCTTGATTGATTCCACTATCTTCACTTCCAACACCATCGACCCAAAATCTACCACATTCAATTGATACCCTACTGGTTATGTTAGCACCTTCTATGTTAGCTGCTCTTATGTTAGAGCCTTCTATATTTGAACCTCTTATAGTTCCGCTTATATTTGCATTTTTACAATGCATAGTTCCATCTGTATCTATAATAAAATTATTATTTGCAGTAACAGTTCCCTCAAGTTTTATCTTATTGCCCTTTATATATATGCCCTCATTAGATAAATTAATTGTACTTATGATATTATTCTTATTAACCATAGTTAGTGCTATATTATCTACCGTTACTTTAATAGATGAGATACGTCCCTCTGCATTTCTAACAGATTGTTCTATATGCCCCGCTCTTACTTCAAGTCTTGCCACATTACCATCTGTATTAGCCACATGAACTTTCATCCCATCTAGCGAAAACTCTAGCTCTGATATTCTTTTACCATCTTCTTGATACCTTATTAGAGACTTGCTGTTATAGTTATCCTCAGGACTTAAATTACTAAACATATATTTTAGCTGGTCATTTAACTGAAATAAATGAGCTTTGATTTTCCTTATATCATCACTACTACTGCCTTCATGAATATTCCCTATATTACTTAAATTAAATAAAGCCATCCACTTCACTTCCTTCTTCTATAAACTTAACTACTCCTCTTAGAATAAAGTCTTTAATAGCATCTATCTTATATCTAAACTTCTTGCATCTTCTTGGCAAAATAGGAACACTTATAGTTTTATGGGATTCGGATGTAGTACTGAATACCTCTGTCCATAACTTATCATCATCGTATTGTAAAGATATGGTCACTGTCGAATTTTGTCCAAGTTCTATATCGAATAAGAGTTTAGTAATATATTTATGCATTATTGTACTTTCTTGCATATACTTAGATATTAAACAACTAGTTCTGTTGTCATCGCTATTAATTGATGTTTCGAATAATGAAGAACTATCGTAAATATAGCTAATACTGTGATAATTCCAACATAGCAGTTTATCTTTATATTTTGTAAATCTATATTTTTTATCATGTAATGCATACGCTATAGAAGTGTATAGTTCCTTTTTATATAAAGATGATTCTGTTTTATATAAAATAAATGACTTGTATTTTGGATAATATATGTATATGTCTACAATGATAGATTTTAGCGTGCTATCATTAGCATTATTTATGGAATAAGTTGATGAAAATATATAATTTCCTTCCAATTCTCCACCACAAACATTATCCAATTTTATATCACCAAGTTTTTTTGATATATTAACCGGAATAGTTCCATCATAAGCATATATACCATCTATACCTGCATAATACATAATATCATCTATTACACAAATACTATCTCCACACCCTAACTTTACTCCCTTTACTTCATAATCTACAATCTGAAAATTTGAAGGTTTATCTCCGAAAACCTTGTGTATTGTATTCTCTTTAAAGTAATATATATGTCCCAGAAAACTGGCACATGCGGTAAAACTTCCTTCAGAACCGACACTGGCAGCATATGAATCTGTTGATATTCCCTCAAAAACGTTAAAATTATAAGGATCTCCTAGTTTAGAAGTACGTATTTCTTTTCCGTCATATGAACATCCCCATAGCCTATTTTTTGATTCACAGACCCATGAAAAACGTGGAGCTGTTCTCTCAATATATAAGCGTTCATCATTTCTGAATCTTTCATTTATCTTTCCTGCCACCACAATATAGTCTGTACCTATATCTGTAATTATTTTTGTGGTATTAAATTCTTTATTTACACAACCTAATATGCTAACAGCGTCATACTTACTAAAGACTATATTACTATTTGGTAAGAAGATTTTTGTAAAAGCCGAACCGTTGAATGCAGGCTCGAACACCGCATTAAATACGCTCATGGATTGATTAATGGGTTTTCTTTCTTTAGTTATTGTGTTAAACACCTGCCCATTACCGGCAAATAAACACACATTGCTTCCCATCAATACAACAATCGGGCTATATTTATAATATCCAATTTTTATTATGTTATTTATTATAGGTCTCCCTGATATAGAACTTCCTTCAACTAAAGTAATACCCTCAATTAAAACACTTTCAATATTACTGTTATTTTTCTTATAATCCACTATTAGATTTATCTTATTATTGTGATAGAAGCAAGCTCTTATAAATGGTGTTTCATCATCTATTGGAACATGCTCAAATTTTAATCCGTCCTTATTCCTTGAACATATAGCCGGATAGTTCCTTAATGATACCCCTTGTGCTTCAACAAACTCATCATCCGCTATATCCTCGCATTTATTGATTCCTCTAAAACCTGAAACTGCACTTGTTCTAATTTGAGGTATGTACCTTAAGTTTGCCAATCTCATAAACTACACCGCCTTGAATGAATTCTTTTGTTTAGGTTTTACAGTACGCCTTATAAACCTTTTATATTCATCATAAGCACTATCAAACATGGCTTTTGAATTATTGTATCTTCCATATTCTGCATTATAGTAATCAATCTTTGCACTTAGATAATGCATATAAATATCCTCATACCCTTTTGATATTTCTATATCCATTTCGGGGTTTTCTGAATAGTCATACACTACATCTGAAAAAACACCTTTGATAGGAAGTACTACTTCTCTATTGATCTTATTAGCAAGTTCTGTAACCCATTCTGTCTTAGCCTCAGAACTTATAGAATTTGGTTTTAACTCGTCAACTCGTGATATAATATCTATTAACCTCATACTAACCCCTTATTTTTTATACAAATGCCAATTGTTTCCACTCACCCCATGTTTTCGTAGCATTACGCTTTACTCTTATGCTTACACTGCCACCGTCTGTAAGGCATAAAACCAACTGTCCTTCATGGCCTGTGTAATTTTGTCCTATTCCCATTAAAAGATAAGTATGATTTACATCTAACCCTAATAAAACAGATTTGCTTTGTGGAAGTATATATGTATAAAAGCCTGAAACCACCCCATCCTGCGGGGTAACTAACTTAGTAAATACACCTTTTCCACTAATCTGTAATATCTGTTCAGACATTTCGTGTGTATGATCCTCTATCATCTTGGTAATAGCTGCAGTATCTTGTTCTCTTACTTTATTCTCAATATTTTTAAGTGATTCTTCCAAAGAGATTTTAAGTGATTCTATCCTAGCATTAATGTCATCTGAATATAGCTTTTTCACTTCTTCTACACTAAAGGCATCACCTTTGTCACCTTTATCACCTTTGTCACCTTTAAAAAATCCTGTATTTAACTTACTTGTTATATCCGCCACAGTTGCATTCATAGACTCTTTCAACACATTGATGCTTTCAAGAGTTATTCTCCACTGACTTTCCAAACTCTCCACTGCTGAAAGTTGAGCTTGATTTAAGTTCGGAATTACTTGATTGCTGACAATATAGAATACACTTGGCATAGTAGACCATTTAATAAGCCCACTTGGTTCATGTCCTCTGATACTGACTATGACGGCTCCATTAGTTTTTAAAATTGAATTTTTAATCACTAATGTAAGTACTATTGTATCGTCAGATACTTCTTTTGTTAAAACATCAGAATTTTCTGTATTATCTGAGTATTTCAGATAAATAGCAAAATCCAACGTTGCTAAGTCTATTTTCCCTTTTTCATACCTTGGTATTTCGAATTGCCTTATCTGTGAATTATTATCATAGCTTGTTCCAAGGTATCTTTCATGATTAGGTATTCTTAAAATCTTACTCTTTATCTGTATCATACATTCTCCTTATTAATTAAGAAAACTTGTCTTCCTGGATCCTTATCAGTTCACTTCCCTTAGCGTCCTGTATCATAGAGTTATTAATTACTTCTGCTACAAACCTTGGAACCTTGACATTTACACCCCTTTGTATAAGCCAAGTAGTACCGTTGATTGATACAGGAAGATCGCTATTATACTTATCTTTATCCTTAAAAAGGAATATGCTGACCATATCTTCCTCCGGATTTTTAATAACTTCCTCTGCTTCTACATTTGCACTATTATTTGTGCAGTATCCGGTACTGTTTTATTATCTATATCTTCAGTTTTAGTTAAATCCTTTTTACTCATACATATTCTCCTTATTAAAATTACGGCTAGGCGAACCTAGCCTTTTATTAGTTATTAGGACTGTCAAATGTACTGGTTGTTTCAACCCTTAACATATAGGTCTCAACCAGTCTTTCAAGTACTGTTATAGCCTTCCAACCTACGGTTGCTCTTTGATTAAGAGGATCTGCTGTTCCGGCTGAACCTAACTGTTTTACCATTGTCTGCAGCCCTCCACCGGTTACTTCTGTAACACCGTAAGCATTATCACCTAAAAACAGTGTAGAATATACTGACTTAGTATTACCTGCTGCTGCCTTAGCCCATATCTTAGCCTCTGTACTCTCTACGAACCTTACACCTGCAATCTTACCTATCTCACCATCATATAATTCTTCGGGTCTTGCATATTTATGTGCATCTATCCATGCAGGATCTCTTCTTAAGTCATAGGCTACATCCGGATGTATTATAGCTACATAATCACCGTTTATTTTAGGTGCATTTTGAGTCTTCAAAAACCTTACAGCCCTTTCTATGACCTCAACACTCATTTTGTCATTAGCAGTAAGATTGGCCCTGCTTGTTACTGTTGTACCGTTACCGTATTGTACTGATGTACCACCATTCAGTATTTCCCTATGTATTGTATCTATGGTCTGCCCTGCCTGCGTTCCAAGAAGCTTGGTAGCCTCTATGATATTGTTGTCTATAGCAGTCAAATCAAGCATATCTGAAATGCCGACCCAATCACCATACTGTGCTACAGTAGCGGTTATAGAACTTACATTAAGTTCTCTTCCGTTTGGAGTAACACCCTCTGTTAAAGGTGTAGTAGCCTTAGGAAGTGGTGAATACTTTCTAAACTCTATTGTCTTACCGTTATTCTTAGGTATATTGTGTTTCTGTCCAAACTGTGTATGCACCAGATTAGGCTTTGCCATATCTATCAAATAGTCTGAATAAAATGTTTCATCTCTACACTTAAATCATTGCCACTTGTGTGTGCAGTAGTTACATTTACTGCTGTAGCAAATAACTGTAGATTAATATCTATAAATCTCATAATTATCCTTTCCGGGCTTATAGTTCAATTCTTATACCGTTTCTTGCACGTCTTACTATCTCTGCCCTGTCTGCCTTTGTAAACTTGGACACATCTCGTCTTACATTACTTGCTGCCTGACTTGATGTACCGTTTTCTATAGGTCTTTTATTTCTTGCATTAATATTATTAGCAACATCATTAGCTACTTTCTGAACCGCATATCCTAAAGTACCTCTTGTAAGTTCATCAAAATGTACCGCTTTATATGCTGTATCAAAGCTTATTCCTCTTGTTATCATGTCTATCATGTGAGGATTATTCATTTCCTCATCAAAGTCCAGGTTAGGATATAAAACTTTGAGGTTTTCTGCTTCCATCCTGCAATTATTTACAAGTTCTTCAAACTCTCTTTGCCTTTGGTATGCCTCCCTGTCAGCTCTCAATCTTTGATTTTCAGCCTCTATAGCTAATTGACTTCTCAGTGTGTCTACGGACATACCTCTGTCATCTGCCATTGATTCAAATAATGCATTATCACTTGATAGAGCATTATATAATCCTTCCGTATCTCCCTGTTCAAGTCCGTATCTTGACATAAGTAAATCTATACTTGGTTGTAAGCCTTGTAATGCATCTCTGTCTCTTGCATAAGCCTTAAAGCGTTTCTTTACTATGTCTTCAACCTCTTTGGCGAAATCTTCTTTATATTCGCCCTTTATCAAATCCTTGAAAGATACCTTTGTATCATTAGATAACGCTTCATCTTTTGGTGAGGTATCCACATCCGTTTGTATATCATCAACTTGCTTTCCATATACAACATCTGCAAGTGAATTTGAGTTCCTCTTGGCGAATGAGGAATTAGTTATATCTGCTTTCGTTTGTGTCCCTTCTACTGCTGCAGCACCTTCTGAACCATCAAACAATTGTAAATTTAACTCAAGCCATTTATTCATAATCATATATAAAACCTTTCTGTAGTCTTTCCTACGAGTCTTTAAGTTGATCTATAGTCTTTCCTATGAGTCATATATATTAAAGCATTTATATGCTGTTAACATTTGTTTCTAAAAAGATATTATTAGGGTACTTATTACCTAGCAGCTTATATCCGGTAAGTATTACCTCTAAAACAATATCAAAACTATTTTGATAGGCTTTTCTTACTGATACTTCTACATCTACAAAGCCTTCTTCTTGTCTTTTCCTAATTATACTTACTTCATTTCTTGCATTCATATTGTCAATCATCTGTAAAAGCATAAATGTAATTATTGATGTAGCTGCACATACTATATCTTGACCATTAGGTGCATAGTTTGCATGTCCGTTTAGTTTAATACTATACCTGTTACCCTTTTTATTAACTGTTATATGTGTCATTTCACACTTGCCGCCTCTCCTGTTCTAAACCTTGCCTTACCTGCCTGTGATGTATCATCAAGCAAATTTCCATAACTATCAGTAGTCTGTATTGCTGAATCTCCACCTACAGGGGTACTTGATATACCCTCAATAGGATTTTGATTCCCTGCAAGTGCTGCTGATAGCCTTCCATCTCCTGTAGCCTGCTCTATTACACTTGCCATAGCTTGCATTTGCTGCTGCATTTGCAATATCGTTTGATACAATGTTCCATTTTCCTGTATCTTCTCTTTCACACTTTGCTTACCTTCAAAATCCATCATCTCTATAGTTGCAAGTGCCTGATCTGAAAGTTGAGGATTAAAAAAACCTTTATCATAAAACTGTAAAGCAAGTTCATTTTGAGACAGCCTTGAGAACGGACTGCTTTTTTGAGGTCTTACCTTTATATCAAATACAGGTAACTTACCATATAGTTTTACTCCAAATTCCTCTGTAGGTTCTTCCTGCTTCATTCCTGTATTAGAAAAATTTACATACTTAGCCTTTCCACTGTCACCAAGTATCCTGAAAGTCCTTGGCTCATCATAAAATTGTCTTATAAGCTCTATGACTATATTACAAAGTTTTTGATATGCCCTATAAGAACCCTTATTCATGTCTCTGCTTGTCTTGCTACCTGCCTCTTGTAAAGCCGCTATGGCACTTGCCGCTGTAACTCCAGCTGTAGTTGTTCCTTGTGAAAAGTCCCTATTACCTGATGTTTCTTTGAGTTCATCCACTTTAAGCTGTTTTACTTCCAAGTACTGAGCCGGTATAGGCACACCTACGATCTGTTGCACATGTGAGTCTTCCAGTGAAGCAGCAACGTGTACAAAATCATTATCGATATTGGCAAACTCCTCTTCATTGATACCACAGTTATCATGTATAAAATATCTTGGTTTAGCCAAAACAAGGGCATTCTTTAGTATTGCCTGATCCAATTTGTCAATGTATTCCTGAGGGTCTTTCATAATATCGATATATCCAAAACCTGCCGGTGTACCTTTTTCTTCAAACATTACATCAAATACTACCGGATACATACCGTGATCATAATATCCTTTTTCTGTATACTCCTCTTCATTTTCCGAGGCATACAAAACAACATCACCTACATATTTCACATAATGGAGTACATCACCTATACCGTTATTGACTTTGTAATACCAATCAACAACCATAGTTTTATTGGAAGTATCTACTGTATCATCATATTCATACTTACTTATATCTACACCTGTATTACTTATCTTATCAGCAAGTTTTTCATATCTTGATTTAAGTAGGTCTATATCAACAAGCTCCACTATAAAAAAGTTACGGCTTGCCTGTATATCTGTTATACCCGGCTCCCAAAATATATTAAGCATATCAAGCTGCTTGATATCTATGTCTCCTAAACCCCTTTGCAGTCTTGTATTAAAAAATACTCCATATATACCTGTGCCGGTCTTTAACTTATCCCAACCTACACTGTTATATGTATGCTCAAAATTATTATTTTCAAGAACTACCGGAAGTATCTCCGATAAAGCCTCCGCTACTGTCTCATCACTTTTCTCTCTTGGAAGCACATTAGGTTCAGGAAAGTTATCCATCATATCGGCATGCTTATTTATAACTGAGTTAAAAAGCCAAGAAGATGTAGGCTTTGGGTCATTTCTGTTATTTGATTGTGATTTAAACTGTGACCAGTGGTTTGATTTCCACCATTCTTCACAGGATATAACCCTTGATTCAAGGTTTTTCTTACCTTCTTTATACTTTCTTAGGATTTCATTAGCCTCTTGTACTTCTTTTGTGCCTATCTTCTTATCCAGTAATTCTTCTATGTCCACATTGTTAATATCTTCTATAGGTTCATTCAAATTATCTACATTTCACCGACATATCAGCCACCTTTTATACTCTATAAAAATATTGAATTTCTTCTTTCCTTTGATCAAGCGGATCTTCTAAGCTTGGTGCTTGTAATACACTTCTTCTGGGATTGATAGGATGTTCCATAAATACATATCTGCATTCATCATATATATGATCCTCTTGTGCAGTATTTATATCTTCCACCTTTACATCATCATAAACAAGGTTAGGTATAGTTCTAATGAAGTGCTTACAGGTATTGAATACATAAAACATTGCATAGCCCTCTTTATCAAATGCAAACCTGTAATGATATTGCATTTTTCCCGGAAGCCTTGTATTATCTCCACGCATAAATGATATGGATTCTTTCTCCATCATCTCGGCCACACTCTCACCCCTTGACCTATCCCATATAGAGGGGTCTGCTATTCCGTATATTTGTCTCCCTTTTAGATTAGGGTCTGTATTTTCATAATTTCTAATTCGTCTTGCAATCTCTCTAGGTTCGATCTTTATTCCTGTATTATCTACTTTTGTACAGCCATAAAACTCCTTTATTCTGTATATAACTCCGTCATGATCTACAGCATACCAACCTACACTGAACGGTTTTGCATACCCAAAGTCAAATCCTCTGTATATTTTCCAGCTTTTGGGAATATCAAACTCATTTATCACATGAGTAAATTTATGAGTATCATATCCGTCTATATCATCTCTAAATTCAGTAAAAACCTGTCCGGCAAAAGTATCCCAGTTACCATTCAGCAATGCCTCTCTATCCGCCTCATCAAGTAGTGCGAGATTTGCTATATAATTAGGGTCTGCATTAAGAAGTTCCTGATTGTCATAAACTTTTGAAGGTATAAAAATCTTGTCCCTTGTATATGACTGCAAAGCCCCTTTGTTGTCTACAACTGATATAACTTGTTTAACAGGCTCATAAGGCTTACCTGCCTTTACAAAATAGGCTTTGACCCATCCATGCCCAATGCCTCCGGGGTTTCCTGTCGCACGCCTGTATACCCTTGTACCTTTTCCGCTTGGTCTGTTTCTTGAGTACATATAACTGTACTCATCCCATGTGAAATGTGTAAGCTCATCAAAGCCTATAAAGTCATATCTCTTACCCTGATAATTTATCTTATCCGCTGCTCTGGTCATATTTCCGAAGTAGATTTTTGCACCACTGGAAAATGTCCACACATGCTTGCTATCATTATATTTTGCTTTTGGATAAGCTGCTTTATATAGCCATCTGCTGCGGTCTATAAGCTCTGATAACTGTGGGTAGGTCTTACGAAAAATAATTGCATTGTAGTTAGGTATATGCACCTGTCTTAGAGCCTCAACAAGCAAATAATCTGACTTACCGCCACCTGCTGCACCGCCGTAAAAACCTTCATATTCAGATCTCGACATCATTAAGGCTTGCTTTGGTTGAGGTGTCCATATGACAGGTTTAGAAGGTTTAACAGATTTAACAGCTGATTTACTTTTCATGTTCTACCTCTTGAACTTTAGTGATCTCTATGATGCCACCTTCATCATCATCAGATATAACTTCATTTCTTCTTTGTTTCCAATCGTCTCTTTTACGATTACAAAGCCAAAATACTATAGCAGCTACATCTGCAGGCATATATTTTTTCATCTTTTTCTTTGCTGTCAGTTCTATTTCACCGGTTTCCTTATTAGTTCTAAACTCTTCAACAACTTCTTCATAACTGTATCCTGTGGCTCTTTTATATAAGGCATTTTCAACATGCCTATCAACAATATCTTTGCCCTTTTTTAAAGCCTCCGCTATCTCCATATATTTATTTTTCCATACATAGAGTGAAGATGTTGCTATACCCATGTTTTCAGCTATCTGCTCATCTGATAAGCCATCTTTTGCCCAACCTTCAAGTTTTATTAATCCTTCTTCTGTAAGCCAATAAGCATACTTACCTTTAGCCATCAAAATCACCACCGTACATCTCTATCTCTGTCATAATAAATCTCCAATTCGTTATTTGTTTTCTATAAATAAAAAAGGCAGCCATTACCGGCTACCCTTTTACCTTTATGGAGGATTTAGTATTTAAGGAAGGGAATTAGTATTGGCAGAAGGAGTTGTTACCTCAAATCCTACAAGAATATTAACATATAAGCAATATCAATTAGTATCAACTTTTATCAACTATTTAAAATTTTCTCAAACTCTTTTAATGCTTTTTTATGTAGAGTATGCACCCATTGAAATGACATTCCGGTTCGTTCTGCCACCGCCTCGAATGTTTCATTAGACAAGTAATACATAGATAGTATTACCTTGTATCTGTCGTCAGAAATTCTGTCTATCTTACCTGCAGCCTCTTCTTTCAAGTATACAAGTTTATCTATGTCTTTATTAATAGCTTTTTCTAATTTGGTAAGCTTTGCAATAATATCCTTTGATAAGTCAATAGCTATAGCTTTTAGCTTTCTCTTTTCAAGTAGCTTAGCATTTATTCGGTTGTCTAAGTATTTTAACTGCCTTAAATACTCTTTTGCTGTCATTCATCCACCCCCTTTTTGCTTTTCCGGTAGCACGCTTAAGCCTGACTAAATTCACGATTACTTCTTTTGCCTATTCTGTTCTTCTATTCTCACAAATTCTTCACAAGTATCTTCTTCGTCTCTGAAGTCTGCTACCCATTCGCTTTTATAACAACAACAGACACCATTGTACGGCTCATAATATTTGCAATTGTAACAAATTGCTTTATCTATCATTCCTCCCAGCCTCCCTTCAGCATGTCTGCTTTTATCAACTGATACAAAATGTCTATTGAGGTACGATTATCTCTGTAATTGCAATTTGCCGCTGCATGCACCCTTGGATCATCACGTCCCCAGTCTTGTATATCAATCATCGTAGGACTTACAAAAATAGCCTTACTGTCTCGTGCTATGCACAAGTAGTAAATAGGCAAGTCACTACATCCTTTACACTTTCTAAATCCGAATGATTTTTCAAATTCTTCTACATTCACTTTAGGCTTTAACATTGTCACCTACTCCTCCACTTTAGTCCAACTATAATATAGAGATTCCAAAACATACTCGTATATCGCTTCTTTTATTTCTTCTTCGTTTTTAAAATCGCTTTCATCTAAGTAAATAAGACTATCAATGATTAATCGTGCTGTTACATCGTACAGTGCCATTACTCCACCTCCAAGTCTCCTTACTGTCATTGATATCTTACCGCTTCTTCTCTTGTTATGAAAAAGTGTATCCCCGGTGCACATTCTTCCCATCTGTTTTCATTAAAGTTATCAACAGATACTACTTCTCCAACTCTATAAATGAAAGTCTTATCATGATTTGAGCAGACTTCTGTAATACGGCTTTCTGAACCGTCAATGTTCTCTATAGCAACTACTCTAGCTTTATCACACCTGCACTTTCTACTAGCGGCACTTGATCGTTTTGCGTCTTCAAGAACTTCAAGCTTTACAATACAGTTCTCTGCTTTTTTCCACGCAATGAATGAGCCTTCTTCTGGACAAGCTATAGGATAGTATAAATCTGTCCCCCTGAGGTTTGCCCCCTCGAAGTCTACCCATCTGAGGTCTGCACCCCTGAGGTCTACACCCTCAAGGTTTACCCCTCTGAGGTCTGCACCCCTGAGGTTTACACTCTTGAGGTCTGCCCATCTGAGGTCTGCCCACTTGAGGTTTGCACCCCTGAGGTTTGCCCCCTCGAAGTCTACCCCCCTAAGGTCTGCCCCCCTGAGGTCTGCCCACTTGAGGTTTGCACCCCTGAGGTTTGCCCCCTCGAAGTCTACCCCCCTAAGGTCTGCCCCCCTGAGGTCTGCCTCTCCAAGGTCTGCATTTCTAAGGTCTGCATCTCTAAGGTCTGCATCTCTAAGGTTTGCCCCTCTAAGGTTTGCATATTTTCCATTTTTGTTATCTTCTAGCCACTTGCTGTGTTCTTCTAAAATAGTTTTTATTTCCGCACTCGTCATTACTCTGCCGTCTCCTTTTCAATTGCAACAAGAATATCTGCTGCTTTCTTCTCTCCTATACCTTTGACACTTAACAAAGCTTTTTTAATCAAGCTGATATCTAATCTGGGCACAGATGCCTGCCCATCTTCAAGTCCTGACTTATACATTGACTCCGCCCATGACATCATCTGGTGATGATCCATCTTTTTTATGTTTAGATAATCTTTTCTGTTAAGTTCAAATCTCTTTTTAGCCATGCGACCTCCTACAAATTCAAATTCTTGTACACTATTAACCCTAATTTCTTTGCATATTCATATTCTTTTGTAGCTCCTTTTGATGTTTCCCATCCGGGCATCATATAGACTGCGTCACACATCTTAAGCATTTCTAAACAAACACGCATATATTCATCATGGGTTCCCTGTGTGAACACTGTGAAAAGGTTTCCGGGGTTTACAATCTTACAGCCCTTAAATCTATCCTCAAGCCTTCTTGCTGTGCTCGCAAAACTTCTTTGAAAGCCGGGATTGCCCGTTATTGCTCCGCTTATGTATATTCTCATCTGCTACCTCCACATAATGTATGTAAATACCAATACGGCTATTAGTGTAGATATATATGCTATTAGATCCGTTATACTCATTCTTATTTTCTCCTTATGCCCTATTTCGCAAATAGAAGCGATTTAAGACTGTTTTAATTTTTAGCCTACAGTTCTAACCCTAAGTACCTTATCGTTTAATACGACCCCTGCTTTCGATATGAATTTAGCTATATTAAAACAAGGCGACTTACTTTGCCTGTTCTTCGTTAATTCTATTCAACTGCCTTATTAGCTTGTGTTCCATTTTACTATTCATTCTTTCACCACTTTTTGACAAAGCTACAAGCTGCTCAAGCATTATAGCTACATCCGCTATCTCTTCTATGACTTCATCAGATAAAGTGTTGTCATTTGCACTTGAAAAAGTAGAAGCTAATATATCTTTTTGCAGAGCAACTATAAGTTCGCCCAACTCCTCTATAGCCTTGCCCTTTTGTATCGGCAAACCATAATGTTCTCCAATACTTTTAATTGCCCAGTTGTGAAACTCTAAATTTTCCATGTTTAATTCTCCTTTTCTTTTTACTACTTGCAATTCGCTAGTCTGTCTCTTTCATCAAACTCATTGTGAAATACTTTTAACAATTCTGTTACTATGCTATAGTCCTTGCCCTCTTCCGCTATCTCGACAGACTCTTCAACAAACTGTTGAGCCTGTTCACGACTTAAGGGCAACTGAACATCTCGCCACTTCACAAACCATTGATTGTATATTTTGTTCATGAAATAGGTTAATTTGTCATTGTCTATTGTTGAATATTCCCTCATTTGTCTCCATGTCTCCCATTGCATGTCATTTGTCTCCAGCTTACCTAATACTTGTTAAAGTGCTGTGTTTACTGTGTTCATTGCCATTCTGTCTCCATGTCTCCATTGTCTCCATTGCTTTTTCCATATGAGAGACAATATTTTTTTATACTAATGAATGTTTTTTATTTCTCTATATATAGTAGGGTTTTCGGGTGGAGACGGTGGAGACTTGGAGACAAATACCCTCTAGCCACGATAAACACGGCATTTCTTATGTCTCCAACCTTCTGTTTTTTGTCTCCAGGGGTGGATACAAATTTACTTAAAAGGTAGCTCTATTTGATCCACCTTGTTCATTTCCTGAAATCCTTCAACTTTTGTATCCGGATTTATATCCAAGTATATGCACCTTTGTTTTATATTTCCAAAACGCCTGTCCTTATCCAGCCTGCCCTTATCAGTCTTAAGCAACCCTTTGAGGTTTGCCCATGATAAGAAAGATTGTCTTGAGAATTTGCCCTCATCACAAAGCTTGTTAAATACCTTGCTTATGATGATTGCATAATTTCCATCTATAGAGCCCCACTTCTCTATATTCTCCGACTTATCATCAAACTTAGCCGGGTTCATAGCTATAGAGTCAAGTAGGAATTGATAGCACCTTTCATTGTCTGACAACTCGTTTCTATTTATTAGAACCTGTTTTGCCTGCTCAATATCAAGATACTGCCCGTCCTTGAATAAATAATCGGTTGCAAGTTTATCAGCCGTTAGGACGATTGACAGCGACAGACTTTGTTTTTGCATTTTCTCATCACTCATAAGCTCATTTAAGAAGTCCTGCTGCAACTTTTTTATCTCATCAAGGTTCATTGCTTTAATCAGATCTACAAATTCACGCCCTGCATGACCATAATTGCTTTTAACCATTTCAGCTGTAATCCTTGGATTATCAAATAACTTTCTGCCACATTCAACTTCAAGTATCCTGTTCATCGCACCGCCTTGTGTAACATAGCTTGACAGCGGACGCTCTCCGTTTGTAAGCATGCAGTTCTTCCAGTGACTCTCACGATTTAAGCCAAGGTCTTTATTTGACCTTGTTTTACCTTTGCCCGAGCATAGGTCATATATAAGACCCTCAAAGTTCTCTTCAAGTCTCCTGTTTTTTTTGCTACTATCATCAAGGCATAATGGCAAGTGATTCAGTAAATCGCAAATAGCTTCCAAACCCACCTCAGTACCCTTATAGTCTTTTATGTAAGCCGATTCATCCGGATCAGCCCAAACGGATGCCGCAACCATTAAGGCAACTGATTTTCCGCCCTCAGTTTCACCCCATAGGTCTACGAAAAAGGGCAAAGCATTAAGCGGCTTAACTAATACACTTGCGAAACTTGCCGCAAGCATGAATTTAGCCTCCATGCGGTCAGATTTTCGCAATTCACACATATGCTCATACCATTTAGATCTATTGCCAGTCGGTTTGACGGTTTCAACTATCTGACCGAACTTGGCATCCGCATCAAAGGTAATTTCAGTATCGTATGGCATAAATCCGTTCTTGATCCACCCCAATTTTGAAGTCGAATACTCAACTTTTATAATAGACTCGTTAGCGTTTTCAACATCGGCTAAGTATTTCACTAAACTTTTAGCATTTTCGGATGTTACAGCTATGCCCCTGCTCGATAGATTAACTATCTTACTTGCAGAACTGACAATCACTTTAGGCACTATTACTTCTTCCCATTTATTGTTACGCTTGAAGGCAATTTTTAACTGTTCTTCGCCTGTCTCCAAGTTTCTAAGTCTTTCAATCGGAATAATAGGATGATAACACGCACTGTTTTCAGCTTGCCCGTTATTGTTGTTTATCTGATAAATGCCTGTATCATCTGCTATCCATCCCCAACACTGCATAGGTTTGTAAGGTCCGGTAAACTCTGTATAGTTTCCTCGCCCTTTGCTGGGTGCTTTTTTTTGCAATTCTTCATCAACTTTTTTATACGCTTTATACAAAGAATTGAAAAAAGTAGTTACTCTCAGTTCTTTAGCTCTTGCCTTAAGGGAGTTATGTATTCTTGCCCTTTTTATCTCGTCCGGTTCACTAAATAAACACATGAACAACTCTTCAGATGTCAGGTCTTCAGCACTTAATTTTTCTATAAATCCATCATCTAATCTGTCCAATTCAACCATCTATTCAAGTCTTCCTCCCCCCAATCATCCCAACCGTTTCTAGTTGCAAAATTATTGTATAAATATAAGAGTTTGTTGTATGCTTTGCCCAGTCGTCTGAGAGTTTTTCTGCTTTTTTTAATATACATTTATACTTTTTTATACTTTTTACTTCCTCCGCCTCAGCCTCCTGCTGCCTTTTCTTTGCGATCTCTTTTCTTTCTGTATTTTTCTTAGATTTGTAAATACTTAGCTTTTGGCTAAAGCTTAATTCTTCCGTATTACCGCCCAACATCTTAAAAGCTGTCTGAAAATCCATATTGTTGTACTTTTGTTCAAAATCAAGTACGTCACCATGAGCACCACACCCGAAGCAATGAAAAGTTCGGTCATATATTTTCATTGAGGGCGTTTTTTCTTTGTGGAAGGGGCAGCATATAAAACCGCCCCTATTCACCTTAATTGCATATTTATTCAGAATGTCAATCATCCCATATTGTTGTTTTATTTCCTGAAGAGTCATTGTCTGAACCTCCTGACAAGATTTCTATAATCCGCTTTCCTGTGTTTTCCTTGCTACAAAAAAGAAACTCACAGCCGTACTTTTCTTGCATTGTGGTCAGTACTTTTTGTAACTTTTCGCCCGTCATGGCGTTTGTCTCATACTCAACCCAATGCCCCACGTTCGGATTATAGATCCTCTGTTTTCGCCTTGGATTTTGCCACTTATGGACATCCTCCAAGGTCTTTATTTGTCCGCCATGTTCGCACAAGATAATAAGCTTTATGCCGTTTTCTTGTGCTCTCAAAAGCTCATCCCTGAACCTTTTGTGCTGCTGGCAGACATTCCCACATAACTCTGCTAAATTCTGTTTGCGGTCTATTACAAGCCGGGGATTGTCATAAGACATATAGTCACCGACATACAGCTTTGAAACGAAATGATTTACTCCATACTGGTCAAACTGTGTTTCAATTCTATGCAGTTGACTTTTACCTTCTCTACTGTCACACTGTATCATCATAATTCCAACGCCTCCTGTGTGCTATTGAGGAGACATGAGACTTCATTGCTAAAATCCACCCTATTACCTCCTTTAATTAAAGGCAAACCCTCATCGTCTACACCATCCGGTATATTCATGAAGCCATCTACACTCGCCTGCGATGGATCTGGTCTACTGCTGCTATCATAACCGGATGTACTGTTCTTACTTTCCACAAACTCAATGTCTTCGGCAATTACATCAGTTGTATAGACTTTTTGACCTTCGTTATTTGTATAGCTACCGGTTTGTATCCGACCATTCAGGGCTATTTTTTGCCCTTTTCTGAAGTACTTCTCTACCACCTCACCGGTCTTTCCAAAAGCAATGCAACTAATAAAGTCCGCATTGTTTTCACTGTCTCTCTTTACTCTCCTGTCTACAGCAACGGTAAATCTTGCTATAGCCATGGCGGTTTCTCCATTACTGTATCTAATTTCAGGATCTCTTGTAAGCCTTCCCATTAGTACCACTTTATTCATACAATCTCCTTTATTCTTTTTTAGGGAAAGAGCCTTCATCTAAGCATTTGCTTAAATAAGCAAACTTAGGCAAAAACTCTTTATTTATAAATTTCTCATCATATTTAATCGGATGTATACTTATTCTTGACTTATCTATATCAAGATAGTAATTTACATATTCTGCCTCTGTAAGGGCATAAGCTATAATATATGCCTTTCTAATGCCCGTAGCATACATTTGTACTTGTACCTGCTGCCAATATGCTTTAGATACCTTAAAAGCCTTATCCAGCTTATGAGTTTTGATTTCATATATGGTATCCTTAGTGCATCCGTCAAGGTTTACCCTAAGTCTTCCCCATATGATTTGAGCGTCTTTCACAAGCTTGGGAACATTAATTGCATCAAGTATCCTATGTTCATAATACGTCCCGGCAAGTATGGCATCCGTTTTCATATCTCTACTTGAAAACCCTTGCTTAGTTCTATACCAAGCTTCAAATGTTTGTTTCATAGTTACCCATTACAAAACGCACATCTGAAGCTCCGATATAGTAGCTCCTGTCTGAGTCATGTATCATAATTAAGACTCTTTAAGCAAAATATTTAGATTATGCTCTACCGCTGCAAGGGTCTTATACATATTCAGATAAGACTGTAACTCTTCTTTAGTTCTTCCTAACTTTTCAGCTATATCAGTAAGAGTTAGACCCTTTTTATTCAATGCCGTAACGGTTTCAAAGACTCTTTCTTTCACTTTGTTGATGTCATGATATTGATTAGCATTTTGCTGCTTTTTCTCGTCCTCATCCTCTTCTTCCAGCCATAAATCGAACCCTAATCCGGTATATATAGCTACTCCTTTTACAAAAGACCTTGTCATTGAGTTCCATATTCTTTGCTGACTCATGGAATTATCCTTTACCGGATTTGCTCCATTCATTAACGGAGATTGCATATAGTAAACTTTATCATCTATATGTATCTCTATTCTTGTCTCATAGCAGCGGTTTGTTACTCCGTTTTTATCTGTAAAAACTTCATTTGTTGCTATCAAACTTGAGCCGGTAGCAGGATTTTGTATCGGAAGGAAATAAACCACTTCCGCTCCGTTTTTATGCAATAAATCTATGCACTTGCTATAATTCAGGTAATCCATACCGTCTCTTTTTTTGCAATACGGTCTTACATCAATTTGACGCATTTCTTCATAGCTTTTCAACATTCCTTATATCTTCCTTCCTTAATTGTTTATACTTATACGGAATTTATCTATACAATCCTCGCATACATAATCGCCTTCAATCATGTATGCATAGTCTTCATAAATCCGTTCGCCACATTGACTGCAAAGCGGCAAATCTTTTGCCTTTTCCTCAAGCGAAGCATAGTATCTTTCTGCATCCGCTATCGGGTCATCTGTTCTAATACCAATCATCTTGCCCTTCTTTCTCTAATATGCTAAAATACTTGTGTGTGTTTTTTTATTTGTGCCTGTCTTCCTGAAAGGGTAGCAGGCTTTTTATATCTGTATCCAGTAACAAGTCAGCACAACTTAGGTACATCTTCTTATCGGTTTCTACCTCCCTAACCTCAATCAAATTCGGAAACAACTTCATTACTTTCACAAGGACCTTTATCTTTTTCGTTCCCTTGCCAACAGATTTCTGAAGGGTCAGGATAGATATAGTGAAACTTGTCGCCTATTTTGACAGTTTGCATTATTTCCCTTGTAGTTATGCTGGTCTGTCTTACGTCTCCTGCGTATTTAGCAATCGCCATACCTACATCACCTCCCTGTAATGACCGCTTTCTTTCATGAAGTCCGGTACATTAAGATTTACCTCTTCCTCTTCTTCTTTTACCTCATTTTCAAAGATTAGGGAAACCACACTATAAGCACCAGCTCTGTTATAAGAGATGTGAACCAGTGTACTATCACCTACTTTTATGTGATCTAAAAAATCTTTTAATTCCATATCTGCATATCCTCCTTAAGTATCTTTTTCAATGCTTCAACTACTTCCTTATAAGCTTTTACACTACTTTCACTCCAAAAATCAGAGTATGTTTCATCGTAATATAACCTGTATATTTCGCACTCACACCCTCTTTCCCATTGTCCTTTGCATATTTCAATGTCTATTGAGTTTGTATGCGGAAATAGCCAAAAGAATACATGGTTTTTTCCAATACTATTGATTTGCACACACAAATCACATAGTTCACTCACCGTCATTATCTTTTCATTTGTCATAAATGCTCCTTTAATATTCCCAATCCCATCTGACTTTCAATTTACTTAAAACCTTGTCTTTTAAGTAAAAGAAGTCATATAAAAACTCCTTAAAACTTGCAGGAAAATCTTCATTAAGTCGTTCGATAAATAAGTACGTATAACTCTGCAAGTTTTCATGACTCAATTCCTCTATATTTGACACATCAAATATTCTATTCATTTTAGCTTCAACATTCCGCACATATTCTTTATCAAATCTTTTATGATCAATAACAGCACCTATAAATTCTGCCAGTTCTGTTATTGTCTGTACGCTCTTTACAATTCTCGATATCTTTACCTTCATACCTTCCTCCTAAAAGATGCTTGCCTTTTCTTCGGCTGTGAGCCAACCTCTACTATTGAGCCTCCTCAGCTCAGTTAAGGTAAAGGTTGCCGGTTCTCTGTTTCTTTTTTTGTAGGTCTTTCAGAACACCCGAGAATATCTGCCATTTCCTTGTCGGTCTTTCCGTAGGCGTTCTGTATACCACCTAAAATCTTCTTTAGTGCAATGTCTTGCTTTTCAGCTCGACTTTGTGCCAGTTTTGGCATATTCTCACCTCCTTACTTATCCGGATCATCAATGTAAAATGCTATACTCATCATTGCTATTACTGCCAATATGCTACCGATTGCTGACATACTTTCTCCTTATAAAATTTTTTTGAGGACTTCTTCTGCCACCTTATCATTGTCTACTGACATAAAGAACTTGCCTACATGGCAAAATTTAAGTCCCTTAATTCCTGCTACTGCCTCCAGTTTTTCTCTACTAAGCCCTGCCCATTCCTCCGGAAACGGCTTTCTTTGCTTAGTCATTTCCTCAAGGCTTGGAGGTACTGCAGCTATACACACACTTCCATCTTTGCCTTTGTAGGTGCAGTAAAGAAGACTTGCAGCCTTAGGGTTTTTACTTTTAAGCACTGCTGCCTGCCAACTGCCGACATAGCTACCGAGGTTCAAAACCTTTCCGTCGGACTCTGATATTTTATCTTCTACGATATCTATAGCCTTATATCCTGCTACGACCGACTTAATTAAGCCCTCAAGAATTGCATAAGCGGTATTTACAGCAATGATAAAGCGCTCGTCATCGTCATCGCTGCTCTCGTCCCACTGAGCGTTAAATCCTGATATTATATTAGACACATTAAGCTCTTCACTTGTGCCCAACTGTCCGTTATCACGAGCGTCTATCCATTTGACAAGCCTTCTATCAATATCCCTATGAGCCTGCCAGCTATAATTAATTGGACAGTTATATTCATCACACAGCAAGGGTGTTCCGAAAGCGTACCAAAGAAGACCAAAGCTTGACAATTTTGTTCCGTCTTCGCCTCTGACAATTTCAAAATCCCTTTGATGATGGTCGAATGCATTGTCGAACACTGAATATCTGCCGCCTACATCATACATAATCACATCGGCAGGTTTGTCATCTGCTGCAATTTTCCTCGTTCTTAATAAGTTTACTTCGCCTGTAATCATTTCAAGCAGGGCCGTTGCAAAAACCTCATCCGCATGAAATACTCCGTTGTGGGTTATTGCGTTTGCCTTTTCCACACTATTTACTAATCTGAAACTCATAACTACCTCCTTTAATATCAATTCCCGTCCACTGCCCTAATCAAATCCGCCAGGGCATTTATCATATTCGGCAACTCATCAAGCTCATATTCCTTGATTTCAGGAATTAGGCTTGTTTTTGCGATTATGTAATCGCAAATGTTGTCAATTGTTTTTTCTATCTTTGCCTGATTTTTCATTACGCTATATCCTTTTCCTCCGCCGGCTCTGCTCGCTTCTCTTTGTAAGCCATCGCCATGCCATCAGCGACTCCTAGCAGATACTTCTTTGCACCATCATCCAATTTCCCAATAATATCAATCAAATTTACTAGTGCTAACTTATCCTCTTTGCTTAATGCCATAGTCTCTTCCTCCTATCAAAAAAATATGAAATATAAACCTGCTACAATAACTATCAGCCTAACTATATTAATGATTAGTAATAATGTTTTTCTCGTTAGCTTTATCATCCTTGTAACAGCAATGAAGAAATGCTATAATCAAATCCAAGGAGTAGGGCTTTCGCCCTAACCTTAGATTTTCTTGTTTGTTTACTTGATACTATTAAGTATCATGTAAATTACTGATATTAGAGTTCCAATCTCTAATGCCAGTCTGATGAGCTTTCCGACTAACACGGTTAGCTCATCAATTATTTTTAGCCATTTCTTCATTGCTTTTCTCCTTTCATTTGATTATGTAAACATTATAGTTCCTTTAGGTAACTTTGTCAATGGTTTTTAGTTGTTTTAGGGAACTTTTTTCTTGACTTTTTCCCACATGTACCTTATACTTCAGTTATGGAGACTAACTATTAAAAGTCAAGCCTTAAAATGATATTTTTTGAATAAAGTACAGAAATGTATTTTAGATATATTGGAAACTTAGTTAGAGTTCCTTGAACCTTGAAAACTGCATGACAAAAAGAGCATCGTGATAGGTGCTCAAAAAGGAGTATTGAATTAGAAAGGTTTAAGCTGCTTTTATGTATTGCTGCTTTGTTTTTTCAAGATGATAAATCACTCGAACCAACTTTTTTACAGCGTGTGATATGGCAACATTGTAATGCTTACCTTCCGCTCGTTTTTTAGCAAGATAGGCTGCAAATGTTGGGTCCCAGTGGCAGACATACTTGGTGGCATTATACAGAGCGTATCGCAGGTATCTGGAGCCACGTTTTTCCATATGTGCGTAAGCACCATCCAGTTGTCCGGATTGATATGTTGATGGCGAAAAGCCGGCATAAGCTAAGATTTTATCGGGAGAATCAAATCGACTGAAATCACCAATCTCGGCAATGATCATGGCTCCCATGCGATAACTGATTCCAGGAATACTGAGAATCGGAGAGTTGATTTCATCCATGATGATTTTGATTTCATTTTCGATTTCGTCAATCTCGGAATCAAGTTCCTGAATCAACTTAATGGTGTGTTTCAGTTCAAGTGATTTCGCTGGCATATTTGAACTGATAGAAGCTCTTGCAGCATCTCTAAATGTGATTGCTGTTTCCTTGTCGTAGCGACCTTTTGAGGATTCAGAAAGTAGATTGGTAAGTCTGGTAAGGTGAGCATTGGCTACTTGTTTTTGCACGGGAAATTCAGAGAGCATTGCATAAATAGATGCCATATGAAGTTGAGGAACCAGCTTTTCCAATTCAGGAAAAAGAATACAGACAAGTCTCGAAACGGAGGTTTTCAGCTTGGCACGTTCTTTCACTTTGTCAAAACGATAACGTGTTAATGACTTTAGCTCCTCGTTGTGGTAAAATATGTCTGAGTAGGACTTCAAGTTCACATCAGAAATAAGCATGGAAGCAATCGTGCGGGCATCTACTTTATCCGTTTTCGTCTGTCTAAGGCTTAGACTTTTTCTGTACAGATTTGTATGTAACGGATTGATAACATAGGTGGGCAAACCTTTATCAATGAGATATCCGAGGAGATTGTAACTGTAGTGTCCGGTGGCTTCCAGTCCTACTTTTACTTTTGTCACATCATTCATAACGGAAGCAATCTTTTGATGAAGTTCATTAAAACCATCTAAGTTGTTGGTGATGGTAAATGCTTTAAATAACACTTCTCCATCAGAGTTGGTGATAAAGCAATCATGCTTGTCCTTAGCAACATCAATTCCTACGTAAATCATAAAAAAACTCCTTTGAAATGTATTTGATACTGTTTTATAACCACAGATGCTCTTTGCGATTGTAACCTCGTTCTAAATAAACCGTCATGCGGTATCTAACTGATTAACAAATGAACAAAGAGACTGTGGTTGGAGCCTCCATTAAACCATCGAGTGGTAGGTGATTGAAACCAATCCACAGCATCTTATATATCATAGTCAAACCTACAGAAGAGGTAAAGAAAAGGACTATGACTTAATAGTTAAAAGACCTTGGAGAGGGTCTCTAAAAACTACTACTATATAATACGAGGTGATTATTATGATAAAAAAGATATCATTACTTATATTTACCTTACTTAGATTAGTCATTGTAATAGTCGGTCTGTTCCTACTATTTAGCAATGCTATGTAGAAAGGATGCAGAATGGGCGAAAGATTAAAAGAATTAAGAAAAAAACTTGGATTAACTTTGGAGTCATTTGGTGAAAAAGTCGGCGTAGGTAAATCTTCAATTTCACGATTAGAAAGTGGAACAAATAATTTAACAGAGCAAATGATTTTAGCTATCTGCCGGGAATTCAATGTAAATGAGGAATGGCTTAGGCATGGCACAGGCGAAATGTTTTTAAAGTTAGATAGAGAAGAAGAAATAGCAAAACTTACTAAAGAGCTTTTATTGGAAGAAGAGGACTCATTTAAGAATAGACTTGTATCTGCTTTAGCTAATTTATCATCCGAACAATGGGAAGTATTAAGTAGCATAGCCGATCAGCTCACAAAAAAAGACTAGGTTTCCCTAGTCTAAGAATGCTTTGATAAGCTTATAAATATATCTTATTTGTTTATCATTAAGCTTATCCAATAACTTAATAATCAGTTCCTTATACTCATCCATACCATGCCTCCAAGCACACACGATCTGAGGTAGCGATACGCTCATTATAGAACGTGTGTTCTATTTAGTCAAGAGGGCATGGTAAATAATTTTAATAAAATATATTTTAGCGCTGAACAAAAGGTATTAAATGCTGAGAAAGGAGAATGCGTATGCCTGTAATAGCAAGGTTTTACGGTGTAGTAATAAAAATGTATTTTCGCCAAAGCGAGCATAACCCGCCGCATATTCACGCTATATATGGTGAATATATAGGTGCTATTGATATAAGAACATCTGATATGCTTGAAGGTGATTTGCCTAAAAGAGCCTTAAAAATGGTTCAGGAGTGGGTCAGTCAACATGAACGGGAATTAATGAATATGTGGGAAACCCAAGAGTTTACAGAGCTTCCACCATTAGAATAAATAGAAAGGCGGTACATATGTTTCATACTATTAAAAATATAGAGCCATTAAAAGATTATAATTTACTTGCCACTTTTACTGACGGAACTGTAAAGGTCTATGATGTAAAACCGCTTTTTTCCACCATAGCCGCTTTTGATTCATTACAGCATATACCCGGATTATTTAAACAGGTAAAAGTAGACATCGGAGGCTATGGTATCTCATGGAATGACTATTTAGATCTATCATGTGATGAAATATGGGAAAAAGGAATATCACAAGATAAAGAACAAGTAACTAAATACGCTTAAAATTAAAAAAGCCACCTGATACTTAATTATGTATGATCTATACAATAAAAAGTTTACAGGTTCAGGTAAGTCAATAGCCTTCCAAAGTGATGTGATATAAAGATTGTAAAATTTTACCTGTTTTAGGTAAAATATGTACGAATTGTGAATTTTTTCTCTCTAGTATTGACAAAATATTACATATAAAGTAGTATATACCCATATACATGTATTGTATTAAATTTAGTTAATCCTAGAGAGTAGACTTCCCATGATGCGGGAATAGCCGAAATCTAGGATTTTTTTTATTAGAAAGGGGTAGCATGAAAACAGCCATTTTAATTGATGGAGGCTATTACAGAAAAAGAGCCGTCCATGTGTTGGGCAAAAAAACAGCAAAAGATAGAGCACAAGAATTATATGATTATTGTTATAAACATCTTTTCAGTAATAAAAGTAGTTCTCAAAAAGGATTATCTATATAGAATATTTTACTATGATTGTCCACCAATAGATAAGCAAATTTTTCATCCTCTATTAAAGAAAAATATAGATTTTTCCAAAAGTGATACACGTAAATGGACGGAAGATTTCTTTAATTATCTTTCCAGCAAGCGAAAGGTTGCTCTTAGGTTAGGCAATTTAAGTGAATCAGAAACTACATACCAACTATCATATTCTAAATTAAAAGCTTTACTTTCTAATAAAATATCTTTAAGTGATTTAAAAGAAGATGATTTCATTCTAAATATGAGGCAAAAAGGTGTTGATATGATGATAGGTGTTGATATAGCATCAATGGCTTTTAAGAAACAAGTTGATAAAATTATATTAATTGCCGGAGATAGTGATTTTGTTCCTGCTGCCAAACTTGCAAGACGAGAGGGTATTGATTTTATACTTGATTCGTTAGGCGCTTCTATAAAACCCAGTCTATCTCTACATATTGATGGGCGTAGAACTTGTGATAATGCTTACTCAGATAAAAATAAAATACAGCCATAACTCCATCATTATAAAAAGACCATAAGCGTAAAAGTTGAAGTAAGGCAATAGCCTTACAAAGCGATGTAGTATAATACAGCATCTAAATATAAATAAATTTAAGGAGGTATTTTGGAAGATAGAATTATTTTATATCAGGAAGATGACAGGAATGTAAATGTAAATGTTTACTATAAAGACGAAACTTATTGGCTCACTCAAAAGTCCATGGCTGAACTCTTTGATGTAAATGTTCCCACGATTTCCAGGCATTTGCAAAATATATTTGATGAAAAGGAACTTGATAAAAACGCAACTGTTTCAAAAAATGAAATAGTTCAAATCGAGGGTGAACGTACAGTAAAACGTAATTTGGAATTTTATAATTTGGATGCAATAATAGCAGTAGGCTATAGAATAAATTCCAAGAAAGCTACAAAATTTAGACAATGGGCAACTAAAACATTGCGTGAGTATATTATAAAAGGCTTTGCTCTTAATGATGATATGCTTAAAAACGGTAAACCTTTCGGTCAAGATTACTTCAAGGAACTTTTAGAGCGTGTCCGTTCCATCCGTGCCAGTGAACGCCGTATATGGCAACAAATAACAGATATATTCGCAGAGTGTAGTATAGACTATGATGTACATACAGATATTGTTGATAATTTCTATGCAATGGTTCAAAATAAATTCCACTATGCAATAACAGGGCAAACCGCTGCTGAGATTATATATAATAATGCTGACAGTACTAAAGAGCATATGGGACTTACTACATGGAAAAATGCACCAAGTGGACGAGTATTAAAAAGTGATGTATCCATAGCTAAGAACTATCTTAGTGAAAAACAGATCAAGCAATTAGAAAGAGCTGTATCGGGATATTTTGACTACATAGAAGATTTAATTGAGCGTGAAAATGTTTTTACTATGGAGGATTTTGTTAAAAGCATTAATGAATTTCTCTCATTTCGTAGATATGATGTACTGACACATAGTGGTAAGATAACTTCAAAATCGGCAAAAGAGAAAGCCAATTTAGAATATGATAAGTTTAATAAGACGCAAAAAATACTATCTGATTTTGATAAACGCATTAAGAAATTACAACAATAAAAAACACCCCTGCACTGCTACCAACAATGCAAGGGCTAAGTTAAGTCCTATTGATATAATAGAAGCCTAACAAGTAAGCCATATTATACCACTTAGGCAACACCTCATTCAATCCGGAATAGGTGTTCTTTTTATACCTTTTTATACCCAATTTTAATATTTTTAAGGAGGTACCGCATGGCAACAGCAAGAAAGCTACCATCCGGCAGTTATAGATGTCAGATCTATGACTATACGGATGAAAGGTAAAAGACATTATAAATCTTTTACAGCATCAACTAAGAAAGAAGCGGAATATCTTGCAACTGCATATAAGCTTGAAGAATCTACATCAAACAATAACTTAACCATAGGTAAAGCTACAGAACAATATATTAACAACCGGCTATCCATCCTTTCACCTACTACGGTAAGAACATATAAAGGCATAGCAGCTAATCAGATCAACAAGATAGCTAAGTTAAAGATTGACAGTATTACTCAAGAGCAAGTACAAGTATTTATTAACTCAATTGCCGGCACTATATCTCCTAAAACGATCCGTAATGTTCATGGATTGCTTAACGCTGTTATTACGACCTACAGACCTAATTTTTCACTTAAAACGGATCTACCTAAGAAAGTTCAACCGGATATACATATACCTTCAGATAGTGAAGTTAGACAGCTTATATCTTATGCAAAGGGGTCAGAATTGGAAGTACCTATACTGCTTGCCGCTTTCGGTCCTATGCGTAGAGGTGAGATATGTGCATTAAAAGCAGAGGATGTAAACGGCAACATAGTACATGTAAAAAACGCTATGGTAAAAGCTCCTGACGGATCGTGGGTTATAAAATCACCTAAAACATACAGTAGTGACAGATATATAGAGTTTCCCGGTTTTGTTATAGAATTACTTCCAAAAGAAGGTAATATAACAAATCTTCACCCAAATATGATAACGGATCGCTTTGCCGATTTATTAAAAAAAGCCGGTCTTAAACACTTCAGATTTCATGATTTAAGGCATTACTCTGCCTCAATTCTTCATGCTATGGGTATACCCGACAAATACATCATGGAGCGTGGTGGGTGGTCTACAAGTTCAACACTAAAGACAGTTTATCAGCACACTATGAGGGGGAAAAACAAAGAAATTAATAATAAAATAAACAGCTATTTTGAAACTATGCAACACGAAATACAACACAAATAGCAGAAACCCCTTAAAATACCTATGTTTTTAGTTTTTTCGTAGGGGTTCAAGTCCTGTCACCCGCATGATAAAACTAATATACCACAAAGCTTTCAACTTTTTTGTTGCAGCTTTGTGGTATTCTTATTTACAGTCATGAAGCCATCCGTTCACAACTTTTATTTATCAAAATATTTTCTTAAACAATCGAATGTCTGTTGGCTGATATAATGTTCTATTCTGCAAGCGTCATCTTTTGCCGTCTTTTCATCTACTCCTATCTTGACCAATATCTCCGTCAATACATAATGTCTTTCAAGCGTTCTTCTGGCTATCGACAATCCCTTGTCTGTAAGCAATATCTGACCGTCCGCTTCTATAGTTATAAAATCGTTTTCACGAAATTTTTTCATTTGTTCACTTACTGTGGGTTTTGAGTAATTCATCTCCCTTGCTATGTCCACAGAACGTACATAACCGGTACTTTGCTGCAATTTCAATATCGTTTTAAGATACATCTCGGCAGCTTCTTGTATAACCAACACTATAAGCACCTCCTTTTTAATCAAATATGTTTATATAGATAAATATTTATTCGTTTTCTTTTAATAAAAGAGCCGGCTCGGTTTTATTCATTTTATTAAGAGTAAAACTTACCGCCAAAGGACCTATGAATATTCCCACAAGGAGGCTTGCAAGGCTTAAGCAAAGCATTTGCAAAAGATCCGGTTCCAAGAACGGAAGTTTAAGCGAAAGGCTTATAGCCGGTCCGAACAGCATTGCCACTGCAAGACCCAAGACTGTTCCTATCGCAGCACCCGAAAGATTGATCATATATATCTCACTCAGTACTATATTCATAAGCTTACGTCTGGTAGCTCCCAGTATTCTCAGGGTGGCAAATTCTCTTTTTCTTTCTTTTATCGAAAAATTATATACTACGGAAAGTACCAAAAGTACCATTGCCCAAAGTACAGCCATAAGTATATACGCATATATCAAAATATTTTTCATATTCGAAGATACTTCCGACATCATCTGCTTTGAAAGAAGTGCATATACTCCCTCCGACTTAAACTCATCTCTTATGGCTTTAAGAGTAGTAACCGGATCCGCATCCTTTTTAAGCTTTACCATTACGGAAGATATCAGATTTTCATTATCCGCTATTGGAAGTTCAAGTACTTTTTCATATTCTTTGGCAAGCTTTCTTGTCTGCTCCATGCTCATGAATACGCTCTCGTCAAAGCCCATTCCTGTCTTATCGAGTTTCGCCTTTATCTTAAAGCCTTGATTAAAGAACTTAACTTCCGATTCATGATTCCCCTGTATATTGTATCCGGCTATTACTTCATTATCGTCTAATTTGTTACCTATGCGTGAGGTAAGCCACGCTCCGACCGTAAAATCATTCTTTAAGTCCACACCTATTATCTGAATGGGAAATGAACAGCAACCTGCACTTAAAGTTGCCAGATACAGTTGCGGACTTACCTTTTCCACACCATCTATCTTACTTACCCTCTCAGCTACACTTTTATCAAAAAAGAAACTGTTAGGCTCCCCCCTAAGTATCGCACCGGTGATCTTACTGTCATAACCTTCCGGCACAACTATGATATCGGCTCCCATACGATTGGACAACGAACTTATACCGTTTTTAAGGCTTATAATTAAAAAGCTGCTTAAAAATATCACAAAGCACAGAATCGTTGTCAATAAGATCATAGGGTAAGATCTGGAAGCTTTATTTTTAATATTTCTCTTTGCCAGTCCGAGAGTATCCAATCTGTCTGCTTTCATTACTTACTTGGCACTTTCCAGGGCTCTTCCTACAGCAACTTTGAAAGCATCGTATGATTGTGTAGCACCACTTACAGCATCTACTTTTGATATATCCTTTGCAATTTCAAGTGCCGGACCGTATTGAGCTGTACCTGCTACAGAAGCCTGAGCTTTTTTGTAAAGTCCCTCGTTATTGGTCTCCTTACCGTACTCTTCTCCCTTTTCCTTACCTTCCCCGTCAAGGTTTTCAGTTTTAACACTGCTTATTGCGGAGTCTTTGATCTCTATGGTAACTCTTATCATACCGCCGTGTTCGTCCTTGTCACTCTCTCCGGTATAGGTTCCGTCTTTGTAGGATGTTGCGGCAGCGGCACCTGTATCCTCAGCCTCAGTAACAGCCCCGTCCGCTGCCTGATCTGCCGGTTGAGAGTCACTTGAACATGCAGTCAATGCTAAACCTAAAACTATGCCAAAAGTCATAATATATCTTTTCATAACTACCTCCTTATTTTCAAGAACATTCTCTTGCTCTTTGTATAAATATTTTTAAATAAAAGAAAAACTTAAGCTGCCACAAAAAATCAAAGATCTTGTAACAGCTTAAGTTTATTTTATATTATTTCATGTTTATTTTCAAGTAAATACTTACAAGCTTTCCGGCTTAGTTTGAGCTTGATGCGCTTTCAGCTGCCTCACCTGCTGCCTTAGCTGCGCTCTCTGCCGCCTCAGCTGCCTTTTCTGCATCCTTTGCTGCACTCTCAGCCGCTTCTCCGGCTTTCTTAACAGCACTTTCAGCTGCTCCGCCTGCTCCTTCAACTGCTGAGCTCATCTCTTCCATAGCACTCTCTACTGCTGAGCTTGCTTCAGGACCTGCAGCAGCAGCTGCTGAGCTTACTTCGTCCATAGCGCTCTCTACTGCTGAGCTTGCCTGCTCTTCTTTACTCTGTCCACATGCTGTAATTGCAAGACCTGCTACAAGTACTGCCATTAATAAACTCTTCTTCATAATATAATTCCTCCCGTAATTAAGTAAACTACCATGGAATAACTATAATAACCGCCTACTGAAACAGTATTATAATTATCATAATATATACCTTAATTAAAATGTTCATGATAAATTTACATTTTGTTAACATCGTATACATATATACGACTTTGGGAATTATAGCACATTGATTTTATATAGGCAATAACTTTTTGAAATTTTTAAATATTTTTATATGAACTTCTTCAAATTTTCATTTGTCGCATTTTCGTCTATAACAGGTCTTGTCCTCTTCTTCTTCTCTTCCCTGCTTATCCTTCCGTGCTCCAAAACTATCATTCTTTCAGCCTCGTCTCCGACTTCCGGGTCGTGAGTAACCACTATGATAGTACTGCCCGCATTATGAAGTTTTTCGAATATATCCATTACTATAAATTCATTCTTTTCATCCAGGTTTCCTGTCGGCTCATCCGCAAGAAGTATACTCGGATGATTTATAAGTGCTCTTGCTATACAGACTCTTTGCTGCTCACCGCCCGATAACTGATTGGGTAGATGCTTTGCTCTGTCAGCAAGACCCACAGCCTCCAAAGCTGCCATAGCTTCTTCCTCGTCCGGCATGGAGTGATAGTATTGAGCCATCATGATATTCTCTACCGCTGTAAGGTAATTTACCAGGTGGAACTGCTGAAAGATAAGACCGATCTTATCCCTTCTTATCTCGGTAAGCTCCCTTGGCGAAAGCTTGGAAATATTGGTATTGTCAAGTATGACCTCACCTATGGACGCCTTATCCATACAACCTATAATATTCATCATAGTGGTTTTTCCGCTTCCCGAAGGTCCCATTATGGCAAGCCATTCACCTTTCGACGTTAAGATTTATATTATCCAGTGCCTTAAGTTCTCCGTATATCTTAGACACATCTTTTAATGTCAATATGTTCATAGATCAATCCTTTCTTATTCTCCTCTGAGAACTAATGCAGGCTCTATATCCACCGCCTTGCTTACGGGATACAGACACGCTAACACTGTTATTACTACCGAAACTATAATCGTTATAGGTACCAGGGGCCAAAGGAACGATACCTTTCTGGCAAATACGCTCATGCTAACTTCCAAAGCAAAAAGATATCCGAAAGCTGTTCCCAGTCCTCCTCCTACTATACCGAGTACCATACCCTCACCCAAAAAGTCCATTATAACTCCTTTATTTGATGCTCCCAGTGCCTTTTTAAGTCCTATTTCTTTTCTTCTTTCCGTAACTACAGCCATCATGGTAGTGGATACGCAGATCATCATGATAAATAATACTATGAATGTAACTATCCATACCAGGGATTGTAATTTGTTAAGTACAAGATCCTGAGACTGTGTAACTCTCCTTACGGGTCTTGGAGTAAGGGCTGCATCCTTTGCCGCTATATCGGCACTTATTTGTTCCAGTTCTTCTTTATTGGCTTCTATACTGCATTCCACCACATCGAAGTCCGTTCTTCCTATGATCTCGGACAGGTCATCAAGGCTCATGAATATAAGCTCTTCTTCCTTACCTCCGGTAGTAACTATACCGGATACTTCAAAGTCCGTGGTAGCATCATCTCCCGTACTCTTTGGAGTTACAAGACTCACCTTGCTTCCCTCAGACAGATCCAGTGCCTTGGCGATCTCATTTCCTATAAGCACCTGTCTGGGTTTTGAGGGCCACTCACCGTTGATAAGCCAGTACGGGCTGCTTGCTTTAGCTCCCTCAAGGTCGGTTCCCGCTATTATATAAGGTTGCTCGTTTATTTTCGTATTCTGATATATATAGGGTGCTATACCGACCTTCTTATCTTTAGGTATAACTTCTTCTATTTCCTTAAGCTGTTCATCGCTTATCTTCTCATCCGTACCTGTAGGTATGACCAAAAGGTTGGCTCCGTAAGAACGAAATGCCTTACCCATTTGCTTGGGTATATCATAATATATCGTTACCAGACCCGAAAGAATGGTAGCTCCCATGGCTATTGCAAGTAAAGCCGTAAGCATACGTGATTTCTTCTGGATAATGATGACATTACCATCTTTAAGTACATATTTCTCTTTTTTAACATGTCCTCTTCCTACCTTCCATGCAATACTTCTGTCGGGTTAAGGTTAAGCAGATACCTTATAGCCGGTATACTTCCGAGCAAGGTCACAAAAAGTATCAATACCATAACTATCGGAATGACCATAGGTGCAGGGGTTATAGCAGAACCGAACACTTTGTATCCTATGATCTGTGTAAGTCCGAGTCCTATAAAGTATCCCGCTATCGCTCCTATGATACCTGTTATAATGATCTCGATAAGCATGATACCTATGATCCTTGAATTACTTGCTCCTACAGCCTTTTGCAGACCGATCTCCGTACGTCTGTCCATAACGGAAGCCGTTACCAGGTTGGAGATACCCAGTGCCGAACCTATAAGACTGAGTACGGTAATAAGTATCATCAGCAGTGTGGTCTTGTTAAGTATATCACCTTCGGACTCCGCAACCTGTCTTATCGGCTTAGCTACAGAATCGGTAATAACTTCCTGTATCTGGTAGCAGATCGCACTTACATAAGCTGTACAATACCATACTTCCCATTCTTTTACAGTAAGTGAAAGCGGATTTCTTGCCGCCTTTCTTGCCAGATCGTTATCCGGTGTCGTCAATGCACTTACTTCGATACTGTTTACCACATTGGTCTTATCCGCAAAATCCTGAGCAAGCTTTAATGTTGTATATATATATGAATCTTCATCACTTCCGGACTCGTATATACCCTTGACCTTAAGTGTCTTTGTAAGATGATCGGAACTTAAAGTAAGCTCATCTCCCACATTATATCCGTTTCTTGCCGCATAAAGAGATCCCAACATAACGCCCTCTTCATCGTCTTTAAGCCATTCTCCATCTATGGTCCACCAGTTCTTTAAGTTGATCATACCGGTATCCAGAGTTTCGCCCGTATCCAGATCCATATGGTGGGCAAACCATGTTCCTACCAGCTTGACCTTTTCACTGTCACCGTTTACATTTACCCTGGTATTAAAATACGGTGTATAATCCACTACATTGAATGCCCAGAATATTGTCTTTATATTGCCAAGTTCATCTTCTTTAAGGTATTTATTAGTCTCGCTATCATCATTGGACATTCCGTATATATCATCAAGTAAAGAAGCCTCTTTAGCCACAACGTTAATATTGGCACCGTAAGCTTTTAATTCCTGATTGACCTTGTCTCCTACCCCCAGCATAGTATTAAGCATGGAAGTGGACAGACTTGCACCCAGTGCTATGGTAAAAGCTATCATAAGCATCTTACCCTTTTGCCTGAACAAGGCACCTCTAATCATTCTAAAAAACATTTTTTCTCCTCCAATTACTTAAATACGTAGGACAGACCTTCTAAAACTTCAATATCTATTTTTATCTTCTGATCATGTACTTTATATTCAAAAGGTATAGGGTTACAGCCACCTTTAAAACCTATGGTTCCCTTATTCATCACTACGTCACAAAGCTTACATACAACTTCGTTGTTCCTTTCGAAATATCCGCTCGGACCGCATATCTCACAGGCATCAAGTCCCACTCCGTAAGAACCCTGAGATTTTTGTACAACTATAAATCTCACCTTTTTTCCGTCTCTGGATTCATATACATATCTGTGCAAATGTCCGTCAGACACGCTTTCAAGTTCTATTTCTATATGCCCGTTTTCAAGCTTGTAATCTTCCGGTGCAGACAGCGGTATCTCTCTGTTCGCATAAGTCTTGATAGCCGATAGAGAAAGAATGTTAACGATCATTACAAACACAAAGAACTGTGCAAGATGTCTTTTCCTTCTCATATTGTAAACTATCTTTCTAAACTCGGCATTGTTCCTGTAGTTCTCCTTTATCTTAATGTTTTGCATCCATAGTATTACAGGAACTATGATCAGTACCAGCATAAGTGCAAAGTCAAATATTCTCGCATTGTTGGTAATGTATGCCGTAACTGTGAATACCATCGGATTTTTAGGAATTATCTTTAAAGAATACAGTCTGCTGACTATAACATTGAGCTGAGTCACACCTCTTACAAGTATACAGAATATAAGTATTCCCTTTAATCTGCCGGCGTCCAGTTTCATACAGGTTCTGTATATAACAAACAGTGATAAAAGAAGCATTATTATCGCAAGTACAAAACCTATAACTCTAAAAAGTACTATGGTACTTACCGCACTCTCTCCATAATATACAAATGAATCGATCTGTAAAAAGAAAGAAGGCATATAACAAAAAAATGAAGAAATAATATTGACTGATACAAAGGCTCCCAATAGATTCTCAAACAAAGTTTCATTTTTTGATTTGATCTTTTTTTCAAATATTAATATAAGCAATATCAATACAGCCGATATAATAACCGGTATCATACTGTAAAATCCAAGATTAGCCCTATTCACAAAATTAGGGAGACGTCTTATATAGGCTGAAATAAGTGCACTTATTATACCTGCGACAACCGAAAAGCTTAGCACATACGCTTTCTTTTTCGTATCCGCAGTCCTGTAATATGCTGCCAATATAGCTAAAATCAGAGGAAAGGCTATGATCTCCTCCATTGTTTTTACAAATATCTTTAAAATACTGCTACCTCCTGTCTAAAACCCTTACACATTACAAACCAAAGGGCTGTCGCAAAATTCATTTTGCCACAGCCTCTTTGTTTATCAGTTGTTTTATGTATTATTTATATCAATCTTACCACTGTGGTCCGTTCCACTCAAAGTCATCCCACTCAACTACTAAAGGCTCTGTCCAGAATCTTCCGGTAACACCTGTCTCCGGATCTGTATGTAAGAGATACTCATTACCCGGTGCTGAAATCTCAAACTTAACCTTGTACTTTCCTACACCGTCTTCAAACTTGATATTAGCTCCGTAGTGAGGACCGTCTGAAGCGTTCATAGGCATGAAAGCTATTTCCTGAACCTTATCAGATCCTTCTTTTTGGATGAATGCCTTTACCTTTAACCATGGCACGAAGTCACCCTTACCGTAACCGAGAGTTGCACCCTCAGCTGAAGCTGTTATGTCAGCCTCTATATGTGCATCTGCATCAGCCTTTGCGATACTGTTACCTGCCGGCTCCATATCTACAGGCTGGAAGTATACACCCGCTACTACCAGCGGTCCTATTTCCTGCTCGTCTCCTATAGGAAACTCTTCAAAACCGCTGCCTACATCTGCTGCCTCTGTTGTCTCTTCTGCTGCTGTAGTCTCTGTTTACTTGAGGTACAAGCAGAAAGTGATAACGCTGCTACTGCCGCCAACACTGACATCTTAACTATTAGATTCTTCTTAAACATAAAACCTCCCCTTGCCTGCTCTATTTTTTATTTTTGTTGTCGAGCTCGGCTTTTATTTTCTTGCTGTTTTGCATATGCATCACAACAGATATTACTGTTATTATTAAAAGAATAACCTGTGCCAAAAGATTTTCCACACGGTCGTATATACCGAGGAAATCTATATTGAAACCGTTCATTGCCGGTATGATGGTTCTTCCTATCACATCAGCCTCTTGTAATTCGAATACTCCTTTACCTACAAATGACATACAAAGTACGAACATAAGTATACTTGTTGCCATAAAGAACGGTTTCAGAGGTAAGCGTATACTCAGCTTAGTTATAAGTATATATACAAATACCAATACAACTACCGCCACACCAAGTCCAAGCCACATATGGTACGGACTGTTGGCAATATTTGAACGCATACCCTGGAAGAAAAGTATAAGCTCCGCACCCTCTCTCGATACAGCAAGGAAAGAAGTGAAAACAAGTGTATATACATTACCCTTAGTTATTGAGCTGTCTACCTGATCCTTAATATATTTATTCCAGACTTCGGTCTCGGACTTTGATAGCATCCAGTTACTTACATAGAAGAGAACCGCTGTGGCTATAAACATCGTTATACCCTCGAATATCTCCTGTGACGCACCCGACTGTGCTTCTCCTATACTTGCCGCTATCATATTGAAGCCTACCGCAAGTACCATAGAGAATACTATACCTGCAACAGCACCTATATACACAGCTTTTAGATGTTTCTTATTATCAGTCTTTACCAGGTAAGCTATTATTGCGGCTATTACCAGGATAGCTTCAAGACCCTCTCTTAGAGTAAGCCCGAAAGCAGCCATAAATGTTATAAAATCCTGACCCTGTTTATTGGTATTACTCTGAGCCACTTTATCTGTATCCGCCCCGGCACTGTCCTTGGCTGTGCCTTCTTCGGAACCTACACCGTCCAGTGTATCTGCATCTTCATGCAACATCTGTATAAGAGTCTTTACTTCTGCATCAACTTCATCCGGTGATTTAGAATCGCTTATAGCTTTTTTAGCCAGATAGAACTGATGTTCAACATCCGAACCTCTGCTTCCCGATATTGAAGCCATAACGGTCTTTTCAAAACCGAGCTTTTCATAAAATTTATAATAAGCAATATTTATTGAATCCTTTGCTTCTTTTGCCTTTTCGCTTCCGCCTTCTCTGTAAATATTCGCACCGTTTAATATATGCTCTTCCATGGCAGATGCAACTTCATTCCAGTTTTTATAACTTGTCTCTTCCGCATAAGTATTAAATGTATTAAATATTAAACACAAAACCGTAAATACTGCCAATACATATTTGATACTCTTTTGTCTTAAAGATCTCATAATAATCCCCCCGCTAATCTGTAAGCTTTCCTGCTTCCATATGTATCACTCTATCCTTATCTCTTATTATATCATCATCATGAGTAACCATGATCAAAGTCGTACCGGACTCATGAATATCGTATAAGATCTTCATAATATCTTTTGTCGTAGCACTGTCCAGATCGGAAGTCAGTTCATCCGTTATTATAAGCTTTGGCTCATTCATAAGAGCCCTTGCAAGAAGCACCCTCTTAAGTTCTCCTCCCGAAAGAGATCTCGGAAATTCATCTTTAAGCTCAAGTATATGCATCTTATCAAGAAGCATCAAGGCTCTTTCCCTGGCGGAATCTTGCTTTTTATATATATGAAACGGCAGTTCCACATTTTCAGCTATGGTAAGATTCGGTAAAGTCCCGAGACTTTGAGGAACATAACCTATGGAGACATTCCTGTATTCACTTATCTTTTCATCACTGTAAGTGCTTATATCAACGCCGTTAAAATTCACACTTCCGCTATCCGGTCTTAGTAAGCCGGCTATTAAGTTAAGGAGTGTACTTTTACCGCTTCCGGACTTCCCTTTTATATACACAAGTTCCGACTTATCCACGGAAAAACTCACATCCTCAAGAGCATAAAAGCCTCTGTCGCCACGTATGAACTTCTTAGTTATATTTTCAACTTCTAAAATAGACATAAAAACTGCTTTCTTGAATTATTTTTTCTTGTTAAGAAATAGGTATATAATGTTGGCAACTATGAAGATACCTCCAACAAGAAGTATTGCCGGTTTTGATACTACATTACACTGCATCATGGGCTTTGGGCAGGTTCCTATTATTTTAAGGGGAACCAACACGGTAAATACTCCCACAGCTATATTCGCAATGGAAAGTCCCAGTCCGACACCTTCTTTCTTTAATGTAAATGTATTCAAAAGCATCACTACCGCAATAATTACTATTAATATTCCCAATGCCCTTACTACCTCTCCCGTCCAGTGGCATTTCATAAAGCCTCCGTCAGCCATAGGTGCGCAGACCGGAGCTATTCTGCCGGGAATAAAATACAATACCGCACCCAATATTAAGAATATAGGTGCAAAGATCTTGTCTTTACTACTTGGCATAATACATACCTCACTATTAATAATATTATAGTTAGTAATTCCTAACGTTTCAAGATTTTATCACATTTGTAAGTTTTACGTCAAGTATTAGTAAGCTTTTAAATTATTAAATTAACAATTTTATCTATTTGTGTTCAAATAAAAACATTTTATTAAATATCTTTCATGTAATCGGATATATAACTCTTCTCCTTACTTGATATATTACTCAACTTCTCACTTATCTCTTTTTCCACATTTTTTACTTCAAGCTCAAACTCTCTTGAAGAAATTAAAATACAACCCTTGCTTTGAATTATGATCTGCTCCGTCGCATCCGAAGTTACCACTATGACTCTGTATTTCTTAGCCATATCACTTACTGTTTTTCTATATACTGATCCGCAGTCTCAGCCTGTTTTGTATACACTATACTTATCCCCTGATATTTGATGACCTCTCTTTTATGATTTTCGACCTTATAGGCATCAAATACGACTATTATCTGCATATCCACACTTGATCTGTAGTGAGATATTATTTCCACAAGTCTGTCTCTTGCCGCCTGTATATCCGTTTCTGCGATATCCGAAAGCTCCTTCCATGAAAAGATAACATTGTAGGCATCTATTAATATATATGTCTCTTCTTTTTCCTTAGGCTTATAGACATATTCCTTTTCTTTTCTTCCCACGTCCTTTGGCTTAATAATATTATTACTTTCTACGGGACTTTTTATTTTACCGTATGTCCTTTCAAAGATCTCGATAAGTTCTTCGTTACTTGCTCTGTGCTCGTCAAATGTACTTCTGTGAACCGGCGTACTATCGTAACCATCACTTTTATCTTCAGTATACACACTTGCTACATGCATATGATCTTCAACCATATCCCAGGGGACATAAAATCCGCTTCCATGACTGCAGAATATAGATCCGCAAGGATTTTCCTCATCAAGTTCGGGATCGTATCCGTACTCTTCTATGACCTCTTCTTCATTATGACAGCGATCGTAGTTTCTGTAAGAGAGGCTTATACTCCCCTCTCCGGCTGTAAATGCTCTAAGCTCCATTTGATAATTATTAATTAATACGACCGGGGCAAAGCCGCTTATACTTGCCGTATCATCCTCTATCTCGGGAGCTGAGAATTTTGCATATAGGTTACTTAAGTCTGTAAGAACTCTGCCTACATTATCCTTAGGGCAGTTTATTACAAAGTTGTAGTAAGGCTCCAAAATTACAGACTCAGCCTTCATAAGCCCCTGTCTTATCGCTCTGTACGTAGCCTCTCTGAAGTCTCCTCCGTCCGTATGTCTGTTATCCGCTTTGCAGCTGCCAAAACTATATCTACATCGGTCAATTTAGCTCCTATAAGCACTCCTTTATGTTCTTTTTCCATAATGTGAGTACATACGGCACTTTGATAATTTTTCGCCAGCATATCATCCGGTATATCCACAGAGGCACTTATGCCCTCGCCTCTTTTTCCCGGTTTTATAAGCAAATGAACCTCCGCATAATGCTTTAACGGCTCAAAATGTCCTATGCCCTCAACTTCATCAAGAACGGTCTCCTTGTATACAACACTGCCTTTTGTAAATTCAACTTCTATCCCGAGCTTGTTATATATCCTGCTCTTAAGTATTTCTATCTGTACCTGTCCGAAAAGCTTAAGTTCTATATCTCCGTCACTTTTTTTACTGAATTCAAGACTCGGTTCTTCTTCATACATATATTCCAGCTCTTTATAGACTTTGCTGATGTCGGCATCTTCGGGTACAAGCATCTTATAGTTAAGTACCGGCTCTATGATGGGACTTGTATTCTCCCCCGGGGCAGACCCACTACCATTCCGGCATATGAAGATCTGAGTCCGGTAAGTGCCACCACATCTGCGGCTACAGCCTCTTCAAGCGATATATATTTATCCCCGTGGTACTGCCTGATCTGATTGATCTTTTCATCATTAAGAGAAGTCCTGGGTCTTAGACTGCCTCCGAATATTTTCACATGACTTAACCTGGTCCCGGCTTCATCGTAGCTTATTTTATATACCTTAAGTGCCAGGTCTTCACCGTAAGTTCCTTCTTTTGTAAGATCATCCATAGCGTGTATGATATTATCAACTCCGTCTCCATGCAGTGCCGATCCGAAAAACATTGGATATATACGCCGTTCATATATACTTTCTATTACATCCGCACTGTCAAGATCTTTTGCTTCATACTTTTCCAATAGATCTTCATCACTGTAAGCAAGTTCTTCAATCAGCTCATCTGTGAGTTTTGATATATCGAAGCCATCTTCATCAAAAGCTTTTGAATATATATCAAAGCCCACTATATCTCTTGATAATTTGCTGTGAATTTCTTTTACCGTCTTGTCTCTATCGACAAGTTCATTATCCATCTTATTTACAAATATAAATGTAGGTATTTGATATTCTCTTAACAATCTCCACAGGGTCTTCGTATGGCTTTGCACTCCGTCCAAAGCATTGATCACAAGTATCGCATAATCAAGTACACCCAAAGTCCTTTCCATATCCGCAGAAAAATCCACATGACCGGGTGTGTCTATCAGTGTTACCCTGCTATGCCTTAAGTTAAGTATTGCCTGTTTTGAGAATATCGTTATACCTCTAAGTCGCTCAAGATCGTCATTGTCAAAAAAACTGTCCTTAGAATCGACTCTTCCGGCTTTTTTTATGCTTCCGCTTTTATAGAGCAAACTTTCGGACAAGGTCGTCTTACCGGCATCTACGTGTGCCAAAATACCAATACTCAATCTTTTCATATATCTTTCTTTCCGGTTTTTTAATACCTGAAGTTATCTTTTTATTTCAAGTTTCACTCTAACACAACAGACAAAAAAATAAAAGCACAATTATAATAGTTACGCTTTTCTTACTAATTCTTACTATACGCTTATCCTGCTTTTTTTACAAAAAATATATGCTATAATAATTTCATAATCAGTAGTTTGGAAAGTTAGAGGTGATTTTATGAAAACCAATAAATTTTTACTTACTTCAATCTTTGTTTTCGCTCTCTTACTGTTTCCTTGTTTTCCTTCTAAGGCGGCACTGCCTGTCGTAAACGGCAACACCTACACCTGGGTCTTGGATAATTCCGGATGGCGTATGAAGGATGACAACGGAAATCCTGTAAGCTCATGGGTAAGTTATAAGAATGACACATATTATTTGAATGAAAGCGGTTTTATAAAAACCGGTTGGGTAATATACGAAAAAGGCTGGTACTTCCTTGATGACAGCGGTAAACTCGTAAAAGACAAGTGGGTTTACGGAACATATTATGTAGACTCCGAAGGTAAGATGACCAAAAAGAAATAGTTTTTATTAAAAATCTGTTTTTATTATTCTCACGATCAAAAAAGTTGAAACTTGATTTAAATCGGGTTTCAACTTTTTATTTTTAACTTATTCAATTTTATTTATTATCTTATCCAAGCCCCGTCGGCACCGAGCCTAAATGTACTTATAGTGGTATTTGCAGCCATATTACCCTGACCCGGATAAAAATAATACCATTTATTTTCGATTTTGGTCCAGCCCTGTGCCATTACCGCATCCGAACCTATGTAATAAGTCTTGCCGTCTGCCGCCTTCAGCCAGGAATTTCTTACCATAGCTCCTTCATCACCGGTTCCGGCATTTGTATTCAAATAATACCATTTATTGCCTTCCTTATGCCAACCGAGCTTCATATCTCCGTCATTATTAAAGAAATACAATTTATTGTTTTTATTTTGCCACCCGGTAAGCATTCTACCGTTTGAATCAAAAAGATACCATTTACCGGATATTTTTTCCCATCCGTTCTTTTTTAATTCTCCGTTGGGAAATCTGTAATACCATGTGCCGTTTTCCTTATACCATCCTACCGTTTGAGCACTTTTTGCATTAGGACCGGCATTCACCTCATCGGGACCGGATCCGCTGTATACCTGATCTTCATTGATATAAAGATCTCCGGACTCTACCCAATCCGATGCGGATCCGTAGTTATTCCCGGAGTCCGATACGGTTCTTACTCTAAAGCTGTAGGTTCCTTCCCTTATCATGTAAGGATAGAAATTATAATTGTACCCTTTGTATTTTTCTATTCTCTTGATCTGGCTATTTCCACGGTACAAAGCTATATCGACATAGGATGAGGAATCGGCGTTCTCCCACACTGTCCATCCTATGTTGTTGTCATCCCAATCCAGACCGTAGGGTTCTTCATACTGCCCCTTGGCAGCCTTTAGTCTTAAGGTAAGGATCAGGTCCTCACCCTTTTTGGTACTGCTTACATAAGTAGCTCCACTTACATAAACCGAGCTTGAACCGTAAGAAGACTTAAACCTGTAGTCCGAATCCGCAACACTTTCCGGACTGACCGTAAGCCTTATCCTAAGTTCCTCACCAACGGTTATTTTATGATTCCCCGAACCTGCAAATTCACATTCGCTTATACGATACTTCTTCTCGGCTTCAGACACATATACTTCCACATCTCCGCCCGAATTTTCTCCTATCGTAATAGTATTGTCTCCTATATATTCTCCGCTTTCGACCCTTACGTTTTTAACTTTAATATTTAAGTTTTGTATATTTTTGATCTCCGCTCTGCTGCTTATCACAGATACGAATGTTATAAACAAAGTACAGCATACAAGAGTAAATATATTTTTATATACTTTCATAACAGCCTCCTTTCTTATCCGGATATTTATATGAAATATATAAATTTTTCTTTTTTTATTAATTATAAATATATTTTTTTAGTATATCCTATGAATATATAGTAGTAAACTTAAGAAAATCTTAACTATTATTTACAGCAATAAAACATAACTGCATTAAAACTCTCTTTTCAAAAGAAGGTAAGCTTACAACTTTTATATAAAACAGTATAAGTAAGCAAATCTGTGTACATAAAAAAGGCTGCCGCATACCACGACAGCCCGGATTTCATTAATTATTATAGTCGAAACTTTATTAATTATGCTCAATTGAGTTCTGTATGTTTAAATCATCCCGTCCTACATACTCTAAACTATTGTCAGAAAAGTTTTATTCGATCCTTATGAATTTTTTATCTTCTACAGCCTCTTCTTTTTCCTTGGGAACACTGAGTTTCAATATTCCGTTCTCATATGCCGCCTTTACATCCTCTTCTTTGACCGCAGGACCTACATAAAAGCTTCTGACACATGAACCGACTTTACGTTCACGTCTTATATAGTTCCCATCGTTATCTTTCTTATCATTATTTTCCTCATGTTTTGCGGATATAGTAAGGTAACCGTTCCTTAACTGCGCTGAAATATCCTCTTTGTTAAATCCCGGTAATTCCACGCTTAATTCATAATTTCCTTCAACTTCTTTTATATCGGTCTTCATGCTCGGTGCAGCTTTTAATGCAGGAAAATCCGAAGTCCAAAAATCATTATTAAAAAAATCATCAAATAATCTGTTTGTTTTTCTTGGTAATAACATGATATATTCTCCTTTTCGATATAATTATCTATGTAAAATAACATCTAATATTTAAGTATTATTTGTTATACATAATATATAACATATATTGTTAGCACTGTCAAGCATTGAGTGCTAATTTATGTGTGAATGTTTGTGAAAATAAAAAGGCTTAAGCTCTTTCTTGCATATCACAAGTTTTAAGCTTAAGCCCTCTGACTTTTATTTATTTGAAGTTATATCTTATTTTTTATCGTCCTCTTTCTCTTCTTTATCGGACTTTTCTTCTTTTAATTCTTCTGAGTGATCGCTTTCTTTAGCTTCATCATCATCAAGATCCAATAACTCGATATCTTCAAACTCTATATCCGAATCTGCTTTTTCGTCAAGTTCCATATCTATATCATCAAGATCGAGGCTGCTGTTTGACATCTTCTTTTCTATATCACCCAACTCATCATTTTTATTTACATAAGTCTTTCTGCCCTTAAGTAAAAGTCTTGAGATTATGTAAATAAGCATTGCTATGATAACTATTATCAAGGCGATTATGATATAGGTTTTTATCTTGTCCGCTTTCTTTAATTTACTAAGTTCTGCCGAACTTTGATCGGACACGGCACTACTTTGACTGCCGGTTGGGTTTGCAAAATATCTTTGTATGGTCTTTTCTTTAACATCATATCTGTAGAAATTCTTCTCACCCTCGGAATTCATTGCATATATCAGGCAATATTCCTTCTCACCTTCTCCGCTCAATACCCAGCCTTTGACTGTCTTGGAGTTATTGATGGTTATGGTATTCTCCACAAAGCCTTCGGGAACGCTTACACCGTCCGGAAGAGGTAATACGGTAATACTCTTGCTTGACATATTGATCTTTACATAAAGTGAAAATTCTTTCTTCGCTTCATCATATATGTAGAAACTTCCGGATCCGTCCGGAGCTATCAAATATAAAGCATCACATCGCCGACCGTTGATCTGGCAGCACTTATCTCCTGTCCGTTATATGTATACTTGACCTGTTCAAATCCCTCAGGTAAAACACTCGGGTCGAATATAGTAGCTATACTGTAGTTATTGCCGTCTATGCTGACTGACAGTGCAGCCTCCGGATCTACATTTGCCGCATCATCGGTTATCTCGCCTTCGAGCTTCTCAACAACGATATTATATACTTTTTCTGTGGTACCGTCCGCTGCGGTGACCTTACATTCTATCTTATTCTCACCAACGACAAGTTCTGAATTACCGCTTATGACTATCTTGGCATCCTTGTCATTACTTACCGCATTAACGGCTATTCTATCTACGGAACCTCCGACTCTGGTCTTGTAATCCGTGATATCACTTGAGAAAGCCGGATCCAAAGTTCCCGGACTTATCTCCAAGTTGCTTAAAGAAGCATCGTTGCCTGATCCCGCTTCCCCGGTTATGGTTATCTTGGATGAACCGAGCTTATCGGCATCAATTGAAGCCATATTGCCGTCTGCGTCATATACTTCCCAGGTATTAACGGAAATAGCTGTATTTCCGGCACTCAAAGCCTTGAATTTAAGCCGGTATAACCATTCGGTATCACTACCTCCGCTATTGCCCTTTATCTGTACGGTTCCCGCACCGCCCTCAGCATCTTCACCGCTTAAATTCAAGATAAGCAGGATCGTATGACAAAGTGATATTGGTGCTTCCTATCTTTGCCGAGTCAAGCGAATTTATCTTCATATTTACGGTAAATTCACCGTTGACCGCAACACTCGGATCTGAAAATGATATTCTGCCGCTCAGTGCATACGCATCATTGGCATTAAATACTATCAATATATATACTAAACACATGGTTACCAGAGTTTTGATAAAAGCTCCGGATTTTTTATTAAAATACATCATCCTGTCTCCTTAATTAGAGTAATCGCTGAGTTTACAAGACTATGACGATCCTATTGAAACACTGCTGTCGGTATTGGAATTTTTTTGAGATCCGCCTCCGTTTTTCTTTACTACATTAATAACATACTTTCTTACACTACCGTTTTCAGCCCTTACAGATACAGTTACCTGTGTATTGGTCCGAGTCAGGTCAATATTACCCGTACCGCTCACACTTGCCTTGGAATCCATACCGGAAGCACTGACATTAATGCCGGATACGGACTGATCAACTATGAGATCGTAGGTGTTGGTATCCGCATTGAAACTCGGACTTATGGTCTGACCTTCTACGGAAAGTGAAGCAAGTTTATTGTTCGGACTTCCGTCACCTTCTGGCTTTTTGGCTAGATCGCCCGGCATCTCTTTATATACGGGTATCGAGAATTCCAACTTTGTATTCTTCATCTCAGCCGTATAGGCTCTTGACAGCTTAACACCCTCACTTGCCGCCGCTTCAACATAGGTCATATACTGGTGCTTGTAAGGATCCGAACCCTGTACATTGAACTTTTTTAAATAAAATGTATTCTGTCCGGCATGTACGTATTTTTCTCCGTAATACATTGCCCCGCCTATGATAGCCTTTTCCTTGCTGTTCCAGGGTCTAAGGTAAGATCCTGACTGAGATGCCCACCACAGACCTCTTTGTGTAGCCGTCTGATCACCGGAATGATAAGCCTGTATATTAAAGAAATTATAATATCCTTCATAAGGTGAGGTCGTACCGCTTATAAGTCCGCTCGTTCCCTTGACTCCCTGCTCCTGTATAAGCATGGAAGCAAGCACATAAGGATTTACATTAGACTGTATAGCTGCCGACATTATCATATCCACATAGGTCTTTCCTTCAGCCTGAGTGCTTCCCCCGTCGTTATTATTTTGCGGTGCCGGCTGTGTATCCTCGATAGCCGCAGGTGTAGGCTCCATAGCCACACCGCCCGGAGATTCGAACTTTATATTGGCATCTTTTATATAATTAGGTGCCACTCCAAGATATACACCGGGAGCACTTGTGGAAGTACCCGAGCCCGAACCTTTTGAATTGCCCGAACCTGACCCCTCAACAGGTATAGTACTTATATTGCCGGTGGACTTGCTTTCCATAAATGTGGATTTTACCAAAGTCTCAACTCCGCTTGCCACCTGGGTATTTGAATCATAATTTTGCTTTAAGAACTGAAATACATTGGATGAATCCAAAAAATTTCTCGGATCCATATAATATCTTACTATGCCCTCCGAAGCCGCCATCCACTTAGTGCCGTCAAAAGTTGCCCAGCTTGAGTTCGCCCAATCGTAAGCCCCCGACTCGATCGACTTCCAGGAGGATATACTTTCTCTGGTAACCAGGTTTCTTCCTACCACGCTTTCATTTCTTATAGCTTCTTCCCATGTCATATCGGTATGCATAGCCTTGAATACCCACTTCGGATATTCGCTGTGTATCTGTCTGAGCTTAGATTTATATGATTCGGGAAATCCCTGCTTAGTCATCTCTTTCTCAAACTCGCTGTCCGTAGCCGCATTGATCTCTATCCGCTTATAATCTGAAATTTGCGCTAAAGATGTCACGGCAAAGCTAAGCAAAATACCGTATGCCATTATTCTTTTTAATGACCTTAACTTCATATACTCTCCTATATTTTGTTACAAATATCATATGTCTGCTTTGATATCATTCGTTAATACCTTCTTTTACGTTTAGCTTTCATTTTATCATTATAAAGATAATTGTTCAAGGTATAAGCTTTTTTAATAGTTACGAATTATAAGCCATATATGATAAAGTCCTATTATACCCCAAATAAAAATGTCCTGTTTATGGTAGAATAATGTTTTACAGATTCTATCAGACAGGAGGAGTTGACTTATCAGAAAGGTAGTTTTATCAATGAATGAACAAAAGAAGTATGAGGTCATCAAAAGCCTAGCAGACCACCCGGAAACTGCTAACAAGGACAGAGCAGCTCTTATTCTGGGTTGTACCAAGAGACATATAAATCGTATGCTACAGGGATATAGCAGAAGTGGCAAGGATTTTTTTATTCATGGCAATAGAGGCAAAAAACCGGCTACCACAATCTCTATAGAGATTCGCCAAAAAGTCATAGACCTATACAGAAATAAATACTTTGAGGCAAACTTTGAACACTATACAGAGCTTCTCAAAAAGAATGAAGATATAAGCATTTCTGCTTCTTCTGTCATGAGTATTTTTGGAGTCTGAATACATCCTCTCTCCCAAAGCTACCAAAGCAAAGCGTAGACGAATTAAGCAAAAGCTCAAAGAACAAAAGAAAGCGGCAAAGACAAAAAAAGAACTATCATCTATACAGGTCAACCTGGTGTCAGTTGATAATGCTCACAGCCGTCGTCCCAGGTGTGCTTATTTTGGCGAATTACAGCAAATGGATGCGACACCTTATGAGTGGGTACATGGGCAGGTATGGCATCTGCATTTGGCTATTGATGATGCCTCCGGTATTGTCACAGGTGCTTGGTTCGATACTCAAGAGACGCTCAACGGTTACTACCATGTACTTGAGCAGATCCTTACTGATTATGGTATACCTTATAAGTTTCTTACTGATAAACGATCTGTATTTACTTACAAGAAAAAAGATGTCTTGTCTGATGACAAAGACACCTATACACAGTTCGCTTATGCCTGCAAACAGCTTGGAATAGAGCTTGAATCAAGCAGTATACCGCAAGCCAAAGGACGCATAGAACGATTAAATCAGACTGTACAGTCACGCCTGCCTATTGAGCTGAGGCTCGCAGGCGTAACCGATATCAATAAAGCCAATGAATTCCTTCACTCCTACATAAAAGAATTCAATGAGAAGTTCGCACTTCCACTTTATGGTATCAAATCTGTCTTTGAAATGCAACCGTCTAAAGAAAAAATAAACCTTACTCTGGCAGTTTTGACTGAGAGAACTGTTGACTGCGGACATGCAATTCAATTCGAGAAAAAAAGTTTTTATAAGATGATAGATTATAAAGGAGTGCAGATCCATTATCGAAAGGGTACCAAAGTTATGCTTATCAAGGCATTAGATAGGTCTATGTTTGCGTGTGTTAATGACAAAGATATTTATGCACTGGAGGAGATACCGACTCATGAGCATAAATCTAAGGACTTGGATGCTGATTATAAACCACCAAAACCCAAAAAGACTTACATTCCGTCTATGAATCACCCTTGGAGGAGAAGTGCATTCAATAAATTTGCACACTCACAGCCACACAGAATTGAAGAAGATTTAGAAAGTGCATAAAAAAAAGCCCCTTGTTTTGGGGCTTATAAATTAATTATTTCGAGACATAATCATTTATGCTTGACAGGTATAAGCTTTTTTAATAGTTACGAATATATTACGTTTTTACTACCCAGTCAGTATAACTATTTCACTTTGTATACGAATATTTCCCGGCTTATCCGATTTTTAGTTTGATTTTTAACCGGATTTGCGAGGGCATTTACTTTTAAAGTTTTATTTTTTCACCCTGCTTGCCATGTCCAATGAAAGTTCCATACATCCTTTCATTGTCTTATCAAGCATATTAAGCATTTCTTTGGGACTTATTTTCATTCCGTTTACAAGCCAATCCAAAAGAAGGGCTATATATGCTCTTGAATAAAAGTCAACTATAAAATCATAATATACATCTTCTATGGTTTTATCCGAAAGCAAGTGAGTGAATTTTTCCACTATCTGTCTTATATTTTTTAATACGGATCTATGCATGATATCTCTTCCCATACTGTTATATGCACTGATAAAGAGTATGCTGTTTCGTCTGAGATAGTCCATAAATATGCTCAGGGCTTCATCGAAGTTGTCGATATTTCGCAGTTCTTTAAGAGGTATTATTGCTTCAAATTCAAAGATCCATTCGAGCAGCTCGTATATATCACTGAAGTGGTAGTAGAAGGTGGAGCGTGTTATATTGCAATCTTTTATCAGGTAGCTTACTTTTATTTTATCGAAGGGCATTTGCTCCACTCTTTTTTTGAGAGCATTGGAAAGGGCTTTTTTTGTATTAAATGAGATTTCTTCATTGGTCATGGCAGACTCCTTTTATCAGGTCCTTCTTTCACATATTTTATAGTGATTCAGGGTGGCTTTTCAAGCAATATTACAATTATATATACCTCATTGCAAGTTGATTTTTGGATTTGTTGATAAAACAACAGGCAAACTACACAAATCAGGATCCTTTGAATGTAGTCCGCCAAGGAGAAGTAACACAAATGAGTTATTCAGTCTGTAAGTATTTTCACATCATTTAAAAAGGCTTGCGAGTACGACTAAAATAAGCAGTATTTCAGTGTGGTAGATGGAACATGTAGGGTTAGCGGCAAAAAGCACAGAGCCGTTTGGGAAAGGGCGTAAAAAAAGGCTGTCGACACAAGGAACCTCTATCCGGATCAATGTCTTGATAAAAGGTTCTTGTGTAACAGCCTTTTGATTTATTCTATGCCTGTTCTATAAGATCTAGCAATTGTCTTACGTCTTTTTTTACCGAACTGAGGTTTCGCATCGTTTATCAACATGCAAGGAACGCTCATTATTTGATACTTTTCTTTTATTTCACCGAAGTGGTTTTATATCATAGATCTCGGTATTGACCTTAGGTGAAGCTGCCGCTATCCTGTAAGCCGCCGCAACAAGATCCGGACATACTGTACATGTCAATGATACTACTATATTTATATTTACTTCTTTATCTATACTCTCTATCCTCTTACTTACATCTTCCTCTAAAGCCTGTCCCGGACCTGCCGCATTATAAAGTCCGAGTACAAAAAGAAGTAAATTCGTGACCGCCCGGTACTCCGTGGAATGAAAGTCCCGCATAAGTTCCGTCTTCACGGAACACTCTTACGCAAGGTCTGTAATTGACAGTTTCATCATCCACAGTCTCAACCGATAATTTTTTTCTGTAAGCCCTGCCAATGACTCCATATAGTGCTTAAGCTCGCCCGATACTTCTCTGTCGTCAAGATAAAGTTTAAGCTTAAGTTTACTTTCCATTCTTGAAAAGATCATTTCAAGTTGTGAAAGCATATCCTCTGTAAACAGTCCGTCTTCAGACTCCGCTGATTTTGGAGTGCTCTTATTTTCATTAGTCTGTACAGCCTTTACAGGCTCTTTTCTTTCAGGTATTATACCTGTCTTTTTATGCATTGTTGAGACATATTTTTCGAGCTCGGTTGCCGCCAACGCTCCGTCACCTACAGCGGTAACCACCTGTCTTAACGGCTTTATACATACATCTCCTGCCGCATATACTCCGTCGACATTTGTTTTTTGTCCCCTGTCGGTTATCACATAACCTGCTTCATCCAGATCCACAAGCCCCTTAAATATACCGGTTGCCGGTGCATATCCTACAAATACAAATACTCCGAAGCCTTCATCATTATAATTGACAGTGGTTTCCTCTCCGGTTTTATTATTCTTATAGGTAATGCTTTTGAGTACGCTATCACCCTCTACCCTTACTACCTCGGTATTGGTAAGTATTTCGATCTTGTCGTGAGCTTTGACTTGATCCGCAACACTTTTTGCACACCTAAAATCATCTTTACGAATCAGAACAGTGACCTTCTTTGCATATTTGGTAAGGAACATACTTTCTTCAGCCGCTGCAAATCCCCCACCTACAACATAGACCTGCTTATCGGTAAAGAACTCTCCGTCACAAGTAGCACAATACGCAACTCCATGACCTCTGAATTCTTCCTCACCCTCGAATCCTATCATCTTCGGTCTTGCACCTGTAGCTATTACTATTCCGAAACATTCAACAGTTCCTCTTGCGGTGTGTACTTTCTTTATATCACCCTCAAGCTCTATAGAATTCACTTCGGAAAGCATAAATTCGGCACCGAAATTCTGAGCCTGTTTCTCATATCTTCGCTTAACTCTTCACCGCTCGTATGTATAACACCCGGATAATTCACGACCTCGGAAGTAAGAGTTATCTGACCTCCGAACTTTTCTTTTTCCACTACCAGGACTTTATAGCATGCTCTTGCCAAGTATATAGCTGAAGTAAGTCCCGCAGGACCGCCACCTATAATTACGACATCATATATATTATTTTTATTTTCCGACATAAAGTAACCTCCTGTTGAACTCTTTATAAGTTTACCCGATATTTGTAGTTTAATAAGCTGTCTGTTATGCAGTATCCTGCTCATTATACATCATTTCTCTATTCAATACAATGAACCCGACTTCCTATATTTTATTATATAAGCGATAATTATTTACCTTATTCAGATCGATTAATTTGTGAAAATATGTACTTTTACTTTGAGAATTATACGATCTTCAAAAAACACTGTACAAATCAGCTTTTTACTGAGCAAAATTTATATTATAAAAAACCGTATATTAAGAATATGAGGACTAAACAAAGAGTATTATCATAATACCTGACTTTGTCTTGTCCTCATATAGGGGCAGGTTGAAAAAGCAATTCAAAACGCTTTTATCTTTATATTTCTATATTGCTAAATATGTTATTGATATTTTTAATGAATTTATTATCGGAAGATATCTGTATTATAACTGACCTACAAGATCAAGGCTTGGCTTAAGTGTCTTAGCACCCGGTTGCCACTTTGCAGGACAAACTTCATCACCGTGCTCATGTACGAACTTACATGCCTGAAGCTTTCTGAAAAGCTCATCCGCATTACGTCCTACATTACCTGCGTTAACTTCGTAAGCTACTATCTTACCTTCAGGATTAACTATAAATGTACCTCTTTCAGCAAGTCCGGCTTCTTCGATAAGCACCTCGAAATCACGTGATAATGCATGTGTAGGATCTGCTATCATAGGATATTCGATCTTGGATATTCTTTCTGAATGATCATGCCATGCCTTATGTGTGAAATGTGTATCGGTAGATACTGAGTAAACTTCACAACCCTCTGCCTTAAACTTTGCATAGTTATTTTGAAGATCTTCAAGCTCTGTAGGACATACGAACGTAAAATCCGCAGGGTAGAAGAAGAATACGCTCCACTTACCTAAGATGTCTTTCTTACTTAAAGACTTGAAATCATTATTCTGAAAAACCTGAACATTAAAATCCGCAACTTCCTTATTAATTAATGACATATATAACCTCCTGAATTTATGTTGTACTCTTATAAAATACTAAGAGCTATACTTAGAGCAATTTGGGCTCTGTAATTATCATGTATACAATCTATCACAAAAAAATAGCGTTTTCAATAGCCTTAATGTATTTTCAGCACTATAACTAATATTGATAATTATTACTGATATATTTTATACATATTAATATTATGTAGACTAGATCAATATAAATTGGGGTATAGAGGAAAATAAGTCATATTGGAAACATTTTCCGAAACTTTATCGGCACTACTTCGGGCATTATAGAAATAATGTGTGTTCCTTTCTAAAAGAAAAAAGCGTTGCAGATCTTGGCAGTAGTTATCCTCTGCATCCGCAACGCTTTATTATAAAGCCTTTTTACTTTCTGAAAGAATTATAAACCTTTCCGGTCTCAAGTCCTCCCCTGAGCTTTGCAAGCTGAGCCACAGTTACCAATTGGAAGCCTCTTTTATGCAATTCGGGTATGACCTTCTCTGCTGCCGTAGCTGTAGGTACGAACAGGTCATGCATGAGTACTATATCTCCGTCCTTAATATTATCCAGAATACTTACTGTGGTCTTTTCAGGGTTTTGATGTTTCCAGTCCAATGTATCTATAGCCCATAAAGCGACCGCCATATCAAAAGACTCTATCTCTCCAAGGATCTCATCATTATAAAGTCCACCCGGCGGTCTGAAATTCCTGACTCTTTGTCCGGTATTCTCGTAGACCATATCGTTAACACTCTTCATAGCCTGCAGTCTTTCTTCTTTGGTTTGTTTTGGAAGGTATGCATGGGCATAGGTGTGATTTCCTATCTCCATACCGCTTGATGCAGCCCTCTTAAGTGCCTCTAAGTTTTTTCCGGTAAGCCTTGTACCTACTACAAAGAAGGTCGCCTTACCGCCCACAGCCTGAAGTGAATCAAGGATCCTGTTAGTTGCCTCTGCATTTGGTCCGTCATCGAAAGTAAGGGCTACCATAGGTTTTGAAGGGTCTATTCCGGATACGTCGACATCACTTAGATCCATCTTTTTACCGGGTTCCGGTTTGCCTTTGGTTCTTACCGATAGATTGATACCGTCTATATGATCGGAAGCAACTGCCGCTTCCCCGTCTTTATACCATTTGCTCCATTCACCTTGTGACAATATCTTAAAATATACATCATATGTTAAAGATATAGCTCCTTGGAGTTCCAGTTTTATCGCTTTGAACTTCTTATTTGAAGAAGGGTCACCCATACGTTCACCGTCCACAGCCCAGTCTGACCATGTGCTTCCGTCATATGAAGCCTGATATCTTACAGATCCCTTCGCTTCTTTCGGAAGGTTGTATATTATAGCTTAAGTGCCGTAGGATATGATCCGTCCTGAGAAAGGTCCGTATCATCTCCCACCCAGTCTGTATAGCCTTTACCTTGCATATATGTTGTAAATGTGATCCTGAATCCGCTCGGAGCGGCATATGCTGTATTGTAAGATAAACAAAAAACAGCACATAGGAACAACATAAATGTATATATTGTCCTTAAAAAAGGCAACGCACTACCTATAACACCCTTTTTTGAAAAAATAGCGTGTTTCATATATCTCTCCTTATTTTTCTTGTTACCAAATCTCATGACATATATTCTACCACCTTTTAAGTATAATTACACCTATAAAATTACTTACGTTATTAGTTACTCAATGTTTAATACTATTTAGACTATATTAGACCTTCTTTAAAACACCTTATCATTTCCTGTCCGACACTTATATCACCCGGAGGTACCGGCACACTCTCCCTTTCGAACCAGGCTGCCTCTTTGATCTCATCTTCTTGTAATGTAAGCCGGGCACTGCCGTCCAGATCTGCTGTAAATCCCAGCATAAGGCTTCCCGAAAAGCCCCACGGTTGAGATTTGTATGGTCTTATATTTTTTATTTTTATGCCCACTTCTTCCATACATTCTCTTCTTACCGCATCTTGGGCAGTCTCTCCCACTTCTATAAAACCGGCGACCAAGGCATAGAATTTATATGTACTTTTTATCGGCTTTACCAAAAGTAATTTATCCTTATCTCTTACCGCAACTATTATAGCAGGAGATATCTTGGGGTATTCAGTGTTTTTACAGTTAGGGCATACCACAGCCCTCTCTTTTTTTGATAATTTATTCTTGGTTCCACAGTAACCGCAATAGACTCTTGACTTTAGCCATTTATAGACATGAGCACCCGTGACTACGACAAAAGCCATATATGATGGTCTGAAATTCCTGATAAAAACCGAGTCTTCAAAGACATAGCTTTTTTTATTATTTTCATATTGAAAAGAAAAATCTTTACTGTTTATTATAAAAAACTCTTCTTCATCCACAGCACAAAGATATACCGATGATTTATGCAGCTCTTTATACATATCCGGAAAATCCTTTTTCAGATCTTTGTATGTGGGAATTCTTAGATCATCTGTTTTTTTATCTTTTATAAGCAAGACAGAATTACCTTTATAGCACAATGAATAAGCAGATAATACAGCCTTTTTATTTATATATTCGGGGTGATAGACCCTCGGACTTATCTCATGTAACATATTAACTCCTTCGTTTTTATTCATATATTATTCATATTCAATTCAAAAACCTTTTACACAAAGCACAAACTATTGACAAATTTATTGGATATACTTTTACACATAGATAAGAGCTAGTTCGAAAAACTCTTATTTAGACAATAGCTTACAAGATTTTTTTCATAATACTTGAGCCGGTAACACGAGTTACCGGCTCTCCTCCCTTTAAAAGATAAATATGCAAAAATTCATATAATAATAGCCTCTCATATATTGAGAGGCTATTATTATATATTGACATACCTATCATTTGAGCCGACAGCTCTTTATATCAAACATATCTTTTAAAAGACTCACTTATCCATAAGCTTATTAAGCTTTTCATATGCTTTATCTCAGTAAAAACATCTCAAAACTTACACTGTTTTTTTACTTTATTAATTGATCTCCGTCTTTTATAACAAAGTGTTTTGTAACTCCAAGCTCATCCATCCAAGATCTTACTTGTAAAGTGAACCATTTACCGCTTCCTATTCCGCCTCCGTTATCATTGTCATAGAGCCATGCCGGAGAATTCCACATACAGATACTCGGTCGTATAGCTTCGTATACATTCTTTTCCACACCATATTGTCCGTGGTGTGCCATCTGTACTATGTCAGCTTTAAGTCCCGCCGCACCTACATCTTTTAAAAGTGCTGCACCTGCCTCGGGTCCCATATCTCCTAAGAAAAGTACTCTTTTGGAACCTATTTCCATCCTCAGTGCCACGGAAGAGTTATTAATTGAATTTACCGTAAATAAATACGGGTCGTTTAACACATGGATCTTCACATCATCTACCTGTATAAGATCGCCGGTTTTTATATTTCCGTGAAGTTTTTCAGCACCAAGCTTAGCCAAAGCTTCCTTTGCCTTAAGTACCATATCCGCTCTGTAAGCCTCATTTCTCTTATACCAGTCATCATCTACAAAATTGTAATAAACCGCATCTATACTTATCTCCTGCAGACCGTCATTGATAAGTTTTACCAATGCGCCGACATGGTCGCTGTGAGGATGTGTTATAAACCAAGCCGATACCTTGCCGCCCCTTGCGATTATAGCCTGTCTTAAATGCTCGGCATCAAGATCGAGACCTCCGTCAACGACTATCAATTCCTTGTTCTTGGTGGTTATTATATAGCTCATCATCTGGCTGTCACTTTGATTGGCAAGCATAAGTATTTCCTGTCCGTTCAATATACCTATACCCGGACCTTTTGCACTGCCTTCGGGTTTTATTTTTGCATCCGCATTCATAAAAGCAAAACTGCTTAACACTATACATAATATTATCGCTGTTATCTGTCGTAAATTCTTCATAAATTCTCCCGGTTATAATAATTTTAGTCTTACTCCGATTGGGTAACGGGTTCTATGGTGGCTTCAATAGACGGTTTAGTATTCTCATCTATGATCTGCGGAAGCACAGGGTCGTTTGAACCCGGATCCATCTCCTGATTTACATAGTACAGCTCAGGGAACAGAATATCTTCTTCCTTAAATATCTCAAGTTGCAAGGTGTATTTATCCCAAAGTCCTCCGTAATAGTTCTCACTTGACCTTGCTATCGAAAAATCCTGTGTGGCTACAGTATCATTAAAAAGCTTTATAAATCCCGCACCGTTATTGATCGCATCAAGTTGTGTAGCGGTATTTTTAAGCGGCCATATAAGCCTTATGGTCTTCTTGTCTTCTATGATCTCAAAATCGATATAGCTGCTGATCTCGGGATAAGCATCATCTGTTGCAAAGGTGAAGTCATAATTTACCTGATCCCAGTCTATTTGTATATTATCGGTCACACCCGTATAAGGTTCCGCAACTTCGGAAGCCACGATCTTGCTTTTACCACAGGCATTAAGCAATATGGAAAGTCCTAAGATAAGGCTTCCTGTCACTATGTATCTCATACTCTTTTTCATCATTACATCTCCTAATCAGATAATTCGGGCAAATTTTGCCTATTCGGCTATTATAATTCAATTTGCAATATTTTTACAGTACTTTATTGCAAATATTAAAATCTTTACATATATGTAAGATAGAAAAAATAAAAAATCAATATCGCTTATTATGTTCACTACTCAAACTTCCCATACCATTTTCCGATTTATCGGTGAGTTAGCAACGTAAACAATTGGTCAGCAACGTAAACAATTGTAAGTCAGGAATTAAACAGAAACACTCCCTATTTCAATCATACCCGCAGTACTGTTAATAAAGTTTCGACAAATTTAGTACAGACTGCGGAACTCGCTTGCTCGCTCGCCAAAGGCGGCGAGCTGACGATCAAACAGTCCTCGTCTGTACAATTTGTAACTCACTTTATTAACAGTACTAAGCGCTACAAAGATTGAAATAGGGAGTGTTTCTTTAATCCCAGCCCGCAAGGGGTAGCTGTATAAGAGTTTGGAGTAGACAAATAGCCATTGTTTATGTTGCTAAGGGGAGGAGGGAGGCGTAACAGCAACTTTTATTCAAATCTTAAAAACAGTCGTTTCCATGGGGGATGTGGCATTAGACAAAAGTGTGCCTACACCTCTTCCCCTCCTCCGGTACCTTAGGCACATAAACCGTTAAACTATCTTGCCAAGGACAATCTGAGACCGCCGGTACTTGCTTTACAGAGTCGTAAGGCGAAGGGAAAGCTTAGTATCGCTGCGAGACTTTAGTTAGAGAGCGTGTCCAAGGCAAGATATGTTTGTAACGGTTTATGTGATAAACAAATTACGATAAAGCAAAGATGACTTTTAAGTCTGTAATTTTGCTGAATTACTCGGGAAAACATGCTGTAGGGGAAAGACTATTTTTAAGTTCGGAATAAAAGTCGCTCCCGCATCCCCCTCCTCTCCCCCTTAGCAACGTAAACAATTCTAAATGATCCATCACTAACAGCTTGCATTATTTATACCCGTTGTAACGGTAACGTAGCGGAAGATAAAAACACCTTATAATTCAATCTTTGTAGCGGTTAACTCTTTTGATAAAGCAAGGTACAAATTCCACAGACCGGTGTAGGGTTCGCAAAATCATTGAATTAATTCGTTACTGATTTTTATTAGGTACGAGGCGGTTGAAGGAGGCGTAGCGAGCTACGCTGACTGAAACCAACGAAGTACATACAAAAATCAGTAGAATTAGTTTGATGATTTAAGAAACCCTACGCTGGGGACTGTTCGAGTGAAGCTCGCCACGGAGTAGGCGAGCACACGAGTTCCGCAGTCTGTGTGAATTTGTCGAAGCTTTGAAAAAGAGTTGCGTGTATGATTGAATTATAAGGTGTTTTTTATCAACGAATTTTATCAACCTAGTACCATTGTTTACGTTGCTAACTCACCGATAAATCGGAAATTTGTTAACGAAAGTACTGATTTTTTAATGTACTGACCTGGTTTTGAATGCGGAAAGTTTAAGTTAATTATATGTAAATATATAAAAAAGTAAGTGACTTATGCATTTATTTGATATTAAAATAAGGTGTTTAAGATCGAAAAAACTAATGACGATCAATTTAGATTTGTAAAAAATATGTGATCAAAAATCTGTATAAGATAAAATGATTATAAATGTAAATATATTAGTATAAAAAATACACTAATCAAAGATATCGGAATCAAAAAAGTCCCTCATACTTAGATTAAAAGCCTTTGAGATCTTTTCAACTTTATTCATAGCTGTATTTTTTATCTTACAACTTACTATGTCCTTAAGTGTGGTCTTGGGGATTCCGGTAAGCTTGGACAGTTGATAAAGACTCAAATCTTCTTTGTTGCAAAGTATAATGATCCTTGTAGACAGTGCCTCGTAGATTTCCATAACGGACCTCCGCTCCATGCATGAGCCACTTAACTTTTTAATATTTATAAAAATAATAAACCTGCGATATTTATTTATAACTTTACGGGGCTGTGGTATGAACAGTTCATACCGGGGATCTTGAAAATACAGATAGATAGATGAAGATGTGTCCCGTCAGGTCGCTGCTTCATTTTGCGTATACATAATGCAAAATGAAGCAAACTAAAACAGGACTGTAAGATTTCTTTATTCTAAGTCTAAAACATGTCAATTATATATCTCTATATCCGGACTTCCGTGAGTAGCCACCCTTTGAGACTTAGGCGGCAGTTTCATATAGTCACCGTACACGGTTCTTAGTATCTCCTCATAAGCTTCCGGTATCGACAGATTACTGTCTTCAAATTGTATATCTACGGTTTTTTCTATGTAACTCTTCTCCAGACTTATATCTATGTAATCGGGTTGATAATTACTGTAATATACTTTTTTTACATTCTTTTTATTATAAGCCTTTGAGAGATCGTTTTGTAGTTTGTATAAGTTCTTCATAGGTATAAACTTTCCTATGTTACTCATAAGAAATATACATATTTTCTGTACTATGGTATATTTTTTATAATCAAGCTGATATCTATGTCCCATGGACAAAAGATATATGAATTTTTGAAAAGACAGTACAAACTTTTTACCTATCTTTGAATTCGGAAGATTATCAAGTATAAATATATCGACCCAAAGATGATTAAGTTTACCGTCATAATACTCATCTTCCTTACCCGGTCTTCTTCTCCTGCTTTTATTATATATCAGTCTGGGAGTAAAGTCATAAAATTTATTGTTCTGACTTAATTCATGCGGTGTGATCAAGCTGAGATCTTCTTTTAATTCTTTCTTTGCGACACGCCTGAATATCTCCCAGTTCTGTCTGCTCATAGCTATATCGGCATCATCATCCCAAGGGATGAAGCCTCCGTGCCTTATAGCTCCAAGCAGCGTGCCGGCATCGAGCATATATGAAATATTATGCTTCTTACATATTCTGTCTATCTCCTCAAGTAATATCAGGTTAGCTTTTTGTACTTCCAAAAGCCCATATGAATTATCCATAGAACCACACTTTCCATTCTCAGTTACTATTCTTTCAATGCTTTATTATACTTTGTGCAATATATTCTATCATGCTGTCAGTCATGCCCGGATATACACCTACCCAAAATGTATCTTTCATGATCCTGTCAGTTACGGCAAGATCTCCTATTACTCTATAACCCTCTTTGGCAGTTCTCATCTCATCAAAGCAAGGATGTCTTAAAAGGTTTCCTGCAAAGAGCATTCTCGTCTGTATGCCGGCTTTTTCAACTCTTTCCACTACTTTGGCTCTGTCCACACCTTCACGGCAGGTGATAAGGAATCCGAACCAGCTCGGAGATGAATTCTCACAAGGCTCCGGTAATATTATCTTGTCTTCCACACATTCCAGTAAAGACCTTAACTTTGCATGGTTGTACTTTCTTTTTTTAACAAAATCCGGGAACTTCTTAAGCTGGGCGCAACCTATAGCAGCCTGCATATCGGTCACCTTAAGATTGTATCCGAAATGTGAATACACATACTTATGGTCATATCCGAAAGGCAATTCTCCGAATTGTCCGCTATGTCTGCATCCGCAGGTATTATCTCTTCCGGACTCGCAGTAACAGTCTCTTCCCCAATCTCTTACGGAACGTATTATCTTATGAAGCAGCGGATCTGAAGTATAGACCGCTCCTCCTTCTCCCATAGTCATGTGATGAGGAGGGTAGAAACTTGAAGTTCCTATATATCCCACAGTTCCGGTAAATCTTTCTTCACCCTTGTAAGTATATGTACTTCCCGAGTGCATCACAGTTATCCTCTACAAGCCACAGATCATGCTTGTCGCAAAAATCTTTTACTGCGCTAAGATCAAAAGGATTACCCAGGGTATGGGCAACCATGACCGCCTTGGTCTTATCGGACAATGCCTTCTCAAGCATAGTTACATCTATATTGTATTGAGGTATTGTCACATCCACGAACACCGGTACCGCACCGAACAGTATAGCCGGTGTTACCGTAGTCGGGAATCCGCAGGCTACGGTTATGATCTCATCTCCTCTTTTAACTCTTCTTTCTCCAAGAAGCGGTGAAGTAAGCGACATAAATGCACAAAGATTGGCACTTGAGCCTGAGTTTACAAGAGAAACATACTTAAGTCCCAGGTATTTTCCGAATTCTCTTTCAAATTGTCTTGTATATCTTCCTCCGGTAAGCCAAAACTCCAAAGAAGAATCTACAAGATTCACCATTTCATCACTGTCGTATACTCTGCCGGCATAAGATATCTTATCCCCCGGCTTGTATTCTCCGTTAGTATTATGATACTTATCACAGTACTCCTTTACCAATTCAAGTATATGGTCCTGTGCTTCTTTTTTATTCATATTGTCAAACATTTTCTACTCCTACTTTATATACATCCAAGCCTATCATTCAGGCTGATATCTTTTTTCATGCTTATATATAATAACACAAAGTGTAAAATATATGCTACATCAAAACGGTTTTTGACGCAAGAGTCGCTAATAGTCCTATCTTAACAAAGACTCCGCCGTCACCCGACAAACGACAGAACCATATTTACAGTACGGTTCTAAGCTTTAAAAAATCCCCTTATCTGCCTGTCAGTAACCTCAGTCATATTCTCACCTTCACTGTATGCCTTATACCAATCTACTGTTTCTTTAACTGTTTTTTCTATATTATATACGGGCTTCCAATCAAAGACTCTTTTTAATTTATCACAATTAAGCTTAAGTAAATTAGCTTCGTGAGGTCCGTTATCCCCTTTTATTTCATATCCAAAGCCCTCACTCCAATACTTTGCGAATAATTTCGCAAGTTCTTCGGTAGTGACGCAGTCCTTTTCATCAGGCCCCACATTATAACTTGAAGCCTTGCTCTTATCTTCTTTTTGAGCTTTTAATATTTCAAGATAAATAGCCAAAGGTTCAAGCACATGCTGATAAGGTCTTATTGAAGAAGGATTCCTTATTATAAGGGGCTTTTTAGCCTTAGCGGCTCTAAAGCAGTCCGGTACTATCCTGTTGTCGGCAAAATCACCTCCGCCTATTACATTGCCCGCTCTTGCAGTGGATACGGCAAAATCTCTTTCATCAAGAAAAGAACGCTTATAGCTGTGGGTAACAAGCTCGGAACAAGACTTTGAATTGGAATACGGATCGTAACCGTCCAGATTATCCTCTTCCACATAGGCTCTTTCCCACTCTTTATTATCATATACCTTATCGGTGGTCACATTAAGAACACTTCCGCCATCCATCACTGTCCTTACACATTCCAAAAAATTGACCGTTCCCAAAACATTGGTCTCATAAGTGTATACCGGATCTGTATAAGACTCCCTTACCAACGGCTGTGCAGCCATGTGAACGGCAAAGTCCGGCTTTACACTTTCAAAAGTTTCTTTTAAGTGTTGCAGATCTCTGATGTCTCCTATAACGGAATTCATATCTTTTTTTATATCAAGCAAGTCATACAGATTCTCTTTATTGTCCGGAGCCAATGCATAACCGCTTACATCGGCACCTGCAAGTATGAGCACCCTTGAAAGCCATGCACCCTTGAATCCCGTATGACCGGTGATAAGTATTCTTTTACCCTTGAAAAAATCAAGCATTAGTCCCATATCCTCCATGCAGCATTACCGCTGTTCCATAATTCTTCCAATTTATTCTTTTCACGCTGGGTATCCATACACTGCCAAAATCCCTTATGATAGAATGCCATAAGTTCCTTATCCCTTACAAGGTTTCTCAGCGGCTCCTGCTCAAATACTGTGGCATCATCTTCTATATAATCAAAGACTGCTCTGTTAAGAACCATAAAGCCGCCGTTGATTATGGCACCGTCATTCTCGCTTTTTTCTCTGAAAGACTTTATAAGACCGTCTTCTTCAACGGTAAGTATGCCCTTTGCCTGACCTATATTCACAGTGGTCAAAGTTGCTATCTTACCGTGTTCTTTATGAAACTCCAAAAGCTTATCAAGTTTTACATCGCTTAGCCCGTCTCCGTAAGTCATCATAAAACTTTCTTCATCGATATAGTCCTTGATACGCTTGATCCTGCCACCCGTCATGGTATTGAGACCGGTATCGACAAGGGTTACTCTCCAAGGCTCGGAATAATTGTTATGCACTTCCATAGTATTCTTCGTCATATCAAAGGTGATATCAGAGGTATGAAGAAAATAATTTGAGAAATTCTTTCACTATGTATTGTTTGTATCCGAGACAGATAATAAAATCATGAAAACCGTAACTTGAATAATACTTCATAATATGCCACAATATCGGCTTGTCACCTATTTCTATCATAGGTTTCGGTTTCAAATGACTTTCTTCCGTGATTCGGCTTCCGAATCCTCCCGCTAAAATTACGACTTTCATAAACTCATCTCCTTTCCTTGTAGACATTTAACTTGGCATCCCTTAATATACTCAGTGCTTTTCTTATCCTTGCCGCATCATGTCTATACTGAAATATTTCATTAAGTTCTTTGTCACTGTAATTATCAAAATCCAGTGCAGCTTCGTATTTCTTTTCAAAATTCTCTTTCCTGTACTTTGCCATATTCATTTCATAAGAATTGGTCATTACATTGCCGGTGATGAACATCACACATATAATTACACTTATGCGTATAGCGTATTTTTCTTTCTTTTTGTTGCCCGACATCGCAAATATCAAAAGCACGGCTATGACACCGAGCTGAAATTGTAAGGCATATCTCGAACTCATAGCATAGGTATCGTTAAGAAAGATCCATCTCGAAAGCGTTACCAGCACATGGCTTATAAGTGCCGAGAACATAAGTACAAGTGGGAATAAGCTGCTTTTATATATTTTTTTTTCTGAAATAAATATATAAAGCATATATATAAGCCGATAAAACAAGCACTCCCAGAGTTATCACCACACCCGATTCAAGCCCCAGATCTTCGATGGTCTCCACTCCTATAAGTATGGACGCATAGGACTTAAGGTAGAGCCTTACAAAAAGATCCGGCATGATCTTTAATACCTCTTTCATACTCATATCCGTACTTCCGGCATGCTCTTCCACCGAATTTCATACTGTATATATAGATAAAAGTAGGAATAAGTATATTGATAAAATATTTAATATGTCTTTTCAGAAACTTTGCATTTCTCTTTATGAGTATTGCCGATAAATACAGCAATATCAATGTTGCCGCATAAATAGCCGTATACTGTCCTGCTGTTAAGAATATGCTTACATAAGGAAGTACGCACATGTATATGTCCGCCTTTTTATTTGCCTCTTTTTTATATACATACTTATCATATAGGTAATAATGTAATATAAATAAAAAGAAAGCGAAGAAATGTCCCCAACCCGTACCGTTACTTAACATCTCCCATTTATTAAGTGAAAAATACACTATGAAGATACTTATAAGTATAACTGTGGGAGCTTTATGTTCCACGGCGAATTTATAGATCAAAACGGATGTCAGACTTAAAAACGCCAGCCCCACATACATATCGAATCTTGTACTGAATGAAAAAAACGCCACATTGATGATCCTCTCAAGATAACTTACAGGCAATCTTGTAAGTACGTCCGCTCCCAGATAAGGTTTAAAACTGTATACATCCGGAAAATATGAATTAATTATACGTATGTAATCGGTATATACCACATCCAAAGTCGATGCCTTGATATATGCGATCAAAAACAAGGCTCCCATGACCGGAAAAAGTATATATAAAAGCTTCTTAAACATATCATCTCCAAGCTTGATCTATTATATTCACTATCATACTGAACTTATCATCACCTCTTTGCTCCTGAGCATCCGGTAATTCAAAGTTATAAGAAAAGTTAAGTTTCGTTACCGCAAACGGTTCTTTTTCCACGGTAAAGTACGTTATATTTTCATCAATATCTACAATATACTCCTGACTGTCATCTACCACAAGTTTGAGCTGCTGCCCCTCAAAAAGATCTGCCGGATACATAAGCTCTAAGTTGATGTTGCCGTCTTTATCCGCCATTACATAAATCTCGGCATTCTTATCCATCCAGCCGTCTCTGTAATAACCCTTTATGATCTCACACTTTACATTTCTTATCATATCGGTCACATCGGTAAATGCGTTGTTGGCTATCTCTTCTTTAAGAACCAGCATATTTTGACTTATTTGACCTAAATCTCTGTATGAATCTATAAAATGTACGCTTAAACCGTCGGCTTTTTTGTGCTTATCAAAAACCTTAAAAAAGTTATTGGCGGTAAATTCACTCATCTCATAATAATTACCTATTATGTAAATATCCTTATCGAATATTTCTTCCTTATATTTTCCGAAACTTGCATCCGCCAAAGAATTATATCTTGATTGGTATTGATATATGTAAATATTGTGGTACTTTGTATGTGCATACAGATCCATGGGAAGTATGCTCACGCACCAAAGCACTACAAGTGCAAGCGGCATATAGTTGTTGAAATCCATGTCCAGTATATTGTCGGCATTGACCAGCTTGATCCTTTTTATCTCCCCGTAGACGTAAGACAGCAGCAACAGTGCACATATAAAAGGTCCGTATACCCACCTGAGCTCAACTCTTATGGTCACCGAAGAAGATGCTATACAAAGACATATTGCTATGAGGTAAAATAAAGCGGTACTTATGGAATCCCAAAAACTGTACTTTTTTTTAATGTTTTTAATCAGCTTATATATGTATAAAGTAAATATTATAAGCAGGATGAATATCGAAAATCCCACACTGTATTTGATTATCAATGCCGTATCCGCCCAAGGTACACCGTTAAGATGCTCCGGACCGTCATTGATACCTATCATATAAAAAACATGGGCAAAGGCATTCTTAATACCGTCTTTCATATTGAATGTATCTACCACCTTGGTATTGGAAGTGCCTGCCGGAAGTACCGTACCTATAAATATAAATCTCATGACCTGTATAAATCCGAAAGCAAGCAGCGGATAGATATAATTAAGAAGCTTGCCTTTTTTAATAAATATCGCATATATGAACAAAGGCAGTAAAAGCATATACCTTTCATGTGTAAAACTGATAAGTATATACATAACAACAGCTATATAAATATTGTTCTCCTTACCCTCTTGTGTCATATAGGTATACAACAAATATAATACAGCCAACAAAAATGCAAGGCATAAGGCTTCCATAAAGCCAAGAAGCTGGGATATATTATAATATGAGAATCTTGAGCTTAAAAATATTACCGACATAAGCACCGATACTATCCTTGAACCGGAAAGTTTCTTAGCGAATTTGTAAATAAATATTGCAATAGCCGCCGCAAATATTATATTGAATGTTACTATCCAGGTAATGTTGTTTCTTATAATACCCAGTTCTATCCAGGCAAGAAACCAGTATACAGGTCTGAACCTTGTAGAACCGAGCGGAAATACATAGTTTATAAAGCTTTCTTCACCGTAAGTAGACCACATGTACAGATCGTCCATGTATAGACCGGATATTCGTATCCCCGCATTGACAATAAAAGAATATATCAAAAGTAAACTGCTTACCAACAGATCTGTCAGCATCTGATATTTTTCTTCCAGATCAAACTTTCTTTCAAACATCTGTTCATCTCTCCTAAAATTGCTCTGCTTTTATCCTATATATCCTAACATTTTCGTAGCTTTTATACTCCTCTAAACTTCCATCCTCCAACATATACATAACAATATCTGAAGCTCTTTCGTGCTCATCAAGATATATCGATTCTGTACAAATATATTTTATTTGTGCGTATTTAAGATATCTCTTGAAATTATCAAGAGTTTTTACCAGTGCGATATTACCTCCGCTGCCCGTTACATCGGCATAAACTCTCGTATCAAGATCGAGATGCAACAAGGTATTGTCATCTGACATCAAAAGAGTTCTGGGATTTCCAAGTTCCATCAGATCGTAATATGTAAAACTCCAATCACTGCTGTCGATCTCGTCAAGCTTCCTGTCATGATGATTATAAAATCCGAACTCCCTGCCTATGATCGGTCCGGGAGTAAGCCCCTTAACTCCCGCCCAGTTAGTAACACTGAGCATGGTGATCGCAAAAAGTATGCAAGGTGTAAGAGCTGCCAATAGATTTTTGATATCATCACTTTCAACAAGAAAACATATAAATATAATTATCACACTGAAGAATAATATAAAATAATTCCCGTCTATTTGATGTATCATGCACAGCCCGAGTAGACTTGTCGCAGTCACAGCAGACAACAATATCAAAAAATATCTATATATTTGCTTATTCTTGTTTTTATATCTGTATATTATAGCATATATTACTACAAGTACAATTAAAACTAACAAAAGAACCGTGGGTGCCGCTATATATACATGGATCTCATCGGTGGGTGCAACAAAAAGCTGATACAGCCTGTATATCATATCCGGCTTGGTATCGGATCCCAAACTCATACCCGCAGCGTTATGATCGTCTACGGTATAGGGAAAATGTGTCGGTATCCCGAGTTTATACCACAAAGAAGAATATACCGATGTTATCATATGTCCCGTTAATATATATGTTCTGGCGAAAACAAGCACAACGGCAATTATCGGATACAAAAGCAAGGCTGCAAGACCGATCGTTTTTTTGCCTTTCCCTTGTTTAATAAATTATCTTCTTTTCCGGAACGTTTTTGCCCGAAAAAGTCCGCACAGATGTAAATAACTCCCGCTATCCCGACAGCAAAACTAAAAAGCGGTGCCGTCGGCTTATATACAAGACTCGAGATCAGTGCTATCAATGAAAATACAAGATAATTTACTTTCTTTCCCCTTATATAAAGGCACATATTAAGCACTGATATAAGTTGCATAAGCAAAGTTATCATATCGGTTTTTGCCGATATACTCATATTGCTTATCGCAGGTGTTATACTTGCAAGGAAAAGAGCAGCCAATGCCGTTCTGTTATCTATGACCGTCTTACCGTCCGCTTTTTCCAGGGTTGAAACTATAACTGTCTCGTATAAAGCAAGCAAAGTAAGTAGAGCACAAACAAAGGTAAAACAAAGTATAAAACTGAAACTTCCCCTGGTATTCAGAGCAAGAGTAAGTATTTCAAGCCCCTTGGGATATACATATACATCATTTACCGTTCCCAGGGCATCATATATACCGTGATCTCCGAGCAGTACCGAAAGGCTCCTAAGCCCGTATCTTACCGAATCGAAATCAACGGCGATGTTAAGTCTTCCAAGCTGAAGAAGTAATGCCGATAAGCTAAGAGCCGCAATATCGCTCATATACTTATCATTTAGCAGATCAAGCGTATATACGCAATTATCCGGTCTAAGCGACCTTAATGCTGTGATCTTCAGCATCCTCAGCCAAATGTATATAAGTATAACACTTATGACCAGACCGAAACTGTAAAGCTTAATGACCCTTATCGAAGCAAGCTTAAAAGCCGAAAGAAGGCAAATAGATATGATGTAGGTAAGACTCCCTATGACAAAATTATTGAGTAAACGACATACATAATTTTCTTCTATATCGGCAGCTCTTACTTTGATCAATAAAAGTTCACCAAGTAAGATCAAAGCTACGACATATACTATGTTAAGCATTAAAGCTATTAAGATCTGATGCCACGACAGATATACCGCACTTAAAAAAATAATCGAATAAAGCTTTATACTGCTCTTTTTAACAAAATGAAAAATCAGACAAAAGCTTAAAAAAAACAAAAAATGCTCAGCAAAAAGTTTTATTGTTATGCTATCCATAAGGTCCCACAGCAAATAAGTATTTTGGTCCAACATGACCAAACTGTACAGGCTTATAATAAAACCGAATACCAATACGGATATATATATGTATTTTTTACTTTTTGTAAACATAAGCTGCACTCCTGTAGAAATACTGTATTACTTTTGCAAATAGCTTCGGCAGCAACAGTTCAAACATCTTCGCTTCTTCTTCCTGTCTTTTATCCGAATCTATACATAGTTTTGTAGCCGACTCTTTATGTATCCTGTATACAATAAGCGGTCTCTCAACACATATCCATCTGCCCTTTTTACCGGAAAGCCCCAGCAATGTAAGCCAATCCAATACAAACTTATAACCTGTGGGAAATATATCATCCCCGCACAACCTTTTATCATAAGTACAGCTTGGACAGATAATAGGATTGCCTAAACTTATACTTGATCTTTTTACCCATTCAAGGTGATTCAAAGATTCGATCCTAAGTGTAAGTCTCAGTATCTTCTTTATCACATTTGCCAGGTTGTAGACTACTTTTTTATTATTTATCAAACTTATCGAAGAGGTACAAAATAAACTCATATCCTTATACTTTGCCTTATATTCCAATAAGGTCTTCGTATAATATTTTGAATATATATCATCCTGATGAGCTATCGTTACGAGCTCGGAGTCCGCCTTACTATATGCAAAATTCCAATCCTCGGCTATACCGGACACTCCCTCTCTTACATAAAGTTTTATCTTATATTTATCCGCCAGGCCTCTTATATGGCTGTTATCCGTAGAGGTACACATAATTATGTCTGAAACTACAGACTGCCTTAACAACGATCTTATACACTCTTCAAGATACACAGACTTACCGTAAGCCGATATAGCAAATGTGTGTTTCATAAGTTACTCTCCCCTTTTTATCCCTTGTTCCTTTTATTCTTTAATTTTTCATCCCTTGAGCTTTATATTACTTATTTTTCTATTGCTTTGTCTTTATATTACTTGTTCTTTCTATTTCCGTCTTTATCAAAGTTTATTCTCAAAAGTATTGCTGTAGCTAAGGTGGACAATGCCATATATAGACCCGATAAAGAGCAAATAGCCCCTCCAACCCTTGCAACCATATATAATTCACTTTGTATATTATAAAGCATGATTATAACTACTACAGGAGTAAGTACCAGACCTCCTATAAACCACGATCTGCCTATACACAGATTGGCAAACTCCCATATAGCTTTATTTTTTACAGAGAGGCTCGTATTGTATCCAAAAGGATCATTAAATCTTTTCGCTTTTTTTATGAGATATTTTCCAAATACTATCATTATAAGTAACATAAACAAATCTACGCCAAATGTAAGCATCCAAAATTTCATAAATACCCCTCCTCTACTTTTTTGTGTTATTATAACATATTAAACCCGATACCAACACCTATTTAAAATTTCCTTGCACCGCCCCTTCGATAAAAGAAAAAGCTGCAGCATCAGGTGAAAACCTTATGCCACAGCCCTTATTATTTAATTATTCAACCTGTTCGAGTTTAGAAGCTCTCGCCTCGACCTCTTTCTTTTGTACATCTCCCGGTGCCTGCTCATATCTTGCAAACTCGTAAGAGAAGGTACCTATACCTCCGGTTATGGATCTGAGCTCGGTATTGTATCCGAAAAGCTCTGACATAGGAATATCAGCCTTGATAAGCTGCTTTCCGTTAAATGTTGACTCCATTCCGAGCACCCTTCCACGACGTTTATTAAGATCTCCCATGACATCACCTGTGAACTTATCCGGAACAACTACGGAAAGTGAAGCTATAGGCTCCAAAAGTACAGGTGTAGCCTTCATAAATCCGTCTTTGAAAGCTATGGTTGCCGCCATCTTGAACGCAAGCTCCGATGAGTCTACCGGATGGTAAGAACCGTCCAAAAGCACTGCCTTAACTCCCACTACCGGATAAGCTGCCAAAGGTCCCTTAAGACAGCACTCGGCAATACCCTTTTCTACTGCCGGGAAGTAGTTCTTAGGAACAGCTCCTCCGAATACCTGCTCTGAGAATTCATAAGGCTTTGTCATATCGCCGCTTGGCTCAAAGCTCATCTTAACATCACCGAACTGACCGTGTCCGCCCGATTGCTTCTTGTAACGTCCGGCTGCCTCTACTTTCTTTCTGATAGTCTCTCTGAATGCGATCTTAGGCTTTGAAAGCTCTATCTCAACTTTATATCTGCTTGCAAGCTTGCTGCATACCACATCGAGCTGTTGCTCTCCGATACCGTACAATAATGTCTGTCTGTTTTCGGTATCCATAACGGAAATAAGTGTAAGATCCTCTTCCATAAGCTTACTTAAGCCTGATGATAATTTATCTTCTTCGCCCTTATTTACCGCTTTATATCTCATATATGTATAAGGCTTTGAGATCTTGGGAGCATGATAGAGTATAGGGGCATTCTTAAGAGCTATGGTATCACCTGTTTGCGTAACACTTAGCTTGGCTATGGCACCTATATCTCCCGCACAAAGTTGAGAAACTTCTATACTTTCTTTTCCTCTGAGCACATAGATCTTGCCTGTTTTTTCTTCTGTCTCCTTAGCCACATTGTAAATATTGGTATCTGACTTAAGCATACCGGTACATACCTTGATAAGCGAATATTTGCCTATGAAAGGATCTACTATGGTCTTAAATACCTTAGCCGAAAGATTGGCATCGGAATTATACTTGGCTACGAATCTTTCTCCGCTTCTTACATCCACACCCACACATTCGTTATAATCAGGTGATGGGAAGTATTTTTCTATAGCCATTAAAAGTGCCTTGAATCCGAGCACATGAGTACCTGAACCGAGCAGTACCGGAACTATTGAAGAATCGCTTACATTGGCTCTTAATGCAAGTGATACTTCCTGATCACTGAACTCATCTCCGGAAAGATATCTTTCCATGTATTCTTCGCTGGTCTCTGCAACCGCTTCCATCAAAGCTTCTCTCGCTATCTTAAGGTTAGCCTCGGAATAATCCGGTATAGGACACTCTTCATAGTCATAACCGTCGATAAATCTTCTACCCTTCATCTTTACAACGTTAACATATCCTACGAGCTTTTCATTCTCACGAATAGGCAGATGGAAAGGTGCTACCTTTCTTCCGAATCTTGTTTCAAGTTTTAAGAGCAGTTCCCTGTAGCTTGCCTTATCATCATCCATGTTGGTAACGAAAAGTATTCTCGGAAGTTTATATTGCTCGCAAAGCTCCCATGCTTTCTCTGTTCCGACTTCTATTCCCGACTTACAGTTGACTACTATTATAGCCGCATCCGCTACACTTACCGCCTCTTCCACTTCACCTACAAAATCAAAATATCCGGGTGTATCAAGAAGGTTTATCTTGATCTGCTGATCTTCATCCTTGTACTCTATAGGTATAAGGGAGGTACTTATTGAAACCTCTCTTGATCTCTTCTTTGTCATAATCACTTACGGTATTACCGCTTTCGACCTTACCCATCTTGGATATAGCTCCGGTCACAAAACACATAGCCTCCGCTACCGTGGTCTTTCCGCAGCCACCATGCCCCAGTAAAACGACATTACGAATATCTTTGCTTTCGTATACATTCATAAATTAAGACCTCCTGATTTATCTTCGATCCCAAAACTAAAAACTTGAAAACTCACGGTTTTTACCCTTAGCATCACGTTATAACTATATTACTATAAAGAGCTTGAAAATACAATATTACCTATACAATATATCTAAAATACATTTGAATTATAAAAAGCTTTTATGTATATTTTTGAAATGTATTTATATAAATACATTGAGTATTTTTAAAAAAGCTATTGACATTTTTCACTTTACCTGTTATTGTTAGGAAGTCCTAACCAATGATTGATATTTAATACAATCAATATAGGGTTGCCAAGCAATCCTTATATTACATGAGGAGTTGCTTATGCATTTTCTCATAAGAATATTATATCAAGTAAGGATATCCTAACCTATGCAAATAAGTGGAGGCTAGTATGCTTGATAATTTAGTTGAGAGACTTAAATCAGCAAAGAAATCGGACAGATCGGAGCTTGGTGTCATATTGAAAATGGCTCCCGTCCTTAAGGCTTGTAAGCCCTCAAGTATGTTCTTCGCAACTGCGAAAGAACTTGAGTATATAGGTGAGAACATGAAAAAAGCCGGATTGGACTTTGTTATCCTATATCAAAAATCGGACAAGAGCCTGGTTTTTGTTTACAGGAACCTGTCACTCGGAGAGTATTTATTTGCTGATGAGACATATAATTATCTCAAGTCCTGCAATTATAACGGAAGCAGATTCTCAGATCTTCTTCCCAGACTTAAGGAAAGACTTGAAGCATATTATGAGAAAAAGGATATTTTCCCCCATGAAGTAGGAGTATTCTTAGGTTATCCTCTGTGTGATATACAAGGATTTATAAAGTATCAAGGTGATGCTTACCTATTTAGTGGATATTGGAAAATCTACGATAATCTCAATCAGACTCTTTTGAAGTTCGCAGATTTTGACAGAGCCAAGGAAGAGGCTGTTGATGAATGGTTTGCAGGCAAAAAACTTTATGAGATAGCCTGCTGACATATAAATACATATATTAAAGGAGAGATACAATATGGAAAAGGTAAGTATAGTTTACTGGAGTCAGACCGGAAATACCGAGGCTATGGCTAACATGCTCGCAAGTGGTGTTGAGGAAGCGGGAGCAAGTGCACAGGTGATCGAAGTTTCAGACGCAAGTGCAAGCGATCTGCTCTCACAGGCGGGATTCGCACTCGGTTGCCCTGCTATGGGTGCTGAGGAACTTGAGGATTCTGTTTTTGAGCCTTTTATAAGCGAGATCGAGTCAGGTTTATCAGGAAAGAAAGTAGTATTATTCGGTTCATACGACTGGGGCGACGGAGAGTGGATGCGTTTATGGCAGGAAAGAATGGAAAAAGCCGGAGCTGTTATAGTAACAGGCGCAGGCGTAATAGCTAATAACGCACCTGATTCGGATGCAGAGGCAAGCTTAAAGGCTGCGGGAGCAGAATTGGCTAAGCTGTAATTTATTAATTATTATTTTGGTTTTAATCTCTGCCGGATAAACTCGGTAGTGTTAAAATAAAGGAGGCTTTGCCTCCGGGGATACACAGTGTTACACATATTGAAATTTCCTCTTACTTTAGATACAGGGAATAAGGCTTGAGCAACCTTATTCCCTGTATCTTTTTTTGGATTACGCTATATAAATTCAGATAAATCAACAACAGTTATAGGCTTGGCTTTATATAATAGCATACTTTAGTTATTATTAATCACTATACCTTCCGAAATATTTTGGATTATATCCGTTTATAAGCAGCTCTTCCAACTTATACTTGCAAACATTTTGGTCGCCGGCATCAAAAAATAAAACCACAAATAGCCAAATACCCATAGCCGCTATTGGAAGAGTTCTTGCATAAGCACTTATCATATAACCGTCTTTTATAAGATCCACAATTAACATAAATATCAAAATAATAGATTGTAACAAATGCATAACAAAGGGAATTGAGATTTATTCTACTATTACCCATATTAATTAAATATCAATGATACACTGCACTAGATATTATTTAACCAAAAATCCTCACTTCCTACAAGATATAACAAAGTTCTGGCTCTTGACGCTCCTATATAAAGTAGGGTCGCCTTATCCTCCTCTTTGATCTGCTCCAGATCGCACATAACGACCACCTTGGAATCGAGTCCCTTATATCCGTGAATCGTGGAAAATCTCGGCGTTCTGTCGCTGCTTTTATCATTAACATCTTCATTGACCTCAAAGGCTATCTCGGAAAGAATCGAATGTCTGTATCTTTTAGGAGATAAAAAAAGAATATCCTCCTCCTTTATATTCTCCGCTCTTAAACTTTTTACTATCTCTTTGAATCTAGCCTTTGCCTCATCCTTATCAGCATACTTTACCTTTATGATCTCTTCACCGTTTTCTTTGATGAATGCCTTCTCATCAAGCCCTATAGCGTCAAAACTGTAGGTACCTATCTGAATGGTATTCCTGCAATTTGTGGATAACTTAAACTTACTCGGTTGGTATTCTTCCAGGAATTTTATGCCCTCATCATACTCAGGATTATAAATATTTTGCTTTTCATCGTAGAAGAAAGCCCAGTTACCATCCTTGAATCCGCCTTTTAACAGATAATCAAGCGGATAGAAAAATATAGGATTGGCTATGTCCTGCCCTTCGTCCATAACGAGTATATCGTATTGCAGGGCTTCAAGCTTTTCTTTATCAAGATCGCTTACAAAGTCTAAAAACATTTCCGGGAGGGTATTATTAAAATAATTTTTCTGATCCTTATTTATTTCACTTTGATCCACCCTTACATACTCACCGAAAAGAGCATGAAGGTTTATGATCTTTAGCCTGTCACTTTCAATATTCATCGTGGTGATAACATTTTTAACAAGATTTTTATTATAAGCAAGATACAGGACTTTAAGCCCCTCTTCCAACTTCTCTTTTGCAAAATTCATCGCCATTATAGTCTTACCCGTTCCGGCACTGCCCTCTATCATCAGTCTTTTATTGGAAGCTAGCCCCCTCATGATATTGACCTGTTCATTGGTAAGGCGTATAAGCTTATCATCAATCTCATTTAATCTGTCCGAGAGGCTTGGAACAAAGTAAAAGTTACCTCTTAAATATGATATGATTTCTTCTATATCGGAGGGTGAGAGCTTGCTTGACTCTCTTTGCCCTTTCCAGTACTCAAAAACCTGCTTCATATATGCACTTATATCTTCTGTCCTCTTATCATAAGTAACCTCGGGTATCACTTCCTCGGTTTTGGCATCAAAGATTATGTCCGGAAACATTACACCACAGGCAACGAGAAGATTTTGCATGTGTCTGTTTGCCGGAAATCTTTCTTTGAGTATCTTCTTAAGACTGAACATATTGTCCTTTACCTGAGCATAAGGACCTTCAGACTTTTCATTCTCATGACCGTACCTGTTGGTGAAGATCCATTTGCCGCCTCTGCACTCTACCCTACCGCCTTTTATCTCAAGACAGGCAACACCGTATTCACAGACAACAACAAAATCTATTTCCCCGTATATCTTAACATTGTGCCTTGGCAGTCCGAGTGAATGCAGCACATAGGCATTTTTAAGGTCAAGATCTTGTAAAACTTTATAAATTTTAACTTCCGCATTGCTTTTTATCTCTTCGCCTGCATAGGGCGGTATAAAAATAGGCATTGTTTTAACTCCTTGTGTTGTGGTTGTTATAAAATATGTTTTTTAGTATAGCTGTCCTTAAATTTGTCTGTATCATAGGTGTGAATGTCAGATACGCAAATGTCTTTCATTATATTCAGATTCCAAAGAACCAGTTCTTCTTTTGCATACTTTGATATTGTATTTGCAAATTTCATATATTCCCTATCGACAGTTTGACTCTTAGTTTTCTCTTCTGATTTTTGTTTTTCATCTTCTACATATTTTTTATTTACCTCATAATTGTATACAACGATATATTCACAGTACTTACGGCAAAATTCCAGATCCACAGCTGCTATATCAGAAAAAACAAGCAGGGAATCTTTTAATTTTTCCTTTATACCCTTAACTTTTCCATTCTTAAATTCTACAAATATAAGTTTATTTTTTACTTCATCAAAGTATAGGGCATCTGCTGATTTAAATACCTCATTAGACTTAGCGAAACTTTTACAAAAAGCCGTTTTGACATCATCAAAGTCAATTACAGTATCCTGAAAATATTCATAGGATCCATCAATCATATATACAGGGTAGTTCTTATCGGAATCATCAAGTGAAACCTCACATAAAGACTTTTTATTATCCGCAAATATAGCAATTTCTAATTTATCACTAATCATTGTAAGCCTCATCTTCAATACGCTGCAATGGTTTCGACAACACCTTGTAAATCTTTGATATATCTAAGGTAACATCTTTAATTTTTGAAATATCTTCCTCATTATAAGATAAATAGTATTTTACACATGGGGCGATTGCATACTTTTGTGAATATACTTCAATCGCACGCAAAAAATACGGACTATGAGTATTTATCAAAATATGAAGCCCCATCTCTTTTTGCAATAATACTATGATCTCTGCCAATGAAACCTGCCAGTCCGGATGTAGATGAACTTCCGGCTCATCAAGGATCAAGGTTGTGTTTTGAACAATAGAGCCGTTATCAATTAAGCGTTTTATTAAATAAAATGTTTTCATACCCGAAGATAAACTGTCTACAGACAATCTATCACTTGATAAATGGCTCTCTACACTGTTTTTGCCATTCTCAAACAATGCCATATCCGCACCCAAGGTATCATTGATTTTTTTGTAGATCACATTTAATCTTTCTTTTAAATTTGCCTTATCAACTAAAGTTAAATTTTCAGTATTTTTATATTGTGATATTAGCGAAGAACGATGATTGCTGACTTTTTCACTGATATCACCATATAGTGTCAATTGTAATTTATCTTGGATAAAATTATATGAATTGATAACAAAAGGATCATCAATATATACGACTTCATATGACAAATCCTTCCCCACTTCTATTGCTGTCAGCTCATTCTTATTATCAAATACAACTTTATTTTTAGAATCTTTTATTACCAGCTCAATCTCGCTTTTGCTATTGCTGCGAATATTAGTAATATGGCTATTAAATTCATCGATAAAAATTTCAGCAACAATCTCTCTATGAAGCAGTTCTTCAGAAGTAGAATTTATTTTTATAATATCATCTGACAGCTCTTCAACTAATTCAGGGGATTCAAATGTCGGGTTGCTGTTATGTAAAGTTTTATTGATTCTATTTTTATCAACATCTCCTGCCAAAATTGCTGCCAACTCTCTCGGCTGTAGTTGACAGGTTAACATAAATTCAAAATGTTTATTTGATGAAAAAAACATTTTTTGAATAGCATATATCTTTTCTAATGTTATTTTATCCGATATCTTACTGAATGAATGAAACATAGCAAATAAACTGCGACTTACAGTACTTTTCCCTGTAGCATTAGGTCCCGCAATAATTGTAAGTCCTTTAATTTCAATTTCTGCCAAAGATATCTTCCCGACATTAGTTATTTTTAACTCCATTGCTATCTCCTTATATAATATAGCCTTTGTACTTCTTGAATGTATATTAATATAAGGTCAGCGTAAAGTAAATACAAATACATAATAAATGCATCTACTATTTACTTTATAAATCCAATGACTGTTGTTATAATAAACCGGATCTTATGTTTATTTTTCAGTTAAGGAGAGATCATGGAAAATTTTACACTTCTTGAGCGTCAGCTTTGCGATATACAAGGCAGGCTGTTTGAACTTGCATTAAAAGAAAACTTTGATTGTCTGTACTTTATAGAAGCTTTTATGAACAGCAGGGCTGCCTTTGCACTTGATGATACCTATGACAGATTACAATGGGCAGGCGAGGAATATATACTTGAAGAACTTGATGATGAAGCAGGCGGATTAAAAAAAGCCGGTGTGATATTCGATAGAGAAGTCATGTACCGGACAGGCTACATCTACCGCTATTGGCATTACTACACGGGCGAAAGCAGTAAGGATATATACAAAATAGCAGATGCAAATACAATGAATGAGTGTTGGCTCGGCTTCCATACCCTGGATGTGGAAATGGCAATTGATGATCTGAAAGAAATTCATAGGCAGAGGATAATGGCTGAAAAATGATAGCAACTTGCTTGATCAAATACCCGTATGCTGTATTTTAATATAGTATGAGGATGGATCTTTATATTCCACAAAATACGAAAATTTAATGCGTATTTCCGCCTTTTTATTTCGAGTTGATTTTACCATGAATTAAAAAACTACGCAATGAAGTATGAAAGATTCGGGTGGATTTCCACCTTTTTATTTCGAGTTTAGGAAATTATGGTCGAGTAGAAAATGTGAGCGAAGAGTGGATTGTATGAAATGGGGTGAGGATGGAAAGTTGAAAACTATGACTTGTTTATAACATAAACCGTTACAGACCCACAAATCTTTTCATACAATAACTCATATTCTTCATAGCACCTGAAATTATATTATTTTGGGTTCAACGAGGAAGCTATAAGCTATTTTCAAAAAAACTTGAAACGGTCTCTATAATAAACTTACTTATTTTTAATAATTTACTCATGTTTAATCTCCTGTATCTTTGCTAAAACTTCCTGTATCCAAAAAGGAAGTTTTAAAGTATCTTCCTTCAGGTCTTCTTCGATATTTTTTGCAAATACCTCGAGCTTTTTAATATGTTCTTCACTGATGTTATCCTTGCCCAATGCTTTAACTGCCTGTATTAGAATAGCAAGTTCTTTTGAGTAAGATGTTATATTTCTATTTGTTGTGTGTTTAAAAATAATTTTTTTATTCCTATACAAATACTCTCTATATGCTCCGTCTGAAATATAAATATACTCATTGGGGACTTGAGTAGATAAGCCTGTGTAGTTTAAGGCAGTATCTCCTGCAGGAGCTATTGTCCACGAAAATTTATCTGCAAGCTTTTGGGCAACCTCACTTGCATCAGGATAGGAATACTCTTTTAAAATATTGCTATATTTCGGTTTTATATATAGTCCATCCATAAGCCTTTTAATCTTATTTTCTTCATTTAATCTGTATAAGACAGATTTAATTGTATTCTTTGTTCCAATATTATAGAAATCATTGATAGAAAAGATTTTTCCTTGATTTTCCGACATAATATTTTCTATTTGCTTTGTTATAGAATTCATATAAAACACCTCCTTGCACCTAAAATTATATTATTTTAGGTGCAAAAGTCAACTATAAGCTATTTAAAAAACTTTATAAACAAAATGGAATACTATTCAATTACACCAATATCTATATTATATCCTCTATGGAGCAAATTATTGTATATCAGCTATTCAGAATCAAAACTATCTTATTGCCCTACGGTCAATAAGCATCGCAAGTCTACGACTTGCTCAATTATTGATTAATAGATAATTGCAGAAAAAGTATTATATGTGACTCTAATTCTTATTGTTATTCGCTTCTTATTCTACCCTCACCATATATGATCTTATAATGCTTATGACAGGATGTGCAGATCACATTATCGACATTCTTATTCGGTGAATCAACATTTCTTCCGCTTGGTGTTTGTTTTCTACAATACGGACATTCAGCTTTTTTATAATTAGACATATTTTTCTCCTTTACTTATCCACTTATTAAAAAATATTTTTTTGCACTGACTGCCTGAAACGGACAGGATTGTGCTTGTGCTTTAGATTTACTGTCAAAAGTTGACATTGAAGGTAATAATATCCTTACCGACCAAGCATATTGGAGTTTAAAAATAAGGGAATATATTTCCTCCCAATAAACTTATTATACTATTCCACCAAAGCCAACTACAGCATTTTTACAAACTCGCATCTGATGGAAAAGCAGTCTTGCTTTTAGTCACTTCACGAAGCTGACGGTTGAATCCCCCGATCGCATTTGTTGTGTAGATCAGGCGTCTGAGTGCCTCAGGGTACATGAAACATGTGATAATGTAGCCCGGTTGTCATGCAGGGATCTATATATCTTTGGCAATTAGAATCCCATTTATCCTTAAACAGTTCCGGTTCATTTAGTACTCCTTCTTCAATACAAGCACCATATACCTGCTTTAGATCAGACATTGATTTTCTGATATCTTTATATGAAACAAATTTTGTTGAAATGCGTATCTGATGAATCATACACTGCTGTACCTCAGTTTTAGGATAAACATCTTCGATTTATTGTGGAAATCCGCTCTTGTCTGTGATCCAGCTTATGGTACTGTCAAAGATATCAATATCGTATACTTCACACATATGAGTCTCTATATCTGTGGTCGTCATTCCTTTAGCATACATAGAAAGTATTTTCTCTTCCTTGTCTTGAGTTACTTTGATACTTTTTGATCAACTGAGACTCATACTCTCCGTTATAATCACTTGGGATAGCTATATCCATATCTCCATAACCTGTATGTATAGTTTTTTTGAATGTACGTTTCAACTGTTATCCGTCTCTTTATTTCGATAGTTATGCTTGGGGTAACCTAACTCCTCATTTAGTAGCTCATCCAAAGTACTTTCTAAAATAATAGACATCATATCACACATGATACGGTTTACATTAATACAGCCTTTGATGCTTATATCTTTTTTTTTCAGATAGTCACGCATCAGTTCTATCATTCCGTTTTTTTGTGGGCTATCTTTTCTTCTTGCCATAAAAATAACCTCCAAACTGAATAATTATATCTTACATCAGTTTAGAGGTCTACACAAACTTTAGGATACTCCCATTTGGAATTAGCATCCTAGCTAGTCCTAAAAATCGTCCGCACCCCTAATTGTGATTTTTATTGAAATAATTAGTGTTTCTTTAGTTGATACCCGAACCAAGATGTGGTGCTGCTGTAATGAATACAATAGTAGCTTAATCCTTAAACCTTAAGATATGTTTATAGGTATTTATGTTACCAAAACTAATTTTTAAAAAAATTTTATATTAAAGTATTGATGTATTCGAATATTTGAATATAATAATATATATGAATTATTGCAATGATTTTATACTAAGGAGATTTAATAATTATGAGTTATCAGGATCTTATAACTTCAAAAGCCGAATTGCTTAAAGCCATTTCACACCCTATACGTCTGTGCCTTGTAAAAAAACTGTCCGATCGGGAAAGTTGTAATGTTACATATTTCACCGAATGTATGGGTGTCAACCAATCCACGATCAGCCAACATCTGGCTAAACTTAGGGATATCGGTATAGTGGGCTGTATCAGAGACGGGCAAAATATAAACTACTACTTAAAGAATGAAGAAGTTAAAATGATAGTAAAACTCATGTTTGAGGAGAATAAGAATGAGTAAAAAAATCATTATAGTCGGCGGTGTTGCAGGTGGTGCTACCGCACTGGCAAGACTCAGAAGACTGGATGAGTCTGCTGAGATAGTATTATTTGAAAAAGGGGGAGTTTGTTTCATTTGCAAACTGCGGTCTTCCTTATTATCTGGGAGGAGTTATAAAAAATCGTGATTCTATCTTTGTTACAAACATAGAATCTATAAAGGGTAAGTACAATGTTGACATAAGAAACTTCTCTGAAGTGACCCAAATAGACAGAGAGCAAAAAAAGGTCAAGGTTAAAAATGTAAAAACCGGTGAAGAGTATTATGAAAGCTACGATAAACTCTTGCTCTCAACCGGCTCATATCCTTTTGTTCCGCCAATGGAAGGTGTGGAAGCTGAAAATGTATTTACTCTTTGGAATGTAGCCGATGTAGATAAAATTTATAATTATATAAATAAATACCAGCCTAAGTCGGCCGTGATCGCAGGTGGCGGTTTTATCGGTATAGAAGTTGCGGAGAATCTCCTTGAAAAAGGTATATCCGTTACTTTGGTAGAATTTTCCGGACAGATCCTTCCCCCTCTTGATAAAGATATGGCTAAGATAGCTGAAAACCATATACAGGACAAGGGCATAAAGTTACTTCTTAATACCGGAGTAAAGTCAATACAAAAAAACGGCAAACAGGTAGAACTCAGTAATGGTGATATCATAGATACCGATATGACCTTACTTTCCATAGGCGTAAGACCTAACACGGTGTTGGCAAAGGATGCCGGACTTGAGCTTAACCAAAGAGGCGGAGTGATAGTCGATGATTTTATGCAAAGCAGTGACAGGGATATCTATGCCATAGGTGATATGATAGAAGTCACAAATAAGGTAAACGATCTTAAGACCATGATACCGCTCGCAGGTCCTGCAAATAAGCAGGGGCGTGCTGTTGCGGCAAATATACTGGACTTAAAAAACGAGACTTATGAGGGCAGTATAGGAACCGGTATAGCCAAGGTTTGCGATCTTACTATCGCATCTACGGGTGAGAATGAAAAATCCCTTATAGCAAGAGGGCTTAAGATTTGGGAAGATTACGGAGTAAGTATAGTACATCCTATGTCTCATGCAGGTTATTACCCCGGTGCTAAGCCTATGACGATCAAGCTTATTTATTCAAATAAAGATGCACGGGTTCTCGGAGCACAGATAGTAGGTTATGAGGGCGTGGATAAAAGAATAGATACAATTGCAACAACTATACATTTTAAGGGAAGTATCTACGACCTTACAAAACTTGAACTTGCCTACGCACCGCCTTACTCTTCGGCAAAAGATCCTGTCAATATGGCAGCTTATGCGGCAAGCAACTCTTATGAGGGCTTGAGTGAACCTATAAGTTATGAGGATTTACTTGCCTCTAAAGACATTTTTACTCTTTTGGATGTAAGGGAAGACATGGAAACCGCTGCCGGATCTATAGATAATTCCCTTAAGATACCGTTGACCAAACTAAGGCATAGACTGTCTGAGCTTGATAAGACTAAGACATATGTGACTTTGTGCAATAGGTTTAAGAGGTTATATAGCTGAACGAATATTAAAGCAGGAGGGGTATAAAGTAAGAAATCTTCTCTGCGGCTACAAAACTTATAATGACATAAACTATGTTCCCGGCAGTAAAAAGGCACTTATTCAGGCAGAGCAGGATAAACTCCCACAGGAAAGCTCTTCTGCTTTGGAGCTTGATGTGTGCGGGCTTAGCTGCCCCGGTCCTATAGTAAGCGTAGCGAAAGAAATGGATAACTTAAAAGAAGGTCAGACCCTGCTGGTGACCGCCACAGATCCCGGTTTTTGCAACGATATAGAAAGCTGGTGTATCAATACCGGCAACACTCTCGTATCCAAAATCGATAAAAAAGGTATCTATAATGTCGTACTTAAGAAAGGAAGTTCTGAAGATCTTCCCAAGCCCTCTTGTAAGCAAAAAGAAAAGACTATGATAGTATTTGACGGGGATCTCGATAAGGCATTAGCTGCTTTTATAATAGCTACAGGAAGTGCCGCTATGGGCAATAAGGTGAATATGTTCTTTACTTTTTGGGGGCTTAATATACTCAGAAAATCCAACCCTCCTATAGTGAAAAAAGATATTATGTCTAAACTATTCGCAATAATGATGCCCAAGGGTTCCAAAAAACTTACTCTTTCCAAAATGAATTTTGGAGGTATGGGTACTAAAATGATGAAGGATATCATGAAAAAGAAAGGTATAAGCTCTCTTGAGGAACTTATAGCTCAGGCTCAAAAAGCCGGGGTGAAAATGACAGCCTGTCAAATGTCCATGGATGTGATGGGGCTTAAAAAAGAGGAGCTTATAGACGGTATTGAAATAGGCGGCGTTGCCACTATGTTAAATGATAATGATAATTCCAATATGAATTTATTTATTTAAATATCTTCGACATAATACTATTAAAAATGGGTATTACATCACAGCCGATCCACTGTTATGATGTGATGCCCGTTTTTTCGGTATTAAAGGCTACTTTCAAGAATACTATAACCGGGCTATCCTTTTGTTTCACAGTATATATGCAGCTGTTTTGACCCTATTTAGCATCTAAATCAATAAATTGCTTCAAACTATAACAGTCTACTTACTTTCTCATACAATATTTTTCTTCAAACTATTGACTTTTTGCTTGTTGTGTTGTAAAATGTCACTCGTTCGCAGGTGTAGTTCAATGGTAGAACATCAGCCTTCCAAGCTGAATACGTGGGTTCGATTCCCATCACCTGCTTTTTTTGTATTTAAAAATCTTATCTTTAATATTATTTTCTTAGTCTTGCCTTTATTTTAATTTTACTTTGCCTATATTAGGTAAAACATAAGTTGGATTTTTATTAAAATCTTGCCTAAACACTACCTAAGATGATATACTTTTCTTTTAACAGAAGATATTTCTTCAAAACTAATATTTATAGGAGGACAAAAATGTTATCAAAAACCATTAAAACTATATTGTCAGGTTCTAAACTTCCACTTACTTTTATAGGAGGTGTGGCATTCGGAACTCTCGGATTAAAAGTTTTAGCAAGTAAGGAGGCTAAAAAGTTTTATGCCAAGACTATAGCAACAGGATATAAGGCTAAGGACAGTATTGACGAAACTATTTCCAATATAAAGCAACACGCAGATGATGTTTTAGCAGATGCCGGTGATATATACGAAGCGGAGAAAAAAGAAGCGGATCTTGATTTCGTAGAAGGCAAATAATATGACATTTAATATTTTACACCGAAGCAGCAAGCGTTTCAGAGTACGAGCTTCTTTTAGATGCACTGTCTATGTGCAGGAATATCTTGTAAAGCTTGCTGCGGATTTTCACAAGATCAAACATATACATTTTTATAATGATATGTTCAGCTTTGCAATTATAATTGATGAAGAAGGCAGTCAAGAGGTCAAAGATTTTTTAAATGCTGTCAATAAGGATGTGATCAGGGAAAAATATCTCTTGCCCCCGATAAAACCTTATGACACACCATATTCTATCGTTTCAAATGCTCTTATAAAGAGAACGCTTTTTAAGCTGTTGTTACCTGCTCCGATAAAAACATTTGTAACCGTTTACCGTTCTTTAGCATATATCAAAGAGGCTTTTTCTTCTTTAATAAAAGGACAGCTAAGCATGGAGACCTTGGACGGCAGTGCAATAGCCATATCTGTATTTACCAAACAGTTCGATATGGCAAGCTCTATAATGTTTATGCTGGAACTGGGTGAGCAGTTAAGCCACTGGTCACAAAAAAAATCTTTCGAAGATCTTGAGAAAAGCCTTGAAAATAAAAATAAGGAAGTCTGGGTATTAAGAAACGGCGAGAGTACACAGATCAATTGCTCAGATATAGAACTTAACGATACGGTTATAGTATCTGAGGGCAATGAGATACTTTTTGACGGCAGGATCACCAAGGGAAGAGGCAGTGTAAATGAAAGCTCCATCACCGGTGAGGCTTTCCCTATTGATAAAAAAGTAGGTGACTTGGTTTATTCCAATACTATTTTGGAAAGCGGCGAGATACATATAAGTGTATCAAATGTCAAGGCAAATGCCCGTGTATATCAATTGATCGATCTGATGAAAAAAGCCGATCTGTTAAATGAGACCAGGCAATATCAGTTCATCTTGGCTGCCGATAAATTAGTTAAATATAACTTTTTAGGTGCGGCTTTGACCTACCTTTTTACGTTTTCATTCAGCAAAGCCATATCATTTTTATTGGTAGACTATTCTTGTGCACTGAAGTTATCGACTCCGGTCGCATACCTTTCAGCGATACAAAAACTTATAGATAAGGAAATAGTTGTAAAATCCGCATCTTCACTTGACATTTTTAATAATATAGATACATTTATATTTGACAAGACAGGAACTATTACAAAATCTAATCCTGAGATCCATAAGATAATTACTTTTTATGACTATACACAAGAAGAAGTTTTAAAAATAGGAGCCTGCCTAGAAGAGCATATATATCATCCTGTAGCTACCGCAGTAGTCAGCAAGGCACAGGAATCCGGTATTGATCACCCTGAGATGCATTCAAAGCTTTATCATATAGCTTCCAAAGGTATCATATCCAACATTTCCGGTGAAAAGGTGGTTATAAGCAACCTTACATTACTGGAGGAAGAGGGAGTGAAGATCTCCGAGGAACAAAGACAGGCTATAGATAAATATACAGATAACTATAACTTACTTTATCTTGGATATAAAGACAGATTAATAGCGATTTTTTGTGTAGATATAAGTTTAAGAGACGAAACACCTGCTGTATTAGACACATTAAAACAAAGAGGTAAAGAGCTTATACTTTTGACCGGAGATACAAAACAGAGAACGCTTAACACAGTTGAAGGTCTGCCATTTGATGAAGTACTTACGGAAATGACCCCAAGTACCAAATATGAATATATACTTGCAAAAAAACAAAGCGGTAAGAAGGTACTTATGGTAGGAGACGGACTCAATGACTCTGCCGCCCTCTCCGCTTCCGATATCAGTGTATCAATGGGTGAGGGAGCCGATCTTTCAAAACAAGTCAGCGATATTCTCTTACTATCCGACTCATTGGCATCTTTGCTTGATATTGATAACATGGCACACAAGCTGAATAAAAAAGTCAATGCAAATGTAAGCTCTGCCATAACGGTCAACACCTCTCTTATTGTTATGGGGCTGCTTGGCCTTATGCCGGGAAATGTAATGTCTTTTTTACATAACCTCACAACTTTTTCTATAGTTTTGACAAGTTTTAATATAAAAGAGTAGTTGGCAGTATAAACAATTAAACAGCAATAATCAACAAAAAACACTCCCTATTTCAATCATACCCGCATTACTGTTAATAAAGTTTCGACAAATTTACTACAGACTGCACTAGGGACATCCCGTCTGTAAAATTTGTAACTCACTTTATTAACAGTACTAAGGGCTAAAAAGATTGAAATAGGGAGTGTTTCTTTAATCGCCAACCGACCGGAAATATCTGTATAAAGGATCGGTGGTAGATAACCGTTAAACTATCTTGCCAAAAGACAATCTGAGACCGCCGGTACTTGCTTTATCAAGCCGTGAGGCGAAGATAAAGCTTAGTACCACAGCGAGGCGAGGTTGGCGAGAGCCTGTCCAAGGCAAGATATGTTTGTAACGGTTTATGTGTTTGAATTATATATTTTTTATCACTTCCGTAACCAAGCCCTTAAACTGACTTGATACCTTATCAGCCACTTCCTTTACTTCCACATGATCGAGCTTCTTTTCACTAAGTCCGGTAGCAAAGTTGGTTATGCAGGAGATAGCCGCTACTTCCATACCCATATGTGCCGCTGCCATAGCCTCACATGCGGTACTCATACCCACGGCATCTGCTCCGAGCAGTTTATACATTCTTATTTCCGCCGCACTTTCATAGTTCGGACCGCTACACTGAAGATAAACTCCCTCTTTCATATCTATATCAAATTTTTTTGCAGCTTCCTTTATCACATTTACGCATCTTTTAGAATATATTTCACTCATATCCGGAAATCTTGTTCCGAGTTCGTCAAGATTAGGTCCTATAAGAGGACTTCTTACAAAACTGCTGATATGATCCGTCAAGATCATAAAATCCCCAGGCTTAAAGTTCGGGTTTATACCGCCGGCAGCATTGCTTAGTATCAGTTTCTTTGCTCCCAGCTTAGACATGATCCTTATGGGAAGCACCACATCAGTCATGTCATAACCCTCATAGTAATGCACTCTTCCCTGCATTATGATCACCGGAACTTTACCTATATAGGCACAGATGAATCTACCCTCGTGTCCGCTTACGGTGGACACAGGAAAGCCCTTGATATCATTATATGACAGGCTTTCAACTATTTCTATATCCTCAGCATAAGTACCGAGTCCGGAACCGAGCACCAAAGCCACTTCCGGCTTAAAACTAAGCTTTTTACTTACCTCATTAAAACAGGTATCAAGTTTTTCTTTAATAGACAACATATCTTCTCCCACTGTAATAATGTCGTAATCAATATTTGACTACTTGGTTGATTAGTTCCCATAGCTTCGATAACAGAAAAATCTTTCTTCTCTCATCTTATACTACCTTATTAATATTATATAAAGCATCTGGCCTTATACTTATATAAATAAAAGGAGCTGAAAATATACCTACAGCTCCTTTTTATTATTTTAACTCATTTCAACCTTGCCGGTTCATTTTTCTCAAAATTACTGTAACCCTATAACTTACATCCTTTAAGTGTGTACTGCTACACTGCACTTTTTATGCATACCGTAAGTTAAGCAAAAAGGTATCCGGCACTGTTATTCAACAAAGCACTTTCCTCTCACTGCAGCTTGCCGCAAGGAAGATTTCGGTTTTCGCTTTATCATTAAACAAAATACTTATTTATACAGGTATTACCCTATTTTATTTAATAAGCCGTGTTTTATATTGTCATCGGCAAAAGCTACGTTGGCGGCATTTATCATAAAGCCCTTTAGAGTTTCCTCATCAAGTGCGAATTCATTTGCCACGAACTCAAGTTCCTTGTCCATAGTGCTGTTACTTACTATCCTGTTGTCCGTATTGATAGTTACCAAAAGTCCGGCTTTTATGAATTCTTTTAAAGGATATGAGCTTATATTATCAACAGCCTTTGTTTGTAAGTTGCTGATCGGGCACATTTCTATGCCTATCCTCTTATCCTTGCAAAGCTTTATGGCATCCTTTTGTCCGCTTAAGGCTATGCCGTGTCCTATCCTCGAAGCTCCCGCCTCCACACTTAAAACTACATTTCTTACATCCCTGCACTCTCCCGCATGTATAGTAAACGGATATCCCATGCTTCTCGCTTTTTTGAACAGATCCATGAACAGATCCATAGGATACTTTGATTCGTCTCCCGCAAGATCCAAAGCATTAAGACCGTATCCAAGATAATCTCTTATCTCGGAAAACATTCTCAGACTTTTCTCGGGATCGTGATGTCTCATAGCACAGGCTATAAGTCCCACATCTGTTCCTGTAAGCTCCTTGCCCTCTTTTAACCCTTCTATCACCGCTTCCATTATATCTCTTGTCCTAAGTCTATCACTGACCGAAAGCAGTGGAGCGAACCTTACTTCCGCATATATTACATTGTCGGCTTGTAGGTTTAATACGAAATCTTTTGCCGCCTTCTTAAATGCCGAATAGCTTGTAAGTGCACTTAAGGGCAGATCGAACTTTTGCAAATATTCGGTAAGGCTTGTGCAATCCCCGGATACGCTAAGCAAAGATCCGTCAACTTCTCTTCCTAAAAGTTCTTCCATCGTAGCCTTGGATATGGATCCGTCCAAATGGCAATGTAGCTCGATTTTGGGTAATTTTTTAATGTAGTCCATATATTTATTCTACTGAGTCTATCTCTACTACTTCTGTATTGATATCGGTAACATTGTCACCTATAGCTTCATCATTGGAGATAACCACACTTCCGCTCTTTAAGCTTTCATATAATTTATCATAATCATCCTTTGTGAAGTTCTTGAACTTGGCATTATCCAAAGCAAGTCCTATACCAAGATCGCTTGCTGTAAGTATTACCTTGGTTCCGCCCGGGAATTTTCCGTCATAGAACTCTGCTATAGAATTGTATACGGAATCCTGAAGGTTCTTGGTAGCTGATGTTATAACAGTAGGTGACTCTGCTGACTGGTCTACGTCAACTCCTATAACAACCTTTCCTGCCGCTTCCGCAGCCTTCATAACTGAGTTTCCTACAGCTCCTCCGCAGGCAAATATACATTCAACACCTTCATTGTACCATGAAGCTGCCTTGTCTGGTTTTCAGGGCTTGCATCAAAGTTTCCCACATAGGTGTACTTAACCTTAACTTCACCCTTGGCAAGTCCCAATTCCTTAGCTGCCGCATCCGCACCCTGTACATATCCGTAACCGAATCTTACAACTGCCGGAACCGCTATTCCGCCCATGAAACCTAAACTCTTATAACCTTCTTTTACCGCTGCATAACCTGCAAGATAACCTGCCTGCTCTTCAGCATAGAAGATAGCATGTGCGTTTGAACCGATCTGAGCCTCATCGCCCTTCTTAGGCTCTGCGTCTATTGTAACGAATTTTACATCAGGGTATTTTGTCTGTGCTTCGTATACCGGTGCTTCGAATAAGAATCCCGGTGTTACGATAAGCTTGGCACCGCCCTTGACAGCAAGGTCTATAGCATCAAGGCAGGCAGCATCCGACTTTTCAGCCGGCTTATAATACTTATGGGTAATATTATGCTCTGTTGCATACTTATCAAGCCCCTCCCATGAACCCTGGTTAAATGACTTATCGTCTATAGTTCCTACGTCTGTGATAAGTGCAAGCTCATAACCTGAAGCAGACTCCTCACTTGCTGCGGTTTCACTTCCTGAGTCCGCTACAGACTCAGCCGCCTGATTTGCATCGGCAGCCGCTGAAGTTTCAGCGGTCGGCTTTGCACAAGCTGAAAGTAAAGACACCGCCAAAGCTGACATCATTAATACACTTGTTAATTTTTCTCATAATATATCCTCCTTATTATTTGATCTCCCAAATTTTTTTGGGTCTTACATGCTTACATATTTAATTCTACCATTAATTAAGGTATAAGCAAATAGATAATTCTTTATAAACCTATGAAAATTATTTAATTCCCTTGACCATCTCGATCAATTCACTTTCGGGCATGGCTTTGCTTAGTGAAAAAAAGAATAATTATAGTCTGTGTTCTTCCATGTCGCAAGGTTCACACTGCCCTCTTCGCTGCCCCAAACCGTTACCTGTACACCTTCGGCATCCACTTCATTATGATAACTGTACTGATTGGGGTCACAGCTTATCGTGTTATCTTTTGTATTGTTGGACTTTCTTATAGTTATACTGTTTTCAGCACTGCTGTCATCATAGATGACCTGTATCATCTCGTTCTTGACCGCCTGTATATATCTGTTCTCATAGCCTTCTATCTTCTCGGGTGCGACAAATTCAAAGCCGGCAAGCTTAGCGGCATCTTCCAAAGTATTAAAATCTTCGAATATACCCACTTCATTCTCACCCCCGGAATTGGTCGAACCATCCTGATTGATGGCTTCCACACTGCCGGTTTCAGCTTGGCTTTCCTGAACTGTACTTTGTGAAGCTGCGGTAGTTTCCTCGCTTTTATTTGAACATGCAGACATAATTGATACGCCTAAAAATAATGCTGTTATAAATATATATCTTTTCTTCATCCAATTACTCCTTATATGAATTTATTGCAATAATTTTCCTATAGAAGAACTGCCTATTCTCTCACAGCCCAGATCTATAAACTCCTCCATATCTTCGAGAGTTCTTATCCCTCCGGCTGCCTTTATCTTAACGTCTTTAGATATGTGCTTTTTGAAAAGCTCTATATCTTCTTTTTTCGCACCCGAAGTTCCGAAACCTGTAGAAGTCTTTATAAAATCAGCTCCGGCTTTACTTACAGCTTCACAGAGTTTTATCTTCTCTTCTTCGGTAAGATAGCAACACTCTATTATAACTTTTAGGATCTTTCCTCCCACCAGCTCTTTCAATTCCCTTATCTCGGCTTCTACTTTACCGAACTCTTTGTTCTTTACATCACAAAGATTTACTACCATGTCTATCTCCACCGCACCGTCTTCCAAAGCCTTCCTTGTTTCGGCTTTTTTAGCTTCGGTACAGGCATAGCCCAAAGGAAATCCCACTACCGTACAGATACTGAGCTCTTTTCCGTATTTATCATTTACATACTTTATATAATGAGGAGGTATGCATACTGAAGCGGTCTTATACCTTACAGCCTCCTCACATAATTTATCAATGTCCGCAAGGCACGTATCAGCCTTAAGTACAGTATGGTCCACATGTGAACATATCTTTTTAATATCCATTTTTATCTCCGTTCCGCCGCTCGATCACGGCATAGGCAGCAAGAAAATATTATCCGCTATATGCCCCGGTCTGCGACATAAAAATCAGTAAAATATCTTCGGCATTTTATATATGCCATGATCAGCTACATAAATATCGGGCAAATATTTTACATCCGATCCGATCTCGGGCATCTTTTTACACGAACAATAAAGCTGCCTTTATTCTAATACCTTTCCACTCCTTGACTGCTTACCTTTGCAAGTATAAGAGGGCTTACATTTACTTCGTTTTCACTAAATTCAAGTCCGGATAAGAATTTTTCAGCCGCCTCGGCAAATAAGTCTTCATTATCCGCATACATTATACAAAGCACATCGGATTCATTAACATGATCTTTTGTTTTTTTGATCAGTTTTATACCCGCACTGTAGTCTATACTGTCTTCTTTAGTCTTTCTTCCGGCTCCCAGAAGACTTGACGCTATACCTATGGTCTCGGTATCCATGTGGGCAATATAGCCTGCTTTTTCGCTTTTTAACTCAAAGCTAAACTTCGGTTTTTTGAATTTTTCTGTATTCTTTATCACCTCTGTATCTCCGCCCTGTGCGGCTACCATTTCTATCAGTTTATCAAGTGCCTTGCCGGAACTAAGCGCCTCTTCCACCACCCGGAAACATTCTTTTATGTTCTTATCAAGCCCCAGATGAAGCATGTTGGCGGCAAGCTCCTTACTTACTTCAAGAAGGTCTTTCGGTCCTTTATTTTTTAATATTTCGACAGCCTCGATAACTTCAAGACTGTTTCCTATATTGTTGCCCAAAGGTATGTCCATATCGGTGATCACGGCAAGAGTCTTTCTTCCGGCATGCTCTCCTATATCGACCATTCCTCGGCAAGTGCCACAGCATCGTCAAGAGTTTTCATAAATGCACCGCTTCCGCACTTTACATCAAGCACTATGCAGTCACTTCCCGCCGCAAGCTTCTTGCTCATGATAGAAGCGGCTATGAGGGAAATATTATCGACTGTAGCCGTAACGTCCCTAAGTGCATAGAGTTTTTTGTCCGCCGGTGCAAGATTACCGGACTGTCCAACTACGGCTATTCCGGTCTTTCTGACTATATCGAAAAATTCCTCTTTATCAAATGCTGTTCTAAGATTCGGTACAGACTCAAGCTTATCTACCGTACCCCCGGTATGCCCAAGCCCTCTTCCCGACATTTTTGCCACCTTACAGCCGCAGGCTGCAACTATCGGCGCAACTATCAGGGTAGTTTTATCTCCCACTCCTCCGGTGGAATGCTTGTCTACCTTTACTCCCTCTATGGAAGACAGATCCACCATATCTCCGGAGTGTGCAGCTGCCAGAGTCAAAGCAGCGGTTTCTTTTTTATCCATACCTCTAAAATACACTGCCATAAGAAAGGCTGACATTTGATAGTCGGGTATCTCACCGGATACATATCCGGATACTATATAGTCTATCTCTTCTTTTGAAAGTGCGACGGCATTTCTTTTTTTCATGATCAGATCATACATTCTCATAATATTTACCCCTATCTGCTTGACTTATCGTAAGGTATACCCTCAGCCTTAGGTGCCTGTGAACTCTTTGAAGAGAACATAAGTACTATAAGTGTAACTATATAAGGAAACATCTTATAAAATTCGCTCGGTATAGATAAGTCTTTTAATACCGGTATTGATGAATAAGCACTTGCCAGAGTCTTCATGATCGCAAAGAAAAAGGCTGCGAAGAAGATCTTGTTGCTTCTCCATTGACCGAATATCAGTACCGCAAGTGCAAGGAAACCGTAACCTGCCACGGTACCGTTAAAGTTAGTTGAGGTAGGAACTACGAATACCAGTCCTCCTATACCGGCAAGCACACCTGAGATAATAACTCCCGCATACCTTATCCTGTATACATTGACTCCGACAGAATCGGCAGCCCCCGGATGCTCTCCGCAGGCTCTAAGCCTTAGTCCGAATCTCGTATACTTTATTACAAAGGCTGCAAGTGCAAATATCAAAAGCCCTATATAGGTGGTAATGTATGCCTTCTTAAAAAACATATCTCCTATTATAGGTATTGAAGAAAGTACGGGTACCGCATCTATACGGAAGGTATCCGTAAATTGTACCTGCTGGATTTTTTGTATCATTCTGGCTGTAAATATTACAAAGGCGGGGGCGAACATATTAAGTGCGGTACCGCTTATGGTCTGATCCGCCTTCATGTTAATAGCCGCAAAGGCATGAAGTAAGGAAAAAAGTCCTCCGCTTATGCCTGCTATAAGTATGGCAAGCAGCAAAAGCCCCTGACCGCTCATGCTGTTTTGAAATATATTTATAAAGAAGATACCGCAAAAGGCCCCTATTACCATGATACCCTCAAGTGCTATGTTGATAACACCGCTTCGTTCGGAATACATACCGCCCGTTGCAACTATCAGCAAAGGTATAGCAAAAAACATAGTTTGTTGAACGATAAAGCTTAAAATCTCCATACTATACCTCCTCTTTCTTTATATTAGCGTTTTTTTCGTGTCTCTTTTTATTTTTAATAAAATTATATATCAAATGTTTGAATAACAAGGATAAAGCTCCGCAATATACTATAGCTGCTATGATCATATCTATTACTTCCGGAGCAAAATCAAAAAGCTGCATGTTATATCCGCCCACCGTTATATGGGCTACGAAAAGTCCGGCAAAAAGTATGCCTATAGGACTTGAGAGTCCAAGCAAGGCTACAGATATTCCGCTAAATCCTTCAGGTGCTATTATATCAAGCACCTGTAAATATTTTCCGGAATTTGCCAGGTATAAAAGTGCTCCTCCGAGCCCCGCAAGTCCTCCGGCTATAAGCATTGACAGGATTATATTCTTCTTTGCGTTTATTCCCGCATATCTGCTCGCAAAACTGTTCTGACCGCAGGCTTTAAGTTCGTAACCGAATACCGTCTTGTTAAGCAATATATGTATAACTATAACGGAAAGTATCGCTATCAGAATACCTACGTTAATGCTTGTACCCGGGAATATTTTATCGAGTCCCGCTTTGCTTAGATTAGCTGTTGCCATGACCGCCTTGGATTGGTTCTTGACCCTGTCATATACGGAATTTTTTATCATTATATTTACCGCATACATTCCGATATAATTCATCATAATAGATGAGATAACTTCGTTAACATTGAAAAATGCTTTTAAGAATCCCGGAATAAATGCCCATGCGGCTCCTGCCAATGTTGCACAGATAAGTGCAAGTAAACAATGCAAAAATGCCGACTCTATAGGAAGCTTAACTCCTACCCATATCGCTGCAAATGCTCCCATGGTAAACTGTCCGGATGCTCCTATGTTGAAAAGTCCGGTCTTAAATGCGAACCCTACCGAAAGTCCGGTCATGATTATGGGTGTTGCTATATACAGCACCTGACCTATGCCTTTGATACCATCTGTAAATCCGCCCTGCACTATCATAGCAAAACCTCCAAGTGCATGACTCGGCTTACTTACAAGCAAGATCAAAAGTCCGAAAAGCAGTCCGCAGATAATTGCAAGTATTGATGACATAAAGCTTATTTTGTTCTCATCCGATAAATTAAATATATTCTTAAACTTCATATCCCTTACCTCGCTTAGCTCCTGACATATAAAGTCCGAGTTCTTCTACAGTTGTCTCACCGGGAAGTACATTTGCCACAATCTCTCCCTCATACATTACCAAAATTCTGTCGCTCACATTCATAACTTCATCAAGTTCAAGTGAGAATAAAAGTACAGCCTTGTTGTTGTCCCTTTGTTTTATAAGTCTTTTGTGTATATATTCTATGGCACCTACGTCCAGTCCTCTTATCGGCTGCACAGCTATGACTATATCCGGATCTCTGTCAAGTTCTCTGGCTATAATAGCCTTTTGCTGATTACCTCCCGACATAGATCTTGCGGTACTGGTCTCTCCCTTACTTGAGCGTATGTCGAATTTTTCTATCAGCTCTTTGGCATACTTTCTTATTTCAGCAAATTTAAGAAAACCGTTTTTTTGAAATCTGTCGCTGTAATAGCTTTGCAGCACCAGATTCTCCTCCAGAGTATAGTCAAGTACCAGTCCGTCCTTATGTCTGTCTTCCGGAATATGTGCCATACCTGCCAAGGTTCTTTCTCTTATGCTATTCTTGGTTATATCTTTGTCATTAAGATATATATGCCCCGAAGCGGACGGTGCAAGACCTGTAAGTGCGTAAGCAAGCTCCGACTGACCGTTGCCGTCTATACCTGCTATGCACAGTATCTCTCCTGCTTTTACTTCGAATGAAGCGTTCTTTACGGAAAGTTTTCCCTTGTGCTTTGAGTCTACATTCAAGTTTTCAACTTTCAATATGTCGGCTCCCGGAATGAGTTCCTTTTTATCCAAAATAAAACTCACCTTCCTTCCGACCATCAGTTCGGACATGTCTTCCTTGGATATCTTATCCACATCAACTGTCCCCACGCTTTTTCCTTTTCTTAAGACTGTAAGCCTGTCAGCTACTTTTTTTATTTCATTTAATTTGTGAGTTATGAATATAATAGACTTGCCCTCGTCAACAAGCTGCTTCATTATCTTCATAAGCTCATCTATTTCCTGCGGTGTAAGTACTGCTGTCGGCTCGTCAAATATAAGTATGTCGTTATCGCAAAACAGCATTTTCAGTATCTCGACTCTTTGTTGCATACCTACAGTAATGTCAGATATATAAGCATCCAGATCTATTTTTAATTTGTATTGCTCGCTTAATTTGAGCAGTTTTTCTCTTGCACCCTTCATTTGCAATACCGAAAATCTGGTAGTTTCCCTGCCAAGTACTATGTTTTCAAGTATCGTGAAGTTATGAACAAGTTTAAAATGCTGATGTACCATACCTATACCCAAGGCATTGGCATCGTTGGGATTTAGTATGTCAACTTTTTTTCCGTTTATTTTGATCTCGCCTTCTTCCGCCCGGTATAATCCGAAAAGCACACTCATAAGCGTAGACTTGCCCGCACCGTTTTCTCCGAGCAGGGCGTGTATCTCGCCTTTTCTCACCTTTAGCGTTACATCATCATTTGCCTTAAAATCACCGAATTTTTTGGTGATATGGTTCATCTCTATGACATGATCCACAGCAGACCTCCTATAAAATTTTGTGAATAGTTATATGCTTTCTTTTATTACTTTCATGAGCCCTTCGCAACCACGCACTATATCTTCATACGTCACATCGAATCTTCTTGTATACCACGGGTCGCTTATATCTTCCTTGCTTCCCGCAAATTCCAGAAGTTTCTTTATCTTTCCTTCCTTTACGCTCCTTTCGGTAATTCTTTCTATGTTTCTTACGTTCATATCGTCCATAGCTATTATATAATCATAATCGTTATATTCAGACTTTTCAAGCTGCTTTGCTCTCTTACCCGCACAGCCTATGCCATGTTTTTCAAGCTCCTGCTTAGCCTTAGGATAGACCGGGCTTCCGATTTCTTCTGTGGAAGTTGCTCTTGATGCTACTTCTACTTTATCCGAAAGCTTTTCTTTTTGTAACATGTCCTTGAATATAAATTCCGCCATGGGGCTTCTGCAAATGTTGCCGTGGCAGATAAAAAGTACGCTTGTTTTCATTTTTCTCCTCCTAAAATGCCCTATTTTGCCCTAATTTGCGTGGGTTTGCCCAGTCTGTAAAATGGGGTTAAACCTACAGATATTTTGGCTGATCTGCAAAACAAGGCAAATCGTGGCAAAATGTAATAGTCATTAGTAGTCAAATAGTAGTCAATGATAGAGGGGTTGACTACTCACCTTTTAACGGTAGTATCGTTAAAGGGGTTTCAAATTTAGGGTTATCGTTAAAAGGTATGAACCAATGTTTTTATTTTACCAAATAAAGATACGTTTGATAAGACTTAATACAGAAAAAACAGGCGGCATTTTACTTTGCCACCTGCATAAAGTTATATGAAAATGTAGTTATCTTTGATTGAGAAATTAGTCGGTTATCAGGCTTCATATTATCTAATCCCTTGATTTGCTTGACTTTCAGATAAAACGATGTTGTGTAGGTTTAGGAACAGGAAGGAAATTTTTCACATACTCAAAATTCCAACCGCTAGTACACCGATTGATATTCCATATAGGATACCAATCACCAGGTCACTGATGTTAGTTATCTGATTTAAATTATTGCCAGTACTAGAAACATCATTCCTATTGACACATATTTTTTTTTATTTAGCTTCATATATTTTCTCCCCAACAAATTCTAAGTTGTTATTGTACCAAGTCGCTTACACAGCAGCTAGGCTAAGTATAATTAATTTTCTACTTTTCCGCAATAATAGCAGTTTAAAAATTATTTTGTATTATTGAGATATACCACTATCACATAAACAAACACAATTCCTCAACCACAATGTTTATTTTAACATCTTTTATCATCTAAAATCCATTCCCCATCGACTATTTTTGGCAACGAAAGATTACGATAATTAATAAATCCACTCTTTCCTGACAATCCGGCTCTTTTTATCGCTTTTTCAAGTAAAATCCCCCGGGCATATTCGCCCAGGGGGTTTTTATCTTAACTTAGAATATTCTCCAACCTACTATGAAGTTTCTTTGCCACCATCCTCCCAGGGATCTTTGCACTACCCTACCGTTAGATGATGAAGCGTCTATTATCTGACCGCCGCCGGCTACCAGACCGACGTGTCCGCTAACTACTATGATATCTCCTGCCTGTAGATCCGAGAAGTTGCTTACTCTGGTATATCTTCCCGGGTTTCTCCAACCTGAGCTGGTCATGTAAGACTGGCTTACACCGGAATTATTAAGACACCAGTATATAAATCCCGAACAGTCGAAAGCATTGGGACCTTTCGCACCCCATACATAAGGGCTTCCTACCTTGGATGAAGCTACGGATATAAGGTTTCCTACGCTTCCTCCGCCTGAGTATATAGGTCCTGTGGCACCTCCGCCACCGCCACCGCCGCCGCCGGCGTTTCCTCCGCCCGCATTACCGCCGCCGGCATTGCCATTCCTGCCGTTGTTTTGTCTTGCGGTAGTACTTGGAAGAGGTCTTAAGACATCCTCGGAAGTAAGTTTTGCTATGGTGACCGCTCCTACAGATCCGTCGGAATCAAGTCCGTTCCTGCTTTGGAACGCTTTGACCGCATTCTGTGTTGACTCTCCGAAATATCCGGTTATATTGTCAGGATGCAAATATCCCCACTTCGCAAGCATCTTTTGAATATTATGTACCTGATCGCTTTGATCTCCGACTCCCAGTCCGTTAGGTTTTGCATCAGCCGATAAAATAGCCATCCTTGTGGAAGGTCCTATATATCCGTCCACTACCTGGTCGTTCTTTGACTGGAACTGCTTTACCGCAAGACTCGTATCGAGTCCGTAGCTTCCGTCCGGTGTACTGGTCATGTATCCGAGTTCAAAAAGTCTTTTTTGAATCGCCATCACCACATCGCTCTTTTCACCGTATGCAAGCATATTAGGCTTGATATCTTCTGAATATATAAGGTTAAGTGTCTTTATACCCACCTTACCGTCTTGATCGAGGCTATTGATCTCCTGCAACTTTGATACGGCATCCTTTGTCTTTTCATCGTAAGTACCGGTGACCTGTCCTTGCTCTGCAAGGTATCCCAGCTCGTAAAGTCTTGATTGAATACGCTCTATGTCGGTACCCACATCTCCTTCTTGTGCCGCATAAAACTTGGCATCATCCGCCATAAGTATCTCAAGCGTACCCGTACCTATGATACCGTCCTGCGGAAGCTTGTTCTGTCTTTGGAAGACCTTTACAGCAGCTATGGTCACATCTCCGTAATAATCCGTAGGCTCGTCATTCTCCATGAAGCCGAGTCTCATAAGTCTTTCCTGTATCCTATGAACTATAGGGTGTTTGTTCCGGATCTTATAACATCGGGAACCGGCTCTGTAGTTGCCACATCGACAGACAGTGACGGGAACGGTGCTCCTATCGCAGCTGCCGGAACTATATCCACCTGTGCGTTGCTATCCGTTGCGATATCACCCTCCGACACTTCACTTGTCTCGGATACCGCTGTCTTTTTATTTGTTGACACCATAGCTCTTACCCATACTACGGAAAGCAGGGCTATGATGACTGTAGGTACTGCCACCATGATAAGCTTACTCTTATCCCAATTTTTAAAAAAATTATTTCCTTCTTTCTTATCTCTTGCCATATTTTCTACCTGATATTTCCTAAAGTTTACTTAAACGATCGCTTAAAACTACAAAATCCTCTAAACTAAGAGTCTCGCCTCTTACACGTTCATCAAATCCCGAATCCCTTATGGCTTTGGCGATGACCTCTTTTGTAAATGTAATACCCGACGCATTGTTAAGACTGTTTTGCAATGTCTTTCTTCGCTGATTAAAAGAAGCCCTGATAAGTGCGAACATGAGTTTTTCATCTTTCGGCTCTACCGGCGCCTTCTCATGTAATTTTAATCTTATGACCGCAGACGAAACCGAAGGTCTCGGAATAAATGAATTCGGAGGCACATTAGCTACTATCACTGCATCCGTATAGTAAGCCACCGCCAATGATATCGCACCGTATTCTTTTGTACCGGGCTTTGCAATAAGCCTTTGCGCAACTTCCTTTTGTATCATCACGGTTATGCTATCAAGCTTTAATTTTCTTTCAAGCAGATCCATAATTATCGGGGTCGTTATATAGTAGGGAAGGTTTGCCACTACCTTTACTCTTTCCCTCAGCCTCTTTTTTTATAAGTGCTTCCAGATCGACTTTTAATACGTCTTCATTTAATAATACTACATTTTCATAAGCAAATAAAGTCTTTGCAAGTATCGGCATCAAATTTTTATCTATTTCTATTGCTATAAGTTTATGAGCCTTTTCAGCTATACGCTGACTGAGTACTCCTATACCCGGACCTATCTCTATGACCACATCTTCTTCGCTTATATCCGCAGCACTTATGATCTTATCAAGTACATGAGAGTCTATAAGGAAATTTTGCCCGTATTTTTTCTGAAATACGAATCCGTGTTCCTTTATGATATCTATAGTGTCCGATGCTTTTTCTATTCTGCCCTTCATTCACACCTACCTTAATTTAGGATACAATCTATGTGCATTTTCAGAAGTCTTTTCTATGACATATTCGGGACTGAATGCCTTTATATCGGATATGGCATTAACTATGTACGGTATATATGAAGACTCGTTTCTCTTCCCCCTGAAAGGTACGGGGGAAAGATAAGGACAATCCGTCTCCAAAACCATACTTTCCATCGGAAGATATTCGATAACTTCCTTTAATTTGTGAGCATTTTTATATGTAGCCACTCCTCCTATACCGAAGAAAAAACCGAGTTTTAAGTATTCCTTTGCCATTTCAAGGCTGTAAGAATAACAATGCATTACTATATTAAGATCTTTGGCATAAGCTTTTAATATGTCAAAGCTGTCTTTTGCTGCATCCCTTGAGTGTATCACCGCAGTAAGCCCAAGTTCCTTCGCAAGGTCCAATTGACTTACAAAATCTTCTTTTTGTTTTTCCTTATACTCGGTACTCCAGTAATAATCCAGACCTATCTCCGCTATGGCAACCACCTTATCATGTTTTGCCAGATTTTTAAGTTGCTCTATATAATCACCTTCAGACTCATGCACATTTGACGGATGTACTCCCACTGTAGCATATATATAGTCGTATTTGTCCGCCAAGGCTATACACTCTTTTGAGCTTTCTATATCTACAGCTATATTGACAATCCTGTCTATACCTTTACCGGGCAATCCGGCAAGCAGTTCGTCCCTGTCTTCATCAAATGCCTCATCATTGTAATGACTGTGTGTATCTATGATCCCCATAAAACTTTCCTTCCGAAACTTATTAAACTATTTTACAACATGTGGTCACGATCTGTCAGATCCATATACCGTTCCAACTTATCAAAGCGATGTATAAAAACATTATCACTTATATAAACCTCTCTTCCCGGTGAATAGATCTTATAAACAGTTTTCTTGATCAAGGAATTCACGGTAACATGTGCAACATGAACTTACTGATAAAGACTCATTAAATATGCGCTTATATTACTGTTGATAATATACAGTAACAATAAATGTCCCGGATAAAACACGTAAAACAAATATTTAAGTCCCTTACCCTTTTTACCGTTATAAAAGTACGTGATCGCCGCTCCCACTACAGCCATATCCAAGAACAAAACCGCAGTCGCACAAAACTTTACCCAGAATTTTTCCTTAAATAAATAATATACCGCTATTATTATAACACCTATATGTGAATAATCTGTTTTCAAAAACCATGCAATTAGAGCAAATATTAAAATTATAAATAATCTTATTATAAAATTTTTATCATATTTTTTTATTGCCATAAGCATAAGTATAGCTATCAAAAAAGTCCAAAGCACATTCTGATAACCTAGGTAAAGTGGGATACCGAAAAATGCAAGGTCATATATAGGCTCGGTTATCACCGCAAATATAAAAAGTCTTATCAGATACTTCTTTATATTTCTTGTGTGTATGAAGCCCTCCACTATACAAAAACAAAATATCGGAAATGATATCCTTCCTATGCCCCTCATCACATTGTAAATAAACTCAGTATCTATATTGAAAAGTTGCTCAACTATATCGAAATGCGGCATCATTGTCGCTGCTATATGGTCTATCAACATAGTGATAAGAGCGATCCATTTGAGTGCCGACAGATCGAGTACCTTGTATTTATTAGCAGACATAGGCTCCCGACCTCATATTCTTCTCCGGTGAAATTATTGAAAGATTACCCTCATTATCCCTCGGCACAAAGCACCATACCCTCTGAGGTAAGTCCGGCTATCTGCCTCGGTTTTAAGTTTACCAGCACAAGTACTTTCTTTCCTATGAGATCTTCGGGTTTTGTACCATGCCTTGATCCCGCTTAATATCTGTCTTGTGCTTGAACCTATTTTTTTATTTGTGAACATAAAAGTTTTTTTGATTTTTTTAACTTCCTCACAATGTATTATCTCGCCTATTTGAATCTGAAGCTTGTCAAAATCCTCATACTCAACTTCCGGCTTTGCCTCTATATCCATGCCATCATCGGACTCTTCCTCTACTGATGCCGCAGCATCATCAATACCGCTTAGGGCTTCGTACTCTTCCATGACCTTATCAAGTTCCAGTCTTGCAAAGAGTATTGAAGGTTTTTCCACAACTTTTATGCTGTCTGTAAGTCCGAATTTATCAAGGTCTTCGTACTCTCTTCTTGAAGCATTGAGCTGTGCCAATATAGCCTGTGATGTCTCCGGCATAAAGCTTTCAAGAAGGCTTGCTCCTATAAGTATAGATTCGGTAAGGTTATAAAGTACGGTTTTAAGTCTTTCTTTCTTGTCCTCGTCCTTTGCAAGTACCCAGGGATAGGTCTCATCTATATATTTATTCGATCTTTTAAATATATTCCATATCTCGCTGATTGCATCCGCAACCCTGAATCTTTCCATTTTTTCGGAAACTTTGGCTGCCGTAGAGCTCACAAGATCTTTAAGATCCTTATCAAGTGCCTTATCCTCTTCACTGTCGGCACTCTCCTGACCCTTTGATACCACGCCTTCAAAATACTTGTTTGACATGGATATGGTACGGCTTACAAGGTTTCCGAGTACATTGGCAAGATCTGAATTATATCTTTCGACTATCAGGTCCACGCTTATAACGCCGTCTCTGTCATAAGGCATCTCATGCAATACAAAATATCTTACGGCATCCACTCCGAAAAGTTTGACCAGGGTATCGGCATATAAGACATTGCCCTTGGACTTACTCATCTTGCCTTCACCCAGTAAAAGCCACGGATGACCGAATACCTGCTTAGGAAGTTCCACACCGAGTGCCATAAGGAATATAGGCCAATATATGGTATGGAATCTTACTATATCCTTACCTATCAGGTGCAGATCCTCCGGCCAATATTTTTTGAAACTGTCAGCACTTTCTTTATAACATTCATATCCGAGTCCCGTAATATAGTTACTGAGTGCATCAAGCCATACATAGGTCACATGTCCCTCATCGAAAGTTACCGGTATGCCCCAACTGAAACTTGTTCTTGAGACACAAAGATCTTGAAGTCCCGGTAAAAGGAAGTTATTCATCATTTCATTTTTTCTTGACACCGGCTGTATGAATTCCGGATGTGTATTTATATGCTCTATAAGTCTGTCGGCGTATTTGCTCATTTTGAAAAAGTATGCCTCTTCCTTAGCCGGCTGTACTTCTCTGCCGCAGTCCGGACAGCGTCCGTCAACAAGCTGCGCCTCGGTGAAGAAAGATTCGCAAGGAGTACAGTAAAGCCCCTCATAGCAACCTTTATATATGTCCCCCTGCTCATACAGTTTCTTGAATATATCCTGAACCACCCTTTTATGCTCGGGATCCGTGGTTCTTATAAACTTGTCGTACGAAGTATTCATCATATCCCATATTTGTTTGATAACACCGCTGGTCTCATCCACAAAGGTCTGCGGGTCTTTTCCGGCATCTTTAGCCTTTAATTCTATCTTTTGTCCGTGCTCATCCGTACCTGTCTGGAAGAATACATCATAGCCCTCGTATCTTTTAAATCTGGCTATTGCGTCAGCCATTATTATTTCATAAGTGTTGCCTATATGAGGTTTTCCCGAAGCATAGGCAATAGCCGTGGTCATAGCGAATATCTTTTTATCTTTATGTGTAGACATAGTATCTCCTTTTAAGTTTGCTATCATAAAATCAGAAAAGAGAGCCTGATATACCTGCCCTCTTGTTCTATAAATATTACAGTTCGCTAAACCGTCCTTCTTCACCGGTATCACTGCTGCGATCGGTATTCACCTGTACGTACGTTTTTATGACGGTCAGCACACGGATATACACATAATATTCGCCTGACATTGATCTGTCCCTCATATCGTGTGTATACGGCTTGCTCAAACTGTGATCTATAAACTAATTACTTGTTACTTTTTCATAGTCCAAATTGTATTTTATATCAGTTGTTTCGGATGTCGCCTTTCCGTTTATCTTAACTGTCAATGCATCAAGCTCATAATTCTCCACATACGTATTAGCCACAGCTACGAGTGTTCTCTTGTCCGTCATATCCAGTGCTGACAGATCCAGAGTAGCTTTTTTTCCTTCAATAACAAATGATAACATAGTGGTATCTGAAGGTATAACGCCGAACTCTATGAGTTTTTGCAATAAAAGATTGGCATCAAGTTCACTTGCGTCTATAGAATCCATATCTTTATCGATTCCGCCCGTACTGTCATCCTTGGTATAAACAGATACTACTGTAAGCACAGGTGCATTGGGATCGGGAACTTTATCATCCCTTCCTCCGGTCTCTTCGGCTACGGTCACCGGCTCACTTTGAGCACTATCGCTTCCGCTCTTTGAACATGCCGCAAGTGCAAGTATGACTCCTACAGTCATCATCGACACAATTACTTTCTTGAAAAATTTTACCATGAATTATTTCTCCTTATACTCTTAATAGTTTCCAGGTCTTAAGCTGAGCCACTATTAATTATTTTTAGGGTAGGTCTTCACAAGCCATTCATGAACCTTGAAAAGTGCATCGGTGACAAGTTTCACCTCATGATCCGACAAGCCGTCTATCATGGAGCTGAGCATCTTTTGATGAAATTCCCTATGTTTCATAAATGCAAGTTTGCCTTTTTCAGACAGTTCTATATATACAAGCCTCTTGTCTTCTATACCCCTTTCTCTATTGACATAACCTTTTCTTACCAAAGCGTTGATCGCCGTGGTAAGAGAGCCTATCGTTATTGACAGCTGAGCCGCAACGGTGGACATATTCTTCTTCACACCTATACCTATAGTATCAATGACATGCATATCATTATTGGTAATATCGGAAAAATCTGACTCAACAATAGCCCTGGATTCTATGTCGATTATATCATTAAATAAACTTACTAAGACTCCGTCAAGTCGGCTATACCTATCCACACATACCTCTCTTTATAAACATAATCAGCCAATATATTGTACTCTATAAAAACTACTTTTTCAATAAAAAATGCTACAGGTATATTACAAGATTATTTATAAACAACTAACCTTTTATTTATTTTTATCGTTTTGTCTGCCGTATATTCCGCTTAACATAGACATATGCCATATAAGTTCTTCACTAAATTCATCACTCTTCATCCTCCACTTCCAATTGTTTCCCATGGTGCTTGGGGTGTTGATACGGGATTCTTCACCTAATCCGAGGTAATCTTGCATAGGTATTATGACCGTATCTGCTATGCTTGACATGACCGTACGTATTGAATCCCAATGTAAATATTCATACGGTGTATTCTCACTGCCCTGATATCTTATCATGAATAATCTATCATCATGTGACAAGGTCTCAAGCCAAGCTCTCAGCGGTGAATTATCATGAGTTCCGGGTATATGCCACACAATTTCTTACGTAATTATGCGGTAAATACATATTTTCCGGGTTTTGATCAAAGGCAAATTCCAAAACTTTCATTGCAGGGAAGCCTGAATCTTCCACGAGTTTTATTACGCTGTCAGTCATTAGTCCCAGATCCTCGGCTATGATAGGAAGCCCTTCTTCGTATTTACCGGGATACTTCTTTTGGAAATACTCCGTCATCTTGTTAAATATATTCATACCCGGACCTTCGTTCCATATTCCTTCTATGGCATTTTCGGCTCCGTATTCTATTGAATAATATTCGTCAAATGCTCTGAAATGATCTACTCTTACATAATCATAGACCGACAAAGCATATTCAAGTCTCTTGATCCACCACTCATAATTGTTTTTCTTATGATAGTCCCAGTCATACAACGGGTTGCCCCAAAGCTGACCCTCTTTTGCGAAATAATCCGGCGGACAACCTGCAACGACCTTAGGCATATGCTCTTCATCGAATAAGAAAAGCTGTGCCTTGCTCCACGCTTCAGCCGAATCAAAGGCTACATATATCGGCATGTCGCCTATTATCTCTATCCCCTTATCATTGGCATATTTTTTAAGTTCCGACCATTGCTTGTTAAAAACCGTCTGTACCCAACAGAAGAACTCTATCTCTTTGTTAAGCCTTATCTTGGCTTTTTTTATCGCCGCCTCATCAAAACAACGCAAGTCTTCATCCCACTGATCCCAGGACTTACCCTCCTGCTCGTTCTTTATTGCCTGGTATAAGCAGTAGGTCTTCGTATCTTCCAAAAGCTCATCTATTTGCTTATTGAATTTACACTATCCTTTTCATCAAGTGTTTCCTTGAATTTTATATATGCCTTTTTTAATAACTTTTCTCTGTTTTTATATAACTTTCCGTAGTCTACATAACATTTATCATCAAACCACTCTATGTCTTTAAGATCTTCCTTACTTAAAAGTTCTTCTTCTATAAGCTTATCAAGATCTATATAATATAAATTCCCCGCAAAAGCACTCAGGCTTTGATAGGGAGAGTCTCCGTATGAAGTGGGACCGAGCGGAAGTATCTGCCAGTAACATTGACCGGCTTTACTTAAATTATCCACGAACTCGTATGCTTCTTTTGAAAATGTCCCTATACCGTAAGGACTCGGCAGACTCGATATGGGCAACAACACCCCACATGCTCTTTTCATAAATACTCCTGTAATGATTTTTTATTTTTGATACACATCTATCTTTTTGTGTGCCAGCTCTATATTATTCTCATCCAATTTTGCTTTGATCTTTTCTTGAATATCCCATTTTGTACTTAAAAAATCATCCGTATAACACCAACCTCTTGCACCTATCGTAAGTGACGAATCGGTGTAGGACTCAAGATATGTGATGATACCTCTTTCGGGGTCATTCTTTATGATCTTCTCATGCTTTTCAAAAACCGATTTCAATATATTTCTCGTCTTGATCACATCCGTATCATAGTTTACATATATCTTTATCTCAAGCATCCTCTTATTAAATGCCGTAGAATTGACTATCACCTTACTTGAAAGGCTGGCATTGGGTATACTAACCTTTTTGTTATCATAGGTCACAAGCGTGGTATATACTATGTCAATGACCTTTACAGTGCCTTCGGTATCTTCGAGAATTATATAATCACCTACCTTAAAGGCTTGGTAATGAGTATTATTATGCCTCCGGCAACATTGCTTAAACTTCCCTGTAAAGCAAGTCCGATAGCAAGTCCGGCTGAACATATCACCGTTATTATAGATGCCGAATTGATCCCGAGCCTTCCCGCCACTATGAATACCACTATGGTATAAGCGAAAAATCTGAATACCGATATAAGAAACCTGTCGACTCCGCTATCGACCTTTATAGCCATCAGTGACTTATGCATAAGTACAGTCAGCAACTTAATTATTCTGTTAGCTATAAAAATTATCAATATTATGATAAAGCCCTGGTACAATGCTGAAAGTATATCGGGAAGATGGTTTCTTAAAAGATCCATCGCTGTACTGGGCTTTACCCTATCAAGGTCTTCACTGATCTGCTCCGCAACCTCTGATGCTATAGTTTCCAGTGCGGCAGTTTCCGCAACGGTATCTAAGGCAGCAGCCTTTATGGCTGCCGCCTGCAGTGTCATATACAAAATACCTAACATTACTTCACCTTAGGGGAGAAGATCACAGTGCTAAGAGGCGGTATCTTTATATCTATAACAAGATTCTTACCTTCTTTATCTTCGACCGCCTTTACAGCTCTTGCATTCTTAATACCCTTTCCTCCGTAACTTTCAGAGTCGGAGTTGAATACCTCCTTATAACTTGCAGCATAAGGAACTCTTATTTCAAAGCTTTCATAAGTTACCGGAGTGAAGTTGCATACCACGAGAAGATCGTCTTCTTCATATTCGCTCTTTCTTACAAATGCGATGATATTCTCCTCGTATGAATAGCAATTGGTCCATTCAAAACCTTCCGGCTCCGCATCCAGTTTCCATAAAGATTCGTTCTTCTTATAGAAAGCATTAAGGTCTTTTACATATCTGTGCATAGCCGCATGCAACGGATCTTCAAGGATCTCCCACTCGATAGACTTATCTTCGTTCCACTCATGCTCCTGAGCAAACTCCTGACCCATGAATAAAAGCTTCTTGCCCGGATGTGTCATCATAAATCCGTATGCCACCCTAAGTTTGCCAGCCTGTCTTCTTTATAAAAGCCCGGCATCTTATTAAGAAGTGTATTCTTACCGTGTACCACCTCATCATGACTGAGTACCAGGATAAAGTTTTCACTGTATTGGTAAAGCATAGAGAAGGTCAGCTTCCCATAGTGGTATGACCTGAAATACGGATCGTTTTGCATATATGCAAGAAAATCGTTCATCCAGCCCATATTCCACTTAAAGTCAAATCCCAGTCCTCCGTCCGAAAGCTCTCCGCTTATCTTGGGCCAAGCCGTACTCTCCTCCGCTATCAAAAGCACATCATTGTATCTTGTCTTAAATATTGAATTAAGGTGCTTTAGGAATTCTATAGCTTCAAGATTCTCGTGTCCGCCGTTTTTATTTGCCACCCATTGCCCGTCGTCTCTTCCGTAATCAAGATACAGCATAGATGCGACCGCATCCATACGTATACCGTCTATATGATAATATTTTGCCCAATAGATAGCATTGGCGATAAGGAAATTACTTACCTGAGGTCTTCCGTAATTATATACATAAGTTCCCCAGTGCGGATGTGTTCCCTGTCTGGGATCCGCATGTTCATATACATGAGTCCCGTCAAACACCCCGAGTCCGTGCAGGTCTTTGGGGAAATGTGCGGGTACCCAGTCTATTATTACTCCTATATTTTGTGAGTGCATGTAATCCACAAAATACATAAAATCATGCGGAGTACCGTATCTTGAAGTAGGTGCATAATATCCCGTCACCTGATAGCCCCAGCTTCCGTCAAAGGGGGTGTTCCATGACCGGCATAAGCTCTATATGTGTGTAATTCATTTCTTTTACATACTTTGCAAGTTTTACCGCTATCTCCTTATAGTTATAAAACTCGCTGCCCGCTATTTCTTCACCGTTCTCATCAAACTTTCTTTCTTTTCTGATCCATGAACCCAGGTGCAACTCATATATGTTTATAGGACAACCGTCATAATTCTTACCGTCGCACTGCTTTAAGTCTCTGTCAAACAACCAGTCTTCGTCATCCCATACGTAATTTTTAAGATCATATACCAAAGAGGCGTTATCCGGCCTTAATTCACTGAAAAAGCCGTAAGGATCCGCCTTTAACATAGGCTCACCCTTAATAGTCTTTATTTCGTATTTGTAGTTGTCGAGATTCCCCACTCCGGGTATAAATATCTCCCATATACCGCTGTCCTTGATCTTACTCATCTGATGCAGTCTTCCGTCCCACAGGTTAAAATCTCCGACTACGGATATTCTCATTGCCTCAGGTGCCCAAACTGAAAAATACACACCCTCGATACCGTCAACTTTTACAAGATGTGCTCCCATTTTTTCAAATATATCATAGTGCACACCTCTTGCAAATCTGTCAAGATCGTCGTCATTGTATAAGCTGAACTTCATGTAACTTTCCTGTCTGTCTACACTGTTATACTCATACACTACATGATAGTGGTATTTCGGAATAGTTTTTTGTTGCAGTAACACCGCAAAAAAACCGGCATCGTCTTGTCGCTTCATATCGACTTCTTTAGCTGTTTTTTCCAGACACAACTTAACTTCCTTGGCGTTAGGAAAAAAACACTGTATAAGTATTCCCTCTTCTATCTTTTTGGCTCCGAGGATCTCATGCGGTCTTGAACTTTCAGAATATACTATGTCTTCTATTTGTGCCCAGTCCATAAGATTGTAAAGTATATCTTCCATAAACTATTACCTCCAATAATATTTTCAGCCACCACTTTTGTACTTTTTGTTAATTTTATATATCAATACGACTTTATGCTGATTTTATCATATAATTCATACTTAATACAGTATAAAATTAAATAAGATATATATATTTCACAAAAATATAACTTGTATATAAGTTGTTTATATTCTAAAATATTTATCGTATGTTCTTAGGACCTGAAATTTACAGTATTTAAAGAGCGATCCGGGCGATCCGGTATTTTTTACACATATAAGGGTGAGGATCAGATAGTACATTTTAATTCGATCATTTACAACTTAAGTTCCCTTATGCTGTAAAAGAGCTGTAGGTCTATGTCGCAAATACTGTACAAAGCCTAACTTATCAATATGTAAAGGAGATATTATGGCAAATAACAACGACAATAAAAATAATAAATCTAATTTGATGGCAGAGATAAAAAGCTGGCTGGGTATCATCATTACGGCTGCGGTTATAGCTTTTTGCCTTAATACTTTTATTATAGCCAACTCACATGTTCCTTCCGCATCTATGGAGAATACCATTATGACAGGGGACAGGGTCATAGGCTTTCGACTTTCTTATCTTTTTGAAGAGCCTGAAAGGGGCGATGTGATCATTTTCAGATTCCCCGATGATGAGAAGACTTATTATGTTAAAAGGATCATCGGTATTCCGGGAGATGTGATAGATATAAAGGACGGACATGTATACCTTAACAATTCCGATACTCCTCTTGATGAGCCTTATATAAAAGAACCTATGATACCTGAACCGGATATGCATTTTGAAGTTCCGGAGAATGGGTATTTTTGCCTGGGAGACAACAGAAATTCTTCGGGAGATGCAAGATATTGGCATAATACTTACGTATATAAGAATAAGATCATATCAAAGGTCATATTCAGATACTTCCCGAATATAAGTTTGATAAAATAAGAATTTTATAAAAAGAGCAACAAAAATGACCCTCCTTATATTATATACTTACTCGCAAAGTTTTATGAAAGCTTTCGCAGATTCACACAGACCGTGGAACTTGACCTATCCGCCTGCCGGGTGGGAGTCTTTTGCAATAAGCTTAAATCTTTAAGCGTTAAATATATGATCGTAAGGAGGGTCGTTTATTTACCCTTAGATGTATTTTTATTCTTCTATCAGTTCAGCGACTTTATTGATATCAACGAGTACTCCGCCGCCGGAACCTATAGTTTTATTACCGTATCTATAGCTTGGAACGGCAGCAAATTGAAGCTCTGACCATACAAGCATATTGGCACTGTCAAGCACGTCCTGATACTTATCCGAATTAAGCACCTCTCTCACACTGTCTTCATCGGCACCGCACATTTTTGCAAAGTCGGTAAGTAAAGACTTATCTTCTATACTGAGATCCTTCTTAAAATATGCCTCATATACGAGAAAATTAAATTTATTAACATCCAACTCATTATCTTTGAGATAATATACTACCCTTGCAGCAAGATCGCTGTGCATCTTAGCGGGTTCAGGCTTCGGATGAGCCTCACATGCTATATAATTTACATATACTTCTTCATTGCCTTCAAGAAACTTCTTAAGTTCCATAAGTCCCTGATAGCAATACGGACAAGCCAGATCATAAAATAATTCCAATTCCTTTTTCATAACTCAAATCCTTCCTTTAAATTTCTCTAGATTTCATAAGTCTGTATAAAAAGTAAATACCTATCATTGCAACTATACACTCACATACTAAAAGTGAAGACCATATCCCCGGCATTAAAAATAACTTACTTAATATTATCGCCGACGGTACTATTATAAACAAACCTCTGCAAAGTGATATTATTTGAGCAGGTAATGCTTTTCCCATAGATATAAAAACTATAGAACTTATTATATTAAATCCCAAAAAAGGTATAGCCGTAAAATAGATCTTCAATCCCTCAACAGCCATCATTTGCAGGTTTGTGTCATTTTCCTTGTTAAAAATAAATGCTATATCTGAAGCACAGACATAGATGGTCACATATATTATCACAGACAACAAAAGCATCAGGATAAGAGCATATCTTAATATCTTCTTGATCCCGGATACCTCCCCGGCTCCGTAACAGGTGCTTATCAACGGCTGTATCGCCTGGGATATACCCGTATAGATCGATGTTACCACTATGGATATATTCGCCACCACACCGTAGGCTGCCACTCCGGTATTGCCGGATATCCCGAGTATGAGTATGTTGAAAACTATGATCACCACGCCGCTTGCCAGCTCCGTGATCAACGAGGGTAGCCCTAATTTTAATATACCAAATATTTTAATAAAATCAAGCTTACATTTTAAGAACTTAAAATTATTTCTCTTTTTATCTTGTGAAGCGACAGTATAATAAGGCTTATAAACGGTGCGCAACCGGTAGCAAGAGCCGCTCCGAACATCCCGAGTTTCATTGGAAATACAAAGATGTAATCAAGAACTATATTTGAAAAACTGCCTATTACCATAGCTATCATGGCAAGTGTAGGAGCATGATCGTTTCTTACAAAGCATAAAAACATTGAATTAGCCATGAAAGCCGGTGCACAATAAAGTATTACCCTAAGATAATCAACTGTCATGTCCGCAATGTTCTCATCCGCCCCGAGAATCTTTACAATAAATTTTACAGCAGTTATCCCGAGCAGTACAAAAAACAAACTGAGTAAAAGTCCGCTGATCACTGCCGATGAAAATATTTCATTGGCCTCTTTTTCATGCCCCTGAGCCTTTAATATAGTATATTTTGTAGAAGCACCTATACCAAACATCAGTCCGCTGCCTTGTATGAAGCTGAATGCCGGAATAGCTATATTAAGAGAGGTAAGTCCCAATGTACCTATACCCCTTGCTATAAAGAAGGTATCAGCCAAGATATACACCGATATGGCAAGCATTCCCAATATATTATTTACGCTGTAGCTTATGAATTTTTTTAATAAATTTTCCCTCATATACTCAAATATCTTCTTAAAACATATCCGGATCCTATTTTTATTGAAATTCAAGAAAAGTACCGACCGAATTTTAATTATCCTACACTCTAAAACCAGCACCTTACACCCGAAAACAATATGTTAATTTTATATTAAATAAAATAATAAAGCAAGCTGATTTTAATAAGCCCTTATTATAACTGTAACAGACATAGGTTTTATAAATAAAGACGACAAAAAGCTTAAATCTGATTAGCCGTTTTTTTAACTAATGACATCAGTTTTATGAATAAATACAACAAAAAAAGAACTCAGCTCTCAGCATCATAAAAGCTAAAGTCCTTTTTTATCGTCTATTAACCTTTGTTTTATTCCCTCAAATATCTTGTTCCTCGCCTTTGTCGCATCTTCTGCACTCAGAGCTTCCACATGTTCCAGCGGATATTTAAGTCCCATAGTTTCATACTTTACAGTTCCCATCGTATGATAGGGCAGTACGTCAAGTGCTTTTATGTTCTTAAGAGAGCCTAAGAAATACCCGAGTTCATATAAGAATTTATCATTGTATGTATATCCCGGAACCACAACATGCCTTATCCACACATCCTTTTTCTTATCCGAAAGATATCTTGCGAAATCTATTATAGAAAGGTTTTCTCTTGAAGTAAGTCTGATATGTTCTTCATTATTTATATGCTTTATATCAAGCAGAAAAAGATCCGTAACTTCCAAAAGCCTGTCGAACTTTTCCACAACAGCGGGATTTGCCGCATTGAATGTGATACCGCAGGTATCTATACAGGTATGTACTCCCAAAGCCTTTGCCTTTGTAAAAAGCTCAATAATAAAATCCATTTGCAAAAGAGGCTCTCCTCCGGTGCAGGTTATACCGCCTCCCGTCAAATATGCTTTATATTTATTATAGTCCTCTATTATCTCATCCGCAGTCATCTGCTTACCCACACCGACTTCCCAAGTATCCGGATTATGACAATAAAGGCATCGCATAGGGCAGCCCTGTAAGAATACCACATAACGGACACCGGGACCGTCAACGGTCCCGAATGTCTCTATAGAGTGTATATTGCCTTTAGGCATATTACATACCCTTGTGGAATGTCCTTGAGATAACATCATCCTGCTGTTCTTTGTAAGTTTGTTGAAGTTAACGGCATAACCCGAAACTCTTACGGTAAGCTGCGGATACTTCTCCGGATGTTCCTGTGCATCAAGCAGTGTCTCCTTAGAGAAGACATTGATATTAAGATGATGTCCTCCGTTTACTGAATATCCGTCCAACATACTTACCAGATTATCTATTTGTGCATTTGTTGCCATGTTTTTTTCCTCCTTTAATCTATGCCCTCATGCAGTGTAGGCACCGAACATGCCGTATTATTACCGCAGGCACAATCATTGTTTACTTGTAACTTTTTATCTTTACTTATAACCTCGAGATGACCGCTTCCGTTATCCATTGCATCATCTAAAAGGCTTACCAGGTAATCGATATCTTTATCGGTCGTTTTCATAACGAGCTCTCCTATAATAACTATTTATAGTGCTTATTTGTTATCGTGTAGACATTAGGGCTATACATACAGAGTATAGCCTTCTTATATTTAACCAAAGACAAATGTCTTTTCCTTCAATAACGATTATTTTATACTAAGCTCCAATTCAGCTTCCTTTGCCAATGTATCAAGGTCAAGCTCGCCGGCAAACACCTTATTATCCTTACCGAGTGCACCCGGTATTATAGAGAATGTGTTGGATATTCCATCCTTCGCAGACTCAAACGGAAGTTTTGAAACTGATGTGAGTGAAGCCAACGCACCATGTGTATCTCTTTGGTGCATAGGATTGGCTCCCGGTGCAAAAGGCTCTCCGTAACGTCTTCCGTCAGGAGTGTTTCCTGTTTTCTTACCATAGACTACGTTAGATGTAATAGTAAGTATTGACATAGTAGGTATTGAATTCCTGTATACATGATGCTTTTTGATCTTATTCATAAAGCCCTCTACAAGCTCTACGGCGAATTTATCAACTCTGTCATCATTGTTACCGTACTTAGGGAAGTCTCCTTCTATCTCATAATCCACTACTACGCCGTCCTCATCTCTTACAGCCTTTACCTTGGCATACTTGATAGCACTTAATGAGTCTGCAACCACTGACAGTCCGGCTATACCTGTAGCAAAGAATCTGGTGACCTCTCTGTCATGAAGTGCCATCTCAAGTGACTCATAAGAGTATTTGTCATGCATATAATGTATAACATTGAGTGTATTGACATAAAGCTTTGCAAGCCACTCCTGCATATCATCAAACTTGCTCATGACATCATCAAAGTCAAGATACTCCCCTTCAACAGCCCTGAACTTAGGACCTACCTGAAGCTTGGACTTTTCATCCACACCTCCGTTGATAGCATAGAGCAGGCACTTTGCCAGGTTAGCTCTTGCTCCGAAGAACTGCATCTCCTTACCTATGGTCATGGAAGACACACAGCAGGCTATTGCATAATCATCTCCATGCTCAGGGCGCATGATCTCATCATTCTCATACTGTATAGATGAGGTATTGATAGACATCTTCGCACAGTATCTCTTGAAATTGATCGGCAGTTTGCTTGACCAAAGTACCGTAAGATTAGGCTCCGGAGATGTGCCAAGATTCGTCAGTGTATGCAGATATCTGAAAGAGGTCTTTGTGACCAAAGGTCTTCCGTCAACCGACATACCTGCAAGAGACTCTGTGACCCAGGTGGGATCTCCCGAGAATAACTGATTATACTCCGGAGTTCTTGCAAACTTTACAAGTCTTAATTTCATGATGAAGTGATCTATGATCTCCTGTGCTTCAGATTCGGTAATAAGTCCCTTTTCTATATCACGCTGTATATATATATCCACAAATGTGGAAGTTCTTCCAAGACTCATCGCCGCACCATTTTGCTGCTTGATCGCCGCAAGATATGCAAGATACAGCCACTGTACGGCTTCCTTTGCATTCTCTGCCGGTCTTCTGAGGTCAAAACCGTAGATCTCTCCCAGTTGTATAAGCTCCTGCAATGCTCTGATCTGCTCGGAAAGTTCCTCACGCAGCCTTATCTCATCAGCATCCATAACGTCTACATTGACATTCAGCTGCTTTTTCTTATCCTCTATAAGATGATCGAGTCCGTAAAGAGCAACTCTTCTGTAGTCTCCTATGATTCTTCCTCTTCCGTAAGCATCCGGAAGTCCGGTAATTATACCCGACTTTCTTGCCGCTCTCATCTCAGCGGTATAAGCATCGAATACACCTTGATTATGAGTTTTTCTGTATTTGGTGAAAATATCCACCACCTCATCATCTACCTTGTATCCGTAGGACTCGCAAGACGTTTCCGCCATACGAATTCCGCCAAAGGGCTGCAAAGATCTTTTGAAAGGCTTATCGGTCTGAAAACCCACTATCTTTTCAAGATCCTTGTCAAGATATCCGGGACCGTGACTTGTAATAGTGGATACTATCTTGGTATCCATATCAAGCACTCCTCCTGCCTCTCTTTCCTTCTTAGACAGCTCCATGACCATGTCCCAAAGCTTTGATGTAGCCTCGGTGGGCGGAGCAAGAAAACTGTCATCTCCCTCATACAGAGTATAATTATCGTGTATGAAGTCTCTGACATCTACACGTTCACACCACTTACCCGGTTTAAAACCTTCCCATGCCTTTTGCATAGTAAAACCTCCTTGTTGATTTTTTTATTTCAGAATTAAAAATTATCATATATAAAGTAACTTTTAGTCATCGGCTTATACCCCCTCGGACCATGCTGTATAACAAATCGGATCACATAGGATTTTATAATTAGTTATATACATAGCAATCACTATATTGAAAGTATACTAAATTAGTAGGAATAGTCAACAAGGCTTCTGCTCTTTTTTGTATACAAAATAACAAAAGGGTAGGTTTTCCTAACTTGTATTAAAGAAAGTACATTTTTAGGGGGTTTACAAGTGTTTTTCCGGACTCTTATGTATGTTTTTTCAAACTATTTATTCGACTTTTAGCATGGCTTTTGGTCTGACAGGTTTTGTGGACTTTTTTCAGACAGGTTTTCGATCTATTTGCGTATATTTTTTTTGATTTTATGCTTCAAGGAATCGTATATTTAGCTTGGCTTATCATTCTTGATTGTTATTATTTTAACTATTGTTTGACATATTACAGCCCGACCATATACATAATATATATGATCGGGCTGTAATGCAGAATTTATATCTGTATTGATCAAGAGTTTTTTTGAATACATATAATCTCACCAAACTCTTATATAGAGCTGATAAGTTATATAATTAATAACTGTTTTAAAATGCTGTATTTATGACTCACCGAACTCACTTACCAAAGCTGATACTGTCTGCTTAGCATCCCCGTAGATCATGACTGTATTATCATTGGTAAAGAGAGGATTTTCAAGTCCCGAGAATCCTGTACCCTTACCACGCTTTAATACGAATACCGTCTTAGCCTCAAATGCATTGATAATAGGCATTCCGTAGATAGGTGAGCTCTTGTCTTCTATAGCCGCAGGGTTTACGACGTCATTGGCACCTATAACTATAGCCACATCCTGCATAGGCATGGTAGGGTTCATCTCATCTGCAGTCTTTAACTGTTCATACGGCACATCCGCTTCTGCCAAAAGTACGTTCATATGACCCGGCATTCTTCCGGCAACAGGGTGTATTGCAAAGCTTACTTCCGCACCGTTTTCCTCAAGCTTTGCAGCAAGCTCCTTGACCGCATGCTGTGCCTGGGCAACCGCCATACCGTATCCCGGTATAAATACTACGGAATTGGCAGCTTCCAATATAAGGAAAGCATCTTCTACAGACAAAGCCTTAGGCTCTTTTTCTTCTCCTGCCTTAGCCTTGGAGCCTGTAGCACCGAAGCTACCGAATATAAGGTTGTAAAGAGTTCTGTTCATAGCCTTACACATGATAAGTGTAAGTATAACTCCCGAAGCACCTACCAAGCAGCCTGCAACTACAAGTACGGTATTGTCTATAACAAAACCGGCAAATGATGCAGCCACACCTGAGAAAGCATTAAGAAGTGATATGATAACCGGCATATCTCCACCGCCTATCGATACTACCATGGTAACACCGAGGACAAGGAAGAGTATTGTAATTATCACCATGCAAAGTACTTTTAATGCCAGATTTTCAAAGAATGTATAGCCCAGTATTGCCAAAAGTCCTACTACAACCAAAATTGCATTAATAAGGTTTTTAGATGGAATAACCGTCTGTTTCTTAAACATTTTTCCTGAAAGCTTACCCCAAGCAACTACCGAACCGGTAAAGGTAATAGCACCTACCGCTATGGTAAGTCCGCCGGTAAATGTGGAAAATGCATCAAAAAACGGTTCTTCCAGATTTGCTTTATTGGTAAATTCCGCTATGGCTACCAAAAGTGAAGAAAGACCGCCAAAACCGTTAAACAAAGCAACAAGCTCAGGCATACCGGTCATTTCCACTTTCTTGGACCATATAGCACCTATTACACCACCTACAACAATACCTGCAATTACAAATACATAGCCCATCATTACCATGCCGATATCATCATTGCCCCAGTTGCTTAAACCGCTTTCAAAAAGCACCGCAACTACCGCTATAAGCATACCTATAGAGGAATAAAAATTACCTTTTCTGGCTGTATCCGCTTTACCCAGCATCTTAATGCCTCGTATAAAGAATATACAGGCAATCATATATGCAACTATTAAGGCACTTTGAATATAATTAATAGTACTAATGTCCTGTAATAAATCTTCCATTACTTCTTATCCCCCTTCTTCTTAAACATACCGAGCATTCTGTCCGTAACCATGTATCCGCCTATAACATTGATAGTGGCAAATACTATTGCAAGAAAACCGAGTATCATTCCTGCCCAACTGCCAAGGCTGACTGCAGTTACGGTAATCGCACCTACTATGGTTATACCTGAAATAGCGTTAGTACCTGACATAAGAGGTGTATGAAGCTGAGAAGGAACCTTGGATATAAGCTCCACACCCAAATGCGGATATTACAAATATAAATATAAGCATTAACATGATTATTTACCTCCGTCCTTAAATCTCTCATGAATCACTTCACCGCCCTTGGTTATAAGGCAGCCCTTCATGATCTCGTCTTCAAGTTTCACATCAAGTTCCTTGCTTTCTTTATTATAGAAATGTGTAAGGAAGGCTGATATATTACCTGAAAGCATCTTGGATGCATCATACGGTACCTGTCTTTCCAGCATATCACCGGACATAATGGTCACTCCGTTCTCGGTTACCACATTCTCAAAAAGCACGGAACCTTCAACGTTACCGCCGGTAGATACTGCCATATCCACTACTATAGATCCCGGTTGCATACGGGCAAGAACATCCTTGGTTATAAGCACAGGTGCCTTTCTTCCGAATACCTTGGCAGTTGTAATAACTATATTGGACTTTTCACATACCTTAGCCTGCGCTTCCTGCTGCATGGCTATCTGCTCCTTGGTAAGCTCCTTGGCATAACCTTGAGCAGTCTGCCCCATCTCTCCGAGGTTTATTTTAACAAAGCTTGCACCCAGTGACTTTACCTGCTCCTCGACTACAGGTCTTGTATCAAAGGCTTCGACCCTTGCTCCCAGTCTCTTTGCTGTAGCTATAGCCTGAAGACCTGCAACACCTACACCTATAATAAATACTCTCGCAGGTGATATGGTACCTGCCGGTGTCATCATCATCGGGAATATCTTAGGGAGTTTCGCCGCCGCATTAATTACAGCCACATAACCCGCAAGTGAGGTCTGTGAAGACTGCACGTCCATCTTCTGAGCCAATGTGGTCCTCGGTATCATCTCCAAAGATACCGCCATGGCTTTTTTCTCTACAAATTTATTGATAAGCTCCTTTTCGTTAAAAGGATCGAGATAACTTAAATGCAGTGTATCTTCCTTCAAGTTATCTATATTGGACGGTTTGAGTATCCTGACAACAATCTCACTGTCCGCATAGCCCGACTCGGCACTCTCTATCACCTCGGCTCCGGCGCTTACATAACTCTCATCCGGGAATCCCGACTTGACTCCCGCACCGCTTACCACCTTGAACTCAAAGCCCATATTCTTGAGCTTTTTGATATCATCGGGTATCAGAGCAACTCTTGTTTCCAGAGAGTCTTCTTCTCTACAAAGCAAAACTTTTTTCATATATTGTCTTTCCTTTCGTAGTTTTTATCACTTCTAACGGTTAGTACCACCTACCTCTTATAGTATATGACAAATATAACTTTTTTTCAATCGACTTTTATACAATTTTCCGTATATGTTTTTATTTTGACATTTGTTTATGTGCTATTTTTACTTGTTTATAAAATGTCAATGCTTTTTACACTGTATTTTTACCTAAAATATTTATGGCTGTTATTAATATTATTCATAACACGTTCTTTTATCATACCGGAAGAATTTTTCAACAAAAAACAGGATCCCAAGATCCTGCTTTTATTATAAACTTACGTTTTAGCTTATTTTGATTTTAATATCTCCAAAGCTCTGTTCAACTGGTTATCACTTGCTTCACCCTGAACAGCGTCCTTGTCAAGCTCTACAACCTCGTCCGGCTCTATACCCTTACCGTGTAAGTCAAAGCCTGACGGTGTATAATAGTGCTGTGTGGTTATCTTTACAGCTGAACCGTCACTTAAAGGCACTACAGACTGTACTATACCTTTTCCGAAACTCTTCGTTCCTATCAAGGTTCCGTACTTGAAGTCTTTTATCGCACCCGAGAACACTTCCGATGCACTTGCGGAATCACCGTTGATCAAAACAACTATGTCCATATCGAGTTTTGAACTTTCTTTGGGAAGTAAATTCCTCTCTTTTACCGTTCTTATCTTCGGTATAAAGTACCACACCCTCCGGAAGTATGTAATCAAGCATATCTATAGTTGCACTTAAAAGTCCTCCCGGATTATCTCTTAAGTCTATCACCAGCTTAGTTACCGATTGCTGCTTGAATTCTTCTATTGATGACTTAAACTGCGGATAAGTAACTTCATCGAACTGATTGATCTTCACATAACCTATATTATCTTCAAGTATCTTGCTCTCGACTGTAGGTACCTCTATAGAACGCCTTGTCACCGAGAAAGTATGCTCTTTGGCATCGTCTCCCCTTATAACGGTGATCTCTACCGCACTTCCTTCAGCACCTTTGATATAAGTTCCCACAAGAACTTCAAGATCCATACCGTTGACATCAACATCCCCTACTTTATAAATTATATCTCCAGGCATGATACCGGCTTCTTCGGCAGGACTTCCCGGGAAAACTTTAAATATGGTTATTATTCCGGTGTTGACATTCTTGTTGATCATGGCACCTATTCCGTAATAAGTACCGCTGGTATCCTGCATCAGATCATTATACTCTTCCTCGGTATAGTATACCGTATACGGATCTTTGAGTCCCGACATAAAACCTTTGTATATTCCGTTCTCTACATCTTCCGTATTTTCGTCAAAGAGGAAATTCTTATCTATTATTTTTTGCAGATTTTCCAGCTTGTTACCTATCTTACCCATATCAAGCTCTGCGTCATCACCCGATCCCTTTTTATCCTTTGAGTTCGAACCCTTGGATATAGATTTATCCGGATCATCGGACGATTCGTAACTGTAAGAATTTTTACTTGATTCCGAGAACCTGTTTGCAAAAAATATAGTGACAGTCACTGCGCTAAGAAAGAGCCCTGCGACCAATCCAAGTATTAAACCAAGTCCCAGATATGTAGATCCGTAAGGACCCTGTATATGTCTTTTGTTGTCGGTATTCTGAACATTACCGGTATTTTGAGCCGCTTGATACTTACTTTCTTTATCATTTGCAGAAGGCTCCTGAAATATGGGGTTTTGCTCTCTTTGACTTACTTCTTCATTGGCTTGAACATCCCTTGTATTGTCTGTTGCGCCTTGCGAAGTCTTAAGCTCATCATTTACATTTTCATCTAACATCTATTAATAAACCTGTCTTTCCATATACTTCATATATTTAACAACCATAAGTGCGATCTTAAATGTTATAGCATCCTCAAATACTCTAAGGTCAAGACCTGTGATCTTTTGCAACTTATCAAGTCTGTATACCAGAGTATTCCTATGAATGTAAAGCTGCCTTGAGGTCTCGGATACATTAAGACTGTTTTCAAAGAATTTATGTATGGTCACTATAGTTTCTTCATCGAAATCATCAGGGCTCTTATTTTCGAAAACTTCCCTTATGAACATCTTGCAAAGAGGTATCGGCAACTGATATATAAGTCTTCCTATACCCAGTCTTGCGTAAGCCACGATATTCTCACCGCTGTAGAATATCTTACCTACATCAAGTGCCATTCTGGCTTCCTTATATGATCTTGACACTTCTCTGATCTCGTTGATCACAGTTCCGTAAGCTATGTTGACCTTGTTCATACCCATAGTCGCAAGCTCGTCTATGATAAGCTTAGCGATCTTATCAAGTTCGTCATAAGTAAAATTATCCTTAACTTCTTTTACCAAAATAATATCCTTCTCATCCACGGCTGTGACAAAATCCCTGGCTTTATTGGTAAATAAAGCTCTGATATTCTCAAGAGAATTGGTATCTCTTTGTGTCTTGGTCTCTATTATATAGACAACTCTTTTTGTATTGGTCTCTATGTGAAGTTTCTTTGATCTGTTATAGATATCCACTAAAAGAAGGTTGTCTAAAAGCAGGTTCTTTATAAAGTTATCCTTATCAAATCTCTCTTTGTATGCAACAAGCAGATTCTCTATTTGAAAAGCCGCAAGCTTACCCATCATGTATGTATCGTCATTATCTCCCTTGGCAAGGAGAATGTATTCAAGCTGATGCTCATCAAAAACCTTAAAAAATTGAAATCCGCTTATAACTTGAGAGTCTGCCGGCGAAGCTACAAATGATACAACTGCATCTTCATACCTGTTATCATCAGGAAATGTAGCAGCAAGCATCTTACCCTCTGTATCACAAATACCCAATTCTGTTCTACTTATACTTTTAAGCCCATCTATCGTGCTTTGAAGAATTTGATTTGAAATCATAATCCCGGCTCCTTTGTGTGTATATTTTACAATTATATTTTTAATAATAATGCAACTTGACGAAAAATACAAGACATAATCGGGTATATACAAGATTTTTTAGTGCATATTCAATTATAAATACTTAATTTTTTAATGAAATATACAGAAATATATAAAATCTCTCTTGAATAAAACACAAAAAATCAATAAATACGTTCCGTTCTGTAAAAAATCTGTATTTTGTATATTACTCTTCAAAGCCTTCTCCGAGCACCTCTCTTGCATCAGACACTATTACAAAGGCTTCTTTATCTATCTTTTTTACCAGGTCTTTTATATCCGCTATCTCTTTTGGAGAAACCGCACAGTAAAGCATGGTCTTATCGGCTTTTGAATACATACCCACAGCTTTGATACCGGTCACACCTCTGTTCATATCATTCATGATAGCCTTGGATATGTTGTCCGCATTTTCGGAGATGATGAATACCTGTTTTGCGAACTTGATACCCTCAAGTATGTAATCTGACATCTTGGTCCCCACATATATAGCTATAAGTGCATACAGTGCTTTTTGTACTCCGAATGCGAATATACCTCCGACCACTATCGCACCGTCTACGTATTGCAGGATCTGGGCAATACTTATATGCCTTATCTTCTTATGCAAGGTTGCCGCTATCATATCCGTACCGCCGGTACTTGCCTTATATCGCAGTACCATTCCCAGACCTAATCCCTGTATTACCGCACCGAATACAGATGAGAGCAAAAGATCGTCCGGAGCTACCGGCATTGTAGGGATAGCATAAAGTGCCACTGAAAGTAAAACTGTAGATATCAGTGTCTTTTTAATAAACTTCCATCCGAGTACAGGTATGGCTATAAGAAATATAGGAATATTCAATGCAGTGTTAGTTAACCACAAAGGTATACCGGTGAAATATTTTATAACAATGGCAGCACCCGATACTCCTCCCGTAACCAGGCTTGCAGGGTCCAGTAAATTCTTAGCCGCAAATGCAACCAATACCGTACCGAATATAATAATCGCATATTCTTTTATAGTTTCTTTTAACTTATAGTTCATCTTAACCCAAATTCTCCCTTTATGATTTTCCTTTTTCTGTTTTATATTTTTTCTGTTTTATATTTTTTCTATATGATCTTCATATATCTTTATCTTATTACTCTTATAGAGATTGCCTATTGCACGTTTGAACGCATTTTTGCTGATACCCAGTACTTCTTTTATCTTTTCCGGACTTGAATCATCTCCCAGCTCAAGTCTTCCCTGTTTTTTATCCAGTAAGTCCGCTATCATTTTTGCGTCTTCACCAAGTTGCAGGTAAGCCTTTTTTCTATGACTTAAATCAAGCTTGCCGTCTTCTCTTACCCTTAATACCCTTGCTTCTATTACATCACCTATTCTGTAACTTTCGTAATTCTCTATCCTCGGTATCATACCGAAATATTTATCTTCCACCGCAAGCATTACACCTACATCCCTTAACCTGTAGACCCTTGCCTTTACCACATCGTCTTTCTTATGTTCCTGTGACGGCTGTAAATATTTATATATCCTCATGCTCAGTGCAAGCCTGTCGCTCCTGTCCACATAAAGCGCCATAAGCACCTCATCTGCGGGCTTTGGACTTCCTTCCATCTCTTTGAAAGGAAGAAGTATATCCTTATCTATGCCTATATCCACAAAGGCACCTATTTTAGATACCTCCTTTACTCTAAGTGCTGCCAACTCTCCTACACAAAGTTTGGGCTGCTTAGTCGTAGCTATCAGCCTGTCCTCACTGTCTTTGTATAAGAATACTTCCAGCTTATCTCCTATCTGAGCATCTTTCGGTACCTGCCTTATAGGAAGTAACACCCCTCCTTTTGTATCATAATCTCCTACATCCACCAGATATACACCGAAGTCTTTCTTTCTGGCTATCTCCAATGTCTGTATCTTGCCAAGCTCCATACTACCCCCATTCCTTTAATCGTTCCTTTTGCCCGATCTATTGCTTTATTCCCCTTGTTTGTGTTGTCAAACCTCCCCTGTGGTTTATTCACACTAAGGGGCTTGAATTCATTCTTAATTACATAGTGACAATTATTTTGTATAAATGCTTTTATGCAAAACTTACGATTGCATAACTTTCATTGTTCTCTCCCGTTAATTCTACTACTTTTGTATGATTATCAAAAGATAATTTTGAAATTATTTTATCCCCGAGTTTTGCTGCTGTCTTATACTGTACATTGATATATTTTATAGCGTCCTTACTTTCCAATGCATCTTTGGCTATTTCCACATAGTAGGCATTATTTACGTGATGGTTGGTATCTATATACTGCCTTGTGATAAGTGTTTCTCCCACCGGGATCTGCTCACCCGGTATATTTATCTTTCTCTGCGTCGCCGGCATATCAAAACGAACCTTGTCGTGATTCATGTACACAGCCACATCCTCAGCCTCTACCTTTTTAGGCTTTCCGTTGGCAATGTCATAATAAAACCATATTGAATCCGCACGAACCAACAATTCACCCTGATCATCTTCTATGGCAAAATTCCTGTAACCGTACATATTCTTAAAATCATATGCAAATGTATATATCTTTATCTTGTCACATAATTTCGGTCTTTTTAGGATCTCGACCTGCCAATTTGCAAGCCACCATGCAACATTCTTAGACTTAAGGTAGTCTATACCCTTTCCCAGACTTTCGGATTGAAATGTAGAACAATCCTGAAAATAATTAAATATGGAAAGTAAAGAAAGTTTTCCGCTTTCATCAAGTTCGGAATATCTTACCATGCTATCAAAACTATACATATTCAAACCTCTTTTCTAAAACGTATCTCTCCGACTTAAAGAGTATCCCCGAAACAAACGAAACTATCGAAATGAATTTTAAGATCAAACTTCCGGTACTGAGATATTTTGTCACAGGCTTTTATCCGTTAATAAAACCGTAAGCGAGGGACAGCTACGGGATAAAAACGGTTTTAATCCTATTTTACAACAAAAGACGTATATCTTCCAGAGATATACGTCTTTTTCTCTTGATACTGGGCTACTAGGATTCGAACCTAGAGATGGCGGAGTCAGAGTCCGCTGCCTTACCGTTTGGCGATAGCCCAAGGTTTTAACAACTGCTTTATTTTAACCTTTAATAAGTCATTCGTCAAGTACTTAAATAAAATTTCCCTAAATACATTCTTATTTTTACAAATATAAAGGAGCTGTCGCACCCATAACAGTATAACGATACAAAAATCCATATACCGCCCTTTCTTATGCGACAACCCCTTTGATCTGCCACTTTATCACATCTTTTTTTTGTATTTTGATTCACAGCCGTATCGACAGATCACATGATCCCGGTTCTATCATCTTTACAGATCTTTTATCTTAAGCTGCAACATTGATCGATACTATGTTTTCCATACGGTCCTATCTGTATTTTTTAAATTCTATCTTTTGTACTTTGATAGGATTGCTTAAAGGAGCATCTTCAGCATCCGTTTCCTGTGATGCTATCTTCTCAACTATATCCAGTCCCTCATATACCTGTCCGAACACGGTATATCTTCCGTCAAGCTCAGGTATACCGCCCACTTCTTTATACTTCGCCTTGACATTTTCGGGGAGCGACAAAAGTGGGAGCACTTCTTCATTTCTTACAGCACTTGACTGAACTATATAAAACTGGTTTCCGTTGGTATGAGGACCTCCGTTTGCCAGACACAAAGCTCCGTTAAAGTTATGAAGTTCGCTGCTCACTTCATTTTCATATAGTGAATTGTATATGGTCGTATTTTCATCTGAATTACCGTCGATAGATCCGCTTTGTATAACGAAGCCTTTTATAACACGGTAAAAGTCTCTGCCGTTGTAGAAACCTTGCTTTGAAAGTTCTATCCAGTTCTTGACCGCAAGAGGAGCCTTCTCAGGGAAAAGTCTCATCTTGATAACTCCGGCATCCGTAGTCATAATGCAGACCTGCTCGCCTCTTTTCGGTTTATCAAGCTGATAGAGTTTTACATCAGATACATCCACACCCTTATCATTCCAGAGTATTCCGTATATCTTCCACTTTATGCTGCTTGCATCACCCAGTCTTGCCATCTTAAGTATAACAGTATATTCGGTCAATTTGCTCTTACTTTCCCTTACTCTAAACTTAAGCTCCATCAGACCTCTAAGATCGTTATATTCATCTGTTCCGCTTACTCTGTGAAGTACAGGCATCTTGGTATATACATAACTTATCTCACTTTTACCCTCGAAAGGTCTGAAGTAGTTTCTTATAAATTCTTTCTCTTCTTCAGTAATATCCGGAGCGATATAATCTTCTATTCCTTCTTTGTTCTTTACAGCATTTAAAAAGTTTTCAAACCTTTCTTTTAGTTCACTCTCGTCCCAGTGTCTTGAAAGTAACTGCTGTGTTTGCACTTCCTCATCATAGTTGTGAGCCAGAACAGTGGTTGTGGACATAGCTGCTGTAGCAGCGAGTACACAGGTAAAAATAAGACAGGATTTTAAAAATGACCCTTTCATAAGAACTCCTTTCTGTCAATATATCATTTGCTGTTAAGCGTCAGTTATAATAATATCCCCATATATCCGACCTGAAAGATCGGATATTAATATAAAAGCAAGGTATGTAACTGTATCATCTACTTCATATCCGTGCAGGACCTTTTATTCCGGTTCTTTTATTCCGCTTCTTTTATCCCGGTTATTACATACCCTATCGGTTCTTTACTATTAAGAAAGTGAGATCCGGGCATATATCACAAAATCGATATATGCCCATATATAAGGACCTCACATCATCTTCTATCTGTATCTTTGAAATTCTATCTTTTGTATTTTAACAGGGTCGGCTACAGGTGCATCATCGGCGTTGGTTTCCTGTGAAGCTATCTTCTCAACAACGTCCATACCCTCATATACCTGTCCGAGTACTGTATATCTTCCGTCAAGTTCAGGTATTCCACCCACTTCTTTGTACTTTGCTATAACATTGCCCGGAAGTGAGAGCTGCGGAAGAGCCGCTTCATTCCTTACTTTACTGCATTGTACTATATAGAACTGGTTTCCGTTGGTGTGAGGACCGTTATTTCCGAGGCACAAAGCACCGTTAAAGTTGTGAAGCTCACTGTTTACCTCATCTACGAAGAATCCGTCATAGATTGATTTTGCCTCATCTCCGGATCCGTCAAGTGCACCTCCTTGTATAACAAAGTCTTTTATAACACGTGCGAAAGGTGTTCCGTCATAGAAGCCTCTCTTGGAAAGTTCTATCCAGTTCTTTACCGCAATAGGAGCCTTATCCGGGAAAAGTCTCATCTTGATGACTCCGGCATCAGTGGTCATTATACATACCTGCTCACCGCTTCTTGGTTTATCAAGCTGATATATATTTACATCGGATACATCTACTCCCTTATCATTCCAAAGTATTCCGTATATCTTCCACTTTATGCTGCTCGCATCACCCAGTCTTGCCATCTTGAGCATCACGGTATATTCCGTTACTTTGTTATTCCTATCGGCGACTCTGAACTTAAGTTCAAGCAGACCTCTCAGATCGTTGTATTCATCGGTTCCGCTTACTCTGTGAAGTACAGGCATCTTGGTGTATACATAGCTTATATCTTTTTTGCCCTCAAATGTTCTGAAATAGTTTCTTATAACTTCCTTCTCTTCTTCAGTAATATCCGGAGCGATATAATCTTCTATTCCTTCCATATTCTTGATAGCGACGATAAAGTTTTCAAACCTTTCTTTCAATTCACTCTCGTCCCAGTGTCTTGAAAGTAATTGCTGTGTTTGCACTTCCTCATCATAGTTGTGAGCCAGAACAGTAGTTGTGGACATAGCTGCTGTAGCAGCAAGTACACAGGTAAAAATAAGACATGCATTTAAAAATGACTTTTTCATAAGAACTCCTTTCTATAAATATACAATATAATATTTAACGGTAATAATCATGTAATACCCTTAAATATTTAGCTAATATTAACAAATAGTTTTTATAAAATCAATACCTATATTCGCATTTTCTCTTACAAATCTATTACACTCAACAGTATTTTCAATTTTTTGAGCAGTCTTTTGGTTTGTAACATTTTTTAACAGATTGTATCTATTTAAATACTTGACAATTGAGCCATTATTCAACTATAATGAGTTCAAGAGTTGAGCAGACACTCAACTAATTAAAATAAATTATTAAACTTTAAGGAGGAATTATTTCATGGTAAGTTGTGGAGATATGAAGAAAGGCGAAGTATACGCTTGTGATGTTTGTGGTTTAGAGCTTGAGGTTAAGAAGGAGTGTAACTGTCCTGATATAGATGATTGCCATCCTCATCACGGAGATGCATGTTGCGAATTCGAGTGCTGCGGAAAGCCAATGCACAAGAAGTAATACCCTATTGGTATTTGCATAAAAATTTGCATATAAATTCAAGTTACCGCATTAGGATTTTTTGATTCCCGGTGCGGTAACTTTTTATTTTGTATTGATATTCTATTAACACTTTGAAGAATCTTAATATTCAAAGCACCGACACAGGATAAAACTTTGACCAAACTTCTGTAATCGCTTTACTAAAGCAGAATATAAAATCCGAATCGTCACTTATAATACTTTCTCAATTTACAGAGCAATTTTAGAAACTCTACATAAAGGATGCCGCTTTTAAGCGACATCCTTTTTGATTCCGGTATGTGATATGTATATTTAATTTAAATATCATCCACAAAACTTCACCGGACTTTATTATCATTTAAGATCTATCTTCCTGTTCTTTGTGCTAATCCCTTTATAGAGCTTATTACAAATCCGTGTTCCTCTACGGTAACTATGCTTTGGCAATATTCACATCTTGCAGTCTTATTGATATTCAAGGTGGCTCCGCAGTGCGGACATACTACTGACTGTACCGCCTCTCTTTGTTCCGTTACCTGACCGGAAGATCTGGTAAGTAACCATTCGTAGGTCATAAACTTCTCAACATTCTTGTTGCCGTAAAGCACACGACCCGAAGCATCATCCACAGTATAATCTATGATACGGGTATTCAGATAAGCAATGATCTTATCTTCGCCGTTCTCTTGCTTGTATCCCTTAAGTTGTACTGACAACACGGATATCCTGTCTATTATATTGGTCCTGCCGGCTTGGATATGTGACTGTAACTGTCTTTCCATCTGTCCGTAAAGCGTATCCGTAAGATAAGGTCTCAAGGAATTGATATCTTTCTTTTGCCAACCGTTTTGTAGCTGTACGTACCAATTAGCAAGTTTTTCCTTAAACTCTTCTTCATTAAAATTAGGATCAAGACTTAGATAATCCGACATCGGTTTTAAGTTTGTAAGCGGTGTAGCATTATTAACATTGACTCTTCTTACCGGCTTAGGCTTAGTAGCTTTTATGATCAAATATATTATTACGACCACAAATATAAGACCATATCCCCATATTGAATCGAAGAAGTTATAGTCATCATCATAACTGCTTCCGCTATAATAACTGCTTCCGTTGTTATAACTTCTTCCCCTGTCATAACTGTCATCATCATAGCTGTCATAACTGTCATAACCGCCGCCGTCATAACCATAGTCATCATTTCCGCTAAAATCTCCAAAATCGGCTTTGGCATTAAGACTTCCAAGTGCTATAGTCACGCAAGCAATAAATAAGCAGAACAAATACTTTATTTTTCTATTCATCTACTTTTATTACCCCTTTCTTACGAGATCAAGTAAGAGTATTAATGTATATCAAAGTTTTTATTAAAGCTTTGGACCTGCCGCAACTAAAGCCTTACCGGCTTCGTTGCCCTCGTATTTCGCAAAATTCTTGATGAAACGTCCCGCAAGATCCTTAGCCTTTTCTTCCCATGCAGCCACATCCGCATAGGTGTCTCTCGGATCGAGTATCTTTTCATCAACACCCGGTAAAGATGTAGGTACTTCAAAGTTGAAGTAAGGTATCTTCTTGGTTTCTGACTTTTCTATAGAACCGTCAAGTATAGCATCTATTATTCCACGAGTATCCTTGATGGAAATTCTCTTTCCGCTTCCGTTCCAACCTGTATTTACAAGGAAGGCTCTTGAACCGTTAGCTTCCATTCTCTTAACAAGCTCCTCTGCATACTTGGTAGGATGAAGCTCAAGGAATGCCTGTCCAAAGCAAGCTGAGAAGGTAGGGGTAGGCTCTGTAATACCACGCTCCGTACCGGCAAGCTTAGCTGTAAATCCCGAAAGGAAGTAGTACTTTGTCTGCTCGGGTGTAAGTATTGACACCGGAGGAAGTACTCCGAAAGCGTCCGCTGAAAGGAAGATCACATCCTTAGCAGCAGGTGCCTTTGATATAGGACGAACTATCTTTTCTATATGCTCTATAGGGTAAGATACTCTGGTATTCTCGGTTACACTTCCGTCCGTAAAGTCTATCTTTCCGTCCTTATCAAGAGTAACGTTCTCTAAAAGAGCATTTCTCTTGATCGCTCTGTAGATATCCGGCTCAGAATCCTTGTCAAGGTTTATTACCTTAGCGTAACATCCTCCCTCGAAGTTGAATATACCGTTGTCATCCCATCCGTGCTCGTCATCTCCGATAAGAAGTCTCTTGGGATCTGTAGAAAGTGTTGTCTTACCTGTACCCGAAAGACCGAAGAATATAGCAGTATTCTCACCGTTTACGTCTGTATTGGCAGAGCAATGCATTGAAGCTATTCCCTTAAGAGGAAGGTAATAGTTCATCATTGAGAACATACCCTTCTTCATCTCTCCGCCGTACCATGTATTAACTATTACCTGCTCACGGCTTGTTATATTGAACATTATTGCTGTCTCTGAATTAAGACCGAGTTCTTTATAGTTATCGATCTTAGCCTTTGATGCATTGTATACTACGAAGTCAGGCTCGAAGTTTTCAAGCTCTTCCTTAGTAGGGTTTATAAACATATTTGTTACGAAATGTGCCTGCCATGCAACTTCCACGATGAAACGAACCGCCATTCTCGAGCTTTCGTCGGCACCGCAAAAAGCATCCACTACGAATAGTCTTTTATTGGAAAGTTCTTTCTTAGCAAGATCCTTTACAACTTCCCAGGCTTTTTCACTTGCAGGATGATTGTCATTCTTGTACTCATCAGAAGTCCACCATACAGTATCCTTAGACTTTTCATCCATAACGATATATTTATCCTGAGGTGAACGTCCGGTGTAGATACCTGTCATAACGTTGAGGGCACCGAGTTCACTCTCCTGCGCCTTCTCAAAACCTTGAAGTTCAGGCTTTAACTCTTCTTTGTAAAGCTCTTCGTAAGAAGGGTTATGCACTATTTCAGTAGTTCCAACGATTCCGTATTTAGTTAAGTCTATTTTCATTGAATTATCCTCTCTTTTTCAATATACATTCAAATATTATACAAAGAATAATGTAATGTCAATATAAACATATTCTTAAAACACATTGCCGGAATTTTTCCATAAAATTCATAATTAACCAAACTTACAAATAACTGTTCTAAAACATATTATTTTGACACTTATTATCTATAGTTTAAACTATGGACAAGAGGGCTTTGTTTAAATTATTGCAGTGACACTAAAATAACTTTACTAATTCGTTGCTTTATCAAGTCGCCTGCAGCGACTTAAACGAGCGGATAAAGCAGACTGACTATCTACACTAATGTATATAAAATTCACCGATACAGATCTATTATTTCCCATAAATATTATTCAACTTTTTTAAATGTACCGTCTGTATTGAATTCCATGTAATAACTTTTGACCTGGCTGTAATCTCCTCCATCTCCTATCGTATTGATCATGATATGACTCGGATCGTTGGAGAAATTATACTCCGCTACAGCCTGCTCGACCTCATTAAGCTCTAAAACCCCGTTCTCATCAAGCTTAAATATATCGGTAAAATACGATACATCTCCGACAGGTACCTGTATCAGCATAAACATATCGCCCTTTATATTGATCAAATGAATATTGCTCGGAGCATACATGTACTGTACGCTGTTCTTCTTTCCTGCGAGGTCTATATCTACAACAGTCTCATAATCGCTTTTATCGTCGGTGCTTATTGAAAGTCTTTCGACTTTATCTCCTATCTTTATAGGATAATCGGCATTGACAAATACAGGATATATATAACTCTCGGGCTTTGATGAAAATGACTGCTTTATGACGTCCTTGTGCTCACTAAATGAAGTACTGTATACAAGTAAGCCGCTCTCTCCCGAACTTATAAGCTCTTTTTGAATATAAAATATTATTCCGTCATAACTCAGTGTCCAATCCGCCTTGCTCTCCCAACCTTGTTTTGAAAGTTCTTCCTTAAGTTTAGCCTCCGCATCATCGGCAAACTTTACAGTAGGATATGCTGCTTTTAATTCATCGGCAAGTACCTTGTATATGCCGTCAGAGGCTATATCGCTTAATTTAAGCTCCTTACCGTCTTTTGAGTTATAATTGACAATGTTGAACTTGCTGTTCTTTACACCTTGACCGGGATCGAGATCTTTGTAGATGCTTTCTTCGCTTACTACACTGAATGCTTTGGAATCCGCCCTTACTACCCTTGTATATATACGATATTCGGAATCTTCTCCTATGCCGTTACTCCTCTTATATTCGCTTATGCTTTTGTTAAACTCTTCTACAGAAGCCTTAAGCTCCTCATATCCTTCATTTTCTATAACTATATTTTCATTTTCCGAGGTGGCATATATATAATCGACATTCTCTATGACATCCTCTTCTATATTCTCCTTGCTCTCTTCCTTGCTCTCCTCGCTGCTTTCGCTGACCTGATCAGAAGTTTCGACAGTTTCCTTCACTTCTTCTTTCTTAGCACAGCCCGCTGCGACAAGTCCCAGACAAAGGCTTAATAAAATCACACCCCATGCCTTACTCAAGCTCTTATTTTTCATAATATCTCCCTTTCTTTTTGAGAAATTTCCAAATATAGTACTTTGTATATACTTTTGTTAAAACAAATCCGTTTTAGGGATTATTTTTCCTTAATTATAAAAGTTTTACACTGTTTTTTATATTCAGATATGGATATTATACATAGTTATCGAAACTAAGTATATATTCTTTTATATATTTTATTTAATATATCTTTATGTTATACTTAAAATCAACTAAATGCTGATCGTATAATAAATATTGGAGGTTATTATGACAAGAAAATTTCTATTGTTGTCGCTTATCTGTTTTTCACTTGTAAGTTTCAGCGCTTGCAGTCTTTTGCCGAAAGCCGACACCGAAGAATCCACAGAGCAAAAGAAAAAGAAAAAAAAGAAACATGATGCTACCGAAAATACCGATGAAACGGATGATGAAGAGGAAGAGGTCGATAACGGTGATTTTGAATTTATTGACCTTGATGTGGACCTGGATACAGTGAACGATTCGCAAAAGCCCGGTACTTACAAAAGACTCGTCCTAAAGAGTACGGGTTACGATAAACTCGAACAGGTAATCGGCCAACTAAATGAGGATGCTAAAGCTTCTTATGAAAAAAATGCCCACGAAGATATGTATTACCAAAACGAATATTACGTCGGTCGTGCCGATAACCAAGTCTTTAGTATATATAAAGAAGAGGTGGCATTCGGAGGTGAAACGTATTCGAAAATCTTAACATCTGCTACCTATGACAGTCAAACAGGTAAGGAATTATCTTTGTCCGATATAATGGATATGGACTTTGATTTTGAAGATATCTATTCTGATTTCAACCTTGATTCGACTTTAGAGTATTCGGACGAATTCAAATCCATGATAAAAAACATGCTGGCTGATGAAGCACAGGGCAATGGCGGTAGCGATGCCGAGCAATTGACAGCCTGGTTTGGGATACAACGGAGTTAGTATCTTTGCTCCGATAGAAGTAGAAACAGAGGGTGCCCACTACACTAAAGTTGTACAGTTTGATATACCTTATTCCAAATACCCTGAACTTTACAATAAAAAGTATGTGGCAAAGCCTGATGAATTCGCTTTCTCAGTAGCTTACAACGGGGAATTTTATTATGATATAAGCGGTGACGGTAAGCCTGAACATATAAAAGTCAGTGCCGATTCGGATCCCGAGACATACTTTATAGGTGAATATAATATTGATATAGACGGCAAAGTCACCACCATAGCCGCGGATGAGATGGCAGGTTACCTTATAAGTGATTTTATTTTCTTAAGGGTAGGCGGTAAAAACTATTTTATGTTTAATGAAGTCGGTGATAATGACGGGCGTATATGTCGTGTTATAGATCTTAATAAGACCGAGATCGTGACTTCTACCGATCACGAACCGTACCTGAGTATTCCCTTATCAAACGTTATTGTTTACAATCCTAAGAATATGTTGCTTTCAAACACTATATACACTGTAAGCACTCTTCATGTAATTAATCATTATGAGTTCGGCAGTGATGAAAATTTCAAAGCAAAGGGCAATTCTTACAATGTGGAATCAAACTTTGATTTTACTTCAAAGATAGACCTTACGGTCGATGTTTTGTCTGCTGACGGATCTGTGGCGGAAAGCACTGCCTTACCTGCCGGAACACATTTCTATCCTTATCAGACGGATACAACTACCTATACCGACTATAAGCTATCAGACGGCAGAATAGTAAGGATACCTATGACTTTTGATGAAAATATAGGATACGGATATACTGTACAGGGAGTTCCGATCGAAGATGTGTTTGACGGACTGGTATTCGCCGGTTAGAGCGGGAATTATTTGATATTTGCGGGTGTATCTTTTAATTTTCCTTAGGAGTGACCGAAAACTATGTTTTATACCTTATCTATTGAACGAGTAGCCTTCAGCGGTATCAAATACATATCTTTTACCGCCACTGATAATGGTATGACATTAGCGATAATATTTCACACAGCCGAATATAATATGTTTTAACATATAAATTTATTTTTTATATTAAAGGACTGTTGCATAACAGATACCCTTCACAAGATCCGGAGACATTTAAATATAATGTCATCTTATATCTTGTACACTGATCTTAAAATGCAACAGTCCTTTTTTTATCTCTTATTTCTTATACCTCTCTTACACTCCTCCTCATAGAAGTATCTATTCCTACTGCCACGATAAGTACAACTCCCTTGGCAAGCATCTGATAAAATTCGGGAATCCCCAACAATATCATGCCGTTAGATAATACTCCGATTATCAGACAACCTAAAATAGATTTTTCCAGTCTTCCCTCCCCTCCGGTGATACTTATTCCTCCAAGTACTACCGCAGTTACAACATCGAGTTCGAAACCTGTTGCAGTATTAGGCAATCCGCTGTTTAATCTTGAGAGCATTACCACTCCGGCAAGCCCTCCCAAAAATCCGGAGAATGTATATACAAAATATTTTACCTTCTTGACATCTACACCGGAGAGGTAGGATACCTTCTCACTGCTGCCAACTCCGTAGATATACCTCCCCGTAGCGGTTCTATATAGGATGTAAAATCCTATTGCATAAACGACAAGTTGTATAATAACAGGCAAAGGCATAAATCCGACATAGCCCTGCCCTATTATACGAAAACTGTCCGGAAATCCGTGGACTGCAATGCCTCCTGTAATAATATAGGATATTCCCCTATATACCGAAATAGTTCCCAGTGTCGCTATCAAAGGCGGAATGTTGACAAAATTTATAAGCAGTGCATTGAGAAATCCCAAAACCGTACCTATTATCAAAGCTATAAGGATAGCCGGTAACATAGGCATACCGGCTACAAGCAGTTTTGCCAATACTATTCCTGTCAAGGCAACTATTGATCCTACCGACAGATCGATACCTCCCGAAAGGATGATCATTGTCATACCGACTGTGCAGATGCCCACTATTGAAATTTGCCTGAGTACATTGGTCAGATTCTTCAATGTCAAAAATGTAGGATTGACGATAGAGAATACCAACATCAAAAGAAGCAGAAACAAAAGTGTACCGTACTTAAAAGTAAGATTTTTGATTTTAGTTACCATAGTCATACCTCGCTTATAAATTTGGCGGAATCCCGAAGTATCCTCTCCGCCGTTATCTCTTTCTTTACATACTCCGATACTATCCTTCCGTGGTTCATAACCAGAGTACGATCGGATAACCTAAGGACCTCCTCCATCTCCGAAGACACCATAAGGATCGCCTTGCCCCGCTCTGAAAGTCTATCTATAATCTTATATATTTCTTCCTTAGCACCTACATCAACACCTCTGGTAGGCTCATCCAAGAGAAGGATGTCCAAAGATGCCATGAGCCATTTACCCAAAGCGATCTTCTGCTGGTTTCCACCGCTGAGTTCCTTGACCTTTTGATCCAATGAAGCATATTTGACATTAAGCTCTTCAAGAAGTTTTACAATTGCGGTCTCCTGTGCCACACGGTCGATCGATAAGCCTCTTTTAAACTTTGACAAAGAAGCTATCCCCATATTATCCCTTATTGACAGCTCCATAAAAAGACCGCTATCTTTTCGGTCTTCCGTAATATATCCTATTTTTACAGCGATGGCGGATTTCGGATCATTCGGAAGTAGTTTTTTACCCTCTACATATATCTCTCCATGAATCAGAGGATCTAAACCGAATATAGCCGATAAAACTTCAGTTCTCATCGAACCGAGCATTCCTGAGAGGGATAGGATCTCTCCTCGATAAAGACAAAAATCAATATCCCTCACCTTAGAAGTCGATACCCCTCTAAGTTCCAATATCGGCTTTTGCGACTTTTCCGATACTGTCTCACTGTGGTGAAATGAGAGTTTTTTACCCAGCATATCTTTGACAATAGTTGCTATATCATAGATCCCCTGCCAGGTCTTTTGCTTCTCCTTAACGGATATAAGTTCTCCATCTCTTAAAACGCAGATAGTGTCTGAGATCTTAAGCACTTCATCCAACTTATGTGAGACAAAGATCACCGCAATACCTCTTTTGGCAAGGTTTTCTATGATTTTATGAAGGTGCTGTGCCTCATTAGGGGAAAGAGAGGCTGTCGGCTCATCAAAGAGTATGATATCGGGAGTATCTATAAGAGCTTTTGCGATCTCTACCACCTGCCTGCTACCTATTCCCAGATTCCCGACTTTTTCCTCTACGGACATATCTACATTAAGACCTTCAAGCAGCTCTTTTGAACGCTTCTTCATCCCCTCCTCGTCCAAACCGAAACGTTTCTTTAATTCTTTCCGTAAAATATGTTTTGATAAACCGCAAGCTCCGGTATAAGGTTAAGTTCCTGGTAGACGGCTGAGATCTTCATCTTACGACTCTTCATCGGAGTCATATGTTCTATCCTTTCGCCATGTACGAATAGACTTCCTTCATCGGTCGAAACAGCTCCTGTGATCACACGTATCAGTGTAGACTTTCCCGCACCGTTCTCACCTACTATTGAATGGATCTTTCCCTGCACGAAGGTCATGGATACTTTTTTTAATGCCCTGACACCGGCATAGTTCTTACTTATATTATCCAATCTCAAGATTTCTTTCATCACTATATCTCCGTTACTAAAAACAAGACAGGGGCGGACCCTTGTCTTGTCTTGAATTTTAGTACTTATCTATATTATCCACAGTGACCGGAACCATTGGGAACTTGATCATTTCAGTCATGCTTTCACCATCCAGAACCTTCTTAGTCGTACTCATGATAAGTTTTCCGCTTCCGAAAGGATCTATGTCCACAGTTCCACGATAGATACCGCCTTCTTTGATTTTTACAATAGCTTCATCAACCGCATCAAGACCAACAAGACATACATCATCTCCTGTTCTTTGAGCAGCCATCATAGCTTCATAGCCTCCAAGTACCGCATCGTCGTTGATTCCTACCACAACATTTAAGTTGGGATTGGTTTGGAGCACATTTTCTATTGCTTCAAGTCCCGCTTCTCTTGTGCTTGCTTCCACTTCGGCTACCACCTTGGCATTCGGAGCATGCTTTAGGATTCCTTCTTTGAGACCCTCAGCCCTTTGAATTACTGCCGGTACCTGAGTAAATGTAAGGATCGCAACTTCCGCTTCTCCTCCCATCTTATCCGCAATATATTCTCCGGCTATCTCTCCGCCTGTCAGACCGTAATCTTTTTCTACCAGACTTACGAAAGCATCTGTGTTCTCCATCTCAACATTCGCAGCTACGACTTTGATTCCGGCTTCCTTAGCCTTGTCAACAGAAGGTTGAAGTGCAGCGGGATCGTTTGCACTCAGAATGATAGCATCAACGCCTTGAGTTATCAGCGTGTCTATCGCATCGATCTGTGGCTGAGCCTGATATTTTCCGTCATGAACAGTAAGCTCAACTCCCAGAGCCTCGGCTTCTTCCTTCATGCCGTCGATCAATTTTATAAAGTAGGGACTTGTTACGTCCATTGTCACATAGGCAACCTTGGTCGCCCCTCCCGCTTGCTTCGCAGCAGAAGTTTCTTCAGCAACCTGCTTACCGGCACAACCTCCGAGTAACAAACTAATCCCATAAGGGATGCAAAAAATACACCAATAGGTTTTTTCATACCATATCTCCTTTTTTATTTATAGAATCGCTTTAGCAGAGAGTATCATCAAAAATCTCACCCTCAAATGCCTACGTTCTGACTCACGTTGCTCATTATACTGTAATGTCTATTTAAATACAATTCTAAAAAACAATATTTTATATAAATTTTGTAAAATAAACTAAAAGTAATTTAAAAAAACAGTATGTTTTAATTTATTTCGTTTCATTTATTCTTTCTTATCATATCAATATTTCAATAAATTTAAAATAAAAAACTCATTGCCACCCATCTTATCACGTTAAGCTTTTAAAGCTACGTACAAGATATAAGTAGAATGAGTTTTTATATTACTTAATTAAATCCGTGCCTTTTCTCATATGAAACTATGAGATCCCTGTTCGCTAACTGATAAGAATTAAGCCATGAATCGGAGAAGCTATCAGGCTCTATAGTAGGGTTATACCAATAAAACTGTGAGAAATAATTAGTAAGTCCCGCATCTTTAAACTTTCTTCCCATTCTGGCATAGATACCGTTTCTTGCAAGTCTGCAATCATCCGCATCAAAGCCCATAATATCAGCCTCGGTAAAATACATACTTCCCGAATTATATATAAAGTAATCAACCATATCTCCGGTATCACCATAGTTTTGATAATAATATACTACAGTGGTAGGAGGAGGTGTCTGCGGCACAGCCTGTGACGGTATAGTGACCGGCACCATATTGGTAGCCTGAGGAGTCTCATAACTCGGTGCCTGATTGTCTATAGTCTGACCTGCAGAAGGATCGAGAGACGCCATAGTTTCATCTGAGCCTTCACTAGCCTCCTTGCCTTCATCCGTCTCACTTTCTTTGACTTCTTCTTGGATTTTTTATTCTGAGTCTTCTCATCATCATCATCATCATCGTTTTTAGCGACTTTTTTCGTATCTTTACCCGATGAATTTGAGACAAGCATATTGCTTACAACGACAAAAGCCAAGGTTGCACTTGAGAACACGAATATAGCAAGCACCACAAGTATCCATACCGGTATTTTACTTTTTGGAGGCTTAGGTGCGGCATTTTTATTCATGTTATTATTCACTGCGGGAGCAGACTGCTGACCGGCGTTGGAATTATTTGTAGCCGGGCTTACTTTAGGAGGCTCAGGTGTTGCGAATACTGCGAGCACATCCTCAGGTATACGGGTACCGTCATAAGTACAAAATGTTTCACTCCTGCTAAGTACCTTATTACAGGTAGGACAGCGTGGTATCCTGCCACCGCAACCCAAGCAATACTTTGCATCGTCAGCTATTTCTTTTGAGCATATAGGACACTTCATAATTTTCCTTCCTTTATCACTTATTTTATATAAGAGTTCGGATCTGTATCAACTACCCTTTCAATTTATAAAATCATCTTACATTACCCCATATTCTATAACCGAAAGATGATGTGAAATCAGAGGGATCATCCGCTCTCTTTTATCCGAAAAATATAGACCATTCATAATTTTTCGGAAAAGATTCGTTACAAACTATAATCTGAGTAAATTGACCGCTATCGTAAAAAATATCAACAAACTCATGGCATCGACCAGTGTACTTATAAGCGGTGCCGCCATGATAGCCGGGTCAAGCTTTAATTTCTTTGCAAGTACAGGCAATACGCCTCCGGCAAGGTTCGCAAGCATAACTGTAATGAACATGCTGAGGGCAACGGTGATACCCACCAGATATTTACCCGGATACTGCACAACTATCTTGATAAAGTCAATGATCGCAAGAACCAGACCTACCACTATAGCCACTCTAAACTCTTTCCAAAGTACCTTGAGAGCGTCTTTAAGCTCTATCTCACCTACCGCCATACCTCTTATCACCATGGTGGATGACTGTGAGCCGGCATTACCTCCGGTATCGGTAAGCATAGGTATAAATGATACCAGAATAGGCATAGCCGATATGGCTTCCTCAAATCTGCTGAGTATTCCGCCTGTGATCATAGCACTTATCATCAGGAATAAAAGCCATGCGATACGGTTTTTTGCTATTTCAAAAACACTTGTCTTAAGATAGGGCTTTTCTGACGGGTTCATAGCAGCCATCTTCTCAAAGTCTTCCGTAGTCTCTTCTTCCATAACATCCATAGCATCGTCTATGGTAACTATTCCGACAAGTCTGTTGTCATGGTCAACTACCGGAACCGACAAAAAACCGTATTTATTGAATATCTTTACGATATCCTCTCTGTGATCTAAGGTATCAGCCTTGATCACCTTGGTGTCCATAATGTCTTCTATAAGAACCTCGTATGAACTCATGAGCATTTCTTTGACTGTAACGACACCCTCCAAAACTCTGTAATCCCCCATAACATAGCAGGTATATATGGTTTCTTTGTCCGTGCCGTATTTTCTTATATAGTCAAATGCCTCCTTGACCGTCATTGTCTTTTTTAAGCCTATAAACTCCACCGTCATGATACTTCCTGCGGAATTTTCCGGATATTTTAAGATCTCGTTGATCTGCTTTCTCGTATCCGCCGTAGCATTTTCAAGTACTCTTACTACCATCGTCGGCGGCAGCTCTTCAAGCATATCGACCGCATCGTCTATAGAAAGATCTTCTATGATATATTGCAGGTCGCTGTCGCTCATTCCGTTTATGATATGCTCCTGTACTTCGGAGTCCAGTTCGGCAAATACATCAGTAGCTATAGCCTTTGGCAAAAGTCTGAAGGCAAGACAGGCATTTTCCGAATCAAGTTCATCTATAAATTCGGCTATATCCGCCTCATTTATATCTACAAGAGCTTTTTTGAATTCCCTGTAGTTTTTTTCCTTAAGCAGTTCAAGGAGTCTTTCAGTCATCATATTCTCTTCCAAATCTTTAAGCCTCCTTCTACTTTAATCCGTCAAGCAGCCTTACAGCTATTTGAAAATATATCATCAGGCTTAACGCATCGACTATAGTTGTTATGAGCGGTGCCGCCATAAGAGCCGGATCGCCCTTTAAAAGCTTTGCTATAAGCGGAAGCACTCCGCCCACTATCTTTGCCATAATGACAGTACCGAGCAAAGTGAGCATGACCGTTAGCGCTATCATATATTGTCCCGGATACATAATGACAAGTCTTATAAAATTAACTATTCCAAGCACAAGTCCCACAAGCAGAGACACCATGCCTTCCTTCATTATGACCTTGAACGCATCTTTGGGCTCTATCTCGCCTACCGCCATACCTCTTATGACCATAGTTGAGGACTGTGAACCGGCATTACCGCCGGTACCCATTATCATAGGAACGAAAGTTACCAGTATTGGCAGCACAACAAATGCTCTCTCATAATTACTTAGAATACCTCCGGTAAGCATGTCACTTATCATAAGAACTACCAGCCAGGTGATACGGTTTTTGGCAAGCTCCATAACACCTGTCTTAAGATATGGCTTTTCAGACGGCAACATAGCTGCCATTTTTTCGAAGTCCTCGGTATCCTCTTCCTCCATGACCCCTACTATATCGTCTATAGTAACGATACCCACCAGTCTGTCTTCGTGATCCACTACCGGCAATGATAAAAAGTTATATTTATTAAATATGTCTACTACCTCTTCTCTGTCTTCGGTAGTGACCACCTTAATAACCTTGTCATCCATTATATCTTCTATTTTTTTATCATACGGATTCATAAGAAGCTCTTTTACCGTAAGAACACCCTCAAGTACACGGGTACGATCCATAACATAACAGGTATATATCGTTTCCTTATCTATACCGTGTTTTCTTATATATTCAAATGCTTCTTCAACCGTCATGTCCTTCTTAAGTCCCACATATTCGGCAGTCATGATACTTCCTACGGAATTCGCAGGATATTTGAGGAATTCGTTGATAAGCTTTCTGGTATCCGATGTGGCACTTTTAAGTACTCTCTTAACTACCCTTGCCGGCAGTTCCTCAAGCATATCTACCGCATCGTCCACATACAGATCTTCTATGATATATTTAAGCTCCGTATCGTTGATACTGTCTATGATACTTTCCTGTTGCTCGACTTCCAGACAGGCAAATACTTCAGTAGCAAGTTCCTTGGGAAGCATACGAAATACAATAAGAGACTTTTCATTATCAAGCTCTTCCATAAAAGTAGCAATATCAACTTCGTTCATATCGCAAAGTTCTTTTTTAAGTTCTCTGTACTTCTTCGACTCAAGAAGCTCAATAAGAAGCTCATGTACTCTCTCGTTGTCCATAATCATCACCTGCCTTTCTGTAAGTACTGTGTAACATATTGTATAATTGATACAATTGTTATTAATATAAAAATATATTAATATAATTTTTATATTTTATCAAGCTAAAGCGGATTTGTATATGGTTTTTTTGACAATATAACTTCCCACGATTCATGCAGATCCGCTTAATATAAACACTTTTTTACTTCGGTATCAGCAGCACCCACTACTTATAATAAAGTAAGGGACAGATTCTACAAATATGTACAGGATTCAAAAAAACACCGGACTGTTTCTGTCGATTTTTAAGTACTGAGTCGCTTCATCTTAAATAGGGATATGCCCACTTAAAGCAATAAAGTACATAAATGATCGGTAGAATAAGTCCGGCGATCAAAAAAAAATACCAAAAACTTTCTTAGGTGCGATTCACCTGTGAGTAGCTGATCTTACGAGTTGTCCGGTATGCAATAACTTTGTCGAAACCGTATTAAAAGTGATGAGAGCATGATAGAAATAATGCATGTTGTACAACAAACGGCTTATATCACAAAATAGCCCTTACTAATATTCCGATACCAGTATATCTCCGCCCTCATATTCGGCAAGAAAAATATCTTTGATTTTCTTATGTCCCTGCTTTTGGAGGGTTTCTTCAAGCCAGGCCTCATCTTTTCCTATGACATCCAAGACATCTTTTTGCACCTGTCCGTCCGTTATTATAGGGAATTTCGGATTTTGTTCACCGTATTTTACTATTATGAACTGACCGTTTTGCTCCAAAATAGCTCTTTTGACCTCATGCACATAATAGATATTATTCGATCTTAGCTTAAATGCCACATCATGGGCATTAAGTCCTGCTTTCCTGCAGTTTTCCACAACAAGCTTACCCTGATTGATTATAAGTATCGGACCTCCGTCAAGCATTTTCTTGATAGACAAATTATTGGTCTTGATCCACTTAAGTACCAGTATTAAAATACACCATATTATCAATATCAGACTGTATTGTAATACGGAAATGCTACTGTTATATATAGGTCCTCCTATGATTCCACCGAGTACATAATTTTGTATCTGATCGCTTGCGGAAGTTGGAGCAAGATTACCTTTTCCGCTTATATTTATAACTATTGCAAGTGATAATAATCCTATTGCAAGCTTGATGGCTACATCTACATAAAAACTAGGCATGATATTATTCCTCCACTAATGAAATATTAGAACCCTTAAGTTCAACCGGTTCAAGCACATAATCACTGTCATTTACCAATAAGACCCTGTAAAAAGAACCCTTAACACTTATCAAAGGCTCGCCCTTCATCAAGGTAGTATTAATATATACATCCTTGGCATCAACATCAAGTGCCTTGGCTATATGCTCCACGGATTTGAGTACGGCTATCGACTGCTTACTTGTATTTTCCAGGTCTATGGCTTTATTGACCTGTAATAGCCCCATAAAAATCATACAAAACAGAGAAATAAGTGCAAACTCCCTGTATTTGGTATCTCTTTTATTTCGATAATATCGTACCAGGCTGAAAATTAAAACCACAAAAATAATGCATATAATGATCATGTGTATCTTATTCAAAGCGGTATTTCTTCGAAGAAGATATTCGTAGGAATAGAACTTCATGGCTTAAGACCTCTCTTTAAGAATATTTATATGTTTGTTCATTATAAGAAAAAAAGCTCAAATATACAATTGTATATTGAGCTTTCTAAAAAATATAATCGATGCGACTGGATTCGAACCAGCGACCTCTGCGTCCCGAACGCAGCGCTCTACCAAGCTGAGCCACGCATCGTATGTAGATATATTATCATACTTTTTTTAAAAAAATGGTAGAGTTTTTTTATATTTTTTTATATAAACTTTATATTCTTATTCGATCTTTATAAGATATAAAAATGAAGAGATACTTGGATATATAGCTATGGATCCCTCAAAAAGGCTGATAAATCTGCTAATTTGTCTCTCTACGGTCTTACATAAAGTTTCATAAAGTAGCACGGATTGTTTTTTTATTGTATTAATTACAGAGCTTATTGGTAAAAATTTATTTGCGAAATAATTTTCTTTTAATATATAATGGGAATGATTATTATTTAATTACTTTTTATAGGTCATATAAGATCGATATAAGACTTATTAAATAATAAAATGATATTGAATACTGTTGTAAAAGTTATTATTAAGCTACTCAATAAACTTTACAACTTGCTACTTATGTTGAGTATAAAGGAGGAAAATAATGAAAAAGACAAAATTACAAACAATAGGAGCCTTGTTGCTTTCTTGTTGTTTATTAGCAACTTCACCGATATCGTCACCTGGTATCATCAGCTCTTACGCAGCAGGCAGCGTAGCATCTTATCAGCTTGATATCACACCGCCTGCTACACTTCCGACAGTTGATCTTGATGATTATATAACTCTTAAAATCCAAGATGCACTTCTCCATCATAATGAGATCACTGTAGTGGGAACCGCTGAGTTGAATAACAGCAATTGCGACAACCCTATAGTTATAGATATACCAAACGGTAAAAAGGTAATCTGGATGGCAAGTGTTCACAATTCTACAACCTACAATTCTAATCCAACATTATTGTTAAGATCGAATTATAAGGTGGATTTTGTGATCGCAGGAGGAACATTATCTTCAGTTGAACGTCCGCTCGTGTCAACAGATGCATTTTCCTATCTAAATCTTATTATAACAGGAGGGAATATTTATCTGTCCGATCAAAGTGCCGATAATGCTATCTCCCTGTCAGGATACGGTGATTTTCGTATGAGCGGAGGAACTGTAATAAGCCACTCGAGCGAACCTGCTATACGTGTATCACCCCCACCTACAGACCCTTATGACTTTGAGATAACCGGAGGAGTATTGTACAGACAGGGCTCAAAAAACGGAGCCAATGTCATAGATGACGGTACCGGTAATCCCGACAACAATGTTATTCAAATAGACAATGTCGGTGCGATACCTAATGTCAATATAGATGCTTCAAGAGCCAATATAATAACCTGGGACGAGAATTCATATGATGCCGACGGCAACCCACGTTATATAGGCGGAGGGCATGACAAAAGACATATATTAACTTATCCTGGATCTTCCACTCATGTATCATGGACTGTAGGCAGTGACGGACTTGCAGCTATAAGTTATGTTACCGCAAGCGGAGAAAGCGGTGTGATAGAAGGTATACATGCCGCAACCGATAACATCAGTTTCCCTACCATACCTACAAATGCGGTATATGATAATAGCGGACAGGGTGTGAATAACTTTGTAGACGATTACTCCGATCCGGTAAATTTTGAGTATACGGGTGTCAACGGAACCAATTATCCTACAAGTTCCATAAAGCCTGTAAATGCTGGTGAATATAAGGTCACAACAACTTTATCAGCCAACAACTACGGAAGTCTTCCGGTCACACTCGGAATATTAACAATAGCTAAAAGACCTGTTACAATTCAGGTAGCAGATCAAACTATACATAAAGACGCTGCTCTTCCGGCATTACCTCAAAGCTTTGCGGACTTTACAGTTCAAAATCTTGTAGCCGGGGATACAGCCCAGGATGCTCTTGCGGCTTTACCTACATTTACCTGGAACACGGACGGACATACTCCGGGAACATTTGCAGTAACAACTACAGCACCTATAGCCTATACAGATAATTACGAAGCGGCTACTAACGCTATTACAGGTACACTCACAGTACTTAGTACAACCGCTCCTGCCGCAACTACTCCGGGTACTCCTGCTACACCTGCTCCGGGTACTCCTGCTACACCTGCTCCGGGTACTCCTGCTACACCTGCTCCCGGTGCTACAGCAGTAACTACTCCCGGTGCTCCTGCCGGCACAGGTGCGGGAATAGCTACACCAAGTACTGCTACACCAAGCACTGCTACCGTATCAGGCAGATCTAACTCAGGTAGATCCGGCGGATCTGTTTCTTACATAGGCAGAGCCGCTAAGTCTTCAGGCAGCCACATGTCGGGAGTTTGGATACTTGATTCAAAGGGTTGGTGGTTCAAATATTCCGACGGATCATATCCTAAGTACACATGGGCAAGATTAATGTATAACAATAAGATAGACTGGTATTACTTCGATGCCGAAGGTTACATGAAGGAAGGTTGGCAGATGATAAACGACAAGTGGTACTTCTTATATGAAAGAACCGAAGGCAGCGTTATACACGGCGCTATGGCTTATGACACTACTATAGACGGCTACCGTGTGGATTCTAAAGGTGCTTGGATACAGTAAATACTAAGTTATACTTTAATAACATCTTTCGGATAAGCGACCTCCAAAAGTCAGACCTAAAAATCTAACGATCGGGAGGTCGTTTTTTCATGGAAAAATATAATTTTGAATTTAAGAAAATTATTGTTAAAGAATATGTCCGCACCCCCGATCTTCGATAACGAGCATGTGAAAATCTCTCTGTAAATAATGTTAAAAAAGGTCTTCTATGATAAAATATTTTATCATAAGGAGGCCTTTTATTATGGCAAGAGAAAAGAAACCGGTACACAGAGTACAAATGACAGAAGGAAAGCGTAACATCATTCACCAACTCTTGGAAGAATACGATATCCAATCAGCAGAAGATATTCAAGATGCTCTAAAAGATCTTCTCGGTGGAACGATCAAAGAAATGATGGAAGCAGAAATGGATGAACACCTAGGATACGAAAAATCAGAGCGTTATAAAAGCGATGATTATCGTAATGGTTATAAGCGAAAAAGAGTAAACAGTCGTTATGGTTCTATGGAGATAGAAGTTCCACAAGACAGAAAATCAACCTTTGAACCTCAAGTAGTAAAGAAACGTCAAAAAGATATTTCCGACATTGATCAGAAGATCATCTCCATGTATGCGAAAGGTATGACAACTCGTCAGATCTCAGAAACGATCGAAGATATTTACGGTTTTGAAACATCAGAAGGTTTTTATATCTGATGTTACAGATAAGCTTTTTACCACAGATCGAAGACTGGCAGAATCGACCTTTGGATGAGATCTATCCGATCCTCTATATAGATGCGATCCACTACTCAGTTCGTGACAACGGTATCATACGAAAGCTAGCTGCTTATGTCATTCTTGGTATCAATACAGAAGGAAAGAAAGAGGTCCTTACGATTCAAGTAGGCGATACTGAAAGCTCTAAATACTGGCTTTCAGTATTAAATGAACTGAAGAACCGAGGTATAAAGGATATCCTCATTCTGTGTGCAGATGGACTGACAGGCATAAAAGAAGCGATCTCTGCGGCTTTTCCGAAAACAGAATATCAAAGGTGTATAGTACATCAGGTAAGAAACACACTCAAATATGTACCGGACAAGGATAGAAAGGCTTTTGCAACAGACCTGAAAACTATTTATCAAGCTTCGGATGAAGAGAAAGCACGTCAGTCTTTGGATCGTGTTACAGAGAAATGGACATCAAAATATCCAAATTCTATGAAACGCTGGTACGATAACTGGGACGCTATCACCCCTATTTTCAAGTTTTCTGTGGATGTAAGAAAGGTTATTTATACCACCAACGCCATTGAAAGCCTCAATTCCACATACAGAAAGTTAAATCGCCAAAGAAGCGTATTTCCAAGCGATACAGCCCTGCTAAAAGCCTTGTATCTGGCGACATTTGAAGCCACTAAGAAGTGGACAGCTACCATACGAAACTGGGGACAGATATATGGAGAATTGAGCATCATGTATGCGGGGCGTCTTCCCGAGTAACAAAAAATAGACCACAAGTCAAGGATAAAATAAACGTCGGTCTTCGACCGACGCCCTTGACATGGGTCTGATTTTTTGATTATTATATTAATAAGGACGAATGCCAAATGATGGCATTCGCCTTAAAATAATACTTATCATAGAAGTCCGAAAATAGGAATTTACAGACTTTGATTCACACAGCCTCGATAACTTTATCCATGGAAACTCCTTCTTAGATGCCTACAAAAACTTCCACTATATTCCTTATATGCTCCAAGACACTTTCCTTCTTTTTCTCCCTCGCCCCCTGTCTGCGTGATGTCGGAGGAATAATTTTATCAAGTTCATCTCCGGCATATTCTACATAGCCTTTTGCTAAGGCTTTTTCTATAAATCGCTTGGCTTCATCTTTTAATTTTTCTTTTTCGATCAAACTATCTATCCTATTTTCTTTTTCAGCCTTTGCAAACTTATAAAAGGTATCAAGAATATCAACCGTCTTTTTTAAAGTAGAAAGTTTAGTCTTGTTGATAAAGTCTATTATAAGTTCTTCTTTTGCCCTTGTTCCTATACTTGATCTTATAACTCTTCTTACTTCGACCTTAAGACTTTCCACATCCAAGTTTTCTTTTGATTTTTCCAAGATCAAAGCCAATATATAGTCAAGATTGATTTCATCGGTTTTTAACAGATCTATTTGAAATTCCACATCCGAGAAGTCTATCTGCTCTGTTCCTGCCGCTTCATCTCGCTTTGTATTTACAATACTCTCTCTGATATCCACATATACACTTTTCATGTCCTGCATCAGTCTTTCGCAGATAATAGGCTCAAAATTTTCAAATTCATCAAAATTTTTGAGTATATTTTCCGCTTTTAACAATTCCCCGAAAAGATTCGCAAACTCTTTTTTATCAGCTTCAAGTACGATCTCAGTAGGTTCAGGGAATTTATCCAAGATCTCATTGCATATCTGTGTATATCCCTTTACAACTTTTCCGCTTTCTTCATCAGTAAAGCCGTTAATATATTCGTCATAACTTTTTTCCAGTATTATGTTTACACTGTTTTCATCACCGAAAGTTTTGATGGCATCTTGGGTCGCCTTTTCAAGATTCCTAAAACATACTATATTTCCGAAAGTTTTGACCCTATTTAATATACGATTGGTTCTTGAAAAAGCCTGGATCAGACCGTGATATCTAAGATTCTTATCTACAAATAAAGTATTAAGTGTAGGAGCATCAAAGCCGGTCAAAAACATTCCGACAACTATAAGCAGATCCACTTCTTTATTTTTAACCTTTAATGATAGATCCTTATAATAATTTTGAAACTCATTGCCGTTAGTTGAAAAATTTGTTGTGAAATATCCGTTGTAATCCGCAATTACTTTCTCAAGGAATTCCTTTGCTGCCATATCCATAGCCGATACATCAAAATTCTCTTCTGATATCTCACCTATTGCTCTTTGCTCCTCATTGGCAGCAAAACTGTAAATCGTAGCAATTTTCAGCCTTTTTTCTTCTTTTAACAAGGATTGCTGTTTCATAAATTCTTCATAATAAAGCTTAGCCGCCTCCACACTTTGAACCGCAAACATCGCATTAAAACCGTTTAATCTGCGTTTTTTCAAATCATAATACTCATTTCTGTGTGTCTTTGCATCAAATACTTTTAGGATGTGTTTGACTATTTCACTGATACGCTCAGGATGTAAAAGCATTTTATTTTCAAGCTTACTGAGTTTTTTATCATCATTTTCTTCTTCAGCCGATTTGAATTTGGGGGTGATGTTATTGTAATCTACTTTGAATTTCAATACCTTACCGTCCCTTATAGCATCCGTAATTACATAACTGTGCAACTGTGCCCCGAATATACCTGCCGTAGTTTCTCCTCCTAAAGAGTTTTCTGCAAATATAGGCGTTCCTGTAAATCCGAATTGATAGTATTGTTTAAAAGTTTTTCTTATATTTTTTTGTGCATCTCCAAATTGGGAGCGATGACATTCATCAAATATAAGCACACAGTGTTTATTATATATCTCATGTGTCGGATTCTTCTTGACAAATTCATTTAATTTTTGAATGGTTGTCACCACTATCCTGTTATCCTTCTTTTCAATGCTTCTTTTTAATTCCTTGGTATCCTTACTTCCGTTTACGCTGTCTTCCTGAAATCTTTGGTATTCTTTCATGGTTTGATAGTCAAGGTCTTTCCTGTCTACCACAAAAAACACTTTATCAATAAAACTAAGATCACAGGCAAGTCTTGCCGCCTTAAAAGAAGTCAAGGTCTTTCCGGAGCCGGTTGTATGCCAAATATAACCTCCGGCTTGTGCAGTTCCTGCTTTTTTGTTCTCATAGCTTGACTTTATCTTCCATAAAATCCGCTCAGTCGCCGCTATTTGATAAGGTCTCATAATTAAAAGTGTATTATTTACATCAAATACACAGTACTTTGTGAGCACTTCCAAAGCCACTCTTTTTTCAAAAAATGTCCTTGTAAAATCTTCCAAATCACAAATGACCTTATTTTTAGCATCTGCCCATTCACAGGTGAATTCATAATTATTTTTATTCTGTGCGGTCGTATTCGCAAAATATCTTGTATAGGTACCGTTTGAAATCACAAATATTTGAACATATTTGTATAGGGACTTTTCGCTGTTAAAACTTTCCTTACTATATCTGTGGATTTGATTAAAAGCCTCATGCAAATTTACACCACGCTTTTTTAATTCAATATGAATAAGCGGCAAACCGTTTACCAATACGGTAACATCGTATCTGTTATGACTCTTACCCTCCTGTTTTACCTGATTGGTAACTTGAAGGAAATTATTATGAATGTTTTTCTTATCAATAATTTTAATGTTTTTTAACTGCCCGTCATCAAATGTAAAATCGAATATGGGATCTTCTTGAATCTTCCTTGTTTTTTCAATCATGCCGTCATTCGGAGCATCCAAGTATTCGATTAAAAATCTGTTCCATTCCGTATCTGAGAATGAAACAGCATTCAGTTTTTCGATTTGAGTTCTAAGATTTGTATACAGATCATCATTAGTCCTTACTACAAGTCTTTCATAGCCTTGCAGCACAAGGTTTTCTATAAGCTTGGACTCAAGCTGTGCCTCAGTTTGATAAGTTTCCTGAACTCTTTTTACTTTTTCATAGTTAGCTAAAATAATACCATTGGTCATCTCGGCAACGGTTGATAATTGATATAACACTTTTTCCGACATACAGCCTCCAAATTTTATTTTTACAATATCGACTTATAATAAAAGTCCCACCATGTTTCGCAGTGCATCTAAGCCTTATGCATGGTGGGCTTTGCCGGGTATATCTTATATGAAGATATACCTTTATATTTTATTCTTCACTTTTTATGATAAAAAACAAGTGTTATCTTTGTCATATAGATAGGTAATACACCTATCATCTAAATACTTTCATAGTTTCTGATTATCTTTTCGACCAAAGCTAAATCCAAGTTAAGTTCAGAGGATATTTCTTTTTTATCAATTCCCTTATTATAAAGTTTTAGGATTTTAGTACTACTTTCATATGCCTCTTCTCGTCCTAGTTCTCTATTTTCTCTATCTCTTTGGAACAGGGTCATATACTCCACCTCCATTTCCTTACTGTCCTTAACCGCTTCCACCTTCTTTTGTATGTCTTTTATCAAACGGTTATTCGCACTTGCCGCAAACTCGGCAGTCGTTGTTTCTATATATTGCAGGAACTCTTTAATATCACTGTTTACATCATCAAGAATGCCTTTGGTATTTAAAAACATCTTTATAGTTTCATCGCCTAGTATTATTTTATTATCTTCCTTACAAATATTTTCAAAAGTATAGACATATCTTCCTTGATCAAAGAAATCAAAAGTACATATAAATATTACATAGGTTTTTCGCAAATCTTCATAAGGTCTTCCTGCACTGATTAAGTCCAAATCTATATTTCCCTGGTAATATCTTGCTCTTTTGGGTAAATCTTTTCTTTTTGTCCTCTGCATTTCAACATTATAGACTGTATCATTGTCATCATTAACATATACATCAAGACGTATACCTTTGCCATCAAGTAAGAGGTCTATCGTCTTTTGTGTTATTGGAGACTCCACTTTCTTTATAGATATATTTAATATCTGTTCTAAAACCCTGCGACAAATTTCATTGTCTGACATGACCTTGGCAAATAGAAAATCATCTTCAAGATTCAGGTCTTTAATGTTTTTGGGTACATCATTCATCGGCACACCTCCTTATTAATTAAGAAAACAACTTGTATTAATAAGTATAGATACGATAAAATAATTACTGTATCTGTTATAAGTATACCATATGGTATACTTATAAATCTATATTCTGCAAAAATCATTGTTTATCGAAATATGTATAATCAATGTATATATGCTTACTTCCTAAAATTTAAAAGTTTCTCTCTAAAGTATTCATATTGTTTTTGCCTTAACTCTATCTCTTTCGGCAATCCGTTTTTTATGTCATTTACCAAGGTGTCGAATTTATCAAGGATTGAAACTATATGCTCTTGGACAGGGATGGAGGGAAGAGGGATTTTTATTTTTTCCATATCTGAAATTGATAATTCAATAACCTTGACTCCTCTTGCCAACTTATCTTTCTGTCTACGAACATAATTCGTTCCGTTAAGTACATATGCTAAATATCTTGCATTTTCTTTATGCCTAAATATAGCAGTGTGTCCACCTGTTACAACATCTTCTATTCCTATATAAGCTACTGTTTTCATAACATCATCCAAATTTTCAGATGTTTTTGCAATTACCAAATCTCCCTGTTTTACTTTTTTAAGTTTACTGCTATCTTCATAACTTACTTTTACAATAGGTTCTACAACAAACTTATCATATTTTGTATATATATGACCATAATGAATTGCCCCTACACTACCCTGCTCATCAAACAAGGTTTTAGGCATACCTGTTCCATTCTCAAAACTCCCTATACTCCCAAGAGTTTTCCACTCAATATTATCGTTGATGTCTACACCTACAAGGTCAGCCGCCTCAGCTAAAATTCTAAAGAAACTGTTAGAAATTAGCTGACTGACTGACTGACTGACTGACTGACTACCACAATCAGTATCAAATGTCAAGAGTTTTTCTCGGTAATATTCATATTGTTTTCTTCTTTGTTCTATCTCTGTCGGGAGTAATCCCTTGGTGTCTTCAAGAAGAGCTTGGAATTTGTCTAATATTTCAGCAATTTTTTTCTGTATTTTTTTATCAACTAATGGCAAAGGTAAGGAACGAATTATCTCCGAGTTTAAATTGCTCACAGATGAACTGTTTATTTTACTTTCCCAATATTTTTGCACTTTTTGTGACACAAGATAATGATATAAAAAATCAGGTTCTAAGCTATCTTGATACTCACTTATTGCTGCCCATCCATCATGAATTGCACCGTCTATACCAAGTATATATGGTCTTCCATAACTCATGGAATTAGACATAATAAAATCACCTTTTTTTAGAATTCTTGATTTTTCAGCACCTTTTATTGTTATCCTTTGTTCTGTATTAAGTATATACTTTGAGCTTTTACCGACATCACCTATTTTAATCCATGGAACTCCATCTTCATTTTTCGTCAAATATGTAGAAATAGGTCTTGGTGAGGCTCCTCTATTTATCTTAGCTACTTCTCCTAATGTAATCCATGATAGTTTATTATCTAATGCAAACATCTCTTCTGAAATCTTATTAAGATAATCCTCACTAAGCAACATATCTCTATAATATTCATATTGTTTAGTACGAAATTGTAACTCAGCCTGTAACTCAGTAACATAATTTGTGAATTTGTCAAGTATTTTTACGATTTTTTCTTGAGTTTTTAAAGATACTATAGGAATTTCTAAATTTTCTAATTTATCCTTTCTAATACCTGCTAATGTACTTCCTTTCAACGACTTCTTAACCTCATTTTTGTACAAGGTCAGATTTTTAAATAATGAACTAAAAAAATTTAGGAATTAGAATAACTTTATTTGGTTTTTAATGCAAATGTTGACTCATTTATATCAAAATTATTTGGTTCATTCTCTACATAAGCTATCTTTCCCACTGTTCCAACAGCAGAAAATAATATATCAAATTTTGCCAACTTACTTCTCTTATTTATTAATTTTCTCGCATTTTCAGTTATTTTAGCTGTTTTTCCCTCAGTCAACTCTATTTTCTCGTTACTTGAATAATCTTTTGTTGTTATATACCACGAGGTTAATTCCCCTTCACTATTATCGTTTAATATAAAATTCTTCCTTGGATTTAATCCTGTAGTAATAGATTCACATACCTCCCCCAGCTTTCTCCACTCCACCTTCTCATTTTTCAGCATTTCATCTATCTTACTCATTTTTACCTTTTCCACTTTTTGCTATTTTTTCTATGTTCTGTATCTCTTCCAGGTAGTCCTGTTCCACTTTTGTTAAGGTTTTATTGCTATATTCTCTGTATTCTTTTTCTACTTTTTTAAGCATTTGCTTTTTTGTGATCTTTCCGGCATCTTTTAGTAATTCTTCTCCTGTTGCTGTTAATATCCTGTCTACATGAGCTAACCAGTCCTTCATGGTCATAGGTATTTCTTTTTGTGCTTGCATTTCTGCAAAATCCAAATATCCCGACACCAAAGCATTCAGCCTTTTTAGTTCACTTTCTGCCAAATAGTTCTTCGCTATTTTGGCTTCACTTAAGGTCGGTAGTTCTCCTTTGAAATTAGTAAGCCCCATAAACTCTTTATCACTGTCTACACGCTTATAAATAAGTTCACTTGCCGTATTATGATGAATGGCATAGTGCATCTTATTTTGAACTGTTGTAAAAAAGATCTTAGCCTCTTCACTGCTCGAATTATAATCTGTACTTGTGGCAAACAGATCTAAGATTTGACGATAAAAAACTTTTTCACTTGAGCGGATATCCCTTATTCTATCTAAAAGTTCCTTAAAGTAATTACCTCCTCCAAGGTTTTTAAGTTTTTCATCATCCATGGCAAAGCCTTTTATAAGATACTCTTTCAATACAGTTGTAGCATAATTTCTAAATTGTGTTCCACGAGGGGAACGCACCCTATAGCCTATTGCCAATATCATATCCAGATTATAATATGCAACTTTTCTGCTTTGTTCCTTGCCTTGCATTGCTCCATGTCTGGTGGTTGTCAACTTATAGTTTACTACCACTTTTTCATCCAACTCTCCATCTGAAAAAATAGCCTTAATATGTTTACTTATATTCTGCTTGCTGCTTTGAAAAAGCTCTGCAATCTCAAGTTGACTTAGCCATATTGTTCCATCTTCCAATTTTAGATTGATTTTCGCTTTTCCGTCTTCGGTATTATAAATGATCAGTTCATTACTCATCTTGCAGTTCCTCTACGATATCATTGATTGCCGCACGCAGTTTGTCTATTTTCGCCACCGTTTCTGCAATTTCTTTATTTAAGACCTTGATGTCTATTACTTCTTTAGTATCTTCTTTTTCAACATAGGTGGATACCGAGAGGTTGTAGTCATTTCCCTCTATCTCTTTTTTATCCACATATCTTGAAAAATACTCCTTGTTAGTCCTGCTTCTAAATTCTTCTACTATAGCCTCGATATTTTTATCTTCTAAAATATTATTGTTGGTTTCTTTCTTAAATTCCTTGCTCGCATCTATAAACAGTACTTTATTTTCCGTCTTGTTTTTAGACATGACAAGTACACAGGTGGCGATAGAAGTACCGAAAAATAAGTTGTCCGGTAGTTGTATTACACAGTCTATAAAATTATTCTCCACTAAATATTTGCGTATTGTCTGCTCTGCACCTTTTCTGTAAAATATCCCCGGAAAGCATACAATAGCAGCTCTTCCTCGACTTGAAAGGTAGCTTAATGAATGCATGATAAAGGCATAGTCGGCATAGGACTTAGGAGCAAGTTTCCCTGCCGGTGCAAATCTTTCATCGTTAATAAGTGTAGGATCGCCGTCTCCTACCCATTTGATAGAATAGGGAGGATTGGAAACTATCGCATCAAAGGGCTTTTCATCTTTATGCTGCGGATTTATTAAGGTATCACCTCGCTTGATCGAGAAGTTGTTATAATTTACATTATGAAGAAACATATTCATACGAGCAAGGTTAAAGTTCGTCATGTTGATCTCCTGACCGAAGAAACCTTCTTCTATGATATGTTCCTCAAATTGCTTTTTCATTTGTAAGAGTAAACTGCCGCTGCCGCAGGTAGGGTCATATACCTTGTTAATGCTTTCTTTCCCGTCCATTACAAGCCTTGCCAAAAGTTTTGACACTGTCTGAGGCGTAAAAAACTCACCGCCTGACTTGCCGGCATTGCTTGCATAGTTGGAAATAAGGTACTCGTAAGCATCTCCGAAGGCATCTATATCATTGTTTTTAAAATCCTCGAAATCAATATCCGCAATTCCTGTAAGTATATCGCTCAGGCGTTTGTTTTTCTCAGCTACAGTTGTTCCCAGGCGGTTGCTTGTGGTATCCACATCTTCAAAAAGCCCCTTTATATCCTCTTCGGAAGCGAATCCTACCGCACTGCCCTCTATTGCCTTAAATATATTAGCAAGGTCGGTATTTAAGTTTTCATTTGTTCTTGCCGTTTTTACTACATTTTCAAAAAGTTGACTCGGCAATATAAAAAAGCCCTTATCTTCAATCGTACCGGATCTAAAGTCCGCTTCGGCTTCTTCATCGGAAAGCTTTGCATAGTCAAAGTCCGGATCTCCTGCCTCATGTTCTGCCACATTAAAAAATTCCGTCATATTTTCCGATATAAAACGGTAAAAAAGTATACCCAGTATATATTGTTTAAAATCCCAACCGTCTACAGCTCCTCTGACATCATCCGCAATAGACCAGATCTTTCTGTGAAGTTCAGCCCTTTGTGTACTTCCGTTAGTTTCTTTTGTATAAGCTTGCATTTTTAACCCCATGTTATTTATTATTGATGTTTATATTGTGAATTTTCCGCTACGAAATCCCCGCTTAATGAAAATAGTCTTTGCACAGTCGGGTATTTGTAGCGGTTAATACTTTTTCTAAAGTGAGTTATAAATTTTCCGGACCGATGTAGAATTCGCAAAATAATAATACTGATTCGTTACTGAGTTTCATAAACCCTACACCTCACTCGTGATCTCCGTCATATACTCAAGCATATCAGCCGACTCCGACTGATTCACCATGACTAAGAGCATATCTCCCGCAAGTATCTTGGTATTACCTCTCGGAATTATCTCGGACGAGCCTCTTTGTACCGATACAAGCAGACAGTTGCTCGGCAGATCAAGCTCCGATACCGGTTTGTTTTCTGCCTTGCTTCCCAAGTGTACGGAAAGCTCGAGCAAGGTCTTCTTATCCTTAAGAGTTTCCTCCTCCTTAATGCCCTTTGCCTCTTTTTTGTTATGAAGTATGTCCTCCAAAAGCATATCGTATACAGGCTCAACTCCCAGAAGATCTGAAGTCACCATAGCCGTGAAGACGACTACCGAAAGCGGAAGTAATTGTTCGAAAGATCCCGTCATTTCAAATATAAGTATGATCCCGGTAATAGGCGCCTTTACTATGGCTGCAAAATGTGCCGCCATGGCAAGTACCGCAAAATTGAGCAAATATTCCGTAGGTACATTAAGATAATTTACACAAAGTAAGCCGAAAGCACTGCCAAGCATTGCTCCAAGTCCCAGTAATGGAAAGAAGATCCCTCCCGGTACTCCCGACCCGAATGATACGAATGTAAATACGTACTTAATTATCAGAAATATCAGTATGGTCAAGATACTGAACTTTGCAAAGCTCAATTCTTCTATGATAGCATGTCCTCCGCCTATAAGTACCGGCAAAGTCATGCCTATGATGCCGGAAAAGATGAAAGGTATCATGATCTTAAACTCTATACTTACGGGAAGTTTTTTATATATATGCTTAGCCTTTATGACCCCGTGGTTGAATACATAGCTGCTAAGTCCCATCAGTACTCCGAGTACTGCCAAAGACCAGTAATATTTCAACGGCATCTTACTCAGTGTTCTAAATTCTAGTGCCGGAACTATGCCGAATACCGATTTTGCCACCATATCGGCTGTAACTGCCGATGTCATGGCAGACAGTAGTACTACCGGTGAGAAATTCTTATGTACCTCTTCCAGTGCAAACATGACTCCTGCCAAAGGAGCGTTAAATGCGGCAGCAAGTCCCGCACTAGCACCGCTTGTAAGGAGGTATTTTCTTTCGTGATCCATTCTTCCGGCTTTTTTGGACAGGATGGCACCTACAGCCGCACCCATCTGTATGGAGGGACCCTCTCGTCCTACAGAAAGTCCTGCAGCAAGTGCCGTGATACCTCCTAAGAACTTAAATACGAGGACCTTCGCCCAGTTTGTTTTAAGTCTCCTGGTTACCACTCCTTCTACCTGCGGTATACCGGAGCCTGATATGTCAGGTTCTTTCCTGACACAGAAAGCCACAAATACCGCCGCTATGATAAGCAGGGCAAAAACTCCTGCCATCTGTAAAGGGGCAGTCTTTGCCGTATTATAGATATTTACCATGTATTTAAGCAATACTTCTCCCAGTATTCTGTATACAACTATTATAAGGCCGCTTACGATACCTATAATAAAAGAATAAAAAATCATGGAATATTTTAATGTTGCATTTGATTCAAGCATATTTTGTGTATTTTGTTTAGGTTTATTAAAAAACATAAGTCTTTATACCTCATTTTTATTTATCTTTATATAAAATTATACAATATCACCTATGATACTACAATGCATAGAACGGATAAATTCCCCATCTATACCTGTATACATATGGATAAAGTAAATTTAAGCTCTCTTGCACCTTGAAAAAATGGAGGCACGACTACTGCGTACCTCCACTTTTTTATCTCATTTCTTCTATATGGTATATATAATCAATAGTAGCCAAAGCCTGTATTATCTCACTATGTGTCTTGTATTTTTTCAGTTCCTTGCTGTCTATCGTAAATATCACCGAATAGACGCTAAGTCCTGAGCCTATATAGGCTGAATTAAATTCTATGTCATCTATTCTAAGTCCCAGTCTTCTTATAGTAGTCACAAAGTCTTGCAGGTTTTCCTTGTTCTTTAGTTCAAGATGTATCTCAAAATGGTTCGATCTGTTTTTTAAATAAAGTTCAAGTTTCGGCAAATACGACAGTATTGCCCAAAGTGCGGTAAATGCCACTATGCTTACCACGTAAAGCCCGGCACCTGCACTAAGCCCCATAAGTCCGCAAGACCAGAGTGCGACCGAAGTCGTAAGCCCCTTGATCTGGTTTCTTGAAGTAAAAAGTATGGTCTTGCTGCTGAGTATAGATATACCCAGTATGGCAAATGCCGACAATATCGGTATTCTGACCACAGTATTATTCATTAAAAACAGATCCAGTATCATGGCTATGGCTGACGAGAATGATGCCAATATAAATGTTCTGAGTCCTGCCGAGTGTCTTTTACTCGCTCTTTCACAACCTATGACGGAAGAGAGCACTACCGCAAGCGCAATTCTTATTGCCACCGATAAAAGGCTTATATCCGGTGTAAGATACACCGCTTTACTTATATTCTCCGTAAATGAATCCAACATAGCCTACTCCTTATCTTTCATTTATCATATGCGGACTTGCATAGCTGTTGTATTGCTCTTCTGCCGCTTGAGTAAAAGCTTCCTCTTCCTCCGAGATAACATTGTTTCTCTTTGGAAGTTCTTTTTGTATAGCCTGTATCCTTTCGATCAAAAGCTCCAGTTCGCTCTGCCTTTTTTCTTCCGGTATCTCTATATCTGCTGTCAGGTCTTCGAGTTTAGTGGAGTAAGATTTTGACAGATATAGGGCAAGTTTTGCACAGCCCGGTCCTATCAGCTCATAAAGTACGCTGGAAGCCAAAATAATGGTCTCTAAAGCATTACCCATCTCACCTCCAAGTATTCTGGCACCTAAAGCCGAAAGTCCTATGGCAACCCCTGCTTGCGGTATAAGGGCAAGTCCCAGATAATTTCTTACTTCTTTGCTCTTGCCGGCAATGATACAGCCCCAGAAAGCCCCTGCATATTTTCCAAGGATACGCACCAGAAAGTACAGTATGCCTATCACCAGTAATGAAGCACCTCCGCCTGAAGCCTTCGGGTTTAAGAGTATGTCCAGCTTGAAATTGAGTCCGGAACGTACAAAAAATATTAAAAGTATTGGTGGACTGAAGTAATTGACCTGCTTAAAAAGTTTATCGTCATCCGTAATATTTATATAGACCGTACCCATTGACATACAGCCAAGCAAAGGCGATACATCCAGTAGGGCACATACACCGCAGAAAGTAAAAAGCAGTGCTATCGTTATGATCAGCCTATTGTCGGTAGAACGGTTTAGGCATAAGCAACTTCATAAATACGCCGAATAAGCCACCAAGTAAAAGTACTAAAAGATTAAATATTATCGGACTTATAATGCTTGAAAGACTGAAGCTTCCCGAGTTTGCCGATATTGCTGCCGATATAGCTATACTGTAGGCAACCAGTCCGAATACATCATCAAGTGCAACTACCTGCAACAGAGTATTTACAAAGTCTCCCTTCGCTCCGGTCTGCCTTATGGTCATAACTGTAGATGCCGGTGCGGTGGTCGATGCCAGTGCCGACAGTACCATTGAAAAGCTCAGTCCCAACTTTAATATATAAAAGCTCAAAATAAATACCAGTACGGAAGCCACTGCCGCCTCAAGGAAAGTGATGATACAGACTTTTATTCCGTTCTTTTTAAGTGTTGAGAACTTAAAAAACTCTCCGGTACTGAAAGCTATAAATGCGAGAGCGATATCCGCAATAAAGTCCGTTCCCTCTATTATATTCACATTTACAAGATCCAGACAATAAGGACCTATCAGTATGCCTGCAACTATATACGCCGTAACATTGGGCAGGCGAAGTCTTTTCGTCACCCTTGTAAGTGCAAAGCCCGAAAAAAGCATAAGTGCTATCGGTATTATTATGTCTGAGACCGGCGAGGATCTTTGTAATATTTCGTATATGGAAGTTATCACTATATCATCCTTTCTATTGCAGTTTTTTTGTCTTTTATTTTATCATTTTAGTGTAGTCGGTATCATTGATCACATAGTCAAGTCCGTCAAGGCTTGTGTTAAGTATGAGTTCCTTCGGGAAATCAGTCTCTTTGATAACTTTCTCGGCACGATCGAATACTCCTATATCATAGCAAATATGAGCATCCGTACCGCACAGTATATGTGCTCCGTGTTTTTTACATGCTGTTAATAACTGAATTATATTTTCATATCCGCCCTTTCTTGCCGAGTCGGAATGAAGAGAGGAATTATTAAGCTCCAGTGCCACCTTATGTTTTGCCGCCTGTTTTGCGAGTTCGTCATAGTCAAGCTTATATCTTCCGTCATCGGGATGACCTATTATTTTTATGTGTTTGTTGGACATGGCTCCTATATAGCCTCTCATATTCTCGTCCACACTGCCCGGCTTTATGCATATTGTATGCATACTGGCGATGATGTAGTCGACTCTCTCGTAGACCTTACCTCCTACGTCTATATTTCCGTCGTAGTCTATGATATTGGCTTCTATTCCGGCATAAACTCTCATGTCTTTGTATTTCTCGGAATCACCTTGAAATTTATAAAATAAAGGTCCGAAGGTGCTCCTTTTACATTTGGACCGTGATCGGAGAAGCCGTAGGCTTTAAGTCCTTTTGCGTATGCCTCTTCTATATTTTCCTTAAGCGTACTGTATGCATGCTCACTGGCTGTTGTATGTGTATGCAGATCAAATAAAAAATCCATGCTGTAGTCCTTTCTTATACGTAGTTGATATGTAACGAATTCTATACTTGTAAAATAGTAATGTATAGAACAATCATAAACAGCTGTTATTATATCATAAAAATAAAAAGGATACTATTTAAGCAGATTTTTCAATAATGCTCAAATGTATCCTTTTATAAAATTAACTATTTTCCAAGAGTGATGTTCTGTTAATTATTTAAAATTTTGCTCCGGCACCTCTTAATACATATTTGGCAAGTACCGAAGTTGTAATGCTTCCTACGCCTCTGGGTACAGGGCTTATATAAGCCGCCTTAGGCTCTACCGCATCGTAATCCACGTCTCCGCAGAGGTTCCCGTTCTCATCGAGGTTTATACCCACATCTACAACTATGCTTCCCTCTGATACCATATCTGCGGTGATCATCTTAGCCTTTCCGGCAGCCGCTATAACTATCTCTCCGGCACGACAGGTAGCTGCGAGGTCCTTGGTCCTTGTATGGCACATGGTCACAGTCGCATTGCGCTTTAATAAAAGCATAGCAAGCGGTTTACCTACAACCATACTTCTTCCGACCAAAGTAACTCTCTTACCTGTAAGGTCTATCTTGTAATAATCAAGCATTTCTATAACCGCCTGTGCGGTACAAGGCGGATATCCGCTCAGATCTCCGGAAAAGACCTTTGCTATATTCACATCGCACATACAATCAGAGTCTTTTTTGGGGTCTATAACCTCAAGTACCGCAGACTCATCGAGATGCTTAGGAAGCGGTCTGAACATCAGTATTCCGTGAACAGCTTTGTCTGAATTGACAGACTTGAATTTTGCTTCAAAGTCTGCTTGTGACACATCCGCTGCAAGCTCATGCACTTCACACTCTATACCTATATCAGCCATTTTCTTTACCGCACCTTTTTCATAGGCGAGGTCATCGGCTCTGCTTCCTACTCTTATTATTGCAAGTTTGGGAGAGATGCCCTCCGCCTTAAGTTCGGAAACTTTTTTGATCATTTCCTCCTTCATGGCAGTAGCTACTTCCAAGCCTTTCATAACTATTGACATAATCCCTCCTAAACAGGTCTTATTTTTTGCATAACTGCTGAATACACCTTGTCTTTAAGTTTCTTACTCTCTTCGATCAGGGCATCAGCCTTAGCTTCAAGTTCTTTCTTATGATTTTCGTCCTTCATAAGTTTAGTATTGATATATATGTTAAGTGAAGCTCCTTCAAGTGCCGCCTGTGCAAAGAGAATACCCACTCCGACATCGCTTATTGCTATAAGGCTTCCCTTTTCTCCCATAAGATCAAGGAGTCTCATGACTTTAAGTACCGTCTCCATGATATCCATAGGAACTATACTTGCCTTATACAGCTCTTCTTCAAGTACCTTCTCTTTGTATTCCTGTTGTTCCTTAGTCTCTTTCGGCAACCCGTATGCTTTTGACAGTGGCTCAAATACTTCCGCATCCTTATCCGTAAGCTTGATAAGTTCCTGCATCAGTTCATTTAATTGATCTCTTGCCGATTTTATCTCTTCTTCTACATCGGCATATTTTTTCTTACCTATGGTAAGGTTTGCCACCATCATTCCGAGTGCTGAAGCTAAGGCTCCGACTGTCGCACTGGCGCCTCCCCCGCCCGGAACGGGCTGGGAGGATGAAAGCGCCTCTAAAAACTCTGTGGTTTTCTTTTCAAGCATCATATCGATAACCTCTTCTTAGAATAATCCTGAGATTACACCGTTGTCATCAACATCTATCTTTTCAGCTGAAGGAATCTTTGGAAGTCCCGGCATCTTCATGATATCACCTGTAAGTGCAACCACGAAGCCTGCACCTGCTGAAGGTGTGATGTCTCTTATAGTTATTCTGAATCCCTGAGGTCTTCCGAGTACCTTAGGATCGTCTGTCATTGAATATTGATTCTTAGCTATACAAACAGGAACATTTCCGAGCCCGATAGCTTCAAGGTTCTTGATCTCCTTGTCTGCCTTTGGTGAATAGTCAACACCGTCAGCTCCGTATACTCTTGTAGCAATTGCCTCTATCTTCTTCTTTATCGGTTCATTTACATCGTATACGAATTGCATTGTGCTCTCGCCCTCTGCAAGTCTCATAACTTCCTGAGCGAGTTCTACACCGCCCTTGCCTCCGTTAGCCCATACATCTGAAAGTGCTACATTAACGTCGTACTCTTTACACTTTGCTCTTACAAGCTCAAGCTCTTTTTCTGTATCTGTAGGGAATTTGTTGATCGCTACAACTACAGGAAGGTTGTAAACCTTGGTAACGTTCTCTATGTGCTTCAAGAGGTTAGGAAGTCCCTTTTCAAGTGCTTCGAGATTCTCTGACTGAAGCTCTTCCTTAGCAACTCCACCGTTGTATTTTAATGCTCTGATAGTAGCAACAAGTACAACAGCATTTGGTCTAAGACCTGACATACGGCACTTGATGTCGATGAACTTCTCAGCTCCGAGGTCAGCACCGAATCCTGCCTCTGTGATCATGTAATCACCGAGCTTCATACCCATCTTGGTTGCGATAACACTGTTGCATCCGTGTGCTATATTCGCAAAAGGTCCACCGTGGATGAATGCAGGTGTTCCCTCAAGTGTCTGAACAAGGTTAGGCTTAATGTATCTTTAAGAAGTGCGGCAACTGCTCCCTGTGCATTAAGCTCTCCTGCGGTTACGGGCTCTCCGCTTCTTGAGTATGCTACTATGATCTTTGCTATCTTACTCTTAAGATCGCTTATATCGTTGGCAAGGCAGAATGCAGCCATTACTTCTGAAGCTGCTGTTATATCGAATCCGTCCTGTCTTGTAACTCCGTCAGGTTTCTCGCCGAGACCGTCAACTATTTTTCTGAGCTGACGATCGTTCATATCTATACATCTTCTCCAGGTGATTCTCTTAAGATCGATATCAAGCTTGTTACCTTGATGTATATGGTTGTCAAGCAATGCAGCTATAAGGTTATTTGCGGCACTTATTGCATGTAAGTCTCCTGTAAAGTGAAGGTTGATATCTTCCATAGGAACTACCTGTGCGTATCCGCCGCCTGCAGCTCCTCCCTTAACTCCGAATACAGGTCCCAAAGACGGCTCTCTTACCGCAACTACAGCCTTCTTACCGAGGGTGTTGATAGCATCCGCAAGTCCTATAGTTGTTGTAGTCTTTCCTTCTCCGGCAGGAGTTGGGTTGATAGCTGTTACGAGTATGAGCTTTGCATCCGGTCTGTTAACAAGCTCATCATTGTAATAACGATAGTCTATCTTTGCTTTGTATTTCCGTAATTCTCTACGTACTTATCAGGGATCCCCACATATTCAGCTACTTCATTGATCAGCTTAGGCTGTGCCTCTTGAGCAATTTCAATATCACTTTTAAAACCCATTTTCTTCACCTTATATCCCGACTGAGATATCCTTTCTATAATGCCTTTATTTACACAAAGCTGCTATATAAAGTGTTTTAGTTCTAACGGTTGATTCTAAAAACAAACTTACATAGCAGCTTCATTTGTATCACATTTATATGATTTTATTTTTTCTTAGGTGCTGAATGTACCGACTCTCCAAATACATCCTCGAGTGCTTCTCCTACAGCTTCATTGTATGTAGGGTGGGCTCTCATTGCCTTTAGAAGCTGATCTACCGTAAGTTTGTTGGCGATCGCAGTTCCAAGTTCTCCTATCATGTCCGTAGCTCTCGCACACATCATCTGTGCACCGAGCACTTCTTTACTTGCCTTGTCTGCAAGTATCTTCACGAATCCACGCTCTTCCTTGGAGATAAGTGATTTGCCGTTGGCACTCATCATGAACTTTCCTACACTTATCTCTATGCCCTTTGCCTTGGCATCCGCTTCAGTTATTCCTATAGAAGCTATCTCCGGATCCGTGTATACACAACCCGGTACAAGGCTTAAGTCAACGCTTCTTTCATGTCCCGCAAGTTCTTCCGCAAGGCATACGCCTTGTGCACTTGCAAGGTGTGCCAGTTGAAGACCCTTTATAAGATCTCCTATTGCATATACTCCCGGCATTGATGTCTTAAAATGCTCATCTACTATTACACGTCCACGTTCTGTCTCAAGTTCGACACCCTCGCCGAAAGTCCTTCCGTATTAGGCACTCTTCCTACAGCACAAAGTACGTATTGTGCTGTTATCTTTTGTTCTTTTTCTTTTTCAACATAGTGGCAGCTTAAGCCGTCAGCTTCCTTTTCCACTTTGCTCACAGATACGCCTGTGTGTATATCTATATCTCTTTTCTTAAGAATAAGCTTAAGGTTTTGAGATATGTCCTTATCCATATTTGCGAGTATTGAAGGCAATGCCTCAAGTATAGTGACCTTGGTTCCAAGCGCGGAGAATATAGAGGCAAACTCTACTCCTATTACTCCACCACCTATTATGGCAAGGCTGTCAGGCACTTTATCCAATTTGAACAGATCGTCACTTGTAAGTACACCTTCATTATCCAGTCCCGGAATAGGTATAAGTGCCCGGTTTTGAACCTACAGCAAGTATCGTATGCTTAGCTTCGTAACTTCCTGCTCCCTCACCGTCCGTAACTGTTATGCTTCCATCTTTTTCAAGTCTTCCTTTACCCTTTATATGGGTTATGGAATTAGTCTTGAAAAGGTGCTCAACTCCTGTACAAAGTTTATCTATAACATCTTGTTTGTATGCAAGTATCTTTTCATAGTCATAACTTACACCCTCTGCATAGATACCGTATTCGGCAGCTGCCTTTATCTCTCTGTACACGGATGTCGCATGTATCATAGCCTTGGTAGGTATACATCCTCTGTTAAGGCAGGTACCTCCTACTCTGTCTTTCTCTACAATGGCAGTCTTAAGTCCGAGCTTTGCAGCTTTCAGTGCAGCAACATAACCTCCCGGTCCTGCACCTATGACTATAAGATCAAATTTATTTTCCATCATGTCTCCTTACCGTTTGCTGTATTACTTGATAAAACATAACCAAGTTAAAGCTATATATTTTTTATATCGGTATACTAATGCTTTTTAAACATCAGTATACCGTATTTATTAAGCCCGACTCAGATATCTATAGGTCTAATTCCTCAAACCACAAATTATATCTTTCTTCATAGCCTTCTCAGACTCATCTAAAAGAGAAACTCCCTCCAGTGCAGCGCAGATTTCTTTTCTGCTATACTTACAATTTTTTAAACCCTGTTCAAGTTTCGGTACAAATTCAGTCTTCATAGCATCCGAAAATATTGCTATATCATTTATAAGTCCGCTGTCTACATTAAACTGTATAAGTAACTGCCCCCATTCAAAGCGTTTTGAAACCTCATGCTGAAAGTCTATTCTTTTACCGAATATCACATCCCATGAAGCAAAGTGTGCTGTTCGCTTTTCTATGTCTTTTTGATCAAGATCTTCAAACTCTATAACATTTGCCTTCAATTTATAAACCTCTTCAAATGCTTCAAAAAGACTTTTCTTTAAGCTCTCAAGTGTTATATCTTTATTAAAATCTTTGAGGTTTGCAACTCTTGACCTTACCGAATCCACTCCCTTTGATTTGAGCTTTTCTTTGGAAACGGTAAGATACTTTGAGAGTTCGTCAATATTTACATTGAACATTATGGTTCCGTGGTGATAACACTGTGAGCCTGTTTCATAAAAGGCATTTCCAGAAAATTTCTTTCCGTCTATCAGTATATCATTGCGCCCTGACTTTACAGCCGTAATTCCAAACTTGGCAACCGCTTCTATTATTACCTGTAATTGTTTATCTAAGTCATAGTTATCCTTATTTACAAGAAAGGTAAAGTTCAGATTGCCAAGGTCATGATATACCGCTCCACCTCCTGAAAGCCTTCTTACTATAAATCCGTCATCCGCTTCAAGTTTACTTACAAGACATTCCTTCCAGGCATTTGATTTCTGCCTATTACAATAGTATTCCTATTTTGCCAAAGATACAGTATACACTGGTTCTTTTCACAATTAAGCAGCAAATGTTCTTCAACTGCAAGGTTTTTATAGGGGTAAGTCTGTCGACTTTCTATATATGTGATTTTTTCTATCATTATTATGATCCTCTGCTTTTAAAATTTATATCTAATATGTGGATAGTATTACACTACCTTTTACACAGTATCACATAATATTCATCTCAAACTTTAAGGCTCTTATCTATAGCTTTTTACCATTTATATCTGAGGATCGGATCTCTTGCCGCCTTAACTTCGTCAAGTCTTCCTACAGGTGTGGTAACAGGAGCTTCATGTAAGGCTTCAGGATTAGTCTGCGCCTCCTCATAAAGTTTTCTGAATACTGCTATAGCATCATCCAAAGTCTCTTTTGACTCTGTCTCTGTAGGCTCTATCATCAAAGCTTCATGTACTATAAGCGGGAAGTACATTGTTGGTGGATGCATTCCGTTGTCAAGAAGTGCTTTCGCTATATCCATAGCTGAAACTCCTGTCTTGTGCTTTAAGTCTTCAAGACTCATAACGAATTCATGCATACATACCTCGTCATATGCCATGGTATAGAGATCTTTTAACTTATCCATCATATAGTTTGCGTTAAGTACCGCATTCTTACATGCCTGAGGAACTCCTTCTTTACCGAGAGTCTTGATATAGGTAAGTGCTCTTACCACTACCAGGAAGTTACCGTAGAAAGCTTTCATATCACCTATGCTCTTGCTTTGCTTAACGAATCTCTTCTCGCTGTCGCCCTCTACAAGTGCACCCGGCATAAAGTCTACAAGCAGGTTCTTACAACCTACTACTCCGCTTCCCGGACCGCCTCCACCGTGAGGTGTTGAGAAGGTCTTATGTAAGTTAAGGTGTATTACGTCAAAGCCCATGTCTCCCGGTCTTACCACACCCATAACGGCATTAAGGTTAGCACCGTCATAGTAGTTAAGTCCGCCGCAATCATGTACAAGCTTTGTTATCTCCAATATATTCTTATCGAAAAGTCCTACTGTATTAGGATTGGTAAGCATAAGACCGGCTATATCATCACCTAAAACAGCTTGAACTTCTCAAGATCCACACATCCGTCCGGTGCTGAAGGAACAGATACAACTTTGTATCCTGCCATAGTAGCACTTGCCGGGTTTGTTCCGTGTGCTGAGTCCGGAACTATGATCTTGGTTCTCTTTGTATCATTTCTGCTCTCATGGTATGCCTTTATAAGCATAAGTCCGGTAAACTCACCGTGTGCTCCGGCTGCCGGCTGCACTGTAAGTCTGTCCATACCTGTGATCTCGCACAAATGCTTTTCGATCGTTTGTATTACCTCAAGACAACCTTGAACTGTGTGTACAGGCTGAAGAGGGTGTATCTCTGTAAATCCCGGTAAAGATGCCATGTCATCATTGATCTTAGGATTGTATTTCATAGTACATGAGCCTAAAGGATAGAATCCGTCATTGACACCTCTTGACTTTTTAGCAAGCTCTGTGTAATGTCTGCTCAGTTCTGTCTCTGAAAGTTCCGGAAGATGTAATTCAAGCTCTCTTTTATCCTTAGCCGGTACTTCAACCACGTCTACATCACAAGGAGGGAATAAAGTACAGCATCTGCCTGCTCTGCTTTTTTCAAATATTAACATTACTTCACCTCCTTTAAGATACTTACTGCCTTATCTATACAGCATTTTCCGTTGACCTCTGTACAGCACCAGAGTATTCTCTTATCATCAAGAGGATATCCTCCGAGTATGCCTTGCTCCTCAAGTGCCTTAAGTGCCTTATCTGAAGACACATCTGAAGTCGTTACAAACTCATGGAAGAAGTCCGCTTTATATTCAGGCTTGAATCCGATCTTCTCAAGTTCTTTAGCCATATAATGTGCCTTTGATGTACAAAGTGTTGCCGCTTCCTTAAGTCCTTCTTTTCCTACAGCCGCAAGATATACGCCTACCGCCAATGCACAAAGTGCCTGGTTTGAACATACGTTACTTGATGCCTTCTCTCTTCTTATATGCTGCTCTCTGGCCTGAAGTGTAAGTACATAACCTATTCTTCCCTGCTTGTCCTCAGTCTGTCCGACTATTCTTCCCGGAAGATTTCTCTTAAGGTCTTCGGTACATGCCATAAAACCTAAGTAAGGTCCACCGAACGCTATGGAAAGACCAAGCGGCTGTCCGTCACCTACGGCTATGTCCGCACCGTATTCTTTCGGTGTCTTTAATACACCAAGTGATATCGGATTCACGCTCATAACATACTTGGCACCGGCTTCATGTGTGATATCGGCTATTTCTTTTGCAGCTTCAAGGTTACCGTAGAAATTAGGATGTTGTACGAATACACAAGCTGTAGCCGCATCGGCATGAGCCTTTATATACTCAACATCGGTAACTCCGTCCTTTTCAGGTATAATCTCGACTTCCATACCGTTACCGTGACAGTAAGTCTTGATAGTTGATATGGTGTCCGGATGCATAAGTGATGAGATCAAAGCCTTGGCTCTTTTTCTTTCACGACACATAGCTACAGCTTCCGCCGCTGCGGATGCACCGTCATAAACAGATGCATTGGATACGTCCATACCTGTGATATCTGCTATCATAGTCTGATACTCATATATTGATTGTAAAACACCCTGACTGGTCTCAGCCTGATAAGGTGTATATGAAGTAAGGAAGTTCTCCTTTGATATAACGCTTTTAACTATAGAAGGAATAAAATGTCTGTAAGCTCCCGCTCCTCTGAAGATAGTCGAAAATACTTTATTCTTTTCAGACATCTTTGTCATATCACGACGAACTTCAAGCTCTGACAAACCTGAAGGTATATCAAGCTCACCTGTGAGTTTTACTTCCTTCGGAACATGTGCAAACAGATCGTCAAAAGATGAAAAGCCTATCTCGGTAAGCATCACCTTTTGCTCCGCATCTGTGTTGGGAATGTATTTTCCCATATGTACACCGCCTTTCTTATATTTCCTACCGCCATTTATCCGGATCGGTAAATATCATTTATTGATCAAACTTCCACAGAATGCATATACAATAAGACTATATACATTCCGGGAATCTGTTTTTAAAAATTAATTCGAGGATTAAAGTGTCTTTAAGAATTCCTCATACTCTTCAGCTGTGAGAAGTTCTTCTTTGTCTGACACATCCTTTACCTTAACGAACCAAGCCTCATATGGTGCTGAGTTGATGCTCTCAGGAGCATCAAGAATGTCCTCATTGATAGCACTTACAACACCTGATAATGGTGAAAGTACATCTGAAACAGCCTTAACTGACTCTACGTCTGCAAAAGACTCACCCACTACAACTTCATCTCCCTCTTCAGGAAGATTAACAAATACGAGATCTCCAAGCTCTGATTGAGCAAAGTCGGTGATTCCCACAACGAACTCACCACCCTCTTCTTTTACCCACTCATGGGATTTTGAATAAAGCAAACCTTTTTCTACTGACATATATTCTTCCTCCTTAAAATAATTACTTACGCTTTCTTGTAGAATGGAAGTGCAACTACTTCAACTTCCACCTTACGGCCTCTTACTTCAACCTCAAGCTTTGTGCCGATTTCTGCATACTTAGGATCGATAAGTGCCATACCTACCGGATAATCAAGATATGGGCAATGTGTTCCTGAAGTTGTACGACCTATTACTTTGCCGTCTGCTAAAACATCCTGCTCTTCTCTTATAACACCTCTGCCTAATACCTTAAGTCCTACTCTCTTTATCTTAGGCTCACCCTTTGCCTCGATAGCAGCCTTTCCTATAAAGTCAGGCTTATCCATCTTTACGGCAAATTTAAGTCCGGTTTCAATCGGATCTATATCATCATTCATCTCATGTCCGTAAAGAGGCATAGCTGCTTCCATACGAAGTGTGTCTCTTGCTCCGAGTCCGCAAGGTACAAGTCCTTCCTCTGCCCCTGCTTCCAAAAGCTTATCCCACATTTGCTCAGCATACTTGCTTTCAAGGTAAAGCTCTACTCCATCTTCACCCGTATAGCCTGTCTTTGATACTATACAAGGAATTCCGGCAACTTCTCCATTAAATACCGCATGGTAATACTTCTGAGGAATACTCTCTTCCTTGGTAAGCTTTCTTAAGATTTCCATAGCCTTAGGACCCTGGAGTGCAAGCTGTGCATAATCATCCGATACATTGGTAAATTCAACATCTCCGAACTTATGCTCAACCATCCAATTAAAGTCTTTCTCACGGTTTGCGGCATTAACAACTATAAAGTAGTCATTCTCACCCTTCTTGTATACGATAAGGTCATCTACGACTCCACCCTTCTCATTACACATAAGGCTGTACCTTGCTTGCCCGTCCACCATGTTATCGAAATTATTTGTGAGTATTTTCTGTAAGTTCGCAAGTGCATCCTTACCTTTGCAAAGTACCTCGCCCATATGTGAGACATCAAAAAGTCCCGCTTGAGTTCTGACTGCCATATGTTCCTTAATAACACCTGTCTTTTCATACTGCACCGGAAGAAGGAATCCTGCGAACGGTACGATCTTGCCTCCCGCCTTAACATGAGCATCATATAATGGTGTCTTCAGTTCCATAATCTGCCTCCTTTATGATTAATAATTTAATTATAATCCTTTCAACTAAACAATCATTACAAATTTTAGTAAGATTTCTTAGCTAAAGGCGTTATTATTTCATAAAAATTATATTACCTCAGGGTAATATTTTTTATAATATTATACATTGTAACTTAAAAATCCGGGGCTTATCAATAGATATTTTATTAGTTATGATATTGTCATTCCTGTTATTTTTTTGATATGATCGGTAGTTTTTTGAAGATACCTATAAACAGGGCTTATTCCTACTGTATTTCTAGGATTTTTCCGATATTATCAGTGTAAAAAAAGTGATATAACTTAATTATGACCCTACTGAACCAATCAAAATTTCATGTGTAAGAAGTTATGATTTATATGAACAGATTTATTTTTTATAATGTATGACTTGCATTAACAGATATGTTTTCAGAATGTATCACCTGTATTACAAGTTATATTTTCAGAATGTATGACCTACATTAAAAGATAAGTTTTTCAGGCTGTTTCACCTTTATTAACAGGTATATTTTTCAGACTGTAGACCTCCCTTAACAGACATGTTTTTCAGACTGTATGAACTATACTGACATATATGTCTTTTATACGATTTTATTTTTATAAAGATATATGACAAAGTCTTAATTATAAAAATAACTTCTAAGGGAAAGCCGACATGGCTTTTGCATTTTCAGTTCTTTACATAAGATATATTATGCATTCTATTGAAATACCCCGAAATCTTATGCAAGTCTCTTTTGCAAGCACTCAATATACTTTCCCAAAGAAGTTATTTTTTATTCTTATCAAACACATATTCAAATCCCTTGTACTTATATGTGTTGTACTTTTAAGATACGGTTTACTGCAAGGACAGTAGATTCAGACAATTATTATCCGCTAATTAACAACTTCCCGACTGTGCTCTTCTCCTTGCGATATTCACTGCCTCTTTTTCCGCTCTCATAGTCTGTGCCGCTATCCTTCTTATAGTACTTGCACAGTTTCTTATATTTCTGACCATCTTATCGATATCGCTGACTATTATATCTGACTTTCTTATAAAAGCGGTCGCCTCGTCTCCCTTCCACTGTCCCGTAGTTTCGTTAAGAAGATCTCTTGACTTCATTACTGCACGCCTTGATAATTCATTCGCCAGGTTGTCCAGTCTCCTTGCTTTCAAGAGCTGCCCAGTAATTAACTTCGATACGATGTGTTCTGTAAGCAAATTCATCATATGCCATAACATATCCTCCTTTCCGTTAAATATACTTCTATTCCAAAAAAATATCCCCAATTTCTGACAGATCTTCGTTTAACATATCTTCATTAATCTCATAAACTTGCGCTATGTCAAACATCTTAGCCGGTATGTCTTCCAATTCTTTAAGTACCGATAAGGATTTTTCGGACAGTTTCATATAGCTGTCGGTAGCGGTCGAATAACCCTCTCCCTCCCAGTAAGCTGACATTGACCGTATAATTCCTTTTTGCTCTTCCAGTACATTCTTCATTTTGTTAATATTAGAGATCACGTTCTCTGCTTCCTGCCTCAAACTCTCCGTACTGACTTTTATCTCAGGCATAAAAACCTCCTTTATACGTTAAACGAATTGATCAAATCACTAAGTTCTTTTTTTGCATTTGAGTAATCACGTTGAGAATCTTTAAGTCTTTCTTTAAGATTATCCAGTTCTCCTATCATTGAATCGTACACGGCTTTTTCTTCATCGAAATATTTTGCAAACTCATCTGCAGCGTCTCCGGTCCACTTACTTTTAAGTCCGTTTATTGAACTTTCCATTTCATTAAATGTAGATTCCATTTTTCTGATTGACTCTTCCAATTTGCCAAGATCTTTTTCCAATTGATATACATCTATCTTTACATGTGTACCCATCACTTTTCCTTTCTCAAACTTATATTAAACTCAGACTCCCTCCGGAGACTATGCCTTGCTGTGCCAGACTGTAGTCCGCATTCAGCACCTTTTTATCCTTTATGTCAAACAAGATAAGATCCGATATGTTTCCGGTAAAACCTGTCTTTTCTTTTTGTTCTATCATATGCACTATCTCTTCTATGACTTCCTTTACCTTAATATCTTCATTAAGCTCAAAGTCATAAAACTTATCGAAAATAACTACATTAATATCTACAATTATCATACTTTAAGCTCCTTTATCTTATTTCTTTTTGACTTTAGCATGGGCACATAGATCTCTTCCGCCGCATCTTCATCGATACTGCTTACAAATGCATGACCCGGTTTTAAGCTCTGATTTTGTTTTTTATAATTAAGTTTGTCAAAGCTTAATACCGTTTGTGAAATGCAGTTACCGCCAAGCTGTATTCCTTCTGCCTGCTTACTTAAAAGACTGAAGAATGTGTATCCCGCAACCTGTGAAGTCTGTGTATTATTAAGTGTCATGATAAAGTGAAGTTTGTGCAGTCTGCCCTTTTCGGCAAAGTTTTCAAGTAAACTTCTTATTATTGCATACTTATCGGTAGCCTTTTGCAACTTATCAAGGAAGGTAGGCAGTTCATCGATCAATATAAATATAGGCTGTTCATTTGAAAACTCGAGGAATATCTCTTCCGGAGTATAATCATCCGCCTCCATTTTTTTCTTTCTTTGGTTTCTGTCTTTTAACGGCGGGATTATAGTTTCACACATTTTATTAAGTCCTTCATAATCCCTTACAATACTTGCGTTCTCATATTCCGGTAGATTAAGTACATTGGTAGTCATATCGATATAATAGACCATGCCGCCCTTATCGGCTGCCATTCTGTATATTATCTTCAAGGTATTGGTCTTTCCTACCATGGACTTACCGGAAATTATGTAAGCTAAGCTTCTGTCTAAAGCTATGGAATGAGGAAGTGCATTCTTCATATTATAAGCAAAAGGCAAAAGTCTGTTATCAGCCAAGGCTTCCTGTACCTGCATATTCTCTCTGAAGTCTTCATAACATGCATCTTGCGGAATAGTAGGAATCGGCACTGCCTTTATTCCGTCCCATCCTGTTTTGAGCTCTTCTGCGAAACTTATCATATTCTGAGCTCTGTCATAGTCTGAGAGTTTCTCATCCACAAGTGCTATCTGACACTCCAATGCAAAGTCATCAACTCTTACAAGACCTCTTCCCTTCACGCCCTGTTCAGGCAATGTCTCTATCCTCATAAGAGAAATAGCTTCGGCATAATCAAACTTATCCTTCATCTCAAGCGGATACACTTGAGTAAAGTTCTTGGAAAGCTTTGAAGCGATATCTCCTGCATAAAGTGAAGCTGCCGTGAATATCAGATAAATACCGTAGGCTATGCCTTCACTGCTTAGCTTTATCAAAAAGTCCTCTATCTCATCTCTTACCTGATTCCTGAAACTGCTGTATTGGTCAATGTATAAGACTATAACCGGCAGTTTATTGCCTGCTCTCTTATTATAGTCCGCAAAGCTTTGACCTCTTATAAGCTTCTTTCTTTCTTCTAATATGCGCTTGATCAAATGTATAAGTCTTTCAAGCTTTCATCTTCGTTCTCGAACACTATGCCGCCGCAATGCGGAAAGTTCTCAAAACATCCTGTTATACGACTGCTGTAGTCTATACCGTATATCTGTAGCTTATCCGGAGTATTGCTGCTTAACAAAGCATACAGCAAGGTCTGTAAGAATGTACTTTTTCCGCTTCCCGGAAGTCCTATGATCAGGGTGTTACCCATTGACTCAAGGTTATATTTGAGTACGAATTGCTCCTGATTGTGCGGATGATCCACAAGTCCTATAGCCACACTTGAAAGTCCCTGCTCATTGATGGATTGCTCGAGAGCTGTAAGCTTCAGCTTTCTCCACTCTATCCTCTCCGGAAGCGGTTCAAGCCACAGCGGCTTAACCGGCTTATAATTATTCTCCTCGAAGATCATTGCAAGGTATTCTATCACCGCATCAAGTTGAGTTTTTTGAAGTTCCGTAGGAAGGTCTTCTCCGTTTAGCTCAAGTCTTGACATATAGGCTTTGCGGATCTCTTCTTTACTTAATTTATCATTATCTGCTATAAATTGAAATAAAGCATAGAGCTTTCTTTCATTTCTTTCATTCTTTTCTATATTGATGGAATTACTTTTAAGTATGCCCTCAAGTTTTTCAATGATCTGCGCTTCTGTCTTAGAACTGTAGTTCGCATTCTCATTGATATATTCTATCATAAGCTCTATTATCTTAAGTATCCAGGCTTCTTTTTTCTCCTTGGCAAGTTTTCTCTGGTTCGCATTACCTACTATAGAGACCTTACCGTTAAGATCGAGCATATTGGCGATCTTTTGGTTTTGAGATCCGTCCTGTTCCTGATATACGGCACCGCTGTAACCTGACTGGAATAATTCATAGACTTCATCCTGTCCGACCTGCATATAGCATCTGCCCGGATTGGTAAGGTATGCCGCATCCGGCTTTTTAAGCATGTCTTTAGAGTCCTGAACATCCTGTACTCTAAGACAGAGCCTGAATTTTGAGTTGCTCCATATATTGTCATCCACTGTACCTGCCGGTTTTTGAGTCGATAAGATCAGATGTACTCCCAGAGAACGTCCTACCTGCGCAACGCTTATAAGTTGTTTCATAAAGTCGGGTTCTTCCCTCTTAAGCTCTGCAAACTCGTCTACTATAATGAGCAAATGAGGCATCGGTTCAGCTATACCGCCTTCTTTATAAAGTCTGGTATAGTTGTTGATATTATTGACTCCGGCTTCGTTAAGCATTCTCTGTCTTCTTCTGTTCTCGCTCTTAATAGAGGCAAGTGCTCTTTGGATCTGATTGCCCGAAAGGTTCGATATCGCTCCTACCATATGAGGAAGTCCGTCAAAAAGGTTCGCCATACCTCCACCCTTATAGTCTATTATAAAGTAAGCCACATCATCCGGACTGAAATTAATTGCAAGTGAGAGCAGATAGGTCTGCAAGGTCTCACTCTTTCCCGAACCTGTGGTGCCCGCTATAAGTCCGTGAGGACCGTGGTACTTTTCATGTATGTCAAGAAAGCAAGGCTTTCCTCCGTCCTTAATGCCTACCAAAGAACTCATAGACTCGTACGAACGGTTTTTGATCCAGCGGCTGTATACTCCTATCTCGCTGAGAGAATTGACTCCGTACATCCTGATAAAGTCTATACCTGCCGGAAGTCCGGAGAATGCCGTATTCTCTTTTACCTTATAGGTTGCAAGCTTCCTTGCTGCCATATCGAGATTTTTACTGCTTATATAATCGAATTTGATCCCTACCCTATCTTCATAATCCGCCAGCAATGAATAAAAACCTTTGAAATATCCTTCGTTTTGAATAACAAAATCAACCTCATTAGGCAGATCCGTAACCGAGTCGGCTACTATTATGGTATGCAGACCGACGTTCTTCTTGCTGTCCACATAGCTTTTAATAAGCTCTCCTTCAAGATATTCTTTATCGGTAAGCATAAGCACATAGTGTGTACTGAAGCTTACATTGTCTTTGTCGGAATTGAATCTGTCTCTTAGACACTGACTTAAGTCAAAGAACACTTCTCTGGCTTCATCCTTGCTTCCCGCAATATACCTTGTCTTTTTATCCGTTGACCAACAGTGCGGAAACCACTTTAAGGGCTCCAGCGAGCTTGCCTCAACTTCCTTTTTCTCATCATATACAGCTGCAAGCTTCACATCCGTATAGCAGTTATTATATGCGATCTGAACTGCCAAAAGACGGAGCACATCGATGGCTCCCTCACGGTTTCCTCCGCTGACCACACCTATTATACTTTGTTCTCTTAAGTCTATACCTACCGGAACTTCCTTTAAGTCTTTGAATGCATTCTTGATCTGCTCGCCCTTACCCTGCCACGGATCTTTTTCCACACGGAATCCTTGCTTTCTTACATTGATCTCGGCAAGTGAGGGGATGGTTCCTATTCCTAGCCTGTAATACATAAAGTCCCTGTGGTTTGATTCCTTGTCCACAATTGCCCGTCATCGAAGTTAGTCGGGTAGCTGTCGGCTTCGCTATACATTCTTCTAAGTGATGCTCTTCTTTGATTGTAATCATCTTCTATTTCTATACCTTTTTCATTGAGGTATTCTGTGTAGGCTGTGATCCTTTTTCTTTCTTTTTCTTCTCTGAGTTTATTGGCTCTTTTAAAATTCAGTGTCCCCCAGAATACAGCTATCGTAGCAGAAAGTGTGGCTGTGATCACACCTACAAAAGCCATGGAATTGTTACTTGCCATACTTGAAATAACACTTCCCGCCATCATAGGTATGACCATAGTCATGGAAGGTCCCAGTATAAATAATAAAGAAGTCGTACTCTCCGCCTCTTTCTCCGGCGGATTGTCGATATCGAATACCTTTTTCTTTATAGGAAATACCGTTCTCGGCGAGCGATGAAAGAGGGCGCTGTTCTTTTTATAAATATTTTTAAGCTCGCCTTGAAAATGACTTCCGTTAAGTTTTTTCAGTTCATTAAGCCTTACGGTATAGGTATTGCTCTTTGTATCCAAAGCAATGAAATTCCCCAAAAACACTATGCGTATTCCTATGATACTTATAACGTCACCCCTGTGTAAAAGCTCTTCACTATTTATTTTATGACCGTTTAAGAATGTTCCGTTAGTGCTGCTTGAGTCTTTGACATGCCATCCGCCATCTTTGAAATGTAATAAACTATGATGCTGGGATACCCAATTCTGTGGATTATCAAGTACTATATTACAAATGCTGTCACGACCTATACTTATCATTTTCTTATCGCCTATGAACACTTTGGTAAGGTCTCTGAAGGCTTCCGCAGACTCCTGAAACATGACAACTATATAATCTTCTTCACCCTTTTTAATATGTATTACATCCGAGGCTTTAAGTGCCTGTCTTCCTGCCGGAATTTTGTTGATCGAATACGAATATTTACCGGCATTTAATATGTACCAAACGTCATTGATAACTTCAAATGCCAAGGTGATACCGTTGATCTCGGGGTACATCTTGCTTTCTACCGTAAGCAGATAATCATCATTATTTATACTGGGCAGGCTTATTTCTTTAAAACCCGAACGCAAAAAGAATGTTAGAGTACGTATCATTGTAAGTCCTTTCCTTATATTTTTAGCTTGACACTAATGATTTGCACCTGCAACTCATAATTTTATAATTTACAGATAAATTCCAAATGAGAGTCTTTAATATATTGCTGTCTTACAAATTGCAGGTGTTATTTATCTTAAATCAATAATTCCTCAACAAAACCCGACTTTTCTTTTATATGACTTTTGTTAGCTGATTTTGAGTGTCAAGCTGCTATGTTTTATTAAGCAGACATAATGCCTGTCATTAATCATGACAATTATTTAATCGTTGTAAATTTACCAGGTGCCTGATTGGCATGAACCGCCATAACCTCCTCCGGCGACACCGCCTACTATACACTTTGTGGAACCGAGGCCTTTGTAAACCTTACTCAGTATACCGTCAGCATTAATATACTTTTTAATATTTCCCATATATTTTCTAAGATCTTTTGGATCCATAACTTTAGACAAATATCTTCCTATAGGATCTTTGACCCATTTGCTGAGCTTCTTTCCAAATCCCCCTGCATTTAGCAGTGTGTTTCCAATCTTATTAAATGCCATATCTCTAATATTTTTCTTAATACCGACATCTTCTAAAACGTCACCAAGCACATCCTTACCGAACTTAGCGGCATTACTCCATGAGAAGAAAGGTTTTTTATCATGTACACAGTCCAATGCATTTTTGGCAAGTTTTGAACCGTATTTTACGACTTTCTTAGCGACAGTTGCAAAACCTCCGGTGAGTGGATCCAGACAGCCGGTCACAAAGTTAGTTGCCGTATCAACTGCCAATTTATCCCATCTGTATGTTTTAGCATAAGCCTTTGTTTGTTCCCATACATTAAAACCGTTACCCTGAGCAGCATTTATAGCGGCTTTTGTTACTATTACAGTTCCGGCAACAACCGCTTCTTTAGCCAAGTGAACACCCGCCTTAACAGCTCCGCTTATTAAGCAGGCTACAAATGGGAAGAAACCGTCCGGGTCTTTTTTATTCTTAGGGTCATTTTGTGCATAAATATATCTATTAAAACTTCGTGGATTATAAGGGTAGCCTATTACTATGTCTTTACTCTGAAATCTTGCATTTTCCGGATCATATACTCTGGTTCCGCTGCTGTGTCTTCCAATAAAACCATCACTTTGCATAGATGCAAAACCATAAGAGGTATTAGAGTTTCCAAAGCTTGCACCTGTCTTTATAATACTTCCGAACGGACTGTAGTCTATCCTTTGATAGTTTTCTCCACTTTCAAGTCTCATCACAAGACTGCCCGGCTCATCAAAAATATCCCATATAAGTTTTCCGTCTATCTCTTCTGCCAAAGGACTGCCGTCAAAATATTGGTTTTGGCTTCTTGATGTGCCTTCCTCTTCAACTTTCTTGCAAAGTGACTGAGAATTAGATATCAAATAATTGATATAATAAGTTTCTTTTACTTTTTTTCCGTCTGCATACTTAAAATCTGCCGCAGTTTTATTACCCAAGGCATCATAAGTATACATTACACTTCCTTTTTCATTCTTTGCAAAAAGTATCTGTCCTATTGAATTATAAGTATATTCCGCAACACAGTTTTGATCTTTATACTCTTTTATCAGATCTCCCCTTGCATTGTATTCATAAGTATATTCTCGGTTTTGGCAGGTTTTCTTAAGTAACTGATTTTCTTTATTATAAAAATATTCTGTAACTACACCTTCTTCTACCGCCCTCGTTCTGTTACCTCTTGCATCATATTCGTATTCGGCATAAGGTTTATCATTCTTAAGCACCTTGGTAAGAAAGGCTTTCTTATCATATTCGTAGTCGTAGCTGACAGTATCCTTACCTCTTTCTTTGATAGTTTGACCTGTCATTAAGCCGTAATAATCATCATATACGTAATCCAGTTCAAGTAAGGCTCCATCAGTATCCTGCACAAGAATATTCTTTACTCTTCCGTTGGCATGATAGCTGTAGCTGTGTCTGAATTTTCCGGATTGTTTTTTTATAAGTCTGTGCTTTTCATCATATTTATAATTTACTTCTTCCTGTGCCAAACTTGTCTTTATAAGATTACCGTAACTGTCGTAGGCATACTCCACTTTACTTCCGTCAGGATAGATCATAGCTTTACAAAGATTAGCCTGATTCCACTCGTAACCTGCTACACTGCCGTCGTCATAGTGCACTCCCACCACACGCCCTGCAAGATCATATTCTAACTTAAGTTTATTCTTTGAGTTGTTAGCCTCAATAATATTATTGTTCTCATAGATAAATTCAGACTCTTCATTATATGTTCCGCTTTCACTTATCTTTGTGATCCTGTTTAACTCATCATAGTTTAACTCTTTGCTGTCACCGTTTTCATAAGTGATTTTTTTAATATATTCTCTTGAGGTCAATTCTTTTATTTGAGTCTCTCCCAAGGAATCGGTTATATACATAAGCCTCTTCTCATAATCTATATCTATCTTATAATAAGCTTCGCTTTCACTCACAAGCCAATCTTCAACGGCTAAATTAAGCTCTTCTTTTTCATAAGCTCTTTGTCAAGTGATATATACCTGCATTGTTATCAAGCTTGTCATAAGTAAATACTATAGCCCTTTTTTCCTCATCTCTTACCCAGCTTATTCTTCCGGCAAGGTCATAACCGTACTCTATGGCATCATCCAGCTCATCCATTCCCATTGATATCAGATTGTCATACCTGTCAAACCTTTGAGTCACTTTTTTGCCCAGGTAATTGGTAAGTCCCACCACTCTATCGGCACTGTCATACTTGAAGCCTACTCCTTCGCCGCCTATCTCAAACTTATCTATCCTTCCTGTTGTGTAACTTAATTCATAAGCCGGTTCTCCAAGTAGCTTTCCACGATTAAATCTGTTATATTCATCATATCCGTACTGAAGCAGGTATCCGAAGTCCGCCATGGTTATGAGGTTCACATTTGAATAGGAATCATAGCTTACTTCCATTTCCGCAAGGAAGGTATTGATCTGAACAAGTCTGTCAGCCTCATCATATTCGTAGATAGCATATCTTCCCTCTTCATCGGTAACGCTTGAAAGCCTTCCGTCCGCATCATACCTATACTCGAACTTAAAATCATGCATGCTTACCTTTGACAAAAAGTGATTGAAATCATATTCAAGTTTAATATCCAGCCCGTCACTGTTTTTTATTGCCACTACCTGCTGCCATATATTCCATTCATACTCTTCTTTATATCCCCATCCGTCTTCTACGGATATTACGTTACCGCCTATATCATACTCATTCTTTTCAACAAGAAAATCTTCCCTATAATGTGTTAAAAGATTTCCTTCTTTATCATAATCAAAATAGTGCTTTTCATCACCGGGAAGTACGGATCTTGTTACATTGCCCATGTGATCATAACTATACTCAAATCTTTTTTCTCCCTCGGTATATGCATTTAATGCTCCGGTAAGGCTGTATTCAAGAGTAATATCATAACCCAATTCATCATTCAAATATGATATGTGATCATCAAATGCATAGATGTAATTAATATCTCTACCGCTTGAGAGTTTTACATTTGTTATCCTTCCAATACCGTCATAGGTATAATACTCACTGAAATCCTCCGGTGAGTCTATTGCCGATATAAAACCTTGCTCATTATAGGATATTCTGCAACTTTCCCCGTCAGCTTCATAGCCTATAAGACGATTTTTTTCATCATAGTAGAACAAATGATTTATATCACCTAAGTAATGCATGGCGGTATTGTTGCCTGCATGGTCATAGTCAAGGCTTAGATAACTCCTTCCGTTGAATATGTATTCCTTAAATCTATGATCTTCGTCATAGATAAAATTATGCACAAAGTCTGAATTGGTTATCATTACGATCTGACCCAAGTGATTATAACTATACTTTGTAATCTCCGAATCATTAAGTATGCTCTTGGTAAGATTACTGTTATCGTCATATTCAGCTGTATATTTTATAAGAGCACTTTCCAAATATATAAGATTGCCCCTTTTATCATGTATATACTCTACCTTAAAACCATCCTGATCTGTATTGATTGTTTCCTTCTTCGTAAGCAAACTCAAAATATCTTTCCCTGGAAAGTTCCTGCCTTATTACCCTGCCGTTCTTATCATATATATTGGTAAAAAAAGTCTTATCTTCGGGATCTGTTACCTTGATCAAATATTCCTGATCATCATAGGAAAAACTATACTTTCTGTTATCATATGCCTTTGCACTTTTTGAATCCGGTTCAGTGCAAATTATTAAAGAAATAAGCTTTGTACCGTCATATTCAAACTTAACAGTTCTTCCTATGTTATCCTCAAGAAGTACAATGTGCCCACTATCATCATAATTAAGCTTATAGAAATACCCGTGCTGTCCGCTCGCTTTTACCGGCAGGTCGTTGTCGTACTCTATGCTGCGAACCTCTACACGCTTATCATATATTGCAACAAGCTTTCCTTTTGTATTGAATTTGTACGCAATTTGTTCTTCTTGAAGATAGTACATAAACCCGTCTTCTATCCTTACAAGTTTCTGTGTGCTTGGTCTTTGCGGATAGAATACGCCGTCATCACTCTCGGCAAAAAAGCTTGCTACTCCGCTTCTGTCAATGACAGCCCATACGTTTTGATCCATATGAAGCACTTCGGTCATAAAGTTATGTCTCCATCCCTTGCCTACAGCACTGTCTTTTGAATTCATACTGTCATAATAAAGCGTAAAATCAAGTATATCTCCTGAATAGGTTGATATTGGAGTAAACTGCCACAATAAGTTACCTGAATACATACTTATTGGGTCACCGGCATATCCTCTTCCCGGTATCATTCCCGATGCTGCCAAGATAGCAGCCGGACTGAAGTTATTTAAAAATCCTGATATATATGAACCTCTGCATTCTCTTGGAATTATTGATAACATATTTTTTTCTATAACTCTGTTTTCTGCACGTTGCATTATCTCCGAAGCGGAGCGCATGGTATCCCCCATCCTCTGTACCCTTTGTGCATGTGCATTGCATTGGTTTGACATGTTGTTAAGGCTTGACCTTATCTGCTCTCCCGCTCTGCCAAGATTAAGTCCGCAACCTATAGACCTAAGTTCCTGACTACAGCCTTCTATACTGCTTTTTATCTCTCCTGCCACGCCTGAAAGACGGTTCACAGAGCCAAAATTCATAAATATATCTCTCATAGTTTTTCCTCATTGTTTTATTTATAAATAAATGTTTTACCTGTAAAAATAATTAAAAGGGGTTACAAACCGACAGTTATTATTGTACTATTTCTCCGTTAACAACTTTACTCTCTTCTTTCCGTCTACATCATACAATGTACCGTTATAACCGTCATTATCTTTAAACTCTCCTCTAAATTTAAGATGATTATTTATATAATAATCACCATTTAAATAATTATATGTTGAATCTTTTACTTCAAATGTCCCCTCAAATCTTTTTTCGGTTTTCATCTTCAGCTCCGTATCCATATTTTCAAAGGTATTCTTATAGATTCCTTCAGGATTGCCAACAAAATCTCCTATACCCCAATCACCTTCTAAAATATACTCTTCCGTTAACCTATAGTTATTACCCTCTTTGCTATACTCTTGGTTATAAAATATCCTTTTTTTCACTTTATCCTTTCCACCAACCAGACTTCCTTTTTCCCAGCTTCCGATACACATAAAATCCACTGTGAATTTTCCAAAATCATCATTTCCTTCTCTTCTGTAATAAAAAGCTCCATACCCGTCAGGTTCTCCCGATTTTGTTTCACCGATATATATGCCGGTTCTCTCTACCAAGCCGTCTGCTCCCAAAAAGCTTGTCGTATGTTCTATATACTCTCCCTTATATCTATCTTTATCTATTACAAACACGTTGTCATCAGCATATATTTGCTTTGCTATTGTAACGTTGTCATCAGCATAAATTTGCTTTTCCGTTGCAACATTATCATCAGCATACATTTGCTTTTCTATTGCAACCTTGGAATCATTATTATTGCCAAATACAAGGAATAACAGTGATGCCAATACTACAATACATGCTACCCCTATACCTATTATAAACGGGGCTTTGGATCTTTTCTCATTTACTTCGATATCTTCATCATTTATGATATTCTTAATGCGGGGATGTTCGACTTCTTCCTCTGTTGATTTCTCCTCTTCCTTATACAGACTTCTTGTTTTATTTTTCAAATCCTCATCTGATTGTTTCATATTGTAAGTCTCGTTAAATATTTGACTTCGTACCGGATTTTCCGTACTTTCAATCTTGCTATTATCCGACTCTATAACAGTATCTTCCTCATCACTTATAATTTCTGTATATAGATCTTGATCTGTGGCTTCTGTTTTAAGCCCGGTCTGCATTAGCTGCTCTGATTTAACAATGCTTTTTCCGATTGCTCATATTGACCCCTTAAATCAGCCTGATTTCTCCCCTTATTGTTGATATCAAGTACTGTTTTAAGCTCCTCGCCGGCTTTTCTTCTATATTCAGTCAATACTTTCTTTGCAACTGTAGCTGTTTGAAACCTGTCTTCAGGCTTAAAGGCACTCATCATTTGTATCACTTCATATAAAGCATCTGAAGCTTGTACGGGTTTAGGCAGCGGCTCACCTGTATTTCTTTTTTGAAAGGCTTTTTCTATGCTTGCACTGGTGAGTTTTTCCTGGTTCATAAACGGAAGTCGGTTCCTATTAAGCAATTTATATAACACAATTCCAAGAGCATAGATATCTATAGTACTGTTATAACGCTTTCCCATATATACTTCCGGTGCCATATAGTTTTCAGTACCCTTATAAGAGAGACTTCCGACACTTGCACTCATATCTTTCGCTATTCCGAAGTCACCCAGTTTATATACTCCCTTTTCATTTCTGAAAAGATTGGCAGGCTTTATATCCCTGTGAATAATATTATTTTCCTCGCAGGTTTCAAGGCATGAGAGTATATCCTCTCCTATTGAGACCACGTCAGCTACAGTCATATCATTATTTTTTACATACTTTTCAAGACATTCCAAAAGTTCCATTCTGATAAGTATGTACCATCCGATTTTAGAGTCCAGGGATTCTTTTATCTCAAAATCATGAATTTTGACAATATTAATATCATCAAGTTTCATCATAAGTTCTATCTCTTTTTTTAATTTATCAAGCTGGGGATAAAAATAATCTTTTAACTCATCATCATCAAGTCCGAAAGATGCCCTTACCTTTTCAAGTTCCGCTTCATCACCCGGAATGCGTACTACTTTTATGGCAGACTCCTGCTTTATACCGAAACTTTCTTTTTCCGCCTTAAAAACCTGTCCGAATGAACCTTCACCTATTTTTTCGGTGACCTTCCAATCGGGCCAAACTTTTTGTATTACTTCTAAATTTGTCATGTGCCTTCTCCGTCTTTTATTTGAAATTTTATAATATATTTTTAAATAAAGTAAATCTCTTACCTGTTTTCTGTTATTGATTGATAATTTTATTTTTGTGTATTTCTTTTTTTGATATTTGAACTGATACTTATAAGTATTGTTTGTATTTTTATAATATATGTAAAACAGCAGTTGGGTTAAATATCATTAAACCAGTACATTGCATATAAATGTAATATATTTAGTTTTTTTATTGATGTTCTCCGTTTACTACAGTCCATTGAACATTACCATTTTCATCATAAACTGTACCGTTATATAACATCCCGTTGTTAAAATCCCCTTCATATTTCAGCTTACCACCAAATATAGAGTCGCTATATTCTGTTCCTTTTACAATATCATATCCTATAGATTTTTTTCTAAATATTCCTTCCGATTGCATACTGTATTCCACTTCTCCTGTAGAACTATTATATTCTTTATATATATGTATTCCTTCTATATCATCTTTAAAATCTTCTTTGCTCCATTCTCCATTAAAAATATAATCGATTGTGCTTCGTTTTTCTCCACTTTTCAACCCATATGACCTATATCTTTTTTTAGCATTTTCTCCTGCTTTTAAGTTACCACCCTCCCATTTTCCAATATAAATGCAATAGTAAATGTATGTTGTACTAGTTCCAAGGCTATTCTCTTCTCCCTTGTAATAAAATAAGCCGTATCCGTTAGGATTTCCTTCTTCTGTATCACCTATATATATACCTGTTAATTCTTCTGGTTCACCAAGCCTGGTAAGAGTTGTTGTATACGGTATACTATACTCAGCATACTTATCCGTATCTATCTCAAATATGCTGTCATCATCCGCTATTTCTCGTGCTATAGCCTCTCCGCCTTCTTTTACAATAGCATTTTTTATGCTGCTTTCCTCTTCGCTTGCAGCAGTTTCCTCTTCATAGCTAGTCTCTTCTCTTGTTTTAGTCTCAGCCTCGGTTTCTTTATTTTTCTTCTTAGTCCTCTTGCTTGTCTCGCTAACCGTATATTCCTCTTCTTTAACATTTGAACCTATAAAGATAAAAGCTCCTACAAGCAGTACCAAAACTCCGACTCCTATTCCAAGTATCAGACCGACTTTACTCTTTTTCTTCGGTGCCTGTTCTACTCTTTCAATTACCGTCTGTTCTCTGCTTGCCTGTTCTTTAATCGGTTGTGCATCTACCTTAATTTGGCTTTGCCTGCTTGCCTCATATATACTTTTTGTACCGCCGGCTTTATAGCCTTCGGCTTTATTTTCATTATTATTACTTTTACTAAGTTCAGGTTCTATATCTTTTATATCTTTTGTACCTGAATATTTTTTATCAGACTGTATAGAACTTATATCCGGTTCGTTAACATTTACTTTACTGTCATTCTTAACCTGCTCAAATACAACTTCATTTACCGGCTGTTTAAATTGATTTTGTTTACTTTCTGCCTTTCTTGCAACATTAAGTAGTCTTTTAAGTTCTTCTTTATGATTTTGCCTATATTCATTTAAAGCCTTTTTTACCTCAAATGCAGTTTGAAACCTCTCATTAGGATTATAGGCACACATTTTTTTAATTATCTCATAAAGAGTATCAGAAGCCTCCATGGGTTTTGTCAGCTCCACGCCTGTATTTCTTTTTTGAAATGCCCTTTCTATACTTCCCGCAGTGAGTTTTTCTTCATCCATAAATGGCAGACGGTTTTTATTAAGCAATCTATAAAGCACTATTCCGAGGGAATAGATGTCTATATTGCTTGTATAATTTTTCCCGAGGTAGACCTCAGGTGCCATATAGTTTTCCGTCCCCTTGTGGGAAAGGCTTCCAATACCTGCCCTCATATCCCTGGCAATACCGAAGTCGCCAAGTTTATAGACTCCCTTGTAGTTTCTAAAAAGATTGGCAGGTTTATATCTCTGTGAATGATATTTTTTTCCTCACACACTTCCAGACTTGTCAGTATATCTTCACCTATAGAAATTACTTCACCTACTGTTAGATCGTTTCTTTTTATATAGTTTTCCAGACATTCTAATAGCTCCATTCTTATAAGTATGTACCAACCTACCGTTACATCCGAAGCATCTATTATCTCAAAATCCAAAATCCTGACTATATTACTGTCTTCTCCGAGTTCCTGCATGAGGACTATTTCTTTTTTCAGTTTTTCCACTTCAGGATAGAAATATTCTTTTAATTCCTCTTCATTAAGCCCAAATCCTGACTGTATCCTGTTAAGTTCCGCTTCATCAGAGGGTATTCGTACTACTTTTATAGCAGATTCCTGCTTTATACCGTAACTTTCCTTTTCCGCCCTAAAAACTTGCCCGAATGAGCCTTCACCTATTTTTTCGGTGACCTTCCAATCGGACCAGACTTTTTGTATAACTTCCAAATGTGTCATTTGCCTTCTCCGTTATTTATTAAAATTGATAGTACAAAGTTATAAATTATGATCGGCTTACATACTAATGAACCAACGCATTAAAACCTGATTTGCATTTTAGATCTATCTATTGTTTTTTTCCATCTACAACTGTCCATTGTGCATTGCCGTCTTTATCATAGGCTGTACCGTTGTATAAACTTAAGTCTCTAAATTCTCCCTCTTCAACTATACCGCTTTGTCCGTAATATATTTTTCCGCTTATCAGATCATAATTTTTATTTTCAAATATACCCTCACTCCATATGGTGTATTCCCACTCTCCTGTTGAGGTATTAAGGTTTTCGGATACATCTATTCCTTCCATATCACCGGCAAAGCCGCCGTTTTCCCATTCACCGCTCAGAATACTGTACCATCTGATGTCTTTGCCGTATGACATGTATTTTTTCTTTACATTGCTTCCCGCTTTTAACTCTCCTTTGCTCCACTTGCCATAATAGATAATATAGCGATCCGGTCTTCCTGTGTCCGCTTTTACTTCACCGGTATAATAAAACAAGCCCTTCCCATCCGGTTTCCCGTCTTGCGTCTCTCCTATGTATACGCCGCTTACTTCTTGAAGTTCCCCTGACTTTTTACTTGTTACGATAGTTGTGGTATATTCCATGTAATACTCGGCATATTGTTCTGCATTTATCTCAAATAAAGAGTTATCATCTGCTATTCCCCGTGCTATAGCTGCTACAGCACTTTCTTGTATCTCCTGACCTTCAGTATCGGAATCGGCTTCTTCACCGCTTTCTTTTACTTTCTCATTCTCACTGTCCGTATCTTTATTTTTCTTTTTATTCTTTGAAGATCTTGTAGTCTCCGTGACCGAATATTCGTCATCTTTCACATTTCTGCCTATCAATACAAACACTCCTATGATAAGCATAAAAACTCCGGCTGCTATCCCCAGTATCGGAGCGACTTTATTTCTTTTCTTCTTTATTTTATCTGCATTATCGGGTCTTGTGACTTCCTCAACACTCCTTTGTTGACTAAACGACTGCACCTGTGTATTTTTCTGCCTTTGTTTATCTGTTGCAAATAAACTTTTTGTAGCGCCGTCATCTATACTTTCTATTTCCTTTTCATCAATTATCTCGGGAGTAGCATTTTTTATATCCACTGTACCCTCATTACTTTGATACATCTTGCTTGAGTTTGTAATTGAAGAGTTGCGGTCGGTATCTTGTGCAGATACTTCATCCGGTATTATTGTATTTATCGATCCTTTTGAATCAGGGCTTTTTGCTGTGTCCGCCTGTCTTATACCTGTTTTTCTTGAAATACTTAAGGTCTCTTTTAATTCTTCTTTATGTTCTCTTCTATATCTGCGTAATGCATCCTTTACCTCTCTTGCTGTTTGAAATCTCTCATTCGGGTCGTAAGCACACATTTTTTTAATTATTTTATACAGATCGTCTGATGCTTGTAAGGGTTTTGGAACCTCCTCACCCGTATTTCTTTTTTGAAAGGCTCTTTCCACGCTTCCTGCAGTCAGTTTCTCTTCATTCATAAAAGGAAGTCTGTTTTTATTAAGCAATTTATAAAGCACTATACCCAGTGCATAGATATCTATATTGCTTGTATAGCTTTTTCCCAGATAAACCTCGGGAGCCATATAGTTTTCGGTTCCCTTATGAGAAAGAGTTCCGGCTACGATCTTCATATCTCTTGCAATTCCGAAATCACCAAGCTTGTATACACCCTTTTCATTCCTGAAAAGATTGGCAGGTTTTATATCTCTGTGAATTATGTCGTTGTCCTCGCAGGTTTGAAGACATGAAAGTATATCCTCGCCTATATTGACCACATCTTCCACGGTTATGTCGTTACTTTTCACATACTTTTCGAGACACTCCAAAAGTTCCATTCTGATAAGCATACACCAGCCTATATTTGAATCGAAAGATTCTTTTATCTCAAAATCATGAATCTTGACGATATTGTTATCATCAAGTTTCATCATCAATTCTATTTCTTTTTTCAGCTTTTCAAGCTGAGGATAAAAATAATCCTTTAATTCTTCATCATCCAGTTCAAATGATGACCTTACTCTTTCGAGCTCATCCTCATCTTCCGGTATGCGTACTACTTTTATAGCAGACTGCTGCTTTATACCGTAACTTTCTTTTTCCGCCCTGAAGACCTGACCGAATGAACCTTCTCCTATTTTCCCTGTAACCGTCCAATCCTGCCAGACTTTTTCTATTATTTCAAAATGCGTCATATGCACTCCCGTTTTTTTATTTGATATTTACAATATATGTTTATATGACTAAGGTAAGTTACCGACATGTATATATATCAAACTGTGTCTAACCGGCTTAACCGCATTGTGATGTATTCACATAGTGATTCGGCACTATGTGGTTATGCCTATAAATTTTATTTGTTAAATTTGTATTTTATGAAATGAAGTAGCGTACTCAATACAAGACCCTTCATATAAACTCGGACCTATTACCATACATAGACTTCATGAACAGTATGCAACTGAATACACTTATTGAGTACCAAAGGCAATTGTTAATAAAACTATAAATGCTATCAAAAAAAAACAGCATAAGTATCGTTAATTTATTTTTCTTTATTATTATTATTTCCGCTCTCAATCGTTCTTCTTCAGATATTTCTGTTTGGTTTTTAGTATCCGGTATAATTTCTGCTTGTGGTTCTAAAGGCTCTTGTTTTTTTTCAAAATATAAGCTTTTTGTGTATTCAATATTTTTATTATCCTCAACAAAAATGCTATACTGAGCAGGAATTTCTTTTATAACATCTACTGATGTCATCTGATTATTTTTTACAACAATATCATTTCCTGTTCCATGACTTGTTCCCCTGACTTTTTCATCAGTTTTATTGAATGAGACCGGTATTACATAATTATCATTATCACTAAACTTTTCTCTTTGCATATCTTTTGCCTTGTTGTTCAAAGCATCTTCAAAAATCTTTTTTATATTAAGAGGTATGTCAAGTTCATTTATATGACTTTGCTTATATCTTATCAGAGCCTGTTTTGCCTCCCCTGCATTTTGAAAACGCTCCTCCGGTTCATAAGCACACATTTTTTGTAAAAACTCATACAAATCATCAGAAATCTGCGCCGGCTTTGGAAACTTATGCCCGGTATAACGTTTTCTAACTGCCTTCTCAACACTTTCGGCAGTAAGTTTCTCCTCATCCATAAAGGGCAGACGGTTTTTATTGATCAATTTATAAAGCACTATTCCCAGAGAATATATATCTATATTTAAACCGTACTTTTTTCCCAAATATACTTCCGGTGCCATATAGTTTTCCGTACCCTTATGTGAAAGTGTTCCGTCATTCACATTTATATTACGTGCAATTCCGAAATCCCCCAGCTTATATATACCCTTTGAACTTCTGAAAAGGTTTGCCCGGTTTTATATCTCTGTGCATAATATTATTTGCTTCACATACTTCAAGACCGGCAAGTATACCCTCTCCGATATCAATAACATCTCCCACTGTCAGATCTGCCCGTTTTACATACTCCTCCAAACACTCTAAGAACTCCATTCTTATAAGCACATACCAGGCTATATTACCATCAGGAGAGTCTACTATATCAAAGTCCAGTATCCTTACTATATGATTATCCTCTCCAAGCTCTTGCATAAGGATTATTTCTTTTTTAAGCTTTTCGATCTGAGGATAAAAATAATCTCTTAACTCATTATCATTAAGTCCGAAACCCGACTGTACCCTTTTAAGTTCAATATCATTATCCGGTATTCTTATTACTTTGATAGCAGAATCCTGCCTTATACCATAACTTACTTTTTCTGCTCTGAAGACCTGACCGAAAGAGCCTTCTCCTATCTTTTCCACAATATGCCAATCAGACCACACTTTACCTATTATATCCGAATGTGTCATAAAACCCCTTTATTTCATAATTTATTGAACTTCAACCGTCTAAATAAGGTATATTCTTACTTTGGAGTCTTCTTATTACCATTCACTCTACGATCTTTTCCGGAACTTCTCTTTTGATCTGATCTTTGTTACATTACTTTAGACGGTTGAAATCCTGTTGATTATTTACAATATCACAGCTATTATTTAAGTCACATCTATCCTGATTATAGTAGTATTGTCTTTTCCTCCACGCTTAAGTGCCAATTCCAGTAAAATCTTGATCGAGTCCATAAGCTCATATTCACAAACCTTTTCTGCTATCTCGACATCTTCTAAATAATCCGTAAGCCCATCGCTGCATATGATGAAAATGTCATCTTTTTCAAGATCTATTTCTTTTATATTAAGATGGAATCCGTATTCTGAAGTGTCCATTCCGAGAAATTGACTAAGTCCCCCTTTTACAGTTCTCTTACCCAGATTCTCATCATCAACGGTTATAGTCAAAGCATCTAATTTGTTGATTCTGTCTATATTGCCCGACTTGACTAAAAACACCTCACTGTCTCCGACACTGAGCACATAAGCTTTTTCTTCGGTAAAAAAAAGTGATGCCAATGTGGTTCCCGACAGCCTTACCTTTTGTTCGCTTGCCATTTTACGTACACGCTCATTAAGCGAGTATATCAGGTCTTCAAATATTTCTTCTTTTCTTTTTTGATCCGCATTATCAAGTTCTGTAAGTATATCTTTATGTATAGAAGAAAAAAAGCCGGCAGCCTCAAGCGATGCCTGTGCTCCCAGCTTTTCTCCACCCATGCCGTCCATGATAGCATATGCCTTCGGAAGCTTCTGTCCTCTAAGCTCCAGTTCCACATGCTCTTGTCTATCTGCATTTACCAGTTCACCAAAACTGAAATTGTCTTGATTTTCCAATCTTTTATTGCCAATATCACTTATCAGACCTGCATTAAGTTTATATTTCTTTAACCCGAACATTTTACTCCAATACATTACCCTGTACTTGACTTGCAGTCTGTACGTTCTCCTGCTCTGTTGTTTTATATAGATTAGCAAGTTCTGTAAGTGAATTTGCATGTGCCTCTATCAAACTTTTAAGCTTTGTAAAGTTATCCTGAAATGTCTTAAAACTTGAGGTATAAGCACTTGAAGCCTCTCCTTCCCAAGCGGAAGTTATATTTGTTACCGAATTTATCATATCTTGTGTTATAGTATATATACTGCTTGCTGCAGATCTGAATTCTTCTGATGCTTGTTGCAATTGTTCAGGTGATACTTTAATATTGCCTTCCATATTATTCTCCTTATAAATAAATATTGATCAAATTCTTGTCTACTTACCGTATTATCTTTATTAAACTCTTTTACTTGCCGCCTCTACCGCTCTTGCCTCATTTGCCTCATATTTTGCAGCTGTTTCATCTAACTTGACTACAAAACCCTTAACAGCTTCTAAAAAACCTTTGCAATTACTGTGTGTTTGAGTGAACGCCCCATGAAAACTATCCTTTGCAGGTCCTTCCCACATAGTTCCGAGTCTTTGCTCCAACTCACTAAGCTCATCAAGTCTTCTTGCAATATCATCTTTTTTTGCCTGTAACTCAGTGGAAGTTTCACGAAGTTTCTGTGTTGTTACCCTAATGTCTGCCATAATATACTCCTTTAAATATATGTTATTAAAAATAAAAAACTTTTAATTTTTTATAGCACCAGTTTACTAAACTTTTAATTTTCTGTCCTCACACATTCGTGTAGTTTTTATAACCACGGTAGTATTACTCTTTTCCCTACCGCTTCTAAAGCTATGCTTGCCATATTGTGAAGTCCTGTCTTGCCTGTAAGGTTTTTGACATGATATCTTACAGTATTCTCAGAGACACAGCACTCTTTGGCAACCTCGGCATAAGTGTAGCCTCTTGCAAAACTCCTCAGCACTACAAGTTCCGCCTCCGTCAGCTCATTGATACTTGCCTGACCTATATATATAGGCTTTTTATACCCTATGAATACTTTTTCTCCAAGCATCACTCTATCCACAACCGAAACTATATCACTTTCCTCATCTTCTTTATACCAAAAACCGTCACAGCCCGAACTTTTTGCTTTATTTAAAAAACTATGTTCCGGTACCGAACTCATAATTATTATTTTCATACCCGGTAAGCGCTTCTTTATCTGTATAGCCACATCTATACCGCAGGCACTGTCATCCAGACAGGCATCTATCAAAATCAGATCTACCTTACTTAATTCAGGTTTTTCAACAATATTTTTCAAACTTCTTAATTTGTATCGGATCTTGTATTTTTTTCCGGCTTTCTCAAACTCGTACTCGAGCATTTTCATCGAAAAAACAGAAGTTTCCAAAATCATAATACTTACCATATAATATATCTCCCCACATACCGATATATACATTACTTTTATAAAACATAAATTAATTTACATAGTCTATAGCTAAGTAAGTTAAACTCATAAATGGAAAATAAATATATCCTCAGTCAATATCTAAACAAGTTATATTCATATTTGGACAATACATATTTCCTAAACAAATACCCAAATCAATATGCTTATATACAGACTATTACTCGTACTTGACCTATACATAAATACACATTTTTAATATATAGCAATAAATATCTCCTTAGTGAACACATAAATATCAGTGTATTTACAACACCTAGGGTCGATATCCAAGCAAGTCTTTACAGTGTAATTACAATGTTTTTATGGAGAGACTAATAATAAATCCTACAGTAATATTTTTAAAAATTTATCAAATATTGCCTTTTTGTATTTTTATAACATTTTTTTGTAATTTTTTTCCAGTATCAAATCGTCATTTTTTTAATTTTTTTATATCTTTTTATTTAATCCTGTTTTTATATCTTTTAATATCTTACTCTTTGTCAAATTATCCTTATCACTATTGCGATGTTTTTAACTTATATTTATATTAATATCGGGTAACATACACTTTGCACTAAAACTATCTGTACGATTTCGAAAAAACAAAGTAATTAGTCTTAATAAAAATCCCTACATTAAAAATTCTCTTCTATATGCTCATTAAATACAAGCTTTGATTTAAAATAAAAAGCAAGGTATATCGCTCCCCTACATATCTTACAGATAAGTAGGGCATAGACTTCTTATACCTCGCCTTTTTCTAATCAGCTATCATTTTTGCTATCTCGCTTATCGAGATCTTGTAGATAGCCTTATCTATATTATTTTGTTTAAGTGCCCTATATACGGACTCACTATCAAAAGCACTGCCTATTAGTGCAGCTTCTATCTCCTTCGCATCCAATGTACTGAAAAAATCTCCGGATACAAAGGCTGATTCTATCTTGCCGTGTATAACATCCAGTTTGAAGCTTATCTTACCGCCTTCGAATCTACCGGTCTTTTCTATATTGAATTTCGGATTTCTACCGTAAATGCTGTCCCAGTTGTTGAACTTCACGGTTGCAAGCTCCCTTATCCTTTTGTCGTCTTCGGGAGTTATTCTATATACCTCTTTTATATCATTTGCCTGTAGTATGGAATCAACCATAGCCTTCTTAAAATCTTCAGCTGTCAGATCCGCATTTTGTATATGCTCTGATATATTGGTCACTCTGTCTCTTACTGACTTGATACTTTTTGATATGATCTTGTAACTGTCTACCGTTGTCGCATTTACCATGCTTTCTATATCCGTATCATAAAGCAAAGACCCGTGATGAATTATGCTTTCTTCCAGTTTATACTGAGCATTTCCGGATATTTTCTTATTATCTATACACAGGTCGTTGCGTCCGTTAAAATCAGCATTTACGCCGAATTTATGCAGTGCGGATATTACAGGGGCTATATACTTCTTAAACTCTATTACATTGTCCTTGTCCCTGTCTATAAATGTAAATTGCCATCCGCCAAGATCCGTATATATGGTACCGCCTCCGCTCATACGCCTTACGATGTTCATATTCTTTTCTTTGGCAAACTTTACATTTATCTCCTCTGCAACATTCTGGTATTTGCCTACCATAAGAGTCGGTGTAGTCCTCCAAAATAAGAATACCACATCTTCAAATATCTTCTCGGTCGCAAAATAATATTCACTGCCGAAATTATAATATACATCGGTAGAACCGGTATCAATATATACCATTATGCACATCCTCCAAAGCTTCCCACGCTCTGTATGAACTTCTTGCAAGCGGTGCTGAGGCTACATGCTTAAATCCCTTTGCCAAAGCTATCTCCTTGTACCTTACAAAGTCCTCGGGTGTGGCATATCTTGCCAGCGGATAATGCTTTGGTGTAGGCTGCAAATATTGACCTATAGTAAGTATATCGCAACCTGTGGCAAGTACATCGTCTAAAAGTGTCTCTATCTGCTCTTCGGTCTCTCCAAGCCCTACCATGAATCCGGTCTTCACCCTCATATTAGGCATCTTTTCCTTACAATAACGCAATACTCCCAGGGAACTTTCGTAACCTGCCTGCGGACGTATAGCCTTTTGTAACTCTTTTACAGTCTCAATATTATGGTTGAGTACATCCGGCTTAGCCGCAAGTATTGTATCAAGAGAGTCCCTATTGCCTTTCATGTCCGAGATCAAAGTTTCCACAGTAGTATGCGGGCAAATAGCTCTTATAGCATTAACAGTCTTTGCAAATTGCTGTGCACCTCCGTCCGCAAGATCGTCTCTTGTGGAACAGGTAAGAACTACGTGCTTAAGATGCAAATGTTTTACCGCCTTTGCAACATTTTCCGGTTCTTGTTCACTTGGTGGCATAGGTTTGCCGCAAGTTACATTGCAGAACCTGCAATTTCTGGTACAAATACTGCCCAGTATCATAAATGTGGCAGTATGTTTACGATAACATTCGCCGAGATTAGGGCAATTGGCTTCTTTACAAACTGTATTGAGGTTAAGTTCTTTCATAAGTTCAGCCACTTCATCTGTAGCTTCCTGATTAAATCTTACCTTCAGCCAATCGGGTTTCTTATCTGTCAACATATAAACTCCTTACAGTACAGTATTTATTATTATAAGCTTATAAATACTATTCAAGCTTTTATATTCAAAATCATTTACATAGACACACTTATCTATGCTTATCAATTATTTTTCTTCAACTACGGCAACTGCCTTTAATACTTCAACATTGTCACCTTCTTCATAGAGCTTTGACTTAAGTACGCCGTCAAATGATGACTCCACCTGGGTTACGACCTTATCGGTCTCTATCTCGTATATAGGTTCTCCGACCTTGACCTCTTCTCCCTCTTCTTTAAGCCATGCGCAAAGTACCGCTTCCTTCATCTCGGGTCTAAGCTTTGGCATCAGTATTTCTTTTTCCATAAAAACCTCCTTTATTGGTCTGAATATTCAAATATAATTTATCGGAAAAATATCCCCGATAAATGTTATTTGTATTTAGCCTACATTATAAGTTTCATCAATATTTCTTTATTATCCCCTACCAGTGCATATGCAAGCTCTTCGAACACTGCCGGAGAGAATTTTTGTCCGTTGAACAGATCATAAGCCTTTTTTTCATTGATAAGATCACAACTTATCTTAAAATCAGCGACTATTCCTTTTTTGGTACTGTATGTGACACTTATGGGGCATTCCTCAAACACACCTTCTTTTTCAAATACAAATGCCGGCGTTTTAGCCCAGGTCCACTCCCAGCTTTGATACTTCTCCTCAGAAAGCTTTTCTATTTCCTCAAGCTCTTTATCTCCAAGCTCCAAAGTCTTTGAGTCTTTTCCCGAGATCTCAAAAGAGAATGCGGACATAAAACTTTCTATATCAAGCTTCGTATCCGAAGCTTCTTTTATATTAGTCACCTTACATATAGCGGAATCTGCCGCCTTTGAGATAAAACTTTCGTTTTTATTCTTCGTGGTTATCTCATCAAGTACCGTCAGATCCGAATCAAAAAGCAAAGTACCGTGGTGAAGTACACGGCCGGATGAAACCTTTTGTGCACTTCCCGATATCTTCTTGCCACCTATTGATATATCACAGGTCCTGTCTTTATGTGCCTTTACTCCAAGCCTGTTGAGTGCATCTATGACCGGTGTAAGAAAATCATCATAATCTATAAAACCCTCTTTATCGTGAATCAGAGTATAATTAATATTTCCCAGGTCGTGGTATACGGTCCCGCCGCCGCTCATTCTGCGAACTATGGGTATTCCCGCCTTTTTAAGTGCATAGGCACTTACCTCTTTGCATATATTCTGATAACAACCTACTATAATGGCAGGTTTGTTCCTCCATACAATAAGCACCTTATCATCTTTGATATTATTAAATACATATTCTTCAAAGGCTTGATTAAAGTAGGGGTCTGTTGATTTATTTACGATAGTGATCATTACTTGACTCTCCCATGCTCTTTGAAAGCTTCTTTTAATTCTCCTACAGAATACAAAGAACCCATTGCACATATAACATCATCTTTTTTCGCACTGTCGAGCATATAGTATACAGCCTCTTTTATACTGTCAAAAGCTCTGCACTCTATATCCGCTTTTTCACGAACGAGTTTTAACATATCCTCCGCCTTACAGGCTCTGCTTGAGGGCGGTGTTATAACTGCCGCTTCTTTTGCCAAAGGTTTTATATCCGTAAGCATCTCATCTATATTCTTATCCGATAAAATACCTATGATAAAGCGTATCTTCTTATCCGGAAAATATACTTTCAGGCTTTTTACCGTCTCTTTTACACCTGCTAAGTTATGTGAACCGTCTATTATAAAATACGGATCCTTTTCCATAAGTTCAAAACGAGCCTGCCAATAAACTTTCCCGAGCGCATTTTTTATATCTTTATCACTTATATTAAAGCCTTTTTCTGTAAGCAGTTTTAAGGCTTCTATGGCAAGTATCGCATTGCCGGGCTGATATAAACCCGTAAGACTTAAGGTTATATCTTTTATATCTTTATAATCAAATTCACTTTGCTTAAGGCTTATTCTTAAGTTTTTTATTTTTTCGGGCTCGCTTATATTAAGCTTGCAGCCTTGTTCCTCACAAGACTTCTTAAAAACATACATTACCTCGGTATTTCTTCCGTCTACCACTACCTTGCTGCCTCTTTTAATGATCCCGGCTTTTTCAAAAGCTATTTTTTCCATGGTATCGCCAAGCTCATTTATATGATCCATGCCTATCGTAGTTATTACTGTAACTTCCGGAGCGTCTATAACATTGGTGGAGTCCAGCCTTCCTCCCAGTCCGGTTTCCAATATAACTATATCACAGGCATTTATAAAAATATTCAAATGCGGCAGCCGTAAGTATCTCGAACTGACTTGCCTGCTCACTCATACTTTCGGTTATATTTTTAATATGAGTTATAAGAGCGGCAAATTCTTCATCCTTTATATCTTCACCGTTTATCTTAAACCTTTCGTTGATTCTCATAAGGTGCGGCGAAGTATACATACCTGTTTTATAGCCCGATAGAGACAGTACCTCATTAAGACACGCACACACCGAACCTTTACCGTTGGTTCCGGCTACATGTATGAATTTGAGTTTGTTTTGCGGATCTCCCATAAGTTTAAGGAGCTCGCAGGTTCTTGACAGCCCGAGTTTAGAACCTACCAAAGCCACCTCGTCAAGCCAATCCAGGGTCTCATCATAAGTCATTGACTATTCACCTCTTAATACAATTCTTCTAAATGCAGCGTTTGACAGCAAACCGAAGATCACAGCTGCTTCAATAATAGGTATTACAGTATATACTCCGATCCTTATAGGAAGTATTTCCATAAAGGGTCTTCCGAAAATTATAGAAAGCCAGTATGTAGTCCATAGCATTTTCCCGATCACATTGACCGTAAATGTAAATCCCAGTATCTTTATGTAACTCAGGTTTTTAACTATATAATTTCTTAAAAGACCTGCCATACACCCCATAAACATAGGAACAAGCATCAAAGGTATATCAAATCCCTGTCCTCTTATCATAGCACCTATAAAATCGGCTATCGCTCCTACGATCACGCCCTCAATAGGTCCGAACATGAAGCCTGCAAGCATTATGGGTACATTACCAAGTTCAAACCTTACCGAAGGCATAGGCTGTATAACAAGAAATCTTGTAAGCACTACACTTATCGCTGTAAACATGGCAAGAATACTCATTACTCTGATTTTAGACCTGCCGTTTTGCTGATTATTTAACATAAAAAAAGACCTCCTCATATTTTATCGCGCTACATAAAGGATATGATGGCTGTCTTTTTAATCCGGTATGCAGCAGCGGGATAGAAAATCGAATCGCATATTATCAGTATAATATTTTCGTCCTTTTGACGCCTCCCAGTCAAAAGACACTACTCGCTCAATTCTCTGCTCTGCTAACAAATAATTGAATATTTATTATTCAGTTGCATACTCAAATACTATCACAAACAGGTAATAGTATCAAGGGAATTTAATATTGATATAATTTTCACTTTGCAACTTTCACACCCTTCTATGTTTATTTATTAATATTTAACTTTTTTTACTTTTCTTATAGAATATCAAAATATTGTTGCACTTTCTCACTTTAATAATATAATGTAATTTATCTCGGTTAAGAAAGGAGTTTTTAATGAAGAGAAAAATATTTACATTGTTAAGCCTCGGCGTTGCCTGTTTTATGCTTTCGGCTTGTGCAAAAGACAAAGGCGAGAATAAAGAAGCAAGGACAGATAATGTTATAGAATACAGCAACTTAAATTCAAAGGAAAGTCAAAAAGAGATAAGTGACTTATTAAAACAATCGGGAATAAAGCAGGACTCTATTGACAACTTTTTACAGCACGTCAATCAATTTAACGATATAGCACAGGGACAAGACCTGCTTGGTGAATTCACTGCCAAAGATCCTGCAAGTGCGATCTACGATGTCAATACACTTTCAGACAACTGGACCAAGAAATACCCTGACTTTATCGGTTATAATTGCCGTATAACTTCATACAGCCTTTATAAGGATTTGTCAAGGTCGATTCAAGCCCCGAAATAAGGGATGAGCTTTTATTCATGGATCTTGAGGCACTTGATACCGATAATTCTGCTGTAGGCACACCGGAGGGCATGAATAAATTCGAGGCATTATATTCGAGCATACTTACAGAAAAAAGCCCGGATACCAAGATCCACATCGCCAACATCGAAAAGAGCCTGAAAGACAGAAATATAACTTTTACAAGTAACGACAAAGCAAGTATGATAAGTGTATGGATGTACGATGACATAGACGAGGCTAAACTTTTCGTAGGACATATAGGAGTTCTTCTGAATACGGACAAAGGACTGTACTTTATAGAAAAACTGTCTTTCCAGGAACCCTATCAGGTGATCAAATTCAATACAAAAAAAGAGGTCAATGACTACCTTATGAAAAAATATGATGTAGACCCATCGGAAGAAAGAGCAAAACCGATTATCTTCGAAAACGCAAGCCCGATACAAGTATAACAACATGAAACACAAAAAATCCCCCTTACTCTAAAAGGGGGATTTTTACACTCTATCTTATCGAATCACAGGGGAATCTTTCCCAAGCTCCTCAAAATTAATTATCCTATCACTGATCCTCTCAGCCAGCGCATGATTATGCGTGACCGCAAGTAAACCGATATTCCTCTTCTTACATTGCTTAATAATAAGATCCCATATCGCAGCCTGAGTTATCGCATCAAGCATGGTAGTCATCTCATCCGCAATTATAAATTTAGTCTGCGGTCCCAAAGCTCTTGCAATACAAAACCTTTGCAATTCTCCGCCGCTAAGCTCGGAGGGCCAACGTGTAAGCCAGCTTTTTTGAATACCCAAAGACTCTATGGTCTCATCATCTATATTCCAGCCTTCTTCGAGTATCTGTCTCATATGCCACTTAGGGTTGACAGCCTTTTCAGGGTGCTGATATATAAGCTGAACCGGACAATATCCGTTTTTTGGCAATGGACTGTTGTTAAAAAGCACCTGTCCCGAGTCCGGTTTTATATAACCTGCAAGGATCTTTGAAAAAGTTGACTTTCCGCAACCTGAAGGTCCTATAAGAGACACTACCTCGTCAACACCGAAACTCATACTTATATTATCCAATATTTTACATTGTTTGTTATATGAAAAATGTATATTTTTAGCTTCAAGCATGATTTTGCTACACCTTCCTTACTTTGCCGCCGGTAACGGAAGACCGCACTCTTCACATTCCAAAGCAAGATTTTGCATATCTACAGCCTCGAATTTATTCTGTGGAAGTGCAGCCCACAAAGCCCTTGTATAGGGGTGTTTTATATTATCATCACCCTTTAAGAAATCTTCCACCTTCAAGGTCTCCAGAATAGTTCCGCCATAAATATAGATATTCTGTCCGCCACTTCACAAACCAGATCTACATCATGAGTTATCAAAAGTACTCCCTTGCCGCTATCCGCAAAATCCCTGAATACATTGAGGATCTCAGCCGCAAGCTTGGGGTTAAGCCCGGGAGTCGGCTCATCCGCTATAATAAGCTTGGCATCATCCACCACACTGCTCATTATAAGAGCTCTTCTTGCCATACCTCCCGATAATTGAAACGGATACTTTTCTTTATCTTCCTTAGTCAGATTAAACCTTTCAAGAAGGGCATCGGCCTTTTTCTTGTCATATCCTTTACCGAATATTTGCTTACTCAACTTACTTAAAGGATCCAGATAAGCTATTGATTGAGGTATAAGACTTATCTCTTTACCCCTTAACTTTTTTATGAGTTTTTTATCAAGGGGCTTACCTTCATAGAATATCTCTCCGCCCCTTATAGCATTTTCCGGAAGTATATCCATAACGGCATGTGCAAGCAAGCTCTTACCGCTACCCGAAGAACCTACTACCGCATGTATCTCGCCTGCATTGACCTCAATACTCATGTGATGTATGGTATCTTTAATAACCTGATTAAGCAAACGGTCGTACATCTTAAAAGATATTGTTAAATTTTTTACTTCAAGCATACTCTACTCCTGTCCCGTCTTAGGATCGATTATTTTTTTCAAGTTACCGCCTATGCCGTCAAAAAGCATTACCACTGAAAGTAAAAGTAAACCGGGAAATACGGCAAGCCACCACATTCCGAGTGTAATATACCTCATAGACTCCGAAAGTATAACACCTATAGCCGGTTGCTCAAGAGGTATACCAAAGCCCAGGAAGGTAAGTGATGCCTCATGTAATATGGCATGCGGGAACAAAAGTACCAGTCCTACAAAGAATTGCGGAAGGATATGCGGCTGTATATGCCTTACGGCTATCCTGAGAGGAGACTGTCCAAGCTTTCTAGCCTGCAATATATACTGATTAGTCTTAAGAGCCAGTATCTCCGCTCTTACTATTCTTGTAAGTCCCGTCCAGTGTGTTATAGCAACACCTATAAGTATTCCCTTGACTCCTTTTCCCACAAGTATGGAGATGAACATAAGGAAGATAAGGTGAGGCTTTCCCTGAAACAGATCCACAAGCCACAGTATAGCAGAGTCGACTTTTTTGCCGGCTGTTGCCGCCAATGTTCCGAGTACTACCGCAAGTACGGAACTTACCAATGAAGCTATGAGTCCTATCCATATACTTGTAGTCATACCTTTAAGCGATCTGTAGAACATATCTCTTCCAAGCCAATCCGTACCGAATAAATGCTCAAATGATGGAGGAAGGTTTTTTTGAGAAAAGTTGCTTCCGTAATGACTTTCATTGATAAAACTTCCGGCAACTATTATAGCAAGTAGGAATAAGGTGCAAAATACCAGCATAAATATAGTCTTTGTACGTAAATTGATCTCAAATTTATTTTTCATGCTGTGCCTCCTTTATCCTCGGATCTATTACAGGATAAAGCAGATTGGCTATCATATTTCCGGTAAATACTATAGCACCGGTGAACATGGTTATCCCGAGCAAGAGAGGAAGATCCCCTTTAGTACCGGCAGCCACCGTAACACTTCCCAGTCCCGCATAAGAGAATACATTTTCCGCAAGCACCGAACCTCCGAAAAGCTCGCTTATAGAGGCAAATTGGAGTGTTACCGCAGGGAGAAGTATATTCCTTATTCCATGGTTTTTTACTATTGCAAATGTAGACTCGCCTCTGGCTCTTGCAAAAAGAGCATATTCGCTGTTCCACACTTCTATCATCTTCTCCCTTGTATGCAATGCTATACTAGAAATACCTATGATACTTAAAGTAAGAGCAGGAAGTATAAGATGGTATATCCTATCCCATACGGTAACTGTTGCAGCCGCCTTTCCTATAGGGGCGGAAAGCCCTATAGGAAAGATTTTGAGTTGCACACTGAATATCAACAGGAGTAAAATACCTATCCAAAAAGTCGGCGTAGACGACAGTATATAGCAAAAAGTTCTGATCGCCTTATCTAAAAGCTTGTCTCTGTATGTCGCAGCCAGTATACCCAAAGCGAATCCGAGTATACCCGAAAGGATCCACGACACAAACATCAGCCAAAAAGAATTTTTTACATTTTCGTAGATAACATCTATTACCGGTCTTGAATAAACTATAGAGTCACCCATGTCACCTTTAAGCATGGAAGATACCCATTTACCGTATCTTTCCAAAGGCGGATCGTTAAGTCCCCATTTTTGCGATATGTATTCCATCTGCTCGGGACTTGCCAGGCTCTCGGCTCCCACATAGGCTCTTACCGGATCTATCGGTGAAAGTTGTGCCAATGTAAATGTAAGTATAGATAGTGCAATAATTAAAGACACTGCCTTTATTACCGACTTGATTATATATTTTAATGTTGTCACAAACCTCCGACTATTTCTTATAATCCCATTTTGTAATATTTTCCATAATAGCTACACCGTGGTCGTGAGGAAGTATTATATCTCCACCAAGATCCATACCGTCTCTTACTATATATACGTGTTTTGCAAAGCATATAGGTACGTATACCGCATCACCGAGTATGCTCGGACCCTCGTTTCCGTCCCAAAGAGCCTCTCTCCAATATTCTATAGCCTCTTCTTCTGTGGTTGCATTGATAGCTTTTTTGATATATTCGTCTGTCTTGTCACTCTTGTAACCTACTACGTTGCTCCAACCGCTTTGATCGGCATACTCGCTGTCAAAAAGGTTCTTGATAGCCATAGGGTTATACTGTCCGCCTCCGAGTACCATAGCTTGAGATTTGCCAAGTTTCTTGATCTCATCCCAATCCTTACCTGTAGGCTTGATCTCTATCCCGAGCTCCTTAGCCTGCTGCTCTACTCCTAAAGCTACCGCTTGTCTTTCCTTAGCACTTGCACCGTATAGGAGTTCGAAGCTTGCTTTTACACCGTCCTTTTCACGTATACCGTCAGCTCCTACTACCCAGCCTGCATCGTCAAGTATCTTCTTAGCTGCTTCCACATCACCGTCCTTAAAGTTGGCAACTTCATCTGCTATACCCCAAGGGAATTTTGCAAACATATCAAATATCGGTTCACCGTAGCCTTCAAGTACATCATCAACTATTGCCTGTCTGTTTAATCCTACAGCCAAAGCCTTTCTTATAGCTATATCAGATGTTACATCATTACCCATAGGATCGCCTTGCTCCGTAGTATTGCCACCCTTTGTGCAAGGCATTGACAATATACGATAATCATAACTTTCCATAGGCTTGAAACTGTATCCTTCAACCTGAGTTTCCGCCATAGAATGATCAACCAAAGCTATATCTACTTCACCCGCCTTTGCAGCAGCATAAGCCGAACTTGACTCCATAAGTACCATTACAAAGCGTTTGAACTTCATCTTTTCGCCGTAGTAATCATCATTCCTTTCCAATATAAGCTGCTGTCCCTCATCATACTGCACAAACTTCAGAGGTCCGCTTCCTATAGGATGTTTTGCATAGGTCTCGCTGTTCACATAAGTTTTTTCAGGTACTATACCGAGTGCCGCTGATACATATAAGAAAGAGGAGAACGGCTCATTCATCCTGAATTCTACGGTAGTGTCATCTATTGCCACAGCTTCTTTAAGGTTGCTAAGATCTAAACTTCCCGCTAAAGCTTTTGTATTATTAAATGTAAATGCAACATCTGAAGCTGTAAGCTTTGATCCGTCATGGAATTTTACATCATCTCTTATCTTAAAGGTCCAGGTAAGACTGTCTTCACTTACGCTATACTCGGTAGCAAGATCATTTTCTATAGAAGCACTTTTTATCTTCATAAGTTTACTCTGTATAAGAGGCTCACCGTACTCACCCCAGCCGGTACAAGGATCGAGACTTCCGAAAAGTTCAGCCGCTATTCTTACTTCTTCCTTATCTTCGAGACGCTTTGCATTGTCTACCTGTGCAGCCGACTCCGCAGCGGCACTGCCTGATGTGGAACTTGATGAAGATGAACACGCACTTAAGAACAGCATAGCACATACACCCAATGACAATAGCCTTCTTGTTTGCTTTTTCATAAAATATCCTCTCTTTTTTTTATATGATTCATTTCACTATAAAAAATATTTACGTGAGTTATACTATTTCGCAGCCTTGTAATTCCAATGAATTACATCCTGTAATGAAGCTGCTCCGTGATCGTGTGCAAGAATAACATCCTTACCGAGATCTATACCGTCTCTTACAAAATAAAGGTGTCTTATATAGCATATAGGGATGTAGCAGGTCTCTCCCAATACACTCGGTCCCTCGGTGCCGTCCCATGAAACCTTTTGCCAGAATTTATTGGCTTCTTCATCTGTTTTAGCAGAAAATGCCTGTTCTATATATTTATCAGTTTTTTCATTACTGTAACCTATAACATTTGACCAACCTGTAATCTTTGCAAATCTTCCGTCATATATCATATCTACGTTCATAGGATTGCAATGACCTCCTCCAAGTACCATAGGAGTTGACTTTGCAAGCTTCTTTATTTCGTCATAATCTTTGCCCACAGGCTTAACACTGATACCGAGTTTCTTGGCTTCTTCCGCAAAAGACATAGCTATAGCCTGTCTGTCAACCGCATTTGCTCCATATAATAACTCGAACTCAGCCTTTACTCCGTCCTTTTCTCTTATACCGTCACTGCCTTCTACCCAGCCGGCTTCATCAAGTATCTTCTTGGCAGCTTCCACATCACCGTCTTTTACATCCTTAACGAGGTCACCGAGTCCCCAATCAAACTTGCTGAACACATCAAATGTTGCCTCTCCGTAACCTGCAAGTGCGTTCTGCACCATGCCTTCTCTGCTGATACCAAGAGAAAGTGCCTTTCTCACAGCAACATCCGAAGTTACCGCATTACCTATAGGGTCTCCTTCTTCTGTAGTTGTTCCCGGAGTGTTGTAAGGCATTGAGATAGAACGATAGTCGTAGGTCGTAAACTCTTTTAAATAATAACCGCCTACCTGAGTTTGGGCTGATTGCTCATCAACCTTTGCCATGTCTACCGTTCCTGCCTGCACTGCGGCAAAAGCTGAACTTGTATCCATCATTATCAAAACTAATTTTTTGAAATTAGACTTATCTGCATAATAATCATCATTTCTTTCCATAATAACCTGCTGTCCCTCATCGTACTGTACGAATTTATAAGGTCCGCTTCCTATAGGATTTTTTGAATATGTCGCACTGTCCACATAAGATTTTTCAGGCACTATCGCAAGTGCTGCTGTATTGTAAAGGAATGATGAGAAAGGCTTATTCATTCTGAACTCTACTGTAGTGTCATCTATAGCTACAGCCTCATCCATATTTGCCAGATCTACCTTGCCCGCTATTGCCTTAGTATTATTAAAAGTAAATGCCACATCGGCAGCCGTAAGTTTAGATCCGTCATGGAACTTTACATCATCTCTTATCTTAAAAGTCCACACAAGACCGTCATCGCTTACACTGTACTCGGTAGCCAGATCCTTCTCTATAGAGGTACTGTTTATCTGCATAAGCTTGCTCTGTATAAGACTCGGTCCGTACTGCCCCCAGCCCATACAAGGATCAAGAGTTGTAAAAGCCTTAACTGCTATTCTAAGCTCTTCTTTGTTCTCCAGACGAGCAAGATCCGAATCGGATGCTGTAGTCTCTTCTGATACGGAAGCTGCACTATCTGCTTGAGAAACCGCACTGCTGCTTGTAGTTGAAGAATTTGAACAAGCTGATAAAAGCAATGCAAAAGAAGCACAAATACCTAAAATTCTAAAAACTTTACTTTTCATAAAACCTCCAAAAAAATTAATAGCACAAGATTTCTTAGAACCTTATAGGTAAATACAGTTGTTAGGACATGCTAACCCACTGGAAATACATCAATACTCTTATCAACATATTGCACTCATCATTGATGATCAAACCGGATGATATTTGAAAAAGCCTGCGATAAGCCGCATTAAAAGATCAAAACCAGATCCCTCTCTAAAATACGGTAAAATATCATAAGCTATGAAAACTTATGACTACACCTAAAAGATAATAAAGACACGTCAAAAAATCATAGCATATACAATTTTGCAAACTCAAAAACAAACAAAACCGGCTAAGCATCCCTCGGTCAGCACAAAAGTCAAATTTTAATCGGATTAAAAAAAGAAATAACCTTGATATCAAAAATCCCAATATAAAAAATATCGGGATATCCATCCCCATGCAACGTAGAGTGGTTGACACATTAGGTGATCTGACTTAGAGTAAAACTCAATACAGTGGCGGCACCGTCCAGGATTCTAACCTGCTTCCCCTATAATAAAATGTTCTGTTTTTATGCACTCCTAAGCTTAACACATCCATTAAAAATTTACAATATAAATGCAACTGATATGCATAAATAATTTCAAAAAACATTTAACTGCATAAAAACACTGCGAATTATATAAAAAAAACATGCAAAAATACAAACAAAACCAAGGATCACAACTATATAACTCAATCTATAAAGCATTTAGACCATTACAAAACACACCCCAACCCTTCTCCCATACCATCACTCTCTACAACACCTTCCCTCCGCACGAAAAAATCCATATAATTCAATCTGTTAAGCGTTTAGACTTTTTGAAAAAGCAAGATACAAATTCCACAGACGAGGACTGTTTGAACGCAGTCCGCCACGGAGTAGGCGGACAAGTGAGTTCCGCAGTCTGTGCGAATTTGTCGCAGCTTTTATAAAAAGTCTGCGTGTCTGATTGAATTATATGGATCTTTTTCTACCTTTATCACAGCTTTTACAAAAAGTCTGCGTGTCTGATTGAATCATATGGATCTTTTTCTACCTTTGTCGCAGCTTTTACAAAAAGCCTGCGTGTCTGATTGAATCATATGGATCTTTTTATCCCACTACACCAGCGTCTTCCCTATCGCCACGCTCACATAATACACTTCCTTAACCCCGGCTTCCTTTAAAAGCCTCGTACATGCCTCTATCGTACTTCCCGTAGTATATATATCATCCACCAGTAGCACCTTCCCGTACTTTCCGGCTTCTTTAGCGCAAGCAAATGCGGCACTTAAGTTTGCAAGTCTTTGTTCCGGACTTAACTCCTTTTGCGCCTTTGTATTCTTGTTTCTTACCAGCACATCCTCTACGTAGCCAATATTCAATTCCTTAGCCACCTCCTTTGTAAATAATGCACTTTGATTATATCCTCTTTGCCTAAGTCTTTTTTTATGTACCGGTATAGGCATCAGCACATCCGGATCGATCTTTGATATTTCAGCGCCATACCTGCTTACCAGAAGCTTTGCCAAAGCCTGTATATATTCTCTTTTATTATGATATTTTATATCTATCATAATTCTTTCGGTCAGTTCATCGTAATTAAGTAATGCCATACCGTATTCAAAGCTTTTTTCATGTTTGTTACAATCTTCACAATACTCTTCCTGAACATCGGATATTTCTTTACCGCATTTTAAGCATAAGGGTGTCTTTACAAATGATAGTTTTAAGATACAATCCTTACAGAACATTCGCCCTGTAGGACTTACTATTTCCTCGCATACAGGGCAACGTCTCGGATATATCCCGGATATGATAACATCAAGATATTTCTTCAGAATTTTTTTATACATAGATCTATATATTTGAATATTTATTAATGAAAATAATTTTTTGATGGGAACACTTTTTTATTATGATAATAACTCTTCGATCGCAATACTATTTATTATGATAATAACTCTTCGATCGTACTATTATTTACTCTGATAACAGATCTTCGATCGAATGCCTATTTATTATAATATTTTGTTCTAAACTCTTATTTATTATAATAAATCTTTAATGTAACACTGTTTTATCACAGCAGATTTTTGATTTGAAGATCCAGACTTGAATATCTTTTTAATTGAGATGTATTCTCCGTCATCTCATAAAAACATTCGGGATCTCCCACCAGGGCAACGCAAGTCTTCGCTCTGGTCACAGCAGTATATATAAGGTTCCTGTTCATAAGCATCTTAGGTCCGGGATACATCGGTATGATCACCGCCGGATACTCACTTCCCTGAGACTTATGAATAGTTATGGCATAGGCAAGTTCAAGCTGACTTATCTCAGTATAGGGATAATCCACTATCTTCCTGTCATCAAACTCAACTCTTATAAATTCCTCGAAGTCATTGATATAGCGGATGATCCCTATATCACCGTTATACACGCCCTGACCTTTTTCCATGGCAATACCTATATCATTTTTTACCGACCACTCGATCTGATAATTATTTTTGGTCTGCATCACCTTATCACCGACTCTGTATATCTTACCGTCAAATTCTTTCTCGGGTTTTTTTGCCTGTTTTGGATTCAAATGATTTTGCAATATAAGATTGAGCCTTTCCACTCCGAGCATCCCCTTTTTCATGGGACTCATGATCTGTATATCATAACTGTCCGCCGAAACATATTTGGGAAGCTTACTTTGAAGCAAAGTAATACAGGCTGATATGATATTATCCGCTCCGCTTCTTTTTATAAATACAAAATCCTTACTGCTTTTTCCAAGGTCTATAGGCTCACCCTCTATCATTTTATGAGCATTGATCACTATATCGCTAAGACCTGCCTGTCTGTATATCCTCTCGAGCTTTACCACTTCCACTGCACCGGAAGCTATAATATCCTTTAATACATTACCCGGGCCTACAGACGGAAGCTGGTTGGTGTCTCCTACCAGTATAAGCCTTGTACCTACAGTAACCGCCTTTAGTAAAGAGTTCATAAGATACATATCCACCATACTCATCTCATCTATGATCACCGCATCCGCTTCCAAGGGATTATCTTCATTTCTTTCGAAATTCAATCCTATGTTGCTCTCCATATCATCACCGTCCGGCATGGCATTGATCTCTAAAAGCCTGTGTATGGTCTTGGCTTCATAGCCGGTCGCTTCTTCCATCCTCTTTGCCGCCCTTCCCGTAGGTGCAGCAAGCAGTACCTCCATATTTTTTGAAAGAAGGTATTTGATGATCATATTAATAGTTGTAGTCTTACCCGTTCCCGGTCCTCCGGTGATTATGATAAGACCACAAGACATTGATTTATAACCGCCTGTCTTTGCAGATCGTCAAGTTCTATATCGGATGAGCTCTCGAACCTTGGTAGATTTTCTTCCACATCTTTTCTCAGACTGTCCGAATTTACACTCAATTCCAATAATTTTCTTGCTATACTGAGTTCTGTATGATATGCGGATGTAAGATATACCACATCTTCACCCTCTATCCCCTTTACGCTGAGTCGTCTTTCTATCTGCATATCCGCAACTTCTATCGGAATAAGCTCCCTCGGTATATCAAGAAGTTCTGCCGCTATATTTATAAGTCTTTCCATAGGCAGGTATACATGACCGTCAAGTGCTGCTCTTGATAAAATATACACTATACCGCTTTTTATTCTAAATTGTGCATTTGTCGGTATTCCGACCTTTTGTGCTATCTCATCGGCAAGCTTAAAACCTACACCCTGTATATCATCGGCAAGCTTGTAGGGATTCTCCGTTATTACACTGTATAATCTCTCCCCGTACTCCTTATATATCTTATTGGCAAGCTTCATGCTTATACCGTATTTTTGCAAGTAAACAAAAGCGGCTCTTTGTTCTTTTTGTTCCTGTACCTGAACAGATACCGCTCTTGCCATATTTTCGCTTATACCCTTTACTTCTTCCAGTCTTTCCGGCTCTTCTTCTATGATCCTTAGAGTATCCTTGGCAAATTTCTTTACTATCCTTGCCGCAAGAACCGGTCCTATTCCTTTTATAGCACCCGAAGCCAGATACTTTTCTATAGCTTTTTCATTATCCGGTCGTTTAAGTTCGTAGCTTTCAACAAATAGCTGTTCTCCGTACACCGGATGCAGCCTTTCTTTCACATCGGCACTGATATAAGAGCCTTCCTCTATATGACTGAAAGTTCCTACAAGTATCTCTTCTTCTCCGTCTACAGAAACACAGAGCACGGTATATCCGTTCTCCTCGTTTCTGTATTTTATTTTTTCGATATAGCCGGATACCATATTTTAATAATTCCTTTTACTCTCGAAATCATCTCCGGTCTGGAATTCTATATACTTTCCTGTACCTATAGCAACTGCGGTAAGAGGATCGTCCGCTATCATCGTATTGATTCCGGTCTTTTCTTCTATAAGAAGATCAAGTCCCGAAAGCAGTGCACCTCCTCCGGTAAGCACTATACCTCTGTCATAGATATCAGCCGCAAGCTCCGGTGGTGTTCTCTCGAGTACTGAGTGTACCGCATCAACTATTTGCATGGAAGTCTCTAAAAGTGCCTCAAGTGTCTCGTCTGAAGTAACCACTATAGTTTTCGGAAGTCCGGTCACAAGGTTTCTTCCTCGCACTTCCATGGTGAGAAGCTCCGGTCTTTTATATGCCGCTCCTATATTTATCTTGATCTCTTCCGCCGTTCTTCTCCTATAAGCAGGTTATGCTTCTTTCTCATATGTCTTACCAAAGCTTCGTCAAAATCATCGCCGGCAACCTTGATAGAGGTACTTACAACAGTACCTCCGAGTGATATGACCGCTATATCCGCAGTACCTCCTCCTATATCAACTATCATATTACCGCAAGCCTTGGAGATATCTATACCCGCTCCTATAGCTGCCGCTACCGGCTCTTCTATTATAGTGACCTCTCTTGCTCCCGCCTGCTCCGTAGCTGTCTTTACCGCTCTTTTTTCAACTTCGGTAGCTCCGGAAGGTATACATACCGCTATACGTGGCTTTCTGAGCGTCCTTTTACCTACCGCCTTATTAATAAAATATTTAAGCATCTTCTCGGTCATGGTATAGTCTGATATAACTCCCTGACGCAGAGGACGCACCGCAACTATATTACCCGGAGTTCTTCCTATCATAAGTCTGGCTTCTTCGCCTATAGCCATGATCTTGTCCGCATCTCTGTCTATAGCAACTACGCTTGGCTCTTTTAATACGACTCCCTTACCCTTTATATATACCAATATACTGGCTGTACCTAAATCTATGCCTATATCATTTGACATAACACCGAACATTCCAAACATAATCTCCTCCGAAATTTTATACTTTTATATTAAATACAATGATGCAGCCTTTATTACATAAACCTGTCACTTTTAACCACCACCTTATGACCTGTTATTCTTTATTTTACGATCTTGTAGATTTCATATCGACATGACAGCGGTCATTATCAATAGACCGATACTGCTTAATATATAATATTGCAGCTTATATCGGTGACAATTTCATTAAGTAATACCTAAAGCTCTGCATCTACCCTTAAGTTATTTGGATCATGTAATTACCTTAAGGATATTACCCCATTTATTATAGCCCTTTTCGTATTTTACTACAATCACTTAAGAATATTATAATTAATGAACGTTTCAAGTTTAAAGTTTCTTTGTCCTTTTTATTTTTTTTTTATTTGTAATCCATAGTTTCGACACATATTTGGGTTATACTCTATATACGTTAATAAATTTAACGTAACACAGTTTTGATATACTAAAACTGCAAAGCTTTTTCATACTCATACCGAGTGATCAAGTCGCTCGGTCCCCCTAAAAATTTTCCTTTTAAGAATCACCCCGATAAGGAGCTTGAAAACAAGCTCCTTATCTCTTTTTAAACCAAATAATACCAAGTCTTAATACTTAAACTTAAACACTAATTCTTAGTCCACAAAATAATCAAATCAAAATACCGCAGCATATCTTACTTTCAAGCATACTTATCAAAATCTCTTAAATATATTTGATCGATGACATTTCCGGATATTAAACTCTGTTCCAAACGATACAAGATTATTCGTACTGAGATTCCATCCTGTCTTTTTATGACCGCCTATACACTGCAAAAAAAGAAAATAAAATCGTACACAACACAAAAGCTCCTATACTTCATTCTATATACTCTAAGCATCTTCGCAAAAGTTGTCATTGATTTCAGATAAACATACCGGAGCAGTTCGTTCATGCAGTTAATAAAAAATATACATTTGTATAATTTTCCAAAGTTGCGAGCATAACTTTTGTGCCTGCAACTATATAAAACCTACGATAAGTTTTGTTTTATCCGATTAATATAATCCATCAATGTTTCGCCGAAAATATTAGACTTTATATGAAGTAAAAGGAGCTTTTATCTTGTCTTACAGCCCTTCAAAATCCAAAGTCGCAAAATAATCCTGTGCTGTTTCCGCCCTTCTTATAAGCTGAACACTGCCGTCTTCCTTAAGTAAAAGCTCAGCACACTTTAACTTACCGTTATAATTATACCCCATAGCATATCCGTGGGCACCGGTATCATGAATATATAAATAATCGCCCTTATCTATCTTCGGCAATTTCCTGTCTATTGCAAACTTGTCATTATTTTCACAAAGAGAACCTACCACATCATACACCTTATCGGCTTCCTTATCTTCTTTTCCAAGCACGGTGATATGGTGATAAGAACCGTACATAGCCGGTCTCATAAGATTTACCGCACAGGCATCCACTCCTATATAGTCTTTGTATATGTGCTTTTCATGTATAGCCTTGGTTATAAGTGCTCCGTAAGGACCGAGCATATATCTGCCAAGCTCCGTATATACAGACACGCCTTCAAGCCCTGCCGGAACTAAGATCTTATCAAACTCAGCCTTTACGCCCCTCGATATCATTTCTATATTATTGGGCTTTTGACCCGGTCTGTAAGGTATACCGATACCTCCTGACAGATTCACGAAGCTTATACTTACTCCCAGCTCCTTTTTAATACTTGCCGCCTCATCAAATAATATGGAAGCAAGTGTCGGGTAATAGTCTTCACCCAAAGTATTGCTGGCAAGAAAAGCATGCAGACCGAATCGTTCCACACCCTTTTCCTTACAGATCTTTACAGCCTCTCTTAACTGTTTTGCAGTCATTCCGTACTTGGCTTCACCCGGATTATCCATAATGCCGTTACCGAGTTCAAAGATACCGCCCGGATTATATCTGAAACTGATAGTTTTAGGGAAATATCCCAACACCTTTCCACAGCTTCTATATGTGTAATATCATCCAAATTGATGATTCCTCCGAGATCCTGTGCAAACTTAAACTCTTCCAAAGGAGTCTCATTGGAAGAAAACATAATATCATCACCGGCAAAACCGCAGACTTTTGCAAGCATAAGCTCAGTCATGGATGAGCAGTCCACTCCGCAACCTACACTCTGTAAGATCTTCAAAATATATGGATTGGGGGTTGCTTTGATCGCAAAATATTCCTTAAAACCTTTATTCCATGAGAATGCTTCTTTTAACCTTAAGGCATTGTCCCTTATACCCTTTTCATCGTATATATAAAAAGGGGTGGGGTATGTTTTTGTAAGCTCTTTTACCTTATCTAAATCTATAAATGTATCTTTTTTCATCAAGCTCTCCTATATTTATTCTACTATTTCGACCTGCATGGTATTGGTATGTGTTGCAGGCTTTCTTTCTTTTTTATCAGCTATGACTCCGGCAGTTACCACCACGATATCGCCTTCTTTTATCAGCTTCTTCGCTTTCAGTGTCTTGATAGAATTATCTATAAGTTCATCCGTAGACTCCGCACGTTTTGCATGCAGAGGGATAACTCCCCATAAAAGTTGCATCTGCCTTACCGCTCCTATGCTTGGTGAGAGTCCGTATACTTTGACCGCAGGTCTCCACTTTGAAAGCATCCTTGTGGTAAAACCGGATATTGAAGGAGCAATTATAGCCCTTGCCTTAAGTTCATCCGCAGTTGATACTGCAGAGTAACTTACCTGATTGGAAATATTCCTTGCATTGGCTGCGGATATATGTCTGCTTCTGTATGACTTATGGTCTATATGACTCTCTGTTTCCTTGGCTATTTTCGCCATTACCCTTACCGCTTCTACAGGATACTTACCCATGGCGGTCTCTCCTGAAAGCATTATAGCATCGGTTCCGTCATATATGGCATTTGCCACATCGGTTGTCTCCGCTCTTGTAGGTCTTGGATTTCTTATCATTGAATCAAGCATTTGTGTAGCTGTAATTACAGGCTTGCAGGCTATATTACATTTTTTGATTATGGTCTTTTGTACAAAAGGCACTTCTTCCGTAGGTATCTCCACACCCAGATCTCCTCTTGCTACCATTATCGCATCCGATGCTTCTATGATCTCATCAATATTTTTAACAGCCTGCTGATTCTCTATCTTGGCTATAACAGTGGTATGAGCAGAATATGACTTAATAATATCTTTTATCTGCCTGATACAGTCTGCATCTCTTACAAAACTTGCAGCAATAAAATCAAAACCTTTCTCACAGGCGAATTTTATATCTTCCTTATCTTTATCCGTAAGTGCCGGCAGTCTGACCTCAACTCCCGGTACATTGACACCCTTTTTTTCTCCCAGCTCTCCACCGTTTAGAATAGTACAATGTATGTTGTCAGCTTCTATTTTGCTTACCTGTAGTTCGATAATTCCATCATCTATAAGTATCCTGGAACCCACTTTTACATCATCTATAAGCCCGGCGTAGTTGACAAAACCTTTTTTATCATCTCCTATACATTCCGTGATGGTAAGTATATATTCTTTTCCGCTCTCCAGATTGACCTTAACACCGTCTTTTAATTTACCCGTCCTTATCTCGGGACCCTTGGTGTCAAGCAAACTTGCGACCTCGATACCCGTCTCTTCTCTTACCTCTTTCAAAAGATTATATCTTGACATATGTTCTTCATAATCGCCATGGGAAAAATTAAATCTTGCCACATCCATACCCTCTAAGGCAAGTTGTTTAAGCAATTCCTTGTCATTGGTATTAGGACCCATAGTGCATATTATCTTAGTTCTCTTCATACATATCTCCTATTCCCTTTATTCCGTACGCTATATTTTTCAAGATATCCTCCGATCTTTCATGACAGGTTTTATCGAATTACAGAGCTTTTTATCCTTCATACCTATATGTATCGGTAAAGTTAAACACGATCAAAGATAAGAAATCATAACTTAATCTTGTGTATATTATGCAGATATTTGCCTCTTATACTCGAAAATTAAAATACTTGCAAATTTTATACTTCTGAGCTGTACTTTGCAGTTATTCGACCTTGATACCCGTTCTATCGTGTGTACATTCATAAACTTTAATCACACTGAGATCCACTTTACAGATATTCGATCTTGATACTTATTAGTATGAACATCTGTTAAATGCTTGATTAAAAGCAGTATAATTGACATATCGGTTGGATTTTCACGAAATTATATACCATGAATAAAGCCTTCATTAAAAACATTTGCTTTTAAATCTGCCCTATAGTATAGCACATAGAATTTCTTTTGTCTTTTAATATAATAAAAAAGCCCCGGAAAGAATTTCCGAGACTTTTTATATTCATGATAATATCTTAAATTACTTAAGTGTAACCTTTGCTCCAACTTCTTCAAGTTGCTTCTTAAGTGCTTCAGCCTCTTCCTTAGATACACCTGCCTTAAGTGCCTTAGTGCGTTGTCAACAAGCTCCTTAGCTTCCTTAAGTCCTAAACCTGTAGCCTCACGTACTACCTTGATAACCTTAACCTTCTCGCTACCTACTTCTGTAAGCTCTACGTCAAACTCAGTCTTCTCCTCAGCTGCCGCTGCACCTGCACCTGCTGCTGCAACAACTACACCTGCTGCTGCTGATACACCAAACTCTTCTTCACAAGCCTTTACAAGCTCATTTAACTCTAATACAGATAATTCCTTGATTGCATCTATAAATTCCGCAACTGTTAACTTTGCCATTTTGTATTCCTCCATTAATTGTTTTATATTTTTAATATTAGCCGGGACTATCTGTCCCCTGTTCTTTTGATTCTTTACTATATCTTTGAGATCTTAAGCTTCCTGCTTTTCAGCGATCTGATTAAGTACTCTTGCAAGATTAGATATAGGTGACTTAATGCTGCCAAGCAATCTTCCAAGCAACTCGTCTCTGCCAGGTATAGCAGCAACCGCCTTAATAGCATCAGCATCGTAATAAGTTCCCTCTACAATACCTGCCTTTAACTCAAGTGCAGGTACTGTCTTTGCGAAGTTGTGCAATATTCTTGCAGGAGCTGTAGCATCATCCTTTAGATACCGCCAAAGCTGTAGGTCCTTCAAGTACCTGACTTAAGCTCTCGAATTCTGTACCTTGTACAGCTAAGTTAATGAGAGTATTCTTATATACTTTGTAGCTCACACCGGCTTCTCTTAACTCTTTACGAAGCTTTGTGTCCTGTTCTACAGTAAGACCTCTGTAATCTACAAGCACTGCTGACTGTACACCCTCTAAAAGATCTGAAATTTCCTTTACAACAGGCTGCTTTAATTCAATCTTTGCCATGCTTATCCTCCTTATTTTATTTTTATTATCATCTGTAAGACGATAATATCTATTATAATCTGCCAAATGTAAAATGCCCCCATCCAAAGACAGGGGCATAAATTTATCTCTAAATTTACTTCCTCGGTAGGATTTATGCATAAGCACCTACTGTCTTCGGCAGTATATAACTAATCTAAACCATCCGCCAACCAATGTCAACGGTTTTTCCCGATATTACAAAAGCAATAAGCTTTGTACTAAGAGAATTTTTCGGGCTATCTTGCCCTATCTGACCCCTGCGCTTAAGAAATAACGCTTAGCAAGGTCATCTTATCTTAAAATCCGAATCATTTACTGTCTTAATGTAAATAAGTCGGAATTAATTTCCTATCTTAGCAGTATTCAACTTAACTGCAGGTCCCATACTTGCCGCTAAGGTCATGCTCTTTAAATAAGTTCCCTTAAGCGCACTTGGTCTTGCCTTTACTATAGCCTCAACGATCGCACGGAAGTTCTCTTCCAACTTCGCCTCATCAAATGAAGCCTTTCCTATAGGCACGTGTACGATATTGGTCTTATCAAGTCTGTACTCGATCTTACCTGCCTTGATATCAGCTATCGCCTTAGTCACATCCATGGTTACTGTTCCTGCCTTAGGTTTGGCATAAGTCCCTTAGGACCGAGCACCTTACCGAGACGTCCTACTACGCCCATCATGTCAGGTGTTGCTACAACTACGTCGAAATCAAACCATCCTTCGTTCTGGATCTTCGGTATAAGCTCTTCTCCGCCTACAAAATCCGCTCCGGCAGCAGTAGCCTCATCAAGCTTTGCACCCTTAGCGAATACCAATATACGTACTGTCTTACCTGTTCCGTGCGGAAGAACTACCGCTCCTCTTATCTGCTGGTCTGCATGACGACCGTCACAACCTGTTCTTATATGTAACTCAACTGTCTCATCAAACTTGGCAACTGCTGTCTTCTTAACGAGAGCTACAGCCTCAGACACATCATATAATACCGAACGATCAACCAATTTAGCGGCTTCTCTATATCTTTTTCCGTGTTTCATCTTATCTTCCCTCCCAAATTAGTCTACTACGGTGATTCCCATAGAACGAGCTGTACCTGCTATCATGCTGATAGCCGCATCAATACTTGCTGCGTTAAGATCCGGCATCTTTAATTCCGCAATCTTTTGTAATTCCGCTCTGTTTATAGTTGCTACTTTGTTCTTGTTAGGAACACCCGAACCTGAACTTATCTTGCAAGCCTTCTTAAGAAGAACTGCCGCAGGCGGTGTCTTTGTGATAAAGCTGAAACTTCTGTCCGCATATACAGTAATAACTACAGGAATGATCAGATCTCCCTGATCTTGTGTTCTTGCATTGAATTGCTTTGTGAACTCTACGATGTTAACACCGTGCTGACCCAAAGCCGGTCCTACAGGCGGAGCCGGTGTTGCCTTTCCTGCCGGAATCTGTAATTTGATGTATCCTGTTACTTTTTTTGCCATATTAACCTCCTTGTGGTAATCTCGAGAAAATCTCTCCCACTTCAAATAACGAGATAAAATATCAAATATTTTATCTTACCGAAAAAGCTTATAACTTTTTCAGTTCTCCAAATTCTATGTCTATCTTGGTAGCTCTTCCGAACATATCCACGTTCATTGAAACTACTTTTTTATGCTCATTGATAGCTGTAATGACACCTACGGTATCTTTCCAGACTCCCTTGGTAACTATCACCGAGTCACCAACTTCAAAGTCTATTACCATTCTCTCCGGTTTGTCGCTTTCTTCACCCTCATCAGTGAATCCGAGATTTCTCATCTCCTCTTCGCTTAAAGGAACAGGCTTGCTGCCCGGACCGACAAATCCGGTTACACCTCTGGTATTTCTGACTACATACCAAGTCTCATCATTCATATGCATATGTACCAACACATAGCCCGGAAACATTTTTTTATCTGAAACTTTCTCTACTCCATCTTTCAACTCAAGCACTGATTGCATAGGTACACAGACCTTTAAGATCTGATCTTGCAGACCTCTGTTTTCTATGGTCTTTTCTATGTCAATCTTTACTTTATTCTCATAACCCGAATAGGTATGGGCTACATACCATTTAGCTTCAGTCATATTAACCTACCCAATTATTCATTATCTGTTGGAGAAACTCCAATGCGTTTCTGATGATCCAATCCATTGAAACTATCAAAAGTCCTAAAATTAAAGAAACTGTTATTACCGCAATAGTTTGCTTTATTAAGTCCTCTTTCTTGGGCCATATGATTTTGTTGTATTCAGCCTTAACTCCTTTAAAAAAGTCGGGCTTTTCCTTTCCTATATCTGCCATACCACACCTCTACTTGGTTTCTTTATGCAAAGTATGTGCCTTGCAAAACCTACAATATTTCTTGGTTTCCATACGGTCGGGATGATTCTTCTTATCCTTAGTCGTATTGTAATTACGCTGCTTGCAATCTGTGCAAGCCAGAGTGATCTTCGTACGCACGCTATCCACCTCCATTTTTATTGAGCATATTCTTTAAGAAATAAAGGTCAAAAAAAAAGACCTTTATACTCTCAGTCGCTGTACAAGTATACTACATATAATATACTCAAGTCAAGGGATTTCATATTTACAGCTCATGAAATCATCCTCCGCCCTGTTTCGTACGGTGATTTGTTTTTAATTGCTTGCTATAAGCTTTGCCTTGCTTTATACTTATTTAAAATGCTTAAATTAGGAGGATATATGCCTAAAACTGAAATAGTTTTTTTGGAACCCGTATTTAAAAATATGGTATGGGGCGGTACAAAATTGGGTGAGGTATTCGGTTACGATCTTCCCTACGAGACCACAGGGGAGTGTTGGGGAATTTCAGCACATGAGAATGGTGATTGCAAAATAAAAAATCCCGAATACAAAGGTACAAGCTTAAGTCAGCTTTGGACTGAACACAGAGAATTATTCGGAAACGTTAAAAATGATATGTTTCCTCTTCTTATAAAAACCATAGATGCGGCAGACGACCTGTCTATCCAGGTTCATCCGGATGATGAATATGCAAAAATATATCATCCCGGCTCTTTGGGAAAGACAGAATGTTGGCTGGTACTTGACTGTGATGAAGATGCACAGATCGTAATAGGGCACAATGCCAAGGATTCACAGGAAGTGGAATATCTTATCGAGAACAAACTTTGGGACCGATTCATAAGGACTATACCTATTAAAAAAGGGGACTTTTTCCAAATAGAACCCGGCTGCCTTCATGCCATAAAAAAGGGAACTTTAATACTTGAAACTCAGCAAAACAGCGATATCACATTCAGAGTCTATGATTATGACAGACTCCAAAACAATAAACCCAGACAGCTTCACATAAAAGAGAGCATAGACTGTATAAAGGCTCCTTTTAAGGAGAATTCGTCAAGTCCCGTAAGTCAAAAGACCGAGTACGGAGAGCATATACATTATGTCGACTGCAAGTATTACTCCGTTGATAGATACATAATAAAAGGAATAACTCAAATCGAAAGAACCGCTCCTTTTATCTGTGTATCGGTACTTAGCGGTAGCGGAAGCGTAAACGGCTCACCCGTAAAAGCCGGAGATTATTTTATTATCACTTCGAATTGCGATAGAGCTGAGTTTGAAGGCGATCTGGACATCGTCTGCTCCGTTGCAAATTAATTATAATAAATTACTCTAACTTCCCATACCTTCCGATTTGTCGGGGAGTTAGCAACGTAAACAATTGGATGGTAACGATTAAACAGAAACACTCCCTATTTCAATCATACCCGCAGTACTGTTAATAAAGTTTCGACAAATTTAGTACAGACTGCGGAACTCGCTTGTCCGCCTAAAAGCATGGCGGACTTACGCTCAGACAGTCCTCGTCTGTACAATTTGTAACTCACTTTATTAACAGTACTAAACGCTACAAAGATTGAAATAGGGAGTGTTTCTTTAATCCCACCCTGTAAGAAATAGCTGTTTAAGGAATTGGGTAAAATAAACAGCTATTGTTTATGTTGCTAAGGGGGATGATGGGGAGGCGTGGTAGCGACTTTTATTCAAATCTTAAAATTATTTGTTCGCATAAAGGGTACAAGTAAAGGTGAGGATGTGGATTATATTCTAACCTTCCTCCCTTACTTACAAAGGTGAGTTGCACTTTTTACATCTCGGTATGTAAACTGTAAAATTCGTAACTCACTTTATTAACAGTACCAACCGCTAAAAGTATTGAAATAGATAGAAAGTGTTTCATTAAGCAGTAACCTGCAAGAAATAGCTATATAGGGAGTTTAATGTTAGATAAAAGTATGCATACACCTCTTCCCCTCCTCCGGTACCTTGGGCACATAAACCGTTAAACTATCTTGCCAAGGACAATCTGAGACCGCCGGTACTTGCTTTACCGAGCCGCAAGGCGAAGGGAAAGCTTAGTATCGCTGCGAGACTTTAGTTAGAGAGCGTGTCCAAGGCAAGATATGTTTGTAACGGTTTATGTGATAAATAAATTACGATAAAGCAAAGATTACTTTTAAGTCTGTAATTTTGCTGAATTATTCGGGAAAACATGCTGTAGGGGAAAGACTATTTTTAAGTTCGGAATAAAAGTCGCTCCCGCATCCCCCTCCTCTCCCCCTTAGCAACGTAAACAATTCTAAATGATCCATAACTAACAGCTTGCATTATTTATACCCGTTGTAGCAGTAACGTAGCGGAAGATAAAAACACCTTATAATTCAATCTTTGTAGCGGTTAACTCTTTTGATAAAGCAAGGTACAAATTCCACAGACGAGGACTGTTTGAACGCAGTCTGCCGGTTTTTGGCAGACAAGTGAGTTCCGCAGTCTGTGTGAATTTGTCGCAGCTTTGAAAAAGAGTTGCGTGTATGATTGAATTATAAGGTGTTTTTTATCAACGAATTTTATCAACTTAGTACCATTGTTTACGTTGCTAACTCCCCGATAAATCCGAATTTTGTTAATTAAGAACCTGTATTATTTGCGTATGATCATCGATTTAATAGAGAGCAAAAAATACCACAAGACATCATAAGGGCATTATGCTAAATGATATGTCTTGTGGTATTTTTTATTACAACTTAATTTATAGTATTAAAAAATTACTTCTTCTTAATAACTGTAACTCCTGTATCCTCTACTACACCGCCGAGAGACTCTCCTGATATAGCCTTAACAGCAGCTTCAATACCCTTCTTACCCATTACGTCAGGGTTCTGTGCCATAGTGCAAAGTAAATATCCGTCATTTATAAGGTTGCTTATAGCATCTGAATGATCGAAGCCTACACCGATTATCTCTTTTCCTGAAGCCTTGATAGCGTTTCCTGTACCTGTTGTTGAACCTTCGTTACATCCGAAGATACCTACAACACCCTGCGTGATATAGTTCTCAGCTATAGTCTGAGACTTTGCGGCATCACCTTCACCGTATTGAGTTTCAAGTAAGTTATATCCCTTTCCTTCGAAAGCAGATCTGAATCCCTTTTCTCTCTTTACAGTTGAATCTGTAGCTGCATTTACATTGACGATTCCTATGTCTCCTGAAGTTATACCTGCTGCCTCAAGAGCCTTGATCATTTCTTCTCCGGCTGTCTTGCCCGCTGCTTCGTTATCTGTTGAATATGTTGCCTCTGCCTCTACGTTTGCAGGTGAGTCAACGTATACAAGCTTGATTCCGCTACTTGTTGCTTCTTTAAGTGCTGATGATATAGCATCAGGACCGTTAGCAGCTATTACTATAGCCTTGTATCCGCCTGCTATAGCGTTGTTAACGCTCTCTATCTGCTGAGCGTCATCCTTGGTGTTAGGTGACATGAATGTAACTTCAGCTCCCAGCTCCTTAGCTGCCTCTTGTGCACCCTCGTTAAGCTTTACCCAGTGCTGGTCTATAGAGTCCATGGTTATAAGTGCGATCTTAAGATCTCCTGAAGCCTCCTTGCTGTCGCCTTTAGCCGCAGCTGTAGTTTCTCCTGCCTCTTGTGCACTTGTTTCCTTTGCAGCAGCAGTTGTCTCCTCCTGCTTTGCACTACAACCCATAACAGTAGCCATACTGAGTATTGCACAGCCGAGCAATGCTAAAACTCTCTTCTTCATAATGATGAATCCTCCTTAATAAAAATATATTTTATTTTATAAAAGCCACTATATTATTTGCTCATGATATAGCATTTAATACAGCAAGCTGTTTATTTAGATTTTTTAACTCCGGATCTGAATACGACATCAAGCAATACGGCAAGTACCACTATGACACCGATGATGATTCTTTGTATACCTACCTGAGCACCTATCATATTAAGACCGTTCTCAAGTGTCTGCCAAACAGCGGCACCCGCAAAGGTTCCCAGCAACAGTCCCGAACCTCCCAGAGGAGATACTCCTCCGATAACACCTGCCGCAACACCGTACATCTCGTACATATTTCCGGCTTCCATATTACCCATACCTGCCTGTGCACAGAGTATGAAACCTGCAATACAAGCACATACCGCCCCCATAACATAGGCTTTGATGGTAGTAGCTACGACATCAACACCTGAAAGCTTTGCCGCCTCAACGTTGGAACCGATCGCATATATATGTCTTCCGGTCCTGGTTTTTTGTAATATGAAAAATGCTATTATAAATACTACAAGTGCGATCCAAAATGCATTGAACACACCAAGTGTTTTTCCGTAATAGAAAAAGTCCTTATAAGCTTCCGCAGCTTCTTTACCTACACCTGTCTCGATAGCATCTGTATTTCTGTTGTTATTAACTATATATGCTATACCTCTTGCTACGAACATAGTTCCGAGTGTGGCTATGAACGGAGGCAGTTTGAACTTACTTACCAGGCTTCCGTTAACTATACCTACTACCAGACATCCGAGCAAAGCAACCAGCATAGCCAGCAAAGGATTGATACCTAAAGTCATCATAGTCGCCGTGATCATGGCACTCATTCCGACCATGGAACCCAGCGAAAGGTCTATGTTACCTGTTATAAGAAGGTAGCTCTGTCCTATACCTATAAGTAAATATTTTGACATGGATCTCAAAAGGTTCATAAAGTTCTGATTGGAAAAAACATTCTTATCTATCATACCGAATGATATATATATGACTATCAACCCCACAAAGGCTGTAATTGCGGCTCCCAGCCCTCTCATTGCAAAAATCTTCTTACCCATTTACTTTCTCCTTAACATCGGACTGCTTCTTCTCAAAGTCAGCCGCCATTATCATAATTTCTTCTTGTGTGGCTTCCTCTACACTTAATTCTCCGGTGATCCTTCCGTCACACATAACCATGATCCTGTCTGCAATCCCCATTAACTCCGGCATCTCGGAAGATATGAACATTACGGCGATCCCGTTCTTTTTCAGCTCATTCATAAGATTATAGATCTCTACTTTAGCACCTATATCTATTCCTCTTGTAGGTTCATCGAATATAACGACTCTGGAATCTCTTGCAAGCCATTTCCGACAACGACCTTTTGCTGATTACCTCCCGAAAGAGTTCCGGAATTGACCTCAATATTAGGTGTCTTTATCCTAAGATTCTCAACAGCCTTAGTACATAAGTCATCTTCTCGTCTTGAGTTTATAACTCCCAATACATTACATATATAATCAAGATTCGGAAGTGCCAGGTTATGTCTTATACTTAAGCCCGTACATAAACCGTCTTTTTTTCTGTCCTCCGGTGCAAGTACGACACCTGCTTTGATCGCATCCATAGGACATTTTATATCTAAAGTCTTACCGTCAAGAATTATCTCTCCGCTTGTTTTTGGATCGGCTCCGAATATAGCTCTGGTAGTTTCGGTCCTTCCGGCTCCCATCAGTCCCGCAAGTCCCACTATCTCTCCTTCGTATAAGGAAATGTTTATATTTCTTACCATTCTTCCTGCATTAAGATTTTTTACTTCGAATATCTTCTCACCCTTTTTACAGCTCACTCTGGGGAACTGCTCTGTTATCTCTCTTCCAACCATATCGGATATGATCTTATTCATGGACACATCGGCGAAATTGGCGGAACTTATATATTTACCGTCTCGCATGATGGTAACTCTGTCAACTATTTCCTTAAGCTCTTCAAGCCTGTGGGATATATATACGATACCGCATCCGTTCTCTCTTAATTGCTTAATGATCTTAAAAAGCTCCTCTATCTCCCTTGCAGTCAATGATGAGGTGGGCTCATCCATAATAAGTATCTTTGCATTGATAGAAAGTGCCTTGGCTATCTCTACCATCTGCTGCTTTGATACTGACATATCTCCCACTATATGTCTCGGGTCTATATCCATTCCCAGAGAGTTGAGCACTTTCTTGGCTTCCGCCTCCATTTTAGCATTGTCCAGGGTGCCGTTTTTTATAAGCTCTCTTCCTAAAAACATATTTTCCACAACCGAAAGATGCTTACACATATTAAGCTCCTGATGTATTATTGCAACTCCCACATGCTGTGCCAGCTTAGGATTCATATGTTCATATTCCGTACCGTTGACCTTAAGAGTACCTCCGTCTTTGGTATACACTCCGCTCAAGATCTTCATCAAAGTGGATTTGCCGGCACCGTTCTCGCCAAGAAGTGCCATAACCTCCCCCGACCTAAGCTCAAAGTCAACATTGTCAAGTGCTTTAACCCCGGGGAATGTTTTACATATACCTTTCATGGAAACTATAACATCACCCATATAATATTCCTGACCTTTCTTCAACTATTAACATTGTTTTGGCGTTAAACACCTAAACCAATTATAAACTATTATAATATTTAATTGTAAATATAAAAGGTGGTATTCTTTTGATTTATGTAGTCAATCTTTCGACTTTATTTAGAAATACTGTCAAACTCTTCTTTATCATAAGAAGCTTTTATCCTTCCTTGTTCAATAAACGAAACCCTGTCGGCGACCTCAAGTAAGTCTGAGCAGTTTGTCGAAACTATTAGTACGGATATACCTTCCGACATAAGTTCTTTTATAAGTCCCAATATCTTCACTCTGGCAAGCATATCTCCTCTGGCTAGCGGCTGTATACAGTATACAAATTTCGGTCTGTATATAAGCACCTTAAGATATACCAGTTTTATAAGTTCTGTGAATTTAAGATTTTTCAGGTTTTTTTCGTTGATGGAATCCCCTGCCACATCCTTATATTCCCTGTATATACTTCTTCTTATACTGTTTTTTATAATGCTCTTTTTTAATCTTCTGTCCAGCATAAACATCAGGTTATCAAGATAAGACATATCCTTAAATAAATTCTTCTCGGTAGGATCTCCCGACAGTATCAGAATATTCTCATCTATAATATTATTACTTCCGTACAGACTGTCGGTGCAATTTCTTCCCGACATGATGACCTTACCCGACTTTATATGTATATTGCCGGTAAGTATATCCGAGATCTCTTGCGCCAGACCGTTATCCATATCTATCAGTGTCAGGCATTCTCCTTTTGATAAAGCAAAGCTGAGCCCCTTGGTGATATTATGACAGACCTTATCAAAAAAAAGCACGTACCTTTCTTCTTGTCCCGCAAAAGAGACCTCTTGAAGCTTTGATGACTCGAAAAACCACTCACTTATATAAGGTTTTATATTGCCGTCCGTCATTTCTTCATAGTCAAATACCTTCTTTATATACCCGTCCGAATACAAGGAAGTTCTGTCCGCTATGTTAAAAACCTCTTCATGGTGATTTCCTATATATAATACGGATATGCCCTTCTTTTTAAGCATAAGCAGGACTTTATAAAGCTCCTCCAGCTCGTTCTTGGTCAGATAGCTTGCCGGATTATCGACTATTATAAGCTTATAGCCCATGATATCAGCCTTTATAAGCTCTACTATACACCTGTCTATACTGCTAAGATCCGATATATTACTGTAAATATCTATAGTTAATCTGTGCTCTTTGATATACTGCATCACCTGCTTTTCAAGCACTCTTTCACTTATTATGAGTTTCTTAAATCCCTGTCTTAATACGAATATATTATCGGCTATACTAAGCGACTCTACCAGATGACTTTTTTCCTCCAGAAGATATACTTTGTTCAATTGATTATCACTGTAAGAATACCTGTTTACTATATTACCGGCAAACCATACACTGCCTGTATTGATGGCAATATTCCTGCATATAAGCTCGATAAATTTTGAAACTCCCTTTTCCTCTTTTGCAATAAATCCCATTATTTCGAAGCTGTACATATTGAAGTTTATATTATTCAAAAGTATCTCTTCGTTCTCCGTTATGGTTACATGATCAATTCTCAGAAGCTCTCTTTTCATCCTACACTTCTCCCGAATGTCTTACTACGGGAAGACTTATCTCTATATCCGTACCCGCACCTTTTTGACTGTACAGATACAGTCCGTAATCTTCTCCGAACAAAAGCTTTATACGATCGTTAACATTTATAAGGGCTATTCCTCCCTTGGAACTTTCTTCTCTTCCTTCCAGTGACAGACCCTTAAGTTTCGTATTGATACTTTGAAGCCTTTCTTTTGACATACCTATCCCGTCGTCGGATACCTTTATTATAAGTCTCTCATCCGTCAAGGTGATCTTGATAATTATATGCCCCTTGCCTATCTTCCTTTCTATCCCGTGATATATGGCATTCTCAACCAGCGGTTGCAAAGTAAGCTTGGGAAGTTTAAGATCGAGTATATCCGATCTTGCCAGATCCAAGCCTTTATCATATTCGATCTTTAGTGCAAGCCTGTCACCGAATCTGAATTGCTGTATATAAAAATAATTTTCTATATTTTCAAGTTCATCTTCCAATGATACGAGATTTTCCAGATGTGATATCGTGTATCTGAAAAATGTGGCAAGTGCCTCCGTCATCTCGGCAACACTGTCCAGACCGCAGATTATAGCCTCACTTCTTATCCCTTCCAGTGTGTTATATAAAAAATGAGGATTTATCTGGTTTTGCAATGCCAGATACTGTGCTTCCTTTTTGGATATACTTAAGAGTTTATCTTTATTGAAAATAGTCTTCATCCTTTTGATGACCGCTTCACTCTGCTTTGAAATTGGGTATCTGAGCCTGAACATATCCTCCCATACATCAGCCTTTGCAAACTGTTTATATACTGCCATAGTCTCTTTAATGGGAAGCAATATAAATCTATAGCAAAGCGAAAGATATACAATAAATATTAATGTTAAAAATACCGCAAATGTTTTCGTTACCGGATTCGGACCGTATAAGTTTACATAAAAAAGCAGCAGTAAGATCATGACAAAAAGCAATACTCCTACTGCAACCGCAAATAATATCCTATCAGATACATATACTTTTCTCTTATTCACAAACTCTCCTTTATTTACGAATAAAGTTTTCTGTATTCGTTGGGCTTTAATTCGGCATATTTTACAAAGGTTTTGGTAAAATGTCTAAGATCGGTGTAGCCCACTTCTTCACACACCGCCGCAACGGAAAGTGAAGTTTCTTTTAAAAGCTGCTTTGCTTTATCTATCCTGTGCTTTGATAAATACTCCAAAAAAGATACCCCCGTCTCTTTCTTGAATACAGTACTTAAATACGCCGCCGACAGACCGGCATAAGTGCTTACATCTTCCAGGCTTATTGACTTTTGATAATTCTCTTTTATATACTCCTTTGCCAATCTTACCGGCTTGTTTTCCTCTTGCTTTTTAAGATAGACAGCCTTTTCAAAAGCATTGCCTATATAAGACAGTAAATGATCGAAAAGCTCATCCATACTGCAGCAACCTTGCACCTTATTGTTGTACTCTTCCAAAAAATTATTCTCTATAAAAAGTTGCTGTCTTTTTATGAAAAATATATACAAATTGCAAACTTCCTTTGTCATCTGTATGATATCATGACCGGTGATCCCCTTAATATCCGTGATCTGTTCTTTTAGTCTTCGTATGCATCTTCTTACCTTAAGTTCATTCATACTTTCCAAAGCCTGAATTATATCCTTGTTAAACTCTGTAAATACATGAGTCTCGGTAAGATTGCAGTACTTTCTTTCATTGTTTGATATAAATTTATCAGTGCCTTGAATTATCCTATCCTCTATAAGATATTTCGCACTTTTCAACAAATTCTCGAAGGCATTGACATCATCCTTAAATTCCGAAAGAGACATGGTCACTTTTAAATTATAGAACATGGATTTTTTGATCAATAACTCTTCAAACAATGTTTTAAGCTCTTTTTTGATCCTCTCACCGTACTCATTTGAAAAATTCAATAATATATACATACAGTTATCCTCGGACATGACCGCATGATCAAAGACACAGTCGGAAAGCTGAGTTTTGAGTTTTTCCGCAATGTTAGCCAAAATAAAATCTATATCAGTACTTTCCCGAACGGCATTGCCGTCAAGTTTTATTATTGACACGGCAAAAAGACCCTCTCTCATATGATAGTGAAACTCGGAATTGATCTCTTTTAGCTCTTTATTTCTGTATTTCTGGCTTTCTCTGTATAAAAGGCTTGATATGTACATATTTCTCAGAACTTCATCATCATTCTTAAGTCTGTTGATAAACTCCGTCTCTGAATTATGATCCTTTGTCAAATTCATATATTGATCCGAAATTTTTTTCAGTGTGGCATTCAATTCGCTTTTTTTTTATGGGTTTTAGCAAATAATCATTGACACCGTATTTTATTGCGCTCCTTGCATACTCAAAATGTCTGTATCCGCTTATTATTATAAATTCCGGTCTTTTCTCAAATTCGGAGCATATATCGATAAGTTCTATTCCGTCATGACCCGGCATCCTTATATCGGTTATAACTATGTCGGGAGATAGGCTCTTTATATTATCAAGAGCCTCAACCCCGTCCTGGCACATAGCCACGACCTTCATGCCAAGTTTCTCCCAATCAATGATAGAATTGATCAGGTGACAGATCCTATACTCATCATCCGCTATAAGAACCTTAAGCATAAAATCTCCTTGATCTTTTTATTCCATATGGTATAAAGCGGCACAGACCGCACCGTAATCGCCTATTCTTTCCGTCAGTCCCGCCGGCAGTATACGTACCGCTTCATAGGTACCTTTAAGACATTCTTTTTTCAATTCCCGGTCTACGATATCCTTAAACATATCCTCGGCTCTGCTGTATATACTTCCGATCACTATAGTATCCGGATTTAACAGATCCACCAGTATAGCAAGACCTTTCCCGAGTTTTGAAGCTGAAGTATTTACCACTCTGAGTGCTTCCCTGTCACCGTTTCTTGCCGCCTCTATAACGTATTTTGCACTAAGTTCCGTATCCTTTGGTGCTTTGATCTTGTAACTGTAAGCAAGCCTTGCTATACCGCCTCCGGAGACATAACCTTCCATACTTCCTTCCTTGCCGTAGCCTACCGGTCCATCTTCGGCTATTCTTACATGACCTATTTCTCCTGCCATGCCGCTCACACCTCTGTAAAGCTTTCCTTCCAATATTATTCCCGCTCCGAAGCCCGTACCGAAAGTCAGGAATATCATGCTCTCACTCTTTGATCCCGCACCGTACCTGTATTCCGCAAGTGCACAGGCATCAGCATCATTTTCAAGGTAAGCTCTTGTTTTACAACGATCTTCCACAAACTCGACCACCGGTACTTCATCCCAACCGTATAGATTCGGAGGTGAAAGAATGTATTTTCTGTCGGCACTTAGAGGACCTCCGCAGGATATCCCTACCGAGCTTAATATGATCCCCATCTCCTTGGTTTTTTCATTTGCCCGGTCACAAAGAAGCCCGAGAATATGCCTCCAATCAGAGGTAGTCTTTATCTCATATCTGTCCAAAAATTCTATATTGTCATTATTAACAGCAGCTAATACAGACGCACACTTAGTTCCGCCTATATCCAGACCCAAAATATACATGATTTTCTTCCTTTACAAAGTTAATAGACATTTTTACTTTAGTTTATGTATTTAATTATACAGAAGTTGTATTGATATAGCAATCATTGAAGGGGGTATGATTTTGGCAGCATAAATCATTATAAACTTATCTTGCCCTGGATTTGCTTGCCTGATGATTGAAATAGGGTGTGTTTCTACCCATATATCTTGTTAAGAATCCGGATGTGATATATAATCTATAAAACTACTTTAAGGAATCAGGAGAATTTCAGTGAGACTTAGACATATAAAGGGCTGTGAGGATTTTATACATGAAGCAGATGAATGTATAGAAGATATGGATGCCCGCACATATAAAGGCAGATGGAACTCGCTTTTTAACGACCAAAATGAGATACATATAGAAATAGGCATGGGAAAAGGGCTTTTTATAAGGCGTATGGCAGCGAGGTACCCCGATATCAACTTTATCGGCATAGAAAAGTATACCTCGGTGCTTATGAAAGCAATACAGCGTCTGAGACTTGAAAAAAAAGCAAGTGAAAAAGCCGGTGCTTACGATAACCTTTACTATTCCTGCATAGATGCCGCAATATTAAATGATGTATTCGAACCCGGAGAGGTATCAAAAATATATCTTAACTTTTCAGATCCCTGGCCCAAGGCAAGGCACAGCCATAGGAGACTTACCGACAAGTATTTTCTTGATATATACTCTAAGATTCTGAAGACGGGATCGAAACTAGAGTTTAAAACCGATAATACGGATCTTTTTGATTATTCTTTGGAAAGTGTAAAAAACTCTGATTTTGAGCTTGAGTTTTTCACCTATGATCTTCATAACGAAGAGGGAATTGAAAATATCATGAGTGAATACGAGGAGAAATTTTCTCAAAACGGTCAAAAGATCTGCAAACTGGTTGCAATCAGAAAATAATTGAAAGGACCTTTATTTATGAATTACAGGATCGAACAAGATTCCATGGGGCAAGTAAAAGTACCTGCCGACAAATACTGGGGTGCCCAAACTCAAAGAAGCTTTGAAAACTTTGTAATAGGCAGCGAGAAGATGCCGAAGGAGATCATATACGCCTTTGCTGTCTTAAAAAAATCCGCTGCAAAAGCCAACTGCCTTTTAGGTAAATTAAGCGAAGAAAAATATAAACTTATCAATACGGTATGCAACGAAATACTTGAAGGTCAGCATGACAGACACTTTCCTCTCGCCGTATGGCAGACCGGAAGCGGCACTCAGACCAATATGAATGTCAACGAAGTCATAGCCAACAGAGGCAATGATATTGCTCAAAAGGCATTATTACATCCCAACGATGATGTAAATATGTCTCAAAGTTCCAACGACACCTTCCCTACCGCCATGCATATAGCCGCAGTTCTTTCTTTGAGGGACAGCCTGGTACCTGCGGTCTCAAAACTTATAGATACCTTTATACAGCTTGAAGGTAAATATATAAATGTTATAAAGTCCGGACGTACACATCTTCAGGATGCCACTCCTATAAGTTTTGCACAGGAGATAAGCGGTTGGAGAAGTACTCTCGAAAGAGACCTGAGTCTGATCTTCTCAAGCAGTGAATATCTTTTGGATCTGGCTCTGGGTGCTACTGCTGTGGGAACGGGACTTAATGCCCCCAAGGATTTCGGTATGGAAGCGGCAAGGGCAGCCGAAGAAATAACCGGACTGGGATTTGCAAGTGCGGAAAATAAATTCCATGCACTCAGTTCCAAGGATGAACTTGTATTTTCTCATGCCGCTATCAAGGCGCTTGCCTGCGATCTTTTAAAGATAGCCAATGATATCAGATGGCTTGCCAGCGGTCCAAGATGCGGTCTCGGAGAGATAGTTATTCCCGAAAACGAACCCGGAAGCTCTATAATGCCGGGCAAGGTAAACCCCACACAATGCGAAGCCCTATCGATGGTTGCCGTTCAGGTAATGGGCAACGATACCGCAATATCCGTCGCTGCAAGTCAGGGTAACTTTCAATTAAATGTATATATGCCGGTCATTATTTATAACTACCTTCAATCGGTAAATCTGTTGAGCGATGCCATTAATTCATTCAATGATAAATGCTGCGTGGGTATAGAGGCAAATGTTGTCAAAATGCAAGAAAACCTACATAATTCATTAATGCTCGTAACAGCACTAAATCCTTATATTGGTTACGACAATGCCGCAAAGACAGCAAAGCTTGCATTCAGAGAAGGTATATCTCTAAAAGAAGCCTGTGTCAAACTCTCTTTCTTAAGCGAACAGGAATTTGACGAAATAGTAAGACCTGAAAATATGATCTAACTGTTATCTGTAACCGGTGCAGAGCCGATCGGTTCTATCTACAGGTAACTTTTATAAGCCTTATATCTTTTTTCAAGTTTAGGCAAAACTTAAAACGTTCTTAGATATTAATATAGGACTGCTTATAAAAAGCAGTCCTGTCATTTTTTAAGGCAAATACAAAACTTATTACCCATCCGATCACTTGCAAAAAAGCCATATTTCTTATAGAGTTGATACACAACCGGTATTGATATCAGCCTGCCTTCAAAGCAGCCTTATATTACAACACATACTTTCTATATATCCGCTTTATCTTTCTGCAAAAACAGCCCCATCAATCTCTTACGGTAAGTGTAGCCCTTGCCGGAAGGCATACAGCCATCGCCCCCTCATTCCTCAGATATCCGTAGTGTTCACAAAGATGATCCGGGCAGGGGCTTTGCACGAATGCCGCCGCATGATCTTTCACTTCTATGTGTATGGTATATCCGTTACTCTCATAGTCATATATACCGTCCTTTTCAAGCGATAACCTTGCTTCTTTTTTATCTCCGTAAGTAAGCACTGCAACCTTGCCGCTACTTCTCGTCACATACATATATACAAGACATATGATACTTACGGCGAGTAACGCTCCTATTAATATAATATCATTCTTCTTCATACAGACTCAGACTTCTTATTTAAACTCCTCATTAATTAAATATATTTTTCTGTTTATCTATTATCTTCCGTACTGCCAGCACTTTTAGGATGATCCGACTTGACGGAGCCGACCTCATTATTATTTTGGTCTATCGCTCTTTTTCCTTCTCTTACGATACCTTCTGTGCCGTGTATCTTTTCTTCAGACCTCTCAAAACTTGATACTTTCGACAATTGTTGCTCTTTTATACGGATTTCCTTTTCTCCGGTCATTACATCTGTGCCGTGCATCTTTTCTTCAGGCTTCTCAAGACTTGATACTTTCGACAATTGTTGCTCTTTTATACGGATTTCCTTTTCTCCGGTCATTCCCTCTTTTTGGGATAACTTTTCTTCTATACTATACAAGCTTTCCTCTATTTCAGGATCTGCTTCTTCATCCTGATCTTCTTTTAGAATCTCAGCCTTTTTATACTTTTTCTTTTTTATAAATTTAAGGCTCAAGAAGATCATCACCAGCAATATAAGACCGCCACATGTGCCTAAAGCACCGTATATAAGCCCTTGCGGAACATATTTGAATGAGACGGTATGTGTACCTGCCTGCATATCCACCGCAAGGAATGAATCGAATCCTCTTCTTGTAGCGACTTTGACACCGTCGACCGTCACCGTCCAACCCTTATCATAAGGTATGGAAGTCATAAGCACTCCGTTTTGTGATAAGGTCACATTTGCATTGATATGGTCATCCCCATAGCTTGTGATCTCCATAGGCTCTTTTGAAAAAACATCATAGATACCTTTCAGTGCCTCATAATCAAACCTGTATACACTTGCTTCTATATTCTCATCATCAGTATCGGAGCTTATACTTATCTCCTCTCCCGCCTTCACATCATACAATTCTATGAGGTACCTGCGGTTTAGGTTTTCATAGGTTTTATTGCTGTCAAGTCTTGAAACTATCGCATCTTCAACATTCGGATTGGTCACATATATATAGTAAAGACCCTCCCTGTCGGCACGGAAGGTATAGCTGCTGCCCTCAAGTTTTCCGTCAACTCTTTCCATCACCGCCTTTAAGCCGAGCAGATTGCTCAGATCGTTTTGTACCTCCGCAGGATTGTTAAGGTCTCTTACCCAATTATCCTCTATATCCCTGCTTATAACATATCCTATGGGCAAAGCATAGGGATTTTCATACAGATAGGTGTCTTTGTCGCTGTTGATAAGCTTAAGATTCTTATTATTACTCTCTCCGTTATATAAAGCGTATTTCACAGAAGTGAGCATATCAAAGCGGAGTTGCTCCCGTGATGGAATAAGCATTCGTAGAGGCTTCCGCACCGAGTTTCTTAATAAAATCAGTAAGTGAAGCGTCCGCCACCGAGGAGAATAAAGATACCGAATTAAAGTTTAACCAGGCACCGTCATCCTTGGTCTTTCTTTCGGTTTTATCAACTCTGTAAAGCTTGGTATCTATCCCCGAAAGCAGTAACCTTATAGAAGCATTGTCTCTGGTATATTCGGTCTTATTTACCGTTGAGGCACTCGTAACGGTAGTATTGATCGCAGCCTCTACCGATACGACTCCCAAAACCACGAACAAAAGTATATTTATATTTAATTTTCCTTTTTTATAAACATATAAAAGCAGCCCGTAGACTCCTATCAGAATCATCGAAATATAATAAACTATAAAATGTATATTGCCCTCCTTTACCGTCTTTTGAGCTATAAGAATAAAGGCAATACTTGTCAAAACCGCTGTACCTATGCGTTTCGTGCTTGTTTTGTACATATTTTCATAGGCTTTATATGACATATATAATACTATAAAAATGTATATAAAGCTTTGTCTTGCCGGGAGAGAGTTGGGGTAATGCAGCCCGTGCCATATATAATTAAGTACATTAATAGAAAAACCCGCAAATAAAAATATGCATAAAACCGCATAGACCGCTCTTTCCCTAAGCCTTATCTTATCATTTATAAGATATAGAATAGCAAATATATACACCGCCACACCGCAGTATATATTGGGCCAATGGTCAAGTCCAGTATGTGTCTCTATATTGGGCATATGTCTTGCAAGTATGTCTATGATGGAAAAATATTCGGAATAAGACTTGGGGAAATTAAATTCTCCGGAAGCGGTACTCATAAGTGCATAGATCTCGGGCAAAAGTATAACCAGAGATATTACCGCAGCAAGTATGGAGAATACGGCAAATTGAATACCGGATATGAAAAGGTCCTTAAATCCATTGACCGGTTTTATAATTAAAAGTGAGAAAAAATAAAAAACCAAAAATAAACATATCATTATGGATATGTAATAGTTTGATGATATGCTCATAGCCAGGGAAAGAGTATAGAGTATGAATTTTCTTTCGTATACCAGACTTTCCAAACCGAGCATTATGAGCGGAAAAAGAACGATACAATCAAGCCACATTATATTCCAGTTGTAGGCTGCCATATAGCCCGAAAGTGCATAGAATATTGCGAAGAAAGCTATTCCGAAACTCTCAAACTTTGAATGTTTCCTAAGATAATAAGCAAAACTAAGACCGGACAGACCTATCTTAAATACTATCATATAAGCCATGAATTCCAGTACAAATTTTTGCGGTACCAAAATTATAAGCCAGTTCAAGGGACTTGCCAAATAATATGAATAAAGAGCCGCAAAGTTGATCCCCAAACCTAAGTGCCAGGAATAAAGCAAACTTCCGCCATGCGATAATTTATATTTGAATTCGGAAAAGAAAGGTGCGTATTGGTGGTACATATCCATCCTGAGGAAACTTTCATCTCCAAACGGCACTATCCCCCTTTGTATAAATATAAGGATCATGATAAGTACAGGCATTAAAAATGCTGCCACATATGCATCCTGAGTTTTAAACCAACTTACATTCTTCATATATTACCCCGCATTACTTTAATAAATTAACAGTTTAACCATGAAAACCGTACACAAATTTATTTTGTATATCATAATGTTTATTTCATGGTTAAACTGTTATTGATCAAAAATATTATTTTACTACATCCGTCTTAAATACCAGTATCTTACTTAGCACATAATTACATACTATAACGACTACACTCATCACAGCTTTTGCAATATATTCGTTGATATTTGCATAGTCTATCATGAATTTTATTCCCACTATTTGAAGTGCAAAACTGAATAATCTCGCTCCGGTAAAGCTTATAAATTCTTTTATTAAAATAAATCTATCAAAGCTTTTACTGTTAAAAACCATAGTTTTATTTGTAATAAACGAAAAACAAACAGCTGCTTCCCAGGCTATGGTATTACTGAAAAAATAATTAAGTCCGGTCAACCTGAGCAAACTGTATACAGCCCAATCCACTACGGTAGTCAATACTCCAAAGATAAGATAGCTGATTATGGTCAGATCCTTATCTTTGATCTTATTTTTTATAAATTCAAACATTTAAAATCTTGATTCCTTCCATACAAGTGTATTTCGATCAATATATACCTTTTTAACTCGGATATCCCATGCCATACACTTTGAATCAATCGGTATATCTTGATCATTATATACTTTTTACTCCTCAAGGGCATTAAGTCCGAGCTTCACACAGCCCATTATACCCTGATCGTCATTCAATGATGCAGGTACTATATATTTATCCGGATAGTTGAGTTCCTTTGACTTAAGATAACCGTTATTAAGATTATAAACTTCTTTTCTTATAAGATCGAAAAGTATCTCCTGCTTCATAACTCCGCCGCCCAGTATGATAAGCTTCGGTGAAAGGATAAGCATATAGCTGTATATTGCCTGAGCCAGATAATAAGCCTCAAGCTCCCATACCTTACGCTCCTTGGAAAGTTCTATACCTTTTTACCCCATCTTGCCTCTATGGCGGGTCCGCATGCCATACCCTCAAAGCAATTGCCGTGTGTGGGGCAATTACCCTCATACATATCATCCTTATGTTTTATTATCAACATATGACCTGCTTCGGGATGCATCATTCCGTGTAAAAGCTTACCGTTTGCCATAACTCCCACACCTATGCCGGTTCCTACGGTAATATATATAGCAGTATCAAGACCTTTAGCCATACCGTAAGTATGCTCTCCCAACAGCGAAGCATTGACATCGGTATCAAAGCCTACTTTAACATTAAGTTCCCTAGCAAAACTTCCTACTATATCAAAGTCTCTCCATCCCTTTTTAGGCGTTGAAGTAATATAACCGTATGTTTTTGAATCTCTGTTAAGATCTATAGGTCCAAAACAACCTATTCCCAATGCTTCGATATTTTTAGACTTAAAATATTCTATCATTTTAGGCATACTTACATCCGGAGTGTCTGTGGGTATTGATATCTTATCCAATATTTTACCGTTCTCATCTCCTACCGCACATACCATTTTTGTGCCACCAGCTTCAAGTGCCCCTATCAACATATTACACCTTCCTTTTATTTACGTCAGTACATAAATACCTTATTATAATATTCATCTAATATATCATAAAAAGCATGATTTTACTATTTAAAATTAAAGCGATATTCTATATTGTAGCGACATTTAAGCTTATAAGCTATCGATTTTAAAAAATGTACACTATTCTTACATTTTAATAAAAAGCAATATTATTTACCTCAAAATCAAAACACAGGCTGTTTAACTTATAAACTTCTGCCTTTTGAAAAGTTTGATAAGTCTCACAACCTGTGCTTTTTACTTAACAGTCTATGTATATATTAAAATTTATTTTATAACGCCCTTTTGCAACATTACATTCGCATAAAGTGCAGCTTCCGTTGTGGCTATAATAAGATATGATGTCTTCGCTGCATCGTAAAACTCGAATCTTTCCATATGACTTACGGCATTTTTACCTCTTTCATCATACTTTGAGACTATCTTTTCGAATTCATCCCATATAGGAGTTTCCACCGTATCTCCCGCCACTTTTTCCATTAATGTTACCGGACTGTCGACATAGGTATCAAGAGGGAATATCTGCAATATTGCATCCAATATCTCAGGTACATTATGACCGTCCATCCTGATAAGCTTACTGTTTTTTGCAAATGAAGCAGCCGGGAAATTCCCGTCCGCTATTACAAGTCTGTCCGAGTGTCCCATTTCGGATAAATATTTTAATAAGTCCGGTGATATTATTTTAGGTATTCCTTTTAACATTTTTTTCTTCCTTTCCAGATCATTACTTTTTAAGCGAAAAGGGGCGATCATTACGACAGCCCCTTCTCGCTCAAATCGGAATATTATGAAATTATGTCTTATATTTTATATTACTTGTATAAACATGGAGCTATTTCAGGTGCATCCATATTATCAGCATTGTACCATAAAGCTCCTGTATCAACATCTTTTACTGTCTCGCCCTTAGCTGCCGCTACAGCAAGTTTTACTGCCTGATATCCTATCTGTACAGGATCTTGAGTTACAGCACCTGCAAATGTCTTAGCCTCGATTGCATCTAAAAGCTTTGCACCTGCGTCAAAACCTACTGCTACCACCTTACCTTCACCTAACTTATCAAGTCCTTCGTTAGCTGTTATTATTGCGTTAGCTGCGAATTCATTTGAACCGTAGATAGCGATAAGATCGTCTTTTTCAAGTATAGCTGAAGCTACAGCAACCGCATCCGCATCTTTAACTTCTGCAGGTATACCTACTTCGATAACTACCTTCGCTCCTGCCTTCTCTGCCTTTAAGCTGTCATGCCCTTCAACTGACACATCATCCTTACCTACAAGCTCAACCATTTTGTCTACAAATCCCTTAGTTCTTGAAACTATAGACTGAGAGTTTGACTCCTGAGCTACGACACCTATTCTTACTGTACCGCTTGCTGATTTGATCTTGTCTTCAATAAGCTTATACATCTCTGTTGCTGCAAGTTCACCGGCTGCCTTGTTGTCTGTAGCCGCATTTGCCTTGATAGCACCTTCCGGAGCATCAGGCACACCTGAGTCGAAACCTATTATAGGTATGTTCTTGCTTTGAGCTTCTTTTATAGCATCAAGACAAGCTGTTGTATCAAGTGCCGCAAGACAGATCGCTGTTGGCTGCTTTGCAATGGCTGCGTTAAGATACTCAACCTGCTGAGCTATAGCTGACTCGTTGTCGGGACCTTGGAAAGTAACTGTTACTCCAAACTCCTTAGCTGCCTTGTTTGATCCTTGCTCTACAGCCTTCCAGAATTGATGCTGGAAGCCCTTTGCGATAACGTCTATGTGCATATCTCCCGATGCAGCCTCTTGTGCTGCTGTAGTCTCACCGTCTGCTGCAGACTGTTCCATGCTGCTCTCACCTGCCGCTGCGGTGGTCTCTGTGCTTGAACCTGATGAACATGCTGTAAGTGACGCCAAAGCCACCACCATAGCTGCTACTGCTAAAAATCTTTTTTTCATTTCTTTCCTCCTTAATAAAACCTTATTTTAAGACCTTAGTCCTATTTATTTTTCTCTTTTTCTGTTCAATATATCCATGTATACCGCAAATACCAATATGATACCTGTAATGAAGAGCTGATAGTGTGATTGTACTCCTATGTATGGGAAACCTATTTTAAGTACTGTCATTATGAATACACCCACTATAGTTCCGATTATGGATCCTACACCACCTGCCAGCGAGGTACCGCCTATAACTACACCCGCTATGGCATCAAGCTCAAATCCGTTACCTGTATTGGGCTGAGCGGTTGAGAATACCGCTACATAAGCTATACCCGCAAGCGCCGCAAATATCCCGGAAAATACATAAGCTATGGTTTCGTATTTGGCTACATCTATACCTGAAAGTCTGCTTGCTTCCTTATTGGAACCTATTGAAAGTATATATCTTCCTATTCTTGTTTTATTTAATACAAGTGCCATTATTACAGCTATTATCGCCAAAAGTACAAATCCTGTGGGAAAGTTTTTAGGTAAAAACATTCCGTCTTTTGTTATCATAAAGAGTTCTCTAAACCATGCACCCTCACTTGATCCCTGCGGAAATGATATAGTCTTGGTCTTGGATACTATGGATCCAAGTCCTCTTGACATCATCATTGTACCGAGTGTGGCTATAAATGCCGGAAGTCCGAGCTTTGATACCATCAGTCCGTTAATAAGTCCGAATGCAGCTCCCACAAGCAATGTGATCAGAAGTACCAATGCCATCGGCATGCCCTTTTCCATCAATGTTCCGCCTACAAGTACTGAACATATCGCTACAGTACCTATTGAAAGGTCTATACCTCCGGTAGATATTACAAAAGTAACTCCTATTGCCATAAAGGCTATATAGTATGCTGACTTTGCAATATTGGTAAATGTGGTTGATTGTATAAATGCCTTAGGTGTAATTATTGCAAATGCAAGGCAGATCAAAGCTAAGGCACAGATCACAACAGTTTGTTGATTTGAAAATATTTTCTTTAGCTTTTCCATATATCTTTTCTCCTATTAATGTCTGTTTGTAGCTGATTCCATAATAACTTCCTGATTAGCCTCAGATATATCCAGTGTACCTGTAATCCTACCCTCACACATAACTATTATTCTATCACTCATACGCAGTACTTCCGGAAGTTCTGATGAAATCATAATTATGGATTTGCCTGCCTTTGCAAGTTCTTCCATCAGTGCATATATCTCACTTTTTGCACCTACGTCTATTCCTCTGGTCGGTTCATCGAATATCAATATATCGCAATTTCTTACAAGCCATTTGGCTATGACCACCTTTTGCTGATTACCGCCCGAGAGCTTCTTTACAAGTTGTGAAACGCTCGGTGTCTTTGTCTTAAGCTCCTTGACATACTTCTCCGACACACTCCTGGCTTTGGCATTATCTATGAAGAAGCCCTTCATAAAATCATTGAGAGATGCCACAACTGTATTTTCCTCAACCGACTTGTCGACTATAAGTCCGAATCGTTTCCTGTCCTCGGAAAGGTATCCTATTCCTGCTTCTACCGCATCCTTGGGTGAGTTGATCTTAACTTCCTTACCTGATATATATATCTTTCCTTCATCAAGTTTATCCGCTCCGAAGATAAGTCTGGCAACTTCAGTTCTACCTGCACCCATAAGACCTGAGAATCCGAGGATCTCTCCTTTTTTCAGTTCAAAACTTACGTCACGGACAGCCTTGCCTCTGCTAAGATGCTCGCACTTTAGAATCACCGGAGCATCCTTAGGTACGTTTGACGCCATCTTAGGCTCACTGAAAATAGTTCTGCCTACCATAAGTTTTATAATATCATTTTTATCACAGTCCTTTGTCACCAAAGTTCCCACAAACTCCCCATCACGCATAACCGTAACCTTATCGGATATTACATTGATCTCATCCATTCTATGAGAAATATATACGATACCGGTTCCTTTTTTCTTCAGATCCCTTATTACCTTAAAAAGTTCTTCTATTTCGGAATCCGTAAGTGCAGCTGTCGGCTCATCAAATATTATGATCTTAGCATTTCCGCTTATCGCCTTGGCGATCTCGACCATCTGCTGCTTACCTACCGTTAAAGCTCCTATCCTCTCAGCCGGATCTATATCTATATTAAGCACATCGAAAGTGCCTTCGCTTTTTCCACCATCAAAGCATCATCTATGAACAGCCCCTTCATGCACTCTTTTCCTATGAAAAGGTTTTGAGCAACAGTCAGATCGCTCATCATATTAAGTTCCTGATGCACAATGGCTATTCCCGCCTTTTCAGAAGCTGCCGGACCCTTGAATTCAACCTCATTCCCCATATAGGTTATGGTTCCGCCATCCTTATCATAAATACCCGTAAGTATTTTCATAAGGGTCGACTTTCCGGCACCGTTTTCGCCCATAAGAGCAACCACTTCTCCGGCTTCAAGTGTCAGTTCTCCGTTCTTAAGTGCTGCAACACCTGAAAAAGACTTGCTTATATTTTTCATGGTAAGAATTATTTCACCCATATAAACTCCTTTTGATCCGGTATTATCTTATGCTCTTTTTCTGTCCGTATGTTTTGAATTTTTGTGCCATCAGCTCCATCTCCTGATCTGAGAGTATTATCGGATTCCCTATACTCTTGGCTTTAACATAGACTTCAGAGCAATATTCTATCTCTTCAACAACATTGAAAGCGTTAAGTAGATCCTTAGCTCCCCCAACTATTCCATGGTTTGCAAGAAGTACCGCATTTCTGTCTTCCATCGCCTTTAAGCAATTAACCGCAAGCTCATGTGTTCCGTAGGTTGCATACTCCGCACATCTTACATCTTTTCCCGCAACAGCTATCATATAATGTGTTGCCGGCAGATCCCAGTGAAGACAGGCAAGTACTGTCGAATACATTGTATGTGCATGTATTACCGCATCCATATCGGTTCTGTGTTTATAAGGCAGAAGGTGCATCTCCCACTCTGATGAGGGAGTTCTGATCCCTTCGACTACATTTCCGTCCAGGTCCATTATTACTATATCTTCTTCTCTTATCTCAAAGAAATCTATGCCGGATGGAGTTATAGCCATATGCCCCGCCTCTCTGTCAAATACACTTAAGTTGCCTCCGGTACCTTTGTAAGTCCGGCTTCAACAAGCTTTCTTCCGTATTTAACAAGCTCTGCCCTTTCCTTTTGCATTAACATATCTTTTTCCTCCAAAGCCTATCTGTAAAGTGGTCCGTAATATTCACAAGCCTTAAAATCCTGGCTTTCAAGATCTGAAGTTCCAAATCCTCCGAATGCGTGAGGTCTGTAGATCCTCTCATCGCTTATATTATGTAAAGCTACAGGTATTCTGAGCATTGATGCCAATGTTATAAGTCTGTCACCTACATGTCCGTGTACTATTGCACAATGGTTTGCACCCCATCTTGCCATAACATCATATACGCTCTTTGCGGCATTGCCGTTTAATATAGGTGCGAACCATGTGGTAGGCCATGCTCTGTCTGTTCTGTTATCAAGAGTCTTGTGTACTTCTTCATCAAGTACACAGCTGTATCCTTCTATTACCTGAAGAGTAGGTCCCACTCCCTCAACCATGTTTGTACGAATCATAGTCATAGGCATTTCAGCCTGTGTTCTAAAGTGTGATGAATAACCGCCTCCTCTGAAGTATTCGTAATTCGCTCTGCACCAATCTGTGGCGTCGAGGCAAGCCTGAACATCTTCATCACTTAAGTTCCACCACTCCTTCATACAACCGTTTCCGTCAGCATCCTTTGCTGCGGCAGATCCGTCAAGACAGCTTGCACCTGAGTTGATAAGGTGCAGTATACCTTCTGAAGCCTTTCCTGTAAGTTCCTTGCCGGTAACTCTCTTAACAGCTTCCTTAGACCAATATGTACGCACATCACTGAATATTGCAGCCTTTCCGCTCATCAGCCATCCGAACATCATAGATACGGCATTAAGTGAGTCATTTCTGTTGCAAAAGGAATAGGTGCTCTCTTACCGTTCCAGTCAAAGCTTGAAGCAAGTATTGCTTCTGTAAAGTCTGCGTTAGGTAACCAGTCTGTCCACATTCTCTGACCCTGGAAGCCTCCGGCTATCGCATTTCTTCCCAAAGCTTCTTCATGCCATCCGAGTTTTGCAAGATTCGGGTTGCCGTGTAATATATCTCTTACAATAAGTGCGTGTTTTACGCAGAACTCCCATTGTTTATCTTCTTCTACAAATCTGCTCTTGGTGATAACATCAGGTAAGTTCTTTCCTTCATTTACATCAAAGCCTTCCTTACAATTTGCCTTTACCCAAGCCAAAGCTCTCTCATATTCTTCATGATCGTATATTTCAAGGTTGATCCTTCTTAATATCTCAACCATGTCTACCCATTCAGCTCTCATACCGAGGTACTTCTGGAAGAAATTAACATCTATACATGAACCGGCTATACCCATTGATACGGAGCCCAGGTTCACGTAGGACTTATTCTTCATAACACCTACTGCTACGGCACATCTTGCGAAATCAAGGATCTTTTTGGCTACATCCGCCTGTATAGTCGTATCATCTTTATCCTGAACCTCATGTCCGTAGATGGAGAATGCGGGAAGTCCTCTTTGTGCATAAGCTGACATGACCGCCGCAAGGTATACCGCACCCGGTCTCTCTGTTCCGTTAAATCCCCACACAGCCTTTACGGTATTGGGGTTTAAGTCCATAGTCTCACTTCCGTAGCACCAGCAAGGTGTTACCGTAAGTGTTCCCACTACATTCTGTGTACTGAAATACTCCTCACACTTTGCAGCCTCAGCACCGCCTCCTATTGTAGTCGGAGATATCACACACTCAACACTGCTTCCGTCAGGGTATTTAAGTTCTCTTTCTATAAGTTCCTTGGCTCTTTTTGCCATTCCCATAGTCTGCTCTTCGAGCGATTCTCTTACACCGCCCCAACGTCCGTCTATTGTCGGTCTTATACCTATCTTTGGATAACTCATATTGTTCCTCCTCATTTACTTTCTATACCGATTTATTAATTCAATATTCTTATAGGTTCTGATTTGAATGCGGCTTCTTTCGCACTTTCTATATCTTTTACTTCTCCCAGACTAAGAAGTTGCACCAATATATTGCCCAGTGCAGATGCCTCATAAGGTCCTGCCATAACTTCCATATCCAGTCTGTCGCACAGCAACCTGCAAAGGAATTCCGATTTCGCTCCTCCGCCTATAACGTGGAGCTTTTTATACTTCTTTTTGGTGATATTTTCGATAAGTTTCTTTACACTAAGATACTTGTCGACCATACTTTCATAAATAATTCTGAAATACTCGAAATCATTGTCCGGGATCTTGTATCCCTTTTCCCTCAGACACTCATCTATAGCTTCTTTAGCTCCCATATCCTCTCTTGAAATCTTTCATCTTCCATATCCACAAGACTTTCAAGATTTCTATTCTCTTCGTAAGACTTTGTTGCATACTCTCCGATCTCGGAAAAAGCTATCTTTCTACCAAGCTTTTCTTCAAGCTGATGTTTATACTTTTCCAGAAGATACAGACCCGTAAGGTTCTTAAAAAGCATGGTAGTCGAGTCAAGTCCGAGTTCGTTGGTAAGGTTCGCTTCAAATACTTCCTTATCGATCACGGCTTCTTTTACCTTGACTCCGAAAAGCGACCATGTACCGCAACTTAAAAACATAGTGTCCGGATCTGTAAAACTCTCGGTAAGTATTACCGCACTTGCCGTATCATGCGAACAAACCGAAATCACATCTATATCTTTATCCCTCAATCTTTGTATCTTAGAATTTTTAGTATTTCCTATCAGTACTCCGGGTTTATGTATTTGTGGAAATATATCAGCCTTTAAGTCAAATGTTTTTACTATTTTTTCACTGATCTGTCCGTTCGTCAGATTCAGGATCTGAGAAGTCGACCAGATCGTTTCCTCTCCCGACTTTACTCCGCAGAGCATATAATTAACAAGATCGGGCATCATAAGGACTTTATCCGTTTTGTCAAATTCATCTGCGGCATATTTCCTCAGTGCCAGAAGTTGATAAAGACTGTTGATCGACATAAGTTGATTGCCGGTATTCAAAAATATATTCTCTTCACCCAAAGCCTCAAGTGCCTCTAAGAAACCGTCCTCATGCTTTTCGTCCCTATATGCTATCGGTGTGGATATAAGCTCGCCGTCTCTGTCCAATATCCCGAAGTCAACACCCCAGGTATCGACTGCCACACTGCTTATCTCATCCGCATACTCACATATAGTGTCTGCAATACGGTCAATGATCTTGTCCCATTCCCATCTCATTCTTGCGTCTTTCTCTTCTATCTTGTGGGACATTCTCATAACTTCTTTACTCACGATTCGACCATCTTCTATATAACCTATGATACCTCTTATAGAAGTAGCCCCCATATCTATTGCCAGTACCTTTTTCATAATACCAAGCCCCTGTTTTTCTGATTTTTATTAGAACAGATCACCAAAACTTACTGATAATTATATAAAAACTTCAATTACAAACTTAAAGTAATCTGTGTATTTAGCGTAATAATCTTTTATATATAAAGATAATTTTATTTATTTTAACTATTCATCTTTCACGTTCTATTACTTTATATCGACATTCTAGTATAGTGCACAAAAAAAGTCTATATGTGGTTTTGTTTTTGGAATATTTTATTATATTAACCTCTAAATGTTCAAAACGGTTCAAAATAGTTCACAAATGTAGTTGTAAACTATATAAAAGTTATCTCTTTAATGGTATAAATTAGATAATACTTTGTTTTTTACGAATACCGGAAACTGAAATGAACAATTATTCACTGTAATGTCGGAGGGAGGTTTTATGAATTATATAGAACGCAAAGAACAGATACTTGATATACTGAAGTCAAGTTCCGGGATCTGCAGCATAGATACTCTTGTCAAAAAGCTCTATGTATCGAAATCCACACTTAGAAGAGATCTTATAGCACTTGAGGAAGAGGGCATAATTATAAGATACCATGGCGGCATCAAACTTATATCTAAAAGTTCTATGGAAAACTCCATAATGATGCGATATATGGAAAATCAAGATAAGAAACTGGCTATATCAAGATCAGCCCGCAGTTTTTTACATGACGATATGGTCATTTTTCTTGACTCATCCTCCACTGTAAGCTACCTGCTGCCCACAATGTCCGACCTTAAAAATATTACAATAATAACCAACGGATTAAATATTGCCACACAGGTCAATAATAACAAAGAGATCAACTGTTATATCTGTCCCGGGCTTCTCAAACAAAGAAGTCTATCCGTGATAGGCGAACATACTATAGAATTTTTATCCAATTTCCATGCCGATATAGCATTTTTCTCCTGTAAGGCTCTTAATGAAGACGGGGTGTTTGAAGGAGATGATTCACAGGCACTTTGCAAAAAGGCAATGTTTAAGAATTCGGATAAGACTATATTACTTGCGGACAGCAGTAAAGAGCATGCTACAGGATTCTTTAAGCTCATGGACTATTCGGAAGTTGATATTATGATAAGCGATAATGATTTTTCTCCAAAATTAAAGGAGATGATAGCTGCCAAGGGATGTAAAGTGCTGTGCTAAAAAGCCCCTTAAACATATAGTTATGCGTTGCTCAACTTTTGTTCCAAATGCAGATCACCGTGCTAAACAGCCCTTTATGACCTGTCTGTAATATGCGGGGAATGGCAACAAAAAACCTACTGTCGTGTACTTTGTTTTTTAAGAAAAAGGAGTGCCTCCCACAGATGAACTATCACCTGTAAGAGGAACCCCTTTTTAATGCTATAAATATCAAAGTTTTTTAAGATAAAGCAGCTAAGAAATGTAATTACCGACCGGGCTTATTAAATTTGGCATATTGATTTTTACATTATGTGTGCTATACTTTTTTTGATAAATTTGTTAAAAATAAACAATGTAAAAAGGAGGCTATTCATTATGAATCAAACTATGCTTATAATCATCGCTTTTATTGCCATCTATCTGATCATCTTTATACCTTTTTATGATATTTAACAAAAAAAGCGAAAAAGAGAAAAAGCCCAGTCCTTTACCGAGAATAATAAGGATAGGGCTATCGTGCATTTATATTGTAGAAATACCAAGATAAACGGCAGGCCTATTTCGGAATTCCATCCGACTACCGGCGAGAATCTCCAAAAAATAGTAGCATTGGACTCAGGTGAATATTCATTTGAAGGGATTTTTGAAGCAACAGATACTAGACTTACAAAATCAATAAACTTAAAGACCGATCTTATAGAATTCACACTCGATCTTCAGGCAGGGCACACATATACGGTGGGAATGTATATGAATCCTCCACAAGATTCCGATAAGGATATTTTGACCATCCCTCTTACTTTATATGAGGGTAGCGACTATGTAAAAGCTTATGTGATCTGCTATAAAGAAAACTAGTACATCGTTCACAAAATAAGTATATCAAAAACTATGAATATTTTTGCGATCCTTTACATCAACAAATGTAGGTGTAGTTGGGATACGCCGAGAATTTTTGACTTATATGATCAGGAAAAAGAAGCAAGACTCACCCATGAGAAAATGCAGCTAATATTACAACCTAAGACAAAAAGCAGGGGAAGTGCTTGTATAAGTCTATCCCCCTGCTTTTATTTATATCAACTATGACTCGGTCACAGCCTTGCCCGAGATATGCTCCGGTGTTATAGCAAGCACCTGCACGGCTGTAGCATTTTTATTTATTTCATATTCTATGTATTCTTTATCATCGGTAAACTTATGAGTTAATTTTACGCAAATATCTATTGCCTTATCCACATCGCTTATAAGCTCTATACGACCGAATACTATAACACTTTTTACATGATAAGCCCACTCCCCCTCATTTCGGTAACCTTGATCATATACGCAAAGGGATACCTTGTCATGTTTTTTAATTGCATCTATCTTATGACCCTTTTTGGCTCCGTGTATGTATATTTTACCGTCTTCCTCATTATAGAAGTGGTTGACGGGCATACCATAAGGGTAGTCATCATCTCCGAGGACCGAAAGCACCGCCCTTTTTTCATGCTTTAATAAGTCTATACATTCTTTATTGGAAAGTTTTTGTTTTATTCTTCTTTGATCTCTGAACATAATGTTATCCTTTCTTATATTATTATAATATTATCCAATAAGGTCACTTATTAATAATGTCTTTATAAACCTAATACTCCTACTTTTTTAAATTACTACATCAAGTAAAAGTTCGTCACCTTATTATAAGATTATTTATTAAATAATACTCATTAATAATCAAAAACACTATTAAATTCCATTTTTAAAAAGAATCACTTACTATAATTTGATTATCAGGGGTATATAGGCTAAAAACTTTCTACCTTTGTTATATTTTTGCGCTTTTATATACATATCGCTTGTTTGGTGAAAAAATGTTTCTATATATCTTGTATTGGTATTACTATCTTCAGCAATTCCAAGATGATTATATTCGTTATTTATTTTTTTCTTCAAACAATAAGTAAATACTTTTTATTTTAGAATTGATAAGTCTCGGATTGAAATTTATTACTGCATCGGTATAGCTTAATGTAGTAAGATTATCATAAGAGAAACTATCATACCTTGATTCTATATCATAGTAAAATGTACTCTCCTTTACCATAGCATCAGTAAACATACCTTTCTTTATACGACTTATAATATATTTGGTATGTACTTTTTTATTACTTTTATCATTTAATAACTGAATAAGTTGCACATCCTTTAACTTATGCAAACCAATCAAGTGTATAAAATTCTCCTCCTTGTATACAAAATCAATTGCCATACCATTAGATAACTTATACTCTGCCCTACAATTTTTTAAACGAATATAATCTTTATATTTTTTCAATAGTAAATCACTCATTTTAAAACCGCCTATCTATAAAGAAAAATGCTCCTGATATTATCAGGAGCACTCACACTTATTTTTAAGGTTCCTTGTTTTTCAGCTTTTAGCCTATTCGGAAGAGCGAACCAACTCTTGTTTGGGAACTCCAATCATGAGCCGAACGACCATGACCTTCTTCATTCAATTAAATTATAACAGATATTTTCAGTAAAATCAATACGGTATAATATATTTCTTATACCTGTGGCGTGAATTTGAACAATTTTCTGCCATATTTATATATGTATATTATACAGGCAATAAATAATATAACAACAGATGTACTTTTAGGTATTTTATGTTTGCTTCTAATTATTTTTCAACTGCAATATATCATCCTATTATAGTCATCAAAATTATCAAATTATAAGCATCAAACCCCCTACGTCTCATACCCCCTCAACTCTTTCTCTTCCATGTTCTTAACAGGAATAAGCTCACTGCTTACAGCCGCTCCTATAATAAGCACAGCTCCCACTATGGCAGGAAGTCTCATAGACTCTTTCAAAAAAAGAACCGAAGCAAGTACGGTTATCACAGGCTCCACATAGCCCACCACAGCAACTGTTTGCACACTTAAACCGCTTATACCGTAAAAATAAAAATAATAAGCTATTCCCGTACTTACAAGTCCCATCATAAAACTTAAGAATACCGACTTAAGATCCCAGACAATGCTTGTTTCAAGTCCGACCTTCATCGCAAAAGGAACTACGGTCAGTGCCGCTATCGATATCTGCACTACAGCCTTATCATAGACGGATACCTCTTTGATAAACTTATTAAATATGATAAGTCCCATAAAACCAAGTCCCGCTCCGGCAGCCAGCATAAGCCCCCTTACATTGATCTCACTTACATCACTTCCCGGCACTCCGGATACCATTATAAGTCCGATAAAAGCTATCAATACGCAAAAAATCTTCTTAGGATCAAGATACTCCTTAAAAAGTACCGGCGAAACTATTATCATAAATATAGGTGCCATGTAGTCCACAAGTATGGATACAGATACCGAACTCACTCTAAATGCCCCGAACAGACAGACCCAGTTAATACCGAGACACATACCCGATAAAAGTAAATATTTAAAATTCCTTTTTATAGAATAGATATCAAGTTTTCCTCTTGTGATAAGGGTAAGTATAAATAAAAATAAACTTCCCACCACACCTCTTATCAAGGCTACAAATTCTATCGGCAAATTTATATAATTTAACAATACTCCCATAGTGCCGTATAAGAACAACGCAAACATATACGCAAGCTTTGCCTTATTTTGTTTAGTCATACTTTTTCTCCTCTTAAAAATACTCACTTTATATTTTTTTAATACTATTGAATTTTTTCCTAAGTATTACTATAATCTTACAAGATATTACTTTATATCATACCACAATTAATTTCTTAAAAGGAGATAAAAATGGATTTTCTACAAAAACTCTTTAAACTGAAAGAGCATAATACGGATATCAAAACGGAGGTCGTTGCCGGTATAACAACATTCATGACCATGTCATATATACTTGCGGTCAACCCCAACATACTGTCCGCAACCGGAATGGATAAGGGAGCGCTCTTCGTAGCAACTGCTCTTATATCCTGCATAGGAAGTTTTCTTATGGCTATACTTTCCAACTATCCTTTTGCCATAGCACCGGGTATGGGACTTAATGCTTTCTTTGCGTATACCGTGGTCTTGCAAATGGGATACACCTGGCAGGTGGCACTTACAGCCGTACTTGCAGAGGGTGTTATCTTCATATTGCTTTCTATACTTAAGATAAGAGAAGCGATATTTGATGCGATACCTAAGAACTTAAAGATAGCGGTAAGCTCCGGTATCGGACTTTTCATAGCTTTTATCGGTCTTCAAAATGCCCATATAGTTATAGACAGTCCTACTCTTGTAAGTATTTTTTCTCTTGACGGATTTCAGGCACTTAGCGATGCAAATGCAGCCGCAACCTATAACGACGTCGGCATCACCGTACTTCTCGCTATTATAGGTACTCTCATAACAGCCATGCTTATAAGTAAGAGAGTAAAGGGCAATATCTTCCTCGGCATGCTTATAACTTGGATACTCGGTATCATATGCCAGATAACAGGGCTTTATGTACCTAATCCCGATATCGGATTTTATTCGCTGTTCCCCGACTTTTCGGGAGGTATCAATGTACCTAGCATAAGTCCTATATTTATGAAGTTTGATTTTTCAAAACTTCTCAGCTTTGATTTTATAGTTGTAATGTGTGCCTTCCTTTTTGTTGATATGTTTGATACCATAGGTTGTCTTATCGGTATGGCTACCAAGGCTGATATGCTTGACAAAGACGGCAAACTTCCGAATATAAGAGGTGCTTTGCTTGCCGATGCGATAGCTACAACACTCGGATCTATCTTCGGAACTTCAACAGCTACTACATTTATAGAAAGTGCTGCAGGAGTAGCGGAAGGCGGACGTACAGGACTTACATCAGTGACTACCGCTATACTTTTCGGACTTTCACTCCTGCTTTCACCTATATTCCTTGCCATACCTTCATTTGCCACAGCTCCTGCACTTATAATGGTAGGTTTCTATATGTTTACCAGCGTAGCTCATATGAACTTTGACGAGGAAGCCGAAGCGATACCTTGCTATATCTGTATACTTGCAATGCCTTTCTTCTACAGTATCTCAGAGGGTATCTCAATGGGCGTTATCACTTATACGGCACTTGCGATAATACACGGAAATGCAAAAAAAATGTCTTGGCTTATGTACCTTTTATCAGTAGTATTTATAGCTAAATATATTTTCCTGTAATGTAATATGGGGATGTCGCAACATCATAAGATATGTGATTAAGCGACATCCCTGATTTTACTTTCATTTTAACTACATTAATATTTAATTTACTCTTGCTTTACTATCCCTTCTTGTACTGCTCTTTCCGGATATTCTACTCTATATACGGCTTCTTTTTTCCACATCTTTTTAGTATTTCTTTTCACAAAATCCATAGCTGCCTTTAATAAATATATAATATTACTTTCAAATTCCTGATTGTCCAGTGCATCCATTAATCCATTTGCCTTGCCTATTCCATTCCATCCGGTACAAAAAATTCTTGATTGATAAACTTGATACCCTTCTGCAAAAAGACTTTCCGCAATTGTGAGATGTCCTTCTCTATTTATTAATCCAAAAAACTTAAATCCTTTTCTTCAAGCTGCTTTTACCAGTCAAAACCATAGAAATCATCACCATTATTAAACCTTTTCAAATGAATACGAATCTTTCTTTTAGGATCTACTATGTAAAAATTATACCTGTATTCATTCAAATTCATAGAATATAGTTCTCCTAATGTATAAAATACATACTTGTTATTTTCGGATAATCTTAAATCCAATATGTACTGATATATAGAAAAATGCTTAATCGTAGCGGTATTTTGGCTAAGTTCAGTATTATATATATTTACATTTCCAAGGTCGTAGTACAGTATTTCTTTTTTATTATTGGACATATCAAATAAACTGCTTCCCTCATCTATATAGAGATCTTCCTCGGTATGCAAAAGTATATGTGACTCTTCTTTAGCATTTTCATCCAGAACTATATCTCCATTTTCTTTTTTCAAATACAATCTATCTTCTTTATCAATAAAATAAGAATTTATCGTATAAGTATTATTTATTTGCGTTATACTGAAATCACCTTGCTTATCCTGCAAAAAATAGACATTTTCCTTAAATATAAACACATATCCGTCTTTATAATATTTCGGAAAAGTTAATACATCGTCTAAATGTCTGTATCTTTCCTTTGGTCTGACACCTATTTTCTCCAATTGCTTATTAATATCCTCTATACTTATTATCTGTTTAACAGAATTATCGGACAAATTGATCTCGACAATACCGTCAACTATTCCCCCAAATACAATACCTATTATCTTACTTCTATCTTCACTGTATGATAAGCTATGTAATTGCAAATCGGAAATCTTCTCTATCTTTCCACTACTTGGATAGTACTTAAAAGTTCCATAATCTCCATTATAAAAACCTGCCGAGAATACAATAGGTGCTAAGTCCTTAAGTTCTTCTAAAACCCTTTGCTTTTCAATATTTAAATATATTAAATAAGAGCTTATTACAACTGCTGTTGCCACAATAAAAATCATCCAAATATTTTTTCTGTTAAGCATCTTATTCACAGTGGCGGTACTACAATCATGCTCTTGTCCAAACATCATACAACTCTCCATGTTTTTATATTTTTATCAGCTGATATATTCCTTATTCTTTACCTGCTTATTTATCTTGTAATATACACCTTCTCCTCACCTTCATTGTTTCTTGAATCACAGCCCTGTATTAATACATAGATATTTCCGTCGGTATCTTTATCTAAAGTTATTTCAGGGTACTCTATAAATCTGCCATAGGTACTGTTATAAATACCAAGCTCTTTGCCATCTTTCACAAGGCATACTGTGTATTTGCCCCATGCAACTTTATCCAGATATTTAAGCTCCAGTCTGATAATCTTTTCATTATTTGATGTAGGGATCAAATATGTTTTTCCCCTATCAAGTTTCATATTTTTAATATCCGCTTCCAACTTTATCTCTTCAGTCGCTTTATCAGTACTTAAAGCATTTATTTGTTCAATTCTGTCAGCGCTGTAAGGTGCATAAGAAATTTCAAAGCCGCTAACTGTATTGTTGCTGTCAAAAGTAATCTTTGTACCGAATTCATCATTATACAAAGCATCTAAAAAATAATATTTCTTATCTTCAACTCTTTTATCAGCATTTTTTACAGTTCCTGACAGCTCAAAGTCTGTAATGTCCTTCCTGCCTTCATTATCTACCTTTAGCCAAACTACATACAGAGCAGTCTCCTCCTCTTTGCCGGCACAATTATACACGCTTACCTCTATCTTTTTATCACCCTTTACAAGCTCTGCCCTGCTTTTATTACCTTCTTTCGGAATATCCGCCAAATTAAGCTGCCAGCCTCCATCATTAAAAGCTTTAATAGGGGCAGGAAGGCTATAGTTTTTTCCTTCCAGTTTAAAAGTATAGTCTTTCATATCTTTGCTTAAACTCTCAGGAGCAGTATAGTCCATATCACTACACATAAAATTTGCTTTCACATCATTAGGTAAAGCCAACTTTTTGGTAAATTTCTTTGCACTGTAACCTGCAAAAATACTTTCATTGTTTTTGTATAACTCAAGCTCCAAGTCATGCACATGAATATCTTCAGGCTCTAAGTACTCACTAAACTTTAGCCTTAAATTACCGTTTCCCTCTTTTATAAATTCCCAGTTTTTATACTCTCTGTAATTTTCTAAATTATGTTTATTAATTATCGGAAATATAAACTCGTTTCCCGCTGCCTTTACATCTATCTCACTTGCATCTGCCTTATTTTCAGCAGATATATAATCCCATAAACTGCTGACTTGAGTCTTACCTCCTGCTGACTCTATAATCTTCTTTGCCCCATCTTCACTAAGCTTCATTCCCTCATTCCCAAAATCAGCTGTTTTTTCAAGAGTTTTCTTTATAATGTTTTCATCATACATAGTATTGATTTTAAATAAAAATAAAGCCTGTTCCTTTGCCGAATCAAGCACAGTATCTTCATCCGTCATGTACCTGATAGAAGAAGGCTTGCTAAATGCAATAGTCTCTGCCAACAGTTTTATTTCTTTTATTTCAGTGTCGGACAGCTCGGTATCGGTATTGTTATCTATACTGCTTAACTTTATCTGCTTATCATTTTGTTTTCCTTCTGCCTGCTCTTTGCTTTGACAAGATACCATAAGTAAACTCAGTGCTATTATTATGTATAGCTTTTTTGTTTTTCTCTTCTCTGACATACCGACACCCTTTCTTTTAATATATATGTGCTTGTATCCTCACCTGTTTGCGGCACACAAACCTAACTATAACAATATTATCGTCTTTCCTTCTGATAATAAATATTTCAGCCTTTCTTTACATACATTTTGCTGAATTCTACTCTCCAGAAAGATTACAATCGCAGGTAAAAGCATAAGTATAAGGCTAAGTACCGTTACCCAATCTAAAGAAATGCTAAAACCCTTCATTGCATCCAAGTATAATTTACATACGCAAACGGAAATGTAGAGCATAAATAGCACTATACATATAACCTCAGGAAATACTGTGTACTCTATCTTGCAGCCATTATCTTGCTCTTCTATGCTACCTTGCACATAACACAAGCCTATATGCTTAAATCCGCTTTTTTCCCCATTTATCATCATTTGAAATTTTTTACCTTTTAATGATTTTATGAAAGATAATTTATCAAACATTTGCCATATTTCTGCTGCCGTTCTGTTTGTTATACATGAACCCTTTATTGCGAAGTTTATCATAAGTATTTAATCTCCATAAGTTTCTATTATTATACTTATACAACACTTACATTTGCTAAATATTATTTTCTTTTAATTTTATCATATAAAATATTAATTCTTAATGTGCTAATCCAAATTTTAGTTGCGGGAGCTTTGAAGCAATTACTTAAATTCCGGTTCTTTATACATTCCTGCTGTGTCATATTGGATATAGTTTTTTCCTGTAATAGCATATACATACACATTCCTATTTCTGTTTTTTTATAGTATATCTAATAAATAGTATTTGTTATGCTTATTTTTTTCTCTTATATGAGAATCTCTCAACGGGATATGAAGTTACAATAACACATTCTTCTTCCCAGTTTACATAAGTCAAATCTTTCAAAAAAATCATATAAGTCCTTATATTCCATAAGTTCTTTTTCTGATCTTATTAGTATTTCTAGGTAATCGTAATTAAGTTCCTGCCTTTTTCTCTCATTTTCCTCTGACATTTTAATTAGTACGGTTTCTATTTCTATATCTTCCTGCTCATATCTATTATACATATTGTAAGAACATACAGCTAACAAAATACATATAACCCCGAAACAGACATACCATTTCATTGAAATTGAACCCCTTTCATAATCGCTAAACCTATAAGTAGCTTTGTTAGCAGCATTACAAAGTCATTTAAAATCAGTTGTTTATACTCATTTCATCTCTCTAATATTCATAATTTCGATATGAGCTAAAGAACAATTCTCCAATACTTATTCTTCCGCTCTCATGTATAACATTTTCTGTTCCATTACCCATATCAAATGTTATCCTACCATTGAAACTCGACCCATCTAATCCTATTATCGCCAAAGCATATAAATAATATTCCCCATCTTTTGTTAATTTACGCATATAAGTTAACAGTTCGTCCAAATCCTTTATTTCCTGAAATTCCTCTATTCCCTCTCCCTCTGATATAGTCTTTGGTGGAATAGGAATTCCGGCTCCGTTCTCTCCGCTTATCCTTATATGCTTCATATTGTCATTAAAGTTATCTATATATTTCTGCATATTTTCATCTTCTATAATTTTGTAGCTATAAAGACTCTGCTTTTCTCCTGATATATAATCCGTAATGTCCTGATTAACTATACTAAGCAAGCTTTTATTATTCCCATTGATAACCCAAGTATTTCCTTTATTATCACCACATGCCAAATCCATTCCCAATGCATCTGCCAAGATTACTGTTGTAGATATTTCATCATAGTATTTCAATGCCTTATCTGTCCTTTTTTCATCCAAGTATTCCTTTAAGACTATTGCTATAAATACCAGAGCAAGCATACTTGTAATTATTATAATTGTCTTAAGTTTGTTTTTTTCAAGTGCATTCATATCTTCTTGTATGATGTTATAGAAGCAATAACAACATAGCTCCTTTCAAATGAATATTTAATCATATATATTCTTTGTCTATATAGTTCCAAACTCTTATATGTTTCATTTTTTCTTCTTCTTTTTGAAAGGTTCTTATATGTTATTTTCTGTTCATAAGTATACTTTGAGTCATCAAATCCGGTGCCATATACCGGACATCTCTATCGCTTTTTATATTACAGGAAATAACAATACCGCAAAGCATCAACTACCAAGACAACTTCTATATGCCCGTTAAAAACTATCAACATATTCTGAAATCACCTTGAAATTTTCTTTTTCAATATCACTTAAATCATTCTTGCCAAAGTTTTCATTTTCCTCATACCATCTTTTTCTTGTAAAATAGTAAAATTCCGCACTAAACTTGGGATATAGCTTTCCATGTCTTGCATATATCTCTTCACGAGCCATACATGCCGCCAGCTTGGAAAGTTTTTTCAGCTTTTCTAAATTCAATGCTTCACTAATAAGTTCGGTATCACTTCCCGGAAAAATCTCATCATTATCATCTGTACCGATATACATACTGATTCGATTACCCTTTGAGTCATACCCGTATTGTTCTATAAATTCTTCATACTCTGACAGTGAACTATATCCCGGGGCAAAATTTCTTTCTTCCTTTTGATTTTTGATATTTTATTCAATATATCTCACTTTCACATTCTCGTAAAAATCAATCTTATCCGCTATTTCTTTGCTTACAGTAACTTCCTTTAACTTGCCTGAACCTAAAAAGATACTCATACCTACATACATTACTGACTTAGGTATATAGACTTTGTTTAAGTTCTTACAGTCTATAAAGCACAATTTATCTATATACAATAATCCCTCCGGTAATTCTATATTTTTTAAGTTATAACAATGACCGAAGGCTGACTCTCCGATTATTCTCAGTTCTTTTGAAAAAATCACTTTTCTTATATCGGATCTAGAAAATGCTTTATTTGCTATACTGACAGTTCCGTCTTTCACTGCAAGCTCTTCTCTTTTTTTATCTACAAGCTCTATAAGATGATTTCCTATATATTTACAACCATACTCATCCTCTTTAATATTATTATAAAATTTTGTATTATAAAAAGAATTACCAATATATAATAAATCCCCTTCAAACTCTACAGCTTCCAAGTTTGTGCAAAGATCAAAAGCTCCGTCATATATTTCTTTCACCTTCTTTGGAATAATTATATTTTTAAGTAAAATACAGCCTTTGAATGCATCTTCACCGATATATTCAAGTGCTTTCGGTAATTCTATGTCTTCCAAGCTCTCACAATTTTCAAAAGTACAGGCATATATATGTGTAATAGACTTAGGTATTGAAATCTCAGATAAACTTTTGCAATTGGAAAATGCTCCTGCTCCTATATATTCTATGGTTTTTGGTATAACTATATATTCAAGATTGACACAATTTGAAAAAGTGCACGCTTCTATATTTTTTAATCCTTCAGGTAATACTATTCTCTTTATTTTTTTTGAATCCTCAAATGCATTTCCTGCAATTACATTGATATCTGAGGAAATTATAATATCTTCCTTGCTATCAATTGATTTTAACAAAATATTTTTGTAGCATTTTAAGCCATTCAAATCTGCATGCATATTTTCAAGCCACTCTGTTTCAGTGAAACACCTTATACCAACCTCCTTAATGCTACTCGGCAACTCAAGTTCTTCAAGATTATTACACTTATAAAAAGCATAATCACCGATTTTTTCAATATTATCTCCTAAATATACGGATAAAAGATTTGTACACTCATAAAATGTTCCAGCTTCCAAAACTTTCAAATTATCGGATAAAACTACCTTTTTCAAACCTATGCAGCTGGCAAATATAGAGTTTCCAATCTCTGTTACAGAAGAAGGAAGTTCTACAGTTTCAAGACTATTGCAACCTAAAAATGCTGCTGCATCTATTTTTGTAACAGAATTTGGAATTTCTATATTTTTTAATGATTCACATTTATAAAAAGTATATTCTTTTATTTCTCGAACAGTATGCGGCAATGATATTTCTTTTAAATTACTGCAATCTCTAAATGCGCTTTCCCCAAGATATTCTACAGTTTCCGGAATATTCACCGCTTCCAGACTTATACATCCGCTAAAAGCGCCATCACCTACTTTCTCTAAAGATTTCGGTAGATTTATTTCTTTTAGATTCGTACACTTTGCAAAGGCTTCTTTATGTATCATTTTTACACTTTCGGGAATATAGACCTTCTCTATAAACTTACAGCTATAAAAGGCATTGTCCATAATTTCTGTCGTGCCCTCAGGTATACTTATGAACACTCCTTTTTTTGACTTATCCAACAAGCCTGCTTTATATCCGCTAACTTTGTTATCTCTTAAAACTATATGCCCTTTAAGATTTAAAAGTATATATGATATCAAAATAATTATTGTTCCAACTATAATTATCCAACGAATTTTATACTTCTGCTTCATCTTCTTATCCCTCAATGATTATTTTTTCTATTTTTTACAATATAAGAAAATACTCTATCCCCCTTGACTATATTTTCCCTGAACTTGCATAATAACTTAACACAGCTAAGCCTGTAGTAAATATTCCTGTCTTAAGACGAAATAAATTTACTACTTAGCTTACTTATCAAAAAAATGAAATAATCTTAGCGATTCACTAAAAGACACAAAAACCAATAGCTATCATTATTGGCAGTATAGAATACATACTAAAAAGAAAGAGTAAGCAGCATTGTATTCGTTTCCATATAAACTATCTTCAACTGCCATTTTTTAGTTAAAAATATATATATAATCTTACTTTTTTCACTTAATAATATCACAATAAACATAAAATATATCAATTTCGCTTGTTAAAATTTGTATTTTTTATAGGTTAATAATAGCATATAAAAATAACATTCTCAAGATGTTTCACTCGAGTCTTTATCCCTATTCATTTCTTATTAATACAAGACAATGTCTCTTTTATAACACTTGACCACAACATATCAACGCTACTATACACTAGCTGCTATATTCTTTATACTCTTTGCCTGCTCTGCGTAGTATTGATATCAACATCAAGATTGATGAAAAATCCACTACAAAAGTTCCCAAAAATAACAGTATCCCCAACATACCACAGTTAATTAAAATCACAGGCAGTATAATAACTTCATATACAAGGCTTAATTTAGCAAGTATTTTAATCGCCCTTAGTTTAAAAAGACTCATTTCACCTCTGATACCTATCAGACATATAAGTACCGGCAGCAGCATAGGAGCATATATCAGGCTTAATAAAGCTGTTAATTCTTCTGTGTAAGTAGGTATTCCTCTTATAAAACATGCAGACATTATAAAATAGAAACCCATCATTCCAAATACGGAACCTCTTATATCTTTCATAGCATCATACCCCTCTTATTTATATAATCTTAAGACTGTAACTTATTTTTTACCAATCAAAGCCATAAAAGTAATCGCTATAATCAAATCTTTTTAAATGAATACGGCTCCCCGTCTTAGTATCTACTATGTAGAAATTATATCTATAGTCACCTGTATTCATAAAAGAGCCTTCTCCTAATGTATAAAATATATATATTATCCTCAGATAATCTTAAATCAAATATATACTGATACATAGAAAAATGTCTAACTCCTATATCTACACTTTTAGGTTCATATCCTTCTTTTTTTGTTTTTTTAAAAAAAACTAATATGCATTTTTTTACGCTTTATTTGATTACTGTATATAGTAATTCTCATTTTTAGATAATGTTCGTTTTATAAAATATTTTATAGTAAAAGGAGAGGCTTCCCTCTCCTAACTATATTTTTCTAAACCGATCCCGAAGCTTAACACAATTAAACATATAATAACAGTTCAATCCTATAACTATCCTTAGTGTAACGAAGTTACTGTTTAGACTTCTTATTCAATTCAAGCAAATTTTTATACTGCATTTGAGTTCCGATCAATAAATATGCAGAACCGATAGCTGCAAATAAGGCAAAAAAACTCAGTATACGAATTGTCGACAATTCGTCAAATGCTCCCTTTACAACAATAGCAGTTACCAACAGTGCTACCGGAACTATAAGAATTTGGTAGACCATGCTTATTTTTATGATTCTTATCATTCTCCTCAGTCTAAGTTCATTATTTTCGCCTCTTATATTTATAATACATGCTAAGACCGGCAGAATTAGTGAAATACATATTATGATCAGAACTATCAATTCATCAGTAAAATACGGTATACCCCTTGTAAGATATAAAGAAAAAATTATACAAGCAATCATAACACTCATGGTAAAATGTTTAATTTCCTTCATACAAATGTCCCTTTCTTTTTATTATGATGATAAAGCTTTTAAGATGCTTTATATAAACCAAGTACCGTTCACAACAAAGTTACTGTTCTGACCCCTTATTTAACGAAAGTAAATATTGATACTGCATTTTTGTTATAATTAATAAATAGTTCGAACTGATAGCTGCAAATACAGAAAAGAGACCTATCTTATAAATTATCATAAATGCACCTAGGCTTATAAAGAGAGTTGCTACCAATGCTACAGGAACTATAAGGATTTGGTAAAGCATGCATATTTTTATCATTCTTATCATTTTCTTCAGTCTCAGTTCATCAACTTCACCTCTTATATACACAAGGCACACTAAAGCAGGCAGTGCTAACGAACTGCATACTATGACCAGTACCAGCAATGCATAAATACAATCCGGTATACCTTCTAAAATACATACAGAAATAATTACACTAACAAGCATAAAAATCAAAGTAAACAGCTTCATACCTTTCATACACAATATCTCTTTCTTTATATTTTTATAATATAGATAAAGCTTTAAAAAATACTTTGTGAATTTATAAACAAATTACCATTCAAAACCAAAAAAGTCCTCATAGTTTTCCCATCTTTTCAGATGTAATTTTGTCTTACTTTCAGTATCTACTACATAAAAATTATAAATAAAAACCGAACTAAAAAAATCCACCTCACCAACTGTATAAAATATATATCTGTTATCATGTGAAAACTTCAGATCCAGTAGATAACTGTCACACAGTCTAGGTCTTGCCACATACTTCTTTTCTTCGGTTTCTCTGTTATACACAAATATTTGCTTTTTTTCGTAGTATGCTATTAATTTTCCATCCTTGGATACATCCATTAGACCGTTATTATCACTTCTTTCAACCGGTTCATTATCAAAAAGTATCTCTTCTTTTCCACTTGAAGTATCACATATAGAAACTTTTGATCTATATATTTCACCTATTCCATAACCTCCTTCAATCAATATTTGATTTTCAGAATCCATGTGGTAACTATATATTTTATATTCATCATTTATAATAATCTTTGCTTTCCAATTCCCATCTTCCTTATACAAAAAATATATTTTCCCTCCAAAATCAAATGTATACCACCCCTTGAAATATCTTGGATTACGAATATATCTTGTTGCAGAATATATACTTTGAAATTCAATAGGATTATTACCCTGTCCTTGTATACAAGTACTTATTTCATCTAAGCTTGCTATATGCACAATGCTGTTATCAGTTAAATCCAGTTCAGCTAGACCATTATATTCTGCTTCCCACACAAAGCCCAAGATTTTTTTTTCTATCATTACTATATTGTGTATAGGTAAATATATAATCAGAAATCTTTTCCATCTTTCCATCTACCGGATAATACCTATATGTCCCCTTATCTCCATTGCGTAAATCTGCTGAAAATATAATAGGATACTCTAAGGATAATGCAGTCTTCATTTTTTTTATTTCAGTGTCTTTATATAGTTTATACACTAGACAAATAGCAATTAATATAACAATGCCTACAAATAATATAATTAAATTTTTATTATTCTTCTTCATACTCTTACTCACTTAAAGGGCACCTTTCCTGTTTTTTTGAAACTGAGATATTTTTTCCTACTTTCATCCATACATCATATAAATCTCCACTTTCAGGCTTCCACTTATTATATTTACCTTCTTTTAATATTAGGTCTTCAGTACAAGTGTATGATTTATTAGGAAACCATTTATTCTCCGGATCTATATTTATTCCTCCCATAGAAAGCCAGTATTTAGCATTTACATTACAATTATACCAAAAAACATTATAATCTCTAATATCTGTACCTGTACCATTTACTTCTTTCATTGTTTTAATTGCAGCTTTTGCAATAGCTTTTCCTTTTCTATCTGTAATATTAAAATATATACCTCTATTATATAACACACTACTTTCATCATTATCATCTTTCTCGTCACCATCCCTACTAACCGCTTTAATTAGATAACCTTGATCGTTAGGTGATCCAAATGTATTATCTAAATCTATACCCATTGCATAATCCACATTTGCATCGTTATAACCAGCAACTGCTGTTAAAACTTCCGGTATACCTGTAGTTCCGGTAAAACTGTATAAATCTCCTGTTCTATCTTCATGTACTAACATTATAGCAACATGACCGGCTCCACCCGCACCACCTTTTTCATTTAAAAAGAATACTCCTACATATGGTGATGTACTTGGAGTTGGTGTGATAACTCCCGGCTTATAAAGTATTTCAGGTTTTTTGTGTATTTTTTGTGTTGCAACAAAATCGGGTAGAGGTAGTGTAACTTATTTTGCGACGATACTTTGAAATAAAAACTATATGATATGTGCAATTATATACACTATGTGATAAACTTAAGTTGTCCATGGACACCTCCGTTGTTTTTAATGTGGTTTGCTAGACCTACATCTGTTATACAACGGAGGATTTTTTTATGTTACTCCGTGCATCGCCCCTAGTGTCCTCTGGTCTCCCCGGCTCTGCTGGGGGATTGAGAAGGTTTCATGCAATATACCTCACTTTCACATGATCGCTATAATAAATTTTGTCAGCTACTTCCTTAGTCATTCCGATTTCTTTTAACTTATTACAGCCTACAAATGACATTTTCCCTATTTCTTCTACAGTCCTAGGTATATAAATATATTCTAAATTATCACAAAAAGTAAATCCATAATCTCCAATAGATATCAATTCTTGAGGCAATTAAACCCTTCTCAATTTTCTACAAAATCCAAAGGCGGAATATCCGATATATTTTAATTCTTTTGGAAACACCACTTTTTCAAAAACAGCTTCGGAAAAAGCGGAATTAGCAATACTTACCGTGTCTTTTTTTATAACAATCTCTTTCTTCCCTTTATCCACAAAACCTATGACATGATTTTGTATATATTTACAACCATATTCATCTTCTTCTACACTGTTATAATAATTTGTATCATGAAACGAAAGCCCTATATATTCCGGGTTGGTTTCAAATTTTACTTCATTTAAGTTTGTACATTTTCCAAAAGCACTGTACTCTATTCGTTTAACACTTTTAGGAATTATTACTTTTTTAGAGATATGCAATTGCTAAATTTCCACTTAAATTTGACACTATATACAGGAAAGTACATAGTACTATAAATCCTATAAAAAGTAATTTTTGATTTTTTTATACTTTACATTATCTATCATCATTATTAAGCTTCTTTCTTTATTTAGTGATTTACATTTCCAATTTCTTATTCTCTAAATATACTTCTCGCATTATAGCAAATAAAAAGCCTAAGAGAGACGAATTCTAAAAAAACAATACCGAAAAATATATTTAAATGCCAAAGAAAAAAATATATTTGCAAGAACTGATATACTATAAAAAGGCACAACACACACTTCGTATATAACAACAAATATTGATAATATAGTTATCTTTTTAATTATATCTTTATCAAGCTCTTTTTTTATACCAATACAGGATATTAATATCGGCAGTATCAAGGGAGCGTATATACAACTACAATTAAATATTATCTCTTCCGGATAAGATTGCCACACTCCCAATATCAATGCTGAAATAACTAACAGAATACCCATGATCCAAAAAACAGCCGTCCTTGTTCTTTTCATAAGCACATACTCCTTATGTAGTAACTGTACAATCATAATTTATTATCTACCAATCAAAACCATAAAATTTATCCTCATAATCAAAACTTCTAAGATAAATTCTTGTCTTACTTTCAGTGTCTGCGATATAGAAATGATATCTCCGATCCGCATCCGATATACCGAATCCCTCTTCTACTACTGTATAGAATATATACTTTTTATCTTCGGATAGTTTCAAGTCTAATATATGCTTCCAGTTTGATCTGTGGTCTGTAATTCTTTTCTTTTTTCCTGTCTCAGGATCACAGATGAATATATTTTTCTTTTCATAATATACCATAGCCTTTCCGTCATCCGAAATATCCACTATCCCATCTCTATCTTTCATCATATTAGATCTTGTATCTTTTTATAATATCACTGCGGTTCTTTACAATATCAACTTTTAATATAATATCTCTAGTGGTTCCTTCTTGGAATTTTTCTTCCTCAATATATATATTATCAACTTGCTCATCGGTAAAATATGTGTGCTTTTCGCCATCGTCTTCAAAAATAAGCCTTATATCCCATATACCTTTAGTTTTATAAAGTAAATAAACTTGATTATTATATATGAATGTGTATCCAAGCTCATTATATTTAGGTATGCGGAAAGTATTTATCATTTCAAAGTCTTCTACTTCTTTAACTACTACACCTGATTCTTTAAGTAGTCGGTTTTATTTCCCGTATATTTATTATTTCTGTTAGATTCCTATATTCAAAAATCGAATTCATAAATACCTTTAAGGTCTTTATTAAATACAAAACCTACAGCATGCTTTCTCTCCTTATCATACGAAGGATAGTAGAGATTAAAATCCAAAACTTTATTCATAGTTCCATTGCTCGGGTAATATTCAAAAGTTCCATGTTCACCGGTATAAAAATCCATAGAAAATATAATAGGAGCTTCTTTTTTTCCAAATCTTTATATATTTTTTTCTTAATAAAAGTCATGCGGTCAATGTACATAAAAACAGAAATTGCCAATAGTATTATCAATATTATAAATAGCAATATTTTTTTCATAATACCACCTTTACTCATTTGACAAACATGTATTTTTTTATTTTTTTCCAAATATCATATAAATTCCCGTATATCATACCCTCTCTTTTTATCAAACCTTTATTTATATAATCTACTGTTGCATTATATGTTCCATTTGGAGTTACATCTCTTATCAAATCTATTCCTCCCGCTTTCAACCATTCTAAACTTTTTATATCGCAATTATTAAGTAATACATTGTAGTCCCTAATATCATTACCAAATCCATTTACCTCAAGCTTTGTCGACTCAACAGACTTTACTATTGCCTTTCCCTGTTCATTATCTATAGGAATAAATATACCTCTATTATAGAATTCAGAATTAGTTGATTTTGATCTATTATTTACAGTGAACTCATATTTCTCTTTTTTTACATTTAGTTTGCTATCCAAATCAAGTCCATATCCACAATTTACATATGCATCATTGTATCCTTTTATAGCCGTTGCAGAACGTTGTCCACCAAAACTATACAAATCACCTGTATTATTTTTATGAATCAACATTATAGCTACATGACCACACTTGAAAACCTCATCTTTGGCATTAATATACATTACTCCTACATATGGCGATTCTTTTACATCTAAACTGTAAGCTCCTGTAGCTTCTTTACCATCCCTATCCACCCACGCCATCGGATTTCCATAACAGTATCCGTAAGCATTCAGTGAAGTAGGGTAACTTATACTTCCCTTTATCCAATCCTCTCCTGCAAACCTTCCCACTCCCGGCACATACTCTCTCGCCTGAGCAAAGTAAGTCTCAACCACCGCATCGTATCTGTATCCCGTATATCCGAAGGGCTGCACCTGCCCCTGTGTTCCGTAGGTATCTTTCCAAACTCGTCATATCCGTATATCGTTTGGCTCTTTCCTTCTTTTTCAAGAAGACGGATAGTGCTTCCAAGTTCATCATTTAGGTATGTATAGACCTTTTCTTCTTCCTCCATAAATACCGCATTAAAGTCCCATGCATAGCTTTGTGTATGTTCTTTTCCCCTGTCTAAGATACTTCTTTGCAGTATGTTGTTATAGGGTCTTGTCCTGTCAAGTACATATCTTTCTTCATATACAGGCTCTTTTTTAGCTAGGTCAAGTTCATTTATGCTTTTAAGCCTGTCTTCTCCAAGACCTTTACTTTCAAACTTATATTCCTTACACCCTATCCTGTTACCCATTCCGTCATACTCATAACTTCTTGCATTTCCTAAATTAGAGTAACTTAAACCAAGCCTACCTGACGCACCGTATTCATAGGCTTTTATCTTCTTTCCTCTGTCAGTTACCCCTATAAGGTTTCCTCTTTTATCGTACTCATAGCCCTCATTTGTATGCAGACCGCTTACCCTTACCAGTCTGTCAAGGGCATCATAGGTATAGGCTACCTCTATGCCGTCTTTTTTCATCTTGCTTCTGTTTCCAAAGGCGTCATAGGCATATCTGCAAACTTCCTTTTCTCCTCTTTTTACCGCTACAAGACGGCTTAGGCTGTCATACTCATAGTTAAAGGTCGATGAGTCTTCCCACAACTTATGTATGATCTTTTCTTTATTCTTATCCTCTTTTATTCCCTTATGGTCTACATCTCTTTGTCTTACTACCTTTGTTTTATTTCCAAGCAGATCATATCCGTAAATGTATTCTTCAAGTTTTTTGTCTCCCTTCATATGGCAAATACTGCTTAAAAGCCCTCTTTCATCATACGAATAAAGGCTGCTTATCTCATCAGGCATGTCCTTTCTTATCAATCTTCCTTCTTTATCATATGAATACCTTATCTCTTTATCTCCTGATATAAGGCTTACAAGTCTTAAGTCTTCATCATATCCGTAATCGATACTTTTTTTGTCAGGGTATACGGCTCTTAGTCTTTCTCCGAACCTTCCGTAACTGTATCTTACTTCTTTACCGTCATGATCTATAACCTTCGTTGTTCTTGCGAGCTTATCATTTTCTATACTTATAACTCCAAGGGCATCTTTTACCTTAGTCAGTTTTCCTAAGCTGTCATACTCATACTCCGCTTTATATCCATCTGCATAAAGAACTGTTTTTATATCTCCTGCCTTGGTGTATGAATACCTTGTTTCATACCCGTCCATATCTTTTTTAAGTATCACTCTTCCTAAAAGATCATATGAAAAGTACTCCTCTTCTCCAAAGGCATTTGTGATACATTCAACATCTCCCATAAGGTTTCTTTTATACCTTGTTATCCTTGATACATTGGTGTCTTTAAGGCTTGCGGATATTTCCTTACTGTATATTTCTTTTATTTTTGTTCCTTCTTTTAATGAATGTTTTCTTTCTTCATCTTCAATACATGAAAGTAATTCCCTGCTTCCCTCATGTCTGTATACCGTAGCGAGCCTTCCCGCCTTATCATATCCGTACTCTGTTCTGTTTCCCATGGCATCTAATACAGAGGTAAGTTTCCCTCCCGGAGAGTAGGTGTAGCTTGTGCTGTTTCCTAAGGCATCTATCTCCTTTATTACATTGCCCATGGCATCGTATTCAAAGCTTTGTTCCTGTAAAAAGCTGTTTTTTATTTTTGTGATACGGTTTAATTTATCATAAGTAAATTCAAGAAATTCACCTTTGTCATTTTCTCTTTTGATAAGATTTTGATTTTTGTCATAGCTGAATATCTCATACCTTTTGTCAGGATATATCTTTTTATGTAAAAGTCCGCCCTTACTGTATTTATATACGGTCTCTTTTTCCCCTGTTTTTACGCTTGATACCTGACCAAGCTCATTGTATTCATACTTTTTTGTATTGCCGAGCATATCTGTCTCAAGTACTATCCTTCCAAGTATGTCATAATTACAGGTATATGTTCCGAGTTCATTGCTTATCTTTAGGCTACTTTTACCGTATTCATACTCTGTTACAGCACCTGATTTATTCTTATGATATACAGGTCTGTTTCTTTCATCATAAGAGTACTCTTCTATGCCTCCCAAAGGATCCGTGACCGATATAAGATTTGAGTTTGCATCATAACGGTATTCATACTCTCCCTTGTTTTGCAGGATCTTCTTTTCTATGAGATTCGCTGCATTATAGATATACTCTACCTCTCCACCGTCAGGATGGATCTCTTTTGTAAGGTTTTGGCAAAGGTCGTACTCCATCTTAAAGTTTTCACCGTCAGGCAGGGTAAAATCCTTTATCTTATTCATTTCGTTATAGTTAAGCTTTGTGATGCTTCCTCTAAAGTCTTCAAAAAGGGATAACTTGCCGTTTTCGGTATACTCATATCTACAGGTATTGCCTATAGCATCTTTTACTCCTGTAAGCAGGTCTTTATCATTATAGGAAAACTCTGTTCTGTTTCCTTCTTTGTCAATGCTTGCTCTTACCCTGTTTAAGGCATCATACTCGTATGCCAGTACACTTCCGTTCTCTTCTTCTATCCTTGATATGTTGCCCCTTTCATCATAGGACAGCTTATTTTTTGAACCGTCAGGAAGGGTCATGATAATGCTTTCTTTAGTTTCCTTATCTTTTTTATATTCACTTTCTTTATACTCTATGCTTATGATCTCTCCTAAAGCATTTTTTCTTTCATAAAGCCTTCCCTTATCATCATAGGTATATCTTTCTATCTCTTCTTTATTTTTATAGTAGACACTTACATTTCCGTTTTCATCATAATCCATGCCTTCCACCTCTCCATCAGGGTGGATGCAGCTTGTCAGGTTTCCTTTTTTATCATACTTATATGTAGTAGTATTTCCCTTTTTATCAGTATATGATGTCAAAAGGTTTCTTTCATCATAAGTAAAGCTTTCGCTCTCTCCCGCATACTCGCTTTCGATGTTTCTAAAGTTTTCATCATGTACATGTACTTCTATATTTTCATTCTGGTTTGTAACAAAGGTCTTTCTTTCCTCGCTGTCGTACTCATATCTTATTATTCCTCCATCGGCAAATCTTTGTATCTTCACCCTGTCCGCACCGTCATAGAGGTTTTCAAGTACATATACTCCTCTTGGATTTTTTATTTTTACCAAAAGCTCTTTGTCATAAAAGTAATCATACGCCCTTTGTCCGCCATAGTATACCGTCCCAAGCTGACCGCTTTCATATCTGTACTCTATCTTTCTTCCGGTATGATCTTTTACTTCTCTAAGTTTTCCAAGATCATCATATAAAAAGTAAAGACTGCTTCCCAAAGCATCGGATACGCTCAAAAGCCTTCCCTTAGTATCATAAGAAAGTACTACTTTTACTTTGTCCTTTCTTTCCATACAAAGAAGCTTCCCCTCTTTATTAAAAAGATAGGAAAGTCCTTCTACGCTTTTATACTCAAATCCGTCCTTTGTTTTTTGAAGGCGGTCAAAGTCATCAAAAACAGATATTATATTTCCTTCATCATCTAAAAGGTAGGCTTCATCCTGACCGTCCGACAGATGTACTATATATCCGTTTTCTTCCCTGCTTACAGAGATCTCGTAACTATGCCTCCATCCTTTTCCGAACACTCCGACTTTTTCTTCCTTACTGTTATAAGACCTTGTAAGGCTTAAAGGTATCCTTGACTGTATCTTGATGTCTTCTTTTATGTAGATGAAGTTTCCCGTATTGGCATTTACCGGATCTCCCGTCATGGCACAAAGTGCCGCTCTTGCACCTTTTAGAAAATCTTCCATTCCATGGTTTTTCATAAGGTCTTTTAATAAAGCATTCCATGAGGCAAATGCAGGACCGCCTTTTTCAAGCATAGCTGATATGATCTTATAGATCTCTTGTCTTAACCCTTCTTCATTAAGTTCTCCCATAACAGGCTTTGCATTGTTTCTTACCCTGTTTAATGCATTGGTATAGGATACGCTATAGCTTCCGTTAGGGTTTTTAGTGATATTTACTCCCGCACAGGCGGCAAGACCTCCCATAAGCTTTAACATAAGCTTATCTTTTTCACTTGGTACACCTGCAGTGACCGGTAAACCTCCAAGCATCCGTGGAAGCAGCTTTTCAAAGTCCTTTGACTTGTCTTTATACGGTTCTTTAAGATCTTCCCATGTCTTTGACTTTTTTCCCTTAAGCACCACTTCTTTAGATGCTATGTTTACCTCCCCGCTTAACTTTATGGAACTTCCTCTTAACTTCTTCATCAGACACTACCTCCGGTAACGCTTGCTATATTTTATCTATTGAATTGTGATTACTTATCTTGCTATTTCTATTATTTATTTTTATATGATTCGTTTATATGATCTGTTCTTCTCTTATACTTCTACTTTTCTTAATTCTCCCATATACTCTCCGACAAGGATATGTGGGATTTTTTTTATGTTCTTATTTTTTAAGATGTCACTGTAAAATACTTTTTCTACCGCCTTTTTCCAAAGGACTGCAATAATACCTTCATAGCCTTTTAGAACAAACCTTACCCCTTCCTCTATTTCCGATTCGCTTAGATCAGGGATCTGTGCTTTGTTATGTATAAGTTCTTCCCTAATAAGGCTTGCATCCTTCTTTATAAAATCAGCTACCCGGAACCTTATGCTTAGCGGCTTATTTATATACAGACTTTCATCCGCTGCAACAAGCATGTATTTATAAGTTTTTGTATAAAGGCTTGTATTAAGAAAAAACAGGGCAATATAGGAAAGTTTTGTTTCACTTTTATCTTCCATGACCTCTGTCAAAAGTGCCATTATTTCTTCTTCCAAACTTTCTGTAGAGTACGTTTTGTATTCCTCGATCTTTTTACTTATCCATCTATACCTGAAAGTTTCAAAGTACTTTGTTTTTTTATTTTCTCTGTTCATCTTTTACTTTCTTATAAGTTCAATGTTCTCAAATATATCAATTACAGCTTTTTTCCATGCATTGGCATCCGGTTCTCTGCAATTAAATATAACCTGTATTATTTGTCTGTCGGTTTTTCCCATTCCCATCATGTGGTAGATCTTTTCATCTATTCCGGGTAGGATAAAATCAAAACAATTCATTTCAACGAAGCCTTCTTTGTTTAGTTTCTTAGCTTCAAGGAACTTGATTCCCTTATGTGCCTTTGAAAGAAGACTTCTAAGATCGCTTTGTAAAGTTTCTACATCTGCGTCTTTGCCTTCTTCCAAAAGACTTAGACTTAAATTTATATCTCCTGCAAGATTGGTTTTTATTATCTCCGGTCTGAAGCTGGTAGGATACTTTATTTCCTTTATTTCATCCGGCATATCTATAAAAGATGAAGGGGTGTATATGGATACAGAATCATTAAAGTATAAAGCTTTCGTAAATGTTTCAAGCTTACCTGATATATAGTGACCGTCTTCTAAGAACATGAAAATGTTATTATCAGTTTCTAGTTTCATAGGTATGATTTTTTCGTCAATATATCCTTTTGACATTTTATTCAATATACCTCACTTTCACATTTTCATAAAAATCAATCTTATCTGCTATTTCTTTACTCACAATTACTTCTTTTAGATTACCAGATCCTAAAAATATACTCATTCCTATATCAACTACTGACTTTGGTATATAAACTCTATTTAAATTTTTTTACAGTCTGTTAAGCACAACGTATCTATATATAATAATCCCTCTGGAAATTCTATATTTTTTTAAGTTATAGCAATGACCAAAAAGCCGACTCTCCAATTATCCTTAGCTCTTTTGGGAAAATCACTTTACTTATATCGGATTTCGAAAAAGCCTTATTTGCTATGCTGACAGTCCCATCTTTGATTACAACCTCTTCTCTTTTTTTATCTGCAAGCTCTATAAAATGGTTTCCTATATATTTGCAACCATACTCATCTTCTTTAATGTTATTATAAAAATTTTTGTATTATAAAAAAAGAATTACCAATATATAGTAAATTCCCTTCAAACATTATATGTTCCAAGTTTATGCAGAGGTTAAAAGCACCATCATCTATTTGCTTCACATTCTTTGGAACAATTACATTATTTAGTAAAACACAACCTCTGAATGAATCTTTACCAATATATTCAAGTTCTTTTGGCAATGCTATGTCTTTCAAACTCTCACAGTTTTTTTAAAAGTATTATTATATATATTAATAATAGACTCGGTATTGAGATATCAGCTAAACTTTTGCAATTAGCAAACGCTCCTTCCCCTATATATTCTACTGTTTTCGGTATCTCTATATCTTCAAGATTAACACAATTTGAAAAAGTATAAGCTTCTATATTTTTCAATCCTTCGGGTAATATGATACTTTTTTTATTTTTTTGAATCCTCAAATGCATTCCCCGCAATTACAGTAATATCTGATGAGATTATAATATCTTCCTTAAGATCAATTGATTTTAACAAAATATTATTGTAACATTTTAAACCATTCAAATCTGCCGGTATGTTTTTAACCCATTCTGTTTCAGTGAAACACTCCGTACCAATCTCTTTAATGCTACTTGATATATCCAGTTCTTTAAGATTTTTACACTCATAAAAAGCATAATCACCAATTTTTTCAATATTACTTCCTAAATATACAGATGAAAGGTTTGTACATTCATAAAATGTTCCAGCTTCCAAAACTTTCAAATTATCGGATAAAACTACCTTTTTCAAACCTATGCAGCTGGCAAATATAGAGTTTCCAATCTCTGTTACAGAAGAAGGAAGTTCTACAGTTTCAAGACTATTGCAACCTAAAAATGCGGCTGCATCTATTTTTGTAACAGAATTTGGAATTTCTATATTTTTTAATGATTCACATTTGTAAAAAGCATGTTCTTTTATTTCTTTAATTGTATTTGGTAATGATATTTCTTTTAAATTACTACATTCACTAAATGCACTTTCCCCAATAAAAACCAGCTCTTTCGGTATGTTTATTTCACTTAGGTTTTTACAGCCGGCAAATGCTCCATCTTCTATTATTTCCAAGGATTGAGGCAAGTTGATTTCTTTTAATTTTTTACAATTTTTAAAAGCTTCCTTATGTATTATTCTCACACTGGACGACATATTTATTTCACTTATGAAATTACATTCTAAAAAAGCTCCATCCATAATTTCAGTTACTCCTTCGGGAATATATATAACCAAGTCTTTTTTTATTATCTATGATTCCCTGTCTATACTTTACTAAAAACATTATCTTTTTATAATCATGCGTCCATTAAAAATTTAAGACTATGTATATTGATAATATTACCAGTATGCTCAGAATAACGATTTGATATATTTTATATTTATGATTTTTGCATTATTTTTTTAACATATCATATATTCCCATCAACTTCTTATTTCAGAAAGTCATCTTGATTATTAATTTCTTTTTCTATTACTGCTTTTTCCTTTTTTTAAAGTTATTTATATCACCAATTTTTTTCAATACTGCTACATTCTCCCCAAGAATATTTTTTTACCATAAGCTACAAAACTATTCCATGAAGATACCTCTGATCTGGGATATACTGCATTATTTGTACTTATGGCATAATGACTATTTTTCTTCATATAATACTAACCTTACAAACTCTGTTTCCCAATTTTCCATATCAACATATGCTAAAAAGCTGAGTACATAATGTATCTATCTCTGACTTATTAAAAATTCACTAATATAAAATCACATACTGTAGCAATTATTCCTAAATTTGTATTTTTGTATGCCCTGAATTATAATACCTATTGTTTTTATAGCAGATAGAATAACATTTCCTATTTCACCTCTTTGACTTTTTTTCTAAACTGAAATTCTAATAATGAATTGAATAAAACAAAGGTAAATATTTCATCCAAATATATAATATGTTTTTTTCATTGTGAAAAAAACAACAGATTTAAAAACGCAAGTTTTGTATAGGATACTTTATAGCTTCCGTTATAGTTTTTAGTATTGTTTACTCCGGCACAGGCTTCAAACCCTCCTATAAGATTTAACATTTCCCATAGTAATCCTTTCTTTAAACTCAACCCTTAGTTGTATACTATCTCTTCAATCAACATATCGTTGTACCTTTTATAAAACCATAGTATAAGTACATACAATAAAATCAACTGTTATAAAAATCAAATTCATTCGTTGTATCTATTAAAATTAATCTACCCTAGTAATATTCTATTTGAACACCTTGTTCGTATTTAAGCTCTAGGGAAAAACCTTCCGGTAATATAACTTTATTCAGTTTTGTACATCCGTCAAAGAGATAACCTTCAGCATCTATGATCTTCAATGATTTCGGAAATGTTATCTTCTTCAAATCATCATCTCCCATAAAAACTTCACCACCTAAATATTCTAACCCTTCTGGTAATTCCACACTTTTAAGTCCTGTATAAGAAAAGGCGAATTCATATATTTTCCTGATACTACGGGGAAATTCTATATATTCTAAATCCGTACATCCTGAAAAAGCCGCAATTCCAATTGTTTCCAAATTTTTATTTAAATGCACTGTCCTTAATCGTTCGCAACTTTCAAAGCAAGAAAATGGTACTTCTGTTAGATTTTCCGGTAGTTCAATTTCTGTTAAATTTCTACATCTTGCAAATGCACTTGAGTTAATTTTAAGTACACTATCCGGTATGATTATTTTTTCTATTTCAGAGCAATCATTAAAAGCATATCTCTCGATTTCAACTACGTTATTAGGAATTATAACCAACTTTTGGGGCATTATATATTCATATATACCTCTTTTATATTTAATTAAAATATTGTTTTTAATTATAAATTTAGATTGAAAGTTTATAGTTATATAACTCACAATACCTATAAACAGAATAATACCAATATACTTGCATATCTTTCTTCGAAGCATTCTATAATCCCCTATCTTATTTTTTTAATTCATTTCTTCTATATTTGATGAATTTTTTTAGTTTATTAATTAGGTCTCTTGGATCTGCATCTGAATTAAAATTATGTAATAATTCAAAACTTCCCCTCTCATACTTAGCTCCTTCCAATTGTCTGCCTATATCTAATTCAGAGTATCCTGAAAAATTATAGTGATAATAATTATGTCCTATTATTTGTGTATCAGCATCATAAATCCATCTATCAGCATAATAATTACTTCTTATCTCGATTTTTTTATACACTTATTTTTCCGATTTTTGCTTTTTCTCAATTTACTTGAAAATAATTTCCAATCAATATCATATATATTATCTATTATTAACATAATACTTGAAAGCAATACCCCGGCTTCTGTCCATTTAGCCCCAATAGCAATTGAAGCTCCATTTACAATATTATTGATCCACTGTGGTATTTCTCTTGTAACGATAATCTCATCGATTAAATCTTGTAACAAAATTGCATACCATGAATCAAGATAATATATTCCTCTCGTAACTCCGTGATTATTCTCCTTTACAATATTTTCATAATTATTTGGGTATATATTTTCATGTTCTCTATTAATAATCCAAACGCCTGATATTTCCTTTTTTTCAGTAGTAATATACCTTAATCTATGTGTATCTAAATTTCCTTTCAAAACAAACTCAATTTCATCTACATTTTGGGGTATCTATCTCAAAGTAATAATCTACGCCTTTATCAAGAGCTACATCTATGTAAAAAAATATCTTATACTGTCTTCTTCTTGTAATATGTTTTTCTAACTTAAATGCTCCTACAAACACTATTTTACCCGTTATAATTTTTTTCTATATAAATACAGAACCTCTATTTATCTCTATTCTATCATTAAAAACTATATTAAATTTATATATTCCTGAATGTTCTATCTTTACATGCCCTAAAAAATCTTTATTATCACTTTTTCTAGTCCAATTTCCACTGACATCTTCTGCTATTTCTATAGTATCGTTTAATTTTGTATTATCATAACTTGGAGACGTTTGCCCTGATGTCTTAAATTTAACCACCCCACCCTTCATGCACACTATAGTTGCTTGCTCTTCTACAGCATATTCTTCTTTTCCTGTAACGGGATCTTTTATCTTCATATCTTTATTACTCACAACACTCCAAGTTCCAAGTTTAGGTTCACATCTGTACGAATTTCTCTTGTTTACTTTGCATGTACCAAAACCCTTTATATTTTCCGGTTTAGTGTCACTTACTGTAATCAAAGGTCTCCCATCTAAAGTATATGATGAATGGTCTCTCGGAAGATTCAAAACGCAAGTTTTTCCTCCATAAGAACAACTAAGCTCTGCTCCTCTAACCGCATATTCCGAACCTGCATTTCCTTTTAATTCCTTATATTCATACATTCTCTGTAATTCTCTGTTTTCAGACATAGCATTCTCCTTTTGTCAATATCTTATACTTTAGATGCTCACAAAACTTTAATTTTTAGAAACTTACTATTCATAATAACTTCCTATGAAAGTTATCTTTATTAGCCTACTCACTTAAATACACTATCTCATCTTTACTGTTCATCCTTATATTTCTAGCCTTTATACTTATCTTTCCGGCTGCACTTAGGCTTATACCGCCGTTTCCGTTTAGCCTTAGGCACTCATCTTCAACAAATATCATATCTTCAGACTTAAAAGACACTCCTTCGCAAGATAAACCGAAACTTATTTTCCCGCTTTCCATCATCTTTTGCTTTGCATCTTTTCCTTTGGAGGCAAAAGTCCTTAGTATATACATTTCTCCGGGCTTAACTCCCGATACATAAAGCTCTGCTTTTTCTCCGACTTCAGGTACTGCATATAGTGCATTTCCGGTTTCCGGATACCACTCAAATCCGTACTTTGCTTCCTTTTTATCACAGTCAAGACTTATGTATATTTTTTTATCCTTATACTTTTTGATCCTTCCCATAAGGCTTAATCCTATGATATCTTCATTATAAAACGGCTTTATCAGCTCTTTAGTATAGTCTTTTTCTATCCCCTGAAAATTAAATATAAGTTCTCCTTTTGTAAATTCCGCTTCTTTTTTATATAACAGCAAAACTTTATCCCCCACTCTTACCTGATCTCCTATCTCATAAGAGCTATAAGTTCGTAACTTATATTCGCTTCTTTGTGTGCTTCCCTTGTCCTTTTTTATCTCTCTGCTCTCACTTATGATATCTTTAGGCTCAACAAGCCTTCCTTCTCTTAGCCCCATGGATATAGAGGGCTTATCTGATGTCATATCGGGGTATATAAAAGTTTTTAAGTTTGCAGCCATTCTTATTGCAAGATCCCAAGCACTTTCTTCATAACAAAGTAGCGGCTTTTCTATCCTTTTATCATTCACATCATAGGTTGCCATGGTACCGGGATATTTTTTCATTATATCCTGTGTGATACTTATATAGGTCTCATCTATATCCTGAAAAAGTTCTGTATGTTTATCTTTATCCAACTCTTTACTGTATGAGTATGCACTAAGTTTAAATCTATGTACATCTGCATCGGGATCTATCTTCAGTTCCTCTACAAAACCCCTGAATAAAGTCTTTCCCTCATACTTTACATTGACATCTATATACTTTTTATCCGTAAAAATGTTTTCTACCGGATTTTCTGTAAGTACTCCAAATATATCAAGTCTTGCATGTCTATTAGGCTCTGTCCTTATAATAAAACCCTCCACCATGTAAATCGGAAGTTTTACCTCTATTTCTAAATTTTCTATGATCAGCATAATACGAACTCCTCTACTTGCCATAAGATTATACTTCAATAACCGATATTCTATTACTAACTTATGTGAACTCCATCCCCGCTTACACTTATTCCGTCTTTTAGTATGATCTGTGTGCCGTCTTGTAAAAGCATGATCCTCTTAGCGGCTGCTATCGATATATTAGACTCTTCGCTGCTTATCTCGAAGGTATCTCTTGCTTTTATATATATACTACCGCTGCTTACTATCTTCACTCCCTCATCATCTTTTAATTCTATATAATCACCTGCACCTGCACTTATTCGTATTCCGTCCGGTGTAAGTCTTATTTCTTTTCCGTATTTATTTCTCCAGATCTTATTCTCTGGATCGGTTCTTACTCCGCTGCCTTCATTTTCATGTATTGCACTGCACACATAGGCATTTTCTTCATTTTCTGTAGGAAAATAAAGCCTTACACTGTCTCCCTTTTCCGGCATGCAATACCATCCTGCTCCGTCCTTTGAAGAATATACGGTAGAAAAGTTAAACCATCTTCCTATTTCTTCTTCCTTGTTTTCTATTTCATCTATAGCTATCTTTACCTTTTCTTTTTCTACATCAGTTACTTTAGCTGTAAGTGATGCTCCTATTAATTTTAAGTCAAACTTGCTTTCTTTTTTCACTATATAGTCTATATCCTGTGTTAAATAATAAGTATGATAAAGTTCACTTCCTTCAGTTTTAGATACTATTTTTACTATACGGTAATCTTTTCTGTTAAAACTTACCCTGTCACCTAAACTGTGTATCTCCCTTGATCTAACTTCATACACTGTGTATTCTTTATTTACAACGATTCGTACATCTTGTGAAGTTAGGACTTTTGTATCTCTTTTTGGCATACCGAAAAAATACTTTACACCCTTACTCTGATAGTCCGGCATTACTACTGTTTTCATCAAAGCGGCAATTCTTCGTATAAAGTTCCAGTCATTTTCTCTATATTGAACCAAAAGATCGGGAATTACACCTTTTCCTTCTTCTCCTGTTATATAGTGTGCCTCTTCATACCCTTCTTTTAAGATATTAAGGATATCGGTATATTCTCCGACGCCTTTAGAAAAACTTCTTGTATGTACTTTTTCTTCCATCAATGAGCTTCCTGTGATCAGTTCAAGTTCAGCAAGGAAACTACCGCTTTCTTTAAAAAAACAGATCTTTTCTAATAATCCGTAAAATATAGTACTCTCTTTATCCGCTTCATCAAGGGCATCGACCCTTACCCACCTTGTGTTTTTAGCAGCATTTACGTACTCTTCTTCTCTTTTTTCTTCTATAATGGCTTTTATGGTTGCCCTTCCATGTCTGCCTGTTTCATGTTTTGCTTCATAACTTGTTACTGCAAGTACATCAAAAATATCAAGTTTTATAAGGTTTTCTCTCATAGATTTTGATCCTCCACTTCTATAAACTCTATTCCTCTAACACCTCTTCGTATAAAGCTTTCCGCAAAATCAAGACTTACAATAAACTTTATCTTTTCATCCTTATCCCTAACCGCTTTAAAATACTTGTTAAAATCGGCAGTTAACAGGTTATCGGTATATAACAGATAGTAGCTTTTTATCGCCCTACTGTTCTTATCTACCAGCAGTACTCTTTTTATAAACACTTCTATATCAAAAAGAATCAGCACCTCTCTGAATCTTTCTGATATAAGAGGATATGTGTTCATCATCAAATCGGGAAATATAAAGGTATCAGTTTTTTCTATTTCAAGTATAAGATCTTTGGGAAGCTCATAAAATCTTTCATTAAGAGTCTCTATATTCCTTGGGATATCATCTGATGTATATATCCGTATCCCCCTAGTATTTTCAAAGTTTTCTTTTATATAAAAATAAGGTAACCTGTTTTCCATAAGCTCTCCATACTTATTTTTCTTATTAAAAGTTTTCTACCATTGGTGGTATTCTCTTGCAAAATCAAAATAAAAAAACTTACTTTTACCGATTTCTAAGATATCCCCTTCTTTTAAGTCTTTTGATGTATAGATTGCAGTTCCGTTTAATCTCACAAAACCCATAGACTCTTCTCCAAGAAGTGTGCCTTGTAAACCTCTTATATCATATGCTAAAACTGCATGTTTTCTATCTCTTATATCCTCATCTCCAAGGACTTGTATATTCATAGTGTCATTTTGCCCTATATAGTTTTTTCCGGCTGTAATATTATAGGCTTTCCCCTGTCTTTTCCCTTCTATACACACAAGCCATGCATATATAAATTTTTCTTCTTCCATAGAAAGATTTTTTCCAATTCTTTTGTTTTTGTGTTTTTCTTCGTCAGTAAGGTTTTTTCTTTTAAGCATTCTATATTTTTTTTCTTTTTGAATCAGCCTATCCTTATCTTCATTATCTGTATTTTCATATTCAAAATTTTTCAAGTATTTACTTGACTCAGATAAAAAATCAACATACATAAACTTGATATCACCTATTTCCAAAATATCTTTATTTTTAAGTACATACTTATCGTATACAGGTTTATTATCCATGTATACAATTCCGTCCGCTCTTGCCGGAATCAAAATTGCTTCTCTTGTTTTTCTATCAAAAAATATTAAAGTGAATTTGCCAACCAGTTTCTCATCCCCCAGCACCTGTATCTCATTATCCCTATCCGTTCCTACAAAGTTTTCTCCAAAGCTTATGACATAGCTTTTTCCCTTTCTTGCTCCCTCTATGCATACAAGCCATGCACATACAGGTCTTTCTTCTTTTAGGGAAAGTCCGCACTCCTTCCTTAAGTTCACATAGACCTTTTCAGGTGTATCAAGATCAAAGCCGCACTTTGGACAGATGCTGCCGTTCCTTGTCTTAGAAAACTTATGTCCATAAGGGCAATCCATTATGTTAGACATTCTTTCCTCCTTAATCCACCAAGATCTTTCTCGGACCAAATCCTGTGGCTTTATGCCCGTCCGGATCCTTTGCAGTGCTTAATATATCTAAAAGTCCGGTATAGATCTGCTTATTGCTAAGGTGCGTTCCATGTCCCCTTCCTTCCTTAACTGCTATATAGTTTTCTATAACGGCTCTGGATATTCCTTCAACGCTGTTTAGTACCGTATAGCAAAATGTTCTGTCTATGTCTTCACACTTTTTTGTATTAAGGTATTCTTTCGCATATACCTTCAAAACCTCTATATTGAAGGTTTTTTCTTCGTATCCTGCGTAATCCGCATTCATCAAATGTATGGTGTCATACTCCGATCTCATATCTGCAAAATCAAGGTAACTGTCCCTTAATACAAAGCCTGATTTTAATAAAAAGTCGCACAGCAGGATCTCGTCATCTAAACTTTCCTCCTTTGTGGATAAGAAAGCCTTTATTTTAGTTATCTTCCAGTCCTTATCTACCGATTCACCGCTGCACTTTAGCCTCAGATACTCTCTTTGCTCCGTATGAGTATAAGTTACTCTTATTTCTTTACTTATCTGATATACCTCTCCCTTAAGTTTTACAAGTCCTTTTCCTATAATAAGACTTCTGTTTTCATGATCGGAGCTTAATCTTAATCCCCTTATGACTCCGTTTGTATATCCCTCATAAAGTATGGACAGTAGATCTTTCGGATAGTCTCTTATTACTTCGAGTGCCTCTTTTTTTAAGATCCTTCCGGTCTCAAACAAAGGGTATCTGTTCTCCATTAGCTTCTCCTTATGTCTTTAGTGTTCTCCATCAAAAAAATCACAGATCCATTCGTCCGTTTCAAACTTGTATTCCCTTCCTTCACCTGCATATAAGGTATCTTCAAGTCTGTATACCGGCACGATCTGAAATCCCCATTTTTTATAGTCTACAAAGGCAAATATCTTAAGCTCCTCGTTTTGTATATCATCTGTGTCTTCCTGTTTTATATATCCGCTGTATCTTCCTGCAAGCTCCATCCTGTCGGTTGCCCTCGCCTCATCTTTTTTGAAATGAAAAAGATACTCATAGCGTATACTTTCGGAAGCATCATACAGATACATTCTAAGCAGTATATCTTCCAAGCTCCTAAGTAAACTTCCTGTCATTTTATTGCTTTCAAATCCGTCAATAAGTACTTCTTCCTTGCCGGAGTATGACAGTGCTTTTATTTTATAGGGAATAAGTGCCTCTTCTTCCCTTATGTCAAATCCTGCGTATCCCGTTCGCTTATCATAAAGATATCTCATAAGTCCGTCTACACAGGCGAGTTTTAACTCTTCTTTTTTTACACTTCCTCCACTTTGCATCATGTTGCCGGGTACAAACTCTTTTAGAGCATCTCTAAATAATCCTATCTTACAGGACTGCCCTGTAAGCCTTATCATGTCAAAGTTATAAAGCTCTCCGTTCTTATAAAGTCTTTCCATAAAGACCTTCATAACCGCATATATTTCCCCTGCGATAAGCTTTTCCGCTTCATAGCGGTTAAAACTTATCTTGGGCATTCCTTCCAGAATTTCAAGCCTTTCATTTCTAAATACCGATAACTTAAAGCGATCCGCCTCCAGTCTTAAAAGTCCCGTCTTTTCTTTTTTACCCTCAGGCACTTCTATAGCGATATCATTCCCCGAAAAAAGTTCCTGTTTGATCTCATCTGCCAAGGTAAATAAAAAAAAGTAATTATTCCTTACCCTGTAGTATCCTTCCTTTCCGTAAGTCTCAAAATTCTTAAAAGCTGTCGGAAGAACTTCTTCCACCTTTTGGTAAGCCTCCTGTAAACCCTTATAAAAGTTTTCAACGCCTTCTTCATCTATGTATCTGTAAGGGTCACCGGGCAGATCGTTGATAACTTCACTACCCAGATCTTTATCGCTGCCAAGCAGTTTTGAGACGATTCTGAGTTTTAAGATCTGCATGATCCTGTAAGTGATATTGTTGCCTCCAAAATCCGTATTACCATTTTTATAACTGTTTTCCATCGTGTAGGTCTGTATATCACCTTTTGCACGCACCTTGAATTTACAGGCACTAAGGTCTGTTGTCCCTCCTCCACAGTCCATTATCAGTGCTTTATAGCTTTCTCCGTCTTTCAGACGATTTTTCTCCCTCATCTTGCTGATAAAACTGTAAAGTACGGCAGTGCTTTCATCCAATGTAACACTTATCTTTATGGAAAGCATTTCGGAAAGTAACTCCAGCATCTGTTCATATACATGCTTTTGCTTAACCGGTACGGTGATATACGCTTCTTTTATCAGACACTTGAAATTATCTCTTGTGATATTAAGCACATATCTCAAATACTCTGCAATGATCTCTATTCTGGCTACATATCTGTATCTTCCTTTAGCATCTGTCAGTTCTTCTTTTTTTTCAAAGTCACCTACCCATCTTTTGATGTCGTAAAAAACCGAAAAACCCTTATCCGTATAGCTTAAATTGGCAAACCATAAAGCCTTTCTTCCAAAAACATACTCTATACCGTCATTATTGACATCTGTTACGGCTACAACTGTGGGTATCATGTTTTCTATAAAAGTTTCTCCTCCAACGGATTCAAAAAATAACGTATGACAAATGGTATTTTCCTTGATACCTCTTTGTTTTGCCGTATGCAGCTGCCTATAATAGCTACTGTCAGCATACATTGCTACAGTTGTATTGGTAGATCCGAGGTCCAGAGCAATCGGCATATGAAGTTCTATTAAAGGAAGTATTTCAAAGTCCATCAACGGAATTTTATACATAGTATACTTCATAAGGTCTTTTTCCTGCTCTTCACCCATATATGTCCTATAAACAAAACTTGATGCATCTCTTTCCATAAGATACAGGCTATAATCCTTTGTATCTGTAACTATACCCGAAAGTTTAGCTTCTTTTACTAAATACAAAGAGTCTTTTTTATCTCCGTGTGCAACTACATTAAATACAGCACAAACTTTGTTTTCTCCACTTACTATCAGTGCATTGGTATTCAGAAATCTGTCCTTATATTCTATTTTGTAATCATCTAAAAAGTTCAGTGCGGCTCCTTCATATATGCTGATCTTACCGGATATGCGAAGCTCCTCTTTCTCGGGCTCTTTGACGCTGAATTTGTCAAAGCACTCTTCGATCCTCTCTCTTCCCCCTTCTTTTTCTTCCCTGATAAGATCTTCGTCAAAGGTTTGGCAGTAAGAAAGTATCATCTCTATAAGCTCTTCATTTGTCATGCTTTTATCAAGACCCTTTACGATATGCTCCCTAAGGCAAACCTCTCTAAGTCGATATTCACTCATTAACTCAAGTTCTTTTCTTGTGTATGCCGCTGCTTGTTCTTCTTTTTGCACGACCCTGTTAAGCTTATAGCCCATCTTGTTTTCCTTCCCATCCGGATTTATTTATTCTCAAACCACTTAATATAATGCCATCTTCCCTATTTTCATACTTTCTTTAACTCCTACAATACCAAAGTGGTATTTCCAAAAAATATCTATCTCATAGGAAATCGGTAAAAAAAGCTCTTTTAACATTTCTATTCTTTCCATGTCTTTTTTTGTTTTATCCACTCCTGTAAAAAGAATAAGTTTTCTTAGATTTTCAGAGTGTATGTAAAGATTTGCCTTCGGATAAAGTTCTTTTAATGCTTTCCTGAAAATCGTTATATAATCTTTGCACTTATACAGATCAAGCAGGCAAAAAATAATCCTTTTGGCTTTATTAAATTCAAGTTCAAGCAAAGTTTCTCTCATACTTTTTAAAAATCTGCCTTCTTGTATTTCATTTAAGATATACATTGCCCTTAATTCTTTTTTATCTCCTCCACTCCTAAGATCCCATACTGCTACATAGTGGAACATCACATCTAAAAACATTGCTCTTACATTCTCATATCCGACCACATCCGGTAAAAAGATCTCTCCGAGTTGCGTAGCAAAACGATAAAGAGGATTTATCTCTATTTCCCTATCGTCAACAGTGTCGGAATTAAGAAAATCAAAGGAGCTTTCTGTATAGGGACTGGGACTTTGACTGTTTATAAATATAAGTTCTTCCAAACCGTATCCGCTTTTTTTTGCCTTCAGTACAACCTCCCATACGCAGTTCATACTTTACTCCTTTTTCATATCGTTCTTTATTTGATCATCTTTATAACTGTCTCAAATAGTACTTAAAGTTATTTGTCATACTATTTTTATTGTTCAATCCCCTTTGTAAGGTAAGTATTTTCCAAAACTCCTATGCATATATATTCATCAAAGTTCATCTGTAAATGAGAAACTGCATACCTCACCATTGCCTCACAGAGGTTACTGTCGCTGTTTCTTAAGAACCTTAAAATAAGTTTAGGACTTTCATTTGTTACCTGAAGATCATCACTTGAAAAGTTATTCATATCCGGAAGTATTTTACCGGTCTCCAAAAAATCTTTTTTCATCACCAATCTTTCACAGGATTTAAGTGATACATACTCTTTAATATCCAGTTCTTCGATGATTCTTTCTATTTCCGCTTTAGTGTGTAGCTTATCCTTGCTGTTAGCTGACAGTCTTCCAATCAGGCTTTCTTTTCTTTTATTGCTTATCAAGCCGGCAGGTAATTCTTCTTTTGTGTATCTTATGTCAAAAATATGATACCCCTCCAAATCAGCATAACTTTCTTCATAGGATTTTACTATGATTTTTTCTTCTTCCTGTCTTATCCCTACCATACCGTCTGTCTTTTGCACTAAGCACAAAATAATTTCCTTATCCTTTTGCCTGATCATTTCCCTCTCATAGTACAGTCCGTCTTTGCTCGGACTTAAAAAGGTACTGCTCTTAAATAAGGTTTTTTCTACATTCCACACAGGATAAATATTCTCTTTGACCATATCTGAATATTTCCCGTAATGCACTTCCACATCCCTTGCATTTTGTACTACCGTAGATAAATCAATATCAAAAAAACGATCAAGGTAGGCGGTATTTACCGTATTCCACCTAAGCCCGTTATGGGAAAAGGTTTCATTCAGTTTACCCAGCTCCTGCCTATACCTTATAGCTTTTTTAGGCTGTACTGAAGTTAAGTTTTTTTCTCCGTTAATTGTGAAACTTACGCTTATTTTTTCCTTTGCAAAAGCCTTGCATACACTGTCATCCGCATTCAAGTATATAGTTTTTACAGTACTTGATCTTTCTTTAGAATCTTCTCTTATATCTCCCGAAGCATCATCTAATACATCCGCCTCCGATACCGGAAAAAACATCCTCAAAAATACATTGTCATTTTTAGAAAGTAACAGTACCGCAATCTCATAGCTTTCTTCTTGGCTTTCAAGCTCATCATATACTTTTTTTTGCAGGGACTTAAATCTTTCTTCAAAGACCTCACTCATCTTGTAAAGACCGTCATATAGAACACTTTGCCAACGCATACTCGTCCTCATCCTTTATTTCCAAAAGCCTTTTCTTTACATATTTTTTTACATCAAATTCATCTAAGTACCCTGCATCCATCCGAAAATACCTCTTTTATCTTAATTTGACGAAGACTCCGCTTCGCTTGTCTGTGGCTGTGTGGTTTCCGCAACTGTTTGTGGCGTCTTTAATTCTTCCTGCTTTTTTTCATCAATTCTTTTTTGTACATCACTGATCTTTTTATCCATTTCTATGGTATTTATCTCATCTTTTAATTTTACATACAGTCTTCTGGCGTACTCATAATTGTTCCTTGCTGTTTCATAATCTCCTCTTAAAAAGGCTTCATCTGCCGTAATAGCATAATTTTGTGCAGCATTTTTTTCCTCTTCACTTAGACCTATTTTTTCATCTGCTGTGGATATCTTTTTCTCAAGTTCCTCAAGTCCTGCACTTTCACCTGATTTTTCCAAAAGATCTTTTGCCGTGTTATAATTGGCTCTTGCTGATAGGAAATCCCCTTTGCTTAGTGCTTCATCTCCGGCACTTAACATATCGCTGGCTGATTGAAGGTTTTTTGTTTGTTTATCGGCTTCGTCCTGCTTACCTTCCTCTTCTTTAGCAATAGCTTGATCCACTGCCAAGAGCTTTGCTTCGGCTTTTAACTTTCCTTCTTCATATTCGATTCTTCTTGCTTCTGTTTTTGCGTCTACATACCTTTCTCTGGCTCTATCGTATATTTCAGAATCAAAAAGTATATCTCCGTTATCAAGGCTTAGGTTTACACTTTCATACCCCGCTATAAAATCAAGCTTTCTTTTTACATAAGCAAGTCCCGCATTGTCAGCATATGGTATTTCACTAAGCATAAGCTCATATAGGGCTTTCGCTTCCTTATAGTTTTTTGCATCATACTTTTCATCCGCTTCAAGTATTCCCTCTATAACCTGTTCGTAATGGTATAAAAGCTCTTTCATTTCTTTATCTCTAAGACTCTCCGCCTTTTTGATGGTCTCTTCGCATTCTGTTCCGGCTTTTGTATAATTTTCCATGTCTATAAACTGAAGCATCTTTGTATAATGCGTATTCATATCCTCTTTTAATTCTTTTCTATAACGGTTATAAAAGTAAAAGGTGATACAGGCTGCAAGTATAACAAGCACAGAAACAATTGATACTATTAAAATAAGCTTTCTTCTTTTTCTCTTCTTTTTCTCTTCTTTGTATCTGATTCGACAAATACCTTATCAATGTAAATGCCTGCGATCGTATAATTATCAACATACTCCGGATTTTTATCCAGTAGTGCGGTTTCCACCCTTCCAAGACAGTCAGCAGGGTCTTTTCCGCTGTCGGCAAAAATGCTGTCAATTTCTCCTTCCGATACATTTTCCCAAATTCCCTTAGTATAAAGAATTAAAATATCGGTATCAACAAGCTTTATCTTGCCTGATATAACCGGCGAAAAACCTTTTTGACCTAGGAAAGTATAAAGATTACTTCTTTGTTCATGCCTTGATAAGGCATCTTCACTGATTATCTCCTTTGATACCATTTCAGTACTTAAGGATGTATCTGTGGTTTTATAAAACGGCTTATTATTTCTGTAAAGCTTTGCTCTTACATTACCGGCATAAGCAAGGCGTACATTCTCATAATCAGTTACCGCAACTACAATTGATGCTTTAAGCTTCATGTATTTCCGCTTTTAAAAGCACCTCATTGGCATAACTTAGATAACTGTGTATTCTTCTTTTAGATATGGACGGCTTTTCTGTAAACTTTGCAATTATACTTTCTACCGCTTCTTTTGCCGACTCGGTGTCTGCAACATCTTCAATACCGTCAGCAAGTACATAGCAGGCGAATCCGTCAAGCTCGGCATAAGCAAAAAAATCACTGTTTTTTAATGCACTGCCTTCTTCTGAGATAAAATTTGTATTAAATTTGCTGTTTTGCTTACGCATTCTCTCCTCCTAAATCCCAATCAGTATTAGTCCAAGATTATCCAAACCTTCATTATCTTTCCTTTTTACTGTCTCAATAATCTCCCTTGCCGTTTCCCTACACCTATGTCTCTTTACAAGAATATCTTCCAATTCTCTGACAGAGATATTTTTTTGAAGTCCGGCAGTTGTCATTACAATTATGTCTTTTTTCTTTAACTTTATTTCTTCCTTGCTGACAAGCGGCTTAACATAATCATCTCTTCCTATACAGTTATATGCCTTATCGGTATCCGCAATTCTAAGAGCTGCTTCTTTGCTTAAAAGTCCCTTATTTACCTTTTCTTTTATAAGTTCTTCCATTACCTGACCTTTACTGATAAGTATAAGCTCTTTTTTACGAAAAATATAAATATTCATATGTCCTGCAATTCCATAACTTAGACGATTCCCTTTGAGTATCAGACAGCCTGCATATGCCCTTCCGTTTTCTCCTCTTAATGCATTTAATACATTGTTATTAGCCACTTCAAATACTTTGTCAAAGAAGTACTGTGTACTTTGGTTATCCTCATAGCGGTTATACAGTTTAGTAAAAGTTCTCACACTTGTCAGTGCTGCTACCTTTCCTACATACTCTTTTCCTTCTCCTGAACTGAGAACTGCCATCAGTTTGTTTTTTTCATGTTTGAATCCATATGCATTTGCCTGCACTTGCTTTTTTCCTATATCAAGCAAAGCCCCTATATCAAATATTTGGCTTTTTTCTTCTTTAATCCATATCCATACTCTCCATGTCAAAACTCCCAAAGCGGTTATGATAAGAATTAAAGCCATCCAAAAAGCAGTTTCCATATTTATTTTCCCCTTAGTATTTTTTTCTTTCTACCATGAAAACTGCTTTCCACACAAAGCAATATATAAAAACTCACTCTCACCCATGGTAATAACATCGTAGGTTTCTAAAACCTGCGGCGTATAAACAGCCTTCCCGTTCAGGTAGGTGATCCCTCCTCCTTCCGTACAGATAAGGGTTGCCTCCAAGTCTTTTTCATCAAATGATAAAATAGCATGATTTTCCTGCTTTATAGCATTGTCCCCTATGATCTGAATATCCATAGCATCCGTTCTTCCAATATAATTCTTTCCGAATACCACACGATAATCTTTTCCATATCTTGGTCCCTTGATACACACAAGCCATGCACATACCGGTTTTGTTTTTATTTTTATTAAACTTTCCTCTAATTCATTATCATCAAATGATTCTTCAAGTTCTTTTCTTTCCGTCATGTCCATGTTGCAGTATGGACAGATATTTCCATATCTTCTTTTTGAAAACATATGTCCGTTTTTGCATCGTATTAAATTTCCCATGATAATATCCTTACCTTATCTGTAGTTTATTAAGTCCTATAAAAATATAGTCTTTTTTTGAAAGCTTGCTTTGACCGTCTTTAATATTATAAAGCTTATCTTCTAAAAATCCTTTGATCTGTGTTCCGTTCTTACTTTGCATATCTTCTATATACCAAGAACCTTCCACATAGTTTAATACCGCATGAACCTCACTTACCGTTCCCGCAAAGTGAGTCCCTGATAGATCTATATCTATCTCTTCTTCACTGTTTTTCTTTCCTATCGCTATGGAATTCTTACCCAGAATATTCCAAGTTTTTACCGCTGTATCCTCTTCACTTAAAAGTACAAGTTCAGACAAAAATGTATCTTGTATCTTTTCTTTTTCAAGTAAAAAGTCCTTTATAGAAAAATAGGTCAATGAACCTACAACTAAAAAAGAAAACATATAAAATATATATCTGCCCTGCCAACCTCTTCCATAGCATAGGGTAACTATAGCACATAAAACAGCTATAAGTATTCCAAAAATATCAAGTAAAAATCGCTTATTCATAATCCCTGCCAATTTTATAAAAATAGGCTGCACGACAATAAATGTCTTGCAGCCCAAACCCTTAACGACTGATTTTATGTTACTCGGCTGCGTATCCGCCTTCAACTATCAGACCTGCCATCTTATCTTTTTTCTGTTTTATTACAAGAGTAAAGTTTCCTACTCCCTCTTCATCACCATGTCTTTCCGTATATGCAACTACGAATGCATTTGGAAATACATACTTTCTTTTTGTGATTCCGGCTACTATCTGTTCTACTGTAACCTTTCTATAACAATCCTTATTCTGTGCCGGAACCATAGACCAAAGTGCCATATTTCTTGTAGAGTCAAAAGGATCACCGTCTACTGCTGTTAAGATCTTACCGGTAATCTCCATAGTTGCTCCGGCATCATTGGTACGGGCATTGGAATCAATAGGAATGTCTGTAGATAAAAATACGCTGTTTACGCACTCCTTTGCAAGTTCAAAAACTTCATTACCTTCTATTTTTACTTTGTATGCCATGCTCTAATCCCTCCTATTCCTTTATTCTCCGGCATATCCGCCTTCTACAGCTACCTTCGCATTATTATCCTTCTTTTGTCTTATATGGATATAAAACTCTCCGGTACCGTTTACATCATCTGCTTTTTCAGAATACTCCACCACGAATGCATTTGGAATTATATACTTTCTTACAACAGAGCCGGCAGATACCACAGTTACTTCCGCCACTCTGTAACAATCTGCATTCTCTGAAGGGATCTGAGACCATTTGGCAAGTTTTAATACATCATCAACATCCGCTCCGACATTATACAAAACTCTTCCCCAAACCTTTATGCCCAAACCGTAGTCTGTTGCCTTAGCATTGGAATCCTTTGGAGACTCAGACAGAAACTCTGCATTTACTATACTTCTTTCGTCAAAGTCTGCCACTTCTGAACCGGTTACTCTGAATCTAATTCCCATTGTGCTTTTCCTCCTATGAAATATATTATTTTACACTTGCACCGACATCCTGATATTTAAACTAATGCTTTTGCATATTTTATATGCCATAAGATATACAAAAACTTATAACCAGCTAAATTTCCATTAGGTCGATACACTACTCCAAATATATAAAAATATTTTTTGTGCTTACTTAAAAAACGAAGATTTTATAGTAAATAACTTTGTTCACTTTTTTGAAAATTCATAGGGCTTGAACTGTTACAAGCTTAACTTTTTCCAGGCTAAATTATCAATGTTATCTACTATATTTCACTTAATATATACCCTTTATTCTCCTGCCACACGATTTAGCGGCACTTCAACTCTCTTTATTGAATTCCCAAAGCTTATTTCTATCGCACATACACCGGCTGTTTCATCCGCTTCATAGGTAATATCATCACTGCTTCCCAGTATTCCGTTAATATTGTTCTTTTTAGATAACCATATACTTTTTTGACTCGAAGGATTATTGGAAAAGAACTTTGCAATATTTTCCTGCTTAAAATCTCCTGTAGCATGTCTTAAAATTCTCTCAATATAGTTAGCGGTCTGTGTTTTATAAATAGGCTCATAACTTCCACCGGAAAGTTTTAAGTTCCTAGCTTTATATACCATTATATGGCTGATATTTTCTCCGTCTAAAACTGCATTCTCTGAAGAAAATACAAAACCGAATCCCCTTTTATTGATATCGTCTTTTACGCTATTGGTGAATCCTGTAATCTCTTTTGACATGGTAGTATGTATCTTAAGAGAATTATTCTTTGCTTCAATGTCAAACCTTACACCCGGTAACTCAGTATCCACATCCTTCTTAAAATACTCTTTTAAATATTCCGGGGACTGATAACTTGCTACAAATCCTGCCGCCACATAGGCTGCACCTATATAAACTCCGTCTATCCAAAGTTTCATGATATCTTCTTTTGCTTTGGAAAGCTCAGCCGCCTCATTCTCATTAACTATCATCCTGCTTTCAAGCTTTACTCCCGACTTATCTTTTGGAATAATAGTGAAATTCGGCACACAAGGAATCAGATATTCCGAGTACGGCTTGCCGCTAAGGCTTGCACATCTGTCATCAAAAAATCCCACACCGGTCATTGCCATGCTGTTAAAGGTCGTCTTATCTCCGGTCTCATAGGAATAAAAACACTGTACTCCGTAATCTTTTAATGCATCTGCGATTCTTGCCAAAGACTCCACGCTTACATTTTCAGTTTTTACACTATCCTTGTTACCCTTAAATCGTTCCCTTGTTACATTCATCTTTGACTTTTCATCTAAAGAAACACCTGCAACGATACCATACCATACGGTATTGCTGTAATCATTCTTTTCATTTACGGTATTTAGATAAGCACAAAGTTTTGGAACATTCAAACTGTTTGCCATAACCTCATTCTTAACATTGGCAACCAAAAGACTTGGTCTCATTCCCTTTACCTGCTTCGGATACTGCTCGAAGAACGCCCATACTCCCAGAATCTTCTCTACCAGCGGTTTTACTACTTTAATAAAATCATCTTTAGCATTTTTATAAAACTCAAGATAGGTATTATAATTTGTCACTTCCTTTTTAACATCGATCTGACTTTGCATTGATGAATTTAGAGGACAAAAAGTTCTTACTACCAACTGTTTTACATAACTGTTTCCTTCAGAATTAAGTGCATCATAATCTTCTTCCAATGCCTCAATAAGTCCCGCATTGGCATTATCATCAGTAATCATAAGTACATCTTCTTCTACCTTCGGAGCTTCTATTACTGTCAGCTCTCCTTCTGAAGACATGGTAAGAAGACCTAATGTTAACGCATCATTGCTTTCAGATTCCTTAGACTCTCCAAGAAGTAACCTTGTCTTTATATCTGAGATAGCAAGAGGTATCATAGCCATAAGATTCTGGTAATTTGCACTTGCTTCTTCAAACATCGAATTAAGCTTATCACCCAGATCTAACTTATGAGGATCCCCGTCCTCAAGTTTTGCATACTCCGTATAGGTGTATTGAAGCTCTTTTCTTACTTGCTTAATGTCATCCATAACCTTTGAAGGAGATATCATTTCTGTAAGTTTTTCAAACTTAAAGTCAGCATTAATAATGCCTTGACTTCTTTTCGTTTCAACTAAAGTCATTAGCATTTTTAGAAAATCGTTATGTGCATTAAGATGTACTATACTTAACATATTTTCAGGAACACCTGCCGGTTTTTCTTTCGAATACACGATTTTTCCTGTAGAGGCATTGAAAAACGAATATACTGTGGGATCAAACTTTTCTAAAAACTCTTCAAAGTTTCTAACCAGCAATGCCTCATTGATTTCTTTTATCTTATCATCACTTAAGCTGTCCAGTCCTCTTACATCACCAACTAAAGTAAGTAGATTTAGCTTTTCGGGATTGACTTCCTCGATCAACAAAGTACGATTAGTTTGCTTTATTATACTCTCTGCCATCACATCTTTCCTTGATGTTTTATATACTTTTTTTATAATTTTATATATTTTTCTTAATGTTTATTTTTGTGCAATATTCTAATGATAACTTTTTATTGCTTTTTTTCTGATAGTAGCATATATATTAATCTATGTCAACTGATTTTCAATCGATTCCAAAACATACATCCAACAGTTTTTTACCAAACAAAAAAATCCCCGTACCCCAACCGGGATACAAGGATTTTTTCAATTACAAACGCAGTATTATCTATACGTGATATTTTATTATATCATTTCATTAAGCTCTTAAAAATCTTCCTCCACTATGCTCCATACCGCATCTATACTATGCTTTTCTTTAACATATACACCCGCCTTTTTGCTAAGTTCCTGTAATCTTTGTACATCGTCATACAGTTTTATCACATTTTGGGCGAAGTCCTCAGCCGTATCGGCTACATTAAGTATATCATCCGCACCTATTATACCCTCGGCACCTATGGAAGTACTTACCATAGGGAGCCCGTTATACATGGCATCTATTACCTTGCCCTTGATACCGGCACCGAATCTTAGCGGTACTACAACGAGTCTTACGTTCTTGTATATTTTTGCAAGTTCCTCATCGGATACAAAGCCCTTTACTATCACGCCCTCAGCCTCATTATGCAGAGCAACTATCTCTTTTGGAGGGTTTGAGCCTACTATATAGAAGTTTACCTTAAGTTCGGCTCTTATTTTTTGCCATATCTCTTCCATAAACCATTTTACGGCATCAACGTTGGGAGTATGTGCGAAGCCTCCTACAAAGAGTAATCCCTCTCTTTTTTCGAAGTCTCTTTCGATATCCGCCAAAAAGTAATCGTATACATAGGCTGTGATAGCTTTGACATTCAAGTCCTTATCTATATTTTCATGTATGTAATCGACCTCAACCTGTGAAGGATAGTAAGAGATATCCGCCTTATGCATAAGTTCTGTTTCTATTCCACGCCAATACTTACTTGCCTCAAGCTTTTTCTCATCTCCGTTTAACTCGTACTCTCTAAATTCTCTGAGCATGTGCAGATCGTGACCGTAATATATGATCTTGATATCGGTCCTGTCTCTTACAAAGTCTATGTACTTGATGGTGATGTGCGGTCTGTTGAAATACACAAGGCTTATATCGGACTTATGTACCTCTATCCAGTGCCAGATATCGTTGTACATACTGTCTCCGTATAAAACTTCTATACCCATCTTTCCGAGCAAGGTCGTATACGGCTCTTCCCTTAAAAAGTTATCCGTAAGGAATTTTACCACATAACCCTTTTTCACAAGCATTTGCAGGTATTGATAAGTTGTTTTTGAACCGGCATCTTTATCAAAGGTAGGTACATAGTGGTCTACAAAGAGTATGATCTTTTTGCCCCTGCTTCTTTCCCTTGCCCTGAAAGGATCCGGATTACCTATGTTCTTATACTGCTTTTTAAATTCTTCTGCCCATTTTTGTTTTAGTTTTTCGGAATTCTCGATCTGGTAGCGTTTAAGTCCCGAGCCTTCCACATCCGTACCGTTGGATACTCCCTCAAAGTGTATCACCACGGACTGAGGCTGGTACATGACCTTATATCCGGCTTTTCTGACTTCGAAAGCAAGATCGGAGTCTTCACAATATGCCGGTGCATATCTTTCGTCAAATCCTCCTATACTTTTCCACAGATCGGCTCTTATCATGATGGCAGCTCCGGATATGTAGTCCACTTCTTTTACATAATTGTATTCGCATTTATCCGGATCATCCATTCTTCCGTAGTTCCATGCTGAACCGTCGCTCCATACTATACCTCCGGCTTCCTGGAGTCTTCCGTCCGGATATACGAGCTTGGAGCCTACCATTCCTATGCTTTCATCACTTTCTATAAGCTCTATAAGTGAGCTTAACCAATTTTCACAGACCTTGGTATCGTTGTTGAGGAAGAGTATGTACTCTCCCCTTGCCTTGCTTGCGGCAAGATTGCAGTTAAGCAGGAAGCCTTTGTTGGTATCGGGTCTGCTTATAACTATATTCTCCACATATTTTTCAATATTTCTTGTCGCATCGGTGGATAAGTCATCCGCCAGTATCACTTCATATTCACAGCCTTTGCTGTTCTCGATTATAGAAGCAAAGCAGGCATAGGTGTATTCTATCTGATTATAAGCAGGTATCACTATGCTTACCTTTGGATGTTCGAATGTTTCGAATCTGAGCTTGCCGAATTCCTGATATACCGGACCTATCTTCATATATCCGTCAAGCAGGTTTCTTCCCTCTTTTGAGCTTAACCTTGCCAGATACTTAAAAGGACTTTTCATGGCTGTTTTATAGAAACTGAGTTTCTTTCTTTTCTCCGTTCCTATAGGGTATTTTTTATCTACAAAGTTCTTTATCTTTCTTTTTATCTTATATACAAAAACTCCCTGTTTCATAAGTTTTTGTATCACCATGTCCTGCTTGGCACTTTCTTCCCTGAGCATAGCTATCATGGTCTCCAGGTTTCTGACATGATTATCGGTAAGTCTTTTAACCTCTCGCATCTGCTTGATAACATCGAGTTTTTCTTCTATTTCCTGTTCCAGTATCTCCTGTTTTCTAAGTAGCTTCGGTCTTTCTTTTTCTATTCTGAGGAGATTATCAAGTATTCTGAACTCTATCCTGTACTTATCAAGGTAGATTTTTTGATTCTCTCCATGTACCTTTTTCTGGAATGCTTCTTCAAGCTCTTTGCAATGCTCCTCATCTTCAGAGCTTATTCCGAATTTCTCCAAAAACTTAACTTTACTTATATTAAGTGCAACTTTTGCATTCAGATAGAACTCATTCAAAGCTCTGTATCTGGTATATATAAGAGGCTGCTTATCCTCCACCCATTCATAGTCTATACCTATATACCTTCCGTCTTTTATAAGGAAGTTTCCGAATATGGCATCTATGTTTGAAATAGGTTTTCCTCCGTCTATGATATCAAAAGCTTCTTTGATCTTCGCCACATAATCGACACCCGGTCTTATAGAAGAGATAAGAAGCTGGGCGAGGTTTTCTCCCTCCACATAATCAAACTTTGCACTGTAACCGTCCTCGCTTATATCAGCCTTAACGTAGTCTATGGATCTGTTTTCTTCCATAAGCAGCTTTCTTTTTGCATCAAAGCTTCTTATATGCTCTGTTCCTTCCTCGCTCAATGCTTTTTTGACCACGTATTTTTTATCATCTTTTCTTTCTATACTTGTTCTTATTCTATACTTTTCTTCTCTGTTATAATTGTATTTTATATAATCTTTCCCAAGGTCCGGACCGGTGACTACAACAAATGAATTGGCGAAATCTTCGAAGTCTCCGGCTGCATTGATCTCTTCGAATTTTTTCGCTATATCTATACATTCTATTGCGGGATAATCATATGCTGCTATAAAGTTCGCCAGATCGCCCTTTTCAGGCTTACTTTATCGCTGTAGATAATGTTTGCCATCCTGTAATCCGGCATGGGGTAGTACCAATTGGATTCGTCAAATCCAAAGCCCTCAAGCATAGTCTTGATTTCTTTTCTTGTACGTATAGTAGCATCCGACTTGGCACCGCACAGGTATTTGAACCCATATCTGTTATCACAGGCAAATATAAGCCTTGCGTCTTTTTTCATCTTAGCCTTTATATTTTCTATCAGATATTCCGGCTCATGATCGTTATCTCCGACTATCACAACATAATCGAATACCGCATCTTCGCTTAACAGCTCATTAAGTTCTTTATGCAGATACAGATTTTTACTTGAATTGAATTTGTATTTATACAGGTTTAGGAAATTTTCATCATCAAGTACATAGAGCCTTCCTTCATTTGATAAAAGTCTTTTTATTATCTCAATGCTTGCCGGTGCCACTACCAGTATATCGGAGTTTTTTTCAAGATCTATCCATTCAAAGAAAGCCTCTCTGTGCGGAGCTGCCATATACAAATAATTAAGGTTATCGTTCTCTTCCAAAAGTCTCTTCGAATCTCCTCCGCAACCTTTCAGAGCTTTTAATACATTATCATGAAAATATTTCATAAGTCTCCCTCTTCTTCTTAGCCGATCCTAAGACACACCGTAGCAAAAAGTCTTATAAGCCCGTAAGCCTGCATAAATACAAAACTTTGTATCACTACGGTATTTATATCGAATTTTATATCTATATACTTTGTATTCAATGTCATAAGTAAAGGAGCCGCTATGGGTATAAAGTATCTTCCCTGTACTCCCTCTATTATCTTCGAGTTCCTGTCTGTCCATGCCACAAGCATACTAAGCTCCAGTCCGAATACCACCCCTAAAAATACCGTCACTATCCACAGTCTTTCGAGAGGTTTAAGAGAATTCTTATCTTTTAATGCAAGTGCCGTAAGTCCCAGACTGTAACAGCAGACTATTGCATAGGGTATGGAAAGTATCTCATCGAGGTTTCCCAGTTTCTCGCCTATAAAGCCCATGTGGTAATTGTCAAATTCATATAGGAATGTATTGTATAACATTCTTATCAAAAGCGAAGGCCAGGTCAGCACTTCTATAAGTCCGTAGGACTGTTTTACATTACCGAATTCCTGTCCGCTTTCAATACTGGTATAAGATACTATGGTCGCAGCATTTACCAGATACATCGCAACAAACATGCTTAGGAATACCGCAGCAAATCCAAGCAGATAATGTGTCGTATTCTTGAATCTCGACCTCGGTATCAAAAAATACAGCAGTACGGTAAGTGAATATACTATCTTGCACGGACCGCATACAGCTATGATAAGACACAAAAAGCCCAGATCCTTTATTCCGACTCTCGCACTGCTTCTCGATAATGCCAGTATCTTTGCCACGAATAGCGTGTATAAGGCTATTATCAGTGCATCATAGGACATGGATGCCGCAAGATGCATGGTCATGGGTAGCAGGCTTATTGCGTATACTATGTATTTGCCGAAAGGCAATATCTTTATGCTGTATGCTGTTATAAGAGCAAATAACAATAGATTAAAAAACTTTGCAAAAGCTATCATGTTCACGGCACTCAGCTTAAGTATTCTTGCAATACTCATTCCGACCGCCTGTGGTACATATATTAAAGGACTTGTGTTGACCGGTATATGCCTTGAGGTGTAGAGGGTATTTTCCTTATCCAGATCGTATTCTTTTATATTTTCGTTCCAATCGTGATCTAACTTGAGACTTTCCTCCGTAAGTGTTGAACCGAGCACACTCTCATTCATCGGATCGTCGTAGGCATCTTCAAGGTAAGCCGCATCATCATAAAGCAGTACATATCCCCTATCATCCACCGCTTTTATACCGAGCATTTGAGATGATAGTTTGTATGCACTTATGTAGTGACTCGGCTCGTCCGGTGCGGATAACCCTATAAATACCTGCATGTATACCATTCCCAGTGCAAGTACTATCATAAAAAAGCTCTTATGTATTTGCATTTTTTTGTAAATATACAAAAAAGCCCCTATGATAAGCAAAAGGACGATAACTATAAATAAATATCTGTTTATTAAAAAGTTATCTTCAGTTGCGTTTACCGCAGCCGATACATCCTTAAAATGTATAAGTACAGCCGCCATCAATAAAACAAAGCCGCTTATATATGCATATATATAAGGTTTTAAGGGCTTTATAAAACTCATATCCAAAACTCCTGTCTCAGTTTTACTCTTTATCCTTATCATGCTTACTTATAGCTATATCACAAGCCAAAGCGGCAAGCTTTTCTTCTATATTTGAAATATGCAAACTCATAAGGAAGATCTTTACTATAAGTATAAATATTATACTCAGGTATAAGAGATTTGCCGGGGACTGTGTTCCGGTAAGTTCGGCAAACCTGTAGACTATACCCGGTACCACAGCCATTACTATCAAAGCCAGCGAAAAACAAAACCAGAATACCGCATCATCTATTCGAAGCTTTGATTTTCGTATTTTGTGTATTACAACGATGCTTGTAATAACAGAAAAAACTATGAGTAAAATTCTAAGCATTACAGACATACCGACCTCCTATTTGTACTTATGTTCCCTTTTTCTGAAATTTTGTATAAATAATATAGATACCAGCATACGAAGCATGTACATAGCAGCTTTTAAGGGTGAAAGATAGCTTGTTCCGCTGACTCTCTCATCCATGATAGCCGGTATTTCCGCAAGTTTCATTCCCTGTTTCAAAAGATATGATATGGTATCCGGCTCCGGTGCATAGTTTAGGTTAAGTGCAAACTCTTCTATGCTTTTTCTGCTGTATATCCTCATACCCGAAGTTGGATCCGTTATCTTTGTACCTGTTGTTAAAAATATAGCAATACTTATGATACTGCTTCCAAGCATACGGAGTTTAAACGACTTTTTATTTTCCAAAAATCTTGAGGCTATGACTATATCATACCCCTCCTCAAGCTTATTCTTAAGTGCGTAGGCGTACTCCGCCCTGTGCTGTCCGTCTCCGTCAAATTGTATGGCGTATTTATAACCATTCTTATAGGCGTACTTCATACCTGCCTGGAATGCTCCGGCAAGTCCCAGATTTATCGGCAGGTCCAAAATATTATAAGAATTATCGTAACATATCTTAGCAGTATTATCCCTTGAGCCGTCATTGACCACCACGTAATCAAGATCACTGTAATTATCTATCAAATTTTCAACCACTCTTGATATATTCCCCTCTTCATTATAAGCCGGTATTATCAAAAGTATATCGGTTTTTTCCTTATCCGGCATACTCATCCTTCTCCCAATAAGACTTATTCATACTGTATTTTATTCTTTGTTGTTTCGTAAGTTTAAGATAGTTTTTTCCCTTTTTGTAGCCCAGATACTTGGCTGCACTTATATATACCAGCTTAAAAACCGATAAGAGCCTGCCTTTTTTTATCAGGTGAAGGGCTGTTTTTTTCACAAGTTTTATACCCTCACTCTCACTTTTCAAGCCTTCAAAATATTCTTTATACATGACCTGTGATACGGCTATATCAAAGTTTCTTTCAAACTGTTCTTTGGCACTGTAATCATGTGAATGGTATACTACGGCATCTGCCGCATACATCGATTTTTTCCCGGATCTGAGTACACAGGCGGCATATATCATATCTTCGTTAAGTATAAGCCCCTCCTTGAATCTTCCCAGTTTTTCGAAAGTTTCTCTTTCATAAGCCGCACATACATTAGAACAAAAGTAAAGTTTTATACCGTAGCTGTCTTTGTCAGCCTCACTTTTAACGACAGACACTTTGGGATAATTATAGCTTCTTGTGAACTTTTCTATCTCCGATGCTTTTTTATAGGCTTCCTGCCTTGCATAGGTAAGTTTTATCTCATCGGACATCGGTTTTATAAGTTCTTCTATTAAATATTTATCTTTAGGCAATGCATCCTGAGTCATGCATACGAAATATTTTGCACAAGATCTTGATACACCCAGATTCCTGCTTGCACCGTGATCGAAGTCCTTTTTTTCGATATGTGATACATCTATATTGATATCAAGGCTTAAATTATCGATCTTACTGTCCATATCAAGAGCGTCCCAGATGCTTCTGTCCGTATTTATGATATAGATATTCTCGGGTTTTACACTTTGCTTTGACAAGCGTTCAAGACTCTCCAAAAAAAGAGAGTCGGGTCTGTAGGTCGGTATAATTACATCTATATCATACATAAAAACTCCTTACATATTTTTAGAGCGGTATCGGTAAATACTCAAGCGATCTTTACTTTTTTATAACGATACATACTCGCAGATACAGTATTACAGATACACATAAGCAATAAGATCTTGTCATGATTTTATTTATTTATAAAAAGTTTTACTATGTCTTCTTACTCATCTTTAATATAGCGGATACGCAAAACATACCGAATATCAATGCGGTAATGCACATAAGAAAAGCATAGAGAATAGCCGCTCCGTTTATTCCGAATTTGACAGTTACTTTATCGCTTGATAAAAATGCGATAACGGAAGAAATAATATATGTAATAAATATTTCTCTTCTTTTTTCAAATATTACCAATACATAGTATAACAGATTAAGTATAGCATAGAAACCTCCGCCGATTAAAAGAATAATAAATGCGCTTCTTAACTTGAGCATTTCTCCTATATCGTATTTAAGTACTATGCTAAGTATCTGCATTCCCATAAAGTAACCCGCAACCACCGCAAAAGCTGTAAGCAGTACTATTCCAAGCATGATATTAAGTACAAGTTTAACAAAGTCTTTTATATTGCCCATGTCATAAAATATACTGAGCTTCGTCAAAGTAGGTCTTATTATAAAATTCGCCATTAAATTTATAATGGAAGTCGGGATAAATATCAAGCTGTAGTAAGCATTTACCTCGTATCCGAGCAGATTACTTACAGAATATTTCGAAGCGGAGAACACATACATGTCCAAAAACGATGATAAGAAAAGCCACTTTGATTTATCGAATATAGGTTTAAGACTTTTCTTATCCACGCTATAATCAACTGTTCCTAACTTTTTAAGCCCCTTAATATCCACTACATAAACCACCGACAAAAGACTGAGCACGAAGCTTATTGATGCGATCATAAGATTTTTACATATGATCAGCAGTATAATAAATACCGCTACGGATATCACCGTTCTTATCAGTATGGACTTTCCCGTTATGTCAAGTCTGAACTGCCTTTGAAACTCCGACTCGTATGCATCCGCCAAACCGTCCAGAGCCTTATATAAGATCATCAACATCCATATGATAATTATATATAAACTTCCGGCAAAAAATAAGCTGTAGATAAATCCCGATACTACAGCTAATATAAAACTTATTTTTCTAAAATTCAGGTAATCTCCGAATGTATGTTTATGTGAGGTGTCTGTTATCATTACCGGTCTTTGACCGAAGCTCGATACTATATAAAGTTGCTGTCCCAGGGTGGAAAATGCCAATAAAAACAATCCTCCCTCATACTTTCCCTGCAGACCTATAACTATCACACCTATAAGCATGCTGGTCACGGCATACACACTGCTTCCCAGTATGTTCCAAAACACACCGGCTTTTTCTTTATTTTCCATTTTCCACCCTAAAGCCTTTTGAATGTATTTTTGTATAATGAATATAAAAACAGGAAGTCTTTGTTCTTAAATATGACCGAAAGTAATATATATACCAAAACTCCCGTAACAAGCTGACATACGAGCCTTAAAACTCCCATATCAAGAAATCTTCCGCTAACATATACCGCTGCTGCCATTATAACAGATATTATAAGTGAAGGCAGTACTTTTAAAAACTGTTCTACCGGTCCGAAGCCCAAAAGAGCGGAATTCGGATATGAATTGATGACAGCGGCGATAAAGTCCGCAACCACTTTCAGTAATATGAATATGAACACGTCTTTTAGGTACACACCAAGTACAAGAAAGGATACCGATACTATCTTTTTGATCATTTCTATCTTAAGGAAGATATCGCTTCTTCCGAGTGCACTTATGGTTTGTAGATTGGATATGTGTATGGGCCACAGTGCATAAGCCAGGCTCATGAGTATCAGATACGTTATCGCCTGTTCCCACTCTTTTCCCAAAAACAGTATTATTATAGTATCGGACATTGCTATCATACCGAACATCATGGGAAATACCGCATAGCAGCTTATGGATATAGTCTGTTTGAGCATTTCCTTTAACTGTTGTTTCTCATCCTGTACCTTGGACATTACCGGCAGCATGACAGCCTGTATACTTGCTCCAAGGTTAGCCACGATAAGTTTGGGAAACTGCTCTCCTCTGTTGAAGCTTGCGAGTACCGACTTACTGAATGCCTTTCCCATCACCAGTGAATGTATGTTGTTAAATGTATTGTCTATGGCAGCCGCTGTGAGCATCCTCAGTCCGAATGCCGACAGATGCTTTATGCTTGAAAGCTTGAATTCCAAAGCCGGTTTCCAGGATAAAATACATAAAAGTATGATACAAAGTACAAGATAGTACAAAAGCTGCTGTGCCACAAGCGCATACACCCCAAAGCCTTTATAAGCCATGTACACGCTTATACTTCCGGAGATAAGGGCAGTCAAAAAAGTTGCCGTAAAAAGCTTGCCAAACTCCATATGCCTTGCTATATAAGCATTTTGTACCGCTATAACTCCCGCAGGTAAAAGTATCAAAGACGTAAGCCTTGTAAACAGGGTCATATTTGCCTCTTTATAAAAGAGGGATATGAAAGGAGCCGCAAAGTAGAGCACTATATAAAGTAAAATACTCAGCACGATATTAAAATATAATACGGAGTTAAAGTCTGCGTCGCTGCTGTCTTTTTTTTGTATAAGCGCCGTAGCAAATCCGTTTTGTACGAATAAGGCAAGCATGTTGACAAAGACAAGTATAAGTACAACTATTCCGTATTTTTCGGGACCCAATAATCTTGCCAAAAGTACCGATACAACAAATTGTACCAGCTGAGAAGCTCCCTGCTCCATAAATTTCCAAAAAAGCCCTCCGGCAATACCAGCCCCCTTACTCATAAGACCCTACTCTCCTATATATTAAATAATAATCCCAGATTCATCAAAATATTGTTTTTAAAAAATCCACACTTGAATATCGTGTATATCTTTTGTGATCTGTTCATGTCCTGCATATTGACAAAGCTTCCCAGTATCTGCCTGTCTTTTTGTTGTATGTCATCCCTGTATTCTTCAAGGAAAGCCTGTGCCTGTGCATACATTTTCTTATAATTTGCTTTTACTTCTTTATTTCTTTTTATCCTGTCCGTGATAAGACCCGATAAACTGTATATATTCTTAACGCCCAGCACATTGTCGCCGTGCTGTCTGTATAGATTAAGAGGCTTGTTGATATAGCCTGTCTTTCCGAAACAAGCTGCACAAAGAGCTATCCACCAATCATGCATAAAGCAGTTCTCACTTATCTTTACTTTATCTTTAAGTGCCTTATTCATCATTATAGTACTGCCCGTTACCACATTTTCCACAAGCAAATAAGAAAGCCTCTTTCTGTGTGGATCTATCTTAAGAAAATTCATAAGGCTTTTATTGATAGTTGCGAGTTCCTCGTCTACCACGGTAAGATCCGAATGTATAAGCAAAGGGCGAGCTTTGGTGTATTTTGACTCAAGATGCTTCATGCACTTTAGGCTGTATTCTATCTTTCTTTTATCCCATACATCATCCTGATCGGCAAACATTATATATTCCGCTTCACTTTCTTCAAGCAGGGAAAGAAAATTAGCCGACGCTCCGAGCCTTTCCTTAGGTTTTGATATGAATACTTTTTCAGGGTACCTGTTTTCATATTCACATAATATTTTATAGGTGGCATCGGAAGAATTATCATCGGATACATATAACCTAAACTCTGTATATGTTTGTGCAAATATAGAATCAAGCTGCTGCCTCAGATACTTTTCTCCGTTATAGGTAGCCAAAAGTATATCTATCATATTTTCCGTCCTTTTTATTAAAATGATATAAATACATATCCTGATATCATAAAGTATAACATAAGTCCTATACACCGTACCGTACTCCGCATTTTATATTACTTTACACTCGGTTTTAAGTACGGCATCAAGTTCTTACCCTATACCACACTCCGCATACTATGTTCGTTACGCTAAGTCATAACAAGTCTTTGGGTACGGCAACTTAAGGCTAAGACTTTTCTTTATCTTCCGGTCTTTTACACAGCCCGGACAGTATATCGAATAATATTATTTCAATTCTTACCAAAGCAAACACTGTCTTTGCAAATGCGATCTTTAACTTTCCGGCTTTAAGATAATGCTTAAAGTAATAAAGTACGCTCTCTTCCCTTAATCTTTGTCTGCTTAAAAGCTTGTGAAAGCTTTTACTTATGCTTTGTGAATGTGCGTGTATATAAGAATATCTTGTAAGGAGCACCGTTTTATAGGCTCTTTGTTTTAATTTAAATCCCAGTACGGCTTCCTCCTGGTACAAGAATATATTCTCGTCATAGCCGCCCGCTTCTAGTACTTTTTTAATATCGACCATAAGCAAGGATCCTGCTACGGCATCTACGAAGGCTATAGCCTTTCTGTAATGCTTTCTGTTATAATGCAAAAGATTCACAAAAAGTCTTCTGCTTACAGGACAGCACTCTGTAAGTTCTTTTATAAAGCTCCTGCACGGAAATCCCAGCGTAAGACTTAGTACTCTGTCTTTGAATGCAGGTGTTTTTTTTGCTTTTAATCTCATGACCGGAGCCGCTGCTGCAAGGTCTTTTATTTTATCAAAGCTTTTTCTCAGTTTTGATATCACCACATCCTCTATAACAGTGTCCGGATTGGCTATCAATGCATAGCTTGCTCCAAGCTTCTTATAGGCATAGCAAAGACCCAGGTTATTGCCTGCGCCGTAACCTAGGTTTTCTTTTGCCTTTATAAGTAACACCTCTTGAGACTCATACGCCGAAAGTCTCTCCGAAGAATCATCCGTAGAGGCGTTATCCACCACTATGAGCTTGTCCAAACTTTTACAGGTCTTAAGACGTTCTATCGCATCTATAGTGGTATCCGCATCATTGTAATTTAATAAAACAGCTACTGTATCCATATTGTTATCTATAAAGCCTTTTTATATATTCATCCGATATTTTTATCCTGAGTTTCGGGCAGAACAAGGTCATTACATTCATAAGGTGATAAAGTCCGAGGTAGAGCCTCGATCTTGTCTTTAAGCTTATGCCCCTCCAGGGAGTTTTATTTTGATAGCTTTTGTATAACTTTTTGTAAGGGTTGAGATTCCCCTCATACCAGGGTCTTTCATCTCCGGCAAAATGCAATATCACCGGATCTTTTTTTGCACTTTGATATACCTTTTCAGGTATTATCCCGTAAGAAGGAGAATAGTTTATCAAGGCTTTATATGACCAATACCTGTAATTGGCAAAAAAGTTATATCTGGGTGACAGTACCTTTATATGGTGACAGAGTGCACCGTTAATAGCGTCCTGATCTGAAAATACCGTACTTTCTTTTATGTTATCGTAATAAGCCAGTATTCTCTTCCTGAACTTTTTCTCTCTGTATTTATTCAAGTCTATGAGCAGCACTCCGGAATTAAAATACATTTGACGAACATCTATACCTATGCTTTTCTTGACCTTTATATTGATAGTCGGTTCCGGTACCGCTCCTATCGTCTTTTCCCCAAGATCGGCAAAGAAAAGCTTTTGCAGGCTTTTAAGTACCAGAGTATCACAGTCTATATATAAGACTCTTTTAACATCCTCCGGTAAAAGTTCATCCGCAAAAAGTCTTGCCATTACCGATATATCGAATTTATTTTCAACAAAGTCGAGTTCTTTTTTTTGTCTTATATCCTCGAAGTTTATTATATTGATACTTCTTTGAAAGTATCCTGCCAGATCTTCAAGTAACTTTACAGAGCCTTCACTTATACCTGTCTGTATAATGTATACATCAAGTATATCCGCATCCTTATTATTTCATACAGCGAATACAGTGATGTGCCCAAAATACTTACATATGCTTCATTAGCTACATAAACTATATTCAAAATCCGTTTCTCCTAATAGAACAATCTGTTTACCGCACTGAAAAGCCCCCTTAAGGATGCTCTGGTAATATTGCTTGATATACCCACACCGTAGGTCACATTGCCGCTCTTTACATCCACAAGATGTATGTATGCGGCAGCCTGTGCGTTAGCTCCCGACTTCAAAGCATGCTCGGTATAATCAAGTACCTTTATCTCTATTCCAAGGCTTTCTTCAAGACCCTTAACGGCTGCATCTATAGGACCGTTACCGATTGCCTCGAAGCTTTTTTCGATGCCGTTTTGTCTGTAAACGATCTTAACGCTGCTGACACTTTCAAGATCGTCTCCGCTTTCCACAACATCACATCTTACGAAGTGTACAGGTTCTTTTCTGTCTATATAATTAGCCTTAAATGTATTAAATATCTGTTCCGGTGTTACCTCACCCCGGTTTTCTGATAATTCCTGTATCATATCTGCGAATTCCTTGTGCATACCCTTAGGAAGCTTATATCCGAAGAAGCTGTCAAGTATGAAGGCAACTCCGCCCTTTCCTGATTGTGAATTGATCCTTACCACAGGCTCGTACTGTCTTCCTATATCTGCCCGGATCTATAGGCAGGTAAGGCACCTCCCAATACGGATTCTCACTTTCTCTCATAGCCTGAAGTCCTTTGTTGATCGCATCCTGGTGTGATCCGGAGAATGCCGTAAATACAAGCTGTCCCGCATAGGGGTGCCTTGGATCGACCTTCATCTTTGTACATCTTTCGTATACTTCGTTGATCTCTTTTACATTGCTTAATTGAAGCTTGGGATCTATGCCCTGCGAATAAAGGTTGTAAGCTATGGTAAGTATATCAACGTTACCTGTACGCTCTCCGTTCCCCATAAGAGTACCCTCTACTCTCTCTATACCTGCAAGCATCGCAAGCTCGCTGGCTGCGACACCTGTTCCTCTGTCATTATGTGTATGTACGCTAAGTATTATGCTTTCTCTGTTGTCAAGATTCTTACTCATCCACTCAACACGGTCCGCATATACATTAGGTGTCGTCATCTCAACAGTTGCCGGAAGATTGATTATTATTTTATTCTCAGGTGTTGCTCCCCATCTTTTTACAACTGCATTACATACTTCAAGTGCATAGTCAAGCTCGGTACCGGTAAAGCTTTCCGGAGAGTATTCCAATACCACCTCTCCTTTATGCCCTTGCATATATTTCTTGACCATATCCACACCGTCAAGGGCTATTTGTTTGATTTCTTCCCTGTCTTTGTTAAATACTACCTTTCTTTGTAGAGTGGAAGTGGAGTTGTATATATGGACTATGCTTTTTTTGATACCTTCTAAAGACTCGAATGTCCTTTGTATAAGGTGCTCTCTGCATTGGCACAAAACCTGTACGCTGACATCATCCGGTATAAGTTTTTCTTAAGTGCAGTTGTCTTAAAAAGTCGAATTCTATCTGTGAAGCAGCCGGAAAACCTACTTCTATCTCCTTAAATCCGAGCTTTACCAACAGCTTAAAAAACTCTATCTTTTCCTCGACCGCCATAGGCTCAACCAAAGCTTGATTACCGTCTCTTAAGTCTACCGAACACCATATCGGAGCTTTTTCTATAATGTTATTCGGCCAGGTCCTTTCTTTAAAATCAACTACCTCCGCTCTTTTATACCTTCCTAAATTATACATAGTCCATTCCCTCCTTAGAACAAAAACTTATAGCTTACACGGAAACTGTTTAGATATCAAAAAATTCATATATTGATATCTAAACAGATCCGTCTACAACAACAATTCTCTTTTTTGCATTACATCTACCACTTTTTCTATGCAGTCATTACATATATCCTCGGTCTTTGCCTCTACCATGATCCTTATCAAAGGCTCGGTTCCGCTCGGTCTTAGCAGTATTCTTCCGTCATCGCCGAGTTCTCCGGTTATTTTGTCTACTATATTTTTTACCTGTGCGTCATCTCCCGCCTCTTGTTTATCCTTGACTTTTACATTTTTAAGGATCTGTGGATATATTACCAGGTCTTTTGTCAGATTTTTAAGACTTTCTTTTTTCTCAAGTAATACTTCCATGATCTTAAGTGAGGTAAGTATACCGTCTCCGGTACTTGCATGCTTGCTGAATATTATATGACCCGATTGTTCACCGCCGAGATTATGTCCGTTTTTGAGCATATTTTCATAGACATACTTATCTCCAACGTCAGTCTTTTCATAATTGATGCCCTCTTTATCAAATGCCTTGTAAAGTCCGAGGTTTGACATAACGGTGGTCACTACGGTATCGTTGCTGAGATACCCTCTTTCCTTCATGTATTTACCGCATACATAAAGTATAGCGTCACCGTCAACTATATTACCGTCTTCGTCTACAGCAAGGCATCTGTCCGCATCTCCGTCATAGGCAAAACCTATATCGCACTTTTCTTTTTTAACAAGTTCGCACAGACTTGCCATGTGTGTGGAACCGCAATTTACGTTGATATTGGTTCCGTCGGGCTTATTGTTTATGACCAAAGTCTCCGCTCCGAGTGCGTCAAATACACTTTTTGCTATGGTAAATGCCGCTCCGTTGGCACAGTCAAGTGCCACCTTTTTAGACTTGAATGATTTGGTGGCTATGGAGATAAGATAGCCTATGTATCTGTTTCTTCCTGCCGCATAGTCTACCGTCTTTCCTACATTCTCCCTTGTAGCAAAAGCAAGCTCCGGGATCTTGCCGTCTATATAGTCTTCTATCTGAAGTATAACATCTTCTTCCATCTTCTCGCCGTTGGAATTAAGCAACTTTATTCCGTTATCATAATAAGGATTATGGCTTGCGCTTATCATTATACCTGCCGAGAATCCTTCCGTCCTTACCACATAAGATACACTGGGTGTCGTAGTTACATGCAACAGATACACATCCGCACCTGAGGCTGTAAGTCCGGCTACCAAAGAATATTCGAACATATAGCTTGAGCGTCTGGTATCTTTACCTATCACTACCGTACATCTCTCGCCTTCTTTAAGTTCTGTGAATAATACCATGCTATAAATCTTCCTACCTTATATGCATGTTCAACTGTCAAGTTAACGTTGGTCTCTCCTCTGAATCCGTCCGTTCCGAAATATTTTCCCATGATGACCCCTCCATTTCTGTTGCTCATCTTTGCAAATTTGCCTTTGACGAAGGTGAGTAACCTTTTTGAATCTTAGTTTTTATAACTTTTGCAATTCTTCTATATATCTTCTTGTTGCATCCTGCCAGCTTGGCAGTCTCTTAAATCCCATCTCATCAAGTTTTGACTTTTCCATACGGCTGTTTGCCGGTCTTTTTGCCTTTGCCGGATATGCGGATGAGTCAACAGGCTTGACATCTATCTCAACTCCTGCCACTTTGAATATCTCTTTGGCAAATTCATACCATGAACAGTACCCCTCGTTGGTCGCATGATATCTTCCGTACTTATCTGTCTGTATCATTGATACCAAAAGCTTACTGAGATCAGCCGTATATGTCGGAGATCCTATCTGGTCGTCCACTACGGTCAAGGAATCTCTTTCTTTTGCAAGCTTTAGCATGGTCTTTATAAAGTTATGTCCGGCTATCCCGAATACCCAGGCAATCCTTACTATGAAGTATTTGTCACTAAGCTTTTCCACAAAAAGTTCGCCCTCATACTTGGTCTTTCCGTATACATTGAGCGGTTCTCTTTCATCATCCGGCTCCCAGGGTCTTTCGCCCTGTCCGTTAAATACATAGTCCGTACTTATATACATAAGTTTCATATCGAACTTTTTACAGGCTAAAGCTATATTCTCGGTTCCCAGGGCATTGATATTATAAGAAAGCTCCTGCTCGTCTTCAGCCTTATCGACCGCAGTATAAGCCGCACAGTGTATAACAGCGTCTATTCTTTTCTCGGCATTTGCCTTTTCAAAGAATTCTTCACAAGCTTTTTTATCTACTATATCAAGCTCTTCTCTGTCTATACCTACAGCTTCAATATTATTGGCATTAAGTTGTTCCATCACATCCGTACCGAGCTGCCCCTTAGCCCCTGTTACTAAAACTCTCATTTTGATCTCCTATCTTTATAAATGATAGGGGCTGTCAAAAGTCTTAACTAAGCGATTAAAACTTCCGACAGCACCCCTCTCCCATCCTTTTATAATACTCAAAATAATAAATGCCTTTATTATCCCAAAATATCACACCTGCATTTCTTAATGTAAGCATTTTAGCACAACATATACTTATCTGACTATATTTTTAAAAAAATCTTTATACTCTCGCAATCATTTCTCCGTATCTGTCCTTTGCCATCTCTAAAAACTCTTCGACTTCTTCAAGTGTCGGCATATCTTCACTTATACTTCTGCTCGGAACAAGTATTGCCGCATGGGCACTTCCCATCTCCATAGCATCTATGATGTCCGCTCCGGCTAAAAGTCCGTTGATAAAGGAAACTATATAACCGTCTCCTCCGCCCAGTCCCTTAAGGTTATCGACCGGGAAAGGCTTTATAAAGAAACTTTCGCCTTTATCGGTGTAGCTTGCAAAACCCTCGTCGCCTTGCTTTATGCTTATTAGTTTTGCCCCTTGTAAAATCCGGTGTTTTGCACTGTCTTCATCACTTCCCGAAAGACCGGTCAGACTTTCCATAAGATCGTATTCATCTCTCAGACCTATGATAATATCGCTCTTATCCGCCGCAAGAGAGTAATATTTTGCGACCTCTTTATCATCCTCCCAACTGTGCGCTCTGTAATCAAGGTTAAATATTATCACTGTATTTGATTTTTTTGCTATCTCCAGTGCCTTAAGTGTCGCTTCTCTTGATGGTGATGCCGCCAGTGCCGTACCCGATACCAACAAGGCTTTGGATGACTTTATATATTCTTCATCTATATCGCTTTCATCAAGACTGAGATCGGCAGCCTTATTTCTGTACATGATCAGATTATTGCCCTTGCCCTCAAGTACTTCACTGAAAGCGATACTGATCTTTTCTCCGTTCTTTGCCCTTGATATATGTGAGATATCGATATTTCTTTTTCAAGACCTTTTAATACAAAGTTACCGAGACTGTCATCGGATACCTTACCTATAAATCCGACCTTCCTTCCCAGTCTTGCCATACCTATGGCTATATTTGCCGGAGAGCCTCCTATATACTTCTTAAATGTTGTACACTCGTCAAGTGTCTTAAAAAAGTCGGTGGGTATCATATCTATGGATGCCCTTCCCAAAATGATCATATCAAGCTTTCTGTTGTTATTAAATTCTATGTGATTCATATTTTTTCCTCATTCTTTGACCTGTAGAAGTTTATGTGTGATCTCGATCTTTATCAGATCCTTTTAAACTATGCGACTTTATATATCAGTACATGCGATCTTTTTAATATACAGTTGCATAGACCAATGATCGCAACTTTAATTTTGTAAATATGTCCCAACAGTTTCTTTCGTCAGTATATCAGATCTTTCTTAAGATCAACTTAAAAGGAGACTTTAACTCAAGTCTCCCCATATCTGTAAGCAAATATTCTACAGCTCTATACCTTTTCTTGCGGACAGTCCCATATCATAAGGATGTCTGATTTTGGTCATATTGGTAATATAAGCTGCAAGTTCTCTTATTTCATCCGGAGCATCTCTTCCGGTAAGCACCACTTCGAGTTTTTCAGGCTTATTTCTTAAGAATTCCAAAGCCGGTGCCTTTTCTATCATATCGTAGTTGTAAGCTGCCATAAACTCGTCCATAATAAGCAGGTCCTTATCCTGTGCAGCCGCTACCACTTTATTGAAATATTCCTGATGATCCTTTTTATTTTGTGCTACTTCTTCTTCCGTCATATATTTGATAAACTTGATTTTATGAGGATATGAAATTATTTCTATATTATCTGATTTCTCGAGTACATTGAGTTCTCCGGTCCTGTCATCTTTAAGAAACTGGCATATAAGCACTTTAAGTCCGGTTCCGGCAGCCCTTGCCGCAAGTCCCATAGAAGCTGTGGTCTTACCCTTTCCGTCCCCTGTATATATATGTATAACACCTTTTTTTAACGGCATATAAACCTCCTTAGGTCAATATATTTTATTATTTTATAAGATCGGTATTATTGTTCCGAGATAAGTACCGATAAGTTTTTTTCTGTTGATAAACAACCTTTTATCAAAAACGTTCAGATGATTTTGACAGTATCATTATACTGTAATTACAATGCTTTGTTAAGTAAAAAAGATCGTTTATTTATTAATTAAGTTTGACTTGGGAAATAAATTCCGATTTGTCGGGGAGTTAGCAACGTAAACAGATAAAATTCGTTGATAAAAAACACCTTATAATTCAATCATACACGCAACTCTTTTTCAAAGCTTCGACAAATTCACACAGACTGCGGAACTCGTGTGCTCGCCTACTCCGTGGCGAGCTTCACTCGAACAGTCCTCGTCTGTGGAATTTGTACCTTGCTTTATCAAAAGAGTTAACCGCTACAAAGATTGAATTATAAGGTGTTTTTATCTTCCGCTACGTTACCGTTACAACGGGTATAAATAATGCAAGCTGTTAGTGATGGATCATTTAGAATTGTTTACGTTGCTAAGGGGGAGAGGAGGGGGATGCGGGAGCGACTTTTATTCCGAACTTAAAAATAGTCTTTCCCCTACAACATGTTTTCCCGAATAATTCAGCAAAATTACAGACTTAAAAGTAATCTTTGCTTTATCGTAATTTGTTTATCACATAAACCGTTACAAACATATCTTGCCTTGGACACGCTCTCTAACTAAAGTCTCGCAGCGATACTAAGCTTTCCCTTCGCCTTGCAGCTCGGTAAAGCAAGTACCGGCGGTCTCAGATTGTCCTTGGCAAGATAGTTTAACGGTTTATGTGCCTAAGGTACCGGAGGAGGGGAAGAGGTGTAGGCACACTTTTGTCTAATGCCACATCCCCTATGGAAACGACTGTTTTTAAGATTTGAATAAAAGTCTCTGCAACACCTCACCTCTGCCTCCCCTTAGCAACATAAACAATAGACATGTATCTACTCCAAACTCTTATACAGCTACCCCTTGCGGGCTGGGGTTAAAGAAACACTCCCTATTTCAATCTTGTAGCGTTTAGTACTGCTAATAAAGTGAGTTACAAATTGTACAGACGAGGATGTCCAAAGCGTCAGCTCGCCGCCTTTGGCGAGCGAGCAAGCGAGTTCCGCAGTCTGTACTAAATTTGTCGAAACTTTATTAACAGTACTGCGGGTATGATTGAAATAGGGAGTGTTTCTGTTTAATTCCTGACTTACAATTGATCTTGTTATTGTTTATGTTGCTGTCAAATTGTTTACGTTGCTAACTCCCCGATAAATCGAAGTTTTATCAACAGTGCGGTGAATATAATTGATATGCTGATAGTTTCCGACATATATTTTATTACATACTTTTCTTTAGTATATCTATTACCTCTTCTTTAGTCAGTTCCTTATAGCCTCTGTTTAATATAATAGTTGAGTTTGCTATAGCCTCTATCATATCGTCACTTACTCCGAGTTCTTTAAGGCTCATTGTCAGTCCGAGTTTCTTCATCCACTCTTCCATAGCAAGCAGTCCTTCTTTAGCTACTTCTTCGTCACTTTTACCTGCATCATTTATCGACCATACTTCTTTTGCAAATCTTTTGAATTTCTTTAAGCCGTATGGCAGTATATGACGATAGTACGGCAGTGATACCGCTGAAAGTGTCATTCCATGAGTCTCATCGGTATAAACTCCTACTGCATGTCCGAACTTATGTACCATCCAGTCTCCGCTTTTTCCCGATGCTATAAGTGTATTGAGTGCCCATGTGGCAGACCACATGATGTTGGATCTTGCCTCATAGTTTTGAGGGTCTTCCACAGCTATCAATGAGGAGTGGATCACCGACTTCATAAGTCCCTCAGCAATATAGTCGCTCGTATTGTCATCTTCTCCGGAAAAATATTGTTCGCAAATATGACTGAATATATCGTAAATACCTGCTATCATCTGCTTTTTGGGAAGTGTAAGTGTAAACATGGGGTTAAGTATTGAAAACTTCGGATATACCTCTTCTCCAAACACATGACCTATTTTTAAGTGCGCTTCATGATTGGTGATCACCGATCCTGAGTTCATTTCAGAACCGGTGCCTGCCATAGTCAGTATGCATCCCACGGGAACTACCTTACAGCTTGTTTCTTCGTTGCGCATATAATACTTATCCCAAGGGTCTTCTTCGCAATGCACGGATGCGGCGAGTGCTTTTGCATAATCACAGCAGGATCCGCCTCCTACCGCAAGTAACAGATCTGCCTTTCCTTCTCTTGCAAGTTTTACTCCTTCACGCAGTTTATCAATCGTCGGGTTTGGCATAACGCCCGCATCTTCTATGATTTCCTTACCGTTTTCCTTTAGTATTCTCACCACTTCATCATAGATGCCGCTTTTTTTGATAGAACCTCCGCCATAGATCAATTGAACGTTCTTTCCGTATTTTGGAAGTTCCTCATTAAGATATTTCAAAGAATCATCACCGAAATAAAGTTTTGTTTTATTTACATAACTGAAATTACCGAGCATATTTTATTCCCCTCTCGTCTTGTATAGTAGTAGTTTTAACAGACCCTCTACAAGGTCTTTACAATTACTTTTATCTTTTTATAAGGATCGTTCAATAATACTCCGACTGCTACAGTATTGAAAACCTTATCGGCACTGTATAAAAGTGACTTTTATTCTATAGAGGTATATTATTATCATGATCTTTACAATGACAATATAATACGGTTTTGATATTGTATCAATGCTTTTAAGATTATTTTTATTACTTTGTACCATGCTTGCAAACGTAATATTTTATCCGACAGTAAAAAGCTTTATCTTATAAACTTTCAAGACCGGTCGGTATAAGGGCAATATTTGATCCCTAAATTAATTATCTATACACTTTTCATGCATTTATGCTATACTGTAGCAATATACTACATTGATTTATAAAGGGGATTCTATTATGAAATTAACTACTCTCAGAGAGATATTCACAAATTCCTCAAGCTTTTTAGACAAGGAAGTGTCTATAGGCGGATGGGTAAGGAGCAACAGAGACTCCAAGGCTTTCGGTTTTCTTATGATAAGTGACGGTACTTATTTCGAACAGATACAGATCGTATATCATGACAGTTTAAGCAATTTTTCGGAAATAACCAAGGTAAATGTAGGAGCTGCCCTTGTTATTAAAGGCAAACTGGTGGCAACTCCAAATGCAAAGCAGGCTTTTGAGATACAGGCAACTAAAATCACCGTAGAGGGTGCTTCATCATCTGACTATCCGTTACAAAAGAAAAGACATACTCTTGAATATCTCAGAAGTATACAACACTTAAGACCCAGAACCAATACATTCCAGGCAGTATACAGAGTTCGTTCTCTTATAGCATTTGCTATACACGAATTTTTCAGATCAAAGGACTTTATATATGTTCATACTCCTATTATCACCGGCAGTGATACCGAGGGTGCGGGAGAGATGTTCAAAGTTACCACTCTTCCTTTAGACAACTGCCTCGGTGAAGACGGCAAGGTTGATTATTCCAAGGACTTCTTCGGCAAGGAGACTTCTCTTACCGTAAGCGGTCAGCTATGCGGAGAGGTATTTGCTCAGGCTTTCAGGAATATTTATACTTTCGGACCTACTTTCCGTGCGGAGAATTCCAATACAACAAGGCATGCGGCTGAGTTCTGGATGATAGAGCCCGAGATGGCATTCGCCGATCTTACCGACAACATGGACGTAGCCGAGGATATGTTAAAATACATCATACGCTATGTTCTTGCCAATGCTCCCGAAGAACTTGCTTTCTTTAATGAATTCGTTGATAAGGGGCTTTTGGAAAGACTCGAGCATGTATCAAATTCTTCTTTTGGCAGAATAACATATACCGAGGCTGTTGAGATACTTGAAAAGAACAATGCCAACTTCGAGTACAAGGTTTCATGGGGTTGCGATCTTCAGACAGAGCACGAGAGATATTTGACCGAAGAGGTATTTAAGAAACCCTATATTCGTGACCGACTATCCTAAGGAGATCAAGGCATTTTACATGAAGCTTAACGAGGATCAAAAAACCGTTGCGGCTATGGACTGCCTGGTTCCCGGCATAGGCGAGATCATCGGAGGAAGCCAGCGTGAAGACGATTACGAAAAGCTGGTAAAACGTATCGAAGAACTCGGAATGAGGGCTGAAGATTACGACTTCTATCTCGATCTTAGAAAATACGGCTCAACAAGACATTCAGGCTTCGGTCTTGGATTTGAAAGATGCGTGATGTACCTTACAGGTATGGGCAATATCCGTGACGTACTTCCGTTCCCAAGGACCGTAGGAACTTGTGAATTCTAATCAGTTTAATAAAAACCGATAGCGTCTTTAATGTTTTATAGCAAATTTATCTTAAAAATTTGTTTCTTAATGAAAGGACTTTGTTTATGAAGTTTATACATACTGGAGATATACACTACGGTATGCGACCCGATGTTTCAAAACCTTGGGCTAAGGAAAGATATACGGCTGTAAAAGAAGTATTGTATAAAATTGTAGATGAATGTAAAAAAAGGCAGGTCGACTGCCTTTTTATATCCGGTGATCTTTTTCACAAACAGCCTCTTAACAGGGATCTGACAGAGATAAATTATCTCTTTGCCACGATACCTCATACCAGAGTTGTGATCATATCCGGAAATCATGACAGAATTACCGCAAGATCCAATATATGCGACTTTTCCTGGGCTGAGAATGTGTATTATATAACCTCCGATGAGATGCAGGGTATTTATTTTGCCGATATCAATACCGAGGTATTCGGATTTTCATACCATTCCAAAGAACTTAAGGATAGGATACTGGACGGTATCATCGCACCCTCAAGCAATCGCATACACATACTTATGGCTCACGGCGGCGATAACCTTCACCTACCATTTGACAAAGATGAGCTTTTGGGCAGCGGTTTCAGTTATATAGCACTGGGACATTCACATAAACCCGAAGTATTCGGTTCCAACCATATGGTTTATTGCGGTTCTCCGGAGCCTTTGAATATCAATGAGATCGGTGCACACGGTTGCTTTTACGGTGAGATATCGGAGTTTTCCAAACAAGTATCTTTACTTGAATTTATTCCTATAGCGGATACGGAATATATACCGCTTGTTATCAATGTTAATAAGACTACAACTAATGCGGAACTTATTAAAAGCATAAGCGAGGAGATACTAAGACGTGGAACTCGTCATATTTATAAGCTCACTATACTCGGAAGCAAAAACCCCGGCGTAGATTTTGACCTGGATAGCCTCCATGATAACTTCCGTATCGCAAGAATCATAGATGATTCCGAACCTCTTTATGATTTTGCAAAACTTTTCAGCGAACATTCCAATGATATGATAGGATTTTTTATAAAAGAACTTAACAGAGAGAATATATCAAAACTTGATAAAAAAGCTTTGAATCACGGTGTATCAGCCTTACTCAAGACTATCGAAAAAGGAGTATAGAATATGAGAATTTTAGAACTTCATATAAATAGTTTCGGTAAGCTTAAAAATACACACATTAATTTTTCAGATAAGCTCAATATCGTATACGGTCATAATGAAGCCGGCAAATCAACTGTACACAGTTTTATAAAAGCCATGCTTTTCGGTATGGATCGTTCAAAGGGCAGGGTGCATAAAAATGATGCATGGGCAAGATATTCGCCCTGGAACGCCCCTGATGATTACTCCGGCAGTATGAGAGTCGGCTATAAAGAAAGCATATATCGTATAGACAGAGACTTCAGAAGACATGCAAAAGAACCCTTGCTTCTCATCAATGAGAGCAACGGCAAGAAAATAAATTCTCCTCAGGATTTTATTAACAGTAATTTTCTTAATAATATGTCTTTACTCGCCTACGACAATACCGTGAGTATAGGACAGCTAAAAAGCAGTACAGATCATGATATGGCAATTGAACTTAAGAATTACATCGCCAACATGAACAGTTCCGAAACCCTGTTATCAACATAGAAAAAAAGCTATGGATATTCTTAAAAAGGGAAAGAAGGATCTATGCCTCAAAGATAGTGCCCGAGGCGAGTAAAGATTACGCCGCCAACCTAAGTGCTGTAAGAAACATAGAAAATAACCTTAACATGCCTAAAGATGCTGCCAAAACACAAAATGTTTTAGCCGATAAACAAAGGCTTGATGCACAGAGTTCAAAGCTTGAGCATGCTAAAGAAGAGCTTATTGCCAAGATCTCCGCAAATAAACAGCAAATTTTTGATAAATCGATAAGTCAGGCTTCCGATATAAAGGAGCTTAAGGAAGAGGCACAGGAATTATTTGCAACTTATAATACTCTCATATCAAACAACAAGGCTGATATGTACAGATTTGCTTCTATCATTTCCTGGATACTTGCGGCAATATTTGCGGTTTTTTTCGGCTATATGTATTTATTCAATAAACTTACTCAGCTCAGTTCTCACATGTCATCTTCCCATACCATTACTATGGTGTTTTTGGGTATAGCCTTTATAATAGCCTTGGTATCTGCTCTTATGTGTACCTTTGCAAACCATAATGATAAGAAAAATCTTCAAAGGTGTCTGAACGATCTGTATGAACTGCTTAATATACATTCGAGAGCTTCCATAGAGCCCGGGATAAAGGGATTTAACTCAAAGATGGATAAGCTTTCGGCAGTGCTTGATGAGATAGAAGCAGATAATCAAAAACTCGAGACATTGAATAAAGACCTGGCAGAGTTAAATGCAAAAAAACAGACGACGGTAAGCAGTATGGTAAGCAGTGAACGCTTAGCCTGGGAACAGGAGAAAGAGCTTGAACAACTTGCGGAACTTAGCGATGAGAACGAGGCGCTCAAAGCCGTGATAGAAGAAAATGAACGATTACAGTTTGAAATCGACGCTCTTGATATATCTATAGAAACTATGGATCATTTATCTTCTACCATAAAAGACTCTTTCGGTATGTATCTTAATAAAGAAGCTTCCGCATTTATAAAGGAATTACGGGAGGTGTATACAGTTCCGTGTCCATAGATGAGAATCTGGACATAGCCTTAAATACAAGGTCTAAACTTATACCTATGAATCAGATGAGCAGTGCTACCATAGACCAGATCTATCTTGCCCTCAGAATGGCTACCGCCAAATTAATGAATAAAGATAAGCTTCCTCTGTTTTTGGATGACAGTTTTGTAAACTACGATAATAAAAGACTTAAGACCGTACTTGATTATCTCTATAAAAACTACAGGTCTCAAATCATTATATTTACCTGCCATACCAGAGAAGGGGATACTCTGCGCTCAATGGGTGCAAAATTTAATATGATAAATATGTAAACTTAAGGGGCTTGACCGGAAATATATTATCAAGATCTGTTTTTACTGCTGTCTGATATATTATCTTCCGGGTGGGAGCCCCTTAAGTTTTTCTGTATACGGTTATCTTTTTAACAAAGCCGCTATTCTTAAGCTGTTTTTTAGATATTATATTTTGCTAAATACATATTTCAGATCTGCTATTTCGATCTCATTGCCTATAATGAGTTTTGCTGTCTCCTCATTATCAAGAAGTCTTCCGTCAAGTTTAGTTCCGTTAAGCGAATTAAGATCTCTGACGCTAAATTCCTCCTCCCTGTCCTTATCTATACGAAGATGCAGGCGACTCACCTTATCGTTTTTTAGGATATGATCGCATATCCTCTCCTGCTTTCCTATTATAAAGGGGGAAATAAGGCAGTTTTATATCTTCCGTTGACTTATCCTTGGATATGAGTATATAACGTACTTCTTTGTCCGTATCTTCACTAAGTAACAGTGTATGGGTATATGGCATATCCTCGTAAGTTTCTCTGCTTTTTTCACAGGTCTTTGTATTAAATAATTCCATCCACTCATCTTTTTCTTTATCACACTCTTCCTCTACATCCTCATAGCCGTTTTTTTCTTCTTTTTGACTTGTTTTATAAGATCTTTCGCTATCCGGTATCGGGGCTTTATTTTGGGATCTTTTGTTTTTTTCTTTTTTTATTTTGAATAAGGACTTGATACTGAAGCTTTTAGCCTTATCTTTCTTTTTATTTTCAAATATCTCCTCTTTATCGTATTCGTACATACCTTCTTTCGTACCGTCCGCATCCGATACTTTTAATATGGTGGCTTTTTCTGTATTTTTATTATATATATTCATAATATTCACCAAATCATTGAGCACACAGCTATCTTTACAGCTTTCTTGATACAGACGGTAAACCTGTTCGAATCCTTCACGATCGTTTTGATCAAACCTTGACAGGAGCTGTTCAAACATATATGACAGTTTGTTATCGCTTATTTCTTTGGCACAGGGCAAATAGCAAAATACCGGATCCAGACTTTTTGGATCTGCGTATATGTAGTCTATGTTAAGCAAGAGTCCTTTGCTCTCAAGGAGGAATCTTTCCATATTGGATATGGTTTTTATAATCCCGAATATTATTTTTTTAATATCCTCCATGCCTATTCCTTTGTCTTTATATATATCGGAAAGTGATCGTTTTGAAGTAATATCATAATAAAATACTTCTTTTTCTCCCTCTTTGCACAACTTTAATTTCATAAGACCGGCAATATAATTATTCTCCAGCATCTTAAATTCATATTGCTTTGTATCCGGCTTTATGTCACTCTCATCTTCAAAACTTATTAACATATAATTGTTTTTCATATCTCTTTTATATTCAGTCTTTAATTGATTCATATCTATTCTCCGCAAGAGTATTAAGTCTCATAAAATCCTCCGGTCTGTATCTGCCCGTACTTATATATGTTTGATAGTCTCCTTGTTTAAGCATGACCGATACCTCCTTGTTCCCCTGATCAATACTTAAAAAAGCATTGGAGAACTTTGAACTTATATTTTTATAAGCCATTCCCTCCGTTGTTATACTCTCCTTATTATAAGTGTCTTTTTTGTACTCTTCGTCTGTATAAAGCATCTGCTCCTGCGCCGTATGAGCGACAAAATTAAGCAAAACTCTTGTTTCTTCTCTATACGCCGTAATAATTATTGTCGACAACGCAAATAAAGTGATTGCCAGTACGTAACTTACTTCTATGGTATAGCTTGCCTTTAATCTTTTCATATCCGCTCCTTAGGTAAACAATACATAGCCTGCCACCGGAAAGGCAAATACAAGCATGGGAAGAACTTTATTCTTGCTGCTTACTCTATTGATAAAATCTACGGTTATTATATAAAGAGCCGCTACAGATACTATTATCAATGTGCATAAAAGTATTTTGATATTTGCACTAAAGCCCAGTCCTATACCCGTTATTATAAAAAAATGTGCATCCCCTTCGCCTACATTAAGCCCAAGTCTTGATGCTGCCAAAAGCCCCGCACCTATAGAAGCACCCATTATTATATCCATCAAGGCAAGCTCTTTTGATAAGGCGGCAAGATATAAATAAAACAAAAGCTCGCAAATATACATCAGAACATATACTCTTATGTCTATGCTTTTGTATTTAAGATCTTCATAGGCACATACACTTACAAAAACAAATAATATTATTTTCCCTATCATATAATCAGCTATCATTAATGTCCTCCACCGCAATAAGAACATGCCCCCATATGCTCTACTGCTGATTTTTTTACTGTTTTTACATAAGCATTCATAGCACTGCAATTTCTCCTACTATGATAACTTGTTCCCGAAGGCAGTATATATACCGTACCTGCTGCCGACTTACCGCACCTTGCACAGGCATGGTATTTGCTCCACGGCTGTTTCTTAAACTTTTTATATCGGATAATGGTACGGCACTTATGTTATTATAAAGATAGTGGCAGGTAGCACTTAGATGATACCTTGTGGATGTCTTTCCTATGTAGACCGTTTGACTATCTTCATCTTCAATATCATCACCTGCACTTGTCCCTTCTCTTCCCACCCAAAGTCTGCGGCTGCTTACAGCTTCCCGTGATATGCTTCCGAGTCCGAGCACGGAAAAAGGGAGCTTGTATTTATAACTTATTTTCAGTGTTACTATATCGTCCTTTACGAGAAACTGCGAATCCGCAGTACTTATATCTGTTATATGTGTATCATTTACCAGTCTTTTTACATCCTGTATTACATATGGCAAGATCATAGCGGCAAATCCATCGCTTTCGCTTATTCCTCCTATATCTATCCTGCCCTTTGCCGCTCTTTCTTCATTTTTATTTAAGTCATCTTTTTTATCAAGATAATTGCTAAGATAAGCATTCATGCATATATCTTTATTGATACTTTCCGCTATCGCAAGCATCTTGCGGCTTGCATCAAGCATTTTAAAAGGCAACATGATGATAACAAGTGAAAATATAAATATACTCAGTGCAAACGCCGCTTCCACTGTTAAAGAAGCTTTTTTATATACTCTCTTAGATAAGCTTTTTGTTATATAAGTGCGTACTTGGAGAGTTGCCTTTTTTATTTTTTTAATAATATCATGCTTATAAGAGAGCATATAAAAATTCTCCTTTCCTACATCAGTAAGCACCTACAGCTTCTATATTAAGATCATAAAACGGTGCAAGAGATATAAGCTCCTTTCCTCCTACGGACAAATTACTGAAAACCCTGTGAGATCTTGCATGTATTTTTATCGTACTTGCATGTATCATTGATTCCATCTTAAATCCCGCATCTTTGACAGATATATTATTTTGTATCATATCCATCATCCTGTAATCTTTGTATCTTTGATCACTTGTCAAAAGCAAATATTTTATATAGGTCTCGTAATCCTGACCCTTTGTTTTTTCTTCCGTCAAAGGTAATATCCCTTCACCCGAAGCCATCATGCTGTCAAGGTCCAGTCTCCAGTCTTCCCCGTTCTTAAAAAACTCCGTTTTTTCCTTATTCAGTAAGGCTCTTATATCGGCTACGGACTCAGCCATAGACCAGACAGATATTATAAGGCTTCTTACAAGGCTTACAAGCTCCGGCATCCCCGCAGTTCCCACTATCGTTTGTGCAAGCTCGTTGATCTTAGCCATCTTATTATCATCGTTTATTATGTGCATGTAATTAAGACCTGCTCTTAAGTTCAAAAGTGCCGTCAATGTAGCCTTGAGATTATCTTCATCGCTATCAGACCCTGCGTATACATATTCCAGCTCATAGGCAAATTCTTTATCGACATCGTCGGTAAAGTCCGAAAAAAACCTTGTGCAGTATTCATTGATCAAAATGTCATCCTCGGATACGGCTTCATTTGCTGCCATATAGTCGATAGTTTCCGAGGGGGAAGAAAGACTTATCCACCCTGCCCAAAGACAGGCTTTTGCCGTCGGGAAGTACCGTACTTATAATATCCCCGGATACGAATTTCATCATACTTTCGAGTTTATCTTCCTGACTTTCATCTACTATTCCGTGAGCAGATTCTATAAAAGGTGTATTGATGTCACTGCAACTTGCCGCCAGGTCTTCCCAGTTATCTTCTATCTCATCCGCATCTTCGTCTTCATCAAGCTCGTTTATTCTCTCTATGATCTCATACTTTTCATTCATCTTAGCGGTATTTTCTTTTGCACTCTCTACCTTACTTATGATTTCGCTTTTTCTTTCTTTATCCTTTAGCGTATAGTTTGTGTAATCTGCTGCACCTTCTTCCAAAATATCTCTGCCTTCAGGTATCAATTTTTTTGACTCGCTGCTTACTTCACTTTGTGTAAGCATAAGTTCCTCATTAAATTTTTCAACATACTCTTCGTATGTTTTTAATTTGTTATCAAGCGAATTTACTTCATTTTCTATAATCGTAAGGTTTTCCAGGCATCCGGCACTGTCTCTGTTAGCTATACATTCCAAAAGCTCGGTCTTTGAACTTGATATTTTATTAAAGCTTTTTGTAATTCGCATAAGAGCTTTTTCTGCCTCAACCGCTTTGAGACTGTGATCCGCATAACGGAATGTAATATTTTGCATGATATTTGCCTGTTCTATATCATTTTTTATATTTAATAAAGTATCTGCCGAACTTAAAAGATCCTCAGTGTTATACTTCATATATTCATTTAACTGTTTTTTAAACCAAAATCCGGAATCGTCCGTGACCCTTTTTAGTTCACTGACCTCTGCCTTGGGATCGTCAATATTATATATATCCGAGTTATCAACATAATCCCTTAAGTATTTAAGATAGTCCTTAGCCACCCTTTCTTCATCCGCTCCCTCATATAATATGAGTCTGTAATTCTCCCATAATTCTTTATGAAAGTTACTGTACAAAGAATCCGTGGCGGCATCTGCCGCCGTCTGCAGGTAGTATCTTACCCCCGCAGTACGGGCAGATTCCAGTAAGGCAAATATCAGAGCACTGACACACACAAGTATCAAACTTAAAAATACGGTTATCGAACCTTTTTGCCTCATTAATACACTTCTCCCGACTGACTGTTGATCTCCTGAAAGACATTATCCAAAAGCTGTTTTATCTGTCTCTTAAATAAGATCACAAGCCCTATCAGGACTACCAGGATGAGCACTATCTCTATAACTCCTATTCCGTCTTCTTCTTTAATAAAAGATATGAATCGATTTTTTAATTTTGTCATACTTACCTCCCTTTAATTAATTATTTAAAAGCCATCATTGCAGGCAGCATTATAATGATAAGGACTACGATAAGCAGTAAAAGCAGTGGTAAAAGCAGCTTGGTACTCGCCTCTTCTCCCTGCCTTCTTGCAATATTGATCCTTTCTTCCCATGCACTTACCATCTCCACGCTTAATATCTGTTTTAGATTATTCACTCCCGATTTTCTGTTTTGATCGAGAAGGCTTGCCAATTTCATATATTGCTTTACGGCGCAACTTCTTCCGAAATCTTTATATACCTTGGACTCATGTACTCCGGTTTTAAGCTTGACCAAAGATCTTGACATTTCTTCATAGGCATATCTTTTTTCACCTTTCAGGCTCTCGTAGTCCTCAACTATCCTCTCCCATGCACTTCTTATAGATAGCCCCGCCCCTATAAATACCATCAATTTTGAAACTATCTCCGGATAATCCAAAAGCATCTGTTTTGCCCTGTACTCTCTCTTATCCTTAAGATCAGCCAAATCTTTCACATATAAAAGAACAGCTATTATAATTCCCATAATCCATATTATATGTATGTCCTTACTTTCTTCCTGTCTGTAGGAAAGTTTCTTTCCCTCAAAGCTTTCCGGTAATGTATATCCCTCTTTACTTATATTTTCCTTATCCGAAGCCTCAAGACTCGACATGAAATTTTTCAAGGTAAGTTCTTCTTTTGTATAAGATCTTGGAACAACTCTTATATTTATAAGGTACTGTGCTTGTCTTTCTCTGTCACTTAAGAACACTTTAAGTGCAGTATCCCTACCCTCTTTCAGATCTTCGTTATATACCGTACCCAAAGAATCTATAAGACTCGGATCTTCGGATATCCAAGATACGTATATACCGTATTCTTTAATACTATTTATCAGATCAAGATCTTGCGAGACCTCCTGTAGTGAAGGGTTTTTACCGAGTATCGCTGTCTCAAGTACCTGTACGCACTTTTCAAATACATCATCTATCTCCTCGTCACTGTATCTTCTGTGTGAGACCGGAAGCTCAACCAAGACCTCCTTATCCGTAAGACCGTCTACATATACTTCATAGCTTTTATTGTAAGCGGAATATCCGTCTCTTTTCACAAAATTATTATTGATAAAGGAGTCTTTGTCACTTTCATAATTTTTTGCGATCAAAAACAGTATAAAGCCCAGACTTATGCAAAATATTTGGGTTTTGTATTTCTTTAATGCCGCCTTATATTTGAAATCCGTAAAATATTTCATCTTATACCTCTATGTTAAGCAATCTGTCGGATATATATATTGCAAATATATATAATAAAAGACATAAAGTCATAGCCGCTTTTCCGATAAATGTCGTATACATAAGAGTGAAAAACCCCGGTGAGGTGGAATCTATATAAAGAATTATAAATATCGGAAATAAATTCATGATCTTTTGCTCAAATCTTTTTGCGGCAGTCAAGGTAACTATCTCTTCTTTGATCCTTATCTTGTCGTGGATGATATTTGCTGTATGATTGATTATGGATACAAGTTCTCCTCCACTTCGTTTCGCTATCTTAAGTACTCTTGCAAAGTTTTTTATATCCTCTATATGGCTTTTTTCTCCAAGCTCCTCAAAAGCCTTCTCTACAGGTATCCTCATATATATCCTATGCTGTATATACTCGAATTCTTTTATTATCGACACTTCTTTGTCATACAGAAGTCTTAATTCCGCAACAGACTCTTTGACCGCATTTTCTATGGAAAAGCCCGCACTTAATAAAGAAGCCAAAACAAGTATCGCTTCTTTAAACTCAGTTTCTAAGGTTTTCTTTCTTTTCTTAATAAGGGCTTTTTTACCGATCTTTGGATAAAATAGAGAAAGCGGACTCAGTAATAAGAATATATAGATATCTCTGTAGAATACATAAGATATGACACTTATAAATAAAAATGCAATGCCGGCTGACTTACACCATTCAAGCGGTGAATAATTATATACATTATAATCCTTCACCTGCAAATTTAAGTTTTGTCGTATTTCAAGTTCCGAAAGTTTTGTAAGCTCTCCCACGACCTTATCCATACGCCTTTCTTTTCGCTCTCTGAATTCATAGAGCGGATTAAGTTTGATCTCTCCATTTACAAAATCTCCTACTTCAACGATCGACAGCACCTTTCTGCTCTTATCCCTAAGTCTTGCCAGATGTACCATTATATCTATTGCACTCGAGATATGACTCCTTACTGCGGCAAGCGGCAGATCCGCAGCACTTAAAACCATTGTTTCCAGTCTTGACAGCATATCCTTCGGACTGTTGCCGTGTCCGGTTGAAAGCGATCCGTCATGTCCGGTATTCATAGCCTGAAGCATATCCAAAGCTTCCGCACCTCTTACCTCTCCCACGACTATTCTGGAGGGATTCATACGAAGAGAAGCCTTTATAAGATCTGCTATACTCACCTCGCCCTCACCTTGGATATTGGCTGTTTTAGCTTCAAGTCTTACCAGGTTTTTTATATGTTTAAGCTGTAATTCTGCGGAATCTTCTATAGTTATGACTCTTTCATCATCGGGAATATATGCGGATAGTGCATTAAGAAAGGTTGTCTTTCCGGAGTTGGTCCCTCCGGATATGAATATGTTATATCCGGCTCTTACCAGCTTTTTTAAAAGATCCGCCGCCTCTTTATTTATAGCTTCGATCAATATAAGCTTTTCCATGCTTATCACTTCCGGAAATTTCCTTACTGTAATTATAGGTCCCGAAAGTGATACGGGCGGAAGTACGATATGCACTCTCGAACCATCCTTTAACCTTGCGTCGGCTATGGGCGATGATACATTTACCACTCTGTTGACCTCACTTACTATTTGCTGTATCATATCTTCAATCTGTTCATCACTTTTAAAGCTTTTGTTCCACCTGATATTTTTTCCTTTTTTTTCTATAAATATCTCTTCCTTACCGTTGACCATTATCTCCGTGATGTCTTTATCGTCCAAAAGTTCCTGAAGTATATCCAGTCTTCTGAAAGAATCAAAAAGAGAATTTCTCAGCCTTAACTTAGGTCTTAAAGACAAGTCGTATTCTTTTTCTTTGCCGGATATAAGCTCATCTATCATCTCATACAGTTCTTCATCCGAGATACCTCTAAGATCTGATAATCTGTTTGACAGCTCGTTCCTCATGATCTCAAATAAATTTACATCTTTTTCTATATTATCATGCATAAATAATATATCCTCCAAATTATAAAGCCTGCCAACAACCACTGTGCCATAGGCATTGTTAAGGATCTGTCGTTTTTATTGATATCATAATACTCATATATATTTTTGTTTTTTATACATTTGGATACGTATTCTTTTAAATATAACAAACGTGTATACAGAATTTTTTTGGATAATAAAAAATATAAGGCATAAACAGCCGCAATACTTAAAGAGATCAAAAGTACCGTGCTTGCATGACCCGGACCAAGTGTTGCGTATATATAGGCGACAAGCTTTATATCTCCGGCTCCCACCATCCTGCATATATAGAGGATAAAACCGCAAGCCGTACTTACAGCTGCCCATATAAAAAAACTGTAGGATCTTATATATATGACAGGTAAAGATGCTATAAGTACCCATATATTATATATTTTCGAATATTTTATATCGGTGTAACTTGCAACGGTCAAAAAAACGATCAATACCGAGTATAAGATATGTTCCTCTCTTAATACCGTCATATCGACTGTCCTATATCCGACTGTGCCATGGTCCTCATATACTCACCTATACGACTGTAGGCTATATTTTCAAGCTCCGGCTCACCGTAATTACATAAGGGCAGTATACAACTGAATATCTTGTCTTTTATATGCTCCCTGTCTATCATGATCAAATAATCATAAAATTCTTCAATGCGTTTTTCCGATGCCGCATCCTGTAATATAGGCATATATATGCTACTGCACATTTCCAGTATATCTATGCCTCTTTTACCCAGTACACCGAAATCTATCACCAAAAAATCGTATTCACTCTCTGAGGCTATACTTTGCACAAGCTCATAAAGTTCTTTCGGACTCAGTTCCGATATGTCCTCGGGGTATCTTGCCGGAACTATCAAGTTCAGATTACCCACCGTATACACTATCTTACTTAACTTATCCCATGAGAAATTCCCCTGCTTATAAGCATAAAGCACATCCGACATATCATGATCGCTATATTTAAGATCTTCGTACAAGATTCCCTTGTATTCCTCAAAACTGATCAAAAGAGTCTTATTGTATTCATTGCCTATAACACTGAGAGCTACAGCTGCAGAAGTTTTACCGCATCGGTGTATAGGCGAGTAAATACCTATTATCTTACTTTGCTTTCCGGCTATTTTAAGCCATCTTTCATCTTTTTCGGGTTTATAAATATTCAATATTTCCCTTACGATATCATCAGCGGATATGTATTTTAATACGGCAAAAAACTTCCCTTCCCTCTCTTTGACATTTGCATACCTTATATAGCCTTGTGAAGAAAGTATAATAAGATTTTTTATATCGGGATCGATTTTTTGTTTTTGATATTCTTCCTGCGAGATCAACAATATCTCTGTATTGTATAGCTTTCTCGCACCCTGATAACTGCCGTACGAGTTGTACGCCATAGCCTTAAAAGGCAGTTTGCTCCCTTGATTGATATAGTCAGCCAGGTTTTTAGCATACCTATAGTCATTATCGACGATAGCAATAATATATCTCACTAAAAACTCCTTTATTAAATTTAAAAATATGATTGGTTCTTGAAATAAGAATGATAACATGAATTTTTATAAGTCTTGGACTCAAGATTAATATAAAAAGCCCCACTTGTCAATAGGGCTTTTTATTTTTAATTCTTTATTTAGTTTGATTAGATTTAATTTATAAATTCTGTTCCACAAGATATTTTCTTGCATATCCTATAGGCATATAACTTTCTTTTGCTCTTCTAAGCCCCTCTATGCCAAGATCGTCTTCTCTGTTAATAAGCTTTGCAGTCGGAAATTCCTCACAAAGAAATGTTTTATTGATAAACTGATATATGCCGTTTATATTTGCATTGGCTTTTTCTATATGTATTACAGCCATATCCTCTCTTTTGTTATAACTTCCTACTGTAAATGCCTCAAGTACATCATCTACATACACACCGCCCATGGTTATATCAAGTGCTCTACAGTTTTTAAGTATCTCATGCACACCCATGACCTCGGGATCAAGATGTTCTTCCACATCATCTCCCTTATCATCTCTCCACTTAGCAAGCATACGGAATACATCGTCTCTGTCGGAACACACCAACTCTCTGTAAATATACCTGCCCTCGTACTCCTTTATAAACTTATTATAATGATTTTTCTTTTTGTGAAGCTTCTTTCCTGCAAGACTTCTCATTACATCGCCGTCATACAGATAGTCTTTAAGATCTTCCTGCTCACTAACCTTAAATCTTGCATCCGATTCAAGCTTAAGTTCTTTTACAGCCTCTTCATCAGCCAGACTTATCCTGTAAGGAACTTTGAGTATCTTATTAAAATACTCCACACTAAGCTCAAAGCAGTACTTAAGATGCTCAGTAGCACATATCGGCATAGCGGAGTAATACTTTCCTTCATCGCACATTTGCCATATAATTCCTACATCTGTACCGTCTTTTTGAACAACTGCGACCTGTACCTGATAATAGTCCTTCCAAATAAAACTTTCTATAGGTACACTGTCACAGGTTTTATTGTCTCTTAAACCATAAAAAGGCTTATACATTTCTATGTCTTTTGCCTCTAAAGGCTTAAATTTTATGTCTTCTACATTCATAAATACATTGCCTGTCTTTCTATCTTTCTAAGTTCATCAAAATATTCATTTAAAAATCTTGAAAAAATCTTAGTTAATCTAAAATGTTAATATTATACTTTCAAACGCTTTAATAAAGTAACAGTTAAGTCTTCTTGATTTGCTTGTTTGTAAACAATGCAGCAGCCGGACTGTTACTTTATAAATAATTTGAAATGACTTTATTTTATATCTTTAACTATATTGTTAAGTTCTTCCGATAAGTCGTTGATCCTCTTGTCAGCCTCTTCCACAGAACCCGCCTTAACTCCGTAATAAAGTTTAAGCTTAGGCTCTGTGCCTGAAGGTCGTATGCAAAGCCATGTGCTGTCCTCGCAGTCATAGTAAAGTACATTGGACTTTGGCAGTCCTGTTGCTTTAACGCTTCCGGACTCCATATTCTTTACCGTATCTTCTTGATAATCTCTTGCAAAAAGTACCTTATAACCTGATAGCTTTTCAGGTGTGTTTTTTCTAAAGTACTCCATAATTCTTGCTATCCTTTGTATACCCTCTATACCCGCAAGGTCTATGGAATTTACTCCGTCCCTATAGTATCCGTACTTTTTATAGATATCATTCATAACTTCCCATAAGCTCTTACCCTTGGACTTATAGTAAGCCATAGCCTCGCATAGGGCTACACTTGCTGACACTGCATCTTTATCTCTTGCATAAGTGCCTATAAGGCAGCCGTAACTTTCTTCCAAGCCAAATATGTACTCAAACTTCTTGCTTGACTCATTCTCAAGTATTTCCTTGCCTATCCACTTAAAGCCTGTAAGTACTTCTACCAAGGTGCAAGAATACTCCTTTGCTATGGCATCTACCAGATTGGTGGTTACTATGGACTTAACCACCTCTGCGTTGGCAGGTAAAAGTACAAGTTCTTTTCTTCTTGAGAGCAGATACTCACAAAGCAAAGAACCTGACATATTGCCGGTCAGGGCAATATAGTCTTTGCTTACCTCATCCTTTACATATACACCGAGTCTGTCCGCATCCGGATCGGTAGCAAGCACTATGTCCGCATCCTTTTCCTTTGCCAGTTTAAGCGCAAGCTCAAAGGCAGCTTTAGACTCGGGATTAGGATACTTTACAGTCGGGAAATTACCGTCAGGAAGCTCCTGTTCTTTTACCACATATACCTTGCTAAAACCAAGCTCACTAAGCACCCTTCTTACCGGAATATTGCCGGTTCCGTGGAGAGGAGTATATACTATAACAAGCTTATTTGCCTGTTCTTTTATAGCCTCCGGGCTAAGTACCTGCTCCTTTACCTTTGCTATATACTTATCATCTATTTCACTTGAAATATCTTCATAAAGTCCCTTAGCCCTTGCCTCTTCTTCCGACATGGTCTTAACCTTGGAATAATCTTCTATAGCAAGTACTTCTTTAAGTACTCCCTTATCATGAGGCGGTGTAAATTGTGCACCGTCTTCCCAATACACCTTATAACCGTTGTAGTTTGAAGGATTATGGCTTGCTGTAATATTAACTCCGGATATGCACTTTAACTCTCTTACTGCAAACGAAAGCTCCGGTGTCGGTCTGAGAGAAGTAAAACGATATGCTTTTATTCCATTGGCAGCAAATGTAAGTGCAGCCTCCTTTGAAAATACATCCGACATATTTCTTGAGTCATAAGCTATAGCTACACAGGCTCCTTCTATATTAAGGCCTTTTATATAATTGGCAAGTCCTTGAGTTGCCTTTCTTACCACATATATATTCATCCTGTTGGTTCCTGCACCTATAATACCTCTTAAACCTGCCGTTCCAAACTCAAGCTCTGTGTAAAATCTTTCTTTGATCTCAGCCTCATCTTCGGCTATAGACTTAAGTTCGGACTTTGTATCTTCATCAAAATACGGACTTTGTAACCATTCTTCATAAATCTTTTTATAATCTCTCATAAGACACCTCTTTTACTGTATTTTTAGCTTCTATAACTTTGATATCTCTGTAATATAAAATATAACACGATTAAGCCGTGCTAACAAGCCTTATTATAGTTACAGTTGAGGTAGGGCATTTATAATTCAGCAAAATAGTATGAATTTTTTAATTTTTAGCTCAAACTTCCTATACCGTAATGATTGATCGGGGAGTTAGTAACATAAACAATTGTACTTATAAAAAACTCCGTATAATTCAATCATACTAGCAACCCTTTCTCAAAGCTTCGACAAATTCACACAGACTGCGGAACTCGTGTGCTCGCCAAAAGCAGGCGAGCTGCACTAGGGACATCCTCGTCTGTGGAATTTGTACCTCGCTTTATCAAAAGGGTTAACCGCTAAAAAGATTGAATTATACGGAGTTTTTTATCTCCCTCTACACTACTGTTATAAAAAATTAGTAGTGTAGAGATATATTTGTAATTGTTTATGTTGCTAAGGGGAAGTATAGGGGGATGTGTGGCAGCGACTTTATTCAAATATTAAAAACAGTCGTTCCCATAGGGGATGTGGCGTTAGATAAAAGTGTGCCTACACCTCTCCCCCTCCGCCGGTATCTTAGGCACATAAACCGTTAAACTATCTTGCCGAGGACAATCTGAGACCGCCGGTACTTGCTTTATCAAGCCGTCAGGCGAAGATAAAGCTTAGTACCGCTGCGAGGCAAAGTTAGCGGGAGCGTGTCCAAGGCAAGATATGTTTGTAACGGTTTATGTGATAGATAAAACCATCATTTTGTTCCCAAAAAACAGATATATCCAAGCTCTTTTTTATTGTCCAGCATGAATGAGCGCATTCTTTGGAAAAATTCTTTATTTTCTTCTTTTAAACCGTTTTTTATTACTGTTAATGCCCCTGCAATACCCTCATCCTTAAACATACCCGATACACTCATAAGTGTCATGGGACCGGTCTTTTGTTCTGTTCTAAATCCCGCTTTTTCAAAACAGGACTGCCACTCTTTGCTTATAAGCGGCTCTACATTAACATTGATAGCTCTGCTTAATCCTATGCGAAGTTCTCTGGCACGCTCTGCGCTGTCAGTAAGCAAAACTACATCATGTGTAACTACAACTCCGCCCGGTTTTAGCACTCTATAATACTCCTTAAGTGCCTGCTCTTTTTTATCTCCCAAAAGCATGGTAAGCATTGCCTCATTAATTACCACATCAAAGCTTGCATCTTCAAAAGGAAGTTTAAAAGCATCCGCTTTCATAACTTTTACCTTTTCTTCCAAGCCGTTTTCTTTTATCTTCTCCCTTGCCTTTTCAAGTGCATTTTCATCCAGATCCACTCCTATAATATCACATCCGTACTTATTTGCTATATCTATCAAGGTAGTTCCCATATTGCAAGCTACCTCTAAAACCTTTGAATCAGGCTTTATATCAGCCTTTTTAAGTATCCAATCAGTTGCCTCTATACCGCCCGGTCTTAGCTTGGTCTTACCAAGACGGGCTAAAAATTCATGACCCATTTCTGCCATAATATAACCTCCAAATAAAAAATAAGCCTTAAAACTTATGTTTTTTGAGTTAGTCTGTACTAACTCGTATGTAAAAAAATAAAGCTTCTGCCAATCAATAATCGAGTAGGGAGGCTTTAGTCCTATACTGCCTCTCGTTGCGGTTTTGCCGAAAGGCTATAATTTCCTTACGCCGCCCCTTCAATAAAAATGGCATATGTGATTCAACTAATCACATATGCCAACTATACCAAAAAAATCTTAAAAATGATAGTTTATTGCTCATATTTAATTGTTCTACATAATATACATATTTATCCGGCAAGCTATTGACGACATTCATCTTCGTCTGCTTTACAAGTCAAATTTACACATTTTCATCTTTTTGACGAAGATAAATGACCTGACTGAACTGTATATACATTATGTTTCTTACGAAAACATAAAACCGGCGTATAATAAATATCTTAGTTTTGTGCTATATAAGCCCCGTCTATTCCTACTTTATAACCGTCCGGTGTAGTAGTATTCTTAAGCATTGCTCCGCTTTCAATATCCATATAATACCATACGTCATTGATATAATTCCAACCTGTCACCATGTAGGCATCCTCATTAAAGAAATACCATTCTCCGTTGATCTTCTTCCAGGAAGAACTTGCCGTCTCTGCATTTATATCAGTGAATTTATAACCCTTTTCATCCTTGGTCCAAGTACCCCTACTTTGTGCTGCTTCAACTTCTTTTCTTACAGTTTCAGCCTTATCCTTGGATATCTTTATAATATTCGAGCTAAACCACTCTCCGGCAAAATCCGGATTATTAGCTGATATACCTCTTACGAGAACTTTATAGTTGCCTTCTTTTACAAGATAATTTCTTATATCATAGTTGTTGCTTGATGTGCTGTAAGTATCTCCGGTCGCATTGTTGTCACCTCTCATAACTTTGATTTCATAAGAACCCGCACCTTCACTTACATCCCACTCAACTTTTCCGTCTTCGCCCAACTCTATCCTGTCTATCGGAGACATTTTATCCGCCAATGAGGGAAATGTTACAGTTACATATAAAACTTCATCATTGTCAGCTGTAGAAGCATTCACAAGAGTAAGTCCGCTTCCGGTTATCTTTACATCACTTCGCTTTAGATCAAAACGATAATCATCCTCCGCAACAAGTTTTATCTTTAATTTTGGTACATCGTCCCTTGTCCATGTAGGGCTCGCATTCTCAAAGTCATGCTCCTCATAGGAATAATGTCCGTTCCCGACTTGTATATCCATCTCGCCGACTCCTACTTTGGTATCGACCTGAATATCGGCTTTATGCTGAGGCTGACTTTTTTTATTTTTTTCTTTGTTGCCGCCTGTGTATTGGTTCCTATAAGTACCAATAAAAACAGAACTAGGAAATATATAATATATCTTTTTACAGTATCTTTATACTTCATATATACACCCGACTTTCCAACACTATTTGTCTTGCAGACCTCTATTATATATCATCATCTGGGCTTGGACAACTTGGCAAATGTATAACATGTCTTACAAAAACACTACATTTCTTTATCGCTCGTTATCTTTATCGTAGATAATATCATGACTGTAATACGGATTTATTAAGCATATATTATCCAAAAATAACGATTGTTATAAGATATTATTTGCAAACTATTTTGCAATACCTGAAACTCTTGATTCTCTTATAAGATTGACCTTTATTTGTCCGGGGGTACTGCATCTCTTCTTCTATCTTCTTTGCGATCTCATGTGACAATATTATCATATCGTCATCGGTGACCTTCTCGGGAACTACCATGATCCTTACTTCTCTTCCCGCCTGTATTGCAAATGACTTATCAACTCCGGCAAATGAATTGGTTATATCTTCGAGTTGCTTTAATCTTTGTGTATAGGCTTCCAAAGATTCTCTTCTTGCACCCGGTCTTGCCGCAGATATGGTATCCGCTGCCTGAACTATGCATGATATAAGATTATCCGCCTCCACATCTCCGTGATGTGATTCGACTGCATTGATAACTATTGCGGACTCTTTGTACTTTCTGCAAAGTTCGGCTCCTAGTTGTACATGTGAACCTTCAACTTCATGATCTATGGACTTTCCTACATCGTGTAAAAGTCCGGCTCTTTTAGCCATCCTTACGTCCACTCCGACTTCGGCAGCCATAAGGCCTGAAAGTATAGACACTTCTATGGAATGTTTGAGTGCATTTTGTCCGTAGCTTGTTCTGAACTTCATTCTTCCGAGCATCTTGACAAGTTCCGGATGTATACCGTGAACTCCGACTTCCAGCGTTGCCGCCTCGCCGGCTTCCTTCATGATCACATCTACTTCCTTTTGTGCCTTTTCGACCATCTCTTCTATTCTTGCAGGATGTATACGTCCGTCAAGAATAAGCTTTTCAAGCGCCACTCTGGCAACCTCTCTTCTTACCGGATCGAATCCCGAAAGTACTACGGCTTCCGGTGTATCATCTATGATAAGTTCAACACCTGTAAGCTGTTCCAATGTACGAATATTTCTTCCTTCTCTACCTATGATACGTCCCTTCATATCATCATTGGGAAGCTGTACCACAGATACTGTAGTATCCGTAACCTGTTCGGCAGCACATCTTTGTATAGCCGTAACGATATGCTCCCTTGCCTTTTTTTCGGCTTCTTCTTTGGCTTGATTCTCGATATCCTTGATAAGCTTTGCCTTATCATGCTTGATATCTTCAGCCACTGTTTGAAGTATGAATTCCTTCGCTTCTTCAGTACTTAACCCTGATATTCTCTCAAGCTCCGCAAGTCCCTTGTCATAAAGAGACTCAAGTTCTTTGCTTCTTTCAAAAAGTTTTTCTTCTTTTTGTAAAAAAGTCTCTTCTTTCTTTTCCAGACTCTCAAGCTTTTTATCAAGACTTTCCTCTTTGCTTAAGACTCTTTTTTCGTAACGCTGTAACTCTGTTCTTCTCTCCTTTACTTCCTTTTCAAGTTCATTTTTGGTTTTTAATGACTCTTCTTTAGCTTCAAGGAGCGCTTCTCTTTTTTTAGTTTCTGCTGTTTTTATGGCTTCCTCTATAATTTCTCTGGATTTTGCTTCTGCGGATCCTATTTTATCCTCATAAGATTTTTTTCTGTAAGCTGTAGCTGCTATCCAAGTAAGAGGTCCCACGATTATAACAGTCAACACAACCGCTATAATTATTTGTGTCATGAAAGCACCTCCGTATTTATTTTTTAAGGACTTTTATAAACATTTAATTATTCCCGACAAATATTCATAATTACATAATCAAGTCCTTATAAATCTTTGTTTCACAAAAAAATGTGCAACAGTATAATTTTATCAAATCAGAAGGGAATTTGCAAGGATTGTTATTTTCAAAATACTTATCTTAAAAATTAAGTATTTATAGAATTTAACTCTTTCCCAAAAAGGCAGCCGGACTTATAAAGCTCTGCTGACAGCTTGTATAAGCCCGACTGTATATTTAAGAAAGAGTTAAAGATAAGATCAGATCAACGATCTGAGGATCATTTTTTTAATCCGATTTTTTTAATAAAAAGTAATATATAACCCATGATAATGTAAAATATACATATTACGACAATATATTTTGCAACGCCCGACACTCCCAATTTATTGATATCTACGAAGAAATAAGGAAAAGGCGAGTCTTCCCCCGGTATATTCACAGGATATATTATGCCTTTTATCAAAGTAAATATCGCATAAAACAAGGGAAATATCGTCCAGTACAAGGGATCTTGCCACTTATATCTTACCTTGTCATATATCAGACAGTCCAGGATGCATAACACCGGCACTATATAGTGCAGAGTATAATTCTTCCAAGTGTACACATTTTCAGGCTTGGCTACGGGAAGTAAAAGTACATTATATACTATGAATGTCAGAGTGATTCCCAGCACCACTCCTCCCTTTATCCTAAGCAGCCCTTCACTGTCTTCTTTTCTTGTCATACAATAAATGTAAAATATCATTACCGCAATATTTGACCAGATGGTATAAAAGTTAAGCTTATGCAAGCCGTCGACAAATATCTGCAAATAAAGCCCGAATATCGCAGCAATGATGATACAGGTCCTTATAATGGGCTTAAGAATATCCTTATTCATACATACCCTTTTCTATAAGCTCCTTTATAGCATTAACGACCATAGGCTTATCCTCTTTGTAGGTCACTCCGAACCACTTATCGTCAGTTTCAAGTACCCTTACCTTACCCTTTTTGTGATTTGACCAATTCATCTATCACTGCAGGAAGTATGTATTCTGTCTTTATATCGTCGGTATCAAGATCCGATAAGAATTTTTTTCAAAATCATCATCCAAAAAGATCCACAAAGCTCGGTGGCAGTCCCCACATATTCAGCGATACATAAGAGTCTATTGACACATCTCTTTTATTGCCGTAAAAGTCCTTGGCACTTATAATGCCGTTCTCAAGTTTTACATCATAGGTCTCTTTGATATCGGATAATAAGCCGTCTTTTACTTCGCACACTCCTCTGGTAACGCCTCCGTTATCACTGAGTGTATTGACCAGTTTGAAACCTGCCATGCACATATCAAGCTCTTTTGCGTTATTATCCATGGTGTTTGCAAGATAATCATGTAGTTTAATAAAAGCTTCCCTACCGTAGTAGTCATCCGCATTGATCACCATAAAAGGCTCTTTTATCTTATCTTTTGCGGAAAGTATGGCATGAGCGGTCCCCCAGGGTTTTGTTCTTTGCCACTTTCCTTTGTATTTTTCAGGTATATTTTCAAGTTCCTGGTAAGCATACTCCACCTCTATGCCCTTGGCTTCTATACGCCTTCCTATGATATTCTTAAAATCTTCCTCTATATCTTTTCGTATTATGAATACTATCTTGTCAAAGCCAGCTTTTATTGCATCATATATAGAATAATCCATTATGATCTCGCCGTTGGAACCTACAGGCTCAAGTTGCTTGATACCTCCTCCGAAACGACTTCCTATACCTGCTGCCATAATTACCAAACTTGTCTTCATTATTCACCTCTTCAGTTTAGTTATCCAATCTGTTACCGTACATATCTTCAAAGTATTTGGTGTATTCACCGCTTACGATATGCTCCCACCACTCTCTGTTATTAAGATACCAGTCTATTGTTTGAACTATTCCCGTATCAAATTATATTCCGGTTTCCATCCGAGCTCGGTTTCAAGCTTTGTAGGGTCTATAGCATATCTCATATCATGTCCCGGTCTGTCGGTAACAAATCTTATAAGACTCTCAGGCTTATCAAGTGCTTTCAAGATAGTCTTTACCACCTCGAGGTTGGTTCTTTCGTTGTGACCTCCTACATTGTATACTTCACCCACTTTTCCGTTTCTTACTATAAGGTCTATAGCACTGCAATGATCCTTTACATGTAACCAGTCTCTTACATTCTCACCCTTGCCGTATACCGGAAGTTCTTCATTAGCCAAAGCTCTGCTTATGATGAGCGGTATGAGCTTTTCCGGAAAATGATAAGGTCCGTAGTTATTGGAACATCTTGATATGGTCACAGGCAAACCGTAAGTTCTGTGATATGCAAGTACAAAAAGATCCGCTGCCGCCTTTGAAGACGAATACGGGCTTGATGTATGTAACGGTGTCTGTTCGGTAAAGAAAAGATCCGGTCTGTCTAAGGGCAGATCTCCGTATACTTCGTCGGTAGATACCTGATGATATCTTTTTACTCCGAACTCCTTTGCCGCATCCATCAAAGTGGTTGTTCCTATAACATTGGTACGCACAAAGCTTTCAGGATCGGTTATGGATCTGTCAACATGGCTTTCCGCCGCAAAATTGATCACAACATCCGGTCTTTCTTTTTCAAAAAGCTCAAATACGAACTTTCTGTCAGCTATATCACCTTTTACAAATTTATAATTCTCTTTATCTTCTACAGGTTTAAGTGTCTCCAAATTGCCTGCGTAGGTAAGGAGATCAAGGTTGATTATCATATCCTCCGGATATTTATTGACCATGTAATGAACAAAATTGCCCCCTATAAAACCTGCTCCTCCTGTAACTAAAATCTTCATAATTATAAGTCTTCCTTTTTTATTATTTATCTATATATCTTCCGTCAAGTATGTCCTTAAGGTATTTACCGTACTGATTCTTTTTAAGTACCTCGTAGGTTTTTAATACATCTTCTTTTCCTATCCAGTTATTAAGATAGGCTATTTCTTCAAGACAGGCTATCTTTCTGTGCTGATGTGTCTCTATGGTCCACACAAAATTGCTCGCCTCAACAAGTGACTCATGTGTACCCGTATCAAGCCAGGTAAAGCCCTGACCCAAAAGCTGCACATCAAGCTTGCCCTCTTCCAGGTATATACGGTTAAGATCAGTGATCTCAAGCTCTCCTCTTTTTGAAGGTTTTAAGACTTTGCGTATTCCACCACCTTATTGTCATAGAAATACAATCCCGTCACGCAATAATTACTTTTCGGTTTTTCGGGCTTTTCTTCTATGGATATGGCTCTTCCGTTCTTATCAAACTCGACTATACCGAATCTTTCCGGATCGTCCACATAATATCCGAACACCGTAGCACCCTCTTTTTTATTTGCCGCCGCATTAAGATGCGCATCAAGTCCGTGTCCGTGGAAGATATTATCTCCTAGTATCATGGCAACATTGTCATCGCCTATAAATTCATCACCTATTATAAATGCCTGTGCCAGCCCGTCCGGACTTGCCTGTACTTCATAAGACAGATTTATTCCGAATTGTGCTCCGTCTCCCAAAAGTTCTTTAAATCTCGGTGTATCATCTGGTGTTGAGATAATAAGTATATCCCTTATACCTGCCCTCATAAGCACAGATAAAGGATAATATATCATAGGCTTATCATATATGGGCAGTAATTGCTTTGAAGTCACCTTGGTAAGCGGATACAGTCTGGTACCGCTTCCTCCTGCTAAAATAATACCTTTCATAACCGTTCTCCTTGATCTCTAAAGTTCTTTTTCCACTAAATCCAAAGCTGCAGATATGACCTTATCCATATCGTAATACTTGTATTCTCCGAGTCTTCCTCCGAATATTATATTCTCTTCCCCGGCGGCAAGTTCCTTGTATTCCTCGTAGAGCTTATGTTCTTCTCATCATTTATCGGATAGTAAGCTTCATCACCTATTTTCCATTCACACGGATATTCCTTTGAAACTATCGTTGTATCGGTATCCGCATGTTCAAAATGCTTATGCTCTATTATCCTTGTATAAGGTATATCTTCTTTGGTATAATTTACGACCGCATTACCCTGATAATTCTTTGTACTCAGTTCCTCTGTCTCAAATCTTAAAGATCTGTACTCAAGGACTCCGAGTTTATAATCGTAATATTCATCTATCATACCTGTATATATAACTTTAGATGCTACATTGCCGTATTCTTTGCAAAAACTTTTATAATCCGTATCAAGCCTTACCTCTATACCGTACAGAAGCTTTTCTATCATAGCGGTATAGCCCCCTATAGGTATACCCTGATATCTGTCATTAAAATAATTATTGTCATAGGTGAATCTTAAAGGCAGCCTTTTGATTATAAAAGCCGGCAGTTCCTTACAGTCCCTGCCCCATTGCTTCTTGGTATATCCCTTGATAAGCTTTTCGTATACATCCCTGCCCACCAAAGACAGTGCCTGTTCCTCAAGATTCTTCGGTTCTTTTATATCAAGTTCTTCTATTTGCTTTGCAATTATTTCTTTAGCTTCCTTAGGGGTTTTTATATTCCATAATTTACTGAAAGTATTCATATTGAAAGGAAGATTGTAAAGCTCATCTTCATACACAGCCAAGGGAGCATTGATGTAATTATTAAACTCCGTAAACTCATTTACATAGTCCCATATTTTTTTATTGCTCGTATGGAAAATATGTGCACCGTATTTATGAACATTTATCCCTTTTGTGCTCTCGGTATAAATATTTCCGCCTATATGCTCTCTTCTGTCTATAACAAGCACTCTTTTTCCTCTTTTATGTGCTTCGTAAGCAAATACCGCCCCATACAGACCGGCACCTACCACAAGATAGTCATACATGATTACCTCCTCAATATTGTATAAAAAATATTTCTTATAAACTTAGGTTGTAAAACTATTCCGGCACAGACTGCCACTCCTAAGATATATTCAAAAAAATTTGTAAGTTTTATTTCTCTTTGTTTTTTTCTCAAAAACATATAATTCTTAAAATAAGACGTTCCGCCTCTTCTTGCCGCAAAATCCCTGTCCACTCTCGCCCATACCAGTGCCTTGTCAATGTTGGCTATCTTATATCCGCTTGCCAGAAGTCTTGACCACAGATAATAGTCTTCCAGATAGGGCAGATGTATATACCCACCCAGACTTTCGATGACCGACTTTTTGAATACTACCGTCATGTGATTAAGAGGATTTCTGAGTTTGGCATACCTGTAAAGTTTCTCATATTCGGTGGGCATGGTTTTTGTTCTCAAAGCTTTGCCCTTTTCAACAAACTCTATGATATCGCTGCCGAGAGCCGCTATGTCTTTATTATTTTCCAGAAATTCATATTGCAGAGCCAGTCTTTGTGCATCCGCTATATCGTCACTGTCCATTCTCGCTACATATTCACAGCTGCAAAACTTAAGTCCTTCGTTAAGTGCAAGGCTGAGTCCCTTATTTTCTTCCAAAGCGACTACTTTTAATTCCACGCCTTTTTTTGCGAATCTTTCCTTATATATGTCTATGACCTTATCCAGCTCCTCATTAAGCGGACCGTCCTTTACCAAAACTGTTTCTTTCGGCAAAAATGTCTGCTCTATGATGCTTTCCAAAGCCTCTTTAAGATTCTTCGCTTTTTCTTTTATATATACGGATATAAGTACGGATATCAAAGCTTTTACACCTCTTCGGATACTATATATCTGGGTCTTGCCTTAATCTCATAGAGGATATTGGATATGTAGTATCCCATGATACCCTGAAATATAAGTATGACTCCCGACATTAAAAATACACTTGCCAATATCATATAATTCATACCGAAACCGATATGTTTATTTACACTGTATACAGCTCTTGCTATCAGTAATACCAAGGCAAGCAGTATGGAAAGTACACCTGTTATCGATGCTAAGCAGATAGCCGCAGCCGAGTATGATACTATGTTTCTCATGGCATATTTTATAAGTGATAACAATGACCACTTTGACTCACCGCTAAACCTCTCTTCCACATCAAATTCTATACTTTCTCTCTTAAATCCCACCCATGAAGACATAGCTCTGAAAAAGGTTATCCTCTCCGGCATAGATACAAGCACCTCGACCACTCTTTTATCCAAAAGCTTATAGTCGGATGAGCTTTTCATATCGACACCGGTCGCCTTGCTCATGAATTTATAAAATGTATTGGCTGCGACCTTCCTGAATAAAGACTCTCTTCCTCTTTCTCTTTTGACCGCCTCTACGATCTCAACCCCCGATAACCATATTCTGTACATCTCCACCAGTAGTTTCGGAGGATGTTGCAGATCGCAATCTATCACTGCGGTACAATCTCCGGTAGAGGCACAAAGCCCTGCAAGTATAGCCGCCTCCTTACCGAAATTTCTCGAAATCTGATTCCCCTTATATTGGGATTGAGTTTTCTTACCTCACAGATCTTAAACCAGGTACCGTCACCGGAACCGTCATCCACAAAAATAAGCTCGTATGCTATCTGTGCTTTACTGAGTATTTCCGATATCGTTTGTGCAGCTTTTTCTATCATTCCTTCTTCCCTGTAAGAAGGTATAACTACAGAAAGCATTCTTTTTCTCCTTTACCTGTTTCCTTATACCGGTGCATCGTTTACAAAATAAGTATATCAAATACGACGAATATTTTCCTGAGTTCGCAGATCAAAAAACATAGGCACAGTGTAGCCGGCTGATGATTTTTGATCTGCGAACTCAGGAAAAAAGGCAATTGTTTGGTATACTTATTTAAGAAAATATGCACTAGTTTGATAACTCATCTTCAAATTCTTCCGGCTTACCGTACACTTCTGCCTTCAGCTCTTTTTCTCCGAGTCCCGCTATGGTAAGTCCGTTATCTATTCCCTCGGTCGAGTCTTTCATAAACAGTACCTTTGGAGTCATCAGCATAAGTTTGAAATCCATCCATAAACTGTAATTTCTTATATAAGTCAGATCGAGTTTTAATTTATCATAAGGGGGTAGTATTATACTTTCCGTGTACCTGTGCATAACCTGTAAGTCCAGCCTTCATCTTAAGTCTCATCGTAAATTCGGGTATCTCTTTTTCGTATTGGGCGGCTATTTCCGGTCTTTCGGGTCTCGGACCCACAAGGCTCATCTGACCGTATAAGATATTTATAAGCTGCGGCAGCTCGTCAAGTCTTGTAAGCCTGAGTAATTTACCGACTTTGGTGACCCTTGAGTCGGACTTTGTCGAAAGCCTTGCCTTTCCGTCTTTTTCGGCATCCGATACCATAGTTCTGAACTTAAGTATATCAAATATTTCTCCGCCTTTGGTAAGTCTTTTTTGCGTATAGAATATATTGCCTTCGCTCTCAAGCTTGATAGCTATGCCTATGATCAAAAAAAGCGGAATTGTCAGTATAAAAAGTATACCTGAAAAAACTATATCCACTGCTCTCTTTATTATAAGCTGATCCACCTGAGGTCCCATGTTCTTTGACAGCAGTATGGGAGTATCGAAAAGATTGAGTTCTTCCGAACTTCTTATAAGTATATCCGTTATTTTGGGTATCATATACACTCTGATGGATCTGTCATAACATCTTTTCAATATCAGATTTCTCTCAAATGAATTTAGATCTCCTATGATCACGCCCTCGTATTTACCGGTCTCTTCTATAACTTTATCTATACCCTTATTGATATTGACGGCACCTTTTATTATGTATTTATCATCTCTTGAATTGATCTTTCTTGCGATGCTTGACACTCCTCTTTCTCCGTACACAAGAAGAAGATGCTTTGGCGGAAATACCTTCTCATATATCCATTGGAATACAAAAACCCAAACAGTTACACATATTATATCCACTGCCGAAAGCAATACAAATGGCAAGGGATTATGGAATCTTTTATCTATCAGTGCCAGCTGACAATAAGACAGCACATTTACCCAAAAAATTGCGATTATATTCGAATATATGAGGTTGCCCCTCCTCAAATACCCTATCTTAAGCCCTCCGTATGTAAGTGCAAAAAATAAGAGTAAGGCTCCGTAAAGTGTCACTATCATCCAATTGCCCTTTCTGAAGAAAGGGTTTTCTATGATGGTATTTAAATAATCTACCCATACAAACCAATAAAGTGCGATCTCTACAAAAAGAATAACTGCACTTGAGGCAAACTTAAGCAGTCTTTTATAACGTTCTCTTGTGATCATACAAACTCCATAGCCACTCTTTCATGTTTTTTATAAGTCGCAAAGAAAGTCCGCCTTGAATCTGTCAATGGATCCGCATCCTAAAAGACTTTATTTTGCGAGTTAGTACAGCAATACTATCTTGTTATTATAGTATATATATTAATATAAAACTATTTTTTTGACAAAGATAATCTTTAATTAAGAAAAGATTAACTAAAAACCTTTACTTTATAACATAAAAGCCGCTCATTTACAAGCATCCCTATAATGATGCCTAAACTCCGGTTTTTTCTCAAACGCACGTTCTTATTTTCTTTTTATAAAAAAAGGAGTATTATAAAAGCCAAGTAATTTAATCTTGAACAATATGTCAGCAATTTTATAACAGTTCACTCATAATGATTCATAATTTATCAAGGTCAAGACAAATATTAAAAAAATACATTTTATATTTAATTAAGGTTAGGGGTTCGATCCCCCTGAAGTGATATAAAGATCACTTTACAAAACTTACCTTAATGTACTTTTTTATTTGTTATCTTACAGCGAACTGTGGGTATTTTACCCGAAATATTATAAAACCGCTCTTATAAAGTTCAGGATGATATCAATATTTAAGGAGGCTTTTTTAATGGAAGATGTGTTGGAAAGACTGATGAAAATTGAAAACAGGGCTTCCTCGGTCATGGAAGAAGGTGAAGAGGAAGTAAAAAAACTTATTGAAGCTCATAATGAAAAACGAAGACTATGGGACGAACAAGTAAAAAAAGACTCCGATGCACAGATCAAAAAACTAAAAGATGAGTTTAATGAAAAGCTTAAGAAAAAAATCAATGTAATGAAAAACGATACGGAAAAACAAATCAGAGATCTGAAAGAACACTATGAAAATTTCCATTCCCATTATGTAAATGAACTTTTCATAGATATGACAAAGGTAAACCATGAATAATATACTTGAGTATTCAGCTATATGTACCAAAATAAAGGCTATGGAAGCAAAGCTACTTAACAAAGAAGCCTACGACAAACTTATAAAGTCTCAAAATGTAAAAGAAGCTCTTACGTTTATAAACGATAATACTTCCTATAATAATGTATTCAAGAATATAGACATAGATAATCTCCACCGACCGGAGGTGGAGCGTATACTTACATTGGCAAAATATCAGGATTACTCAAAGCTGTATAGATTTGCAAGCCAAAAACAAAGACAGTTTTTAAAGATCTATATGCTTTACTATGAGACCTATACACTTAAAATAATACTCAGGTATTGTGTAAGCGGGCATATATCTGAAATAACTTCAAATGATGCCTATATAGATGAAACTGTTTCTTTTTTCAGCAAATATTCCGATGTTGATTTCAAAGCATTGCTTGATATAGCTTATACAATTATAGGTCCTCATTCCGAGCTCAGTAAGTTAAGTCAGTATCTTGATAAATTCATAGATGCGCTAAAGGGCACCGTATACTATGCTCCGCTTTACAACATATATATGCATGATTCGTCGACACAGGAGCCTTCTATACTTGATTATGAGCTGTGTATAGATATGGTATGTTTCAAATCTATATGGAAGATAATAAAAAAGAACTTTAAGGCGAAAGAGCAGGATGACCTTAAAGCCTGTATAGGAAGTTCCATAGATCTTGCCAATATCGACTGGATATACAGGAGCAAAAAGATATTATGATATGAGTGAAATAGAAATCTACTCCATACTAATACCGATACATCATAAGCTCAGTAAGCAAGATATCAAGAATTTTATAAATACCAAGGATCAGGATGACTTCAAAAAAACACTTTTTTTAAGATGTTATTACGGGCTTAAATATCCTAAGCTCAGTGCAAAGTTCATACAATCGGATATAAGTTTTGAAACTTTGAGCAAAAGAATGGTGGGTCTTATTTCTTCTTCCCGTGTAAGAAAAAGACCATATTCCATAGTCAGTATCAATGACTATCTTTATCGTAAGGAAATAGAGATTTCGAATATTATTCGTATTATTGAGTCTATAAAATACGAACTGCCCAAGGAGGAAATACTTAAAAACAGATAAGCTTATACTTAAATCTAAAGGAGATTTTTATGGTAGAACAAATGAAGTTCCTAAGCATTACGGGGCCGAAAGATGATATAGACAGGGTAATAGAAAACTATATCATGAAATATGATATACAGCTTGAAAATGCACTTGTAGAACTTAAAAATGTTAAGGGTCTGCAATCTTTTACAGAGACTACCCCTTATAAAGACAGCTTTGCCACCGCTTCGGAACTAAAAAAACAATACGGAGATCTTGATATCTCGACAAACGAATATATGGATATCAAGAAAGCTGCCGTGCTGGTAGAACAATTAGCTCAGGAAATAAAAAAACAAAAGCAGGCAATAGATAAACTCGATAAAAAAATAGAGATCGCCGAAAACAAATTGACCCAGATAGAGCAATTCGTCGGTCTTGAGTATGATGTAAGCTCTATTTTGCACTTTAATTTTATTAAATACAGGTTCGGTCGCTTTACCAAGGATTATTATACGAAGTTCATGGAATACATACACGATGATATAGACTCCATCTTCTGTACCTCCAGAGAAGTAGGTAACTATGTCTGGGGAGTGTATTTCGTACCCGTTACTTTGAGCGACAGAATAGATTCCATATATTCTTCCATGCACTTTGAGCGTTTCTTCCTGTCCGATGATTATGAAGGAACTCCTCAGGTTGCAAGCGATTCACTAAAGGACGATATAGAAAAATTCACTCTGGCAAGAAACAGAATAAAAAGGTATATAAGCGATGTACTTGAGAAAAATAAAGCTGATTTTATCAAAGCCTACTCTACATTGAAAAGATATATAGAAAACTTTGATATCAGAAAAATGGCAGCTTTAACAAAGCATGATTCCAAGAATCCCCATGTGCTTTTCTATATATTATGCGGATGGATGAGTGCTAAAAACGCCGATTCTTTAAGATCGCTTATAGAAAAGGATAAGGATACTTTCTGCTTTGTAGAGGAGAAACATTCCAACCTTTTTAGTATAGCACCCACAAAGCTGAATAATTTTGTACTATTTAAGCCTTTTGAGCTTTTTATAGAAATGTATGGTCTGCCCAGCCATAACGAGATAGACCCCACACCCATAGTGTCCGTGTTCTATGCATTTTTATTCGGCTTTATGTTCGGAGATCTCGGGCAGGGTGCTGTCCTATGTATACTTGGGCTTATTATAAGTAAGTGGAAGAAATCAAGACTTGCGTCCATAGTTTCGGTCTGCGGTATTTCATCAATGATATTCGGCTGTCTTTTCGGCTCCTTATTCGGCTTTGAAGATGTAATACCTGCTTTATGGCTAAGACCCGGTGAGGCAATGAGCGATATACCTTTGGTCGGCAGTCTCAATACGGTGTTTATAGTAGCCATAGGTATAGGCTGTGCAGTCATACTATTTTCTATGGTATTGAATATTATCAACAGAGTTAAAAGCAACGAATACGGCGAAGCATTATTTGATACCAACGGTGTTGCGGGGATAGTATTCTACGCAAGTGCGGTTTCGGTCGTACTGCTTTTCCTTACCAAACAAATCGTACTTGCATTCGGCATACTTATAATAATGTTTGTGATTCCTTTACTGCTTATATTCTTCAAGGAACCTTTGACTCATCTTATTGAGAAAAAGCTAAGATCTTCCCCGATGAAAAGGGCATGTTCTTTGTACAAGGTTTCTTTGAACTTTTCGAGGTGCTTTTAAGCTACTTCTCCAATACTCTTTCTTTCGTCAGAGTAGGTGCTTTTGCCATAAGCCATGCGGCTATGATGGAGGTTGTCTTATTGCTTTCCGGTGCAACGGGAGATTCTTCTTCAATAAACTGGATAGGAATAATCCTCGGCAATATCTTTGTATGCACAATGGAAGGACTAATAGTAGGTATACAGGTTCTCAGGCTTGAGTATTACGAGCTTTTCAGCAGATTCTACAAGGGTGTAGGAAGAGCATTCATGCCTTATAATAAAAAACAAAACAAAATTTAAGCTTTTTAAGCTCACTATAAAAATATTAAGGAGATTTACAATGGATATTATAGCAAGATCAACTATTACAGTAGCATTTATATTAAGTTTGGCACTTCCGGCAGGACTTTTCTTGAAAAGTTCTCAAAGCAAAAAAAGCTATAAAAAAGCATTGGCGCTTAATGTATTTATGTTCTTATCGACTATGATACTTTCAAGTACATTTCTTTTCAGGGCTTCAACATTTGCTGCTGAAAGTGCTTCAAGTGCTTCAATGAATACAGGTCTGGGGTATTTGGCAGCGGCTCTTTCCGTAGGTCTTGCCTGTATAGGTGGCGGTATTGCGGTGTCAGCTGCGGCTTCCGCAGCTCTCGGAGCTATAAGTGAAGATTCTTCTATCTTGGGTAAGTCACTTATCTTTATAGGTCTTGCGGAAGGTGTGTGTCTTTACGGACTTATCATTGCATTCATGATCCTCGGACAGTTATAAAGAAAAGGAATATTTATGAAAATGTATGTTATCAGCGATAACACCGACACTCTTACCGGGCTTAGGCTCGCCGGAGTGGACGGTGTTATCGTAAGAAACTTCACCGAGCTTAAAGAAAGTGTTGAACACGCTTTGTCTGATAAGGAGATAGGTATTATACTTTTGATGGAGGGCTTTCAAAAGCAATATCCGGATTACATAAACAGTATAAAACTTAAGTACAAGACTCCCTTATTCGTTGATATCCCGAACAGGCACGGAAGCGGACGAAAACCCGACTTTATCACCGACTATGTCAACGAGGCTATAGGACTTAAGCTTTAGTAAGGTTTTTTATTAATAATAAGGCAGGTATTTATGACCATAGATCAAAAGCTAACCAATTTCACCGAATACTGTGTTCTTGCAGCCAAGAAAAAATCCGAAGAACTTGTAGCGCAGCAACAAAGTGCTTTGGATGCGGAGTTTGAAGCCTATACATTAAAATCCGAAGAAATAGCCAAGTCACAGATCAAAATAGAAAAAGAGAATTTAGAAAAACAATTGAACAAAGAACTGTCCAACGAACAGCTCCATTCCAGGCAACTGATAGGAGAAACAAGAACCGAGCTTACCGATAAGCTGTTCGTGGAACTCAGTGATAAGATCACCAACTTTATTACTACCAAGGAGTATATGAAGCTTATATCTTCACAGATAGAGTATGCTTTGGAATTCGCTCAGGGTGAAGAACTTATCATTTATATAGATTCTACGGATGAGGCAAGACTTCATGAGCTTTGCGCCAAGCATCATACCGATTGTATCAAGATAAGCGACCATTCCTTTATGGGCGGTACCAAGGCTCTTTTACCTAAAAAGAACATACTTATAGATAATTCATTTGCCAAGAAGATGGAGACAGCAAAGCTTAGGTTTATGTTCGATCTCGGAGGTGAAGAGGATGTCTAGAACAGGTAAGATATTTTCTATTAACGGTCCTATCGTAAAGGCTGACAATAAAGCTCAATTTTTGATGCATGAAATGGTTCATGTCGGACCCTTAAAACTCGTAGGTGAGGTAATCATACTCGAAGGCGATATCTGTACCATACAGGTGTATGAGGAGACCACGGGGCTAAACCCGGACAGTCGGTCGAAGGTTTCGGTGCACCTATAAGCGTGACACTTGCACCGGGTATACTTAACAATATATTTGACGGTATAGAAAGACCTCTTAAGAGTATAGCCGAAGAATCCGGTAATTTTATAAAAAGAGGTGTAAGTGTATCCGCTTTGGATACAAAAAAACTTTGGGATACTACCATAAAGGTGGAAAAAGGGCAACATATAAAAAGCGGCACTATCATAGCCGAAGTTCCCGAAACTACCGCTATCATCCACAGAGTCATACTTCCTCCGGGTTTATCCGGTTATGTACTTGATGTTGTGGAGAACGGAAGGTATACTATATCGGACAGACTCATTACTCTCCAGCTTGAGGACGGCAGTGAAAAAGAAATAACCATGACTCAGCATTGGCCCATAAGAAATGCAAGACCGGTCATTAAGCGTTTTTCGGCAACAAGACCGCTCATAACGGGACAGAGGATACTCGATACTTTCTTTCCTTTGGCAAAGGGAGGTACTGCTGCAGTTCCCGGAGGTTTCGGAACAGGTAAGACCATGACTCAGCACCAGATAGCCAAGTGGTCGGATGCGGACATCATCGTGTATATAGGCTGCGGTGAGCGTGGTAATGAGATGACACAGGTACTTGAGGAGTTCTCAGAGCTTGTTGACCCTCGTTCCGGCAACCCTCTTATGGCTAGAACAGTTCTTATAGCCAACACTTCAAACATGCCCGTGGCAGCAAGAGAAGCAAGTCTTTATTGCGGACTTACGCTTGCGGAATACTACAGAGATATGGGCTACGATGTAGCCATCATGGCTGACTCGACTTCAAGATGGGCGGAGGCGCTTCGTGAGATATCCGGAAGACTTGAAGAGATGCCTGCTGAAGAAGGCTTCCCGGCTTACCTTGCTTCAAGACTTTCAAGCTTCTATGAAAGAGCCGGTATGGTCAAGAACTTAAACGGATCCGAATCATCCGTATCTATCATAGGTGCGGTCTCACCTCAGGGCGGAGACTTCTCGGAGCCGGTAACACAAAATACCAAAAGATTCGTAAGAGCATTCTGGGGGCTTGATAAATCCTTGGCTTATGCAAGACATTTCCCGGCTATACAGTGGCTTGACAGTTATTCGGAATATTTATCCGATCTGTCTGCATGGTACGGAGAAAATGTCGACAAGAGATTCATGCACTTTAGGGCTGAGCTTTTATATATACTTAATCAGGAATCCGCTTTAATGGAAATAGTTAAACTTATAGGATCGGATGTACTTCCCGATGAACAAAAACTTATACTTGACATTTCAAGGGTCATAAGGGTAGGATTCTTACAGCAAAATGCATTTCACCCCGAGGATACCTATGTACCTCTTATAAAGCAATTCAAGATGATGGAAGTAATACTTTATCTCTATGAAAAAGCTAAACTTTTGGTTAATATAGGTATACCTATGTCTGTACTTAATGCAGACGCAATATGGAACAGAATAATCAATATCAAATACGATGTTCCGAATAATAAGCTTGAAATGTTTGACAATTATAAAAAGGATATAGACAGATTCTACAGTTCTATTTCCGAAAAACACGCTTAAGGAGATATGGATATGTCAATAGAATATCTCGGACTAAGTTCGATCAACGGTCCTCTTGTAGTTTTGGAAGGTGTAAGAGGAGCCGCTTTTGATGAAATTGTGGAAATCAAAGTTGGCGCTAAGGAAAAAAGACTCGGGCGTATCATAGAATTACATGAAGACAAAGCCATAATACAGGTTTTCGAGGGTAGTGACGGTATGTCACTTACCAATACCAACACAACACTTACGGGGCATCCTATGCAACTTGGAGTATCCGAGAATATGCTCGGAAGAACTTTCAACGGTATAGGAAAACCTATAGATAAGCTTGGACCCCTCCAACCGGACAAGGTACTGAACATTAACGGAGATCCGCTTAATCCGGTCAGCAGAGAATACCCTCGTAATTATATAAGGACAGGTATTTCTTCAATAGACGGACTCATAACCTTGATCAGAGGTCAAAAGCTTCCTATATTCTCGGGAAACGGTCTTCCTCATGACAAGCTGGCTGCTCAGATAGTATGCCAGTCTTCCCTGGGAGATGATGCCGCTTCCGATGATAAATTCGCCGTTGTATTTGCGGCAATGGGCGTAAAATACGATGTCGGTGAATATTTTAGAAAAGCCTTTGAAGAAAGCGGAGTAAGCGAGCATGTGGCAACATTTATCAACTTTGCCAACGATCCCGTAGTTGAAAGGATCATTACACCTAAGATAGCGCTTACCCTGGCTGAATATCTGGCTTATGAAAAAGGTATGCATATACTTGTTATACTCACCGATATGACTTCATTTGCCGAAGCTTTGAGAGAGGTCTCCTCTTCCAAGGGAGAGATCCCTTCACGTAAGGGATTCCCGGGTTATCTTTATTCCGAACTTGCGACCATATATGAAAGAGCCGGAATAGTACACGACAGCAGCGGTTCGGTGACACAGATACCTATACTTACCATGCCCAATGATGATATAACTCACCCTATCCCCGACCTTACCGGATATATTACGGAGGGGCAGATAGTTCTTGACAAGACCCTAAACGGTAAGAATATCTATCCTCCTATAAATATACTTCCTTCACTTTCACGACTTATGAAGGACGGTATAGGAGAAGGTTTTACCAGAGCCGATCATCAGGCGGTCGCTAACCAGCTTTTCTCATCCTATGCCAAGGTTCAGGATGCAAGAGCACTTGCTTCCGTTATCGGTGAGGATGAACTTTCGGATGCCGACAAAAAGTACCTTGAGTTCGGCAAAGCATTTGAGACAGATTTTGTAGGTCAATCCGAAAATGATAATAGGACCATAATTGAAACTCTTACTCTCGGCTGGAAACTTTTATCCATATTGCCAAAGAGTGAGCTTGACAGACTTGACAGTAAATTGCTTGAGGAATACTATCAAGGAAATGAATAAGTATTCCGGCAATACTTTGTAGAACACGGAGTATACTTATGAATATTAATACATTTCCCACCAAGGGAAATCTAATAAATGCCAAGAATTCTCTGAAACTCGCAAAGCTGGGTTTCGGACTTATGGATAAAAAGAGAAATATTCTTATAAGAGAGCTTATGGGACTTATAGACAAAGCCAAAACTATCCAATCGGAGATAGACAGCACCTATACCAAGGCTTATAAAGCTCTTCAATATGCTAATATTGAGCTGGGAGTAGACCATGTAAATGATATTTCCATGTCTATTCCCGCAGACAATAATATACTGATAAAATCACGTTCAGTCATGGGCACTGAAATACCCCTGGTAGAACACAAAAGCTCCAAACCGAAGCTTCATTATGCTTATTATTCAACATCCGAAGCTTTGGACATAGCCAAAGAACAATTTGAAAAAGTCAAGGAACTTACTATCGATCTTTCCATGATAGAAAACTCCGCATACAGACTGGCTACAAGTATTAAAAAGACTCAAAAAAGAGCCAATGCCTTGAAAAACATCACCATACCCATGTATGATACGCTTTGTAAAAACATAAGCAATGCTCTTGAGGAAAAGGAAAGAGAGGAGTTTACCAGACTTAAAGTTATCAAAAGGAGGGCTGTCGGCTAATATGAAGGTTATCTCCTATATTCTTGCCGGGATTTTTTCTTTTTGTGCGCTTATAATTATAGCTATAACTTCTGTTGAGATCCTGGTATATTATGTTCCGAATTATTATGCCTACGAATATAATAAACACGACATACCGAGAAGTTTATCCATGGAAGTTGAGGATCTGGTCTCAGTGACCAAAGAAATGACCGCTTATTTAAAGGGCAACAGAGAAAACCTCTCCGATATCACCGCAACGATAAACGGGCAAAAAGATGTCAACTTTTTTAATTCCAAAGAAGTTGCTCACATGATAGATGTTAAAGCACTTTTTACGGCAGCTATGAACATAAGACTTGCACTGTTGGTTTTATCTGCCGTAATACTTATAATAATGGCTTTCTTAAGGCAACACGCCTCGAGGATCATTTCTTTGATGATGATGATATGCTCGGGCATATTTATGCTTACTACCGCTATACTTACATACATTATATCTTCGGATTTGACAAGTATTTTATCAGGTTTCATGAAATATTTTTCGATAATGATCTGTGGATGTTAAATCCCGAAACTGATAAGCTTATACGTCTGGTACCTATAGGATTTTTTATAGATTCAGCCTTGTATATTGCTATTATTTTTGCGATACTGCTTATGATCACTATTGCTTTTTCTTACCTGATCTTTAAGACAAGTAAAAAAGCTAAGAAGAGAAAGTTTTTATAAGTTGCCTTATATAGAAATATTTTCCGGAAAGGTTAGTAATCTAAAAGTGACTCCAGAATATCAAAAAAAGTTTTTTAATAAAAGTATATTTAAGTTTAGATTTAAGCTTATGAGAGCGGCAATCTTGCTCGTTCTCTTTTGCTTAAATCTAAGCTTTGTTTCTTTTGCCGCTGTTTGGCCGGATGATGTCAATGTACAGGCTGACGGTGCCATAGTGATAGAAGCGGAGACCGGTACTGTTTTGTATGAAAAAAATTCACATGAAAGGTATTTTCCGGCAAGTATCACCAAACTCCTTACAGCACTTATCATAGTGGAGCGATGTAATCTTGATGATACTTTAACATTCTCATATAATGCGGTACATAATGTTGAATCAGGTTCTTCAAGTGCCGGATTTTTAGTCGGTGATACGGTCACCGTAAAAGATGCGCTTTATGCGATGCTTCTTCAATCCGCCAACGAGGCAGCCAACGCTTTAGCCGAACATTGCAGCGGAAGTATAGAAGAATTCGCCGGGCTTATGAATGAGAAGGCTGCCGAACTTAATTGCACAGACTCGCATTTTGAAAACCCGAGCGGTCTTAATAACCCGGAACACTATACGACCGCCTCTGATTTTGCGATCATTTCAAGGGCGGCATTATCCAACCCCACAGTGTTTGAGATAGCTTCATCCGTAGCATATCATTTACCGCCTTATAAGGCTGCGCCGGAAGGTTTTGATATCTACAACCACCACGGCATGATACGAAGAAGCAATCCCAACTTTTATGAATATGCCGTGGGCGGAAAGACCGGTTATACCATGCTTGCCGGCAATACTTTGGTAACTTACGGTATTAAGGACAATATGTCTTTGATCACGGTGGTGCTTAACGGTCATAAGACACACTATTCCGATACTAAGGCTTTGATGGAGTTTGGCTTAATAAATTTGATAAGATAGAAGTTGATGACAGCAATACCGATAAGCAATCCATAGACATAAGGTTTATTCAGGATTCGGAAAATTCCATTCCCTCCCTTATAAGTCCTCCGAGCCATAAGATAGTCTTACCTAAAGACGCACAAGTCTCGGATGTCACACACCGTGTCAACTTTGAACCTACACTGCGTGATGAAAAAAACATTATAGCAAATATAGAATATATGTACGGAGACAGGCAGGTCGGCTACTCTCCTCTTTATATAAATGCTGATATAAAAACAGAGCTTGTGGATACGGATGTAAGCATAGCCAGTCCCTCTTCTCCTTATAAAAATGTAACAAAGGCGAGTGATGCAAGCTTTTCCGTAAAATTCACAAAATTCATGATCAAGTACGGATTTTATTTTATTATGGGACTTATAATCGCTGTGATCATCATCATCATATTGATAATCATAAGGCTTGTGATCTCCTATAAAGAAGCCAAGGAACTTGCATTCTTGAGGGAAGAAAGAAGAAAACGCCGTATCATGTACGGATGGTCAAAAGAGAGAATAGACTTAAGCGAACACAGCAGAAAAAAAAGAGGAAGACGCAATTTCTTTGAAAGTAAAAAAAAATAACGATAAGGACTTGGATTTATAAAGTCTGTATTATATAATCTCAGTATATGCATCTGCAAATACAGTGCATATTAATATATCTAAGGAGAAAAACTATGGACAGTATAATGAAAAATATAGATAAGGCTCAAGTTCACGTATTGAAGGAGCTTGTTGATTATAGAGAAGGACAAATAGTAAGTAAGACCCTTGTTCAGAATAAGAATGTAAGTATTACTTTATTCGCTTTTGATAAGGATGAAGAGATAAGTACACACGAATCTGACGGTGATGCTTTCGTGACCTGCATAGACGGTGTCGGAAAACTTACTATAGATGATAAAGAATATATCGTAAAAGAGGGAGAGTCTGTGGTCATGCCCGCAAGACATCCGCATGCTGTATATGCTCAGGAAAAATTCAAGATGCTTTTGGTCGTGGTATTTTAGTTTTAATACTATTTTAGTTGATATTTGATACTCCTTATAATTCTGTCTGACCGGCGATCCTTTTTAAGGCTTCGACAATTCACACGGAGGGCAAGACTTATGTATTCGCCTACTAAGTAGCAGGTACACTTACGACAGTCTTCTTCTTGGGAATTATGATAAATCTTATAAAAAGTCAAATACCGTAAAGACCGGATCATAAGGAGTTTTTCTATCTTCTCAATACAGGCTGTTTATCGTACAGATATCGCTACAGCCGTTAGAACTTCTCTTCCTTACCGTATAGGTATCACTAAATCCGTCACAACTATCCTCTCTTATCGTATAGGTATCGCTAAAAACATAACAACTGTCCTCTAACATCAATTAATAATTAGCAAATACGAAACGTATTTATCATTTTATATGTTTTTTGTCTTGCTTTATTATATTTATTGTGTTACTTTATATGGTGTAGCATATAATACAAAGTCACTCTCATATAAAATTTAATATTTAGTGCTTTGTATTATAATAATATTATTATAATTTATGTTATTTACTGTATTTCAAGTAAGGTCAAATACAGTAAAACAAAGAAAGGATGTTAATATGAGCAGAGAAAACACACAGAAAGTATTAAATCAGACATTGGCGGATCTTAGCCAGTTTGCAGCAATCATACATCAGGTACATTGGTATGTTCGTGGAGAGAACTTTTATGCGATTCATGAGCTTATGGACAAGTTCCTTGATGAAGCCAATGAAGCAGTGGACGAGGTAGCTGAAAGACTTATAATCATAGGAGGCGCTCCTTATTCAAGCCTTAAAGAATTTGCGGAAAACAGCAAGCTTGAAGCTACAAAGGGTGATTATTCAGTATCTATAGATGCTCACATCAAGACACTTATCTCAGGCTACAAATATTTAGCAAAGCTCTACAGAGAGGGTATTGAAGTAAGCGATAAGGAAGGCGATGCAGTAACAGCAGATCTTTCACAGGTTTATTAGCCGGTACCGAGAAGACACTTTGGATGCTTAACGCTACACTTGGTAAGGCTCCTGAGCTTCAGTAATCAAGATAAAAAAGCACTTAATAGCCCTTATTTTCAGGGCTTTAAGGAGCATGTGAAAATCTCTCTGTAAATAATGTTAAAAAAGGTCTTCTATGATAAAATATTTTATCATAAGGAGGCCTTTTATTATGGCAAGAGAAAAGAAACCGGTACACAGAGTACAAATGACAGAAGGAAAGCGTAACATCATTCACCAACTCTTGGAAGAATACGATATCCAATCAGCAGAAGATATTCAAGATGCTCTAAAAGATCTTCTCGGTGGAACGATCAAAGAAATGATGGAAGCAGAAATGGATGAACACCTAGGATACGAAAAATCAGAGCGTTATAAAAGCGATGATTATCGTAATGGTTATAAGCGAAAAAGAGTAAACAGTCGTTATGGTTCTATGGAGATAGAAGTTCCACAAGACAGAAAATCAACCTTTGAACCTCAAGTAGTAAAGAAACGTCAAAAAGATATTTCCGACATTGATCAGAAGATCATCTCCATGTATGCGAAAGGTATGACAACTCGTCAGATCTCAGAAACGATCGAAGATATTTACGGTTTTGAAACATCAGAAGGTTTTATATCTGATGTTACAGATAAGCTTTTACCACAGATCGAAGACTGGCAGAATCGACCTTTGGATGAGATCTATCCGATCCTCTATATAGATGCGATCCACTACTCAGTTCGTGACAACGGTATCATACGAAAGCTAGCTGCTTATGTCATTCTTGGTATCAATACAGAAGGAAAGAAAGAGGTCCTTACGATTCAAGTAGGCGATACTGAAAGCTCTAAATACTGGCTTTCAGTATTAAATGAACTGAAGAACCGAGGTATAAAGGATATCCTCATTCTGTGTGCAGATGGACTGACAGGCATAAAAGAAGCGATCTCTGCGGCTTTTTTCCGAAAAACAGAATATCAAAGGTGTATAGTACATCAGGTAAGAAACACACTCAAATATGTACCGGACAAGGATAGAAAGGCTTTTGCAACAGACCTGAAAACTATTTATCAAGCTTCGGATGAAGAGAAAGCACGTCAGTCTTTGGATCGTGTTACAGAGAAATGGACATCAAAATATCCAAATTCTATGAAACGCTGGTACGATAACTGGGACGCTATCACCCCTATTTTCAAGTTTTCTGTGGATGTAAGAAAGGTTATTTATACCACCAACGCCATTGAAAGCCTCAATTCCACATACAGAAAGTTAAATCGCCAAAGAAGCGTATTTCCAAGCGATACAGCCCTGCTAAAAGCCTTGTATCTGGCGACATTTGAAGCCACTAAGAAGTGGACAGCTACCATACGAAACTGGGGACAGATATATGGAGAATTGAGCATCATGTATGCGGGGCGTCTTCCCGAGTAACAAAAAATAGACCACAAGTCAAGGATAAAATAAACGTCGGTCTTCGACCGACGCCCTTGACATGGGTCTGATTTTTTGATTATTATATTAATAAGGACGAATGCCAAATGATGGCATTCGCCTTAAAATAATACTTATCATAGAAGTCCGAAAATAGGAATTTACAGACTTTGATTCACACAGCCGCTTTAAGTGCTTTTTACATTGACCCGGATATCTTGATTTTTTTAATGCTTTTGTATTAGCGTCAAATCTTGGGCTTATTCATGTTTTTGTATTATTTTGTATCACCGGAATATATTGATTTTTAATGCCTTTGCATTTCTAATGTGTCTTGAATTATTATTGTATATTTTTTCTACGCAATCTCATCTGCTCTTTTTTGGCTTTTATCAGATCCATCTCTTCTTTATCAACCAACCTCATGCTTTTTACTGCATAATATTCCTTGTTTTGATTGTTTCTTATTCTGATTTTACCTCTTACATAACCGTGCTCAGGACATTCCGCCATGCAATAATAATTTTTTTGAGAATCCACAAACCATCTTACTTTTTTTCTGAGCATACGATTACATTTACAGCACAGCATATCTTTGACCGTCTTATCTTCCATAAGAGCTTCCCTACTCGAAAAACCTCTTGAAACATATTTTGCATATTCCGGAAATGTCACATATATCTCTTCTTCCTTAGACCCGGGGCTTTTGTAAAGATCTAGGGATCTGTACACTTTCAGGCTTTCAAAATCTATCTTACCGAGAATAATACTTGTGTAGTGAGCATCCTCCAATGCATGATGAAAAACTCCGTTTACAGGTATTTCAAGAAGCCTTACAGCCTTCTCGAGAGGAAGTCTTTCTTTGGGATCTTCTATTTTATCCAAAGTAAATAATTTCTGTACATCATAGTAAAACAAAGGATAATCAAAAAAACTCTTCACCCTGTGATATGCTATATTCCTCTGTAATTCACCAAGATCCATAGCACCCCAGGTGCAAAAAACAGGTTCTTGGGAATCCATATAGCACCACTTCTTAAACTCATCTATGACCGTTACGAAATCTTTCCCCTTATCTCTTAACTCTTTCATATCAATATGAATAAGTTCATGTATTCTATGATGTATATCTCTATAGACCACAGGTCTTACAAGTGAGTGAAACTCTGACATATATTTCAGATCCTCATCAAGCTTCACCGCCCCTATCTCTATAATCTCAAAAGGAATAGCTTCGACCGCCCCCTCCTTACCGATAGGACTCTGATTCCACTCCAGATCAAGTACTATATATGTCTTCATATCAAAATCTCCTTACGGCAACACTTCTATCAACTCCAAAACAGCACCTATATTATATACATTAATAGACGCCAATACAATACTAAACTTAGATCCCCCACACACACCTCACACAAAACATTCGTCCGGTGTAGATCTATAAAATCTCCTCCTCCCAACACCACCTATAATACTTGTATAATATGAAGTTATACTATATCTTTCCAACACACAACCAAAATATTTATGTGGTGTACGTTTTTAATATCTCCCTCTCCTCATCCCTTCAAAAAATTCTCGGCTGGGATTAAAAAAAAACACCTTTTAGTTCAATCTTTTTAGCGTTTAGACCTTTCGATAAAGTGAGAATTTGTCGAAACTTTGAGAAAGGTCTGCGAGTATGATCTAACTAAAAGGTGTTTTATAACCAAATTCAAAACCGGATCTGATACTAAATTCAACACAACAAGCAAAACACTGTAAAAAACTACACTACACAAGCTTCAGGTACTCCGCCCATAAGCTCCTCCATCACGTTCTTCACGCTTTCAATCTTCTTTGCCATCCACGCATTGGCTCCGCAAAACAAAAGAGCATTATCAACATCACCTCTTGCCGCTGATATCAAAGCATCGGTGATACAATACGGAATATCGACCCTGTTGCACTTACTTAGGCAGTCGTAGCATTTTCTTACGGGTATATTACCCTTATCGAGCCTTTTTAAAAAATCATTTTCTATAGCTCTTCCGGGTAGTCCCGCAGGAGATACCGTGATCCTTATATCCTCTTCTGTGGCATTGATATAAGCCTCTTTATAAGCATCAGGAGCGTCGCATTCATAAGTGGTCACGAATCTCGTACCCACCTGTACACCTGCCGCACCGAGTTCAAAAGCATGGCTTACATCACTTCCGTTATATATTCCGCCTGCCACTACCACCCGGTATCTTTTTTTCATATTTGGTCTCATACTCGTATACGATCTTTATTATATCCTCTATTTCTTTATCAAATATCTCTTTAAGATATGTCTTTGATACCTTCTTCGTGTCCGCTCCGAGTTTATGCAGATCGTTGTTTGAAAAGCCCAGATGCCCGCCTGCCAACGGTCCTTCTATTACTATCATATCAGCCGTGCTCTTATAATTTCTGTCCCACAATCTGAGTATTACCGAAGCGGACTTCGCACTTGATACTATCGGAGCTATTTTTGTAACAAAGTCTTTGCATTTATTATATATCTTCTGAGGTGCCTCTTCGAAAAGCTCTTTTCTGAGCTTCATGCCCGACTTAACAAGTTCGGGCAGATCAAGAGGCAGGCCTGCACCCGAAACTATAACATCGGCACCATGCTTTATCGCCTCTTTTACATAATCGGCATAACCTACCGTAGCCACCATGATATTGAAACCTATGGCTCCTTTAGCCATATTTCCCGCCAGCTCTCTTGCTTTTTTAAGCTCACTTGCTATAGCTCTTAAATTCGCAACCTTAGGTTTTTTTTCAAAATCCGGCTCTCTGAAACCTATCTGTGCCGAAGATATAAGACCAAGACCACCTTCTTTTGCCACACTTGCGGCTAAAGAAGCAAGACTTATACCGACTCCCATTCCACCCTGTACTATAGGCTTTTCAATTGTAAGATCGCCTATTTTCAAGTCCACCTTGCTTTGCATAATCTCTCCTTAATATACAGGTATCAGTACTTCCTGTATCTTTCATACCTCTTTGACAAAAGCATATCTTTACTTAATTTATATTTATCCGTTAAAAACTCTATCAAAGCACTGTCAATATATTTTATTATATTATCCATATTTTCCGTTGTGGCAGGATGTACCTCGGGAATTATTCTTTCCACAATACCCAGGTTTTTTAACTCTCCTGAGGTGATCTTCATATCTTCCGCAGCTTCTTTACACAGCTTTGCATCTTTATAAAGTATTGAAGCAAATCCTTCGGGTGACAGTATTGAATATATGGCATTTTCCATTATCCACACTTCGTCGCTCACAGCCATAGCCAAAGCTCCACCGCTGCCTCCTTCGCCTATAACTATAGAAAGTATAGGAGTCTTCAGTCCGCTGATCTCATACAGATTCCTTGCTATAGCTTCGCCCTGACCTCTCTCTTCAGCCTCTATACCGCAAAATGCTCCCGGAGTGTCCACAAAACATATTACCGGAATATCGAATTTTTCCGATAATTTCATAAGCCTGAGTGCTTTTCTGTAGCCTTCGGGAGATGGCATCGCAAAATTTCTCACCTTATTTTCCTTAAGGTTTTTACCCTTTTGCTGTGCTATCACAGTTACAGGTCTTTTGTGAAACATGGCAATTCCGCCTACTATGGCTTTATCATCTGCAAAATACCTATCTCCGTGAAATTCTATAAAGTCTGTAAATAATTTATCTATATAGTCCTTAGCTGTCGGTCTGTCACTCTTTCTTGATAAAAGCACGTTATCCCATGCCGTACTTTTTCTTTTTTTGACTTTAAGTTTTAAGACATGGTTATCAAGTTCTTCTTCCAAGCCGTCTATCGTCTTTTCCTTTTTGGTGTAAGATCTTAATATTGCGGCTATCATGGCTTTTTGATCTTTTCTTTCAACTATCTTATCCACAAAACCGTGTTCCAATAAAAATTCCGCTCTTTGAAATCCTTCCGGCAGTTTCGCTCCTATAGTTTGAGCTATAACTCTCGGTCCGGCAAAACCTATAAGCGCTTTTGGCTCAGCAAGTATTACATCTCCCAGCATAGCAAAAGAAGCCGTGACTCCTCCCATGGTCGGATCTGTCAATACGCTTATAAATAAAAGCCCCTCATCATGAAGCTTTTTTAAAGCTGCCGATGTCTTCGCCATCTGCATAAGAGATACTATACCCTCCTGCATTCTGGCTCCTCCCGAACATGAATATATGATCACCGGTAATCTCTCACTTATAGCTTTTTCTACCATGAAACAGATTTTTTCGCCTACATTTCGTCCCATGGAGCTCATCATGAACCTGGCATCACATACGGCTATAGCTACATCTATACCTTCTATCCTGCCCTTACCGGTAACAACAGCTTCATCCAACTTGGATTTTTCCTTCGCCTCTTGTATCTTTTCTTCATATCCCGGGAAATTAAGCGGATTGGATATAGGCATCTCTTTGTTCCACTCTTCAAAGCTTGCCTTATCGCAGATCATTTCTATACGCCTGTACGCATGGACTCTAAAGTAAGAAAGACATTTGGGGCAAATATAAAAGTTTGCCCTCACGTCTTCCGCATATATCAAAGCATTGCACTTCTTGCACTTTCTCCACATGCCGGCAGGCGGTCCGCTTATTTTTAAGTCCGTATCACTATGACTTTCCGATTTATTTTTATCCAAACCTATATAGGTTTTCTTAAACATATCCCTTAACATTTTCTTCCTCCGTAACGCCATATGATACTGATATATTCTTTTCTTAAAATATATCATTTATTTAATCGTAAAATACCGCACCGGTACATCGTTCACAAAATAAGTATAGCAAAACAATGAATATTTTTCTGAGTATGTACATCAAAAACGTAGACGTGCTAGGTTTACTCTGAAGACTTTTGATGTATACGATCATGAAAAGAGGCAAGTTATGCGGTATACTTATTTTTAGAAACGATGCACTAACTCAGATATTGCTTAAAATACGTTTCTATAAAATGTGTATCCGTATCTCCGCTCTTATATGCTTCATGGTTTATGATCTCATAGTCAAAGTCAAGATTGGTATCCACTCCTTCTATGACCATCTCTCCGAGTGCGGATCTCATCTTGGCTATCGCCTCATCCCTGTCTTTGCGTGTACTATAAGTTTCAAAAGCATGGAATCGTAATTCGGAGGGATCTTGTATCCTACATATATATGAGAGTCAACTCTTACTCCGTTACCGTTTGCCAAATGCAAATTTTTAATAGAGCCCGGAGACGGTCTGAAGTTAAGTCTCGGATTTTCCGCATTGATCCTGCACTCTATTGCATGACCCCTTATAACTATGTCTTCCTGCTTAAGTCCCAGAGGCTTGCCTGCAGCTATATTTATCTGTGCCTTTATAAGATCTACTCCGGTAACAAGTTCGGTAACCGGGTGCTCTACCTGTATTCTGGTATTCATTTCCATAAAATAAAAATTCTTATCTTTATCAAGCAAGAATTCTATGGTTCCGGCATTGACATAAGAGCAGGCTTTTGCTGCTTTTATAGCAGCTTCACCCATCTTCTTTCTGAGTTTGTCATCTATGGCTATGCTTGGTGACTCTTCAATGACCTTTTGATGTCTCCTTTGAATAGAGCAATCTCTTTCCCCCAGATGTATTACATTGCCATGCTCATCCGCAAGTATCTGAAATTCTATATGCCTCGGCTTTTCTATATACTTTTCCATATACATGTGATCGTCTGAAAAGCCCTTTACGGATTCCTGCTGTGCGGTTATAAACTTTTCCCTAAAGTCATCTACAGAGTAGGATATTCTCATACCCTTACCGCCCCCTCCGGCGGCAGCTTTGATCATCAGAGGAAAACCTATATCCACAGCTATCTTCTGAGCTTCTTCCACATCGACTACCGAACCTTCCATACCGGGAACTACCGGCACACCCGCCTTTATCATAGTTTTTCTTGCAGCCGCCTTATCGCCCATCATGCCTATGATATCACTGCCGGGACCTATGAATTTTATATTACATTCATCGCAATGTTTTGCAAATTTCGCATTTTCAGATAAAAAGCCGAAACCCGGATGTATGGCATCCGCACCTATGGCAAGTGCAGCACTTAAAATTCTCGACATATCAAGATAGCTTTTGGTCGAAGGAGCCGGTCCTATACATATAGCCTCGTCTGCCAACATAGTATGAAGGCTGTCTTTGTCCGCTTCCGAAAATACGGCTACACTTTTAATGCCTAACTCTCTGCACGCTCTTATAATACGCAGTGCTATCTCACCACGATTTGCTATAAGTATCTTTTGAAACATATCTCCACCCGTATCTTTATAATTTCTCTATGTTTTCTACTTTCCTATCATGAAAGTAAGTTCCGCCTGTACTGCCACTTCACCGTCAACGGTCGCAGTAGCCTTTCCGACTCCCAGAGGTCCTTTTATCCTTATAAGCTCACATTCAAGCTTAAGTTTATCTCCCGGAACCACTTTTCTTTTAAACTTTGCATTATTAATAGCCGCAAAATAAGCTATCTTTCCTTTATTTTCCTCAACCGAAAGTATAGCTACAGCTCCGGTCTGTGCCAATGCCTCTATGATCAGTACACCCGGCATAACAGGCTCAGCCGGAAAGTGTCCCCTGAAATGACTTTCCGTAAAGCTTACACTCTTATATGCCACCGCCTTTTCTCCCGGCACCAAGCTCTCTACACAGTCTATAAGTAAAAACGGGTGTCTGTGAGGTATTATCTGTTCTATTTCCTTGATCCCTAACATCCTGTCTCCTATCTTATCCTAAAAAGCGGTTGACCGAATTCCACTACCGACTCATCTTTTACCAGTATGGCTTCCACCACACCGTCAAATTCGCTCTCGATCTCATTCATCAGTTTCATTGCCTCTATTATAGCTATGACCTGACCCTTTTTAACACTGTCTCCTACGCTTACAAAAGGTTTTGCATCAGGTGACGGTGCACTGTAAAAGGTTCCTACCAAGGGAGAGGTCACCACGTTCTCATTGTCCATGTGTAAAGACTCGTCTCTTACTTCACCGGTCTCGACTTCGTATATCACATCCGATTTATCGGTCTTTACAATATTTTCTTTCTGACCGATTTTAACCGTTTTACCGGTCTTTTTTCTTATAACTACTTTTTCAGTTTCGGTCTCATATACAAACTTATCTATTTCATTCTTTTTAGCAGCTTCCATCAAAGCTATCAAATCTTTAAGTTCCATATTACGATCTAAGCCTCATATTTTTTAAATACTATAGTTGCATTGTGTCCGCCAAAGCCGAGTGAATTACTTATTGCCACATTTACAGGCATATCGGTACCGCTTCCCTTGCAGTAATCAAGGTCGCAATCCTCATCGCTATTCTCAAGTCCTACTGTTTTGTGAACAAATGAATCTTCTATGGACTTTACACAAACTACCGCTTCCACACCTCCGGCAGCACCTAAAAGGTGACCTATCATAGACTTGGTCGAATTGATCTTGAGTTTATATGCGTGTTCACCGAAGGCAAGTTTTATAGCCTTGGTCTCAAACAGATCGTTATAATAAGTACTTGTTCCGTGAGCATTCACATAATCTACATCTTCAGGAGCAAGACCCGCATCATTAAGAGCATATTCCATAGCCTTGGCAGCACCCGAACCGTCCTCTGCCGGAGATGTTATATGGAAGGCATCACAGGTGGCACCGTACCCTACTATCTCCGCATAGATCTTAGCCCCTCTTTTCTTTGCATGCTCAAGTTCCTCAAGTACCAAAACTCCCGCACCTTCGCCCATTATAAAACCGGCTCTGTCCTTATCAAAAGGTATTGATGCCCTTGTTTTATCTTCGGTTGTATTAAGTGCGGTAAGTGCTGAGAATCCCGCTACTCCTATAGGAGATATGGATGCTTCCGAACCTCCCGCAAGCATGACCTCAGCCTCGCCGTAAACTATACTTCTGAATGCCTCACCTATAGAATGTGTTCCTGTAGCACAAGCGGTAACGATATTGATATTCTTTCCTCTGAGTCCGAATTGTATACCTACATTACCTGCTGCCATATTCGAGATCATAAGCGGTACGAGTAAGGGCGCCACTCTTGAAGGACCCTTATCAAGAAGCCTCGAATGTTCTCTTTCCATAGCCTGAAGGCTTCCTATTCCCGAACCTACGGATACCCCCACTCTAAAGCTGTCTTCCTTTCCATATCTATCTTTGAATCTTCCAAAGCTTCTTTCGCAGCCGCCACCGCATATTGTGAGAACGCCTCCATACGCTTTGCCTGTTTTGCATCCATAAAATCCTTAGCATCAAAACCTTTAAGTTCAGCTGCAAGTTTAGCCTTATGATCGGAAGTATCAAAATAGCTTATAGGCTCTATTCCGCAAACGCCCTCCTTACAGGAATTCCAGAAATCATTTACACTAAGCCCTATAGGAGTTATTGCACCCAAACCTGTTATAACTACCCTTCTTTTCATCTAAAATCTCCTTAATGTTAAAATACTTATTAGCACATCCTACATACAGACCGGGTCCTTATTAATTACCTTGATATCTGTACTTTGGTCTATCATTCCTTATCATTAAATATCCTACATGTGCAGGCCGCCATCCACACAAAGTACCTGTCCGCTTATATACCTTGCCTCCTCAGAAGAAAGGAAACAAACCGCATTTGCTATATCCTCGGCTTTTCCGAAAGCCTTCATAGGTATACTTTGTACAACAGCCTCTTTTATACTGTCCGGCAAAACAGCAGTCATATCAGTCTCTATAAATCCCGGAGCTATAGCATTGACGGTGATACCTCTTGAAGCAAGTTCCCTTGCCGCAGACTTTGTCATACCTATCATACCGGCTTTGGCAGCCGCATAATTGACCTGACCTGCATTACCCATGACTCCCGATACTGATGATATATTTACGATCCTTCCGCTTCTTGCCTTTATCATTGCCCTGCTTACCAGCTGCATACAGTTAAAAGCGGATTTAAGATTGCTCTCTATTACATTATCAAACTCTTCTTCGCTCATCTTCATAAGCAGGTTATCTTTTGTTATACCGGCATTGTTAACCAATATATCCAGTTTTGAATGTTTTTCAAGTACGTAGTCCATCATCTGTTTAACATCTTCATATTTCGATACGTCACACTTATATATTTCGCCGTCTCCGTTAAGCGACTTGATAAGTTCAAGTGTTTCCTTTGCCTTATCCTCGGATCCTCTGTAATTAACTATAACGTATGCTCCTTGAGCAGCAAGCTTAAGTGCTATGGCTCTTCCTATTCCCTTTGCCGCACCTGTGACCAGCGCAACTTTTTTATCCAGTCTCATATAAACTCCTCCAAAAACCGATATCTGCGGGAAATGCCTATCATACCCGCATTTTCCCGAAAACTATGTATTGATATTCAAAAGATCTCCGGCACAATGATTTTGTATAGTAGACTTTAGTCTGTCATTACATGATGTTATAAAGCAGGAAAATGATTATCCGCTTTACAAAATCCTTACAAGCCCCATGCGAAATAAACCGGATCGCTTTTCTTATTTAAGTATCAAGTCTATAGACCCATTTCTTTTATTACATTATTCATATCTTCAACAGTTTCTATAGAATAGACTTTGACTTCTTTATCTATCTTTTTCACAAAACCGCTGAGTACCTTTCCCGGACCTATCTCAATAAAGGTATCTACTCCTTCTTTTAACATATTTCTTATACTTTGCTCAAACCTCACCGATCCGAACACCTGATTTCTTAAAAGCTCCTTTATGTCCTTATTGTCATATACCGGCTCTGCCGTATAATTAGCCACATAAGGTATAGCCGGTTTCTTTATATCTATATCTTTAAGATAGTCATACAGATTATCCCCTGCCGGCTTTAACAGTCCGGAATGGAAAGGTCCGCTTACATTAAGAGGCAAAACTCTTTTGGCTCCTGCAGCTTTAAGCTTCCCGGTCGCTTCTTCGACTGCGGCAACGGTTCCGGAGATCACTACCTGACCGGGACAGTTGTAATTAGCTATCCATACATTTTCTATATCTTTAAGGCAGTCCTCTATAACACCCGAATCGAGATTCAAGACCGCCGCCATCGTTCCTACTCCCAAAGGTACCGCTTCCTGCATAAGTTTCCTCTGTGTCTTGCCACGAGTATGGCATCATCTTCTGATATCGCTTTCGCAAGATACAAAGCCTCGTATTCCCCAAGGCTAAGACCTGCACATATATCGGCTTTTAATGCAGTCTTTTCTATGACCTTGAGCATGGCGATCCCTGTAGTTACCATGGCTGCCTGTGTATACTCAGTCATATCAAGCTTTGTGTTTTCCGTAAATACCAACTCTTCCATGTCAAAGCCCAAAAGCTTTGATGCATTTTCATATACTTTCTTTGCATCCTCATCGTATCTTGCAAAGCTCTCACCCATACCACATTTTTGGGCTCCCTGTCCGGGGAATAAAAAGGCTGTCTTCATAAAAAATCCTCATTCTATATAATAGGGAAACACCGATTAATATTTTCACTTCAGTAATTTATTAATTCAGTGTTTCCCTTCTTTCCCAATTTCCAAATTATAATTAAGCCAATTTGCTTAATGTCTTTCCTGCCAATTCCTTAACTTCGGATATGATCTCTTCTATTATTTCTTTACAGCTTTGTTCTTTACTTACAAGACCGGCTATCTGACCTGCCATGACAGTTCCGTCAGTCACATCACCCTCTTGTACCGCTTTTCTTAAAGCTCCGAGTGTGAGGTACTCAAGTTCTTCAAAACTCTTACCTTCATTTTCAAGTCTTGCATACTCTCTTGTCATATTATTTCTTAAGCAACGTACCGGATGTCCGTGGCTTCTTCCGGTAACTACAGTATCTATATCCTTTGCTGCTATTACTCTGTTCTTGTATTCCTGATGTACGGTGGATTCATGAGCCACCAAAAATCTTGTACCCATCTGTATGGCCTCAGCACCAAGTGCAAATGCGGCAAGCATTCCTCTTGCGTCCGCTATACCTCCGGCAGCTATCACGGGGATCTCTACAGCCGAGCATACCTGAGGAAGCAAAGTCATAGTTGTGGATTCTCCTATATGACCTCCCGCCTCGCAACCTTCAACCACTACCGCCTGTGCTCCGACTCTTTCCATACGTCTTGCCTGTGCCACTAAGCAACTACCGGTATCACCTTTATACCTGCTTCATGCCACATATTTATATATTTTTCAGGTGATCCCGCACCGGTAGTAACGACTTTTACGCCTTCTTCCACCACTAATTCGGCTATCTCACCCGCATGAGGAGATAGAAGCATGATATTGACACCAAAGGGCTTATCTGTAAGTTCTCTTGCCTTTCTTATCTCATCTCTTACAACTTCACTTGGGGCATTGGCTGCACCTATAAGTCCCAAGCCACCTGCATTGCTTACAGCTGCCGCAAGATTATGTTCCGCAACCCAAGCCATACCTCCTTGTATTATAGGATATTTTATTCCAAGTAATTCCGTGATTCTGGTATTCATACATACTCCTAACTGATTTTATTTTTATAACTCTTGTCTTATTTAAGTAACAGCTTAGCTGCTAAAAAAATTCACAACTAAGCTGTTTACATAAAATAACTGTCTATTAAACTTCTACACCCTTATCCTGCAAGTAAGCCACAACAGCTCCTACAGTTGTTATTTTCTCAAGATCTTCAGAAGGTATACTTACCCCATACTCATCTTCAAAAGCCATAACTAACTCGAATAAGTCCAATGAATCAGCTCCAAGATCGTCCTTAAATGTAGAATCTTCCTTTATACTGCTCTCGTCAATGTTTAACTGGCTTGCGATAATTGACTTGATCTTCTCTGACATACAAATATCTCCTTTGTTTCTTTATTTAATAATAACATAAGACATCATATAGCTTATTATCGATTATGTAAATATCTTTTTTGTATAAAAACGTATTATCTTGCTTTAATTTTTTGATCACGGTCCATGCCGCTTCCTTAATATCTCATAACTACACTGCCCCATGTCAGTCCTGCTCCGAAACCTGAAAGAACTATTATGTCTCCTCTTTGAAGACTTTTGTTTCTTATGATCTCATCAAGTAAAAGAGGTACGCTTGCTCCCGAAGTATTTCCTACCTTATCGAGATTTTTGGGGAATTTGTCAAGCTCTTCTTCGAGCTTTTTTGCCACAGAATCAAGTATTCTTACATTAGCCTGATGCAGTACATAAAATTTCACATCTTCTTTTTTGACCTTAGCCTTATCAAGTGCTTCTTTTATACTTTCAGGCACAGTTCTTACGGCAAACTTGAATACTTCCTGCCCGTTCATATGCATAAACGGATCTTCTCCGAGGGTATTACAGGTAAGGCTTTCTCCTCCGATCCCGTCAGATCCCATATTTTCTCCCAGAATACCGTCCGCACTTTCATCAAACTCAAAAACAGCCGCTGCCGCCCCGTCTCCGAAAAGCACACAGGTCGTTCGGTCTTTCCAGTCTATATGTCTTGACAACACATCCGCACCTATGACCAAAGTCTTCTTATAGCTTTTACTTAACATCATGCTGTCAGCAAGATGCAGTGCATATATAAATCCAGAACATGCCGCACTTATATCAAAACAAAGTGCCTTTGTACTTCCAAGTGCTGCCTGTACTTCACATGCACATGAAGGAAAGTTCTTGTCCGGTGTTGATGTGGCACATATTATAAGGTCAATATCCTTAGCGTCTGTGGCGGACATCTCCAAAGCTTTTTTTGCTGCCTCTGTTGCCAACATACTCAAGCTCTCATTTTCCTCACAAACATATCTGTATTCTATCCCGGTCCTTGATCTTATCCATTCATCGGAAGTATCCACCATTTTACTTAAGTCAATATTCGATAATCTATTTCCCGGCAGTTGTGAACCCATTCCGGTCAGAACTATTCCCATCATTCCTCCTAAAAAGTCGGCATTTATTTTTATAAGATATCACTGTTACCATTTTGGCGGTCGGATATTTATAAAATACTTTGACACTCAAACTATTTTATTTACATAACTTATAAATGTCAAGTGAATTTTTTTCATCGTTTTAATTGCAGATATTGTAAAGCTTTTACTTACACATATATTTACATCTGATTTCATTAGTAATTACCATGTAAAGCTATATTATAGTCAATGTAAATGTATATGTTGTTGATATGATGTTTTTTTAAAGATAGATAAATTTAAGAAATACATAGAAAAATTTAAATAAAAATAAGGCTGCCGCAATCGGAGATCTTAACAAAATATATGATGACATCTCGCATGAATGTCACTATAGCTTGTCAGCGATCCGGGTTTTGCAACAGCCCCGAAACTTATGTATGATCAAAATATTCGTCTTATGATTTTTAATATTCTTTTTCCTGTATATTTTCCACAGTCCAGATCCTTACGTTCAGGTCCATTAATTTAGAACCGCAATACGCACATACTCCGGTGTTATGATTATCCACAGCTGCACCGCAATGAGGGCAGGTATACGCTCCAAATACATCTTTTTCATAAAAATCATCAAGCTTTTGCATATAAATAACTTCACTGTTAAATCTGCTTTGCTTGTATTCGCCTACATATTTCTTATTGGGATTTTTATATTTCAGAGCGGTCTGACATTCTACGGAAATATTGTTCGCTCCCCTGTTATAAGCGGATATCACGCTCTTATGTATGTATATATCGGTCGAACCCTCCGACCTTAGTTTTTCCTTTATCTTGCTTTCAACACTTTTCCTTATCTCATGCCAGTTAAAATCCGGGAAATCATGCGAGATCTTGGGTAATAACAAAGATGTCATACCCGACACACTCTTTGGAGTCTCGGATTCTATCTTGTCCGCATTCTTTGAAGCTTTGTATACTTCATCGACCATATTTGAAAAAGAACGCATCTTGTCAGTGACTCTTCGTATGCCTCTGTTGATCTTTATTATCAGCAAATATAGTATATATATCACTATCAATACTGCGATCGCCGCAACTATCCACCATAATTTATTATTTCCTATGCTTAAACTGCTAAAATTCATGTCTAACCCCTCAAAAGCTTATTATAAATTTCTCTTTTGGATACATTCCTATCCTTAGCCACACACTTCATGGCTTCTTTGTGATCGATCCCTCTGTCCTCATATATCTTCATATGCTCTTCAAGGCTCAAATCTTCCCACCTTTTTTCCTCTTCTTTTCTTATACTTTCCTCATCCCTGGCATTGATGACTATGACATACTCTCCCCTTATTATCTTTATTCCCTCTTCATAGAGTCTTATCGCCTCTTTTAAAGTAGTATTCAATACCTCTTCATGCAGTTTTGTAAGTTCTCTTACTATGCTTATTTTTCTGTCTTCTTCTATAACTTCGGCAATATCCTTTAAGGTCTTCAAAAGTTTGTGTGGAGCCTCATATAATACCACCGTTCGCTTTTCTTTGCCAAGATCTTCGAGGACCTGTCTTCTTTCTTTCTTATCAAATGGCAAAAATCCCTCGAATACAAATCTTCTGCTGCTGAGCCCGCTTATAGCAACTGCACTTACAAAGGCACAGGCTCCCGGTACCACACTGACACTTATACCCTCTTCATGAGCCGCTGCCACAAGATCCTCTCCCGGATCCGATATGGCAGGCATACCGGCATCACTTACCAGAGCCAAACTGCTGCCGCTTTTTAATTTATCTATAAGTTCTCTTGATCTTTTTATCTTATTATGCTCATGATAACTGCTCAGCGGAGTTGAAATATTGTGATGATTGAGAAGTTTAACGGTATTTCTGGTATCTTCCGCAGCTATCAGATCCACACTTTCAAGTACCTCCAAAGCCCTATAGCTCATATCCTTAAGATTGCCTATGGGAGTTCCCACCAGATACAATGTTCCGGCTTCTTTGATCCTTGACTTTTCTGTATTATTTTCCATATATCTTCATTATCTCCTCAGTATAGACTCCGCTGCTTTTATATATGATCAGAGGCGGGTCTATATCAAGCCAGGGATTTGCCTGCTTTATCCCCTCAACAAGAACCATCTTCGCAGGTTTGGCTGCAAAAGGATGAATACTTCTAAGCCTTTTTAATTCCAATTTATATTCTTTCATTTTGCATACTATCTCGGTAAGTCTGTGTGCTTTATGTATCATATAAAATCTTCCGTGATATTTAAGCATTTTTGAAGCCGCCGACAAAATATCATCCAGGGTGCAGGCTATCTCATGTCTTGCGATCCCTAAGCTGTCTTTGGGATTCACTATTGCATGAGAATTTTTAATATACGGAGGATTGCTTACCACCACGTCAACAGAAGCATTTTTAATGAACATCCCTGCCAGTTTTATATCATTACATATAATTTCTATCCGGTCTTGTAAGTTGTTATACAGAACGCTTCTTTTAGCCATATCCGCCATATCCGGCTGTATCTCTATCGCCTTTATATGCCCCGCATCCGTTTTGGCACTGAGCAAAAGAGGTATTATACCGGTACCTGTACCTATATCCAAAACATTCTCTCCCGGTCTTACCTTTGTAAAACCGCTTAATAATACCGCATCTATCCCGAAGCAAAATTTACCCGGATCTTGAATTATCTTAAGTCCCTTGATCTCCAGATCGTCAAGTCTTTCGTTTTCTCTGATATCTACTTGCATACTATGCCTTATTCTTTGATTTTTTACCGAATGCGTTGCTTTGTGAACTCACACTGCCCGCTTCATATTCCAGCAGTTCCTTGTCTCCGTTTGCATTTTGTACGGTCACCTTGACCTTCTGCCTTAATACACTTACGCTGCTTACTACACCGCAGCAACCGTCATCCGTATATACAAAATCACCTTCTTTGGGCAGGTTCTTATTAAGTTCCTCGTATGTATCCGCCTCATTCTTAAGACAGCACATGAGCCTTCCGCACACTCCGCTTATCTTTTGAGGATTCAGTGAAAGACTTTGATCCTTAGCCATTTATAGAGACCGGTACAAAATCGGTCAAATAACTGTGACAGCACAGTGCTCTTCCGCAAGAACCTATCCCCCCCACTATCTTAGTCTCATCTCTTACTCCTACCTGCCTGAGCTCTATACGCATCTTAAATATAGCTGCCAGTTCCTTTACCAGCTCTCTGAAATCTATCCTTCCGTCCGCAGTAAAATAAAAAAGAAGTTTTGAATTGTCAAAGGCACATTCGGCTGATATCAATTTCATATCCAGATCGTATTCTATTATTTTTTCTTTACAGATCCTATATGCGGTTCTTTCTTTTTCCCTGTTCTCATTCATCTGTACCACATCCTGCTCGGTCGCTACCCTTTTTACCTCCTTAAGCGGACTTATTATTTCTTTATCTTCTATATCTCTGTTACCCAAAACCACCATACCGCACTCAAGTCCTCTGGCAGTCTCAACTATCACATTATCACCTTGAGAAAAAACAAATTCCCCCGGTGCAAAATAATATATCTTTCCAACTTCTCTAAATCTAACACCTATTACAGTGGTCATAGCTACTCCTTATCTAAATACTTAATAACAGCTTATGTAGGGATCCTTGACTCTTTTGAACATTGCATAAGCATTAATCTTATTACATATCCGGAGTTTACATTACTTGCAAGTTCATCTATAGCATGTTCTATGCTTTCTATAATATTCTCCAGATCACTAAAGCTATACACACTTACCAGCTTCCTTAAAGTCCTGTATTCCGACTTGAAAATAAGATTTTGTGCATTCTTATTTACAGACAAAAGCAATACATCCCTATACCACATCAAACAAAAATCCATAAAGTCCGTTTTGTTTTCTCTGGCATTTATAAGTTCCGCAAAATCATACAGTTCTGCACTGTCTGCACTTGATATGTCTGTCAGTATCCTTATGTTTTCCTTGTAGATCTTTGTATTCTCTTCTTTTGACAAAGTCAAAGCCTTGGAAAGATCCCCCCTTGAAAAAGAAACAAGACTTTTGGAAAGTTCCGGATCCACACCCGACTCTTTTAACTTGTCCATAATGATCTTATCACTTACCAGACTCAAATGAAGTTTTATGCATCTGCTTTATTGTAGGTAAAAATCGATCGAGGCTTTGTGATATTAAAATGATCACGGTATATTCCGGCGGTTCTTCAATAGTCTTAAGCAGTGCATTTTGAGCCTGCACCGTCATGGTATCCGCCTTATCTATAATATAGACCTTATACAAAGAGCTGTAGGGCTTTATATTTACAGTATCGTTCACTTTATCTCTTATATCATTAACGGATATTGATTTAAGGTTCTGGGCTCCCACATATATAAGGTCGGGATGATTCTCCTTTAATATAAGCTTGCAGGCATGACATTTAAGGCAAGCCTGAGCCCCGCCTTTTTCACAAAGCAAAGACATTGCAAAAGCATAGGCTATAGTCTTTGCATTTTCCGAAAACTCATCCTGTATTATATAAGCATGTGATATGCTTTTTGCGGACTTTATTTTTTTTAGGTAATTTATTATTCTTTCCTGACCCGGAACTTCTGAATATCTGTACATTTACTTTCCCTACAAACTGAGATCTTTTATTATAGTATCTATACAATCCGACAGATCGGTGTTGTAATATCTTTTTTTAATACCTGCCTTTTCAAGTTTTTTCTCGGAGAAATCTTCCTCATCCGCCAAAAATCTTCTGCACAACTCTTTATAATCCGGTGATTCCTCCGCAGCCTCACGGATCATTGCCCTCTCCAATCTGACTCTTGAGTTAAGGTCTATATAGATAGGTATGATTTTGTCTTCCCCATAGCGATCTTTAAGTTTTACATAGGCTTCCAAAGTTCCAATGGTGACTGAGTCTTTGTCAAATCCTATCTGACCGTCATCTATAGTGGCATAAGTCCATTTGCCCATATTGGTATTATATACTCTTGCCTCTATGAGTTTGTGGTTTTTTTTATATTCTTCTATATCGGTATCTGTTATGAAATAATAGTCTTTACCGTTTACCTCACCGCTTCTCATCGGTCTGGTAGTATAAGGCACTATTTCTTTCAGATAATTACACCTTGATATAAGTTCTTTATATACGGAGTTTTTCCCTGAGGCACTTTTGCCCATAACATAATATAATTTTCCCATGTAAATGATCCTCGTGTTATAATAATTAAAACCGTTTATATTACGCACAGACCTATCCTGCCCTCACACAAATGACAGCTACGCCCTCTTAGCGACTTATAACAGATCGTTCAAATTATAACATCCTTATAGCTTTAATCTTTTGATTATATCATAAACCCGGTTTTTTATACAAATAATTATTTTCACTTTACTCTTTTACTTTATTTTTAATTTTATTTTATTTTTATTGTATGTAATATTTAATTTATTACTATGTTATATTTAAATAATAATTATTGCTATTAACATTCTTTTCTTTGTATGTTATATTTTACACAAGCAATGTTGTTCTTATTAAAAAAACAAAAATTATAAGGAGGTATTTACTATGAAGGGTTATGCAATGTTAAAGATCGGTGAATCAGGCTGGATAGAGAAAGAGCGTCCTGTATGCGGTCCCATGGATGCTATATGTAAACCGCTTGCTATAGCTATCTGTACATCAGATGTGCATACACTTTGGGAAGGTGCTATAGGTGAGCGTCACAATATGATACTCGGTCATGAGGGATGTGCTGAAGTTGTTGAAGTCGGCTCTTTGGTAAAGGACTTTAAACCGGGCGACAGAGTGTTGGTTCCTGCCATAACTCCCGACTGGAACTCACTTGAGGCACAGGCAGGATACTCCATGCACTCAGGCGGTATGCTTGCGGGATGGAAGTTCTCCAACTTCAAGGATGGTGTATTCAGTGAATTTTTCCATGTAAATGATGCTGACGGTAACTTGGCTATCTTACCTGATAATATCAATACAGTCGATGCATGTATGCTTTCAGACATGGTTCCTACCGGATTTCACGGTGTAGAACTTGCCGATGTGCAATTCGGCGATACCGTACTTGTTATAGGTATCGGACCTGTTGGTCTTATGTCTGTTGCGGGTGCTAATTTAAGAGGTGCGTCAAGGATCATAGCTGTAGGTACAAGACCTAAATGTCAGGAAGCTGCAAAATTCTACGGCGCATCCGAATTTGTAAGCTACAAGAACGGTCCTATAGATGCTCAGGTTCTTGAAATGACCGGCGGCAAGGGCGTTGACAAAGTCATCATCGCAGGCGGCGGTGTTGAGACCTTTGCGGAAGCTGTAAAATGCCTTAAACCGGGCGGAAAGATAGGTAACGTAAACTATCTCGGTTCCGGCGAAATGATCAATATACCTCGTATTGAATGGGGCGTGGGTATGGGACACAAGATGATAAACGGCGGACTTATGCCGGGCGGAAGACTTCGTATGGAAAAACTCGGAGCACTTGTCGCATCCGGAAGACTTGATCTTTCACCGCTTTCTACTCATATATATGAGGGTTGGGATCACGTGGAAGAGGCACTTTTTATCATGAGAGACAAACCTGTAGATCTTATCAAACCTGTAGTTAAGATAGAATATTAATAATATGAAAGTACTTCTCATATCCGGCTTTCTCGGTGCAGGCAAGACTACTTTTATAAAAGAACTTATAAAACACACCGATAAGCAAGTTGCCATACTTGAAAATGAAGTAAGCAGTCTGAATATAGATGCCGGCAACTTGCAAAACAAAGAGCTTAATATATGGGAATTAACGGAAGGTTGCATATGTTGCTCCACAGGAAGCGACTTTGCAACCTCTGTTCTTACTATTGCCAATAGTGTCGATCCCGAATATTTGATAGTTGAGCCCAGCGGTGTGGGAATGCTCAGTAACATTATCAAAAATATTAAGCAAATAGAATACGAACATATAAATATTTTGGCTCCGCTTACTATATTGGATGCCGATAATTATAATTATTATATGTCGGAATACCCCTCAATAGCTTTGGATCAGGTTAAAAACGCTCATTTTGTGGTGGTATCAAAGATCAATTCGTCGAACAGCCATCAGCTTCCACATATAAGAAGTTTTGTGAAAAGCATTAACAAAGATGCCGAAATAACAGACTTCGATTATAAAAATGCAGACAAGGCTTTCTGGTATAGGATACTTAATACCGGCTATGATAAAAGATTGATAGAAAGCAAAGAAGAGCCTGAAAGCTTTGATACATTATCATTTACCGAAACCGCTATTGACAATGCTTACAAGTTATCGGCTTACTTGAAGATATAATAAGAGGTCAACACGGCGATATAGTAAGAGCCAAGGGCAGTATTTACACAGATGATCACATGCTGTCTTTTGATCTGGTATCCGGCAGATACAGTATCTTGATAACTTATAAAGATGCTTTAGACATTGAAGCTTTGAATAGTGATTCGGACAGACAGACTAAATTGGTATTCATAGGTACAAATATTTTGAAAAAAAGCTTAAAAGAAGCATTAAGCTACAGATCTACTTATAAAAAAATAGGACTTAAAAGGATCTAAGAATATAGCGACCTCGGACAGTCAGATGATTTTGTTTGACTTTTTAGCGTCGGTATGGGACTTAAGAACTTTTAGTCCTATTTTTTATAATTCATATATGATATTATATTATGTATTATTCTTAGTTGATAACCTTGATCTTGCTGTTTTTTGAACTGATTAAGACTATGTAAAACAGATGGTTCATTTGCCTTTACTCTATCTTGTGACCCTAAAGTAAACCGCAGATTCAGGTGCTTATTTTGCTGATCATACTTCACATCTATCGATTTGATCAGCCGGCTTTGACAGGGAGGTATCTGTTGTTTTGGTGATACTTTTCCTTGATCTCGCTTATTACAAGGAGGATTTTATGTCTCAACCCAGCGTTAATGAAAAAAAGTATGTTGCTTATGTGGGCTCCTACTCCTACACCGGAGAAGCCAAGGGCATCACTGTATATGACGTGGATATGAAAAGAGGATGTTTTATTAAAAGAGATGAAGTAGAGGTAGACAACTCTTCTTATCTTGCTCTGTCCCATAACAAGAGAGTTCTTTACTCTATAGCTGATGAGGGCATAGTATCATTCAATATAGGAGAGGACGGCTCTATAAGCCGACTCAACTCTGCCAAGATAAAGGGAATGAGAGGATGTCATCTGTATATATCCAAAGAAGATAAATACATATTTGTCTCAGGTTACCATGATGCAAAGCTTACTATGCTTTCCCTAAGAGCCGACGGTGCCGTGGGCAGTATATTTGACGCTGTCTACCACAGGGGCATAGGCTCGGTAGTCGAAAGAAACTTCACTCCGCATATAAGCCGTTCAACACTTACACCTGAAGAAAAATTTGTTTTAGCCTGTGACCTAGGCATAGACCAGATAAAAATATATCTGCTTGATAAGAAAGAAAAAAGACTGGTTCTTACCGACAGCATAAGATGTGAGCTTAACTCGGCACCTCTGAGTTGCATATTTTCCGAAGACGGACGCTTTTTATATGTACTTTATGAGCAAAAAAATGCCATAGATGTATTCAGCTACAATTATGTCGAAGGTTCCAAGGCTCCGGTCTTTGAAAGAATACAAACGATCGCCTGCAATTATAACAACAACCCCTCTGCACTCATAGCCGGTACCTGTATGTCTTTTACTCATGACTTCAGATATCTTTTTTCAGGTAATGCCGGGGACAATACCGTATCCATGTTTTCTGTAAACATAGAAAACGGGCTTTTGGAAAATAAATTATATCTTCCCATAAGCGGAGAATATCCGAAAGATATTGCCGTATTTCCCGATGATAAGCACATAGCATCCGTCAATCATGAGAGCGGTACCATTACCTTCTTCAAGGTTGATTATGAAAAAGATCTCATAGTCATGAGTGCAAATGAAGTCAAAGTAAATCAGCCAAATTGCTGTATAATCACGGAGGTATAATATGAGTTCTGTATTTGGAGATATCTTTAAGATAAGTACTTTTGGAGAATCACACGCAAGTGCCATAGGTGTGATAATAGACGGTTGCCCCTCGGGTATAAAATTATCCGAGGAAGATATACAAGAATACCTCGACAGAAGAAGACCGGGGCAGAGCAAGTTCACAACTCCCAGAAAAGAAGACGATCTTTGTAAGATCATGTCGGGTGTATTTGAGGGACAGACTACCGGTACTCCTATCATGGTAATGGTGGAAAATACCTCTCAGATCTCAACCGACTATGATGAATTGGTTGATGTATACAGACCCGGACATGCGGATTTTACTTTTGATCAAAGTACGGGATCAGAGATCACAGAGGCGGCGGCAGAAGCTCGGGAAGAGAGACTATAGCAAGAGTTATAGCAGGTGCTGTTGCCATAAAGGCTCTTAAAGAACTGGGAGTAAATATTTCCGCCTTCACTCAGAGTATAGGACCTGTACATGTAAGGAATTTCGACCTTGAACAATGTGCTCTCAATCCCCTTTATATGCCCGATTACGAGGCTGCACTGGTAGCTCAGGATTATCTGAGCAAACTTATAGAAGAAAAAGACTCCGCCGGCGGAATTATCTCCTGCATAGTAAGAGGTCTTCCTGTAGGAATAGGTGAACCGGTATTCGATAAGCTGGATGCTGTACTTGCCCAAGGCTATGCTGAGCATAGGAGCTGTCAAAGGCGTGGAATTCGGTGCGGGCTTTGCATCAGCTTCTATGAGAGGCAGCGAGTCCAACGATCCGTTCTTTATCAAAGAAGATGAAAACGGCAACAAAAAGGTCGCAAAACGAAGCAATAATTCCGGAGGAGTCCTGGGCGGTATCTCGGACGGTTCGACTCTTATCATGAATGTAGCCGTAAAACCTACTTCTTCCATATCAAGTAAGCAGTTAACAGTTAATAAGTATCTTGAGGAAGTGGAACTCGAGGTGGGCGGAAGACATGATCCTCTTATCGTTCCGAGGGCTGTAGTGGTGGTTGAGGCTATGGCGGCTATAAGTGTGTTTGATCTTATGCTTAAGAATATGAGTGCAAGATTTGAGAATGTGAGGAAGGTGTACAGTTAGGTTTTAAATAGCTCTTGCCGCCGGGTCTGACCCGCAGCACTTTTTACAAAACTTCGACAAACTTACGCAGACTGCGGAACTCGCTTGCTCACGAAAACCATGTGAGCTGACGCTCGAACAGTCCTCGTCTGCTCAGTTTGTAACTTGTTTTGCAAAAAGTGCTAAACGCTATATAGACCCGTCGGCATAGAGCTTTTTTAGAGAGTTTGTCTCTCGAGGATAGTAATCGGGAAGGCTCGGACACATACTGTCTTGACCTGACGGCAAGAACTTTTAATCGCTTTTTAAAATATAAGTGCCGTCTTTTACACCGACACTTATATATTTTAATATTATGTTTTACGATCTTCTATAATATACTCAAACTTTCCATACTATTTCCGATTTATTTGGGAGTTAGCAGCATAAACAATTGGATGGTAACGATTAAACAGAAACACTCCCTATTTCAATCATACCCGCAGTACTGTTAATAAAGTTTCGACAAATTTAGTACAGACTGCGGAACTCGCTTGCTCGCTCGCCAAAGGCGGCGAGCTGACGCTCAAACAGTCCTCGTCTGTACAATTTGTAACTCACTTTATTAACAGTACTAAACGCTACAAAGATTGAAATAGGGAGTGTTTCTTTAATCCCCCCCGTAAGAAGTAGCTGTTTAAGAAGTGAGGTATAATAAACAGCTATTGTTTATGTTGCTAAGGGGAGGCAGAGGTGAGGTGTTGCAGAGACTTTTATTCAAATCTTAAAAACAGTCGTTTCCATAGGGGATGTGGCATTAGACAAAAGTGTGCCTACACCTCTTCCCCTCCTCCGGTACCTTAGGCACATAAACCGTTAAACTATCTTGCCAAGGACAATCTGAGACCGCCGGTACTTGCTTTACAGAGCCGTAAGGCGAAGGGAAAGCTTAGTATCGCTGCGAGACTTTAGTTAGAGAGCGTGTCCAAGGCAAGATATGTTTGTAACGGTTTATGTGATAAACAAATTACGATAAAGCAAAGATTACTTTTAAGTCTGTAATTTTGCTGAATTATTCGGGAAAACATGCTGTAGGGGAAAGACTATTTTTAAGTTCGGAATAAAAGTCGCTCCCGCATCCCCCTCCTCTCCCCCTTAGCAACGTAAACAATTCTAAATGATCCATCACTAACAGCTTGCATTATTTATACCAGTTGCAACGATAACGTAGCGGAAGATAAAAACACCTTATAATTCAATCTTTGTAGCGGTTAACTCTTTTGATAAAGCAAGGTACAAATTCCACAGACGAGGACTGTTCGAGTGCAGCTCGCCACGGAGTAGGCGAGCACACGAGTTCCGCAGTCTGTGTGAATTTGTCGCAGCTTTGAAAAAGAGTTGCGTGTATGATTGAATTATAAGGTGTTTTTTATCAGCTGATTCCCCATAAACGATTAGTATTGTTTACCTTGCTAACTCCCCCGATAAATAGGAAATTTTGATAGCTTAAGTACTGTTTTTTTAATATACTGAACTGATTTTAAATGTGGGAAGTTTGAGTAAGATATTGTCAAAAATTATTCATGCCTACGCCCTCTCATACATAAGAGTGTATTCTTTTAGTCTCTTTGAGATCTCCTCACTCATATCTTCCTTCGCTCGCCAAGTCCAATTCCTTCCGATAGTTGACGGTGTATTCATCCTCGCCTCACTGCCAAGTTCCAAAAGATCTTGAGCCTGTACTATCGTAAGCTTGGCCTGTGATTGCATAAGTACGGCTATCATATCCCAGCTGATATCTCCGGCATCCTTTATGCGCATATACTTCTTTGCAAATTCAGCATCTTCTTTTGTTGCCGTTTCAAACCAGCCTTTTATAGTATCGTTATCATGACTTCCCGTATAGGCTACACTGTTATGTATAATATTATGAGGAAGGTATTCTTTTGAATTGGGGTCTCTGCTGTCAAATCCCATTTCTATGACCTTCATTCCCGGGAATCCGCTGTCTTTTAAGAGTTTCTTTACGGAATCGGTCAGAAAGCCCAGGTCTTCAACTATTATTCTTGGCCTTCCTATAACCTCATTGACCTTGTTAAAAAGTTTCATACCCGGTCCCGGCTTCCACACTCCCTTTGTGGCATCTTTGGAACCGTAAGGTATAGCATAGTAAGAATCAAAACCTCTAAAATGATCTATTCTGAGAACATCGTTTATTTTACAAAGATAAGAGATTTTTTTAAGCCAATATGAGAAATCGTCTTTTTCCATATATTCCCAATCAAACAAAGGATTTCCCCAAAGCTGACCGTCCTTAGAAAAACCGTCCGGAGGACAACCGGATACTTCCCACGGCATTCTCTCTTCATCCAACTGAAACTGCTTTGGATCGGACCATACATCCACACTATCCAAAGACACATATATAGGAAGATCTCCTATGATGGATATTCCCTTGGAATTGGCATAAGATTTTAACTGTTCCCATTGCTTGAAAAATAAATATTGTATTATCTTCCAAAAATCAAGTTCCTCTTTATGCCCATCCTTAAAAGTCTCCAGTTCATCAGCGTATGAATATCTGTACGCTTCTTCCCATTCCCACCAGCTTTTTCCCTGATGGTGATCCTTAAGACTCATAAATAAGGCATAGGTTTCTATCCAGTCTTTATTAGCCGCAAGAAAAGCTTTATAAGAGGCATCGCCGGTATTGAATTTAGCTGCCGCTTTTTTAAGTACAGGGTATCTTAACCTATATAAAGCTCCGTAATCAACAACGTCCTTTTGGGTCTCATAATCTATGTTGATATAATCACTCACCTCAAGAAGACCCATTTTACAAAGTATATCCGGATCTATAAAATAAGGATTACCCGCAAAGGTTGAGTAACTTTGATAAGGTGAGTCTCCGTAACTGGTAGGGCAAATAGGAAGGATCTGCCAATATGATTGCAAGCTGTCATGTAAGAAGTCTACAAACTTATAGGCACTTTCTCCCATAGTTCCTATACCGTGTTTACCCGGTAATGAAGATATATGCATTAATATTCCGTTTTTTCTCAAGTCCGATCCCTTTCTCAGAATACACCTTCTTCGTATTCTGCCATGCTCTCTCCTCTTATAAACTTATAAGAACTTTCTATGTGCCTTGCTTTTTCCCCCTCGAATATCTCTTCCAACAACTCAAAACTTATCCTCGCTATATCACTGTCAGGCTGTTTTATAGTACTTAACCTCGGATTAAGGTATCTTCCGAGCTCTATACCGTCAAAACCTATGACCGATATATCTTTGGGCACTTCTTTTTTGCTTTCAACTATTGCCCTTATTGCTCCTACTGCCATAACATCAGCCATTGCAAATACGGCACTTAATTTTTGGTTTTTTTTCAAAAGTTCCTTCATAGCATAATATCCGCCATCTATACTGAAAGTTGAACTTTGATATAGGCTCTCTTTATCGAATTTTAAGTTATACTTCTCAAAAGCGTCTCTTGCCCCCAAAAGCCTAGACTTTGAAGGATCGCTGTGTTCATAGTCACCTCCCAGAACGGCTATATCTTTGTGACCTAATTTTATAAGCTCACATACGGCAACCATGGCTGCGATCCTATCATTGATACATACACTTGCAAGTTGATCGAAGTCAAGTCCCTTAGCGGAATTCGTAGCAATTACGCTCGGAGCGTCCAAATATTTAAAACCTTTTTGAAAATTTTCTATATGACTGCCCAGGAAGATAAATCCCTTAGGCTGTTTATCTTTTAGAATCTGTAAAGCAGTATCCACCTCATTATCTTTTTCATCAATATAATAAATAAGACAAAGATATTCATTTTTTGAAATTATATCCTGTAAGCTTTCAAGTATGGAGGAAAACAACATATTCTTACTTCCTTTAACTATTACAGCTATACAACTGAGTCCTTGCTTTTTAAGTTGTTTGGCATTGCTGTTGACCAGAAAATGATTTTTTTCAACAACCGCCATAATAGCATTATATGCTTTTTGAGATACATTTGGGCTGTTATTCAGTACTCTCGAGACAGTACCTATAGAATATCCCGACTCTCTCGATATATCTTTAATAGTCATATGAAATCTCAAAGCCTAGCCTTTTACAGCTCCTGCGGCTACCCCCTTTATAATATACTTTTGACAAGATAAGTAGAACACTATGACAGGTATTACCGCCATGACCAAAGCTGCCATTATAGCTCCCATATCCACTCTTCCGTAACTTCCTCTCATGTACTGTATAGCCATTGAGATAGTTTTATATTTTGTAACATCAAGCACCAGGTAAGGTAGGAGGAAGTCGTTCCATATCCACATAGTCTCAAGTATTCCCACAGAAATATAAGTGGGTTTCATAATAGGCAATACCACCATAAAGAAAGTTTGGAGCGGAGTACAGCCGTCTATCATAGCCGCCTCTTCTATCTCAACAGGTATTGATTTAACAAATCCGCAGAACATGAATACCGCAAGTCCCGCACCGAATCCGAGATATACTATTATAAGTCCGAACGGACTGTCCAGTCTCAGACGGTTTGATATCAATGACAGTGTGAACATTACCATCTGGAAAGGTACTACCATTGAAAATACACAGAGGAAATACATCACCTTACTGAATTTTGATTTAACTCTGGTAATATACCAGGCACACATTGAAGTACATAAAAGTATAACAGCTACAGAAGCTACTGTGATAAATACCGTCCAGCCTACAGCCTTGATAAATTCATACTTATTTATGGCTTCCATAAAATTCTTGAATCCGCTGTATGTCTCTTCATTCGGTATACTGAAAGGTTGATCGTTGATGTAAACTTTTTTCTTGAATGCATTGATAACTATTACAACTATCGGAAATACATACAACAAGCAAAGTATGGAGAAAAAAATCGTACCTATGGTACTTAATAGATTTTTATTTTTTTGCTTTTCATTACTGCTGTACCTCCTTACCTCTTGTTATCTGTAACTGTATAATTCCTATAATAACAACCACTATGAAGAAAAATTACCGCCTTAGCCTGTCCTACGCCTTCCCAGCCGGTCCTTCCGTAGAAAGTATTAAATATATTAAGCGCAAGCATTTCTGACATTTTTGAAGGCTCACCTGCTGTAAGTGAAAGGTTTTGATCGAAAAGTTTGAATCCGTTGGTGACTGAAAGGAAGGTACATATAGTTATAGAAGGCATCATCATCGGTATGGTTATGCTGAAAAGTCTTCGTAAAGATGAAGCTCCGTCTATCTGTGCCGCCTCCATGACATCTTCGGGAATAGATTGAAGACCCGCTATATATATGATCATCATATAACCTATCTGCTGCCAGCTTACCAATATGATAAGACCCCAGAAACCGTACCATTCACTTGCGGTTATCGCCTGATTATACATAGACAAAACACCGTTAAATATAAGCTGCCATATATATCCGAGAACTATACCTCCTATAAGGTTTGGCATAAAGAAAAAAGTACGGAATATATTGGTTCCTTTAAGCTTTTTAGTCAGTGCCAAAGCTATTGCAAATGCACAGACATTTATAATGATTATTGAAAGGATAGCAAAAAGTGTGGTGAATACAAATGCATGTTGAAATACAGTATCCTTTACCGCATCGATATAATTGGATATACCTATAAATTTAGCATCGGTGACCGTATTAAATTTACAAAACGACAGGTATATTCCCAAAATAAACGGTGCTATAAACCCTATGGTGAATGCCAGAAAAGTAGGCAAAGCAAAGACGGGAAGATATTTTTTAATTGCCTTTTCCATAAAAACCTCCTATTTTTTCCTTGATGAAGCTCTTGATAAAATTTCAAAGATACCTGCATTTTGAACCTTATATATAAGTTGGTATCAAATCAATATAAAAATTTTTTTCAAATGACCTTAGTGCAGTACTTATTAAATGACCCTCATAATTTTCTCACCGATATGTACTTGAACTAACTCCCCCGATTCCTTACATAAACACTAAGCAATATTTCAGGTCGATCGATTATATTTTCTGCACTTTATAATCAAAAAGGACTTTATATTATATTTCCGATAAAGCAAGCATTACCGGAAATATAAGCGATCTCGGATCTTGAAGCTTTACTATAAAGAAAATATAAATATAAAGTCCTTTTATTAAGTTTTATTCTTTATCTTTATTAGCTGCTGCCGCTTCTGTAGCCCAGCCGTCAACAAAGGCTTTCTTTACTTCTGCCCAGGTATCATCACTTTGGCTTGCGGCATAAGCTGTAAGTGCTGAACCTACGCCGTCCTTCCACTGCTCTGAAGGCATAGTTGTAAATGTCCATGTAACAGCGGTTTTTCCGTCTGTCACATACTTGTTAGCTACGTTTACAAGCGGATTCTCTGACTCAAGATTAGACTTGAAAGGTATTACGAATCCCATTCCGTCACCACCTGAAGGCATAGCACCCTCTGTACCGCACATAGCCTTAACTCCAACTTCTGATGTTACACACCACTTCATAAAGTCTAAAGTAGCCTTGATATCAGCCTCTGAAGCCTTGGCATTTACACACCAGTAGTTCTCTGTACCTGTACAAAGACCTTGATTTTCTTCACCGTCCACACCTATGTATATAGGAAGCATTCCGAGATTATCATCACCGAGATCTCTTACATCACTGTAAGCCCATGTACCGTTTTGATAAAAATACAGCCTTATTAGTCACGAACTCAGCAACCGCATCATCTCCTGTCTTTGTAGAAAGAAGAGCAGGCTCTGTAGTTGAATTGTTGATATAAAGATCCCAGATATCACGATAATAATCAAGGTAGGTTCCCTTTATCGCATCTGTAGAGTCAATATTGTCTGTCTTATATTCATAATATATAGGTAAGTTTGCCAGGTGAGTCTTGAATCTCCAGTCTGATGATCCGTCCATACCGGCTGAGGTAAATGCACTGAATCAAGCTCTGACTTTCTTGCTGTAATATCCTCTGCAACTTCCTTAAGCTGTGCAAAGCTCTTGATATCCTCAGCCTTATGACCTGACTTCTCTAAAAGCTCTTTATTATAGATGATTCCGTAAGACTCTATAACATATCCCACACCTGCGGTCTTATCACCGCTCATAAGTGCAAAGTCCTTACTTGAAAGTTCATTTACAATATCCGAACCTGTAAGATCGTAGCAATAATCATTCCATCTTTTAAGACCTACCGGACCGTTTACCTGGAATAAAGTAGGTGCTTCGGTCTTAGCCATCTCTGACTTAAGAGTAGGCTCATACTGGTTTGCTGCTGCTGTGAAAACTTTTACAGGCACACCGGTCTCCTCGGTGTAAAGCTTTGCAAGCTCCTGCCACTGACCGTCTTGTTCGGGTTTAAAGTTAAGGTAATATACCTTGCCGTTTCCCGATGCTACCGCAGCATCATCACCTGAACCCGAACTGCTTGAAGAGCCTCCGCAGGCACTAAGCAGCATAGCACTAGCAAATGCTAATGACAAAAATAACTTAGATTTTTTCATTTTTGAAACCTCCTAAAATATAAAAATACTTTATTAAATTTATATCAGACCTAAATGCTCTAGTAATTTATATCTTGTATACAGTATGTACAAATTGGAAACGTTTACAGTACTGTATTATAGCTATAATACTCTTTTATTTAGATAAAAGCAAGAGTATTGACTATAAAAATACAACAAATTTATAATTTTCCATATTTTATAAAAAAAATGCGTTTTTTTTTCGTATAAATATTATACACAATACACTCCGATAAGCCCGGCTGCTATATTGTTTCGTGATGTTGATATAATACGACAGCTATTGATCTACTAAGACATTTTTCATTGTACAGCGGCATATTTACCAGGTTTATTACCCTGAGTTTCTTTATTTAAGAAATACTATACTAAATCTTACTTTTCCATAAATGAACGATTGACAGTCACTTTTGCATTTGTTATCATTAATGATTACATAAACTGTTAATGAAGTATTATTCACTTTACAATTCAGGAGGAGAAGATGGCTAAGATTATCGGCGAAGGCATTACATTTGATGATGTACTTTTACAACCGGCATATTCAGAAGTGATTGGTTCTCAAGTAGATCTGTCTACATATTTAACCAAAACTATCCACTTAAATATACCGCTTATGAGTGCGGGTATGGATACAGTAACAGAGCACAGAATGGCTATTGCCATGGCAAGACAGGGCGGCATAGGCATTATACATAAAAATATGAGCATAGAAGCTCAAGCTGAAGAAGTAGACAAAGTAAAACGTTCCGAAAACGGTGTTATCACCGATCCGTTTTCATTATCACCGACTCATACCCTAAAAGATGCCAATGAACTTATGGCAAAGTACAGAATCTCTGGAGTTCCCATAACAGTCAATAATAAATTGGTAGGAATCATTACCAATAGAGATATGAAGTTTGAAGAAAACTATAACAAGACCATAGAAGAATGTATGACTAAGACCAACTTGGTCACAGCACTCGAAGGAACCACTTTGGAAGAGGCTAAGAGCATACTTGCAAAGGCTAAGGTCGAGAAACTTCCCATAGTAAATAAAAACGGAGAGCTTAAAGGTCTTATTACCATCAAAGATATAGAAAAGCAGATCAAATACCCCAATTCGGCGAAAGATTCCCAAGGAAGACTGCTGTGCGGTGCGGCTCTTGGTATCACCGCAAATGTTATCGAAAGATGTCAGGCACTGGTCAACAAAAAAGTCGATGTGGTAGTACTTGACTCAGCACACGGTCATTCCGCAAATGTTATCAATTGCGTAAAACTCGTCAAGAAAGAGTTCCCGGATCTTCCCGTTATCGCAGGTAATGTAGCTACCGCAGAAGGTACCAAGGCATTGATAGAGGCCGGAGCCGACGCTGTAAAGGTAGGTATAGGACCGGGATCCATATGTACCACCAGAGTTATAGCAGGTATAGGAGTACCGCAGATATCAGCGGTCATGGAATGTTTCTCGGTTGCCAAAGAATACGGTATCCCTATAATAGCCGACGGAGGCATCAAGTATTCCGGAGATATCACCAAGGCACTTGCCGCCGGAGGAAATATTTGTATGATAGGCTCACTTTTTGCAGGCTGTGATGAATCACCCGGTGATTTCGAATTATACCAGGGACGTAAATATAAGGTATACAGAGGTATGGGTTCACTTGCCGCAATGGAAAGCGGAAGCAAGGACAGATACTTCCAGGCGGATGCCAAGAAGCTCGTTCCCGAAGGAGTTGAAGGAAGAGTTGCTTATAAGGGGCTTGTAGAGGATACCATATATCAATTACTCGGAGGACTTCGTTCCGGTATGGGATACTGCGGAGCTAAGGATATACCTACATTACAGGAGACTTCACGCTTTGTTAAAATAACCGCAGCTTCTCTTAAGGAAAGCCATCCTCACGATATACACATAACAAAAGAAGCACCAAACTATTCTCCCGATGATAATAAAGGAGTGTTTTAAAAGTTGGATCTTAAAAAAAAGTACTTTTTAAAATGCTTATCGGCACTGCTCAGTCTGTGTTTTATATTTGCCGGAGTTTACTTCTTCAATAAAAAGCAAAGCTCCGAACCTATTTCCGACACTGAGTTTGCGCTGGATACTTTTGTAAATGTTACCATATATGATTCTAAAGATGAAAATATCCTTAAATCGGCACTTGAGCTATGTAATTATTACGAAGATATATTTTCGGCACATAAAGAAAGCAGTGAGTTATACAAACTTAATCACAGAAGCTCCGACAGTATTGTAGTAAGTGACGATCTGGCGGATCTGATATCAAAAGGCTTATATTACAGTAAGCTAAGTAACGGAAGTTTTGACATAACTATAGAGCCTGTCAAGGAGCTTTGGGATTTTAAATCCGAATCACCTTCACTTCCGGATGACAGCGCATTGCAAGAAGCAGTTAAAAAAGTTGATTATAATACTGTCAGTTTATCGGGGAATACCGTAACTTTCAGCGATCCCGATACAAGAATAGATCTTGGAGCTATAGCAAAGGGCTACATAGCTGATAGGATAAAAGACTATCTTTTGTCCGAAGGAATAAAAAGTGCTATAATCAACTTGGGTGGAAATGTACTGTGCGTGGGTAAAAAACCTAATGGGGAAGACTTTAATATAGGGCTTCAAATGCCTTTTGCCTCCATGGAAGAGACCATAGGAGTAGTTAACGGAAGCGATATTTCCGTAGTTACCTCAGGAGTTTATGAAAGATATATAGAAGTTGACGGCAAGGAATATCACCACATACTCGATCCTAATACAGGTTACCCTTATGACAACAAGATTTTGGGAGTAAGTATAGTTTCCAAGTATTCTGTGGACGGAGATGCCCTTAGTACAAGTTGCTTTGCTCTGGGAGTTGATAAGGGTACAGAACTTTTAGACAGTATAGAAGGAGTATACGGATACTTTATATTGGACGATCTTAGTGTAGTACCTTCTTCCAATGCACCTGCACTCGAATAAGTTTAATAGACTGTTAAGAACAAAAATCAGCTCTGATAGCTTACGATAACCGGTAGCTAAAGAACGAACTTTTAACAAAACAAAAATTAAGCAAGTCAAATACTGTCTATACTTATTGACCCCGGGTCAGTAAGATAGCTTTGAGTTTGAACAGTCGGTAAACTATAATATTTCACATATAATATCGAACTTAAAAAGACCAACCAAGACAAACTTGGAAGGTCTTTTTTTTCACTAAACTTATCATCACATAAATTCACTGCTGTTTATTTTCAATCTACTTCTATAGATCTGATACTATCATTTTGATAACATTTACCCGGTAAGCTGTATCACTACTCTATCTTACAACATAAAAGGCAATAAAAGCCGTTCTAACAAGTCATAGTAAGCAGACAGATCAAAGCTCAAACAGCAGTGAAATATTTCACACTACCATATATCCACCCAAAATCACCAAGTATCAATACTAAATCATATGGCATTTTTACAAATATAATAATATCATGTGTACCGGATATTTATCACACATCATATATCAAAAAGATCTACTGTTTCTTAACTGTTTATACTCTCTGCATTATGACAGGCGACTCTGTGTCCGCCCTCGATCTCCCTTAATTTAGGACATTCTTTTTCACAGATCCCGGTTTTATATATGCATCTTGGAGCAAACCTACAGGCACTTGAATCGTCGAATATCTGAGATACCTCTCCCGAAAGCTTGACCTTGTTTTTTATATTCTTTTTTATCGGATGTGGACCGGGTACTGCAAAAAGCAATGCCTTCGTATACGGATGCAAGGGTCTTTCGAATAATTTTTTACTGTTTGCGATCTCAACCATAGAACCAAGATACATTACCCCTATCCTGTTGCTTATATATCTGACCATTGAAAGGTCGTGAGCTGTAAAAAGATAGGTGAGCCCCAATTCCTTTTGCAGGTCCTGAAGAAGATTGACCACCTGTGCCTGAATTGATACATCAAGTGCCGCTATAGGTTCGTCACACATGATAAATTCCCGGATTTACAAGTAAGGCTCTGGCTATACCTATTCTTTGTCTTTGTCCTCCGGAAAATTCATAAGGGAATTTTATCAGATCATCCTCACTCATACCTACTTTATTAAGTATAGTCTTGATCTTTTCATACATTTGCGACTTTTCGAGTTTTAATTTTTTAAGCGGCTCACTTAAGATCTCTTCCACATTCCAAAAAGGATTCAGCGAAGAATAAGGATCTTGAAATATTATCTGCATACTGTTTTGTACGGATTTTAGCTTATTCGCATTTTTTCCTGTAATATCCTCACCCTTATAATATATCTTGCCGGCATCAGGTTCATACATCCTTATAAGAGTCTTTCCCAGAGTGGACTTTCCGCATCCCGACTCTCCCACCAGACCGAAGGTCTCGCCTTTGTATATATCAAGATCTATACCATCCACGGCTCTGACATATTTCTTTTTTCCACCTAAAAAAGAACTTACGGGAAAATACTTCTTCAAGCCCTTTGCAGATATCAGTACATTATTTTCCATATTTTTGCCTCCTGAAAGCATTTTCCGTTTCTTCTTCATTCAGAAAACACATAGCGGAATGTGTATCGCTAAAAGCTGATACAGGCGGTCTTTTACTGTCACATATATCCATTCTGAACTCACATCGCTCTGCAAAAGGACAGCCCTTTGGCGGATCTGTAAGTGATGGAGGAAAGCCCTCTATAGACTTAAGTCTTTCATCCTCATCCATATCTATACTCGGTATAGCCTGCAAAAGAGCCATGGTATAGGGGTGCCTTGGGCTATAGAATATTTCTTCTATATTACCCGTTTCCATGACCAGACCTCCGTACATTATGACGACCCTGTCACAGGTTTCAGCCACTACACCCAGATCATGAGTGATAAGTATAACTGAAGTTTTGATATCCTTTGACATGTTTTTTATAAGATCCAGTATCTGTGCCTGTATGGTAACATCCAAAGCGGTCGTGGGTTCATCCGCAATAAGGAGCTTAGGGTTACAGGAAAGTGCCATAGCTATAAGCACCCTTTGTCTCATACCTCCGGAAAATTCATGGGGATATCTTTTTATACTTTCTTTGGGAGAGGGGATCCCCACTCTCTCAAAGATTTCCAGTGCTTTTTCACGGGCTTCTTTTTTTGAAAGACCGCTGTTTCTTATTATGACTTCTTCAAGCTGCCTGCCGACTCTTATGACGGATTAAGTGCTGTCATCGGATCTTGAAATATCATGGTGATATCCCTGCCTCTGACTTTTTGATATTCCTTTTCACTTAATTTATTTAAGTTTTTATCTCCCAATAAAAGAATATCGGCGCTTAATGAAGCATTGTCCGGGAGTATGCCGATAACCGCCTTCATAGCAACGGATTTACCGCTTCCGGACTCGCCTACTATTCCCACTATCTCTGACTCGTTGACCTCTATATCCACTCCCCGCACCGCATGGACCTGTCTTTCTCTGCTATTAAATACCACTGCGAGGTTTTTTGCTTTTAATACTTTATCCGACATCTTTTTCTCCCGACATCACCGCAGGCTCGGCAAACACTCGAAGTACCTCACCAAGTTTATTGAATGAAAATACCGTGAGTATTATAAGTATACCCGGTATAATTGCCATATAAGGGGCTTTTTGTAAAAATTTCTGTGCATTTTGAAGAAGACTGCCCCAGCTTGACATGGGTGCCGCTATACCTCTTCCGAGAAAACTCAATGCACTTTCCACCATTATCGATGAGGCTATCGCCGCTGTTGATGCTGTAATTATAGTCGGAAAAACCGCCGGCAATATATGCGAATACATGACCTTCCAAGGGCTTATCCCTATAAATGCGGCATACTTTACATAATCCCTCTCTTTTATCGAAAGCACCTCGGAGCGTACAAGCCTTGCTATTTCCATCCAGCTAAGCAGACCTATTACAAGTATCAGTGATACAAAACCTCTTCCAAATACCATTCCCACCACCATGACCATTATGATCCAGGGAATTGCCGAAAGCACATCTACCGCCCTCATAAGTATAGAGTCAACTATGCCGCCAAAGTAGCCTGATATCATTCCTATAAGTATACCTATAAAAAAATAGAAGTAAACATAGCTAAAACCCCTACTGCAAGTGAAACTCTTCCACCATACAAAAACCCTTATAAAATAGTCCCTGCCTATATCATCGGTTCCGAACCAATGCATGGCTGACGGCGGCTTTAAGCTTCCGGTAACATCTATCGCATCCGGATCTATATTTATAAATATGACCAATATACTTGTAAGCACGATCATCAGCACATATATAAGTGCAAATAAAGCCTGCTTATTGTTTTTTAATTCAAAAAGCAGATTATTAAGTCTTCTGTTTTTTTGTTTCACATTCATTAAAAATCCTCTTTTGCATTTTATGATCGCTTATTGCCGAGTTTTATTCTCGGGTCAACTATACAATACAATATATCCGACAAAAGGTTTCCTATTATGACAAGACTTCCCGAAAGAACAAGGACTGCCATAACTATCGGATAATCCATAGCTTCTACCGCCTTAACAAAATAAAGCCCTATTCCGGGCCAGGCAAATACAGTCTCGGTTATCACCGCACCCGTTACCAAGAGTGGCAGTGCCATACCGAGCTTAGTCACAAGCGGCAAAAGCACATTCTTAGCAACATGCTTAAAAAGTATCTCGCTCTTACTCGCACCGAAAGCCTTTTGTACCAACACATAATCCTCTTTGAGCTGACTTATCGCCGATGCCCTTACATATCTGGTAAGATCCGGTAAAAAAGCTATGATCAAAACTATGTATGGCATGAAAAAGTGCCTCAAATAATCAGTCAAAGAATCTTCTTTTCCTATGGTATGCATACCTAAAAGCGGAAAAATTTTAAGCTTATAACCTAAAAAATATATCATTATCATTCCAATCCAAAAGGTAGGAACAGCAAGACCTATGGAGCAAAATCCGTCTATAAGTTTATCCTGCCATTTGTTTCTGTTATTAGCTGCGATCAGTCCAAGAATTATTGCCAGAATATAGGCAGTAAGATAAGAGGGCAAAACAAGTTTTGCCGTTGCAGGAATTCGGATCTTTAAATCATATTTTATACTTGTATGAGACAGGAGAGAGTTACCGAACTCTCCCCTGCAAATATTTTTTAACCACCTTACATACTGTATATGCATAGGATCATTCAATCCGTACTCTTCCCTTATTGCTTCCCTCTCCTGATTGGTCATCTTGCTGTTGGTCATGGAATCAACCACATCATAAGGAGCTATGTGCATTAACGAAAAACATATAAGTGTGATTAAAAAAACAGTAATGGTACTGCCTGAGCAATACGTTTAATTATATACTTTAACATCTTCTACCTTACTTGAATTTAAGCTTTGCCAAGTCTCCGAATGTATATATAGGAACAAGCTTAGCCTCGTCAGTATCTACATTGGACTTTGTGATCAAAGTTCTTAAGTTTGTACCCAGCGGATAGTATATAGCCTCTTCAGATACAAGTCTTTGTACCTTTTTATATATTTCCTGACGCTTTGCATCATCTAAAGTAGCATTACCCTCTGCAAAAAGGTTATCAATTTCTTCACTGTGATAATTCATTCTATTATCCTTTTTAGAAGAGAAGAGCAAAGCGAAGGTGTCAGGGTCACTTCCCATAACATAACCGCCTATGAACATATCATACTCCGTACTTTCAAGGTCATTAGTAGCCTTAATATATCCTGCATCATTGGTTCCCGCAAGCTCCACCTCTATACCTACAGCCTTAAGCTCTGACTGTATTGCAAGAGCCATCTTTTCAAGTATCGGAGAGCTGCTTATGTAGCAAAGCTTTAACTTGGTAGCTCCACCTGCAACAAGCTCCTTAGCCTTATCTACATTCTGATCCCACTTTTCAACATCATCCGTATAATACTTGTTATCATACGGAAGGAAGGAGTAACCAAGTTCATAGAAACTTTTATCGGTATATGCCGCAAGCATTATCTCATCTCTGTTAAGCGCCTGTAAGATACCCTCACGATACTTCTTATCCTTCATGGAATCACAGGCAACATTAAGTCTTATATAAGGCACTCTTCCCTCACTGTAGTTATGAATTGTAAAAGCCTCATTATCCTTATAAGGATCAAGCATATCAGGTGATGCTACATAGGCATCCGCCTCTCCGCCCTGCATAGCCAAGGTTGCGGTATCTGACTTTTCTATAATTCTGTAAATAAGATTTTCTATATACGGTTTACCCTTTACATAGTCGGGATTTGCCTTGAACTTAAGATACTCTCCGGTCTTGTACTCTTCAAGTACATAAGGACCTGCACCGACTACCTTTTCTTCAAGCAGATTTATGTCTGTAGAAGACTTACCGTCAAATATATGCTTAGGTATTATACTGACCTCATCGGAAAGCATTTCCATAGCACTTGCACTTACTGAAGGAAGTTTAAAAAGTACCGTTGTATCATCCACTTTTTCAAGCTGTATAGGCTCATCTCCTACATACAGATTCTTAGTGCTTGAGTTGATCTTCTCATAAGTGAATACTATATCGTCGGCTGTAAGAGCTTCTCCGTCACTCCACTTAAGACCTTCTTTAAGCTTCATAGTATAGGTAAGACCGTCATCTGAGGGCTCCATACTCTCAGCCAATATATAATCAACCGTTCCGTCTCCGTACATATGGTAAGCCCGGTGCATATGCAGCATGACAGGTCATAAGACTGTATCTGTCATCTGCGGTAAGCGGATTAAGTGTATTACCCAAATCTCCGTCTATTATATAGGTAAATGTATCACTTGTTTGCGCCTGTGGCTGTTCGCCACCCTCACTGCTTTGAACCTCTGAACTTGCCGCCTGTGAATCGCTACCGCCCTCGCTTGAAGCTGTGTTGCCGCCTGAACATGCCGCCACTAAAGCAGATACGGCAAATACTGACATAAGTGTTAATAGCCTTTTTTTCATGCTTATTCCTCCTCATAAATTATATGATTAACACGCTAAATATTTTTGTATAGGTAACGGTCTGTATGATTAAACACTAAGCTTCACCCATCTACAGTAAGAAAACTTTCTCTTCATAGTACTTATAAAATCCCATCTCCGTAAAAGATATTTTATAGTTGCTTAGCTATGTAAGCCCTAAGTCTACTTTACAGTAATTTAAGCTTAAGCTGTTTTAAATCCCTAACCTCACACTTATTACCTGTAACATCCCTACAATAAAATCATAAGTTATAACTTGACTTTTATAAAAACAATAACTAATTCTATTACTGTATTTTTCTTATTTTTTCATTGCTTGACTGTCGGTATTAAAAAGTATTATTAGTATACAAAAATATTCACACAGGCTTATTATATACATATTTACCTAAAGTTGCAAGTTATCCTACGGTTTTTACAGCATTTTCCCTTATTTTATTAATTTTTGCCATCAAAGTTATCACTGTCTTAGAATCAAAAAGCTTGGTAACACTTACAGGTTTGTCAAAAGGCGGCTTTTGTAAGTCCGTAACATCCTCCATATAACCGTTTTGCTCTATATGGTTTATAACCTTATTGACAAAGGCTATCTGTCTTTGGTTTAAGGACTCATCATTAATAAACTCGGAAAAAGCCTCCATAGCCGCTCCATGCTCAAGCTTTGCTATCTTTCTTACAAGCAAGCCGAAAGGTGTATCTTTGTACTCTCTCTTATAATCCTCACTACTGCCAAGCTCCTTGGTAAATACCCTTTCAAGCTCCTCATAATCACCCTTGGAAAGTGCTATATTGTGTGTAAGTTTATATATAGGGAGGGCATCTTTATTGTCTTCCACATAACGATTTACCTTCTTCCTGTAATCTTCAAAATTATAGGCAGCCCCAAGTGTTGAGCCTTCTTTTGTCTCAATAACCACATCCTTAAGATTGGTAATAATGCTGCTTTTGGGATCACTGTCAACAACAAACTTTATCAGATCCCTGAGATTTCTTCGACTTTGTTCAAAGCTAAGAATATCTTTTACCTCCCAATACTTATCCGTATTGATTTTTTTGATTTCTTCAAGTTTATCCTTAACTTGAGGTATGCTGATACGCCCTTCAAGTGCAAGTGCAGTTTCGCAAAGTACATTTTTAATACTGCCAAACTCTGTCTTTGAATTTATATCCGCAAGTATCAAACCATACATAAAATTATCAAAACGCTTTGCATACTCATCCTCATCCTTTGATACTATAAGAGGTGCGATATGAGTACTAAGTTCCAATTTATCACCTTCACTTATATAGGTAAATGCACTTGTATTGCTGTACTTTTCCACATATTTAAGCTTTAATTTAACGGATACCTTTTCTTTATCAAGTTCCGTTACACTTCTACAACAATCCTCTATAAGAGCCACTCTCCATTCCTGGTACTTATCTTCAACATAGGTACTTTTTGCATGGCGATTATAAGCTCTATTTTTTTATTAAATATATTTTCAGTAAGGGACTTTGTTTCTTTGCCCTCGTATCCGTTGGCATGTACTTTAAAATATTCAAAATTACCGCAATAGTCAAATATCAAAAACCTGCGTTTTCCGCTATACTCACCATCTATATTATCGGTAAACAGGATATTTGGGGCAAGCCTTGTGCCCCTTCCTATCATTTGCCAAAACTTGGTCTTAGACCTTACCTTCTTAAAAAATACCAGATTCACACATTCCGGCACATCAATTCCGGTGTCCATCATGTCAACCGATACTGCAATCCTCGGATCTTTATCAGGATTTTTGAAGTCATCTATAATAGTTTGGGCATGTGAATCATCACATATGACCCTTTGGGCAAAACCTCCGTTATAATAAGGGTAGAGTTTATTAAAACGCTCCACTATAAACTCGGCATGTTTTTTATTTTGGGCAAATATAATCGTCTTGCCAAGTTTATCCCCGCCTGCAACCTTAATACCTCTTTCCATCAGATCTTGTAAAACTTCATCAACAGTATCTGCATTAAATACAAACTTATTAAGTTTCTCAGAAGGTATAAAATCCGGAACATAATCATCTTCCGCAAAGTCGTCCTCAAACCTTTCCTTGTCTTCTTGAGATAACTGTGCATAAGTTATACCCTCTTCCATAAATTTAGTCTTAACCTCATAGGTGTAATATGGTACAAGTACATTATCCTTTTCAACTGCAGTCTCATAATCATAGGCATAGGTAGGCACTCCATGCTCCATCTCAAAAAAAGTCATAGGTATTTCTGTCTACATCGGTCTTTGGGGTGGCGGTAAGTCCCACTGTCAAAGCATCAAAATATTCAAATATAGCCCTGTACTTATTAAATATGCTCCTGTGACTCTCATCTATAATAATTAGATCAAAATGTGCAGGTGTATATAAACTTACTCCATCTTTCGTCTTACAATTATCTATGGCACTAAGCATAGTAGGGTATGTGGAAAACACTATTCTTGCATTACGCTCGTCCTTATTAGAACAAAGGTTGCACAAAGACATATGCGGAAGATAATTTTTAAAATCATCCTTTGCCTGCTTAACCAGTGCAGTCCTGTCTGCAAGGAATAAAATATTGGTAACATAGCCGCCACGACTTAACACATCTGCAAGGCTGGATGCCGTTCTGGTCTTTCCGGTACCGGTAGCCATTACAAGCAGACTACTCCTAAATCCCTGTTCAATATGGTCACAAACTGCCCTGATAGCTTCCTTTTGATAGTATCTGTCTGTAATCTTATCATTGATAACGATTTTATCTAATTTTTTTCTTTCTTCACGCCTATTAATAAGCTTTTGTAGATCATCCTTACTGAAAAATCCGCTTACTCTTCTTTGAGGACCGGTTTTATCATCCCAAAAATAAGTTTCAAATCCGTTACTTGTAAACATTATAGGTCTTCTGCCGAACTTCTTTTCAAGACAGTCCGCATAAAGTACAGCCTGCTTTCTTCCGGAATTGGGGTCTTTACTGCTTCGCTTGGCTTCAATAAGGGCTAGAGGAAGACCGTCTTTTCCAAAAAGTACATAGTCCGCATATCCTTTGCCCTAATACTCCTGCCATATCTTCTACAGGGTACTCCTGCCACACATCAGTTTCAGTACCTTCTATAGTCCAACCGAGGTCTTTTAAGTCTATGTCTATATATCTCTTTCTTGTAGTGAATTCTGTAATATCCTCAGGTTCAAATGTTCTCTCAACCTTGTTTTGTTCCTTAGTTTTCGTATAGGTGGCAGACAGTTCTTCTATTTGTTTACGGAGTCTTTCTATTTCGGCATCTTTTTCACCAAGCAGGCTTTCCTGCTCTTTTATCTTTTTCGTATCTATAATAACTTTTTCCTTAGGAATAAGTTTTTCATCAAAATGTCTCTCTTCATAAGCAGAGCCGTAACAATAATCTATCCACTGTATAAATTCAAAAAGTATTTCCAGTGTCAGTAAGGCTTCTCCCGCACTTATAAATTTCTCCGAATGTACGGCATTATTTCCCACTTTTATAAGCGTAGGCAGTTTCGCCCAGGTGTTGGAATCAAGAGCAAATCTAAAACTCGGCTCATATATAAGTGATTGAAGGTTATCTTTATATGGCATTCGTATGGAAAAGTCTGCCGAGTACACCCACTTAACACCAAGCTCCAAGGCTTTTCTGCTTCCCACTGCACACATTGCAGGTGCGGTAGCAAAAACCTTTTCAGCTTCTATCGCAGCAGCCGCAAATAATGCATATTCTTTTTTATCTTTCAGAAAACCGAAGTTCGACATAATGTTTACTCCTATATATGCTTGATATAATAAACAAGTAAATCTTAAAAAATTCTTTAATAAAAAGTATTTATTATCATTATACATTATTTATCAATTGTCTCAAGAGATTATATAAAAATACTAGGCTGAGAGGTGTGAAAAAGAGGAATATTTCGATTTGTCGATTGATGAGACATATTCAGCAAAACGTTTTTGTAGGTCGAGGGGCGGAACATATACATTAATCTTATAAAATTCATCATGATTTAAATCTGGTATAGTAGAACTTCCCGCTCTCCTCATTATATCTAATTGTATCAATTCTAAATTAAGATATTCTACAAGAAAACATTTATCAAACTTATACCTATCAAAATCAATTAAAAAGAAATTGTTATGAAACACTCCATGTACACCCGTTATTACCATTCCTGTGTTACCTGTACGAGTCATAAGTATATCTTCCTTATTGCAAATAACTGTTTCTTTTGGATTCTTTATATATTCTCTTTCTTTAGAACCATGTAAATAAGCAACTGTTATATATTCATAGCAATTATCTTCCTTATATAATAACCTTTTTTTGAAATAGGAATCTGTAAACCTTGCCTAACGGTACATATATCTCTAAATTTATTTATTCTCCAATCTTTTTTTCATTCTTAATCGGATCCCCAAACATCTCTATAAATAGGGAGCTGGTTAATTCATTTATTAATTTTAACCTTTTATTTTTGTAACACAATAGTATTGTCAATATTTGAAAAGTACACTTATTATTTTTATCTTGTTCTAATAAACTATGTGTTTTTGGTTAATTCTATATTTTCAATATAACTTTTTACTCGTATGTTTTTAAAACCTGCCCCTCTAAATCCTCCTTCTAATACTCTCATATTGTGTAAAAAAAGTAATATAAATATTTACATTTATAGCTCGAATTTGGTAACAGAACTAAACAGTCAGTAGAAACTGCAAATTTTCCACTGTAATAGTGTAAAAGTGGCATTTCCACCTGTACCCATAATTATTCCTTCTTCATCATAATCAAATTTATCTATTCTTTTTATCCTTATCTATACTTGATGTGAAAAAAACATATACTTGCCTTTTTGTATTTCCCTCGCCTGCTTTTAATATCTGATTTCTTTCCAAAAACGGCATATATCCTTTATTCTTATATTCATAATTTACCTCTATCATTTTATATATTGTTTACTAATTTTTATTACTTAAATCTTTATGTCTTGTTGAATTGTGATTTATTCTACAATCTAATTATATATCTATATAATACATTTCACTTATTTACTTGCATTTACATTTATTTCTATATACAATAACCTCAAAAAAAGGATCGTGATTTATATGGCAAATACATCTGTAATTTATACTTATATTGACACTGAACTTAAAAAAAGAGGCAGAAAAACATTCTCACACAACTTGGAATTTCTCCATCCAGTGCAATTCAAATGTTTTTACAGCCAAATAGCCTTAACAAAAAGTCTGCCGTTAAAAATTACAAATTTCTCCTACGAAACCAACATCTATAGGTTCTATGAGTAAAGATGAATTTGATAATGAAATAATGAAAGGTATACATTCTTTAACATCTGATAAAACTTATACAATTGATGAAGTTGATGCTGAACTTAAACAGGATTTTAGTATATGAATAAATTCTATTCCCCTATCTATTCATCAAAAGCAATAGATAATTTAAAATAAATCTATTCCTACATATTCCTTATCCTTTTAGATCCACTTACTGCCCGAAATCAATTCAACAAAATAAGAAGAACATTAAATCTTTTGCTTTTACGCTCCTTCAATATCCTCCTGTAGATTACCAAGCTTGGAAGGTTAAATTTCTCCTCTATATAACACCTTACACTATTTTAATCTACATATTCTATTTGCCTTATCAGTACCAAGTAAAATACACACTATAAATGATATTATTAGTAGCACTACCAATATGCCTATCTCGCCAAATTTTTCTATACTCACATTTTTTAATACCAAGTAATCAAAAGCATCTCTGATTGGTCTATGTAATGCAAATATCGGCAAACTATATACTCCAAATCTGATTAAAAAAGAAGTTAAAAAATTTTCTTTTTTACAAAATATAATAAAAACAAAATAAGCAATACTTAAAGCATACGAAATGTATACTATACGCAGTGGATTAAATACACCCTTAAATATGGGCAAAATATCCTCTCTGGCTATACGATATCCCCATGGTCCGTAGAAAATTCGACTATAAGGTCTAAGGTAAGAAAAGAAAATAATAAAAGTAATAACAGCCATAGCTCCTAAACCAAAAAGTAAATAGTTGCTCTTTTCAAATATTGATGTTTTTTTAGCAGATGAATACTTTTTATACAAAAATCCTATATAAAAAAACGGTGCAAATGATATGACCCTATCTAATGAGAGGAAGTCTTTTATGCTCTTTTGCCACTCACAATTTAACATTGAAATGCAAAGTGTTAAAATCAGCAATACCAGTGTGTAGATAGTTATATTGTCTTTCAATATTTCTTTTAACTTTATATTCTTAACCTTTTGCTTAATTTCTGAATTTTCAAATTCTCTCTTAAACTCTACATCATTTTTCTTTCTTTTCATACACAGTTCTAATGGCAATAATGACAGTCTGAAAAAAATATTAAAGTTGAAATATACCAGGGAGTTGATGACTCATGTAAAAAAATCCGGTATTATATTTTTTTATTGTCATAAAATAGCATATCACTTATATGGAGAAGTATTTTCATTAAAAAAAACAATATAAGTAAAGAAAAAAAGAGATTTGAATTCTGTTCCTTTCCTTTTCCATGACTCATAGTAAAAATACCCTGATAAAAAAATAAAAGCCGGCATATGAAAGCTGTAGATCAATAAAAATAAACTTGTAGAAAGCACATATTCTCTATCCTTCATCGGCAAAAGAAAATGCCCAAATACTACAAAAAAAATCAAAACACCCCTGAATATATCCAGACTCTCTATTCTTTTTTTATGAGCGGTATTCTTTATATTCATATCTTGCTTTCCTTTCATCTACAAAACTGAATATCTTTTTTTACTATAAGGCTTTTTGTAATTATACGCACATTTATATTATATTTTTCCAGTTCATGCAAATTTTTTTAATAATATATGTCGGTTTTTAATAATGTCTCATTCTCTTCATTCTTTGGATTATACCAACAGGTATCAATTCCTATGTTATACCCACCTTGTATATCACTTGTCAGTGAATCTCCTATGATTAGAGCTTCTTTTAAATCCTTTATACCTGCTTCTGAAATCACTTTTTCAAAGAATTTAACATTTGGCTTTTTCAAAACCGACAAGCTCAGAAATAAATACATCATCTACAATATCATTAAGCCCTGAACTCTCTAATTTCTTTTTCTTGCACCACTTTTTGTACCGTTAGTTACTATAATAATTTTTACAAGTTTTTTTCTGATGTTTAATTACATCTATTGCATCATCATTAAACACTATAGTATCACATAATGCAATTTGATACTCTTTATTAAATTCTGCTGCAATATCGGCATTTATACCTTTATGTGAAAAGAATTCTATAAATCTCTCCACAAGCATTGTATCCTTTTTTATTTTTCCGGATTCCATTAATTGCCAATACTTTTTATTTATTTGAGAGTAACACACAAGCATTTCATCTGAACAAGTACCTAAGTTAAATTTGTCAAATAAACTTCTGATAGCTGCTCTTTCTGCTACTTCAAAGTTAAGAATCGTACCATCAATATCCCACAACAAATATTTGTACTTTGCCATAATTTCCCAAATTCCTTTCAAAATCCCAAACACCAATATTGCCCTTTAGATATACTTTGTATATATTTTTAAATACATTTTTAATTTAATCAAATAGCATTTAAACAGTATTTATATTTACCTGTCTCCCCGTAAAATAGGGAGTGGCAGCCTACCCTATATACCTCCTATGCGATATCTTTACATTGTTTTGACTTACCATAGCATATTGCATAGTTGTATCAATTTTTGCATGACCCAGTAGTTGTTGCACCTGTTCTATAGGCATACCCTTATCAATAGCTTTTGTTGCCAAAGTCCTTCTGAACTTATGAGGATGCACCTTAGTAATTCCGAGTCTCCGCCCGAGTTTCCTAAGCCTTATTTCAACTCCGCTTATTTCAAGTCTATTGTAAGGCTTTAAAAGAGATACAAAAAGAGCCGGATTGTTATCAGTTCTACTTTCCAGATAGTTATACAAATGTATCTTAGTCCTTGCATCAAAGTACACCGGTCGCTCCTTGCTACCTTTACCAAATACTATACATTCCCTGTTTTCAAAATCAATATCTTCTCTATTTAAGTGAACTAATTCTCCGACTCTCATTCCTGTTGATGACAGCAAATCAATCATTGCCAAATCCCTTATATTTCCGCACTTATCTCTCATGGTTTCAAGTGCCTCATCAGTATAGGTTTCCTTTACTGTTTTTATTAGTTTTAATTTTTATGAATTCTTCTGACAGGACTTTTTTTAATATATAATTTTTCATCTTCAAGCCATGAAAAGAAACTCGATAAAATTCTTCTAATATTGTCTATATTGGACTTGCTGCAATTATTCAACTTTTGATAATCTGATAAATAATTTCTCAAGTCATCGGTTTGCATCTTAGTTACATGCATACCTACAATGGAAAATAATTTACCTATTGATGACTCGTAGTATTTCAGCGTCTTCTTGCTACAACCTTCTACTCTTTTTTTGCAGATATGAATGATAAAAGTAATTCTTCATTACTCTCTTGTTCCTGTTCCAAAGGTATATCACTTACAGTCACATTCCACAGACAATTTTGTAAAACATACTCTAACTGCTGCATTTGTGCATTATCCAAATACGGTAACATCTGTCTTGAAATCTCTGATATAAGCTTACTTTTCATATCAATACACCTTCCTTTTTATTGTATATTGACATGATACAATTTTTTTACTATATCAATAATACCGTTTTTCCTAAATATTTAAAAAAGTCTACAGTTTTACCTATTCTATTGATTTATTTATACTTTTAATCCAACTGTCATTATCACTTTCAAACAACTTTATAAAATTTATAAAATTTGTACTGCCTATTTCACAATCCTGTTGGTTTAACTTTTCTATTCTAACGCTCATATCTTTATAATTTTCAGTTGTAATGTATTTCATAACTTCAAGTATTTGATCGTACTTTCCCTTATAACTTTTAACTTCTGTATACATTTCTATCAACTTGGCATTTACCTTTTTGGCAGACGACTTCAAATTTTCATCAGTCCAATGCTTTGTTATGATTTGCATTGTGCATGGATTTCCAAAAATAATAACTTTAGAGGCGGCGTTATCAATTCCATGGAACTCATTAATTTTTTTCTTTTTTTATATCTTCATATTGCTCATAAGGTTTTTTATCTGTATCACAAAATATGAGTACTACTTCATAAGAACCGTTTTGATAACTATCTTGATACCTTGCAGGAATATTGCCATTACCTTCTGCATTAACCAAAAATATATCATATTTATCACTCCATACCTCAAGCTTTTTCAAACAGCTTAAATACTCATATTCCTCATTTCCTTCGCATATAATACAAATCTTGTGCTTACTAAAAAAATCAGGAAGTCTTCTTTTCATCAGCTTAATTCCTCTTTGCATTACCTTTAATGCTAAGCAATGAATTAATTAACTCCGGATCAGGCAATGCTCCAAGAGTACCTTTTCTGTATTTTTCAATAATATCTGAGGTATCTCTAACTCCATTCGCAGCTGTAAAGTCTGCGAGTGAATACACATATACTCCGGCTTCATCCTTATGTACAAACCAAATCTGTTCCTTTCTAAATAGCTTTTTACAATCCATAAGATTAATATCATGTACCGTAAATATCATCTGTGCATTTTCATTCAGTTCATTATTAAACATTGCCACAATAGCTCTGGTAAGCTTAAAATGTATACTGCTGTCCAGTTCATCTACTACAAGAATTCTTCCTTGCTCAAGTGCCTCTATAACATAACCTGCAATTGCGGCAATCTTTTTGGTTCCTGTAGAATCAAATAAAACACTTGGTACGGGAACTCCCTTATAAGTAGATACTAGTCTAATCTGATCCATGATATCATCTAAAACCTCAAGTACTTTTTCCTCAGGTTTTTTATCATACTCTACAGATTCCAATTTAATTTTATCCATAGCTACATATTCAAAGTTATCCATATATAAATCTGCATTTTTTATAAACTCAACTATTTTTTGCTGCAATTTATTTTTATTTTTCATAAGTTCAATAGTATGTTCCATAGGAATGTTATTCATATTAATAACATCTATTTTTCTCTGCAAAACTTATAAGAATAGTCTTCATCTCATTTAACTTCTTAAACTTATTTGTATCAATCAAATAATATAGCAAATTATTATTTGATATTATAGGAATCATAGCTTGCAAATCCTGATCTGCAGATATAAACATTTCCTTTACAGTATCTTTCTCTAACCAATTTTTCCTCTTTTTCATTACCATATTTATCCTTTGAAACTTCTGAAAAAGATTCATATATGTATTCTTCTTTTACTGCATCATATTTAAATTTATAAGAAAACTTTTTACCTGATGCCATAAAGACCACGCCCAGTTCACATATATTATTATCTGTAAATATATTAGGCATCAAATCACTTTTTCTATTTAACAATACTTCCTTTATTGCTCTGATACATTTTATCAGACAAGTCTTTCCTGAATTATTAGGTCCGTAAATCCCTGCTGTCTTCAGTATGTTAAAGTTATTTTCCTTATGAACATTAGCTCCAAACTTCTTATTTCGCATATCTGCTTTCATAGAAAAAATAATAGTATCTTCAAAAGCATAGCAATTCCTTGCACTTACCTCTATAATCATAGCTTATACCTCCAAAATATCCCTTGCTTTTACCATTATAACATCTGGGTATTTTTTATGTAAGGTTTTTGCATTAAAAATATTTAGAAGTTATGAATACCACACAATATCTTGATAAACGCATACTAAGCGAAATATTTCTGCATTAAAGACTTTTTCAAAATCTCCAACTCTTCCAAGCTCTTTTTTACTGCCAATTTCGATTTGTCTGTTCCTCTGACAAAATTAGCAAATTTATTTTGTAATTCTAGCGGTGGCAAAAATCACCTCTAAATCTTCAATTTGTTTTTTAGTGATTGCTTCCCTAGTTGCCCCTCCACTTGTTCCAATTTTTTTCAACAAGTTTTGGTAACTATCATTTGTAATTTGATAACACAAAAAAATAGAATTAACCATATCACTACATCGTAGTACTGATACATGTTGATTAACTCTGGCAGGAATTACATAAGAAGGAACAATACAACATCTAGCTACTGATGCACCTGTTATATTAATTAATACATCATTTTCTTTTATATTTACATTATCAAGTTTTTGTGCTTGTTTTTCATCAATATATGCCAAATCTTTAGATTCAAATCTTCCATTATGAACATTCATGCTTCGTATTAAAGATATTCCCTCTTCTTTATAACTTTCACTCCCGCCTTGTGGAGTTGCTCCTGAGCCAATCTTAGTTAGTATGTTTTTACACTTTTCCTTTTTCCATTTTTTAGTGTTTATTATAGGATCCCCAAACATCTCTATAAATAGGGATTTTGTAAATTTGTCAAAATATCCTAGCTGTTTTTTCCTTAGCTCAATTGAATCAACTACCTTATCCATTATTCCGCAAAACTCTCTTTGCTTTTCCATTGTAGGAAGTTTTATTCGTATTTTACTCAAACCTGTATTTGTAATTGCTCTTTGAGTTGCACCTGATGAATTAGTATTTTTTTGATTTAGAAATAAACTACTTCCCAATAAATAATATAATGCTTTAGGCTCAATTATATTCTCCTTGGCTCTTATAGCACAAAAACCGGTAGAATATATATTTTTCTCTGTTTCATCATCAAGCAACAAAGTTTTTTCCGTTTCAGCCATTTTTGCAAATAATATATCTCCACTACAAGCCACTAAGTTAGCACGAGATGGTCTACTTGAGTAATCTACAAGCTCAATATCATCACTTTCAATAATATTTCCATTCACCGCTCCTGTACTTACATATTTTTTATATCCGGTAAATTTTTTAGGGGCTTCTCCTACAAAAGAAATCAAATCTGTAAATAAAAAATCCTTCACAATTAACCTCTCTTAAAAATTTATATTTTATAATCTATGCTATCAATCTAACCCACTTTACAAATACCACACCTGTAAAAAACTTTGTATTTCAATCTTTATAGAATTTAGTATTTTTTACAAAGTAAGTTACAAATCTCACAGTCAAGTACTGTCTAAAGTATAGCTCGCTACAGAGTATGCGAGTAAACAAGTTCTGCAACCTGTGTAAAATTTGTCTAAACTTTGAAAAAAGTGCTGTGAGTATAATTAAAGTACAAAGTGTCTTTCCTACACCTCAAGCATCCTCTTAAGTTCATCCATATTTCCCTTAATCTCTTCCTCAAGTGCAAAAAGTTTCTCCAAAATCTCAGCAGTAGGCGGATACTCAACCGGCACATATTCTGTCTTTTTATACTTATTAATTGACAAATCATACTCATTATCAACTATTTCCTGCTTTGGAACGAGGAAACTTTGCTCTGTTCTTTCCCTGCCTTCCTCGCCGTCCATATTATTAAATCTTTCTATAATATCCGGTATGTCATTCTCCGAAACTTCCGACCTTTTATCATCAAGACTGAAACCGTCAGCCTTCATATCATAAAACCACACCTTATCCGTACCGCCGGCATCAGTCTTGGTAAAGACCAAAACCGCAGTGGACACGCCTGCATAAGGTTTAAATACGCCTGAAGGCATAGAAATGACCGCTATTAATTGATGAGTTTCAACCAGTTCTTTTCTTATGGACTTATGTGCCTTGCTGCTGCCAAAAAGCACACCGTCAGGAACTATGCAGGCACAGCGTCCGCCTTTTTTCAACATCCTAAGAAAAAGAGCAAGAAATAAAAGCTCTGTCTTTTTCGTATTTGTAATGGCTTTTAAGTTATCATTGATACTTTCAGCATCTATAGTTCCCTTAAATGGTGGATTTGCAAGACACACTGTATACTTTGAACTTATATTATTTTGCTTTGATGCACTGTCCATGTAATCAACTTCCGGTTTATCAATAGAGTGCAACATCAGGTTCATAGTAGATATACGCAACATAGTCTTATCTGTATCAAACCCTGTAAACATAGTACTTGCAAAATGCTCCCACTGCTCACTGCTCATACTGTCTTCATATTCTTTCCTTATATACTCGGCAGCACCTACCAAAAATCCGGCTGTACCGCAGGCAGGATCGCATATACTGTCATCAGGTGTCGGTTTAATAATCTCGACCATCATCCTGATAATATGTCTTGGAGTACGAAACATTCCTGCCAAACCGGCAGATGAGAGTTTCCCAAGCATATATTCGTATACATCTCCTTGCATATCCCTGTCAGATATATCATGCTGATACAGATCCTCAAGACCTGTAATTATCTTTTGCAATACCAATGGAGTAGGTATCAAAAATATAGCATCTTCCATATACTTTGAAAAAGCGCTTTTGCCATTGTCGGAAGTTTCTTCTCCTTCAATTTCAATAAGCTCACCTTGTTCATTAAAATCCGGCAAATGAGAATTTTTCATCTTCTTTATCGCAGGAAATACCCTTTGGGATATTATATTAAAAATTTCTACAGGGTCTCTATCTTTAAACTTACTCCAACGCATAGACTGACCGTTTGGAGTTTGTGGGAATATTTTATCCATCTCTTTTCCCATCAAATTTTCAAACTCTTCTGTCTCAATCTCTTTTTCATCAAGAGAGCGTATGAACATCAAATATGTTAATTGTTCTATAACTGTTAGTGGATTTGTAACCCCTCCCGCTGCAATATCAAGCCATATCTTATCGATTTTATTTTTAATAGCTCCTGTAATCATTATATTTCCTCCCGATTTATTAGTTAACTCAAAGTTACCACGCACTTAGTGTGTAATGAGCATTGATACTTAAATATTTCATCCAATAAAAAAGACATAAATCTTTTATTTTTTATTTCTTTTTTTTATTCATAAGCCAATCCCGGACATAAACTCAACTGCATTTCTTTTATAATGTTGTAAAACGATAACTATAATATCACAGCCTGCTTAAATATTTAAATAAAACCTCAATATCCCAAGTATCAATATATGAAGCGGATAAAAAAGGTAATTGAGCCACTTATATTGTCTGCCTCTTTTCCCGTTGTATGTTAAAGTCATGGCAAATCCCAAGAATGAATACAGCTCCTTTATAATAGATATATATCCCAGTCCCGCTCCAAGTATAGGCTTATCGTAGAAAATATAAAAAATATAAGCTACAACTATCGCATGTATATCATAATCAAGACTTAATAACATTGATAAGATCCCGAAAAATGCCACGATAAATACAGATATGATATACCACAATATTTTACTTGAAATTTTCTTTTTGAGGCTGTCTATGATCCAAATACTCATAAGGCAAAGTGCCAATGTAAACATCATATTATTCCAATTGGGATTATAAAAAACTTTTGATGTAAACATATCAAAAGGAACTTCCGATATGACACCGAATGCCAAAAGAGTAAGCAAATATTTTCTCCTGCTGCCGGTCTTGAAAAATCCTTCTACAATAAAAAATACAAATATAGGAAAGGCTATTCTCCCGAATATTGAAAATATATTTGATAAATACAATAAAAACCCCTCTCCGTCAAGCATAGGTATTATAAGTGCATTATTCACATGGTCTGTAAGCATCGATACAAATGCCAGATATTTTAATTGTGCACCATTAAATATCTGAAGCTTTGTCAGTTTCCCCTGTTCAAATCTTTTATTTATTTCCATAGCACCTCCCTACAAAAAACTCCACTGCATCCACCTCCCAAAAACAATACCGCTACAATGTATACTTTATGGGATAAATCATGATTTTCCATTGTAAACATAGCAGGTTAAACCATTATATAATATAATACTCTTTATTGATACAAAAACAGTAACAGTATGCGATCAACAAATTTATTATTAATACAAAGGGATCTAGATCATGAAGATAATACTTTCACCAACCAAGAAAATGACCACGGATAACGATAGCTTTGCAGCCGAGGATCTGCCTGTCTTTATTGAGCAGAGTGAGGAAATTTTATCATGGTTACGTGAACGCTCTGAACCCGAGCTTAAAAAACTCTGGAATTGCAATGATAATATCGTGAAACAAAATATTGAAAGAATACGAAATATGAACCTTAGAGAGAATCTTACGCCGGCACTTTTTGCCTACGAGGGTATAGCATATCAGCACATAGCACCTAAGGTATTTGAATACAGCCAATTAGAATACGTTAAAAAACATTTGCGTATCCTTTCCGCATTTTACGGTATCCTAAGACCTATGGACGGAGTGTGTTCCTACAGACTTGAAATGCAGGCCAAAGCATCTGTAAATGACTTTAAGGATCTGTATGACTTATGGGGAAGCAGGCTCTATGATGCCCTTAAAGATGAAGACGGAATAATCATCAATCTGGCATCAAAAGAGTATTCGAAATGTATCGAAAAATATCTGACTTCGGATAACAGATATATTAGCGTTACATTTTGTGATAGATCCGGCGATAAATTAGTCTCAAAGGCTACTTATGCCAAAATGGCTCGCGGAGAGATGGTAAGATACATGGCTGAGGAATATATACAAAAGCCTGAACAGTTACATGATTTTGACCGTATGGGATATCATTTTCGTGAAGATCTAAGCAGCGAGAGTGAATATGTTTTTGAGAGAAGATCATAAGCACTCTGTTGCTACCGGTACAGACCCACAGTGCCGTAAAGTTATCTGTAAGAGAACTTTACGAGTATTCCGGTTTTAAGGAATGGGTGGATATATGTAAAGATCCGTATAATATAGTATAATATACTATATTATCCTTTGTTATAAAGTATTTATCATATCGGGAGGTCATTATGAACAGCGAACTTAAAAGAATGATACAGGAAAGCAATAATATAGTGTTTTTTGGAGGTGCGGGAGTATCCACGGAAAGCGGCATACCCGATTTCAGAAGTGCGGAAGGCATCTATAATAATAACTATTATATTTCCCCTGAGACAATACTGAGCCACGATTTCTTTTTTGAAGAACCTGAAGAATTTTATAAATTCTACAAAGAAAAATTACTTTACCCGGATGCCAAACCCAACAAAGCACATCAGGCACTGGCAAAACTTGAAAAAGAGGGCAAATTAAGTGCCGTAATCACTCAAAATATAGACTGTCTTCACGAACTGGCAGGAAGTAAAAACGTATTAAAATTACACGGAACGGTTGATAAAAATATCTGCTTAAAATGCCGCAAGCGTTACGGACTCGATACCGTAATTAACGCCGAACTTGTACCTTACTGCGATTGCGGCGGAGTTATAAAACCGGAAGTTGTTTTATACAAAGAAAGTCTAAACAGTGATACTTTGCAAAAGTCTATTCATTACATATCCAATGCCGACATGCTTATAGTTGGAGGTACTTCACTGGTCGTATATCCCGCTGCCGGTTTGATAGACTATTATAAAGGAGATAAGCTGGTACTTATCAACAAGTCTTCCACAAGTGCGGATAAAAGAGCCGATCTTGTTATCAATGAAAGCATAGGCAAGGTATTTGAAGATCTGCTTTAATATAGAATTTGTATAAAAATAAGGGTTCGGTCATGAGCATGAATTTTTCGAAACATCCTCATGACCGAATCCTTTTTTTTAATTTTTATCTTTTTCTCAAATCAGACCGCCTCCTCTTCTTTCTTCTTAAATATCAAAAATTTTTGTATAAACCAGCTTATAATAAAAAATATAAGCTCCGTGATCAGTTTTGCTATCTTTGTGTCTATATTAAAAACCTCAACAAACATTTTAAGTACGATAGTATTGCCTGCAAGTATACATAAAGCCAACATAAAATAAGATATTGCAAGTTTTAAGGTATTGCCCTTTCTTTTAAAAACCACCTTTTTATTTAAAGTAAAATTAAGCACGGAACTTACTATTCTTGCAAAAACATTTGAAACAACTGTACTCAGTCCTTTACCTAAACTTACGGTAAATACAAGTCCTATACAATAAAGAGCATAGTCAACCAGGAAACAAATTATAGAAGCCGCACAAAACTTAAATCTCCTTGTATATCCTGTAAGAGTCTTTAAATACATTGAAATGAGAGCCGCTGTTATTATTGATATATATGGTTGCTATATCTATCTCCTTTATTTCTATATTATTTTTTGGACACTCCATTAATACATTTATCTCGTACTCGTACCTCTCACCCTTTATTTCCAACATAAGAGGCACCAGTTTATATGAAAATGCTCTAAGCCCCGTCTGAGTATCATATACTTTAACTCCCGTAGCGATCTTGTAGACCAGCCTTGTCATCGCATTACCGAATCTGCTTCTTAGAGGAACATCCTCTCCGAAAAATCTTTTTCCAAGCACCAGTATGTCCGGTGACTTTTTTACAAGGTCACATATTTTGAGAGCATCCTCTATTGTATGCTGTCCGTCCGCATCCATAGTCACCACTATATACTCACCTCTGTAATTATCATTTATATAATTAAGTCCGGTCTTTAATGCCCTTCCCTTCCCCTTATTTACTTCATGTTCAAGAACTTTGGCAAATTCTTTTGCCTTACTAAAAATATCCTTACAAGCATCAGAGCTTCCGTCATTGACCACCACTATATCCATATCTGTATCTTTCTTTATATTTTCAAGTAAATCAAGCATATTTTCTTCCGGTTCATAAGCCCGGAATAAGAGCTATGATCTTCATACTCAAACCTCCTTATTTTTTTATTAAGTACATTTTTTCATAGGTAATTTGACACTATTTTTTTATTTCCCTAACGCTTAAAGATGTTATAACATCCTTATCTGATATTATACTGAAAATTTCTTATAAATCAGTCACAAAATATATATTAATATATAAGATTATCGGAACTAACTCTTAGATTTACTATTTAAGGCTTCTTTCTATAAATAATTTATACTTATTATTTTTTTCTCTGATTATTATACATAATTGAAGTTTCTCGGTAATAATATTTAAATATTTTTATACAATAATATTTGTCAATTACTTGCATAATTAAATGTAAATGCTAAATTATGATTATTATTTTTTGCTTTATATATTGACCTTTGTATAATATATTGATAACATATATCATATTCTATTATAAAAGTAGGATAGAAGGAGGATTAAAAATGAAAATAAGATCACTTGCAGCTATTATTCCTGCATTACTGCTTGTTCTTGGCGGATGCAGCAACTCAAGCTCTTCAACTACTGCTGCGGATACTTCTGTCGCTGCACAAAGCAGTGCTGACAGCAGCATGGCAGCATCGGAATCAGAGACCGGATCATCGGATTCTGAAGTTAAGAAGATAAAGGTTGCTCATACTCAGTCTTATTATCCATACGACTTTGTAAATGATAAAGGTGAGTCTGACGGTTATGAAGTTGCGGTATTCAAAGCTATTGATGAGATGTTGCCCGAATATGAATTCGAATATGTCTCAACTACAGCTGAGGACTTGCTTATAGGTCTTGAAGCCGGTAAGTATGATGTAGGTCTTAAGGGAGTATGGTGGACTGCCGAAAGAGAAGAAAAGTTCATATATCCTGAAAATTACATCGGCTCAAGCGTGATAGGAATAGCTTTCAGAACCGAGAATGCCAACGAGATCACCGATCTGGAAAGCTTTGCACGTTATAGCGGCAATCTTGTTCCGATCTCTCCTCAAAGTGCTCAATATACCATTATCGAGAACTTTAACAAAGAACATCCCGACACACCTATAAAGTTAACTCCTGCCGATCAGTTTGAGTTATCCGATGCCTATCAGTGGGTACTTGAAGGAAGATATGATGCCTTCTTTAATATAAAGGTATCTTTTGATGCCAATGTTGTCGCTGAGGACGGAGAATATCATCAATTTGCCGACAAGCTTTCATTTGCTACATATAAGGGCATACCTATATGGCCTTTATTCAACAAAGAAAAGTCAGAGCTTGCTAAAGCTTGTGATGATGCTATTGCCAAATTAAAAGAAGAAGGTAAGTTGGAAGAGCTTTCAGACAAATATTTCGGATACAGTGTATTCAAGGATATTCCGGAAGGTTATAAAAAAGGTGATGACCTGTAATTAAGCCATACATTAATAAAACATTATGTTTTAATAAATTATGATTTTACGATAAACAAACTTATAGAAGTAAGTTCTCTTATTTCTATAAGTTTGTTTCTTACTTTTATCTATAATTAATTACTGTAATGATATATAGATTTAAATAAAAATAACTATATTTTTTTTATCAAATTTAGTATAATAGAGTGAATCAATTTACGAGGAGGAGTTTTCAATGCCCGGCTCTGAGCAATACAACTCATGGCTCCAAATACAAGAAGGTGTTCGTGAAACAGAGAAACTGATGAGTCAAAAAAGGTATAATCTGTCAATGATCAAAGCACGCCAAACTTTGGAATTCATGGTCAAATGTCTAACCGACAAATATAATATAGAACATGAGGATCTTATCGACAGCATAGAAGACTTGTATCAGATAAGAGTTATCACTAAAGCACTTATGAAAACTACAACAAGATAAGGATCATAGGTAATAAAGCAACACATGAGGGCGATAACAATGCTTATAATTCCAATATCGCTTATCATTTATTAAGTCAGGAAGTATTTACTTTCTCGAACGATTATTCACCGAGAAAGAAGGTTCGTACAAAATCATTGGAGGAAGATGTGGAAAGTAGAAATAACAGAAGACAAAGTCATAGCGATCGTCCGAGCAAAAGGAGTTCTTCATACACCGGTAAGCAAAGACGTAGAAGAAGAAGACAAAATAATATTATAAGAATAGTTGTGCCTATCGGAATAATACTGGTACTCGTTGCTCTTGCATTTTTGATCAGAGGTATTTTTGCCGGTAAAAAAAATCCCCCTGCCACTTCGGCTATCGCTACTATAGAACAGACTCCGGCTACTTCTTCCGTTGCAGCTACGACCGAAGCTGTAGAAAGCAGTTCTGAACCTAATAGCACTGAGGCGACTTTTGAAGAAAGTACCGAGGTATATAAGACCAATGCGAATGTTAATGTACGTTCCGCACCAAGTACCGACTCTACTATACTGGCAACATTGGAAAAAGGTGTTACAGTAGATTATGTTAAAAAACATAATGATGAGTGGGCTGTTATAAGATTTGAAAATACCTCCGAGGCATATGTATCAAGCCAGTTTCTTACCAAACAATAATTATGAGATCTTAAATATATTTGATTAAATATAAAAACCGTATCCTAAGGATATAGTATATACTCTTCCTGCCGGTTCATCCGGCAGATAAGCTGTATATTATCGTTACAGATACGGTTTTATTATATGATAAATAATCTAACATATAACTCAGCAAAACATTGATAAACTGCTTGATCAATTAAACAATATCTTTTTAATATCCGCTAATTAATCAAATAAAAACTTTCTTCTAACTTAAACTTATTCTCTGTTGTCAGAATATCATCCTCTTTTAAGCTCTTTTTTACCTGTTCTATCTAAGCTCAAAAACTCCTGCTTCAGTCTCTCTTATACAAGTATCAAAGAAGTTCTTACAAACATTTTCCATATAGCCTGCATCCTTTACTCCGGCACTTTCGTATGATGAATGCATTGCAAGTTGAGCAAGTCCTATATCTATAGCATTTATAGATACCTGTGACATCGCAATATTTCCCAGGGTACTTCCTCCCGGCTCATCCGAACGATTTGCAAAAAACTGATAAGGTACCTTGGCTTTTTCACATATAGCCTTAAATATAGCCATACTCACTCCGTCACTGGTGTATTTGCCCGGCATGGGATTTTATAACTATACCCTCATTCATATAAGCACAGTTGCCTATATCGGTCTTATTGGGGTGATTTGGATGAACGGCATGTGCGTTGTCGCAACTTAACATAAAACTGTTGGCAATAGCACAACTGAATTCTTCTTCGCTCATTCCAAGCTTGTCATTCAACCTTCTGAGCACATCATAAAGTAAAGTAGATGCCGCTCCCTGCTTAGTCTGTGAACCTACTTCTTCATTATCAAAACAAGCATATATCTGTATATTCGAGTCATTAGCTCCTTTAATAAATCCTTTAAGTGAGGTAAATGCACATTCCAGATTATCTATTCTTCCGGCTGAGAAAAATTCGTTGTTCTCTCCCCAGATACTTGACTTCATTCTGTTATAAAGATAAAGATCGCTTCCATATATATCATTTTTATCTATTCCAAGTTCATCTGCGATAAGATTTTTAAGAGCATCTTTCTTCTTGCTGCCGGCTGCAAAAAGCGGCAGCATATCTATTTGCTTATTAAGGCTTATTCCCTCATTTACCTTTCTGTTCATATGAATCGCAAGATTAGGGATCAAAACGAGGTCTCTGTCTATGTTTACAAGCCTGCTTTCATATCTTTTTTCATTTTTGATTATGACCCTTCCGGCAACCGACAGCGGTCTGTCAAGCCAGGTCGATGCTATCATACCGCCATAGCCCTCGGTATTAAGCTGTATGTATTTATCTCTTACCGATATCTCCGCATTTTCCTTTATCTTAAAATTAGGAGAGTCACTATGAGAAGCGGCTATATTAAATGAATAATTATCAAGGTTATTTCCGATTTTTACAGCTACTATACTTGTATAATTTCTGCACACATAATATTTTCCTCCCTTTTTTATATCCCAGGGTGAAGACTCCGAAAGCTTACTAAAGCCTTGATCATCAAGAATCTTACTTATATTACTTACCGCATGAAAGGCGGTAGGGCTGTTGTCTATAAATGAAAGCAATTCTTTTATTCCTTTGCTCATATCAATGTTTCCTTTCTTTTTTATTGAAATACGGCTCTATATGAATTATAACATGAGATTTTTTTTCTATCTTCATTTGTATGGTCCTTTCTATATCATGCATAAGTTTATGGCTTTCTTCAACCGTCATATTCGGATCAACCTGAACGTGCATATCCATAAACACATTATTCTTTGTTCCCCTTGAACGGATCTTATGCATCTCTTTGACACCGGGGTATTCTTTCATGATCAAACTTTTAACTTCTTTTGAATCAACTATCTTTACATCTATCAGTATATTTATATTCTCGATGAAAATATTATAGGCTGTATAAAATATCATAGCAGACACCGCAAATGAAGCCACAGAATCCAATATAGGAGACATCCCCAGTCTTATAAGGACTATGGTAACAATAACTCCCACAGTTACGAATATATCCGACCTTGTATGCAGTGAATCGGCTATAAGAATAGGAGAATTGAGTTCATTTCCTTTTTTATATTCATAATACGCCACTATAATATTGACCCCTAATGTAAAAAGCATTACTATAAGGCTCAAAGGGCTTATGCTAACTTCGACAGGATCTTTTATCTTTCCTATAGCCTCCAATATGACATTGAAACCTGCATAAACTAAAAACAAACCTATTATAAGACCTGTAATTATCTCTATCTTTCCGTGTCCGTATTGATGATCATCATCTTCCGGCTTTGATGCAAGATAAACTCCTATAATAGCAATAACATTGGACAGACCGTCAGCAAGAGAAGCAAATCCGTCCGCACTGATGGCACCCGACCTTGTTATACGTCCCATTATGATCTTTGAGACAGCTACCAGTATATTTAGGATCAATATTAGCAAAAGTATTTTTTGAATTTTCTTATAATTATTATCTTTCATTTATATCCTCACTAAGTGACACAGACATTATTTATGTATAAAGCAATCGTTCTTTGCATTATTATAATAGATCCTGGTGATTTTTTCATACGCCGACTCATTTTTGAATTAATTTAACTATTATGATCGATATTCAGCTTATTTGAAATACACCGAATATTACTTTGACTTGTCTTAGCTTTTAATTATCGTTTTTTTAGCTTTTTTTAAATACATCAACTCTCACTTTGACTTATCTTAGCTTTAATTATCGTTTTTTTAACTTTTTTTGAAATTCAACAACTATTACTTTGACTTATCTTAGCTTTAATTATCGTTTTTTTAGCTTTTTGAAATACATCAACTATTACTTTGATTTACATTAACTTATTTTTGATTTTTCTTATCATAAATTTTTTAATACCTCTGCCTTTTTTGATCCTTCATTATCAAATCAATAAAAGCAGTTCTTTTTATTTTTATATAATTAAATTCATTTACCTATATGCAATTTTTCTTACTGCATTATACTGTAAATAAATCACTATTCAATAATATAAACCATTATGTACTCATATTAAATTAATACAGTTAATAAATTCCTATAGGGAATATATTTAATTCTATGTATACATAAAAAGTTTTACATAAGATACCTGACAGGAACTTATTTATAACACACCGGTAGACAATTTTCAAGTAAAGCGGTATATTATAAGTTGTAAGGAAATCAATAACATAAACAATTATAATAGTCTGTGAGAATGGTTTATAAAATTGCTTTATACAATTGCTATATACAATCAGTTGATATAAAACATTATGATTCAATCATACTCCAGGCTCTTTTTTAAAGCTTAGATAAATTCACAAAGACTCCACAGCTCGTATGCTTGCATACTGTGTTGTAAGTTGTACTTTGGACATACTCATCTGTAGAATTTATACCTTGTTTTATAAAAAAGCTAAGCTCTACAAAAATCTATATAACGATTAAAATGGGAAGTTTTTCTGTTTTAATTTTGTACCTTGCTTTATAAAAATAGTTAAGTTCTACAAAGGTTGAAATGGGGAGTCTTTCTGTTTAAATTATTTATGTATATATAAACTTTCATCCATGTAAATACACAGTCTACATACTTTAGTCTTAATAATAATGCTACATAATTATAACATAAATGTTACAATTTATGAATTATCTTCTCATTCCTTGACTTTTTGATTTTATCTATTTTTACTATAACTAATAGCCTAGTGTACTAAGTCAATGATATTTAAGCTAAATACAATGTTCTTCCGTATTTTTTTATAAAATTCAAATACTGCAAGAATCTTATTAAATATCAATATATCAGTAAACTGCCGTGTATCATTTATAAAAAATATTCTTTTATAATACGTTTTAATTTTTCATGTTTGATCTTATAAAAATAGCTTTATACAATTAATTAAAATTAATAACGGAAATTGATCAATATATCAGAGAATAATTTTAGATGACATACACTACTGTATTAGTCACATTATCATTAATAAAAGTATTTAGGAGAAAGATATGAAACGTTTTAGATTATTAATAATTACAACTTTAATGACTCTTTCGACAAGTTTAACCGCATTTGCCGGAAGTTGGGAAGAGGATGCCAACGGATGGTGGTATAAGAACGATGACGGTTCTTATCCTCGCAGCACTTGGTTTACTTATCCTACTACCGGAAAACAGTACTATTTCAATGAAAACGGTTATTTGCTCATTGATACAACCACTCCCGACGGTTATAAGGTAGGATCTGACGGTGCTTACCTTGAGTCAGACCCGGATAATTTGGCTAAGTCCAAGACTACTAAATCAGCTTCTTATGTAAATGCGGGACCCGGTGTTGTAGGTGCCAATAAAAGTTCTCCGCAAAACAAATCCACTGCTACAGCTAATAACAGCAATAACAATAGCAATAATAATAGCAATAGCAATAGCAATAGCAATAGCAATAGCAATAGCAATAGCAATAGCAATAGCAATAGCAATTCTAACACAAGTACAGCTTCAAATAACAAAACAAATTCAAGTTCTTCAGGTTCTGCCATGATCTCATCAAGTGAGCCTGAGCCTGATACAACTACTGTTTTGAAAAGTCCTTCATAGTTCTTAATAGAAGATTTCTTGTATGAGACAATTTATTTAAAAAAAATTACACCGTGTATATTTTATCATTGAATTATAAATAACTAAAAATAGTCCGAATGTTATGATTTTACAAGTGAAATTATTTAGTATGCTTAATTATTAAATAGCTTCATTCTAAAATTTATCGATCGGGCTATTTTAATATTTACACTATAAATATTTACTGTCCGCCTTATATTCTTACTTTAATAGACTTATCTATAATTTATTCATTATTATATTAATTGGATAAGAGTTTTCGATCATATCAAAATCTCATACTTTTTAATTTAAAGTTGATTTTAGAATTATATTTTATATTTTGTTATAAGATTTAATTATATTTTATTCTTTACAGATTAACTAAAAACAGCTTAGGTAAATATTATTCACCTAAGCTGCTTAATTCTGAGACACCCGGGAATCGAACCCGGGACACCTTGATTAAAAGTCAAGTGCTCTACCGACTGAGCTAGTATCTCATATTTTCTATAAAATGTTTTATATTTTATAAAATGCCTTGGACCGGAATCGAACCAGTGACACGAGGATTTTCAGTCCTCTGCTCTACCAACTGAGCTACCAAGGCATGGATTGCGGGGACAGGATTTGAACCTGCGACCTCCGGGTTATGAGCCCGACGAGCTTCCAAGCTGCTCTACCCCGCGCTATATATATATCATAAATACAAAAGATGGGGGAAGGTGGATTCGAACCACCGAAGGCGAAGCCAGCAGATTTACAGTCTGTCCCCTTTGGCCACTCGGGAATTCCCCCATAAAAAATACAATCGTTCTAAAAGAACGCTCTTCTTACTTTCATAAGAAAGCCGATAATCGGACTCGAACCGATAACCTGCTGATTACAAATCAGCTGCTCTGCCAATTGAGCTATATCGGCATCAATAGCATACAAATCGTATTACTATCAATACCTATAAGGTAAATGGGACCTACAGGGCTCGAACCTGTGACCCTCTGCTTGTAAGGCAGATGCTCTCCCAGCTGAGCTAAGATCCCTTATGCTGGAAACGACCCGGATGGGACTCGAACCCACGACCTCCGCCGTGACAGGGCGGCGCTCTAACCAACTGAGCCACCGGGCCAAATCTTTTCATACCTTGAAAATTGCATATCAATTCTTCCTAAATCATAAACCTTCCAACCTTGGTTAAACCCTCGACCGATTAGTAACTATCAGCTTAATGCATTTCTGCACTTACACCTTAGCCCTATCTACCTCATTGTCTTTAAGGGGTCTTACTGCTTTCGCATGAGATATCTCATCTTGAGGTCGGCTTCACGCTTAGATGCCTTCAGCGTTTATCCGATCCCGACTTGGCTACCCTGCCATGGGTCTGCTACCCAACAGGTACACCAGTGGTCAGTCCATCCCGGTCCTCTCGTACTAAGGACAGCTCCTCTCAAATATCTTACGCCCACGCCGGATAGGGACCGAACTGTCTCACGACGTTCTGAACCCAGCTCGCGTACCGCTTTAATGGGCGAACAGCCCAACCCTTGGGACCGACTTCAGCCCCAGGATGCGATGAGCCGACATCGAGGTGCCAAACCACTCCGTCGATGTGAACTCTTGGGAGTGATAAGCCTGTTATCCCCAGGGTAGCTTTTATCCGTTGAGCGATGGCTTTCCCACTTAAAACCACCGGATCACTAAGTCCTACTTTCGTACCTGCTCCACCCGTCAGTGTCGCAGTCAAGCTCCCTTTTGCCTTTGCACTCTTTGAATGGTTTCCGTCCATTCTGAGGGAACCTTTGAGCGCCTCCGATACTCTTTCGGAGGCGACCGCCCCAGTCAAACTCCCCATCTGACATTGTCCCCTGACCGGTTCACGGCCATGGGTTAGAAATTCAATGATACAAGGGTGGTATCCCAACATTGACTCCGCGAAAACTGGCGTCCTCGCCTCGCAGTCTCCCACCTATCCTGTACATGCATCATCAAACCCCAGTATCAAACTAGAGTAAAGCTCCATGGGGTCTTTCCGTCCTGGCGCAGGTAACCAGCATCTTCACTGGTACTTCAATTTCACCGGGTGCATTGTTGAGACAGTGCTCAAATCATTACGCCTTTCGTGCGGGTCGGAACTTACCCGACAAGGAATTTCGCTACCTTAGGACCGTTATAGTTACGGCCGCCGTTTACCGGGGCTTAGATTCAAAGCTTCGTTGCCTAACCTCTCCTCTTAACCTTCCGGCACCGGGCAGGCGTCAGCCCATATACTTCACCTTTCGGTTTCGCATAGACCTGTGTTTTTGCTAAACAGTTGCTTGAGCCTTTTTTCTGTGACCTTTCGGTACCCCTTCTCCCGAAGTTACGGGGTCATTTTGCCGAGTTCCTTAACAATGCTTCTCCCGCCGGCCTTAGGATCCTCTCCTCACCCACCTGTGTCGGTTTACGGTACGGGTACATATAACACTATAGCGGCTTTTCTTGACAGCTCCCTATTCGACTTCGCTACTTTTCTTCGCTACATATCACGTATTCGCATTTCGTGGCGGTTTTTCCTACCACCTGCTACCTCGCTTATCCCGGTCTTTGCTCTCCCGGGTTCGACTTAAGTTTCTGTGTCCCCACATTTCTGATTATATGCAGTTCAGGAATATATACCTGATGTCCATCGACTACGGATCTCTCCCTCGCCTTAGGTCCCGACTTACCCAGAGCAGATCAGCTTTACTCTGGAATCCTTGGGTATTTGGCCGTGAGGATTCTCACCTCACTCTCGCTACTCATTCCGGCATTCTCTCTTCTTACTTCTCCACCACTCCTTTCGGTATGGCTTCTACGTTGGTAAGATTGCTCCTCTACCGATGACTTTCGTCATCCCTTGGCTTCGGTGTAGTGTTTTAGCCCCGGACATTTTCGGCGCAGAACCTCTCGACTAGTGAGCTATTACGCACTCTTTTAATGTATGGCTGCTTCTAAGCCAACATCCTAGTTGTCTATGAAATCCTACATCCTTTTCCACTTAACACTCACTTTGGGACCTTAGCCGTAGATCTGGGCTCTTTCCCTTTTGACTACCCAACTTATCTCGTGTAGTCTGACTCCTAATCATCATCTGTATGGCATTCGCAGTTTGATATTCATTGGTAAGCTTTGACGCCCCCGCAAAAATTCAGTGCTCTACCTCCATCAGACTAAATTAAGGCTAGTCCTAAAACTATTTCGAGGAGAACCAGCTATCTCCGGGTTCGATTGGAATTTCTCCCCTATCCACACCTCATCCCCACCCTTTTCAACGGATGTGGGTTCGGTCCTCCATAAACTTTTACGTTGACTTCAACCTGGACATGGATAGATCACCCGGTTTCGGGTCTGCATTCACTGACTTCTTCGCCCTATTAAGACTTGATCTCTCTTCGGCTTCGCACCTGTAGTGCTTAACCTTGCCAGTACATGCAACTCGCCGGACCGTTCTACAAAAAGTACGCGGTTCACCTTGCGGTGTTCCACAGCTTGTAAACATAGGGTTTCAGGTTCTCTTTCACTCCCCTCCCGGGGTCCTTTTCACCTTTCCTTCACAGTACTATGCGCTATCGGTCACTAAGTAGTATTTAGCCTTGGGGGGTGGTCCCCCCGACTTCCCACAAGGTTTCTCGTGTCTTATGGTACTTTGGATACTGCTTGTCTCGACTTGTTTTCCCATACACGGCTCTCACGTTCTCTGGCAGGTCTTTCCATATCCCTTCCGGTAACAAGTTTTTGACTTTGTTGCAGTCCATAACCCCATCGTGCTCGCACAATGGTTTAGGCTCTTTCGGTTTCGCTCGCCACTACTTCCAAAATCGATTTTTCTTTCTCTTCCTCCGGCTACTTAGATGTTTCAGTTCACCGGGTTCCCTTCCATGGACTATTTTATTCACCCATGGATACTTAAGGTCTACTTAAGTGGGTTTCCCCATTCAGACATCTGCGGGTCACTGGATATTTGCTCCTGACCGCAGCTTTTCGCAGCTTATCACGTCTTTCATCGGCTCTTAGTGCCTAGGCATCCACCCTACGCTCTTTATGTTTAACCAACTCCTTTACTCTGCGGTGAGTAAAGTTCTCGATACTAGCGTGTATCTGTTGGTCTTCGGTTTGTTGTTTTTATTCGGATGAACTACTTTCGTAATTCATCACCTCGGATGTCTAAGATATTTGCTTAACTTTCGTTAAGACAAACTTCTTATTGATTGATATGCAATTTTCAAGGTACGATCTTGACTATGTATTCTATAGTCATCAAAATACTCGATCTTTTGATCAAATCCTTTGATGACTATAAAAGTCATCTTTTATAAAATTTGGCATCCACCTACTCTCCCATATCGTCTCCAATATAGTACCATCGGCCGTCAAAGGCTTAACCATCGTGTTCGGGATGTGTACGGGTGTTTCCCTAAGACGCATCGACACCAAAAATATTTTCTCTCCCTCTTAATTAAAGACTAAACAGTACTCACAACCCCTACTTTCTTCCTTAGAAAGGAGGTGATCCAGCCGCACCTTCCGATACGGCTACCTTGTTACGACTTCACCCCAGTCATCCGCCCTGCCTTCGGCAGCTCCTTCCTTGCGGTTAGGTCACTGACTTCGGGCATTGCTGACTCCCATGGTGTGACGGGCGGTGTGTACAAGACCCGGGAACGTATTCACCGCAGCATGCTGATCTGCGATTACTAGCGATTCCGGCTTCATGCAGGCGAGTTGCAGCCTGCAATCCGAACTGAGACGTTATTTTTGAGATTTGCTTAAGCTCGCACTCTTGCTTCTCTTTGTTTACGCCATTGTAGCACGTGTGTAGCCCAAATCATAAGGGGCATGATGATTTGACGTCATCCCCATCTTCCTCCGGATTATCTCCGTCTGTCTCCTTAGAGTCCCCATCTTACTGCTGGCTACTAAGGACAAGGGTTGCGCTCGTTGCGGGACTTAACCCAACATCTCACGACACGAGCTGACGACAACCATGCACCACCTGTGTCCGTTGTCCCGAGGGAAATACCCCATTACGGGTACGTCAACGGCATGTCAAGACTTGGTAAGGTTCTTCGCGTTGCTTCGAATTAAACCACATGCTCCACCGCTTGTGCGGGTCCCCGTCAATTCCTTTGAGTTTCATTCTTGCGAACGTACTCCCCAGGTGGAATACTTATTGCGTTTGCGACGGCACCGAAAGGGTCATCCCTCCCGACACCTAGTATTCATCGTTTACTGCGTGGACTACCAGGGTATCTAATCCTGTTTGCTACCCACGCCTTCGAGCCTCAACGTCAGTTATCTTCCAGTAAGCCGCCTTCGCCTCCGGTGTTCCTCCCAATATCTACGCATTTCACCGCTACACTGGGAATTCCGCTTACCCCTCCGACACTCCAGCTTATAAGTTTCCAAAGCAACTCCGCAGTTGAGCTGCGGGATTTCACTTCAGACTTTATATGCCGTCTACGCTCCCTTTACACCCAGTAAATCCGGATAACGCTTGCCCCCTACGTATTACCGCGGCTGCTGGCACGTAGTTAGCCGGGGCTTCTTCCTTAACGGCTTGTCATTTTCTTCCGTTATCGATAGAGCTTTACATACCGAAATACTTCTTCACTCACGCGGCGTCGCTGGATCAGGGTTGCCCCCATTGTCCAATATTCCCCACTGCTGCCTCCCGTAGGAGTTTGGGCCGTGTCTCAGTCCCAATGTGGCCGGTCATCCTCTCAGATCGGCTACCGATCGTCGGCTTGGTGAGCCTCTACCTCACCAACTACCTAATCAGACGCGGGTCCATCTTATACTGATAAATCTTTCAAATATCTCACATGCGTGAAATATTTTTATACGGTATTAGCAGAAGTTTCCCTCTGTTATCCCCTTGTATAAGGCAGGTTACCCACGCGTTACTCACCCGTCCGCCACTAAGTTTATACTTCCGTTGTCCGAAGACTCCTTCTATATAAACTCCGTTCGACTTGCATGTGTTAAGCACGCCGCCAGCGTTCATCCTGAGCCAGGATCAAACTCTCATGTTAAAAGTTTTTCCTTGACCAAAATTACACCAGCAATTTTGTTTCCGAAATTTTTTCTGTTTTTAAAGGTTTTCATTCCTTGAAATTCTCTTTTGAATCATCATCATGACAATTCTCTCTTTAGAATTCTCAGGGTTGTGTGTACTGTTTAATCTTTAATTTTCAAGGTTCTTGTTTTTCACTGTCTTGCAACAGCTCGAATATATTATCATACTCTATAACTTAATGTCAAGCTTTTTTTATTTTTTTTATAAAAAAGTTTTCATTAAGTAACGGAGAAAGAGGGATTTGAACCCTCGCGCCGGTTGCCCGACCTACACCCTTAGCAGGGGCGCCTCTTCGGCCTCTTGAGTATTTCTCCTTTTTGCCTTGCTGAAAGGCAAAACTAATTATATAGGATATATTAACGCTTGTCAATTACTTTATTAACTTTTTTATACGTATCCCTATATTATATATTTAAAATTAAGCAAATAGGGGGTTATCGTGGGGGTGGCAGCATAAACAATTATAATTAATTGTAGGTATAGTTATTAGTTTATAAAAAACTCCGTATAATTCAATCATACTCGCAACCCTTACTCAAAGCTTCGACAAATTCACACAGACTGCGGAACTCGCTTGTCCACCAAAAAACGGTGGACTGACGCTCAAACAAGTCCTCGTCTGTGGAATTTGTACCTCGCTTTATCAAAAGGGTTAACCGCTAAAAAGATTGAATTATAAGGAGTTTTTTTATTTCCCACAACGCCACTGTTAGAAAAGATTAGTGCTGTGTAGATATATTTATAATTGTTTATGTTACCAAAGGGGAAGATGTGGCAGCGACTTTTATTCAAATCTTAAAAACAGTTGTTCATATAGGGGATGTAGCGTTATATAAAAGTGTGCCTACACCTTTCCCCTCCGCCGGTACCTTAGGCACATAAACCGTTAAACTATTTTGCCGAGGACAATCTGAGACCGCCGGTACTTGCTTTATCAAGCCCTCAGGCGAAGATAAAGCTTAGTACCGCTGCGAGGCGAAGTTAGCGAGAGCGTGTCCAAGGCAAGATATGTTTGTAACGGTTTATGTGATAGATAAACCATTATTGTCTATGTTACCAACTACTCTTCTTCCTTATATCTTACCTTTGCTATGCTTGCCACTCTGACATCGTTTTCTTTATTGATATCTATAAGCTTTACGCCTGAGGTATTTCTTCCTGACAAGGATATATCTTTTACACCTATCCTTATTATTATACCCTCACTGCTTATTATCAATATGTCCATATCTTCATCGACAAGCTTTGCACCTATAAGATTACCTGTTTTTTCTGTAATATTATGACACTTAACGCCCTGTATATTTCTGTGTTTTGTATCATATTCGGATAAATTGGTCCTCTTTCCTATACCGTATTCGGATATAGTAAGAAGCTCGTCACCCTGTGATGAGGTCTGCATTGCTATAAGTTCATCACCCTTAGATAGCTTTGCTCCCTTTACTCCTCTGGCATTTCTTCCTATGTTTCTGAGATCCTTTTCGCTGAATCTGACACATTTACCGAATTTACTTATAAGTAAAATATCATCATCTTTACTTGTGATTTTTACTTCTATAAGTTCATCGTCCTCGAGAAGATTTATAACTTTTAATCCGTTTCTTCTGATATTGGCAACTTCATTTATATCAAGTTTCTTTATAATACCGTGTTTCGTAGCCATAAAAAGATAACTGAGGTCTTTTTTATTATTTTCAGCTATTATTGCACTTATTTTTTCTTCCGGCTTGAGATCTAGAAGATTTATAATTGCATTTCCTCTTGCGATCCTGCTTGCGTCAGGTATTTTATATGCCTTTATCTTATAAACTCTTCCCATATTGGTAAAGAAATATATATTCTTATGTGTAGTGGTAATTATTATATCTTCTATAAAGTCATCCTCTATAGTCTGCATGCCCTTGATTCCCTTGCCTCCTCTGTTTTGAGACTTGAAATTATCGGGACTCATCCTCTTTATATATCCGAGATTGGTCATGACCACTACCGTATCTTCATCGGCTATCAGATCTTCGTCTTCCATATTCTCGTCATGACCGAAGATGGTTTCTATCTGTGGCATATTTTTCCGATACGACACTTATCTCCTCTTTGATAAGAGCAAGAAGTTTATTGTTGTCTGAAAGAATTTCATTGTAGTATTTTATTTTTTCCATCAATTCAGCATATTCCGCTTCAAGCTTTTCTCTTTCAAGACCTGTAAGTGCTCTTAGTCTCATATCAACTATAGCGGAGGCTTGTGCTTCGCTAAGTTCGAATCTCTCCATAAGACTTTGTCTTGCTACAGCTACATTCTCGCTGGCTCTTATGATCTTGATAACTTCATCTATATTATCAAGTGCCTTAAGCAGACCTTCCAATATATGAGCTCTTTCTTTTGCTTTGTTAAGATCATAAAGAGTCCTTCTGGTGACCACTTCTTCTTGATGCTTTAAATAATAATCAAGCATTTGCTTGATATTAAGTATCTTAGGCTCATTATTGACAAGGGAAAGCATGATCACACCGAATGTATCCTGTAGTTGCGTATGCTTATAAAGCCTGTTGAGAATTATATTTGGATTAACATCTCTTCTGAGCTCTATAACTACTCTCATTCCTTCACGGTTTGACTCGTCTCTAAGATCCGTAATGCCGTCCACTTTTTTATCTCTGACAAGTTCGGCTATTTTTTCGATAAGCTTTGCTTTGTTAACAAGATAAGGAAGTTCTGTAATTATTATACGGTTTTTTCCGTTAGGCAAGGTTTCAATATTCGATATCGCTCTTACCTTTATCTTGCCTCTTCCGGTAGTATAGGCTTCTCTTATACCGGTTTTTCCCAGTATCATCGCACCTGTCGGAAAGTCAGGACCCTTTACTATATTTACTATATCGTCTATTGTAGTTTCTTTTTGCTCTATCCTGTTATCAATGATTAGTTTTATCGCATCTATAGTCTCTCTTAAGTTATGAGGAGGTATATTTGTAGCCATACCTACGGCTATACCCGTTGTTCCGTTTACCAAAAGATTCGGAAATCTTGCCGGCAATATTATCGGTTCTTTTTCCGTATCATCAAAATTCGGTACGAAATCCACCGTATCTTTGTTGATATCCGCAAGCATTTCCATAGCTATCTTACTGAGTCTTGCCTCGGTATATCTCATGGCTGCCGCAGAATCTCCGTCTACAGAACCGAAGTTTCCGTGACCGTCTACCAATGGACAGCGCATAGACCAATCCTGAGCCATATTTACCAATGCTCCGTATATTGAAGAGTCTCCGTGAGGGTGATACTTACCCATTGTATCACCGACTATACGTGCGCACTTTCTGTGAGGTTTATCCGGACCGTTATTAAGCTCTATCATTGAATACAGAATTCTTCTTTGTACCGGCTTTAATCCGTCTCTTATATCCGGAAGTGCTCTTGAAGCTATAACACTCATAGCATAGTCTATATATGACTTTTCCATAGTTTTCTTTAGGTCTATGTCATTTACCTTATCGAAAACATTTGCTTCCATTAAATTTTCCTCCTAGATATCAAGATTTTTCACATACTTGGCATTTTTTTCTATAAATGCTCTTCTGGGTTCTACTTCATCCCCCATAAGAGTATTAAATGTAAGGTCTATATCCGTTTTTCTTTCTCCGTCATATACCACTTTAAGCAAAACTCTTCTTTCGGGATCCATGGTGGTTTCCCAAAGCTGCTCCGCATCCATCTCGCCAAGACCTTTATATCTTTGAATTTTATTACTCTGGTCTCTTCCCACTTCACTTATTATTTTATTAAGCTCTTCATCACTGTAAGCGTACCAGGTTTTTTTGTTCTTTTCCAACTTATACAGTGGAGGCTGTGCAAGATATACATGCCCTTCTTTTATAAGTTCCGGCATGAATCTGTATATGAAAGTAAGCATCAGTGTTTCTATATGAGCTCCGTCCACATCGGCATCGGTCATTATTATTATCTTGTCATATCTGAGCTTTTCTATATCGAAATCTTCCTGTATGCCGGTACCGAAGGCTGTTATCATTGATTTTATCTCTGAATTACCGTAAACTCTGTCAAGCCTTGCCTTTTCCACATTAAGTATCTTTCCTCTCAGCGGAAGTATTGCCTGTGTATCCCTTCTTCTTGCGGTCTTTGCCGAGCCTCCCGCAGAGTCTCCCTCGACTATGAATATCTCACATTCCTTCGGGTTCTTACTTGAACAATCCGCAAGCTTTCCGGGCAGTGATATACTGTCAAGTGCGGACTTCCTTCTTGTCAGATCTCTTGCCTTTCTTGCAGCCGCTCTTGCTCTTTGTGCCATAAGCGCTTTATCACATATTACTTTTGCTATGCTCGGATTTTGTTCAAGAAAGTATGTCATTTGCTCGCTTACGATAGAATTGACAGCAAGCTGCGCTTCCGAGTTGCCAAGCTTTTGCTTGGTCTGTCCTTCAAACTGAGGATTTTCAACTTTTACCGAAACTATTGCAGTAAGACCTTCTCTGATATCTTCTCCGGAGAGGTTTTCTTCCGAGTCTTTTAAGAATTTATTCTTTCTGGCATAATCATTAAATGTCTTTGTAACGGCGTTCTTAAATCCGGTAAGATGAGTTCCTCCCTCGGGAGTATTTATATTGTTAACAAATGTGTATATATTGTCGGAATAGCTGCTGTTATGCTGCATGGCAACCTCGACCTGCACTCTTTCTTTGTTGCCTTCACAGTATATGACCTTATCGTATACCGCAGATTTACTGCTGTTTAAATATTCGATAAATTCCTTAATTCCACCCTCATAATGGAATTCTTCGCTCTGATTTCTTCGCCCCTCAGGTCTCTCAAAATGATCTTAAGACCCTTTGTTAAAAAGGCTGTCTCCCTAAGTCTTGTCTTTAATGTATCATAATCAAATTCTTTAACCTCAAATATACTGTCATCAGGTAAGAATATAACTTCCGTTCCGTGATCTTCTTCGTTGCAATCACCTATTACAGAGAGTCCTTTTATGACATTGCCCTTTTCGAACTCCATATTATAAACTTTTTTATCTTTAAATACCCGTACACTTAAATTTTTAGACAAAGCATTGACAACAGAGGCACCTACACCATGCAATCCGCCAGATACTTTATATCCTCCGCCGCCAAACTTACCTCCGGCGTGAAGTATGGTAAATACTACTTCCAGTGCCGATTTACCCGCCTTTTTTTGCATATCTACGGGTATACCCCTGCCATCATCCCTTACTCTGATAGAGTTATCTGCATTTATATCAACTTCTATACAGGTACAAAAACCTGCCAAGGCCTCATCTACAGAATTGTCAACTATCTCATATACTAAATGGTGAAGACCTCTGTCAGATATAGATCCTATATACATACCGGGTCTTTTTCTTACAGCCTCTAATCCCTCCAAGATTTGGATCTGTGAAGCATCGTATGATGAGTTCATCTGTATTTCTCCTTTGCTTAAATAATCTTAGTAAATTCTTTTACCGAACTGACTTTTGCTTCTTTAACTTTCATAATGTTATCTATAGAAAAATTCTTATTTAACAGATCATCAATACCGGTGCTCGTTATTATAGTCTGTAAATGTTTTATAGATCTTATAAGTCTTTTTTGTCTGCTTACATCAAGTTCCGAAAAAACATCGTCAAGTAAAAGTATGGGATAATCATTGATACTCTTTTTAACAAGCTCTATCTCCGCAAGTTTCAAAGAAAGAGCCGCAGTTCTTTGTTGTCCCTGCGAGCCGTAATATTTAAGGTCTATATCCTTACCTGAATTTTTTATAAAAAAAGATATATCATCTCTGTGAGGACCAACCGATGTCATCTTGTATTTTATATCATTATCCCTTGTTTTTAAAACCGCATTTTCGTATTGATCTATATCGATATTCATGTCATATTTTATATATAAGCTCTCTTTTTCTCCGGTGATGGAGCTGTGTATATCTTTTATGTAAATATTTAACTTTTCAATAAAGTCTTTTCTGTATTTTATGATTTCGCTGCCGTAGTGGATAAGTTGTATATCCCATATATCCAAACTTTGCAAAAGCTCATTTTTATCCGCATTAAAACTTATGTCCTTAAGGAGTTTGTTTCTTTGTGCCAATATCTTATTGTAATTTATTAAACTATCCACATATATTTTACTTAACTGACAAAGCTCCATATCTATAAATCTTCTTCTGTCAGCCGGACCTCTTTTTATAATATTGAGGTCTTCCGGAGAAAAGAACACGACATTCAACATACCGAACAGATCATTTATTTTCTTTATCGGTATTGCGTCTATCGCTATACCCTTTGCATGACTTTTTCTGAGGTGTATATCTATACGATGATCAACCTCATGTTTTTCGATATATATTTTAATATGTGCTTCTTCTTCTTCAAAATTAATAATTTCCTTATCCTTTGAACCTCTGTGGGATTTTGCGGTCGCCGACATATATATTGCTTCAAGTATATTGGTCTTGCCCTGTGCATTATCCCCATAAAGCAAGCTTGTTCCGCTTTTAAGGTCCAGATATAATTCCTTATAATTTCTATAATTTTTAAGTTCCAATGATTTTATAATCATGATCGTTATAAGTAAATACGTCGTTATTTCTAAGCTTCTTTCCTCTTCTGATCTCAACTTCACCGTTTACCTTAACATTGCCCTCTTTTATAAGGTATTTTGCTTCGGATCCCATGGATACTTCTCCGGTGAGTTTAAGAGCCTGCTCAAGTTTTATATATTCATCTTTTATGACTATCTCTTCCAAAATAAACGCCTTTCCTTTTTATTTATTCTATAAAGTTCACCGGCAATATTATATAAAGATAATTATTATCCATATCTCTTATATAACAAGGTGCCTTGGGATTACTGAAGAATATATCCGCCTTTTCGTCATCTATGACTTTTAGTGCATCTATCAAAAATTTAGGGTTGAACGCTATCACAAGATCGTCACCGGACTTGTTGCAATCTATGTCATTTTTCATCGATCCGAAAGATGATTTCATCCTAAGTTCCATATAAGAGTCATGCATATCCAAAATAATAGGCTTATGGTCATTTTCTCTTATAAGTATCATTGAACTGTCTATAGCATTGAGAAGTTTGATTCTGTTAACACTTATTTTAGTTTTATAATCCGAGGACAACATGTGCTCTATCTTGAAATATTCACCCTCAATAAGCCTTGATAATACGATAGTATCATCAAATTCAAATAATATATAATTATCCGCAAAATATATGTTGATCTCTTTTTCATTGTTTGAAGATATGATCCTTGCAAGCTCGGACAAGGTTTTTGAAGGAACTATGACCTTTGACCTGTCGTATTTTTCTTTTAATTTCACATTTCTTATTGATATTCTGTGGCCGTCTAAAGCTACGAACCTTGCAATATCTTCATTTATATCAAAAAGAACTCCGGACATCATTTTATTACTGTCATTTAATGATACCGAAAATATAGTTTGTCTTATAACTTCTTTTAATGTGAATTGATTTAACTTTATATGCTTATTTTTTTCTATCTTCGGAAGATAATTAAATTCTTCGGGATCGAATCCTTGTATTTTAAATACTGCATTATTTGAAGATATGATCGTATTGTAAGAATCATCACTTTCTATGGTTATATCATGATCTTGTGCATCAAGTTTTCTTACTATATCGTAGACTAATTTTGCGTCTAATGCTATCTTTCCTTTTTTAACTATATTTGCTAACGCTTTGGTCTCTATACCTATCTCAAGGTCTGAAGCGCTAAGGAGTACATTATCGGATGAAGCATCAAATAATATACATTCCATCAATGGATTTGTTGTTTGCCGGATATAGCTTTAGAAACTATATTGATAGCATTAATAAGATGTTCTTTATTAAATATGAGTTTCATTTTTTTGCCTTTCATGACCGAATAAATAATATCAAAACAGATATACACAAATAAGCTCAATATTTTTTACATATCGGTGTAGCTTAGATCGTGTGCGAAATATCCGGTATATATATAATAATATTTAGTATTAGTAATAGTAGTAGCTGTTAATATGTTAAAAAGTGCTTCTAAACCAGTAAATACAGCAAACATTCATTTTATAACTGTGTTTATAAGCTGTAGAAAAACAGGCAATATACGTTAATTACTGTGGAGACAACTTCTTACTGATCACCTCTACAGTATTCTTGACCTCAGGGTTTTTCTTCATTTTATCCTCAATACTGTTGACAGCGTTCATAACTGTTGTGTGATCTTTTCCGCCGAATGCCGCTCCTATATTTTTAAGCGGTTCATCCGTAAGTCTTCTGCACAAATACATGGCTACATGCCTTGGATAAGTTATACTGGCTGCCCTTGTCTTCTTAAGCAAGTCCTCCATACTGATCTCAAAATGTTCAGAAACTATCTGCTTTATAAATTCCACATTTATAACACGAGGTTCATCCGGACTTATTAAGTCCTTAAGTGCTTCCTTGGCAAGTTCCAGATCTATATCTCTTTTCTCAAGTCTTCCCTTAGCCGAAACTTTATTGAGTGCACCCTCAAGTTGCCTTATATTTTCTTTTATATTGGTCGCAATATATTGCATCACTGCATTGTCTATATTAAGATTATCGGTTTCTTCCTTTTTTCTGAGTATAGCCATCCTGGTCTCATAATCGGGAGGATTGATATCCACTATAAGGCCCGACTCAAATCTTGACTTAACTCTGTTTCCCAATGTTAAAAAGTCTTTAGGAGGTCTGTCGGAAGATATTACGATCTGCTTTTTATATTTGTATAAGTAGTCATTGAATGTATTGAAAAATTCTTCAAGAGTTCTTTCTTTTCCTATTATAAACTGTATATCATCTATAAGAAGCAAGTCATTTTGTCTGTATTTCTTTCTGAAATCATTCATGGAGAATTTATTTATGTTCGCTAAGGAGTCTATAAGCTCATTTGTAAATGTTTCGCTTGTTTCATATACTACCTTGGCTTTCATCGTTGGATAAAATAAAATGAGCTATGGATTGCATAAGATGGGTCTTACCCAGTCCCGAATCACCGTATATGAATAATGGGTTATAAATCTCTCCGGGACTTTCCGCTACAGCCAATGAAGCCGCATGAGCCATGGTATTGCTTTTACCGACAACGAAGTTATTGAAGGTATATTTTGAATTTAAGTTCGAATCATTGGTTTTGGACCTGTTAAGCAAGCTTCTTTTACTGTTGATGATAGAGGTTCTTTTGACTGCCTTTTTTATTTCTATTTTTACATCATATTTTTTGTTGGTCACATGCTCTATTGCTATGCTTAAAGGATGAGCATATTTTTTATTTACGATATTGCAAAACATCTTATCTCTGCCTATAAAGTAAAGTGTTTCACGTCCCTTCTCATCTTTTACTATTCTGTCTATTATAAGAGGTTTTATCCAGGTGTCATACGACAACTCCTCTGAAATATCAAATTTATCTATCAGGTATGATTTAACGTATACCCAATTGGATTTTATTAACTCTATCATGTCTTCCATCAGCATATATCTCCATAAAAAAGGTTTTAATACTCTAAATACAGTCATTTAAATATAGGATATAATTGTATCAAAATAACACGTCATTATCAAGTAGATTAAGATGTGGATAATATTGTGTATACTGTGTAGAATCGTTGTTGATCACTGTGTATGAAATATGTTTTTTTAAATAAACATGTATAAAATATCAACTTATAAAAAAAATCATCAAATATGTGAAGATGTGAGATAAAGAGAGAAATCAAGGACTAAACAACAGCTTATTCACCGGAGTAAAATTTATATGTTAAAAAAATGTGGAAAAAAATAAAAAGCATATATAATATAATAGGTCGGATAATAAAATAATAGCTTATAAAAATATTATCCACACACTTATCAACATTATGTGGATAATAAAATAAACTATATGTGAACATGCATCATATGTTGATATTGTTATTATCAAGGTTAATAAAAATACATTTAGGGAGGCAAGAAAGTGTCAGATACAAAGAATTATAAAAAAACCAAGAATATAGCTTTGCTTGCGGTTTTTGTTGCGATAATAATAATACAAACAGTTGTACCGTTTTTAGGGTTTATCCCATTGGGGGTGATCAATGCAACGATTATTCACATTACGGTGATAGTTGCTACACTGCTTTTAGGTCTTAAGTCCGGAATGTTTTTGGGATTTATATTCGGTTTATCAAGCTTACTTAAAAATACTTTTGCTCCTACATTGGTATCATTTTGTTTTTCTCCGTTCGTACCTTACGGTAATATAAAAAGTGTGTTTGTAAGTATAGTACCCAGGATAATGATAGCTGTCGTAAGTTATTATGCTTATAAACTTTTTGATAAATACATGAGTTCACACATTGCCCTTGTGCTTTCGGGTGCTATAGGGTCTTTGACCAATACGGTATTGGTGATGGGAAGCATATATTTACTGTTCGGAAAAGAATATTCAGAGGCAACGAATATAGGTATGAATTCACTTATCTATTCCATACTTACAATAGTAGCTACAAACGGATTGGCTGAAGCAATAGTTTCGGCGGTCATAACCTACGGACTTACAAGAGTGCTTAAGAAAATATATTAGTCTCAAAGTACTTATTTTCTTGACTTAAGAGCTTTATTTCTATATAATGTCATAGAATGTTTTCTGAATGTGGATTTTTAAGTAAAATGATAATCAACATCAAAACTTTAATAAAGTTATCACAAGCTCATTGACTTTTGACAATGTGCGGATCACAACAAATTTGAATACTGAAAAGGGGGTGCCTATCAATGAAGATGACATTTCAACCTAAGACAAGACAGAGAGCTAAGGTGCATGGTTTCAGATCCAGAATGAGCTCAGCGGGTGGAAGAAAAGTTTTAGCTGCAAGAAGAGCTAAGGGAAGAGTTAAGTTATCAGCTTAAATTACGATCTGTCGAAGATTACGAGGGATAGTCTTATGACTGTCCCTAATTTAGTTATATAAGGAGGAAGTACATGAAAAGATTCCCCTCATTAAAGTCAAGTAAAGAATTTGCAAGGGTATATAATAATTGCGATTCTTTTGCAAACAGAAATCTTGTAATGTATAAAAATAAAAACTCCTCGGATAAAAACAGAATAGGCATATCGGTTTCAAAAAAAGTAGGAAACAGTGTTACCAGACACAGACTTACAAGACTTATAAGAGAAATTTTCAGATCGAACTCCCTGTCTTTTGAAGGATATGATATAGTGGTGGTGATAAGGGTCGCAGCTGCGAATTGCGGCTATAAGGAACTTGAAAACTCTTATATAAAATTAATTAAACTACACAAAGACAAGATATAATTATGTTAAAAAAAGCAATAATTTCTTTAATAAGATTTTATCAAAAATATTTATCTCCGCTCAAGTGGAGAACACACTGTATATATACGCCGACCTGTTCGGAGTATGCTGTACAAGCCATAAGTAAGTACGGTATCATTAAAGGTATCATACTTTCCGTATGGAGAATTCTCAGATGTAACCCCTTTTCCAAAGGCGGCTACGATCCCGTACCTTAAAATTATTTTTAGGAGGAATATCCTTGGAACTTTTGTTTTTAACTAAGATAAATACACCTATTATCGGATGGGTAGCTGAAATACTGGGTGTGATTTTGAACTTTATATTCAAATTGGGAATACAGAATATAGGTTTTGCTATAATTATATTCACTATAATTATAAATATAATAATGCTGCCGATGACTATAAAACAGCAGGAAAGTTCTAAACTGATGGCAGTTATGCAGCCTGAGATAAAGGCTATACAAAACAAATATAAAGGTAAGACAGACAGTGAATCGGCTATGAGGATGAGGGCTGAAACTTCTGCGGTTTATGAAAAATACGGTACAAGCATGACGGGAGGATGTCTCCCTCTTTTGATACAGATGCCTATACTTTTGGCGTTGTACCAGGTAATATATAAAATACCGGCATACGTAGACAGTGTTAAGGTGGTATTCCAAAACATAGCCACACCTGTTATGGGTCAAGCCGGCTATATAGAAAAAATCACGGAGTTTGCAACAAAATACAAATTACCCGTTACAAAGATAGATTATACAAATGCAGGTAAATTGATAGATCTTTTATATAAATTCAATCCCGATGACTGGACAAAGTTTACAAGTGCGTTCAACTCTGACCAGATCACCGCAGCCGTTAACGAAAGCCTGCCTCATATAGTAAGTATGAACAGTTTTTTCGGTATAGATCTGTCAACTAATCCATGGCACGGTTTTACTCCTAATCTCGCCTGGATAATTCCTATACTTGCAGGTCTTACACAATGGTTATCAACAAGACTTATGAGTAACAATACGAATCCGGCCCAGTCTGATGCGGACGATCCCAACAATATGGCAAATCAAATGAAGGCAATGAACAATATTATGCCTTTGATGTCGGTGTATTTTTGCTTTATATTTCCGGCAGCTATCGGTATATATTGGATATCTTCAGCTACCGCACGTATAATACAGCAACTTGCGATAAATTCTTATTTGAATAAGATAGATATAGAAAAATTAATTGAAAGAAACCTTGAAAAGGCGAACGCAAAAAGAGCCAAGAAAGGTTTAGCTCCGAAGTCTATAGATAAGAAAGTATTGGAGCAGGCTAAGCATATCAACGATAAGGAAGATACTGAGGCTGAGGATAAAAAGCTTGAAGAAAAAAGAAGCTTAAATGCAAAACACATAAAGGATTCAACAGAATATTATAACAAAGATGCAAAGCCGGGATCTATGGCGGCTAAAGCTAATATGGTAGCAAAATACAATGAAAAAATTTCAAATAAAAAAGCTAAAAAATCAACTGAAGAAGAATAAATCAAATATTGTTAAAATCGATTTCAAAGGCTTTTGGAATGTAATAGATGTTATGATCTGTTACAGATTTTCTTAGGGGGGAGGATAATCTATGGAAAAGATAAAAATTACTGCCAGAGACTATGATGAGGCTGTAACAAAAGCACTTATCGAATTAGCGACTGCCAGTGATAATCTTGATATAGAAGTGGTAGACAAGGGAAGTAAAGGTTTTCTCGGTATAGGCAGCAGACCTTGCGTTATATATGTTTCTAAAAAACAGGATAATGATTTATTATTATTTGAAGAAGACATAAAGCCAAAGTCCGGTAAGGATCAAACAGCAGCGCAAACCAAAGAAAAGTCAACTAAAGAATATAAAAATAAATATCAGGCAAGACCGGTCGATACGGAAAAAGTTAAAACTGCGGAAAAAACTAAAGTTGCTGAAAAGACCGATAATGAAGATTCTGATCAAGAAACAGATAATGCGAAACTACCTCGTAAGCAAAGAAAAGTTTATTCAGAAGAAGAAGCTGATGCCATCATAGAATATATGAAAGATTTCATATTTAAATTATTCGAAAAGATGGAGATAAATGTAAATATAGATACCGAGTTTAATTATAAAGAAAACGAAATATCCGTATTTTTCAGCAGTGACGAAGATATAGGACTAATAATAGGTAAAAGAGGTCAGACCCTTGATGCTATACAATATATAGTAAGTTTAGTGGTAAATAAAAATACCGAGTCCTATATTAGAATAAAGATGGATAGCGAAAATTATAGGGAAAGAAGAAAAGAGAATCTTGAAGTATTGGCAAAGAATGTAGCTTCCAAGGTTAAAAAGTTTAAGAAGCCTATCTCTTTGGAACCGATGAATCCTTATGAAAGACGTATAATACACAGTGTTTTACAATACGATAATTTCGTAAGTACAAGAAGTGACGGAGATGAGCCTTTTAGATATATTACTGTGATTCCAAGACATAATAAGAGGAATAATTATAAAAGGTACTACAACAATAATACAAATAAATAAGATTTAGCTTTGTGAAAGAGGGCTTTTGTATTGAAAAAACATACAGCTCTCTTTTTGTTTATAAATAGTATCATTTATCAAATAATTATAGAATATTATTGTGATCATAAGATTTTCAGGCTATAGTTTTGATTATGGTTTCAATATAATTCAGGTCTGTAAAATTATTTATTGTCGCAATAATATAACTTGATGAATATAAAATAAATATATAATATAAATCTATACTTTAAGATATTACAAATAATATAAGTTATGATCAAAGTTATCATAGGTTTAATTATGAACCTTACATTATTATTTAATTGGGAGAGAAGATGTTAAAAAACGATACGATAGCAGCCATTGCTACACCTGTGAGTGAAAGTGCCATAGGAATAATCAGAGTATGTGGGGATATGGCGATAGATATAGTGGATAAAATATATAAGGGTAGGCGTAAATTAAAAGAATCCGATACACACACCGTTAACTACGGAAATATAGTCGTATCCGGTGAATTTATAGATGAGGTACTTGTTATACTGATGAAAGGACCGTCTACTTATACCGGAGAAGATACTGTAGAAATCAATTGTCACGGGGGAATACTGATCACACAAAGAATACTCGAAGAAGTCATAAAAGCCGGAGCTGTACTTGCAGAGCCTGGAGAATTTACAAAAAGAGCCTTTCTTAACGGGAAGATGGATCTTTCAAGGGCGGAGTCGGTCATAGACATAATAGAAGCAAAAAATCAGTATGCATTGCAGTCAAGTCTTATTCATTTAAGAGGAGGTTTAAGTGGACTTATTTCCGGAATAAGAATAAAAATTCTTGATGAAGTAGCCTTTATAGAAGCGGCACTTGACGATCCCGAACATTACGATCTTGATGAATACAGGGTAGAGCTGAGGAGGAAAGTTTACGATATAAGATCTGAGCTTAAAAGGCTGATGGATACTTATGAAAGAGGAAGAATTATAAAAGAAGGTATAGAAACGGTCATAGTAGGAAAACCCAATGTAGGTAAGTCTTCCATACTCAATCTTTTAAGCAGGCAGGAGAAAGCAATAGTTACCGATGTTGCAGGTACGACAAGGGATAGTATAAGTGAACAAATAAAGATATCCGGAATTAATATAAACCTTACTGATACCGCCGGTATAAGAGAAAGTGACGATCTTGTGGAAAGTATAGGTATAAAAAGATCAAAAGATCTTATAGAAAGTGCCGAGCTGGTCATGTGTGTACTTGATTCATCCGAAAAACTCAGTGATGAAGATAAGGAAATACTTAATATAATTGAAGATAAAAAAGCCATAATTCTGTTAAATAAATCAGATAAACAAGTGATCATATCTAAGGCGGAATTAGAAAAATACAGCTCTCATCCGGTCTTGGAATTTTCTGCAAAAAGCGGTAAGGGAGCAGAAGAATTAGAGGAATTTATAAGAGATAAATTCTATAATAAAGAAATAGAATATAACGATCAAGTATATATTACAAATATAAGACATAAACGATCGATAGAAGAGGCTATAGAATCTATAGATCTGGTATTACAAAGTATTGATAACGGTATGGCTGAAGATTTCTTATCCATAGATCTGGTAAATGCCTATGAATTTAGGAGAGATCATAGGTGAAAGTTTGGATGAGGATATAATCAATACGATATTTGCAAAATTTTGTATGGGAAAATAAGAGTTTTATAAAATAATAAGGTGATAAAAAATATGAATCTGATTGAAAATATTGATGTAGCTGTAGTTGGTGCCGGTCATGCCGGTTGTGAAGCTGCACTTGCCTGTGCAAGACTGGGACTTAAGACAGTGGTATTTACTTTAAGTATTGAGTCAATAGCCTTAATGCCCTGTAATCCCAATATAGGAGGAACATCCAAAGGACATCTTGTCAGAGAACTTGATGCCCTGGGTGGCGAGATGGCAAAAAATATAGATAAAACATTTATACAATCAAGAATGTTAAATACCTCAAAAGGTCCTGCAGTTCATTCACTAAGGGTACAGGCAGATAAAAAAGATTATTCTTATGAAATGAGAAAAGTGCTTGAAAACACCGAGAATCTTAAAATAAAACAAATTGAAGTTAGTGAGATAATAGTCGAAGAACAAGACAACAAAAAGATATGTAAAGGAGTAAAGACGGTTTCCGGTGCCGTATATTATGCAAAGGCTACGATACTTGCAACCGGTACATATCTTTGCTCCAGATGTATATACGGAGAAGTCAGTGAATTTACGGGTCCTAACGGACTTAAGTGTGCTACCTATCTTACAGAATCTCTAAAAGATTCGGGAATAAAGTTTTACAGATTTAAGACCGGTACTCCGGCAAGAGTAGATAAAAGAAGTGTGGACTTTTCAAAAATGGAAGCACAAAGCGGAGACGTACCTATAATTCCTTTTTCATTTTCTACGGACAGAGAATCAATACAAAAGGAACAGATTGATTGTTATTTGACATATACCAATGAGGATACACATGAGATCATAAAGGAAAATATTTCAAGATCTCCTTTATATTCAGGTTTTATAGAGGGTACAGGACCAAGATACTGTCCGTCTATAGAGGACAAAGTTGTAAAATTCCCCGACAAGCTAAGACATCAGATATTTGTTGAACCTGAAGGCTTATATACCAATGAACTTTATCTTGCAGGAATGTCCTCTTCATTACCCGAAGATGTTCAACATAAGATGATAAGGACTATTAAGGGCTTGGAGAATGCGGATATTGTAAGAAATGCTTATGCTATAGAGTATGATTGCATAGATGCCAGACAGCTTATGCCGAGTTTGGAATTCAAGGAAATATCCGGGCTTTTGCCGGAGGTCAGTTTAACGGAAGTTCGGGTTATGAAGAGGCTGCGGTACAGGGATTTATGGCAGGAGTCAATGCTGCTATGAAAATACAAAATAAAGAAGCTGTTATAATTGACAGATCATTAGCTTACATAGGAGTTCTTATAGACGATCTGGTGACCAAGGAAAGTAAGGAGCCTTACAGGATGATGACCTCAAGATCCGAATATAGGCTTTTGCAAAGACAGGATAATGCTGATATAAGGCTTAGTGAGATCGGCTATAATATAGGCTTGGTGTCTGAAGAGGCTTACAAAAAAGTACTTAAAAAGATAGAACTTATAGAAAAAGAAGTGGAAAGGCTGGAAAATACCCATATAGGAGCCCGAGAAGAGGTTCAAAGTTTATTAAAAGCCAATGATTCTACTATACTTAATAACGGTGTTACATTGGCTGAACTTATAAGAAGACCGGAACTTGATTATATAAAACTTGCAACAATAGATCCGGACAGACCCGAAGTTGATATAGATACGGCAGAACAGATAAATATCAATATTAAATATATGGGATATATAAAAAGACAGACTCAACAGGTAAAATTATTTAAAAAACTTGAGAATAAGAAGATCCCTGTTGATATAGACTATGATGAGGTGAACAGTTTAAGAATAGAAGCCGCACAAAAGCTTAAAGAGGTAAGACCTATATCAATAGGTCAGGCATCAAGAATTTCGGGGGTATCTCCTGCGGATATAACTATGCTTATGGTGCATCTTGAAAGGAGGCAATAGCTTTGTTTGATAAATTTATCAGTGATATGAACGAGGGATCAAAGTTTTTGGATATTGAATTAGACAATGATAAGAAAAGAAAGTTTTATTATTTCTATGAGGAACTTATAAAAGTCAATCAATATATGAACCTGACGGCTATAACCGAAATGAGAGAAGTTATATATAAGCACTTTATTGACAGCCTTGCACTTGTACTGGAAGTAAAAGATCTTGATAAAAAAGGTAAAGGTTTTAAAGTCATAGATGTAGGTACAGGTGCCGGATTTCCGGGTATTCCCTTAGCTATAGCATTTCCGGATATTGAATTTGTACTTATTGACAGTTTGAATAAAAGAATAAAGTTCATAGAGGATGTCAGATCAAAGATTGAGCTGAAAAACTTGTCGGCTTTTCATTCAAGAGCGGAAGATTTCGCTTTGAATAAGAAAAACAGAGAGGCTTACGATCTTGCGGTATCGAGAGCTGTAGCTAATCTTTCCGTATTATCCGAATATTGTATACCGTTTATCAAGGTGTCCGGAAGTTTTATCTCATATAAATCCGGAAATGTTGGAGAGGAAGTAGAGGCTGCAAAGCAGGCAATCAATATCTTGGGAGCTGAGCAGTGTAAGGTAAATAATTATGAACTGCCTTATGATATGGGCTCAAGAACACTAGTTCGAATAAAAAAGATAAATAAGACACCTGATAAGTATCCTAGAAAAGCCGGGACCGCAAAACAAAAACCTCTGTAGTATGCTCTGTAACTAAAACGATTATAATATTTTTACTATGTACTACAGTAGTTTGTAGGTACTGTTTATATACTTAACTAAAAAATCAAAAAGATCCTTATGTTTCGATAAGACACGAAACTTTTCAAAGCTTTCGCAAATTCATGCGGACATATAACTTGTATGGCAGTCCGATCCCGGTAAAGCTGCATTTTGGAGATGATAGTCTGTGGAATTTGTATACTGCTTTATTGAAAGTCCGCACACTTAAAAGATTGAAGCATAAGGATCTTTAACTGTATTAACGTTGTGAATAACATCATTGTAGCAAATGATAGCCGCTCGATATTAAATTCATTATTGTTTATATATCCTAACTATTAAAATTAGTTAAATCAAATAAGTTTCTATTAAATCAACTAATTCCTTGGGGTTTTCAATATGCGGCATAAGTTTTGATCTCTTAACAGCACAACTTTCAACATTTCTGTTGACATAATTATACATATCTTTTATAAATGATCCTTCTTTGTCTTCACTTCCGTAAAGTATACTTATACTGTGATTTAAGTTTGATAAACTTTTTTTAGAGTTGATATTTATATAATTTGAAACTATGCTTTTATATAATGATTTAGGGCACTGACCTGTATGTGCATTATTATAAAAATAATTCTATTAATTTTTTTCAGATAAAAAAATATTTTTTTGAGTAACTTTTTTTATAAAAAAAGTTCTTCGAATATTTTTTTACCCACAATAAGGTTATATATCAAAGTCCCAAGTATAGGTATGTTCAGAAATAAATTAAAAAGTCGACTTAACCTAAAGGTCTTTTTATCTAATGAAGTAGGTGATATAAGTATGACCTTATCAAATTTATCGGGTGTTAAAGCTAATGCCTCTATAATATTTTCCGAGCTTTTTCCGTAAGCTATAACATCACAAACTCCGGATATGATGTCTTTACTGAAATCTGAAATCAACTGAGTATAAATATATGAGTTATAGTTTGTATCAGGTTTTGAAGAATTACCGCAACCTATCAGATCGGGAGCATATACAGAATGTTTTTTTGATAATTTTTTCGCTATTCCAAACCATTCGCCACTACTTGAATATACTGATATATCATGTAGTATAAGTAAGGGCTTTTTTTGGGGATCTGCATATGATATATAATTAATATTTCCTAAAGTCCATTTGTAAGTATTCTGTTCTTTTGAATCTATGTTGCTGTTATGTGTTGCCTTAAGATTTATTAATTTATTTATCAAATGAACTATCCCCAAGCCACCGGAAAACAAGGTGAACAAGCTGATCAGTTTATATTTTAGTTTCATATATGGCTCCTTTATATTAATGGATGTAATGTAATTTTACCAAATTATGGTTGATAATGCTAGTGTTATATACCCACCGGTATTTCAATCTTCCCCGCAGTTGTTCTCATGCTCCTTCGGGAAATTTTACACAGACTGCGGAACTTGCTTGATCGCAAAATTGTGCGAGCTTACGAACAAACAGTCATCGTCTGTGTAAATTTGTACTCGTATCCGTTTGAAGAACTAAACGCTCAAAAGATTGAAATACTTAGTGGATTTAGCAGATAGTGTGTGAGTGAGGTAGTCAGGATTTTATTGAGGCTTGTATATTATAATGATTTAATAAATAGTGGTTTTATATGTTAGAGAAAAAATTATAGATTAGTTTTAGAAAAGTATTTTAAATTCTATAGTCTAAGACATATATCATGTTCCACGTGGAACTATTGAAAGATGTGAAAGTTGTAAATCAAGTTAAAATACTATTTTCGGGTATAAAAAAAAGTATGATAAATAATAAAATCCTATATTAATGTTCCACGTGGAACTTTGTAAAAGTAGTGAGAGTATGAAAGTTAAATCGTTTAATGATTTTTTTAAATGAAAAAAATATTAAAGTTTATGAGCGTAATTATCATCATGTTCCACGTGGAACAGTATATATTTTTTTATTGAAAGAGTGTTTTTTTGTTAGTGATTTGGTTTTTAATAATTTAAGTTTGCAAGCTTGATCTATTAGTACTTTTTATTATTTGTTATGCAATTAGATCTACCGGTTTTATTCTTACTTAGGTTGTAAAGTTTTACAGTCATATCATTATTATTATAATTATATATATGTTATTATTTTTTTATTAAGTAATATTCGGCTTACCTTATCTATTTTTTTCAAACGATATGTAAGTATGTATGCTGTTTTTTTATAATAAATAATATTATGTTCCACGTGGAACGTAAAAAAACATATATAATTTATTTATTTTATGTTATAATAAAACCTACGGTGTTTATAAATGTAATTATTAATGTGATTTTCAGTAAAAAGGTGAATATATGAGTAGAGTTATAGCTATAGCCAATCAAAAAGGTGGAGTAGGAAAAACCACAACAGCTATTAATTTGGCAGCGGCATTGGCTGAGGCAGGACAGAAAGTTTTGGCTATTGATTTCGATCCACAGGGTAATCTGAGCAGCGGTATAGGCATAGAAAAGGAAAGTATAAAGAATTCAGTATATGATCTGCTTATAAACGGTACTAATTTTTATTCTGTTTTACAATCCACGGATATTAAAAATCTGGATATTTTACCGACTAATGTTAATCTTGCAGGTGCGGAGATTGAATTACAGGATGAGGAAAACAGAGATACTAAACTTAAAGAAAAAGTAGATGCTATAAAATCGGAATATGATTTTATAATCATAGATTGTCCGCCGTCTCTTAGTTTACTTACAATCAATGCACTTACAGCTGCAGATTCGGTGCTGATCCCGATACAGTGTGAGTATTATGCCTTAGAGGGATTGGGGCAGATGGTGAAAACTATTAATTTAATCAGAAAAAGATTGAATAAAAAGCTTACAGTCGAAGGCGTTGTTTTTACCATGTATGATGCAAGAACGAATTTGAGTCAACAAGTAGTGGAAAGTGTTAAAGAAACATTGGATGAATATATATATAATGCAATAATTCCAAGGAATGTAAGGCTTGCTGAGGCTCCAAGTTACGGACAGCCTATAACTGAATATGATACAAGGTCAAGCGGAGCGGAAAGTTACAGAATGTTAGCTGCAGAAGTCATCAGTAGAAATTAGGGTAAAGGGATAATATAATGAATGAAAAAAAACGTGGTTTAGGTAGGGGATTAAATGCACTTATAAATACAGGTCCCGATATAGAAGTCAAGGAAAAATCAAAAGATAATAATGATAATAAAGAGGTTTTCGTAAATATTTCTTTAGTGGAACCGAACAGAAACCAGCCCAGAAAAGAGTTTGATAAGGAAGCACTGTCAGAATTAGCCGCCTCAATAAAGCAATACGGAATTTTACAACCTATAATGGTTCAAAAGAATGGTGATATGTACGAGATCATTGCAGGTGAAAGAAGATGGAGAGCTGCAAAGGAAGCAGGTTTGAAAGAGGTACCGGTTATCGTCAGAGATTATGATAAGCAAAAAATAATGGAAATCTCTATTATAGAAAATATTCAAAGAGAAAATCTGAATCCTATAGAAGAAGCTATGGCGTATCAGTGTCTGATGGAAGAATACGGATTAAAACATGATGAGTTGGCTGATAAAGTTTCAAAAAACAGAAGTACTATTACAAATTCGATGAGACTTTTAAGGCTTTCCGAGAATATACAGCAGATGATAATAGACGGTAAAATAAGCACAGGGCATGCAAAGGTGCTTCTTTCCGTAGAAAATAAAGAAGAGCAGGAAAAGATAGCAGCTGAACTTGTTTCCAGGTCTTTAAGTGTAAGAGAGTTGGAAAAGCTTGTTAAAAAATATATTAAACCCAGGAAGAAAAAAGAAAATAAGGACACAATAGATTATAGTCTTTTTTATAAAGAATATGAGGATAAACTAAAAGATATTTTAGGTACTAAGGTTCAGATAAATACAAAAGATAAAAACAAAGGTCGTATTGAGATAGACTATTATTCGGCTTCAGAACTTGAGAGAATAGTGGAACTACTCAATACTATAGTTTAGGAGGAAATAAAATGCCTACATTTAATAACATGGATATTATTTTCATCTCGATAGATGTATTATTATTAGCGTTGATTATTTATATGATGATAAAATATAGAAAATTATCAAATTCATATAATTTTTTTATGAAGGGTAAAAGAGGTGAAAATTTAGAAGGGGTGATTTTCAAAATAACTGAGGAGATAAAAAAACTCAAGTTTGAAGATAAAGAGAATAAAGATGCCATAAGAGTAATTAATAAGAATTTAAGAGCGGCTTATCAAAAATTCGGTGTTGTAAAATATAATGCTTTCAAAGGTATGGGTGGAAACCTGAGTTTTGCATTTGCGATGCTTGATTATACAAATACAGGGTATATACTTAACTCGGTACATTCAAGGGAAGGATGTTTTGTATATGTTAAGGTAGTAGATAGAGGGCAAACAGAAGTATTATTGGGAGCAGAAGAAAAAGAGGCTTTGGAACAAGCCCTCGGATATATAGAAAGACCGGTACAATAGTTTTTATATAATAATATGGCTGCTGTGATCTATCTAAAATCAAGTATCTTTATACATGATAGTATATGATATTTCTCAACAGCCTGTATTATATACCGGATCAGGTTAATTATTATCGGCTGAGCTTTTTAATCGTCTTCTGATTTCAGTTCCAAGTACAAATGCTGCAACGATCTTTATCACATCGGTTATTATAAAGGGAAAAACGCAAATAATTAAACTTTCAGTAAATGACATTTTCTTAAAAACAGAAAACCAAAGTGTTCCGCAAATATAACATAATATCAAAGCAATAAACATGGCAAATAATTGGATTATTTTATTTTTATAATATTTTTTATTAAAGTATGAGCTGATAAATACTATAAATAAATAAGAAACAAGGTAGCCTCCGGTTGGACCCAGTATGACTGCAAGACCGCTTTTATATCCTGCGAATACGGGGATGCCTATTGCGCCTATAAGTAAATAAATCAATACGCTCAGTACAGCTTGTTTTGTATCAAGTATATAAGAAATAATATATACAATGAATAAACTTAAGGTAATGGGAATAGGACCGACAGGTATTGAAATAGGAGCAACCAAACACAGCAATGCTGACATGAGTGCTATTAAACTTAGATTCTTTGTATTTAGTATGCTTTTCATAAAAATCTCCTAAGATAAGTATTATAAAAATTATTCTAATTTATAAAAAAAGAAATGTCAACCTAATAATGAGCACAAGGTAACATTTAAGGTCGGTAAATTGATCGTCTATAAATGTTTTATCTGTGTTGCTTTGATTCAAAAGTATTTAATATTAAATTTAATAACATACAGATCAAACTGTTTTATAAATATAAGATTCAGTTAAATTATTTTTTTGGTAAAGGTAAATATATAATGCATTCATATTTTAGTTGTGCCGGTTTTTCGAAATATAAAGTTCGAAGTGAAGTTAAAGAAATACTTGATAGATTACAGGAAGATAATATTCAAGGTATCAATATAGGAAGAAATGAAGAAGATGAGCTTGTTTGGGAATTATATGTAAAAATTTCCGAAAGTATTAGAATTTGTATTAACGGATATATAGATGAAAAAAGCAAAGATCTTATAAGAGAAAGGTATTATCCTTGCCTTATCGGGAGTGAGGTGAGTTCAATGGCTGAAAGCACCGTATACAGGCTGGTAGATTATGAATATTATTCTGTTATCATAGATGACTCAAGACTTGGAATATCCGTTATATATAGGATGATAAATAATTTAGAATATATAAACAGGAAGAATAAAAAGATTTCCACAAAAGTGCTGGGAACTTATATAAGCGCCTGGGCAAAATCGGCGAAAATCATATTACCCTTATTCAAAACTTTTGAACAGGCGGAGTTTGAAAAAATCGAAAGTTTGAACAGATCCATGCGTATAGATGCCGCTAAGAACGGGGATGAAATTGCAATGGAGGTGCTTTCCGAAGAAGATATGTTTTTGTATGAGATGGCTTACAGACGCTTAGAGCATGAAGATATATATAGTATAGTCGATACCTGTATATTACCGAAAGGTGTGGAATGTGAAATATATTCAATAGTCGGGGATATAGTGGATTTCAGAGTGGAGGGAAACACTTATTCAAAAGAAGAAATATACATATTCACTGTAAATTGTAAGGATATAGTATTTGACATGGCAGTTCCAAAGATTAATTTAGAGGGTGATCCCAAGATAGGAAGAAGGATAAAAGCAGAGATATGGATGCAGGGAATAGCTCTTTTTGAGGTGTAAAAATAACTGGAAAAAAGGATATACATATGATATAATCGTATATGGTTCGTCGGTTAAAAGATAGACTATATAGAATATGCACTCTATATTGATTTGACAATTTCCTATGATTTTAGGAGTTTGCCGTTTTGTCATTACTTACCGTTAAAGGTACAGTTTTTGAACAAATATTTTATAAATGTCTACGTAGCTCAGCAGGATAGAGCGTTCGCCTCCTAAGCGAAAGGTCGGAAGTTCGAATCTTCTCGTGGACGCTGGTAAGGATCAAGGAGCTGTGTAAACTCCTTTAAAAAACGCCGGAATATATGTTTCGGCGTTTTTTAGTTTAAACAAATTTAAGATTAGTTATATTTATTGTTATTTGACAAGGTATATAAAAGTTTGTATAATTAATTGTATAAAAAATGTCAATATATGGTGGTTATAAATAATAATTTACATTATATATACAGTTAAACTTTATTTTTATACAAAAAGTAATGATTTCAGATTTTAGACAGTAAACATCATTTTATAGATCTATATTACATGGCAAGGGTGTACAGAGGGGGAAGTTATTGAAAAATTTGAGAATGTTAAGAAAAAGATATAATCTTACTCAGTATAAATTAGCTAAGATGCTCCATGTTGACAGACAGGTCATATATAAATATGAAAAAGGGATCAATCAGCCATCTTTTGATACGTTGGTAAAGCTGAGTGAAATATTTAATATACCTGTAGAATATTTGATCAATGATGAAAGGGATGTTGAATCGTATAAAGGGGAAAGGGTCATAAGATTAAGTAAGACAGAAAAGGATGTATTAATGCTTTTTAGAGGCATGGATAAGGCTTCAAGAAAGAATATGATAGATGTTTGTAAAAAGTTGATCGAAACCGAGCGTTCAAAATAATAAATAAAAATATAAAGGGATAAATATTAAAGGAAGTATATTTATTTTTCTCATAGAATAGAACCTGACAACTAAAAAGATAAGTTGTTTAACTATTTTTAGTTGTAAAACTCTTTATATGTAATATAAGAATGATAAAATTTATAGAGCATATAAAGAGGTTTGGACAAGTGAAGAATTTAAAATTATTAAGAGAAAGAGCTAATCTGACGCAATCACAGCTTGCTCAGTTATTGGATATATCACAGCAGGCGGTCAATAAGTATGAAACGGGAAACAGTGAGGCATCATTTGAAATACTGAGCAATATGAGTAAAATACTTAACGCACCGGTAGAATATTTGATAAATGATGATATAGAGGCTGAAAAATATATTGAAGGAGATGGAATATCCTTAAGTGAAGAGGAAAGAGAATTTATTATTCTGTTGAGGCAGCTTGATAAGTCCTCTCAAAATATAGTTATAGATCTGTGTAATAATCTTTCCAATGCACAAAATAAGAGTATGACATTTAAGAATAAGTGATAAAAGCTAATAGGAAGTCAATAAAATAAGATCACAAAACTCCGATATGGGGATTTGTGATCTTTTTATGATGAGCTAAGCTTTTAAATAGATGTTATATAGTCATATCTAAAAAATATATTTGCGGCAGCATAGTTTTAACCGATCGTAAGTCACGGGTTTTTAGGGTAATATATATTTTTGTGTACTTTTGAGCGGATATTGTACTGTCAAGATTTTTATAAGTTATATATAGTAAGCTTTTGATCCTTTTAATAATGTATAAGAATATTAAAAACTATCGTTAAGCTTTTTTTGCTTTAGGATGAATATGAAAGGTCGGTCTTAAATAATATAAAAATGTTACTATAAAAACAAGCGGTTCCAATATAAATACGAAGAATGATTAATTAAAAATACTTACAATACTGTATCATACATTGTATTTTTTGTGTATTATTGCCAGAAACTATGGAAATATCCTTAGTATAAGTGCTATAATAAAATAAATCTCATCTGAAAGTTCAGAGAGTAAAATAAGGAGGAAGAATTATGGCATGTACTACAATTTTAGTAGGAAAAAAAGCAAGTTTTGATGGTTCAACAATGGTGGCAAGAAATCATGACTCTCCATCAGGTGTATTCACATATAAGAAATTTGTCGTAAAACATCCTGAGGATCAGCCAAGACATTATAAGTCAGTACTTCTCACGTAGAGATAGAGCTTCCGGACGATCCGCTCAGATTTACCGCTTTACCTAATGCGGTCGATAAGGACGGTATATGGGATACGGCAGGAATCAACTCGGAAAATATCTCAATGACGGCAACAGAAACTATTACAAGCAACGAAAGAGTTCTTTCGGCAGATCCTTTGGTAGAGCTTATTCCGGCAAAAGACGGTAGACCGGAACAAGTAGGCGGAATAGGAGAGGAAGATATGGTGACCATAGTGCTTCCTTATATTCACAGTGCCAGAGAAGGAGTTGAAAGATTAGGTGCTCTTCTTGAAAAATACGGAACTTATGAGATGAACGGTATTGCCTTCCAGGATCTCGATGAGATATGGTGGCTTGAAACAATAGGAGGTCATCATTGGATGGCTAAGAAGGTTCCGGATGATGCCTATGTGGTTATGCCTAATCAATTGGGAATAGATAATTTCGATCTGGATGATGCTTTCGGAGCTAAAAAAGAACATATGTGTTCAGCAGATCTTAGGGAGTTTATAAAGGATAATCATTTGGATCTTTCATTGGACGGATCATTTAACCCAAGACACGTATTCGGAAGCCATTCCGATGCGGATCATACCTACAATACACCGAGAGCATGGTTTATGGGTAGATATCTTAATCCTAAGACCTATAAGTGGGAGGGGGAAGATGCCGACTATCGTCCTGATTCCGATGATATACCTTGGAGTTTTATACCGGAAAAGAAGATAACTGTAGAAGACGTTAAATATACACTTTCATCATATTTCCAAGGCACCGAGTATAATTGCTACGGAAAACACGGAGACTTAAGCAAGAGAGGAATGTTCCGTCCTATAGGTATCAATCGTAACAGTGTACTTGAGCTTACACAGCTTCGTCCTTATGCATCAGAAAAGTACCGTGCTATAGAGTGGATAGCTCTGGGATCCAATGCATTCAATGCATTCGTACCCTTCTATGCAAATATAGACAAGACTCCCGAATACTTTGCAAATACTACCGATAAGGTAAGCACAGAAAACTTCTATTGGGCTAACAGATTGATAGGAGCACTGGCAGATGCACAGTTTGCACTTTGTGCTTCACATATAGAGCGTTATCAGGCAAGTCTTGCTATAGCTGCCTTCCACGTGATACATGAGTATGATAAAAAGTTAAAAGACGAGAAATTAAGTAAAGAGCAGGCTATAAAATTACAAGAAGAGGCTAATGAAGAAATAGCAAATAGCAAAAGAACAAACCGATCAGGTTTTGGGTAATGTACTATTTGAAGTAAGCTGTGCTATGAAAAACGGATTCTCAAGATCCGATGCATAAACCCGAGCTGCAAATGTGATATAAAAAATAAAATAAATATAGCTTAGACCGTAAAAAGTCGAACAGTATAAAAATAACTTCCGAAAAAGACATCCGCAGTGTGAAAACAAAGCACGGGCGGATACTCAAGGAAGTTATTTTTATATAGATATAAAACCTTGAAAAGATAAAGCTTAGTACCGCTACGAGGTGAAGTTAGCGGGAGAGTGTCCAAGGCAAGATATGTTTATAACGGTTTATGTTTACAACTAAATAAAAAACAACATATTACCATACTACCACAAACAATATTAATAAAAAAACGATAATAGTGACAAAAAAACAAGCCTGTGTTATAATTTATTCACATAAATGCATAGATATATAGCTTTTAACAGTAAATAAACATATATAATAGACATAGATAATTAAAATTTTCAAAATATGTATTTTATGTTATTGGGGGAAATTATGAGAAGAAAAAGTTGTTTGTTTTTTGTGATCGTTGCATTACTGTTTCTTACAGCCTGTAGCACAAACAAGAAGAAAGATCCTGTTGTGTTGACTATATGGCATGTGTACGGAGGTCAGACCGACTCTCCGCTTAATCATATGATAGAAGAATTCAACAATACCGTAGGTTTGGAAAAAGGAATTAATGTTCAAGTCACATCAATATCCAATACCAACACCATACATGAAGCGGTGCTTTCAGCCGCAAAGGGCGATCCGGGTGCATCGGAGCTTCCGGATATGTTCGTAGCCTATCCTAAGACTGTGCTTTCATTGCCTGATAAAGACATACTGGTAGATTATAATAATTATTTCAATAAAGATGAGCTTGAAAACTATATACCCGAATTTATTGAAGAAGGAAAAATAGATAACAAACTTCTTGTTTTTCCGGTTGCAAAATCTACAGAAATACTTTTTGTAAATAAAACACTGTTTGACAGATTTTCTGCGGATACAGGTGCAAAGGTAGAAGACTTACAGACATGGGAAGGTCTTTATAAAATGTCAAAAGAATATACAAAATGGACGGATGAACAAACACCGGACATTCCGGGTGACGGGAAGGCTTTTTTCGTGCATGACTACCACTTTAATTATTTCCAGGTAGGTGTTGAATCTATGGGAGAAAGCTTCTTCTATAAAGATGATGAGGACGGTAGTATATATTTCTCGGATTCATTCAAAAAGGCGTGGGATCCTTATGCCGATGCAGCAATAGCCGGAGGCATATGGCTCAGAGAAGGTTACGCCACAGAACCGCTTCGTACCGGAAAAGTAATAGTGAGCGTGGCTTCATCCGCAAGCGTTTTATATTATGAAGATATAGTAACTTATGATGACAATGTCTCAGAACCTATAGAGGTGATCGCCTTCCCGGTACCTATATTTGAAGGGGGAGAAAAATTGGTTATGCAAAGGGGAGCCGGTATTTGTACAATAAAGTCAAACCCCGAAAAGGAAAAGGCTGCGGCTGATTTCTTAAAATGGCTCACAGATGCGAATGTAAATGTTGATTTTGTTACACAGGCCGGATACATGCCTGTGGCAAAAAAATCATTTGATATATTACCGGAAAAAATTGAAGAACTTGAAAATGCGAAATACAAAAGCTTATATAAGGCTCTTTTGGAGACACAAAATTCATACAGATTTTATACGGCACCTAAGTTACCGAGATATCTCGATCTTGAGATGCGTTTTGAAAAGAATGTAAGGCTTGAGCTTATGAGGCAAAAAGAAGAATTTGATAAGGTGCTTTCAGAAAATGAAGAACAGGGATCTGTAAGTGAAGAGCAGTTTATAGAACAAGGATATGAAAATATTAAAAAAATAATGAAGTAAAAATTTAGATATTGGTGTATAATATATGTTCAGACATCTTTATTAAGATGAGTGTATGATCAAATACACACAATAAGTGTAAAATCAATAAAAAGATATGCCGGTAAACAGATCGCAGAAACAAGATAGGGTTTTTGTGATCTGTTTATAGGGTTTTATAGGGCTAGTGTAGGTGCTTCGTGATTTATCAAAATAATTCAGTTTAACAGTTATCAGAAACCGGAATCGATTATTTTATATGAGCAAAATATTTGCGATAAATGTACGATTGTTCTAATTATCATTGCGACGCTATACCGGTATTTTAAGTAAAGGATAGGTTAGGACCATGTTTCGTTTAAAAAGAAAAGAATCCGATACCAAAAGAAGAATGTCCGTAGCTGAGTTGGTTGCTGTAGCGGGTAAACACAGTATCACAATGCAAAGACGACTGCTGTTATATCTTTGCATATTGGTTATTGTAGTTACCGGTATTCTGGCAGTTATTCTATTTACAGTCGGGTCATTTGTAGAGAGTGGAAAAGTATTTAAACAAAGTATAGATATACAGTTAAAAAACAGTAAGAAAGAGATAGAAGAAAGGCTGGGTTTCCTTGTGGGGAACTGTATGCAACTTTCCGATAAGATATCATTTTCCCTGGAAAATGAGGTCCTTTCCTATCCCTATGATATATATGAACTTAACGATAATCCGGATAAATTGCTGTCTGTACAGCAAAATTTATATCCGGTATTGGAAAACCAGATGAAGATCATGAGGGTAAGCGGTATATTTACAGTGCTTGATGCTACGGTAAATACCCACCCGTCCAATGCAATAACTTCACGCAGCGGATTGTATCTTAGACTTGCCAATGTAAGCGGAGGTAACGCACCTAATAATGAGGTTTTTTTATACAGGGGCAATGCAGAGGTATCGACTTTATATCATATCGAAATGCATAACAGATGGAATATGGAATTTGATATCAAGCAAATGGAGTGGTATAAAGACAGGTCTCAAGTGTTCCGGAAAAAGGTAAAGCAGATTATTTGTGGATAGGAAGAAGGAATTTAAGTAATCTTTGGGAGAGGGCTGCATACTTAAGTCTGCCTGTCTTGGGAAGCAATAAAGAAGTTTACGGAGTATGCGGTGTAGAGATAAGCAGCATTTTATTCAGATACAGGCATCCTACGGTAGAAGGTGAGTACGGCAATATGGTCACTGTATTTGCTCCTGTAGAAGACAACAAGATGGATATGAGCTCAGCACTTATAGGAGAGACCGAAAATATATATATTAATGATAATGAGATCCTTGATGTAAAGAAAGAGCAGAATTTTTATATATACACAGGTAAAGACACCAAATACATAGGTTCGCATTATTTTATAAATGAATTAAAAAGCGATGATGACAGAAAATGGGCAATAACAGTGCTTATGCCTTATTCGGTCTATGAGAAGCAAGTCAATAAGGACAGAGTGACTCTTTTTGTGATCATAAGCTGCTTTGTGTTGCTGATGCTTACTTTATCGTATTTTATTTCACAGCGCTTTGTAAATCCTATAGTAAAAAGGCTTGAGGAATTAAAGGATGAAGAAAATATAGGAAACAGCTCATCATCCGGAATTTCCGAGATAGATGCACTCATGGAATTTATGAAGATAAAACGTGCTGAAAGTCTTGATAACGGAAACCGGGAGGTCAAGATTCCGTCAAATATAGAAGGTTTATTCGATCAGTTTATAGATAATGCGAAAGAACTTACTTTATCGGAAAGGAATATATTAAAGTATTATATAGACGGATATGAGATCGCCGATATACCGGATCTTGCTTGTGTAAGTTTGAATACGGTAAGAAAACATAACCGTAGTATATATGAAAAGCTCGGAGTAAAATCAAAAGATGAACTCGATCTTTATCTTGATCTTCTGAAACGTTGCGAAAGAATAGATGAAATTCAATAAATAGATAAGAGACAGTTAAAAACAGAATAAGTATTAATAATAAAAAGGATATATGACCTATGCATATTGTATAAAACATATATTCTTTTTTTATGCAAATTAACATTATTCAATAGATAATATTTATAAAAGTAATATAATATTATTCGCTGGATAATATCTTTTTAGTATATAATAGTGTAAAAGATATATAAGAAATAAATATAAGCAATAAAAAAAGAGTTGTAAAATTAAACGTCGTTTTTTTGCCCGAAAAAGTTATTATAAATATAAAATAAGCATTTATATGATCCGCAAACCTAGTGCCGATCGCAGGGCGGGCTGTAAAGGAGAGCTAAATTATGAAAAAAATTAAAAAATTATTTATGGGTCTTATATTTTTACTTTTTTGTTTATCTGCCTGCTCTAAAGGAGCCGATATTGAAAATAAGGACAATACAGCCAATGAAGAAACAAAAAAAGAATCGAAGAAAGATAAGTCTAAGAAAAAGGATAAGTCTAAAGATAAGCAAGATGAAAATGACGAGTCCGATGCTAAAAAGTCAAAGAGTAGCAAAGTGGAAAATAACGGTGGGTATTTTGTAGCTAAAGACGATCTGGTATATTTCAGAAATTACGGAGAAGGTCTAAATGGTGAAAGTGCATTGTTCGGATATTTTTTAGGAGTTTCCGCATATCCGGATAACGCTTATATATGTTCCTATGATATTAAAAGCGGTGAGGTTAAAAGTGAATTTAAAGATGAGGGGTTCGGTGAACTGTATTTATATAAGGATACCTTTTATCTGAAGGAAGAAGATCCCGGGAATGAAGGACGTTACGCAAATATATATTCAGTAAAAACTGACGGAAGCGACAGGAAAGATATAACACATGGTGATCTGCTTGCAATGAATCCGGAAAACGGAGTTTATGCCGTGGAAAAATACGAGAATGGGGTATGGCTTATAGAGTTGTGGCAGCAGGATGAGCTTATATATAGTTTTAAAGACGATAAAGATGAGCATATGGCTTCTTTTATAGAATCCGGTCATACGAATGAATACGTACTATTCTTAAAATACAGTTATGATGAAAGTAAACATCCGCAGCTTTGGGCACTTAAGCTTGATAAAGACGGTGAGCTTAAAAAAATCGGTACTTTTAATTACGAGAATGAGGATATGGATTATTCCTATCCTTTTATAGATCAGGTCGTAAATTCAAATGATGATGTATATTTTATACTTACCTTTCGTTCGGGAACGTCATTTACCTTACAAGGTGCTTATCTTTACAAAGCAAACCTAAAAGAGGGTATTATGGAGCCTTTGAATGAGAGCGTAAGTGACGGTGAAGAAGTAGTATATGAAATATGGACAGACGGATCGGGAGGACTTAAAATAGGCAATAATAAGCCTCTTAGTACATGGCAGTATGAGACAGATCTGATGTTTTGTGATGAAGATGGGGAAGAAAAAATACTTTGTCCGGATCTGTTTGAGCAAGATAAAGATACAATAAAAATTCTGCAAAAAGCGGAGTTTGTAAAGGGGATGTTTTTTGTGATCAGCTGTGATGCCGTGAGTTTCCAAGAAGATGATACAGGATCGAGCGAGACTTATAAATGCATTGCTACACATTATTATGCTGTACCAACAGAAGGAGAAAGTCCAAAAGAGCTTTTTTCAAAATAGCACAATACGCTACCTTATACTTATAAGAACGATAAAGTACATAGTTATAAGAAACCGGCTTAAAGCTAAAAGAAGTCATTGGATATGTAAATATTATGTAAAGTCGTTCACATACATAACTTAATAAAAACCAACTCAAAACTCCTGTTTTTATAAGGGAGGAGATAAAAAACCTTAAGTGCTCCGGTGCAGGCTTAAGGTTTTTTTGTATGTGTGAGCCGACATAAGAAAAAGTACCTTAAGCGATGAACAAAATTAAAATAAATATAATTGATACATCATGATTTATAAGCTATACTTATTGAATTAAAAAGAAAGGTGAGGTGTTGATCATGGGATTTTTAGCATACATTATAGTAGGTGGAATAGCCGGTTGGCTTGCAAGTATAATAATGAATAAAAATGCGCAAATGGGTATATTTGCAAATATACTCGTAGGTGTTATAGGGGCAAATATCGGCGGATTCGTGATGAGGTTTTTCGGAAGAAGCGGGGTCACCGGAATCAATGCTTACAGTATTACAGTATCTGTTTTGGGATCTGTTATATTATTATACATCGTAGCTTCGATCGGAAGAAGAAGATAAGAGTTTATACAGATGCTAAAGATATAATAGACGAAAGCGGTGCATTTTATGAAAATGATAGTAGGTCTTGGAAATCCGGAAAAAAAATATGAGGAGACAAGGCACAATGTAGGTTTTAAGTTGATAGATAAACTGAGTGAGAGATTCAATAAAAACTTAAACGAACATAAATTCCACAGTTTGTTTACACAGGTAAGTGTAGGTGATGAAAAGGTAATATTGGTAAAACCTCTTACTTATATGAACAACAGCGGTCTGGCAGTGAGGGAAATAAGTAATTATTTTAAGATCGAAACCCAAGATATCTATGTGGTGTATGATGATATTTCCATAGATCTGGGAAGTTTGAGGATCAGAAAAAAAGGAAGTGCGGGCGGTCATAACGGAATAAAAAGCATAATCAATCATCTGTCTTCCATGGAATTTCCCAGAATCAAGATAGGTGTGGGAGAAAAGCCCGTACATATGGATCTGGCAGACTATGTCTTGTCGAATTTTAAGAAAAGTGAAAAAGAGATCATAGAACAAAGTATAGAAAAATCGGCAGATGCTGTTGTTAGCATATTAGATAACGGAATAGACTTTACTATGAATAATTTTAACAGCCGATAAAAAATATTTCGGAAAGTGTAGCCAATATGAGTTTATTTTCAAGTCCCTTGAAAAAGCTTAAGGGATATAAAGATATAGAAAATGATATAAGAAACGGGAACATTATACACATTACCGATTTGATAGATGCCGCTAAGGCATATTTGATCACTGAAGTCTGCAAGGAAAAGTCTTGGAGACTTCTTGTGACTTATGATGAAGAACGGGCAGAGAGATTTTATGAGGATATTTCCTGTTTTTATGAAAATGTGTATCTGTATCCTGCAAAGGATCTGCTGTTTTTTTCAGCCGATATAAGAGGAACTCTTATATCCGAAAAAAGAATAGAGATATATAAAAAGATAAGTACCGAGAGTGAAGGCATAATTATATGCAGCATAGATGCCCTTATGGACAAAGTGCTTCCCTTTAAGGATTTTAAGACTTCGGTGATAGACATAGATGAAAATGACAGGATCGATATAGATTCTTTATCCAGACAACTGGCGGATATAGGTTATGAAAGAGCATATACCATAGAAGCCAAGGGGCAGTTTAGCGTAAGGGGCGGTATTATAGACATATATCCGCTTACAAAGAGTCTGCCTGTGCGTATAGAATTGTGGGATGATACCATAGATTCTATGAGAAGTTTGATATAAGTTCACAAAGATCCCTGGAAAATATTTCATCCGTAGCTATATACCCCGCTAAAGAAAGTGAAGTCAGGGAAGTTTCTTTTCTTTCTTACATAAGTAAAGAAGAGAGTCTCGTATTTATAGATGAGGTCTTAAGGGTAAAAGAAAAGGCTGCGGAAATAGAGAAAGATTTTAATGAAAGTATGTCGGACAGGCTTGAACTTGAGAAAATATCAAAAGATGAGGTTCCGAGCCTTTTTTCCGTGCAGGAATGTATGCGGAAAATATCGGAATATAAACCGATATTTTTAAGCAGTCTGGAAAGACAGATCAAGGGTATAAAGGTCGAGCACTATTACAGTCTGGAGAGCAGGCAGATACCGGCTTATCAAAATGCTTTTGAGCTTATGATAGAAGAATTGAAAAGGCTTAAGGATATGAAGCATTATACGGTTTTGATAACCGCTTCAAAAACCAGGGCAAAAAGACTTACAAAAAGTCTCGAAGAGATGGGGCTTAGTGCCTGTTATCAAGAAGATGTCGAGGAAAGTTACGAACCGAAACCCTCGACCATATTGGTGCTTTACGGTCAGTTGCATACCGGTTTTGAGTTTCCGGAAATAAAATTCTCAGTCATAAGCGAAAGTGATATTTTCAACAAACATAATGAGAGGCATAAAAAGAAGGAGAAAAAGAGGGATAAACACGGTATAGAACTAAGCTCCTCTTACAGAACTCAGTATAGGCGATTATGTCATACATGAGGAACACGGACTCGGAATATATAAAGGAATAGAACAGATAGAAAGAGACTTTATCATAAAGGACTATATAAAGATAGAATATTCAGGTGGAGATAATTGCTACATACCGGTGACCAAGCTTGATCTGGTGCAAAAATACAGCAATCTTTCATCATCCGATAATAAAAAACCGCTCAAACTGAATAAACTGGGCGGAGCAGATTGGACCAAGACTAAGGTAAAGGCTAAAAAAGCCATAGATGAGATAGCAAAGGATCTGGTCAAGCTTTATGCCAACAGACTCTACGGAAAAGGTCATGTGTACGCCGAGGACGGGGATTGGCAAAGGGAGTTTGAAGAACTCTTCCCTTACGAGGAGACTTACGACCAATTAAAAGCCATAGAAGATACAAAAAAAGATATGGAGCAGGGCAAGATCATGGACAGGCTCATCTGCGGGGATGTGGGCTACGGTAAGACGGAGATAGCCCTAAGAGCAGCTTTTAAAGCCGTAAATGAAGGGTTTCAGGTACTTTATCTTGTGCCGACGACTATACTTGCCCAGCAGCATTATAATACCTTTTTTAAGAGAATGCAGGATTTTCCGATAAAAGTAGATCTTTTATGCAGGTTCAGGACCTCTGCAGAGCAAAAAAAGATAGTAAAAGATTTCAACCGGGGCTTTATAGATATAGTTATAGGCACTCACAGAATACTTTCAAAAGACATAGAGCCGAAGAAACTGGGGCTTATAGTGGTGGACGAGGAACAAAGATTCGGAGTAAAGCATAAAGAGAAGCTTAAGCAACTAAGAGAAAATGTCAATGTACTCACACTTACAGCCACTCCCATACCCAGAACTTTGCATATGAGCCTTGCAGGTATAAGAGACTTAAATGTACTTAAAGAGGCTCCCATGGACAGAAAGCCGATACAGACCTATGTGTGTGAATATAGTGATTATGTTGTAAGAGAAGCCATAAAAAGAGAGCTTTCAAGAGGCGGACAGGTATATTATATATATAACAGAGTGGGTGATATAGCGGAATTTACGGGAAGACTTGCAAAGCTTTTACCTGATGCCAATATTTCTTATGCACACGGGCAAATGTCCGAAAGGGAGCTTGAAGATATCATGCTTGATTTTATGAGCGGAGGTATAGAAGTATTGGTAAGTACGACTATAGTCGAGACGGGACTTGATATACCCAATGCCAATACAATACTTATTCATGATGCGGACAGACTCGGACTTTCACAGCTCTATCAGTTAAGAGGAAGAGTGGGAAGAAGCAGCAGAAGCGCTTATGCCTTTCTTTTGTACAGAAAAGATAAGCTTCTTAGCGAAGAGTCTTCAAAAAGACTTAAAGCTATTAAAGAATTTACTGAACTGGGAAGCGGTATTAAAATAGCTTTAAGGGATCTGGAGATAGGGGTGCCGGAAGTGTGCTGGGAGAGTCTCAACACGGTCATATGCAGGCAATAGGCTATGATATGTACTGTAAACTGCTTAACAGGGCAATAGGAGCGTTAAAGGGAGAAGAGTCTTATAAGAACGAGTACGAAACAAGTATAGAACTCGAAAACAATGCATATATACCTACCGGATATATAGAAGACGAAGAGCAAAAGCTTGATATCTATAAAAGGATAGCCTCCGTATCTTCAAAGGAGGAATATATAGAGATGCAGGATGAGCTTATAGACAGATTCGGAGAAATACCCAAGGCGGTCGACAATCTTCTAAAGGCGGCAAGACTTAAAAATCTGGCGCATAATGTATATATAACGGAAGTTATAGTAAGTGCATCAAGTATCAGGCTCGTTATGAGTAATACTGCAAGGATAGAAGTGGAAGATATACAAAAAATACTCGAAATGTATAAACCTAACTTAAGTATAAGCACCAAGGACAGGGTAGAATTTATATATAAAGAAAAAAACACAAGCATGAATTGCGAAAAATACACCGATAAAGCTTTGGATATTGTTTTCAATATGAACCAGATATTACTAAAACCTTAAGACTGTAAAATAATAGTGATAAATATTTCTCAAAGCTTGACAAAGCTCAGTAAACACGCTATAAAGGGTAGGTATAAAGAGTAAATTCAAGGAGGAAGATACAAAGTGAATAAGACAGAATTAATAGCAGCTATGGCAGCAAAGGCAGAGATCACAAAGAAGGACGCTGAGGCTGCATTAAAGGCTTTTGTTGACGTAGTAACTGAAGAACTTTCAAAAAAAGAAAAAATACAATTAGTGGGATTCGGAACTTTTGAAACAGTTGAAAGACCTGCAAGAGAAGGAAGAAATCCGAGTACAGGTAAGACTATGAAGATAGCTGCATCTGTAGCTCCTAAGTTCAAGGCAGGAAAAGCACTTAAGGACGCAGTAAATAAGTAATGAGAATAGATAAATTCCTGAAGGTGTCAAGGCTTATAAAGCGAAGAACCATAGCAAATGAGGCTTGTGATGCCGGTAGGATTTTAGTAAACGGAAAAGTTGTAAAAGCTTCTTATACAGTAAAGCCGGGAGATATCATTGAGATAAGTTTCGGTAATAAATCTGTAAAAGTACAGGTTGAAGAGCTTTTGCAAACCACAAAAAAAGACGAAGCTAAAGAAATGTTTAGTTACCTGTAGTAAGTATAAGAGGCTGTCACAAGTTATCTGTTTTAGGGTATCTTGTGATAGCCTTATGTGCTTGTATAAGAGCAGTATTTATAAAATGATACGACAGATCTTACTGAATTTACCCGGAGCTTATATAGACATGTTTTGTATATGCAAAGCGACCGAATGATATGTCAGATTATTTTGTAAGTGCTGCATCAAAGATGGGATAGGTGGACTGATGCATAAAAAAAGAAAAGTTAAAAAAAGAACCTGGTTTAATATAAGGGGATATAAAGTATCCATATTCGCGGTTTTGGCAGTTGTACTGATGCTTGCCGGAATTACGGGCTACAGAGTATATAAGATGTCTGAAAAACAGGAAGCTTATATGCGTAAAATAAAAGATCTGGAAGCTGGGATAGATGCCGAAAAGGCGAGATCGGAAGAACTTAATAAACTGAAAATTTATGTACAGACCAAGGATTATATAGAAGATGTGGCTAAAGAAAAACTCGGTCTGGTCAATCCGGATGAATTGATATTAAAGCCGGAAAAATAAAACTATATATTAAATACTAAAATAAAATCGATAAATAAAGAATATAAGAACCGGAAATTGTAAAAATACAGCAGTATACCCCGGGTATATCAATGCTGTATTTTTACAGTTTCTTATTTATGTGAGGGATAAAGCCTTATTAAATATGATAACTGTACTGAAAAAAGTAAAAAAATTTATAGATGACGAAGCTCTGCTTCGATCCGGTGACAGATGTTTGATAGCTCTCAGCGGCGGTGCCGATTCGGTAGCTTTGCTTAAGATATTATATGAACTTAAAAGAGAATACGATCTGACACTTTACAGTATGCATGTACATCACGGTATAAGAGATGAAGAAGCCGATAGGGATGCAAAGTTTTCAAAGGAGCTTTCCGAAAGTTTTGGGATAGAATGTATAATCAAATATATAGACGTACCTAAGTATGCCAAAGCAAACAAACTTTCTACAGAAGAGGCTGCCAGAATTTTAAGGTATGAAGAATTACACAGTGAAGCTTCGTTAAAAAAAGCCAAGATAGTCACAGCTCATCATCTTGATGATAAGGCGGAGACATTTATACTTAATTTATGCAGAGGCAGCGGGTTAAAGGGTCTTGGAAGTATAAGGGCAGGCAGGGATAATATCATAAGACCTTTGCTTGGCTTAAATAAAAGCGAGATCCTTGATTATACAGAGCAAGAAAAGCTCGACTATGTGACGGACTCCACCAATCTTGAAGTCATATACACGAGAAATTACATAAGACATAAGATAATACCGGGTATGGAGAAAATTAATGCCTGTGCGCAAAGACATATATCCTGTGCGGGAGATGAGATATATGAGGCTTATAAATATATAAAAGATATAGCCGATAAAAAGCTTGAAAATATATGTGTATACAGATATGCTGATAATACGGTATCTAAAAAAGCCGTACCGGACGGAGTTTTAGCCTTCGGGATAGGTATAGAAAAAGATGAGTTTAACAAAGAAGCGGATATAATACAAAATCATATTATATATGCGGCTTTTGAAAGAATGGTCAAAGGTCTTAAAGACGTATCAAGTATAAATATAAAAGACATATCGGAGCTCAGCAAAAAAAGTACCGGAAAGCAAATACATTTGCCGCATAATTTTATAGCATATACAGATTATAAATATTTGTGGTTAGAAAAAAGATCTGCACAAAAAAAAGCTGTAAAACGCCTTGACAGTAAGCCCTTGGAGATTGATAATTTATGTAGGGTGGAAGTATTTGCCTGTGATAAGAACTTTGTTCCTCCCAATTTAAGATATACCAAATATTTTGATGCGGATAAATTGGATTCGGATATCAAATTAAGGTATAGGCAGCCGGGAGATCACATAAGTATAAAGTCGGGGAAAAAAAGCCTCAAGTCTTTTATGACGGACGAGAAGATCCCTGCCGATATCAGAGACGGCATAAAACTTATAGCTTGCGGATCTCATGTGCTTTGGGTGATAGGATACAGAATAAGTGAGTATTACAAAATAAATGAAAATACAAAAAATATACTTAAGATAAGATACTTAGAAGGAGATGGTGACAATGAGTGAAAAAATAGAGGTACTCATAGATGAAGAGAGCTTAAACAAGAGAATACAGGAAGTTGCGGATAAGATCAATAAGGATTATGAAGGTAAGACTATACATCTTATATGTGTATTAAAAGGCGGAGTTATGTTTATGTGTGAACTTGCCAAAAGACTCAGCGTCCCCGTAACTTTTGATTTCATGAGTGTATCAAGCTACGGTGCGGGTACTTCGTCAAGCGGTGTGGTAAAGATCGTAAAAGATCTTGATGAAAGTATAGAGGGAAAAGATGTACTTATAGTGGAGGACATAGTGGATTCGGGAAGGACTCTTGCTTATCTTGTAGATATGTTAAAGAGCAGAGGGCCTCAAAGCGTAAAGATATGCAGCCTGCTTGACAAACCTTCAAGAAGAGAGGTCGATGTGGAATTTGATTACACTTGCTTTGAAGTGCCGAATATATATATAGTGGGATTCGGTTTGGATCACGATCAAAAGTACAGAAATCTTCCGTATATCGGCGGACTTAAATTTGAGTAAAGAGTATATTATCAGGAGGACTACAGTTTGCAAAAGCAAAGGATTAATTTAATATTTGTGTTATTGTTGATAGTAGCTGTAAGTGCTGTTATGTATACACGTGCAAAAGACTTTTCTTTTCAGCATAAGGCTACAAAGTCGGAATTCGAGGCTTTGCTGGATTCCGATAATTTGTCGCTCGTATATATAAAGCAAAATCAGGAAATACCCAGCGGTTCGGCTACACTTGTTGATTCTGACGGTAAAGAAATACTCAGTAATTATTATGTATCCGATATCAATGAATTGATATCTCAGTTAAATGAAAAGCACATAGATTACAGCTTATCCGATGTGGAAAGGTCGAATACGATGCTATCCACATGGATACCTATAATACTTACCATAGCTATATTTTTATTTGTATTATTCTTTATTCAAAGCCGTATGGGCGGTGCAAATAATAAAATGATGGACTTTGGAAAAAGTCGTGCAAGAAGAGCCGTTAATACAAATATTGATTTTTCGAAGGTGGCAGGTCTTAAAGAGGAGAAAGAAGATCTCGAAGAAGTAGTTGATTTTCTTAAGTCTCCGGGAAAATATGCAAAGCTCGGAGCAAGGATCCCCAAGGGTATACTTCTCGAGGGAAGACCGGGTACAGGAAAAACACTTCTTGCAAAAGCTGTAGCGGGAGAAGCGGGAGTACCTTTCTTTTCGATATCCGGCTCGGATTTTGTTGAAATGTTTGTCGGAGTGGGTGCTTCAAGAGTAAGAGATCTTTTTAACGATGCTAAAAGGAATTCACCCTGTATAGTATTTATAGATGAGATAGATGCCGTTGCAAGACGACGTGGTTCGGGGCTTGGAGGTTCTCATGATGAGAGAGAGCAGACATTAAACCAGCTCCTTGTTGAAATGGACGGTTTCGGGCTTTATTCGGGCATCATAGTGCTTGCGGCGACTAACAGACCGGATATACTGGATCCGGCGATACTAAGACCGGGAAGGTTTGACAGGAAGATAATGGTATCTCCTCCGGATGTTAAGGGAAGAGAAGAGATATTAAAGGTACATGCAAAGGATAAGCCCATGTCGGACGATGTGGATCTTGCGGAACTTGCAAAGACCACAACGGGATTTACAGGAGCGGATCTTGAGAATTTACTTAATGAAGCGGCTATATTGGCGGCTAAATCAGGTAAAAAGTGTATAAACTACGATGATATCAAACAAAGTTTTATCAAGGTGGGTATAGGTACCGAAAAGAAGAGCAAGGTCGTAAGTGATAAGGAAAGAAAGATAACAGCTTATCATGAAGCCGGTCATGCCATACTTTTCAGGGAACTTCCCGATGTGGGACCTGTGCATACTGTATCGATAATTCCGACAGGTATGGGAGCGGCAGGTTATACTATGCCTCTTCCGAAAGAAGACCGTATGTTCAGCACCAAGTCCAAGATGCTTAATGAGATAAAGGTAAGTCTCGGCGGAAGAATAGCCGAAGAAATAATATTCGGAGATGTCACTACCGGGTGCAAGCGGAGATATCAAACAGGCTACGGCATTGGCAAAAGCTATGGTGATGAAGTACGGAATGAGCGATAAGCTCGGAATGATCAATTATGAGTCCGAGCATGATGAGATCTTCATAGGAAGAGATTTAGGTCATACAAAGACCTATGCGGATGATACTGCAAGAATTATAGATGAAGAGATAAGAAATATAATTGACACTTGTTATGAAGAAGCTAAACAGATAATAATGTCAAGAAGAGAAGTTCTGGATAAGTGCTGTGAGCTTCTTCTGGAAAAAGAAAAGATCGGATATGAAGAATTCGAGGCATTATTCAATGATTAAAAGAGAAGCTATATTTAGTGATGAAACTCAAAACTATGTAAATCCTGCTGAACCGAGTGCCTATGACAATATAAGTATATGCATAAGAGTTGCAAAGGATGATGTGGACAGAGTTGAGATATTACATGGTAAAAACTACAGCGAAGCGACCATACTCAGAAAATATCACAGCGACTATTATTTTGATTATTACAAGCTTTTTACCGATATATCTAATGTTGTATTCAGATATGTATTTAAGATCAGTAAGGGTAAAGAGAGTGTATATTACGACAGAGTAGGAGTAAGTGATGGTATAAGAGTATTTCAGGGTTTTGAGATCATACCTGATTTCAAAACTCCGGATTGGGCTAAGGGAGCTGTAATGTATCAGATATTTGTTGACAGATTCTGTCGTGGAGACAGTTCTAATGACGTACTTGATGACGAATATATTTATTTGAGTCTACCTTGTACACGTACGACAGATTGGTCACAGTATCCGTCAAACTTTGATGTGGGGTATTTTACGGGGGAGATCTGCAGGGAGTTATGGATAAGCTTGATTATCTCAGATCTCTGGGGGTTGAGGTAATATATTTTAACCCCATATTCGTATCACCTTCCAATCACAAATACGATGCCCAAGATTATGAGCATATAGACCCTCATTACGCAAAGATAGTAAATGACGGTGGAGAACTTGTGGATTCGGAAGCGGAAGATAACATTAAAGCAACAAAATATATAATAAGAACTACAGATAAGGAAAACCTTGAAGCAAGTGACAGATTTTTTGCCGATTTTGTGGAAACAGCACATCAGAAAGGTATAAAAATCATACTTGACGGGGTGTTTAATCACTGCGGTTCCTTTCATAAATGGCTTGACAAAGAATCGATATACAAGAATGCCAAGGGTTACCCCAAAGGTGCTTTCCACGGAGTTGACAGTCCTTACAGAAATTTTTTCAGATTTCATGAGGATACCGATTCCTATGACGGTTGGTGGGGTCACAGTACACTGCCAAAGCTTTTTTACGAAAACAGTGAAAAGCTTGTAAATGAGATACTCGCTATAGCAAGAAAATGGATAAGTCCTCCCTATAATGTGGATGGATGGAGACTTGACGTTGCGGCAGATCTCGGACATTCCGAAGACTTTAATCACAGGTTTTGGTCAAAGTTCAGGAAAGAGGTTAAAAAGATCAATCCGGATGTCATAATACTGGCTGAGCATTACGGAGATCCTTATTCGTGGCTTAACGGTAAGGAATGGGATACGGTAATGAATTATGATGCTTTTATGGAGCCGGTAAGTTTCTTTCTTACGGGTATGGAAAAACATTCCGAAGCATTTTATCCCGAAAAAGTGGGAGACGGAAAACTATTCTGGCATACTCTTTTGTATGCCAAGGCAAGGATGCCCATGCCATCTTATATGTGCAGCATGAATGAGCTTTCAAACCACGATCATTCAAGGTTTCTTACCAGGACCAACAAGAAGGTTGGAAGACTTCACACCATGGGCTCTAAAGCAGCCGAGGAGGGTATAGACGAGTCTGTATTCAGACAGGCTGTGATCATGCAGATCAGCATGCAGGGAGCACCTACCGTATATTATGGAGATGAGGTCGGTGTGTGCGGATGGACAGATCCGGATAACAGAAGGACCTTCCCCTGGGGCAATGAGAACTGGGATATACTTGAATTTCATAAGTATGCTATAAGCCTACATAAAGATACAGATCGCTTTGTCACGGTTCTTTGGTACCTATACTGGGAGAACATAACTTGATTGCTTATATAAGATCTGTTAAGGATGAGCAAATGCTTATCGTCATATATACCGGAAGAGAGGAGATAGAAGTCGATATACCGGTGTGGCTTATGGGACTTAAAAATAAGGATAAACTCGTAAGGGTGATGCTTACGGAAAAAGATTCCTATAATGTGGGAGAGTTGAGCATAGAAGTAAAGGGAAGCAGTACTAAACTAAAATTAAAGAAAAATACTGCCGCCATGTATTTGGCAAAGAGCCAATAACACTAAACGGACTGCCGTATATTGTATACGATTGTGGCAGTCCGTTTTATGTCTGTATTATGTAAGTCATATTAAATAAATCAAATAAAGAGCTGTCGGTAACAGCTCTTTAAAAATACGTGAAAAATTATTCTACTTCTTTACCGTGTTTTTTACAAATGTATTTGTGCATATTTACAGCGGCTTTTTTACCCGCACCCATAGCGAGTATAACCGTAGCTGCTCCGGTCACGGCATCTCCTCCAGCAAATACACCCTCTCTTGTTGTTTCCATGCTATCTTCATTTACGGAGATACATCCCTTTTTGTTGGTCTCAAGGTGTTCGGTGGTAGATTTTATAAGTGGGTTGGGGCTTGTTCCTATAGAGATTATTACCGTATCAACATCTATAGTCTTAAATCTGTCAACAGGTATAGGCTTTCTTCTGCCATCTGCTCCCGGTTCTCCAAGCTCCATCTCCTGAAGCTCCATGCCAACTACTTCGTTATTCTCTCCTACAAGTATACGGGTAGGGTTATGAAGATTAAGGAATTCTATCTGCTCTTCCTTAGCGTGATGTATTTCCTCAAGTCTTGCAGGCATCTCCGCTTCGGAACGCTGTATACTATATACACCTTTTCGGCACCAAGTCTTTTTGCGGTACGGCAGGCATCCATGGCAACATTACCGCCTCCCACTACCGCAACAGCCTTACTGTTTCTTATAGGTGTATGGTAATCTTTATCATAGGCTTTCATAAGGTTTGAACGGGTAAGGTATTCATTTGCGGAGTATACACCTATGGCATTCTCGCCCTCCAATCCCATGAATACCGGAAGTCCCGCACCTGTTCCGATAAATATAGACTCGAATCCGTCATCAAAAAGTTCATCTATGGTAAGTACACGACCTATGACCATATCAAGCTCTATCTTAACTCCGAGAGCTTTTAATTTTTCTATCTCTTTTTTAACTATTGCTTTTGGAAGTCTGAACTCCGGTATACCGTAGATCAATACGCCTCCGGCTTCGTGGAAGGCTTCAAAAACAGTTACCTCATAGCCTAAAAGTGCCATATCTCTGGCACAGGTAAGTCCTGCTGGTCCGGCACCGAGTACCGCAACCTTTATGCCGTTGCTTTCGGGTCTTTGAGGTAATGTATCGTTATTCTCTCTCTGTACCAGTCGGCTGTAAATCTTTCAAGTCTTCCGATACCGACAGCTTCACCTTTCCTGGCACGTACACACTTAGATTCACACTGACTCTCCTGAGGGCATACACGACCGCATACTGCAGGAAGTCCGTTGGTTTCGCTTATTTTATCATAGGCAGCAGGCATATTGCCTTCTGTGATATATTTAATAAACTCAGGTATCTTAACATTGACCGGGCAACCGCTTACACAAGGTTGAGCCTTACATTGCAGGCATCTTGCTGCTTCTTCCTGAGCCATTTGATAGGTATAGCCCATGCTTACTTCCAGGAAATTGGCATTTCTTACTAATGGGTCCTGTTCCGGCATTTTGACTTTTTCATTAGACATATTTCTTTCCATAGTATTATACCTCCTTACTTAGTCCCTGACAGTTCTGCGATTTTTGCTTCCTTTTGCATACGGCAGTCATGATCACGCTGTCTTTCGGTAGATTTGTAAAAACTGTTTCTTGACATAAGTCCATCAAAGTTTACAAGGTGTCCGTCAAATTCCGGACCGTCAACACAGGCGAACTTGACTTGATTATCAACTTCAACTCTGCATCCGCCGCACATTCCCGTACCGTCTATCATGATAGGGTTAAGAGATACTAGGGTTTTAATGTTGTATTCTTTGGTGATCTGAGATATAAACTTCATCATTATAACAGGTCCTATAGCAATTACAAGATCGTAATCATTGCCTGCTTCTATAAGAGAACGGAGCTTATCGGTCACGAATCCTTTCTCCCCGTATGAACCGTCATCGGTAGTCAGATAAAGGTTATCGCAGCAAGCCCTCATCTCGTCTTCCAATATAACTATGTCTTTATTTCTGAATCCTGCTATAATATCCGTTTTGGTACCTTGAGCGTATAAGGCTTTGGCACTTGGCCAAGCTATAGCATTGCCGACACCGCCTCCTATGACACAGGCTCTTTTATAGCCTTCAAGCTCAGACGGACGACCCAGTGGGCCAACAAAGTCAAGTATGTGATCGCCTTCGTTCTTCTGACCCAGAAGGAAGGTTCCCTCTCCTGCCATTTGGAAAATAATAGTTACAGTACCTTTTTCGTTGTCGGTACCGGCTACGGTAAGAGGTATTCTCTCGCTGTACTCGTCCAGTCTGAAAATAATAAACTGTCCCGCCTTGGCTTTCTTTGCAATGAGGGGCGCTTCAATATCCATCATTACAACATTTTCATTGAGCATTTTTTTTGAAGCAATCTTAAACATATTTTATTTCCTCCTTGATCAAAAATATATTTATATACTATTGTAATAGTTTTTTTGGTGATTTTTATAAATAGTTTTTTTATACGATTTTACAAATAAAAAAAGAAAAAAATTTACAAAAAAAGCAGTAAGGTAAGACTAATAATCAGTAATATTATAGCAATATTATAAACAATTAGAATAGTATCTTATATTTTTTAAATCATTAACAGAAAAATTGGCAAAAATTTTGATATATTAGATATATTCGATATTTTATAACTAAACCGCATCACCAAAGCCGGATCGATATAATTTGCAAAAGATATCCTGTGTTGATCAAAACAATGACAATATTTTAACAATACAATAACATAAAATAAAAAATTATCAAGCAAATTAAGATAAATGTATTTAAAAAAGTTGAATTATAAGATATCCGGCTCAGGCAGACAAATAAAAAAAGCGTAACAGTCATAATGCTGCTACGCTTAAAAGATACAGTTTTAAAATCATCTTAAAAAAATTCATATAAGTTTTATTGATTAATTTGTTATCACCAATCCGCTTTCCTTATCAAAGATATGGATCTTTTGCATATCAAGTGCGAATACCGCTCTGTCACCGTTCTTAAGAGTGGTTCTCGGATTTACTCTTGCGGTTATTGAATTACCGTCAAGGTCGCAATATAAGAACACCTCAGAACCTAAAAGTTCATAAACCTTTATGTCGGCTTCGACTTTTCCCGAAAGTGCTTGATTTACAAACAATTCACTGTCATGTATATCCTCAGGACGGATTCCAAGTATTACTTCCTTGCCGTTATAATTTTCACTTACAAGCTTCTCTATCTTATCTGCGGGAAGCTTAAGGTTGTATGAACCTACAGAAAGCTCAACATTATCCTTAGAGATCACATTGACCTTGGCATCCAGGAAGTTCATTTGAGGTGAACCTATAAAGCTTGCAACGAAGGTATTGCAAGGGTTGTTGTAAAGATTTCTCGGTGTATCCACCTGCTGTACTACTCCGTCCTTCATAACAACTATTCTGGTACCGAGTGTCATAGCCTCAGTCTGGTCGTGAGTTACGTAGATGATGGTCGCTCCGAGACTTTCGTGTAATTTTGCGATCTCAATACGCATCTGAACTCTGAGTTTTGCATCAAGGTTTGATAAAGGCTCGTCCATCAAAAACACCTTAGGATTTCTGACGATAGCTCTACCCATGGCTACACGCTGTCTTTGCCCTCCGGAAAGTGCCTTGGGTTTTCTGTCAAGCATTGCTTCAAGTCCGAGTATGGAAGCCGCATTACGAACTTTTTTATCTATCTCTTCTTTCGGAAGCTTTCTGAGCTTAAGTCCAAAAGCCATGTTCTCATATACGGTCATGTGAGGATACAGTGCATAGTTTTGGAATACCATAGCTATATCTCTGTCCTTAGGTTCAACATCATTAACTACCTTGCCGTCTATCTCCAAAGTACCGGCACTTATGTCTTCAAGACCTGCGATCATACGAAGTGTTGTAGATTTTCCACAGCCTGAAGGACCGACGAATATTATAAATTCTTTATCGCCGATCTCCAAATTAAAATCCTGTACAGCCTTAAAACCGTTAGGGTAAATCTTTTCTACGCCCTTAAGCGATAAACTTGCCATCACAACCTCCTAAAAATTCATTAATATTAAAATTATATCCTGTCTTACATACCAAGTAAAGCTTTTTCATCCGCAACCACAACAACATCCTGATGTAATTGAAGTATTGAAGCCGGAACCTCAGGAGTTACTTTACCCTTGATAGCTTTGGCGAGTATTGCCGCCTTATCTTCACCGGAAACAAGTAAAAGTATCTTCTTAGCAGATAATATAGAAGCTATACCCATAGTATAAGCCTGTTTCGGAACTTCTTCTATATTGTTGAAGAATCTTTTATTGGCTTCTATCGTACTTGCGGTAAGATCCACACAATGAGTACCGATGCTGAAACTGTCGCTCGGTTCGTTGAATCCTATATGACCGTTATGCCCAAGTCCCAGGACCTGGAGATCTATTCCTGCCGAATTCCTTATAATAGCCTCATACTCCTTGCAGGCTTTCATACTGTCGGGCTCCATACCGTCAGGAAGAAAAGTATTGGCTTTGTCGATATTTACATGATCGAACAAATTCTGATTCATAAAATATCTGTAGCTTTGCTTATGTGTAGGCTCCAATCCTCTGTATTCGTCAAGATTGATGGTACTGATCCTTGAGAAATCCAATTCACCTGCCTCATACATCCTTACTAAAAGCTCGTAGGTTTTTATAGGGGTAGAACCGGTTGCCAGACCGAGTACGGCATTCGGCTTTAGTATAACTTGACTTGCTATGATAGCCGCAGCCTTTTTGCTTGCTTCTAAATAATCCGCAGTTCTGAAAATTTTCATAAAACCCTCTCTCTTAAAATATGTCTATTTGTTTGTATCAGTTAAAGTTAAGATCAAGCTCATAAAATAACCGGTATTATTATACAACTTTAAGACTATAAAGTATAGTGTATATAATGGACATCAAAGATTTTTTTAAATGTTTTATACAATAAAAACAATTTTTAATAAAAAATACTGCCGCTTTGAAAAAAAAGATCAACAAAGCGACAGTATTTTAATTAATTATTGTTATCTTCGTGTTTTTTTCTTTCCACGAGTCTTCCCATATAGAAAGCTATGATACCTACACCTATACCTGTCTGAACGCAGAAGAGAAGGCTTTCTACCTCTCCCGGAAGTTCTTTTCCCAAAATGGTCTCTATGATAGGATTAAACCAGGGTTCATATTCTCCGCCTTGTATCTCGGCTACGACTTCACTTCCGGCATCATCCGAACCGCCGAATTCAGCATTCTTAAGCATAAATAAAGGAACTATAGCCATCAATACAACTACTACAAGCAAGCTTATAACAAGTTTTTTATTTTTTGACATTACTTACTACCTCCTTCTAAAAAGCCTATTTCTTTAAGCTCGGACTGTGCATAAGTCTTAAGCCCCACAATTATAACAACGGTAAGCATACCTTCGATTATAGCAAGCGGAACCTGAGTCGGTGCGAATACAAGTAAGAATTTACCTGCTGAAGCCATAACGCCGCCCTGCTGCATAGGATAAGCTAATGCAAGCTGGAATGCGGTAACGACATAGGTCAACAGATCTCCGAGGAAAGCGGCTAAGAATATTGAAATATTATCATTTACCTTTGACTTTTTACAGATTTATAAACTATAAATGATACGAAAGGACCTGCTATAGCCATGGAGAAAGTATTGGCTCCGAGTGTTGTAAATCCGCCGTGTGCCAAAAGAAGTGCCTGGAATATAAGAACTATAATACCCAGTACGCTTACGGCACTCGGTCCGAAAAGAATAGCTGCAAGTCCGGTACCTGTCATGTGTGAACAAGAACCCGTAACTGAAGGGATCTTAAGTGAAGACAGTACGAAGACGAAGGCTCCGGACATAGCTAAAAGTGTAATTGTTTTTCTGTCCTTTGCTATTGTCTTTTTAATCGACAAATACCCGGCTACTAAAAACGGTAGTGAAATAACGCTCCAAGCTATAACATGAACTACAGGTAAGTAGCCCTCCATAATGTGCATCGCATTTGCCGCAAAAGGCAGTGCAAAGCTTAAAGTAAATATCATTGCCAGAGTCATTAAGATTTTCTCTTGCTTTTTCATGTGTTCCTCCTTTTAAAAATCTTTTTTATACTAACTCAAGCCGTTAAGCCCGAGCAATAAACATTTTCCTGAAATCATCCATATTTCTTGCAGGCTTTGTACTCTCCGGGAATACGGAATTATCGACCAGAGTCTCAAAAACCTCGAGAAGTATGGGCTTTTTAAGATTAGCCTTTTTCAAGACCTCGTTGTCGCTTAGTACACTTATCGGATCGGAGTCGGCTATTATACTACCCGAACTAAATACAACTATCCTGTCCGCCCAGCGAAAGGCAAATTCCAGATCGTGAGTGGATATGACAAGAGTCCTTTGTTCCGCACTCATTTTATCGAGCACTTCTTCAAATATTGAAATATTTTGAGGGTCGAGTGAAGCCGTCGGTTCATCAAAGATGATTATTTCCGAATCCATAGCTATGATATCCGCTATACTTACTCTTTTTTTCTCACCTCCGCTAAGGTAATGCGGCGGTCTGTCTATGAGATGAGAGATATTCATATAATTCAATGAGTCCAATACTCTTCTTGTGACCTCTTCCTTGCTAAGCCCGAGGTTCATAGGACCGAAACTTACTTCCGCCCTTACCGTTGAAGCTATGATCTGGTTGTCGGCATCCTGAAATACTATACCTACATTCTTTCTAAGTTCCTTGATGGAAGATTTATTTATAAGTTTATCCCTGTAATATACCGCACCGCTTTCGGGTCTGAGCACTCCGTTGATATTAAGGAAAAATGTGGACTTTCCGGAACCGTTGGCTCCGAGAACAGCCAGACGCTCTCCACGGTGTATGTTAAGAGAAACTCCTTTTAACACTTCATGTTCTTTTGTATAAGAGTAATGAAGATTTTCTGCTTTTAAGATAACTTCGTTCATAAAATAGATCCTTTTTTGTATGTATTCGATCCTATAGCCTTAAAATAAGACTATGTAACAGATCTGTCCTGCAAATATCGTGAAAAAGCGACGAATCGAAAAACAGTAGTTATTTATATTATGTAAAAATTTATAATGCATATAGAAAATCAAGTTTTGAACTGATGAACCATATCGCAAACATCGATAAAATAAAAAGAATAGCTGTGAATAAATGTTTTTTATCAAGTTTCTTTTCTTCCTGAAGGAAGTTAAGATCTCCGTCAAAGCATCTTGCCTCCATAGCCGTATAGTAGGCATTGGCTTTTTTTAATGATACTACGAGTATGTTGCTTGCGATATTGCCGAAACTTGTAAAAGATGCCTTAAGATTATGATATCCCAATCTTGAAAGTGCGGAATTATGCATATTCATATAGCTTTCTATGAGTATGAATATAAATCTGTAGATAAGATTCATAAGCTCTATTATAAGCTTGGGTACATGCATATTTCTCAAAGCATTTATTATCTCGTAAGGCATGGTTGAAAGTATAAGACTTTGCATAACGCTTACACAGGCAAGAACCTTAATTATAAGTTTTGCAGTCTCACTAAGTTGCTCCTTTGAGGTATAAATATAAAGATTTCCTATCTTGATATGGTAATCTCCCAAGGCTTCAAATGAAAATCCTAAAGCAATACCTATACTTGCCAGGATTATAAAGCTCAGAGGTCCAAGCAGTATGGAAAGATATTCCTTAAAATCCATCTTTCCAAGCTGTACGCTTATAAAAAACATTGTAAGAAGTACATAAGCCGATACATAAGGATCGTTAAATATTATTGTTAAGATAAGTGTTATTAAAGCACATATCAGTTTAAATTCCGGATTTATATGCTTAAGTTTGGAATGAAAAGCATACATATCTATGGAAAAACCGCTGCCATGTTGATGAGCCATACAAATCTCCTCAAAAAAATAACTGTCCGTTCAGAGAATTAAAAACGGTTTTATAAAAACCGACGATCCCTCGAAAGACAGTTTATAATAGTCGATATAGGTACAGTGACCACATCTTTACAAAATCAGATCACAAGCAGTCATTTAAAGCTAAAATCAATTTCAAAGATTTATATAAAGACGTAATAATAAACGACTTATAGTTTTTGGGATCGAAAAACCAAGTCCTTGTTATGCGAAAACGAAACGATCGCATACGGTACATAGATGTATCCTGACTTAAAATCCGAAAAAATGCTTGATTTACCGGCAGACCATGCCTTCCCGATCTGAAAGATACAAGATCAGTGGCATAATAACGGTCTTTTATTTATCACAGTAGCGTCCCTGTGCGGGATTCTCACCCGACTTCCTATGTAAACATAAAATCTATGCACACTAAGGAAAATAATATCATAAGATAATATTAAAATCAAGAAATAATGATAAAGAAAACATAAATGTGCTATTGTATTTTTATTGTTACATAAAAAGGTTACAGTTCAGGTAGGTCATTCATCTTCGTCAAAAAGACTAAAAATATTTCATTTTTATCTATAAATTAGACGAAGATGAATTCCGGCGGTAGCCTGATAGATATACATGTATAATATACACCTGAAAGCAAGCTTTCATTTGGTATATTATATATGTATATCTAAACTACCTGAACTGTAACATAAAAAGAGCCATACAGCATATAAAATAAATTATTGTATATACTGTATGGCAGCAGAGTGCTAAAAATTATTGTTTTTAAAAATCATTACCATCTTGTAGTATCTTCAGTCTGATTAAAGTGTGCAACCGACTGGTTGCCTATTTTATCGCTGACATGAACATCCAAACTTCCGAAACTGTCAAGGTTAAAAGTTGCTTCGGAGTTGGCTTCGTCTACGGACAGCGGATCCACTCTTAAACCTGTAGGAGTCGTGGCGTATATTGAAGAAAAATCAATACCGGATTGAGTATCCTCAAATGAGACCAATACCTCGGTATTCTTGCTGACCTGTGTAACTTCACCTTGAATTACGGGCGGTTCCTGGTCTATAGAACCTACATTATCGTAAGCCGCATCGCTCATACCGTTAAAACCGTATACCACAGCGGAGATACCGCCGTTTTTAGTCAGGTTTGCCGAATATATCAGGGAAGTTCCGGTCTCTTCCTTGGTAAGTTCCAAAGGTTCGTTGTCAAAAAGCACTTCGAGCTTTTTTATCGGGTAGAATTTGTTGACTTTTACTGTTAATGTTACATTTTGAAAGTTGTGTTCATCTATTACTTCCATAGTGACCTTAGGTCTGGAAGTGGCAAGAAAAAATATGATCAAATTAATTATCACAAAAGGTATACCGTAAAAAAGCAAAAAGTTTTTAACGGAGATCCTGCCTTCCTGATGTCTTTGCTGTCTTGAATGTGAATTTCTGGAATATTGCGTCATAAAGAATCCTTTCTTAATAACCTGAATAAGAAGGCTGTAAAAACCATACAGCCCTTGATGGCTACATTTTACAACATAAAATATAAAATATCAATTCCCGAATAGTTAAGATTACTGATAAAAATTGACGATCGATAATTAATCAAAATATCAGGAAGTTTAATATTTATTAACAATCTAGTGAATTAAACTGCCAAGTATCCCGAAAGATAAAAGCATCATGATCATACTTGCCATAAATACTCCAAGAGTTATGGCTGCAAGGGCTTTTTTTCTGTCCATATTGAGCATGGCGGCAACCAGAGCACCGGTCCACGCACCGGTTCCGGGAAGAGGTATTCCTACGAATATGACCAATCCCCAAAAACCGTATTTTTCTATGGAAGACTTGTTCTTGTCGACTTTTTTGTATATCCATACGGCAAAGCTTTGGAATATCTTTACCTTACTGTTTTGCATTTTATAAATGACAGTTTCGATCAGATATATGATAAAAGGGATAGGTAGCAGGTTGGCTATTATGGCAATAACATAACTTTCCAGTGGAGGAAGGTTTAGAAGTGCGGCTGCTATAAGTCCGCCTCTTAGTTCAAGTATAGGCATAAGGGATATGACAAATACTGCAAGCTGCTTTCCCAGAGGCAGTGCTAAAAGTCCGGATAATGAGTGTAGAAGAGCTTTTGCCAGTTTCAGCCATGTATTACACCTCTCTATCCTTGGAAGTATGATCCGCACCAAGAATTTTTTGAACCGCTTCATATAAATTCTCAGCCGTGCAATCAGGCTTGGCATCGTATTTGTTATCGCTTCCTGCAAGACCTGTCATCACTAAAACAGACTTTAATCCGGCTTTTTTGGCAAGTTCAATATCCATGGTACTGTCTCCTATCATATAAGAAGAGGACAGATCTATATTGAATTTTTCTTTAGCCTGTTCTATCATACCGGTCTTAGGTTTTCTGCACTCACAATCTATCTTATACAACGGGTTTTCCTCAGGGAAACCTTTATCGGGGTGATGCGGACAAAAGAATATATCATCGACAAATACACCCTCTTTACCGAGCAGCGTCTTAAGTTTTTTATGTATATGATCAATATCGCTTACATCGCACAGACCTCTTGCGACCGAAGGCTGGTTGGTAATAATTATTGCAAGCAGACCCGAAGAATTGATAGCACCTATAGCCTCAACGACACCGTCTAAAAGCTCGAGATCCTCAGCCTTGTATATAAAGTTATCAAGTTTATTTATGGTTCCGTCCCTGTCTAAAAAAATTGCACTTTGTTTGTTGGAAAGATTCTTTCTTGAAATAAGTCCGGCATCAAGTTCGCTCACGGCTTTTTCTATCCTGTCCACCGTACCGACATCCTTTACATATTCGGGTGATTTGTAAGCATATATAGCCTCGCCCGAGGCAGCCATAACGGCAAGTATATCTTTTTCAAAATCTGTCTTGACAGGTTCAGCTACTTTTTCACAGACACTTTTATCAAGTATGTATAGACCGGCATTGACCATATTATCATACCAATAATCTCTTTTATTGTTTTTTGAATCAAAGCGTATAACTCTCTCATCCGGGTCGGTTTCAACAAGGTCGGAGTCATAAGGGTGGGAATTGGGATGAGCAAATATTGTAACATCCGCTTTTTTTGACCTATGGAAGCTTTCCATTTTATCTATGTCTATATTAAAGAATATATCACCGAAGACCAGTAAAAAGTATCCGTCTATGAGTTTGTCTTTGAGATAATAAAAAGCACCCGCTGTACCCAGAGGCTTGTCCTCGATTATATAATCTATATTGACACCGAATTTTTCACCGTTACCGAAATATTCGCTTATCTTCTCGCCAAGATGCCCTATTATCATAGTTATATCAACTATGCCGTATCTTTTAAGCTCCTCTATCTGCCATAAAAGTAAAGGCTTTTCTTTTATAGGTATCATAGGCTTAGGGATCTCGCCTCTTGTAAGACTTTCAAGTCTGGTTCCCTTTCCCCCTGCCATAATGACTGCTTTCATAAAAATAATTCCTTTCAGTGTATTGTAATTAAATATGTCTTATTGGGGTAATAACTTTTTTAAAACAGGTATTTTTTGACCGATCTTTACTATTATCCATGAAGTGAAGAACGCAACCAATCCAAGTAATATTCTGTATTTAACATTTTGATCGTTAAAGGTAATGAACCTTCTAACCACAGCCATAACAAAATAATGTAACAGATATATGCCGAGCACCTGTTTTCTGAATACCGAAGCTCCATTATATAATACGGTCCTTACCCCGGAAGCTTGTAAATTTCTGAAAAATAAAAACAGAGCCGTTGAATACAATATACAAGGTAAGCCCATATAACCCTTAAAAGTTTCATTCAAAGAGTTGTCTCTGAATGATAAATACAGTGTTCCCAACATTTGAAGCAACAAACCGAAAAGCCCGAGAATATAAATAAATATTCGGGAGTTTTTTTTGATATCATATCTGTCAATACAGTATCCGATCAGTAAATAAATAACATAATTGGCTCCCATAGGCATAATAAAACCTATATTCCATGGTATCACATAACCGGTCAAAGAAGATATCAAGGGAAGGGTTACATTTAACAGTACAAAGCCCGATATTATATATAAAAATGTTTCTTTTTTGTTCTCATCGGGTATGAGAGTAAAGACCGGAACTGTCAAATACGTTGTAAATAAGCAGATAAATATCCAATAAGTACCGCCGTTTGCTTTTGTGTTGATCACGGAGTCCAATATATTCAAGGGGGTAAAGATCCCGGCATCCACAGAACCGTTAATAAATCTCATAGCGATTCCGACTATGCTCCAAAATATAAAGGGTATTAAAATCTTATTGATCCTTTTTGCAAAAAATTCTTCGGTTGAATATTTCTTTTTGTAATCCAGTAAAGTCGCTCCGGTAAGCATGAAAAAAACCGGAACCGCAAAAGTACATGCCGATTCTATAACATCGGCATATATCCACCATCTGCTTTTTTCAAATGACCAAAACACACCGTTGGAGTGTAGGAATACTACGGCCAAGCATGAAAGGACCGCCAATATATCAATATATTCGAGAGAATAGTTTTCCTGTAGATCTTGAGTTTTCATAATATGATACCGGTGTGTATAAGTTTTTACACCGGACTCCTTTCCGAAAAGTTTATTACCGACCTTTATTATATAAATACTAAGTCAATCTATAATTGTATCTTATTAAGTATCCGGTAGCAAGATATTTTAGAAAGTATTTTTACCGCATAGAAAACGAAGTGACGGGCATTAAGTCAAGACTGTAATGTTTATAACGAAAAGTATAAAAGAAGTAATATAAATGCTATTTTTATAAAGAATGAAAAACAAAACCATTAACCGTATATACGTAAGGGGAGGTCACTTAAAAAAATAAAATGGGGACAAGCCTTGAAAGTTGCTTTTATATTGGGTGATATGAGACTTTTTACACAGAGAATATAATGCCTTGAATCATCTTAATATTAAATATTAATTTAGAATATATATTTGTATTATATAATAAAATATAGTATAATCGCAGGAAGTAAAAGCGTTTTATAAAAGTCCCTAGTTTTGTTTATATCAAACTAGGGATGATTTTTACAAAGATCATACAAGGAGCAAATATAATGATAATTACAAGAACTCCTTTCAGGATGTCCTTTTTTGGAGGAGGCACTGATTTTCCGGGATTCTATCAGGAAAACGGAGGAGCTGTCATCTCAACAACATTTGATAAATATTGTTATTTGACCGTAAGACATCTTCCGAGATTTTTGAATACAGTTCACAAATAGTTTATTCAAGGACAGAATCCGTCAAGAGTGTAGATGAAATAGAACATCCTGCTGTTAGAGAGGCGATGAAATATTTGGACATGCATGAACTTAGGATCACCTACGATGCAGACCTTCCGGCACGTTCCGGTCTGGGTACCAGCAGTTCATTTGCGGTAGGATTGCTTAATGCTTTTTATGCACTTAAGGGTAAGTATGCGGACAAGAGAAAGCTGGCTGATGAAGCCATATATCTTGAGAGAGAACTTTGTAATGAAAGCGGTGGGGTTCAAGATCAGATCGCAGCATCATTCGGAGGACTTAACAGAATTATTTTTAATCAGGGCGGATATGTAGTGGAACCCATAATCATATCTCCAAAGAAAAAAGAAGAGCTTAATGACAACCTGATGTTGTTCTTTACAGGTTTTTCAAGGTTTTCGTCAGATATACAAAAAGGTACCGAAACTGCCATTAAAAACAAGAAAAAAGAGCTGATAGAGATGCTCGGATTGGTCGATGAGGCTCATAAGATACTTACTTCGGATGCCGATCTTAGCGAATTCGGAAGAATGCTTGATTATACTTGGAAATTAAAAAGAGGTATCGAAAGCAAGATATCTACCAATGATATAGATATATTATATGAAAAGGCTATGAATGCAGGGGCACTGGGAGGAAAGTTACTTGGAGCCGGCGGCGGAGGCTTTTTGCTTTTTTATGTTGAAAAAGATAAACAGGCGGCAGTACAGAACGCACTTGACAATCTATTATACGTACCATTTAAATTCGAAAATGCAGGTACCAAGGTAATACATTACTCACCGGAAAGTTTTGAGGTAACAAAAAATACTTATGGAACATAAGGAAAAGTCGAAGGTATTATCAGTCGTTGTTCCGGCGTATAATGCACAGGCATATATAAGGGAAAACCTGGATTCTTTTTGTATACCCGAAATCATGGATGATATTGAGGTGTTGATAATCAATGACGGTTCTGATGATGATACGGAGTCGATATCCTCTGAATATGTTGAAAAATACCCGGATACCTTCAGGTTATTCAACAAGGAAAACGGTGGTCACGGTTCGGGTATCAATTACGGAATAAAGTATGCAAAAGGAAAATATTTTAAAGTAGTCGATGCGGACGACACTGTAGGTAAGGAGGCATTTATAAACCTTGTAAAATGCCTGGGTTCTTGCGATTCGGATATTGTTTATTCGGGATTTTATTGGGCTTATGATGACGGAAGCGGTGACATGTCGAATTTCAAACTCAAACAGGAGTTTGAAGTTGCGTTTGACGGCGTTGAATATAATAAAGAATATAAGTTTGATGCGATAGCAAAGAAACTGTATATAAAGATGCATAACATGACTGTAAAGACCGCAATACTTTATGATAACGATATAAAAATCGATGAGAATTCATATTACGTGGATGCGGAATACATCCTGTATCCGATACCCTATGTTGATACCGTAATGTTTATAAAAGATATAGTTTATTACTACAGGATAGGGAGAAAAGGTCAGAGCGTATCGATCGAAAAAATGCAAAAGAATGAGAATAATTACAGCCTGGTGATAGATTCCTTACTTAGATTTTATTCAGATCTTTACAAAGAAAAGATATGTTCCGAGGCTAAAAAATATTACATAGCCGCAATTATCGCAAGAGTTATTTCCGGTAAATACAAGGTCATGTTGAGTATGAAAGATTCGAGAAAAAGTGAATTTATAAAATTCGAGCATAAACTTAAAGAGGAGTATAGGGATATTTATAATAAAAATATAAACCCGGCGGTAAAGATCTTAAGGGCGACAAACTATATGACTTATTCTTTTATAAGCTTTTTGGTAAGGATATTTTATAAATAAAACCGTTATGAGGATGGAGTAATAATATGTTAAAACTTATTGACAGAATAAATACCTACAAACATTATGAGCCGCTGTTAAAGCAGCTTATAATAAAAGATATAAAATTAAAGTACAGAAGAAGCTTTTTGGGATATATATGGAGTATCATGAGTCCTCTTTTGATCATGGTAGTAATGGTGATCGTGTTTTCCAATATGTTTAGATTTGATATAGTTAACTATCCGGTCTATTTTATAATAGGTCAGACTATTTATAACTTCTTTTCCGAGTCAACCAATCATGCCATGTGGTCTATAGTCGGCAATGCGGCATTGTTAAAGAAAACCTATGTACCCAAATATATTTTCACATTATCAAAAATCTCAAGTTCTTTTGTTAATACATTATTTGCACTGGGTGCTATGCTTATCGTGTTCATAGTATGCAATATCAAGTTCAACTGGTTTATGCTTTTCATACCGGTAATATTGCTTCAGGTTTATGTTTTATGTGTCGGAGTCGGTCTGATACTGGCGCAGGCCACAGTGTTTTTCAGGGATATCCAATACATTTACGGTGTAATACTTATGGTTTGGATGTATTTGACACCGATATTTTATCCGCTGAGTATGCTTGAATCCAATCCGGAATTACTTTTTTTGATCAAGAATTTTAATCCGCTGTATTTGTACATAGAACAATTTCGTACAATAGTGTTGCAAGGAGTATTCCCTCCTGTCGAACTTATTGCAAACGGTGTTGCATGGTCATTGCTTTCACTTGTTTTAGGTACGGTAATATTTTTGAAAACACAAGATAAGTTTATACTTTATATTTAATTTATTAGGACGGAGCGATCTTTTATGGATGTAAGAAAAGATGATGAAATAATAGAAGAGTTGATCAATGAAATAAACGATCAGCATGATACAGTGGATGTAAATACAAGTGAAGAGTCGGAGCATGAAAAGAAAGCTATAGAAGATACTGTGGTAAAGGTCGATAATGTAAGTGTAAGATTTAATATTGCTTCCGAACGAATCGATAATCTCAAAGAATATTTTATAAAGCTCATAAGAAAAGAACTGATGTTTAAGGAGTTCTTTGCTCTTAAAGATGTATCTTTAGAGATAAAAAGAGGAGAAGCATGGGGGTTTATAGGTATAAACGGATCCGGTAAGTCCACACTTCTTAAGCTTATATGCGGTATATTAAAACCTTATGAGGGTAAGATTACGGTCAGCGGAAGTATAGCTCCGCTTATCGAGCTTGGAGCCGGTTTTGATTACGACCTTACAGCAAGAGAGAATATATATTTAAACGGTGCGGTGCTCGGATATAATGAAAAATTCATGAAAGAACATTTTGATGAGATCGTTGAATTTGCGGAACTTCAAAACTTTCTTGATATGCCTATCAAGAATTATTCATCGGGTATGGCGGCACGTCTGGGATTTGCGATAGCGACAATGGTAAAGTCGGATATACTGATATGTGATGAAGTGCTTGCGGTAGGTGATTATGCGTTTCAGCTAAAGTGTGAAAAGAGAATGAAGGAGCTTCTTGACGGAGGAACGACACTTCTTTATGTATCTCATGCAACGGAATCCGTAAAAAGATTATGTGACCATGCATTATGGTTAAATAAGGGGAGAGTGGTTATGAAAGGTGGAGCAATAGATGTCTGTGATGCTTATATTAAGGATCAGATAGGCGAGATAAAAAGCCAAGGTAGAGGGTGAAAATGTGGATTATATAATCATACAAGCCGGCGGTAAGGGTACGAGACTTGAGCATCTTACCAGAAACAAAACCCAAGGGCATAGTACCGTAAATAATCTGCCTATAGTTTTTCCACATGTTCAAGAAATATCCGGACAAGAAATATATAATAATAGGTGACTATAAAAAAACGAAGTCCTTGAAAAAAATACCTCGAAGCTTTCGGTGGAACGACCTGTATAAGCGTTAAGGCACAGGGACAGGGTACTTCTGCGGGACTGCATCAGGCACTTGAACATATACCTGCAGGTAAGAGATTTATGTTCGTATGGTCGGATCTTATACTGGGTGAAGAAGTAAATATTGATGAGACAAGGGGCAATGTCATAGGTATATCCAGAGACTTTGAATGCAGATGGTCTTATAAGGATGGGCAATTTTTTGAAGAGCCGTCAATGCAGCACGGAGTTGCCGGGCTTTTCATATTCTCAGACAAGGAGATACTGGCACAGGCGCCTCAATCGGGTGAATTCGTAAGATGGTTACAGGGTCAGAATATAGAGTTTGAGGAAATGTCCTTACTGGATACGGTTGAAACCGGTACCTTAGAGGCGATAAGACGCATCTCAGGACATGAGGGCGAGTATAGATGCAGACCGTTCAACAGTATAGAAGTTCATGACAATATACTTATAAAAAGACCTATAGACGATCAGGGAAAGGCTTTAGCGGTCAATGAAGTAAAGTGGTACAGCGAAGTTAAAAAATACAACTTTGATCAAATACCTATAATATATGAATTAAATCCGCTTACCATGGAAAAGATAAACGGACAAAACATATACAAAGCAGAGCTTGATAATGAGCAAAAGAAAAAGGTCATAGATAATCTTATATCATCTTTGGAAAAACTGCACAGTTTTGCTAAAGAAGAGGCTGATCCGTACAGTATAATGGATACGTATTTTTACAAGACTTTCACTCGTTTGGACAAGATAAGGAATCTGGTTCCTTTTGCACTTGAAAAGACCATAAATATAAACGGCAAGGACTATAAGAATCCGTTCTTCTACAGAGAAAAGATAAAAGAAGATGTCAGAAACCAGTGCCTGTATACATGTAAGAGTTTTTCATTGATCCACGGAGACTGTACATTTTCCAATACTATGGTAGATGATCAACTTAATGTTATATTCTTAGATCCGAGAGGGTACTTCGGAAGCACCGAGTTATACGGTGATGTGGATTATGACTGGGCAAAATTGTACTATTCAATAGACGGAGATTACGATCAGTTTAACAATAAGAATTTTGAACTCTACATTGAAGAAAACGGTGTAAGACTTGATATAGCTACAAACGGCTGGAAAGAATTGGCACCTTATTATTTGTCACAGCTTAAAGGTGTGGATGCTCAAAAAATCAAATTTTTACATGCCCTTATATGGTTATCTCTTACGACCTATGCATGGGAAGATTATGATTCTATCTGCGGAGCTTTCTATAAAGGTGTGATGCTTATGGATGAGTGTCTTAAAGATAATTAGGAGGTAGTATATGGAAGATCTTAAACTGTCATCACTTCCTAAAACATGGATTTGATCTGGACGGTACGATACTTGTACATAACGGATATAAAAACGGAGGAGACAGGATATTGCCCGGGGTAAAGGAGTTTTTTGATAATATCCCCGAGACGGATCATATACTGATCCTTACTGCAAGAAAGGAAGAAGTTCTTGAATCCACGATAGAGTTTCTTAAAGATAACGGGATAAGATATAATAATATATTGGCGGATATACCATTCGGAGAAAGGATTTTACTTAATGACATGAAAGATTCGGGTCTGAAGACAGCCTATGCCGTTAATCTTAAAAGAGACGAGGGATTGAACTTTTCTGTTTATATAGATGAAGACCTTTAATAAAAGAAATATATATAAAGCAGGGGAAGATAGCGAAGAGGTAATGCTCAGTGTTGTGCTACTTGCATATAATCATGAGAGATATATAAGGACCTGTCTGGAAAGCATAGTCTTGCAAAAAACAAGTTTTAAGTACGAGTTGATAGTCGGAGACGATGCTTCAACAGACAGGACACCCGAAGTGATACTTGAGTATGCAGCTAAGTATCCTGACATAGTCGTTCCTGTACTGAGAGAAAAAAATGTAGGTGCGGTAGCTAATCTGGTCGGGCTTTTAAAAATGGCGAAGGGCAGATATATAGCAGGTTGTGAGGGAGATGATTTCTGGACGGACAACAAAAAGCTGGAGCTACAGTTTAGGTTTTTGGAAAGAAGAAAAGATCATATAGCTTGCAGTCATGATATAGAGACAGTAAATGAAGACGGAACACCGGCGGATAAGCAAAAGATCAACTGGATAAGTCCAAATAGGCATTACAGACTTAAAGACTATAAGGGGATCATGCTTCCAGGGCATCCGGTAGCACTTGTTTTCAGAAATATATTTAAGACGCAGGAAGATCCGAACAGATTACTTGATTTCCATACATCCATAGCTGACAGAACATTGGCAGTGATGCTTTCGGTGCGTGGAAAGATCTACAGAGCCGATAGAAAAATGGCAGCATACAGACTTCATTCAAGCAATAAAACGAATATGACTAACAGTATATATAATAACTTAAGATCGTATTTGATAGACTATGAACTTAATGAGAAGATAGAAGAATATATATATACAAAGCTTCATAAAAGAATAAGTTTTGCGGGATTCAGATGGAAGCTTTTTATTAAACTTGGGATAAAGACCTTACTTAAACTCTCTGAGGGTTCATTGGATAATTTTAAAAAAGTGGCTATACTGCATGCGAAATGGTGTGTGGGAGGACATAAAAAGGAGAGATCATGGTAGTTGGCATTATGCAACCTTACTTTTTGCCATATTTGGGTTATTGGCAATTAATAAATGCTGTTGATAAATTTGTAATATATGATGATGTTAATTATATAAAGGGCGGTTGGATCAACAGAAACAGGTATTTGTATAACAGTGAAGCAAAAGTCTTTAATATAATTATGAAGAATTCCAGCTCATTTAAAAAAATCAATGAAATAGAATTAATGGGCGGTGACGGAAAATACGATCCGATGAGAAAATTATATATGACTTTCGAGATGGCATATAAGAAAGCACCTTATTTTACTGAGGTTTCAGGACTTTTGGAAGAAATATTGAATCATAAGGAAAATAATCTTTCTAAATTCATCGAATATTCCATAAGAAAGATCTCTGACTATCTTGATATAGATACTGAAATAATAGTATCTTCGGATATAGTTAAGGATGAAGAGCTTGTAAGGGAACAAAGAGTCATGGACATCTGTAAAAGACTCGGCGGTACGAAATACATCAACCCTATAGGCGGAAAAGAATTATATGATAAAGACGAGTTTGCAAAAAACGGTCTGGAACTTGACTTCATAAAAATGGATGAAATAGTTTATAAACAGTTTTCCGATGAGTTTGTACCGGGACTGTCCATACTGGATGTACTTATGTTTAACAGTCGTGATAAGGTAAAAGAATTCTTAGAACTATATTCACTTGAATAGAGGGAAGATGATGAGAGAAATAGGAGGCTATTTTGAACTGGAGCTTGGGTGCGGTAAAGAGTTATATACGGATGAGATAAGACTTAACTCTGCCAGGAATTGTCTCAGATATCTGATAAGAAAAAGGAATATAAAGAAGATACAGATTCCGGCATATACATGTCCTGTCGTTTGGGAAGTTTTAGAGGACGAGGGATGTGAGATAATATATTATGATATAGATGAGAATATGCTGCCCGGTGTTGAACTTGATAAAGATGTATATGTATTATATACAAATTATTTCGGAGTATGTTTTGAACAGGCTCAGTACATAAGTTCCAAGTATAAAAAAGTAATAATAGATAATGCACAGGCTTTTTTTGAAAACGGGAAAAATGCTGTGGATTCATTTAATTCTTCAAGAAAATTCTTCGGAGTGCCAGACGGAGGCTATCTTTCTACAAACTTGCCGTATGATGACGAATTGGAATACGATCATTCGTATGAGAGGGCAGGGCATTTGTTAAAAAGAATAGATAAAAGTGCGTCTGAGGCGTATGAAGTCTACAGACATAACGAAAGTATCATTGACAGTGAGGATATTAAGTTGATGTCGAAACTGACACAGAGAATACTTTCATCAATAGATTATGAAAATTGCAAAAAGACAAGAATATCTAATTTTAAATATTTACATAACTGCTTCAAAGATATAAATTGTTTTAAGATCGAAGATGCACACAGACCTGCTATGGTATATCCGCTGCTGGTAAAAAGCATGGATGACGACAAAAAAGTAAGATCCGAATTGATCGAAGATAATATATATATAGCAAGATATTGGGCAGGGCAAAAGGATAGAGGATACGGTGACAGACTTGAGAAATATTTGCTGCCGCTACCTATAGATCAACGATATTCCTTTGAAGAAATGGAATACATGGTCAATAAGATAAAAAAATTAATTTAATTTTATCGGAGAGTAATGTGATGTCAAAAAAAATAGGGGTTTTAATATTTCCCGCCGGAGAAATAAATTCGGTCGAATTGCATGATGCACTGGCTACCTGCGTAAATATAGATTTATACGGTGCTTCATCTGTGGATAAACACGGTGAATATGTATTTAAGAACTATATCGGCGGGTTGCCTATGATAAGCGAAGAAGATTTCTTTGATAAATTTAATAAAGTTATTGAAGAAAATAATATAGATGTGGTATTCCCCACACATGATACGGTAGCGGATTTTTTTGCGGAAAATAAGGATAAAATAAAAGCCGGTATCATAGTGGCAGACAGACGGACTGCACAAGTTTGCAGAGATAAAAGAAAAACGTATGAAGTTTTTGAAAATGAGAGTTTTTGCCCTGTGGTATATAAAGATATAAATACCTATCCGGTATTTATTAAACCGAGAAAAGGACAGGGTTCGGTAGGAGCGAAACTTATACGCAGTGCCGGTGACGTGACCGATAATATAGATCTTAGCGAATATGTGATAACGGAATACTTGCCGGGAAAAGAGATCACTGTTGATTGTCTTACAGACAGACATGGTGAGCTAAGAGCGGTATTACCCAGATCAAGAGACAGACTGCTTGCGGGAATATCCGTATCAGCCAAAGATATAGAACTGACGGATGAAATAAAACATATAGCAAGTACAATAAATTCAAAGCTTAAATTCAGAGGTCTTTGGTGGTTTCAGCTTAAGGAAAGCAGTGATAAGAAGCTTAAACTTCTTGAAATATCCACAAGATGTGCCGGTACTATGTGTATGGCAAGAGCAAGGGGTGTGAATTTGGCACTTTTAAGCGTGTATGATGCTTTAGGATATGATGTGGAAGTTTTTATAAATCCTTATCATATCAAGCTTGATAGAAGTCTTATATCAAGGTACAAGATAGATTATGAATATGAAAATGTATACTTTGATTTTGATGATACATTAATAATCAATAATAAGGTTCACCTACCGGCGATATCATTCTTATATCAATGCAAAAATAAGGGCAAGAAGATCTTTCTTATAACAAAACATGAAACAGATATATATGAAGATCTGAAGAAATACGATCTTCCTGAGAGTTTATTTGAAGAGATAATTTTGCTTAAACCAAAAAGAAAATAAAGAGGATTATATTAAAAAAGAAAAGGCTATATTTATAGATAATATGTATGCCGAAAGAAAAAGTGTCATAACTAAGTTAGGTATACCTGTTTTTGATGTGGATGCTATAGAGGTACTTTTAGATTGGAGGATATAGAAGTGGAGTTTGATCATATCAACAATAACTTAGATCTTAGCGACGATAAATATTATTATTATTGTTGTGCGGGACTCGGAGATACCCTGATAACTTTAAGTATAAGGGATCTTCTTGAAGAAAAACTGGGAAAAAAGGTTGTTTTTATATTAAAAAAGACTCACGAAGTTGTAGCAAAAATGTACGAGGATAAAGACTGTATAATCCTTAAAGATAAAGAAATGCAGGAACTTGTAGAAAAGAATTTATCTAAAAAAATAATGAACGGTAAAATTTATGCTGCACATCCGGCATTGCACCCGGAGATGTGGACTTTTTTCAGACCCATATATGACCAGGATTCTACCGAGAGGTTTTTACCCTGGATACACAGATTCTTTGGAGTTAAATATAGAGAGAAGCTTAAGGAACCTACCTACTATCCTCCTATGACAGACACATTGGAGAGTAAGATAAGTAAGTTTGATAAAGTGGATAATATTGTAATGTTAAGTCCGGAAGCGACTTCCATGCTGCCTTTATCCGACCGTTTTTGGGAAAACCTCGTAAACGAATTAAAAGAACAAGGATATACCGTAGTTTCAAATGTCATAAAGAAAGAAAAAACGGTCAAAGGCAGTATATACATAGATCTGACATCGGAAGAGGCTGTTATTTTAGGTCTTAACTGTCATTCTGTACATTCTGTAAGAAGCGGTTTGTGTGATTTGATTTTTTCAAAGGGTAAGGACTTACATGTGTATTATCCTACACACAGTTCTTATTTCATATATTCGTTGAATAGTATGTTCAGAAGAACCGATATCGATGAAAAAATAGTGATCGAAAAATAAATTTATTATATTAGGGGGATTATTAATGGGATCAGGTAATAAAATATGCACGGTATTACTTATAAGTTATAATCATGAAAAGTATATAACGAGAGCACTGGATTCGATTCTGTCTCAGAAAACAAAATATAACTATATCATCAAGATATTTGACGATGCTTCAAAAGACAATACAAAGGATATAATCAAAGCTTATAAAGAGAAATATCCCGATAAAATAGAGGCATTTATTGCAGAGAAGAATCAAGGTGCACAGACAAATATATGGAATGCGGTCACATCCGTAGATACTAAATATTTTATTTTATTGGAAGCGGATGATTACTGGTGCAATGACAGAAAGCTTGAATATCAGATAGATGCGATGGAAAAACATCCGGAATGTTCATTCTGCGGACATAACACCTATCTTTTTGCACTGGATGGTGGCAGCAGGGAGTATTCGGAAGGTTCCGTATGTTGCACTCAAAAGTTTTTGAAGAAGAAGAGGATATTTACTCTCAAAGATTTTAAAAATGCACATGACGGAGGATATATACCTTATGTTTCTGCAAGACTTATAAGGACGGAAGCTATAGATTTTAAGAAGATAAAATATAAAGAAAGTGTTTTATTTGATTTTACACAGTTTTATTATCTCTTGCTAAAAGGAAGTTATTATTATATAGATATGCCAATGAGTGCTTATCAAAGGACCGGAAGCGGAGTGTGCTCCGGTGTTACACCTATAGAATTCCTTAATACTTTTGTTCAAAATGCAATAGATTTCAATAAAGAGACCAATAACGTTATAGCTGACAAAATATACAGAGACTGTATGCTTCAGATCGATTTCAGACTCGGGTTGTATAAAGACAGGTTTATTAAGAAGGTACTTCCTATTGATAAGACGAATACTGAGAGCGGAGAAAAATCGATATGATCAATATGGCAAACAATGAAAGCATAGTATTTAAAGAAAGTTATTTCGATAAGGACAAATATTACTTTGTTTGTAACGGTAACTTGGGGCATACGATGACCATGTGTGCGTTAAAGAACGAACTTGAGTCAAAGTACGGGGCAAAAATAGTATTCCTTGTTACTAAAGAACAGGAATTTATACCTAAGTTATACGATATAGATGACTACATAGTTGCGGATATGACAGGTGCCAATATGGAAGATATAAGTGATAATGCACCTTATCCGGAAAAAGGGAAATTATATGTCACACATCCTTTTGCACATAAGGAAGCATTGGCATATTATGAGCCGATGTATAATTTGTATTCAACAGAAAGATACCTGCCTTGGCTTTTAAAATTTATGGGACTTCCAAAAGATACAAAGATCAATTATCCAAACAGAACTCCGGAACTGAATACAAAGAGTACAAAAAAGATAAAGAAGTTAGGTGATTTAAGTAAGATAGTACTGTTCTTACCGGAAACCAAGGATTTTGTCAATATTTCAGAGACCGTGTGGGAGAAAAAGGCTAAAGATATAAAGGCAAAGGGTTACGAAGTTATATCCTGTCCTTTTGACAAAAAGTTTACGGTCAAGGGTACAAGGTATGTAGACCTTACACCTGAAGAAGCTATGTATGTGGGTATGAATTGTGCGGCTGTTTACGCTATGAGGAACGGTTTTTGTGAATTATTATTTAAGAGAGGACTGAATCTTCATATATACTATCCTTCTCACAGTACACATTTTATATATTCTATGAATATACCGGGACTTAAAGATGTGGTAAAAGAAAAGATAGTGCTTGAGCTTTCACATATAAGTTTGGACAAGGATGTGGTAAAGAAAGCGGATACACCGTTGCTTTTCGGTGTCGTAAGAATACCTGATAGTGTATACAGATTTTATGACAGACACAGACATTTATTTAAGAATAAAAAACTTATCAAGTTCCTAGTAAAATGGAGATAAGGCAGTACTTAAGGAGGACATATGGCTAAGATATTGGTTACAAGATCTACGCTTCCGTCAATAGAAGAATACGAAAAAGAGTTAAGAGAACTTTGGGAGAGCAGATGGCTTACGAATGCAGGTCAAAAGCATAAGGAATTAACGGATAATTTGAAAGAATATTTAAAAGCCGGGGAAGTGGAGCTTTTTGCCAACGGACATTTGGCACTGGAGATAGCGTTGCAGGCATTAGAATTAGAGGGCGAGGTTATTACAACACCATTTACTTTTATCTCAACTACCAATGCTATAGTTAGAAACGGACTTGAGCCTGTTTTTTGTGATATAGACAGGGAAAGATGGACTATAGATACGGATAAGCTGAGAAAAATGATCACAAAGAAAACTTCGGCTATACTTGCCGTACATGTATACGGTATACCTTGCGATGTTGAGGCTATAGAAAGTATAGCAAAGGAGTATGGTCTTAAGGTGATATATGATTCCGCACATACATTTGCGGCTAATTATAAGGGAAGGTCGATTTCAAGTTACGGGGATATATCAATGTATTCATTCCATGCCACTAAGGTATTCCATACCGTAGAGGGTGGTGCATTGGTATTCAATGATAGCGGACTTTCTGAAAGAATAAGGCACCTTAGAGACTTCGGTCTGTGTCCGGGTGGTGAAGAAGCTGATGAAATCGGAATGAATGCTAAACTCAGTGAATTTCATGCCGCTATGGGTCTGTGTAATCTGAGACATATAGAGGATTCGGTTGCAAGGAGAAAGGCGGCATCGGACAGATACGACAGTCACCTGAAAGGTGTTCCCGGAATAGAGATATTCCCCGATATAGAAGGTCTGGAGAGGAATTATTCATATTATCCGGTGGTATTTTCAGGTAAGTATAACAGGGATGAGGTATTGGAAAAACTTGCTCAACATGATATTGCCGCAAGAAAATATTTTTATCCTTTGACCAACAGATTTAAGAGCTTTGCCGGAAAATACGATCATTTTAAAACTCCCGTAGCCGAGGCTGTTTCAAATAATGTTTTGTGTTTACCGCTGTATTCCGATCTGGATCCATGTGATGTGGATAAAATATGTAATATAATATTGAGTTAGGAAGGGGATAAAGATGATAAAATATTATGAGGAGAATTTTAGAATACTTGAAAAGGCTATAGCTTCTATAGATGAAAAAGAGTATGAAAAACTTCTCGAAAATTGTTATAAAGCCATAGAAAAGGGCGGAAAAGTAATAGCTTCCGGACTTGGTAAAAACGTGCCTATATGTGAAAAATTCGTAGGAACCATGAATTCATACGGTTTGCCTGCAAGCTTTTTACATACCAATACCGCAGTGCACGGAGACCTCGGTATAGTAAAGGATGAGGATGTGGTAATATTACTGTCTAAAAGCGGTAATACCGCAGAGACTTTGGTACTTTGCCATCATTTACAAAAGAGAAAGTGCGATACATGGTCTCTGTCATGTAATAAAAATGCCAAGTCATATGACATGACGCATGAGAAATTATTTATAGACCTTGAACATGAGGGTGACCAGTGGGATATAGTTCCTAACAATTCAACTACCGTCTTCCTGATCGTTTTACAAGGAATAGCTATAGAACTTGCCAACAGATTTAAGATAGACAGGGAAAGCTTCGGTCTTAATCATCCGGGCGGAAATATAGGTGAAAGACTCGGATCTGCCGATAAATAATCATGCGAAAAAGAGATGAGGATTTGTATATAATAAGAGCTTTCGGAAGTTTTATTATAATAATATAGAGGATAAATCAAATTGTTTTCCTGATAATATAACCGCTGAATACTGCCTAACTTTAAGTTTATTTTAGCTGTAACAATAAAGTAAAGGTTGGCACTTTCAGAATTGATATTAAAAGATCGGAAGAATAGAATAGATATTTTGACTGTCATTCTCAAAATAAAGTCCGTATGGATCTTTGATTGAGTTTTTAATTAAAATGGCAGTCAAAACTATTTTAAATGATTTTTTTAGTATTTAATGTAATATAATAATCAAGCAGATCATGCTGATAAACATATAGATGTTTGGGAGGAAGTCTATGGATAAATTATTTAAATCAAGGGAAGAAATATTTGACTCTCTTTTTATAAGATACCCTGTATTGGAAGGCTGCAAAAGCAGTATATATAAAGCTTTTGAGCTTTTAAAAGAAACTGTTTTAAGACAGAATATTTTGTATCTGGCAGGTAACGGAGGAAGTGCCGCAGACAGTGAGCATATAGTCGGTGAACTTATGAAGTCATTTATGGCAAAAAGACCGATAGATGAAAAACTTGCCGATAAATTAAAATCCCTGTACGGTGAAGAGGGTGAAAAATTAAGCCTTGATCTTGAAGGTGGATTCAGGGCAGTTTCCCTACCTTCTTTAATATCTTTATCAACAGCTATAATAAATGATGTTAACAGCGATGTGATGTTCGCTCAGATGCTTAATTCCATAGGAGTTGAGGGTGATGTGTTCTGGGGCATAAGTACTTCCGGGAATTCAAAAAATATAGTCAAGGCTGCTATGCTTGCCAAAGCCAAGGGACTTAAGGTCATGGCTTTGGTTGGGCAAAAAGAGTGCAGGCTTGACGCACTGTGCGATGTGATAATACATGTGCCGGAAACCGAGACATATAAGGTTCAGGAGCTTCATTTACCGGTGTATCATGCACTCTGTGCTATGCTTGAGAGCGAGTTTTACGGCAAACTGTGAGATAAGCTAAGGAATGAATTTAATAATACGATAAAAGTTTTATGAGATAGGAAAATCAATAGTACGCTAACAAGATCAGAGGAGATAGATAAAACGGATAAGTTCTGAATTTATGTGTTTTAGCTTATCTTCTTTTTTTTGAAAAGATATTCTATTATTATTAAAATAATTATTGACAAAAACATAAGTATTTGTTATAGTACATATATAACAACTACAAGGGGGTTGAATATGAATATAAAGAAATTTACGCAAAAATCAATTGAAAGTATAAATAATACAGAAAAAATAGCATATGAATACGGTAATCAAAAGCTTGAGCAGTTACATTTTCTATATGCTTTGATCATGATAGAGGACTCATTAATAAAGAATCTACTTGAAAAAATGAATGTACCGGTCAATGCCCTTATAAATAATGTTGAAGAGAGGATCTCAAAGCTTCCTAAGGTAAACGGAGCCGAAAAATACATGAGCAACGACCTCAACACCGTACTTATCGATGCGGAAGACGAAGCGAAACGTATGTCGGATGAGTATGTATCAGTAGAGCATCTTTTCCTGTCTTTGATAAGACATGCGGACAGGGAAGTAAAAGAGGTATTTAAGCTTTATGATATTACAAGGGATAACTTCTTAAAGGCACTGGCTTCTATAAGAGGTAATCAGAAGGTGACATCCGATAATCCGGAAGCTACATATGACACACTTAATAAATACGCTACGGATCTGGTACAAAGAGCAAAGGAGCAAAAGCTCGACCCTGTGATAGGAAGAGACTCCGAGATAAGGAATGTGATAAGGATCTTAAGTCGTAAGACCAAGAACAATCCGGTACTCATAGGAGAGCCCGGAGTAGGTAAGACTGCCGTAGTCGAGGGTCTGGCACAGAGAATAGTAAGAGGTGACGTGCCGGATATGCTTAAGTCCAAAAAGCTTTTTGCACTCGATCTTGCCGCCCTGGTGGCAGGTGCCAAGTACAGAGGTGAATTTGAAGAAAGACTTAAGGCGGTACTGGATGAAGTTAAGAACAGTGAAGGCGAGATAATTCTTTTTATAGATGAGATACATACAATAGTAGGTGCGGGTAAGAGTGAGGGCAGTATGGATGCCGGCAATATGCTAAAGCCTATGCTTGCAAGAGGTGAGCTGCACTGTATAGGAGCAACTACTTTGGATGAATACAGGAAATACATAGAAAAGGACAAGGCTCTTGAAAGAAGATTTCAGCCTGTAATGGTCTTAGAGCCTACGGTAGAAGATACGATATCTATACTAAGAGGATTAAAAGAAAGGTATGAGACCTATCACTCCGTAAGGATCACCGACTCCGCTCTGGTAAGTGCGGCGGTTCTCTCAAACAGATATATAAGTGACAGATTCCTGCCGGATAAGGCTATAGACCTGGTAGATGAGGCTTGTGCTCTTATAAAGACGGAGCTTGATTCAATGCCTACCGAACTTGATGAATTAAGAAGACGCTGTATGCAGATGGAGATAGAAGAGGCGGCATTAAAGAAAGAAGATGACAGTCTTTCAAAGGACAGACTTGAACATTTGCAAAAAGAACTTGCGGAACTTAAGTCTGAGCTTAACGAGCAGACGGCAAGATGGGAGCATGAGAAAAAGCGAGTTGAAGAGCTGGCTCAAATAAGAGAAGAGATAGAGCAGGTAGGAAGGCAGATAAGTGCGGCAGAGCAAAGTTATAACCTTGAAGAGGCTGCCAAATTAAAATATGACACCCTGCCTAAATTAAAGGAAAAGCTGCAAAAGGCGGAGGAAGAGCTTAAGGAAGAAGACCTCAAACTGGTACATGAGGTAGTCAATTCCGAAGAGATAGCCCGTATTATATCAAGATGGACCGGAATACCGGTAAGTAAGCTCAACGAGTCAGAAAGAGCGAAGGTATTACATCTGGATGAGGTATTGAAAAGTCAGGTCATAGGACAGGAAGATGCTGTGGAAAAAGTCTGTGAGGCTATACTTCGTTCTAAAGCCGGTATCAAAGATCCTACAAAACCTATAGGTTCCTTCCTCTTCCTCGGGCCTACCGGAGTAGGTAAGACAGAGCTTGCCAAGTCTCTTGCAAAGGCTTTGTTTGATGATGAGAACAACATGGTACGTATAGATATGAGCGAATATATGGAGAAATTCTCCGTAAGCCGTCTTATAGGAGCACCTCCGGGATATGTGGGTTACGATGAGGGAGGACAGCTTACAGAGGCGGTAAGAAGAAAGCCTTACTGTGTGGTACTTTTGGATGAGGTGGAAAAGGCACATCCGGACGTATTCAATGTGCTTTTGCAAGTACTTGATGACGGAAGGATCACAGATTCTCTCGGAAAGACAGTCGATTTTAAGAATACCATCATAATCATGACTTCCAATATAGGATCCGGCTATCTGCTTGAGGGCATAGAGTCGGGTGAGATAGAAGAAAGTACAAGAGAAATGGTAATGCAGGATCTGAGAAACCATTTCAGACCGGAATTTCTTAACCGACTGGATGAGATCATAATGTTCAAGCCGCTTTCAAAGGACAATATAAGCAGTATAGTGGAGCTTATGCTTGATGATATAAGAAAGAGACTCGAAGACAGAGAATTAAGCCTTAATTTAAGCCCTAAGGCGAAGGAATATATAGTAGAGTCCGGTTATGATCCGATGTACGGAGCAAGACCGCTTAAGAGATTCCTGCAAAAGCATGTGGAGACTGCCGTGGCAAAGCTTATATTAAGTCAGGATCTGCACAGTAAAGATAATATCTATATAGATATGGACAATGATAAGTTGGTAGCAAAAGTAGAGAATTAATACAAGGATATAAAAAGAAGCTGTCAAAAGGCAGCTTCTTTTGTATCTGCTTAAGATGCTGAATATCTGAGTCTTTAGCGGTAAAGTTAAGGGTATATATTTTGGGAGCCGATTTAAGATTTGGTGAAAGTGCTTAATATATGCTATAATGAAAGCATAATATTAATAAGTGAGGTAGATGATGATTCGAACGTTTTTGGTTGTATTGGAGATAGTATTATTCCTGCTTTTTTTTATACCGGTACTGCTGATAATATATCTGATAAGAATATTTAATAAAAAGCTGTCGGCAGATATCGCACAGTTTTTTGTAAGAGGAGTCTTATCTTTTGTTCTGTCTACTACAGGCTCAAAAGTTGAGATAAGAGGTCTTGAAAATATACCGGAGGGTGCGGTGCTTTTTGTAGGTAATCACAGAAGTGATTTTGATATAGTCGCAGCTTATGCACATATACATAAAAGGCTGGGTTTTGTCGCAAAGGACGAAATGATGAAAATACCTCTTCTGGCACAATGGATGAAACTTTTAGACTGTATATTCATTGACAGGAAAGATGTGAAAAAAGGAATGCAAAGTATCTTGCAGGGCATAGAAAATATAAAAGAGGGTACATCCATGTGGATATTCCCGGAAGGTACAAGATATTCCGATACACCGGCTGATGAGGTGCAGGAATTTAAGGAAGGGTCTTTTAGGATGGCACAAAAAGCGAAATGTCCCGTGGTTCCGGTAGCGCTATACGGATGCGAGAAGATATTTGAGGCACAAAAACCGAGGATAAAGCCGGCAAATATAGTTATGGAATTTTGTAAGCCTATAATAATAGATGAGCTTGATGCCATGCAGCAAAAGAGGCTGGGAGTGATATCAAGAGAGGAAATAACACAAACTTTAAGTAAAATAGTATAAAAATAGCATTTATTCCTAAAATGATTATATGAAAATGATATTGACAAAGCTGAAGTAAAATCATATATTTATGTGAATAAATAGTTAGAAACAGAAAGGAATATAACAATGAGTAAAGTTTTAGTAGTTTACTTTAGCCAAACAGGCAATACGGAAGCTATGGCAAAGGCTGTAGCCGAGGGTGTTGAAGCAGCGGGAAAAGAAGCACAGCTTGTAGAAGTTGAGAATGCAAGTGCAGCGGATCTTAAGGCGGCTAACGCATTTGCACTCGGTTCACCGGCAACAGGAACAGAGGAAATAGACGATACTTACATGGAGCCTTTGATGGAAGAGCTTAAGGGAAGCCTTTCAGGTAAGAAGGTACTTCTCTTCGGTTCACATGATTGGGGCGACGGAGAATTCATGAGAAGCTGGGAAGAAAGAGTTACATCTGAGGGTGCTGAGCTTGTAACCGGTTCAGGTATCACAGCAAACTTAAGTCCCGATGATGAAGCTGTCGAAGCACTTAAGAAAGCCGGAGAAGAATTGGCGGCTCTTGCATAATTTAATATAATATAAAGAAAGCTTTTACATGATCAAAATGATGTAAAGGCTTTTTTTTAATGCGTTGTTAGTATATAATTAAATTTTACAGTATATGGGAAATATAAACATACCTTAGTGTGAAAATATTTTTCATTGCTATTTGAGCCGCAATCTAAGGGCAGCGGAATGGAGATTGGTATGAACAAACCGGATTTGGCGGATATAAGAAACAGGATAGACAGTGTAGATGCAAAGATAGTAGAACTGTATAAAGAAAGGATCGATATATTGAAGGATGTAGCCGAATACAAGAAGGCTAATTCAAAACCGGTACTTGATGTTGCAAGGGAAGAGGAGAAGATATCGAATCTAAAGTCCAAGGTGGAAGGAGATTTACAAAAAAGCCGTTGAGGAGCTCTATGGTCAGATTCTCAGTACTTCAAGGCTTTATCAGTATTCTATCATAGACAGCGAAGAAAAGATTGGAGCTTTCGGATTCAAAATGCAGGATGAACTGCCAAAGACAGTAGAGAAAACGGCAAAGGTGGTATATCAGGGTATAGACGGGGCTTATTCGAATATAGTTGCAAAGCAATTTTTCAAGGATAAGGCAGATTTATATAATGTGGAAAGCTTTGAAGAGGCTGTAAGAGAAGTCCTTGAAGAAAGGGCGGATTACGCATTGCTGCCGATAGTCAATTCTTCCGCAGGGCCGGTGTGGGAAGTATATGATCTTTTGAGGGGAAATCCGGTATATATAGTGGCTGAGCATGAGTATAATGTGGAACATGCGCTTATGTCGGTCGAGGGGTCGACTCTAAGCGATATAAAAAGCGTTTGTTCCCATATACAGGCACTTACTCAATGCAAAGAATACCTTGCAGAGCATAAAGACTGGCAAAAGATAGAAATGGTCAATACCGCTCTTGCCGCAAAGAAAGTAAAAGATGATAATGATGTCACGCAGGCGGCTATTGCTGCGAAAGAGGCTGCGAAGATATACGGCCTTAAAATATTAAAAGAGCAGGTAAATAAATTCAAGCATAATACCACGAGGTTTGTGGTCGTCAGTAAAGCTAAGTTATACCTGAAAAGTGCAAATAAGCTGAGTATAAGTTTTGAGCTTAAACATAAGCCCGGAACTTTGTATAAGATATTGGCGGCTTTTTTATTTAATGATGTCAATATGCTTAAAATAGAATCACGTCCCATACCGGAAAGAGTGTGGCAGTACAGGTTCTTCCTTGATATGGAGGGGAACTTGCACGACTCAAATATAAAAGATGCTATTTATTTTATAGAGCAAAATACCAATGAATTCAGAATATTGGGTAATTATTAAAGATGGTTAATAATAAGTATCATGATGAATTATTAACTCGGGCAGATCTTATGAGGTAATGACTATGACACAAAGGGATGATCTTAAATTTACAGACTGTTCTGATTATTATATAAACAGAGAATTATCCTGGCTGGAATTCAATAAAAGAGTATTGAAAGAAGCTAAGACAAGAGATGTGAAATTGTTTGAAAGACTTAATTTCTTAGCTATTACAGCCTCTAATCTGGATGAGTTTTTTATGGTTAGAGTGGCTTCTCTTAAAGATATGGTTGCGGCAGGCTATAATAAGGAGGATATATCCGGGCTGACTCCAAAGAAACAATTGGAGGAAATATCACTGCGAAGTCATGAATTTACAGATATGCAGTACCGTATATATAATACAAGCTTAAGACCTGAACTTTCGAAGGCGGGGCTGAGGATAATCACAAAGCATGAAAAGCTTTCGGAAAGCGAAGCTTTTTATCTTGATAATTATTTTAAGGACTCGATATATCCGGTGCTTACACCTATGGCGGTGGATGCCTCAAGACCTTTTCCGCTGATAAGCAATAAAAGCCTTAATATAGCGGCTTTGATCAAGCGAAAGGAAGGTTCGTGGTACAAAGCAAAGCCGGTAAAGCAAAAGAATAAAAAGAAAGATAATTATAAAGGTTATGTCGGGGAGGGACTTGATTTTGCTGTGGTCAAAGTGCCGTCGGTGCTTCCCAGAGTAATAGAGATACCCGGAAAGTACAGTTCAAAGGCTGAAAGAAGTCTGATATTTTTAGAGGAACTTATAGAAAAACATATTGATATGCTGTTTTTAAACTATGATGTGATAGCCATGCACCCTTTCAGGATAATGAGAAATGCCGAACTTGACCTGGACGAAGAGGATGCGGCTGATCTTTTGGAAGAGATAAAAAAGGGACTTAAGAACAGACGCCGTGGCGAGGCAATAAGGCTTGATGTAGAAAAAGGAATAGATAAAAGGCTTTTGAGAATATTAAAAAAAGAGCTGGAATTGACCGGCAGTGATATATTTTATGTAAAAGGTGCTTTGGATCTTAGGGTATTGGCGGATATATATAAGCTTGATGGTTTTGAAGAGTTCAAAAATCCCGTCTACAAGCCGGCTCCCGTAAAAAAACTTTCAAACGAAGATGATATATTTACGAATATAAAAAGATCCGATATATTGTTAAGTCATCCTTATCAAAGTTTTGATCATGTTACGGAGTTTGTGAGGGCGGCAGCCTATGATAAAGACGTACTGGCAATAAAGCAGACCCTGTATAGGGTAAGCGGTAACTCGCCCATAATAGAAGCACTGGAAAAGGCGGCTGAACAAGGCAAGCAGGTAACTGTGCTGGTGGAGCTAAAAGCTAGATTTGATGAAGAAAACAATATAAACTGGGCAAAAAAACTGGAAAAAGCCGGTTGTCATGTAATATATGGCTGCTTGGACTTAAAGTACATAGTAAGATAACACTGGTCCTAAGAAAAGAAGAAACCGGCATAAGAGAATATGTGCATTTGGCTACCGGAAACTATAATGACAGTACCGCAAAACTATATACTGATTTCGGTATGTTTACATGCAGGCAGGAAATAGGACAGGATGCCATAGCCTTTTTCAACATGCTTAGCGGGTATTCAAAGCCTCAGGGGTTTAATAAATTGATAGTGGCACCTATATGGATGAAGGATACATTTATAAAAAAGATAGAAGATCTGACTTGTGAAAGCTTAAAAGGCAAAAAGACAAGGATAGTGGCAAAGATGAATTCTTTGTCGGATAAAGATATCATTCCGGCACTTTACAGGGCAAGTATGGCAGGTGTGAGCATAGATCTGATTGTAAGAGGGATCTGCTGTCTGAAACCCGGGTATAAAGGGTGTCAGTGATAATATAAAAGTTCGCTCTATAATCGGTAACTTTCTCGAACATGCAAGGGTATTTTGTTTTGCCGTAGAGGAAGAAGAGGAGATATATCTGGGAAGTGCGGACTGGATGTACAGAAACCTGGAAAAAAGAGTGGAAATAGTATTCCCGGTGGAAGATGAAAATATAAAAAGTGAGATCCGGCATTATCTCGACCTGCAATTAAGTGACAATATGAAAAGTCACATACTTGACTGTGAGGGAGAATATAAAAAAGTAAAAAACAGGGGCAAAGATAAGATCAGTGCACAGGATATACTTTCAAAAGAAGCATGGGAAAGCGTATAGGAGAGGAGTATTTTAGTAATGAAGAGTAAGGTGAAAACCACAAAGAGAAGTTATTTGTCAAAAGACGATCTGGGACTTTCGGAGATCTGGTTATGGGGAGTGTTTATAATATTTCCATTGATATACAATAAACATTATTTTGATATATTGGAAACAAAATTTGCGACCTTTACAGTACTTAGTCTGGGACTTATAGTTCTTTTTTCTTTGTACAAGCTGATGTCCTTTTTCGGAAAAGAGGGTTCGGGCAAAGTTAGTTTCATAGACCTGTTAAAAAATAATTTTGACATCATAGATATCGGGATGCTGGTATTTATAACGGTGTCCGTAATATCGACACTTGCCGCTGCACCCTATGTTAATGAGGCTTTCTGGGGAAATGAGGGCAGACATACCGGATTGTTTTTACTGCTTTTATATGTGATCTGCTTTTTTATAGTAAGCAGGTATCTGGAGTTCAAACCTCATTTTATCAATGCTTTTCTTATAGTCGGATTTTTGATATGTCTGTTCGGAATAACCGATTATTTCGGTATGGATATTCTGGATTTTAAAGAAAAAATGAGAGATGACCAGTTACTTATCTTCACATCCACCATAGGAAATATCAACACCTATACCACTTTCGTGGGCTTTGTGGTGAGTTTGTCGGCAACACTTTATACACTTGGCGATGATCAAAAAAAGGAAGACCTTATAAGATCGTTAAAGTATTTTGTATGTATGGCTGTTGGTTTTGCGGCTCTTATAATGGGAAGATCGGATAACGGTTATCTGACTGTAATAATGCTTTTCATGTGCCTTCCTTTGGTATCACTTTCAAGTTTAGACAGGTTAAGAAGGTATTTTACTATACTAGCCACCTATATGACTGTGATCAAGGTAGTACAACTTTTGGAAGCTGCAAGACCGGATAAGTTAAACGGTATAGACGGACTTTTTGTTTATATTGCGGGGCTGCCGTTTTTGAATTTCATAGTTTTTGGTCTCTGGGCACTCGCAGCTGTTATATTTACATTTGAATACAGGAAGACGAGGATTGAAAAGGTATCTGTAAAGATAGCATCGGCAAAGCTTCTTACGATAGTATGGTCTGTATTCATTATAGTTTCATCAATAGTAGGTCTTTTTGTGGTATATAAGGTAAATACCGGAGAACTTGCTATAAACAATCCGATAATTTCTTACCTTAAATTTGACGATTACTGGGGAACTTTTAGAGGATATGTATGGAGAGCCTGTCTTGAGGAATATAGTCAGCTCAGTTTTATACATAAGATATTCGGTACCGGACCGGATACTTTCGGTATCTATATGGTGACGGATCTTGCAAGACAGAACGATATGTATATGACCACCGGTCAGATATTCGATTCCGCACACAACGAATACCTGCAATATTTATTTACCGTAGGGCCTATAGGTCTGATCGCATATCTTACAGCACTTTTATCAACTGTATATGCACTGATAAAAAAAGGTATTAATAACAAATACATGTTGGCAGTAGCTATGCTTATCATGTGTTATATGGCTCAGGCGGTGGTCAATATCAACCTGCCTATAAGTACACCGATATTCTGGGCATTTTTAATGATCGCAAAGGCGATGCTCAGAAAAGATAATACAAATCAAAAATAATGGGAGGATAGGAATATGAAAAAAATCAATTCAATAATAAAAGCGGGTATACTCGCATTGCTGCTTCCTGTAGTCATACCTGCAGGTATGAAGGTGGCAAGCTTATCTATCGAATCAAGCATAATAGCCAATGCTGCAACGTCAAGCAGTGCAACACTCTCAAGTGCGACTCCGAGCAGCTCTCGTAGTAGAGGCAGTAGCAGACAGGGTGCATCGGGTGTAAGGACCTATACGGGAAATAAGGCGATAAACAGAATAAATATAGGTGCATGGATGCAGGATGATAAGGGCTGGTGGTACAGAAGTTATGACGGAACCTATCCTAAGTTCAGATGGATGGAACTTGCCTATGACGGTCAGACAGACTGGTATTATTTCGATGAACAAGGTTACATGCTTACCGGGTGGAGAAATATAAATGAAAAGTGGTATTATCTTTTTGAGAAGACCGGAGGCAAAGCTGTAAAGGGTGCTGCTGCAAAAGGTTGGGTACAGATAGATGACAAGTGGTATTACTTTTATGAAAAGACCGAAGGAGATAATATAGAAGGCTCAAGAGCACAGAATACGACTATAGGCGGATACAAACTTGATGCACAGGGTGTTTGGATCAAGTAGGATCTTCTTACAAATAAAAAGACTGCTAAGCTTAGCAGTCTGTTTTATTTTATTCGATGATACGCAATAAGCTATTCTTCAAGGCAGTAGTCCATAAGTCCGCCTATGAATTTCTTGATCTTGAAATTAGCCTTGCTTGAACTTTTACCGCATATATAATTGATCTCTGTCCTCATTTGCTCGAATCCGAATAATCTGTCACCGTATTCGTTATAGATAGGGTCGGCATAATCTTCTATTCCACGCATTGCCAAAGAAGTGATAGCGGCACTTGTGGCACGTCTGATACGCTGTTCTATGCTCTTTGGATTATCTCCGAGCTTATCGCACAGATCACGCATGGGAACATCTCTTATATCAAGTCCTTTTTCCAGAAGATAACTGATAATATTAATGATATCCTTAGATCCCGTCTCGCTTATGATACCTATATCCCTTAATATAGTCCTGAGCTTACGAAGATATCTGTCAAGAGAGTCCTCTTTGTTACTTTCGAAAGCTGCCTCAACAACAGGCTGAAAGGCAACAGGAGCCACAGGTATACTTGAAAGATTGGCATTGCTCAGTTCTATGGCACGTTTTAAAAGATTCCCCATCTCAAGGTTTAAGTATATTGGAAAGCTCGGTATCATTGACCGGCTTATGAAGTACGAATTCAACGCCCTGTAAATAAAGCTCATCCAATATAAATTCATCCTTACCCTGTAATAATACCAATATACGGGCATCGGGTGCCATACTTTTAAGCTTGCTTATATATGCATAGATCTCCCTTTGAACGAGTTTGATATCACAGATTATAACATCGGGTCCTTTTTCATCGAGATTGTCTATGGTAGCTTCTTTCCAAGTATCTGCACTGCCGATAATGTCTCCGAGATTTTGCTCTGTAATAAGCCTCTTTAGTCTGGCTTTAAGAGCAGCAATACATTCTACCAGATAAATTTTCATAAATTATATTCCTTTGCTAATTATTATATTATTTTAGAAGAGTGAAAAAAGTCAAAATCGTATCGTCCTGAGATCTATCGTACCGGATCTGTTTTTATGCAAGCACAAAATTCATAAGATACCTGATCACTTTACGACGATCAATAATTAAGTACCCGGTCGTGATAAGCTGTATCGATAAGATCATTTAAGAAACACTTAACATTTAGATACCTTTATATAAGTTATATAATAGCAATAAATTTAACAATATACAAGTCTTTGTTTGTAGAAAATTGTAACTTTAATGAAAAAAATATTACATAAAGGGCTTTTTTTATATTTTTATAAAAAAATAATACTTGTTGGCATAGTGTAAGCATGTTATATTATATAAGGAAATAAAAAAAGATAGAATAAATTAAAAAAAATATGAAATATTCACAATAATGTCAATTAATGTTGATAAAAATGTGGATAATGTCAGTAATTTATTTGCAGGGAGTTTGGTATGGAAGAAAAAGATCTGGAAGTACACGATGAAGAAGGAGTATCTGAAGATAACTCCAACAAATCAACCGATGAAACAGCAAAAAATGCTGTAAAAAACGAAGAGGCGAATAAGCCGGGACAAGATGACAGTGAGACGATCGAAAATAACATACAAATCGGAAGATATAAAAGAAGATAAAAATAAGAACGAAGATAAGAATAAAGAAGTTGAGCCCCAAAAAACAAAAGAAGACGAAGCTAAGAATAAAGAAAGCTCTCTTGTGGAATCTTCTGAAAATAAAGAGAGCGAAAAAGCAAAAGAAGATAAGGCTGCAAAGGACAGTAAAAAAGAAGACAACAAAAAAGAAGACAGTAATAAAGCTGAAAAAGGCTTCGATAAAAAAGGAAAAAAAAATAAGAAAAAAAAGAGTGCTAAAGCTCAGCTTGTTAAAAAAGACTCAGAGAATGAAAGTTCCGATCCCGATAAAAATAAAGATATAAAAGAAGTCGGAAAAGAAGAAGATAAGGTAAAGGAAGAGACAGTTGCCGCAACCGATGAAAAAAAGGATGTCGGCGAGGAAGATATACAAAAGAAGAAAAAAAAATCCAAAAAAAGGATGCTTTATGCGGCGACCATAACGGGTCTTGGACTTGCTGTAGTATATTTTGCGGGAGTACATTATTTTAAGAAAAGATTTTTGCCGAATACGACTGTAAATTATACGGATGCAAGTTTCAAAACCATTGAGGAACTGGATGCGACCTTACAAAAGCCGCTTGCTTTGTACAGCCTTGAGGTAGTTGCAAGAGAAGGTGAAAGACACCTTATAAAAACCAAAGATATAGATCTGCGTTATAAACTTGATAAGTCTATAAACACTGTTTTGGAAGATCAGGAAGTTTATAAATGGCCTATGTATTTCTTTAAGAAAAACCCGCATAAAGTAGGGGTCAGTGTAGAGCTTGACGATGCCAAGCTTGAATATATATTATCGGGTTATAATTGTCTTACGGAGGAGAATTTTAAGGAAGCAAGAGATGCGTACATAGCCGACTATAACAATGAGAACGGTTATGTGATAGAAAAAGAATATAACGGAACTATAATAGACATCGATAAGGCAAAGGAGAAGATAAGATCCTCTCTTATTCAACTGGGATTCAAAGAAGATCTCGATGCCGATGATCTGTATAGATTCGCACAGATCAAACAGGATAATGAAAAACTTTTATCCACACAGGAGATACTTAATAAGCATGCCGGAACTGTCATAAATTATGCAGGAGGTGCAGTGCTCAACGGTGAACGTATAAGCCAATGGATAGCCGTGGATGATGCGGGTAATCTTATACTTGACGAGAACGGTATAAGGATATTCGTGGATGAACTTGCCGAAAGATACGATACCTTGGGAAAACCAAGGATATTTAAGACAACGGATGCAAGAGAAGTTGAGATAATTGCCAAGAAATACGGCTGGCAGATAGATAAAGAAGGAGAGTTCCAGGCTATCAGAGCTTCAATACTTGCGGGAGAGCAGGTAGACAGGGAGCCGGTATTCGCTTCAAGGGCGGCTTCGCTTGAGGGTAACGACTTCGGCAATACCTATGTGGAGATAGACCTCGGTAATCAAAGCTTTATTATTATGCTGACGGACAATTGGCTCTCAGTACTGATATAGTAAGCGGTGCATTGTGGGGAGGAAGAAAGACACCTCCGGGGCTTTATAGATTAAATTATAAGGCGAAAAATGTGGTCCTCAGAGGTCCCGACTATGCTGCTCCGGTAAGGTACTGGATGCCTTTTAACGGCGGTATAGGAATGCATGATGCCAGCTGGCGTTCAAGCTTCGGAGGAGGGATATATAAGTCGGGCGGTTCACACGGTTGTATCAACATGCCTACAGCTTCCGCCAAGGCATTATATGATATTATAAATAAGGACTGTCCTGTGGTATGTTATTATTGATCTATGGAATTTGAGAAAAAGTTTTTAAAAATAAATCTTCTATGATAATTAACAAGTGCTGATAGCTATCGAATAGCTGTCAGCACTTTTATTATTTACAGCGATAATTTTATAGACACCTTAAAAATAAATTGGACTATGTGGTTAAGACGAATTCGGATTTATCGGGGAGTTAGCAGCGTAAACAATTGTAAGTCAGGAATTAAACGGAAACACTCCCTATTTCAATCATACCCGCAGTACTGTTAATAAAGTTTCGACAAATTTAGTACAGACTGCGGAACTCGCTTGCTCGCTCGCCAAAGGCGGCGAGCTGACGCTCAAACAGTCCTCGTCTGTACAATTTGTAACTCACTTTATTAACAGTACTAAACGCTACAAAGATTGAAATAGGGAGTGTTTCTTTAATCCCAGCCCGCAAGGGGTAGCTGTATAAGAGGTTGGAGTAGATACATGTCTATTGTTTATGTTGCTAGGGGGAGACAGAGGTGAGGTGTTGCAGAGACTTTTATTCAAATCTTAAAAACAGTCGTTTCCATGGGGAATGTGGCATTAGACAAAAGTGTGCCTACACCTCTTACCCTCCTCCGGTACCTTAGGCACATAAACCGTTAAACTATCTTGCCAAGGACAATCTGAGACCGCCGGTACTTGCTTTACAGAGCCGTAAGGCGAAGGGAAAGCTTAGTATCGCTGCGAGACTTTAGTTTGAGAGCGTGTCCAAGGCAAGATATGTTTGTAACGGTTTATGTGATAAACAAATTACGATAAAGCAAAGATTACTTTTAAGTCTGTAATTTTGCTGAATTATTCGGGAAACATGCTGTAAGGGAAAGACTATTTTTAAGTCCGGAATAAAAGTCGCTCCCGCATCCTCCTCCTCTCCCCCTTAGCAACGTAAACAATCATAGATCTACCACCGTTAAATAACTTGTACTATTTATACCCGTTGTAGCAGTAACGTAGCGGAAGATAAAAACACCTTATAATTCAATCTTTGTAGCGGTTAACTCTTTTGATAAAGCAAGGTACAAATTCCACAGACGAGGACTGTTCGAGTGCAGCTCGCCACGGAGTAGGCGAGCACACGAGTTCCGCAGTCTGTGTGAATTTGTCGCAGCTTTGAAAAAGAGTTGCGTGTATGATTGAATTATAAGGTGTTTTTTATCAACGAATTTTATCAACCTAGTACCATTGTTTACGTTGCCAACTCCCCGACAAATCGAAAAAAATCCTTACACTTTACTTAGCAATATTATATATTCTATAGACAAATATAATAATACATGCTACACTCCAAATAAAACAAACCGACCAGTCGGTTTGAAAATTCAAGGAGGAAGCTTATGTCGAGGCGATATAATGCACAGGAAAGCAAGGAGCTTATTATAAGTTCTGCTGAAAAACTTTTTTTAGAAAAGGGCTTTGACAAAGTAAGTATGAGGGATATATCGGAGGAGGCAAAACTTTCAAAGGGGGCGATATACCATCACTACAAGTCAAAGGATGAGATAATAAAAGAAATTATAAATAAATATGTAGAACTTCAGAGAAGTATGCTGGTTGATCTGATCAAAAAAACTGACGGTTACACCGGAAAAGATAAGATAGTATACCTTTTGGACAATATAGTGGATACGGTTGAAAGTAGATTTAAAAAATTAGAAGTAGATGAATATCAATGTATAAAAAGTCCGGATATGGTCTATATGTATTTAAAAAATAATATGAATTATGATGCACCTATGCTTGCCGATATAATAGAAACAGGCAATAAGGACGGATCCTTAAGCGTAGAAAAACCGCTTGAATGTGCGGAAATATTTTTAATGCTTATAAATATATGGATGGATCCGAGTGTGATTCCTTATCCCATGGAAAGAGGGTTTGAAAAATTCAAGTTTTTACAAAGCTTAATGAAGAATTTAGGCTGTGATATCATCACAGATGAATTTATAGAAAAGATGCTTAAGTATATGAAATAAAGTAGGTAGTTATGAAAGTATAATTACCAATTAAAATGAAAGGTAAAAAGGAATATATGAAAGGGAGTTATTATCAGCTTAAGTATAGTAGCAATACTGATTGCTATAGTGGCATACAGATTTTTAAGTACAAAACAGACCGAGACGGTGGTTTATGTACCTACTGTTGAGACCACACATATAGAAAATAAGGATATAGTACTGTATACAAGTCAAATAGCTACGGTAGAGGCGGCAGAAAGCGTAACTATATATCCTCAAATGGCAGGAGAGATATTGACACTAAATAAAAAGCTCGGAGATAGAGTTGAGCAGGGAGAAGAACTTGCAAGCATAAAGGCGGACAGCCTGGAGGGGCTTAAAATACAAATGGATCAGGCTAGTATAGGTATGCAGGACGCGCAGACCAACTACACAAGAACCAAGGCTTTATTTGATGCTGGCGGAGCATCACAGCAGGTTTTGGAACAGGCGGCTTCTGCAAGTGAAAATGCAAAACTTGCTTATACTGCTGCAAAAACCCAATATGATATACAAAAGTCATACAGTGTTATAAAGGCTCCTATAGCGGGAACTGTGGAAAAGGTGGGAATAGAAGTCCACAATATTGTGTCCCCTCAGGTTGAGGCATTCATAGTAACTGCTGACGGAGGTCTTACCGTCAAGTTCGGTATTACCGATAATACTAAAGGGGTTATTAATGTAGGAGATGAAGTAACGATAAAAGCTACAGGCGGTGATATCAAGGCGCATATAAGTGAGATTTCCAATACCATATCTGCTGCTACAGGACTTTATGATGTGAAGGCAGGCGTAGATGAGGGAGCGAATTTAAGTGTAAATTCAAAAGTAAAGGTAAGCCTTATAGATAAGCAGGCATTGGGAGTAAGAGTTATACCGATCTCGGCTGTTAACTTTTCTAAGGAGAAGCCCCTACATTTACCTCTATAAAGACGGCAAGGCTGTAAAAACAGAGGTGGAAATAGGAATATATGATGCGGACTTTGCAGAACTTAAATCTGAACTTGGAGCTGAAGATGAAGTTATAACTACATGGAGCAGTGAGCTTTATGACGGTGCTGAAGTTGCAAAAAAGCAGCAGTAAGGAGACAGTATGCTTAAGTTAACAAAATTTGCCTTAAAAAGACCGGTAACTTTAATACTCGCACTGGTTACTATATTCTTCTTCGGATTTCAAGCGGTAATAGGAGCCAAGCAGGAACTTATGCCGGAGATGAACTTCCCCATGCTTGTAATATCAACAGTGTATCAAGGTGCAGCTCCTGAGGATGTAACGGAACTGGTCACAAAGAGAATAGAGGATTCCATAGCTACTTTAAGCGGTGTGGAAGATATATACTCCATGTCAAGACAAAATGTATCTTTTATACAGATCCAGTACAAGTACGGAACCAATATGGATACCGCTTACCTTGAACTTAAAAAGGTACTTGATAAGGCGAAATCTTCTCTTCCCGACAAGGTCGATGATCCTAATATAATAGAAATCAACATGAATATGCAGGCTTCCATGGAGCTTATAGTCGGCGGAGGAACCGATAAAAACTTATATAACTATGTTGAAGATACCATAGTGCCTGAACTTCAAAAAATAGCTGCGGTAGCAGAGGTCAATATGACCGGAGGACGTAAAAACTATACAAAAATAGAACTTATACCTGAAAAACTTGCACAATACAAACTTAATATGCAAAGTATATCGGATATTATAAGTTCAGCCGACTTTTCCGTACCGGCAGGCACCACAGAGTTCGGAAGACAGGAGCTTAATGTAAATATATCTGCCGACTATAAGGATACCGAGAAAATAAAAAATATAGTCATACCGCTTGCAAGCGGAGAAGTAATACATCTTTCAGATATAGCAAATGTTTATAATACGCTTGACAAGACAAGTTCTTTAAGTAGATATAACGGAGAAGATGTAATAAGCCTTTCAATACAAAAGCAGCAAAGTGCTTCTGCAGTAGAGCTTTCATCCGAGGTGAAGGCGGCAATAGACAACTTAAAGGCTCAAAACAGTAATCTTTCGGTAGATATAATCTATGACAGTGCGGATGATATAAGAGCTGCTATAAAGAGTGTATTTGAAACATTGATCATGGCGGTAGTTCTTTCAATGATAGTACTTTTTGCATTCTTCGGAAATATAAAAGCCTCTCTTATAGTAGGAAGTTCCATACCGGTATCTGTACTTATGGCACTTACTATGATGGGAACTGCGGGCTTCGGTATGAATGTCATATCCATAGGAGGACTTAGCCTTGGTGTAGGTATGATAGTGGACTCTTCCATAGTAGTAATAGAAAGCTGTTTCAGAGCAAAGGAGGGCAGGAGTTTTTATGAGGCGGCTGTAGAAGGTACAAGGATAGTACTTGCTTCTATAATAGGTTCTACAGTAACGACCTGTGTCGTATTCTTGCCCCTGGCACTTCTTAAAGGTTTGTCAGGACAGATATTCAGCCAACTCGGTTTTACTATAGTATTTTGTATGGTGTCTTCACTTATAGCGGCAGCCATGATAGTACCCTTGCTTTTTGTATTCCTAAGACCTAAGGAAAGAGAAAACAGTCCGGCAGTACATGTAATGAACTTTTTACAAAACGGATACAGGAAGATAGTAAGAGGAACTATACCGAGAAAGTTTTTGGTTATATTTATAGCGGCAGTACTTCTTGTTTTATCATTCTTTATGGCAGGGCAGCTTGGAATGGAGCTTGTACCTGAAGAAGATAAGGGAATTATTCAGATATCTGCCAAAGTTCAGCCGGGAATCAATATAGAAAGCGCAGACAAGGTAGCAGTTCAGATAGAAGATATAGTAAAAGAAGAAAAAGAGGTAGAAAAGTATCAGCTTAATTATACTGCTGCAAGTACTTCTATAAATTCAGACTTAGGCATGAATATGACAGTGCATCTTAAGAAAAAGAGAGCTAAGAGCACTTATACCGTAATAGATGAATTCAAGAAAAAGATGTCAAACATAAGTGATGCTGCTATAACAGTTAAACTTTATGCTGATAGCGGTGGTATGAGAAGTGGGGGTGCGGTAAGTATAAACCTTGTAAGTACGGATTATAAGGCGTTAAAATACAAGGTCGATGATATAGTTGAGGCTTTAAGAAAAGAAAGTTATCTTGAGAATGTACATTCAGATGCGGAAAATGCAGCCTCAACCGTCAATATAGATGTGGATCCGGTAAAGGCACAGGCTCTTGGCTTAAGTCCCTCAGCTATAGCCGGAATGGTATACCAAAATATCTCAGGCTCTACAGTTATGAAGTACTCAAAAGATCACTCCGTAATAGAAGTAAAGCTTGAGTATCCTGAAAATGAATATAAGGATGTGGAGAGTATTTCAAATATGATGATCTCTACACCTACAGGGGCGCAGGTACCGCTTTCAGATATTGCAGATATTAAGTTTGTAGATGAAGCATCCATGATAGTAAGACAAAACAAGACCTACAGAGTAGTTATAAATGCCGATATCGTAAGCGGATTTAAGGGGGATGCTCAAAGCTGGCTGATGCGGTTGTGGATAACTTTGATCTTCCAAGTAATATCAGCAGAACCGACAGTGCCTATACAAAGATGCTCGGAAAGGAGATCAATTCTTTACTTAATGCACTCTTAACAGCCATATTCCTAATATTTATAGTTATGGCTATGCAGTTTGAATCGCCGAGATTTTCATTTATGGTAATGTTTACAATACCGTTTTCATTAATAGGAGCCTTCGGACTTTTGTACTTTAGCGGTGTAAAGATCAATATGACAGCCATGGTAGGTTTACTGATGCTTGTAGGTACCGTAGTTAACAACGGAATCTTGTATATTGATACCGTAAATCAGTATAGGGAAGAGATGGACGTAGACACTGCACTTGTAGAAGCAGGTGCTACAAGACTTAGACCTATACTTATGACTACACTTACCACCGTACTTGCAATGCTGCCGCTTGCATTTGCATATGGAGATTCCGGAAAGAACCTCCAAGGTCTTGCTCTGGTAAATGTAGGAGGACTTCTGGCATCAACCCTTCTGTCACTTATTATGCTTCCTACATTATATAAGATGATAGACAGAAAGAGGAAAAAGCGTATCAAAGAAGCTCTTGAAAGAGAAGGATAGGTGAAATATGATAAAGAAAAAATATATTAAAAGTATAAAGTTTATAATTAGTTTCAGTCTTATTATAGCAGGACTTAGTCCGGGCTACCTTAAGGAGCTTAGCTAAGAGTCCTACATTTTCAAGGACTGAGGAAGAGTGGGCAAAACTTAGGGATATGAACCTTGATTATGAAGAAATAGACGGATTGGTTACCGAGTACAATGCCACAGTACAGGCTAATCAGGCAAATATGCAGCAATTTACAAGAGACTACGGCAGGAAGAATTCACAAGTATCTCAAAGTTATAGAGATATGGCTCAAAAAATAGAAGAAAGCCTTACAGAGCCGGAACCGGACAGCATGACTTATGTTCCTATGATGGCAAGTATTGCACAGTCAAGGGCAACGATAAATAACTTAAAAAACTCAGCGGACACAACGCTTGAAGATTATGAGGTACAGTACTTTACCTATGAAAGTGCAAGACTTAGTCTGGTACAAAATACCAAGGCTTTGATGATATCTTACTATACCAAAGATATGTCAAAAGAGGCACTGCAAAAGTCAGTGGAAGTAGCCGAACTTAATCTTGCCAATGCACAGGCAAGGGTGGCAGTAGGCATGGCAACAAATCTTGATATTTTAAGTGCCAAAGAAGCGGTAATTAAGGCAAATAAGGAGTTAAATGATCAAAGTAATGCCGCCTTGGCTGATAAAGATAAGCTTTTGATCATGACAGGTTTTAAGACGGATTCACAGGCTAATATAGGTTTGGTTCCGGTTTTAAGTGAAGAGGAGTTACAAAATATTGATAAGATAAATATTGAAGAAGATATAAAAAAGGCTTTGGAAGAAAATTATACTCTTAAAATAAATAAAAGAAAGCTCGTCAATGCCAAGTCGGATACTCAAATAAAGAGCTTAAACAGTAGCATAAATTCCAATACGGAGAATATAAGGCTAATGTGCGAACACTTCATAAGAATCTGCTAAATGCAAAGGATAAGCTTAATTTACTTAAGGCGGAACTTGAGCTTAGCGGAAAAGATTTAGAGACTGTAAGGCAAAAGAAGAATCTGGGCATGGCTACGCAGCTTGAAGTTGCCAATAAGGAGCTTGAGAATATTAAAAAGAACACAGAAAAAAAACAAGCAGAGCTTGCACTGAGGCTCGCTTTGGAAAACTATAATTCGGCTGTAAACGGACTGGCTTCGGCAGGTCAATAGGTGGTGCTTATGAGAAAAAATAAATTTAAGATATATGCTTTTTTACTTATCACAGCTCTTGGCAGCAGTCTTATAGGAAACAGTATTCTTGCCGCTAACAATACTATAAAGTATGGAAGATCATCCTATAGTGAAGAAGAATGGTCAAAACTTATGGATAATAACCTTGAGTATTCCGAGATAGAAGATCTGGTCAATAATTTTAACCCAAGTATAACTTCGGCATGGACAAGTTATACATCCAACATAAAAGACCTTGACTTAAGTATTAATGACTTGGAGATCGCCCGCAGGGAGTTAAGACTGCTTTCGGATAACTCAAAGGAGGAGTATGATATTGCCAATGTATACCTGTATACAGCACAGGCGAATGCACTTAGCAAGGTAATAGAAAGTATGGACAAGGCAAAGACATCACTTTCAAAAATAAGCTCTACGAACAGACCTATAAGACAGGCTGCAATGCAGCTTACAAACGCAGTAAAGCTTATGTTTATAAGTTATGACTCACTGGTAAAGTCGGAAGAGCTCTTAAATGAGCAGCTTAAGCTCTATGAGGGCATGAAGACTGCGGCAAAGGCTGCGGAAAGCTCAGGCATGAGCACTTCGGCTGAGTATACAAGGGCACAGCTTCAGGCGGATGAAGTTAAGAATAATCTGGACAGTCTGGTAGCCGGCAAGGAAAGTCTTAGAAAAAGCCTTATTATGCTCTGCGGCTGGAGTGAACAGGATAATCCGAATATAGTTCCTATAACTGATATAGACCTTAGTAAAATAGATGCATTTGATCCTGATGAGGATATAAAAAAGGCTATAGGTAATAATTTTACATTAATAGAATTCAGAAATACAAAGTATAAAAAGTCTTTAGGAATGAAAGAATCAAGGGCTTTAAGTGAGGAGCAGATGGAGGCTAACTTAAAAGTTAATATTAATTCTTTATATGCGGATGTTCAAAGTAAAAAAAGTGATTATGAGGCTGCAAAGTTAAGCCTTGAAAGTGCTGATATTAATGATAATATAGCGAATGTCAAGCTGCAAAATAAGATGATAAGCGGCGTGGAATACCAAGGTGAAAGGCTTAAGAATTTGCAGAGCAGACAGGCTTTTGAGACTGCGAGAATGGAGCTTTTAAAATCAATTGAGGTTTATGAAGCTGCTGTCGGAGGGATGGCTAAGGTAGAATAGGTTGGAATTTGATTTTTATATTTTCTCGACTGCCGGTGAAACCCCTTGTATATAAGCAAGCCGCCCTTTGCAGGAAAGCTTTGAAAGGGTGAAGTGAGCAAGTTTGTATGCTTTTTCAACTGCAGGTATAAACCTTACATATAAGTGGGTTATTACCGGAAGTCCTTGGTAGGAGGAAGTAAAGAGCCGTACTTTATTATTACAAAGCATTTTGCTAGGGTGTGTCTTAAAACTATAACAGACTATACTGTTTGCACAAAATAAATATTGCCGTACAGTAAATAAAGGCAATAAAAGATGTTGCTGATTTATCATACCTTGTTGTCAACTTGCAGAAATACTTTATTTTATTGAAAGATATTTTATTAAAAACAAGGTATTATGCAATTTTGAGTTTTAAGACACAGCCTAATAGAAAAGTTATAAATATTATTGCCAAAGGATTTGGGTGCTGTAATTAGGGTAAAAAAAAAGCTCTTCCCAACAGCTCAATGTCTGCTAAAAAAAGCCTTTATGCGTCTTCAGGGACTCGAACCCTGGACAAATAGATTAAGAGTCTACTGCTCTACCAACTGAGCTAAAGACGCAGTTCCCAAAAAACATGTATCCTTGTCTCTTAAGGACAAGGGATATATTATAATAAAATTTAAGAAAAGTCAATAGTTTATTTTTTAAAAAAATATAAAAAAAGTTGATATTAAAGCTGAAAAAGGAATTGATATAAATTTTTGTGTTAAAATCTCTACTTTACTTTGCAAGAATTTGCTATACTATAATTAATAATATTATGGTTTTAAGTTTAATATATAACAGGGGAGATAAGAATGAGAAAAAGGTATTTATTGGCACTTATGTGCGTATTGTTAAGTACTTGCACTGTAAGTGCCTGTTCAAGTATTGCGGATCTTATGGGTGGCAAGGAAAGCAGCGAAGATGAGACTAAGTCCGAAAAAAAGAAGAGATCCAAAGATAAAGATAAAGCGATGAAGAAGAAAGCGATGAGGAAACTGAGGAAAGTGAGGAAAAAGCGGATGACGAAAAGTCAACTTTCACACTCGAGATCCCTGAGCACAGTGCTTTGGATGACGGTAACCTCTTCGGTAATACTTTATGTTACGCAAGAATATTAAAAGCAGATGATACCATATATTTCAGAAATGCTTTTGATAATGAAAGACTTTACAGTATAAGTGCGAACGGTACTTTGGCACCGGCTTTCGGGGAGATATATCCCAAGGATATGCAGTACAAAGACGGTTACATATATTATGCCAATACAAGCAAGGGAGATATGCCAAGGCAGGATACGGACAGAAATATCTACAGGCTCAATATAAGTACCGGAGTCAGTGAAAGACTGACCAATATAAGTTTTGACAATTCCGCTAATGATGTGTGGTTAAGTCTTGATACACTGGTAGGAGATTATTGTTATTTTACTTATTATGACGGTAAAAAGCAGGGATACCATATAGCCTGTGTGAATATTACCAATGCACAGACCGGAGATATACATATAATTCCGGTGGATAACTGCATGGGCAGTCCTATGCCTAACGTAGTCGATAATAAATTATATTACAGGGCAAAGGACGGCTTGAATGTCATCGATATGTCTACCGGTGAAAATGCTCTTATAATTCCGGGCTTTAGCTGCGGTAATTATATGATATATGACAATAAGATCTTCTACACGGTAGGTGCGGATCAGGGCGAGGCGAATGTTTCTTTGAAGGCGGGATTTTTAGACAGGCCGAGTGATGAGATGCAGGTACTTTACAGGGCAAGCGAGCCGGTAAGCATAATAGACGATCTGCAATTTAATATATACGGCGGAAATATTTACTTCGTGACTAAATCACCGAGTGTAGGCGATGCCAGAAATGTATCAAAGCTTTATAAGATGAAGGTCTCAGGTGAGGAACCCGTACTTATTGAGGATAATGTGACATGGTTTAATATAGTCGGGGGAGATATATATTATAAATACGCACATAATGACGACGTTGAATTCAGCCGTACTCAGCCTATGTATAGGATAATAGCAGGTGCTTCCAAGGTCATAAATGCCTCGGGTCAGGGGAAAAAACAGTTGCTTTTTTCACCTCAGGACTTTAACAAGGGCTGGAAGGCGAGCGGAAGAAAGTGGTATTATTATGATGACAACGGCAATATGTTAAAATCGGGTTGGCAGACCATAGACGGTAACTGGTATTATTTTTATGATGACGGAAGTATGGCGATAGATACTGATGTTGAATCGGGAGGCAAGGTATATCATATTGATGTGGACGGTAAGATATACACTTATAACTAAATATCTATCACTTGTCATGTGCGATATGGATCGGCTTGTTTTATGATAATGTAAGCATTGAGCTATCATAGACAGAATAAACCGTATAATATTGAGTTAAGGATAATAAAATAAGTTGGAAAATGTTATATTTTTATATATAATGATAATGTAGTCAAAAATTGAAAATTACTCTAATTGTTAAGAAGGGGTAATGATAATAAAGGAGATGCTTTTATGGATATACAAAAGAAGATAGAAGAAGTTGTTAATAAGATCAAGTCTGATAAGGATATACTTGCAAAGTTTCAGACAAATCCTATAGCTGCCGTGGAAAGTATTGTAGGGGTCGATCTGCCGGATGATCAAATAAAGCCTTTGGTAGAAGGTGTAAAGGCTAAGCTTGCGGTTTCCGATATAACATCTAAATTAGGCGGTTTGGGAAATATGCTTAAATAAGCAGGTCAATATGTAAAAACGGACAGTCACAAAAAACAATACAAGTACTGTGGAATAAAAATTCCGGATCGGTATTTTGTATGTTTTATCCGACAGTCAGGAACAAATAGAAAAATTTAATAAGGAGATCATCATGCAAATTTTAGATATGCGTGGCAGGGCATGTCCCGAGCCTGTAATCAAGACAGTGGCACTTATTGCCGGTGTACAAAAACCCGAGACCGTAGTGGTACAGGTAGATAATGAGATAGCTGTGGAAAATCTTACAAAGATGGCAGCTTCAAAAGGATTAAAAAGCAGTTCAAAAAAGGTTGCCGATAATCACTATGAAGTAAGCATAGAAGTTGTGGAAGTTCAAAGTGAGGAAGATGTTCAGGAAGAGAATGTGGTAGTGGCGGTTACCGGCAATGTAATGGGAACCGGAGAAGAAGAGCTCGGAAGAAACTTATTAAAGGGCTTTATCTATGCTTTATCAACTCAGGAAAAGCTTCCGAAGACAGTGGTTTTTTTATAACTCAGGTGTATTCATGACCACAGAGGGTTCAGAAGCTTTGGAAGACCTTAAGGCTATGGAAGAAAAGGGTGTTGAGATACTTTCATGCGGAGCCTGCCTTGACTATTATAAGAAGAAGGACAAACTCGCTGTGGGTTCTGTAAGCAATATGTATGTGATAGTTGAAACTTATGAAGGCTTCTCATGTGGTAAGGCCGTAATTAATGCAAAAAGACAATAAAAAGCTTGCTATAATATATATGTGTATAGCAAGCTTGAGTTTTGCCCTTATGTCCTTATGTATAAAATTAAGCGGTGATCTGCCTACTGTCCAGAAGGTATTCTTCAGGAATTTCCTTGCGAGTATAGTATTCATAATACTTATGATCAAGGATAAAACATCTTTTAAACTTTCAAAAGAGGCTAAGAAAACACTTTTTTTAAGAGCTGTAAGCGGAACGGTGGGAATACTTTGTTATTTTTACAGTATTGACAATATGAATATATCGGATGCTGCCGCACTGAATAAATTGACACCGTTTTTTGCTATATTTGCAAGCCTGCCCATACTTGGCGAGCGTGTAAAAAAGAAAGACATGATCGCAACCGCCATAGCATTTGGCGGAAGTATATTCGTGGTAAAACCGAGCTTGAGCTTAAGGCTGATCCCGGCACTTTCCGCTCTGTGCGCAGCTATGGCTGCCGGTATAGCATACAGCTTTGTAAGAAAAGCCGGAAAACAGGGAGTGGATACCAAGATAATAATTATCGCATTTTCACTTTTTTCCTGCATAGTGGCACTGCCGTTTATATTCTTTGTATACAAGCCTATGAGTACGTTGCAGCTTATATACCTTATATTGGCAAGCTTTATGGCTATGTCGGGGCAGTTTTTCAATACAAGAGCATATTCTATAGCAAAGGCGGGAGTGATAGCGGTATACGACTATCTGCAGGTAGTGTATTTGGCAATATTCGGATTTTTTATATTCGGTGAGTTGGCGGATATTTATAGTTTCATAGGATATGTTATAATCATATCCGTAGCAATATTTAGATTAAAGGGGAAGAATGAATGAAAATAGGTATTGGAAACGATCATGCCGGAACAGCATTAAAACTTGCCTTGGCAGAGCATCTTAAAGCTAAGGGTGTAGAGGTAACGGATCTTGGAGTGGCTCCCGGTGAGAAGGCTGATTATCCGGATCAAGCTGTGCTTGTAGCCGATGCGGTGCTTGAGTCGAAAGTAGATAAGGGTATACTTATATGCGGTACGGGCATAGGCATATCCATAGCAGCCAATAAAATACCGGGTATAAGAGCGGCTCTTTGCTCGGAGTGTTATTCTGCAAGGATGGCTGTAGAGCATAATAATGCCAATATACTTGTACTCGGAGGAAGAGTTACGGGAGAAGAACTTGCCAAAAGTATAGTTGATACATTTCTTGCGGCAAAATTCGAGGGCGGAAGACATCAGAACAGACTTGATATTATAAGCGATCTGGAAAAGAGATAATAAAATATAAATAAATAGAAATAAGCCTTGACAGTTGAGTGTTTGTTAAATTATAATACACATAGTTGAATGAACGCTCAACTGTTTTGTTTTGACAAATATAAAAAATATTTGTTTAAGGAAGGAGCCTGCAATGCCAAAAAAAGATTTAATGACCGAAAATGATGCAATACATCCGGATAAGGTCGATGTGGTGCTTAATAAAATGTCCGGAGCGGACGAATATATCTTATTAACAAAGTTTTTTAAGATATTTGCTGATGAGACAAGATTAAAGATCATAGCTGCACTGTGTATTTCGGAGCTTTGTGTTTTGGATATATGTGCAGTACTCAATATGACCAAGTCGGCAGTTTCACATCAACTCAGTACTCTGAGGCAAATGAGGGTAGTTAAGTCGAGAAAAGAGGGCAGAAGCGTATTTTATTCACTTGATGACGAGCATGTGTCTCAGGTTTTTGAAATGGGACTTGCACACGTAGTTCACACTAAAGAAAAAGGAGAAGAAGAAGATGAAAAGAGTTTATAAGTTGGAAGGATTGGATTGTGCGGATTGTAGCACAAAGCTTGAAAGAGCGGTTGCAAAATTGGACGGAGTAAATAAAGTCGGAATTAATTTCATTACACAAAAGTGCAGCGTAGAAGCTGATGATGAGGATGTATTTGACAGGGTTGAGAAATTCATAGTTGAGCAGGAACCCGATGTTGAAATAAGTGTATTGAAGTAGAAACGATAGATATTCTAATAAGTATATCGTAGCAAGAGTAAGCGATATGTAGATAGCTATATTAGAGTAAAAGCGATCAATATTGACATAGGTCTATTGCAAAAAGCTTTTAATATTCTAATAAGTATATCGTAGTAAGGGTAGCAATATAAAAATAAGCATATTACAGTAACAAAAGCAGTCCCGGGAAACCCGTAGTAAAGTCGTATATTTATAGGAGTTGTTATGAATAAGAAACAAAAAAAGACGATCAAAAATATATCGATCGCAGCAGTTATATTTGTTGCAGCCGTTATTATAGAGAAATTAAATTTTCAATATGCCTCAATAATAAGTTTAGTAGGATTTACGATAGCGTATTTAACCGTAGGTCTCGGGGTGCTGAAAAAAGCCTTTAACAATATAAAGCGAGGAAAGGTATTTGACGAGAATTTTCTTATGACCATAGCGACACTAGGAGCCTTTATACAGGCGGAATACGCCGAGGCGGTGGCAGTCATGCTCCTATATATGTTGGGAGAATTTTTCCAGGGATTGGCAGTGGGAAGATCGAGAAAGTCTATAAGTGAACTTATGGATATAAGACCCGACTACGCCAATCTTAAAAAGCCTGACGGTGAGATAATAGACGATATGGATCCGGAAGAGGTAAGAGTAGGAGACATCATAGTAGTTAAGCCGGGAGAGAAAGTTCCGCTTGACGGAGTGGTGATTCTCGGGGAGTCTATGATAGATACGGTTGCCTTGACCGGTGAGTCCGTTCCGAGAAAGGTAAGGGCGAAAGACGTGATACTTAGCGGAAGCGTGAATATCGACGGGCTTTTGGAAGTGGAGGTCACCAAGGAATTCGGTGAGTCTACGGCAAGTAAGATACTTGACCTTGTTGAGAATGCTTCGGCAAGAAAGTCCGATTCGGAGAACTTTATAACAAAGTTTTCTTATTACTATACTCCGCTCGTTGTTGGACTTGCATTGTTTTTAGCAATAGTCGTGCCGCTGCTTACTCCGGACAGAAACTTTTCAAGATGGATAGAGACAGCACTTACCTTCCTCGTAGTTTCCTGCCCATGTGCTCTTGTAATATCAGTGCCTTTAAGCTTTTTTGCCGGTATAGGTGCATCTTCAAGACTCGGTATACTGGTTAAGGGAAGTAATTACCTTGAGGCACTGGCACAGACAAAAACAGCTGTATTTGATAAGACAGGTACTTTGACAAAGGGTGTTTTTTCAGTGGTAGAGGTCATCAGCGAGGGGATGGAAGAAGAAGAGATATTAAAACTTGCCATGCTTGCGGAACAACATTCCGGACATCCTATAGCATTATCCGTAAAAGAAGCTTATAAAGAAAGGTATGATGTATATACCGAGCTTGATAAGCATAAGATAGAGAACTTAAAACAGATCCCGGGTATGGGGATAAGTATAAGTATAGATGAAAGAGAAGTGCTTTTAGGTAATGCGGGACTTATGAAAGAATTTAATATAGAATATAAGTCTCATGATCATGAAGCCACACTTTTGTACATGGCTGTAGACTCAAAATATACGGCTTGCATAGTTATTTCGGATATTTTAAAAGAGGATTCAAAACAGGCTATAAATGAGCTGAAATCTATGGGAATTAATGATATAATAATGTTGACGGGAGACAGAAAAGAAGTTGCGGAGGCTGTAGCTGAGGAACTTGGCATAAGCAGGGTGTATTCTTCACTTCTTCCGGGAGATAAACTGGAAAAAGTTGAAGACTTACTTAAGAAGAATACCGATAAAAAACATAAGCTTGTCTTTGTAGGAGACGGTATCAATGATGCACCGGTACTTGCCCGTGCCGATATAGGTATAGCCATGGGAGGTCTGGGTTCTGATGCAGCCATAGAGGCGGCTGATGTAGTCATAATGAATGACGAACCCTCAAAGATAGCTAAGGGTATAAGGCTTGCTAAAAGAACACTTGCCATAGCAACCCAGAATATAGTATTCGCTCTTTTGGTAAAGGTCGTGGTACTTACCTTTACAGCCTTCGGTATGGTCAATATGTGGGCTGCGGTATTTGCAGATGTAGGTGTTACCTTGTTAGCGATAGCAAATGCCATGAGGAATCTGAACATTAAAAAAGTATAAACGCAGTCACATAAGGCGAGTTCTTTCGTCTTTTCCCGATCGACCGTTTTGTCTAAGGAGTATCCGTTGAACTCGGATCCGGATGGATATGCAAAATATTACGCTGAAAGAAAGCTTTATATTGAAATATTTTGTATATAAAACCCTTTGACAAACTGTAAATGATATTATTATTAAGGAGGCAGCGCTATGGTTAGTTTTAATAATTTGTATAACAATGCAAATATGGTAGAGGTGGCAAGCAAAGGTCCGATAAAAGTTTTTGAACATCAAAGAGACCTTAGTGTGGAGAATGGTAACTCTATAAATGCTTACTTTGCATCCAAGATGAATGTGAGAAAAAGACAGGTGCTTATAGAGCTTAACGGCAATTCTTTCTGCACTCAGGCAGGGGCGATGCAATGGACAGCCGGCAACGTATCTATGGGGTCGGGGATCAAGGGTGTGGGAGACTTTATAGGTAAAGCTTTCGCATCTGCGGTTACAAAGGAATCTACCGCAAAGCCCGAATATACCGGTCACGGACTTGTAATGCTTGAGCCTACATACAAGCATATACTTTTGGAAGATATAGGAGAGTGGGGAAGTATAGTACTTGATGACGGACTTTTCCTTGCCTGTGATGCTTCACTTAACAAGAAGGTAGTGTCAAGGACCAATTTCTCATCTGCGGCTCTCGGAAAAGAGGGATTATTCAACTTAAGTCTTTCAGGTAACGGAATAGCGGTACTTGAGAGTCCGGTAGCAAGAGAAGAATTGGTTGAGATAAACCTTCAAAACGATGAAGTTAAAATAGACGGTAACATGGCTATAGCATGGTCGGCTTCTTTGCAATTTACAGTTGAGATGTCTTCAAAATCAATACTGGGCTCAGCAGTTTCCGGTGAGGGTCTGGTAAATGTATACAGAGGAACAGGAAGAATATTAGTAGCACTTACGTAATATTTTCGTAATATATGAGCGATAACAATTTAGTGTAAAAAAACCTATGACAAAGTTTATGGAAAAAGCAAGACGCTTTTCCCTAAACTTTGTCTATTATTTTTTGAATAAATACAAGAACTTGAATATAATAGACAATAAAAGATTGAAAAAAGATATAGATATAGTAATTTTTAACTTAATGATGATGATATAGATCGTATAAGAGTGTTCATATAATTGTAATTGAAAATATATAGCCTTAAAATTATGTCTGTGATATACTTTTTTACAACAAATGGTTTTACCGAATTCAGTCAGGTAAAAAGATTTTATTAGGTTAGGAGTATAGATATGAAGAAGATAACTACCTTTATTTGTGCGTTTGCTTTTGCGGCGGCTCTGAGCATACCGGCTATGGCATCAGCAACAAAACAAGGGCCGGGTACGGTGGAAGTACAAAGCCCGCCACCTGAGGAGGCTGCTGTAAACAGCACATCGAATAAAGCAAATGTACCTATGTTGGTCACCAAGGATGATAAAGTATACATATATGTAAGTAAGATAACCAAGAAAATAACCCTTTATAAGAACGATCAGCTTATAAAAACGTGGGACTGTAATGTGGGTCGTAATTCTACAAGCGGCGATAAGAAGGTGGAAGGCGATAAAAGGACACCCAGCGGAAGCTTCTATGTATGTACGAGAAATGATAAGAGTGTAGCATATCTGTCACTGGGATTATCTTATCCTTCAAGTGATGATGCAGACAGAGGATATGCTTCGGGACTTATAAGTGCGGCTCAAAGAGATGCCATAAAGACTGCTATTTCATCCGGAGTTATGCCTCCTTGGAATACACCTCTTGGCGGTGCGATAATGATACACGGTAATTATCGTGAAAACGGAGCTACAAGCGGTTGTGTTGCGGTTGCGAATGATGTTATGGATGTGTTATGGCAATACTGCATGTTAGGTGCAAGAGTTGACATAGGACCGTAAAATAAATAGATAAAATAAAAATAATCTGTTTTATAAAATGCTCCCTTTGGGATGATAAGTGAATGAAAATGCCTCTTATCAAACCGGGGGAGCATTTTGTATGGGAGAATGTCCGGAAAGAAAGAATACCGTACCATATTTCACTTAAAGAAAGACGGTACGGTATTTCGGATATTATTTTACTTATCAGATCCGAAGGAGAAGTACAGGCATTTAAAATCCGTTATAGATCAAGCGATACAGTTTATCAAAATAAGAATCATCTTTTTCTTCATACTGTTTTTCACGCTCTATTATATCAGGGCGGTCGCTTATGATTGCGGCTATTGATTTATAGAGGTATTTGCTTATGAGATCGGGATCGTTGATAGTCCAGACGAATACCTCCTTGCCCTCGCTTTGTGCCTGTATGACCAGGCTGTCGTTGAATGAGAAGTCTTCTATGACAAAAAAGTCAACATTACTTAATGCGAAATTCCCGAATTGCAGGGGAATCACATATCCGGTCTGTATCTCGGGGGCTTTACTTTCGATCTCTTCCATAATACCAAGATCTAGCGACATGGTCTTATATTCTGTAGCCACCCCAAGTCTTCTCATCTCATTAATAAAAAGTTCGGCATAGTTATCGGGTTCTTTGCCGTGAGGCTTAAGCTCTACCAAAAGCTTCATATCAAGTTCTTTGGCTCTTTGTACAAACTCCTCAAAAGAAGGAATACGGCTTGTAAACTCTCCCTGCTTTATAGGAAGCCCCACAACCTCATCAAAATTCATATCCTGAACTTTTTTATCGATGCCGGCAAGTCGCTTTAAGTTATAGTCATGCATGACGACGAATTTGTTGTCTTTGGTAAGCAGTATGTCAAGTTCGACATAATCAGCCTTTGCCTTTGCAGCGCCCTCTAAAGCTTCAAGCGAGTTTTCCACTCCGGCTAAGGTATAACCTCTGTGACCTATCACAAGTACATCAGTGTTGAGAGCACCGGAGTAAAGACTGTAACCCGCATGTCCCAAAACTATCATAAGTGAAAGACTTATAATGGCTGCGGATATTTTAGGCTTTTTTGTCTGTACGCCGTCATAGCAGGCTATACCGAATATAAAGTCATCGTAGGTGGTCACCAGCCTTACGATTATAGATATGATCATAAGTTTGGACAGCACCAAAAAGAAGAAAAATACAATTCGTACCACTGTATAAAAAACAGCATTGTATAAGCTGCTGTCACCGGACTTATCAATAAATCCGAATATAAAAGCGAGAACTGCAAGAGCACTCAGACCTATGGCAAATAAGATCGATTCAAATCCGGCAAAAAGAAAAAGAAGCTTAAACTGACCTTTTTTTGTAATTGCCCAGCTTTTTTTCATATTGAAAGAAAAGGTGTATTTATTAATTACCGTGAGCGGAATAGAAAAAATCAAACGGAAATTAATATATGCACATAGCAAAAGAAAAGCATAATAAATATATTTTCCAAGTTCCGTCTTTACCAGTTCCCCCGTGATAAACTTAGGTATAAAAAGCTTTTGTGTAAACATTGAGCTAAGACCCAGATTTGAAAGGGGTATCATTAATATAAAATATATCAAAAAAAAGCAAAGCTGCTTTAAGCTGAGGCTTTTCCATTTTAAGAAAGCTGTCTTAAAATTAGTCTTCCACGAAAAGTCGCTGTTCTTATAAGAATAATAAACCATAAGAGTCAGGGCGGAGAATTCGAAGAAAATAAGTCCGCTTATCAATAATACAAGTATAATAAGCAGGAAAACACTTAGCGGAGTTTTGAGTATTTCTATGAAATTATCCTTGGTAAGATTCTCCTGTCCGGAAGTTGTCAATATAAGTTGGAATATAAATCCTATCAAATATTTACCCACCGTGCTTAATGCAAGCTGTAAAAAGACAGCCCTCGAATAGTAGGTGAATTTATTCTTATAGATATTTTGCCATACGTCTTTGTTTATTTGTTTAATATTAATATTCATAAAATTCCTTTGCATATAGATAATATATTTGCAGAGCATATAAAAAAGTAAAAAAATCCAAAATCCACATAACGGATCGACCGAATATTAATTCCCATGCCTATGCCTTGGGACAAAGCAGGTATAAAGTATAAGCGGATATGTAACTTTTACATACATGCCGATCGATAAATCTTTTTATACAAAACAGTTAAAGTCTTCATGCTGAGAGGTCTATATATAAAATAGAATAGCATATTTAACATGCGTATACAATAAAGTACACTTGTTCTTGTCTGCTTTGTCATTGATTAGAACTGACGTTTAAGTTATACTAAGTAAAGCAGTTTTTTGGTGTAAGAACAGCCACGGATCTGTAGATCGGGTTTTCGGCACTAAAGCAATAAAGCGGCTATTTGGAGAGTAAAATGAATAAAGAATATATAAAAATAAGAGGAGCCAATGAGAATAACCTTAAGAATATCTCTCTTTGATATTCCCAGGGGCAAGCTTGTAATACTTACCGGACTTTCGGGATCCGGCAAGTCCTCTCTGGCATTTGATACCATATATGCGGAGGGACAAAGAAGATATATGGAGTCTTTGTCATCCTATGCAAGAATGTTTCTCGGGCAGATGGAAAAGCCGGATGTGGAAAGTATAGAGGGACTTTCTCCGGCTATATCGATAGATCAAAAATCAACCAACAGAAACCCCAGATCTACGGTAGGTACGGTTACGGAAATCTATGACTACTTAAGGCTTTTATATGCCAGAGTGGGAACCATACACTGCCCAAAGTGCGGTAAGGAGATAGAAAAACAAAGCATAGACCAGATGGTGGATAGAATACTGGAACTTAAAGAAGGCACTAAGTTCCAAGTGCTTGCACCCATAGTTAAGGGTAAGAAGGGCAGGCATGAAAAGGTGCTTGCACAGGCTAAAAAAAGCGGCTATGTAAGAGTTGTTATAGACGGCAATGCTTATGAGCTCAGCGAAGACATAGAACTGGATAAAAATATTAAACACAGCATAGAAATAGTAATAGACAGACTTGTGATAAGAGAGGGGATACAAAAAAGACTTACAGAGTCTTTGGAGAATGCCCTGCATCTTGCGGACGGATATGCGCTTATAGATGTGATAGGAGGGGGAGAGTATAAACTTTTCGCAAAACTTTGCCTGTCCGGACTGCGGCATATCCATAGAAGAGCCGGAGCCGAGGACATTTTCCTTTAATAATCCTTTCGGAGCCTGTCCGGACTGCGTGGGACTGGGATATACCATGGAGTTTTCGGAAGATCTTATAATACCGGATAAAAGCCTTAGTATCAATCAAGGGGCTATAACGGTAATGGGCTGGCAAAGCAGCTCGGATAAGAAAAGTTTCAGCAATGCACTGCTTAGAGCACTTTGTGACAGGTTTAACTTCGACCTTGATACGCCTTTTGAGGATTATCCCGAAGAGATAAAAAATATCATACTCTACGGTACGGATGTGGAGGTAAATGTAGAATATACCGGTCAAAGAGGTCACGGAGTATATCCGATAGCCTTCGAGGGGCTTATAAAAAATGTTGAAAAAAGATATAGGGAAACCTTTTCCGAGACGGCAAAGGCGGAGTATGAGCAGTATATGAGGATACTGCCCTGTAAGACCTGTAAGGGTAAAAGACTTAAGAAAGAAGCTTTGGCAGTAACGGTAGGAGATAAAAATATTTTTGATGCTACGGATACCAGTATAGCGAATTTTAACATGTTTATGGAAGAACTTAAGCTAAGTCCTACCAAGCAGGCTATAGGTATGCAGATCATAAAAGAGATAAGAAACAGAGTTAATTTCCTTATAGATGTGGGGCTTGATTATCTCAGTTTAAGCAGAAATACGGCACGCTAAGCGGTGGAGAGGCTCAGAGAATAAGGCTCGCAACGCAAATAGGCTCGGGGCTTGTGGGGGTGTGTTATATACTTGACGAACCCAGCATAGGCCTGCATCAAAGGGATAACGATAAACTGCTAGGTACGCTTAAACATTTGCGTGATCTGGGTAATTCCGTAATAGTAGTAGAGCATGATGAGGATACGATGTTCGAGGCGGACCATATAGTCGATATCGGACCGGGAGCCGGCTCTCACGGAGGTGAGGTGGTCGCACAGGGTGATGTAAAGGCTATCATGAAGTGTAAAAAATCCATAACCGGACAGTACCTTTCTAAAAAGATAGTGATTCCGGTACCAAAGGAGAGAAGAAAGCCTACAGGCACTTTAAGAGTATGCGGTGCAGCTGAGAATAATCTTAAGAATATAGATGTAGACTTTCCGATTGGTGTTATGACCTGTGTGACCGGTGTGTCGGGTTCGGGAAAGTCTTCTCTGGTAAATGAAATCTTATATAAGGCACTTGCCAAGAAATTAAACAGAGCTCATACGATACCCGGAAAACATAAATCCATAAGCGGTATAGAAAATCTCGATAAGGTCATAGACATAGATCAGTCTCCGATAGGAAGAACACCACGCTCCAATCCTGCGACCTATACCGGAGTATTTGACATGATAAGGGATCTTTTTGCGGCTACTACTGAGGCTAAGGCAAAGGGCTATGCCAAGGGAAGATTTAGTTTTAATGTAAAGGGCGGAAGATGTGAGTCTTGCAGCGGAGACGGTATTATAAAGATAGAAATGCACTTTTTACCGGATGTGTATGTACCCTGTGAAGTCTGCGGAGGAAAAAGGTACAACAGAGAGACACTTGAGGTAAAGTATAAGGGCAAAAGCATACATGATGTCCTTGAAATGACTGTAGAAGAGGCTCTTGAATTTTTTGAGCACATACCGACCATACAAAGAAAGATACAGACTTTGGTGGATGTGGGGCTTTCTTATATAAAGCTTGGGCAGTCTTCAACCAAGTTAAGCGGCGGGGAGGCACAGAGAATAAAGCTTGCTACCGAACTTTCAAGGCGTGGTACGGGTAAGACGGTATATATTTTAGATGAGCCGACTACGGGACTGCATTTTGCGGATGTGCATAAGCTGGTGGAGATCCTCAGAAGGCTTTCCGAGGGCGGCAATACGGTAATAGTTATAGAGCATAATCTGGATGTGATAAAAACCGCCGATCATATTATCGATATAGGTCCCGAAGGGGGAGACGGAGGCGGCAGGGTGATCGCCTGCGGTACGCCGGAAGAGATCGTGAAAGTTGAGGAGTCATATACGGGGAGGTATTTGAAGAGGTATCTGTAGCACATAAGCATCTTGAATTTGCAACCATCTTCTAAATCTGCTGTGTATTTTATGCAGTCTGCGGAATGGATTGCCAATTTACGTAAGTTATACCGGCTTATATAATGACTGAGTAAAGTTGATTTTGCAGATAGGTTTTAGTTGTGTGAGTGCAGAGAGGTATATGTAATGCGGTTTATCAAAATAGCAATGGTAAGATATAACAGAGCTTGTTTTGAGGTAGATTCTAAAAAGTATAAAGTGTGACAGTTATTAAACTTAAAGGAGGTGCCGGATATGTTGATTGCGTTTTGTATATGGTCATTGTCTTCTTTGTTGTTTGTTGTATTTGGTATCTGTACTCTGTTGGCTAAGAAGCCTACTGTTTTTTGGACTCATGAAAGGAAGATAGAGGTAAGAGATGTCAAAGCTTATAATAAGGCAGTTGCACTTTTATATTTTGTATATTCATTTGTTATATTGATTTTAGGTATTCCTATGTTATTGAGCCGGCAAAATTCAGCAGGTTTTATAATACCTGTTTTAGGGCTGCCTATAGCTTCTATACTGATGATTGCAGTGTATGTAACATGTATAGAGTCAAAATACAGGAGGTAGAGCGGAAGTTAGCGTTGTTAAAGTAATCTTGGGGTGCATACTGTATAGAGAATTACTTTATAATTTTCCAACTACAGTGGAATTTGATAGATATAAAACACCTCTAAAGTAATAAATTGTGATGTTTAATTTATTACTTTAGAGGTGGATTTTTTACTCAATATTATCTATGTTTAAGCTGTATCCAAGGACTTCTCCCACATCCTTAATGTTACCTGTAAGTGTAACCTGTGCATCTTTGGAAAGTTCTGAAACTTTAGCTTTAGTTTCATCATTTTTTATATAACATGTAACTCCTATAAATGCAAATTGGTCATCCGGTAAAAGAGAGATGTACTTTCCTGAGCTGTCTATAGCACCGAGCCTGCCGGTAATACGCACATTTTCGCCCTTGTGACTTTCGCTTGCTTTTAGAGCATTTTCTGCTAATTCTGACATTAGATCATTAACAGAGTATGTTGTATATTGTACTTCGGTTTCAGCAACCGTAGTTGCAGTCTCTTCTGATGAAACCTCTGCAGCTGCTTTATCTGCAGACTCGTTTTCAGTGGCTTGAATGCTTGTATCAGTTGCTGTTTTAGCATTGTTTTCGCTGCTTTTTTCTGATTTGTTCTTCGGAACTATCGCAGCTATGACAACTATTACTGCAATTACGATAAACCAGGGTTTTTTGTAGAACGGTTTTTTATTAGACATTTCATATCCTCCAATTAATATTAATTACAAATATATTAAAAAAATGACAATATCATTATATATATATATATATATATATATAGTCAAGAGAATTATGAAATTTATAGTTTTTTTATTATTTTATAAAATACATTTTCGTATAGACAATAAGTGTGAAGTGTAAATATAATATATTTTGTGAGCAATACACCGGATTTAATGAAAGGAATATAAAATATGTTTTCAAAATTAAAAGATAAAGGCTTAAGCACAGCAGATCTTAAGCTTATTGCTATCATTGCAATGACAATAGATCATTTGGCCTGGTTGTTTTTTCCCGGCTTTCAAAGAGTATGGTATGTGTACCTGTTACATATAATAGGCAGACTTACCGCTCCGATCATGTGGTTTTTCATAGCGGAAGGGTCTTTTTATACCAGGGATCCTAAAAAATATATCGGCAGGTTATTTGTCTTTGCGATCATATCGCACTTTGCCTATAGTTTTGCATTCGGTTTAAGTCCTATTCCATTTAAGAGCGGGATCTTTAATCAGACGAGCGTTATCTGGTCTTTGGCTATAGCTGCCGCATTGATATATGCGGTAAATAAGTGCGGTCTGTCACTTTGGCAAAATATTGCCCTTATAGTGCTTGCAAATCTGCTTTCTTTTCCTGCGGACTGGTCGTGTATAGCAACTATGGTACCGTTCTTTCTTTACAGCCACAGGGGAGATCTTAAGAAACAGGCTAAGGATTTTGTGATATTTGCAATTATATATTCAACAGTTTATTTTATATTTATAGATAAGGTCTACGGCTTATTGCAATTATTTATATTACTAAGCATACCGGTACTCAGTTTATACAACGGCAAGGCGGGCAATAATCGAAATATGAAATGGTTGTTTTACATTTACTACCCGGCACACCTTGTGATAGTCGGATTGGTGAGACTGGCTTTATACGGAAATGCGAATATTTTATTTTAATGTTAACAGATCGCTATTTTTTGTTGTATAATATATTATTACTTAATGTACAGTAGGTAAAAAATCGTCTGATGTGCCGGTGATTTTTCAGGATAAGGCGGTGGAATATTGAATGTAAAATTAAGGTTGTTTAATAAAGAGAAGTATTTATTTTAATAAGTATCATTAAGGTTTTGTACACCGGTAAATTAATAGGTTTAGTGCAGAAGGCTCAAGGCAGATATGATAGTAACTTAGGGTATATGGAGCATAAAGCACTTAGCATTATAAAATAGGCAGTTTAGATATATTGAAGCGGAGGGAAAGATTTTGAACTTAAAACAGGAGTTAGTTGTTGTTATTGATTTTGGCGGACAATACAACCAGTTGGTTGCGAGAAGAGTCAGGGAAAATAATGTTTATTGTGAGATCTGTTCATATAAGACAGACATTAACGTAATAAAGGAAAAAAATCCAAAGGGTATAATACTTACAGGCGGTCCTAACAGCTGTTACGAAGAAGGGGCACCGACTTATACAAAAGAACTTTTTGAACTCGGAATACCTGTTTTAGGTCTTTGTTACGGTGCTCAGCTTATGAGTCATGTGCTTGGAGGCAAGGTAGAAAGAGCCGCTGTAAGAGAATACGGCAAGACAGAGGTATTGATAGATAAAAAAGATTCCAAGCTTTTTGACAATGTATCCTCTCCCACTGTATGCTGGATGAGCCATTTTGACTATGTATCAAGGATACCCGAAAACTTTGAGATAAGTGCCTATACCAAGGACTGTCCGGTTGCGGCATTTGAAAATGAAGAGAAAAAACTTTACGCAATTCAGTATCATCCGGAAGTGCTTCACACTAAAGAAGGCAGCAGGATGATAGGGAATTTCCTTAGAAATGTATGTGCATGTGAATGTAATTGGAAAATGGATGCCTTTGTTGAAACAGAGGTTGAAAAGATAAAGGAAAAGGTGGGAAGCGGAAAGGTGCTTTGTGCCTTATCCGGTGGAGTGGACTCATCCGTGGCAGCGGTATTGCTAAGTAAGGCGGTAGGAGAACAGCTTACCTGTGTATTCGTAGATCACGGTCTGCTTCGTAAAAACGAGGCGGATGAAGTGGAAGAGGTATTCGGTCAAAACGGCCCTTACAAACTTAACTTTATAAGGGTAAATGCACAGGAAAGATTCTATTCAAAGCTTGCAGGCGTATCGGAGCCTGAGGCAAAGCGTAAAATTATAGGTGAGGAGTTTATCAGGGTATTTGAGGAAGAGGCCAAGAAGATAGGCAGGGTTGATTTCTTGGTGCAGGGAACCATATATCCGGATGTAGTTGAAAGCGGTCTCGGTGGTGAAAGCGTAGTTATAAAGTCCCACCATAATGTAGGAGGACTCCCCGACTATGTGGATTTCAAGGAGATAATAGAACCGCTTAGAGACCTTTTCAAAGATGAGGTAAGAAAGGCGGGACTGGAACTTGGTATTCCGGAAAGACTGGTATTCCGTCAGCCGTTCCCGGGTCCTGGACTTGGTATCAGGATAATAGGTGAGGTCACAGCCGAGAAAGTAAAGATAGTACAGGATGCCGATGCCATCTACAGAGAAGAGATAAAAGAGGCAGGGCTTGATAAGGAACTGGGGCAGTATTTTGCCGCACTTACCAATATGCGTAGTGTAGGTGTTATGGGTGATGAGAGGACTTATGATTATGCGGTGGCACTCAGAGCAGTGAATACGGTGGACTTTATGACTGCGGAAGCGGCGGAGATACCTTGGGAAGTGCTTAAGAAGGTGACAAGCAGGATCATCAATGAGGTAAGTCATGTTAACAGGGTGTTGTATGATGTGACGAGTAAGCCGCCGGGAACGATTGAGTTGGAGTAGTTAAAAACAGGCTCTAAAGCCTTATGAATAGCTATTTTGTAACTGTTATGCTTGCAAAATGCTTGCAGATTTTAGAAATACGTCACCTAAAGAGTAATTCTTTGGGTGATTTTTTTGTATTTAAAAATGCTGCAGGGAGTTCCCATAGCATTTCTTTTTATAGCAAATTATTTTCTTTCAGGTATTCAATTCTCTTTTTTAGAATCTCATCTCTTGACAGTTCTTCAAATTCTTTCTGTGTTAGTGCTAGAGAATAATACTCTGCGGATTTATTTTTCATAGAATCAAACTGTTCTTTTGTAATGGAGTAGGATTCCAACTCAAACAGATTATCAGACAACTCTTTTTTCGATAAACAAGGTTTTGCTTGGTTTATTGAGTCTAAGGAATTCTTGCCGGATTCATATACGAAGTATACAAATAAAATCGGATTAACTAATGGCGGAGACTTCATCTCAAAGTCTAATGATGTGGTATTAGACTTTACATATAAAGATTGTATCCTTTAAGGGGGTCAGGACAAGGAAGATCAGAAGCGTAAAGAGATTTTCTACAATGAGACTATAGCAAGCGATGAAATTAGTAAAATGCTTGCTCCGAAAGTTTTTACGAACGCAAAGAGATATACGAAAGACGGCATCGAAGAAAATATTACTTCTGATGAGTTGATATATGGTTTAGTTAATAGTGATATTGAGGATATAAATTCTATGAAGCTAATAGATTTAATAAAAGATAGTGTCTTAGTTGAAAGGTTAAATCCGACTAAAAAATCTATCATAGAAGCAATTATAAAGGGAGATTTATCTTCGGTAAATATTAACTATATATGCAAGTCCTTTAAGATATTTGAGTTAAAAGATGAGTTTATAGAGTCATTAGATGATGAAGACAAATTGAAGGAATTGGAAGGCGAAAATTTTAATAAAGATTTTAAGGAGTATGTCTTAAATTCATCAAACATAAAAAAAGATACGAAGGTATCATTGATTGAAACAAAGATAAATAATCACTCCGATGTAAATACTTTGAAACAGTATATATCTTCAGTTTTGGAAATTACCAATTTATCAAGTGTTTGGGATAGGAAGCAACCATTATTAGATAATGGGTATAAAGAAAGAATAGGATAAGCGTTAATAAACTCAGGTTATGTTAGATCTCGTAAAGACAAGGCTGGTAAACGGATTATGCTCACAAGACGACTGAGAAATACCACTGTTGATACGCATCTATTGTAGAATAAAGGAGAATGAGGCTTCTACCTTTAGGTAACTGAAACTTTTGATTATTAGTTGATTATTAAAAAAATATTTTACAATGTAATGTTAAATGACAAAAATATCCACCACCTTATCCCCCATATATGATATAATAAACGTGGGTAATAAAGTGGGGGATAAAACTATGAATAAGTATCTTGAAATCATAAAAAATTTAATAAGTCATCAAACAGAAGAAGAATGGTTTGAATTCAAAGAGAATTGGTACGAAGCACATGGAATAGGAGAATATATATCCGCGCTGTCAAATGCAGCTGCAATTTGCAGACAGGAATATGGGTATCTTGTTTGGGGTGTAAATAATGAAACTCATGAAGTTTTAGGAACTAAATTTAATTATAGAGCAGATGTTAAAGGTGAGCCATTAGAGCATTATTTAGCAAGGCAGTTGAAACCGGATACTGTTTTTTCTTTCCATGAAGTGGATTTTGATAATAAGAGAGTAGTTCTATTAGAAATTCCCGGAGCTAAAAATGTTCCAACTTCTTTTGATGGAATGAGATATATTAGAATAGGTTCAAGTAAAGTGAGTGTTGCTAAATATCCTGATAGAGAAGCTCATTTATTTGAAGTACTAAGCAACAAAGAAAAAACAATAGATAGTATTGAATCTGAATATCAAGATTTAACTTTTGAAAGATTGTTTACATATTATGCAGGCAGAGGAATTTCGTTAAAATTTGAAACTTTTAAGAAAAATCTTGGGCTTTTAACTAAGGATGGTAGGTATAATTTGATGGCTCAATTGTTGTCGGATGATAGCCATATACCTGTAAGAGTGTCGGTATTTAGCGGAGAAACGAAAGCAAGTCCCCTATATTCTGTAAAAGAGTTTGGGAACACGTGCATTTTGTTAAGCTTAGATAAAGTATTAGAATATGCAGATGTCATAAATATAATCCAAGCAGATGAAAGCAGAAGAATTACTACAAGAAAAGATGTTGCTTTATTTGATATGAGTGCTTTTAGAGAGGCGGTTATAAATGCCTTTGTTCATAATAAGTGGATAGATGGAAATGCACCGATGATTACGGTATATAGTAACCGTATAGAGATTCTTTCAAGAGGCACACTTGATCCGAAGCAGACGATTGAAGGGTTTTATATGGGTGAGTCTATCCCTGTTAACCAAAAACTGTCGGAAATATTTTTGCAGCTTCACATCAGCGAGCGTTCAGGAAGGGGCGTTCCTAAAATCATAGATAGCTATGGAAAAGATGTGTTTGATTTTAGAGAAAATTCAATTGTAGTTAACATTCCTTTTAATTGGATTAACAATGTAGGGGATAAAGTGGGTAATAAAGTGGTAGATAAAAGACCTCTAAATGATAGACGAAAGAAAATTTTAGAAGAAATAAGAAACAATCCTAATGTAACTCAAGCACAATTATCCCAAATTATAGGTATAGGATTAACCGCCATCGAAAACAACATTAGATTTTTGAAAGAAAATGAATATATAGAACGAGTAGGATCTAACAAGACAGGCTATTGGAAAATTAAGGAATAGTTTCGTGCTTGCAATATGCTTGCAAAAAATCAGATAAACAGAAATAAAACGGATAATAAGGCTAAAGCTGATAACAAAAACATTGATTTTGTGCCATCTATACAAAATAATATCAATGGACATATTGAGTTGGAATAATTTGTGGTAAAAATGGGTAAATCGACTCGTTTCGAATAAACCTCATATCGGATTTCTGTACTTAGTCTATTTCACCATATTTTTTCATAGATTATTTTTGAATACTATATAATTGGATGTAATTGAGTAGTTTCTTTTTAGAGATTAATCGAAGATGGATTAGGAAAAAAATAAGCAAGAAAAATCATAAAGGATTTTTTTCAATTACAAAAAGATGAATATACCATTTCATATTGGATAAAAAAATCAATTATATCAATTATATGATAATATAGTCCAATAATTAAAAATATTTAAACAGGAGGATTGATGTATGTTATCAAAAAAATTAAATTGTGGTTTTTTTAATCATAAAAAAATTATTTAAGGATGTCAAGATTTTTTTAATTGTAACAGTGGCGCTTCTTTTTAGTTACCTGGATTTTTTTGATCATCAATATATTGCAATTAAATCTTATATTCCCAAACAACTATTGTTGTCAGTTGAAGTTTCGGTAGATTTCCTTTCTAATATATCTGGAATATTTTTTTGACTATAAGTACTTTTTTTGTTTTACAATTATTGTCACTGTACTTAATAAATATAGCAGTAGCATATCACCTAGGATGCTTCAGAGTTTCATAGATAGGACCGGAGTTATTGGTTTATATGGTATATTTGTCAGTGGTTTTTTCTATTCAGTAATCAGTATCCTATTATTGCAAGATATTGCTCCGGACCAACATGTTGTCGCTGGAAGTTTCGGAATTATTTATTCCATAATTGCGATGCTAAGTTTTATCGCTTTCTCAAGACAGGTTCTTGATAATCTACAAGTATCAAATATTATAGAAAATATTTTTAATGATTGCGAGAAACTTATTGATAAAGAGGTAGAACTAAGAAAAAAAGCTAAGCATTATGAAGAAGGCGACGAATCTACAAAGTTATCAATTGTAGCTGAGAGCTCAGGTTATTTATTTGATATAAAATCAGATGCTATTTTTAAAGAGCTTAATGGTATAAAAGCAGAATTTGTTATAAACAAGAGAATTGGTGAATACACAACCAAAGGAGAAAGCGTAGGGGAATTAAATATATTCCAATGCAAGTTAGATGATAATGATAAAAAAGAATTAAAAGAAAAATTAAGTCCATTGTTTATAATAAATACTTACAATAATAGAGAAGATTATCACCGTGGAATTGTAAACTTAACCGAAATCGCTAATATGGCCCTAAGCCCTGGCACAAATGACCCAAATACTGCAATAATGTGTATACATAAAATGTCATCATTGCTTGGGAAACTCTTATCTACAGGCAATCATTTTATAATCCTGAAAGAGGACGAAGATGTAAAAATAATTTATCAAAGTTATTCTGTAAAGGACGAACTATATCTTGGTTTCAGCCAGATAATTTCCTATTCAGCAGGTGATCCTTTGGTTACCAAAGAGATTTTACAAGGGATTTATATCATATACATAATGGCAGATATGGGTGCTAAAAAAAGCATAAAAAGATTTTTTGATGATAGCTATGAAATTTTAATGGAAAATTTTACTCACGAAATTCATTTGGATATTTTAAAAAAAATAAAAAACAATATGGAAGAGTACGTAAGCTTATAGGAAAAGACATCTGAATCCATTTGAATTTAAATGCATTCAAAATCAAATTAAAAACGTGGTCAATTAGTTTAGTATTTGTGGACTACTTTTCGATAATAACTCTGGGCCCATTTTCGGTTGATATTTAAATGATGAAGTATTTACGTTTGAGCTTAATGCATTTAATATAAGCAAAAAAATAAATATCTTTAAATAAAAAAATATAAAAAAATTACTATTGAAAAACAATGATTTTTGAACCTGTTTCAATATTAAAGGAAAAATGGGACAATTTTTTTAAAAAAATAGAAAATGATTCCAAACCCAAAAAAATCTATATGATAGATTTAATAATTACAGATCTACAAATTATAATTCTCCGGTACTGGGACTGGGACGGGACTAAAAATCTGTGTTATGGTCAAGCATTTTTGTAACATTACAACCTAATTTTTACTATGGGGTTTATACAACCCCATAGCGTGCCTCATAGGGCGTTTTGTAATTATTATAAGAATGCGGACGAACATGGTTATATTGAACATACGCAAATTCTTCGATTGCTGTATAGAGTTCTTTCTCTGAATGGTAATAATGCTGATAAATAAGGTCGTTTTTCAGTGTATTGAAGTACCTTTCCATAGGTGCATTATCATATGGATATCCGGCTTTACTCATACTTTGAGTTATTCCAAGACTTTCGCAGTATTCAGTAAACTCTTTGGATGTATACTGACTTCCTTGGTCAGAGTGCAGCATTAGTTTGTGCAGGTCAATTCTCGGCTGTGAATCAATAGCTTTTTGCAGAGTCCTTTTTGCCGGATCGGAGGTTATATTTCTATCACTTATGCTGGCAACAACACTTCGATCATAAAGATCTATAATTGTACAATTATAACGCTTACTGCCATCAGTCAGAAATAAATAAGTAAAATCAGTACACCATTTTCGATTGATCTCAGGTGAATTGAAATCCTGCTTAAGTTTATTATTGTAAACTTTGTGGGCAATACCTCGCTCATAACTTAGTTTTCTTCTCCTAGAGATTGAGTAAAGTTGTAACTCCCTGTTCATGTATTTATGAACAGTTAAGCGACTTATATCATAACCTTTACGGCAAAGGTAAATATGAATAATTCGATAACCGGGTGCTCCATTATATGCATGATAGATCTCTCTCTAATCGTCTTTTTGATTTTAGCTTTGTTTCGATGATAATTAGCCTTTCGTTTTTTTTAAGTAATTGTAATAAGCATTTGGACATATATTAAACTTTCTTAGAAGCCATCTTAATCCAAATTTCTTATTATATTTTTGAATAAATCGATAAGCCTTTAATCGATTTCCTTCGCAAAGAATGCCGCCGCTTTTTTTAAGAAGTCATTTTCCTTTTGTAGTTCTGCAAGTTGCTTTTTTAACTTAAGATTCTCTTTCATAGAATCATAATCTGCTTTGGCTTCTTTATTTATTTGGCATTCTTTACGGAATTGATGTACCCAATTGGATATACTTGCTTTTGACACACTGTATTCAGCTGCAAGCCCTTGGATGGTGCGTCCCTCCTCAAGGTGGAGATGAACAATTTTCTTCTTAAATTCAGGTTCGTAGTGTTTATTCATTTGTAACATACCTCGTTTCTTTCTAAGATTATATCTTATTAGGTCGAGCTGTTACAAGTATGTTATACCACAACATAGATTTCCATCTCGGTTTATGTTTCAATTAACAGACGATGAATATAAGTCTTTGATATCGCAAAATGCGATATCAAAGAAAGGACGTGGTGGAAGGAGAACCTCACCATATGTTTTCACTGAGCAAGGAATAGCTATGCTTTCAACTGTGCTTAAAGCGATATCGCAGTAGATGTTAGTATAAAAATTATGGATGCTTTTGTGGAAATGAGAAATTTTTTACTTTCTAACGGAAATTTTGGAAGCAGGTCAGCCCGTGTACTGCTGGAAAGATATCCTCATGAAGCTTTGATTTTTACGGCTCAAACAAAAAATGGTCTTGAAAAATACCAGGCAATGGGCATTGAAACCAGAATTGTCGATTTTAACAATGCGGAAAAACTGATGGAAGCATTTAAAGATGCGGATACAGTTATTCTGATTTCCATGCCATTCGTTGGACCGAAAAGAAGAGAGGCACATAAAATTGCAATTGATGCGGCTGTGGCGGCAGGTGTAAGCAAACTGGTTTATACATCGATTGTAGGAGCCGGACATGAGGATATCAATGCTTACGAAGTAAACGATCATGTATGGACCGAAAGGTATATCAAAAAACAGCCCATCCATTATTTGATTCTTCGGGATTCCCAATATGCGGAAGCAATGGTCTCCACATTTGTGGAAGCAGTTGAAAATACAAACGGCATCATCCGCAATAACATGGGAGATGGGAAAATGGCATTTGTTTCGAGGGATGACTGTGCGCTTGCGGCGGCCTGTGCGGCAATGTCTGATTGGGAAGACCGAATTGTTGATATAAATGGAGCCGAGCTTCTGACAATTGCACAGTACATGGCAATCGCCTCGGAGGTTACGGGTAAAAAGACGGAATATCAATATATCAACGATGATGAGATGTATGAGTTTTTTGACTCCATCGGCGTTCCAAGGACAACGGAGGAAATGTGGGCGGACACGGCGAAGAACTTCCCATTTTGCTCAGATGGAATGGTGTCCTTTGGCAGGGCAATCCGTCTGAATCAAATGAGTACATTTACAGATGATTTTGAAAAGCTGACAGGGCAAAAGCCCATCACGGTAAGAGAAATGTTTGAAGATATAGAAAATCATTTAATCGGAACAAGAACATCTACAGATAATTAAAAACAATAGGAGGAAGAAAAATGGCAGAAATGATGAATCCGGCGTTGGAAGGCGCCACCTTAATGTTCCCACAGGGATCTTTTATTACGGCATATACTTATACGGGCGTGGAGGATGAGATCAAGGCATATCAGACCAGCGCATGGATTGGAACGGCGCTTATGATATCCCCCATTTATGATGTGTACGGACCGGATGCCGTTAAATTATTGGGACAGGTCTGTACAAATGATTTTACCACGCTGGGAATGAACGGCATACGCCATGCCGTAATGTGCAATGAGAAAGGTCAGATTCTGACAGACGGCGTTGTAATCCGTATCGGAGAAGATCGTTACAGAACCTACTGGCTTGATCCGGTGATCTCTTATTATGTCAATACATCAGATCTGGATGTGCATGGCGAAAACATGAGCGGAAAGGAATATTTTATCCAGATTGACGGTGAAAAGTCCTTAGAAATTCTGGAAAATGCATTCCAGGCCAATCTTCACGACATCAAATTCGGCAGGCATAGAATCCAGGAGGTAAACGGAAAACAGGTACGCATCATCAGGCTTGGCATGTCCGGCAACCTTGCTTATGAAATTCACGGAGATATGGCGGATTATGCGGAGATCTACAATCTGGTATGGGCGGCAGGTGAAAAGTTTGGTGCAAGAAAGCTTGGGCTCCAGGCTTATAACTTGTTTAACCATACGGAGGCAGGATTCCCGAATATCAATCTTCACTATCCGCTTCCGTGGCTGGAAACCAGCGAGAAAATGACAGAATATATGCGCACAGTGCCTCAGTTATCCATGTTCAATCTCAATCGAAAGCTTCTCGGAAGTGTAGGGGATAATCTTCAGGATCGCTTTGTTACTCCCTATGATGTGGGATGGGACTTCCTGATTAAATACAACCATGACTTCATTGGAAAAGAAGCCCTCCTTGAAATGTCGAAAAATCCCCCAAGAAAATGCGTAACCCTGGAATGGAACGCCGAGGATGTGGCAGAAGTCTTTGCAACCATGCTCAGACCTGGGGAGGAACCCTGCGAGGATATTTCCAAACCATCCGATATTGATTACTCTTTCTCTGTAAGAGAGTTTGGTTTTGAGTACCGGGCAGATAAGGTGCTGGCTGCAGATAAGGAGATCGGGATCACAAGCGGAAGAATCATATCTTATACCTATAACAGCATGATTTCTCTGGCCTTTATCTCCGCAGAATATGCCAAAGAAGGGACGGAGCTTGAAATACTCTGGGGAACGCCGGGAACCCGCCAGATGAAGGTTCGTGCAAAGGTTGCCAGATTCCCGTATAATCAGGATTATATCCGTAATGAAAAGCGGGATGTTTCGGATATACCTGTTTTTGAAAGATGAAACCGGAGATGATTACATAGGGAAAATAAAATTTATGTGTTCCCCTGCAGAGTTTTCAAGCTTTGCAGGGGATCTGCTGTTTACGGGTTTATTCTTTTAACTTAATACATATACCTGTATTAATTATTGAGTATAATATAGAATTCATTTCTCATGTAGCAGATTATCTTGTAGATGTAGGAAGAAATGCAGGAAATAAAGGTGGAGAGACTATAATCCGGGGAAAACCAATAGAAGTTGTTAGGAACGTAGAATCATCATGGAATAATATAATAAATTAATTGACACCACATATGACACCACATATACTATAGATAGGAGGTATAACAAATGTCAAAATGGGATAAACTGATAACACGTATATGCAATTTATCGAAAGACCTCCGGTTTGATGAGTTACGGAAGGTATTGGAAAGCTATGGATACGAAATGAATGCACCAAGAAGCGGAAGCAGCCATTATACTTTCAGAAAACAAGGGTGTATGCCAATTACAATACCAAAGCACGAACCAATCAAGAAAGTATATGTAGAAATGGTAAGGCAGATTGTAGAAAGCGAGGCGAAGAATGATGAAGACGCTGAATGATTATATGGCAATGTCCTATCGTATGGAAATTGTGGAAGACAAAGATGAAGGCGGATTTGTAGTTTCTTATCCGGATTTGCCTGGTTGCATTACTTGTGGTGAGACAGTGGAGAGTGCGGTAGCAAATGCACTGGATGCAAAAAAAGCATGGATTGAAGCTGCACTAGAAGATGGTGTAGAGATTCATGAGCCAGACAGTCTGGAAGACTATTCCGGACAGTTTAAATTGAGAATTCCGAGAAGCCTGCACAGATCACTGGCAGAACATTCTCAGAGAGAAGGAATCAGTATGAATCAGTATTGCGTGTACCTTCTTTCCAGAAATGATGCAGTGTTCTCAAAATAAATGTAGTCAAACTTATTTACACCATTTACAATAAGCTGGCAACAAATTGGCAACAGAAAATCAGCGAGCCAAATAATATATGCAACAGAAATAAAATAACGGCAAAAAAGATACAAAAACCTAAACAAATATATTTAATAACATCTTTGGACTTGCCGAGTTGGAGTAGCAGAAGCACTCATTGAAACCATTGATATTACTGATTATTCTAAGAGTTCAAGTGGTTAGCTTAAAGTTTTTGAAGTATTTTTTCATAAGAAAAAAGTGGTAAGCCACTTTTAAGAGAAAATAAAAAAGCCAACAGAGTGTAAATTCTGCCGGCTTTTTTGATATTTACATAAATGGTTTAAGCAAATATAATCTACCATTCTAAGAAATTCATAATTACATTAATCATAATTGCTTTTTCTTCCGGTTTTGATTCTGCTAGTAGCAAAGTAATCGCTACCAATGTACTATCGGAAATCTGACTAACTATTTTACTTGCAGAACCGGATACTCCCTCTACATGAAAACTTCCCTCCTGACCGCCCAATACAACCAACAGTATACATAAAATACAACTAACAATACTACTTTTGCTCTTACTATTTTCCGTAATATATGTTAGCATATGCATAGAAGTAAAACCTGCACATCGTTTTACAAGACTGCCGCTAAGGTATTTTTGCTAAAGAAAAAGTACAGTTATTTATCACAAAGCACATCTTGAAAATTCTGATATTTCTGTATGGAAGCTATGGTTCATTATTCAAATGTACCGTAGCTTTTTTCTTTTAGGAGATATTTTTAAAAGATGATCGGTCAGATAACTGCTTATGTTGATATTATTGCACACAATCGATTTATGAAGGATTTTAAACTCGTGAGAAACCGACATAACTCAAGCAATTTATAAATCTATTTCAAACTGCTGTATGAATACCGATCGGAAGACGGATGCTTTCTGTTACAAAGTTATTATTTAAAGTAGGTGGCACTAGTATGATATCAATTAAATAGCCGGTACGAATATTTATTCTGTAGTATAATAAAATTATTCTAAAAAGAAAACTGTCTATTATGCCGAGAAAAGCAACTTCCTTAACTATTGATGAAAATGAAGTTTGTAACAGTTAATAATTATTCAATATACTAGGTATTAAAATAACCGATCAATACACTTGCTGTAAAAGAGAACTGAAAAAAACGATATATGATTAATAGGAAGCTATTAAGAAGGTTTAAAACTTTATAGAACATGGTCCAAATGTGGTATAATTTAAGAAAAATGATTAGAAAACAAATCATGATCTGAGAGGAAATAATATGGGAATAGTAGCCAATTACAGATTTTTAAGCGACAAAGACTTAAAGGAGCTTCAGACTTCCTGTTTGGGAGAGAATGTGACTTTTGAAGATACTCAAGATTTGAATGATAATACAGAAATATTACTTGATGTAGATAAGATGTGGGATGCACTGCATTTTGTGCTTACCGGGGTGAGCGGCAGTGAACCTATAAAAAATGATCTGCTCAGTGAAGCTGTTGTGGGAGTATATTCTGTGGATGTTGCCGAAGAGTTTATAGCCTATACCGAAAAGTTGAGGATCAAAGATATACTTTTTGCTCTCGATAATTTTGATATAGATAAGACAATGGAAAAATTCAGTATGAGTGAATGCAAGAAAGCAAATATATATCCGAATATATGGGATTATGAAGAAGAGTCTGATGAAATAAAAGAAGAATTGACGGACTATTTTCACCAATTAAAAGATTTTTACAAGAAAATATCGGCAGCAGGCGGCAATGTAATGGTCAGTATAGGTTAATAAAACAACCCTACTTTATATTGAGTGTTTTAACTCCTAAGTTCAAAATACAACCAACAGTATACATAAAATACAACTAACAGTACTACTTTTGCTCTTACTATTTTTACGAATATATGTTAGCATATACATAGAAGTAAAACATGCAGATCGTTTTACAAGACCGCCGCTAAAGTAAGAGCTACAGTTATCTATCACAAAGCACATCTTGAAATTTCTGATATATTTCTGTGTGGAAGCTATGGTTCATTATTCAAATGTGCCGTAGCTTTTTTCTTGCTAAGTAAAAGGTATAGAGGTATATATACGATCTACGAATATTGTTTACGTTTATTACCTAGCCTGAAATGATGTAATAGTGAATATGAGTTGTTTGACAGCGGTGTGGAGCCGGACTTAACGGATAGCTTAACAGCCTCTTTTTTTATATTGTTGCCTTATTACACTTTATTATCTCTATTTTTTAATAGATCATAGATTTGGTGAGGTTACCGACTTTACTCAAATACTGTCACTCCAAGTACGAGAGTATACGGAAAGTAAAGCTTTAGGAGATAAAGATATTTAATTTACAAAGTGCTGTGAGATTGGCTACCATTGACGGTTTGCACCAAATATAAAGACAGGTATAAAAGTGTCAAAATTGATATATTAACGGTAAAAATACAGTTAAATATCGGAAAAACAGCTTGTTGAATTAATATGCTTTATAAGATATACTTATTGAACTATGGTCATAATAAAAATTGACAAACTGTTTCAAAAGCGAAAAAATCTATAACAAACAGGAGAATATATATGGAAGATAAAGAAGAAAGAGTATCAAGATCAAGGGGCTTAAAATTCAAATTTATAATGTTTTTAATAATGATTATTGCGGCTATGTCGGCATATTTGGTATATGATTTCAAAAAACAAAATAAAAAAGAGGAACCGGAGATCATTACAAAGACAAACCTTGAGAAGGTTCTTGATGTCAGTGATCTTTCAACATTTGAGGCTATATATAACGGTATTGCAGCAGTAGCAAGTGAAGAAAAGCCGGAAAATATCGATTATTATGTTTATTATGAGGCAAAGGTCAAAGCCGGAATTGATTTTAAGCTTATAAATGTAGAAGTAAATGAAAAAGAAAAGCTTATAACAGTAAGTCTGCCGGAAGTCAAAATAACGGATGTGGATGTGGATATTGCTTCTTTAGACTATATATTTATAAATAATAAATCCAATACTCAGACCGTATCGGCTCAGGCATACAAAGAGTGTATAAAGGATGTAACAAATGAAAGTAATTCCACGACCGAAATATATGATTCTGCAAAGCTGAATGCACGTAATATGGTAGAAGCTTTGATCAAACCTTTTATAGAACAGTTGGACAGCTCATATAAATTAGAGATAAATTAAGAGGTATAGGAATATGAAAAAGTATTTAAGAATATATTTGATAGTTATGATGTGTTTTTCTTGTATAGCCTGTGCAAAACAAAGTTCGGATATCGAACCCGAAGCATCTCAGATGAAGTCTATATGTGAATTGGCAACAATGGAATGTTACTATCACAATGTGGCTAAATATAACGAAAAGGATGCTTCCGGAATGTGGTGGTGGCAAAAAGACAGGAATTTTTGGATGGAGTATGCGGGTGTTGTGACTATAGGTATAGACGCTTCTCTTTTGAATATCGAAGTTAACGGTGAGAATGTTACGATAACGGTTCCGCCGGCAAAGGTATTGGGTTGCAAGGTAGATGAAGCAACTTTGAGCGAGGACTCGTTCATAGTTGCCAAAGATTCCGCCAAAGTTGAAGCAAAACACCAGACCGAAGCATTTAAGAGTGCAACAGAAAAACTCGAAAACGAAGCAAGATCCAATTCGGCATTGCTGGCTACGGCACAACAAAGAGTTCAAAAGCTTTTGGAAGACTATGTGGAAAATATAGGCAACAGTGTGGGAAAAACATATAAGATAAAATGGGTATATCTTGAAGGAGCAAAGCAATTAAACGATACGAATATCGGAAGACCGATAGGGAAGTAAAACATAAAAAGAGCGAATTAAGGTATATTTTGCATATGAATAAATTTTACGAAAATAAAAGTTACTGCCGAGTTTTGTAACTTATGATAATTAATTTTAAAATACCGAAACAGGGTATTAAAAAAAAGTTTAAATTACCGAGTCTTTGACACCTAAAATCAATTGACAACAATATCACAGTAGTTTACAATGATAAAGCTAATGTAATCACAAAAAGTGTTATTTTTGTCGTGGTCGATATAGCTCTCGACATGACAATAAATACAAGCACTTTAATACATAAAAAGTCTATCCTGTTGATAGAAGAGTCTTAGTATAGCTCCTAAGACCTTTTTGCATTGATAGAATAGGTTTGTATTTGTGGTGCAAAGTATTACACGGATTGCCTTGGCAATTTTTGTCGGTAACAGTAGCAAAGTAGTTCAAGAGTGATAATATCAAGAAGGGGACGAGATGATAAAACGTAAATGTGTATTAGCAAAGGCATTGGCAGTTGTAATGATGCTAAACCTTATTACGCCAAGCACGATACCTGTGTACGCACAGGAGTCGACAAGTGAGACGTTAGAGGTGAGCACTATAGCTGAGGGTGAAGGCGAAGGCGCCGAAGCCGTTGCCTCTGAACAAGCGGAAGAAACAAAAACAGAAAATGATCTTGCGACGACCGAGATTGCAGAGACAAAAAGTGAATCCGAGAGTATTGCAAAAGAGACATCTGCTGCAAATACTTTGGAAGAGACTGTCGGAGCCGATGTGAAAACTTCGGTTTCTGAAGTTAAGGAGCAGACCGCAGATGAGAACACTGTTAAAGATAAGGACAGTGAAAATGCGGTAAAAAACAGGGAGATCCATATTCTGTCCGATGATGGATCTGCTGAAGAAAGTTCTGCTTCCAAAGAAGAAGCAGAGGAAGAAACAATCGTTACTATATCCGTTGAAGAAGAGGATATAGCGAACCCTGCATATTCTTATGAATATGCGGATACCGATAGCCATGTTGCTATCAAGATCGATGCACCCGAAGGAGCTTTTCCTGAAGGTATTCAAGTAAATGTTGAAAAGGTTGCTTCGGAAAAAATAGTCGAAGCGATCAAAAATGCTTCAGATGTTGATGATATCAAAGCCTCTGATGTGGTAGCTTACGACTTCGATTTCTATAAGGACGGCGAGCATCATATTGAACCGAAGAAAGAAATTTCGGTTGAGTTTAAGAATGTCGGAATCAAAGAAACCGGTACAGTTTCTGCATTCCACCTTGAAAACGAGGATTCACAAGCTGAAGCAGTCAGTGTAAACAATGTAAATAATGAAACAGGTTCTGTTGAACTCAAAGCAGCGGATTTCTCGATCTATGCTATCGTAAGCTCGCCGGTTGTGAGTACAGACGGAAAAATATGGATAGATAATGATACTACAACAACTTATAATACTATCAATGACGCCGTAAATGCGGCCGCTAACGGTGCGACTATTCATATTCAGGGTAAATTCGGAGAAAACGGTGCTGCTGCAACAGGAGCGACCATCACCAAGAATATCACATTGGATATTGCAGGTGATACTGAAATGACAGGTAACAACAATATCGACGGAATCACACTTACAAGCGGAACCAAGATCCGTTGTAGTAACGGAGCAAACTTACTATGACACAGTTCAGAACTGCGTTCACGGTTGCAAGCGGTGCCGAAGTCAATGACGGTACTTATATCTTCACAAACAATAAGTCAACCACACGTGGTATACATATTGAAGGAAGCGTTAAGGGAAGTACAGGACGTGAAAGCGTAGTTATTAAAGCGGATGACAGTGTGAACACCAACTTCTACTCAGGCAATGCGACCTTTGAAAATGCAACTATTGATGTGACTTCACAGAAATGGACATGGAAGGATGCAAGTGCGCTCAACCTTAAGAATGTTTCAATGACTCTGTCAGGTTTCGGTCAAGGTTATTATGTGCAGGGAGGAACGATAGAAAACTCATTCCTCAATATGAAAGACCCGGGACTTAGATGGGGATTCCTACGTATGGGTTCCACAGGAATCGCATTCCAGGGTGGCGGAACAGTTATCAAGGGTTCTACCATTCAGCTTGATTACGGTTCAAATGCAGGTCTTTCAATAGGTCTTGCAAATGCATCCACCGCAATGACCATCGAAGATTCGGTACTTGATTTCAGAAATGCCGGCACCGGCGGACTTAATGTAAATACCGGTGACATTACTATCAAAAACACACTAATAAAGGGTGACGGAAGAAATACCGGTGCTTTATACGGAGCACAAACAAACGGTAAGATCACATTTATCAACAACAGCAGGGTAGAAACTCCTGCAACAACAGATGCTGACAACGGTCTTGGACAGGGGCCGAGCAATTATGTAGTAATCGGCGGATCATACCTTGTAAAGTACACAGATGCTTACTATACAGGTGCTGCGATCCCGACAAACGGTACTGCAAACGGCAATGAGAAACTTGACTATGTAACATTGGCTGATCCTACACTCAATCAGGTATCGGTTTTGAACAATCTGGGTAATACATACACATATCCTGTAGGTACTGCTTCAAGTGACGGGAAGAAGCATATCTTTGTTCCTACCGCCAAAGTTACATTTGATCCAAACTCAGCAACTGCCGAATTTGCAGATGGTACGAACACATCAAAAGTAGTAAAAACAGTTCGTGGAAATACTGTAGGTTTAGTTGAGGACAATGATATACCTGCGGCTTTGACCAATACGAACACAGGACTTACTTTCGGAGGTTGGTACTATACCGATTCAAGCGGAAACGAGCAACCTTTCACAGATGCAGTCGTTGTAACAGCTGATATGACTGTCAGGGCAAGGTGGAACGTACAGCAAACTGTTATGTATAACGGAACTCTCGAGGCGGACATACTGATAGACGGTGATACAGAGCATACTGCAGTTAAAGACGTCAACGCAGGTGATATGCTTAACTTTACCGGAACATTGGATGTGAGTTCGATAAAGAATCAGATCCAACTACTCAGTACTCAATACGGAGGGAACCCGAATACAATAGTTACACAGAATATCCAAAGTACATTTGTTGCCGAGCTGACATTCCCGGGCGGATTTACTTTGCCGGATACACCTACCGCAACATTGACCAATAACAATCTTTTTGAGATCACATCAGTTACAAAAAATGTCAATAAGATCACAGTTACGATGAAGTTGAAGCAAAATTATGCGAACTTTGGAGATCTTTTGACTGATGTTACCGGTGTACCGAGCATACTGGATGTTACTGTTCCTAACATTAAGGTTTCAGATAATGTGTTAGACATGTCACAGCTTACGACAGTCGGAACGGTTGAGGGAACCTTTAGCGGAAAAGCGATCGCTCCTTCAGGAAACAGTAATTTATATGATATGCGTTGGACAGCCGTTCAGACGGCAAACGGTAAGGATGCTATACAAGATCCTACTGATAACACAACTATTCAGTATACTGTAAAGGCTGCAAACAGAGCGGTGTTGGCATTTAATGAAACATTATATGCCGATATCCTGATCGGATCCGACACCGAGCATACAGCTGTGCACCCTGTCGGTTTGGAAGATGAACTTACATATACCGGAAGAGTATTTGTTACACCGATAAAAGATAAGATCAATGCTTTAAGAGCAAGATATACCGGCGATCCGAGTTTGATCACTACAAGCAATATTACGAGTACGTTTACAACAACGATTCTTGTTCCGAGCGGACTTAGCATACCGAGTACGGTGAGAGCCGTTCTGACCGAGAATGAGTTATTTAATATAAATAATGTGGTTCAAGTTGGTAATACAATACAGATCACAATGTCTTTAAAGAAAAACTACGTTAATTTCAATGATCTTTACAACGATGTAAATTCTGTACCTGATGTTTTGAATCTCGATATTTCGGGAATTAAAGTAGATTCTTCAAATCCGATCGGAACACAGCTTACCTTAACGGGAACTGTTGAGGGCTCTTTTGAAGGACAAGCAACTGCTCCTTCCGGAAGAACCGAGATCTATAACTTCAGATGGACAGGTGTACAGTTACCGGACGGAAAAGACTTCATACAGCCTGCAAGTGATAATACAAGTATTCAGTATACTGTTGAAGTGGTTCCGGTAGTACAATTTATTTCTATAACTGTTAGCAAGACATGGGTAGGAACACCCGGTGATGAAGCTGTTATAGAATTATATAAAGGATCTGAATGGATAGGGGCGGCAACACTCAGAGCCGGAAACTGGAGACATACATTTGATATGCTACCAAAGCAAGATGCTTCCGGAAATCTTATCGATTATCGTGTAAGAGAAAGAGCGCTCAATGATTACCAATCAGAACTTAGGAAACATGCCGATGACAACTATGAATTTATCAATACTTTCAGAGGCGGAAACAACAGCAATAACAATCGTGGAAACAGCGGTTCAAACAGCGGAGGAAATAGTGGTGGCGGAAGTTCGGTAACACCGAACAGACCAAGCACAGGCACAACTATCTCACCTGTCAATAATAATGACAACAGACCTACAACACCTACCGTAAATGACAATAACGGTGTTACTATCCCGGATAACAGCAATAATGAGGAGATAACACCCGATAATAACGGTAATTACGGAAAGACCACGCCGCATATAGAAAGAGTCGGAAAGACTTGCGGGAGATGAGGATAGTATCTCGGATGGAAACAGCAACGGCACACAACAAGGTCAAGGTGGCAAGACACAAAGTTCTATTAAGCCGAACAAGGTGACTAAAACATCTACCACAGCCGGACAAAACACTCCACAGACAGGAGATGCTTCACATATGGGATATTGGCTCGCAGCTATGCTTATCTCACTCTTACTTATAGCTGTTAACATGGTATATTTATCAAGACGTAGAAAAGAAGACTAAATATTAATATTTCAGCCGGTTTCGGATCGTGTCCGAGCCGGCTGATTTTTATTGTGTTTTTTGAGATAAGTAGGTAGAATATAATAAAAGATCAAAAATAAGTAGAGTTATCTTAGCTTATAATTTTGCAAAAGAAGAATATAAGCATAAAGAGCGGTCTGTCGTATCTGTCAAAAAGATCCGGTATCCGGGTCTGTAATTATTTATGTTGATATTATTTGGGAAAAAATTGCTTAAGATACGAAAAGGAAGGATATATGAAGAGCGGAGTGAAAGGTAAGTTTAATAAAAGGCTGTTGATAAGTGTTAATGTGATATTGGTACTTATTTTTTTGTTTTCTTCATTCATGGTAGCCAAAACTATGATACAGGGTAAGAAAGAAGAAGATGTGTTTGAGAAGTTGGCACAAAGTGTTGAAAAAGAAAGTGCGATAAAGGAAAGTTCGGTAAAAGAAAACCTGCAAAGCAAAGATGGAGGCGAAGTAACATCCGAAACAAAAGAGTCGGATGCACATACGAAGTACTATACTTTGTATGATAAAAATCCCGATTTTTCGGGATGGCTCACCGTAAATAATACAAAGATAGACTATCCCGTTATGTATACACCGGGAGATCCGCAATATTATCTGCACAGATCCTTTGACGGCACGGAGTCGCTTAGCGGAACTCCTTTTATAGGGGCAAATTGTAATATTGACAGTGATTGCTTTATTATTTACAGTCATAATATGAAGAACAAAACCATGTTCGGAACACTTGATAACTACGCTAAGAAAGAATTTCTTGAGGCTGTTCCTACATTTACATTTACCACAGTAAGTGGTGAAAGGACCTATGAAGTATTTGCCGCCATAAGCACAAGAGTGCTTTATGACGATGAGAATGGCTTTAGATACTATGACAGTGTAGGTGACTTGTCGCAAGAAGATTTTGATGCTCTTATAAGCTGGCTGAAAGAAAAAGCAATATATGATTCGGGGATCACACCAAGTTACGGTGAGCAGATCCTGCTTCTTTCAACCTGCAGTTATCATACGGACAACGGTCGTTTTGTTGTTGCGGCACGTTTGATAGATTGATGTTTTAGGTCTGAAGAAAAAATAATTAAAAGAATTTATTTAATATGTGAATAGGCATTAAAAGGGGGAAAGATGATAAAGGGTTGGAAAGATAAACTGGAAAAATACGTAAATGTGAATGAAGATATTTACGTGGATATGAAGATCATGGGCAATGCGGACTATGATTTTTGCTGCTTCGGAGTTGATGCAAAAGCTAAACTTTCAGATGACAGGTATATGGTTTTTTATAACCAAAGAACGACTCCCCGAGGGGAGATCTCCATGGAAGATCTTAGCGGCGGAGTACGTTATACATTGAAATTAGCTGAGATTCCGGCTTATGTGGAACGCTTGATATTTACCGTAAGCATTGACGGTAGCGAAAATATGGGCGAGATGCAAAATTTCAGCACAAAGCTGTATCAGCCGGGCGGACAAGATGTTGAGCTTAGTCTTACAGGCAAGGATTTACCAAGGAAAGGGCTGTCATATCAATAGAGATATACAGAAAAAGCGGTTGGCGTATAGGCTGTGTGGCAGGAGGATTTGACGGAGGACTGTCAGCGCTTTTAGCACATTTTGGCGGTGTGGAAGTAAAGGACGTCTCTAACGAAATTAGCTCATCAGATCCGGGTAATACAGATACTAAAGCCAATGCCTCGGCTAAAGAAGAGGTAAAAAAAGAGGAACCTGTAAGGGTATCTTTGGAGAAAAAGCTCGAAAAGTGCCCTCAGCTTGTAAGTCTTGCAAAACCTATAGGAGTTGAGTTAAAGAAAAGAAATCTTGAAAGTCTGGTAGCCAGAGTGGGATTGGTGCTTGATATATCCGGTTCTATGACACAGCGTTTTAAAAACGGTACGGTACAGGAGATAGTCAATAAGACTCTGCCTTTGGCGGTGCAGTTTGATGATGACGGGGAGCTGGATTTTTGGTACTACGGCACTACAGCAAGGAGAATGAGAAGTGTAAATCTTGACAATTACACTGAGGCGGTTCCGGTTGATTGGGTGAATCTTATGATAGAACTTGGAGGTTGTAACAACGAACCGGCAGTCCTTCGTATGGTGCTTGATACCTATAAAGACACAAAACTTCCGGTATATGTGCTTTTTATCACAGACGGAGGAGTGAGTAAAAAAACAGAGATCAAAAAGATCATTACAGAGGCTTCCAAAAAACCGATATTCTGGCAATTTGTTGGAGTGGGCGGTAAAAACTACGGCATACTTGAGAATCTGGATACGATGACAGGGCGTTACGTGGACAATGCGGGATTTTTTGCATTGGATGATTTCAAGAAGGTATCAAATGAGGAGCTTTACAGCAGACTTTTGGAAGAATTCCCTGTATGGCTCAAAGCTATAAAAAACAAAGGGATGATCTGATATGGTGCGACAAATGGATAGGCTCATGTCTTTTTTTGCGGGAATATCCAAAGAAAAGTATCCTAATGCCGATATGAATAAGCCGGGAAGCGGTGCTGCGGGGGGACTGGGCTTTGCTTTTTTCCTATCATAAGAGAAGTTTGTTCTCTTTCTGAGGCTATGGATAAGGAAACTGCCGCAAAGAACATGACGGCTGCGGCAGAACAGGTATTTCGATTGATCTTATCATTCAGAGAGGAAGAATAATAGAGATGGATAAAAAAGAAGATATTAAAGTGTTGAAAAGCGGTTATGAACTTAGGACGGTAAGATCTGGTGAGGCGGATCAAGCCGCACATATAGAAGAGGCTTGCTTTCCGCCCAATGAAGCCTGCTCGGCTGAGCAGATAAAAGCCCGTGTGGCAACGGCTTCCGAACTTTTCCTTGTGGCTGTCGATATGTCCACCGGAAAACTTGCGGGTTTTTTAAACGGGCTGGCAACGAATGAAGAAAGTTTCAGAGATGAATTTTTCAAAGATGCCGGAATGAATGATCCTAAGGGAAAGAACATCATGCTTTTGGGGCTTGATGTACTGGCTGAACACAGGGGCAAGGGTCTGGCAACGGATATAATGAATACATATGTGGAAAAAGAGAGGAAAAACGGCAGAAAAAAACTGATACTTACTTGCCTCGATCACTTGGTTGAAATGTATAAGAAGATGGGGTATACGGATCTTGGAGAAGCCAACTCGACATGGGGCGGAGAAAAGTGGCATGAAATGATATATATACTTAATGAATAAGTTTAAGTACATTTCCCGTAAGGCTTTTTAGATGTCGGAAAACAGCGAAAATTTGGAGATACCTGCCGAAAATTCAGTGTTTTTAGCCCGGCGGTAAAATGTATAATATGGGGGATAAAAGAACATGGTGTTCTTTGCAAGGGTTTTAATTATACCCGATAATGTAATATATGTGAAAAATCACTAATATATATTAAAACATTAAAAGGCGGCTGATTTATAAATATATGATCGGTCGCCTTTTCGTACTGAAAAAGGACTTGTATAAATAACGAAAATGATCATAGATGTTTATATTTAAGTGATATTCTTCATAAATACAAGTTATTTTTTTCAAAGTTCAAGGTATAAACAGTTTTTATATCGAATAGACTGAAAACTAAATAAACAAATTATTAACAAAGTCTTTTTAACATGATAAATGTTAAATTTTTCATATTAAAAATGAAAAATAATATAAAAAAAATATTGTTGAATTATACCATTGATATATGTTATAATCAGACAAAATTAAATACGTGATTATCACATATGTATAAGAGAGGAGAATATTATGAATGTGATCAACAGTATTATCGGGTACCTGGTAGGCTTTGCAGACTGGTTCTGGGGAATACCTATACTGATACTTATCGGTGGCGGAGGACTTTACATCACTTTGCGTATAGGTTTTTACAAATCACAAGATTCCCTTATATCTGTTCGCAGACTTTCGGCAAGATGCTCAAAAAACCCGAGAATCCCAATGAAGTATCGCCGTTTTCGGCTGCTATGGCGGCACTTGCTTCAAGTATAGGTGCTTCCAACATAGTAGGTGTGCCGGTAGCTATAGCGCTCGGAGGACCGGGAGCCATATTCTGGATGTGGATTCTTGCGCTTATAGGTTGCGGTACCAAGTTTGCCGAAATAGTACTCGGTGTGGAGTACAGAGAAAAAGACAGCAAAGGCGAGTATGTGGGCGGACCTTTCTACTACATACAAAAAGGTTTTGCAAAGAACAATATGGTGGGGCTGGGAAAATTCCTGGGACTTTGGTTTGCATTTTGGTTGATGATAGAGATCATCCCTTCAATAGGTGCACAATCAGCTTCCGCTATAGACAACTTAAGTACACTTAACATACCATCATTCGTAGGTGCCGGAATCATCTTTATCATAGTATTGATCGTTGCTATAGGAGGTTTCAAGACTCTTGTAAAGGTGACGGATAATCTGGTTCCTGTCATGGCTTGTGTATACATACTCGGAGCATTGGTCGTAATATTCGTTAATGCTGCTGCCATACCGGGTGTAATAGTAAGTATATTTGAAGGAGCATTTACCCGGAACGGCAGCAGTCGGAGGATTTGCCGGAGCGGGAACCGGTATGGCACTCAGATGGGGAGCTGCCCGTGGAGTTTATTCCAACGAAGCAGGTATGGGAACCTCTCCTATAGCACATGCAACAGCCAACACCGACCACCCTGTAAGACAAGGACTTTGGGGCGTGTTCGAAGTAACCGTGGATACACTTATAGTATGTACCATTACAGCACTTTGCGTACTCTCAACAGGTATGTGGAAGGATGCGGGTATCAGTGCCAAGAATATAGGTGCGGTACCGTCAAAGGCATTTGCTTCTATCTTCGGAGTTGCCGGTGATATAGTAGTTACTGTGTGTGTATTCCTCTTCGTGTTATCAACAATTATAGTTATAGTATTTTACGGGCAAAGACAGGCGGAATTCTTATTTGGTGAAAAATTCGCAAATATATGGAAGTTCGTATATGTAGCCGCTGTACTTGCAGGTGCCGGAATATTCGGAGATCTGAGCGTCCTTTACTCACTTACCGACTTCTTCCTCGCACTGGTTATCATACCTAATATGATAGCCGTAATATTGATGGCTCCGGATGTGGCTGCCAAAGTCAAAGAATTCTTTAATACACCGGGCAAATACTATATGGCGGATGTTGAAGCTAAAAAAGCAAAGAAAAAGTAATATAAACCTTGAGAGGAGAAAAAAATGAATAAAGAAGTGTCAAAAAGGGTAGAGGAGATAACTCTTGATCTTACATCACATATAAGTGTAGTGGATACTGCGGGTGAAGTTGCGGTTGCCGAAAGGATACATGCCATATTTTCGGAAATGGATTATTGGAAAAAGCATCCGGAAAACATAAAATTTATCCCTTTTAAGAACGATCCCTATCTAAATAGGAAGAATGTAATGGCAATATTAAAGGGTGAGAAAGCACCGAGTAAAAAGACGGTAATACTTCTGGGACATTTTGATACGGTAGGTATAGCGGACTACGGTGATCTTAAGGAATTTGCGGGACAGCCCGAGATACTTATGGAAAAGTTCAAATCCTTGGAGCTTCCGGCAGAAGTAAAGGCTGATCTTGAGTCCGGGAATTATCTGTTCGGCAGAGGTATTTTCGACATGAAGGTGGGAGATGCCATCATCATGGCGATAATGGAAGATATTTCCAAAAACATCAAGGATTTTGAGGGTAATCTTATCTACATAGGTGTAGGAGATGAAGAGGGTAACTCAGGAGGTATGTTGAGTGCCGTGCCCGAACTTGCAAGACTTAAAAAAGAAGAAGGATACGATTATCTGGCACTTCTCGATACAGACTATATGACCTCAGAGTATGAGGGTGACGAGAATAAATACGTATATGTGGGAACCGTAGGAAAACTTATGCCTACATTTTATATAGTAGGAAAAGAGACACATGTAGGAGAATCATTCAAGGGACTTGACTCCAACCAGCTTGCTGCGGAGATTACAAGGAAAATCAATCTTAATCCGGAATTTTGCGAGGTGGCAGACGGCGAAGTAACATTGCCCCCTATAACATTAAAGCAAAGAGACTTAAAACCGGAATATTCCGTACAGACTTCAAAGTGTGCATATCTGTTCTTTAACTATGCTACACACACAAGCACACCGGATCAGGTACTTTCCAAGATGAAGCTTGCGGCTGAGGAATGTTTTGATAATGTATTAAGAGATCTCAATGAAAGATATGAAGGATTTTGCAAGTTGGCAAAAAGACCTTATAAACCTCTTCCTTTTAAGACCAAGGTATTGACCTACGAAGAGCTTTACAAACTTGTAAAGGCTGAGATGGGTGAAGAACTTGAAAGAAGGATAGCAAAACTGGTGGAAGAGCTGGTTGATGACAGAACTATAGATCAAAGAGATAAGGCTATGAAGGTGGTGGAACTTGTACATAACCTTTGGTCAGACAAGAACCCTGTTATAATAACCTACATCAACCCTCCTTACTATCCGCATATATTTATAGAAGGAAAGAATGAGAAGGAAAAAAATCTCCTTGATGCGGTAGATGAGGCTGTTAATACAACAAAGTCAGACTACAAGCTTGTATACAAGAAGTTCTTCCCTTATATATCAGACCTAAGCTACGGTTCAGCTCCTAAAGATCCTGCCGTTATAGCTGCATTTAAGGCAAATATGCCGGGATTCGGAAGACTTTACGAACTTCCGCTTGAAGATATGCAGGAACTTGATGTGCCGGTACTTGACATAGGTGCATTCGGAAAGGATGCTCACAAGTTCACAGAGAGAATAGAAAAGAATTATTCATTTGAAGTGGCACCCGAGCTTGTATACAAGACTGTAATAAATCTGCTTAAATAAAGGCGGATGTGATAAAGTTTGTCGACTGAGTGTTATAAAGATATTATGTAATAAGAAAGAATACAGTCGGGTCGTAAGATGCTGCAAAGAACATAGGTATATAGAATATTATCTTTAAAAAATATGTAAATATCTTAAGAACGATGTATATATAAATGTAGCATGATTCTTTATAAAATATGAAAAAAGCAAGTTTGAGTATATATAAAAAGACTCAAACTTGTTTTTTTAAGATTTATAAAAGAAAAATATTGACATTATTTTATCAAAAACACCCTTAGGAGCATAAAAAAAGACTGTAAATTCGTGGAAAAAAATGTATATTTTTATAAAAACAAATATTACATTATCCTAACGGTGCAACTAAGGTATTGAATTTTTCCTTACTAAATGTTAATATATGCTAGTAATCTTCTATTTTTATCTTAAATTTACCGAGGTGTAAAATGGACGATTAGAGTGAAAAAAAGGAGGATAACGTATGGAAGATGGAAAGAACTAAGTATCGTTCTTACAGTAAGTGGGTTTTTAAGAATTACCAAAATAAGAAAGGGGTATTATGAAGGTTAAGTTTTGGAAGATAGGACTCATGACTTCTGTTCTTACGGTTTCTTTAAGCTTACCGGGTTTTGCAGCCGGTCAATGGTTTGCAGACGAGTGGAAACAAGAAGACGGTAACTGGAAGTATGTTGAGAACGATGGAAGCATCGCAACCAATTCATGGAGAGTATCTGAAGACAAAAAGAACTACTACTATCTCGGAGCGGATGGCCTTATGGTTAAGGACACCCTTTTAGAAGATAACGGTAATCTCTATTATGTTGGAAGCGACGGTGCTATGTATGTCAACAAGTGGAAAGATTTCGTTGATGCCGATGATCCTAATGTAACTAATTGGTATTATTTCGGTAACGACGGAAAGGCATACAAGAGCGCCTCAGATAAAGCGACTCCAAGATTAATAAACGGAAAGAAATATTTATTTAACGGGGACGGTAAAATGCTTACCGGGCTTATTGACGCAAGCGGTAATAAAGTAGAAGCTTCAACAAGCAACAAGTTTGTTGAAACTGTATATTATTGCGGTGAAGACGGTGCTATGTACACAGAGCAGTGGTACAAGTACGATCAGGCACCGGAACCTGACTTCCGCAGTCAATTAGGTCAAAGAGAGTATTCGGATTACGGCATTATGTGGATGTATTTCGATGCTAACGGTAAGAAAGTCAAGGCAAACACTCTTGATTATGCTAAGACAATGGAAATAAACGGAAAGACCTATGTATTTGACGAGTACGGTATCATGATGCCGGATATATCTGTAAGTAATGCTACTGTAGCTGCTACATCAAGCAATGCAAAGTACAGATATGCAGCGGAATCTGCTGACGGACAGATCAAGAAAGACTATTGGGCTTTCAGAGTTGCCAATGATGTAATGTCTGAGGAAGATTACGATACACAGGAGTTTAGCTGGTTCAGAACAAACTCTGAAGGAAAGGTACTTAAGAACAAAATATACTCAGTATATAGCAGAAAGTACGCTTTCGACAGACTCGGACGTATGCAGACAGGTTTTGTGATCATGTATTTTGACGGAAGCTTCGCTCAGTCATATAAGGTAGATACCTGGAGCAGAGCTGATTTCCTTCAGCCGGCAGCCACCAGTCCTATACCTGCTATAGACAGAGGAAACTTGTATTTCTTCGGAGCAGATGAGTTAAATGACGGTTCTATGAAGACAGGAGATGAGATCTACGTTACGATAGCGGACGGTACTTACGCATTCGGCTTTAAGCCTAACGGAGTAGCTTACGGTAACGGTTCTACTCTTGCACGTCATAAGAACAAATTCTACTATAACGGATTAAGACTTGATGCAGATCAAGAGGTAAGATACGGTATAGTAAAGGATACTACTCAAGGCAGTACAAATACATGGCTTGTAGTAGATTCAAACGGTAGAGTGGTTAAGGGCAACAGAAAAGTCCTTAGAGACGGAACAGACTCTTGGATCATAATAATGAACAATAAGTTCTATGCAAGAGTCAGCAGTTCGGAAAGTCCGAATGCTCCTAAGTTCAGGAGAGACGGTTCTTACTGGACCTATGATTCCTCACTGAAGGGTAACGACAGGTTCTTGAGAACCATAACCGCATTAGACGGTGATGATGACAAGACTGATAAAGACTTTGTTGTCTTTGACAGATAGAGAAAGAGGAGTGTAATTTATGAAGCTAAGAAAATTAGGTAAAAGCCTATAAGCAGTTGATGGCGGGTGCGCTTTCAGCGGCTATGGTACTAAGCGGACTGCCCGCACTTGGCGGCAGTACGGCTCATGCTGCTGTATTGCAGGATGAACATATACAAACAAGACATACGAAGGGAACTATAGGAAGCACCCCTACATATGACAGCGGTGAAAGTACGGCTTATGTGGTAGGTACTGAGAGTTTAGGTACTAACAGCGGTTATGGTGCTGTTGATGGTACTACTTTCAATATCTCAGCTGTATTGCAGGATTCTGACAGAACCAATGGCACAGCTGGATACAACAACAACGTTAAGACAGCATTCGGAAGTAACTGGTGGCATACAAGATACGGTTTCGGAGGAGCAAGTGATGTTGTACCTAACATTACTTGGAGTGGTCCGGCACCTACAAGTGCTTCGGGTCCGCCGCAAGCAAACCTGCAAAACTTCCCTAACAATGTACCAAACGGTAAGGTGGTAACATTACAAAAGCATAATGATGCCAACCAAAAAGTCGAAGTTAGAAGAAGTGTGAAGATATCGGATGACGATCAGTACGTTATCATCGAATATACCGTTCACAACCTTACCGGAAACACACTTGATTTCTGGATAGGTAACGAGACAGATACACAGATGCACGCATCGGACGACTGTCCTATAATCCTTACAGATCAAGACGGTAACGGTGACAAGGATCAGGGTATCACCATGTTCGCTTCACACGGAGATAACGGAGAAGGAAACGATCCTTATCAGTTTACAGACTTCAAACTTCTTACTCACTCAGGTAACCCTGAACTTGGAGTAGGTGTTACAAAGAGAAATTCTTCAGACCCCAGTGAGCTTAGAAGCTGGATAGGAGAGTGGAGTACAACTGCCGGTCTGTATCATGCCGGATTTACTTTCGCTAAAGGTAATAAAGCCTTTGCTAACGTAGGTGACTCGGCGGCAGCTTTCTCGGCTTATATGAATTTAGCGGCGCACGAGACCAAGACCGCAAGATTCGCAGTAAGAATGAGAACGGCGGTTTATTATGTAGACCCTACATATACAGGTGCAAGCAACGGATTTATAGCAAAGCCTTATAAGTCTATACAAGATGCTGTCGATGCAATGCAGGCGGCTAATGTTAAAAAGGGTTACATAGCTCTTCAAAGCAATGTTACAGTACCGGCTACTATCAATATTCCGGGTACCATGGACGTGACTCTTACCACCTCGGAGTTTGAGAGACCTTCTCATGCACCTACAGGTTATGAGTCTGTTATTCCGGGAGCCGGTAGCTTATTCTGCGCCAAGAAAGACGATCACAAGAGGAGCGACTGCTACCGGAGCTTTATTTAACGTAGCGGGTGGCGGTAAGCTTACCGTGGGTGATGTTACCATCGACGGTGCTAACGTACTTGCCAACGAAGCTTTGATCACAGCATCTAACGGTGCGGTAAGGACCAGAGCCAAGTCACAGATAATTAACGGTAAGATAAATCCTATAGCAGGTAACGAAGATAAGGCAAGTGCCATATCCATCACCGGCACAGCCAAGCTCGAGATGAGAAACGGTGTCATAAAGGATAACACTTCTTACAAGGGATCAGCTGTTTACGTTAAGAATACAGCAGGTGGAGACACCATGGACGTGGCTAACAATATTACCTTGACAGGTAATAAAAACAGCGACAACAAGCCTGCTAACGTAAGACTCGGTGAAAACAACCGTATAATTGTTGATTATGTTAAGGGTCTTGACAGTGCTTCAAGAATAGGTATATCTGTAGACCAGGCGCCTACTACAAGTACTATGGGAACCTTATCTGTTAACTATGATACTACACAGAGCTCTATAGTTCCTTATTCCGGAGGCAGCTTTAGTGCCGACAAAGACGGTACAAGCGTAGCCGGAGGTTCTACAGCCAATACTGTTACAGGTACCAGTAGTACGCCACAGACCCCGGGATTTATATATATACATGCCGGAATCTATTCACTTAATGTATACTATATAGATTCTAACGGTAATGCGATGAGTAACACTGCATTGCATCCTGGCTCAACAGTTGCTGATGTTAACGATCCGGGAGCAGCTGCAGGTAAGCCTATAAATATACCGCTTCCTGCCTATGCGGGTTGGTCATATGCTTCAAGTACGGTTAACCCTGCCGGAGCACTTAGTGTAGATAATACAGGTAAGGTGACCGGTTCTATGCCTAACAGCAACGTTAACGTAACTATCAAGTATCAAAGAGACGGACTTAACTACAAGTTCGATCCTAACAACGGCGGTGCGGTAATAGACAAGTACGAGCCGGTTAATACGCTCGCTTCCGGTTCTACACTCGGAGCATTACCGGTAGTTTCAAGAACAGGATTTGACTTCGGCGGTTGGTTTGAATTCAATGATGCTAACAACAGCGGAGATTACGACGCAGGTGAGGAGATAGCCGGAGGAACAGCTCTGACAGCATATCCTGCACCACATGCTTCAACAACCAAGTACTACTATGCTAAATGGAATCCGGGAACCGGCACATATCCGTTCAGCGTAGCACACAGAAACTCAAATGTTTCATTGCCGCTTACATTCGGTACAAGTACAGATAACTATACTGTAACCACAGCGGTAACCAAGAATCCGGCAAACGTACCGGGATACTTATATGCATCGGCAACAAGAACTCCTACTACACAAGGAAATCTTAATGCAACTACAGGAAACTATTCGGTGGCTATGCCGGCACTCGGTATAAGCTTACAGTACAAATATACTGTAAACACTGCTGTAATGTTCAACCTTAATGTATTGCATGTGGATGCCGGCGGCAACGCTATAGCAACAGTGCCTGCACTTCAAAGAAGAGCCGAGCAGGCTGTTAATTTAGCTAAGCGTACAATACCGGGATATACCTACAGCAATGTGGTTATATCACAAGGTGCTACAGCAAATCCTACAAACTACGAAGTTGGATTCGAGGCACCTTTACTTACAAACCTTGACACTACAAACGGTGTGGTACAAGGATTCATGCTAACCAGGACGTAACAGTTAAGTTCATCTACAACTCTGACTCAGCGTCTACAATAACAAGAAGATTCCTTGATAGGGAAAACATAACAAGAACTATATATGCTGACAGCCAGGGACAGATACCTGGTGGAAGCGTTAACCTTCCACTTCCTACAAGCGGAGAATTATACGGATATACATATGATACTTCATCATCTGTAAATATAACTCCTGCAGGAACTGCTATCGCTCCTAACGCAAGCGGAGCACTCCTTGGTACTATGCCTGTGACCGGATCTGTTATAGCTGATTACAGACTCAGCAAGGACATGACCAAGTGGCAGCATATCAACTTTGCATTAACTTCAAATTCAGTAGGTACAGCAACAATAGCACCTACAACATCAACCAACCCTGTACTTCTTAACGACGGAACAGCAGCGGGTATGCAATATGCCCAAACATTCGGTTCTATGAGAAGTGAGGGAGTATTACCTACAGTAACACCTGACCCATACCATAAGGTAGAAGGTTGGTACGTGGATCAGGCGGGAACTACACCTCTTACAGACAGTATGAAGCTTGATCTGAATCCGGCAGGAACTACTATTTACGTAAAACTTGTAGAAGATCCAAGCAAGTGGGTAGATATAGATTTCGCTACATCAGATCCTTCACTTGGTACTGTAAACCCTGTAGGTACTAACGTACCGGGAGGAAGTCCGCAACATCTTCACTTTGATGAAGTATGGAGCAACGTTGTAGTACCTCCTACATCACCTATAGCTAACTATGAAGTAAAGAACTGGACTTCACCGCTTGGAACCATTGTAAATGCTACAGATACAATAGTAGCCGGAACTTACAAGGCTAACTTCGGTAAAGTTAATTCTACATGGGGACTTGTTCCGGGAGCATTCGGAGCAACAGGTCATATAGGATTTGACGGAAGCGGTGAGATAAATGTTAACGGAACTCAACCGGGTAACGTATATGTAGTGACCGATCCTGACGGTGTAATAGTAGCCGTTCTTCCTGCACCGCCAACAGGAAATGAACTTCAGTTCACAAATCTTGTTCCGGGCAGAACTTACAATGTTGTAGAGGGTGGACCTGACACAACAGCAACAGTAGGACAGCCGCAGACAAGTATAGCGGGAAGCAGTCTCTCAACACCGAGACCTGTTACCATACCTGCAATAGATACCAACAGAGCGGTAGGAGCGGATCCTAACAACGAAGGAAGAGCTCAAATAGTTATAAACCCTGCAGATCCTGATGCGGAATATGCACTTATTGATTCTAACGGTAATGTAGTTCAATATCCGGGATCTAACAACGGATGGGTAGCTCCAAGAGGAAGCAACCCTGCAACAGTAATATTTGACGACCTCGATATAGGTGAGACCTATACAGTAGTTGCAAGAAAGAAGAACAATCCATCAGAGACACCGCTTGGAAACCTTCATGCAGGTGTACAGGTAGTAGCTAATCCGGGCGATATGGTAGAAGCAGTAAACTATACCATAGAGACCAGAACCAACGGAATCGGTGCTAACGTAGTAGTAAGCACTGTAGCAGGTAATGCTGTTAATGCACCTTCATTCGATCAGGCACATGCAAACGATGCTTTGCAATACATGCAGATCCTACAGATGCCAACGGTAACCCATTCCTTTACTGGGTGATCATGAACGGAAGAATACCGGGTGTTGCGGGAAGAATCAATTCTAACGATTACACCGGAACTTTAAGCAGAAGTAACGTAGTATTCAGAGCAGTTTATGATATACCTAGATTAAACCCTGCAGGTGACAGAATAGCTCCTGTAGAGGAAAGCACAAGAGGCGGTTCAGAAGGCGAGTTCGCACTCGATCCTAACGGAGTTGCACAGCTTGAGCAAGATTTAAGTAATCCTACAGACGTAAGTCTTATAAATGTAAACGGAGCCGATGTTCGTTATAAGGTAGTATTTAACAAGAGAGGTGCAAATTCTACCGAAGTTAACGTAGTTAAGACACCTTCAGCTCTTTGGGCAAACTATCCTGACGCATTTACAGCAGCTTTCGCACTTGATATCAAGGAAGAAAGATATGTTAACGGAAGACTTGTACAAAATGCATCACCGTCTAACGCACAATTAAAGGCGGTAGTACAGCTTGATAACCAGGATGCGGATATGCTTGACTATGAGATCTGGGATCTTGGTCCTAACGTAGATTCCACATGGAATGCTACAACACCTACTACAGCCACACAAATAGCTATAGTTGGGCCTGTAGCGGACAATGCGGGACTCTTCAGCTTCGATGCTAATATCAACCATACTTATGTATTGGTATATGCTAAGACATTTAAACTTTCATTTACAGATAATACTCCTGTAAAGGATCACCAGTATCTTGATGATGTAACAAGAAACTTCTTCAAGAAGATAAAGGTAAGAAAGCATGACTTTATATCTTCAGGTGTTTATGCTACAGATTACAGCGTGGTAACAGCATACGCTAACGGTCCTACACCGGGTACATTGGTAAGTCCGTTTGACGGAGTGGACGGTGTGACTTACACCTATCAAAACTGGTCTAAGAAGCCATTAACTAACGTTGATACAGATAAGGATATGGAAGCTTCATGGATCTTCGATCCTAACTCACAAGTGACCAAGACTATGCCTATCTATGCTTACTACAAGACCAACAGAAGACAAGTTCAAAACTCAAGAACCGAACTTGGAGATCTTATAAATACCGGTAACGGTATAGCCTTAGATCCATATCTTAAGGCGGGAGAAGCTCAAAGACTTGTTGACGCCATAAGAGAAGCACAAAATGTTCTCGATAGAAGAAGAGGCAGACTTGAAAGTGGAATAGATCCTTTAAGAATGGCTAACTATCCTGAACTTCAGGCGGCAATCAATGCTTTAAGAGCGGTTATTGATGATATGAACAGACTGATAAGTCAAGAAATGCTTTAGTAGGCGGTCGTATAAGCGGCGGTGGCGGTACAGGTACAAGCGGAAGAGGATTCGGTATTAAGAACGATACTTTCAGAGCTGAACCGCAGATAACCTTCACTCTCGGAGTGGACGGTAACTGGGCTATAAATCCTGCAACCAACAAATGGTCATTCATACTTCAGGGAGGATTGCCACTTAACAACAAGTGGGCTAAGATACAGTACTCTAACGAACACGGTCGTCTTGTGACCGACTGGTACAGATTTGATAAACAATCAAGCCTTATAACAGGTTGGTATAGAGATGATTCAAACGGTAAGTGGTACTACATGTCTGAGCAATCCGGTAAAAAGAACGGAATTATGCAGACCGGATGGCTCTTTAGTAACGGCAAGTGGTATTACCTCGATCCTGTTGTCGGAGAGATGTATGTCGGCTGGCACATGATAGGAGAGCAGTGGTACTACTTCAGTGTAGGCAATGACGGACGCCCTTATGGATCACTTTATATAAGCGAAACTACACCTGACGGTTATCACGTAAACCATAACGGTGAGTGGATACGCTAGAGTGAAAAGGAGAGCAAATGAGAAAAACAACTTTTAGAAAAAAGCTTGCACTCATGCTGTCTGCTGCCATGGTATTTACCATGGCAGCACCGGCTAAGCCGGCGCATGCGGCAGGTAAAATAACTTTTGATTTCAAGACGCTTAATCCATCGGTAGGTACGATACAGGATATTACTATAACCGGAGCAGCAGGTGGAGCAATAGCTACAGGAACTCCTGCAGCGGGGACATTTTTTGCCAACGGAACCGGAAATATTTACATGCCTTACTGGAACGGAACGGCATTTGATAAAACCGGAAATCATGCGTCATTTAACGCAAAGACATTTGATCTTACCGGATATAAGATACAAGGTTGGTATAAGACCAGATCCGACGTTTATAATAATACCAAAAAAAATTATATGGATGAGCAAACGTATCCATATGTCGACGGGTCATACATGGCTCTGCTCGAAAGTGACGGAACGCTGTATAATTTTACGGTTAAACATGCACCGGCAGTAGCAGGTTCGGTAGCACCGGCTCTGATAAACAATACAACATCTACAACTACCGTTCCGGTATTACAGACTGTACAGGCATCTGCACAGAACGTTCCCGGATTTAAGATGCAATCGGCAACTTCCAAGGTAGGAACAATAAATACTACTACCGGAGCGACCATAAACACAGGAGATACAGGAACTAACTTTAAGGTAGTCGGTGAGCAGGTAAACGGTACCATGGTCAATCAGCCTGTTGAGGTCGAATTCAAATATATGATCGATCCGGCACAAAAGTTCGGTATCAAGGTAGTACATAACTTAAACGGTGTGTCTGTGACAGACAGAACCTTAAGAGAATATGCTGTAAATACGGATCTTTCCACAGTGGCTGATAAGGTAACACCCGATCATTCACTTATAGAGGCACAGCCGGGAGAGCCTACCTCAAGATATCGTCTTGCGACAAGCAACCCGGTAGTGATCACCAATGCACTCGGTACAGGCTTTACAGCTAATACAAGCTTGATAGGACCTAACGATGCAGCCAATGCCGCAGATAAGATCAAGGCGGATGTACTCCCGGCTTTAGCAAGCGGAGATACAGATCCTAACCCTATCAACGGTCTTCTTACAGGTAAGATGATCAACCAGGGATTAACGGTAACATATAATTATGTTCCTAATCCGGGGTATTATATGACATTGTCAGTAAGATATGAGGACAGCAACGGTGCCGATCTTACAGATGCAGTAGCTGCTAAAGTGACCGCTGCAGGTAACATAGCAGCCAATGTCGGTGCTTCAACAAGCACACAGCCTGCACTTACAACAAGTGCCGGTTCGGGATCAAGACTGGTATATAAAGTAGGTACAACACCGGGACAAAACTTCACAATTTATGCACCGGTACTTGACGGATATGAGACAAGTGTCGGTCATGAACCTGCATTGTCAGCAGGAGATGCTACACAGTACAGTAACTCAAACTTTGCTGCGCTTCCTACTTCAGGATGGACGGTAGCTAACCCGACTTATACTGTTAATACAGGTGCTGCACCTAACGGATCTGCAGAGATAGTTGTAACCTATACACCTGATACTGCTAATCTTGTGGAGACAAACTTTTCTACAGATCTCGGTGGAGATCTTCAGGTTGGAGGAGTTGCATTAGATCCGAGTACAAACCCTGCTCATGCAGTGAAATTTGTAAAGCAGAACAAGAATGCTCTAAGTCATACATTTGATATAAACATAACCGGAGCACAGCTTCCTACACCTAAGCCTAATGACGGTTTTGAATTTACAGGATGGCAGCTTGATAAGAATGACGGTTCAACACCGACAGGATTCCAGAATATAACACTTCCTGCAACAGTAACCGCCAATGACCAGACAAATAATATATTTAAGTTTAAGGCTAAATTCGCAGTAGACCCTAACCAGTGGTCAGAAGTAAACTTTGCTATCGGAGATCCTTCAGAGATAACCGATAACGGTTTATCTCACCAATTAAAGATCGTAAACAGATCAGGCGGTAATCCGATACAGATCGCATGGGATAATGCGGATATAGTAGCTAACGTTGCAAATATTTCTCTTAATCCGGGTGTGACCGGAAAGGTTATCAAGTGGTTTGACGCTAATAACCAGGAGATGAAGGCTAATCCTCCGGCTCCTGAACAGCCTACACCTATAGTTCACGGAGGTACCTATACAGCATATGCTGTAAGTGCTACATCAGGAACTGTACATACACCTACAGTTAACGGCGTGGTTGATCCTGTAACGGGAACACCTTCACTTAATGTAGATACATCTGTAACACCTATAGACCCTGCACTTAATTATGTAGTGACAGATGATACCGGTAATGTAGTACTTGTAGTACCGGGAACATCACTTTTACCAAGCGGTGTTATAACCGGAGCGGGAATCGATCCGGGTTATACTTATAACGTGCACACAGCACAGCCTAGCACACCGGGTATAACAGTAGGTTCTCCTATCCCGTCAGACCCTGCTAATATATCAGGTGCCGCAGGTCCTATAACAATACCTGCCACAGCTAATGCTCCGGCAGTAGGTGAAGATCCTAACAACGTAGGTAGAAGAACTATAACTGTTAACCCTACATCACCTAATACCGAATACAGATTAGTGGATGCCGCAGGTAACGAAGTATCACCTTATGTTTCACCGATAGGCGGACAGTGGTATTCGACGATCTCGATCCTAGCGCTGTATATACAGTAGTTCCGAGAAGAACGGGAGATACTGTAACAGCACCTCCTGTAGCTAACGGTGTTGCGGTAAATACAGGAGTATTAACACCTGTTATACTTCCTCGTACAGTTAATCTTTTATTACCGGCAGGAGTAACACCATCTGTAATAAAGATAGACGGAATTATGAAGAGTGTTGCAGATCTTGCAAGCATCTTACCGGGTAAAACAGTTGAGGTAACAGTTCCTACATTACACGGAACCAAGTTATTCACAGGAACATTTATAACAAGCGGAATCGCTACACCGGCACCGGGCAGCAACATGTCATTTACAATGCCTAATAACGATGTGACCATACAGGCGCTTTATACAGCGGCAGGCGTGTCATGGGATGCCGGAACACCTCCTGCAACTACAGGTACAGGTGCAAACCCTGCACATTATGTAGGTTCAGCGGCAGGTAACGTAGCAGTTGAAGTTCCTGATATAACAGATCCGGGTACATACAGACTTCGTATCGAAAGAGATACTAACGTACCTGCATCACTTTCAGCATTTATACAGGCACAGGAAGCTGATATTCCATACACAGGATTATGGCAGGCAAAAGTTATCGTAGAAGTTTGGGATGCGGCAACTTCTGCATGGGAGCCATACACAGGAGCTGTAGATCCTTTAAGAGCTACACTCACAACAGGAAGCTTAGTACAGGGAAGTCGTGAATACAGACTCTACGAGTCGGTTGCATCAGCTTCAAATGCTACAAGAGTATCAGGTACATTTGAGGGTGACTGGACTTCACCAAGCTATTCAGGTTCATTCCAGACAGAAGTAAATAACGGTACAGTATATACATTCGGATATATCGAGCATCCTTCTTACAATGTAAGAGTAAAGAGTACAAGAGAGACAGGATATAATCAGTCAGTATTCGTAAGAAGAGGCTTAAGTCTTTATGATTATGCTGCAAGTTATGAGAATGAAATTACAAGAGAGAGAAACTTACCTGAAATAGACGTAGACGGTGTTACATGGACATTCAGAGGATTATCATCTTCAAGAACAGAGTTTATGGAATACAACGAGCGTAGTCTGGTAAGCGGACCGGGAGTAGTTTACATCTACTTCGATAACGACAGAACAGCAAGAAACAGAGCTCAAACAGAGCTTACTAATGCTGTAAACGAAGCTACAACTATAGCAACAATTCAAGCCCTGCAATTCAGGCTAGTATACAGGCACTTATAAACGATGCTAATGCAGTTCTTACCATGACAACTCCAAGAAGAGCGTCAAGACAGGAACTCAATGATGCTTATATACGTCTTAGAGACGGTATTATGGCACTCCTCGGCGGAAGATCAGGCGGCTCAGGATATGCAGGCGGCTCAGGCGGCTCAGGCGGCTCAGGCGGCAGCGGAGTAAGCTACGGATCTAGAACTGTAAACGGCGGAAATAGCATTAAGGTTGGATACGACGGAAACTGGAATTTGATCGATGCTCAAAATCATATTTGGAACTTCGATTTAAGTTCAGGAGGTAAGGCTATAGGTTGGGCGAAGCTCGCTTACACCTATGAAGGAACTACCAAGACAAGATGGTATAACTTCAGAAACGACGGTGTGATGAACAGCGGATGGTTATTAGACGCCGGGCAAATGGTACTCACTCTCATTAGTTCACGACGGATTCTTCGGTGAAATGCTTGAGGGATGGTATTTAGATAACAGTACAGGCAGATGGTATTATCTTAACGGTAGCGGAGCTATGGCTACAGGATGGAACAACATCGGTGGAAGCTGGTATTATCTCTCAACAACTCACAACGGATACTACGGTGAGATGATCAAGGGATGGTTCTTCGATAACACTGATAACAAGTGGTACTATCTCAACGGTGACGGAGCTATGGTCACCGGATGGCATAAGATCGGCGGTAAATGGTATTACTTCACAGTTAATAAGGACAACAAGCATCCATACGGTTCATTATATGTTGATAGTACAACACCGGACGGATACACAGTTAATACTAACGGTGAGTGGATACAATAATCTAAAAGAATATATACAGAAGTTTAACTGTTAAACTTTCGTATGACCCGGGGTACTTAGCTATAGGTTAAGGACCTCGGGTCTTCTTGATCGTAAGACTGTTTTATGCTTATGATCACTCATAACAGCCCTGGTATAATCATGATAAAGTATATAAAGGTTACAAAAAAAGTAAGTGTTAAAATATAATGTAACGATCCGTTAACTTAAGGATAAACAGGTGATCGTACGAAGTATAAATATTTAGAAAAAAATGAAATTTAAGTCTTGAAATATAAGTATAATTATGTTATTATTTATGAGTAACAAGGGAAACCAAGTTACACACGTGCATTATGCACTCCTATATCACTCTAACAGGGAATAAGTAGTCTTAGGGCTACTTTTTCTCGTTTAAAGACTTTTACTATATTGAAACCTTAGAGGTAGAAAACTTTATAAACAGTATTTAGCGAAAGGCTTTTTTGATGGATCATCGCAAAAGTAATGTCTGTGACTATAAATAATATGGCAATCACTTGACATATCATTGATAATTAATTAATATATAATATTAAGAATAATTATTAAAATCAAAGTAAGAGGACAAGAATGAGAGAACTAAAATACAGTAAACAAAGAGAAGCTATAGTGGAGTGTTTGAAAAACAGATGCGATCATCCGAGTGCCGATCTTGTATTCCAATCGCTTAGGAAGGATAATCCCAAGATAAGTCTGGGTACGGTATACAGAAACTTAAACCTCCTTACCGAAATGGGAGTGATACTTAAGATAAGCTGCGGAGACGGAATAGAAAGATATGATTACAATACACATGAGCATTATCACTTCGTATGTAAAAACTGCGGTAATGTGGCAGATCTTGAGCCTAAAGATTCATGGGTGGATAATACCTTAGTCGATGAGAATGTGGGGGTTGCGGACTCACATTCACTTATATTCTACGGAATATGCACAGAGTGCAGCGGAAAGAATACACATTAATCAATAAAACGGATGAAAGTAATGCTTGACCCGGTCGATTCAAAGCTAAGGATACTGCCCGGCAGGTCAATATCCGGTCCATAAACCTGAAGTTTGGAGTATTTTTACCACGAACTTCGGGTTTTTGATTTATTTATCAGAATTTTAACAAGAATACACAAAACTTTCATAAAGATTGCTTATAAAGGCTGGTTACAAAGAATATTCTATGCTATAATACAAAGATGTATTAAGAGGGGCTTGCAGAAAGTACTTTGCTCTATTAAAGGAAATCTAAGCAGATATGCCAACTGTAGCGGACTCTCTCAAAAATTTTTTAATATAGGAGGGAAATTTTATGGCAGAGGAAAGTATGAAGGACTTTGAAAAGGAGATCAACGAGTCTTTGGAGAATATAAAAGACTACGAGGATAAAGATGCCGGCAAGTGGGAAGTATTCGAAAAGCAACTTGCAGACAAAGAGGTACTCAAAGTTAAGATAACGGAAATCGTCAAGGGTGGATGCGTTGCATTGGTTGATGAGATCAGAGCATTCATACCTGCAAGTCAATTATCTACAAGCTATGTAGAGAAACTTGAAGATTATCAGGGTAAGAGCCTTGATGTGGTTATAATAACCGTTGACAGAGACAAGAAGAAGCTTGTTCTCAGTCACAGGGAACTTGAAAGAGAAGCAAGAGATAAGGAAAGAAAAGAGAAGGCGGCTTTAGTTAAGGTCGGAGACATCGTTGAAGGTAAGGTTGAAAGCGTACGTGATTACGGTGTATTCGTTGACCTTGGTAACGGAGTAAGCGGACTTGTACACATTTCTCAGATCTCACATACCAGGATCAAGCATCCTTCAGCTGTTTGAAAGAAGGAGACAGCATCAAGTGCAAAGTTATAGCTAATGAGGGCGGAAAGATATCACTTTCCAAGAAAGCACTTGAAGAGGAAGTAAGACAAAGAGAAGAAAAAGCGGGATTTGACGGATTCAAATACGAGGAAAAATCTTCAGTCGGTATGAGTATGGCTAATCTGTTCAAGAATATTAAACTTGACTAAAAGGAGTTTGTTATGTCAAAGGAAGCAGAAAAATTATCTAAGGAATTATTATTTTCTTACAAGCATGTGGCAAAGGAAGATAAGAAGGAATTTAAAAAATCCGATGAATTTGCAATAGGCTATAAGGAATTTCTCGATAAAGCCAAGACCGAAAGAGAGTGTGTGACTTTAGCAAAGAAGATGCTTACCGAGGCGGGCTATAAAGAATTCGATATTGCCAAGAAGTATAAGGCTGGAGATAAGGTCTATAAGATCAACAGAGGTAAGGCTTTGATAGCTACCACCTTCGGTAGTAAGGACTTAAATGAGGGGCTTAGGATCAATGCCGCTCATATAGACTCTCCGAGGCTTGATCTTAAGCCCAATCCTCTTTATGAGAAGAACGAACTGGCATTATTTAAGACTCATTACTACGGCGGCATAAGAAAGTACCAGTGGGTAACGATACCTTTATCAATGCATGGAGTCGTTGTAAAAAAAGACGGAACTAAGGTTGAGATAAATATAGGAGAAGCTGAGGAAGATCCTATATTTATGATAAGCGATCTGCTTCCGCACCTTGGAATGAAGCAGGGAGAGAGAAAACTTGCCGAGGGTATAACCGGTGAAGAGCTTAACATAATAGTAGGCTCATTGCCTTTGGATGATGCCGATATAAAGGATGCTGTGAAGCTTCATGCGATGAAACTGTTAAATGACAGATACAAAATTACAGAAAAAGACTTTGCAAGAGCCGAGATAGAGTTCGTACCTGCACTAAAAGCTAAAGACATGGGCTTTGATCGCTCTTTGATAGCGGCTTACGGACAGGACGACAGGATCTGTGCTTATCCGGCACTTGTAGCCGAGATAGAGACCAAAAAGCCTGAATTTACTACTGTTACAGTACTTGCCGACAAAGAGGAGATAGGTTCCGTGGGTAATACGGGACTGCATTCTAATTTTGTATATGATTTTATATCAATGCTTGCGACTAACAAAAAGGCTGATGTAAGGGTGGTCTGTGAGAATTCCGCCTGCCTTTCTTCAGATGTTAACGCAGCCTACGATCCTACATTTGACTCGGTATTCGAGGCAAATAATTCTGTTACTTGAACCACGGCTGCGTACTTACCAAGTATACGGGTGCAAGAGGCAAATACAGCTCATCAGATGCGAGTGCGGAGTTCATGGCTAAGGTCATAGACATAATGGATAATGCCGGAGTACATTGGCAGATAGGTGAGCTTGGAGCGGTCGATGTCGGCGGCGGCGGTACTGTAGCACAGTTTATAGCTATGCTTAATATAGATGTAGTGGATCTGGGTATACCGGTACTTGCTATGCATGCTCCTTACGAGGTTGCAAGTAAGTTGGATCTGTACAACGGATACAAGGCATTTAAAGCGTTTTACGCATAAAAACAAAATGTGATTAGGATCATGTATTGCACGATTTAAGGGTCAGTATTTATAGTTTTGAAATAATAAACGAATTTTTTCTGATTATTTTTGTAATAGATATAAGTTTACTACGGTCTCGATATTTTTAATTAAGAGATTAAATCGGTGCTTTCCTAATTAACTAAGAACGATCTTAGATCTTAAGAGGTACTTATTTCTTAAGTACCTCTTGGAATTTTATATTTAAGGAGAACATATTGAAATGAAGATAAGAAATATTGTAGCAGTGTGCGGTGTTGCGGCATTGGCAGTAGTGGCAGGTACCGCTTGCTCAAACAAGTCACAGGAGAATAAGGAAACAAGCAGTGCATCGGATGCGGCTGAAAACATAGATTACGGAAAGATAGTAAAACTAGGTGAGTACAAGGGACTTAAGCTTGAAGTAATAGATACCGTGGTTACCGATGATGAGATAGAGTCTCGTATCAAGCAACCTTATCAATGAATCCCGAAAAGATACCTGTAGAAGGCAGAGCTGTAGAGAACGGCGACATAGTTAATATAGACTTTGAAGGTAAGCTTGACGGTGTAGCATTTGATGGAGGAACATTCAAGGGTTACGATCTTACCATTGGAAGCGGAAGCTTTATACCGGGATTTGAAGAGCAGGTCATAGGTATGAAGAAGGGTGAGACCAAAGACCTTGACATCACCTTCCCGGACCCTTATGAGAACAATCCGGATCTTGCAGGTAAGGCTACAGTATTTACAGTGACTCTTAACGAGATATATAAGGAAACTCCTGCAGAGCTTACCGATGCCTGGGTTGAAAGAGTTACAATGGGTCAACAAAAGACAGTTGCTGAATACAGAGAGGCGATAAAGACCGAGATCGAGAAATATAAAAAAGATAATTCGGATACAGAAGCACAGATAGCGGCTATGGAGCAGGTCATCGAAAATTCGGAGTTTGAGCTTAGTGAAGAAGGTATTAATAAAGAATATACCGATATGAAGGCTGAATACGAGAAAATGGCTACAGCATACGGTATGGATATTAAGCAATTCGCAGAGCTCAGCAATATGACAGAAGAAGAATTCGATGTCAAGTTAAAAGAAAATGCTGAGAACAGAGCTAAGCAGAAACTTATCATAGATGAGATCTTTAAGAAAGAAAAAATGTCTTTGGAAGATGCTGATTATGCAGATCTTGAAGAACAGACCGGTATGCAAAAGAACGATCTCTTCCTTCAATACGGTCAATCAATGGTAGAAGATTATGTTAAGACCGTAAAGGTAGAACAATTCATGGTGGACCATGCGACCAAGACTATCAAACCTGCACAGTCTCCGGAAGTTGTGACCGAAGCTCAGACAAAGGCTCAGACCGAATCAAAGGCGGATGCCGAAGAGACAAGTGCTGAGGAAACAAGTGAACAGACTAAAAGCAGCGAAGCTAAGCAATAATTTCTTAGATCGATGATACTTAGATCGGTGATAGCATTGAATATATCACAAAGATATCATATGAATATCAATTAAGATATCGGTCTGATGGTGCACGAGCGCAGTATCTGATCAATGAACATGTAAGTAGTCATTCATTAAGTATGCAGCGGTCGATAAAATTAATAAGTTTAGATAAATTCAAATAATAGAGCAGAGTCTTGTAAAGGCTCTGCCCTTTTTCTGAATTAGAAAGGTTTTTATGATATTCAAAGATATAAAATATGATATAGAAGCGGTAATGCAAAGAGATCCGGCTGCAAGAAATGTCTTTGAAGTATTGCTTTTATATCAAGGAGTACATGCACTTATATTTCACAGATTTGCACATAGATTATACAGAAAAAAACATTTCTTTGCCGCAAGATTGTTATCTCAAATATCCAGATTCATCACCCATATAGAGATACATCCCGGAGCTAAGATAGGCAAGGGTATACTTATAGACCACGGTGCCGGAGTCGTGATAGGAGAAACTGCCGTGGTGGGTGACGGTTGTACGATATACCAGGGGGTGACCTTGGGCGGAGTAGGTGTAAAGAAAGGTAAAGACATCCTACTCTGGGTAAGAATGTTACAGTAGGTGCCGGAGCCAAGATACTCGGTTCTTTCGAGGTGGGTGATAATTGTAAGATAGCGGCAAATGCCGTGCTTTTAAAGCCCTTAGCCAATGATATAACAGTAGCCGGAGTACCGGCAAAACCGGTAAAGATAGCCGGAGTGGCAGTAGAGAAAAAGGGAGTACAATGCGATCTTTTTAATATGGAAGATAATATCGAAGATCTGCAAAGAAGAGTGGAATTGCTTGAATACATCGAAAAGAAACTTAAAAGAAGCAACAGGTATCTTTTAGCCGGGAAAAGAAAAAGACAGACTAAGCTTAGAAGAAAGTAATCTAAAAGCCCATGCCAAATTATATAAAAGAACTTCTGTATGAACTCGAACAAATGAAAAGAGTACCTAAGAATTATACCTATATACTTCTATGTGCGGACGGAAGTTATTATTGCGGTTGGACGAACGATCCCGTTAAAAGGCTCAAAGCTCATAATGATGGCAAGGCTTCCAAATATACAAGGGCGAGACTGCCGGTAAGTTTTGTCTATATAGAAGAGTTTGAGACAAAGTCGGAGGCTATGAGTGAGGAAGTGCGGATAAAGAGCCTGCCTCGCAGCCGCAAAAAGGAGATGATAGAGGCGGCATGGAAGCATCCTTATAACATAGACTCTACTCATTAATTCGATTTGTCGGGGAGTTAGCAACGTAAACAATTGTAAGTCAGGAATTAAACGGAAACACTCCCTATTTCAATCATACCCGCAGTACTGTTAATAAAGTTTCGACAAATTTAGTACAGACTGCGGAACTCGCTTGTCCGCCTAAAAGCATGGCGGACTGACGCTCAAACAGTCCTCGTCTGTACAATTTGTAACTCACTTTATTAACAGTACTAAACGCTACAAAGATTGAAATAGGGAGTGTTTCTTTAATCCCAGCCCGCAAGGGGTAGCTGTATAAGAGTTTGGAGTAGACAAATAGCCATTGTTTACGTTGCTAAGGGGGAGGAGGGGAGGCGTGGCAGCGACTTTTATTCAAATCTTAAAAACAGTCGTTTCCATGGGGGATGTGGCATTAGACAAAAGTGTGCCTACACCTCTTCCCCTCCTCCGGTACCTTAGGCACATAAACCGTTAAACTATCTTGCCAAGGACAATCTGAGACCGCCGGTACTTGCTTTACAGAGCCGTAAGGCGAAGGGAAAGCTTAGTATCGCTGCGAGATTTTAGTTAGAGAGCGTGTCCAAGGCAAGATATGTTTGTAACTGTTTATGTGATAAACAAATTACGATAAAGCAAAGATTACTTTTAAGTCTGTAATTTTGCTGAAATATTCGGGAAACATGCTGTAATGGAAAGACTATTTTTAAGTTCGGAATAAAAGTCGCTCCCGCATCCCCCTCCTCTCCTCCTTAGCAACGTAAACAATTCTAAATGATCCATCACTAACAGCTTACATTATTTATACCCGTTGTAACGGTAACGTAGCGGAAGATAAAAACACCTTATAATTCAATCTTTGTAGCGGTTAACTCTTTTGATAAAGCAAGGTACAAATTCCACAGACGAGGACTGTTCGAGTGAAGCTCGCCACGGAGTAGGCGAGCACACGAGTTCCGCAGTCTGTGTGAATTTGTCGCAGCTTTGAAAAAGAGTTGCGTGTATGATTGAATTATAAGGTGTTTTTTATCAACGAATTTTATCAACCTAGTACCATTGTTTATGCTGCTAGCTCCCCGATAAATCGAAATAGGGAGTGTTTTTGTTTAATTCCTGAATTATTATTGTTTATGTTGCTTATGATCTGTACTTGCATTAATATACATATCATTGTAAAATACATATATCTTTAATACGACTTAAAGAGAATTATTTATTTTCAGATCTTATAAATCAAAAGCAATATTCCCGACAGCTCTGCCGCTTCATATTTTCCAAAAGATCCGAATCAATACTATACATCATGACTTTCTTTAATTGTTTTAAGAATATAAAAATATTTGAACAAGTATATATTCATATCTTTATATCAAAGTATACATAAGCATAAAATGGCAAAAGCTGCCGCCCATCACAAAAAGATGAAATATCTCATGTAAACCGAAATACCTGTTTAATTTATCAAAACATTTGAGTTTCAGTGCATAGATAACTCCGCCGACTGTGTAGATAACACCGCCTACCAGCAGCCAGGTGAAACTTATTTTCGTCATTGAGGACATGATCTTCGCAATAGCAAAAATGCAAAGCCATCCAAGACTTATATAGATCACCGAAGAGATCCACTTAGGATAGTTTATCCAAAATATGTTGATAAATATGCCCAAAAGTGATATTCCGCAGACCATGCAAAAAAGTAAGATACCGCTCCTGCCGCCAAGTACACTTAGGCATACAGGTGCATAGGTCCCGCATATAAGTACGAATATCATCATATGGTCTATTTTTCTAAGTATGGTATTGATCTTTTTTGAAATATTAAATGAATGATAGGTCGTACTGGCGGCGTATAAAAGCAGCATACTGATAATGAATATGATAAATGTTATCATATCCGGAAATCCTATCCTATGTCCTATCGCTTTTGAAAACAAAAAGACAGCGGCTATGAGTGTAAGTATAAAGGCTAAAAAGTGTGTCAAAGCACTGCCCGGATCTTTTAATCTATCTATAAATTTAATCATGATTACCCCCTTTTGATAATAAAATGATATAATATTAAAAACTAATTCATGTAGTATTAAAAACTACATGATGAAATATAACACATAGTAAAATTATAATCAAGTACTTTACTTGACAAATAATATTAAAACTAATATACTACTAACAAAGGAACATATGTTCAGAAAACGGAGGCGAAATGAATACTGAAGGAAGAAAAAAAGCACTGGATGAGGCTATTTTACAAATAGAAAAAGCCTATGGCAAAGGCTCTATCATGAAACTCGGAGATTCAAGCAGACAGCTTAATGTAGAAGCTATACCTACAGGCTGTCTCGGAATAGATATAGCACTTGGCATAGGAGGTATACCCAGAGGACGTATCATAGAAGTATACGGACATGAGTCTTCAGGTAAGACTACCGTAGCTTTGCACATGGTTGCCGAGGTACAAAAAAGAGGCGGAATAGCCGGATTTATAGATGCGGAGCATGCACTCGATCCTGTATATGCGAAGGCTATAGGTGTTGATATAGATAATCTGTATGTATCGCAGCCGGATAACGGTGAGCAGGCACTTGAGATAGCCGAGACCATGGTGCGTTCGGGAGCTATGGATATCATCATTATAGACTCGGTTGCAGCCCTGGTACCCAAAGCCGAAATAGACGGTGATATGGCAGATCAGCAGATGGGTCTTCAGGCAAGGCTTATGAGCAAGGGCTTAAGAAAGCTTACCGGTATCATAAGTAAGGGCAATACGACTATTATATTCATCAACCAATTACGTGAAAAATCGGTATAAGTTTCGGTAATCCGGAAGTTACTACCGGAGGTCGTGCTCTTAAATTCTATTCTTCCATAAGAATAGAGGTAAAAAGAGTGGATTATGTAAAGCAGGGCGGAGATAATGTAGGTAACAGAGTCAGGATAAAAGTTTCAAAGAATAAGGTAGCACCTCCTTTCAGAGAGGCGGAGTTCGATATACTCTACGGTAAGGGCATATCAAAAGAAGGGGATATATTGGACCTTGCGGTAGAAGCTAATATAGTAGATAAAAGCGGTGCATGGTATGCCTATAATTCATCAAAGATCGGACAGGGAAGAGAAAAAGCCAAAGACTACCTTTTGGAAAATCCCGACATCTGCAAGGAGATAGAACTTAAAGTAAGAGAATTATATGCCTTGCAAAACAGTGATGAATTGTTTGAAAGCGATGACGACGAGGTGAGCAGCAACTTTAAAAAGGGCGGCAAAAAATCAAAATCTGATAAGAAGAAAGCGGTAGTGGAAGAAGTGTCCGATGATGAAGCGGATATGTTTGATGACGATACGCAATAAGTTCGAATCATTCAGGCATCAAAGGTTTTTGCCTAAAGCTTTGACCTGACCAAAACTTGAAAAAAGCGAATATATGTATATTAAGAAAATAATTCCCGTAAGCAATAACAAAAAAAAAATAGTTACCGAAGATGGTGTAAGCTTTTGCCTGTACAATAAAGAAGTCAGCGGTTTTGAACTTAAAGAAAACGAATATTTTGAAGATGTGTATGAAAAAATTATATCCGATACTTAAAGAACGCATTTATAAAAGGATGCTTTATCTTTTAAGTTCCAGAGACTACTGTTCTCATTCTCTGAGGAGCAAACTTTCGGAAAGTTATCCGGAAGATCTGGTGGAAGAGGCGGTGGCATTTGCCGTATCCAGGCACTATGTGGACGATATTGATTATATAGAAAGATATATCAATGCTCATAAAGAGAAAAAAAGCAAGTTGTATCTTAAAGCAAATTGATAGAAAAAGGCTTTGATAAAAAGATAATAGATGCCAAATTGGAAGAACTGCATCTTAACGAGTATGATAATATAGAAGCTTTGCTTAATAAAAAAGGCTATTACGATACGGATGACCGGGACGAAAAAAGGAAGATGATCAACTATCTTTTAAGGCAGGGGTACAGGTATAGCGATATAAGAGAATTTATTTAATATCCCGATCGGATTTTTGAAAGTTAAAAAGCATATCAGCGTCAAAGAGATATCTTTATTTGCTTATATGTTTTGAGTTGCACTTAGAGTTTGAATCTGAAAAAAACTGTGGAGATGGCTATGAAGAGTATTAAAAGAATAAAAAGGGGAATTGGCTTATAAGGGGACTATATTAAATGTATATAAGGACTATATGGAGACCGAAAACAATAAAGAAGTGGTCTGGGACTTTATACATCACGACGGTGCCGCAGCGGTCATACCCGTAAGAGAAGACGGTAAGATACTTATGGTCAGACAATATAGAAATGCTCTTGACAGGTTTACCTTAGAGATTCCGGCAGGCAAGGTCGACAGTCCCGGTGAGGATAAAAGGCTTTGTGCATTCAGAGAGCTTGAAGAAGAGACAGGTTACAAGGTATCAAGTCCGGATGACCTCGAATACCTTATAACCGTAGATACTACAGTTGCTTTTTGCAATGAAGAGATAGAGATATATATAGCAAGAAACTTAAAAGTTTCAAAGCAAATCTGGATGAAGATGAAGATATTGAGATAGAGCCTTGGGCACTTGAAGATTTAATGAAAATGGTATATACTGGGGTCATAAAAGACGGTAAAACAGTGGCAGCTTTAAGTGCATATGCTTACAAAAATCTAACTATTTAAAGGAGAATAGTTTATGGGACTTATTAAATTAGTTATGGATACTGCAGGCGGAGTTCTTTCCGACCAATTCTTGGAGTTTTTTTATTGTGACACTATAGATAATGATACTTTGATGGTAAAGGGTACTAAGGTTCAGACTTCAAGAGGACAGAATAACAAAGCGACTGATAATATTATCTCCAACGGCTCAAAAATAGTCATCAACGAAGGTCAGTGTATGATGATAGTTGATAACGGAGCGATAGTTGAGGTGTCTGCCGAACCCGGAGAATATGTATTCCACAATAATACAGAGCCAAGTATATTTGCAGGTAAGTTCGGTGAAAGTATTATAGCAAGTTTTAAGCAATTCGGAAGAAGGTTTACTTACGGTGGTGAGACAGGCCATGACCAAAGAGTTTATTATTTTAATACCAAGATAATTACAGATAATAAGTACGGTACGGCAAGTCCTATTCCGTTTCGTGTGATAGATAAGAATATAAGTCTTGATATGGAGATAGGCATACGTAGCCACGGTGAATTCAGCTATACTCTTTCAGATCCTATAATCTTCTATAAGAAACTTGCGGGTAATGTTAAAGACAGATATGATAAAGCGGATCTGAATAGACAGCTTACTGCGGAATTGATCCACGCTTTTCAACCTGCATTTACCAGAGTTGCAGATCAGGGCGTAAGATATTACCAACTTACAGGTAATGTAGATGTTATAAGTAAGGAAACCAAAAAAGAGCTTGAGAATTGGAAAGAGGATTACGGTGTAGAGCTTGATAAGCTTACTCTTCGTTCAGCAACAGCTTCAGAAGAAGATCAGAACATGATCAAGGAATTACAGAAGAATGCTGTGTTCAGAAGTGCCGATATGGCAGCGGCTCACCTTGTAAGTGCACAGGCAGAGGCTATGAAGGCTGCAGCATCCAATACAAGTACCGGTCCTATGATGGCATTTGCAGGTATGAACATGGCGAATGCTGCGGGCGGAGCTAACACTACAGCACTTTACGGTATGGCACAGCAACAACAAATGCAAAATCAGCAATACGGAGGCTACCAGCAGGGAATGCCACAACAAGGCTACCAACAGGGAATGCCGCAGCAAGGATACCAGCAAGGACAGCCACAGCAGGGTTATCAGCAAGGAATGTCTCAACAGGGCTATCAGCAGCAGGGACAGCCACAACAAGCTTATCCACAGCAGGGAATGTCTCAGCAAGGACAGCAGGCACAGCCGGACGGTTTCGCAGGTCAGGTTGGAGGACAAACCCAGGTAAATACCACAGCAGACGGAGAGTGGGTATGTACTTGCGGTCAGCATAATACAACCAAGTTCTGTTCAAACTGCGGTTCCAAGAAGCCTGAAGCGGCAGGAGGATTCAAGTGTGATAAGTGCGGATGGACACCTGCACCGGGAGCGGCTGCACCGAAATTCTGCCCTGACTGTGGTGATATTTTTGATGAGAACGATAAGATATAATATTTAAGTGATTATTGGACTTATATTAAAATTATAAGTTATAATACACTCTCTAACTTATGAAACAGTTAATTAATTTACTCCAATCCTCATAGGGATCTATAACAATGACTTAAAACCCTATGAGAAGTTATATATAATAATTTCACTCCTAGGAAGAGCACTCCGGAATGCACTAAACTTCTATGTCTGATCCATGATCGGTCGTGAGGTTTAGTGCAGAAGGGGTGCTTTTTTAATTTATCGTTTTTTTCTGGCAGTATCATAAGTAAATTCATTTCTATTAACCGGAATATATACGACTAAAAAGTAATATATTACCGATAACTAAGTTATATTCCGTATAAGGAATAAAAGTACATAAAATAAAGCTGCAAAAGACCATGCAACAAACAGCAAAAGATGTGAGATCAACTCTTAAGAATCCCTTAGATCAAGCCAAAATATCAATTGAATATACGAAATCAAAAAGCTTAAAAAATTAATTTTAATTTTTAAGTATATTTTCAGCTTGTTAATTTATTATATGCACATGGAGACTAACTATTAAAAGTCAAGCCTTAAAATGATATTTTTTGAATAAAGTACAGAAATGTATTTTAGATATATTGGAAACTTAGTTAGAGTTCCTTGAACCTTGAAAACTGCATGACAAAAAGAGCATCGTGATAGGTGCTCAAAAAGGAGTATTGAATTAGAAAGGTTTAAGCTGCTTTTATGTATTGCTGCTTTGTTTTTTCAAGATGATAAATCACTCGAACCAACTTTTTTACAGCGTGTGATATGGCAACATTGTAATGCTTACCTTCCGCTCGTTTTTTAGCAAGATAGGCTGCAAATGTTGGGTCCCAGTGGCAGACATACTTGGTGGCATTATACAGAGCGTATCGCAGGTATCTGGAGCCACGTTTTTCCATATGTGCGTAAGCACCATCCAGTTGTCCGGATTGATATGTTGATGGCGAAAAGCCGGCATAAGCTAAGATTTTATCGGGAGAATCAAATCGACTGAAATCACCAATCTCGGCAATGATCATGGCTCCCATGCGATAACTGATTCCAGGAATATTGAGAATCGGAGAGTTGATTTCATCCATGATGATTTTGATTTCATTTTCGATTTCGTCAATCTCGGAATCAAGTTCCTGAATCAACTTAATGGTGTGTTTCAGTTCAAGTGATTTCGCTGGCATATTTGAACTGATAGAAGCTCTTGCAGCATCTCTAAATGTGATTGCTGTTTCCTTGTCGTAGCGACCTTTTGAGGATTCAGAAAGTAGATTGGTAAGTCTGGTAAGGTGAGCATTGGCTACTTGTTTTGCACCGGGAAATTCAGAGAGCATTGCATAAATAGATGCCATATGAAGTTGAGGAACCAGCTTTTCCAATTCAGGAAAAAGAATACAGACAAGTCTTGAAACGGAGGTTTTCAGCTTGGCACGTTCTTTCACTTTGTCAAAACGATAACGTGTTAATGACTTTAGCTCCTCGTTGTGGTAAAATATGTCTGAGTAGGACTTCAAGTTCACATCAGAAATAAGCATGGAAGCAATCGTGCGGGCATCTACTTTATCCGTTTTCGTCTGTCTAAGGCTTAGACTTTTTCTGTACAGATTTGTATGTAACGGATTGATAACATAGGTGGGCAAACCTTTATCAATGAGATATCCGAGGAGATTGTAACTGTAGTGTCCGGTGGCTTCCAGTCCTACTTTTACTTTTGTCACATCATTCATAACGGAAGCAATCTTTTGATGAAGTTCATTAAAACCATCTAAGTTGTTGGTGATGGTAAATGCTTTAAATAACACTTCTCCATCAGAGTTGGTGATAAAGCAATCATGCTTGTCCTTAGCAACATCAATTCCTACGTAAATCATAAAAAAACTCCTTTGAAATGTATTTGATACTGTTTTATAACCACAGATGCTCTTTGCGATTGTAACCTCGTTCTAAATAAACCGTCATGCGGTATCTAACTGATTAACAAATGAACAAAGAGACTGTGGTTGGAGCCTCCATTAAACCATCGAGTGGTAGGTGATTGAAACCAATCCACAGCATCTTATATATCATAGTCAAACCTGCAGAAGAGGTAAAGAAAAGGACTATGACTTAATAGTTAAAAGACCTTGGAGAGGGTCTCTAAAAACTACTACTATATAATACGAGGTGATGATATGGCAAAGAAAATATTTGAAAGAATTGAAAAAAAATATTTAGTTCCAAAAAGCAAATACGAAGAACTTATGCAAGAAATAAATAAGCACATGATTCTAGATGCATACGGAAAACATACGATATCAAATATATACTTTGACACAGAGAATTTTTATCTTATAAGGCATTCATTGGAAAAACCTTTGTATAAAGAAAAATTAAGACTGAGAGCTTACGGACTTTTGAATGAAGAAAGTGATGTATTTATAGAAATAAAGAAAAAAATATCAACATGTAGTATATAAAAGACGAATATCATTAAAGCTTAGAGATGCAAGAAAATATTTATATGAAAATATAACTCCGAAAGAGTTAAAAAAAGAGCAGATATTCAAAGAGATAGAATACATGAAGAGCTGTATGGATCTTGAACCGAAAGTATATATAGCCTATGACAGACTTGCATATTACGGAAAGGATGATCCTGAATTCAGAATAACATTTGATACTAATATAGTAGCAAGAGATCATAGACTTGATATAACGAAAAGGGAGACGGACATGGATCTTTTGGGAAAAGATTTTTATATCATGGAAGTTAAAATAAATATGTCGATACAGATCTGGCTATGCCGCATATTATCGAAACTTGGCATATATCAGAATTCATTTTCAAAATACGGAGAATATGGACTATGACTTAGCATTTGACGATGTATTCAATAAATATACAAGGAGAGCCGAACTTCAAAGTAAGAACTATCAACATGGGAAGTCTGTATGAACTGCATTACCTGATAACTGAAAAAAATGTTAAAAAAGAAAAAGCCATGCTTAATAATATACGAATAAGAAACGGTAAACTTAATATAATTTGTTCAAAACCGGGAGTGGAGAACAATCGGTTGTAAATGATAAAAGACCGAGACTGCAGTATTTGTATTATTTAATACCGCAGCGGGTAATAAAAACCGGATAGAGATATCATTACTATAGATTTGCTATAAATAACTACAATAAGACACTTTAGATAAATTTTAAGAATAGGTAGGTAAATATATGAGAAAAAATGAATTAAAAATGGCAGCTTGGCTTTTAAGTATGTCATTAATGGGATTTACTATAACAGGTTGTGCAGCAGGTAAGCAAACAACTTCCTCTCAAAGTACAGTAAGTACACAGCAAACAGAATCTTCTGAAGTTGAAAGTACAAAAACAGCCGAGGCTCAGACAACAAGCTCGGTCAACAGAGATCTTAAGAGCATTTATTCGCAGGAAGATCTTAACACAAGCTGGGATAAGTCAAACTCTACTATGATCACACTTAACGGAAGTGATGCAACGGTTGAGGGTTCGGGTGCTAACTATTCGGACGGCAAGGTCAATATTACAAGCTCGGGAACCTATGTCTTAAGCGGTAAATTCACAGGTCAGGTATATATAAATGCCGGCGACAGTGCGGTAGTACGTCTTGTACTTAACAAAGCTGAAATAACAAGTGAAAGCGGTCCTGCTATATATGCTACGGACGGGAAAAAAGTAATACTTACATTAGCGGATTCAACAACCAACACATTAAGTGATACAAGTACTTATACATTTGCGGACGGAGAAGACGAACCTGATGCGACTTTATTTATAAAAAACGATCTTGTGATAAACGGAAGCGGTTCGCTTAAGATCGATGCAAATTATAAGACTGCGATAAAGACCAAGGATATATTGACAATCATTTCGGGAGACTTTGATATTACATCCGTGGATAATGCCGTAAGAGCCAAAGATGCATTAACGGTCGAGTCCGGAACCTTCAAGATCAATGCGACCGGTAAAGGATTTACCTCGGACGGAGAGCTTAACGTATACGGTGGAGATATCAATATAGAAAACTCCGAAGAAGGACTTGAAGGACTTACTGTTAAGATATACGGGGGCAATATTGACATAACCGCAACAGATGACGGTATCAATGCAAGAACAAAGTATGATGACAGTATAAGTGAATCCGAAAAAGAGATGCTCAGTAATCAGGATCAGGAAGGAGTAGAGGTTCGTATAGCAGGCGGAGTTATTAATATCAATGCTTCCGGAGATGCCATAGATTCAAACGGAGACTTTTACATAGAGGGAGGAGAAACCTATGTAAACGGACCTACAAACGGTGGTAACGGCACGCTTGATTATAACGGAGAGGCTAAGATCTCAGGCGGAGTATATGTTGGAGTGGGAACATCGAGTATGTTCCAAACCTTCTCTGAGGATTCAAGTCAAAACTTCATAAATGTATATTATGACAATACACAGGCAGCGGGAACGACTATAACTTTAAGTGACGATTCTCAAGTAATTTGATGGAATTTGTATCCGAAAAAGAATTCAGTACAGCGGTGATCTCAATGCCGTCTATAGAAACAGGTAAAACGTATACTATAAAAACCGGAGATACGCAGGAAAGTACCACTATAAGTTCGGTAAGTTCTACAATAGGAAACGGTAACGGCGGATTCGAAGGTCCCGGGTGGACAAGGCGGACCGGGCGGACAAGGAGGCGACTTCGGAGGTCAAGGCGGTCCCGGAAAAAGAGGTAACTTCGGCGGACCGGGCGGACCAAACGGACAAGGCGGAAACTTCGGCGGACCGGGCGGACCGAACGGACAAGGAGGTGACTTCGGCGGACCGGGCGGACCAAACGGGCAAGGCGGACCGGGCGGACTAAACGGGCAAGGTGGACCGGGCGGACCGAACGGACAGGAAGGTAACTTTGGCGGACCGAGCGGACCGAACGGACCGAGAGGTAACTTTGGCGGACCGGGCGGACCAAACGGACAAGGAGGTAACTTCGGCGGACCGGGCAGACCGAACGGACAGGGAGATGACTTCGGCGGACCGGGCGGACCGAACGGACAGGGAGGTGACTTCGGCGGACCGGGCGAACCGAACGGACAAGGAGGTGACTTCGGCGGACCGAACGGACAAGGCGGAAACTTCGGCAGACCAAACGGACAAGGTGGACCGAACGGACAGGGAGGTGACTTAGGCGGACCGAACGGACCGAACGGACAGGGAGGTAACTTCGGCGGACCGGGCGGACGGAATAAACAAGGAGGACAAAGAAAAAACAACAAGAGTTCTTCCGATAAACAAAAGACACAAAACAGCAAAAAAGCTAATGCCGGACAAAACAGCGGAAAAACTGATTCACAACAGAAAGTTTCTTCAGGAAAATAAGCTATAAATAAAAGAGCATAAGCGGATATAACAGCAAAAAATATACTGAATATTTACACAAAAAAGCACGGCAAAACCCAATTACAGTAAATATATGACTATGGATCCGGGTAGACTGTGCTTGCCGGTGTTATTATAAAAAATAAGCATCTTAAGTAATAAAATTACAAAAGATGCTTATTTTGATTTCAAATTAAATCCTACAGATACTTTTACAGATGTGCAACCGCTTCGATCTCAAGCAATACATCTTTAGGAAGTCTTGCAACCTCTACACATGATCTGCAAGGATAAGGTTCTGCGAAAATTTCAGAATAAACCGCATTGATCTTGGCAAAATCGTCCATATTCTTGATAAATAAAGTGGTTTTAACTACTTTTTCTATAGAAGAGCCTGAAGCTTCAACCAAAGCCTTAAGAGAAGTAAAAGCTCTTCTCGCCTGCTCCTCAACCGTAGCGGGGATCTCGCCGGTAGCCGGGTCAACAGGAATAACACCTGAAGTAAATACCATCTCACCTAACTTAGTAGCCTGAACATAAGGACCGATAGCCGCAGGTGCCTTGTCGGTAGCAATAATTTCCTTCTTCATAAAAACCTCCGAAATATTAATATTTAGAAATCAAGCTATATAAAGCTTTAATTACAAAAAACATAAATAAACCAAGCGACACATAGCTCATTTCCTAAATATAATTATATATGCTATAATACAAAAATACAAATCAAAGAAAGGTAAAATATTTATTATGAAGTTCTTTTATAAACTGGAAAGAAACTTTGGAAAGTACAGCATTAAAAATCTGATGAATTATCTTGTCGTATTTTATGTTGTGGGTTTTGTTATAAGTTTGATGAATCCTTATTTATATTATGAATATATGGCTTTGGACATAGGGCAAATACTTAAAGGTCAGGTGTGGAGACTTATCACATGGCTTGCATATCCTCCGAGTTCAAGCATAATATTCGGGCTTTTTATGATAATAACATACTATAGCCTTGGAATCATACTGGAGAATGTCTGGGGAAGCTTTAAGTTTAATGTATTTATGTTTATGGGCTGTCTGTTTCATATAATAGGAGCTTTGATCATATACGTATTCGGAATAAAAACGGGGATGGGCGAAGATATATACGGTTATCTGACTCCGGACAATCTAAATCTGTCAATATTTTTGGCATTTGCGCTTACATTTCCGGAAATGGAATTCAGACTTTATTTCGCAATACCGGTAAAGGCGAAATATTTGGCTTTTTTCTATATACTGTTGGAAGCTTACAGCTTTATGGTCGGAAGTCTTTCAAGCAAAGTCACCATAGCTCTTTCATTGCTTAACTTTATAATATTCTATTTTATAAGCAGAAGGAAGAATATAATAAGTGATGTAAATAACATACAAAGAAAAGCTAAGGCCAGTGTTAAGATAAGACCTGTACATGCCGGATCGGTAAATATAAGCAGACATAAGTGTGCGGTATGCGGCAAGACAGAAAAAGATGATGAGAATATGGAATTCAGATATTGTTCCAAATGTAAAGACGGATTGGAATATTGTATGGATCACCTATATACACATGAGCATGTGGAGTAGAAGATATTATTTAATAATTGATGAAAAAAACGGCTGAAAGTGTGGATAAATACTAAGTAAAGATAAGACAGTATTAACACTTAAAGAGCCTGAAATTCATGAAAGTAAAGGAATTCCTACTATAGACTTAATCAAGGTTAATACAAGCTACAAACAAAAGTAGGCTGGTTTGTAATTATTTCGTAAGAAATTGTCTATAGAAAATATATATCAATTCTGAGAAAAGTAGTATATACTAGGCTTCGTACTCAAGGAGATGAAAAAATACTGAAAGTTAAAAATCAACTTGATTAAATCTAAGTTTGATAGTATTATATTCCTTGACGCAATTAGGAATTTCAAATTAATTATTAAAGGAGAGTGCATTAATTATGAGAAAGCAAACAAAGATCGCTGCTATCGTATCAGCAGCAGCATTACTTGCGATCGGTGCATCAATGACCTCTTTTGCAGCTGAAGGTTGGCAAGAGGAGAACGGCACATGGTCATATTATAACAGATACAACGAGAAGGTTACAGAGCAGTGGCAGAAGTCAGGCGACAAGTGGTTCTGGCTTGACGCTGACGGTAACATGGCTACAGACGCAATCGTTCAGGACAACGAGAACTATTTCTACGTAGACGCTAACGGTGTTATGGTTACTAACCGTTGGGTAGAAGTTGATAACTCAGCTGATGATGCAGAAGAGGCTCCTGCAACTGTATGGTATTACTTCCAGGCTAACGGTAAGGCATACAAGGGTGGAGACAACACATCATTCAAGACTATCAACGGAAGAAACTATGCATTCGCATCAGATGGTAGAATGCTTTTCGGTTGGGTAGATGGAAACTCTAACAGAATTACAGGTGAAGATGCTTGGCAGAACGCTGAGTACTACTTAGGTGGATCAGATGACGGTTCAAGAGCTTCAGCTAAGTGGGAATTGATCCACGTAGTTGATTCAGCAAAGGATGATCCTGAGCAGGATTACTGGTTCTACTTCCAGTCAAACGGTAAGAAGTACACAAGCAAGTTTGAAGGTCAAACAATCAACGGTAGAAAGTATGCATTTGGTGAGTATGGTAACATGTTGACCAAGTGGGTTGGAACACCTGCAGGTGCAACAAGAGTTGACAAATTCAAGAACTTCTCTTCAACAAACGAAGACGGTTCTTTAAGATCAAAGACATGGTTCAAGGCAGTTCCGGACGAAGCATTTGATGCTACAAACTCATCAAATCAGAACGATAAGGAATTATGGTACTACGCAGATGCTAGAGGTAACTTAGCAATGAGCGAGATCAAGACAATCAATGGTAGAAAGTATGCATTCAACGAGAAGGGTGCTATGCTCTCAGGTCTTTGGTACTTAGAAGTTAACAGCAGCAACAAGATCTCTACAGCTTCAAACGCAACAGAAGAAATCGATTCAGAGGCTAAGCTTAACAATTATACAAAGTTAACACAGTCAGCAGCTTCATTTGTACGTCCAACATCTGCTAATCCTAAGAATGGTTTATACTACTTCGGAGATGAGTCAGACGGATCTATGAAGGTTGGTGTTGCAAACGTTTCTATAGATGGAGACAGCTATTCATTCAAGTTCAGAAACTCAGGAGACAAGGGTGTTGGTGTTGACGGACTTGACGGAAGCACATACTATGTAAACGGTAAGAAGGTTAAGGCTGATTCTGATGACAAGTACAAGGTATTTGTAGTTGACGCTAACAACAAGGTAGTTGCAGAAGTTTCTAACTCAGTAGCTTAGTTGACAGATCATTAGGTGATACTAAGATCATCGGTTCTAAGACTGCTAAGGTTGACGTTACAGGTATCGCATTATCTAAGTATGTAGTTGTTTCATCTTCAGGTGCATTACAAGGAAGAGGCGAGAGAAAAGACGGAAACGAAGTTCATCTTGTAGTAAACGCTTCTAAGGAGCTTGTAGGAGCTTACTTAGTTAGATAATTTATAGATACAGCTATTAGAAAATCGAAAAGAAATACTAATTGCGGCAGAGGAGCCTTTGGCTCCTCTGTTTTTTCATTAAAAAATACTCAGTTATAAGATGATTTGAACATAGAATTTTATTACTGTTTTTGCTTATGATCTTTATTTTTTAGCCGGTTAATATGATTGAAAAGTGAGATTTTTTAAGAAAATCCCCTATTTTACTTGCTTATTTAGTGTTTTTTTGATAGAATAGTCTACCGTAACATATTCCTTGCTTCCTGAAGAGGGAGGCTGAATAAACCATAAGGAGGTTAAAATGACTAATAAATACGAATTGGCACTTGTGCTTAACGGCAAGCTTGAAGATGAGGCAAAGAACGCTACACTTGAGAAAGTTCAGTCTTACATCACAAGATTTGGCGGAACTGTAAGCAACGTTGATGACTGGGGTAAGAAGAGACTTGCCTATGAGATTCAAAAAGTGAAAGAAGGTTTTTACTACTTTATTCAGTTTGAAGCTGAAGACAAGAATTGTCCTAATGAATTAGAAAACCATATACGTATTATGGAGCCTGTATTAAGATTTTTAGTAGTAAGACAATAAGCTTGTGGGCATAAGTCCATAAAAGGAGAGCTTGTATGAACAAAGTAATATTAATGGGAAGACTGACCAGGGATCCGGAAGTTAGATATTCTTCGGGAGAAAGAGCCATGGCTATAGCAAGATATACACTGGCGGTAGACAGAAGAGGTCGTAAAGTGACGGTGGTGAGCAGACTGCAGACTTTATCCCTTGCGTAGCATTTGATAAGTCGGGTGAATTTGCTGAAAGATATTTCAGACAGGGAATGAGAATACTTGTATCAGGTCGTATACAAACCGGAAGCTATACCAACAAAGAGGGTCAGAAGGTTTATACAACAGAAGTAATAGTAGAAGATCAGGAGTTTGCAGACAGCAAGAACTCATCAGGAAGTTCTGCAGGTTCGGGCTACAACGAAAGTTTCAGACCCAGACCGGAGAATGCAAGCAGTGAAGGTTTTATGAATATACCTGACGGGGTAGATGATGAGGGACTCCCGTTTAATTAGAAGATGAAAGGGGACTATAATGGCATTTAAGAAGACAGACAAGTCAGAAGGTTTTAAGAACAGAAGACCGGGCGGCTTACGTAGAAGAAAAAAAGTATGCACATATTGTGGAGATGAGAACAAGGCTATAGATTATAAGGATGTAGCTACATTAAAGAAGTATATATCTGAGAGAGGTAAGATATTACCAAGACGTATCACAGGTAGCTGTGCCAAGCATCAAAGAGATGTAACCGTTGCTATTAAGAGAGCAAGACACGTAGCACTTCTTCCATACTTATACGAATAATCAAAACTCTGATTTGCAGAAACTTTCTGTAAATCAGAGTTTTTTTGTGTTATTTACCATATTTCACAATATAAAGCTCTTATATATTTATGACTTATTATATGTTTACAGAATTTATAATATATCTTACAATGAACTTATCAATAAATAAAAAACGAAACGGATATAGTTATTTATTGTATACAATATAGGGATTTTAAGGAGGTATCTATGGATTATCAAAAGTCTGCAAAAGAAGTATTACAAGCCATAGGCGGAGCCGATAATATAGTCAGTGCGGCACATTGTGCGACCAGACTCAGACTTGTTATAGCCGACAACTCGAAGGTTGAGAAGAAGACCCTTGAGAACATAGACGGTGTAAAGGGAGTATTTGAAGCACAGGGTCAGTTACAGATCATTTTCGGGACCGGTGAGGTCAACAAGGTATATGAGCAGTTTATAAAACTCGGTAATATAGGTGCAAGCAGCACGGAAGAGTTGAAAAAGCAGGCAGCAAAGCAGGGTAATATATTCCAATATATGATCAAGATCTTGGGAGATATATTTGTACCGATCATACCTGCCATAGTAGCGAGCGGTTTCCTTATGGGTATTATGAACTCGCTTGATTTCATGGTAAATAATAACTTTTTGAATATTGATACCTCAAGTTCTTTATATGTGTTTGCCAATCTGTTTTCCAATACGGCTTATGTATTCTTACCTATACTTATAGGTTTCTCGGCTGCCAAAGTATTCGGAGGCAACCCTTTCCTTGGAGCCGTTATGGGTATGATAATGATACATCCGAACTTACAGAATGCATGGACGGTTGCGGAACAGGGGGTACAGTCTATGCAACCGGTATTCTTAGGTCTGTATTCAATAGAAATGGTCGGCTATCAAGGTCATGTTATCCCGATAATTATATCCGTATGGGTGATGAGTGAGATTGAAAAAAGATTGCATAAGGTAGTACCTGCTATGCTTGATCTTTTTGTGACTCCGCTTGTATCTATATTTATAGCCCGGTTATCTTGCACTAAGCATTATAGGACCGGTGTTCGTTAAACTTGAAAACGGTATACTTGACGGTGTTCAGTACTTGATAGGAATGCCTTTCGGTATAGGTTCTTTTGTAATGGGTATCTTCTACGCCCCTACTGTAGTTATGGGTATACATCATATGTATACGACAATAGACTTAGGTCAGATAGGAAAATTCGGAGTTACTTACTGGCTTCCGCTTGCATCCGCTTGTAATATAGCTCAAGGTGCAGCCTGCCTTGCAGTGGGATTAAAGGCGAGAGACCCTAAGATAAAAAGCCTTGGACTTCCGGCTTCGCTTTCAGCCTTCCTTGGTATTACCGAGCCTGCTTTATTCGGTGTGAACTTAAGGTTCTTCAGACCGTTTATAGCCGGTTGTATAGGTGGTGCAGCAGGTGCTGTGTATGCTTCTTTAACTCATATAGGAGCAACGGGAACGGGAGTTACCGGAATCTTCGGAATACTGCTTTTCCTTGACTATCCTCTGCATTATATAGTACTTTTTATACTTTCATCTGCTGTTGCCTTTGTTATCGCATGGCTTATAACACCGGGTAAGATCATAGATGCCGGTCTTGAGGAAGTTGAAAGCTCAAAAAAAACACAGGTAAAGGATGATAAAGAAGAAGTAAATGTTAATACCGAAAAAGCAGAAGAAGCAAAACAGGTAAGTCCTATTATAAGCTCTCCTCTTAAGGGAACAGTTGTGGATATGGAAGAAACCAACGATCCTACATTTATTGCAGGTATATTGGGTAAGGGTATCGCAGTAGTGCCTTCGGAAGGTGTGGTATATGCTCCGGATGATGCAGAAATAGTTACACTTATGGGACATGCGGTCGCATTCAGATTAAATAACGGTGCGGAAATGATAGTGCATGTCGGTATCAATACCGTAACCCTTGAAGGTAAGCATTATGAAGCTCTGGTAAAGGTCGGTGATAAGGTAAAGAAGGGTGATAAACTGCTTAAGTTTGATATAGAAGCTATAAAGAAGGAAGGTTATCCTATAATTACACCTGTCATTGTCACCAATACATTTGAATTTAAGAATATAGATATAAAAGCCAAGACTGACACTAAGGTGGACCTTGACGATCAAATATTTGAGGTAAGTGCTAATGAGAAATAATTATAAACTTTTATATCATCTTTATCCCGAACAAGGTTGGATGAACGATCCTAACGGATTGTGTTTTTTTAAGGGCTACTACCATGTGTATTACCAATACAGCAAGGAAGCTGTAGGTGGGCTTAAATACTGGGGGCATTTCGTTCAAAGGATCTGATCTCCTGGGAAAGGCTTGATATCTTTTTAGGACCGGATAAGGATTTTGATAAGAGCGGTGTTTACTCCGGTTCTGCCCTTGTTCATGATGATAAGCTCTATATTTATTATACCGGCAATGTGAAAGAAGTCGGAGACTATGACTATATATATAAGGGAAGACAGCATAATACCGTACTCGTAGTAAGTGAGGACGGCATGAATGTAGAAAGCAGACAGGTGGTTCTTTATAATAAGGACTACCCTGTAAATATGAGCTGTCATGTAAGAGACCCGAAAGTATTTGCCTATGACGGAAACTTTTATATGGTCCTCGGAGCAAGAAGCAATGATGACAAGGGGCAGGTACTGGTATATGAATCGTCGGATCTATATAACTGGTACTTTATCAATACGATAAAAACGGACTATGACTTTGGATATATGTGGGAGTGCCCCGATCTTTTCATGCTTGACGGTAAATGGGTATTGCTCGTATCTCCTCAAGGAATAGAAAGAAAAGAATTTGAAGCACAAAATGTCTATACCAACGGATATTTTATTCTGGACGGGGATTTCCGTTCTCAATATACTTTATCAAAATATAGGGATCTTGACTTCGGGTTTGACTTTTATGCCTGTCAGACATTTGAGAAAGACAATAAAAGATACATGCTTGCCTGGATGGGTATGCCGGATGCCGAATATACGGCACCTACTATAGAAGACGGTTGGCAGCATGCCATGACCTGTTTTAGAGAACTCAGCATAAAAGACGATAAGCTTGTGGCAGAACCTATAAAGGAGCTTGATGCTATATTTGAAAAACCGCTTTCGTATACTGTCAATAAAAGTATAGAGGTCAATCTGGAAACTCATGCCTTTGATCTTAGACTAAGTAAAATTAAGTCGGATTTTTGTATCAATTTTTCAGGGGAGCTTGACCTTATATACGAAGGAAATGTGCTTAAGTTGATACATAAGGACAATGCTTACGGAAGAGGCGAAAGAAAGCTATATTGCGAAGAGATAAAAGACCTTAGGATACTGGTGGACAAATCCTCGGTAGAAGTTTTTGTAAATTCCGGCATGTACACTATGACGAGCAGGTACTATCCGAAAGCTAAGAACATAGTAGTGGGCTTTAAGGGGAATGCCTCTCTCAGTATTGCCGTGTTGAAAGAAAATTAATATTTAAAACAATAAATAGGGATCGCTGTATTACTTAAAAAGCAGCGGTCCCTATAGTTATATTGTATAAAAATACGCTGTTTTTTTGTGCAAAATGACATTATCTATTGAATACTATAGAAGAAATTGTAAAAGAGTATCCGTAGGGTAATGTACTTTAAGTGAAAAATAAAGTATGTTAGAGTCAAATTATTTCAGGAGGAGTAGTTATGTTAAAAAACAGAATTTATCTCTTGCTTATGTGTATACTAATGAGCTGTGTGGCAGTAAGTTCCTGCAGTTTTTCAAAGAAAGAAGATACACAGCAAAGCAGCAAAAAAAAGTCTAAGAAAAAGAGTAAGAAGAAAGAAGATAAAAATAAGAAATCTATTGATGAAAGTGATATCAATGAAGACAAAGAGGATGAGGAAGAGGAGGCTGTAAAAGAAACACTGCCTCCTAAGAAAGACTCTGCCGATTACGATGAAGTGAAACAACAGCTATCGGATGAGATCGGTGACTGCCTAAGTCAGGACAAGGTGATGTTCACACTGACTTTCACAGAGGGTGCGGACAGTTGGAGTTGGGAAATTATAAAAGAGACACATGAGGGTGCGGACTATTATTATTATGCTCCTATTGATGATCCATGTGGCAATATGCGTGTACTTGTTGTGGAAGATGATGTATTGATAAGTACCGATTACGGAGGTACTTGGACCGCCACAACGGGCAGCTACGGTGATGATACGATAAAAACTTATTATCAATATATTAACTATCTGAGTTTTTTATATGCCGCTATAGAGAACGGATCGGATGTGAAGCTTAATGACGGCGGACTTAACAGGCATGTTATGGTGATCAATAAAAAAGAGGCGGAAAAATTGGATACCGATCCGGTGAAACTGGGAATAATAGATGATGCTGCTAAGCTTAAAGCCCCCCTGGCTTATGAAGAGAATAATCAAATACTTAAAAAATTCGACAGTGATAATTCCAAAACTTATGTATTCGGACCTATCAATTCCGAATTTTCAATAATGGAGTCTGTAAGGGATGAAAACGGAATGGAATTATACTACACTATCATAACACGTGTTCCTAACGAGGTTATAAATGAGGTTGAAATGATGCCGCTCGACGGTCTGTATAACGGTATAAAGAATCCGAAATAAAACCGGAAGTATATATGTATGAAGGACTTGTATGCAAATGACGTCGCTTGACAGTATGTATTATAATATCAATTTTTAAAGTTGAGGTGCTGTATGTGATTGACTTTGTGTGTAAATGATGTCGACCGGTCTTTCATATATTAACGTAAGTTTGCGAATTGAAAGTTGAAGTGACGTATTTGCTCATAGCCGGAGAAAATCTGCGGTCAAGGTAAAGATAAGGTATTTTGCAAAGTTGAAAGGGTATTTATGACGTATAGGTGAAGATAACGGTAATATATTGAGGATAAAGAAAGAATTTATAAAAAATGTAGTTCAAATATAGGTTTAAGTATGATATTTACCGGCTTTCAGATAAAAATATTATAAGTTTGAACTTATAAAGTAATAATCAATGAAAAGTTGATTTTATTGAAATCAAATTATATTATAAATAAAGCAAAACCCGGCTAAGTCAACTATACCTTGTATTAAATATACAAATAAAGCCTTTTATTGCACTTGAAAATATGATAAAATACATAAAACGCATTAAGAGGAGATGTATTTTAGATTTTTTAAGGAGGTATTATTATGTGGGGAAATTTATTTGATCTCAGTAATCCCTTGATATCAGCCGATAATACGCTTATGCTGTGGACAGTGTGCGTAGTCGGAGCTACGGTTGCGATCGTGCTTGAGCAAAAGTATGATTGGGCTGCAAAGGTGACGGGAGCTATAATAGCCCTTGTTTTGGCTATTATTCTTTCCAACTTTGGAATCATACCTATGGACTGCGGAGTATGGGATGCGGTCTGGGGCTATGTGGTCCCTCTTGCCATACCGTTGCTTCTTTTGCAGTGCGATATGAGGAAGATAGGTAAAGAGGCGGGAAGACTTTTATTGATCTTCTTAATAGGTTCTGTAGGAACCTCATTCGGTGCTATCGTAGGATTCGGAATATTTTCCAAATTCATACCGGAACTTTCAGCGCTTGCAGGTGTCTTTACCGGTACTTATATAGGAGGTACAGTGAATTTCGCAGCACTCGGAGCGGCATTTAATGTATCTACCAATATGATGGCAGCTGCAACGGTAGCCGATAATTTGCTTATGGTACTTTATTTCTTTGTACTTATAGCTATACCTTCAATAGGATTCTTCAGAAAGAATTTTAATCATCCTTATCTTGATAAGGTAGAGTCAATGAGTACAAAGGATGATAAGGGAAGCGGAGTGGCAGCCTTTTGGGCAAGAAAGGAAATGTCTCTTAAGGATATAGCACTCGCTGTAAGCACTACTTTCGTGGTATTTGCAGCTTCAACCATAGTAAGCGGATTGTTTGATGTATGGGTACCGTCTTCAGAAACTTCAGGTCCGGTTCAAAGTATAGCTCATACATTTTTAACTAACAAATATCTGTGGATAACTACTATCAGTATGATACTTGCAACAGCAGCACCTAAGTTCTGTAATGAGATAAAAGGTTCCAATGAAATAGGTACTTTCTTTATCTATATCTTTTTCTTCGTAATAGGTGTACCTGCTTCCGTGGTTGAGATAGTGAAGAATTCTCCTCTGCTTTTGGCTTTTGCGGCAGTTGTGGTAGCTATCAATATGCTTGTAAGCTTCATAGCCGGAAAGTTGCTTAAGTTTAATCTGGAAGAAATCATACTCGCCTCCAATGCCAATATAGGTGGTCCTACCACTGCGGCAGCTATGGCTGTATCAAAGGGTTGGACAGATCTTGTAGGTCCGGTAGTGCTTGTGGGTACTCTGGGTTATGTGCTCGGTACCTATGCCGGAATAATAGTAGGTAATATTTTGGGTCTATAGTTAAAGGATAAACTCCCTCCCTTCGATCATACACGCAGACATTTTTCAAAGCATCGACAGATCATCACAGACTGCGGAACTCACTTGTCCGCCGACTTCGTGGCGAACTACGTTCAAACAGTCCTCGTCTGTGTGATCTGAATCTCGCTTTATCAAAATGTCTAAACGCTACAAAGACCGAAGGGTAGGGAGTTTTCTATGTTGTGAGGTTTTTAAATTAAAGGATAAACTCCCTGCCGATCGATCATACACGTAAGTATTTCTTAAAGCGTCGACAGATCATCACAGACTGAGTAACTGGTTCTCGTCTGTGTGATCTGTAACTTGCTTTATCGAAATGTCTAAACGTACAAAGATCGAACGGCAGGGAGTTTTTGCGTAAGTGAGTGGTGTAGCAGCTTTTTTTTGCGGTGTATTTTTCAGGTGTCGGAATGTTTTGAAATTTTTATATAAAAAAAATAAAAAAGTGCTTTACTTATACGCTTTAGTATGCTACTATATCAGCATGCTAACACAAGAAAGCGAATTTAAGATGAAAGGTAAGCAATTTTCCGATAAAGAAAAAGTTGTTATTTTACAGATTGCTTAAGGGTGGGTATTATGAGAAAGAGTTTATTGTTAGGTTGTGCATGTGCGATGTCTATGTTTTTATTGGCAGCTTGCTCGGGATCCGGTGCTGAAAGTTCACAGGCTTCTTCAGAATCGGGTGCCGGCAGCGAAGCGGTAAGCAGTGCGGAAGAATCTTCAAAAGAAAGCAGTGCGGATAAAGCGGATATGGCAGCTATAGATGCAGACGGAGTATTTACAGTAGGTTTCGATCAGGATTTCCCTCCTATGGGATTTGTAGATGATAACGGTGAGTTTACAGGTTTTGACCTTGAACTTGCGGCTGAAGTTGCAAAAAGACTCGGTCTTGAGATCAAATACCAGCCTATAGCATGGGATGCTAAGGAAATGGAGATCGAGAGCGGCAACATTGACGTGATCTGGAACGGTTTTACTACTAACGGACGTGAAGATGATTATACATGGTCAAAACCATATATGGAGAATAAGCAGGTATTTGTTGTAAGCAAGGACTCAGGTATAACAAAGGTAGAAGACTTAAAGGGTAAAGGTAGAAGTTCAGGTAGACTCTTCGGGAGAAAAAGCATTGGCGGACAATAAAGAACTTGCTGATACATTCGCAAGCCTTGTTACCACAGCAGATTACAATACAGCGTTCCGGGATCTTGAGATGGGTGCAACCGATGCGGTGGCTATGGATATAATCGTTGCAGGTTATCAATTAAAGAAAAGAGGAGACGATAAGTACATTATATTGGAAGAAGAGCCTATAGCATCAGAAGAGTACGGAATAGGATTTAAGAAGGGCAATACCGCATTAAGAGATGCAGTAGATGCCACACTTGTAGAGATGGCAGCGGACGGAACATTAAAATCAGTTTCAGAAAAATGGTTCGATACTGATGTGACCACTATTAAATAATAGATACTTAAGTCTTTATATAAGCCGGTCTAAGAGTTAAGCGGGTTTTAAGCGCTTCGCCAACATTGTGAGTTGTGCAAGGTCTTACGGTATTAAAGTCTGTTGTATTGCTTAAGCGTGAGTAATAAATTTCGGGGGCATGATATAGTATATCTGCCCCTTTGCTTATGTTATACTTATATGCTAGAATAAACGAGGGGATTTTATATGAGTTTAATTAATATATTGCTACAATTATCGCAAGGTATGCTTTTCAGTATACTTATATTTTCAGTAACTTTGATTTTATCCTTGCCTTTAGGGCTTTTGGTCGCATTTGCGAGAATGAGCAAAATAAAAGCGATCAGAATACCGGCAAGTATTTATATTTCCATTATGAGGGGTACGCCGCTTATGCTGCAACTTATGGTGGTATATTTCGGTCCGTATTATATTTTCGGTATAAAGGTCGTTGATAATTATAGGATAATAGCGGCACTGATCGGATTTGTGATCAATTATGCGGCTTATTTTGCCGAGATCTACAGAGGAGGTATTCAGTCTATAGGTATCGGTCAGTATGAGGCGGCAAAGCTTTTAGGCTATAATAAGATACAGACCTTTACGGTAATTATTCTGCCGCAGGTAATAAAAAGAATACTTCCTTCCATTACAAATGAGGTAATTACCCTTATTAAGGACACCTCACTTGCATTTACCATATCTGTTTTGGAGATGTTTAGCAGAGCTAAGGCTTTGGCAAGCAGCAGCACCAGTATGATGCCTTTCGTAGTGGCGGCTTGTATCTATTATGTGTTCAATTTCATAGTGGAATTTATCATGAACAGCATTGAAAAAAGATTGAATTATTACAGGTAGGGGCAGGATATGAATATATTAAATATACAAAATGCGGCAAAAAGTTTTGACGGTACAGAGGTAATAAAGGACATATCACTTAAGGTAGATAAGGCGGAGGTAGTGTCGATAATAGGTCCGTCGGGTTCCGGTAAATCCACGCTCTTAAGGTGTGCAACATTTTTGGAGACCCTTGATGACGGAAGTATCTCATATATGGATATGGAAGCTGCCAAAAGTATTGACGCAAAAACCGTATACAAAGATGCAAAGACATTGAAGGATATAAGTTCGTGTTTCGGGCTGGTGTTCCAGCAGTTTAATTTATTCCCGCATATGAGTGTGCTTGGGAATATTATTGATGCACCGGTCAGGGTACAAAAGAAAAGTAAAAAAGAGGCTGTGGAGATAGCGAGAGATCTGCTTGCAAAGATAGGTCTTTCGGATAAGGAGAACGCTTACCCGTTTCAGCTATCCGGCGGGCAGCAGCAAAGAGTCGCTATAGCAAGGGCTTTGGCATTAAGACCTAAGATACTTTTGTTCGATGAGCCTACTTCGGCACTTGATCCTCAGCTTAGCAAGGAGCTGGTGAAGCTTATAAAATCACTGACAGATCTGCATATAGCTATGCTTATAGTAACTCATGATATGGAATTTGCCAAAGAAGTGAGCGATAGGCTTATATTCATGGCAGACGGTGAGATCATAGAAGAGGGAAGTCCGGAGGAGATATTTAATTCAAAACATGAAAGAACCAAGGCTTTCCTGGGAAATGCAGATTAGACTTTTAAACATAGGATATGACACAAGAACCGGTACTATGACGTTATTATTAAAATAAAATATTTACCGGGAAACTGGAATCAAGCGATGAGTGTCGTTATAATTTCCAAATTAGATAATATACAAGATAAGGAGTAGAGCTTATGTTAATGCTTAAAGCCGCCAGGCTGATAGATCCTGCAAGCAGGACTGATGATGTGAAAGACATACTTATTGCCGAGAGGAAGATCATTAAAATATCTGATGATCTTGATCTTGAGGCGGATATGATAGCCAGAGCCAAGGGTGAACGTCTGGAGGTGATAGATTGTTCGGGTCTGGTTGCGGCTCCGGGGCTTATCGACAGCCATGTGCATATGAGAGAACCCGGTTTTTGTTACAAGGAAGATGTAAGTACGGCAGCCGAAGCGGCAAAAGTCGGTGGATTTACAACTATAATAGGTATGGCAAATACCAAACCGAGCCTTGATAACAAAGAAGCTATACTTGAAGTTATAAAAAAGGGAAGAAAAACAGGTATAAGAGTAAGGACCTGTGCCAATATTACAAAATCTATGAAAGGTGAAGAACTCGTCAATATGAGGGAACTCAGAGAGGCGGGGGCGATAGGGTTTACGGATGACGGACTTCCGCTGACCGATGCAAGTGTCGTGAAAGAGGCTATGAGGCAGGCGAGAATACTTAAGATGCCTTTGGCATTTCACGAAGAAGATCCCAGGTATGTAACAGAAGCCGGGGTCAATGCGGGTGAGGTAGCTATCAGTCTGGGACTTACCGGAGCCGACAGAGCGGCTGAGATCATGATGGTTGAAAGAGATTGTAAGATAGCTTTACAGACCGGAGCCGCTATTTGCATACAGCATGTAAGTGCCAAAGAAACAGTGGATTTGATAAGGAGAGCTAAAAGACAGGGGGCAAGAGTACATGCCGAAGCCACACCTCATCATTTCAGTTTGACAGAAGAAGCAATACTCAAATACGGTACCTTGGCGAAAGTCAATCCTCCTATAAGACTTGAGGAAGACAGACTTGCCATAATAGAAGGACTAAAAGACGGTACTATAGACATAATAGCTACAGACCACGCACCGCACAGCAAAGAAGAAAAGGACAGAGACTTTACAGAAGCACCAAGCGGTATGATAGGACTGGAGACAGCACTATCACTCGGAATAATGAACCTGGTAGATACGGGACAGCTAAAACTAAGCCAACTGATAAATTGCATGACCTATGCACCTTCGCTTCTTTATAATTTGGAGGGCGGAGCTGTGAAAGAAGACGGCGTAGCGGACGTTGTGGTATTTGACCCTAATAAATATTGGACATACGAAAAAACAAAAAGCAAATCATCAAACAGTCCTTGGCTCGGAAGCAAACTAAAAGGCAAGGTAATAATGACGATATGCGATGGCAGCATAGTATACGATGCAAGGGAATAGTGGAAAGCATAAAACACCTCCCACAGGCGAGGAGTGTGCTGTGGGTAAAGAATGAGAAAAACGAAATCCCAATCACCACAAAACAAGAATAAATGTAAAAGAAAGTAAGAAAGATAAAACCACCATCTCCTCCCGCAGGCGAGGAGTGTGCTGTGGGTAAAGTATGAGAAGCAAGAAAAAAATCAAATGAAGGATGAAAGTACACAACATCGACAATTAAACATATCTTTCAAGGACAATCTGAGACCGCCGGTACTTGCTTAACCGAGCCGAAAGGCGAAGGGAAAGCTTAGTACCGCTGCGAGTCGAAGTTAGCGGGAGCGTGTCCGAGAAAGATATGGTATATAATTGTCGATGTTGAGGGACTGTTTCGTACCCATTTGCAATGTTTACGAAAACACTAATACTTTATCCACAGCGGAATAGGAGTAACAAATTTTGAAAAAGGTTGCATTTCATACCTTAGGTTGTAAAGTAAATATATACGAAACCGAAGCTATGCAGGAGCTTATGCAAAAAGCCGGGTATAGCATAGTTGACTTTGACGATAAGGCTGACATTTACGTGGTAAATACCTGCTCGGTCACAAATATGGCAGACAGAAAATCAAGGCAGATGTTACATAAGGCAAAAAAAGACAACCCAGATGCCGTGATAGTAGCGGTCGGGTGCTATGTACAGGCAGCCGCAAAGTCAATAAAACAAGACGAAAAGATAGACATTATCATCGGAAATAATATGAAGAATAAGATCGCCGATATCATAAATGATTATTATGAACATCAAGATCCGAATACCGTTGATATCTCCGGTGATTTTGTATTGGATATAAGTAAGATAAAAGAATATGAAGAATTCAGGGTGCTCAAACACAAGGAACATACGAGAGCATTTATAAAGATACAAGACGGCTGCAACCAATTCTGTTCCTATTGCATCATACCTTATACAAGGGGTAGAGTAAGAAGCAGAAGCATAGAAGAAATAGAAAAAGAAGTAAGGGATCTGGTAAATGCAGGTTACAAAGAAGTGATACTTACCGGTATACACATATCCTCTTACGGGCTGGATTTTGAAGAGAAGATACAATTGATAGAGCTGGTGGAAAAGGTTGCCAAAGTAGCCGGGGTCGAGAGACTTAGGATAAGTTCTCTGGAGCCGAGGATAATCACCGAAGAATTTGTCGAAAGACTTGCAAAACTCGATAACTTCTGTCCGCATTTTCATCTTTCCTTACAAAGTGGATCCGATAACACCTTAAAGTCTATGTCGAGAAGATATGATGCTTCGGAATTCAAAGAGGGTGTAAGGCTTATAAGGAAATATTTTAATATGCCGGCACTTACCACAGATATAATAGCGGGATTTCCCGGTGAAACAGAGGATGACTTTACAGAATCTCTTGAATACATCAGGGACATAGGATTTTTTGAACTTCACGTATTCCCTTATTCCAAGCGGGAAGGTACGAAGGCAGCTTCAATGAAAGAGACTTTAAGCAATAAAGATAAGACAAGAAGAGTTAATTTGTTGCTGTCCATGCAGGAGCCTATAAGAAGAAAGTTCCTTGAGGAAAAGATAGGGAAAGAGGTAGAGGTACTTATAGAGAGTGAATTCGAACATGAGAATAAAAGATATGTTCTCGGTCACAGTAAGGAATACATCAAGGTGGCACTGCCTTACATAGAGAAGGCAAGGAATATGATCATACCTGCCAAACTGATATCTTTTATAAAAGATGATATAATACTGGGCGAGGAATTAAAACAATAAGCTTTTAGTGCCGCTTGCATTTATCTGTATATAAGTTTTTTGAGGTGAGGAATTAAAATACTAAGTTTACGGTATCGTGTCGATCATTACGAATACCTGCGAGGTTATAGCATGTATTATTATATGGTATAGTTTATAAAGCCGGTTTAAGCAGTATGAACTTGAAATTTTTGAAAAAAATAGTAAAATTACCCTAAGCTTCTAAAGGGGGGGCTGTTTTTACAGCTCCCTTTATTAAGTTTATAGGAAATATATTAATAAATATATTAAAGTGCAGTTAAAAGATCTTGTTTTGATGAGGGGGTTTTTATGAAAGCCAGACTTGGAATTATTGAAGGTGACGGCATAGGTCCGGAGATCATAGCACAGGCTAAGAGAGTTTTGGATAAGGTGGCTTTGGTATATGGGCATACTTTTGAATATGTTGATATAGATATGGGAGGATGTTCCATAGATAAGTACGGTACTTCGCTCACGGATGAGAACCTGGAACTTGCCAAGGGGACGGATGCGATACTTCTCGGAGCAGTCGGAGGCGATACATCCAACAAAGCATGGTACGGTATAGAACCGCACAAAAGACCGGAAGCCGGACTTTTGAAGATCAGAAAGGAACTGGGTCTTTTTGCGAATCTAAGACCCGTATATCTTTATAAGAGTCTTGCAAAAGCCTGCCCCCTCAAGGAAGAGCTTGTGGGAGACGGTTTTGACATCATGATAGTCAGAGAACTTACCGGAGGCTTGTATTTCGGAGAAAGAAGTACGGTAGTTGAGAATTCCAGGAGAAAGGCTACGGATACTCTTAATTATAATGAGGATGAAATAAGAAGAGTTGCTATAAAAGCCTTCGAACTTGCGGCAAAAAGAAAGGGCAAGCTTACAAGTGTTGATAAGGCAAATGTTTTAGACTCCTCAAGACTTTGGAGAGCAGTGGTCGAGGAAGTTGCCATTGATTATAAGGATGTTAAACTAAGTCATATGCTGGTAGATAATTGTGCTATGCAACTTATTATAAATCCGTCTGAATTTGACGTAATACTTACCGAAAATATGTTCGGAGACATACTTTCAGATGAGGCAAGCGTACTTACCGGTTCAATAGGAATGTTAAGTTCGGCAAGTCTTAACGACACAAGTTTCGGTATGTATGAGCCAAGTCACGGATCGGCTCCCGATATCAAAGGCAAAGGCATAGCCAATCCCATAGCTACTATTATAAGTGCGGCAATGCTTCTGGGAATCTCACTGGGACTCGATAAGGAAAGAAAGGCTGTTGAGGCTGCGGTCGAGGCGGTACTTGAGTCAGGTGCAAGAACTCTAGATATAAGCGAAGATAAGCAAATTATCTGGGGACTGAAGAAATCACCGATCTGATACTCGCAAAAATAAACTAAAGCAAAGTGCTTCGGATCATATATCTTGTGAATAAGAGTGTCCACAAAGTAATGTAGCAAAATAAACTAAAGCAAAGTGCTTCGGATAACACATCTTGTGCAGAAGAATATCTAAGAAGCACCTTACCCGAAAGCCCGGGCTGTAAACTCAGTTGATAGCCGGGTATATTCGATATAAATTATAAAGAAAGAGGAAATTGATTTATGCGATCTGATAATATAACAAAAGGTATGCAGCAGGCTCCGAGCCGTTCTTTGCTCAACGCACTCGGATTTACCGAAGAGGAGATGAACAAGCCTATCATAGGTATAGTAAGTTCATTTAACGAGATAGTACCGGGGCATACCAATATAGATAAACTTGTAGATGCCGTTAAGCTGGGAGTTGCAGAGGCAGGCGGCGTACCTTTGGTATTTCCGGCTATAGCTGTATGTGACGGTATAGCGATGGGACATGTGGGTATGAAGTACTCACTTGCTACCAGAGATCTGATAGCCGATTCAACAGAATGTGTGGCTATGGCACATCAATTTGATGCGCTGGTCATGGTGCCTAACTGCGACAAGAATGTTCCGGGGCTTTTGATGGCGGCTGCAAGACTTAATGTACCTACCGTATTTGTAAGCGGAGGTCTATGCTTGCCGGAAGGATAAAGGGCAAAAAGACCTCTCTTTCAAGTATGTTTGAGGCGGTAGGTTCCTATGCGGCAGGTTTTATGGATCTTGATGAAGTCAATGACTATGAGAGAAAAGTATGTCCGACTTGCGGTTCCTGCTCGGGTATGTATACCGCCAACTCCATGAACTGCCTTACGGAAGTTTTAGGTATGGGATTGGAGGGTAACGGAACCATACCGGCAGTATATTCAGAAAGATTAAGACTTGCGAAAAAAGCCGGATATGCGGTAATGGAGATGCTTAAAAAAGATATAAGACCGAGAGATATCATGACTGAGAAGGCATTTATGAATGCTCTTACTATGGACATGGCACTCGGTTGTTCCACTAATTCAATGCTCCATTTGCCGGCTGTTGCTTATGAAGCGGGAGTTCATCTTGATGTAGATATAGCCAATGAAATAAGTGCAAGAACTCCTAATCTTTGTCATCTTGCTCCGGGCAGGACATACATATATGGAAGATCTGTACGCAGCAGGCGGAATTTATGCGGTTATGAACGAGCTTTCAAAGAAGGATCTGATAAATCTTGACTGTATGACTGTTACAGGCAAGACGGTAGGGGAGAATATAGCACATTCAAGGATCTTGGATGAAGAGATCATAAGAACAGTGGAAGCTCCTTATTCACAGACCGGAGGTATAGCGGTACTCAGAGGTAATATAGCACCGGAGTCCTGTGTGGTAAAAAGAAGTGCCGTACTTGATTCCATGTTAAAGCACAGCGGTCCGGCTAGGGTATTTGATTGTGAAGAGGATGCGGTAGCAGCTATAAAGAGCGGATCTATAGTTTCGGGCGATGTTGTGGTAATAAGATACGAAGGTCCCAAGGGCGGTCCGGGCATGAGGGAGATGTTAAACCCTACATCCGCTATAGCAGGTATGGGGCTGGACAGCACCGTAGCACTTATCACCGACGGAAGATTCTCAGGTGCAAGCCGTGGAGCATCTATCGGGCATGTGGCACCGGAGGCTATATCGGGAGGACCTATAGGTCTGTTGAAGGACGGAGATATCATTGACATAGATATCAATGCCAATACCATCAATGCAAGATTAAGTGAAGAAGAATTTGAAGAAAGAAGAAAAGAATGGAAGCCTCGTATCAATGAAGTAGGGGGCTACCTTAAGAGATACAGAAAATTGGTAACGAGTGCACCAAAAGGTGCTACACTTTCTATAGAAGATTAGCTCTGTTTTGAAAGCACGACCGAATTATCCGGCGGTTTTCGGCTACTGTTTATATAGAAGAAAGGTACCGGGCAAAGCTGTAAGGTGATTCGAATGCATCGTTTACAAAATAAGTATATCAAACGATGAATATTTTTCTGAGTGTATACATCAAAACATAGGCGTAGCGGGGCTACTTTGAGGAATTTTGATGTATGCGGTCGGGAAAGATAGTTGATTTATTTATTTAAGAGACGATGCACCGGTATACAGGTAAGATCCTGATATTGAATCGAAACTTAGGCTTGGGGTCGGGTACCTGTCAATAAAATTGTTTGAAAGGCAGGAAATTTTGATGGCAATGTTAAAAGGAGCGGAAATAGTAATAGAGTGCTTAAAGGAACAGGGGGTCGATACCGTATTCGGATATCCGGGCGGTGCTATACTTAATATATACGATGCCTTATATAAGAATTCCGATACGATAAAGCACATCCTTACCGCACATGAGCAGGCGGCATCTCATGCGGCTGACGGCTATGCGAGAGCAAGCGGTAAGGTTGGAGTATGTCTGGCTACCAGCGGTCCCGGAGCCACCAATATAGTAACAGGTATAGCTACGGCATATATGGATTCTATCCCTATAGTGGCTATCACTTGCAATGTTGCTAAGAATCTGCTCGGTAAGAATTCATTTCAGGAAATAGATATTTGCGGAGTAACAAAGCCTATAACAAAGGCTAATTTTCAGGTGAAAGACGGCAATGAACTGGCGGACACCATACGAAGTGCATTTGTAATAGCAAAAAGCGGTCGTCCGGGACCTGTACTTATAGATATAACCAAGGATGTTACCGGAGACAGTTTTGAATACGAGTTTAAGGAAATATCACAGGATAACGACAGGAATACAGATGTAAATGAAAAAGATATAGATGAACTTATCGATTTGATCAATAAGTCTGATAAGCCTTATATATTGGTAGGCGGAGGAGTTATAGCTTCGGATGCGGCACAGGAAGTTACCGAACTTGCCCACAAGATCAATTCACCTCTTGCGAATACCATAATGGCAAGAGGAGTATTTTCTTCTTATGATGAATTATATACGGGTATGGTTGGAATGCACGGAACCAAGACCAGTAACCTCGGTATATCCGAGTGCGATCTGCTCATAGTAATAGGTGCGAGATTCTCGGACAGGATCATAGGTAATTCTTCCAAATTTGCGGTAAAGTCCAATATCGTTCATATAGATATAGACTCATCCGAGATAGGTAAGAATATAGCGGTATATAAAGGTATAGTAGGAGATGCGAAAGCGGTGCTCAAGAAGCTCAACTCTAAGCTTGCTCCAAAAAGACATGATGAGTGGATAGCTCATATCAACAGTCTAAAGGAAAAGCATCCGCTAAAATATGATGCGGACAAGCTTACCGGTCAATATGTTATAGAAGTTTTGGACAAGATAAGTCCGGAGGATACGATAATAGTTACCGAAGTAGGTCAGCATCAGATGTGGACCTCACAATTTTATAATTTTTCAAAGCCCAGAACTTTCCTTACATCCGGGGGGCTCGGTACCATGGGCTACGGTCTGGGTGCTGCTATGGGAGCCAAGATGGCTTTTCCGGATAGGCTTGTGGTAAATATTGCGGGTGACGGATGTTTTCGTATGAATTTTAACGAAATAGCAACAGCCGTAAGAAATAATATACCTATAGTGCAACTGGTTATAAATAATCATGTGCTCGGTATGGTAAGACAGTGGCAGAATCTGTATTACGGACAGAGGTATTCACATACCACTCTTGTAGATAAGGTCGATTTTGTGAAACTTGCAGAGGCTATGGGTGCAAAGGCATACAGAATAACAAAGAGAGAAGAAGTCCTCCCGGTACTTACCGAGGCTATCAATCAAAAAGAACCGGTAGTGGTGGACTGTCAGATAGATTCCGATATCAAGGTATTCCCTATGGTATCACCGGGAGCGTCTATCTCCGAAGTTTTTGATGAGAAAGATATGTAGTGCAACCTGTATATGTTATAAAGGTATATGGGATCGCCTAAGCTGTAAGAATAACTCTTATGATAAGCAAGCTGTTATGAAATGTTACTTTTGCTTAAAAATAAAATTGATTTATTATTGACAAACAAATATTAAAAATATAGAATATTTTTAACAATAAAAGTATACAGTGCATGGTTCGTAAAATAATTACCCGAATTCGTTGATGATTTCTACAGGTACAAGTAAAGAGAGGAGGCGTATAGGGTCTCGCTTTCCGACAGCAATACAGGTATTTGTAAGAAACAACAGGATTCGGGTAATTATTATTGTAAAGACACATGAATACTTTAACGGGCAACGTTTTGGCGATTGCCCTATTTTCATATTTTGGAGGAGGTTTATTATGAAAGAAGTTTATAATTTCAGTGCGGGTCCTGCGGTACTGCCTAAGGAAGTATTAAAAGAAGCGGCGGATGAGATGCTTTGCTATGAGAACAGCGGCATATCCGTTATGGAAATGAGTCACAGATCCAAGGCTTTTAATAAGATAATAAACGAAGCAAGAGAAGATCTGAGAGAGCTGCTTAATATACCTTCCAATTACAAGGTATTATTCCTTCAAGGCGGAGCACATCAACAATTTGCAATGGTGCCTCTTAATTTGATGAAAAACAAAAAGGCGGACTATATCATAACCGGTCAATGGGCGAAAAAAGCATATAAAGAAGCCTTGCTATACGGTGAAGCCAGGGCTGTTGCATCAAGCGAGGATAAGACATTCTCTTATATACCCGATTGCAGCGATCTTGATATAGAGGAAGATGCGGACTATGTACATATATGCGAAAATAACACTATTTACGGTACGAAGTTCCATACCCTGCCTAATACAAAGGGCAAAGATCTGGTAGCCGATCTTTCATCATGCATATTATCAGAACCTATAGATGTGAGCAAATACGCACTCATCTACGCCGGCGCTCAGAAAAATGTAGGTCCTGCCGGAGTGGTGATAGTAATTATCAGAGAGGACCTTATAAGTGAAGATGTGTATGAGAAGACTCCTACCATGCTGAAATACAAAACACATGCGGACAATGATTCTTTATACAATACACCTCCTACTTACGGTATATATATATGCGGTAAAGTATTTAAGTGGCTAAGGTCAAAAGGAGGACTTGAAAAGATCTGCGAGATCAATAAAAAGAAAGCCGGCATGCTCTACGATTATCTTGATCAAAGCAGGTTATTTAAGGCTACGGTAAGAAAAGAAGACAGATCATATATGAATGTATGCTTTGTAACGAAAGATGCGGATCTTGATGCGAAGTTTATAGCGGAGGCGGCGAGTGCAGGCTTTGTAGAACTTAAGGGTCACAGAAGTGTAGGCGGCATGAGGGCAAGTATATATAATGCTATGCCTGTAGAGGGCGTTGAAAAACTTGTGGCATTTATGAAAGATTTTGAAAGCAGGAATTAAGGGGGAAGACTTATGAAAAAGATACATTGCTTAAACAGCATATCCAAAGTGGGTTTGGACAGCTTTAGCGAAAAATATACATTTACGGATAACATATCAGAAGCAGATGCACTCATGGTACGTTCAGCTTCCTTACATGATACCGAATTTTCAAAAGAACTGGTTGCTATAGCAAGAGCGGGAGCCGGAGTCAACAATATACCTATAGACAGATGTTCAGAAGAGGGTATAGTGGTATTCAACACCCCGGGAGCCAACGCAAACTCCGTAAAGGAGCTGGTAATAGCCGCCATGCTTATAGTTGCAAGAGATGTAATAGGCGGTATAGAGTGGGTAAAGTCCGTAATATCCGATCCCAATATCGCTAAAGAAGTTGAAAAGGCAAAGTCAAGATTTGCGGGACATGAGATAAAGAACAAAAAGCTCGGAGTCATAGGTCTGGGTGCTATAGGTTCCGAAGTTGCCAATGCCGCATCCTCTCTTGGAATGGAAGTGTACGGATACGATCCTTATATGACCGTCAATGCCGCATTCAGACTTTCAAGAAGGGTACACCCTGTAACGGATATACATAAAATATACGAAAATTGCGATTACATAAGTCTTCACATGCCTCTTACCGATGAGAATACGAAAATGATAAATGATGACAGTCTCGGTCTTATGAAGGACGAAGTGGTAATACTTAACTTTTCAAGGGATAAGCTTGTTGATGATGAAGCTATGGGAAGGGCACTTAAGGCAGGTAAGGTAAAAAGGTATGTAACGGACTTCCCGAATGATCATATAGTAAATATGGAAGGAACACTTGCCATACCTCATCTTGGGGCATCTACCGAGGAGAGTGAGGATAATTGTGCGCTTATGGCAGCTAATGAGCTGATGGACTACATAGAAAACGGAAATATTACCAATTCCGTCAACTTCCCTAATTGTGATATGGGTATATGCAGAGTGACTTTAAGAGTTGCGCTTTTACACGCCAACAAACCTAATATGATAGGTCAGATAAGTGCCGTGCTTGCGGCAAAAGATATCAATATATCAGACATGACCAATAAGAGTAAGGGCAAATACGCCTATACACTGGTGGATCTTGAAAGTGAGCTTGATGATGAAGCCGAGGAGTCACTTAAGAAAATAGACGGTATGAAGAGGGTAAGGAGGATATATGCTTAATATAAGACCATTTGCCTGTGTAAGACCCGCAGAAGATATGGCAAAAAAAACAGCCGCACTGCCTTATGATGTATATAACAGAAAGGAAGCGAAGGCTTATGTAAAAGATAAGCCTTACAGTTTTTTGCGTATAGACAGACCGGAAACAGCCTTTGACGAAGACTTTGATATGTACAGCGATGAGGCATATCAAAAGGCAAAGGAGCTTCTTAATAAAGATATAGAGTCCGGAATATATATAAAAGACAATGACGAAGCATATTATATATATGAGCTTACTATGGGCTCACGCAGTCAAAACGGTATAGTAGCCTGTGCGTCAATAGATGATTATGCCCAAAACAGGATCAAAAAGCATGAGAATACCAGGGTACAAAAAGAGCTGGACAGAATAAGGCATATAGATACATTGTCCGCTCAGACCGGTGCTATATTTCTGGCGTACAAAAGTTGCGATGTGTTAAAAGATATTATTGCAAATAAGAAAAAAGAGGCAACGCTTTATGATTTTACCTCTGATGACAGTGTGAAACACAGAGTGTGGAAGATAGCCGATGTTAAGACTATAGATGAGGTAAAGAAAGCATTTGCCAAAATGGAAAGTGCTTATATAGCGGACGGGCATCACAGGGCAAGCAGTGCGGTCAAAGTCGGGCTTGAAAGAAGAAATGCTGAAAATTATGTAAAAGACGGGGAGTCCGATTATTTCTTATCCGTACTTTTTGACGAAGAAGAGCTTTATATCATGCCTTATAACAGAGTAGTGAAAGATCTTGCGGGACTTGATAAAGCTGAATTTTTTGAAAAGCTTAAGTCCGACTTTGATATACAAAAGCTTGATAGAGAATTTCAACCGGATACAGAAAAAACCTTCGGCATGTATATTGATAAGACCTGGTATAAGCTTGATCTTAAGAATAAGGAAAGCAGGGGCATCATAGAAGATCTTGATGTATCGATACTTGAAGATAAGGTCCTCAGACCTGTTTTAAATATACAAATACAAGAACTGATGATAGAATAGTATTTGTCGGAGGTATCAGAGGGCTTAAAGAACTTGAAATGATGATCGATTCGGGTATGGCTGTAGCTTTCAGTATGTATCCTACAAGCATAGGAGAACTTATAAGCGTGGCTGATGCCGGTCTTTTGATGCCGGCTAAGTCCACCTGGTTTGAGCCTAAGTTAATGAGCGGTATATTTATACACGAAATATAGTCGTGAGCAGAGGATGCGATCTGACCTTATTAAGAACTTAGACGATTCGTTGATAATTATTGAGGTATAAAATGCAGTGAATCGTTTAAAATGAAATTACGATCGGTTGCACTAAGTATCAAATATTGTTTTTTGATTAAAGAACTATAACTTTGCCGCCCTTGATATCATCTGCATGATATGATTATTACAGGAGAATATATGAGTAAAAATGAATTTTTAGAAGGACTTAAGAAAGCCTTGTCTTCTACCAACGATCAAAGGCTCATCAATGAAAATTATGAATTTTACAGAAATTATATAGAAGAAGAGCTTAAGAAACAAAGATCCGAAGAAGAAATAATGCAGGAACTCGGTGATCCGAGGCTTATAGCTCATTCCATAAGGGAAGCTGCCCGGAATAGACGACGAGTTTGCACATGATGAAGAACCGAAGTCTTTTTATAATACTTATAATGAGGGCGGCAGTCAAAGTGAGGAGACAAGCGGCGACAGAGTAAGAAGCTTCAGTATAAGCGGTACAAAGGCGAGACTTATGCTTTGGGGTATCTCCGCACTTTTGATACTGATCTTAATATTACTTATAGTGCTTATAGGAAGTTTGATCTATATATTTGCACCGGTTATCTTAACTGTTATAGTAGTGCTGTGGCTGGTGCATATTTTAAGCGGTGACAGATAAGGCGGCAATATTTGTCGGGGAGTTAGCAACGTAAACAATACTAGTCGTTTGTGAGGAATCAGCTGATAAAAAACACCTTATAATTCAATCATACACGCAACACTTTTTCAAAGCTGCGACAAATTCACACAGACTGCGGAACTCGTGTGCTCGCCTACTCCGTGGCGAGCTTCACTCGAACAGTCCCCGGCGTAGGGTTTCTTAAATCATCAAACTAATTCTACTGATTTTTGTATGTACTTCGTTGGTTTCAGTCAGCGTAGCTCGCTACGCCTCCTTCAACCGCCTCGTACCTAATAAAAATCAGTAACGAATTAATTCAATGATTTTGCGAACCCTACACCGGTCTGTGGAATTTGTACCTTGCTTTATCAAAAGAGTTAACCGCTACAAAGATTGAATTATAAGGTGTTTTTATCTTCCGCTACGTTATCGTTGCAACTGGTATAAATAATGCAAGCTGTTAGTGATGGATCATTTAGAATTGTTTACGTTGCTAAGGGTGAGAAGAGGGGGATGCGGGAGCGACTTTTATTCCGAACTTAAAAATAGTCTTTCCCCTACAGCATGTTTTCCCGAATAATTCAGCAAAATTACAGACTTAAAAGTAATCTTTGCTTTATCGTAATTTATTTATCACATAAACCGTTACAAACATATCTTGCCTTGGACACGCTCTCTAACTAAAGTCTCGCAGCGATACTAAGCTTTCCCTTCGCCTTACGGCTCTGTAAAGCAAGTACCGGCGGTCTCAGATTGTCCTTGGCAAGATAGTTTAACGGTTTATGTGCCTAAGGTACCGGAGGAGGGAAAGAGGTGTAGGCACACTTTTGTCTAATGCCACATCCCCCATGAAAACGACTGTTTTTAAGATTTGAATAAAAGTCTCTGCAACACCTCACCTCTGCCTCCCCTTAGCAACATAAACAATAGACATGTATCTACTCCAAACTCTTATACAGCTACCCCTTGCGGGCTGGGATTAAAGAAACACTCCCTATTTCAATCTTTGTAGCGTTTAGTACTGTTAATAAAGTGAGTTACAAATTGTACAGACGAGGACTGTCTGAGCGTCAGTCCGCCATGCTTTTAGGCGGACAAGCGAGTTCCGCAGTCTGTACTAAATTTGTCGAAACTTTATTAACAGTACTGCGAGTATGATTGAAATAGGGAGTGTTTCTGTTTAATTCCTGACTTACAATTGTTTACGTTGCTGACCAATTGTTTACGTTGCTAACTCCCCGACAAATCGAAAATGGTGTGGGAAGTTTGACTTATTTACCGACAAAAGCCTCTTTTATATTATTTTGTAACATCTGTATTTTACAAGATTAAAGGAGGCTTTTATCTTATCGGTCAAAAGATTGATTTTTAATACAAAGAAGTAATTGTAATGAAAAATACAACACTTTGCAACATAAATACGAGGTGTATATTCAGAGCAAAAATCCGGCAAGGATCACTGTAAACAGGGGGCTTAAGCCTTTCCCGTATCCGAGTCGTTTTCAAAAAAATAAAAAGTAATTAAAATAAAATGCTTGACATCTAAAATGAAAAAGTTTATACTAACGCTCGTAACATTTACTTAACAAATTAGAATTAGAAAAGAAATAGCTAATCTGATATGTAAGCAATAAGCAAATGTGACGAGGAAAATATTAAAAGCTCAGCAGGGGACATGAGTCGGGGTCCGGGGTAATGAAAGAGTTTAAGGTAAATATTCGTATGAGGCTGAGCATTAAGATAGTTAAGGAGATCACTACATGAAGTTTATAAATAAGATAGCAGCAATGGGAATACTGAGTTTAAGTTTAATGACAGGACTTGCTATGCCTGCATTTGCAGAGGGCAATGACGAGGCTCAGATCGTAAAGATCGATGCTGAGAATGTTACTATATATAAGGATGTTGAATTTACAAAGGTTCTTACAGTAGCTGAAAAATCAGCGGAGTATGACATTGTACAAAAACTTCCGAGCAATCTGTTAAAGGTATCCGTTGACGGAAGCGAAGGTTATATAAGCCTTGAACAGGGTGCAACGGTAGCCCCTAAGGTATCTGAAGAGGAGAAGGCGGCTGCAAGCGCTAAGGCAAAAAGAGATGAGATAGTTAAGTATGCACTCAGCTTTGTAGGTTCAAGATATGTATACGGTGGTTCATCACCTTCAGGATTTGACTGTTCAGGTTTTGTACAATACATACTCAGAAATGCGGCAGGTGTCAGTATGCCGAGAAATTCAGCAAGTCAGTCAGGTGTAGGGACACCGATAGATGCGTCACAGATGCAACCGGGAGATCTTGTATTCTACGCAAGGGGCGGTATAGACCATGTAGCTATGTATATAGGTGACGGAAGAGTTGTACACGCTGCCAATGCAAGAATGGGAGTAACAACAACAGCATGGAATTACAGAACACCTGTAAGGATCATGAGAGTCCTCGGAGTGTAATTATATAAATATAAAGCGGATTATTTAATATAACAAATGATTTAAGTTATTGATGTGATATGTACCCTCCTTATCGGATAATATTATCCGGTAGGGAGGGATATTTTATTTTTTAATAGGTAGCGAGCACAGTTGATGTTGTGGATATCCGGGTACGATGCAGATTGAAGTTATACTTGGATATATAAGTCTGCCGTCTACATTAGTAATTCTCCCAACTATAAAGTAAATTTCGATATAGCGGTTTTTTGACTAATGAAAAATTTAAACTATATATGATCCCGGTCATTAAAATATAAAGCTTATCATCTGTCAAGCATAAATGATTATGTCTCGAAATAATTAATTTATAAGCCCCAAAACAAGGGGCTTTTTTTTTATGCACTTTCTAAATCTTCTTCAATTCTGTGTGGCTGTGAGTGTGCAAATTTATTGAATGCACTTCTCCTCCAAGGGTGATTCATAGACGGAATGTAAGTCTTTTTGGGTTTTGGTGGTTTATAATCAGCATCCAAGTCCTTAGATTTATGCTCATGAGTCGGTATCTCCTCCAGTGCATAAATATCTTTGTCATTAACACACGCAAACATAGACCTATCTAATGCCTTGATAAGCATAACTTTGGTACCCTTTCGATAATGGATCTGCACTCCTTTATAATCTATCATCTTATAAAACTTTTTCTCGAATTGAATTGCATGTCCGCAGTCAACAGTTCTCTCAGTCAAAACTGCCAGAGTAAGGTTTATTTTTTCTTTAGACGGTTGCATTTCAAAGACAGATTTGATACCATAAAGTGGAAGTGCGAACTTCTCATTGAATTCTTTTATGTAGGAGTGAAGGAATTCATTGGCTTTATTGATATCGGTTACGCCTGCGAGCCTCAGCTCAATAGGCAGGCGTGACTGTACAGTCTGATTTAATCGTTCTATGCGTCCTTTGGCTTGCGGTATACTGCTTGATTCAAGCTCTATTCCAAGCTGTTTGCAGGCATAAGCGAACTGTGTATAGGTGTCTTTGTCATCAGACAAGACATCTTTTTTCTTGTAAGTAAATACAGATCGTTTATCAGTAAGAAACTTATAAGGTATACCATAATCAGTAAGGATCTGCTCAAGTACATGGTAGTAACCGTTGAGCGTCTCTTGAGTATCGAACCAAGCACCTGTGACAATACCGGAGGCATCATCAATAGCCAAATGCAGATGCCATACCTGCCCATGTACCCACTCATAAGGTGTCGCATCCATTTGCTGTAATTCGCCAAAAATAAGCACACCTGGGACGACGGCTGTGAGCATTATCAACTGACACCAGGTTGACCTGTATAGATGATAGTTCTTTTTTTGTCTTTGCCGCTTTCTTTTGTTCTTTGAGCTTTTGCTTAATTCGTCTACGCTTTGCTTTGGTAGCTTTGGGAGAGAGGATGTATTCAGACTCCAAAATACTCATGACAGAAGAAGCAGAAATGCTTATATCTTCATTCTTTTTGAGAAGCTCTGTATAGTGTTCAAAGTTTGCCTCAAAGTATTTATTTCTGTATAGGTCTATGACTTTTTGGCGAATCTCTATAGAGATTGTGGTAGCCGGTTTTTTTGCCTCTATTGCCATGAATAAAAAAATCCTTGCCACTTCTGCTATATCCCTGTAGCATACGATTTATATGTCTCTTGGTACAACCCAGAATAAGAGCTGCTCTGTCCTTGTTAGCAGTTTCCGGGTGGTCTGCTAGGCTTTTGATGACCTCATACTTCTTTTGTTCATTCATTGATAAAACTACCTTTCTGATAAGTCAACTCCTCCTGTCTGATAGAATCTGTAAAACATTATTCTACCATAAACAGGACATTTTTATTTGGGGTATAATAGGACTTTATCATATATGGCTTATAGTCATTAAAATATAAAGCTTATCATCTTGCAGACAGCTTGTTTTTATTGTATGATTATAATTTAAGTTAATAAAAATTTGTACATACAAAAGCCTTTTATATTGATTTGAAAAGCTTAGTCGGATAGATTTCCAAAGCCGTGAAAAAAGCGTAAGACACTTACATAAACAGTAAAACTATATATTTACATTAATGTAAAAGCGGTATGATAGGTAAGATGGTATAAGTGAACTCAAAGGTGGTAAAGGAGACCGCAGGTGGCTAAAGTATATGAACTGTATGCCCCTTGTCATTTCGGCATGGAGGCAGTATTAAAAAGAGAAATAATAGATATAGGATATGAGATAAGCAGGGTAGAAGACGGAAGGGTGTATTTTTGGGGAGATGATGAAGCCATAGTAAGAGCGAATCTTTGGCTCAGAACTACCGAAAGGGTACTTATCAATGTAGGCAGTTTTAAGGCGACTACTTATGATGAGCTTTTTGAGAAAACAAAGGCTGTGGATTGGTCCGAATACCTTACAAAGGATGCAAAGTTTTTGGGTAAGTAAGGCAAGTTCGGTAAAAAGTAAGCTATTTTTCCCCTTCGGATATACAATCCATAGTAAAAAAAGCAATAGTAGAAAAAGATGAAAAGTATATATAATATCTCTTGGTTTCAGGAAGACGGTCCAGAATATCCCCTAAGGGTGAGCTTATATAAGGACGTGGTCACACTCGGGCTTGACACTACCGGAGTATCCTTACACAAAAGAGGTTACAGAACAAAGGTGGCAAAAGCCCCTATAACGGAGACTTTGGCAGCGGCACTTATCATGCTTACACCTTGGAAAAAAAGACAGGATACTTATAGATCCGTTCTGCGGGAGCGGTACATTTGCAATAGAAGCCGCAATGATGGCTATGAATATGGCTCCGGGATTAAACAGAGAATTCTTATCACAAAACTGGGGCAATATGATAGATAAAAAAAGCTTTGGTATGAACTTATAGATGAGGCAAGAGAAGAGATAGATAGCGATGTAAAGCCCGACATACAAGCCTATGACATAGATGATGCGGTGTTAAAAGGCTGCAAGGGAGAATGCGGCTAATGCCGGGGTGTCCGTACATATACAAAAAAAGAGACGTAAGCGAGCTTACACATGCTAAAAAAAGTACGGTTTTATAATTACCAATCCGCCTTACGGTGAAAGACTGGAGGATAAAGAAAGTATTCTTCCAATCTATAAAACTCTGGGAGAGAGATTTAAGGCACTAGATAACTGGAGTCTGTATATGATAACTTCTTTCGAGGAATGTGAGAAGTACATAGGCAAAAAGGCGAATAAGAACAGAAAAGTATATAACGGTATGATCAAGACTTACTTTTATCAATTTGAAGGAGACAAGCCGCCAAAGGCGAGAGTTACCGATAAGTAGCTCAACTTAAATATATGAAGATCATTTGTGCATCATCCAATAAGGATAAATTAAGAGAAATAAGAGAAATATTTTCAGACTTTGATTGTGAGATAGTATCCATGAAGGATGCCGGTGCGGATATAGATGTGGAAGAGACCGGAGAGACATTTTTGGAGAATGCTTACATAAAGGCAAAGGCAGTGTGGGATATCACCGGTGGCATAGTGTTTTCCGATGATTCCGGACTGGAAGTGGACTTCCTCGATAAGGCACCCGGAGTTTATTCGGCAAGATTCATGGGCAAGGATACTTCTTATGATATTAAAAATAAAAAAATCATAGATCTTCTTGAAAATGCAAAGGGAAGCGAGAGAAGTGCCAGATATAAGGCTGCTATATGCTGTATACTGGAAGACGGTAGTGTTATGGAGATCGAAGAAAGTATGGAGGGCGAGATAGCAAAGAGCCCAAAAGGCAGTGAGGGCTTCGGTTATGATCCTATATTTTTTGTAAAAGAGTTTTCAAAAACGGCGAGCGAGCTTTCAAGAGAAGAGAAGAATAAAATAAGCCACAGAGGAAAGGCACTCAGGGTGCTTAAAGACAGGCTTGGGAAAAGGTGATCAAAATGAAAATACTGGTAGTCAGCGATACTCACAGAAGTGAGGTAAATCTTGAAAAGGTCGTAGCTTATGAGTCTCCCATAGATATGTTTATACATCTGGGAGATATAGAAAACAGGGAAATGAAGATAGATGCGATGTTTGATGTAAGGACCGCAGTCCACATGGTACAGGGCAACAATGACTTTTTTTTTCAAGTCTTGACAGAGAAAAAGAAATAATGCTCGGTGATCACAAGGCACTTATAACACACGGGCATTTGTACGGTGTAAGTATGGGAGCGGAGATACTCGCCCAAGAGGCAAGGGATAGAGGTGACGATATAGCCATGTTCGGGCATACGCACAGACCTCTGCTTACAAAGATAAACGATGTGATAATACTTAATCCGGGAAGCATATCCTACCCGAGACAGGCGGACAGAAGGGCATCATACAGTATAATAAATGTAGAAGAAGGGAAAGAAATTGATATTAAGATCAAATATTTGGATGAAATCGGCTCATAAAGGAGCGATGATGTTACTTAAAAACTTAAGTATGATTTTTTCTCTGTGCACGATAGATCTGGCATTTAAAGATAATATATTATACATAAAAAATAATAATTATCCTATAAGGGTAAGTCAAAAGCTAAACCTTACAAATGTTCAAAACAGAGGCTTTGCATTAAATGTACTTGAGGATAAGCCGTTAGTTAAATATTTACCCATAGTACTTACGATTTTTCTTTTTTTTAGACTTTGCAAATTGAGTTTAAAAAGGCAAAGAGCATTGGAGAGATTCGGGCTAATACTTGTAATAGCCGGATCGTTAAGTAATATATACGACAGATTAAAAAGAGGTTATGTGGTAGACTATATACATGTGAATCTTCCTATAATGAAGGAAGTGATCTTTAATCTGGCGGATGTGTATATATTGGCAGGCAGTATATCGGCTTCGCTTGCTGCTTTATTTATTAAAAAAAGAGGGAAAAGATAGTGGAAACGGTCGTCATACAACTTATAATGTTATTTGTTCTGCTTATGCTGTCGGGATTTTTTTCTTCTGCCGAAACAGCATTCATGACAGTTAATACTATGAAGCTCAGGACTCTCATGTCTCAGGGAGATAAGAGAGCGGTAATTGTTCTGAAAATAAAAGAACAGCCGGACAAAATGCTCTCAGCCATATTGATAGGCAACAATATAGTAAATCTTTCCGCTTCGGCACTTGCAACTACCATAACCATGAAGCTTGTGGGTGGGGCATTTATAGGTGTTACTACAGGTATACTTACCTTGCTCGTTTTGGTATTCGGTGAGATAAGTCCCAAAAGCCTGGCAGCCAAGAATTCTCTTGCTCTTTCTTTATTTTATGCAAGAATAACCTATGCACTTATGTGGCTGCTTACGCCGGCGATAATTGCTGTGAGTTTTTTTGTAGATATAGTGCTGACCCTTTGCGGTTTCAAAAAGGGAGATAACAAGGATATATTGACTGAGGAAGAACTTAGGACGATAGTTGAGGTCGGGCATGAAGACGGTATCATAGAAAACGAAGAGAAAATAATCATAGAGAATGTATTTGATTTTGGCGGAAGAGAGGCTGATGATATCATGATACCCCGTATAGATCTGGCTTGCATAGATATAGAAGCCGGATTTGATGAGCTTTTGGCTTTATATAAAGAAGAAAGATATACAAGATACCCGGTGTATGAAGAAAGCAGCGATAACATTATAGGTGTTGTAAATATAAAAGATCTGATAGGATATGAGAAAAAAGACGATTTTTCTTTGAAAAGTTATATAAGAGAAGTATTATTTACCTATGAGTCCAAGAAGATCTCAGAGCTTCTTCTCGAAATGAAGAAAAGTTATAATAATATAGCCATAGTGCTTGACGAATACGGCATAAGCGTGGGCATGATAACCATGGAAGACATACTGGAGGAGATAGTAGGAGAAATCAGAGACGAGTACGATAAGGATGAAGAAAAAGTATAATAAAAATCGGAAGATATGAATATTTGATAGATGCCTCTATGAAACTCGATGATATCAATGACAGACTCGGTACGAATTTTGAGTCTGAAGAATATGAGTCCATAGGAGGTCTGGTACTTGAGCTTTCAGGTAAGATACCCAAGGTCAAGGAGCAGGTGAATTATCACGGTATAATTATAAGAGTCGAACAAATGGATAAAGCAAGGATAGAAAGGGTAAGAATAAGATATAAAAATGAAAATAACAGTATATAGTAAGCCGGATTGTATGCAATGTAATTTTACAAAAAAGTTCCTTGAAGATGCGGGAGCGGATTTTGAAGTTAAGGATATTTCGGTATCCGAGAAAGCTAAGAATGAGGTAAAAGAACTTAAATTCTTCTCACTTCCCGTAGTGGTTGCGGAGGGGTTTGAGCCTTTTTCGGGATTCAGACCCGATATCTTGCAACAGATAGTGAGTAAAGCTTAATGCGATGAAGGTAGTATATATGAGCCTTACCGGGCAGACGGTAAAATTTGTGGAAAAACTTGGGCTTAAGTCACATCGTTTGGTGAACGAGGGTGATGTATATCCCATAAAAGAAGATTATATTTTGATATTGCCTACCTATAATCATGAAGACAGTTTGAATATTGTGGAAATGTTTATAAATACTGAAGATAATAAAGACTTTCTAAAAGGTGTGGTAGGCAGCGGTAACAGGAATTTTAACGATCTTTTTTGCATAAGTGCGAAAACTATAGTAAAAAAAATACGACGTTCCCTTGCTGCATTGCTTTGAATTTCAAGGCGAGACAAGGGATGTGGAAATAGTAAGAAATGAGGTAGAGAAACTTGGATAGCCCAAAACCGGTGTTAAAGCAACAGCTTGTAAGTTATTTTGAACTTAATAATGAATTAAACAGACCACAGGATGGGAAGATACCTTTGCATAAAGATAAAGAAGCTGTAAAGGCTTTTTTTTTGGAACACGTTAATCCCAATACGGTATTTTTCTATACTTTGGACGAGAAACTGGATTATTTGATAGAGAATGACTATTTGGAAAAGGAATTCCTTGAAAAATACAACAGAGAATTTGTAAAGAATTTGATGCAGGAGACTTATAAAAAGAAATTCAGATTCAAATCTTTCATGGCGGCATTTAAATTCTACAAACAGTATGCCATGAAGACCAATGACGGAGCAAGATACCTTGAAAGGTATGAGGACAGAATAGTATTCAATGCTCTGTTCCTTGCCGACGGAGATGAGGAACTTGCATTTGCTCTGGCGGATGAACTTATATCACAAAGATATCAGCCGGCAACACCTACTTTCTTGAATGCCGGAAGGAAAAGAAGAGGTGAGCTTGTATCCTGCTTTTTGATCCAGGCTACGGATGATATGAACAGTATAGGAAGAACCATCAACTCCGCCCTACAGCTTTCCCGTATCGGAGGAGGTGTGGGGGGTATGTCTTTCCAACATAAGAGCGGCGGGAGATCCTATTAAGCAAATAGAGAATGCATCAAGCGGTATAGTGCCGGTGATGAAACTTTTGGAGGACAGTTTCAGTTATTCCAATCAGCTGGGACAAAGAAACGGTGCGGGAGCTGTCTATCTTAATATCTTCCACCCGGATATAGTATCATTTCTTTCCACAAAAAAAGAAAATGCAGATGAGAAGGTCAGAGTTAAGACACTATCTTTGGGACTGATAGTACCGGATAAATTTTACGAGCTTGTAAAAAATGATGATACCATGTATCTTTTCAGTCCTTATTATGTGGAAAGAGAATATAACATGCCTTTTTCCTACGTGGACATCACAAAGGAATACGATAATCTTGTAAATAATCCGAATATCAAGAAGTCCAAGATAAGGGCAAGGGATCTTGAAAATGAGATCAGTAAATTGCAGCAGGAATCAGGATATCCTTATATAGTCAATATAGATACGGTAAATAACTTAAGCCCCATAGAGGGTAAGATAATCATGAGCAATCTTTGTTCGGAGATCATGCAGGTACAAACTCCGTCGGTTATCAACGATGCTCAGGAGTATGTAACACTCGGGACAGATATAAGCTGTAATCTGGGATCTACCAATATAGTAAATATGATGAAGTCTCCGGACTTTGAAAAGTCGGTGGAGATAGCCGTAAGAGCACTGACCTTCGTTACCGACCACTCCAATGTGGAGGCGGTACCTACAGTAAAGCACGGCAATGAGATAGCTCATACCATAGGACTGGGTGCCATGGGTCTTCATACATTTTTTGCCCTGAATGCGATGGAGTACGGTGATGAAGAGTCTATAGAATTTACAGATATATATTTCAGATTGCTTAATTATTATTCATTAAAGGCAAGCAACAGGATAGCAAAAGAAAGAAATATACGTTTCTTTAATTTTGAAAACTCAAAGTATGCTACAGGTGAATATTTTGATGCATATATCAATGAAGAGTTTAATATAAAGTCGGATAAGGTAAGAGCTTTATTTGCGGATATACATGTACCCGGAAGCAAGGACTGGGAAGAACTTAAAGATAATGTCAAAGAATTCGGACTTTATCACCAAAACAGACTTGCTATAGCTCCTACGGGATCTATAAGCTATATCAATGAAACAAGTTCCAGTCTCCATCCTATCATAGCTCTTATAGAAGAAAGGCAGGAGAAAAAGACCGGTAAGACCTATTATCCGGCTCCGTATCTTTCAAATGATACAATGAAGTATTACAAGTCGGCTTATGACATAGATATGAGAAGGATGATAGATGTGTATGCAGCGGCACAAAAGCATATAGATCAGGGCATGAGCCTTACTCTTTTTATGAGATCGGATATTAAAGAGGGCTTGTATGAGTGGAAAGAGGGCAGGACCTCAAAGCTTACGACAAGGGATCTTAATATTCTGAGAAACTATGCCTGGAAAAAGGGAATAAAGTCTATATATTACGTGCGTACATTTACGGATAATAACGATGAAATAGGAAGTAATGCTTGTGAGAGTTGCTCTATATAAGCTTGGAGGTAAGAGTTGGATAATTATATAGCCATTAATTGGAACAGTATAGAGGATATGATAGATAAAATGACTTGGGAAAAGCTCACCGAGCAGTTTTGGCTTGATACGAGGATCCCACTGTCTAATGACTTGGATGATTGGAGGACACTGAGCCTTGTAGAACAGGATATGGTAGCCAAGGTGTTCGGAGGGCTGACGCTTTTGGATACTTTGCAGTCGGAGAGCGGAATAGACGCTATCAGGAAGGATATTACCACCAAGCATGAAGAGGCGGTGCTTAACAATATACAATTTATGGAGTCGGTACACGCAAAAAGCTATTCATCTATTTTCAGTACATTAAATACCAAGTCCGAAATAGATGAGATATTTGCCTGGGTCAATTCCAACGAGCTTTTGCAATGTAAGGCAAGAACCATCAATGATATCTATAAAAACGGAAGTCCTTTGCAAAAAAAGGCTGCAAGTGTGATGCTTGAATCCTTCCTTTTCTATTCGGGATTCTATGCTCCTTTGTGGTATCTGGGTAATAATAAACTTGCAAATGTAGCGGAGATAATCAAGCTCATCCTTCGTGATGAGTCGGTACACGGAACCTATATAGGATATAAGTTCCAGATAGGTTTTAATAAGCTCTCCGAAAAAGAGCAGGGTGAGCTTAAAAACTGGGTCTACGGTACTATCTACGATCTTTATAATAATGAATGTAAATTCACTCAGGAGATATACGATAAGCTCGGATGGACGGAAAAGGTAAAGGCATTTATAAGATATAATGCCAATAAGGCATTGCAAAACTTAGGTTTTGAGTCACTTTTCCCGGATTCTGCCGATGATGTCGATCCGATAGTTATGAACGGAATTTCCACAGGAACCAGTAATCATGATTTCTTTTCGCAGGTAGGTAACGGGTATTTGCTCGGAGCGGTAGAGGCGATGGATGATGAGGATTATGTGAGGTGGATGCCGGTTTAGTGTAGAGTCGTGAAACTGTTCCTTGTAGTTCAATCATACTCGCAGACCTTTGTCAAAGCTTCGACAAATTTTCACAGACTGCGGAACTCGTTTGCTTGCCAAAAGCGGGCAAGCTACACTCAAACAGTCCTCGTCTGTGAAATTTGTATCTCGCGTTATCCAAAGGTCTAAACGCTACAAAGATTGAACTACAAGGAAAGTTTCATTGAGTGAGTAAGGTGCTATTGTAACGGATCGTAAAGAAATGCCCTGCACTAAACAGTGATGTTGTAGGAAAAAGTGAGTTTTAGGTAAAAGATTGAACTGCAAGGAAAGTTTCAGAGAGTAAGATCACTCATGCGGTATGTTGAAACATCACAGCCTGGACTAAGCAGGTATCGGATTAATGTATTGTGTCAGGTGGTTTTACTACGGGTTTTAAGTGTTATATTGTGTGTTGATATGATTATACTCTACACTGCTTTGATATGGTGTAGGGTGTTTTTATTTTTCGGAAGATGGTTATTATGAAAAAGATTAAGAGTATTGATTTATTGGATTCGCCTATTGTAAGTTCACTGCTGATTTTTGCCCTGCCTATTCTTATAAGCAATGCCTTGCAGCAGTTTTATAATGCGGCGGATACGACTATTGTCGGCAATTTTTTAGGTTTCGGATCTTTGGCGGCTATAGGAGCTACCTCGGCTATTTATGAGCTTATCGTAGGTTTTGCCATAGGTTTGGCAAACGGTATGGCTATAGTTGTTGCAAGGCATTTCGGTGCCGGCGACCTTGAAAAGATAAAAAGGCAGTGGCAGGAAGTATTGTTATAGGAAGTATTTTATCGCTTTTGGTCATGATTGTCGGAGGAGTTTGGCTTTACGGACTTCTCAGACTTGTGCATACTCCGGAGAATATCATAGATGAGGCTTATTCGTATATTTATATTATAATGGTTTTCTTCTTTCTTACATTTTTTTACAATTGGTCTGCGAGTATGTTAAGAGCTATAGGGAATTCTCTTACTCCCCTTCTTATACTTCTTTTTACTTCGGTTATAAATATAGGTCTCGATATCTTATTCATTACAAGATTTAACTCGGGTATAAAGGGGGCGGCGATCGCTACAGTTGTATCACAGGCTGTTTCCGCAATTCTTTGTATAATATATATGTGTATAAAGGCGAGGATCCTTATCCCCGGGCTTAGGCATTTTAAATATGATTTTTATGTATATTCCGATCTGAGTACACAGGGGCTTGCTATGGGATTCATGTCTTCCATAGTGTCCATAGGCACGGTGATACTTCAGACAGCGGTCAACAGTATGGGAGTAAGCATTATAGCCGCACAGATTACAGGAAGAAGGATAATGTTTTTTTAATGATGCCTATGTCGTCACTGGCGACCGCTCTTACCACCTTCGTATCTCAAAACTTCGGAGCCGGTAATAAAAAAAGGATAAAGTCTGCTGTAAGGTATGCAAATATAATAAATACAATATGGAGTATAATTGCACCGGCGTTTGTGTATACCCTTTCTATTCCTGTCATAAGGTTTATATCCGGTTCCGCCGATAAGGGATTAATATCCGATGCAAAGTTATATATAGGTATGGCGGCTCCTTTTTTCTGGGCGCTGGGGCTGGTATTTAATCTAAGAAATGCTTTACAGGGGATGGACAAAAAGGCTGAACCTATATTATCGAGTTTCATAGAGCTGGTATGCAAAATGACCTGTGTAATATTCATAATACCTCATGCGGGATATTTTGCAGTTGTTCTTACCGAACCTGTTATATGGGTGATAATGGCTCTTCAGTTGGCGTATTCTTTATGTGCGCAAAAAGATCAGTGAAAAGTTCATAAAATAATGATTATTTTTAGATCATATAACTGTGTTGATAGAGTTTTCAGCTTGCAAAGAGTAAGAAAAACAAATAGATAAAAAATAAACAATCCTCTTTTTAATTACAGATGTAATAAATAATATTTTTATAAAAATGCTTAGTCTTTTAACATAAGAATCCCCTTGTAAGTATTGCATAAAAATTGACCTCCTTTTTTGTGCAATATGTTCTTATTCATTGAATACCATAGGGTCTTTTTACGATTTTTTTACTTTTTTTTCTGAAAGAGTATTCATCGGATACTATACTTTTTCTAAAAAGATGTTAGTGTAAAAGTAAGCAAAGAACAGATAGCAAAGAACAGATAGCAAAACTTTCAGAAGTTTGCTTTTCACTTAAGTATCGTGCTGCTGTTAACTAATCAGAAAAATTTTAAGGAGGTTGTTATGAAAGTAAAGAAGTTAATGTCGTTTGCATTATCGGTATTTTTGACTTTAATACCGATAAATCCTAATGTGGCTTTTGCAGGCACAGGCAGTCAGGGCGAACAGACATTCGCAAAGGAAGTTACGGAAAGATCATTTGAAACTTTAGCTGAGCAGGGCTTTCCTATGTCTTTGTCTTCGGATGCAGAGGATGAAGGAGAACTTGTAGCATCTCAAGATGCACAAGATAAGGGTGAACTTTTAGCATTTTTAGATGCAGAGGATGAAGGAGAACTTCACACATCTTTAGCTACAGAAGATAAGGGAGAGCTATCTACATCTACATCTTTAGAGGCAGAAGATAAGGGAGAGCTATCTACATCTACATCTTTAGAGGCGAAAGATAAGGGAGAGTTATCTACTCCTACATCTTTAGAGGCAGAGAATAATGAAGAGCTTTCATCTCTTACATCTACTGCTGCGGAAGATGAGGAGTTTTCCAAAGCGGATCCGGAAGATATGCTTGCCGACGGATTGACTTATTATAATACGATTGTAAAAGGCATCCAGATAACATCGGCTAATAAAGATGATGTACTTGGTGACGGAGGGAGTGTAAAGTATGAGCCGGCAAGTGGGGGTCAAAGAGCCAGGCTTATATTAAACAATGCAACAATAAACGATGATACAAACGGTATAGCCGCAAGTGCGATAAATTATTCAGCTATCCAAACATTAGACGAAATGGACTTAATACTTAATGGGAAGAATGATATATGTGTTAGGTCTTTTGATAGTAGCAATACGGAGAATCTGGAAAACTTAGTAGGAATCGTTGGAGGTAAAAATATATATATTTCCGGAGGCGGCAGTCTCAGTATAGAGGTTGATTCGGAAGAAGCTCCGAAGAAATTGTGGCGTACAGCAGGTGTATGGGCTAATACCGTTTATAATGTTAGCTTTAACGGGGTGAAGATAAGTGTAGCTGTTCACGGAAAGACGCAAAGGGCTTTCGGTATTTTGAATTGTTGTGATATAAGTGATAGCGATATTGAAGTTTTTACCGATGTGGCTTATAATGAAAAAATTGTTGCAGCCCCGGAGTCTGATAGGTATGTTAATGGTATACGGAATGAAAATGCAGATAAAGTTTTCAATATTAAGTCCTCTAAGATCGATATTCATATTGAACCGGGGACAGGCTTAGCTGGTGGTGAAGCATCTTTGCGTGGGATTGTAAACTTAAGTAAAAGTTTGAATATTTCAGGAGATACGAGTATCAGCACAAAGAATACGCTGATCGGTATATATACATCCGGACTTAATATAAAGGATAGGTATAAGATAGACCTGGAAGGTTCTGTAGTGCTTGCTTATAACGATACTAATGGTGTTGGCGTTGAGAATGTAGGTATCAACTTTGAGAATATCTCTCCGGGAGCTTATTTTATAGCGAAAAAAGGATATAAACAAGGAATATTATTTTGCAGTAATAAAGTACCTGAAGGAGCGGCAAAGTTTAAGATAGCCTCCAAAGCCCTGGTCTTAGCCGGAGCAAGCGAGGAAACGGCAGTTCCTGTAACCAAGGATGAGCTCGGTAATTTGATCCGATATTACATAAATCCTTCCGCTCCCGATAACGTAGGCTTTATAAAGATAGGTTATAAGCGTAATATAAGTTTTAATGAAGGAGGCGGTTCGGGCACGGTATATGACGTACAGGTTATAGAGGGCAGCAAGTATACTCTGCCGAGCTGTGAATTTAGTGCACCTTACGGTATGAGATTCAAGGCTTGGGAAGTAGGAGGTGTAGAGTATGCTCCGGGTACTCAGATAGTAATATCAGGGAAATACAGAAGTTACAGCTCTATGGGAGAATAGAAGTTCCGGTGGTGGCGGTTCATCAGGCGGCGGTTCAAGAGGCGGTTCCGGCGGTGGAGGATCAAGAGGCGGTTCCGGCGGTGGCTTGGGAGGCGGCTCAGGTAGCGGTGCAACAGGCGGAGCAAAAACTCCGGGCGGACAGTCAGGTTCTTGGGTACAGGACGCTACAGGCTGGTGGTATAAGAATGCTGACGGTTCATATCCTAGAGGTACCTGGCAGCAAATAGGCTCTACCTGGTATGCTTTTAACGGTTCAGGTTATATGATAACAGGCTGGTACTCCTCAGGCGGAAGCTGGTACTACTTAAATACAAGCGGAGCTATGGCTACAGGCTGGGCATATATAAACGGATACTGGTACTACTTTAATGCAAGCGGAGCTATGGCTACAGGTTGGATACAGCCGGACGGATACTGGTACTATCTTGAGCAGTCAGGCTCATGGCAACCTCAGGGCTCCATGTATGCATCCGATTACACACCTGACGGATACTTTGTTAATGAGAATGGAGTCTGTGTAGATTAGTAAGATTTAAATAAATTTAAGAGTATAAATTGAAGAATTGCAGTAAGATACATAAGTTTCGACCGGTACTTATAAAACCGGTCGAGAGGAGTATTTGAAACTTTTTTGTAGATACATTTGAGACTTTTTTATAGATACCGTAAGTGCTGAGGGCTGTTGCCGACGATCGGTATGTATGAATTATCACAGAAGATTTTTCTTATAGTTTGATTCGAAAAATTATAAAATAAGCTGTCGCAGCAAGACTTAGAACCCCTTTCACTTGCTGCGGCAGCTTTGTTTATAGAGATTTTATGATTTATCGGGGAGTTAGCAGCATAAACAATGGTACTAGGTTGATAAAATTCGTTGATAAAAAACACCTTATAATTCAATCATACACGCAACTCTTTTTTCAAAGCTGCGACAAATTCACACAGACTGCGGAACTCGTGTGCTCGCCTACTCCGTGGCGAGCTGCACTCGAACAGTCCTCGTCTGTGGAATTTGTACCTTGCTTTATCAAAAGAGTTAACCGCTACAAAGATTGAATTATAAGGTTTTTTTATCTTCCGCTACGTTATCGTTACAACGGGTATAAATAATGCAAGCTGTTAGTTATGGATCATTTAGAATTGTTTACGTTACTAAGAGGGAGAGGAGGGGATGCGGGAGCGACTTTTATTCCGGACTTAAAAATAGTCTTTTCCCTACAGCATGTTTTCCCGAATAATTCAGCAAAATTACAGACTTAAAAGTAATCTTTGCTTTATTGTAATTTGTTTATCACATAAACCGTTACAAACATATCTTGCCTTGGACATGCTTTCTAACTAAAGTCTCGCAGCGATACTAAGCTTTCCCTTCGCCTTACGGCTCTGTAAAGCAAGTACCGGCGGTCTCAGATTGTCCTTGGCAAGATAGTTTAACGGTTTATGTGCCTAAGGTACCGGAGGAGTGGAAGAGGTGTAGGCACACTTTTGTCTAATGCCACATCCCCCATGGAAACGACTGTTTTTAAGATTTGAATAAAAGTCGCTGTCACACCTCCCCTCCTTCCCCCTTAGCAACATAAACAATAGCTGTTTATTTTACCCAATTCCTTAAACAGCTATTTCTTAAGAGTGGGATTAAAGAAACACTCCCTATTTCAATCTTTGTAGCGTTTAGTACTGTTAATAAAGTGAGTTACAAATTGTACAGACGAGGACTGTTCGAGCGTCAGCTCGCCGCCTCCGGCGAGCGAGCAAGCGAGTTCCGCAGTCTGTACTAAATTTGTCGAAACTTTATTAACAGTACTGCGGGTATGATTGAAATAGGGAGTGTTTCTGTTTAATCGTTACCATCCAATTGTTTATGCTGCTAACTCCCCAATAAATCGGGAGTTTAAAATCAGTACCGGCTTAGCCGGTGGTACCGATTCTCTTACGAGAATAGGGCTTAGCCCTTACAAAAAAAGGTTTATGGCGATCACCATAAACCTTTTAACTTTATTAAATTCAAAATTCTAAACAAGCTTTATTCCTAGGCAACATTTCCGGTTTCTGCTAAGATCTTCTTCTCTTCATCTGTCATCTTTGTTGTTGTGATTCCCAAGAATGCGAATATGATATTGATAATTATCATACTGTAGTTAAATATAGCCCATGGACCGTATCCGCCCGGACCCCATACAGGAAGTCCTAGAGTCTGTGACATGTACACACCGCAAGTATTCCACGGTATCAATGCACCTGATACCGTACCTGCTGACTCAAGTGCGTTTGAAAGTACCTTAGGATGAAGGTCACGCTCTCTGTAAGCTGAAGCATACATACGTCCCGGAATAACTATAGAGATGTACTGCTCAGGCATAGTACAGTTACTTAATATACAAGTTGCTTCTGTAGCAACGACAAGGCTTGCATTACCTCTGACAAGCTTAAGAAGCTGCTTTAAGATGATCTCCATCTGTCCGGTATGCTCTACAACACCACCGAACATCATCGCTATAATAGTCATAGATACTGAGAACATCATACTCATAAGACCACCCTTTGAAAGGAGTGCATCTACTGCCTCAATACCTGTTTCACTTACATATCCGTTCATAGCCGCATCAAGGATGTGTCCGAGACCGCCCTTGTCAAGCCCCTGGAATATAGGTGACATTACAGCTGCTACTACTATACCCAATGTGATTCCCGGTATAGCCGGTATCTTCATAGCTATAGCTACGATAACTACTAACGGCGGAAGTATAAGTATAGGATTAATATTGAACTGTCCTGAGATGGCATTTTGTAATTCAACTATACTTGACATTTCCGCAGAACCTGAACCGAATCCCCAACCTATAAAAGAAAATATAGCTATAGATATAATGTAGGTGATTACAGTAGGCTTCATCATATACTTAACATGGCTGAATACGTTGGTACCTGCCATAGCCGGTGCAAGGTTGGTGGTATCTGAAAGCGGAGACATCTTATCTCCGAAGTATGCACCTGAAAGAACCGCACCTGCTGTTATAGGAGCAGGTATTCCAAGTCCCTGTGCGATACCCATAAGTGCGATACCCATAGTACCTGCTGTACCCCATGAAGTTCCTGTCGCCAATGAAGTGATGGAACATATTATCATACTTGCAGGAAGGAATATTCTCGGGCTTATGATTTGAAGTCCGTAATAGATCATTGACGGAACTACACCGGATACCATCCAAACACCGATAAGCATACCTATAACCATAAGTATAAGTACAGACTGCATCGCCTTACCGATACCGTCTATCATCGCCTGCTCAAGATCTTCGTATTTGTAACCGATCTTAATTGAAACCAAGGTGGCTATAATAACGCCTATGAACATCGGTACGTGCGGATCCACATGAAATACTATGATAGATACAGCCATAACGACGGTAAGTCCCAGAAAAGTGATTAGAGCCTCGACTAAATTCGCTTTTCTGACTTCTCTTTTTTCTTCTGACATGAACATTGTCCTCCTCTTTATCATTGTTCATTTTATAATTATTAAATTTTAGTAAAAGGGGAGTGAGTAAACCTTCTCCCGAAGCTATGGATAATAAAACTTTCAAGCAGTGGTTTTATATCCAAGTTATAGGGTTGCAATTATTGACCTGATACCTCCTAATATTTTTATTAGGTAATTTAAAATTAAAGCCTTGTTTAGAATTATAAAATAGCTTAAAAAAATACCTGTGCTATAATTATAGCTAAAATTTACAAATTTACAAGAACAAATTTAATAAAGTTGGTGCAAAATTTTTTTAACAATCTTAACAATAATTAGACAAGCAGAATATGACAAAAAAACTTATCAAATACGCTAAAAAAAGATAGTGTTTGTGAGCTTTTTTTATAAAGTATCTACCATAGAAAACTATATAAATTAAATAAAAAAACTCTTCCTATTATAAGAAATAAACTATCAAAATTATAAAAATATGGTCTCGTTAAAAAGATAAAAATGAAAAAAATATAAAAAAATATAAAAAGGGGTTATTTTTTTATGTATTTTTTTGCTATAATGAATAGCAACGATGATTTTAAGAATACAAAGGAGGATTGTATGCAAAACGTTAAGGTAATTATTTGGGGTCTTGGAGCAATGGGAGGCGGTATGGCTGACATGCTTCTTAAGAAAAAGGGAGTTGAAATTGTTGGTGTTATAGATATAGGTGCTAAGCTCGGTAAGAGTATGTTCGATTATATCAAAACTGAAAGAGGAGACAGACCTGATGTCCTTATACAATCAGAGGATGATCTTTTAAAGGAAAAGGCAGCTGACATAGTTATTCTTTGTACAAACTCCTTTACCAAAGATGCATTTCCAAAGATCAAGAAGGTAGTTGAGAACAAGATGAATGTTGTTTCATCAGCAGAGGAGATGTCATATCCTCAGGCTCAGTCACCTGATCTTGCAAAAGAGATCGACAGACTTGCAAAGAGAACGGAGTATCTGTTTTAGGAACAGGTATCAACCCGGGTCTTATCATGGACCTTCTGGTTATCCTTATGACAGGATGCTGCCAGGAAGTTGATCATATAATTTCAAGACGTGTGAATTCACTTTCTCCGTTCGGTCCTTTAGTTATGGAAGAGCAGGGTATCGGTATGAAGGTTGATGAATTCAATGAAGGCGTTAAGAACGGAACACTTGCGGGACACGTAGGTTTCCACGAGTCTGTAGGCATGATCGCCGACGCTATCGGTTGGAAGCTTTCAGCTCCTATATCACAGACAATGGAGCCTATAGTTACCGATGTTGACCGTAAGTCACCATACGGATTCGCTAAGGCGGGAGATGTTGCAGGTTGTGCTATGAAGGGATTCGGATATGTTGACGGAGAACTCAAGATAGAGATGGATCACCCACAGCAGATAGAGCCTGAGCAGGTTGGAGTTCAAACAGGAGACTACGTTATCATCAAGGGTACTCCTAACATCAACATGGTAAACAGCCCTGAAGTTCCGGGAGGAATCGGTACAATAGCTATGTGCGTTAACATGATACCTCACGTTATCAACGCAGATCCGGGATTGAGAACTATGATAGATCTTCCTGTACCGAGAGCGATCATGGGTGACATGAGAGACCTTGTTAAGGAAGAGAAGAGAGTTGTAAAGTAAGATATCAAAACATCACTATCTTACAAAAACTCTGAAGATACAGTGATAACAATGAAGGGTGACTGTCTGAATAAGCGCTTGTAAAGTCAGTGGTTACAGGATCTGTAAGACAGGATGATCGGTGACTTTGTTTAGTGGCAGTTCACTTTAATATGATATAGTTGTAAGCTTTGTATTATGTCCTTATTGACGTAAATATTATTGCTTGTGAATATAATTATGGGCTGTTGCAAAATACTGTTTTTACAACAGATTTTGTAACAGCCTTTTTAAATGTAAGGAGGAGACATGATTAAAAAGGGAGAATGGGTGATTATTCACCGTAATATACTTAGCCCTGAAGAAAGAGCACCTCAGGTTCCTGATGATACAAAGAAGGTTCCTCTTGAGATGTGGGTGAAAGGTTATCTTAATGAGGATGCCAACATAGGAGATGAGGTGGAGATCACCACTTTAACAAAAAGAACCGAGAAAGGAACTTTGCTTGAAGCAAATCCATATTATAAGCATGACTTCGGAGTGTTCGTTCCTGAGCTTTTAAGGATCAACGAGCAAGTAAGAGATATTCTTTTCGGAGGTGACAAGTAATGAGTAAAGATAACAGCTACAAGGCGGTCATGAGCAGAAGACCGGAGATCATGAAGTCTGCGGTAGGTATTGATTACAGTGAGTTTGAAAGCGGATCTATAGCTTTTGATTACGAGAGAATGATGCATGAAACAGGATACACTCTTGATGAAATGCAGAATATCCAATATTCAACAGGAGTAGGTAATACTCCTATACTTGAGCTTAAGAACTTTACAGCACTTGCAAGAAAGTATGCACCGGAAGGAAAGGGAGCGAGAATATTCATAAAGGATGAGGCTTCAAACCCTTCAGGATCATTCAAGGCAAGACGTGCGGCTAATGCCGTATACCATGCTAAGAAGCTCGGTTATAAGGGCGTTATTGCGGCTACCAGCGGAAACTACGGTGCAGCGGTTGCTTCACAGGCGGCTATGGCAGGTCTTAAGTGTATAATAGTTCAGGAGTGTTACGACTCTAAGGGTGTAGGACAGCCTGAGATAGTAGAGAAGGCAAGAAAGTGCGAGGCTCTCGGTGCCGAAGTTGTACAACTTACGGTAGGACCTGAGCTTTTCTACAAGTTCCTTCTTCTCCTTGAAGAAACAGGATACTTCAACGCTTCACTCTACACACCTTTCGGTATAGCAGGTGTTGAGACCTTAGGTTACGAGCTTGCTACACAGTTTAGAGATAAGTACGGCAAGGAGCCGGATGTAGTGGTATGTACCAATGCAGGCGGCGGTAACCTTACAGGTACGGCAAGAGGACTTAAGAAGGCGGGAGCTAAGACTAAGGTAATAGGAGCGAGCGTAAACCTTAAAGGTCTTCACATGGCTTCAGATGAGCAGTTCAACAAGAAGTCATTTACCACAGGACATACAGGATTCGGTATACCGTTTACTACATGGCCTGACCGTTCAGACGTTCCACGTTCAGCGGCAAGACCTTTAAGATATATGGACAGATATGTGACCATTAACCAGGGAGAGGTATTCTACATAACAGAAGCACTTGCTTCACTTGAAGGTATTGAAAAGGGACCTGCGGGAAATACAGCACTTGCAGCGGCATTCTCACTTGCACAGGAACTTGATCAAGATCAACTGATAGTTGTTCAGGAGACAGAGTACACAGGAGCAGGTAAGCATGTTCAACCACAGCTTTCATTTGCAAAGCAAAACGGTATAGAGGTAGTATTCGGAAAGCCTGAAGACGAAGTGGCAGGTAAGAGCATAGTACTTCCTGAGAATCCGGGCCTTATAAAGGCAAGAGATCTCGATCTCGGAAAACTCAGAAGATCTTTGATCAAGAATGCCCTTGCCAATACAGGAAAGACTCCTAATGAAGAAGACATCAAGTATCTGGCTGAAGAGACCAATACCGATGTGGACTTCGTTAAAACAGTGCTTGAAGAGTTGGCAAAGCAGTAATATAAAACACCCCGCTTTGAGACGCTTTAACTATGGCGCTAAAGCAAAGTAATATCGGTCACAGCTGACTTACGAAGGTGTGTGACAGTAGAATAAGCTTATAATATATTATTTTTATAAATATATATAGGCGATCAAAACAGTAAAAGTCAGCTTGGATTTAATATAAAGCTTGATATAATGAATTCAAGCTGATCAAATACGAACTTATCGGACAAAGGATAATGTTTGTCATAAGTGCCTGAAACGCTTTTCGGCACTTGTAATATTAAAAAGTACTTGCCGTATATACAGATCAATGAAAATTTGTTATTAATGGCAGATAGTCGGCAAAATAATTTATCAAGATCTTATTATCTTATAAGTATGCGATCGAAGAGGCATAGAGGGTGCTTTTATTAACGGTCATAAGTACTTGAATAAACCGATTTTGAAAAATATTGAAGAAACTATACATTAAGTAAACTTTTAGTATATAATATAATACCCGGGTCTTCGGGTCGTTATTTAAGCATAGCATGAAGATGTCCTGTTTAAATAACGATCTGAAGTCCGGGGTAATAATATAGTGATACATATTGTACTTTGGCTTTAGGTAAGTTTGTAAGTATATATTGTATAGTCTAAAATGGAAGGAGACACATTTAAACTATGGCAGAGAAACGTGCAGATGATTTTAATGAGAGAAGAGCTCATCTTGCTAACTTGAGTGATCAGGAGCTTTACGAAAGATTCTGGTCTTTAGCAAGCGATATCGTAGATCCCCTTTTGGAGCTGGGAAGAAAGAACACTTCACCGGCAATTGAAAGATCTGTTCTCTTAAGAATGGGATTTTCGTCTATAGAGGCTAAGGCTATCGTAGACGGAGTGATCGACAGAGGACTTATGGGTAAGGGAGCAGGTCATGTAGTGTATAAGTTGGCAAAGGCTAAGAACATCAGTGTAAGAGAAGCCGGTGTTGCACTTGCAGACGGAAAAATGTGGCAGGAAGCCGCAGATTTATTCAAGGGGGGCAATTAGTATATGGAAAAATTAACTCCAAATGAGAAAATAAATATTGAAGAGATATTAAAGGATCTGGAATCTTACAGGCCTAAAAGACGTGGCTGGACATGGAGAAAGTCAAGCAGCGGAGAAAAGCAGGGACCTTTCGTGTTCCACGACTTATCACAACCGCTTAAGCAGTCAGTTCCGCTTCCATCAGCGAAATACTTCGAAAATATAGATCCACAGCCACAACCTGTTATCACAACAGAGATCGCTTCAGGTAGATTTGAAGACGATATCCGTCGTATGAGAATGGCGGCATGGCATGGTGCAGACCATATCATGGTTATCAGAACAGCAGGGCAGTCACACTTTGACGGACTTATCGAAGGAACTCCACAGGGTATCGGTGGTGTGCCTATAACAAGAAAGCAAGTAAGAGCACAAAGAAAGCACTTGACTTAATAGAAGAAGAAGTAGGTCGTCCTATAAATTACCACTCTTACGTATCAGGAGTTGCGGGACCTGACGTAGCGGTAATGTTCGCAGAAGAGGGTATCAACGGAGCCCATCAGGACGCTCAGTACAACGTGCTTTACAGAAATATAAATATGATCCGTTCATTCGTAGATGCTTGCGAGTCAAAGAGGATCTTAACATGGGCTGACGTGGCACAGATAGACGGTGCACACAATGCTAACGCTACGGCAAGAGAAGCATGGAAGGTCATGCCTGAGCTTATGGTTCAGCACGCACTTAACTCAATGTTCTCTGAAAAAGTAGGTATGAACCCGGGCAACATCTGCTTGTCAACAGTTCCTCCTACAGCACCTCCTGCACCTTGTTTATATCTTGACTTGCCATACGCAGTGGCACTTAGAGAGTTCTTCCACAGATATAGAATGAGAGCACAGATGAATACAAAATACATGGAGTCATCTGTAAGAGAGGCAACTGTTACACACGTACTTAATATACTTACATCTAAGCTTACAAGTGCTGATATCCAGTCAACCATCACACCTGACGAGGGTAGAAACGTTCCATGGCATATCAACAACATAGAGGCTCTCGATACCGCAAAGCAGGTATTTGTAGGTATGGACGGCTTGATGGAGATGGTAGAGCTTAAGAAAGACGGCGTACTCCGTGAAAGAGTAAGAGATATTAAGGAAAGAGCGGTACTTTTCCTTGAAGAGATCAAGGAGATCGGTGGATTCTTCAACGCAGTTCAGGACGGTTTCTTCGTAGACTCAGGAAACTATCCGGAGCGTAACGGTGACGGTATTGCAAGAAAGATCGAAGGCGGTGTAGGTGCAGGTACAGTTTATGAAAGAGATGAAGATTACTTCGCTCCTGTAACAGCACACTTCGGATATAACAACGTGGCTCAGTACGATGCTGCAGCTATCGAGAATCCGGCTTCACTTATCGGTGGCTGTACATTTGAAGATCCTGAAAAGATCATCTTCATAGACGAGCTTGACGAGAACGATAACGTAAATGTACGTCTTAAAGAGACAGAGGAGCTTAGAAAGTCTTCCAAGATCAAGCCTGAGGTTGAGTGGATGGGAGACGGTACAGTACTTCTTACCATGTTCTTACCTGCTTCAAAGCGTGTTGCGGAATTCGCAGGACTTGAGATTGCTAAGAAGATGAACCTCCAGGAGCCTGAAGTTATTTCAAGAGAGATAATGCAGCCTGCGGAAGGAACAAGAATAGAGATCAAGGGACGTGTAGACTTTACAGTAGACATCAACGACCTTGTTATCCCACCTGAGCCTGAAGTACTTTCAGATGCGGACATCAGAGCTGAGATCGAGGCTAAGCCTATGAGAATAGTAGGAGCTACAGTAGGTGAGGATGAGCACTCTGTAGGACTTAGAGAGATACTTGATATTAAGCACGGCGGTATAGAGAAGTACGGTATAGAGGTACATTACCTCGGAACTTCAGTACCTGTTGAAAAGCTTGTTGATGCAGCAATAGAGCTTAATGCAGACGCTATACTTGCTTCAACTATCATCTCTCACGACGATATTCACTACAAGAACATGAAGCGTATCCATGAACTTGCGGTAGAGAAGGGTATCCGTGATAAGGTAATGATAGTAGCCGGCGGTACACAGGTTACACCTGAAATAGCTGTTAAGCAAGGTGTAGACGCAGGATTCGGAAGAGGATCAAAGGGTGTGCATGTAGCTACCTTCCTTGTTAAGAAGAGAAAAGAAATGGAACAAAACAAATAAAGTAATTAATTAATATAAGGAAAGCAAGAGAAAACTTATGAAAATAGACGTATTAGTGGCTGAAATAGGCTCAACTACTACAGTCGTTAATGCTTTCAACGGTATAGCCGGTCCTGACCCACGTTTCGTGGGTCAGGGACAGGCTCCTACCTCTGTACTTGATGGAGATGTGAGAATTGGTCTTCAGGGAGCAATTGACGATTTGGTTAAGAATTTGGGAGTTGATAAGATAGAATATGCGGAAATGCTTGCAACTTCAAGTGCTGCCGGCGGGCTTAAGATGACCGTACACGGTCTTGTATACGATATGACGGCTAAGGCGGCAAAAGAAGCGGCACTGGGTGCCGGAGCAATAATACATCAAGTAACGGCGGGCAAGCTTAGGAGAACTGATTTAAAAAAGATCCAAGAGATCAAACCTAACATTATATTGATAGCCGGAGGAGTTGACTACGGCGAGAGAGAGACCGCTATTCACAATGCGGAGCTCATAAGCGATCTTGGATTAAATATACCTATAATATATGCGGGAAATATAGAAAATCAGGAAGAGATTCAATTAATATTCGAAGAAAAACATGCAGGGCAAAGACTTTATATAGTAGATAACGTATATCCGAAGATAGATGAACTGAATGTAGAGCCCAGCAGAAGCGTTATTCAGGATGCTTTGAAGATCATATAATACATGCTCCGGGTATGGAACATGTAAGAGATATGGTAAACGGACCGATAATTCCCACCCCCGGAGCTGTTATGGAAGCGGCAAAGCTTTTGTATCAGTATTTGGGAGACTTGATAGTACTTGATGTAGGAGGTGCGACTACCGATCTACACTCAGTTACGGTAGAGTCTGATGAGATATCGAGAATACTTGTGCATCCGGAACCGGTTGCAAAAAGAACGGTTGAGGGTGACCTCGGTGTATATGTAAATATGCCGAATATAGTTGCCACAATAGGAAAAGATAAATTAAAAGAAGAGCTTGATATAGATATAGATAAGGTCATGGCGGAATACAAAGCCATACCGAAGAATGAAGATGAAATTAAATTTGTTGAAAGACTTACACTTGAAGCGGTACTTAAGGCAGTGGAGCGACATGCCGGAAGGATAAGATATGTATACGGACCTTCGGGAAGAAGCAGTCTTGCTGAAGGTAAGGATCTTTCACAGGTTAAATATATAATAGGAACAGGTGGAGCACTTACCAGATTGCCTAACAGAGTTGAGATAATGAGAAAGATAGCTATGGATAATGAATCAGGTATGAAACTATATCCGCATCCGGAGGCTGAGATCTTAGTGGAAAATGATTATATCATGGCATCTTTGGGAGTACTTTCAAAGGCACATGAAGAGGCTGCACTCAAACTATTGGAAAATAGTCTTAGAATAAAACTTCCGAAGAAGAGGAGAAAAGAAGATGTATCCGAGGCTGGTAATTAATTTAGAGAAAATCAGACAGAATGTAAGAGCTATGAGAGCACTTACAAGTAAGGCAGGACTTGAAATGGGTATAGTTACCAAATCATTTACTGCCGACAGAAATCGTTGAAACAGTGGTTGATGAGGGCGTTGACTTTTTGGCAGACGCAAGAATAGCAAATATCAAGTCATATGCTGACTTACCTGTTAATAAGCTCCTGCTTAGGATCGTGCAGGACTGTGAGATAGAAGAAGTTATAAAATATGCAGATATAAGCCTTAACTCAGAGATCGAGACCATAAGAAAGATGGATAAAGAAGCTCAAAAGCAGGGCAAAACTCACAAAGTCGTACTTATGGTAGACCTTGGTGACCTAAGAGAAGGTATCTTCTATGAAAATGAAGAAGAGATACTTAAAGTTGCCGAAGAGATCAATTCACTTAAGAATATAGACCTGCACGGTGTAGGTGTAAACCTTACCTGCTATGGTGCTATAATTCCTAAAAATGACAATCTCTCAAGACTTGTTAAAATAGCTGAGAAGATAGAGGCGAAGCTTGGCTTCAAACTTCCTATGGTATCGGGAGGAAACTCAAGCTCAATATATCTTATAGACAGAGGCGAGCTTCCTAAGGGTATTACAAGTCTTAGAATAGGAGAGGCATTTATCCTAGGTAATGAGACTGCTTACGGCAACAGAGTGGAAGGTACCGCAAATGATGCTGTGCTTCTTGAGGGTCAGCTTGTAGAGATAAAGAATAAGCCTACTTACCCTATAGGTGAAATAGGGGTTGATGCTTTCGGACAAGTACCGCATTATGATGATGAAGGTATAGCAAAAAGAGGTATACTCGGTTTCGGAAGACAGGATATGGTACTTGACGGACTTATGCCTGTAGATGAGAAGCTAAGAGTACTTGGTGCAAGTTCAGACCATACAATAGTTAATTTGACACATTCAGATAAAGATTATAAATTAGGTGATACGGTTAAGTTCAGACTTAGCTATGGTGCATTACTTGCAGCATTTACCAGTAAATATGTAGATAGAGTATATGAATAAATTTGCTTAGAGGGTGTTGTATTTAATACAGCACCCTAATGCGTGGCGGAATCATCAAGAAAATGACAATAAAGGAGAGCGTGTTATGGAAAGATATAAAAGAGCAAAGGCTTTGGTGGATTTGGATGCGGTAGTCCACAATATTAAAGCTATAAGAGATAATGTACCCAAGGGGGTTAAACTTACAGGAGTTGTGAAGGCGGATGCGTACGGACACGGAGATGTGCCTGTAGCACTTGCATTGCAGGAGTACGTGGACTTTATTGCTGTTGCGACCGCAGCTGAAGCACGTAATTTATATTATCATAATATATACAAACCTATATTGATACTCGGTCCGGTACCGGAATTTGACTACGGTGATATAGTTAAATACGAAGTAAGAGCGACTGTATTTACCATGGAGCAGGCAAAGGCTATATCAAAAGAGGCTGTGGCACAGAACAGAAAAGCCTATGTACATATAGCGGTCGATACCGGAATGAACAGAATAGGCTGCAGATATGATGAAGAGGCTGCAAAAGAAGTAAAGGAAATATCAAAACTCGAGGGTATAGAGATCGAGGGAGTATTCAGCCACATGTATAAAGCGGATGCTCCTGACAGAGATTGTGCTTTGAAGCAGTTCGAAAGACTTGAAAAGTTCATAGAGCTTCTTAAGAAAGAGGGTATAGAGCCTAAGATAAGACATATCTCAAACTCAGCGGGTTCTGTAAGAAATATCGGTTCTTCACTTGATATGGTAAGAGCCGGAATAGTACTTTACGGAATCAAGCCGGATAATGATATGGATATGGAGGGTGTCGAGCTTAAGCAGGTCATGACTATAAAGTCTATGATCACTCATATAAAAGAAGTTGAAAAGGGAGAGACCATAGGCTACGGTGCGACTTACACACTGCCCGAGAAGAAAAGAATAGCTACCATATCTTTCGGATACGGAGACGGATATCCGAGAACTTTAAGTAATAGGGATATATACTTGTACGTGGTAAAAAGGCTCCTATAACCGGAAGAGTATGTATGGATCAGTTCATGGTTGATGTAAGCGATATACCGCAGGCTCAGATAGGTGACGAAGTGACCATACTCGGAAGAGACGGTGATGAGGTTATCACAGCAGAGCTTTTAGGTGATTTAAGCATGAGATTCTCATACGAACTTTCCTGCGACTGGAGTAAGAGAATACCGAGGATTTACCTTAGAGACGGTAAGGTAGTTGGAGTAAAGGATTATACTATAAATCTTTATCAGGATTTTTTGAAGTAGAGCCGATGCTCTGACTTTAGTGGATTATATATATTGAGTAGAGTTTTGATAAGTGCATAAATATATCAATATTTATTTAATGAAAAATAAACGGACCGGAGATTTGATTAGGATCTTCGGTCCGTTGCTGTTCTTCTAAAAAATAATATTGATTTTTTGAAAACTCGCCCTACGGTTCTTTTGTTTGTATAAGGCGTGGATTTTTTTATATGCTGTATGCTATACTTAAATTAGATATAGAGCGTATCTTATTACTCAACAAACACAGGAGTCTATATGGATGAATTTATTGAAAAATTAAAAAAAGAAATTATGTCTGACGAACAGAACCTTGAATTTACTAAACAGGGGCAAAAGCCTTTATTTCATATAGAGGACAACTCACGCATACTTATAGTAGGTCAGGCTCCGGGAGTAAAAGCTATGGAAAGCGGTAAATGTTGGGATGACCAGAGCGGTAAAAGACTTAGGGCTTGGATGGGTATAGATGAGGATATCTTTTATAACTCGGGTTTAATAGGTATAGTACCTATGGACTTTTATTATCCCGGCAAGGGTAAAAGCGGTGATTTGCCTCCAAGAAAGGGATTTGCAAAAAGTGGCATGAGAGAATACTTTCGCATTATAAAAATATAAGTCTGAGTATACTGGTAGGAAGCTATGCACAGAATTATTATCTTGCGGGGCATAAAAAAAAGACCTTGACTGAAACCGTATCCGCTTATAAGGAATATTTGCCGAGTTTCTTTCCTATAGTACATCCTTCCCCCAGAAATATTATATGGCAGGCTAAAAACCCCTGGTTTGAGCAGGAGGTAGTGCCGGCACTTAAGAAAGAGGTGAAAAAAATTATAGGTTAACAGCTGTGTGTTATTAATAAAGTAGCGGATATATTTTTACTATCACCTGAAAAAGGTATATAATGAAAAGGTAAACTATTGTAATGATCATTGATATTTAATTAATATCATAAATAGTAGAGTAATATCAATCCTCTTTATTATATACTTGTTACAACCTGTTAACAAAGTAGCAATAAGATCGGATTATCAGCAATACTATACACTATGTTGACTGCTGCAATTATTACAGTAGCAGTTGTTTTAGGAAAGGACAAAAGTATGTCAAAGGTAAATGATAGGAAAGTGGCAATTATAGGCTGCGGTTTTGTAGGTTCAAGTTCTGCCTTTGCTCTTATGCAAAGCGGACTTTTTTCAGAAATGGTGTTAATAGATGCGGATGTAAATAGGGCAGAGGGTGAGGCACTTGATATAAGTCACGGGCTTCCATTTGCAAAGCCTATGAAAATATATGCAGGAAGCTATGAGGATATAGCGGATGCAGCAATTGTTATAGTAACGGCAGGTGCAGGTCAAAAGCCCGGAGAGACAAGACTGGATCTGGTGAAGAAGAATGTGGAAATATTTAAATCAATCATACCTGAGATAGCAAAGCAGGATTTCAATGGAATACTTCTAATTGTTGCAAATCCGGTGGATATATTAACCTATGTTGCAGCCAAGTTAAGTAAACTTCCACAAGGTCGTGTGTTCGGCTCAGGTACGGTACTTGACTCTGCCAGACTTAAATATTTGCTTGGGGAGCATCTTGATGTAGATAACAGAAGCGTTCATGCTTTTATTATAGGAGAGCATGGAGACAGTGAGATGGCGGCATGGAGCAGTGCTAATGTATCAGGTATACCGCTTAACGACTTTTGTGAGATGAGGGGTTATTTTAAACATGAAGAGTCCATGAAAAAAATATTGGAAGAGGTCAAAAACAGTGCCTATGAAATAATAGAGAAAAAGCATGCAACTTATTACGGAATCGCAATGTCTGTAAGGCGTATCTGTGAAGCTATAATAAGGGATGAGAAGTCAATACTGCCGGTATCATCCATACAAAAAGGTGAATATGGCATAGAGAATGTAGCTCTCAGCATTCCGGCTATAGTAGGAAGAGAAGGGGTTGAAAAGGTTGTTCCTATTAAGCTAAGTGATACTGAAAAAGAAGAGCTTATAAAGTCTGCCAACACACTTAAGAATGTTTTGGATACGGTAGAATTCTAAAATATAAAAATAAATATAAAAAGCATCTTCTTGTGTAGATTACACTGCCCGAGTTATTAGACAGTAAGACTGATTTGGGACAGGACGCTAACTATACTAAAGAGGATGCTTTATAAGTAATGCACCAAACCGGCTTTAATGTAACAATATAAATGTGCGAAACCTTGCATTGACATATAAAGGTGATAAAATATATCCCATATAAAGTATGATTTTAAGGGGAAGCAAATTGAACGAGAGAGTTAAAAGACAGACATCGGAAACGATTGAATTAGGAATATTTTTGGCACTTGCAGGCGGATTTATGGATGCCTACTCTTACCTGTGCAGAGGTAAGGTATTCGCAAATGCTCAAACCGGAAATATGCTCTTACTGGGTATAAAACTTACAGAAGGAGATATAAAATCGGCTTTTAAATACATAATGCCTGTGCTTGCATTTACATTTGGAATATTTATATCCGACACAGTAAGATATATAATAAACAAAGGATTTTCCGACAATAAAAAACTTTTACACTGGAGGCAGTATACCCTGCTTATAGAAATATCTCTGCTTTTAAGTGTGTGTTTTATCCCACAGGAATACAATATAATAGCCAACTCCATAACCTCTATGGCTTGCGGTATGCAGGTGGAAAGCTTCAGGAAAATACATGGCAACGGAATAGCTACCACCATGTGCATAGGGAACTTAAGAAGTGGAACGGAGAACCTATATAGTTTCTTTAAAGAAAAAAGCAAAATACATCTTATAAAGGCGGGACTTTATTATTTTATAATACTTTGCTTTATAATAGGGGCTGTGCTTGGAAATATTTGCATAGATATATTCAAGGAAAAGTCTATGGTAGTCTGTGTGCTCTTTCTTTTTGTGGGTTTTATGATGATGTTTAAAAAAGAGTGGGGAAAGTAGGGGGTATTTGAAAAATCAATATATAAATAGTTATAACTCAAACTTCCCACACTCAAAATTGTGTCAGTATATTAAAGAATTGATACTTCAGCTAACAAAATAATGATTTTATTAGCTGAAATGTCGAAGTTTCAATTTACGGTTCCAATTTAGGTGCAAGGAAAAAATTGGATTATAAATAATAAAGATAGAGCCACTAAAGTATCGTTTATATCCGTTGCATAGTTCGCAAAATAAGCATAGCAAAAACTCTGAATATTTTTATGAGTGTGTATATCAAAAAAATTAGGCGTAGCGTATGCTACGCTTAAGCTGTTTGATGTGTATAATTTAACTTTTCCTCAGCACCAGAAAACGGATAAACAATTTAATGCCCGCAAATGCGAGTGCCAGCCCCAGTCCGGTATAAAATACGGCAATAAACCTTAGCGGTAGGAACTGCCTTAAAACAATGCCTACAGTTATCATACATGATGTTAAGATATAAGATTTTTTATCAAAAAATTTTAACACAAACTCCTTTTTTTGATATTGCATAATGCGTTTTTCATGCTTATTTACGATTTTTAAAAATATCACAAATAAAAATATAAAAAAAACCAGGGCGGATAAAATAATACTAATAGGACTTATATATAATGTGTAATTTGTAAAGCCTATTCTAAAAACATTAAAACCTGCAATAATCCACACTATACCGCAAATTAGAAGCAGATAAACCTTATTTACTGTCATTTGGAACTCCATTCATATAGTAAGAATAACCGATCAACACTATCCAAACATAAGCCATGGTTTTAGGTATCATCAGCAAGCCGAAATTTTCATTGATACCTGAAAATAATACAACCGGAATGTAAAATCCAAAGCTTAGTGTGATAGCAAGCCACATATAGCCAAATGCTTTATCATTGTTTAATTTTGCAGCCTTATAAAATAAAATTATTATAATAATACCCAAGATGAGAAAAGGAATATTGCGATAAATCCCCGCAATTAAGGGCTGCCTATACTTTAACCATTCGTTTTGAGGAAGCAGACAAATGCCGATTCTTGATATTGCCAAAAGATAGATAGCAAAGGTCAAGTTTTTTTGCTCTTTTACATGGTATCTGTTTCGGTAAATATAGTACAAAATAACGTAAAAGACGGTCATAGTAATGGAAGTTACAAATTTACCTATGCCAAGATACATTTCATAATATTCAAAGCCCTTACCTGAAACAAGTGCGATAACTCTTGGAATCAGGTGAAAAGAATCCCCTATTCCAAGTATTAAAGTCATAATAGCAAATAATTTCATACTGCTTGAATCAGTCTTTGTATAGAGTTTAACCCCAATATATATAACTGTGATCAGGTATAGTATATCAAATATACTTTCAAAAAACACTCTCATTCTTATTCTCCTATAAATATTTTTACTATTCCTATAATACTTTTTTTATCAATAGACATGAAAAACTGGCTGATTATTAAATTAAATAAAATATCAACAAAGTCATTTAAGTCTATATTTTTTCCTAAAGTCCTGGCGTTGCTGCTTAACAAAGAAGACTTCAAAAGCTTTTTTATCTTTTCAAAATATAAAAGCATCTTGTTTTTGTCTTGGTTTAGGTTTTCTTTATTAAAATTCAGGTAATGAATGGCTATAAAATCAGGATAGGCTTTTTTACCGCTTTCAATAGCATTTAACATAGCTTCAACCAGTAAAACTGTATTTTTCTTGGAGTTAAGAGTATTAAAATCAAATATCTCGTCCCATATAGACTCTACGATACATAGCATAAGTCCTTCTTTTGAAGAAAAGTAGTTATATACAGAACCGCTTGCAATACCGCATCTTTTCGATAAAATTCGGATATTTAAGGCATTGATTCCTTCTTCTTTTACTATTTGCTTACTTATTTCAATTAATTCTTCTTTGGATGTAACTTTTGGATTCATATATTTACCTTTCAATATGAACAATGTTCATTTTGATTGTAACACTATTTGAGCTAAGATGCAATAATTTATTTTTATAGACTAATAGTAATTAGAAAAAAAAGTAATAGATAAAAGGCATGTTAAAAATAGGCTTTGATAACAGGATAGTTAAAAAAGACTCTAAATTCAAAGTATAAAGATCTTTATGAGCCGTAGAGTAACTTTCAAGTTTCTTTATTATGTGTATGTTACAATCTATTGACAAAGTAGTAATAAGGCTAGATATCAACGATACACTACATCAGACATATTTTTTAACGAGAAATTTTCACAAGCTCGCTTAAGCAGGTATTTGATTCCAGGTTACAGTTCAGGCAGTTAGATATATATGTATAATATAGCAAATGAAAGCTTGCTTTCAGGTGTATATTATACATATATGTCTATCAGGCTGCTGCCGGAATTCATCTTAGTCTAATTTATAGATAAAAATTAAATATTTTTAGTTTTTTTGACGAAGATGAATGACCTGGCTGAACTGTAACGATTCTAATATTCTGAGCTTATATGTATATTAAAATCGGTTTACCTATGTAACTTTCTATGATACAATGAAGTCGTTTGAATAAGTCGACTGCAAATTTATATACTTTAGCTGCTGATGTAACTCGCTTGGCTTAGCAGCCTGTTCCAAATCACACGAAAGTGCTGAGCAAGAACGGATTTTCTTTTTCAAGAGACTGTTAGTTGAAATCGGGTTATCCGGCTGTACCGACATCATTTATATTTAGATGTACTGCGGGTATTTTAATACTGTACAATATGTATAAAACAGTAATCAGTTTAAATATTATTGGGGCAGTACAGCGGTTTAAGGCACCGGTATAATGCATTGTTGATATCCGGTTGTATTAACATTTTGTCAATAGATTGTAACATATATAAGATCTACTCTCCTATTGCTGATATTAATTAAATGTCAATGACACTGTACACCGGGTCGATTTAATAAAAACAATTAGTTTTATGCAATATGTAATTCACATAATGTATATTCAGAGGAGGAGTTATGAAAAAAAGTTTATTGTTTTTAGCATGTGCATCTATTATGGCACTTACAGCATGCGGCTCTAATACCGCTGCGACTACAGCGACTGAAACTACAGCTACCGAAGCGGCAAGCAGCGAGCAGTCAAGTGAAGAAACCACAGCGGAAGCTGCAAAGGTTGATTTTAACGGAAGAACACTTAATGTAGTGGCTACCAGCGATAAGTACAAGACCTTATTTGATGAGTTTACCAAGCAGACAGGAGCTAAGGTGGAATTCCTTTCAATGTCAAGCGGTGAGGTCATCTCAAGAGCTAAGGCTGAAGGAAAGCCTATGGCTGATGTATGGTTCGGAGGCGGTCTTGATGCATTTATGGCTGCTAAGGATGACGGCTTGCTTGAATTATACAAGTCTCCCAATTCAGAAGACATAGCAGACGAGTATAAGGATGCGGACGGAGCTTGGATAGCAAAGGGTATAACCGTTGCCGGATTTAGTAAATAACAGCGTTATCGAAGAAAAATCACTCACAGTACCTAAGACATGGGAAGAGCTTGCAGACAGCAAATATGAGGGTGAGATCATCATGAGCAACCCTGCAGTTTCAGGTACAAATTATGCGGTAGTAAAGGGACTTTTAGACCAGTACGGAGAAGAAGCCGGTTGGGAGTACATTAAGAAGTTAAATGCAAATATAGCTTTCTACGGTAAGAGAGGTAAGGATCCTCAAGAAAAGACACAGGCAGGAGAATTTGCTATAGGTATCATCCCTGTTGATAAGTCAGCATTTGATGCAGCCGAGGAGAGCGGACTTACTGTTGTGTATCCGGAAGATGCGATTCCATGGGTACCGGAAGGAGTAGCTATATTTAAGGGAAGTGATAATACGGATGTTGCAAAGGCATTTGTAGACTTTATGCTTACTACTAAAGCTCAAGAGATGATAGCTGAGCTTGACGGTAAGGACAGTGCACAGATAGTTAAGCCGGGAGTAAAGGGCTTGGAACTTGGACTTCCCAAAGGATAAGCTTATAAAGGAAGATCTTAGCACATTCGGAACTGACAGAGAGAGAATACTCGCAGAGTTTGCAAAGATCGCAGAAGGTAAGATAGAAGAATAAGCAGGTATAAGATGAATATTAGAAAATGGCATAAGTTTATGGATATATTGATAATACTGACACTCACGGTATCGGTAGGTATATTTATACTTATGCCGTTTTTTTACATTTTAAAAGAGGCATTCATTTATAAGGGTGCCTTTAATGTCACTGAGCTTGGAAAAATAATAACTAAAAACACAAAACTTTTATTCAATACATTAAACTTAAGTATACTTACGGCAAGTCTTACCGTCATAGTAAGCAGCTGTGTAGCGATTTATTTATATATAGAAAAAGAATTTATAAGAAATAAGCTGATAACATTTGATGTTGACCATGATAAGTCCGCCCTTTGTAAGTGCCCTCTCATATATCAATCTGTTCGGAAGAAGGGGGCTTATAAGCTACAGACTGCTACACCTGTCCATACAGCCATACGGAATGTGGGGCATAGTATTTATGCAACTGCTCAGTGAATTTTCGCTGGCATCACTGCTTATATACGGTGTACTTAAAAATATTCCGGTATATATGATAGACAGTGCCAAAAGTCTGGGAGCAAGGACTGATGATATTATCAAAGACATATTACTTCCGAACATGAGTTCAGGTATAAAGGCGGCATTTATATTAAGCTTTTTAAAAAGCATATCGGACTTCGGAACGCCTGCCATAATAGGAGGCAAGTTTAATGTACTGGCAACTGAAAGTTATTTTGCGGTAATTGCCGAGGGGAACTTGCATAAGGCGGCGAGCCTTAATATATTAATGTTTATTCCGGCACTTTTGGTATTTGTTTTTTATCAAAAAAGCCTTAAGAATATGCAGGCAGCAACACACGGGATAAGTTCGGGAGAGTCGCATCTGAAACGAAATGGGATCATTTATAATATTATAAAAATAGCGGCATTGTTTTTTATTGTGTGGATAGGTATTCAATACGCTTCCTTGGTACTCTCGGCTTTTACTTCCATGAAAAAGGGAAATATGACTCTCAGCCTTAAAAATATCAAAGAAAGTATTGTTTATCTTGATGAAAGCCTGCTAAGAAGTATAGTATACAGTCTTATCTCTGCGGTTTTCGGAAGTATCATAGGGCTTATGATAGCTTATTATATGCAGATAAGAAAGCTTCGCATAGCGAAATTCCTTGATATGACGGCAAGTTTTCCCTACATAATTCCGGGCACTTTTTTCGGTCTTGGTTATATATTGAGTTTTAACAAGCCTCCGCTTTTACTTGTCGGAACTTCGGCAATAGTTGTACTTAACGTACTTTTTAAGCAGTTACCATTCTCCACAAAGATGGGGAATTCAGCTATGGAAATGATAGATACGGAGGCACTCAGTGCGGTAAGAGACCTGGGAGGTTCAAGGATAGACGAGCTAAAGGACGTGGTTCTGCCTCTAAGTAAGGACTATCTTTTTATGTCCTTTGCCAATGCATTTACTACCACCATGACTACAATAGGTTCCATCATCTTTTTGGTATATCCCGGGCAGAAGGTGCTGACACTTGTTATGTTTGATGCGATACAAAGCGGTAAGTACGGAGTGGGTTCAGTGCTTGCACTGGTGATCATGGTGGTTTGTATCTTGGTAAATGTGGTTGTGAGGAAGTTGGTAACATAAACAATTGGATGGTAACGATTAAACAGAAACACTCCCTATTTCAATCATACTCGCAGTACTGTTAATAAAGTTTCGACAAACTTAGTACAGACTGCGGAACTCGTGTGCTCGCCTACTCCGTGGCGAGCTGCACTCGAACAGTCCTCGTCTGTATAGTTTGTAACTTACTTTATTAACAGTACTAATCGCTAAAAAGATTGAAATAGGGAGTGTTTCTTTAATATCCAACCCGCAAGAAGCAGCTGTATAGGGGAATTTTGTGTATATAAATAGCTATTGTTTATGTTGCCAAGAGGAAGGGAGAGGGGGAGGTGTTGCAGAGACTTTTATTCAAATATTAAAAACAGCCGTTCCCATAGGGGATGTGGCGTTAGATAAAAGTGTGCCTACACCTCTCTCCTACCGCCGGTACCTTAGGCACATAAACCGTTAAACTATCTTGCCAAGGACAATCTGAGACCGCCGGTACTTGCTTTATCAAGCCATCAGGCGAAGATAAAGCTTAGTACCGCTGCGAGGCGAAGTTAGCGAGAGCGTGTCCAAGGCAAGATATGTTTGTAACGGTTTATGTGATAGACAAATCATTATTTTTTAATAGAGAGGTTTTGTATGTATCTTGAAATAAAGGGTCTTTCTAAAAAGTTACGGTTCTAAATGTATTATAGAAAAATATTGATATTGGTATGGATAAGGGGGAGCTTTTTGTGCCTTTTTGGGGGCTTCAGGCTCCGTAAGAGTACCATACTTAAGGCTATAGGTGGCTTTTATAGAGATCGATAAAGGAAGTATATACTTGGACAATGATAAGATAAGCGATAAGGATGCACAGGATAGAGAAGTGTCTACCGTGTTTCAGTCTTATGGACTTTTTCCCCATATGTCAGTGATCGAAAACATTGCTTACGGACTTAAGTTTAAGGGAATCAAGAAGAAGGAAAGATTAGAAAAGGCAGAGGAATTTCTTGATATTATCAAGCTTTCGGGTTCGGGATCCAAGAAAATATCCGAGCTTTCCGGAGGGGAGCAGCAAAGAGTTGCTCTTGCAAGAAGTCTTATAGTAAAGCCAAAACTGCTTTTGCTTGACGAGCCTTTAAGTAATATAGACGCCAAGTTAAGGCAGAGTATGAGAAATGAGATAAGAAGTATACAAAAAGAATTTGCCATAAGTACTATTTTTGTAACCCATGATCAGGAAGAGGCTTTCGAACTGGCAGACAGAATAATATATCTTGATAATGGAAGTATTGTACAAAACTCAGACCCTAGGAAGCTTTACCTGGAGCCTAAAAGTGAAAAAGTACTTAAGTTTATAGGACAGGTAAATATTTGCGACGAAGGTTATGTAAGACCCGAAAAGATAATTCCCGGAGAAAACGGGGAAGAATTTGATATAATACATACTGTATATAAGGGGGCATTTACCGAAGTTCTGATAAAAAATGAAAAGTATACATTTACGATGCTTTTATTAAACTCGGAGGATAAGGTGTATAAATCAGGGGATAAGATCAGGGTAAGGTATAGCTTTAGCAAAATTGCAACTTAGTCTTATGGTGTAAATATATTTGTGCCGCAAGGAGTCACGGTCATGCTGTCATCAATAATTGTCGGTCTTTTTATGGTTTAAATATATTTAAGCCGCAAGTCTGTCAAATACCATATGTTAGGAGCCAAAAATGATAAATATATTTGAATCTATTAAGGAAAATAAAAAGCTAAACACAGTACTTATGCAAGAATGTGATATTTATTTTTATGAGCAAAGTCAAGAAACTAATTTTTCAAGTAATCAAGAAGTATATTCCATGTCGTATGAGACATTTGCTCAGGACGGCAGCGGTGGGGAGTTTGTCTTTTTGGATGATAGCAGTATAGGATTTATAAGTAGTGAAGGAGAAGTCGGAAGAATTGCAGAGAACATAGAGGAACTTATGACTTTTTTGATCTACGCCGGAAATATTTTTGATTTTAACTGTAGATTTCTTTATCAAAATCAAAGCTTACTGAAAAAATATTGTGACGGATATTTATTAAAAATAAGAGAAAGCTATAAGACTGAGAACAGAGACTGGGATATGGTTCGCTTGAATCTTGCCAAGGAGTTAAGTCTTCCTTTTGAACCTGATAAATTAGCAGAACAGGCAATGAATTTTTATCAAGCAGCTACAAGAACTCCATATTTTTCTTGTAAATATACGGATGGTGAGAATGAGTATATTTGTGATTCGGTTCTCTCAGATATTGTGGGCTTATGGGTAACAAAACTTACAGGTATGAGTAAAGAAGAAATTGAGAACAGCAGCAACAAATTCAATTTGTAAAAGTTGGTATAGCTTAGTTTTATATGTATCGCTGTTTTATTAAAGGATGCACTGAAATAAGAGTATCCTAAAACAAATCTAAAAAGAACTATGAAAAGCATTCATTATGTAAATGGTTTCAGTGATCTGTCTTTAAAACAAAGTGCTTTTTACTTGATGAGGTCAAACAATATCTAAGTATCAATAAATTTCTCGATTATGATAAGTCTGTTGAGTATATTAATAAGAGGGTCACATCTGACCGGTTTGCAATAACCACGTAAAGTTTAGTTTTGCTAATGCCGGAAAGTTTAAGTTACTTTAAGAAGAAATAGAAAGATATATAGTTATAAAGGTAAGTAAATGCAACCGCCCCCATATGGTGATCGTTATATAAGTGAGAGGTAAGTAAAGGTCAAGTCAAATAAATTTTGAAAAATGCAACCGCCCTTACATGCCGATCGTTATATAAGTGAAGAGTAAAAGAAAGGGGTAATGTATGCTTGATGATATTATCAAATGGATCGTTAGGTCGGTAGTGGAGTCTTTTCCTATTGATCCGAAACGTAAAGAAGAAGTTTTTAAAAATATTCAAAAAAGAAAGTGAATTAGGAGACAGTTAAGATGTATTGTAGTTATTGCGGTAAGCAGATAAGAACCGGATCTAAATTTTGTCTCTCATGTGGTAAAGAGACACTCATGCAACAATCGGAAAATAAGCTTTCAGAGTTTGTAAAAAGGGCAAAGACAGGTGATCAGGATGCCATTGCATCTCTTTATGAAAAGACTTATACTCAGGTTTTCTATACGGTAAAGTCTATGATCAAAGATGAGGATGCGGTATTTGATATATTGCAGGATGCTTATATGAAGGCATTTGCACATTTAGACAGTTTTGAGGGAGATGATAAATTCCTCCCGTGGGTCAAACAGATCGCTGCCAATACGGCAAGGGACTGGCTCAAGAAAAAGAAGCCCATGCTTTTTAGTGAACTGAATACTGATGAAGATAGGGATATAGCGTTTGAAGAGCAAATAGAGGATGATAGAGATGAAAATATTCCCGAAAAAGTCATAGATCAGCAGGAAACGGTAAGACTTTTAACAGAAATTATCGAAGGTTTGCCGGAGGATCAAAGAGCGGCTATAGGTATGTTTTATTATCAGGATATGTCAGTAAAACAAATAGCCGAAACCATGGGGGCTTCAGAGAGTGCCGTAAAGAGCAGATTAAAATATGGACGTGATAAGATAGAGGCGAAGGTTATAGAACTTGAGAAGAACGGAACCAAACTCTACGGTGTTGCACCGCTTCCATTCTTGCTGTTATTGATAAACAGCCTGAAGAATTATACGGCTGAACTTTCACCGGATATGAATATTTTAAAAACCATACTGGAAAATGTCGTACAACCATCGATAAATGCGGCAACTGTAAACAGCCGCAGATATAACACAAACGGCAACGGAAACTTCCAAGGCATCAGCCGGAGCAGTCCAGGGTGCAACCGACACAGGTACAGCGGCTACAGCCTCAGCAACAGGGACTACAGGTGTGACCGGCACAGCAGCTTCAAGCCCGGTAACAGGAGCAGGGACAGCCGGAGTAACAGGCGGCACTGCTACGGGAGCAGGTGTAACAGGAGGAACTGCATCCACAGGCGGGGTCGTAAGCACAGCAGGACCGGGCACAGCGGCAACAACGGGAGCGGCAGCCGGAGTGGCAGGTTTGGGAGCTGTTAAAATCATACTGATCGCTTTAGTAAGCGGTATAGTTATGGGAGGAGGTATATTCGCAGCTTCAAGATTAATTAAGCCAAATGCCGAACAGGTAGTAGAGGATAGCTTGGAAGAAGACGATGACGAAGAAGAGACTGTAAGTGAGGAAAGTAGGGAGTCTGAAGAAAGCAGTGAAGAGACTACGACTGAGATATCTCCTCAGGCAGAGGCTTTGGAACAATATAAGCTTATTATAAGCAATGCTGCTACTTATGATTATTATAATGGAGATCTTGTGCTGGAAGGTGATTATAAATATGCTCTTGTGAAACTGCAAGCAAATGATTCGGTACAGACCCTACTCTTAGGAGCTAAAACAGTCGGAGAATCTTATTATATACGTGTTTTCAGGTATGATCCCGTAACTAAAACTGTGCATCAGCCCGCAGAAGCAATTGATGAGGGAATGGTGAGCAGGAGTGTTGTAACAGGTGTGAGTATGATGGCAAACGGAAACGGTATTCATTGGATGAGTATAGTTAGAGGGACAGGAGCGACTGATATTTATCGTGTAACACTGGACAGTGATACTCTTCTTAAAGAAAAAGTGTATACGGGAATTGGAGGTTTCGATGCCGAATTACCGGATGAATTCAAATCTGTAGAGATAGAGTGGCATAGTACAGGTGACTTAAGTGCTATTGACAGGCAATTAAGCAGTGTTGATCCAAGCAGCACATCGCCACAGCAACTGCCGCCGGCTACCGAGATACAAGCTTCAACACAGGCAACACTTCCGACAGACGGCGACCGTATAGTGCTTACCGGAACTATTAATGATTATGATTATAATGGAGTGATCGAAGTTCAAGGAGAGCCTGATCCTAACCCATCTACTAATAGAACCGAAAGGTACGTTTTGTTTGTATTGGACAAACCTCAGGTGATGATTTTAGAGCAAGGTGACGGTAGCGGAGAAAAAGTAAGTGGTGTAGTAAGAATGATATATATAGGACCATACAGCAATTTAGGTCAGTATTACGGAAAACATGTTACAGTCAGTGTGGATCCGGATGAGATGATGTGGCCGAGTGATACCAGAATGCCGCTGGGACAGCCAAGCGGTTTAGTTCGTGTATTGAATTAATATACTTTAATATATATCCTTCTTTAAATTAAGCGGGCAGACTATACTTAAAGCGATTACAGCTCCTTAAGTTAATGGTTTTAGTCGTGAAGGAAAAACAGTGAGTTTATAATATACGCTGATGACACTACGGTTCTTTATCAAAGAAGAGATATGGCAGTAAATGAGACAAAGCCTTTTGATATAGATGTGGATATATCAGGTCAAAGTAATGTTCAGATTGCTATGTTTTCCGATACAGACACATCATCCGGATTTAAAATCCGAATGATGTGAGTAATGATATAATAATAAAAATCAAGTTGCTTTATTGATCCGAGAAAAGTATATATACCTGTTTTAGGCTGTTACCAAATAGATGAGTTATTATTTATAGAGTAGCAGCTTTTTATATTTGCCGATATAATATAAATAGCTATTCGTAAAAAGAGTTTAATAAGCAATATCAAATATTTTTATAAAGAAAAATAATTCACAGCAAAACAATTCACTTGCATGTGAAGAAGTTACTTTCGAGCAATCGATCATAAAAGTATAATAAAAGAAAAGGAGCATATTATAATGATGAAAAAGCCACAGGAACAAGACCCGCTTGCATGGGAGGAAGTTAGTTGTGAACATTTGATACGGGATGAGTGGATCGATTTTAGGAGATTGGCATATCGATTTCCGAACGGCAATATATTTGAACCTTATTACAGTTATAGTCGCAAGGATTATGTTGTAGTAGTAGCATCGGATATCAATGGGGATTATATCTGTGTCAGACAGTTTCGCCAGGGTATTAAGGAAGTTACGACGGAATTTCCGGCAGGAGGTATTGATATAAGGGACACCGAAGAATACAGAACTTCCGCTAAGATTTCTAAAGAGGTTGCTTTTTTAGCTGCGAAGCGTGAACTTTTAGAAGAGACCGGATACGAATCCGATGAATGGGAGTTCCTTTTAAAGGTACCGTCAGCTGCAACTATCTGTGACAATTACGGATATCTGTATATGGCAAAAAATTGCAGAAAAGTATCAAAACAGAATTTGGACGAGACTGAGTTTGTTGAGGTGACTACATTATCTTTCGATCAAATTGAAGATCTGATCAAAAAAGGTAAATTTCAGCAGGCTGTTCATATCACAGCATGGTTGCTGGCACAAAAAAATACTTAAGGCATATAAGGAAATTTTCTTAGGTATAAATAATCGTAAACGACAATCAGCAAACTTCTTATTACCTCTAAAAGTAATTATCTATATTGAAAACCTACAATATATTTGTTAAAATTATAGTAATATAATTATAAAAATGTGTAGGAGGAATACATGGAGAAAAAATTAGTTAAATTAATAGGAAAGTTACTGCTTTTATGTGCCGTGCTCACATTTTCTATCGGAAGTGCCAAGGCATATGCAGAGGAAAAAGTGCAAACAGGTTTTGAGTTGATAGATGAGAATAACGACTCTATAACCGAGCCGATCGATTTTATTTTAGAGGATAGTGAAGGTGTCAAGCAAGAATACCAATCTATGTTCGGTTATTTAATATTAGATGTTTTTGAAAATAAAGTTTATACTATCAGTATTAAGAATGGTAACGGATATACCATGTCTGATATAAGATTCAGTTTTAACGGGGAAGACCCGGTCGATCCCGATACAGGCAGGAGTGTAGGTAAGCTAATACTTAAAGAAGCCAATACCGGTGATGAATCAGGCGGAGAAGACAGCGGCAAAACCGCTAAGGAGCAGGTACTTGACAGTATAACTATAGTTACCTATAAGGATGATGTGATACTTGGAAATTCTAATTTCAGGCTTTTTAGAATTGACGGCGGTATTCCGAATATGATAATGAACGGGCATACTGATAATGAAGGAAAGTACACCTTCAGTGATCTTGAACCGAATAGAGAATATACGGTATATATGTCAACTCCGGGACTCAAATTCGATAAAGATAATGTAACATTTGTAACCAATGGATCCGCTAAGGTCATAAAGATCAACTCTAAGCCGATAGGGGATCAGGGTGAAGGTTTGGTAGAGTTTAAGGGATATTCAAAGAGTTCAGACAAACTTAATACAACAGAGTTCGAATTTTATGTATTTGATGCCAAAACCAATAAACCTATGCCGGGCGTTGAACTTACAGCCAATACAATAGTACCGAGATTAAGTTCTTATAAAAATGTGACATCAGATGAGAACGGGCTCGTTAAGTTCAAACTTGAAGGTCAGGAGGGCGGAAAGACTTATGTTGTATGCATATCCAAAAATGCACAGTTTATGTGGAAGTTTGAGCCGGATCAAATAACCATTCATGTGCATGAAGATGGTAAAGTAGTAGTGGAAAATGACGAGTATCCTGTATTTAATGTAACAAAAGAGGATAGAAGATATTTAAGAGATGACCTGGAAAAAAGAATAGCTGATGCAAAAAAATATATAGCGGACAACAAATTTTCAAGTGAAGATGAAGTTAAAAACTTTGAAAGAGTCATAGCAGCGGCAAGAGAAGAACTTGATAAGCCCGAAACTATTCCTTTCTACGTTGAAGGTTTTATAAATTCGATAGATGAAGCGAAGAATAAGCTTGAAAAGTATGAAGTAAAGGAAGATGTAAAAGAAGAGTCAGGTAAAGTAACAGAAGGAACAAAAGAAGAGTCAGGTGAAGCAACAGAAGGAACAAAAGAAGAGTCAGGTGAAGCAACAGAAGGAACAAAAGAAGAGTCAGGCGAAGTAACAGAAGGAACAAAAGAAGAGTCAGGCGAAGCAACAGAAGGAATAAAAGAAGAGTCAGGTGAAGTAACAGAAGGAACAAAAGTAGAGTCAAGCGAAGTAAAAGAAAATGCTAAAGAAGTAGAAAGCGAATCAAAGAAAGAAAATAGCAGTTCATCTTCAGGAAGTTTATCTACAGGAAGTGCATTTTCAGGAAGTTCATATTCGGGAAGTTCATCTTCAGGTGGCGGATCTTCCAAAACCATAAAAGTCAGTTCCGCTTCCAAAAAGCTTAAGAAAGATAGCGGCAAATGGATCCTTGACAGCAAGGGATGGTGGTATAAAAGAGCAGACGGAACCTACCCTAAGGCAGAGTGGATGCAGGATAAAGGAAAGTGGTACTATTTTGACAATGAAGGCTATATGAAAAAGGGGTGGATCTTATGGAATGCCAAGTGGTATTATTTGGGAGAAAACGGAGATATGCTTCTTGACACTATAACACCTGATGGATATAGGCTTGATAAAGACGGGGTATACATAGCATAAAATATGAAAAGGACTTATGCCGATATTGAATTCGGCTTAAGTTCTTTTTTTAATTACGAAAATACAAAAAATATACTTGATTTTTCTATATAAATATGTATAATTATAACAAGAATACAAGTTTTATGCATGATTAATGCATAAATATAAAGGAGGAGTTATTATGAAGAAAAATATTTTATCAGCTATCATGTTAAGTTCAATGCTTTTATTGGCGGCTTGTTCAAGCTCAAGTTCGGATGCTACAACTCAGGCGGCAGATGCTACCTCAGAAGTTGCGGCAGATCAAAGTTCCCCAGCAGGAGAGAGTGCGGCGGCAGATGGAGAGCTCAAGCTCGTGGAGGAAGGCAAGCTTATAGTTTCAACCAATGCGGAGTTCCCTCCATATGAATATTATGATGCTAATGAGATCGTGGGAATAGATATTGAAATAGCACAGGCGATAGCCGATAAGCTTGGTTTGGAACTTGAGGTAAAGGACGGAGCTTTTGATGCGATAATAGCGGAAGTTGTATCAGGTAAGGCGGATATCGGTATTGCAGGTATGACAGTAACGGATGAGCGTAAGCAAAATGTTGATTTCAGCGATTCTTATGCTACAGGTACACAGGTTATTATAGTAAAAGAAGATTCCGAGATAAAGTCAGCGGCTGATCTTGAAGGCAAGAGCATAGGCGTTCAGCTCGGAACTACCGGAGATATAATGGCAACAGATATTAAAGATTCAAAGGTAGAACAATATAACAAGGGAATGGATGCTGTACAGGCACTTTCTCAAGGTAAGATAGATGCAGTTATTATAGACAGCGAGCCTGCAAAGTTCTATGAAAAAGAAGTAAGCGGACTTAAGATACTTGATGAGGCATTTGCGGTAGAAGATTATGCAATAGCTCTTAAGAAAGGCAATACCGCACTTCAGAGCAAGATAAACGAAGCACTTAAAGAACTTAAGGCTGAGGGTAAGATAGACGAAATCATAGGAAAATACATTAAGGCTGAGTAAGTTATTAAGTAGATGGGGTTGTGACATTATGATATATCATGTCACAGCTCCATAAGTTTGTAATAAAAAATAAGCCTGTATCGTTTGTTATAGTGTCCGGATACTTGACTTATATGTCCGGGTAGTTTAGTCTATTCGGTGTTTGAAAAAATGATGATCGCTTAAAGTAGTTTGTAAAGAGTAAAAGGATACGAATTTATTTGCATAGGATCTTAGGTTCTGGGTGAAGATACTATGATCTGTCGATCCGGCAGTTTTACGAATGATACAGTAACTTATTAACGTAGAAAGGGCAATTATGTGGTGGCAGAATTTTAGGGATGCGTTTGTATTGAATTTCATAAAAGATGACAGATGGAAGTACCTTGCAGACGGACTTAAGGCAACACTGATGATTACTTTTTGGGCAGTACTTATTGGTGTTTTTTTGGGTTTTATGGTTGCAATTATAAGAAGTACATATCAAAATACGGGAAAGCTCAAATTTCTTAATGCCTTATCGGTGGTATATCTTACAATTATAAGAGGTACTCCGGTTTTGGTGCAGCTTATGATCATATACTATGTAATATTTGCCAGCGGCAATGTAGATAAAAGCTTTGTGGCAATACTTGCATTCGGGATCAATTCGGGAGCTTATCAAGCGGAAATATTCCGTGCCGGAATCAATGCGATACCTAAGGGACAGTTTGAAGCCGGCAGAAGTCTTGGATTTAATTACTTTCAAACTATGAGAAATATTATTATGCCTCAGGCTTTTAAGAATATTTTGCCGGCACTCGGCAATGAATTTATAGTACTTGTTAAAGAGACTTCGGTAGCCGGATATATAGCACTGGTAGATATCACCAAGGCGGGAGATATCATAAGAAGCAGGACTTATTCGGCTTTTATGCCGCTGATAGCGGTGGCTTTAATATATTTGGTAATAGTAATGGGACTTTCTTACCTTATAGGAATACTGGAAAGGAGACTTGGGAAAGTGCAAGATAGGGAAAATATTTATAATGACGATAATGTGCTTATAAGAGTTGAGGACTTGTATAAAAATTTCGACCATAAAGAAGTATTGAAAAAAATAAGCCTTAACGTGTATAAAGGAGATGTGATCTGCCTTGTGGGTCCGTCAGGATCCGGAAAGTCAACTTTCTTAAGATGTCTGAACAGACTTGAAGAGCCGAGTGGAGGTAAAATATACTTCGAAGGTGTAGATATTTGCGACAAAAAGACCGATATAGATCTTCACAGACAAAAAATGGGGATGGTCTTCCAGCAATTCAATTTATTTCCTCACATGACGGTACTTAAAAATATGACTATAGCTCCTATGCAACTTCAAAAAAAGTCCAAAACAGAAGCCGAGGAGTATGCTATGGATCTTCTTAAGAAAGTAGGGCTTGAAGACAGAGCCGCAGCTTATCCTCAAGAACTTTCCGGAGGTCAGCAGCAGCGTATAGCTATAGTAAGAGCACTTTGTATGAAGCCTGATGTAATGCTTTTTGACGAGCCTACATCAGCACTCGATCCGGAGATGGTAGGAGAGGTACTTGCAGTTATGAAAGACCTTGCTCAGCAGAACATGACGATGGCAGTAGTTACACATGAGATGGGCTTTGCCAGAGAAGTTGCCAACAGGGTGGTATTCCTTGACGGTGGAGAATTTGTAGAAGAGGCTGCACCTGAGGAATTCTTTGAAAATCCAAAGAGCGAAAGACTGAAAAACTTTTTGAGTAAGGTGTTGTAAATTAAAGGTCGAAAATGCTGCTTATTTCGATCTTGTTTGCAGTAGTGTCGATAAAGTTTCGACAAATTTCAAAACGCTGCTTATTTCAATCTTACCGGCAGTACAGCCGATAAAGTTTCGACAAATGTCTAAAACACAGCTTATTTCAATCTTACTCGTAGTATCGTTGATAAAGTTTCGACAAATTTAATACAGACTGCACAACTCGTGCACTCGCCTACTCCGTGGTGAGCTGCACTTGGGACATACTCGTCTGTAAAATTTGTATCTCACTTTATCGACAATACTATATGCTGCAAAGATTGAAATAAGTAGTGTTTTTTTAGGTCTCAGAGACCCGAGAAGAAATCTAAGCATGAAAGATTTGCTATTGTATAAATAGTTATCTGTAGATACAAAAATCTACTTATAATTTAATAATGCTCTCAAAGGTTGGAATGGGGAGTGTTTATTTAACTGCCTACCCTCAAGAAATAGATGTATAAGTGATTGGGGTAGATAAATAGCTATTGTTTATCTTACCAAGGACTATCTGAGACCGTCGGTACTTGCTTTATCAAGCCGCCAGGCGAAGTTAAAGCTTAGTACCGCTGCGAGGTTTTAATTAAGAGAGTGTGTCCAAGGCAAGATATGCTTGTAACGGTTTATGTGATAGATCAAACATCAAATTTCAATATTGTAAAGATGTCCTACATATTCATATCTTAGAACTTTTGCATTATCATCATAACCGTGTCTTTTAAAAAGAAAATAATGATCTCTTTTGTCCTTTGCGTTAGGGGCATTAAGCCTGAAATGATTTTCCCCGGTGGAAAGCATCATTTTCAGAATGTCATCGGTCAAAAAAGTAAGAGGTATATTAATATTTGCAAATTTATAAAAGTCTTCCTCAAATTTTTGATAGTTGCTGCTGAAGTAGTCAAATTGGACGCTGTTTTTTTCTAAATCATTCATCTTCCGGCACCTCCGCAATAGTCACTCTTAAAACTTGTGAATATAAAAAATTCATACATAGATCCGCTGTATTTAAATATAATTTTTCAGCTGTCATATCATAAACTGTTCCAATAAACGGCTCTTTTTTTAAGGTAGTATAAAGAAGGATTTTTTTTCTGTTCAAAAAAGCCTGTGTTAAATACAATATTTTTTCTTCATCATCAGTCGATTCGTAAAAGTCTACGGTATCGCCCTCTTTTGAAAGAGCGGTAGAATGTTCAGAGATGAAAAAGCCCATCCACTTTGCCATCCCCCTGTCTTTATATTCTCTTGCCGATTTGTAAGGTAAATAACTTCTGTCGATCATATCATTCCATCCATTCCACCGCAATGTCCGCCTATCAATTTGCTTCTTTCTTTTACTCTGGAACCTTCCATAAGAGAATTGGCTTTTTGAACGGCAAGGTAGCCGAAACGATCCCTTATCGTATCAATTGCTCTATCAAGGTTTTCTCTTTTTTCAATAGCTTTTACATCATCAAAAATGCTGAAAATACCATAGCCTTCGTCGGTGAGTTTATCATATCGTATACCGATATTTCTAACGGCGCCGCCGATATATTTGCTGCGAAAAAGTCTCAGAACGTGTTCGGTCAATTCATCCGTGCTTTGAGTCGGATCCACCTTCATACTTGCATTGATGGACTTTTTGTCTTCTTCATAACTAAAGCCGATATGTATAACGACAACAGTCGCTTTTTTGTGTATACGACGGAGTCTGATAGCCACCTGTTCTGCCATTTCCCTAAGTACCAGCTCGATCTCATATTGTTTGGTATAGTTTCTCGGGAGTATTTGTGAGTTGCCTATACCTTTTGATTCAGGTGTATAAGGCTTGGATAAATTACTTTCATCAACACCGTTGGCATGAAACCAAAGTTGCATACCAATTATACCGAATTCTTGTTTTAATCTGTCCGGATCGCTATTAGCCAGATCTTTTACGGAGTAAATATAGAGTTTCCTGAGCCTTTTGGCTGTCCTTTCGCCTATGCCCCAAAAGTCGGTCAGGTTTTGAATATTCCATACCTTACTTTCTACATCCCGGTATGACCAGTTGGCTCTCATATTCTTTGTTTTTTTTGCTTCATTATCAAGTGCCAGTTTTGCCAGTAGCGGATTCGCATTGCTCATTCCCACAGTGGAAAAAACACCGGTAGTTTTCCATATTTCATTTTGGATCTTAGAGCAGACAGTATCAAGCTTTTCGTGACGACTTATATTTTTATCTTTTATAAAATAATCAAGAGCTTCGGTCAGATCTACAAATCCCTCGTCTATAGAGTACGGATATATTTCTTTATCCGATGCAAAGTTCTTTAATACATTTTGTATTTTTAAGTTCTCTTCGATATATAGTGCCATACGAGGAGGCACTATAAATGTTTTGGCTGCCCAGTCCTCTATGTATCTTACATATTCTCTTGTAATAGGTATATTTTGTCTTCGGGCCTTTTCATAGCTGAACCTTCCGGTTTCAATATCGAAAGGAAGATCCCTGCTCCTTCCCACGTTACTTTTACCGAAAACTTTTTTAAAAGTCGGAGAAGCGGCAAGGATCAAGCCGCTTGAATTATCGGAGCGACTCATGACACAAAGAGAAGTCGTAAGGGGGTGCAGACCTCTTTTCACACATTCCACGCTTGCATAAAAAGACTTCATATCAATAAATGCTATATCGGAATGCGGTTCTTTTGTATAATCGATCAATCCCATATATATTCTCTCGGTTTCTTGTAATTTTTTGTGTACAATAATAAAATACATTTTTCAAATACTGTTCGATTTTTTAGTTAAATATCATACATATATGATGCTTAACAAGGGTTTTCATATATTTCCCCCGAGGTTTTAATTGCAATATCCCCAATATACAATATTGAACGATACACAGCTTTTTTATAAAATTTTATCAGGTACAGAATTCTGTAACACAGCAGCTGATTTTTATTAAATTACTTTATAATACACTGCTTACAGCCGGATTCACACAATTGTCCAAAACAATAAATTCTTATATCTTATAAGTATAATACTTAATGATAGTTCCAATCATCATCCTGAGGTTTATAATTTTTTAGGAATCCCGAATCGGGACGTCTTAACGCAGACTGATCCAGATCCAATAAATTCATCTTTGCCATCTCGGATATCTTTAGGTTGAGCAGATTGATATCCACTACGAGCGAATCAGCCAGTTCTTTATCATTTTCCGCATATTTGATCATTGAAATAACATCCTCATCGGGAATCAAAAGGTGTGCGGCAAAAATATTAGCCTCTATCTCAAAACGATCGGTAGGATTGAATACTCTGCTCTCATGAAAGCCGGCACCTTTGACGCACTCTTTTCTGTGTAATTGGTCATGACCGAGTTCATGGGCAAGTACTGTTTTTCTCAAACTTCCTATATTATCCGCTAAAAAAATAAAGCGATTTCTAAGTATCACCCTGTACATTCCGAGCAGTGATTCGGTAGAACCTATATATTTGAGATGTATATTAAGACAACGGATAAGTTCATCCGGATCTCTTGTTTGATATTTTCCGACAAGATGCCCCACCTTATCATAAATCCATTTATTCACCATAACGCACCTTAGTTTTTACGATTTTTATATTTTTTATTTTCCAGTTTAGACTGCCAATAAGCTTCCTGAATTGCTGCAAAAAGAGCATCCTGATCTTCTTCGGGAAGTTCTCCGCCCGCAAACAGACCGGTCATTGACTTTATCAGTTCTTTGGCATCTTTTGCACCTTTATATCCGAAGTTTTCAACGGAATTCATGATAAAATACTCTTCTTCGGTCAGCAAATAGTTGACATTCACATCGAATACCTGTGCCATCTTTTCATATACTTCCATTTTCCTCGGGCGCAGATCCCTGGTCTCGTAGTTGCTCACTGTTTTCGATGAAGTTCCCAATATGTCGGCAAGTTCTTTTTGGGTCAGCCCCTTTTTTTCTCTCAATGTCTTTACTTTTTCGCCAAAACTCATTTTATAAGCCTCCTTGTATATGTAGAAATTAAATTTCCATAACAAGAATGAAAAGTCTTGACAAAGGAAAATTAATTTCGTACAATATCTGCAAAACAGAAATTGAATTACCACTATAATAAATTTAATTTCCATATAAGTCAAGTGGAATTTTTATAATTAATTTTTACAATTGATATGAGAGGAGATAAAAATGCTTAGAGAACAGGGATGGTTAGAGAATATGGTAATAGATATAGAAATGATGAAGGAATCTTTGAAGAACACTACCGGGAATCTTGTTTGTTTCAGAGCAAGTGAAAGAGAGGGCATTCTTCCTCGACAAATTGCGGACGGATCATTACTTTTTGTGGAAAGAGGAGCTATATATTCCAAAGGTGATTTTATTTTGCTTAAAGATAGGAAACTCGGAAAAGACAGGATACGAATCGTTAAGGCATTAAAGAAAAAAGAAGAAAATTATTACGGGAAATTAGTGATGTCCGTAAAAAGATTTGAGATGGGCATGTAGATATATCCTATTCCGATAAGCCTAGTTATTTTAAAGATTTGCTGTTTTGTAAAGGATAGTACTGCGTAAAATAATGGAAATACAATCGGTTTATTGAATCAAACGGTTGAATTATACTTGTAAATGCGTTAAAATCATTCAAGTACAGAATTTGTTTGATAATCAAACTATTTTTTATTTTAATATGCTTGCTTTGCCGGTTCGTAATTTTACAGCCATTATTTCAAAAATTCCTACCTGTAATAAAGCATTTAAATAGTTGAGTTTTATGAATACTAAATTAGGAGGTCTTGAATAATGGAAAAAACAACTACATTAAATTTGCGAGTAAATCCAACGGTAAAAGAAAAGGCGGAAGAAGTTTTATCTAAACTCGGTATACCTATGTCTACAGCTATCAATATTTACTTAAATCAAATAAGTCTTACCGGAAGCATACCTTTTCCGGTTTCTTTACCTAAAAATTCACAGGTGCTGGCTGCAGATTCAAGGCTAAGTACTGCATCAAGCCAAAATATTTATAATAGTCTTAAAGATTCCAAAGAAGTAATGAGTTTCAGTTCGGCAGATGCTGTAAAGAAATCCAAAGAGAAGGTATCCCATTAAAGTCGGAATTTCTTCGACAGCACTCTAAGTCATACGATAGACAAAGAATAAGGAGAGTGAGCAACAGTATGACCTTAACAAGATACTGTTGCCTTACCTTACTCCAATATGTCCATATCCATATCACATAAAAGTTGATTCAGTTTCTGCAAACCTATGCCCTTATGCAGTGCATCTATTATAATGCTGTCTCTGATATGTCTTGGATACAATATACCGCACTTGGCTAATGTAAGTACTTTTTGCATTTCTTCAAAGCTTATCTTCATGGCAACACAAAGAGCCAAAAGCTTATCCCTGGACGGGTTTTCTTTAGTTCCGTTAAATATCTGATATCCGTAACTTGCTTGTATGTTAGAGACCTTAATAACCTCACTTTTACTTAAGTTATGCTTTTCTAAAAGTCTTTCAAGCTCCTCATGTAAGGCTCTTGTTTCAAATTCATTTTGATTATCTTTGATATAGTTTTTTATGTTTTTTTCATTAGCAAGTATACTAAGTAATTCATCTGTTGTTTTCTTTCTCATAACATTCCTTGTAAAATTTATTAACAATTAATCAGTATTTGAATTATAAGATAATTCACTATTTATATCAATAAGCATAATATTTTTTAATTCTGATTTACAAAAAAGAGTTTAAAGTTTAAACTAAAGTCAGTTTTATATTTTTACAAAAGGAGAAACTATGCTTTTTGACGGTGTGTACTATCAGGAAATAGCAGTGTTGGGGGAAGATAAGCAAACTGCAATGAAATTGATAAGAAGTGAAAATGGTAATACTTTACTTTGCAAAAGGATAGACACATCGCTTCTTCCTGTTTACAGAAAGCTTATTAACATATCTCATGAGAATATAGTAAAGGTATACGGTCTTACCAAGGATGAATACGGAATAATTGCCGTAATGGAATATTTTCCGTCAAAAACCTTGGAAGAAAAGATGCTTGAAAACGGAATATTTTCCATAAGAGATATGAAAAGTGTAATTTTGCAAATAGCCAAGGGAGTAAGTACCATACATGATCTTGGAATAGTACATAGGGATTTGTCAGCTAATAATATACTTATAGACAAAAACGGAAGGGTTAAAATTACAGACTTCGGAATAGCCAGAATGTATGATAAAGATAAAAATGCCGATACAAGAATTCTGGGAACTCATGGCTATGCCGCACCTGAACAGTTCGGTTTTATTCAAACGGACAGAAAGGCGGATGTGTATGCGATAGGCGTTTTGATGAATGTTATGTTAAGCGGTAAAATGCCTAATGAAAAGCTTTATAAAGGTGATTCCAAGCTCATGGATATAATACAAAGGTGTACTTCGATGAAACCGGCTGACCGTTACGAAGTAGAAGAGATAGTTGATTTGCTGGGATATAAGATTAGTAATATAAGTATACTGAAAAGACGAATAATAAAGAGTATACCGGGATTCAGATCAGGCAATAAGGTAAAGATGACATTGGCAACAATAGAATACTTGTATATGACTTATATTTATCTTGTTTTTGGAATGTCAGGTATTCTTAAAAAACGGATGTTTGGAATAATTTCTTTTTTGGCATTTTTAGGTGCAACTTTGGGTTTAGGCTACTTTGTAGGAAGTTTTAGTAAAGTGGCATATAAATTGAACTCAGATAAGGGTATTCGTAAATTTTTTCTTATTCTTGTATATATTGTTATAGGATATGTTATTCTTTATATCAGCATTGAAAATATTTCTTCATAGTGTGCTGGCAGCATACCAAAATAAAACTTATAAGGGCTATAATGGCTAAAGCTGATCTACAACTTCAGCAAGAGCTGTTATAGCCTTTATGTATTTTTCGTACTGTACTCTTCCTGATTTCTTTGCCTCGGAAAGAATATTGAGCACATTTGTATCAGAACTTGGCATGGAGTCTTTAAGTAAATAATCGGCACTTAAAGAAAAGGCGGAGCATATTGAAACAAAGGTGTTAAGAGACATAATTTTAACCCCTCTTTCAATATTGCTGTAAAAAGAAGGGGATAAGCCGCACAGTTCAGCGGCAGCTTCTTGTGAAAGTCCCATACTTACACGGGCTTTCTTTATCTTTCGTCCTACTTCAATATAGTTAATCTCTTTCAAAAAACACCTCATAAATTACCTTTTAGAAGTATTTTACAAATAAATAAAAAAATCTCTATATTCCATAAGAATTATTATTGCCTAAAAGAATAATTAAGTGTATAATACGAAAAAAGTTAATATATAAAAAAATATATTGAAAATAAAGTACGAAAATTTAAAGAAAGGAGATTTATGAAAAATTGCCCTAAATGTGGAGTTGATCTAAATGGTAGTATAAATTTCTGCCAACAGTGTGGATTAAAATTAAATTTACCTTTAGAAAAAGAACTTACTTCTGGTTATGAAATGAATAAAAAGAGTATAAAGATAAGTTCTAAACAAGAACTGTTAGAGTATGTCTTTGGTAACAATAAAAAAAGAAGTGTTAGAAAAAAAGCAAAAAGAAATGAGTTTTTAAATGATTATATTAATCCTAGAAGACTAAGGAGAAGTATTGATTTATCTTATTTTTTTGTGCAGATATGGTAACAGAGGCAGTTGAGCGCATCAATAAATCAGTTGAAAGTTATATGTTTTTCTTTTTGAAGATGGTAAAAAAATTCAAAAATTATTAAATGAAATATTAGAATACCAGAAAAATTTCACTGGAAAATGAAACTCCTCTTTTATATTTTTGCGGCACCTGTATTTTTGGTACAAAATTTATAAAAGAGGAACATTAGTAACTACTGAAAATATTTACATCAACGGTAAGCGTAAGTTGAATATAAATAATATTAAAAAAACGTTTTTTTGAAAAATAAAATTGAGTATTTAACTGGGTTTCGAAGTTTCAGTAATTATGAAGTGGAATTTGATTCAACTAATAAAGAAATGAGACGTTGGGGATTGGATTATTGTCTTTATACTATTGTATTGTTAATTCAAGCATATCATTATCTAGGGATGAATCAGAAAACATTTAGGATAATGATGAGTTATAACCAAATCTATTATGAGCCATATAAAGATATTCAGACAATTATATTAAATTAGGTTGTATAGGAGTTAATGTTATGAAGTTTTGTTCTAATTGTGGTTGTGAGCTAATGGAAAATGCAAGATTTTGTACAGTATGTGGAATTAAAGTACTTACACAAAATACAAGCATCTCTCAGTGCAATTCAAAGATATATAGTAAAAATAATGAGTGTTTTAAGTTTTCAAATATGTTGTTTGGAAAAGATATTAAATTAGTGTTAGCAGCTACAAATTTAAGCGTCTTTATTAAATATTGCTTGGAAAATGATCCTAAGTATATAGATGTTCGTTACCTTGTAGATAAGATTGTGAATACTTGTAAGAATATGGTGGGATTTTTGATGCAGCTCATGTTAATAGTTTAGTTTCTTCGCTTGTTGATTTAATGGAGTCGTGTTATATTTCTGATTTCGAAAATGAAAACAATATAAGTATTTATGGAGTGCCACTTGTAATGCTCACAGGAACAGGGATATCCTATAAAAAACAATTAAATAAAGCTATTGTAATTAGTACAGAAACTGTTTATGTAACAGAGGAAAAGTGCTCAATAAAAATACTGGATATTTTCGATATAACAGAAAAAGATATAGTGTTTATAGGAGGAAGGTGTCCTCATCGGTTAGATAAATTTAACGAAAAAACTAAGTTGTTATTCATAGATTTATTTAGAGTTTTGGTTATAGTTATTCAATATTATTATTATGTAGGAAGTGATAAAAAATGTTCTAAAATGATTCATGGTAAGAATATAGAACTAGGTGAACCTTTAGAGGAAATAAGACTATATGGTGAATCGGGTGTAAAGGAATTTGTAAGGCAAAATAATATTAAAGTATAGTGTATTAGAAAATATTTATGGATTAATAAATAATGGTTGTAGATAGGTGGAGATGACATCAAGAGCCTGAGAGGTTGATTATGTTGAGGACAATTTTGTTTATAATATGTTTGTGTATAGCTAAAGTTATAGTAGATAAAGTTACAAGAAGAATGATAATGCCGTTGCCGACTTATATAGTTGTAGTTTTATTGACGGGTAGTGTAATTGGTGGGATTATAGTCAGTCCATTTATTCCTAAAAAAGATAAAATAGTTAAACAAACAACTGTTGAAGAAATGAGAGAAAATGAAGAACCATATAGTTCTGATAACAATGTAGAGGATGGAGAAGTAGGCAGTATGGGAGAGTATTATGTATTTCCAGATAGTGATAAAAGATATCTTACAGAAGAAGATGTGCATGAAATGGATGCAAGTTATGTAAGGTTAGGGCTTAACGAAATCTACGCAAGGCATGGGAGAAAGTTTAATGATACAGAGTTACAAAATTATTTCAGTTCTCAGGCGTGGTATACACCTGAATATACACCTGACGAATTTAGCGCTATAGAAGGCAGTGTATTTAATGAGTATGAAAGCTAATGTGGAGTTTTTAGCGAATTTAATAAAATAATAGATATGTTTTTATGATTAGGTGAATATTATGAAAAATATGCAAGTGTTGGTTGGTGTTGCTTTGTCGGTGTGGTTGTTTATACTTATTTTTAGTATATTGGAGCTTGTGAAAATTTTTATGTAAATAATGTTAAGAAAGGTCTTCTATGATAAAATATTTTATCATAAGGAGACCTTTTATTATGGCAAGAGAAAAGAAACCGGTACACAGAGTACAAATGACAGAAGGAAAGCGTAACATCATTCACCAACTTTTGGAAGAATACGATATTCAATCAGCAGAAGATATTCAAGACGCTCTAAAAGATCTTCTGGGTGGAACGATAAAAGAGATGATGGAAGCAGAGATGGAAGAACACCTTGGATACGAAAAGTCAGAGCGTTATAATAGCGATGATTATCGAAATGGTTATAAGCGAAAAAGAGTAAACAGTCGTTATGGTTCTATGGAGATCGAAGTTCCTCAAGACAGAAAATCAACCTTTGAACCTCAAGTAGTAAAGAAACGTCAAAAAGATATTTCCGACATTGATCAGAAGATCATCTCTATGTATGCAAAAGGTATGACAACTCGTCAGATCTCAGAAACGATCGAAGATATTTACGGCTTTGAAACATCAGAAGGTTTTATATCTGATGTTACAGATAAGCTTTTACCACAGATCGAAGACTGGCAGAATAGACCTTTGGATGAGATCTATCCGATCCTCTATATCGATGCGATCCACTACTCTGTTCGTGACAACGGTATCATACGAAAGCTAGCTGCTTATGTCATTCTTGGTATCAATACAGAAGGAAAGAAAGAGGTACTTACGATTCAAGTAGGGGATACTGAAAGCTCTAAATACTGGCTTTCAGTATTAAATGAACTGAAGAATCGAGGTGTAAAGGATATCCTCATTTTGTGTGCAGATGGACTGACAGGCATAAAGAAGCGATCTCTGCGGCTTTTCCGAAAACAGAATATCAAAGGTGTATAGTACATCATGTAAGAAACACACTCAAATACGTACCTGACAAGGATAGAAAAGCTTTTGCAACAGACCTGAAAACTATTTATCAGGCTTCGGATGAAGAAAAAGCACGTCAGTCTTTGGAACGTGTTACAGAAAAATGGACATCAAAATATCCAAATTCTATGAAACGCTGGTACGATAACTGGGACGCTGTCACCCCTATTTTCAAGTTTTCTGTGGATGTAAGAAAGGTTATTTATACCACCAACGCCATTGAAAGCCTCAATTCCACATACAGAAAGTTAAATCGCCAAAGAAGCGTATTTCCAAGCGATACAGCCCTGCTAAAAGCCTTGTATCTGGCGACATTTGAAGCAACTAAGAAGTGGACAGCTACCATACGAAACTGGGGACAGATATATGGAGAATTGAGCATCATGTATGCGGGTCGTCTACCCGAGTAACAAAAAATCGACCACAAGTCAAGGATAAAATAAACGTCGGTCTTCGACCGACGCCCTTGACATGGGTATGTTTTTTTGATCATTATATTAATAAGGACGAATGCCAAATGATGGCATTCGCCTTAAAATAATACTTATCATAGAAGTCCGAAAGTTGGAATTTACAGACTTTGATTCACACAGCCGTATATTGTATTGTGCAAAATTGAAATCATATAAAATATCTATATTGAATACCGCACCTATATTTGTTGCATTAATTGTTAGTAGTATTTTAGCTTTGGCAATATATAAACCTAAATATATGTTATATGACACATATTTAATAGCATGGGTATTTATGGCTATTATAACTTATATTGTACTTATAATACCTATGCCTGTTTCAGTGTTGATATATTTAGGTATTGAGAAATGTTTTAAATTAAAGACTCGCTTAAGTAAGATGTTAGTATCAGCATTTGTTGTTGCACCGATAATGATTATTTTTGTTGCTTCTATATTTATTCCTATAGGAGAAAGGATTATGGCATTGGTAGATTTATTAGTGGGGAAATTACCATTTTAATAAGGCTATAAGGTTTAGAAGTTTCGAAGGAAATTACCATAAAACCCAAGACGGTTTTGAAAGTTAGTTTGTATTAAAGTTGAAAAGTAATAAGCATAAGTTAAAACCATTATTTATATAACCTACCTATCTTATTTCTATAAAGGTCAATAACTCAAACTTCCCACACCCCAAATGGGGTTAGTACATTGAAAATTCAATATTTCAGCTAATAAAATAATGATTTATGCTGTTTTAGGTTTAGGATGTAATGCATTTTGCAGATATTTTGGCAGCCTTGATTCAAAATCAAGCATACGATAACCCTTTTGATAACTCATGCTTACATGGTCAAACATTCTTGAACTGAGTTCGGTCTTTTTACAGCCTGTTCTGTTAAAAAGACTATCATCTGTTATGAATACTTTTTTCTATCAGGTGATGTCAGCTTACTGATATCGTTATTGACTATATTGGCGGCAACCGGGTAGGTAAGACGAATCTGGTTGGTTTTTAAAGAGTTCATGAAACGATAAAAAGCATTCTTGGAAAAGTTTTCGGTAAAAGTTCCTGTTTGTTGTTGCATATACATGCTCTTACCTACAAAGATGTTACTAAACTTGTATTTCAAAAGCGAGATTGCCGGAACACCTTTTTCCTTTGTGCCGTTACATTTTTTCAAAAGTTTACCTAAATTGGTATTTTTCAAAAAACTTTTTTATATAATCAATTAAGGCTACCTCATCATTACTGCTTTGTGCCATAATGGACATGGCATAAATCTCCTTTGTTAGAGTTTTTTCTGTTAACTATATTATAGCAAAGATTTAGATTTATGCCTTTTTTATTGGCTGAAATATTGAATTTTCAATGTGCGTTACACCTTAAAGGTGTGGGAAGTTTGAGTAAAGTAGAAAAACCCTATAATCAGTTTATTCACCTATATACTTTTATTGTCACTACAATGAAATCAGAACCACACAAAGTAATTCAATTTTATTGTGGGCGTGGCAAGATGGAGAACTTCATAAAAGAAGGAAATCAGGGTTTGATTTTTCTTCAGTAAGCAGTCGAACCAAGGTAGTCAACGCAAATTGTTTACAGGTACATGCTCTTGCATACAACCTGTTTAATTGGTTTAGGCGATTGGTGCTCCCTACAAATATGAGAAAGCAGCAAATCAATACCACTCGCTTAAAGTTGCTAAAAGTAGCTGCAAAAGTAGTAAATAAGGCAAGATATATAGTACTCAAATTGTGTAGCAGTTGCCCTTATAAGAAAGAATTCTATGAAACGATTTCAAACATTATGAAACTGCCACTACAGTTGGAATAGCAGTAACTTATGAGCCTTGATAATTCAATATCAAATGACTATTTTTGATACATAGGGATAGTGCACCCTTTTTTTAGGTGATTTTCCAACTTACGAACGAGATAGCTTTATAAAACAATTATCTTGTAGGCTTTTTAAGCCAAATCTACTGTGGTGAATAATTCAGGCTATAGTAAAATATACCTTAGTCATATTTTTATTTGCATATTTTAATATATTTGATTTTAGAAAAATAAGTATATAAAAATACCGATCTGTTTTTTGTTTAAGTTAATGATTATGAGTGTGTATGAATATATGGTTTAGGGGGTACATTATGGAAAGAGGATATGATCGAGTATGTGCCGGTACGGCAGTATTTTTAATTGCTGTATTTTTCGTCTTGGGAGGCATACCTACAGATATTTTGGATATAATAATTATATTTTCCTGTGTATACTTTCCTATCTTATTTCCGTTTTTGATATCAATTATTGCTATTGGAAATGCCGAAACTCTTAAGAATATAGAGAAGACAAGAGGATATATCAAACTAAGTATGATTTATAATTTGACGGCAGTTCCGGCAATATGGTGGATAGTCGGAATGAGGGACTTCGAATTGGCGCTGTATACATTATCTATTATTGCGGGTGTGGAGTTCGGGTCTTTAATTGCTCACGGGGATCTTTGGTACAGTGTCAATGATAAATACAAAGAGTTAAAAGATGAATATAAAGGCAATATTTTGGATCCGAATACAGTAGAAAGAGGTGGTAAATATAAGGAAATAAAAATATTATGGATACTTATTCTGTCGATATTTGCTGTAGTACTTGTATATAGATCTTGCATTAAATTTATAATCATAAAATCACTGGATAAAGAACCCCCTATAATATTTTCCGCATATTTTAGCGGTAACGATTATAGTGATGGTTATGAAGGAACATTTACATATGATCTTGCAAGTCGGGAAACGATAAAAATTTCAAACTATATATTTTATTCGCCATCATATAATGATGACAGAACAAAAATAATAGGTGTTATTGATGAAGAAGGCGGTTTTAAGGGTATAGGGGAACTTGATCTCAGAGATAGATCGTTCAAAGAAGTGTTGGATTTGGCTGAGCTCAATGAATTCAGTAAAGATAACGGTCAGGATACTTTTGATCTATCTGAAGATTATTTGTATGTAAGTGACAGAATCAGGGGTGCAAAATATTATAAAGATTCTTATACTTTTGTATACGATGAAAATATTTGTATGCTGTCTGATACAGAGGGCAGTAAGAAAATAAGGATCATCAGAAATGCGGATAGCAAAGCTCGTGTGGAGACATATCATATAAATGAAAATAATGAAAATATATTGTATGTTGAAACTGTAAGCTATGAAGATGGAATAGATAAACATAAAGTTACGGTAGAAAACATGCATGATCAAAGTTCTGAAATTTTGGCAAAAAGAAATTCTAAGAATTATGAGAAGGAAGAACTTGATGGCATAATGGAAGTATCGGATGATATGAAACAGTTGATCTACCGTAAGTCCGCTTATATATATTTTTATGACTTGGAATCGGGTCTGAGAAAGAACATAACAAGACATAAATCGCTTACAAAAGATATATTGGATTTTAAATTATCCGAAGATAAGCAATATTTATTTTACACATCGGTGCAAGAGGATACGTGGCATTTGAGTGATTATACATATACGTTTTGTGTAGTACACTTAAAAAGCGGAGCGAAGACATGTTTAAGAAAATGGAAGTCAAAAGACAGTTTTTATGGTTTTGCCTGGTAATGTAGCGTATATCGTAAGATCAATAAGTCTGTCTGTATCCTTCTGTCGCAAAAGATGATACAAAAAACTGTCACAGTTATTCTGTAGGCGACGGATCATCAACCGCATCATCAGATCGTTCCGCTTTCTGAGGGTGAATAAATTCTATAACTTCATTCATTGCATAATAAAGAGAGGTTCCTTTATAGTTGTTTTTTCCCGGGATCTCTCTTTTGGAAGACACGAATAAAACCTTTTGTTTAGGGGTTTTAATAAGGCAAGAAATTTTTTTATCATGTATAATATCAATATCTATATAGGCGTTATTTTTATCAAGTCTGATCTCTTTAGTATTATTATAATATAACAGTACATGATCCTCGTAAAATAATACATTGCCTAAACTGTCATATGAATTTAATATGGAAAGTATTAATTGTATCGGAAGTATTACTATTATATAGAACATTAATATACAGAATAAAGGTAAAGTTAAAGGTGAGGTGTATATCAAAAGAATCATCATCCCCATCAAAAACTCCTCCGATGCACTACTAAGAAATAAAAACCAAATAAAAACAGAAAAAACTATGCTGATCAATGATGCAAAACATCGGAAAACAGGATTAATAGTACGGTATTTGAAGGTTAAATTCTTTGAAGGTTGCATGGCTGGATTCCTTTCCCTGTTTTTGATCTGATATGCTTACGAAATATCATAATGAATAAAAAGCCCCACTACCGAGACTATAACATTTTATATAAATAAAGTAAATATATAGTTTTATTTGTTATTTATAATAAAAAAGTGAATCATAAAACTGACTTTTATACATTTACATGTAAAAAATAATAAGCCAAATGATAGAATTAAACATATAAATGTTATATACTTAATAAGGACCTTTTGATGTAGCTACGGGATAAAGATAAACATATAAAACTGCTGTATTTATATAGAAGTCTTTACAATAACACATAATCGAATCGGCTATAAAAAGTTCGATATAATGATTGCAAAATAACAGGAAGATGATAATGGAAGAGTCGAAAAAGTCACTTAGAGATATTGATTTAGATATACTTAAAGCCCTAGCTATCACGATGGTCGTTTTTTTTCATAATATGCAACTTGATTCCGGGAGTATTATTGACAATGCATTGATGATGTTTTGCAATGCGGCAGTTCCCGTATTTTTTATGGTGACCGGTGCGGTTCAATTAACGAGGGATAATAAATTTGATGAAAAAAAACATATAAAAACAGTAATTAAAATGTACCTAGGAATAGTATGTTGGAAGATAATATATGCAGTGTTCATGCATGAGTTTTACGGGGTACATATTGATGGAAGTCTTTCGAATATTATAAATTATGTTTTTTTATTTCAGGGGATAGACGGTGTGCCGACAGAGCATTTTTGGTACATAAAGGCACTTATTGCAATGTATTTCATACTTCCGATTTTAAGACTTTCCAGGGATAAAGACGATATATTATTTGATGGCGGTTCTTTTCATATTTTCATGCATCATGTTTGACTTATCATTAATTTTTGGACTTGTTGCAAAATTTACAGGTAAGAATATTCCGAATGCAATGCTTCTTACAGAAATGAATCCTTTTAACCCGACTTATGCAATATATATTTTATACATGTTCCTTGGGAAATGCTTATATGAACAAAAAGAAAAGTTACACGAATACAAAAAAACTGCTCCTTACAGTATAGTTTTCGGTGTGATCGGGCTTATTGCGGTTAAGTACATTCAGTCGGGAACGTTGCAGTGGCAGGGGATACATATCGTGAGCGGATATTATTATTGTTCTACCATGCTTATTGCGGTGGGGATCTTTATACTTTCTAATTCAAGAAAGTCGGTATCGTCTATAGAACGATGTATTGGAATATATGTGGGCAGACATACCTTAGGAATATTTTATTTACATATTTTAATATATACGATCTTAGAAAATACAGTATATATAAAAATATCCCGATTCAATAATTGCTTTGTCAATGCTATAGAGAGTCTGTGTATTATAGGCATATCGCTTATTATAATTATAATATTTAATAAGATCAAAAATGCTTTGTATAAAATCAAAAAGCTCTCGTAGCATAAGCGATAAACAAATATATAGATACTAAAAAGCAACTTTCAATGTAACATATGATCCTCGTTTGCCCGAGTCTTTAGCGTTACATTTTAAGTTGCTTTATTATTTTATATATAATGATTATTTTACCATTTTTCCGGAATCCTCCTATACAATTTGCATAAAAGCACACTGCCCTTTTTGTGCAAGTTGTTCTTATTCATTGAATACCATTAGGATTTTTTAAAAAAGATTATTCATTGGGTAATAGATTTTTATGCCGAAAGAGTATACCTTAGACTTAAGTAAAGATAAAGCGAGGAATTTTATTCGGAATCTTAATGTTGAAGATCTTTGTTTTATGTTTATTAAAATCGTAACAGCATTCAATAAGAAAGAAGACCTTATGAAAAGTTTTAAGATTAAGAAAAAATCCGATAAGGAAGGAGATTATGTAGTATGAAAATGTTAAGAAAAGTCAGTGTCTTATCCTTGGCGTTGTCATGTGTATTTGCATTTAATGCCTTTGCAGGCGTATGGACGACAGACAGCGGTGGTTGGTGGTACAGATATTATAACGGATCTTACCCGAGCTCAAAGTGGCTATGGATAGATGGCAACAGTGACGGAGTATCCGAGTGTTATTATTTTGATTCAAGAGGGTATCTGGTCACTAACGGACTTACTCCGGACGGCTACTATGTTGATTCTGACGGCAAGTGGGTAGATGGCGGCAGAATACAGACCATGACAAGAGCAAGAAGGATCGGTGAATTCAGGCAAAATTGGATATACGGTACATATAAACGTCATGATGACAACGGTATAACTACAGAGCTTACAGTGGGATGGTATAGCGGAAGCGGTGAGGATTATATAGATTTAGAGATCACAACCCCTATCGACCCATACTATTCAGGTAGATTTACCGGAGTAATAAAGTCCAAGAACGGTAACGAATATATTGCATACGGAAGTAATGATGATTATGTGAAGTTTGTTTATGAGGGCGACAGGATAGTGATCAAAGATAACAGCATATATAACTCCGGTGAGGAGTTTATAGGTTTTGTAGGTTTTTTTGATAAGGTTGAGGATATGTCTGAAAATGTTTCATAGACTGCAACAGATGTTAATACATATATTTATGATCTGAGGGAAACTAAAAGAGCAGCCGATAGGTGGTTGCTCTTTTAGTTTAGAGTATAAAAAGCTTGTCGTATTTCAATGCCATACACCGTATTCTAAGAGTGATTAAAATATGAATCTACACAGTTTGGTCAGGTGGTCGATCAAGGAAAAAAACAAAAAAATTTAAAACCCCCCTTGCACTCGGTTTAAAATTATGATAATATAGTCGGGCTGTGACATTGATAGCTATGAAACACAGGTTGCTATACCCCGTAAAAAGGGCATAGGTTTTGTGTGGAGCGAAGGTCATGTTACAAAAACTGGCGACAAGTCACTGTACAAACAACAGCAAATAATACCACTATGTGGTATTTCCGTGTGAATTAAAGATGACACACACGGAGATGTGTACAGTCACCGCTTGTCGAACTTTGTTTAAAAGTACGAAAAGGAGGCGACTTTTTTTATGGCAAGTCAAGTTATGAGAATTATACTAAAGGCGTACGACCACCAACTGCTTGATAGCTGTGCTCTTAAGATAGTTGACACAGTTAAGAAGGCGGGTGCTAAGGTTTCAGGTCTGTGCCGCTGCCTACTAAGAAAGAGGTAGTTACAATACTCCGTGCAGTTCACAAATATAAGGACTCACGTGAGCAGTTCGAGCAAAGAACTCATAAGAGACTGATCGATGTGCTTACACCTAACCAAAAGACAGTTGATGCATTATCACGTCTTGAGGCACCGGTAGGAGTACACATAGAATTAAAAATGAAGAGTAGATAATCCTGCTCTAGGATGAGCATTTATATGCTCCGCTGTAGAAAAATGGAGGAATGAAAATGAAAAAGGCTATACTTACAAGAAAAGTTGGCATGACTCAGGTGTTTAATGAAGCCGGAGTGCTTGTACCGGTAACAGTACTTTCTGCAGGTCCTTGTGTGGTAACACAGGTAAAGACCGAGGAGAATGATGGCTACGAAGCAGTTCAGGTAGCTTATGGACAGATACGTACAAAATTGGTAAATAAGGCTAGAAAAGGTCATTTGGAAAAAGCAGGTGTTGAATCATTTGTTGTTAAGAAGAATGAAGGAAAAAGAGAGTATTATCCGGTAGGAAGATTTTTAAGAGAGTTCAAGTTTGATAATGCAAGCGAATACTCAGTTAAGGATGAGATCAAGGCGGATATCTTCCAGGTAGGAGATAAGGTTGACGCAAGCGCAATATCAAAGGGTAAGGGATTCCAGGGTGCCATCAAGAGACATGGACAGCACAGAGGACCTATGGCGCACGGTTCAAAATTCCATCGTCATCAAGGTTCAAACGGTTCAACATCATCACCAAGCCGTGTATTTAAGGGCAAGGGAATGCCGGGACATATGGGTGCTAAGAGAGTAAGCACATTAAATCTTGAGGTAGTGCAGATAGATGTAGAGAATAACTTAATCTTAGTAAAAGGTGCAGTACCGGGTTCTAAGAAAGCGTTAGTTACATTAAAAGAATCAGTGAAGGCTAAGGCCTAATCTTTACAGAAAGGAGGATTGCACAATGGCTAAAGTATCTGTATACAATATTGAAGGTAAAGAAGTTGGAGATATAGAATTAAACGATGCTATATTCGGTGTTGAAGTAAATGAACATCTTGTACATATGGCGGTTGTAGCACAGCTTGCCAATAAAAGACAGGGTACACAAAAGGCAAAGACACGTTCTGAAGTACGTGGAGGAGGCAGAAAGCCTTGGAAACAAAGGGAACAGGTCATGCAAGACAAGGTTCTATCCGTGCTCCGCAGTGGAAGGGCGGTGGAGTAGTATTTGCTCCTACACCAAGAGATTATACAATTAATCTCAATAAGAAAGAGAAGAGACTTGCACTTAAGTCAGCACTCAGCAGCAGAGTAAAGGAAAACAAGTTTATAGTAGTTGATGATTTTGCAATGGACGAGATCAAGACCAAGAAGATGCGTCAGACTCTTGATAACTTAAAGGTTTCAAAGGCATTGGTAGTAACTTCCAACGGTGAAACCAATACAGTTCTTTCTGTAAGAAACTTAAGAGGAGTTAAGGCAGCTTCTCCTAATACTATAAATGTTTATGATATATTAAAGTATAATACAGTAGTTGCTTCCAAGGCAGCAGTGAATACTATCGAGGAGGTATATGTATAATGGCAAACATACAATACTATGATGTGATCCTAAAGCCGGTGATTACAGAAAAGAGCATGGCAGCTATGTCATCTAAGAAGTATACCTTCTTAGTACATCCGGAGTCTAACAAGACCATGATAAAGGAAGCTGTAGAAAAGATGTTCCCCGGAACTAAGGTTGAGAAGGTCAACACCATGAATCTTGACGGTAAGACAAAAAGACGTGGTATGACATTCGGTAAAACAGCTAAGAGAAAGAAAGCTATAGTTCAACTTAAAGAGGACAGCAAGGAAATAGAATTGTTCCAAGGACTATAGGCAGCTAATGCAGGATCAGGATACATAACTGCATAAATTATACGGTTTGAGACCGTGATAAAGAAAAGGAGAACATAATGGGAATTAGAAAATATAAACCATATACTCCGTCCAGACGTAACATGACAGGTTCAGACTTTGCGGAGATCACAAAGAGCACACCTGAAAAGTCTTTAGTGGTATCACTTAAGAAGAACGCAGGACGTAACAATCAAGGAAAGATAACAGTTAGACATCGTGGCGGCGGTGCTAAGAGAAAATACAGAATCATAGATTTCAAGAGAAATTCAAAAGATGGAATACCTGCAAAGGTTTTATCTATTGAATACGATCCTAACAGATCTGCAAACATAGCTCTTATAGCTTATGCTGACGGAGCTAAGGCTTATATCATAGCACCGGAAGGTCTTAAGGTGGGAGCTGTTGTTAATAACGGTGAGCATGCAGAGGCTAAGGTGGGTAACTGCCTTCCTTTATCAGCTATTCCGGTAGGTACACAGGTACATAATATCGAGCTTATACCGGGCAAGGGCGGACAGCTTGTTCGTTCGGCAGGAAACTCAGCACAGCTTATGGCTAAGGAAGGTAAGTATGCAACACTTCGTCTTCCTTCAACAGAGATGCGTATGGTTCCTATAGGTTGCAGAGCAACAATAGGTGTTGTAGGTAACGGAGATCACTCACTTATCAAGGTAGGTAAGGCAGGTAGAAAGCGTCATATGGGTATCAGACCTACAGTTCGTGGTTCTGTTATGAACCCTAACGATCACCCACACGGTGGTGGTGAAGGTAAGACAGGTATAGGTCGTCCGGCACCATGTACTCCATGGGGCAAACCTGCACTTGGACTTAAGACAAGAAATAAGAAGAAACATTCAAATAAACTTATCGTAAGAAGAAGAGACGGTAAGGGAAGTAAATAAGGGGGAGACAGATGTCACGTTCACTTAAAAAAGGACCATTCGCAGATGCGAGCTTACTTAAAAAGATTGATGAGTTGAACAAGTCAGGTCAGAAAAGTGTTATCAAGACTTGGTCTCGTCGTTCAACGATTTTCCCAAGCATGGTAGGGCATACCATGGCGGTACATGACGGAAGAAAGCATATCCCTGTATACGTTACAGAGGATATGGTAGGACATAAATTAGGCGAGTTTGTAGCCACAAGAACATATAAGGGCCACAAATCAGATGACAAGAAGGCATCAAGATAATAAGAAAGGTTTGAAAGGAGGTTTCACTCATGGCAAAGGGTCATAGATCCCAAATTAAAAGAGAAAGAAATGCAGTAAAGGATAAGAGACCATCAGCAAAGCTTTCTTATGCGAGAGTATCTGTTCAGAAGGCATGTTTTGTATTGGATGCTATAAGAGGTAAGGGTGTTGAACAAGCACTCGGTATACTTATGTATAATCCCAGATATGCTTCAAGTCTTATCGAAAAACTGCTGAAGTCAGCAATTGCAAATGCTGAGAACAACAACAATTTGGCAGCGGACAATCTCTACATAGCGGAGTGCTATGCAGGAACAGGTCCTATAATGAAGAGAGTAAAACCAAGAGCACAGGGTAGAGCATATCGTATAGAAAAGAGAATGAGCCACATAACTATAGTGCTTGACGAAAGAAAATAAGGAGGCAAGTTAATGGGACAGAAAGTTAATCCACACGGCTTAAGAGTCGGTGTAATCAAAGACTGGGGTTCTAGATGGTACGCTGAAGCTGATTTTGCTGATTATTTAGTTGAGGACTATAAGATCAGGAAATTCTTAAAGAAGAGATTATACAGCGCAGGAATATCAAATATAGAGATAGAGCGTTCACCTGAAATAGTTAAGATTATCATCCACACTGCAAGCCGGGATTCGTTATAGGTAAGCAAGGAGCTGAGATAGAGAAGTTAAAATTAGAGATAGCAAAGCTTACCACTAAGAAGGTACTTGTAGATATTAAAGAAATTAAGAGACCTGACAGAGATGCTCAGTTAGTAGCGGAGTCAATAGCTGCACAGCTTGAAGGTCGTATTTCATTCCGTAGAGCTATGAAGTCTACTATGAGCAGAAGTATGAAGGCGGGAGTTCTGGGAATCAAGGCGAGCTGTTCGGGAAGACTCGGTGGTGCTGATATGGCACGTACAGAGTTCTATTCTGAGGGTACTATACCGCTTCAGACCTTACGTGCAGATATAGAGTACGGATTTGCGGAAGCAGATACTACCTATGGTAAGGTAGGTGTTAAGGTATGGATATATGTCGGAGAAGTTCTTCCTACTAAAGCAAATAAGGAAGGGAGCGAGAGATAATTATGTTAATGCCTAAAAGAGTTAAACGTAGAAAGCAATTCCGTGGTTCAATGGCCCGGTAAGGCTTTAAGAGGTAATGTTATCTCTCACGGAGAATTTGGTTTAGTTGCACAAGATCCATGTTGGATCAAGTCTAATCAGATAGAGGCTGCCCGTGTTGCTATGACTCGTTATATCAAGCGTGGCGGTAAAGTTTGGATAAAGATATTTCCGGATAAGCCGGTAACAGCAAAGCCGGCAGAGACTCGTATGGGTTCCGGTAAAGGATCTACAGAATATTGGGTAGCAGTAGTAAAACCGGGTAGAGTTATGTTTGAGATAGCGGGAGTACCTGAAGAAGTGGCTAGAGAAGCTCTTCGTCTTGCAATGCACAAACTGCCTTGCAGATGTAAGATCGCATCTAAAGCAGATTTAGAAGGTGGTGAGAGAAGTGAAAACTAATAAGTATATTAATGAGTTAAGGGCTAAGAGCAATCAAGAGTTAAGAGAAGAATTAGTTTCCGCTAAAAAGGAACTTTTCAATTTGAGATTCCAAAACGCAACCAGTCAGTTAGACAACACTTCTAGAATTGCGGAAGTTCGTAAGAACATAGCAAGAATACAGACTATTATAACTGAGAATTCTAAGCTTAGCTAAGTCGAAAGGAGATAAACCGTGGAAAGAGAAATCTTAGAAAAACACGTATCGGCAAGGTTGTCAGCAACAAGATGGATAAGACCATTACAGTAGCGATAGAAGATCATGTAAAGCATCCTTTATATGGCAAGATCGTGAAGAAGACTGTGAAGTTCAAAGCTCATGATGAGAACAATGCTTGCGGCGAAGGCGATACAGTAAAGATTATGGAAACTAGACCTCTGTCTAAGGATAAGAGATGGAGATTGGTAGAAATCATAGAAAAAGCTAAATAAGACAAGGAAGGAGTACTTGGCATGATTCAGCAAGAAACACGACTTAGAGTAGCTGATAACACAGGTGCTAAAGAGCTGCTTTGTATCCGTGTTATGGGCGGATCCACCAGAAGATATGCCCATATCGGCGATGTGATCGTTGCTACCGTCAAAGATGCAACACCGGGCGGCGTTGTAAAAAAAGGCGATGTGGTAAAAGCGGTTGTAGTACGTACTGTTAATAGTACACGTCGTAAGGACGGTTCATATATAAGATTTGATGAGAATGCAGCAGTAATTATTAAGGAAGATAAAACTCCAAGGGGAACTCGTATCTTTGGACCGGTTGCAAGAGAACTTCGTGAGAAACAATTTATGAAGATAGTATCACTTGCTCCGGAAGTATTATAAGGAGGTAGCTGCTGTGCGTAAGATAAAGAAGGATGATTTAGTACAAATCATAACAGGTAAAGACAGAGGTAAATCAGGTAAAGTCTTAAGTGTAGACACAAAGAAGAACACTGTTATAGTAGAAGGCTGCAATATGCACACAAAACATGCTAAACCTAGCAGAACCAACCAAACGGAGGTATATTACATCAGGAAAGTCCTCTTGATATATCAAACGTAATGCTTATGTCAGACGGCAAGCCTACAAGAGTTGGATTCGAAATAAGAGACGGCAAGAAAGTGCGTATAGCAAAGAAGACAGGTAAGGTAATCGACTAATCAGAAAGGAGGACAATAAGTTGGCAAGATTAAGAGAATTGTATGAGAATGAAATCGTTGGAAAAATGACAGAGAAATTCGCTTATAAGAATCGTATGCAAGTGCCAAAGCTTGACAAGGTAGTTATCAACATGGCTATAGGTGAAGCTAAGGACAACGTGAAGGTACTTGATTCTGCTGTAAGAGACTTAGAGATTATCTCCGGACAGAAGGCGGTTATCACTAAGTCAAAGAAGTCAATTGCGAACTTCAAGTTAAGAGAAGGTATGCCTATAGGCTGTAAAGTTACTTTAAGAGGCGAGAAGATGTATGAGTTTGTAGACCGTCTTATCAATCTTGCTCTTCCCAGAGTAAGAGACTTTAGAGGAGTTAACCCTAATGCATTTGATGGCAGAGGTAACTATGCACTCGGTATCAAGGAGCAACTCATATTCCCTGAGATCGAGTATGATAAGGTGGACAAGGTTCGTGGTATGGATATAATATTCGTTACCACAGCGAACACAGACGAAGAAGCTCGTGAACTTTTGACACATTTCAATATGCCATTTTTCAAATAATTTAGGAGGTAAATACAATGGCAAAGACTTCAATGAAGATCAAGCAAGCACGTCCGGCAAAGTTTTCTACAAGGAGCTATAACAGATGCAGAATCTGCGGTCGTCCTCATGCTTATCTGAGAAAGTATGGTATTTGTAGAATTTGCTTCCGTGAGTTAGCATATAAAGGTCAAATACCGGGTGTAAAGAAAGCATCTTGGTAAGCTAAAAGCTTAAGCAGGATATAATAATAAACTGATGAATTAACAAGGAGGCAACCTTTCATGACAATGAGCGATCCAATTGCAGATATGCTTACAAGAATAAGAAATGCAAATACTGCAAAGCATGATACAGTTGATATACCTTCTTCCAAGATGAAAGTAGCTATAGCCGACATACTTTTGGATGAGGGATATATAAAGAAATATGAACTCGTTGATAACGGTAACTTTAAGGATATAAGAATAACATTAAAGTACGGCGCTGATAAGAAAGAAAAGATCATATCAGGAATCAAGAGAATATCAAAACCAGGATTACGTATATATGCAAACCACGAAGATCTTCCAAAGGTACTTGGCGGACTTGGAATAGCAATCATATCAACAAATCAGGGTGTAGTAACAGACAGCAAAGCACGTAAACTTGGCGTAGGCGGAGAAGTACTGGCATTCGTGTGGTAGCCAGAGAACTTAACGAGAACGAGCCGCAAGGCGAAGTTCGAGTTTAGAAGACGGCGAGCCAGAGAACTTAGCGAGAACGAGCCGCAAGGCGCAGCTTGAGCTTAGTCAAGGCTGAGTCGCCCTTAGCGAATACGAGCGAAGCGAGTATTAGTTTAGAAGACGGCGAGCCAGAGAACTTAGCGAAAGCAAGCCGTAAGGCGCAGCTTGAGCTTAGTCGTAGGCATGCCGTCGCCCTTAACGAGAACGAGTCGTAAGACGAAGATCGAGTTTAGTAGACGGCGAGCCAGAGAACTTAGCGAGAACGAGTCGTAAGACGAAGATCGAGCCAGAGAACCGCTTAGTCAATTTATATAAATTTAACCTGAAAACACGGATAAACCGCGAACAATTTAAGGAGGTAAAAAACATGTCCCGTATAGGAAAGTTACCTATAGCTGTACCGGCAGGAGTTACAGTAACAATATCAGAAGATAATCATGTGGCTGTAAAGGACCTAAGGGCAGTTTAGAGAGACAGTTAGCTCCTGAGCTCAGTATAACTCAGGAAGGCGAAGAAATAATAGTAAAAAGACCGAATGACTTAAAGAGAAACAAGGCACTTCACGGTCTGAGCAGAACACTTATTCACAACATGGTAGTAGGTGTTACAAACGGATACGAGAAGGTTCTCGAAGTTAACGGTGTTGGATACAAGGCAGCAAAGCAGGGCAATAAGCTTGTACTTTCATTAGGATATTCACATCCGGTAGAGCTTACAGATCCTGAAGGACTTACTTCAGTAGTTGAAGGACAGAATATAATAAAAGTACAGGGTATTGACAAGGAAAAAGTTGGTCAGTACGCAGCTGAAATAAGAGATAAGAGAAGACCTGAGCCATATAAGGGCAAGGGAATCAAGTATGCTACAGAGACTATAAGACGTAAAGTCGGTAAGACCGGTAAGAAATAATTAAGGGGGTAGGATAATGGTTAGCAAGAAATCCAAAAGCGAAGTTCGCATAAAGAAGCATCAAAGATTACGTAATCGCTTTGAAGGTACTGCAGCAAGACCAAGACTTGCAGTATTCAGAAGTAACAACCATATGTACGCTCAGATTATTGACGATACAGTTGGGCATACTTTAGTAAGTGCATCTACAGTTGAGAAGACTGTAAAATCAGAGCTTGAAAGCTTAATGATACTGAAGCTGCATCTTATGTAGGCACATTGGTTGCAAAAAGAGCCTTGGAAAAGGGTATAGATAAAGTAGTATTTGATAGAGGTGGATTCCTCTATAAGGGTAAGATTCAGGCACTTGCAGATGCTGCACGTGAAGCCGGCTTACAATTCTAATAGGAGGAGAATGACATACATGAAGCGTACAATCATAGATCCAAGTAAATTGGAGTTAAATGACAGAGTCGTAGCTATTAAGCGTGTATCTAAGACTGTAAAAGGTGGACGTACCATGAGATTTTCTGCTCTAGTAGTTGTAGGAGACGGTAACGGACATGTAGGAGTAGGTACAGGTAAGGCAACAGAAGTTCCTGAGGCTATAAGAAAAGGTAAGGAAGCGGCTACTAAAGCATTAGTAACTGTTTCATTAGATGAAAACAGAAGTATACCTCATGACTACACAGGAAAATTCGGAAGTGCAAATGTTCTTCTTAAGAGAGCACCTGAAGGTACCGGTATCATCGCCGGAGGACCTGCTCGTGCGGTAGTGGAGCTTGCAGGAATCAAGAACATACGTACAAAGTCATTGGGATCAAACAACAAGACCAACGTAGTTTTAGCTACACTTGACGGTCTTACATCACTGAAGACTCCTGAAGAAGTTGCTAGACTTCGTGGCAAGTCAGTTGCGGAAATACTTGGATAGGTTTAGGAGGAAGAAAATGGCAGAGAAATTAAAAATCACATTAGTAAAATCCCCTATAGGTGCTGTTCCAAAACACAGGGCAACTGTACAGGCACTGGGACTAAGAAAACTAAATAAGACAGTAGAGATGCCTGATAATGCAGCAGTCAGAGGAATGATATGGCATGTAAAGCATCTCGTGAAAGTCGAAGAAGTATAATAAAGAGTGGAGGTGCAAACATGGAGTTATCTAATCTAAGACCTGCTGTAGGTTCTAAGCATAACGATTTCAGACGTGGTCGTGGACATGCTTCAGGCAACGGAAAAACAGCCGGTAAAGGTCATAAAGGTCAAAAGGCTCGTTCAGGTGCTACAAGACCCGGTTTTGAAGGTGGTCAGATGCCTTTATACAGACGTATACCTAAGAGAGGATTCACAAACCGTAATACAAAAGACATAGTTGCGATCAATGTATCCGCTCTTGAAAGATTTGAAAGCGGTACCGAAGTTGATATCGCTGCACTTTTAAGCTCAGGCGTTATAAAGAATGAGCGTGATGGTGTGAAGATTTTAGGTAATGGTGAGTTAAGCAAGAAATTGACCGTTAAAGTCAATGCATTCAGCGAAGGTGCTAAAGCTAAGATAGAAGCAGCCGGCGGAACTTGCGAGGTGATCTAATATGCTAAAAACACTCCGTAACGCATTTAAGATTAAGGATATAAGAGAAAAGATTCTGTATACTTTTATGATGCTCGTTGTGATCCGTATAGGAAGCAACTTAAGGATCCCGGGTGTGAATCCGGAAGTTGTTAAGGAGTTTTTTCAACAGAATGATGGTGCATTAGGATTTATCAGGGCAATAACCGGAGGCTCTTTCGAGCAGATGAGTATATTAGCACTTGGTATTACACCTTATATTACAAGTTCTATTATAATGCAGCTTATGACTATAGCTATTCCTAAGCTTGAAGAAATGCAGCGTGACGGTGAGGACGGCAGAAAAAAGATATTGGAGTATACACGTTATCTCACAGTAGGCCTTGCTTTATTACAGTCTATCGCTATGGCGGTAGGTTTCGGTAATCAGGGTCTGCTTATAAAATACGGTGTTAAGAGTGTAGTAGTTGTGGTATGTACAATGACAGCAGGAAGTGCTTTCCTTATGTGGATAGGTGAGAGGATAACAGAAAGCGGTGTGGGTAACGGTATATCCATGGTTCTTTTGTTTAACATCATCTCTTCACTCCCGTCAGACTTAAGTATATTGTATACAAAGTTTATTGCAGGAAAGTCATCAATAGCTTTACAGGTACTTGTAGGAGCGATCATATTGGCGTTGATCTTTGCAATGGTTGTATTTGTAATCATATTGCAAGATGCAACCAGAAAGATACCTGTACAGTATTCCGCAAAAACACAAGGCAGAAGACTGGTAGGTGCTCAAAATCAAAACTCAAGTATACCTCTTAAGGTAAATACTGCAGGTGTAATTCCGGTAATTTTTGCCTCATCACTTATGTCATTTCCGGTTGTTATAAGCCAGTTTTTGAAAGTGGATCCTGCTTCTTTCGGAGGCAAGGTGCTTGCGGTATTAAGCTCATCAAACTGGTTCGTTGTTGACAAACCATGGGCTAGCATAGGTGCGGTGATATATGTAATACTTGTTATATTATTTGCTTACTTCTATACATCAATAGTTTTCAATCCGTTGGAAGTTGCGGATAATCTTAAAAAACAAGGCGGTTTTATTCCGGGTATAAGACCGGGTAAACCGACCAGCGACTACCTGAGCAAGATATTAAATTATATAATATTCATAGGAGCCGTTGGACTCACTATAGTATGTATAATTCCTATAATAGCGTCAGGATTATTTTCAGTAAGTAGGTTATCTTTTACGGGAACTTCACTTATTATTATTGTAGGTGTTGTACTTGAAACATTAAGTGCCGTTGAATCTCAAATGCTTGAGAGAAATTATAAGGGCTTTTTAATGGATTAAAATAAAAGGGTAATACTTCTTAAAAATAATATTAAGGGGTATTACCTGCTTTAATATAATAATGAGCTTTAAGATTTAAGTAATATAAACTCACAGTAATAAATGTATAAGGTTATAGTTTAGTATATATTTTCATATTATAAAAAAAGGAGATGCTGCTAAATATATTTTAGCGGCGAAATTGTGAAATGAAGATACTTATGCTTGGTGCACCGGGTGCGGGAAAAGGAACACAGGCTAAAAGAATAGCCGAGGAATATGCAATACCACATGTATCTACAGGCGATATTTTCCGTGCAAATATTAAAGAAGGTACAGAGCTTGGAGTAAAGGCTAAAAGTTATATAGACAGCGGCAATCTGGTTCCGGATGAAGTAACCATAGCTATGCTTTAGACAGAATACATGATGAAGATTGTAAAGAAGGTTTTGTATTAGATGGGTTTCCGAGAACTATAGCACAGGCTGTAAGCTTAGGGGAGGCTCTTGACAAATCAGGTGAAAAAATAGACTTTGCCGTGGAAGTGGATGTTCCCGACAGTGCTATTTTGAACCGTATGTCAGGTAGAAGGGTCTGCGTAAGCTGCGGCGCAACTTATCATGTTGAATTTACTCCTCCAACTAAAGACAATGTTTGTGACAGCTGTGAGCACGAACTGGTAATAAGGGATGATGATAAGCCTGAAACTGTGAAAAAGAGATTAGAAGTATATCATGAACTTACAAGCCCATTAGTAGATTATTATGATAAGCAGGGTATATTGAAAAAAGTAGACGGAACCAAGTCTCCGGAAGAAGTATTTTCAGACATAATAGCCATGCTTAAGGAGTAAGATTAAATGGCAATTTCGATAAAATCAGAAAGAGAAATAGAGCTTATGAGGCATGCCGGCGAGGTGCTGGCAAAGACTCATCAGGAATTGGCGGAGCATATAAAGCCGGGTACTACTACCTGGCATATAAACAAGATAGCGGATGAGATCATTCGCTCATACTCCTGTATACCTTCATTTTTGAACTATTCGGGATATCCGGCATCGGTCTGCATTTCGGTAAATGAAGAGGTGGTACACGGTATACCTTCCAAAAATACCATAATAAAAGATACCGATATAGTAAGTATAGATGCGGGTGTTATATGGAAGGGGTACCATTCCGATGCTGCAAGGACCTACGCCATGCCGGCTGCTTCAAAAGAAGCTTTGGAACTTATAAAGGTTACCGAGGAGTCTTTTTTTGAGGGTATTAAATACGCAAAGAGCGGCAATTTCCTTAATGACATCTGTAGTGCTATAGACGAATATTTAAGCAGCAGAGGATACGGAATAGTAAGAGCTCTTGTAGGACACGGTGTCGGATCCGAGCTTCATGAAAGTCCGGAAGTACCTAATTTTAAGATGAACCATAAGGGAGTACGTTTAAGAGCAGGTATGACTTTGGCTATAGAGCCTATGGTAAATATAGGCAGAGGCGATGTGGACTTTTTAGATGACGGATGGACGGTAAAGACATCCGACAGGACACTTTCGGCACACTATGAGAACACTGTACTCATTACCGATGAAGGTCCGGATATACTTTCATTATTAAAGTAATATCGGAGGTAAGCTATGCTTACATATGACGTGGGACATGTAGCGGTATCGCTGGCAGGGCATGATAAAGAGTCAAGATATCTGATTGTAGGAATTAAAGAAGATATACTGTATTTGGCGGATGGTGACAAGAAAACATTTGCCAAAACCAAAAAAAAGAATAAGAAACACATACGCATAGCATACGTTGAAAGCACGATACAAGGCAGGATGAAACAAGATATAGAACTTGGGACTATGCGTGATGAAGAAGTAAAACATTTCCTAAAGACGTTTGGAGGTAAGAATGTCTAAATCGGACGTTATAGAAATTGAAGGTGTAGTTAAAGAAATTACCGAATGCTATGTTTCAGGTAGAACTTGAAAACGGACACCAGGTATTGGCACATATAAGCGGTAAATTGCGTATGAACTACATACGTATATTACCCGGAGATAAAGTTACAATAGAGTTATCACCTTACGACCTGTCCAAGGGTAGAATAATCTGGCGTGATAAGTAAAAATAACTTGCCTAATATAACCCTCAGTGATATAATATTTAGGCGACTTTATTGGTAGCGAGGAAAGGAGAGTTACAATGAAGGTAAGATCTTCGGTTAAACCGATTTGCGATAAATGCAAAATTATTAAAAGAAAAGGATCTATCAGGGTTATCTGTGAGAATCCGAAACATAAACAAAGACAAGGTTAATTCGATAAAGATCTAATAAATTAAGGAGGAAGACAGCACAATGGCTCGTATAGCAGGCGTTGATTTACCGAGAGAAAAACGTGTGGAGATAGGTCTAACTTATATTTACGGTATAGGTGTATCAAGCTCCAATCGTATTCTTTCTGAATCCGGTGTAGATCCAAACACAAGAGTTAAGGATCTTACAGACGACGAAGTTAAGAGAATAGCAGCTGTTATTTCTGAATCTCAGGTAGTTGAAGGTGATTTGCGTAGAGAGATCGCACTTAATATTAAGAGATTACAGGAAATAGGTTGTTATCGTGGTATACGTCATAGAAAGAATCTGCCGGTTCGCGGACAGAAGACTAAGACTAATGCCAGAACTCGTAAGGGACCAAGAAAGACAGTTGCTAACAAGAAGAAATAACAGTAACTGAAACACAAAACGTTGCATGTTTTAATAACAGGAACGTAAAATAAAATTTATTTTTGAGAAAGTAGGTTAGTTTAGATGGCAAATAAGGCGTCCACCAAAAAGGTGACTAAAAAGCGCGTAAAGAAAAACGTTGAACGTGGACAGGCACATATCCAGTCATCATTTAACAATACTATTGTTACATTGACTGATACTCAGGGTAATGCATTATCTTGGGCAAGTGCCGGTGGTCTGGGATTTAGAGGTTCAAAGAAATCTACTCCATATGCAGCTTCAATGGCTGCTGAGACTGCTGCAAAAGCGGCTTTAGTACATGGCTTGAAATACGTAGATGTTATGGTAAAGGGACCCGGTTCAGGTAGAGAGGCGGCAATCCGTGCTCTCGCTGCATGTGGAATTGAAGTAACAAGTATAAAGGATGTAACACCGGTACCACACAATGGTTGTCGTCCGCCAAAACGTAGAAGAGTCTAATAGGAGGTACTAAAAGTGGCAGTTAATAGAGTTCCCGTTCTTAAAGATGTAGGTCACTCGGACTTGATCCTATATATATAGGTATCGATAAGAAATCAAACAGGGTATCAAAAAGAGCCAATAAGAAGATGAGTGAGTACGGCAGCCAGCTTCGTGAGAAGCAAAAAGCCAAGTTCATCTATGGTGTGCTGGAGAGACCTTTTAGAAATTACTATGCTAAGGCTTCAAGAATGAGAGGTCAGGTGGGTGAAAACCTCATGATCCTTCTTGAAAGAAGACTTGACAATGTTGTCTTCCGTATGGGATTCGGAAGAACAAGAAGAGAGACACGTCAAATCGTTGGACATAAGAACGTATTAGTAAATGGTAAATGTGTAAATATTCCATCATACCTGGTTAAAGCAGGTGATGTAATAGAAATTAGAGAAAAGTCTAAGTCATCAGCAAGATACAAAGAAGTTATCGAGCAGACAGGCGGACGTATAGCTCCGGCTTGGTTGGATGTTGACATAGATAACTTAAAGGGTAGCGTTAAGTCTTTACCTACAAGAGAGGAGATAGACGTACCTGTAGACGAGCTGCTTATCGTTGAGTTGTACTCTAAATAATTGTAAATATACTTTAGCGGTGATAATACCGCTAAAGTATACAAATATGCTCACCTGGTGGGCATATTTATATTTATTGCATAGAAAAGTTTAGACCTTTTTTGAAGCAATATGTTAGGAAAAGTTTTAAGAAGCATAATTATGTAAATTTTATAAGTAGAAAGTTGTCTTATAAATGGTAGAGTATAGCGACGAAGGAGGGAATTAAGTGTTCGATTTTGAAAAACCCAGGATAGAGATTGCAGAGATTTCAAATGATAAGAAATTCGGTAGATTCATATGTGAACCACTAGAGAGAGGCTATGGTACAACCTTAGGTAACTCCCTAAGAAGAATCATGCTTTCATCCCTTCCGGGAACTGCAGTAAGTCAGGTTAAAATAGATGGAGTGCTGCATGAGTTTTCTTCTATAGAGGGTGTTAAGGAAGATGTTACAGAGATCATTATGAACATCAAAAGCCTTGCTATTAAGAATACCGGTCCGATAAATGAGACTAAGACCGCAATCATAGACTTCGAAGGTGAAGGTGTGGTAACGGCGGCTGACATTAAGTGTGATCCGGATATAGAGATTATCAATAAGGATCAGGTCATAGCAACACTTAGCAAAGGTAAACTTTATATTGAACTGACCATACAAAACGGAAGAGGTTATGTAAGTTCGGACAAGAATAAAGACGAAGAACTGCCTATAGGTGTGATAGCTATAGACTCTTTATATACACCGGTCGAGAGAGTAAATCTCCTTGTAGAAAATACTCGTGTGGGACAGATAACAGATTATGACAAGCTTATTTTAGATGTATTCACCAACGGCGCATTGGCACCGGATGAGGCTGTAAGCCTTGCAGCTAAAGTATTAAGCGAGCATTTGAACTTCTTTATCAATCTTTCCGAGAATGCAAAGAGTGCGGAAGTAATGGTTGAAAAAGAAGAAGATGATAAAGAAAAAGCTCTTGAGATGAACATAGATGAGTTGGAATTATCCGTTCGTTCGTATAATTGTCTTAAGAGAGCCGGAATCAATACGGTAGAAGAGTTATGTAATAAGACACCGGAAGATATGATGAAAGTCAGAAATCTGGGAAGAAAGTCTTTAGAAGAAGTACTTGCCAAGTTGAAGGAGTTAGGTCTGGAACTTAGGCAGGGAGAAGGAATGTAAGTAAATATTTGTAGTATATACAGTAAGACCGATGAAGCATGTATATACTTCCGTAAATGGAGGATAAAAAGTTATGGCAATGTATAGAAAACTTTCAAGAACTTCAAGTCAAAGAAAAGCTTTGCTTAGAGGTCAGGTATCAACCTTACTTAGATATGGTAAAATAGTTACAACAGAAGCCAGAGCTAAGGAAGTAAGAAAATTAGTAGAGCCTTTAATAGCACTTGCGGTTAAGGAAAAGGATAACTATGAAACACTTACTATAACTGCTAAGGTAGCCAGAAAAGACAAGGATGGCAAGAGAGTTAAAGAAGTTGTAGACGGTAAGAAGAAGACTGTATATGACGAAGTTCAAAAGGAGATCAAGAAGGATAAACCTTCAAGATTACATGCAAGAAGACAAATGTCTGCAGTATTATATCAGCTTAAGGAAGTACCAAGCAAGGGTGCCGGAAGAAAGAAGAATACCAAGACAATAGATCTTACAGACAAGCTTTTTGATGAGTATGCTCCAAAGTATGCAGAGCGTAACGGTGGATATACCAGAATAGTGAAAATAGGTTTACGTAAAGGTGATGCTGCTATGGAAGTATTGCTTGAGTTAGTATAATCCGTTTCATTTAGATTATAAAACATAAGTCCGTATATCAGTACTTTAAAGGTGTGACCTTGAGTGTTGATATGTGGACTTTTTTATGTAAGGGGAATGTAATATGGAAAAGAAACTTTCTAAATCGAATTATTTTTTTATAGGCTCTATGCTTTTCGGTCTGTTTTTCGGAGCCGGGAACCTGATATTTCCGGTTCATATGGGACAGGAAGCCGGATATAAAATATGGATAGCCTGTATAGGTTTTATAACTACCGGAACCGGACTTACCTTTCTCGGTATAGTAGCGATGGGATTATCGGGTCAAAAGAATTTATTTGATCTGGCAGGATTGGTATCAAAAAGATGGTCGTATTTTTTTACGATACTTTTATATCTTACGATAGGTCCTTTCTTTGCACTTCCGAGGACCGGAACGGTATCATATACGATAGGTTTTTCGAATATCATGCCTAAAGAATATTCTTCATTGGCATTATTTATATTTACGCTGGTATTTTTCGGCATGGCATTATTATTCTCGCTTTATCCCAGCAAGATACTTTTATGGGTAGGAAAGATATTTAACCCTTTATTCCTGGTAATAATAAGTTTACTTATATTGTTTGCGATATTTAACCCGATGTCCGATATAAGTACCCTGATTCCGAATGAGAATTATATGACCGGAACATTCTTTAAAGGGTTTACAGAAGGTTATAATACAATGGATGCTATAGCATCACTTGCATTTGGTGTTATAGTGGTCGACACTTTAAGAGATCTTGGAGTAAAGGAAGATAAGGAAATAGTAATAAGCCTTGCAAAAGCCGGCTTTGTAAGTCTTATCCTGATGGTTATAATCTATGCAGGACTGACATTTGTGGGGGCACAAAGCGGAGGGCTTTTCGGAATATCCGAGAACGGCGGAATAGCCTTGGCTCAGATAACACAACATTATTTCGGGGCACTGGGAAGCATAGTGCTTGCAATAATAGTATTCCTTGCCTGTATAAAGACCGCTATAGGACTTATAAGCTCATGTTCGGATATATTTGTGGAAATGTTTCCGAGGTCATTATCATATAAAGCATACGCATGTATATTTACATTTGTAAGTATCATTGTGGCAAATATGGGACTTAGCAGTATAATAAGTTATTCAATACCGGTATTAATGTTTATCTACCCCCTGGTTATAGTAACGATCTTCCTTTCAATGTTTACGAGAAAGTTTGATAACAGCCGTATCGTATGGAAGTCTGCTATAACTGTTACGGCAATATTCAGTATAGGAGATATGTTAAATGCTCTTCCCGATGAGATAAAGGAAAGCAAAGTAATAATCCCGGTACTGAACATTTACAAAAAAATACCTCTTTTTGGTATAGGTATGTCATGGTTTATACCTGTGATAATAACCGTAGCTATAACTTTATTGATACATTTCAGTAAGAGAAAAGCAATTGATAAAGAATAGTAAATGACAAATGAAAAGCGATTCGGATAGGTGAAACAAGTAGACGCCCCGGTCGCTTTTTTTGTATTAAAAAATGTTTTTTTGTATTATAAAAGCAATCAGAAAGATAAAAAGACTTTGAGAATAAAAAAATATATAAAAAAAGTAAAATATGTCAATGATCATAATATAATAAATAGGAGACAGTCACTGTTATAATACTGCCGAATCGAAATGTATTTAATGTATGTAAAAAAAGGCTTATATCAGGTCAAAATAAAAAAAGCCACATATATAGATCAAAAATATCCGAAAAAAAACTATTCAAATCAAAAAAAATAAAAAAAGTTAAAAAAATTTCACAAATAAATAAACAATTTAAAACAATAGTATTTTTTTGAGCAAATATATGTACTTTTTTTATTAGACAACATTATTTCACAAAGCTATTGACTGAATATGAATAAAAAAATATAATAATTCTAATATTACGGTCGAATTTTTAGATATGTAGATTAAAGTAAAAGTTCGGCTTTTGTATCGTCACAACTTTCTTTTGGCGGTATTTGGTTTTAGTGATGATCTGAGTTTTAGAATGCGTAGGTGTGTAGGTGAGAGAAACACAAATTGAGAAGTATCTTAGTATTTGTATAAAATATAGGTTTATTTCTTTGGCTTTATCTACTTTTGCATATATTTTTGGAATTTTGTACTACAAAATGCAAAGTTTGGCTGCGTTGGGAGTGGTGTGCGGTACTATCATTTCTTGTTTAGTCGGAAATTATCTTTATGTATCTTTCAACACCAATAAGACTGTTATTAATCTGGTTTTATCGATAGAAGTTTTTGCATACGGTATATTTATTTTTTTAAGCGGAGGATTTTTAAGTCCTTATATAACCTATTATATAGGATGTATATTGATAAGCCTGGATCAAAGAAGAAATTACGATTTTAATATACTTACGGTATGCTGGTGTCTTGTTTGTTCCTTTTTCGGAAATCCTGTGAATCATATTGAACAGATAAGAATAAATATTATAATAGGAATGATAATCGTTATAATTGGCTTTACTGTGCTCAGGCATTATCTGGAGATATTGCAGGAGAGAGAAAAAGAATTGGAGCATCTTAATAAAAAACTGGCAACAGAAAATCAAAGAAGAGAGGATGCTCTTGTTCAGATGTCCGATATGTACGAGGGATTCGGTCTTATGGCAATGACAGACCGGGAACAGATAGTCATGAAGCTGGCATCGCTTATAACAGGTAACATATCACCCGGCGGTTGCATGTTCGTTGAAAGAAGTATGGACGGCAAGGTAGTAAATGAATTGGTTTCAATGATAGATGAATCTTCGGTCAGGCAGATACTTGATGAAGTGTCACTGATAAACCTAAGCTTTGATAACTCCGATCTTAGGGTGGTAAAGGTCTTACTTATAAACGGGAAGAAATATGAATTTATATATTTGACTACCGTGTGGAATAACCATATTTTTCTGGTTTTAAGTACCGAAATACTTGATTCGGAGGGGTCTGTAAAAAAGAATTTTTATGTTAGTTTATCGGAAACGGTATTTCGTGCCCTGGATACCCAAGGGCAGATAGAAAACTATATTGCAGCAGATGAAAAGAACAGGATAGCCGATGAGATCCATGACACAGTTATACAAAAATTATTTGGTCTCTCGTGCAGCTTGGGAGAACTTAAATTACTTATAGGACAACTTACTCAGGAGGAGATAAGTGTAAGACTCGGGGAACTGCAAAAGTCGGCAACACTTACCATGAAGGAACTTAGAGAAACCATATACGGAAGAAGTTTTGAAAAAAACGGAAGAAAGAGTTTCTCGAGTCAACTGGAGAATTATATAGATGAGGTGTGTAAATTACACAATATCAATATAGAAACAAATATTGATCCGAAAGCAAATAATCTTACACCGGCACAAAAAATAGTCATATACAGAATAAGCTGTGAAGCTATTAATAATGCTGTGCGCCACGGTGGAGCCGATAACGTGTATGTAAAAATTGAAGAAAAAGATTCAAAGGTCTATCTGTCCGTTGAGGATGACGGTAAGGGATTTGATGATAAAAAACAAAATTCCGATAACGGACATGGGCTTTATAATATGTATCACATGGCAACATTACTTAAAGGGAAATTATATATAGGAAAGGGAGAGGCTGCCGGTGTAAGGATCGATCTGGTCCTGCCGGTAAAGATGGAGTAGATATTACAAGGAGGAGATATAATGTTTTTGATACTTGACGATCATCCGATCGCAAGAAAGGGGCTGGAGTCTATCTTACATATGTACAGACCGGATGATAAAGTATTACAGGCGGGTACCGTTAAAGAAGCTATTGATAATATGCAGAATAACAATATTGACATGGCATTTATCGATCTTAATCTTAACGAAGAGAATGGTATGGATTTTTGAAATGGTTAAAAAAAGAGAGACAGGAAGTAAAGACGATATTTATTACATCCTCTTCAAGAGAACAGGATTTCTTGCAGGCAAAGGATATGGGCGTTGATGCATACATATTAAAAGATGCCTTTATAGATGAGATCATGTTCGGGCTTAAAGCGGTGGAAAGAGGAAGTAAGTTTTATTCGGCAGAGCTGGTTGAAAATATAGGAAGCTCTACGGAAGAAGATAGGAAGCTAAGCAGTCTTACTGCCAGGGAGACCGAAGTATTAAAACTTTTACATTGCGGTTACTCCAATTTGGAAATAAGTGAGAAACTGTTCATATCAAACGGAACCACTAAAAAGCATGTCAGCAGTATTTTAAGTAAACTCGGTTTGAAAAACAGAGTTGAGGCGGTTCTTTTTGCAGATAAAAGTGAAGATTTTAATCTTGAGTGATGAAGGGAGATAAAATGAAAAGAATGAGAATATCCAAATTACGAGTGTTTTTTATTACAGTGCTTGCATTTCTTGCACTGGGAGGGCTGGGGCACAGCTATGCTTACCTGATAAGCCGTATAAAGATCACATCCCAATTTAAGACCGGAGACTTCGACAATGTATTTTCGATGGACAGACTCTATCATGTAGACATCGTAAATATGGCAAACGGAGAACCTGATGTAGTAAAAGCGGTAAATGCCGAAGTTAAGGTATTGGACGATGCAAAGAGTGCCGAGGTCATATTTAAAGAGGGTGTTCCTCAGGAGCTTTTTGATGATAATAATTATTTGAAAATAACCTATCCTTTGGATGAAAACGGAACTACAACATTGCTTCCTTATCAACTCGATTTTAATAAAGAGGCTGAAAAGATATCCGTGAATGTAAAGAAAGCTTATATTTCCATAACCGATACGGTGTATGAGTTTGACTATGCCAATACCGTATTTAATAAACCGCTGGTATTTGATGCTTACAGAAGCATAGATATTATAGATGAAAAGCCTGTGGGTAATCTCTATCTGAGATCTGTAGCAAGTAACAAGATAGAATTGCCGGAGGAGATAAAGCTTACTCAGGAAGAGGTATCAAGTCTTGTGCCAGCACAAGAAGAGGTTTATGAGCAAGACGGTATTCAGGTTACTTATCATTGTGAATTTGATTTACATATAGATCAGGCGGCAGCCGGTGAAGATATAGGAAAGTGATGGTAGATTATGAAGTATAAAAGAAGTATTATATTATTATCAATTATATTCAGCTTGTGCAGTTGCTTTTTCGCATATGCTTATTGGACAGATAAATTAAAACTCAAATTAGATCTCAGGATCAATTATTCGGTACCTATAGTTATAAATGAAGAAGAGACTCTTGAAGAGACCGAAGAAAATACTGAATCGGGTATTGAGGAAGGTAGTGTGGAAGACGAAACACTCGAGCAGAAAGATAGCACAAAAGTGAAAGAAGAAGTGAGTGAAAGCAAGCAAAGTGAAAGCAAGCAAAGTGAAAGCAAGCAAAGTGAAAGCAAGCAAAGTGAAAGCAAGCAAAGTGATAGTAAGCCAAGCGAGACTAAGCACAGTGAGAGCAAGCAAGGAGAAGGCAAGCACTCCGCAACTAAGGCAGCTATAGAAGAAGTTGGTGAGAATACAGAAGCGGAATAATGAAAAATCTAAATAGAAAATACAATATATGTGTTTCATCACTGCTTATATTGATCGCTATAGCCGGGATACCCATTATAAAAAACATCATGGCAGAAAATATCTATATATTTTCTGCCTATTGGCTTGTTTTGGTAATACTCATATATGCTGTATTTCCTAGAGTCTATGTAAGAAGCAGCGGTACTCAAAGGCAACTGGTAAGCATTTATGCCCTATCGGGTGCGGTCATATATCTTTCAATACGTTTTTTATTGGGCGTTATAATGCAAGATCTTGCGGAAAGTCCCTATGACAAATCATTCGGCGGCTTGCTGCTTAACTTGATAACGATATTCCTGCCGCTTATCGTAAAAGAAAGCACAAGGTCGTACTGTATAGGCTTACTCGGAAGAAAGCAAAGATACAGGATGCTACTTATCGTATTGCTTACGATATTACTGGCGGCTACCGAGATCAATTTCGGTAAATTTTTTCAAATTGACAATTACAAGGACCTTTTTATTTATGCGGTAAAAGATGTGATACCTATTTTCAGTACGGGAATTTTACTCACTGTACTGGTGAGTTTCGGCGGTGCGGGTGCGGCTGTGATCTATACTGCGGTGATCAGTGTTTTCCTGAGGATCTTTCCGGTTCTTCCGGAACTTCCCTGGATAGCTGATGCGGCGATAGGTATTTGCTTTCCGATACTTTATGCGTTGTTTGTAAAAGATCAGCAGGGTGTAGTGGACAAAAGGCAAAGAGGGGATGAATATAAACTGTCATTTTCCTATCTGGTTCAGTTTTTTGCGTCAATAATGTTTTATTGGTTTTGTATCGGAGTATTTCCCATATATCCGAATGTTATTCTTACCGGAAGTATGGAACCGGGTATTAAACCGGGAGATGCTGTAATAATAAAAAAGATAAGTGAAGAAGAAGATATTTATAAACTGGCAGTCGGGGATGTTATTAATTTCGACCGTGGTGAGATCAATATTACACATAGAATTATAAAAATAGAAGAAGACAGCGCAGGTAATCTGCAGTTTGTGACCAAGGGAGATAACAATAAGTCGGAAGATGTGCAGCCGGTCATGCCCAATGATATCAACGGAACTGTAATAAAGACAGTTCCGAAAGTCGGAATTTTGGCACTTTTGGTCAAAGCAAGAAAAGAAGTTCCCGATAACGTAGTGGACAAGTAAAATAAAAAGGATAAAGGGATAATGGAGAAAAATACATCTGAAAAAAATACATCTGAGAAAAAGATATCGGAAAAAAAGACAGTTTCTTCAGCTAATAAGAAGATGGTATTTGATAAGAGAAGAAAGCTTATATCGTTGTTATGCTCTGCACTTTTGATCGTAGGCGGCATTGTAGCTACATTTTTTGCCATGAAAAAAGATGTGAAGAATGAGGACAGCACGGTCTACAGTTACGATATTACGGCAGATTCCTCATATAAGGTATATCTGAAAGAAAACGGTATATATGACAGTGAATGGCTTGATGAAGGAGGTATGTATCCGAAGAAACTTACGGATCATATAGAGTTGCTTTTGAAACTCAACTTTTCCGGACAGGGGCAGGTAAGTGCCGTAGTAGGTGGCAATTACAGCGTAAATGCCGTTTTGGAAGGTGTTTATGTAAAAGATAATGATAAGAAAGCGGTCTATACAAAAACCTATCCTCTAAAAGACGGTGAACTTGTAAGTGATGAAAGCGGAAATATAAGCCTTGAAGAAAACTTTAATATATCACCGGATGAGTATAGCGGCTATGTGACAGCCATAGAAGAAGAACTCGGCGGCAATACGGAAAAGAATTTCTACATAAGCCTTGCGGGGCAGATCACGGTGATAGTAGCGGATGAAGAGAAAGTAAAAGATTTCTCCTATAATGTATCCATACCTCTCGATCTTGCCAATTCATTTTACAGTATAGATAAACCTGCGGAATTCAAAGAAAGCGACAGTGTCACTCAAACTAAGATAGTTGTTGTCGACCCTAAGCCTTATGTACTTATATTAGCTATACTTCCTATACTTGTAGGTATATTGCTTGCACTTTTTGCGGTATTTGCGACCAGGCTTCCTTCAGAGGATGAACGTTGGATACTGACCATGAAGAGGCTGCTTAAGAAGTACGGAAGCAGGCTGGTGTATGTGGAAGAAATGGAAGAAAGAGGCGCAGTATGCAAGGTGAAGGATATGAACAGTCTGATATCGATATCGGAGGAACTTCACCAGCCTATACTTTGCAAGCTCAATAAAGAAGAGTTGCCTGATGACGGAAGATTCGTGGTTCAGGATACGAATACCATTTATATATTACACATAAAAAGGTAGACTTTAGTAGTATATATACCTAAGCAAAAGGTGAATATAAAATCTTACTTTTGCACAATGTTTTGTAAAGAAAAATATATTATAATTAATGAGAAATTAAAAAAATATATGGAGGTTGTTAGAAATGAGAAGGATTGGAAAGAAGTCGATCATTAGCGGTGTTCTTGCACTGTCATTAATTCTAGCAGGTACAGGATATGCATATTGGACAGATACTTTAAGCGTAAAGGCTAAAGCTACTACAGGTGAGTTGGATATGACATTTGCTGACCTCGGATTATATGCACAGTATTCTGATGAAGGCCCTAAGGGAACATGGAGTATAGTAGACGGTATCGGTGAGAGCGGATATCTGCCAAGTGATTTCTTCAGAAGAGGAACAGATTACAACAAGATAGCTCAGAAGGGAAGCGTTGAGGCTTACTATGAGAGATCAAAGAAGTACAACAACGTTGAATTCAACGCTGAGTTGGAAGAAGCAGCTCCTATCGAGCACTTTGTAGGTTCATACTCAACAGCTAATACTATGGGTAGCGATACTATCAAGATTGATATCACAAATATGTATCCTGGATATGCTCAGGCATTCCGTACAGATGTACTTAACGTAGGTACTTTAGCAACTAAGTTAAGCAACATCAAGTTCGATATCGAAGCTGACAAGAGCAAGAAGGCTCAGGATATGTTAGGTATAGCTCTTTACACACATCAGGAGCAGTTCAGACCTGACAAGAGCAAGAACGGACAGAACGTATTCAAGCTTGCACAGTCACTCGGACTTAGCAAGGATCAGTTCTTCACAGTTGGTGGTGTTGATTTCGTAAGATTATCAGCATTAAAGAATGTTAAGCCTGAAGTTATCAAGAAGGCTATAGAGAACGGTGAAGTTCTTACAAGCCCTGCAACAGACAACAGATTAGACCTTTTCATAGCAGTAGCTATGGATCCGGATGCAGAGGGTGTTTACACAACAGGAAGCACAGAGAAGCTTAACACAGCTAACCAGGATGCAGATTCTGAGAACCAGGAAGCAACTGTTACAATTACTTTCCTTTGGGATCAGTTCAACGCAGGAAAGCAAGTTAAGAGCTACAACATACTTACAAACCAGAACGTAAGCAAGAAGTAAGATCATAAGAACTTAAATATAATAAAAGCCTTGAAACAAAAGTTTCGGGGCTTTTATTTTTTGCTTTAATATCGCTTTATTAAACACAAAAAGCTATATATATGGTATACTTAAGGAAACTATTTTATGTAAAATAAAAGGCAGGATATTTATTTATGAAGATAAAGGTAAGTAATTACATTGCTAAAAAATTGGTAGAGTTCGGTATCAAAGACGGCTTTTGTGTTGTAGGCGGAGGAGCTATGCACTTAAACGATGCTCTTGGACATCAGGAGGGACTTAAGCTTACATATAACCACCATGAGCAGGCTTGTGCGATAGCTGCGGAATGTTATGCAAGAATACACAATACTATGGCGGCTGTCTGTGTTACTACCGGTCCGGGAGGAACCAACGCTATCACCGGAGTGCTCGGGGCATGGCTGGATTCTATACCTATGTTTGTGCTGTCCGGACAGTTCAGGTATGACCTGACAGCCAGAAGTACCGGACTTAACTTAAGAGCTCTGGGTGATCAGGAATTTGATATATGCAAGTCTATAGATTGCATGACCAAATATTCCGAGATGGTTATTGAACCTATGAGAATCAGATATTGCATGGAAAAGGCTTTTTATCTTGCAACGAGCAACAGACCGGGACCGGTATGGCTTGATATTCCCTTAAATGTTCAAGGTGCCTATGTGGAAGAAGAAGAGCTTATAGGATTTGATAAAAAAGACTATCTTGCCGGCGGTGACGGTTGGGCGGCACAAAATCCTTATAAGATAAAAGAAGACAGTAAAGAATACGGTAAAATAAGAGAAGTCGATGCACCGAGAGTAAGTGAAGAACTTGCAAGGACTATTATAGAGAAGATAAGAGAGTCTAAAAGGCCGGTACTCAATGCAGGTAACGGTATACGTATAGGTAACGCACATAAGGAATTTATCGAACTTGTGGACAAGCTCGGTATACCGGTATGCACCGGATGGAACAGTGAGGACTGCATATGGGATGAACATCCCTTGTATGTAGGACGCCCCGGGAATTTCGGTGACAGAGCGGGGAATTTCGCAGTGCAAAACTCCGATCTCGTACTTTCCATAGGTTCAAGACTTAGCATAAGGCAGGTAGGATTTAATTATAAGGCATGGGCAAGAGCTGCATATACCATCGTAAATGATATAGATGCCGAAGAACTTAAGAAACCTACCGTACACATATCACTTCCGGTACACGCCGACTGTAAGGATCTTATAGCAGCACTGCTAAAGGTCCTGGAAAAAGAGAAGACTCCGGTATATAACGGAGAGGGTGAGGGTATCAAGGGCATGAATTGGCTTGAGACTTGCAAATACTGGAAGGAAAAATATCCTGTATGTAAGGAAGAGTTCTGTAAACATGACGATAAGGCAAAAGCAAATGTATATGCCGTAATAAAAGAGATAGGACTTGCAGCGAGAAAAAACCAGATCACCGTAGTAGGTAACGGTTCACCATGCGTGGTAGGAGGTCATTCATATATTATTAAAAAGGGACAAAGATTCATATCCAACTCAGCCGTTGCTTCGATGGGATACGATCTTCCTGCAGCAATAGGTGCTTTTGTTGCCAATGACTCTTATGATAAAGAAATAATACTTATGACAGGTGACGGCAGTATACAGATGAATTTGCAGGAGCTTCAAACTATCATACATCATAGGATGGATATAAAGATATTCCTGATAAATAACGGCGGATATCACAGCATAAGACAGACTCAAAATAAGTTCTTCTCCGATAAGCCTCTCATAGGCATAGGAGAAGACAGCGGGGACTTAAGCTTCCCGGATATGGAAAAACTTGCTCTTGCCTACGGATACCCTTATGTAAGTGCACATACCAATTCCGGTATAAAAGAAGCTGTAGAGAAGACATTTGCGACAAAGGGACCTGTAATATGCGAATTCTTTGTTGATAAGGAACAAAACTTCGAGCCTAAGTCATCAAGTAAGCAACTTGCGGACGGAACTATAGTAAGCCCTCCTTTAGAGGATCTGGCACCTTTCCTTTCAGATGAGGAAATGGATGAAAATATGATAATTCCGAGAGTTTAACGGTATAGAAAACATATATCGGGCAGCTGAATATCTAAGTTAAGTGACAAAGCGTTCATCCTGGTGATATCTTTAGGCATAACAGAAAAACAGAAAGGAATATATGCTGATCAAGCTATTGCTTATCATATAAAAAACAATGAAAATATTAATGACGGGGGCGACCAGTTTTATAGGTTACAATCTTGCGGAATACATAATAAACCGGGGTAATGAGGTATATTCTTTTATAAGACCCGATTCAAAGAATAAGAACAGGGTCATAGACTCACCCGATTACCGTAAGATAGAGCTGGATGTTGCGAAAATTACCGGTGATGAAGTTCTTGATATGGAAGATATAGATGTGTGCATACACCTTGCCTGGGACGGTATAGGTGCTAAGGGGCGTATGGACAGTTCTATACAGGAGTCTAATATAAAGGCTACATTGAATCTTGCAAAACTTGTTAAAAAATATAATTGTAAGAGATTTATATTTGCGGGTTCACAGGCTGAGTATGGCATCACTTTGGATAAAGTTGAGCAGGGGTTTATAAAGTCCGATGCAAAGATCGATGAAACATGTGAGACTTTTCCGTTATCCGAGTACGGAAAGGCAAAGCTAAGGGTCCTTAACGAACTTAGAGATCTTTGCAAAGACCTGGATATGGAGTACATTCACCTTCGTATCTTCAGCACCTACGGTTATAAAGACCACGAGACCTCACTCGTATCAAGCCTTATAAGGGCTTGTATGAGTAAAGAAAAGATCGATCTGAGTTCCTGTAAGCAATTGTGGAATTATATTTATATAAAAGACTGTGTAAGTGCGATATATAAACTTGTCAATGCAAGTTATGATGAGGAACTGAGGAAAGATCCCGTATTTAATATAGCAAGTCGTGACACAAGAAGACTTTATGAATTTGCACTTGAAATAGCGGATGTGCTGAATTTTGAAAAAGAGAATATCAGCTTTAACAAAAAAACAGAGAGTAAAGAGGGAATACCCTATCTCGATCCCGACATATCAAAACTTGAAAAATATACCGGATTCAAACAAGAATACAGTTTTCGGGAAGGAATAAAAGAAATTGAAAAGATGTATATTATGTAATAGCGAACTAAATAAACTTTTTACTATAGAGAATATGCCGGCAAGCGCACAGGACATACCTGCAAAAAAAGACCTTGAAAAGGATAAGCCCTTAAATATAAGTCTTTGTCAATGCAAAGCCTGTTCTTTGATACAGCTTGATACCGAGGCGGTGTATTATTATAAGGATGTTATAAGAGCCTCGTCGATCTCAAGTACTATGAGAGAACTAAGGCTCGGTCAGTATAAAAATTTCGTCGAAAAATACGACCTTAATGGAAAAAAGATAATAGAGATAGGTTGCGGTGCCGGAGAGTTTCTCGAATTATGGAAAGAATTCGATGTGAAAGCCTACGGAACGGAGCACAAAAAAGAACTGGTACAAAAGGCGAGACAAGCAGGACTTTCGGTAGAGGAGGATTTTCCGGAAAGTTCCGAACACAGTTTCAAGGATGCGCCTTTTGCGGCATTTTGTTCATTCAACTTTTTGGAGCACCAACCCGATCCTTTAGGCTACCTTAAGGCGGCGGCACATAACCTTGAAGAAGGCGGTTACGGACTTATAACCGTGCCGAGTTTTGAATATATATTGGAAAATAAGAGCTTTTATGAGATAATACCCGATCACATAGCCTACTATACCTTTGAAAGCCTGGAATCAGCATTAAACCTTGCAGGCTTTGAGGTCCTTAAAAAAGAAACGATCAACAGAGATACCTTATCGTTCGAAGTAAGAAAGAGACTTCCGGTCAATGTGGAAGATATTAAAAAACAAAAAGATGTTATAAGCAATGAGATCCTGACATTTGCAAATAATTGCAAAAACAGCCAAAAAACATTGGCTATATGGGGAGCGAGCCACCAGGGATTTACTCTTTGTGCAACGCTTGGACTTAAAGAATATGTTGAATACATCATCGACTCAGCCAAATTTAAGCAAGGACTGTATGCGCCCGCATCACATATAAAGATAATATCACCGGAAGAAGCCTATAAGGATCCGGTCGATGTTATAATTATAGTGGCACCCGGATATACGAAGGAAATAAGCGGCATTATAAGAAAGAATTTTAATTCAAATGTGGAAATATACACACTTATGACAGACAGGCTTATAAAGTGTGACTAAATAAATATAAAGAAGGAATTACCCGATGAAAGCTTTTGTGTTGGAAGATAAGAATATAGCAATAATAAAAGATATGCCCGAACCGAAACTTGACAGCGACTACGGTGCGATATTAAAGCCGGTAGTCGTATCCGTGTGCAGTTCGGACGTTAATACAGTATACGGAAGCGGTACCAAAAAAAGGGATGATTTAATACTGGGGCATGAGTCGGTAGCCGAGGTCTTTGAAGTAGGTAAAAAGGTAAAAGATTTCAAAAAAGGAGATCTTGTGGCAGTGCCTGCCATGACACCGGATTGGCGTGATAAGCAATACAGGAAAGCAACTTCCTTCATGCTAAGAGGCCGTTTTCATCCAATGCTCTGGGAAGGACCTTAGACGGAGTATTTGCGGAATATTTTAAGATAGACGATGCCGATATGAACCTTGCAAGTATAGAAGAGGGCATAGACATAGAAGATGCTCTTATGTGTGTGGATATGGTGACTACAGGTTTTAGCGGTGTGGAAAGCGCCGATATAAAATTCGGAGACAGTGTGGTAGTGATAGGTATAGGGGCAGTGGGGCTTATGGCTATACAGGCGGCAGCTCTTAAGGGTGCGGCAAGGATCATAGCTATAGGCAGCAGAGAAGCAAGTATAAAACCGGCTAAAAAGTACGGTGCCTGTGAGATCCTTGACTATAGATCCGGAGAGGCTTTTCTAAGGGACTATATACTTGAGTCCACCGGAGGAATAGGAGTAGATGCGGTAATTATATGCGGAGGGACAGATGAAAGCTTTGCCTTTGCGATAGATATAGTAAAGTACGGGATAGGCAGGGTAGTAAACCTAAAGCACTTCCCCGGAGACGATCCCATACCCATACCGAAATTCTCCGCCGGCAGAGGTATGTCCGGAAAGAGCATACACATGGAGCTTGGAGCCGGAGGAAGAGTAAGAATGGAAAGATTGTTGAATCTTGTAAAATATAATAGGATCAGTCCTAAAGATCTGGTCACACACAGGTTTTACGGACTGGACAATATAGATAAGGCTTTGGAACTTATGAGGGTAAAGCCTAAGGACTTGATAAAAACGGCATTATATCTTTAAGCATAGGCAAAAAAGTGCGGGTCTTGTATATCATCAGAGAATACGGATCTCCCGGACTAAGGGCGTATATTGCCGATCGAAATAGACACAATATAAAGAAATGAGACTGTTATGAAAACTATAAGCATAGTGATTCCGTGTTACAATGAGGAAGAGAATGTTGAAGCTCTCTATGAGGAGATAAAGAATATTTAAGGAGTCTTTGAGCTCGTACAAATATGAACTCATATATATAGACAATGATTCCGGGGATAAAACAAGAGATATCATAAGAACTTTATGCGCAAAGGATAAGGGTGTAAAGGCTATATTTAATGCGAGGAATTTCGGACAATTTAATTCTCCCTACTACGCTATGATAAACTCTACCGGAGATGCGACCATGCTTATGGCAGCGGACTTTCAAGATCCGCCTTCTATGATAGTGAAATTCGTAAAGGCGTGGGAAGAGGGATACAAGATAGCCATAGGTATAAAAAGCAGCAGCAAGGAATCTGCGATCATGTATCACCTGAGGGGACTTTATTACAAGCTTATCAAGAAGTTTTCCGATGTGGAGCAAATAGAACATTTTACGGGATTCGGATTGTATGACAAGGCATTTATAGAGGTTTTAAGAAATCTTGACGATCCGACTCCCTTTTTGCGTGGTATAGTGGCGGAACTGGGATTCAGACGTTGCGAGATAGAGTATGAACAGCCCAAAAGAAGGGCGGGCATTACAAGCAATAACTTTTACAGACTATATGATGCTGCCATGCTCTCTGTGACCTCCTACACCAAATTCGGACTTAGAATGGCTACTTTCATAGGAGGCTTCTGTTCTTTTGCAAGTATGCTCATAGCAATAGTTTACCTGATACTTAAACTGATATATTGGGACAGGTTTCCGGCAGGTACCGCTCCTATGCTTATAGGCATGCTTTTTTTGGGATCCATACAAATATTCTTTATAGGAATAATTGGGGAATATATACTCAGTATAAGTCAAAGGATCATGAAACGACCGCTGGTAGTCGAAGATGAAAGAATCAATTGGGAAATAGATAAAGAGGTGTAGCCTGATATGAAGATAAAAATTGACAGTATAAAATTAAGAGACGGCGTACTTAATGTACACGGTTGGGCTATAGGAAAGAGCAAAGACAGTTCCATAGATTACAAACTGCTCGGAGAAGATAAAAAAAGCCTTGATATAGAGCTTGTAAAAAGAAGAAGAGATGATGTAAGTCATATATATTTCGGGGAAATATCTGAAAAAGACTTTGGGTTTGATATCAATTTTGATTATGATGCAAATAAAAGATACCTGCTTATTATAAGTGCCGACAATAAAGAAAGAAAGATAGTCTTAGATGAAAAAAGCATAGAGAAGTATCAAAGCAGCAAATTCAGAAGACTTGAGAAAATAAAAGATCTGTGCAATCCGGAAACTGTAAAGGTGGCATTTTCATTTTTGAAAAAACACGGCTTAAAGGCTATGCTTCATAAGTCTGTAGCAAAGCTTAAAGGACTGGATGACGATTATATATATAACGAATGGTTTGAAAAGACAAAACCTTCAAAAGAAGATCTGGAAAAACAAAAGGAACACAAGTTCGAAACAAGTCCTAAGATATCAATAGTCGTACCTCTTTATAAGACAGATGATAATTTATTAAAGAACTGATAGAAAGTGTATTGGCTCAGACCTATCAAAATTTTGAACTTTGCTTTGCGGACGGAAGTCCCGAGGGATCGGATAAGGAAGAGATACTTAAAGCCTATTCGCAAAAAGACAAGAGAATAGTATACAAGATCCTTGGAGAAAACCTCGGTATAGCGGATAATACCAATGAAGCTTTAAAACTTGCCACCGGAGATCATATAGCATTTTGCGATCATGATGATATAATTCCCGAATATGCACTTTATGAGGTGGTCAAGGCGATAAATGAATATCCGGATGCGGACTTTATATACTCTGATGAAGATAAGATAGATATAACCGGGAAGACAGTTTTTGAACCGCAATTTAAGCCGGATTTTAATAAGGATATGCTAAGGAGCGTCAATTACATCTGCCATCTTTTAGTAGTAAAAAAAGATCTGGCGGATAAACTCGGAGGCTTTGATAAGGCGTATGACGGAGCTCAGGACTATGATTTTATACTTAGGGCAAGTGAGCAGGCTAAAAGGATAGTTCATATACCCAAGGTACTTTATCACTGGCGCTGCCACATGAATTCAACGGCAAGCAACCCTGAGAGTAAACTCTACGCTTTCGAGGCGGGTGAGAGGGCGATAAAGGCACATTTTCAAAGAACCGAGCCCGGTCTTAGTATAGAAACAATAGAAAAGGGAATAGACTACGGAATATACCATACAAAATTCAATATAAAAGAAGAACTTATCTCCGTGATCATACCGAACAAAGACCATAGCGCAGACCTGGATAAGGCTTTTAAGGTCGCTTTTTAGCCGGAACATATAAGAATCTGGAAATAATAATAGTGGAAAAATAACTCTACCGAGAAGGCAACATTTACCTATTATGAAAAATATACAAAAAGAATTTGCCAATATCAGGGTGGTAACATGGGAGAGAGAATTTAATTATTCAGCCATCAATAACTTCGGTGTAAAGTATGCAAAGGGCGAATACCTTTTTATTCTTAAATAATGACGTGGAACTTAAAAAAATCCGGACTCTATTAAAGAAATGGTATACTTTATGCAAAGAGAAGATGTGGGTATATGCGGCTGCAGGCTTCTTTATGATGACGATACCATACAGCATGCGGGAGTTGTGATAGGATTCGGAGGAATAGCCGGACATACTTTCATAGGACTTCATGAAACTCAAAACAGCTATTGTCACAGGGCTATGATAGCACAGGATTATTCTGCGGTAACGGCTGCCTGTATGATGAGTAAGAAAAGCATTTTTGAAAGCGTCGGAGGATTCAGTGAAGAACTGGCGGTAGCATTCAACGATATCGACTATTGTATGAAGGTAAGAGCATTAGGTAAACTTGTGGTATATACACCTTATGCGGTACTTTACCATTATGAATCAAAGTCCAGGGGGCTTGAGGATACTCCGGAAAAGGTGGAAAGATTTAACAAAGAGATAGCTACTTTTATGAAAAAATGGGGCGATATACTTGAAAAAGGAGATCCTTATTACAATCCTAACCTTACACTTAGGAAGTCTGACTTTGCACTCAAAGATCTTTTAAAAGAAAAGATAGGAGAACCATATCATATAGAGGGGATAGAAAAATACATGTAATATTTTTCAAGGTAGAATTATGGAAGTAACGGTTCTTATACCCAATTACAACGGACTTAAGTTTTTATATGACTGTATAGACTGCTTGAAAAAGCAGAGTACTAAAGATTTCAGGATACTGGTAGTGGATAATGCTTCTTCGGACAAAAGTGTTGAATGGCTCAAGGAAAACAATATAGACACATTGGTACTGGATAAAAACTATGGTTTTGCCGGCGGAGTCAATGCCGGTATAAAAGAAGTGGATACAGCCTACACCATACTGCTTAATAACGATACCAAGGCTGATATATACTACGTTGAAAACCTGCTTAAGTCGATCAAAGCGGGGAAAAAAACATTCTCCGTAAGTCCTTTGATGATACAGGCACAGGATAACAGTCTGGTAGATGATGCCGGTGACGGACTTTGTATCATAGGATTTGCATACCAGATAGGTGTGGGCGAGACGGTTAAAAGATACAATAAAAAGAAGAAGGTCTTTGCGGCTTGTGCCGGAGCCGCAATATATGACACAGCCTTACTTAAGGAATTCGGGGCATTTGATGAGGCGCATTTTGCTTATCTTGAAGATGTGGATCTTGGGTACAGGGCAAGACTCTACGGTTACGATAACCTGTATGAGCCGAGCGCCAGGGTCATACATATAGGAAGTGCCACATCGGGATCCAAATATAATGATTTCAAGGTGAAACTTGCGGCAAGGAATAACATTTATCTGCATTACAAAAACCAGCCCTTGCCTCAGCTTATCATCAATGCACTGCCAATCGCACTCGGAATGTTTATAAAACTTTTATTCTTTGCCAAAAAGGGTTTTGCAAAAGCCTATACCGAGGGAATAAAAGAAGGCTTTGCAAGCTACAAAAGATGTAAAAGAGTTGATTTTAAAAAAGTGAAATTAAGTACCTTGATTATTATTGAATTTGAGCTTATTATTAATATGTTTAAATTCGTGTTGCACTTTATAAAAAGAAGAATAGACAGACTGCGTTAGTCTTTTGATAAACTAAAAATAAGATATACATGAATCATATAGATGCTTGCAACGAGCTTTGCTCTGTATATGGGATCTATATCGGGACAGTTGTGTGAATAGTGTATGAATTTTTAATAAACTTGTACAGCATATACATTTTAACTTTAATTAAATCGTAAATATAAATAATAAAATCATGTATAATCTTCGTGGAGAGTTTTAGATGATAAAATCTAATCAAAGAAAATTTAACAGAATACAAATGTTGCTGGATGCCTTGGCTATAGTACTCAGTTACGTTATGGCATGGTATTTTATGTTCGGTTCCAAGAAAAGTGCCTCGTTACTTTCTCCGGGCGGATATATGTCGGCACTTATTGTAATAGTACCTCTTTATTTGTTGTTGTATGATATGTTCGGCTATTATATGCCAAAGCGTGTGTCGGGGATAATTACCGAGATCGGTAATATTTTCAAGGCAAATACCATAGGAGTGCTGCTTATTACCCTGGTTCTCTTTTTCGGTTCCAAAAACCAGTATTTATATCACTTTTCAAGAATGTTGGTATTTATATTTTATTGTCATACTATTATAATAGAGAGCCTGGAGCGAATTATTATAAGGTATGCCTTAAGAAATATGAGGGCTGTAGGTTATAACCAAAAGCATATGATTCTTTTAGGTTACAGCAGGGCAGCGGAAAGTTATATAGACAGAGTCCTTGCCAATCCGCAATTCGGTTATAACATAAGAGGCATATTGGACGACCGCAAAGAATGGGGTTTTTCTTATAAAGGGATCAAGGTCATAGGTAAGCTTGATAATCTTGAGGATATACTTGAGATGAATATACTTGATGAGATCGCCATAACTTTAAGCATCAACAACTACGATCGCCTTGAATCACTGGTGAAAAGCTGTGAAAAGTCGGGAGTTCATACCAAATTCATCCCCGATTATAATCATATCATACCTACCATTCCTCATATAGAGGATCTTGACGGATTGGCGGTCATCAATATAAGATATGTACCGCTTACAAGACTGTATAATGCCTTTATAAAAAGGATAGTAGATATAATAGGAGCATTGCTCGGTATAATAGTTTTTTCTCCTATTATGCTTGTGGTGGCGATAATAATAAAGCTTACAAGTAAGGGACCTATTATTTTCTCACAGGAGAGGGTGGGGCTTCATAACAGGGCTTTTAAGATGTATAAATTCAGATCTATGAAGCAACAGGCTCCGCAGGCTGAAAAAACGGCGTGGACTACTCCGCACGATCCGAGAGTTACCGGCATAGGTAAGTTTATAAGAAAGACCAGCATAGACGAAACTCCTCAGTTCTTTAATATACTTAAAGGAGATATGAGCCTTATAGGTCCAAGGCCCGAAAGACCGTATTATGTGGAGAAATTCAAAGAAGAGATACCTCAATACATGATAAAGCATCAGGTAAGGCCGGGGCTTACAGGTTGGGCTCAGGTAAACGGTTACAGAGGGGATACATCCATAGAAAAAAGGATAGAGTATGACCTGTATTACATAGAAAACTGGACTATAGGTCTTGATCTGAAAATACTGTTCCTCACGGTATTTAAAGGTTTTATCAACAAAAATGCATATTAGTTGCAAATGAAAGGTAAAAATATGGGTAGAGAAGATATAAACAGACAAAAAAGAAGTCGAATGAAAAACAGCTTAAGGGACAGGGGTGACTCAGGTGCCGCAAAAGGCAAGGGTATCTCCAATATTGCAAAGTGGATCATACTTGCGGTAGCTGAAATTCTTACTTTAGGAGTTATTTTCTCCTATGCTTATGTGTCAAAACAATATAATAAGATACAAAGAATAGATGTAAATAAAGAAGAAGTAAAGAATAATGACATAAGCGTTGAAACGATCAAGAAGATGGAAGGGTACAGGACTATAGCCGTATTCGGTGTTGACTCAAGAGATTCGGGAGTAGGTAAGGGTTATAACTCCGACGTTATAATGATAGCCAATATAGATCTTGCCACTTCCAAGGTAAAACTTGCAAGTATTTACAGAGACAGTTATCTGAATACCGGATATGATAAATTCAATAAGATCAACCAGGCTTATGCCATAGGAGGTCCGGAACAGGCACTTAAGGCTATCAATAAGAACCTTGATCTTAATATAACGGAATATGTGACTTTCAGCTGGAAGGCGGTTGCGACCGGGAGTAAACATACTCGGTGGTGTGGATGTGGAGATCACCAAACCGGAGTTCAGATACATCAACAGCTATATTACCGAAACCGTAAAAACGACCAAGATAGGTTCGGTACATCTTGACGGACCGGGAATGCATCATTTGGACGGTATACAGGCGGTTGCCTATGCAAGACTTCGTTACATGGACTCAGACTATGAAAGAACCGCAAGACAGCGTAGGATCATACAACTGTGTCTAGATAAGGCGAAAAAGTCAGATCTTAAGACCCTTAATGATCTTTTGGGTAATATGATGTCTATGGTCGCTACGAACCTTACCTGGCAGGACGGACTTGATGTGATCGCAGATATAGGTTCATATCAGATAGAAGATACTATGGGATTCCCTACACACAGAAAAGAAATGAATTTCGGATCCAAGGGTGCGATAGTAGTACCCGATACCTTGGAGAAGAATGTATCCGAACTTCATACCTTCCTCTTCGGAGACGAAGTATATACGGTTTCAAAGACTGTAAAGGAACTCAGCAATGAAATTGCTTATCAAACAAGCAATTATTCCGGAGGAAAGTCAAGCGGTAAGAGCGAAAGTCCAATAAGACCGTAGAAGAGACACAAAGCAGTAAAGAGATAGAAGACGCTTCCAATTCAAGCAAGTCTTCAAGCAAGGCAAGCAGAGAATACGAAACCAACAGTAACGGTGAGACTATATGGCTTGATGATGAGTCGGATACAGAGGTAAGTTCAAAACACTCAACGGATACAAGCTCCAAGTCAAGTACATCGGAGTCAAGTTCAAAGCACGGAAGTTCTTCATCCTCAGGTGAAGAAAGCAGCAGCTCAAAGCAAAGCTCAAGCAGTACGGCAGCATCAAGTACAGCGGCGTCAAGTACGGCAGCATCAAGTACGGCGGCATCAAGTACACAAAGTACCGTACCGGCAACTACGGCTGACGGAGGTCCGGGAGCTAACTTACCTACGGTAGAGAATAAACCTCAATAGTCACAAATACTACTTTAATATTACACATTTTATACACAAAGCATTGGTAGAATTAGCAACATAAAAGCTAGCGAAGCCAATGCTTTTAATTTGTAAAAAAATCACGGTTTTTGATAGATATTTGAAAGTATAAAAAGATAAAGATTATAAATATTTGATAAGAGGAGGGCAGTTATATGTCAGAAAACAATTTATACGGATTTGATAATGAGAATACTAATGAAAATATGAATGATATGAATAAAGAGATGAGCCAAAAGGACGGCTATTTAAGCATCAACAACTATGACAGTGCGGGTTATGCGGATTTCAGACAGAGTTCAAACAGTGTAAATGAGATCTCAAATGAAGATAACACAGTACATAATACATACGATATGGAATCACATATAGGAGATCCTGCAAGCGATCGACACATCGATACTTTCGAAAACAGTTACGAGACACATAAAGAAGGTGTATCAACAGACAGCTATACACATAACACATGGGAAAATGACAATTCCGGATCTGAAAGGGTAAGCCATGACAGTGCTTATTCACAGCAAACTCATACGGATATGTAAATAATGAGGACAATAATAACGAGGGACGTAATGAGGAGACCGGAAGAAAGAACTCAAGAGCTCGCAGAAAAGGATCAGCATTCAAGAGAGTGGTAGGAATAAGTGCAGCAGCTTTATTATTCGGTACTGTAGCCGGAGGTACAATGTTCGGTGTCAATAATCTGGCGACCAATCTGATTCAAACCGAGGAAGAAACTGTTGCACACAGCAAAAAGGCTTCAGAGGTAAGCACGGTAGAACTTAAGGAAGCAAGTACTGCGGTGACTACAGCTAACAGTTCATCGCCTACGGTTGCCGATGTGTCTCCGATAGTTGAGTCGGCTATGCCTTCGGTAGTTGCGATCAAGGGTACGACCTCGGTGGAGGCATATTCATGGTTCGGAGAAGACCAAAGCTATGATGCGGCATCCAGCGGTTCGGGAATAATAATAGGAAAGAACGATACCGAACTTCTTATCGTGACCAACAACCACGTGGTAGAGGATACTAAGGATCTGAGTGTGGTATTTATAGACAATGAAGAAGTTAAAGCAGCAATAAAGGGAAGAGACTCAGATAATGATATAGCTATAATCGCAGTCAAGCTTGCGGATATCAAGCCTGAGACCATAGAAAAAATAGCTGTGGCACAGATGGGAGACTCAGACGAGCTTAAGGTAGGTCAGGGAGTGGTAGCTATAGGTAACGCTCTCGGTTACGGACAATCTGTAACTGTCGGTTATGTCAGTGCGGTAGACAGAGAAGTTACTACCAAGGATTCTTCTATCAAAAACTTATTACAGACCGATGCTGCTATAAATCCCGGTAATTCGGGCGGTGCTTTACTTAATATGTCCGGAGAAGTAATAGGCATCAATACCGCAAAATACGCATCTACCGAAGTAGAGGGAATGGGTTATGCCATACCTATATCAAAAGTTAAGGATATAATTGCAGACCTTTCAAGTAAAGAAACAAGAAGCGATAAGGTAGACGAGGCTAAGCAGGGATATCTCGGTATACAGGGTAAAAATATAGGTGAAGAAGTAGCCGAAGCCTATGATATGCCAAGGGGTGTATATGTATATAAGATAGTTGAAAACAGTTCCGCAGCCAACTCGGATCTTAGAGAAAAGGACATCATTACCAAGATAGATGCACAGTCTGTAAAGAGTATGGAAGATCTCAAAGATATACTTTCTTATTATAAAAGCGGAGAAAAGATAAAACTAACAGTACAAAGGCTTAATGACAGTACCTATGAGGAAAAAGAAATAGAGATAACATTAAGTGACAGAAGTGCTTTGCAATAATATATTATTATGATAATAAAAGGGCTGTATCAAATTGGTTCAGTCCTTTTATTTTGCGTATAAGTCTGTTTAAGTGATAAGAGTTTAATATTTATCGTACTTGAGCTATCATTTTTATTTCATTGTATTGTATTCGGCTTCCTTATGATCTGATAAATACCGATAAACAATTGCTTTTGATAAAAAATGTCGTATAAACTTCTTTCTGTCAGCCATTTATAAAGTGTAGATCCCTAAAAATATACTCTTGACATTAGCTGTATTAATGAGGACTTTAATACTATGTTTACAAAGCATAAATATTTTTATATAATCAAAGAAAGAGAGTTTAGGAGGTTGGGATATTGGAAAAATACAGTATTGCTTTTGCCCATGAAAAAGATCTGGAAAGTATTGAGAATATCTATGAGATCGCCAGAGATTTTATGAAGGCGAGCGGTAACGAGACCCAGTGGAATAATAATTATCCCGACATAAATATTATAAAAGAAGATATAGAAAACAACAGTTTATTTATCATAACGGATGAAGAAGAGGTCATACATGCCGTATTCTTCTTTATGATAGGAGATGAGCCCTGTTATGAAGAAATAAAAGGGGAATGGCTTTCGGGTAGTGAATACGGAGTTATACACCGTGTGGCTTCTGACGGGAAGATTCCCGGGATAATCGATAAAGTAGTGGCTTTTTGTGAGAAGCAAATATCTCATCTTAGAATAGATACACATGAGAATAATAAAGTAATGCAGCACCTCTTAGCGCGAAACGGTTTCAAGAAATGCGGGATAGTTTATGTGGAAGACGGCAGTGAAAGATTAGCTTATGAAAAAATATAAATTTTTTCTTGACACCCAAAGAACTATAGGTTATAATACTGCATGTGTCAAAGACGACATGATGCTAAATACGGGGTGTGGCTCAGTTTGGCTAGAGTACCTGGTTTGGGACCAGGGGGTCGCAGGTTCGAATCCTGTCACCCCGATTTTTACCGGTGAGTATCACTGGTAATTTTTTTTGAGTCTGTAGCTCAGCAGGATAGAGCATCGGCCTTCTAAGCCGAGGGTCAGGGGTTCGAATCCCTTCAGGCTCGTTTTGCAGGTGTAGTTCAATGGTAGAACATCAGCCTTCCAAGCTGAATACGTGGGTTCGATTCCCATCACCTGCTTTTTGCATAAAGTTTAATAAAGGCAGTGCCTGATAAGCTATTAGCAAACATTACGGTGGGTGTGGCGAAGTTGGTTATCGCGCCAGATTGTGGCTCTGGAGGCCGTGGGTTCGAATCCCATCATCCACCTTCGGTATTAGAATATAATGGGCTATAGCCAAGCGGTAAGGCACGGGACTTTGACTCCCGCATTCGTTGGTTCAAATCCAACTAGCCCAGTATAAGACATCGCCAAGCGATGTTTTTTTTGCTTTTAGTGATAAAAACCTAAGTTTAAGTATTAAAAACTTTGGGATCTATGATGTCGCATAAATAGAGAATATTCGGTATATATTCTTATTGTGGAAAATCATCTATCACGAAGGGATTTACATTTTAGTGTAAAGGAGATCTATATGAGTATAAGAATAGGTATAGCAGGTTACGGAAACCTTGCAAGAGGAGTGGAGTGTGCCATAAAGCAGAATAAGGATATGGAATTAAAGGCGGTATTTACAAGAAGGGATCCGGAAAATATAAATTATTTACAGAAACTGCGAAAGTTTATTCCATAGATAAAGTTCAGGAACATAAAGACGAGATCGATGTAATGATTCTTTGCGGAGGAAGTGCTACAGACCTGCCGAATCAGACCCCGGAACTTGCAAAATATTTTAATGTGATAGACAGTTTCGACAATCATGCGAACATACCTTTGCACTTTGCAAATGTGGACAAAGCTGCAAATGAGAGCTCTCATGTAGCAATAATATCTGTAGGTTGGGATCCGGGTATGTTCTCCCTCAACAGACTTTACGCACAGTCCGTACTTGCTGAAAGCGAGACCTATACTTTCTGGGGAAGAGGTGTAAGCCAGGGACATTCCGATGCGATAAGAAGAATAGAGGGTGTGGAAGATGCCAGGCAATATACGGTGCCGGTGGAAGCTGCTTTAGAAGAGGTGCGTTCCGGAAGCAATCCTAAACTTACAACAAGGCAAAAGCATACAAGAGAATGTTATGTGGTAGCGAAAGAGGGAGCAGATAAGTCAAGGATAGAATCGGAAATAAAAAATATGCCTAACTATTTTGCCGATTATGATACAAGCGTACATTTTATTTCAAAAGAAGAACTTGAGAAAGATCATAGCGGAATACCTCACGGAGGTTTCGTGATCACAAGCGGTAAGACAGGTTGGAACAGTGAGGATAACAATGTGATAGAATACAAATTAAAACTTGACTCCAATCCGGGAATTTACTTCTTCGGTGCTTGTTGCATACGCAAGGGCTGCATATAGGTTAAGTAAAGAGGGTGTAAGAGGATGCAAGACGGTATTCGATATAGCACCTGTATATTTGAGTGCTAAGAGTAGAGAAGAATTGCTGGGATCGATATTATAGATCCATAGGGATAAGTATTAACGGATAATTATAATAAAAGAGCTGTTGTATTAATATAAACAGATAAAGATATACTTGGTGTATTTTTATAGATTTATTTAATATAACAGCTTTTTTTGTTGTATTTTAATAATAATTCTTATTTTTTTATTAGAAATATGTTGAAAAAATAACAAAAATACGATACAATACAAATCCTGATGTAAATCAGAGTAATTTTTTGTAATAAGAGGGAGAAAAATATGTTAGCAAGAATGAATTTAAAGCAAGAGGTAAGTGTAAGACAGGTTCAAAAAGATGCTGAAGAATTTTACAGAGGCGGATATTTTTGTTGCGAGGCTATAATGGCTGCAATTAAAAAGAATTTTGAACTTGATGTTGCAGATGAAGTTATTGCTATGGCTTCAGGTATGTCCGTAGGTGCAGGTCGCTCAGGCTGTATGTGCGGAGCTGTAAACGGAGGTATATTGGCACTCGGAATGCTCTTTGGTCGTACAGAACAAAAAGGACCTAAGGATCCGGATGTTGTAAAGTGTATGGAACTTACACATGAGCTTCATGATTGGTTTAAGAACAATAACGGTAAGAAGTCTGTGTGTTGCAGAGTTCTCACAAGAGAATTCGACATGGGCAGGGGTGAGCATAAGGAACAATGTATAAGATATACCGGACTTTGTGCCGGAAAGGTAGCCGATATAGTAGTAAGAGAATGTGGTCTTACCAACACAGATCCGGAACCTTTTGCGGCATAGAGAGGTAAATTAGGGATGAAAGAGCTTATAAAAAAAAAGTACCGGTTCCGCTATGCGGTCTTATGTTGGGTACAGCGGCATTGGGTAATCTTTTACAAAGTTATTCCGAGATCGCAAAAAATATATGCGGGATCGTATCTGCATTTTTACTTATTTTAATTTTACTTAAAATCATCTGTTTCCCGTCAATGATAGGGGAGGAGATGAAGAATCCCGTATCAGCAAGTGTTATGGGTACCTGTTCGATGGGGATCATGATACTTTCAACCTATCTTAAGCCTTATATAGGACAGGCGGCATTCGTTGTATGGGCGATCGCCGTATTTTTACATATTTTACTTATAATATACTTCAGCTTTAAGTTCATTATGAAACTTGATATGACTAAGGTATTTGCAAGTTATTATATAGTGTATGTCGGAATAGTTACCGCATCGGTGACCGCCCCGGCTTTTGAAATGACAACTTTCGGAAACTTTGCATTCTGGTTCGGTTTTATCACCTTTGTTTTACTTTTTATACTTGTAAGTATAAGACATGTAAAATTCACTCAGATACCGGATCCGGCTAAGCCGCTCATCTGTATATATACCGCACCTCTAAGTCTTTGTATAGCGGGTTATATCCAATCGGTAACTCCAAAGTCTCTTAATTTTGTTATAGCTATGCTTATAGTGGCAACTGCGATATATGTGTTTGCTTTGATACAGGCGATAAAGTGTCTTAAGTTTGCGTTTTATCCGAGCTTTGCATCATTTACATTCCCCTTTGTAATAAGTGCTATAGCTGCCAAGCAAACCATGGCATTTGCCGCAAAACAGGAAGTGGTACTGCCGCTTATAAAATATCTTGTGATATTTGAGACAGTAGTGGCTGTGGCATTCGTAGTATATACATTCATAGGGTTTATGAAATTTATTTTCGTAAAGAAATAGATTAAGGCTGCTCAACATAAATAATTGGGATGATGTATAAAACTTTTTATGATTTGATCATACTCGCAGCCTTTTTAAAAGCCGGGACAGATTCACACAGACGTACAGGTCGTGTGTGGAGCATGTATTTTGCATATCAATATTTATATGATAAAACCTATTATACAGGTTTTGTTGTCCCGGTAGGTAGCGACTAAATAAACACTCCTTATTTAGATCTTTGAAGCTTAAGGTGTTGTTGATAAAGTGAGTCACAGATTTTCGAAAAAGTACTGCACGAGTGATTTCTCGGCACGAAGTAGGCAGGCAAGCTGTTCGTGCAGTCTGTAACGAATTTGTCGAAACTTTACCTGCGGTACTGCGGGTATGATTGAATTAAGGAGTGTTTAGTATATATTAAAAAGTTAAAATCCCCCTGTCAAGCATAAATGATTATGTCTCGAAATAATTAATTTATAAGCCCCAAAACAAGGGGCTTTTTTTATGCACTTTCTAAATCTTCTTCAATTCTGTGTGGCTGTGAGTGTGCAAATTTATTGAATGCACTTCTCCTCCAAGGGTGATTCATAGCTGGAATGTAAGTCTTTTTGGGTTTTGGTGGTTTATAATCAGCATCCAAGTCCTTAGATTTATGCTCATGAGTCGGTATCTCCTCCAGTGCATAAATATCTTTGTCATTAACACACGCAAACATAGACCTATCTAATGCCTTGATAAGCATAACTTTGGTACCCTTCGATAATGGATCTGCACTCCTTTATAATCTATCATCTTATAAAACTTTTTCTCGAATTGAATTGCATGTCCGCAGTCAACAGTTCTCTCAGTCAAAACTGCCAGAGTAAGGTTTATTTTTTCTTTAGACGGTTGCATTTCAAAGACAGATTTGATACCATAAAGTGGAAGTGCGAACTTCTCATTGAATTCTTTTATGTAGGAGTGAAGGAATTCATTGGCTTTATTGATATCGGTTACGCCTGCGAGCCTCAGCTCAATAGGCAGGCGTGACTGTAAAGTCTGATTTAATCGTTCTATGCGTCCTTTGGCTTGCGGTATACTGCTTGATTCAAGCTCTATTCCAAGCTGTTTGCAGGCATAAGCGAACTGTGTATAGGTGTCTTTGTCATCAGACAAGACATCTTTTTTCTTGTAAGTAAATACAGATCGTTTATCAGTAAGAAACTTATAAGGTATACCATAATCAGTAAGGATCTGCTCAAGTACATGGTAGTAACCGTTGAGCGTCTCTTGAGTATCGAACCAAGCACCTGTGACAATACCGGAGGCATCATCAATAGCCAAATGCAGATGCCATACCTGCCCATGTACCCACTCATAAGGTGTCGCATCCATTTGCTGTAATTCGCCAAAATAAGCACACCTGGGACGACGGCTGTGAGCATTATCAACTGACACCAGGTTGACCTGTATAGATGATAGTTCTTTTTTTGTCTTTGCCGCTTTCTTTTGTTCTTTGAGCTTTTGCTTAATTCGTCTACGCTTTGCTTTGGTAGCTTTGGGAGAGAGGATGTATTCAGACTCCAAAATACTCATGACAGAAGAAGCAGAAATGCTTATATCTTCATTCTTTTTGAGAAGCTCTGTATAGTGTTCAAAGTTTGCCTCAAAGTATTTATTTCTGTATAGGTCTATGACTTTTTGGCGAATCTCTATAGAGATTGTGGTAGCCGGTTTTTTACCTCTATTGCCATGAATAAAAAAATCCTTGCCACTTCTGCTATATCCCTGTAGCATACGATTTATATGTCTCTTGGTACAACCCAGAATAAGAGCTGCTCTGTCCTTGTTAGCAGTTTCCGGGTGGTCTGCTAGGCTTTTGATGACCTCATACTTCTTTTGTTCATTCATTGATAAAACTACCTTTCTGATAAGTCAACTCCTCCTGTCTGATAGAATCTGTAAAACATTATTCTACCATAAACAGGACATTTTTATTTGGGGTATAATAGGACTTTATCATATATGGCTTATATAGTATATATTAAAAAGTTAAAATCCCCCTTGAAAAAGTCGCAGTTGTGTGCTAGAATTAAATCAAGATTTTTGCCGGGTTCCTTGGTCAAGGCTAAGGATTAAAAGGGAAGCGAGTGTAATTCTCGCACGGTAACGCCACTGTGAAGTATATTTATATACAAGTCAGGTCTATTGCCGGGCAAATAATTCATATTCTACGAGCTATGGAAGATGAATAAATATTGTCAGCCTGTAAAGGGTCTCCTCTTGACGATAAAATATTTAAGAATGTGATCTCACTAGAGTATGGGTTTAAATCTTCCCTATAAGACAGTTCTTGTTTTGTATGGGTGTGATAAGGGGTTTCAACTCCCGCTGCCGGTGAGAGGACAAGCGCTTTTACCGGCAGTGATCTCCTAAGGGAGCTTTTTTTATTTCCGGGAAAAATAATACCGATCTGTAAAACTGTCAGTATGCTATAGTAAGAATTGACAATATATAATAGGCAATAATACCGATCCGTAATAATTCATAAAACCGACATTATGATCTAACAGGCTGTGTCGGAGTGACTGATGATACTTATCCGGTCTGAAAATTTTTTAGACAACTCAAACTTCTTACACTATTCCGATTTATCGGGGAGTTAGCAACATAAACAATTGTAAGTAAGGAATTAAACAGAAACACTCCCTATTTCAATCATACCCGCAGTACTGTTAATAAAGTTTCGACAAATTTAGTACAGACTGCGGAACTCGCTTGTCCGCCTAAAAGCATGGCGGACTGACGCTCAAACAGTCCTCGTCTGTACAATTTGTAGCTCACTTTATTAACAGTACTAAACGCTACAAAGATTGAAATAGGGAGTGTTTTTGTAATTCCACCCCGCAAGGGATAGCTGCATAAGGGGTTCTGAGAGATAAGTAGCTGTTGTTTATGTTGCTAAGGGGAAAGGAGGGGAGGCGTAGTAGCGACTTTTATTCAAATTAGAAAAACGGTTGTTCGTATAGGGAATGTAGTGTTAGATACAAGTGTGCCTACACCTCTCCCTCTCCGGTACCTTAGGCACATAAACCGTTAAACTATCTTGCCGAGGACACTCTGATTCAAGACTCCGGTAATTGATTTATCAAACCGTCAGGCGAAGATAAAGATCATTACCTTTGCGAGGCTTTAGTTAGCGAGAGCATGCCCAAGGCAAGATATGTTTGTAACGGTTTATGTGATAGACAAATTACTATAAAGCAAGGATTAATTTTAAGTCTGTAATTTTGCCTCATTATTCGGGAAAATATGCTGTAAGGGAAGGACTACTTTTTAAGTCCGGAATAAAAGTCGCTCCCGCATCCCCCTCCTCTCCCCCTTAGCAACGTAAACAATTCTAAATAATCCATCACTAACAGCTTGCATTATTTATACCCGTTGTAGCGGTAAGGTAGCGGAAGATAAAAACACCTTATAATTCAATCTTTGTAGCGGTTAACTCTTTTGATAAAGCAAGATACAAATTCCACAGACGAGGACTGTTCGAGTGTAGCTCGCCACGGAGTAGGCGAGAACACGAGTTCCGCAGTCTGTGTGAATTTGTCGCAGCTTTGAAAAAGAGTTGCGTGTATGATTGAATTATAAGGTGTTTTTTATCAGCTGATTCCCCACAAATGATTACTATTGTTTACGTTGCTAACTCCACAGCAATTTAAACAAAAAAACAATAACAATTTTAATAATAATTACTATAATAATTATCTTGCAAAAACTCCTGAATTAGGCTATTATGCTAATATAATAACAAAGTTTCAAAAAATATAAACCAACAAAGGAGACCATATGAGCAAGATAATAGTAGTAGGTGCCAACCATGCGGGAACAGCTTGTATCAATACCATTTTGGATAACTATCCTAACAGTAACGAAGTAGTAGTTTATGACAAGAACAGCAACATATCCTTTCTCGGTTGCGGTATGGCTTTATGGATAGGAAAGCAAATAAGCGGCGGAGACGGACTTTTTTACTCAAATGCAGAGACTCTCAGCAAAAAGGGTGCCAAGATACACATGGAGCATGAGGTGCTGAATATAGACCATGCAAACAAGAAGGTAAGAGTAAAGAATTTAAAGACCGGTGAGGAGTTTGAAGACAGATTCGACAAGTTGGTGCTTGCTACAGGTTCAAGACCTATTATACCTCAGGTTCCTGGAGTGGATCTTGAAAATGTTCAATTAGTGAAACTTTATCAAAATGCGAAAGAAGTAATAGAAAAACTTGAGAATCCACAGATCAAAAAGGTGGCTGTAGTAGGTGCGGGATATATAGGTGTGGAGCTGGCGGAAGCATTTGAAAGATGCAAAAAGAAGTTACTATAATCGATGTTGCACCGGTTTGTCTTGGAAGCTACTACGATCTTGAATTTGCCAACATGATGAAAGATAACCTTGCTAAGCACGGTATCAAGCAGTGCTACGGTGAGATGGTAAAAGAAATAGAAGGTGAGGGCGGCAAGGTCAAGGCTATAATCACCGATAAGAACAGATACGATGCCGATATGGTGATACTTTGTATAGGTTTCAGACCTAATACATCTATGATAAACGGTGTTGAGACATTCAAAAACGGAGCTATATTGGTAGACAGACATCAAGAGACCAGTGTTAAAGATGTATATGCGATCGGAGATTGTGCAACGGTTTATGACAATGCAACCTGCGAAAGACAGTACATAGCACTTGCGACCAATGCCGTAAGAAGCGGTATTGTAGCAGCTCACAATGTGTGCGGAACCTCACTTCAAACTATCGGTGTTCAAGGTTCTAACGGTATAAGTATATATGATCTTAAGATGGTATCTACCGGACTTAGCGAAGCAAGAGCCAAGGCTATGGGTATGGATGTAAAGGCTACTGTTTTTGAGGATCTTCAAAAGCCTGAATTCATGGAACATGACAATAAAAAGGTAACTATCAAGATAATTTACGATGCAAAGACACGTGTGATCGTGGGAGCACAGATAGCAAGTGAGCATGATATATCAATGGCTATACATCTTTTCTCATTGGCTATTCAGGAGAAGGTAACTATAGACAGACTTGCACTTACGGATATCTTCTTCCTTCCACATTTCAATAAACCGTATAACTATATAACAATGGCTGCATTAACAGCTAAATAAATAAAAAATTAATAAATAGAGATAAAGTTTAAAATAAAACTTTATCTCTATTATTTTTTTATGTTTTAAAATTAATAAAAACAGTAATATTGATTTAATTGTAGTTCAATAAATCAATTAAATGTGATAAAATAGAAGAAAAAAATTTGTATAGGCTTAAGAGAGGGAAAGGTCATGGGAAAAAACAGAAGAGTTTTACGAACGCTGTGTCTTGCTTTATCTATCGTTCTGAGTATATTACAAGCAGGGCTTTTTTTTGATACTGCAAGAGCTGCACAAAATGCTGCAAATAACAGGTTTAATGTGGTCATAGTATCCGACGCCAGCGGTTCTATGCTCAGTACGGATCCTGAAGGCTTGAGATTCGAAGCTATCAATCAATTTATTAACCTGCTTGCCGAACAGGGCAATCTACTTGGAGCAGTATCATTTGCGGATAATATCAATGCCAGCGAAGAATTGACCAAGGTCGACAGTGCCGAGGCCAAGCAAAAAATTGCGGACACATTAAAAAACACTCCGGCTAAAGGGGATACCAATATAGGAGAAGCACTGCAAAAGGCTGTAACTATGCTGGATGAAGCGGGGGATAAAGATCTTCCTTCTATAATACTTTTTTTAAGTGACGGTAATACGGATCTGAAAGATAAAAAAGATATGAAAAACTCACTTAATATGAAGGCGGATGCAATACAGGCAGCAAGAGAGAAAGGCATAGCTATATACAGTGTATGTCTTAATGCCAATAAAAAGGCGGATGTGAGTGAGATGGAGCAGATCTCACAGGCTACCGGAGGAGAGTTCAGAGAGGTAGGCTCTGCAAGCGATCTTCAAGAAGTTTTTAATTCTTTCTATAATCTTATATACGGGACCTCAACCACTCAACTTTTAGATGAGGCTTTTGATGAAAGCGGAGTGCTTGAAACTAAGTTTAATGTTCCGGGACTCGGAGTTGAAGAAATCAATATAATTATTTACGGTAAGGTTTCAGAGGTGGAGCTTTTTGATGCTCAGGGGCAGAAAAAAGATGTATCACCTATGGAATATAATACATTTACCATGATAAAGAGTACGGATGTTTCTGCCGGTGAGTGGAAGCTCATAACCAAAGGAACAGCCGGTAATCATATAAAGATAAATATGGTATATAATACCAACCTTGAGGTCGAGCTTAAAACACAAGCCCTCGGGAAGGTTACCAATCCTAAGGACAGAGTAAAGTTTGAAGCTTATCTTTCATCAGGAGAGATCAAGGCAGACAGCTCCAATATAGGAGGATATGAGGCGGAACTTATAGTATCGGATGCCTACGGAAAAGAGCTTGATAAATTCCCTATGACAGTGGTAGACGATCATTTTGAATTAAGTCAAAATTTATCTAACGGAGTGTATTTTGTAAAAGCACATGTATCCGGCAACAGTCTGGATAAAACTTCCGAAAGCCTGGGACCTATAGAGGTTTCCGATAAGGCTCTTACTGAAGAAGAAAAGAATAATACCGCACCTGTGCCGGTAACCGATAAAATCAAGAAAACCGTATACATTATACCGTTTAAAGACAATACAGTTAGCTTCGACCTTAAAGGGCTGGCTAAGGACAAGGAAGATAAAGAACTTCACTATATGGTGGCTTCAAGCTCCTTTATAGAAGGTAAGGATTACAGTTTGGGTGATGATATGGTATTAAAGCTTTATCATTACAGTTTAAGCCGTGGAGACTTTGACATAAAAGCCACAGACAGTAAGGGGCTTTCCTGCAATATAAGTATAGTGGTCAAAAGTATCAATGTAGGAGTTGTTACAGCAATAGTCGTACTTATAATAGGTCTGATCGTTCTTGCGGTTATGGGATATTTTGCCTACAGACTCTGGGGCACACCTTTTGGAGGTCCGATCACGGTCACATCAGATAAGGGTGGAGAAAGAAGAGAGCAGACTGTGACCAAAAAAACGGGAAGACTTCCTCTAAGCAGATTCCGTGTGAGCAATATAGGTTTTGATATTAAGAAGACATATTTTGAAGCGAGCGGAAAGCCTTATATATATATGTGTTCATCCAAAGAGTTTTATTGTAACGGAAAGCTTACAAAGAGGGCTAGAATTTCAAATAATATAGCAGTCATTGTTAAGCCCAACAAGGATAGTTCGGATTCTATAACTGTGCTGTATCAATCAAGACTTAAGGAGAGAAGAAATTCAAGAAGGGCGAGAAAATAATTCAGAAACCATTGATATTTTAGTTTGGGAATTCATGATCTGTAAGGTGTCATATTTATAATAAAGTATCTTAACAGATCGTGGATCTTAGTTTTTATTATATAAAAAAGATCAGCAATAATATTGCCGGTTTTCTCTTAAAAAGAAAATTTTGCAAGTAAAATTAAAAGGAGAGTTGCATATGGAATACAATAGATTATTACTTAGTGCCGGAGGGGGGATTTTTTCCGTAGCACAGCAGGCAAACCAGGCTAAAAACGTAGCTACGGTATTTATAGGACTTGGCGGTACCGGAGTGGATTGCCTTGCTACATTAAAAACGGAGATCAACAAAAGATTAAAACCGGACGATCCTACAGCACCCATACCAAGTTACGATCACATTCAGTTTCTGGGGGTGGATACCGATATAAGATCCAAGGATATAATAGGGGTTACGAATTTCTTCAGTATATCAATGAATGATATCAGAGGCACTTTGTCAAATAAAATGGCTATAGATGCCAGATACGATCTTAACTGGCTCAGAAGTTCCGACATACCGGTAGCTGATCTTGGACTTAACGGTGCAGGTGCCATAAGACAGGTCGGAAGAATGATGCTTATGGATAAGAGTGCATTATTCCTTGAAAAGCTTAAGAGTAAGATAAAGGCTGCTAAGGAGGGACTCGGATCACCTCAGCTGAATATACATATTATTTCGGGAATAGGAGGCGGTACCGGTTCAGGTTCTTTCCTGGATGTGTGCTACCTTGTAAGAAGTCTTGCAAGCGATCCTGCTATAGGTAAGTTTACTTCTTTCGGATATGTATTTCTTCCTGATGTTAATTTAACAAAGCAGATAGATTCGCTTACCGCAGCTTTGATCAAAAGAAACGGTTACGCAGCCCTGCAGGAGATTGATTATTGTATGAATTTCGATCATAACGGAGGAAAATTCTATCAGGAATATGCCGGCGGCAAGAATGTGGCTTGGGATCAAGACCCGGTAGATATGTGCCATCTTATAAGTGCGACCAACACTTCCAGCGATACGATCAAAAATCCTTATAAATATGCTCAAAGTGTTGTGACCGAATATATTATGGACTTTTTGATCCAACCTGCCGATCAGGATAAGTTCGGTATCATGTCGCAGCTTTCCAACTTCACCGCCAAGGTAGGAGTGGCATCAAGCTCTGTGCTCAGAGGTACCAATTTAAGATATTGTACTCTCGGAGCATCCTGTGCGACACTGCCGCTTACGGAGATCAATACCTATCTTGCTTCACATTTATTTAAAGAATTCGTAGAGAATACTAAGAATGTAAAGCCGAATGAAAACGATGTAAAGCAACTTGCCATAGATACGATAGCACCAACTGCAGATTCTGTAGCCGATATTTATACAAAACTTTTTGATGATATCACCTCAGAGGCTGCCAACACAAGCTTTGAAGCCTATGACGGGGCTTATCAGGATCTCCTTCCGGATAATAACGGACCTTTCATAAACTGGTATGCGGCTCAGGAAGATACCAAGGTGGCTGCACTCACACTTAAGGTAGAGAGCCTGATCAAGGGAAATGATGCTTCATTGATAGAAAAGATAAAGAAGGCTCTAAAGAGATTTATATGCGGAGACGGAGACAGGATAGCGCCTAAGGGACCTAAATTCGCATACCAGATGCTTTTTGAAGGCTCCGAATTTAACCTTAATAATATAATATCAAGCTTGATAGTTGAGAATGAGCAAAAACTTACAAGAGAGCAAAAACAATTAGAAGAGCTGAGGGCTTATTATAAAGAGTCTGAAGACATATTCCTTGACAGAAGCAAGAGGAAGATGTTTGACAATGATAAGAAAAGATTCGATGATTATGAGACCGATATGATGAATTATGCAAGTGCAAAATACAGCATAGAGGTGTACAAGAGAATAGCCAATCTTTTGGATACATTGCAAAGACAGATCAGGGAAGAGAACGATAAATTCTTTGCAATATTCAAAAGAGTTATGGAGAATCTCAGCTCAACCTTTGAGCTTAATTCAAACTACCTTGAGAGTATGGATCATCTTGATAACAGCGACAGCTTCTATGTACCTATGATGACTATCAATGAGCTTAAGCCTGCCATGAACAGTGCTATCAAGGCACTTAATTTTGATAAGATGTTCGGAAGTTTCTTAAATATGTTCTTTGATCATCCCGATAAATGGATAGATGAGAATGAGAACAAAATATCAAAACTTGTTACGGACTTTTTTATAGGTACTGCTTTCGAAGGATTTGCCAATAAGAATATAACGGACTTCCTTGCCGATAAATACGGAACCACCAATACGACAGTACTTTCAAACAATATATATAATGATTATATTACAGAGCTTGCCAGCAAATCTCAGGTGCTTTTCCCATTCGATACAGGACTTACACAAGTATCAAGCCTTGGATATATCAAGCATATTTCAGCACCTACAGTATCTGCGGAAATACAAAATGCGGCTAACAGTTATACACAAATAGATGCAAATTGTGAGGTCAATTCAAGTGATCTGACAGACAGGATATATATGCTCAACACAGCCTGTGCCTTCCCGCTCGGAAGTTACTCACCGGGAACCGACTATGAGCAGGTTTATTTTAACAGTACGGACGGTTTCGGAAACCATTATTATGAGGGTGAAAGAAAGGGCGGAGAAGGAAAGCTTTTAAAAGATATGATATTTAAGGATTGGAGGAAACTGCCCCCGCTCAGACCGCAAAGTATCATAGATATTAATGTTCCGGGACCGGAGCGTATGAAGGAAATAGTTGTAAATGCAAGGAATTTATATGCCAAGGGTAGAGAAGAGGGCTTTATAGATGAGGAAAGAAAAGTTTATTCGCTTGACGATAACTTAATAGCGGCTCTTGAAGAAAAGGTGGCTAAAGCGGCTAAGATTTTGGAATCACTTGACAGTGCCGCTGCGATCGAACTTGATAGGCTTCTTTCAGAGATAGAAAAAGAAAAGAATATCAAACCGGAATATTCAGGACTGAGCATTTATAACCTCGGAGCACTTGATGAAGACAGCCAAAAGAGAATAGTGCTGGATTATTTTACTTACTCACCTGTGTATAATGTGATAGTACAAAGATCCTTAGATAATAAATCAAGGCTTAACAAGATAATAGATCAGTATGAAAGCATCAGAAAAGAAGCTGCTGAAAAAAGTGCCGGACTTATGGATAAGTTTATGCCTGCATTCTTTGAACCGCTTTTTGCCGGAGTATTCAATTTCGAGGGTATAAATATATATTATAAAAAGGTTCTTACGGGAAGAGAAGAGATCACAAAGCTTACAGAGATGGATGATGAAAATAAATTCTGGAAAATACCTGTATACCAGGCATTTATAAATTATCAACGCTTATCACCGGAATTAAAAGAGGATATCAAGCAAGATTATACAGCTGTACTTAAGAATATGAATTCCGAGAAAAAAACTTATGCGGATGAGTTGGCAAAAAGACTCAGCGAGCAGACTGCCACTTGGGTAAGTATAGCGGAAAACTATGATGAGAGAAAAAATATAATAAGATTTATAGATAACCTTAATAAGTCCATGCTGGATTATATAAATACCATAAAGTTTATGTAAAAGACAGTGTGGCAATGATCGATAGATATTAAGTATTTATTTACAGGTACAGGGGATAAAGTTATACTTTATTCCTTGTACCTGTAAAATAAAAGTATCGTATAAGATATTTATTAGATACCGCACTTTAGACAAAAGCATTGTTACGGGAGATATTCAAAATGAATAAAAAGAATGTGATAGAACTCAGGCAATATACCAAGGACTGTATAGTACGCTACTCATTAAACAGTACCAATTATTTGGGAGAAGAGCCAAGATTTCCTATGATAGTATGCTACATGGGTGAGACTTCCGAAGAGGCATATTATGATATTTCGTCAGAACTGTATCAATTATGGCCTTCATTTCATGAGCATATACTGCATTTTGCCATTGATTACAAAGAAGATGAGAATGCACTAAGTTATAAGCTCCTTAGCAAAGAGGGGGCAGGGAGATATCGGAACTTGAATTGCTCAGAAGTCTTAATATCTTACATGATGAAGACAGCGGTTTTGAGTCTGTTGACAGAATAAATATGTATTTCGTTATGAACAGTTCTAAAGTGCTTACATTGGACGAATATCTTAAGCAACTTGGATTATATAAGCTTATAAAAACAAAGTTAAAGAACCTGACATCAAGGGACATGTTGTTTTTACTTCTTAACGAAGGCTTGGACAGGGACAAAATCAGCGTAAAGATCAAAAACCATCTTGCCGAGTATTATCAGGAAACCGAAAATCCTGTATACAATATGGACTCTATCTTTATTATAAGCAATAAAAGAAGTGACGGTCATATAGTAAGAAGTTTTGATAAAATATACAGTATAATATCCTATGTTATAGCCCAGTCCAATCAAAAGACCGATGCTCACACCATATCTATGCTTTATTCGAGGGGGCTTAAGTGCGTATCATTTTCAAGAGTGTCAAAACCTATGGATGATATTGCCCTCGTAATAATACAGAACTTTTTAAGGAATTTAAGGGATAATAATATTAGAAAGCCCCTTACAGGTATTACAAGTGAAAAAAAGTTAAAGGAGCTTGCCGGTATAAGTGATGAGGGAGTTTTTAAGTGCATAGAGGATTATGTAAAGAGCCATGAAAGTCAATACGAGGTAACTGAAGAGATACTGGAATATTTTCCGAGAAAGTATATGAATGCAGCAGATATAAGCAGACTTTCTTATGAAGAGGCGGACGATCTTACCATGGGCACTGTAAGCGGATATATATCAGGTCTTGTGGATAAGGTCCTTTCCATGTTTGAGTCGCAGGGAGTACCGGAACTTTTGGCAAATTATAAAAATTATATCAATAAAAGCTGTAAGTCCAAGGAAGAGCTTTTGGAACTTAAAGATAATATTGAAACAGTTAAAAGACTCAGCAGTGAAAACAACAACAGGTTTATAGGTAATACGGGAGTAATAGATGTAGTAAGTAAAAGACTTACATATGAATTATCAGATAACAGAAGTCTGAGAGAAAAACTTTTTGCAATCATCGAAGATGAGGCAAGAAAGTCCCAAAGTTTTGATAGAAGCTTTGAAGAACTTATCAATGCACTTGACGAGATAAGAAATGTAAATGATGACAGTATAAAATATATGTACGGTAAAATAGCCGAAAGATACATATATGATAATATGGACACTATTAACGAGGAATTCAGAAAACTACGTTCTGATGAAGAATTTATATATTTGCAAAAAGGCATATAGAAGAAATAATAAAAAGTCATGATATATTCGGACTTAATTTTGAAGATGAGTTAAGAGAAAGACTTAATAAAAATGATGACCCTACATATATAGATAACTGGCTTTATTCAAGGCTTACAAGCATAGATGAGGTACCTGTATATCTTAAATCAACATTCGGAACTTTTAATCCTTTGGGGTCTATCTTCTCGCTGCGTACGGATACAAGATTAAGCGATCATATAAGAAAACTTTTGACCGGAACAGACAAGACTACCTACTATTATAATACAAGATCCAACAGCTATGCCATAGCCATGGAGATTTTCAGAGTAGAGGCAAGCAATATCATATCACAGGAGGAGGACTAAGCTTATGAGATATATATGCAAAGAATACGACGGAAGTAGCAGCATATCGAATGTATTTCAAAATGATAAGCAGACCTTCCTCACATGGAACAATTCGGGGAATGACGATTGTATCGTGATAAAAGCCGATTATATGAGGGATGTTGATATAGAAAGACTTTGTGAAGTATTAAATGATAATATAAGTAAAGCCGGTATCAAGATCACATCTTTTAAGGATTTTACCGATATAGAGGACAGGTTGGCTCCTTTTAATAAGATCTACAAAATAGCATATGTCGATAAAAGACAGTATGCCTTGGCAGGCGGTATCGATATAAGTGAGAGAGGGTGCAGGTATACCGTACTTGCATGCGGTTTTGAGATCAATGATAACAATGAAGAAGTGTGCTATATAGTAAAACCCAATCCCAAGACCATATACGTCCCCTATACCGATATACAATTCGAAGTTAAGATGAATATAATGCAGGTGGAAAATGAAAGAGCCGGCAAGGGCGGTCTATCGGGTCTTATGGGGATGTTTAAAAGAAAGCAGGAACAGGAAGAAGTCTCATTTTATAAGATAGAATTCGACAAAGACTACAGCAGTCAATGCAGTAACAACGATCTGTCCTACAAAATAGGAAGCTTTGAGATACCGTTTACGAAATCTCTGCTTGAAAATAAGGTCTTTTATATAAAGACGGAGCAAAAGCCGGTGATATTTAATAAGAATGAAGGCTTAAAGCTTATAATAAACGGGAAAGAATATATATAAAATAAAGTGGAGGAATTATGCCAGGATATAAATTTAAATGCCCATATTGTTTAAGGAAATGGCAGATACTGAAGTTCATTTCAGATCGAAACGTGTAAGTGAAGATGCCGATAATCCGCTGCCGCCTCAATTTTACGGTGATTATGATTCTTTTATGCTCAACTATACCGGAAATGATAAAAATCAGATACAAAAAAATTATGAAGAGTGGAAATTCTTTTCAAAGGGTACGGATGAAAAATATGAGAGGTTTTGGAAAGATTTCGGCGGCGTGACCACAGAAAGAAAAAGTGACAGTGTAAAAAAAATAGACGGTAACTTTGAAGAATATGAAAGAAAAGTTATAGACCCCTATGATAAAGCCAGTGAGGAATATCTTAATTACAGTGATAATTTATTTAAAATTGATGAATACAATATGGTAAGAGCCATAGAGTTAAAAAGCGGAGAGCTCTGTGATAGGAGGGTCTGTCCGCATTGTCATAACCCGCTTCCCACCAATTACGGACTTTATGAAACAAAATTCGTATCAATGGTCGGAGTATCCAGGGCAGGTAAGACGGTATTTCTTTCACAGCTGATCAAACATATAGGTGACTACGGTGCTAAGATAGGGCTTACTATCATGTCTGCCAATGATACGGCAAAGCAATTCATAGATCTGCATCCGGGTAAGAAAGCATCAGAATCTTCCCGGAGGTACTCCTCTTGGGCATTTTGAGCAGCCTTTATGCTTTCAATTAAGTCAGAGGATAGGCAATAAAATAAAGAGAAGCATGATAGTTCTCTACGATGTGGCAGGAGAGGCATTGACCAATAAGGAAAGTGTAGCAAAGTTCGCACCGTTTATATCTCATGCGGATGGAATTATATATGTAATAGACCCGGAACAATTTAAGAATGTGGCAAAGGTCTATGAGATCGAAAACAGAGTAAAGCCCGAAGAAGTTCTGGAAGAGATACTCGGGTATTTGAGAAATACGGCTTTGGAAAAGGTCAAACAAATAAGACAGATGAATCCGAATCTGATCAGTGAAGAAGAACAGCGCAGGGTCAATGACGAGCCAAAACAAATACCTATGGCAGTCGTGTTATCTAAGGTCGATGAGAAATGTCATAGACGCCATGATAAATGCGGATCGTAATTGCAGTGAGGCTATCAAGGAATTGGGTGGCATCATAGGAGAGAATAATTCAAGGTTAAGCGTATTTAATGCCGGAGCATATAATAAACTGGGTCAGGCACTCGATGTATTCGCAATGAAAAATGCAGATACGCTTCGCAGCCAATTACATGATAATTTTACCGGATTTGCTTTTTTCGCCGTATCTTCCCTAGGTTGCACCTGTGAAGAGGTAGAGGTGAACGGAAGCACAATATACGGTCCGATAGACGATCCGGATCCCAAGAGAATAGAAGAGCCTTTTTACTGGATATTGTATAAACTTGGCATGATAAAGGCAAGTGAGGAGGTTTACAGTCCTGCGGATAAATTCAATATATGTCCTAATTGCTCAAGTGTTGAAACAGAAGAATATTATGCAGATAATGATCCAAAATTCAAAGGAATGTTTAGTAAAATGACAAACAGATCTGAATATAATGTAAAGAGAAATCATACCTTAAGATGTACTATATGTAAGCACACATGGTAGACAGACATATTGATAAATATCAAACGGAGGTTACAGTATGACTGATAAGATATGGCAATGTTGTTTTACCAATACAGATCATATTAATGGAAATGCTGTCAAATCGGGATGGACCGGGCTTGCAGTATCCGAATCAATTCCGAGTGCGGCATATGAGGCTTGTACCAGGTGGCAGTCTGCCAATTCGAGAATAGAAAATGAAAGTGCGGCTTTGGACAACACAGTATATGAACTTATATGTGACAAAGACTATGCCATGGCAATGAAGCATAAATACGGGATTAAAGATAACCATGGCAGACCCAATATGTTCTCACACGCATATATAGTACCGATAGAGGAATTCTTAAAAGATCCGAATTGTCTGCTGGCATTATCAGATAAGAATTTTGTTGATGATCAGGAAGAAGCCGAAAGAAGGAATAACGATCCGGCTAATCTATCGAATTTGATCTATGATAAGAGTTTTGATATCTCTTATGCTTTGGAGCTTCTTTCTATGAACAGGGAAGTTTATAAGACCTTATTAAGAACAGTATATATACTTAATGTCGATGAGAAGAGCTTAAGATCATTGCATATAGAAGTGTATGATGATAACTTGAAAAATAAAGCACTTATGTATCTTATACATATAGGGCTTCCTTATCATACAAGAGAGAATTTGAATATCGCTATCTCACCGCAAACCGATCCCTATTTCAGAAGTGTTTTATTTGATAAAGAAGCTAAGGACAGAGGTATATTTATAGTACCCGAAAGCGGAGAGAACAATAACAGAGCGCAAGCCTCTCCGGTATTCGAGCTTATTGACGAGTTTGCCGACCATTACGATCTGGATGAAAAAGATTTATTATAAAGATCTTAATGATAAGGCAATAGGACTTGGCGGCAAGGGTGTTCTAACCGAAAGAGCACTGAAGATAGCCTATGCTATGAACAATATAGGTGATGTAAAGGAAAAGTCCGAATGGACGGATGATAAGCTGATGCTTAGACTTTCCGATGCATTTCTTTATAATGCAGATATGATAAGTGCTGTCGAATACAGAAAAGAGTTCGAAGATTTTGTAGCTGCCATGCTTGATGAGGTCATGAAAAGAAGACTTCCTATCAATGAGAACATGTATAGCAGGATCACGGGATTTTCAATAAATGCTACAAGTGAGGCACTTAAAGAGACTTGGAAAAACTGCAGGCAGTACCAGTTTGAAAATGCCATGAGTGATGAGCAAAAAAGAGAATGGCTTACAAGTCTGGATAATAACGCACTTGAGAGCTTTATAGCATTTGCGGTTGAACTTATAAACCAAAACAGAGATCATAAGTCATTAAAAGATTATCTTATAGGTACTGTGAAAAAGTGCAAAAGTATTGATGAGCTGTTAAGAAGTGAGGCAAAAACTCTACGTATAGAAAAAGAAGTTTCAGATAAAGCATTAAGGTATGAGATCTTTCAGGACATACATAAAGTCTTGATAGATAAATTATGGGAACTTTACAATGCCTCTATTAACAGTGTGGATATTAAGACTTTATATTCTCAGGCTCTTAAAGTATACGAGCTGATTGCTGCTATGGATGAGGGTGTAAAGATGGAAACGGCAAAAAAAACTGCAAGAAGTTATTTTTGGCAGGCATTTACTTTTGAAAAGATAGAAAAGTTCGAAACGGACAGTGAGATATACAGCTTGATGAGTTTTCCGGAAGACGAGAATTACAGGTTTTATGCGAACTTCATCGATATACTTAATAAAACTCCTCAAACCAATGATATATATAAGATATTAAATGAGCTTAATATATATTATGTCGAAAATGCCGAAACATTCATCAAAAAAGGTTATAAAGAAAAAAAATTGATCGCAAATGTTTTCATTAAGGTACTTAAAAAAAATATGGAAAACATTACGGATTATGCCGACGGATTTATTGAAGACATGGTAACGATAGCTATAGAGACTGACGATCATTCCATATATGAAGAATTTATTTATATCATGAATAAAATAAACGGTTTTGAAGATATGAATTATAAAATATTGGATATATTAAGTCAGCATATAGAAGAAAGTGCTTTAAGAGAGAACAGTATATTGAGAAAAGCCATGTTTGTACGTATACATGAAAAATTCAAAGATATAGAAATTGATGAGGAAGAGGAATATACTATCAAACTTGACAGTTGGCTGGCACTTGGAAAGATACGTTATGCAGACCCGGATGAGGAGTGGTTTAAGGTATTTGATGACAATGATTATAAGGCAGCGGTCCTTTTGGATAAGAATATAGAAGGGCTTATGGAAGGATCTTATTATTTCGTGAATTGTGAAAATGATATAGAAAAAGACAGATGCTTAAATGCAGCAAGATATTATGTTGAAGATAAGGGACAACACAGGTCTGTAATACATAAGTGGGTGAAGTATATGGAAAGACGAGATAGGGAACCGTCGGGAGGTATAGGAGACTTTTTCACAAAGTTCTTCGGAAATAAAAAAGAAGAGTAGGGGGCTGATATGTATTTAAAAAAAGCTGATCTGTATTACAGTGTACTGTACGGCTCCGGATTATATTCTTTGACTTCCGGGAAAGCGACAGACCCTATAAACGGTGAGGAAAGTGTGAATTTTTCAAATGTGTTATTCTCAGAGAGCTTTTTTTCGAGATCCCTGGGAAGAGAGCTTGGAAAAGAAGAGCTGGAACATTATAAAAGGCTTGTACTTTCGCCTCCGGATATTAAGAATATGCTTTGGCCAAGCGACATTGTGGAATTAGGCAAAAAACAGATCATAGACGGTGTGGAAAAGCTGGATAATATTTATGCCTATGATATTGCAAGAGAAAAAATAAGTGAGAGGGACTATATTTTCTTATTCAAAAATAAAAACTATCCTCAAACTATAAGTCTGGAAGAACAGCTTGATCTTTTGGAACAGCGCTACGGAGGAGGTTTATCGGACAGATCCAAGTGGCAAAATTACCGTAACACGGAAATACTTAGCCTGGCAAAAGGACTGGTTGAAAAAATCGACAAGCTCAACAGGGACGGATACCTTTATCTGGATTTTCACCCCTCAAGGATCAGAGTGGCAAAAAGTGAGATATATCTTGATTTTACAAACCTCATATATGATATGGAAGATATTTATAACAGTAGGGTCTACAGACCGCAATATGAGAAGCTTCCGATAGAATATACGGAACCGGAGCTTTATAAGGGACAAAAGAAGGGCATAGATTTCAGTACGCAAAACTACAGCCTTGCATCTGTTCTTTTTTACCTGCTTGTGGGAAGGCATGCGTATGACGGGGTACTTCGTGCTGCCGATATAGACGATTCCTTATACAATCACTATATCAAGTTCGAGAAAATGACCAATAATCCTATATTTATATTTGATGATAAAGATAAGGCTAATCATCCGGGGCATGAAGCTAAGGATGAGGCATTGCTTGAACGCTGGAATACCTATCCGGAAGCGATGAGGAATATGTTTACTATGACTCTTGCCAGAAAGGTGGAGCATGGAAAAGATGTAAGCTACAGATATCAAGGGGAGTTGCCTACTCCGAAGCAGTGGTATGATCTGCTATGTGCACTTTAAGATTATAAGCAAAGGGGGAGCTTATGAACGCTAATGAATTAAGCTATCTTGATCCGGAAGATTATTTCAGAGATTATAATGATGAAACCTGACCGAGGTACTGGAAGGTATCATAGAAAAGTACAAAAAAGAAGCCTTATTGCAAGAAGAGCTTTTAAAACAGGAGCTTAAAAATTCCGGTATTGAAACCATGGATATTTATAAGTTTATACTTATAAGTAAATGTCACGGTTTTAACGAAGTTGTAAACGGTGAAAGGATCAATTCCATTGTAGATCTTAACCGCCTCACAAGCAATATATATACTCAAACAAAGCTTAACCGTGCCGATATTATGAGACTTTGTGCAGCACTGTTTACAGCTTTGGGGATAATAGAAAAATCAGGTATAAAACATGTGGTGGAAAAGGCCATTGATAATCTGGGGGCAAAACAATATGCGAATGATGAACTGATAGGCAATGCATTTACATTAAGCTCCTCGGAATACAGGAGTAAGACTCTGGATCATTTTGAAAAAGTTTTTGAAAACGATCATCCTGATTTAAGCCTTATCACCGAAGAAGATCTCAGAAGTCTGGAAGCATTACTTATAAGCGGTATACCGAAAGCGAAATACTATACAGCCTGTTATATACTTCATAGTTCTACTGAAGGTGCATCGGCACAGGAGGCGATAAATCTGCTTGAGCAAGCCTTTGAGGAAGGAGATGCACAGGCAGCTGCAAAACTTGCCGATCATTACTGCGATGAAGGGAGAGACTTTAACGATCGTGAGAAAGCATACAGGCTCTATACCGGTATAGGAGCTTTGGCACTTAATGACAGAAGAAAATATAGGCTGGTAGGTCTTTTTAATCAAAAGATGTATTACAGGCAGCTGCTCAATTACAGTGTTGTACTCTGTGCCGTGACAGTGTTGAGCATGATATTTCCTCTGAGTATGAATATATACCCTAACTTTACGATACTCGGGATCTTATTAAGTATAGTATCTTTGGGAGTTTTGGTACTGGGATTTGTAATTAATAAAATCAGACCTTATTTTAATATACAATTTATTCCGGTATCTTTGTTTATAGTATGGTTTTTTGATATTTTAATTAGACTCTTAGGGTAATGGGGGAAGAATATGTCAAGCAATAAACAAATAAAGCTCTTGTATTTTATAGTAAATATTGTATTTTTGGTTCCTTTTATAATATCGTTTTTCAGCATATTCGGGATAGTTGCCGCTGCGGTCATACTTGGTATGGGTTATGCGGGGCTTGTTGCAAATAGTAAAGAAAATAAAGAAGCTTATAGTGCTCTTACGGGCATACTATTTATGGATACCCTGATATGCGGCTCTTTGATATTTTTATATTTTATAAACAGCAGATCCGAAGTTGAGTATTCGGTAGCAGAAATGCTTGCTAACCTCGATCCTATAATTGCTACATGGATATTCCTTATGATATGCATATATATAGTAAGTGTTGTGATAAGAAACAGATCTCCTTTCGTATTTTACATGATCTCACTTGCGAGCCTTATAGTGATCGGATATATGATCTGTACGGTTATCTGTACGCTTGACGGGAAGTTTATCATGCCGGAGTATGTTAAGGGCGGAGCAGTCGTATTAAATACTTATTTTATCTTTTCGTCAATATTTGTGCTGTGTTCCTTTGTTGTGAATTTTGATAAAAATAAAGAATTTAAATTATTGGCTTTAACATTAAGTTTTGTAGTCTTTTGGTTGGTACTTATAAGCTGCTATGCCGGAATTTTGACCAAAGCCTATGAATTTGAGCAAGGATTCGGAAAACTTGTAAATGAGTCTTTACTATGGGTCAAAGTCGTGGCGGTTTATGCTACAACACTGATACTTTGCTTTAGCAGATACGCCAAGGAGATGAGTAAAAGCAAAAACAGCAGGATAGGTCTTAATGTAAATATTTTATTATTTGTAGCTAATACGGCTCTGCTTTATAAATTCGCCCTGTCCTGGTACAGCGGATTTAATCTTTTTGTTGTAGCAGCATATGCACTGACCGTGCTTATGTTGTTGTGGGGATATTACGGTGAAGTCAGAAGCAAAAATCGAATAAATATAAGTATAGATTATGATTACGACTTAACTATAACAGGCATTATAATGTTTGAAGCCGTGTTGTTTATATTGGCACTTTGGATGTTCAAACACAATATGTGGATAAATGCGATCATTATCCAGGTATTTACGATAATCCTTCTTTTGAACAGACTTTCGTTTGACAAAAAAGGAGGATTTTATACATTTGCATTTATCTTTTTACAAGCCTTGGCACTGATATTCCAATTTAAGTTAAGTATAGATAATGTTATTGCGGCTACTATTATAATTATTGTAAGTGTGATAGCATATTCGGTGTTAAACTTAAAAAATCCGAACAATATCAAAATAGCGAGAAGTCTTAATATAGTATTGTTTGCTTTGTGCTGTATATTAAACCTTGCTTTGATATCAAGGCACGGAAGCAAGATAAGCGTATACCCTGACGAAAGAAAGGTGGGAGTGGTCGTTAAGGCTTTGGGTAAGGACAATGAAGTAGAAAGTGCTGTTATCTACTGGACTGACAGCAGGGGGGGAAAACTTACGGAAGAGTTCGAATTCAGCGATCAGATAGAAAGTGATATACATGGAGCTTGCATGCATATAATAACTACGGACAGCTTCGGTGTGGTAAGTAAGAAAACCGAATGGTTTCCGTACTGGCGATATGTTTCATATGAATAGAAGAAGTTGGAACTTATACTCTGAGTAGCGTATTTTGGGTCTGATATATCGATCTTTTCCTATGTATTTAATGTAAAAGATTAATAAAAAAATCGAGATAAAAGCATGATATATCATCATTTGTATTTCCCAATGATATTAAGTACTCAGGTAACGGTTCAAAGTTAAGAGGTGGGACGATTTATTTTGCGTCTTAGCTTGTAAAGGGGGATTTATGGCAGGAAGAAGAAATAAGGTAGTTAATACAAGAAGAGTAAAGAATGAAGGCTTTAATTTTGAAATGCTTGCAGCAAGCTTAAGTGCAGGTCTTATATCCTGGGCTGTATGCTGGCCTTTGTATTCCTTGATGGTATTTGCGGTGCCGAGAACTGTGATCATGGGAATTATGTTTTTGATCCTTATCATAGCTGTTTTGGCAACTGTATTTGTACTGAGTCATCAAATGGGTACAAATGAAAATACTAATATAGCGATTCTTTTGATAGCGGCACTTACAGCCTTTTTGCTTTCCTTGCTTTTTCAATGGCTTTACGGCATCGGGGCAGATAATACAAGGGATCTGCTTTCGGCAAGGGAGACACAGGGCTTTATCTCCATAGTTTTAGGTATACTAAGAGTTGTCTTTTTGACCGTGATAGGAGTTGCGATCGGAGTGGCGGTTGCGGAAAGTTACGGTAGAGAAGAGGCAAAGGAGCTTATCTATATAGGTTCGGCTGTTAAGTCTTTTATAGCGGCTGTGCTTATAGAGTTTGGTACTATTTCTTTGCCGGGTACGTCCGCAAAGATGGGAATTATTTTTTGGATCTTGACAGCAGCTACTTTTACCACGAAGTTGCCCGGAACAAGGAAGAAGAGGGTGAGGAAGTCGCTGTAGTGGCAGGGTTATAGAAAATACCTTGCTGATTGGGTCCGGGTAAGTAGAAAGTACCTTGCTGATTGGGGCTACACGCAATGCTTTGGGAAAAACTTCGACAAATTTACACAGTCTGCAAAACTCGCTTGCTCGCCCAAAACCGGGCGAGCCGACGCTCAAACAGTCTTCGTCTGTAAAATTTGTATCTCGTTTTTCCTTAAAGCAAAAAGCGCTTAAAGCCCCAATAAGCAAGGTATTTTCTTTGCATGTCGTGTAGAGGTTTGCTAAAGAGAATGTTGATAACATGGAGGAAATGGATAATGGCTAAGAAAGAAATAATGACAGATCTTTGGGTATATGACATGCATATATATATAATATATAGCCATTTTGATAAGGTTGAGTGGAAAGGATTTTTCCTATCAGATATTTGTAATATTGATCCGGGGGTAAGGCTAACAAAGGCAAATATGCAAGATGGGAAGATACCATTCATCGGAGCAACAGATTCCAATAACGGTATTACAAATTTTGTTTCAAACACGAATGCCTCATTTGACAAAAACGTGCTTGGTGTAATTATAACGGTAGTGTTGTTGAAAACTTCTATCATCCATATTCATGTATTTTTTCCGATGATGTTAAGAGGGTATCATTTAAAGATAAAGAAGGGCAAAATAAATACTGCTATTTGTTCTTAAAGCAAATGATATTGCAACAGAAAGAAAAATATCGTTATGCATATAAATTTAATTGCGATAGAATGGCAAGACAAAAAATCATGATGCCGGTTGATGATAATAGCAGAATTGATTATAGAGCTATCAAGAATTATATGAAAGCTAAAGAATTAAAATTAGTAGTAAATGGTATTTTAAAACACCCAACATACAGTTAGAATATTTTATAGAAGATAAGGAAAGTTTATGAAATCGACATATGTAGATATTTGCACACATACCTCATAGAATTTTTATTAATACTGCTATTACAAAAGGAGTACTTATGAATAATAAATTGATTTATTTGGATAATGCAGCTACAACGAGGACAAAAAAAGAAGTTCTTGATGTTATGCTACCGTATTTTACCGATCACTATGCCAATCCTTCGGCTGTTTATAATTTTTCTTCAAAAGTTCGTAACGATATCACCGCCGCAAGGGAAGTTATTGCAGATTCTCTCGGTGCGAGCAGTCGTGAGATATATTTTACTTCCGGAGGGACGGAAGCCGATAATTGGGCTGTTAAATCAACTGCCCTGGCTTATCAAGAAAAGGGCAGGCACATTATAACTTCAAAGATAGAACATCCTGCCGTGCTTAATACCTGTGCTTATCTTGAAGGACAGGGCTTTGAGATCACTTATCTTAATGTGGACAGTGAGGGGTTTGTGTCTTTGGATGAGCTTGAAAAAAGTATCAGGGAAGATACTGTACTTATAACTATAATGTTTGCGAACAATGAGATAGGAACGATACAAAATATAAAAGCTATAGGTGAGATAGCAACAAGACATTCCGTAATATTTCATACGGATGCGGTGCAGGCTTATGCACATATTCCGATAAATGTAAAGGAGCTTAGGATAGATCTTTTGTCCGCCTCCGCACATAAATTCGGAGGACCGAAAGGTATCGGTTTTTATACATTGATTCTAAACTCAAGGTCAGATCTTTTATAAACGGAGGTTCTCAAGAAAGAAAAAGAAGAGCCGGAACGGAGAATGTACCGGGGATCATAGGTATGGCTAAGGCAGTCAGCTTAAGTATTGGTGATATGGATAAGAATTTTGAGTATACAAGTAAGCTACAGAGCTACTTGACCAAACGTTTAAAAAGCGAAATTGACGGTGTGCATATTAACGGAAGTCTTTCTAAAAGACTTGGCGGTAATATAAATGTGCATTTTGAGAATGTATCCTCAGAGTTATTACTTATAATGCTGGATAATAAAAATATATGTATATCCGCAGGTTCCGCCTGTGCCTCAGGTTCTATTGACCCTTCACATGTGCTTATCGCTATAGGCTTAAGTTCTGATGCCGCAAGGGAAAGTGTGCGTATAAGTCTTAGCGAGGAGAATACCTTGGAAGAGCTTGATGTTCTCATGGAAGCGCTGAAAGAGATAGTGCCTAGGGTAAGGGGGATGGCGTAGGTTAAAGAATTTATATACCGGTCTTACTCGCATACCTTAAAAGTTTCGACAGATCGACGCAGACAGAATAAGTTACCTGTCCGCAGTAATTAAGCGAACCGGTGCAGCGTTCGCAACATAAACAATGGCTATTTGTCTACTCCAAACTCTTATACAGCTACCCCTTGAGGGCTGGGATTAAAGAAACACTCCCTATTTCAATCTTTGTAGCGTTTAGTACTGTTAATAAAGTGAGATACAAATTGTACAGACGAGGACTGTCTGAGCGTCAGCTCGCCGCCTCCGGCGAGCGAGCAAGCGAGTTCCGCAGTCTGTACTAAATTTGTCGAAACTTTATTAACAGTACTGCGAGTATGATTGAAATAGGGAGTGTTTCTGTTTAATCGTTACCATCCAATTGTTTATGCTGCTAACTCCCCGATAAATTGTGTAAGACCGAGCAGACGATTACAGACTTTGACTGTATCGATGTAGTTGTTGCCGTGGCGGTAAACGATCTTGCATTACCCTTACCCTAAGTAATGAGACTTTTTGTAAATACATATACTTTGCTTTTTGTTACTACTTAATTAAAATATATGTACTTTTATTCTACAATGTTGTATCATTATTTTAATGACTGTATAAAGGAGATTTTATGCAAATTTTTCGGGACATAATTGATTCGATGCATAAGCCTAAAGCTTATGAGAGGTTTTTGACTTATAATACCGCAAGAAAAACATCGTATATATTATTACTGCCTTTATTTAGGGTTTTACTGATAATAATAGTGGGGTTGACGGCTTTTATAGGCAGATACGGCAATATATCCGATTATTTGAAAGAATATATACCCGACTTCAACTTAAGTTCTTCCGGACTTGATATGGAGCAAAAAACAGATGAATTATATGGTAATGTTTATGTATATATCAATACCGACGAGACAATGGATGAAAAAGAACTATATTTCAGAGGGGCAAATAATCTTTTCGTATTTAAGGATGCGATATTGATCAGGGACAGTCTGAATCAGGATAACGTATTGTATTTTAAAGAGTATAACATACCGGATGGTAAGGTTTTGACCCGTGATGAATTTATAGATGGTATAAAACCTACATTTGGAGGTATTTTAGCTGTTTTAATTATTGCGGGAGTATTGTTGAGTTATGTATTTTTTACTGTAGGTTATGCATTTACAGCCTTATTGCTAAGTGTTTTTATCAGAATTATAGCTCTTATGATGGGCATGGTATTAAAAGACAAGCAGACATTTGCAATATCTGTATACGCAAAAACGGCAACATTTGTATTAACGACAGTGATCATATTGATCAACCTGGTGCTGAGACCTTATTTTAACTATGAAATAGACATACCGTATTTTTATCTTATAAAAATGCTGGTGTGTATCATGTACGGATATTATACAGTACTTAATATCAAGACCCAAAATAATCGGGTATCCTCATCAAAGCCCGATTATGATGAAGATATTAAATACGGAGATGATATTTATAAAGACAGGACCAAGGATTTGTTCAAGGATGAGGGATACAAAGATCCGTTCAAGGAGTCAGGATATAAGGATCCGTATGTTCAGCCGGAAAGACTTGAACCCACGGATTCATGGAGTTTCTCAGAAAAGAAAGACGATGGTAATGAATAAAAAGAAAGTAGTTGTCGGGATGTCCGGAGGAGTGGACTCATCTGTAGCCGCCTATCTTTTAAAGGAAGAAGGATTCGATGTGTTAGGTGTTACCATGCAGATATGGCAGGATGAGGACGAGGAAAGACAGCAGTCAAACGGAGGTTGTTGCGGACTTTCGGCAGTGGATGATGCAAGGAGAGTCGCTGCCGCTTTGGATATACCCTATTATGTAATGAATTTAAAAATGAATTTAAGTCAAGTGTTATAGATTATTTTATAGAAGAATATAAAAAAGGAAGGACCCCCAACCCTTGTATAGCCTGTAACAGGTATGTGAAATGGGAATCCCTCCTTCACAGGAGTCTGAGTATAGGAGCCGATTATATAGCTACGGGACATTATGCCAAGGTAGTTAAATTAAAAAACGGAAGGTATAGCCTACATACAGCTAAAAGCAGCGGGAAAGACCAGACCTATGCACTTTATAATCTTACACAGGAGCAGCTTGCAAGAACACTTATGCCGGTGGGAGATTATGAGAAGGATGAAATAAGAAAAATAGCCGAGAAGATAAGCCTTAGGATAGCCAATAAGCCCGACAGTCAGGATATATGTTTTGTGCCGGACGGTGACTATGCAAAGTTTATTGAAGAAAACAGCGATATAAATATTCGCAGCGGAGAATTCGTAAATACCAGGGGAGAGGTGCTCGGTACTCACAAAGGAATAACACACTATACTATAGGGCAAAGAAAGGGACTCGGATTAAGTCTGGGAGAACCTGCTTTTGTAACAAAGATAGATGTGGATAACAATCAAGTCGTTATAGGTAACTCTTTGGAAGTACTTGATAAGGGTCTGATCGCAGACAGGGTAAACTGGATGAGTATAGAAGGACTTAAGATGGGAGAGAGCATAAGCCTTAAAGCAAAGATTAGATATTCCCATAAGGGTGAGAATTGTATTGTAAAAGCTATATCGGATGATAAAATATCGGTAGAGTTTGAGCAGCCTGTAAGAGCGGTAACACCGGGTCAGGCAGTGGTATTTTATGATGAAGATTCTTATGTGGCAGGCGGCGCAACGATAGTTGAAGCCGTAAAATAATGTAATCAACGAAAGGAAGTAAATATATGAGATTAAAGTTTGGTATTAACAGCGAGTTTAGCATTATTGATCTGTGCCTGCGGAGCAAATTCGAAGGAAGCGGAAAGTGTTACAAGCAGCGAAGTGACAGAGGAGACGAAGGCGGTAGAAGAGTCAAGTGATAATTCTGCAGCAGCGGGAGCTATCAACACAAAGTCTGTGACCACACAGGTGAGTACAGTTGCAAGTAAGGAAAGTATAAGCTTTGAAACAGTGGACGAGACCATATATGTTCAAGGGGATAATGTTAATTTAAGAAGTAAGCCGGATTCAACTTCCGAAAAAATAACCGCATTTAATAAGGGTGAAGAGTTAAAACGTATAGGAAGATCCGAAAAATGGTCAAAGGTCATGTATAAGGACAAGGAAGCCTACATATCTTCGGAGTTTGTTTCTACACAAAAACCTAAGGTAGAAGAAACCCGGGCTCAGTCACAGGTAAGTGACGGTGCCGAGATAGGATTAAATCCTTCATGGAAATACGCTGATTTTTCAAAGATCAACAGCGGAAAAGCGAAGATGTATAAGGCAAGCGGCAACAGAAAGAACAAGGTAGTGTGTGTAAATGCGGGACACGGTACCAGCGGCGGTTCATCGGTAAAGACACTTTCACATCCGGACTCAACACCTAAGGTTACCGGAGGAACTACAGCTGCAGGACAGGTAACTTCCATCGCAGTATCCGGAGGTATGACATTTGCGGACGGTACAAGTGAGGCAAGCGTAACACTTGCTATGGCTAAGGTACTTAAGAATGAGCTCTTGTCAAGGGGTTACGATGTGCTTATGATAAGAGAAAGCGATGATGTGCAGCTTGACAACATAGCAAGGACCGTTATTGCCAACAATAATGCCGACTGTCACCTTGCACTGCACTGGGACAGTACCTCAAGCAATAAGGGCGCCTTTTATATGAGCGTACCTAATGTCGCATCCTACAGAGCTATGGAGCCTGTAGCATCCAACTGGCAAAAGCATCACAGACTTGGTGACAGCGTTATATCAGGACTCAGAGGAGTGGGAACGAAGATCTTCTCAAACGGAAGTCTTGAGATGGATCTTACACAGACCTCATATTCAACTATTCCGTCTATAGACATAGAGCTTGGAGACAAGGCATCTTCACATGACGAGTCAGTGCTTAAAAATCATGCAAAGGGTATAGCTGACGGACTTGATGCTTTCTTTGCTCAATAATTTATTTAAAAGCAAAATATTGAGCTTTTACCGGTATATAGGATCGGTGAGATATTCTCTATCCAAAGTAAATATACCCATACTTGATTTAGTAACTTATTTTTTGCTATAATTTATAATTATTTTAAAAGGAGCTTATACAATGTCAAATATCGAACAAAAGGCGACAAGTGCTATAAGGATACTTTCAGCAGATGCCATACAAAAGGCCAATTCAGGTCATCCGGGACTTCCTCTGGGAGCTGCTGATATAAGTTATGAGTTGTGGACCAACCACATGAAACATAATCCTAAAAATCCGAAGTGGATAAACAGAGACAGATTTGTGCTTTCGGCAGGTCATGGATCAATGCTTCTGTATTCACTGTTACATCTTTTCGGATACGGAGATCTTTCGATAGAGGATCTTAAGTCTTTCAGACAGCTTGATTCGTTAACACCCGGACACCCGGAGTACGGACATACAGTAGGAGTGGAAGCTACAACAGGACCGCTCGGAGCAGGTATGGGCATGGCTGTAGGAATGGCTATGGCACAGGCGCATCTTGCAAGTGTATTTAATAAAGACGGATTTGATGTAATAGATCACTACACCTATGTGCTCGGCGGAGACGGTTGTATGATGGAGGGTATAAGCTCGGAAGCGTTCTCACTTGCCGGACACCTCGGACTTTCAAAACTCATAGTATTATATGATTCAAACAGTATAAGTATAGAGGGTTCAACCGAACTTGCATTTACTGAAGATGTAAGCAAGCGTATGGAAGCTTTCGGTTTTCAGGTCATAGAAGTTGACGACGGTCACGACCTTGCAAGATCTCAAAGGCGATAGAAGAAGCTAAGAATAATGATGAAAAACCTTCATTTATTAATATAAAGACCAAGATAGGCTTCGGTTGCCCGGCTAAAGAAGGAAAGTCAAGTGCTCACGGTGAGCCTCTTGGTGCGGATAATATAAAAGCACTCAGAGAAACGATAGGTTGGGAGTATGAAGAGCCTTTCTTTGTACCTGAAGAAGTTTACGAACATTACAAAGGTAAAGTAGATAGACTTGAAAAGTATGAGCAGGAGTGGAATGAACTGCTTGAAAAATATTTCAAAGCCTTCCCTGAAAATAAAGAGCTTTGGAATAAATATTTTGCAGAAGAAGATTTAAGCTTCCTCGATAAGGATGAATACTGGGCTTGGGATGATAAGGCTGATGCCACAAGAAATATTTCCGGAAAAATATTGAACAGGGTAAAGCTTGAGATACCTAATCTTATAGGAGGTTCGGCGGATCTTGCACCTTCAAATAAGACTTACCTCAGTGAAATGGGTGACTTTGACAAGAATTCTTATTCCCGGAAGAAACATACACTTCGGTGTAAGAGAGCTTGCTATGGCGGCTATCACCAACGGAATCATATTACACGGTGCTCTTAAGGCTTATTGTGCTACCTTCTTCGTATTCAGTGATTATACAAAACCTATGGCAAGACTGTCTGCGCTTATGTCTATACCGACTACATTCGTATTTACACATGACTCAATAGGAGTAGGAGAAGACGGACCTACACATGAGCCTATTGAGCAGCTTGCAATGTTAAGAGCTATGCCTAACTTTAATTCATTCAGACCGGCAGATGCTACAGAGACACTTGCCGCATGGTACAGTGCTCTTAAGTCTGAAAAAGACACCTACAGCCATCATACTTACAAGACAGAACCTTCCGCAGATAGAGGGAAGCTCAAAGGAAGCCTTAAAGGGAGGATATGTTATTAAGGAATCTTCCAGAGAAAAGATCGATATTATGCTTATAGCTTCCGGATCCGAGGTTTCTTTGGCTGTCGAAGCCGCTGAAGAATTGGAGAAGATGTGCATAAGCACAAGAGTTGTAAGTATGCCGTGTACAGATATATTCGAAGAGCAGAGTAAGGAATATAAAGAGTCCGTGCTGCCGAAGGCGGTGACAAAGAGGATATTTATAGAAGCATTGTCAGGTTTCGGACTTGATAAATATGTGGGACTTGAAGGCAGAGTCGTATCAATGAACGGTTTTGGAGCAAGTGCGCCTCAATCCGAGCTTTTCAAAAAATTCGGATTTAGCTCAGAGCATATAATTGATCTGGCAAAACAAATGCTTAATTAGCATTCTTTTAATTACTATAAGAGAGGGTTGAAAAAATGGGTGGAATATTCGGTGTAGCATCTAAGTCTGATTGCGTAATGGATCTTTTCTTCGGAGTTGATTATCATTCGCACTTGGGAACAAAACGTGGCGGTATGGCAGTCAGTAACGGAGAAAGTTTCAGTAGGGCTATACATAATATAGAAAACTCACCATTTAGAACTAAGTTCGAACATGATGTGGAAGATCTGCACGGTAATCTGGGCATAGGCTGTATATCCGATGAGGATCCGCAGCCCCTGCTGATACAATCACATTTGGGAAGTTTTGCAATTACGACCGTAGGTAAGATCTCTAACCAAAAGGAGATCATAGAAGAGCTTTATAAAACCGGTCCGACATACTTCCTGGAACAAAGCGGCAGTCGTATCAATGCAACGGAAATAGCGGCGGTACTTATTAATCAAAAGTCAACATTTGAAGAGGGCATAGAGTATGCTCAGGATGTGATAAAGGGCTCAATGAGTCTTCTTATACTTACTCATAAAGGAATGTACGCCGCAAGAGACAGATGCGGAAGGACACCGGTCATACTCGGAGAAAAGCCGGGTTCTTACTGTGCGACTCTTGAAAGCCATGCTTTCCTTAATCTTGGCTACAGACGCTACCGAGATCTTGGTCCCGGAGAAATAGTGTATATGGATGAAAAAGGAGTCACTACTCTCAGGAAACCAAGGGAAGAGATGAAGATATGCTCATTCCTCTGGGTGTACTACGGATATCCCACAGCAGTATACGAGGGTGTGAATGTTGAGCAGATGAGATATAACTGCGGTAAGCTTATGGCAAAAAGAGATGATACTCAGGCGGATATAGTTGCGGGGGTTCCCGACTCCGGTACGGCACATGCCATAGGCTATGCCAACGAATCGGGTATACCTTTTGCAAGACCGTTTATAAAGTACACTCCGACGTGGCCGAGATCTTTTACCCCTACACATCAGTCTCAGAGAAATCTGATAGCACACATGAAGCTGATCCCGGTGGAATCACTTATATTCAACAAAGACCTGTTGCTTATAGATGACTCCATAGTAAGAGGTACTCAGCTTAGAGAAACCACCGATTTTTTATATAACAGCGGTGCAAAGCACGTGCATGTAAGACCGGCATGTCCGCCGATCATGTTCGGATGTAAATATCTTAATTTCTCAAGATCCAATTCAGATCTGGATCTGATAGCGAGAAGGATAATAAGAGACAGGGAAGGGGATTATGTAAGCCCCGGGATATTAAAGGATTATGCGGATCCGGACAGCAGGAATTATAAAGAAATGGTTGAAGAGATTAGGAAGATTCAGCATTTTTCCACACTTAAGTTCAATCGTTTGGACGATCTTATAGAGTCTATAGGTTTACCGGAATGTAAACTTTGTACTTATTGTTGGAACGGAAAGGAGTAGTTTAAGAATGGCAGGCATTACAGGTGATTGGTTAGCAGCTCTAAAGCCGGAGTTTTCCAAAGATTATTATAAGAATTTATATGAATTTGTTAAGGCGGAGTATGCTTCAAGACCTATATATCCGAGGTCGGAGGATATATTTAATGCCCTGCATCTTACGCCGCTTGGAAAAGTGAAGGTCGTGATACTCGGACAAGACCCTTATCACGGGGATGGTCAGGCACACGGTCTTGCATTTTCGGTACCGCCTCATGTTGAGACACCGCCTTCACTTCAAAATATTTATAAGGAACTTCAGGATGATCTGTCGCTTTACATACCGAATAACGGTTATTTGGTGAAATGGGCAAAGCAGGGAGTGTTGTTACTTAACACCGTGCTTACGGTAAGGGCGCATGAAGCCTTTTCGCATCAGGCTAAGGGCTGGGAGAGATTTACGGATGCTATAATAGAAACTGTAAATAAAAGCTCACGACCGGTGGTATTTATGCTTTGGGGAAGACCGGCACAGCTTAAGTCTTCTATGCTTGATAACCCGAAACATCTGATACTTAAAGCACCCCATCCGAGTCCCTTGTCGGCTTACAGGGGTTTTTTCGGATGTAAGCATTTCAGTAAGGCTAATGAATTTCTTGAGAGTAACGGACTTGAGCCTATTGATTGGCAAATAGAAAATATATAGCGGAGATACATATGAGTGTAATTGAGTTTTTAAAAGTTATAGTACTTGGTATAGTGGAAGGATTCACAGAATGGCTTCCCATAAGTTCTACGGGACATATGATCTTGATCGACGGACTTATCAACCTTAACGTTACAAAGGAGTTTAAGGATGTGTTTACCGTAGTGATACAGCTTGGAGCAATGCTTGCGGTAGCTATAGTGTATTTAACAAATTAAATCCTTTCAGCGTTGAAAAGAATGAATATCAAAACCGAATGACACTGCTTTTGTGGGTGAAGATAGTCATAGCTTGTATTCCGGCAGGTATACTCGGTATACTGCTTGATGACTGGATAGATGCACACATGCACAGTTCCTTTGTCATAGCCTTGGCTTTGATCGTATACGGAATTATTTTTATAGTGATCGAAAGCAAGTCATTCAGAAAAACTCCTGTTATAACGAAAACTTCCAAGATAGACTATTATACCGCTTTGTATATAGGTATGTTCCAGGTACTGTCATTGATACCGGGCACATCAAGATCGGGAGCCACTATAATAGGAGCAATGCTTCTTGGTTGCAGCAGATCGGTGGCTGCCGAATTCTCTTTCTTTTTGGGACTCCCTATAATACTGGGGGCAAGCCTGGTGAAGATAGTGAAATACAGCGGTGCATTTACACTTGAAGAGATCTTATATCTTGTAGTAGGATTACTGGTTGCCTTTTTGGTATCGGCATATTCGGTCAATTTCCTGATCAACTGGGTCAAAAAACATGACTTTAAGCTGTTCGGTTATTATAGAATAGTTTTGGGTATTATAGTTTTAGTATGGTTTTTGGTAAGTTCGCTTCTGAACGTAACTACCGTACCGGCATAAATTTGATATATGTAAAAAAGGTCAAACTTGCGGTTGGGTTGCCGGAATTTTGACCTTTCTTGATTTAGACGGAGAGTATTTATAATGAAAAAAGGTGAAATATCTATAGGCAGGGTGACAAAAACTGTCTACCCTGATAAAGGGATCATAGAAAGAGAAGAAGGTAGAGTAGTTATAAAACATGCTATAGAAGGGCAGACGGTTGAATATGTGATAAGCAAAAAAAGAAACAAATGCAGAAGGCAGGATACTGAAAGTAATGGAAAAATCAGTACTGGAAGATGCAAAGTCACTCTGTCCGCACAGTACTTGCGGAGGTTGCAGTTATCAAAGCGTATCCTATGACAATCAGATAAGCATTAAGGATAAGCAAATAACAGAATTATTGACGGAAGCGGCTGATGAGCCTTTTTTATGGGAAGGCATAATAAAGAGTCCGGATGTACTTCATTACCGAAATAAAATGGAGTTTTCCTTCGGAGATGAGGTAAAAGACGGTCCTTTAAGCCTTGGGATGCATAAAAGGGCAAGTCATTATGATGTGGTCAATACACAAAACTGCAATATAGTACATGATGATTTCAATATGATTCAGGCATTTACAAAGGAATTCTTTGCAAACAGAGGAATAACTTATTTCCATAAGCACGGCAGAGAAGGATTTTTAAGACATCTTATAGTAAGAAGAAGTACGGCTTATGAAGAAATACTGATCAACATAGTAACCACAAGTAAATTAAGTGAAAAGATAGAAGACAGGCAGGAAGTAGGAGAGCTTGATAAAGAAATCGCAGCTCTTTTAAATGATTGGCTTGAAAGTCTGATGAAACTTGAAGAAAGCGGATTAAAGGGAAAGATAGCCGGAGTTATTCATACTATTAATAATTCCTATGCTGATGCGGTCATTAATCAGGCAAGCAGGCTCTTATACGGAAGAGATCATATTTATGAGAATCTGTTGGGACTTAAATTCAAAATAAGCAGCTTTTCTTTTTTCCAGACCAACTCAAGGGGAGCAGAAGTATTATATAAAGCAGTCATAGATTATGTGGGGGATACCGAAGGCAGATTTTTATACGATCTTTACAGCGGTACCGGTACGATAGCCCAGCTTTTATCAAAACATGCAAAGATGGTACATGCGATAGAGATAGTGGAGGAGGCGGTTGAAGCTGCCAAGGAAAATGCAAAACTTAACGATATTGATAACTGTATATTTATGTGCGGAGATGTGCTTAAACTTGTGGATGAGCTTGCCGGGAAAGTGGATATCATAGTTTTGGATCCTCCAAGAGATGGTATACATCCGAAGGCACTTCCTAAGATCATAGACTTCGGAGCAAAAAGTATCGTATATGTGTCCTGTAAGCCAAGCTCCCTTGCAAGGGATCTTAGACTTTTACAAGACAGAGGTTATAGGATGAAAAAGGCTCTGGGAGTCGATATGTTCCCTAATACCCCGGGAGTGGAGGTAGTGGCACTGCTTGAAAAGGATTAAAAACTTATACTACAAAACAGCTAAACTGTAAGAAATGCTACAGTTTAGCTGTTTTTGTTTGTTGAATAAAATATCTGTCGGAAGTAGACTAAATTCTTTAGAAAGAAAAATTTTACTTTAAAATAAGAATAAAAAAGGAGGGTGTAATGTTTGAGAAGGTAGCGGCATATATAGTAAATAAAAGAAAAGCCTTCACGGTATTTTTTATATTGGCTGCAATATTTTCGGTATTCAGCAGTTCGTGGGTAAAGGTTAGCAACAAATTATCGGATTATTTGCCTCAAAGTACTAAAACCAAGCAAGGTCTTGATATTATGGATGAGAGTTTCACTACCTTTGGAAATGCCAAGGTAATGATAAATAATATCGACTATGAAAAGGCTTTGGAGATTGGTAATAAGCTTAAGGAAATAGACGGAGTTTCAAGAGTGGATTTTTATGATAATTCAGACTCATCTTATGACAATAAGAACATAGAAGACTATTATAAGGATTTTGCAGCACTCTACACCGTAAGTTTTGAAGACGTGGAAGATTCAAAACTTGTACAGGATGCGATAGTAAAGGTAAGAGAAAGCGTATCCTCTTATGACAATGTTGTCTACACGACTATAGATAAAGACGATGCAAAATCACTTAATGAGGATATGAAGATAATAGGAATATTGGTCGTACTTATTATAACGGGTGTACTGATATTTACCTCTCAGACCTATGTAGAGATCTTAATATTTATGCTGACCTTCGGAATGGCAATATTATTGAACGTAGGAACAAACTTTATATTCGGAAGAATATCTTTCGTGACAAAGGCGGTAGGAGTGGTTTTACAATTGGCACTTGCCATAGATTATGCGATCATTTTGTTTCACAGATTTATGGAAGAAAGACGGGAGTTTAAGGCAAAGCATGCTTTGATCAATGCCCTGGCTAAAGCTATACCCGAGATATCTTCCAGTTCACTTACAACAATGGCAGGAATGGTAGCACTGATGACCATGCAGTTTCGAATAGGTATGGACCTTGGTCAGGTATTACTAAAATCGATTATTTCAGCATGATAAGCGTATTTATATTCATGCCGGCACTTATCATGATGTTTGAAAAACAGATCAAAAAAAGTATGCATAAAAGCTTCGTTCCGAATATCGACTTCCTTGGGAAAAAGATATTAAGCGTAAGATATATCATAGCCGGAGTATTTGCGGTTTTGGTAGTAGGGGGAGCTATATTATCCGGAAAGACTGCATATATATTTGATCCCAACTCAATAAAATCAGATAAAAAGACGGAATACATAGCTGCGAAAGAAGAGATAGAAAGACATTTCGGAAGCTCAAATATTATGGCGGTGGTAATACCTAAGGAAGATTATATAAAAGAAGCAAGACTTTTGGAAGACATATCCAAAGTAGAGGGAGTAAGATCAGTTACCCGGACTTGCCAACATAGAAGTGGGAAATGAGGGCGAATACGTACTTACAGACAGTCTTAAGCCCAGAGAGCTTGCAGAGATAGCTGATGTAGATATAGATATAGTAAAGATGGTATACAGATTCTATGCACTTAAAAATGAGCAGTACGGAGCATTTTTAAACAGCATAGACGGCTATAAGGTCCCTATAATAAATATGGTCGACTTTCTCTATGATCAGATAGAGAACGGCGGTGTGGAGATAGATGAAGATATAACGAAAAATATAGAAGATATCCATAAGAGTATCGCAGATGCAAGAAAACAGCTTGAAAGCGAAAAATATTCACGTTTACTTGTGGTATGGAACAGAGATCTTGAGGGAAAGGATACATTTGCCGGAATCGATGAAATAGAAAATATAGCCCAAACCTATTATAACGAAGTATATGTAGTAGGGGATTCCTCAAGCAACTATGAGATAAGTAAGACATTCGGAACGGATAATTTGCGTATAAGTATAATTACAGCTCTGCTCGTAGGCATCATACTTCTCTTTACCTTCCAGAGTGCGGCACTGCCTTTTATACTGGTACTTACCATACAGGGAAGTATATGGGTGAATTTCAGTTTACCTTATCTGACGGGTGAGCCTATGTTCTTCTTAAGTTACCTAATAGTCAGTTCCATACAAATGGGAGCGACCATAGACTATGCGATAGTTATTACAAGCAGATATATGGTACTCAGGGAAGAGTGTGAGGAACACAAAACTGCCATATCACGAACCCTTAACGAAGCCTTCCCTACTATAATAACCTCAGGTACCATAATGGCAGCTTCAGGATTTGTCATAGGATATCTTACATCAAACGCAACTATAGCGTCACTTGGAAAAACACTCGGGGTAGGAGTAGTTATTTCCATAATCCTGGTAATGTTCGTCTTACCGATACTTTTATATTTATTCGACTTTATTATAGATAAGACATCATTCTCAAGGAAAAATAATGAGGAGGAGAGCAGAAGAGAAGATGAAAATTAATATAAAAAAAATAACGGCTTTAGCCCTCAGTATAAATATGATCTTGCAGCCGCTCAGTATAGTTGTTTATGCGGATACGCAAAATGCCCAAGCTGTAAACCCGGAGCAGGATATAATATATATAGACAGTGCTACAGCCCTTAAAGAGATATCAAAAAATGCCACAACAGAAGAATTTACCTTGGGTAAAAGTTACGCACTCAGTTCGGATATAGATCTTTCAAATGAAGATTTTACACCCATACCTGTATTTTCAGGAACACTTGACGGTCAAGGTCATACTATAAAAGGCTTAAGCATAAGTGAAAAAAGCAGTGATGCGGGACTCATAGGACTTATAGGAGAACAGGGAGTAGTAAAAAATCTTAACATAGAGGGAAATATAGCTCCGGGAGGAAGTAAGATTACGGCAGGAGGAGTGGTAGGAACAAATAAAGGTATAATAGACAGTGTTAATTTTTCCGGAATATTAAAAGCCTACAAGACAGTAGGAGGAATGGCAGGTATCAACGATGATACGGGCTTTATATTAAATTCCAAAAACTACGCACAGGTCGATGGAACAAAGCTGGTTGGCGGAATAGCAGGAATTAATAAAGGAGTTATCATTTCTTGCGAGAATAAAGGAAGAATATTCGGAAGCAAAGAAGTGGTGCTTTCGGATGAAACACTGCCGCACTACCAAAGCTTAATGTGGAGACAGTGACTGCGGATGAGGAAAAGCCCGAGATAATGGGAGGAATAGCCGGAGTTTCAACAGGCTATATAAAGTCATGCAGCAACCTGGCTAAAGTAGGTTATGAGCATACAAGTTATAAAGTAGGAGGGATAGCCGGAGTTCAAAACGGAGTAATAGAAGAGTGCAGCAATCAGGCTATAGTATACGGAAGAAGAGATGTAGGAGGAATAGTCGGAGTTCTTGAGCCATATATGGAGATAGCCTATGAGAGTGATACCTTGGATAAACTTAACAGACAGCTTGAAGTTCTTAATAAATTATCCGATGATTTTTCCGCACAGATCGATTCTTCAGTAAGTTTATTACAGGAAGACAGCGACAACATATCAGCAAAACAGGATAACTTAAAACAAAATATTGATAATAGAATAGATATTCATAAGCAGGAAAATGATAAATTCGACGAGGGACTTGATGAAAAAAGAAAGAACCTGGAAGGAGTTGGAGAGAATATAGCGGACAGTGCCTCCGATGCTGCGGATAAGATAGGAGATCTAAGAGACAGACCGAGCTATTCCGATATTATTAAAAGCGATAATACAAAGCTTGAAAATACCATAGCTGCAATAAAAAATATCTCCACAATAACAGAAAGAATGAAGTCCTCACTTGAAAATAAAAGAGGTAAGTTAGACGGAATAGAACAAGATTTTTCATATCTTAGCGGTGATATAGACGAGTTATACAATCAGTCCAGGGACCTGATAGATTATTTGGATAATCAAAAAGATCAATTCAGTGATGATCTTTCGGACAGCAGAAATATTATAAAAAGCGACGGTGAAGCCCTGAAAGCCGAAATAGATAAGGCTAAGGAAGATCTAAGAACAAGCAGCCAAAGCATGAAGACCGATATAGATAATATAAGGTCTGAGATTGGTAATATAAGGGGTATCATTGATGAAGGCGAAGATAATCTAAGAGCAAAGATAGAAGATAAGACTGTTTTTTATGATATTTCAGCAAAAAGCGATAAGAATTTTGAAAAAGCAAAACTTATTAATTCGGTCAATAAGGCAGAGGTCATAGGTGATTTTAATGTCGCCGGCATAGTGGGAAGAATAGGTATAGACCTTAAGGAAACCATAAGTGACAATATCGGTCTGTCAAACAGAATCAACAAAAGCGGTGAAACTTCACTTAATTTCAGTGATAATATTTATGCGATAGTGTCAGGCAATACCAATGATGCGGACATAAATGCAAAGAATGATTATGTGGGAGGAATAGTTGCAAAAGCCGACTACGGTGCGATAACAGGCAATCAAAATTATGGAAATATAAGTTCCGAAAACGGTTCTTATGCCGGAGGCATAGCGGGTTACAGCACCAATATGCTAAGCGATTCTTACAGTCTGTCAAGAGTAAGTGCCGTAAATTATGTGGGCGGTATAGCAGGCAGTGCAAAGGAACTTAAAAACAACACTGTAATGTCGGAGGTCGTTAGTACGGAAGATGCCAAGAAGGGCAGTATAGCAGGAGAGCTTACAGAAGAAGGAAATGCCGAATACAACAGATATGTTGACTACGGTGTAGGTGCGATCAATAACATAAGCTTTGCAAAAGAGGCAAATACAGTAAGTTATGAAGAACTTTTATCACAGGAGAGCACACCGGAAAGATTCAAGTACCTGGAAGTTAAATATGTGGTAGGAGATGATATCATAAAAACAGTGAAGGTGAATTATGGTGATACTGTAAGTTCGGCAAATATTCCTCAACCTCCTAAAAAAGACGGTTATAATACATATTGGGAAGCAACACCGGGCAGAGAGATAACTACCAATACCACTATACATCTGATATCAGCCCTGTGGAACAAGGATATCGTAAGTGTGGAAAGTGTAGGAGAAAAACCTGTACTTTTGGCAAATTCCTACTTCTATAACGGAACCACAGTAGAAGTTAAGGAAGCGGAATTATCGGGGGATGATAAAAATTTTTCGAAAAAAGTGTTGAAAAAATATGAGTACAACATAATACCGGGAAGCAACGGTTCGTACATTGAACTTAGGGTATTGAGTGAAGATAAGAATGCAGATGTGATTGCGATAAAGACTGAGGACGGTATAAAAATAGTTGAAAGTGAGAGGATAGGATCTTACATAAGTTTCAGGGTGGACAGATCCAAGGGAGAATTTTTGATACTCAAAAATTCCAAAGAGAGCAACATGAAGGTACTTATAGCAATCGGAATAACGGCGGTACTTGTTTTAGGCTGCGGTTTATATTTAAGAAAGAAAAAGTAGTAGCTGTACTTTATCAATGTAAGATGAATCCTGTAAAAAATATTTAAAGTAGAATATCCGCAGATCAGGTAGTGGAAAATAAAAGAAAAAATTTCATCATGTGTTACAGAAGAGAAGCCACTCAAGAAATCATAGAAGAAACAGAAAATACTTGGAATAAAGCGGCAAACAGACAATAAAGGCTTGCACTAACAAAGCCTGTGGTGTTAGAATTGTAAAGTAAATAAAAAGTTCCGAATACAGAGGAGGTTCTTATGAGGTTGTCTAAGAGTATATTGGGTGGCATGTCTGTTGCGATCGTATGTTGTGCTTTGATCGTACCGGCTTTTGCACAAGCGGGGGCACAGTGGAAGAGGAATGATAAGGGTTGGTGGTATGAAGAAGCTGACAGATCTTATCCCACAAATGCATGGAAGTATATTAATAATAAGTGGTATTATTTTGATGCTAACGGATACATGGTAGAAAATCGTTGGATAGGAAACTATTATCTGGGTGCCGACGGAGCCATGATTGAACAAGGACAGTGGAAGAGTAATAATAAGGGCTGGTGGTACGAATATAAAAACGGATCATACCCTGCAAATGCATGGAAGTATATAGATAACAAGTGGTATTATTTTGATGCTAACGGGTATATGGTTGAAAATCGCTGGATAGGAAACTATTACCTGGGTGCTGACGGAGCTATGCTGGTGAATACAAAGACACCGGACGGATACTATGTTGATGGAAGCGGTAAATGGATAGAAAGTAATAAGCCTGTAAAGACAAGCTATTCGGGCGGATCGGGCAGTTCGGGCAGTTCCGGTGGTTCAGGCTATTCGGGCGGCTCAGGCGGATCGGGTAGTTCAGGTGGTTCAGGCTATTCGGGCGGATCGGGTAGTTCGGGCAGTTCGGGCGGATCGGGCAGTTCAGGTGGTTCAGGCTATTCGGGCGGATCAAGCGGATCGGGCAGCTCAGGCGGTTCAGGCTATTCGGGCGGATCAAGCGGATCGGGCAGCTCAGGCGGTTCAGGTGGTTCAGGCAGCTCAGGTGGATCCGGAAGTTCATCAGGTGCCACAAGTGCAGCAGGATCAGGAAGTGCATCAGGATCAGGAAGTGCGTCAGGATCAGGAAGTACAGCAGGTGCGTCAAGTGCCGAGACTTTGGTAGTCAATCAACTTATGGCTTTGGGCCTTAGTAACAAAGAAGCAAGACTTTATTATCTGGTAAATGCTTACAGAGAAAGTCTGGGACTTCAAAAGTTATCACTTTCGGTTTCATTGACTCAGGTTGCAAGGACTCACGTTGCCGACTCCAATGCCTACCATCCTGAAACTCTGTATGATTCAAGAGGCATAAAAGGAAACTTACACAGTTGGTCAGGTAACGGAAGCTGGACACCGGTAGTATATACTCCGGATCACAATTATGATTACCTTATGTGGAGTAAGCCCGGAGAACTGACATCTTATACAGGAGACGGATTTGAAATATCCGCAGGCAGTTCAGGTTATAATTTAACTCCTGAAACGGCACTTAATTTGTGGAAGGGTTCATCCGGGCATAATGCTGTTATGACGACTTCCAGAATGTGGGGGAATCTTAAAACCATGGGAGTTGCGATAGACGGCGGATATGCACATATCTGGTTCGGAAGCGATGCGGATCCGGCAGGTTACTATGATGTGGCAGGCTATCAGGTCCTCCATCCTTAGTAGTGTGGTGTTTAAATAACTTATACAGATACCGTAGATTTAAATAGTTATAATTTTGCAGATCATTTGCGGAATACTTTGCCTTTCTTTAACTTTATGTGAAAAACCGGCAATAAATCAGGTGAGTTATTTTATAAAAAGACACAGTGAAATATAAAAAAATCAGTAAATCAAGAAAATACGGAGCATTAATAATGAATAAATATATCTTATCCTGTTGTTCGACAGCCGATATGCCAAAGGAATTTTATGCTAAGAAAGATGTAAAGTATATATGCAGTAATTTTACTATGGATGGCAAAAATTATAAGGACGATCTCGGAGAGTCTATGCCTATAGACGAGTTTTTCGACAGGATGAAAAAAGGGGCAATGCCTACGACTTCTCAGATAAATGAAGACGAGTACAGTCAGTATTTTAGGGCGTACTTGGAAGAGGGGTTCGATATCCTGCATATATGCCTTTCGGGAGGTATATCGGGCACGGTTAACTCTCTTAAAATAGCTGTAGATTCCCTTATAGAAGAATATCCCGATAGGAAGATCTTATTCATAGACTCTTTACAGGCATCTATGGGCTTCGGACTTTTGGCAGATATGCTTGCAGATAAAAAAAATTCGGGTGCCGATATAGATGAACTATATGAGTACGGTATGAAATTAAGACACAGTATAAATGCATACTTCTTTTCAACGGATCTTACCAGTTACTTAAGAGGCGGAAGAATAAGTAAAACTGCATTTACGGTAGGGAAAATATTAAACATTTGTCCTCTTATGCATATTGATGCCGAAGGAAAGCTCATACCAATAGAAAAAGTCAGAACCAAGAAAAAGGTTATGGAAAGAATAGTGGAGAAGATGCAGGAGAATGCTCTTAACGGAGCGGACTATGACGGCAAATGCTTCATATCACATTCCGCCTGCTACGAAGATGCAAGGAAGGTAGCAGACATGATAGAAGAAAGATTCCCGAAAATGAAAGAAAAGGTAAAGATCAATTCTATCGGTACAGTTATCGGGGCACATACCGGAGTAGGAACTGTAGCCGTATTTTTTGTAGGCGGTGCCAGAAAGTAAATTTATTATATTGATGTTGGTGGATATATAACAGTATGGAAGACGACCTTGTTGTCCTATCTTATTCATAGATTTTTAATTTTAGGCAGATATACACAGACTTGTTACTTTGTTAAGTCCATCAAAAAGTGCTGAGCAAAACAAAGACTTTACCTGTGAAATTTCAAAGCTGCTTTTTAAAAGATCTGAGCATTGTAAAGATCGGATAACAAGGCGTTTCTTGTTTGCTTGTAAAATAAGGAATTAATTTATGATAATTGAATATAATAATTTGAAAGACAGTAAACGAATCATGTTTACTGTTTTTTTTGATCAAAGGAAAATCAAGATAAAATAAAAATTAATAAAAAATATGTTGTGATTGAGTAAGGTAAGTCAAACTTACAATTTCTTAATTAATATATATAAACTATTGTTAGCTATGGTATAATATTTCCTGCGAATGACAAAAACTTAACATTCATAAAATAAACCTTAGTAAAACAGTTTTCTATATGAAAGGTCAGGATTAAAGTATGGGGAAAAAGGGTTTTGTATTTTTACCAAAAGGATTTGACGAAGTAGTACGTATTTTAAGTAAAAAGTATCGCATATATGCACCTGTGCTAAAAAAGGGAGAAGGCAGATTCACCGATACTGATGTGGTACGCTACGATTTTATAAAAGAGGCGGCTGAAATTGAGCTTGAGAAGAAGTCGGATTATTCTTTTAAGGAAATTTTAACACCACTTTCACAGACGCTTTTTTTCTTTACTGAAAATGAAGTAAAGGAAGCGGATGAAGATACAAGCGAGGTGATATTATTCTTAAGAAGCTGTGATTTAAATGCTTTGAAAAGACTTGATCAGATTTATCTTCATAACGGAAGAGATGAGGACTATTTCTACGCACGTATAAGAGACAATGTGAAGTTTGCCTTGATAGGCTGTTCTCACTCCTATGAGGATTGTTTTTGCGTAGATATGAATACCAATCGTGCAGATGATACGGATTATCTTTTCTCGGTTGATTTAATAGACAACCGATTCCATTGTCAATTAAAAGAAGAAAGTCTGGAGGAGGTTTTTGCAAATAATGCTATAACAGAGCAGGAAGTTATCCCGAGATATGTTATGGAAAATGAAACAAGAGTAGATCTGCCTGAAAGTGTTCCGTTGACTTTGTTCCAATCGGATATGTGGAATGAATACAGTATCCGTTGTATAGGTTGCGGAAGATGTAACTATGTATGCCCTACATGTACCTGCTATACCATGCAGGATGTTTTTTATACTGATAACGGTAAGGTCGGTGAAAGACGAAGAGTAGGTGCCTCTTGTATGGTGGACGGATATACCAATGTTGCCGGCGGAGGAGAATACAGAAAGAAAAACGGAGACCGTATGCGCTTTAAGACAATGCATAAGATCTACGATTTCAAAAAACGTTTCGGATACAATATGTGTGTAGGTTGTGGAAGATGTGATACAGCATGTCCGGAATATATTTCATTTTCCAATATAATCAATAAAGTAACAGCTGAAGTCAAAAAGGAGGTCGCTAATGAGAAATAATCCCTATGTACCCTTTTCTTCTAAAATAGTTGAAGTTATTCCGCATACCGATAAAGAATATACCTTCCGTATGGAATTTGAGGGAGAAGTAAAGCCGGGGCAGTTTTTTGAAGTATCTATTCCAAAGTTCGGTGAAGCACCTATTTCAGTCAGCGGTATTAGCCCTAAAAGCATTGATCTTACAATTCGTAGAGTAGGAAGAGTTACCGATGAGGTGTTTGAAAATTACGCAGGAGATACATTGTTTCTTCGTGGACCTTACGGTAACGGTTTTGATGTAAATAAATATATAGACGGCGAATGTCTTGTTGTAGCCGGAGGTACAGGCGTTTCTCCGGTGCGTGGCGTAATTGACACACTAAGTGAAAGTAAAGATGCAAAGGATAAACATATTATTTTAGGCTTTAAGAGCCCTTCGGATATGTTATTTAGAGATGATATTGCACGCTGGGAAAAGTCGATGGATCTTATACTTACTATGGATAAAGAGGCAGAAGGCTACAGCGGCAATGTAGGTCTGGTAACCAAGTTTATACCGGAAGTAAAATTAAATAATGTGGAAACAACACAGGCTGTTGTAGTAGGTCCTCCCCCCAATGATGAAGTTTTCCGTAATTGAGCTTTTAAAGCGTGGATTTAAAGAGGAAAATATTTGGGTTTCTTATGAAAGAAAAATGTGCTGCGGTATCGGTAAATGTGGGCATTGCAAGGTAAATGACACCTACATTTGTTTAGACGGTCCGGTATTTAATTATGTTGACAGCAAGAGTCTGATCGACTAGGAGGTGTGAAAATGGCTAGAGATATTAATGTCGGAAAACTGAAAAGAAATGCCTTTCGTGTGTCTAAGCATCGTGGTGAGACTGCATCCCGTGTCAGAATGCCGGGTGGTTATATAGATGCTGAAAGTATGAAAAGGATCAGTGAGATAGCTGAAAAATACGGTAACGGAAGTATTTTCCTCACCAATCGTCAAGGTGTGGAGATCCCGGGAATAAAGCTTGAAGATATGGATGCTGTCAATAAAGAAATACAGCTCGTTATTGATAATGTTAAGACCAATCAGGAAAAAAGAGATACCGGATATGCCGCAGCAGGAACAAGGAATGTTGTAGCCTGCCCGGGAAAGCGTCTTTGCCCTTACGGAAACTATGATACTACAGAGTTCGCAAGAAAAATGGAGAAGATGATATTCCCCAATAATTTACATTTCAAGATAGCATTTACAGGTTGTTCCAATGACTGTGCCAAGGTTAGGATGAACGATTTCGGCATTATCGGAATGACGGAGCCGCAGTACGATCCGGATCGCTGTGTTACCTGTGAAGCCTGTGTAAAGTCTTGTAAGAAAAAAAGCGTAGATGCTCTTAAAGTGGTTAACAAAAAGATCGTAAGAGATACAGAAAAATGTATAGGTTGCGGTGTCTGCATTACAGTGTGTCCTACAAGAGCATGGACCAGAAGTAAGGAAAAATACTACCGTTTGGTATTGCTTGGAAGAACCGGAAAGAAAAATCCAAGAATGGCAGAAGACTTTATCAAATGGGTGGATGAGGATTCGATCTTAAAAATCGTAAAAAATTCCTACTCCTATGTGGAAAAATACATAGATCCGCAAGCACCCGAGGGAAAGGAGCATGTGGGTTATATAGTGGACCGTACCGGATTTGAGGAATTCTATAAATGGATAATGGAAGGGGTCACACTTTCGGATAAAGCCGAACTTGCCAAGACAATGTATTGGGGCGGAAAACATTACGATAAATTTTAGATAGACAAGCGTTGTTACAGGATCTGCACGTTGTAAATGTCAGAAAGCATTAATACAGATCGTAGAGACAGACAAACACTGTAACAAGTTCTATATTTGAAAATGCATATCATAAATTGATGATAAACCACTATAGATATCGAATAGAGTGTGTAAAGTTTACCTTGCATTTCAATCTTACTTGAAATAATTTTCGCAAAGCTGTGTTAGTTTTATGAAGTTTGAAAAACTTACCTTTGTAGCGACTGTCGAGGTCTGATGCGTCTGAAAAGTTTAGGACTGCTTATACCAAACTTGCTTTGTGAAAATTATCAAGCCTTACAGAGATTGAAAATGCAAGGTTATTTTTTTGCATTAAAAAGGTTCTGAAAGGTTTAGTCTGATCTAATATAAAATTTACCGAGGCTTTTGAAAAAACTTTGTAAATATGATCACATAATAAGAGTTTTTCAGACATCAAAAAAAGATTGAAATTAAAGGAAGTAATATTTCTACATCAATAAATCAAAAAACGCCCTGTCAGCCTTCGACATAAATTTGTCCCTGTCATAGGCAACACAAAGTCTCCAAAATGCCCTGTATTTCTTTGGGATATGAAAATATACTATACCCTCATCGGAATTTGATTTGGCATAGCTTTCGGGCAGGATGGTCACACCCAGATTGCTTCTTACAAGCTCTTTGGTACTGATAAAATTTTGAATAACGATATAAGTATGCACGTTATTGATATTTGCCTTTTTAAGTATCAGATCGACCACCTGTCTTATCCTTTGGTTTGGAAAAAGCATAATAAATTTCTCGTCCTTTATATCTTTGATATCAAGACAGAGCCTTTCACTTCCCTCCTCAATAAAAGCCTTTTTACAAACAGGATTTTTATCCGAAACCAGAATAAGAAAATCTTCTTTTGAAAGGATCTCATAGCTAAACCTCTTATCATCCTTATCCTCACTTAACAAATGCATGATTGCGAAAGAAATATTACCCTGTTCAAGATCGGTAAAAAGCTGTTTGGAAGGATTTTCGGTAATATTAATGTTGATATTTGGATAGATCTTGGAAAATTTGCTTATTATTTCAGGTAGAAGTACCAGGCTTAAATGATTGGTGGTACCGAGGTTTATGCTACCGGATTGTAATTTTTCAATATCAGCTATCTCAAGCTTCATCTCCTCGTATAATTTTAATATCTGCGTGGCATACTTATAGTAATATTCACCGCTGACACTAAGTTTAAGTCCTTTAGAAGCTCTTATAAAAAGCTTTGTATTAAGCTCTTGTTCTATACGTTTAAGAGCCTGGCTAAGCGAAGGCTGGGCTACATATAGTTTCTTGGCAGCCTTTGAGACACTGCCCTCCTTTGCGATGGTTATAATATAAAGTAATTCCTTGTCGGACATAGGACCTCCTTGCTGAAATAAATTATGATTGCTTGGCAACATAAACTCTTATAAATATATCACGGCTTGGACACGGGCTCTCGTGATAAAAGTCGATAACATAAACAATTATAAACATATCTTACCTGGACACGCTTTCGCTAACTTCGTCTCGCAGCGGTACTAAGCTTTTCCTTCGCCTTACGGCTCGGTAAAGCAAGTACCGGCGGCCTCAGATTGTCCTTGGCAATATAGTTTAACGGTTTATGTGCCTAAGGTGTCAGGAGTGTTCCTTACCTTACCTGATTTTTTTCATAGTATATTTCAGTTTTGGAGTCTCAATTAGCTCGGCAACTTCAAATCCCAGTTTTTCATAAACCCTCTTGGCATTTTGATTGAAGTCAAAAACCGATAAAGAAATACTTTTAATATCTGTATCCTCAAAAATAAAATCCATAAATTTCCTAAGTGCTGCTGTTCCAAGACCCGACCCTGTTTTTTCAGGTTCAAGTACGAATCTACCTATGTGTATGTTATCTTTATCAATTCGTACTTTTTGTATCATTCCGATAAATTGTCCTTCAGTAAATATTGAAAATGTATTTTCTAACTCTTTTATATTATCATAACTTAAGGGATAAGAAACTTTTGCTCCCATCCACTGCTCCTGAAATCCTCTTCCCATTTTATTTGACCATTTACATAAAAGTAAGGCATTGTTTTTGCTTATTCCTTTTTCAAAACTGATATCCATACTTACCCTCTCAGATTCTAAAAACAAAAATTATCATATTTGTATATATAGAAAAAATCAATAACTTATATAATATTAATAGTATTTGCCTATATGGATATATTATTATATAATGCATTTTAAAACAAGAACAAGTAAGGGGAAAGCTATGGTAAAACTATACGATGGAGGAGTTTATATACTAAACTCCAATGAGATAATAGAAGAAAAAGATTTTGAAATCGTAAAAGCAAAAAGAAATTTGCAGGCTGATAAGGAAAGTGCTGCAAAAGGTACTATCAGCTACGAGATACTCAGTGCTCACAATACCTCAAATGATGATAAAAAATTAAAGTTAAGATTCGATTCCATGGCATCACATGACATAACCTATGTAGCCATCATACAGACTGCAAAAGCTTCCGGTATGGAGAAGTTTCCGCTGCCCTATGTCCTTACCAACTGCCACAACTCACTTTGTGCTGTAGGCGGAACTATTAACGAAGACGATCACTTATTCGGGCTTTCAGCCGCTAAAAAATACGGAGGTATATATGTACCTCCGCACATTGCCGTCATACATCAATACATAAGAGAGGCTATGGCAGGCTGCGGTAAGATGATACTCGGCTCAGACAGCCATACAAGATACGGTGCGCTCGGAACCATGGCAATAGGTGAAGGCGGAGGAGAGCTTGTAAAGCAGCTTTTATCCGATACCTATGATGTAAATTATCCTGAAGTAGTGGGTATATATCTGGATGGAAGTCCGGTGAAGGGCGTAGGTCCTCAAGATATAGCACTGGCGATAATAAAGGCGGTATTTAAGTCAGGTTATGTGAAGAATAAGATCATGGAGTTTATAGGTCCGGGTATCGCATCCATGGATACCGATTTCAGAAACGGTGTGGACGTCATGACTACGGAAACTACCTGTCTAAGCTCTGTTTGGGCAACAGATGAAGATACCGAAAATTTTCTGGCGGTACATAACAGAAAAGAAGATTATAAGAAATTATCACCGAAAGAAGTGGCATATTATGACGGTCTGGTGTATGTGGACTTAAGTAAAATAAAACCGATGATAGCACTTCCTTTCCATCCCAGCAATGTATATGAGATAGACGAAGTCAATGCAAACTTAGAGGATATACTTGCAAGTGTAGATAAAGAGGCTGCACGTATAGGAGGAAAAGCCGGAGAAGAACTAAACTTAAGAGGAAGAATAGAAAACGGAAAATTAAGAGTGTCACAAGGTATCATAGCAGGCTGTGCCGGAGGTAATTACAGCAATGTTATGGAAGCGGCACACATTCTTAAGGGCAAAAGCTGCGGTTATGACGAGTTCAATATGTCTGTATATCCCTCATCACAGCCTGTATACATAGAATCAGACAGACAGGGTGCTATATCGGATCTGATGTCTGCCGGAGTAATAGTAAAGACTGCATTTTGCGGACCTTGTTTCGGTGCCGGGGACACACCTTCACACAGAGGCTTAAGTATAAGACATACTACAAGAAACTTCCCTAACAGAGACGGTTCAAAACCGGGAGCGGGACAGATGTCTGCGGTAGCATTAATGGATGCAAGATCTGTGGCTGCCACAGCAGCAAGAGGAGGTATACTTACTCCTGCGACGCAGATCGCTGATGATTATAAGGTGCCGGAATACCATTTTGACGGCGGCATATACGAAAAAAGAGTATATCAAGGCTATAAAAAAGCGGATGAGAGCAAGGAACTTATATACGGTCCGAATATTAAAGACTGGCCGAAGATGTCGGCTCTTACCGACAATATCCTGCTTAAAGTCTGCTCAAAGATATTGGACGAAGTGACTACTACGGACGAACTTATACCGTCGGGAGAGACTTCTTCTTACAGATCCAATCCTTTGGGGCTTGCCGAATATACTTTGTCGAGAAGAGATCCCGACTATGTGCCAAGCAGTAAGTCAGTCGATAAGCTTGAAAAGGCAAGAGTCGAAGATGCTTCTTCTGTTTTGAATAATGCCGAACTTGTAAAAGTATATGATAAATTAAAAGAAACTCTCGGTAACACAGATCCTGCGGGAACCGAGATCGGAAGTATGATCTATGCTAAAAAGCCGGGAGACGGTTCCGCAAGAGAGCAGGCGGCAAGCTGTCAAAGAGTGCTCGGAGGACTTGCAAATATAGCAAAGGAATACGCTACAAAAAGATATCGTTCAAACCTGATAAACTGGGGTATGCTTCCGTTTTTATTAAAAGAAGATGCCGATTTTAAGGTAGGGGACTATATTTATGTGCCTGATATCAAAAAGGCTCTTGATACGGATATGAAAGAAATTAAAGCCTACGTGGTAGATATAGAGAAAAATATATGTTATTATATAAAGATGACGATATCAGAAATGACTGATGTGGAGAAAGATATTATAAGAGCCGGTTGTCTTATTAATTACAATAAGAACAGACTTGAGAAAAAGGCAAAATAGTGTTTTGTAAAATAAAAAGGAGGAGGCTACTAATCAGGTAGGTTATTTATCTTCGTTAAATATAGCATAAACATTAAAGCTTACCTATAAAATTTATGAAGATGGAGGCTGAGAACAGTCGGATAGTTAAATATCTGTCCAACACTTAAGTGTTAAATATATTTTTAGTAGCAGATCGTATAAATGGAATTTAAACTCAGCTCACAATTTGCACCTACAGGAGATCAGCCTCAGGCTATTGAAGCCCTGGTAAAGGGATTCAAGGAAGGAAATCAGTTTGAAACACTTCTCGGAGCCACCGGTTCAGGTAAAACATTTACCATGGCAAATATCATACAACAGTTACAAAAACCCACACTTATCATAGCTCATAACAAGACATTGGCAGCTCAGCTTTACGGAGAATTCAAGGAATTCTTCCCTGAAAATGCGGTCGAATATTTTGTATCTTACTATGATTACTATCAACCGGAAGCTTATGTTCCGAGTACGGATACTTATATAGAAAAAGATTCGGCTATAAATGACGAGATAGATAAGCTAAGACACTCCGCAACTGCGGTTTTGTCTGAGAGAAGGGATGTTATTATCATAGCTTCGGTATCTTGTATATACGGACTGGGAAGTCCTATAGACTATGCTGAAATGGTCATATCACTAAGACAGGGAATGATCAAAGACAGAGACGAAGTTATAAGAAAATTAGTTGATATACAATACAACAGAAATGATTTCGACTTCCACCGTGGAACCTTTAGAGTAAGGGGTGACATAGTGGAGGTCTTTCCTGCGTATGTAAGTAATAAAGCCTACAGGATAGAATTTTTCGGGGATGAGATAGATAAAATAAGTGAAATGGATGTGCTTACAGGCGATGTGGTAGCGGAACTGAGCCACATAGCTATATATCCGGCATCACATTATATAGTACCTCCCGATAAGATGTTAAGAGCCACGGATGAGATACTTAAAGAATGTGATGAGCAAGTGGCTTTTTTCAAGTCCGAGGATAAGCTGATAGAGGCTCAAAGGATCTATGAAAGAACACATTTCGATGTGGAGATGATGAGGGAGACAGGTGTATGTTCGGGAATAGAAAACTATTCAAGGCACTTGATAGGCTCTAAAGCCGGAGATCCCCCCTATACTCTTATAGATTATTTTCCTGATGACTTTTTGATAATAATAGATGAGTCTCATATAAGTGTTCCCCAGATCAGAGGTATGTATGCAGGAGACAGAGCGAGAAAAATGAATCTTGTACAATACGGTTTCAGACTTCCCTCAGCACTTGATAACAGGCCTTTGGAATTTACGGAGTTTGAATCAAAGATCAATCAACTCCTCTTTGTATCAGCAACCCCTTCCGTATATGAGGAGGAACATGAACTCTTACGTGCGGAGCAGATCATAAGACCGACGGGACTCTTGGATCCGACTATAAGTGTAAGAAAAGTTGAAGGTCAGATCGATGACCTTGTTTCAGAGGTATTTAAGGAAGTTGAGCGAAAGAATAAGATACTTATAACTACCCTTACCAAGAAGATGGCTGAAGATCTGACCGACTATATGAAGGATGTGGGTATTAAAGTAAGGTATCTCCATTCTGATATAGATACTCTTGAAAGAGCCGAGATCATAAGGGATATGCGTCTTGATGTTTTTGATGTACTGGTGGGTATCAATCTTTTAAGAGAGGGACTGGATATTCCGGAGATTACACTGGTTGCAATACTTGATGCCGATAAAGAGGGCTTTTTAAGAAGCACGACCTCGCTTATACAGACCATAGGAAGAGCTGCGAGAAATTCCGAAGGGCGTGTTATCATGTATGCGGACAGGATAACGGATTCGATGAAGGCTGCCATTGATGAGACTTACAGAAGAAGACAGATACAGGAAGCCTATAATAAAGAACATAACATTACTCCGACGACTATAAAAAAGGCAGTCAGAGACCTGATAGCCATATCTAAGGCTGCAAGCGAAGACAGCAAAAAACTTGAAAAAGATCCGGAGTCTATGGATGATAAGGAACTTGAAAAACTTTCAAAAGACCTTGAAAAGGCTATGAAGAAGGCTGCCACGGAGCTGAATTTTGAAGAGGCGGCAAGATTAAGAGATAAACTTTTGGAAGTTAGAAAGATATTGTTTGACAGGGAGTGATATGGAAAGAACGAGAAAATTAGCGGATACCGCAATGCTTGCCGGAGAGCTTATGCTAAAGTCGGGAGCGGATATATACAGAGTGGAAGATACGATGAGCAGGATACTTGACAGGGCGACCACCTGGTCTCATGAGGTCGTTGCTCTTCCGACCGCCATTTATCTGACGGTCGTTACCGAAAATGAAAAGGGAAGAGATAAGGACGCTTTAAGTGTGGTCAAAAGAGTAGACTCCACATCAATTAACTTAAATACTATTTATGAGGTCAATCATATCTCAAGAAAGCTTTGTATGGATAAGATAAGTGTGGATGAGGCCTATGAGAGAATGGTCAAACTCACGAAAAAACCGGTGTACCCCGAGTATGCGGAATATATTTGCTATGTGTTTGTGGCTACCGGATTTCTTATTATGTTTGACGGTAATCTCAATGAATTTTTACTTACAGCAATAGCAAGTACCGTGCTTTCTTTGGTAAATTATACGACTAAGAAGATAGGGTTTAATGATATGTGTGTATATGCCGCAACCTCATTTGTCATGGTAGTAACGGCATTATTCGGAGCTAAATATTTATTTAATAATGTTTCGGTGGATCTGGTCATCATATCGGCACTTATGTGTCTGGTTCCCGGAGTAAAATGTACTACGGCGATCAAAGATACTCTTAACGGAGATTACAGCTCGGGAGGCAGCAGGATGCTGGAGGCTATAATCATTTCACTGGCTGTATCTACCGGAACCGGTGCGGCTATGTTGCTTTTTGGAGGTATATTACGATGAACATAGGTATTTTTCTTATAAAAACATATGCGGCATTGACGTCAATGATAGCCTTTTCTATCGTATTCGGTATGCCTAAAAATCTGTTGAAATATGCAACTTTGGTAGGTATGGTCTCATGGATCTTATATGCGTATCTTTCTTATTTGAAAGTAGATGCCGTTTTACAGGTATTCATCTCGGGACTTGGAGTTTCAGCTCTGTGTCATATTCTTGCAAGGATACTTAAAGCACCGGTAACCATATTTTTCGTGCCGGGCATACTTCCGCTGGTTCCGGGAGGACCTATATACAGGAGTGTATTTTATTTTATAGATAATAACAGCAGCCTGGGAAATGTTTACTTTGTGCAGACGATTCAAATAGCCGGGGCTATTGCCGTTGCTATGTTTATCATGGATTCGATATTTAGGCAGACGAGAAGATATGCAAAAAGAAAAAGATATGAAGATGAGATAAAAAGTTAGTGTCAAAGTATATATGCTTTCTGATGAAGTATTGATATAGCTCTATATATAGGTTATAGTATATAATATTTATATTAAAGAGGATACTTGTATGAGGTACGAAAAAAACAGAAAAATAGCCGGTATAGATGAATTTAAGGTATTGAAAGCACTGAAGATCCTTGCTATTCCTATGGTAGTGCTCGTGCTTGTCATAGTAATATTGGTAGTGGATAGGACGCAGTCAAAAAAACAAGTTGCATCGTCTGAAGTCTCGCTTGAAAGTGTTGAGGAATCAAGCCTTAATACGGTATATACTTATGATTTCAGCAATTACGGTCTGCAAAAAGACAGTAATCCCGAGGTCATGCAACTTGTGGAAAATTATCAAAATGCAAAGATAGAAGCGGATGCCGCCGCTTTATATAAGGTCTTCGGAAGGACGGATGAAGAAGGTCTGTCAGAGCTTCAAGCCAAACTTGATGAAGAAAAGAAGGTGTATGAGGACTATGAAAATGTGTCCTGCTATATAGGTAACGGCTTGAATGCAGGAGAATATGTTGTATTCATAAGTGCGGATGTAAAGTTTCACGGTATCATAACACCGGCACCTATGCTTACCTGGGCATATATAAAGACAGCGGAGGATGGCAGTCTTTATATGCTTGAGCCGGATAAGGTTAATGAACAACAAAAACTTTTTATAGACAAGGTAGCACAGTCCGAGGATGTGAAGTTGCTTGATTCTGCAATGAGAAAAAGACTTGCGGAAGTGCTTATATCGGATGCACAACTCGCATCCTTGTACCAGATATGGTTAGAGGGGGAGGATGTATCAAAGTATGATATAAGTTTAGGCGGTGATCCCGAGGAAGAAAGTACGAAAGAAGTCGATCTTGAGGATGATGAAGTATATATAGGAGTTCCTACTACCGAAGCAAGTAAGGAAAGTACGGAGCAAAGTACAGAAAGTGAAACTGCTGCACAAACTCAAGGTGTAGAAGAAAGTGCGGCACAGTAAGATTATGGATATTAAAGATTTTTAATTATGAACTGCCTGAAAGACTTATAGCACAGGACCCGTTAAAGGACAGGAGCTCTTCAAGACTTATGGTAATGAAAAAGCAAAGCTACGAGCTTGAACATAAGCATTTCAGCGATATTACCGATTATTTGAAAAAGGGTGATTGTCTGGTACTTAACGATACCAAGGTGATACCGGCAAGACTTTACGGTGTAAGAGATAACGGTGCGGCAAGATCCAAGGTAGAGATACTTTTACTTAAAAGACTAAGTGATAAGGTTTGGGAGTGTCTTGTAAAACCCGGTAAAAAATGTAAGATAGGAGACAGACTTGATTTTGGAGACGGTCTTTTAAAAGCCGAAATCAAGCATATAGATGAGACCGGTAACAGGCATATAGAATTCGAGTTTGATGGTATATTCGAAGAAATACTCGATAAACTCGGAGAGATGCCTCTGCCTCCTTATATTACTCATAAACTCGAGGATAAAAACAGATACCAGACGGTATATGCAAAATACGAGGGAAGTGCTGCGGCACCGACAGCCGGACTACACTTTACGAATGAACTTCTTGAAAAAATCAAAGCAAAGGGTGTAGATATAGCAAAAGTCACACTTCATGTGGGACTTGGAACTTTCAGACCCGTAAAGGAGAAGGATATATTAAAGCACCATATGCACTCGGAATTCTATATGATAGACGAGGAAAATGCCGCTAAGATCAATGCGGCGAAGGAAAGAGGTTCAAGGATCATCTGCGTGGGAACGACCAGTTGCAGAGCTTTGGAAAGTGCTGCCGCACCGGACGAAAAGCTTAAAGCGGTGAGTGCATGGACTGAGATCTTCATATATCCGGGGTATAAATTCAAGATGGTAGATGCACTGATAACAAACTTCCATCTGCCGGAATCTACACTTATCATGTTGGTATCTGCACTGGCAGGAAGAGAAGAAGTGCTTAGTGCATATAAGAAAGCTGTGGAAGAAGAATACAGGTTCTTCAGTTTCGGAGACGCGATGTTTATAATGTAACTTGAATTCTTACTTTATTAACTTATTTTATTAAGATTAATGTGATAAAAAAAGTAGGGGGGAATGACCCTCTACTTTTTTTGTTGCTTAAATATAAATTCGTGACATAAGCCGTTCTTAAATAAAATAATTGATATATTTGCGTTTATTATTGTTATACTGTCCATGATACTTAGGACGAATTGTTTTAATACTCCGGTATCAACAGATGTTGCAAGCTTCTTAAAAGTATGGCTGAAAAAGGAAGCCTAGATGGTAAGCTTACAATCACTATTGATATTTTATTTGATATTTCATTTACAGAGGAAACAGTTCAAAATAAAGATCCTAATTTTGAAGGAGATATTCGTGTGGTTCACACACCAAAGTTTCAACACAAGGTTAGTTTTGTACTGCAAATTAAAAATGAACAAAAAGGTGACATGAATTGTGATGGTATGGAAGGAGTTTAGGATTTATGAAGATTTTGACAATCCCTTATTTTTAGCCAAGGATGTAGCCGGATGGATTGAATATGACCCGTCATCAATTAATAAAATGATAGTGGCAGTAGATGATACTGAAAAGGTTCGGAATATTATTCCGACCCTTGGAGGAAATCAAGAAAGTTGGTTCTTAACTGAAGACGGATTGTATGATGTTCTGATGCAGAGTCGTAAGCCTATTTATAAATTATTTCCTTGGAAGAAAGGCGGCACACAATACAGCGTGCTTCCAGACAGCAAAGGCTTAAGAAGTTTACAGCCCTGTGGCTGCTTTTTGCATTGTATGAATAATTAATATTTCAGTACTCAATAATTAAATGCTATTAGGATCATTACTCCCATAAGAGTATAATAAAAAATGAGTTTATATTTATACAGTTTCAGCCCATTTTCAAGTATCTTTTCAGTATAAAAACATAAATAAATCATTGACTTTTAGTACCATATATGGTACTGATTATATCAGAGCAAATAATTAAGAAAGGAAGTGATTGATTGGCAAATGTGCAAAAGATAATTGAAAAAATGAAAAGACAGCCCAATGGAATAAGGGCTGATGAAGCAGATAAGGTATTGAGAGCTTACGGATATGAAGGAGTAAGACAGAAAGGAAGTCACAAGCAGTACCTTAATAAAGAAACCGGTGATTTAACAACAGTTAAGCAGGAAAATCCATTAAAGAAAGCGTATGTTATGGATATTCTTTCTAGGATAGGGGAATAATTCCCCTATCCTGGAAAGATTTAGAAGAAATATTGAAAAAAGGGAGTAAAGAATGGAAGTTAAGGATTATATGAAATTACCTTATACAAGGTTAGTGCAGGAAGTAAATGATGAAAGTGGTCATTACTTTTATGGAAGAGTATTAGAATTAGACGGATGTCAAAGTACCGGTGATACATTGGAAGAGTTGTATGAAGGACTTAATGAAGCTATGGAAGGATATTTAGAAGTTAAGCTTGAAAACGGTCTACATATTCCGGTACCGGATAGAATAGATGGATACAGTGGAAAATTTAATGTCAGACTGCCTAAATCATTGCATCAGAAATTAGCTATTGAAGCAAATAAAGAAGGTGTGAGCCTAAATCAATTAGTATTACATAAGTTATCAATGTAGACGGTATATATTTAATCAGATAGGTTATCCGGTATATTGAAACATTCTACAGTTAATTCAAAAAATAGGAGAAAAAACAAAGGAGATTAAAAACATGAGAGAAAACGAAAATCTATCCGTAGCGGCTAACGGACAGAAAATCTGCTTATTAGATTTAAACTACACACTGGTCAGTAACCAGAAGTAAACAAAAATGCTAAGACCTTTTTCAAAAAGGATGTTAGCTGAGGAATACAGATTAGATCTTATAGAGATGGTAAAAGATGATTATGTAATTATTATTACAGCCCGTCCTGATAAACAAATGAAAGAAACAATGGAGAATATTAAGAAAAAGACAGGTTGGCAGCCACAGGAGATGTATTTCAATGATATTGATGAAGAACCTCCGGTATTCAAAGAATCAGCTTTAAAAAGATTTATATTTCCAAAATATGGAACTAATGCTGATCAGTTCTATGCAGTAGAAAGTAACCCAAGAACCAGGACGATGTATAAAAAAAATATGGAATAAAGGCAAAACCTTATGATAAATTTATCGAAGCTCGGACATTGTAAGAGGATCTAGTTCCAAGGATACAGAGGTAGGAGATCAACAGTTGTCTTTATTTAACTAAAAATCAATAAAAAGAGATATTCAGCACATCAGAAATGGTGTGCTGTTTTTATATAGCAAAATAATTTATTTATGAGGTAGATACATGGAAGTAAAATAATGAAAATAGCAGATATAATACCTGCTGAATATAACCCAAGAGTCAAACTTACAGAAACAGATTTTGAGTATAAGGCTTTGAAATCAAGTATTGACGAATTTGGTTTAGTAGTTCCACTTATTGTAAACAAGAGGACTGGCAATCTTGTAAGTGGACATAAAAGACTTAATATTTAAAAAAAGTGGTATTGAGGAAACGGAAGTTGTGATAGTCGATTTTGAGGAAGAAAAAGAGAATGCATTATGTATTACAATGAATAAAGTCAGTGGTCAATGGGACTATGGATTACTGGCAGATATTATGGAAGAGCTTAGAAATTCAGAAATTGATACTGCAATAACAGGGTTTTCCGGAAATGAGATTACAGAATTGTTGGGAGAACTTCAAGAGATGGAAAATAATATCCCGGATGTTGAATGAGTTGATAAGAAAGAAGATACAGAAGATGGTATTGCTGATTGGATAATAGAGGAGATGCCTGCACATCACAGCTATGTAGAGCCGTTTTTTGGAAGTGGTGCGGTATTCTTTAATAAACCGCTTTCCAATATTGAAACAATTAACGATTTAGATGGAGAGGTTGTTAATTTCTTTGAAATCATTAGAGATATGCCGGAAAAATTAGCAGCTAAGATATATATGACACCGTATGCGAGGGTAGTGTATGAAAATGTGTATAAAGAGTTTTGTAATTATAATCAATCAAAGCTTGATAGAGCTTTTAAGTTTTGTATCAAGAAAACTTTTGCATGGTATGAAGAATTAATATTTCAGTGATCAATAAATAAACTGCCATCCTCTATCGGCTCACAACCACCAAAAGAAACACTACTTATTTCAATCTTTGTAGCGTTTGACCCTTTTGAAAAAGCAAGATACAAATTCTACAGACGAGGATGTCAAAAGTGCAGCTCGCCACGGATTAGGCGAGCACACGAGTTGTGCAGTCTGTGTGAAATTGTTGCAGCTTTGAAAAAGGGTTGCGGGTAAGATTGAAATAAGCAGTGTTTCTGCTTACTTAAAACCCTGCCTTAAAAAACTTCTGCATATCCATCACTTCCTTATGACTTTGTATAATAGCCACCTTATATTCGCTTCCACGGTTGATGGCAGGTCGATATTCCATAGGAATGAAATTAAAAGATATCTCATCATTTCCTACAAAACAGGAAGTAAAGGCAGAACATTTTATTTGTGAGTTATTGGCTTTGTTGAATATATAGGAATCACCTATATCTGTAAGATCGGCATCTACCGGAATCACCACTACCTCACCCTCTTTATATCCGACTATAAAATTGGCATGTTTTGTAATTTCTACCAGTATTGCATTGGTATAACTTTCGGCGTAGCAGTACATAATAGTATAAGAATTCCCGTTCTCAACCTGACGGTTGAAGATCTGTCTCATTTTTTCCTTGTTTTCATTACTCTCCTCAGTGCTTGCCCCCATAAAAGCTTTTTGAAGTATACCTTTTAATCCCATGATAAGATTCTCCTTGTTAAAATTCTTTTGTAACAAATTATATTACATTTTTCGATAAATATAAATATGTAAAAAGTTTATTTTACGATAAGAAGAAAGGAGAAGCGTAATGATCATTACAATAATTAAAACCTTTCATGAACGTTTTTCGGATTGGAATCCGGCACTTTTCGAGCATTTGCAAATATCTCTCTTATTACTGCTTCCGGCAGTTTCTATAGCGGTACCTCTTGAAGTGAATATAAGACCGGAAAAAGTTTTCAGTCCGGAAGAGGTTGATAAAGCCCACGACTACGTTGAAAGCGGAAATAATTTCGGGAAGGTCGTTGTGGAAGTTTTATAAGTTCTTAAAACTCTGTCACAACAATAATAAGTAACACAGTTTAAACGAAAATGTAACGATTTTTTAACAATCCTTGCTTTATACAGAATTTTAGTGTAATATATCTTCTGTAAGAAACTTTAAAAATAATGTATTGAATTTAATGAATGATTGATCTTAGTATATAAACTGTGACAGGCTGTCGATATTTTATGATTTGGTAAGCTTTGTTTTTGATCGATTTAAATTAGCAAGGAAAGGAAGTGATATCTTATGAATACTGCCAAGAATAAAAGGGCTGTTCATTTCAGTGGATTATGTAAGAAGTTAAGAGCGTGGGCATTGCTTATGTTATTAGCCGTAAGTAGTATATTGGTAAATGCCGAGACGGTATATGCCGATTCGGAGTATAACAGTTATGTGGGTAAGTTGTCTGTTGCGGCATACTGCGACAGTTATAAGACCTATAAGGGCGGAGATCCTACTTCGGGAAAGACCGTTGCCGCTAAACTTAAGATGTTTGATATAGGCGAGAATATCAAGATAGGCGATAAGGTATATACGGTCGAATCCGTACTTTCCGAGAATTCGGAGAATGATATCATGATCTATTTCGATTCCAAGTCATCAGCCTATGACTACGGAATGAAGAAGGCAGATGTATACAGAAAGTCAAGAGGGTCAAGCAGTTCAAGCAGCTCGAAAAGTTCTTCTTCAAGTTCAAGTTCGGGTAAAAAGGCTGTGTCTACCAAGGTCAGCTCAAGTAAGGGCAAGAGCCTGGGAACCTTTACTACAACAGGATATTGCAATTGCAGTCAATGTGCCGGAGCCTATGCCGGAAGACCTACAAGCAGCGGTGTTATGCCTAAAGCAAACCATACTATAGCAGCAGATCCGTCAGTACTTCCTATAGGTACAAAGGTCATAATAAACGGACAGGAATATAAGGTTGAAGATACCGGTTCGGGAGTAAACGGCAAGACCATAGATGTATACTACGATAACCACGATGCAGCTGTGGCTCACGGTAATAAGAAAGTTGAAGTATTTTCAGTAAATTAATATGTGAAATTTATAAAGTCGCTCGATTGCGACCGGGCTTATTTACATAAGTACGGACTTTGATCGGGTGACTTTTTTATTTGAAAAAATTAGTATTTAACGATCTGAGATTTTGCCGCTGTTGTTACATTATGAAAATGATGATACTAAATATAGTCGGATTTTTTTTGTTTTTATATCCGATCTAAAAAAAGACTAAAATAAGCAATTTAACAGATTGATCAAAACAAGAGTTTGGATCGAAAGAATTTAGGTATGTAAAATCAAGAGTTGAAGTAGAATTTACGTAATGTTTGAACCGTAAGTTTATTCCGTTCGATAAAAAAATCAAGATAACAAATATATCCGATCGGCTACACATGTATTTATAATAACCTGATTTTTTTGCTCTTAAGTTAAAAAAAACATTTTTTTGTATTCAAATAAAAAAACAATCCTTCCGATAGCTGTATTTATAAAAAAACGATAATAATTACTGTAATAGCTTAATAATTTTTTGCATTCTTTTAACTCTAAAAACTGGACATAAGACAATATATAGTTTATACTGTTCTCACTATAAGATTGTGAACAAGTAATGAAAAATGGCTAACAAAGTTTCAAAAAGCTACTAACCACAACTTATATAGTAACATTTTTTTGTGCATAATATACAAGGGGTATAAGGCAATTGATGTTATTTTGTCAGAATGGACTTTATACGGATCCTGTGTGACGGGAGAGTTTGATGGTGTATAAAAAATCTGTTTATAGGAGCTTTTTGCTGGTGACAAGTCTGGGATTTTCCGTTGTGGCTCCTGTGATACTTTGCATTTATGCGGCTTATTGGGTGAAGCGGGTATATGGCTTAAATATATTTCTGGCGGCTATAATACTCGGAATACTCAGCGGGATACTAAGTGCTTATAAAAGTGTAAATTATTTCTTGAAAAAGGTAAAAGAAGAAGATAAGAAGATCTTAGAAGAAAGATCTGAGGGAATAAAAAAACAAAGGGCAAATAATCCTAAGAAAAAAAGCAGGATCTTTAAGGAGGATATATAATTTGATAAGCAATTCACTTAAAAGAACCTTATTAGAGATGGCTTTCGGTTTCGTTATATATGAAATTATACTTGCCGTAGTTTTCTCGATTCTTTCTAAGACTGCCGGATATTCCTTTGTATCACTTTTTTTGGGATATACGGTAGGAATTATCCTATCCGTATATATTATACTCGATATGGCAATAACTATAGAAAATGTAATAGATCTTAACGATCCGGCTTATGCGCAAAAAAAGACCATGCTGCATGCCGGAATAAGAAAAGCCGTACTTATAGCGGTAATAGTTGTTGCCTTGAATCTTAAATTTATCAATACCATAGCAATAGTGCTTACTTTATTCGGTATAAAGGCAGGTGCGTATCTACAGCCTTACGCACATAAGATCTGCGGGAGCAAAACTAAAAAGCCGGAATAGGTATATAGGCTGCGATCGTCAATGTATTAGAATTGGATTTTCGATATTGCGGATAATAGATAGGGTATGTTAGCGCAATATGTGAATTTTATTACCAATTTATAATAAAACTAAGAGAGGAGGATCATAGATGATATTGCTTTCGGCAACAAATTCTCTGAGCTTTATGATAAAGGGAATATATAAATATAATCTCTTTGGACATGAAGTATGGATAACTACAACAACGATATCCTTAATGGTGGTTGTTATAGCTATACTTATATTTGGAGTATTTGCCAGAAGGGCGCTTATGAAAGCTGATGATAATATCGGAGCTTTTCAGAATTTCCTTGAGTATATGTATGAACTCTTGGAGAATATGGCAGGAAGCATCTTAGGGTCGAATTCATACAGGTTCATTAATTACATAGGGACCATATTTATTTCATATTGGTTTCCAACTTAAGCGGACTTTTAGGACTCAGAAACCCTACAGGTGATTACGCTGTAACTTTTTTACTGGGTATGGTAACGTTTTTCATAGTTCATTACCAGGGATTCAAGAACAGGAGGCTTAGGCACATTAAAGTTTTATTTGAGCCGACACCCTTGCTTGCTCCGCTTAATATCATAGGAGAGCTTGCCAATCCTCTTTCCATATCACTCCGTCTTTTTGCAAATGTTTTGTCAGGTGTGATTATGATGGGACTTTGGTACAGTATGATGCCCCTGTGGGCAAAGATAGGTATACCGGCATTTTTGCATGTGTATACGGATGTGTTCTCAGGATGCATACAAACTTATGTATTCTGTATGCTTACAATGGTTTATATAGACGATAAGATGTCTTAAAGACATAAGTTGTCATAGTAAATGAATTGCCCGCCGTGAAAGGATCAAAAACAAAACACGGCGTATTGCATATAATTTTTATTTCAAGGAGGTTTTTTTATGAATATATCAGGTCAGGATTTTATATACGGTTGCTCCGCTATAGGTGCGGGATTGGCTATGATCGCAGGTATAGGACCGGGAGTAGGACAGGGAATTGCAGCAGGACACGGAGCTTCAGCGGTAGGTAGGAATCCCGGAGCAAGATCCGATATAACTTCAACCATGCTTTTAGGTCAGGCTGTTGCCGAGACAACAGGTCTTTACGGTCTGGTAGTAGCAATGATTTTAATGTTTGTAAAACCTTTTAACAGTTAATCTTGGAAAGGAAACTAAGAGATTGGAAAGATTAATAGGATTTGATGTACAACTTTTGCATGATGCGGCTATCATGGGTATATCTATATTTATCCTGTTCTTTGGTCTTTCATATTTGCTCTTTAATCCGGTAAGAGATGTTCTTAAAAAAAGGAGAGAAAGAGTCCTTTCAGAACTGGAGGATGCAAGTACAAAGTCAAAGGATGCCAATGAATTAAAGGCATTATACGAATCCAAGTTGAAAGATATCGATTTGGAACGTGACAGGATCATAGAAGATGCCAGAAAAAAAGCCAAGTTAAAAGAAGCCGATATAATAGCAAAGGCTGAAGAGGAAGCAAAGATCATCACGCAAAGAGCGGATAGAGAAATAGAGCTTGAGAAGAGAAAGGCGCTTGATGAGCTGAAAAGAGAAATAGTCGATATAGCCTCCGTTATGGCAAGCAAGGCGATCTCTTCATCTATGGATGTAAATACACAGAAGGCGCTTATAGATGAGGCATTAAAAGGTATAGGTGAAAGTACATGGCAAAATTAGTGGCTAAAGTATATGCTGATGCACTTTTTGAGCTGGGGCTAGATAACGGCATGTTGGATATTTTATACGATGAAGCTTATGCCGTTAAAGATATATTTCTGAATAATAATAGCTTAAGGGATATTTTAGAGTCTCCAAAACTGTCTACACCTGATAAGAAAGAACTTATCAAAGATATTTTTCTTAACAAGCTATCCTCACAAAGCTACGGTTTTTTGATGGAGCTCATAGAAAAAAACAGGCAAAAAGATCTGATAGATATATTGGATCATCTTTTGGATAATATAAAAGAATATAAAAGAATAGGCAGGGCATATATTACTTCTGCGTATGAACTTGGCGACAGTGAAAGGTCAAGCATAGAAGAAAAGCTTTTGGCTACTACTGATTATAAAAGTTTTGATTTTGTATATTCCGTGGATGAAAGTCTTATCGGAGGTCTCACTATAAGAATAAAGGATAGGATAATAGACTCCAGCATAAAGACTAAGCTATACAATATTAAGAGAGATCTATCAAGGCTTCAAATTTCTTAAAGAGTATCTACATATGCTTATAAAGCATTGTTTAGTAAAGGTAAAGGTAGGTAGGACTTAAATGAATTTAAGACCCGAAGAAATAAGTTCCGTTATAAAGGAACAGATCGAGAAATATTCAAAAATATTAGAAGTATCGGATATAGGTACCGTAATACAGGTTGCGGACGGTATAGCCAGAGTACACGGCTTGGAAAACGCAATGCAGGGTGAGCTTTTGGATTTTGGTAATGATGTATATGGAATGGTACTGAATCTGGAAGAGGACAATGTAGGTGCGGTAATACTGTCCGATAAAAAGGCTATAAGTGAGGGTGACAGTGTCAAAACTACCGGAAGAGTCGTTGAGGTGCCGGTAGGCGATGCTTTGACCGGAAGAGTTGTAAGTGCTCTCGGAGAGCCTTTGGACGGAAAAGGTCCGATAGAAACAAGTAACTACAGAAGAGTTGAAAGAGTCGCACACGGAGTTATAGACAGAAAGTCTGTTAATACTCCTTTGCAGACCGGAATCAAGGCTATAGATTCCATGATCCCTATAGGAAGAGGACAAAGAGAGCTGATAATAGGAGACAGGCAGACAGGTAAGACATCTATAGCTATAGATACTATAATCAATCAAAAAGGTAAGGGTGTAAAGTGTATATATGTGGCAATAGGACAAAAAGCATCTACTGTTGCATCTATAGTTAAAACACTTAACGATTATTCGGCTATGGATTACACTACTGTAGTCGTGTCTACAGCTTCCGACCTTGCACCGCTCCAATATCTGGCACCTTATGCGGGTTGTGCCATAGGAGAGGAGTGGATGGAAAAGGGAGAGGATGTTTTGGTCGTATATGACGACCTTACAAAACATGCAGCCGCTTATCGTACACTGTCTTTGCTGCTTAAGAGAGCACCGGGTAGAGAAGCCTATCCCGGAGACGTATTTTATTTGCATTCAAGGCTTCTTGAGAGAGCTTCCAAGCTTTCAGATGAACTGGGAGGCGGTTCACTTACCGCACTTCCTATTATAGAGACACAGGCAGGAGATGTTTCCGCATATATACCTACCAATGTTATATCCATAACCGACGGTCAGATATATCTTGAGACGGAAATGTTCAACTCCGGTTTCAGACCTGCTATAAATGCGGGACTTTCCGTATCAAGAGTAGGAGGTTCGGCTCAGATCAAGGCTATGAAGAAGATTGCCGGACCTATAAGAGTTGCACTGGCACAGTACAGGGAACTTGCTTCATTCGCACAGTTCGGTTCGGAGCTTGATAAGCTTACGGCTCAACAGCTTGCGCAGGGTGAAAGAATCAGAGAAGTATTGAAACAGTCTAATTTTAAGCCTTTAGAGGTCGAATACGAGGTCGTTATCATATTTGCGGTGACCAAGGGACTGCTTCTGGACATACCTGTAGCTGAAATATCGGAGTTTGAAGCAAAGCTGTATGAATATATAGATACCAAATATCCTGAGGTCATCAGCAAGATAAGAGAGACTAAGGAAATAGATAAAGATCTGGAAGAAAAACTTGTACAAATTATAGAAGAATGTAAGAAATCATAGAAGGGGGTACGAAATATGGCTTCTATGAAGGAAATAAAAAGAAGGCGTGGCAGTATACAAAGTACCAGACAGATAACCAAGGCTATGCAACTGGTTTCTACAGTCAAGCTGCAAAAGACTCGTGCGAGAGCTGAGGAGGGTAAGCCTTATTTCAGTCTTGTGTATGAGACTATGTTTTCTATATTGTCAAAAAGCGGCAATGTCGATCACAGATTCTTAAGATCTGCTTCCCAAGGAAAAAAGGCAGTTATAGTGATAAGTTCCAACAGAGGACTTGCCGGAGGATATAATAACAGTATCGCCAAGCTGGTCGAAACGTCTTTCTCAAAAGAAGAGGCGCTTATCTATGCGATAGGAAAAAAGGCAAAGGATACTTTGGAAAGAAGAGGCTATGAAATAGCCGGCGAATATAACGAAGTTATAACAGACCCTATGTATCAGGATGCTGTGGATATTACGAAGAAACTTTTATCCGACTATGAAGCGGGAAAGATCGCCGAAATACATGTAGTATATACACACTTTAAGAATACGGTGGTACATGTTCCGACACTTAAAAAGCTTCTTCCGGTCAGCATTGATGAGCAGGAGGAAGAGGAGGTCGAGACAAAGACCAATCTGTTGATGAATTATGCTCCCAATGAAGAAGAAGTTTTGGAAGCAATAGTTCCTAAATATATCACGGCTATCATCTACGGTTCGCTTCAGCAAGCCATAGCTTCGGAAAACGGTGCAAGAATGAGTGCAATGGAAAATGCTACCAATAATGCAGACGAGCTTATAGATAAGTTACTTCTGAAGTATAACCGTGCAAGACAGGGTGCTATTACTCAGGAGCTTACTGAGATAGTTGCAGGTGCCAATGCGATATAACAATAAAAATTAGTTTAAGGAGAGTTTATGGCAGAGTTAAATGTAGGGAGAATAAGCCAGATCATAGGTGCAGTTCTCGATATAAAATTCAAAAAAGACCATCTGCCTCATATAAATGAAGCTATACTTATAAAGACAGAGGAAGGCAAGACACTTACTGTAGAAGTGGCACAGCATCTGGGAGATGATGTTGTCAGATGTATAGCTATGGATACTACAGACGGACTTAGGAGAGGAATGGAAGCGATCGCTACAGGAAATCCCATATCCGTACCGGTAGGAGAGCGTACCTTGGGTCGTATGTTCAATGTTCTCGGAGAGGCTATAGATGGTAAAGAGAATCCTACAGTTGAAATGAAGTTCCCTATACACAGAAAAGCTCCGAGCTTTGAAGAGCAATCAACAAGTACGGAGATCCTTGAGACAGGCATTAAAGTAGTAGACCTCCTTTGTCCTTATCAAAAGGGAGGTAAGATAGGTCTGTTCGGAGGTGCCGGAGTAGGTAAGACCGTACTTATTCAAGAGTTGATAAGAAATATAGCAACAGAACACGGAGGTTACTCGGTATTTACAGGTGTAGGAGAGCGTACCAGAGAGGGTAACGACCTGTATCATGAGATGATAGAGTCAGGAGTTATAGATAAAACCACACTGGTGTTCGGTCAGATGAACGAGCCTCCCGGTGCACGTATGAGAGTAGGACTTACAGGTCTTACCATGGCGGAGTACTTCCGTGATGAGGCGGGTAAAGACGTTCTTTTGTTCATAGATAATATATTCAGATTTACACAGGCAGGTTCAGAGGTTTCAGCATTGCTCGGACGTATGCCTTCAGCCGTAGGTTATCAGCCGACTTTGCAGACAGAGATGGGTGCTTTACAGGAGAGAATAACCTCAACCAGGCAAGGTTCAATAACATCGGTACAGGCGGTATATGTGCCGGCGGACGACCTTACCGACCCGGCTCCGGCTAATACTTTCGCCCACCTTGATGCGACTACGGTACTTGACAGAGCCATAGTTGAGCAGGGTATATATCCGGCGGTTGACCCGCTTGCATCTACCTCACGTATACTTTCTCCGCTTGTAGTCGGAGAGGAGCATTATCAGGTAGCCAGAGGGGTACAGACGGTTTTACAAAAATATAAGGAGCTGCAGGATATCATTGCCATGCTCGGTATGGACGAGTTATCCGAAGACGATAAGCTTACCGTATCAAGAGCACGTAAGATCCAAAGATTCCTGTCACAGCCTTTCTTCGTAGCAACACAGTTTACAGGTCTTTCAGGTAAGTATGTACCTGTATCCGAGACTGTAAGAGGCTTCAAGGAAATACTCGAAGGTAAATATGATGACATACACGAGCAATTCTTCCTTAACGTCGGAGGAATCGAAGAGGTGGTTGAAAAGGCTCAAAAAGCAGCTGCAAACCAGTAAAGGTCGTTTGCTCTGTAAATAACAGTCAAACAGTAAGGAGACTTAATAAATGGAAAGTTTTAAACTTAAGGTCTTGACTCCTGTATGCTGCTTTTATGAAGATGATGTCACCATGGCGGAATTCACAACGACTTCAGGAAATGTCGGTATCTATAAAGGACATATTCCCATGACCTTTGTTGTGGCTCCGGGGGGCTTTGACCATACACAAAGAAGGCGAAATAAAAAAAGCCGCACTTTTATCGGGATTTGTACAAGTGCTGGGCAACCGTGTGACCATACTGGCGGAAGCTTGCGAATGGCCCGAGGATATAGATGAAGACCGTTGTAAAGAAGCGGTGGAAAGAGCCAAAAGAAGGATCGAGAGCAAGGAAGAGAATATAGATTTTGCAAGAGCCGAGCTTGCACTCAAAAAGGCACTTGTAAGACTCGGAGTCAAGGACGGAACGTATTAGAAACATTAATATAAGCTGTAGTAAAACAAATTTTTATAGTTATCACTTATTTAATAATAAGTGCACAAAAATCTATAAAAATCAATATTTTACTACAGCTTTTTTGTGTTACTTATTATATTGAATGAAGTAATTTTATAAGCTATACTATTTAAGTTAAGCATTCAGGTGAATTGTGAAAAAAGAGGGTGTTGGATTTGGGAGAAAAATTAACTAAAAAAGATATGGAAAAGATCGAAGAAGAGATAAAACACAGGAAACTCGTTCTCAGAAAAGAATTGATAGCTGCCGTTAAAGAGGCGAGGTCTCACGGGGATCTTTCAGAGAATTTTGAATATTATGCGGCTAAAAGAGAAAAGAATATCAACGAAAGCCGTATCAGATACCTTGATAAAATGCTCAGGTTTTCGGAAGTTATAGAAGACGAGAGCGACATGGACGAGGCAGGGCTTAACAAGCTGGTGGAGCTTTATTTTGAAAATGATGAAGAGGAGATGACGATAAAACTCGTAACTCCCATAAGAGGTTCTTCGCTTGATGGCAGAATAAGCATAGAATCTCCGCTCGGGAAAGCATTGATGGGTAAAAAAGCCGGAGACAGAGTAAAGGTCACCATGTCGGAAAAGCTTTCATATTATGTGCGGATAAAATCAGTGACCTTGGATGATGAAGATGATGAAATAAGAAAATTCTAGGAGAAGAATATGAGACTGGTTATACAAAGAGTAAGTAAGGCAAGCGTAAGTATAGATAAAGAAGTGGTGGGAAGTATTGATAAAGGTCTTATGGTCCTGGTCGGAGTTGCCGGAAGTGATGATGAGGCTATAGTGGATAAATATCTTAATAAGCTTATAAAACTCAGGATATTTGAAGATGAGAACGGTAAAACCAACAAATCTATAAAGGATGTAGGCGGAAGTTTATTGTTGGTATCACAATTTACTCTGCTTGCAAGTTGTAAGGACGGTAACAGACCAAGCTTTATAGGTGCCGGAGACCCTAAAGAAGCAAAAAGACTTTATGAATACATGATAAGCCGTGCAAAGGAGCAGGGTATAGAAGTCGGACAGGGGCAGTTCGGTGCGGATATGCAGGTAGAGCTTATCAATGACGGTCCGTTCACTATAGTTCTTGATGAAAATAATATATAGAATTCCGATAAAGAACCGACAAAGATCAGCATCACAAATCGTATATCGGATGGATGATGGATCTTTGCAAAAATTTAAGTATCAAATTCATTAAAAACCCTTACCGGAATCGATAGGATATAAATAGGAGAAAAGATTTGAAGAAGTTAATAACTTTTGATTTGGATATGACATTATTGAACCATGTAGGCTACACCATACCGGACTCGGCACTTGCTGCGGTCAGGAAACTCAGAGAAAACGGACATATAGTAGCGATAGCAACCGGAAGAAATCTGGAAAATCATGACGGACCCGACTTTATAAGCAGAATAAATCCTCATGCGACCATAGAACTTAACGGAACCAAGATAACCATAGGTGCACAGACCGTATACAGACATTTATTTGATAAAGATATCTTGCGTGAGCTGATAGATTTTTGTCTGGATAAGGGATATACGATAGGACTTGCACAAAGCGATACGGATTATTATTTTAATCAGGAAAAGCTTGTGGAATGGGATAAAAAACAGTGGGGCATATCACAGAGAAACTTCGGAGATCCGAACAGAATACTTGAAATGGAAGTAGGTACACTGGCATATATAGGAGATCCCGTGGGAGCCTTGGATATAGAGTCGAATTTTGAGAGCATACGTTGTCCGCTTTTTGCCGGAGGACTCGGAGCCGATGTGATACAAGGAGATGTAAGTAAGGAATCGGGGCTTTTAAGACTTTGCGAGCACTATAATATAGGTATCGAAGATACAGTATCTTTCGGAGATTCCATGAATGATATGGAGATACTGAAAAGAGCCGGTGTGGGAGTTGCCATGGGCAATGCACACGATGATCTCAAAGAAGTTGCTGATATGGTAACGGATGATATAGATAAAGACGGGATATATAAAGCCTGTGTTAAGCTGGGACTTATATAAGGTTGGAAAAATGCTTAAAAAAATATCAAAACTTAATTGGTTTTTCAAAGAAAGGGCAGTAATTAATATTATTGCCATTATAATATTATTAATAGTAAATTTTATAACGATAGCAGGACCTTTGGTGCTTGGACAGGCGGTAGACAGCATATCCGCAGGCAAGATCACTTTGGAGCTTCTTTTTGGCTACGTTTACAGACTTGCTGCATTGGCTGTGAGCGAATATATACTTTCCTGTATATGGTCGTACATTTTATTCAAGAATGCGAGAATACTTGAATACAGGCTGTCTACTTATATAATGCATAAGATACTTAAGATGCCGAGGACATTTTTCGAAAAATACGGCTCGGGAGACCTTATGAACAGAGCGAGCAGCGATATAGAAGCTGTGGGAACTTTTAGCGGATTCGGACTTTTGGCGCTTTTTGACGCAATGTTTTATTTACCGCTTATACTTATAGTAATGAGTGTAAGGGTGTCGTTTGCTTTAACACTTTATTGTACCGTTCCGCTGACCATAGTTGCCGTTATGACCAATTTTGCCGGAAAATACATTTATACCTTTTTCGTAAAGCAGCAGGAAGCCGGAAGCAGTATGAGTGCCAAAGTGCTTGAATACATTAACGGAGTAAGGCTGGTAAGAGCCTACGTGCTTGAGGAGAGCAGCCTTAAGGATTTTGAAGAAAGTACGAAGGATGTGTATGAGAAAACTCTGAAAGCCGAGATGGTCACGGCTTCTTTCTGGCCGGTATCCAATGTTTTTATAGCTATAAGCTATGCTATATCGCTTATTTGCGGTGCCTCTTTGATAAGTTCGAAAGCCATAACTTTGGGTGATATGGTGACCTTCAATATATATCTGTCTTACCTTATCTGGCCTATGTACGCTATAGGAGAATTTATAAATGTGGCACACAGAGGGGGCGGCTTCCACGGAAAGGATATACGAGGTCCTGGAGGAAGAGGAAGAAGAAAAGATACATAAAGGAAAGCTTCTGAAAGAAGAATTAAAAGATATAAAATTCGAAAACTATAATTTTAAGTATCCGGGTTCAGAGGAAGTCAATTTGAAAAATATAGATCTGCATATAAAAAAGGGGCAGACCGTAGGAATAGCCGGAAGGACGGGGTCCGGAAAAACCACTCTTATAAGGCAGTTACTTCAGGAGTACCCTAAGGGAGAAGGGAAGCTACTAATAAACGAAACGGATATAGAAAGCCTGTTAAAGCCCGATCTGATGAAAAAAACAGCCTATGTATCTCAGGATAATATTTTATTTTCGGGAAGTATCAAGGATAACATATTATTCGGCAATGAGTCCGCCACAGATAAAGATCTTAAAAAAGCGATAGAACTTGCGGACCTTGATAGGGATATAGAAGCATTTACGGATAAAGAAGATACTTTGATAGGAGAAAGAGGAGTAAGCCTTTCCGGAGGTCAAAGACAAAGAGTAGCTATAGCAAGAGCACTTATAAAAGATGCCGACTTATTGATCTTGGACGACTGTCTGTCTGCCGTGGATGCCAAGACAGAAAACAAGATCATAAAGAATATTTATGAATACAGACAGGGAAAGACCAATATCATAACAAGTCACAGACTGTCGGTACTGGTCAATGCTCATAAGATCACAGTGCTTGAAAAGGGCGCTATAGCGGAAGAAGGTACTCATGCAAGCCTTATAGCCGAAGATACATGGTATGCAAAAGCAATACCGAATACAGGAATTGGAAGAGGAAGAAGATGATCGATAAAGAAAGGAAAGAAGAAGAGGGAAAACTCGATATTAAAAGGTTGGCGGCTTATGCCCTGTACTTTAAGAAAAATCTTTGTCTCGGGCTTATATTTTTTTACTTATTGCAATGCTTGCACAGCTTGCAGCTCCCGTGATCATAAGAAATATAATGGATCATGAGTTTGTTAAAAACCCGATAAATATAAGTTCTGTCATAAGGCTTTCCGGAATATACATACTTGTCATAGCTATGGATTCGGTCTTTCAGTATTTAAGCGGTGTCGAGCTGAGGATCACGGCTATGAAGATAGTATCGAAGATGAGGATAGATCTTTATAAGAAAATACAAAGTCTTGAACTTAGATTTTTTGATAACAGTGCCGGAGGTCAGATCGTATCTAAGATCATGAACGACACAGAGGCGGTACAAAACCTGTATGTTAAAGTAATGGGACAGATCATGATAAGTATATGCTATATCATAGGAGTCCATGTAGCTTTATTTATTATAAGTCCGGGTTTTGCCTTAAATATTCTTACGGTATTACCTCTTATAGTATTTTTGGTATATTTTTATAACAAAAAGGCTAAACAATATAATAACGTTATAAGAACCAGGCTCGGTAGTATGAATGCTTTTATCAACGAGACCATACAGGGGATATCCATAATACAGGTATTCGGAAAGCAGGAAAAATTAAAAAAGGATTTCGACAAGATCACAAGCGAAAGTTACAAACAGAAACTTAAACTATTAACTATCAATTCTACTTCGACCTATACGGGAGTTGGTATAATAAAAAATATAGCTTATGTTATTTTGATATATTATTTCGGGAAACTTTTCCTAAATACAAGATCCGCCACCTCGGTAGGAATGCTCTATGTATATGTGGGATACATAGGAATATATTTTCATCATCTTACACAGATAATGGAGCAACTCGGGGAGATGGAAAAATCCGGCATAGCCGCAAGTCATGTCTTCGAATTGCTTGACAGAAAGTCGGTAGTTGCGGGATATAAAGAAGTTGATGCAGTTTTAGGGAATGTAAGTTTCAGATCCGTAAGTTTTTATTATAAAGAGGGCGAGTATGTACTGAACAATATCAACATAGAGGCAAAAAAAGGCGAGACTATAGCCCTGGTAGGACATACCGGTTCGGGAAAAAGCTCTGTTATGAACCTGTTGCTTAAGTTTTACGAACCGCAAAAGGGTGATATATATATAGATGATATGCTTCTTAAAGATCTTAATGAGCAGTCTGTCAGAAAACACATGGCAATAGTATTGCAGGAGCCGTTTCTTTTTACGGGAACCATACTAAGTAATATAACACTGGGCAATGAAAGTATAAGCCGTGAAAAGGCGATAGGATCACTTAGGCTTTTGGGAGCCGATGATTTTTTGGATTCATTAAAAGACGGCATAGATACTCCGGTGGTGGAAAGAGGTCAGACGCTCTCATCCGGTCAAAGGCAGCTCATATCATTTGCGAGAGCTTTGGCTTACGACCCCAAAATACTTATACTCGATGAGGCGACAAGCTCTGTTGATACCGAAACCGAGCAAATAATACAAAAAGCCATGCAGGTACTTATGAGGGGAAGGACCACATTTATCATAGCGCACAGACTTTCCACCATAAGAAACGCCGACAGGATATATATGCTTGAAAAGGGCAGGATAAAGGAAAGCGGTACACATGAAGAGCTTATCGAAAAGCAGGGCAAATACTATGATATGTACAGAACACAAAGACTTATAGTAGAGGCGAATGAGGACTTGAAGCCATAATAAAAGTACGGATCCCAAGGGACATTTACTAAGCGATACCGATCGTTTTTCTTGATCTTAATATCACCTTTTGAAATAATAGTGACTCTTGACAAAGTATGTGAAAGTAATTACATCAATAGTTATATTCTCGTTTTTTGTATACCGGGACTTTATCATATATAGCTTATAAGCTTGTATTATTGTAAAAACCGATACTTGACAAATGTTGCCTGTGTGCTATACTTAGATGGTATGCCTGTAGGCATATTTAAGCTGCTTAAACAGCAACCTAAGAATTTATACAATCTAAAAGGAGGTAAAAAAGAATGCCAACATTTAACCAATTAGTTAGAAAAGGCAGAGAGGTTTCAGTGAAGAAATCTACAGCACCGGCTCTTCAAAAGGGATTCAACTCTCTTCATAAGAAGTCAACCGATACATCTTCTCCTCAAAAGAGAGGTGTGTGTACAGCTGTTAAGACCGCTACACCTAAGAAGCCTAACTCAGCACTTCGTAAGATTGCCAGAGTACGTCTATCTAACGGTATGGAAGTAACAAGCTATATCCCGGGTGAGGGACATAACTTACAGGAGCATAGCGTGGTACTTATCCGTGGAGGAAGAGTAAAGGACTTACCGGGTACAAGATATCATATAGTTCGTGGTACACTTGATACTGCGGGTGTTGCAAACAGAAAGCAGGCTCGTTCCAAGTACGGAGCAAAGAGACCTAAAGATAAGAAATAATTAGACCCCAAGGTAGTGCTGGATTGTATATAATCTGTGGGTTGCAGATAAAATATATAAGTAGCACGACGCATATGACAAGCATATGAGTACCGAAGATCTAATGCAATATTAATGCGTATAAGCATTAAGACTTAATTAAGGAGGGAAGAAACGTGCCACGTAAGGGACATATACAGAAAAGAGATGTGCTTGCAGATCCTTTATACAACAACAAGATCGTTACAAAGCTTGTAAACAATATCATGTTGGACGGTAAAAAGGGTGTAGCACAAAAGATCGTATACGGAGCATTCGAAAGAATAGCTGAAAAGACCGGCAAAGACGCTGTAGAAGTGTTTGAAGAAGCTATGAACAACATCATGCCGGTGCTTGAAGTAAAAGCAAAGAGAATAGGTGGAGCAACATATCAGGTACCTATAGAAGTAAAACCTGAGAGAAGACAGGCACTTGCTCTTAGATGGCTTACTCTTTTTTCTCGTAAGAGAGGAGAGAAGACACAGGAGGAAAGACTTGCCAACGAATTGATGGATGCAGCTAACAACACAGGTGCAGCTGTTAAGAGAAAAGAAGAAATGCATAGAATGGCAGAGGCTAACAAGGCATTTGCACATTATAGATTCTAAGAGAGGGGCAATACATTGGCTGGAAGAGAATATCCTCTTGAGAGGACCAGAAATATAGGAATCATGGCTCATATAGATGCCGGTAAGACCACACTCACAGAGCGTATCCTATATTATACCGGAGTTAATTATAAAATAGGTGATACACATGAAGGAACTGCAACCATGGACTGGATGGAACAGGAGCAGGAAAGAGGTATCACAATAACTTCAGCCGCGACTACTTGCCACTGGACTTTACAAGAGTTCACTAAGCTTAAGCCGGGCGCGCTGGAGAATCGTATCAATATCATAGACACACCTGGACACGTTGACTTTACAGTTGAGGTTGAAAGATCACTTCGTGTACTTGACGGTGCGGTAGGTGTATTCTGTGCAAAGGGTGGTGTAGAGCCACAGTCTGAAAATGTTTGGAGACAGGCAGACACATATAATGTACCTCGTATGGCATTTATAAACAAGATGGACATACTTGGTGCCAACTTCTACGGAGCGGTTGATCAGATCCGTACCCGTCTCGGTAAGAACACCATTATAATGACTATTCCTATCGGTAAGGAAGACGAGTTTAAAGGTGTAATAGACCTTATGGAAATGAAGGCATATATTTACCATGACGACAAGGGTGAGAACATTACAGTAGAAGATATACCGGCGGATTACAAAGATGATGCTGAGCTTTATCGTTCAGAAATGGTAGAAAGATTTGTGAGCTTGATGATGAGCTTATGATGGAATACCTTGAGGGTAATGAGCCTTCAGTAGAGGAACTTAAAAAAGTACTCAGAAAGGCAACTTGCGATTGCAAGGCAATACCGGTACTTTGCGGTTCTGCATACCGTAACAGAGGTGTACAAAAATTACTTGATGCTATTATCGAGTATATGCCTTCACCTGTAGATATACCTGCTATAAAGGGTGTGGATCTTGACGGCAATGAAATAGAAAGACATTCTTCCGATGAAGAGCCTTTCTCAGCTTTGGCATTCAAGATAATGACAGACCCGTTCGTAGGAAAGCTTGCATTCTTTAGAGTATATTCTGGAACCGTTAATTCGGGTTCTTATGTACTTAATGCAACTAAGGGTAAGAAAGAAAGAGTCGGACGTATCCTTCAGATGCATGCAAACAAGAGACAGGAGATCGAAAAAGTTTATTCGGGAGATATCGCGGCAGCAGTAGGATTTAAGACCACTACTACCGGAGATACACTTTGTGATGAGCAGCATCCTGTAATACTTGAGTCTATGGAATTCCCTGAGCCTGTTATAGACATAGCTATAGAGCCTAAGACTAAGGCAGGACAGACCAAGATGATAGATGCATTACAAAAACTTGCAGAAGAAGATCCTACATTCAGAGCTAAGACCAATCCTGAAACAGGACAGACTATCATCTCAGGTATGGGTGAGCTTCACCTTGAGATCATCGTAGACAGACTTTAAGAGAATTTAACGTTGAGGCTAATGTCGGTGCACCTCAGGTTGCATATAAAGAGACATTTACCAAGACAGTTGAAGTTGACAGTAAGTATGCTAAGCAGTCAGGTGGACGTGGACAGTACGGACACTGTAAGGTTAGATTCGAGCCTATGGATGCGAATGCCGAGCAGGTATTCAAGTTCGAGTCAAGCGTTGTCGGCGGTGCTATTCCTAAGGAATACATACCGGCAGTCGGAGAAGGTATCGAAGAAGCTGCCAAGGCAGGTATCCTCGGAGGATTCCCTGTACTCGGTATCTACGCTAACGTATATGACGGTTCATACCACGAAGTCGACTCATCAGAAATGGCATTTCATATTGCGGGATCACTTGCATTCAAGGATGCTATGGCTAAGGCGGGAGCAGTGCTTTTAGAGCCTATCATGAGGGTTGAAGTAACTATGCCGGAAGAGTACATGGGAGATGTTATCGGTGATATCAACTCAAGGCGTGGACGTATAGAAGGTATGGAGGACATCGGTGGAGGTAAGCAGATCAATGCATTCGTTCCGCTTTCAGAGATGTTCGGATATGCTACAGATCTTCGTTCAAAGACACAGGGACGTGGAAACTACTCAATGTTCTTGAGAAATATGAGCAGGTTCCAAAGTCTGTACAAGAGAAGATCGTTGCTGAAAGAAAAGGTAAGTAATATTTGCTTTAGTTAAGATCACATCATTGTGATTTAAACTTTAATAGATTATTGCTAATAAAATATATTTATTATATAATGAATTTTAACTATAAAATTTGATGTGCAAAGCACATATTTAAGGAGGATTTTTGAAATGGCAAAAGCAAAATTTGATAGAACCAAGCCTCATGCTAACATTGGTACTATAGGACACGTTGACCATGGTAAGACAACACTTACAGCTGCTATTACCAAGGTTTTAGCTACAAAGTTACCATCAGATACCAACAAGGTTGTAGATTTCGACAAGATCGACAAGGCTCCTGAAGAGAAGGAGAGAGGTATCACAATTTCTACAGCTCACGTTGAGTATGAGACTGCTAACAGACACTATGCACACGTTGACTGTCCGGGACACGCTGACTATGTAAAGAACATGATCACAGGTGCTGCACAGATGGACGGAGCTATCCTGGTTGTTGCTGCAACTGACGGAGTTATGGCTCAGACAAGAGAGCACATCCTTCTTTCTCGTCAGGTAGGTGTTCCTTATATCGTAGTATTCATGAACAAGTGCGATATGGTTGACGATGCTGAGCTTTTAGAGCTCGTAGAGATGGAGATCAGAGAGCTCCTTTCAGAGTATGAGTTCCCGGGTGATGACATCCCTGTTATCCAAGGTTCAGCTCTTCAGGCACTTAACGATCCTAACGGACCATGGGCAGACAAGATCATGGATCTTATGGCAGCGGTTGACTCATACATTCCAAATCCTGACAGAGACATTGATAAGCCATTCCTTATGCCTATAGAGGACGTATTTACAATTACAGGACGTGGTACTGTTGCTACAGGACGTGTTGAGAGAGGTACATTGGTTATCAACTCAGAAGTTGAGATCTTAGGTATTCATGAAGACGTTAAGAAGACAGTTGTTACAGGTATAGAGATGTTCAGAAAGCTTCTTGATCAAGCTCAAGCAGGTGATAACATCGGAGCACTTCTTCGTGGTGTTCAGAGAACAGAGATCGAGCGTGGACAGGTTCTTGCTAAGCCGGGTACAGTTACCTGCCATAAGAAGTTCACAGCTCAGGTTTACGTATTGACTAAGGAAGAAGGTGGACGTCATACACCGTTCTTCAACAACTATCGTCCACAGTTCTACTTCAGAACAACTGACATAACAGGTGTTTGTGAGTTACCTGCAGGAACAGAAATGTGCATGCCGGGTGATAACGTAGAAATGACAATAGAGCTTATCCATCCTGTAGCTTGTGAGCAGGGTCTTCGTTTCGCTATCCGTGAGGGTGGTAGAACAGTAGGTTCAGGAAGAGTTGCTAAGATCATAGAGTAATCTTTGACTTAATAAATCCGGTTTGTAGGACGATGATCTTACGAACACTTAAAAGAGAGGGTAATACTCTCACAGATAAAAACAATAAGTAATTCAAAACAAAAGGAGGTATAATTGCTATGATGCACATAAGCTTTTTATCTAAAGCAGTGATAGTAGGATATGATTTATATAATACTATTACAGATAAAAATTGGCTTAGTGCATCAAAGCAAAAGCCTCCTTTAGTATTGTCTTAAAATAATTAATAAGATGCCTTTTCAGGCATTTTTGTTGTGGAATCACAGAATGCATATAGTTGCGACTAATTCCTTATCAATTAATTATATTTAAGAAAGTATCGTTTAAGATATTTTCTTAAAATAGGACAGTGCTGAAATTCAAGAGAATCAAATAAGTCGATTTAGAAGAATAATATATAAAACTAAAAAGGCTTTCTTAAGAATTTTTAATGCTAAAGTTCTTAGGAAAGCTTTTTTTATATCAGTATCTAAAAGATATGGCGAGAGAATTGTATTATATAATTAGTAGTAGTTACTATAATGATCTTTCCTCTAGAACTTAAAAAATACGATAGGAGAAGATCGGATAATGTTTAAATTAAGAACAAGAGAATTGTGGAATTATTTTACCACCTATGAGAAGTGGTGGTTTTTCAGTATTCTGTTTCTGGCAGTAGTATTTGCAATCTTATTCCCTGAAGAGGATATTAACGGAGTTAACGGATGGATCATCGCTACATTATATTTATTGAATATTTTTCTTAATATTCTGTGTGAGCTTCTTATTTCAAAGCAGTCAAAGTGGAACTTTATAGTATCACTGGGAGTTGAGCTGACGGAAATACTTATTCCGCTGCTTTTATTATTCAGATTTGCAACATTGAGCGTTACATTGCTTTTCTGGATACCAATAGACATAATAAGCTTTATAAACTGGCATAAGCACCCAGATCAAAAAGAAGAGGAACTTACCAAGGTAAGAAAACTTTCCGGTTGGGCGGAAGTCGGAGTTATTTTAGCTATTATAGTATGGACTGTAGTAGTGGGAACACTTATGTCAAAGATAAATATCAGGACCGAGCTTTTCGGAGGCAACAGAGATCTGGAAACATGGGTAAACTATCTTGATGCTTTGGTAAGTGCGGTAGGTATGGCAAACGGAATCTTTATACTTTTGCGTTTGCGTGAGCAATGGATCGCTTGGATACTGGACAGTATAATAGAGGCTATTATAAATATACTCTCAGGTCAGTTTATACTTCTTATCTTAAAAGCCGGATATCTGACCAATTCAATCTACGGTTATATAAAGTGGACTAAGTATATAAAAGAACATAGGGGTGAGAAACCTGACAAAAGCTTATTATAGTAAGCAAATAATTAACATCCTGTAAATCATTTAAATACACTTGATACTGTCTGAAAAGGCAGTACCAAGTGTATTTTTTTACAAATAAATACTATATGATTACTTACCCAAAATAATAATAAAGTTTGAAGAAAAAAATTGAGGGAAATGTATATAATTATAGACGTTATGAATATTTTAAGATAAAATAAAAACAAAGTATTTTTAAAATAGTATAAAAAGATAGTTGTAGAAATCTATCTTAGGGGGGATCTGAAGGATTTCTATAAAATATCTTGAAGAGGAGAGGATATTATGAATGTGAAAAAGAAGTCTAAATTATATTACCCCAAAAGGCAACTCAGTATTACATTGATACTGGCACTGTTTTTAACGACCGTGTTGCCGCTCAATGCTATAAGCGCTGCAGCGGAAAGCGGTGCAGGTGCTCAAAGCGATTCTCAAACGGTTCAACAGGCTACACCTTCCAACGGTAGCGAGAACGTGGAAACAGAGTGGAAGTCCGAAGATTTCACCTATGATGAGATCACAGAAAAGCTTATATCATCCAACAGTTACTATGCAATTACCGGACTTTCCGCTAAGGGAAAGATAAAGATACAACAAAACAAGTCACTTGTTATTCCGGCGTTTGTTGAAGTGAGCGAAGGAGGGAAAAAAATAGAAAAGCGTATCACCGGAATCGCCAAGGATGCATTTGCCAATAAGGGTATAGAATCTGTTACTATCAATATTCCCGAAGGCTATAAGGAATACATTATAGGAGACGGTGCATTTGAGAATAATAAACTTACAGCTATCGACATACCCGTAGGAGTGAAATTCATAGAATCATACGCATTCAGGGATAATGAGATAGAAGAGCTATATCTTCCCGAGACAGTTGTAAAAGTCGGTAATAACAGCTTTACAAATAATAAGATAAGCAGTTTGACAGTGTCCGACAGAGTTGAAAAATTCCAATTTGATTCATTCAGCTTTGCGAATAATATGCTTACAGAAGTACATTTGCCTTATAGTATTTTTAAGCTGCTTAAAAATGTGTTCATAAACAATACAGGCTATCAAGGCGGAAAAGTATTGTTATATACCAGAAATAAAAAACATCTTGAAGTATCCACCTATATACAGCCTCACAGTGATTACCATGAGTTCAGGCTTATGGGAGGGGAAGTAGACCGTGAGAATTTATTTAAAACCATAAAGTCTGCTACAGCTCTTATTTTAAGTGATTACACACAGGCAAGCAGGGAGGAGCTGGTAGAAAAGCTAAGTAACGCAGAAGATGTATTTGCCAATGAAAGCGCTACCCAAATTGAGGTAAATGATGTCGAGGCAGGCTTAAAACAGGCAATGGATGCACTTGTGACCGAAGGTGTCAATAAAAGAAAACTGAATGAGAATATCAAAAGAATAGAGGATAGAAACATAAGCTCAGTTTTATATACAGCGGAAAGTTATGCGGCACTTAGCCTTGCTCTTAATAAAGCAAAGGACGTATCTGCCGATACAAGTGCAGGTCAGGAGGATGTTGAAGGAGCACTTGCGATTCTTTTAGGCTGTGAATCCGGACTTACAGTAAAAGAAGAGGCAAAGTACCAAACTGAAGATTTTACTTTCGATTCAACTAAGGTGACAGGTTTTTCAGCAAGCGGAAAGACTAAGTTTGAATACAATAAAGACCTTGTGATCCCGGATAAAAACCCTGCCGGGGAGGCGATAACCGAGATAGGTGATTCTGCTTTTGAGAATACGAAAAGTGATTATATTATAAGAACCGATACGGGATATTCTCCGAGCGGTCTGGACACTGTCGTAATACCCGAAACTGTTAAAAAAATAGGAAGTAAGGCATTCAAATATAATAAAATAAAAGAGGTAAAACTCCCTGAAGGACTTGAATCTATAGGATCTTTGGCATTTAACGGCAATCAGCTTGAGGGCATAGAAATACCTGATTCGGTAAGCGATATCGGAGAAGGAGCATTTTCACTGAATAAAATATCACATGCTAAGTTATCAAACGGTATGGACAAGGTTGCTCCCGGAATATTTGCAAGAAATATCACATTGGCACACATAGATATACCTCAAGGAACCAAAGTAATAGGCAAATCAGCATTTTCAGGCTGTCCTATAAAAGAAATAGTCATACCGGACGGTGTGGAGGAAATAGGAGATACCGCATTCTTATCACACAGGATAGAGACCTTGTATCTGCCGCCTTCAGTTAAAGTTTTGGGTAAGCAGGCATTTGCTTCCAATAAAAAGTTCAGATATCTTAAGAATATAAAGTTATCAGAAGGAATAGAAGAAATAGGTTCGGGTGCTTTTAAGAGCGGACTCGTGGAGGAAGTATACATTCCGGCAAGTCTCAAGAAGATTGCAAAAGATGCGTTTACCGATAACTTAAATTCTGAAAAAGATGTTATAAAAACCAAGATATATTGTGCAAGTAGCGAGCAGATAGATCACCTTAAAAATAACGGGGATAAGCATGAATTTGTATTAAAAGCGATAGAAACATCTGAAATTGATGTTCTTATAGAAAATGCAAAAGAAATGCAAAGTTCATATAAATATCTCAATGCAGGTGAAGATAAAAAAACAGAGTTTGATAATGCACTGACTGCCGCTCTGGGAGCAAAGAACGATCCGTTAAGTCAGGCGAACTTAAATAATTATCTTGATAGTCTGCAAAGAAGTATAGATAATTTGGACGGCATCTTAGCTTCTGAAGATCCGGGTGAAAATAATAATCAGGGCAGTAACTCTGAAGATAACAGTAACCAAAATGCCGAAAATAATTCTCAAGGAACAACAGGAACAGAAAATAATTCCGAAAATTCTCAAAATACGAATACATCCGATAACGGACAAAATACCGGTAATACAGTAAATGAGGGACAAAATAACAGCCAAAACAGTACCAATAATAACTATAGTCAAAGTTATAGCCAAGGAGGCTTTGGCTCAGGTTCATCGGGAGGTTCCGGTAGAGCTGCTAAAAGTGTTAAGAAAAAAGTTACCCAAGGCAGTTGGCAGCGTGATGCAAAGGGCTGGTGGTACAAGCATAAGGATAGTTCATATTCAAAGTCAAGTTGGGAGCTTATAGACGATAAGTGGTATTATTTTAATGAGGAAGGCTATATGTTTAGCGGATGGCTTATTAAAGACGGAGTATGGTACTATCTTGCAACTTTTGGCGAAACCGAAGGCTCTATGCTTAAGGGCTGGCAAAGTATAAATTCAAAATGGTATTACTTCAATGAAAGCGGAGCCATGCTTTTAAACACAAGTGTTTCAGGCTATAGGCTTGGAGCTGATGGAGCTTACATAGAGTAGCCTTGCTACAGATTTTCTTATATAGAAAATCCTGTGGTAATTAGTGTTGCATCTATCTTATATAGGTACTTCTATCATAGGTACTGATATGTTTAATCGGTACTATAATAGTCCCGGCACAAATTTTTTATTCTATAAAATAATGCTGAATTTATCGTCTTGATATGCTATACTTATAAAGTAATTCAACTGATAGTTTAGAAAGGAGTATTATGGTTGGAGAAGTAAAAAATGCTGCAGGTCTTGTATTTTCTAAAGATAAATTTAATGTTGTAAAGAAAGTAGGGGTTAAGGGAGATTTAATTCCAAAGCACAACCATGCTGAGGCATATATAATATTTACTGTGGTAAAGGGGGCGGTAAGGGTATTTCTTAATGATGAAGAGATCCATGATTTAACACCGGGAGATATACTGTATTTTGACGGTGATAATTATATAAATGTAGAGTTTCTGGAAGACGGAGAATTCTTTGTAACCCTTATTAACAAATAAACTTAAGGCTGTGTGAAGCAAAGTCTGTAAATTCCTATTTTCGGACTTCTATGATAAGTATTATTTTAAGGCGAATGCCATCATTTGGCATTCGTCCTTATTAATATAATAATCAAAAAATCAGACCCATGTCAAGGGCGTCGGTCGAAGACCGACGTTTATTTTATCCTTGACTTGTGGTCTATTTTTTGTTACTCGGGAAGACGCCCCGCATACATGATGCTCAATTCTCCATATATCTGTCCCCAGTTTCGTATGGTAGCTGTCCACTTCTTAGTGGCTTCAAATGTCGCCAGATACAAGGCTTTTAGCAGGGCTGTATCGCTTGGAAATACGCTTCTTTGGCGATTTAACTTTCTGTATGTGGAATTGAGGCTTTCAATGGCGTTGGTGGTATAAATAACCTTTCTTACATCCACAGAAAACTTGAAAATAGGGGTGATAGCGTCCCAGTTATCGTACCAGCGTTTCATAGAATTTGGATATTTTGATGTCCATTTCTCTGTAACACGATCCAAAGACTGACGTGCTTTCTCTTCATCCGAAGCTTGATAAATAGTTTTCAGGTCTGTTGCAAAAGCCTTTCTATCCTTGTCCGGTACATATTTGAGTGTGTTTCTTACCTGATGTACTATACACCTTTGATATTCTGTTTTCGGAAAAGCCGCAGAGATCGCTTCTTTTATGCCTGTCAGTCCATCTGCACACAGAATGAGGATATCCTTTATACCTCGGTTCTTCAGTTCATTTAATACTGAAAGCCAGTATTTAGAGCTTTCAGTATCGCCTACTTGAATCGTAAGGACCTCTTTCTTTCCTTCTGTATTGATACCAAGAATGACATAAGCAGCTAGCTTTCGTATGATACCGTTGTCACGAACTGAGTAGTGGATCGCATCTATATAGAGGATCGGATAGATCTCATCCAAAGGTCGATTCTGCCAGTCTTCGATCTGTGGTAAAAGCTTATCTGTAACATCAGATATAAAACCTTCTGATGTTTCAAAACCGTAAATATCTTCGATCGTTTCTGAGATCTGACGAGTTGTCATACCTTTCGCATACATGGAGATGATCTTCTGATCAATGTCGGAAATATCTTTTTGACGTTTCTTTACTACTTGAGGTTCAAAGGTTGATTTTCTGTCTTGTGGAACTTCTATCTCCATAGAACCATAACGACTGTTTACTCTTTTTCGCTTATAACCATTACGATAATCATCGCTTTTATAACGCTCTGATTTTTCGTATCCTAGGTGTTCATCCATTTCTGCTTCCATCATTTCTTTGATCGTTCCACCGAGAAGATCTTTTAGAGCATCTTGAATATCTTCTGCTGATTGGATATCGTATTCTTCCAAGAGTTGGTGAATGATGTTACGCTTTCCTTCTGTCATTTGTACTCTGTGTACCGGTTTCTTTTCTCTTGCCATAATAAAAGGCCTCCTTATGATAAAATATTTTATCATAGAAGACCTTTTTTAACATTATTTACAGAGAGATTTTCACAAGCTCAAACTTAAACAAAAATGCTGTCAAACATTATAATTATTGTTTGACAGCATTTTTAATTATATTTAATGGAGTTTCATTTGCTTTTCTATTTCAAAAGCTTTGTTTCTGGCGTAATTATAGCTTATATACTCATCTGTATCATAAGAATAATACATCATGATACTTTCTGCAGAAGAATGTAGCTTTTCTTTAAGCTCTTTATCCGGACTGTCTTTCCAAGCCTTGTAAATAACAGGCATTGCAGCCATATCACTTTCTTCAAGATCATATAGATCATAGTGTGGCAGATTTCCTTTTATATAGGCATTAAGATTATACTGAGCAACTACTGCGTCTATATTGGAAAGGCAAAGAAGTACAAAAAGTATATTTCCTGCATAGAAACTTAATTTGGTAACAGGAAAGTTCTTCTTAAATTCTCCCATTATGATAAAGGCAAATACAAAACATAAGAAAATCATAAATACACTTGGAATTATGCGCAGTGTTGTAAGCCCATAAGTGCTTATATACAGATACATCTTGGCAAAGGCGACAGATATAAGTACCAATGTTAATATGGAATTCAGGAGTATGTGAATACGCATATACTTGTTATTTTCATTTTTAACCGATAAAATCTTAGCTACCACAATAAATACTATATTGATCAAGGCAACAGTCAGAAGTTCAAAAAATCCTCTTCTTGCATAGTCTGAATAAGTAAAATCAGCCGGCAAAGAACCGCCTAAAATATCTATAAAATATATAGCCTGTATTCCTATAAAAAGAATATAAAAGCAGCAAATAACTGCATTAACGGTGTATAAACTAAGTCTCGGTATGGAAGCGGCATTATCCATAGTTTTATTAAACCTGTCTATATTAAAGTACTTCGAATTATCCTTTATGGAGCTTCCGTAGATAAGTGCGTACAGGTAGGTTGCCATAGGTAGTGACCATATAAGAGTTCCTATATTTTTAGGAACACTGATATCGAGGTTGAATAAATTGTCAAAAATATTTTTAAAAGTAGCATCTGCACTTGAAAGCAGTAAAATGACGATTATTATAAAGGGAGTTCCAATCAAAAGTCCAAGAAAAATATGTAAAAAGTACTTAGTCTTTTTGTTTGTAACGTCTTTTCCTCTTTTTGAAAACATACAAAGCCAAAAAGAAGTGGCATTACATATAGGGATAAATACAAGTGCGTTGATATAGTCATATAATATAAGAGCGGAAGTTTCGCCCTTTATAAGCTTATTAAATACCGTTACAGGCAGGTAAATAAGCATGAAATTCATAGCTATTTGCATAAATATATTAAGAGAATAGTTATAAAAAACGGTAAAGCTTATGGCTAAAAGTATCATAAGTATTGATAAAATAATGCTTTCCCTGTTAGGCTTAACAGCCTTTAATTTAGCATAGACAAGCACTGATATAACGTAAAGCACTATGTAGAAAGTGGCTCCCAAACCTAAAGTTGCTATACTTGTGTTTAAGTTATAATATTTTGTGCATAAAAATCCGAGTATAAATACAACGGGAAGCATTATTACATCTATCGGATCGAACTTATATTTAGGCTCTTTTTTTATTGGAGGCTTGTTTGAAAGAGCGGACTTTGTAATAACTTCGGCTGTGCAGGTATTTGCAGTTGCAGTATTTTCAGTACTTGCAGTTGTGATATTGTTTGGACTGTCTTTTACAGTATTATCCGTACTTGAATTTATATTGTTACTTGTATTTGCGTTTACAGTATTATCCGTACTTGAATTTATGTTATTAATTGTACTTGCAGTTTCGTTATTATTTGAATTTACATTTACATTATTATCTGATAAATTTTCACTCATATTAAAAACCTCCTTTAGCCCTCATCCGGTACATATTCCAGTATATCTGCCACTTGGCAGTTAAGTTCTCTGCATATAGCCTCTAAAGTGGAGAATCGTACTGCCTTGGCTTTATTATTTTTAAGAATGGACAAATTGGCAGCTGTGATGCCTATTCGCTCTGCAAGTTCTCCGGCAGACATCTTCCTTTTTGCCATTACCACATCTATGTTTACCATGATCATAACTTCTCTCCTTATATGGTATACTCATTTTCCTGTTTTATTTCTATAGCCTCCGTAAACACATTTTTAATGACTCTTAGTATAAGTGCCATAAATGCAGTGCCTGTAACCAGTAATATAAAAGGTAGATAGAAAAATGTTAAAATACAGCATACAAATGAAACAATAAAACAGCACCATGAAAGCAGCCTAAGGTACCTTACATTCTCAGATATAAATACTTTGGATTTATGTATGTTACATAAAAGCTTGTATAAGAGAAACAGGGCGGCATAGGCAAGTATATCCAGTATGTAAACTGCGATCATACTGAAAATGATATACCTTGCGATAAGTTCTTCCTTTGAAAGAGGAATATAAACACGCCTTAGGATAATAAATTTTATATCATGGTGAATGTAAATATTAAGAAGCATACCCAGTATGGCAAAAACAAATACACAGACCTTGGATAAAGCTATACTTTTATTTTGTGTCCAATTCATCACAACCCCCCTACTTTACATATAGATATTTACAAACTGTAAAAAACTTATTGATGATAGTGGGATGATAACATATATTTTCATGTTTGGCAATAAAAATATATTGTTATTCGATAAAAAAATATTGATATTCACTTAAGAATTATTTATTTAAGTACTTTGAGCAAAGAAAAATCCTTTCATGATGTGCATTAAGTATTAAGTAAATGGAAGAATTTTTAATCATATCAAAATTCTTAGCCAAAGCTTTACCAAGTATTGTGAAGTAAATATTAATGAATTTAAGGAATTTAATCGACATGAGATTTTTTTACTTTTTTTATTAGCATAGATATTGTTAATATATAAACAAATACTAAAACCCATACATATTGCACAATTTACACTGGTTGTTTTTGTGCAATGTGTTCTTATTCATTGAATACCATAGGAGTTTTTATTAAAAGATTATTCATTGGATATTATACTTTTACTGTAAAATATGATAAATGATAATTATAAAATACTTTTATTAGGGAGAAAGCGAGTGCTATGTTTATGAAAATAAAAAATAAGAAGGCTGTGTCATTTTTACTTACGCTTTGTATGCTGTCTATACCAAATGCAGGAGTGTATGCTGATAATGCCGGCAGTGAAAATCATAACAAACTGAAGGCAACTGATTCCAATGCTCTTAGTGAAGATAATATTGTAAATTATGAAAATTTACCTGAAATCACATCAATATACAATACTGATTTGACACTTAGTGAAGAGGAGATAAAGTATGGTGTAGCTATGCCGTTGGGGGATGAAGTTGACAGTGAAGGTATTGATGAGTTTTATTTTAATGAATTTGAAAGTGATGATTCATATTCATTTGATGAAGAATTTTCTATAGACTCATTAATAAAGGATCAGGTATTGTATACAGCCGGAGCACCCGTAAAATATATTAACAGTTTGGAGCTTGACACAGAAAGCAGAATACCTGCGGTTTATGATCAGGAAACAAAGGAGAAACTTAGAAAACTTATAATGGGAGGCTCAGACAGGGTCAAGTATTTGCCGACCAGATGACCTTCGGAATCAGCCCTATCTATGCTTCTACCACAAGTACTGTCGGTCATGCATTTGATGAGGCGATATGGCAAAACCAGATGATACTTGAAGAAGATATCTTGGATATTAAAAAAGATCCTTCAGTTTATGAGGACGAAAACGGCAATACCTACTACAGGTATGATATAAACTATCAGATCTCCGATCCGGCTCTTAGAAAAAGATATCAGTTGGAAATGTACGACAAGGCTCAAAGTATCATTGATGAAATAGGTATGTATATAAACGGCAGCCATGTTGAAGAACTTTATGAAATCAATAACTATATAATAGATCATGGAGTATATACGCCTGATATAGTAAGAAATAAAGTTACTCATACAATGCAAAGAAAAGCCTACGGTATACTGGTAGAGGGAAAAGGTATCTGCTCGGCTTATGCAAGAGCCTTTCAATTAGTAGCAAGAATGGCAGGTTATATCTGCGTAGTTGACGGAGGAAGAGCTGCCCTTTCAAAAAACCCTGTTACCGGAGCAATAAAAACAGGACCTCACGCATGGAATATGCTGTATATAGATGAGGGTAAATGGCTTATGGTTGACCCGACATTTAATGATGACGGGGATGGCGGATTTTCAATTGCAAGAAATTCATATCTTATGATACCCAAAAATGCAAGCAGCAGAAATAGAGTGAGTGATGGACGTTGCTTTGCCAAGAGAGGAATATTTACCAACATAGAGCAACACAGTGATGATTTTAGTTATGATTATATGAAGTATATAGGGCAGTCGGCTAATGATGTCGATTCAGCAGTAAGTATTATAAGTGAATATATTAACAGAGGCTTTATACCGAGGCACTTTAGATTTAGCTGGGATGTAGGGGAAGCCGAGCTTAATCAAATATCAAATAAGATATATGAAATGTCGGGTATTAAGCTTGGAATAAAGACTACAGGTTATGATGCCTACCTGGCAACCATATCAAATCTACAAAATGACAGTGGCAAAGAAGTAAAAATGACTAATAGGGGGCTTTATGAGATTCAGCTAAAAAACGGTACCTATGTGGAGGCTAAGTCAGTATATCCCGACCATGTGTATACAAGAGGTCGTAGGGCTACAGATAGCAATGCCTCAAGTGACAATAATTTACCGGGTAATGATAATAAAACCAAACCTGATGATACACAAAATGGAGCTAATGCTTCTGTAGATGATAAAAAAGATAACTCATCAGGTAATGCTTCATCAGGAGGAGGCTCATCGGGAGGAAGCGGCTCATCAAGAGGTGGTTCTTCAGGAGGAGGCGGCTCATCAAGTAAAAGCGGTTCATCTAAAAAGAATACTTCATTAGCTAAAAAAACTGAGGGGACTTGGGTACAGGATGAAAAAGGCTGGTGGTATAAAAACTCTGACGGTTCATATCCTAAAAATGAATGGAAAGAAATAGACTCCAAGTGGTATGTATTCAATGCCGAAGGATATATGATAACAGGCTGGTATTACAGCAATTCAAACTGGTACTTTTTGGATCAAAGCGGTAAGCTGCTCACGGGATGGATAGAAACGAACGGAAAGTGGTACTATCTTGAGCCTGCAGGCAAAGATACCAAACCAAAGGGTGCCATGTATGTAGATGAAATGACGGAAGACGGCTATAAACTAGGTACAGACGGAGCTTGGATCTTTGAATAGAGCGATGAATTTTCCTTTGAAATATTCATTACACGAATTATTGTAAAAGATGTAAAGAACCGTTCAGTATAAAAGTTGCTTAAAGGCTTTAACTTAAGCTATATGAGCGACTGAAAAAACAGATATTCAAAATATACTCCTTTCTTTTTATTTTGAATATAAAGGGCGTTGTCAAAGGATGTAGAGGAATCTCCATCTTAAGACAACGCCCTGTGATTTTAGAAGCACACATTAATTTAATAACTCCAGTTTGAATACCGTACCGTTTTCTTTATCGCTAAGTACCGATATCTTTCCGTACATATTGTCGACTATGGTCTTGGCTATCGCAAGCCCCAGTCCGTAACCGCCCTCTGTCCTCGACCTGGACTTATCAGTTCTGTAAAATCTTTCAAATATATGTTTTAAGTCTTCAGCATCTATAAGATCTCCGCTGTTTTTTACAAGAACATAAGTTCTGTCTTTCAAGGAAAAAGCCTTAAGGTACACACTGCCCTTGTCGCCGCAATATTTCATGGCATTATCCAGTAGGATACTGATAAGCTGCTTTACATTACCTTCATGACCTATGATATTAAGATCGTCGGATATGTCATAATCAAGTCTTATACCCTTTTCAAAGGCAAGAGCCTCGAAACTCAGTATTCTCGATAAAAGCAACTCACTCAGATCTATCTTGGAAAACACAAGTTTATTTTGACTATCATCACTTCTTGCAAGGAATAAAAGTTCATCAACCAGTTGTTTCATACGATTAGCTTCTTCTTTGGTATTGTCTATCCATTGGTACTGCGTCTTAATAAGATCATCTTTTTTGGAAGAGAGTATATTAAGATTGGCAAGTATTACGGTAATGGGAGTTCGAAGCTCGTGGGAGGCATCACTTACGAATCTGTTTTGCTGCTGCCATGATTTTTCGACGGGTTTAAGTATCCATGTCGAAAGCAATACACTTATTGCAAAAAACACGAAAAAGCTGATCATAAAACTGATAATACATAAAATAAATAAGTTTCGTATATTGCCCGACTCAAAACTGTTGTCGGCGGCAACTATATAAGTGTAGTTATCTTCCGTAATACTCAAATACTCAAGACCAAAGGAAGATACACTGCCTCTTTTTTGTTTTGAAGTAACTATAGTATTTGCCAGTTTATCGATATCTTCATCGCTAAGTTCCAGATAATTGATCTTACTCTCTATGACAGATCCGCTATAATCCAAAGTGATACAAACGCTTGGAAGAAAGTGCATAGGCTTATCATCAAACATGTTAAATGAAAAAATATCATTATCTTCACGTCGGTTTTTATCGGGCAACCTTTCTTCCCGAAATCCGCTATACATATCGAGTTCACGCTCAAGGAAGTTATTTACATTCCTTTTATAACTTATATAGTTAATTACAAATAAACTTCCAAGGGCAATACTTATGGTGGACATGACACAAAGCATTATAACAAGAATGAATTTCTTTCTGAGTTTAGCTATCATTCGGTCACCTCAAGCTTATATCCAAGCTTTCTTATTGTGGTAAGAGATACTTTGGATCCGATAAAGCTTAGTTTTTTTCTGAGAAAAGATATATAAGCTTCAACATTGTTATCTTCGGCATCCGAGTCGTCACCCCATACCTTGGTGATAAGGATTTCCTTGCCGATTATTGTTTTTTGGTTGCTCATAAGTATTTTCATTATCTCGAACTCTTTGAAACTTAAATGTATATTCTTGTCTTTGCACCTTAGTTCGGCATTGGATATATCAAGGGACAGATCTTCGAATGACAATTCTTCAACTATGACCTCACCCTGCCTCCTTGACAAAGCTCTGATACGGGCAAGCAGTTCTTCCGGTACAAAGGGTTTGGTCATGTAATCATCGGCACCCTTGTCAAGACCGGTGATCTTATCACCCACCTCATCCTTGGCAGTAAGCATAATGACAGGGGTATTGATTTTTGAAGCTCTTAATTCCTTAACTATACTGAAACCGTCTTTTTTTGGAAGCATGACATCCAGTACTATGACATCATAGGAACCGTAGAGAGCCAGCTCCAAGCCATCGGCACCGTCATAAGCGATATTGGTTTGATACTTTGCTTCCTTCATGATCTGAGAAAGTGCCTGTGCAAGCCTTTTTCATCTTCAACTATAAGTATTTTCATAAGATTCCCCCTTGTCATGTTAATAAAAGACATATTTTAAGACTTTTATTGATCGTTTGAAAACGTAGACCTTTTCGACCGGCTTATTTTTATTGCAAGTATTCGTTACTGTATGCGGTGCCGGTTTACAAACTTTAGATATCTTTTAGCCGTACTTATTAACGCCTATATATTATAGCTTAATTATTATATATATTTAAGCTGAAAATAATCTTAAATAGTAAAGTCTTACAGTATATAAAAAAACGAAAAAAATATAAGACTGAAACATTTGCTTAGATGAGTAGGTCATCATGTTAAATCAAAATTGTGTATATCATCAACTTTTGTAAAGTGTAAAATATTAAATACAGCAAGAAAAAAGAGGACCGGGTACATCTTCTTTGCGCTCGGGCAGATCATACATATATTGCACTATAATACCTAATAATGTATAATTCTATGGAAATACAGCGTATAGGCAGAGGTAATAATGGATATAATAAAGATACTTTCCAAAGAACTTAATATAAAAGAACAAAAGCTTGAAGCGACCATACAGCTTATAGACGAGGGCAATACTATCCCTTTCATAGCAAGATATCGTAAGGAAGTTACCGGATCTTTAGATGATGAAGTTTTGAGAAATCTTGATGAAAGGCTCAAATACCTTAGAAACCTTGAAGAAAGAAAGGCGCAGGTAAGCGAGTCTATCAGATCTCAAGGTGTGGAAGATGAGGAATTATATAAGAAAATAGATATGGCTTTGACCCTCGTAGAGGTAGAGGACTTATACAGACCTTATAAGCCGAAGAGGATGACCAGAGCCATCATAGCGGTGAACAAAGGACTTGATCCGCTTGCAAAGCTGATATATGAGCAATCCGAAACTCTCAATATTGAAGAAGAGGCGAAAAAATATATCTCGGATGCCGAAGGTCTGGAAGTGGAAGATGAGGCTGCCGCTATTGCCGGAGCACTTGATATAATAGCCGAGCAGATATCCGATGATGCACAATACAGAAGTCGCATAAGAAAGGATACATTTGAATACGGATCATTAACATCCGTGGCAAAGGATGAAGAAGAAGCTTCTGTTTACGAGAACTATTATAACTACTCCGAGCTTGTTAAGAAATGTGTATCACACAGAGTTCTTGCGATCAACAGAGGTGAAAAAGAAAAGATACTGACTGTCAAGATAGAAGCACCACAGGAAGAGATACTCAAATTCCTGGAGAGCAGAATAATAAAGAATACCAATAAAAAGGCGAGCGAATTACTGAGAGAGACTATAGCGGACAGCTATAAAAGACTTATCAAAGATTCGATAGAAAGAGAAATAAGATCGGAGCTTAACGAAAAAGCAGAGGAAGAGGCTATAAAGGTATTCTCCAAGAATTTGGAACAGCTTCTTTATGCAAGCTCCCATCACGGGAAGGGTGGTGCTCGGATGGGATCCGGCTTTTAGGACCGGTTGTAAGTTGGCTATCGTTGATGAGACCGGCAGAGTTTTGGATACTACGGTGATTTATCCGACAGCTCCGCAAAATAAGGTAAAAGAGTCGAAGGAGATACTTAAAAAACTTATATCCAAATACAATGTATCACTTATATCCGTAGGAAACGGAACGGCATCAAGAGAGTCTGAGAGTATCATAGCCGAACTTATAGGAGAGCTTGATAAGAAAGTGGAATATGTGATAGTAAATGAAGCCGGTGCCAGCGTGTATTCTGCAAGTAAGCTCGCAACCGAGGAGTTCCCGAATTTTGATGTAGGACAAAGAAGTGCCGCATCCATAGCAAGAAGACTTCAAGATCCTTTGGCGGAGCTTGTAAAAATAGATCCTAAGTCTATAGGAGTGGGTCAATATCAACATGATATGAACCAGAAACATTTGAGTGAAAGCCTGTCTACCGTAGTTGAGGATTGTGTTAATAAAGTCGGAGTGGATCTTAATACCGCTTCAGCATCCTTGCTTGAATACATTTCCGGCATAAGTAAGACTGTTGCCAAGAATATAGTGTTGTATAGGGAAGAAAACGGCAGCTTTAAAAACAGAAAAGAGCTTTTAAAAGTACCGAAACTCGGACCGAAAGCTTATGAGCAGTGTGCGGGATTTTTAAGGATCTACTCGGGAAGTGAAAGCCTTGATATAACGGGAGTGCATCCGGGAGTCTTACAAGGCGGCAAAAAAACTGATAGAACTGCTTGATTTTAATGTGGAGGAGATAACAAGCGGTGGTATAAAGAATATACAAAATAAGGTCGATAACTATAAAAGCCTTGCCGAGGAGATAGGAGTCGGAGAGCCTACATTAAGGGATATAGTAAAAGAACTTGAAAAGCCTGCAAGAGACCCCAGAGACGAGATGCCAAAGCCCATACTGCGAACTGATGTTCTTGATATAAATGATATCAAAGAAGATATGATATTAAAAGGTACGGTAAGAAATGTCATAGACTTCGGAGTTTTTGTGGATATAGGAGTACATCAGGACGGACTGGTGCATATTTCACAGCTCAGTAAGTCTTATATCAAGCATCCGCTTGATGTGGTCTCGGTTGGCGATATAGTGGAAGTTAAAGTGCTGAGCGTGGATACCAAAAAGAACAGAATATCACTCAGCATGATATTATAGGGGAGAAGATGGGAAATAATACGGATTCAAAAAAGTTACAAGCCGAGGGCGTAAGAAGTTTCAGTTTCGATATAGAGCTTAAGGCTAATGATCTATGGACATTTTATATGTATAATTCCAATAGGGGTTACAGACTTTTATTTAATATAATATTTACAATAGGCTGTCTGGCATACCTTGTGTATTATTGGAATGAACTTGCCGATTCAAAAAGATATATATTAATATTTTTCTCACTTATGTTTACTGTTTTACAACCTCTGTTGCTGTACAGAAAGGCAATATTACAGGCTAAAACAGAGAATATGAAGGCGGGCTTTACCTTACAGCTTTCGGATTCGGGAATAGATGTAAGTAAGGACGATAAGAAATTACATTTGGATTGGGAGCATATTTACAGAAGTATGATAAAAAAGTATATGATAGTTCTGTATACCGATAATATCAGAGGCTATCTTATACCGGCGAGGTGCTTTGCTTCACAAAGAAAAGAACTTAACGCACTCTTGACTGAAAAAACTAAGGTAATAAGGTTTTAAACATGGCAAATACTATTATAAAAGAAGTTAACAGCAAAGAAGAAAGTTACGATCTTGCTTTTAGCATCGGAGAAAATATATCAAAGCCGCTGCTTATATGTCTTGACGGAGATCTGGGAGTAGGTAAGACGGTATTTGCCAAGGGACTTGCCAAGGGAATGGGGATAGAGGAGGACATAGTAAGTCCCACCTTCGTATTGTTTAATGTATACGAGGATGGAAAACTGCCTTTATATCACTTGATGTATACAGGATAGAAGAGCCGGAAGAAATGTATGAGATAGGTTATGAGGAATACTTTTTCGGTGCCGGTGTCTGCCTTGTGGAGTGGGCAAGCCTTATTGAAGAGCTTATACCGGAAGATGCGGTACATATAGCCATATATAAAGATCCAAAAAAGGGAGAGGATCATAGGAAGATAGTCATAGAAAATCTATAGTCTATCGTTCACAAAATAAGAATATTAGGCATAATAGGCAGCACTCTTTTTAAAATAGTCCTATTATACCACAGAACAATTATTTGTGCCGATTATTTAATTAATGATATACCGGTACATGTGGTTTTATAAAAAATAAAAAGAGAATAAATATGAGAATATTAGGAATAGAAAGTTCTTCACTTGTAGCCGGAGTGGCTATATTGGAAGACGAGAGTATAATTGCGGAATATAATGTGAATTATAAAAAGACACATTCACAAACACTTTACCCATGCTTGAGGAAATAGTCTCAAGAATTGATTTTGACCTAAAAACCATAGATGCGATAGCCGTATCCGCAGGTCCCGGTTCATTTACCGGGCTTAGGATAGGTGTGGCGACTGCCAAGGGACTGGGGCTTGGACTGGATAAACCCTTGATAGCCGTTCCGACCTTGGATGCGACAGCCTACAACATCAGCAATACCAAGTCACTTATCTGCCCTATCATGGATGCCAGAAGGCAGCAGGTATATACAGGAATATATAGGAATGATAAGGAGTTCAAGGTGGTGGAAGCGGCAGCGGCTACGGATATCAACGATCTGCTTGAAAAACTCAAAGATTTTAATGAAGAGGTTATATTTTTAGGTGACGGAGTACCGGTATATAAGTCCATCATAGAAGAAAATGCAAAATTTGACTTTTGCTTTGCCTTACCGGGTCAAAGCAGGCAAAGAGCCGGAAGTCTGGTAAGCCTTGCAGCTTCATACTTTAAAGAGGGTAAACTTGTAAGTGCGGACGAAATGCTGCCGGAATACCTAAGGCTAAGTCAGGCGGAAAGAGAGAGGGAATTTGGAAAATCTTGATATCAGGGATATGAAAGAAGAGGATATTGATAGGATATATGAGATCGAAAAGTCTTGTTTTACAGACTATTGGAGCAAGGCACTTATATTGAATTCCTTCAGGTTGGATTACAATTTTATAAAAGTATTGACTGTAAATGAGCAGATAGTTGCTTATATAACCTTCAGTATAGTAAGAGAAGAGTCCGAGCTTTTGAGTATAGCAGTACTTGAAGAATACAGAAACAGAAGGTTGGCAAGCAGACTGCTGGAAGAGATGTTTAGAGTTTGTGAAGAAAATAAAGTTGAAGAGATCTTTCTTGAAGTCAGAGAAAGCAACCTTTCAGCATACAGGTTATATAGGGAACACGGCTTTGTCCATATAGGAATGAGGAAGGATTATTATACCGATCCCGTGGAAAATGCGGTACTTATGAATAAAAAACTTGATGGTTGTGTAGGCTAAGAGGATGAAATAAAATGTGTCTTGCTTTATCAAAATGGCTAAGCGCTTCAAAGATCGACCTGCAAAGTGATTTCTGCTGCGTGTAAGATCAAACAGCAAAGAGCTTTCTCAAAATAATCTAACCACCGAACCATGATCGTGGTAGTAGAAAAACAGCAAGCAACCTTCAAACCATACTACACAAAATGAAGCAAAAGATGAAATGAAGTAGAGAAAAAAGAAATAACAAAGCAAAAGATACAAAACACTGACAGCATACATAAAAAAAGAGGATACACAAATGTTAGATATATGTTTACTTGGAACCGGAGGAATGATGCCGCTGCCATACAGATACCTGACCTCACTCATGGCAAGATGCGAGGGCAGCAACCTGCTTATAGACTGCGGAGAAGGTACTCAGGTTGCAATAAAGAAAAAATCATGGTCACCCAAACCGATAGATGTCATCTGCTTTACACACTACCATGCAGACCACATCAGCGGCTTGCCGGGGCTGCTTCTTACTCTTGGCAACTGTGAAAGACATGAACCCATACACATGATAGGGCCGAAAGGACTTGAAAGAGTAGTATCGGCACTTAGAGTCATAGCACCCGAACTGCCTTTTGAAATAATCTTTCACGAGATCACACAAGAGGAGCAGGAATTCAAATTTGACAACATACCATACAAAATAGAGGCATTCAAAGTTAATCACAACGTATTGTGTTACGGATACAAGCTGTCCATAGAAAGACTTGCAAAATTTGAACCCCAAAAGGCAAAAGAAAAGGGCATACCGCTAAAATATTGGAACAGACTGCAGCACGGAGAAAGTATAGAAGAAGAAGGTATTATCTACACCCCCGATATGGTCATGGGAGAAGCCAGAAAAGGGATATCGGTATGCTACACGACAGACTCAAGACCTGTAAAAAACATAGAAAAATACGCTCAAGACACAGACCTTTTTATCTGTGAAGGAATGTACGGAGAAGAAGAAAATAACGCAAAACAATACAAACACATGACGATGTATGAGGCGGCTCAGATAGCGGCAGCAGCCGATACCAAGGAATTATGGCTTACACATTACAGCCCGTCCATGATAAACCTGAAGAATATATGGACAAGGTAAGAGAAATATTTCCTAAGGCAAAAGCAGCAAAGGATCTGTGGACATTAGAACTGGAGTACGAAGATGAATGATATATACATATTGGGAATAGAAAGCTCCTGTGATGAGACCGCTGCGGCAGTGGTCAAGAACGGAAGAGAAGTACTGTCCAATGTCATAGCTTCACAAGTTGACTTACATACCATTTACGGAGGAGTGGTTCCGGAGATAGCTTCACGAAAGCACATAGAAAATATTAATCCCGTGGTAAGAGAAGCTTTAAAAAAAGCCGGAAAAACATTTGATGACATCACTGCTATAGCCGTAACCTACGGTCCGGGTCTGGTCGGAGCCTTACTGGTAGGAGTGGCTCAGGCTAAGGCACTTGCTTTTGCACTTAAAAAGCCCTGCATAGGAATACATCATATAGAGGGGCATGTTGCGGCAAACTATATAGAAAATAAAGAGCTTGAACCTCCGTTTCTGTGCCTGATAGTATCGGGAGGACATACGCAAATAGTTATGGTAAAAGACTATACGGAGTATGATATCATAGGAAGAACCAGGGACGATGCGGCGGGAGAGGCATTTGACAAGGTGGCAAGAAGTATAGGCTTAGGCTATCCCGGCGGTCCGAAGATAGATAAAAAAGCCAAAGAAGGCGATCCGACGGCGATAACATTTCCCAAGGCAAAGGTCGAAGGAAGTATATATGACTTCAGCTTTTCGGGAATAAAGTCCGCAGTGCTTAATTATCAAAATAAGAAGAAAATGCTTGGAGAAGAGATCGATACAGCTGATTTGGCAGCCTCTTTTCAAAAGGCTGTGGTCGATGTGCTGGTAGAGCATACTATATTAGCCGCTAAGAATCTTGGTGTAAAAAAAGTCTGTATGGCAGGCGGAGTGGCAGCCAATTCAAGCCTTAGAGAAAACATGCAAAAAGCTTGTGATGACGAGGGTATAAAACTTTATTATCCATCAAATATATTCTGTACGGATAACGCAGCCATGATAGCGGGACTCGGATATTATGAATATATGGCAGGAAAAAGAAGCAAAACAGATCTCAATGCCGTGCCTAATCTGAAAATGGGAGAATAGTATGAGAAGTCTGGCTATAGTTCTTGCTGCCGGCAGCGGCAGTCGTATGGGAAGCGATATAAAAAAACAATATCTGCTTTTAAATAACAAGCCTATAATGTATTACAGCCTGAAAACTTTTGAAAAAAGCACGGTTGACGATATAATATTGGTAGTGCCCGGGGAAGATGCAGAATACTGTAAAAATGATATAGTATTAAAATACGACATAAAAAAGATAAGGGATATCGTGCCGGGAGGTAAGGAAAGATATCTGTCCGTAGAAGCGGCATTTGCAAGTATAGCGGATAATAACTACGACATCGTACTTATACATGATGCCGCCAGACCTTTTGTAAGCGTAGAGATGGTGGAAGAAGCAGTAAGGGAAGCCTTGATACATAAGTCTTACATACCCGGGATAGCAGTAAAGGATACCATAAAGCAAAAGGATGATGACTCCTTTGTGGAAAGCACACTTGAGAGGGCAAAACTTGTAGCTGTACAGACACCGCAAGCCTTTGATTTTAAGTTATGTAAAAAAGCTTATGAATTATTAAGGTCGGGTGATAAACTGAATTTTGTTCCGACAGATGATGAAATGCTTGTTTATGAGCTTATGGGAATACATGCCAAAGTAGGCGAGGGCAGCATATATAATATAAAAGTAACTACCAAAGAAGACATGTATATGGCTAAGCGAATAGCCGATATACTTGATCTCGAATAAAAAGGCAGGAAAAAAGACGGTACACTGTACCGACCCCAAAAGTCATACCAAAATCTAACGATTAGGAGGTCGGTATATTCAGACCGTCTTTTTTAAATTCAGCTAAAACTCATCCTTTATCTTATTATCCAAAAAATCTTTTATATAAATAAGTGCCGCACCTATTGTGATCCCGTGTTTTGGCATCTTGCTGATATAGATATAATCCCTGTAGGCTTCAAAAGGAGTCATATTTGCTATGTGATCGTATAAAATATCGACATCTTCCTGCTCAAGATAGGCAGCCAGATAGCCTCCGAGTATAAAATCAGTATCATATATAAGATGAATACTATTGATGATTATCGAAAGATCCGACAAATACTGCTTCCATTTGAGGGACTGCTCAGTACCGGGAATCCTTGCATTCTTAAAGAATTCATCAAGACTTTCGTTAGACCCTTCAAGCAAGGAACTGATAGAGCAAAGTGTCTCTGCACAGCCTTTCTTGCCGCAATAACAATTCTTTTTATTGGGCTTAAAGACCACATGTTCTATGGCGGAATTATGCCCGTGCTTACCGCTTAAAATATGCTTGTTAAATATCATTGCCGCCCCGAGGTGATAGCTCAGCAAAAGATAAAAAGCATCATTTATCTCGGGAGACATACACATCTCCGATACTGCCGCAGCCGTGGAATCATGTATAAAAGTACAGGGGAAGGGCAGGTGCTTGGAAAAATTATCTATTTTAAGTCCGGTACAATCCAATATCTTACCGTAAGTTGCCGTGCTTCCGTCAGGTGATATAAGTGCCTGTAAAGCTATACCGGCACCCAGTATATGCTTATACTTTTTATTGTTGGAAATAGGCGAAAAACTATACTCGATACTGTCAACAAAATCGGTGATATATTTACAGACCTTTTTAAAATATTCCTCATCATTGCTGAAAGTTATTTCATAAACCTCTCTCTTGATATACTTTTCATAGAGATCCACAGCCACTATTTTTACCTGACCCGCAATGATCTCAACACCTATACTCAGTTTATGATCTGGTACTATGGAATAAGCCGTGGCTTTTCTTCCGACATAATCACTGTCGAGCTGACCGGACTTTTGTATAAGCCCTATATCCTCAAGCTCGGTTAATACGCCTGCAACCGTAGGTCTGCTCAAATGCAAAGCATAAGAGATGTCCTGCTGTGAAGTAGTACCGGATTGATATATATACTGATATATAAGATGTATATTATTTTGCCTTATCTGATTCGGGGTAATACTCTTTTTCATACTTTTTTCTCACGTGATAATTATTTATTTTGCAAAATCATTTTGTTAAAACACTACGAAGTAAGGTTATCCTTTTATTTGAAATAAATCAATTGTTAAAAACTACCAAAAATTCGACTGAAAATTATAATAATATTACTAATTTACAAAGCGGACTTTAAATGCTAATATGCAAAGACAATATTATAAACGATTTTACAAATTCAAATAAATAAATAGCTATACAAAATTAAACAATTTTTTAACAAGGAGGCAGAATGGGTATCGTAGAAAGAATGCGTCTGGACGGTAAAAAAGGTTTCGTGACCGGTGGAGCCAGAGGTATAGGTAAGTGTACGGCTACAGCATTTGCGGAAGCGGGTGCGGATGTTGCCATCGTGGATGTTGACCTTGAAGTGGCTAAGGAGACCGCAGAAGAGATAGCTAAGTCTACGGGCAGAAAAGTAATAGCTCTAAAGTGTGATTGTACCGATGAGGCTCAGGTAAATGACATGGTTGACGAGGTGGTATCACAACTTGGCGGACTTGACTTTTGTCATAACAATGCAGGTATCTGCGTAAACGCTCCGGCGGAAGAGATGACTTATGCACAGTGGTCCAAAGTCATCAACATCAACCTTACAGGTATATTCTTAACAGATGTGGCAGCAGGCAAATATATGCTTAACCACGGAGGTGGTTCTATCATCAACACAGCTTCCATGTCGGGACATATAGTCAATGTTCCACAGCCTCAATGTGCTTACAACGCTTCCAAGGCGGGAGTTATACAGCTTACAAAGTCACTTGCTATCGAGTGGGCTAAAAGAGGAGTTCGTGTCAACAGTATAAGCCCGGGTTATATAGGAACCGAGCTTGTAAACAGTTCTGAATTCCTTGTACCGCTTATCGAAAAGTGGAATGCCATGGCACCGATGGGAAGACTCGGTAAACCCGAAGAATTACAATCCATCTGTGTATACCTTGCAGGAGATACGAGCAGCTTTACCACAGGTTCAGACTTTATTATAGACGGAGCATTTACCTGCTTCTAAATTAATATTTTAAGTATTTATTAAACCGGTTTTTAAGAGTCATGTATAATGACTATTAAAATATAGTACATATTTTCAAGGAGGATTATATGAAGAAAAGATTTTTAGGCGTAATGTTAAGTGCGGTACTGGTAATGGGAGCTTTAGCCGGCTGTAGCGGTTCAGGTTCAAGCAGCGAGACAACAGCAGGTGCCGAGTCACAGGCAGTTGAGAGCAGCATGGATGAAAGTGCTGCAGGTGAAAGCACAACAGCAGTTGAGGCGGCAGACTCAACAGCAAATGTTGAAGGCGTTAAGGCTGATGAAGCCTTCTATGCACAGGCTGACCTTCTTCACTTAAAGGAAAGAAGATAGGAATCACAATACAGTCTTTAGAGAATGCTTACTGGGCAGGCGTTATGAAAGCTTTGGAAGAGGTTCTTACAGCTAACGGTGTAGAGTATACTATAGTAGATTGTAAAGATAACTCAGCTACACAGATCGGTCAGATCGAGAACTTCGTTGCATCAGATTGCGATCTTATAATGATCCATCCTTCAGATGCCAATGCAGTTGAGGATGTAGCTAAGGATGCACAGAAGGCAGGAATCAAGGTTATGTGCTGGGACGATCCTATGACAAACACAGACGGAAACTGGATACTTAACAACACAGATCTCGGAATAGCTATCGGAGAGCTTGCAGGTAAGTTCATAGATGAGCATTACAGTGAAGATAAGAAAGCTGAAGTTGCTTTGATCGGTTATCCTCAGACAAAGATACTTCTTGAGAGAGGTAACGGAATCAAGGAAGGACTTGAGAAGACTGCAGCAGGTAAGTATGAGATAGTAGCTGAGCAACCGGGACTTAATGCTAACGAAGCTCAGACAGCTATGGAGACAATACTTCAAAAGAATCCGGATTGTAAGGTTGTTACAGGTATAGGAGCAGGTGCTATGATAGGTGCTAACGAGGCATTGATCACAGCTACAGGCGGAAAGGTTCCTGAGGACATGGGAGTATTTACTGCAGATGTTACAAAGCAGCAGCTTACTCAACTTATGGAAGGAGATCAGGCTTCAAGAGGTGTTATAGGATTTGAAGGCTCAGACGAAGATACCGCTAAGGCTTGTGCGGCAATGTATGCACTTATATTGGAAGGAAACTTAAGGACAAGAACGTATATCGTCAGGTTGGTCCTATAACTGCAGAGAATGCTTCTAAGGTATTTGAAGGAATGAAATAATATAAAGTAATTTTAAGATGAGGCTGTCAATAATGGGTCAGGATAAAACCGGATAAAACCTAAATAGACAGCCTCAATTGTATATAATCCCCTGAGATACCGGGAAAATAGTACTTTAGGAGGTAGCAGATGAAAGAAGAGTATGTACTGGAACTGGAAAATATCAGAAAAGAATATCCCGGAGTTGTGGCTCTTAAAGATGTAACCTTAAGACTGAAAAAAGGTGAGATACTTGCTCTTATAGGTGAGAACGGAGCCGGCAAATCAACTCTTATAAAGACCTGTTCCGGAGCGGTGGTACCGACATCGGGAAATATCAAGATAAACGGCAGATCATTTTCCAAAATGACACCGCAGATCGCAGCTGAGAACGGAATAGCTATAATATACCAGGAATTTAATAACGTAGGAGAGCTTTCGGTAGCGGAGAACTTATTTTTGGGTCGACCTATCAGAAAGGGTATAGTAATTGACAAAAAAGCTATGGAAGCAGAGGCGATAGAAGCATTTAAGCAACTGAATATAGAAATAAACCCGAGAGAACTTATGAAAAATCTTACGGTAGGTTATCAGCAGATGGTCGAGATAGCTAAAGCTATACACCAGAATGCAAGCGTACTTATCATGGACGAGCCTTCCGCACCGCTTACAAGCAAGGAAGTAAAGAGCATGTTTGCGGTGGTAAGACTACTTAAGAGCAAGGGTGTATCAATAATCTACATATCACACAGACTTGAAGAAATATTTGCACTTTCAGACAGAATAGAGGTAATAAGAGACGGCGAATATATAGATACCCTTATAACCAAGGATGCCAATGTAGACCAGCTTATCAAACTGATGGTAGGTAGGGAAATGACTCAAGTCTATCCGGAAAGACCGGATTATACAGACCTTTCGGAAACGGTTCTTGAGTTAAAAGACGTATGCGGAAACGGCGTAAAGAATATAAGTTTCAAGGTACATAAGGGAGAAGTGCTCGGACTTGGAGGGCTCGTAGGAGCAGGAAGAACAGAGACAGCGGAACTTATATTCGGTGCAGCGGAAAAGGCATCGGGAACTATTATATTCAAGGGAAGAGCGATCAACCCGAAAAGTCCGAGAGAAGCAATAGATATAGGTATAGCTTTAGTTCCGGAGGATAGAAAGCGTCACGGAGCCTTACTCGGAACATCCATAAATCATAATATAAATATGCCTATATATGAAAGAATCTCTAAATTTTCAGTAATAAACACTTCGATAGAAAAGGGTAATTCCGAAATACCAAAAAGAAATGAATATAAAGACACCGAATCTTGACCAATTGGTAAAAAACCTAAGTGGCGGTAATCAGCAAAAGGTAATACTGGCAAAGTGTCTGGCGGCAAATTCTGAACTTATCATACTTGATGAGCCGACCAGAGGTATAGACGTAGGTGCTAAATTTGAAATATATAAACTCATTAACGATCTGGTTGCAAACGGTAAAGCAGTTCTTATGATCTCTTCCGAGATGGAAGAACTTATAGGAATGTCCGACAGAGTAGTAGTTTTGGCAGAAGGGCTGGTTACCGGTACACTGGAAAAAGAAGAGGTTGATGCGGATAAAATTATGATGTTTGCTTCGGCAGTAGTAGATAAGGAGGATTAATTGATGGATACTCGTAAACTCTTAAAAGACAATGCTATATGGTTGGTTTTTGTATTGATGGTGGCTATATTCACAGTTTATAACCCTAAATTCATAAAGCCGTCAAATCTTATGAATATCGCAAGACAGGTTGCGGTATACGGAATAGCTTCTGTAGGTATGACATTTGTAATATTGATATCCGGGAATAGACCTTTCCATAGGTGCCATCATAACATTTGTAAATATCATATGTGCTTACCTTATGGTAAATCTCGGTGTTAATATGTGGGTAGCGGTAATTATCTCTATAACAGCTGCTACACTTATAGGTGTACTTAACGGATTCATGGTTTCAACAGTTGGAATACCCGCACTTATAGCTACATTTGCGGCTCAGACCGTATTTGACGGTGTGTCATATATTATATCGGGCGGTATGCCTATCTCAGGTTTTGATAAGAACTTTAACATTTTTGGAAAATGGACTATAGGTATAGTTCCTATCTCAGCTATCATAATGATAGTATGTTTTGCCGCAGGAGCATTTATATTAAATAAAACTTACTTCGGACGTTACTTCTATGCAATAGGAGGTAATGAGGAAGCGGCAAAACTTTCAGGTATACAGGTAAGTAATATAAAGTATCTTATATATGCACTTTCAGGTTTCTTTGCGGGACTTGCCGGTATAGTTATGCTTTCACGTACCGGTTCGGCACAGAATACAGCAGGACTCGGATACGAGTTTGACGTTATCACCTGTGTAGTACTTGGTGGAGTGTCTGTAAAGGGTGGTATAGGAAGGATCTCGGGAGTTATAGCAGGTGTGCTTATAATAGGTTCACTTACCAACGGTATGATACTTATGGACGTTAACTCATACACACAAAAGGTTGTAAAGGGTCTGGTCCTTGCTATAGCTGTAGGTATCGACTGCTTATCCAACAGAAATAAGCTTGCTTAAGGAGGGTTCTATGAAGGCTGCGGTATACCATGGTCCAAAAGATATTAGAGTAGAAGAAGTTGATATCAGAAAACCTGAAAAAGACGAGGTTTGTATTAAAATAAAATACTGCGGAGTATGCGGAACGGATGTACACATATATGAAGGTGATTCCGGAGCATTTGCAGTTAAGCCTCCTTTGATACCGGGACATGAATTCGCCGGTGTGGTGGAAGCTGTCGGAGAGGATGTAAAGCACTTGAAAGTAGGAGATAAGGTAAGCGCAGATCCGAATATCATGTGCGGAAAATGTCACTTTTGCAGAAGCGGTATGGAGCATTTTTGCGAAAATGTAACCGGAATAGGTACTACAGCTGACGGAGGTTTTGCTCAGTACACTGTCATGAAGGCAAGTCATGCATATAAATTGCCGGATCATATAGATTTTATGACTGCGGCTATGTCAGAGCCTATGTCATGCTGTATACACGGTATAGACCTTTGTGAGATAAAACAGGGCAATACGGTACTTGTGATAGGTGCCGGACCTATAGGAGTTATCATGCTGCAACTTGCGAGGATAGCGGGAGCGGCAAAGATCATAGTATCCGAGCCGGTAAAAGAAAAGAGAGCACTTGCTTTAAAACTCGGAGCGGATCTTGCCATAGATCCTATAAATGAAGATATTGAAAATATCATAAGTGAATATACAAAAAATGTGGATTGCGTAATAGAATGTGCAGGCTCTCAAAGAACACAGGAGCAGGCTGTACAACTTGCAGGAAAGTCTGCAAGAGTTATGTTCTTCGGACTTTCTTCGCCGGAGACCAAAATAAATGTAAAGCCGGATGACATATTTAAGAAAGAACTTACCATAAGATCATCATTTATCAATCCTTATACCTTCTCTAGGGCTATAGATATTTTAGCTTCCCAAAGAGTGGATGTTAAGAGCATAATCACCAACGTGGTAAAGCTTGAAGATATTGAAAAAGTTTTTAAAGATCCGGAAATGAGAAGAAGCGGAAAAGCAATGATAAGTATGGAGTAAAGGAGCGAAAATGATGGATAAGAAAGGCTTAATAGAAAGCGGAAAGATATCACTGGGTATTGAGCTTGGATCTACCAGGATCAAGGCGGTACTTATCGACTTTGACGGAGAGGTACTTGCGGTTGGCTTTCATGACTGGGAGAACTCCTTTGTAAACGGAGTATGGACATACAGTCTGGAGGAAGTGCATTCGGGGCTTAAGTCATGTTATAATTCTCTGAGACTTGCCGTTAAAGAAAAGTACGGTTGTGATCTTAAAAAACTTGCTTCCCTGGGTGTGAGTGCAATGATGCACGGCTACATAGCCTTGGATAAAGACGGCAATCAACTCAGTTTATTCCAGACATGGAGAAATACCAACACACAGCAGGCTGCGGATGAGCTTACAGAACTTTTCGACTTCAACATACCGCTTCGTTGGTCTGTGGCACATTTGTATCAGAGGATGCTTGATAAAGAGCCCCATGTGGCAAATGTAGATGCCGTATATACTCTTGCGGCGTATATACACATGAAGCTTAGCGGAAGCAGGGTCATAGGTATAGGAGATGCTGCCGGAATGTTTCCTATAGATTCCTCCATACATGACTATAACGAGGAAATGGTGAAAAATTCGATGTCTTAAGTGCAAAGCACGGATTTAAGAAGGGACTGAGAGAAGTATTTCCCAAGGTGTTAACTGCCGGAGAACTTGCCGGAACACTGAGCGAAGCAGGCGTTGAACTGCTTGACGAAAGCAAAAGTCTGGAAACGGGAGTACCTATGTGTCCGCCTGAGGGAGACGCAGGTACGGGAATGGTTGCGACCAACTCGGTAGCACCGAGGACCGGTAATGTTTCAGCAGGTACGAGTACATTTGCCATGATAGTACTTGAAAAAGACCTTAATAAGCTCTACCGTGAGATAGATATGGTCACCACACCTTCGGGATTCCCTTGTGCAATGTCACATGCCAATAACGGTACTTCCGATCTTAATGCGTGGGTGGGTATCTTCAAAGAGTTCTCAGAGCTTATGGGATATAAAGCCGATACAGGAGAGCTTTTTAACAAATTGTATACCAATTCGCTTAAGGGAGATAAGGATTGCGGAGGACTGTTAGCCTACGGGTATTATTCGGGTGAGAATGTCACTATGATAAATGAGGGAAGACTTGCTTTCTTAAGAACTCCGGACAGTAGATTCAATCTTGCCAATTTCATGAAGGTAAATCTTTTTACATCACTTGGAGCAGTAAAACTCGGACTTGATATACTTCTAAAAGATGAGGGAGTTAAGCTTGACAAGATCATGGGTCACGGAGGATTCTTCAAGACCAAGGAAGTAGGACAAAGATATCTTTCAGCTTCGGTCGGAGCACCGGGTTACCGTTATGGATACGGCGAGCGAAGGAGGAGCCTGGGGTATAGCACTGCTTGCTGCTTATCTTGCCGATAAGAAAGAGGATGAAAAACTTGAGGAATATCTGGATAAGAGGATATTTGCAAGGCTTTCGGGAGTAAGCATAGAAGCTACCAAAGAAGATATCGAGGGCTTTGACAAGTTTATGGAAAGATATGTTGCCGGACTTGAGGTTGAGAAGGCTGCAATAGAAGCTATGAAGTGGTAGCGGAAAAAAATTTTTAATTTTATAAATACAGTTTGCATTTAAGTTGGCTGTATTGGGTTACTTCTAAGGTAAGGATTTAAAACTGAATATAAACGATTGTTAAAGGGCTGTTGCAAAATAAAGATCATGCAAAAGATTACAGATGTTTTAGTATAATACCATTATGTATCTTGTATAAGAATCTTTAAATGCAGTAGCCTTTTCTATAAAAAATAAATTTTTTATGTAGAAAAAAAGACATAAAAGGAGTATAATGCATTTCGGTATTTGAGCAATTGGAATATATTAAGTTAATAAATAAAAAGAAAGAAGGTTTTCACATGAGCAGTTACACAAAATCAAAATGGCTTTTTAAACTCTTATCCACTAAAGAAGGCAGGAGGGTACTCATTATTCCTATCGTGATCCTCATAGCATTTTCGGGATATACTATATATCAAACGGAATTTAACGGAAAACCCGAAAGAGTAGAGATGCAGGATGGCAGCGGAGAAGTAAAACTTACAAAAAGAAGCGAGCTTTCTTCATTCAAACTGCCTAAAGAAGTGGGAGAGGTAAGAGATATCATCGGTGAGGATATGAAGGTAACTTCATACGATGTGTATGTTGATAAGGATAATAATATAACATCCGCTTCTGTAACTATGAAGGCTGATGAGGCAAAGGCACAGGAGATAATTTCTTTGTACGAAAGTAAATACAGCCTGCAAAAAGGAATGTCAGACTGGGAGGGCAGTGCTCAAGGCTTTGATATGAGTCTGAGTTATGACAGCAACGATCAAAGGATAGATATAGATTTGAAAAAACAGTAATTATAAAGTTTAAATACAAAAAGTGCTGAGAGCCTGTGAGCTGTCGGCACTTATTTTTAGTTTACATTTGCTGTTTTCTCAGGTGTAGGATTTTTGATGAGTACCTTTGTCTTTTATAAAGCCAAATATAGAATTATCATCATATCTAATAAATTCTGCTTTTATGTCCTATATCAATAAAAATAAGCACAAGTTTATCATCTTGTATATCACTTAAAATTCTATGATCCCCAACTCTATATCGCCAATATTGACCCAAATTGGCAGTAAGTTTCTTACCATGTATACGAGGATTTTAGCAGCCTACGAGGTTTTTATCGATCCATGATTATATATTTTCGAATTAAGATGAGAGTGTTTCTTAAAGTTTTTAAAACATAATATACTGAGCATATTTAATGCTGTACTTTCTAAAATTTTTTGGAGGAGCAGTCGCCCTACTCCCCCAGTTCCTTTACAAACTTATCAATATAATAAACTGCCGCTCCCACGGCTGAAGCTTCTGTCTTGTAATGGCAGACCTTAATATAAGAGCAATCCTTTTCAAAAGGATTAAGTTCTGCGGCTTTAGTTTGAAAAGCTTCTATATGCTCGGACATATATGCACCCACATAGCCTCCAAGTATCACATCACAGTCGTAGCACATTCTGAGATTATTGACCGCTATTGCAAGGTAGTCCATATATTCATCAAAGACATTTACGAGACCTTTATTCTTTCTCGATCTCATTTCATCAAAAAAGGCATGAAGATCTCCGCCCGTAAAATCTGATAAAATAGATGCACAACAATACGTATCAAGACAGCCTGACCGGTTACAGTAACATTTGCGTCCTCTCGGAACTATAGTCATGTGACCGAATTCACAGCCTCTGCCGTGTTTGCCGGTATACATACTGTGCCCGTTCATGTAGGCACCTCCAACACTGCTGCTAAGAGACAGATAAACCATAGGATCGCTGCTGTGCTGTCTCCAGCTTTCCGCAAGTCCTGCAGAATTAGCATCGTTAAATAAAGCAGGGGGAAGTTTATATACTTGCAAAAAGTATTATATATATCAGCTGAGGCGCTTATTACCTTGGCATAGGATATATGTTTACTATCGGAGCTGATTATGACCGGAAGCGATATTCCCACGCCGAGTATCTTGGCGGTATCCGGAACATAAGTCTTAAGTATCTTCTCAAGTTCTTTTTGTAAAACCGAAAAATAAGTATCATCCTCCGAATAACTTATTCGTATCCTGCTGTGTGCTATTATATTAAGATCGAGATCTATAAGAACTATGGAGATATGATTTTTGGTAATATCTATACCTACAGACAGGAATTTATCCGCTACACAGCGAAATATTGTGGCTTTTCTACCTCCTGTCGATTTGAAATTCCCGGCATCGTATACATAGCCGCTTTGTAAAAGTCTGGACAGGTTCTGATTAAGGGTAGGCAGACTTATAGACAGAGCGGAAGCTATATCCTGTCTGGAACATTCTCCGTTTGCATATATATATCTGTATATGTCACCCATATTTTTTGAAATGTTGATAAAAGTGTCCATGCTGTTCTCCGAAAAATATTTGAATATAGTGAAGCTTTATATAATTAAATGGGAGGCATTGACCGAATAAACGGTGTTGATGACCGGAGCGTATTACCCGGGTATTATTGCCTAAAGTGTCTTGATATAATTATAGTTCTTGAATTTCATGACTGAATATTTCTAAACTTTAGGATATACTAACGCATTATTAAAGACAGTCAATATTTTAACAACATAAATAAAGTATTTTATAAATGTAAAGGCTTAAAAAACTATTGAATTTGATACAAGATACAATCACTATGCAATTTATACAAAAACCAAGAAGCAAAATAATATAATTAGCACAAACTTTTGTAAAAAGATTGATAAAAGATAAAAAATGTTTTATACTTATTCAACTGAGGAATAAAACATATCCACTTCAATAACTTTTAAAGGAAACAGGCAATATGGATAAGATAAAAATGAGGCTTAGCAAGATCGAAAAGTCATTTCCGGGTGTAAAAGCACTTGACGGTATAGAGTTTTCGGTAAGAGAAGGTACCGTACATGCTTTATGCGGTGAGAACGGTGCTGGAAAGTCCACACTTATGAAGATAATTATGGGACTATATAAGGCGGATAAGGGAAGCATCTTCCTGGATGAAAAGGAAGTTGAAATCAAGAGTCCTATACAGGCAAGAGACTTAGGTATATCTATGATAGCACAGGAACTTAGTTATGTTCCCGAACTTTCGGTAGAAGAGAATCTTTTTTTAGGCAGACTTCCGGTAAAGGGCATGGGAATGATAGATTGGAAAAAGATAAGACAGGAAAGTAAAAAGTTTCTGGAAGAGGAGAATCTACCCTACAAGCCGTGGCAAAAACTTAAGACGCTTACAGTTTCGGATATACAAATACTTGAGATCATAAAAGCTGTCACCAACAATGCCAAAATAATCATTATGGATGAGCCGACTTCATCCATAACACAATCTGAAGTGGAGAATCTGTTCAAGAAGATAGAAGAACTCAAGAAAAACGGAGTATCGATAGTCTACATATCCCACAAGATGGATGAAGTCTTCAGAATAGCGGACGATATCAGTATACTTAGGGACGGTAAAGTAGTTGCATCAAAGAAAGCCTCCCGAATTCGACCTTGAGAGCGTTATTTCTTTAATGGTGGGAAGAAAGATAGAAAATGCATACCCCAAAGAAGATGTGGAACTTGGAGACAAGGTGTTGGAGGTAGAGCATTTAAGTAAGGATAAGTTATTTGAAAATGTTGATTTTCATGTTAAAAAGGGTGAAATAGTGGGTTTTGCCGGACTTGTGGGAGCGGGCAGGACCGAGGTCATGAGGGCGATATACGGACTCGATCGTAAAGATGCGGGAACAGTAAGGATAAAGTCCAAAGAGGTCAATATCAAAAATCCTGCGGATAGTATAAAAGAGGGTTTGATTTTACTGTCAGAGAGCAGAAAAGATGACGGGATCGTTCCGGTAAGAAGTGTTATGGAGAATGCCAGTCTGGCAAGTTTGCAAAAGTTCATATATTCAGGTTTTACTCACAGAAAGAAAGAGAGAAATGCCGTGTATGAGAGCTTTATGAAAATGAATGTAAAAACTCCCACACTGGACACTCCTATATCGAGTCTTTCGGGCGGTAATCAGCAAAAGGTACTTTTATCAAGATGGATGCTCAGCGAACCGGATATACTTATACTTGATGAACCCACAAGAGGTATAGATATAGGAGCAAAGTTTGAAATATACAAGCTTATGACGGATATGGTAAAGGAAGGAAAGGCTATAATTATGGTATCTTCCGAACTTCCCGAGCTTATAGGTATGTGCGACAGGATCTATGTGATGAATAAGGGGCATATAAGCGGTATGCTTAACAGAGATGAGTTTTCTCAAGAAGACATTATGAGGTATGCGACCGGATTATAATACTTATAGTTTGATACAACCTATTTTATAACAATTTTGCAAAGATAAGATTTGTTTCAAAGTTGTAATTTATATTGATTTAAGATAGGCTGCTTATCGGCATAAGTTATACTGAACATCAAAACCAAATACGGAGAAAGATAAAAATGAAAGATAGAGTATCCCATTTTTTACAAAAAACAGGAATATTTGCAGTGCTGGCACTCATTTTTCTGGCATGCAGTTTTATAAGCAAGGATTTCTTGAAATACAACAACCTTGTTAATGTTACCAGGCAGCTTTGTGTGGGCATTCTTATAGCTTACGGAGAGATGCTTCTTATCATAAGCGGATTTTTAGACCTTTCGGTAGGTTCCGTACTTGCACTTTCGGGCGTGGTATCTATCATGGTATTCAAGTCGACAGGAAATATATTGGCGGCTTTGATCACGGCACTTTTAATAGGAACTATATGTAATATAGTCAATGCATTTTTCGTGGCTCAGCTTAAAGTGCCGGCATTTATAGCAACACTCGGTATGATGCAGGTAGCAAGAGGTATAGCGCTTTACATAACCGGTGGAAAGAATATATTGCAGCTGGGTAAGTATGTAAAAGTGGGTCAGGGTATGCTCGGACCTATTCCGGGTGCCTGTGATAATAGTTGTGTTCGTGACAGCCTTGGTATGGTGGCTCCTTAATCATACCAGATACGGAAGAAGCTTATACGCTATAGGCGGTAACAGGGCTGCAGCTGAGGCAAGCGGGATCAATTCAAAAAGAAGTATATATTTATCTTATATTATAAACGGTGCAATGGTAGGACTTGCGGGAGTTATATTCATGGCAAGAAATAACGCCGGACTTCCTAACGGAGCGGTGGGTTATGAGATGACCGGACTTACGGCTGCAATAGTCGGAGGCACTTCATTTACGGGAGGTATAGGTAGTGTCAGCGGTACGGTCGCAGGTGCTTTTATCATAGGCTTCCTGGAAAATGTTATGAACCTTATCGGTGTCAATGCTTACATACAGCAGATCATAGAAGGATCTATCATCGCACTTGCGGTCGCAGTTGATATAACTGTAAAGCACAGAAAATCCGGCAGGGTGATCATAGTAAAAGAAAAAAAGGAAAAAAGTAATTAGTGGATAGTGAAAAACTGCCACTGCTTTTAATAAAGGAGGAAGAAGAATATGAAATTAAGAAAGTTAGTCGGCATGGCTTTTGGCAGCTGTTATGGCTGTATCACTTGTTGCATGCGGTTCTGCAGGAACAGGTTCATCAGCTGAGGGAGAAAGTGCCTCAGTGGAAAGCGGTGCGGACAGTTCGGCTGCTGCCGCTACGGACAGTACCGGCAAGAAGAGGGTATGTTTTGTCGCAAGAGCGAGTGCTGATACATTTGCGGCATGGCTTATGGATGAGATGAAGAAAGAAGCTGAAAAATACCCTGAAATAGAGCTTACCTGTGTGAGCGGTGAAGGCGATGATAACAAGGAAAACGGTCTTTTGGAAGACTGTATCACCAAGGAATACGATCTGGTGATAGTGCAGTCCAACAACAATGCTGCTCAGGCACCTTATGTACAAAAGATCTTAGAGGCAGGCATCCCTGTGATCACTACCAATCCTACGACACATCAAAGCGACCTTGACGGAAGTGACAGTCAGGAAGTTATGGAAGGAACAGGTACTGTTGATGCGGATCCTATAGAGCAGGCTAAGGTAAGTGCTGAAAGGGCGGTAAAAGAAGTACCTCAAAATGCCAATGTAGTTATACTTAACGGACCTTCCGGTAACTTCCATGCAGACAAGAGAAGAGAAGCGTGGACAGAGTATTTCCTTTCAAAAAGACCTGATGTAAAGGTTTTATATGAGGATTATGCAAACTGGAACAGTGATGAGGCACTTACACTTATGGAGGCTTGGGTACAGGCAGGTACACATATAGATGCTATAATATCTATGAACGACAATATGGCTGCAGGTGCTATAGAGGCTATAAGAGATAACAAAGAGTATGTGGGCGATGACGGTAAGGCTAAGTTCCTGGCATACGGTGTTGACGGAACAGCTCAAGGTTGTCTTCTTATCAAAGAAGGTCTGCTCACATCCACAGCATTACAATCAGCGGCAGATCTTGCAAAGAAGAACATGGAATATGCAAGTAAAGTCGTAAAGGGTGAATTAAAGGTAACAGAAGTTAAGGATTTCGTTGATGCACCGCAGATCAATGTGGAAAATGTGGATGAGTATCTTAAGATATATGTTGAAAACGGAGAATTAACAGAAGCTGATATAAAGTAAAAAAAGGAGGAAGCTTATGAAGATGCAAAAGGCTGCTTTTATGAGGGGAACTGACAAAATGATACTTAAGGAGATAGAAGTTCCTTCTATAAAAGATGATGAGGTATTGGTTTCATTGGAGTATGTAGGTATATGCGGCTCTGATGTGCATTACTATCATCATGGAAATTGCGGTGCCTATAAGGTTGATCTGTCACAAGATTATATGCTCGGACATGAATGTGCCGGCACTATAAGTGCTGTAGGTAAAGATGTAAGTGATTTGAAAGTGGGAGATAAAGTAGCACTTGAGCCGGGTATCACCTGCGGTAAGTGTGAAGCTTGTAAATCAGGACATTATAATCTCTGTCCGGATGTTGTATTCTTGGCAACACCTCCGGTTCAAGGTTGTAATGAAGAGTTTATAGCATTCCCGGCTGATATGTGCTTTAAGCTTCCGGATAATGTTTCTACCAAGGCAGGAGCATTGATAGAGCCTCTTTCAGTAGGATTTTATGCTGTAGAACAAAGCGAGATGAATACCGGTGATACCGTAGTTATACTCGGATCCGGCTGTATAGGACTTGTTACATTACTTGCAAGTAAAGCAAGAGGTGCCGGTACCATCATAGTTGCAGACCTTGTTGAGGCAAGACTTAATAAGGCTTTGGAACTTGGAGCAACACATGTGATCAACTCAAAGAATGTAGATGTATTCGAAAAGGTTAAGGAGATCACCGGAGGAAGGAATGCGGATATAGTATTTGAAACTGCCGGATCTGCGGTAACCATAGCTCAGACACCTTTCCTTACAAGAAGGGGAGGAACTGTAGTTTTAGTCGGCATAGCCGCACAGGAAGAAATATCCTATAACTTTGCACAGGTTATGGATAAGGAGCTTACCATCAAGTCGGTATTCCGTTATAAGAATATCTTCCCTAAGGCTATAGCGGCAGTAGGAAGCGGTGCTATAGATGTTACTTCTATAGTTACACATGAATTTGCGCTTGATGATATACAAAAAGCCTATGATGAGGCTGTTAATAATAAAGAAAACCTTGTAAAGGCTGTAATTAAGGTAAAGTAATGTATTGTGCTTACAGTTTAGCCGGATTATTCATCTTCATCAAAAAACTGAAAATGTTTAATTTTTGTTTATAAATCAGATGAAGATGAATGCCGGAAGAGTCTTGTATATATGTAAGCTACCTGAACTCTAAACTATTGTGTTACCGGTGGCTATAGGGGCATTGGTTCTGATACCCCTGCTACATTAAAGACAAAATAAAATACTGTCATATAGTTTTAACTAAGGTAATAAAAGCTGTTGCAAGGAGTAGGTAGTTTATTTTGCAGCAGCTTTTATGTTTGAAAAAATTGTCCGAGAATAAATGTGAGGTGTATGTATGTTTGTAGGCATAGATTTGGGAACTTCGGCAGTTAAGCTTTTGCTGATGAATGAAAGCGGAAAAATAGAAAAAATAGTATCAAAAGAGTATCCTTTGTATTTGCCTAAGCCTGAGTGGTCGGAGCAAGATCCTGATGATTGGTATGTTAAGACGCTTGAAGGAATCAAGGAGCTTATACAGGGCTTTGAGACAAGAGTTAAGAGCATAGCTGTGGCAGGGCAGATGCACGGTCTTGTGGCACTGGATAAAGATGATAAGGTCATAAGACCTGCAATACTTTGGAATGACGGACGTTCCAAAGCTCAGACAGACTACCTTAACAATGTGATAGGTAAAGATAAGTTATCTGAGTACACCGCCAATATAGCTTTTGCCGGTTTTACCGCTCCCAAAATACTTTGGCTTAAAGAAAACGAGCCGCAAAATTTTGAAAAAATAAAAAAGATCATGCTTCCCAAAGATTATATAGTATATAAGCTTAGCGGTAATTTTACTACAGATTATTCCGATGCTTCAGGTATGCTTTTACTTGATGTAAAGGCTAAAAAGTGGTCAAAGGAAATGCTTTCAATATGTTATATAAATGAGGAAATGCTACCTAAGCTTTATGAAAGTTATGAAAGTGTAGGTGCCTTAAAAACCGATATTGCGTCGGAGCTTGGCATAAAACAAAAAGTTGAGGTGGCGGCAGGAGCTTCCGATAATGCGGCAGCGGCTGTAGGGACGGGAATCATAGCCGGTGCAAGCTGCAATATATCTCTTGGAACCAGCGGAACTATGTTCATACCCGGATATGAATTTAAAGTTGATCCTAATAATGCACTTCATTCATTTGCCCATGCTGACGGTCACTATCATCTTATGGCTTGTATGCTTAGTGCAGCATCCTGTAATAAATGGTGGATGGAAGATATATTAAATACCAAGGATTACAATAAAGAACAGCCGGGCTTTGACAGGTTGGGCTTTAACGAAGTATTCTTTTTACCTTACCTTATGGGTGAGCGTTCTCCGCATAATGACACCAAGGCAAGAGCGGCATTTATAGGTATGAGTATGAATACAAAAAGAGAGGATATGACACAGGCGGTCATGGAGGGAGTGCTTTTTGGACTTAGAGACTCCTTGGAAGTGGCTAAAAAACTCGGTATCAGTTTTGAAAGAACCACACTTTGCGGCGGAGGTGCAAAAAGTAAGCTGTGGAGGCAGATGAGTGCCGATATTATGAAGCTTGAGGTTGATTTGGTAGAGACTGAAGAAGGACCGGCTTATGGTGCTGCAATACTGGCAGGGGTTGCCTGCAAAGAGTTTGAAAGTGTGGAGTCGGCTTGCAAGGCTCTTATAAAGGTAAAAGAGCATATAAGTGTCAATAAAGAAGCTGCAAAAAGATATGATGAAAAATACGAAAGATTCGCAAAACTGTATCCGGCATTAAAGGGACTGTTTTGTTAAAAGTAGATAAATATTATAAGCTAAGTATAACTTTGTAAACTTATGTAAAGAGGGCGGTAGGTATTATTATAGTACTGTCATTCAGAAACTTTATAGAAAGTCTTAGAGGTAGCGGAAAAATCCTTCCGGGCGTTGTGGTTGCTTCCATGATTGCTATAGATATGGGAGGTCCTATAAACAAGGCTTCTTATGTTACCGCAACCGCCCTGCTTACCTCTTCCGGTGCAGAAGGCAGTGATGTTATGGCGGCGACTATGCTTGGCGGTATGATACCGCCTCTTGCAACAGCCTCCGGTAAAGTCTTATAAACTGTTTTTAAAATTTTTTATGCCCTTTATAAAGAGTTATTATATTATCATTAAGTTCACCTGATATTCCATATTGGTGCATTAAATAAAAATAGTCCTTTTCAGAGACTTCCTCATCATTGATAAAGTAGCTTGCACTCATTGTTGACGGACTGTAGAATATATCCGAACTTTCTTTTTTTACCACGTGGTCATCCTTATCCAAATACAAAAAATTATAATGGTCATGATTACCGTTTTGGGCACATAGTTCTTCAATGATATCTCCTGTGTTTCCCAATTCAATAAGCATGTATTTATAATATAAATTATCATCCTCCTCAGCGGTAACCGCTATGGGAATACCATCATTTAAAGTGTATATTGCACACAAATAAGAACCTGCAGATACGATCATCTCTGCACTTCCATTATTATTAATATCTACAAAATCATACTCATTGTTATATATACTGTTACAGCCTTCCTGCAAACCATGTACAATTGAATCGGTAATATATAAGAACTTTTTTTCATCATCTGAAGGAGTCCAATTGTTGTACTTAAGACTTCTGTATTCCTCAATTACCGGTAAGTATTTTTTATTATAATAGCTATGATCCTTTTTTTCTGCTTGAGTTTGTGCGACAGGAGAGGTTTCAGTGCCGACACCTGCTATCGTATTTTCTTGTGCAATGCCGGACTTCGGGATTTTTGTAGCAGTAGAACTTTCTACCATGCTTTCCTGTACAACACCGGACTCCAAGTTTTTCCCTGTTTCATTTGCCGGCTTGCTTTCTAATATATTTTCAGTTTGTGAATTATCATTGTGAGAGATTTTCTTATTTGAATTATGCGCTGTAAGCAAAGCTGCCGTACAAAGAAAAATCAGTAACAGTTCTTTTATCATTCGTCCTCCTAACATCTTAAAAACTTAAATCAGGCAATAATCGTAAAGTTTTATTGATAACATTTTACTTTTCATAAACAGCATTGGAACTATTTAAAATGAAAAAATATTGCTTTTACAAGTAAAAAACCTCAAGTCGCAGTATACGTTGTAAATCATTTACAGTATTATATAGTATAATCTTATAAAAATATAGAGAAAACCCCCAATATAATATATAATACGTATGTAAAATTAATCATTATTATGTAAGTATATTATTAAAATACAATTTATTATCAATAGAAAGGGAATTTGGTATGAAAAAGAAACTTTTACTGACGACATCAGTTTTTGTATTAACATTAGTCAGCACATTTGCGGCAAAAGCCGGACAGTGGGAGAACAGTTCTTCCGGTTGGAGATATCAAGATGATAGCGGCTCTTACATCAAATCAAACTGGTTTCATGATAAGGACGGTTCATGGTATCACTTTAACAGTGACGGCTACATGGAAAAGGAATGGATCTTAGACAACGGTAAATGGTATTATCTCGATTATCCTAACGGATATTTGAGAACCAATATGTGGATAAGCGGAAAATACTTTGTAGGCGGAGACGGTGCCATGCTTACAAACACCACTACACCGGACGGTTACAAAGTTGGGTCTGATGGAGCGTGGATAGTAGATGGAAGCGATATTTTTAAAAAGCTGGCAGGAGAATATGCTTTTATAAATAGTACACATCAATACACATCATATATTAAGTTAAAAGAAGATGGAACGTATACCGGTAGTTTTTGGTTGTCAAATCAGGACAAAACTAAATTTAGAGGAGCAGATGTTACCGGAATATTTGTAAATCCTAAAAAGATAAATGATTACACCTATTCCCTTGAGATGAAAGAATTTCACTATGATAAAGCGATCGGAAGCAGGGAAGTTGGTGATGATTGGTCAAATACATATGAAAAAGTTGATTTTGTCGAGAAAGGAGAGTATTTTTATGTATATGTTGAAGGAACAGATGTAGATTCTTTGCCTGAGGATATTAAATCGTATGGAGATAGGTATTATAATGGAATAGGCGGTAAAGTAAAATCAAGAATAATTTATAATCCTGAAAGCAAAGAGTTTGTAGTTTATGATGTTTTTTATTAATAGAAGTTAAAAGCTATTTAAGGAGAAAGTACCTATGCAAATACTAAAACCAATTAAGCTTATAATGGTAACAGCATTTTTCTTATTTGTTATATCTCTTAATACTTATGCCGGTACTTGGAGGCAAGACGGTAACGGCTGGTGGTATCAGAACTCTGACGGAAGTTATCCGAGAAGCACCTGGCAGTGGATAGATGCCAATGAAGATAATATAGCTTATTGCTATTACTTTAACAATAACGGATATTGTTTATTAAATCAAAAAACTCCGGACGGTTATAGAGTAAGTTCAAGTGGTGAATGGATCATAGAGGCTGTAGGACTGCCTGAAACCAAGATAGTAAATACTTCGGGGGTGAATTTGGATGTTTTACCATTCATAGCTTTTGATATGTGGCACGGAACTAATTATAAAAATGTAAATATTGATTTTAATGAAAAAAGTTTTACATCTAGGGAGCTGGTTGAAATTTTAATAAGAATTTTACATAATCCAAATGCATCTGAATTGTTTCCGGATTTTGCTAATAAATATTATAGTTCTGACAGTCATAGATTTGTATTGAATAAGGAGGCATATGCCAAAACTTTTGAGGATTTATTGGGAATTTATGATATAGAGGGGGCATGGAATATAGAACTAAAAGATAGTAGGACTTTAGGCTACTATCAAGGCGATTCATCGAAAATTGCTGTAAGAGTAGGTGATTATGGAGACGAAACTCCGTTTTTTATGGCAGAAAGAGTCGTAATTGAAGGTAATAGATATACTGTCAAGGGTAGGTGTGGATCTTACATTAATAACAGTGATTCTAATGAATTTAGCAGTGCATCATACACCATAGTTGCTGAAGAAAACCCGGACAGCGATTTCGGGCATCTGACCATACGCAGTATAAAAATAAATAATGATTAATATATCAGTTTATTAACAATTCATAGAAAAGTAGGCAGAGCTGATAAAGCATTGATTGTTCCATATTTAGATAAAATAATGGAAATGAGAAGAGACAGTGTGTCTGATGTTAGACTTGCTTTTGTTTGGGCTTGTGAAAATATTGCAACAAATGCTCCGGAATTGTTTTGTGAAAAACTTGATTTATTTTATGAAATGATACAAGACAAAGGAGAGAGAGTGCGTATAGAAGCACCGGAAATGTTTCGAGTAATGGGAAAAAGAAAACCGGAGTATGTAAAACCATATTTAGAAAAATTACAATGGTTTGTAGATAATGACACTCATCCTGTTGTTCGTATTCATAGTGTCGGTGCAATTCGTATTACCAAAAGAGCATTAAAGGAGAGTGATAGTAATGCCGCAGATGACTAAAGGAGGGAAATATATTTTCGGTTGGTCAGAGATAGGAGAAAATGGCGAACTAATATTTCCGATAATGGCAGTAGAAGAATACAAGTTAAAAAAAGAAGATTATATCTATATCATTTCAGGAAGTAAGCAAACAGGAGGATTTTGTGTATTGACAGAACCGTTACTTTCAAATTCAAAACTGAAAAATATATTAGAAGAAAATCCGAACTTGGCAGACAGAAGTTTGAGAGAGGGAGAGTTAATTTTATACAAAGGAAGAAAATATGCTTGGCTTACTTTAAAAGATAATTCCATTCATCTTTCAAATCAACTAATGAAAGACTTGGAAATAAAAGTCGGAGATAGACTCTTATCTATTCGTAGTAGCAATATTGCTTTTACAATGGGTGTAAGGGGGAGTCTAATAGACAAAGCAAATAAGTATAAGGGGAGGATTGAGATGTATTAAAAGTAAATGAAGTTGTGATTAGCAATAAAATTTGTATTTTAGATTTACCCTAAAATGTAATTAAAAGAATATGTAAGGAGAGTAGTTATATTTTTTTGTTGATAAGAATTGCTTGAAAAGGCTCAGATAAAAGTTGTAAAGAGCAAAGCTGCATATGAGTCAGCAGTAAGCAACATTCAGGCACTTCTTGATAAATGAGATGTTATTAGAAAAGATTAGCTTTGGAAGGCAATACTTAAGATCGAGAAAACTTATGAGGAAGTTAAGAATTAATAATCTAAGATAATATTGACTTTTACTATAAAATGTAATAATATGCAACTACTATCTAGTTGCACATTATTAATATACTAATATAAATGGAAGGTGTATGAGTAGAACGGAAAAAGCAAAGGATAGATTAAAATCAGTTCCAAAAGATTATACTTTTACAGAGGCTGAAAATCTATTAAATTCACTGGGTTTTGAGAGGTATAATAAAGGAAAAACTTCCGGTTCAAGAGTGATGTTTATTAGAAAAAGTGATAAATTATCTATATTACTACATAAACCACATCCGGGAAATGAAATGAAAGCCTATGCAGTAAGAAGCTTATTAAACTTTTTAATTGAAGCAGGGGAGGTATAATATTGAGTGGAGTATTGGAATATAAAGGATATCATAGTAAAATATTTTTTGATGCTGATGATATGATTCTTTATGGAAAGATAGAAGGTATAAGAGATTTAGTGACTTTTGAAAGTACAGATGCTAAAAATATAGAGCAAGAGTTTCAAAATGCAGTTGATGATTATTTGGAGTTTTGTGAAGAAAATAATAAATTGCCGGATAAAGAGTATAGCGGTTCTTTTAATGTGAGGATAGATAAGAATTTGCATAGGCAAATTGCAATGATGGCATATTTTGATGATTGTAGTTTAAATAGTAAAATTGAAGAAGCAATTCGTTTATTTGTTAATGGAGAAAGACATATAACAAATAATTCAATTATATTTAATGTTACAAATAAAAAAATACAATAAAAAAATCAGATTGAAAACAATTATCCATTCAAAGTAGCTTATGATAAAAATCTGGAATGGTACAAATAATATAGTACAATAGGAAGAGATAATGAATAATAAAAGACTTAAAAAAATTTTTGCCAAATTATCAAACATATTTAAAGGAAATAGAATTTAAGAGGTTAGACAACAATACTGAAGGATTGCAGCAAATCAACATGAATATTATGGACGATTTAGATGTGAATTTTGAAAAGGAATATAAGGTAGGTATAGTTTTTTCAAGACAAATAATATTCCAACCATCTGTATTATTTACCCTTAAGGTAAGTTATGGAGCAATTTTAGAATTATATGAAAATATTAAAAATGTTGATGCTGATACAATAAAACAGGAATTGATTCATTCAAATCAAGAGCCGTTAACTGATATTATTGCCAGAGCCTCACAGCAAATATCACAAATTTCTATGTCACTTGGAATGAGTCCTATTATAACGCAACCGTTTTTTATACAAGATAGAATTGAATTTTAAATTATCATTGTCAATAAGCTTAAAAAAATCAAGCAGGAGTAATTAATTCATTCCCTACGATACAGAGACTGCCACTTAGTAAACCTAAGGAGGCAGTTTTTTATCGCAGGGGCGGTGTAAGAAAAATATTTCCTTGCGGCTACACCTCCCGGCAAGAGAGTACGAGAGGGGTACGCATAAGGAACTTATGGATATGAACGGTATTTATAGGAGGTTTGTAGAGCTAAGACAGAGGGATAGGGGCTGGACTGCAATTAAATAGTCATACACTACGCCCATGTTTTTTGATGTACACACTCAGAAAAAAATACATTGTTTTTTGTATACACAAATTTATTTTTAACTTATAATAAATGCCCTAATTTTAACAAAGTTTGTATTTACATAAGCTATGAAAAAACTTAAACTTAAGGTAAAATAAATGTTACAATTATTCTAAACCGATTGCCAAAATAAAAGGAGAATACTGTAAAGGTGAGTTATTCAAAAAAGATCAATGTAAAAAGATGTATAAAAAACACATTAAAAATAGCACTATCGGCTGTTATCGCAATAGAAATAGCCGAAATTCTTAAACTGGACAGTTTTATATCGGCAGGTATAATAGCTATATTAAGCGTGCAACCCAATACAAAGCAAGAGACCTTAAAGGCTGCGACTTTAAGAATTCTGGCATTTTTAAGTGCTCTTTTAATATCATTTACTTCTTTTAAGCTTTTAGGATTCAATTCCTTGGGATACGGGGTGTATTTACTTTTAGATGTGGGCGTATGTGTGTTTTTCGGATGGACGGCGGCTATAACTATCAATGCCGTACTTATTTCACATTTTTTACTTGCCGGCAATATGGATATGCATATGCTTATCAATGAAAGCCTACTTTTTGTAATAGGTGTAAGTACAGGTTTTGCTGCCAATCTCCACCTTAGAAAAGATCCTTATCACATGGAGGAACTTAGAGACAGCACTGACTCCAGTATACTTAGGTATCTTGTGCATATATCTAAAAGCGTGGCTAATAAAAAACTTAGAGAAGAAGGGGAGGAGCTTTTTAACAGATTAAACTCGGACATAGAAAAAGCTAATTTTGTAGCCGAGGAGAATTATAAAAATCAATTCAATCTCGATGATACCTATGATTTGGAATATATAAATATGAGAAGGAATCAAGCACATATTCTCTATCAAATGGACAAAATAGCAAGAAGTATAAGTCTCAAAACAATAAGTACCGACAGGGTGGAGGATTTTATAAAAAAACTTGCCTTGGAAAGAAGAAATTATGAAAGAGCAAGTGAGCTTTTGGAAGAGTTTTATGAGCTGGATGCGTCAATGAAGAGTATACCATTGCCGGTAAGCAGACCGGAATTTGAGGATAGGGCAAGACTTTTTGCGATAATGAGATTGCTTGAAGAATTTTTACAGGCAAAGTCGGAATTTGCAAGCAACAACAGTTAAACGATGATGATATGGAAGATATCCCGGACGAGTCAGATAGGCGAAGTTGGAAATTGTAAGTAACAACAGTTAAACAGATATTTGCTTTAAAGAATACCGCAACGATGACTCAAATACTAAAAATTTATATAAATTTAACAAAAACAGTACTGTATTTTAATACTGTCAGTTGTATAATGACTATAAATCAATAGAAGGAGGGTTGCTTATGTTCGATAATAAATTAAGTAAGGTCCTGACTTTCGGGCTGTCATCTTTTTGTATTGCTTCTATACTAATCAGATTAGTAAAGATTTACCTGATGGAAGAAAATACGGAATTGATTCCGTTATTAAATATTATAGGTGCGGTTTTTATAATTTGGGCATTATTGTTTTTCGTATTGGAAAGAAGAAGTAATCTGCCCTTCTTTTACGGAGTGAGTCAAAACGGAGGCTCTAATGCGAATTCATTTATAGTAGCCGCCGTAGGACTTAATTTCTTCAATTTAGACAACGTTCAATTTATCATATATATGATCGCACTGAGCTGTGTCATGCTGTTACTTGCTTATGTCGTAAAAGCTAAGGATTAGGCGGTATTTTATTTCGAAGAGATCGTAAGTAAACTTAATAAACATATAGTATTAAGTTATTCCGGGAAAAGAAACTCATAGATTTACGAGTTTTAATTAAAAGTATAAAAGGGAGTGGTGCTTTGTAGATAAAAGATATCTAAAAAGCGTCGCTCCCTTTGAGTTATATTATTATTATAAGTTTTTAAGTTATTACCTTAGTTACCAAACCTTAGAAAAACCTTGAGAATACCGGTGCAAGCAGTACGGTCACTATACCTGCAACGACCAGGGCAAGTGAGCTCATAGCTCCTTGAGTTTTTCCCATTTCTATAGCTTTTACAGTACCCATGGCATGAGCACCGGTACCTATTCCGAGTCCTTGAGCGATAGGGTCCGTAATTCTGAAGATTTTCATAACAAAGCCGGCAGATAGATTGCCGAAGATACCGGTAATAGCTATAACAGCAGCAGTGATATTAGGTATACCTCCGAGTTCCTTTGAAAGATCCAGACCTATAGCGGTAGTGATGGATTTTGGTAAAAGAGTAGCATAGTGTTCGTATTCAAGCTTAAAAAGCAGACTTAATCCGAATATAGATAAAAGCCCGAGAGCTATACCGATACTTACACTTAATACGACTGCCAACAAATTCTTTTTTAGAAGTTCAAGTCTTTCGTATAAAGGAACCGCAAGGCAGACTGTTGCAGGTGTCAAAAGATAACTGATATAGGCTGCTCCCTTGGAGTAGGTATCATAATCTATCTTCAAAGCAAGGAGTGCTACAATAACTATTGCCGTTGCCAAAAGCAAAGGACTTGCTATTACAAGTTTCGTCTTATTTCTTATCCATGTACCTATCTCAAAAGCGATAAGTGTGATCAACACCGAAAAAAACACAGAATTATTAAGCATTTCCATTTATTGTTCCTCCACCTCATCTTCAAGTTCAGATTTTAAAAGCTCTTCCCTACTCTGTTTTGAAAAAGTTCTTATAAGGAACTGAGCTATGCTAGCCGTAGATCCCATAATCAAGATCGTTGATATAAATGTTATCAACAATATGGGTATAAAGGAACTTTTCATACTGTCCCATGAAACCATGATGCCTATAGAAGGCGGTATGAACATAAGAGTCATAGCTTCTATAAGAAAAATAGAGACTTCTTTAACTTGTGATACCTTAATAACCTTAAGGCAGAGCAGAGAAAGAAGTATTAAAAGTCCGTATATGCTGGCAGGTATAGGAAAAGGCAGAAGATTTTTTATAAATTCTCCCACAAAGCATATACAAATGATTATCATAAATTGTCTTACATATTTCATAGATATTATCCTAACCGATCTGAGTGTATAGTTTTTAAGTGATAGATCAACCTACTGTAGCAAATGTATGCCGGAAAAAATCGTATACTACATTCATATCCTTATACGAATCTTTGGTGAGGTTATGAAATTAACATTTTTTCAGGTTTTACAGTGCAGAAAGTATTGATAATCAGTGTTTTATTGTATTATTTATTAATTAAGGTTTCTTATAACTTCAATTAATTTATCAACATCACTTTCCCTGGTCGCCCAATTCGTGGCAAAGCGGATCAAGGTATGTGTGTCATCATATTTTTCCCAAAAACTGAAACTTACTTTTTTTGATAAAGCTTCAAGTTTTTCATCCTCTATGATAGTAAATATTTGATTGGTAGGAGAGTTAAGGTAAAGTTTATATCCCGCACTGACCAGAGCAGACCTGATCTTATCTGCTAAAATAATTGCACTTTTGCCTACGTTCATATACAGACCATCCGTAAAAAGAGTGTCGAATTGTATTCCGAGCAGTCTTCCCTTGGCAAGTACCGAACCCTCCTGCTTCATGACCGTAAAGAAATTAGGCAAAAGAGCGGGATCCGGAACCACCAATGCTTCACCCATCATTGCACCGCATTTGGTACCGCCTATATAGAATATATCACAAAGTGACGCAAGGTCGCTTAAACTTACGGTATTCTCCTCACAGGCGAGTGCATATGCAAGTCTGGCACCGTCTGCATATAATAAAAGATCGTTCTTTTTGCATATATCACTGATTTTTTTAAGTTCTTCTATTGAATAGAGCGTACCGAATTCCGTAGGTTGAGAAATGTATACCATACGTGGAAATACCATGTGAGTTTTATTGCCGTCATTATTAAATGTATCAACATAGGAGACGATCTCCTCGGGACTTAATTTACCGTCTTTACCGGGTAATGTAAGCACCTTATGTCCCCTAACTTCCACAGCTCCCGCTTCATGTACGCTGATATGACCGCTATCGGCTGCTATAACTCCTTCATAAGATCTGAGTGAGGAAGAGATAGCGACTGCATTGGTCTGTGTTCCTCCTACAAAAAAATAAACAGCCGCATCTGAGCAATTACATGCAGTTCTTATTTTTTCTTTGGCAAGTTTGGAGAATGTATCTTCGCCGTATCCCGGACTTTTTTGCATATTTGTTTCATTGAGCCGTTTTAATATGTCCGGATGCATAGCTTCCATGTAGTCGGAAGCAAAATATAAAATATCCTCTTTCATTATTAACTCCTCCAAGACCGGTTTATCCCAAGTCTGAATATCAATAGAAGAGATTATAACAAAAAACATGCAAAATTAATACTATAAACTAAGCCGGGGTCTTAAAATATAAGTTGTTTTGTAAATACAACAGTGGAAAAAAAGCCGAATAAGTAGTATAATTATAAACTTGGAGTATTATAATTTGTAGGCGTATTACCTTTTTGAAGAAAGTTTAACAGAGGTGTTGATGAGGTTAAATAAATTTCTGTCGAGCATAGGATTTTGTTCAAGGCGACAGGCTGATAAATATATAGAAAGCGGTAAAATATATATAGATTCTGCTGTGGCTACTCTCGGAACGGAGCTGGAAAATAAGCAGAAAGTTTACTTTGAAAAAAAATATATAGGTCAGATCGAAGATCTTGATTCCAAGAAAAGGGTAGTGCTTGCAGTTAATAAGCCAAGAGGAATAGTATGTACAAGTTCTGATAAAGATAGGGCGCAGAATATAGTAGATTTTATAAACTATCCCTTAAGAATATACCCTGTGGGAAGACTTGATAAAGATTCGGAGGGGCTTTTGCTTATGACCAATGACGGAAGTCTGGTCAATGCTATAATGAAAGCAAAAAACCATCATGAAAAGGAATATATAGTAGAGGTCAATAAGAAAATAGATGAGATATTCTTAAAGAATATGGCTTCGGGAGTATATATAGAAGAACTTAAAGTTAAAACAAGAAAGTGCCGTACAGGAAAAATTGCTGAAAAAAGTTTCAGAATAATACTTACGCAGGGACTTAACAGGCAGATAAGAAGAATGTGTGAAACTTTAGGTTTTAGAGTTCTGAGCTTAAAACGAGTCAGGATAGTAAATATCACATTGGGAAAACTTAAAACAGGTGAGTATAGGAAGTTAAGTAAAACAGAGCTTGACGCTCTTGATTCATTGATAGGAGAATAGTTATGCAAGATATTAGAAATAAAATGCAGTCTTTGATAGAAAAGCTCGATGAAGCTGCCAAGGCATATTATAAAGAAGACAGGGAAATAATGAGTAATATGGAGTACGATGCCCTGTATGATGAACTTACGGAATTGGAAAAAAAGACAGGATTTATATTATCCAATTCTCCTACTCAAAGGTAGGATATGAAGTTGCGGAATTCTTACCTAAGCAAAACCATGCAAGCCCTATGCTCTCACTGAATAAGACCAAGAGTGTGGAAGACCTGGAAAGCTGGTTGGGTGATAATAAAGCTTTGCTCAGTTGGAAACTTGACGGACTTACCATAGTATTAAGATACAATGCCGGAAAGCTGGTATCAGCGGTTACAAGAGGTAACGGAGTTACCGGAGAAGTCATAACCGGCAATGCTTACTCATTTACCAATGTACCCGTGGAGATAGACTATAAAAAGGAATTGGTAGTAAGAGGAGAAGCTGTAATAAGCTATCCTGATTTTGAAAAGATCAATGCACAGATAGAAGATGTGGAATTAAAATATAAAAATCCGAGAAATCTTTGTTCGGGTTCCGTAAGACAGCTTGATCCGAAGATCACAAAGCAAAGACATGTGCGTTTCGTGGCATTTAATCTTATGGATAACGGTACGGACGATCTTGGCGATCTGCTCAGTGAAAGATTTACATTCTTACATAATTTGGGTTTTGAAGTTGTGGAATATGTAGAAGTTGATAAAACTACCGTTGCCGGGGCAGTTGCGGATTTTGAAAAAAGAATAGTAGACTATAAACTCCCGTCAGATGGACTGGTGCTTAGTTTTGATGATCTGGAATACGGTAAAAGTCTTGGAAGTACTGAAAAATTCCCAAGAAATGCCATAGCTTTCAAGTGGCAGGATGAGATAGCAAAGACTACACTCAGGGAGATAGAGTGGAGCCCTTCGAGGACAGGTCTTATCAATCCGATAGCTTTATTCGATCCGGTAGAGCTTGAGGGAACCACGGTAAGCAGAGCGGGAGTACATACTCTTAGCATACTTGAAAGTCTTCAGCTTGGAGTGGGAGATACCATCACCGTATATAAGGCGAATATGATAATTCCGCAAATAGCCGATAACCTTACAAGATCCGGAACTTGTACTGCTCCGAAGAGTGTCCGGCATGTAAAAAAGAAACTATAATAAAACAGGAAGATAAGGTCAAGATGGTATATTGCCCCAATCCTCAGTGCCCTGTTAAGAGGCTTAAGAATTTTGTGCTTGCGGTAAGTAGGAATGCACTTGATATAGACGGTCTTTCAGAGATGACCTTGGAGAAATTCCTTGCTAAGGGCTATATAGAAAAACTTGCCGATCTTTATAAGTTGTCCGAACATAAAGATGAAATAGTGTCTATGGAAGGTTTCGGTTTAAGATCCTATGAAAAACTTATTCAATCTCTTGAAAAGTCAAGACATTCAAGTATGCCGAAGTTGATCTATGCACTCGGGATCCCGGGGATAGGACGGGCTAATGCCAAGACACTCAGTAAATATTATGATTATGATATTGAAAAATTCAAATCCGCAAAGCTCGAGGAATTAAAAGAAGTGGAAGGGATAGGCAATATTTTGGCTTCTCTTATTGTCGAGTACTTGAGTGACGAGGAAAATATAAAAAAGATGGATCTGCTTTTGCAGGAAATAGAACTTATCGACAGACCAAAAGAGATCAAAAACAGCCCTATAAAAGGTAAGACCTTCGTAGTTACGGGAAGTGTGGAAAGCTTTATGAGCAGAAAAGTGCTCAGGGAGATAATAGAGGCGAGGGGTGCAAAAATGGGAGCAACCATAAGTTCTCATACCGACTATCTTATAAATAACGACAGTACATCCAATTCCACAAAGAATAAAAAGCCAAGGAACTTGGAGTGAAAATAATTACAGAGGCAGAGTTTAGAAAGTTATTGGAGGAATAATATGCCTATAAGGATACAAAATGATTTGCCTGCAAAGGCGATACTTGAGTCGGAAAATATATTTGTAATGGATGAAAAAAGGGCTAATACTCAGGATATAAGACCGTTACAGATACTTATACTTAATCTTATGCCGATAAAAGAAGATACGGAAACACAGCTCTTAAGAGCACTTTCCAACACGCCGTTACAGGTAGACTGTACTTTTTTGATGATAGAGTCACATCAAAGCAAGAATACAAGTCAGACTCACCTTAATAAGTTCTATACTTATTTTTCGGAAATAAAACAAAACCAGTACGACGGAATGATAATCACCGGTGCTCCCATAGAACTGTATGATTATGAACAGGTGGGATATTGGAAAGAGCTTTGTGAGATAATGGAGTGGTCTAAACTTAATGTAACATCCACGCTTCATATTTGCTGGGGAGCACAGGCGGCACTTTATTATCATTACGGTATACAAAAGTATGAAAGAAAGTCAAAGCTTTCGGGAGTCTATTCACATCAGATCTTACATAGAAAAACTCCTTTGGTAAGAAGTATGGATGATTATGTTAATTGTCCTCATTCAAGATATACCGAGGTGCTTGAAGAGGATATATCAAAGGAAGAAGACCTTGTAATACTTGCCAGATCCAAAGAGGCGGGGGTATTGCTCGTGTCGGACAGGATAGGCAGACAGATATTTGTACAAGGGCATCCGGAGTATGACAGGATGAGCCTGAGTAATGAATATCACAGGGATCTGGCAAAGGGACTCTCACCGGCTTTACCTATAAATTATTATGAGGATAATGACCCGGCAAATACCCCGATTTTATCATGGAGAAACTTCTCCAATACCCTATATGCGAATTGGCTTAACTTTTATGTATATCAGAGTACGCCGTATGAACTGAAGAATAATTTGATGTATTATATATAATATTTTTTATACTGTAAATTTTGAGGAGACAAAAATGGTAGTTATTATAGTTGGCTGTGGCAAGACCGGAAGGAGCATAGCAGAGCAGCTTAATGATGAAGAACACGATATAGTTGTAATAGATAAGAATGTAGAAGTTGTTGAAAGTATATCGGGGAGTCTTGATGTACTTGGAGTAGTTGGGCACGGAGCAAGTTATTCGGTGCTTTCAGAAGCCGGTGTTGAGAATGCGGATGTACTTATAGCGGTTACCGAGTCGGATGAGCTTAATCTTTTGTGCTGTATGATGGCTAAAAAATCAAGTGATTGTGCAACTATAGCAAGAGTGCGTAATCCGATATACCATCAGGAGATATCATTTATAAGAGAAGAGCTTGGACTTGCCATGATCATTAATCCGGAACACGCTGCCGCTACCGAGATGGCAAGAATACTCAGGTTCCCTTCCGCTATCAATATAGAGACATTTTCTAAGGGAAGAATAGAAATACTGGAGTTTGAACTTCCGGAAAGTTCGGTAATTACCGATAAAAGTTTAGCTGAGATCGGAAGAATGATCAACTGTGAATTCCTTGTATGTGCCGTGGAAAGAAATGATGATCTTGTCATTCCCAACGGTAATTTCGTACTTAAAGCCGGGGATAAGATCAATATAGTGGCAACCCCGGCAAACTCTAAAGCATTTTTTAAGAGTATAGGACTTGAGACCAACCAGGTAAGAAATGCTTTGATAGTAGGAGGAGGTATAGTTGCCTATCACCTGGCTTCTCAGCTTATAAATGTAGGTATAGAAGTAAAGATAATAGAAAGAAGTCTTGCAAGATGTGAAGAGCTTAGCAGGCTCCTTCCAAAGGCGACCATAATACATGCCGATGCGACCAATCAGGAGCTCCTTATAGAAGAAGATGTGGAAAATTGTGAGGCATTCGTTACTCTTACCGGTATAGATGAGGGTAATATACTTATGTCATTGTTTGCCAAGTACAAAAGTAAGGCAAAGGTCATTACCAAGATCAACCGTATAAACTATTATGATATAATAGAAAAATTCAATCTGGGAAGTATCATTTACCCTAAGTTCATTACCGCCGAATACATATTAAGATATGTAAGAGCATTACAAAGCGGTAAAGATAACAACATGATCACTTTGCATAAAATAGTAGATCAAAGAGCCGAAGCACTTGAGTTCAGAGTGCCCGAAAGATCTCCGATGGCAGGGAAGGCTATAGAAGAGATAGATCTCAAACCAAATTTACTTATAGCCTGTGTCAACAGAAAAGGCAAGATCATTATAAGTAGAGGTAAGACTGTTATAAAGCAGGAGACAGCATAATAGTCGTTACAAGAGATACTAACTTAAGAAATATCAAAGACATTTTAAGACGTAAAGAGGGATAAGATAATGAATCATGCTATGATAAGACATATTATCGGTGTAGTGCTAAAGATAGAAGCCGTGTTTATGCTTCCTTCTGTAGTGGTGGCTTTTATATATATGGAACAAAAAGCCATGATCGCCTTTGCGATAAGCATAGCACTTTGTTTTACACTCGGCTTTTTACTGTCAAGAAATAAGCCTAAGAATACGCTGTTTTTTGCTAAAGAAGGCTTTGTTATGGTGGCACTCAGCTGGATAGTTATGAGTATATTCGGAGCTTTGCCGTTTGTAATATCACAGGATATACCTAATTTTGTGGATGCTTTGTTCGAGACTATATCAGGTTTTACCACAACCGGTGCAAGTATACTTACCAATGTTGAAGCCTTGAATAAGTCTACTTTATTTTGGAGAAGCTTTACACACTGGATAGGCGGAATGGGAGTATTTGTACTTATACTGGCTATACTTCCGATGGCTGACAGCAGTCTTCATATACTAAAGGCGGAAAGTCCGGGACCTTCGGTAGGTAAGCTGGTTCCTAAGATAAGGGATACGGCGAAGATTCTATATATGATATATATAGTCATGACATTGATTCAAATAATACTCCTTTGTATTGCAAGGATGCCGTTTTTTGACGCACTTACTATTTCTTTCGGTACTGCGGGTACCGGAGGATTCGGTATAAAAAATGACAGTATGGCATCGTATTCAACTACAATACAGCTAATAACCACTATTTTTATGATACTTTTCGGAGTCAATTTTAATGCATATTATTGCCTTCTGGGTAAAAATAAAAAAGCCATATTCAAAATGGAAGAGGTAGGCTGGTATTTTTTAGTTATATTTGCAGCAATAACAGTAATTGCCATCAATACAAGAGGATATTATGAAAATATACTTATGGCTATACACCATGCAGCCTTTCAGGTAGGCTCCATAATAACCACTACTGGTTATTCGACTGTGAATTTTGACCTGTGGCCTCAGCTTTCCAAAACGATCTTGGTACTTATCATGTTTATGGGCGCTTGTGCAGGAAGTACCGGAGGAGGTATTAAGGTATCAAGAATAATTATAATCTTTAAGATGGTAAAGCAGGAGATATATTCATTTATACATCCCAAGAGCGTAAAGCTTATAAGACTTGATCAAAGCCCTTGGAGCATAACCTTACCAGAAGTGTTGCTATATTTATGCTTACCTATATGCTTATATTCGTATCTTCAATGATCATACTTGCTTTTGATAATAAAGATATGATAACAAATTTTACTGCCGTAACGGCTACACTTAATAACATAGGACCGGGACTTGGAGAGGTAGGACCTATGGGAAGCTTTAGTGTATTCAATCCGGTATGTAAGTTGGTTCTTAGTTTTTGTATGCTTGCGGGAAGACTGGAACTTTATCCGATGCTTCTTATATTCTCCCCTCAGTTATGGAAGAGAAGAAGGTAGATTTTTCTGAAAGAGTATTGATCGTAAACTATACTTCTTATTAATGCAAGCCAGGCTATGAGTACAGGTTGGATACAGCTTGGCGGATACCGGTACTATCAGGAGAAGGTAGGCTCATGGCAACCGCAGGGTTCCATGTATGCATCCGATTATACACCTTACGGATACTTTGTTAATGAGAACGGAATCTGTGTAGATTAATAAAATTCAGATATGATATAAAAGTATAAAGTAAGGTTTTGCAGTAAGATTTATAAGTTTCAGGGTACTACTTAAGTGTGCTTGAGAAAAGTATAAAAAAGCTGCCGCAGTAAGATTTGAAAACCCCTTTCGCTTACTGTGGCAGCTTTTTATGTATATGTAATTAATTAAAGATCATTACTTAGCAAGCTTAGCCAATGTTTCCTTAGCTGCCACATAATTCTCAGCAACCTTGTTCCAATCAACTACTTCAAAGAATGCCTTGATATAATCACCTCTTAAATTCTTGTACTTTAAGTAATAAGCATGCTCCCATACGTCTATACCGAGAACCGGGAAAAGCTTACCCTCACTCTCAAGTATAGGGTTGTCCTGATTAGGACTTGAAGAAACGCTTAAATTACCTTCTATATCGGTACTTAACCATGCCCAGCCTGAACCGAACTGACCTGCTCCAAGCTTTGACAACTGCTCCTTAAGAGCATCTAAACTTCCGAATGTAGCATTGATCTTATCCGCAAGCTCTCCTGAAGGCTCATGAGCACCGTCTTTTGCAAGGTGTCCGAAGAAAAGATTGTGGTTAAAATATCCGCCGCCGTTATTACGAATACCCTGTGCATCAGCCTTGCCTTCACCCTTACGCTTCCAATGAGCGAGTATCACCTCGATCGGTTTATCATCAATACCTGCAGCTTGAGCTAAGGTGTTGAGATTGTTGGTATAAGCTGCATGGTGCTTGGAATAATGTGTTTCCATGGTAAGAGCGTCAAAGTGCGGCTCTAATGCATCAAATGCATAAGGTAATTTGATTTGTTCAAACATATTTTACTCCCCTTCTTTAATATAAGATTCGTTAATTGTTTAATACTTGATTACTCAAGTTCAGGAGCTTTATTCAGCGTAGCATTCAGCATCCAAAGTGTCTTCTCCGTACCTGCCAATAGACCTGTGAAAAGATCTGCGGTAACAGCATCATCTTCTTTATCACTTACTTCGATGCCTTCTCTGTAAAGCTTTGCCAAATATTTGTATCCTGAGATAAGTGTCTTGATGTGTGACTCTATTGATACAGAATAATCACCCTTTGCAGTTTCAAGCTTGCTGTTCTCAGCAAACTCTTTAAGGCTTGAATAAGGAGCGCCGCCTATAGTGATAAGTCTTTCGGCAACTTCGTCTACAGCTTCATTAGCTTCATCAAGGAACTTGTCCATAAGCTCATGAACTCCATAGAAATTTTCTCCACGAACATACCAGTGCACCTGATGTATGATAGCTGCAAACTGACTAAGATCTGCTAATGTCTGATTTAATATTTTCTGTGTGTTTTCTCTGCTCATAATAATTTCCTTTCTTATTAGTAATTGTATTAATTGTGTTGTCGTAGTAAAATATGCTTTAGATAAAAGCATAAAGCCGACAATAATATTGTTAAGATACAAAATATTCACTTCAATATTTTGCATCAGGTTATCTGCAATTTAATTTAGCACAATAAATACTATTTTTGCAAGATATAAAAAAATATCAGCCTGATCAACTGTGAAAAACCAATTATACTTTATCTACAAAGCTCTATTGGCAAAGTAAACTAAAAATAGTAAAAATTCTTATTCTATGATATAATTAAACAACAGATAAAAAAACATATCTATAAATATCACCAAAAAAATCAATAAAAAGGAGGGTAAAACTTCAATTATAAAAAAATAGTAACTATTACTATAATTGTCTTTGGAGTAGCTTTTATATGGGATCAGATATAATTATTGAAGAGCTAATGATAGGATTATTTTTAATTACTATCATTATCCCGATCATTATAGTCATTTTTTATATAGTATTTGCTTTAGTAGTCGATGTTATCAGCAGAGACAAGTTAAGACGTAATTTAGAAATGTACAATGAACGCAACAGGTATAAAAACAATCAAGGGAATGAGCCTGTCAGGCTTGAGAAGAATATCGGTAATACAGAAGAAAATAATATAAAAACGGAATGATATTAAAGGTAATAATGTAAATGTTATTGTATTTTAAAATTCACGGATGTTAATAAAGTTGAAAAAGGGAATCATAACTTTATCATAAACACAGTTACGGTAAGACATGAGGTTGTTGCAAAATATAAATCGAGCCCGGTATGTTAAGGTATGTCAGTAGAATGTCATCACATATCACGGGCAAAATCTTAAAATGCAACAGCCTCTATTTTGAAAAGGAGAATCGTATTATGACATCACTTACAATGTCCGGTATTCCAATGTCGTTGTTTTTCTTTGGACCTTTTAATTTTCTTTTTACAGTCATTGGTTTAACAGTAATAATAATATTACACTATAGAGGCAAAGCAAAAATAGATGAGGAAGATCTTGTCAGAAAAGCAAGAGAGAACGCCGAGCGTATCAAAAAAGAAAGAGAGGCAAAAAAACAAGCGGAAGAATCGGGTGTTAAAGTTGACCTCAGTAAGCAGACGCAAGAGGCTAAGGTTGATGATAATCTTTCAGGGACCCAAAAATTCTCTAATGCTCCCGATGAAACTGCAAGTGCAACCGTAGGTCGGGAAAAAGAAAGTTTTGATGATGACGATAAAAAGTCCGAAACGGGAATATCCGAGAAGGATAAAATTCATGTAAAAGAAGGCTTTCCTTACGGTCAAAAGCCTAAAATTAAGTTCAAGATGCCGGATAAAGATATGTACAATGTGTTGCTTATGTCACTCGGTGTCGTATTTGTACTTCTGGCAGGTATAATATTTGCCACTACCAATTGGCACGTGATGTCAGGCTTTTCAAAGCTTTTATGTATACTTTTTGTTGTGGCATCAGTATATGCCATGAGCTTTTTTGCGGAAAGAAAATTTAAGCTTGTCTTTATAAGCAGATCGTTATACATGCTTGCAAGCTTTCTTTTATTTATGGCGGTGTTAGCCATAGCGTACTTCAAACTTTTGGGTATATATCTGAGATTAGATGGTGTTGCCAAATATCTTACATTTTTTGCGGCATCACTTTGTACGGAGATATCTTTACTTCTCGCACTCAAGAAATTCAATAAAAGGTGGTATACGGACATATGTCTATACGGAATAAGCGTATGTGTATGCTTTTTAGTGATGTCTTTCAATATGCCGCTGTCATTTACCGTAACCTATCTGACCGTGTATGCGATACTATGTGTTATAGCCGACATCTACATTGAAAAGAGTAAGACCGAATTGATATCAAAGCAACTTAAGGGTGATATATCGGCATTTGCACAGATAAACCTTTTGGCAGTCAGTATCATGGTAATGTTTTTCTTCAGGACAGATATGTACCAGGGCATAGTTACGATAGTGTTGGCATTGGTACACCTTTATCTGGGTGACAGAAGAGAGAATAAATTAAACAGTGCGGGTTTCGTGGTATTTCTGGCACTTGCCATATACAGGATAGCCTACGGTAACTTTGAACATTCCGTTCTCTACATGCTCTGTATGTTGCTTAGTATATTTACATCGATAAATATGATAGGTACTTTTAGAGAAAATACCAGAAGTTATGCCAATATGGCTTCTTATATAAGCTGTCTGGCAATATTTACAGGTGTTTGTTATTATTATTTTGCGGACGGTGGCAGACCTGAGTTTGCCTCACTCTTATCTTTGAGTCTTGTGTGGATCTATAATCTGATCAATGATATAAAATACAGAAAGGCAAATATATCCGTATTTAACAGTGTGACATTCATGTTCCTTTTAAGTTACGCTCTTGCATACTTTAATGTAAACTCATTTGCCCTTCAGTCCCTTATAAATGTAGTGTTGTTTTCTATAGTTATCATATTCGGATCAAAATTCAGAGTAGATTCCAAAGCTAGGATGGCATGCATAGTCAATGTCAGCTTTTTTACGGTAATTTCATTCATAGACTATGTGAGCATAAATGATAAGATCTGGACGCTACAGGCTTTAAGTCCCGTTATTTGCATATTGATAAGTATTTATGTATACTATGTGTTGTCTAAAGAAAATGTCTTATTCGGTTTTTTCATACCCGGACTTTGGGCTGCGATCTTGTATATTTTAACCGACTATGCGAATATTTACTTTAATATAAAATTATCTTTTGAATGGATATTGTTCACATACTTATCTATAGCTTTTGCGTATAAATTAATACGTAAGAGAAACTTTGATACAGGGCTTATGATCTGGACTCTGTTATTCGGTATCATATATACGGGAGGGCATTCGGTTTACGATACTGTACCGGCACCGTATTTTATACTTTCCGCCGCATATATGATTTTGCATCTTGTCGTTTTAAAAGAAAAGAAGAGAGTAGACTACCATATACTCATGCTCCTTGACCTGATGCTCGGTTTTTTTGTAAGCCTGATTTTTGCAAAGATCGATATGATAGTGATATTTGTGATCCTATCTGCGATCTTGTTTATAATATCATTATTATATGAATATGTATTTAAGGAAAAGAATATTGCCGGTACAATAAATACCATCTCGCTTTTTGCACAGGTATCGACAGTAATACTTTATTTTGATTTTCTTGAGGTAGGAAGTCATGAGCTGTTACCGGTATATGTTGCACTGATACTTATACTTTGTGTGGCATATTATGTAAAAGGTCTTATTGAAAAAAAACAGTCATATCTTATAGTAACTTCAATTTCCTTTTGGGTATTTTTTATGACAAAGTCCTTTTTGGAATTGCTATCAAGAAGTGATTATACCTCTATAGTGGTGCTCATGATCGTGACATTGTCAACTATCATTTACTTAAGGTTTCAATCACCCATAATAAAGGAAGAAGATTCAAAGTTTTCTTCTTATGACTGGTGGAGTATTGCCTGGGGCGGGCATATAATAGCTGTACTTTTTAATGTTACAACAGGTAACTATGAAAAGTTTTACATCGTAAACATATACTTACTTTTCCTTATACTGTATTGCCTGCAATTTATAAAGGTACGAAAATTCAAGGTGGCAGCTCAGCTGAGTTCTGCACTGTGTTGTATCATATTGATATGGAATCCGTATTTTGTATTCATACCGGAAATATTTGACCTTGAGGTGAAGGCATTCTCATGGCTCCTTATTCCGTTGGCACTTAAGGGTGCTGTAAATAATAAAGAGTACAGGGTGATCAATGTTTTATCAAGGGGGGCTGTACTCCTTGTTCTTACCTGTGCGGCTGTGTTCGGAGGATATATAGAGGATTCTATCGTAGTACTTTTATTCTCGGTGATATTACTTATATATGCCAATGTAAAAAAGCATTGGAAAGAGTTCCTGATGGCATTTTCATTTGCGATAACTATTGCGGTATTTATGACAAGGGCTTTTTGGACAAATGTATCCTGGTTTGTGTATTTATTTGCAGCAGGTCTTTTACTTATCGGACTGGCGGTATATAATGAGATAAGGAGAAAAAGACGGGAGGCGAAGGATCAGGTAGCTGAAGCAAGTAAGGATGGCAAAGAAGATCGTAATGAAGTAAATGATTTTGAAAGAGCAGATAGTACCGATGCGTCAAACGATAATGATACGCAAAAAGTTGATACTGTAAAAGGATGCGAAGCGGTAAATGATACTGTAAACAGTGTGACTGCAGTAAATGATACAGATACGGTAAATACTGTAGAACAGGTAAATGATGCCAATACCACAAATACCGATAATACAACAAATAATTAAATTAACTTTATAAGGAGAACCGAACATGAATTGTTTTGAAGAGCTTAAAGCCAGAGGGCTTATAGCACAAACAACCAATGAAGAAGAAATAAGTAAGATGGTCAATGAGGGTAAGGCTACATTTTACATAGGATTTGACCCTACGGCAGACAGCCTCCATGTAGGTCACTTTATGGCACTTTGCCTTATGAAGAGACTGCAAATGGCAGGTAATAAACCTATAGCCTTAGTCGGAGGCGGAACCGGAATGATAGGTGACCCCTCAGGAAGAAGTGATCTTAGAAATGTAATGAGTATAGAGACCATAGATAAAAACTGTGAAGCTTTTAAGGCACAGATGAGTAAGTTCATAGACTTCGGTGAGGGCAAGGCTATCATGGTAAATAATGCCGACTGGCTGAGAGACCTTAATTATATGGAATTTATTCGTGAGGTGGGACCGCATTTCTCTGTCAATAATATGCTGAGAGCCGAGTGCTATAAGCAGCGTATGGAAAAAGGACTTTCCTTCCTCGAGTTTAACTACATGATACTTCAAAGTTATGACTTCTATATGTTATATCAAAAGTACGGTTGCAACATGCAATTCGGAGGAGACGATCAGTGGTCAAATATGCTTGGAGGTACGGAGCTTATCAGACGTAAGCTTTCAAAGGATGCCCATGCCATGACTATAACCCTCTTACTTAATTCTGAAGGTAAGAAGATGGGCAAGACAGTGGGTGGAGCTGTATGGCTCGATCCCAACAAGACTTCTCCTTTCGATTTCTATCAATACTGGAGAAATGTATCGGATGCGGATGTATTAAAATGTATTCGTATGCTTACCTTCCTGCCTATAGAAGAGATAGAAGCAATGTCAGATTGGGAGGGAGCTAAGTTAAACGAGGCTAAGGAAATACTTGCTTACGAACTTACCAGGCTTGTACACAGTGAAGAAGATGCTGAGCAGGCAAAGCAGGCAAGCAAGGCACTTTTCTCGGGTGCCGGTAATCTTGACAATGTTCCGAGCTACAGCATCAAAGCCGAAGATTTTACTGAGGGCAGGATAGACATCCTGGATCTTTTGGTGAGATCAGGTCTTGCAAAGAGCAGATCGGAAGCAAGAAGAAATGTAGAGCAGGGCGGTGTGTCAATAGATTCCGAGCCTGTAAATGATATAAAACTTACTTTCGGTGAGGATGATTTTGCCGAGTCAAAATTACTCAGAAGAGGTAAGAAGAATTATATAAAACTGATAAAAGAATAATACGTATTTTGCGAACGAACTTCCCGGATCTTCTATAATAATCTAATATTGTAGTTTATACGGGAAGTATCGTTTATCGGCTTTTGTAGCGATGCGTCACGGTAACAACGGGGACTTATTTAATAAATTAGGTAACAGAGAGGAGCTTATCTATGAAGTGGGACAAATATACTTTAATAACAAGAACCGATGCGGTCGATATACTGTCTGCCTGCTTGCCTGAAGCCGGTATAGAGGGGAATAGAGATCGAAGACAATATCCCTTTGAGCGAGGAAGATACCAAGGGGATGTTTATAGATATACTGCCCTCCTTGCCTAAAGATGACGGCACCGCAAAAATAAGTTTCTATCTGGAACAGGATAGATCAGAGGAAGTACTTGAGAATGTAAGAGAACTTTTGGATGATCTTAGTAAAAATACGGATCTTGGAACTTGTAAGATCTTAAAAAGCGAAACCGAAGATAAGGACTGGATAAATAATTGGAAAGAGTTTTTCAAGCCTTTTATGCTTGATGACATACTTATAAAACCGACTTGGGAGACGGCAGAGGGTTTTAAGGATCATAAGATAAGCATTGATATAGATCCGGGTACCGCTTTCGGTACAGGTTCACATGAAACTACCAGACTGTGTATAAGAGGACTTAATAAATATATTTCCGGGTTTTTAGGCGAGGGCAATAAAGAGATAAAAGTTCTTGATGTGGGAACCGGTAGCGGTATACTAAGTATTGCCGCACTGAAACTCGGAGCCTCAGAGGTAGTTGCTACGGAGATTGACGAGTATGCCTTGCCTACCGTAAGGGAGAATATGTTTATAAATAATATAGATAAGTCGGATTATAAACTTATCTGCGGAGATATACTAGAGGATAAAACAGTGCAGAATGAAGTGGGGTATGATCGTTATGATATACTGGCGGCTAATATACTTGCACCGGTAATAATACGCCTACAGGCTGATGCAGGTAAGTACCTTAAGAGCGGAGGTGTATTTATAAGTTCCGGGCATCATCGACACTAAGGAAACTGAAGTGGTCGAGAGTATAAAGGCAAACCCGGATCTTGAGATTATTGACGTAATACATGATGGCGAATGGCTGAGTGTCTGTGCGAGGAGAAAGTAATGCAGCATTTTTTTATAGATCCACAAGATATAGGTGAAGGAGTTGCCTATATAAGAGGAAATGACAGACATCACATATCCAATGTCCTTCGTATGAAGACGGGGGAAGAAGTCCTTATCAGTACGGGTGAAGACTGGGACTATCTGTGCAGTATAAAGTATAGATGATGAAAAAGTAGAACTTATTGTAAAAAGTGAAAATGAAACTGCAAGAGAACTTAAGGTAAAACTGGTACTGTATCAGGCACTTCCCAAATCCGATAAGATGGAACTTATTATACAAAAGGCTGTAGAGCTGGGTGTATATTCAATAGTTCCTTTTACCAGTAAAAGAGTTATTGTCAAATTAGATGAGAAGTCTATAAAAAACAAGGTCGAAAGGTGGCAGAGGATATCGGAAAGTGCCGCAAAGCAGTCAAAGAGAAGTATAATTCCAAAAATCGAAGCTCCGGTAAGCTTCAAACAAATGTTAAATGCTACTGCGGAATATGATAAGGTCTATCTTGCCTATGAGGATGCAAGAGGTATAGATGGGGCAAGAGAGGCATTTTCAAGTGCAAAAAATTATAAAAGTATAGCTGTATGTATAGGACCGGAAGGCGGATTTGAAGAAGCCGAGATAGAAGCTGCAAAAGAAGCGGGATGTGAGATAATCTCACTCGGAAGCCGTATTCTAAGGACTGAGACCGCAGGATTTGTGGCTTTGTCCAATTTCATGATACAGCTGGAATAACTTTTAGAAAATTACAATACAAAACAGAAAGAAGATCAACAGAATGCAAGTTTATTTGGATAATGCAGCTTCCACCAGAGTGTCAAAGTCTGTAATAGAACTGATGAATAAAGCTATGGATGAGGATTACGCCAACCCTTCCGCCAGGCATCTTAAGGGAATGGAAGCGGAAAAATACTTAAAAGAAGCATCGGCAAAGATAGCCAAGACCTTGAAGGTTTCCGAAAGAGAGATAGTATTCACCTCGGGAGGAACGGAATCCAACAATATGGCACTTATAGGTGCAGCCATGGCAAGGCAAAGATACGGAAAGCATATTATAAGTACAGCCATAGAACACTCAGCCGTACATCAGGTTCTGGTACATTTGGCAGAACTGGGTTTTGAATACAGTATACTGAAAGTAGATGAGAAGGGTCAGATAGATCTTGAAGAATTAAAGTCTTTGCTAAGAGAGGATACTATTTTGGTATCCGTTATGTATGTTAACAATGAAATAGGTGCGGTTCAGGACATCAAGGCAATAGCCGATATAGTACACAGCTATAATAAAGATATATACATGCATACTGATGCGATACAAGCCTACGGGAAATTCAAGATATTTCCAAAGAAAGAGGGCATAGATCTTCTTAGTGTAAGTGCCCACAAACTCCACGGTCCTAAGGGGGCGGGATTTTTATATATAGATGAAAGAGTCAATATAAAGCCTATAATATACGGAGGAGGTCAGCAGAGAGGGCTAAGAAGCGGTACACTCAATATACCCGGTATTGCAGGGCTTGGTGAGGCTGCAAAAGAAGCCTATGACAATTTCGATAAAGAAGTGGAATATATATACGGTTTAAGAGACTATCTTATAGATGAGATCACTAAGTTAAATGACGATGGGATAAAGATCAATTCCGGCAAGGGAGCTAAGTTCGCTCCTCATGTAGTAAGTATATCAATAAGCGGAGTAAGGGCGGAAGTTTTATTGCATGCCATGGAAGAAAGAGGCATATATATAGCAAGCGGTTCGGCTTGTTCATCCAACCACCCCGGTCTTTCCGGTACACTTAAGGGCATAGGTCTTAAGGACGAGTTTTTGAACTCTACCGTAAGAGTTTCATTTTCCAAATACAACAACAAAGAAGAGCTGAATTTCTTTTTAGCTAATTTGAAAGAATTGATACCACAGCTTAGAAGATACAAATAAAATATAGATTTAAGGACATTTGCAAATGAAATATGAATCATTTTTAATTAAATACGGAGAAATAGGCACTAAGGGTAAGAACAGATATGTCTTTGAAGATGCTTTGATAAAAGCAGATAAAGTGGGCTCTCAGAAATGTTGAGGGTGACTTTACTGTGTCTAAAGAAATAGGAAGAATATATGTGGACTGTTCGGGAAGTTATGATGAGGATGAAGTCATAGAAGCCTTAAGACGTGTATTTGGAATAGTGGCTATCTGCCCTATGGTAAGGGTACATGACAAGGACTTTGAAAAACCTTAAAAAAATGCGGTGTCAGCCTTTGTGGATAAGGTTTATAAGGATAAGAATATAACATTCAAGGTCGACACCAAAAGAGCCGACAAGTCTTATCCGGGAACTTCCGAAACCATCAATGCTGCACTTGGAGAGCATATTCTCAATACCTGCCCGCAAATGAAGGTAGACGTAAGGAATCCGCAAGTTTACATAAAAGTAGAGATAAGACAGCATGTAAATATATATTCAAGCAGTATAAAAGGGCTTGGAGGTATGCCTGTAGGTACTAACGGAAGAGCTATGCTTTTATTATCCGGAGGTATAGACTCTCCGGTAGCAGGATATATGATAGCAAAGCGTGGAGTAAGACTCGAGGCTGTGTACTTCCATGCTCCCCCTTATACCTCTGAAAGAGCCAAGGAAAAGGTTATAAACTTAGCCAAACTGGTATCGAGATATACCGGAGATATCAACCTGCATATAATAAACTTTACTGATATACAGTTATATATTTACGATAAATGCCCTCATGATGAACTTACCATAATCATGAGAAGATATATGATGAAGATAGCCGAAACTATAGCAAAAGATCATGACGATAAGGCTCTGATAACAGGAGAAAGTATAGGACAGGTGGCAAGCCAGACTATCGAGTCATTGCTTGTGACCAATGAAGTCTGCACCCTGCCGGTATTCAGACCGCTTATTGGTTTTGATAAGCAGGATATAGTGGAACTTTCTCAGCAGATAGGTACTTATGAGACTTCGATAGAGCCTTATGAGGATTGCTGTACGATATTTGTGGCAAAACACCCTGTGACCAAGCCTAAATCAGAAGATATAAAAGAATCCGAAAAGGCTCTTGAAGATATAGATAAACTGGTGGAAAAAGCTATAGAGACTAAGGAAAGAGTTTTGTGCAGATTATAAGAAAAAGTCGCTGATACAAAGACCGGATAAACTGATGTATAGTTCGCAAAATTAATGATTTATTAGCTGAAGTATTGATTTTTTAATACACTGACACGATTGTGAGCGTGGGAAATTTGAGTCTATTAATAAAGCAGTAATAAGGCTTATGTGCCGCTATTTACTGATATTGCATATACAAGGAGGAATATGAAACTGTTTTTAACATCATATTTGGCAGGAACTAAAAAGCTTGCAGAAGATTTTTTATCAGACTTAAAAGTAAAAGAAATAGTATTCATACCGACCGCTTCCAATGTTGAAAGTTATACAAAACACGTTGATGAAGCGATAGACACATTCAGAGATCTGGGATACAGCCTAAATATCATGGACATATCAAAAAGAGAATACGCTGAAATAATAGATATACTTGATGTATGTGAGTGTCTTTATATATCAGGCGGCAATACCTTCTACCTCTTACAGGAACTTATAAAGAAGGGACTTAGTGAGCTTATCAGGCAGAGGGTATCAAAAGGAATGTTATATATGGGAGAGTCGGCAGGAGCTATGATAAGTGCGCCTGATATAGAATACAGTCATATAATGGATGATAAAACAGTCGCAAAAGAATTAAAAGACTATAGCGGACTTGTTCTTGTAGACTTCTATACACTCCCGCATAATAAAGAATACCCCTTTGTAGAAAGCACGGAAGAGACACTAAAAGTATACAAAGATAAAATAAAACTGCTACCGATAAACAACGAAGAAGCCATAATAGTAAAAGACGGAAAGGTTGAGGTAAAAAAAGAGCCGAGTTAGAGTCCTGCCCCATTTTTCTGACTGTAAAAGGGCTGTTGCATTTTAAGATTTGTTATAAGCTATATAATCTCATTTGGTTAAAATTCCATTATAGCTTGTATACAATTCCTATTTTGCAACAGCCCTTTTACTATATAAAAAAGCTATAATATATTTTTGTGTATTACTTGTTGCAACTTGTCAAGGACTTTTTAATCAAAATCCTCTTTTTTTTCGTTTGTACTGGTCAAGCTTTTTTGTAACACTTTGTTCGATAAATATCTATCTGTAGCGAGCCTCCATTGGTGTTAAATAATTGTTATACGAAAGAGGTCTGATGTAGTTGTACCAATTGATATATTTTGTAGTAAGTTCATCCATTGCCTCTGCACTAGTGAAACCGGCTACATTATAAAAATTACTTTTAAAAGTATTATAGAATCTTTCCATAGCTGCATTGTCGTAAGGGCAGCCTGCTTTATTCATACTCTGAGTTACATTGTTGTCTTTGCAGAAATTTACAAACTCCCAAGAAGTATACTGTACACCTTGATCTGAATGTAAAATAACAGAAGAATATTTTTCCTTCTATAAAGCCTGAGTAAGGGCATCTATAGCTAATTGTGTGTTTATATAGTCGCCATTAAAAGAAGCTATTGCAACTCGGTCGTATAAATCTATTATAGAGCAGTTGTATCTAAATTTACCATTTGGCTGGCGCATGTAAGTAAAATCTGTGCACAATACTTTATTTTTGCAATCAACTTTGAAGTTTTGATTTAAGAGATTGTCAAAAATCTTATGCTTTTTACCGGTTTTATATCCCGGTTTTGAACGCATAATAACAGCGCATAAGTTAAGCTCTTCGTTCATATACTTATGTATAGTGGTATTACTGAACTCATAGCCATAGCGTTTAAGAAACACTCGCATAGTTCTGTAACCAATTACACGATTATTGTTGTAATTAATATATTTGATTAATTTAAATATATTTATTAGAAGTTGATGATATTTCTTCTTAACCCATTTTTTATAATCATAGTAGCAGTTAGGGCTAATTCCGAACTGCTTACATAGCCATCTGAGACCAAAGATTTCTTTATTATCATCGATGAATCGATTTACCACTAATCGATTTCCTGCGCAAAGAATGCCGCTGCTTTTTTTAGGAAAGATATTTCCTTATCTTTCTCATTAAGTAATTGATTAAGTCTTCTGATTTCTTTTGCTTCATTGGATTCAGTGGTACAGTGAGTGGTATAAAGGCATTCTTCTTGGTATTTGTTAACCCATTGACTAATAGCACTTTTAGCAATGTTATATTCTGCTGAAAGCTGAATGTAAGATTTGTCGCCGATCATATAGGCTCTAACGACTTCTTTTTAAAGTCTTCACTGTAACGTACTGACATTTTTATGTCCTCCTTGGATAATAAATATTATATATTATTCGAACAGAGTATTACAAATTAATTATATCAGTACAAACATTGAACTTCGACATCTCCGAATCGATATGGTCGCTGTTCCCGGCTTCGAAATTCCGGTCATTGTGCTTCACGCTGTAAGCACCGTTTTTGCCTGCCCGGCCATTGTGTCTTGTGAGCTTCATCGCTTTTCCATTCCTTTCTCTTTTTTCAAATTTCACGGCGGAGCCGTACATTTCTTGCACCCATTTGTGTCAAGTAGTATCCCCAATACTGGTTGGCGCAGGCATCAACCGATTGGGCGGGACTATCTGCCCTCGACCTGACCAGGACGCTTCGCCCCTGAACCCAGAGCAGGGCCTTCCACCCTGCACCCTGATGAGGGTCTGCGCCCTCAACCTGCTCAAAGGAACTGTGTCCCTCTGAACTCCCGCTCTGCAACAACCGCTCCGGATGCAGTACGCTGACTGCAGGCTTCACGATTCTTCCGGTTTTTGCGAAACCGTCCGCCTGCGGTGCATGCCTTCGGTAGGACGTTTTCGCAAAATAAAAAGCCGGTGTCTGTTCGCGTCTCCTAGAAGCGGGAGAGCAACCGTTCATCGGCTTCCTCATCTAACCGGCCAGAGCATTAGCCTTGGCCTTAACAGCTCTTTTTTCAGTCTAGCATCATAAAAGCCCTCTACTTTTATGATTGCGCGCCATTAGCATGTTTTAACTTCATTAAACTTGTGTGGTAAATCCGAATACCGCCTTTACAACTTCTAGCAAATCATTCGGCGTAACATCAATAGTAAAATAGTGCTTTTCATATCCATCATCATAATTATCTGTGAACTGTATTTTATTTATTTGTACTGGGGTAGTTGTTGTCACAGGATATTCTCCCTTGAACAAAATACCACCATGACAAATTGCATTTCTTATATGTCTCAAAATGTCATGTAGATTCGGAACGTCTAAATCTTCATCTTCAATCGCGTTTTCGGCAATTCCAGTTTGCAGCTTTAGCAATAACTCCCTGGAAATCCGTTTATCTTTTATAACTGCATCCTGATAAAAAGTCTCTTTGGGAAGAACAAGTAGACCAATCAGTGAGTTTATCAGTTGTGTTTGTTCATAATCTCCATCATAGGTCTTAAGGTTCTCTATTGTTCTTCTGCCAAATTCTTTAACGAATTCTTCTCTGCTTAAGTTTACGCTCATCATAAGCCCACCCCCTAATATAATATATCTCCTATATAGTCAATTCCATAATGAATCAAGAGAAAATTCCTTAGGAATGAGAAACGTCCATACAATGATCAGAATAATAAGGCAGGTGATTCTTATCCTGTAGTATCGATGCCTTCCGTTCCACTTTTTGTTTTCATATAGATGTAATACGCTAAAGATAATCGTCACTATAATTGACATAAACACCACAGGATTATATAAAATCGACTGTAAAATATGTCCTTCGAACAATTTTAATATTGCTCTGCTTGCACCACATCCGGGACAATATAAACCATGATTTTCTTTAAAAGAACATGAACCGCCTTGGAGTATTTTTTCTAAGAAGCTCTTAATCCATTTCATATTTCTATCAAAGAAGGGGCAATGAAGACTGCTACATTGCCCCCTCCTGTATAAACTTTATTCCTCTAATAGCCAGAGTTTATACTCACTAAAAGTTATAGAGTAATTTTTCCCTCGCTCCGCTCCTGATAGCCCTATACCTAAAATGCCAACCTTATCAGAAACCCCATTAACTGGAAGAACCATTTTTACAGTGCCTATTTCCTTATCGTTTTCATCCAATACATGCCCCAATAATGTTCCATCCGCAATCGCTGGCACATCCCCAAAAATGCACAGAGGCTTTTCTGCTTGCACAGTCGCTGTGACCTTGTATGCTCCCGTATCCGAAACCTCTATCGTAGGGTTAGTCACCTTCAATTGTTCCATTACCTCTGCAGCCGGTGTTTCGGCAATTAACTTTTCTTTAAGCAATTCAATTTGCTTTTGAATTGCATCGGCATTTTTTCTGTTTGAAGATGCGTTCCCAGTTACTGCCATATACGCAGGCATTGCAGCGCGCATATTCGCTTCATTCTGTGCACGTATCTGAGCATTCTGTGCCTGAATATCTAATGCGGTTGATATCCCGGCACCTGCGCCCGCTATACCATTGGCAATTCCGCCCCATGTTGCCCAGTCCCGCTCCTGTTGTTGACCACTGCGCATTAGCATATTAGCATATTGATTTTGAGAATTTGCCCTGCTTCTAAGCTCTTGCATTTTATCAGTCAGCATAGCGATGGTTTTATCTTTGCCATAATACTCAGCATATTTTATTGACTGTGCATATTCTTCTTTTTCTTCCTGGCATTTAACAGCAAGCTTATTCTCAAGTATCTTACCGCTCACTTTCTCATGTGCAGAAAAAGCCTCCTTATACAGGTTTTCTATTCCCGATGAATAATTGAGGTTATATTTTTCGGCCAACAACTTCGCTTTAGCAATATTTTTTTCTTGTGTAAAGTCATTACAGTTTGAAAGCACACATTCTACAAAAAAGCGGTCTAAGCTAGTCCCCCCTATAACATTTGGATCTTCATTTCGTTTGAACACATAATCTGCGCTTCCTGATTTGTTTTCTGCATCATCAGCCTTTTTCTGGGCATTTTCCTTAATAACACACACTGCTATAATCACAAAAAAAAATACAGTCGCGAGCAAATAGGTAGAACAACAATCATCCATAATAGTTTGTATCCTTGTACTTTAGATTTTATCAATATTTTGACAGCATCTCTTTTTTCCATTTTCCAGATGCTTCTACAGCACTTTTTTTCCTTAGGGCAGCATCAGCTCTCTTATCGCACGCATTTCGAGCACTTGTTGCAAACAAGCCATCAGTTACAGTTGACTTTAAGAACATTTCTGTGCTAATATCGTCACTGTATTGTTTAATTAGGGCATCATCCTTCGCTGCGGATTCTCTAAGTTCCTTGAGAAGCATTTCACGCAAATTCATTTTCTTCCTCCTCGGTTGCGATTTTTGAAAGTGTACTTTTGAAGCCATTAGACGTGGCACAATTATTTCTTGTGAAAACGGGATATTCGTATGTCAAGCATAAATGATTATGTCTCGAAATAATTAATTTATAAGCCCCAAAACAAGGGGCTTTTTTTATGCACTTTCTAAATCTTCTTCAATTCTGTGTGGCTGTGAGTGTGCAAATTTATTGAATGCACTTCTCCTCCAAGGGTGATTCATAGCTGGAATGTAAGTCTTTTTGGGTTTTGGTGGTTTATAATCAGCATCCAAGTCCTTAGATTTATGCTCATGAGTCGGTATCTCCTCCAGTGCATAAATATCTTTGTCATTAACACACGCAAACATAGACCTATCTAATGCCTTGATAAGCATAACTTTGGTACCCTTTCGATAATGGATCTGCACTCCTTTATAATCTATCATCTTATAAAACTTTTTCTCGAATTGAATTGCATGTCCGCAGTCAACAGTTCTCTCAGTCAAAACTGCCAGAGTAAGGTTTATTTTTTCTTTAGACGGTTGCATTTCAAAGACAGATTTGATACCATAAAGTGGAAGTGCGAACTTCTCATTGAATTCTTTTATGTAGGAGTGAAGGAATTCATTGGCTTTATTGATATCGGTTACGCCTGCGAGCCTCAGCTCAATAGGCAGGCGTGACTGTAAAGTCTGATTTAATCGTTCTATGCGTCCTTTGGCTTGCGGTATACTGCTTGATTCAAGCTCTATTCCAAGCTGTTTGCAGGCATAAGCGAACTGTGTATAGGTGTCTTTGTCATCAGACAAGACATCTTTTTTCTTGTAAGTAAATACAGATCGTTTATCAGTAAGAAACTTATAAGGTATACCATAATCAGTAAGGATCTGCTCAAGTACATGGTAGTAACCGTTGAGCGTCTCTTGAGTATCGAACCAAGCACCTGTGACAATACCGGAGGCATCATCAATAGCCAAATGCAGATGCCATACCTGCCCATGTACCCACTCATAAGGTGTCGCATCCATTTGCTGTAATTCGCCAAAATAAGCACACCTGGGACGACGGCTGTGAGCATTATCAACTGACACCAGGTTGACCTGTATAGATGATAGTTCTTTTTTTGTCTTTGCCGCTTTCTTTTGTTCTTTGAGCTTTTGCTTAATTCGTCTACGCTTTGCTTTGGTAGCTTTGGGAGAGAGGATGTATTCAGACTCCAAAATACTCATGACAGAAGAAGCAGAAATGCTTATATCTTCATTCTTTTTGAGAAGCTCTGTATAGTGTTCAAAGTTTGCCTCAAAGTATTTATTTCTGTATAGGTCTATGACTTTTTGGCGAATCTCTATAGAGATTGTGGTAGCCGGTTTTTTACCTCTATTGCCATGAATAAAAAAATCCTTGCCACTTCTGCTATATCCCTGTAGCATACGATTTATATGTCTCTTGGTACAACCCAGAATAAGAGCTGCTCTGTCCTTGTTAGCAGTTTCCGGGTGGTCTGCTAGGCTTTTGATGACCTCATACTTCTTTTGTTCATTCATTGATAAAACTACCTTTCTGATAAGTCAACTCCTCCTGTCTGATAGAATCTGTAAAACATTATTCTACCATAAACAGGACATTTTTATTTGGGGTATAATAGGACTTTATCATATATGGCTTATATATTTCTTGTGAAAACGGGATATTCGTATTGAAAAAATGAGCCGTTAGGGTTATAATAGCTACATGTGAGTCTGCGAACATTCATTTCGTAAACGTACACATTTCCAAATTTTTGACCAACTTTCTTTAATCCGATTTTTCAAATTTTCGTGCCTTCCCATAGAATGTTCCTTCGGGCATCCCAGAAGCTTCAGCGGCCTGCCGGAGTGTTATTTTTTTGTTCCTCCATGCCTGATGAACCTCATGAAAGTTTTCTGGCAATGGTAATGGGGGCCTACCAAACTTCACGCCCTTTGCTTTGGCTGCGGCAATCCCTTCCTGCTGACGTTTCTTGATATTCTCCCGCTCCGACTGTGCCACGAAGGACAAGATCTGCAGCACAAGATCTGCGATGAAAGTTCCCATCAGATCCTTGCCATTCATGGTATCTAAGAGCGGCATGTCGAGCACACAGATATCAATACCGATCTCTTTAGTCAGGATGCGCCACTGATTTTGAATCTCTTCATAGTTACGACCCAGGCGGTCAATACTGAGAATATAGAGTAGATCTCCCGCTTTCAGTTTTCTCACCAACTTCTTATATTGGGGTCTGTTAAAATCCTTTCCGGAAAGCTTATCCGTATAAATGTTCTTCTCTGGAACGTTTACCTTGTTTAGAGCCATCATTTGTCGATCTTCATTCTGATCAGTGCTGGATACTCTAACGTATCCGTAAATCTTGTTTTCCATAATGCCTCCTCATTTGTTCATTAACGAAAAAATGACCGAAGCAACGTTTTGTCAACGCTAATTCGGTCATGTCTATTATGAATGCGAAAGCGCCGGCATCTCTGTCGGCGCTCATCATTCATATTCCATTATTCTGTTGTGTTCTCTTTTATTTGATTTTCCAGTATCCTTTGCGGTCGGAGCCGATCCTCTCGATGATATCCTTTTCTTTTAGAGACTTCAGATATTCCCCGATGGTCTTCCTGCTGACTCCCATTTTCTCCGCAAGCATCATTCTTGTATAACCGGGATCTTCAATAAGCAGCTTCAGAACCGCATTCTCCCGATCAGACACCTTTCAGGCACCTTATCAGACACCCGATCAGGCACCTTATCTGACACCCTGACGATACGATCCTCCGGTCCAGTAAACTTGATCATGATATCACCGGGATGAACCGTGTATTCCGGCATCGGAAGATTCTCTGCCTTTAGGGCATCACAGATCTTCTCAACACCACGGCCCCAACTTTCAATGAATCCTGCAAGATAGAAGACATGTGCGATATACGGGTTATACGGAAGCGAAGCATGCTTGCCCATCAGGTTTTCCAACGTCCATGTTTCGGGAAGCCTGCCGATATTCGCTACGTAGAGCCTGTCGTCATAAACACTGATCTGAATAGGGATCCCGGATTCATATTGTTTGTGACAGATTGCGTTCAGCAGAGCCTCTCTTAACGCATCCTTCGGGATGAAGTATCTTTCTCTTCTCCGAATTCCCTCATACGTGATCTTGGCCCGCATATATTTGAAATAGATCAGTTCAATAGTCTTATCCACCTGCTCCAGAAGAGAGCCGTGAACTTCGTCCTGATATAGCAGATCTGCATCGCTTTCAAAATAGCCAACCTTGATATATGCGCCCAGCTGATACTTATCCGGGTCTTTGCCAAACAAAAGCATGGCTGAATTGGTAAGATAGTTACCTTTCGTCAGCTGTAGCTTTTCCATCAGAACCTCTTTGTGTTCATTCAAAAGTGCCGGATCGATCCTGCCCTTGGCGGCAGCAAGCTTCTTAAAACGCGCAATGATCTGATCATCCACTTCATCCATTTTGAATACCGGAAGAGGGGAGTGATCCCATGTCGCTCCATGCTTTCGCATCAGGAAAGCTTCCAATGCAGGCCCGCTCAAGATCTGTTTTGTACTGCCGCTGCGGTAATGATATACGCCTTTACAGGAGATACCGATCGGGTATGTCTGAACATCGATCTCGATATACTCTTTGTCTTCTTTCCTAAGCAGATTTACGTCGACCACGATACCCATTGCATCTCGGATCTTATTCGGGATATCTTCCAGCAGCTTCTTGGAGTCCTTGACTCCGACAATATTTCCGTCATCATCACAGCCAATATAAAGCTTGCCGCCCTGCGCATTGGCAAAGCCGCAGATCCATTTCAGATATTCATCCCGCCAGGATTCTTTCCATTCAATATTCTGCTGTTCAGGCATACAAATCACCCTCCAACTTTATTTTTTGTCTTCCTTGCTCAGCGGAAGCTCATCTGTAAGCTCAATCACATCGGTAATATCGCAACCCAGAGCATCACAGATTTTCTCAAGTGTTTCCATGCTGATTCCCTTATTTTTGCCCATATTGGCAATCATATTAGTAGTCAGCCCGGCTTTGATGCGGAGATCCTCTTTTTTCATGTTTTTATTCAGAAGTGTATGCCATAATGGCAAATAGCTGATGTGTCTCATATTATCTCCATTTTGATCAAGGCAAAACATCTTCAATAGAAATATTATATCATGGCCCTTGTGCTTTAACAAGTTTATCTTGCCTGTGCGATAGAGTAAACTTATTGTCAGTTGAGAAAGAATAAAGAGCTCCTAGATATAAAAGATTTCTTAGATTTATTTCCCTTAGTTTACTGTATTGATTTCGGATTGTCAAAATATCTTCTGCAATCCTTTGGGGTATGCAAAATAATCCATTTCTGCTTGGTTGTATTGTATCTGCTTTGAATTAGCTGTCAAGGACCTGCCTCTGGTGCTTTGCATCCTTGACTGCTAATTCAAGGCAGATAAACTGTAATCAAGCAGGAATAGATTACTGGGTGCATTGGCACCTTTTTCTTACTGTTCCTTTATATTAGCCGTATCTGTTCCCGAATGGCGGCAATCTTTCTGACTGTTCCGTCCGGTATTGTTGCCTGGATTCGTTCGATATAGCTTCTTGCCTGATTATAATGGTCAGCTCTTATTTCCCGAAGTGAAACCCGTACCGGCTCCACACTATCTGTCCCCGTTCTTGCCAGTTTCCTTTGCTGTCTGCTGTATTTCACCAGGTCTATTATCTTTTCACGTCCGTAGTTCTTCTCATAACAACGCAGCTTGCTCATTCTGTCTGCTCCTGTTTTACTCCATCCCATTGGTCTTGAACTCAGACGATCCGACAGTACATGACTGACATGGCTTTCTGCACTACAGCCTGTTATAACCTTGCTATGATAGGTTCTCATGACTGCACTCCAGTTTCCCAGTACAAATGTCTGCAGGTCCTGTATCGGCTTCTGGTTTGACGCTGATGCCATCATCCGGTCGGTGTATTCCTTGATTCCCTGTTTATCCCGCCTATACAGCATTCTATAGATTTCACTTTTCACAAGTTCGCTTTCATCCAGCATCTGTCCTGCAGCCGCATTGATATATTTCATCAGATGAAACTTATCCGCACAGAATAAAGCTTTGTTCAGATATTTTGCTCCACTTTTAATCCAGGATGCTCCATCCCCACTTATAAAGATTCGTTTCAATTCTTCTTCGTTATAAGTTTTGTGTATAAATTCTCCTACCTTATTCCAAAATTTTTCTGTCCCATTTGTTCCGGAATAAACACCTCTAAAGTAGAAGGTATTCACCAGTTCTTTTCTGGCTTTGCATTTCGAATTTTCCTGCTTGTATTCATACACATATGCCAGTTTACTGATAAAGCTACTGTTATCCTCTGGGGGATACCATCTTCCATGCTGTTCAGCCACATGATCTTCGTCTGCTTCTATAAACAGATACTTACAGACTTTCTTTTCTTCCCTTTCAGGAATCCATATTTCGTCAGCAATACCATGTACTTTATTCATCACGGTTGTCTTGCTGATTTCCTGCCTGGATGGAAGCGCTTTTGTTGCTTCACTGTAGCTTGTTTTCATCGCTTCTGTCAGTAGTACCACCTCGGCTTCTTCCGTAAATCTTTCCCTTGTATCGAGTCCCAGTATCTCTTCCAACAGATAGTGATGCACCCCATCTGCTTTACTGCGGAAGTATGTGCTCTCAAACGTTATATCACCAACAGACGATATCAGCATTCTCTTGTCAGTTCGCTGTGCTGTGTATCTTGTTTTTCTCCATCCATCCTCATAAATTTTTTCATTCATACTGGTCAGTACATTTCCAAGAAAGGCTGCCGAAAATGCCTCCGTTGTTGACTTTACCGATTTTTCCAGAGAATAGAAATCCTTTGGATTTTGAAAAAAATATCTTCTGCTGCAATTAACCCATTCACCAATTCTTCTATAAGTGTTACAATGTTCATGAGAGTAATCCTCCTTTAATTTTTAGTTTTCAGCGAAACCATTATATCAAAGGATGTTTGATTACTCTCATTTTATTTTTCTTTATTCAACTGACAAAAACTTTACTCTATAAGAAGTCAAGGTGTTGACAATTCGCGCCACATTAAGTTATTTAAGAATCTCCTTCTATTTCATTGCCATTTCTGTTATAATAAATTATACTTCTAAAATAGAAAGGACTTAAGATGACAACTCTTATTAAACATAAACGTGTAGAATTTTCAGAACTTTTTTATGACCTAGTTTTTGTTTTTGCAATTTCAAAAGTAACTACTTTAATTGACCATCTTCATAACGGTATTTTGACTTGGAATTCTTTACTTGATTTTTTCATAGCTGTCTTGGTTCTCACCGATTCCTGGATGATTCAAACCGTTTATACCAATCGCTATGGAAAGAACTCTTTATTTAACATAGTAATCATGTTTATCAAAATGGGACTTTTACTCTTTATAGCCAATATGATGGGACCTGATTGGCAACAATATTTTCATTATCTCTGTTGGGCTATTGGTACATTAACCCTTATCTTATTTTTTCAATATTTGGTTGAGTTTTTTAGAAAATCAACCGATGATGTTAATCGGGAAAGTATCAAAGGTTTTCTATGGATAACAGGTCTAGGAAGTTTAGGAGTCTATCTGGCAGCTCTTCTTCCTATTTACGTTAGAGTCTATATCTTATTTGCTAGTATTCTGCTAATATTTATTATGCCAATTATCTTGCTTAGTAAAGATAAGCATTACCAGGTAAATCTCCCCCATTTAATCGAGCGCCTCTCCCTTCTTGTCATTATTACGTTTGGAGAGATGATTATGGAGCTAGTTAACTTCTTTACAATCGAGAATTTCTCGATTTATTCGGTTCTTTATTTCATTATTACGCTTTCTCTGTTCTTGTTTTATTTTGGTCAATTCGACCATGCTATTGATGAAAAATCTAGTCAAAAGGGACTATTTCTAGTTTACAGTCACTATCCTATTTTCATTGGACTTATTATGATGACTGTTTCGATGAGTTTTCTTCTGAATCCTGAAGTTAATCGTCTCTTTGTAACCGGCTTCTATTATATCGGATTTGGCCTCTTTCAAGCTGCTGTCCTAGCAAATGGGCCCTATAACAAACACTATCTTAGCTATTCGAAAAGTTACTACTGTGTCCAAGCGACACTCTATCTGGCTGCCTTGATTCTCTCTTTAATCTTTGCTTCTAATCCTATAATAGTAGCGAGTATAGCAACCATTTTAGCTCTAGCTATAGCCACTCATTTTATTTATTTTTATGTGACACAGAATAAAAAATATTCCAAATCTAACTGGGGGTTATTTTAATGAGTTTATAGCATTAAAAAAGGGGCTGTGAAATAAGTCCCTAAAAGAAATAGGACCATTCGTTCATGCGAAAGGTCCTATTTTTGTGGTAAAATTAACTTGCAATGAAAACTTTACACAATAATTATTGTAATTCAAAACAAGGATATTTACCACTGTTTCTTTCAGATTGTTTGGATCTGCTGGATCCTGTTTTAACATTTGACAGACTGATGGGAGGAATCGATTTAAACAAGTATCTGACCGATATTCCGGAGTACACAACCGGACGATTCAGATATAATCCTGTCAACATGTTAAAAACAGTACTTTTCGGATTTATGACTAGCGGTTACTGCTCTCTGAGAGAACTGGAAGACAACTGCAAAGTTAATATCAGATTCATGTATCTCATGGATCACCGGACTCCGTCATACAGAACCTTTGGATATTTCATCAATGAAATACTTCAAGATAAGGTTGAAAACATTTTTAACGACATCAATCGTGCTATCTTTAACGAGGAGCATGTGGATCTGCAACATATCTACATCGATGGCTCAAAGTTTGAAGCAAATGCAAACAAGTATACCTGGGTATGGAAGAAGGCTAGCGAAAAGTTCCGTTACAAGCTTTACGAAAAAATCACCGCGGAGATTGAGGAAATTAATGCAGAAATCGCATGGAGTGGGGTACAGATTACAACAAACACAGAGTATGTACCGGATTATCTGAATGAAATCGTTGAGCAACTGGTACTTTTATGGGAACTGGATACAAGTACATTTGTTTACGGAAGCGGAAAGAGAAAATCCAAAGAACAACGTCATTATGAACACTTGACTACTTTCTGTCAAAAACTTCAAGAATACATACAAAGAATTGAAATCTGTGGTCCTAATCGAAACAGTTACTCTAAAACAGATAACTCAGCTACCTTTATGCGTATCAAAACGGATTACATGGGCAATGATCAGCTTCTGCCGGCATATAATGGACAGATTGGTGTGGCAGATGAATATATTGCAGTTGTTGACGTGAACCAGTATCGTTCGGATATGGATTGTTTCGTTCCTTTGATGGAGCACTTCAAACAAACTTATGGATTCTATCCCAAGTATCCTGTGGCAGATGCCGGATATGGCTCATACAACAATTATATTTTCTGTGAACAGAATGGAATTGAAAAGTATATGAAATTTCCAATGTTTAAAAAGGAAACTAAGGATAAGAAATATCATGAAGATCCATTTCGTGCAGTTAACTTCAGAATTGATGAGCAAGGATCCATGAGATGTCCTAATGATAAAGCATTCCATTTTTTATACAGAAAAAATGTGAGAGGAAATCAATACGGACGCAAAGAAGAACTGTATGAATGCAAAGACTGTAGCGGATGTCCATATGCAAAGAAATGTAAGGAGACAGATAAGAATCGAACCGTTCGGATCAATCAGGAACTAACTTCTATGCATCAGGAAGTACTCGAAAACCTAGAAAGTATCCATGGTGCGTTATTACGAATGAACCGTTCGATACAAGCAGAAGGCACTTTCGGAATTATGAAAAACGACCGTTGGTACAAGAGAATTGTCCGAAGAGGTATTCATTCAGTCAAACTGGAAGTTTTACTTGTGGCGATAGGCCATAATTTATATAAATATCAGAAAAAAAGATGAGAAACAGAACTGCCGCATAGATTCAAAAAAGAATTTCTATGGGGGTAGGGGAACTGCGCTTTTTTTGCGTATGATTTCAGTCATTTATACACATTAAATACAAAAAGGGAGCTGCGAAAAAACTCAATCGAGTTTTTTCACAGCCCCTTATATTACGCTTATTTTATTTGCAAGTCATATAAATTATGAATTCCGGCATTATAATATTAGATATGCATTTATAATATATGCTTGAAAGTAATGTTTCATTATACATATATTATAGCTGAACAATAAGTACAAATTGATCTTAAAATTAAAGAGAATGCCTAAAGATGTTGAAAAAAATTACGAATTAACAGTTCAGGAAGGGGCTGCATTTCTTAAAAACAGTTTGGCAAAAGGATAATACTTTTCTTCAAGAACGTTATCGTGATGATTTAAAAAAATTGTATTTGGATGTAGCTTACTGTTCCGATTACTTGTGTAATAAAGGTGTTGTTTGTGAAGATTTTTTTGAGTTAAATAAAGAATCGTCTATTTTTTTAATAGATTAATTAAAGAGAATAGGTTTGAAAAAAAGAGTCTTTTGAAAAAAATCTATTTTTTTAAAAGTGAAAGATTAAAAAAATTTTGTATATCAATAAAAACCAAATACACAGGATTAAAACTTAAAACTATAATAAAAAAATCAGGATATGAAAGGCGCAGTAAAATTCTGATAGGCTATATCAATAAACGTATGATCTTTTATCATATGCAAGCTTATCTTATAGGTAATGAAAAATGTAATATAGAAGATGTAGATTTCAATGATATGCTGACTATCAGAATAGTTTAAAATTATCAATTTTTTATAACGGTAAGTATTTTACAAGTCATATACAAATCTTACAAGTGGGGACTGTATTGGGATCAGCTCCCCACTTGTAAGAGAAATGCTAAGCTTCACGATCGAAACATTATCTGCCTAAACTTTGAGTTTCATACCGCCGGTAAGATCTGATACGAGGTAGTCTTTATCAGTTTAATCCTTACCTACCAGATTCACATATTCAGGTCTTATCTTAAGATGGTGGAGGAACTTCTCCAGAATATCCTTGGATCTTATCTTAAGGCTGGAAGTGTTGATACAAGGGTGGCATCCTATATATTCATCCTTTAAAAGATCCTTATCTATAAGTAAAGTGACCTCATCATCCTTGTCATTCATAAGTCCGAGTACAGATACGGAACCCGGAGTTATGTCAAGAAGTCTTTCCATGTCCTCGGGACCTGCAAATGAAAGCCTTGCGGAATTGATCTGACTTGAAAGCTCCTTGGTTTTAAAAGGCTTGTCGGCAGGCATAAGTAAAAGATAGAATACGGTCTTTTGTCTGTTACATAAAAATAAATTCTTACACATACTGACATCCAAAGCCTTATCTATAGCTTCACATGCTTCCATAGTCTCGGCAGCTTCGTGATCCACACGGGTATACTCTATTTTTAATTTATCAAGCATATCATAACATCTTATTTCCTTATCAAGTCTGTTAGCAACATCGGCAGGTCTTCCGTTAAAAACTTCCATGATCCGTCTCCTTTAACATTAAATTTAAGTGATTTTATTTTAACAATATATGATAATAATATATAACAAATATAAAAAAATAGCATAAAATTAATAGAAACTTAATAAAAAACTAATATGATAAAGTAGAAAGTATTAGATGTGGGTTACAATAAGTAAGCAAAATTGCAGAGTGATCTTCAATTAAGGTATCGGATGAATACCCGGTCCTTATGAATATTCGACCAAGGGAAAGATTCACTTATTAATTCTTTTTCCGCACTTGCAGCAGGATGGCAAAGAGACCATGTGGGATGGTGGTATTCAAAAGATCCGAAAGGTTATTACAAAAATGAATGGCTGCTTGATAAGAATTCGGGACTTTATTATTATTTCGGTGACTACGGATATATGGTAAGTGAGAGATGGATAGGTAATTATTATCTTGGAAAAGACGGTGCCATGTTAACAAACACAGTGACTCCGGACGGATATGTTGTGGGAGCGGATGGGGAATGGATCCGTGACACATTGAATCTTTCAGGATTTAGAGGAGAGGTGCTGCTTTTTATGAATTCATCTGACAGGTATACTCGTGTGGAGGGAAATACGTGGAAAGTTGCCGGGTGAATGGACCAGACTTGATGTGGATAGAGACTATACAAGATTTAGCATTCAGGATCTTAATGTAAATGGATACACGCAATTTGTCAGTGTAGAAGAAGGTACAGCAGCGGAAATTCCGATCTCAAGAGAAAGCTTTGAGAGATTTTTAACAGATAGATCCTTAGAATACGAAGGGTATAAGCTTGAACTTAATAATAAGACAGTTGTTAAGGCGTATGTATATTAAAATAATCATAAGCTCAGATACAATGATAGATAAATTAATATAAATATATCACTAGAGGGTGTTGAATAACAGATGAGCTATCATCTACACTGCAACACCCTCATTTTTTATTATTCCGTAGCCCATACCAGGATCGCCGTGTTTTTGTAAATACTCGTGAAGCCTTACTGTAAGACTGCTTTTTTTACTGTAAGCGTATTCGCCCATTACCCTTTGGGTAGCCTGCTCAAAGTCGTAGTTTATATATTTGATATCAAACATAGACTGAAAAGTTCGTATATTGCTGTCTTCATCAAGTAAAGGAAGTATGTTCGGACTTAATAACCAGGACAGACAATCAAAGTTAGGATATTCACTGAAGAATTCCCCGGCTTTTTTGATCGAAGCCTTGCATTGTTCGATATCAAGTTTTTCACCCTCGGGTATGTGTATATGAACAGTATTTGCCTTTTGATCGGCTTCGAATTGCAGTCTGCCAAACCTATACAGACTTCCCTTTACTGCATTGGATACCCACAAAGGCTCTATAAGCCCTATTTTACCGGTATTTCTTTGATAGACCTCCTGCCAGATCCTGATATCCGACATGGTAGCAAAATATATTTGCCTAAGATCGGCACTTGAGAGGTCGTCTTTCTTCATACTAAGCTTGTTTGTGAAATTATCGAAATTATCGATCGAAATCAAAACATAAAGCTTTAATAAAAAAGCTTTGGGGTCTGTTCTTCTATCAAGATATTCAAGTAAGGCTTCGGTATCATTAAAAAAAAGCTCTCTACAGTAGAGGTATTCATCTTTTGTGATATTATAGTTTTTAAGAAAGTCCTCTGCCTCTTTATTAAATCCCACACCGGATATAAATTCATTAAGACTTAACATTACCCTTTCACCGATCCTTTCATGATTCCGGAAACCAGGAATTTTCGAAATACCAGGGAAAGCAGTGCCGGAGGTATTATGGCAAGTATGCCGGCTGCGGCAGTGAGTCCGTAATGCACGGTGTCCTTGGTGATAAATTCCGAGGTTATTATGGCTATAGGTTTGGTATCGTTATTGGAGGCAAGTATAAGAGGTATCTGAAACTGACTCCAGGTACTTAAAAATATAATAAGTACTGCTGAGGCTATAATAGGGTAGGAGAGCGGAAGTACCACATGTATAAGTGCCTCAAGTTTTGTGCAGCCGTCTACCATAGCCGCTTCGTCCAGGTCTTTCGGTACAGAAGTAAAATAATTGGACATGAGCCAAACTATCACCGGCAGATAAGATGTTACATATACTAAACTGAGAGCGTACATATTGTTGAGAAGCTTAAGTTGCATGAACATTTTATATATGGGTATAATGGTTGCCATAACAGGTATAGCCATAGTTATCAGCAAACAATTCTTTATAAAGTCCTTGCCGAAAAACTTGAATCTGCTCAGAGCGTATGCGGATAACAATGCTATCGGTATACAAAGTACAATAGTCACAAGGCTCGCATAGACAGCATTTCTCATTCCGGAAAATAATAACTTGCCCTGTCTTGATGTAATATCAAAAAGCAGGAGATAATTTTTAAAAGTCGTGCTCTCGGGCAGGAAGTCAAGTGACTTTTCAAGCACCATGGAATCGTGTGTTATAGATATAATAAAAGTCCATATAAAGGGTCCGAGATAAAAAATAAGGAATATCAACAAAGAAAAAACATATAATACTTTTTTTAACAGCTTCATATTTTAATTACTAAACCTAAAGTATTTGCACAAGAAGATATGCTTTGCTGTACACTTTCTTGAAAGCTTGCTAAACAACTTGTAGTTTCACCGAACGTATACATCAAAAATCTTTAGTAAAGCCTACCGAAACCAAGTTTTTTACACATACGGTAATTTGATAAAGTTACTTGCAGAAGATACGCTTAGTGTTCATACTTTCAGTTAGTATTCGACCTCCCTATTCAAACTTTTTATATATGTTATGCCGAGTATGCCGGCTAAGATCATAACTATATAGGTATAGGCACTGCCTTTTCCGAATTCAAGAAAGTTGAAGGTGGTGAGGTAGCTGTCTATAAGTATACTTTTTCCGGTGTCCGAATATCCGTTAAGTGCCACTATCTCGTCAAATACATTGATTGCTCCTATAGAAGTCTGGGTGATACCTACAGCCAAAAAAGGAAGCATTAAAGGCAGTATTATTTTCATAAAGATCTGTAATTTACTTGCTCCGTCTATTTTAGCAGCTTCTATAAGACTCTCATTTATAGACTGTCTTGCACAAAGACAGATCAAACTCATAAAAGGTATGAGTCTGTAAGATACGACAAATGAAACTATAATAAGTAAACTTATCCTTTTATCAAGCCAGGATACAGGAGTATCTATAAGATGCAGATTCATTAAAAGCTTATTGAAAAATCCGTAGCCCGAATAAAAAACGAATTTCCAGAGCAGGGCGGTCACGAAAGGCGGAACAGCCCAGGGAATGATGGATATCGCAAGTAACAGTCCTGAAAATCTCACTTTGACATTAAGAAACAAAGCTACAGATACCGAAATAAAGGTTGTAAAAACGACTACTAAGATCAATATAAAAATAGTGTTAAAAAGGGCATCATGAAATGATTTTGAACTTAATATATTGATATAATTCTTTATTCCTATGAACTTTATTGAATTGGGCTTGCTGAGCTTCCATTTTTTCAAGCTGTATGAAAATGTAACTATAATGGGGTAAATAACCAGCGAAAGCATTATTAAGATCATAGGAAATAATAATGTATAGGCGAATCTTTCTTTTTTCATATTTATATCCGTTTTGAAATATATTTATTTAAGATAACTATGTGCTTATACCGTCATCAGACAGTATAAGCAGTGATAAGGGAAAGTTATCTGTATCACGCAGGTACATGAAGTCTCAAAAAACTGTGAGGCGGTTTACGCTTATTACTATTTTGCAGCTACATTAAGGCTGAAAAAGAAATAAATGCGACCAGCATTTGTAATAATCTTAAATAATAAAAGTATTATTAAGAGTACTTTACTGAGATCACAGTTCAAGTACTGTTTCCCAACCTTTACTATCTTCTATAAGTACTGTAAGTTTTATAGGTTTTTACTGAGATCACAGTTCAAGTATTGTTTCCCAACCCCTTATATCAGGTACGAGATCTTCCTGCAAAAGATCGTTGATTATCGAAAGGATAGACTCTTTGATAAAACCGTCCTTTCCGTATATGACTATATCATCTTCCTTGTCAGCCTTGATCGTACTGACTTCCAGATGAAAAAGCCCCGATTCCTCGTCCTGACACAGCTGCACAAAATTACACACACGCTCTGTTTTGGAAATTGAGACCGGATGTGATGGAGTCAGTATCAAAAAGTCCTTATCACTGTTAATTATTGCATTAAGGTGCTCTGTGATGGCAGCCGGGGTAATAATATCTTGTTCTTCGCCGTCAACTTCAACAGACCAAACGGTATCTTTTTTATCAAAAAAATCAAATGATCCCATAGTGTATTCCTTTTATTTATTTTATAAAGTATTGAAAACTATATAACTAAAAACAATATTTGATGTACTGATGTAAATTGCCGTAAGTACATTTATTAGTCGAGGTTTTAAAATGTATGACTGTAATAATCAAAAACTCCCGAATTAAAATACGATCCTATTATATTATAAAATCAAAAGTGATTCATCATTATTTTTATAAAAACAAATAATAAAAACTATCTTTTAAATAATGACTATGGACGATAGATCCGTTACTTCTTTTCGTAAACCTAAAAACTACCTTGAATTTCAATCTCTTAAGCTATTTGACCTTTTGAAAAAAGCTGCAAATTTTACCGGATAAGATTGCCTAAGACCGGTACACTGCTTATAAACGATCAAGAAAGTTTTCCGGTATGCTAAAATTTGTCTGAGTTTCTAAGGTCTGCGACTATGATTGAAATACAAGGTAGTTTGCGGTTTTTTATAATTTTTTATATCGAGCTATAAAAGATATTATAGCAGATACTCTTGAAATAGGACTTTATAATATATAAGACGATAAAAGCAGTTAAAAAGCCCGATGTTCCGACTACTGATTATCCGCTATAAGCTCTTTGATCTTCTCATCCATCTGAGTAAATGCTTCATCAACTGTCAAGTTACCGAGTGCCAAACCGTTCACCGCATTGTAGATAGCATTGCTCATCTCGTTATAGTATACAGGTACACCGCCCGGGAAAGGAGAGTTTATACGTCTTGCCTGCTCCAACATAGCACCCGGATTTTCGATTTTACCTTCTTCTACGAGCTTTTCAAGAACAGAGTTTCTTGTAGGAAGATTACCGAGCTCTTCATTGAGCTTTTCCTGAACTTCGGCAGAAGTATACCAGTCTATAAACTTTCTTGCTGCTTCCTTGTTCTTTGAAAATTTGGTGATTCCGAGAGCCTCGGGAAGTGCCATAGTGTAATATGCATTAGCCTCGGTACCCGGCATAAGTATAGGCTCTACCTCACCTACGACCTTGCTCTTTTCAGGGTTTTGAACATTGGTTATATAAGAGCTCGGTCCTGTCATATAGCTTGCAGTACCGTCTGTAAGTCTTGTATAGGTCTTTCCGCCGTCCGCTGTTTTGTCGGCAGGATCTACCAGGTCTTCTTTTATAAGCTTATCATAAAAATTAAGAGCTGCCTTTACCGACTCCTCATTTAATGTACCGTCCTCGTTAAATACCACATTATTCATAGTATATGCTGTCCATATAAGCCCGGTACTTGCCTTTTCCTCAGCTGTGAGTACGAGAGGATATGGATGCTCTGCAATACCCGCAGCCTTTATAGCCTTAACAGCTTCATATGCCGCATCATAGGTCTTGGGAAGATCTTCTATGCCCGCATCGGCAAATGCTTGGTGTTGTAATAGGCTATTCTAAAGTCATTGGAATAAGGCATAGCAAGTACGGTATCACCTATAGAGAAGGTTGAGATAGTCGGCATGTCTTCTTTAAGATCAGCATTTACTTCAAGCGGTTCGAGCCAATCGGCTTCACCGAACTCACCTACCCATGACCAGTCTACTTCCACTACATCGGCAGTTGCTTCACCGCCGCTTGCAGCTATTGAGATCTTATCTCTGATAGCATCCCAATCGACCTGACTTATATTAACGCTTATGCCGCTTTGCTCGGTAAATTCTTTAAGAAGTGCATCTGAAGGAACCGCCCATTCGGGTATCATTACCGTAATAGCATTGCCGCCATCGCTTGTATCGGCTGCTTTAGTTGCATCACTTGAATTATTTGAGCAGGCACAAAGTGCTAAAGCAGCTATTGCCGCAGCTCCTATAGATGTTAATAATTTTCTTTTCATAGTATTTATTCTCCTTCGAATAAAATATTTTAAGTCGATAATAATGTTAAAATATTGATAAATGCTTATTACTAATTCCCTTTATAATATAAGCTATAATATAAATATTATCTTATCGACAGTTAAACTGTCGGTAAAATAGAAATTTTACAGACTTACATAATGTACTAAGGTCTGTAGGAAAATATTCTTGCAGTTTTTTGATCAATAGTTTTCATCTTCGGGTCGATATGATATTATCAACCTTTCAAACTGTCACTTATTAACCCCTTTATCAGGAATTTTTGTATAAATATAAAAATGATAAGGGTAGGGATCATGGAGACGACACTTGCTGCCATCTGTGTCTCCCATGTCGTTTTGTAAAGCGATTGATAATCGGTAAGAGCCATGGCTAAGGTCCTGTTTTCGGGAGACAGTATAAATGTCCTTGAAAAAAGCAGATCTCCGTAAGCTCTTATAAATGCAAAAAGTCCCGCTGTTATAAGCCCCGGAAGCATTAAAGGTGCAAGTACGTATCTTACTCCCTGAAGTCTTGAGCAACCGTCTACCCATGCAGCTTCTTCTATCTCCTTAGGTATATCATTTATATATGAATACAAAAGCCAAAGGCTCATAGGCAGGCATACGGATATATTTGCGATGATAAGTGCAAGTTTGGTATCCAGCAAGCCTAAATGCTTGAAGACCATATATATGGGAGCCGCAAGTATGACTTCGGAAAACATTTGCGTCATTATTATCAATAATAAGACACCCTTCCTTAATGCGAATCTGTATCTGGCTACCGCATAGGCAGCTAAAATACCTATGATCACACAGATAAAAGCACTTGCGAATGATACCATAAAGCTTGTACCGAGAGCCGGAAGTATACTTTTTTCACCGAACAATACAGTCTTGTAATTTACCCACTCCAACTTGCCGCTAAACCATGTAGGAGGCCATTTTATTATGTCGTCATAAGTCTTTAGAGAAGTATTTAACATAATAAATATGGGGCTGATAAAGAGGAAGATATAAAAGGAGTATACAAGAGTCCTTAAAAGTTTGAAGAATCTTTTTTTCTTAAGCATATCAATTATCCTCCACCACATCCAGTTTATAATATATTAGTGTAAATACAAAAAGTATCACTACTGCTATGGAAGACAGGGCATAGGCAAGTCCTAAATTGAACTTCGCAAAGGCTTCTTCGTAGATCTTAAGGATAAATGTTTCCGTACTTCTCATGGGTCCGCCTCCGGTAAGTACAAAGATCACGTTAAAGGAGTTAAATGTCCATATACCTACAAGTGTCAATGTAACAAGGAACACCCTTTTGATACAGGGACAGGTTATGACAAAGAAACGTCTTATAACTCCTGCACCGTCTATTTGGCACTTTCATAAAGAGAGGGGTTGATGCTTGAAAGTCCTGCGGAAAACATCATTGAGACCATGGGAAGTCCAAGCCATGCATCAACAAAGGCAGCGGCAAAAAATGCCGTGACCGGGTCGGAAAGAAAACTTATGTTCTCTTTTATGAAGCCGAATTTTTGCAGATAAAAGTTAAGATAACCGTAGTTACCGTCCAGTATCCATTTCCATATGACAGCAACCGTGACCTGTTGTAATGCCCATGGGAGTAAGGAAAGGAACTTAAGAGTTCTCGAAAAATACATATCGCTGTTCATAAAAAGTGCCATGATAAAGCCTAATGAAAGCTTTAAGAAAACTGCAAGTAAGGCATACCGGAAGGTGAGCCAAAGGGTGGGCAGGAAAACCTTGGAACTGAAAAGTTTTTTATAATTGTCAAGCCCTACAAAGGTCATCTCCCCGTTTATAATAGCTATCTTATAAAAAGAACCCGATATAATTCTATATATAGGGTACCCGAACAATAAAGCTACCATGACAAAAAGCGGTAGCAGCAAAAGATAGGGCTGAATACTTTTTGTCATGGTAATCTTAAAATTATTTTTGTTATTGCGCAACTTCTGCCTGAGCTTCATCTAATGCCTCTTTTGCTCCCATTTCACCTGTAACAGCCTTTTGTACCGCTGTTAAGAATGCCTTGTTGAAGCTGTCCCAATCCTCAACTTGAGGTTCGCTCACACCGTATTCTATGCTTGCAGCAAATGCTTGCATAAACTCGCTCTCGAATCTTTCGTCATTAAATTCCTCTTTTAAGATAGGGAACCATCCGAATGCCTCTGATACAGGTCTTTGGTACTCGGGTTGTCCCATGAATTCAACAAACTTCCATGCGAGTTCCTTGTTCTTGCTTATGCTTGAGATAACATAAGAGTCGGTTACCAAAGTTTCAGCCTGCTTAACTCCCGCAGGAAGTACAGCTACCTTGTAAGGTGCTTTGTCTGCAGCGGCATCAAGTGTTTCCTGCTCCCAGGGACCTGATACGAACATAGCAAGGTTACCGTTGGCAAAAAGTTTAGCCTGATCTGCTCTTGCGGTGCTTACCACATCCGGAACGAGCTTTTCATCATTGAACTTCTTAAGATATTCCAAAGTTCCTACGTTGGCATCTGTGCTGAAAGTGATATCACCCTTGTCATCAACCAATGCACCGTCATTTTGATAGATAAAGTTAAGTAATTCATCTGTTCCGCTTGTTATATCTGTAGGGATAGCGAATCCGTAGACGTCAGAGTTCTCGGCATGAACTTTCTTTGCTGTCTCAAAAAGTTCATCCCAGTTTGTAGGAGCCATCTCTATCAAGTCGCTTCTGTAATACAAAGCTCTTGAAGAAAATGCCATAGGTATACCGTACTGCTTACCGTCTACTTGTCCTGTAGCAAGTACAGACTCAACTCTTTTTGACTTGAAGTCATCTGTTATGTATGAGCTCAGATCTTCGGCTACACCCAAAGATGCAAGCTGCTTTAAGGTTCTTGAACCTGTAAGCATGATGTCGGGAGCATCTCCCGCCTGATATAATGAAACTATTTTTGAATTAAGCTCATCCCAGCCTACAGATACTATCTCGACCTTTACACCCTCGTTAGCTTTCTCAAAGCCTGCTATACCGTTATCAAGTTCTTTTTTTAAGTAACCTGAATCATAACCCGGTACAAGCATCTTAAGAACGGTAGAATCTGTGCTATCTGCCTTTGAATCTTCTTTTGAATCCTCTTTTGACTCTGCTACTACGCTCTCTGAACTGCTTTCAGCTTGCTTTGAAGATGAAGAACATGCAGCCAGAAAACTGCTTGCAAGCATGATACTTGCAATACTCAATGATAAAAACTTTCTCATAAAACTGTGTATGTTATAAACATACTCTCCCTTCTTAATAGTTTTTGTCTAAATGCATAGCGATTATACCAAATATTAAGTAATATATCTACATATATAGTTACTTTAAGTTGGATAAATTAAATTGAAATAATAATCGGTAGTATTTTTTGTTTTTTTAGGTTAATATAATGTTGGAAAATGATATTTCAAGAGGAGTTATCTTATGAACATATATAGCAGTACACACAGTTTCAATACTTTAAGCAACTATGATGCGAGTGCGGATCTGATCGAAGAGATCAGCGTTATTAAAAACGAAGAATCCGGATTTTTTGTAAGCTTTGAAGTAGAAAAAAGGTCCTATGTAAGTATCGGAAGGCATTATGACCTGCCCTGGTGGGGACTTGATGAGAGATATCGTTTTGAAACGATCGTTATGAGTGATGATAATACAGCGGTAAATGTAGAAACTTTTTTATGTACTTATGTGGAAGATGATGATAAGACTTTGTATGCCGATGTTATAAACACCGAGAAGGCTTACTGCTACGAAAAAGGAGCCGTACCTATATATATAAGTACTACCGTAGCAAAAGATTTTGCGGCTGATAGATTAAGTCTAAGATTTAATTTATATAAAAGTAATGCCTATGATAAAGAAGAACTTATCGACAGCATAGATTTCAATATAAATATAATGGATCTTTCTCTTGAAGAAGAGGATAGGGTATTCTATCTGGATCTTTGGCAGCATCCGTGTTCATGGGCAAGGACCTACGGTTTGGAATATTACAGTGAGAGACATTTTGAACTTATAGAAAAATATATAAAGGGACTGTCTGTGCTCGGAGAAAGTGTGACGGATCTGATAGTATCGGATTTTCCGTGGGCGGGACAGGCTTGCTTTATGATAGAAAAGAATCCGTCACGTTTGTATGAATACAACATGGTAAGGATAAGTAAAAGAAACGGTGAATTTATATATGATTTTTCCATAGTTGACAGATACTTAGAGCTTTGTATGAAATATAACATTTGTAAAGAAATCAATCTTTTCGGCATCTGCGGCAATTGGCACGGGTTTGATTTCAGATCTCCTATGACAGATTATGAAGATCCCATAAGAGTAAGTTTTTATGACGAAGATGAGAAGTGTTATGATTACATAAGAAACAAAGAAGATCTTAGACTGTACTTAAAAGCATTATTTGCACATTTGGACTTAAAAGGCTACATGGATAGAACAAAGATAATAGGAGATGAGCCGAGTGATTACAAGAAATTCTCGGGATTTCATGACTTTTTAAGTTCCTGCTATGACAAGAAACTTGAGTTCAAGTATGCTTTGCACAGCTCTACCTTCCTTAATGAATATAAGGGCAGTCTTGAGAGTTTTTCGATCAATTCCGCCTATATAGGCTATTATGTAAAGGACGGCGAGCTTGAAGGAATATTAAAAGAACATTCTGCCAAGATGACCTGGTATCCTTGTTGCTTTCCGAAAAAATTCAATACATTTGTATCAAGTCCGCTTATAGAGTCAAGGTATTTCGGACTTTATACATATCTGTGGAATTTTAAGGGGATGCTTCGCTGGGCTTACGGTCTGTATACCGAAAGACCTCTTGAGAATATCTCTTATAAACCCGAAAAGTGGAAAGCCGGAGATATGTTTTTCGTCTATCCGGGCAAGGATATGGAGATAATGCACAGTATAAGAGAAAAGAACCTGCTTTTTGCCATACAGGATTTTAATATCTTCAAAAAGATCGAAAAACAAGGTGTTGATGTGGAGAAATATTTGCGTGAAAAAATGGAGATAAAACTGCTTGCAAAGGCGGGAAAAGAGGATATTTCTCTTGAGCTTGATGAATACAAAGACTATGAATATTATAAGAAGATAAGGGATGAATTAATAAGGAGTACTTATGAGAAGTAAAGAAGAATTACTGAAATTACTTGCGGAATACGTTGTTGAGATGGAAGATGAAGAAATAGTTGATATCGCAAATGAATATCTTGAGGCAGGCTATCCGGCACAGGAAGGTATACTTGACGGACTTACGGTAGGTATGGTCGAGGCGGGCAGGCTTTACGATGAGGAGGAGTATTATATAGCGGAGCTTTTACTTTGTGCCGATGCCATGTATGCAGGTATCAATGTGCTCAAAGCAGGCATAACCGAAAACAGTGATAGTAAGATCAAGGCTGTTATAGGTGTTATAGAAGGAGATACACACGATATAGGTAAGAATCTTGTCAAGATCATGCTTGAGACCGCCGGTTTTGAGATGATAGACCTCGGAAGAGATGTACCTGTCAATGATTTTGTGAATTCTTCAATAGAAAATAACGCAGGTCTTATATGTATGTCATCTTTGATGTCAACCACCATGTACGGCATGAAGGATGTGATAGAGGGCTTAAAGCAAAGGGGCTACAGAGATAAGATCAAGGTAATGGTAGGCGGAGGACCAATTACGGATAAGTTCGCCATGCAGATAGGTGCTGATGCGTACTCCGATAATGCAGTTGAAGCGGTAAGTGTCGCAAAAGAACTTTTCGGGATCGCATAGGATAAAAAGATCATGAATAAATTTCCTGTATATAATTGTCCCGATATCCTTTTATATGACTACAGCGATGAGTACAAGAGGCTCTACCAAAGCAAGGTATATGAACTCGAGGGGGTATTGCAGCTTTTTGATAATGATAACAGGCTTAACGAGGTATATAAGAACCTGCTCAAATACGACAGACTTTCGGGAGATAAGAAACTAAGATTCAATGCGGAGCTTGAAGAAATAAAAATAAAGCTTATAAACGATGTAAAAAACGCATTGGATAGGGGGTATGAACTTATAAGTATAGCAGATCCTCTGTCAAGCATAGAATTTTTGGGATCAAAAGCTGCAAGATCGTATATTGATATATTCTTAACAAACTTTTTGTATGATATAAAAACCGCCTGCGAGGGCAGGGGCTACATGCATCTTTGCCCAAAGTTAAGTATATTGCTTATAAAATCAATGGAAACGGACAATAAAACATTTGAATATAAAGGATATACCATGGAAGTGGAGAGGGTGAAGTTGGATACAGCTTATCCCTCTCTTGTCCACGCTGTATTAAATGATAAAAAAAGAAGAGAAATCATATCATGCCTAAAGTGTATTCATTTTTTCGGAAAGACAGAGAGCATGGCGGTTATTAAATTGGAAAAGCTTAAATAAAAGGAATATCGGGGTCTGTAAATGAAACAAAGTATACTTGATTATTTGAGAAAGAATAATATTGAGATCAATGCCGCCTGCAACGGTTTGGGATCTTGCGGCAAATGTAAGATAAAGCTGGATAAGTCTTTTGAGGTTGATGATGCGGATATCAGGCTTCTTGGCAAGGAAGAGATAGCCAAAGGCTACAGGCTTTCCTGCATGCACTTCATAGACGAATCTCAAGAAGAGGCTGTAATAGCCGAATATTTTAAGAATAGGGATATCAAAGAAAATGAAAAGAAGGCAAATGTGATCCTTTCCGAAAGTTTTATTCCGAAATTCAACCATAATAAAGTAAGTGATCGATACGGTATAGCATTGGACATAGGAACAACTACCATGGCTATGCAACTTGTAAGTCTTAAAGATGCTTGTGTAACAGCCAAAGCCACGGCGACCAATCCGCAGGTAAGTTACGGTTTTGATGTTATGAGCAGGATAGCTTATACAATGGAAAATCAAAACGGACTTGAGGATCTTCAAAAAAGTATGATCAATACACTTAATATTCTTATAGACAGGCTTATTGAAGAAACAGGCATCCCAAGAGACGATATAGCGGAATTTGCTGTCTCAGCCAACACCACCATGAGCCATATATTACTCGGTGAAAGTATAGAAAGTCTGGGTAAATACCCGTTTTCTCCCGTATTTACAAAAAGTAAGACCGTCAGTGCTTTTGAACTCGGATTAAATCTGTCAAAAACATGTAAGCTTGTGACCCTGCCTCATATATCGGCATTCGTAGGTTCGGATATCGTCTCGGGTGCATATGCAGCAGATATATGTGCAGACGGATCAAAGGGCAATATACTTTTTATAGATATAGGGACCAACGGTGAGATGATCTTAAAGAGCGGTTCAAAACTTACGGCTACTTCCTGTGCAGTAGGTCCGGCACTTGAAGGGATGAATATTTCCTGCGGTATGAGGGCTGACATAGGAGCTATAGATAATTTTTCCATAGATGAAGACGGTATAAGATATACGACTATAGGGAATGAAAAGGCTGTAGGGATATGCGGCAGCGGTGTGCTTGCCATGTTGAGGGAGCTTCTTAAGAATGAAGTTATAAGCAAAAGAGGAGCGATAATTAAAAAAGAAAAACTTGAACCCGATGATTACAGGTTGAAATTTATTTCAGTAGACGAAGAAGAAAAAGCATTCATAAATATCGGTGAAGGTCTGTATTTTAGTGCGAAGGATATAAGACAGGTGCAACTTGCAAAAGGGGCTATTCTTTCCGGTATCATTTGTTTGACACAAAAAGCCGGACTTAGACTTTGTGATATAGACAGGGTATATATAGCCGGTCAGTTCGGTAAATATATAAGTCAGGATTCGCTTTTTGGTGTAGGACTTCTTCCGATCGAGTTTTTGGGAAAAGTAGAGTACCTGGGTAATACTTCGCTAAGCGGTGCCTACCTTTCGCTTCTTGATGACAGGGCTATAGATTCTATGGATGAGATATCACGAAATGTTGAGTTTTTCGAGTTGTCGAGGTTTGAAGGATATGAGAGGATATTTACCAAGGCATTGATGTTCGGGTAGGGGATTTTACAGATGTAAGGAATAATGTTTTTATCTTGTATATCCTGCATTTGTTTTGTAGAATAGATTAAAAATATTTTGGGAGAAAGCGTATGGAGTTAAAGATTCATCCTAATGATAAGATGACCCCTCTTGAAAGGGGAAGGGCTATTTCTGAGAAGAGGGACTATGACAGGCTTATCATGGACCCTTTTTTGGGAGAGGTAAAAGCTCGTATCATAGGTAAGAATACAAGAGAATACTGGACCGATGAGGATAATCTGGTCATGGGAGATATTCTTTCTGCCAACCGTTTCGGGCTTGACGGCATGGGAGTAGGTCCCAATGCCTACGGAATTGCGGAAGCTATGGGAGTGGTACCGCATTATCCGAAGCAGGGGCTTATATATGTTGAAAAACACCCTATTGATAGTATTAATGAGATAGATAAACTTAAAAATATCACCATGGAGAGCGGTAGGCTTAAGATGTACTATAACGCTACCGCAAGACTCAGAGAAGCGGCGGAAGGATTCTGCGGTGTGGGAGTGGCGGTGTCGGGTCCCATAACCCTGGCAGGATTTGTACTGGGTACGGATAAGCTTTTAAAAGCCATGATAAAAGCCCCCGAAAAGGTGCATGAACTTCTAAGGTATGTAACTTACAATGTCAAATATGTGGTGGATACTTTCAATAAGCTGGATGTGGGCTTTTCAATGGCAGACCCTATAGCATCGGGAACCATGTTAAGTCCGAGGATGTATAAAGAGTTTGCTTATCCCTATACATCAGAGATAAGTTCATATATAAAAGAAAAGTCCAAAAGAGGACCGAGCTACCATGTATGCGGCAACACGGGAAAAATCCGGAAGTATGTGAAGGAGCTTGATATAGGTCTTTTCAGTGTGGATAATGAGATGAATATAGAGGAAACCTGTGAATTTTTCTCGGATTCCAAAGCGATAGCCGGCAATGTAGATCCGGTAGCGGTCGTATGCAACGGAAGCAGGGACGATATCGAAAGAGAGGTAAAAAGATGTATTCTTGCGGGAAGAAAGTGTGAGAAGGGATTTGTACTTACACCGGGATGTAATATTCCTCTTGCAACCACGGATGAAAATATAGATGCTTTTCTTGATGCCGGAAGGAAGTACAGCTTTATTAAAGAATAGCGGTCGGACCCTTTCTTAAATAATTATACAAAATAACCTCACTCTTTTCCGGGTCGCATACATCAAAAGCTTAAGTTTACCCAACTACGCTAGGTTTTGAGCTGTACGATATACTTATTTTGTGAACGGTCTACCGGGGTCAAATAATAAAGGCAGGAAAGATTTCTCTCCTGCCTTTATTATATGTTTTGCAAGCACATTCGTCCGGATCTTGGATCGGAACGCATAAAACCGTTTGGATAAAAATCGATATACTTTTATATAACTGTGAATTCCCCCCCCACAGCTATGCACATAGGAATAACAGTTTATCCGCAGTTGCGGAAAAAAACTAAAAGTAATCAATCATGGTGCTTATTACTCAGTAATATCTGATATGTCAGCAGACTTAACTTCGTTGCTATCAATGTTTTGAGAAACGTACCGAACAACTCTCCATTCACCATCTCAAGCTCTGAATGTAAAGTCTAAATACGCCTTAGGATCTTCTGCATACCATCTTATTATACGATCACCGTATTCTGACATGGAGTTAAGACCATCGTTACCATGATCTTCTCCTTCAATACCTACTACAGCAACCATCTCGTCATAAGTAAGTTTTATACCTTTTTCATCACTACAGTAATCCCCCGTAATGGATAAGACGCAGTACATCATCCTTCTTATCTTATTTATCGGCACCTTCGGAATTTTCCATTGTAAATGTAAAATAGTCATCCCCTGCGCTGTAGTTAAGAAGGAGCACTCCGTCTTTGTAGTCACCGCTCATGACGAGGTCTCCATCGAAGTCGCCGGTAAAGATAATACTCTCGGATAAAACAGACCATTCAAAACTGCCTATGTCTTCACCCATAAAGCTTATTGTAGCAGTGTGATCATCATTGAAAGTTGCTGTAAGTGAATTCGGGTCAACATCGCCTGATGCATCATCACCCATTATATCCTTAACTGAGACGCTGCTCCAATCTCCTAAAAGAGCTTTTTCCTCTTCAGGTAAATAGTTTTCAGGCTTTGCAGCATCGCTGCCTTCCTTGGCGAATACAAGATCCATGGAAACACCTAACTTATCAGCCAAGAATTCCTCAAAAGTTATGCTATCCTCACCACGTTTACCCACAGCATCGACTCCGTCTATCTTGAGAGTAACAGTGTCATCATCGTTGCTCCACTTTATCTTGTAAGATTTGCCGTATATTATTATAGAACCCTTACCTTTATCCTGAAGATCAAGTTCAAAATCCGTCACATCATCACCGGATACGGTAACTCCCATCATAGTTCCGGCCACACACACATACTTTCCTATCAATTCTTCATCGACTTTAGTTGAAGAACCTGAACAAGCTGCCAATGATAAACAAAGCACCATTGCGATAAAAACTGAAATCATTTTTTTCATTATTACTTCCTCCTATTAACTTCATATTTATGATTATCAATTTTTATCCTTATATTGGTTTTGTTATTAAATTGTACCAAAGTTTTCAAATAATTTCAAGTTTATGTAAGGTAAAAGTTACTAAAAAACGCTATAAAAGTATTAAGCTCAAAGTCTCAAAAAACCTTCAAACACTGCCGAACACGGAGTATGGCATATCGGTCATGATGAGCACGGTTTATTATCGAACACAGGTAAATATCTAAGTGTTTTTTCGTACCGGATTATCACTGAAACTAAAGCAATCCGGTCTGTATCTTGATACGGCATATTCAAACATAATACCCTCACTGTTATAAGTAAAGCTGCTTACCACAGGCAAACAATTGTATTCTTCTATATTAAGATCAAGGTATTTTTCATCTATCTGATCCGCCTTTTCTACAGTAATTATTCTTTTACTGTTCACGATATTCATACCTCTATCCTTCTCCAGATATTTATAGACCGAATCCGAGGCTATATCTATGTCTATATCACCCGTGGCGGATCTTAAAAGGTAATTATGCTTTAAGATAAGTGCCTTACCGTCTATATAATGAAGTTTTTGTATATAATAAAGCTCATCACCTTTTGCAAAACCGGAGCGTTTTGACAAATTCTCACTACATGTAAGCTCCGTAAAAAGAACGATCTCGTGAAAATAATTTTGAGTATCGGTACATAAAGGACTTTCGTAAAAAGTCTCACCTATATTATGTTTGAATAATTTATGTGACATCCTACTGTAAATATTTCTTACACCTTTTCCCTGCATAGTCTGTAAATATCCTTCCTGTACCAGGATCGCTACAGCTCTTCTTAATGTATTTCTTGAACAGGCGTATATTTTTATCAACTCGTTTTCCACAGGTAAAAATTCCAAATATTTAAAGTGATCGCTTTCGATTTTTGCTTTAAGATCCCTATAGATCTCATTATATTTTGATTTTGGCATATCAGTCCCACCTTCCGGTATAAAATTTCTATTGCCTATTTATAAATGAATCAATAACAGAAATTACGATCTTAAAAATGCATGATCTGAATCTGTATTATATATAATTATATTTAATTTAAGCTTGTATTTTTATTTATAAGTTCGATATTTGTCAAACGGTAAAAAAATAAAAAAACACGAAATTTAATATGAATAAAAATATTTTTGTAACAAAAAAATAAAAAAATACAAATATGTATAATTTATTAAGATAATGTTCAAAGATTCAAGATAAGAAACTTGTTCAAACAAAATGATGAGTCTTTAAATTACGCCTATTGCCCGTATTGTAAAGGTATTGTATGTAAAATGTTGTCATATAAATAAATTAAATTTATAACAATTTAATAAAAGCAATTTAATATATTGATTTAAAGTGTCAAAGCTTGTATTATAAAGGAGAAATTTACAAATATTAAAAAAAAATGTACGCCGGTCTTTTATTTTTACAGGAGGGATAATGAGTCTTAAGAATGTGCTTATTGCAGTATCCGATATGGAAAAGTCAAAAAAGTTTTATAAAGATATTTTAGGACTTTGCGTTATACGTGACTTCGGTGATAATGTTATGTTGAGCGAGGGACTTGTATTACAAGGCACGGATAGCCGGAAGCAGGAGCTTAAGGAAGAACTTAGGCATGGCAATACCTTCGAATTGTTTTTTGAAGAGTACGATCTGGAAGGATTTGTGCTCTCGATAAAAGAAAAGGGCAGTGTAAAAATAACGGAAGATATTTATGAAAATGCCTGGGGGAGACGTTGTATAAGGCTTACAGACCCGGACGGGCACTTGATAGAGGTGGCTGAAAAGTAATATGAATATACAAATATTTGGAACAAAGAAGTGTAACGATACAAAAAAAACTGAAAGATTTTTCAAAGAACGAGGGATAAAGTACCAATTTATCGATATGAAGGAAAAGGGTATGAGCAAGGGTGAATTTACTTCGGTAGCGCAGGCGAACGGAGGATCGGAGGCTATGCTTGATCCCGATTCAAAAGATAAGGATGCATTGGCACTTATCAAATATATAGCAAGTGAGGACAAACTTGAAAAGATCCTGGAAAACCAACAACTGATAAAGACACCTATAGTAAGAAATGCCAAACTTTCCACCATAGGCTATAAGCCGGAGGTCTGGAAGACCTGGTCTTAGCAGTTGATTTATCTATATTGGCGAATATCAAAATTAAAATACCGATTTAAAAAGAGCGGATCTCAGACCGTGGTATAAAGCAAAGTTTGAACTCAATTTTTATGTAAAGAGAGGAATATAGGTTGTGGAATATGTTGAAAATGATTTGGTGCGAATAGCGAAAAGAGAGAATAATAATAAAAGGAATTATCTTATAGTAGATCCCTTACAGGGAAAACATATCCCGGTATCTCCCTCAAGATCACTGGGGCTTTTTTCAGATCTTGCCAAAACAGTAGAAGAAGAATACAAAGATGAAAGATTGCTTGTTATAGGTTTTGCCGAGACCGCAACGGCTGTCGGGGCAGGAGTTGCGATAATACTTGATGCAAAATATATACAAACAACAAGGGAGAATATTCCGTATGTGGAATATTTGTTTTTCTCGGAAGAACATAGTCATGCAACCGAACAAAAACTTGTTAAAAATGATATTGATGCGGTTATCAAAGATATTGACAGGGTCATATTCGTTGAGGATGAAGTCAGTACCGGAAAAACGATAGTTAATATAATATCAATAATTGAAAAAGAATACTCTAAAGATCTGAAATTCTCGGTAGTATCAATTTTAAACGGCATGCCCAAAGAAAATCTTGATTCATATAAAAGAAAAAATATCGATCTGCATTATCTGCTAAAGACCGATCATGAACAATACTCCGAGATCGCAGAAGGATTTTCGGAAAACGGAAACTATTATGACTGTATCCTAAAGACACCCAAAGATATATTTAAAATAGATATAGACGGATACAAAAATCCGAGAAGACTTATACAAGCCGGAGAATACGTAGACGCCTGCGATAAGCTATGGAAACGTATAAAAGAAGAGATAGGTATCATATATAAAAAAGAAATTCTGGTGATAGGTACGGAAGAGTGCATGTTTCCGGCTTTATATGTGGGTAAGATGATAGAAGAAACGGGCAATAAAGTCCTGTGTCACTCCACCACAAGAAGTCCTATAGTCGTAAGTTTGGACAAAGATTATCCTCTGCATTCAAGATATGAATTAAGAAGCATGTATGACGAAGAAAGGACAGTTTTCTTATATAATATAGCCGGCTTTGACAGAGTATTTATAATAAGCGATGCCTCAGGGGATAAGGAAAAAGGTATAAATTCGCTGGTCAACGCCCTGCAAGTACATAATAACAATATAACTTTAATAAGGTGGTGCTAAGGTGAGAAGTTCTTATTCCGATGATGATGTTATACTCTTGCTCAAGGATATAAGCGGTCTTGTAAAACCTCAATCGACTGAGGAAAGAGAAAAGCTTATACAATCCGGAAAACACTACAGCGAGATGTTGCCTATAGAATATGTTCCGGGCGAAAAGTATATGCAGGTATACAAGGAGGCATTGTTAAACTATTCGGGTCCGGTGGCAAAGCCGTAGGCTCGCTATGTGATAAAATAGTTAAAGAAAGAGGCAAAGATTTTGTACTTGTGTCTTTGGCAAGGGCAGGTATACCGGTAGGTATCTTGATAAAAAGATATTTAAAATACAAATACGAAATAGATGCGGACCATTATTCGATCTCTATAATCCGTGGCAGAGGTATAGATGATAATGCGATGAAGTATCTGCTTGAAAGATATGAGCCGGGTAAACTTCTGTTTGTGGACGGTTGGATAGGTAAGGGTGCGATATTAAACGAACTTAAGAAAAATATCGAACAATACGAAGGGGTATCCTCGCAGATAGCGGTCATAGCGGATCCTGCCAATGTTACCGAACTTTGCGGTACTCATGAGGATATACTTATACCAAGCTCCTGCCTAAACAGTACGGTATCGGGGCTTGTAAGCAGGACCTTTTTAAGAAGCGATATCATAGGTGAGAATGATTTTCACGGAGCGGTATATTACGAAGAACTTAAAGATTCAGACCTGTCTTATGATTTCATCAGGCACATAGAAGAAAAGTTTCAGACCGATAACGAGCATGATGATACATATATAGAAGGAAAAGGGATAGAAGAAGTAGAAAAGATCGCAAGAGATTTTAATGTTAAAGACATCAATTTTATAAAGCCGGGTATAGGTGAGGCTACCAGAGTGCTTTTAAGGAGACTTCCGTGGAAGATACTGATAGATGAAAGATATAAAAATGACCTACAACTGGGTCATCTTGTAAGACTTGCCAAAGAAAAGGATGTGCCGATAGAATATTATCATTTAACACATTACAAATGCTGCGGTATCATAAAAGATATTTCGGATGTCTAGAAAGCGGTATTTGCAAGTTTTCAAAAAATCTGTAAAGTCGTAACGAATTAATAATTAAAATAATGATTATTATTTATAAAAAGCTGTACTTTTTAATTGCATTTATATTTTATTGTATTATAATGGTTTAGGAACTTAATATTAAAATACATAGAGTATCGATGCGGATATAAAAGTCGGATTATTATTTATAGTTTATAATAAATAGGAGGATTTTTTTTTTTATGAAGAAGAGAGTGGTATTAACAGCTATGTTATCTGCATTGGCACTGGTGACTTTACCTGTAGAGAGCGAGGCGGCTTCTTGGATAAGAACAAGCAGCGGCTGGCGCTATCAAAAAGATAATACCGGATATGTGACTGATGCATGGGAGAAGATCGATAACGGATGGTATTGCTTCGATGCCTCAGGTACGATGCGTACAGGTTGGTATAAAGATGCCGCTTCAAACTGGTATTACTTTGATCCCCTGACCGGAGCTATGCGTACAGGCTGGGTATATCTTGGTGCTGACTGGTATTACCTTGATGCCGCAAGAGGCGGTGTCATGGCGACCGATACTACGATAGACGGTAAATATTACGTAGATGCAAGCGGGAAGGCGACAGGCACTCAGGCAATTGATTCTATAAGCAATTTTGAAAGAGAGGTAGTAAGACTCGTTAACATAGAAAGAAACAACAAAGGACTTTCTTCTTTGACTATCTCCGATAAACTCTCAGCGGCTGCCGATGTAAGGGCAGGGGAGATCGTTAATAAGTTCAGTCATGAAAGACCTGACGGTACCGATCCGTGGACTGCGGTCAAGGCGACAGGTTATAATTATACTGCTGTGGGTGAGAATATAGCGGCAGGTTATATGACACCGAAAGAGGTTGTTGAAGGTTGGATGAACAGTACGGGTCACAGAGAGAATATATTAAGTCCCAAATTTACAGAAATAGGTGTGGGATGCTATGAGAATAAGAATCTCGAATATAAGGCTTATTGGGTACAATTATTCGGAAATCCCAGATAAAATATTAGTTTGACAGCATAAGAATAATAAAATTTGCAAAACATAGATCAACATCGATGAGTCGACCCATAGATATTGATCAGCTGATATTGCCATAGATTAAGCTTGAATCTGTCTTAGCCATAGTCTATGGCAATACTAATTATAAGAAAATGCAAATCATATGAAATTTGCTAAAGGAGGGAAATATAAAACCGAAAATAAAATATATGAGCATGTACGCTATGTTTGTGGCTTTAGCGATGATACTCAGTTATATAGAAAGTCTTATACCCATACCTTTTGCCGTACCTGGCATGAAGATAGGACTTGCCAACCTGGTGGTCATAGTAGCCTTATATGTTATGGATGAGAAGGCTGCTATAAGTATATCTGTAATAAGAGTTATACTGGTATCATTTACATTTGCCAATCTTTCAGCCATGATATTTTCTTTAGCGGGAGCTTTATGCAGTATAATTTGTATGTTATTATTGAAAAGGACCGGAAACTATTCGGTAAACGGAGTGAGTATTGTAGGTGCGGTAAGTCATAATATCGGACAGCTTATGGTAGCTATGGCGGTAGTCAATACGGTGCAGGTGATATCATATTTGCCTATTCTTATAATATTCGGAGTAACAAGCGGTTTTTTGATGGGAATGTTGGCGATAATGGTTATTAACAGAATAAAAAAAGCAATAAAGTAAGGAGATTATAATGACAAAAATAGATATAGTTTCGGGATTTTTAGGTGCCGGAAAGACCACTTTTATAAAAAGGGTGCTTGAAACGGTTAAAAATGAGAAGACAGTTCTTATAGAAAACGAGTTCGGAGAGGTCGGAATAGACGGAGGATTCTTGGAAGATTCCGGTATAGAGATAAAAGAGATGAATTCAGGCTGTATCTGCTGTTCTTTGGTAGGCGACTTTACTTCAAACTTACAAGAGATACTTGAAAAGTATGAGCCTGAGAGAGTTATCATAGAACCGAGCGGTGTGGGAAAACTTTCTGACGTAATGAAGGCTGTGGAGTTGGTTGAGTCCAAAATGAGTATAGAACCGGGAAAGTCGGTAACCGTGGTTGATGCAAGTAAATGTAAAATGTATGCTAAAAACTTCGGAGAATTTTTTAACAATCAGATACAATATGCCGATATCATAGTACTCAGCCGTACTGATATAACAGATGATAAAAAGCAGGCAAATGCTATAGAAATAGTAAGACAGATCAATCCCGGTGCAAAGATAATCACAACTCCTCTAAAAGAGCTGGATAACGATCAAATATTTGAGATACTTGAAAAGGACACAGATCTTGCAAAACAAATGATAGAAGAAGTAAAAAATAATCATCACGAGCACGGACATCATCATGATCATGAAGAGGCTTGCGGCTGCGGACATGAAGGTCATGAACATCATCATGAGCATGGAGAGGCTTGCGGCTGCGGACATGAAGGTCATGAACATCATCATGAGCATGAAGAGGCTTGCGGTTGTGGACATCATCATCACCATGCCGACGAAGTATTTGAAAGCTGGGGTAAGGAGCAGATCGCAAAACTCGGCAGACAAAAGCTTGAGGATATTCTCGAAAAACTTTCGGAAAGCAGTGAGTACGGTGTAGTGCTCAGAGCCAAGGGCATGCTTGAGCTTGATGACAATACCTGGGCTTACTTCGATCTGGTACCGGGAGAAGTAGAATTAAGAGAGGGCAGACCTTGCTATACATCAAAGGCATGTGTTATCGGAGCTAATCTTGATAAAGCAAAGCTTGAGGAATTATTTAAGGCGTAATTCATAACTTATAATATATGGGATGTCTGTGTGATATTTTGTAAATAAGTCATTTCATACAGGAAGAAGGAAAAAATATGTCAAAAACGGATAAAAAAGTCCCTATTTTTATGGTAAACGGATTCCTTGAGTCCGGTAAGACTCAGTTTATAAAGTTTACTATGGAACAGGATTATTTTAAGACAGATAATGATACTTTGTTGCTTTTATGTGAGGAGGGAGAGGAAGAATATCCCGAAGATCTGCTTGAAAGAAACCATACACATTTGATAAATATAGGATCCCTCGAGGATATTGAGCCGGGAAAAGATAGACTCGCTTATAGAAAAGTACAGACCCGAGAGAATAATTATCGAGTGGAACGGTACCTGGCAGCAGGATACATTTAAGCTTTCCGATAAATATTTTGTTAATCAATATATAAGTATATTCGATACTTCAAGTCTGGATCTTTATATAAAGAATATGAAGGCACTTATGGGACCTATGCTAAAAGACAGCGAGCTTGTGATATGCAATAGAGCTGACGATATAGACGAGGAAAAGCTTTCATCTTACTATATAGCATTAAAGGCGATGGCAAGTGAGGCGGAGATAGTATTCGAGGGTAAGGACGGAGAGATAAGAGGTGATTTTTCCATACAGCTTCCTTATGATATAGATGCGGATAAGATAAAGATAGATGAAAAGGCATTCGGCATATTTTATATTGATGCTATGGAAAGACCTGACAGATATGACGGTAAGGAAGTTGAGTTTACGGCTCAGGTGTTAAAACCAAGGGGTATCCCATCCGCATCCTTTGTTGCCGGCAGGAGAGCCATGACCTGTTGTGAGGCGGATATACAATTTTTAGGTTTTATATGCATGTATGCCGGAAGTGCAAATCTTAAAAATAAAGACTGGGTCAAAGTAAAGGCAAAGATAAAAGCGGAAAAAAGCAGGCAATACGGCGGAAAGGGCCCTATAATGTATGTGTCACAGACTATACTTACCGGACCTATAGAAGGATTGGTGCAATTTTAATATAAATTTGTCCCTGAGGAGGTCGTTATGAAAAGTAGAGCATGGAAGACAGTCAGAAGATGGGTACTTTCATTGGCTGTAACTGTTTTTTGTATTCTGTACGGTATCTTAATGAAGCGTGTCGGCAGCGGAACGGGATTTTACATTATATGGTTTGCATTTGCTGCATTTGCTTTTCTTTGGCGTGTGTTAAAGGACTTCGGATTATGGAGAAGATCACCCAAGTCCTTTAAGAGACTTGTTTGGACGGTTTTGATACTTGGGACTGTTATGATAGCTGTTACATGGACGTGTATTATTTCGGCATTTTTTACAAAACCGGAAGCGGGACTTGATTACCTCATAGTTCTCGGGGCACAGGTAAGAACTACAGGTCCGAGTATAGTACTTCGCTATCGTCTGGATAAGGCGTATGATTATCTGGAAAAAAATCCCGGGACGAAATGTATAGTTTCCGGAGGAAAAGGAGATAACGAACCCGAAGCCGAGGGTATTGTGATGAAAAGATATCTGGTGGAAAAGGGTATAAGGCCTGAGCGTATACTTGTGGAAAATGCTTCGGTAAATACGGTGGAAAATATAAAAAACAGCAGTGAGTACCTTAATAAAACCAAGGATACGGTCGGAATAGTTACCAATAATTTTCATGTATACAGAGGAGTATCCATAGCCAAAAAAGAAGGATTCACACATGCGGTAGGAATAGTTGCCACATCCAATATTTTCTATCTGCCCAACAATATGTTAAGAGAATCATTCGGTATAGTAAAGGATCTTCTTGTCGGGAATATGTAAACTGAATATATAATAAAACCGGCTGCCACGATCATTATCGTGGCAGCCTTTTTTAATGTGAGATACTGCTTTGATATCATGTTGAAATATAAAGCGATCAGTTGTAAAATCAACAATAGACAATATTTTAACGAGGAAGTCAATATGAATATTGAAAGAGACGAAGCTGTGGATCTGCTCAACAAATACGTAATAACAGAACATGCAAAACATTAATATCTCCATGCTGTTGAATCAGTAATGAAGGCACCGGCAAAAAGGCTTGCTCCCGATCATGTGGACCTGTGGGGTATATCCGGACAAGAAAATATCGAGTGTAAAGGTAAAATCAATAGTCAAAAGAATGGGAGAGACCTGTTGACGCCGTACAACCGGGAGGCGATAGGCTATAGAAAATACCGGATAGAATTGAAGATTTGCAAACTTTTCTTGAAGCAATGAAGGAGATTGCGGATGTACTCGGTTTATAAAATGCCCTTACACTAAGTTTAAATGTTTTTAAGTACATTGTTATTACGATTATTCTTTACTACCGCATAAGCAGCCTGTGCATCTTTACTGAATCCTACTATTACACCCGTATATTTATCGTAAATATATCCGAGCAGATTCTCTATATTTTCTTTAAGTTTCTTTTTGTTGGTTATTGAAACCGATTCATTTACATGCTTACCGTCTATCTGAGAAAATACATTAAGGAGATATTCGGTAGATACGGTGATAAATCCGTAATATCTTGTTTTCTTTTCAGTATAGTATATCCAACGCATATCGTTAAGACTGAATACACGAAAACCTCTGGCTGTAAGTATCAAATGATCCCTATGTATGAAAGCTCCTATGGCAGTATCCGCATAAGCTGCCTTGCTTGGAAGCTCTGACAGGTTATCCTTGAGTGCAGGATCAAGTTCATAGAGTTTCTCGTAATTTAACTTGTTTAATTTTCTTACCTTAAATGCCCCGAAAATCGATGTGAAGAATACAGCTATAAATACAAGTAGTATACCGTAAGACCATAAAAGATCAAAAGTTACATCGGTTTTTTGAAGTATGTATCTTGTTTCGGTATTTGCGATCGCCTCTTCGTTGCCCTCGAATATATTTTGTGTAAGTTCTTCAAGGTTTTGCTCGACATCAAATGCCAGTGATTTAGCTTCTACAAAAAGATAATTATCTCCTTTGGCAAAAGCCTCAGGGTCATTTTCATATGCTGCAAGCATTTTTTGTATAGTTTTGTCATTAGACTTTGCATCAAGATAGGCATAGGCATAAACAAGTGAATTACCGTCTTGTGAAATTCCGTCTATCGTGATTCCGTAAAGGTTATATCCGGGATCGGTCTCACCCAGATCGAATATATCGTACAATCTTACAGTGTATACGGCATCTTTTGTTTCCACAAGATCGGGATCATCATTGACAAGATATACTATTCTCTGTTTATACATGTTTTTAGCAGTGCCGAAAGATAACAGCCATGTTTGCTTGTAATAACACCAAAAAGCTGCCAAAGCAAGCATTAATAAGGCAACCATCAAAGAACTTATAAAACCTCGATTTACTCTTTCCTTCATAAAAAAATTCCCCTCCAAATAAGAATATAAAATATATTTTATTCTATAATAGAGTTAAGTGCAAGAAGTAAAAAGTAAACTTATCGTAATAAATAGTTTATTTTATAATTTGTATCTTTAAGAAGGAATTTAATTGTCAATTAAAATATTATTTATGTATATTGTCTTTTAAATTAAAAAAACGCATTTATTCCTATCTAAATTGAGGAAAATAAGAATGAATATCTTGTGTAACTCAACTTTGTATAATATAATAACAATCAGTTTTGATTGATAGTCGGGACTAATATTTACTATGATCAGGAGGTAAAAATGTCCGAAGAGACAAAGCAGGTTGAGAAGTTTCATCATCCCAAAGGCTTGTGGTTGGCTTGTATGGGTATGTGTTCATCAAGCTACTTAGATATACAATCAAAATTCGGAATAGAGTTAAGTATGAAAAGTAAAAAAAAGTAATAAATAGTTAAAATAATAAAAAAACACGAAGAAAGAATAACGAACACCTTAAGAATTTTTTTGAAAAAAATATTTTTAAATAATAAAATATATGAAAATATAACTATAGTAATTATTATATTTATATAATATAATTAAGTAAAAATATAAAGGGAGGTTTTTATGGAGAATAAAAAACTGAGTTTTCCGGCAGCATTTTGGACCTGTTCAGCTTCTGAGATTTTTGAGCGTTTAGCTTATTATCTCGGACGTTCACTTATCCTTATCTTTGTTACCACAGCAGTAGCAGAGGGTGGACTTGGTTTATCCGATGATATGGGAGCGAATATGCAGTCAAATCTTACAGCATTTTCATACCTTGGTTCTTTACTTGGAGGTATGATAGTAGATTCCTGGATAGGAGCGAAGTATACTACTCCGGTAGGTATGATTATTGCCGGTGCAGGTTATTTTGTAGGTTCTATATCTAAGGGACCTATGGGTGTATATGCTATGATCTCGCTCGTAACTGTAGGACTTGCTTTATTTAAGAATGGTCCTATACTGGGAAGAATCATAACAGATAAAGAGCATATGGATCCGGCTTTCTCAATGAGATATACTCTTGTAAATGTAGGAGCTTTCATAGGTACATTTGCGGTAGGTATTCTTTATAAGGATGTCTTTGCGAAGAACGGAGTATTGGGATTTGCTCCATGTTTCCAATTGGCTGCTCTATCAATGGTTTTAGGAGCTTTGTGGTATTTCTTTGTATGCTGGAAACAGCTTGGAGATATTGGAAGCCAGCCTTTTAAGAAGGGTAAGACTCAAGAAGAAAAGGAATTTGATAAGAAGTCTTTAACCAAGGAAGGTGATGTAAGACCTTTAAGTATAATAGAAAAGAAAAGACTTGGTGCTATAGTTTTGGCAGCATGTATATCAGTTATATTCTGGATATTCTGGTATTTGGCTTATCTTCCTGCATATTACTACTGGGCAGATCATGCAGACTGGGTAATATTCGGATATACTATACCTTCGACTTGGCTTGATGCTGCAAACTCTATGTATTGTATAATACTTGGACCTGTTATGGCAAAGCTCTGGCTTGTACTTGCTGCAAGACCTAAGGGTGATATGAGTCTTTTCAAAAAGACAGGTATCGGTATAGGTCTGCTCGGAGTTTGTTACGGAGCATATGCACTTTTGGATGTTGTAAGAGAGTCAACAGGTCATGTAAGTGTACTGTGGATAGTACTTGGAATTACTTTGAGTATGACACTTGGAGAGATGTTCTTCTCACCTCTCGGTCATTCATTTATAAGTAAATATTCACCAAGCCGTTATCTGGGACTTATGATGTCTGTATGGGGACTTTCAAACTTCGCAGCAGCTAAGTTGTATGGACCTGTATACTCATGGCTGTTTGGTGAGAAGACACAATTTGGTTTCAGAACAGCTTGTTACATAATTATAGCTATAGCTGTAGTAGCGGCATTTATTCTTTTCGTATTTGATAAAAAACTGTCTTCACTGGTAGAAGAAGATGCTAAATAGAAGTATTTATAATTTTTAGCGGTAATTAAATTTTACTGAATTATTCAATAGATACGCCCTCTTCCCGGCAGATAAGTGAAATAGATCGTTCACTTATTACCGGAAAGGGGGTATTTTTTTTAAAAAATATATCTACTCAAAAAAACAAAAGTATGATACAATACAAAACATAAATTTACAAAAAAAATAAAAATACAACGAAAAAATCTAAAAAACAGATATTAAAGGAGCAGATTATATTTCCCGGTAAAAAGATAGTGACGGTGTCCCACTGTATACTTAATCAAAACGCAGTTGTTAATGGATGGGAGAGAGCAAGAGGAGCATATCCCATAGCCGGATATATTATGGAAAAGGGGATAGGTATCATACAGCTTCCCTGTCCGGAATTGCTTTGTATGGGGCTTGACAGAGCTTCGATGAGTTATGAAGATTATGACAGGATAAAAGGATATCGTGAAAAGTGTATAACTTTTTTAGAGCCTGTCATACAACAACTAAAGATCTATAAAGATAATAATTATACATACCTCGGGGTCATAGGTATCAATGAAAGTACCAATTGTTCCGTATCGGGGAAAAGGGGTATATTTATGGAGCTGTATTTTGAAGCTTGCAAAAAGCTTGAGTTGACCGATAACTTTATGGAGATCCCAACTGACTATGATGAATTTAATGTCGGTGATCTTGAAGCGGAATTTGATAAATTTTTAAAGGGGGAAAATATATGAAGTTAAGTGTTAAAGCCCTGGTTCTTTGTGCCATGGCGGTGGTTATCAACGTTGTGCTCGGTGAGGCTGTATCTGCTCTTAAGATACCCTTACTCTTCCTTGATACTATGGGAACTATATTCATAGCCGCTGTCTACGGTATGCCTTACGGTATACTTACAGGTATAGCAACTAACATTCTGATGGGAGTTGTGGGCGGAAGCTGGGTAGCGGTGCCTTTCGGACTTGTGAGTGTTGCGGTTGCGGTAGTGGTAGCATTGGTCTCAAGAGGGAATTTACACTGCCTAAGGCTATAGTAGCGGGTGTGCTTCTTTCAATAGTCGCCCCTATGATAGGAGCACCTATAAGGATAGCCTTATTCGGAGGTTTGACCGGTTCCGGAACCGATGTTATCATACTTGCTCTTAAGCAGGCGGGACAGGAGATGATAAGTGCCACTTACTGGGGAGCGGTAGTTTCCAATATAGTTGATAAGATGGTCTCCTGTATACTTGTGGCTATTCTTCTTATGAACAAACAAATAAAATCAATGCTGTAATATCAAAAACGAGAGATCACTTTATCGATTTCTCGTTTTTTTTCGTATAGATATAAAAAAACAAAAAAAAGATAAAAAACAAAAGAAAACGAACTTGACATTTATAAAGGGGGCTTGCTATAATATGCTTAATAAATCATCGGTATTTGGGTGATTAAATGTAAAAAGCATACAATTATTTGTACTCGAGTCAAAATCGACTTGTAAAACAAAGCAATTATGCTATTGAAATTGCAACTGTAATACTAAAAAACAAATAAAACCAATACAAAAAAGAAAAAAGGAGAAGTGATTATGAAAAAACAAGTATTAGGTGCTATTTTATGTGCAGGTTTGGCATTGTCCATGCTTGGAGGTTGTAGTTCGGGAAATTCAGGTGAGACAACAGCTCAACAAAGTGACGCTCAAAGTACAGAAGCAGGTGATGCATCAGCAGCAGAGTCAAAGAATGAGGCGAAAGATGAGAAGGCAGCAGATGTTGCGGACTTAAAGTTCGGATTTGTTGTGGGATCTTTCGAGCATACTTTCTATCAGCTCATTGCCGATGGTATCGAGGAAGAGTGTAAGGCAAAGGGAATTAAGGACTTCTCAGTACTTGATGCAAGCCTTGATCCTGTTATAGCAACTTCAAAAGTTGAGACACTTACAGCGGACGGATGCAAGGCTATAGCGCTTGCATGTAACGATGCTGCGGGAGTTAAGCCTGCTATAGAGAATGCGGCTGCAGACGGTGTTGCGATGTTCACATTCGACTGTACATCAGAGTCAGATTCAATCAATTGCTTCGTAGGAACAGACAACTTCAAGGGTGGACAGCTCGGAGGAGAAGAGCTTGTACGTCTTACAAAGGATGGAGATACAGTTGCTATCATAGGTTATCCTACAGCTTCATCTTGTCTTGACAGAGAGAACGGTGCTTTAGAGACATTAAAGAAGTCAGATCGTAAGGTGCTCAGCGGATATGATTATAAGGGTGATGCTAATGAAGCACAAAAGATAATGGAGAACATTCTCACAACAAACCCTGAAGTTAAGGCGGTATTTTGTGTAGGCGATCCGGCTGCTACAGGAGCATTGGCTTCAATAAAGGCTGCAGGTTCAGATTGTCTTATAGTAGGATTTGACGGAAATCCTGAAGCTAAGGAAGCTATACTTGATGCTGAAAACGGAAAATACTGGGTATCAGAGATATCTCAGAATCCTAAATTAATAGGTTCTACAATAGTAGACGAGATGATCAAGTTCATGACAGAAGGTAAAGTTACTAAGGCTGAAATATTCATAGATCCGTATATAATTACAGCTGAGAACGCAGCAGAGAAATAAATTGTCGGTTTCGGCTAACCGAATTAACAAATAAGTTGTTTGAGCGGGTGGCTGCCTGCTCAAGCAACTTTTTTAGATTAAAGTATTGGATAAAACATAATGATTTTCTCTTTATTGATTTTTTGTTGACAATGGAAAGGTTAAAATATGGACCCTATTTTACAGGTGAAGAATATAAGTAAAGAATTCCCGGGCGTCAAAGCACTTACAGATGTCAGTGTGGACTTTTATCCCGGAGAAGTTCATACCCTGGTAGGAGAGAACGGTGCCGGTAAATCAACCTTGATAAAGATTATATCAGGTGTATACATACCTACAAAGGGAAATATTATTTTTGAAGGAAAAGAAATTGAATTTACTTCTCCGAGACAGGCTATAGACAAGGGTATAGCCGTTATACATCAAGAGCTGAGTATAGCAAAAGATCTTACGGTCGCTCAAAATGTATGGCTCGGAAGAGAGATAAGAAAGAAAAGCGGTTTTTTGGATATGGCTACCATGAACAAAAAGACTCAGGAGATTCTTGATTTCATGGAGGTTGAGATAAAGGCTGAAGAGATAGCAGGCGAGCTTAATGCGGCAGAGCAGCAAATGATAGAAATAGCCAAGGTCATATCGCAGGATGCCAAGATAGTAGTAATGGATGAGCCGACTTCTTCCTTATCAAATCATGAAATAGACGCATTATTCAGGCAGGTCAAGATATTAAAAGAACATAATGTGGCTATCATATATATCACACACAGATTAAAGGAGCTTACCGAGATCTGTGAAAGAGTTACGGTCTTAAGAGACGGTTGCAAGGTAGATACAATGATGGTGAAGGATGTAACGGAAAAAGACATCGTAAACAGCATGGTCGGCAGGGAGATGGGAGATTATTACAACAAAAGAAAGCATAAAAGGGGTGCCGAAGTTTTAAGAGTCGAGAACCTGACTAAAAAAGGAGTATTTGAGAATATATCATTTACTTTATATGAGGGTGAGATACTCGGATTTTCAGGACTTGTAGGTGCCGGAAGAACGGAAGTTATGCTGGCACTTTTCGGGGCTGAGCATGCTGATTCCGGAAAGATCTATCTAAGGGGTAAGGAGTTTCACATCAATACACCCAAGGAAGCTATAGACCATAACATAGGGCTTGTTACGGAAGACAGAAGAAGGACGGGCTTGCTCCTTGAGAAGAATATAGTTGAGAACATAGCACTTCCAAGCCTTGTATACAGAAGCGATAAGCTCGGCTTTGTTAATAAGAAATGGGAGAAAAAGGTCTCCGGGGAATATATGGCTAAACTGAAAGTCAAGGCACCCGATATGTATACAAGACTTGCCAATCTTTCGGGCGGTAATCAGCAAAAAGTCATACTTGCAAAATGGCTTGCCGCCGAGTCCAACATATTGATACTTGATGAACCGACCAGAGGTATAGATGTCAATGCCCGTTCGGAGTTTTATACCTTAATGCATGATTTTGTGGATAACGGAGGAGCTATAATCATGATCTCCTCAGAAATGCCCGAGGTCATAGGTGTATCCGACAGAGTTGTGGTAATGCGTGAAGGACGTATAAGCGGAGAACTGCAAAAAGACGAAGTTGATGAACAAAACATTATAATGCTTGCAAGTATTACAAGTGATGCAAAGAATTAATTATCGGAAATGATAGGTGGATGAAAATATGGACGCTGCAAAAATTAAAAAATTAATCAGCAATAACGTAGTAGTAGTGGTTTTAATATTACTTTGTATTGGATTCGGACTTTCCAACAAAACATTCTTCGGCGGAAGAAATGTAAGTAATATATTGTCTCAAATGTGTACCAATGCCTTACTCGCATCCGGGCTTACATATGTAATTATCCTTGGAGGAATCGATATCTCGGTAGGTTCGATCGCAGGTGTTGCAGGAGTAATAGTGGCTTTTATAGGACTTAGGTTCCCTGACATGAATATTCCTTTTGCCATGTTTCTAATTATTACAACAGGTATAGTTGTAGGTGCTTTGTGTGGTCTGATAAACGGAGTTTTGATAGCGTATTTTAATGTTATACCGATGATATGTACGGTTTCTACCATGACGGCACTGAGGGGTCTGGCATTTATCATGACCGGAGGACAGCCTGTGTACGGGCTTCCTACTTCATTTGCATTCCTTGGTGCAAGCAGGGTCATACCTACACAGAGTATGCCTAACGGTGCGGTACCGGTGATAGTTATATTTACGGCTATAGTGGTTATTATTATGCATATATTACTTTCAAAGACGGTATTCGGAAGACATGTATTTGCCGTGGGAAGTAACAGTAACGTAGCTCACCTTAGCGGTATCAACGTAAAGAAGATCAACCTTATAAGTTACATAATATGCGGCGTTATGGCAGGACTTTGCGGAGTGTGTATTGCTTCAAAACTTCAAAACGGACAGCCTAACTCAGGTAACGGTTATGAGATGTTTGCGATAGCTTCAACAGTACTCGGAGGAACCAGCCTTTCGGGAGGTTCCGGATCTGTAGCAAGAGCTATGTTCGGTTGTGCGGTAATAGCTGTTATTAAGACAGGTATGGATCTTCTCAATATCTATTCTTACTGGCAAAATGTCGTTATCGGAGCAATAATCATAATAGCTGTCGTACTTGACATGATGCAAAAAAAGAAGCAGAGGAAAATAAATATCAAAAAAAGAAAGGTCAAATATGAATAAATACTATCTTTCACTTGATATAGGAGGAACCAAGACTTCGGCGTCCGTTTTTGACGAAAATGGCAATATAGTCAATAACCATGTGCTAAAAAGAAAGTCTGAGACCTTTAAGGGAGAAGAAGCCGTATACCAAAACACTAAAAATGTTTTGGAAGAAATATTATCAGAACTTAAGATCAAAAAAGAAGATGTTATAGCGATGGGAGTGGGCAGTCCCGGACCGCTGGACACCAAAAAAGGTATCATAATTCATGCACCCTTGATGGGGTGGGAGAATTTTCCTATAGTTGAAAGGCTTAAAGAAGATTTCGAATTGCCGGTATATTTGGACAACGATGCGAATCTGGGGGCTTTGGCAGAGGTTCGCTGCGGAGAAGGAAAGGGTTGTAAAAATCTTATATATATGACTGTCAGTACAGGTTGCGGCGGTGGTATAATAATCAATAACGATATTTACCGTGGAAGTCATGACGGTGCAGGAGAAGTGGGACATATGTCTGTGCTTTTGGACGGTATTGACTGTCCTTGCGGGTCAAAGGGATGTTTTGAGCTCTATGCTTCGGGAACGGCGATCAATGAAAGGATGAAAGCCGATATGCTTGCCGGAAAGAAAAGCCTGGCTTTTGAACTTGCCGGTCACGATCCGGAAAAGATAGATGGAAGTCTTTTACTTAAAGCGGCTTCTCAAAATGATGAATATGCTCTGGAAGCATATAGGCTTGAGGGATATTATCTGGGGCTTGGTATAGCAAACCTTTTCAATATATTGGATCCGGAAGCTATAGTACTTGGCGGAGGAGTAACAAAGGCAAAGGATTATTTCCATGAGTCCTGCATAAAAACTCTTAAGAAAAGATGCGTACATAAAGTAAATGACGATATGCTCAGGTATTCGAAACTAAACGATCTGGTAGTGCTGTACGGTGCATATTATCTGTGCAAGGACAGAGAAATATAAAATATTGAAAACATCAGTATTTGATAAATATAATTAATTACAATTAAACATAAAATGTTTATTGAAAGGAGACATTATGGGATTGGTAACATTAAAAGAGATACTTGCGGGTGCAAAAGAGGGTCATTATGCGGTTGGAGGCTTTAATTTCAATAATTACGAGGACGCACAGGGTATAGTGGACGGTGCGGTTGAAAAGAATTCACCTGTCATTTTGATGGCATCCGCAGGTGCCGTAAAATATATGGGACTTAAGCAGCTTGTAGGTATGGTAAAGGGTATGGCATCAGCGGTCGATATACCTATATGTTTACATATGGATCATGCTACAGACCATGCAATGATCAAAGAGGGTATAAAAGAGGGATTCACTTCTGTAATGATAGATGCGTCTATGCATCCTTACGAAGAAAATATAGCACAAAGCAAGGCTATAGCGGATTTTGCGGCTATATACGGATGCTCTGTTGAAGCGGAGCTTGGAAAACTCGGAGGAAGAGAAGAAGATATAGTTGTTGATGAGGCTTCAGCACTCTTTACAAATCCGGACGATGTGGTAAGATTTGTAGAAGAGACTAAGATAGATGCACTTGCGGTTGCTATAGGAACTGCACACGGTTTTTATAAGAGCGAGCCTAAGCTTGACTTTCCACGTCTTGAGAAGATAGCATCTTTAACATCCTGTCCTTTGGTACTTCACGGAGGAACAGGAGTTCCAGTAGAAGATTTCAAAAAGTGTATACAACTGGGAATGAGCAAGATCAACGTAGGAACGGAATTAAAGGCTACATTCAGCAGGACTTTAAGAGAGTCTGTAGCCAAGAATCCGGAGTCTGAGTTTGATCCGAGAAAATATGCGGGTCCTGTAAAGGCGGCTTGTGCACAGGTGGTAAAGACAAAATAGATATATTCGGCAGTGCAGGCAAGGCTTGGAAGTGCTAGTGTGTCATAAACGGAGGATACGAATTTGAATATAGCGGTTATTACAAGCGGAGGAGATTCTCCGGGGATGAACCCTTGCATAGCACAGATCGTAAAAGAAGCCGTTGCTTGTGGGCATAGAGTATTTGCTTATGAAAGAGGCTTTTTGGGTGTAAGGGATCATAATATATATGAACTGGATATCAACAAAGTACAGGATTGGTATAAGCTTGGAGGTACCATGCTTCGTACCGGAAGATTTCCGGAACTTAGCGAGAGCAAGTGGCAAAAAGAGTTGTCAAAGAATCTTAAGTCTGACGGCATAGATGTGCTTATAGTTATCGGAGGAGACGGTTCTTTCCTGGGGGCATTAAAACTTCATGAAGCCTGCAGCGATATAAATATCATAGGTATACCGGGCACTATTGATAATAATATATACGGAAGTGAATATACCTTGGGATTCGATACGGCACTCAATATGCAGACCGCATATATAGATGCGATCTCGGATACCGGAATGTCTCTTCCCGGAAGAGTCTTTTTTTGTGGAGACACTGGGAGCATGGGACGGATATCTTACCAACAGTTCTGTACTTATGGGTATGGCTGATTTCTCGGTACTGGTAGAAGCTCCTATGTCAAATGAAGAAATATGTGAAAAAGTTAAGCAGATCCTTGATAAGAAAGACAGAGATTATGTTCTGGTAACATTTGCAGAGGGTTCTTATCAGACTATAGAGGCTGCGGAGTATGTTAAAGAAAAGCTTGGACTTAACGTAAAATACAACCTGATGGGATATTGCCAAAGAGGAGGAAGTCCGTCAGCAGCGGACAGAATACATGCGGCAGGCTTTGCTAAATATGCGATCAAAGCTGTAAATGAAGGTCTTATGAACAAGTATGTTGTGTACAAAAACGGAACTTATGCCTATATGGATCTGAAAGAAGCGGCTAATAAAGGTATTTAATTGGGATAAACTTTAAGTTTATCGGGAGAGTGCTATGCTTGCGGAAGAAAGAAAAAAATTTATATGCGATATTATTAACAGAAAAAAAGCGGTGAGAGTTGCGGAACTGAGTAAGCAACTGGGAATTACCGAGGCTACGGTGAGAAAGGATCTGGATGATCTTGAGGAAGAGAAGAAGCTCAGACGTACTCACGGAGGAGCTATACCTTTCTATTCCGCTGCTGTGAATTATATGATGAGTGATCTTTTGATAGTTCACATAGAAGAAAAGAAGAATATAGCAAAAGCGGCTTATAAATTTATAGATGATCACGATACCGTGATGTGTGACGGTTCAACTACCGTCCTTGAGCTTGCCAAGCTTCTCGTAAAAGGTGAAAAAAAGGGTCTTACCATACTTACGAACTCTATAAACCTTGTTAATTTATTAAAGGACAGCAAAGATATCACCTTGATTCAAATAGGCGGAGAATTCAGAACTCATAATAATTCGACCATGGGGAAAATAACCGAAAAAACCATTAGAGACCTGAGGGTAGACAAGACTTTCATAGGTCTTAACGGAGTAGCTCTAGGTTACGGATATTCGGTCACCAACTTTGATGATGCGGCGGTAAAAAAAGAGATGATAAAGGCGGCAAAACAAAGTTTTGTTCTTGCGGACAATTCAAAATTCGGAGACAGTTACCTTGCAAAGGTCGCCGATGACGAGGGTGAGGTCGATTTCCTTATAACGGATAAAAAGAACGAGACATTTGACTATATGAGCATGGAAGATAAGGTTCAGATAGTGTATGCGGAAGATAGTATTTAACCGGCTGTACCTTCTGTGAGTATGCAAAGCACTGTAGATAGGGCTATATCCCATATAAATAAACTAAAGTCACTTAAACTTCCCATACTACTGCGATTTATCGGGGAGTTAGCAGCATAAACAATGGTACTAGGTTGATAAAATTCGTTGATAAAAAACACCTTATAATTCAATCATACACGCAACTCTCGTATAATAAGTTTGTAGCCAGTAAAAATCTGGTTGCAAACTTTTCTTTTTGTGTATAGGTGTATGAACATTCTTATCTGTCCGGAGAGTTCTTCTTCACCAAGTGCTGGCAGTCCATTTCTCATCTATACTGTTTATAGTTACATTGCGACATGCTTTCCCAAGCGCTATAATAATTCTTTAGTGAATCTAGGCTGTGGTCACTTCTGTCTCGCAATTGCAGAGCCGATGCTACTGCTACGAAAGCTTGAAGCTCGGACAATACACTGAGATCTATTACACAAATGCTGCACCCCGGTCTTAAGAGTCTCCAGCAGGACGTTTCTATCGGGTAATGCCGATAACGCGAGGGTTAGACTGGTGTATTGGTTTGGGATAAGTCATGTCCTCTATTTCACACACCTATTCTATGAAGAAAGGAGGTGATTAACCATGAAGAAAACCGATTACCTGTCAACGCTATTTGTTGGAATCGATATAGGATCTCGTACAAATGTTGTTTCTGCCATTGACTTCAACCGGGAGTATTTTATCCGCATGAAGCCTGTGCCTAATGCTAAAGAAGGAGCAGAGATTCTAGAATCTCTGCTTGTGGATGTTCTTTCAGCACACCATGAGTTCAAACATGTCATAATAGGTATGGAATCCACCGGATTCTATGGTGTACATATCGCTAATTATCTCTCAGCCAGCGACATGCTGTCGCCATTTGGCGCAGAAGTGTACTGCCTAAATCCGAAAGAAGTTGCTAAATACAAAGAATCATTTAATTCCATCAATAAGAATGATGGAATTGATTCATTTGTCATTGCTGACTTTGCAAGAGTTGGTCGTATTACCATAAAACCTTGGCGCGGTGCCCAGTATCTGGCTCTTCAAAGACTTACAAGACACCGTCTGCACATAGCTGAATGCATTGCACGTGAGAAGACTTATGTGCTTAACAATATCTTCCTCAAATTCAGTGAGTTCGCTATGTTGAAAAGTGAAGACCATCCATTCAGTAACAAGTATGGCGCAACTGCCGAAGCCATCATAGAACAATATGTAACCAATGACGATATTATCAGGGCTTCCATTGATGAACTGGTGGAATTGATCGAATCCAAAAGCCATGGACGCATCACTGATCCGGAAGAAACAGCAAAGCTGCTACAATCCGCTGCAAGGGGTTCATACCGTCTGGACAAAGTAGTTGCCAAACCGATCACGCTCTCTATCAGTAGTTCTTTCAATTGCATCAGAGCTTTTGAGAAAGAACTTAAAGCAATCGAAAAGGCAATTGAACAGACAGTACAGGGAATAAACCCTCTGGAGTATCAGGTATTGAAATCAATACCCGGCATAGGTCCTACATATGCAGCCGGCATACTTGCTGAAATAGGCACCATAAAGGCTTTTCCTAATAATGATGCACTAGCTAAATACTGTGGTATCATCTGGAAGGAAAACCAGTCAGGCAACTTCCGTGCAGAAGATACTAAAATGAGCAAAGCTGGAAACCATTACCTGCGTTACTATATCATAGAAGCCACCGGAAGTGTTATTAACCACTGCCCGGAATATAAAGCTTTTTATGGCAAAAAATTTGCTGAAACTACTACACATCAGCACAAAAGAGCACTCGCGTTGACCTCTCGTAAATTTTTACGTATGCTTTTTGGACTGCTGGACAAAACGCAACTTTACTCTCTGGAAAAGAGTAGGTAATCAATACAATACATCAAACCTATGTTCTGTTTTTTTATAGTACACATAGGTCTATTAAGGTTAACATTTTCTCTAGAAATCTTTTTCAAATACCTCTTGACATATCACCAAATTGCTTTTTCAAAGCTGCGACAAATTCACACAGACTGCGGAACTCACTTGTCTGCCAAAAACCGGCAGACTGCGTTCAAACAGTCCTCGTCTGTAGAATTTGTACCTTGCTTTATCAAAAGAGTTAACCGCTACAAAGATTGAATTATAAGGTGTTTTTATCTTCCGCTACGTTACCGTTACAACGGGTATAAATAGTACAAGTTATTTAACGGTGGTAGATCTATGATTGTTTACGTTGCTAAGGGGGAGAGGCGGGGGGATGCGGGAGCGACTTTTATTCCGAACTTAAAAATAGTCCTTCCCTTACAGCATGTTTTTCCGAGTAATACATTAAATTTAGATACTTAAAAGTAATCATTGCCTTATATCAGATTTTGTTAAGGGATACAGCAACCTTATAAATGGATAGAAAAATTTTCTATAAAACCGTAAGTAATGTTAAACTACAAGTTACATCCTCACTTTTGCGTGTTCTTCCAATGCGAATGACTGGTTTTAAGATTTGAATAAAAGTCGCTGCCACACCTCCCCTCCTTCCCCATTAGCAACATAAACAATGGCTGTTTGTCTACTCCAAACTTTTATACAGCTACCCCTTGCGGGCTGGGATTAAAGAAACACTCCCTATTTCAATCTTTGTAGCGTTTAGTACTGTTAATAAAGTGAGTTACAAATTGTACAGACGAGGACTGTTCGAGTGTAGCTCGCCACGGAGTAGGCGAGCACACGAGTTCCGCAGTCTGTACTAAATTTGTCGAAACTTTATTAACAGTACTGCGGGTATGATTGAAATAGGGAGTGTTTCTGTTTAATCGTTACCATCCAATTGTTTATGCTGCTAACTTCCTGACTAATCAGCATTTGATAGCTTAAGTACTGTTTTTTAATGTATTGAACGAATTTTGAGTGTTGTAAGTTTGAGTAAGGTAAGATAAAAAAATATGCTCCCTTTTATGTGGATAAGTGAAAAAACTTACCGTACATGAATGGGAGCATATCAATGTAAAGCTACATGTCGTCTTTTTTATTTAATTCGTACAAAATCCTAAGTCCCTTTAATAAAAGATTGTCGTCAAGTATAAGCTCATGCTTGCACAGAAGTTTTAAGTAAGAGGAAAAACCTCCGGTGGCTATGACGGTAAGTTTTTGTCCTATTTCTTCTTCCATGGTGTCGATGCAGCGGTCTATCATACCGGCATGACCGTACAATATACCGTTCTTCATACTGTCTACCGTGTTTTTGGAGATAATATTGCCCGGAGCATCAAGGTCTATAGCAGGAAGTTGTGCGGTATTCCTACTGAGTGATTCCAAGGACACTCTGATTCCCGGATGGATTATACCTCCGATAAAATTCTTTTCTTCATCAACTACGAATATGGTGGTTGCCGTACCCATATCGATCACCGCAAGAGGAAGTTCGTATTCATGTACAGCGGCTACGGAGTCTACTATAAGATCCGATCCTACAGATGAGGGGGAATCCATAAGCAGACTTATACCGGTCTTCATATGGGGATTTACGAGCATACAATCAAGCTTTACAGCCTTTTTGACCGCTGACATGATAGCCTTGTTAAGAGGCGGCACCACGCTGGAAAGAATAGCTCCCTCGATCGAAGAAACATCAATATCATGTATATCAAGTATATTTTTTATATTAACGGCGTATTCAAGGTCCGTTTTATTAAGGGTGGTCGTGACCCTTTCCAAAAAATAGATTTTTTCCTTATCTATTCCGCCTATAACTATGTTGGAATTTCCCATATCTATTGCAAGTATCATTATTTTATGCCTTTTGTTACGGTTGATATGTGTATACGATATTAACTGTATACGAATATATATTTGATTGTAGATCAATGTATTTTCCATCTCTTGAATAAATTGTTTGAAATCAGAAAAGGTTTTGGACGGATCTCAAATATATCATAAAAACTGTAACATTTCCCTTCTTAATTAGTATAGTGCCCCGAATAACAGCTTGCCTACTTAGTTTTGGTATGATAAACTTAATCGGTTAATATAAGCAGGTAAACTGATAAGATCGATATTTAAAGTTTATCACAGATCGGTTATCGTGGCAACGGAGGTTAATATGTTGGAGTCAAAATGTGTGGTCATCGGAGTAACAGGCGGTATTGCGGCATATAAGACGGCGAATCTTACAAGTGAACTCGTAAAACATGGGGTTGAAGTACATGTCATTATGACAAAGAACGCAACTAATTTTATAACACCGATTACTTTTGAGGTACTGAGCGGCAATAAATGTGTAGTTGATACCTTTGACAGAGGTTTCAGCTTTGAAGTGGAGCATATCTCCCTTGCCAAAAAGCAGATCTGATAATTATAGCTCCTGCGACCGCCAATATTATTGCAAAGTTAAGTACGGGAATTGCCGATGATATGCTGACGACCACCGTTTTGGCAGCGAAATGCCCGATACTGGTGGCTCCGGCTATGAATAGCAATATGTATGAACATATAACGGTTAGGAATAATCTGAAAAAATTAAGTTCTTACGGCTATGAGATCATAGAAGCCGCAAGCGGAAGACTTGCCTGCGGTGATGTGGGAAAAGGTAAACTTGCCGATGCAGAAGTATTATTCTCTCATATAGTGAAGAATATAGCCTATGACAAAGATCTGAGCGGTAAAAATGTTCTGGTAACTGCCGGTCCGACTATAGAAAAAATAGATCCGGTAAGATTTATAAGTAATCATTCCAGTGGGAAAATGGGTATTGAGATCGCAAAAGCTGCAGCCTACAGAGGAGCCAAGGTAAGGCTGGTACTCGGTAAAACAGCGATAAAAAGACCGGATTTTGTTGATATCATTGATATAGTATCCGCAAATGATATGTACGAGGCTGTAAGGGAATATGCCAATGATTCCGATATCATAATCAAGTCTGCAGCGGTAGCGGATTACAGACCGGCGGATATTGCGGATGAAAAAATGAAAAAATCCGACAGCGAACTAAGTATAAAGCTTGAACGAACCGTGGACATATTAAAATATCTTGGGGATAATAAAAGAAGTGATCAATTCTTATGCGGTTTCTCAATGGAAACAAGCAATTTGATAGAAAATTCAAAACTTAAATTAGAAAAAAAGAATCTGGATATGATAGTTGCCAACAACTTAAAAGAAGAGGGTGCCGGTTTTGCCGGTGATACCAACAAGGTAAGTATCATAACCAAAGATGATATCATACAAACAGAAATTTTATCCAAAAAGAAAATAGCACATAAGATTTTAGATGAGATAATTAAGCACAGTACGAAATAATAAATTGTTACGGCATTGTTTTTAGGAGGTAATGAGTTGAATTTTGATGAGATTAAAAAAAGGCGTACATTTGCCATAATAAGCCACCCGGACGCCGGTAAGACCACTTTGACGGAGAAATTTTTGCTGTATGGAGGTGCTATCAATCTTGCCGGAAGCGTAAAGGGAAGAAAGACCGCAAAGTATGCCGTAAGTGACTGGATGGATATAGAAAAGGAAAGAGGTATATCCGTATCTTCATCCGTGATGCAATTTAATTATGACGGTTTTTGTATAAATATTTTGGATACTCCGGGACACCAGGATTTCTCGGAAGATACCTACAGAACGTTGATGGCAGCCGATTCTGCGGTAATGGTCATAGATGCTAGTAAGGGTGTCGAAGCGCAGACCAAGAAGCTTTTCAAAGTCTGTGTAATGAGGAATATACCTATATTCACCTTTATCAATAAGCTTGACAGAGAAGCCAAAGATCCTTTTGAGCTTATAGACGATATAGAGGAAGTCCTCGGGATAAGGACCTGTCCCATAAATTGGCCCATAGGTTGCGGTAAGGAATTTAAGGGTGTATATGACAGGGCAAGCAAAAAGGTACATAGCTACAGTGCGGGTCATGCCGGAATGAAGGAGGTTGACAGTCATATAGTATCTTTTGAAGATAAGGCGGCAAAAGATGATATAGGTGAGATACTCTATGATAAACTTATGGAAGACATAGAGCTTTTGGACGGTGCAAGTGATGAGCTTGACATGGAAAGAGTAAGTAAGGGGAAGCTCTCTCCGGTATTTTTCGGATCGGCTCTTACAAACTTCGGTGTTGAGACATTTTTGTCACATTTTCTTAATATGACAAGTTCTCCGCTCGGAAGAAGCAGTAAAGATGCGTATGTCGATCCTATGAAGGATGAATTCTTCTCAGCCTTCGTATTTAAAATTCAGGCAAATATGAACAAGGCTCATAGAGACAGGATAGCTTTCATGCGTATATGTTCGGGAGAATACACTCCGGGAATGGAAGTTATACATGTACAGGCTAAGAAGAAACTTCGTCTTAATCAATCAACTCAAATGATGGCGGATGAAAGAAAGATAGTTGAAAAAGCCTATGCCGGAGATATAATCGGAGTTTTCGATCCGGGTATCTTCTCTATCGGAGATACTTTGTCAACAAAAGATAAGATAGAATTTGAGGGTATACCTACATTTGCTCCCGAGCATTTTGCCAGAGTAAGGCAGATGGATACCATGAAAAGAAAGCAATTTATCAAGGGAATATACCAGATAGCACAGGAGGGAGCCATACAGATCTTCCAGGAGTTCAACACCGGTATGGAAGAGATCATAGTGGGTGTGGTAGGGCAACTTCAGTTTGAGGTTTTGACCTACAGGTTGGAAAACGAATATAATGTCGAGGTCAAACTGGAAAAGCTTCCTTATGAGCATATAAGATGGATAGATAACTATAGTGAGATCGATATAGATAAGTTGCAGGGAACGAGTGATATGAAGAAAATAAAGGACTTAAAAGACAGACCTTTACTTATATTTATCAATCCGTGGAGTATACGCATGGTAGAGGAAAGAAACCCGGGTCTTTTGCTTAGTGATTTTGCAAAAAACTAAAATATGTATATATAGATATTTGTGAAGTATTGAGTTTATATTGATATACTAAAGATACGTTTACTTATATGAATAGCTATATATTTATATCGGGCGGATGTGGACTTTAAGTTCATTATTCTAAATAAAAGTGTTTTGGATTTGAAAGGGGTTAAAGATGGCTAGAGAACGTTTAGGGAGTAGGCTGGGATTCATATTGCTCAGTGCAGGCTGTGCGATAGGGATAGGAAATGTATGGAAGTTTCCGTATATTACGGGACAATACGGCGGCGGTGCCTTTGTACTTGTATATCTGTTTTTTCTGTTAGTACTTGGAGTACCGGTACTCACCATGGAGTTTTCTATAGGAAGAGCGAGCAGGAAGAGTCCGGTAAGGTTATATCAGGCATTGGAGCCTAATAAAACGAGTTGGCACGTGCACGGTTATGTAGCTATGGCGGGAAATTATATACTTATGATGTTCTACACTACCGTAGCAGGTTGGATGCTAAGGTATTTTGTGGACATGGCTATAGGTAAATTCGAAGGTGCCAATCCCGAGCAGGTAGGTGAACTTTTTTCACAAATGCTTACATCACCTTTAGAGATGACTGTCTATATGGCTATAGTGGTAATTGCAAGTTTTGCTGTCTGTGCAATAGGCTTACAAAACGGTTTGGAGAAGATCACCAAAGTCATGATGATAGCTTTGCTTATAATTATGCTTGTACTTGCTGTCAACAGCGTGTTCCTGCCGGGAGCGAAGGAGGGACTTAAGTTTTATCTTATCCCTGATTTTGCAAAGATGAAGGAATCCGGTGTATTTAATGTCATAGTTGCGGCTATGAATCAGGCTTTCTTTACATTAAGTCTTGGTATAGGTGCCATGGCTATATTCGGAAGTTATATAGGAAATAATCAGTCTCTTATGGGAGAAGCGGTCAATGTTGCCTTCCTTGATACCTTTGTTGCCTTTGCTTCGGGACTTATAATATTTCCTGCTTGTTTTGCATATAATGTTCAGCCGGACAGCGGACCGAGTCTTATATTCATAACTTTGCCGAATATATTTAACCACATGCCTCTCGGAAGGCTTTGGGGAAGTCTGTTCTTCGTATTTATGTCATTTGCTGCAGTTTCTACCGTACTGGCGGTATTCGAGAATATTATTTCATGTACCAGAGACTTGTTCAATATCAGCAGAGGCAAAGCCTGTATTATCAATTGTATACTTATTTTAGTATTGTCAATGCCTTGTGTACTCGGATTTAATCTCTGGAGCAATATACAGCCTCTTGGAGCGGGATCCGGCATACTCGATCTTGAAGACTTTTTGGTAAGTAACATCTTGCTTCCGCTGGGTGCTTTGATTTATACTATATTCTGTGTGAGTAAATACGGCTGGGGATTCGATAAGTTTAAAACAGAGGCCAATAAGGGAGACGGTATCAAAGTCAAAGATTATATGAGATTTTATATGACTTATATACTTCCTCTTATGATATTGTGTATATTCATAGGCGGGCTTTTCAGCTTTTTTAACAAATAGGATTTTTATTCATAAGGTTATAAATTTATAAAAAAATTATTATTTAAGGAGGTTTTATGAGATACAAGGTAGAAATAGAAAAGTATATCGAAGATCACAAGGATGAGATGTTTGCGGATATTATCAAGCTTTGTGAGATTAACAGTGAGAAGTCGGAGGCAAAGAGGGTATGCCTTATGGTGTAGGACCTTATGAGGCTCTTGTGCTTACTGACAAGATGTCAAAAGAGTATGGTTTTAAGACTAAAAACTATGATAACCGTGTGCTTGCAGTGGACTTTAGTGATAAAGAGACACAGCTTGATATATTGGCACATGTGGATGTAGTACCTGCCGGAGAAGGCTGGAAGGAAACAGAGCCTTTTAAACCTGTAATTAAGGATGGAAGGATATACGGAAGAGGAACATCTGATGACAAAGGGCCTGCAATAGCAAGCCTTTATGCCATGAGAGCAATCAAGGAACTTGGTATAGAGCTTTCTAAAAATGTAAGAATGATAATAGGTTCTGATGAAGAGTGCGGTATGTCCTGTGTAAAGTATTATTACACTGTTGAGAAGGAAGCACCTATGACCTTTTCTCCGGATGGAGCTTACCCTGTAGTAAATATAGAAAAGGGTAAAATGGATGGCAAGTTCAGTGCAAAGTTTGATGCGGATAAGAATTTACCAAGAATAATATCAATAAATGCAGGAACTAAGAGTAATGTAGTTCCTCCAAAGGCAGTTATGCTTGTAGAAGGATTAAGTGCCGAGGCTGTCAAAGCGGTAGCTGCTGAGGTTAGCAAGGCTACAGGAGTTGATTTTGAGGTAAAGGGAAGTGACAAACTTGAAATAACAGCGCTGGGAGCCAATGCACATGCATCTACTCCCGACAATGGTAAAAATGCTATAACAGCTTTACTTCAACTTGTTACCAAGCTTGATTTTGCAAAGTCAAAGCAAATCGAGCTTCTTCATAACTTATATAAGCTTATGCCGCACGGTGATACTAAGGGTGAGGCTATTGGAATAGCTAAATCGGATGAAAAGAGCGGAGCATTGACCTTAGCGTTTTCTATCTTTAATGCTGATGAAGAGGGCTTTGAAGGAGTATTTGACCTAAGAGCACCTGTATCTGCAGAACCTAAGTTCTTACTTGATACCTGCAAGGAAAGGTTTGCGAAGGCAGGTATTACCTTCCACACTGACAGCATGATAGCACCTCACGAAGTGCCGGAAGACTCTGATTTTGTAAAGACATTGCTTAAATGCTATGAGGAGTATACCGGGCTTGACGGATATTGTATAGCTCTCGGAGGACTTACCTATGTGCATGATTTGAAGAATGGTGTGGCTTTCGGAGCGGTATTCCCGGGAACTGATACTCGTATGCATGGTGCAGACGAATTTGCGGTAGTTGATGAGCTTGTTGCATCAGCTAAGATATTTGCCCAAACAATAGTGGAATTATGTAGCTAAATTTGAGTATTTACTAAAAACTCGTAAAATAGTAAAAAAATATTGACTAAATAAACTTTTACAATTATTATGCTTATTGTTGGCTGATGTTTTGTCGGACAATAATATATTAGATTTAAGGAGAGGTATCGTATGGCATATTCTAAGACTGCAAATATTATGATGTGTATGATGATGGGCATGTACATGTGCTTTGATTTTTGTATGCAAAATAATTAGTCTTAGGGTTCTGATGTGCGAAACTGTATTTATATTTTGATGATTAAAAACAGGCAAGCCATAAGGCTCGCCTGTTTTTTTGAATTAAAGACAGCCTCGCTTAAAAAGTCTTATACGAAGATAGTGATTTCGCATAAGATCATATAGTCTGAGACAGCGATAATGCTCCTGTAGAAAGTCTAAGACTTAGGAGCTTACAGTCGCCCGGCTTTAGACTATGTAATTATATTAAAGTTATCCCGATCCTATATATCTTTGGATATGGATCTAGATACAAAAAATTCGGGGGATTATAATAGTGGAAACAATTATTAAAATTGAGGGCTTGAGTAAAAGCTTTGTGAATAAGAATACCACTGTGCATGCACTGAATAATATAGACCTGGACATATATAAAGGAGAGATCTTCGGTATCATAGGTCTGTCCGGTGCAGGAAAGTCTACTTTGGTGCGTTGTATCAACTATCTTGAGATACCTACTTCGGGAAGCGTGATCTATATGGGAAACGATCTTTCCAAGATGAGTGTAGATCAGATCAGGAAGACGAGACAGTCCATGGGAATGATATTCCAGCAATTTAATCTTCTGTCTCAAAGAAATGTGTTGGATAATGTGTGCTTCCCTATGGAAATAGCAGGTGTTTCGAGAAAAGAAGCTGTAAAAAGGGCTGCGGAACTTATTGAACTCGTAGGTCTTTCGGACAGGATAAAAGCTTATCCCGCACAGCTTTCCGGCGGGCAAAAACAAAGAGTAGCTATAGCGAGGGCGATAGCGAACGAACCTAAGGTATTACTTTGTGATGAGGCAACTTCCGCACTGGATCCGGACACTACAAAGCAGATCCTTAAGCTTATAAAAGAGATCAACAAAGATCTGGGGATCACCGTAATAGTAATAACACATGAAATGAAGGTCATAGAGTCTATATGCGACAGGGTTGCCATAATAGATCACAGTAAGATCGCAGAGATCGGTACTGTGACAGATATATTCTCGGATCCGAAGTCTTCCATAGGTAAGAAACTGATACTCGGAGACAGTGTACATGAGGTCGTTGCAACAGAGGGAAGGAAGTTAAGACTTGTATTTGACGGAAGAAGTTCTTATGAACCGGTACTATCCAACATAATACTTGCACCGGTCTTCCCGTGAATATTCTTTATGCATCTACAAGCGATATAGGCGGTATAGCAAAGGGACAGATGATAATACAACTTCCCGATGATGAGACCGATGCAAGTCGTATACTTCACTATATAAGCAGTATAAAAATGAAATTCGAGGAGGTGTACGAGCATGAATTTGTCGGAACAGACGCTTAGTATGCTGGGAACCGGTATATGGGAAACCTTATTTATGACATTTGTTTCTTCTTTTCTGGCTTATGTTATAGGCATACCTTTAGGTATATGTCTGGTTGTAAGTTCAAAAGACGGAATAAAGCCTATGCCCCCGGTAAATGTTATATTGGGTATTATTATAAATATTTTAAGATCCATACCTTTTATTATTTTACTTATTATGGTGTTGCCGCTTACAAGATTGATGGTGGGAACGACACTTGGAGCTAAAGCGGTAATACCGCCGCTTGTCATAGCAGCCGCACCTTATATAGCACGTATGGTGGAGTCTTCATTAAAAGAAGTAGATGCCGGCGTCATAGAGGCTGCAAAATCAATGGGAGCTTCTAATTTTCAGATAGTATGGAAGGTACTTCTTCCTGAAGCAACTCCGTCACTTTTACTCGGAGCTGCGATCTCCATAACCACCATATTGGGATATTCCGCTATGGCAGGATTTACCGGAGGCGGAGGACTCGGTACTATTGCGATCAACTACGGTTATTACAGATATCAGACCGATGTTATGCTTATCACTGTGGCTATACTTGTAATTATAGTTCAGATCATACAGGAAACATGGATGTTCCTGTCAAGAAGCGGTGATAAAAGGATAAGATAGTTACACCACAAAGTGGTTTTACTATATATAAGGTTAAATATCCCCGACCTGAAAAGGGGAAAAATATATAAACTCTCAAGGAGGAGATATTATGAAGAAGAATATTTTATTAGCAGCAAGTATATTAGCCGTTGCGGCTTTCAGTGTGGCTTGTCAAAGCAAGAGTGCCGAGACTACAGCTGCAAGTCAGGCAGAGCAAAACAAAGATGCACAAAGTTCTGAAAGTGCCGATGAGACCAAAGCAGCTTCAGGAGATCTAAAGAAGATCAAGATCGGAGCTTCTCCGTCACCGCATGCAGAGATCTTGGAAGAGGCTAACAAGGTGTTAAAGGACAAGGGATATGAACTTGATATAGTTGTATATAACGACTATGTTCAGCCTAACATAGCTGTAGATACAGGGGAGCTTGATGCAAACTTTTTCCAGCACTATCCATATCTTGAAAGCTTCAACGAGGAAAGAGGAACCAAGATAGTATCAGCAGGTGTTACCCACTATGAGCCGTTCGGAATCTATGCGGGTAAGGTAAGTTCACTTGACGATCTTAAAGACGGTGCGAAGATAGCGGTCCCCAATGATGTGACCAATGAAGCACGTGCTCTTCAGTTGCTTGCAGCTCAGGGTCTTATCAAGATCAAGGATGGAGCAGGTCTTACAGCAACAAAGAATGACATAGTTGAGAATCCTAAGAATATCGAGCTTTTAGAGGTTGAGGCGGCTCAGGTTCCAAGATCTCTTCAAGATGTTGATGTAGCTGTCGTTAACGGTAACTATGCTATAGAGGCTGGACTTAAGGTAAAGGATGCTTTGGCTGTAGAAGATGCAAGTTCAGAAGCTGCCAATACCTACGCTAATATCGTAGCTGTTAAAGAAGGTAATGAGAAGAATGAAGAGATACTTGCTTTACTTGATGCTATTCAAAGCCCTGAGGTAAAGAAGTTTATCGAAGACAAGTATGAGGGTGCGGTAGTTCCTTTATTCTAATGATTATGGGATAATATTCATTTGACAGTATCCCCCTAAGGTGTATGTAAATATACTTTAGGGGGATATTTTTTGTATGCTGAATAAAGATGCCTGTTAAATCCAACATAAAATATATATTTTAGTTGGTTGTGGTCAGGGCAGAGTTAAAAACCGGTCAACAGACTACTCTGTAAATTCCGTCATATATTTTCTTTTTCGTATTGTGCAGTGCTGTCTTTGAAGTTTTAAGTTCTCTCTTTCTTTTACGGATATGCTTTCAAAAAAGCTTTTCCAAAGTTTTTTATATGGTGATCTTATATCATGTGTAGCTGATAATTTCTCAAGTTCATCCGGATATAGTTTTTGTATGTAACATTCTTTATCTTTCGGATGTATCAAAGCCATGCTTCTTGCACAGTCTATTATCATCCAGTTTATTGAAGGCATTCTGTTTTTAAAATGGTCTGCAAGCCCCAAAAGTATATTATGTTTGGGTTCTATCTTAGAGACGAATATGTTATCCGACACTTCTTCGAATCTGGCTATCTCTATATATGAGTTAAGTTCATTGGTGACGGCTCTTTGAAGCCCCATAAGCTTCATGACTATCTCTTTTGAAAGCATATATTTTATATTCTTACCGTGCTTGAAAGCCAACCTTAGGTAGTTATAGATGTCATTGGAGCTGTCCTCACAATGTAAGAAAGACATGTATACGGTATAGTAGCATTGCATTGACAGCTTTTTCTTTATGCTTTCTATGACCTTTTTTGCTTTGTCGGTATCGGTTTCCACATATATAAATTCCGAAAAGATATTTTGCTGTATGTCGGAATATTTTTGCAGACTTATCTGCTCATTTTTGTGAGCAAGGCTGTATTCCCAAGCCGTATATATACATGATGCTAAAGATTCAAAATCATTATCATAGGTAAAAATCTTCATATAAGTTACTCCGGGTATTTGAAAAATTAAAAACAGTGCTGTACATTAAATATGCTTTATGCATAAATAAAGATATATACTCCATCGAATCTATTCGGGATACGATAGGGCATAATATATATAAATCAATATATTAACTTACTCCGAAATCTTCAAATAAAGATAGTTGCCTTTCGGGGCTATAACTGTGCTGCCAGTTTTCTTTGTTATTCAATGAGATAAGCCTATCGCTTATATACTTCTCATCTATCAAGGTCTTATACATCATTTTACCGTTGCAGGTTATAAAATAATGTGCTCTTTTAAGAACTACTCCCATCTTTGCAAGAGAATTATGATCAAGTAAAGAATATCTCCTTGAAGTCACTATTCTTTTTGCTGCTTTGGGACCTATGCCGGGTACCCTTAACAGCAGGGCTATGTCGGCAGTTTGTATCTCTACGGGAAAGTATTCCAGATGCTTGACAGCCCAGTTACACTTCGGATCCATATACGGATTAAAGTTAGGTTCATTCGTGCTTAAAAGTTCTTCGGCATGAAAGCCGTAGAATCTTAGAAGCCAATCTGCCTGATAAAGCCTGTGTTCCCTTAAAAGCGGTACGGGTTCGTCAAGCCTCGGAAGACAAGTATCTTCATTGACCGGTATATAGGCGGAATAGAACACTCTTTTAAGGTCGAAATTTTTATATAAATTTTGGGTACTCATAAGTATGCTGTAATCACTTTCATCCCCCGCTCCTATGATCATTTGAGTGCTTTGACCGGAAGGGACAAAGGGACGGTTTTTAGTCAAGCTTTTAGGCAGGGTAAGTACAGGAGCACTCGAAGATCCCTCAAGTTTTTTTTGATCGTAAAATATACTTCCGGGTATGTAATTGTTAATATTACTTCTGGGAAGTTTTCTGTTCTCTCCTATGCTTAACCTATGTGAAACTATGGAGTCCTTTATTTTTTGCATAGGATCGGATATCAGTTTGAAATTTTTATTGGGGGCGAACTTCCTAAGACTTGCCTCGCTCGGAAACTCTATATTCACACTCATTCTGTCTGCCAGAAATCCGGCTTGTGCAAGTAGGTCGTCCGATACACCCGGTATTGCCTTTACATGTATATAGCCGTTGAATTTGTATTCGTTTCTGAGTAAGCTTAAAGTTTCACAGATCTTTTCCATGGTATAATGTGGACTGTTGATTATACCGGAGCTTAAAAAAAGCCCCTCTATATAATTTCTTTTGTAAAATTCCACGGTAAGATCGCATATTTCCTTAGGTGTAAAAAAAGCCCTCCTTATATCGTTGCTGCAACGATTCACACAGTACTTACAATCGAAAATGCAATGATTGGTCATGAGTATTTTGAGTAAAGATACACATCTTCCGTCCGAGCTGAAAGTATGACAAATTCCGCTTGCTACGGTATTGCCAAGTTTCCCTTTCTCCCCCTTTCGTGATACACCGCTTGAGGTGCAGGCAACATCATACTTGGCTGCTGCGGACAGTATTTCAAGTTTCTGCATGATATCTTCACCGGAACTGATGTTTGTCATAATAATATTATACAAAACATAAGTTCGAGAGTCAAGCGGATCACGATAATATTCAAATATATTTTTAAGAACCACATGTATTTGAAAGTCGGTAATAGGACATAATTAGTGTTTTAATTAAATTACTAAAACGGTGTAAGTATACAGATCGACATTTGTAATATGTCGCAGTTCGTAAATACATATTTATTGATTTTTTTTTAATGAATATTGTAATTTTACTTTGTAAGATACATTTATTATGATATTATTGACGTGAGCTATAATCTTTTAGAAAGGGAGAATTTTATGAAATGTCCTTTTTGCAATAATCTTGAATCTAAGGTCATAGACACCAGAGCCATAGATGATTACACTGCCATAAGAAGAAGAAGGCAATGCGAGGAATGTAGGAAAAGATTTACCACTTATGAAAAAGTTGAGACCATGCCGATCATGCTTATTAAGAAAGACCGAACGAGAGAGGGGTATGACAGAGCTAAGCTTGAAAAGGGCATTATACAAAGTTGTCATAAAAGACCTGTATCGAGAGATGCGATACAGCAAATGGTTGATGATATAGAAAATACTATATTTTCCAAGGGAGTTAAGGAAATAGAAAGTTCATCCCCTCGGTGAGCTTGTAATGAATAAACTAAAAGAGGTGGATGAGGTTGCCTATGTAAGATTTGCATCCGTATACAGAGAGTTCAAGGATGTAGGTACATTTATGGAAGAGATAGGAAACCTTATAAAGAATAAGAGATCATGATGAAAATATTTTACCCCAAAGAAGAGATAAGCTCGGTATACGATATCAATTATAAAGAACTTTATAATAACGGAATCAGAGCTTTGATCTATGATATTGACAACACCTTGGTAAAACACGGAGCCAAGGCTAATGAGAACATAGTGGAACTTTTTCATATTTTACATAAGATGGGATTTAAGACCGTGCTTATATCCAATAATACTAAGGAAAGGGTTGAGAGCTTTGCCGATGAAGTAGGGAGCGACTATATAGCAAAAGCCGGAAAACCCGGCAGAAAAGCTTATATATCTGCAATGGAAAAAATGGGTTCCGGTAAGGATGATACGGTCTTTGTAGGAGATCAGCTTTTTACCGATATATACGGTGCCAACAGAGTGGGACTGTACAGTATCTTGGTAAAACCTATCGATAAAAAAGAAGAGATACAGATAGTATTTAAGAGAAAGCTGGAGGCGATAGTTCTTTTTTTCTATCACAGAAGATAATATACCGTCTTGGCAGTATGTGATTTAAATATAATGTTGAAGGTATTGATAATAGTCAAATACTTCACAAATATTAATTTAACTATATTTTTCGCCTATGTGGTGTATTCTAAATGATAATTTAAATTGCAGAGATAATTAAACAGTTGAAACTAATAGGATAATATACTTTTAACAGTACATCAATCAGATGAAGAAAATTCGTATAATTATTGTAATCAATACATTAAACAGTAAGACAAAAGTATTGATGCTTTGTTAATTCTCTGTGAATGTGAAAAAAGAGCTGATCACAACAGGTCAAATCAAAGAAGTACGCCTCAGCGATATTTGGTATCGGGAAAGAGAAGATTTCAGTGAAAATTCCATCGGAACAGATATGGAAAAGTATGCGAACAGAGGGTTTGAATTATTGAGTGGGAAGCCGATATTTAAAGGGAAGATTTTAGGAGGTTGCCTGGAGTCAATATTTGATATGTTTGACAACTCAAGATTTGATGATACCGTATACCTTTGCAACAAATATAATTTATTCCCCAAACTTGAAGATTGGAAAAATAAAATTTTGTTGTTGGAAACCGGCGAGGAAAAACCCGATCCGGATTTATTCAAAAAAATGATTACTACTATAAAGAAACAGGGAATATTTGACGTATTCTCAGGTGTTTTAGTCGGAAAGCCTTAAAATGAAACATATTATGATGAGTATAAGAAAATTTTGTCAAAGGAGCTTACTTATAAGGATTTATCTATTGTTTATAATCTGAATGTAGGTCATGCAACTCCCGGATGTATTATCCCGTTTGGAGTTGATGCAGAAGTGAATGTAGACAAACAAGTAATTTTTTTAATTATTAGATAATAAATTATCTACAATAATTCATTGCTACATATAACATAGTAATTATTCACGACAGAAGTTTTTAGAGAAAAATTACTTGACATAGAGTATAGATTATTCTTAAATTAAATAATAGTAAAGCAAAAGATCAAGTTAAGGCTTGGTCTTTTTATTAAACTTATATTTAATTTATCAAAAAGTATTAAAAAGGATAACATTGTGATATACATTATAAGGAAATAAAAAAAGAGCAGCTATTGTTAATTTAAAAACTTTAAATATATTTTTGCTGTAAAATAACAAAATAAGTTCAGTAAAAAAAGTTTTATAAAAAAATAAAGTTATTGTTTATAAAAAAAATATAAATAAATAATTAAAATAACAAATCAAAAATAGTTAAAAAAATACTAAATATCAACTGCAAAATGTGAATTTATATCACGATACTATATCATATATACATAAAAATAGATAGACTTGTATATTTTTTATTATTAGTTATAATTCAAATTGTAACTGTGGTATGGTCTTGAAGATAGGAGATTAATTTATGAGACATGTAATACGAAAAGTTGCAGTTTTTATGTTAGCTACAAGTTTAAGTTTAAATGTAATTCAAATATCAGTACTTGCGAATACTTTTGATTCCGGGGTTATGAGGGCATGGCCCGGAAGACCCGGAGGCAATGGAGATGGTTCAGAAGAATGGTTGCAGGGAAAATATGGACAACCTAATGGACCGTTCAAGGTTTTATGTAAAAATCAAGGACTTGTGTCAGATCTAAATGAACAGCAGAGAATAGCTAATACAGTTGGAAGATCTGTTGTAGCTGCATTATTGGCAGAAGTTCTCAAAGGTACTCCACCACTTGTAACCAAAGGAGTAGTTAATGCTACGATGATTGCCAAGTCTTGGTCCGGGAAATATAAAGGAGTTTATTATAAATCAGTAACATATATGTCAGGAAGATGCATGAAAACGGTGATAACAACATATGAAAATCAAAACTACACTAAACAAGTCGCAACATATACAAAATGGACTAAGTGGTAAGAAACTGTCAGAGATATTTTTATTTAATGCTATTATTATAGGAGATATAATTGATGCTGTGCGTGGTGTTATGATGAATGATACGTATAACATTTACTACTTTTTCGGTATACCCGTTATTTTCTCAGTTTTATCAATTATTATATATATATTGGTTTGGAAAGCTGAAACCAAGAAAAAATATATAGCGATAGCACTACTACTGGATGCAGTTATTATTATTATTATGATATACTTTTTACAGACACTGTAAATATTTTCATACCCTTTTGAAAGAGTGAGCAGAGAGGGGAGCTAGAGTAAGTGATATGGGATCTGAATCTATGCTTCTTTTTGCGGTCAATGTACTTTTATGTAAAACAAAATTTACTTGACATAGAGTATAGATTATTCTTAAATTAAATAATAGTAAAACAAAAGATCAAGTTAAGGCTTGGTCTTTTATTAAACTTATATTTAATTTATCAAAAGATATTTTATTATAAAAATAATACGGAGCAATTATTAAAAGTCACAAAACTAAAGTAAAAACGTATGGTAATAAGATTTAAATTCAAGCTAAGCCAAGACAGGAGTGAGTATGTATACAGCAAAAGCAAAACTTGCGGGAATTATAGGAAGACCGGTATCTCACAGTCTTTCACCCCTGATGCAGATGACCATAGCCAAGGAAACGGGTATAGATTTCGCCTATACAGCCTTTCATATAGAAGAAAGCCTTGAAGAAGCCGTAAAAGGAGCCTATTCTTTGGGATTATCGGGACTTAACATAACTATACCATTTAAACAGGAAGTTATAGAATACCTTTCGGATATGTCCGATGAGGCTAAAATTATAGGAGCAGTCAATACTCTTGTAAGGACTAATGTCGGTTATAAAGGTTATAATACCGATGTATACGGTATTGAAGTCGCTCTTAAAAATGCCGACATCAATATAAGTAAAAGAGATATAGTGCTGCTCGGAGCCGGAGGTGCTGCAAAGGCTGTGCTCTATGTATGTGCGAAAGAAGGTGTGAAAAGTGTAAGTCTTATAAGCAGAGATCCAAATAAAGCTAAGCTGCTGTCCGAGTCCGTTAAAACAGGCTTTCCGGACATAAAACTTAATTTTATAAGGCTTTCTGAGCTTGATGAGAAAAATTCGATCGATAAATATCTGCCGAAAAACGACTATATAGCTTTTCAGGCAAGTCCTGTGGGGATGCATCCTAATGTGGATACTGCAATTATTGAATATAAGGATTTTTATGATAAATGTGAAGCGGGAATGGATCTGGTATATAATCCTGCAAAAACTAAGTTTATGCATTATTTTACCGATGGTGATAAAAAGGTAATCAACGGTCTTGATATGCTTATATATCAAGGCATAAGAGCATTTGAGCTGTGGAATGAAGTCGAAGTCAAAGAAGAAGTTGTACTAAAATTAAGACAATTATTAACGCTTGACAAATAGTAAATATTCCTATACACTAATAAAAGATTTAACACAATTAAATATTACGCAACTTTAATAGGAGGTATATTATGCCAGCATTAGTATTAAACAATGATAATTTTGAACAAGAGGTACTTAACAGTGATGTTCCCGTAGTGGTTGATTTCTGGGCGGTTTGGTGCGGGCCGTGTCAGGCATTTCTTCCGACTGTAGAAGAACTTGCCGCAGAGGCTAAGGGATTCAAGGTGGCTAAGGTCAATGTAGATGATGCACCGGAGATAGCAAAGAAGTACAGGATCATGTCAGTACCGTCAGTGTTATATTTCAACAAGGGTGAAGTGGTAAAAAGACAGGTTGGAGCAAGTTCTAAAGAAGATATACTGGCAGCGGTAAGTGCTTATTTATAGATATGAAGGATAGATGTATTTGTTTGCCCTTGTATCTTTGCTCCAAAGAACTTATAAAGTATATAAAAAATATTTGGATAAATATGACCTGACATATACTCAGTATATTTGTATAAATGAATTATTGTCCGAGGGTACTTTATATGTTAAGGAACTTGGAGAAAGACTGTACCTGGATTCGGGGACCCTTACCCCCGTCCTTAAAAAACTCGAGTCCAAAGGATATGTAAGGAGAATTCGTTGCAATAAGGATGAGAGGAATCTGTGCGTTTCCATCACCGAAAGCGGCAAGGAGCTTGAGAAAGGTCTGGACGAGGTCTACATGAAGGTAAAGGCAGATGTGGGTATAAGTGATGAGGACAGCAAGGTGTTACTGGGTGTTTTGGACAAATTGTTGAGCCGTGTCGTGTATCATTGATGTTGACCGGGGCTTGGAAACATCTTGTGTTTTGGCAGGATGTTTCCTTGACTTTGGTAAAATTTATGTGGATGTATGGTTTGTATGCAATTGTACCTTTAATGATACCCTATATGGGAATGCTTAGAAAGAGTTGTAGTGCCATGTAAGGTATTGCATGGCAGTGAACATTTTCACTTTTTTATGATTTATATGTTTTTGTTTTATACTTTATCTCAAAAGGAGTTTATATGAGTTTATTTTTAGGACCTATACATACATGGTTATACGATAAGGTTAAGTTACAGGACTCTCTTACAAGGTCTGTTGCGGATATGGCTTTAAGAAAGGGGTATGCCGTTGAGGAGATCAAAGCTCTTGATACGGGTCTTGCCACTTTGGAAGAGGGCGATCTTGAGGATATTGTAAACGGAAGTATCCATGAGTGGCTTTTGGAAAGAGTTGGTTTGGTTGAGTTAAGGCTGGCTTATGTATTAAGTGCCATACTCAAAGAAGATGCTTCTCGCATTGAAGATATAGAGAAAGCAGCTTATGATTTCGGAATACAGCATGCTTGTGATCCGGATGTTTCGGTAAGGTTCGCTTTTAATTATCTTGATGATAAACTTATTAACGGAATGCCTTGCGACAGAGTAATAGAACTGATAAGTGAAAGTCAGGACAGAATAGTATTTGAACAATATGAGGATATTCATGCACAATATCTTGATGTGTTTGAATGTGATCATGAAGCTTATTATAAAGTAAGATATGCTTTAATAAAAGGCTTGCTGAGTAAAAGCGGTATTGAATTTAGAGTTTTGGATACTTATAAGTATGAACTTTTCGGTTAAAAAGAGGTAAATGTATGATAGACAGAGTTAGTCAAAAACTTTTGGAAAGCAGAGTGCCGGAGTTTAAAGATGATATAGGTACTATATTGAGCACTGCATCTTATTCAAGTAAGGAACTTAAGCTTGCCGTGAAAAACAAGGTATTGATAAGTGAGGCGGATGACGGCATATATGCTCTGGACTTAAAACTTGTCAATAAAATACATTATAGTAAAGAATTCAGGGAAATGCCCGATAATACAAGGGTTGTCAAGTATATACTTCATGCCTGCGTTCAGGAAGGTGAAGAATATGTTGAAAAGGACATTCCCGTAAGAGAACACGCCAATATAGATCTGGCGGAAGCTTTGATCGTAGATCTGCTTATATACATAGAAGATACTTGTAAAAATATAGAAGTTGATCTGGGCGGAATTAAAAGCAGTTTATATTAATAATAAATATAGTATTCAGATCGGTTTTGGCTTTATATGTCAAAACCGATTTTATTTGCAAATTGATTTTTTAAATTACTTTTTGGATAAATTTGTAAAATTTAATTTTAAGTATGTAACATAAGTTACATATTTATAGTTAGATTTACCTTATCATAAAAATACAGGAATTAAATTTTTTTAATGCAAAGTAAATTGATGTCTGAAAAAGACATTTCCAAAAAAGGAGTAATATCATGAATAAATATTTTAATATGACGGATAAGGTATATGACGTTACCGAAAAATACCCCGAACTAATAGATCTGTTTGCATCAAAAGGATTTGAGAATCTTAAGAATGATCTGATGAGAAAGACTGTAGGAAAGACTATTTCTGTGGAACTTGCTCTTAAGTCAAAGCATATAGATGTTGAAAGTTTTGAAAAAGAGATGGTTGAGATAATAGAAGATAGGGAAAGAGCAAGGGACTTTACTACCGGTCTTGAGGCTGTCAAGGTACAAAGTGAAGATGCCCTTTACAGTGTATCCGGAGTGCTCCCCTGTCCTATAAAGATGCAGATCATAGAAAAGATGAATTCTTTGTTTCCTCTCAAGACTACAAGGTAAACCTTGATCTGCAGGCTGCGACCATGGGACTTGGAGATATAAAGACAGTCATAGAAAACAGTAAGTCTGTCGATGAACTTGATGATGTATATATGTCTGCAGGTTTTGAACTTTTCTTTGATAAGAAGCTTATGGGAAGATATATGGAAGACGGTTCATTCAGTGATATAACCGGTGTGGAGCATATCAATGAAGTCTTTGAAAATGATTATATAGACCTTAGAGATCCGAAAAAAAGATATACTATTATAGGAGTGGTGCCTGCTATATTCATGGTCAATAAAGAAGTACTGGGTGACAGAGAGTACCCAAGGTCATGGGCGGACCTTTTAAAGCCTGAGTTTGAAAACTCCGTATCACTTCCGGTAAGGGATCTGGATCTTTTTAATGCCATAATGCTCGGAATGAATTCTATGTATGGCAGAGAGGGTGTAGAGAAGCTCGGAAAGTCTCTTCTTAGCAGTATGCACCCGGCACAGATGGTTAAAAATACCAACAAATCAGGCGGAGTGGCAGTGACTATCATGCCTTACTTCTTTACATGGATGGCTAAGGAGGGGGGACCGCTGGAGCTTGTATGGCCCGCTGAGGGAGCTATAATCAGCCCGATTTTCCTGTTGACCAAGACTAAGAGCAAGGATAAGATCAAGCCTCTTGTTGATTTTATATTCTCAAGTGAAATGGGAGAAGTGCTTGCGGGCGAAGGTAAATTCCCTACCACCGTTAAAGGTATTGACAACAAGATAAGTAAAAATCAAAAGTTTGTATGGGCAGGATGGGACTATCTGCATAATAATGATATCGGAGAAGAATTAAAAGAATTGGAACAGATATTTTTTAATGCCCAAGGAGGTAAATAATGAATTTGACAATATTCTCGGGACCGCCCTCATCAGGTAAGACCTCTGTAATACTTAAAACCATAGATTCTTTTAAGAAAAGAGGCTTAAAAGTAGGAGTTGTAAAGTTCGATTGTCTGTATACCGATGATGATATCTTATATGAAAAAGCACAAATACCCGTTAAAAAGGGACTTTCGGGAGGTATCTGTCCGGATCACTTTTTTGCGTCCAATATAGAAGGCGTTGTAAAATGGGGTGTTAAGGAGGGGCTTGATCTGCTTATCAGTGAGTCGGCAGGACTTTGTAACAGATGTTCACCCTACCTTAAGGACGTGAAGGGAGTTTGTGTTATTGATAATCTTTCCGGTATAAATACACCCAAGAAGATAGGGCCTATGCTTAAGGCTGCCGATATAGTGGTAATTACCAAGGGCGACATAGTATCACAGGCTGAAAGAGAAGTATTTGCTTCAAGGGTAAATGCGGTAAACCCCAAGGCATTTGTTATGAATGTTAACGGTTTAAGCGGACAGGGTGCTTATGAGTTAAGTACACTTTTATACGATGATGAGCAAAATATTTCATCTGTTCAGGGTATGCAACTTAGATTTCCTATGCCTTCGGCAGTATGTTCATATTGTCTTGGTGAGACCAGAATAGGCGAAAGTTATCAACTCGGCAATACCAAGAAAATGGTGTGGGAGGATTAAATGAGAGAGTATTCAATAAAAAAACTTATAGAAGAATATCCTTTTGTACTTGAATTTATAGAACAAAACAGACTTGATATAAGCTCAAAAGAAGAACTTACTTTTGAAGAATTCCTAAAAACATTAAGTGAAGAAGAAATAGAAGATAAGGCTATCAATACTGATACATTGGCAGAAGAGCTTTATACTTATATAGAGCAGATGCAAGAGTTTCTGGGATTAAAAAAGACGGATCTTATAAGTATGTTAAGCATACTCCCGGGAACGAACAAAAGCAAAGAAAAAGAAGGTTTTGACAGACTTGATATACTTCCTTCACAGATAGTGTCCATAGTGGGACCTACCGGCTCCGGAAAGAGCAGACTCCTTGCGGACATCGAGTGGGCGGCACAGGGCGATACTCCGACAAACAGATTCATACTGATAAATGATGCCAAACCTGACCCCAAGTGGAGGTATTCTTCTACCAACAAGCTTGTTGCACAGTTATCGCAAAACATGAACTTTGTCATGGATCTTAAAGTAGGAGAGTTTGTGCAAATGCATGCGGAAAGCCGTATGGTGGAGAATAAAGAAGAGGTCATGACAAAGATACTTGAGGCAGCCAATAAACTTGCCGGCGAATCCTTTTCCATAGATACTCCGGTCACAGCTTAAGCGGCGGACAGTCAAGAGCTTTGATGATAGCCGATACGGCTATTTTAAGTACCTCACCCATAGTTTTGATAGATGAAATAGAAAATGCAGGTATAGACAGAAGAAAAGCACTTGAACTTTTAGTTTCGCAAGACAAGATAGTCTTAATGGCAACACACGATCCCCTTCTGGCACTTATGGCAGACAGACGTATAGTTATAAAAAACGGCGGTATTCATAAGGTACTTACCACGACGGATGAAGAAAGAGAGCTCTTAAATGAGCTGTCAAAAATAGATAATGTTATGCAAGCCGCAAGAGGAAAGTTAAGGCTTGGGGAAGTGTTGGGGCTTCAGGATGCCAAGGTGGAGTGATCCTATCACTAATATTTAGTATCCCAAAGTTCATGTAACACTAAAAACTAATGTAAGATATAGTTGACTTGTTTGGAGCTTGTTTTATACAGAAAAAAGAAAAAAGCGGCAAACGCTTTATTACAATAAATTTTTTTATAATACAGATATGGGCAGAGTATAAGATAACTCTGCCCATAAGTGCTTATTTACAGAAAAGTCACCTCAAGCTCACAAGCTTCTTGAAACGGTTCACAGTTCGATAGCCGCTGTAATTTATCGGATATAGTATAAGATCTGTTTTCCCAATCTCTTTCCCAAAGCGTCATATATTCCACCTCCGTTGTTATTACCTATCAGATTCCATAATATGTATATTATAACATATAAGCCTGTAAAAATAAGCTTACATTAACTTGTTAAGATTGACTTTTATTGCGAAGATGTTAAAATTTCAATCAACAGATTAATTAAGAAATTGTTATAAAATTATTATAGATCAATATATAAAACTTACCTTGTGAATACAATATTATTAAAACAGTGTAAAAAATAAATCAAAATAATACTTAAGGAGTTTCTATGAAAGTTATGCATTTGGGAGATCTCCATATAGGCAAGTCCTTGGGGGAATTTGATCTGTATGAAGATCAAAAATATATATTGGAACAGATACTAAAAATAGCACAGGAAAAGTCAGTTGATGTACTCCTTATAGCCGGAGATGTGTATGATAAGTCTGTACCGGGTGAAAAAGCGGTACAGCTTTTGGATCTTTTTTTAAGAAAACTGGTAGATACCGGTATAAAAACTTATATCATAAGCGGCAATCACGACTCTGATGAAAGGCTTAATTTCGGAAGTTCATTATTTGAATCCAATAATATATACATAAGTTCAAAATTCAACGGAAGGCTGAAAAAATTCAGTTTGAATGATGAATTCGGAGAGCTCGATATCTACCTCCTGCCCTTCGTAAAGGCTTCACAGGTACAGCATTATTTCACCGAAGAAAAAATAGACAGTTACGATATGGCTGTAAGGACCATACTGGAGCACTCCGATATTGATCTTAAAAAAAGAAATATTCTGGTAGCACATCAATTCGTTGCGGGTAAAGAAGATCCCGAGATGGCAGGATCCGAGGGGCTTAGCGTACACAATGTGGGAACTGTCGAAAAGATAGGTTACTCGAGTTTGGAGAAGTTTGACTATGTAGCTCTGGGGCATATACATTCACCGCAGTCGGTGGGAGTCGAACATATACGTTACAGCGGCTCACCGCTTAAATATTCGCTCAGTGAAGTCAATAACAGTAAGTCTCTTCCTATCATCACATTAGAAAACAAGGGTAAGCTTTCGATAGAATATGTACCCTTGGCAGCCATGCGTGATATACGGCATTTAAAGGGCAACTTGAAGGAGCTTTTAGATGAAAAAAATATAAGTTCAAATAATGATTTTATATATGCGACATTGACGGATGAAGATATAATAAATGATGTAATGGGGATCTTTAGAGCATATTATCCCAATACCGTGAAGATAGATTACGATAATTCACATACAAGAGAAATAGAAAATGTTGACATATCAAGGATAGCTGAAAATAAGACTTTTGGTGAACTGATACAGGATTTCTATAAGCAAATATATGCCTGTGATATGAGCAAAGAAGAGCTTGAGATCATGAAGTGGGCTGCTAAAGAAGCGGGGGTAATAAATGAAACCGATTAAATTAATTATAAGTGCCATAGGTCCGTATGCTAAAGAGATGCCGGAGATAAGATTTGATAATTTTGATGAGAAAGGACTGTTTTTGATCTCGGGAGATACGGGAGCGGGTAAAACTACTATTTTTGATGCGATTTGCTTTGCTCTGTACGGAGAGGTCAGCGGAAGTTATCGTGAAGCTCGGAGCCTAAGAAGCGAATATGCCGCAGAGGATGTGGAAAGCTTCGTTGACTTTTATTTTTCTCATCAAGGTAAAAACTATAGGATCCGCCGAAATCCTCCCTATGAAAGGGCGAAAAAGCGAGGGGAAGGCAAGGTGGAAGAAAAGGAAAATGCTTACTTTTACGAGGAGAATGCCGTACCTATAGAGGGTAAGGATAGAGTAAAAAAAGCGGTTTATGAGCTGTTACATATAGATGAGAATCAGTTTAAGCAGATAGCAATGATAGCGCAGGGGGAGTTTTTGGATCTTTTAAATGCCAAGACGGAAGAAAGAACAAAGATACTTCGTACTATTTTTTCAACGGGCGGATATAATAACATAGAATACAAATTAAAAAATCGTATGGATGAGGCAAATAAGATCCGAACAAAACAAGAATTAAGCATAAGTCAATATTTTAACGATGTTTTATATATAGACGGATCTGCTTACAAAGAGGAGTTGGATGAGCTGAGCAAAAAAATATCATCCGGTAATATAGAAATCAATCTTGATAGAATATTTGAGATGATAGAAAATATCAATAAGGAAAATAAAGAAAAGTCAGATCTTATCTTAAAAAAGTGCAATGAAGAGGAAGAGATTCTAAAAAGTGAGATAAAAGAACTGAATCTGTCAAAAGTCAATAATCAATTCGTAGAGCGTCTTCAACTGCTTGAAAAAGAAGAAAAGGAACTTGAAGAAGAAAGAACCGAGATAAAAAAACTTAAAGATCTTTTGGATAAACAAAAAAATGCAAGCAGAAAACTTGCTCCCGTTTATAATAATTTGCTCGAAAAGCAAAAAGAAAAAAACAAAATAAAGACAGGTATAGAAAATAAAAATGTGCTTCTTAAAGAGAGTCAGACAGCTTATGAACTGGCAAGATCCAAACTTGAAGAAAGTATGAAAGCTAAAGATACAGCGGAGATCAAAAAAAGAGAAGCACAAAAGATAGAAGAAGAAAAAGAAGATTATAGGCTTAGAGATAAACTGAGCAAAGATATCAATTTACTTGAAGAAAAAAAATCAATACTTGATTCAAAAAAGGAGAGTCTGGAATCAGCTGAAAAAAGCTTGAATGAAAGAAAAGAGCAGTTGAAAAAGATGATCGACAGCCTAAAAACAAAGCCGGAAGAATATAGTGATGCACTTGCGAAGAAGAAAGCATTGACGGAGGCGGATAAAAAGTTAAGAAATATTATTGAGATAAGCATAAGGGATATACTCAACACTAAAAACGATCGCAGTAAAAGCGAAACTTCGTATATACAAGCAAGGGAAGAGTTTGATAAAGCCGATAAGGAAAGAGCGGATGCAGAAAAGATCCTTGAGTACAGCAGAGCCGGTATACTTGCACAAAGCCTGAAAGAAGGAATGAGTTGTCCGGGTGTGCGGTTCCACTTATCACCCCGCCCCGGCAAAGCTTCCTCAAATATCCGTAAGCGAAGAAGAATTTAAGCAGATCGTAGACAAAGCCAAAAAACTTGAAGCGGATAAGAATAAGGCTTATACAAAACTTCAAAGCCTCAATACATTAGTGCTTGAAAAAGAGGAAAACTTAAAAAAAGAGAGCGAAGAATGTATAAGCAATGAAATCTTTGATAATGTAAAACATTTACCACAAGATCCGGATGAATTATCAACACTGCTTATTGATCTGAGGAATAAGCTTAAGGCAGAGCTCCTTGAAATCAATAAGACTGAATCGCTTTTGAAAGATCAATGCGTAAAATTCAAAGAAAGCGAAGAAAAGCTTGAGTATTCAAGAGAGGTCGAAGAAAAAGATATCTTAAAGCAAAAAGAATTATTGTTAAAAGATATACAAGACAATAATGCTTCTTTGTCAAAGCAAAAAGGTATGTTGGAATCCTTGCAAAGGCTGAGCTTTGATAACTGGGAAAATGCCGAAAAAGCTATGAATAAAGCCTATGCTCAGGCGAAGATCATACTTGACGAAATTAAAGAATGGGAAGAAAAGAAGAATACTTTTTCACAAAAAGTTGCAGCGGTAAAAGCAGAAATAAGTACTATGGAATCAAATCTGGCAAACCAAAGTGCAGGTGAAGAAGAATTGATAAAAAAAAAAACTACAAGACTTATTGATCCTATATGATTTCAACTCTTTCTTAGAGATAAAAGAATTTGCTTTATCCGAGGAGGATATTTCAGACAGGGAAAAAACTATCTCGGGTTTTAAGGAGCGTGTAAGTATAAATAAAAGTAAACTTGCTCAGGCAAAAGAAGATGCAAAGGGCAGGAAGATAGTGGATATAGAGGAATTGGAAGCAAGGGTCAAAGCCAGGGATAAAGAAGTTGAAGGCATGAAAAAAGAAGCACACTCCATTACTAACAAGATAGATAGCAATAAGGATAAGTATAAGAATATCAAAGCTATACGTTCGGAACTGGAAAAATCCGGCAAAGAATACGCTGTGTGCAAAAGGCTTTATGAACTGGTAAAGGGACAGACCGGAAAGGGCAAGATCACCCTGGAGCAGTATGTTCAGGCGGCAGGATTCGATGGGATTATAAGGGCAGCCAACAGAAGGCTTTTGCCTATGACCGACGGACAGTATGAGCTCTACAGGACGCAGGATGAACTCGGTAAAAGAAGTAATACCTTTTTGGATCTTGAAGCACTTGATAATTATACCGGTCATAGAAGGGCGGTATGGAACCTGTCGGGAGGGGAGAGTTTTAAGGCATCTCTTTGCCTTGCGCTGGGGCTTTCGGATACAGTTTCTTCGAATCTTGGAGGTATTCAAATGGATGCCTTGTTTATAGATGAGGGATTTGGAACTTTGGACAAAAAGTCTATAGAAAATGCCATGGATATACTTCTTAGCCTCTCAAATACCAATAAACTTGTGGGCATAATAAGTCACAGAGAAGAATTAAAGGATAATATACCGCAAAAGATAATGGTCGAAAAGACAAGGAACGGAAGCAGTATAAGGGTTGAAAGGGATTGATGTGACTTTTAAGCTGAAATCTGTCTTTTTGGAATTTTGCAGATCAAAAAAATGTCTGCACTTAAGTAAAATATTATTAGGGGGATATTATGAAAAAAATAAAATTATTGACAGTATGTCTGATGCTTGTACTTACTGTAAGCGGATGTGGGAGCAGGGCGGCAAAGGTACGGGAAAAATTAGATCTTGGATCCAAATATATAGAGGAACTTGACTATGACAATGCGATAGAAGTCCTTTATGAAGCTATAGATATAGATCCGAAAGATCCTGATGCATATATGATGTTGGCTGAAGTATATATAAAAGACGCTAATGTGGATAAAGCCAAGGAAATATTGGAAGACGCTTTGGAGATAGAAGATCTGTCTGAGGAAAAAAAGGATGAGATAAATGAAAAGCTCTCTGGCTTACTTTATCTTGTAACGATATCTAAAGCAGCGGGGGAATATGATGAACCCTTTGTACTTGAATTAAGTAATTTATCCGATAAGGATATCTATTACACGATAGAGAGTAAGAACTCAAGACTGGCAACAGCCGAAGTGAAATATACAGGTCCCATACTTTTGGATGAAGACGGTGATTACAAGATAAAAGCTTATACATTTGACTCGGATAAAAAAGCCAATGATGCCATAAAAGCAAAGTATAGTATAAAGTTATCAAAGAAATATAAAGAAAAAAACAGTTGGGTACATTACGGTGATATATACAGGTATAGAGGAGAAGACTCTAAAATAGTCACAAAATGGAAAGAAATAGACGGCAAATGGTATTATTTCATGGATAACGGAGATATGGCTACCGGAACTGTAGACATAGACGGATCAAAGTATCATTTTAATAATGGTGGGGTCATGCTTACAGACTGGCAGAATATAGACGGCAAATGGTATTATCTCGGAAGTGACGGAATAATAAAGACCGGTCCTCAGGAAGTTGGCGGTAAGAAATATTATTTTGACGATAACGGAGTTATGCTTACAGGCTGGCAGAATATAAGTGATGCGTGGTATTACATCACTGAAAAAGGCGAAGTTAGTATAGGCTGGCAGAATATAGACGGCAAATGGTATTATTTTGCCGAGGACGGCAAAATGATAACAAACCAATATATAGGTACTTATTATGTCGGAGCTGACGGAGCTATGGTTGACGAGGCTAAAGCACCTAAGACTGAAACTTCGGATAACAGTGATGTGAAGAAGTTATATAGGGATGCGTTAACAAAATTATATACAACCGGTGAATTAGGTAAGATTGAGGATTTGGGTTTAGGTTTAGGTTATAGTTATGAATTAATAGATGTTAACGGTGATGGGATTGAGGACCTGATAGTATCTGTAAATGCTCATACAGTATACACTTATGTTGAGATTTTTACAGCAATAGAAGGTCAACTTAAATCGATTTTTTATGATCGTATGTTATATATGTGTGGACTCAGTAATCACGCTATTTTTCTCGAAGATGCAACCCATGGTGTCACACCTTATTCTTATTATGAATATGATAAAAATGAAAAAATTTATAGATTAGTAAAAGAAGGATATACAGGTGATGATGGAGGGAATTATGATGACTCACAAGATCAGGCATTTATAAATGATATTGAGGCAAAAAATTCTGTTATTTGGGATTATGGGGATGGAGCAATTGAAGTCACCCCGGAGAACATAGCGGCATTAAAATAAATATATAATAATAACAAAAAGTATCAATAAGACATTTATAATGTCTTAAGATTCGAACATGATAAAAATAGATGTTCGGATATTTGAGCAGGAATTCATCTTTAAGAGGCTGTTTTGACCGTCAGATCGTACGGTTAAAACAGACCTCTTTTTATATTTTATTTTCTAAAAATACCGATACATACTTATCATTTTTTGACTTATATTATTCGATCACGAAACCGGTAAATCATATTGTTGTTTTAGTACGCTATAATTAAAAAAATACAAATTAATATTTTTTTAACAAAGTTACTGTTGACTTTCTGTAACTTTTTATAATATCATACAGATATAAACTTAAATCAATTAAGTTGTATGACAAGCAGGGGAGAGCGCATATAAAGCCACCGAAGGGACAAGTCTTTGAATGCCAATCATAGATGAATTTCTCAGGTAAGAATACCTTGTTTTGACAACACTCTGGATGACAGGGATCTCGGCAGCGAGATTCCTTATTTTTTTGCTCCGAAAGTAACTTTTTAATACTTTAAGATAAAATTAGAAAAGTGAATAAGAATGAATAAAAATACAATAATTATCAGTAACAATCCAAAAGCAAAAGAATTCTTCGAAAAAGAACAAATTGAGGTTCTGTATACGGACGGAGATTACAAAGAAGTACTTTATACGGTAAGAGACAGGGTGCAGCTGAATTATCATTTGCTGACTCATCCGCTTTCGGGAAGTATAAAGCCTAATGAAACACCTTACAAATCAATAGCTGTAAAGAAAGAAAAAGATTTGGATCTGCTATCCCTGGAACTTATATCCAATGCCATAGAAGTCTACAATAAACTTCAAAAAGACTTAAAGACTCCGCTTTGGACAAAGAGCATATTGGAGGATTTTATGGTGATAGATCTGGATCTTATAAAAAATGCTTTATTATAAATAAGGGTTGATAAATCGAATATACAGACTGAAATGAAAGTATATTTCGAATAATTAAATAAAATATTTTAAGGAGGTAGCAAGATGATTATTTTTGATAAGGACAACTTTGAAGAAGAAGTTCTTAAGGCTGAGGGTTATGTGCTCGTAGACTTCTGGAGTGAAGGTTGTGTACCATGCAAAGCTTTGATGCCGGACGTACAAAGAATGTCCGAGGAGTATGAAGGCAAGATGAAGTTCGGTAAGCTCGACTCTTCAAAGGCAAGAAGACTTGCAATAAAAGAAAAGGTTTTAGGACTTCCCACAATAGCGATCTATAAGGACGGAAGCAAGATCGACGAACTTACCAAGGATGATGCTACAGTAGCGAATATTGAAGCTATGATCAAAAATACGTTTAGGACAGTACGATACGGATGAGAAGGTATATATTGCTTTAACATCATATATACCTATCTGAAAGATCGGCATTCCGGTTCAGGGTGACATTTATAAAATACTTAAAAGATCGACCTTTGTGTGTAGTACCGGGCTTTGTGTCGAAACGACCCTCTACAGATTATTCCGACACTTTGCTATAGGGCAAAAAAGGTAAAAAAGTTTATGGTTTCTTATAAAGTCACATAAGTGGACCTGTTGGCAAAATACAGGTTTTGCTTTACTGATCGGGAATGACCGAAAAATATCGTAAGCAGGACGACCACAATCCGGATCGTTTTGCAAATGCCGAAACAGTCAATATAGTTTCGGTAAAAGAGCTTAGAGTAAAGAAGTTGTGTCACTTAAGTTTTTTTGCTGAAACTTTAGTATAAAAGGAGGTATCAGAATGCGTTTAGAAGTAGGCAATATCTTCATAAATGATATACAATTTGCCGCTGAGACAAAGGTGGATAAGGGCGTATTGTATGTCAACAAGGAAGAGCTGGCTGAGCTTTTGAAAGAAGATGAACATATAGCAAGTGTTGAATTCTTCATAGCAAAGCCCGGAGACAGTACAAGAATAACTCCTGTAAAGGATGTTATAGAGCCACGTGTTAAAGTTGAAGGAGCGGGAGGAGTATTCCCGGGAGTTCTCAGTAAGGTCGATGTGGTCGGACAAGGAAAGACACATGTACTTAAGGGAGCGGCTGTTGTTACAACAGGAAGGATAGTAGGTTTCCCAGGAGGGTATCGTGGATATGTCGGGTCCGGGAGCGGAGTACACACCGTTTTCAAAGACTTGTAATCTGGTGGTAAAGGCTGAGGTCACAGACGGACTTTTACAACATGCTCATGAGGAAGCATTAAGATATGTAGGATTTAAGACAGCAAAATATCTCGGAGAAGCAGGAAGGAATGTAAAACCGGATGAGGTACATACTTATGAGACCAAGCCTCTGCTTGAGCAGATAGCCGAATACCCTGATCTTCCTAAGGTTGCATACGTATACATGCTTCAGACACAGGGATTGCTTCATGATACTTATGTATACGGAGTAGATGCCAAAAAAATAGTACCTACCATCATCTATCCTACAGAAGTAATGGACGCAGCTATAGTTTCAGGTAACTGTGTATCAGCTTGTGATAAGAATCCGAGCTACGTTCACATGAATAATCCGGTAATACATGATTTATACAAGCTTCACGGTAAAGAATATAATTTCCTGGGTGTAATAATCACCAATGAGAATGTTTACCTGGCAGATAAAGAAAGATCATCCAACTGGACCGCAAAGCTTGCTGAATATATGGGACTCGATGCGGTAGTAATATCTGAAGAAGGATTCGGTAATCCGGATACCGACTTGATAATGAACTGCAAGAAGATCACCGCTAAGGGTATCAAGACTGTAATACTTACAGATGAGTATGCCGGAAGAGACGGAGCATCACAATCACTTGCCGATGCCGATGCGGCAGCGGATGCCTGTGTGACCGGAGGTAATGCGAATATGATCATAGACTTGCCTAAGATGGACAATGTTATAGGGCATACCGAGTTTGTGGATAAGATCGCAGGAGGATTTGCGGGTTCACTTAAGGAAGACGGAAGTATACAGGTCGAGGTACAGGCTATCACCGGTGCAACCTCAGAAGTCGGATTTGCTCATCTTACAGCAAGAACATACTAAAGTCAATAAACAAAAGTATTAAATCAATGAAATCAAGGAGAATGTTATGAGTCTATTAGAAGGAAAAAAAGTAATCGTAATAGGCGATAGAGACGGTATTCCGGGCCAGGCTATAGAAGAGTGCCTTAAGGGAACACCGGCAGAAGTGATCTACGCCTCAACAGAATGTTTTGTCTGAACCGCTGCAGGCGCTATGGATCTTGAGAACCAGAAACGTGTTAAGGATGCCGCTGATAAGTACGGCAACGAGAACGTTATGGTTATCATAGGTGCAGCAGAAGCCGAAGCTGCCGGATTGGCAGCCGAAACAGTAACCATGGGTGACCCGACATTTGCAGGACCTCTCGCAGGGGTAGCACTTGGGCTTTCAGTATACCATGCGGTAGAACCGGAATTTAAGAACGAAGTTGATCCGGAAGTATTCGATGAGCAGATAGGTATGATGGAAATGGTTCTGGACGTGGACGGAATTATTGAAGAGATGAATAACATAAGAAGCGGAAATATTTAATTTATTAATTGTAGGAGGCGATAAAATGGCAAAAACAAGAGTGGTTCACTATATTAACCAGTTCTATGCCGGAATAGGTGGAGAAGAATTCGCCGGTCAAGAACCGATAAAACTTGATAAGCTTCCGCCTATAAGTGTGCAGTTACAGAATAATCTCGGAGAAGGTGTGGAAATAGCGGCAACGATCGTCTGCGGTGACTCGTACTTTAATGAGAATCTTGAAACCGCAAGTGAAAAGGTACTTACACTTATTCAAGCTGAAAAGCCCGATATGGTGATCGCAGGACCTGCATTCAATGCCGGAAGATACGGTATGGCTTGCGGTACGGTATGTAACTTGCTTGTTGAAAAAGGTATTACGGCTATTACGGCTATGTATGACGAAAACCCCGGAGTAGACGTATTCAAGAAAAATATTTATATAGTAAGAACATCGGACTCTGCGGCAGGTATGAGAAAGGCACTTCCGGCTATAGCTAAGTTTGCAAAGAAGCTTTTAGCGGGAGAGAAGATAGGACTTCCGGCAGATGAGGGATATATCGCAAGAGGTATCCGTGTAAATATGTTTGCTGAGGAAAGAGGTTCCAAGAGAGCTGTGGATATGCTTGTAGCCAAACTTAAGGGCGAGGTGTTCACAACAGAATATCCTATGCCTAACTTTGACAGAGTAGCTCCCAACCCTGCAGTTAAGGATATCAGCAAGGCTAAGATAGCCGTAGTCACATCAGGAGGTATAGTACCTAAGGGCAATCCTGACAGAATAGAGTCTTCATCAGCACAAAGATACGGAAGATATGATATCTCAGGTTTTAACGATCTTACAGATAAAGATCATGAGACCGCTCACGGCGGTTATGACCCTGTATATGCCAATCAGGATTCGGACAGAGTAGTTCCTGTCGATGCTTTAAGAGTTCTCGAGAAAGAAGGTAAGATAGGAAAACTCCATGATTTCTATTATTCAACCGTAGGTAACGGTACTGCTGTTATGAATGCAAAGAAATTCGCTGCCGAGATAGCTAAAGATCTCTTGGACAACCAGGTAGATGCGGTCATCCTGACTTCTACTTGAGGTACCTGTACACGTTGCGGTGCAACGATGGTAAAAGAGATAGAAAGAGCGGGAATACCTGTAGTACATATGTGTACTGTAGTACCTATCTCTTTAACAGTCGGAGCTAACAGGATAGTACCTACTGTTGCTATTCCACATCCTCTCGGTAATCCTGAGCTTGACGCAAAAGAGGAATTTAACCTTAGAAAGAAATTAGTGGAAAGGGCACTTAAGGCACTACAAACAGAAGTTCAGGAACAAACAGTTTTTGAAGACTAATTCAAAGCAGTGCAGGGAGGTGTTTTATGCCAAAGGCAGTACTAAAGGGGGCGAGTTATATACTTGTACATACCCCCGACATGATTTACAACAATGGAACAACCACACAGACAGAGCTTAAGACCAATCCGGATTCCGAGTTCTTAAAGAGGTCAAAAAGCACTTTAGAACCTATGAAGAAGTTGTTTCATATCCGCCAAATCAAGCATACATAGGCAATGTATTTCCCGATGATCTTGAAAACTATGCTCAACCTTGGTATGACAAGAAGGTTGAAGGGGCTTCAAGATACGGAAAGTTCGGAGAGATACAACCTCAACTTGAGTTTATAGCTATGATGAAAGCGGTAGATACTTTTGACCTGGTAAAGCTTGATAAAAACTTTACAGCCAAGGCAAAAGAAGTAATTTCAGCAGATCCTGTATTTAACGAAACTGATGTTCAGGCTCTAAAAGAAGGTGAAGACAGCGAAGTTATAGAAAAGTTGGTTTCCGAAGAACATTCCGAGCCTATAGAACATGAGGGTAAGTTAGTCGGTTGTGTAAAAAGAGCACATGATGTAGACCCTAACCTTACCGCACATGTAATGTTTGAAAACTTAGTTGTTAAAGCTTCGGGAGTTTTGGCTGCAAGACATCTTGTAAAGGTTACGGGTATAGATCCGACTTCCGTAGAATATGTTATAGAGTGTTCGGAGGAAGCCTGCGGTGATATGAATCAAAGAGGCGGAGGCAACTTTGCAAAATCCGTAGCCGAGTGTAGCGGTTTTACAGGAGCTACAGGTTCAGACTTAAGAGGATTTTGTGCCGCACCGACACATGCACTTATATCAGCCGCATCTTTGGTAAAGGCAGGTGTGTATAAGAATGTTGCAGTAGTAGCGGGAGGAGCGACTGCCAAGCTTGGTATGAATGCAAAGGATCATATCAAAAAAGGTGCTCCGGTACTTGAGGATGTACTTGGAGGTTTTGCGGTACTTGTATCTGAGGATGACGGTGTATCTCCGTATCTTAATACAGACCTGATAGGAAGACATACTGTAGGTACGGGCTCTTCGCCTCAGGCTGTCATGACGGCACTTATTGCACACCCTCTTGAAAAGGGGAACTTGAAGATCACTGATGTGGATAAATATTCTGTGGAAATGCAAAATCCCGATATAACAAAACTTGCAGGTGCCGGAGATGTACCGGAAGCCAACTACAAGATGATAGCGGCACTTGCGGTCAAAAAGGGAGAGCTTGAGAAAGCACAGCTTGCTTCATTTGCAAAGACATACGGTACCTTCGGTTTTGCACCTACACAGGGGCATATACCTTCGGGAGTTCCTTTCCTTGGCTATGCGATAGATAAGCTCAAAGCCGGGGATTATAACAGGATAATGGTAGTCGGAAAGGGATCACTGTTCCTTGGAAGAATGACCAATCTGTTTGACGGAGTTTCATGTATGATAGAAGCAAATAAAGGCATTGAAAAAGAAGCAGGCAAGGTAGATGAGCAGCAGATAAGGAAGATGATAGCCGAAGCTATGAGAAAACTTGCCGAGAACTTCGTACAGTAGGAGGTGCCTTTATGAACAAACAGATAGCAAAGGTATTTGAAGATATTGCCAATGCGATAGAAAGCGGTTCATTTGCATCTGCAAAAAGAGTGGCTTTAACTACACTTGGAAGTGAGCATGGAGAAGGTAATCTTCTTGAGGGTGCCTTACTTGCAAAAAAACTATATCCAAACCTTGATATAGCATTGATCGGAAGAAAAAATGATACCGGACTTTTCACTTATGAAGTGGAAACGGAAGAAGAAATGTATAAGGTAATGGAAGAAAAGCTCGACTCTAAGGAGATAGCTGCCTGCGTTACCATGCATTATAACTTTCCTATAGGAGTTTCTACAGTCGGAAGAGTAACAACACCTGCAAAGGGTAAGGAACTGATACTTGCAACGACTACGGGAACCTCATCCGCCAACAGAGTGGAGGCTATGGTTAAAAATGCCGTAGCGGGTATTATTACCGCAAAGTCTTTAGGAATCGAGGATCCAAGTCTCGGAATACTCAACCTTGACGGTGCAAGGACTGCTGAGAAGATCTTAAAAGAGATAGCTGCAGCAGGATACAGTATCAATTTTGCAGAGTCAAAACGTGCGGACAAAGGAGTTGTTATGCGTGGCAATGACTTGCTGCTTGCAACACCGGATGTTATGGTCACGGACTCACTTACAGGCAATGTACTTATGAAGATGTTCTCATCCTTTACTTCAGGCGGAGAGTATGAAGTAAGCGGTTACGGTTACGGTCCGGGAGTGGGAGAAGGATTTAACAGAAATATACTTATAATATCAAGAGCTTCGGGAGCACCTGTGATCGCAAATGCTTTGAAATACGCTTTTGATATTGCGAGCGGAGATATTGAAAAGCATGCCGAGACTGAGTATCAAAGCCTGGCAAAGCTTAATTGGCAGTCTATCATAGATAAGTACACAGCTAAAAAGGAAGCGAAGTCTACAGATGAGAAAATAGAAGCTCCAAGCAAAGAGGTCGTTACGGCACAGATCTCGGGAGTGGATGTTATGGATATAGATGACGCTGTACATATGCTGTGGAAGGCAGGTATTTATGCGGAAGGAGGCATGGGCTGTACCGGTCCGGTAGTCCTTGTGAATACCTCGAAGTTTGATAAAGCCCTGGAGCTTATTAAAAAAGAAGGCTTTGCAAGTGCATAGAAAGTATTTGTAAAAAGCAGGGATGGTCCCGACTATAACCGGCAGATCGTAAAGTTTTTCTCACTGTCTTATAGTATAGATCAAACAATAAAAGAAGCTTTTATTAGGATCAAGTATAAAAGCTTCTTTTTTAATTGCAAAAATCTATATTATTAGATAAACTTATATAAAATTTCAAACTAAATTAAGGCAATTTTTTTAAGTATATGTTACTATAGAATTTATAGTGTTCGGATCTCGAAGTTTTATGAATATGCCTCGATCTTAAGATCGAGGGGGCATACATATTCGTAATAATCAAAAAACGGTATATAATAAAAAGCGGATCGCTGAGGGTGTTTTTGGCGGGTAAATTACAGTAAAGAGTATACCTTGCCGTAGCGATGAAAGTAAACCGCAGTCAAGCCGAACACGAGTTGGTTTGTTTTAGAATATTATACAGGATCAAAAAAGATGTGAGAGGAGTTTTATATGTCACAAATAAATATATTGGTAGTAGATGATGAAAAAGAAATAGCGGAATTGGTCGAGATACATTTGGTCAGTGACGGATATAAAGTATTTAAAGCCGAGAATGCGGAAGAAGGACTTAAGATCTTAGAGGAAGAGGAGATACATTTGGCACTTATTGATATAATGATGCCGGGTATCAGCGGTCTGGAGATGTGCAAGAAAATCAGAGAGACAAAGAATATTCCTATAATCATGTTAAGTGCAAAAAGTTCGGATCTTGATAAGATCCTCGGACTGGGAACAGGTGCGGATGATTACGTAACAAAGCCTTTCAATCCGCTCGAGCTTACCGCAAGAGTAAAATCACAGCTTAGAAGATATACTCAGTTCAATCCCAATAACATGGAAACTAACAAGAATGAGATAACCATAAAAGGACTTACCATAAACAAGGATAATCATAAAGTAATAATATATGATGAAGAGGTCAAACTTACACCTATAGAGTTCGATATACTTTATCTTTTGGCAAGTAATGCCGGTAAGGTGTTCTCGACCGACGAGATCTTTGAAAAGGTCTGGAACGAGAAGGTATATGAAGCCAATAACACCGTTATGGTTCATATAAGAAGGCTCAGAGGTAAAATGAAGGATGATGAGAGAGTAGACAAGATAATAACTACAGTATGGGGAGTGGGATACAAGGTTGAAAAATAATAAGCAGAAAACATTTCATACAAGAGTGCTTGCCAATATTATATATAGCTTAGTTATTACAATGCTCTTTGAAGTATTTTTTGTAAATGTTATCGTAGGTATGTCATTATATTCCAATATGCAACAGTCTCAAAATGAATTGGTCTTTTCAGCAGTCCATTTTGAGACTGTTGTTGTATTGGTTTTTGTACTTATCGGGATAGTTTTATTTACAGCTATATTTTATTTATTGCAAAAACGTTCTTTTTCATATATTCAAAAACTGTCCGATGCCATGAGAGAGATAGCGGACGGTAATTTGAATACTTATGTACAGGTGGAGGACGATAATGAATTCTCAGACATGGCAAGTAATTTAAATTACATGATAAAAGAACTAAATGCCCTTATGGAAAGGGAAAGAGAGTCGGAACGAACAAAGAATGAACTTATAACCAATATAGCACATGATCTCAGAACTCCGCTGACATCTATAATAGGATATCTGGAGCTGATATCAAACAGTAAGAATCTGACAGAGGAAACGAGAATAAAGTATACCGAAGTGGCATATACAAAAGCAAAGAAGTTGCAAAAACTTATAGAGGATCTGTTCGGACTTACAAAGCTTAATTGCGGAAAAATAGCTCTTAACCTTTCCAAGGTCGACTTGGTGAAACTTTTAACTCAACTTATGGAGGAGTTTTATCCGAGCTTTTCAAATAATAATTTATCATATTCACTAAAATCCAATGTAAACACGGCTATAATTACAGCCGATCCCAATCTTTTGGCAAGGCTTTTTGAAAACCTGATAGGAAATGCCATAAAGTACGGAGCCGACGGCAAAGAGATCAATGTGAAGATAGATGCCGCTTCTTCAATAGTAAAGGTTTCCGTTATCAACTACGGGAAGGTCATACCGGAGGAAGAGGTAGGTTTTATCTTTGATAAATTCTATCGTTTGGAGCAGTCAAGATCTTCCAAGACAGGAGGTACAGGACTCGGTCTTGCGATAGCAAAGAACATAGTGGAACTGCACAGCGGTACCATAGAGGTGAAAGTAATTTTGAGGGGACGCACTTTATAGTAGGTTTAAGAGTGAATTTGGATACGAATAAGGAAAATTTTGGTTATGTATAAAAAATTATATCCGGTAATAATATTTTTTTTATGTGTGATTTTTCTCTCATTTACATACAGCAGCCTTACATTTGCAAGCAGTACCGGAGCCGAAAGTTCTGCTATAAATGATAATAATATAAGTATCGGTTTCGGTTATGACGGTACTGTAAGACTCGGAAGATATGTTCCGATCAATATAGAATACGATGAAGGAAAAGATTTTGAAGGAAAAGTATTAATAAAGACAGCCACACTTTCGGGAGAAAATTACCGATACGAATATATGGTCAAGATCGGAAAAGATGATTCTTCGGACTTTAAAAGAAGTTATTATATTCCTTTGGATAAGAATGCTTCTTCACTTTTGGTGGAAGTTTATGACCCGGTCGATTCTTTGATAGCGAAAAAAGATATGACCTTTGATTATAATGCTGAGATCTCCAAGATATTTATAGGTGTATTAAGTGATACTCCGGACAGTTTAAGCTTTTTTGATAATGTGTCGGTAAATAAGGGGATCAATATTTCAAAGGTGATAAACTTAAGCACTCAAACCTTTCCGGAAGATATGGCAGGTCTTTCTCAACTTGATATAGTTCTTGTTAGCAATTATTCCATGCAAGATCTTTCGGATAAACAGTCAAGGGCTTTGATGGAGTGGGTGAGAGAAGGCGGTATAATACTTCTGGGAACAGGTAAAAGAGCGAATGATATTCTGGGCAGATACGCACCCGAGCTGCTTGACGATATGTTCGAAGAGGCTATAAGCTATGAAGTGGACATGGGTTACAGTCTGGGGATAGAAGATCCGGGTAACAATATAGTTGAACTGGATTGCGTGGATCTTCAACTTCATAACGGCAATATACTTGTGAACGGTGATATACCATTACTCAGCAGTATAGATAAGGTACACGGTTTTATAGTCGTATCGGCATACGACTTTGTTCAGGTGGAAGAATATGCCAACAGGCATAGTGAGTATGCCGCCAAGATATTATCGGGGATCTGGACGGCAAGTTCAAAAAATACGCAAAGTATGGGAGACAACTTTTTAGGAAGCGATCTGTTCTATGAACTACAACCGGTCAAGGATCTTAGCCTGGTAGGTAAACTACCTTCGATCTTACTGATCATCTTGATCATGTTTGCCTATGTGTTTATTATAGGTCCGGTGCTTTATATTATGTTAAGACATGTACACATGGAGATGCATTACAGAAATATTGCGATATTATCTACATTGCTTTTTTCGGTATTTATATATATGTCTTACGATAAATACAGGTTTCACGGTGAATTTTATAATTATGCAGCCATAACCGACATAAGTGAGAATGCCATATCGGAGGAGGTATATATCAACTTAAGAAGTACCGATAACAAGCCCTACGGAATAAATATCGCAAGTGATTACAGTATAATACCTGTGTCTTTTTATGAAAGTGATATTACAAGTCTTGAAAGCTCCGATATAAGCATAAGTTATAAAGAAAATGAAAATACTATCAATATAAATTCAAAAAGTCCTTTTTCGGACAATATTTTCAGACTTAACAGGTTGAATGAAAATACAAAAAAATACGGTATACATACAGATGTCACGATCTATAATGACGAGGTATTCGGAAGTGTAACAAATAAATGTCCTTATACCATAAAAAATGCCGCTATCATAATGTTCGGTAAACTTATATTACTTGGAGATCTTGAGCCCGGAAGAGGTAAAGGATATAAGCAAAACGAAAGTATATACAGTTCCTATCGTCTACAACAGCAGTGTGGCTAATATGATAACCGGACTTAATAATTACGATCAAGGTTCGGGTAATGCCTATATTGAAAGATTGGAGTACAACAATCTCATAATGTTGTATATGTATCTTTATAATTCCGGCTATAACTCGGACGCAAGAATCATAGGATTTATGGACGATGAGGAAATGAAAGATATCGTAAACGACAAGAATATGGAAAAATCCGGTAGAAATCTGCTTTCTTTTGATGTCGAAATAGGCAATACCATTGACCGGAGAATATATCAATCGGTACTTTCAAAAAGCCCTTCTGTAATAGGAGGGGATTATGACAGCAGAAATAACACCATGTACGGACTCGATCCGGTGATACTGGAATATCAACTGGGAAGCGATATCGATATAGAAGAGTTACATTTTGAAAAAATATCGGATGAAATAAATGAACTTTCATCTCCCGATGAGTACGAGGTATTTAAGGGTGAAATGTCTTTTTTTAATTATCGTACCAATAGATACGAATTAAAAGATAATAATAAATTGACCTATAACGTGGAGGAACTGATTCCTTACCTGTCACCCTCCAATACCATAACCATAAGATATGTGGATATGGGCAGTGTTATGATAGCCTTGCCTATGTTAAGTGTATCGGGGAGGATAAGGTAATGCTTAAGATAAGAGGATTAAATAAATCATTTAACAAATTCAAAGCATTGGATGCCCTTGATATGAATATAGCAAGAGGCAGCATCTACGGACTGGTGGGTCAAAACGGTGCCGGCAAGACTACGCTTATGAGGATAGTATCGGGAGTTTTGGGATCTGACAGCGGCAGTATAAAGATCGACGATATGGATATGAAGAAGCAGTATTCACGTATAAAAGAAAAGATCGCATTTATGCCGGACAGTTTTGCCTTTCATTACAATATAACAGTTGAAGAATATATAGAATTTTTTGCCTCATGTCACGGACTTGAGGGACTCAGAGCAAGACAAATATATACTAAACTTTTGCATATGCTTTCACTTGAAGATAAGATGCAATCATTGGTAGGAAGTCTTTCAAGGGGAATGCAGCAAAGACTGTCTCTTGCCAGAGCGCTTATCAACGATCCGGAATTCATAATCATGGACGAGCCTACTTCGGGTCTCGATCCCAAGACGAATTATAGTTTTAAGGAGCTTATAAGGCAGCTTAATTCTGAAGGCAGGACCATACTTATCAGTTCCCATATGTTGTCCGAACTTGCGGAAGTTTGTACGGATATAGGTGTTATAGACCACGGGCATATGGTTATAGAAAGCAGCTTAAGTGATATACTTAATAAGTTCAATAATACCAACCCGATAAAGATAAGGATCATGGGTAAAGAAGACAAGGCTTTTAAGATCTTCAAAGAGGATAAAAATGTAAGGTATGTAAGTGCGAGAGACGGTATTTTCTTTATTAAATTTACCGGAAATAAAAAGGATGAGGCGACATTGCTCAAAAAACTTGTATCACAGGATATACCGGTAAGTGAGTTTATGAGAGAAGAGGCTAAGCTTGAAGCATTTTTCATGGATATCACGGCAAGTAACAAGGAGAGGATTATTATAGAAAATGACTACTAACCCTATATTCAAAAGAGACTTAAAGCTTAGCAATAAGAATATAAGAATAGCTTTGGCTGTAGGTATTTTTAATTTCAGTATACTTATGTTTGCATTGAGTAATATAGATAGATATATTTCGGATGCCACATTAAGTGCACAACTAAATTATAATGATTTTCTCGGTCTGTTTATGATACTTTTGTGCATAGACTTTGCATTTATTTTTCTTATACTGCCCGGTGTTACCGCTATGAGTATAAGTGCTGAAAGAGAAAGTCAGAGTTTATATCTTTTGATGGCGACGACATTAAAGCCCAAAGATCTTGTCACAGGCAAGCTTTTTTATGCTATTCATACGGTCTGTCTTTTTATTATAAGTACCTTGCCCATAAAGCTTATAAGTCTTATATATACGACAGTAAGTTTTGAGAAGCTTATTTTGATAATATTTTCTTATCTGGTGACTATGTTATACGTTGCGTCTATAGGAATATTTGTTTCGTCGCTGTGTAAAAAAAGCAGTATAGCAATAGAAGTTGTATATGTAGTATTGATAGCTTTAGCTTTGCTGAGTACCTATAATTTCGAGAATACATTTTTGATCAGTCCGATAAGCCCGCTCTTATTAAACTTATACAACATAAGTCATTATAATTATAAGTTCAACAGTTTCGGAATATATTTTTTGGACCCGGGAAATATATTCAGTATACATAATATATGGATGACTTTGGCGGCACAATTATTAATTTCATTGATTTTAGTGCTTCTGAGCATTTATAATACTGATTTGAGACGAAAGCATATTTTCATTATGGAAGAAAGATAAGTAGAATGAAAAGGAAAGGGAAATATTTATGGAATATATGTCATACAGCAGTACAAGAGGAGGAAAAGAAAAACTAAGAGCTTCTGAGGCTATACTTAAAGGTCTGGCGGCAGACGGAGGCTTATTCATGCCCGAAAGGATACCGGAGTTTGACTTTGATCTGTACAGCCTAAAGGAAAGTTCTTATCAGGAGGTGGCTTATGAGGTCATGAAACTTTTTTTGGATGACTATAGCAAAGAAGAGCTGCTTTATTGTATTGAGAATGCATACGATAATAAGTTTGATACAAAAAACATATGCGAACTGAAAAAAACAGAGGACGCATATTACCTGGAACTTTTCCACGGGAGTACGATCGCTTTTAAAGATATGGCTCTTTCAATACTTCCTTATCTGCTTACCACAGCTATGAAAAAACATAATATCAATAAAAAAATCGTAATACTTACCGCTACCAGCGGTGATACCGGTAAGGCTGCAATGGCGGGTTTTGCTGATGTTGAGGGTACCGAGATCATAGTATTTTATCCAAAAGGAGGAGTAAGTAAGATACAGGAACTTCAAATGCTTACCCAAAAAGGTGAAAATACTCATGTGGTATCCGTACATGGCAACTTCGATGCGGCACAAAGCGGAGTAAAAGAAATATTCAATGATACGAAATTTGTTGATTATCTATCATCTAATAACATACAGCTTTCAAGTGCCAATTCCATCAATATAGGAAGACTTGTACCGCAGATAGTTTATTATGTATACTCATATCTTCAACTTGTAAAAGCCGGTGAGATAAAGGAAGGAGAGCTTATCAATATCTGTGTACCTACAGGTAATTTCGGCAACATACTTGCCGCCTACATAGCAAAAATCATGGGACTGCCGGTCAATAAACTTCTTTGTGCTTCTAATGACAATAAAGTCCTGTATGACTTTTTTGCAAGCGGAATATATGATAAGAACAGGGAATTTATACTTACCTCATCACCGTCTATGGACATACTGATATCTTCCAATCTGGAAAGACTGCTTTACCTTGCGGCAGCTAAGGACAGTGCTAAGGTGAAAGCACTTATGGACGGACTCTCAAAACAGGGCGAATACAGGATAGATGAAAGTATGAAGAGCTTTTTATCAGACTTTGTCGGATTATATGCCGGGGAAGAAAATCAAAGAAAAGCAATAAAGTCGGTATATGACAGGGACGGATACGTACTTGATACACATACTGCGGTAGCCTATGCCGCTTACGAGGATTACAGAAGAAGTACCGGCGATGAGCATAAGACTGTAATAGCCTCAACCGCAAGTCCTTATAAATTTTCACGTTCTGTAGTATTTGCCATAGAGGGTAAAAAAAGTGAAGAGTGGGAAAGTGTAGAAAAGCTTGAAGCACTCAGTAAGGTAAAAATACCGGATGCTGTTGAAGAAGTAAGAAATGCACAGATAAGACATGATATTGAATGTGATATTGAAGATATGAAAAATACAGTAAAAGAAATATTGCTATATTCCGAGAAATCATAAGATGAATAACTGTAGCAAAAGAGTATTATTATAAAATTCCAACAAAGTAAAAAAACTGTTCCGGGCTTGCTATCTTCGTAAAAACAACACAAAACTTCCGATAAAAGAAATAAAAAATTGATCAATTACTAATGTTAAAATGTATAATATAGTTATATATACATAGTATTATGACTGAAATCATGCCTTCACCACAAATAATATGCATATATATACTTAAACCTGTATTAAGATAAAAAGTCTCAAACTATATTACTGTAGCTTACTTGGATATTCTTGTGATATAATTAGGCGGTTATATAAATTTGAGAAAATCTTAAGTTTTACTCAATAAATACGTATTACTTAATAAAGGGATAATTTTAAGGAGGTAGTATATGTTGGTTTCTGCAACACAGATGCTTAAAAAAGCCAGGGAAGGACATTATGCGGTAGGTCATTTCAATATCAATAATCTGGAGTGGACCAAAGCTGTTCTTACTGCTGCAAAAGAGCTCAATTCTCCGGTAATACTCGGAGTGTCTACAGGTGCTGCAAGCTATATGGTGGGTTACAAAACGGTAGCCGATATGGTCAAGGCTATGATAGAAGAGATGGAGATCACACAGCCGGTTGCTTTACACCTTGATCACGGTACTTATGATGCTTGTTATAAATGTATAGAGGCAGGCTTTTCTTCAATAATGTTTGACGGTTCACATTTTCCTATAGATGAAAACCTTGCAAAGACTAAGGAATTGGTAGAGGCAGCACATGCAAAGGGCATGTCTATAGAAGCAGAGGTAGGTTCTATCGGCGGTGAAGAAGACGGTGTTATAGGTATGGGCGAGTGTGCGGATCCTAATGAGTGTAAGGAAATAGTCGATCTTGGAATAGACTTCCTTGCGGCAGGTATAGGTAATATACACGGCAAATATCCGGCAAACTGGCAGGGACTTAACTTTGAAGTGTTGGAGGCAATAAATAATAAAACAAGCGGTATTCCTTTGGTTCTTCACGGAGGTACGGGAATTCCGGCAGATATGATCAAGAAGGCTATAAGTCTCGGTGTTGCAAAGATCAATGTAAATACAGAGTGTCAGCTTGTATTTGCCGAGTCTACACGTAAATATATAGAAGCGGGTAAGGATCTTGAGGGTAAAGGTTTTGACCCCAGAAAGCTTCTTGCACCGGGCTTTAATGCCATAGTGGATATGGTAAAAGAAAAGATGGAATTATTCGGTTCTGTCGGTAAAGCATAAACTAAGAAGTATTAGAATCTTAAGGGCTGTCGCATGTATATCAGGGAAATGATCTGCGGATATACTGTGACAGCCTGTTTATAAATAAATGGGGATGATAAATATATGGGTGAAATAAAAAGTATAGATGAATTTTTCGGTTGTGATGTATTCGGCGACAGTGCTATGTCTACCTATCTTCCCAAGGATGTGTACAGGAAGCTTAAAAAGACTATAGAAGACGGTGCGGAACTTGACAGAAGTATAGCCGGTGTGGTTGCACACGGTATGAAAGAATGGGCTATACAAAGAGGTGCCACACATTATACACACTGGTTTCAGCCGCTTTCGGGAGTATCTGCGGAAAAGCAGGAAAGTTTCATATCTTCGGTATCGAACGGTAAGGTGATATTGGAATTTTCAGCCAAAGAGCTTGTAAAAGGTGAGTCCGATGCTTCCAGTTTCCCATCGGGCGGACTTAGAGCAACTTTTGAAGCAAGAGGTTATACGGCATGGGATTGTACTTCACCCGCATTTTTAAGAAAGGATGCCATAGGTATAACTTTGTGTATACCGACGGCTTTTTGCTCATATAAAGGTGAAGCCCTGGACAGAAAAACTCCGCTTTTAAGATCCATGCAGGCTATTGACAAAGAGGCGATAAGATTGCTCAGACTCTTCGGCAATACAAGATCCAAGAGAGTCGTTCCGAGTGTCGGTGCGGAGCAGGAATATTTTATCGTGGATAGAGACAAGTATTTAAAGAGAAAAGATCTGATCTATGCAGGTCGTACACTCTTCGGTGCAATGCCGCCAAAGGGTCAGGAACTGGATGACCATTACTACGGAACTATAAGAGACAGAGTTGCACGTTTTATGAATGACTTAAACCATGAGCTTTGGAGAATGGGAGTTCCTGCCAAGACACAGCATAACGAAGCCGCACCGGCACAGCATGAGCTTGCGCCTATATATGAGCAGGTAAATATTGCGACCGACCATAATCAGCTTGTCATGGAAACCATGAAAAGACTTGCTTTCAACCACAACCTGCATTGCTTATTGCATGAAAAACCCTTTGCCGGAGTAAACGGATCGGGTAAGCACAACAACTGGTCACTTATGACTGATGACGGTATCAATATGCTTAATCCGGGAGAGACACCGCATGAGAATATGCAATTTTTATTGGTACTTGCCTGTATTTTAAAAGCCGTAGACAGACATGCCGAGCTTTTAAGAGAGACTGCGGCAACAGTAGGTAATGATGCAAGACTGGGATCGAATGAAGCACCTCCTGCGATAATTTCCGTATTCCTCGGTGAGCAGCTCGAAGATGTTATTGACCAGCTTTGCAGCACCGGATTGGCAACACATTCCATACAGGGTGGTATGTTAAAAACAGGAGTCAATACCTTACCGGATTTTGAAAAGGATGCTACCGACAGAAACAGAACATCTCCGTTTGCATTTACAAATAATAAATTCGAGTTCAGAATGCTCGGTTCTTCCGAGTCTATAGCCTCAACCAATGTGGTGCTCAATACCATAGTGGCTGAAAGCTTTAAAGAAGCGGTAGATGAACTTGAAAGATCCTCTGACTTTGATATGGCATTACATGACTATGTAAAGACCACATTTGCCGATCACAGAAGGATAATCTTTAACGGCAACGGCTATTCGAAAGAGTGGGTGGAAGAAGCGAAGAGAAGGGGACTTCCGAACATACCTTCATCGGTAGAAGCTATATCCGCTATAGTAAGCGAAAAGACCGTAAAACTTTATGAAAGCTTCAATGTATTTACCAGAGCGGAACTTGAGGCAAGGCTTGAGATAGAATATGAGGCATATTCAAAGCTATCAATATAGAAGCGAAGACCATGCTCAACATGGCAGGTAAGTCCTTGCTTCCGGCAATCATGAAATACAGCGGAGACCTTGCAAAGTCCATAAAGGCGGTAAACGATCTGGGGCTTGATGTTACACCGGAGGAAGAAACACAGATACTTAAAAATATATTAAAGCTCCATAACCTGGCAAGGGAAACTTACAGGAAACTGGATGAGAGTGTTAAAGAAGTTGCAGCCATAAGCGATTTTGAGAAGAAAGCATTCGCATATCACAAACAAATAGTGCCGGTAATGAAGGAACTGAGGGAGTTTGTGGATGAGATAGAAATGCTTGTGGATAAAGAATACTGGCCTATGCCAAGTTACGGAGATCTTATTTTCGAAATATAAATATTATGAAGGAAACAGCACAAAAATTAAAAGATACAAAATTATTTATAGGATTAAATGAGGAAGAGATATTAAATTGTTTAAATAGTGCAGATTTCAAAATAGAAGAATATGAAAAAGACGAGACGATCTTTCATGTTGGAGATAAAGCCGTACATATCAATGTGCTTATAGACGGCACGGTCAATGTATGTCGTGATTCTATGGACGGTAAAAGAAGCATAGTAGCTATATTTACCGCTGCGGGTTCTATATTCGGTGAGGTATTCCTCTTCCTTAAGGATAAGGGTTATGAGCATTACGCAAAAGCTGCCTCTAAAGTGAGGATATTAAAGATACCGAAAGACTATCTTTTTGAAACTTCAAAAGCTGCTAAAGATTATCACAAAGTATTTTTAAAAAATATGATCTCAGACCTTGCTTTAAAAAATTATTATCTTAACAGAAAGGTTCAGATACTTTCCTGTTCGAGTTTGAGGCAAAAAATAGCAATGTTTCTTATTCAAAATATGGATAAGGACAAAAGATGTGTACCGGGTCTTGGCAGAGAAGAAATGGCAGACTTACTTAATACGGCAAGACCGTCACTTTCCAGAGAGTTGATGAAGATGCAGGAAGAGGGCATCATCAGTATCGATAAAAAACAGATTCTTATAAAAGATATTAAAGCCTTGGAAAATTTATAAATATAGTAACACAAGTTACGGAAATAAAAAAAGCCTTTTGCTATCATTTGATACGTAAGAGGCTTTTTTATATAGCTTGTTAAAACTAAATTACAGTGTTTAACGAAAGGATTTAAGCTCTTAGATCTATTAAGACAATTCGTTTGACACTATAGAGGTTTAGATCTGCTCAAGTGATGTAGAATAAAGATCTTAATATATCGTAAAATAAGGAGATTCAATATGGATAATAAGATGTTTTGTTATCAATGTCAGGAGACTGCAGGAAATAAGGGCTGTACACAGATGGGCGTATGCGGTAAGAATCCTGAAGTTGCAGGTTTGCAGGACGTGCTTGTGTACGTAAGTAAGGGACTTTCGGCTATCACTACAAGACTGAGAAAAGAGGGTAAACCGGTAAGTAAAGATGTAAATCATTTTATAACCCTTAATTTATTTATAACTATAACCAATGCCAATTTTGATGAAGAGGCAATTATGGACAGGATAGAAGCTTCTCTTAAGCTCAAAAGAGAACTTATAAAGCAGGTATCAAGCCCTAATACCCTTCCGGAGGCGGCTCACTGGGATACAGACAACAGAGGTATTTACAAAGTCAAGGCACTGACTGTAGGTGTGCTTGCAACAGAGAATGAGGATGTAAGATCCTTAAGAGAACTTATAATATACGGTCTTAAGGGTCTGTCAGCATATTCAAAGCATGCCAACGTACTTATGCAGGATGATGAAGAAGTTGATGCATTCTTACAAAGAGCACTCAGTGCTACATTGGATGATAGCTTAAGTGTGGAAGAGCTTATTGCTTTAACCTTAGAGACAGGTAAATACGGTGTGTCAGGTATGGCACTTTTGGACAAGGCAAATACTTCCGCTTACGGAAATCCGGAGATAAGTCATGTAAATATCGGGGTATCCGACAGACCGGGTATACTTATATCGGGACATGACTTAAGAGATATGGAACTTTTACTTAAGGCGACCGAGGGTACGGGAGTTGATGTGTATACACACTCTGAGATGCTTGCAGCCAATTATTATCCGGAACTTAAAAAGTATAAGCACTTCATAGGAAACTACGGTAATGCATGGTGGAAGCAAAAGGAAGAATTCGAGAGTTTTAACGGACCTATACTTATGACCACAAACTGTATAGTACCTCCTAAGGATAGTTACAAGAACAGGCTCTTTACAACAGGTTCCGCAGGTTATCCGGGTTGTAAGCATATAGGTGATGACAAGGACTTTAGCGAGATCATAGAGCTTGCCAAGACCTGTAAGCCACCGGTGGAGATAGAAAGCGGTGAGATAGTGGGAGGTTTTGCTCACAATCAGGTCCTTGCCCTTGCAGATAAGATAGTTGAGGCTATCAAGAACAAAGATATCAAGAGATTTGTAGTAATGGGAGGCTGTGACGGTCGTGCAAAATCAAGAAATTATTATACGGACTTTGCAAAGGCTTTGCCAAAAGATACGGTTATTCTTACAGCCGGTTGTGCCAAGTTTAAGTATAATAAGCTTCCGTTGGGAGATATAGGAGGCATACCAAGAGTACTTGATGCCGGTCAATGTAACGACTCTTATTCTATAGCTGTGATAGCTCTTAAACTGAAGGAAGTTTTCGGGCTTGAAGATATCAATGAACTTCCGGTAGTTTACAATATAGCATGGTATGAACAAAAAGCTGTTATAGTGTTGCTGGCTCTTTTATATCTCGGAGTTAAGAATATTCATTTAGGGCCTACACTTCCTGCCTTCCTTTCACCGAATGTTGCCAAGGTATTGGTTGAAAACTTCGGCATAGCACCTATAGGAAGCGTTGATGATGATATTAAGTTATTCTTCTCTGATTCGGAGGGTGTAGCTTAATTTATAAATGAAGACCGGGTACCCGGTTAAGTAGCAGATCGGTCAAAACAATAATAAATTCACACAAACTGCGAAAATTCATATTTGCGCCAAAAAGCAGTGATCTAACCCATAGATAAACTTATTTGAAGGATTCGCAACTTACTTTGACCGATAAAATAATTGCTGTAAAGACTAAAGTACAAGGTCTTTCTTTAATACAGATATGGGCAGAGTCTAAATGACTCTGCCCATAAGTAATTATATACGGATCTTATACTTTTAAGGACTCGGGACACTTGGCTACTTAGGAGCAGCAGGGCAATTATATACAGATCTTATACTTTTTAAATATAATAATAAAATTATCAGAAAATCAACAGATATTTTTTTATTATTATATTTAAAGGTATATATATAATAAGGTGATACTGTTTAATCAATTATCAATGATAATTTATTAATAGTTAATTGTAAAACAAAGCTAAAGATGATATTATGATTTAAATTCATAGTAATATTTTTATACATAAAGTTTTTGGGAGGGGCTTTATATTTAGAAAGGAGAGTATTATGAAAAAAAAGATAAGAATATTATCGGCAGCTTTGGTGATAGTTGCGTTTGCAATTACAGCCTGCGGCTCAGGTAACTATTCCAAAAGCCAAGGCAGCGATTACAATTATGATGAGACAGCCGCTTATGAACAGGCGGGAGGATTAGCCAAAGAGGAGCCGGCAGGTGAGTATCCTGCAAACGAATATGAGAAAAGCGGTGAGGTTGAGGCTACTACAGAGGTGAATCCTGTAGCAAGCGGTGAGTACAAACAGAAACTTATTAAGACAGTCGACCTCAATATAGCTACAAAAGAGTACGATAAAAGTGTAACGGATCTTAATAACTACATAAAGAAGAATAACAGCTATGTGGAATATTCTAATACATATAATCCGCAAAGTAACAACAGTTATGAGAAAAATACCAGAAGTGCAACATATACTATAAGAGTACCTGAGGATAAGCTTGATACACTTGTTGTTGATCTGGAAACTGTCGGAACAGTCACTTCAAAGACGGAGAATGTTAGAGATGTAAGTCTTGAGTATTCGGATATAGAATCTCATAAAAAGGCTTTGGAAGCGGAAGAAGAAAGTTTGCTTAATCTTTTAGCCAATGCACAAAGTGTAGAGGCAATAATAGCACTGCAAAGCAGGTTATCGGAGATCAGGTATGAAAAAGAGTCTTATGAGTCAAGCCTCAGACTGTATGACAATCAGGTACAGTATTCTACAGTATCACTAAGCCTTAATGAGGTAAAAGAATATGATACTATATCGGAGGAAACATACTGGGGTAAGTTTCAAAAGAGTTTTGCATCAAGTATGGCAGGTTCGGTATATTTCTTCGGGGAATTGTTGATTTTTATATTTGCATGCTTGCCATATCTGGTTCCTTTGGCACTCATAATAGCTCTGATTTGCTTTGTGATTATAAAATTATCAAATAAAGGCAAAGCAAGAAAAGAAAAAATCTATAAGCAAAAGTCCGAGAACAGTAAGACCGGCGATGGAAAAGCGGCTGATAAAGAAAGCGAATCAAAGACCGGGGAAAATACTTTGATCAAAGAACAAAAACAGGAAGAAAGCAAAAAGGAAAACTAAGTTTACGATTCGGAAAATTTTTTGTTTCGATAACTATTAAAACACCGAATCTTATCACTGTGACAGTTCGAGAAAACCCGGATAAAATCAATGAGACCCCTAAAATTTGACATTTAGGGGTCTCATTGATCTTTAGTGAAAAAGTTTTATATTACTTTAAGTTCACAGCGTTTTTAGCGATCTGAACTATCAAGTCTGAAGCCTTTATCATATCTTCAATAGCTACCATCTCAAATCTTCCGTGGAAGTTGTGACCTCCTGCGAAGATATTGGGACAAGGAAGTCCCATAAATGAAAGTCTTGAACCGTCAGTACCGCCACGTATAGGCTGGATTATAGGTTCTATATCTATATCCTTCATAGAATTTACTGCCAGATCTATGATCTCGGTATGGGGTTCTACGACCTCACCCATGTTGTAATATGTATCTACAAGCTCTAATTTAGCAACATTACCATGCTTGGCATTGATATATGCAAGAGCTGACTCCATAAGTTTCTTTCTTTCTTCGAACTTGGCTCTGTCATGATCTCTTACCAGATATTCAAGTCTTGCATTCTCTATATCTCCGGACATCTCGTTAAGCATAAAGAAACCTTCACGTTTCGGTATGCTCAGGTCTTTGCTCCGGGTGGTAATAAAGAGTTGAACTCCATTGCTACATAAGCGGCATTGATCATAACATTCTTAGCTGTGCCGGGATGTACGCTTTTACCCTTAACTGTAAGTATGGCTGCTGCGGCATTGAAGCTTTCATATTCAAACTCACCCAATTCACTGCCGTCCATAGTATAGGCAAAATCAGCCCCGAAGCCTTCTACATCAAAATAGTCCGCACCGTTTCCGATCTCTTCATCAGGTGTAAATGCTATCTTGATATCGCCGTGTTCTATCTCGGGATGTGCTATGAGATATTCCACAGCTGTCATTATCTCTGCTATACCGGCTTTATCGTCAGCACCGAGAAGAGTGGTACCGTCAGTGGTTATAATGGTCTTTCCGACTAACTTCTTAAGTACGGGGAAGTCTGATTCCGTGATGCTGTACTCGTCATTTAAGCGTATATCACCGCCGGTATAATTAACTATCTGAGGGTTGGTACAACCTCCCTTTAATGCCGGACTGGTATCCACATGTGCTATAAAACCTATCTTTGGAGCGGGTTTTTGAGTGTTTGCCTTAAGGGTTGAATATAAGTAGCCTTCCTTATCGAGTCTTACCTCTAAACCAAGTGCTTCAAGCTCTTCTTTAAGCTTATTAAGCAAGTTAAATTGGATATCAGTACTGGGTACTGTAGTTGATTTCGGATCTGACATAGTATCAATAGCTATGTAAGAAAGAAATCTTTCAACTATTTTTTCCATGTTTTAAACTCCTTTATATTTTTTTTATCGAAACATAAATTTCGACTAAAACACTTTGATCGCAAAACCGTCAGGTGACATGCTATAAAAACCGCACCGGACAAAGGAGAATTTCTGTATATGTCAAATAAGCAATCATGTAGGATTTAATGAAAATCTTATACGATTCCCTGTGATATCATAGCGAGTGCAACTTTTTCAAAACCTGCTATGTTGGCTCCGGCAACATAATCGCCGGGAACTCCGTACTTCTTGGCCGCATCGTCAACTTTTTTAAATATGTCCTTCATGATTACCTTAAGTCTTGAGTCCACATCTTCAAAGGTCCATGAAAGTCTCATTGCATTCTGACTTTGTTCAAGTCCGGAAACAGCAACTCCTCCGGCATTGGAAGCTTTTCCCGGTATGAAAAGTACCTTATGTTGTTGTAAATAATGTGTAGCTTCAAGAGTTGTAGGCATATTAGCTCCTTCAGCCACGGCAAAACAACCGTTTCAACCAGTGCTTTCGCACCTTCAAGCTCAAGCTCGTTTTGTGTGGCACAAGGAAGATAGATATCACACTTGATATTCCAGATTCCCTTTCCTTCATAATAGCTTGAACCGCTTACTCTGTCAACATATTCCTTGATACGTCCACGCTTAACTTCCTTGATATCTTTGACTACAGCCAGATCTATTCCGTTAGGATCGTGTATGTAGCCGTTGGAATCGTTGAGAGCAACTACCTTAGCACCGAGTTCTATAGCCTTTTGAGCCGCATATATGGCAACATTTCCGGAACCGGTGATTACTACGGTTTTTCCTTTTATTTCTTTATCGTTAGCCTTACACATTTCTGAAAGTATATATACAAGACCGTAGCCTGTAGCCTCAGTTCTTGCAAGAGAACCTCCGAAAGGTATGCCCTTGCCTGTGAATACTCCTTCAAAAGAAGTGCTCAGTCTCTTGTACTGTCCGAACATGTATCCTACTTCTCTGCCGCCTACACCTATATCACCGGCAGGTACGTCTATGTCCTTACCTATATATTTGTATAATTCACTTATGAAACTTTGACAAAAAGCCATGATCTCTCTGTCAGACTTACCCTTGGGATCAAAGTTGGCACCACCCTTGGCACCGCCCATAGGAAGTCCGGTAAGAGAGTTCTTGAAAGTTTGCTCAAAGCCCAGGAATTTAAGAATTGATCTGTTTACGCTCTTATGAAATCTTATACCGCCCTTATATGCGCCTATAGAGTTGTTGAACTGTACTCTATAGCCTCTGTTGATATGCACTATTCCGTTATCGTCTACCCACGGAACTCTGAATGAGACGGTTCTGTCAGGTTCTACCATACGCTCGAGCAAAGCATGTCTGCGGTACAGGTCCTCATGTTCACTTACTATAGGCTCCAATGATTCCAAAACTTCCTTTACAGCCTGATGAAACTCCGGCTCGTTGGGATTAGTTGTTACGACTTTATCTAAAACTTCATTTATATAAGACATAGTTATCCCCCTTATTTGAATTTTAGATTAGAGTATATGCGTATTTTTTTCCAAAGTCAATAAAAAAATATAGTCGATTGTATAATTATACGGAGTTTACCAAGCGTATATTTTTTAGTATAATAAGGATAGTTAAGTAATTGACGCAATAGAACGTGATATAATATAAAAACAGATTTCAGATCTATAGAAAATTGTAAAAAATTAAAGCTTAAGATAAGTTGAACCGGTAGTTTTGGCTTAGAGTTGGTGATTAAGGAGAAATTTTACTAAAAGTATCGATCTGTATCTGATGTAAAAGCGGAGTATAATTATAGGGAGGTATGGAAATGACATTGAAAGAAGCGATGTGGCAAAGGCATACTGTCAGAAAATATGAAGACAGAGTTTTAAGTATCGAACATACTCAATTGATTGAAGCACGTATAGATGAGCTCAATCAAAAATACGGACTGAAATTAAAATTGGTACTTAATAACAAGCTTGCCTTGAATACTTTTATAAAACTTTTTTTATCAAAGGGAGTAAGCAATTATATCGTGTTGTCGGCGGACAATGTTAACGACAGTGCAGAAGCTCTCGGTCATTGCGGGGCGGATATTATGCTTTATGCTCAAACTTTGGGGCTTAATACCTGGTGGGTAGGAGGGACATTCAGCAGAAAGAATGTCGCCAGGGTAGTCGGATCATTAGGTATGCTCGGAATTATAGTTATAGGTTACGGTATTGAGCAAGGTAAGGCACATATATCCAAAACAGTCGAAGAAGTAAGTGAATATAAGGGTGAAGCTCCCGGGTGGTTCAACGAGGGGGTAAAGGCGGCATTACTTGCACCTACGGCACTTAACAGACAGGCGTTTCATATAGAAGGAGAAGATAACAGAGTAAGTATAAGGTATGATAAGGGTATGTGTGATAAAGAGAATCTTGGAATAATAAAGTATCACTTCGAGCTTGGGGCAGGCAGTGATAATTTTATTTGGAATTAACTAAGGGGGAAATGAGTGTGAAACTCCTAAAGGAATATGCGATTCAAAGCGGAGCACTTGTGATCATAGCCTGTGCGGTATTTTTCTTTCTTGTACCGAGCCACGCTTCGGTAAGCAGTATAGCGGGACTTGCGATCATACTTGCAAATTTTGTTCCGTTATCGGTTGCAACCATAGTCATGATATTGAATATAGCGCTTTTAGTGCTGGCTTTTTTTCTGTGCGGGAAGGAATTCTTTCTTAAGACCACCTACGCATCTATAGTGTTGCCGGTATTTTTATATATCTTAGAAAGGATCTTCCCGAATTTTACTTCATTTACCAATGATCCGACACTTGATGTGAGTTGTTATATATTTTTGGTAAGTGTCGGGCTTGCGATCTTATTTAACCGAAACGCATCTTCGGGAGGTTTGGATATATTGGGAAAGATACTCAACAAGTATTTTCATCTTGATATAGGAAAGTCAATGTCTTTGGTAGGCATGTGCATAGCGCTTTCTTCAGCATTTGTATATGACAGTAAAACAGTGGTGCTCAGTGTACTCGGAACCTATCTTAACGGTATGGTACTTGACCACTTCATATTCGGACAGTCATTAAAAAGAAGGGTATGTATCGTTTCCGAGAAAGAAGAGGAAGTCAGAAGATTTATCATTGAAAAACTTCATAGCGGAGCTACTATTTATGAAGCCATAGGAGCTTACAAGATGGAGGTAAGAAGAGAAATAATAACAATAGTTACCAAGAGTGAATATCAAAAACTAATAAACTTCATGAAGAAAACAGATCCTAAAGCTTTTATAACAATATATAAGGTAAATGATATACATTATATACCTAAGAAATAAGATATTGATATATAAGGAGGAGCGAGAAGTTGGATATACTAAAAAGGTTGTTCGAAATGCAGGATAAAGACTATGCGCTGTTTCAAGGTAAGTTGGTGCCTAATATTGAAAGTAAGCTTATAATAGGAGTCCGTGTACCGTTACTCAGAAAGTTTGCAAAAGAACTTATAAAAGAAAACGGGCAGGAAGGATTTTTGCAAGAAGTACCGCATAAATATTATGATGAAAATATGTTGCATGCGATTTTGCTTTCGGAGATGAAAGATTACGGAGATTGTATAAAAAGGGTAAATGAATTTTTGCCTTATGTGGATAATTGGGCGGTTTGTGATATATCATCACCCAAGGTCTTTAAGAAGAATAAGGATGATTTATTAAATGAGATATATAAGTGGTCAAAGTCAGAGAAAACCTATACCTGCAGGTTCGGATTGGGAATGCTTATGAGCTTTTTTTTGGACGGGGACTTTAAGGAAGAATACCTTAAATTACCTGCAAACATAAAGTCTGAGGAATATTATATAAATATGATGATCGCATGGTTTTTTACCACAGCCCTTACAAAGCAATGGGAATATACTCTGCCTTATATTGAGGAGGGGAGGCTTGCGACTTGGGTCCACAATAAGACCATACAAAAAGCGAGAGAAAGTTATAGAATAGATAAAGAAAAAAAAGAATATCTTTCAAGTCTGAAAAGATAAATGGGGCTGCCGCTTCACGATTTATCAATCATTAAAGCGACAGCCCAATCAGCCGGACTTTTCGAAGTCCGGCTGATACTTTTTGCATAGAAAAGAGGCTGTACACTAATCACTTAGTGCGACAGCCCCTTTTAGTATGTTTACAAATTATTTTATTATCTGTATTGAACCTACAACAGGTAAAGGTGTTCTCTCTCCCTTTGATACATTTACTATACCTATAATAGATACAACAAAAAATAAAATATACACGATCATTGAAATAAAACCTATAGCACCTACCAGAAATACCATTACAAGGCTATCGGAGCTAAACAGTAGTACTAATCTGATCACATTAAATATGATAGTGGCAGCAAATTCCAGGATAAATAAATTAAGTCCCTGTTTTGCGTGAAACTGTACGAACTCATCATTCTTTTCCGTAAGGAACGGAACAAGTGCTAAAATACCGAAATATGAAAGATAAGTTATTCCTTTTTTATCTGAACCCATAAAAATTCCTCCTTTATGTTCTATACACAATACAGGGGGTATTATAAAGGATAAATTAAAAAAATTCAACAAAAATTATTGAGGATCGGCATTACTTTAACAACTTTAAGCAAATGTTAATATTATTACATGGGGAGAAATAAGAGTTTATTAAGGAAGCAAGACAGAATTTTAAGACAAGCAGTAAGTTTTGGTAAGTGTTTTTTGAGGGATGTGATAAAAATGTTTGTCTGCTTTTCGAATAAAAAGTAAAAGAAACTCTATTATAAAGTGCTTTTGTTTTTTTTGTTTAAATAATATAATTGCTGTGTGATTAGCAATACCTAACATAAAAGAAAATAAACGCTGTTCGGAGGGGAAAGGATGAAAAAAATCATCAATGTATATGGCTGATAAGATAAAGGTATTGCTTATAATAACTATATTGTTCACTATCGGAATTATCATGTCTCCGGGTGTGATAGTCAAGTCTGTTATAGGGTTCGTAGCAGCGATACACTACTTGTTTTTCTTATTCAGGATAAAGACTTTGAAAAAAGAGATAGCGACAGAGGTTCAGGAGGAGATATGATTAAAAAACGATTGTTAAGCCTTATGGGGGATTCGGGCAAATATATCAAGATCAATCTGCTTTGGCAGTGGCTCGGACTTATCATATCGGCTGTTTTGTCACTTTTTGCGGCTTTACTTTTGGAAAGTGCCAAAAGACTCGGTGTAGAGGATGTATTCGCAGACCCGTTACAGATCGTAAAGGCGGCAGCAGTGATAGGGGTATTACTTGTAATAAAAAATATATTCGTAAGAAAAGCCACAAAAGCTTCATTTATGGCAGGCAGAGATGTCAAGTGCAAGCTCAGGGCATTACTGTATGAAAAACTTTCTAAGCTTGGTATATCCTATCATGAGCAGGTTCCCACAGCAGAGGCGGTACAACTTGCTTCAGAGGGTGTGGAACAGTTGGAGACTTACTTCGGACTGTATATACCTCAGCTTATATACAGCCTGCTTGCACCTGTAACACTTTTTATTATGATATCATTCGTCAGTTTGAAAGCGGCATTAATACTTCTTATATGTGTTCCGCTTATACCTGTAAGTATCATGGTCGTACAAAAGATAGCGAAAAGGCTTTTGAAGAAATACTGGTCGGTATATACAGGACTCGGAGACAGTTTTCTCGAGAATTTGCAGGGATTAACAACTCTTAAGATATATATGGCGGATGAAAAAAGAGCTGTAAAGATGGATGAGGAGGCTGAGCATTTCAGAAAGATCACTATGAAGGTGCTCACGATGCAGCTTAATTCTATTATTATTATGGATCTTGTAGCTTACGGAGGTTCGGCACTGGGTATGATCATAGTGCTCTACGAGTATGCAGCAAAAAGAGTACCGCTGTGGGGTGTTATCTTTATAATATTGCTTTCTGCGGAATTTTTCATACCTATGCGCCTTCTCGGCTCTTATTTTCATATAGCTATGAACGGAGCGGCGGCATCGGATAAACTTTTTAAGATTTTGGATATGGAAGAATACGAGGCTAAGAGCAGGATAGAGGAAAGACCAAAGAACGCAAGGATAGTAATAGAGGGACTTGGTTTTTCCTATACGAAAGATAAGGAAGTCTTGAAAGATGTCTCTATGGAGGTGGAATTCGGCAAGTTGACTTCTCTTGTAGGAGTATCGGGTTGCGGTAAGAGCAGTATAGCCGGTTTGCTTAGCGGAGGCAGAAGAGACTATCGGGGGAGTATCAGACTTTTTAGCGAAGAGAATACCGCTTATGAGCTTTTTGATCTTTCCTCTGCGGATATTCTTTCCAATATTACTCTGGTGAGTCATAACAGCTATATATTCAAAGGTAGCGTTGAGGCGAACTTAAGACTTGCATCGCCAAAGGCTTCGGTAGAAGAACTTGTACAAGTCCTAAGAGAAGTAGAATTATATGATTTTATTGAACAGCAGGGAGGACTTTCAATGCAGCTTTTGGAAGCAGGTGCGAATCTTTCTGGAGGACAGCGCCAAAGACTTGCTCTTGCAAGGGCATTGCTGCATGATACAGCGGTGTATATTTTCGATGAAGCTGCGTCCAATATAGATGTGGAGAGTGAAAATAAGATAAATGAAGTTATAAGAAAGCTTGCCAAAAACCATGCGGTTCTTTTTATTTCACACAGACTTGCTCCCGTTGCCGGCTCAGACCGTATCTATCTGTTGTCAGATGGAAGTATATCGGAGAGCGGAAGTCATGAGGAATTGATGGAAAAAAACGGAAAATATGCGAAACTGTATCTTGAGCAAAAAGAACTTGAGGAATACGGACTTTCGGAAAACGAAGAAAATGATATGGAAACTGTTGACAAAGGAGGTAGAAGATGAAACGCAGATCAGGCATATATATAATGGGTAGGCTGATCGTGATGGTAAGACCGCTGCTTTTTATTTATGTGTATTGCAATAGGAGCGGGTGTACTTGGTTATCTTTTGTGCGATCTTTCTTCCGGTTGCGGCAGGTATCGGACTTTTTAAGTATTATGACGGGTGAAGGAGCGGGTGTGGCAGTTCTTTCGAGTATTGCTCTTATTATGGGGCTTATGGCACTGATGAGAGGAGTTCTAAGATATATTGAACAGGCGAATAATCATTATATTGCCTTTCGTTTGTTGGCACTTATTCGCCACAAGGTCTTTGCTGCACTTCGTGAACTTTGTCCGCAAAGCTCGAGGGCAGAGATAAGGGGGATCTGATAGCGCTCATAACCCGGCGATATAGAGCTTTTTGGAAGTTTTTTTATGCTCATACGATCTCTCCTATAGCTATAGCATTTATCACATCTGCACTCATGCTGGTATTTATAGGCAGATACCATCCGATCTATGCACTTATAGCATTTATCGGATACTGTTGTGTGGGAATAGCCGTACCTCTTATAAATTCAGCTAAGGGTGCAGAACGTGGGATGAAATACAGGCAGCAGTTTGCACAGCTAAATACCTATATTTTGGAAAGCTTAAGAGGTCTCAAAGAGACTTTGCAGTATGAAGCGGTTGAAAACAGACTTGAAGAGCTTAAGTTACGCAGTAAAGAGCTGGCAAAAAGCAGAGAGGATCTAAAGGATCTTGAGGGAGCTTCAGCAGGATATACCGGAATATGTATATCGGCATTTTCGTTCGCTGTTTTATTTGCAAGTGTGTTAATGGGAAAAAGTTTTGAAGAAGCACTTTTAGTCAGCCTTGCGGTATTTTCTTCTTTCGGTCCGCTTACCGCACTTTCGGCACTTTCCAACAACCTTATGCAAACTCTTGCAAGCGGAGAAAGAGTCCTTACACTTTTGGATGAGGAGCCGGTCGTAAGAGAGGTAGAGGGCAAGGAAGAGCTTGATTTTGCGGGAGTAAGGCTTGAGAAAGTTTCATTTGCCTATGAAGATGAAAATATAATCAACGATCTTTCGATCCGTCTTGAACAAAAGAAGATCATAGGTATCTTAGGAAGGAGCGGAAGCGGAAAATCCACACTGCTTAGGCTTATAATGAGATTCTGGGACACTGATAAAGGTAAGATCTTTATCTCTGATAGAGACATAAAAGATATAAATACAAGGAATTTAAGAGCGATGGAGAGCTTTTTAACTCAGGATACGGTGATCTTTCACGATACTATCGCAGAGAATATAGCGATCGCAGATCCCGATGCAAGCAGGGAGCAGATAATAGAAGCTGCCAAGAAAGCTTCCGTACATGAATTTATATTGACACTGCCTAAGGGCTACGATACCAAGGCATCGGAACTCGGAAGTTCCTTATCGGGCGGTGAGAGACAAAGGATAGGACTTGCGAGAGCATTTTTACATGATGCTTCATTAATGCTTCTTGACGAACCTACCAGTAATCTCGACAGTCTTAACGAGGGTATCATACTAAGGGCTCTTAAGAAGGAGAGTAGACAACGCAGCATAGTTCTTGTTTCTCACAGGAGGTCAACGCTTAATATTGCGGATGAGATGATCAAACTGGAAAGCACAAGATCCAGCTAGATAAGATTGAAATAAGCCGATAGGAGTTATACTTTGGTGGACTAATTAAGCGATAAATGTTATACTACAGGGTACGTAACATTTGAATCAAGAAAAATATCCTTATGCTAAGACATGGAATCGATCATATTTATTAAGGGGATCTTATGGACAGACAGGCAAAAATAAGTAAACTTTTTTCCGGCTATATGAAATGGCCGTCGTATATAGCTGTATTATTCATAGCCTTGAGTATACTTATGTTTATAGTGGATACGGTATCGGGGCTTATAATGTTATTTATAACTGTCATTCTTCTTGCCGTACTTGCATTGTTATATAAAAACTATAAACAATACATAGATATGGCTATAGTTTCCTACGCCGTGAATTTCTATAAGCAGCAAAGCGAGCTTAATATAGCTCTTGATATACCTTATGCGATACTTAATGAAGGTGCTTCGGTAGTATGGTCCAACAAAAAGTTCGATGAGATATTCGATACGAACAGACAGGTGTACAAGAAGCTGACAGGTGTATTCGGTGAGTTAGATCTAAGTCAGATATCTCAAAAGAATGAGTTTTGTGTCAAATACAATGAAAGAAAATACAAACTTGTATTGAAAACAGCCCATGCTGACGACATGCTGCTTTATTCATTATATATGTATGATGAAACAGAACTTGGGAATATAAAACATATGCTTAAGGACTCCGCTTTTGTTTGCGGATATATATGCATAGATAACTACGAAGAAGTCATTACAAGCGTTGAAGATGTACAAAGTTCTCTTTTGCTGGCTTTGATAGACAGAAAGATAAAACAGTACTTCGGAGAAGACGGAGTAGTGCACAAACTTGAAAAAGATAAATATTTCTTCGTTACCAATCATCATTCGCTTGTACAGCTTAAAGAATCAAGGTTTGAGATCCTTGAGGAAGCAAAAGAAACCGGCATAGGTAACAGCAAAAGCGTTACACTCAGTATCGGTATAGGTGAGGGTGGCTCCACCTATGCCGAAAGTTCGGGATATGCAAGCATGGCTATAGAGATGGCTCTTGCAAGAGGCGGTGATCAGGTAGTAATAAAGAATAAAGACGGTCTTGTATACTTCGGAGGTAAATCTCAATCCGTAGAAAGAACGACCAAGGTAAAAGCAAGAGTCAAGGCAAAGGCACTCAGTGAGCTTATGAACAGCAATAAAAAAGTCATCATTATGGGACATAAGGTAATGGATATAGATTGCCTCGGAGCTGCTATCGGAGTATGGTGTATAGCCAATGAACTTGACAGACCGGCACAAATAGTAAGTACTGAGGTCAATGCCGCCATAAGAAATGTACTTGATGTGTTTGTACCGCCGGCATATCCGGATGATCTTTTTATAGATGCAAAAAAAGCAGAAAAGCTCATAGATAAGGATACGCTTTTGATAGTTGTGGATGTGAACAGACCGAGTATTACCGAAGCTCCGGAACTTTTGACCCTGACCGATAATATAGTGGTCATAGACCACCACAGGCAGGGAAGTGAAAGTATAAAGAATGCAAAACTTTCATATATAGAAAGTTATGCTTCAAGTGCCTGCGAAATGGTAGCCGAGATACTTCAATATGTGGAAGACGGTGTAAAACTAAAGTCGGACGAGGCTGATGCCATGTATGCGGGTATAGTGGTAGACACACAGAATTTTAAAAACCAGACCGGAGTAAGGACCTTTGAAGCGGCGGCTTTCTTAAAACGTAACGGTGCCGATACCACGAGGGTCAGAAAACTATTCAGAGAAAATGTCAATGATTATATAGCGAAGGCGGAAGCAACACATAATGTAACTATATTTGAGGGGCATTATGCGATAAGTTACTGTCCTGCCGAGGGGCTTGAGCGACCTACGGTAGTTTGTGCTCAGGTTGCCAATGACCTGCTCAATATTATAGGAATCAAGGCGAGTGTAGTATTTACCAAGGTTGGAAATACAGTATATATAAGTGCAAGATCCATAGATGAAGTCAATGTGCAATGATGATGGAGAAAATAGGCGGAGGAGGTCACAGAGCCATAGCCGGAGCTCAGCTTAAAGACATTGATATAGAAACAGCAATAGAGAAAGTAAAATCGCTTATAACAGATATGATAGGTAAAGGAGAATTATAGAAATGAAGATAGTACTTTTGGAAGACGTGAAATCACTCGGTAAAAAAGGCGAGATCGTGGAAGTTGCCGAAGGATACGCAAGAAACTTTATATTACCAAAGAAAAAAGGTGTAGAGGCTACAAGCAGTAATCTCAATACACTCAAACTTCAAAAGGCAAATGCCCAAAAGATAGAGAATGAGAATATAGAAGCAGCGAAGGCTTTAGCCGCTAAACTTAACGAGACCAGTGTAAGTCTTAAGATAAAAGGCGGAGAGGGCGGAAGAACATTCGGTTCCGTGACCTCCAAGGAAATAGCCGCAGCACTTAAGTCACAACATGATCTGGATGTAGATAAGAAGAAGATAATGCTTGGTGAGACTATCAAGACTTTCGGAACACATGAAGTAGATGTAAAAATATACAAGGGTATCAATGCCAAGCTTAAAGTTAAGGTAGATGAGGAGTAATTATGGAAGAGACCTTATTAAAGAGGATACTTCCGCATAGTATAGAAGCCGAACAGTCCGTTATAGGCTCTATGCTTATGGATAAGGATGCAGTAATAGTTGCCTTGGATATGATAAGTGGTGAAGACTTTTATTCGAAGCAATATTCTATACTTTACGAAACCATGCTGGAGCTTTAATGAAGGTAAGGAAATGGATCTGGTAGTTATACAAGACAGGCTCAGGGAAAAGAACGTATCACCGGAGCTTAGCAGTCTTGGTTTTATCAAGGAGATAATAACTACCGTACCTACTTCCGCCAATATCAGGTATTATGCGACTATAGTAAAAGAAAAGTCCACGCTGAGGAAACTTATAAAACTCAATGAAGACATTGCCAATTCCTGTTATGTCGGAAATGACAGCTTGGAGGAGATCCTTGCACGTACCGAAAAAGATCTGTTTGAACTTTTACAATCAAGGACTGCCAAGGATATAAGACCTATAGAAGATATTGCGAAAAATGTATTATATAGGATAGAGGCGGCAAGCAGGACAAGGGAAATAGTAACAGGTATACCTACCGGCTTTATAGACTTAGACTATAAGACCAGCGGCTTACAGCCTTCGGATCTGGTGCTGATAGCTGCCAGACCTTCAATGGGAAAGACGGCATTTGTCCTGAATATGGTACAGCATATAGCAATGAAAAAAGAACTGCCCTGTATGATATTCTCGCTTGAGATGAGCAGTGAACAACTTGTGCAACGTATGCTTGCCATGGAGACAGGAATAGACTCGCAAAAGCTAAGGACAGGTAATCTGACCGATAACGACTGGGATCCTCTTATAAGAGGAGTTGTAGATGTAAGTGATTCTAAGATAATTATAGACGACACTCCGGGTATAAGCGTGGGAGAGCTAAGAAGTAAGTGCAGAAAGGTCAAACTTGAAAGAGGACTGAGCATAGTGATCATAGACTATTTGCAATTGATGACCGGATCTTCGAAACGTTCCGAAAACAGACAGCAGGAGATCTCGGAAATATCAAGAAGCTTAAAGGCACTTGCAAGGGAGATGGAAGCACCGGTAGTGGCACTGTCACAGTTATCACGTGCCTGTGAGACAAGACCCGATCACAGACCTATGTTATCAGACTTAAGAGAGTCCGGAGCCATAGAGCAGGATGCTGATATAGTAATGTTTCTATACAGAGATGATTATTATCACAAAGATACGGAACATCCCAATGAGGCGGAAGTGATCATAGCAAAGCAAAGAAACGGTCCCATAGGAACTGTCAATCTGATGTGGAAACCGGAGACTACAAGATTTGTAAATATATCAAGAAGAGCTTAGTATGTTAAAACGGATGATGTGTATCGCATTGTCCGTATTTAATTTGTATAGCAGGCATAATGATATATTTGTATAAAATGTAGCATATCTTTAAAAACTGTCTTTTTTAAGAACAAGCCGTTGCGATGGTCTTTAAGAGTATTCAATTATAATAATTATCAGATATACTATAAATATAATGTATTCGGTACCGATATCAGCACAGACCGGATATAGGATCAGAAAAGATGTTTTATGAACCTGACTTTAGTAAGATCGGTTCACTTATCTTTGCTTATATAGTATTAAAAACTTGCAGCTAAGTTTTATTTTAATTAAGAAGAAAGAACAACTATCATGATACTTGAGAATAAACTCGGGATCCGGGAGGAAAAAGAGCTTGAGATAAAAGAAGAACAGATAAGCAAAATAAAGGCACTTGAGCTTTTTGATAAGAGTTTTTTAGACGGCTTTCCGGTATCGGAATTTAAAGGACTGGCTATGATACATAAGCATCTTTATGAAGACATCTATGATTTTGCCGGTAATATAAGACATGTCAACATAATAAAGGGAAGCTTCCCCTTTGCACTGGGTTCATATTTACCCGAGATACTTAAAAACATTTCCCAAATGCCGCAGAGTACATTTGACGAAATAATCGAAAAATATATAGAAATGAATATAGCTCATCCTTTTCGGGACGGCAACGGCAGAAGTATGCGTATATGGCTTGACTGTATAATGAAAAAAGAAGTAAAATCTGTAGTGGAATGGAGTAAAATAAGCAAAGAAGAATACATGAACGCTATGGCAAAAAGTCCCGTGAGTGATAACGATATAAAAACACTGATCTGTAATGCCCTTACACATAAAACAGCTGACAGACAGGTATATATTGAAGGGATAGATGCAAGCTATGCTTATGAGGGCTACTCAAACTTTAAGTTAAAGGATATAGCGGGATCATGATATTATATTATGGAGGTAATGTGGTGGCAGGCATTTCGAAAATAATTAATACAAACAGAAAAATATGCCACCTATAAAGGAAAAAATACGAAAGAAGTCCTTGAAGAATGGGATAAAAAGATATTACAAAAGAAATATATGATAATTATTTTCTATATTATTAAGAGAGAATAGAAAATGTCTATGAAGAAATTGACCGACTTATGGATACAGTTAAGTATCTTTGCTAATCGATAAAAAAATTAGAAATTATAGTAAATACAGCTAAAAGGAGACGAAGATCATGTTAAAAGAAGGAATAAAGGGATGTATAGAAACTGTTGCGACTAGTGAGAAAACAGCCAAGTCTATAGGAAGCGGAGGTTTAGATGTTTTTGCAACTCCTATGATGATCTCTCTTATGGAAGAGACTTGTTTTAAGAGTGTGGACTCCGAGCTTGAAGCTGAGAATACAACGGTAGGAATAGAAGTAAATATCAAGCACCTTGCCGCTACCCCTGTAGGGATGAAAGTAAGATGTGAGTCTGAGCTTATAAAGATAGATAACAGGTCGCTTACATTCAACGTAAAAGCCTATGATGAGAAGGGGCTTATCGGAGAGGGAGTACATCAAAGATTTATAGTTAATAGAGAGAAGTTTCAAAAAAAGGCGAATGAGAAGCTGATGTAATGTGTTGACAAAGATTGTGACAAACCGTTAATAAATCGGTATGTCTCCTTGCTTTGCAAAAAACATCCAAATATATAAAATTTATTGATTTTTAGTAATAATTGTGTTATAGTTTTTCGTGTATGGAATATAGAGATTAAAATAGGGGTGTTAAATCCCCCTTATACAATAATCGAGCTATAATAATAGTAGAGTTTCCATGCAAATATTTTTTTGACCACCCATAAGGGTCAAGGCCATACGGACAGCCGGGTCAACTGCCGATTGGCAACTTTAGTTGCCTTATTGATTGAGTTAAAAGCTCGAATTTTATAAGTTGGTTACTTTATAAACCATAGTGCCGAAAGGCACATCAACTTGTGAAACGGTCAATAAGAGTAGTAAAAGTAAAATGTTTGCTATATAGACTCTCATACTATTATTATCACAACTTTTATTAGTTGTGAGTTTATATATGTTTATGACCGCAAGCAAGTGTGAAAGCACTTGCTTTTTTAATGCAAAAGAAGGGCTGACAGTCCGGGAAGAGCTAAGCTGCTTATGCCGATATTAGATATACTGACTTATTGGCAGTCAGTACTGCAGCATATATTGTTTCATTTAAAACAGTCAAATACCGGACAAGTTATTTTGTAAAGCTTCACTTTGTAAATACTTAACAGTAGTGACACCTTAATGTAAGTTCAACTATGTTTAGCGATCGCAATAAAATGAATTTGACCGCAAAATATGAAAAAACTTTCAAGATGAGTCGGTAAACATCAAAAGTCCTGAAAATTTACAAAAATAATAAAAATAAAAACACTAAAACTTGGAGGCGGCTATGGATCAGAGCAGAGCACCAATACATGAAGCATTGGAGAAATTTAGAAAAAAAAGGGTAGTACCCTTTGATGTGCCGGGACATAAAAGAGGCAGAGGCAACAAAGAATTAAAAGACTTTTTGGGAGAGACCTGTGTAGGCATAGATGTAAACTCTATGAAACCGCTTGATAACCTCTGCCATCCGGTATCGGTGATAAAAGAAGCGGAACAACTTGCAGCAGAAGCGTTCGGAGCTGCACATGCCTTCCTGATGGTAGGCGGTACAACTTCGGCAGTACAGACGATGATACTTTCCGTATGTAAAAAGAGGAGATAAGATAATACTGCCGAGAAACGTACACCGTTCGGTTATAAATGCCATGGTACTTTGCGGTGCCGTACCTGTATATGTCAATCCCGATGTAGACCAAAGACTTGGAATAGCTCTGGGAATGAAAGTTTCACAGGTTGAAGAGGCAATCAAAGAAAACCCGGATGCGGTGGCAATATTTGTAAATAATCCCACATACTACGGAATATGTTCGGACATAAGATCCATAGTAAAACTGGCACATGATAATGAAATGTATGTACTGGCAGATGAGGCACACGGAACACATTTTTATTTCGGTGAGAATCTGCCCATAGATGCGATAAGTGCAGGTGCGGATATGGCAGCGGTAAGTATGCACAAATCCGGAGGAAGCCTTACACAAAGCTCCATACTCCTTATAGGTAAGGAGCTACATGAGGGCTATGTAAGACAGATCATTAACCTTACGCAGACTACCAGTGCATCGTACTTATTGTTATCAAGCCTTGATATCTCAAGAAGAAATCTTGCACTCAGAGGCAGAGAGATATTTGCACAGGTAATGGATCTTGCAGAATATGCAAGAAAAGAAATATCGCATATCGGCGGTTATTATGCCTATTCATCGGACATGATAAACCACGACAGCATATATGATTTTGATAAAACAAAACTTTCTATCTATACCTTGGATATAGGACTTGCAGGTATAGAAGTTTATGACAAACTTAGAGATGAGTATGATATACAGATAGAATTCGGAGACATGGGCAATATCTTAGCCTATCTGTCAATAGGTGACAGAAAACAGGACATAGAAAGACTGGCAAGTTCCCTTGCTGAGATAAAAAGGCTTAACAGCAGAGGAAAGGAAGGGCTTATGCCTCACGAGTACATAAGCCCGGGAACTTGCGGTATCGCCGCAGGCGGCGTTCTATGCGGATAAGGAGCAGCTGGATTTACAGGAAACATCAGGCAGGATCTGCTCGGAATTTCTTATGTGTTATCCGCCGGGGATCCCTATACTTGCACCCGGAGAGATGATTACGGATAGGATACTTGACTATATTATATATGCCAAGGAAAAGGGCTGCTCGATCACAGGACCGGAAGATCCCGATATTAATAAATTAAATGTATTAAAGTTACCTATACAAATGTTTTAGGAGGAGGTAGATTATGGAATTATGGTTTGCGGAAAGACATACTCAAAACGTAAAGTTTTCTATTAGAGTAGATAAGCAATTGTATAGCGGACAAAGCGATCATCAAAGAATAGATATATTTGAGTCAAAGGAATTCGGGAGATTTTTAACACTTGACGGTTTCATGATGCTGACGGAAAAAGATGAATTTATATATCATGAAATGATCACACATGTACCGATGGCGGTCCATCCTAATGTTGAGAAGGTATTGGTAATAGGCGGAGGAGACGGCGGAGTGGTAAGAGAGCTTTGTAAATACAAAGATATCAAGCATATTGATCTCGTAGAAGTGGATCCCCCTGGTCGTGGAAGTATGCAGGGAATATCTTCCCTCTGTAGCTTGCAGACTTGATGATGAGAGAGTACATATAAGACATGATGACGGACTCAGGTTCTTACGTTCTGTAGAGAATGAATACGATCTGATAATAGCTGATACCACAGATCCTTTCGGACCGAGTGAGGGACTTTTTACCAAGGAATTTTACGGAAGCTGCTACAAGGCACTCAAAGAAGACGGGATAATGATGAATCAGCACGAAAGTCCTTTCTATGAAGAAGATGCGATTACCACACAAAAGATACATAAGCGTATCATATCAAGCTTTCCTATAAGTAAGGTATATCAGGCTCATGTTCCAAGCTATGCTACCGGACATTGGCTCTTCGGTTTTGCATCCAAAGTTTACCATCCGGTAAGGAACCTTGATTCCGTAAGTTGGAACATGAAAGGTATAAGTACAAGATACTATACCACTAACTTACACAGCGGATCATTTACCTTACCATACTATGTAGAGGAGTTACTTAAAAATGTTGAATAGTAATATAGAAACTTTTATAGGCTGTGATAAGCCGTATGAAGAAGCGGATATAGTTATATTCGGTGCACCGTTTGACTCTACCACGTCTTTCAGACCGGGGACAAGATTCGCTTCCAAGGCTATAAGAGGGGAAAGTTTCGGTTTGGAAACCTACAGTCCTTATCAGGATAAGGATCTGACCGATATAGCGGTATTTGACAGCGGAGACCTCGAACTTTGCTTTGGAGACAGCGAGAAGGCTCTTGACGCTATAGAAGAAAGAGCGGATATTATATTAAATGATAAAAAGATACCTCTCATGATAGGCGGAGAGCATCTGGTAACTCTGGGAGCTGTAAGGGCAGCTTATAAAAAGCATCCGGATATGCATTTAATACAGTTTGATGCACATACAGATCTTAGAGAAGATTATCTTGGTGCAAAACTTTCACATGCGAGTGTAATAAAAAGATGTCATGATTTTTTAGGTGACGGACGCATACATCAGTTCGGTATAAGATCGGGTGAAAAGTGCGAGTTTGAGTGGGCTAAGGAGCATACAGAGTTGCACAGATTCAACTTAAGCAAGCTTGAAAGCAGTCTTAGTCGTATAAAAGGAAGTAAAGTATACTTTACCATAGATCTGGATGTACTGGATCCTTCGGTATTCCCGGGGACAGGTACTCCTGAGGCGGGAGGCATCAGCTTTGGAACTTTTAGATGGGATAAGATTGATTGCACAGTATACTGATGTAATTGCCTGTGATGTAAATGAATTAAGTCCCGTATATGATCAATCCGGTGTTTCAACTGCTACCGCATGTAAGGTCATAAGGGAACTTTTGTTGGCGATAAAGAATTAAGATAAGGAGATAAGTATGTCAAGAGTATTAATAATAGGTTGTGGTGGAGTTGCAAGTGTAGCGGTTCATAAGTGCTGCCAAAACTCCGAAATATTTACAGATATATGCATAGCAAGCCGTACAGTATCAAAGTGCGACAAATTAAAAAGTGAATTGGAAGGAAAGACAAAGACCAATATAACTACCGCAAGTCTCGATGCTGATAAGGTAGACGACATAGTCAAGCTTATAGAAAGCTATAAGCCCGATCTCGTGCTTAACCTGGCACTTCCGTATCAGGACCTTTCTATCATGGAAGCCTGCCTTAAAACCAAGGTCGATTATGTAGATACAGCCAACTACGAGCCGGAAGATACCGCAAAGTTTGAGTACAGCTGGCAATGGGCATACAGAGAAAGATTTGAGCAGGCAGGGATCACCGCACTTCTCGGAAGCGGATTCGATCCGGGAGTTACAAGTGTATTCTCAGCTTATGCTATGAAGCATTATTTTGATGAGATCAATTACATCGATATATTGGACTGCAACGGCGGTGATCACGGTTATCCTTTTGCAACAAACTTCAATCCCGAGATCAATATAAGAGAAGTAAGTGCCAAGGGAAGTTACTGGGAAGACGGCAAGTGGGTTGAGACCGAGCCTATGGAGATCAAGCGTGTGTATGATTTCCCACAGGTAGGTGTAAAGGATATGTACCTTTTACATCATGAGGAGCTTGAGTCATTGGCACTTAATATCAAGGGAATAAAGAGAATAAGATTCTTTATGACATTCGGACAAAGTTATCTTACACACCTTAAGTGCCTTGAGAATGTGGGAATGACATCAATAGAACCTATAGAGTTTGAAGGAAAGCAGATAATTCCGTTACAGTTTGAAGGCTGTACTTCCCGGATCCTTCTTCACTAGGACCAAGAACCAAGGGCAAGACCAATATAGGTTGTATCTTCAGAGGTAAAAAGGACGGTAAGGAAAAGAATCTCTACATATATAATGTCTGCGATCATGAGTCATGCTACAAGGAAGTGGGATCTCAGGCGGTTGCATATACTACAGGTGTACCGGCTATGATAGGTGCGATGATGCTTCTTACCAAGACTTGGGATAAGAAGGGTGTATACAATATAGAAGAGTTCGATCCGGATCCTTTCATGGAAGCGCTTAATAAGTGGGGACTTCCATGGATAGTTGAGGAAGATCCTAAATTGGTAGACTAAAATGGCTGATATATATGAAATAAACACACCTTCATTCGTTGTGGATCTGGATAAACTTAAGGAGAATCTTGAGTTGCTCAGATCTGTTGCGGATGAAACAAAGTCCAAGATACTTTGGCTCAAAAGGCTTATTCGTGTTTTGACACCTATCCTTTGATCGCCGAATACCTTGACGGAACGACTGCGAGCGGTATATATGAAGCAAGGCTTGGATTCGAGGAATTTAAAAAAGAAGTACACATCTTTTCCCCGGCATATAAGGCTGAGGATATGGAGGAAATAGTTAAAATAGCAAAGCACATAGTATTTAACTCTTTTTCTCAAATGGCTTTGTATGCAAAGCTTGCCAAGGAAAACGGCTGTGAGATAGCTCTTAGGATCAATCCGGAGTGTTCGACACAGACGGAGCATGAGATATATGATCCTTGCAGTAGAGGTTCAAGGCTCGGTGTGAGAATAGCGGAGTTTGAAAAGGCACTTGAAAGTAAAGATGGTAAGGAACTGTATTCCATGCTCGACGGACTGCATTTTCATACTCTATGCGAGCAAAACTCTGACGATCTGTATACTACCTTGCAGGCTGTAAAACAAAAATTCGGAAAATATTTACCGGATATGAAGTGGCTTAACTTCGGGGGAGGTCATCATATTACAAGAAAAGACTATGATGTGGAGCTTCTTAAAAAGTGCATAGTGGAGATGAGAGATGATTACGATCTGAGTATATATCTTGAGCCGGGGGAGGCGGTAGTATTAAATGCAGGTTATCTGGTGACTACCGTGATAGATGTGGTTGAGGCTGATATCCCGGTTGCGATACTTGATACTTCAGCTGCCTGCCACATGCCGGATGTTATAGAAATGCCTTACAGACCGCCTCTTAAAGACTCAGCTTTGCCTGATGAGAAGCCATATACATACAGACTTGCGGGACCGACCTGTCTTGCGGGAGATGTGATAGGAGAATACTCTTTTGACAAGGCTCTTAAAGCAGGAGATAAGCTCGTATTTGAAGATATGGCACTGTATACAATGGTCAAAACCAATACATTTAACGGAATGCCGCTTCCGGACATAAATGTTATGGAAAATGGAGAATGCAGACTTATAAAAAGCTTCTCCTATGAAGATTTTAAAATGAGACTGAGTTGATTTAATATAATAAATTAAGACAGATAATTAAAATAAAAACCTGCCGATAAAGTTATATACGGATATTAAGATCGATATCTCGTACATACTTTACAGCAGGTTTTTATATGGATATGAAGATCTCGTAGGATAAGTTATACCATTATCACAAATTGTTTATTTCCAGACTTACAGCTTAATTTTTTAATGATCCGTTTTCAATTATAATTACTGAGATACTTACCCGGATCAAAATATCATCTGAAATATTTATCGACTTTCCGTGCTTTGCAAAGGCACAGATACCGCTAAATACCGTAAATGCAATAAATGATACCGTAAAAACTGATTTTTTCATAAAGCATTTCTTATAATTATCTATTTAAGCTATAAAATATTCTGCGATCAGTGTTTTTTTGTGTGAATCAGTACTTCCTTAACTATTCCGTCTTCTACGTGAAAAGCTATATAATTTACAAGACCGGAATTATATTTAAGCATAAGGTCTGACAAGGTAGTATATCCTGCTGTATGAAATGTCTCTTTTTCAAAATATCGGGTACTGTTGTTGACGCTGTATTCAGCAACATTAAATCCCAGGTAATCTCCTATTATATGAGATTCATAGTCGTAGGTATGGAAAGTTCCATTTACGTTCATATTATTATCTTGAATACTGAAAAGCTCTAATTGATCCGTATCTACATAGTAGTATCCGTAATCAATATTTACTATACGCCCGGCTGATGGTATCCATGCTCCGTCGCTGCCTACACGGTATCCGTCAGGTGTTATCGTACCGGTCAGCATATATCCGGATTCTCCCAGATAATAATTGCCTATCCAACAATTTGTTACCATATAACCGTGATCGTTGAAATAATACCATAGTCCGCCGTCTTGAAACCATGTATTATTTAAATATGAACCGTTATCAAACCTATACCACCATCCGACGTGATCTTTTTGCCAACTTCCGGGCATGTGCGCACAGAGTGCTTATTATTGTAAGTGTAAAAAGTGTTAAAGCAAAAAATAATTTTTTCATAAAGACCTCCTTTAGTTGCTTAAGCCTGCACCTATTATATTGCCGTTATAAACATCTATAAATAATTCGACTCCTGCATCGGGTCTAAGCAATTTCTTAAAAGTTTCCTTGCTCATATAACCATCTATGCCGGCATCGCTAATGCCGAAAAACTTTGTAGAATCGGGTACTTCCAGATATTCTTCGGTATAGCCTAATTTCAGATCGTCGAAATCACGACTCATAAAGCCGCCTATATGTAAAGTATCACCATCCCACTTAAGTATATCGACACCTATGGAATCATGTCGGGGGATAAGTGAAAAGTTAAACTTTCCTGTCAGACCTGAAAGATTATTGCCTCCGGGCATCCACTTACCGTTTTCATCTACCCAAAAACCGTCGGGAGTCAATTTATTGGTAAGCATAGCACCGTTTTCTCCCAAATAATAATCACCTACCCATTGATTAGAGACCATTTTACCGTTACCTGCAAAATAATACCAATGCTTACCTTCATTATCGAAAAGCTCAAGCCATTGATTTGCAGCAATATATCCCGAACTGTTGAAATAGTACCAATCACGTTCATTATCGGTAAACCAACAATTTGAAAGATAAAAGCCTTCATCATATCCATACGACCAGCCTACACTGTCTTTTTTCCAAGCTCCTCCCGAGTAAGGTGCTGCTTGTAAACTGTAAGTCAGAGTAGATAATGTTATTGCAAATGATAGAGCAAATAATATTTTTTTCATCTACAACCTCCTAAGGTACTTAGTTAAATAGTAAATCAACAAATAATGAAAGATATACTTTACTTCAATTGATTACAGATCGAGTCTAACATTAAAAAGGCGAAAAATATATTACCCTATAGATAATAATTGGAAAAAAAGGTATATGGTATTCAATGAATAAGAACATATTGCACAAAAAAAGTCACCTTTTTTTATTCAATATAACGAGAGAAATAATGATTTTACCAATAAAGTCAATAATCAGAAAAAAATGTACTTATCTTGATCACCGATTCCGATCGTAAGCCGGGAGGTATTGTATATAGAATAAATAAGAAAACAATATTTTATAAAAATACAAAAAAATAAATTATTAGGATAAACTAAGAAAAATGCAAAGATTCTACGGTGCAGTTTGCACAATTTACATACTTGATTTTATGCAATATGTCCTTATTCATTGAATACTATTTTATTTTTTTGCCTCAAAAAGTATTCATCGGATAATAGTTTTTTTAGTTTTTTTAGGGTGTAGTATGTGCTCATAGAGATAAGAAATACTTATCTTTAAGAAAAAGCAATAAAAAAATAAAACTGTTTATAATTTAATTTAAGTCAATGTAATGACAGGATAAGAAGGTATTATAAGAATACCTGATATTATCGGGTACGATTTTCGCAAAGTATTTTTCTAAAGGCTCTAATGACTTATAAGTACATATTTATGTAAGTGCAAGCATAAATATTATTTAACAAAAGTTACAGATGATATCTGTAGGTATCAGGACCTCAAGATACAAAACTACGGAAAAAGTACGATTAGGTATTTAACATCATGTGCAGGTTGAAAATATCAAAAATCTTTGTCTAACATGAATTAAATTTGTTATAAAATATCCCCCCCAAATATGCTTTAAGCATAAGAATGTGATAAAGGGCGATGATCTCTCAGATGGAAATAAGAGATCATCGCTTTTATCTATTTGTATAGGATCATAGATAATTGACAATATAAAGCGCTATAAAAGTATTATTAGCCGGATGTTCTTTGCTAAGGATAACTTTATAGTAATAACTTTGCTTATCTTTAAAAATATAACTAATCTATATTATCTTGTAACGATAGCTTTGCAGGGGGACTAAGCTAAACTTTCGACTTAAGTATAGTTTATAGTCGCTACCGTAGGCTATCGCCATCAGATTCACCGCTGATATCTCTCTACTTAAGTATAGTTTTTTTGTAAAGGTACAGGTGTGAGGGAAGAAAGTCTTATAGTCCATAGATATTATTCGAAGAGAAAAAATAATTATTTCGGGATGTCGAATAAAAATGTTCCAAAAAACATGCATATTGCATAAAAACTAAAAGTCTTATTTGTACACTATGTTGTTATCATATGGATACTATTTTGAATTTCAATCAAAAAGTATTCGTCGGATAATATATTTTCATTTTTTTTGTTGTAGGATGTGGTCAAGGAAATGAAACACGATTTAGTACAGGCAATCGTATCTACTATATTCAGAAAGATAGCTGAAAGTCTAAAACGCTATTTTAAGAAATGAATTTCCGATTCCCGGTTTGATCTTACAGTAATTAAGATGATACCTGACGGCTGCAAGGTAAATGCAAACGGACAATATGAGACTTAGAAGTAAATGTTTATAATCGAATTTAAGTAAGTACAAAGGCAGGACAAATAAGCGTTAAAAATATCTGATGTACAAAGAAGTAAATATTTTTATTAAAAAAGGTTATTAAGTAAAATCTAAAGAGATAGACAAACAGATAATTGATGACAATGCAAGCACAAATATTAAATATGTCAAAGTCTTTAGAAATTAGCGTATATGCTGTTTACATAAAGTAGTATTTTTGAAAAAAATATAAACTTTTGACATTGGAATAAAAAAATATATTTGAATTGACAAGATATCAAAAAAATTTTGCCGATGTATGAGTTAAGTTTGTTATAAAAAATTATCCCCCCAATGTGCTTTAAACGTAAGGATGTAAAGGAAGACGACAACTTAAAAGCAGGAAAGTTTTCGGTTGTCGTCTTTGTTTATCCACACGGCATATAAGGATGATTTTTAGATTCTTACATCAATTAAGATTTAGGTGTAAAAAAAGTAATAATAATTACGATACCCCCAAAAAAATTATGTTTTAAAGCATAAGGATATAATAAAGAATAAAAAGCACATATTAAGTTATGTGCTTTTTATTGTTATGTAACCGTTAGAGTAAGTTAAGGATAATTTTCAGAATAGATCGACAAAAAACATTATAATATGAAAGTGGCGATGATTAAATAAATAAGGCTTTTACGGGTATTTTTTAGGTTGTTAAATTGTAAGTAGGCATAGCACACTACGACCTCTTTTTTCGACTTAAGAATAAAGCAATGAAGCTGAAATTATTTTAATAACGCTACTGTAATTTAGAGGGAGCCGGTATGAAAATTCAATTTTTGTCAGTTTTTAAATCATGGAGTTAAGAGAAAAAGTAAGCTATGCAATAAAAAGCCCAAGACTTTGGATGACATATTGAATTGGAGTATATCTAAGTAATAAAGATCCCTTTATGATATTATAATAATCTGAGGATTAAAGAAAGGAGTCGTAGCTATGAAAAGAGTACTTAATTACTTAGCGGTACTTAGCCTTTTTGCCATACTTATATTTGTACCGAGTATAAGCGCAAAGGCGGCACAGTCAAGAACATTTGATCTTGGCAGATTCGAGTTGGGAGACAATGTAAACCACGCATTAAACCTTAAGTTGGAGACACCCGGATCACTTGGAGTTTATACTTTAACTTCCGGTCTGCAACTTGTGGAAGATGCTTCGGGTATGCTATCAATTACCGGAACTACAGGCGTAAGCGGCAACATAACGGAAACAGTTACAGGTTTAAGATGCCTTACAGATCCGAGTAATCCAAGTTCGGGCGATTCTTTTACGCTTACATTTAATTATGAGGTTTTAAAAAATGTTCCGGTACAGATCAAATTCGTGGACGGAAGCGGTAGCTTGATATCTCAACAAACAGATCTTTTAGTCTTGGTGATACTGATGTTGAGTGGCTTGATGTATATTCATTTTTCGGAACACCGTATGTTCCGGATCCAACATCAAGTAGCACTATACAACATTATATAGCGAGAAATACCCAATCTGTTACGGCGGCTAACGGTCAATTCAGGATGAACGGTAATACTCCTGAGGTCAGAGTAGCGGCAGATATGATTTCTCCGACCGTGTTAAATGTGGAATATACTATCATTTGCGATAGAGTTACATCTCAACCATACAGGATCAACTACCTTGAAAGAGGAACCAATGCATTATTACATACAGAGCAAGGCAGTGTAAATGTAGATAATTCATGGGTAAATATCCTTTCACAGTTCCATCATGCAGGTTCAACATATATTTTGGAAAGGGCGCAGACATATCCTGCTAACAGATATGAATTTGCTACCGCATCCAATGCGGCTCAGGTTTTTGTATCATCAGCAGATGCGGGAACCGACGGATATGTTACATATAACCTGGTAGGTTACCTTAGAGCTTCCCGGTGCTTCTGCAACTCCAAGCAGTGCAAGTTATTCTTCGGGAGGAGGTTCAAGTACCACAGTATCGGTAAGACAAAGAAACAAGGAAGGTTGGATACTCAGTAATAACGAATGGTATTATTACATAGGAGGTATAAGGACCAACCTTAAGAGAGGATGGCATAAAGACAGCCAAGACGGTTTCTGGTATTATCTGGATGGTGCTGACGGCAGAATGCTCAAGGGTTGGAATTTTATAAATGATGAATGGTATTATTTGGCTCCGTATACACCTATGGCTACATGGGAGCTTAGAAGTGACGGAGAATGGTACTATATGCATAAGGAAAACTCTCGTCCGTTAGGTTCAATGTACATAAGTGAAAGCACTCCTGACGGATACAGAGTGGATGCAAGCGGAAAATACGTACAGTAATACAAAAATTTATATTCTCTGTTAGAGTATAACTGAAAAGAGTTATGTTAATATAGTGATTATTAAAAACAGACTTCGATCACACAAGCAAGTGTAGGTCGAGGTCTGTTTTTTATTAAATATTTTATGGATCGTTCAAGTAATATTATATACTAAAAAGTAAGTGACTATTAATAATTGACATTTTTTATTTATCATAGTAATATAAGCTAAATCATTGTTTGATGATGAGAGGTCAACAGTATATATGGGAAAACAGGTGAGAGTCCTGTGCAGTGCCGCTACCGTAATGAATCTTTTCTAAGTCGGGTCTCCATAACTCTTATATTGCTACGAGACATAGCAAAGAGTTTTTTGCTGCCGGGCAATTAATGTTATTAAAGATATATGAATTAACATTACGATCAAAGATAACCGGAGTTTTTTTATGCCTTTTTCTTATAATAATTCATTAAATATGTCAATTGATAATTTTATCTTTCTCATAAACTGAGCCGAAAAATCAACCTATATGTGTTAAAAAATCTTAAGATCTACAGGGGGTGGAACAATAAAACTTATCTGATCATTTCGTAAACGATATACCAAGATTTTTAAGGAGCAAAATGACAAAGTATATTATAAACCGTTTTATTCAACTTATTTTTATTATGCTGGTCGTATCCTTTCTTACTTTTTTCATCACTTCTATACTTCCGTCCGATCCGGTAACGATGAAGTATGAAAGTATGAATCAGCAGGTTTCAAAAGAAGTTATTGAAAAAGAAAAAGAAGCTTTGGGGCTTAATAAGAGCTTTACAGAAAGGTATGCAAATTGGCTGTTTGCCGCATTAAAAGGAGATTTCGGAACTTCTGTAAAATATTCCGTTCCTGTTGCACAAAAGTTAGGACGAGCTTGTGAAAATCTCTCTGTAAATAATGTTAAAAAAGGTCTTCTATGATAAAATATTTTATCATAAGGAGGCCTTTTATTATGGCAAGAGAAAAGAAACCGGTACACAGAGTACAAATGACAGAAGGAAAGCGTAACATCATTCACCAACTCTTGGAAGAATACGATATCCAATCAGCAGAAGATATTCAAGATGCTCTAAAAGATCTTCTCGGTGGAACGATCAAAGAAATGATGGAAGCAGAAATGGATGAACACCTAGGATACGAAAAATCAGAGCGTTATAAAAGCGATGATTATCGTAATGGTTATAAGCGAAAAAAAGAGTAAACAGTCGTTATGGTTCTATGGAGATAGAAGTTCCACAAGACAGAAAATCAACCTTTGAACCTCAAGTAGTAAAGAAACGTCAAAAAGATATTTCCGACATTGATCAGAAGATCATCTCCATGTATGCGAAAGGTATGACAACTCGTCAGATCTCAGAAACGATCGAAGATATTTACGGTTTTGAAACATCAGAAGGTTTTATATCTGATGTTACAGATAAGCTTTTACCACAGATCGAAGACTGGCAGAATCGACCTTTGGATGAGATCTATCCGATCCTCTATATAGATGCGATCCACTACTCAGTTCGTGACAACGGTATCATACGAAAGCTAGCTGCTTATGTCATTCTTGGTATCAATACAGAAGGAAAGAAAGAGGTCCTTACGATTCAAGTAGGCGATACTGAAAGCTCTAAATACTGGCTTTCAGTATTAAATGAACTGAAGAACCGAGGTATAAAGGATATCCTCATTCTGTGTGCAGATGGACTGACAGGCATAAAAAGAAGCGATCTCTGCGGCTTTTTCCGAAAAACAGAATATCAAAGGTGTATAGTACATCAGGTAAGAAACACACTCAAATATGTACCGGACAAGGATAGAAAGGCTTTTTGCAACAGACCTGAAAAACTATTTATCAAGCTTCGGATGAAGAGAAAGCACGTCAGTCTTTGGATCGTGTTACAGAGAAATGGACATCAAAATATCCAAATTCTATGAAACGCTGGTACGATAACTGGGACGCTATCACCCCTATTTTCAAGTTTTCTGTGGATGTAAGAAAGGTTATTTATACCACCAACGCCATTGAAAGCCTCAATTCCACATACAGAAAGTTAAATCGCCAAAGAAGCGTATTTCCAAGCGATACAGCCCTGCTAAAAGCCTTGTATCTGGCGACATTTGAAGCCACTAAGAAGTGGACAGCTACCATACGAAACTGGGGACAGATATATGGAGAATTGAGCATCATGTATGCGGGGCGTCTTCCCGAGTAACAAAAAATAGACCACAAGTCAAGGATAAAATAAACGTCGGTCTTCGACCGACGCCCTTGACATGGGTCTGATTTTTTGATTATTATATTAATAAGGACGAATGCCAAATGATGGCATTCGCCTTAAAATAATACTTATCATAGAAGTCCGAAAATAGGAATTTACAGACTTTGCTTCACACAGCCGTTAGGACAGGCTATCCCGAATACGGTAAGTCTGGTTTTTGTTGCGATAATTCTTACTGTGATATTTGCACTTTTATTAGGTATACTGTCCGCTGTTTGGCATAATACCATTGCCGACAATATCATTAGGTTTATATCATTTATAGGTATCTCTATGCCTAGTTTCTGGCTTGGACTTTTACTTATATATTGGTTTTCAATAAGACTTAAGATCCTTCCCACATCCGGTATGGGTGAGGCAAAGCATATGATATTGCCTTCCGTTACGCTTGCTGTATGGTCTACAAGTGCCTATATAAGGAGGATAAGAGCGGGTCTTTTGGAAGAAATGAAGAAAAACTATGTTACCGGACTGTTATCAAGAGGAGTATCTTATAAACGTATCATCTGGAATCATGTACTTCCGAATTCTTTGATAGGAGTGCTTACGATGTTCGCAATGACTGTAGGAGGTATGCTCGGAGGAACTATAGTAGTGGAAAAATATATTTTTGCCTGGCAGGGTGTGGGAAAGCTTGCAATGGAGGCTATAAGTAACAGAGATTATCCTATAATACAGGCGTATGTGGTTTGGATGGCGCTTATATATGTAGGGATAAATTTTTCTGGTCGATATATTGAACAGATTAATAGACCCTCGTATGAGAATAGGAGGATAGTATGAGCATATATCTTAAAAAGAGCACTAAAAAAATAAGCAGTTCATGATCCTTTTTGTACTCGGAACGCTTATGATAATAGGCGTGATATTTGCAAACAAATTCGCACCGCATGATCCGTATAAGCAGTACTACGATCACATACTGGAAAAACAGCAGTGCAATGTTTCCGCTTGGAACGGATCAACTTGGAAGATGCGTACTCTCAAGGCTTATGTACGGAGGCAAGACCTCGCTTCTTACTGTATTTGCGATAGTGATAGTAAGTGCGGTTATAGGAAGTTTTATAGGAATAGCTTCTGCTATGTTCGGCGGAGTGGTTGACAGTATCATAATGAGATTTTTAGATACGCTTATGGCTTTTCCGGGAATGGTTCTGATTATTGCCTTGGTTGCGGTATTCGGAGTGGGAGTATTTAATATATTTATAGCATTAATAGTTACTTCATGGGTGTCCTATGCAAGATTTACAAGATCGGTAAGTATGAGTATTATAGGAAGTGACTTTATTCATGAGGCAAGGTTAGGAGGGGCTAATAATTTTAAGATCATGTACGCCTATATACTTCCCAATATATTGCCGCAAATGCTTGTACTTATGACACAGGACTTGGGAGATAAACTCTTAACTTTGGCAAGTTTATCCTTGCTGGGACTTGGAGCACAGCCGCCTCAACCCGAGTGGGGATTTATGTTGAGTGAGGGTAAGCCGTTTATGCAGACCTGCTATTGGCTTTTGATCTATCCGGGACTTATCATACTTATCAATGTAGTTATTTTTAATCTGTTGGGCGACAGCCTTAGAGATATATTAGATCCAAAATATGAAAATTAGGAGGATAATATTTATGAAGAAGAGATTGTTATGTTTTGTAGGTGCAGCGGCTTTAGCACTGGCACTTGCAGGTTGTTCAAATAATAAAAGCACACCTGAGGGCACACAAACAGAGTCACAAAGTTCGGATGCGGCTTCAGGAGCTAAAAAGCATATGAATACGGCAACTTTCTGGTTCGGAAGTGACCTTGATCCGGCTAACGGTTGGAATGCATGGACTCTTTCAAGAGCAGCTGTAGGTGAGAATCTTGCCACAGTCAATGAGAAGATGGAAATAGTTCCGCAACTTTCAGACTCATGGGAACTTGTAGATGATACAACATGGAAGTTTCATATCAGACAAGGTGTTAAGTTCAGCAACGGTAAAGAGCTTACACCTGAGGATGTAAAAAAGAGTATTGAAAGAGCTGTTGAAAAAGATGAGAGAGCCAAGAGCAATGCAAAACTTGCAAGTATGGAAGTTGACGGGGAGTATTTGATCTACAAAACTACCGAACCTTATGCTTCTTTGGTAGCTAACCTTACAGAGCCTTTGTTTTGCATCATAGATACTGATCAGGCTGAGGCGGATATACCTAACGGACCTATATGTACGGGACCTTATAAGGTTACTTCTTTTACTCCCGATGTAGAGATACAGCTTGCTAAAAACGAGTATTACTGGGACGGTGATGTGGCACTTGATACTTATACCTTAAAGGATATAGAGGATGATGATACCAGACTTGCAGCTTTGCAGTCGGGAGAACTTGATATGGCACAGAGCATAAGTTCTACAGGTATCTCTATTCTAAGTTCAGCAGGCGGATACACTGTTACAGAGCTTCCGTCACTCAGAGTGGAATATCTGTGTCTTAATCATAAACATGAATTCTTGTCAGATATACGTGTTAGAAAGGCGTTCTCATATGCTATAGACAGACAGACTTTGACAAGTATTAAAAGAGGTGAGGTTGCCGGTGCGGTATTCCCGGCTATAGCAGGATATAACTACGATAAGCTTGATCTACAAAAGTATAACCTGGAACAGGCTAAGAAAGAACTGGCAGAAGCAGGATTTGCAGATACGGACGGAGACGGTATCTTGGAAAAGGACGGAAAGAAGCTTTCATTTACACTGCCTATACCAAAGGCTAATCCTGTAGCGGAGTTTATAAAAGAGCAGCTTAAAGTTGTCGGTATAGATGTAGAGATACAGCTTTTGGAAAATATCAATGAATTAAGAGAGCAGCAGGACTTTGACTTACTTTTACTTAACTATGTAACTGCTACTACAGGAGATCCTAAGCGTTTCCTTGAGCAAAACTATACAACTACCGGAACCGATAACTTCGGACACTATTCAAATCCGGAATTTGACAAGATAGTAAGTGAACTGGTATCTACTTTTGATACCGCAAAGAGACTTGAACTCGTAACCAAGGCTGAGCAGATATTAAACGAAGATGTAGCCAATATATTCCTTTTAACAACTAATAACAATACTGTTTCTAAAGACAGTGTGAAGAATGTAACAGTATTTCCTATAGATTATTATTTCATGACAAAGGATGTAACCATTGAATAATGATAAGATATTAGAAATAAAAGACTTAAATATAAGTTACAGGCAAAAACAAAATGCCGTATCCGGTCTTTCTCTTTCCATAAGAAGGGGAGAAATCTTGACTATAGTGGGAGAGAGCGGTAGTGGTAAAAGCAGTCTTATCCATGCTGTTTTGGGACTGTTATCCTCAAGTGTAAAAATAAGCGGAACTATAGTCTATAAGGATAAGTATGTACTAAATGACTTTGACGATAAGCTAAGAAAAGAAATATCGGGAAAAGAAATAGCCATGGTATTCCAAGATACCTTAAGCCATTTGGATCCGATAAAAAGAATATCTTATCAATATGATGAATTTATAACAGCCCACGAAAAGCTTACTAAAGAAGAATGTAGAAAGCTTGAGAGGGAGAGTCTTAAGAACCTGGGATTTGAAGATCCGGACAGGATACTTGACTCTTATCCTTTTGAACTTAGCGGTGGTATGCAGCAAAGAGTGGGTATAGCCATGGCACTTACCTTTAACCCCGCACTTTTGCTTGCGGACGAGCCGACTTCAGCACTGGATGTTACCTTACAAGCACAGGTGGTTGAAGAACTTTTAAGACTGTCCGCAGATCATAATACGGCAATGATCATAGTTACACATAATATGGGAGTTGCCGCTCATATATCAGACAATATAGCAGTTATGAAAGACGGCAGGATGGTAGAGTACGGAAGTAAAGAAGAGGTCATAGAGAACTCGAAGAGCGAATATACAAAAAAACTCATAGAAGCCATACCTAAACTGGACGACTTAAGGTTTGCGGACAGGAAGAGAGAGGTCTTTTAATATGGAAATGTATTGACTGTAAAGAATTTGTCTAAGAATTTTGCTAAGGTCAAGGCTTTAGATGATGTAAGCATTGAGCTTAAAAAGGGTGAGATACTTGGGGTAGTAGGTGAAAGCGGCAGCGGTAAGAGTACATTGGCTAAGGTGATCACACGTATAGTAAAACCCGATGGAGGAAGTATTCTATTTAAAGGAGAAGATTTTACAAAACTTAACAGTACAAGGTTAAGGGAATATAGAAAAAATGTTCAAATGGTATTTCAAAATCCTAACTCAACTTTTAGTCCGAGGATGAACATAGGTGATTTTTTGTGCGAGGGCATGGTCAATTACAAGCTTGCAAGTAAGAAAGAAGCACTGAAAAAAGCCGAGAAATATTTGGAACTTGTAAAACTTCCTGTAAATATCATGGAAAGACTGCCGCATCAGCTTAGCGGAGGGCAGCTTCAAAGAGTGGTAATAGCCAGAGCTTTGACTCTAAATCCTGAAGTACTTATCTATGATGAGGCAACTGCCGCATTAGATGTATCGGTGCAACATGATGTGCTTAAACTTATGTATGATCTGAGAAAGTCCTGTGATAATTCCGTTATATTTATCTGCCATGACCTTGCGGCAGTAAGGCTGGTTGCAGACAGGATTATAGTAATGTATAAGGGTAAGATAGTTGAAACGGTAGATAGCAAAAATCTGCTAAGCGAGTCTAAGGAAGAGTATACTAAAAAACTGATCGGATCAGTGTTTGAAGTAAAATAAGATCAATGAATCAACAGAAAAACTGCCTAGGTTAAACTGTAAGCATGGTTTATCGAGGCAGTTTTTATTTTACAGATAAAACAGAAAAATATATATTTACATCTTTATCGAAAAGTATTAAGTAAAAGATAATAATATATTGTATTAAATCTCCTTAATATACTGGAAAAAAACAAATTATTTATGTATAATAAGCTATCGTATTAGGGAATAACTTAATCCGGAATGAGAGGTGGATATTGAAAAAATTATTGTATACAGTATGGGACTGTATATATCCTGTTATAATATACATGTTTATAACAACATTGACATTCATGGTTTCCGGGCTCTTAGGCAGTGTAAGATTATCCGTGGAACGGCCAGATTTTAATAATGTTTTGATCATCAATACGATCGCTGCAGTAATACTTATATTTATATGGTTTGGCATTATTGTAGTGAGCAAGGATGGTTATAAGAAGGAGCCTGTAGGGTTTAGGGCATTGTTATCCACCGAGTTTAAGGACTATGTCTTTATCGGTTGGCTTGGTATAAGTCTTGGACTTTGCCTGAGTACGCTAGTATCACTGTTTGGTATAACTGCTCAAGATGAGGCATTTAAGCAGGTGAACGAACTCATAGAAAGTCAACCGCTATGGATCAAGATCGCAAGTGCGGGAGTTATAATACCGATACAGGAAGAATTCATGTACAGAGGACTTATATATAAGAACATTGAACAACGATATGATATAAAAAAGGCGACTTTTATATCATCACTAATGTTCGGAGTAATGCACATGAACTTAAGTCAGGGAATATTTGCTTTTTTGATGGGAATTGTATTGGCATTTATATATCAAAAGACCCGTAATATATATGCATGTATAGTATTTCATTGCAGTACCAATCTTTTTTCGGTATTGCTAAGCACAAAAACTGTGCGTAGTTTCCTTGAGGAAGATGTATACTTGTTGCCATTGGTATTGTTATGTATGATCGCAAGTACATTTGCTGTTATGTTGTATTTGCATAAAGAATATAGGAGGAACGTTTAGCTTGAAGATATTAAGTGTTGCGATACCCTGTTACAATTCAGCAGCCTATATGAGAAAATGTATAGACTCTGTACTTAAGGGTGGAGAAGATGTTGAGATACTTATAGTAAAATGACGGTTCGTTTAAAAGATAATACAAAAAGAAATAGCTGATTGGTATGAGAAAGAATACCCGGGCATCTGTAAAGCCATCCATCAGGAGAACGGCGGACACGGTGCGGCTGTAATGGCAGGTCTTAGGGCTGCAAGCGGTATATTTTTCAAGGTGGTGGATTCCGATGACTGGGTGGATGAGGCTTCTTACATGAAGATACTTGAAAAATTAAGGTTCTTTGCAAATGAATCAGATACACAGCTTGATATGCTTATAAGTAATTATGTGTATGAGAAAGAAGGCGCTACACATAAGAAGGTAATGAACTACAGAAGAGCCATTCCGACCGAACAAGTACTCGGTTGGGATGATATAGGACGTTTTCTTCCGGGGCAATATATACTTATGCATTCCGTAATATACAGAAGACAGATGCTTATTGACTGCGGACTGGACCTTCCAAGACATACTTTCTATGTGGATAATATATTTGTATACACACCGCTTCCTCATGTAAAGACATTATATTATCTGGATGTGAATTTCTACAGATACTTTATAGGAAGAAACGATCAGTCTGTCAATGAAGCCGTTATGATAGGAAGAATTGACCAACAGCTTAAGATAACCAAGATCATGCTTGATTCACATGATCTGTATAAGATAAAAAGCAGAAAACTCAGAAGATATATGATACTGTATATAGAGATAATGATGGTCATCTGCTCAATACTTGCAATAAAATCGGGAACCGAAGAAAATCTGCAAAAGAAAAAAGATATATGGGCTCATCTTAAGAAGCATAATTTAAGACTATATATGAGGATCAGATGGGGATTCTTGGGACAGAGCGTTAACCTTCCGGGCAAGGCGGGAAGAAAGGTTTCTATAATGGGATATAAGATCACACAAAAATTCTACGGATTTAATTAGTAAATCGATTATTTAATATTTGCCTGAGTTCTATTGATTTTATAGGTATTTTAAGTTTGCTTTGATCGCAGGATATATGATTTAACGAAGCATACCTGTAAATATTATAAGTGAATTTGGGCAATTGTTTTGCATTTACGCTGTTCACAAAATAATCGAACTAAATTCATTGCCGAATTTTTAAGTATAAGCTATAATTAGCATTGATTTAACTTTGAAAGGTGGTTTATAAAATAATGACTTTATTGGAAAATTGGAGAAATAAGGCGTACGGAGAAGGTACGAATGACAAACAAAAAGAAGAATTATGGAAAAGATATTTTCTTATCGAGAAGGGAATTTATGAACAAATACTCGCAGAGCCTGACAAGGTGATATCATGTACCGTAGCTGAGCTTGCAGACAGATACGGAACCGATATAGAGACTATTACGGGCTTTTTGGACGGTATCAATGACTCACTTAAGGAAGCCAATCCTATAGAGACTATGGAAGAGAGCACTCCCATCAAGATAGAGATAGACCCTGAAAAGCTTTACTACAACATGGTAGAGGCTAAGGCTGACTGGTTGTATAACTTACCCGAGTGGGATAAGATACTTAACGATGGAAGAAGAAAAGAGATATATAAAGAGCAAAAGAAGAGCGGAACCGTAGTTAAGGGAAGAAAGATAGGACGTAATGAAGCTTGTCCTTGCGGAAGCGGCAAGAAATATAAGCTCTGCTGCGGAAAGAACTAGTATTCGCTTACGGTTTTTTTGGCATAAGCCGTTAAAATTAAAATAAATGATCAATAAAATAGGCTGTATCAAAACATAATCTGTTTTGTAACAGCCTTTTGTGAACTACCGGTTATATAAAGTTAACGGAATTTAAGTTTTATGGATAGTGTAACTTAGATCTCCTAGGGTATACTGTAGGAGTGTCTTATTGCTTGATAACGATAACTTACTATGTGCGGCAACCTTGCCCCTGTACTTAAGTACAGGGAGTAGGGTTGCTTATTTCAAAAAGATAGCTTTTATTCGGAAAGGTGAAGGAGTATGTACACAGGATTTGCAAGTGTTTACGATATTTTTATGGATGATATACCTTATAAAGCATGGGCTGAGGATATGCGGGACATATTAAAAGAACATAATATTACCGGGGGCATAGTTGCCGAGCTGGGTTGCGGAACAGGTAATCTTACACAGGAACTTGCAGGACTCGGTTATGACATGATAGGTATAGACAGCTCTTATGATATGCTTGATGTAGCCATGTCAAAAAGGGAAGAAAACGGACTTGATATCTTGTATCTTTGTCAGGATATAAGAAGCTTTGAACTCTACGGTACCTGTGCGGCGATAGTAAGTCGTTGCGATACATTTAATTATTTATTGGAATATGAAGATCTTGTAAATTCTCTTAAGTTGGTCAATAATTATTTGGATCCCAAAGGACTTTTTATATTTGACTTAAACAGTATGTATAAGTATAAGCAAATACTTGCCGATAATACCATTGCCGAGAACAGAGAAAACGAAAGCTTTATATGGGAGAATTATTATGATGAAGAAACGAACCTCAACAGTTATGAGCTAAGCGTATTCGTAAGAGAAGAAGACGACAGATATATAAAGTACGAAGAACAGCATATTCAAAGAGCGTACAGCCTTTATGAGATAAAGGATGCAATAAAAGAAGCCGGACTTGAACTTTTGTCGGTGTCGGATGCGGATACAAAGAAAGAGGCGGATGAGTTTACACAAAGATATTTGATAGTTGCGAGAGAATCGGGTAAATAACATAAAGAAGGGAACAAAATGTCAGATTATATAATTAAAGCAACAGCGGGGAATGGATCTGTAAGAGCATTTGCCTGCGTCAGTACACAAACTTGTGAAGAAGCAAGAAAGTCACATAATACATCACCTGTAGTAAGTGCGGCACTCGGAAGAATGTTAAGTGCCGGACTTATGATGGGTTCAATGATGAAAAACGACAAGGACTTGATAAGTATCAAAATAGAAGGAAGCGGTCCTATGAAGGGTGTTTTGGTCACTGCCGATAATAAGGGAGGGGTCAAGGGTTATCCTTTTGAACCTCTTGTGATAATACCGCCAAACAGTAAGGGCAAACTCGATGTAGCCGAGGCTATAGGAGTGGGAATACTTACCGTGATAGCGGATACGGGATTAAAAGAACCTTATGTAGGTCAGGTAGAGCTGATATCCGGAGAGATAGCGGAGGATATAGCATATTATTATGCGAGCAGCGAGCAGGTACCCTCAGCGGTCGCACTCGGTGTGCTTATGAATAAGGACAATACCGTAAAGGCTGCGGGCGGATTTATCATACAGTTGATGCCGGGAGCAGATGAAGAAATAATAGAAAAGATAGAAGAAAAGATCGCAAGTATAGCCCCTGTCACGACTTTAATATCCGAGGGTAAAAGTCCGGAAGATATACTTGAGCTTATACTCGCAGACCTGGATCTTGAGATCAATGAGAAGATAGATGCCGGATTCAGATGTAATTGCAGCAGAAAGAGGATAGAAAGCTCTGATAAGTATAGGAAAGCATGAGCTTGAAACCATGGCGAAAGATAATGAGCCTATAGAAGTGGGTTGTCATTTTTGTAATAAAAAGTACAATTTTAATGTAAATGATATAGAGCAGATATTGGATGAACTGAATGCCAAATAATTTATTATAGGGCATGATAGAAATGAAATAATATAGCGTATATATATACATAATACAGTGCATAAGAGCTTATCTTTTATAAATATTATGTATATATATACATACGCTTTAAAGTGCATAGATAACGCTACTGTTATAAATAAAAAATGCAAATCTTATGCTATTTTGTAAAAAGATGTATTTGTAATAAATAATATACTTCAAAGTATTAAAATATTAGAGGGTAGGTCGTCAAGTGTTGAATGATATTAATAGATCTGAGGATATAAATTATATAAAAAATGCCTGTAAGCATTTTATGACCATTACCGAACATAAGCTTACGGTAATGGATCTTTGTTTTAAGGTAGGTCTTGTAAAGCAGGCTTTTTTGCATGACCTTAGCAAATACAGTCCTGAGGAATTCATCTGCGGTATAATGTATTACCAGGGTGTAAGAAGTCCCAATGCAGCTCAAAGACTGGAAAAAGGCTATTCTTCAGCTTGGTTGCATCATAAAGGAAGAAACAAGCATCATTTTGAGTATTGGATAGACTATTCTTTGATAAGAGGAGAGGGGCTTGTAGGAATGAAGATGCCTCTTAAGTATGTACTTGAGATGGTGTGTGACAGGATAGCGGCTTCAAAAGTGTATAATAAGGGCAATTACACCACTGATATACCTTGGGAATATTACAACAGAGGACCTATACCCGATAAAGACATGCACAAGGAAACAAGGGCTTTACTTGAAAAGCTTCTTCTTATGAATAAAGAAAAGGGAGAAAAAAAGCTGCTTGCTTATATGAGGTGGCTTTTAAAGCATCCTTATATTTATGAAAAAACCGATCTGAAAAATAATACCCGAAGTAAAAAAGACTCTGATAAGTGCCTTTAGAACTTAACAAAATACGAGTATAAAGCCGGATCGTTATAATTGTGATATAAATTCGACTTTTAGTTGACAGTAATAAAAAGTTTAACAAAAACCGTCAGGAGGTAGGGATGAGAACTATAAAAGAAAGAGATATTTTAAGTATTGCACCTAATGCAAGTGCAGTAAGCAATGCGAAAAAGATCTCCTCAGGATCTCAATTTGTTAAAAGATCAAGGTCCGAGGATGACAGTTTTTATATGGGAGAGTGCAAAGGAAGCGGAAAATCCAACTATATAGTTTCAGTAGATTATATAGAGGAGGAAAATCCCGTATTCAGATGCAGTTGTCCGAGCAGACAGCTTCCTTGCAAGCACAGTATAGCTTTGTTATACGAGATGTTAAACGGAAAAACTTTTAATGTTGAGGATATACCGGAAGATATACTCGAAAAAAGAAAGAAAAAAGAGATAAGAGAGGCTAAAAAGCAGGAAGCCAAAGAAACATCTGACCAAAAGCCTGTTAAAAAGCGTCCGGCAAGCAAGGCGGCAGCCAAGAAAAAGATAAATAAGCAACTTGAGGGATTGGCTCTTTTAAGAAAAATGGTAAATGAGCTCTTACTTTCGGGTCTTGCATCTATGGGATCAATATCACTGAGATCTTACAAAGATCTGGTCAAACAACTCGGTGATTATTATCTGAGCGGAGCACAGACTTACTTTACCGAATTGGTAATTGAGATTGAAAAGTATCAAAAAGACAATGACAGTGTACATTATAAAAATGCCACAGAAGTGCTTAAAAGACTTCGTGCTCTGGAAAAAAAGGCTACCGGATACCTTGAAGAAAAACTCGATTCCGACAACCTTGAGATAGACGATAATACTTTGTATGAAGATCTCGGGGGAATATTAAAACTTGATGACCTTGACAGAATGGGGCTTACGAAAGAGAACGTCGAGCTGTTTCAGTTAAGCTTCAGAGAAGTTTACAATGAGGCAAGAAAAGAATTTATAGATGTTGCATACTGGATGGATCTTGATTCGGGCGAGATATCCTACAGCTTGAATTACAGACCTGTAAAAGCACTTAAATACATAAAAAAAGAAGATTCTTGCTTTGATATACTTGAAGTTAAAAAACTTTATTATTATCCCGGAAGCCTTAACAAAAGAATAAGATGGGACAGTTCTTCATTCAAGGATAAGGACGAAAAAACATTGGATATAGTAAGATCAAAGGCATACGTCAGCATAAAAGAGGCTGTGAAGTCGGCTAAGGGTGAGCTCAAGAACACCTTATCCGAATATTCCTACGGCTTTCTCATAAGTTATGAGAGTCTGTGCGAACTTAAGACTGAAAAAGGTACTGTATGGGTAGTTAAAGACAAGACCGGAGACAGATTGGAACTTAAAAATTCAGGAGATATCAACACCGTGGAGTTGATAAAGTTTATGGAATATGAAGAAGTAAGGAAGGATGCCGCTATCTTCGGCAAGATATATTATAACGTAGAGGACAGGAAGTTATATATGGAACCTTGCAGTATAATCACAGATAAAAGAATTATCGGTTTGGAATATTAGTGGGGAGGAATCGTCGTGAACTTAAATATAATATATGAATTAAGAGATAGACTGGAAAGTATTGCTATAGCCGGACTCAGTCTTATAAAAGAGGATTTCAGACTTAAGAGAAATACCGAAAAACTCAAAGAGTATGTAAGTATAGCACCGGTATTTAAGCAAATATATGAATTGCTCGTAAAACTCCAAAGTGATGAATGTACACAAAAAGCTGATGTGCTTTTGGACCTGATCGCTCTTACGGATGCTCTTATATGTACTCAGGCACCTTACTGCAGCGAGGGAGAAGAAGTGGAGGAGCCTGTATTATACAAGGAAGGATTGGTTTATAAAGACATACCCTACAGCAGCCTAAAACCTATAATAGACAGCTTCCTTGCAAGCGGAAGCGGAAGATACGCAACTATCAGGGAGGCTTTGCAGACAAGTCCTGAGCTTTTTAAAGATGTGCGATTAAAAAGACTCATGGTTACGGCACTCGGAGACAGTTATGCGGAACTTGCACAGCTTGTGGAAAATGAGCTTTGTAAAGAAGATAAAGATATAGTTGCCTTCCTTAAAAAAGATTTTGATAAAGAAGGATCCAAGGAGATGGTCAGAAGACTAAGAGTCATCTCACACATTATGAAAGAAGAAGAAAATGATTTCTATATATCTCTTCTTGAGGGAAGCACCAAGGATATAAAAGAGGAGGCTATAAGGTCGCTCAGGTTTGATAAGTCCAATACGGCACTGCTTTTGGACCTGGCAAAAACCGAGAAGGGTAAACTCAAAGAAGCGGTCAATGATTCCTTGTCACATATGAACGGTGATAATGTTATAGATTACTGGACCGGGCTTTCGGTATACAAACCTTTGGAAGCTGCCAGAAACCTTACGACCATGGTAAGTGACTGGGCAACCGATCTGGTTGCAGGTATGATAGAGAGGTATCTGGAGAAAAACAAATATGAAGATGCTAAGACTCAAGAAGAACAGCGAAAGATAAAGAACGATCTTTCCGCACTGTGGAGAGCCGGAGCTTTTAAAAGATCCGAAAGAATAGAAGCTCTGTATGATAAGGTATATAAAATAGTGCCTTTGCAGGTGGTTGAGACCCTGGAATTACAGATATACAAAAACCGAGCGAATACCTTTACGGATTATCAAAAGATCTTTACAAAAAGTACGGAAAAGACTTTTTAAAATCCGTGTTCATATCTGCATTGTTTTTTGAAAGTAAGGAATATATCTATGATGAATATCATAAATATGTGGAAGAGATCAAAAAAAGCAATATAACCAAGAGTATAATACTTAATGAGCTTGTAAAGATACAATACAATAAGGATCTTAAGAAGTATGTATATAGGAATTATTTGTATAAAAATTATGCATTTGCTTATACGGATAATTATGATTACAGTTCGGGAAGTCATATATTGGAAGCCGGTTTTGACGAAAGATGGTATAAGACTTTATTTGATTTTTATGATAAATTCGGAAGTGAATATAAGTTGTATTATACAAGATATTCCAACTATTTCAGTGAATTTCTTGCGGGCATCTATAACCCGGATCTTGGACTTGAGGAAGTCTACGGAGAGCATTTTTATAACAATGTTACAAAGATAGAACCTACGGTAGCCGATATTGAAATGCTTAAAAGATGTAACTGGACTTACTATGATGGGATCTTTGACAAGGCGGCAGGCAATTACGTCATAAGGGGTATACTCAGATCTGCAGACTTTGATAAGAATTTTGTTATAAAGGAGTTTAACAGATTGATAGAAAATAAAAATATCAATAAAAAACTCGATCTGAAAAAACTCAAGGAATGGAAAGAGCAGATAGAAGGCGATATGCCTTATGAAATGCTTGCGGATTAGGAGAAGTAATAACAATGAAAAAGACAAAGACTAAAGAAGAACAGATACAAAGACTGCCGGTAGAGGAGTTATTTAAGGATGAGATAGATGCACTTATTGAAAACGAAAAGTATCCCATACCCACAGGATGGAAGATGTCGCCAAGATCCGTACTTACCTATATATGCGGAGGTAAAGTGGGTGATATGGAGATAGTTCCCAAATATATAGGACATAAAAGACTGGTAGAGATCGCCATATCAACTCTTGTTACGGACAGAGCCTTACTCCTTATAGGAGAACCGGGAACTGCCAAGTCCTGGCTTTCCGAGCACCTTACCGCCGCTATCAACGGTAACTCTACCAGAGTGATACAAGGAACAGCCGGAACCACAGAAGAGCAGATAAGATATTCATGGAATTATGCCATGCTTATAGCTAACGGTCCGAGCAAGGAAGCCATGCTTCCCAGTCCGATATACAGGGCTATGGAAGAGGGAGCTATAGCAAGAGTGGAGGAGATATCAAGATGTGCTCTGGAGGTACAGGACAGCCTTATATCATTATTATCTGAAAAAAGACTTGCCGTTCCGGAGCTTGGTATAGACATACCGGCTCAGAAAGGATTCTCGGTCATAGCTACTGCCAACACCAGAGATAAGGGTGTAAATGATATGTCAGCCGCTCTCAAAAGGAGATTTAACATAGTCGTGCTTCCTTCACCTGCAAGCCTGGAGGCTGAGATGGAGGTCGTAAGGACCAGGATACATCAGCTTTCAAAAAACCTGGATCTTAATGCAAAACTGCCGGAAGAAGAGGTGATAGAAAAGGTTTGTACCATATTCAGAGAGTTAAGATCGGGACTTAGCCTTGACGGCAAACAAAAACTTAAAACAACCTCAGGTGTACTTTCCACAGCGGAGGCTATATCCCTGCTTGCGAACAGTATGGCACTTGCAGGAAGCTTCGGTGACGGAAGTATAAGTGATTACGACTTGGCAGCAGGGCTTCAGGGAGCTATTGTCAAGGAAGACAGCAAGGATTCCAAGGTGTGGGAAGAGTACCTTGAGAATATAATGAAGAAGAGAGGCTCCTCATGGCTGCCTTTATACAAAGAATGTAGAGAGCTTAACGGGTAGGAATTTATACTGTAACATTATTTTACAAATGATATGCAGATTATAACACAGAGAGAAAAGGATAGAAGATGGATATAAAAACAGACAGGGATCTATATACTTCAAATTCCGAATATGTGCATATATTTGGAGTAAGACATCACTCTCCGGCTGCTGCCATGCACTTGTTAAACTTTTTACAGGATGTAAAACCTAAACTTATATTGATAGAAGGTCCATCGGATTTTAACGAGCTTATAAAGGATATGATGTCCGAGGATATAACACCTCCCATGGCAGTAATGTCCTATACCCTTGAAGCACCTATAAATACGGTTCTGTATCCTTTTTCGGTATACTCTCCCGAGTACCGGGCAATATGCTTTGCCAGAGATTTCGGCTGTCGTTGTGAGTTCTTCGATCTACCCTCAAGTATAAGCTTAAGTTTGGAAAAAAGAGAAAAAGAAGATGATGAAAGCGGTAAAAAAAGCATAAAAGGAGAGGTTTATAAAAAACTTGATGAAAGTTCTTTGGATAATGATGACGAGACCTTTTGGGAAAGGGTCATGGAGCAGTCCAAAGACTACAAGGCCTATATGCAGGGATCTTATATATACGGCAACAGTCTAAGAGAGCTTACATTGGGAGATGGCAAAGAAGATGCCTACAACATGGTACGAGAAGCCTATATGAGAAGGGTCATAGACTCACATATTAAGAACAAAATATCACCAAAAGACATAGTCGTAATAGTGGGAGCCTATCATATAGCCGGCATATCTTCAGATCTTTTGCCTATGAGCGATAAAGAACTGGAAGGTTTAAAAAAAACCGAGATAAAAAAGACCATAATGCCATACTCTTACTTTAGGCTTTCCGAAAGATCCGGTTATGGTGCAGGAAACCATGCGCCGGCTTACTATGAGCTTTTATGGGAAGCATTACTTAAAGGTGACGTAGAGCATCATGCGTTTTCATACCTTTCAAGACTTGCCGAAAGTTACAGAGAATCGGGAGGTCAGGTATCCTCCGCACAGGTCATAGAGGCTGTGGAACTTTCTTATAACCTTGCCACCTTACATGATTCAAGGATACCCACGCTTAAGGACTTAAGAGATGCGGCAGTGACTTGCATGGCGGAGGGGAGTTTTGCAAACCTTGCCATAGCCTGTGCCAAGGTGGAGATAGGAACCAAAATAGGTTCAATACCGGAAGGACTCAGTCAGACTTCGATACAGTCGGACTTTTATGCGGAACTTAAAAGATTAAAGCTTGATAAGTATAAGTCTGTTACTTCACAGGAATTAAGACTGGATCTCAGAGAAAATATAAAAGTAAAGAGCGAAAGTTTGGCATTTATGGATCTTGAAAGATCTTTTTTCCTACACAGACTTAAGACTTTGGGGATAGACTTTGCGATACTTAAGGGCAATAAGCAGGAAAAGGCTACATGGTCCGAGGAGTGGATATTAAGATGGACTCCGGAGGCGGAGATACAGATAGTCGAAGCTGTACTGAAAGGAGATACCATAGAGCAGGCGCTTGCATTTTTATTAAAGGAAAAACTATCGAATGTTTCCGATATCAAAGAAGTTATGTCTGTCATAGAGGCTGCCTATTACTGCGGTATGCCTAATGCTTTAAGCCGGGCTGTTGAAACTTTGCAAGGCATAGCTGTTGATGTGGCTGCTATAGTTGATATAGCGGATACATTGTATAGGATCTCTAATATTTTATCATACGGAGATATAAGAAAACTTGACAGAAAACCTCTCGAGCCGATAGTAAGTCAGATGTTTTTAAGAAGCTGCCTGCTTTTGCCGGGAGAGTGTGTATGCGATGAAGCGGCTTCGGTTGAAATAGCCAAGGCTATTATACTTTTACATGAAGTATCGGTAAAGCAGGAGTTTCTTGATATATCAAGGTGGCACAGAACTTTGGAAGAAATATCAAAAAGAGACGATCTTAACACCAAACTTTCCGGTATAGCCACTGCTATTTTGATAGAGCTATCAAAGATAGGCGATGAGGAAATATCGGTTGAGATGCAAAGAAGACTCTCCAAAGGTGTGCCGGCAGATCTTGGAGCTAACTGGTTTGAAGGACTTGCTATGAAGAACAGATATTCACTTATAGCAAGACTCTCGATCTGGAGGCAACTTGGCGAATATATAGACAGCCTTGATGATGAAGAGTTTAAGAGGGCACTGGTATCTTTAAGAAGGGCATTTGCGGACTTTGATCCTGCCCAAAAACAAAGTATAGCTGAAAATCTTGCAGAGATTTGGAATCTGAATGCTTTATCGGTGGCGGAAGCTTTGTCTGCTACCTTAAATGAAGAAGAAGCAGAAAAGTTAAGTGAACTGGCGGAATTCGACTTTGACGATATATAGATACGGGAGATTATATGAGTAATATTAAAGAAGAGGATAAGGAGAATGTTTCCAAAGTAAAAAGGTGGAGGCTTATATTAGGAGAGACGGTAGAAAAAGATTTTGAAGAAATGTCCGGTCCTATGGATATAAGCCTTAGTAAGGAAGAGCTTTTAATGGATCAGGCACTGGCTGCTATCTACAATGAAGGCTCTGAGTCCTATCTAGGCGCAAGGGGTGCCGGCAGGGGAAAGTCAAGTCCCCATATAAGCAGATGGCTTGGAGATGTAAGGAATTTATTTGATAAAGATCTGGTGCGAATCATACAGGCTGATGCCATGGAAAGATGCGGATTAAAGCAGCTTATGTTCGAGCCTGAGGTCCTGGAAAACCTGGAACCCGATATAAATCTTGCAAGTACAATACTTTTACTTAAAGATCAGGTGCCGAAACAAAGTAAGGAAGGTGTCAGAAACTTTATTAAAAAGATAGTTGAAGAGATCAACAGACTTTTGGAAAGTGATTTAAAAAGAGCGGTAAATGCAAGTCTTAATAAAAGGCAACACAGCCCCATCCCTTCCGCTTCGGCACTTGACTTTAATACTACTATAAAAAGAGGTATTAAAAACTATAACACAAGCTTAAAAAGGATAGTACCCGAGCATTACTACTTTTTTGACAGACAGGCAAAGACCGCTGCAAGTAAGTATACCATCATACTTGACATAGATCAAAGCGGTTCAATGGGAGAATCTGTAATATATTCTTCTATAATGAGTTGTATACTTGCAAGTATGGCAGCTATCAACACAAGGGTGGTTGCCTTTGATACAAATATAGTGGATCTTAGTGATAAGACCGAGGATCCGGTAGACCTGCTTTTCGGCTTTCAGCTTGGAGGCGGTACGGATATCAATAAATCAATAAATTATTGTAAAAAATATGTTGAAAACCCTAAAAAGACTATATTTTTCCTGATTTCGGATCTTATGGAAGGGGGCAACAGAGCCGGTATGCTAAGAAACCTTCAGGAGTTAAAAGAATCGGGAGTTACGGTAGTGTGCCTGCTTGCCATAGCTGACGGCGGAAAACCATACTACGACGCACAAATGGCAACTAAAATAGCAGCTATGGATATAGCCTGCTTTGCCTGTACCCCCGAAAAACTGCCCTTACTTTTGGAAAAAACACTTAAAGGGCAGGACCTTAAGGGACTTGGAGAGATTGAGTAAGTCGTCATTATAAGTAATGGTATTTTTACTTATACCGATATTGCAGCCTATTATGGTTTATTTGCTATCTTGTATAAGTAAAATAAAACAAGTATTAGTTTAATAAATTGGGCAAATTCTGCATTTAGAAATATTTACCGTAAAGGGGGAATGAATGAATTTAGAGAACAACTTAAACGATAAGCAATCGGAAGCGGTAAAGCATACCGAAGGTCCTCTTTTAATACTTGCAGGTGCAGGTTCGGGAAAGACCAAGGTGCTTGTGCATAGGATAGCTTATTTGATAGAGCATATGGGAGTAAGTCCGTACAACATTATGGCAATAACATTTACCAATAAGGCGGCAGCTGAAATGAGGGAAAGAGTTGAAAGGATAATACCCAATGTCGGTTCAAGTATATGGGTAATGACCTTTCATGCAAGCTGTGTGAGGATGCTCAGAAGGTTTATAGACAGAATAGGATATGATAATAATTTCAGCATCTATGATACGGAAGATCAGAAAACTCTGATTAAAAGAATATATAAAAACTTAAACCTCGATCCTAAAATTATAAAAGAAAAGACTGCAATCAGAGCTATATCTTCGTATAAAGATGAGCTTACCTCACCTGAGGAAGCCTTAAGGCAGACCAATGACTTTTATGATAGGCAGATAATAAACATATACAGTGAATATCAAAAGGCTCTAAAACAAAACAATGCCTTGGACTTTGACGATATCATTGTCAAATGTGTGGAGCTTTTAGAAAGAGATGAGGAAGTAAGAGAGTACTATCAGGAAAAGTTCAAATACATCATGGTTGACGAGTATCAGGATACCAACAATGCACAGTTTAGACTTATCAATCTTTTGGCAGATAAGTATAAAAATCTTTGCGTAGTGGGAGATGACGACCAGTCCATATATAAATTCAGAGGAGCCAATATATTTAATATATTAAACTTTGAAAATGTATATAAAGATGCAAAACTTATCAAGTTAGAGCAAAACTACCGCTCCAAGGCTAATATATTAAACGTTGCCAATGCAGTTATAAAAAATAACAAGGGAAGGAAAGACAAGAGTCTTTGGACTGCCAGTGACAGCGGAGAGAAAATAAGAGTCATGGAATTCGAGAATGCCGCAAGTGAAGCCGAATTTATAATAAGTGAAATAAAACAAAGAGCAAGTGACTACAGCGAATGGGCGGTACTTTACAGGACCAACGCACAGTCAAGACTTTTTGGAGGAACGCTGTGTACTTCTCAATATTCCTTATCAATTGGTTGGAGGAGTTAATTTCTATCAGAGAAAAGAGATAAAGGATATTGTTGCGTATTTAAAAAAATACTTTCCAATCCTAATGATGATATATCTTTATTAAGGGTGATCAATCTGCCGAAAAGAGGTATAGGTGCAAGCTCTATAGCAAAGATAAGTATGTATGCAAGTCTTAATGACCTGAGTCTGTGGGATGTACTTCTGGATATGGATAAGATAGAAGAATTTGCAAAATTAAAAGCGAAGTTTGATGTATTTTCCGAAAGTATTGAAAACCTTCAAAAAACTAAAGAAGAAGTGAATTCTGTAGCGGATATGATCGATCATATCATGGATGAAATAAACTATAAGTCGGTACTTTTGGAAGAGGGAAGCGAAGAGGCTCTTGCCAGAATGGAGAACATAGAAGAATTCAAGAACAAGGCAAGAGACTATGAAAGTACGGAACTTGAAGAGTTTTTGGAAGATATTGCACTGATAGCGGATATTGACAGGTATGATGATGACAGTAAAAGAGTAACGCTTATGACATTACATGCCGCCAAGGGACTTGAATTCCCTTATGTGTATATGAGCGGTATGGAAGAGGGGCTTTTTCCGAGCAGTATGAGCCTTTTTACAGGTGACGAGTCGGATGTGGAAGAAGAGAGAAGACTTTGCTATGTGGGTATCACCAGGGCTAAAAAAGAGCTTTGTATGACATTTGCGAAATTCAGGATGCAAAACGGTGATATGAGATACGGTACCTTATCAAGATTTGTAAATGAGATACCGGATGAATTTATCCAAACGAATGCTAAGAAGAGAAACTCAAATGATCTAAGAACAGGTTCTTTCGAAAGAAAGCAAAATAAAAATACCGAAAATTACTATAATGAAGTTTACCGAAAGTCTATAGAGATAAAAAAGACATCAAAACTTAATTATGACGTGGGAGACCGTGTAAGACACATAAGTTTCGGTGAGGGAAAGGTCATTGACATAGAAGACGGAGCCAAGGATTACAAGGTCAGTGTGGATTTTGATAAATTTGGTGTAAAAAAGATGTTCGCAGGCTTTGCTAAATTGGATAAAATATGATAAGCTAAGGGTAGAAATATTATGAGAGGAGTTGATTATATGAATAAGTATAATCTTATAGGTAAAGAGACTATGGCTAAATTTGAAGAAATCATGAATGCTGCTAAGTTAAACGATCTTCTTAAGAAGAGAGAAGAAGAGGAATCCAAGAAGAACACCCTCGTGTGGGTATTTGCTTTATTGGGGGCTGTTGTATGTATAGCGGGTATAGCATATGCAGTATACAGATTTATGAATAATAATCAAGATGAATATGATGATTTTGATGATGACTTCGAAGATGATTTCTTTGACGAAGAAGAGGCAGAATAAAATCAGACATAGTTTATAAAGATTATTTAATGTGAGAGTGCATGTTGATTCGATAATGCATTATATTATTTTCAAATAATTGCCGGGTTCGCTGATGGTTTTACAGGTACAGGTTTAAGTTGATGTAGTAATATATATCGACTTAAGCTTGTGATTGTACAAATCAGAAGGATTTTGGCAATTATTTTTTTAGACAATATATTTTTGAACTTACTTTCTAACAGAGATAAACTATTCTATGTGTCTTGCTGCCGATTTTTCGTACACGGATATCTCGTTTCCTGATTGAGTACATCAAACATACTTCAGCGTAGTTCCACTACGACTACATTTTTTGATGATCGGACCGGTAATAATTTTAGTCTAAATTAATATACTTATTTTGTTAATCATGTATATGGTATATGTGAATGTGGTATGATAAAATATAATTTACTAAAGAAAATGGAGGTTTTTTTATGACTGCACATGAAATTTTAAATGATCCTTTTCTAAATAAAGGAACGGCATTTACCTTGGAAGAACGTCAAAAGTTGGGGTTGGTGGGTCTTTTGCCTCCTTATGTTCAAAGCATTGAGGAGCAGGCTGCACAGGCATACGAGCAGTTTCAAACCAAAGTCAATGATTTGGAAAAACGTCTTTTCTTAATGGAAATCTTTAATACTAACCGTACACTTTTCTATTATCTTTTTTCACAACATTTGGAAGAGTTTAACCCTATCGTATATGACCCTACTGTTGCGGATACTATTGAAGGTTACAGTAACCTCTTTATCAATACGCAGTATGCAGGTTACCTTGATATAAACCATCCTGAAATATCGAAGCTACACTCAAGAATGCAGCCGGAGATAGGGAAATCAGACTTATAGTAGTTACAGATGCGGAAGAGATACTTGGAATAGGTGACTGGGGAACAAACGGTGTAGATATCTCTGTCGGAAAACTGATGGTTTACAGCGGTGCTGCAGGTATAGATCCTTCAAAAGTATTACCTTTGGTTATTGACGCCGGAACAAATCGTGAGGAGTTGCGCAATTCTCCTAATTATTTGGGAAATCGTCATGAGCGTGTACGTGGAGATCGTTATTATGACTTTATCGACCAATTCGTAAAAACCGCAGAAATCCTTTTCCCTAAGCTTTATCTGCACTGGGAAGACTTCGGACGATCCAATGCTGCGAATATTCTTGAAAAATATCGTAAAAAGATACCTACATTTAATGACGATATCCAAGGTACCGGTATAGTAACACTTGGAGGTATATTCGGTGCACTCGCCGTTACAGGTGAGAATTTAACAGATCAGACCTATCTTTGTTTTGGCGGAGGAACTGCAGGTGCCGGTATAGCATCTCGTGTACATAGAGAGATGGTGACTAAGGGACTTTCAGAGGAAGAGGCATACAAGCGCTTCTTTATGGTAGATAAACAGGGACTTCTGTTCGATGATATGGAGGATCTTACTCCGGAGCAAAAACCTTTTGCCAAGAAACGTTGTGATTTTGCCAATGCCGATAAGCTTACGGATCTTTTGGAAGTAGTGAAAACTGTAAAACCTACTATTTTGGTAGGAACATCTACTCAACCACATACTTTCACTAAAGAGATAGTTGAAGCTATGTGTGAAAATACCGAACGTCCGATGATATTCCCGTTGTCCAATCCTACTAAGTTAGCAGAGGCAAGTGCCGAGGATCTGATCACATGGTCGGACGGTAAGGCCTTCGTAGCTACAGGTATTCCTTCAGATACAGTTTCATATAAAGGAGTAGACTATGTTATAGGTCAGGCAAATAATGCTTTAATATATCCGGGACTCGGACTTGGAATGCTGGCATCGGAAGCCGCTCTTTTAACCGATGAAATGATAGGAGCGGCAGCTCACTCATTAAGCGGAATTATTGATATGAGTAAGCCGGGAGCACCGGTGTTGCCGCCATTTAAATATGTAGAGGACGTTTCTATGAAAGTTGCACTAGCGGTAGCAAATATGGCTAAGGAACAAGGTCTTGCACGTGCTGAGGACAAGGACATGGATAAGGCTGTTCGTGAAATGAAGTGGTATCCGAAGTATCAATAATAAGATAACTGATTAAGTATATGAAGCCGGACTATGTCCGGTTTTCATACACTTTAAATAGACACTGAATACCGGAAAGGAGAAATATGAATAGCTTTATTACCTCAATACAGAGTATTATTCCGATTATTGTAATTATTATTCTCGGATATTATTTACAGGTTCGTGGGTGGTTCTCGGATAGTTTCGGGCATGATCTCTCACGCCTGATCATGAATATTGCACTTCCGGCTTCGATTTTTGTATCGGTTATGAAATACCTGACTGTAGATAAGCTTATTAGTCTTTCAGAGGGATTGGTGTATACATTTGCAGCATTTGGTATCTCTTATATTGCAGCTTTTATAGCAGTCAAAGTCTTTAATGTAAGACCGGGACGCAGAGGAACAATGATCAATACATTTGTGAATGCGAATACTATTTTTATAGGACTACCTCTTAATGTTGCTCTGTTCGGAAATGATGCAATCTCATATTTTTTAGTATATTACATTACCAATACTATATCAACCTGGACTCTCGGTGTATATTTGATGACAGCTGACAGCAGATCAGGCAAAAGCAGCAAAGCTGCCGGGTTTGATTGGAAAAAACTTTTGCCGGCACCTCTTTTGGGATTCTTGGTTGCATTGTTATTTTTGGTTTTACGGATTCAAATGCCTGAATATGCGACGAATACATTGACATATATAGGCAATATAGTGACGCCTTTATCTCTTGTCTATATAGGAATAGTACTTGCAAAGGCAGGTCTTAAGACTATAACACTGGACAAAGATACTATTGTAACATTGATAGGCAGATTTATTTTAGGACCTGTTATTATGTATTCCATACTTATTTTAACCGCAAAAAACATGCCGGGTGCAGAATTCAAAACATTTGTTGTCCAATCAGCGACACCTGCGCTTGCAGTTTTGCCTATATTGGCAAGTCAGGGTGATGGAGATGTGGAATTTTCAACCAATGTGGTTACTGTCAGTACCGTGATGTTTGTGGTTGTAATACCGATAGTTGTTACATTGTTGGGAAGTGTTAAATAGGAATATGAAACTTTTAAAAAGGGGCAGTCGCATTAATAATACATAATATATAGTAAGATATTAGTAAAAGATTACTGTATGAAATATGCTTATTATTAATGCGGAAGCCCTTTTTACTTAAAAATTTGATATCACATTTTTTTAATTATCAAATCTAACAAATAAAAAAACAGAAAAAAATATAATTGGTTTCTAAAAGTGTATCCTGCCGATTCACAAATTAATATAAAAAAAGTCCTTTAGTTTATGACTTTTATTTGTTACAATATACACATGACTTATACGCTATTCTTCAGGGAGATCATATGAAGAAGAGCATTTTTATAATTACAATATTTTTTATGTGTATGTTTTGTGCTTGCAGCAAAGAGACACAGGTAATGCTTGAAGAAAGCGAGACTTATCTGCAAGAGTCACAGTTTGCGAGCGTTACCGAGACAAGTGTCGAGGTTTCGTCAAGTGAGAGCGGATCGACTATATTTGTACATGTATGCGGTCAGGTGAATGCACCTGCGGTATATGAGTTTGAAAAAGGTGCAAGAGTTGTGGAAGCCATAGAAAAAGCCGGTGGATTTATGGAAGATGCTGCCACCGACTATCTAAACCTTGCCAAAGAGCTTTCGGACGGTGAGAAGATATATGTCCCCGATAAAGAAGAGGCAGCGGGGTTAAAGCCGCAAAATGAAGGTATTGCTGCAGAAAGCTCAGGTAATGTTGTGAGTGCCGACAGCAGGATAAATATCAATACCGCCTCGAAAGAAGAGCTTCTTGGGTTAAAAGGCATAGGAGACAGCAGGGCTGAAGATATAATCAATTACAGGACAGAACATGGCGGTTTTGGTACCATAGAAGATATAATGAAGGTTCCGGGGATAAAACAGGGGGCTTTTAATAAGATAAAAGATAATATCAAGGTAGAATAAGATTTAAGGGAAGGATATGATATGCCACGTGCTTTAGTTGTAGATGATGAAAAGTTGATAGTAAAAGGAATTAAATTCAGTTTAGAGCAAGACGGTATGGAAGTCGACTGTGCTTATGACGGAGAAGAAGCTTTGGCACTGGCTCGAAAAAATGAGTATGATATAGTTCTTTTAGATGTAATGCTTCCGAAAATTGAAGGTTTTGATGTGTGCAGGGCTATAAGAGAGTTTTCACAAATGCCTATAATCATGCTTACGGCTAAGGGGACCGATATGGATAAGATACTCGGTTTGGAATACGGTGCCGATGATTATATAACCAAGCCTTTCAATATCCTTGAAGTAAAGGCAAGAATCAAGGCTATCATGCGCAGACAAAACAACAAGTCAAGGCAAGAGATCAAGGAAGAGAATGTGATAGAAGCCGGAAATATGCAGATAGACATAGACAGCAGGAGAGTTCTTATAGATGGTAAAGAAGTCAACCTGACAGCCAAGGAGTTCGATATATTGGAGTTTTTGGCAAGCAATCCGGGTAAGGTATACAGCAGAGAGCAGCTTTTGACCAAGCTTTGGGGTCCTAAGTCCGGACATGAGGTAGGAGAAGCAAGAACCGTAGACGTACACGTCAGAAGACTTAGAGAAAAGATAGAAAGCAATCCGGGCGAGACCATGTTTGTACATACAAAGTGGGGAGTCGGATATTATTTCAGAGTAAAAGAGTAAGATGTATATAAGGATATTAACGGTCGGAAGTGTAAAAGAAAGTTTTTACAAAGAGGCTATAGCGGAGTTTAAAAAAAGGCTCGGAAGATATACCGTATTGGAAGTAGTTGAAGTAAAGGATGAGAAGACCGTAGAAAAAGCATCCGATGCTATAGACAGGAAAATAAAAGAAATCGAGGGACAAAGATTACTTTCAAGGCTTAGCGACAATGATTTTGTTGTTGCACTGGCAATAGAAGGAAGGAAGCTGAGTTCTACGGAATTTGCGCAAAAACTAGCAAATTGGGAAGTCAGTTCGGGTTCGAGGATCACATTCATCATAGGCGGTTCCATAGGTCTTTGCGAGGAAGTGATAAGAAGGTCGAATTATTTACTGAGCTTTTTGGATATGACATTTCCGCATCAATTAATGAGGGTCATATTGTGTGAACAGATATACCGCTCCTATAGAATAAGGAACAATGAGCCCTATCATAAATAAGTGTATATTATTGATATGCTGGACTTAAGTTGATAAGTTTGTTATACTTTGTAAGTTAAAGCATTATGTTTTGAGCGAGGAGGTATGTATGACAGAAACCATAGATAAGAGCAAACAATCACATAGTTTGTCAGATAATAGTTTGGGAGAAGTAAAGATCGCTGATGAGGTAGTTGCCGTAATAGCAGGTCTTGCAACTACCGAAACCGAAGGTGTGGCGAGCATGGCAGGCGATATCAGCGGTGATATTATAAGCAGACTGGGCATGAAGAGGCTCGTAAAGGGTGTAAAAGTAGAAGTTATTGAAAATCATGTAATAGTTGATGTGGCTGTAAATGTATTCTATGACACCAATATACCGTCAGTAAGTCAGAAAATACAGGACAAAGTTAAACTTGCGATAGAGAACATGACAGGATTAGAGGTTATCGAAGTTAATGTAAAGGTAATAGGAATACAAAGAGAGAAAGTATAGTTTTGTATATCAGCTTTATAGATTAAATATAAGAAACTGTTAAAAAGGGGCTGCTGCATTTTAAGAGTTGTATACAAGGTATATGGAGGCATTATGAAAGATGCCATTATAACTTGCATATAATCTCTATTTTTCAGCAGCCCCTTTTTATGCTTGACTTTTTAAGCTAAGCTGCAAGGTTATAGCTAAAGTTTAACTATAATAATGCTATTCTAAGGAAGATTCTTTATTTTCCTCTTTATATTTATAAAATACAAAATATAAAACTACAAGTCCCGGAATTATACAAAATACAGAAAAGTTACCTAGGAATGTTTCAAATTCCGGAGTAGTCCATGAAGTTGGGAAACCGTTTATAAAGTTATTTCCTACATGTATAATTATAGGGTATATTATGGACTTGGTTTTAATATATACGTAACCTACTATAAGTCCCATAATAGCTGTATATATTGCTTGTACAAGTATTCCATGCCATACTCCGAAGAGTATAGCGGATATAATCACAGCAAAGCTTTCAGGCAGTATTTTTGATATGGTTTTTATAAGCAGCCCTCTAAATAAAAGCTCCTCGACTATAGGTCCTGCAATTATTACGGCAATAAGAGTCCAGATATAACTTTCACTATCCAGTGATGCAAATGCATTGTTAAATGACTCCAAGCTTTCGGAAAAAATAGGTACATTACTTAAAAAGGTATCAGCTATATCGAACCAAAGTTCGGATATACCGTTTACAGTAAACACAAGAAGTATACATGCAAGTACTCTGTTTACTTTTATCTTTGAATGTATCAGTTTTCCTTTAGTATAAGATAACTTAACAAATGCACAAATATATATGGGAAGTAAGCTTAATAAAGAGTAAGCTTCAACTTGAGTGCCGTTTGATGAAAGCCAATTATAATCAACATTAATTACATAGTAGACTATATGGTAAAAAGTATTACTTAATATGTCATAACTGAAATATAAAAATAAAGCAGCTATCAAGTATATTAAGAAATGTTTGATGTTTTTGTTATTCATGAAACCTCCGTTAGAAACAAAAATTAAAATAAATCTCCTAGATTATAATGTAAGATTGATTAAAAAGTATAGAAGTTTTTTTATAACATTTTTTTAGTTACAGCTTAGGCAGGTAATTCATCTTTGTTAAAAAAACTAAAAAAAGGCTTAAATTTTTATTTATAAATCAGACTAAGATGAATGTCGGCAGTAACCTTATAAATATAGATGTATAATATACACTTTACAGCAAGTCGTCATTTGCTATATTATGTATCTATATCTAAGCTATCTGAACTCTAACACCTGAACTGTAACTTTTTTTACAAAAAATTAATTTTCTACTGTCAAGCATAAATGATTATGTCTCGAAATAATTAATTTATAAGCCCCAAAACAAGGGGCTTTTTTTATGCACTTTCTAAATCTTCTTCAATTCTGTGTGGCTGTGAGTGTGCAAATTTATTGAATGCACTTCTCCTCCAAGGGTGATTCATAGCTGGAATGTAAGTCTTTTTGGGTTTTGGTGGTTTATAATCAGCATCCAAGTCCTTAGATTTATGCTCATGAGTCGGTATCTCCTCCAGTGCATAAATATCTTTGTCATTAACACACGCAAACATAGACCTATCTAATGCCTTGATAAGCATAACTTTGGTACCCTTTCGATAATGGATCTGCACTCCTTTATAATCTATCATCTTATAAAACTTTTTCTCGAATTGAATTGCATGTCCGCAGTCAACAGTTCTCTCAGTCAAAACTGCCAGAGTAAGGTTTATTTTTTCTTTAGACGGTTGCATTTCAAAGACAGATTTGATACCATAAAGTGGAAGTGCGAACTTCTCATTGAATTCTTTTATGTAGGAGTGAAGGAATTCATTGGCTTTATTGATATCGGTTACGCCTGCGAGCCCTCAGCTCAATAGGCAGGCGTGACTGTAAAGTCTGATTTAATCGTTCTATGCGTCCTTTGGCTTGCGGTATACTGCTTGATTCAAGCTCTATTCCAAGCTGTTTGCAGGCATAAGCGAACTGTGTATAGGTGTCTTTGTCATCAGACAAGACATCTTTTTTCTTGTAAGTAAATACAGATCGTTTATCAGTAAGAAACTTATAAGGTATACCATAATCAGTAAGGATCTGCTCAAGTACATGGTAGTAACCGTTGAGCGTCTCTTGAGTATCGAACCAAGCACCTGTGACAATACCGGAGGCATCATCAATAGCCAAATGCAGATGCCATACCTGCCCATGTACCCACTCATAAGGTGTCGCATCCATTTGCTGTAATTCGCCAAAATAAGCACACCTGGGACGACGGCTGTGAGCATTATCAACTGACACCAGGTTGACCTGTATAGATGATAGTTCTTTTTTTGTCTTTGCCGCTTTCTTTTGTTCTTTGAGCTTTTGCTTAATTCGTCTACGCTTTGCTTTGGTAGCTTTGGGAGAGAGGATGTATTCAGACTCCAAAATACTCATGACAGAAGAAGCAGAAATGCTTATATCTTCATTCTTTTTGAGAAGCTCTGTATAGTGTTCAAAGTTTGCCTCAAAGTATTTATTTCTGTATAGGTCTATGACTTTTTTTGGCGAATCTCTATAGAGATTGTGGTAGCGGTTTTTTTACCTCTATTGCCATGAATAAAAAAATCCTTGCCACTTCTGCTATATCCCTGTAGCATACGATTTATATGTCTCTTGGTACAACCCAGAATAAGAGCTGCTCTGTCCTTGTTAGCAGTTTCCGGGTGGTCTGCTAGGCTTTTGATGACCTCATACTTCTTTTGTTCATTCATTGATAAAACTACCTTTCTGATAAGTCAACTCCTCCTGTCTGATAGAATCTGTAAAACATTATTCTACCATAAACAGGACATTTTTATTTGGGGTATAATAGGACTTTATCATATATGGCTTATATTTTTTTACAAAAAATTAATTTTCTACTTGAAATTATCTTTCAGATGTGTTATATTACTAAACGTATCAAATGCGGGGATGCTGGAACTGGCAGACAGGCTAGACTAAGGATCTAGTGATTGTACGATCGTGAGGGTTCAAGTCCCTTTTCCCGCATTAAACATAAGAACTGTTATAGCTATAGCAGTTCTTTTTCCATAATAGGGGTATTTTTCTGTTATGGTAGCTGAAAAGCCGTCAAGGCTTTGCGCAGAAATGGCGGAATTGGCAGACGCGCACGGTTCAGGTCCGTGTGATAGCAATATCATGAGGGTTCAAGTCCCTTTTTCTGCATTGATTTTAGAAGTAAAATCTTTTTAATATAATACCAAAGTAAAACGTTGAAGAGAAAAGTAGTATGTGAAGAGGACACAGAGAAGGATACATTGCTGGAAGTATCCGGAATCGAAATATACGAAGACCGACTCCGAGTGGCTCTAATCAAGCCCGTTGATCACGTTACGATCACTTAAGCAGCAGGCAGCAGCCTGAATTAGGGTGGAACCGCGGTAAATATCGTCCCTGAACTAAGTATTTAGTTCGGGTTTTTTTGTATTTATGAATAAATTAAGGAGGTACGTTATGAAGATAACACTTAAAGACGGTACAGTAAAAGAATATGAGCAAAGTATGAGCATATACGACATTGCTAAGGACATAAGTGAGGGACTTGCAAGAGTATGTTGCGGAGGTCTGGTAGATGGAGAGAAGACGGACCTGAGAACAGTGATAGACAAAGATTGCGAATTGCAGATACTTACTCCTAGTGATGAACTTGGACTTGCTGCAATCAGACATACCGGATCACATGTGCTTGCACAGGCTGTTAAAGGCTTTTTCCCGATGCAAAACTTGCAATAGGACCTTACATTGACAACGGTTTTTATTATGATATAGAAAGAGAGCCTTTCTCAAGAGAAGATCTTGATAAAATAGAAGCCGAAATGAAAAAGATCGTCAAGGAAGACCTTAAGATAGAGCGTTTCGAACTTCCGAGACAGGAAGCTATAAAGTTTATGGAAGAAAAGAACGAACCTTATAAGGTGGAGCTTATAAACGATCTGCCTGAAGATGCGATAATATCTTTCTATAAACAGGGAGAGTTTACAGATCTTTGTGCAGGTTTCCATATTCCTTCAACCAAGGGCTTAAAAGCTTTTAAGCTTATATCCTCATCAATGGCATACTGGAGGGGTGATTCTTCAAGACCGCAATTACAGCGTATATACGGAACCGCATTTAATAAAAAAGAAGAACTTGAAGACTATCTTAAATACCTTGAAGAGATCAAGAAAAGAGACCATAACAAGCTCGGTAGGGAAATGGAACTTTTCACCACAGTCGATGTTATAGGTCAGGGTCTTCCTATCTTTCTTCCCAACGGAACAAAGATGATCAACAAATTACAAAGATGGATAGAGGATCTTGAGGATAATGAGTGGGGCTATGTAAGAACCAAAACTCCGCTTTTTGCAAAGTCCGATCTTTATAAGATATCAGGGCACTGGGATCACTATAAGGAAGGTATGTTTATTTTAGGAGATGAGGAAAAAGATAAGGAAGTATTTGCCTTAAGACCTATGACCTGTCCTTTCCAGTACTATGCTTATAAGAATACACAAAAGTCTTACAGAGACCTTCCTTACAGAATGGCTGAGACTTCAATTCTTTTTAGAAATGAAGACTCGGGAGAGATGCACGGACTTACCAGAGTAAGACAGTTTACCATAAGTGAATCACATCTTGTTGTAACACCGGAGCAAACAGGGGAAGAGCTTAAGTCAGTGCTTGAACTTGCACTTTATGTACTTGATACCTTGGGATTAAAGGAAGATGTAAGTTTCAGACTTTCAAAGTGGGATCCTGAAAATAAGGAAAAATACTTAGGTGATGATGAGTACTGGGAAAGTACACAGAATACTTTAAGAAATATACTTATAGAAAAGGGACTTCCGTTTACCGAAGCTGAGGGCGAAGCGGCATTCTACGGACCTAAGATAGATATACAGACCAAGAATGTATACGGTAAAGAAGATACTATGATTACTGTGCAGCTTGACTGTGCTATTGCGGATAAGTTCGATCTTTATTATGTAGATCAAAACGGTAACAGAGTTCGTCCATATATCATACACAGAACTTCAATAGGTTGCTATGAGAGAACTCTCGCCTGGTTGATAGAAAAATACATGGGTAAATTCCCGACATGGTTATGTCCGGAGCAGGTAAGAGTACTTCCTATCTCCGAAAAGTACATAGACTATGCGAACAAGGTATTGGCAGAGTTAAGAAAGAACGGAATCGATGCCAAGCTTGATAACAGAGACGAGAAGATAGGATTTAAGATAAGAGAGGCAAGGCTTGCAAGACTTCCTTATATGCTCGTTGTAGGTGAAAAAGAAGCGGCTGATTCTACCGTGTCCGTAAGAAGCAGATTTGCCGGAGATGAGGGCATCAAGAGCCTTGATGAGTTCATAGAGCAGATCTCTAAGGAGATAAGGACTAAAGAGATAAGGAAGGAAGAAGTCAACGAGGAGTAATTTAATTATTTTTGAAAAAAGTTCTGCAACATCTACGATCAACACTGTCTTGCACGGGATAGGTTCTAATAAGCAAAGCTTTAGTACATTACTTGCTTTTCCTTTGCCTAATGCCTGTTGAAGCAAGTACCGGCAGGTTTGGATCATCCTTGCAGGATAGTTGATCGTATCATGTTGTGTAATCGTATAAGTTATAGTGTGCTTATCAAGATTTCCTGTTATAAATCCTTCCCCGGCTAAAATGGGGTGATTCTTATAAGAATAAGGATCTTGATGATGGATAATATTAAAAAATATATCAGCAGATATTTAGGTGATTTATTGTTGATTGGTTTGTTGTTATAGGTTTGTTTTATGGTTTGGAGGTGGTAGTTTGTTTATCAGAGAGGAAGCTGAGGCAAGAGAAGAACTTTATTTGTCAAAGTATGCGTCTAAGAGTAAAGAAAGCAAAGGCAGACAGAGGAATGAAGTCTCTTGCAGTATAAGGACAGAGTATCAAAGAGACAGAGACAGGATCCTTCATTGTAAGGCTTTCAGAAGACTTAAGCATAAAACTCAGGTCTTCCTGGCACCGGAGAAGGATCATTACAGGACGAGACTTACACATACTCTCGAAGTCGCACAGATCGCAAGAACCATAGCCAGGGCTCTAAGGCTCAATGAAGATCTCACCGAGGCTATCGCCCTTGGTCACGATCTGGGACATACGCCATTCGGTCATGCCGGCGAAGAGGTCTTAAATAACCTTTATAGGGAAGGGTTTAAGCATAATGAGCAAAGCGTAAGGATAGTCGAGTTTGGAAAAGGCGGGACTGGGGCTTAATCTTACATGGGAGGTAAGAGATGGTATAAAAAACCACGGTACTGCCGATACTCCGGCTACTCTTGAGGGGCATGTGGTCAGGTTGTCCGACAAAATAGCCTATATCAATCATGATATAGATGACTCTATAAGAGCCAGGATAATTACGGAAGAGCAGATACCAAAAGAATTTACCGAAGTCCTCGGAGACAGTGTAAGGAAGAGGCTTGATGCGCTGGTTACGGATGTTATCATGAACAGTTTGCATTCTGATAAGATAACCATGTCGGATACCGTATTCAAAGCGATGATGGGACTTAGAAAATGGATGTTTGATAATGTGTACAGGAACGAGAAAGCCAAGTCGGAGGAAGGAAAGGCTAAGGAACTCGTAGCTGATCTGTATAATTATTATTTGTATCATATAGATAAGATGCCTTTGGAATATCAAAAACATATAACAGAGCATGAACAGTCTGAGGACAGAGTGGTCTGTGATTATATATCCGGAATGACGGATCAATATGCGATAGAAACATTTGAGGAGATATTTGTACCCAAGGCATGGAGAGTATAAGAAATATATAAGGAGGTGGCATGTATTATAAAGAAGAACTGGTCGAAGAAGTACGTGAAAGAAATGATATAGTAGATGTCATTTCTTCATATATAAGGATACAAAAAAGGGGAAATAATTATGTGGGGCTTTGCCCCTTTCATAACGAAAAGACCCCTTCTTTTGTTGTGAGCGGCACAAAACAACTGTATACCTGTTTCGGTTGCGGTGCATCGGGTAATGTAATAGGTTTTGTGATGAAGTATGAGAATTACAGCTTTCAGGAAGCCTTAAAAAGCCTTGCCCAAAGGGTGGGTATGGAGCTTCCCGAATCCGACTATGACAAGGAAGAAAAGAAGAACAGAGACTTAAAGCAAAGGCTTTTGGAGATACATAAAGAAGCTGCAAAGTTTTATTACCACAACCTGCTTAAAGATGAAACGGCAAGAAACTATCTTTATAAAAGGGGTATAAGCGATGCCACGATAAGGCAGTTTGGGCTGGGTTTTTCGCCTAAGGCTTCGGACAGTCTGTATAAGCACCTGAAAAAGACTTATGATGATGAAATACTTAAATTAAGTGCTCTTGTAATCATAGAAGAAAGAGGTGCCAAGGACAGGTTTTGGAACAGGATCATGTATCCTATACTTGATATACATAACAAAGTCATAGGGTTCGGCGGCAGGGTAATGGGGGATGCTTTACCCAAATACATCAATTCTTCCGAGTCTATGATATTTGATAAAAGCAGGCAGCTGTACGGACTTAATTTTGCCAGGAATTCAAGGCAGGATCATGTACTTCTTTGCGAAGGTTACATGGATGTAATAAGCCTGTATCAGGCAGGTTTTACCAATGCTGTAGCAGCTTTGGGAACGGCATTTACCCCTGAACATGCTAACATATTAAAGCGATATGTAAAAAGGGTAGTGCTTTGTATGGACAGTGACAGTGCCGGAATAAATGCAAGTAAAAGAACCATAGGAATATTAAGAGAGGCGGATATAGCGGTTCAGGTCCTTAATATGAAGCCTTATAAGGATCCGGATGAATTTATTAAAAATAAATCAAAAGAAGAATTTGAAAACAGAATAAAAAATGCCAAGAATGCTTTCATGTGGGAGATAGAGCTTTTAAAAGATAATTTTAAGCTTGAAGACCCGCAACAAAAAACAGAGTTTTACGAAGAAACGGCAAAAAAACTTTCGGAATTTGTAAGCGGCCTGGAAAGAGACAATTATATACAGGCTGTATGCAAAGAGCACATGATCAATTATGAGGAAATGAAAGCCCTTGTATTAAGTATTATGGGCGGTATTGCCGTCAAAAAGGAAAAAAAGAGCATATATAGCGGAAATAAAAGAAAAAAAGAAGATCCCGTACTGAAATGTCAAAGACTGCTTTTGATAATCATGATAGAAGATACTTCATATATTGAAAGGATAAGAAAGTATCTGTCTGCGGATGATTTTTCGGATGAACTGTATAAAGAACTTTTACTGAGAATATATGAAAAATCGGCTCTCAAGCTGCCTTTGGACGGTATCATAGATGAGTATGCCGATACAATAAACTATGATAAAGTATCAAGTTTATTTGCTGCGAGCCTCTCAGATGAGATAAATCTGTCGGAAAAAAAGAAGATAGCAGAGGAAAATATATTAAAACTAAGGCAGGCAAGACTGGATGAACTCAGTAAACACTCGACCGATATAGTACAGTTACAAAAAATAATACATGAGCAGTCAAAATTAAAAAAAGAAGGTATCTCAATAGAATAGATGAGTATGCAGATCAATTTATCAAAAAGATTGGAACTTATAGCAAATGAGGTAAAAAAAGGGGCTAAGGTAGCGGATATAGGTACTGATCACGCATATATACCTATATACCTTGTACAAAATGATATTGCACAGCGTGTATATGCCTGTGATATAAAAGAAGGTCCCTTGCTTTCGGCTAAGGAGAATATATCAGCCTACGGTTGCGGTGAAAAAATAGAGACAAGACTGTCAAACGGATTACAGGCTATGAAGTCAGGGGAGTTTGATACGGTTATCATAGCAGGTATGGGGGGAGAGTTGATAAGGGACATCCTATCCGATGCAAAGCATTTGAGAAGCAAGTATATAGAATACATATTATCCCCACATTCAAAATTATGTGAGTTCAGGGCATATCTCAGAACGCAATCTTATAAAACTGTCAAGGAATTTATGCTTAAATGCAGCGGCAAATTCTATACGGTCATAAAAGTTGTATATGACCCGGATGTAGTGCCGGAGTATAAAGAGGATAAGAATGAACTTTACGACACCTACGGATATTACCTTATAAAGAATAAAGACAAGGTGCTTTATGAATATTTGCAAAAAGAAGAAAAAAAATACGAAAATATAATAAAAAGACTCAAAAATAAGGCAGATGAGGAAGGCTTGAGTCATAAACTGGAGCTTATAAAGGAGGCATTGTATGAAATGCAGTAATATTTTGGATAATTTACTTAAGATCATGCCTAAGGAGCTGGCTATGTCCTGGGATAATGTGGGACTTCTTACCGGAAGTAAGGATAAGGAAGTTAAAAATATAGTTGTGTGCCTTGATGTAAGCGAAAAACTGATAGAAAAGGCGGTATCTCTTAAAGCCGATCTGATAGTAAGCCACCATCCGATGATATTTTCTCCGGTAAAGAGTGTTACTGATGATACAAGTGTCGGAAGAAGATTATTATCCCTTATAAAAAACGATATTTCCTATATTGCTTTGCACACAAATTACGATATAGCCCCGGGCTGCATGTCCGATCTGGTAGCTGAAAGGATAGGACTAAAGGGCGAGCCTTTGGAAAAGACCGCAAGTATGGAAGATACGGTCGTGGGTATAGGAAAGGTCGGTGATCTTGTAAGTGCTGTAAAGATATCCGAAATTGCGGAACTTATAAAAGAGAAGTTTAACCTTCCGCATCTAAGAATATTTGACGGCGGAGAAGATAAAAAGGTAAGTCGAATAGCTGTATCTCCGGGATCAGGTAAGGGGATGTTCAATGCAGCTTATGAAAAGCAGGCTTCTTTACTTATAAGCGGAGATATATCTCACCACGATGCACTGGATGCTTTAGAGCTTGGTGTGGCTACCATAGATGCAGGTCACTACGGATTGGAACATATATTTATAGCCGATATGGCAAAAAGATTGAGGGATATGGATAAGGAGTTCACTATTTTTGAAGAAGATATTACATTTCCCGATAGAATAGCGTAAGAAAATGTTTACTTTATTTTTTATTAAAATATAGTATAATGTTATGGCATGAGCAAAACAGATAATCGCAGTTATACATGACGAAAGGGTATAATTGAGGAAAGTCCGAACCTCACAGGGCAGGATGCCGGATAACGTCCGGTGAAGGCGACTTCAAGGAAAGTGCAACAGAAAATTACCGCCATGTTAAATGGTAAGGTTGAAAAGGCGGTGTAAGAGACCACCGAGGTTAAGGTAACTTAACCTGCCATGTAAACCCCATCCGAGGCAAGACCGAACAGAATTACAGTTGGCCCGACTTTTATTCAGGTGGGTTGCTTAAGTTAAGCGGTAACGCTTAAATCAGATAGATGATTATCAAATACAGAATTCGGCTTACAGTTTTACTCATACCAAGGGGATGTACCGGTTTCGACAGGGAACATGCAGTTGGTGAAGCTATCCGTATGCGATGCGTTAAATGGCAAAAATAAATATAAACGCTGAAGAAAACTTCGCATTAGCTGCCTAAGGGCAGCCATCGGCTTTAAGGCACTCACAACTTAAATAACCGGTGTCAAATCTGTGAGAAACCTTATATGCAAAGCTTTGAGCATATAGATGTATTATGAAGCTACTAAACTCCAAGGACTGTGAATTGCCCTTGGACAGAGGGAATGTACATAAATTCACTATGATAGTAGAAGAACAAGGAATTGTTTTTGGACACGGGTTCAACTCCCGTCATCTCCAGTTAAAAAGTCTTGAATTTCAAGGCTTTTTTCTTTTTCGTGTACGGTTTTGTGTCATATACTTTCAGAATGATTAAAAGTTAAAGATAATTAAACAGTTATATAGTGAGGTAATAAGTATGAAACAATATGTTGTAGATGCATTTACAGATAAAGTTTTTAGCGGTAATCCGGCAGCAGTGTGCGTGATGGACAAGTGGTTAGATGAGGGGATCATGCAAAAAATAGCTATAGAGAATAACCTGTCGGAGACGGCATTCATAGTAAAAGAAGGTGAAAAATACCATATCAGATGGTTTACACCGGGTGGGGAGATAGACCTGTGCGGACATGCGACCTTGGGCAGCACCTATGTACTTTCAAGGTTTGTTGACAGCATAGCGGAAAAATTCGTATTTTCTTCAAAAAGCGGTGATCTGATTGTTAAAAAAACAGGTGATTTATTTGAAATGGACTTTCCTTCACGTATGCCAAAAGAAATTGAAGTTACTGATGTGATGAGAAAGGCTCTAAAAGGTTTGAATGCAAAAGCTTATATATCAAGAGACCTTATGCTTGTTTTGGACAGGGAGGAGGATGTGTTCAACTTTGAGCCGGATTTTTCGGATATTGTTAACATACCCGAGGGACTGGGGCTTTTTATCACTGCAAGATCAAAAGAATATGATTTTGTTTCAAGAACATTCTTCCCTAAAATCAAGATAAATGAAGATCCCGTCTGCGGTTCGGCACATTGTAATTTTATTCCCTACTGGGCTAAGGTGCTTGGAAAAGAGGAGATGACCGCATATCAGGCTTCTCCCAGAGGAGGAATAGTATACTGTAAGAATAGAGGAGACAGAGTTTTGATAAGCGGAAAAGCTACACTTTACAGTGAAGCTAAAATATATATAAACTGATTTATCGGAGAGTTAGCAACGTAAACAATTGTAAGTCAGGAATTAAACGGAAACACTCCCTATTTCAATCATACCCGCAGTACTGTTAATAAAGTTTCGACAAATTTAGTACAGACTGCGGAACTCGTGTGCTCGCCTACTCCGTGGCGAGCTGCACTCGAACAGTCCTCGTCTGTACAATTTGTAACTCACTTTATTAACAGTACTAAGCGATAAAGGCACTAGATAGCCCTAAATTTAAGGGTTTTCAAGTGCCTTTTTATTTTTTGATAATGGATTGATAATATTTTATAAATTTTCTAACTTATCGGCTAATTCCTTTTGCTTGTTAGGGTACAGATGAGCATAAGTATTCAATGTCATCTTAATATCGGAATGCCCTAACCTGTTAGCTATTAATAGCGGATTTTCTCCAAGTTCTACCAGTAAAGCAACATGTGAATGTCTAAAATCATGTACCCTTACTTGTGGCAAATTGGCAAGCCTTAAGTACTTGTCTTTTATAAGCCTTACACTTGATATGTGCAAGTGAAATAGCTTTGTATCGGGGCTTTTGTCATAGCAATGAGCCATATACTCTTTAAGTTCATTAATTAAGAAGTCAGGAAGCGTTATATCCCTTACGCTTGCCCTTGTCTTAGGTGTAGTTACCGCTAAGCCCTCTTTAGCATATCCTATAGTTTTATTGATATGCAGCAGCTTGTTATTAAGATCTATATCCTTAAATGTAAGGGCTAACAGTTCCCCCCGTCTTATACCGGTATAAAAGAGTAAGTCAAATATCGTTAAATCCCTTATGTCCTCAATAACCGCCCTAAATGCTTTGTATTGCTCCAATGTCAAAAAAGCCCCGGAAGTCTTTGCGTCATCTTTCAAAGGATCAACAAACTTACAAGGGTTTTGCTCTAAGTTATAATACTTACACGCATAAGCAAATATACTGGACAGTGTACGCAATAAAGTATTCTTTGTAGCGGTCTTTAACTCCATACCTTGTATTGGTTGTAACTTACGCTGCCATTCCCTTATCATGTTAGGGGTAATTTTATTTATAGGAATGTCTCCAAAATAAGGCAATATATGACAATTAACCCTTGTTAGCTTGATATAGTAGCTTGCAGGCTTAAACCTTGCCTTATAGTCTTCCATGTAAGTATCTATAAAGTTCTTAAATAATATAGTCGGTTGGGTACATTGACGATCTAAAAAGTCACGCTCCCATGCTTGACCGTCTTTTTTAGTCTTAAAGCCCCTTTTTACCTTTTGCTTTTTGTGTCCTAAGTAGTCCGTATAATAGCATGATACAAACCAAGACTCCTTTTTATTGTTATCTTTGTAAACAGGCATATTCTCAAGTCTCCTAAGTGTCCCGACTATAGAGGTGCTAAGAATACCTATACACTTAACAGGACCGTTACAGGTGATATATTAACGGCTTTGTTAAATGTATAGCCCTATTTGAACGATAACGGTATTAGGGTATACAAGGTATGGCTAAGTATTAAAACAGCCTTAAACGGCTTGTATTGAGATGTCCCCAAAATTGGGGGGATGTTTCAAACGACCACGCCACGGCCATACTTTAAATAATGACGTGCTTTTTAGGCACATCCCTTATTGTTCGTCCGGATCTGATTGTTCTTGTATGCTTTTATTTTCCACCTCCTCAAAGGCGTGTTTTATTGCAATTCTAATTAACTCGATTGATGTTTCGCTTAGTTCCTGACCGTTAAGCAGTACAGGGCTGTTTTTCTCAACTTGTTTAAACGCAGACTTTATAGCGTTAGTAATATCCTTATGATTTTGATAAGAAAAGTCTTTGCTTATCTCATTTGTTGTGAAGGCGTTCCAATTATCAGTTATTATTTCATTCAAGCTAACATTTAATGCATTGGCAATTTTTCTAACAGTGCTTAGTTTTGGGATTCTTTTCCCATTCTCATATTGTGCAATGCTTTGTTGTGTTATTTGAAGCTTTGCGGCTAAATCTCTTTGCGTAAGTCCCTTATCGATTCTAATCTTTCTTATATTTTCTCCAATAGTCATTATATCTAACACCTTTTAATCACTTTTATTTGATTTTAGCATAATGAAATTTGAAAAACAACAAAAAAAGCAAAATACAATCATTTGTATGTTGACAAAATCAAATGATTGTATTACTCTATACTTGCAACATACAAATGATTGTAAAATTACGAAAGGAGAAACAAGCGATTGAAGATAAGCAAAGAAAAATTAGCAATTGCACAAGCAAGGGCTATGTTAAGTAATAAAGAACTTGCCGCAGCGGCTAAGGTATCTACTAGTTCATTAGTAGCAGCAGGAAAAGCGAACTTTTCACCTACTACCGTAGGCAAAATAGCAAAAGCCTTAGGTGTAGATGTAACGGAAATCATAGAGGATAAGTAACTGATAACCATTAATTCACAAGTCCCGACTATAGAGGTGCTAAGAACGGCACAATTTAAGGTATCAAGCCTTAAGGTTTCCGGTCCTCGGAAAGCAGGTTATCTAAGACCTGACAATATACAGAAAGGAGCTTACAAGTGGAAGATAAGAAACAAAGATTAGGCGATAAGGTGCGAAGTCAAGCCAATATTGACAGCATAAGGGAGCGTACGCACTTGACCGCTGATGATATAGCCTATCTGTTAAGCAGAAGTTACAGCGTGGCTTACAAGGTATTAAACGACTTAAATGCGGACCTTGAGCGTGAGGGCTATTATACGGTTAAGGGTCGCATACCTAAGAAGTATTTCTGTGACAGGTTCAATATTCCTTATGATAGTGTAAGTTAGGGGTGTAGGCATTGAGGTTTGACGAGTTTATAAGGCATTTCCAAGGCGTTAAGTACACAAGCAATAATTCTGTAAAGGTATTATGTCCATGTCATAGAGACAAAGACCCCAGTTTAGGCATATCTGAAAAAGGGGATAAGATACTTATGAATTGCTTCAGGAATTGCTATTACAAAGATATTCTGGCAGCAGTAGGGCTTAAAGAAGAGGATATGTTTAATGATGAAAGGAAGTAAAGCCGGAGAAAACTTGGAGGGATAAATTACTTGATGAAAGACAGTACAGGGGCAAGACCATAGAGGCGGTATATGATTATACAGACGCTAAAGGCAAGTACTTATACAGCAAAATAAGGTTCACAGGTAAGGTAATAAGGTATTTTACTATTGATTATAAGAATGATACCTATCAGAAAGGCAAGCCCGAGGGGGTAAATGTTCTTTACAACCTACCTGCTACATTAAAAGCAATAAAAAAGGGGTTTCCTGTATACATTACAGAGGGAGAAAAGGACGCTAACACACTTAAAAACTTAGGGCTTACAGCTACTACAGCCGGAAGTGTGAGCGACTGGAAGAAGTCTTATGCAAGCTATTTTATAGGTGCCAAGGTGGTTATCCTACCCGATAATGATGTACCGGGGCTTGAACTTAAAGATAAGATAACAAAGGACTTAAGACCTTTTGCACATTCCGTTAAGTCGGTTATCACATCTAAGGCAGATAAGGGCGATGTAACCGACTATATAGATACAGAGAAACACAGCAAAGAGGATTTACAGAACCTTATTAATGAAGTACCGGCAATAGTTGCTCCATGGATAGAGATAATAGAAAAGAAAGACGGTACAACCAAGCAGCGTGTAAACCCCGGACTACTGAAAGCGTGTATAAGTGAACATTTAAGCTATAAATGTATTGACGGTATTTTTTACTGGTACAGGAACGGATACTATAAGAAAGCTGATAAGCACAATGTAAAAGCTAAGATAGCCGCTTATATACCTGACGGCATAGCTAACGATAACTTGCTTAACAATGTCTATAACCTTATGCTTGCGGATTTTGAGCATATGGCAAGGGAGGAGGATTTTAACGAATGTGAGGACTATATAAACTTTAGGAACGGACTTTATAGCATCAATACCGGTACATTAGAACCGCATGACAGCAGTATATTATACAGCCGTCAAGTAAATACCGATTATATAGCAGGTGCTACAAGTAAGCCTGTATTTGATAAGTTCATAAATGACCTATGCCGTAATTCAAGCGGTGATATCGATACTGAGAAGAGAGACGCACTGGCAGAGATTACAGGGCTTGCTATATCAAATGTATACGGACACCGAACCAAAAAGGCAGCTATCCTTTATAGTCCTGTCGGTAATACAGGTAAAAGCCAATTTTTAGCCCTTTTGGGTGCATTAATAGGGGCTGACAACATAATAACCATACCGTTACAGAACATGAACGAGGATAAGGGCGTTTTGCTTTTGCTAATGCAGGACTGATAAGGCTTATCATGAACGGAGATCAAGGCAAATCAACGATAAGGGATAGTTCAGTATTTAAGGCGGCAAGCGGTGGCGATTACATCAAGGCAGAGGGCAAGGGAAAGGATATAAAATCCCTAGTGTTTAAGGGCTTTATAATAATAGCCTGTAATGATTTACCCTATATAGCGGATGATAAGGGCGATCATATCTACAGAAGAATGTATATAGTCCCTTGTACTCACGAGATACCCGAAAAGGAGCGGGACCCTAACATATTAAGCAAAATGCTTAAGGAATTACCGGCTATAGCTAATTGGGCTATAGAGGGCTTGCACAGGCTTAAGAATAACCGCTTTAATTTTACGGATATAGCAGCAGGAAAAGAATACATAGATAATTACAGAAAATCAAGTGATACGGTGTTCAGTTTCCTTGCTGATGAGGGCTATATAATCACTAAAGACCCTAAAGATAAGGTAAGTAAAAGCGAATTATTCACAGCATATAAAAGCTACTGCATAGCTAACGAGCGTATACAAGTAGGAGTGCAGCAGTTCGGGGAGAGGATAACAAAGCTTACAGGGTATCCTATAGCAAGAACTTTTGTAAACAATAGGCGTGATTATTTTGTGCAAGGTATAAAAATGGATAATGACGGTTTCAGGGCGGCTACTTATGAGCAGGAAAGTATATTTAATGTTACAAGTTAATTTATCCCTAAATCATATTACAAAGAGGGATATAAAAAGGGATAATGACCGTTACACAGGGAGAGAATTAATTTACACAAACTGACACTATCCCAATTTAATTATAGATTATCCCTTAATTATCCCAAGAAAAATAGCAAAATCGGGATAATTAAAAAGCCCTGTTTATAGTGCTTAGCGGTATGTTTTTATATCATTATCCCTATTATCCCTTATTATTTATAGTTATAAAAAATAAATATAAAAAAGAGTATATAAATACATACTGGTAGAGATATATAAAAAAGTTGGGATATTTGGGCTAAGATAAAAACCGCATATTTTCCCCTGTAACGGTTAATAAAACTTCAGCTAAAAATTGAGCCAATGTGTAAGGAGGTAAAACATGACAAGGGATACAGCTAAGGTAATAATAGAAAGTAACTTAAGGCACCTAGACGATGTAAGTATGAGGTATGTTGCTAAGTTTATATTAGCATATACCGGCGATATAAGAAAAAAAAAGGGGAGTTTAAATGACAAGGCGAGAAGCGGAGGAACTCATTAAAGCAAACATGGACGCTTTAGATGATAAGGTTATAAGGTTTTTATATAACATAGTCATTGATAAGCTTAATAAAGAAGTATATGAAGAATACAAAGAATGGGGAGAATTATATAAATTATGGACAAGGTAATAATGAACAAAAAGTTAAATAATATAAAGGAATTGATACAGAAGAATATTGAAGTGCTGACGGATCCTAGCGATTATGATTTTTTGAAAGCAATTAATGGAGTAATAATAGCGTACAGTGACAGTAAGTATATGGAATAATGAGGAGGTAAGAGATAATGAGAAAAGTAACAGCGGATATAGCAGATCTTAAAGGAATATTAGAGAGGTTTAGAGTCACATATGAAGCGGTTGAATGTATGTTTGATTTTGGATTTACAAAACGATATTTTGACGACCCTAAGTATAGCAAGGAACTTTACAAGGATAAGGCAAGAATACAGTATTATATATTAGGTGGTGAGATCATGGCTATGAGTGATGCATTAATGGAACTAGATAAGTATATAAAGGAGTTAGAGAATGATAAAGATAAGGCTAGTTGTACTAATAACCATGAAGTAAGCAAAGTAATTAAACTACTTATGCCCTATATAAAGAGTGATAAGCCTAAAATAGCAAAGTCCAAGGACGGTACATACAAGAGGGTATATATGGACTTAGACGGCGAAAAGATACCTAGAATTAAGCTGTAAACAGTAAAAGCCCTTGCGTTGCTACCAACAATACAAGGGCAATAAGACAAGTAATACCGGTATAATAGAGCATATCTGACATAAAAGCAAGGGGTTTTGTATCTTAAGAGGTACTTAATCCCTTGTTTTTGTTACAATAAATTCTTAAAAAACCATAAAATAAGGGGCTTTGGGCTTGTATACCCCCCTGTCATGTAGTAAAATATATGCAGTAAACAAAATACTTTGAAAGTACCCTAATAGGTTTTTTTGATTGTACCTATTGGACATCTTAAAAAGATACGGGAAACATTACAGCAAGCTATCCTTTCCTTGCTTTAGTGTTTCCCTTTTTTGTTTACAAAAATCTTTTCTTTTCATTACATTAATTCCGAATAGTTAACACAATAACAGAAAGAGAGGTTAAAAGGTGAATTTTCAAGAGAGAGTAGAAAGCTTAGGACTTAACAAGGAACAGTCGGAAGCTGTAAATGCTTTATTTGATGAAATTGTAGCGGATCATGATAAGGCTATTAATGATCTTAAGCTTGATAATGCCCTTAACATGTCCTTTAAGGATTACAGGGCTAAGGATAACAGGCTTGTAAGGTCTTTACTGGATCTATCCGGTATATCTTTAGACGAAAGCGGAAAGCTTACAGGCTTGGACGAGCAAATAAAAGGCATAAAAGAAAGTCATGCGTATTTGTTCGAGGAAGATAAGCCGTTAAAGCCAAAGTTCAAAGGGTTTCAGCCGGGCATAAGCTCAGGCACCCCAAGCATTGACGATTTTAAGTCTGACGAGTGGGACAATACCCCACTGACATATTTTAAGTAATAGGGGGAGAAAATGGCAAATACAATTAATTTAGTAACTAAATACTTGCCTTATGTAGACGAACTATTTACAAGGGAAAGTAAAAGGGGACTTGTAACCAATAATGATTTTGACTTTACAGGGGCAAGAACCATTAAGGTATACAAAGTAACCACAAGTGATATGAATGATTACGACCGTACAGGGGATAAGGTACAGGCAGGGGCACAGTCAAGCAGGTACGGAACTATAAAAGGCTTGGACGCTACAACGGAAGAAATGACCTTAAGGAGAGACCGTTCATTTACTTTTGCTATAGATAAGCTTGATATAGACGAAACAGGGGGAAGTTTAGCGGCACAGGCAGCACTGGCAAGACAGGTTAGGCAAGTAGTTATCCCGGAGATAGACGAGTACACATATAAGACTATGTGTGACGGTGCAGGCGTTAAGGAGACTAATGTAACCCTTACTAAGGAAAATATCTATGATCAGATCATAGAAGCTAACGCCTTACTTGATGATAAGTATGTGCCGGAGTTCGGTAGGGTGCTTATCATGACACCGGGCAACCTATGTATTACTTAAGAAGAATAAGGATGTAGTGTTAAATCAAGACATAGGGCAGGAACTCAGAATTAAAGGCATAGTAGCGGAACTTGACGGGTTAGGCATACAAAAGGTACCGGCTAACAGGCTACCCGATAAGTTCGGGTTCATGATAGCCCACAGTGTGGCTACAGTTGCACCTGTTAAGCTGGAGGAATATAAGATTCATGAAAACCCCCCGGGGATAAGCGGTAACCTTGTAGAAGGTCGAATTACATACGATACCTTTATACTTGAAAATAAGAAAAACGCTATATATTACTTGAAAAACAAGTAAGCAATAAGCCCCTAAGTGATGTTTAGGGGCTTATTTAATAAAGGGGGCTTGATATGGATAAATTGCGTAGGTTAATCAGAAAAGTAAAAAAAGCGGCGAATAAAATATTACCATTGCCCTATATAACAGATGGAAGCGATCTGATAAAGATACATGAGTATTTAAGGGCTAATAATATAGAGCCTAGTGTAGTTATATACGGCTCTGATAGCCTAGAGGATTAAACAATGAGGTTAAGGCTAAAAACGGCTACAGATGTGCGGCGTACACTGTCTAAGATTGCCAACATGGTGGCTAATGGCGAGATGGATACAAAGCAGGCTAACACTATCATATTAGCTTGTAATGCTACACTATCGGCAATCAAGACGGAGGAGCAGGGCAAGAGAATAGAGGAACTGGAGGATCTAATAAATGAACAGATGGATTAACAGTGAGGGCTATACTGATATAACGGCTTGTAAGGCTATAGATCGAGTAGACAAGCAACGCATAAGGCATAGGAAAAGGGGTATTTTAACATATAAGCTTAAGGACCTTAAGAGTTTTAAGGAGTGCATAAGGAGGATATAGCATGACCACTGCTAAGGAGTACTTAGGACAAATAAGGCTATTTGATGTAAGGATAAGAGACCTTAAGGCAGAGTATGAGGGGTTACTGTCATTACCCGGGTGTGATTACGGTAATGAAAAGGTGCAGACTTCCACAAGGGGCGATACCGTAGGGGATATAGTATGCAGGAGGGAAGAAATAGCACAGGAGCTAAACAGGATCGTATTATTAAGAAACGAGAGGTTAAAGCTGTTTGATGACCTCGTAGATGTGTTACAGTACCGGGTATTATATGAAAGGTATGTACATAACAAGAAGATATTTGATATAGCGGATAGCATGGGGTATTGTGAAAGATACATACATGCTATCCATGCAAAAGGGCTTAAGGAACTTGATAAAATATTGATAATGAAAAATGAAAAAACACCTCTTAAAAATAAAATAGCATGAACTTAAAAGCCTTAAAACAGTATATAAAATATAATAAAATTCGCTTACATACTAACAGTACTAAACGCTACAAAGATTGAAATAGGGAGTGTTTCTTTAATCCCAGCCCGCAAGGGGTAGCTGTATAAGAGTTTGGAGTAGACAAATAGCCATTGTTTATGTTGCTAAGGGGGAGGAGGGGAGGCGTAACAGCAACTTTTATTCAAATCTTAAAAACAGTCGTTCGCATTGGGAGAGCACGCAAAAGTGAGGATATAATTTGCAGTTTAACATTACTTACGGTTTTATAGACAAGTTTTCTATACATTTATAAGGTTACTGCATCCCTTAACAAAATCTGATATAAGGCAATGATTACTTTTAAGTATCTAAATTTAATGTATTACTCGGAAAAACATACTGTAAGGGAAGGACTATTTTTAAGTCCGGAATAAAAGTCGCTCCCGCATCCCCCTCCTCTCCCCCTTAGCAACGTAAACAATTCTAAATGATCCATCACTAACAGCTTGCATTATTTATACCCGTTGTAACGGTAACGTAGCGGAAGATAAAAACACCTTATAATTCAATCTTTGTAGCGGTTAACTCTTTTGATAAAGCAAGGTACAAATTCCACAGACGAGGACTGTTCGAGTGCAGCTCGCCACGGAGTAGGCGAGCACACGAGTTCCGCAGTCTGTGTGAATTTGTCGCAGCTTTGAAAAAGAGTTGCGTGCATGATTGAATTATAAGGTGTTTTATCAACTAAATCCCCACAAACGATTACTATTGTTGACGTTGCTAACATCCCGATAAATCGGAATTATGTTGCCAACTTATCATAAAATACTTGTCTTTAAGCGTCTTTATGATAAAATTATTCTGATAAGTCAATGAGAGTATACTCTTGACAATTTATTTAAGGAGATTAGATTATGGCAGAATCAATGCTGGGCTTAAAAAGAAGCCACAGATGTGCGGAAGTAGTAGATGCTAAAGTAGGCGATACGGTCTGCGTAATGGGCTGGGTAGCCAAGAATAGAGTTAAGGGCGGAATCATATTCTTAGACTTAAGAGACAGAAGCGGAATCGTACAAATAATTTTTGAAGAAGAATCTTGTGGTATAGAAATATTTGAAAAAGCCGCTAAGATAAGAGCGGAGTTTTGTATAGCGGTATCAGGTACTTTGGTCAATAGAAAGGGTGCGGAGAATGCAGATCTTGCTACAGGTAAACTGGAGATCATAGCTAAGGAATTAAGGATACTTTCGGAAGCGGAGACTCCTCCGTTCCCTATAGAAGAGGATTCCAAGACTAAGGAAGAACTTAGATTAAAGTACAGATATCTTGATCTGAGAAGACCGGATCTGCAAAGAAATATCATGCTAAGGAGCAAGATAGCAACATTTACAAGAGAATATTTGGCAAAAGAGGGATTTTTAGAGATAGAAACACCTACATTGATAAAAAGCTCACCAGAGGGAGCGAGAGACTATCTTGTACCTTCAAGAGTGCATAAGGGAGAGTTTTACGCACTTCCTCAATCACCTCAGCTTTTTAAGCAGCTTTTAATGTGTGCGGGATACGACAGATACTTCCAGTTGGCACGTTGCTACAGAGATGAGGACTTAAGAGCCGACAGACAGCCTGAGTTTACTCAGATAGACATGGAGCTTTCATTTGTGGATGTGGAAGATGTACTTGCTGTAAATGAAGGACTGATCTCAAGTCTTTTCAAGAGCGTACTTGGAGTTGATATCCCTACACCTATTCAAAGACTGACATGGCATGAAGCTATGGACAGATTCGGTTCCGACAAACCGGACTTAAGATTCGGCATGGAATTAAAAAATATCTCCGATATAGTTGCCGACAGCGGATTCTCTGTTTTTGCTTCTGCGGTTGCTAACGGTGGAAGTGTAAGAGGTATCAAGGTAGACCAACAGGCAGCTATGCCTCGTAAGAAGATAGATGCATTGACAGAATTTGTTAAGACCTACGAAGCTAAGGGACTTGCATATCTTGCAATAGATACAGATGGCAATATTAAATCATCATTTGCCAAATTCCTTGAGGAAGATAAGCTTGAGAGCATAAAGCAGCGTATGGAAGCAAAACCCGGAGATCTTCTCCTTTTTGTAGCTGATAAGAATTCGGTCGTTTTTGCATCACTTGGTGCGTTAAGATGCGAGATAGCCTCACAGCTTGGATTACTAAAAAAAGACGAGTTCAAATTCTTATGGGTAACTGATTTCCCTCTTCTTGAGTGGAGTGAGGAAGACGAAAGATTCAAGGCTGTGCACCATCCGTTTACCATGCCTTTAGACGAGGATCTTCAGTATCTTGATACAGATCCGGGAAGAGTAAGAGCAAAGGCTTATGATATAGTATTGAACGGTACTGAGCTCGGAGGAGGTTCCGTAAGAATACATCAGGCAGATATACAGAAGAAGATGTTCGAAATATTGGGACTTTCAGAAGAGACTGCAAGAGAGAGATTCGGATATCTCTTAGAGGCATTTAAGTACGGAGTTCCTCCGCATGCGGGGCTGGCTTACGGACTGGACAGAGTGGTGATGCTTATGGTAGGTGCCGACTCTATAAGAGATGTTATCGCATTCCCGAAAGTAAAGGATGCATCCTGCCTTATGACGGAAGCTCCGGACAGAGTAGATGATGAGCAGCTTAAGGAATTACATATCGAGATAAGTAAGGAATAGTTATTAAAATTTATAAATTGATCGTTTTAGAGTTCACGCAGCGTAATGATCGATCTACAGTTTGAATATTTTTCTTTATGGGAATATAGGGAAATTTATTAATGGTTTACATGTTTTTAATGAATGATATACCGGTGAACTATTTGTGAATATATGGAAAAGGCTGCATATATCTGTTATTATATCAGGTAGTGCAGTCTTTTTTGGATTTAAAAAGATAAACCCTAAGCAAGTATACTGTATTTTAAATTTAAAAAGACAGAACTTAATCATGTATATTGTATACAAGATGTCAATATCTATATGAACGAACTGTTATAATTAACGCCTGTGTAGATTTGATCTTAATAGTGTATAAGTATGGTGATACAGATACAAATAGCTGTTTTATGTATATCTGATAGTAGAAAAACTTGCATTTAAGCAGTATCAAAGTCATAAGCGAATCTTAAGACTTAAGCTTGTATGACTAATGTTAAAGGCGGTTTATTAAAATAAATATCGGGAGCATCTTATGGAAATTATAAAAATATTAGTAGTTGATGATGAAGCCAGGATGAGGAAACTGGTCAAGGATTTTTTAAGTGTAAAAGGTTATAAGGTAATAGAAGCGGCTGACGGAGAAGAGGCTATAGACATATTTATGGAACAAAAGGACATAAAGCTTGTACTTTTGGATGTCATGATGCCTAAGATGGACGGTTTTGAAACACTTAAGCTTATAAGGCAATATTCCAACATACCTGTAATAATGCTTACCGCCAGAAGTGAGGAAAGAGATGAATTACAGGGATTTAATCTCGGGGTGGATGAGTATATTACAAAGCCTTTCAGTCCGAAGATACTTGTTGCGAGAGTGGAGGCGATACTTAGAAGAAGCGGGCATGACAGAGAAGAGAACCTCTCTCTGCCGGAGGCATAGTAATAGATAAGTCGGCACATCAGGTAAGTATAGATGATGTACCTGTAGAACTCAGCTATAAAGAGTTTGAACTTCTGACATATTTCCTTGAAAATAAAGGAATCGCACTTTCAAGAGAGAAGATACTTAATAATGTGTGGAATTACGATTATTTCGGTGATGCCAGAACTATTGATACCCATGTAAAAAAACTGCGTGCAAAAATGGGTTCAAAAGGAGAGTACATTAAAACTATTTGGGGAATGGGTTATAAATTCGATATAGAAGGTTAGGAAAATGAAACATTCAATTCAATATAGATTTACGGTAATGCTCCTAAGTGTGGTGGCTGCGACTCTTATTGCCATTTATGCGATCAATACATTCGGACTGGAAAGCTTTTATGTCAACCAAAAAGTCAGAGCGATAAGTATGGCATATAAAAGCATTGACAGCATATTGAGGGATGACAACGGTATGTTTGCCGATCAAAAAACCGAGGACAAAGCCGGTGAAGACGAAACTTTACAAGAGAGAGCTCAAAAAGACAGTTCGCAAGAAGGCGGTTTGCAAGAAGATGTGACCGGAGATAAGTCAACAGAAGATGAAGACAGCTCAGTGATCTTGGATAAAAACAAGGTTGAAAAACTCTCTGAAGTCTTAAAAGAATATTCCGACAGATACAATATAAGCATAGCTTTGATAGATTCATTGGATGATGCGGCTATTATTTCTTCCGAAAGAGACGGAGAGCTTATACTCAGAAGAGCACAAGACAGCATGTTTGCAAAAAAGAACAACGGAAAGGTGCAAAAACTTTATGCATCGGATAACTTTTCCATAACAAGACATGATATGGCATCTGAAAAGTCTTCATTCATCGAATGTATAGGATATTGCAGTGATAACAGGACTCTTATAGTGATGTCAAGCCCTATGGAGAGTGTAAGGAGCAGTGTTGACTTATCCAATACCTTTTTGATGTATATAGCATTGACTGCGTTTATACTTAGTATAATTATGGCTTTCTTTATGACGAAGAGGGTAACAAGACCTATACTGACATTGGCGGATATATCCGAAAAGATATGTAAACTTGATTTTACGGCAAGATATGAAGGCAAATATGAAGATGAGATAGGTGTACTCGGGAACAATATCAATCAAATGTCGGAAAAACTTAAAAGTACCATAGCCGATCTTAAAAGTGCCAACGAAAGCCTGAGGGAAGACATAAAGCGTAAAGAAGAGATAGACGAGATGAGGAAGTCATTTATAGCAAATGTGTCTCATGAGCTGAAAACTCCTATTGCACTTATACAAGGTTATGCAGAAGGCTTGAATGAGGGTATGTGTGAAGATAAAGAAAGCCGCAAATACTACACCGACGTCATCATAGATGAAGCCAACAGGATGAATGCCATGGTAAAACAGCTTCTGAGCTTAAGTGTGCTTGAGTCGGGAAGTATGGAACTTAGGAAAGAAATATTTGACATATACGAAATGGTGTCGGGATTAGTGGAGTCGAATAAGATACTGGTTGCCGACAAAAATATAGAATTTATACTTGAAGGAAGACCGGGCAACCTGATAAATGCTGATGAATTCAAGCTGGAAGAAGTGGTTACCAATTATATAAGTAATGCTATAAAGCATGTATCAGATAACGGCAAGATAATTATAAGGCTCATACCCGGTGAAAACACTGTAAAACTTGAAGTTTATAACACCGGCAATGCCATACCGCAGGAAGATCTTGAGCATATATGGGATAAATTCTATAAGGTCGATAAGGCACATTCCAGAGATTACGGCGGTACCGGAATAGGACTTTCTATAGTAAAGGCAATACTTGAAATACATGATATGGCTTATGGCGTGGAGAATATTGACGAGGGCGTAATGTTTTGGTTTGAGGCAAATACAGTAGAACAAGATGAGTTTGATACAAAGAAATAAGTACCCTCTCGTATAGGATCTTGAAAAAACGATATTATCATATAAATACCGGACTGTAAATGTAAGTATACGGGTATTGAGGACTTCAAAAAACTATGAGTCTACTATAAATAAATATAAATACCGGTCTTGTATTCGATCGTAAGTCCGCTCGAAAAACAGGAAGATATCTTAACCGCACTATAAAAGTTATAAAAATGTTAACTATATATTTTATTATAAACGCTTAAAAATTTTGTATTATATACCCTTATCAAGTACCGAAAAAAGGTGTATAATAGATTAGAAATAAAACTTGGTTTATTTTAAGCAGCGGAATTACCGGTGCTTACAAGAAAGGAGCGATTACTATGAATCACGAGCAATTAGAACGTATGAGTACAGGCAAGGGCTTTATTGCGGCACTTGATCAAAGCGGCGGTTCAACACCTAAGGCACTTAAGGCTTATGGAGTTGATGAGAGTGCTTACAATGGAGAGGAAGAAATGTTTGATCTCGTACATGCTATGAGAACAAGAATCATTACAGATCCGGCTTTCAGCAGCGAGAAGATTCTTGCAGCTATTCTTTTCGAGCAGACTATGGATCGTAAGATAGAGGGCGAGTACACAGCTGACTATCTTTGGAATGTTAAGAAAATAGTTCCTATATTAAAAATAGACAAGGGTCTTGACGAAGAGAAGAATCATGTAAAGCTTATGAAGCCTATTCCGGGACTTGATGAACTTCTTGAGCGTGCGGTAAAAGAGCGTCATATCTTTGGTACAAAAGAGCGTTCTGTTATACTTGATTATGATGAGCAAGGAATAAAGGATGTTATAGATCAGCAGTTCGAGATCGGACTTAAGGTTTGGAGCCATGGACTTGTACCTATCATAGAGCCGGAAGTAGATATCCATAATCCTAAGAAGGCAGAGTCTGAGGAGTTCATGAAAAAGTGCATCAAGGAGCATCTTGCAAAGCTTGATCCTGAAGTAAGAGTGATCTTCAAGGTAACTATACCTACCAAGGCTAACCTTTATGAAGACATCATGGCTGATCCGCATGTGGTTCGTGTGGTTGCACTTTCAGGCGGATACTCAAGAGACGAGGCTAACAAGCTCCTTGCAGAGAACAAGGGACTTATAGCAAGCTTCTCAAGAGCTTTGGCAGACGGTTTATCAGCTAAGCAAACAGATGCTGAATTTACAAAGATGCTCGGAGATTCGATCGACAGCATTTACAAGGCATCTATCAGCTAGAACAGTATAGAGCATTTTTATTAAATAATGTTAAAGTAAAAAAGGATCGGGTTTCCCGGTCCTTTTTTAATACTCTCAAAAAAATCGATATAAATAATTCAAGTGCTGACAGCCCATCAATAGCTGTCAGCACTTATTGACCCTTAAGATCCGGATGAGTATTTAAGATACGTTGCAGGTAAGTAGCCCTCATATTTCTAAACAACACAGCACCTGCTTAGTCGGTAGTGCTGATTATCACAGAAGATATTTTTACAGACTATTTTTATAATATACTATATTTAAGTATATGCTTATAAGCTGTCCTTAAAATCCGCCTCGAATTTTTCAAGAAGTTTTTTAGGCCAATCGCCCTTTGCCTTAAGTCTTCCGAAGAAGAACCTGAGGACATCGGGTTCCATTTCCCATTCAAGACCGCCTATAAGCTCTCTGTTCTCATACAGCCATGCGATACGATCAACGGCAAACATGACATGAGAGACAGTGAATACTCTTCGTGGAAGAGCAAGTCTTAAAAGCTCCATATCGGCAAGAGGTTCCTTGCCGTCCTCATCTCTTTGCTCAGAGAGAGTACCTCTTTCCATTCCACGCACACCGCTTACTATGAATAACGCAGCTGCCAGTGCTCCTGCCGGGTATTCGTTTTGCGGGATATGTTTTAAGAATTTCATGGCATTTACATGACATCCGAGTCCTCCCGCCGGTGTAACTACGGGGATTTTTCTTTTAAGTAGTTCATTTACCATAAATTCAATAAATATAGGACCTTGGGATATCATATCCTCATCCATAGTCTCTTCCAAACCTATAGCGATAGCTTCCATCTCACGCACAGACATACCTCCGTAGGTGAGGAAACCTTCATATAAGGTTATCAAGCCTTGCATTTTTTTGAATATATCTTTGTTGGAAGTGCAAATACATCCGCCCCTTGCACATCCGAGCTTTCTTGCGGAAAAGTATACCACATCGGCAAGGGAGCCTATTTTCAAGGTGATCTCATTGATGCTCATATTCTTGCAAGCTTCTTCTCGGGTCTTTATAAAATGAAGATTATCGGCAAGTAAACTCGCATCTACGACAAGTAATACATCGTTCTTTTTACATAAAGCACTTACATCTTCAAGGTTTTTTAATGAGAAAGGCTGCCCGCCTATAAGGTTGGTACCCGCCTCCATTCTTACGAAAGCTATATTCTTACTGCCGAGTGCCTTTATACGATCTTCAAGCTTAACAAGATCCATATTTCCCTTGAATTTATTGTCTGAATCAAGTATCCTTCCCTCATCGCTTATAAGCTCTTCAACCTTGCCGCCGTTTAAGGTCACATGAGCTTTTGAAGTGGTAAAATGGTAATTCATAAGTACGGTCTGCCCCTGACTTATAAGGCTTTTGGATACAATATTTTCGCAGGCTCTGCCTTGGTGTGCGGGAAGGAAAAAGTCCATGCCGAACATTATTTTAAGAGCCTCCTCAAGTCTGAAAAATGTTTCTGAACCGGCGTAACTGTCATCCGCACGAAGCATTGCAGCCTGCTGTCTGTCAGACATTGCATTGACACCGCTGTCGGTAAGCATATCGAGGAATACATCTTTGTTTTTAAGTAAGAATGTATTAAATCCGGCTTCTTCTATAGCTTCAAGTCTTTTTCTCGGTTCAAGAAGATTGAGTTTTTGTATTACCCTTGCCTTGTGCATTTCAAGCGGAAAACTTTCATTTGATCTCCATTTTATTTCTTTCATTTTTCTCATTTACACGTATTAACGTGTACCTCCTTCTTATAATTATTTTTAAATACAAAAAAACCGCCACCGATGAAGATTCCCGATAGCGGTTCATAAAATCATTACTACTACACTTACGGGCTTACGCAAACAAGTGCCAAGCCCATAAGTTTTTAAGTTCCTATGGACAGGGCATTAGATATAGTAGTAATAATAATAATTCAAATTTTTAAATATACTGTTTAACATGATTTTACCTCTTTTTTTAGTATATGCCCTGTATATTAGCAATAAGGACTATAAAAGTCAAGCCTTAATTAACATATTTTTTATTGGAATTTTTTCCGAGATATGCTTCTCTTATAGCCTCGTTGCTTAAAAGTTCTTCTCCGCTGCCTTCCATACTGAGTTTTCCGGTCTCAAGAACATAGGCATAATCGGAGGCCTTAAGTGCCATGTTGGCATTTTGCTCTATTAAAAGCACGGTAACACCGGACTTGTTGATCTCTTTTATAATTTCAAATATTCCCTTTACTATCAAAGGAGCAAGACCCAGTGAAGGCTCATCCATCATCAAAAGCTTGGGCTTACTCATCAAAGCCCTTGCAAGGGCAAGCATTTGCTGCTCACCTCCCGAAAGAGTACCGGCAAGCTGCCACTTTCTTTCCTTTAACCTTGGGAAAAGAGAATACATATGCTCTATATCCTCCTCAAGACCGTCATGTCTTAAGTAAGCACCTATTTTGATATTATCAAGTACCGTCATATCGGGAAATACCCTTCTTCCCTCCGGAACCAGAGTAATACCCTTTGCAATTATATCCGAAGTATCAATACCGGTGATAACTTCATCGTTAAAACTGACCTTACCGGAAACCGGCTTTACAAGTCCGGCTATGGTACGCAATATAGTGGACTTACCGGCACCGTTGGCACCTATAAGACTTACAACACTTCCTTCAGGTACTTCAAAACTGACTCCCTTAACGGCATTGATACCTCCGTAATTAACTTTTAAATCTTCAATCTTAAGCATCTTCTTCAACCACCCCCAAATAAGCATCTATAACATGCTCATTATTTTGTATTTCTTCCGGAGTTCCCTCGGCGATAAGTTTACCGAAATCAAGAACATAAATTCTGTCTGATATCTGCATAACCAGATCCATATGGTGCTCTATCATAAAAATAGTAAGATTATAGTCATCTCTTATCTGTTTAATGAATTCGGTAAGTTCTTCGGTCTCCTGAGGATTCATTCCTGCAGCCGGCTCATCGAGTAAGAGAAGCTTTGGAGATGTGGCAAGTGCTCTTGCTATCTCAAGTCTTCTTTGCAGTCCGTAAGGCAGACTTTTTGCGATATCATCTTTATACTGCAAAAGCCCCTGCATATCAAGAAGCTCCAAAGCTTCCTTTCTCATTCTTGCCTCTTCCTTATGATTAAGTCTTAAAGTAGCTGAGAATACGTTCTGCTTTGCACGCATGTGCTTTGCTATAAGTACGTTATCAAAAACCGTAAGGTTATGGAAAAGCCTTATATTCTGGAAGGTCCTGGCTATACCCTTGGCTGTGATCATATCCGGAGTATTGGCAACAGGCTTTATACTAAAAGGAGCATACTCTCCAAGATAAAGTTTTTTCATCTTTCCCTTTGGAGAAGAAGCAAGTATAGTCTCGTTATCGAATACGACCTTACCGTTAGTAGGTTCGTATATTCCCGTAACACAGTTGAATGCCGTTGTTTTGCCAGCACCGTTGGGACCTATTAATGCAACTATCTCTCCCTCATCTACTTTGAGGGATAAGTCATTGACAGCTACCACACCGCCGAATTGCATGGTGATGTGGTGCATACTAAGTACATTTTTTTTACTCATTATGCCTCCTCCTTCTTTATTTTTTTACTTTTAAAGCGAGAAGGAAGACCTTTTATAAGCCTGCCCAGACCTTCCCATGAGAATTCATTGGTACCCATGATTCCCTGTCTGTAGAATAAAACCACTATCATAAGAAGTATTGAGAAGATGACCATACGAAAACCTACTCTAAAAAGAGGTATGCTTATACCGGCGATCATAAGGGGTTCATCAAAAAATCTGAGCCATTCTTTACCGGCATTGATAAGGAAAGAGCCGAGGATACTTCCCGTTACACTTCCTATACCTCCGAGAACCACTATAAGGAGTATGTCGTAGGTAAGAGATATCTGGAATGTCTTTGAATCAATTGATTTCATGAACATTGCCAAAAGTCCTCCGCCTATACCCGTAAAAAATGAAGATATAATAAAAGCTATCGACTTGTACTTGAAAAGGTTTATTCCCATGGATTGAGCGGCTATCTCGTCTTCCCTGATAGCCTTGAATACTCTGCCGTAAGAAGAATTGATAAGCATTACCATAAGAAGTATGCAAACAGCTATTATTGCAAAAAACACAAAAAGGTTAGGGAAACTCGGTATATTCTTGAGTCCGTAAGAACCGTTTGTTATAGTGTTTAATTGAGGAGCTGATATAAGTGCCCTTATGATCTCCGAAAATCCGAGAGTAGCTATGGCAAGATAGTCGCTTTTAAGTTTAAGTACCGGAATACCTATGATAGCAGCAACAAGAGCGGACAAAAGTCCTCCTATGATAAGTGCCGGGAAAAAAGGTATATAGAGGTTTGCGATGACCGGAGATATACCCGATATATAATAAATGCTTGCCCTTTGAGCCACGGGAATAGTAAGTATTCCCACAGTATAGGCACCTATAGCCATGAAACCGGCTTGTCCCAGTGAAAAAAGTCCGGTAAAACCGTTTAACAGATTCATGGAAATGGCAACTACGGCATATATTGCGGTTCTTTCAAGGATACCTATCTGGTAATTATATTCGTAACTGTTCATCTGTAAAAAAGCTATTATAAGTATAGATACAGCCAATGCGGCTATATTATACAGTGTTTTCTTATTCTTAAAGTTAAACTTCATTTTTATCCCCCTATACCTTATCTGTGACCTTTTCACCGAATATACCGGTAGGACGTACCAAAAGCATTACAATAAGTAATATAAATGTAAATGCGTCCGAAAAGGTCGAGTAACCGGCAGCAACCAAAGCAGTCTCACCGAATCCGAGTATAAAACCGCCTATTACCGCACCCGGTATTGAGCCTATACCTCCGATTACCGCTGCCACGAAGCATTTTAATCCGGGAAGTGACCCGGAGTAAGGGAATACTGTCATACGGTCGGTAAAATAAAGTATTGAGCCTATACCTGCAAGTAATGAGCCTATAGCAAAGGTGAAAGAAACTGTTTTGTTGATCTTGATACCCATAAGCTGCGCTGTTTCATAATCTTTTGATACAGCACGCATAGCCATACCCATTTTCGTGTGTTTAATAAGCATCATAAGTAAATAAACGGTTATAAGTGTAAGTACAGGTGTCAAAAATGTTACAAGTGAAGCACTCAGATCCCCGAACTTAATTATCTTTTTAAGAACGGGTATTTCGGGATAGCCCTTTGGAAGTGCGGTAAAAAGATAGGTGGCAAGGTTTTGCAAAAGATAGGACACACCTATTGCCGATATCATGACACTCATACGTGGAGCATTTCTTAAAGGCTTGTATGCAGTTTTTTCTATTAATACACCAAGTAATACCGTAGCTATCAAAACAACAGGTATTGCAATATACCAAGGCATACTTGACATCGCAAATATCATGAAGTAACCTGCCATCATGAAGATATCTCCGTGAGCAAAATTAATTAATCTGAGTATTCCGTATACCAGAGTATAACCTATGGCTATAAGTGCGTAAGCACCTCCAAGAGATATACCGGTAAGACATTGTTGTAAAAATGTTGTGAGATCCATTAGGCTTATGCCTCCTAACCTTAATAAATTTCATAGGGCTAATTCATCACCCTGACATATCTTTGTCGTGTCTGAATACCAAAAGTCCCATTACGGAAAGCTTAGTCTTCAGATCTTCTTATCATAAAATACAAAGCCAAATGCTTTGTGAAAAGATGATTTCAGGCATTTGGCTTATAATTGTTTATTGTGTAAAACTTATTACTTACCTGTTTCTACAGTAGTTGTTGTAAGAAGTTCAAACTTACCGTCTTTTACTGTCTTTATAAAAGCTAATGTCTTGTTGGCATCACCGTTTTCATCGAATGATATGTGTCCTGTAATGCCGTCAAATTCTACTCCCTTAAGAGCTTCTTTTATCTTTTCTCCATCTGTGCTTTGAGCTGCTTCTATAGCCTTAAGTGTACATACATAGGCATCGTAGCTTAAAGCTGAGAAGTTGGGTATTATATCCGGTTGCTTGTTTTCTACAAGGTACTTCTTGAATCCTTCTATGAACTTTTCAGCCTCTTCATTGGCAGGTGCAGACTCATCGAAGAAAGTTGAGAATACTATGCCTTCTGCGTTACCCTTGGCATTTTCTATGATAGTTGAGTTCTCCCAGGTATCTCCTGCTCCCAAAACAGCTTCGATACCGAGCTCTCTTGCCTGTGTGATGATCAAAGGGGCAGTGGTAAGTGATGAAGGTGCATATATAAATTCAGGATCCGCAGCCTTTATATTGGTAAGTACAGCCTTGAAATCTGTCTGATTTGTCTGGAACTGCTGTTGTTCAACTATTGTACCGCCGAGCTTTTCAAATGCTTGTGCAAAGTAGGTTCCGAGTCCTGATGAGTAGTCGTCACCAAGCTGTGTAAGAACCGCAGCGGTCTTGATATTGTTTTGAATAGCATAGTTTGCCATTATAGTTCCCTGGAACGGATCGAGGAAACAAACTCTGAAATAATATTCATTACCCAATGTTACCTGAGGATTGGTACAGGTAGCTCCGATTGCAGGAATCTTGGCACTTTCGAATGTAGGTCCGGCTGCTATAGATACACCTGAACCGTAACTTCCTATTACCGCTGAAACTTTCTCGCTTACAAGCTTTTGAGCTGCTGATACAGCCTCTGTTTTGTCAGACTTGTTATCAACCTCAACAAGCTCTACTTTATATTCTTCACCACCGATATTTACGGTAGGATAAACCATATTGGCATAGCGTATACCCATAGCCTCATGAAGCCCACCACCACCGTTCTCTCCGGTAAGCGGCTCGAATACACCGATCTTGATGACCTTATCTCCGGATGCACTTTGTGAAGCGGATCCCCCGCTACAAGCTGTGATAGACGAAGCTAACATAAGAGCTGCTGCTGAAACAGCCATAAATTTTTTTAATTTCATAATACATTCCTCCCTGTCCGCAGTAGATATACAACTGTCTTTTTAGAAAATACAAGGGATATTATAACAGAAAAAAAATAAATTTCAAGATAAAATTTTTCTTTCTGTTATTAAGTTTGAGTATTTGCTATACTGGTTATTGATCAAGGCTATCTGACAAATATTAAAAAGTAATAAGAGCGGAGGGCAGTATGGCAAAGTCGCAAAATCAAAAATTAAAATTAATGTACCTTATGAAGATATTATATGAACTTACCGATGAGCAACACAGTATTACCATGACTGAGATCATCGAAGCATTAAAATCATACGACATAAGTGCCGAGCGTAAAAGTTTATACAATGATATAGAGAACCTCAGATTATACGGGTTGGATATTATAGGTACTCAAGAGGGAAGAACATATTCATATCATATAGGAAACAGGCAGTTTGAACTTGCCGAACTGAAACTCATGGTAGACTCGGTACAGGCTTCAAATTTATAACTGTAAAAAAGTCAAATGAACTTATCAAAAAGATAGAAGGTCTCGCAAGCAAATATGAAGCATCAAAGTTACATAGGCAGGTCTTTGTAGCCGGGCGGGTAAAGACCATGAATGAAAGTATTTATTATAATGTAGACAGGATACATTTTGCAATAGCTAAAAATTCAAGGATAACATTTCAATACTTTCAATGGGATGTCAACAAGAAGATGAAACTCAGACATGGCGGTGCTTTTTATGAGGTAAGTCCATGGTCTTTGTCATGGGATGATGAAAACTACTATCTGATAGCCTATGACTCTGACGAAGAGATCATTAAACATTTCAGAGTGGACAAGATGCTTAACATAAGGACAAATGATAAGAAAAGAGAGGGAAAACAGACATTCAGATCATTTGATATGGCGACATATTCAAGAAAAGTATTCGGAATGTATTCGGGAAAGGAAGAAAGAGTCAGTATAGAGTGTCATAATTCATTTGCCGGTGTGATGATAGACCGTTTCGGAAAAGATGTGGCTATAATTCCAAAGGACGATGATAAATTCATCGTAAATGTTGAAGTGGCGGTAAGTAAGCAGTTTCTTGCATGGATCATCGGACTGGGTGAAGGTGTAGTACTTACAGCACCAAAAAGAGTAGTTGATATGATGAGGGATGAGATCGACAGGCTTGTAAAACAATACCATAAATAATAAACTTTTGAATGAAAACTAAGTTGACGGTCTGATATCGTATTGCGGGCAAAAACAGGCGTAAAATAAAAGCAACATAAATTAGCAATGCGAGAGATGTTTATGGGACAGCTTAATCTGTATAATAGGAATAGATAAGAATATTCGTCGGACAATTTTTATAAGCACCGTGAATAGATCGTTCATATAACAGTCGCTATCGGAAAACAGGAGGTACGATCATGGAAGATATATATTTTACAATATCGGGATGTAATCATTATTTCGGGACCGAATTTATGGAAAAGGGCATGAAGGTCAAGCTGGAAAGAACCCGATAATGAATTTGACAAAGAAGCTATCAAAGTAAGTATAAAGGGGCTGGGCAAGTGTGCTTATGTTGCAAACAGTCCCTATACGGTAAAAGGTGAGTCTATGAGTGCAGTCAGACTGTATGATAAGATAGGAGATACGGCAAAGGGGAAGATATTGTTTGTATTTGAGGGATATGCACTTTGTAAAATAGTGGATGACGGAATGGAGTAGTCAGGATTTAATGAGATCAAAAGTCTTCTGTGATCGGATACGGATCACAGGAGATTTTTAGTATATACTTAGGAATTGCTGTTATATTTATAAATCATTAAGTTTGTTGTTATAAACTACAGTTGTAAGACGGATATGTAATAATATATAATTAGAAAGATATTCTGAAAATTTGTGAAGAAAACTCAAGAAGACAATTATTATAATAAACACTTAATATTAATATAAAAGGCGGTAATTCATGAAGGAAAACAAAACTTATTACAAGAAAAAAATATACCATACTCTATTTATTATAACACTTATTTGTGCCTTTCAGGGCTTCTACGAATATTATAGATTAAAAATAGACGATCCGCTCAAATTATTATCGGCTGTAGTATACGGGACCATAAAAGTATTCTTATTCGTCTCACCCGTCTCTTCCGAGGAAAAGACCAATATCATGTATGAATTTGCAAAGTGGTCGGCACCTATTCTTACATCAACATTTGTATTTAGCAAGATATCCGATACCTTATTCCATGTAAGAAATATGTTTTTTAACAAGCTTAGTAAAAATCATATTCTTGTTTTTGAGAACAGCCTTATGGGAGAAACACTGATCAATAACATATTGAGTGAAAAAAGTCCTTACAAGATCTCTCTTATTACAAGGGGCTTAATTGATGATAATATAAAGAGCAGATATGAAAAAAAAGGTGTTGCCACATATCAGATGGATTTTCAAAACAGTGATGTCAATGAGATCAAAGAGCTTTTTAATACATTAAATATAAACAATGTCAGGTACATGTTTTTTTGTGCAGATACGGATATGGAAAATTATGCACTGTATACCGATATTGTAAAAAGGATAAAACCCAAAAAACACATTACCTGTTATGTAAAATGTGAATCCAAAACAGTATCCGGATATATGGAAGAAATGATAAGTTTTGAAAGAGCAAAAGAAGTAAAACTTAAAAATATAGATACCGTCCACTTCGATCAAAGAGATCTTACAGTAAGGATGCTCGTGTCCGATGAAGCAGTAAGTAAAAGTATATCGGATGACCTTGACGGACTTTCTCATATAGGAGACAAAAAAAGCGTAGAGCTGATAGATGCCGGTATAAAAAAAGCCCATGTTCTTATAATAGGAATCAATGAATTAACTCTTAACCTATTAAAACTGATCGCCAACGATATGACCCTATCACTCAAAAACGATACAAGAGTAAGTATAATAGACAGCGATGCTACCGGGCGTATGAAAAATATACTGATTGATAACGAGGGACTGAAAAAGGCTATTGATATACATATTACCGACATAGGACAGGAAAAAATCCTATTGCAAAAAGAATTAAAAAGCATAAAAGAAGACAAGGGTCTGTCACTTATATTTTTAATGAATGAAGACGTAGTAGAAAATCTGAGAAATCTTAAGCTGGCAAATATGTATTTTGAAAATGTACCCAAGATCATAAGAAATGTATCCAATATAGATCTAAGTCACCTACTGCCTAAAAGCTACGGTAAAATAAAAGTCTTCGGTGATGTCTCCCAGATCATGACAGATGATGTTATGATAAGAGAGAGCCTTGATAAACGTGCAAAACTATTTAACCAAAGTTATAACGATTCTTCCGAGGCGGCAGGCATGGGAGAAGGTCAAAAATGGAACGAGTTGTCATACGTGAAAAAGATTTCGTCAAGACTTTCAGCCTCACATGCTAGGGTAAAAGAAGAAATAATCAGAAAGATATTTACGGGAAGATCGGATGAGGATATAAAGGCTTACCTCAATGAAAAATTCGAAGAATTTACAAAGATCCAAGAGATCAGAAAAGATGATCCCAATGAATTTAAGAATAAATTCCGTAAGTATTTAAGTGATGATCCTCTGCTTGATTTTCTTTCAAGACTTGAGCATAAAAGATGGTGTAACAGTTATTATTCAATGAACTTCAAGTACTCACATATAAAGGATGAGAATGCTAAGACTCATCCCTGCCTGATAGATGACTGGGAGACAGTGATAGGTGAAAAATTCGATATTTGTCATCCGGAATACGATCTACTCTCGATATTTACTTTGTTTCAAATGGAGGACTGATAATGGCAAATGAGCAAAAACACAGAATAACATCTGATGAAATGCAAAAGGCAGCTTATCTTTACAAAGAGACATCCTATAAATACGATGCCTTTATAAGCTATAGGCATGTAGAGCCGGATCAAAGCGTAGCCAAGCAGGTACATCAGATGATAGAAACTTTCAAGGCTCCCCGGGAGTTTTATCAAGACGGGAAAAGACCGACATTCAGGGTGTTTCGTGACAGGGAGGAGCTTGCGGCAAAGGACCTTGGCGCATCAATAGAAGAAGCACTGGCAACAAGCAGATATCTTATAGTTATATGTTCCAAGAGGACACCTTTGTCGGAGTGGTGTATAAAAGAGATAGAGATTTTCAAGAGTTTACACGGAGATGAAAGGATAATTCCGGTCTTGATAGAAGGAGAACCGGATGAGGCTTTTCCGAAACAACTCAGAGAACTTAAAAAACCGGACAATGAGGACGAGTATGAGATATTGGCAGCGGATATAAGACCGGATGAAGTCTTAAAAGACGGATTCGAAGGATATGAAGTACTGCAAAACAATAACAGATCAAAGCTAAAAGAACTTACAAAACGATCACTTAAGATCTTAAAAACGGAAAGATACAGGATAATGGCAACGATACTCGGCTGTACTTTCGGAGATCTTAAGCAAAGGGATAAGGAAAGAAGAAGTAAAGGTACTGACCGTTTCGCTCTTAGCCGGGGTTGTATTTTTGATATTTGCCATATTTATGACAAATGCTTATCAAAAAGCCGAGTCCGCAAGACAGGAAGCTGTGCAGTCCAATGCCGGTCTGTTGATGAAGAATGCAAAAGATATCATGAAAAAAGGTGATTATCTAAAGGCGGTACTGGTTGCAAGGGAAGCCATGAGTCTGGTCAATAAAGATATTGAGAATTATGAGGATCTTAAAGCAGACGAGGATTTTATATTAAACAGTGCAGTATATCATAGAGCAGCTTCAACTATGACATCCATATTTACCAATAACTATTATACAAAAATGTCACTAAGTAATGACGGTAAATATATTGCCTACGGCATGGGTAACTATGATACTGCCGTTGCAAGTGCGGAAAGCGCAGAAGTATTAAAGGTATTCTCAGGGCACAGTCAACAGGTTGTATTTGTGGATTTTTCAAAGGATGGTAAGTATCTGGCATCGGCTTCATTTGATAACAGCTGTATCATATATGATATGGAGACAGGTGAAGAAAAAGTCAAATTTGAAATGGAAGGACTGCCACGTATGGCGGAATTTTCCGAGGATAATTCGAAATTCTTCTATGCGGTATCAAATGAAAAAAATTATAATACTATTTTGCGTACTTATGATACTCAGACCTGGCAACAACAGGGAGAAATAGTTGTAGAAGGTGAGTTGAAGAAGGTAGATATCAAAAGCGACGGCAGTGAGGTCTTGGTTTCTTCGGTTTATAACAATGAAGCACAACTTAGCAGAAGGAATCTTATCGATGGCTCTGTAATAGATTTTGTTCCCGGTGTTAAAGAATATAATTCCATAATGCAAAAAGAAATTTATAATCCATACATATATGTTCGTTATTCCAATGACGGTAAAAGTATTATATTGATGACCCAAATGAGATCATGAAAATTTCTTTGGAAGATAAGAGAGAAATATTCAGGTTGAAAAATGATATTAATCTAAATTATATCAGCAATTTAATATATGAAAGTGAAAACGGAGATAAGATAGCTTTCAGGTCGTCAACCAGAATGTATATTGCTGACGGGAATACAGGTGAAATAATCGATGATATACCTATGAGTAAAGAAGCTGTGTTGGGAATTATCTATAATGAAGATACCGATACGCTGATAGGGTTTGGATCAAACGGTGCTTATACTGTTTGGAAAGACAAGAAAATAACAGAAAACCATCTTGGTTTTGGAGATGGTGTTCCGACAGAATTTTTATTCTCAAAAGACGGAAGTAAGGTGTTTGCAAATTCCAGAACAAATCAGGTCATAAAGATGATAGACCTGCAAACTGATGTGCCATCGGTAGATATAGACCAAAGAATAATAGCTGCCTCCAATGATTCTTCTCATATATTGCTGTTGGACTCAGAAAGTCTGTCTGTGTCCGATGATAACGGTAAGACAAGTAAAAATATAGCAATAAATGAGAATATAGAGTGGATCGGCGGACAGAGTTCATTCAATAATGCGATCTCCAATGACGGTAGATATTATGCCAATGTGACCAGCGGTTATTTGACCAATGAATCTGAAGGTAAAGAGGTGCTGGCAATATACGATCTTCATAATGACAACTATATGCAGTTGAATCTGCCTAAAGGCATTTATAATCTTAGATTCAGTGATGATTCAAAATACCTGTTGATCTATGATTCAAAAGAAGGCTTGATAATATTTGACGCACAAGACCTTAAGCCGGTAAAAACTTATAAGAATATAAATACTTACGCCAAAGATATAAAAATATCTAAAAATGCTAATATCCTTGTCATTAATAATCAGAGAAATGTAGCGGAAATATATGATCTTGAAACTAATGAACTTAAGCTCAATATCCCGGGAGAAGTGGTAGATATACAAAATGACGGAGACGAAATAATATTGAAGGGAATACAGAATGAGGCGGCATTTAGTTGGAGCAGTAAAGAAGGTTTAAGCACTTGGGAGATAGATAGGGACTATCAGCAAACAGAAATAAGTATAAGTGACTATAACTATTATAATGCAGCTACCGATACTTTAATGATGATAAGAAATAATACTATCGACAGAAAATGCTATATTATTGATTTTTCAACGGGTAAACTTAAACTGGTATTGGATACTCCTATAGAAGACTATAATGTAAACGGATTTATTTCTCCTGACGGTAAGATAATGGGCATAGATAGAGGTAAATATGAAAAAACGGATAATATAAAAGATAATATAGAAACCTATATGTCAACTACGCTATATCCCGTACTGAGTGAAGAAGAGGTGTCAAAGAAGATCGAAGAGATGCTGGCAGGCAGGACTCTTTCTCCGGAAGAAAAAAAAAGAGCTGGGTATAAAAGCGGAATAAGCAAGAACATATAATACAGAGATAATAAGAACTTATCAGATGGATACAGCAAAGAGAGGATGACCATGACAGTACAGACACATGTAATAGCAACAGCCACATCTTATGCGGTTTTTGCCTGGCTATACAGAAAAGGGATAAATATACCGGTCATAGGCACGGATCCCATAACAGTTTACCCCATACTGGGTATTCCGACAGCTATAGCAGGCTCTATACTGCCCGATGTGGATATAGACAATTCAAAAGTAAGCAAGAAGTTTCCCTTCTTATCACCTTTTTTTAAACATAGAGGGATCACACACACATTACTTTTTGTTGCGGCATGCTATCTGTCTATGCCGGTGAATTATTCACTTAAAACAAAGCTTATCATATCGGCTGTATTCGGCTTGATATTCGGCATCTTAACACTTAAGGGAAGATTTGTATTATTTAAGATTTTGGCTGTTGCCGGGGTTTTTGCAGCCCTGTCTTATGCGGGAGAGGAGGTTCTGCCTTCCCTGCTTTTCGGTATGGGCTTCGGATGGTTATTCCATATAATAGAAGATATGTTTAATAAAAAAGGCTGTCCTATACTTTGGCCTCTCAGCAACAAAAGCATACACCTGCCTTTGGGACCTTTCCTTGTTAAAACAAGGACCTGGCAGGAAGCTATATTTCTTATATTATGGGTAGGGGCAAATGTAACTGTTTTACTTATGTGTATGAATATATTGAAGTTTTAATATAATTAAGATGCTTAAAGTACCATGTTAAACGGATACTCTGCCTGAGCTTTTAATTATCTGCTTGTCAGCCGTCTACAATAGATTGCTAAACCGATACCTTACCTGACTTTCAACTTAACTATCCGATTGGCAGCTGTTTATAATAGATAGTTAAGCGGATATCAGCCTTAGATTTTGACTTAGCTGACCGCTCGTAATAGACATACTAATTGTCGAAAATACACATTGATCTATATTAAAAAAGTCCTATATTACCGGTACAGACTTGGAAAACGAAGCGAAGTTCCAATCCTGCTACCGGTAACATAGGACTTTGATTTTTAACAGATTGTAATTATATAAGCTTCTTTTATATAATAAATCAAAAATCAAATTTACTCAAATGCATTAAAAACTAAGGTTAGTAAATATTTTAATTAAGGATCATTTATCTGCACAGTCATACATATTAAGGCTTGTGCAACAGGTCATGTTTATATAATATACGGTTGTTATTGTTATCACACGCTTAGACATAGTATTGTGTAAATATTAATATCAGATCTCTGTATATTTACGTATCTTCACATCGGTTTAATGAAGACTAGTTCAGTTTCATATCCCCGTCTTTAACCCAGCCTATTTTCCTTAAGAACATATTGATCAAAGGAGTAATGACTGCGGGAAGTATAAAGCAGATAAGTATAAGCCCCAGCCAATCAAACCCTGTAATGGCGGATTTACTGCCCTCGGCTATATCCTTGACCCAACCTGAGTATACACCTATCTGCCCTACAAATCCGCAGGTACCCATTCCCGAAGAAACAGCAGCTCCGTCCATGCGAAACTTAAAAAGCAGGTAGCTATAGGTCCGGTGATCATTGAAGTTATACAAGGAGCTATCCAGATGCGTGGATTTTTAACGATATTTCCCATCTGTAACATGGAGGTACCTATACCCTGTGATATAAGTCCGGACCACTTGTTTTCGGGAAAAGACATGACGGCAAAGCCTATCATTTGAGCACAGCAACCTGCTACAGCAGCACCTCCGGCAAGTCCGGTAAGTCCTAAAGCGGCACAGATGGCGGCAGATGATATGGGAAGAGTAAGTGCCATTCCGACAAGTAGGGATATGAGTATACCCATTAAAAACGGTTGAAGTTCGGTAGCCCACATGATGACATCTCCGAGCTTCATTGCGGTCTTTCCTATAGCAGGAGCCCACCATGCGGAAAGAAGTACGCCTACTGCGATCGTAACCAACGGAGTTATCAAAATATCTATTTTGGTCTCTTTAGATACAGCCTTACCTGCCTCTGCGGCGATAATAGCAACAAAAAGCACTGCCAAAGGACCACCGGCACCGCCCAGAGCGTTAGAGGCAAAACCCACGGTGATCAAAGAAAAAAGTACAAGAGGCGGGCATTTGAGAGCGTAACCTATCGCCACAGCCATAGCCGGACCGCTGACCGCACCGGCAAGTCCACCGACCGTATACTCTACACCGGCAACGGTTGCCACGGAAGAACTTAAGAAACCTATGTGAAACTGGGTACCTATCGTATTGATTATAGTACCTATCAAAAGAGAACAAAAAAGTCCCTGAGCCATAGCGCCCAGTGCATCGATACCGTAACGTTTTGCGGATATCTCAATATCTTTTCGTTTAAGAAAAGATTGTATATTTTCCATTATTTTATACCCCCGAAATTAAAAAATATGTGCAATTCTACGATAGTATATATAATCACACAAGGTATTGTCAAGATAGTAAATGTAGAAAATAATAAATAAAGACAGCTCCCAAAAGCGATATAGAGGCTCTTTTGATCACATTGTTTTTTACGATACTTTTTGATATGGCTCATGAAGAAGGCAAGAATGTACTGATACTGCGCACGAGAAATGTACAGGCAATGGATATATCCGGTCCGCAAGCCTTGGAAGAGGTATTCAAACTTTGTCAAAAAGGCGCAATGACATTAATATTATCACATGTAGATTTGATTTAAATACTCTAAAAGTCACTTGACAAGCCTTCTAAAGGAAGTATATAATATACGGTGTTGTCAGAAATGACTTATTTTTTATGTCCACTTTTAGAGTGGAGTTTGGGACTGTGTTATGAATACACGGTCAAGATCACGGGAAAGCCCCGTTTAAATTAGCGATTGATGCTTATTCCAATGCCCCGGAAAGCATTTGTCTATAAAAGAAATTATTAATAACGTATTGATTGATATTGTAATGGAGGACTATGATGAATACATTTATGGCTAATCCTGATAAGCTCGACAGAAATGGTATGTTGTTGACGCTGCAGGTTGCACTTTGGGACGTCTCTCTTCAGAGGTGGCAAGTGTATTAAGAGGCAAGAATAAGACTTGTTTTACACCACATGTTGATTGTGGAGATTATGTTATCGTTGTTAACGCTGATAAGATCAAGGTGACCGGTAAGAAGCTTGATCAAAAGATTTATTATCATCATTCAGATTATGTAGGCGGAATGAAGGAAACTACATTAAAGGAACTTTTAGCTAAGAAGCCTGAAAGAGTAATAGAATTTGCCGTTAAGGGTATGTTGCCGAAGGGACCGCTTGGAAGAAAAATGTATACAAAGCTTCATGTATATGCAGGTCCTGAACATAATCACGCAGCTCAGAAACCTGAAGTTATGACAATAAAGGGTTAATGAGAGGTAGAAAAGGAGAGTAAATCAATGGCTAATGATAAATTTTACGGAACTGGAAGAAGAAAAAAGTCTATAGCTAGAGTATATCTTGTACCTGGTAACGGTAAGATTACTATAAATAAAAGAGATATAGATGACTATTTGGGATTGGAAACACTTAAGGTTGTTGTACGTCAGCCTTTAACAGCTACAGATACACTTAATAAATTCGATGTACTTGTAAATGTGCACGGTGGCGGATTTACAGGACAGGCAGGTGCTATAAGACATGGTATAGCAAGAGCTTTATTGAAAGCTGATGCTGAATACAGACCTACTCTTAAGAAGGCGGGATATCTTACAAGAGATCCTAGAATGAAAGAGCGTAAGAAATACGGTCTTAAGTCAGCTCGTAGAGCACCACAGTTCTCAAAGAGATAATCAGAGTATACAGAATATGGAAAACCGCAGAAATTCGATGTTTCTGCGGTTTTTTTATGCCCGAAATGTTATTGCTATATTCCTAAATGTTACCGCAATGTATTGAAATGTTACCGCAATGTATTGAAATGTTACCGCAATGTATCGAAATGTTACCGTAATGTACCGAAATGTTATTGCAATGTTCCAAAATGTTTGTTATGTTTTATAAAAAGAATCCCGGAGACACTTGGGTGAAGATACTAAAACGCTGAAAGAGTATAAGAATATCAATTCCGGCGTATATACATATGCTATTGAGGCAGATAGAATTTTCTTTGAGGACAAATAAGAATAATATTCCTTTTTACAGCTAAAGGTGTTATTATTCTTTTATTGTGCGATAAACTTATACATTTGGAGCTGATTTCGTGTGCAAGTCCCGACAATGGGACAGCTTGATCATTAAAATCAAAGGGAGATCAAAATATATGAAGAGGAAAGCTTACAGTGCCTCAGCTGTAAAGACTTCTTTCTGGTTTATGGAATTTAGAAAGGTAGTCGGACTTCTTACAGAGGGGAATTCTTTAGATGAAATAAAAAAGATCAATCAAAATGACAATATATTTGCTGCGCCCACAACACTTCGTTCAGAGCAGATCTTCAACACTGTTTCCGGAAGGATAAGGATGCTTGATGAAAGCTTTGTTAAAGTATTTAAGGAAAGTGATGTTACAACACAAAAACTCTTTGCTCTTGTTGCAGCCTTTGCCTATGACACCTTGTTCTTTGACTTTGTTTATGAAGTTATAAGAGAGAAAATGATCATAGGAAGCAATACATTTACGGATAGTGATATAAGGATCTTCTTTAAAGATAAGCAGCTTCAGGATGAAAGTTGCAAAGTGGACGGATGCGACCCTTAAAAGATTGGGAGGGTGTTATAAGACCATGCTTTACGAAGCCGGTTTTACCGATAAAGGAAAGACTGAGAGGCTGATCATAAAGCCTATTCTTGATCCGATTATGGAGCAGTGGCTGAAAAGTCATGATATGGAGCCTTATATCAGAACATTGACAGGGGTGAGATAATGGCAGACTTAGTTGAAAGACTTGATGCAATGGAGCTTGAGATCAAAAAAGATAGATTTCGAAAAAGCTTCGGAAGAGCAAATGAAGTAAATTACTGGATATTTGACTATCCGCCGCAAAAAGAATTGGAAGTCAGAGAGAGGATAGAATATCTTAAAAAAAAGAATAAAAACGGAGCGGATGATTTTGAGCTTGTGGTTTTCGATCTCTATGACATGATCATAGATTTTTTGGAAGAAAAGAATTTTCTTGAAAAGTGTTTTAATTTCGAGAAAAAAAGCGGACTGGAAAGAATAACAAAAGCAGTAAGCAATTCAATGAAATTCAATGATGATGACAGTATCATAGTACAGCATATTAAGGATAACACTCCGGATAATGCAGTTGTGTTTCTTACCGGGATAGGCAAATGCTACCCGATCCTTCGTTCTCATAAAGTCCTTAATAACCTGCATCAAGCTTTTGTTAAAGCACCTGTAGTACTGTTCTTCCCGGGTACATATAACGAACAGGAGCTTATTCTTTTTAATGAGATCAAAGATGATAATTATTACAGAGCATTTAAGCTCGTAAAGTAGGAGGCATAAAATGCAGATCAAAGATATGTTTGCCAAGAAGATAGACCGTGAGATTCAAGGGGTCATAATCGTAGGTCAGGGTGAAGAGACCAATGTGTCACAGGAACTTGAAGAATATGTGGTAACTAAGGAATTGCAAAAACATTTTGCGGATTTTTTTGCTGCATATAAAAAGGGTATCAACGGATCAACACCCAAGATGGGGGTATGGATCTCAGGTTTCTTCGGAAGCGGTAAGTCTCACTTTTTAAATATTATCATATCTTTTGGACAATGAAAAGGTTGGAGACAAGAATGCATTGGATTACTTTATTGATGATAAAAAAATATCCGATCCCAAGGTTCTTGAAGATATGAGACTTGCTGCAGATACACCTTCGGATGTTGTCCTTTTCAATATTGATTCAAAGAGTGAGTCAAGCGGAAAGCAGAACAAAGACGCTATAGTTAATGTGTTTTTAAAAGTTTTTAATGAGATGCAGGGATTTTGCGGTTCAATGCCTCATGTAGCCGATCTTGAAAGAAGGCTCAGTGAAGAAAATAAGTTCGAAGAATTCAAAAGTACTTTTAAAAAAGAGTATGGAGAAGAATGGGAAGATTCACGTCAGGACTTTGATTTCATACAAGACAGCGTGGTCGATAGCCTTTCGGCTATGGAGTTTATGAGCGAAGCAGCGGCAAGAAACTGGTGCGAGAAAGCAAGTGAAGCCTACACTATAAGTATTGAAGATTTTGCAAAGCGTGTAAGGGCATATATAGACAAGAAGGGAAATAACCACCATGTTGTCTTCCTTGTGGACGAGATCGGGCAGTATATAGGAGATGATTCCAAATTGATGTTGAATCTTCAGACTGTTACGGAGGAACTCGCAAAAGAATGTCAGGGACGTGCGTGGGTCATCGTTACTTCTCAACAGGATATAGACTCTATTACTAAGGTAAAGGGCAATGATTTCTCGAAGATTCAGGGACGTTTTGACACACGTCTTTCTTTGTCGAGTGCAAATGTCGATGCGGTCATTAAAAAAAGGATACTGGATAAGACCGATACAGCCGCACAGACACTAAGACTTCTATATGAGCAAAAGGCAACTATCATTAAAAACCTTATCGTATTTAATGACGGTGTGGAGAAAAAACTCTATAACGATGATAGAGATTTTGCAGAAGTTTACCCCTTCGTACCGTATCAGTTCAACTTACTTGCAAGTGTTTTGACATCCATCCGTACACACGGTGCGTCAGGCAAACATTTGTCTGAAGGTGAACGTTCTATGCTTGCATTATTCAAGGAATCCGCATCCACAATAAAGAATGAGGAAACGGGAGTGATAGTGCCTTTCCACCGTTTTTACGATACCCTTGAAAACTTTTTGGATCACAGCCATAAGGGCGTGATAGCGAAGGCATATGCCAACAATTATATCAATCCCGAACAAAAAGATGCGGATGTATTTGCCGTAAATGTTTTAAAAACACTTTTTATGATCAAGTATGTACTTGAAATAGAGTCTAATGTAGACAATATCACCAGTCTGATGATAGAGCATATTGATGATGATCGTATAGAGCTTAAGACAAAAGTGGAAGAGGCACTTAAGATACTCATAAGCCAGATGCTTGTTCAAAAAAACGGCAATCTGTATGTATTCCTGACTGATGAAGAGCAGGAAATAAATAACGAGATTGAAAAAGAAAATGTTGAAATGTCGGAAGTTATTACGAAGATCGCCGAGATGATATTTGAAGATATTTTTACGGATAAAAAGTATAGATATCCTGAATTTAACGGAAGATACTCTTTTTCTTTTAATCAGGTAGTTGATGACCGTCCGTATAAGTCTAATCAGGGCTTTGATATAGGACTTCGTATTCTGACCCCTTGGTATGATGGCGGAATGGACGATGCTACACTTCGCATGATGTCGGGGCAGGGAAAAGAAGTCCTGGTAGTGCTTCCGAACGATGATGAATTCCTTACGGAGATGAGAGCATATCTGAAGATAGAGCGTTTTCTTCGTAAGAATACTTCCACACAACTTGCCAAGTATGAAAGTATTAAAGAAGCTAAGCGTGTGGAAATGCGTGAACGCAATGCCAATGCAAAGCTATATCTGACAGAAGGATTAAAAGAAGCAACCATCTATGTCAATGGAGATATTGTTCGCCTGTCTTCTAAAGAAGTGAATGCAAAGATAAATGAGGCTATAGGTCGTCTGGTACAGACGGTCTATCATAAGCTTGCTTACATAGATAAGGCAATGGGAGAAGCGGATATTGCAAAGCTTCTTCGAACAAGCAACCAGATGCTTCTTCAATTGGAAGGCGGTACGGAGGCTAATGCACATGCACTGGATGATGTGTTAGGATATATATCAATGAATTCCCGTAATCACATGAAGACTTCCATGAAGTCGGTGAAAGACAGATTTATGAAGGCTCCTTACGGATTTGTAGAAGATGACATTGAATGGCTTATTACACGTTTGTTCAAGAGAGGCGACCTTAATTTTATCGTCAACGGTGCATATGTCAATCTAAATAATAAATCTGAAGATGACATAATAGGGTATATCACCAAAAAAGCCTTTGTAGAAAAACTTTTGATGGAAGAAAGAGTGCGTGTAAGCGAGAAGGATAAGAAAGCCGTGCGTGATGTTATGAAAGAGGTATTTCACGCTGCTTCTACTTCAGAGGATGAGGATAGCATTATGAATAGCTTTCAAGGCTATGCGACCAATATGGTAAATGACATGAGCAGATTGGAAGCTTATTACGATCAATATGCTTATCCGGGTAAAAAGGTTCTTAATATGGGCAAACGCCTGTTACAGTCTGCTATGCAGCTTACATCCACGCTTGAATTTCGGATATGTTTCTAAGATGCGTGAGTCATTTTTTGATCTCGCAGAAGATTATGAGCCGGTAAAAACATTCTTTGGCGGAGAGCAGCAAAATATCTTCATGCGTGTGCTTGATATGCTTGCAATCTATGAAGACAGCAAGACATATATAGTGGATACAAAGCTGGAAGAAGTTGTGGAAAAGATGCATACTATTGTAAAGCAGGATAAACCTTATAAAAATATACCACAGCTTCCCGAGCTTCTTAAGCAATTTAGAGATGCTTATGCTAAGGTTATGGAAGTGGAAGAAGCACCGGTTCTTGACTCTATAGATCAATCAAGGCAGCGTGTTTTGGAAGTACTTGCTACAAAGGAATATGTCGGGCAAAAGAAAGAGCGTTATCTGTCTTTATTTGAAGAGATTCATAAAGGAGCAGAAAGTTGTAATAATGTATCGGCACTTAGAAGTTATGCGGATAAGGCGGAGGCTTTAAAAATTCGTCTTATGAATGAAATGGACAACATGGATCGTCAGATAGCGGAAAGAAAGCAGGCTGAAGAGATCCGCAGGATAGAAGAAGAAGCAAGGAAGCAGGGAGTTACTGTCAATGAGGAAGAAGTGGCAAAAAGTATAGCCGAACAAAAAGAACAGTACAAAGTGCGTAAAATAAAGAATGTTTCCATCAAAAAGATGACCGGTACATCTTCCTGGAGACTTGAGAATACCGACGATATAGATAAATATATAAAAGAACTGAGAAATAAGCTTGTTTCCCAGTTGGATGAAGATACTATAGTAAATATAGAGTTTTAATAAACTATATGATAGTTTGATTTATAAGTTCAGGTTCAAGTGGCTAATTCATCATGTCAGATATATATGAAAGCTGTAGTATTACACAATATAGATCATAAAGAAACTAAAGAGAAGACAATTAACAGTTATAAAGACCTTGGAGAGGGTCTTAAAAAACCACTACTATACAACATGAGGAGAGAGCAAGGGCATGAACAAGTCAGCCATCAAAAACTTTGCTATCTGGGCTAGAAATAAACTCATAGCAGATATAAGTTATCGTGCAGGTTTGATCGGAATTACGGCAGAGGGGATAAGCACCGCACTTTCGCAGTCCACAGCCGACACAGAGTTTTATGATATAGGAACAGATAAGCCGTACTCCATAGCTAAAGAAAAAATAGAGCAGAGAAGAAAACTGGTAGAAGTAATTCGCAGTAAAGAAAAGGATAGCGATTACAAGACTGCCTATAAATACATAATCGAAGAGGTTGCCTACACCTGGTTTAACCGTCTTATTGCTATACGCTTTATGGAAGTTAATGACTATCTGCCTTCTCATGTGCGTGTGCTTTCTTCAGATACTGGAAAGCTTGAGCCGGATATGGTAAGCAGTCCCTTTGATGCGGAGCTTGAATTTACAGACAGGGAAAAAGAAGAGATCCTACAGCTAAAGACAGATAATAAGTTGGATGAACTTTTTTGCCTGCTTTTTATCAAGCAGTGCAATGCACTAAATGAATATCTGCCGGCACTTTTTGAAAGGACTGCTGACTATACGGAACTGCTTTTGAACCTTTCTGTAATTGACAGAGATGGAGTGGTCTATAAATTAGTTCATGATATAGATGAAGATGACTTCAATGTGGAAAAAGGCGGTCAGGTGGAAATTATCGGATGGCTGTATCAGTATTACAATACAGAACCGAAAGCACAAGTTTTCGGCAGACCGTCAGGCACAAAAATAAGGAAAGAGGATGTTCCGGCAGCAACTCAGCTTTTTACGCCGGACTGGATAGTTCGCTACATGGTGGAAAACAGTCTTGGACGCTTATGGGTGGAAGGACATCCGAATGATGAATTAAAGGCAAATTGGAAGTATTATCTGGAAGAAGCAAAGCAGGAGGCAGAAGTACAGGAAAAACTTGATGAAATCAGGAAAGAGTATGCAAAGCTCAGTCCTGAGGATATCAAGATAATCGATCCTTGCATGGGCAGCGGGCATATATTGGTATATGCTTTTGATGTACTGATGCAGATCTATGAAAGTGCCGGATATGGGCAGCGTGATGCGGCAAAAAGTATACTTAAAAATAATATCTATGGTCTGGATATAGACGATAGAGCCTTTCAGTTGGCATATTTTGCGGTAATGATGAAGGCAAGGCAGTATAACCGAAGGATATTAAGCAGCGAGCATAAGCCGAACTTGTATTCGATTCAGGAGAGTAACGGTATTAATAGAGAACAACTTAAATATTTCGGTGTAGGCTTAAGTGAGACTGAAAAAGAGAAGGCTTTAAGTCAGATAACGGCTCTTCTTGATACCTTTATAGATGCGAAAGAATACGGTTCTATACTGACAGTCGAGCAGTATGATTGGGAGCTGTTGGAGCGTTTTGTAGAAGGTAGGGATGATGCAGGGCAGATAAGAATGGATAATTTGGGCTTGGATGAAACTGCAAAAGAGCTTAGGCAGATGATAGCACAGGGGAAGGTGCTGGGGGAGAAATACTGGGTTGCTGTTACGAATCCGCCGTATATGAGAGGTTCGGGCATGTCTAATTTATTAAGTACTTATGTAAAAGGAAATTTTATAGATAGTAAAAATGATTTATTTTCTATTTTTATTGAAAAATGTGAAAACTTCATTTATAAAAACGGATATCAAGCAATGATAACGCAGCAATCATGGATGTTCTTAACTGGGTATGAAAAACTACGAAATAAAATGAATCGAATGAATACCGTGAATCTTTTACATCTAGGAGCCCATGCTTTTGAGGAAATTGGTGGAGAAATTGTACAAACGGTTACTTTTGTTAAAGTAAACAGTTGCCTTGATAATAGAGTTGGAAAATATTTCCGGTTGATTACACCAACCTCTCAACAAGGAAAAGAAGATTATTTTTTGGCAAAGAAAAACATTTATTTTATAACAAATGAAAAATTCTTATCAATTCCAGGAAAACGAATTGTTTATTGGTTAAATTCAGATTTGCTGTGGAATCAAAAGAAGATTTCTAATAGTTTTATTTCTGGTGGAAGAAACAAGACACATAATAATGAAAAATATGTTAGAGAGTGGTGGGAAGTTGTTCTTTCATCAAAGTGGATTTTTTATATAAATGGTGGAAATTATAGAAAATGGTATGGTAATTTACAAGAGGTTGTTGATTGGACTGATTCTGCAAAAAGTGAGTATGCTTCACATGGAGGATTAGTTGATGAAAGGAACACTGAATCTTATGGTATTTCTTGGAATGGGATATGTGGTGATTTATATGGATTTAGATTAAAGCCTCCAAGGTTACCATATAGTTCAAGTTCTCCAACTATTGTAAGTAATCAAAGTTCAGAGTTATATGCAGTATTAGGTTTTTTAAATACAGTTGTAAGTCATAATATATTATCAGCCCTTAATCCAACTTTACAGTTAAATGTGGGTGAGGTTCTTGACTCTCCTATGGAGTTACCAGAGGACTGTGAAGAGATTGAAACACTCTCAAAAAAATGTGTAGAAATAGCAAAAAAAGAGTGGGATTGTTTTGAGACATCAAATGATTTCGAGAAGCACCCTCTTGTGAAGAGTATAACTAGCAGTTGTCATTGTAGTACTAAAAAAGTTGTAATTGAAAAAGCTTATCAGTATTGGTCAGATGAATGTGATAGAAGATTTAACCAATTAAAAGCCAATGAAGAAAAACTAAACCGTATTTTTATTGACGTATATGGTTTATGGGATGAACTTACTCCAGATGTAGAAAATAAAGATGTAACATTACGCTGTGCTAATTTACAGAGAGACATCAAGTCCCTCCTTTCATACTTCATAGGCTGTATGTTCGGTCGTTATTCCTTGGATACCGAAGGTCTTATCTTTGCCGGCGGTGAATGGGATGATACTAAGTACAAAAGGTTTAAACCTGATGTCGACAATATTATCCCTATAACCGATGAGGAATATCTGGAGGATGATATCATAACCCGTCTTTGTGAATGGTTAAAGGTAGTTTATGGTGAGGAAACCTTGGAAGTAAACCTTGACTTTATTGCAGAGGCACTTGGCAATAAGGGGAATACTTCTCGTGAGGTTATCAGAAATTATTTCCCTTAACGACTTCTTCAAAGACCATTGTCAGACTTATTCCGTAACAGGCTCAGGTAAGCGACCGATTTACTGGCTTTTTGATTCAGGCAAGCAGAACGGATTTAAGGCACTTATTTATTTACACAGGTATAATGCTGATACTATAGGCAATCTTCGTATTGACTATCTGCATAGAATTCAGCGTATCTATGAGAGCGAGATCAAGCGTATGCAGGACACTATCAACAATAGTACCAATGCACGTGAAGTGGCAGCAGCTACCAAACGAAAGGAAAAGCTTACAAAGCAGCTAAAGGAATGTCGTGAATATGACGAGAAAATCGCACACTTGGCACTTAGCCGAATTGAGCTTGATCTGGATGACGGTATAAAAGTAAATTATAAAAAACTTCAGACCGGAGTAGACGGAAAGTTCTATGAGGTTCTTGCAGATTCAAAGAATATTATGATCAAAGACAAATAAACCGGATAGGAGGCAAACATGACTATAGAAGATATTCTCGGCGGTGAAAATAAAAGCATAGAATATAAGGGAATGCGCCCTGCAAAGAGTAAAAGCTATATGAAAACAGTTATAGCTTTTTGCAATGGAATAGGTGGCAAGTTAGTATTTGGCATCGAAGATAATACCCACACAGTCATTGGTGTGCCGGAAGATATCCTATTTGCGGAGATGGATGCCATAGCGAATGCGATTTCTGACCAATGTGAGCCTATGATAGTACCTGACATTTATATGCAGACTATTGATGATAAGACAGTTATTGTAGTTGATATAGATGAGGGTGTTCAAAAGCCTTACTATATAAAAAGTGAGGGGATCGATAACGGAACTTATATTCGAGTAGCAGGCACTTCAAGACCTGCTGATGAATATATGATTCAGGAACTGCGCTTAGAAGGTAGCAGGCGTTCCTTTGATGAAATGCCCTGTAGCGGTTTAGAGATAACATCGGAAGACATAAGCGATCTTTGTAAGAGAATGAAGGAGGAAGCTCTTTCAAATACTTTAAATGAAGAAGATAAAAAAGAAATCAAGGATCTGACTGTTGAACAGCTTCTTTCATGGAGGGTTATAAGGGAAAAGAACGGAAAATACTATCCGAATAATGCCTATGCGATTTTAAAAGGGGACTATCGTGTTCCGAATATGATTCAGTGCGGTGTGTTTAAGGGATCTACAAAGGCTGTTTTTGTTGATCGTAGGGAGTACACAGGCTCTGCATGGGAACTGGTAGAAGCTGCTTATCAGTATGTGCTTCGTAATATACGAATGAGAACGACATTTAAAGGAGTACATCGCTTGGATATTTATGAGATTCCTCCTTTTGCGATTCGTGAGTTGATTGTAAATGCTGTAGTACATAGAAGTTATGTGGATCGTGGAAATATTCAAATAGCTCTTTATGATGATCGATTGGAAATATTCTCTCCCGGGAAATTACCTAAAACTCAGACATTTGAGGGCATGGAAAAAGGGCGTTCAAAAATAAGGAATGAAGCACTGGCAAAGGCTTTTTTCTATATGAGACTGATGGAAAAATGGGGCAGCGGTATTCCAAGGGTTGTACAAGAAGTTTGTGATGAAGGACTTGCTGTTCCTATATTTGAAGGTGGAGAAGTCGATGTAGTTGTTAGTATTTATCGTAAGGGAATGGAAACACATATAGATACATTTACAACTGATGCGACTAATGCAACTAAACCTGCGACTAATGCAACTAAACCTGCGACTAATGCGACTAAACCTGCGACTAATGCGACTAAACCTGCGACTAATGCAACTAAACCTGCGACTGATGCAATTAAATATGTAACGGATGAGACCAATAGAGAAATTATTGAGAATAAAACTACCAATGATGTTAATGAATTGACTGATAATGATAGAAGTGTTATAGAGGCTGTTAGAAAAAAACCGGATATTACACAGCAAAAACTATTTGAAGTAACAGGTATTTCAATGGGAACAATAAAGAGAATTATGCCCAAATTACAGAAACAAGGTATTCTGATAAGAAAGGGAAGTCGCAGACTTGGACAGTGGAAGGTAATAGATTAAATGGCACAATTAAACCTAAAACAAATTATAGATCGTTTGAATGAAGAATTCACCGGTGATAACAGAAAACTTGTTTTTTGGTATGACGATAAAGGGGAATTTGAAGAAGATATGCAGGCTGTGGAACTGGACAATGCCAAGGTATATTTTTTACAAAAGGATAATCAGTTCTATACAAAATATTTTTTGGAGCGTAAAGACAGAGAGACTAATTATCTTATCTACGCACCCTTCCCAAAGCCCGATGTAAAAGACGATCATCTTGAGGATACCTATGCTTATTCCGGGAAATTTTTTGCGGATCGTGCTTCTTTGCTTGCGGCTGATCTCGGTATCGATGAAAAATATAAAGCTGTCATTGAAAAGCATATTAAGTTCTTTGCGAGTAAGGAACGTACACAAAGATTTTATGATCTGGAAATTGAGAACTTTAATGAGGAAAATATTCGCATCGGACTTTTAAGCGGTATTTGTCGTACACGAACCTGTTCTTTTGAAGAGGTAGTTCGTGTGATATTGACAGATGGACAGTTGCAGGATAATAAATATCTTATTGAGATCAAAAAGTATGATCTTTTAGATATGTTTTGGAAGTTTTGCGAGAAGTATTTCGGATATGCCGATGAGGAGCCTACACTTGAGAATTTTGTCACTACACTTTTTGTAACCTATACGGCAAAGCATATCTCATCTAAATTACCCAAGTCCTGGCAGCCTTTTATCTCTTACAGATCGGGTAATGTTATCACATTTATGGATAGCATGATGAATAATATATTATACAAAGAAAAGTACGATGAATTTTCCGGTTTTGTGTCATCTAAGTTGGATGTGCCGGATGTATTTGCTGATTTTCTTCCTGAGGAGTTGTTAAACTGCGATACTTTTATCTGTATTGATAAGATTTTGATCAAGTGGATAGTCGGTCGTCTGCTTGCGGAAGATACCGGAGCGGGACTTGATGATATAAGCATACCAAACATCATAAAAATGCGTGAAAAGATGCATTTTGCTCCAATAACGGGACGAGCCTATCGTCTTCTTTACAGTGCTTACTATATTGTGACTAATGCGACTTACAGTTGTCCCGACGGATCGCTTTCTATCTTATCACAGTACATAGGATCCGATCATAAGATAGACAGGGAGTACAGGAATTTTTATTATGAATTCGATCAATTGGAAGAAACTTTAGGATTTGAGGAACTAAGAGAACTGGTGGAAAATATTTATACCAGCGAATATCTGGCAAGACTACTTCCGAAATGGAATGAAGGTCTTAATGAAGATGAGATATTTATCAAGCATCCTCAACAGATCGATTTCTATACTCGCATTGTCGCCGGTGCTAAGGAGCGTACCGTTGTGCTCATATCCGATGCTATGCGTTATGAGGTAGGGCAGGAATTATACCAAAATCTATCCGATGATCCCAAGTGCAAGGTCAAGTTGGATTCACAGCTTAGCGTTATCCCCTCTTATACAAGACTTGGTATGGCAGCACTTTTGCCGCATAGTAAGATCACTATGACGGACGATTATCAGGTTACGGTCGATGATCTTACTTGTGATAACTTAGCTAAAAGACAGGCAATATTACAGAATTATTCTCCTAACAGTATCTGCCTGCAATTTGATGATATTAAGAACCTAAAAAAAACGGAGCTTAGAGATATCTTTACCGGTAAACAACTGATTTATGTGTATCATAATCAGATAGATGCCAGAGGGGATAAGGCTAATACCGAAGATGAAGTATTCGTAGCCTGCAAGGAGGCAATTACCGAGATCATGGAATTGATCAGACGTATTTCCGCAAATGCCAATACTTATCATTTTATCGTTACAGCTGATCATGGATTTATTTATAAAAGAGATAAGGTTAAGGAAAGTGATAAGATAGCAGGCTTCAATGAGAAGGATTCATTTTTAAACCGAAGGTTTATAGTTTCGCAAAATGCCGTCAATGAAGATGGAATAGAAAGTATCCCTATAGGCAAGATACTTCGTAATGAAGATAGGAAGATGGTTTCCTTTCCTATAAGTACCAATGTATTTAAGCTTGCGGGTGGGGGACTAAACTTTGTCCACGGCGGTTCATCACCGCAGGAGATGCTCGTTCCTTTGCTCGATATAAAGATGGAACGTGGTCACATGGATACAAAGAATGCTGAAATAGCCCTGGTAAGTATGGTCCAAAGATCACAGATAAGATCACGGTACTTGACTTTATTCAATCGGAGCCGGTCAGTGATGTGGTGAAGGTAGCTACATATAAGATTTTCTTTATTTCAGAAGACAATGAGAAGATATCCAATGAGGCAAGTTTTTTTGCGGACAGCAGGGAAGTTGATGCACTAAAGAGGATCTACCGTATGAAATTCCGTTTTAAGGATAAAAAATACGATAAAGATAAGAAATACTATCTGGTAGTCTGTGATGAAAGTACAGGGGTAGAAAGTTTTCGTCATCCTGTGATCATGGATCTGACTTTTAACGATGACCTTGGGATGGGTTTTTAAGACAAAAATCATGACTTTTATACTAAGCCGCTGCCCCTATATTCCCAAGAACAAGATGAGGCAGCGTCTTAGTGTATATAATTCGATGATCATTCCATAAAAAGCAATTGCTTTCTTTTATTAAAGAATCCCCTGTAACATAGAAAACAGGCAATAAATGAAGATATTGATGTTGTCGATAAAAGCATAAATGTGACCATGATCTGGTACTTTATGGCTTCTATCGGAGACGAACCGGCGAGAATAAGTCCTGTCATCATGCCGGGTAATGATACGATACCTAAGGTCTTTGCCGAATCTATGGTGGGGATCATACCGGTCTTTATAGAATCACGGATGATTTCTATTGAGGAAGGAAGTATATCCGCACCAAGGGAAAGCTTTGTTTCGACCTCGTCACGTTTTATATTAAAATCAGCCGCCATACGCTTATAGCATAATCCCAATGCGACCATAGAATTACCTATGATCATTCCGCTGACAGGTATGATCCGGTAAGGTTCATATTTATGGTCTTTGATAATACAAGAATCATCAAAGTTACACTTGCACCGACCGTTATAGAAAAAAAAGATATCATAAGTCCGTTTTTTACAGACTTTCCTCTTTTAGCTGCGTTATATGCGGCATTAAAGATCATAAATAAAAGCAGCAAAGTCGTAAATACCGGACTGTCATAACCGAACACATATTCCAAGACATATCCTACTATCACAAGCTGAATAACAGCTCGGATCACACCGATAAGGATCTCCTTTTCAAGATTCAGTTTTTGTCGGTAAGAGAAAAAAAGAGTTATCAGTACCAAAGATGAAGAGGTGGAGAGGGATAGTATGCTTATGTTATTCATGGTATTCATTTTAATACCTCCTCAAAAGATCTTATCTTTCCGGAATCTATCGTTAGGATTTTATTCGCATATTTTTCGATTTGATCCGGATCATGTGTTACCCACAGTATCGTTATGCCTTCTTGACTTAAAGATTTGATGACCTTCTCTACTATAAGTGTATTATCCGGATCCAAAGCGGAGGTGATTTCGTCTAAAAGAAGAACTTTAGGCTTAAATATCAAACTCCTGATCAAGGCTATCCTTTGCTTTTCACCACCCGATAGATTTTGTACATCTCTTTGCAAATAATCTTCAGACATGTGAAACATAGCAAATAAAGAATTTATTCTTGTAAGGTCTATTTTCATATTTCTTATAGTATACGGAAATTCAATATTTTCCGTTACGGTTTTACCAAAAAGATATGGAGTCTGGAAACAGTATGTAACGTTTCTTCTGAGATCTGTCGGTGAGATATCTGAAAAGTCCCTGCCGTTAAAAGTAATATTTCCCGAAGTAGGACTGATAAGATGAGCACAGAGCTTAAGTAACGTACTTTTTCCGCTGCCGGAAGGACCGACAACAGATATAAAATCACCTGATTCAATATTTAATGATATATTTTTTAAAATAAATTTATTATTATGTTCAAATGTCATATTCTTAAATTCAATTAATGACAAAGATATAACCTCCTTTTATATTTTTTTCAAAAAGTCAGATACTTATATTAAAAAAATATCGGAGAGCGTATGAATTTGATATTCTTTATTCATTACCTTGCCTTAGATCGACTGTTGCTATATGTATATTATATTAATATCATAATTGGATGATAGCAGATATTTTAAATATGTCAATCAATAGCGGAGTATGCCGATAAGCTAAAAAGCCTACCTCGACAACGAGTAAAATTAATCGTATTGTATAAAAGACTTTTAAATAATAATAATATGCGGTATTGAGATTTTATTTGCTTTGATTTTATGATAAACTATGTCGGGCGGTTTACGCTTACCAAGAAATAATACACTGAGTAAATCACTTAGAGTTTTTAGTTAAGATTTTTGTAAACAGTAAAACATTCAGCATTTTTAGTTAAGCTTTTGCAAATGGCACGTAGGAAAATATTAGGCATTTTGTTTGTTATTTGCACAGACCTATTATAGCAAAACCGTTACACAAAATAAATTTTAAGGACAAAGTTATTATTATGAATAGAAATGATTTATCAGATCTTATATCAAAGATAGAGCCGAGCGATAAGACGATACAAAATGAAGTTTTGGAAAGATTCAACAATATGGCAAGCCCATAAAGGGGCTTGGAGAGTTTGAAAACCTCATAGCAAAACTTGCTGCCATTCAGGGTAGTGCAAATGTTGATATTTCCAAAAAATGCGTTATAGTTATGTGTGCCGACAACGGAGTAGTCAAGGAAGGTGTCACTCAAACAGACAGCAGTGTAACCGCTGTGGTTACAAGAAACTTTGCAAGAAAGACTACAAGTGTAAATATTCTCTCAAGCTATACAAATGCGGATGTTATTCCTGTGGATATAGGTGTTATTGAAGACTTCAGCGAAGAGGGAATAGTCGATAAAAAGGTCGCTAAGGGTACAAAAAGTTTCCTTGATGAAGCGGCTATGAGTGAAGAAGAGCTTATGCAGGCGATAAGTGCCGGTATCGACATGGTAAAAGATGCAGTGCAAAAGGGCTATAAAATTATAGGTACGGGTGAAATGGGTATAGGCAATACCACAACTTCATCAGCCCTTGCCTCAGTTTTACTGGGTCTGGAGGTAGAGAAGGTAACAGGAGCAGGAGCGGGTCTTTCCAAGGAAGGTATACAAAGAAAGATAGAGGTTATAAAACTCGGTATTAAAAAACATTCACCCTTTACCGACCCTCTTGATAGCCTTAAGAAACTCGGAGGTTTTGATATAGCCGGTATGTGCGGTATGTTCCTTGGAGGAGCTATCTATAAGATTCCTATAGTTATAGACGGGCTGATATCTTCCGTAGCTGCACTGATAGCCTACAGGCTGAATCCAAAAACTACCGATTATATGATAGCTTCACATATCAGCAAGGAGCCGGGCAGTCTTAAGATCATGGAGGAACTGGGCTTAAGACCTATGATAGACGCAAGCCTGGGGCTTGGAGAGGGAACCGGTACTGCCATGCTTTTCCCTCTTATAGATATGGTCAATAATGTATACAGGAAGTCTGAGTCATTTGACGAGATAGGTATAGAAGCTTACGAGCCTATGGGAGAATAGTATGATATTGGTGTTTGGAGGGATAGGCAGCGGAAAGTCCGCTTATGCGGAAAAACTGGTAGAAGCTTATCAATGTAAAAAAACTTATCTTGCCACTATGAAAGTCTATGATGACGAAGGTCGTAAAAAAGTAGAAAAGCACAGAAAGATGCGAGAGGGTAAGTTTGACAGAAGTATAGAAATGCCTACTGATGTGGCAAATGCAGACGTTGAGAAAGATGAGCTCATTCTTTTGGAGTGTATGTCTAATCTGCTTGCCAATGAAATGTTTAAGGAAGATATGATAGTTGATGCCGACACTGTAACAAGAAAGATAAGTGCGGATATAAAAAAACTTGACTCGAAGGTGCATGAACTTATCATAGTGGGAAATGATGTATTTATGGATAAGGGTGAACACAGTGCGGAAGTAGAGGATTATATTAAGGCACTTAAAAATATACAAAAATATATAGCAAAAGAGGCGAAGGTAGTTGTGGAAGTTATATACGGGCTGCCTTATGAGAGAAAAGATGAGTTTTTTTAGATCACTGATACTTAGTTTCAGTATGTATTCAAAGCTGCCCATGCCTTTTATGAAGTGGGAAGATGACAGTATGAAGTATGCTCTTATGTTTTTCCCGCTAGTCGGCTTTGTGGAAGCGATACTTTTTGTGCTTTTTATGAAACTGCTTTCGTTTTTTAATATAGACGGGCTGATGAGGGCGGCACTTTTTACCGTATTCCCTATTTTTTATACCGGAGCGATACATATAGACGGTTTTATGGATACCGTGGATGCCATTTCTTCTCGTGCGGATAAGGAAAAAAAGGTACAGATACTAAAAGACAGCCATGTAGGAGCATTTGCCGCCATAGGCATAGCCGTGTACCTGCTTTTATATACGTCATTTGCGGATAAACTTATAGATCATGATAAGATTTTGATATTTGCACTTGCCTTTGTGGAAAATCGTTGTTACAGCATATATTCTCTTATGACTATTAAGAATGCGAGGGGAAGCGGATATGCGGCTACCTTTGTAAGTGCCGGTGCGAGGGTGACGACTTTGATAGGCATAGTAGTTATGTATGTCCTATCGGCAGCGGCTACACTTTACATATCACTAAAGATGGGTTTGGCAGTTTTGGCAGTGCAGTTTTTGGCATTCCTTTATTGCCGTTATATGTTTAAGCGTGAATTCGGAGGAACTACCGGAGATCTGTCCGGGTTTTTATTACAAATATTTGAGATCTTGGTATTATTAGTATTGGTATTATTATAATGTTTGGATCTTATGATATTTTGACTGATGTTTTGCTGTTTTGACTTAGAACATACACGAAACTATTGCAGTCACAGTTTTTGAATAAGTATATAAAAGCTTTCTATAGCCGGTCATCGGCATGGAAAATACCCTGCTTTTCACTGTGTGAAGTGACATGTAATACGTTAGTGTAAGGAGATCAAGCGTATTGATATATTTATTTTTAAACGACCGACTGTTTTTAATATATTTAGTCGCTACTTTAGTATAGGATGGTCTTATATGCATTTTAATATTGCTTTATATATGTGTAAAAATATTACAATACTCGGTTTTGCCATAATACTCGATCTGATAGTGGGAGATCCGAGGAAACTACCTCATTTGGTAATATATATGGGGAAATGTATTTCATTTTTTGAAAAGTTTTTCAGAAAGCATTTTGATAAAAAATATCTTAAAGCGGCAGGATTTATAATAGTTTTTCTGGATATTCTTGTAACTTTTTTTTTCGTAAGTGCGGTAAAAGCACTGTATTTTACAAAGATTCCTATAATAGCGATATTTATTATAGAAACCGTACTTATATCCCATATGCTTGCGGCAAAGTCGCTCAGGCAAGAGAGTATGAAGGTGCATTATGCCCTTAAAGAAGGGGATATAGAAAAGTCCAGATATGCCATATCCATGATAGTGGGAAGGGATACAAAAAGCCTAGATGAAGAAGCTATAATAAAGGCGGATGTGGAGACTATAGCCGAGAATTTTTCTGACGGAGTAGTAGCACCCTGTTTTTATGCTCTGCTTTTCGGCATATACGGAACCTATGTATATAAAATGATCAATACCATGGACTCGATGATAGGTTACAAGGATGAAAAGTATAAGGATATAGGAATGGCTGCCGCCAAGCTTGATGATGTGGTTAACTTTATACCTGCAAGACTTTCAGCCTATTTGCTGATAATAGCTTCATTTTTCATGGGACTTGATTATAAGAATGCTTTTAAGATCTATAAAAGGGACAGATACAAGCACTCAAGCCCCAATGCCGCACATACCGAGGCGGTAGTCGCAGGAGCCTTGGGAGTTAAACTCGCCGGAGATGCTTATTACTTCGGGAAACTTGTAAAAAAGGAAAGTATAGGAGATGAGTTAAGAAAGCCCGAAGTTGAGGATATAGTATTGGTCAATAAATTAATGTACAGAGCGGTATTTATCATACTTAGTTTAATTACAATAATTCTTATAGTTATGGTAATGAGCGGAGTGATAAGGTGGATTTAATGGTTTGTCGAGAATAACTTGTATAGTAATAAGTTGTTGATAATAGCTTGTCTGAAAATAACTTCTTTCCAAAACCGCTTGCGCTTAAGTCCTCGTGTAGCGGTACTAACTTTTCTGCTACACTGTCGTTTGCATAAAAGAAGTACCGACACTGCGGATGTTTCCTACAGAAGTTATTTTCAGACTGTCTGACCCTCAACTGTAAACCTTATATAAAGAGCGCTTATTCTCAACATAAGGGTGAGAGGGGGAGGAAGGATGCAACAAACCGAAAATCGGTAGAAATCTTATAAAAACACTGTAAGCAAAGTTAAAATACAAGTATATGTATAGAGAGTGTGGCGTTAGATAAAAGTGTGCCTACACCTCTCTCACAGCGCCGCACCTTAGGCACATAAACCGTTAAACTATCTTGCCAAAGGACAATCTGAGACCGCCGGTACTTGCTTTATCAAGCCGTCAGGTGAAGATAAAGCTTAGTACCGCTGCGAGATGAAGTTAGCGAGAGCGTGTCCAAGGCAAGATATGTTTCTAACGGTTTATGTGATAGACAAAACGATCATATAACGGAACTTAGCACACACCTGAAATATTCATCGAGTTGCTCGGGTGTGTACTTAAGTTTCTCATTGATCCACCACAAGACCATTTCAACAAAGCTGCCGGAGATATGGTTGATCAGAAAATCCGTAGGTACATCACAAGTTTTTTTCATCAAAGAATCACTGAACTGAGTTCTTATCAATTCACTCAGGCAGTCCTTGAAATAACGAAGGAATATATCATTGCTTTCACACGAGAGGAGTTCGAGTATATTATTATCATTTTCCTGTAAATGCTGCAATAAATGACAAAATATAGATTCGGGTCTTTTTTTATCTGAATACAATCCGTGTTTGTGTGTATGATCAAGTGCACTGTCGACTATATGCCCGAATAATTCTTCACATAAGGATTTTAACAGATCGTCTTTTGTTTCAAAGTGGGCATAGAATGTCGTTCTGCCTATATTTGCTTCATCTATTATCTCCTGAACCGTGATTCTGTTATAATTCTTACTTGAGAGCAGTTTTTCGAATGCTGAGAATATAGCTGCTCTTGTTTTTTGCTGTCTTCTGTCCATTTATAGTTTCCTCCTTTATGCTCTTATTTTCAGTACAGATCGAAAGAAATGTTCGCTAACTTACGCATGATCTTATCTATACATTGTATTTGAAGCCTTTAAGCTATAAAATAAATAACGAATAAATTGTTTGCTAACTTATTTATTGTATGATATAAAAAATTCTTTGTCAAACAATGCAGAATGGACGGAGTATGTACTATATTTAGAGTTACAAAAAGATGACTTTGAATATAAAGTAAAATGAACGGAGAGGGACTATGTTAAAGAAAATAAATGATATTCTGGCAGGAATGCCCATGACACTTATCGGAGGAGTTTTTCTTATTTTCAGTTTTGTATTGCCTAAAATAGGGATCGTACTTTCGGTAGATCCTGCATGGGTGACGGTGTTTATCAGCGGTATTCCGCTTGTGTATCTGGCAGTGTGGCGTATCATTCACAATCCGGGTATAAGTAAGATATCATCCGCACTCCTTATCACAATAGCAATGTTCGCAGCGATCGGTATAGGAGATCTTTTCGCAGCCGGTGAAGTTGCATTTATTATGGCATTCGGAGCCTTGCTTGAGGAAATGACAACAAACAGGGCGAAAAAGGGTCTTAAAAATCTTATTAGTCTTGCACCTGTTCAAGGAAGAAAGATAGAAAATGATAAAGAGATCATGATTCCGGCAGAACAAATATCCCGTGATGATATACTTCGTGTACTGCCCGGAGAAACGATACCCGTTGACGGTGTCATCATAGACGGAGAAACATCAGTAGACCAGTCCATTATGACAGGAGAATCTCTTCCGGTCGATAAGTTTAGTGGAGATGAAGTATTTTGCGGAACGCTTAATCGTTTCGGAGCAATTGATATCAAGGCTACTAATGTAGGTCAGGACAGTTCCTTACAGAAACTTATACGCATGGTACAGGAGGCGGAGAATAAGCAGGCACCTATGCAACGTATAGCAGATAAGTGTGCAAGCTGGCTTGTTCCGGTAGCCTTGATCATAGCTATCGTTACAGGTTTTGCGACCGGTGATATAGTACGTGCCGTGACCGTACTGGTAGTATTTTGTCCTTGTGCTCTGGTACTTGCAACTCCTACAGCTATCATGGCAGCCATAGGTCAGGCAACAAAACACGGAGTTATTATAAAATCCGGTGAAGCACTTGAAAAAATGGGAAAGGTAGATACCATTACCTTTGACAAAACCGGAACTCTTACTCATGGAAAACTACAGGTAAGTGATGTTATATCATTTAATACTGAATCAGATAAGGATCATATACTTTTAATGACTGCTTCGGCTGAAGCAAAAAGCGAACATCCGCTTGGGAAAGCTATAGTAAATGATGCGATAAATAAAAAAATGAACATTATTGCCTCATCAGCTTTTAAGATGACAACAGGAAAAGGAATAGAAGCTGTCGTGGCTGATAAAAAAATGCTCTGCGGAAATGAGAAGTTCTTAAGGGAGCACGGCATTGAGATAGATAAATCGGTATCCGATACCATAATGAAACTTCAAACGGAAGGTAAAGCCTGTATTCTTGTTGCTGAAGATGAAGTCTGTATCGGAATCATAGCCTTGTCAGATGTGCTTCGAAATGAGGCAAGGGCAGTTGTTCAAAAACTTTCTAAACTGGGAACAAAAACAGTATTGCTTACAGGTGACAACGAATGTACCGCACAGTATTTTGCTGCAAAAGTAGGAATAAATGAACTGTATGCAGAACTACTTCCTGATAAAAAAGTCGAAAGAATACAAGAACTTAGATCAGGCGGCAGAAAAGTCTGTATGATAGGTGACGGAGTAAATGATGCTCCGGCGTTGAAAACAGCAGATGTAGGAGTTGCCATGGCTGATATGGGAAGTGACATAGCCGTAGATGCCGCTGATATAGCACTTATGAGTGATGATATCTCAAAATTGCCGTATCTTAAACGCTTGTCAAATGCAACAGTTAAAACCATCAAGTTGAGCATTACTTTGTCCATGTTTATCAACTTCCTTGCCATTATCCTTTCCGTCACGGGTATACTCAATCCGACAACGGGTGCACTGGTGCATAATGCAGGTTCGTGTCTGGTTGTGCTTATAGCAGCACTTTTGTATGACAGAAAATTTGATGATTAGGGTGCATATTAAAACGATAACAGATTATACTATTTGGATAAAAAAATATTGCCCTACTGTAAATAAAGACAAGAAAAGGCTTTGCTGATTTATCATATCTTGTTAACGACTTGCATGAATGTTTTATTTTAATTGGAAGATATTTTTAAAAAACAAGTTATTACGCAATTTTAAGTTTTAAGACACAGCCAAGTATTATTAAAAAAAGAAGCTTTATAAAAAAATTACTTGCACAGATTTAAATAATTAGTAGAAAAACATGCTTATCAGTATTATCAATAGATGATTTATAGTAAAGTCAATTTTACAGATTTATATAATTGACAAAATACGTAAATATCGGAATTATTAAAAGGGCTTGTTGAATTAAGAATAAAATGCACCGGAAAAGTGTGATTTTATGTTTTTTCGACAGCCCCTTTTATAATTTATATTAAAGACAATGGTTTTAATGCATTAGACTTTCAAATTGAGTTTTTTATCCGCTTATAGATCCGAATATAAGAAAGCCGGAAAATCTACTCGGTACTATCATCATGTTTTTGTTCCTTATTCATATCATAATTATTGTCACTATCAGTTGCTTCATAGGATTTTAGCTTATTTTTATAATGAAAATACAAGGCTAAGTAATAAACTAACATTATAAAATTAGCTGCATATGCTAATGAAATGTATACAGCTATGCTATGTGGTATTTGTTTTGGAAAAGTGAATGCACCCAATAAATATGTTAAGCCTACATATAATACTGCATTTGCAGAACTTACAATAAGTGAAGGAGATTCTTGAATAAGAAGTTTTCTTAATAAAGGCACTGTTACAAAAGAAAGTACTATATTGGCTAAAAATGTTAAAATCATTAAAGAAGCGAAAAGAATATTATGAACTCTGTCTGGGCTCGTTAATATTTCTTCAAGCATAGCAGTAAGAAAAAAAACAAAAATTTTTGAGGTAATGGTAATTACAACTTGATATATTACAAAGCATAAAAATGTTTTTCCCGGGGTTGCAACATATTTAGTTTCTTCCATAGCTTTGCATCCTTTCATAAGCAAATTAAAAAAATTTTTAGATTTAAAACAGTGAATTGGATTTTAATATTTATTTTATACAGTTTGTTGTAATATTATATTAGATTTTAGCAAAAACAAACAATTGAAAAAGCAAAAATTCTTTTTTTAATAAGTATATTATTTATAAAAAAATAAAACATAACTGCTAAACAAGATCTTTACTTTGATGCTTAGTGATATAGTAAGAGTTTATAAAAAATTGCTTCGGGTTTTGCTGTTAAGGTAATTTATTCTTTATAAAAATTAGTATCACACAAATGCAATGTATACCTGACATTATGCAATAAATACATTACCTTATTGAATAAGGAGAGCTTATATGAAAAATAAAAGAAAACAAGAAAAGATTAATAAGGGGATGGATAATGAAGATGTATCGGAGATTTAGCAACGTAAATAATTCTAAAAATCCATTACTAACAGCCTGTACTATTTTTTACTCATTGTAACGGCAACGTAGCGGAAGATAAAAAACACATAATTCAACCTTTGTAACGGTTACCCCTTCGACAAATCATCACTATCGTCCCTGTCAACCGGTACAGTTGGTTTTGTTTTAAATAAATAATAAAAATACAAGCCTAAGTAAAGAGCAAACATGAAAAAATTAGCTATAAACAGTAATGAGATAAATATACTTATTAAATATAAAAAACTCATATACAATACTGCTGTGGTGGAACTTGCTGTTAAAGAAGGATATGTCTTGATAAGGTATTTCCTTGTAAAATGCGTTACTATTAAGGGCGATATCAGTGTAGATAATAAATAAATTTTAAACACAATTCCTACAATAGGATCATCCATTAGATACCCTTGTGGAAATAAGCAATTATATATAATAAATTGAATAAGAAATCCTATAAAATATGAGACCAATATAACGGATACTATGTATACAATAACGCATAAAATTGTTTTACCGAGAGTTGATTTATATTGACTTTCTGTCATGATATTATGTCCTTTCGTACATTAAATAAATGGTCTTATAGGTTTTATGATCGAATCGGAGCTTAAGGATATATCTTCTTTCTGATATTTATTATAATATTATACTACATCTAACGGATTAATGTTATAGTATTTTTGAATAAAAATCCGGTTATTATTTATTTATTAGAAAATAATAAATATTATTTCGAAAGTAGAAAATTATTAAGCCGATATTAAGTTGTGCAATATTTTTTATTCTGTCTGCTGCGATGATCTTTCCGAATGCTAAGAAGAACGAATTAAAAAGCTCTCCTAAAGAGGACGCCTCATATGTACCGCTAAAAACGGGGTTTTTATTATATCCGATAATTATTTTAATTTAAGTTTCTTATGCAAATAGTTAAGTATCCCCTTACAATATTCCTGTAAGAACACAGCGTTATCAAGGTATTCTTCCTTAAGTTCAATATAATTTTGTTTATCGGCGTATTCTTTTCTGAAAAGCTTATCGTCACTTTGGTGATATATGGGAATAAAACAGGAATCAAGTTTGATATAGGCATTTTGCTTTTTTGCCTTTACCTTGGAAGAACTGTCCACAAAGCCGGCAAGACTTTTATGTATAGCCATGTCTTCAAGAGGAAGATAATAATAATTTTTATAGTCCTCAAGATAATGCTTCGCACCTCCCTTATACAGATCGAGTTCTATATAGAGGATATCTTTTTCGGTGTACAATCTAAGACCTTCAAGATCCAAGCGTATATCTTTAGGTACGGGAAAGTTCAATACGCAGGCAAAAGATATAGAAGTATCCTCTGTTTTATAACTTTGATAATAAATATCTGCTTCAAAAAGCTTATAATAAGATAAGATAGACATTATCGAAAAAAGTCCGAGTACATCCTCTTCGTTATGAAGTAATAAACTGTCCAAAAGCAGCGGATCTTTCTCATGAGTATAAGCATTGTATACACTTATGAGTTCACCGCCGTTATAGATATCCTTCCTGTTGATACCGAAAAAACTTTCAATAGATTTTTGTTTTATATTCGCAAGATCGAATACTTTTTTAAGCGGACGGGACTTTTTGTAAAGATCCAGGCTTTTAAGTTCACCTAAAAAAGGTTCCATACCGTAACTTAAAGTTGCTTTATTAACAAAAGGTATATCAAAGCTGTCTCCGTTAAAATGTACAAGTGTATCATAGTCTTTGATAAAATCTCTGAATTCGATCAACAGTCTTTGTTCGTCTAAAAGGCTGTCCGCAAACCACTGTATAAAATTAAATTTTTTCTCACTTATTTTATATAAAACTGCTATAATATATATATGACCGGATCCTGCAGATAAAGAGGTCGTCTCTATATCAAAAAATACGGTTTTTTCATGATCTAAAAGCTTGGAAACAGGTCCGTAAGCAGAAATATCGAAAGTTTTTTCTATCTTTTTCATAAATAAAATCCTGACTTTTGTTATGGTAAAACCACGCTACACCTTGTAGTGCATAGAGTTCTACATTCTGATTATAGAAAAAACAAAGAGGCAGGTCAATTATTATATGGTAAAAAAAATATTAAAAAGATTATAATAAGGTTTACATTCAAGGATTTTTAATGTCTTTTTTTCAAGACAATAAAAGCTTGTAATACTAAATTTTTATCAATTTTATAAAGATGAAGAATTGTAAATAATAAATATCAGGGATTTTAAGGTGAAACTATGATTTCATATGTAAAAGGCATACTGTCGGAAAAGTTTACAGACAGTGTAGTGGTTGAGTGTGGAGGCTTCGGTGTAGAAATATATGTACCCGAGGTACTTGTAAAAAGTCTACCGGCTATTGGAGAAAGTGTATGTATATATACTTTTTTTAAGGTAAGCGAAGATGCCATGAGTCTGTACGGTTTTTTAAACAGGCAAGATCTGGATCTTTTTAAAAAATTAATATCTGTAAGCGGTATAGGTGCAAAGACTGCACTGGGTATCATGTCGAACCTTGACAGTTTAACTCTTTGTCAGGCGATAGTAAGCGAAGATATCAAACTTATATCCAAGGCACCCGGCATAGGTACCAAGACTGCCAAAAGAATGATACTGGAGCTTAAGGATAAGATAAGCTCTGATGATATCATTCCCGAGGGTTATGCAAATGAGTCGGTAAAGGTCACTCATACGCCGGCTTATGATGACGTATTATCCGCACTTATAGCACTTGGCTATAAAGAGTTTGATGCGAATAAGGCAATAAGTCTGGTCAAAGACTATGAAAACATGGACGAAGAAAAATTACTTAAGCAAGCTTTAAAAAACCTTATATAAAGGAACAGAAAATGGAAAAAAGAATTATAAGTACGCAGCTTCTTGAAGAAGACGCTCGTATAGAAGGTAGTTTAAGACCTATAAGTTTGGATGATTATATAGGTCAGGATAAGATAAAAGATAATATAAAAGTATATATAGAAGCTGCGAAACAAAGAAAAGAAAGTCTCGATCATGTGCTTTTCTACGGTCCTCCGGGGCTTGGAAAGACTACATTAAGCACTATAATAGCACATGAGATGGGAGTTAACATAAAGGTAAGTTCGGGACCGGCTATAGAAAAGCCGGGGGAAATGGCAGCCATACTTAATAATCTGTCGGAAAACGATGTACTCTTTATAGACGAGATACACAGACTTAACAGGCAGGTAGAAGAAGTTCTTTATCCTGCTATGGAAGACTTTGCCATAGATATAATACTGGGTAAAGAATCTTCGGCAAGAAGTATAAGACTCGATCTTCCAAAATTCACTCTGGTAGGTGCCACTACCAGAGCCGGTCTTTTGACTGCACCATTAAGAGACAGGTTCGGTGTGGTTCAAAAGATGGAATTTTATACGGTGGAGGACTTAAGTACCATAATCAAGCGTTCGGCAAAGGTTTTGGATGTCGAGATAGATGACTACGGTGCAACGGAGATAGCAAGAAGAAGCAGAGGTACGCCAAGACTTGCCAACAGACTGCTTAAAAGATTAAGAGACTTTGCCCAGGTAAGGTATGAGGGCAGGATAGATATGCAGGTTGCCAAGGAAGTTTTGGATATACTTGATGTTGATAAGCTCGGACTTGATCAAAATGACAGGGATATACTGCTTACTATAATAGATAAATTCGCAGGCGGTCCGGTAGACTGGATACTCTGGCAGCAGCTTTGGGAGAAGACAGCGGTACCCTTGAGGATGTGTATGAACCCTATCTTTTGATGAACGGTCTGATAGACAGGACCAAAAAAGGAAGAATGGCTACCGATCTTGCATACAAACATCTTGACAGGTACAAAGAAAAATAAGGTTGGAGAGATATAATATATGAAAAAAACAGAAGTCCTTGCACCGGCAGGATCTTATGAAAGCCTTGTGGCAGCGGTCAATGCCGGAGCGGATGCCGTATATATGGGTGGAACTAAATACGGTGCGAGAGCCTATGCGGACAATCCCGATGAGGATATGTTCTTAAAAGGTTTAACTTATGCACACCACCACGGTGTTAAAGTATATATGACGGTAAATACTCTTCTTAAAGAAGAGGAGATCGAGGGGCTTGTTGAATACATAAAGCCCTACTATGAGGCGGGACTTGATGCGGTAATAGTTCAAGATCTGGGTGTATTCAGTCTTGTACGAAAACATTTCCCCGATATGGAACTTCATATCAGTACACAGATGAGTCTTATGGGTGAGCAGGAAGTTTTGCAGTTTTATAAACTGGGAGCAAGCAGGGTAGTACCGGCAAGAGAGCTTTCTATTGAAGAAATACGAAGGATCGATGAGATCTGTGACATCGATATAGAATGTTTTGTTCACGGAGCATTATGCTATGCTTATTCGGGTCAATGTCTTATGAGTTCCATGATAGGGGGAAGAAGTGCCAACAGAGGAAGGTGTGCTCAAACCTGCCGACTTGATTTTAATCTCCATAAGTCTAAAAATGAGGATGAAAGTTTAAGTGCGGATGAGAAGATAAGTGCCAAGAATTCAAAAAAGCTTATAAGTTGTAAGGATCTTTGCAGTCTTGATGTACTTCCCGATATGATAGATGCCGGAGTTGATTCGCTGAAGATAGAAGGACGTATGAAGTCCGCAAGATATACAGCCGGAGTTGTAAGTATATGGAGAAAATACGTAGACCTGTACCTGGAGAAAGGTCGAAGTGCCTATAAGGTAAAGGAGTCGGACAGGAAGAGATTGTTGGATCTTTTTGACAGGGGCGGGCAGACCGAAGGCTACGGACATAAGCATAACGGTAAAGATATGCTTATCCTTAATGAGGTCGTGAAAAAGAATAAGGCGGACGAATCCTACTTTAACTTTTTGGATAAGACCTATGTGGATAATATAAAAAAGATAGACATAGATGTAAAAGCCCTAATTAAAGCAAATAGACCGATGCAGCTCAGTCTTCGCACAAGGATATCCGGTGAGGTATTTGAAGTGACGGCAGAAACTGTGGTGCCGGATGTGGCTAAGAGCAGGTCTGCCGCTAAAGAAGATATTTCAAAACAGCTTCTGAAGATGGGCAACACTCTCTATGATGTGAAAAACATAGATATAGATATTGATGAGGGACTTTTCGTTGCCAATAAACTGCTTAACGATCTAAGAAGAGATGCCGTAAGTGCCCTGGAGGATAAGATACTTGCAAGGCGAGTGTATAAAGAACCGGAAAAAGAGGAAGATTCGTCAGATATAAAAACAAGTGAAGATTCGGATTTTATCCATGTGGTCTGTGAAGAGAAAAGACAACTTGACACTATGTTAAAGTTGTTGGCTGAAAATGATTCTCATAATATAAAGGAAATAAGCTTCGAAGCGGATACAGTCCCCCCTCAGCAGTGGAGCTTTTATACCCGTGAATTCCAAAAAGCCGGCGTAAATGTCAATTTGTACACACCGCATATATTCAGAGCACATGCGAAATTATTTTTCAAGAAGAATACCGAAGCCTTAAAAGCAGCGGGCTTTAACGGATATATCATAAGAAGTCTTGAGGCTGCATTTTTCCTAAAAATGGTCTTAGACAAGAAAGAAAATGTAAAGTTCATATTCGACTATAATCTATATGCCTTTAACTCGGTATCAAAAAGGATGTTAAGAGAGCTTGGTGCAGACAGACTTACACTGCCGCTCGAACTTAATATCAACGAGTTAAAGAAGATAGATCCTGAAGGCATGGAGACCTTGGTATATGGTAGGATTCCGCTTATGATCTCTGCACAGTGTCTTAAAAAAACAAGTACCGGTTGCGATAAAAGATCCGAGACTCTTATACTCAAAGACAGATATAATGCCGATATGCCGGTAAAGAACAGATGTACGTTCTGTTATAATACCATTTATAATTCGCAAACATTTTCAACTCTCAGTTTGTCAAGGCAGGTCATGGCTTTAAAACCGGGTGTATATAGGATATGGTTTAGTACAGAGGATGAAAAAAGTGTTAAAAGAGTTATCAATGACTATGTAAGGGCATACGTTTATAAAGAAAATATAGCCGAAACCCATAGCGGACATACCAAGGGGCATTTGAAAAGAGGCGTGGAATAAAACTTGATCGTATTAACAAAATAATTACCGATCATTTTACGATTTTCAGATAAAATATCGCCAAGATAAAGATAAAAGTTATGTTTAAGGATAATTCGGTCTTTTTCGGGAAAATGTACGGCCGGCAATTTATTAAAGAAACACGATACTAAGCATTGCCATATAGGTATTTATAATATATACTTGTATCTATACGCACACATAAAGCAGGAGGGGAAAGCATGATAGAAGCTACGAGCTGTGGTGGTGTGGTTATATTCAGAAATAAAGTACTGGTGTTATATAAAAATTATAAAAATAGATATGAGGGTTGGGTGCTTCCGAAAGGAACGGTAGAACCCGGAGAATCATATGAGCAGACTGCACTTAGAGAAGTTAAAGAAGAAACCGGAGTAAGTGCAAAGATCGTAGAGTATTTGGGGAAAAGTCAATACAGTTTCAGTGCCTATACCGAGATCGTTGAAAAGGAAGTGCATTGGTATCTTATGCTGTCGGATAGTTATTACAGCAAACCACAACAAGAAGAGTTTTTTTTGGATTCGGGATATTATAAATTTTACGAAGCATATCATTTACTTAAGTTTGCAAATGAAAAAATGATGTTGCAAAAAGCATTTAATAAATACAATGAACTGAGAAAACTTAAAGCAATATAAAAATAATATAATAGGGATAGATCCGATATGACAAAGGATGATTTTCCGAAAGAAGGGGATAGTATGAGAGAAGAAGAGTTTTTAGAAGACGGTGAAGAACTGAGAGTAAGCATAACTTTGGATGATGACAGTGTTATGGAATGTGTGGTTCTTTGTATTCTTGAAGTTGAGGATAAAGAATACATTGCCGTAATGCCTGAAGATGAAGATTCTGAAGAGGTATATCTTTACAGATACAGTGAAGATGAGGAAGGACAGCCTGAACTTAGCAATATCGAAACCGATGAAGAGTATGAGTTGGCAGCAGAAGCCTTCGATGAATGGCTTGATGAAGAAGAGTTCGATGAACTTGGAGATGAATAAAGATCTGTAATAAACGACCGCAATGCTATTGTCAATGGACGATGTAATTGCGGTCGTCTGCTTATAGGAACTGTATAAAGATTATGGTTTTTAAGATCCATCGACATGAAAGTCAACTGAAAAGCTGCGTGAGGGAATAAATAAAAAATGCGGTATAAAAAGCTGTAGCAGTAAAAGTACGGAATTGATTCTTTATGTACCGTGCAACGAATGTAAATGTTTCAGGTTCTGAAAAGGCGGTATTAAAGAACTGAGAGTTTACAAATATTTACGCAAAAGGAAGCACTTATATGCCTAATATTAACAATTATTTAGAAAAATATAAAAATATATCATTCAGAAGAAGAGGACTTACCCCTCTGGATGTTATGGCAATAAACGAAATAAGCTATGTAGCCTTGAGTGAGGTAGTAAGTAAAGAGTTTGATTTTGGGAAAGCATGCGGTATCAAAGATATTTTAAATTATTATAATGAGCATGAGAAAGAACTGAAGACAAACAACATATTATTTCCGTCTAAAAGAGTGAAATTATTAAGACTTATGGCGAATTCAAGAAGATTTCGTGATATCGAGTTATGTGCCTACAGAGAGGAACTGGATGTTCTCAATGAAGTACAGTTTTGTGCATGCATAGTTAAAGTACCTTTTGTAGCTGATTTTATCACTTTCAGGGGTACGGATGATAATGTGGTATCCTGGAAAGAAGATTTTAAGATGTCATATCTGAGTAAGATACCGGCACAAAAGCTTGCCTGCAAATACCTTAAGGAGGCACTGGACAATCTGAACGGATCTTTTATACTGACCGGACATTCAAAGGGAGGAAACCTTGCAGTGTATTCTGCTGCATGTGTTGATGAAAGCCTGAGAGAGCGAATAGAGAGTATATATACTTATGATGCTCCGGGAGTGCATGAAAGTGTGGTCGAAAGCGAAGGGTATAGAGCTATAAAATCAAAGGTCATAGCCTATGTTCCGGAAGATACCGTAGTCGGTGTCTTACTTGAGACCGATGTTCAAACAGTAGTTATTAAAGCAAGTTGTTCGGTGTTATGCAGCATATTGTTTATAATTGGCAAATAAAAGGGCATGATTTTGACAAGGCAAAAAAACGTACCGATGGAAGTATACTCTTCGAGAAAGCCTTGAAACAATGGATGAAAAATTATACGGAAGAAGAGCTTAAAGTAATCTGTGATGTGGCTTTCGATCTTTTTGCCGATATAAAGATCGTTTCATTTTTGGAATTTAAAGATGAGTTTCATAAAAAGGTAAGCGATCTTATAAAAGCCGTAAAATCGATAGATGAAAATGACAGCAAATTGATAAACAAGGCTTTTTCGGAGCTTATGCATATATATATTTCACTTGCAACAGAAAAACTTAAAAACAACAAGCCAAAATTCAATAAGAATAAAAAACAACATACAAAAGATAAAATATCGGAAAAACACTCCAATATTGAATTGTTGGAACTTATAAGATCAAAGCTGCCGTTTATTGGCGGATCGCAAGCGGTCGATAACGAGGATAATGCCCTGGACTTTATAAAATCGAAGCTTTCGTTTATTGGCGGATCGCAAGCGGTCGATAATGAGGATAATGCCTTGGACTTTATAAAATCGAAGCTTTCGTTTATTACCGGATCGCAAGCAAAAGATGATGAAGATGTCGTGGAGTAGATGGGTGATTTTTGTTTAGAAGTATAAAGATCGCTTATAGGCTTTACTGCGATAGATCCTCTGATGTAGATAATTTTTTTTGTTTATATTTTTATAAAAAAGTGCTGACAGTCGTTAAGGGGCTGCCTTCACTTGCTCGAAGTTTAGCTTAATATTATCAATACTTGGGTGCGGACGATTTTTATGACCGGCAGGTCCTAAAAAACATTCGCACCACAAGCCAATAAATTATGCTCTGATGCAATATAGTAATATTCAAGCGGATCACATATACTACAGCTTTACTGTCTTCGGGTCGATGTTTACAGATATAACATCAGTCCTTTACAATATAATAGGTTATTTCCTGATATATCTTAAAACCGCAGACTTTATATAAATTAAGTGCCGAAGAATTGGAACCGCTCACTTGAAGAAGTATCTTGCGTATGCCTTTTTTATAAAGCAATCGTAATATATAGGGGAAGGCATTTTTGGCATTCTTTTTATTCCTGTAGCGTTCTTTTACATAAAAACCGTACAGATACACCGTATTTTCCGAAAATTCCGAGATATTGAACTTCAAAAAATTCTTATATCCCTTTCTTTCATCCGATATATGATAGGTCACAAAATCTCCGAAATCAAAGCTGATATCGGAATATATCTTATTATCGTATACTTTAAAATCCTCATAATCATAATACAGATAAAACTCTTTGTTAAACAAAGGAAATTCAAGACTCTCTGCAAGTTCATCTCCGGAAGCGGTGTCGGTAAGGAGAAGTACCTTATCAAAAGAAATGTCAAAAGACTCCTTCGCATATATCTTTAACCTTTTAAGAGCAAGCCTGAAAAGTTCCTCGGTATTCTCATCCGGATGTGAAAAGAAGATAAGCTCATAAGAGCCTAGGCTGATCAAACTGAGAGCCATGCAAAAAATAAGCTCATCCTTATCATAAATCAAAACAAAAGAAGAGTCCTCGTCATCGTAAGGAAACTGAAGTAGGCTTTGTTCATATTTTTTTCTCTTATCTATAAGAAACTTAACATCATCTGTCTGCTTTTTATCCAAAAGCTCATATGCATACATATCCATAAGCTAAATACTACAATACAAAAGCTTAAAATACAACAAATAAATTCTCACCACAGAAAGATCAAGAACCGGAGTTTTAAAAATCATATTAAATATATAAGCTGTTCGGTATTAATAACTCAAACTTCCTATACTCAAAAATTTCCGATTTATCGGGGAGTTGGCAACGTAAACAATTGTAAGTCAGGAATTAAACGGAAACACTCCCTATTTCAATCATACCCGCAGTACTGTTAATAAAGTTTCGACAAATTTAGTACAGACTGCGGAACTCGCTTGCTCGCTCGCCAAAGGCGGCGAGCTGACGCTCAAACAGTCCTCGTCTGTACAATTTGTAACTCACTTTATTAACAGTACTAAACGCTACAAAGATTGAAATAGGGAGTGTTTCTTTAATCCCAGCCCGCAGGGGTAGCTGTATAAGAGGTTGGAGTAGACAAATAGCCATTGTTTATGTTGCTAATGGGGAGGAGGGGAGGCGTGGTAGCGACTTTTATTCAAATCTTAAAAACAGTCGTTTCCATGGGGGATGTGGCATTAGACAAAAGTGTGCCTACACCTCTTCCCCTCCTCCGGTACCTTAGGCACATAAACCGTTAAACTATCTTGCCAAGGACAATCTGAGACCGCCGGTACTTGCTTTACAGAGCCGTAAGGCAAAGGGAAAGCTTAGTATCGCTGCGAGACTTTAGTTAGAGAGCGTGTCCAAGGCAAGATATGTTTGTAACGGTTTATGTGATAAACAAATTACGATAAAGCAATGATTACTTTTAAGTATCTAAATTTAATGTATTACTCGGAAAAACATGCTGTAAGGGAAGGACTATTTTTAAGACCGGAATAAAAGTCGTTCCCGCATCCCCCTCCTCTCCCCCCTTAGCAACGTAAACAATTCTAAATGATCCATCACTAACAGCTTGCATTATTTATACCCGTTGTAGCAGTAACGTAGCGGAAGATAAAAACACCTTATAATTCAATCTTTGTAGCGGTTAACTCTTTTGATAAAGCAAGGTACAAATTCCACAGACGAGGACTGTTCGAGTGCAGCTCGCCACGGAGTAGGCGAGCACACGAGTTCCGCAGTCTGTGTGAATTTGTCGCAGCTTTGAAAAAGAGTTGCGTGTATGATTGAATTATAAGGTGTTTTTTATCAACGAATTTTATCAACCTAGTACCATTGTTTATGCTGCTAACTCACCGATAAATCGGAATAGTATGGGAAGTTTGAGTTATTAAAAAATAACATTTTAATACAAGGATGCTACTATGAAACAGATAGAGCGTTTTTTATCGAAAGGTGTCAAGACATATAGCGGTCGTCCATTTGTCCGGTCAGGTGATTTCGGATAATAAAAAACATATAAAAATCAATGATACATCAGAGTTCTTCACAGCTATTAATTTATGTGCTATAATTCCCAATAATCATAATAAATACAAAAGTCGCATCGCACATCTAAAGGAGAACGTACAATGATAAGCAAACTGATAAAAAGAATCAAAGAAACCAATGCACCTATATGCGTAGGACTTGATCCCATGCCGGAACTCATACCTGCACATATACTGAACTCGAACTATGAAATATACGGTAAGAATTTAAGAGGCGTCGCAGAAAGTTTTTTTGAATTTAACAAAAAGATAATAGATGCATGTTATGATTTAATACCGGCTGTGAAACCGCAGATAGCCATGTATGAGCAACTGGGAATAGAAGGGCTCATGGTGTATGAAAAGACTTTGAGATATTGTAAAGAAAAAGGGCTGCTTGTGATAGGAGATATTAAAAGAGGAGACATAGGATCCACATCGTTAGCCTATGCAAGAGGACATATAGGAAGTGTAAATATCGAGGGAAGGGTATTCAAGTCATTCGATACCGATATGGTCACGGTAAACCCCTATCTTGGTATAGACGGCATAAAGCCTTTTATAGATGTGTGTAACGAAGAAGACAAGGCGATCTTTGTATTGCTTAAGACCTCCAATCCGTCAAGTAAGGATTTTCAAGACAAGGTTCTCAGTGACGGCAAGCTTCTTTATGAAGAAGTGGCAGACAGTATAGATGCGTGGGGAAGAGAAAGCATGGACGGTGATTACTCAAATGTTGCGGCGGTAGTCGGTGCGACCTATCCCGAAATAAGCAAAAAACTCAGAGAAAGACTCCCTCACACATACTTTTTGGTGCCCGGTTACGGTGCACAGGGTGCGGGGGCACAAGATCTCAGACACTGCTTTGACAAGGACGGTCTTGGTGCTGTAGTCAATTCATCAAGAGGTATCATTGCCGCTTACAAGCAGGAAAAATATAAATCAAAGTTTTCGGAAGTTCAGTTCGATCTGGCTGCAAGAGAAGCAGTCAAAGATATGATCGAAGATATATCTTCGGTACTATAAGGAGAACAGATGAGTAAGTATAAGGGAAAGGCAATAATGCTTTCATGAAAGAATAAGCACCGATATTTATGATATGAGACTTGCTTGTCCTGATATTGCGGATAAAGCAGGTGCCGGACAGTTTGTACTCTTATATACGGATGATAAGAGTAAGCTCTTACCAAGACCCATAAGTATATGCGAGATCGACAAAGAAGAAGAGAGCATACGACTTGTATACAGAGTCACTTCAAAAACAAGCGGGACTAAGAATATAAGCGAATACAGAAAAGGTGAGCTGATAGAGGTCATGGGACCTTTGGGAAACGGTTTTACCCAAACGGATAAAAAGAGTATACTGATAGGAGGAGGTATAGGTATACCTCCTATGCTTGAGCTGTCCAAAAATATGCAAATAAAACCTACCGTGTTGCTGGGATATAGGGATAAAGAGACTTTTTTAGCAAAAGAATTTGAGAAATATGCAGATGTCTATATAGCCACGGAAGACGGAAGTGTAGGTACTGAGGGAAATGTTATTGATATAATAAAAGAAAAGAAATTATCTGCGGATAGAATTATGGCATGCGGTCCCACTCCTATGTTAAGGGCGGTAAAAGAATTTGCGGTTGAAAGCAATACAGAATGTTTCTTATCACTTGAAGAGAGGATGGCATGCGGCGTGGGAGCCTGTCTTGCCTGTGTATGTAAGTCTGTGAAAACAGATACATATACCAATTCACACACCAAGCGAGTATGTAAGGAAGGACCTGTATTTGAGGCAGGGGAGATAGTTCTATGACAGATATCAAAGTAAAGATAGCAGGGAAAGAGTTTAAGAATCCGGTTACCGTCGCAAGCGGAACTTTCGGATCGGGAAGAGAATATTCGGAATTTATAGACCTGTCAAAACTGGGGGCGGTAACTACCAAGGGAGTGTCCAATATACCTTGGGAGGGTAATCAAACTCCGAGAATAGCCGAAGTCTACGGTGGTATGCTTAATGCGATAGGACTGCAAAATCCGGGCGTAGATGTGTTTTTGGAAAGGGACCTGCCGTTTTTGGACCGGCAAAATACCGGTATCATAGTAAATGTCTGCGGTAAGACTATTGATGACTATCTTGAAGTGGTGGAAAAGCTGTCCGAAACTTCGGTGGATATGTTTGAGATCAATATTTCCTGTCCTAATGTTAAAGAAGGAGGAATTGCCTTCGGTCAATCATCGGATTCGGTAAAAGAGATAACAAGGGCTGTAAAGAACAGATCGAAAAAGCCTATAATCATGAAATTATCTCCCAATGTTACGGATATAAGTGTTATGGCAAGAGCGGCACAGGAAGCAGGAGCGGATGCGATATCTTTGATAAATACTATAACCGGAATGAAGATAGATATATATAAAAGAAAGTTCGTTCTTGCCAACAAGACAGGAGGCATGTCAGGACCTGCGATAAAGCCGGTCGCATTAAGGATGGTCTATCAGGCGGCACAGGCCGTTGATATTCCGATAATAGCCATGGGAGGTATAAGCACTGCCGAAGATGCCATAGAGTTTATTATGGCAGGAGCAAGCATGGTAAGTGTCGGAACCGCTAATTTCTATAACCCTTATGCAAGTCTTGAAGTAGTGGAGGGTATAGAAGAATTCATGAAACAAAATTCTATATCAAGCATTGCCGATATTAGGGGGATAGTTAAGTAAGGAGATGAGGATGGAAAAGTATAAAGTTGATTTTATTGAATTTATGATAGATTGTGAAGTGTTGAAATTCGGTGATTTTATAACCAAAAGTAAAAGAAAGACACCGTTTTTTATCAATACAGGCTGTTATTGCAGCGGTTCTCAGTTAAGTGGACTCGGAACTTATTATGCCAAGGCTATAGAGGCTGATTTCGGAACTGACTTTGATGTGCTCTTCGGACCCGCATATAAAGGGATCCCATTATCAGTTGCCACAAGTATGAAGCTTAATGACTTAAACGGCAAAGATGTGAGATATTGTTCCAACAGAAAAGAGATAAAGGATCACGGAGATACGGGTATACTTTTGGGAAGTCCGATAAAAGAGGGTGACAGAGTACTGATAATAGAAGATGTGACCACAGCCGGCACATCTATAGAAGAGACCATGCCCATACTTGAGAAGCTTGGAGCTAAGGTCGTGGGACTTATAGTAAGTGTGGATAGATGTGAAAGAGGAAAGGGCGAGCAGACCGCATTAAAAGAAATAAGCGATAAATACAATATAAAGACTTCATCTATAGTTACCATGAAAGAAGTTATAGAGCATTTGCATAATAAAGAGTATAAAGGTAAAATAATAATCAATGATGAGATAAAAAAGCGTATAGATGAATACTACGATATATATGGGATAAAATAAAGTATATTCAGGAATCAGGCAAGGAGATCAAGATGGAAAAAATATATAATATTATGAAAAATTCCGGAATAGCAAGTATAATCATAGGTATAATTATGATAATATTCGGGCTTGCTACAGGGATCGTATCGATCGTATACGGAAGCAAATTATTGTTAAAAAAGGATGACATAGTGTTCTAGGTTTCATAATGAACAAAGTAAAAATGAAAACTAAAATTTTAGGAATTATTTGTTTTATCCTTTATTTAAGCTTATTGATATACTTGGTGTTTTTTGCCGAGTCTTTCGGAAGGACCGACATAAGCGGAGCAAGAAGATATAATTTGGAACTTTTTAAAGAGATAAGGCGTTTCTATGTATATAGAAATACTTTGGGGGTATATGCGTTCTTATTAAATGTAGTGGGAAATGTACTTATATTCATTCCCTTCGGTTTTATTCTTCCTATCATAGGTAAGAAAAAAGCAAATATATTCAAGACATTTCTTATAACCGTGCTTTTCGTATTCATTATAGAATGTATACAATTTGCACTGAACGTAGGAAGTTTTGATGTGGATGACATTTTACTTAATACTATAGGAAGTTTGATAGGTCATATTATATTTCTTATATTAAGGAAAGGTATGAGTGATGCTTAGATTTGATAAATACAGAAAAAGAGATATATTGGAAGAACCTAAGTTTTCTTTTCCCGAAGATAGAAAGCAAGTGGAATTTAATGACGATATGGTGAATTACGTTCACTTGAAATTTGCAGGGAACAGTAAAAAAGCGATCGTATTTACGCTTGTAGCCTTAAGTGCGATGCTTATAGCAGTGAAACTTACTTTGGACAATCAAGGAAATCCCGAACTTAATGTTTCAGCCTATGCATTTACCTCGATATTGTTTTCAATATTGGGTATCACTTATGCTATCAACTCCATGTATGAAAAGAATGTAAAACATTTGCTTTCCTATGTGGCACTTATAGGAAGCGGAGTACAGTTTCTGATATGGTTTATGCTGATATATTTGGGACAAAGAGGGTAAGAATGGTAGAAATGGAAAGACTGACATTAGCGCTGGACAGAATAAAACAGATAAAAACAGACAGTGCAAGAACATACACTGACTTTTTTTGCACTGTGGCTGATTTTATTATCAAGGTAACTAAGTTAAAGGACAGGGAGCTTGGAGACTTAAGTCTTGAAGAACTTAAAAATATTCAAAGTTCCTTATATGAGGGCATAGAAAGCGGATACGAGCTTTCGGTATATAATCCCGACTATATGCAGGATAAGTACCCGAAAGCCGGCAGGTCTTTGGCTTTGTTGGCATACGAACTCAGGAATATAATTCAAATGCTTTACAGGAAAGATCATGATTCTTATGTAAGTATGCTTGAACTTTTTTTGGAGATCTATACGAAATCCTGTCTTGATGAGGATGAGTTTAACAATGAGAATATAGAAGATATCATCTACTGGTATTTTCTTGACTATCTTGATATAAATCTCGAAGACAGGATAGGATCGACATTTACATTAAAAGATAGGCATTTTATTGATATTATTAAGGAGTCGGATCTTAGCGATCCGAGGTATTTATATAAGTTCGGAGTATATATATCCGATTCACAGATCGAGCTTGCAAAGTTTTTGGCAGGTCTTGATGAAGATACAGTAAAAAAGATGGCTCAAGCCTATACCGAAGGTTATAAAAGAGGCTTTGAACTGGCAAAAAAAGATCTTGCAGCAAAAAAATATGTACAGATAAGATATTACATAGGTTTTGAGCGTGTGATCAAAGCTGCCGTATCTGAGTTTAGGCAAATGGGGCTGGAAGCGATAATAACTCCCGCACCTTACAGACTTTCCGACAAGAATCCGGGAAGGAACATAGGTGCCGAAACGTCAAGTCCCAATAAGCAGTGTGATTACGATCACAGATATGATAATGCAATACTTGTCAAGAAAGCATTTTTAGACAGAAAACTTGCGATATACGAAAGTGTATGTGAAAAACTCAGATTCGATATGGCACTCTACGCCGGACCTGCGGTACTGGAGGTGTTCGGTGAAAAAGATTTTGAGCCTGAGAATTCAAAAAACGCTTATAATTATAACGAAAAGAAAAATAAGCTTTTTATAGAATCGAGAGCAAAGCAGTCGGCACTTTTGGATAAATATGTAAATGAAGAAGAAATAAGCTTTACGATCATCGCATGGCCTCTGCCGGATATCGCCGATACGGCGAAGGAATATGAAGAGATATTCGATAAGATAATAAAAATAAATACTCTTGATTCGGATCTTTTTACAAGGCTGCAACAGATCATCATAGATACTCTTGATAAGGCTCACAGTGTAAGAGTTATCGGAAAAGGAAATAACAAGACCGATATCAAAGTTTCCTTACATCAGCTAAAAAATCTGCAAAAAGAAAGTAATTTTGAAAATTGCACTGCGGATGTAAATATTCCGGTCGGAGAAGTATTCACTTCGCCCGTACTTAAAGGTACTACAGGCATAATAAATGTATCCAAGGTATATATAGGGGATCATCAATTTAAGGACCTGAAGTTTGAATTCAAGGACGGTATGGTGCTTTCCTATAACTGTAAGAATTTTGACAAAGAAGAAGAGAATAAAGAGCTTATAAAAGAAGTAATACTTAAAAAGCACGATACTCTTCCCATGGGAGAGTTCGCCATAGGTACGAATACATTGGCTTACGCAATAGCTAAAAAATACGATATATTGAGAAAACTTCCGATATTGATAGTTGAGAAAACGGGACCTCACTTTGCGGTGGGAGATACCTGTTACAGTCACGAGGAAGATTTTATGACTTATAATCCCGACGGCAAGGCTATAGTAGCAAGGGAGAACGAGATCTCGGCTTTAAGACATGAAGACAGGTTTAAGGCGTATTATAACTGCCATACCGATATCACCATACCCTATGACGAGATAGATGCGGTCATTGCGTATACGGATAATGAGGAGATATATATTATCAAGGACTGCAAATTTGCACTTGAGGGACTTGAAGAATTAAATTCAATGTTTGACAGTGAATGATATATGATGACTTCGTTTTAGAATACTGATAAATACTGAGTACGCTTCACTTATGATGACATAGGTCCGGCGGACATTAGTAAATATAACACTGATATTCACACTGCCTTTGGCAGAGAAAAGGAGATAGAAATGGCAAAAGTAGGTATAGTAATGGGTAGTGATTCAGATATGTCCGTAATGGCACAGGCAGCTGATTTTTTAGAGAAAATGGGTATAGACTTTGAGATGAAGATCATATCAGCTCACAGAGAACCGGATATATTTTTTGAATGGGCTAAGACAGCTCATGACAGAGGTATAAGAGTGATCATAGCCGGAGCAGGTAAGGCGGCTCATCTTCCGGGAATGTGTGCGGCTTTATTTACCCTTCCCGTTATAGGTGTTCCTATCAAGACTTCGGATCTTGGAGGAGTGGACTCACTTTATTCAATAGTGCAGATGCCGTCGGGAATACCTACAGCTACAGTGGCTATAGGCGGCGGAAAAAATGCCGGTATACTTGCTGCCAAGATCCTTGCGGTCTCAGACGAGGAATTGCTTGCAAAATTAAAGCAATTCTCCAGGGAAATGGAAGCTGAAGTGGTTGCCAAAGATGAAGAACTTAAATTAATAGGTTACAAAGAGTATTTGAAGAAAAAATAATTCACTTAAGTCGGTATGACAGATTTTAGGGGATGATATAAAGAGTAATGCCGTTTTTTTGATCTAACGGGTATTGATGTGTCGATCGCCCGGAATATATGTACGGTATTTTGGTCGTATTCCGGGAGAAGAGTAAAAAATAATAAATCTAAGTTTTAATACAGGAGGAGAATCGTGGATTATAAAAGTGCGGGTGTAGATATAGAGGCAGGTTATGAGTCTGTAGAGCTAATAAAAAAGCATGTTAAGGAGACCTTAAGACCGGAAGTTTTGGGTGCGCTCGGAGGCTTTTCGGGAGCATTTTCCGCAAAGGCTTTTAAGGATATGGAAGAACCTGTGTTACTTTCGGGTACTGACGGTGTGGGAACCAAATTAAAGCTTGCATTTATTATGGATAAGCATGACACTATAGGTATAGACTGTGTTGCCATGTGTGTAAATGACGTAGCCTGTGCCGGAGCGGAGCCTTTGTTCTTCCTTGATTATATAGCTTGCGGCAAGAATATACCGCAAAGAATAGCTGATATAGTATCAGGTGTGGCAGCAGGTTGTAAACTTTCCGGAGCAGCTCTGATAGGTGGTGAGACAGCTGAAATGCCCGGATTCTATTCTGAAGACGAGTATGATCTGGCAGGCTTTTGTGTAGGCGTGGCTGATAAAAAAGACCTTATAGACGGTTCGGGATTAAAAAACTCTGATGTGCTTATAGGAATAGCTTCAAGCGGAGTACACAGTAACGGTTTTTCATTGGTCAGAAAAGTATTTGATATGAGTAAGGAGTCTTTATCAAAGCATTACGACAGATTGGGACAAACTCTCGGAGAGGCTTTGCTTGCACCTACAAAGATCTATGTTAACGCATTAAAATCAGTTAAAGAAGCCGGAATCAAGATACATGCCTGCTCACATATAACAGGCGGAGGCTTTTATGAAAATATACCGAGAATGCTTACAGACTCTTTTGATGCTGTGGTTGAAAAGTCTTCATATCCGATACCCGAGATATTTGACCTGCTTAAAGAGACAGGGGATATTGAAGAGAATATAATGTACAATACATTCAATATGGGTATAGGTATGGTTCTTGCAGTGGAAGAAAAAGAGGCACAAAAAGTGCTTGATATCCTTTCTTCGATCGGAGAGAAGGCGTATAAGATAGGATATATAAGAGACGGTAGAGGAGAGCTTGAGTTATGTTAAGCATTGCTGTGCTTGTAAGCGGCGGAGGAACCAACTTACAGGCTATAATTGATGCTATAGATAATAAGGTGATCAATGACGCAAAGATAGACTTGGTCATTTCAAGTAATGAAAGTGCTTACGCCCTTGAAAGAGCAAAAAAGCACAATATCAAAACCGAAACTATAGTACCTAAGAAATTCTCGGATGTATCAGAGTATGATAAGGCTCTTTGGATCTTTTGACTAAAGAGGATCCGGATCTGATCGTATTGGCAGGTTTTATGACTAAAGTGCCTATCGATATAATTCAAAGGTTCAGAGGAAGAATCATCAATATACACCCATCACTTATACCCAGCTTTTGCGGTAAGGGTCACTACGGGCTCCATGTACATGAAGCCGCACTCAAAAGAGGTGTAAAGATTACCGGAGCTACAGTACATTATGTGGATGAAGGACTCGATACAGGTCCGATAATTCTACAAAAAGCTGTGGAAGTAAAAGAGAATGACAGTCCGGGTACCCTACAAAAGAGGGTAATGGAAGAGGCGGAGCATATTATATTGCCAAAGGCTATCAATATGATCGCAAAAGCTAAAAAATCTCAGGAGGAAGTATGAAAGTTTTAGTAGTAGGTGGCGGCGGAAGAGAACATGCTATATGTGAATGTTTATCAAGAAGCAAAAGAGTGAGTAAGATCTATGCCGCACCCGGTAATGCGGGAATTGCCGGTATTGCTGAATGTGCTGACATATCGGTTATGGATTTTGAAGGCTTGATAGCTCTGGTAAAAAAAGAGGGTATAGACCTAAGTATTATAGGTATGGACGATCCCTTATGTGCGGGTATAGTTGATGCTTTTGAGAAAGAGGGGCTTAGAGTATTCGGTCCGAGAAAGAATGCGGCAATACTTGAAGGTTCCAAGGCTTTTTCAAAGGATCTTATGAAAAAATATTCCATACCTACAGCAGAGTACGAATGTTTTGACGATCCGGACAAGGCAGGACAATATCTTGAAAATTGTAAGTATCCTACCGTTATAAAAGCCGACGGTCTTGCACTCGGTAAGGGTGTATATATATGCAAGGACAAGAATGAAGCACTTGAAGCTCTAAAAGAGATCATGATAGATAAAAAACACAATTCAGCCGGTGACAGGATAGTTATAGAAGAGTTTATGGAGGGAAGGGAGGTAAGCGTACTTAGCTTCGTAGACGGTAAGACTATTAAGATAATGAGTTCGGCTCAGGATCATAAAAGAGCCTATGATAATAATGAGGGACCCAACACCGGCGGTATGGGAACATTCTCTCCGAGTCCTTTCTATACAAAAGAGGTGGATGAATTTTGCAAAAAGTACATCTATCAAAAAACTGTCGATGCGATGAGAGAAAGCGGTAGAGAGTTCAAGGGAATCATATTCTTCGGGCTTATGCTTACAAAAGACGGCCCTAAGGTGCTTGAATACAATGCAAGATTCGGAGATCCGGAAACTCAGGTGGTGCTTCCCAGATTAAAGAGCGACCTTGTAGACATAGCGGAGGCTTGTATAGACGGAAAACTTGAAGATACAGAAATAGAGTTTGAGGATAATGCCGCTGTCTGTGTGGTACTTGCAAGCAAGGGTTATCCTGTAGCTTATGATAAGGGTTTTGTTATACAAGGACTTGATGATTTAAGCAAGGAAGATGATGTATACTGTTTCCATGCGGGAACCAAATTTAAGGACGGTAATATAGTTACTAACGGCGGTAGAGTATTGGGAATAACAGCCAAAGCGGGAAATATAAAAGAAGCTAAAGAAAAAGCCTATAAAGCAACAGAGATAGTAGGTTTTGAGAATAAATATATGAGAACGGATATAGCTGATATATAAAGGAGGTATAGATGTCTTTAATTATAGTATTTGTAATAGGTATACCGGTACTTATAGCTGTAGTTGCGGCAGTGGCAACTATTTCGAGTATAGGCGGAGTACTTGACGAGGAGAATGAGGACGAATAAGCAAAATTTATAGTAATATAAATAATTAATCTGAAATACTCCTTATTTTGATCAAAGTTGTAATGAAGTAAAAAAATCTCGACAATTTTATTCTTTATATATAACCGGTAGGACCCATTTTAAATAACAGTTTTATATAAGATAACATCTGTTTTGGAAATTCATGTTATCATGCTGATTTGTAATAGATTGCCGATCAGTGTGGGTCGTACCGGGATTTATGACTGTTTCTCAGAGACTGATGAAAAAAGTCTTAGTCTGAAAAATTTGTAAGAGAATTTATAAAAATATACTGATGCAAAGATCAAAATAAGGAGTATTTGTTAATAAAACCCGATGCAATATTATCAAAACAGAAGTTTTTCGGACCTGTTATTACGGATTGCTGTCTAAAAAACTATCTGATTGATATAATCATCTATATCCTGTGACAACTTGTCTTTATTGTCTTCGAATGCAGGGTAATATCCGGTAATTCCGTAGCCTATCATTTTGTAGAGGGCAGTTATACGATATATTGTCTCAGACTTTTTATCATTTTCTTCTATGGCTTGCTCAATTTTCTTTTTACAGCACAGATCATCGTATTTTTGTCGTGCGGCTGTTTTTTTGTGGAAATTCCATGATTCTTCGGTTGTTTCACCGCCTGTCTTAGGAACAGACCATACTTTTTTCATCTCTTTAACACGGTATTCTTTATCTTTTCTTCTATCGTTCTTATTATAGATGAAAGCTTCCAAACCCCAGATAAATAAAATAAAATCCCAACAGTTATAATTGATTTTTTGAGGGATATCAATATTGGAATATTCACATACAAGCAAAGCGTCCTCCTCATGACCGAAGATAAATAATCTATATGCAAGTTCACATAAAGCCGTCATATCGGTACTTTTCGTAAAAGAACAGCTCTTATTAAGCTTGTTACAAAGCTTTACTATCGTTTTATCATTATTACGTTCTATAATCTTTTCAAAAAACATGTTATAAAATTCCTTTAAGATCAAAATTCATTGAATAAAAACTTCCAAACTCAGCAAAAAACTCTTCCTCCGGTATCACTTCATTAGTGATGGGGTATATAGTCACATCAATGACGGCATCAGGAGTAAGAGTATCTATAAAAACCGCATACACCGCTATGTAAGGCTGATAACAGAAAATCCTTGCAATTTTATCTTTGTTGAGCTTTGTACTTTCGCTGAAGTCTTATCAAAATTTACTGACGAGAGTTGTTTTTGTACAGCTCCCCACCCTTGGAAAGCAAAAGTCTTGCAGTCCGTGTAAAATTTATTAAACTTTCGAAAGTTACTGCGAGTAAGATAAAATTGCAAGGAAAGACTTAATTACAGTTTATTATGATACTCATTAAGAAGATTATTCTTAAGATTCCACAACTTCTGAGACAGATCCACATGTGTATTATGAGGATACTCAAGTCTTCGTGACTCCTCCCATAATGTATCCATCTCTGATCTGCAATACTCTCTTATCTCCATAACGGAAGGACTCTTATATACGCATTTGCCTTCTTTGAAGATAGGGACCAAAAGCTCCTTCACATAATATGTATCTCCCGGAAGCAATGTCTTCTTCCAGGTCTCCAAAGGATCGAAAAGAAGTAGTTCTTCCGAGGTATCCAATGTCTCTTCTACAAGACAGATAAGATCTGCGATTATCTTTTTCGTATCCTTATCGTAGATCCTGTATATCTTTTTATTTCCGGGGTTGGTATTCTTCTCGGCATTCTCGGAAAGCTTATCTTAGCCTTAAATGCTTTCTTATCACTTTCATATACTGCTGAAAGCTTGTATACACCTCCGAAAGCAGGGCAGTCCTTGGATGTGATAAGATGAGTACCGACACCCCATGAACTTATCTTGGCACTTTGTAACTTTAATGAGCTTATAAGATTTTCATCAAGGTCGTTGGAAGCCGAAATCACAGCATCCTTGAAACCGGCATTATCAAGAAGCTGTCTTGCTTTTTTGGAAAGATATGCAAGATCTCCGCTGTCTAGTCTTATTCCGTAATTTTTAAGCTCTATTCCCTTTTCCTTCATCTCATTGAACACCTTGATAGCATTCGGTACACCTGATCTTAAGGTATCGTAGGTATCTACCAAAAGTATGCAGGCATTGGGATAAAGATTGGCATACTTTCTGAAAGCGGTAAGCTCATCACTAAAGCTCATTACCCAACTGTGCGCATGCGTACCCCTTACCGGCACATCAAACATTTGACCGGCAAGTACGTTACTGGTAGCAAAACAACCGGCTATCATTGCGGCTCTGGCACCGTAGATACCCGCATCCGGTCCTTGTGCTCTTCTGAGTCCGAACTCAAGTACGGTATCGCCATTGGCGGCAAAAACAACTCTTGAAGCTTTGGTGGCTATTAAAGACTGGTGGTTGATGATATTAAGAATTGCGGTTTCGATAAGTTGAGCTTCCATGATGGGTGCAACGATTTCATAATCGGCTCTTTGGGGAATATAACGCTACCCTCGGGTATAGCATAGATGTCACCGGTGAATTTAAAATCACTCAGATAAGATAAGAAATCATCACCGAATAAACCGAGTGTTCTCAGATAATTGATATCCTCATCCGTAAAGTGAAGTCCCTCTATGTATTCTATGACCTGCTCAAGACCTGCACATACGGAATAACCTCCGGAATTAGGGTTGCTGCGAAAGAACATATCAAAGATAACAGTTTCATTAGCCTGTTTTTCTCTAAAGTAACCTTGCAACATAGTTAATTGATACAGGTCTGTAAGTAAACTAAGGTTTCGCATCTAAAGTCTCCTTTATTAAATCTTTTTAATATTGCTGTATTGTTGATACTGAGCGGGATATTATACTTAATATACCGGTTTTTAGCGTTGAGAGTGTATAAATTTCCCTAAACATACAAAAAGTGATGAATTTTAAGTATTTATCAACACCACACAGTACTTCATTTTTAAAATAACCATCCCGTTTTGAAAGGTTTCGATCATTCGGAAGGTATAAGAATATTTGACGATCCTTATCTTTCCGATACTTGAAATGTTCTTGCACAAGGGATCTTATTAAAAAACAACACAATTGATTTTATAACTTATAACTTTATTGAAACAAAAAACAGTGTGAAAATCTCACAAGGTTTTATATGTGAGATACCAGGACATTTTAACATATATCAATTATTTATGAAAGATAAGTAAATAAATCAGATATTAAAAAAACGCATTTTAATATATAATAAATAAAAAGTTAATTATTGAGGTAGTGAAGATGAGATTTATCCTTGGGGCTTCCGGAAGCGGGAAGACTACATTTGCATATAAGAACTGTATAGAAGAGGCAATAAAAAATCCCGAGAAAACTTATATAATACTGGTACCTGAGCAATACAGTATGCAGACACAAAAAAACATAGTTCAGTTGCACCCTTTTCATGCAACTGACAATATTGATGTGCTCAGTTTCAACAGATTGGCATACAGGATATTTACGGAGCTTGGCATAGTAACTCCGAGTGTTTTGGATGATATAGCCAAGGTCATGATCATAAGGAAACTTTCCATGGAAAGATCTAAGGAGCTCGGAGTTTGGAAAAACCAATTTTCCAAAACGGGATTTATAGACAATATCAAATCCATGATATCCGAACTTTATCAGTATGATATAAGCAGCGAGAAAATAGCTGCAATTACCCAAAATGAAAATATCTCCACGAGTTTAAGGCATAAACTAAAAGACCTTAATCTGATGTATGAAAGTTTTACAAAATATACAAAGGATAAATACATAAGTACGGAAGAGATACCGGATATACTTGTAAAGCACATAAAACAAAGCGATCTTATAAAGGATTCTATCATCTTGCTGGACGGATTTACAGGCTTTACACCTATACAGTATAAGTTGATAGAAGAATTATTAAAATATTCCGAAGATCTTATATGTACGGTGACGATAGGAAGCGGTGAAAATATCAAAGAAGAAGGCGATGAATCCGATCTGTTCGGTATGAGTAAGGTAATGCATGAGAAAATACTTGAACTGTGCAAAGGGCTGCTGTACAAAATATAGAATATACGGATCTTAATAACGTATCCCTTCTTAAAGATGCCGATTTTATTAAAAGCAAAGCTATAGACCATATCGAAAAATATTTTCTGAGATACAAACCGTATACAAGGATAGATTCCGGGGGTGATATAAGTATTGTAAGAGCAGCCAATATTGACGAAGAAGTTGATATGACCGTAAGCGAAATACTGCATTTGGTCAAGGAAAAGGGATTAAGGTATAAGGATATAACTATTCTGTGTGCCGACATGTCATCATATATAGATAAATTCAAGCACAAATGCAAGCTTAATGATATACCTGTTTTTATCGATGACAATATAAGTATAAGTTCCAATATTTTAGTTGAATTTGTAAGAGCCTGCCTCGGTGTAGTAAGAGAGGAATTTTCTTATACTTCTGTCATGAGATATATCAGAAGTCCGCTTATAGATATGGACTACTCCACACTTGCAGCCATAGATGATTATATATATATATGCGGGATCAAGGGTCTGTCAAAAATAAAAAAAGCATGGGAGCATATTCCAAGACAGCTTAGCGGTATTGATATTGACGAATTGAATTCGGCTAAGAATATAATAGTTGAGGATCTGGAGCCGCTTTATAAATTGTTAAAATCAAGATCGGCGGATACGGGCAAGGTCATAGCCGAACTTAAAAGACTTATAAAGTCAAAGGATGCTGAGGTCAAGATGATTGAACTTAGTAAAGAGTTTGAAAAAGACAAGGACCCGGCTCACGCAAGGGAATATGAGAAAGTATACGAAGAGCTTATCGGACTGCTCGATAAGACGGATGATCTGCTGGGGAATGAAAAACTAAGCGGCAGAGAACTTTACGAACTTTTGGAAGCCGGATTCGGTCAGATAAGTGTAGGCATGATACCCAAAAAGCTCGACAGAATATTTTTCGGAGATCTCAAAAGAAGCAGGATAGACAGGGTAAGGGCATTATTCGTAGTAGGTGCCAATGACGGTATAATACCTAAGTTGAAACAAAGTGACAGTATATTAAATGACAGGGAAAAAGAAAGCTTAAAGTCTCAGGGGATAGAACTTTCCGCAACTGCCAAGGAAGATCTTGTGATACAAAGATATTATTTATATATGAATATGACAAAGTCTTTTGAATACTTGAGTGTAAGTTATTCAAGTCTCGATAACCTCGGAAAGTCATTAAAACCGTCTTATATAATTGCTATGCTGGCAGGACTTTTTACGGATGTAAAAGTGGAAAATGCCGCAAAACTTCTTAAGATATATTCAAAAGAGGGGCTTAAGGAAGCATTTATAAGAGATATCACAGCACTAAAAAAGGGTGAATTCGAGCTTGAAGACGAAAGCTTAAAAGATATAGAGTTAAGGAGCATATATAAATTAACGGATAAGAAAACATTTGAAAAGGCGTACCTGTATGCGGATAAAGAATCGGCACTGGGTAAAGCCGTAGCTTTGGAACTGTTCAAAAGAGAGATAAAGGGAAGTGTCACTTCTTTGGAAAAGTATGTGGACTGTCCCTATGCTTATTTTGTAAGATACGGTCTTGGGCTTGAGGAAAGAAGGGCTTACGGTCTTGAAGCGGTCGATATAGGGGTATTTATACATTCAGTAATAGAAAGATTTTTTAATATATCTTCAAAACATAATTTGGATCTGAAAAATTTAGATAATGACAGAATATATGTGAATGTTGAAACGGTGGTAAAAGAACTTATGCTTTTACCGGAGTTTGCCATATATGCGGACAGCAATAAGCAAAGATACAGTTTATCGAGACTTGAGAACATGGCAAAGCAAAGTATAGTTATATTACTCGAGCAGATAAAACTCGGAAACTTCCTGCCCTTATGGAATGAAAAAAGTTTTTCTTATAAGGAGGGGCTTAGCTCGCTTAATATAGATCTGTCGGACAGTGAGAGACTTAAGCTTAGCGGCAAGATAGACAGAGTGGATATATGCGAACTACAGGATAAGGTTCTGGTCAAGATCATAGATTATAAACAGGATCAACAAAGTGGGAGACAGATCTTGTGTATTACGGGAAGCAGATACAGCTTGTAAGCTACCTTGATGTGATAATGGAATTACTTCAAAAAAGATATCCGGGTAAGGAGATAGTTCCCGCTGCCTTTATGTATATAAATATTGATGAACCGATAATATCCATGGAGGACATAAAGAGTAAAGAAGATATCGAAAAGGCGAGACTTAATTATTTTCGTCCGAGTGGTATAGTAAATACCGATCTTGAGATCATAAAAAACCTCGATACAAACATAAGTTCTTACAGTGATGTGATCCCTGTAAGTTTAAAAGACGGAGTGGTTCAAGACTACCGTTCAAGTACGGCTTCAAGTGAGAGAATAAAAGCTTTAAGAAACTTTGTAAAAAATAAAAGCATCGACATAGCGCAAAACATACTGAAAGGTAATATAAGCATAAGTCCGTCACAAAGAGGCAATTATACAGCCTGTGATTATTGTGAATATTCGGCTATGTGCGGATTTGATAAAAAGAACGGAAATCATAATTATAATGTATTGGGAAAAATGAAAGACGAACTTGTGTGGGAGAAAATATTAAATGACGAGAAAATGGACTAGTGAGCAGCAGGCTGCCATAGATACAAGGAATAGACATATTCTGGTATCCGCTGCGGCAGGTAGCGGAAAGACCGCAATATTGGTTGAAAGGATCATCAGTCAGATCACTGATGAAAAAGATCCCATAGATATTGATGAGCTTTTGGTCATGACATTTACCAAGGCGGCAGCTTTGGAGATGAAAGAAAGGATAGCCAAAAGTCTTGAAGAAAAACTTTTGGAAAAAGACCATGGAAGTGCGGCATATAAGAGACTGAAAAGGCAGCTTACACTTATAGACAGTGCAAATATAAGTACCATAGACAGCTTTTGTCTGTCTGTGATAAGAGAGCATATAGATAAGATAGATCTTGATCCGTCTTTTCGAATAGCGGACGGTTCGGAGCTTGAACTTTTGAAGCCGGAGACTCTTGACCTGATTATGGAAGATCTGTACCAAAAAAACGAAAGCGGATTTATAAAACTTCTCAATGCATACACCAAAGCAAGAGGAGATGACAGGATAAGGGAATACATACAGGAAATATATAACTATGCCATGGCTATGCCAAGACCTCTGTTTTGGTTGGATGAGATACTTAAAAGTTACGAGTCGGGAGGTTTTGAAAAAGATTGGGAAAACTATATAGTTGAAAACATAGTTAGGAATGCGAATGATATCAAAAATCAGATAGAAAGAGCCATAGATATCTGTGACAGTGGAGATCTTGCTTACAGACAGACCTTTGTGAATGAACTTGCACTTGCGCAAAAACTGTGCCTTGCGAATGACTACACACAGGTAAGAGAGGCGCTTGAATCGTTTGATTTCCCCAATATAGGCAGGGTCTCAAAGGATGCGGATCCTTATCTTAAAGAGATCGCAAAGGGTATAAGAGATAATTACAAGAAATTCATAAAAGAAAGACTTATAAAAGATTTCATAAGAGATGAGGAAACACTTAAGTCTGAAGCTGCTCATGAGAAAGAAGCGGTAACGACTCTTATCAATATAGTTAAAGATTATATAGTAATGTTCAGGCAGGTAAAGCTTGAGAAAAATGTTGCGGATTTTGCCGATCTTGAGCATTACGCTCTTGAGATACTCTATAACGAGGATCTGTCAAGAAGTCAGGTGGCTGTGGAATATGCAAAACATTTTAAAGATATCTACATTGACGAGTATCAGGACTCCAACTATGTGCAGGAAAGCATACTTAATGCCCTGGACAACGGCAATGTATTTATGGTAGGGGATGTAAAGCAGTCCATATATGCTTTCAGGCAGGCAAGACCGGAGCTTTTCTTATCAAAATATAATTCTTATACTGATCATGATAAAATACAGGATGAAAATGAAGTAAAAATATTACTTAAAAAGAATTTCAGAAGCAGAGAAAGCGTATTAAACAGTATAAATGCCCTGTTTTTTAATATCATGAAGGAAAGTGTGGGAGGTATAGATTATAATAAAGAAGCCGCACTTTATCCGGGAGCGGAATTTGAAAAAATAAACAAAGATGATCTGTCCACGGCAGATGAGACGGAACTTCTTTTACTGGAAAAGGCGGATTTTGAAGAAGACAGTACGGTACTGGAAGCAAGCATGATCGCTAAGCGGATAAAAGAATTGAAAAATACTCTTTTGGTAAGGGGAGATGGAGGTTCTTACAGAAAGCTCAAATACTCGGATATTGTCATATTGCTAAGATCTATTCAAGGTCAAAGTGAAAAATTCATTGAAGTACTGTCAAAAGAAGGTATACCTGCTTATGCCAATACTTCGACAGGGTATTTTGATGCCATGGAAGTAAAACTTGTACTGGCAATACTTGCGGCAGTGGACAATCCTTACATGAACATAGACCTAAGTGCATTCCTGCATTCACCCATAATAGACCTTAATGATTCCCAACTTGCTCTATCAGTGCTTATTACAGAAAGCATAAGGAAGAAGAGGGTGATGAGGACAAAAAAAGCAACAAGGTCTACGAAATGTGCCAAGCCATATTGCAGGGGGATATATCTTTTGACGATAGCGAAGCAGAGAAAAAAATCAAAAAAGCGATGGATCTGCTTTTTGACTACAGAAAAAAATCGTCCTATATGGAGCTGAGTGAGTTATTAAGATATATATATGACAGTAGCGGTTATCTTGACATCGTATCTTTACTGCCTGCCGGACATATAAGACGGGCTAATCTTTTAATGCTTATAGAGATGGCAAAACAATACGAGGGTATAGGTTATAAGGGACTTTTTAATTTTATAAAATACATAGATAACTTAAAACAATATAACACCGATTACGGTGAGGCTTCTGTGGTATCTGAGTATGAAGATACCGTAAGGCTGATGAGTATTCACAAGTCCAAAGGACTGGAATTCCCCGTGTGTTTTGTAAGTGCATTACATAAAAAGTTCAATACTTCGGATTATAAAAATGCAATCATAGCCGACTCGAAGCTCGGAATAGCCTGCGATCACATAGATACTGAGCTTGGATTAAAATCAAGCAGTATAAAGAAAAATGTATTAAAATACAAAAAGAGAATAGAGAACCTGGGTGAAGAGTTAAGAGTTTTGTATGTTGCCATGAGCAGGGCAAAAGAAAAACTTATACTAAGCGCCGTTATAGATACTGCCGATAAGGTATATGAAAAGTACAGTTATACACAAGAAAACGACAAGTTAAGTATGCTTGATATCATGAGTACGGGATCATACCTGGATTTTTTGATGATAAGCGACATTAAGACCAAAGAGCATATTAAAACTCATATAATAAAGGTTGATGAACTTAAAAGATATGAAGAAAAAAAACAGATACAAACACTTAAATTAAAAGAAAAGCTTGATAGTATGAAGCTCATAAGCAACAGCAAACTGAGTGCATTGATAGAAAAAAAATACGATCATGTCAAAGACATAGACCTGGATATAAAGTTTTCCGTATCCGATATCAAAAAAAGCCTGACAGATGAAGATTCAAAGATACTTTATGAAGAGCAAAAATCAAAAGATAAAGATCAAAATAAAGCAAGCATAAGGGGTAATGCATACCACAAACTTATGCAACTTATTGATTTTGAAGAGGCTAAAAAATCGGGACTTGATTCTTATGTTGATAAACTATACAATGAAAAACTTATAAGTAAAGAGTATAATGAATTGGTAAACCTGAAAGATATAGAAAACTTTATGGATTCGGATCTGGGTAAGATCATGTGTAAGGCTCAAAAAGAAGGTATATTAAAAAGAGAAGCCATATTTACGATGGGACTGCCCGCCGATGAGCTCGGGTTTTCAGATTCCAACAAAGAGACCATACTTATACAGGGTATCATAGATGCCTATATCGAATACGAAGACAGGGTGGTTTTGATAGATTACAAGACGGATAGGGTAAGGAAAGACGACACTCTTATAAAAAGATACAGTATACAACTTGATTATTATGCAAAGGCACTTTCCATGATGAAACAAAAGAAAGTTACGGAAAAAATCATTTGGTCATTTGCACTTAATAAGTCAATAACTTGTTAATCTTCATGTAATAAAGTATAATGAAGGGTATATCATAGAAAATGTGTTTGGTATGGTAATAGAAATTAAGCAGGGGGACAACTGATGACCAGAAGGGTATTCAGAGAACATTGTCTTAGAATGATGTTTTGTGTATCATTTTACGAAGATGAAGAAAGAATTGAACAAATTGAAAGATACTTGGAATTGGAGGAACAACCCGAAGAAGAATCTTTTTTAGTTGAAACTATAGATCTTTCGGAAAGGATCAAGCTTAAAGAAAGAATGGAAAATATCATAGAAAATCTCGCTTTCATAGACGAAAAATTATCCGAAGTAACTACCGGATGGAGCTTGAATCGTATAGGAAGAGTAGAGCTGAGTATTCTCAGAATAGCGTATTACGAGATGAAATTCGACTCCAATATAGTGGCAAGTATAGCTATTAATGAAGCGGTGGAGCTTTCCAAAAAATACGGCGGTGATGAGTCACACAGTTTTGTAAACGGAGTTTTGGCAAAGCTGGTATAGGAGGTTTATGGCTAAGGTCTATACGGTAAGCAAGATCAATTCTTATATCAAATCGCTCTTAAGTGAGGATTTTTTATTAAGAGATATCAATGTCAGCGGAGAAGTATCGAATTGCAAGTATCACAGTATGGGGCATATATATTTTACATTAAAAGACAGCGATGCCGCTATTTCCGTAGTTATGTTTTCCAATTACAAGAAAAATATGGATTTTGTATTAAAAGACGGAATGAAGATAACTGTAAGCGGAAGTATTAATGTATTCGAAAAAAACGGCACATACAATATACTTGCAAAATCAATAGAAAAAAGCGGTACGGGAGATCTTTATAAGAGATTTTCAGAACTGAAAAAAGAACTTGAAGATATGGGAATGTTCTCGGATGAATATAAGCAGAGCCTTCCTGCATTTTCGAGTAGGATAGGGGTCGTGACCTCGTCTACGGGAGCTGCTATACAGGACATCATAAGAGTTTCCAAAAGAAAGAATCCTTATGTGGAAATATTTTTATACCCTGCCATAGTCCAGGGTGAAAAGGCTGCAAGAAGTATAGCAAAAGGCATAAGGTGTCTAGATGCCATGGATCTTGATGTGATCATAGTTGGAAGAGGGGGAGGTTCTATAGAAGACCTGTGGGCTTTTAACGAACCGGAAGTGGCTAATACCATATTCAATGCTTCAACCCCTATAATATCCGCCGTAGGTCATGAAAGTGATTATACCATAGCTGATTTTGTGGCGGATAAAAGAGCGGCAACTCCCAGTATGGCTGCGGATATGGCTGTTATGGATCATGAGAGTTTTACGGAATATATGCAAAGATATTCGTCAAGAATACATCAAATTATGCTTGATAAGATTTTTACCGTTAGGCATAAGCTTGATATGACCAAAAAGGATCTGATCATAAACTCTCCGTCATACAAACTGAGTAATTATAAGAACAGGGTAAATGATGCAAAGGCTCGCATGTATAATGCGATAAGATACGGCATAGATAAAAATAAGGAAAGCTTAAGAGTATACATTGAAAGACTTAAAGGCTTATCTCCACTTGATAAATTATCATTAGGCTATGCCTTTATAACGGATATGGAGTATAATAGGATCAATTCCGCAAGCGAAGTTGAACCTGAAGAAGAGATACTTCTCAACTTTTCTGACGGAAGGGTCATTTCGACGGTAAAAAGAATAGAAAAAGCTGAAGGTGGTAATAATGGCTAAGGCAAAGAGCATAGAAGATAATATATCGGATATTGAAGAGATCATAAACAAACTCGAGAACAAGGATACAAGTCTCGAGGAAATGTTCAAGTTATACGAAGAGGGAATGAAGAGAGTCAACGACACATATAAAAAGATTGAAAAGATAGAAAAAGATATGCAGATAATAGCCGGTGAAGAGGCATAAAATATAAAAGGAGGATGACATGGCATTTGATTATGACGTAAAAAGTATAGATATAGAGTTGGAAAAATATTTGCCCAAAGCAGAGGGACTTCAAAAAAAGGTTTATCTTGCAATGAGAGAAGCTATTGCTGCCGGAGGGAAACGTATAAGACCTATATTTATATGGGAAAGTTATAAGGTTTTTGAAAGCGAAAAACCCGATATCAACAAAGTATTATCTTATATGGCAGCCATAGAGATGATACATACGGCATCTTTGATACATGATGATCTGCCCTGCATAGATAACGATAAGTTAAGAAGAGGAAAAGCTACTACCTGGGTGACCTACGGAGAAGACATGGCTGTACTTACCGGAGATGCTTTTTTTATAGAAGCATTTGATGTTATAGCCTCCGATATGCTCAGTAAATTTGAAAGTGAAATGAGTTCTTTGCCTTACATAAAAGCCATGCTAAGGGCGAACAGAATACTTGCAAACAGATCCGGTATGAAGGGTATGATAGGCGGAGAGGTAATAGATGTTGAATTTACCGGAAAGACTGTGGAAAAAAAGGTATTAAAAGCTATATACGAGCTTAAAACATCCGCACTTATAGAAGCTTCAATGCTCATAGGAGCTGTTTTGGGTATGGCGGGGAACGGAGAACTGGCTATAGTTGAAGAAGCCGCAAAGAGTGTTGGTATGGCTTTTCAAATAAGAGATGATATACTGGACTCAACTTCAAGTACCAAGGTACTCGGAAAAACCGTAGGTTTGGATGAAAAGAATAACAAGACCAATTATGTAAGTCTTTACGGACTTGAAAAGGCAAAGAAAGAGTGTTACAGACTGTCAAAAGAAGCCAAAGATCTGCTTCTGAGTCTTGACAGAGATACTACAACTTTAAGAAAAATAATAGAGGGACTCATAGACAGAGAATCTTAGATCCCAGAGGAAATTATGATATTAGAAAGAATACAAGGCTCGTCTGATGTAAAAAGAGTTAAGAAAAAATATTTAAAAATACTTGCAAAAGAAATCAGAGATTTTTTGATAGACAGTCTTAGCAGGACCGGAGGGCATTTGGCAAGTAATCTGGGAGTGGTCGAGCTTACGATCGCTCTTTATAAAAGCTTCGATCTACCAAAGGATAAAGTTATATGGGATGTGGGACATCAATCCTATCCTCACAAGATACTGAGCGGAAGACTAAAGGACTTTGATGAACTCAGAATGTTCGGAGGGATGTCGGGCTTTCCCAAGACGAAAGAAAGTCCCTGCGATGCATTCAATACGGGACATTCATCCACAAGTATATCAGCAGGTCTGGGACTTGCAAGAGCATCTTTGCTTAAAAAAGAAGACAATTATATAGTATCTATCATAGGTGACGGAGCTTTGACCGGAGGTATGGCATACGAGGCTCTCAATAACGCTGCCGAACTTAAGAGGAATTTTATCATAGTTTTAAATGATAACGAAATGTCCATCTCAAAAAATGTAGGAGGAATATCCTCATACTTAAACGGTATAAGAACGGGAGATATATATAATAAATTAAAAACTCATATATACAATAATCTGGAAAAAGTACCGAATATCGGGGAAAGACTTATAAAGAGCTTAAGGCATGCAAAGTCGGGTATCAAACAATTTATCATACCGGGTATGCTCTTTGAGAATATGGGAATAACTTATCTGGGTCCGGTGGACGGGCATGATATCGATAAATTATGTAAAGTATTCGAAGAAGCAAAGAAACTTAACCATGCGGTCATAGTGCATGTGATCACCAAAAAGGGAAAAGGTTATAAACCGGCGGAAGACAATCCCGAGAAATTCCACGGAGTTTCCGCTTTTGACAAGACAACGGGAATATCCAAAAAACAAAAAACAGATGAAGATTACACCGATGTATTTGCAAAAAAGATAGTAGAGATAGGTGAAAAGGATAAAGACGTGGTGACTATTACCGCAGCCATGCCGGACGGAACCGGACTTAAACTTTTTAAAGAACATTTTCCGGATAGATTCTATGATGTGGGTATAGCCGAGCAACATGCGGTGACCATGGCAGCAGGTATGGCAGCCGGCGGATTGAAACCTGTAGTGGCTGTATATTCATCATTTTTACAAAGAGCTTTCGATCAGATCATACATGACGTATGTATACAAGATCTCAATGTCGTATTTGCTATAGACAGAGCCGGGCTGGTGGGAGCTGACGGTGAAACACATCAGGGAATATTTGATCTGTCGTATTTGAACTGTATACCGAATATGACTATAATGGCTCCGAAGAACAGCTTCGAACTTGAAGATATGCTTGATTTTGCTTTTAAGGTAGACGGACCCGTAGCCATAAGATATCCGAGAGGAAAGGCATACAAGGAACTTGCCGAATTCGACAGTAAGATAGAATACGCTAAGGCAGAACTTTTATATGAAGAGAAGGATATAGCTATAGTTGCCTGCGGAAGCATGGTAAGTACCGCAAAGCATGTAAGAGAGAAGCTTAAAATAAAGGGATATTCGGTAAGTATAGTAAATGCAAGGTTTATAAAACCCATAGATACAGATATGCTTGACCGTATGTGTAAAGATCACACACTCGTCATAACCATGGAAGAGAATGTATTACTCGGAGGTTTCGGTCTTAGTGTAAGGAATTATATAAGTTCAAAATATAAAGACATCGATATATTCCATGTAAACATACCGGATAAGTATGTGGAACATGGAGATGTGTCTTTATTAAGAGAGGCACTGCATATCGATTCGGACTCTGTTATAAAAGATCTGGAAGATAGCGGTCTGTTGAATAAATTTTAGGAAAGAGGTCTTAGATGAAACAAAGATTGGATCTCTTATTGGTAAAGAACAATCTGGCTGCCAGCAGAGAGAAAGCCAAGGCTATAATCATGTCCGGAATAGTATATGTGGACGGGCAAAAAGAAGATAAGGCGGGAGCCTTATTTGATGAGAATAAGAATATAGAAATACGAGGTCAAAGCTTGAAATATGTAAGCAGAGGAGGACTTAAGCTTGAAAAAGCCGTAAGTGAATTCGATATTAAACTCCTTGACCTTGTGTGCATGGATGTGGGAGCCTCTACCGGAGGTTTTACGGACTGCATGCTTCAAACGGTGCAAGCAGAGTCTTTGCTGTGGACGTAGGATACGGACAACTTGATTGGAAACTGAGAAATGATGAAAGGGTGGTAGTATTCGAAAAAACCAATATAAGATACCTGGAGGAGTCGAGCCTTGAGCAAAAAGCGGATATGGCATCTATAGATGTCTCATTTATATCTTTGTCCAAGGTCTTTCCGGCGGTCGTCAGATTGCTTAAAGAAGACGGCTTTATAGTAGCCTTGATCAAGCCGCAATTCGAAGCGGGACGTGAAAAGGTCGGAAAAAAGGGAGTGGTAAGAGATCCCTCGGTGCATGTTGAAGTTATACAGTCTGTATGCAACTATGCGGCAAATAGTAAGCTTGATATACTCGGACTTACATTTTCGCCAATAAAAGGGCCGGAGGGTAATATAGAATATCTTTGCTATATGAAGAAAAACAGTACGGCTACACTAAGTCAAATAGATGAAGGACTTATAAATACTGTGGTAAATGAGGCACATACGTCTGCATTCGGATAGGAGTTATATATATGAGATCATTTTATATAGTTGGAAACAGCGATAAAAGCGGTGTAGCTAAAGTGGCTGACAGTATAATGAAACTTCTCAAAGACAGGGGTGCGGATTCAATACTGAATCTGGGGTATTTGGAGGTCTCCAAGATCCCGAAGGATATATCCTGCATCATTACCCTGGGAGGTGACGGTACTTTGATAAGGGTCGCAAGAGACACATCATACCTTAATATTCCGTTGATAGGTGTCAATCTCGGGCATTTGGGTTATCTTACCAGTTTGGGAAGCGAAGGCAATATAGAAGACATGGTAGATAAGTTGATCGCCGATGAGTACAGTATCGAAAACAGAATGATGTTAGATGCCTATGTGAAAAAGTCGGGTGCGGCATCAAAGACTCATCAGGCACTTAATGAGGTGGTGATCAAAGGGAATGCCTGTACTAAACTTATAAAATGCAGGGTATATGTCAATGAAGAATTATTAAATGAATATTGTGCGGACGGTATAATAGTTGCAACACCCACAGGGTCTACAGCATATAATTTGAGTGCGGGCGGTCCCATAGTGGAACCGGGCGCAAGGATGTTCATAATCACAGCCATATGTCCGCATGTGCTCAATCAAAGAAGCATAGTACTTGAACCTGACAGCAATATAGAAATAGAACTTACGAATGATAATAAACAAGAGGTCTTTGCGGTATTTGACGGAGATATACAAATAAGGTTCGATCATAACAGCAGATTGATAGTAAAAGAGTCCGATACCAAAACAAAACTGATCAAGTTAAAGGGCGGGACCTTTTTAGACAACTTACGAACTAAGATGTCCAGAATATAAGAAGAAAGATGATTACATGGTATGAAAATTAAGACATGCTATGATAGTGGAACTGATTGAGAAAGAAGTCATAGAGACTCAGGAGGAGCTTGCGGACAGACTCAAAAAAGCCGGATTTGATGTGACGCAGGCAACCGTATCAAGAGATATAAGAGATCTTAAGCTCAGTAAAGTTACACTTGATAACGGAAAACAAAAATATGTATTGATAAAAGAAAAGAATAACGCAGCCAAGAAGTATATAAGGGTATTACAGGAAGGTTTTGTATCCATGGATATGGCACAGAACATACTTGTGATAAAGACCATGCCCGGACTTGCCATGGCTGTTGCGGCTGCTTTGGATGAACTCAACATAGAGGGTATGCTTGGATGTATAGCAGGCGATGATACTATAATGTGTGCGATAAAAGATGTGACCTTGACATATGATGTTATGACAAGGCTTTCTGATATGCTTGAAAAATAAGGAGAATTATGCTACTGGAGTTGCATGTAAAAAATCTTGCTTTGATCGAACAGGTCGACCTTGAATTTTTTGACGGTCTTACTGTCTTATCCGGTGAAACGGGTGCAGGTAAGTCCATACTTATTGACTCTATTAATTTGGCACTGGGTGCAAAAGTCGGCAGGGATGTCGTAAGAGCAGGTGCGGAATTTGCTTACATAGAACTGTTGTTTTGTATAAATGACAGAGCGAAACTTGAAGCGATAAGGGCAATGGATATAGAGGTCGGCGAAGACGGTCTTATCACAATGGCAAGAAAGATAAGTAAGCAAAAGAATGTACTTAGGATCAACGGTGAAGTAATAGCGGCTGCAAAGGGAAGAAAACTCATGTCCTTGCTTATAGATATACATAGCCAGCATGAAAGTTACGGACTTTTGGAAGTAAGTAAGCAATTGCAACTTATAGACTTGTTTTCGGAAGATAAAGTCAGGTCTGTAAAAAACGATATTAAAGCAGAATATCAAAGACACAAGCTTATTGAAGAAAAATTGTCCGAGACCCTTGAGGAGAAGTTAAGAAAAAGAGAGATCGAATTCCTTAAATTCGAAATAGAAGAAATAGAAGAGGCAAAGCTTAAAGAGGGTGAAGAGCAGGAACTTGTCCAAAGATATTCAAAAATAAAAAATGCTTCAAAAATAGCCGATGCATTGTCAAAGATAAGTTCATACATGGAAGAAGACGGTATAAGCCCCTCACTTAAGCTTATATCCGGAGTTGTGCAATATGATGAAGAACTGTCGGATATTGAGAGTCAACTCTCAGATGCGGAATCTATTATTGCAGATTTAAGACACAGTATATATAATTATACAGATGCACTGGACTTTGATGAAGAAGAATTCGATATCATAAATAACAGACTTGATACTGTTAGAAATCTTCAAAGCAAATATTCGGACGATATCAAAGAAATAGAAAAGATACATGAAGAGAAAAAGAAAAGACTTGAATTTCTTGAAAATTACGAAGAACTTATAAGTGAATATAAAAAGCAACAAAAAGAATCGGTAAAAAGACTTGAGGAACTTTGTGACAGGCTCAGTAAAATAAGAAAAGAATCGGCACAGGTGCTTAAAGATAGTATTATAAGGGAGCTTCACGATCTTAACTTCCTCGGAGTTGATTTGATATAGAATTCAAAAAACTCACCGACTTTACTCCGCAGGGTACAGATAGCGTAGAACTGATGATAAGTACCAATCCGGGTAATCCGAAAAAACCTTTAAGAGAGATCGCCAGCGGAGGAGAGCTTTCCCGTATCATGTTGGCGATCAAGACTGTACTTGCCGATCTTGACGAAGTCGATACATTGATATTTGATGAGATAGACACAGGTATCAGCGGAAGAACGGCACAAAAGGTGTCTGAAAAGCTCATGCTTATAGGAAGAGGTCATCAGGTAATATGCATTACACATTTACCTCAGATAGCGGCTATGGCTGATCATAATTATCTTATAGAAAAACATACCGACGGACACAGTACAAAAACCGAGATATCCCATGTCAAAGACAAGAGATTGGTCGAAGAAATAGCCCGTCTGATAGGCGGCAGCAAGATCACGGAAGCGGTATTGCAAACGGCAAAAGAAATGAAGGATCTGGCAGATAAATTAAAGGGATAGATATATTTAAGAAAGGGGAATATATGAAAAATATATTATTTGTTGCTTCAGAAGCGGTGCCTTTTATAAAGACCGGAGGTTTGGCGGATGTTGTCGGATCGCTTCCGGGATACTTTGACAAGAAATATTTTGATTGTAGAGTAATATTGCCGAAGTACATGTGTATTCCTTGGGAGCTTAGAGAGCGTTTGGAGTATGTATCGCATTTTTATATGGATTATCTGGGGCAAAGCAGGTATGTGGGTATATTGAAGACTGTGTATGAGAATGTAACATATTATTTTATAGATAATGAGGGGTATTTTTCGGGAGACAGACCTTACGGTAACTGGCTTTACGACTTGGAGAAATTCTCATTCTTTTCTTTGGCGGCACTTTCCGCACTTCCGGTGATAGGATTCAGACCGGATGTGGTTCATTGCCATGATTGGCAGACCGGTCTCATACCGGTGTTTTTGAAAGACAGATTCAGAGAAGGTGAGTTCTACAGAGATATGAAATCGGTATTTACCATACATAACCTTAAGTTCCAAGGTGTTTGGGATGTGGATACCATTAAAAGATTTTCAACGCTGCCGGGGTATTATTTTACCGATGATAAACTGGAGTCTTATAAAAACGGAAATATGCTAAAGGGCGGAGTGGTTTATGCGGATGCGGTGACCACGGTAAGTAAGACCTATGCCAAAGAGATACAGACGGAATTCTTCGGAGAGGGACTGGACGGACTTATGAGAGCCAGACAAAATTCTCTCAGAGGAATAGTAAACGGTATAGATTATAAAGAATTTAATCCTGCAACCGACGGCTATATATATCAAAAGTACGATGCCAGGAATTTCAGAAAAGAAAAGTGTAAGAATAAGACCGGTCTTCAAAGCGATCTTGGTCTTGATGTCGATGAAGGCAGATTTATGCTGGGTATCGTATCCAGATTGACCAGTCAAAAAGGTCTGGATCTGGTAAGATGTGTGATAGAGGAGATCTGTCAGGAGGATACGCAACTTGTCGTACTGGGAACGGGAGACGAGGAATATGAAAATATGTTCAGGCATTATGACTGGAAATATTGCAACAGAGTATCCGCACAAATATATTATTCGGAAGCGATGTCTCATAAGGTGTATGCGGCATGTGACGCATTTCTCATGCCTTCTTTATTTGAACCTTGCGGTCTGAGTCAGCTAATATCTTTAAGATACGGTACCGTTCCTATAGTAAGGGAGACCGGAGGACTTAAAGATACGGTAGAGCCTTATAATGAGTATGAGAACAGAGGAACCGGATTCAGTTTCAGAAACTACAATGCTCATGAGATGCTTGAAAGTATTAGATATGCAAAACATGTTTTTATAACAACAAGAGAGAATGGCATAAGATCATAGACAGAGGAATGGCTAAGGATTATTCCTGGACTTCCTCCGCACTTGAATATCAGGAATTATATGATTGGCTTATAGGATATTAACATAAGGAGATAAATTAATGCATATATGGCATGAATTACAGTCTAACACAGTTTTGGTAAGTGCTGTTACGGCATGGTTCGTAGCTCAGGTTTTAAAAACTCTGATAGATCTGTGGTATACAAAAGAATTTTCTATAGAAAGGATGTGGGGGAGCGGCGGTATGCCGAGTTCCCATAGTGCAACCGTATGTGCACTGATGATCTCGACCGCATTTGAATATAAAGTTACTTCATTTGAGTTTGCCGTAACTTTTGTACTTGCTTCAATAGTTATGCATGATGCTATGGGAGTAAGAAGAGAGACCGGAAGACAGGCTAAGCTTCTTAACCTGATACTTGATTCCGATTTTATGGATATAAAGGGTATAGAGGACTTTGAGAAAAGACTGAAGGAATTTGTCGGACATACCCCTTTGCAGGTTTTTATGGGGGGAGTGCTTGGAATAATAATAGCGGTAATAATAAATATGGTATTACATCCGGTTTAGTAAGAGTATTTTTATGGGATGAATTAGGATGAAAAGGAACTGTACAAAGATAGATTTTGCACAAAATTATAAGATAGTGTGGAGAAAATCTATTTTTAGGCAGTTCCTTTAATATTTACTAAGTCCTATCTTTAGTGTATAATCTCATAGTGTTGGCGATACAGCTTCAAAATGTATGCCTACAGTAAACTTGCTTATGAATTATAGATTCAGGTTTTAAGCATTAAGGAGACAAATTAAATGATTAAACTTATAGCTTCAGATATTGACGGTACTTTGGTTGCAGACGGTACTGCCGATATTAACCCTGAAATATACGAAGTTATTTCTAAATTACATGACAGAGGAATTGCGATAGCTGTGGCTACAGGAAGACATTGGAAGAGTATAGATAATCTTTTTACACCCGTAGCCGATAAGATATTTTACATAGCCGATAACGGTGCTTACATGGGTACCAAGGACAGGAGCTTGTTCTTAAACGGAATACCGAAAGAAGAGGCGGTCAGGTTTATAAAAGATGTGCATAAGGATGAAAGGCTTCTCCCTGTAATAGCAACAAAAAGCTCATACTTTATAGATAGGGAGAATGAAAAATTCATGAAATGGATAAGAGAAGGCTATCAGGGGCAGGTTGATTACTTAGAAGATTTCTCAATGCTCGAAGAAGATATTCTAAAGATATCCGTCTATTGTGAAAACATATATAATAAGGTAGATGATTTAATAAAAGATCATAATGATGTTTTGGATCTTAGATATTCAGGCACTATGTGGCTCGACTGTGTAAGAAAAGATGTAAGCAAGGGATCTGCGATAAGAACATTGCAGGAAAGCCTTTGTATCAAACCCGAAGAAACTTTGGTATTCGGAGATCAGTGTAATGATATAGATATGCTCAGATCGGCTTATTATTCATTTGCGGTATCCAATGCGGTAGATGACCTAAAAGCGGTTGCAAGATTCGAAACAAAGGCAAATGTCGAAGACGGAGTGCTTGATATAATGAAAATGCTTTTGTAGCAGCTAATGGAGTAAAGATGCTTAAATTAAGTAAAAAAAACATATTGTTTTTAGCATTGCTAATAATCCTCGGCAGTTTTTTAAGTTCCTGCAGAATAGCCGAGAATATAGCTAAGGACGAAGAGAATAATATACATGTAGATTACAGTGCCGAACAAATGCTTCTTATCACCGCTTCCAGAAAGAAACATATCAATGATTTCTATACAAATGCTATATGGGATGTACCAACAGGTGAGGAATACGCAAGTTATAATGATGTGTTTCTTGAAGAGATGCAAGTCTTCTTTATACAGCTTAAGGTACTAAACAGTATGGCTGAGGAAAGCTCCGGGACACTTAATTCCAAGGAGACGGGAGATGTAAAGGATGCAGCACTTAAATTTTATAATGAACTCAAGAATTCAAGTGTAAACTTCGGCAATATAGATTATTCCGACGTGGAAAAGATGTTTATAGAATATGCGACGGCACTCAAATTCAGAAACAGTATGGCTAATGATAAAAGTCTGGAAGTCAGCGAAAACGATGCCAGAGTGATGCATTTGCAAGAATAGTCCTTGACAGTGAAGAAAAAGCCAATGAAGTCTACGGACAGGTCACTGCCGAGGGAGCTGATTTTGCATCTATAGCCAAGGCTAATTCCATAGACAAGAACGTCGTGATAAGTGCGGGTCATGAGGATCTGGATCCGGTTTCCGATGAAGCGGTATCCGTGCTTAGTGACGGACAAATAAGCGGTATCTTAAACGTGGATTCCAGGTATTACATATACAAATGTATTGAAGGCTATGACAAGGACGCTACGGCTGCAAAGAAGACCAAGTTACTAAACCATCGAATAGATGCCAAACTTAAAAACTCATACAATCAATACCTTATGAGCAAGCAGGTAGATATAGATGATAAGGCTTGGAACAAAATGATAAAAGAACTTTCAAATATAGATCTTGACAGTATGAGTGTGGATTTTATGAACAGTTTTCGGGAGGCCGATATATGGTAGCTTATGAAATAGTTGATAAAAAAAGTTTCACCTCAGAACTTTTCGATGGGAAGTTATTTGATGATTTTTTGTCGGTATCGGCGGAAATAGTAACTTATAATACATTTAATATAGACGGAAAGATCAAAAAAGCGTACTATAGTGATGAAGAAAGAACCGAACTTGCTTTAAGTGAATATTCAAAGTGGGAAGTTATAAGACCTGTGTGTTTTAACCTGATAAAGGGAAAGAAACTCCCCGTATCTTTTAAACTGGTGCTCAAGTTAAGTGAGGTTGAAAAAGAGATCTTTCTTAAAGAAAAAGAGATAAATAATATACCTGTATCACATTTATATATAAATATCAGATACGAGGACAATAATATTCGTTGCATAGGTGCATGTTCATATAATGATTTCGTTACCGATAAAAGTGCGGAAACAAAATGGGACGAATATATCAAAGAATATTTGGTAAAAGCAGGTATAGACATTACTAAAATAGAATAGGTATAATTAAGGTATCCTATTCAAAAAGGACATTATAACCAAAGGTTTCAATTAATTATAATAATACATGGAGGTAATCATGAAGGGAAACGTAATAGTAGGGCAGTCAGGCGGACCAACATCTGTTATAAACTCAAGCCTTGCGGGAGTTTTTAAGATGGCTAAGGAAAGAGGTTATAACAAGGTATACGGTATGAGAAACGGTATACTTGGTTTGCTGATGAAAGATATGTAGATTTATCGGAGTATTTACAAAATGATCTGGATGTGGAGATACTTAGAAGAACTCCGGGTGCCTTCCTTGGTACATGTAGATTTAAACTTCCTAACTTTGATGCGGATAAAGAGCTTTATGAAAACATATTCGCTATTTTAGATAAACTCAACATCGAGTGCTTTATATACATAGGCGGTAACGATTCTATGGATACTATCAACAAGCTTGCAAAGTATGCGGCTGCTAACGGCAAAAAGCAAAGATTTGTAGGTTGTCCTAAGACTATAGATAATGACCTTGTATTAAACGATCATACACCGGGATTCGGAAGTGCCGCAAAATACATCGCAACATCTGTAAAGGAAATCATAATAGACAGTCTCGGTATGTCTTACAAGAAGAAGAATATCGTCGTGATAGAGATCATGGGAAGAAATGCAGGCTGGCTTACAGCGGCAAGTGCTCTTTCAAAGGGTGAGGATTGTGAAGGACCTGATATGATCTATCTTCCTGAGACAGTATTCGATATGGATAAGTTCAATGCCAAGGTAGAAAAGCTTCTTTCAGAAAAAGATATAGTTGTTGTTGCCATATCAGAGGGTATCAAGCTTGCCGACGGAAGATATGTAACAGAACTCGGAAGTGACAATGCTTACGTGGATGCTTTCGGACACAAGCAGCTTACAGGTACCGCAACATACCTTGCAAACACATTGGCTGCTAAGTTCGGATGCAAAACAAGAGCTATAGAGTTCTCAACACTTCAAAGAAGTGCCGCACACATGGCAAGCAAGGTGGATATGGATGAGGCATTCATGGTAGGTAAGGCTGCTATAAAGATAGTTGATGAAGGCTCAACAGGTATGATGGTTGCAATTGAAAGAGTATCAAATGCACCATATCAGAGCACCTATGCAATACATGAGATAGACAAGGTTGCCAACGGAGAAAGAACCGTACCCAGAGAGTGGATCAACGAAGAAGGAGACTATGTGACACAAGAGTTCATAGACTATGCTAAGCCTTTGATCGAGGGTGAGTTCTATCCGTACATAGTAAACGGTATTCCAAGACATCTTGTGATCAAGTAAAATTATACAGCAATAAAATTTGTTTTTATAATAGCAAGTTCGTCAAGTTTCCCGAGGAAAATTGGCGAACTTGTTCTAAATATTTCCTTAAATGACAATGGAGGTCAAAATGAGCGTCAGACGTATTTACGTGGAAAAAAGGCAAGATTATGCGGTTAAAGCAAAAGAGCTTAAAGAAGAACTGAAAACCTACCTGGGTATAAACGGTGTAGACAATATTAGAATACTTAATCGTTACGATATGGATAATATATCGGATGAAATATATAAAAAAGCTTTAGTCAATGTATTTTCGGAACCTCCTGTAGATAATTATTATGAAGAAACGATAGAGCTTTTGAAAGGCGACAGGATCTTTACAGTGGAATATATGCCCGGTCAATTTGATCAAAGAGCAGACTCTGCCGTACAGTGTATAAAGCTGCTTGAAAGTGATGTGGAAGTTTTGGTGAAGAATGCCACGACCTATGTAGTGAGCGGCAATATAAGTGACGGTGAATTCGAGCAAATAAAGGCTTACTGTATAAATCCCGTAGACTCGAGAATAGCCGATGAGGCAAAGCCGGAAAACCTTTACGCAGAATTTGAAACTCCTGCGGATGTGGAACATATTAAAGACTTCTGTACCATGAGTATTAAAGATTTCGAAGCTTTATACGATAACTTAAGTCTTGCTATGAGTTATAAGGACTTTTTGTACATTAGGGAATATTTTGAAAAAGAAGAAAAAAGAGATCCTAGTATTACCGAGATAAGGGTACTGGATACATATTGGTCTGACCATTGCAGACATACAACATTCTTAACGGAATTAAAACAAATAGAATTTGAAGACGGCTTTTATGCGGATGCAATAAAGCAAAGTTATGAAGAATATTTAAAAGACAGAGAAGAAGTTTTTGAAAGACCTGAAGAAAGACCTGTATCTTTAATGGATCTTGCACTTATGGCTATGAGAAAGCTTAAAAAAGAAGGACTTCTTAAGGAGCTTGAAGAGTCTGAGGAGATCAATGCCTGTTCGATTATAGTACCTGCGTATGTAGACGGTGTCAAGGAAGAGTGGCTCATAAACTTTAAGAATGAGACACATAATCACCCTACGGAGATAGAACCTTTCGGAGGTGCTGCGACCTGTCTGGGAGGTGCTATAAGAGATCCGCTTTCCGGAAGAACCTATGTGTATCAGGCTATGAGAGTCACCGGAGCGGCAGACCCGAGAAAGTCCATAGAAGAGACTGTAAAGGGGAAGCTTCCGCAAAGAAAGATAGTTACCACTGCGGCAGCGGGATATTCTTCATACGGTAATCAGATAGGTCTTGCTACGGGTTATGTAAAAGAAATATACCATCCGTCTTATGTTGCCAAGAGAATGGAGATAGGTGCCGTAATAGCGGCTAATAAAAAAGAAAATGTGATTAAATGTAGTCCGTCTGTCGGAGACGGTATAATACTTCTCGGAGGAAGAACGGGAAGAGACGGTTGCGGAGGAGCTACAGGTTCATCTAAGGCACATACGGGTGAGTCTATGGCAGAGTGCGGTGCGGAAGTACAAAAGGGTAATGCACCGACAGAAAGAAAGATACAAAGATTATTCAGAAGAAAAGAAGTCAGTTTACTTATAAAAAAATGTAACGATTTCGGTGCGGGTGGAGTATCGGTAGCTATAGGCGAGCTTGCTGAAGGACTTAGTATTGACCTTGATAAAGTGCCTAAGAAATATGCCGGACTTGACGGAACAGAAATAGCCATATCAGAGTCACAGGAAAGAATGGCTGTTGTTATAGCACCGGAAAATGTGGAAAAGTTTTTAGCCTATGCTAAAGAGGAGAACCTGGAGGCGGTTGAAGTTGCCAAGGTCGAAAGCGAAAAAAGACTTGTTATGAGCTGGAGAGGCAAGAAGATCGTAGATATAAGCAGAGCCTTTTTAGATACAAACGGTGCAAAACAGGAAGCACAAGTTTATGTAGGCATGCCCGATAAAGACAAAAATATATTTGCAAAGACCAAAGTTGCAAATATTAAGAATAAATGGATAGATATGCTTAAGGACCTAAACTCTTCCTCTCAAAAAGGTCTGGTAGAGATGTTTGACTCTACTATAGGAGGAAAGAGCGTATACATGCCGTACGGCGGAAAATATATGCTCAGTGAGACTCAAAGTATGGTTGCAAAACTGCCTTTGGTCGATAAAGATTCTGATTTTGTGACTGTCATGAGTTACGGATTCGATCCTTACGTGGCTCAATGGAGTCCTTACCACTCAGCAGCTTATGCGGTACTTGAGTCTGTTGCGAGAATAGTGGCAGCAGGCGGAGATTACAGTAAAGTATACTTAAGTTTCCAGGAGTACTTCAAAAAGCTCGGTAAAGAAGCCAAGAGATGGGGCGAGCCTTTTGCGGCATTGCTTGGTGCATTCTCAGCACAAAAGGGACTTTCACTTGCCGCAATAGGAGGTAAGGACTCAATGTCGGGAAGTTTTAACGACTTGGACGTGGTTCCCACACTGGTATCTTTTGCGGTAGCACCGGGAAGTGTTGACGATATCATAAGTCCGGAACTTAAGAATAAGGGTTCCAAGTTAATACTTATTGATATAGCTAAGGATAAGTATGATATGCCCGACTATGCCAATGTAAAAGAGACCTATGCAAAGGTATATGAAGATATAAAGAACAAGAGGATAGTGTCAGCCTATGCTTTGAACAGATTCGGTATAGCACAGGCGATCTCATATATGGCTTTCGGTAATAAACTCGGTGTAAAACTTGAGCATAATCTGGATGAAAGAGAGATTTTTGCTTCAAGATTTGGAAGCCTGGTGGCTGAAGTCAAAGAGGGAGAACTTGCAGGTCTTAATTGTACCTATACCGTTATCGGAGAGGTCACGGGAGAAGGTTTTATAGAATATAAGGATACAAAGATAAGTCTCGAAGAGGCTATAGAAGCTTGGCAGGAGACTTTGGAGCCTGTATTCCCTACAACTGTGGAAGAGGTCAAAGACAAAAAACTTGCTGTTAAGCTTTTTGAAGCCCCCAGGGTACATATATGCGACAAGAAATGCGTAAAACCTCAGGTTATCATACCTGTGATGCCGGGAACAAACTGTGAATACGATTCCGAGAGAGCATTTATAAGAGCAGGTGCGAACGCAAGTTCTATAATATTCAGAAATAACAGTCCGGAAGATGTAAGAGAATCCGTAAAAGAATATGCCAATGCTATATCAAAGGCTAATATATTAATGCTACCGGGAGGATTTTCTGCGGGTGATGAACCTGACGGATCCGCAAAATTCTTTGCAACGGTATTCAGAAACGACCTTATAAGAAGAGAAGTTGAAAAACTGCTTAAGGACAGAGATGGACTTGTACTTGGAATATGTAACGGATTCCAGACACTTATAAAACTCGGACTTGTAACGGACGGGGTTATAAAAGATCAGGATGAGCACTCACCGACACTAACTATGAACAGCATAGGAAGACATATATCAACCATGGGATATATCAAGGTGATGAGCAACCTTTCACCATGGCTAAGAAAGGCGCAGCTTGGAGGAGTCTACGCTAATCCGGCTTCACACGGAGAAGGAAGATTTGTTGCACAGACCGAGGATATAGAAAAATTCATAGCAAACGGACAGATCGCAACAATGTATGCAGACCTTGATTCAGACCCAAACATTGGAGATAGATACAACTTCAACGGCTCATATATGGCAGTAGAAGGAATGAGCAGTCCTGACGGAAAGGTAATCGGAAAAATGTTACATTCAGAAAGAATAGGACATGGAGTATCCATAAATATATACGGAGAACAGGACATGAAAATCTTCGAATCAGGCGTGGAATACTTTACTGCATAAGCTCTTATGCATGTAAAAGCAACTATACATGCTTGCATGTATAGTTGTTTTTACATAACATAAGGCAACAGGTATGAGGAAGAAGTGCGAAGCACGAAATCCGAATACCTGTTACGGATGCGTGAGTGCAAAGCACGAAGCATCCGAGAGCTTATGCAGGAAGAAAGAGAGGTATGAGGAAGAAGTGCGAAGCACAAAATCCGAATACCTGTTACGGATGCGTGAGTGCGAAGCACGAAGCATCCGAGAGCTTATGCAAGTAAAAGTATGGACGGTATGAGGAAGAAGTGCGAAGCACGAAATCCGAATAGAAAGAAAATTAATAAATATGGAAGGAATAGTTTTTGTTATAAAACTTTATAAAAAGGATGAATATAGTAGCAAAATTTGGCGGAAGCTCTCTTGCGAGTGCGGAACAATTTAAGAAGGTCGCAGATATAATACATGCAGACAACGACAGACGTTTTGTAGTACCTTCCGCTCCGGGTAAAAGAAATGATAATGATGACAAAGTAACGGATCTGTTATACTCCGCTTATGAACACGCTGCCGCCGGTTTGGAATATAAGCCCATAATGGAAAAAATAAAAAACAGATATAGGGATATTATTCAGGGATTGGAACTTGACCTTAGTTTGGATGAAGAGTTTGATACTATAGAAGACCTGTTTATAAAAAAAGCCGGAAGAGAGTACGCAGCTTCAAGAGGAGAATATCTCAACGGTATAATCATGTCCAAATATCTTGATTTTCCGTTTATAGACGCTGCAAAAGTAATATTTTTCAATGATGACGGAACATTCGATTCCGAATATACGGACAGAGTACTTTCAAAAACATTAGAGGGACTGGAACATGCCGTTATACCGGGATTTTACGGAACCGATCATAACGGTAATATCAGAACATTCTCAAGAGGCGGATCGGATATAACCGGTTCTATAGTCTCAAGAGCTGCAAGAGCCGATATGTATGAGAACTGGACAGATGTATCGGGATTTTTGGTTACAGACCCGAGGATCATAAGACATCCCGAGGTAATAGATACGATCACCTACAGAGAGTTAAGAGAGCTTTCTTACATGGGAGCAAGCGTTTTACATGAAGAGGCAATATTCCCGGTAAGAGTGGGCGGAATACCTATAAATATCAAAAATACCAACAGACCGGGCGATAAAGGCACCATGATAGTGGAAAGCACCTGTAAACGTTCAAGATTTACAATAACCGGTATTGCAGGTAAAAAAGGATTTTGTTCTGTTAATATAGATAAGACCATGATGAATTCGGAAGTGGGATTTTGCAAGAAAGTCCTTGATGTATTTGAAAAGAACAAAATGTCCATAGAGCATATGCCTTCAGGAATAGACACCATGTCCGTAGTGGTACATCAGAATGAATTTGAAAAAAATGAGCAAAATGTAGTAGCCGGCATACACAGAGCAGTGAAGCCGGATTCGGTAGATATAGAGACCGGACTTGCCCTGGTTGCGGTAGTGGGAAGAGATATGAGGGCAAAAAGAGGTACAGCGGCAAGGATATTTGCAGCCCTGGCACACGCCAGGATAAATGTAAAGATGATAGATCAAGGATCATCGGAATACAATGTTATAGTCGGAATAAATGATAGTGATTTCGAAGATGCAATAAAAGCTATCTACGATATTTTTGTAAGCGTGGAACTGTAGGTAAATAATGAGTAAGGTAATAATTATAGGTGCGGGAGCTGCCGGTATAATGGCGGCTGTTTCCGCTACGCTTAACGGGCATACTGTAAGTATTTACGAAAAGAACGACCGTATAGGAAGAAAACTTTATATTACGGGCAAAGGGCGTTGTAATATAACTAATGCTGCAGATATGAAGACTATTATGGAAAATGTAGTAAACAATTCCAAATTTCTGTACAGTGCATTTAAGCAATTTGATAATCAAGATGTAGTGGAAATGTTGGAAAATGCAGGCTGTCCCACTAAAGTGGAAAGGGGAAACAGAGTATTTCCCGTATCGGACAAGTCATCGGATGTGATCAAAGCATTTCAGAAGATATTGTCGGAATTGTCGGTCGAAGTGAATCTGAAGGCAGAAGTAAACTCTTTGATCATAGAGGATTCAATTTGTAAGGGAATAAAACTGGATGATAAGAGCATATATGCGGATGCGGTAATAGTAGCCACCGGAGGACTATCTTATCCCGGAACAGGATCCACCGGAGACGGGTACAGATTTGCTAAAAATTCCGGTCATAAAGTCGGTAAACTATATCCGAGCCTGGTGCCTTTTACGCTTGAAGAAAAGGAAGAAATAAAGCAATTACAAGGACTTTCGCTTAAAAATGTCGCAGTTGAAATATATGACGGTGATAAAAATATTTATAAAGACTTCGGAGAAATGTTATTTACACATTTCGGTATAAGCGGTCCTACATTGATATCCGCAAGCTCATACGCTGTTGAAAGAATAATAGATGATAAAAAGAAACTAAGAATAGTTATAGATCTAAAGCCTGCTTTGGATAATGAAAAGCTGGATGCAAGACTTTTAAGGGACTTTGAAAGTGCAAAAAATAAACAATTAAAGAATGTTTTGCCGGAACTTTTACCGATAAAACTGATTCCGGAAGTACTTAGACAGGCGGATCTGAAAGAAGATATAAAGATCTGCAATATAACCAGGAAAGAAAGACTAAAGCTCCTTTATGCACTTAAAAATTTGAGTTATACTATAGACGGTGTTAGAGGATTTGAGGAAGCTATCATAACAAAGGGTGGAGTTGATGTATCCGATATAAACCCTAAAACCATGGAATCCAGGCTGATCACATCCTTGTATTTTGTCGGTGAGGTGCTTGATATCGATGCATTGACGGGAGGATATAACCTACAAGTGGCTTGGTCTACGGGCTATGTGGCAGGAGGTAATATAGAATATGTATAAAAGTATAGCTATAGACGGTCCGTCAGGTTCCGGAAAGTCTACAATAGCAAGGCTGTTGAGTGAAAAACTTGAATTTTTGTATATAGATACAGGAGCGATGTACAGAGCCATAGCTTTGTATATTGATCGATTAAAAAGTGAAGGATCTGTAGAAACAAAGATCGAAAAATATTTGGAAGATATAGATATAGCCATCAGGCATGAGAACGGTATACAAAAGATCTGTCTTAACGGTGAAGATGTATCTGCTGATATAAGACAGGAGGCTATAGGGAATCTGGCAAGTGTCATAAGTGTCTATGCAAATGTCAGAGAAAAACTTGTAGCACTGCAAAGAAATATAGCAAAAAAACATAATGTAGTAATGGACGGCAGAGATATCGCAACTACGGTCTTGCCGAATGCCGATGTTAAAATATTTCTTACCGCTAAGCCGCATACAAGAGCTTTGAGAAGATATAAAGAATTATTGGAAAAAGGTATGGAGGCTGATATCAATGATATAGAAGCCGATATAATCAAAAGAGATGAAAGAGATATGAACAGAGAGATATCTCCTTTAAGACAGGCTACGGATGCCTATGTAGTGGATTCATCCGACAAAGATCTTGATGATACACTTACGGAAATTCTTTTTTATGTGAAGAGGAAGTTTGATGAAAGAAGTTAAATTAGCTAAAAGTGCGGGCTTTTGTTTCGGTGTCGAAAGAGCTGTACAAAAGGTTTATGATGAGGTCAAAAAAAACAATGGAAAAGTATATACATACGGACCTATTATACATAATGACGAAGTAATAAAGGATCTGAGATCCAAAGGGGTGGATGTTATAAAAGATAAGGAAGAACTTATCAACGCTCCCAAGGGTACATTAGTGATAAGATCGCACGGTGTCGGAAAAGAGGTATATAAAAGCTGTGAAGAGACGGGATTCGAGATAGTAGATGCCACCTGTCCCTATGTCAGAAAGATCCACAGAATAGTTGAAGCCGAATGTAAAAAGGGAAACAAGGTAATAATAGTGGGAAATCCCGACCATCCGGAGGTTCAAGGTATAAAAGGTTGGGGGGATGACTCTACTGTGGTAATAGAAAATTATGAAGATTTCACAGCTTAGGTATAGAAAAGGGTGCAAAACTATACATAGTAGCACAAACTACTTATAATCATAAGAAATTTCAAGAACTTGTTGATAAAATTAAGGTTTTAGAGTATGATATAACTTGCTTTAATACAATTTGCAGTGCAACACAGGAGAGACAAACAGAGGCAGGAAAGATAGCGGCTGAAGTTGATACAATGATAGTGATAGGAGATAAGAATAGTTCAAATACGACCAAATTGGTCGATATATGTAAAAATACATGTAATAAAACTATTTTTATACAGACGGCAAAAGATTTGGAAACTGAGGAGTTGCAAAGCGGACAGAGTATTGGTATTACAGCAGGAGCATCAACGCCAAAACATATAATTGAGGAGGTTCAAAATAATGTCAGATCTAAGTTTTGAACAAATGTTAGAAGGAACATTGAAAACTATTCATACAGGGGGAATTGGTTACAGGTAAGGTTATAGATGTCAAGGAAGACTCTATAGTGCTTAACGTAGGATATAAGTCAGATGGTATTATTACCAGAGACGAGTATAGCCAGGATTCAAACCTAGATTTGCGTACAGTGGTCAAAGTCGGTGATGAGATGGAAGCAAAGGTTCTCAAGGTAAATGATGGTGAGGGTCAGGTTGCACTTTCATACAGAAGAATAGCTCAAGACAAGAGCAATAAGAGACTTGAGGAAGCTTTCAACAACAAAGAAGTGCTTAAGGCTAAGGTCGTAGCGGTTCTTGATGGTGGACTCAGTGTCGCTGTAGAGGAAAGCAGAGTTTTCATACCGGCAAGTCTGGTATCCGACTCATATGAGAAGAATCTCCAAAAATATAAGGATGAAGAGATAGAATTCGTTATTATAGAATTTAATCCTAAGAGAAGAAGAGTTATAGGTGACAGAAAGCAGCTCTTGGTTGCTAATAAACAAAAACTTCAAGAGGAGCTTTTTGCAAGAATAAGACTCGGAGATGTTGTAGAAGGTACAGTTAAGAATGTTACAGACTTCGGAGCATTCATAGATCTCGGCGGAGCTGACGGACTTCTCCATATTTCAGAGATGAGCTGGGGAAGAACAGAGAATCCTAAGAAGGTATTTAAGAGTGGAGATAAGGTAGAGGCATTTATCAAGGACGTATCAGGAGATAAGATTGCTTTGAGCCTTAAGTTCCCGGATAAGAATCCATGGCTTGATGCAGGAGTTAAGTATGCTATAGGCAACGTAGTATCAGGTACAGTTGCAAGAATGACAGACTTCGGAGCTTTCGTGGAACTTGAATTGGGAGTGGATGCACTTTTACATGTTTCACAGATAGCTGTAGAGCACGTTGATAAGCCTTCTGATGTACTCAAGGTAGGTGACAAGGTTGAAGCTAAGATAGTTGACTTTAACGAAGAAGATAAGAAGATATCTTAAGTGTAAAGGCACTTAAGCTTGAGGAAGCAGCTAAGAATCAGGAAGTTAATGCTGGAGAGGCTGCAAGTGAAGAAGTAAAGTCTGAAGAATAATTTAATGAAAAAGGATCGGGAGATACCGGAATACGATTTTGGTATTTCCCGATCATAAAGTATCGGGATGTAGCGCAGATTGGTAGCGTACTTGACTGGGGGTCAAGGGGTCGCAGGTTCAAGTCCTGTCATTCCGACTAAAAAAGCCTTGTAAATCAGGGCTTTTTTATTTTTTGTGTACGGTTTTGTGTACGGTTTAGAGTTATTTTATCTATGTGATCGAATGCTTTTGCAGTAAATCTTTCCATATAATCATCCATAACACCACGATAAATATTTTTAAGTGTGGTATCGGAAGACCATCCGCCACGCCTCATTATGTATGTGTCAGGTATGCCTATCGCATGCATCATGCTGGCTGCATAATGACGAAGATCATGAAACCTGAAAGAATGTATATCAAGGGTCTTGAGTGTTTTTGCAAATCTGTGTGTAATCTGATTGGGGTTCAGATTAACTAAATTTCCACTTTTAGGCAGTAGAGAGATAATATGATCAGGCATATCCACATCTCTTATACTTGAAACAGTCTTGGTGGTTTTCACTACCCATTCTCTTTGTTCATTAAGGACCAGTGCCTTATTTATATGTATTATATTCTTTTCTACATCTGCGGAAGTTAAAGCACATATCTCAGAGCGTCTGAGAGTGCCGAACGCTGCCAAGTATACAGCCATTAACAAATCTGTATCATTGTCTTTCAGATAATCTGTTATAGTCTTTATGTCATTGTCTGTGGGAATGTACAGCTTGGGCTTTATCTTCTGGGGCAATGTTACATTAACATGCAGGTCGGGTAAAAATGCTTTAAGCACCACATATAAAAAACCGTAAGCATTTTTTACTGTTTTCGGGTTTCTGCCTATTGAATACTCGTTAATCCATAACTGTATAAGTTCGGCATTGAATTTTTTAATGGGTAGACTATGATATTCACTAAAGGCATTATTTATAAGATGTTTGTACTCAGTAAGAGTTGTAGGTGATAATACATTTGATTTCATGTCACAGTATTTATACATTGCGTCCTTTAAAGTTATATCCGGTTTTTTTGTTTCTACTTTAGTTTTATCCATTCTGTAAGCTGCTGCTAAATATTCCGCTTCCTTAGCTGAATCAGCAGTAAAAGACTTGTAATGCTCAATGCCTTTGGCATCCTTGTAATCGTATACTTTGCATCTCCATCTTCCGGATGGAAGTTTTCTTGCCTTAGCCATAAATAGCCTCCTTATTTTGCATATAAAAAGAACACCTATTCCGGATTGAATGAGGTGTCCTAGTGTGATACAATGGCTGTTGAATGTTCTTGTGCTGACCACACAGGACTTGTATTTGGTCATACCCTTGCATTGTTGGTAGCAGTGCAGGGGTGTTTTTTATTTTAACTTGTTTCCAAAATGGAAAAAACTGAATTTTTATTCCATTTCATCGTTATCTTCATAGATACCGGTTTCAGAATTATCGTAAACTTCATCAGTTGATAGCGATTGATTGTATTCCTCAGCTAACATAGTTTTATTAAATTCAGCAGTTGGATCAATTTCATTTACCAATTTTTCCAATTCGTCTATTGATATTCTAAAAAATTCTTTTCTGAGGTTAACTTTGTTCACTCTCTTACTATTAAGTCTGCGATGCAAAGAGTTTTCTAACATTACAGCATCATCTGAAAAAATAAAGCTATGTACATCAAATTTGAACGGTACACTAGCACTTCCTAATTCGTTTACCCTATCCTGCGGTTCTAATCTTCTAGTCATACCAATCTTAAATACATCTTCTCCAAAAGAACCTAAGTTACTTATTATGTAGACATTGCCGGCTTTACCATTTTGAAGCCTTGTAATATCTTCTTTTCTTGTTATTACATCTGAGAGTTGAGATTGTAATTCTAAAATTCTAGCTCGTAAGGTTTCCAATTCACTCGGATCAGTAATAGTTGTCATAGAAGTTTGCAGCTTTTCTATTTCAGAATTAAACTTTTGTTCTTCTTGTTCTATTTTCTTTCGTTCAGCTTCCAAAGCTTTTCTTTCTTCAGCTTCTTGTCTCATTTGCTCTCTTAAAGCAGCTTGTTCTTGTTTTTGTTGCTCTCGTTTTACATAGTAGTTATATTCTATCTTAACGGAATTTATGAAAAGGTACTCTATTTCACCAATAAATCTAACCAAAGTAGGAAGTATAGCCTGATTACCTTCTCCAGCTATTTTAAGATATTTGGATGTCATTGTCTTTACATTGTCGATTGCTTTATCAAGTTTTTCATATCGTAAATTATAAAGTATATTTTGTAATTCTGCTCTTAAAGCTATGACTAATAGCTGGTATATTGTTTTATTAGCTTTAGTTGTATACCTTGACTCATACTCGACTAGAGTTTTTGCTATTATCTTATCGTTATCCTTAAAAGCTCGTCTTAGATCCATAATATCCATATGGTGTAGCTTTAGAATTACACTTGGAGATAGTGCTTCAACTTCTTCAGTGCTGTATTGATCAATCAAATGTGTATCGGATTTATAGTAGTTTTTTATACTGTAGTTTATGCTGTTATAAAGCTCTTTAATCCTCTGAAGCTTTTTAGTTTGTGAGCCTATTTTCTTGTCCAGTTCTTTTTCTTTATCAGATAACTCAGCTAAGGTAGCATTAGAATTTGAAATATCTATCCTATTTAAAGATATTCTATTATCTAACTCGTTAAGCTCTTGTTCTTTCTGATGAATCAAGTTTTTCAAATGTTCATAGTTCGGGTATCCTGATTCGACTAATTTTTGATTTAAATCGGATATTGTATTTTCAAGTTCTGCAATTTGTTCTTTGTATTTAGAAGAGAATATAGGTATATTTTTAATTCCTCCGTTTACAACAATAATCCCAGTAATGAATACCGCTGCTAATATAAAAAATACTATCTTTCCGGTAACATCACTTACCGCTGCTAAGCAAATAAGAAAAAATATTGCGAGTATTGAAAATATAACAGTTATAGCTATTTTAATTATTTTCTTCATAATCCGCTCCTAAAGTTCTACTTTTTCAATGACTCTTCCAACAGTTTGAATATCTTCTGTACCCTTTATCATCTTATACTTAGGATTATGAGATATCAGACCGTCTTCGCCATATTCTTTTATAAACAATTCATTACCTCTTGAAAATATTCCAATATCTCCAAAATTAAGTTCGGGAGTTTTTTGTACATATACCTTTTCACCATTGTAGTAGCTCGGTTCCATGCTATCACCACTTACAGATATAATAAAATCCGCACCATCGCAGACAGGTGCCTTTATGCTTTCTATTTCTATATCAGTAAGAAAAGAAGTCAATCCTGCACTTGCACCGCCTAAGATGTAAGGGTATTGACAAAGTGGTGCTTCATAATTTGAAAATGTTTCTTTTATTAAAGAAGTACCTTTATGTTTTTGTTTTTTTGAAATTTCTATTCTTTCGTATTCTTTATCTATAACTAAAGATACAAGTTCTTTACCATGTTGATCAAGTTGACGATATTTTTCAATTAAATCAATTTCGTAAATATTAAGTTGTAAACTTCCATTGTTCTTGTAGCCATCATATCCAAAAGCTTCAAGTATATTGCCAACACCGTATATCGTACACATTTCTAGCAGAGCCTCTGGTGTGGGGCTACTGTTTCCATTCTCCCAACTATATATTGTTTTTTCAGATGCTTTAAATCCCTTGCTAGTCATTATATCTGATATTGTTTTTACGCTCATACCAGAATCAATTCGATATTTTTTCAAGATATTGCCTATATTATGTGCCATAACAACCTCCTTTATGACTAACTATATATTAAACATTTTATCATGTCAATAAAAATTCTAATATTCTTAGAAAAGGCTATTGACATTCTGATAAAATAAGAATATTATATAAGAAATTCTTAGAAACTTAGAAAGGAGTAAAGATGAGTACGATAACAAATAATATATCGCAATATATTAAGGACAGGGGAATTAATGTTTCTAAAATGTCGAGAGAATTAGGAATACCATATATATCGCTTTACAATAGTTTACTAAATCCATCGAGTGAAAGGACTTTGAGAGACATTGAATTTATGAAGATATGTTATTTTTTGGATGTAGATCCACGCTTATTTATGGAAGCAAGAAATAACATACAAGGAGTGAAATGAAAAACCAAGCAAAGATAGAAAAAACGATTGACAACATTTGCGATTACATAATCGCAAAAACAAGCTTAATTCCTGAAATCAAGGAATATGAGCTTGATGAGTTGCCGAATATGATTAATGCCCTAGCAGATTTAATTAGGGCAGTGGATGGAAATTAAAAGTAAATAGGAAGAATGAAGAAAAGGTAGGTTAGGAGGAGCAATGGCAGCGATCGGAAGCATAATGGCAGTAATTGTAATGATGGTATTTGCATTTACCATTGATGATAAGTAAGGAGGTTTTTATGAAACTACAGAATTTTATAGATGAATTAATAAGTCTTTATGGAGAGAACAAAATTACAAAAGATACTTTGGATAGCATGAATCTGTATGCGAGCAGACTGACAGATGGTGTTGATTTGGAAGAGATACTTGATAATAAAGTGTATGTTCTTAACCGTAAAGAAGAGCAAAGATACTTGTTTGATGATAAAGACCATCCCCAGTTTATTGTAACTACAGAGGTTAAATATCATGGGAATATATACCTCATAATAACTGATGATACTACTTACAACTATTTTGGAATTAGGTACACAAGGAGATTATTCAGCAAGGAAGGAGGGCTGCTAGGTGAAACAATAATAAACCAGGTTGATAGATCAGGAGAGGAACGAAAAGGATTCCGTCATGATTTTGCATTACATGAAGCTTTACTTAAAAAAGGACTTCTTTCAGAAAGAGATTTTGAGGATAAAAGCCATGGCGAGGAAAACAATCAGTAAGGACGATATAGTAAGAGGGTTACTTAAAGAAATACAGGGTAAGTACAGTTTTAATCCTAAAGAAATGGCAACCCTCATAGGTAAAGCCGAAAAGACATATTACAACAGGTATAACAATCCTGAAACACTGTCAGTCTTGGAACTAAGACGCTTAGTGTCTAGGGGGTATATAAAGAAAGAAGATTTAATGGAAATTTTTTAGAAGGAGGTAGCTATGTGTGAGAGTAATGAAAGTGTGGTAAGTGTGTTTGCAGATGGTAGGAAACATATAGGTACGGAAGTGCTTAGGGACGGTATAAGAACAGTTGTTACGATAACTTTTGAGGAAGTAACAACAAAACAGAAGGAGCTTGATATACCGGACTTTGTAAACAAGGGTCGTACCTATAACGAGGTTCAACTATAAAGGTTCTGATGTAGTTACAGATAAGGAGGAGATATGCTCAAAGATGATTTTAAGGTTTATATACCCGGGAAAATATTGCAATACAGTAATAATGACAAGGGCGAGGTTATAAGAATAGGCAAAGACCAGTATAACTTTTTAGTAGACCTTTATAACGAAAGCTCACTTAGCATGAAAGGTTTAATAGACACAATAATAGATCAAGTAAGAGATCATGTGATTATAGAGAAAAGAGAGGAAGAATAAAACTATGATTAATTTAACTTTTGAAACTTATGAAGAGATGATTACCTTTGCAAAGCAGATATTAGAAGGTTCACAAGCACCAGTAGCGCCTGTAGCACCTGTAGCAGCTCAAGCACCAGTAGCGCCTGTAGCACCAGTAGCGCCTGTAGCACCTGTAGCAGCTCAAGCACCAGTAGCAGCTCAAGCACCTGTAGCACCTGTAGCACCTGTAGCGCCTGTAGCACCTGTAGCGCCTGTAGCGGTACCGAGCTTTCCTGCAACTAATACAACGCCATCTACACCGGTAGCCCAAACAGTGCCTACACAGATACCGACTTATAACATAGACCAAATAGCAGTAGCAGCAATGCAGTTGAAAGATTCAGGTAGGCTGGAAGAGTTTAGGCAATTACTTGCAAGTTTCGGAGTAGCAGCTCTTACTCAATTACAGCCTAATCAGCTTCCGGAACTTGTAGTTGAGTTACAGAAAATGGGGGTAAAACTTTAATGGCAGCTCATGCAATCTTAAGTGCTTCAGGTGCACACAGGTGGCTTGAATGTACACCCAGTGCAAGGCTTGAAGAAAATTTTGAAGATGTGCCGTCTGCAAGTGCCAAAGAAGGTACCTTGGCTCATGCTATCGCAGAAGCAAAAATAAGAAATGCTTTTATAGAGCCCCTGCCTAAAAGGTCCTTTAACAAGATACTTAAGGCTTTTACTGAGAAAGAAGAGTATCAAAAAGAAATGGATACTTTAACAGACGAGTATGTCGACTACATAAGAGAAATAGTATTGTCTTATCCGCAAGCCCCTTGTGTAAGGGCGGAGGTAAGGCTTGATTTATCAAAGTACATACCTGAGGGCTTCGGTACTGCGGACTGCATCGTAATATCCGGAAGTGATTTGCACATAGTAGACTTTAAATACGGCAAAAGCGTAGCTGTAAGTGCTGAAAATAACCCTCAGTTAAAGCTTTATGCTCTTGGGGCAATAGACAGTTTTGAAATGTTTTTTAGTATTCAAAATGTACATATGCATATTTTTCAACCAAGAAATAACGAGGGGGGCGGAACGTTCAGCATAAGTGTACAGGGCTTGAGAGCTTGGGCTGAAAGTATAAAGCCGATTGTAGACCTCGCCTTTATGGGGGTAGGGGAGCAAAAGACAGGTTCGTGGTGTAAGTTTTGTAAAGCCAGACCTATATGCGAAAAACACGCAGAAAAATGTAGGAAACTTGCAAGGCTTGAGTTTAAAAAGCCGGAACTTCTCACACATGAAGAAGTGGGCGCTATCTTACAACAAGCTAGGGAAGTAGCCGGTTGGGTGAAGGTTTTAGATGATTATGCATTATCTGAAGCATTAAAAGGTGTTGATATACCGGGGTGGAAGGTGGTACCCGGAAGAAAAACAAGAACTTGGACAGATATGGATGAAGCTTTCAAAAAACTTACTGACAACGGAATAGATGAAACTATTTTGTGGAAAAAAAACTCCATTGACTTTAGCACAGGTAGAAGACGAGATAGGTAAAAAGGATTTTACTGAGTTAGTGGGTGATATGGTAACAATGAGTACAGGTAAACCGGCTCTGGTACCTGAAAGTGATAAAAGAGCAGCATTGAAAATAAAAGCAGAAGATGAATTCAAGGAGGAAACGGTAAATGAGTAAAGTAATAACAGGTAAAGTAAGGTTCAGCTATGTGGCACTTCTTAACCCAAGAAACGACTTAAATGGAAACAGCAAATACAGCGTAACCGCACTTTTGCCAAATCTGATATACAAACAAAGCAGGCTATTGATGCAGCTATAGCACAGGCTATAGAGGAGGGGAGAAATGGAAAGTGGAACGGTCTTGTGCCGCCTGTAGTACCTACCCCCATACATGACGGTGATGGGGTAAGGACTGATGGTTCACCTTTTGGAGAGGAATGCAGAGGGTGCTGGGTATTTACAGCATCAACAAATGCAGATCCGACTAAGCCAAGACCTGAGATAGTGGGACCGGACTTACAGCCAATAATGAGTGCAACAGAAATTTACTCAGGTATGTACGGCAGACTTTCAATAACTTTTGCACCTTATTTTAGTGCAGGCAAGAAAGGGATAGGCTGCTATCTTAACAATGTTCAGAAGCTTGAAGACGGAGCGCCATTGGCAGGAACTAAGGCATCAGCTTCAGAAGACTTTGGGGCTTCACAAGTACCGCAAGCACAAAATCAAACCTATGCACCTCAAGGTCAGGCAGCTTATGGTGTGGTAGGGGTACAGCCACAGTATGGAGTGCCCTCACAGCCACAGTATGGAGTGCCCTCACAGCCACAGTATGGACAGATTGACCCTATCACAGGACAGCCTGCTGTAAGAGGTGGAGTCATGGGGCTATGATCAGATTGTCAATAGATTTAGAGACTTACAGCGGTGTAGATATTAAAAAATCAGGGGCGTACGCATATGTACGCTCCGAAGATTTTGAAATAATGTTAGCAGCTTACAGTATAAACGGAGGAGCTGTACAGATACTTGATTTTACCGAGCCTGATTTTAAGACAGGTATGGATCTGTTGTATAGCTTACTTATATCCCCGGACGTGGAAAAGTGTGCGTATAATGCCACTTTTGAATGGCTTTGCTTATCAAAGTATTACGGTATTGAATTACCTAAAATAGGATGGGCATGTACCATGCACCATGGACTTTATTTAGGTTATCCTGCCGGGTTATCTTCCATAGGCGAGGCTATAGGGCTTCCGCAAGATAAAAGGAAAATGGGTGTGGGTTTAAGCCTTATAAGAAAGTTTTGTGTACCTCGTAAGCCAACAAAAACGGACCCAAGGGTGCGAATATTACCGCAGCATGAGCCCGAAAAATGGCAACTATTTAGAGAGTATTGTAAGCAGGATGTTGTAACCGAAATGTCTATAAAAAACATTTTAGATAAATACCCGGTTCCTGATGATGAGATGGAACTGTGGAGACTAGATCTAACTATAAACAACACCGGTGTGGCAGTAGACGAAAAGCTTATTGAAGGGGCTTTGTATTGCTCACAGGCTATTACAGAAAGCCTTACAAACGAGGCAAAAGAAATTACAGGGCTTAGTAATCCAAAATCCGTTCAGCAGCTATCTAAATGGCTTGAAGAAGAGACAGGCGAAGAGGTGGAGAATCTCAGAAAAGACACAGTCTCAGACATGATAAAAGACCTTGATAATGAAAAAGCTGTAAGGATGCTTGAGATAAGGCAGGAACTCTCGAAGACTTCTGTAAAGAAGTACGATGCTATGAAAAACGCTCTTTGCGATGACGGAAGGATAAGGGGACTATTACAGTTCTATGGTGGAAATCGTACAGGCAGATGGGCAGGCAGACTTGTACAAGTACAGAACTTACCTAGAAATCACATGGATATGATAGAACTTGCAAGAGACCTTGTAAAAGCTAAAGATTTAGACTCTTTAAAAATGATATTCGGGAATATCCCCGATACACTATCTCAGCTTATAAGAACTACTTTTATACCCGGGCATGGTAACAAATTTATTGTTGCAGATTTCTCAGCTATAGAAGCAAGAGTTATCGCATGGTTGTCCGGAGAGAGTTGGAGACAGGAAGTATTTGCCACGCACGGTAAGATATACGAGGCTTCAGCATCAGCTATGTTCGGGGTGCCCATAGACAGAATAAAAAAGGGTAACCCTGAATACAGTCTCAGGCAGAAAGGAAAGATTGCGGAGCTTGCTTTAGGCTATCAAGGGCATGTAGGAGCTCTAAAGGCAATGGGGGCTGATAAAATGGGGCTAGACGATAATGAATTGTTTGACATAGTAGCAAGGTGGAGAGGATCCAATAAGAAGATAACTGAACTTTGGTACAGATGTGAGAATGCGGTTCTTACAGCCATGCATACCGGTATAGCTCAAAATGTGAACGGGTGCACTTTTAGAGTTACTGAAAACTTTATGATAGTAACGCTTCCCTCCGGTAGAGAACTATTTTATGTGCAACCTACGCTTAAACTTAATGAGAGGAACAAAGAACAGTTATTTTACAGAGGGGTTGAACAGGATTCTAAAAAATGGGGCGAGATAGGAACATATGGCGGTAAGATAGTCGAGAATATAGTGCAAGCAATAGCAAGGGATTGTTTAGCTCACAGTATGAGAAAAGCAGCTAAAAAAGGTTTTAGCATTGTAATGCATATTCATGATGAAATGGTCGTGGATTGTTCTAAAGAAAAACAATTAAAAGAACTGACGGACATCATGGCAGAGCCTATACCTTGGGCAAACGGACTGATCTTAAAAGGTGACGGTTTTGAGTCGATGTTCTATAAAAAGGATTAAATTATGGCAGATAGACAATTAGTTATTTCGGCGGCCAATAGTCGTTTTGCTGCCAAATGGCAAAGGCAGCTTATTTTTTGGTCTGAATTTATAAAAAAGCTGGAAAACCCTGTAAGGTCTACCGAGACTTTAGAACATTTTATAAAACTGCCTAAATCAAAGCAGGATGAATTAAAGGACGTAGGTGGGTATGTCGGAGGGGCTTTACTTAATAACAGACGTGGTTCAAAGAATGTAGAAAGTAGAGACCTTATAACACTTGACCTTGATAATATTCCAGCAGGATTGACGGACGAAGTATTAAAGAAAATATCACTTTTGGGTTGTTGTCTTATTGTTCACAGTACAAGAAAACATGAGCCGTCAAGACCAAGGTTGAGAGTTATTATACCTTTGGCAAATAAGGTAAGTACAGAAGAGTACGAGCCTATAGCTAGAAAAGTTGCCGAGATCATAGGTATAGAATGGGCGGACCCCACAACATTTCAGGCGTCAAGACTTATGTATTTTCCTAGCTGCAGCAGTGATAGCGTGTATTTGTTTAAGGTATTGGACGGCGGTTTTTTAGATCCTAAAGGCGTACTCAATATGTACAAGGATTGGCACAACCACGCTGAATGGGCTTTAGTGCCTAACGAAGTCGGAAAACATAAATTACAAGCGGATAAACAACAAGATCCCAGAGAAAAAGGGGGTATCATAGGTGCTTTTTGCAGAACCTATGATATTTACAAAGCTATGGATGAGCTTATACCGGGCGAGTATCTTAGTACAGAGTACGAGGACAGGTTTACATACTCAGGGGGCTCTACAGCCGGAGGGGCGATAGTATATAACGGTCTATGGTTATATTCGCACCATGCCACAGACCCCGCAAGCGGAAAGCTGTGCAATGCGTGGGACCTTGTAAGGTTGCATAAGTTTGATGACTTGGATGCAGACGCAAAGCCTGATACTCCTACGAATAAACTGCCTTCTTATGTGGCAATGGCTGAGTTTGCAAGGGTATCAAAGAGGTATCAATACTTTTAACCAAAGAAAGGTATGAAGAGGCTAACAAGGATTTCCAAAGTGTTAATACAGACTGTTCTGATGAATGGATGTTCAACTTAAAAAGGAACAGTAACGGAATTATAGAAAAGACTATAGACAATATATTGTTGGTACTTGAAAACGACCCTTTAGTTAAAGGAAAAATAGCACTTGATGATTTTGCAAACAGAGGGTTAATACTTGGGGCATTGCCTTGGGATAATAGTGAAAAGAAAAGATTTTGGAATGATACGGATGATGCAGGGCTTAGACACTATCTTGAAAAAGTATATGGATTAATCGGTAAGGAAAAGATATATGATGCTACATCACTTTGCGCCCACAAACATAAATTCAACAGCGTAAGAGACTATCTTTTAAGCGTTAAATGGGACGGTGTGTCAAGGCTTGAAACTTTGTTTATAGACTATTTTGGTGCGGATGATAATGATTATACGAAAGAAGTAGCAAAAAAATCATTCGTGGCAGCAGTGGCAAGAGTAATGCAGCCGGGAATAAAGTTTGACAACATGGTGATAATATCCGGGGCACAAGGTATAGGTAAAAGTACTTTCTTTTCGTATCTTGGAAAAGACTGGTTTTCAGACAGCTTAGTTACATTTGAAGGTAAGGAAGCCGCAGAACTTATACAAGGGAGGTGGCTTATAGAGGTTGGAGAGCTTAGCGGTATGACTAAGTCAGAGACTAATACTGTAAAACAATTTTTATCAAAGACTGACGATATATACAGGGAAGCCTATGGAAGGCGTACAGCACAATTTCCAAGAAAGTGTGTATTTTTTGGAACTACTAACGATACTGAGTACTTAAAGGACCCGACAGGGGGGCGTAGGTTTTGGCCGGTGGATGCGAATGCTGAAAAAGCCACTAAATCAGTATTCGCAGATCTACCCACGGAGGTGGACAATATATGGGCAGAAGCTTTTGCATTTTGGCAATTGGGCGAACCTTTATACCTATCAAAAAATGCAGAAAAGATTGCAAGGAAACAGCAAGAAGACCACAGGGAGGTATCAGCTAAAGCAGGAACTGTGATGGAATTTGTCAATAAAGGGGTACCTGTCGATTGGGATAGCTATACACTTGATCAAAGAAGAGCTTATTGGTCTTTTGATTATAAATCATACAGGGGAAATCTTACCAAGAGAGATAGAGTGTGTGCAGCCGAAGTGTGGACTGAATGTTTCAATAAAGAGATAAGCACATCAAAACGGCAGGACATAATGGAGATAAACGGTATCTTAAGAGGCATGGAAGAGCTTACCTATAATAAAAAATCTATGAGGTTCGGATGTCATGGAATACAAAGGGGTTTCATAATTTCGTAAGAAATAAGCGTAACATTCTCTGTAACATTCTCTTTCAATGTTACAAAAAGCTGTAACATTCGTAACATTTGTAACATTAGAATGTTACAGTCTAAACCCCGATAAAATAAGGCTTTACAGCCATTTGTAACATTGTAACATTAATTTTATATATAAATACTAAATAGACAAATTAGAGCGTGTGCGTGAGCGCCTGCGTGCCTGCGACGCCTACGCGCGTATACATATAGGAAATCGAGAATGTTACGCTTCAATGTTACATTTAATTATTTTGTTAAGAATTGGAGGTTAACATGACAGAAAAGAATATTGAAGAGTATTTAAGACTTGGAGTGAAAAAACAAGGGGGTATAGCTTTCAAGTTTACATCCCCCGGAAATGCCGGAGTACCTGATAGGCTTATAGTAATGCCGGGGGGCAGGATATATTTCGTGGAGCTTAAAAGACCTGGAGGGAAAACGAGCCCGTTACAAAACAGACAGATAAGCAGACTGAAAGATCTAGGGTGCAGGGTTTTAGTAGTTGACAGTAAAGAGAGTGCAGAGAGGTTTTTGAATGATATACAAAGCCCATAATTACCAAAGATACTGCATTGAAAAGATAATAGCGCAAAAAGAAATAGGCTTATTCCTTGATATGGGGCTTGGAAAAACAGTAATAACCTTAACGGCTCTTAACGATCTACTCTATAATCGTTTTGAGATCTCAAAAGTGCTGGTAATAGCCCCTAAAAAAGTTGCTGAAGGTACTTGGGCACTTGAGGCCGATAAATGGGATCACTTAAAACATTTAAGAATAAGTACTTGCCTTGGTAGCAGCAATAAGAGAGTTAAAGCACTGTGTGCTAATGCGGATATCTATATCATAAACCGTGAAAATGTATCATGGCTTGTAGATTATTATAAAAATAATTGGCCCTTTGATACGGTGGTTATAGATGAGCTATCAAGTTTTAAGTCAAGAGAAGCAAAGAGGTTTAAGGATCTAAAAGCTATAAGGCCAAGAATAGACAGGATCATAGGTCTTACCGGTACTCCTGCACCGAATGGTCTTATGGATCTTTGGGCACAAGTGTATTTGCTTGATAAAGGTCAAAGGCTTTATAAAACAATAACAGAGTACCGCAACAGATATTTTGACAGCTACACGGCAGACGCTTCCGGAAGGCAGAATTACACACCTAAAGAAGGAGCCAAGGAGCTTATATCAAAAGAATTATCAGATCTTTGCATATCAATGCAGGCTGATGATTATCTTGAACTTCCCGACTTGGTAATAACCCTGTATGGGTGGTACTGGACAGTAAAGCAGACAAAGCCTATAAAGAGTTTGAAAGAGAACTTGTTTTGCAGATACCGGACGGAGAGATATCAGCGACAAACGGTGCAGCACTTTCAAACAAACTTTTACAACTTTGTAACGGTGCGGTATATGATGAAGACAGGGAAGTACATCGCATACACGATTGCAAAATGGATGTACTCACAGAAATAATTGAATCGTTAAAAGGACATAACATTTTACTGTTTTACAGTTTTCAGCACGATAAAGAACGGATCATGAAAGAGTTTCCACAGTGCAGAGAATTAAAAACTGTACAAGACCAAAAGGACTGGAATGACGGAAAAATAGAAATACTTTTGGCACACCCTGCAAGTGCAGCATATGGATTAAACCTTCAAGATGGGGGTAATCACATGGTTTGGTTTGGGCTTAATTGGTCTTTAGAATTATATCAGCAGGCACTTAAAAGACTTCATAGACAAGGACAGAAACAAAAGGTCATAGTACATCAACTGCTTGTTAAAGGCAAAAGAGATGAGAATGTGGCCAAGGCATTAGATGATAAAAGTGACACACAACAGGCGTTACTTGACAGTCTTAAGGCAAGGATACAAGAGATAAAGGAGCAGATGAAATAATGGATTTTGGAAAATTACAGGCAGATATAATAAAAAATATTTATAAGGCAAATATCAAAAGTACAGTACCGGACTATGAAATTTATAAAGTGGCTATTATAGATGGACACGAGTATATCCCGGTTGCGTATAAGCGAATAGCAGTATTTTTGATACCTGCAAATTTGCATATGCTAAGTTTTGAACTTGCGAAAGCAGGAAATACAGGAAACACAATAGAAAAATTATTTGGTAAAGTAAATGAATCTGAACAGCTTACAGATATAAAAATGATAAAGTTATTGGGGGATAAACAGCTGAAAGAATTTAGGACGAAAAACGATAAGTCAATTTTTGTTGATGAAAAGTTAATATCCTTTTTTGGCAAGGATATAAGATTTTCTGCAAATAAAAATAGTGAGATCGTTTATATAAAAGATGCATCGGAGTACTTAGGACTGGTAATGGTTACAAAAATTAAATAAAAGCAAAAGAAACAATACACACTTTATTGTTAGGAGGGAACTATGGCTAAAAAGAGATTTGAACTTAACAGAAAAGACTATCTGAACATAAAGAAGATGGATCATCACCAGATGAGTTTATGGGCAGAGTCAATGTATAAGTCGCGATTTGAAGATGGGCAGGCATCTGTACCCAGATTAGATATAAGCTTGATTAAAAAAGCTTTGTTAAGTGTCAAAGGTATAGGAGAGAAGAAAGCAGCAGATATTCTGGTTGCTATTGAAAAGGAGACGGCAGAGTAATGACGAGTGCGGAAATAAAAACTATTTTGGAAGAACACTGTAAGTGGCTAAAAAATAACAAAAATGGAAAATATGCAAACCTCAGGGATGCAATCCTCAGACGGGCAGACCTCATGGGGGCAGACCTCGAAGGGGCGGCGGTAAATTATCCGATAGCATGCCCCGAGGAAGGTCGATTCATAGGATTTAAAAAAGCAATGAATAGGATTGTCAAACTAGAAATCCTATCAGACGCTAAACGCTCAAGTGCAACTGGCAGAAAATGCAGGTGTGACAAAGCTAAGGTTGTATCTATAGAGAAAAAAGACGGTTCAGAAAGTCGCATCACTGAAGTTTGTTCATCTTATGACAAAGAATTTATTTACAGAGTTGGAGAGGTAGTATCTGTTGATAACTTTGATGAAAACAGGTGGAACGAGTGTGCGCCAGGGATACACTTTTTTATAACTAGAGAGGAAGCGGTGAGATATTGATGACAGTAAGGAGGGAGCAAGATGTTAAAGCCTAAAAAAAGCATGGAGGAATTTGAGAAATTCGGATTTAGAAAGTGTAAAGGATGTAAATAGAATGAGTCAAATAAGTAAAAACTTAGAAGAAAAAATAAATAAGTCAATAGAAGTACTTAAGCAAGCCGCTTATATCTCCGATACATACTACGACGAGCTCCTTATTATTGCTTACAGTGGAGGTAAGGACAGCGATGTAATGTTGGATTTAGCATCAAAAGCTAAGATTAATTTTGAAGTGCTGTATAGTACCACAACGGTGGAGGCGCCGCAGACTATGAAACATATAAGTGAAGTATTTAGCCACTTGAGAAAGCAGGGAATAAAAACAAACAGGACTAAACCGACGTATAAAGGAAAGCCTGTCAATATGTTTTCCTTGATTGAGCAAAAAGGTATCCCGCCAACGAGGCGGATAAGATATTGTTGTAGCATTTTCAAGGAAAAATCTACACCGAAAAGAATAACCGCCGTTGGTGTAAGGGAGTCGGAATCAAGAAGAAGAACCGGTCGGAGTGATTTTTCAACTGGCGAAAGAACAAAAGCTTTGATAAAACACTTTGATTTAGCACACGTCAAAGAAGTTTTTGAAAATGCAAAAACGTACGATCCTGTATGGGATTGCACGATCGTTGCAAGAGCGAGAAAGCATAAGAGTTTGATTGTAAATCCAATTTATGAATGGGCAGATGAGGATGTTTGGGGCTATATAAAAGAAAATAACATACCGTATAATCCCTTGTACGATATGGGCTATAAAAGGGTAGGATGTGTACTATGCCCTATGGCGAGAAAAGCTATGAAAGTGCAGGATGAAATAAATTTTCCCGGGATTAAAGATAATTATATCAAGGCTTTTGAAAGAATGCTTGAGAAAAGAAGAAAACGGGAAAAGGGCGAGGGTATAGGACAGTGGAAGGACGCAGAATCGTTATACAGATGGTGGATAGAGGGGTAGGTGTATTATGACAAGAAAAGAGTTATTGCAAAAAGCAGAAATGCGTAAATGGTGACAGGGATCTAAAGTACGGCAAGCCGGAAAATAATTTCAAATTAATAGCGGCTTACTGGGGTGTACATTTAGGTGTTTACTTAAATCCCGAGGATGTAGCGGTTATGTTGGCACTTATGAAAATAGCAAGACTTAAATCTAGTGAGTTTGAAAGTGAGGATAGCTGGGTGGACTTAGCCGGATATGCCGCTTGCGGGGCAGAGATCGCAACAAAGTTGGATACATCAAAGCTTCCGTACGGACTGGAGGAATAAGTGGAAGGTAGTAAGGATACATTTTCCCACTGGTGGTATGAAAATGTTTGGAAGTGTAAAAACTGTAAGCATTACGAGCCATTTAACGGAGTTTGCTGCAATGCTAAAAGCGAGTGGGTGGCAGATTTTAGGGACGAAGAAGATACTTGTGAAGAATTTGTGAGAATAGAAGAACAGAATAGGCAAAAGAAGTCATCGTGAATTTAGCCAGGCTTAAGTGTGCTACTGGAAAAGCTAAAAAGGGGGTGGGTGAATGACAGCTAAACAATATTTAAGCAGAATTGAAAAACTTGACATGCTGATAGAAAGCAAAAAAGACGAGCTAAATTCATTCCGTGATACATTGCCGGCTTTACCTTCTCAGAACCTATCTGAAGAACGAGTGCAGACAAGCCCTCAGAAAGACGCTAGTTTTACTAGAAGTATAGAGCGGGTTATGGAGATGGAAGCGGCTATTGATAAATACAGAGATGAAAGAGATAGGATTATAAGCAAGATATATGAGCTTGATAATTTGTTACAGATTAAAATTTTGTATAAAAGATATGTTAGATATGAGTCATTGAACTCAATATCTAAAGAACTTAAATATTCTTATGGGGCAATAAAAAATATACATGGGTGTGCATTAAGTGAAATGTCAAAACTGATTACTAAAAATGACCTTTTATGACCAAGTGGTGACCCAAAGTGACTGTCAAGTGTGTTATACTAGTATCGGTGAAAGTGCAATTAGGCATAACCCTCCTAACAGATATAACAATACTTCGGGCACAAAGAAGGCAGTCAGCAGGCTGTCTTTTTTGTTTGCTGAAACAGTAAAAATAAATATAAAAACCTCCGAAATATTTTATAAAACCCTTGACATACGTATTAATACGTGTTATAATATATTCAGAAGTTAAGGAAAGGGGGAAACAATTATGAAAGGTTCAGAATTGGTAAGACTACTAAAGAAAAATGGTTGTTCTTTAGTAGGACACGGTGGCAGGCATGATGAATGGTTTAGCCCTATAACAGGAAAAACCTTCCCGGTGCCTAGACACAATAAAGAAGTTCCCAAAGGAACGGCCTTATCAATACTGAAAGACGCAGGGCTTAAATAAGGCCCTTGCGTAAAACATAATAGTTTCCCCCCAAAAATATACAAAGGAGGTTAGATATGAAAAAGTATGTATATCCTGCGGTATTTACTGAAGAAGACAACGGAATGTATTCTGTGAATTTTAAGGATTTGGAAAGCTGCTATACTTGTGGAGATGATATTGATGACGCAATCTTAAATGCTCAGGATGTTTTATCAATGGTATTGTATCGCTATGAGAAGGAGAGAAAACCTATTCCGAGACCATCAAGTATATTAGGTATAGAAATTGATGATAAATCGTTTGTATCCTATGTTGTTGGTGACACTGATACATATAGACGTATGCACAACAACAAAGCTGTTAAGAAACACTTACCATTCCGGAATGGATGAATGAAGTGGCTATAGCGCAAAATATAAACTTTTCTCAAGTGCTGCAAGATGCACTTATGGAAATAATAGAAAAAGAATAAAAATGATAAAAAGGCTGTATACATTTGTATATGGTCTTTTTTAGTATAAAAATGTAAACAGAAAGGAGCTGATGATATATGAAGTTGACATTAAAACAGCAACGCTTCGCTGATGAATATATCATCAGCGGAAACGCCACAGAGGCAGCAATAAAAGCAGGGTACAGTGAAAAATACGCTAATACTAATGCCAGTAAACTACTACAAAATACTACTGTAAAAGCTTACATTGATGAGCGATTAAAGGAATTATCAGACAAAAAGATTGCTGATCAGCAAGAAGTACTGGAGTACCTTACATCAGTTCTTAGAGGTGAAAGTAGCTCAGAAGTGGTTGTCATAGAAGGTCAAGGCGAAGGCGTAAGCAGGGCAAAGCCTATGCAGAAAGCACCTGACGAAAAGGAAAGGCTTAAGGCTGCGGAGCTCTTAGGTAAGAGAATGGGGCTCTTTAAGGAAAAGGTTGAATTAAGCACAGATGAGCCTAGCAAGAAGCTATCCGACATAATGGATCAGTTGGGAGGAGAAGGACTTGAAGAGTAGCTTCCCGCTTTCAGAAAAATATGTTGATTTCATAAACTCTACAAAAGGGGTTAATGCTGACTTCTTGGAAGGCACAACGGCATCAGGTAAAACTACAGTAGGTGCCGGAGTAAAGTTTATGAAGATGGTCAGTGCAAGTAAAAAGAAACTGCACATCATAGCAGCAAAGACTACCGGAGTTGCGGAGAAGAATATAATACAGCAAGATAACGGTATACTTGATATACATAACAAAGTTGTTTACTGCGGTAATGGTGATAAGGACAATAAGATACCGCACATAAAATTCGAGGGCAAGATAATATACATTCTTGGATATGATAACAGGGATAAGTGGGAGTTAGTGTTAGGTTCTCAATTCGGATGTGTGTACATTGATGAGATTAACACGGCTAACATTGAATTTGTTAGAGAGATATCAACAAGAAACGATTATCTGATTGCTACTTTAAACCCTGATAATCCTGATTTACCTGTATACAAAGAATTTGTAAACAGGTCAAGACCTTACAAAAAGTATGTGCAGGATGTCCCTAAAGAAATATTGGAAGAGCTAAAAGAAAAACCGGTACAAGGATGGAAGTACTGGTTTTTTTCGTTTAGAGATAACTTAAGTTTAACAGATGAGCAGATTGCTAAAAAGATAGAGTCCGCCCCTGTAGGAACTAAGCTGTATAAAAATAAGATACAAGGCTTAAGGGGAAAGGCTACAGGCTTAATATTTCCTAATTTTGATAGAAAAAAGCATGTGATAAGCATTGCTGAAGCTAAGAAGTACGAGTTCAGGAAGTTCAGTGCTGCACTGGATACAGCCTATTCCAGCAAGAGCCCTGACACTATAGCAATGGTATTTCAAGGGATTACTAAGTGTCGCAAGGTCATAACACTCAGTGAAAAGGTTTATAACAATGCAAATCTTGATACACCCTTAGCACCATCTGATACAGTGCGTAAGTTTATTAATTTCCTTGATAAGAATAAGGATAACTGGGGCACAGTAAGGGATGTGTTCATAGATAGTGCAGACCAAGCGACCATAACAGAACTTAATAAGTACAAAGACTGAATGGCTCAATATATAAATTCAACAATGCCTATAAGGCTATGAAGATTATAGACCGTATAAACCTTATGCTTGGATGGATACAGCAAGGATCATACTTGGTATGTGAAGGCTGCACAGAACATCTTAAAGAGCTTGATACATATAGCTGGAATGAAGATAAGGACGAGCCGGAAGATGCAAATGACCATACTATAAATGCAAGTCAGTATTCATGGATGCCTTATACATTACTTATAGGTTTTGAGGAGAAAGAGAGAGAAGATGAGGATAATGGAGACTATTAAAAAGAGTATAAGAAGCTGGCTTGATATACAGCCGGCAGATCCTTACACAATAAAAATAATAGATAGTATAGATTTTGAAACCAATGCTATCAGAAACAAGATATGGTACAGAGGGGATAGCAACGAACTTGAGCAGTTATATAGTCAGTTGCTTGAGCATGCTGATAGATACAAGTTCTGGGCATCAAAAAGTACACCGGGGCAGGAGATAAGAAAAGTACATACAGGATTACCCGGATTAATAGTGAAAGTGCTTACGGATGTAGTTCTCAATGACTTAAATGACTTTGATTTTGAGTCAGATAAAGATAAAAATCTTTGGGCTGAAATGGATAAGGAAGAGCTATTTTGGGAGCAACTTAATACTGCACTTAGGGAAATGCTTTATATAGGTGATGGTGCTTGGAAGATAGTCATTGATACGGACTTCAGTCCTTATCCTATGTGTGAATGGGCGTCAGGCTTATATATAGACTATAAATACCAATATGGCAGGGTCAAAGAGGTAGTTTTTAAGAGTACCTACAAGGAAAATCATAAAACCTATACTTTACATGAGATATATGGTTACGGATATATAAGCCATAAACTGTACTTAAATGATAAAGAAGTACCGCTTAACAGTATTGAAGCTACAAAGAGTATGATTGATTTAACTTTCGATAAGACCATACTCTTAGCGGTTCCGGCAAAGATATATTCAAGTAAGAAGTATCTGGATAGAGGCGGTTCAATCTTTGATGACGGTAAGCTTGATAATTTTGATGCGTTTGATGAGGCTTGGAGTCAGTGGATGGACGCTTTAAGAGCGGGCAGAGCAAAGACATACATTCCTGAAGGACTACTGCCAAGAGATCCAAACACAGGAGCACTTATAAAGCCGAATGCTTTTGATAACAGGTACATAGCCACGGAAGCGAATATGTCAGAAAAGGCAGACAGTAAAATAAGTACTGAACAGCCTGCAATACCGCATGACAGTTACTTAGCTTCGTACGTAACAGCCTTAGACCTTTGTTTACAGGGCATTATAAGCCCAAGTACCTTAGGTATTGATGTGAAGAAGCTTGATAATGCGGAGGCTCAAAGAGAAAAGGAAAAGGCTACCCTTTATACAAGAGGCTCAATAGTAAAAGCTTTGCAAAAGGTTCTGCCAAGAGTTATACAAGCTCATTTTGATGCATACAACATACTGAACAGGACTGCTTTGGAAAAAGTCAAGGTTGATGTGAACTTCGGAGAGTATGCAAATCCAAGCTTTGAAAGTCAAGTTGAGACAGTATCCAAGGCTAAAACAGGAGGTATCATGAGTATAGAGGCATCTGTAGATGAGCTTTATGGGGATAGTAAGGATGATGATTGGAAGAAAGAAGAGGTTGCAAGGCTTAAAGCAGAACAAGGAATTGCTGAGATTGAAGAGCCTGAGCTTAATATGAAGGGGGTACTGATAGATGATAGTGTCAATAATGAATCACCAATACCAAATGAGTCGCCTACAGTACAAGCAGATACTGAGAATGGCAGCGGAGCAAGTACCTAGCGGTGTATATGCGATAGAAAAGGCAGGGTATGCAGAACTAAGGAATGACACAGTTTACAGCAAAACTAAGCTTAAAGAACTTATAAGGGGCTTTAAGCAGTCAGGATTTAAGGTATACAGCAATGGATTATGATGTAGGTGCTGCATTTGATAGAATAGAAACCGAACTTATCAACTCTATGATTAGGAATATGGACAGGCACAGAGCAGAAGAATTAAAAGAAGGTTATAACTGGGAAATGTGGCAAGCTTTGCAACTGAAACAGCTTGAAAGGTATAAAAGACTTAATGCTAAGAAGTATAAAGGGCAGTTTAAGGGCATAAATAACAAGATCGAGTTGCTGATAAGGCAGGCTAACCGCAAGGGTTATATGTCTGAAGAGGTGAAAATACTTAATGCGATTAAAAAGGGCTTTTTTGCACAGAAATCAAGCGAAGCTTTAAATGGTGCTTTTTTTAGGGTCAATGAAAGAAAACTGGATGCGCTTATACAGGCAACCGTAAAGGATATGGGCACAGCTGAAACCGCAATACTTAGAATGGCAAACGACCGGTACCGTAAAGCTATATTCAATGCTCAAGTTTATGCTAATACAGGAGCAGGAACCTATGAGAAGGCTGTAGATATGGCTACAAAAGATATGCTTGCAGCAGGACTTAATTGTGTTCAGTATAGAAACGGCGCAAGGCATACATTGGCAAATTATGCAAGGATGGCTATAAGGACTGCAAATAAAAGGGCATATTTACAAGGTGAAGGTGCTAAAAGGCAGGAATGGGGTATAAGTACAGTTATAGTCAATAAAAGACACGGAGCCTGCCCCTTATGCGTGCCTTTTGTGGGCAAGGTGATGATCGACGATGTATGGAGCGGCGGCAAACCTACAGACGGACCTTATATATTATTAAGTTCAGCCATTCAAGATGGATTTTATCATCCGAACTGTAAAGATAGTCACAGTACTTATTTTCCTATACTTGATGATAACTCAGTAGCTAGATTCTCAAAAAGAGAGCTTAAAGAGATTGAAGAAGACTACAGACAAGAGCAACTTATTAATTATGCAGATAGGCAAGTTAAGAAGTATACAAGATTGTCAGAAAATTCGCTATCACCAGAGAATCAAGGCAGATATAAAATATTAGCAGACAAGTATAGAAATTCTATAAAATCCGAAGAAAAGCAAAATTATTATGAGGTCATACCTGAAAATCTATACCCTGACTCAGTACCAAGTAGCCATAAAATAAAAGATGCATTAGAGTATGTGAAAGACGGGAAGAAGTATATAGTAGATGGGCATAATGTAAAACTTAGATACGAAGAAGAAGAGAAAAAATATTTAGAAATTTTGGAGAGAGCGATTGGTGGTGAAGCCTATATGTTACCAAAAGTAGAAAACCCAGAAGGGATTAAGACGCCAGATTTTCTATTTAACGGCAATGAGTACGATTTAAAACGAATAAGTGGTTCAGGGAAAAATACATTAATAGATGCGGTAAAGAAGAAAAAAGGACAATCAAAAAAGTTTGTATTTGGAATAACAGAAAAATGCGAGTTGGCAGAGGAGGAAATTTTAAGGCAGGCAAAGCATATATTCAACTACAAAAGGACAGATTTCATAGATGAAGTAATAGTTGTAAAAAATGGCGAGATTATGACTATATTAAAAAGAAATTGACCGTATGTCCAACTCCGAAGAGTTTACAGGGACAATGACCAATTCCTTTTATGTATGATCATTATATCATATATGCTAAAGAGAGTGAAGTAAATTATAAAAGAAAGAGGTGATTATTATAAAAGTAAAGGTAATAAGTGACTTTTACGACTCCATAGCTGGGAACATTCTAAGAAGATCCGGAGAGATAATAGAAGTTACAGAAGAAAGATTTAACGCCTTAAAGGGCTATGTAGAAAAATAGAGACCAAACAACCTAAGGACGCATAAGCGTTCTTTTTTAATGCCCAAACACGATAAGGCTCTAAAAGGTGCGTGGCAGGCGACACCTATGAAAACGGAAGTATCAAGTGGGACACACTGAAAATGGAAAGGAGAAATAAATAATGGAAAATAATCAAAATAATAACCAGAACCAGCCGCAAACATCTAACAGTCAGACTCAAAACCAAAGCAATACAGCACAAAACAGTGCGACACCTGCTATTGATTATGACAAGATACAGCAGATGTTAAACGGTACCTTGGCTGCTAAAGAGGATACGGCGTTAAAAGCTTACTTTAAACAACAGGGGCTTAGTCAGGAAGAGCTTGAGCAGGCTGTAACTACATTCAAGCAGCAAAAGGCAGCTAATCAACCGGATGTAAGTGCTCTTAAGTCTGAACTGGATACATATAAGCAGCAGGCATTAAAAGCTGAAATAGAAAAAACAGCTTTATTTGAGGTATTAGGCTTAGGAGTTGATGTTAAGACCGCACCTTATGTAATCAAGATGGCTGATTTATCAAATGCTGTAGGTCAAGATGGTAAGATAAATCAGGAAACGGTCAAAACAGCCGTAGCAAAGGTTTTTGAGGACATTCCGGGGCTTAAACCCTCAGTAACCCAAACGAGCGGATTTGTACAGGTTGGCACAGGTACAACAGGAGACGGTCAATCACAGGCTGATAATGCAGCTTTAAGAGCGGCATTCGGACTTAAGTAAAAACAGAAAGGAATAAATTAAATGGCAGTTTACAATTACGCGGAAACATTTTCAAACTTATTACAGGAAGTTTATAAAAAGAACTTTGCTCAGATGAGCTTACTCAAAGCAATCAGGGAGTAACATTTATCAATGCACAAACTATAAAGCTTCCCAGAATGAGCGTATCAGGTTATAAAGACCACACAAGAACCATAGGATTTAATGCAGGTACACTCAGTAATGATTGGGAGGCTAAGAAGCTTACCCATGACAGGGATATAGAGCTTTTTATAGATCCTATGGATATAGACGAGACAAACCTTACCTTGTCTGTAGCAAACATACAGCATACTTTTGAAACAGAGCAGGCAATACCGGAAAAGGACAGTTACAGGTTTTCAAAGCTTTTTTCAGAACTTACAACCTATTCCGGAAGAATAGATCATACAGTTATTACTGCGGCAAACTTTCTTGAGGCATTTGACGAGGAAATGGCAAGAATGGATGAAGCTTCAGTTCCCGAAGAGGGTAGAATACTTTATGTAACTCCGGCTATGAATAAAATCATTAAGGAAGCTGAAGGATTACAAAGAGTAATGACGGTTACATCCCCAAGTACAGTAAACAGGACTGTGCATTCCTTGGATGATGTGACAATTAAGATGGTACCCTCTTCAAGAATGAAGACTGTATATGATTTTACAGACGGATGTAAGCCGGGCAGCGCTGCAAAGCAGATTAACTTTATACTTATACATCCTACCTGCGTGGTAGCAAGAGATAAGTATAGCTATATCAAGCTCTTTACTCCGGGAACGGACTCAAGAACTGCTGACGGCTACATCTATCAGAACAGAAACTATGGAGATTTGTTCCTGCTGGAAAAGAAAGTGGCAGGTTGTGCCATGAATACACAGGCATAGGAGGTGGAGTAAGTGAAGGCAATAAAAGATAATAAAGAGTATACTGTTACCAACGAGTCAAAGCAGCATTACATAGATACCGGCTTTGATATCGTTGATGAAAATGGTGAGATCATAGATTATGGCAGAGGTAAAATGGTGAGTCTTGAGGAGCATAACCAAGCACTAGAAAGAATTAAAGAGCTTGAAGCTCAGCTTAAATCAAGTGCAAAACAGGAAGATAAACCTGAAAAAGAAGAGGTCAAGTCTGACAAGGAAGGTAAGAAGTAGCTATGGCTTATACAGGGTATGTTGATGAACAATTTTATAGAGATGTATATAAGGGTGTCAGCATACCCTCTGATGATCTAGGTCGTATGCTGATACAAGCTTCAAGGCATATAGATTCACTTACCTTTAACCGCATTGTGGCTAAAGGATTTGATAATCTGACAGTGTTTCAAAAGGATATCATAAAAGAAGTCATATGCCGGCAGGCAGACTTCGAATATGAAAATGCTGACATCATAGACACTGTACTTCAAGGATATAGCATAAACGGGGTATCAATGCAGTTTAACGGCAGTAGCTGGAATGTATATGCTGATAAAGGCATAGCTATAAAAAAGGACTTATACAGCTTGCTAAGTCAAACAGGTTTGACAAGCAGATTGGTGGGAGTATGAGATATCCGGTATTAGTAGATAAAAGGTTTTGTAAAACAGACATAAAGGTGATTTTGGAGAGGGAAGGGCTTAACAAATACGGTGAGCCGTTTCCCTCTATTACTTTAAATCTTAAGTGCAATTATCAGGATAACGCAAAGACAGTACTAACAGCGGAAAAGAAACTGATACAGCTATCTGGAAGTGCTTTATTTATTGGGGATATATGCCCTGAACTTCCCACATTTTCAGGCGGGAGTGCAGAAGTGTTAGGAGTGAAAAGGCGGATATTCCAAGGTTTTAAGGCTAGAAATCCTGACGGTACTGTTAATTATACAAGATTGGATTTGGTGTAGATATGGGCGTCAATGTGAAGATGAATCAGGTAAGAATTAAACAGCTAAGTGAATCGGCTGTAAGAGCACTGGAAATGACTATGGAAGCAGTACACACAGATATTGGACAGGCTGAAACAGTACCCATGAAACAGGAGCATTATCGGGGGAACAGTTTTTTGTAGATTATGAGGATTCCAAGACTGGGAAAGTAAGCCTTATAAACAGTACGCCATATGCAAGGCGGCTTTACTATCACCCGGAATATAATTTCAATAAAGCTTTTCATGCTAATGCCGGTGCGGGATGGTTTGAACCATATCTTGAAGGTAGTAAAAAAGACTTTGCACGAAAGACGTTTGCAACAATCTACAAATCTATAGGAGGTATATAATGGTTCTTTTATCAGATGTAAGAGATTTTATAGCCTCTTTAGGATTTGTTGAAGATGAGTATGTATATAGCGGAAAGCTTGAGGATAAAAAGGATAAGTCGATAGGAGTATATAACCGTAAAATAAACACAGCTCAATCAATTCCTTTGGGTGGTTTGAAATTAAAGAGTTTCGGAATTAAACAGATATCAATACTTGTTCACTGGAATAAGAGCCAAAGAGAAACTGAAAAGGCGACCATAAAACTTTTTAATCTATTGCAAAATCAAAGGGATTTCAGCATTGGGCAAGTAAAGGGGGAAGTTTATACTTATGGGTATGAATGAGCCGCAAAGTGTAGATACAGATGATAACGGCATCTATGAATATGTCATATGGTGCAATATTTACTATGAAAGAGAGGAATAACAATGGCACAAACAGGAGTATATCCGGTTTATGAGAACCAATTTAAGATAGGCGCAGAAAAGGCAAGTGCAACAACCATAGCTGACATGGAGACCTTCTCAGTGTCTTTCAGTAACGGAGTTGAGACATGGACACCTATGGAACATAAGGGTTGGCAGAGGGCATTAATGACTGCAAAGGCTGTCACAATTACGATAAATGGGAAGAGAAACAAGGGTGATACAGGCAATGACTTCATTGCTAAGAAGGCTTTTACTAACGGCAGGGATTCAGAAGGATATTTTTGTTGGACATTCCCAGATGGTACTACAGTTGAATGGGATATGGCGGTATTTGATGTCAAGAACATGGGTGCAGGAGACTCAACAAATGTTGCACCGCTCGAGTTTGATGTTATAAGTAACGGCAAGCCTACAGTAACACCGTCAATATAGGAGGAAGCAAATGAGTAAAACAATTGATATTACAGATAAACTGAGTTTTGAGGGTAATCCCAAACTTATCGTAAGGGGTGTAGAGATAGAAGTTAATACAGACGCTCCTACAGTACTTAAGTTTATGAAAGTTATCAACGATGAAGAAAGTTCAGAATCATTAACTATATTAAAGTCCTATGAGCTGCTGTTTTCAGAAGAAAGCAGAGAAAAAATAGAGTCATTAAATCTTGATTTTAGTGATTTCTTAATCGTTGCAAAGTCTGCTATGTCATTCATAAACGGAAATAGTAATAAAGAGGGGGAAGCGTAGACCCCTATTATGATTTATTTGAGGACTACGATTTAATCGTGTCCTCTTTTTTATCACAATATGGGGTCAGATTAATGCGTAAAGAATTTAAAGATATGCAGTGGGATGAATTTAGAGCACTATTAGCAGGTATATCCCCTGAAACAGCTTTAGGCAGAGTTGTGGCTATAAGAGCTGAAAACGATAAAAACATACTGAAAAACTTTACTCCCGAACAACATAAAATAAGAAATGAGTGGAGAAAGAAACAAGCATACAGTAAAGCAAATGAAGATTTAATTAATGTGCTAGATGGGTTAAAAGAGGCTTTTATAGCAATGGCAGGAGGTGACTAAATGGCTGGTGCTAGTGCAGGCTCAATACAATTAGATTTAGAGCTTAACAGATCGGGCTTTGACAGACAATTAAGTGGTATAGGAGATATGGCTAAAAAAGCCGGAATAGCTATTGCTGCTGCTTTTTCAGTAAAAGCCTTAATAGATTTCGGGAAGTCTTGTGTAGATTTAGGATCTCAACTTGCAGAAGTACAAAATGTTGTGGATGTTACTTTTACATCGTTGTCAGCCCAAGTAGATAAATTTGCAAAGGACGCAGCAGTAAATTTTGGATTATCCGAAACTATGGCAAAGCAATATATGGGTACTATAGGTGCTATGTCTAAGTCTTTAGGCTTTTCTGAAAAGGCAGCATATGACATGAGTGAGGGGATTGCGTCAATGGCTGGCGATGTTGCATCTTTCTATAATATATCGCAGGATAGTGCTTTTGATAAACTTCAATCTATTTTTACCGGTACATTGATGCCGCTCCGTGAGTTTGGTATAAATATGTCACAAGCGGCACTGCAAGAATACGCATTAAGAAACGGGATTACAAAATCAATAGATGCTATGTCAGAGCAAGAAAAAGTAATGCTCAGATATAAATTTGTAATGGACGGGCTTAAGGGTGCACAAGGAGACTTTCTTAGAACATCTGACGGTTGGGCAAACCAGATCAGAGTATTAAAGCTACAGTTTGATTCTCTTAAAGCTACTATAGGGCAAGGTCTTATAAATGTATTATTGCCTATAGTAAAAATGATAAATGGTCTTATAGGCAGAGTAATGTCTCTTGCTAACGCATTTAAGGCTTTCACAGATCTTCTTTCAGGAGGGGGCAAATCCTCGGCAAGTGCAAGTGTATCTAAGGCAGCGGGAAGTATGGGTAAAATGGAGCAAGCAGCAGGCGGAGCTGGAAAAGCCTTAGGAGGAGCAGGCGGAGCGGCTAAGAAAGCTGCTAAAGATATAGCGAGTGCTACAACCGGAATAGATGAGTTAAATATATTAAGCAAGCCCGATTCGGGGGATGATAGTGGTTCAGGGGGAGGCGGCGGCTCAGGAGGAGGCGGTGGTTCTGATTATGGCGCTGATGATTTTGACATGGGAGCACTTTCACAGGGCGAAGGCGTAGTTGATAGTTTCGGCGAAAAAATAAAGGGTATTATAGACTATGCGAAAGAGCTGGCAGGACTTTTTAAAGAAGGTTTTGCTATTGGTTTTGGTGATACGTCAGTAATAGATGATATTCAGAATAAAATCAGGGGCATAGGAAAAAGCATACTTGATATATTCTCTAATACAGATGTGAAAAATAGTGCTGATAATTTCATGAAATCATTAGCATTAAACTTAGAAAAAAGCATAGGTTCTATAGCTTCTATAGGAGCTACTATAGCATTAAATTTGCTAGGTGGCTTAGATAAGTATCTTGACCAAAATAAAGGGCTTATTCAGCAGCATCTTGTTAATATGCTTGATATAAGTGCAAGAGGCATGGATATATTTGGTAATTTCATGGTAGCTATTGCTGATATATTCACTGTCTTTAGAAGTGATCAAGCTCAGCAATTAACAGCGGATCTGATAGGGATATTTGCAAATTCTTTCCTCGGTCTGAAAGAGCTATGTATGCAAGTCTCTGTGGATATACTTAACATAATAACGTCTCCGTTTATAAATAATGTAGATGGTATTAAATCAGCATTAAACAGCTTGCTTGGTATAATCGGCACAGTTGTAGGACAAATCAAAGAACTTGTAGATTATTTTTTTACAGGACTTACAAATACGTATAATGCCCATTTCAAACCCCTTGCAGACGCTTTAGCTAAAGGATTCACTGATATAGGTGCTAAAGGATTGGAAATGTATGATAAGTATCTTAGACCTGTGTTAGAACAGATAGGACCCAAATTTACAGAACTTGCAGAAACACATCTTAACCTCTAATTGATAGATTTATGGAGTTTTTTGGAAAGGTAGCAGATGGTATAAAAGAGATTTGGGAAAAGGTATTGCAGCCATTCATAGAATGGTTTATTGCAAATGTAGCGCCACTTATAGGAGCGGGATTGAAAACAGTAATAGAAGTGTTTTTTGCTTTTGCAACCGCAGTTGCTGATGTTATGAGCGGAGTGCTAAAGGCATTAGGAGGACTCATTGATTTTATAACAGGTGTTTTTACAGGAGATTGGAAGAAGGCGTGGGAAGGCATAAAAACATTCCTGAGCGGCATATGGGATTTAATGAAAACTATAGTGACAACTGCTTTTAATTTAATAAAAATAGCGATAAATGATATTTTAAAAGCTATAAAAGCAGTGTGGGATTCCGTATGGGGAGCTTTAAAGACATTAGTTGAAAGTATATGGAACGGTATCAAGGCTACAGTAACAAACAGTATTGCAGCCGTAAAGACCGGAATAGACACATCACTTAATGCTATAAAAAGTGCTTGGGACACTACATGGAACAGCATAAAAACCACTACAGTTAATATATGGAATGGTATATGGGGAGCTATAAAAGGTGTTATCAACATGATTATAGGCGGCATAGAAGGGATGGTTAATGGCTGTGTTAACGGAATAAACTCACTTATCAGCGGACTCAATGACTTAACAAGCAGTATACCGGGAGGGGAAGCGGTATCAATACCATCAATGTCAAGAATCAGTTTGCCAAGACTGGCTCAAGGCGGTTATGTAAAGGCAAACACGCCGCAACTTGCCATGATAGGTGATAATAAATACCAAGGTGAGGTTGTTGCTCCTGAAGGCAAGCTTTTAGATATGGCAAGATTGGCTGCCGAAATGTCCTCTCAATCACGAGATGATCAATCTAATGAGAGAATACTGACAGCACTTGAGAAAATAGCAGAATTGATAGAAACCTTAGACCTTACTGTAAATCTTGACAATAAAGAGATTGCAAGAAGTCAGAGAGAGTACAGTAAGAGATTAGGCTTTGATATGACTTAAGAAGGAGAGAGTATGTCATTTTTAGTTATAAATAATACAAAAATACCCTCTCCGGATGTCGGAGCAAGTCTTGTAGTAGCTACAAATGTAGATGCCGGGAAAAATGCTAACGGTACTTTTGTAGGGCAGAAAGTAGGAAGAGATCAGTACAAGATTGATAGCCTTCAATGGTCAGTACTGACTGCTGCGGAATGGTCGTTAATACTTAATCTTTTCTCGGCTTTTAGGGTAACTTGTATATTTCCTGATGCAGTGAATAACAGGTTTATAACACTTGAAATGTATCCGGGAAACAGAAGTGCAACCCCTATACTTTTTGATGATGAGGGTATGCCTACCATGTATAAAAACTGTAAAGTTAATCTTATAGATTGCGGCGAGGTTTGATATGCAATTAGTAAGCAAGGAATACAAAGAACAGATAAGAAAGCCTTTAAGGAACCACTCTTTTATGACGGTTACAGTCGGAATAGTAAATCAGGAAGCACAAGCCGGTGTATCGATTGACAGTACTAAAGAATATGCTTATTTTGCAGAACTTAAGAAACCCTTTGATAATTATGATGTAACTATACCGTATGCAGTTCTTGAAGAAAGATTTACGAAAGTAGACGATAGTATGTTTTTTATGCCAAGGGAAAACACGAGATATACCTATATAAATCAAGGTATAGTTGTAAAGAATATAGGAGATGTCATAAGGCTTGTATTTCCTGTGGTATATGATATTAAAGGTTTAACTATAGATTTTTCCCATGTTTATCCTATGGATTTTGATATCGTTTCAAATGTAAATACAGTGGAGATAAGAGGTAATAATAAGCAGCTTTTTGTTACAGATGAAGTATTTTACCGTGCAACTTTCATTGAGATAAAACCAGTAAGGATGATACATGGTGAAAATAGACTTAGAGTAAATAAAATTACTATGGGACTTGGTATATTTTTTAATAACACAAAGATTTTATCATCTTCTAAAAAAGAGCATATATCCCCTATCATGAAAGAGCTGCAATCTATAGATTTTGACATCAAGATAGAAAATAAAGACAGGGTATTTGATATAGAAAATTCAAAAAGTGCAATCAACTTCATGGAATTGGGGCAAAGTGTAAAGGTTACTTACGGATATGAACTGGATGATGGCCATATTGAGTGGGTAAATGGCTGTACATTAAACTTGAAATCTTGGAGTGCTGATGATAAGACTCTTTCTCTTTCCGCTACAGATATTTTTGATAACTTAAATGGCATATACAGAAAGGGTGTATATAGCCATACGGGTATATCTTTGTATGATTTAGCTATGGATGTGCTAAAGGATGCAAAAGTAGATGCCAGAGATTATTATATAGACAGTTACCTTAAGACAGTATTTATCAATAACCCCATACCGGTAATTGACCATAAATCCGCTTTACAGCTTATAGCCAATGCCGGGAGAAGCTTGTTATATCAGGACAGGACGGGAAAAATATGTATAAAAAGCAGTTTCTTGCCTAAAATGAGTGCCTCCGGGACAGATGAAGAGTACTATTCAAAAGCAGCTGATATATTAAATGGAAATGAAAAACAGCATTACGCTAGCTTAGCTAATAAAAATAGCCAAGTTGAGGATAGTGTTTTCTTTTTGCCAAGGAATATACAAGGTTCGACTTATCTGAATACAGGATATATAAGTAGAAGCATATCAAATCAAGACGGTACATTTGATAATAACCCCTCAGTAAGTATAACTATGGAAGCTGATCTATTGGTATTCGGATTAAGACTTTTCTTTCATGGGTATGCCCCTAAAGAATTAACTTTTAAGGCATATAATGATGGTGAGCTTAAAGATACTTATAAAGTTTATGGTTTAGATTTGGAAGCAGTTATACTCCATGAGTTTCCGCTTATGGACAGACTTGATATAGAGTTTAATAAAATACAAGCTTATAACCGTGTAGTGCTGGATAAGATCGTATTTGGAGATGTAACGGATTATAGTTTTGAATATGAGAAAGAGCTTAAACATATCCGGTAGGTACCTTACTTGAAAAAACTAAGGTACTTAATACAATAAGGACCGTATATCAGCCAAGCACAGAGTCTATAAAAGAACTTGTAAAAGAAACTGTAGCAAGACAGGGAAGGTATGTATTTCAATTAAGCAATGCTTCATATGGCTTTGTAGTCAATCAAGGAGCAAATATTCTAAGAAGTTCAAGTTTTGAGATAGAGATTGAAACACAGCTCGGTATGGAAGTTATCATATCGGGATATGAGTATGTTGTATCCAAGCAATCAATATCAAAAGAGTTGAATGTCACAGGTAAGACAGCAAAATGGGAAAATCCTCTTATATCATCTGTAAAACACGCTGAACTTATCAGCAATTGGGTTGCGGAATACTATAACAGTGATAGAGAATATAACCTTACAGACAGAGGAGAACCCCGACTTGATGCAGGGGATTTGGCTTTTTTAGAAAATAAATATGTAAACGGAATGATAGTAAAGCTTGAAGATTATACACTTAGTTTTAACGGCGCACTATCAGGAAGTGCAAAGGCTAGGAGGGTGATGAAGTATGGCGTGGACAGAACCTAAAACTGACTGGGATGTAAGTAGCCGATTCGATAAGAACGATTTCAACAGGATTAAAAACAATCTTAATTATCTCAAAGATTTGGCATACACACTTTATGAAGCATTTATATATACAGATCTCGGAGCAGATAGAAACTACAGCGATTATGTGTATGCAGATGAGATAAATGAGATAGAAAATAACTTACATAGGATTTGTGATAGTACACTTGCACTTGATATAGGTATAAAAAAAGAGTACTTTCCTAATCAACAGTTTATAAACTATGAAGAACTAAACAGGATAGAAAAAGCCGGTCTTAGACTGTATGAGCTGCTTAATGGGCAGGATACAGGTAGAAAAAGACTGGCTTTTTATTTAGGAGGGGCTGATTTTGGATAGATTAAAAACAGATTACAGAGATGATGTATTTATAGGGCAGAGAAAATACAGGGAACTTGATAATGGAGACAGTACTAAGACATTTGTGGACACTACAGTGTATAGCCAAAAAGGGGACAAGTTCGGAGCTAAAGACGTAAATGGTATAACAAAGACATTGAATGCATTGCAAGAAGTGAGGCAGGTGTTTGTAGATGTCAGTAAATGGAGTAATACAGCACCATTTACGCAGGAGATAGAAGTACCGGGAATGCAGTCTACGGATGTTCCTATCGTAGGGTTGCATTTGACAGGATCAGAAACAGCAGGGGTACTTAAGGCACTTAATAAGTCTTTTTCAAGAGTGGACTTTGTGGAAACTTTAGATGGAAAGGTAAGGGTCAAATGTTTAAGTAAAAAGCCTGAAGTATCATTTGCTTTGGCATTAAAGGGGGTGTAAAAGTGGCAATTTGTTTATTAAAAAAAGGCAGCGGAGGAATTCAATCTGAAGATGTAACTGCGTTAAGAAGCGAAGTACTCAAGGGCAAAACAGCACTTACATCTGACAGTAATGACGAAGCAGTCGAGGGGACTATGCAGCTTCTAAAAACTGATAATTTTGATGTGCCTTTTTATAGATTAGCACACCAGAGGGCTGATGACATCGGGCAAGGAGTAGTAATTGATAGCCCGGGTCATGGAAGAGGATTAGCGATATCGGTAAAACCTCCGGATGGAAAAAAATATGCTCTGGACAACAACACAGAACTTGTTTTTAAGCCAGAGCCTGATCTTCGACCGGAAAACATAAGAGGTGATAAAAGAATCGCAAATATACAGGGCAGTATACCCTTGTGGAACCCGGCAAGAAGCGGATACTCCGATATGCTTTACGCATGGAATAATGAAGGGCATTATGTAGATCACCCAATCGGAGGGAGAGGCGTTATTCTAAAAATCGGCAACGGCTATTTGATCGAGAATGCTAACTGGGTGTATCTTGCTGAACATGATCTGATTGGATCGAACATCCGACAAGGTGTAAATATGTTTGGTGTGTCGGGAGAAATGGTCGATTACGGAGCGGGTGGCGCGGCTTTTAACGGTGCCACTTTCGATAATAGGCTCATGTCGGGAGTGGCGGACAAGGGAAAAGAAATTGTAATGAGTGGAGTATGGGCAACCGGAAATATGTCATTTTCAAGTAATCAATCATTCACAAATTGGAATGTTTGGTCATATAAGTTTATGGGGATCAGAGACGGTGGAATTAGATTTTCGGTTTCTGATAGAAATAGACAAGGTGTTGGCAAAGCTTCAATTGCAACTTTTTTTGACAGAAGTATTAATCTTACGCCTTTTAGAGAAGTAAAGGTTGGAGCTAAATTTTTAAGCGGTAAATATAAAAAGAGTAGTACGCAAAATGATAGAGCAACTGCTACAATGGGTGTTGTTTTTGTCAATAAGAACAACTTAACTCTTTCAAATAACTCACAGTACAAATATCAAACGATACTGAATACAAACTACAAGGGTAAACACATCTCTTTTCAAGATGGTGCTGAACAAGAAGAAGTTCATGAGCATGGACGATTGACAGGACAACAGCTGTGGGCAGAGGTGGATGTTTCTGATATAAATGAACACTGTTTTGCTTTTGCATACGCTAGAGCTGATGCAGGTGATTATTATGCTGAAGCGGAAATGATAATAAACCACATAGAGTTTATAAATTAGCACTTTGGGGTGCTTTTTTAATGCAAAAATAACTAAAAGAAAGGATTAAGTTATGTTAGTGGAGATTACAGGTAATAAAGACAGGGAGCAATTAACAACTACAAGTAGGATAGTAGCAGAAGTATTTGAGAAAAGGCACGATCATGTAATACGTGATATTGAAATTTTACAAAAAGATCTCCCCAATTTTGGGGAGATGTATATTTTAACTTCATATAAAGATAGTTATGAAAGAAAACAGAAAGAATATTTGATCACAAGGGATGGTTTTTCATTACTTGCTATGGGATTTACAGGCGATAAAGCACTTAAGTTCAAATTAAATTTTATACAAGCTTTTAATACTATGGAACAAGAGCTAAAAAGGTTATATACAGAACGCCAACAGTGGGTAATCGAAAGAGAAAAGGGAAAACTTGTAAGGCATATATTAACAGATACTATAAAAATGAAAGTAGCTGACAGCCCTAATAAAAAGTTCATGTATCCAAATTATACAAAACTTATATATAAGTTGCTATTTAACAAATCTTTTGCTGAACTTAAAGAGCAATATGGGATTAAAGGCAAAGAAAGTCTTAGAGACTATCTTGCAAGTGAAGAGTTAAAAGAACTTGAGGATATGGAAATGCTTATATCTTCTCTTGTAGGTTTAGGCTGGAGTTATGAACAGATTAAAAACTTTGTAATACAAGAACATACAAAAAGATTAGCAAGTTAAGAAAGGAGATATATGAAAGTAATATTTGATGAGCAGGGCAACATCTACTACCAAATGATGGATGTTGCACCTGATCCAAGCGGAGCATTGAGGTTTGCAAAGATAGATGTGCCAATTGGGAAAAATTTAATCAGATTTGATGTAGATGGGGATAAAATCGAACCGATCTATATTGATAGACCCTTGACTCAGGAGGAACAGCTGACAAAAGAAATCGAGGAATTAAAAAGTAAACAACAGACAACCGACTTGGCTCTAGTAGAGTTAAGTACAAATTTAATGTCTTAAGAAAGGAGTATATATGGACCATTTATTCGAAGTAATAGCTAATCTGATAATTGATGGAGTGTACAAGTTTAGCCAAGTAATGGCAAAGCTAAAAGCGGGAGTTGCAAGAAAGTTAAAGGAAAAAGGCAGAGAAGACCTTGCTACAGACAGCGATGCGAAAAAGAAGGAGGATAAATAGTATGTATTTTGATATTTTTAAACCTGTTTTTGAAGCAATTAGGGGCAATGCATTATTTCAACTTGTGATAATTATGATCGTTATGGATGTAATCTTTGGAAGTCTAAGAGCTACAAAGGACAAAGCTTTTAACTCAAGTGTAGGTATTGATGGGGGTATAAGAAAAGTAGGTATGTTGCTATCCCTTGTATGCTTAGTATTTGTAGATATCTTATGTCCGGTAAATTTAATTGGCTTTGTGCCGGAAACTATTAGGAGTTACATCCACTTACAAGATATTACGGTGATGGAGTTTTTTGCTTTACTATATATAGTATACGAAGTACTGTCAGTACTTAAAAATATGACCTTATCAGGATTACCGGTCCGCAAAATATGGATTACAGTAAAGGGCTTTCTAAAGAAGAATACAGGTGAATTTATAGAGATTGAAGATAAAGAGTAGAAAGAGGGCTTAGGCTCTCTTTTTTAGTTGTGTTAAGTAGAATGCAGAAGAGTTGAGTAGAACGCAGAAGAGTTGAGAAAGGAAAAGTATGTCACTGGAAGAAACTATAAAACATGCACTTGGGGTCGCAAGCGAAGCAAGCTGTGACAAGTGCCGTTCAGAGCATCTGCAGTTAGCTGCATAGCTGCAGGAGCTACAGAAATATAGAAAAGAGGGGGAGTCAAATGATTAAAATAGGACAAGCAAGTAGAGACGAAAGAATGCGATATAGTGGAGGTGTAGCAGGCGATCAGGATGGTAAAGAGGTTGCAATTAGAGATTGGTATAACCGTCCTTGGAATAAGGTTTTAAGATGTAAAGATGCAGGCAAGGCTGAAAAGATAGCTGTAGCTATGGAGAAGGCTTGTAAGAATGATTTTATAGGATATGATCAGTCACAAAGAACAACTTTATATAGCCTTTGCAAAGCAAACGGCTGGAAGATAGAAGATGTAAAAACACCTTGTGAGACTGACTGTAGTGCCTTAGTAGCAGTATGTGTTAATACAGCAGGGATAAGAATATCTGGAGACATTTACACAGGTAATGAATCTGCAGCGCTACTCAAGACAGGGGGAATTTGAGCTTTTATCAGCTCCAAAATATCTATTATCTGATGAATACTTAAAGCGTGGTGACATACTTTTATATGAATTTCATCACACTGCCATAGCTCTGCATGATGGAAGAAAATCGGAAAAGGATAGGACAAATCCTGTTGAATACCCACTCGGTTGGAATAAAAATAAAGAAGGTAAGTGGTGGTATGCTGATACGCCAAATAGTTATATATCAGGTAAATGGGCATTTATAGATGGAAGATGGTATGTGTTTGATAACTCCGGATATATGATTACCGGATGGTTTAAGTCTAATGAAGACTGGTACTATTTGAATAAGGATGACGGTACCATGCATTCAGGTCAATGGATACTTGATAATAACAAAAGCTATTACCTATCTAAGAGCGGCATAATGGCTAAAAACTGTTATGTTAAATCAAAAGAAAAAGATGTGTACTATTGGATAGGGGAAAATGGTGTGTGGAATAGTAAGTTTGATACACTCACACCTAATTTGAAAGATCATGAGTTGGTAGAGTAGAAAAAAAGGCAGAACTGTAAACATTATCAGTTCTGCCTTTTTTGTGTCCTGTTTTTGTGTACGGTTTTATTGTAAAATATTGCATAGCGTAGTAAAAAACCACATATAACAGTAAAAATAAACTCTTACAAACTCAACATTTATAAGGGTTTATAGACTAAATACTATAATTACGCTATTTCCCTAGACATATACTTAAAGGGTTCAAGTCCTGTCATTCCGACTAAAAGAAAACGGCTTAAATAGGTGGAAGAGTGCCTGTTTAAGCCGTTTTGTATAGGTTAAGAAGTAAGTACAAGTATGGTTAGGTAATTGCTTGTAAATGTCTAAAACAGGTCTAAAAATGCCCGATTTTAAAGTAGATGTCTAAAAAATGTCTAAGAAAAAAACAGTAAAAATCACAGCAATACAGCCTTTTCTATGGAGTCATTTACCTGTTCTTTTTCTTCTAAGATATGGCTGTATACATCGGATACCATTCTTTCTGTATCACCAAGTAGTCTTGCCAAAGGACGCATATAACGATTAAATCAGACTTTACAGTCACGCCTGCCTACCAAAGCTGAGACTCGCAGGCGTAGCCGATATCAATAAAGCCAATGAATTCCTTCACTACTACATAAAAGAATTCAATGAGAAGTTCGCACTTCCACTTTATGGCATCAAATCTGTCTTTTAAATGCAACCGTCTAAAAAAATAAACCTTACTTTGGCAGTTCTTACTGAAAGAACTGTTGACTCCGGACATGCAATTCAATTCGAGAAAAAGTTTTATAAGATGATAGATCATAAAGGAGTGCAGATCCATTATCGAAAAGGCACTAAAGTTATGCTTATTAAGGCATTTGACAGGTCTATGTTTGCATGTGTTAATGACAAAGATGTTTATGTACCGGAAAAGATACCGACACATGAGGATAAATCTAAGGACTTAGATGCTGATTACAAACCACCAAAACCAAAAAAGACTTACATTCCGGCTATGATCACTCTTGGAGGAGAAGCTATTTTAATAAATTTGTACACTCGCAGCCACACAGAATCGAAGAAGATTTAGAAAGTGCATAAAAAAAGCCCGGGATAAGGGGCTTATAAATTAATTATTTCGAGACATAATCATTTATGCTTGACAGGATAAAATAAGCGTCGGTCTTCGACCGACGCTCTTGACATGGGTCTGATTTTTTGATTATTATATTAATAAGGACGAATGCCAAATGATGGCATTCGCCTTAAAATAATACTTATCATAGAAGTCCGAAAGTTGGAATTTACAGACTTTGATTCACCCAGCCCGATTTTTTTATTTTTATATTTTTTTAATTTTTGGAAAAACAATACTATAGCAAATATATTAAACTATAAGAGTATATATCAATATAAAAAAATAATCTTATTTAAAAATTATTCCTTATCTTTATTTATAATATTTTTTTGACACCTTCAACTGTTCCTTCAACAGCATCTTTAGCATCTTCAATAACCTCTTTGATTTTTGCAGCAGCTTTTTCAGCAACACCTTCTTTTTCTACTTTTTTTATCACCGGTCACTTTACCAATACCTTCTTTTACTGCACCCTTAGCTTGATCTATTTTTTTCTTCTAATGACATAAATAATCCTCCTTCTATTTAAAAATATTTTTGTATGAAATTATTTAAATAATGATATAACATATACTACTAAAAATTTTTACAATTTACTATAGAAATGCTAAAAAAATATTATAGGTATAAAAAAAATAAGTATAAAGAATATTTGAATATTAAAGTAATTTATTAATTATCTTCATAGCATCTCTTTTGTTAAAAAAGGACTTTTTTGTTTTTTTTAACAAAAAATAATGATACAACAAAACCAACAAGTAATGCACATACTATAGAAGAAACTATTGATATTATAGTTAGATTTTTATCACCGGTTATTTTGTCTACTCCTTCTGTTACAGCGTCTTTGGCTTGGTGGATTTTTTCTTCTACTGCATCCTTAATATCCACGGCAACATCTTTAACTTTTGTAGTTGTTTTGTCTATATTACTTTCATCAGTTATTTTATCTACACCTTCTTTTGCGGCATCCTTGGTTTTTTCGATTTTTTCTTCAGCTGCATCTTTAACATCTTCAGCAACATCTTTAACTTTTGCAGTTGTTTTTTCAGCTGCCCCTTCAAATTCTGTTTTTTTATCATCTGTTACTTTACCAACAGTTTCTTTTAAAGCACCCTTAGCTTGATCGACTTTATCTTCTAATGACATAGACATAACTCCTTCTATATTTTTAATTATTTTTGTATACTTAAGTATTTAATCAATTGTTTTAAAAATATATAATTTCCTAAAAAGCTTTTTTTCTCTTTTACTAAAGAAAAAATTTAAGACAGCAACAACAACCGGTGCAGCTACAACAGAAGAAAATATTGATATTAGAACTAAATTTTTGTTTCCGGTTACTTTATCAAAGCCATCTTTTGCTATATCTTTAGCTTGATCGATTTTTTCTTCTATTGACAGAATAATAAATCCTTTCACTTAAAACTATACTTTTATATTATTAATCGTATTATTTATGTAAAAAATTACTCTCTTCTACCAAATAAAAACGAAACAACAGCAACAACTATTACAGCACCTAAGATAGAAGGAATCAATGACATTCCTGCCAAACTCGGACCCCATGTACCAAACAATGCTTGACCTACAGATGATCCTACTAAACCGGCAATTATATTTGCGATTATACCCATTGCACCACCTTTTTTAGTAATTGCCCCTGCGATATAGCCGATAAATCCTCCTACAATAATAGACCAGATCATATATTCCCCCTCCTTTTTAATTGTTATATATATAATATATCAATACTAAAATTAAAATAATATATATGCGTCCTATTATACATTATAAAAACGATTTTTTTGTCAAAATAAAACAATAAATATATTTTTTTCAAATCCTTATTTAAAACAATATTTACATATGGTTTTAAAATATAATCACATATAAGACATACTATTGATTGTATATTATTAGATATTAGTCATTTTTTTCCAAATATTATTTATATAAGAGTTTGACCAAAAATAGAGTACTACTAAGAAATAGTATTCTAGAGTGTAAATATTGTTGTGATATAACATAGTTGTAACATGCTTGACCTAATAAGTTAAAAATATTTAGAAGGAAAAGAGGTAGTTACAATGAGCAAATTATAATTACTTAAAAAAACAAAAAGGCAGAGTATCATCAGAACAAGGCAGAGATAAAATCAGTTATATCTAATATTTATCATTCCCAAGGAGGAGTAGACGGTTACCATATGATAGATATACTTAATATCCTCTTTTATTGAGTTAATCATACTATTATTGTATAATTAAAGGTAAAGTTTGTCTGATTAATTGAATACTAACTTTTTAAATTTATATGGAGATAGATAAAATGCTGACAAGTATTGATAAGATTTTTGAAACAAGGTATTGAAAAGTTCGGTTTTGATGATTATATTTTCGAAAAACAAGAAGGAATCTTTAAGCCATATACTTATAATAAATTTTATGAAGATGTATTAAAGTTCACTTCTTTTTTTTATGCGAAAAGTTTAAAGAATAAAAAAATAGCTTTATATGCGGAAAACTCATATAATTATATGGTGGCTGACATAGCTGTCATGGCTTATACGGGTATCTGTGTAACTTTGGCACAGCAATGGACAGGTGAGGATATAAAAAATATAATAAGTGAAATATCTTTGGATGCTATAGTTTATGATAAAACGAAGTCAGCCGTAATAGATGAACTTAAAAAACAATATGCCGACATTGAATTTATAGCATTTGAAGATCTGCACAGATACAACGGACAAAATGCAGATGCCCCGACTGCTGTAGATACAAAGTTATGTTCTAAGATAGTATTTTCCTCAGGAACAACAGGAGATCCGAAGGCGGTAATGCTTTCACAAAAGAATATGTTTGCAAATGTTGATAATCTATTTAAAAGAACTGCTATGAATAATACCGACAGTTGCTATCTTTTTTTACCTCTCAGTCATACTTACGGAGGAATAGGGAATTTCCTCTATTCTCTTATATCGGGTATGAAGATATATTTGTGCAGTGATAAGACTAGGATAATCGAAGAGATAAGAGAAGTAAGACCGACTCTTTTTTGTGCAGTACCGCTTGTACTGAACAAGGTGTACGAATATGCTGTAAGCAGCAAAACACCGGTAAATGATATACTCGGAGGAAATATAAAATATTTATTTTGCGGCGGAGCTTTTTTCGATCCGAAGATAAGAAAATATATAAAAGATGAAGGAGTCAATCTTGTGGAAGCATATGGGTTGTCTGAAACGACTTCACTTATCAGTTTGGAATATTCCTATGTTAAAGATGATTTTGACTCTGTAGGTACTATATTTGAGAATCAGACAGTAAGAATAGATGAGCCGGATGCGAACGGAGTCGGGGAGATAACTGTAAAGGGAGACAATATATTCATAGGTTATTATAATAGGGAAAATCTGTACAGATCGGTATTTGACGAGCTTGGATATTTTCATACGGGTGATATAGGTTATGTAAAAGGTGAAAAACTTTATGTTGTAGGAAGAAAGAAAAGAGTTATCATAAAACCTAATGCAAGGAATATATATCCTCAAGAGCTGGAGGCATTACTCAGCGAAAAACTTGGAATAGATGCCGTTAAATTATATGAAAAAAAAGGTAAGATCCATTGCAGTTTATACAGTAACAGCTTTAGCTACAGTGAAGAACTTTTAGAAAAGATCAATTCGTATTTGCCCAAATATGCAAAAGTTGATAGTTGTGATGTAATAAAAAATAACCTGAGTACAAAACTTAAATAAATATGACATTAAAAAAAGAAAACTTGAAAAAGATCTGTGAGAAGAAATTTAAAAAGAAAATAATCTCCATGGATGAAAAAAAGAATTCGAAGATAAAGAGGGGATAACAGGAAAAGTTGAGCAAAGCAGTATTAATTTACATAAATACGCTATTGTGTTTGAAGATAAGACAGCTGAGGAGCTGCTTGTAAAGTCCAAATCGAGAAATATCATTAAAAACGGAATAAAGCTATTAAACCATGATAATGATGTCCGTCTTTTATATTTATTGGCAAGGTATCATAAAATCTTGAGTTTTGATAAAAACTACATAAGAGAACTTGAGTTTTATGAAAATATAGATGAGAAATTAAAAAAATATACCGTACCTACCTACGCTTGTTATAAAAATGCATTGCAGTCAAGCTATCTTATTTTTATGAAGGAGATAAAGGGCGGTATTGAATTTGAAAAAAAGTATATATATAAGGCTCTGGATGTGATAAGCTCATTTCATAAGGAGTATTACGGGAAAAAAGAGTGTTGCGATATATTTAAATTAAATCATTATACGGATTTAGACTACAAAAGAAGCAGAAGACTTTTAAGCTATATATTCAAAAAATTTGACGCTGAGAACAGGAATTATTTTTCAAGTAAAGGACTTGAGAAAATAGATGATTTTTTAAAGAATATACACATTTACCGCAAGAGTCTGCCGGAGCATAATACATTGACACACAATGACTTTTGCCAAAGAAATATATTTTTTCTTAGGGAAGAACTTATTATATACGACTGGGAACTTGCATGTTATCAAAACCCGGAGCACGATCTGATCGAATTTATGATGTTCGAAGCACATAAGTTTGAAGATGACGAAGTGAGAAAGATAGTAAAATATTTTAAAAACTCTCTTTTTTCTGCAATTGATATCGATATGAAAAAAGAAGAGTATAGTAGGATAATAGAGTTTAATATACTTGAATATATAGTCAATAAACTCAGTGTATACAGACTGGCTGATGTCAGTTTAAGATTTGATTTTATGAGTGTTGTTTGTAAATGCGGCAAGATTGTTACAAATGACAGAAGAGGGATTTTAATGAACAGTGAATTGGATATTTTAGCTTTGGCAGATTACTTTGAAAAGTTTGAGAAAGAAGGTTGCGAAGCTTATTTAATTATTAATAAAAATATGAAAGATCATCAGGCAATGTTCGGCTTTGTCAAACTGGATAATAATATTGAAAGTGCAAAAGCGGTATTTTGCGCTATGGAAAAAAAGGCAAAGAAACTCGGTTTCAAAGATTTGATAGGACCTGTTAATTACAATACATGGATGTCTTACAGATTTGCAATAAGTAATTATGAATTAAAACTTTTTCCGGATTGCAACAACCCCGCTTACTACAATGATATCATCAAAGCTTTGGGATATGAGGAACTTTATACCTACAGAAGTGCAAGTATTGATATGAATAATCCGATGTTTGAGATCGGAGAAAGTGTATATAAAGAAAAACTTGAAGAAGGTTACAGATTTGAAGTATTAGATGGTGAGGATGCTATAAAAGTCGCAAGGCAAGTATATGATATCTCCAAAGATGCTTTTTCGGATGCCTATCTTTATTCCGGGATCCCCTATGAGATATTTGAAAAACTATACCTTTCATGGGTCAAGGGTCTGAGATTTTCTTTGATTCTTGCTTATAAAGATGATGATGCGATAGGATATGTATTCGGATATGAAAATCCGGTTGGAGAGGGATTTATTTCAAAAACAAGTGCGGTCATAAAAAAGTATCAAAAGCATAAAATATACAGTGCTCTTTTATATCTTGGCTGGAAATTGGTTTTGGATAAAGGCTATAAGGATATGATATATCATTTCCAGTGTGAACAAAAAGATACATTTAAGAGATTCGAGAAGAAAATAGAATCTAATGAAAAAAGATATGCGGTTTATGTTAAGGAGTTATAATGAAAAAAGAGTGCAGAATATGCGTAAATGACAGCTCTGTAAGAAATATAAGATTTAACAAAGAAGGTGTATGCAATTTTTGCGAGAATTATTTGAATGAAAAGGAAAAGTTAAAGGACTATGATAAGCTTGAAACTCTTTTCACAGAAAGAATAGAGAAGATAAAAGGAAAGCACAGATATGACGTTGCAGTCGGTATATCCGGAGGTAAGGACAGCGTATTCGTGCTTTATGAACTGAAAGAAAAGTATGGTCTTAATATCAAAACCTTTACAATGAACAACGGATTTTTAAGTGATGAGGCAAGGCATAACATAGATAAAATAGTAAAAGAATTCGATGTTGAACATGAATATATTGACTTTGATAAAGAATTATTACAAAGATTTTACAGATATTCGGTAAAGAAATGGCTGGTCCCCTGTATTGCCTGCTCCTATATAGGTTATGCTTCAATGATAAATCTGGCATCAAAAATAGATGCCGGAATGATAGTCCACGGCAGAAGTCCCGAGCAAATGTTCAGAGCATACAACGAAGATGTGTTCTCTTCATTGATCGTAGCCGGATTAAAAAGAGCCGGAGAGGTGGATCTTGACGAGTTGTACTTAAATCTTCTGTCTAAGATAGATACCAAAATGGATAAAAAGTTAAGGACTGAAGTTAAAGAAATGCTTTTTAAAGATGTAAAAGGCACGGATTTTAGAGAATTTGTAGCCTATTTTTTATATCATCCTTATGATGAGGAAAAAATAGTTAAATTTTTGAGAGAAAAAACAAGCTGGCAGGTAGGCGCAGAATACAACCACTATGATTGCAGGATACATCATGCAACAAAATATATCTATCAATGTGCCGAAGGCAGGGCACATTCCATGCCGGAATTGAGTTTTTTGGTAAGGGACGGGCAAATAAGCAAAGAGGAAGCAAAGAAAAGATTACAGTCAGAGCTTTTAAGTGAAAAACCTCAGTCCGAAATGGATGAATTGTTTGATTATATAGGAAAAAAGGAAGGCGGCACATTACTTAAGGCAAAGCTCTATAATAAGGTACTGAGTAAATGGATGTAATAAAATATTTTTTGAAAGTCAAAACGCTGATATATTTTGCTGTAAGTTTTATTTTCGGGATATATTTTTCATTTGTTACAAATATGTTTTTATATTACAAAACGGTTCCGCTTTTTTTCACTCTATTCTATCTGTTCAGGATAGCGGATGATTATTTTGATTACGAGAAGGATAAGAAGGCAGGTAAGATAAGACTCGAAAAAGAAAAATTAAAAAAACTTTTCGGCATATTTTTGATTTTATTTTTGGTGCTCAACTTTATTAATTACGCTTATAAGTCCTGTTTTGCGGTGATTATAGTTGTTCTTATAATAGCCGAACAAAGAATTAAAATTATACAATTGTTTATGGGAGTGTCAGTTGTTCTTTTTTATCTGTTAATGTATAAAAAAATATGGGATCTTACAGGAAATGAAATAATGTTTTTAGCAATAGTATTTGTATTTTCTCTTGTATTTGTATTTTATAAAAGGAGTAGAGCATGATCTGCACAGCCAAGGAAGGTTTGGAATTAAATAAGGTCGGCGGTAAAGCTTTTAATCTTGCGAGGTTGAGTCTTAATGATTTCAATGTACCGCCTTTTATTATTTTGGATACGGACGAGTTTTGGAACTTTCTTGCTAAGGACAAGGAAAGATATAAGGAGTTACTGTTAAATTATAACGCTTCATCACTTTCTGAAATAAGAAAACTGATCGAGAATAAAGAGTTTTCTTTAATATCGAAGGAAAGGATAAAAACAAAACTTGACGAAGTATTTAAACGTCATGGAAAAATCATTATACGCTCAAGTGCCACCGATGAGGACGGAAATAATTATTCATTTGCGGGTATGATGGAATCTTATCCGGATCTTAGTATAGAAGATGATGTATTTGGATATATAAAAAAATGCTACCTGTCATGTTTTAGTGACAGAGCCATGGAATACAGGGCTTTGAACAAACTTATCGATGAAGAACTTTCTATGGCTGTCATAATACAAAGTATGGTTGAATCGGATTTTTCAGCAGTGGCATTTACGACAGATCCGCAGACCAACGATCCCGATGAAGTTCTTATAAGTGTTGTAAAGGGTACGGGTGAGAAACTTGTATCCGGAGAAGAAAACAGCGATGATTATGTGGTGGATGCACAGGGAGATGTAAGGCGTCTTAGCGGTTCTTTGGATATCGATAAAAGGATCATAAGAGAAATAGCCGATATAGGAAAAAAGATCGAAGAAAGTTATGATAAAAAAAGAGCAAGGGATATAGAGATAGCGATAAAGGATCAAAAGATATATGTCTTACAGGAGAGACCTATAAGTGCATACAGTCATATAGATAAGGGGCAGTTCAGGACCATATATGATAATTCCAATATTATAGAAAGTTATTCGGGAGTGACTACACCTCTTACATTCAGCTTTGCAAGAGAGGTTTACGAAAAAGTTTACAGGCAAACCCTTAATAACTTTTTTATATCCCAAGAAGATATCGAGTCTATAAAAGAAGATCTGGCAAATATGATCTGCTTTTATCAAAATAAAGTGTATTACAGATTAAACAGTTGGTATAAGATGACTGCCCTCTATCCCGGTTATAATAAAAATAAAAAATACATGGAAAATATGATGGGGGTGAAACTCGAATTAAAAGAGGGAAAAGCAAAGCAAAAACTTAGACTTTTCAGAATATATCTAAGGTTTATACATAAGCTTTTGAGGATAAAAAAAGATAGTTTGCTTTTTGTCGATAAGTTTGAAAGGATCACCAAAGATCATTTTAATAATTCATTTGAAAATTATACTAACAAGGGACTTGTCGATCTCTACAGGCAGCTGGAAGAAAATATACTTGATGACTTTACAACACCTATAACCAACGATATGGGAGCTATGGTATTCTTAGGGATCTTAAATGATGCTCTCAAGAAAAAGAAGCTTTCGGACTATGAAGGACTTTTATCTAAAGTTCTGGCAAAACAGGGCAATGTGGAAAGCCTAAAACAAAGTATTGCTTTGATAGATCTGGTCAATTATATAAATAATGATACGCAACTTAAGTCTTATTATCAAAATACGGAAATTGAAAAGATCATCGAAGAACTTGATAAGGATAATAAAATAAATAAGCAGATCAAGGAATACATATACAAATATGGTTCCAGAGCTATGGAAGAACTGAAACTCGAGACGGTCACCTTATTCCAAGATCCGAGATTTTTTTAATTCAGACAATTAAAAAAATTATTTAAATATGGAAAAAAATACCTGCTGTTTACAGCGATGAGGAATTTGACATAAAAGATTTCTACAAACATTTTTTCTCTGTTCGAAAAAAACTGTATATAAAACCGGTGACTGAGATAACAAAATATTTTGTAAAAAAAACAGGGAGTTGCTCAGACTCAGGAGAACATATATATATTCAATAGTCAGAAATATATTTTTTTGAGAATGGGTCAAAATTTCAAAGAAGAAGGCATTATAGAAAATGCAAGAGATCTCTTTTTTATGGAAAAAAAAGAAGCATTTGATATAGCTTCCTTTGGAATAGTGGGATATGAAGATATCAGAACACAGATAGAAGAAAGAAAAAAAGAATATGAGATAAACAAAGAAAAAGAATGTTATGAAAGGATGTATTTTTACGGTGAGGTAAAAGAAGAGAATATGCTTCCGATATATGCAAGGCAGGAGATAATTTCTCAAGACCTTAATACCCTGCAAGGTGTTGCGGGAGGAGGCAGGGTGGTCGAAGGCACAGTTAAGTATGTCAAAGAACCTGAGGAGGCAGATATAGAAGGTTACATACTCATGGCAAAAAGAACGGATCCCGGTTGGACAGTGCTTTTTCCCATGGCAAAGGCAGTGATAATAGAAAGAGGAAGCGTACTGTCACATTCTGCCGTTATCGCAAGAGAGATGGGACTTACTTTGGTAGTCGGAATAAGAGGACTGACAAGCAGGGTCGAAGACGGTATGAGGGTAAGAGTTGACGGTATAAAGGGAACTGTGGAAATATTGGAGGCAAATGATGAAAAATAACAGATTTTCTTTTATAAGATATGCCAATTGCTGGGAGGACAGCGATACACTGTGTAAAGCTCTGAACATAAGGCGTGAAGATATCGGACTTTCAGTCACTTCCGGCGGTGATAATACATTTGCCTTACTTTTGCAAGATCCTAAAAAGATATATGCATTCGATGTCAATAAGACTCAGGAATATTGCATGGAATTAAAAATAGCCGCATTCCGGTCACTTTCTTATAATGAGGTCTTGAGGTTTTTTGGGGTGCTTGGCAGTAATAAAAGAAAACACACCTTTCAAACATTAAAAAAATACTTATCAAAAGAAGCTGTAGATTATTTTTCTGAGAATATGGGTATAATAGAAAAGGGGATAATACATTCCGGAAAGTTTGAAAATTATTTTGCTAAATTCAGAAAATATATTGCCCCGTTTTTTTGCGGCAGTAAAAGACTTAAAGAATTCTGCGAACTGGAGTCGATAAGAGAGCAGAAAAAGTTTTATGCGAAATATATGGATAATCTGAGATTTAAGGCAATATTTAAGCTGTATTTCGGTGTAAAGCTTATGGCAAGGTTCGGAAGAGATAATAGTTTTTATAAATATGTCGATGATAAGAAGAGTCAGGCTGATGATATTAAAAAACGTTTTGAATATGGAATAAGCCATACGATAAATAAGAAAAATCCCTACCTGTCATATATATTAAAAGGCAATTTCAGTGAATACGCTTTGCCCGAATACCTTAAAAAAGAGAATTTCAAAAAAATAAAGTCGGATTTAGACAAAATAGTTTTAATCAACTCGGATCTGCTTTCTTTGGACAAAGAATTAAAATTTGATTTTTTGAATCTGTCCGATATTTTTGAATATATAAGCGAGGAAGAATTTGAAAAGAATACTGATAAGTTAATGGAAATATGCAACGATAATGCAAGGATAGCTTATTGGAACATGCAAAACAGAAGATATTTAAGAAAAAAAGATTTTTATTTACATAAAGAAAAAAGTGAGAATCTATTTAGAGAAAATAAATCTTTTTTTTACAGAGATTTTCTTGTATATAGTTTGAAAGAAAGATAAAAAACATTGCAAGCTTCTATGGAGTGCAGAAAAGATATGAGGCAGTAATTCTGCCGGATTTTTAATGTGTAGTTTCGGAAAGAATATAGTTGATCAAGAAAAGTTTTACGGTAGATACTGTAAAAAAGAGGTTAGGTAAGTGAGCAGAATAATCGAAGATTTTGAGAATATTTGTGAAGAGAAAAAGAAAAGTATTGCCTTTATATATCATGGGAAAAGAGGACTTGTCAAAAAGAGCTTTTTTGATCTTTATGCGGATGTAGCAAGGTCTGTTAAAGAATTAAGAATAAGAAAAGTAAAAAAGGGGGCAAGGATACTGGTATTTACTCCGCCCTCCTATGAACTTGCGGTTTTCATGCTTGCTTGTATGAAACTCGGGATATCCGTAATGTATGTGGATATCTGGGCAGGCAGGAAGCTTGTAAGTGATACCTTGAAAAAATACAAGGCGGATCACATAGCGGTATCAAAGAAAACTTCATTCTTGCGTCTGGGATCTGCAAGTATAAGAAAGATCAAGGATCTTATATTTATAGATAAAGAATACGATAACTGTCCTTTTGACAGATCGGATAAAGAATATGAGGACATAGAAGAGGATCAGCCGGCACTTTTGACTATGACGAGCGGCTCTACCGGTCAACCTAAGATAGCTCTCAGAACACATGCCGATCTTTACGAACAGCTTGAGTTGGTAAACTCCAATATGGGAGAAGAAGAATCACAGGTAGTATTAACGACCGCATTTATATATTCATTTGCAAATATATTAAAAGGTTTTTGCACAGTGCTTAGCAAAGTAAACTTATCTGTGCCTTTTGATTTTCTGCTTAATAAAAAACTCGAGCTGTTTAAGGATGTTCCGATAACTACAATAATGACATCTCCGGATTTTTGTCTCAGAACTAAAAATTATTATCCGAATCTGAAAACTTTATATGTGGGCGGAGCAATACTCAACATACATGAAGCAAAGATCATAAAAGATAAGTTTAATAATGCCGATGTCGAATATATTTACGGTGCAACAGAGTGTAATCTTATATCCAAAACAAGACTTGAAGTATATATAAACGATCTTCAGAATAAAAAGATAGCCTGCCTTGGAAGCAAAGTCGTGGGAGTGGATATAAAAAGTAATGATAAGTATGAGATCATGGTAAGCAGCAAGGCTATTTTAAAAGAATATATCGAAGCTGAAAGAAAGAATATATGTATTGACGAGGACGGAGTATTTTGGCATAAGACCGGAGATGCCGGAAGATATGTATCAGATAAATTATATTATCTGGGACGTTGTGATGTATATGCCGTAAAAAACAATAAAAAAGTTCATACTAATCCTATAGAACAAAGTATTGCTATAGATTTTGATATGATCAAAAAATGTGCCTTTTTTTATCATAAGGGTAAGAACAGGTTGTATATAGAGTCCAAAAAGCCGGTGGACCTTACAAGTATTAAGGGCTATCTTAGTGAAAAAGGCTTTGATAACATGGATATACATCTTTTGAATAAGATCCCCTGTGACAAAAAGCATCATACAAAGATAGATTATAAAAGACTAAGATCAATGTCTTACAGTCGCAGGAGATTTTTATAAGATATATGATAAAAAGATAAAGATGAATCTTTAGGGTTTTAACGCACTTAAAATAAAGGGTTCCGTTACAGATACAGATCACCTTAAAAGGATTTATTGTAAAAATTAGAAAGGGCTTAGATGAAAATACTTTTAATTAACGGAGTTAATCTGAATTTTTTGGGTTTAAGGGATGCTTCTAAGTACGGAAGGACCACCTATGAAGATCTTATGGGATCTTTGGAAAAAAAAGCAAAGGAACTTGAAGCGGATCTGGAATGTTTTCAAAGTAATCATGAGGGAGCGATAGTTGATAAGTTACAGGAAGTATACTTAAAAGGCGTGGATGGAATAATAATAAATCCGGGAGCATTTACCCACTACAGCTATGCAATAAGAGATGCACTCGAGATATTTACCTGTAAAAAGATAGAAGTACACATATCACATATTCATAAAAGAGAAGCTTTCAGGCATACTTCCGTGATCGCAGCGGTCTGCGATGCGCAAATAAGCGGTCTTGGAGTCAAAGGATATGAGTTTGCACTTGAATATTTATGTGAGAATAAGGTATAGTATAACTCATTTTAAATAATAATTTTATACAAGAGAACATCTGTTTTTGAAATTCATATTCTCATGCTGATTTTAACAGATTACTAATTAGCGTTGGTCATAATAGTATATAAATTTTAATTTCGGTATGTGTTATCTAAGATAAAAAATGGTTAAAAAAGGCTGCTTTCAAGGCAGTCTTTTTTTGTTACAATTCTAAAAGGTTACTAAATTCTACATAATAAAATAAACTTGACAAAAAAACAATGCAATTGGGTAGTATTTAACGGTATAAAAACATGGATTTATTATAAAAATAAATACAAAATGTAGAAAAAAATGAATATTATTTATTTTTTTAATAAAGATAATGATTATTATTATGGAGAAACTTTATGATAGAAATAAAGGGTTTGAAAAAAAGTTTTGGTGGTCTTAATGTTCTTGAAGATATAACATTTACGATAGAAGAAAATGATATATTCGGTCTGATGGGAGTAAGCGGTGCCGGTAAGTCTACACTTCTAAGATGTATTAACGGATTGGAAAAGTTTGATGAGGGCAGCTTAAAAGTAAACGGTATAGAAGTAAAAGATATACCGAAAAATGAAATAAGACAGTTCAGGAAGAATATCGGTATGATCTTCCAACACTTTTCTCTTTTAGAGAGGGATAATGTATATAACAACATAGCTTTCCCTATGAAGTGCTGGGGTTATTCTAAAAGTGAAATAGAAAAAAGAGTCATAGAGCTTGCGGGTCTGGTAGAGCTTTCGGATAAACTATCTTCAAAACCCAGGGAACTAAGCGGAGGGCAAAAGCAAAGAGTTGCCATAGCAAGAGCCTTATCCATGCAACCTAAGATTCTTCTTTGTGACGAGGCGACTTCCGCACTCGATCCTAATATCACAGGCTCAATACTTGAACTCTTAAAGAAGATCAACAGAGATTTGAACGTGACCATAGTGGTCGTAACTCACCAGATGGAAGTGTTAAAGAGTATCTGCAACAATGCGGTGATAATGAGTAGCGGTAGGATAGCAACATCGGGAAGAGTTGAAGATATATTTATAGACAGACCTCCGGTATTATATGACCTTCTGGGAAAAAGCGCACAAAGAAGACAAAGCGAAAGTGGAGTGGAGATAGAGATAATCAGAAGAAAGGATAATCAAAACAGCAGGGGGTTATCCGAGCTTACAAAAGAGACCGGAGTCGTATTCTCTTTGGTATGGGGAGGTCTTGATGATTACGGTGATAAGCTTTTAGGTTCTTTTATTATAAATATTGATGAGAAAGATAAGGCTGAAGTTATCAGATTTTTAGATGCAAGGGGTATAGAATGGAGGTACGTTCATGGGGAATAATGTGGATAAAATATGGAGTAAGATAATAATTCCGGCTCTGGGGCAAACCGCTTATATGACGGTACTTTCCATAGTTATTTCGGTAAGTATAGCATTTGTACTTGCCATAGTTCTTGTATATACGGGTAATGACGGGTTAAAGCCCAATAAGATCGTATACGGTATACTGGATGTGATGATCAATATTCTAAGATCCGTTCCTTTTATTATATTGGCGGTTTCCATCATACCTTTGACAAGATTTATATTAAAGACTTCTATAGGTGAGACCGCTGCCGTGATACCTTTAAGTGTTGCATCGGCACCTTTTATAGCAAGGCTTTGAAAACAGTTTCAAAAAAGTCGATCCAAGCATTATAGAAGCTGCAAAATCATTCGGTGCATCCGATATGCAGATCATGTTCGGAGTAATAATAAAAGAAGCGGTACCGAGTCTGGTAATGGACATCACACTGGCTTCCATAACAATACTGGGACTTACCGCTATGGCGGGAGCTGTGGGTGCCGGCGGACTCGGAGCGGTAGGACTCACATACGGATATCAGAGCTTTAACGATACTATAATGTTTACAACGGTAATACTTTTGATAGTGATCACGGCTATTATTCAAGTGCTGGGTCAGATTATTTATAAGATAATAAAATAGTTATAAAGAGTTATGTAATAATAACTTTTTTAAAATAAATTTTTTAAGGAGGCAAAATGAAAAAGTTTTGTTTATTGGGAAGCCTTGCTTTGGCAATGCTTTTAAGTGTGGGATGTTCAAATGCGGCTAAGGAGTCTTCAAGTGCCGAGAGCAGTGTGAGCGAGGTGGCAAAGTCAGAAGGTGATTCAAGCAAGGCTGCAAGCGAAGAGTCAAAGGCGGCAGCGGGAGACAAGCAGAAGATAGTTATAGGTACTTCCGCTATATGTAAGGATGTCCTGGAAGTTGCCGTAGAGGTATTCAACAAGTCAAATGCAGAGTACGAGGCTGAGATCAAGGTATTCGATGATGCTGTAACACCCGATATAGCAACATGGGAAGGAAGTATAGACGGAACTTTCCACCAATATAAGAGTTATATGGACAATTTTAACGTGTCTAATAACGCAAAACTTATTACCTACGGTAAAGAAGTATTTGCTTTCCAGATCGGTCTTTATTCAAACAAGATAAAGAGTATATCTGAAGTTACCGACGGTATGACTGTTGCATTATCAAATGACGTTTCGAACAGAGCTATAGCACTTAAGTTGCTTGCAAAAGAAGGTCTTATAACACTTGATGAAGGTGTGAAAGAGCCAAGTACCATAGATATAAAGGAAAATCCAAAGAACCTTAAGTTCGTGGAGATGGAAAGATTGAACCTTGCAAATGCGGTTGATGATACAGATATGGCAGTAGTTATGTCGGACGTTATGAGAGAGACCGGAAGAGATGCTGCTTCTGCGATAGCTTATGCACAGGAAGAAGGAATACAGCTTGTTATCAAGGAAGAAAAGCCATGGGCGAAGGATCTTGAGGCGGCTTTAACAAGCAAAGAAGTTAAAGAATATATCGAAACTAAGACAGAAAAGACTAAAGTTCCTCTATTCTAAGGGAGGTAAGTATGGAGTATGAGCAGATAAAAAAAGAACTGGCAGGTATGAAGTCCGAAATGACTTCGGTAGAAAGAATGAATGCCTACTTAAAAGGCGAGGAAGTCGATCACCTTCCGTATAATCTTATGGACGTTGAACTACCGCTTGCAGAGATACTCGGGTATACTACTTTGCAGCTTAACAATGATTTTGATGTATTTGCCGAAGTGGTAAAACAAAAAGAACTTATGCTCGGTATCAAAGGAGTTTCGGTAGGACTTGATCTCAGATCTATAGGAAGAGCGCTGGGAACCACACTGCAATTTCCCGAAAGAGGTATTCCTTGTATAAAAGATCATATTTTAAAAGATTACAAGGATTTTGATAAACTCGGAGAATTCGACCCTTATAAAAATGAATTTTTAAAAGGAAAACTTGAGTTTGCAAAAAGATTAAAGGATAAATTTCCGGATCTGCCTATCTCGACTTCTACCAACGGTCCTTTATCGGTTGCTCAATCTATACGTCCGGTAGAGTTTATACTTAAGGATATGAGAAAGAACAAAGAAAATCTTCATAAACTTATTGAGATTTCCCTGGAATGTTGTATTAAATGGGTAGAGGCTTTCTCGAAGGAATTTGGAAGTGTGAGTTTTTCTTTTGGAGATCCGGTTGCCAGCGGTGCATTGATAGGTAAGAAAATGTATGACGAGTATGCATTTCCATATGAAGAAAGACTGGTAAATGCAGTATATGAGATAACCGGTAACAAACCGGTGTGTCATATATGCGGAAAGTCTAATCATCTTTGGGAAGATATCGGAAAGCTTAATATATCCGGCTACAGTGTAGATAATGTAGAAGATATCGAAGAACTTAAAAAAACTTTGGGTGATAAGATGCTTATAATAGGTAATATAGCACCGGTAGAGGTCATGAATCTGGGAAGCGTGGATGATGTTATAGAAGCTGTAAAAAGCTGTATTATAAAGGCTGCCGATTCACCTAAGGGATATTTGCTCCATACAGGCTGCGATGTTCCTATTAAAACACCGTTATGTAATATGGAAGCGTATATTTATGCGGTAAAAAAATTCGGAAGAAATGCCAAAATAGGAAGACTTCCGGAAGGAATAAAAGAATTTGTATAGTATGGCATTCATTAAAGGCTGATATATTACGTTGATTACCGTTACAGATGGGTTCTTAGAATAGGTTTCCGGATGTGATTTTTATAGCTTAAGTACTGTTTTTATATGTGCTGAACTGATTTGGTGTGTGGAAAGTTTGAGTTTCTTAATAAAAAATCGACTCTTAATTACAGATATGTATTATAGAGTCGATTTTTTATTATAGAGAGTATGGAAAAGAATGAATCTAACTTATTAAAGTGTATTGCGTATATAAGCATTTTGTTATAGAATGTAGGTAATTGTGAATATCCAGGAGGAATAAATATGATTTCAGCAGGTGATTTTAGAAACGGTATTACACTTGAGATAGAAGAAGGACAGGTGTATCAAATTATAGAATTTCAGCATGTAAAACCGGGTAAGGGAGCTGCGTTCGTTCGTACAAAGATCAAAAACGTAAGAACCGGAGGTGTGGTTGAAAAAACATTCAGACCTACGGAGAAATTCCCGCAGGCAAGGATAGACAGAGCGGAAATGCAATATTTGTACTCAGACGGAGAGATGTTCCACTTTATGAACACTGAAAACTATGAGCAGATAGCATTAAATCAGGATAAAGTAGGAGATGCGCTCAAGTTTGTTAAAGAAAACGATATGGTAAAGATCTGTTCATTTAACGGAGATGTTTTCTCTGTTGAACCGCCTTTATTTGTTGAACTTGAGATCACTGAGACCGAACCGGGATTTGCGGGAAATACAGCTCAGGGTGCTACCAAGCCTGCAACGGTTGAGACGGGAGCAGTGGTATACGTGCCTTTATTTGTAAGTATTGGAGATAAGATCAAAATAGATACACGTACAGGCGAGTATTTGTCAAGAGTATAAATATCAATGCTTAATAAGGTTGTTGTAAAGTATCTTTTTGCAGGGGCGTAACCGTGTGTATTGCTTAAAACCGGCGATAAAGACTTTATAACGACCTTTCTTTAAATATGGATCATTAATATAAGTAAAATAAGGAGATATCAGCAAATAAAATGCAAACTATATTGGAGGTATTAACAAAAAAGCTTGAGTCTGTCTTTGAAGAGCTGTCTTATGACGGCTCTTATGCGATAGTTGGAGTGTCTAACAGACCGGACCTTTGTGAGTTTCAATGTAACGGAGCAATGAGCCTTGCAAAAATATATAAAAAAAGCCCCCTTGATATAGCGACCGAGATCGTTGAAAAATTAAAAGAAGATAAAATGTTTTCAAAGTTCGAAGCGGTTGCGCCGGGATTTATCAATATATCTGTATCAAATGAATTTTTGGCTTCTTTTTTGCAAAGCATGTCTAAAGAAAAAAACTTCGGGATAGATATGTCGGGTGATAAGAAGAAAATCATGGTAGACTACGGCGGAGCCAATGTCGCAAAACCGCTTCATGTAGGACATCTTCGTGCGGCTATCATAGGAGAAAGTATTAAAAGACTCGGTAATTATTTCGGGAACGAAATGATAGGAGACGTACATCTGGGAGACTGGGGCTTACAAATGGGGCTTATAATAGAGCAGTTAAAGATTGATAAGCCGGATCTTGTATATTTTGATGAAAATTTCAAGGGAGAATATCCTAAGGAAGCTCCTTTTAGTTTGGAAGAGCTGGAGAAAATATATCCCAAAGCCTCGGCAAGATCGAAAGAAGATAAGGAATTTAAGAATAAGGCACAGGAGAACACACTTAAGCTTCAAAGCGGATATGCTCCTTATATGGCAATATGGGAGCATATAATGAGAATATCAAAAGAGGATCTTAAGAAATTATGATGATCTGGACGTGCATTTTGAACTTTGGAAGGGTGAGTCGGATGCGCAAAAATACATAGAGGATCTTTGTAAAGATCTGGAAGAAAGAAAGATTGCTTATATCTCCGAAGGTGCATTGGTAGTTGATATAGCTGAGGAGACAGACAGTAAGGAATTGCCGCCTTGTATTATAAGAAAATCCGACGGAGCGGCACTATATGCCACTTCAGACCTTGCCACGCTTGTAGAAAGAGAAATGCTCTATGATCCGGATGCCTACATATATATTGCTGATAAGAGGCAGGAACTTCATTATACACAGTTTTTCAGAGTGGCAAGAAAGGCAGGCATAGTAAAGCCCGATCACAAATTAAGTTTTATAGGTTTCGGTACTATGAACGGAAGTGACGGGAAGCCTTTTAAGACAAGAGACGGCGGAGTGATGAGGCTTGAAGACCTTATATATTCTGTAAGCGAGGCTGTGTTTAAGAAGATAAAGGATAACAGGGATATAGATGATGAAGAGGCAAGGAGCATAGCTTCCACGGTCGGTCTTGCTGCACTTAAGTACGCAGATCTGTCCAATCAGGCTGTGAAAGATTATATATTTGATATAGACAGGTTTACATCTTTCGAGGGTAATACCGGACCTTACATCCTGTATACTATAGTTAGGATCAAGTCCATACTTTCAAAGTTTGAAGAAACTTCGGATCTGAAGGTGGATTATTCTTATATAAGACCCGCTATACATGAAAGTGAGAAGGCACTGGGACTTGAAGTCGCCAAATTCAACTATGTGCTTAACAATGCATGGAAAGAGACAGCTCCTCATAGGATCTGTCAATACATATATTCGCTTTCCAACTGTTTAACAGTTTTTATCATGAAGTAAAGATATTATCTGAAGAAGATAATGAAAGAAAACTTTCATATCTGTCACTTATACTGCTTACAAAGGCTGTGCTTTCAGACTGTATAGATATATTGGCGATCAGGGCACCGGAGAGGATGTAGGTCGGGCTGTATGACTTTTTATATATTGGGATCGGATATTTACAGATCCGTCGGTATATTATGTGTCGATATATAAGAAGAGCATATACAGGTCGGTATGATAGAAAACTTTATATTAGGGGGAGAAGCGGTATTTATGAATAAGTCTGGTGAACAGAAAATATTGGGTTTTTTTCTGTTGTTTTTGACCGCATTTATATGGGGTGTTGCCTTTGTTGCACAAAGTGTGGGTATGGACCATATAGGTCCTTATACATTCAACGCCTCAAGGCTTTTGCTCGGAGCTGCCGTAACTATGCCATGGGCTTTCATGGAGCTTAAAAAACAAAAAGCTTTGGAAGAAAATAAAGAAATCTATATAAAAAAAAGAAATTTAAGTATTAAAGCTGCCGCACTTTGTGCTATAGTTTTTTTCGTGGCGGTCAATTTGCAGCAATTTGCACTTATAACCTCGCCTGTTGCCAATGTGAGCTTCCTGACTACATTATACATACTTATAATACCCATTATAGGAATATTTTTGGGAAAAAAGCACGGGTGGAATATCTGGCTGGCAATAGTTATTGCGGTAGTCGGTATGTATCTTCTTTGTATTGAAGAAGGTATGGTTCTTGCTAAGGGAGATATACTTGCCTTTATATGTGCTATAATGTTCGCCTTACAGATACTGGTAGTAGATCATTATGTTTCTAAGTCATACGTTATAGTGATCTCATGTATGCAAAATCTTTTTGCCGGACTAATGTCACTTGTTTTTATGCTGATATTTGAAGGGATAAATGTCGGAGGTATAAAGGAAGCGTGGTTACCTGTGGTATATACCGGTGTTTTCAGTACCGGACTTGCCTATACCACACAGATGATAGGTCAAAAATATACAAAACCTACGGTTGCCTCTCTTATAATGAGTCTTGAATCCGTTATTGCGGCAATTGCTGCATGGGTATTGTTATCTCAGGCTTTGTCGTTAAGGGAAATACTGGGTTGTTCTTTTGTGTTTATAGGAGTTATCATAGCTCAAATGAACTAAATAAATAATTAAGAATAAGCCTTTGTTATAAATTTTACAGAAGTTTGAAACTTTGTATAAAATATAACAAGGGCTTATTGTGTGTTCTAAAAATAGTACTAAATAGTATACAAAGAACACTGTATTAAAACATTTTTATATGTTATAATCTGATAAATACCAAATTGTTAGGCGATATAAAGCTCAATATATCCGGTCGTATATAGCTCGTATACGGTTAAAATGTTTACATTATTGGTTTTGTGTTAATAAGTAAATAGAAATAAGTTTAATATAAATTTTATTTTTGTATATTACTTATACTACAAATTTTAAAAAAATTTTAAGGGAGATTTGTATGTTATTGAAAAACTTTCAAGGGTGGAGTCCATCCTTACGAGGGTAAAGAACTCTCTAAGGATAGACCTATAGAAGTTTATTTGCCAAAGGGCGAACTGGTATTCCCTATGGCACAGCATATCGGAGCTCCGGCAAAACCCCTGGTCAAGGTTGGAGATGAGGTTTTGGTCGGACAAAAGATAGGTGAAGCGGTCGGTTTTATATCCGCTAATGTTATATGTTCGGTATCCGGAAAAGTCAAAAAGATTGAGCCGAGAAAAAACAATAAAGGTGCTATGGTAGAGTCCGTCATTATCGAAAATGACGGTAATTATAGTACAATTGAAGGTTTCGGCGAGGATAGGGACCCATCTAAATTATCTAAAGAAGAAATCAGAAGTATTATAAAAGAAGCAGGTATAGTAGGTCTCGGAGGTGCGGGATTCCCTACTCATGTTAAACTTACCCCAAAAGATGATGAAAAAATAGAATATATATTGGTAAATGCAGCAGAGTGTGAGCCGTATCTTACCAGTGACTACAGACTGATGCTTGAAGAGCCGGAAAAAATAATAGGCGGTCTTAAGATAATACTCAGTCTTTTTCCTAATGCCAAAGGCATAATAGGTGTTGAAGACAACAAACCGGATGCTATAAAAATATTGAGCGAATTGGCGGAAAAAGAAGAGAAAATAAGTGTACAGAGTCTTATAAGTAAGTATCCTCAAGGAGGTGAGCGTTCTTTGATCAAGGTACTTACCGACAGAGAAGTTAATTCAAGTATGCTTCCTGCCGATGCGGGCTGTGTGGTTGATAATGTTGACACCGTAATATCCATATATATGGCGGTAGCAAAGTCAACACCGCTTATAAGAAAGATAATTACAGTTACCGGAGATGCGGTAGCAAAACCACAAAACTATAATGTAAGATTGGGCACTATATATGCGGAACTTTTGGAAGCGAGCGGAGGATTCAGTGTAGAACCGCAAAAGATCGTTTGCGGAGGTCCTATGATGGGAGATGCTTTGGCTGATGTCAATCTGCCTGTCGTAAAGAACTCATCTGCACTTACCGCATTTAAGGTAGATGCTGTCTCATCAAATCCTGAGACACCTTGTATAAAGTGTTCAAGATGTGTCGGAGTTTGTCCGAGTATTCTTGTGCCTCAGCTTATGATGGAAGCTGTTAAGACCAATAATAAAGACAGATTCGTGCAATTAAACGGAATGGAATGTATAGAGTGCGGTGCATGTGCATATACTTGCCCTGCAAAGATACCTCTTACACAAGGATTTAAGTTTTTAAAACAGGCTGTTATGGCGGAGAGAAGGAAGAAAGCAGCCGAGCAGCAAGCTAAGGGAGGTGCAAAATAATGGCAGAATTATATAATGTATCTTCATCACCTCATGTGAGGTCGAAAACTGCACTAAGGATATCATGAGGGATGTCCTTATAGCTATGGTTCCTGCTGCGGCTTTCGGAGTTTGGAACTTCGGCTTCTACAGCCTTGCAGTAATAATATTTACCGTGGCTGCCGCTGTGGCTACAGAGTATGTATTTTGTAAAGTGGTTAAAAAGCCGGTAAGTATAGGAGATTATTCCGCTGCTGTAACGGGTATGATATTGGCTCTTAATATGCCGCCTCAGATACCTGTATGGATACCTGTACTCGGTGCGATATTCGCAATCGTAGTAGTAAAGCAGTTATACGGAGGACTGGGACAAAACTGGATGAACCCCGCTCTTGCGGCAAGATGTTTCCTTCTTATATCCTTTGCGGGAAAGATGACAGACTTTTCTTCAAAGGAGTTGGGATTTGATTCACTTTCAACTCCTACACCGATGGCTGCTCTTAAGGCTACATCTGCAGTATCGGGGGCTACGGAAGGAGCTAACTCTTTCTACAATTTATACGATCTTAACAAATTGATAGTAGGAAATATACCCGGAACCATAGGAGAGGTATCTGTAATAGCTCTTCTTATCGGTGCGGTGTATCTTGTCGTAAGAAAGTTATATCACTCGATATACCTTTAACTTATATTTTAACTGTAGCTGTATTCGTGTTTGTTTTCGGAAAACAGGATGCTAACTTCGTTCTTGCCCATGTATTCGGAGGTGGACTTATATTCGGTGCTTTCTTCATGGCTACGGATTATGCGACAAGACCTATTACAAAGCTCGGACAGATATTGTTCGCAGTATTCATAGGTATACTTACGGGACTTTTCAGACTGTTCGGAGGAAGTGCAGAGGGTGTATCTTATGCAATAATCATAGGTAATATAGTTGTGCCTCTTTTGGAGAGAGTTACCTTACCTAAAGCATTCGGAAGGAGGAAGAAAGCAGCATGAAAAAAGGTGGATTTATAAAGGACGCTATTATACTTTGCTTGATAACTCTAATATCCGGTGTTTCTTTGGGAACTGTATATGAAATTACAAAAGGTCCTATAGCAGAGGCTAAATTAAACGCAAAGAAAAAGGCTTATCAGGAAGTTTTTAGCGAAGCGAATGATTTTAAAGCGAATGATGAAGCAATGGCGGCATTAAGTGAAAATGCTCAGGCTCTATTGGAATTGGGTTATGGCAATGTCGGAGTGGATGAAGTTAATGATGCTTTGGATAAAGACGGCAATGTGATCGGTCACGTGCTCATAACAAATTCAAAAGACGGATACGGCGGAGAAGTTCAGATAACTGTAGGAATAGATAAAGACTTGAAAGTTACAGGTATAGCTTTCCTTACTATAGCCGAGACACCGGGTCTTGGTATGAGGGCTAAGGAGCCTGAGTTCTATACTCAGTTCGCCGGAAAACAAGTTGATAAATACGAAGTTACAAAGACCGGAGCGACTTCCGATGCTCAGATCAACGCTATAAGCGGTGCCACTATTACAAGTAATGCGGTAACCAATGCGGTGAATGTTGCTGTTTATTTCGTAAAGAATTATATCAAGTAAGGAGGGATAGTTATGAATGAGTCTATGGAAAGATTATATAACGGTATCGTAAAAGAAAACCCTACCTTTGTACTTATGCTCGGAATGTGTCCGACTCTTGCGGTAACAACATCGGCTGTCAACGGATTGGGTATGGGACTTTCCACCCTGGTAGTTCTTATGATGTCAAACTGGTTGATATCAATATTCAGAAATGTAATACCCGATAGAGTGCGTATACCGGCATTTATAGTAATAGTAGCTTCTTTGGTTACAGTGGTACAGCTTTTGATCGAAGGTTTCTTGCCGAGTCTTAATGCAGCACTCGGTATATACATACCTCTTATAGTTGTTAACTGTATCATACTCGGAAGAGCCGAGTCTTATGCGTCAAAGAATAAAGCATGGCTTTCCTTCCTTGACGGACTCGGAATGGGTATAGGATTTACCATAGCACTTACAATAATAGGTATGTGCAGAGAGCTTCTTGGCGGAGGCTCGGTATTCGGTTACGAGGTAATTCCGAGTGATTTCCATATATCTATATTTGTATTAGCACCGGGAGCTTTCTTTGTACTGGCTTTGCTCACAGCCTTACAAAATAAATTCAAGGCACCAAGTGCTACCAATGTAGAGAAAAATGAAGATGAAGGTCAGCCGGCTTGCGGCGGATGTAGCGGATGCGGTGCGTCATCATCATGTTCGTCTAAGCAGTAAGGGGGAAGTATGAAGGAGTTAATTTTAATTCTAATATCAGCGTCACTTGTGCATAACGTGGTGCTAAGCAGATTTTTAGGACTGTGTCCGTTTTTAGGTGTATCCAAGAAGGTTGAAACTTCAAGCGGTATGGGTATGGCGGTTATATTCGTTATCACCATATCTTCAATGGCAGCGAGCTTAATATATACACATATACTTATTCCATTAGGACTTGAGTATATGCAAACTATAGTATTTATTTTAGTTATTGCGGCATTGGTTCAGTTTGTTGAGATGGTACTTAAAAAGAATATGCCAAGTCTCTATGAGTCTTTGGGAGTTTTCTTACCTCTTATAACCACAAACTGTGCGGTGCTCGGTGTTGCTTTGGATAACGTTGCAAAGGAATACAACTTCCTTGAAAGTCTTTTATACGGAGTAGGAACTTCTTGCGGTTTTGCCCTTGCTATAATACTGATGGCAGGTATCAGAGAGAAAATAGAATTTAATACAATACCGCATGTTATGAAGGGAATGCCTATAACCTTGATCACAGCAGGACTTATGGCTATAGCATTCTTCGGATTCTCAGGACTTATATAGGAGGTAGTATATGACAGCTATAGTGATTGCTACCGTAACGGTAGGTGTAGTAGGTATTTTAATAGGCGTTTTACTTGGTATAGCAAGTGAAGTCTTCAAAGTAGAAGTAGATGAAAAAGAGATACAGGTAAGAGAGGCACTTCCGGGAAATAACTGCGGTGCCTGCGGATATCCGGGTTGCGACGGTTTGGCAAAAGCCATAGCCGGCGGAGAAGCAAAAATCAATCAGTGTCCTGTAGGAGGACAGCCTGTAGCTGAAAAGATCGCTGTTATCATGGGAGTTGATGACGTAGGTACAAGCGAGAAGAAGGTTGCCTTTGTAAAGTGTAAGGGAAATTGCAATTATACTACAAAGAACTATTCATACTCAGGTCTGCATGACTGTAACGGTGCCATGGTTGTACCGGGTACGGGCGGTAAGTCTTGTGAATACGGATGTATGGGATACGGCTCATGCGTAAAGGCATGTGAATTCGATTCTATACATATAGTTGACGGAATAGCCTTAGTCGATAAAGAAAAATGTGTAGCCTGCGGAAAGTGTGTGACTGCATGTCCAAAGAAACTCATAGACCTTGTACCTTACAAGGCAAAGACATTGGTACAGTGTAACTCACAGGATAAAGGAAAGACCGTAAAAGATAAATGTAGCGTAGGATGTATAGGATGTACCATGTGCGTAAAGCAATGTCAGGATGATGCTATTCATATGGTGGGAAATGTTGCACTGGTAGATTACAGCAAATGTATAGAATGCGGCAGATGTGCTATGAAGTGTCCTACAAAGGTTATCATTTCGGATAAATTAGTAACGGTAGAACAAGAGATAGCATAAAAGGGAAGATCCCCTAAATTTAAAATGCTTGTTTGTTATAACAAACTATAACCTTAAAACAAGAAAACACCACATAATAGATTTTGAAAATCGTTATGTGGTGTTTTCTTGTTAAGAAATACCCGATAAATACCGGCACTATATAAATTTACAAAAGATAATGAATGAATAAGATAACAACAAAAAAATATTTGATATCTATATATTATAGTAACAAAAATAAATCTTCCATAAAACATAAATGCTTTTTTATATATTCATACCTTAGCTACAACAAAGTGCTCATATAGGCATTATGATACTCTTTTTCATTACTTACATCCCTGCCGAACCAATCGGGAGGAGAGAAATCATCAGCCTCATTCACACTCTCGAACTCGACCTCGATAAGAATAAGACCGCTAAACCTACCTTGGAAAATATCTACTTCAGCAACGAGCTTATCATCAAGTTTAACATTATATCGAAATTTTTCTATAACATTGCCGTCGCATTTCTTTAAAAGCTTATAAAAGCTTTCATTATTGAGCTTAAGATTATATTCCTCCTTGGCAATATTACCTTCACCCTTGTATGTAAGATAATAAGAATCATCTTCCTTTCTGATACGGACAACAGGTCGCAAATTAAGATAAGCCTGTATCATAGACTTATAAGGCAGATCTTTTATTAAAAACAATACTTCATCGACATCTTTAGGAAGAAACTTCCTCTCTATTTCAAAATTTTTCAAAACAAACTCCTTATTAAATAATAAACCTATAGTATATAGATATTAACTAAAATATGCTTATGCAAAAAAAGTAAAATATAGTACAATACTTATTATATAATAATATAAATACTAAGGAAAGGGTATGAATCAGTATTTTATAAGGAGCAAATACATAAGTTTATTGACGGTAAGCGAAAGCTAACTTATACTATCATTTTGTGTTAGCAACAGCTAACCGTTTTAATGTTTTATAAAGTTTGGTTTAATTCAAGTGTTGAGAAAATATTTGAAAAAAAAAATATATATATGGAGGATAAATATGAGAAAAAGAATTGCCGGCAAGTCATTACTGTGTATATTTACATCTGTATGTTTAAGCTTACAAAATGTTCCGTATACAAGTTTTGCTGAAGGTGCGGCTTCATGGAAGCAGGAGAACGGAACCTGGAAATATTATGATAGTTCCGATAATTTGCTAAAATCATGGGTGAAGATAGGTGAGTCTTGGTATTATTTTGACCCAATTACAGGAGCTATGAAGACCGGATGGCTCTTGGATACTAACGGAAAGTGGTATTTTTTAAGTACAGCTGATGGTGCAAGTGAAGGGCAAATGCTCAAATCATGGCAAATAATAGACGGATATTATTATTTCTTTTATGATGACGGAAGTTTGGCAGTAGATACAATAACGCCGGACGGTTGGAGAGTTGATGTCAATGGAAGATATGTAACTTCAGACGGCAGTGCTTCTAAAGCTGATAAGACAGGCTACAGTAGTGTAAAAATCACCGAAAACCTTGCCAAAAAGTCAGGTGTAAAGTCAGGCATTTCAGGTGCAAAGTCCGGAGGATCAAGACCTGGCGGATCCGGTTCGAGCTCAGGCGGTTCAGGCTCAAGCTCAGGGGGATCTTACAAAAGTGACATAGTTGCGGACAACAATGTGAATGTATTAACAGAAAGCGGCAATACGGATCAATCTACAGGCAATAATAATTCAGCAGATAACACAAGATATACCGATGGTAGAAACGATCAGCAAACCAAGGAGGCAACGGTGCTGATATTTCAGTAAACAGTAATGAAGAAGCATAAGGTTCAATACCGGGCAGAATCAACGGTGGCTCAGAAAATGTATCTGATGCACAAGATAATAGATCCTCACAAGGTCAGGGAGTTTCACAAGAAGATAAGGCTGAAAGCCCGGATAAGGGTAACACTTCAAACGAGGACAATGATTCAAAGAAGCCGGATGCAACAAGCTCAGCTTCCGTAGAAAGATGGAGGCAAAAATATATAGCTGAAGGTAAGGACCCGGATGTTTATAAAAAGCCTAATAAAGAAGATAAAAAAGAAGTCGGTAACGAAGATAGCGGCGAAGGCAAAAAAGAAGGCGGCAAAGAAGAAAAAAGCGAAGAAAAGCAAGAAAATACTCAAAAGGCAAGCCCGAGTAATGCCGAGTCTTTTGTGATCAAATCACAAACAAGAATGATCAATTCCGAGATCGGATGGGCAAGATATGTTTCTATAGCTTTTGCAAGCGGAAATTTGCAAGAGTACAGTATAGAAGTTGACGGTACGGATATTACCGGTTCGGTAAGTCCGGTAGATGATGAAGGTACTATAGTTAAGTGGAGAAGTACCGTAAGCAGTCCAAAGGTACTTAAGGTCATAAGAAATTCCGACGGTGCCGTACAGGAAGTCATACTTAATCAGACGAAGGCGGAAGAGGTAGTAGTGGCTCCGCAGGCAGGAAGCGAAGCGGATATGCCGGATTATTTTATAGCCAATGCACGTATACCGAGATTCGATTATTATCTTGATAATTATGACAGTGAGGGAAATGTAAGAAACAGCCTTAAATACACTACCTTTGATCTTAAGGGTGAAAGAGAGCGTAAGTCTATAGTTAAGGCTCCCGTCAGATATTGGGCGCCGGATTCCAAGATAGATAATATGGGTAACGGAGAAATTATAGTTAAGTTCTCATTGGAAAATGAAGACAATCTAAATTGGTTCGATCAGATAACAAGTGTAAGAGTGCTTAATCCTGAATACAATATATTAAATAAGAATATGCTTTCGAGACTTATAAAGAAACAGGATTCGGCAACACCGGTGTTATAAAGATAAAACTTCCTCAATCAAATGTTGTGAATAGGGGAAGATATTACTTAAATATATCTTCCGACTATGTTAGAGAGACAAGAACAGTACCTATTCACCTTGTTGATGCGACTAATTTCAAGATGATCCTAAGCTCATCAACGGCAAGTCCGGTAACCGGCTCAGATATAAAGTTTACCGTTAAGGGCGAGAACGGTGAAAGCTTCGGTAATGATATAAGAATAGTTGCCCAAAGATTGGTTCTTACCAAGCCTTCCGGTAATAAAGTTGAACTTGAAAAAATAAAAGATTGGTATGTGATAGGAGATCTTCTTACCGTATGCGGAAGTAGCGGTGACGGTGAGAATAAGAAGATAAACACGGATGAAGAAGGTGTTTATACCATAACCTTATACGCAGACGGATATCAAGCTATAAGCAAAAAGGTTGAAGTCAGAAAGAATAACATTCAGGCAGCGGCTGTTACCACAGCTTCGGGTACAGCAGGTAAGATCAAGGCAAAAAAAGTTGATGTGGTTTCAAGTGCCACAGGAGGAAAAAGCGGAGGAAGTGCAGGAGGTTCTGTTGACTTTTCTTCCGAGGCGGGTATAGGAGGTTATACTAACGGAAACTATCAATTTGACTATGATCTTCTTGTAAATGCAATTATATTAAATGAGCTCGGAAGAAATAACGAAAGTTCCAAGGCTGTAGTTAAGAGATGGTTTGATTCAACAAAGGTTGATTATGTTTTGGATAAGGACGCAACAACTTTGTATAAGTTTGAAGATTACCTTGATAAAGTGACAGAGGTAAGACTTGATGAACAAAGAGAAGTAAGTTTTGCAGAATTTAAAGAAAACGGTGCTTCAAGTATTTCACAGCAAAGTCCACATGATATCAAGTTGGTACTTGAGGACGGTCTGCTGGGAAGTACGACAGCATTCAGAGAGCAGGTCGGAAAAGCTAAGCCGTCTGTTATGGGAACTGTTGCCCTTAAGGGAGAAGCATTTACATTAACTACAGACGACCCGGAATATTTTGAGGCGATCACGAGCCTTAATATGGATGGAAACAGTGCCGTACTTCGTTCAGACTCATATCTTAAACAATATGAATTTAATGCGGACAAGACAGAATTAAAAATATATCCGTCAGCATTTAATTCTTATAATCCTCCAATAGTAGGAGATCATGTTTTGAGAATAGAGGCTAACGGATACAAGGTAAATAAAGTAACTCTTAGTGTAAAGCAAGGCAATACGGATATAGGACTTGAATTTAATAGTAAGAGTGAGGATCAAAAGTACAGAGTCGGTGAAGAAGTACAAATTAAAGTCACCGGTGAAGAATCAGCGGCAAGGGATTACCTTTCAAATATAACATCCATAACAGTAAATAAGCCTGATAAGAGCAGCAGACCTGTATATACCGCAAGTGTTGGCGGAAGTGCTGATAATGATTATTATGAAGTGATGGATAATAAACTGGTATTTATGCCGGGGCTTTTTACCGAAGCGGGCGAATATACTATACATGTAGTAGCAAAAGGATACAGCAATAAATTAATAAAGGTAAATGTTGAAGCGGTATCCGGAAAACCGGAGCTTGAGAAAGAACCGGAAGTAACATTAAAGGTTACACCGACAGTAAAAATGTAGAATATTCAAAAGCCGCAACAATGCCATTTAACAGATATTATAAAATCGTATTTGATACGGAAAATATGTCTGTAGAAGATATCAACAATTTTATCAATGCTGATAATGTTACGGTGGAAGTTAACAATGTAAAATACAGCAAGAAGAATAACCTTAATATAAGTACTGTTGTCAGATCTTATGTGGCAAATAATGACGGTACAATATTGCTAAGTCTTGATGGATTTGATAAAGATGAAAATATTGTAAAAATAAGTGTTCCGGGATATAAAGTTTTAAGTGAACAGGTAAATAAAGATGGTGCATCTCCAACCATAAGTTTTAAAGAGGCTGATAGTAACGGAAGTGACAGACTTAAGTTGGAATTTGATACAAAAGATGTGTACGTACAGGATTACCTCGCCAATATCAAAAGAGTCAGAATACCTTTTAAGGTAAGTGTTAACGGTAAGCCTTATGATAAATTGATATTCACCAGGGATAAGGTCTCTAAAGGTAAATATAAGATCACGGAGAATTCAGCTTACGGTACGGTCACAGGACTTGAAGTATCACTTGAAGATGTAGATCTCAGTAAGCCGGTTGATATCAGTATTGAACTTGGCGGTTACAAGACTGTAAGTGCAAGCTATATAAGCCCAAAGAAAGTTAAGGCGGTTCCGGAAGTGAAAAGCTATAATTATTCAAGGATAGAAAGAATGCCTTTTAACAGGTACTATGAACTTGTGTTTGATACAGATAAAATGTCAAAAGAAGAGATCAATGGATTTATTGATTCGGATGCGGCAACAGTAGAAGTAAACGGCATTAAATATTCAAAAAAAGAAAGTCTTGACGGCAGAGATGTAAGCAAGTCATATGTAGCTTATGATGATGCAACTATGTGGCTCAGCACTGACGGACTTGATAAGGATGTGAATACTGTTAAGATAACTGTTGAGGGTTACGAAAGTTTTGAATATCAGATAACAAAGGAAATCAAAACTCCGGCGATGACATTTAAAAAGGCTGATTTTAACGGATCTGACAGAGTAAAAATCGATTTTGATACAAGTACTCTTTTTGTACAGGGTTATCTTGCCGCAATAAAAAGGTCTAAAACTCCTTTGAAAGTTACGGTGAACGGTAACGTATTAAGTAAGATCATGTTCAGTTTTGACAGGTTAAGTCAAGGTAAGTATAAAATTGTCGAGAATTCTGCATACGGAACTGTTACCGGACTTGAGTTGTCACTGGAAGGAATCGATCTTAGCAAACCTGTTGATATAACTGTTGAAATAGAAGGATATAAAGCGATAAACTTAAGTTATATTAAATAAAACAAGAAATTATTACTTGCAACAAATTGAAACTTTTTGTAACTCATAGTGTACAAAATCAAGTGCAATATTTCTTGAAAAATAAAAAAAAATTTTGAGTATTAGGAAGTGTCTATAAAAACGGCACTTCCTAATACTTTTTTTAACAATCTTATAAATAAATTAAATCTTGATTTAATTTTTAAAAAAATAAATAAATTACTGGTTATATTTGTTAAGATATGATACAATGTTAAAGGAAAGTTCTTAGTCATATATAAACTAAAATGCTCGAATAATATTAAAGAAAGATGGTTAAAATGACTAAAATGAGACTTCCTGATTGTATAAAATAAAGAAGAGGAGGTGAAAATGTGAGGTTAGTTATACCATTAAAGCAACATGTCGGTGGTCCTTGTGAGCCTGTAGTAAGTGCTAAGGACAAGGTTAAAAGAGGACAGCTTATCGCAAAGCCGAACGGTCTGGGTGCGAATATTCACGCAAGTGCCAATGCCGAAGTAGTTGAAGTTACTGAAAGCAGTATAATACTTGAGACTATCGGTGAGATAAAACTTGATGACTATGTAAAGCTTGAAGCTACAGATAATCTGGAGCTTATCAAGGAAGCAGGTATAATCGGTGCCGGCGGTGCGGGATTCCCAAGCCATGTAAAGTTCGGTACAAAGGTTGAAGGCGGATATTTGATTGCAAATGCTGCAGAGTGTGAACCGCTTTTAGAGCATAATATGGCTATGTTACTTCGTGAACCTGAGAAAGTTTTACGTGGCATGAAGTATGTTATGGAAATAACAGGAACTGCAAAGGGATTTGTGGCTATAAAGCCTAAGCATCAAAGAAATGATCGCTGTTGCAAAGGCTTGTAAGAATTTCCCTGACATAGAAGTTAAATTCTTACCGGATATGTATCCGGCAGGAGACGAGAGAGTTATCGTAAGAGAATTCTTAGGAATTGAACTTCCACCGGGGGCATTACCAATAGAAGCAAAAGCTGTTATAAGTAATGTAGAGACCCTGAGAAATGTTGCAAGAGCCATAGAGGATAAGATGCCGGTCATGACAAAAGATATAACTGTCGCCGGTAGGGTACAAAAACCACAAGTATTTTTGGATCAACCTATAGGTGCTTGTATAAAGGACTATATAGACGATTGCGGCGGATATGTTGAACCGCATGGAGAAATAGTACTTGGTGGACCTTTTACAGGAAGACACGGAGAAGAGAATGCTCCTGTTGTTAAGACACTCGGTGGTATCATAGTAGCAATGCCTTTCATAGAGGACCACAGAAAGATAGGCTTCATTGAATGTGAGTGCGGTGCGCAATACGACAGACTTGCGCAGATAGCTACGGATATGGGAGCTGAGATAGTCGGATCTGTAAAATGTAAACGTATGAAAGAAGTTAATGGTAGATTTAGATGTGAATTGCCTGGTATTTGCCCGGGGCAGGCTGAGAAGGTACTGGAACTTAAGAAAATGGGTGCCGAAGTAGTTATGGTGGGAACTTGTGAGGACTGAACGAACACAGTTGCCAAAGTAGCTCCTAGGATGGGAGTTCCAATGTATCATAGTACAGATTATGCGTTAAGGGCTGGCGGTCACAGAATATATAGAAGAAAGAAAGACTAAATAGAATTTAGTTTTCTATAAAAATATATAAGGAGGATTTCTATGTCAATCACAGTAGAAACAGCTAAGGCGCATGAAAACGATCCTGCCGTGTTATGCTGCAGATTTGAAGCAGGTACAGTAATTGAGCCGTCAAATCTTGAGGATCCGGCGATATTCCCTGATCTTATAGACTCAGGATTATTGGAAATCGGCGAAGACGCTTTGACTATAGGAGAGGTTTTAGGTGCTAAGCTTTTGAAGACTTCAGATGCTCTTACACCGCTTACAAACGCTTTAGTTGAAGGTGCAAAATCTAAGGCAAGTGCAGCAGAGGCAGCATCTGCAGCAGAAGAAGTTGCTGAAGTTGCAGAGGCAGTAGCCGCTCCGGCAGCAGCTGCAAGCTTTGCTCCGGTATCAGGTTCAGCAGGAAATGTAAGAATAAATATAGGTGAAGGTAAGAATATTACCCTTGATATACCACTTTCAGTAGCAGCACAGATGGGAGTTGCACCTGCAGCGGTTGCAACAGCGGCGGCAGCAGCACCTGCACCAGCAGCGGCAGCACCTGCGGCAGCACCTGTAGCAGAAGCTCATGGAGAGAAGGTTATCAGAACATTAAAGAGAAAACACTTCAAGATAGATAAAGTTGAGATGGCTGATGAGACCAAGATAGAGGGTACAACTCTTTACATCAGAAAAGGTCTTGCCGAAGAGTCAGCAGCTTTACAAGATCTTGTAGTTTCAGTTAAGCTTGATATTATTACACCTGAGGATTACGGAAAGTATTCAGAGACCATCATGGATGTTCAGCCTATAGCTTGTAAAGAAGAAGGCGAGCTCGGTGAAGGTGTTACCAGAGTAATGGACGGTGTTGTTATGGTAGTTACCGGTACCGATGAAGGCGGAGTTCAGATAGGTGAGTTCGGTTCTTCAGAAGGTGAAATGGACAGAAACATCATGTGGGGAAGACCGGGTGCACCTGATAAGGGCGAGATCTTTATCAAGACAGAGGTTGTTATCAAGGCTCATACCAACATGGAAAGACCGGGACCATTGGCAGCTCATAAGGCATCTGATCATATCACAGATGAGATCAGAAAGGCACTTAAGAAGGCTGATGCATCATTAGTAGTATCTGAGAACGAATTTGTTCAAAAGAGAAGACCGGGAAATAAGAAGGTAATAATCGTTAAGGAGATCATGGGACAGGGTGCTATGCACGACAACCTCATACTTCCTGTAGAGCCTGTAGGTACACTCGGTGCTAAGCCGAACGTTGACCTGGGTAACCTTCCTGTAGTACTTTCTCCGCTTGAAGTTATAGACGGTGGTATACATGCTCTTACATGTATCGGACTGCTTCTAAGGAGACATCAAGACATTACTTCCGTGAGCCGCTCGTACTTCGTGCACTTGCTGACGATGATATCGATCTCGCAGGCGTTGTCTTCATAGGATCACCACAGATCAACTCTGAGAAGTTCTACGTATCAAAGAGACTTGGTATGATGGTAGAGGCTATGGATATAGACGGTGCTATTATCACAACAGAGGGATTCGGTAACAACCATATCGACTTCGCTTCACACCATGAGCAAATAGGTATGAGAGATGTTGAAGTAGTAGGTGTAACATACTCTGCAGTACAGGGTGCACTCGTTGTTGGTAACAAGTACATGAAGAACATGGTTGATAACAACAAGTCAGCTCAAGGTATAGAGAACGAGATCCTTTCTAACAACACACTTTGCCCTGAAGATGCTATCAGAGCTTTAACTATGTTAAAGTCAGTTATGGCAGGAGAGTCAACAAAGGATGCTGAAAGAAAGTGGAATCCTAACGTTAAGCAAAACAACGTTGAGCTCATCGAGAAGGCACTCGGAATCAAGATAGAGCTTGAAGATAACGAGCAAGTACTTCCAAAGAGCAAGAAGCGTATAGAGATATACGAGAAGGAATAGTTAAGAGCATCAAAATACAGAGGTAATATATGTATAATTTAAGATATACTTCTACGGAAAATTATGTAGAAGGTGTGATAGTTGAAGTAAAGGACGGCTTGATAGGAATAGATTTAAAAGGTAGAATGGGTAGTCTCAGAGTACCTAAGAGAATGGTAATTACGGACTATGAATTAAAACCCGGACTAGAGGTTGGATTTTTACTTAGCTATCCTGAAGTCTTAGGTCCTGATATAAATGAAAAATATGAACAAAATTTGATGCATAGAAGTATGAAAGAAATGGAGGAAAATGTATGAGCGTCATAGTAAAAGGCTTACAATCAGAGATATTTGTACCTGTTACTCCTCCGCCAGTATGGGCACCGGCTACAAAGCCACTTAAGGATGCTGTAGTAGCTTTAGCAACAGCAGCGGGTGTACATCTTAAGTCTGATAAGAGATTCAACCTGGCAGGAGATTTCACATTTAGAGAAATACCGGGTACCGTTCACGGAGATGAACTTATGGTATCACACGGTGGATATGATAACGGTGACGTTAACAAGGATATCAACTGTATGTTCCCGATCGAGAGATTACAGGAGCTTGCAAAAGAAGGATTTATAAAGGCGGTAGCACCAGTTCACTACGGTTTCATGGGTGGTGGTGGAGACCAGGCTAAGTTTACTAACGAAACCGGTCCTGCAATTGCTCAAAAGCTTAAGGACGAAGGTGTTGACTATGTACTTATGACCGCTGGTTGAGGTACTTGTCATAGAACTGCCGTGATTGTGCAGAGAGCGATAGAAGCAGCCGGAATACCTACAATAATAATTGCAGCGTTACCACCGGTTGTTAGACAAAACGGAACTCCAAGAGCAGTTGCTCCGCTGGTTCCTATGGGTGCTAATGCAGGTGCACCACATGACAATGAGATGCAGACAGCTATAGTTAAGGCTGCTCTCGAAGAAATATTAGAGATTCCAAGTGCTGGTCAGATAGTTCCACTACCTTACGAGTACACAGCTAAGGTTTAATATTTACATTAAGCTGTCGTGAAATTAGATTTAGATAAGATGAAGTTTGAACTTTATAAATTAATAATCTTAAAAATCTTATTTACGGCAGCTTTTTTTAAATAAAACTTTGAAGAAGGGAAAGAACTATGGAATTAAGAAGGCTGGTTATTAAAGCATTTGATGCAAAAGAAGTAGTATTATCTGATAAATTTTCTTTTTCTAAAGGTGTTTTAGAGATTGACAAAAAAATAATTAATACGATCGAAGATCCGCTTATCAAGAAAATAGAGATCAATATAATCAAGCCTCGTGAGCATGATGTTCAGATAAATACTATAATGGATATTATGCCTATATCTACTAAGGTTCTCGGTAAAATAGGCAGCGGTATTACATATACTATGACCGGAGCCTATGTTATGCTTACAGGTTGCGATGAAGACGGAAGACAGATGTACGAGTTCGGTTCTTCAGAAGGAATACTTAAAGAACAAATTAAACTCGGCAAAGCCGGAACCCCTGCGGAAAGAGATTACATAATACATGTAGATGTCCTTATCAAAGGTGGAGAGGTGTATGACAGAAGACTTCCAAATGCAGCTTTTAAAGCCTGTGATCATATAGTTTCAAAAATCAGAGAAGTACTAAAAAAACAAGAAGCAAAGCATGCCGATGAAGTACATGAATTTTATGATATCATAAGACCTGATGCAAAAAGAGTTGCACTTGTTAAGCAAGTTGCAGGTCAGGGAGCTATGTATGATAATTTGCTTTTCCCAAATGAACCCTCAGGTTTTGAAGGAGGTATATCTATAATAGATTTGGGAAATATGCCGGTTGTACTTTCACCTAATGAATACAGGGACGGCATACTGAGATCTCTAACTTAGGAGGTATTTATGGGAGTAGGACCATCTACAAAAGAAACCAGTTTACATCATTTTAGAGATCCTTTATTGGATGTACTTTCTAATGATACGGACTTGGATTTGGCAGGAGTTATAATAGTAGGAACTCCTCAGGATAATGTTGAAAAAAACAGAGTAGGTCAAAGAGCTGCACAGATACTTGAAGCAATGAGAGTTGACGGATGTATAGTATCTTGTGACGGTTGGGGCAACTCACATGTGGACTATGCCAATACATTTGAGGAAATAGGAAGCAGAGAGATACCGGTAGTCGGAGTTACATTTAACGGTACCGTAGGTAATTTTGTAGTAAGCAATAAGTATATGGATACTATTGTGGATATGTCTAAAGCGAACGGTACTGAAACCGAGGTCGTGGGAGAAAATGCCGTAGATGAGTTGGATGCTAAAAAGGCTGTGGCATTTTTGAAGTTAAAAATGAGAAAAGCAAAAAAATAATTTTTTCAAGGAGGTAGTAGTATGATTTTTTCAAGAGGATTGCAAGCCATAGATTCTCATACAGCAGGAGAACCTACCAGAATTATTACCGGGGGCATCACCAATGTACCCGGCGATACCATGCCGGAGAAGAAAGCATATCTTGAAGAGCATATGGATCACATCAGAACCGCAGTTATGCTTGAGCCGAGAGGACATAATGATATGTTCGGTTCTATCTTGGTTGCACCGACCAATAAAGAAGCTGATTTCGGTATCATCTTCATGGACGGAGGCGGATACCTTAACATGTGCGGTCACGGTACTATAGGTGCGGTTACAGCTATAATAGAGACAGGTATGGTACCTATGCAGGAGCCTGTAACAAAGGTTACTCTTGAGGCGCCTGCAGGACTTATCAGAGCAGAGGCTGAGGTAAAGAACGGTAAAGTACAAAACGTATCATTCGTAAATGTACCTGCATTCCTTTACAAGAAAGATCAAAAGGTTGTGCTTGACGGAGAAGAGATAACATTTGATATTTCATTCGGTGGAAGCTTCTTTGCTATAGTTAATGCTAAGCAGCTCGGTCTTGAGATCAAGCCTGAGAATACCTCTAAGCTTACAGAAAAGGCTCTTAAGTTAAGAGATATCATCAATAAGGAAATAGAGATACAGCATCCAACACTTGCTCACATTAAGACTGTAGACCTTGTTGAAATCTTCGATGAGCCTACAAATCCTGAAGCTACATATAAGAACGTGGTTATTTTCGGACAGGGACAGGTCGACAGATCACCTTGCGGTACCGGAACATCAGCTAAGATGGCTACACTTCATGCAAAGGGTGAGCTTAAGGTTGGAGATAAGTTCGTATATGAGAGTATCCTTGGAACATTATTCTACGGAGATATCGTAGAGACAACAAAGGTTGCTGACTACGATGCGGTTATTCCAAGAGTTAAGGGTTCAGCTTATATTACAGGATTTAATCACTTTGTAATCGATGACACAGACCCTGTTAAGTACGGATTTGTATTAAAGTAAGATTCTTTTGTCAAGTTAATTTTTTAGGGGGAAGGTAACACATGGGCGAAACTACAACAAAAAAGAATAATACAGTTGGATATTGGTTTTGTAACCTGGCATTTGTGCTTGAAAGATTTAGCTTTTATTCAGCAAAATGGTTGATTGCACAGTTTGTAGCAGCAAAAGTTATGGAAGGTGGAATAGGTCTTGATGATGCACAAGGAGCTATTGCAACAGCTAACCTGGTTGCATGGACATATGCTGCACCTATATTCGGATCTATTATTTCAGACAGATTCGTAGGTGCTAAATATCTGGTTCCTATAGGTATGGCTTTTATGTCAGCCGGATATTTCATAGGTGTAGGAGCTACCAATATTGTAACGGTCAACCTTATGATTATTTTGGTTGCTATAGGTACAGGACTTTTCAAGCCACAGACAAATTCTATAACAGGTAGATTATTCTCTGATAAGGATAAGCTTGATCAGGCATTTTCTACACAGTATTCAATGGTAAATGTCGGTTCATTTATCGGAACTACCATTATAGGTATTTTGGCAGGTCAGCAGGGGTATCGTATATGTTTCCTTATCTGTGCAATAATTATGTTGATAAATGCAGTTTGCTTTACTGTAGGTTGGAAATTCTTAGGCGAGACAGGTAAAAGACCGTTTAAGTTTGATGAGAATCAGGTTAAAACTACAAAGGTTCAAACAGATAACAAGCCTCTTACCGATTTAGAGAAAAAGAGAGTTGCAGCCATAGTTATAGTATCAGCATTTTCAGCAATCTTTTGGGTATTCTGGTACTTGGCATATATGCCTGTGTATTATCACTGGGGAGATGAAGAAACTGTAAGAATGCTTTGGCAGATAGGAAACTTTAAGATTCCTACTTCCTTCTTTGACTCAGAAAATGCTTTATTATGTATAGTTCTTGGACCTGTACTTGGTATGATCTGGACTAAGCTTCGTAAAAGACCACAAGGCGGTTTCAGTATATTTAAGCATACTTCATTAGGTATCATCATTTTAGGTTTAAGCTTTGTGGTATTTGCTTTGGCTGAAGTTGTAAGAGGTCAGGGAACAGCGTCTATACTTTGGGTAATTGTGTTCGGTATCTTGTTAAGTACAGGTGAGATGGTATTCTCTCCGCTTGGAAATTCCTTTATATCCAAGTATGCTCCTGCAAAACTTCTATCACTTATGATGGCAGTGTGGACACTAGCGGTATTCGTAGCAGGTCAAAGTTATGGATTTATATATGCGGCAATATCTAAGCTTCCATTTGCAAATACATATTTTACTATAGCAGGCTTGCTTATAGTAGCAGGAGTGATATTGCTTATGTTTGATAAGAAGTTGAGTGCATTGGTAACTGAAGAATAATATTTTTACTATATTTAATTATAGTTGAAAGGTGAAGAATATGGATTTTGGTAAATTAGAGCGTATTTTGAACAAGATGAAGGAACAAAACTTAAGCCAGATGATTATATCTGACCATATGGCCATATTTTATCTGACAGGTAGACTTATTGTACCGGGTGAGAGATTACTTGCATTGTATATCAATACAGATGGTAATCATAAGCTTGTGATCAATAAACTTTTCCCACAAGAAGGTGATGTGGGAGTTGAAGTTATATATTATGATGATATCGAAGACGGAGTTGAGATCTTATCCAGGTATGTAACTAAGGATAAGCCGATAGGTATTGATAAGACTTGGCCTGCTAAATTCCTTTTAAGACTGCAGGAGCTTGGAGGAGGAAGTAAATTTATTAACGGTTCTCCTATAGTTGATAAGGTTAGACAGATCAAGGATAAGAAAGAACAGGAACTTATGATCAAGTCCTCTCTTATCAATGATGATGTTATGGATGAGCTTATACCATGGGCAGGTAAGGGCTTGACCGAGAAAGAGTTAAGTGACAAAGTAAAGAAATCTATAAAAAACATGGTATTAATGAAGTTTCATTCGAGCCTATCACAGCTTATGCCAAGGGAGCTGCAGATCCACATCATCTTACAGATGACAGTAAAGGAAAACACGGAGATTGTGTAATACTTGATATAGGCGGATTTTACCAAAACTATGCTTCAGATATGACAAGAACAGTATTTATAGGTGAAGTAAGCGAAAGACAAAAAGAAATCTATAATATAGTTCTTGAGGCTAACTTAAGAGGTATAGCGGCAGCAAAGCCCGGAAATAAGATGAAGGACGTAGATCTTGCCGCAAGAAATTATATCGAAGAAAAAGGTTACGGAAAGTACTTTACACACAGAACCGGACACTCTATAGGACTTGAGGACCACGAAGCAGGAGATGTATCTTCAGTTAATGAAGAGATCATCGAAGTTGGTCAGTGCTTTTCCGTAGAGCCGGGAATATATCTTCCTGATGAAGGAATAGGTGTAAGAATAGAAGATCTTGTACTTATTACTGAGGACGGATGTGAAGTACTCAACAAATATACCAAGGATATAATAGTTGTACCTGAATCATAGTATAATAAATCGGGAATGATAATTCCCTATAGCTGCCGCATCACGGCAAAGTATGAGCGTACTTGTTAAGGGTGCGGCAGTTTTTGTAAGTTATATTAAATAAGAGGAGGCTTGATATGGCTAAGATTACAGAGGCTTATATGCCCTACTTGGGACATCAGACTTATTATAGAATAGTAGGAGAAAGAAGTAATAATAAAAAGCCTTTGCTATTGCTTCACGGTGGACCGGGCTCAACACATAATTATTTTGAAGTACTTGACAGACTTGCAGATGAGGATCAAAGACAGGTAATTATGTACGATCAAATAGGTTGCGGAAACTCATTTTTAGACGGAAGACCTGAACTTTGGACTAAAGAGACATGGGTCGAAGAGTTAAAGCAGCTCAGAAAACATCTTGGACTCGATGAGGTACATATATTAGGTCAATCTTGGGGTGGAATGCTTGCAATAATTTATGCTTGCGATCACAACCCTGAAGGGGTTAAGAGTTATATTCTATCAAGTACTTTGCCTTACAATGAGATATGGGAAAGAGAGCAGAAACGTAGAATTAAGTTGATGCCTCAACATATGCAGGAAGCTATAGAAAAAGCGGAATCAAGCTCAGATTATAGCTCAAAGGAATATGCAGAAGCTATAGACGAATTTATGTCCAGACATTGTTCCGATCCGATAACAAAAGATTCTCCGGAGTGCTTGACCCGTAAAAAGAAAGCAGGTACCGAAGCCTATATAGCAGCATGGGGACCTAATGAGTTTACTCCGATAGGCTCACTTAAAGATTATAACTATGTTGATAAATTAAAGGATGTATCTACACCTTGCCTTATAGCAAACGGCATGGAAGACTTATGTTCTCCGTTTATAGCAAAAATAATGTATGATCTTATACCAAATGCTGAGTGGGAGCTTTTTGAATATTCAAAACACATGTGTTTTGTGGATGAGAATGATAAGTATGTAGATATGTTAAAACAATGGTTGGCTAAAAATGATTAATTAGGGGGAAATTTATGAGCACAGCGAATATTTTATTAATAGTGTTAGGTCTGTTGACCTTAGCTTTCGTAGTAGTATTTATACAAGATCTTGTTAAGCATAAAGATGAGATCTTAAGTGATAAGAATGTAACTAAGAATGCTATAATAAGCAGTATCATCGGTTTTGCCGTTAACTTTTTCGATACACTCGGTATAGGTTCATTTGCTCCGGCTACAGCACTTTTAAGAGCAGCTAAGCAGACAGAGGACAGAGTTATACCGGGAACACTTAACGTAAGCTGCGTACTTCCGGTTGTATTTGAAGCATTCCTTTTCATACAAAAAGTAGAAGTTGAGCCTATCACTTTGGCAGCAATGCTTATAGCAGCTGTAGCAGGTGCATATCTTGGTGCCGGAATAGTATCAAAACTTCATACCAACGTAATAAGAATTGCTATGGCAATAGCTTTATTTATAACAGGTGTTATCCTTGTATTACAGTTATGCGGCATCTTCCCAAGCGGTGGTGAGGCTGTAGGTCTTACAGGACCTAAGCTTGTGATCGGTGTAGTTGTAAACTTTATACTTGGTGCACTTATGACAGCAGGTATCGGTTTATATGCTCCTTGTATGGCACTCGTATACTTACTTGGAATGAGCCCACTTGTTGCATTCCCTATAATGATGGGATCTTGTGCATATCTTATGCCTGTAGCTTCAATCAAGTTCGTTAAAGAGGGAGCTTATAACAAGATAGCTTCTGTTGCAATAGCTGTATTCGGTCTTCTCGGTGTATGGGTAGCATTCAAGTTCGTATCAGGACTTGACCTTACATTACTTAAGTGGTTAGTTGTATGTGTTATGGCATATACATCTGTATCATTGGCACTTGCAGCAAGAAAGAAAGAAAGCAACTAGTCTAATATAGTTTTCAGATAAAAGTATATCATTTGTTTTAACAATCAAATTTGCTAAGCAGGAGTGAAAATTTCTGCTTAGCAATTAATTATTAAATAAACTAAAGTCAAACTAAGAACAGATCGAATCGTATAATTCATGTAAATATAAAAATTAACAATAAGTATCAATAAAAATTAAATAATAGACTATAATAATCTAATTATAATTATGCTAAACTTACTGCAAGTAATAGCTATTGCATATATATTATTTATATGGTATATCTAGTGTAGTGTTTAGAATTGACATAAATAGTTTATTTTTAGTCATAAATATAAAATAAATATGAACTCTATCATTATATGTATATGAGGTATAATGTGGTAATAGATAAGCTATAAAAAAAGATATGGAGATATGTATGGAGAAGAAAGAACAGCAATTTGTAAAAGAAATTACCAATATGGAAGATGACTTTGCACAATGGTATACGGACATCATTACTAAGGCGGATCTCGTAGATTACTCGCCGGTAAAAGGTTTTATGGTGATCAAGCCCTACGGTTATGCATTGTGGGAAAGTATACAAAATTTTGCGGACAGAAGGTTTAAAGAAACCGGGCATAAGAATTGCTACTTTCCTCTTTTGATACCTGAGAACTTACTTATGAAGGAGGCGGAGCACGTTGAAGGATTTGCTCCCGAGGTTGCCTGGGTAACACATGCCGGAAGAGAGAAGCTTCAGGAAAGATTGGTAATAAGACCCACTTCAGAAACTATAATATGTGAAATGTATAAGAAATGGTTAAATTCTTACAGAGATCTGCCATATCTTTATAATCAGTGGTGTTCTGTGGTAAGATGGGAGAAGACAACAAGACCTTTCTTAAGAACATCCGAGTTTTTATGGCAGGAGGGTCATACTCTTCATGAAACATTTGAAGAGGCTGAAAAAGAGACCTTACAAATGCTTGATATTTATGAGGAAGTAGCTCAAGATCTTATGGCTATTCCTATAGTTAAGGGTAAAAAGTCCGTGAGAGAGCGTTTCGCAGGTGCTGAAGATACATATACAATAGAAGCGCTTATGCATGACGGTAAGGCACTTCAGTGCGGTACAAGCCATTTCCTTGCACAGCATTTTACAAAGGCATTTAATATAGAATTCCAGAACAGAAACGGTGGAAAGAGTCATCCTTACCATACTTCATGGGGTATATCCACAAGACTTATAGGTGGACTTATAATGGTACATTCAGATAACAGAGGATTGGTACTTCCGCCTAAGATGGCACCTACACAGGTAAGGATCATACCTATTCAGCAGCATAAGGAAGGCGTGATGGATAAGGTATACGAGATCAAAGAATTGCTTCAAAAAGGATTCAGGGTAGATGTTGACGCTGCTCAAGGAAAGACGCCCGGATTCAGATTTAATGAAGCTGAAATGTTAGGTATACCTGTAAGACTTGAGATCGGACCAAGAGATATAGAAAACGGTAAGGTGGTATTGGTTCGCAGAGATACTTTGGAAAAAGAAGAAGTAAGCTTTGACAAACTCTATGACAGGGTAGACGAATTAATGGTACAGATTCAGCAAGATATGTTTGACAGAGCCAAGGCAAGCAGAATAGAAAGAACTACTACAGCTTACAACATGGATGAATTCAAGAAGGCATTGGTTGAAAAAACGGGCTTTATAAGAGCTATGCACTGTGAAAATGAGGAATGCGAGGCTGATATAAAGGCTGAGACTGCCGCTACTATAAGATGTTTCCCATTTGAGGATACGGAAGTTATAGCCGACAAGTGTGTATGCTGTGGAAAACCGGCTAAGAAACTGGCATATTTTGCAAAGGCATACTAATTTAATATTCAGTGAAGCAGCACATTGATGTTTATAATATGTTCGTGCCTGTTTATAATATTTTGAAATTAATAATAATCTGACAATTAAGTCATAGATCAAAGATCGATCAAAGCCGTAAAGGATATTGTAAAAGGGTCCTTTGAGTGATGATAAATTGTAATTTACATTGCATTTACAACTTAATATAAGTTTTGTTGTTATCTTACACATGGCTAAACTGTTATAGATAAATTTATCGGATTTTATAAATAGGATATTGAATAATAAAAAATATGTACTACAATAGCAAGGGTCTGTAGCATTTGTTAATGCGGCAGTCCCTTGTACTAATGTGAGCAAAAAATTGTGTAATATATAACAAACTTAGGAGGCAGTTATGCTGTGGTTTAAGAAATTAATGAAAAATCAACTTTTTCTGGATGTAACGGGTATATTTTTCGGTTGTTTGATTACCGCCTTATCCGTTAACTGGATAATCATACCTAATAAGCTTGCGACAAGCGGTATAACAGGTTTATCTCAGATGGCAGAGAAATTTACCGGTATCAATTACACTTATATTTATTACGGGATAAGCATGTCTATACTGGTACTTGCACTTGTATTTTTGGGAAAGAAGGCAACACTTAAGATAATAACCGTTTCTCTTTTATATCCTACACTTTTGGTCATCACCAATATTTGGCAGTTTACTCTTGTTCAGGGAGATATGTTTATAGTTTGTATATATTTCTCTTTATTTTACGGAGTCGGTGCCGGTCTGGTCATAAGAAGAGGATATACTTTCGGAGGAACGGATACCATAGCCCGAATACTCAATAAAAAAGTTTTCAAAGATATCAGTATAAGTAAAATAATGCTGGTAATGGACGGAATCATAATAGTCATGCTCGGTTTTGTGTTCAATAAAGATATAGCACTTTATGCACTTGTAAATCATGTTACATATATATATATTATGGACTACATATTATTCGGTTTCAGATCAAAATTATATAAGGTGTCCATAATATCACAAAACCATAAAGAGATATCCAGTTTTATTTTTACAGAACTTGGAAGAGGTGTTACCCTGCATGACGTAACCGGAGCATACACAAACGAGAGAAAGCAAATGATAACCTGTATATGTTCCCCCAGTCAGTCAGCATCTTTAAGAAGATTCCTGGCACAAAATTATCCTAATGTATTTATGGAAGTTTCTCCTATAGTAACAGTATATGCAATAGGAAACAGATTCGTAAAACTTGATGATGTTGAAGATTAAACAGGATGTAATCGGTAAGTAGCATTTTCACTTTATCGTATAAAATATAAAAAGAGATCAGTATGTAAAAAGATATCCCTGATGAAAAAAATCAAGCGAGGTAAATAGCTTTACCGATACTAAAGTGTCGGGTATCAAAGCATTTCCTCGCTTGATTAAATTTAAGTATATCTATATCCAGGCACCGTCTATTCCTATTATCTGCCCGTTTATATAAGAAGGAGCCGATGCGAGATAGAAAACAAGATCAGCGACTTCACTTGCCTCTCCTATACGCATGGCAGGTATTGAATTGATAATTTCTTCCTTCTCCGATATATCGAAAGAAGAATTCATATCGGTATCTATCATTCCGCAGGATATGGCATTGACCTGAATATTACTTGGAGCAAGTTCCTTAGCCAAAGCCCTGGTAAAAGAATTTACGGCTCCCTTACTGCTGGAATAAGCAACTTCACATGAGGCTCCGACATTGCCCCATACTGATGAAATATTGATGATCTTACCGAATTTATTTCTTACCATGGAGTCGATAGCAAATTTGGAACAATTAAAGACGGAATGAAGGTTGGTTCGGATCACTTGATCCCATTCTTCAAAACTCATATCCTGAAGCAATCCTATATATGAGATACCGGCATTATTAACCACTATATCCACTTTATTAAAGTGCTTATATATAGATTCATACATTTCCCTGGCAACATCCGGGACGGACACATCTCCCACAAAAGACATGCAATCGCAGCCCCCATCAAGAATGGTTTTCTTAAGCTCCTCCAACAGATCTTTATTGGTTTTACAGTTAATACATATATTATACTTTTCAGAAGCGAATTTAAGTGCAATTGCTTTGCCTATACCTCTTGAAGCTCCGCTTATAAGTACAGTCCTGGGTGTATTCATACATTTCCTTTCCCGCTCATTACGATAATATAAAGGTAATTGTTTTAAGGTTTATATTTTGTTATACTCTGATATATAGTTTTTGTAAAGACATTATAATTTTTAGTTTAAGAAATGTGTGAAAAACGATATGAAAAATTCAGTAAAGATTTTAATACTTGTAATTTTTATGATTTATGCAAATAATTTCACCGCCTATGCGGATATGAATCTGGAAGTAAGTGCGAGTGTCTCGGGTATGTCCGTGGCACTTAATAATTTTTATGCAAGGAATATCAGTCCAGAAGAACAACTGGTAAAGACTGTCAGGAAAGCTGCGAACTCTGTAAGAGAAGAGGAGTTTGCTCTTAATCATGTTAATGATCTTGTCAAAGAAGTGGAAGAAAAAGAAAGTCTTAAGTTGATAGAAGATCCGGATTATGAGGATATGGTATTGGCGTATGCCAATGATTATGAGAACCTCTACGAATCCGCAGACACTGATTCCAAAGTCATAGGGAAATTATATAAAAATTCAGTAGCGAAAATAGTTGAAACAACAACGATCAATGATGACAAATGGTATAAGGTGAGCTCCGGAAGCGTTACAGCCTATATACGAGCGGATCAGGTACTGGGAAGGGATGCGCTCGGTGTTGATGACAGTGAGATCACACACAGCTTTGCTACAATAATCAATACCGATAACCTAAGATTAAGATCCACTCCTGATGTGGATGCCAAACACTTACATTACTCTCAAAAGGAGCTACATATAATGTGATAGGAGAAGAGGGAGATTTCCTCAAGCTTCAAATAGATGACGATCTGGTCGGATATGCATTTAAGGATTATATAAGTGTAGATACCAGGTATAACGAAGCTATATCGATAGAAGAAGAAAATACAATATTGGCTGAGAAAAAGCAAAGGGAAAAAGAGGCTGATGAAGCCATAGCCAGGCTTGAAAGTGACAGGGCTAAAGAAAGTGAGGCAAAGCTTGCTTTATCTAATGAAAGTAACAACATCGAAAGTGTAAAAGAAAGAAATTCAAAGGAAGCTTCTAAAAAAGAAAGCACTAAAAAAGAAACTAAAACAGAAGAAAGCAGTACCAAGGAAAGCACGAAAAAAGAGACCAAAGCAAGTACGGTTCAGACAAGATCCAAGGAAAATGTTACTGTGGAGACAAAATTTGCTGACAATATAACGATAGAAAAAAGCAAAAAAGAAACAACTAAAAAGGAAACTACAAAAAAAGAAACTATAAAAAAAGAAACGACCAAAACGGAAACCGCTAAAACGGAAAGCTCCAAGCAGGAGAGCGAGACCGCCAAACCCAAAAAAGAAACCAAAGCGGCAACCGTTCCTGCCGGTGGTGATGAAAGAGATGCGATAGTAGCCTATGCCAAGCAATTTCTGGGCAATCCCTATAAGTACGGAGGAACCAGCCTTACAGACGGCTGTGATTGCTCGGGATTTACTATGCAGGTTTATTCAAAATTCGGTTACAGCATAGGAAGAGATTCAAGGACCCAATCAAATGCCTCGGGAAATGCAATAGATGAGAGCAGTTTAAGAAAAGGAGACCTGATTTTTTATGCAAGTGATGACACCATCAACCATGTGGGTATCTATATAGGAGACGGTAAGATAATACATTCAAGCAATTCAAGGACAGGAATAACCATATCACCGGCAAATTACAGAAGCCCTGCAAAAATACTAAATATACTGGACTAAGAGGTAAGATAAATGAAATTAAGTAAGATAATAAAAGATTTAATGAAAAAAATATGGTGGTGGCAGCCTATAACGGTGCTTTTGCTTATTGCGATATTCGGAATATATTCGGGAAACAGATCAAGCGAGAAGGTAAGTTATTCTACAGAAGTAGGTTCGGATGAAAGTTCGCTTGAGGTAGCGGAATCGAAAGCCAAAGTTGCCGGGGATGAAGTTATTATAAATGAGAGTGAAGAAAGTATTTTAGATACTGAAACAGTTACCAAAACCGATACACAAAGTGCTGAAGAGACACTTTTAGCTTCTTCAGAAGTTACAGTAAGAGAAGATGGGAATTATACTTCCAAAGAAGAGGTCGCCCTTTATATACATACATATAATAAACTTCCCAACAACTATATTACAAAAAAGCAGGCGGAAGAACAGGGATGGAATTCCAGCAGCGGTAATCTGGAAGAGGTGCTTCCGGGCATGAGCATAGGTGGAAGCAGTTTCGGTAACTATGAAGCCAAACTTCCCAAGGCAAACGGAAGGCAGTATTTTGAGTGTGATATAGATTATGACGGCGGATACAGAAACAGTAAGAGGTTGGTATATTCCAATGACGGAATGATATTTTATACAGAAGATCATTACGAGAATTTTGAACAATTGTATTAGAGTAAAGAAGTTTTTAATTTAAATCAGGAGTTTTTGGCAGATGGACAGTAAGGTTTTATATTTGGATAAATATAACGATAAAAAGAAGTTGCATAGATACATAGCAGAAGTACTTGATTTTCCTAAGTATTACGGTGCCAATCTTGATGCGCTCTATGATGTTTTGACAGATATGACGGAAGATATAAAAATAGATATTATTTTAACAAATACACATAACTATCATGCTTTGAGAATACTTGAAGTATTCAAAGATGCCGGCTTGGAGAATCCACATTTGCTGCTTAATACCGGTGATGCACATGAGTAAAAGCGAATGGTTTCTGTATACTAAACGAGGGGATTTTGAAGCTATAGCAAAAAGGCATGATATATCACCCTTATTGGCTAAGATCATAGTAAACAGAGGTATTGATGAGGAGGCTATTGGAAGCTATCTTAATGCGGCAAAAGAAGAGCTTAATGATGCACATGATTTTAACGATATCGATAGAGCGGCTAATTATATCAAAGAATGTATAGAAAGCAAAAAGAAGATAAGGGTAGTGGGGGATTATGACATTGACGGCATTTGTTCGACATTTATACTTATGTCGGCTCTTAAATATCTTGCTGCAAATGCCGATTATGAGATTCCCGACAGAATAAAGACGGATATGGTATCAATGAGAATATAATCATGAGATCTCATGAAGACGGATGTGACTTGATAATAACCTGTGATAACGGAATAGCGGCATTTGAAGCACTGGAACTTGCCTGTAAGCTGGGGCTTAAAGTTATAGTGACCGACCATCATGAGGTATTCAGAGAGAACTGTGAGGATAGGTTACCGAAAGCCGATATGATAATAAATCCGAAGCGAGAAGATTGCATTTATCCTTTTAAACAGATATGCGGAGCCTTTGTGGCTTACAGGCTTGTAGAAGTATTATATGAGCTTTTTTCGGTACCCAAAGATGAGTTTGAAAAACTTAAAGAATTTGTTGCAATTGCTACTATAGGTGATGTCATGCCTCTTATACAGGAGAACAGGATCATAGTAAAACAAGGTCTGGAAAGAATAAAAGTCAGCGATAATATAGGTCTTAAAAGCCTTATAGAAGTATGCGGTGTTGATAGGAATAATATTAACAGCTATGATATAGGCTTTGTTATAGGACCATGTTTTAATGCAAGCGGTAGACTTGAAAGCGCAAAGCTGTCACTTAAACTACTTCTTACGGATGATGAAGACAAAGCCTTGGAACTTGCGGAATATATTAAAAACCTTAATGATGAGAGGAAGGAACTTACCAAAAAAAGGGGTTGAGTTTGCCATAGAATTAGTAGAAAGCGCTTATATTAATGACGATATAATAGTTGCCTATATCGGAAATTACCATGAATCACTTGCCGGTATCATAGCGGGCAGACTGAAAGAAAGATATAAAGCCCTGCTTTGTGATCACGGATACGGAGGAAGACGGACTTATAAAAGGTTCGGGAAGGTCTATAGAAGCCTACAACATGTTCGAGGGTATAAGAGAGGCGGATGCACTCCTGATAAAATACGGCGGACATCCCATGGCGGCAGGTCTTAGTCTTCATAAGGATAAACTTTCTAAGTTCAGAGAACTTTTAAATAAGAATTCAAGGCTTAAAGAAAGTGATTTTGTCGATAAGATATGGATAGACATTGCTCTGCCTTTTGCATATCTGGATGAAAATTTTGTAAATGAATTATCTTTACTTGAACCCTTCGGTCAGGGCAATCAAAAGCCGAATTTTGCTCAAAAACAGGTGGAGATACTTAATCTAAGGATATTCGGTCAAAACAGAAATGTTGTAAAACTAAGATGTAAAGACAGTTTCGGGACCGCTATAGATGCTCTTATTTTTACCGATGGAGATGAATTTGTAGAGGAAATGGGAGATAAGAGAATTTTTGATATTATATATTATCCCAAAATAAATGATTTTAATAATAAAATAACGGTTCAGATAGTTATAAGAGACTGGAAATTTAAGTATTGATGAAGTATAATTAATGTTTGTTGTAAAAATTTTTTAAAGTAAGAGGAGAATAAGCCTTATGATAAGGGAGAGTATGGACTTTGTAGTAGCGCATGACAAAGAAGTCGGCGATGCTATAAAAAAAGAATGGTTAAGGCAAAGAAATAATCTGGAGCTTATAGCTTCTGAAAATATAGTATCGGAAGCGGTCATGGCAGCTATGGGAAGCGTGCTGACCAATAAGTATGCGGAAGGATATCCGGGAAAAAGATATTACGGAGGTTGTGAGGCGGTAGATATAGTTGAAAGTCTGGCAATAGACAGAGTTACAAAGCTTTTCGGCTGTGAGTATGCCAACGTACAACCGCACTCAGGCGCACAGGCAAATATGGCAGTATTCCTATCAATGCTCAACATAGGAGATACTGTGCTCGGTATGAACCTGGATCATGGAGGACATCTTACTCACGGTTCACCTGTAAACTTTTCAGGTCAAAACTACAATATAGTTTCTTACGGTGTTGATGACAAAGGCTATCTTGATTATGAAGATCTTGAAGCCAAGGCTCTAAAACATAAGCCGAAGCTAATAGTTGCGGGTGCAAGTGCGTATGCAAGGACCATAGACTTTAAAGATTCAGAGAAGTTGCGGATAAGGTAGGGGCTTATCTTATGGTAGATATGGCACATATTGCGGGTTTGATTGCGGCAGGTCTTCATCCGAGTCCGTTCGGATATGCACATGTTGTCACCAGTACAACTCATAAGACACTGAGAGGTCCGAGAGGAGGAGTAATACTTTCAAGCAATGAAATGGCTGAAAAATTCAATTTCAATAAGGCTATATTCCCCGGAATACAGGGAGGACCGCTGGAACATGTAATAGCGGCTAAGGCTGTATGTTTCAAAGAGGCGCTTAAGAGTGATTTTAAAGACTATCAAAAGCAGGTGATAAGCAATGCCAAGACATTGGCTGCAAGTCTGATAGAAGAAGGGGTACATATACTTACGGGAGGAACCGATAACCACCTTATGTTGCTCGACTTAAGAGGAAGCGGTGTGACAGGTAAGGAACTTCAAAACAGATGTGATGAGGTAAATATTACTCTTAACAAAAATACCGTTCCTAACGATCCCGAAAGTCCTTTTGTCACAAGCGGTGTAAGAATAGGAACTCCTGCGGTCACTTCAAGAGGATTAAAGGAAAAGGATATGAAGGTGATAGCAAAGCTTTTGGCTTTGTGTATAAAAGATTTTGATAACAGCAAGGATCATATAAGATCCGAGGTTGAGAAAATATGTGCGGAGTATCCTATATATTAAATTAAGTAAAGGATAACTAAATGAAAAGGTTAGAAGAATATATAAGAAGTATTGTTGACTTTCCCGAAAAGGGAATAATATTCAGAGATATTACAAGTATATTGCAGGATGCTGACGGACTTGCACTTGCTATAGACGGAATAAGAGAAGAGATCAAGGATCTTGATTACGATCTGATAGTGGGACCTGAATCAAGGGGATTTATATTCGGTGTTCCGGTTGCTTACGCCGAGCATAAACCCTTTATACCTATAAGAAAAGAAGGTAAACTGCCCTGTGAGACAATAGGTGTGGAATATGAGCTTGAGTATGGTAAGGCGAAACTTGAGATACATAAGGATGCCATCAAAAAGGGACAAAAGGTCGTGATAATAGATGACCTTATAGCTACAGGCGGAACTACGAAAGCCATGATAGATCTTATTGAAAGTCTTGGCGGAGAAGTTGTCAAACTTATGTTTATCATAGAGCTTAAGGGATTAAACGGAAGAGATAAAATAAAAGGATATGACGTATCCTCACTTGTAAGCTATGAAGGAAAATAGTTTAAGTATAAATGAGTATAACAAACTTTATGCCGAGAACGGTCTAAGGCACGGTTATACTACCGGTACCTGTGCTACAGCCGCAACTGTTGCAGCTCTTATGGTCTTGATGAAAGAGGAAGTGGTTGCGGTGTCTGTAGATACACCGGCAGGTATCAGATTAAGTATAGATGTAGAGGATTTTAAGCTTGAAAAAGACAGTGCATCCTGTAGTGTAAGAAAGTTCTCGGGAGACGATCCGGATATTACGGACGGTATAGAGGTATGTTCTACTCTAACATATACGCAGGATGATTCTTTTGAATCGGTCGAGGTGGAGATAGACGGTGGGATAGGTGTTGGTCGTGTTACCAAAAAGGGATTGGATCAACCTATAGGAAATGCCGCAATCAACTCAACACCAAGAAGAATGATAAAAGAGCATGTTGAAGAGCTCGCAAAAAATACGGACTTAGGGGTAAGATAAAAATAGTAATATCAGTACCGGAGGGTGAGGAAAAGGCTAAAAAAACCTTTAATCCAAAGCTTGGGATCATAGGTGGGATATCCATACTTGGAACGACGGGTATAGTTACTCCTATGAGTAAAAAGGCATTACTTGATACAGTTAAGGTGGAACTTAAGGTAAGGCTTGAAAGTTCGGATATAATAGTCGGTGTGCCCGGTAATTATGCAGTAAGTTATTCCAATGCCAATTACGGTATACCTATGGATCTTCCTGTAGAATTCAGTAATTATATAGGTGAATCACTTGATCTTGCCGTGAATTTAAGAGCCGGATCCATACTTTTGATAGGTCACATAGGAAAATTTGTTAAAGTTGCGGCAGGTATCATGAATACGCATTCCAATGATGCCGATGCCAGATGTGAGATCCTGGCAGCTCATGTATTAAAAGTAAAATTAAGCAGTGTAAAAGGAATAGATGCCGAGATATCCTGTGATAAAGAAGAAAGTAGCGAACTTAAGCTCTATCGCTATGAGCTTGCTAAAAAGATGCTTGAGAGCAATACTACTGATGAAGCTGTTGATATACTGGTTGCAGAGGGAATAATATCCGAGGTGGCAAGTTCAATAGTAAAAGATATGTACTCCCATGTATACCGCCGTATAAATAAGGCTGTTACTTTAAGAGATAAGCTTGGAAAAGCTGACGGAAGCGAGAGTGCTGCGTATATGAAGAAGTTTAAGCTTGGTGTGATCACCTTTAATAATAATTATGGTGAACTTGCAAGATACGGAGATGTAGAGGAGATACTCGAGCGAATAAAAGGTATGTAAATAATTTATTCGGAATATGAATGCATTTATCAAACAGTTCTGTTATGAATTCAAATTAATTATATAATAAATATGTGATAAATTCAGATTTGTCTATCACATAAACCGTTACAAACATATCTTGCCTTGGACACGCTCTCTAACTAAAGTCTCGCAGCGGTACTAAGCTTTCCCTTCGCCTTGCGGCTCGGTAAAGCAAGTACCGGCGGTCTCAGATTGTCCCTGGCAAGATAGTTTAACGGTTTATGTGCCTAGGTACCGGAGGAGGGGAAGAGGTGTAGGAACACTTTTGTCTAACGCCACGTTTTCAGTACTAACGACTATTTTAAGTACGGAATAAAAGTCGCTCCCGCATCCCCCTCCTCTCCCCCTTAGCAACATAAACAATTCTAAATAATACATCACTAACAGCTTGCATTATTTATACCCGTTGTAGCAGTAACGTAGCGGAAGATAAAAACACCTTATAATTCAATCTTTGTAGCGGTTAACTCTTTTGATAAAGCAAGGTACAAATTCCACAGACGAGGACTGTTCGAGTGCAGCTCGCCACGGAGTAGGCGAGCACACGAGTTCCGCAGTCTGTGTGAATTTGTCGCAGCTTTGAAAAAGAGTTGCGTGTATGATTGAATTATAAGGTGTTTTTTATCAACGAATTTTATCAACCTAGTACCATTGTTTATGCTGCTAACTCCCCCGATAAATTGAAATTTTAATATTACTTATTATGAGGTCTTAAGTATAAAAGATAATACATACCTGCAATGATCAAAGCTCCGCCCAATATATTTCCTACGATTACCCAGAGAAGATTGTTATATAGAAAAGATACTACGGTAAGCTTTTCTATATGAATACCACTTTCAACAGCAAGTGCCTTATATTCGGGATTTTGTAATGCCAAAAGTCCTGCCGGTATATAGTACATATTAGCAACGCAGTGTTCAAATCCACAAAGTATAAAAAGCATTATTGGAAGGAAAACAGCAGCGACCTTATCTGCAAGACTTTTTCCGGCAACAGCCATTAAAACAGCAAGACAGACAAGTATATTACAAAGTATACCGAGTGATACAGCATTTAAAGGAGACAAAGACACCTTCTTAACAGCCACCTTTATAGTGGTAAGAGCGATCTGATCATGAAAAAATGAAAACTGACCCGAGAAATATATAATTATAGCTATTAAAACAGAGCCCAGCATATTCCCTATAAATACCAGGAACCAATACCTGAACAACCTGGAGTAGCTTAGTTTAGAACTGAATACAGAAAGTATCACCAGACAGCTGCTTGATAAAAGTTCGGCACCGCCGACTACGACCATTGCAAGTCCGGCAGGAAATACAAGACCTGAAAGTAATTTTGCGATGGAATCATTATCTACCGTAGCGGATACGGTATTGGAACCGGCTGAAGCCAAAGCGATCATCATACCGCCGAGTGCGGCAAGCAATATAAGCTTAAGTGCCGGATAATCAGCCTTTTTTTGCCCCAATTCAACATAACGTTCGGCAACTTCTTGACTTGTTAACATAAATCCTCCTTTTCATTTAGAAAATCTACTATATACATCAATAATAATAGCTGTTTACATATTAAATCTTACCAAGGATTTAGTCAAGTGTGTTATATAATAAATAGTATTACTAAAATTAATATATGTTTTCTATTTCCGTATATTAAGAGATCAATTGAGAATATTATTATGATAGTTTTTTTAACATTTTGATAAACATAAAGATCGGATTTCTTTTTTTATATTTGATTATTACAAATTGATACACAGTATTAATAAAAAAACTTGACATATACCCCAGGTGGGTATATTATATATGTAATATATATACCCCTATGGGGTATGGGTAAATAATAGCTAAAAATCATTAAAAGAAAAGGAGGAGATTTCTGAATTTGAAAAGAAATGATAATAAAGAGATAAAAAATAACTGTTGTAAAACAAAACGTCATAAAAAAAGAGATGAAGCGGAGCAAAAGGCATTGCTTGTAAGGCTTAAGAAAATAGAAGGGCAGGTGAGGGGTATACAAAAAATGATAGAAAGCGATGCCTACTGCCCGGACATACTTATACAAGTATCCGCCATCACCTCAGCTCTTAACAGTTTTAATAAAAGTCTGCTGGCATGTCATCTGCATACTTGTGTTGCTGAAGATATAAGATCCGGTAAGGATGAGGCTATAGATGAGCTGTGCACGGTATTACAAAAGCTTATGAAGTAAGGATAGAAGTGATGATAAATAATTAAACTATACCGCCCGCACATGACTTTTTGTCTAAAACCTTTGAACCGTAGCGATATGTCTGTAGTATCTTATATATCTGAGGATCCGGTAGCGGGATGGGGCGGAAAAAATTTAGGTTTATATTTTATCTTGTTGACTTATCGTATCTTATCAAGAAAGAAGGAATTATATGAAACAATTTATTGTAAGCGGCATGACCTGTTCAGCTTGTCAGGCACATGTAGAAAAGGCGGTTTCCAAACTGGCTGATGTAAGCAATGTGTCGGTATCTTTACTTACCAACTCCATGTCGGTGGAGGGGAGTGCGAGCGAAGAAGATATTATAAAGGCAGTGGAAGCTGCCGGTTACGGTGCGAAGATAAAGGGAGAAGATAAAAAGGAAGCATCTGTATCACAAAAGATCTTAGCGCAAGAAGAGGCATTAAAAGACACAGAGACTCCAAAACTTATAAAGAGACTCAAACTTTCGGTAATATTTCTTATAATACTTATGTATATCACTATGGGGCACAATATGCTTAATTGGCCTGTTCCTGATTTTTTAAGTCATAACCATACAGGTCTTGCGATCACTCAGTTACTTATAACTATCATAGTTATGGCGATAAACCGTTCATTCTTTATATCGGGTTTTAAGAGCTTGATGCATAAAAGTCCGAATATGGATACCTTGGTAGCTCTTGGCTCCGGTATAGCATTTGCATGGTCTTTATATATATTATACAAAATGACATGGCTTTTAACTGCAGGTGCAAGCAATGCGGATCTTATGCCGCTTTACCATGACAGGCTGTATTTTGAATCGGCAGCTATGATACCGGCACTTATTACGGTAGGTAAGGTACTGGAATCATTATCCAAGGGAAGAACTACAGATGCCTTAAAAAAGCTTATGAAAATGGCGCCAAAGACCGCTACTCTCCTGGTAGACGGTGAGAGGAAGGAAGTGGCTATTGACGAAGTTAAGATAGGTGATATATTCATAGTTCGTCCGGGTGAGTCTATACCCGTAGACGGTATAATAATAAAGGGAAGCTCTGCGATAGATGAGTCCGCACTTACGGGAGAATCGGTACCTGTGGATAAGACTGTGGGAGACAGTATAAGTGCCGCAACCATCAACAGTTCGGGATTTTTAGAGGCAAAAGCCGCAAGAGTAGGAGAAGATACTGCATTTTCAAAAATCATACAGATGGTAAGCGATGCCGCAGCTACCAAAGCACCTATAGCAAGAATAGCCGATATCGTGTCGGGAATATTTGTACCGGCGGTAATACTTATATCTGTAGTCGTGATGGCAGCTTGGATCTTAAGCGGAAAAGATATCTTCTTTGCACTGGAAAAGGCTATAACCGTACTTGTGATCTCATGTCCATGTGCTCTGGGTCTGGCAACTCCGGTAGCTATCATGGTCGGAAACGGAATGGGGGCTAAGAACGGTATTTTATTTAAGACCTCACAAGCTTTGGAAAATACAGGAAAGATCAAAGTAGTCGCACTTGATAAAACAGGTACTATTACTGAGGGAAAGCCTAAGGTTACGGATATTATCACTGCTTCAGATATCTCTGAAAAAGAACTCTTACAGACAGCATTTTCTTTGGAGATAAAAAGCGAACATCCTCTTGCAAAAGCCATAGTGGAAAAAGCTATGGAGGAAGGATATAAGGCGGATGAAGTCGAAGACTTTAAGATACTGGCAGGTAACGGACTTCAGGCTGCATCAAAGGGCAGAAAACTTTACGCCGGTTCGCAAAAATTTATAGAGTCACTGGTAAAAGTACCTAGGTATATCAAAGAAAAGTCTGATATCCTGTCCGCTGAGGGTAAGACACCTCTCTATTTTGCAGGAGATGACGAACTTTTGGGAGTGATAGCGGTAGCGGATACTATAAAAGAAGATTCCGCATTTGCTGTAAAAGAATTACAAAAACTCGGAATAGAAGTGGTCATGCTTACGGGTGATAACGAAAAAACCGCAAATGCTATAGGCAAACAGGCAGGTGTGGATAAAGTCATCGCAGGAGTCCTGCCGGAGGGCAAGGAAGAAACCGTTAAAGAATTGCAAAAAAGAGGATCGACTGCTATGGTGGGCGACGGTATCAACGACGCACCGGCTCTTACGAGAGCTGATGTAGGCATAGCCATAGGAGCGGGTACGGATGTGGCTATAGATTCCGCAGATATTGTACTTATGAACTCAAGGCTTACAGATGTGAGTGCAGCTATAAGATTAAGCCGTGCCACATTAAGAAATATTCATGAGAATTTATTTTGGGCATTTGCTTATAATGTATTACTGATACCTATAGCAGCGGGAGTATTTGCCGATCTGCAAATAAATCCGATGTGGGGAGCTGCGGCTATGTCACTTTCAAGTTTTACGGTGTGTATGAATGCATTAAGACTCAATCTTTTCAAAGTACATACTTCCTCACATAATAAAAATACAGTAAAAAATGATTCAAATATCATACAAAACAAAGAACAGACAGATAAAGAAAAGGAGAATAAAACTATGCAAAAAACGATCAATATAGAAGGAATGATGTGCCCACGTTGTGAGGCTCACGTTAAGAAAGCCTTGGAAAATATAGACGGTGTGGACTCAGCACTTGCTTCTCATGAAAAAAAATCGGCAGTTGTAGAGCTCAGTAAAGAAGTTTCTAACGATGAGCTTAAAAAGGCTGTGGAAGAAGCAGGATATGATTTTTTATCTGTTGAGTAGTTTAGAAGCTGTATAGTCGGATATTTTAAAACATATATACGTACGATCAAAAAGGCTGCCCTTTACATATACGAAGGTGATTTTTGTAAAGCGGCAGTTTTTTTGATATTAAAATAAAGATCTGTAGGTAAAAATATATCAGAAACTTTTAAGTCATGTAGTCGGAATGACTTTTCTTTGCTATCGGATTGCTTTATAGCCTTTGATAAGATATACTAAGTGCTGTTATCTTATAGGTAACGAATATGAATTTAAAAATCAGTCTGAGATAAGTAAGGCAGTGTTTATATTTGTATATTTATTCGCTTTACACTTCATTTTGATCGCCCGTATTTTAACGGGGACAAAGATAGCTGTTTTACAGATTCTTATAAAAGGAATATTTTGGAGAAGTTATGAGTATATTAAATGTTGAAAAATTAAGCCACGGTTTTGGAGACAGAGCCATATTTAATGATGTTTCATTCAGGTTGCTAAAAGGGGAGCACATAGGTCTTATAGGAGCCAACGGAGAGGGTAAGTCCACATTTATGAGTGTCGTGACAGGTAAGTTAAAACCGGACGAGGGGAAGGTCGAGTGGTCTAAAAATGTGAGAGTAGGTTACCTTGATCAGCATGCGGAATTGAAAAAAGGAATGAGTATAAAAGATGTATTAAAACAGGCTTTTGACTTTCTTTTTGAGATGGAAGCAAATATGAACTCGATGTATGAGCAAATGTCAGATGCCGATGATGGTAAGATAGAGTCCCTTATGGAAGAAGTCGGAACTATACAAGACCTCTTGATGGCTCATGATTTTTATACCATAGATGCCAAGATAGACGAGATAGCAAGGGCATTTAACTTGGATGAATTAGGGCTTGACAAAGATGTAACACAGCTTTCGGGAGGTCAAAGAACAAGGATCTGTATGGCTAAGCTTTTACTTGAAAAGCCGGATATACTTTTACTTGACGAGCCTACCAACTATCTTGATGAACATCATATAGAGTGGCTCAGAAGATATCTTCAGGAATATGAGAATGCATTCGTACTTATATCACATGATATGGAATTCCTTGACAGTGTGGTCAATATCATTTACCACATGGAAAACCAAAAACTGGACAGATATGTAGGTTCATACCAAAAATTCCTTGAAGTATATGAGATGAAGAAATCACAGCTTGAAGCTGCATATAAAAAGCAGCAGCAGGAGATCGCCGATCTTACAGACTTCGTGGCAAGGAATAAGGCAAGAGTCGCTACAAGAAATATGGCTATGTCAAGACAGAAAAAGCTTGATAAGATGGAAGTTATTGAACTGGCGAGAGAAAAACCAAAGCCGGAATTTTTATTTAAAGAGGCTAGAACGGCGGGAAAACTTATATTCGAAACCAAAGAACTAGTAATAGGTTATGATGAGCCGCTTTCAAGACCTATCAATATGACTATGGAACGTGGTGAAAAGATAGTTCTTTACGGAGCCAACGGAATAGGAAAGACAACTTTATTAAAAAGTATACTTGGGCTTTGTCCGTCTTTATCCGGAGAAGTACATCTTGGAGACTACCTTAATATAGGTTATTTTGAACAGGAAATGACAGAGGACAACCTAAATACCTGTATAGAAGAAATATGGCAGGAATTTCCTTCTTTTAACCAGTATGAAGTGCGTTCAGCACTTGCCAAATGCGGTCTTACCACAAACACATTGAAAGTAAGGTAAAGGTACTGAGCGGAGGCGAGCAGGCTAAGGTAAGACTATGTAAACTTATCAACAGAGAAAGCAACGTACTTATACTTGACGAGCCTACCAACCACCTTGATATAGATGCCAAAGCGGAATTAAAAAGAGCCCTCAAGGCATACAAAGGTTCTATACTTTTAATATGCCATGAAGCCTCATTCTATGACGATATAGTAAGTAAAAAAGTTGATTGCAGCGAATGGGCACTCAGAGCCTGAATATAGTAGAAAAAAGCCCGGTATTCAGTCTGTGATACGGGCTTTTATGATACAGCAGCCACCTATAGGGATAAAAAGCAATATCCGGGTCGTTGTGATGGAAAGATCAACATTTCTTTCGGTGTATTTTTATGATATCCTTCACACAGTTTGCAAATACATTGTTATGCACTATATGATCGGAATTGGCTACATATTTGATAAGTCGCTTGTCATAAAGTTCCCTTAGTTCTTCTTTTGTTTTTTGATTGGCAAGCGGTCTTGTTGTGTCATTTAAGAGAGTTTGATATATATCATCAAACTCTCTTTTTATATGTATTATGGTGCCGGCTTCTTTTAAGACCTTTGCATTTCTGTCAAAGGTAAGCATACCTCCGCCTGTAGATATTATGGTTTTGTTGAAGTTTTTAAGCTTCTTTGCAATTTCAAATTCCAGATCTCTGAAATGTTCTTCACCATATTTATCGAATATTTCCGGAATAGTCATGTTACTTTCTTTCATTATAAGTTCATCGGTATCCACATAAGAAAAACCAAGTTCTTTGGATAAGGCCTTAGCTACAGATGTTTTCCCGGAAGCCATAAAACCGCATAATATAATGTTATCAGTATCGTGTGAATTCATTATCCTATCCCTTTCCGTAATGTTTTTGGATAAATAAAATGTACTCTGAGAGATTATAGTATATTTGCGGTATAAAATAAAGTTAAAAGGATAAGGAGTATCACAACGATGGAGTTAATGTATACCGCTTATTGACATCTAAGCTATATTGCTTAGAAATATTATTAAAAATTATCAAATTCCTGATTTTTAAAATAAAATAATGCCAAGTATATAATATTAAGCGATTTTTAAATCAAATAAGAGTATCATTACAAAAACAATACAACAAATAAATTATCAAGTAAAAGCACATATATTTTTAAATAAAAACATAATGATATTGACAAAATTAGTTAAAAGTATTAAATTTTCTTTAACAATATATTGATAAAGGAGAAGTATCAATGGGTTTATTTAGTGGTAATGAAAACAATCCTAAAGAAAAAAAACATAACGGCATTCTGGGAATGTTTGCTAATGATGTAATAAAGTGGGAACCGGAGAGAGGCTCTGAACTTGATGTTATAGTTCATAAATTCGAATATGAAGATTTTCCCAACGGATCTCAACTAATCGTCGGACATTCACAGATGGCTTTTTTTGTGAACAATATGTCGGCAGGTTCATCAGGTGCCGAAGGAGGTTCGGGACAGGCACAGGCGAGTGTTTTTATCGGACCTTGTAAAATAAAGCTGGATACGGGTAATCCGAGATTTTCTCTTTTTAGAAATTTCAATAATGCTCTTACGGGAGGAGATTCCGCATTCCATTGTACAGTGTATTTTATCAATACCACACATCTTAATGATCTTAACTGGGGAACACAGTCTCCTATAGTTTTGATGGATCCTGTAGAAGAGGTAAATATACATGTAAGAGCACAAGGTCTGTTCGGGGTGCATATAGAACAGGCGGATGAAAGCATTGCAGTAGTACAGGCTATGAAGGTATTGAAAAAAATAGTCGGAACCAAGGCTGATTTTACGAAAACGGATCTTATAGCTTTATGAGAGCAAAGATACTGGAATATGTTCCTAATCTTCTTGCTGATACAATGATAGATAAGAATGTCGGAATACTTACTATAAGTAAATATCTCAAAGAATTTTCGAATACTATAAAAAATGAACTTACGGAACATTTTAATGATTTCGGATTAACACTTGATAATTTTTCATTCAATAATATCAATGCTCCGGATGAAGATCTTCAGGCTATCAATGAGATGAAGATTGCCAAGAAGAGAGCTCAACTTGAAGCTGAAGGCAATGCCAATAAAATGGATATAGAGTCAGCCGCAAGGGCAAGACAAAGGGAAAGAGAAGGCTATACTTATCAACAGGAAAGATCCTTTGACGTTTTGGGTGATGCGGCTCAGAATGAAGGAATGTCATCTAATTTCATGGGTGCGGGAATGGGGCTCGGAATGGGACTGGGAGTCGGAGGTGCCATGGGTAACGGATTCTCGAATGTCGTGCAAAATTCACTGGGATCGGCAAATATGCAAGGAGGTACTGAGGCAAATGCCAACTCAGATGCCAACTCTTTGGAATGTCCTAACTGTAAGACAAGATTAAGTCAGAATGCAAAATTCTGTGCTTCCTGCGGTAGCAAGATAAGTCAAGCCAAGGCTTGTCCCGGTTGCGGTGCCCCCCTTATCCGAGAATGCAAAATTCTGCATAGAGTGCGGTCAGAAAGTTGTTAGCGAATGTTTCTGTGAAAACTGCGGAGCCAAGAATAAAGCCGGGAGCAAAATTCTGCATGGAATGCGGAAATAAATTTTAAGGAGTGTATATATGAGCAATTCATTACTTGGAAAATTAAGTATAATTATATTTAATGCGGCGATAGGTCTATGTTGGACAATATTTGTTATTGCGTTTATGAATCCTTTTAACAGGCTTATAAACAACATTATATTTATATTATTCGGGGTGATCTACATATTGGTAACGGAGATCGTACTGTTAACAGCAAGGAATAAACTTAATAAAAAAGCACCTATAGAAAATATTGTATTGATCGGATATATTACCGAGGCATTTTTTATCATAGGCTTACTCTATAATGCATGGAATATCCTTTTGGTATCATTCGGCATAGCTGTTCCGGTGATACTGAATATAATGATAGTTGCGGCATATATATTGTTCGTACTTAATGCATTAAGTCACAGTATCTTTGTGTCCGATAAAACAGAAGAACATAATGCCTCCCGGGCGACAGTAAGCGATCTTATAAACAGATTGGACGCCGTGATCATCTCAGTAAGAGATAAGGATGAAGATATCTTAAAAGAGCTTAGAAAGCTTAAAGAAAAAATGTCTTACAGTGACAAATTCTCAAGAAAGAATTCTTTGGAACATGAGAAAATGTTTGAAAAAGATCTTATTGATTTTGAGAACAGTCTGGTCGAAAGTGATAAAGCGGAGCTTTTGAATAAAATCAAAAAAATGGATAAGATATGGGATGTCAGGAATGTCGTAAATAAAAAATAAACAGGAGTTTTGGGGATGGAGTTTGATAAATTAGAATGTTCGGGTTGCGGAAGTGCAAATGTTGAATTTGATCCTAAAAGCAGGCGTTTGATATGTAATCAATGTGGAAATGAAGAGGTGTATTCAAGAAAAAGGGTCAATTCCGGTGCCAAGGTCATATACAGCAGAGATAATGCCATAAGGTTTTTTATGGATAATAATTACAGCAATGCCGGAAGGTATGCACAGGACGTATTGAATATATCGATAGATAATGCTCCCGCACTTTATATTATTTCGTATATAGAAGAATTTGATAACAGAAAGCGTGGTAATTTAGACAAATTCTTCAACATTACAAGAGATCTTCCGCTGGATTTTGATGAGGTTGAAGAGCTCAAAAGGTTATTCTTATCATCACCTTACAAACTTATAGAGCATGAGGAGGATTTCATAAGACTGATAGCTATAAATTCTCAGGACGAAAGTGATAAAGGGATTGTGTGATTTTATAGACTCTATATCACCGTATTTGATCGCAAAAAGACCCGGTATATCATACCTGAGTTCTGAACTTGCCGAGATGTATGCCGATCTTGCAGGGCATTGTAACATACCGAAGACCTGTTTTGCCCTGCTTGATTCAATTGAGAAGAATCCCGATTCACCGTATGTCAACAATACATTTTCACATACGGCACGAAACAGGTATTTCTATGAAAATTACATTCATCCCATTGGGAATATAATCAGATCGATCAATGATGCCGTGCTTAGAGAAAAATTCATGGCGGCGTATAATTTTAAAGTAAATGCATTTAACAAAAATACAGGTATGTAAAAGGAGGAGATAATAGTGAGCGATGGTTTAGATCTTGGAAGACTGGAACGAATGGCCAGGGATACTCAAAGAATGGTAGCGAATCTTGAGTATCAGGTTAGAGATATTGACAGGTCGGTCAGGGACATAGATGATAGGGTTGCCTATATGTCGGACGAGCTGATCGATCTTAAAAACAGGTTCTTACAGCTTATGGATGAACAAAGACGTGCAAATATTATACAAAAAGCGGCAACGGAATTAGTAAGAGTAAGACAGGAAATAGAAAAGGATTTCGGAGATTACAGAATAGTAAGAAAGACGATGCTTGGTGTACTTCAGGCAACAGACGTGGCTTTGGTAAGAGAGACTACTATAGCCAAGGTCTCAGAAGAAATAATGCTTGCAACACCTAATTATTGGTTGTCACCATGCCTGGTCGCCGTATCAGCATGGATAGCTAATGACAGAGCACTGGCGGAAAGAGCCATAAAAGTGGCACTTGACAGAAACAAAGAAAAGACAGCTTTGATCATGGCTTTGGTATGCAGAAGAAATAAAAGAACGGATACCTGCTATGAGTGGCTATCACTTTATTTCTCAAGTCAAAAACCTAGCGGTTTGACTGAGGGAGCATTTACATTTATCGATGCTTATATTAACGGAGTATTCGGTGTGGACAGAAAGCATTTATGTGATGATTATATCAGTAAATGGCTGGGGGATATCGTAAAGGTAGATGAGAATTTCGAAGATAAGCAAATAAATAAATGGGAAGAGTATTGCAGTGCTTATGATGAGAATGTAACAGGCTACGAAGAATTACAAGGTGTGAAAGAGTATGACAGAATAAGTGCCTACATAGCCAGAATAAAAGCTGCTCCAAAGATAAAAGAAGAGTTTATAAATATCGAAAAGTTCGAAGTTGATTCGGAGGCTCTTAAAAAAGCCATAGATGAAGAATTTATAAAGATGGTCAAGACTTACGATCAGGATGAGATGAGACTGATCAAAGAGGAACAGTATTATGAGCTTATAAAAAAGCTTAACGGAGATGAAGTAAAAGCCGATCAGATGATCAAAAAACAGGAAGAAGCCAGAAAACAGGCAACGAAGAATTTAATAGAGCAGATGACGGAAGCCATACAGAAAGAAAAATCCCTGTCAAAGAAAAAGACCGCACTCAGTTTTGTAGGATCCTATGTAGAAAAAGGATACAACAAATATATTGCAAGCAAGAAAAAAGAATTCCCGAGTGAGATAAGTTTCGAACAGGACGGATGTGAGATAAAACTGAATAAAAACTCTAATCTGGTACCTATTTTCTCAGACTATGAGAATTATATGAATGCATAAAAAGCCGAACAATTATCACGTTTAAATGGTAATAATTCTTCGAACTGGAAAATGATATCCATTATAGCAGCGGTCATAGGAGTAATATCATTGGCTTCGTTTCTTCCACTAGGTATCATACTTATGCTGTTCGCCGGTTTTGCTTTTTTCCAGATAAAGAATTCGGAAAATCAATATAATAAGCAGATAGAAAATACCAATAAAGAATATCAGGATGCTCTTAATAACGGTAAGAGCAATATTATAAATATTTTTGAAAAATGGAATAAAACAGTGGATGAAGTTGATGAGTTTGAGCAAAAAGGCGGGAATAGATTATTAGGAGGAGATTATTAAAATGAGCAATAATTTATATGATATGTCTAATAATAACGCTAATGACATGTCGAATATAGATATGGACGAATTAGCCGCAATGTTCGGTATGGATGCAGAGCTTGAGAGCATGAATAACAGTGTTATAAGTCAAGATCTGGAAGGTTTTGCAAGTTGTTTTCCGGACTGGGATCTGCACCCTCCTGTTGGTAAATAAAAAAATAATTAAAAAATAGAAAAAGACATCAGGCAAATTGAGACGACTCTAAAATCAAGACACTTCTAAGAGTCAAAGTTCGCTATTAAAAAATATGCCGGGTGTCTTTTTTGGTTGCTAAAAATATATTGTATAAAACATTTAATGAATTAGCTGATAATATTTGTTTTTTATAAAATAGTAATAAAAGTGAAAATACTGTTTGACTTAGAAAAATTACTGTGCTAATATACGGATATACCAATAAACCCTACATGTATATAGGAATTGGAGGGCGCATGATAAGAATAGAAAAAGTATCTAAGGATTTTAATATAAAACAAAATATAGTTCATGCTGTGGATAATGTCAGTTTAGAGATAGCGGATAAGGAAATCTACGGTATTATAGGTTTTTCCGGAGCCGGTAAATCCACTCTGGTAAGATGTATCAACCTGCTTGAAAGACCTACAAGCGGAAAAGTATTTGTATCCGGTAAGGAAGTAACGGCACTTTCACCTGTAGAACTCAGAGCTGCAAGAAAAAAGATAGGCATGATATTTCAACATTTTAATCTGATGCCGTCAAGAACGGTAGCGGACAATATAGCCTATCCGCTCTACGGCAGCGGATTGAGTAAGGAAGAGATCAAAAAAAAGGTGGAGCATTTGCTCGAACTGGTGGATATTTCGGATAAAGCCAATGCTTATCCTTCTCAATTATCCGGAGGTCAAAAACAAAGAGTAGCGATAGCAAGAGCATTGGCTAACGATCCGGACGTACTGCTTTGTGATGAAGCGACCAGTGCCCTTGACCCTCAGACTACAAAGTCTATACTGGCACTTTTGAAAAAACTAAATAACACGCTAGGGCTTACAATAGTAATTATCACCCATGAGATGGCTGTAGTCAAGGAAGTATGTGATAAGGTGGCGGTGATGGAAAACGGTAAGGTCGTGGAAAGCGGCAGCGTATTTTCTATATTTGCCAATCCTAAAGAAGCTGTTACAAGGGATTTTATACGCACAACTTCGAATTTACATAAGATAGACGATTTGATAAACGACCATGCAAATGTTGTAGCACTAAAGCCGGGAGAGCTTATAGTAAGGCTTTCCTATGTAGAGAGCAATACTTCAGAGCCTTTGATATCTACTGTTTCAAGAAAGTTTAACATAGATGTCAATATAATATATGCGGATGTTGAGATTATAAAAGACGCCCCTATAGGAGGAACGGTAGCTATAATAAACGGAAAAAAAGAGAAGATATTTCAGAGGCGGTGCTTTATTTATTAGACAAAAAAATGTTCATGTGGAGGTACTTAAAGATGCAAGAATTTCTAACTAATGTTCTTCCGAATGTTATGTCAAAACCAAATGACCTTTATATAAGTTTTTTTCACAAACTATCTATATGATGTTTATTTCGGACTTATATCCTTTGCTCTGGGCATAGTATTCGGAGTGATACTTATAGTGACATCCGAGGCGGGTATACTTAAGAACAGACTTATATATACTTTACTGGACAATCTGGTAAATATTTTCAGGTCTATTCCTTTTGTAATACTTCTTGCGGCACTTATTCCTTTTACCAGGATCATAATGGGCAGTGCAATAGGAACTAAAGGAGCTTTGGTACCGCTTGTATTCGGCACCGTGCCATTTTTTACAAGGCAGATCGAAAGTGCTCTGGCAGAGGTTGACAAGGGACTTATTGAAGCTGCTGAAAGCATGGGTTCATCTCCTTTGGAGATTATTTTCAGGGTTTATTTAAGGGAGAGCCTTCCGGGTATTATCAGAGCCACACAGATCACATTTATAAGTCTCATAGGTCTTACCGCCATGGCAGGTGCCATAGGAGGAGGAGGACTCGGAGACTACGCAATACGCTACGGTCATCAAAGAGGTCAGACTGATGTAACCTATATTACCGTTTTTATTATACTTATAATGGTAAGCGTTATACAAAGCATAGGAACTTTTTTTATAAAAAAGTCTACGCATTGATTTATCAAATTAAAAAATCAACAGTTTTTTGATAAGCATCAAGAAGCTGTTTTATATAAATATATTTATTTCAGGAGGAAATATAATGAGAAAAATACTTAATACAGTTGCAGCAGGTCTATTACTTACACTGGTACTTACAGCCTGTGCATCAAATAATAATACAGAAACAAGCGATAACAAGGTCAATTCACAAGCTGAGGGACAAAGCGATAGCAAAAGCACCGAAAAAACAAGCAGTAAAACCGATAAAGGTGAGGAAATTGTCATCAAGCTTGGCGTAGTAGGTGAGAACAATGAACAATGGGATCCGGTGATCGAAAAACTTGCAGAGGATAATATAAAGCTTGAGCTTGTAAAGTTTGCCGATTATTCATTACCTAACCGTGCATTAAATGATGGAGAGATAGACCTTAATGCTTTCCAGCACTATGCATATCTTAATAAGGATGTGGAAAGTAACGGATATAAGATAGAAGCTATAGGTGAGACATTAGTGGCTCCGCTCGGAGTGTTTTCAAATAAGATCAAGGACCTGTCAGAACTTAAGGATGGTGATACGATAGCTATACCTAATGATGCGACCAACGGAGGAAGAGCGTTAAAGGTACTTGAGGCGGCAGGAGTTATCAAGGTAGATCCGGGCAGCAGGTTACACACCTACATTAAACGATATAACTGAAAATCCTAAGAACATTAAGTTTGAGGAAGTAGAGGCGGCTAATACCGCAAGTTTACTTCCGGATGTGGCAGCTGCACTTATTAACGGCGGACACGCTATAGACAACGGATTAAATCCAAAAACCGATTCTATTTATTTAGAAAAGGTGGAAGGGGGAAGTGAAAACCCTTATATCAATGTTATAGTTGCAAGAACTGAGGATAAGGACAATGAAAATTATAAGAAGGTAGTGGAGTATTTCCGTACACCTGAAGTTGCACAAAAGATTGAGGAAGTATATAAGGGTGCATACTTACCTACATGGAAATAAATTAAACTTGTCAGTACTGCATTTATATTGTATAAATTCAATATAAAATATACTGAGATTATCAATAATGGGGCTGTTACAGAACTTCTGTAAAGCTCCATTTGCATAAAAGAAGTAAAGTTCAGTGCATTGTTCACAAAATAAGTATATCAAAAACAATAAATAATTTTTTTTGAGTGTATGCATCAAAATATGTAGGAGTAGTAGGGCTAAGTTTTTTGATGTACGCAATCAGGAAAAGAGGCAAGTTGTTCGGTATACTTATTTTAAGAAACGATGCACTGATTTGTAAATATATGAAATCTGTTAACGGTTTAACAAATGCCGTAAAATCAAGGTTTTTTGTTAAACTTGCACTAAAAAGAATAGAGAGCCGAAATGAGTAATTTAGTAAAAGAAGTAGAAGCTGTAAAGAGTTATTTAATAGAAACAAGAAGAGAATTTCACCAAAATCCGGAGCTTTCATTAAAGGAGTTTCGTACTGCAAGCCGTATAGAAGAAGAACTTACAAAGTTTGGAATTAAGCATAGTCGTGTGGGAGAGACCGGAGTTTTGGGTATATTAAAAGGAGATAAACCCTCAGATAAGGTACTGCTTTTAAGGGCTGATATAGATGCCCTGCCTATAAATGAGGTGGGAAATACAGAGTATATATCAAAAAATCCGGGAGTTATGCACGCTTGTGGGCATGACGCACATACCACCTGTCTTCTTGCCGCAGCCAAGATTTTATCCGAAAAGAAAAGTGAGTTGGCAGGAGAGGTAAGATTCGTATTCCAGCCCGCAGAAGAGATCGGAAAGGGCACAGCTGCATTTATAGAAGAAGGTGTACTTGAGGGTGTGGACAGGGTATTCGGTCTGCACTGTGCTCCGGATCTTCCGATTGGAAGCGTAGGACTTACACCAAATCTTAATAATGCGGCTGTAGACCACTTTACTGTCAATGTAAAAGGAGTGTCTTCCCACGTGTCTTTGCCGCACAAAGGTGTAGATGCTTTATACATTGCATCGGAGATAGTAGTTGCGGTTCAGGCACTCAGGACCAGGTTATATTCGCCATTGGAACCTGTGATAATAGGAATAGGTAAATTCAATTCCGGTACTACTTATAATGCACTTGCCGCCAATGCGGTACTTGAAGGAACTACAAGAACAGTATCCAAGGAAAGCAGAGCAAAGATAAAGACTCAAATAGACCGCTGTGTAAAAAACATAGCTGAAATATACGGTGCAAGTGCAACAGTCGAATGGGAAGGATTTACCGGACCGGTGATCAACGATCCCGAGGTGTGCGAAGAAGTGGCAGCACTTGTAGATGAGACATTCGGAAAAGGTCATGTCGTAAAGAATAGGGAGATCTCCCTGGGAGGGGATAATTTTGCCGATTTTATAGAGGAGAAGAAGGGTGCTTATGCATATCTTGGAACCTCAAGTGATAAAAAGCCCTGTACTAAGCTACCATTGCATAGTGACAGTTTTGATTTGGATGAGGAGGCTATGCTTAAGGGAACTTGGCTTCATGTTGCATATGCGTTGTGGTTTTTAGCGTAGGTGTTATCGGGGAGTTGACAGCATAAACAATTATACTCATAAAAAACTCCGTATAATTCAATCATACTCGCAACCCATTTTCAAAGCTTCGACAAATTCACACAGACTGCGGAACTCGTGTGCTCGCCTACTCCGTGGCGAGCTTCACTCGAACAGTCCTCGTCTGTGGAATTTGTACCTCGCTTTATCAAAAGGGTTAATCGCTAAAAAGATTGAATTATACGGAGTTTTTTTATCTCCCGCCACACTACTGTTACAAAAGATTAGTGCTGTGTAGATATATTTATAATTGTTTATGTTGCTAAGGGGGAGAAGGGGAGGCGTAACAGCAACTTTTATTCAAATCTTAAAAACAGTCGTTAGTACTGAAAACGTGGCGTTAGACAAAAGTGTGCCTACACCTCTTCCCCTCCTCCGGTACCTTAGGCACATAAACCGTTAAACTATCTTGCCAAGGACAATCTGAGACCGCCGGTACTTGCTTTACCGAGCCGCAAGGCGAAGGGAAAGCTTAGTACCGCTGCGAGACGAAGTTAGCGAGAGCGTGTCCAAGGCAAGATATGTTTGTAACGGTTTATGTGATAGACAAATCAGCATTTTGTTAGCTTAAGTATGGATTTTTAATATACTGACCCAATTTTGAGTATAGGAAGTTTTAGTAACTATGTTTTGATGTTATAGAAAGTCTTTGTTCTGTGCCGTGTCAGGGGAGATATATGTCTTTTTACCGGATTATATGTAGTAAATGTACAATGGAAATGTGTAAAACTCTTAAAAGTTCTAAAATTAAAAAAACGATATAAAATTGACAGAATATAACAAAATAACTATAATGAAGAATTGGCTTAGCGAAGCTAAGCCAATTCTTAACGAGAAAAAAACGAAGTTTTTTTCGAGTCTAAGTTATAGAGAAAAATTGACCTAGTGAAACTAGGTCAATTCTTAACGAGAAAAAAACGAAGTTTTTTTCGAGTCTAAAGCTAAAGAGAAAAAAATTGCACAGCGAAGCTAAGCCAATTCTTAACGAGAAAAAAACGAAGTTTTATATTATTTTTTTATTTTTTTATTTTTTTATATTGGGGTAATGGAAAGGATGTAATTATGTATAAAAAAGTGCCTACAGATCTAAAGTTTGTAGATAGAGAAAGAGAAGTACTTAAATTTTGGAAAGACAACGATATATTTAATAAAAGCATAGAGGAGAAAAAGGACAATGAAACATATATGTTTTATGACGGACCTCCTACAGCTAACGGAAAACCCCATATAGGACATGTATTGACCCGTGTTATCAAGGATATGATACCAAGATACAGAACCATGAAGGGATATAAAGTACCGAGAAAAGCCGGTTGGGATACTCACGGTCTTCCGGTAGAGCTTGAAGTTGAAAAAATGCTCGGTATAGACGGTAAGGAGCAGATAGAAGCTTACGGTCTTGCTCCGTTTATAGAAAAATGTAAGGAAAGTGTGTGGAAATACAAGGGCATGTGGGAAGAGTTCTCAGATGTCGTAGGATTCTGGGCAGATATGGACGACCCTTATGTAACCTATCACAACAACTTCATAGAGTCGGAATGGTGGGCATTAAAGCAGATATGGGACAAGGGACTTTTATATAAGGGATTCAAGATAGTACCGTACTGTCCCAGATGCGGTACACCTCTTTCAAGTCATGAAGTGGCTCAAGGTTATAAAGATATAAAAGAAAAATCAGCGGTAGCTAAGTTTAAGCTTAAAGGAAAAGATGAATATTTTCTTGCATGGACAACTACACCTTGGACACTGCCAAGTAACGTTGCACTTTGTGTAAACCCGGACGAGACCTATGTAAAGGTTGAAAAGGACGGGGAAGTGTATATACTTGCCGAGGCTCTTTGTGATGCGAATCTTGGAGAGGGAACATATAAGATCTTAGAAGAGTATAAGGGCAAGGATCTTGAATACATAGAATACGAGCCTTTATTTGACTTTGTAAAGACAGATAAGAAAGCATGGTTTATCACATGTGATAGCTATGTAACACTTACAGACGGTACCGGAATAGTACATATAGCACCTGCGTTCGGTGAAGACGACTCAAGAGTGGGTAGAAACTATGATCTTCCGTTTGTACAGTTGGTTGACGGCAAAGGTGAGATGACTGCCGAAACAAAGTGGCCCGGTGTATTTGTAAAAAAAGCCGATCCGCTGGTATTAAAAGATCTTGAGGAGAGCGGAAAACTTTTCTCAGTACTTGATTTTGAACATAGCTATCCGCACTGCTGGAGATGTTCAACTCCTCTTATTTACTATGCGAGAGAGTCTTGGTATATCAAGATGACAGCTGTAAAAGAGGATCTTATAAGAAATAACAATACAATAAATTGGATACCTGAAAGTATAGGTAAGGGAAGATTCGGTGACTGGCTTGAGAATGTTCAGGACTGGGCTATATCAAGAAACAGATACTGGGGTACACCGCTTAATATCTGGCACTGTGAATGCGGACATATGCACAGTATCGGAAGCATAGAAGAATTAAAGTCAATGTCAGATAACTGTCCCTGATGATATAGAATTACACAGACCGTATATAGATGAAGTTACAATAAAATGTCCTAAGTGTGAAAAGCAGATGAGAAGAGTTCCGGAAGTTATAGACTGCTGGTTTGACTCGGTGCGATGCCATTTGCACAGCATCATTATCCTTTTGAGAATCAGGAACTTTTCAAAGCACAGTTCCCTGCGGACTTTATCTCAGAAGCGGTAGACCAGACCAGAGGATGGTTTTATTCACTACTTGCCATATCAACTCTGATATTTAACAAGGCTCCTTATAAAAATGTTATAGTTATGGGGCACGTTCAGGATGAGTTCGGACAAAAGATGAGTAAGTCAAAGGGTAACTCGGTAGAGCCTATGGAAGCTTTGGGAGAGTTCGGAGCTGATGCGATAAGATGGTATTTCTATGTAAATTCAGCACCATGGCTGCCTAACAGATTCCATGATAAGGCGGTAATGGAAGGTCAGAGGAAGTTTATGGGAACCTTGTGGAATACCTATGCCTTCTATATCCTGTATGCGGAGATAGACCAGTTCGATCCGACAAAGTACAGCCTTGATTATGATAAACTTTCGGTAATGGACAAGTGGCTTTTATCAAAGCTTAATTCACTTAAAAAGCTTGTGGATGAATGTCTTTCAAACTATAAGATCACAGAAGCTGCAAGAGCTTTACAAAGCTTTACGGATGAACTGAGTAACTGGTATGTAAGAAGATGTAGAGAAAGATTCTGGGCAGGAGGTATGGAGCAGGATAAGATCAATGCTTATATGACTCTGTACACAGCACTTAAGGAGCTTTGCCTTATCTCAGCACCTATGATACCTTTTATAACCGAGAGCATTTACCAAAATCTGGTAAGAAGTGTGGATAAGGATTCCAAAGAGAGTATACATTTATGTGACTTCCCTAAGGTTGAGGAAAGTTATATCGATAAAGAACTTGAAAAATACATGGATGAAGTGCTCGACATAGTGGTACTTGGAAGAGCTGCAAGAAATGCCGCAAATATAAAAAACAGACAGCCTCTTGCAAATATGTATATAAAGGCGGATGTTGAACTTCCTACATTCTATTCTGATATAGTTAAAGAAGAGCTCAATGTTAAAAATATCGAGTTCAGAGAAGACGTAGACAGTTTTGTATCCTATGTATTCAAACCTCAACTTAAGACGGTAGGTCCAAAGTATGGAAAACTCTTAGGAGGCATAAAAGAATACTTAAGCAATCTGGACGGATCTAAGGCTATGGCTGAGCTTAATTCAGGCGGAAGCCTTAAGTTTGAAGTAAACGGTGAAACAGTTGAACTTGGAAAGGATGATCTACTTATAGATACCGTTAAGAGCGAGCATTATGTTTCTGAAAGTAATGCGAAGGTAAGTGTGGTGCTTGATATCTTCTTAACAGAAGAACTTATCGAAGAGGGATTCGTAAGAGAAGTAATCAGTAAGATACAGACCATGAGAAAAGAAGCGGGATTCGAGGTCATGGACCATATAGTAATATCTGTAAGTGATAATGATAAGCTTATTGATATCATTAATAATAATAAGAATACATTAAAGTCAGAAACATTGGCAGATGATGTATTATATACTCATGAGGGTGCATACAGCAAGAATGGAACCTTAATGGGGAAAATGTTACGTTAGGTGTTAAAAAAGTATAAAGGAGTATTAAATGGCAAAAATAAGCAAAGAAGCCTTGAAACAGTCTATTGTGGATAATGTAAAAGTTCTCTATAAAAAAACAATAGATGAGGCAACTACTGAACAAGTCTTTCAGGCGGTGTCTTATGCAGTTAAAGATATTATTATAGATAACTGGATCAAAACTCATAAAGCCTACGAGGAGAAGGATGTAAAGGTTCTTTATTATATGTCCATGGAGTTTTTGATGGGAAGAGCCTTGGGCAACAACCTTATCAACCTTGGCGAGATCAATGAAGTTAAAGAAGCACTTGATGAGATGGGATTCGATCTTAATGCGATCGAAGACGAAGAACCGGATCCGGCACTCGGTAACGGAGGTCTCGGAAGACTTGCAGCTTGCTTCTTGGAGTCTTTAAGTTCGCTTAACTACCCGGTATACGGATGCGGTATCAGATACAGATACGGTATGTTTAAGCAAAAAATAGAGAACGGTTATCAGGTGGAAGTACCGGATGAATGGTTAAAACATTCATATCCGTTTGAATTAAAAAGACCGGAATATGCCTGTGAAGTTAAATTCGGCGGTTATGTAAAAGTGGAAAATGTTAACGGCAAGGATAAGTTTGTTCTAACAGACTATAATTCCGTTAGAGCGATACCTTATGATATGCCTATAGTAGGTTACGGTAACGGGATCGTAAACACACTCAGGATCTGGGATGCCGAGGCTATAGTTAACTTCAGCCTTTCAGACTTTGACAAGGGTGAGTATCAAAAGGCGGTTGAGCAGGAAAACCTTGCAAGGACCATCTGTGAAGTACTCTATCCTAACGACAACCACTATGCAGGTAAGGAGCTTAGATTAAAGCAACAATATTTCTTTGTATCCGCAAGTGTACAAAGAGCGATAGCAAGATTTAAGGAGCATCATTCAGATTTAAAAGACCTTCCTAAAAAGGTAGTATTCCAAATGAATGATACACATCCTACCGTAGCTCTTCCCGAACTTATGAGAATACTAATAGATGAAGAGGGACTCAGCTGGGATGAGGCTTGGGAGATATCTACCAAGACCTGTGCTTATACTAATCATACCATCATGGCGGAAGCACTTGAGAAGTGGCCTATAGATCTTTTCAAAAGACTGCTTCCACGTATATATCAGATAGTGGAAGAGATAGACAGACGTTTTATAGAAAAGGTAAGAAAGTTCTATAATAACGATGAAACCAAGGTTGCAAATATGGCTGTACTTTATGATAATCAGGTACGTATGGCATATATGGCAATAGCGGGAAGTTTCTCGGTAAACGGTGTTGCAAGACTTCATACCGAGATACTTAAGTCAAGAGAGCTTAAAGATTTCTATGAAATGGAAAAAGAAAAGTTCAATAATAAGACTAACGGAGTTACTCAAAGAAGATTTTTACTTAAGGCGAATCCGTTGCTTGCAGATTGGATAACAAAAAGAATCGGTAAAGAATGGATAACAGATCTTTCTCAAATGAGAAAGCTTACACCATTTGCTGATGATGAGCTTGCTGTAGCTGAATTCATGGAGATCAAGCAGCAGAATAAGATAAGACTTGCTGAATATATAAAGAAGCATAACGGTATAGAAGTTGATATCAATTCTATCTTCGACGTACAGGTAAAGCGATTACATGAATTCAAGAGACAGCTTCTTAATATCTTGCATGTAATGTATCTGTACAACAAATTAAAGACAGATCCTAGCTTTGATATGTATCCTACAACATTTATCTTCGGTGCCAAGGCGGCAGCAGGATACAGAAGGGCAAAACTTACTATCAAGCTTATCAATTCGGTTGCTGATGTGATCAACAACGACGAAAGCATTAACGGTAAGATCAAGGTCGTATTCATAGAGGACTACAAGGTATCTACAGCAGAGATCATATTTGCGGCAGCAAATGTAAGTGAGCAGATATCGGCTGCAAGTAAGGAAGCTTCAGGAACAAGTAACATGAAGTTCATGATGAACGGAGCGATAACGGTAGGTACTTTAGACGGTGCTACCGTTGAGATAGTTGAAGAAGTAGGCAGAGAGAATGCTTATATATTCGGACTTTCCGCAGAGGAAGTAATAGCTTACGAAAAGAACGGCAACTATGATCCTAAGGAGATCTTCAATAACAACGAAGAGGTAAGAACCGTACTTATGCAATTGATAAACGGATATTATGCTCCGGATGACAGTGAGAGATTTAGAGAAATCTATGACTCGCTCTTAGAAGACCAAGGATATGATAGGGCGGATACCTACTTTATACTTAAGGACTTTATGTCATATGTAAATACACAAAACGAGGTCAATAAGGCTTACCGGGACAGAAAAACCTGGGGAAGAAAGGCTTTACTCCAGACAGCAGCCTGCGGTAAGTTCTCATCAGACAGAACGGTAGAGGACTATGTAAGGGATGTATGGCACTTGGAGAAGGTGTATTTATAAAGATGGGAATTTAGAAATATAAATATATAGATACATGAAAAAGAAACTCATAGTGATATGGGTTTCTTTTTTTGTTTAAATATTTGCACATATTGTATGTAAAAAAATCGTAAAAAAATACTAAAAAAAGATTGTAAAATTTTTATGAAAAAAATAATAGAATATAATAAAAAAACTCGCCTTAGGCGAGTTTAAATTCACATCAATGTGAACCCCGAAGGGTGATTAGAAAAAACTTTTTATTTGAACCATGTAGTGTAATCTCATATGGTAGTCAAATTGAGATTAGACTTATGATAACTCAAAAGCGTATAAATGTCAATTATTTTAGGAGGATAAGAATTATGGGATATTATCTGGGTCTGGATGTAGGAAGTGCATCGGTAGGTTGGGCAGTTAGTGATGAAAATTATAACTTATGTAAATTTAAAGGCAAAGATATGTGGGGCATAAGGCTTTTTGAAACAGCTCAAACCGCTGCTGAAAGAAGAAGTAAAAGAGCTAACAGGAGAAGACTTGAGAGAAGAAAGCAAAGAATAGATCTGTTACAAGAGATATTCGCAGATGAAATGTCAAAAGTTGATGACACTTTTTTTATAAGACTGAATGAGAGCAGACTTTATCTTGAAGATAAAACCGAAAAATTCAAATATCCTTTATTTAAAAATAAAGATTATGCAGATCCGGATTATTATAAAGAGTATCCTACTATCTTTCATTTGAGAAAGGAACTGATCGAAAAAAATAAAGAGCATGATATACGTCTGGTATATCTGGCATTGCACCATATTATAAAATACAGAGGCCATTTTCTTATTCAAGGAGATCTGGATAGTGCGAAGGATTTTTATAATACCTTTAATACTATGACTCAAGGATTGTTTGAAGAATTAGAAGCGGATATTACTATATCAGATGAAAATAAGTCTGAATTTCAAAGGATCTTAAAAGAAAAGCACTTGTCAAAAAGTGAAAAAGCAAAAGAACTGTCTTCACTTTTTGATACAAGTGATAACGGAGAAGATAAGCTTTCGGTTAAAGAAAGGAAGGGAATAGTTGAGCAGATATGTAAATTCATAGTCGGCAATAAAGGTGATCTGACAAAACTTTTTTTAATGGACAAAGAAAACTTTGAAAATTCATCTTTCACATTTGCCGAAAAAAATTATGAAGAAACTATAAGAGGTAACTTAGACAGTGAATTACAGGAAAAGGCATATCTGATAGATCTTATAAAGTCATTGTATGATTGGAATATATTGACTGATATACTGCATAATGAAAAGTTTATATCTTTTGCAAAGGTAAGTCAATATGAAAAGCACGGTGAAAATCTTCAAGAGCTGAGAAAAATTATCTTAAAGTATTGTGATAAAAATACCTATAACGATTTTTTTAATTCTCCCAAAACAGAAGGTAATTATTCTTCATTTGTAGGAAACTTAAAGAAAAACGGTAAAAAATACAATGTGAAACGTTGTACGGATGAAGACTTTTATAAAGCATTAAAAAGTATTTTATCAAAAATCAAACCGGATGAAGAAGATGAAGAGATATTAAATTGCTTTATTAAGGGATGTGAAACGGGGGATCTTCTGCCTTTACAAAGAAGTAAAGAAAACGGAGTAGTTCCTTATCAGGTAAATGAGGTCGAGATAAATGCAATACTTGATAATGCAGAAAAATATTTAAATTTTTTGAATAAAAAAGATTCATCGGGAATAAGTAATAAAGATAAGATCAAGAGTTTATTTACATTCAGAATACCTTATTTTGTAGGTCCTTTAAGTGACAGACATAAAGACAAAGGTGCAAATGTTTGGATAGTCAGAAAGGAAGGTCAAACAGGCAGAATATATCCTTGGAATTTTGATACAATAGTAGATCTTGAAAAGTCAAATCAAAAATTTATTGAAAGAATGACCAATAAATGTACCTATCTGGTGGGTGAAGATGTTTTGCCTAAGAATTCTCTTTTGTATACAAAATACATGGTATTAAATGAATTAAACAATCTAAAAGTCAGGGGAAATAAAGTCTCTGAGGAGCTTAAGAAAGCAATATATAATGATTTATTTAAACAAAGTGCTAAGGTAACAGGTAAGAAACTTTTGGATTATCTTAGAAAGGATATGCCTGAATTAAGTAAAGAAGATCTTAGCGGATTCGACATTGATTTTAAATCTTCCCTAAACTCATATCTTGACTTTAAAAAGAAAGTTTTCGGTGAAAGAATAGAAGATAAAAAAGTTCAGTCTATGGTGGAAGATATCATAAGGTGGATCACTATATACGGTGATGATAAAAAAATGCTTAAAAATGTTATCTCTAAGACATACCCCAATGATATAAGTGCGGAAGAGTTAAAGAATATCTGTAAACTTAAATATAGCGGCTGGGGGAATTTTTCGGAAAAGTTTTTAAAAGGAGTAGAAGGTAGCGATAAGGATACCGGAGAGTGCTTCAATATCATTAACGCATTGTGGGAGACCAATAATAACCTGATGCAGATTTTAAGTCAAAGATTTACTTTCAGAGAAGAAATAGATGAGATCAATAATGACAAAATAGGAACTATAGATAAGATAACCTATGAAAATACAGTTGAAAAACTTTATGCGTCACCATCGGTAAAAAGAGCCATATGGCAGAGCATACAGATCGCTGAAGAGATTAAAAAAGTAATAGGAGAAGAACCTGAAAAGATCTTCCTTGAAATGGCAAGGGGAGAAGAGGAAAAGAAAAAGAAAGTAAGAACCGTATCAAAAAAAGAGTGGTTAAAATCTCTGTATAAGAATTGCGAGAAAGATATTAGGGAAAAATTCTTAAAAGAGATAGAAGATATTGAAGAGAGAGACTTTAACAGTAGAAAGTTATTTCTCTATTATACACAGATGGGAAGATGTATGTATACAGGTGAAAGCATTGACTTTGATTCGCTTCTTCATAAGAATTCCAAGTGGGATAAGGATCATATATACCCTAAATCAAAAATAAAAGATGATAGTATAGATAATCTTGTCCTTGTAAATAAAGAGGTAAACAGTAAAAAAGATAATGATGTATTAAAAATAGAAATTCAAAATAAAATGCATCCATTCTGGAAGAGCTTGTTGGAAAAAGGATTTATCAGTAAGAAAAAGTATGACAGGCTTATGAAAAAAGGGGATTTTACAGAAGAGGAATTAACAGGTTTTATAAGCAGACAACTTGTGGAAACAAGGCAGTCCACCAAAATATTAGCTGATACTTTTAAACTTATATATGAAAATTCCGAACTTGTGTATGTTAAGGCAAACCTGGTATCTGATTTTAGACATGATACTATAAAAATTTTAAAATCCAGAAGATTAAACGATTATCACCATGCAAAGGATGCTTATTTGAATATCGTAGTGGGTAATGTATATAATGCGAAATTCACTTCAAATCCTATCAAATGGTTAAGGGATAATAAAAATAAAGATTACAGCCTTAATACAGTATTTAAATTTGATGTTATTAAAGGCAGCAAAAAAGTATGGGATGCGGATAAGAAAAATGGAAGTATACAAACTGTAAAAAAGGTCATGCAAAGTGATAGGATCTTATATACCGAACTTAGTTATTGTGCTAAGGGAGAACTGTTTAATGCAAGTATAAAGAGAAAAGGAGAGGATTCGAATATAGCATTAAAATCATACCTTGATATATCAAAATATGGAGGTTATTACAGTCCGACAAGTGCGTATTTTGCAATGATAGAGTTTGACGAGAAAAAAGGTAAAAAGGTAAATAGGAATAGAAATATAATAGCAGTACCTCTTTATGTTGCAAATATGCTTGAACATGATCCGGAAGCTTTTATGGATTATTGTACAAAAGTTAAAGGTTTGGAAAATGTAAAGATTATTTATTCGAAGATAAAGAATAATGCTTTGATTATTGTAGATGGTTTTCCAATGAGAATCAGAGGTGAAAGTGGAATTAATCTTGTATTAAAGAATAACTTACAGTTAAGACTTGATAGCGATAATGCAGAAATTATACGTTTAATTGAAAAGTTCTTGAATAAAGAGTCGGATTATGAGCCTGATGCGAAGATAGATAAAAATAGATCATGAAAAAAACTTAATAAGATATATGATGTTTTAACAGATAAACTAAGTACAATATATTTTAAAAGACCGACAAATCAATATAAGACACTTGAAAAAGGAAGAGAACAATTTATAAAATCAGAAGATATATATGGTAAGATGAAGCTTATAAACAATGTTCTTAACCTATTAAGATGTGATGCAACTACTACAGCTGATTTAACATTTATTGGAGGTTCAAAGAATGCAGGAAGTATGGCGAAAAATAAAAATACAGTATGTAATAATAAATTAGTTTTAGTAAATCATTCTATCACAGGTCTTTTTGAAAACAGGATAGAGCTATGAGTTGGAGACAGGTAGTGATCACCGGTTGTGCTAAATTGGACTACAAGATGGATTATCTTGTAGTCCGAAAGCAGGAAGAGACCATGAAAGTTTATATAGGAGAGATTGCATTATTATTGATCGAGTCCACAGCTGTATCGCTTACAACTACATTGATATCCGAATTAATCAAAAAGAAGGTCAAGGTTATATTTTGTGATGAAAAACACAACCCGCAGTCCGAGCTGCTATCTTTTTACGGTTGTCATGACAGCAGTTTGAAGATAAAACAGCAGATGATTTGGGATGTAGAAGTTAAAAGAATGATTTGGACGGAGATTGTTACAGAGAAAATTAGAAATCAAATGAACTTGTTATATAAGTTTGGATACGGAGAACAGGCTGATATGCTCAAAGCATATATACTTGAGATTAGACCGGGGGATGAGACGAATAGAGAGGGACATGCGGCTAAGGTTTATTTTAATGCATTATTTGGAATGGACTTTTCAAGAAGTGCCGATAATGATATAAATGCCGCATTAAACTATGGTTACAGCTTGATTCTCTCGGTATTTAACAGAGAGGTTGTATCAAACGGATTCCTGACACAATTGGGTATGTTTCATGATAACATGTTCAACCCGTTTAATTTATCTTCAGACCTTATGGAGCCGTTCAGGACGGTAATAGATGAAAAAGTGGTAAGTATGTCTGTAGAATCCTTTGGGCATGAGGAAAAAATGTCTATAGTGGACCTTTTGAATAAAGAGGTATATATAGACGGAAAACAGAATACACTGAATAATGCGATAAAGATATATTGTAAAAGTGTATTTGCAGCATTAAGTGAAAGAGATGTAGCTGAGATAAAATTTTATAAATATGAGTTATAGATATATGAGAGTAATGGTATTTTTTGATCTTCCTACAGAAACATTGGAAAATAAAAGAAATTACAGGGTTTTTAGAAAATTCCTTATCAAAAAAGGTTTTATGATGTTACAGGAAAGTGTATATTGCAGGCTTGCATTAAATCAAACAGTGGCAAATTCTATAGTGGAATCAGTCAGAAGCAATAAGCCTACAGACGGTTTGGTATTGCTTCTGACGGTTACAGAAAAACAATTTTCAAAAATGGAGTATATCTGTGGTGATAAACAATGTAGTATTATTGATTCCGATGAAAGGTTAATAATCCTATGAAACTTAGATATTATAGGTTGAATATTGATTTTGATATATGTGAAGATAGAGCGAATATAGTGATAATTGAAAATCCGTATGAACTGGAAAAATGTATTCTTGCATTGGATGACAGAATAAATAAGAGGACTGAGGATATTGAATTATTTGATGGTTCTGAAAAAGAAGATTTTTGCAAAAAAGTCACTTTGTTTTTTTCACCCTTGGATTTCAAATATGACAAGAAAGAAGTACAAAAAAAGCTTTTCAATGAACTCTTGGAAGATATTCAGTCTTCCAAAGATTCTGAGGATCTTAATATTATATGTGCCAAGTTTTTTGAAGTATTGGATAAACTGCAAATCACAACAGATTATGACTTGGATTTTGATGAGAACTTTGGACCGGTCGGTTTGTTGAAAAGTTTTGATGTACATCTTAAAGCTCCTGAAGGTAGATTTGTAGAGAAGTTTATTGAATATTCCAATAACATTAATCGATTATTGGGAAAAGATATATTTATTTTTATATCTTGCATAAAATACATGAGCGAGGAAGATATTAAGTTCTTAGTAGAACATTCCGTATATAAAGGCTTGAAAATCGTATTTATAGAAAATATGCAAGTGGATCTGAAACTTGACATAAATGAATATATAATAGATAATGATTTGTGTGAATTACATTAATTACTTTATGAAATTATAAATGTTGTAGTGGCATTTACTCTCAAATTGAGGTTTGAGAGTAGTGTAATTTCATATGGTAGTCAAACTGATTTCTTTGCTAAAACATACGATTTTTTGTTTGAGAGTAGTGTAATTTCATATGGTAGTCAAACTAGTTCGGACTTCTCCGAATGCTTCATTCTGTTTGAGAGTAGTGTAATTTCATATGGTAGTCAAACGGCTACTTGGTACTGAGTCAGGGTATAGATGTTTGAGAGTAGTGTAATTTCATATGGTAGTCAAACTGCTTGAACTTTACAAGAGTGAAGAGCTTGGTTTGAGAGTAGTGTAATTTCATATGGTAGTCAAACTTGCGTCTAACAATGAGACCACTGCTTTTAGTTTGAGAGTAGTGTAATTTCATATGGTAGTCAAACTCTTAGTGGCTCATACAGAAAGCAAACTAAGTTTGAGAGTAGTGTAATTTCATATGGTAGTCAAACAAAAAGATGTGGACAACCTGCAATAATAAAGTTTGAGAGTAGTGTAATTTCATATGGTAGTCAAACTAAACAAATTTGATAACAACCCCGATCCGGTTTGAGAGTAGTGTAATTTCATATGGTAGTCAAACTTCGTTATGTCGGAATTCGTTCAAGACGGTGTTTGAGAGTAGTGTAATTTCATATGGTAGTCAAACACACTTGCTAGTCCGGTCACTACAATTGCTGTTTGAGAGTAGTGTAATTTCATATGGTAGTCAAACTGGGATTGAAAACGTAATCAATGCCACCGGTTTGAGAGTAGTGTAATTTCATATGGTAGTCAAACTGTCAATGCTTGCCAAAACATCAGTACGCAGTTTGAGAGTAGTGTAATTTCATATGGTAGTCAAACTGGCAATAAACTGTATCTATCTTTACATATGTTTGAGAGTAGTGTAATTTCATATGGTAGTCAAATACGGTTTATATTATTTCTGTGAAAAACAGAGTTTGAGAGTAGTGTAATTTCATATGGTAGTCAAACGTACTGGTAACGAGCATTGTTAGACTTCATGTTTGAGAGTAGTGTAATTTCATATGGTAGTCAAACTAAAAACTTGTTCCACAATACCAACATGTGTTTGAGAGTAGTGTAATTTCATATGGTAGTCAAACAAACACGATCGATAATTATAAACTGATACTGTTTGAGAGTAGTGTAATTTCATATGGTAGTCAAACCTGACCTCTACGTTAATGCTCGGATCACTTGTTTGAGAGTAGTGTAATTTCATATGGTAGTCAAACATGTATTGACGAGGGCGGTGCTGGCGGTTAGTTTGAGAGTAGTGTAATTTCATATGGTAGTCAAACAATGATATGAATTTCTTCAGTAAGTTTAAAATTTGAGAGTAGTGAAATGTAAAGTCTATAAGAATGATTTGTAAACCATTAGGCTTCCCTATTAGAATATGTCCAGATTGGAATGTAAATGCATATATTTAAAAAGTTTAGAGGAGGTACTTTAGTTGAAATTTAAAAATTATTTATTTGAATTATATCCGGACTTTCCACAAGATTTTTGATATAAAGAGCATAAAAGAAGTTGATAAAGTGAGCAACGATTTATATGATGATTTGAAAAAAGCTTTCTTTGATGACAATGCTTTGAAGAAAATAGGATTAGATAACATTGCTAACAAGCTTCAAAATGTAGGAAATGGAGATTATTATACATTGTTTGTTGATAGAGATAAATTTTTATTATCAGCAGATTATATTGGAGCTTCGATATATTGGGCAAAAAAAGCAGGATTGTCTGATATAGAAATAATAAGCTATTTGTTTATTTCTAGAACTATAGGAGGTCATATAGTTTTTCCGAGAGGCAATGGTGTTACTACAGTTAATCAAGCAAGGGGTGGAGAGCCACAAACAAAAGGCGGACGATATAAAGGGTATTATGACAGATTTGATTTAACACTCTATGCAATAAAGCATTGGTTTGCAGGGAAAAATTTTTCCAAGATAAATTATGCCATTGATAATTATAAGGAATGGTTTGAACTATTTATTAATGACATAGAGTTAGAAGATGGATTTAAGAATTTTATCAACTTCTTTTTATTTAGAAGATTTTGTATCTGAAAATCTTGAAATTATTGATTTGGTCAACTCTGATTTAAAGAATAATAAAAAACTATTTTTGGATAAGGAAGATATAAGTATTCCGAGTACAAGAGAAAGTTATCTACAATATGTTATAAATAGTAATATTATCATTTGGAAAAGGACTAAGAAACTATTGGAGAAATAGATTAAAGAAGGTATCTTCATTAAAAAAATTTCATAATTCAAGTTACTACTAAGGATAAATTTTCACTATTAAAGTGTAGGGGGAATTTATCCTTTTTTTCTTTAGGTAGAAAAAAATTTATTTCACATATATGCAAACTTCCTACATGGTTAAAAAAACCAAGTGTACATTGAAAACTTAATAGACCAAGGTAGGACGTTATCTATTTGTTGATAATTATGACCTATGCAATGACTTTTTCTGCTAAAAAAATATTTGGTTTTAAATGAATACCGATAAGTTTCGAGGATAGAAGAAAAAGAGTGATAAATAGGAATACATAAAAAATAAGGGTGGCAACTTATTTCAGTGATGCAAATAGTAATAATGATACTTCAATAGTTTTATGCCGGCTCATCTTAAAAGGGGCGGTGGTGAGAATCCAATGTAGCAGCCAAGGCTGGGGGGGGCGGACATTTTCTTGGACAGCCTATACGACTAATCCGAGCTTGTGAAAATCTCTCTGTAAATAATGTTAAAAAAGGGCTTCTATGATAAAATATTTTATCATAAGGAGGCCTTTTATTATGGCAAGAGAAAAGAAACCGGTACACAGAGTACAAATGACAGAAGGAAAGCGTAACATCATTCACCAACTCTTGGAAGAATACGATATCCAATCAGCAGAAGACATTCAAGATGCTCTAAAAGATCTTCTCGGTGGAACGATCAAAGAAATGATGGAAGCAGAAATGGATGAACACCTAGGATACGAAAAATCAGAGCGTTATAAAAGCGATGATTATCGTAATGGTTATAAGCGAAAAAGAGTAAACAGTCGTTATGGTTCTATGGAGATAGAAGTTCCACAAGACAGAAAATCAACCTTTGAACCTCAAGTAGTAAAGAAACGTCAAAAAGATATTTCCGACATTGATCAGAAGATCATCTCCATGTATGCGAAAGGTATGACAACTCGTCAGATCTCAGAAACGATCGAAGATATTTACGGCTTTGAAACATCAGAAGGTTTTATATCTGACGTTACAGATAAGCTTTTACCACAGATCGAAGACTGGCAGAATCGACCTTTGGATGAGATCTATCCTATTCTCTATATCGATGCGATCCACTACTCAGTTCGTGACAACGGTATCATACGAAAGCTAGCTGCTTATGTCATTCTTGGTATCAATACAGAAGGAAAGAAAGAGGTCCTTACGATTCAAGTAGGCGATACTGAAAGCTCTAAATACTGGCTTTCAGTATTAAATGAACTGAAGAACCGAGGTGTAAAGGATATCCTCATTCTGTGTGCAGATGGACTGACAGGCATAAAAGAAGCGATCTCTGCGGCTTTTCCGAAAACAGAATATCAAAGGTGTATAGTACATCAGGTAAGGAACACACTCAAATATGTACCGGACAAGGATAGAAAGGCTTTTGCAACAGACCTGAAAACTATTTATCAAGCTTCGGATGAAGAGAAAGCACATCAGTCTTTGGATCGTGTTACAGAGAAATGGACATCAAAATATCCAAATTCTATGAAACGCTGGTACGATAACTGGGACGCTATCACCCCTATTTTCAAGTTTTCTGTGGATGAAAGAAAGGTTATTTATACCACCAACGCCATTGAAAGCCTCAATTCCACATACAGAAAGTTAAATCGCCAAAGAAGCGTATTTCCAAGCGATACAGCCCTGCTGAAAGCCTTGTATCTGGCGACATTTGAAGCCACTAAGAAGTGGACAGCTACCATAAGAAACTGGGGACAGATATATGGAGAATTGAGCATCATGTATGCGGGGCGTCTTCCCGAGTAACAAAAAATCGACCACAAGTCAAGGATAAAATAAACGTCGGTCTTCGACCGACGCCCTTGACATGGGTCTGATTTTTTGATTATTATATTAATAAGGACGAATGCCAAATGATGGCATTCGCCTTAAAATAATACTTATCATAGAAGTCCGAAAATAGGAATTTACAGACTTTGCTTCACACAGCCGTAGCTTAGTTAGTCCTAAAAATCGTCCGCACCCCCCAGCCTCATATTCATAGCACCTATGCGAAGCATGGTTCTGTCCATATCAAATCCATAGAACATGTTATTCATGAAATGTTCTTTATTCTTTTTGTCCATAAGTACTTCTTTTTTATACTTTTCTTTTAAGTACTCACCACTCATTACAAGAAATCCGGATGTACCGCATGCAGGATCACATATAGTCTCATTCGGCTGAGGATCCATCATTTCTACCATCATTTATAATATGTCTTGGTGTTCTAAACTATCCGTTTACGCCTGACTGTGCAATTTTAGAAAGCAGATACTCATATACATCTCCTCTGACATCAGTACTCTGTATCTTATCTATTATGGCATATATCTCATCCATAGCATCCACTATCTTTGAAAGCATTAGAGGTGTACTTACTTTAAATATGGCATCATTCATATACTTACTGTAGGCGCTATTCTTATCACCGTGAAGATTTTTTATAAATGGAAATACCCATTCCTGCATTATACTGTACATTCTTTGTGCAGGAAAATCATGAAAAACAGACCACTTAAGCTGTTCTCCTTCTACTTTTCTATCCCCTATCACCACCTCGCCGTCAAATATACTCTTAAAAGGTAATTCAAGCATAGATGCTTCTTTTGCTCTTATATTATCGGCACTGTCGATATCTTTGATGAACATCAAATATGTCATCTGTTCTACAACCTCTAGAGGATTGGTAATTCCTCCTGTCCAAAATATCTCCCACAATCCGTCAATTTTATTTTTTAATTCGCCTGTCATAATGTCCCTTTCCACTTTTTAAAATAACTTTTATTTCATTCCATATTATTTTTTATATTGTAAATTTTCTTCAGTCTTTCTCTTGAAGTCGAAAGCTTTTCTTTTAATTCAGCCATCCTCTCAAGTTCCTCTTTGTATTTCACTCCTATTATATTCTGTTCCTCTAGCGAAGGCAAAGGAATCTCAAGCTTTCTCAGTTTTTCTAAAGAAATTGTTGGTATTACGCTACCTACATATATACTTTTAAATAAAGCTCTTCCAAGCTCACTGTCAAAAAGTGCTTGCAAATAATATGGATTAGCCTTTTTCTCATCTATTTCGAGAATAAACATATTTCCGGTAGCCAATATTTCCATACCTTCCGCTACCTGTACAACTGCTGATTTAAAGTCCGGTGATCCTGTCTTAGTCAAAACGATTGAATTATTTCTTATACAAAACTTTTTTAAATTAGACTGTATATCCTTTAAGTACTGATTATCAGTAAAGGAAATATCTCCATCACTGATGTTTGAAATCATTATATATCTATAAGGTGTGGGAGCACTTGCTCCATTTTCATCTAAATATGATGCTTTTACCTGTGCTCCCCTTGTTATACTCTTTACAATACTTGCAAGCTCTACTCCGTCTTTAATCTCCGGCGCTTTCTCTAAATATCTACTTGCATTGATAATGTAATCATTTTCGGCAATCTCATTTATGCTTATTGTTATAGAGTTATTACCATCCTTTTTTAGTAAATCCATAATATCTGATATGTCAGTGTCCGATAATATATTTCTTCTTCCTTCTTTTGTAAAATTCTTACCGGCATCAATCATCTTAATATTGGTGTTGCCATAGCTAAAAATTACAAGAGTTGTTGCAATTGATGTTCCCGGAAATAGTTTTGCAGGTAATAAAACAGTTGCTTCTATAAGACCATTTTCAACAAAGTATTCTCTTATTTTTCTGTCTGTAGAATTCCATGTTGTTCCATTTCTTATAATGGCTACAGCCCTTCCACCTGTTTTCATCTGCTCAACTAATTTCAAGTTAAATATCCAGTCTGAAGAAACTCTCTTTATGTTATCCGGAAAATTTATAAAATCTTTTACAATATCTTCAATATCAGGAATAGAGATCATAAAAGGATAATTGGCAAAAAGCTTATCTACCTTCTTTTCTGCTTTATATGTCATAGCATCGTTTAAAAGTAAAGATATATCCCTGCCTAATAGTGATGACCTTATATTTGCAATAAAGTTATTTGCCACACTAAGTTCTATACCGGTATATTTTATATTTTCTCTTAGTAATGCAAGTTCAACGAAGAAATTTCCCTTGCCTGAACAAAGCTCCAATACACTATCATTTTCCTGTTATAGATATCATTTAAATCAAACTCTTTATCTTTTTTTCACCTGTTCTTCATCAAGTTGTAGTAAAATCTTAAACATAATAGCTCCTTTAATCTTTTAAAAATTTTTAAATTTCAAAATATTGTTTTTGCAATACATTTCTTGAAGAAAATTCCAGCCAAAAATTTTCTTCCCACATTTCCCCCATTGTGCTATAATCATACTATAAAATTCAAAAAGGACATTAAGATGAATTCAATAAAATCGTTCTTATCAAAAAACTTTTTAGGTATGCTTATATGCTTTCTCATTGCTCTGCCGGCGTGGTTTCTGGGGAAGCTATTCCCTATAATCGGCGGTCCGGTGATTGCGATTATTGCAGGTATGATCATTACTCTTGTTTGGAATGATAAGGGCATGGCAGGTAGCGGAATAAAGTTCACTTCAAAATATGTTTTGCAGGCGGCTGTAGTTTTTCTGGGATTCGGCCTTAATCTAAGCGTTGTGCTTCAAACAGGCAGGCAGTCACTCCCTATCATAATATTAACGATATCCACAGCCCTTATAATTGCCTTTATTTTACATAAGTTGATGAAGATCCCCGACAATATTTCAACTCTTGTAGGAGTAGGTTCTTCCATATGTGGAGGTTCCGCCATAGCGGCAACAGCACCTGTAATAAATGCGGATGATGACGAGGTGGCACAGGCAATATCCGTTATTTTCTTTTTCAATGTATTGGCTGCATTGCTCTTTCCTGTTTTTGGCAAGATGATTGGCTTTGATACTCTAAGCGGAGAGGCTTTTGGAGTATTTTCAGGAACTGCAGTAAATGACACTTCATCCGTTACCGCTGCCGCTTCCACTTGGGACAGTATGTGGAATCTGGGCACTCAGACGCTTGATAAGGCTGTTACGGTAAAGCTTACCAGAACTCTGGCAATCATCCCCATTACTTTGGTGCTTGCAATAATCAATGCAAAAAAATCAAATGATAATCAGAACGCTTTCAGCCTTAAAAGGTCATTTCCGATGTTTATAATATTTTTTATTATTGCATCCGTTATCACTACTGTTGCTCTAAGTGCAGGTGTGCCTTCACATTCATTTGCTCCTTTAAAGGATTTCAGTAAATTCTGTATCATTATGGCAATGGCTGCAATCGGACTGAACAGTAATCTGATAAAGCTTATCAAATCCGGCGGCAAGCCTATTATACTTGGCGGCATATGCTGGGTAGGAATTACCGCAGTAACCCTTATAATGCAAAATATACTTGGTATTTGGTAAAAAAAGAGGCTGTCGGGAAATACTGAATTTTAATCCCTACAGAACAAAATAGAAATATCCTGACAAATACAAGGCATTTTGGCTTTGTGACTTTGTCAGGATATTTTGTTTTTCTATGATGCTGTCTATTTTGGGGCATAAAACCTCCTTGGCTGAAATTTTGCTTTTGCATTTTTTACTATGCTGTTTTCTCCTGTAGTTTTCCTTCAAATTTCTTTAGTTTGGCATAGAGAAAACGATGATATTTATTTATATTTCTTCCTATTGCAAAAAGCATAAATTCTTTATAAACCTTATCTGAAGTACGATAGTTAAAGCGTCGGAAATCTTCATTCTCTTTAATATCTCCAAAATGACCTTCTGTTTGAATAGAGCGTATCTGTCGTTTCAGAATACCTTTTTCACTCTGTATGTTAGCATGTGACTTCTCTCGGAGCTCTTCCCATACTTCATTGATCTTCATTACTTTATTCTTATCAATATCTTTATCAGGATTATACTTGTATAAACATTTAGACTTATGTTCACATCCACTACAGTCTGAACATCCATATACTTCATATGTTTGTGTATAACCGTTCTATTCTTTCTTTTCTGTGTTGATATGTCTCAGTTCACGGCCGTCATGACAGATATAGACTTGCTCATCCTCAAATACCGTTGTCTTCATGTTGTAGTATTTACCTATATCTTTACTGTATGCTCTTGTTTTTCGTTTTTCATGATCCTGTAGTTTTATATAACTATCTATCTTATTTTCTTTTAGATATAAGAGATTTTTCTCACTACAATAGCCGCTGTCTGCCGTCACTTCTTCAAGTACTTCTCCAAATGCTTCCTTATGCTTTTCAAGAACCGGAATTAATGTATTATAATCTGTACGATCATTACTTACATAACTATGTACAATAAAATAATTCTCTACTGCTATCTGTACATTGTATGCCGGCTTTAGCTGTCCGTTCAACATATGATCTTCCTTCATTCGCATAAAGGTTGCTTCCAAATCAGTTTTGGAATAGCTGTTTCTATCTTTCCCCATAATTTCAAAGCATTCTTTATAGCTCATTAATCGCTGTCCACAATGCTCAAGTTCTTCATATAGTTGTTGAAGTTTTGGCTTTCTCTTGCCCTTTCCGTTAACAAATACAATATCTTCTCCTTCAGCAATAGTTATAAGGTTTTTCTGAAGCTTAAGTATTTCAATAGGCGAGCAGTTATCAATCTCTATAATACGGTTATTAGATAGCTTTTTATGTTTTGTAATCTTTCTTTTTCTATTCTTTTCAATAATATCTCTGACTTTATCAATCCCGTCAATCACAAACATTTGTGCATTTCCAAGCTCGTACTTCTCACAAAATCCATTATCTTGTAAAAAAGAGTTATAGTCTAAATAAAGCTTATCTATAGAATCCGGAAGACCTGCAAGATGATAATTAATACTTCCACGCCATACAAAAGTATAACGATTGTCATTAGCTTCTATTTTCGTTCCATCGATAAATAATTCTTTTAATGTTACAAACCCTTCTTTTTGTAATCGTCTCATAAACTTATAGTTTAGATTATCAAGGATATCTGAAGTAAGTTTTTTGCCTTTAAATTCATAAAAAGCATCTCTTTTAGGCTTCCTCCGTTGAGTAATCCGGATAAAAGCAATATCTCTTTCACATAAATCTACAATACGATCAATTGAGCGTACTCCTCGTATATTTGCATAAGTAATAACTGCATACATAATGATTCGATTATACCCGGTTCTTCCCTTATCCGAACAATTGGATAACAGTCCTGAAAAATTTAAATCCTCCATAACTTTTTTTAGGATATAGACTGGATCGTCATCGGGTAAACTCAATTCATAGAAGCTAAAGTTGATTTTCTGTTGACCTATTTCAAAAAAGTCGTTATAATAATTAACTGTGAGCATAGTTACATTATAACATGTAACGGAGAAAGATGGTTATCGTTAGCCATCTTTTTTTATGTAAAAACTTAGGGAGGAGTGACTCGTTTTGAGTTACTCCTCCCTCTTTTATAGCTGCCATTTCCCGACAGCCCCTTTTTGAAAATTTTACTCAATTTCTTCTGAGGCTCTAAGCCCCAATATAAATTCCTCAAAGTTAGATGAAAGTATAATTATCTCGAAATCATCTTCTTGTATACATATTGATACCTTCGGTTCTCCGTCTTTGCCACAATCTCTGTAGTCTAAATATATCATTTCATGTCCGCCTGAGATTGTATCGGCAATAATAACACCTACATTTCTTGGATATTCCCATTCATCATACCAAAACTCATTTCCAAATTTCCAAATAAGGAATCTTCTTTTTCTTCCGATATACTGTAGAATTCCTCTACATCAACACGGTACCTATTCTTTTCATCAAACCAAACATTTTTATTGGGTTTACCACCGTTTTGTGTTTTCATAAGCTCTATATATGATTTCGGTAACTTAACGCCCAGTCTTTTTTCAGCTTCTTGCACCATCTCATCTGTTAAATTCTCTCCGGTACAGACTTTATTTATATACTCACTTTCCTTCCAAAAACTTTTGAAGTCAATATTATCAAACATTGTTGATCCCCCACTTTTTCCAAACTTGAATTAACTTATCAACTTATATTATAATCATGTTTAGCAATTAAAGTAAATATTAATAAAGATAAATCCTACCTGGGGGAGGTTTTAATGAGTGAAAATGGACTTATGGATTTGAAGCAACAAATGATCAAACTTATTGAACATTTAAGCAATGAAAATATTATTACAGGTGTAATTGAAAAGGATTTAGATAGTCAAACGAGTTTGAAATAAATCTACAAAATATGGTTTTGCTTATGATAGAAAGTTTACTTTGCAGTAAGTGTAGGTTGTAGTTTTAAAATATTTTTTGGAGAATTGAAAATGGGAATGATAGCAAATTATCAATATTTAAGCGATAGAAACTTAAAAGAAATGAAGCTCTTTTATAATGAAGCGGTTGAGGATATTGATGATGTTAAAGATGGTAATGATGATATAGAAATACAACTTGACATGGATAATATGTGGGATGCGCTTCACTTCGTGCTCACAGGAGTGGGTAAGGATGAAGCTAAAGAAAATAATCATCTTAGTGAGGCTGTTTTTGGGGTGAATTCTATTAAAAACTCACATGAGTATATAGCTTATACACAAAAGTCGAAGGTTAAGGATATAGTACCGGCTCTTGAATATTTTGATATAGAGAAAGCCTTGGAGAACTTAAGTATGAGTCGGTTTAAAAAAGCAAATATATACCCGAACATTTGGGATTATGAAGAAGATGCTGATAAAATAAGAGAAGAATTAAGGGTATATTTCCAAAGACTAAGAGATTTTTATAAGAAAATACTTGAAGTAAATGGAAATGTAGTGATTATTATTTGTTAGTACAATGGAATGGAGGAAATATGATAGAAATAACTATATTCAAAGAAATGATGGAAGAAAATAAAGACAGACTACCATTGCTGACTTTGGATGAGTTCTTTAAAGGAAATACAGTTGAAGATTCAATTGCCCCAAATCAATGGGAGTGTGGTAGGCCGACACTTTCTGAAATATGGGAGTTATTAAAAAAGATTGAGTCAATGCATGAGGTGGAATGGGTTAGAGTTGCTTTGCATGATGATACAGATATTGAGGAAGAAAATGGTGAGGAAATTTTATTGCTTGCAGGAGAAGCGATAGTTGTTTGTACAACCATTTCACCTGAAAAATTGGAAGAAATAGTAAATTGTGATTGGTTATGTTCTGATGGTGTAATTGAAATTGATGATTATGAATTAAAGGATTATTCCAATGTGCCGGAAATTTCTAAAGGTTTCAATTGTTTAGAAATTGTGTGGGATTAATATATAAATAGTTATGTGTGATTATTGTTCTGATATCAAAAAAGTTGAATACTTTACCTCGCCAAAGATGTATGAAGAAACCATAGAATATATTAAAGAATTGGTTGAGAAGGAAAATTTCATACTGTTGGAAGGTGATTGTAAATTAGGTGAGCATATAAAAGATGGGGTTTGGATAGATGATATTATTTGCCATGTTATAAAATGTCCGAAATGCGGTAAAAAATTTACCTGCATTGTAAATACCTATAGAGGTGGCGGGTCTTTTGAATAACTATCATTTTGTTATAAATATGTATTTTTTATTTGACATAGAGAAGGAGATTTTATGATAGAGTATACTAGTGGAAATATTTTTGAGAGTGGTGCAGATTGTTTAATAAATGCGGTAAACTGTGAAGGAGTTATGGGAAAAGGAATCGCTTATCAGTTTAAGTTGAAATTTCCTGAAAATAACAAGTCATATATTAAAGCATGTAAGTCAAGTGAATTGACAATTGGAAAAGTACATTATTTTACTGAAAATGGAATTACTATTGTAAATTTACCTACTAAAAATAAATGGCGTGAAAAATCAAAGATAGAGTATATTAAAACGGCAATGGATTATTTTGTCGATATATTACCAAAACTGCAAGTGAAAAATATTGCTATTCCACCTTTAGGATGTGGCAATGGAGGTCTTAATTGGGAAGATGTTAAAAAGACAATAGAATGTAAACTGGAAAATATTTCAGATAAATATAATTTTTATAATCTTTGAGCCTGCATCTTCAAGTAAGTTCGTAATTATGAAAAAACCCAGAGTAAATATTGCAAGTCTGATTTTACTTGATATTAGATTGAACTTAAAGAGGTTTAATAATATAAGGCTACACAAGACCTGTTACTTTCTGAACTTTTTCCTTAAAGAAGAGTATTTTAAATTTGATAAATGGAAGTTGGGACCATATTCAAGTGTAATTGATACTGTTGCAAAAGATATAAAAGAATATCAAGAATACCATGGAATAGATGATGCAGAAACAACTTTTGATGAGATATACAAAGTAATATGTAGTGAGAATGTAAGCAATGAATTTAACAGGCTACATATCGCAGTACAAAAATCAGCTGAGTATGTTAATGTTATACAGACAGACAAAAAAATTGTATTGTATTACATTGATTTTATATTTAATACAAACAGGTTGTTTGCAAAATAGGGAACAGCTAATAGAAAACCTTAAATGTAAGTTGGAAGACAAAGTGAATAAATTTTCGGATAAATATATTTTTGAATGTATTGAGTATCTGGAAAGTACATCAATTATATCAAAAAATATAAATGGTAATTATTTTATTGGGGATTAAAATAAAGGAGAAATTAATGAGTTTTTTATTTGTAGCACTTGGTGGAGCGGTTGGGGCAATGGCAAGATATGCGATAAGCCTTATACCGGTTAAAACAGGATTTCCGATACTTACACTTATTACAAATATAGCGGGTGCAATATTAATCGGTTTTATTGTCGGGTTTACAAGTAACAAAGACAATATATCAGGTAATACAGTACTGTTTTGGAAGACAGGTGTATGTGGCGGATTCACTACATTTTCAACATTTTCACTGGAAGCGTTTAACTTGCTTGATAATAAGCAATACACATTAGGCGGATTATATATTGTACTAAGTGTTGTATGCTGTATATTAGGCATATTATGTGGAAAGAAGCTCGCAACAGTGGTAAAATTATAAGTATTGCAGAACAAGAAAAGTTATAGAAACAAGATGAAGTCAAAGTAAGGAGGTAAAAGAATATGGCGAATATTTTACCTGTATCTGATTTGAGAAATTATAATGAAGTCTTAAAAAATTGGCATAAGGGAGAACCTGTATATTTGACCAAGAATGGCAGAGGACGTTTTGTATATAAGTGCTTTTAATAATATTATTTAGGAGGGAGATTATGAAGAATAAAAAAACTTTATATATTTTTGTTGTGGTATAACATACTTGTAACAGCTCGACCTAATAAGATATAATCTTAGAAAGAAACGAGGTATGTTACAAATGAATAAACACTACGAACCTGAATTTAAGAAGAAAATTGTTCATCTCCACCTTGAGGAGGGATGCACCATCCAAGGGCTTGCAGCTGAATACAGTGTGTCAAAAGCAAGTATATCCAATTGGGTACATCAATTCCGTAAAGAATGCCAAATAAATAAAGAAGCCAAAGCAGATTATGATTCTATGAAAGAGAATCTTAAGTTAAAAAAGCAACTTGCAGAACTACAAAAGGAAAATGACTTATTAAAAAAAGCGGCGGCATTCTTTGCGAAGGAAATCGATTAAAGGCTTATCGATTTATTCAAAAATATAATAAGAAATTTGGATTAAGATGGCTTCTAAGAAAGTTTAATATATGTCCAAATGCTTATTACAATTACTTAAAAAAACGAAAGGCTAATTATCATCGAAACAAAGCTAAAATCAAAAAGACGATTAGAGAGATCTATCATACATATAATGGAGCACCCGGTTATCGAATTATTCATATTTACCTTTGCCGTAAAGGTTATGATATAAGTCGCTTAACTGTTCATAAATACATGAATAGGGAGTTACAACTTTACTCAATCTCTAGGAGAAGAAAACTAAGTTATGATCGAGGTATTGCCCACAAAGTTTACAATAATAAACTTAAGCAGGATTTCAATTCACCTGAGATCAATCGAAAATGGTGTACTGATTTTACTTATTTATTTCTGACTGATGGCAGTAAGCGTTATAATTGTACAATTATAGATCTTTATGATCGAAGTGTTGTTGCCAGCATAAGTGATAGAAATATAACCTCCGATCTGGCAAAAAGGACTCTGCAAAAAGCTATTGATTCACAGCCGAGAATTGACCTGCACAAACTAATGCTGCACTCTGACCAAGGAAGTCAGTATACATCCAAAGAGTTTACTGAATACTGCGAAAGTCTTGGAATAACTCAAAGTATGAGTAAAGCCGGATATCCATATGATAATGCACCTATGGAAAGGTACTTCAATACACTGAAAAACGACCTTATTTATCAGCATTATTACCATTCAGAGAAAGAACTCTATATGTTGTGATATAACATAGTTGTAACATCTTGACCTAATAAGTTAAAATATTTAGAAGGAAAAGAGGTAGTTACAATGAGCAAATATTTTGAACCTGAATTTAAGAAGATTGTCCGTCTTCATCTTGAGGATGGAAGAACCATCCGTAGTCTTGCAGCGGAATATAGTATATCCAAAGCAAGTATTTCTAACTGGGTATCCCGGTTTCACAAAGAATGCCAAAATAGTGAAGAAGCAAAAGCCGATTACGACTATATGAAAGAGACCCTTAAGCTTAAAAAACAGTTAGCAGAGCTTCAAAAGGAAAATGATTTCTTAAAAAAAGCGGCGGCATTCTTTGCAAAGGAAATCGATTAGCGGCATATCGATTTATTAGAGAACAACATGAGAAGTTCGGTCTACGATGGCTTCTCAGAAAATTCAGCATCTGCCCTAACGCATATTATAATTACTTAAAAAAACAAAAGGCAGAGTATCATCAGAACAAGGCAGAGATAAAATCAGTTATATCTAATATTTATCATTCCCATGGAGGAGTGGACGGTTACAGAACTATTCATGCATACTTAACTCGTAAAGGCTATAGAATTAGCCGTTTAACAGTTCATAAATACATGAATACGGAACTGAAGCTATATTCCATAGTCCGTAAAAAAAAACCTGCTTATGAATAAAGAGAAGCCCATAAGGTATTTGAGAACAAGCCCATGCAGGATTTTAAAGCAGATGATATTAATCAAAAATGGTGTACTGATTTTACTTACCTTGCTCTTGTAAATGGTGACAAGAGATATAACTGCTATATAATTGATCTGTATGATCGGAGTATAGTTGCAAGCATTACGGGTGAACATATAGCCGCCTTAGCCGGGGAAACCTTGCAAAAAGCTATAGATTCTCAGCCGGGAATAAATACAAGACGGCTTATGTTACACTCAGATCAAGGGAGCCAGTATACTTCTAAGGAGTTCACAGAATACTGTACTAAGCTTGGAGTCACACAAAGTATGAGCAAAGCAGGGTATCCGTATGATAATGCACCGATGGAACGATATTTCAATACTTTAAAAAATGAGCTGATCAACCTGCACAACTATCACACAGAGAAGGAGCTTTACACTGCTATAGAAGAATTTGCGTATACTCAATATAATCATGTGAGACCACATTCTTACAATAATTATAGAACGCCCTTTGAGGCACGCTATGGGGCTTAATTGCCCTATAGCAGCAAATTAGGTCATACTGTTACAAAAATGCTTGACCACAACATACTTAAGATAATAATTAAGCTTTAAAACTCAACTTGAAGGAAATTAGCAGATGAAAAATATTGATAGGTTTGGTACAATTAAATATTATTATGAGTGAGGAGGGATGACCTTTGGATAATAAAGAGCTGTCTATCACAAGTGATAGTGAGTATAAAAAGCTATTGTCAGAGTTAAAAGAGAAAGTAAGAAGTAGCCAACTTAAAGCTGCAATAAAGGTAAATTATGAGTTGTTAGATTTATATTGGACTTTGGGAGAATACATTGTAAAAAATCAAGAACAACATTCATGGGGAGATGCCTTTATAAAATCGTTAGCTAAAGATTTACAAAAAGAATTTCCTGATATGAAAGGTTTTTCTGAAACAAATATTAAGTATATCAGAAGATGGTATTCATTTTATATAAAAGGGCTACAAGGTGTAGCCGAAATAGAAAATAACGACAGAAATTCAAAAGGACTACAGCCTGTAGCCCAATTTGATGAAAGAGTTATCAACCATATTAAACAGATACCTTGGGGACATAATCAAAGGATAATAAATAAGTGCAAGACCATTGATGAAGCCATATATTATGTTGATAAAACTATTGAGAACGGATGGAGTAGGAATGTACTTGTACATCAAATTGAAAGTGGATTATATGGCAGGGAAGGAAAATCTATAACAAACTTTGAAAAAAGGTTACCCGCTCTGCAATCAGATCTTGCAAGACAGACATTAAAAGATCCATATAATTTTGATTTTCTTACCATTCGTGAAGGATATGATGAAAGGGAACTTCAAAAAGAACTGGTTGACAAGATTTCTGATTTTTTACTTGAACTTGGCGAGGGATTTGCCTACATAGGCAAAGAATATCACATAAATATAAATGGGGATGATTTTTATATTGATTTACTGTTTTACAATTTGAAACTCCATTCTTACATTGTTATAGAACTGAAAGCGGAGAAGTTTAAGCCGGAACATTTAGGACAGCTTAATTTCTATGTAACAGCAGTGAATAGAGAGCTAAAAACTGATAGAGATAATGCTACGATTGGACTTCTTATTTGCAAAGATAAAAACGATGTCGTTTGTGAATATTCATTAGAACAAATATCGCAACCTATAGGTATAAGCAAATATGAGATTACTAAGTTACTTGAAGCAGAATATAAGAGCAGTTTGCCGAGTATTGAAGAAATAGAGAAAAAGATCAAAGAAATAGATACGGATAATTAAAAACATCAAAGAAATGAATAAATATTGGCTAATGACGATTGGAAAAAATCACTAATCGTCATTTTTTATTGCAAAGGAGTCCAAATATGGCAAGGCAACAACACTCCCCGGAGGAAAAATCGAAACTTGTCCTTGAAGCAATTCGAGGCGAGCGTACAATCAATGAGATAGCTGCCGAGAACAATATTCATCCAAACATGCTTTCAAAATGGAAACGAGAAGCAGAGTCTCAATTGTATACACTATTCCAAAATAATTTATCAAAAGAACGCAAAGCTCAAAAAGCACATGAATCCGAAATAAATGATTTATATGCTCAGATTGGCAAACTTACCACTCAGAACGAGTGGCTTAAAAAAAAATCCGGTTTCTGAGCTCAATGTAGTACAACGCCGTCTGCTTGTTGACATGAATGGCTCAACTCTTCCTATTTCTACACAAGTTCGCCTTTAGAGCTTAACAGAAGTGGTCTTTATTATCAGCCGATTCCGCACTCCACGGAAGATTTACATATAAAGCAGATGATTGATAAAATCTATACAAGATATCAAATTTATGGGTACCGTCGCATTTGCTGGTATATGAATGAAATAGAGCATTATGTTATTAATCATAAAGCAGTTCTTCGCCATATGAAGGAAATTGGTATACAGGCAATATATCCACGGCAAAATACAAGCAGACCTGAGCCGGATAATAAAATATATCCATACTTGCTAAAAGGGCTTAAAATCGACCATCCGGATCAAGTCCGGTCGATTGATATCACCTATATTCCTGTAAAAACAAACCGGCTATACTTGGTAGCAATTATTGATTGGTATTCAAGGTTCGTGCTACACCGGCAATTGAGTGATACTATGGAAATAGATTTTGTTCTTGATCCCAGCCGTAAGGCATTAAATGTATCCAGTCCTGAAATCATGAATTCAGACCAAGGAAGTCATTTTACAAGTCCAAAATTCACACAGATTTTTCTGGATGCAGGTTACAAGATCAGTATGGGTCACCGTGGGCGTGCCTATGATAATATATTCATAGAAAGGCTCTGGCAGATCATAAAATATGAGGATATATATCCTAAGGCTTACGATACACCAAAAGAAGCTCGTATCGGAATTCATAACTATATAAAATTTTATAATCACGAGCGTCCACACTCACGCTTAAAATACCGTACACCGGAAGAAGTATACCGGGATAAGTAATTATCCTGTTTCTCCCTATTTTGTAGTATAAGTGCAGATATATGAGCTGTAAAGAGTTCCTTTGGAAGCTGCTTTGCAGCATACCCTTGACAGTTCATATATACGCACTTGGTGGGTAATTAAGGGAGAAAGGGATGGAATAATCTCTTCAGAAATCCAACTTAAATTTTTTAAAAAATTGTCTTGACAAATGGGTTCACTTTACCCCTGTCAAAGCGGGAATTAACTTATTTTTAATCATTACTTTGTCTGGTTCGGTTGGAATATTTTTACGGTAGATATCAACTATGCAAATGATGCCATTGATTACTCTATAGTTCATTTGATCAAAAGCTCTTGACAGTAATATAAAATTAGAATATAACCAAATAGGCATGTAAACCTCGTCTTTCGAGGCGTTATTTCGCTGTTTTTTAATAAATATATTACCGGAATTATATAGTATATATTTAATATCAAAATATATGCTGATTATTTCGAATATATAAGGAGGATCTGTATGGGAGTAAGAATGATTTTTATCAGTATGATTATCGCATTGGGCTTTTTCTATGTTGGAATCATCGTGTGGATAGATTTTAAAATGAGAAAAACAATTATTGACGGACAATCGATGATGGAAAGATCGGTGAACAATCAGGAAAATACTTCAAAGATGGGCTTGGGAGAGATTCTTGTTCACCTTGGTATGATAGCTGTAGCAGTGTTATTTACCAGGAGTATAGTAGCGTACGGCGGGGCAGGTTTTAACAATTTGGGAATCTATATTATATTGCCGACGGTGATATCTTTTTTTAATGCCAGAAAACGTACGGGCAAAACAGTTATTTTACTTTCCTCTATCATCTTATTTGCATTTTATCTTTTTCTGGTAAACCTGTTGATCGGTCTTCCGGTAAAACAACCTGTGATTACGGTTAATAATACCAAGATAGTTATGTCAAAGACGACAGTTGCCGATGTGTTGAAGGATGGATTTGATATATATATCAGGAAGGGAAAATATGTAAATACGAACTATGAAAACATTCTTTCAGAAGGTGGTTTTAAAAAGTATTCTGCTGATAGAAGTCTATTTGTAAAAGAGGGATTTGAAACTGATACCGGTTCTATATATACAGATCCTTATCTTCTTGTAAAGGATGGCTTGGTGATAGCAAGCTTTGGTGTGTTCGGTCACATGGATAAAGAGGTAGTATTGGAAGATTGTAAGATCATTAATTTTTTCATTGATGAAGACTGTATAGATGCCGCAAGAGACAATTCAGTGTCTTACGATCTTGAAGGTATCGATCTGCTTGAGACTTTAGATCAGTCACAGTTACAAAAAAAATTCAAAAAGAAACTGTGGTTGGTGCCTCCTAGTGATGCAGATATAACAGAGTTGACTTACGGGTTATCCTGGACGACAAACAGCGGTCATTTTTTCTGGAATGAATATTTTGCATATATTGATTTTGATAAAAAAGACAAATTAACAAAATTCAGATTCTCAACTAATGTGGCACGTGATTCTAAGAAAATATGGTAATAAAATCAGAAAAGTATTTTGCTATAATTTGAATTTTGATAGGATATGAGGTAATATTTTTATAATAATATTTTATCTTACTCACAGCGATCGATCCGGTTGTTTTTTATAAATCAACAGATAAAAAGCTATGCTAAAAAATTAATGATAAAGGTTGTTTTTTACAACAATAAAGGGGGAGCTGATTGGACAGTTTATTAAAAGGACCGTATGGTAAAACAAAGGATGTTTTTGAAAGGGAATTTTGCGGTGATATTTTTGAGTTGTTGGTAGTGACTTTAAAAGGTGTAAACGGTGCGGCAGTTTTAAAGGATGGATATGAAATACCTTCCGTACATTTTGTGGCATGTGTTGATCTGGATACAAATGAGTTATTCGATTTCGAGGGGCGTATTGAATGGTTGGTAAGTCCCGAGGAAAAAGATGAAAAAGGTTGGGGCTACGCTTTTGAACCTTTAAAAATATATCATATAAAATGTAGAAAAAGACCGCCTATTGACCTTTATCCTTACATGTCTGAGGTCACAAATAATTGTTACAGAATATTGGAATATTATGGTGAAGATAAAACTGACGATAGGTTGGAGGCTTTGATAAAAGAATATTCAAAACCTGTTGTAATCAAAGATACAATAGGCGAATTTACATTAAACAGAGCTTTTTCTTGGTTCGAGGGAAGAATTAAATTTAGTTCCGGGGATCTGCGTGTTATGTTTTATGCTGATAAAAATATGAAAATGCCTCCGTCATCTTTCGCATATCTGAAAAAATTTGCCGAAGATATAGAGAACATGGACAAAAAAATGAGAGAATTTATAGTAGAAGAATTATGGGAAACTGCAATAGATTGGGCAGAGTCCGAGGGAGAAGCCAATGACTTGACCAAAGAATATTTTTATGATTCTTTGTATCCCGGCGAATTGTTGATCGTCGAAGAGGGGGATCTTACTGTTTATTACGGAGATGATAAAGATATTTTTGCAGGTCACTCTATAGAAGTAATTGTTGATTCAAAAGGTGATGTCAAAGGAGCGGATTTGGTGGGTTGATCGTATTTCTGATATTTTTTACAAAGTTATTATGAGTCCGGAGCTATCATTGTAAAAAAGTTATATTAGATATGAATATAAGAGGCTGACTTTATAGTCGGTCTCTTTTTAATTTCACTAAAATGAAAAAATAATTAAAAATAAATAAAATGGACGACGATTATGCATTTCAAGAACAATAACCAATACTGTTTGAACTAATATAAAAGTCCTGTTTACAGTGGGTTTTGTAATAGTGAAATTTTGTTAAAAAATATTGATAAATACTTGACGAATTCATTTTAATGAAATTTTATAACAATACAATACAAAATTTCATTAAATGAATTACAGGAGGGCTTATGATCAAGGATATGAATATTATGAACTCTGGAGATACCATTTTCTTCAAGGTAAATGATAATGACAAAAAGATACAGGAAGAAGAAATCATACCGTATTGGAAGAAGCGTGCTCTTAGAAACAAGATGCTCAATAATCTCGGTAAAGAATGGAAAAAGTGTTACGTAGCAGGTGTTTTTACAGAGTTTATGGAACAAAGAGATCCCGGACATACTGTAGGCGGTGATGTTTTCTATAGAAAAGGCTTTTTGGATCTTAAAGAACAAAGTTTTAATTAGTATTTTAGGCGTGCTACTGGCACGCCTTGAAGTTTTGTGATAGAATACAACGAAGAGGTGAAAATTATGAATAAGAAAATCGGTTTTATAGGCTGTGGAAATATGGCAAAAGCCATGATAACAAGTATTATAAAAGCGGCACTTGTAGATCCTGCAAATATTTGCAAGCGACGGTTATCAAGCGGGACTGGATGATGCAAGGTCACGTCTGGGGATCAATACGACTATGGATAACAAAGAAGTGGTAAATGAATGTGATGTTATCTTTCTTGCCGTTAAGCCTAATATTTATGATTCGGTTATGAAAGAGATAGCACCTTTAGGAGCGGGAAGGCTCTTTGTATCTATAGCTCCCGGAAAGACTTTATCTTATCTTGAGAGCAGTCTCGGTAAAGAGGCTAAGATACTAAGAACCATGCCTAATACTCCTGCTATGGTGGGTGAAGGCGTTACGGCTATTTGCCCGAATAAAAATATCACCAATGAAGATATGGAGGTTTTGGAGAGTATAATCGGTACTTTCGGTACAGTAGAGCGTGTGGAAGAAAAACTTTTTGATGCTGTGGTTGCCGTATCGGGTTCTTCACCGGCTTATGTTTTTATGTTTATAGAAGCTATGGCTGATGCTGCAGTTCTTCAGGGAATGGCTCGTGATAAGGCATACCGTTTTGCGGCACAGGCTGTACTCGGCAGTGCAAAGATGGTCCTTGATACCGGTAAGCATCCGGGTGCACTCAAAGATATGGTTTGTTCACCGGGAGGTACTACCATCGAAGGAGTGGCTGTATTGGAAGAAAAAGGTATGCGTTCAGCAGTTATAGAAGCGATGAATGCGGTATATGATAAATCAGGGAAAATGTAGATCCTCCGGTAATTTAGAGAAAAATCCTAATCCTTTTATTCAAAACGATATGAATAAACGTATCGACGAACACGGAAGATAGTTTTTTAATAATGGGCTGTTGCAAAATAAAGATCATGTACGGGATATAACGGAATTTGGGAAGGATTTCGTTATATAAGCCAAGCTGAGTCTTTACTATGTGACAGCTTTTTTAGTATTACCAATCGTAAAAAAGATATTGATTGCTAATAATAATAGTTGACAACTATAAATCTTAATAAATAAATGTTATAATCTTGACCGAACTAAATACAATATTATTGTTAAAGTGCTGTTTCTAAAAAATAGATGATAGGCGGTATAGATATATGGAAGTAATTGAATCGGAAGACAGATCTGACGGTACAGGGGGGATTAAAATAAAGTTTCACAGTATTTTTCACAGGTTTTTTTTATTCATAATATTATTCTGGTTAATGACTATTTTTATGTTAGGGAAGATAGAGGTATTGGAATTTAGATTGTTTAGTATAGATCTGACAATATCACGAATGCAAATGGTTTATATTTACATAACGACCTATGCGATCACCCTTATCATATCTTTTTTTAATTGGAAATTTTATATCTGCAAAGAAGGTATCTACATCAGAAAAATAGACCTATTGGTACATTGGGAGGATATAGTTGCTGTAAGTCATGTGTGGATCAACGAATTCAGCTATAGCGGGGGCAAAAGATTCTTTTTTTATAACCGTAAAACATTGGTCATATACAGAAAAGAATATAAACCGATATGTATCTACAATATTTCTTTAATTGCATTATATATGGTAAAAATCTATAAGCCGAATATAAGGATCAATGCGATAAGCACTACACTTGCTACGATATTTAATATAATTTTGAACGCAAGCTTGATTTATACGATCATGTTTGATGCTCTGATACGTGTACACCCTAATGTGATGATCGCCTGGACTTTATTATATGGGATAAAATCATTGGTATTGCCTCAAATAATGATAAAGTCACAAAATAAAATTCATGGAAAATATTTATCCCATGATAAATTTCATAAGAAATTTGCTTCCGATGCGATCCATGTATAAACTCATAATAAGAAGATCTCAGACCGATCCGATTAAATGTGTTTGTTGCGGATTTGATTTGAAAAAATACAGGGGTATAAAGATAATACATTAATGAATTATTTCAGTGTAGGTGGCAGAAGAGCTGATGTGGCTAAAGGATTCAAACAAATATCAATTTTAAAATGCTATAAAATATAAAAAAATATATTATTAAAATAAAAAAGGAGAGTTATGTTAGAAAAAGGTACAAAGGCACCGGAATTCTCACTTCCGGATGAAAACGGTGAAATCAGAAGTTTGGCAGATTATAAGGGAAAAAAACTCATATTATATTTCTATCCGAAGGATAATACACCCGGATGTACAAAGCAGGCTTGCGGATTCGCAGAGCTTTATCCTCAGTTTAACGAAAAAGGTGTAGAGGTCATTGGTATCAGTAAAGACAGTGTGGCATCTCATAAGAAATTCAAGGATAAATACTCCCTCCCCTTTACTATTCTTTCAGATACGGAGCTTGAAACAATTAAAGCTTATGATGTATGGAAAGAAAAGAAACTTTACGGTAAAACTTCCATGGGTATTGTAAGAACCACATATCTTATAGATGAGCAAGGTATTATAATAGAAGCAATGGATAAAGTTAAGGCGGCTAATAACCCCGAAGAAATGATGGGCTTGGTATAATTAAGTATTTTAAGATCAATAATTATAAAGAGCGTTTTTTTATGTCATTGCGGAACATTAAAAATTCAGAGGTGGGTATAGATGTATATTTCAAGACCTTATAGGGGCAAACCTAAGGATTTGGATAAAAGGCAGGAGAAGGAGAGAAAATGTTATGAATTTCTCGAAAAAATCGGTATAGATTATGAGGTCGTAGATCATGAAGAGGCTTCGGATATGGATAAATGTCTTGAGATAGAAACTGTCTTGGGAGTCAAGATCTGCAAAAATATAATGCTTTGTAACAGGCAGGAAACGAGATTTTTTATTTTTATGATGCCCGGTGATAAGAAATATGTAACAAAGGATGTTTCCAAGAAGATAGGAATGTCGAGATTATCATTTGCAAAAGAAGAACATCTGAAATGTTATTTGAATGTGACTCCGGGCTCTGTCAGTGTTTTGGGGCTTTTAAATGATATTGATAATAGAGTTGAACTTGTAATAGATAGGGATGTTATAGGTCAAAATCATATCAGATGCCACCCTTGTGTGAATACATCAACCTTAAAAATAAAAACAGATGACTTTTTGACCAGGATCATACCCGCATTAAATAAAGAAGCCTTGATAATAGATAATTGACGTATACTTGATAAAGGTCTTTATAAGTACGAAAAAAAAATTCGATCTTGCACTTTCCCTAAGTTTCAGGATCGTATAAGGTCGATATCGATAAGCAAAGACTTAATATCCTAAGTATTGCGTAAGTTATTGACAGGGCTGATTAGATCTTTAAAATATTTTGTGTGCACTTTTTAGCACTTATTGTTATTGATGAATTAACAAAGAATTCAAGTAATAGTTTTATTGACAATTATTCCACAAAATAAATGCAGTATAAAATAATATAAAAAAAGCATAACAGAATCATTAGAATAAATCAAAAGTATCATATTATATTTGAATCGGGTCACTCAAAATGATATACTGAGAAAGTTGCTATAAGGCGGATAGGCAGGTGACAAGGGTATGTTATACTGTCGTATATGATAAACTGACTGATAAACAAATTAAGTCAGATCAATAATTTGTTTTTAAAAAAAGGAAAGGGATATTATGAAAAAGATAAAATCAATTTTATTGGCTGTGTTATTTGCGATGTTATGTATAACAGCTTGTACAGGTCAAAGAGATGAGGATACAAAAATAGAATCGAGCAAAGATACCAAGAAGAAGTCAAAGAAGAAGAAGAACAAGAAAAAGGATAAGAAAAAAGAGACAAGCGAAGAGGAGACTGAGGAAGAAACCGAGGAAGAAAGCGAAGATTATACAAATGTTTCCGACTACACTCTTGCCGGTACAGCTTGGATCGCTGACAATGACGGTTCATATTGGGAATTCAGGGATGACAGGAGTTTTTATTGGTATAAGGACGGCAGTGTTACCAATGATAATTATTTCGGAGGTACCTATGATTTTCTTGTAGGAGAGGATGGTTTGGATATTCTTGATTCGGGATACGATGGATACGAATACGCTGTGACAAAGAATGATATACTGGATTTTCTTGCAACATCCACAGACGGGTATCTTAGAGAAGATTTCCTATGTTTTGAAGCTACATATACGACTTATATACTTGACGGAGCGGAGCAGATGACAGAATCCACCATGATACCGTATTACGGTTTCTTCTCTCCGGACGGCAAAAAACTTGTTATAGTGAGCATGGCAACAGGATACAAATACGAATTTACCAAAGCCGAGTAGTTGTGATCTCTTGGGTTATATGTGATCGTATTAAAAGATTGTACTTAAAATGTGATAAAAACAAATAATAAAAAAACATCCTTTGATGTGAGCTTTAAAAGTCAGATTTTTTAAGCGTAGTAGTTTTATGGCTGCTACGCTATTTTCATTTTTTAAAGATAAATATTCAGGTGCTGACAGGAAAAATAATGTGCTTTGGACTTTAGAAAAAGCATGAGAAATCCGGAGATGATAGCTAAAAAAATACTGTTAGCGATCGTAAATATCATATACTTATATTCTACGAAGAAATATGTAAAAAAATCTGATAAAGTTATGAAGAAATTATAGAGGCTCAGATGTAGACTGATAAGTAAAATAATATGTAAAATAATCAGATTGCATTGCAAATATTAAAAAAATAATAAAAAAACTATAATTAAAATAATATTTTTTTACAAGGGAAACTATATATACATAATTAAGATTTCATGCTACAATGTTCATTAACATAAAATATTTATAAAGAGTAATAAAAAAGACAAAGCAGTGTAAGTTATTTTTATGTAAATTTGTTTAGGTGAATAGGATGTTTTAAGACACAAATATATATAATAAAATAAACAAAGATTTATTATATATATTTTGTGCCTATATCAGATCATAAGGAGGATGAATGAATGGAAAATTCAACTACAACTAAGTCCAAGTATCCTTTAGGCTTTTTTGTCGGATGTATGACCTATGCATTTGAAAGATTTGCTTTCTACGGAACAAAACCATTACTTGTACTTTATCTAACCAAACTTGTTGCTGAGGGTGGACTTGCAATCCCTACAGCACAGGCAGCTATAATTGCAGCTAACTTTACGGCTTATACCTATATAGCACCGCTTTTAGGAGGATATATATGCGACAAGTGGCTTGGAGCAAGGTATGCGGTAAGTATCGGTTGTGTTATAATGGGGCTCGGGTATTTGATAGGTTGGCAGTCTCATAATTTAGCTACAGTTAACATGATGATCTATGTAGTTTCAATAGGTACAGGTTTATTTAAGGGCAATCTTGCCGGACTTATGGGAAGAATGTTTGAAAATGATGATCAAATGGATTCCGCCTTTTCGGTTCAATATTCATTTGTTAATATTGGTGCATTCTTCGGTTCAGCTATAATGGGTGCCGCTTACTTAAGCTTCTTTAAGAATGGAGAAGTACTTGGGTTTAGACAGGTATTCTTGGTTTGCGGAATACTGGTTATTTTAGGTGGAATACTTTTCACAGCTTCATACGGAAAACTCCATGGTCAAGGAAAGCTTCCGTTTAAGTTCCGTACAGATGCACAGGGTAATGTTATAGAGGACACCTCTAAAACACTTAAAAAAGAAGATGTTTCATCAGAAAAGCTTACAAAGAAAGAGTGGAACGGAATTTGGGCGATCATATTTGTCTCATTTGTATCAATCATATTCTGGACCTTCTACGAGCAGCAATCAGGTGCTCTTCCGCTGTATTCCGAGCAGTTTGTTGATATGAGCCTTGCCGGTGTGACACTTTCACCTGCCCATGTATTTACTTCATGGAACGGTCTGCTTTGTATCTTCTTAAGCCTTGGTGCTGCAAAACTGTGGGAGACTCTTGCTAAGAGACCACAGGGAGACCTTACTATGTTCCAGAAAGTTGCACTTTCATTCGGATTCCTCGGATTAGCCTATACAGTTCTTATCTTTATGGAACTTACAAGAGGAGGCGGTGAGCATAAGGCATCCGTACTCTGGTTATTGTTCTTTGGTGTATTGCTTACAATAGGTGAAATATGCTTCTCACCTCTTGGAAACTCATTTGTAAGCAAGGTTGCACCTAAGAAATATCTCTCAGTCTTACTTGGTGTGTGGATATTTGCAACATTTGCATCAAATAAGATTTCAGGATATGTTCAAGGATTTATCGAGAACTTAGGATTTATGACTATAATGGTAACATTTGCCGTAGTTTCATTTGTAACCATGGGAGTATTATTCTTCCTCTCAAAGTCACTTAATAAGCTTATAGAGTAATAAATATAAAAATTACTGCTTTGTACTGAATTAAAATACCGGCATCAAGATCAGTCTATGACTTTTTTGATGCCGGTTTAATTATTTGTGCATTTATAGTATTATTATATCTAAAAATACAGAGCTTAAATTTTAGGATCAAAGTAAAAGGAGATGTATGATTAAAAAGCTAAATGATTTTGAGAAAAATATGCTTCTGATGGCAGGCAGCGGATGTGTGGGTATGATCTACAGTTACATTCTTTATGAAAATATTATTAATAATGCTTTTAAGGTATCTTTTATACTTACGGCATTCTTTTTGGGGGCTTTTGTTTTGTCTTTTTCTATAAGAAGATTTATAGGGAAAAAAGAAGAAGAGAGGCTTAAAAATATCAATACAGTTAGTAAAGAGGATACTAAAAAATATAATGTCAAAGATCGTAAAAAAGGATTCTATTACGGAAATAAAAAAAGATAGAATGTATTAAATATTATTAGAGGGGTAATTATGGCATACAAGACATTGGTACTCGATCTGGACGGTACACTTACCAACAGTGAAAAGAAAATCAGTAAAAAGACTAAATCGGCTATCATGAATATACAGGATATGGGTATAAGGGTTATACTTGCAAGCGGTAGATCCGATTACGGCATGAAACATATCGCAAAAGAACTTGAACTGGCAAAATATAATAGCTATATGATTTCTTTCAACGGTGCAAGAATAAGGGATCTGCATAATGATAAGTTGCTGTATGAGCAAAATATCGATCCGAAATTGTATCCCGAGATATTTAAATTATGGAAGGAATATAATGTTAATATCTTAACATATAATAAAGAAATCAATAAAATGTATACCGCAGATGCGAAGGATATCTATGCGATAATCGATGCTCAGATCAATAATTACATACCCCTGGTGGAACTTAAGGATTTTGCAAGGGAAGTGGATTTCCCGGTAGCGAAGTTTTTATTTATGCAAGACCCTATAAAACTTGAATCGGTTGAAAAGGATATGCAACGAAGAATGGGTGACAGACTCGATATATACAGATCGGAATCCTGTTTTTTAGAGGTCATGCCCAAAGGAGTCAATAAAGGTAATGCATTAAAAACTTTGGCTGAGATAACTGATCTTGACCCTGAGGAGATGATAGCCTGCGGTGACAGCTTTAATGATATGAGCATGATAGAGTTTGCCGGTTTGGGAGTTGCCATGGAAGAGGCTGTGGACGAGCTTAAAAAGTCTGCGGATCATGTTACCCGGATCCAATGATGATGACGGGATAGTAGATGTAATAGAAAAGTTTATTCTTAATGATATGTAACTTGAGTTTTTGAATTAACCGATCAAGATATATTGATCATGATACAAAGAGCTTAATATGTATTATAGGTAGGGAATGATGTTATATTTGCGGTATATTCAAATATTAAAGGATCGATATATAAAACGTTTGGATTATCTTTTTTATATATATTAATAAAGCTTGTTATATAAGTTATAAAAATTTGATATGGATTTTTGACCCCATAAAATAAATGCTTTTATTGACAAAAACATATAAGACTTGCTAATATATTGCCTAATACATTCCTCGGCAAGAATTGTTTTACAAACTTATATTTGTTTTGCGGAAGGTGAGTATTGGTTTAGAGTTCTTACCTAAACACTATAATAATATACCGAAGGGAGAAATCACATGTCTAAAATTTATTACGAAAATGATTGTAACTTATCTTTAATAAAGGATCAGACTATTGCGGTCATAGGATACGGAAGTCAGGGTCATGCACAAGCACTTAATGCTAAAGAAAGCGGATGCAAAGTCATAATCGGTCTGTATGAAAACAGCAAGTCATGGGAGAAAGCACAAAAACAGGGATTTGAGGTTTATACGGCTGCAGAAGCCGCTAAGAGAGCGGATATCATTATGATACTTATCAATGATGAGCTTCAGGCTGATATGTATAAGAAGGATATAGAGCCTAATCTTGAAAAAGGCAATATGCTGATGTTCTCTCACGGTTTCAATATACACTTCGGTTGTATAGAGGCACCAAACTTTGTCGATGTTGCAATGGTAGCTCCTAAGGGGCCGGGTCATACGGTAAGAAGCGAGTATCTTGCGGGAAAGGGTGTTCCCTGCCTCGTGGCTGTTGAGCAAAACCCAAGCGGTAAGGCACTTGAGAAGGCACTTGCTTATGCACAGGCTATAGGAGGAGCAAGAGCGGGTGTGCTTGAGACAACATTCAGAACCGAGACAGAGACGGATCTTTTCGGAGAGCAGGCTATACTTTGCGGCGGTGTATGTGCTTTGATGCAAACAGGTTACGAGACCCTGGTTGAAGCAGGTTACGATCCTACCAATGCATACTTTGAATGTATACATGAGATGAAACTTATAGTAGACCTTATATATCAATCAGGATTTGAAGGAATGAGACATTCTATTTCAAATACTGCAGAGTACGGAGATTATATAACAGGTCCTAAGATAATCACCAAGGAGACCAAGGAAGCTATGAAGAAGATCCTTGCGGACATACAAGACGGAAGTTTTGCCAAGGAATTCCTTCTTGACATGTCGGCATCAGGTCGTCAGGCACACTTTAAGGCGATGAGAAGGATAGCTGCCGAGCATCCGTCAGAAAAAGTGGGTAAAGAGATCCGTAAGCTTTACAGTTGGAATAATGAAGAAGACAAGTTGATAAATAATTAAAACAGAGTGGGAAACCCCTATAAATGTAGTTATTATATTCATTTATAGGGGTTTTATTTAGATAGCTCTGCTAATTTTTATATAATTACTTAAGGTTTTATAATTAATATTGACGCACTGTAAGAATTGCTTTATAGTAAAGTTAATTTAATTAATGTCAATGGAAAGAAGGGAGAGAGTGTTTATGAAATGTGCTAATTGTGGTAGTGACGTAAGTGATAACAATAAGTTCTGCCCTAATTGCGGAGAAAAAATGCAAGGTGCGGAGGCTGCTGCTCAAAGCGGATCGGCAGATTCCGGTAGATCTTCCGAAGATGTCGTAAACCTTGCAGCAAGCGAGAGAGAAAGTTTGTTATCAAAAGGTGAGCCTACAGTCGCACTGAGTCAAGCTCAGGTAAATAATATGAATCAGCAAAACCCCGGTTCTTCTTCGAATGCGCAAGCGGGAGGAGAAGGACAGGCTCGTAATCAATTTAATACCAATCCTAACGCCAATGCCAATAATGCAAAACCGCCTAAGAAGAAAAGCAAGGCACCTATTTTTATAGGGCTTGGTTTAGCGGTAGTGGTATTGCTTGCTATAGTAAGCTTTGCAGTATTTGCGGGACAGAATTTCTTCAAGAGAACTTTTTCTTCCGCTACAGACTATTACAAGTATGTTGAGAAAAGAAATGTTAACAGCAAGGATACATGGAAAGCCTATGATGCGTATGCGAAGAGAGTGTCATCTATAACCTCAAGTAAAATTACTCAAAATCTGAGTGTTGAGCTTTCGGATGATGCCAAGGAACTTATAGGTAACTTCTATCCGGAAGACCTTGACTGGTTTGAAAAACTGGATCTGGTCATGGAGTTGGCCGCAAAGGATAAAAACTACGAAGCATCTATAAGTTCAAAGCTTAACGGTAAAGATATAGCAAATATAAAAGCCTATGCGGATGATGAGAGCTTTTATATCACCTTACCGGATCTGACAGAAGATTATTTGGAGATCTCAAAAGATTATTTGTCAGAAAACGGTTTTGATTTTGATGCATATATGTCATCATTTGAGTCTTTGCCAAGTAAAGATAAATTAAAGTCTATTGCAACAAATTATACCAATATATACCTTAAGAACGTATCAGGGGTAAAGAAGGAAAAGGTAAAGCTTGAGGCTGCCGGAGTTACACAGTCTGTATATAAGTTAAGCTATACATTGGAAGATGACAAATTAAAAGAAGTATTGAGAGCTTTGCTTGAAGAGGCAAAAGATGATAAAGACCTTAGGGAAGTGATCGAGGATTATGCCGAAGCTTCAATGGGAGCCCAAAGTGCGAATTTGGGTATTACAGTAGATGATTTTATGGATGAATACGACAGTGGCTTAGAGGACATTCTGGATAATATCGATGAATTGGATTTTGACGGTATGGCATTGACTATGGCTGCTTATGTTGACGGTTCCGGTAATATTGTAGGTAGAGATATAACTATTGATGAGGAAGATCAGGAAGTTTTAATAAAATATGCATTTACTAGAAAAGGTAAGGATGTAGGTCTGCTTTACTCCTATGAAGTAGGTGACAACATCACTGAAGTTTCAGGTAAAGGAAAGCTATCGGGAGCTAACTTGAGCGGTACATTTAACTTTAAAAACTCTTACGACGGTGAAGAGACTTCAATACTTGATGTTACCGTAAACAAGCTTAATCTTGCAAAGCTCGGAACAGATAATCAGGAGATAGATCTGGTCATCAGTGCGGGAGAGGACTTGAGCGATCAGTATTACGGTATGGAGGAGTTCTCTGAATATGCTTTGAAAATTGAGGTCAACAAATCAAAGCGGTTTATTCTGTATTGGACGGAAGTGATGAACTTGTAAAAATTACACTGACAGATGACAGAACAGCTTCTAAAAAGATAACTTTGCCTAAGGATATGGATCCGTATGATTTTGAAGATGAGGACAGTGTATCCGATTGGATCGATACCTTTGACGTGGATGCATATATAGATAAGCTTAGTGATACAGATCTTCCGGAAGAATGGGTAGACACTATTGAAGAGTATTTGAGTAATTAGGAGTTACGATGATAGAACTTATTAATATATCTAAAAGATATAAAGATAAGTGGGTTCTAAACGATATACATATGAAACTTAATGAGGAAAGATGTGTGGGAATTCTGGGTGTCAATGGCAGTGGAAAGACCACACTTCTTTCCATTTTGGCAGGTGTTTTAAAGCCGAATTCCGGAAAAGTTATGTATAATGATAAGGATCTGCTTAGAGACTCAGCTTTAAGAAGAAAACTGATAGCTTATATTCCTCAAAAATCCCCCTTAATTGAGGAATTGAATGCTTTGGACAATCTTAAGCTCTGGTATGATAAAGATGAGCTTAAAAAAGAGATATCATCGGGGGTCATATCCTTACTCGGAGTTGATGAGTTTTTGAAAAAACCCGTATCGGCACTCAGTATGGGTATGAAAAAAAGGCTCAGCATAGCCTGTGCCGTGGCAGATAAGCCTAAGATCCTTTTGATGGATGAGCCATCAGCCTATCTTGATATAATATGCAAGGCGGATATACACAGATATATGAATGAGCATAAAAAACAGGGAGGGAGCATAATACTCGTAAGTCATGACGTGGTTGATTTCGGTGTATGTGATGAGCATTATGTACTGAGATCGGGTATTTTAACTCCTTTCGAATATAATGATAATGTAGATGAACTTATAAAGATAATAGGTTAGGTTTGTTCTATGAATATGATTTTCAGATATATGGTTTTAAATATAAAAAAGGCTCTTAAGCTAAGTAAATTCTCTTTTTTTTCAGCTTGTATAATCTTGATCACAGCAGCTTTGGTAAGTTTTATTGCTATAAGCCTTGATGATTCAAAAGAAGAAGAACAAAAGATAAATGTAGGAATAGTGGGGGATCCAAAAGACAGTTATATAGGTATGGGTATAACTGCCTTGGACAGGCTTGACAGTTCAAGATACAGTATTGAATTCGTAAAGTTATCGGAAAAAGAGGCAAAGCAAAATCTTGAAAAGTCTCAGATAGCAGGTTATATAATTATTACCGATGAGTTTTTGGAAGCATTGGGCAGAGGAGAGCATGAAAAGCTCAAGTTTGTAAGCAGATATAACCCGGGACTTGCGGATAGCATACTAAAGGAGATCACCGATGTGGTATCGGTAACATTATTTAATTCTGAAAGAGCCATATATGCGATGCAGGACTTCGTTATAGAAAAAAATGAGCCGGGACTTAATGATATAACAGTAGATATGAACAAAGTTTATTAATAATGTATTCTCAAGAAATAAAATGTATGACATACAGGTAATGGATTATTATAGAGAACTTGATGTGAAAAGTTATTATATATCTGCGATGTTTGCCTTATTTATAACGCTTTCGGGTATAGGCTTAAGCCTGTTGCTTATAAAAAGGGATATGGAACTTTATAAGATCCTTGAGAGTAAGGGTTTTTCTTTTGTATACCAGGTAATTACTGAATTTTTGGTAGCATTTATATATATGTGTATGAGTCTGGTATTGCCTTTTGCGGTGCTTGTGCTGCTTTATAATTTTGATTACATGGATGTTGAGCCTTTAAGTCTACTTATGGCAAGTTTACCTTTAGTGGCGGTCATGACCTCGATATACCAATTACTATATGAACTTATTTCGGATCTTATTGCGGCAATAAGTACTTCTTTTGTATGCATGCTTAGTATGGCTTATTTGTCGGGAGTTTTTTATCCTGCGAATTTTTTTACCGACAGACTTAAAGTACTTATTGAGTTCTTGCCGATAAACCTGGGACTTGAGGTGATGAGGGGACTTTTCCTGTCCGAACCGGAAAGTAAAGGTATATTATTGTTATTATGTTATACACTTGTTGCCGTTATTCTTAGCATAGTTATAAGAAGAATGCGTATATTAAAGAGTGCCTGATATACAATATGAAGATCCAAGAGACTTTTTTGATGTATGAGTTGCTAAGATCTATTCTTTTTAAAAAACTGCAGAACGATAAAATTGGTTATACAAAGTTGAATGTTGCAAATATTTAATAACATTCAAAATAGGAATATAGAATATGCGTAAATTATTTACATGGTATTATCTGCTTAATAAAAGAAGTTTAAGAAATTACAGTTATATAATTTTGTTTTTATTGTTGCCTTTGCTTGCCTTTTCGTTGAGAATAATAAGTTCAAGGGACAGTTCCGTACTCAAGGTAGGGCTTTACACGAGTGCGGATTCGGGGCTGTCAAAAGATATTATAGAAGAATTGACGACAGAAAAGAGTATTATAAAGTTTATCGAATATCGGGATGAGGAGAGTGCCTATGAGGATCTACAGGTAAAGCTTGATGCTTTGTGGATCTTGCCGGAGGATCTTTTAAAGTCCGTCAATGATTATTTGTATAAAAAAGAGCATGTTGTTAAAGTTATAGAGTCAAGGCAAAGTACTGTACTGGGAATTTCAAGAGAGAAACTTTTTGCAAAGTTATATCCTTATATCTCAAGGGAATTGTATAACAAATATATGGAAGAAAAATTCCCTTATCTAAAGACCGATACCGAGGCAAAAAAAGATAGCGTGGAATATTATGAGGCAAGGGATATACAGGATGATATTATAGAATATATAAGTCTTGACGGTGACAGTTATGTGGAAAAAAAGACGGATGATAACTTTATCTTAAGTCCGCTCAGAGGTTTTTTGGCAATATGGCTTTTTCTTGTAGCTATGGTGTCGGCGATATTTTATAAAAAGGATATCGACAGCGGACTTTGGGTGTGGATAGACAGAAGACTTAAGGCATTTTTTTCATTTGTGTATATATTATTTATAACATTTACGGCAGCCGCTGTATTACTTATAACTATATATGTATCGGGTCTTGGAGTGGGTATCTTCAAGGAAACGATAGCTTTACTGCTTTATGTTACGTCACTTGCCCTGATCAGCAATATATTTAGGGTAGTATTTAACAATATATATGTATACAGTGCTTTTATACCGGTCGTATTGATAGTCGGTATAATCTTAAGTCCTGTTTTTTTTGATCTGTCAATGCCTTGGTTACAGTTTGCGGTACCGGTATATCATTATATAAAATCGATATATACTTTAAGTGCAATATACAAGATGATCGGATATATAGCCCTGCTCATACCTATACATTTTCTTTTTGTAAGGTCATAAGAATTATGCTATAATGCTTTTTGAGTTTGTGTTATAATCAATAATATGTAAATATATTTAATAAGAAAGGGTCAAAATATGAGCAAGAATCCTATAGTTACGATCAATATGAATGACGGTTCGGTTATAAAACTGGAGCTTTATCCCGAGATAGCCGAGAATACCGTAAAGAATTTTATAAGTCTTATAAATTCAGGTTTTTATAACGGGCTTATCTTCCATAGAGTTATAGACGGTTTTATGATACAGGGAGGTTGCCCCAAGGGTATAGGTACAGGTGGTCCGGGATATACCATAAAGGGTGAATTCGCACACAACGGAGTCAAGAACGATCTCAAGCATGAAAGAGGAGTTATATCTATGGCAAGAGCTATGGATCCGGATTCTGCCGGAAGTCAGTTTTTTATAATGCATGAGACCTCACCGCATCTTGACGGTTCTTATGCGGCTTTCGGAAAAGTAACAGAGGGAATGGATGTTGTTGACAAGATAGCGGCAGTTCAGACAGACAGAGAGGACAGACCTCTTAATGAGCAAAAAATAGCATCTATGACAGTTGATACTTTCGGAGTTGAGTATGAAGCTCCTAAAAAGCGTTAATATCGATCATGTCGATCATGAGGTGCTGATATCCGATGAGGTACTTTCTTTGAAAGAAGCCAAGAATAAAGGTATCAGCACCATAGCTATAGATCCGAAAGGAATACTTGACCTGTCTTTGGCAGAGTATGCCGTAGAAAGTCCGGAATCTATAGACGATGATTATATTAAAAAAGTAGTTTGCAGAAAATTAAATATACCTTTGACGATATTAAAGACCGACAGACTTTCTCTAAGAGAATTGACCTGTGATGACTATACAAAAGTAGAGTCATCACAGGCTTCGTTAGGATCTGACAGATATTTTGAGGATAAGGACACTTTCTTTAATTATATAAGTATTACCTATAGGTTTTTCGATCATGGCATCTGGGCGGTCGAAGACAGGAATACGGGAGATTTTATAGGTTTGGCGGGTTTGTATTTCAAAAACGATCGAGAAAGATACTTTCTAAGTTATTTTATTATGCCTGAACATAGAAAAAATGGCTATGCTTATGAGATATCCAAAGCAATAATCGAGAAGACATATAAGAGTGCAAAACCTGCCATAGAGATAAAAAAGGGGAATATTGCGTCTCTAAAACTGGCAGAAAAGTTGGCAAAGTACAGTAAAGAAATGTTGAAATATCCTATAGATATATTCTGCTTGGATATGCTATAATACTGCATACAGTATACTTTATTTGTTTAAGTATAAGTGTATTGCAGATTGTTAAGTTATAGATTATTTGGTTTTTGTAACAGTAATTATACTTAGGAGTAAGTTATGGATAATATAAGTCTGAAAGCTTATGCCAAAGTCAACTTATCCCTCGATATATTATCAAAGAGAGATGACGGCTACCATGATCTTTGCATGATCATGCAGAGTATTGGCGTTTATGATAAGGTAAACCTAACCAAAACGAAAGAAAAACATATAAAAATAAGCTCTAATATAAAGGGTTTATGCATTCCGGAAAGAAATATCATGTATAAAGCCGCAATGCTTTTATATGAAAAATTCGATATAAAAGAAGGACTGCATATAAATTTGTATAAGCGTATACCTATGGGAGCGGGAATGGCAGGAGGCAGCACGGATGCTGCGGCTGTCCTTAAGGGTATGAACATACTTTTTGAACTTGGTTTGGATAAAGAAGAGCTTATGAAGGAAGGTTTGAAAATAGGTGCCGATGTTCCCTTTTGTATATGCGGCGGAACTATGCTTGCAGAGGGAGTGGGCGAAAGATTGTCTGAATTGAGAGCTGTGTCGGGTATGCATTTGGTGCTTGTAAAACCTTATTTTTCGGTATCTACCAAGGAAGCTTATTCTTTGGTGGATCTTAATGTACTTTCTGAAAAAGAAAGACCGGATACCGCTAAATTACTTTCATATATCGAAGAAGGGAATATAGCTAAGACCGCTGAGAATATGAAGAATGTTTTTGAGTTTTATATAGGGAAAAAGTATCCTATGATAGAGGAAATAAAAAAGGAATTAATAAAACAGGGGGCACTCGGGGCTGTAATGACAGGCTCCGGTTCTGTGGTGTTCGGAGTTTTTGAAGATACTGTGCTTGCGAAAAAGTGTTATGAAACTTTAAAAAAGAAGGAGTTTAAGTCTAAGTTTAGACAAGTTTATTTAAGTGAATTTACAAAAGGAGGGTTATAATGTCAGAGACACTTAAGCTTGATGTTAATGATTATATGCCGCTAAGAGACGTGGTATTTAAGACTTTAAGACAGGCTATACTGAAAGGAGATCTTTTACCGGGCGAAAGACTTGTGGAAATACGTCTTGCAAAGGATCTCGGGGTGAGCAGAACACCTATAAGAGAGGCTATAAGGATGCTTGAGCTTGAAGGACTTGTAATAATGATACCCAGGAGGGGGGCGGAGGTTGCCGGTATTACAGGTAAAAGCTTAAGAGATGTATTGGAAGTAAGGAAGGCTCTTGAGGAACTTGCCATAGAGCTTGCCTGTGAGCGTATGGATGAGGATGACATTAAGGAATTAAGCCTGGCGATGGATGATTTCAGAAAGGCTGTAGATAAGATGGACTTGATAGAGATCGCCAAGACTGATGAGAATTTCCACGATGTGATCTTTAAGTCGACGGATAATGACAAACTTATGCTTTTGGTAGGTAATCTGAGAGAGCAGATGTACAGGTACAGAGTTGAATATATCAAAGATTCCGGTAAAAGAGCCTTGCTAATTACGGAACATGAGGGTATACTTGAAGCCTTGAAGGCAAGAGATGTTGATCTGGCTAAAGAACATATAAAGCAGCATATAGATAACCAGGAAACTACGGTAGCAAAAAATTTAAAGGAAAAATAAATTGATGTCAAAGCAGGTAATAGCGGTTTTATTCGGGGGTCAATCCTCCGAGCATGTCGTATCATGTATGTCGGCGATAAATATCATAAAATGTATCAATAAAGATAAATATGATATAATTTTAATAGGAATTACAAAAGACGGTAAATGGCTGAAAGTAAACAGTATTGATGATATAGTAAGTGAAAGTTGGAGAGAAGGGAAGACAGGTGCGTATCTGCTACCCGATGCCAAGGAGAAATCATTGCTTATAACTGAAGGAAGTGAATATACCAAGATCAAGATCTCTCTTGTATTTCCGATATTGCACGGTTTATACGGAGAGGACGGAACGATACAGGGACTATGCGAATTGGCTCAAATACCCTATGTTGGCTGTGATGTGATATCAAGTGCCCTATCTATGGATAAGTCCTATACCAAACTTATCGTTGACAGGATAGGTATCAGACAGGCTGCTTACAAACTGCTTCACAGACATAAGATAAATAAAGATATAATAAGTGCAATGCAGGAAGTGGAAGCAGGGTTTGAATACCCTGTTTTCGTAAAACCCGCTAATGCAGGTTCAAGTAAGGGTGTCAACATGGCAAATAATACCGCTGAGCTTAAGTATGCCTTGGAAGAGGCTTTATTGCATGATAAGAAAGTTTTGGTGGAAGAGGCTATAGTAGGAAGAGAATTTGAATGTGCTGTACTCGGTACCAAGACTAAGCCCATAGTCAGCGGTGTCGGTGAGATCATAAGTGCGGGAAGTTTACGATTTTGATTCGAAATATTATAACTCCGACTCAAAAACGGTTCTAGATCCCGATCTGGACGGCGAGACGATAGAAAGGATCAGAAAGTATTCAAAGATCATTTTCAGAGCCATGGACTGTCACGGATTGGCAAGAGTGGACTTTTTCCTGAGCAGTTCGGGAGAAGTCATATTTAATGAGATCAATACTATGCCGGGATTTTCCAATATCAGTATGTATCCGATACTTTGGGAAGCTGAAGGCATAGATAAAAATAGATTAATACAAAGCTTGATAGACTTAGCTTATGAGAGAGAGTAAATATGCTTGATAAAAGTAATGCACCTATCGGAGTCTTTGATTCCGGGGTGGGAGGGCTTACCGTTGCCGCAGAGATAATGCGACAGATGCCTACAGAAAGTATAGTGTATTTCGGTGATACAGCCAGAGTACCTTATGGTGGCAAGTCCAAAGATACTATAATAAAATATGCAAGGCAGATCATTAATTTTCTAAAGACTAAAGAGGTCAAGGCTATAGTTATCGCCTGTAATACGGCAAGTGCCTATGCTCTTGATACGGTGACGAATGAAAACGATCTGCCTGTCATAGGTGTGATACATGCGGGTGCGGTACAGGCTACCAGGGTGACCAATAACAAAAAAATAGGTGTGATAGGTACCAAGGGAACTGTTTCAAGCGGTATATACCCGAAATTTATAAAGGATATGAATAAAGATATAGAAGTAACACAAAAGGCATGTCCCCTGCTTTGTCCTCTTGTTGAAGAGGGGCTTATGCATGATAATGTAACTGACGAGATTATTTCCAGATATGTATCGGAGCTAAAAAGTAAATATATTGATACGCTGGTCCTTGGCTGTACACATTATCCATTGTTAAAACCTGCGATAGCCAAGATTATGGGTGAGTCGGTAAATCTTGTGGATCCGGCTTATGAGACCGCTTTGGAATTATCCAAACTTTTGGATAGATATAACATCAGGAAAAAGAACGCCGGTATCAAGGCGGAATATGATTTTTATGTAAGTGACCAGACGGAGTCTTTTCAGGATTTTGCTTCTATGATATTGCCCAGTGAGGTAAAAAATACCAAGAAGATCAATATAGAGGAGTATTGATCCGATAGGAGGGAATATGACAAAGGATGTATTGGTAAGTATAAAGGGCACACATATGCGTGACGAAGATAATGAGAATATTGAACTTGTGGTGCCGGCTAAGTACAGCTTTGAAGAAGGTATAGACAAAATAACTTATGACGAGCTGGTGGAAGGCTCCAGGCAAAGTATAAAAAATACTATTTCTGTTGATATGGAGGGGATCAGTATACTGAAAGAAGGTTTTACCAATTCCAATATGAATTTCTATAAAAACGGGAAAAAACATATCACTTATTACAATACTCCATACGGAGAATTTGTGATGGGTATACTTACTAAAAATATAGATATTCAAAGAAGTGACGACAGACTTAAAGTCTCAGTGGATTATCTGCTAGACATAGGAGAGAATGTTATATCAGATTGTAATATTGTGGTTGATGTAAGATCAAAGCAGGCTTAGAGTAAAGAGTATCTGTAAGAACGGATGTATTGAAGGTTTGAATTTAAAGTCTTAAATATATTCGTTTTTTTATTTTTAAAATTCAGCAGAGAGTATTTTAACAGAAAGTATAAAAAAATTGGCATATAATTCAAAAAAATATTTTTACAAAAAAATGTCGGATGTTTTTTTGATATGGATATTAAAAAAATATAGGAGTAGCGGACTATAATAAATGTATTTTTTTGTGCGATAGTAAAAAAATAGACAATTATCGGTTCTATATTTATTCATTGTGATAAAGTGCTTGTATACAGAAGTAGAGCAGTTTAAAAAAAGTATTGAAAAGAGGTAATAGCAGAAGTGAGATTATATGGAATTTGCGTAGATGGAGTAATTAAAAAAAGGCTTACTCGAAAAAAATAAAAAGAGCTTTTTACGGATAAGAAAAACTAAGATAAGAAATTTTTATCAAAGACCTATCTACTATAAAATTAATAAAATTTATAGTGCAATATATATATAAATTATCTGATAATTTTGTGAAAAAAACATAGAAATATTAAATAATGCTTATTATACATATAATATATAGTATAATAAGTCCCATAAACAATAAATATATTTGTAAATAAAGTTTATGAAAAAAATATTACTGTTATAAGTTTGTGACAGGTGGTGTTTTTTTATTTAATAGATCATTAGTTTTATTATATTTTAGGCAATGCCTTATACTAAAGGTTTAATCAATATAAGTACCATTGAGCTCAAAAAATAATTTTTTTTATAAATATTGCAACCGATTGTATTTGCCAATCGTTATATAAGTGAGAGGCAAGGTTGGATATTAAAATAAATTTTTTTTATAAATATTGCAACCGATTGTATTTGCCGATCGTTATATAAGTGAGAGGCAAGGTCGGATATTAAAATAAATTTTTTTATAAATATTGCAACCAATTGTATTTGCAGATCGTTATATAAGTGAAAGAAGAAAGAAGGGAGTAAAATTATGCTTGATAAAGTTATCAAATTGATTGTGCGGTCGGTGGTAGAGTCTTTTCTTATACTATATTCGTGTATTCCAATATGACTAGAATACTAAAACCGTACGTCAGCCGTCTGAAACCATACAGGAAAAAAAGAGAGCACTGACTATGATGAATGACGGAAACGGTTTTTGTATGCATTCTCCGTTCTCAGGAGCGGGAGAAATCTCAATTTCCCGTATAACGCTTGAGGGTGATAAACTTCGTCATGAAGAAGTGTATAACGGTCATTTTGATGATGAAATACCGGATGAGTTTAAAGCTACAGAAATAGAGTGGTACAGTACCGGTGATTTGAGTATTATTGATAATAAGTTAAATAAATAAGCTTGGACAGCGGGTCATAAGTGATATTCACATATTGAACTAAGTTATTTTAATAAATTTATATTTACTTAAGAGTAAAGTAATATTTATATTATATCAAAAAAATTTTAGGAGGTATTATCATGAAAAAATTAATAGGATTTGCGGCGGTAGCGGCATTTAGCAGCGTTATGGCATTTAGTGCTATGGCAGGTGTATGGAAGCAGGACAATGTAGGCTGGTGGTATGACAACGGCAACGGCACCTATCCTTCAAACTCATGGCAGTGGATAGACGGAGATAATAACGGTACGGCAGAGTGCTACTACTTTGATCGTACAGGTTATATGCTGGCAAATACAACTACACCTGACGGTTATCATGTAAACGCTTCTGGAGCTTGGGTGCAAACGGTACAGTACAGACAAGGAATGTAAGGGGTACAGTGCAAACTACCTATACAAAGTCAAACTCCAAGTCCGAGGAAAAGAAAAGTAACAGTAATTCCAATAACAGCAATAGAGAAAACAGTTCCGATACCAGAGGGGAAGCTAGGAAAAAGACAAAGAAATCACAGTATCTGCTGTATAAGGAAAATTCTTCATATAAAAATTATGTTTACAAGGAGAAGAATCTGAGAGTTATAGGTGGTGAAACTTGGACGGATGTACTACACTTTGAGTATGCAGGAGGCATGGTAGAGTATTCCAATGAAGCCGGTTATACAAAACTGCGTGCAACGGTAGCACCTAGATTTAGCGATTGGGATTCTGAGCAAGGAAAAACAGCTGAGCTTATTGTATACGGTGATAACAGCACCATCCTTTATGAAAGCGGAGATATAGCTACCGGAGAAACTCAGCCTTTTGATATTGAAGTAGATATATCCGGACAAAGTAAGGTTCAACTGGCATTATCCGGAACCAATGGGCATGCTTGTGAAGTAATCTTAAAATCTGCAAGATTTGAGGATTAATTCACCTGTCTTTACCGTAAGCTGCGTCAAGGTTTTATAGCAAAATCTGCCAACATAATTGCAATCATTATGCTTTGGCAGCTTTTATAAAAATAAAAAAGTGTATACAGTAAAATCATAGATACCGACGATTTTACTGTATGCACTTTTTTCTTAATGATTTTTAATTTTATAAAGCTCTATTTGATAAACTCTAAATTACAAAGCTGTAAACTTTTATAAAAACATAAAACATAAAACATAAAATACAAAAATTTTAATTTACAGACTTTTCTTTTTTGCAGCTGTCTTTGTTAGACTGCTTATAATCATTGTTTTTAACGTTTAAATAGTTTTTTGAAAAAGCCCTTCTTTTCTTCGGGTGTAACTAAACTCTTCCCTCTTACACTCTTTATCTCGGATATGTATATACCGCTTATAACGACCTTGACTTCCGCTTTCAAAGGCATAGCGTTGAATACCTTATCATCCGCAATAAGAGTCATTATTTTAGGTCCGATCTTTGCCTTGACAATAGGAAGCTTGTTCCATCTCAGATAAAAAGGTGTCTGGTCATATACCATCTTGGGGAGACCTGATTCTTTGATCCTCAGCTTCTTTTTGTCTATAACCAGCATTGAAACAATTTGTTTTGAAGCTTCTATGGCACTTTGTTGTTCAGCTTGCTTTTTTTCAAGATTTCTTCCTATAAAGTACAAAGCTACAACAATGGCAAGTATTATTGCCAGTATAACTATCACAACAGTTAATATGGTATTCATCAGTTCCTCCGAAATTTGATATAAAGTTAGATAAATGCAAAAGATACCTTAATCGGATATAAAATATTTTTGCAAACTTCTGACAATTATAACAGGAAAATAAAAAAAAAATCAAGCAAAGTTATTGACCGAAAAGAAGATTTGTGATAGTATGAAGGGTGCTATATCGTGGGGCTTTGTGCCTGTCTGTTTATTCTTTAATAATTGAAATATGGTTTATTACTTACTTTATAGAGTATCAGAAAGGGGGATATTTGTAAATACAGATCATGCTTTAGATTTTGTTAATTTTCATAAATAAGCCTTAATTCTTATTTATGTACTTTGGTAAATCTGTTTACATCTGATCCCTATAATTTATTTCAGCACATGTATATAGTAAAAAAATACACAGGAGTGAAACGTCGATGGAAAAAAGCAAGATGCATCCTATTAAGTCTGGCAAGAGCATGAGGATGAGTTTCTCTACGCAAAAAGAAGTACTCGAGATGCCTAATCTGATTGAACTTCAGAAGGATTCGTATCAATGGTTTTTAAAAGATGGACTTAAGGAAGTATTTCACGATATCTTTCCTATAGAAGATTTTGCAGGGCATTTAAGTCTTGATTTTGTTGATTTTACATTATGCAAAGATGATGTGAAATATAGTATAGAAGAGTGTAAAGATAGAGATGCAACATATGCCGCTCCGCTTAAAGTAAAGATAAGATTATGTAATAATGACAAAGATGAAATTAATGAACATGAGATCTTCATGGGAGATCTTCCGCTTATGACCGACACAGGTTCTTTTGTGATAAACGGTGCGGAAAGAGTAATAGTAAGTCAGTTGGTGCGTTCACCGGGCATATACTATACAATTGAGCATGATAAGCTCGGTAAAGAATGCTTTTTCTGCCAGGTGATACCGAACAGAGGAGCATGGCTTGAGTATGAGACCGACTCTAATGATGTATTTTACGTGCGTGTTGACCGAACCCGTAAGGTTCCGGTAACAGTGCTTATACGTGCTCTCGGTGTCGGGAGTAATAATGCGATATTGGAGCTTTTCGGTGATTCACCAAAGCTTATGGCAAGTATGGCAAAAGATCCGGCTACAACATACGCCGAGGGTCTTTTGGAATTATATAAGAAGATAAGACCGGGAGAGCCGCTTTCCGTTGACAGTGCGGAGAACTTGCTCAACTCTATGTTCTTTGATGCGAGAAGATACGATCTGGCTAAGGTCGGAAGATATAAATTCAATAAAAAATTGCATTTAAGAAACAGAGTGGTCGGAAGGATCCTCGCTGAGGATGCTGTAGATGTAAATACCGGAGAGATAATAGCAGCTGCCGGTGATGTGGTAGATAAGGAACTTGCGGATACTATTCAAAATTCAGCACTTCCTTATATCTGGATAGAGTCTAACAGCAAGCTTGAAGACAGTATGAAGAAGATAAAGGTACTGTCAAACTTGATGGTAGACATCACAAATATGTAGATATTAATGAAGACGATAAGCTTGAAGTAACAGAGCTCGTATACTATCCCAAGTTAAAAGAACTGATGGATGCAGCCGAGAGCAGGGAAGAGCTTATAACATTGATAAGAAAGAACATATCAGAACTTATACCGAAACATATAACCAAAGAGGATATATTTGCAAGCATCAATTACAATATTCATATAGAAGACAATATAGGTACGAAAGACGATATCGATCATTTGGGAAACAGACGTATACGTGCGGTAGGAGAGCTTTTGCAAAACCAGTACAGAATAGGTCTTTCAAGAATGGAAAGAGTGGTCAGAGAGCGTATGGCTACTCACGACATCGAGGCTATCACACCTCAGTCTTTGATCAATATAAAACCTGTGACCGCTTCAGTGAAAGAATTCTTCGGAAGTTCACAGTTGTCACAGTTTATGGACCAAAACAATCCGCTTTCAGAGCTTACTCATAAGAGAAGGCTTTCGGCTCTCGGACCGGGAGGTCTTTCAAGAGACAGAGCAGGATTCGAGGTAAGAGACGTACATTATACACATTACGGTCGTATGTGTCCTATAGAGACTCCCGGAAGGACCTAACATCGGTCTTATCAACTCTTTGGCAAGCTTTGCAAGAGTAAATGAATACGGATTTATCGAAGCACCTTACAGAGTGGTGGATAAGACGGCAGATCCCAAGAATCCGAAAGTTACTGATGAAGTTATATATTTGACGGCTGATGAAGAGGATAATTTCGTAGTCGCACAGGCGAATGAGATCTTGGATGAAGATGGACATTTCATACATAATAACGTATCCGGAAGATACAGAGAAGAGACTTCGGAGTTCCCTAAGAAGAATATAGACCTGATGGACGTATCTCCACGTATGGTATTCTCTGTTGCTACAAGTATGATTCCTTTCCTTGAAAACGATGACGCAAACCGTGCCTTGATGGGATCAAACATGCAAAGACAGGCGGTGCCGCTTATGATCACGGACGCACCGGCAGTCGGAACAGGTATGGAGACAAAGACAGCGGTCGATTCGGGTGTGTGTGTGATAGCAAGACATGACGGCGAAGTACTTGTCAGCTCATCAGAACTTATAACGATAAAGAGAGCTGATAACGGTCAAAAAGAAGATTATAAACTTATAAAATTCACAAGAAGTAACCAGTCAAACTCCTACAATCAAAAGCCTATAGTATTTAAGGGCGATTTTGTAAAGGCGGGAGATATCATAGCAGACGGGCCTTCCACAAAGAACGGAGAGATAGCACTCGGTAAGAATCCGCTTATAGGATTCATGACATGGGAGGGTTATAACTACGAAGATGCCGTACTCATAAGTGAAAGACTGGTAGAAGATGATGTATATACATCTATACATATAGAAGAGTATGAGTGTGCCGCAAGAGATACCAAGCTCGGTTCTGAGGAAATAACCAGAGACGTACCGGGTGTCGGTGATGATGCTCTTAAGGATCTTGACGAAAGAGGAATCATTCGTATAGGTGCGGAAGTAAGAGCCGGAGACATACTGGTTGGAAAGGTGACTCCTAAGGGAGAGACAGAACTTACCGCTGAGGAGAGATTGCTTAGAGCCATATTCGGTGAGAAGGCGAGAGAGGTAAGAGATACCTCATTAAAAGTACCTCACGGAGCTTATGGTGTAATAGTTGATGCCAAGGTATTCAGCAGAGATAACGGTGACGAGTTACAGCCGGGTGTTAATCAGAATGTTCGTATATACATAGCTCAAAAGAGAAAGATATCCGTCGGAGATAAGATGGCGGGTAGACATGGTAACAAGGGTGTCGTATCAAGAGTTATACCTGTTGAAGATATGCCTTTCCTTCCTAACGGTCGTCCTTTGGATATAGTACTTAACCCTCTGGGCGTTCCTTCACGTATGAACATAGGACAGGTACTGGAGATCCACTTGTCACTTGCCGCAAAGGCGCTTGGATTCAATCTCGCAACTCCGGTATTCGACGGAGCCAACGAGAACGATATTATGGATATGCTGGAGATAGCGAATGATTATGTCAATACCGACATTGAGACCTTTGAAAATAAATATAAGGGTATCATAAAGGAAGAAATCATCAACTATCTTAAGGACAATAAAGAACATAGAGAATTATGGAAGGGAGTGCCTATATCAAGAGACGGTAAGGTACACTTAAGAGACGGAAGAACGGGAGAATACTTTGACAGTCCGGTAACTATAGGACATATGCATTATCTTAAACTTCATCACCTTGTAGATGATAAGATACATGCACGTTCTACAGGACCTTATTCACTGGTTACACAACAGCCGCTCGGAGGCAAGGCACAATTCGGAGGACAAAGATTCGGAGAGATGGAGGTTTGGGCACTTGAGGCATACGGTGCTGCATATACTCTTCAGGAGATACTTACTGTTAAATCCGATGATGTTGTGGGAAGAGTTAAGACTTACGAGTCTATCATCAAGGGAGATAATATACCGGATTCGGGCATACCTGAATCATTCAAGGTATTATTGAAGGAGTTACAATCACTCGGACTGGATGTAAGCATATTGACTGAAGAAGGTTCGGAGATAGAACTTAAGGAAAACACAAGTTATGGTGACACGAGCTTTAATTCCATATTAGAGGGTGATAGACATTATAACGAAGACAGCAGCTTTGAAAAAGCGGGTTATACGATCCATGAGCAACTTAAAGATCAGGATCAGGATATTGATCAGGGATCGGATAACGAATTTGATTCAAATGAAGAATTTGATGATGCACAGGATGGCTATGGATTTGAGGATGGCGAAGAGTAATCCTTACTGTGGCGGGATTATGTAAGTAAACAGGTGTTTGGCACCAAACTATTACAGAGATAGAAGGGAGTTTATATGTCTGATAATAACGAATCATATCAGCCTATATCATTTGATGCGATAAGGATAGGTCTGGCTTCTCCTGAGAAGATTATTTCATGGTCAAAAGGTGAGGTAAAAAAAAACCGGAAACCATAAATTATAGAACTCTTAAGCCTGAGAGAGAAGGCTTGTTTTGTGAAAAAATATTCGGACCCAGCAAGGACTGGGAATGTCATTGCGGTAAATATAAAAAGGTACGTTACAAAGGCGTAGTGTGTGACAGGTGTGGAGTTGAAGTGACCAAGGCGAGCGTAAGGCGTGAGAGAATGGGACATATTCAGCTTGCGGCACCGGTATCGCATATATGGTACTTCAAGGGTATACCTTCACGTATGGGGCTTATTCTCGACATGTCGCCTAGAGTACTTGAAAAAGTACTGTATTTTGCTTCATATATAGTACTCGATGAGATGGAGAGCGGACTCAGCTATAAGCAGGTGCTTTCCGAAAAAGAATACAGAGAGGCTATAGATGCTTACGGTTACGGTAACTTCAAGGCAGGTATGGGAGCCGAGGCTATATATGAGATATTAAAAGCCATAGATCTTGAAAAAGAATCTGTGGATCTGAGAGAACAGCTTGAAGATGCCAGCGGTCAAAAGAGAGCTAAGATCATAAAGAGACTTGAGGTAGTGGAAGCATTCAGAAATTCCGGAAACAGACCGGAGTGGATGATACTTACCGCAATACCTGTTATTCCGCCGGATATAAGACCTATGGTACAGCTTGACGGAGGAAGATTCGCTACAAGCGATCTTAACGATCTGTACAGAAGGATAATAAACCGTAACAATCGTCTTGCAAGGCTTCTTGAACTCGGAGCTCCGGACATAATCATAAGAAATGAAAAGCGTATGCTTCAAGAGGCGGTCGACGCACTTATAGATAACGGAAGAAGAGGAAGACCTGTCACAGGACCGGGTAACAGAGCATTAAAGTCGCTTTCCGATATGCTTAAGGGTAAGCAGGGAAGATTTCGTCAAAACTTACTCGGAAAGCGTGTTGACTATTCGGGACGTTCGGTTATAGTCGTAGGACCTGAACTTAAGATATACCAGTGCGGTCTTCCAAAAGAAATGGCTATAGAGCTTTTCAAACCTTTTGTTATGAAAGAACTTGTTGCAAACGGTGCGGCTCACAATATCAAGTCTGCCAAGAAGATGGTGGAAAGATTGCAAACCGAAGTCTGGGATGTACTGGAAGAAGTTATAAAAGAACATCCTGTCATCCTTAACAGAGCACCGACACTTCACAGACTCGGTATTCAGGCGTTCGAGCCTGTACTTGTAGAGGGTAAAGCTATAAAGCTGCATCCTCTGGTATGTACAGCATTTAACGCTGACTTTGACGGTGACCAGATGGCGGTACACCTTCCGCTTTCGGTAGAAGCACAGGCTGAGTGCAGGTTCTTACTGCTTTCTCCGAACAACCTCTTGAAACCTTCGGACGGAGGACCGGTGACCGTTCCTTCTCAGGATATGGTCCTGGGTATATATTACCTTACACAATTAAGACCGGGGGCATTGGGAGAGGGTAAATTTTTCAAGAGCCCGAACGAGGCGATATTGGCTTACGATAACAAGGTGATAAGCTTACATGCAAAAGTTACCGTAAGAGTAAGTAAGAAGATGGATAATGGAAAGGTAGTTACCGGTAATATAGAGACTACCGTAGGAAGACTTTTATTCAATGAGATCATTCCGCAGGATCTCGGATTTATCGACAGAAGTGTGGAAAGTGATGCTATACTTTTGGAAGTAGACTTTTTGGTAAAGAAAAAGCAATGTAAACAAATACTTGAGAAGGTAATAAATGTCCACGGACTATCAAAAACAGCCGAAGTTTTGGATAATATCAAGGCTATAGGATATAAATTCTCAACAATAGCGGCGATGACTGTTTCGGTATCGGATATGACGGTTCCGGAAAGTAAAAAAGAAATCATAGCTGAGGCTGAGGCTACCGTAGATAAGATAGCCAAGAACTTCCATCGTGGACTCGTGACTGATGAAGAAAGATATAAAGAAGTTATTGAAACATGGAATCTTGCAGATGCCAAACTTACCAAGGACCTGCTTGAGGGGCTGGATGCATATAACAATATATTCATGATGGCGGACTCCGGAGCGAGAGGTTCGGATAAGCAGATAAAGCAGCTTGCGGGAATGCGTGGACTTATGGCGGATACGACAGGACACACCATAGAGCTTCCTATCAAGTCAAACTTCAGAGAGGGACTTGACGTTCTGGAATACTTCATATCTGCTCACGGTGCCAGAAAGGGACTTTCAGATACAGCGCTTCGTACAGCGGACTCGGGTTACCTGACAAGACGTCTGGTTGACGTATCACAAGATCTTATTATAAGAGAGAGTGATTGCTGCGAGGGCAAAGAAATACCTTATATGGAGATCAAGGACTTCAGAGACGGTGATGAGATCATAGAAAGTCTTGAAGAAAGGATCACAGGCAGGTATATTGCTGAAAAAATAGTCGATCCGGATACAAATGAGGTCGCAATAGAAGCTAATCAGATGTGTACTCCAAAGACTGCGGGCAAGGTCATGAAGGTGCTTGCAAAGCTTGGAAGAGATAATATAAAGATCAGAACTATACTTTCATGTAAATGTCATACAGGAGTGTGTGCAAAATGCTACGGTGCGAACATGGCTACAGGTCAGGTGGTACAGGTAGGTGAGGCTGTAGGAATCATAGCCGCTCAGTCTATCGGTGAGCCGGGTACACAGCTTACCATGCGTACATTCCATACCGGAGGTGTTGCCGGTGGAGATATCACACAGGGTCTTCCTCGTGTGGAGGAGCTTTTTGAGGCTAGAAAGCCTAAGGGACTTGCTATCATATCCGAACTTGCCGGTGTGGTTGAAGTAAAGGATATAAAGAAGAAGAGAGAAATAGTTGTGACCGATAATGAATCGGGCGAATCAAGAAATTACCTCATACCGTACGGTTCAAGAATGAAAGTTCAGGACGGTCAGACAGTAGAACCCGGTGATGCACTTACGGAAGGTAGCGTAAATCCGCATGACATACTTAAAATAAAAGGTGTCAGAGCGGTTCAGGACTATATGATACAGGAAGTTCAAAGAGTTTATCGTCTGCAAGGTGTTGAGATCAACGATAAGCACGTTGAAGTTATAGTTCGTCAGATGCTTAAGAAAGTCAAGATAGAAGAAAGTCACGATTCTGATGTGCTTCCGGGAGTATCAATGGATGTACTTGAATTCAATGATATGAACGAAAAACTCATAGCCGAAGGTAAGACTCCGGCGGAAGGAAAGCAAGTAATGCTTGGAATCACAAAGGCTTCATTGGCTACGGATTCATTCCTTTCAGCTGCATCTTTCCAGGAGACTACCAAGGTGCTTACAGAAGCGGCTATCAACGGTAAGGTCGACAGCTTGTACGGACTCAAGGAAAATGTTATATTAGGTAAACTTATACCTGCCGGAACCGGAATGAAGCGTTACAGGAATGTAAAGCTTAACACAGAAGTTTCCGAGGAAGAAGTTTCGGAATTGGTAACATTGCAATAATAAATGTCTATAGTCATAGAGGTACGGGTAATTGAACCTTATGACAATTACTCTCATGATGATTACTCTAATGACAAGTGATCGTATATATTATTAATATTGTTTAAGGAGCGATAAGCCTCTTATACCCTAAGACCGGGATAGGAGGCGATCGCTTGATCAGTATAGTTTATAAATGATTTTTCTGTCAAGCATAAATGATTATGTCTCGAAATAATTAATTTATAAGCCCCAAAACAAGGGGCTTTTTTTATGCACTTTCTAAATCTTCTTCAATTCTGTGTGGCTGTGAGTGTGCAAATTTATTGAATGCACTTCTCCTCCAAGGGTGATTCATAGCTGGAATGTAAGTCTTTTTGGGTTTTGGTGGTTTATAATCAGCATCCAAGTCCTTAGATTTATGCTCATGAGTCGGTATCTCCTCCAGTGCATAAATATCTTTGTCATTAACACACGCAAACATAGACCTATCTAATGCCTTGATAAGCATAACTTTGGTACCCTTTCGATAATGGATCTGCACTCCTTTATAATCTATCATCTTATAAAACTTTTTCTCGAATTGAATTGCATGTCCGCAGTCAACAGTTCTCTCAGTCAAAACTGCCAGAGTAAGGTTTATTTTTTCTTTAGACGGTTGCATTTCAAAGACAGATTTGATACCATAAAGTGGAAGTGCGAACTTCTCATTGAATTCTTTTATGTAGGAGTGAAGGAATTCATTGGCTTTATTGATATCGGTTACGCCTGCGAGCCTCAGCTCAATAGGCAGGCGTGACTGTAAAGTCTGATTTAATCGTTCTATGCGTCCTTTGGCTTGCGGTATACTGCTTGATTCAAGCTCTATTCCAAGCTGTTTGCAGGCATAAGCGAACTGTGTATAGGTGTCTTTGTCATCAGACAAGACATCTTTTTTCTTGTAAGTAAATACAGATCGTTTATCAGTAAGAAACTTATAAGGTATACCATAATCAGTAAGGATCTGCTCAAGTACATGGTAGTAACCGTTGAGCGTCTCTTGAGTATCGAACCAAGCACCTGTGACAATACCGGAGGCATCATCAATAGCCAAATGCAGATGCCATACCTGCCCATGTACCCACTCATAAGGTGTCGCATCCATTTGCTGTAATTCGCCAAAATAAGCACACCTGGGACGACGGCTGTGAGCATTATCAACTGACACCAGGTTGACCTGTATAGATGATAGTTCTTTTTTTGTCTTTGCCGCTTTCTTTTGTTCTTTGAGCTTTTGCTTAATTCGTCTACGCTTTGCTTTGGTAGCTTTGGGAGAGAGGATGTATTCAGACTCCAAAATACTCATGACAGAAGAAGCAGAAATGCTTATATCTTCATTCTTTTTGAGAAGCTCTGTATAGTGTTCAAAGTTTGCCTCAAAGTATTTATTTCTGTATAGGTCTATGACTTTTTGGCGAATCTCTATAGAGATTGTGGTAGCCGGTTTTTTACCTCTATTGCCATGAATAAAAAAATCCTTGCCACTTCTGCTATATCCCTGTAGCATACGATTTATATGTCTCTTGGTACAACCCAGAATAAGAGCTGCTCTGTCCTTGTTAGCAGTTTCCGGGTGGTCTGCTAGGCTTTTGATGACCTCATACTTCTTTTGTTCATTCATTGATAAAACTACCTTTCTGATAAGTCAACTCCTCCTGTCTGATAGAATCTGTAAAACATTATTCTACCATAAACAGGACATTTTTATTTGGGGTATAATAGGACTTTATCATATATGGCTTATATCAAGTATAGTTTATAAATGATTTTTCTTGACTTTTATATACTTTACTGATATTATATTATATCGTAGATACAGAAAGCAGGTTCGCCTCACCTTGGCACAAGAGTGTCCCGGGTTTATAATTTGGTACATATTCATAAATATATGTATTATCTTGTGGCGGATAGTTTTCTATTGGCTTTTTTTATTGTGTAGGTAAATACTTGTGTCCCACACAGTAGATCATGTAATGCCTTGAAGCAAATATTGATAAAGTGTTTTATTAACAAAGCTTGTCTTTTTGCAAAGACATTACAGTAAAAAGCATTGATTAACATACGGAGGTGTAAAATTATTAGCGAACAATTGATCAACGAACAAATAAGGGCGAAGGAAGTCCGTTTGGTAGCGGAAGATGGTACTCAATTAGGTGTGGTTCCTCTGTCTGTTGCTTTACAAAAGGCTGAAGAATCCGGGGAAGATCTGGTTTTGATCGCTCCCACTGCAAATCCACCGGTTTGTAAAATTATAGACTACGGTAAATATCGATATGAGATAGCCAGAAAAGATAAAGAGGCGAAGAAAAAGCAGAAGGTTATAGAGGTTAAAGAAGTTCGTTTGTCACCGAATATTGATACTAATGATCTTAATACCAAAGTAGGAGCTGCCAGAAAGTTCTTGGAAAAAGGAAACAAAGTTAAGGTAACGCTGAGATTCAGAGGACGTGAGATGACACGTATGCATCTGTCCAAGTATATACTTGAAGATTTTGCCAAAGAACTTGCTGATATAGCGGTTATAGACAGACCTTCCAAGGCGGAAGGCAGAAGTTTGATCATGTTTTTATCAGCCAAGAAAGCTTAAGTAAGAATAACAGATAATCAAGGAGGAAGTTATGCCAAAGATAAAGACAAGTAAAGCAGCAGCAAAGCGTTTTAAGAAGACCGGTTCAGGGAAATTAGTTAGAAATAAAGCATATAAGTCTCACATCTTAACTAAGAAGTCAACTAAGAGAAAAAGAAATCTTAGAAAAGATATAGTTACCGATGCAAGCAATGCAAAGGTTATGAAGAAGATTTTACCATATCTGTAGGACTAAAAAGTTAAGAAGGAGGAATAGAACAAATGGCAAGAGTTAAGGGCGGATTAAACGCTAAGAAAAAGCATAATAAGATATTAAAATTGGCAAAAGGTTACAGAGGAGCACGTTCCAAGCAATACAGAATAGCAAAGCAGTCTGTTATGAGAGCGCTTGCAAGTGCTTATGCCGGAAGAAAAGAGAGAAAGAGACAGTTCAGAAGACTTTGGATAGCACGTATCAATGCGGGAACCAGAGCTGAAGGTTTATCATATTCTAAATTCATGAACGGATTAAAACTTGCGGGAGTAGAGCTTAACAGAAAGGTTTTAGCAGATCTTGCATTAAATGATAATGCGGCTTTTGTTAAATTGGTAGAGCTTGCTAAGTCAAAATTAAATTAATTATACATAAAGAACCAAGGGCATATACTATATATATAATCCTTGGTTTTTTTGTATTAAAAATCAAAAGATCCTGTTGAGAAATTTTCTGATAGTAAAAAATTTCAATAATAAAATAACATTGAAATAAAAATTTAAGAATGATAGAATAGTGGGACATATTAAAGGGGGATCATAAATAAAATGGACAATATCTCTAATCTTTTTGGATTTCTGGGTGGAATAGGTATGTTCCTGTACGGTATGCATATAATGGCAGACGGTATGCAAAAGACCGCAGGCGGAAAGATGCAAAAATTCTTAAATAAGATCACAAACAATCCTTTTATGGGAGTACTTATGGGTACTGCCATAACAGCGATAGTACAAAGTTCCGCAGCGACCACCGTTATGGTCGTAGGTTTTGTAAGTGCCGGAATACTGACGCTTAATCAGGCGGTGGCGGTTATAATGGGTGCCAACATAGGTACTACGGTAACTGCCTGGATAGTATCTATTAATCAGCTGGGAGATGCGGTAGCACTTTTAAGTCCTGATTTCTATGCACCCCTTATAATCGGAATTGGTGCAATTATCATTCTGTTTGCACAATCTTCTAAAAAGAAAACAGTCGGCGAGATAATATTGGGTCTGGGTCTTTTGTTCTTCGGACTTAAGCTGATGTCAAGTACATTAAAACCTTACACCGATATGCCGATATTCTCTGAGGCCTTTATAGTACTCGGTAAAAACCCTATACTTGCCATCATAGTCGGATGTGTGGTTACAGCACTTATTCAAAGTTCATCTGCTTCCGTAGGTATATTGCAGACATTGGCGATAAACGGAGTTGTTACGACAAGTTCAGCTATATATATAACATTGGGACAGAACATAGGTACCTGTATCACAGCACTTATCTCAAGTATGGGAAGTAAAAGAATAGCCAAAAGAGCAGCTGTTATACACCTTTTATTCAATACGTTGGGAGCTGTGATATTTGCGGTTGGAGGATTCATATTTTTCAGTATATTTAAAAATGTAGCCCTGGGTACGATGAATGCGGTCGAGATATCTATTTTCCATACATTTTTTAATATAACCAATACTTTGATACTTTTTCCCTTCTCCAAGCAATTGGTAAAACTTTCCGGAATGATAGTCAAGGAAGATGCACAAGAAAAGAAAGCGAAAGAAGAGAACGAGGATCTGGAGCTTACATTACGCCACCTCGACAACCGTATACTTGAATCACCGGCATTTGCGGTTGAGACAGCCATACAAGAAGTCGTGCATATGGGAGAGTATACTCTGGCAAATGTAAAACTGGCGATGGACTCACTTATAACTAAAGATAAAGAAAGTGTAGGCAAAGTTTTTGCGAGTGAGAAGATAATTAACAAAATGCAAAATAAATTGATTGAGTATCTTATAAAAGTAGATAATCTTTCATTAAATGAAGAGCAAAAGCTGCTTATAAGTAATCTGTTCTATACTGTATCGGATATTGAAAGAGCCGGTGACCATGCGGAGAATTTAGCGGAAAATACAACCGTGTTGATCGAAGGAAATCTTAAGTTCTCTGATATGGCAATAGAAGAATTAAAACAAATAAACGATGAAGTTTATAAGGCATTATATAATGCGATAGAAGCCAGAAGAAACGGAGATCTGGAACTTGTAAGAAAGGTAAGCAATTACGAGGATAATGTAGATAATCTTGAAGCCGAGCTTAGAGAAAAGCACATATCAAGGTTATCCAAGGGTGAGTGTGTACCGGAATCGGGTATTTATTTCCTTGAGATCATAAGTAATCTTGAAAGAATAGCGGATCATGCAACTAACATAGCAGGATATATAAAAAAGGAGATCTAATACGAAAAAAAATTACAATATATACTTGCCTATTATATGCATATGATATATAATATCGATGTTTGTTGGTAAATTTATATAATTTAATATAACTTTAAGGTTCAAGGTCGACAAAAAAGTCAAAATAACAGATCTTGATCAAAAGGGGAAATAGGTGAAAATCCTATGCGGTCCCGCCACCGTGATGAGTTGATATACTCAGAGTCGGAATGCCTGCCTTAATGTATTTACTTGATTTCTACGAGCGATGGAAGTAAGTTTTTTAATGCTGTTAAAAGCTCTCTATTCAAGTAATAGGGAGCTTTTTTTGTTATAGCGGGTGAGGTATCGAGGGCTTATCTCTTCGTTGCGGATGCCGCTTGCAATTTAAGTTAAGAGTATTACTCTAACTTCAAAAATATTGATCTAAGGAGGGATATATATACTTAATTACTATCAAAAAATTTCAAGTAAGAGAAGAAATATATTAATTATAGCAGTTTTTATTAATTTATTGCTTATATGCTTTGATCTTACTATAGGTAATTATGAGCTTAATATAATAGAGTTCTTAAAAGGTTTTTTTACACATGATGCCGATATGATAGAAAAAATCGTAATGATCAGACTCCGTATACCTAAAAGTCTTACCTGTGTAGTGGTGGGGGCTTGTCTTGGTGTAAGCGGTTATTATATGCAGTCCATATTAAAAAATCCTATAGCCAGTCCTTTTACCTTGGGAATATCTGCTGCGGCAAGCTGTGGAGCGTCTTTTAGTATACTTACAGGCTTTCCGTTTGTATTTATGTCACTTAACATACCGTTGAGTGCGGCTTTTTTCTCTCTGATCTGTTGCGTAATCATGCTTGTCGCAATAGTGGGGAAAAAACTGAATTCAACATTGATGGCACTTTTCGGAGTAGCTCTTAACTTCTTCTTCCTTGCTATACAGTCATTACTTCAATATATGGCAGATGAGAGAGAAGTTCAAAAAATGGTGAATTGGGTATTCGGAACCGTTGCAAAGGCTGATATGTACGGTGTTACGGTAACGGCAATAAATTTTTTAATATTTTTTATTATTACATATCGCTATGCCTGGGATCTGAATGTACTTAACCTATCTGATGACAGAGCCAAAAGTATGGGGCTTGATATCAATAAAATAAGGATAATCATATTTATAGGAAGCTCCGTAATGACTGCGGTTGCGGTATCCTATGTAGGAACGATAGGCTTTATCGGTTTGCTTGCTCCGCACCTTGCAAAGTATCTTGTGGGAAGCGATGCAAGATATCTGGCGCCGCTGTCATCGCTTGTAGGCTCCGCCCTTATGCTGATGGCGTCAATAATATCCAAGACTATTATCCCGGGAGGATTACTGCCGATAGGAATTATTACCAATATTATAGGTGTTCCGTTTTTAGCAACTATTGTTTTTAAAAGGAAAAAGATATGAGCTTAATTGTAGAAGATATAAAATTAAAAAAGAATAATACTCAAATATTAAAAGGAGTCTCCTGTGAGTTTAAGTCGGGGATGATTAACGGGGTTATAGGAGTCAACGGTTCCGGAAAAAGTATGTTCATAAAAAGTATAATTAAGCTTGAGCATGCTGAGGGTAATATATCTTTTAACGGCAGCAAATTAAAAAATGAAGATTTTTCATATATAGCACAGGACTCGGAGGCTATATGTGATCTTAGTGTATATGAGGTTGTGCTTTTGGGGCTTTATCAAAGTCTTGGCTGGTCGGTATCAAAGGAACAGATGCAAAAAGTTGACAATGTTTTAAACAGACTTAACCTAAAGTCCTTGGAAGCAAGAAATTTCCACACACTCTCAGGAGGTCAAAGACAGATGGTGTTACTTGCACAGGCACTGGTTAAAGAGCCTAAAATAATTTTTGCTGACGAGCCGACTTCCGCACTTGATCTTAAGAATCAACTGGAGTATTTGAGTGTATTACTCGAATACACACGAAAACATAATGTAATAACCATACTTATATTGCATGATTTATCATTAATATCCAGATATGTTGAAAAAATTCATATTATAGAAAACGGTACTATGAATTATAAGGGCGACAACAAGGATATACTTAAAAAAGATATATTGGAGTCGGTTTATGGTGTTGACCTTGAAATTACCGAGACAAAACAGGGGTTTAAGTCAATATTTCCGATATCAATAAAAAAGTAAAAAAGAAAGGAAGAGTATTATGAGAAATATGAAAAAAGCGGCGTTAATTTTAGGCTGTATGTTATTGGTAGGAGGCTGTGCAAAGGCACAGAGCACTTCTGTGGAAAGCAGTGCGGCATCTACAGTACAAAGTGAGGTAAGTACTGAGGCAGGAAGTTTAGAAAGCTCTGAGGCGGCACAGGGAGAAAAGACCATAAAGGATGCAAGAGGAAGAGAGGTAACAATTAAGCTTCCTGTAAAAACTGCATATTATCCGTATTACTATGAGAATTTACTTACAATATGCGGTGAGGATATATTTGAAAAGATTACCTGTACATCATTCTATGATACAGAGCATTATTCCAAGACCATGTGGGATATAATGATGGAAAAAACTCCCGGATTTAAGGATATGCAGGACGTGGGATCAACAATTAAAGATAATTTTGATACTGAAAAATTGATATCACTAAAGCCTGACGTTGCAATTTTTGCCAATTATCAATATGATAATATAGGAGAAAATAATATCAAGGCTATTGAGGCGGCAGGTATACCTGTTATATTTATTGACTATACGGATCTTTCTGAAGAGGCACACTATGAGTCTACAAGGGTGCTTGGAGAGATATTCGGCAAAGAAGAAAGAGCACAGGAGTTGATTGATAATTATAAAACCAAGATGGAAGAAATAAGAAAGGTTGCTGCAACCATTCCCGAGGAAGACAAGAAGACTGTATATATAGAGATTTGCTTTAATAGCGATAATTTTAAAGAATACGGTAAACCTACGGAAATCATATGATGGGAATGCTTGCAAAAGAGGCGGGAGCTATAAATATATATGAGGGTATTTATGAAAAGGACGGAGATGCGGAGCCGGAATACATATTCTCCAAAAATCCTTATGCAATATTCTTGGAGGGAGGAAACTTTACCGGAGAGAATATGGTAAGCATAAAGACCGGATATACAACGGATGAAGCAACTACTCAGGAGACTCTGAATCAGTTAATTTCCGCAAGAGACGGTTGGAATCAGCTTGATGCGGTAAAAGAGAAAAGAGTATATGCACTTGATAATGACATCATGAGAACATTGCATGACTATGTTTTAATAGAGTACATAGGAAAGGCTCTGTATCCTGAAACTTTTAAGGACTTCGACCCTGTAAAGGAACAAAAAGAGTTTTTGGAAAAATATGTACCGCAATTCCCTGCTGACAGTATTTTCATGACACAGTGGGAGGGAAAATAAGATGGATCATATCCAAGAATACTGGACGGAAAGTTCAGATAACTTTAGCGAGTATATAGACAGAGAATATTTGGGAGACTCGACCGAATCCTGGAAAAAATTCATATTGAACGAAATAGGAGAAGAAAGTCTTAATATACTTGATATCGGTACCGGTCCGGGATTTTTCCCTTTGATTTTATCAAGTGATAAAAGAAAGGTCACAGGAATAGATCTCACTCAGGCTATGGTCGATCATGCAAGGGAAAAACTTAAAAAGAATAATGTAAATGCAGAAATCTTGACTATGGATTGTCAGAATACGACTTTTGAGGATGAGACATTTGACGTGATCATATGCAGAAACCTCGTATGGACCTTATCCGATCCCGGGAAAGCTTATAAAGAGTGGTATCGTATACTTAAAAAGGGAGGAAAACTGCTGGTATTTGACGGACTGTGGTACGGATACATATTCTTTTCGGATCTTAAGAAACAGCATGAGGAAAGAAAAGCCTATGTTGAAGAAAAATACAATGCAAAGGTCACACCTTACGGAGACCCCATAGAATTCAAAAAGGACTTCGATCTTATGAAAACACTGTTCTTGAGTGATAAGAGAAGACCGGATTGGGACAGGGAATACCTTAGCGAGCTGGGATATAAGATAGAGAAGATAAAAGACGAATATCTTGACGAGATCATAGGAAGAGAAGAAAGAGATAAAAGAGGCAACATAAGTCCGCTGTTTTTCATAAAAGCGGTCAAGTAGTCGCTTTAGTCTGAAGATCACACTGTTTATTTTAGCTTAAAATACCTTAAATGAGTTGCTATATTTATGTATTATTATCCAATTGAAAAAGTACCGTAATGATGTATAATTAATACTATATTGATTAAAACTTAACCATGATTATAAGAGGTTCTTTTAATTAGTGTTAATGTGGTTTTGGTTACTTTTAATTAATCAAAATATATAAGTTTCTTATATAATAGGAGGACAAACAATGTCAGTAAAAGTTGCAATTAATGGTTTTGGACGTATTGGACGTTTAGCATTTAGGCAGATGTTTGAGGCAGACGGATATGAAGTAGTGGCAATTAATGACCTTACAGATCCTAAGATGTTGGCACACCTACTTAAGTATGATACAGCTCAAAAGGGCTTTGCCGGATATTTTGGTGAGAACAAGCATACAGTAGAAGCAGGAGAGGATTATATCGTAGTAGACGGTAAGAAGATAAAGATCTACAAGGAAGCACAGGCTTCAAACTTACCTTGGAAAGAGCTTGGAATAGATGTGGTTCTTGAGTGTACCGGATTCTATACTTCTAAAGAAAAGTCACAGGCTCACATTGATGCAGGTGCTAAGAAGGTTGTTATATCAGCTCCTTCAGGAAACGATCTTCCTACAATAGTATTCGGTGTTAATGAGGATACACTTAAGAAGGAAGATACAATTATTTGTGCAGCTTCATGTACTACAAACTGTTTGGCACCTATGGCGGCAACTTTACATAAGTTAGCTCCTATACAATCAGGTATTATGAGTACTATCCACGCTTATACAGGTGATCAGATGATACTTGACGGTCCACACAGAAAGGGCGATTTAAGAAGAGCAAGAGCAGGTGCGGCTAATATAGTACCTAACTCTACAGGTGCGGCTAAGGCTATAGGTCTGGTTATTCCTGAGCTTAACGGTAAGCTTATCGGATCTGCACAAAGAGTTCCTGTTCCAACCGGCTCAACTACTATACTTATAGCTGTTGTTAAGAAGGCAGGTCTTACCAAGGAAGAGATCAACTCAGCTATGAAGTCTGCTACTTCAGATTCTTACGGATATACCGAAGATGAGATAGTATCATCAGATGTTATCGGAATGAAGTACGGATCATTATTTGATGCTACACAGACTATGGTAAGTCCGCTTGGCGATGATTTATATCAAGTACAGGTAGTTTCATGGTATGATAATGAGAATTCATACACTTCACAGATGGTAAGAACTATTAAGTACTTTGCTGAACTTAACTAAATTAAATGTACATACTTAAATTTTTAAGTTGATCAGTGTTACTTGGGGACTGTTGCAGAGTATAAAAGTATCTTGCAATAGTCCCTATTTGTTATATAATGAACCTGTGTAGCGCACTACACTTATAACTACTAACACCTTAGACGGAGGGGAATTTATGTTAAATAAAAGAACAGTTGATGATCTGAAAGATATAAAGGGCAAAAAAGTTTTAGTACGCTGCGATTTTAATGTGCCTTTAAAAGACGGAGTAATACAAAACTATAATCGTATAGACGGAGCTTTACCTACCATCAAGAAGCTTTTGAGTGAGGGAGCCAAGGTAGTGCTTTGTTCTCACATGGGGAAACCTAAGGGTGAGCCTGTAAAGGAACTTAGTCTTGAGCCTGTGGCGAAAGCTCTTACAGAAAGACTCGGTGTAGATGTTAAGTTCGTATCCGATCCTAAAGTTACCGGACCGGAGACAGTAAAACTTGCAAGGGAATTAAAAGACGGCGAAGTACTTCTTTTGGAAAATACAAGATACAGAGTAGAAGAGACTAAGCTTGAAAAGGATGAGACTGCTATAGGATTTGCTAAGGAATTGGCAGATCTTGTTGATGATGAAATATTTGTTAATGATGCTTTCGGTACAGCTCACAGAGCACATTGCTCTAACGTAGGAGTAAGTAAGTTCTGTAAAGACAGTGTGGTAGGCTACCTTATGGAAAAGGAGATAAAATTCCTCGGAGAAGCTGTGGAAAACCCTGTAAGACCTTTTGTGGCTATACTCGGAGGTGCCAAGGTTTCAGATAAGATCAATGTAATTGATAACCTGCTTGATAAGGTAGATGTACTTATTATAGGCGGTGGTATGGCATATACATTTGCCAAGGCACTCGGACAGGAGGTAGGTAACTCTCTTTGTGAAGAGGATAAGCTTGACTATGCACTTAAGATGATAGAAAAGGCAAAGGCTAAGGGCGTTAAGTTATTACTTCCTATAGATCATGTTGAGGGTAAAGAGTTTGATAACGATACCGAGAGAAGGGTAGTTGATACTATAGATCCAGGATTTTCGGGCTTTGACATAGGACCTAAGACTATAGAACTCTATAAGAAGGCATTGGAAGGTGCTAAAACTGTAGTATGGAACGGACCTATGGGAGTATTTGAGTTTGAAAACTTCGCCGAGGGTACTTTGGAGATCTGCAAGGCAGTGGCAAATCTTGAGGGAGCGACTACGGTTATCGGTGGCGGAGACTCTGTTAATGCTGTAAAGAGACTCGGATTTGCGGATAAGATGACTCATATATCTACAGGAGGCGGAGCAAGCCTTGAATTCCTTGAGGGTAAGGAACTTCCGGGAGTGGCTGCCGCACAAGGTAAATAATTATAAATATAAATTGGGAGTAATAAATTATGTCAAGAAGAAAGATTATAGCAGGAAACTGGAAGATGAATATGACACCTGATGAGGCGGTTAAACTTATAGAAGAGTTAAAGCCTTTGGTAAAGGGTGCCGATGCGGATGTTGTATTTTGTGTTCCGGCTATAGATATAATTCCTGCACTTGAAGCAGTTAAGGGAACCGAGATCAAGATAGGTGCAGAGAATATGTACTTTGAAGATAAGGGGGCTTTCACAGGTGAGATATCAGCACCGATGCTTAAGAGCGTTGGCGTAGAATACGTTATTATCGGACATTCCGAGAGAAGAGAATATTTTGCGGAGACCGATGAAACAGTTAATAAGAAGGTACATAAGGCATTTGAGCACGGTATCACACCTATTATATGCTGTGGAGAGAGCTTAAAGCAAAGAGAGCAGGGTATTACAATTGACTTTATACGTCAGCAGATAAAGATAGCTTTCCAAGGAGTAAGCGAAGATAACGCTAAGAAATCGGTAATAGCATACGAGCCTATATGGGCTATAGGAACAGGTAAGACCGCAACTACTGAGCAGGCTCAGGAAGTATGTAAGGCGATAAGAGTTTGTATAGAAGAACTTTACGGGGCTGCTGTAAGCGAAGTTATACGTATACAGTACGGCGGTTCAGTAGGTGCTGCCAATGCAGCCGAGCTTTTTGCACAGGCTGACATAGACGGAGGTCTCGTAGGCGGAGCAAGCTTAAAACCTGATTTCGGTAAGATAGTAAATTACAAATAAGATAATTTAATAAACTGTTGCATTGAGAGTTTGGCAGATCGAATCTAGACTTTCATTGCGGCAGTTTTTTTGTTATGATGAAAGACAAGGTGAATTTATATAAGACTTAGGATAAGCTTTCGTAACAGCCGGCCATAACTTGGTATTACTCAGAATCGTAGAAGGTTAAAGATCGGCTTATAAAAACCAAATAAAGTACCGGATCCCGGGCGAAGATATAACTTTATATAACTTAACTGTTACTAATTGTTAAGTAATTAAGAAAAATATCAGCTTATTCATATGGAGCTTTATTTGTAAATAGTATATACTATTACGAAGTGTATAGTTGTGGGAAACTAAGCAAGATCGTGAATGTGATTATGTGCGATCTGAAAAAAAGACCGCAACTATGATTTGATCTATAGACCGGTAAAAGCTTTGATCTAAGTAGATATTTATTTTGATCGAGATGATCATTTTGCTTGTGAGTTGTGGATATTGATGAGCTTTCAGAAAAAAACTGTGGTGCTGTTGGTATCTTTATAATAGTCTTCACCGGAATATGTGTAAAATGTAAATGTCAGTTCAATTATAAAAGGAGATAACAATGAGGAAAATCTTGATTTTAACCGCAGCTACGGTATTCAGTATGTGTTTAAGCATAAATGTTATGGCAGGAACATGGAAAAAGGATAGTAACGGTTGGTGGTACGATTACGGTAACGGAAGCTTTCCCAAATCCGGTTGGGAATGGATAGATGATGACGGTGATTCATACGCTGAGAGTTATTATTTTAATGATAAAGGCTATATTTTGACGAATACCGTAAAAGACGGATATAAGATAAATCCTTCCGGTGCCTGGATAGACAGTATGGGACAGGTGCAAAAAAAAGAGATCAAAGCACCGAATAAAAAAGGTCTTGCGGTTACCAACCTTGACAATAATCATGCAGCCGAACTGGGGGTCTCTAATATTATATGGAACAATACCGTAATCCATGACTACAGCCCATCTCTTAGGGCATCAAAGGCAAGAGGTGTATCCAATACAGTAATAATGCTAAATCCCTGGCAGACATCAGATCCGGCACTGCTTCCGGTAAGTGCTCCTCAGTCCGGAGCGGTATTCTACGGATTTAATACACAGACCGAGGCGGGAAGACAGGAGCTTAAGAAAACTGCCGAAAAGTATGCAAAAAGTTACAGTGATTGCGTGGACAGTTGGGTCATAGGCAATGAGATCAATAACGGTAACACATGGAACTTTATGCCTAACAGAGAACTTGATTCCTACACCAAACAATATGCTGACGCTTTTCGTATCTGGTATGAGGCAATAAAGAAAGAAAATCCCAATGCCAAGGTCTATATACCGTTTGATTACAGGTGGAACTGGTACAGTGATCAAGGTTACGGTTATCTTCAAGCCTCACACATGCTTCCTATATTAAATGAGCAGCTCAAGGATACCGAGTACGGCATAGCATGGCATGCTTATCCGGAGGACTTAAAAGATCCCGACTTTACTGATGATGCGAGTGTAAAGGATAATTTCTCAACTCCTATAATCAATATGAAAAATATAGCCGTACTTACAGATTTTATGCAACAGAGTGACTATCTCGATCCGAAAGGAAAAGTAAGAAGTATTATTTTATCCGAGCAGGGATTCAATGCAGTCTCTGATGATAAGCAGGCTAAAATGATAGAAGAGGCATATAATATTGCTAAAAACAACCCGTATATCGAAACCTTTTATCTGAATCGTGAAAATGACCTGGGAGAGATACACATGGGTAATGAAATGAGATTCGGTCTTATAGACAGATCGGGTAACAAGAGAAAAAGTTTTGAAGTTTATAAGAATTTAAAATAAATCATGTTAATAACCGGAGCAGACAGTCTGTATATTTTTTCGCCTCCTTATGAGCAACTTGCAACGATGGGGATCTTGTCATATATGGCGGAAAAATACAGAGTTTATTCTCCGGTTATTTTAAGAAAAAAAGTTCGGGAGGAAATATGGCAAAGCTGCATTTCAAATACGGAGTAATGGGTTCCGCAAAGTCGCTGGATCTTATACGTGCCAATTATAATTACAGAGAAAAAGGTATGGATACCATAGTATTAAAACCGGATAAGGACAGCAGAGACGGTGATAATGAGTGCGTAATAAAAGCAAGAGTAGACGGTGTATCCGTAAAGGGAAGCTTTATACCGAGTGATGACAGAGAATATGATAAGTTTATAAAAGAACTTAAAGAAAGGCTTAAAAAGGAAAAAATATCGGCTATTTTTATAGATGAAGCACAGTTTTTAAGTAAAAAACAGGTAGAGGATATGTATGGGATAGTTTACGAATTGGATGTGCCTGTGCTTTGTTACGGACTTAAGAATAATTTCAGGTCCGAGCTTTTTGAAGGTTCAAAAAGGCTTTTGGAACTTGCCGACGACCTGCAGGAGATAATAGGTATCTGTCACTGTGGCAGAAAAGCAAAACAAAATGTTAGAATAGTTAACGGAAGTATACAATATACAGGAGACGAGGTTGTGATGGGAGGCGTGGATGAGGATGCTCCCATACACTATATTGCGGTATGTAATCATTGCTATTTCAAAGGCAATATAAAATTATAATAATAACTATTGTAAATTTTGCTTTGTATTAGTAAAATAAAAAGATTAATCTAAAAAAGTTATTAAGGAGTTTTGAATGGAAATAGCACTTTCTAAGGAAGATAAATCAGAGATCCTTAGATATTTGGAATATCGAAAGCATGATATAGATGAAAATCTTGATAAGCAGCTTGACAGATGTATGGATCTGATCAATAAGGCTGCAAGACCGAAATATATAACAAAGGTCGTTGATATTAGCGAGGGAATACCCAAGGACTGTACTTTTATTAAAGGTTTTGATATATTAAAGCATCTTAGCGGTGCTCAAAAAATGATACTGATGGCGGCAACACTCGGTCCCGAGGTTGAATTCGCTATAAGAAAGGCACAGATCAGAGATGTATCCGATGCCCTTATAATGGATTCATGTGCCAGTACTCTTGTAGAAGTTCTTTGCGACAGTATAGAAGCGGAGTTTAGAACGGAGTACGAAAAAGAAGGGCTGTACCTTAGTACAAGGTATTCACCGGGCTACGGAGACATGCCTATAAGTGTACAAAGAGAATTTACCTTGTATATGGATACCGTACGCAGGATTGGTCTTAATGTAAGTGAAAGCGGGATCATGATACCCAGAAAATCGGTGACCGCTATAATAGCGATAACAAAAGAAAAAAATGCCGGACTGAAAAGAAATTGCGGAACTTGCAATATAAGAAAGGCATGCAGATTTTTAAGAAGAGGTACGACTTGTGGAATATAAAATAACGATATTAGACGGAGCTATGGGAACAATGCTTCAAAAAGCCGGTTTAAAGCCGGGGGAGCATCCGGAAGTTTTCGGATATAACAATCCCGAAATAGTTACAAAGATACATAAAAAATATATAGATGCAGGCAGTGATATAGTTTATACCAATACTTTCGGTGCAAACTCACATAAGCTCTCAGGTTGCGGCTTAAGCGTGGATGAGGCGGTAAAGTCTGCCGTGTATTGTGCTAAAGAGGCGGCAAAAGGAAGCGGTGTCAAAGTAGCGCTTGACGTGGGACCCATAGGAGAATTGTTAGAACCGCTGGGAACTTTGGCTTTTGAAGATGCTTATGAGGTTTATAAGGAACTTATGACAGCCGGAGAAAAATACGGAGTAGACCTTATAGTATGTGAAACATTTACCGATCTATACGATGTAAAGGCAGCGGTACTTGCAGCCAAGGAGAACACAAAACTTCCGGGTGTGGGTCACCATGAGCTACGAAGAGAGCGGAAGAACATTTACCGGAACGATCATTCCTTCCATGGCACTTACCCTCGAAGGTCTCGGAGTAGATGCTATGGGATTTAACTGTTCTTTGGGACCTCTCCAGATGAAAGGTTTTATAGAAGAACTGAGACAGTGGACAAGGCTTCCTATAATACTTAAGCCCAATGCCGGTCTGCCGGATCCTTTGACCGGAGCTTACGATCTGTCGGGAGAAGATTTTGCGGATCACATGGCAAGTTTAAGAGAGCTTGATATAAGCGTAATGGGAGGATGTTGCGGAACCGATCCCGAATACATAGGACTTCTCAGCTCAAAGTTTAAAGACAGTGAATCTTTGGCTGTCTTGGAAAGACCAAAGCAAAGACACGGAGTATGCTCGGCTACACATACGACTGAATTCAAGGGTGTAAGGGTTATAGGAGAAAGGCTTAATCCTACAGGTAAGAAAAGATTTGCACAGGCACTTCTGGAAAGAGATATGAATTATATAAGCAAGATCGCTTTGGAAGAAGAAGAGTGCGGTGCTGAAATACTCGATGTCAATGTAGGAGTTCCGGGAGCGGATGAAGTCTCACTTATGATAGATGTAGTAAAGGCACTCAGGGAATAGTATCGGTTCCGTTACAGATAGACTCTTCCGATCCCGAAGCCATAGAAGCCGGACTTAGGGTGTATAACGGTAAATCGATCATCAACTCCGTTAATGCGGATGATGAAAAGCTCGATAAGATACTTCCGATAGCTAAGAAGTACGGTGCGGCGGTCATAGCTTTGGCATTAAACGAAGACGGAATACCGGATACTGTTGAAAAAAGGGTCGAGCATGCAGAATATATACTTAAAAAAGCTTTGGAATACGGACTTAAAAAAGAAGACATCATTATAGACTGTCTTACACTTACCGTATCGGCTCAGCAAGAGCAGGCTGTAAAAACATTGAAAGCGGTCGAGATAGTAAGTAAGAAGATGGGGCTTAATACTACACTTGGAGTAAGCAACATATCTTTCGGATTGCCGGAGAGGAAGAATATTACTGATAGTTTCCTTATACAGGCAATGTATGCGGGACTTAATCTGCCTATCATAAATCCGAATATAAGTTCACACATGGATGCTGTAGTTTCTTTCAGGGTGCTTTCAGGTGAAGACGAAAATTGTAATAAATACATAGAAAGATTTGCCAATGCCAATAATGAACAGGAAAATAAACCCAAAGCGGTATCCTCTCATAATGAAAGCATTGAAAGTGCTATACTGAAAGGACTTAAGGCGGAGACCAAAGAACTTGCCGAGAGTTTACTGGAGACCATGTCCGAGGTGGAGCTGATAAATCAAAAGCTCATACCCGCACTTGACATAGTCGGAGAAAAGTATGAAAAACAGGAGATATTCCTACCACAGTTGATCAACTCGGCTAATGCTGCCTGTGAGGCATTTGAACTTGTAAAACTCAGAATAGCCAAGCAGGGAAAAGAAAGCAAGAGCAAAGGTAAGATAGCACTTGCAACGGTAAAGGGCGATATACATGATATAGGTAAAAATATAGTTAAAGTAATTTTGGAAAATTACGGATACAAGATAATAGACTTAGGAAGAGATGTAGCTATAGAAAAGGTCGTAAAGACTGTCATAGAAGAAGAAGTGGATCTTGTGGGACTTTCTGCACTGATGACAACTACACTTCCTTCTATGAAAGAGACTATAGAAAAGGTTAAAGAAGCCTCTCCCAATACCAAGGTATGGGTAGGAGGAGCTGTACTTACCGAAGACTATGCCTATGAGATAGGGGCGGACTATTATGCCAAGGATGCAAGGGCAAGCGTAGATATAGCAAAAAAGGCATTTGGAGATAAGGATGAGAGTTAAAGAATATTTACAGGATAATATATTGATATTTGACGGTGCGATGGGAACTTATTATGCGGCTCTTATGAATGATATGAGTTCCAATTGTGAAGCTGCCAATATAGATAATCCGAAACTTATACTGGATATACACAAAGAATATATAGCCGCCGGAGCACAGGCGATAAAAACCAACACCTTCGGACTTGATATCAATAATCTCGGCGGAGACAGAAAAAGACAAAAAGCACTCATAAAAGCCGGTTATGAACTGGCTTTGGAGGCTGCACAGGACAAGGCATTTGTATTTGCGGATATAGGTCCGATCATGGCAGGGGAGCATGATGAGAAGGTTGAAGAATACATTAATATAGTATCCGAATTTTTAGAGTTGGGTGCTAAGAATTTCCTTTTTGAAACTCACAGTTCAGATATAGCAATGGTGGAAGTGGCGAGGTATATTAAAAAAGAGTGTACGGATGCTTTCGTAATGGTAAGCTATGCCTGTCATTCGGACGGATATACGAGAGAAGGTTATTCATATAAAGCCTTTTGGAAAAGGTTGCCAATTCCGATGTTATAGATGCGACAGGTTTGAATTGTATATGCAGTGCAAGCCACATGTATCAGCTTTTGAAAAAGATAAGTATCGACAATATACCTCTTTTGGCAATGCCTAATGCCGGCTATCCTGTAGTAAGAGGTAACAGGACATATTACGGCGGAACCAAAGAATATTTTGCCGAGCAGATGAAGCAAATACTTGAGATAGGAGTAAGGATAGTAGGTGCTTGTTGCGGAAGCGATCCCGAATATATACAGATAATTAAAAGTGTTGTAGAGCAGATCGGTCATCCGGAAAAGAAGAAAATAAAATACACCGATAAAAAAGATCTGTCAGAGCTTAAAAATGTATTTTGGGATAAGATAAATACCGAAAAGAAAGTTATAGCGGTGGAACTTGACTCTCCTAAGGATTTTAATACCGATCATTTTATCAGATCGAGCATCAGGCTTAAAGATGCGGGGGCGGATATCATAACCATAGCTGATTGCCCCATTGCAAGACCAAGACTTGACAGTTGTATGCTGGCTGCAAAACTGAAAGAGAATATTCTATTGATGCTATGCCTCATATGACTTGCAGAGACAGAAATATTAATGCAACTAAGTCACTTTTACTCGGAATACGTGCCGAGAATATCTCGAACGTCCTTACCGTTACCGGAGATCCGATACCCAATGCCGAAAGAAGTGAGGTCGCAGCGGTATACCAGCTTAATTCAAGGAAACTTGCAGCCTACATAGATTCACTTAACAAAGAAGTCTTTAATAATTCCATAAAGGTATACGGTGCACTTAATGTCAATGCGAGGAACTTTGATTCCGAATTAAAAAGAGCAATGAGCAAGATGTCCTCGGGAGTAGTCGGATTTTTGACTCAGCCGGTACTTACAGATGAAGCACTGCATAATCTGAAGATCGCAAGGGAAAAACTTGATGTAAAGATCTTAGGAGGAATACTTCCGATAATAAGCGATAAAAATGCACTTTTTATACAAAACGAAGTAAACGGTATAAATGTACCCGAAGATATGATAAAGCTTTATGAAGGTAAGAACAAAGAAGAGGCTGAAGATCTGGCTTATGAGATATCGATAGATATAGCAAAGCGTATGGCGGATCATGTGGACGGATATTATTTGATAACACCGTTTACACGTATAGATCTGATGCTAAGGATCATTAATTATATAAAATACATCTAGTATTTATAAATTTATGCTTTATTTATTCTTATCTGTCGAAAAGGTAAAGCAGTTGAAACAAGGTAGGAGGAATATAATGAATAAAATACTTAAAGATCATTTCGACAAACTTGTTTTGGCACTTGTGCTTATAAGTCTTGTATTTATTTATTATTGTGTTCCGAATGTCAGTACTGATGTCAATAAGGTATTTGCAATGCTTGTCAAAGGAGATTTTGAAAATATTAAAATTTTTGTAAGATCCTATGGAGCATACGCCATACTTGTATCTTTTGCTTTAATGATAATGCAGTGTATAGTGGCTCCTCTGCCTGCTTTTGTGATCACGCTTGCCAATGCCGGACTTTTCGGTTGGTGGCAGGGAGCCTTGCTTTCATGGGTCAGTTCACTTGCGGGAGCGAGCACCTGCTTTTATATAACAAGGATACTCGGAAGGGATGCGGCACAGAGATTTGTAAGCAAGGGTAGTCTTTTACAAGTTGATAAATTCTTTGAAAAGTACGGTAAAAATACCGTTCTGATATGCAGACTTTTTCCTGTGATTTCCTTTGATTATGTAAGTTATGCGGCAGGGCTTACTCCTATGTCTTACAGCGAGTTTGCTTTGGCGACGGGAATAGGTCAGATACCCGCTATATTTATATATTCCTACTTCGGTAAGATCTTAACACAAAGAATAGAATATCTTGTCATAGGACTTCTCGTTTTTTTTTACCTTGGGAGCAGTTGTATTTATCATGAAAAATATATACAGATCAAAGTCAAAATAGAGTTTATGTTTTCAAGATGATCTTTTATCCGCTTCGTATAAACCAACTTAGCTAAAGTGTTTATTTGACTTTGCTTTTTGATAGTAATATAATATATTGGTACAAAGCTATAATATTATGTGCGGAAATGAGGTTTGGTGCAGTGATTAAAAGTATGACAGGATTCGGTAAGGCGGAAGAACTTACTCGTGATTATAAGATTGCTGTAGAAATAAGGTCTGTAAATCATAGATATTTTGATCTTAATGTCAAGATGCCTAAAAGATTTTCAAAATTCGAGGCTGATATAAGGAAACTTGTGAAGGAATATGTTCAAAGAGGAAAAATAGACCTTAGTATCGTATATGAGTCATATACCGATACATGCAGTAACCTCATATTGAATGAAGATATACTTGATCAATATATTGCACATGCCAGGCATATCGAAAAAAAAATACGGAATAAAAGGTGAGCTTAACATGAGCAGTTTACTGAGGTTTCCTGAGGTCATAACCGTATCAAACTCTGAAGAGACCGCCGAACATATATGGATGCACATGAGGGAATTTATCGTAAAAGCTCTTGAAGAGTTTGTTGCGGCAAGAGATCTTGAGGGTGCTCATTTGCATAAGGATATATCGGATAAGCTTGAAGCCTTGCTTAAAACCACAGCTGAGATAGAAGAAAGAGTGCCTTTTGTTATGGAAAGATACCATAATAAATTAAAGGATAAAATAAGCTCCCTGCTTGATGGTGTAGATATCGATGAGAGCAGGATAATCACCGAAGTTGCCATCTATGCGGATAAGATAAGTATAGATGAGGAACTTGTAAGATTGAAAAGCCATATAAAAGGCGTTGAAAAAGAACTTGAGCTTGGAGATAATATAGGAAGAAAGATAGATTTTATCTTACAAGAGCTTAACAGAGAGGCTAATACCATACTGTCAAAGTCCGATGATATGGAGATATCAAACAGAGCTTTGGAATTAAAGACTTGTATAGAAAAGATAAGAGAACAAATACAAAATATAGAATAGATATAAGGAAGAGTCGGATGGAGCAGGGACTTCTTATAGTACTTTCCGGATTCTCGGGAGCCGGTAAAGGAACTATGATCAATAAATTATTGGAACAATATGACAAATATGCACTTTCAATATCAGCAACTACAAGAAAGCCCAGAGATGGTGAGGTACATGCAAGGGAATACTTTTTTGTAAGTACCGAGGATTTTATTTCCATGATAGATAATGATGAGCTGATAGAGCATGCAAAATATGTAGATAACTATTATGGTACACCGAGGGCTTATGTCGAGGAAAAGTTACAAAAGGGAATAGATGTAATACTCGAGATCGAGGTACAGGGAGCGGTAAAGGTAAAAGAAAAGTTCCCCGATGCCGTTTTGATATTCGTAAGCACAAAGGACGCAAAGATACTTGAAGATAGATTGAGAACGAGAAATACCGAAAAAGAGGATCAGATAGAGGGCAGGCTCTTACGTGCTGCCAAGGAGTCCGAATATATCGATCAATACGACTATATACTTATCAATGAAAGTATAGAAGAAGTGACAAAAGATTTTAACAGCATAATAGAGAGTGAGCATAAAAAAACCTTTAGAAATAAAGAATTAATTGATTTTATAAAGGATTCACTAAAAAAAAGGTCTTAAAAGGAGAGAAAAATGTTACATCCGTCTTATAATGAATTGATAAATGCGGTAAATAAAGATGTTGAGCAGGGAGAACCGCCTGTAGTTCAAAGCAGGTATTCCATAGTTATAGCTACTGCTAAAAGAGCCAGACAACTTATAGCATATGAAAATGAAAACGAAGAGAATACTTCGGTAAACAGAAAATATTTATCTATAGCCATAGATGAATTATATAAAGAGAAAATAAAAATATTGCCTGAGGAGAAAACCGAATAAGATCTTTCTTGTTCGGTGCTTCTTTGGTTATTGGGCTGTTGTATTAATTAAATGTGATAATGCTATCCTTTATATTTAGTGCAATAGTCTATTTTTATATTATAAGCTTTAGGGGAGAAAAATATGAATTTAGCTAATAAGCTTACAATGTCCAGAATACTTATGATACCTGTTTTTATTGCACTTCTTGTATTCAGCAAAGACAAGGCTTCGGTATACAGGTATGCAGCTCTTGGCGTATTTGTAGTGGCAGCTGCTACCGATGCCCTGGACGGTCATGTGGCAAGAAAATATAATATGATAACCGATTTCGGAAAGCTTATGGATCCTTTAGCGGATAAAATCCTTGTATCCTCTGCCTTGATAATATTGACAGAACTGGGAAATATCGATTCATGGATCGTGACTATAGTTATAGCCAGAGAGTTTATCATCAGCGGAATAAGGTTGATAGCAACGGAGAAAAATATAATTATAGCGGCAAGTCCCCTTGGAAAGCTTAAGACGGTATCTCAAATGCTGTCTATAATTCTTATGCTTTATCGATCGAATCCATACATGTGATCACGAATATAAGTATATGGCTTATGTGTATATTAAGTGTAGTTTCATTGCTCGATTATATAATAAAAAATAAAAATGTAATTAGTGTGGGAGGTATGTAAAATGAGTACAGGGACTCCATCGGTCAAAAGAAACAGAAATATAAGACTTACAGGTATTGGTAAAGAAGAAGTATTGGACAAGATATCCGATGTTATGAAATCCGATAATATAGAGGTGAAGATAAGTAGCTTAGACTCTTTTGAAGAATTGGTTATCCACCTGAGTGCAAAAGCCGATACCGAGGAAGAGGCGAAGGCTGTTATAAAGCCCATAGTCAAAAATCTTAAGGAAAGATTCAAAGAATATCTTCCGGTTGCAAAAGAAGCGGAAACTTTGGAAAAGTCTGTGGTAAAACTTTTGGAAAAGTATGACCTCAGTATATCGACCTCCGAATCATGCACCGGTGGATTGCTTGCCGGAAGGATAATCAATGTAGCCGGAGTATCCGAAGTATATAAAGAGGGATTTATCACCTATACGAACAAATCAAAAAGAAAAAGAATAGATGTAAGTAAATCAACTTTGAAAAAGTACGGTGCTGTAAGTAAGCAAACGGCTAAGGAGATGGCAGCCGGTACCGCACTGGCAGCGGATACCGATGTGGCAGTGTCCGTAACAGGTATTGCGGGACCTGACGGTGGAACTGAGGAAAAGCCTGTAGGTCTGGTATTCATAGGTGTGTTCCTGGAAGGACGAGTTACCGTAGAAGAGCATCATTTTAGCGGTGACAGGCAGCAGATAAGGGAAAAGACTGTCGAAGAGGCACTCAAACTTGTTAAAAAATGTATCATTGCTTCAAGGTAGCAAAAGTATGACAGTAAAGATATTACAGGAGGCTTATGTACATATATAAAAAAATATATATAAGCAAAAAGCTGAAATTCACTTATAGCAGAAACTTGAAATGTATAGCAAGAAATATAAGCAGAAAATCGATATATCTTATAATTTGTACTGATGAGGGTAGAATAGAAATTGTACACAATATATTCTATATACGTCAATACGATCCGGACACGAAAGTGCTGGGCATTGCCGAGTCCAAGGCTGCTGCGATAGAACTTATCAAGGATATTGTAACGGATATGTATGTACATAAAAAGGATGTTATTGATGACGGATCTTATAAGAGATCGATGTAGGAGGAAAAGCCTTGAGTATATTATTAATGTTGTTGAAGATAATAGCTTTTACTTTGCTTTTTCTGCTTGCACTAACTGTTATTTTACTGCTAACGGTACTTTTGGTACCTATAAGATATGATGTTAAATTAAGATACAAGGAAAGTTTTTGGTGTAGCTTAAATATATCGTGGCTTTTAAAAATAGTTAAGTTCGAAATGAACTATGATGAGGAGTTAAGTACCAAACTTAAAATTTTCGGAATAGATTGGTCTCGTAGGTCACACGGATCGGATAAAGAAGACGATGAAGAAAGTTCTGAAGAAGATCCGGACGATGACGAAGACTATGTGTCATATGAAAAATATTTAGGATCTGAAGATAATAAAACTTATGAGGATCGATACGAAGAAGATCCGAATGAAGAAGACTCATATAGAGAAGATCTGAATAAAGAAGATTCAAGTAAAGAAGAGCCATATGAAAAAGATCTGTCGAATGAAGAACCCGATTATGATGACTATGACGAAGATGATGATGTCGGCTGCGAGAGTATAGAAGAAAAAAGCTTTACAAAGGATCCGGATGAAGATGGTGAAGATAATGAAGACCCGGATGAATATGTGCAAGAAAATATTGAAGATAGTGAAAACGAAAGTATTAAAAGATCAAAGGCTTTCACTCATAAAAAAAGAAAAAAGAGAAGACGAAGTTTTATCGATTTTATAAAAAAAGAGTATAGAAAAACCAAAGCCCTGATCAAAGAATTATCGGTAAAAAAAGATAGACTTATAAAGTTGTACAATAATAAAAGCATAAGACGAGGACTTGTGAAGATATGGAAAGCGATCATAAAACTGTTAAAATTATTTAAAGTAAGGAAACTATCCGGTAAGATCGTTTACGGATTTAACGATCCTTATACAACAGGGCAGGTCACATCTTATGCAGCACTTTTTTATTGGTGGTATAAGAACAAGATAGAGATCATACCGGTATTTGATGAAGAGATAATCGATATAGATATAAGAGCAAAAGGTAAGATCAGACTTATGACGGTAACGGTTATTGCAGTAGGCTTATGGTTTGATAAAGACTTTAAGACGGTATATAAACTTTACAAAAACAGAAATAAAATTTTATAAAGGAGTTATAAATGGCAGATAATAAATTATTGAATACGGTTGAAACTTTATTCAAAGGGATGGATGGTTTTATAAGCACAAAAACTGTTGTCGGAGACCCTATAGAAGCAGGGGGAGCTGTAATAATTCCACTGGTAGATGTAAGTTGCGGTATGGGTGCGGGTGCATTTTCCAACGGCAATAAGGAAGTGGGCGCAATGAGTGCCAAAATGAGTCCGGTTGCCATACTTATAATACAAAACGGAATTACAAAACTTGTAAATGTAAAAAATCAAGATATATTGGCTAAGATCATTGATATGATACCTGAGCTTATCAATAAATTTGCCGCCAAGGACAAGATCTCGGATGAGGTTGAGAATCTGGCAAAAGAGATGGCTGAGGAAAGTGAAGAAAAAATCGAAAAAATCTCCGATTAGCTTAGTTTTATTGACAAGATAAATACTTAACACTATACTAGAATCATACGAGAGGTATTTTGCTGGTATTAATAACTTTATTAAGGATGAGGTAGAACTATGGAAGAGAAAAGGATTTCCAAAGCAGTTATTTCCAGACTGCCAAGATATTACAGATACTTGGGAGAATTGCTGGAAGACGGGGTAGAACGAATTTCTTCAAGTGATCTGAGTATTAAAATGAAAGTAACCGCATCTCAAATAAGACAAGACCTTAATAATTTCGGAGGTTTCGGTCAGCAAGGTTACGGATATAATGTAATGTACCTGCATGGGGAAATTGCTAAGATCCTGGGTATAGACAGACCGCATAAGCTTATTATAATAGGTGCGGGTCACCTGGGCAACGCTATAGCAAATTATGCTAACTTTGAAAAAAGCGGATTTACAGTGTCAGCTCTTTTTGATGTGAAGCCGGAACTTTTCGGCAATACTATAAGGGGTGCCAAGATCTACGATCTGGAGGAACTTGAGTCTTTTCTTAAAGAAGAGAGTGTAGATATAGCGGCTCTCACGGTGCCAAGAGATGAGGCGAGGGCTATATCAAGAAGGCTTACGGATGCGGGAGTTAAAGCTATATGGAACTTCGCACATACCGATCTTGCGGTATCAAGCGGAGTAGTTGTGGAGAATGTTCATCTTTCAGAGTCTCTTATGAGACTTTCATATAAGGTAAAGAGTGCCCAGGAAGATGAATTCGATATCTAAAGAGGCTTTTATACCTCGAAGAATAAAAAATGCCGACAAGTTTACATATAAAAAGGTACTCATTATAGCCGGTGCGAAGGGAATGGCGGGAGCAGCTTATTTTTCGGCTTATTCCGCATATATAACAGGCGCAGGATTAGTTAAGATATTTACTGTAGAGGAGAACAGACAAATACTTCAGACCCTGTTACCGGAAGCACTTATATCATGTCATACTGAAGATGAGCAGGATATGAGTTTGTTGGATAAAGAACTGGATTGGTCGGATCATTTGGTCATAGGACCGGGACTTGGAAGAGATGAGTATGCCTTTAAGCTTACGGAAAATGTCATTAAAAACTATAAAAAGTCTATGGTAATAGATGCGGATGCCTTATATGTTTTAGCAAAGAATGAAGATCTGCGTAGCTTTCTTGCCCCCAATATGCTCCTGACCCCTCATATAATTGAGATGTCAAGGCTTATAGGTAAGGATACGAAGTACATAAGCGAACATATGGAGGAGGTCGCCAAAGATTTTAGTCGCCAAAATCATACAAATATTATATTGAAGGCACATGAAAGTATTATTGCATGTGTGGATGAAAGCGTGTATCTTTCGAATTTCGGCTCCTCGGCTATGGCAAAGGGAGGTAGCGGAGATATACTCACCGGTGTGATCGCAGGATTATCGGCTTTGAATTTTGATATTATAAAAGCGGCAAGGTATGCTTGTTTAATACATGGTTCATCGGGAAGTATGGCTTCAAAAATAAAAGGAGAGCATGGAGTCTTGGCAAGGGATATAATAGAATGTATACCCGAAGTTATGAAGGACTATATGCTTTCTTAGTTTAGTGTACCGTATCAAAGGAGATTTAAATGGACGATGCTCATTCGTGGTATTATATTGTAATATTTTTAGTTTTAATAGGAATAGATTTTGTGTTTTTTGCTTTCGGTGCTGCGATACAAAATCTTAATGCGACTCAAACGGAAAGTCGCATGGAGGCAGGAGATAAGAAGGCTGCCAAGGTATTGAAATATATAACAGACCTACCAATTTTGTTAATGCAATACAAATAATGGCAACTTTACTCGGTTTTATAACGGGTTACTTAGTGGTTGAGAAATTCACAAAGTTTACGGTATCATCATTCGGGCTTGAACCGGACATATTGATAAGAACGGTATGTGTGTTGTATTACCTGCTTTGTTTGATTTTAATAGTAAGTATCGGAATTATAATACCGAAGCGTCTTGCTATGAGGAATCCGGCAAAGTATGCGGACAAATTGGTGAATACCGTAAGTCTTTTTATGATCTGCATAGCGCCTCTTATTTTTATAATAAATCTTATTGCGAAAATCATACTTAAATTTTTTTCAATAGACATGGATGCAAGTGCTGAAAATGTTACGGAAGAAGATATTATGAGTATGGTCAACGAAGGACATGAGCAAGGTATACTTGAATCAAGTAAAGCTAAAATGATCACCAATATTTTTGAGCTTAATGATAAGACATCTTCCGATGTTATGATGCACAGAAAAGGTATAGTGTATGTAGATGGTGATGATACTCTTAAGACCGTAGTTGATTTTATGTTAAGTGAGGGTAGTAATTCCAGATATCCGGTGTATGGAGAGGATATAGATGACATCATAGGAATACTTAATTTAAAAGATGCACTTATATTGGCTAATAAGGGAATGTTTCTTGATAAGAAGATAAGAAATATAAAAAGACTGTTGAGGAAACCGTATTTCATACCCGAAACCATGTCTTTGGATAAGCTTTTCAAGCATATGCAGTCCAATAAGATCCACATGGCTATAGTAGTCGATGAGTACGGTCAGACCGCAGGTCTTGTTACCATGGAAGATATACTTGAAGAGATCGTGGGCAATATATTGGATGAGTATGATGTATATGAAGAACTTATCACAGACAACAAGGACGGGACCTATACCGTCAGGGGAATGGCGGAGCTTGAGGATGTTGCAAAACTTATAAATATAGAATTTACGGAAGAAGAACTCGATAATTTTGAAACACTCAACGGTTTTATAGTTTCCGAACTTGACAGAATACCTAATGACGGTGAGAAGATAGAACTTAGTACACACGGATATTTGTTCAAGTGTGACAAAGTGGAAAACAGGATGATAGATACTGTACTTATAGAAAAAAATGAAGAAGTCGAAGAAGAGATAACAGAATAACAGACTGATCTGTAAAGCTGCCACGTTTTTACACGTTGCAGCTTTTTTAATGATAGATATCTAAATAACTCACATTTAATACCTTTATTATTTTTTAAAAAGTATCGTAAAAGCAAAAATGCAAATCATTTACAATTTTAATCTTTTCTGCTATAATCTCCTACGTTATGTATATACAGAAATAAATGAGCCGATAAGTATATCTCTAAAATGCAAATGATTTTAATTTTAGTCTCGAATTTTAAGGTTCCGATACCTTAGTCCGAGTAAAAAATCAAACATAAAAGAGTACATTATCAGCCGAGCAATATTAAAAGCAGCGTATCTTCAAGTCCGGACAAGCAAAGAAGATAAAAGCGGCTTACAAAATAAAAACAGGAGAAATAAAATGCAGATCAAAACAGCAATAAAATTTACTTTGTTGTTAAGCATAGCTATATGTGTTCAGATATTTTTAACTGCTCTTAGTGTAAAAGCGGAGCAAAAGACATATACAGATAACGAAGTAAATATCAGTAAAAAGGACCTGATCGTATTAATTGAAAAGCTTTCGGGCAATTTGGGATCGGATATATACGATATAGCCGATCATGCGAATACGGATGATGAATATATTAAAAGATCGGTGGATGAGCTGAATAAACGAAATATAATAGATGCCAATGTATCTTTCGAAAATCTTGGAGAAAATCTGAAAAAAGAAGAAGTGTATTATATACTGGCAAAATATATAGGGATTGATGCGGCTGACGGAAAAACTTCTTTTAATGATGATGAAAAATTAAAACCCTGGTCAAAAGTATATATAAAAGAACTTGAAGACCTAGGTATTATCGAAGGGAAAGATAAGAGTTTCGAACCGGACAAAATACTAAACAGAGCCGATCTTAGGAATATAATTAAAGAGCTCTTTCTTGTAGTAATAAATTCTTCGAAAAAATTCAGAGCGGAAGATAATAATACATCAAGGGCTTTTATAATCGTCAATTCCAATGATGCGGTAATAGAGAATATAAAAACCCAAAATCCCTTACTTATAAGCCCCAAAGCAAGTAACGGAAGATTGAGGATACTAAATTCCGACATAAGTAATATATATATAGCACAGGGGAGTCAAAATTTTGAGTTACAACTTTCGGGTTCAAAAGTACTTTTCGCAAAAAACCGGGGAAAGAACATCTCTTATACGTATGTCGAAGCAGACTCTAAGGTATCGCCTTTGCCGGATCCCCAAGAGTATAAGCCCGCTCAAAGGAAGGTAGTCACCAGGATAATAAAAAGCGGTAGGAGCAATACCTCATCAGGTGCATCGGGAAGTTTATCACAAAGCAATAAAGAAGCTTTTGAAAAAGGAGGGGCACAGGACAACTCCATATCAACACCTCAGGGTGGAAGAGTAGCTGAGGGTAATAAAACTGTCGAGGATGGTAGATCTTCAAACAGTGAAATAAGACCCGATGAAGGTGATAGGAATAATTCGGGTAATAATTCGAATGAGAAAAGCGGGGAAAGCTTTGATAGCGGTGATCAAAATAAAAATTACGAAAATAATAACGAAGAGACTCCCGTTGAAGATCCCTATGATAAGCTTTTTGAGAATGCAAGAGAAGATCTCCTTATACTTAACGAACATTTATATGCCGATAAAACATTAAAATATAATGCATCTACCGGAGTAAGCCTTGAAGAGAATGCCCTTATAGGATTAAAACTTACCGGAGAGAATAACGGAACAAAGCTTAATGTAAAGTGGGAGGGAATGGACCTTGAGAAGGTAAAGAATGCCCAAAAAGGAGAATACCTGCTTGTTGTAAGCAGTTTAGAAGACCTTGTGATCAATGGTAAAAATTACGGCAAGGTAAAATTTACAGTTAAAATAATTATTGAATAGGTGGATCATGTATAAAATAAGAAAAAATATTGCCTTGTTTTGTGCCGTACTTCTTTTATATCCTGTAGTATTTACAACTAAGCCAAGCTATGCGGCAAAAAATATCGAAGGTACAGTACCTGAATACATAAAAGAGGCGGATGAAAAATTAAATTCAGCCAAGGCTGATAATGAAAAAGAAGATAACAAGTCAAAAGATCTAAGACTGATCATAGAACTTGATAAAGATTCTCTTGTTGAAGAGGCGATCAATAAAGATGTAGACTTCGATAAATTGGATGAAGTATTTATAGATGAGAAAAAGCAGGAATTAAAAGAGGATCAGGATAAACTTTTAGAAAATATAAAAAAAGAAAATATAGAAGCCGATGTAGATGAGGCAAGGTATTACGATACTATATTCAACGGCGTTGCAATTAATGCGGATGAAAGTGAGATAAATAAAATAGAATCACTGCCGGGAGTAAAAAGTGTCTATGTATCACAGGAGTTTGAGAGACCTTATATCAGGTCTTCAAACAGTTATATAGGTTCGGGCTATGCCTGGAATACATTAGGCTATAAGGGTGAGGGCAGCGTGATCGCCGTAATAGATTCCGGTATAGACTATACACATAAGGCACTTCGTATAGATGATTCGGTAAACCCTATGTATAGCAAGGAAGATATGGAAAAACTCATAACCGAGAAGGGACTTAAAGGATCATATTATTCAAATAAAGTTCCCTACGGTTATAATTATTATGATTTTAATAAAAATCTGCTCAACAGTTTCGGGGTGATGCACGGTATGCACGTATCCGGAATAGCCGCTGCCAATGATATAAGCAGCAATACTTTTGGTGTGGCACCCAATGCACAGATACTTGCACTTAAGGTCTTTTCGGATGACCTTGAATACCCGACTACATTTACGGATATATGGTTAAAAGCACTTGATGACGCTATAACATTAAAGGCTGATGTAATTAATCTAAGCCTCGGATCGGCAGCGGGATTTGCAACAGAGAACAGAGCATATCCGGAAAATGAGATCATAGAAAAGGCAAGGAAAGCAGGAATAGTGGTTTCGGTGGCAGCCGGTAACGATGCCAATATTACAGCGGGAAATACATATAATGTAGAAGCGTTAAAAGAAAATTACGATACCGCACTGATAGCAAACCCGGCAGTAAATGAAGGTACCATAGCGGTGGCTTCAATGGAAAACACAAAAAGGCATATGCATGTTATAAGATGGAAAGATGACTGGGGTTTTTATGTAAATGAAGAAATGGATCTGCATAAGGGAGAAAATCCCAAAAATGTGATAAGCGGCAATATATTTGATATAAAAAATGCAAGAGAAGATCTTATAAGAAAAGAAAATATTGAAGATAAGCTTGTACTTTTTGAAATCCCCACCGCCGGGAATGCAACAGGTTTTGGTGATAAACTTGAAATGATAGCGGCATTAAAGCCTGCTGCTATAATCTTTTACAATAACAGGAGCATGGCTGAGCAAATAGGCGGAGAGCTGGAAGTTCCCAATAATGCGGGCAAGCTGACCTGTATTCGTATAAAAAGAAGCACCTACGATAAGATAATGGAAGAATACGGTTACAACAACGATATAAGGCCCGAGATATTTACCGAGATGATAGATGTGGATAATATAACGGGCGGAAGTGTTTCAAAATTTTCATCATGGGGTCCGACTCCGGATCTTAGGATCAAGCCTGAGATCACAGCTCCGGGAGGACATATATATTCTACTGTAGAGAATGATAAATACAAGGATATGTCGGGTACTTCCATGGCTGCACCTCAGGTCAGCGGAGCAACGGCTATCCTAAAGCAATATATAAAAGAAAAGAATATCAAAACAGATAACAGTTCTGAATTTATTAAACTTTTACTTATGAATACGGCAACTCCGCTTAAGGATGAGGGAATATTTGAGGATATACCGTATTTTGTAAGACAGCAAGGAAGCGGTGTTTTAAATATAGAAAACGCATTAAAAACCACTGTTGTAGTCAGAGCCGAAGGGACCAATGATAACAAAGGAGACGGTAAACTTGAACTTAAAGAGATCAAAGAGAAAAGTTTTGAAGTAAGGCTTACACTTGAGAATTTCGGAGACAGTGATAAAAGCTATGACATAAGTTCGGTTGCTTTGTATGAGCCGACGGACGGTACCTACAGGCTGCAAAGGTCGGAGATCTTACATTCCGTAGAGTCGGGTATAAAAAGAGAGGTAAGTGTTGCGGCACATTCGTCCGCAAATATAGAATTTATCATGGATTATTCCGATGCCGTTAATTTGGAAGAGGATAATTTCATAGAAGGTTTTATAAGTCTTAAAGATAAAGACGGCATCTCGGATCTTAGTATACCATTCCTCGGATTTTACGGAGATTGGGGCAAACAAAGAGCAATAGATGCTTTTCAGCTTCCGGAGATGGGAAGTGAAAAAAGGAATGTTCAGTTTTATGTAAATAAAAATGCCGGTGTCCCGTCTTCAATGCTTGGTACAAGTATGATGCTTAAGCTGCCTATGTACAATGACGCAATATATTTCTCGCCGGGCAGCAGATACTACCCCGATGTGGCGGCAAGGATAGCACCGCTCAGAAACATGGAGCAAATAGAATATTCCGTACTTGATGCAAATACAGGTAATACATTAAGGGTACTGGGCGTTTCTAAACAGGTAAGGAAACTTAGCCGACTTTCGACCAATAAAAGTTTTAAGTTTATGCCGGAGTCAGTGTGGGACGGAAAACTTGACGGAGTAAGCGTAGAAGACGGATCGGAATACATATATTGTATCAAAGCAAAACTTAATACAGAGGATGTAGCAGCTGCAAAGAGCAGATCTACAAATTCCCGATAAGAGTGGACAGTGCAGCTCCGGACTTAAGTTCATCCGCTGATGTGAAAATCAATGATATCGATGCAAATATGAAAGAGATCGTATTCAAGGTACATGATAAGGGAATAGGTACCGAAAATATATATCTTCAATCTATAAGGTATGCTCAGTCTGACAAAACAGATACAAGTATAAGATACGGAAAATCCTTTGTTATAAGATTTGCAGATGAACCTGTAAAAGACGGAAAGGAACTTATAAAGGTCGAAGACGGAAAGCTTGATATACCTTTAGAAGCAGTGCCGGATGATCCGACTTCAAGAGGTGAAGTATATGTATATACCAATGGTCACAGAAACTCGGATATTGAAGTGCATTGTCCGTACTTTGCGGACACATCGGATATGATAATAGACGCTGTAGACTATATGGATAACAAGAGCAGAACAGTTTTGGGAAATATAAGAGAAAGGAATTATAATCAGATCAACTTCCTTAATTTCTTTGATTATATAAGCAATGTAAATGCAGGTATTTATGTAAATGATACCGAACTTAACGATATGACTTACAGTCTTATAGAGAAAGAGGCAAATGTAAGGATACAGCTTGCTAATGACAGTTCACATTTGCATAAACTTATATTAAAACACGATAATACAGAAGACAACTTGATACTTGATGATAAAATAAATTCTACATTGGCACAAAAATATAATTTCAGGTACGATGAAGCGAAGCTTTGTTATGAGTTTACTATCGATCCTTTGGATACAAGTTTTGATGTGACGACAGTATTCAGACAGGGAAGACCTATGCAAGGACTTGAAGAGATAATTGAAGAAGCGGCAGGCAGCGATATTACCGAAAGTACAGCTACGGCATCCGATGCTGATAAGAAGTCCTATCCTGCGGTATTTATCAAAACTCCGGAGTTTTTTGATGTGTTAAATAATAACAATACGCCTGAGGGAGAAGTAAATATATCAGGCTTCGTGGGCTATGTGGACGAGGATGACAGTGTTGAAAGTGTACAGATAAAGCTTGTTGATAATGACGGCAACGAACTTTCGGATCCTGTATACATAAACAAAGAGAAGCTGGTAAAAAGCAATATTAATTACAAAAAAGACGGAAAGCTCATATATAAAGGCGAGGCGTATTTTTTTGAAAGCAAACTACATCTCGATGACTTTAATGTAAACATAAGAGTAGAGGCGACTACAGAAAAACAAAAAAATGCAAGTATAGTAAGAAGGTTGTTTTATGATAAGATAAATCCTCTGATAGATTATCAGGTATATGAGAGAGGACTTGACGAGGATACGGTAAATATCAAGATACGTTCCTTAGATAATTCTTTTAAATTAAGTCTTTATAAGGGTGATTCACTTATTGAAACGGATGATAAGTCATCAAGTTCATATATTGTAAGTAAGGACGGTTTTACTACTCAGGTAGTTACCGAGATAGAAGTGCCGCTAAACGAAGGGCAAAACAGCATAAAAATAAGTGCTGTGGATCTTGCCGGCAACAGATCTGAAAAGACTGTGTATATTTTCAGAGCAAAAAATAATTAGTTGAGTAAATATACAAATTTCTATACTGTGTAACCGAGTATCGGATCCTTGTAAAATATCGGCATGATCCGGCAACGATACGGATCATGCCGATATTATTTTGTTGCAATAACTGTGGCTATGTCATAGTCTGTACCTTATACATATGGTTTTAGTGTTCCTGATAAGAGTAAATTTTATTTTTTGAATATCTATGCTTATAATAAAAAGTGTTAAAGTTACTTAAAGTATTGATTAAAAACTTTATAGGGAGTAAAATGAAATCCTTGATAAAATCAATATTTACAACCAACGGTTGTTAAAATAGAAGGATTTTTATGTTAGATCTAGTATTAAAAAGAAGAAGTGTACGTCAATATTTGTCAAAGGAAATAAATGAAGCGGATCTTAAGGATATACTCGCCGCAGGTCTTTTGGCTCCTACAAGTATGAACAGAAGACCGTGGAGGTTTTATGTTATAAAGAAAAAGGAAGTTTTGGAGAAGCTTGCCGATGTTAAAAAGGCGGGATCCGCAATGTTAAAGAATGCTCCCGTGGCAATAGTTGTGGTAGTTGACGAAGATAGAACCGCAACATGGATAGAGGATTCAAGCAGTGCCTTAAGTTTTATGCAACTTGAGGCTGCGGATAAAAATATAGGTTCATGTTGGGTACAGATCAGACTGCGCAGTAACGAAGAAGTAATGTCCGAAACAAAGGTTCGTGAGATACTTGATCTGTCCGATAAAGACAGGATAGTTGGTATATTGGCTTTAGGTTATCCGGAGAATGAAGTAAAACCTCATACTTTAGATGAGATAGATTGGAGCAAGGTACAGGAAGTGTAGGCTCTTATGTATAATAAATTTGTATTATTCAAATATTTGTTAACTTGCGGCTAAACTTTTAAGGGACTACAATTATAAACTTGATTTTTAGAAGCTTAAAAGTGTATTATTGAAAATACTTCTGTAAAGAAAGCGCAAAAGCAAAGGAATTACTTTAAAAAGTAATTCCTTACACTGATACTGAGTAACTTAAAGCAATTTGTATAAACTTAAGTATTTATCAACTTGCATATTTTAGGATAGTGTGTTAGTATAGTGGTGGCGTATTATACTTTAGATTTCAGGTGGACCGTTTAGGTCCACTTTTTTATGTGATAGATAAGCCGACGGTCGTCATTGTATGCAGACAGATAATAATCGGTGGAAAAAAGATCGATCGGGAATATACACCATGATCAAAAAAATATATTATTTTATAGACGCTAAGCAAAGGAAAGAAGGAAAAGATGAGTAAAAGCGATACCTATGTGGCAAAGACGGAAAAGTTTCTGGAAGGACTAAGTAAAAAACTCATGTTTGAAACAGTAGATGTGGAGTTTGTTAAGGAAGCTTCCGAACATTATTTAAGAGTGTATTGTGATATGGACAAAGAAGGCGGAATAACTATAGATGACTGCGTGGATATCAGCAGGGCATTAAGTGATTGGCTGGATGAGACCGACTTTATAGATGAGTCGTATATACTCGAAGTAAGTTCACCGGGACTGGGAAGGACTCTTAAAAAAGACAGGGACTTTGTCAGAGAAATGGGAAAAGCGGTTGAGATCAAACTTTATAAAGCAATAGATAAAAGAAAAGATTTTTCGGGAATACTTAAAAGTTTCGATGATGATAATATTACAATAGAAGAGGACTCAAAAGACATAAGCTTTTTACGTAAAGATATAGCCCTTATAAGGCTTAGCATAGAAGATCAATAAGAGGGTGTCTAGGCACCTATTAGGAGGAAGATAAAAAAATGAATAAGGAATTAAAGGAAGCACTGGAACTCTTGGAAAAGGAGAGAAATATCAGCAAAGTTCTCTGCTTGAGGCCATAGAGAACTCACTTATATCTGCGTGTAAAAATCATTTCGGAGTTGCGGATAATGTAAAGGTGAGTATAGATCCCGATACTTGTGATTATTCAGTATTCCAGGAAAAAGAGGTGGTGGAAAGTCTGGACGGATTAAGTCCTGAAGAAAAGCCGTTAATGATAAGTCTTGAAGATGCAAGGAAGATGGATATAAAATATGATATAGGAGATAAAGTTCTGATACCTATAAAATCAACGGAATTCGGACGTATAGCTACCGGAAGAGCTAAGAGTGTAATATTGCAAAAAATAAGAGAAGAAGAAAGAAAAGCCATATACAACGACTATTACTCAAAGGAAAAAGAAGTAATAAGCGGAGTGGTTCAAAGATATGTAGGGAAAAATATGACTGTAAATCTCGGACGTTGCGATGCAATGCTTCCTGAAGCGGAGCAGGTAAAGTCTGAGCAACTTAAGCCTACAGACAGGATAAAGGTATATGTGATTGAAGTCAAAGAAAACCCAAAAGGACCTAAGATAACCGTATCAAGAAATCACCAGGAACTGGTAAGAAAGCTTTTTGAATCGGAAGTATCGGAAATAAAGGACGGTATAGTAGAGATAAAGTCAATAGCCAGAGAAGCCGGTTCAAGAACAAAAATGGCAGTTACAAGCAATGATGAGAATGTAGATGCTGTCGGAGCCTGCGTGGGACTTAACGGAATAAGAGTAAACTCTGTAGTTGAGGAGCTAAGAGGTGAGAAGGTGGATATCATCAATTGGGATGATAATCCGGGATATCTGATTGAAAATGCTCTAAGTCCGGCAAAGGTCATCTGTGTTGTGGCAGATGAGGAGAATAAAGAGGCACAGGTCATAGTTCCCGACTATCAATTATCTCTTGCAATAGGAAAAGAAGGACAAAATGCAAGACTTGCGGCAAAACTCACCGGATATAAGATAGATATAAAGAGTGAGACACAGGCAAGAGAGATAGGTCTGTTCGATGAACTCGGTATAGATTACAGACCTGAGGGAACCTTGGATTTCGAAGAGATCGAAGTAGATACGGAAACAACCGCTGAGGAAGAAGAAGTTCAAGAGTCTGTCGTCGAAGAACAAGATGAAGAAAGCGATATTTAAATAAAAGTGAGGGCTTAGAAATGGAAGTTAGATCTAAACCACTGAGATTATGTATAGCTTGTGGAACACAAAAAAGTAAAAAGGAGATGATACGCATAGTTAAGTCTAAAGATTCGGTGATAAGTTTGGACCCTACGGGAAGGGCAGCCGGCAGAGGAGCGTATATTTGCAATGATATAGATTGCATACAAAAAGCCGAGAAAAGCAAAGCACTGGACAGATCATTCAAAATGAAGGTACAAAAAGAAACTTATCTGAAATTAGCAGAGGAAATGAAGGAATTAAGTGAATAAGATATTAAATTTAATAGGCTTGGCTATGAGAGCGTCAAAGGTCGTAAGCGGAGAGTTTTCTACAGAAAAACTTATAAAAGAGAATAAAGCCAAATTGGTTATAGTGGCAAGCGATGCTTCGGAAAACACAAAAAAACTTTTTATAAATAAATGTGCTTATAAGAAAATACCTATATACATATACTCGGATAAACTAAGTCTTGGACATGCAATCGGAAAAGAATACAGAGCTTCACTTGGGATAAGTGATGCGAATTTTGCGCAAGCGATCAAAAAATTATTAGACACAGGGACGGAGGTAGTTTAATTGAAAATATATGAACTTTCGAAAGAGTTGGGAAAGTCGAATAAAGAACTGTTGGCGATACTGAATGAAAAGGGTATGGATGTAAAAAGTCATCTTTCATCTATCAGTGATGAACAGGCGGCAAATGTAAGAAAAATGCTGTCAGATACAGGTAAGTCTGAGGAAAGCAAGGCGCAGACAAAGAGCGAACCGCATAAGAAGAAATTCACAGCAGTATTCAGACCTCAAAATGCACAGCAGCATACCCAAAAAGCCGCTCAATCCGCAAATAAACAGTCAGGAGCAAGAGTACTTTCCGTTCTTTCAAATAATGATAAAAAACAAAATACCGGTGAAGAAACAAAAGAAAAAGATGTGCAGATAAAAGCACCTGTAGAAGAAAAAATAACTATCGAAACAAAAGATAAGAAAGATAAAAAAGAAGCAGTACAAATAAAAGTTACAGCAGATACAAAGTCTACAGAAGAGGCTGTTAAAGATATAGACAATAATTTGGAGAAGCAAAAGCAGACAATGCAAAATGAAGAGAAAAAAGAAGTAAAAGTAAGAAATGTATATGATGATATGGCACGAAGAGAAGAGGAAAAAAGAAAAGAAAGTGCCAATCATCCAAAGACTCAATCCGACTCAAGAAACAGAGGGCAGGACAGAGGTCATGGAGATAATAAAAGAGGTCAGGGTTACAGAAACCATGACAATAAATAATGACAGAAGAGGCTCGGACGGACAAAGAAATAATGACAGAAGAGGTTCGGACGGACAAAGAAACTTCGGCAACCGTCAGCAGGGCAATAACCCAAGGTATGCAGACAGAAACTCTCAAGGGCAACAAGGTCAACAAAGACAGGGTATGCCGCAAAGACAGAACCAGGACAGACCTTTTAATCCTAACTTCAGGGATAAAAATTCCTCGGGTGGTCAAAATTTCAAGCCCAGAAATCCAAGAAATGATTTCTTTGATAAGGATAAGGATAAGGATGAAAAACCTGCTTCACAAAGACAGGGAGGATTTAAAAAGAGTTCTCAAAAAGATTCTGTTTCCTCAATGGACGGTTCACTTGCTAAAAAGACCAGCACTACAAGGGTAAATAAGAATAATTTCAAGAATCAGAAAAACGATAAAAGGCATCGTACGGAGGACGGACCTGCAAAGGGCAAGACAGTGAAGCATCCGTTTATAATGCCTGTAAAGCCTAAGGTGGAGACCGTAGTCGAGGATATAAAAGAGATCACCATACCGGAAGTACTTACTATAAAGGATCTTGCATCAGAGCTTAAACTTCAATCATCTGCAATTATTAAAAAGCTTTTTATGAAGGGTCAGATAGTAACACTCAATACCGAGATAAGCTTTGCAGAGGCTGAAGAGATAGCTTTGGAGTACGATGTAATATGTAACATGGAAGAGAAGGTAGACGTTATAGAAGAGCTTCTTAAAGAGGATGAGGAGAATGAAGCCGATCTTTTACCGAGACCACCGGTAGTCTGCGTTATGGGACACGTTGACCACGGTAAGACATCACTTTTGGATGCAATAAGAAAAAGTGACGTAACAAGCCATGAAGCCGGAGGTATTACACAGCATATAGGAGCTTATATGGTAAAGATCAACGGTCACCCCATTACCTTCCTTGATACACCGGGACACGAGGCATTTACCGCCATGAGAATGCGTGGTGCACAGTCTACGGATATAGCAATACTTGTTGTTGCTGCAGATGACGGTGTCATGCCGCAGACGGTAGAGGCAATAAGCCATGCCAAGGCGGCAGGCGTTGAGATAATAGTAGCTGTCAATAAAATAGATAAGCCAAGTGCCAATATCGACAGAGTAAAGCAGGAGCTTTCCGAGTATGAGCTTATACCTGAGGATTGGGGCGGAACAACTATATTCTGTCCTGTATCAGCACACAGTAAAGAAGGTATAGAACAACTTCTCGAGATGATAATACTTGCATCTGAAGTTAAGGAATTAAAGGCTAATCCTAATCGTAAGGCAAGAGGTATAGTAATAGAGGCTAAGCTTGATAAGGGCAAGGGTTCGGTAGCTACAGTGCTTGTTCAAAAGGGTACTTTACACGTTGGAGACTTCATAGCTGCCGGAGCTTGCTCGGGTAAGGTCCGTGCCATGATAAACGATAAGGGTGTCAAGGTAAAACAGGCAACACCGTCTACACCGGTAGAGATACTCGGTCTTGACAATGTTCCTAATGCCGGAGAAGTCTTCGTGGCTACGGAAAATGATAAAGAAGCGAAAGCATTTGCGGCTACTTTCATCTCCGAGAATAAGAATAAGCTCATAGAAGAGACTAAGGCTAAGTTAAGCCTTGATGACCTGTTCACACAGATCAAGGCAGGAAACCTTAAGGAACTTCCGGTCATCATAAAGGCGGACGTACAAGGTTCTGTGGAGGCTGTAAAGGAATCACTTGTCAAGCTTTCAAATGAAGAAGTTCAAGTTAAGGTAATACACGGTGGAGTAGGTTCTATCAATGAGTCGGACGTTGCTTTGGCAGCAGCAAGTAATGCGATAATCATAGGATTTAACGTAAGACCTGACGCTACAGCAAAGTCAAGTGCGGATCAGGAAAAGGTAGATCTTAGACTCTATAAAGTAATTTATCAGGCTATAGAAGATGTTGAAGCTGCTATGAGAGGTATGCTTGAGCCTATTTACGAAGAAAAAGTTATAGGTCATGCTGAGGTCAGACAGATATTTAAGGCTTCCGGAGTAGGAACTATAGCCGGATCTTATGTAAAAGACGGTAAATTTATAAGAGGTTGCAAGATAAGGATAACAAGAGATTCAGAGCAGATCTACGAAGGAGCTTTAGCTTCACTTAAGAGATTTAAGGATGATGTAAAAGAAGTTAATACAGGATACGAGTGCGGTTTGGTATTTGAAAAATTCAATGACGTAAAAGAAGGCGACTACGTGGAAGCCTACGATATGGTAGAGGTGTCCAGAGGGTAGTTTGACTTTGACAGATCAAGAAACTGATTTTATTGATTTTTACAGGTTAAAGGGCAGTCTGTTCGCAATAAGTTGCACAGACAGTCCGTACCTGTTAAAATTATTAAGAAATTAGTTTTTTTGTGATTGCCAAACTGATATAAGTTTAGGAGATTTATGAGAAAAAACAGTATAAAAAACACCAGGATCAATTCGGAAGTTATGCGTGAGGTATCTCAGATCATTAGAACCGAATTAAAAGATCCCAGAGTAAGTATGATGACAAGTGTTACAGATGTTAATGTAACTACTGATCTTAAGTATTGTACGGTCTATATAAGTGTACTCGGAAGTGAGGAAGAGTCAGTCAAGACACTGGAAGGATTAAGAAAAGCCGGAGGCTTTATAAGATACGAACTTGCTCACAGACTTAATTTAAGAAATACGCCCGAACTTAAGTTTGTTATAGATAACTCATTGGAATACGGAATGAAGATGGATAAACTTATAGATGAGGTGATAAGTAAGGAAACAAAACAGCATACAAAAGAGAGTGACGATGATAAAGAGTAACGTCAGCTTTCTTGATCGCTACTTTAAGAAAAATCAATATTATTAAGAGGTATAGGATTGAACATATTAGAAGAAAAATTATTATCGGCTGAAAAAGTGGCACTGACAGGTCATGTAAGTCCGGACGGAGACTGTATAGGTTCTTTGCTGAGTCTTTATAATTATATAAGTACAGTATATCCGAAAATAAAGATAAGTGCGTATTTGGAAGAATTCAACGATAAGTTTTTGTTTTTAAAAAACAGTGAAAATATAAAACACAGTGTGGAAGAAGATGCAGAGTTCGATCTGCTCATCTGTGTGGATTCGGCAGATATGGAAAGGCTCGGTTTTGCGAAAGAATTATTGAAAAGAAGTAAGGAATCCATAAATATAGATCATCATGTGACCAATACTAAATTTACCGATGAAACCTGTCTTGAAGCTCAGGCAAGTTCGACTGCGGAGGTTATATACGGTCTTTTGGATAAAGAAAAGATAGACAAGGTCGTAGCGGAGTGCCTCTACACCGGCATAGTTCATGATACCGCTGTATTCAGATATTCATGCACATCTCCCAAAACCATGAGGATAGGTGCGGAATTAATGGAAAAAGGAATAGACTATGTAGGGATTATAGATCAAAGTTTTTACGAAAAAACTTATCTTCAAAACCAGATATCCGGAAGGACTCTTTTAGAAAGTATATTGATACTTGATAAAAGATGTATTTTTTCGTATGTAAACAGAAAGACCATGAATTTCTACGGTGTGGATAAAAAAGATCTTGACGGTATCATAGACCAACTCAGACAGACAAAAGGTGTTGAGGTGGCTATATTCTTATATGAGATAGATACACAAAGATACAAGGTTAGTTTACGTTCAAAAAACAAGGTGGATGTGAGTAAGATAGCCTCACTCTTCGGTGGCGGAGGACATGTAAGAGCTGCCGGCTGTACTATGGACGGTACGGTTCATGATATAATCAACAATATTTCACTGCATGTGGAAAAAGCGTTACTTAAAGAATAGGATCTATTCATAAAGTAAAACATATTATTAGTAATTTGGAGAAAAGATGATAGACGGTATATTGCCTATATATAAAGAAAGATCCTATACTTCTCATGACGTGGTCGCTAAGTTAAGAGGTATATTAAAGCAAAAAAAAATAGGACATACGGGTACTTTAGACCCTGATGCCACAGGAGTTTTGCCGGTATGCCTCGGGTCTGCAACAAAGGTATCGGACATGCTAAGTACCGGTATAAAAGAATACCGGGCGACCATGCTTTTAGGTATAGAGACGGATACTCAGGATATAAGCGGAAAAGTTATAAGTACGGGTCCGACCGATATAAGTGAAGATAGGCTTAAGGAAGCCGTATATTCGTTCAAGGGTAAATATATGCAAGAGCCTCCGATGTACTCGGCACTTAAGGTAAACGGTAAAAAACTTGTTGACCTTGCAAGAGCGGGTATAGAGGTCGAGAGAAAAAAAAGAGAAGTTGAGATCATTGAAATAGAGATCGAAAAAATATCATTGACTGAAGTAGATATGAGAGTAGTCTGCTCTAAAGGAACCTATATCAGGACTTTATGTCATGATATAGGCAAAAAGTTGGGAACTTTTGCTTGTATGAAGTCTTTGATAAGAACCAGGCACGATATATTTGAACTTTCACAATGTATAAGCCTTAAAGAAGTCGAAAATTCAAGTAAAGAGGAATTATACAAGCATATTATAAAGACGGAAGATTATTTCTCATTTATGAAAAAAGTCGAAGTATTGGATGAGTATCACAGATATGCTGTAAACGGCAATAAAATAGATAAAGATTTTATAAAGCAAGATAGTGAGGAAGATGTAGATCGTAAAACGGTACGTTTATACAGTATGGGACTTTTTATAGGTATTTATGAATATATAGCTGAACAAAAGTTATATAAACCGCTTAAAATGTTCTATACAAAGGATAAATAAAGGGGTTTTGACTATGCATTTTATTGACAGGAAAGAATTTAATATACCGGAAACAACCGTGCTCAGTATAGGTAAATTTGACGGCGAACATAAAGGACATAAAAAACTTTTCAGAAAAATGCGAGAAGTTGCAAAAACAAAAAACTTAAAAATTGCAATATTTACCTTTGATACTGCACCGATCAATATACTTAAAACCAACACCTTACAATATACTCAGATCAGTACAAACCTGGAAAAGAGAACTTATTTTGAAAAAATGGGTATAGATTATCTGGTGGAATATCCGTTTGATAAAGAATTCTCAATGCTTAGAGCTACCGACTTTATAAAAGATATACTTATAGAGAAGATGAAGATGAAAGCAATAGTTGTGGGAGAGGATTGTGCTTTCGGATATAAAAAGTCCGGAGATCTAAGTCTCTTAAAAAAGCTCTCCAAGGTATATAATTATGAAGTATATCCTATAAAAAAGGAAGTGGATATGTTCAACAGAGAAATAAGTTCCACTCTTATAAAGCAACTTATAGTTAAAGGAGATGTCAGAATGGCAAATGAACTCCTGGGCTATGATTATAATATCTCAGGCAAGGTTATAAAGGGCAACAATATAGCGGGAGAGGTGCTCAAGATCCCTACCGCCAATATTTTCGCCGTGGATGAAAAGACCTTACCCAAGTTCGGTGTATATGCTACCGAAATCAAAATAGAAAAAACAGGTAAGACTTATCTGGGACTCAGTAATGTGGGAACGAATCCCACAGTAAAGAACGATAGGGAAAACCATAAGGCAAGAATAGAAAGTTATATATATGATTTTGACGATGATATCTACGGACAGGAAATAACAATCAGTTTTATGGAATTTATAAGAGATCAAAAAAAGTTTGCATCTATGGAAGATCTGAAGATTCAAATAGAAAAAGATAAAGCTGAGGTTTATAATAAATACGGTAAGAAATATAGTTAAGGGGGAGAGAAGTATGAAGAAAATAAGAACAAGATATGCACCCAGCCCTACAGGAAGAATGCACGTGGGTAATCTGAGAACGGCACTTTATGCCTATCTTATAGCAAAGCACGAAGGCGGAGACTTTTTGCTTCGTATAGAGGATACAGACCGGGAAAGATTTGTCGAAGGTGCACTTGAAATTATCGAAAACACCTTAAAATATGCAAACCTTATACCTGATGAAGGTCCCGATAAGGACGGAGGATACGGACCGTATGTTCAAAGTGAAAGACATAAGCAGGGCATATATATGGAATATGCCAAGAAACTGATCGACAAGGGTGAGGCATATTATTGCTTTTGCGATCAGGACAGACTTAACAGCTTAAAGAAAACCGTGGCAGGTGAGGAAATAATGACCTACGACAAACATTGTCTTGGTTTAAGTAAAGAAGAAGTAGAGGAAAACCTTGCCAAAGGTATTCCTTTTGTTATCAGACAAAACAATCCGAGTGAAGGAAAGACTACTTTTATTGACGATATCTACGGTGAGATCTCCGTTGATAACAGCCAACTTGATGACATGGTACTTATAAAGTCCGACGGTTATCCTACATACAACTTTGCAAATGTTGTGGACGATCACATGATGGAGATAACCCATGTTGTAAGAGGTAACGAATATCTTTCTTCCGCCCCCAAATACAACAGACTTTATGAGGCTTTCGGATGGGAAGTACCGGTATATGTACACTGTCCGACTATCACAAACGAAGAACATAAGAAGCTTTCAAAAAGATGTGGACATGCTTCTTTTGAGGATCTTTTAGACCTCGGCTTCATACCGGGAGTCTATACTTAACTTCGTGGCACTGCTCGGATGGTCACCGGAGGATGACAGAGAGATATTTTCATTGGAAGATCTTGTTAAGGTATTTAATTACAAGAATATAAGCAAGTCTCCGGCTGTTTTCGATATGGTCAAATTAAAGTGGATGAATTCCGAATATTTCAAGGCTATGGATGATGAAAAGTTCTATGAGCTGGCAAAGCCCTATATAGATGCTGTAATATCAAAACCGCTTGATAAGAAGAGAATAGCTTCTATGGTAAAGACAAGAATAGAAGTATTTCCGGATATAGCTTCACATATAGACTTTTTCGAAGCTATGGCGGATTATGATAACGATCTGTATGTAAATAAAAAAATGAAGACTGATACCGAGACATCTCTTCAGGTACTTAAAGATATATCAGAACTTTTGGAAAAGCAGGAAGATTACAGCAATGATGCTTTATACAGCCTCATATCTTCATACGTTCAAAAAGAAGAGAAAAAGACAGGTTATGTTATGTGGCCTATAAGAATAGCTCTCTCAGGAAAGCTCAATACTCCTGCCGGAGCTACAGAAATAATGGAAGTACTTGGCAAAGAAGAAAGTCTGAAAAGGATAAGGGAAGGAATTGATAAACTACAGTCCTAATCAAAAGGCGGCTATAGAGCATAGGGGCGGTCCTCTTATGCTCATAGCCGGTCCGGGTTCCGGTAAGACCTTTGTTATAACTCATAAGGTAAAATACATGATAGAAGCTCTTGATATAGATCCATCCAATATACTTGTGCTTACATTTTCCAGAGCTGCCGCTATGGAGATGAAGGAGAGGTTTACCAAATTAAGTTCGTATACGGAACCTGCCAAAAGAGTTACCTGGGGTACCTTTCATTCCGTATTTTTCAATTTACTTAAACTTGCATACGGTTACAGAGGCGATCAAGTCATAAGTGACGAAGAAAGATACAAAATAGTAAAGGAACTGATCGTAAAAAGTAAAATGGGTACGGAAGATATCAATAATCTGTCCTCGTCCATACTTGCAGAAATAGCTTTTGTAAAACAGGAAAGTATAAATATAGAATATTATTACTCAAACTCCTGTTCACAAGAAATCTTCAGAGCTATTTTTAAGGGTTATGAAACAATAAAGTCAAGTCTTAAAAAGATAGATTTTGAAGATATGCTGGGTCTTACATTTGAGCTTTTAAGTAAAAGAGAAGATATAAGAATAGCCTGTCAAAAAAGATATGCTTATATATTGATAGATGAGTTTCAGGATATCAATCGTATGCAGTATGAAATAGTTAAACTCATGCTCGGTCCTGAAAGCAATATCACCATAGTAGGGGATGACGATCAGTCAATATACGGGTTTAGGGGTGCCAAGCCCGAGATAATGCTTAATTTTCACAAAGATTTTCCTAAACTTACCAAAATACTTCTTGATATAAATTACCGTTCAAGCAAAGAGATAGTGGATGCAGCTTCTAAGCTTATAGCCCATAATAAAGAAAGATTTCCCAAGAAAATAACCGCATACAGAGGCTTAAAAAGACCTGTTTCAATGACGGAATTTTACAATCCCCTTGCCCAGATCGATACACTTGTGAAGGATATAAGAAACTATACAGTTGCAGCTTATGAATATAATGATATAGCCATCCTTTACAGGACCAACCTACAGGCAAGACTTCTTACCAAGATCTTGATGGATAATAATATACCGTTTATCATGAAGGACAGTATACCGGATATATTTGAACATTGGATATCAAAAGATATCAGATCATATATAAGACTCGCTCTTTCAGAGGGAAATAAAGAAGATATGCTCAGAATCATCAACCGTCCGAATAGGTTTATTAAAAGAGAAGCGATAAGAAATTCGGTCAATATATTTTCCGACCTTTACGATTATTACGAGGATAAGCCTTATATGATAGATAAGGTAAGGAATATGGCGGGGGATCTTAAAAGAATAAAAGATCTTACCATGTCAAGAGCAGTAAAGTATATAAGAAAAATCGTCGGCTATGATGATTTTCTGAAAGAGACTGCCGGGGAAAGGGGTATAGACGAACAGGAGCTTTTTGACATACTGGGAGAACTTGAAGAAAGTGCCTACGAATATGACACTTTTGAAAAGTGGACAGCTCACATGCAGGAATACAGAAAAGAGCTTATTAAAAAAATCAATGAGTCTAAAAAGGACGGTGATAAGGAACTTAACGGAGTAAGGCTTATGACCTTCCATTCTTCCAAAGGTTTGGAGTACAAAGTCGTATATATAATAGATGCCAATGAAGGCTACTGTCCGTACAAGAAAGCAAAAACCAAGGAAGAAGTAGAAGAAGAGAGGCGTATGTTTTATGTAGCCATGACAAGGGCAAAGGATATACTGAATATATGTTATTGCCGTATGGGTTTTCATAAAAGAATAAAGCCTTCCGTATTTTTAAAAGAGATCACCAAATAACAGATAAATTTATGGAGATAAGATGCAGATAAAAATAAAGTATTTTTCCAAAGACATAGAAAAACTAAGATATATAGAAAATAAAAGTGATTGGATAGATCTAAGAGCTGCTAAAGATATAGAGCTAAAGGCAGGGGAGTTTGCACTTATACCGCTTGGGATAGGTATGCAGCTTCCGAAAGGCTATGAGGCTCATGTTCTTCCGAGAAGTTCCACTTTTAAAAATTTCGGAATTATACAAACGAATTCAATGGGAGTTATTGACGAGACATACTGCGGGGATGAGGATCAGTGGTTTTTCCCTGCGTATGCACTTAGAGACACCGAGATAAAGATCAATGAAAGGATCTGTCAATTCAGAATAATGAAACATCAAGAAAGCTTTGATTTTGAAGAAGTCGAATTTCTGGATAACAGTAACAGAGGCGGTTTCGGAAGTACAGGTAGAGTATGATGTTCAATAAAAAATCAAAAAATCTTCTTTTTTTGATACTTATAATATCCGTTCTGATTTTAAGTGCCTGCTCAACCAAAAGAAGTAAGGAAGAAGCATTAAAAAAAGAAGCGATAGTTTTAATATATGAGAAAAAATATGAAGAAGCATCCGCTAAGATAGAAGAGGCGATAAGATTAAGAAATTCAGGCAAGATAGACAGATCCAAGCTGGATCTTTTAAAATACAGAGCCGAACTACAGTTCCTGACCGGTGAATATGAAAAGGCGGAGGCAAGCTATGCCTTGCTGTCTGATATAGACAGTGAGACTATGTGGTATAATTATATGCGTATCATTTCTATAGTAAGAGGGAGTAAGGATATAGATAAGGCAAGAGTGCTGTATGATAAAATAAAGAATACTTCAAGCAATGAGCCGGCTTTTGAAGATGCCAAGTACGAATTTATAACTCTTATGATGGAACAAAATGAAGGTATGGAAGAGGTACTTTCTTACTATCAGGTCAATATGAATGACGATAGCAAGTCCGATGCCGGTGTATATAATAATATTGCCAATATTTATTTTCATTATAAGGAATATGACAAGGCTTTGTATTACTACGATAAGGGCATTGCCTATGTGGACGGACTTAGTGAACCGGTCGAGTATTATAATAATATAAAAAAGAATATTATTTATAATAAAGCCTGTCTTTATGAGTTTATGCACGATTACAGCAAGGCTTTGGAGATATTCAACATGTACAAGGATGCTTACGGCAGCGATGATAACATTGAGCATGAAATAGAATTTCTAAAGAGTAGGATCAGATAAGGAGAAGCGGATGCAGGAACTTATAAGCACAGAGGAAAAAAAAGAAAAGTTTATACTGGTAGCTGTATCTATCTCAAATGAGAAAGAATGCGGGAATTCATTGGATGAACTGGAAGAGCTCGTACATACTGCCGGTGCCGAATCTGTAGGAAGACTTATACAAAACAGGGAAAGGATACATGCGGTGACCTACCTTGGAAAGGGTAAACTCGAAGAATTAAAAGAGATGCTCTTATATACTGAGGCTGACGGCGTGATCTGCGATGATGAATTAAGTCCCGCACAGCTTAGAAACCTTGAGAAGGTACTTGAGACCAAGATAGTCGACAGGACCATGCTTATACTGGATATATTTGCAAAAAGGGCAAATACGGGAGAGGGCAAGATACAGGTTGAACTTGCTCAGCTAAAATATGCTGCAGTAAGACTTGTGGGACTGAGATCCTCACTTTCCAGACTCGGAGGAGGTATAGGTACAAGAGGACCGGGAGAGAAGAAGATAGAGCTTGACAGAAGACTTATACATAATAGAATATCCGTTCTAAAAGAAGAACTGAGGGAAGTTCAAAAACAAAGAGATATAAGAAGAAAGTCAAGGAAGGATAACTTTGTAATAGCCATAGTAGGCTATACCAATGCAGGAAAGTCCACTTTTCTTAATAAACTCACAGGAGCGGATGTTTTGGCTGAAGATAAACTTTTTTGCCACACTCGATCCTACTACAAGGAAGCTTAAACTTCCATCGGGCAACGAGGTGCTGCTCACTGATACGGTAGGTTTTATAAGAAAACTTCCCCATCACCTGATAGAAGCTTTCAAATCAACTCTGGAAGAGGCGAAATATGCCGACCTGATAGTACATATGATAGACGCAAGCAATCCGGAGGCTGATACTCAGATGCTTATCGTATACAATACTCTAAGAGAACTGGGCATAGAAGATAAAGAAATAGTTAGTCTTTACAACAAGATAGATATTATGCCCGAAGATACTATACTTCCGAGAGATTTCCATGCTGAACACAGCCTGAAGATATCCGCAAAAACCGGTGAGGGTACGGATAAATTCATGCAGCTTATAGATAAGATTTTAAGGGACAGCAGGATCTATATAGAAAAATTGATACCATACAAAGATAGTGCAAAATTAGCACTTATCAGGAAGTACGGAGAACTTGATCTTGAAGATTACAGAGAAGAAGGAATCTATATAAAAGCAATGGTGCCTACCAATATATATGATATGTTATAATGAGGAGTTTTGATGAAATTTGTAAAAATGCAAGGAGCGGGAAACGATTATGTATATGTTGACTGCTTTAAATATAAGGTGAACGATCCAGAAAAAGTAGCAAAGATCGTAAGTGACAGACATTTCGGTATAGGTGCGGACGGTCTTATACTGGTATGTCCTTCCGACATAGCCGATGTAAGAATGGATATGTATAATGCTGACGGAAGCAGAGGAAAGATGTGCGGAAACGGCTCAAGGTGCGTAGCCAAGTTTGCCTATGACAGGGCTTATGTAAAGAAAGAAGAATTTGAGCTGGAAACACTTGCCGGTATAAAAAGAATAAGCTTAAAAGCCGAGAATAATAAGGCAAAACAAATCACCGTAGATATGGGAAGCCCCAGGTTATATTCAAAATTGCCCGAGGCTGTAATTATAAACGGTGTTCAAAAAGAATTTATAGGCGTGGATATGGGGAATCCTCATGCGGTATATTTTGTTAATAGTTTGGAAGAACTTGAGTCCCTGGATCTTGAAAAGATAGGTCCTTTTTATGAGAATCACGAAAGATTTGCTCCCGATAAGGTGAATTCGGAATTTATTTATGTTGAAGATAGTGAGAACATACATATGAGAGTATGGGAGCGAGGAAGCGGTGAGACTTTAGCCTGCGGTACCGGTGCAAGCGCAAGTGCTTATGCTTGTATTTTAAGTGATTTGTGTAAAGATACCATAAATGTTTATTTAAGAGGTGGACAACTTAAGATAGCTTATGATAGAATATCAGACAGCATATTTATGACCGGAGAGGCAGTGGAAGTTTTTACCGGTGAGATAGATATAGCCGGAGAGGAATAGACTTTATATGCTTTACCCGTATAAAAGATGTTTGGTAAATAAGAATAATTTGATGCTTAATAAGTACACAAGTTTAATAATTCAAATTTCAATCTTACAAGCAGTAGGGTTTATATTTTCTTTTTTCAAAAAGAGGCTGTTGCGAAATATATTTTTATTTAAAGAAGAATTATGATCTTTATAAAATATATCTTGTAGCAGCCTCTTTTATGTAAGAAAATAACATTAAATTGATCATGAAGAAAGGGTATTGGATTTATGAAAGCATATCTTATATTGGAAGACGGTACTGTATATCAGGGAAAGAAAATAGGTTCTCATAAGGAGGTAATAAGTGAGATAGTATTCAATACTTCAATGAGCGGCTATCTTGAAGTGCTTACAGATCCTTCGTATGCAGGACAGGCGGTGGTTATGACATATCCCCTAATAGGTAATTACGGTGTGTGTGAAGAGGATATGGAGTCTGATAGACCTTGGGTTTGTGCATTTATAGTCAGAGAATTGTCCAAACACTACAGTAATTTCAGAGCAAGATTCGGTATAGAGGACTTTTTATTAAAGCACGATATACCGGGAATCTGCGGAATTGACACAAGAGATCTGACAAAAAGGCTAAGAGAAAAAGGAACGATGAACGGACTTCTTACAACAAAGGAGTACAGTGAGGAAGAAATCAAAATACTTCTTGAAAAGATCAAAGAATATAAAGTAAGCGGAGTGGTAGCCAAGGTAAGCTGTGATAAAAAATACATTCTAAGACCTAAAAAGACATACAAAAAAGTAGCTCTTTTAGACTTCGGCTCCAAGAAAAATATTGCAGCTAACTTAGTTAAAAGAGGTTGCGAAGTAACTGTATATCCTTATAATACAAAGGCAGCCGATATCATAGCGGATAAGCCGGACGGAATTATGCTAAGTAACGGCCCCGGAGATCCTAAAGAGAATGTTGAAGTAATAGAAGAGATCAAAAATCTGTATAATTGCGATATTCCGATATTTGCTATATGCCTGGGACATCAACTTATGGCACTGGCTAACGGAGCGGATACCTATAAATTAAAATACGGTCACAGAGGAGGTAATCATCCGGTAAAAGATCTGGAGACCGGAAGGACATACATAAGTTCGCAAAACCACGGATATGCGGTGGATGTGGAAACAGTAGATAAAAGTAAGGCTATCGAAGCCTTTGTCAATGTCAACGACTCAACAAATGAAGGACTGAAATATCTTAACAAGAAAATATTTACTGTACAATATCACCCGGAAGCAGCTCCGGGACCGAAAGATAGCGAATATTTGTTTGATAAGTTTATAAAGATGATGGAGGAGAATTTATAATATGCCACGCAGAACGGATATAAATAAAGTACTGGTCATAGGTTCAGGACCTATCGTCATAGGTCAGGCAGCGGAATTTGATTATGCGGGAACTCAAGCTTGTCGTTCATTAAAGGAAGAAGGAGTTGAGGTAATACTTCTTAACTCCAATCCGGCAACTATAATGACCGATAAAGATATAGCTGATAAGGTATACATAGAGCCTCTTACCGTAGAAGTCCTTAAGGCACTTATCATAGAAGAAAAGCCCGATTCAATACTGCCTACACTCGGAGGTCAGGCAGGACTTAATCTGGCGATGGAACTTGCGGAAAGTAAATTTTTGCAAGAGCAGGGTGTTAAATTAATAGGAACTACAGAACTTACTATAAAGAAAGCTGAAGACAGGGAAACATTCAAAGAGACCATGGAAAAAATAGGTGAGCCTATAGCCGCATCAAAAGTAGTGGAAGATGTGGACAGCGGTATAGAGTATGCCAAAAAGATAGGATATCCGTTGGTTTTAAGACCGGCTTATACTTTAGGCGGTTCCGGAGGAGGAATAGTAAATAACGAAGAAGAACTTATAGAGACACTTCAAAACGGGCTCAGACTCTCAAGAGTGGGTCAGGTCCTTGTGGAAAGATGTATCTCAGGCTGGAAAGAGATAGAGTATGAGGTCATGAGAGACTCTGTGGGAAATGTTATAACCGTATGTAATATGGAAAATCTCGATCCTGTAGGAGTACATACCGGTGACTCTATAGTAGTTGCTCCGAGCCAGACCTTGTCAGATAAAGAATATCAGATGCTCAGAAGTTCGGCACTTAATATTATCTCGGAACTTGAGATAACAGGAGGATGTAATGTTCAATATGCACTTAATCCGGACAGTTTTGAATACTGTGTTATAGAAGTTAATCCGAGGGTGAGCCGTTCCTCAGCACTTGCCAGCAAGGCGACAGGATACCCTATAGCAAAGGTGGCGGCAAAGATAGCCTTAGGTTATACACTGGATGAGATAAAAATTCGGTTACCGGTAAGACTTACTCCGCTTTTGAGCCTATGCTTGATTATTGTGTAGTAAAACTCCCCAGACTTCCTTTTGATAAATTCATATCGGCAAAAAGAGTACTCGGAACTCAGATGAAGGCTACAGGAGAGGTAATGAGTATCTGTACCAATTTTGAGGGTGCTCTTATGAAGGCTATACGTTCACTTGAGCAACATGTAAATTCACTTGCAAGTGAAGATCATGCAAAGCTTGATGATGAAGAACTTATAAAGGAATTATATAAGGTAAATGACAGACGTATATGGGGCATAGCTGAGGCGTTGAGAAGAGGAATGAGCTACGAACTCCTGTTCGATATAACAAAAATAGATATATGGTTTATCAGTAAGATAGATAATATAGTAAAATTAGAGGCAAGACTAAAAGAAGAAAAATTAAACGAAGAACTCTTAAGAGAAGCCAAGAGAATGGAGTTCCCGGATGATTTTATAGCAAGTCTTACAGCAAAAAACAAAGATGAGATCAAAAAGTTAAGACATGAGTGGGGAATAAGAGCGGCATATAAGATGGTAGATACCTGTGCGGCTGAGTTCTCGGCACAGACAGCATACTATTATTCATGTTTTGACGGATACAATGAAGTTGAAACAGCAAGTGACAAGAAGAAGATACTGGTACTGGGTTCAGGTCCCATTCGTATAGGTCAGGGTATAGAATTCGACTTTTGCAGCGTACATTGTACATGGGCATTGAAGAAAGAAGGATTCGAGACCATAATCGTTAATAATAATCCTGAGACCGTAAGTACGGACTTTGATATAGCGGACAGACTTTATTTTGAGCCATTAACGGATGAAGATGTGGAGTCAATAGTGGATCTTGAAAAACCTTATGCGGCAGTGGTTCAATTCGGAGGTCAGACAGCTATCAAGCTTACCAAGGCATTGATAAAAATGGGTGTAAATATACTCGGAACTTCTGCCAATGACGTGGATGCGGCAGAGGATAGGAAAAGGTTTGATGCCATACTTGAGGATTGCAGGATACCAAGACCTCAGGGAAGTACGGTATATACTGCTAAAGAGGCTAAGGAGACGGCAGCAAAGCTAGGTTATCCGGTACTTGTAAGACCTTCATATGTACTTGGAGGTCAGGGTATGCAGATAGCGATATCCGACAAAGATATTGATGAATTCATGGCTGTGATCAATAAGCATACTCAGGAAAGCCCTATACTTATTGATAAATATGTAGTGGGTAAAGAGCTTGAAGTTGATGCGGTATGTGACGGAGAGGACATACTTATTCCGGGAATCATGGAGCATATTGAAAGAGCCGGCGTACATTCCGGTGACTCAATAAGCGTATATCCCGCTATGAGCATTGATGAGGAAATCAAAGAAAAATAGTGGACTATACTGAAAAACTTGCCTCAGCACTTCATGTTATAGGTATGATCAATATTCAATTTATAGTAAGCGAAAGAGAAGTATATGTTATAGAGGTTAATCCACGTTCATCAAGAACAGTGCCTTATATAAGCAAGGTGACAGGAATTCCTATAGTAGAACTTGCGACAAAGGTGATATGCGGTAAGAAGTTAAAGGATATGGGACTTACACCGGGCTTACAAAAAGAAGCTGATTATATAGCAATAAAGATGCCCGGTATTCTCATTCGAGAAGATAAGAGGAGCAGATATAATGCTGGGTCCGGAGATGAAGTCAACGGGAGAGTGTCTGGGTATATCAAAGAGCTTTAACGAAGCACTTTATAAGGCATTCGAAGGAGCGGGAGTTAAGCTTCCGAAGTACAAGAGAATGGTAATAACCGTTAAAGATGAGGACAAAGAAGAGGTCATAGAAATAGCTAAAAGTTTTGAGGAACTCGGCTATACAATATTCTCGACAAGGGGTACGGCAAGATCTTTACAGGAGGCAGGTATCAAGGCGTTGCAGATCAATAAGATCGAGCAGGAAAGTCCTAATCTTTTAGACCTTATACTGGAACATGAGATAGACCTTGTAATAGATACTCCGCCTCAAGGTGTTGAAAGAAGCAGAGACGGATTCATAATAAGAAGAAATGCGATAGAGACGGGAGTAAGTGTATTAACTTCACTTGATACCGCAAGAGTATTGGCGGAATCACTTAAGAACAGAAGTGAAAAGTTATCGCTTATAGATATTGCAAATAAAGGGAATAATATAAAAATAATAATAATTACTAAATTCATAGTTTTTTCATACTTTTTATATTTACAAACTCTATAGGGTAGGGTAATATCATGCTTGTGGCATATTTAATGTGTTAATATAGATTTTTGTCAAAGGTTTTTTCTGACGAAGATCCAATATTAAATGTAAAATTAAATATTGCCGCAGGCATTTTATTATGTCTTAAAAAGTAACAAGAAAAGGTGGAAATATTATGTTGGGAGAACAGGTTTTAGCAAGTTCTGTATTTTTGGCAGGTATACTTTCTTTCTTTTCTCCTTGTACTTTTCCGATATTGCCTGTATACATAGGTATACTAAGCGATGAAGATGAAGAATACAAGAAGTTTAAGATAGGGAATATATATATAGCGACCGGTGCAATATTGAAAACGATAGCTTTTGTACTGGGACTTGGTGTAAGTTTTGTAGTGCTCGGTTTCGGAGCCGGATTTTTAGGCAGATTCTTACTTAACAAATGGGTTTTTGTGATTGCAGGTCTGGTGCTGATCATCCTCGGTATACATCAGATGGATATTATACATATTAAAGCACTTGACAATATGCCGGGACTTAAGTTACAAAGTACCAAGACAAAGGCACTGGGATGCTTTCTTATGGGAGTTTCTTTCAGTATAGGTTGGACTCCGTGTATAGGTCTATACTTGCATCGATACTGGCGATATCGGCGACCGGAGGTACTGCACTTTACGGTGCTTATATGATGCTTTTGTATACATTGGGTCTTATGGTACCTTTTTTGGTAATAGTACTTATCAAAGTATTTACAGTCGGACTTTTAGAAAAGCAAATGGATTATGTGAAGAAACATCTTATTTTAATAAAAAGAATAGGCGGTGCTTTAATAGTATTTATGGGTATTCTTATGATGCTTAATCAGATAAATTCTATCACGGCTTTTCTTCAGGGCTTGTTCAGATAGTATAGCGGTTTGATCGATAGGTCTTGTGATATTAAGTAAGAATTAAATATAAATGAATGATGTGGTAGTAAAATATTCCCCACTGATTTTCATAGATATTCTATCGTATTTTAGATCTGATAAATATCCGTTTTGAAAATTCAATCGATATATCAGTCAGGTTATTTTGGCAGGTATTAAAATAGATAATATTTTTTGTAAGAAAAGGAGAAAGATATGTTTAATAAAATATATAAAACACTTATAGTCGGAATGTCTGTAGCATTGCTTACAGCTTGTTCCGGAGGGGCAGCTTCAAACGGTTCTTCCAATTCATCACAAAGCGGCACTGAGGCTGCAAGCGAGGATTCAAAAAAAGAAGGAGCGGACTCTGCTGTATTAAATGACGGAGAACTTGCACCGGAGATGGTACTGACTGATTGGGACGGCAACGAATATAAGTTGAGTGACCAAAAAGGCAAGAAAGTATATGTGAAGTTTTGGGCATCCTGGTGTGGTGTTTGTACAAGTACCATGCCGGAATTTGAAGAATTGGTTGCTAATCATGAAGGATTTGATATAATTACAGTAGTAAGCCCCGGAAACTATAATGAACAAAGCAAGGAAAAGTTCAAAGAATGGTTTACTCAGCAAGGTTACAATATACCTGTATACTTCGATGACAGCGGTGAGGTCATGGAAGCTTACGGTGTAAGAGCATTCCCGACTGCGGCGTATATAGGCTCTGACGGAGTGCTTGTGGGAATACTTCCGGGGTGCAGGAGACAATGCAAGAATACAGGAAGCATTTAATACAATAGTTAAATAATCGTTCCAAGTGGTGATTTGATCTGTGTATCGTTTATAAATTCAAATGAGCGGGTGATCTTTAACTGTTTTGCTATAAGGTCGAAAAGATACTAAAGCAGGGTTTGACGATCACTTAAGGCTTTATAAATGATACTGAACTTGGGACTTATCGAAAGGAGTATTTTTATGAAAAAACTGAAATTTATAACAGGTTTACTGTGTCTTAGCCTAAGCTTTACAACTGCTTTCGGGACTTTGGCATACGCAACACAAAAGTCTGCCAAGACGGTAAAGAGTACGGAGGCTGAGGACGAAAGTGTAGACCATATTATAGTGATTGCAGCTCATAAGTCTGATAAGTCCAAGATCACACTTAATGATTATACAAAGAATAAAGACGGTTCATGGCATAAGAACTGGAGTGTAAACGGTATATGCGGTGCCAACGGAGTAACAGATGATAAAAAAGAAGGGGATAAGAAGACCCCTGCCGGATTTTTCAAAGCAACCATGAATTTCGGTATCAAGGATGATCCGGGAAGCAAGATAGAATATCACAAGATAGTAAAAGGGGATTTTTGGGTAGATGATTCCGAAAGTAAATATTACAATAAACTTGTGAATACAAAGGATGTGCAAAAAGACTGGAAATCCGCAGAGAATATGATAGCGGAAGCTCCGTTTTATAACTACGGTATAGCACTTGATTACAACAGCGATGCGGTTCCTTATAAAGGTTCTGCGATCTTCATACATTGTACAAACGGTAGCAGTTCAGGTACAAAACTTAACACTACCGCAGGTTCAGCCGGATGTATACGTATACCTGAAGAATATATGGCAGAACTTATAAGATCTACCGATAAAAACACAAGATTTTATATTATTGCCGATGCGGCGACCTGGTATAATTCAAAATATATGAAATAAAAGTCTTATATTTACTTTTAGTGATCTTTATGGAGGATAATTATGATTGAGTTGGGTTATAGTAAGAGGGACATAGTGATTCCGCTATGTAAAGCCAGCACCGAGGTATTGGTAAGATCCGCCATGGAAGGATGCATGGGAAGAGTGTGGGTGGATCAGCTCGAAAATCCCGGCTTTTGTATCGTTAAGTTGGGAAATTATGTGTATCCCTTGGGGCTGGTACCTAACGGCGGTGACAGATTTTTGCAGCTTAGGGCTTTAATTATAAATGAATGTAACAGATCATATATAACTCCTCAAAATGAGACATGGGAATTATGGCTTAAAGAAAATCTTGATTGTAATTATAGAGTAGTAAGCAGATATGCACTGAAAAAAGATGAGCAGCACTTTGACAGAAAGGTTCTGCAATCTTATGTAGACAGCCTCGATAAGGATATGAAGATAAAGCATATAGATAAATATGCGTATAAGGTCTCATTAGCTGAGGAATGGAGCAGTGATTTTGTTTCTAATTTTGAGAGTGAGTCAAAATTTTTGGAGTACGGTATGGGATATGTTATCTACCATAACAGACAGCTTGTAAGCGGATGTTCCGCTTACGGAGTTTCCGAGGGTATGATGGAAGTGACTGTTGCAACCAGAAAGGATTACAGAAGGAAGGGGCTTGCTATAGCCTGTGCAGCGAAATTTATTCTCGACTGCATGGATAAGAATATCTATCCGAACTGGGATGCTGCTAACTTCCATTCGGTGGAACTTGCTCAAAAATTAGGTTATGTATTCGATAAAGAATATGAAGTATTTCAAATAGATATATAAATTTAATTATAAATTGACCGGGGTATGCGGACGATTTTTAGGATCGGCGATCCGGCAGGTCCTAAAAATAGTTCTCATACGGGTTCTGTAAATTTAACAATAAGGGTTGTCAGTGCGTAGATGTAATAAAGTACATCTATGCACTGACAGCTCATTTTTTATAAAACAAAAAAGAGCTTTTCGATCATATATATTATCTTCGCTTGATATTTATGATCTTTAGGCTCTTTTTTATCGGGAGATAATTTTAGCTATACAAAAGTTATAGTTTCGTAAGTAATTCATATTCATCAAAAAATAAAATTCAAGTTGTATTTATAACTTAGAAAAAAATAACTGCACTGTATGATGGATATACATTAAACTGTAAAACTGTAAGATAAAAACAAGCTATTTAAGTATTTTATCGATCAAGATAACTTTGCCACTGCTCGCTTCCAAGGTAGAGGACATGTAAGTATCCTATCGCAGAGCCGGATGCTTTATTGCTTTGATTGGTTGAAAGTTTGGCAATACCTCCAACATTTCTTACCTCTAAGCGTTTCATGCCAAGATCACTTTCATCCGCCTCTTCATTCTGATCATCCGAATCACTTACATAGACTGCTGTAAGTTTGCCGTTAAGATCATATTCCGCTCCCCATAAGGTCACTATATGAGAGCTGTTTCCAAAAGTCTTGTAAGATATACCTATGATACCTTCATTTCCCAATATCTCTTTAAGTTTTTCACTTAAGTCCTCATAGTTTCCGCCATAGGTACGCTCGGTCAGCTTGACTTCCTTAAAAGCATTATAGAAAAAGCCGCCACGGTTATCAGGTGTCATATCTACATCTTCAAAATTAGTTCCGCCGGTTGCCTTTGGAGTGTAGCCGTTAATAAATAAGTCCATAAGCAGATCCGAATAAAAGCCCTTATCATTATAACCGAATAAAATTTTGAAAAGCTCAAATATACCGCTGTCCTGCTGGTTGTTGAAAGAGTTTCTGAGCCCTGAAAGGCTTCTTTGGGAGCGAGTTATATCTCCCTCTTTAGCTATATAGCTGTCTATATATGAGCTGTTTTGCTCAAGCCACCAGTGTAGCATATTAGCTGAGGCAGCTCCGAAGCAGAGGTTTTTATCGATATCTGTATTGCCGCCCGCTATTGACTTATTGCTGTCATACCATGAATTTCCCAAAATAAAGGGAGCTTTATGATCGATATATATATCAGAACCGGCATGAGTTACTTCTTTTCTAAAATCACCGCCTTCTCCCATCTTAGGAGCTTTAATACCCTTAGCCCAGATAATTGTTTTTATTTTGCCGTTCTCATCTGTATACTGTACTACATTATTATTCATGGCAGTAGTCAGTGAATCTTTAACTGCGTATGCTTTATTTTCTTTCTGCTCACCCGAATCATTTTCCTGTTTAGTATTGTTCTCTGTAGTATCGGGAATTTGCTTATTCTCTGGAACCACAGGAATTGAAGCTGCATTAGAAGAGGTTGCTGCGGTACTGTCATTGGCTGAGCTGTCATGGTTGTGAACATTTTGGTCGGTATTTGTATTAGTAACAGTACCTGAAGACGGGCTTGAAGAATTGGAATCCAAACCGGATTCGGTGTTGCTGTTTAAACCGGTATCGATGTTACCATAGCCTACATTATTGTCAGCATTGTTTGAATTGACAGTACTATTAACGGATCCGATGCCGTTAACATTCGAATCGCCAACTGTAGTGCTTGTGTCGCTGCTGTTACTTGAATCGGAAGTACCTCCCAAAGAGCCTAAATCAGAGTTTGTTTTACTACTATTAGCAAAGTCGTTGTTACCGTCATAAGAGCTTACTCTACCACCTGATCCGCCTCTACCGTTACCGGGAACCGTTACCGCCGCCTCCGGATCGTTTTATACCGCCCGAGCCTTTTTTAATCAAGCCTTTACCTGAGCTTAAGCCTTGATCACTACCCATAAATCCCTTTGTAGCGTCAAATTGTTCTTTAGCATTGTTATCGACCCATCTGCCCATAGAATTAATTCTGTAGCCATCAACTGTTCTGTCAGCGTACATTCTTCCCAAAGTAGCCGGGTCTGTGGGTTCAAAATAGTAACAATATCCGTCTATCCATTGCCAGCCGGTTAAAAGTGTACCTTGTCGAAAACCTTCGTTGCGATCTAAAAAGTACCAATTATTATCGATATCTTTAAGCCATCCGGTTTTCAGGCTTCCGTCATCATTAAAAAAGTAGTGGTTATTACCGAGCTTTTGCCAGAATTTAAGTGCCTTATAGTCCTTGTAATATTTCCAGGTACCGTTTTCTACCTTCCATCCTTCAATATTTGCCAATGAACTTACAGAAAAGATTAAAGACATACCAAGTCCTAAAAAAGCAGGAGCTAAAATCTTATTAAATTTTTGCATTTTTTATTTATAAAATTTCCTTTCACGAATTGATCTAACTATTATTCTTTTACAATTCTAAATTCTAGCACAAAAAAATGGCAAGGTCAAAACCTTGATATAACATACTATAGCCTTCAAGATCAAGTATATAATGATTTGTAGGGGAGTTAGTAACATAAACAATGATAATGGTTTATAGAAAACGCTTATAAAAAACTCCGTATAATTCAATCATACCCGCAACCCTTTTTCAAAGCTTTGACAAATTCACACAGACTGCGGAACTCGCTTGTCTGCCAAAAACCGGGCAGACTGACGCTCAAACAGTCCTCGTCTGTGGAATTTGTATCTTGCTTTATCAAAAGGGTTAACCGCTAAAAAGATTGAATTATAAGGAGTTTTTTCTCTCCCGCCACACTACTGTTACAAAAGATTAGTGCTGTGTAGATATATTTATAATTGTTTATGTTGCCAAAGGGGAATGTGGGGGGGAGGTGTAAAAGCGACTTTTATTCCGAACTTATAAAAATTTCGGGTAAATTAATGATTTATATTGCCTAAGGTACCGGTTAAGGTAAATGTGTAGGTACACTTTTATCTGACGCCACACCCCCATGTGAATAAATGTTTTTAGATTTGAATAAAAGTCGCTGCCACATCTCCCCCTCCGCCTCCCACTTAGCAACATAAACAATAGCTATTTGTCTACTCTAAACCCATTATTCCGCTATTTCTTGCGGGCTGGTGATTACAGAAACACTCCCTATTTCAATCTTTTTAGCGGTTAGTACTGTTAATAAAGTGAGTTACAAACTTTACAGACGAGGACTGTTCGAGTGCAGCTCGCCACGGAGTAGGCGAGCACACGAGTTCCGCAGTCTGTACTAAGTTTGTCGAAACTTTATTAACAGTACTGCGGGTATGATTGAAATAGGGAGTGTTTCTGTTTAATTGTTGCCGTGCAACCATTTCTGAATAATGTTTGTGTTTCTGACCATTGTTTATGTTACTAACTCCCCGCTAAATCATAATTTAACAGTACTACATTTACTATATGTAATATGATATAATCAACGGATATTAATAAAATAAATTAAAGTCACTAAACGCAGTAGTTACAAGCCTTAGAAAAAAGAAAGGTTATTATAATGAAACCCTTAAAAGGCGATTATATTTTTTATGAATTAAAAGACTTGCTAAAAAAGAATATTAAGATCTGCAAAGAAGAGTAATATTTTTTGCTCTTACATACGAACAAGTAAGAGTGCAATATATTGTTGCTTAGCTTAATTTATACCGGAGTTTAAGAAAGGAGAATGATCTGTTTTTATAAAAGATAATAGGATCATAAGTTTAGATATGAATAGTACAATAGATAAAGATGTGTATACAGAAATCGCAAAGCTACTTACCTTAGATAAGGCAGTTCTTTCAGATTTGGCTTTGTGCTTTGAATCACCCAAAGCTTATTTTGATATGAATTTTGAAAGATATGATGAGCGTGGATTTGAGGGAAGCGAGGACCTTGATGTCTTGGCATGGATAGGCATAGTCGATGAACTTATTGAAAGCGGTGATATCATAGAACTTGATTGGAATGAGTGCCCGGAAGAGTTTATTCTGCAAATGAAGGACATGGCGGATAAGAAACATTTAAAAATAGAAGAAGAATGGTTTGATAAAAATGAAGATATAATTTTATGGTGCGAGATACTTGATCAAAAGTGGAAGGAGCAGGGATTTTGCGTGGGAGCAATGGATATAGACAGCGACAGTTATGTAATGTTTATTTGCAAAAATGAAATACTTGAAAAGCTTGTCCTGCTCGGAAAAAAGATAAGTAAGCGTTTTGATAGGGCAACAAATATGTAAGAGGCTGGCTTATCTGATGAAAAAATTATATAAGCATAACAGTATTACAGATATCCGGTCAAGCTTATGTATGTTTTGAACCTGCGGACCGATTGGTGTAAGATCATATAAATGGAGACTAACTATTAAAAGTCAAGCCTTAAAATGATATTTTTTGAATAAAGTACAGAAATGTATTTTAGATATATTGGAAACTTAGTTAGAGTTCCTTGAACCTTGAAAACTGCATGACAAAAAGAGCATCGTGATAGGTGCTCAAAAAGGAGTATTGAATTAGAAAGGTTTAAGCTGCTTTTATGTATTGCTGCTTTGTTTTTTCAAGATGATAAATCACTCGAACCAACTTTTTTACAGCGTGTGATATGGCAACATTGTAATGCTTACCTTCCGCTCGTTTTTTAGCAAGATAGGCTGCAAATGTTGGGTCCCAGTGGCAGACATACTTGGTGGCATTATACAGAGCGTATCGCAGGTATCTGGAGCCACGTTTTTCCATATGTGCGTAAGCACCATCCAGTTGTCCGGATTGATATGTTGATGGCGAAAAAGCCGGCATAAGCTAAGATTTTTATCGGGAGAATCAAATCGACTGAAATCACCAATCTCGGCAATGATCATGGCTCCCATGCGATAACTGATTCCAGGAATACTGAGAATCGGAGAGTTGATTTCATCCATGATGATTTTTGATTTCATTTTCGATTTCGTCAATCTCGGAATCAAGTTCCTGAATCAACTTAATGGTGTGTTTCAGTTCAAGTGATTTCGCTGGCATATTTGAACTGATAGAAGCTCTTGCAGCATCTCTAAATGTGATTGCTGTTTCCTTGTCGTAGCGACCTTTTGAGGATTCAGAAAGTAGATTGGTAAGTCTGGTAAGGTGAGCATTGGCTACTTGTTTTGCACCGGGAAATTCAGAGAGCATTGCATAAATAGATGCCATATGAAGTTGAGGAACCAGCTTTTTCCAATTCAGGAAAAAAAGAATACAGACAAGTCTCGAAACGGAGGTTTTTCAGCTTTGGCACGTTCTTTCACTTTGTCAAAACGATAACGTGTTAATGACTTTAGCTCCTCGTTGTGGTAAAATATGTCTGAGTAGGACTTCAAGTTCACATCAGAAATAAGCATGGAAGCAATCGTGCGGGCATCTACTTTATCCGTTTTCGTCTGTCTAAGGCTTAGACTTTTTTTCTGTACAGATTTGTATGTAACGGATTGATAACATAGGTGGGCAAACCTTTATCAATGAGATATCCGAGGAGATTGTAACTGTAGTGTCCGGTGGCTTCCAGTCCTACTTTTACTTTTGTCACATCATTCATAACGGAAGCAATCTTTTGATGAAGTTCATTAAAACCATCTAAGTTGTTGGTGATGGTAAATGCTTTAAATAACACTTCTCCATCAGAGTTGGTGATAAAGCAATCATGCTTGTCCTTAGCAACATCAATTCCTACGTAAATCATAAAAAAACTCCTTTGAAATGTATTTGATACTGTTTTATAACCACAGATGCTCTTTGCGATTGTAACCTCGTTCTAAATAAACCGTCATGCGGTATCTAACTGATTAACAAATGAACAAAGAGACTGTGGTTGGAGCCTCCATTAAACCATCGAGTGGTAGGTGATTGAAACCAATCCACAGCATCTTATATATCATAGTCAAACCTACAGAAGAGGTAAAGAAAAGGACTATGACTTAATAGTTAAAAGACCTTGGAGAGGGTCTCTAAAAACTACTACTATATAATACGAGGTTGGTTTATATATATTTGTGATAAACTATCCGTATTGCCTGAAAGGGGTGTAAAAATGCAGGAAAAAGTATTGTCTGTTAAAGAAATGAGGGAGGCTGACAGGTATACCATAGAAAATCATGTTTGCAGCAAGGAACTTATGTACAGGGCGGGAAAAGCCGTATTCGATAATTTACCGGAATATGTAAAAAGTGTCGCAATAATATGCGGAAGCGGCAATAACGCCGGTGACGGTTATGTGCTGGCAGGTCTTTTAAAAGAACATAATATAAGCTGTAAACTATTTCTTACAGAAGATAAATTTCCGAAGACGGAAGATATTATTTTGATAAATGTACGCAAAAATCTGTAGAATATGAGTTTATAACAGATAACAGCGAGTATACGAAATTCGACTGTATAGTAGATTGCATATACGGCACCGGATTCAGGGGTGAAGTAAAGGACAGTATAAGGGTGATTATGGAGAATATAAATTCCTCAAAAGCATATAAGGTCAGTGTTGATATAAACAGCGGGATGAACGGTGACAGCGGTGAAGCCGATATTTGTATCGTATCGGACCTTACGATCTCAATAGGATATCTGAAAAACGGACTTGTAAGTGAAAATGCTGCTAAGAATATAGGAAAGCTTATAAATGTAGATATAGGAATAGTTTTACCGCCGGAGAATAGGGATGCCTTATAAAGAACTGATTAAAAATTTTGACAATATAAGATCGTATATGAGGGATTTTTTTGTATACGGTTTTAAGACAAGGGAAGATTATACGAAAAAAAGTCTGAGAAGCTATGATAACGAAAGGCGAAGAATACAAAACTGTTTGGGCGATCTTCTTTCTTTTAAACAAACACAAGCCGGAAAGAAAGTTTTTATATCACTTGATGGCAGAACTGCGGATCGAAATCCTTTGTATAAGGCATTCAAGGTGAAGTCTTTTACGGCTAAGGATATAAGCTTATATTTTATAGTTATGGACATCTTAAAAAGCGGGGAAAGTTACACACTTACCGATATGCTTTACATAATAGACTCGGAATATTTGTCGTATTTTAGAGAGCCGATGATTTTTGATGAATCAACTCTAAGAAAAAAACTCAAGGAATACGAATCTATGGGTTTGTTAAGATCTGAAAAAATATCAAAAAAGGTTGAATACAGTCTGGTAGAGGATGATATAAATCCCGGAAAATATAAAGATGTAATAAGATTTTTTACCGAAGAGAATATCCTGGGAGTAATAGGAAGTTATATAGAAGATAAATTTGAAAATTCAGATAGATATTTAAGTTTTAAGAATCACTATATAATGAATGCTTATGATACCGAAGTGATTTTTACTATACTTACAGCTATAAAAAATAAAAAGAAGGTAAATATACATGACTTCAGACATGGAAAGGTAAAAGAATACATTCCCATAAAATTATATGTAAGTACCCAAGGCGGAAGGAATTATCTTATGTGTAAATGTACCGAAGACAGTAAATTTTATGCGATAAGAACAGATTACATAAAAAGTGTCAGCTTAGGACAAAAGGCAAATGATTTTTCCGCCGTAAAAGAAAGGTTTGACGGTATATCAAAACATATATGGGGAGTAAGTTATAACGGCGGAGAGCTTGAACACTTTGAAATGGATATATATGTAGGTAAAGGAGAGGACTACATAGTAAAAAGACTTGAAAGAGAGAAGCGCTGTGGCAATATCCTAAAGATAGATGAAGAAACCTACAGATTTGTTGCCGATGTGTATGACAGTTATGAAGCCGTTCCTTGGATAAGAACTTTTTTCGGCAGAATAAAAAGGCTTGAGTGCAGTAACAAAACAGTAAGTGATCAAATAAAGATCGACATGGTAAAGATGTTCAAAATGTACGGAGAAGAAAATGATTTTTAATGAGGTCTACAGTGCTTATTATAAAGCAGTAAAGGAAATGCTCAAATATGCAGCCAAAAATGAACTTAACAAAGAACTTATATATAAAATAATAAATGAAGTTGCATTTGAAGAAAGCTCCTTAAGTATAGTCCCCTCTATAGAAAAAGAAGAATGGCAGGTCATTACAAGCGAATTAAAAACACCTATTAAAAACGATCCTTCTCTTTGTCTTACCGGGATCGAAAAAGCCTGGATAAAAACCGTGCTAAGAGATCCAAGGGCAGTACTTTTTAACTCTGAAAAAGAAACTAAAGAAAAGATAAGCGATGAAGAGATTTTATTTTCCGAAGAGGATACTGTCTTTTTTGACAGATATACGGACGGAGATGATTATGCTTCAGAGGAATACATAGGCAATTTCAAAACCGTTTTAAGAGCATTGAAAGAAAAGAAGAAACTTCGAATAAGTTTTATCAGCGGTAAAGGTCAGGTAAAAAAAGGCTTATATACACCTATAAAAATAGAATATTCGGATAAAGAAGATAAGTTCAGACTGATTTGCAAGGCTAACGGGACCTTGTATACCGTCAATATTGCAAGAATAGTAAACTGCGGTCTTAGCAATGAAAGTTTTTCGGATAAGGTAAAAGGCTTGGAATTATCGTTGAAAACAGTTGTATTTGACATAATAAACGAGAGGAAGACACTTGAGAGAGCGATGATGAAGTTTTCTCATTATAAAAAAGAAGTTGAGAAGATCGGAGATAATACTTACAGGGTGGTACTTGAATATGATAAGTACGAGGAGACCGATATGTTGATACAGCTTATGAGTTTCGGATCGTATATCAATGTTATCTCACCTATAAAAATAAAAAAAGAGATAAGTAAACGCTTAAAAAGGCAGATCGAAATATTTGAGTGGTAGTTCGAAACTTTTTTTCCGTGAACTTTTTGTATTGAGGATGTAGAATAGCCCTACAAACAGAAAGGAGGAAACATGAAAACTATCGAGATAAAGGGAAAAGTTTCAACTGCTTTATGCTATGTAAATGTTGTGGAGGAAGATGCGATCGAACAGATCAAAAGGATGTGTGATTATCCGATGAGTGAGGGTTCACAGATCCGTATCATGCCGGATGTGCATGTTGGAAAGGGTTGTACCATAGGTACCACCATGACCGTTAAAGACAGAGTTGTTCCCAATGTAGTGGGAGTTGACATAGGCTGCGGAATGTATACGGTTAATATGGGTAAGGTCGATATAGATCTTGAAAGGTTTGATGACATAGTATACAGTATTCCTTCGGGTACGGGCGTTTGGGAAGGAAGACAAGAAAGATTCGATCTGACTAAGCTTATCTGCTACAGGCAGCTTAAGGATACAAAAAGAATAGAAAGATCTATAGGAACATTAGGTGGAGGCAATCATTTTATAGAGATAGATGAGTCTGAGGATAAAACAAAATATCTGGTAATACATTCAGGAAGCAGAAGTCTTGGAAAACAGGTGGCTGAAATATATCAAAAACTGGCTGTAGACCTTGATAAAGGCATAGGTTATTATCTTGAGGCAAGAGATGAAATTATCAGAAGCTATAAAGAGGCGGGAAGAAGAAGCGAGATACAGGAAGCACTGAAAAAATTAAAATGGGAAAAGGAGAATGAGCATCCTTCCATGCCTGAAGATCTGTGTTACTTGAGCGGAAAATATCTTGAAGATTATCTTCACGATATTAAGATCTGTCAGGATTTTGCAAGAAAGAACAGGGAAAAGATGGCTGAAATTATTTTGGACAAAGCTAATATTAAAGCTTTGGAAGTCTTCCATACTACCCATAACTACATAGATACAGATGAAATGATCTTAAGAAAAGGATCCATAGCCGCTCATAAGGGCGAGAAGGTACTTATTCCCATAAATATGCGTGACGGAAGTATACTGGCACTGGGTAAAGGAAATCCGGATTGGAACTATTCCGCTCCTCACGGTGCGGGAAGGCTCATGTCGAGAACAAAGGCTAAAGAAAGCCTTGATATGGATGAATATAAAGACAGTATGAAGGGGATTTTCACAAGTTCCGTGAATGAGGGTACTATAGATGAAGCACCTATGGCATATAAATCAATAAATGACATAATTGACGTCATAGGAGAGTCGGTAGATATAATTGAAGTAATAAAGCCTATATATAATTTTAAGGCTTCATAGGAAATGAGGTTAAAGATGATGAAAATGACTTCGGCTTATGCCAATAAGCTTTTAAGACAGTTGGAAGATGATAAGAGTTTTTATACAAATCAAGAATCCGAATCCTGCACCTATGTAGCGGGATTGGGAGAGGAAGCTATAATTCCTGAATATGACTATGTAGCTGTAAGTAAAGAAATCTCAAGCATTGATAACAAGATACAAAAAATCAAACATGCCATAAATCTATCTAATGTGAACAGTAAGATAGATATAGAAGGACAGATCCTAAGTGCTGATGTTATACTTGTAAGAATGGCTCAGCTTAACAGAAGAAAGGATACTCTTGATTTTATGAGGAAGATGCAGGCAAAACATAGACAGGAGAATCGTTCTTACATACCACGTACAACAAGTGTTCCCGAATACAGATATATTAATTTTGATTTGGATCTTGTTAAAAAGGATTTTGAAAAAATATCACAGGATATCATGAAGCTGCAGATAGCACTTGATAAGTATAATCAAACATTTGAATTTGAGGTGGATATTTAGGCTTCTTTCCTTACAAAGCGCACCAAAACCGTTTTAAAAGACTCGTATAGGTTATGGTTTAAGGTGAAAGATTTATGTTATCGGTTATTTATTATAAATTATTGTTTAAGGTTTATAAAATCTATGGCATTTAACATGCCCTTAAATTTGCGCATTTGTAGAAAACTTGGCAACAGTCCGTGAGCATTGAAGTAAGGTTATATATGCTTATTATAATAATATAAAAATCATTTGACGGTATTCTGTTTAATAGGCTGTTGCATTTTAAGATTTTGTAAACAAATATATTATAAAATTCTGTATGAATGTATTATAAGGTTTACGAAATCTCTTTTGCAGCAGCCTTATTTATATTTATTAGTTATTTATCAGATTAAAAAAAGGATATATATTTCCGGCAAAAATATCAAAAGAAATGCTTATATAAGTTTCAAAAAAACAAAAAAATTGATTGACAAATTCAGTTTAATGTAATATTATATACACATGAGTTAGCACTCAAACAAGATGAGTGCTAACAAATAAAAAGGAAAGGCAGGTGAAGAAGTTGGAATTAGATTATAGGAAAGTAATTATACTGAAAGCTATCATCCAAAATTATATGGAGACCGGAGAGCCGGTAGGTTCCAGAACCATATCTAAGTTACCGGATCTGAAAATAAGTTCGGCAACTATCAGAAATGAGATGAGCGACTTAGAAGATATGGGATACATAGTCCAACCGCATACGTCTGCCGGACGTATACCTTCCGACAGAGGCTATAGATTTTATGTAGATAATATACTGAATGAAAAGCAACTGGAGCTTGACGAGTTTAAGGATCTGATGCTTCAAAAAGTCGACCGGCTTGAACTTGTCCTTAAGCAGATGGCAAAGGTCATAGCAACCAATACCAATTATGCGGCGCTGATAAGTGCTCCGAGTTATCAAACGGGCATATTAAAGTTCATACAGCTGTCTAAGATAGACGAATATAAATTATTACTGGTAATAGTACTCGAGGGCAATATTATCAACAATAAGATAATAGATATAGATAAGAACTTAAGTGATAAAGAGATATTTAATCTTAACTTACTTCTTAACACCAGCCTTAACGGTTTGAGTGTTACTGATATGAATATAAACATAATTACAAAATTGCAAAAAGATGCCCTGGAACTGAGAGATGTGGTCGATAAAATATTGCAGGAGATATCTAACAGTTTCAGCAGTGATGAAGAATTAAATATCTACACAAGCGGTACAACAAATATTTTCAAATATCCCGAGCTTTCTCAAAGCGATAAAGCCAAGCGGCTTATAGATACTTTTGAAGAAAAAGCCAAGCTTAAAGAGATATTTGATGAAGTAAAGGATCTTGAATCCGATAGTGACGGTATACAGGTACACATAGGGGAGGAACTTCCTATACAAACTATGAAAGACTGCTCGGTAGTTACTGCAAATTATGAGCTGGGCGAGGGTCTTAGAGGAACTATAGGTATCGTAGGACCTAAGCGTATGGACTACGAGAAAGTTTTAAAAACCATACGAACTCTAATGCTTAAGTTGGATGAGCAATTTAAGCAGGATAAAACTTAAGAAAGGAGTGTAGATGTGGTAGATAATAAGAATTTAGAAGATGATGAGATAAAAGATAAGATCGAAGAAGAAACTTTAGAAGAAGTTAAAGAAGAAGAACAGGATCTGGAGGATATAAAGAAAGTTTTGGAGGAGGCTTTGAGTGCCGAGGAAGAAGCAAATGCTGCAGATGATGCTTCCAAAGACAGTAAAGATGCAAAGATAGCCGATTTGGAAGACAGACTTAAAAGACAGATAGCTGAATTTGACAATTTCAGGAAAAGAACCGAAAAAGAAAAGTCTGCAATGTTTGATATGGGAGCAAGGCATATTATAGAGGCTATACTTCCAACTATAGATAATTTTGAAAGAGGTTTAAAAACCGTACCTGAAGATAAAGAAGCCAAGGCTTTTTATGAAGGTATGGAGATGATATATAAGCAAATGCTTAAGGTTTTATCCGATGTAGGTGTGACAGCTATAGACTGTCTTGATAAGGAATTCGATCTGAACTTACACAATGCGGTAATGCATGTAGAAGATGAAGCCTACGGCAATAACATTATTATAGAAGAATTCCAAAAAGGTTATAAATACAAAGATACGGTAATAAGACACAGTATGGTCAAAGTTGCCAACTAACAGGAGGATTTAATTTATGGGTAAAATAATAGGAATAGATTTAGGAACAACAAACAGTTGCGTAGCGGTAATGGAGGGTGGTAAGCCGGTAGTTATACCGAATTCGGAAGGATCAAGAACCACACCGAGTATAGTGGCATTTACAAAGACAGGAGAAAGACTGGTAGGTGAGCCTGCAAAAAGACAGGCGGTAACCAACTCAGACAGAACAATATCTTCTATAAAGCGTCATATGGGTACCGACTATAAGGTAACCATAGATGATAAGGCGTATACACCACAGGAGATTTCAGCAATGATACTGCAAAAGCTTAAGGCGGATGCGGAAAGCTATCTGGGAGAAAGGTTTCAGAGGCGGTTATCACAGTTCCGGCATATTTTAATGATGCTCAGCGTCAGGCAACAAAGGATGCAGGTAAGATTGCGGGACTTGATGTAAAGAGAATTATAAACGAGCCGACAGCAGCAGCTCTTGCTTACGGACTTGATAACGAAAAAGAGCAAAAGATCATGGTATACGACCTTGGTGGCGGTACATTTGATGTATCTATAATAGATATCGGAGACGGAGTTATAGAAGTACTGGCAACCAACGGTGATACACATCTTGGTGGTGATGATTTTGACAACAGCATTACAGACTGGCTTGTAAAAGAGTTTAATAATGCAGAGGGTGTTAACTTATCAAACGATAAGATGGCTATGCAAAGACTTAAGGAAGCAGCTGAGAAGGCTAAGAAGGAGCTTTCAACAGCTACTACAACCAATATAAACTTACCTTTCATCACTGCGACACAGGACGGACCCAAGCACCTTGATGTAACACTTACAAGGGCTAAGTTTGATGAACTTACTTCAAGCTTGATCGAAAGAACCGTTACTCCGGTAAAAAATGCATTAAATGATGCGGGTATAACTGCTTCAGATCTCGGTAAGGTACTTTTGGTAGGCGGTTCAACCCGTATGATCAATGCACAGGAAAAGGTAAAGCAACTTACACAGCATGAGCCGAGCAAGACCTTAAACCCTGATGAGTGTGTAGCTATAGGAGCTTGTATACAGGGTGGTAAGCTTGCAGGTGATGCAGGTGCGGGAGACATACTCTTACTTGACGTAACTCCGCTGTCACTTTCTATTGAAACAATGGGCGGTGTTGCAACAAAGCTTATTGAAAGAAATACTACTATACCTACCAAGAAGAGCCAGGTATTCTCTACAGCTGCTGATAACCAGCCGGCTGTTGACATACATGTGGTTCAGGGTGAGAGACAGTTCGCAAAGGATAATAAGACTTTGGGAAGATTCCAGCTTGACGGTATACTTCCGGCAAAAAGAGGTGTTCCGCAGATAGAAGTTACATTTGATATAGATGCCAACGGAATAGTTAACGTATCTGCTAAGGACCTTGGAACAGGTAAGTCTCAACACATTACAATTACTGCCGGTTCAAATATGTCAGACAGCGATATTGAAAAGGCTGTAAAAGAAGCTGCTGAATTCGAGGCACAGGATAAGAAACGTAAGGAAGCTGTGGATACAAGAAATGAAGCAGACTCAATAGTATTCCAGACCGAGAAGTCACTTGAAGAAGTAGGTGATAAGATAGATCCGGCAGATAAGCAGACTATAGAAGCAGATCTTACAGCACTCAAGGAGTTAGTAGAAAAGGCTCCTGTAGAGACTATCACGGATGAGCAGGTTGAAGAAATAAAGAAGGCTAAAGAAAAGCTTATGGATACAGCTCAAAAGTTATTCTCAAAGGTATATGAGCAGGCACAGGCAGCAGGCGGTGCACCTGAGCAGGGTGAAGGTGTACAAGGAAACGGTTCTGACGGCAATGATGATGTAGTGGATGCTGAATTCAAAGAGGTATAATATTAAGCTAGGGGAAAAATATGGCAGAAACAAAAAGAGATTATTATGAGGTGCTCGGTATAGACAAAAATGCTGACGATGCAGCGATAAAGAAGGCTTACAGAGTACTTGCCAAAAAATATCACCCCGACGCTAACCCTGATAATGCTGAAGCCGAGAAGAAATTCAAGGAAGCCAGTGAGGCTTATTCAGTACTTATAGATCCTGAAAAGAGAAAGCAGTATGACCAATTCGGTCATGCTGCCTTCGACGGTATGGGTGGCGGTGCAGATGCCGGCGGTTTTGGCGGTTTTGGCGGCTTTGATTTTGATGCTTCAGATATTTCGGTGACATTTTCGGAGATATTTTTGGTGGAGGTTCGTCTTACAGAAGAAGAACAAGTAACGGTCCCATGAAGGGAGCCAATGTAAAGACCTCGGTAAGACTGACTTTTGAAGAGGCTGTATTCGGAGCCGAGAAAGAGATAAATATCAATTTTAAGGAAGCTTGCGGTAAATGTAACGGATCCGGTGCCAAGCCCGGAACCAGTCCGGAGACATGTACAAAGTGTGGCGGTAAGGGTAAGGTAATGTTTACACAGCAAAGTTTCTTCGGAACTATGCAGAATGTCCAGACCTGTCCGGATTGTGGAGGAAGCGGAAAGATAACCAAGGAAAAATGTCCGGACTGTCATGGAAACGGATATATAAGCAAGAAGAAGACTTTACAGGTTAAAGTGCCGGCAGGCATTGATAACGGCATGTCCATAAGGATGGAAGGACAGGGAGAGCCGGGAGTAAACGGCGGTCCGAGAGGTGACTTACTTGTGGAAGCTTTGGTCAGTGCACATCCTATATTCAAAAGACAGGATGAGAATATATTTACAACAGTACCTATAAGCTTTGCAAAGGCTGCACTCGGAGGTGTTATAAGAATAAGGACTGTAGACGGAGAAGTAGAGTATGAGGTAAAGGCCGGAACACAGACCGATACCAAGATAAGGCTCAAGGGAAAAGGAGTTCCTTATATAAGAAGTAAGAATACAAGAGGAGATCACTATGTTACTTTGGTGGTATCCGTACCTACAAGTATGACCAAGGAGCAAAAACAGGCTCTGGAAGCCTATGACCGTACTATGAATCCGGACAGTGAACAAAGTACTCAAACTACCAAGAAAAAAGGTTTCTTCAGGTAGTATAAAGATTATATATAAAGGCTGCGGCAAAAGCATATTATGTGAATATTTTGCATAATAAAAGCTGCAGCCTGTTTTGGTAATTGTTTAGCCTTGTAATATCTTGATTAGAAGATATGTATGTGTTATATTTGATAAGGATCAGAGTTTTACGCTTACATAAGTATACGCTAATATAAGGATAGACAGAGTTTGTTTTGAGTAGCGTAAAAGATTGGATCAATGATTATACATGCAGTATTTCAAATCTGAAAATTAATAAATATAATACAAAGTAAAATATGAAAGGTCAAATACATGAGTGAAGTTAATAATGAAAATCCTTCTTCCAAGATTCCTCAAAAAAGCTTGCAAAGCTTATTCTTGAAAGAAAAATTAAGTCCTAAAAGCAGCGTAAAAAAACTGATAGCTGTAGTCAGCGGTAAGGGCGGTGTAGGTAAATCCCTTATGACAAGTTTGCTTGCTTCAGGCTTAAGTGCAAGAAAACACAATACGGCAATACTTGATGCGGATATGACGGGACCGTCTATTCCGAAGTCTTTCGGACTTAAGAATCAGGTTTTTTCAAATGATGATAAACTGATGCTTCCGGCAAAGACAAGGAGCGGTATAAGTGTAATGAGTATTAATTTACTTTTAAAAAACGAGACGGATCCGGTACTTTGGAAAGGTCCTATAATCTCACAAAGTATTAAGCAATTCTGGTCGGAAACATATTGGGAAGATATTGACTTTATGTTTGTGGATATGCCTCCGGGTACCGGTGATGTGCCGCTTACAGTGTTTCAGTCACTTCCTATAGACGGTATAATAATAGTTTCAAGTCCTCAGGAACTGGTATCAATGATAGTGAGCAAGGCTGTAAATATGGCTGTTAAGATGGATGTTCCGATAATAGGTCTTGTTGAGAATATGAGTTATTTTGTATGCGATAATTGTGAAAAGAAACATTATATATACGGAGAAAGTCATATCGATGATATTGCTAAAGAACACGGTCTTAAAGTTCTTGCAAAACTGCCTATGGATCCGTCAATAGCCAAGGCTGTGGATGCAGGTAATGTGGAAGATCTGCAATTGCCTTACTTAAAAGATGCTTTAGATGAAATAGAGAAAATGTTGTAGTTTTGGACTTGATGAAATATTCTTGCCTGCAATTACATTCGAATGTGTCAAAAAAGATTTTAGTATTTAAAATAATGGGTTATAAACGCTCAAATTTATATATAGAGGAATACGCATATGCAGATGAGAAGTAATGATGAAGTTGATCGTTCCATAGTACAAGTACCGGAAATAGTGCAAGTGCCTAAAGGTATGCTTGCTTTTGCAAAGCAATTTCAGGAAGTAATGATGATGTACACCTGTGCTATAAGAGAGGTCAAGACTAAATTCGAGGTATTAAACGATGAGCTTTCGGTAAGAAATAAGAGAAATCCCATAGAAATGATAAAGTCCAGGGTGAAGAAACCAATGAGTATAGTCGAAAAGCTTAGTAAAAGAGGACAGCCCATAACACTTGAGTCAATGATAAGCAATCTTGACGATGTGGCAGGTGTAAGAGTAATCTGCTCTTTTTTGGATGATATATATGAAGTTTCGGATATGATAGCAAAACAGGATGATATAAAGATCATATCAATAAAAGACTATATAAAAAATCCGAAAGAAAACGGTTATCGCTCCTACCATATGATCATAGAAGTACCGGTATTTTTTTCGGACAGGAAGCAGCCTATGAAAGTCGAAGTTCAGATAAGAACTATTGCTATGGACTTTTGGGCAAGTCTCGATCATCAAATAAAATATAAAAAAGAATTTCCGGGTGCGGATATTGTAAGCAAAGACCTCAAGGAATGTGCGGATATCATAGCTGATACGGATAACCGAATGTTAAAGATCCGAAAAGTCATAGAAAGCAATATGGCAATAAATAATTCCAATGAAGACGATATGTAGATCGGATGCCGGATCGAAACAGATTAAAAAGTGTTAAAAATATCGGTTCGGAATCTACTCCGAACCGATATACCGAATTGATTTTTTAATTGTTTATTATAAAATTTCCGCCATTTCCAGAAGAAGTTTTTCACTGTTGTTCCAGTCAAGGCAAGGGTCTGTGATGGATTTGCCGTAAATATGTTCGCCGATTTTTTGATTTCCGGCTTCGATATAGCTTTCTATCATAACACCCTTTACAAGATTTTCAATGTCTTTGGAATATCTTCTTGAATGTAACACTTCTTTTACAATACGGATCTGTTCCATGTATTTTTTATTGGAATTGGCATGGTTCGCATCTACTACAAGTGCAGGGTTCTTCAAGTCTCTTTCCATATAAAGACTGTAGAGGTGTTCAAGATCCTCATAATGATAGTTCGGTATATTAAGGGCATTCTTATCGACAGCACCTCTTAAGATAGCATGACTTAGCGGATTACCGGTGCTTTGTGCACTGTGACCTCTGAATATAAAGTCATGTGACTGTTGTGCCGCATAAATAGCATTAAGCATGACAGAAAGATCACCTCCGGTAGGATTCTTCATACCTACAGGGACATCACAACCGCTTGCGGCAAGACGATGTTGCTGGTTTTCCACAGACCTTGCACCTACTGATATATATGACATAAGATCATCAAGGTAAGATAGATTTTCCGGATAAAGCATTTCATCGGCAGTAAAAAGTTCGCTTTCTTCAATCACCTTCAGGTGCATACGTCTTATTGCTACTATGCCTTCATGAAGGTTAGGTTTTTTTTCTGGATCCGGCTGGTGTAACATTCCCTTATAACCGTCTCCGGTGGTTCTGGGTTTATTTGTATAGACCCTGGGGATCAAGAGCAATTTATCTTTGACTTTTTCCTGAATAGATGCAAGTCTTGCCGCATAATCACAGACCGAGTCTTCGTTATCTGCCGAACAAGGTCCGATGATGACTAAGAATTTATTGCTTTTGCCCTGCAAAACATCAGCTATCTCTTTGTCAAAAATTGTTTTTTTATGTACATAATCGGAACTTAAAGGGAATTCGTTTTTTATCTCATCAGGTCCCGGAAGTTCATCTATATAGTTTATACCCATACTGTTACCCTTTCTTATGTTAGCTTATTAGAGAGTTTCTCGTATATCTGAGATTATTTTATAATAATTATAAAATGCTTGCAAGTATTAAAAGCCGTGACAGCACAACTCTAAGTATAAATTGAGTATTACATTTTTATCAAAAGAATGCTTTTACTCATTGTTTTATACATGTATATGATGCTCTCGTGACCTGTATTGATGACTGATATGATAAATTCGTATAAAACAGGAGTTCGAAAAGATAGGGAATTTTTACAGATACAGAACAATTGCCAAAAAGCTGAAAACTGTATATGTAAAAGCATTGAATAGGATTTGTATATATGATATAATATGAGTTTGAAATAAGGCTTTTTCAACTTTTATATTTCTAATAATAAATTAAAAGTAGAAAAGTCGGGACATTAACTGTCCTTATCAACGCCTGTGGAGACGGTAGAAAACCGGTTTTGGAAGCAGGAAGTTTATTACTGCGAAGTAATGAGCGGTTCAAATGTACTGAATAAAAGTACAGAATAGATTATTAAGGAGAATTCTATGAGTTTACAGGTGGAGAAATTAGAAAAGAATATGGCAAACTTGACCATAACAGTTAGTGCTGAAGATTTTAATAAGGCTATTACAAAATCTTTTAATAAGAATAAGTCAAGATTCAATATACCGGGCTTTCGTAAGGGTAAGGCTACTCAGGCAATGGTAGAAAAGTATTACGGTTTAGGTGCATTGTTGGAAGATGCGGTAGATATCGCTATAGATCAAAGTTACCCTACTGCAGTTAAGGAGTCTGAACTTGAGATAGTGTCAAGACCCGAGATAGATATCAAAGAAGTAGGCAAGGATAAGGATTTGTATATGTTGCCAAGGTTGCGGTACGTCCTGAAGTTACTTTAGGTGAATACAAGGGTGTGGAAGTTACAAAGGCAGATGCTACCGTAACAGAAGAAGATATAGCACAGGAACTTTCAGCACAACAGGAAAAGAATGCAAGACTCATATCTGTAGATGACAGAGCTGTCGAGGATAAGGATCAACTCCTTATTGACTTTGACGGAAGTGTAGACGGCGTACACTTTGACGGAGGAAAGGCTGAGGACTATCCTTTAACTATCGGTTCTAAGAATTTTATCGCCGGATTCGAAGATCAGATCATAGGACATAAACTCGGTGAAGAGTTTGACGTTAACGTGACTTTCCCTGAGAATTATCACGCTAAGGAACTTGCCGGCAAGCCTGCTGTATTTAAGGTAAAAATCAAGGAGATCAAGAGAAAAGAACTTCCTGAATTGAACGATGAATTTGCGAGTGAGATAAGCGAGTTTGATACTTTGGATGCTTACAAAGAAAGTATCAAGGAAAGCCTCAGTGTTAAAAAACAAAAGAAGGCTGCCAATGAGAACGAGCATGCTGTAGTTCAAAAGGTAGTTGAGAATGCAACTATGGATATTCCGGATCCTATGATAGAGTTGCAGATCGACAAGATGCTTCAAGATTATGCATCTCGTATGCAAAGCCAGGGAATCTCATTAGATCAATACATGCAATTTACAGGTATGACTGTTGAGAAGCTCAGAGATCAAATGAGAGAGCAGGCTATCAATAATATAAAGACCAGACTTGTACTTGAGGATATAGTTAAGGCTGAGAAGATAGAAGTTGATGAAGCGAGAATGGAAGAAGAATTTGCCAAGATGGCATCACAATACGATATGGAAGTAGAAAAAATAAGAGAACACTTTGCAAATTCCGACAGCGATATATTAAAGAACGATATAGCTGTTCAGGAAGCTATAGATATGCTTGTAGCGGAGGCAAAGCTGGTATAACGGAGGTTAATATATGAGTTTGGTACCTACAGTCATAGAGTCAACAAGTAGGGGTGAAAGAGCATTTGACATATATTCAAGACTGTTAAAAGACAGGATAATTTTTTTAGGGGAAGAGGTTACGGATATAAGTGCCAATCTGGTCGTTGCACAATTATTGTTTTTGGAGTCCGAAGATGCTAACAAGGACATACATTTATATATAAACAGCCCGGGAGGAAGTGTGGTTGCCGGCATGGCTATATATGATACCATGCAATATATCAAGTGTGATGTTTCAACGATCTGTCTGGGAATGGCTGCAAGTATGGGAGCATTCCTTTTAGCCGGGGGTTAAAAAGGTAAAAGATATGCACTTCCCAATTCTGAGATCATGATACATCAGCCTTCGGGCGGGGCTAGAGGACAGGCTACAGAGATACAGATAGCTGCCGAGCAGATATTAAAGAGTAAGAAGAAGCTTAATGACATGTTGGCAGCCAATACCGGAAAGTCGCTGGAAGTTATTGAAAGAGATACTGAAAGAGACTTCTACATGTCTGCAAAAGAGGCTTTGGAGTACGGTATCATTGATAATGTTATAGAACATCATTAGGAGAAGATATGGCTAATAATTCCGATACAAAAACCTTGTTGTTCATTTTGCCGAAAGTCTAATGAACAAGTAAGGAGATTATTATCAGGTCCTCCCGGAGTGTACATATGCAACGAGTGTATTATGCTTTGTGCAGAGATCTTAGATGATGAATTTGCCCAAGAGGAAGAATACGAACTTGAAGGCATAAACCTTTTAAAACCCAAAGAGATCAAAAAGTTTTTGGATGAATATGTGATAGGTCAGGATGATGCCAAAAGAGTATTGTCTGTAGCGGTGTATAATCACTATAAGAGAATAACTCACAGCAAGTCATCGGACGTGGAGATACAAAAAAGCAATATACTTTTGCTCGGTCCTACCGGTTCGGGTAAGACTTATCTTGCACAGACACTGGCGAAGATACTTAATGTTCCTTTCGCAATAGCGGATGCCACTACTTTGACCGAAGCCGGATATGTAGGTGAAGATGTAGAGAATATATTGCTCAAACTCATACAGGCTGCCGGAGATGATGTCAGAAGGGCAGAATACGGTATTATATATATAGATGAGATAGATAAGATCACTAAAAAGTCAGAAAATGTTTCTATTACAAGAGATGTTTCAGGTGAGGGTGTACAGCAGGCACTGCTTAAGATCTTGGAGGGCAGTGTGGCAAATGTACCTCCGCAAGGTGGAAGGAAGCATCCGCATCAGGAGCTTATACAGATAGATACTTCCAATATCTTATTTATCTGTGGAGGAGCTTTTGACGGACTTGAGAATATAATAGAAAAAAGACTCGGTGCAGGAAGTATAGGCTTTAACTCTGAGGTAGCAGCAAAAAATTCTCACAGTATAGATGAGTTATTTAAAAAGACCCTACCTCAAGACCTGATAAAATACGGACTTATACCCGAGTTTATAGGAAGAGTACCTATTACTGTATCTTTAGAGATGCTTGATGAAGAAAGTCTGATAAGGGTACTTACCGAACCGAAAAATGCTTTGACCAAGCAATATGCTAAACTGTTTGAAATGGATGATGTAAAACTCGAATTTACCGAGGATGCGATACAGGAGATAGCTAAGCTTGCACTTGCCAGAAAAATAGGTGCAAGAGGTTTAAGATCTATTATTGAAAAATCCATGATGGATATGATGTATGAGATTCCTTCCGATCCGGGTGTAGGTATATGCATCGTCAATAAAGATACGATAAACGGTCAAAAACCCGAACTTGTATACAGGGATAAGGCTGTTAAGAAAAAAAACAGAAAAACGATGGGAAAACCTGAGATAGCATAAGATTGGGGCTGCTGCAAACTATGGATTTAATATGTATGATACATGTTTGAATTCCGTTATGCGGCAGCTCCATTGGTTTATCTATAGGAGATTAGAAATAATATGAGAGATAATTACAAGAATATGCTTAGAGTTATAACTGTACCTCTAAGAAATATGACCGTATTACCGGGAAGCGTACAGTTTTTCGATGTAAGCAGGGAAAAGTCTATAGCAGCTATAGAAAAAGCTATGACTTTGGATGAAAGAGTATGTCTGTTTACACAAATACGAGCTGAAGTTCAAGTTCCGCAAAAAGAAGATCTTTATGAAAACGGATGCTATGTTGCTATAAAGCAGCTTGTCAGATTACAGCAGGAAAATATAAGAGTTATGGTGGAAGGTCTGTCTAAGTGCAACCTTCTAAGACTTGAAGCTGGCGGGGCGTACTTAAATGCCTATGTAGCTCAGGATGAGACCTATGATATACATACCAAGAAAGTTTATGCGGATCCGGCAACTGAGTCGGCAATGGTAAGTATAGTCAAGGAACAGCTTTCGGAATACGGATTGTCCAATCCTAAATTCTCATCAGAGAATATACAGGAGATCATAGATACCGAGAGCATATATGAATTATGTACTAAGTAGCGGCTGAGCTTCCGTGGGATCATAAAATAAAACAATCAATATTGGATGCCGATACTATAGATGAAAGATACGAGCTTATAGTAAAACAGCTTTTTAAAGATAACCAGGTTAATAAAATAAAATTTGAATTTCAAAAACAGCTTAGAGAAAATATAGATCAAAATCAAAAAGAATATATATTAAGAGAGCAAATGAAACTTATTAAGCAAGAGCTTAATGAGGATGTTGATAAAGAAGTAGAAGATTACGAGAAAAAATTATCTGAACTTAATATCGATAAAAGATCAAAAGAAAAGCTTTTAAAAGAGATAAGCAGATTTCAAAATATGCCGTCAGGTTCACAGGAAGCCAATGTAATAAGAAATTATCTTGATGTGGTATTTGACATACCTTTCGGAAAATACACCGAAGATAGTAAAGATATTATTTATGCCGCAAAAATACTGGATGAAGATCATTACGGACTGGAAAAGGTAAAATCAAGAGTTTTAGAATATCTTTCTGTTCGAATATTAAATCCTAAAAGCAGCGGAACGATCCTTTGTCTTGTCGGGCCTCCGGGAACCGGTAAGACATCCATAGCAAAAAGCGTTGCGAGAGCCATGGGTAAAGAATATGTCAGGATAAGTCTTGGAGGAGTAAGAGATGAGGCTGAAATCAGAGGGCACAGAAAAACTTACATAGGAGCTATGCCGGGCAGGTTCGTAGAAGGCTTGAGACAGGCGAAGGTATCCAATCCTCTTATGCTTTTGGATGAGATAGACAAGGTATCGAGCGACCATAGGGGTGATACATCTTCGGCACTTTTAGAGGTGCTTGATTCCGAACAAAATTATAAGTTCAGAGATCATTATGTAGAAGTTCCGGTAGACTTATCAAAGGTGCTTTTTATTGCTACAGCCAACAACGTGGCTACTATACCAAGACCCTTGCTTGACCGTATGGAGCTTATAGAGATCAATTCATATACAGAGAATGAAAAGCTTCATATAGCACAGGATTATTTGCTCAAAAAGCAACTGAAAGCCAACGGTCTTGATAAGTACAAGATCAAGATGGATGAAGAAACTCTTAAGAAAATAATACACCACTATACAAGAGAAGCCGGAGTCAGAACACTTGAAAGAAGAATCGGAGAAGTATACAGAAAGTGTGCAAGGAAGATACTTGAGGAAAATAAAAAGAGCATAAGTATCAATGCCAAGAAACTTTCAAGCTACCTCGGTAAACCAAGATATAATTATGAGTCTGCCAACGAAACCGATGAGATAGGTATAGTAAGAGGGCTTGCATGGACGGCTGTAGGCGGAGATACCCTGCAAATAGAAGTAAGCATAATGCCGGGTAAGGGCGGCTTACTCCTCACAGGGCAAATGGGTGATGTTATGAAAGAATCCGCTCGTATAGCATTAAGCTCGGTAAGGTCGATATCAAAAGATTATAAAGTTGCGGATGATTTTTACGATAAGCATGATATACATTTGCATATACCTGAGGGTGCCGTGCCTAAGGACGGTCCGAGTGCGGGTATAACCATGGCTACAGCTATGCTTTCAGCCGTGATACAAAAAAAGATCAGAGCGGATGTTGCCATGACGGGAGAGCTTAGCCTAAGAGGAAGAGTACTTCCCATAGGAGGACTTAAGGAAAAGATACTTGCGGCAAAGATGGCAGATATCAAGACTGTTATAGTACCTTCTAAGAATAAGATAGATATAGAAGAGCTTTCAAAGGAGATCACCGAAGGTTTGGAAATAGTCTATGTTAAAGAGTTAAAAGAAGTGCTTAAAAAAGCATTTGTTTAGAAGGATCGGGAGGGGTTATGCATATAAAACAGGCAGTTTTGGAAACAGTATGCGGTATTACAAGTGTATTACCTAAAAATGATCTGCCGGAAATTGCTTTTTTAGGAAAGTCCAATGTAGGTAAATCAAGCTTGATCAATAAACTTATGCAAAGAAAGTCTTTGGCAAGAACTTCTCAAGCACCGGGTAAAACACAGACTATAAATTATTATAAAATAAATGATGAGATATATTTTGTGGATCTGCCGGGTTACGGATATGCAAAGGTATCGCAGGAGTTAAGGCAAAAATGGGGTAAGATGATAGAAAAATATCTTACTACATCTCCTTCATTAAAACTTATTTGTCTTTTGGTAGATATAAGGCATGAACCTACAGAGAATGACAGACTTATGTATGACTGGATAAAATATCATGGATATAAGGTACTGGTAATACTTACAAAGGCAGATAAATTAAAAAGAAGTGTTTTAAGTAAAAACATTAAAATGATAGAAAAATCTCTCAAAGTATCCGAAGAAGATATGGTAGTGGCTTTCTCATCGGAAACAGGGCAAGGAAGAGATGAAGTGTATGAAATAATAAATAATGCGATTTAATTTACGGATAATAAAAAGAGGCTTTGAAAAAAGCCTCTTTTTTGTAAGTACAAGTTTAATTTTTATAATTTTATACTCCTACAATGTTTCGCCTGTTGTATAATTATCAGCTTATAATAAAGCTTTATTGACTCGTAACTTATTGATTTTGAACTACAGGATCTGTAGGGTCGAATTTTTGACTTGTAGGGATAGGTGTATCTATAGCAGGTTTCTCTACAGGACCTTTTTCATGTAAGTTAGAGTAGGTCATAACAGGAGTTCCCATTTTACAATTATGATATACCCATGCAGCATCACCGGCTCTAAGTCTTAAGCATCCGCCTGACTCAGCTATATCCATATAATTGTATGTATTGGCATCAAGTGCATAAGAGCTTGGTTTATCATAATAGATCAATGAATGGATGATAAATCCGTTAAAGAATCTTGATAAATATTGACAATAAATATCGTCATGCATAAACTTCCAAGCGTACTTAGCATATATCTTGTAGGAACCTAAAGGAGTATCGGGACCGTCTGTAGACATAAATGTCTTAAAAGGTATGATATATCCGTTAGCACCGTCTCTTGCCATGATATACATTGTAGCTGTAGCCTTGTTGTACTTATTACATAATCATTGGTAAGTCCCATAATAGGTTCAAGATCTGTAACAAGTTGTCCGTCCTCAGCAAAATAATACTTGTAACCGTCTATGTATTGCCAGCCGGTTTGAACAACTCCGTCCTTGAAGTAGTAAGGAGTATTGTTCTCAAATCCCCAACCTGTATAAGCAGCGTCATCGGATTTTGAGAATTGGAGAGCACCTGAAGCATCTCTGTAAACTCCCTCATAGAACGGAGCAAGCAAAAGTCCGTTTGTACTTTCCGGAAATTCCCTTGTCTTATCCCACATAACTACCTTAAGTGCTACTATATAGGCATCTGTGCCGATAGTTCCGACTGTTTGACCGTTTTTACCCCAACCGGTCACGGCACCGTTACTAAGTACAGCTTTGTAATAGATATCGTTAAGCACTCCGCCATAACCCTTTGCACGTATTTGAACAGCCTGAACTTTATTGTTTTGATCACCGTTAGGTGTCGCCTCTCCCCGGAGTTTATCCATGGAGACCAGCCTGAATTCATGTTAAATGCACGTGCGTAATATCTTCCTATACCTGAGTGGTGTATCTGTAATCTCGGGAATCCTGAAGGAGAATATGCAAAAGCCTGAGCATTACTCGGTGCACCGGATATCTCGGAATTATCTACATTCCACATTCCGTACTTAAACATAATAGGTGCTCCGGTAATAGTATCCGGCGCTGTAAGATTATCTCCCAAAGAATTAAGATTAGCAGCATTTACGACCTCGTCCAAATTCAAGTTTTCAGGTTGGGTATAATCTGTTATTGCTAAACTTGACCTTACATCAGTTGCAGCTTGATTTGTTGAAGTTTCTGCAGAAGCTGTTTCGGCTGCCTGACCTTCAGCTGCCGCATTAGGATCAACAGAACTTGCATAAGTTGCAAATGAAAAGATAAGAGATAAGCTTGAAGCTACAATAAATAAGCTGCCTCTTACCTTATTTGATAAATACATAATTAATTTCCTCCTAAAATGATTTGAATTGACTTATTCATTGTAACATAAAAGTTAAATAAATAGAAGAGATTAAAGATTAAATAAACTAAGAATTATTACTAATTTATAACGAATTATATAAGTAATATTTACATTGAAAATATATTCATTATCTGCTAGAATTTTTAAGGTTTATCAGAAATTATAAAAAACAGGGGGATAAGTTATGGACAAACACAATAAATTTAGTGCTAAGGATTATTTACTCAGTGTACAGCACCTTTTTGCAATGTTCGGTGCTACGGTACTCGTACCCTTGATCACAGGGTTGAACCCTTCACTTGCATTGTTCTGTGCAGGTGTAGGTACGTTAATATTCCATATTTGCACTAAGGGGATGGTACCGGTGTTCTTAGGTTCATCATTCGCATTTCTTGCTGCTTTAAGTGCTATCATAAGACCCGAAGGGCAGGTTGTTTTGGAAAATATACCTATGGCACAGGGAGGTATATTTGTTGCGGGAATAATATATCTGATTTTTCACTGTTAGCATATCTGATCGGTGCGAAAAGGCTCAGAAGAATATTTCCTGCGGTGGTGACGGGACCCGTTATTATAGTTATAGGTATCAATCTGGCTTCCGTTGCCATAACCGACTCTATGTACGGACTTAGTTTGACGGACGGTATCAATTCGGAAATACTTCTGAATTTTTCAATTGCCCTATTTACATTATTTGTAGTTATCTTATGCTCAATATTTTCACACGGATTTTTTAAATTGGTTCCTATATTGATCGGTATATTATCAGGTTATATATTATGTGTTATACTTTCATTGCTCGGGTATTACAAGATGGATTATTCGGCTGTAATCAATGCTTCATGGATCAACATACCTTTTTTTTCGACCGATTCCAACGGTGTGCCGTTTATGTCCTTACCTAAGTTTAATATGGGAGCTATACTTTCTATCGCTCCGATAGCTCTGGTAACATTTATGGAGCATATAGGAGACATAACAACAAGCAGCACTGTGTGCGGTAAAGACTTTATAAAAGATCCCGGACTTCACAGAACGCTTATCGGAGACGGTCTGGCTACAGCCTTGGCGGGTCTTATCGGAGGTCCTGCCAATACAACATATTCGGAGAATACCGGGGTTTTGGCAACTACCAAAAACTATAACCCCGCAATACTCAGGATGACAGCGGTATTTGCTATATTACTCGGGCTTTTGGGTAAGATCGGTGCGGTACTTCAAACCATACCGGGACCTGTAAAAGGAGGAGTAGAGGTGATGCTTTTCGGTATGATAGCCGCTGTAGGAGTACGTTCGCTTGCAGAATCCAATCTTGACTTCACCCACTCAAGAAATCTTACGATAGTAGGTCTTATACTGGTATTCGGACTCGGATTTTCACAGCTTGGCGGTATTAATGTTCATATCGGAGAAATTACACTTAATATCTCCGGACTCTTTATAGCTGTGGTGATAGGTGTTATAATGAATATGATACTGCCGGATGTAGATGATAAATAGAAAACAGAAAAAATGTTATACTATGAATGAGCGTAATTATTTACAAGATCAAGTGTGTACAAAAATAAATAAAGGAGGTTGGCTTTTAAAAGCCTGTATTTTATGAATAATAATGTATTTATAAACAATCATCCACTGGTTCAACACAAGATAACCAGACTAAGGGATAAATCAACCGGAACCAACGAATTTCGTTCTTTAGTGGGAGAGATAGCTATGCTTATGGGATATGAGGCGTTAAGCGATCTTCCGACTGAGGATATAAGTGTAAGTACGCCTATAGAAGAATGTATGTCGCCGAGCATATCGGGCAGAAAACTCGCCATAGTACCCATACTTCGTGCAGGTCTGGGAATGGTAGACGGTATCCTTGCTTTGGTTCCGACTGCAAAGGTGGGACATATAGGTCTTTACAGGGATGAAGTTACACATCAACCTCATGAATATTATTGTAAACTTCCGGATCCTATAGAAGAAAGGACCATAGTGGTAACGGATCCTATGCTTGCGACCGGAGGTTCGGCTGCGGATGCTATTTCTCAGATAAAGGCACACGGAGGTGTGAGTATAAAATTCATGTGTATAATAGCCGCACCGGAAGGACTTGAAAAACTTCAAAAAGCGCATCCGGATATACAGATATATGTAGGACATTTGGATAGGGAACTTAATGAAGATGCTTATATATGTCCCGGACTCGGAGATGCCGGAGACAGGATATTCGGAACAAAATAGAAAAATAAAAAAGCTGCTGCAAGAAATTACTTGCAGCAGCTTTTTTATGCCGGTGGCGAGACTCGAACTCGCACATCCTTGCGAATAACAGATTTTGAGTCTGTCGTGTCTGCCATTCCACCACACCGGCTAAGCACCGATAAATAATAACATAAAAATAAAAAAATAGCAAGAACTAAGACTTAAAACTTAATGCTAAATTTCTTATCAATTTGTAAATAAGAGGAAAATAAAACTCAAACTTAATATAAAAACGTGTTCTTGGGCTAAGTTCCGCAAAAAAATGTTTATATTTTTTTGATAATACCTTCTTATAGTTCTTAGTATTTACCAGTATAAGAAAATATATCCTATTTATGGAATTCTTAACAAAGGAGAATATGCATAGTCGGTATATGAATCAAATGCTTCATAAGTTGCCTTTATCTCCTTAAAATATTTATGCTGTTTTTTTAGAAAGTCACCCTTTTGCAGATCCTTGGTCCAGGAACCGGAAACACCGACCCTGTAAACAGACATATAACTGTCTATATAGAAACTAAGTCCCTTAGAAGCCAAAATAATTTGCAAAGGTATGTCCATGACCGGAGCCGTAGCAAAAAAATCAGGAAGCTCTTTTATATGTTTGGACGGAAACATTAAAGAAGCGGTTGGGTAAGCCGATGTTTTATCAATGACCTCGGCAGCGGATAAAAACCTATCATTTTTGTATGGTCTTATATTGGTTTCAGGGTAGGAACTGTCCATAGCCAAAGCTTTTGCCGCATGAAAACAAAGACTTATATTGGGGTCGGAATCCAGTATATCGACCTGCTTTTGCAATTTTTTATTATCGGTCCAATAGTCGTCACCCTCACAGATCGCAATATATTTGCCTCTTGCACGAGGGAAATTATATCTTTGAGTAACATTTGTTATACCAATAGAATACTGATTAACACTTTGATATATCGGTTTTATAATATCCGGATAAAGTCTCTCATACCTTCTTATAATATCGGCTGTTTTGTCGCTTGAACAGTCATCATGTATAAGTATTTCATATTTGAAATCAACCTTTTGTTCAAGGAATGATTTCAATGCCTGTTCTATATATTTTTCATGGTTGTAAGTAATACAGCAGATACTTACCTTTATATTATCATTTGTCATATAATTACCTAATTCATAAGTTTTTTGAAAATGTATTGATATATGTCCTGGCTCTTACTGTGCCAGTTGGCACACATATTTTCCGCAACAGTCTCATCCGGTACGGATATATCTATGGCTATAAGGTCATATTTGGCTTCGGAGAATCTTAAAGTGACAACATATTCCTTTGTGTCACTGTCATGATAGTAATCGGCTATGCTGCTTACTTCATCACGCATTTTGAATTTATTTTCGTTCAGATATTTATCAAGATCCGATATAACGGCTTCGGGTATATCCCTGCGGAAAAGTTCCAAAGTTTCCGATCCGTCTTTGGTCAGAGTATGTCTTGAAGAGTTATGTAATTTTGTATCGATATTTATAAGTTTAGCTTCCTGAAGTTCCGAAAGTACCTTTTGAACCTCAAAAAAATTGGTATACTCATAACTTAGAAAAAATCCCGCAAGTTGAGTCTGAGTAAGCGGGAAATTAACTTGCTTGAGCATATAAAGCACCATTAACTTATATAAAGTTGAAGAGTTTAGATCCATAATATTCTCCTGAAATATTGTAGGTTATTTTTTTATTACCTGTATTATAAAATAAAGCTGCCTATTAATATATCACAATATTCTTTTAATTCAAGTTTTTTTATGGTAAAATGTCCTTTACATTATGCAGTAGGTGAATGGATATTATGATAGAGAAAATAAATCAACTGGCAAACGGTACTGTAGAAACTGAAGTTGCTAAGCTTAGAGTAAAGCCTGAATATATAGATGTAGCGCTTATATACGGTAAGGAAAATAAGCTTGAACTTGAGATACAGTCCATGAATCACAGATACTTTAAAGGACTGGCTTATACGGATGACTTAAGAGTTAAAGTATTGGAGCCTCAATTTGGCGGATTAAGAACAAAAATTCATATTAAAGCGGATGATACTTGCTTTCTGAATAAAGAAGACATTGAGGGTAATATATATCTGGTTACTAATGCAGGAGAGATAACCGTTCCATATGTATTCAGATTGGGAATGACACAGACTGAAAAGTTGCTTAAAAATCTTGACAGCATAGATTCATTTGTAAAAATAGCGAAGATCGACTTTGATACGGCACTTCGTTTATTTTCGTACAAAGATTTCACCTTAGCTGAATTTATGAAGGATACAAGGGCGGGTGCCATATATAATGCACTGAAAACAAAAGATGCATCGGCTTTGGAAGAATTTTTATGCGCTTGTGGAATAAAAGAAAGGATAAGACTCAACTTTTCAAAGGAAAAATATGTATTTGCCGATAACGGTACCGATAAAACATTTACTATCCCCATAAGAAGGCAAAGCTGGGGATATTGCAAATTTGACGTAAGTTGTGAATCGGACTTTATTTATCTGAGTAAAAAAAGTTTGAGCAATGATGATTTTACTAAAGATACCTGTTATTTTAATTTTGATATTTCGGATGATCTGCCGCCTTCAAGACACAATAAGGCTGTAATAACCTTCTCGAATGCGGTAAGTGAATACAAGATAGAAGTAGAGCTTGTTTCCAATCAGGTAAAAAAAGAAGAGATAGACAACTCTTATAAAAAGAACATTAGTTCATACTTTAATCTGCGTATACAATACGAGTATGAGCCGGAAGATATTATTCCGGAGCTTATGATGTTGGAACTTGATGAACTGATATCAAAAGGCATAGAGGTAAAAAAATACAGTTTCCTTAAAGCGGAGGCTCTTTGTCTTTTAAAAAGATATAAAGAGGCGGAAGAAATACTGGATGCCTTTCATGACAGTGTAGTGGCATTAAAGGACGAGGAAGCCCTTGACTATGTATTATTTGAATATATTATTGCGCTTATTGAAGATGATGACGTTATAAATCATGATTTTGGAAAAATTTTGAGAAGACTTATCAGTGAAGGGGAGTATCAACTTATGCCTCTTTTGATAAAGTTTGACAGAAGATGCAAATATAAGCCCTCTCTGGTATTTGAACTTATTAATGAGGCATTTTATGCGGGAAGCAGAAGTCCCTTCCTATATCTTGCATATATAAAATTTATTTCACAGAATCTCGATTTTCTTCATGACCTTACCAATCTGGAATTACAGGTATTTAATTTCGGGATTGACAGAGGTTTATTAAGTAAGGAACTTATAGACGAGATAGTTCAAAGGGCGAAGAGTATAAGAAAATACTCGGGACTTACATATATATTATTTAAAAAGATCTATGATAAATACAAAGAGGCTGCATATCTTGAAGCATTATGCTCTGTAATCATCAGAGGAGACGTAAGAGAACCTTATGTCAACGAATATTTTGAGAAGGCGATCGATGATGATCTGGAACTTTTCGGTATATACGAGCAGTACATCTATACCCTTAAAAAAGAAAAGGCAGGTCTTTTTAAAGAAAATATTTTAAATTACTTTTTGGGTGATAATGCCCTAACACCGGATTACAGAGCCTTATTATATGAAAATGTTGTTTTGTATGCCGATAAAAGCTCAAAGATATACGAGGAATACAGACCGCTTATATATCAATTCATGTTAGAACAGATCAATGCCCGTGCTATTAGTAAGCCGCTTATAAGTATTTATAATGAATTTATTAATGCGGATATGGTAGACAGCAGACTGGCAAGAGTACTGCCGGATATTGTAACGGCACAGATGCTTAAGCTTGAGAGGGACGATGTCGAAAAGATAGTTGTCGTATATCCCGAGCTTAAGTCTGAGAATGTATATAAATACGACAGCGACCTGTACTTTGTTCCTATATATTCCAAAGAGGCGATAGTATTTTTACAGGATGATAACGGCGTAAGGTATTATGTCGAGACCGATAAGACCATTTTAATAAAAAATAAAGATGAGGTACTTAATCGTTGCTATCAAATATATCCCGAACATGTAGTCTATAAACTTGCAAAACTGAGTTCTATTCTTGCATCGGGACATATTGCTGCTGAGGATGTAACACTTATACAAAGAGCGGCGGTCGATAACAGCCTTTCGGATATATATAAGGCAAATGTTTTATCAAAGCTTATCGATTACTTAAGAGAAGACAGCAAGACTCCTTCGGGACCTGATATATGGAATGTCAGCAACAACCATGACTTCCTCCTAAGAGCCGGTACGGATACTCATATTTCCGTGACCGACAGAGGTAAAATATGTGATACGCTTATTAATTTGGGATATATCAATGAAAGTTATCAAATGCTGCAGGTACTGGGATTGGAAGTAATAAGTCCCGAAAGTGCACGCAGACTTTGCAATAAATTAATAGTCGATAGGACAAAGTTCGATCCCAATGTGGTAAAATATCTTGCTTTTAAGGTATTTAAACAGGGAAATTATGATATTAATATCATAGAGTATCTGTGCAGGAATTTTAACCACTATATCAAAGATATGTACGATCTGCTTGAAAGAGCCATTATCGATAATGTTGACACCTACGATCTGGAAGAGAGGGTGCTTATTTACATGCTCTTTACAGGCAATCTTACCAATATAGATCAGGTGTTCGCCTGGTATGTAAGCAGAAAGAAGACCAATGTAACTATAGTTAAGGCATATTTTGCGGTCAAATGTGTGGGATATTTTATCCATGACGAAAAATATCCGCCCATGTATTTGAAAGGCTTGAGCAATCCATTCTAAGTATGGATGATTACACAAGCATACCTATGATATACCAGCTGGCAATTACAAAATATTATTCTGAACTTGCGGTATTGGATGAAAAACAGCAAAAAGTAGTGAGTGATATTATAGATAACCTTATGGCTTATCCTATAGTATTCCCTTACTTTAAGAAACTTACAAAGTATGTCAGTCTGCCGCAGGATATAGTGGATAAAGAATTTCTCGTATACAAAAGTTCTTTGGAAAAAAGTCCCAGACTAAAGAGCAGGGTATATCCTTATGATGCAAGTTTCACCGAAGAGAGGTTTGATTATCATTATATGAATATATATATCAAGGAAAGGCTGCTCTTTAGCGGAGACAGATGGGAGTACATGATATATGAAGAGATCGAAGGACAGGAAAAACTGACACAGAGTGCGTCTATAGTGCATGAAGAGGCTATAGAGGCTCTTAGTTTCAGCAGATTTGACAGAATAAACGAGATAGATATATTGTTAAATGATGATGAAGTTGATATATATGATGAGAACCTGATCAAAGACAGACTTGTGAAGTATTTGATCGATGATGAAATTGCCAGAGAAACTTTTAATTTGATGATGTAAGAAACGAGGCTACTATAATGACAGCACATGTTTTTGGAATTGATATATGTGATTATAGCACATCGATAGTATCATATGCCGATGATAAGGCATTTCGCTTTCCGACCGCTATATGTAAGGAGAAAGACGCAGACGGATGGTATGTCGGAGAAGAAGCTTATGCTATGGCTTTAAGCGGTAGAGGTGTTATAGTCGATAAATTATTAAATCTTACTATAAGAGGAGGTACTGCCACATTAAACGGAGTGAAATACCAAGGTGCGGAGATCCTCAAATACTTTTTAAGGTTGATCATTGATATCAGTTTAGAAAAGTTAAAGTCGGTTATCCTGATAAGATAGTAGTATCTATACCAAAGATCGATATAGATATAGTTGAGAGGATCACTTCATGTCTGGTAGACCTTGGATATTTAAAGCAAAATATAAAGGTCATAAGCAGGTGTGAGAGTTTTATATACTATGTTATGAGTCAGGGTAAAGAAATATGGAACAATCAGGTGGGGCTATTCAGTCTGACGGATGCAAAGCTCACATATTATGAACTTAAGGTAAGCAAGACTTCAAAAAGATTTATAGTTTATGCAGAAAGTAAGGATATGGACGAGGGATTTAATTTGGATCTCTTAAATAATTCAGCCGGTGCAAAAATGGGAGATAAGATACTTACAGCCTGTGCGGACAGAATACTTAAAAAGAAAGTATTCTCTACGATAATGCTGACAGAAAAAGGTTTCGAAACCTTGATTGGGCAGTTAATTTTAAAAAGATAATCTGCAGCAGAAGAAGAGTATTCGTAGATATGGATCTTTTTGCAAGAGGTGCCTGTGTAAGAGCTGTTGATCTGATAAGTGATAAACCTATATTTAATTTTACTTGTATATGTGACGGAAGACTTGATACGGATATCAGTATAAATATACAAAGAAAAGATAAGGAAGTACCTCTGATGCTTGCAAAAGCCGGTGAAGCGTGGAACGAAGCGAAGGCATCTTTTAGGATCATAGCGGATTCCGTACCGGATATAGAATTGCATCTGGAGCCTATTGACATATATAAGAAAAGACGAAGCATAAAAATACCGCTGAATTTTATGCCGGCAAGGCCGCAAAAGGCTATGAGACTTGATATAAAGACCGAGTTTAAGAATGCCGGTACAATGGTGCTCAGTTTGGAAGATGCGGGTTTTGGAGATCTGTATAAAAAAAGTGAGGCGGGGATGGTACAAGAGGTTGACTTATGGGATTGATACTATGTAGCAAAAATGAAGCTAAGAAGCCTTATTTTATAGAAGAATTATCCGTTAATATCTACAGTATAGAGGAGCTTTGCTATATTATATATGAGCATCCTTTACTGGTTATCGATAATTTTTTATCTCCCGGTCTTATAGAGTTTATAAAGACAGATCTGAACATGAGTGTCCTGGGGGCACAACTTGATAAGATGAAGCAGGAAAGACATGCCGAAGACAGTATGCTTATATATATACTTGAATTTACGGAAATATATAAAAATTCCGAGATAAGCAGATACAGATCTGAGCTTAATAATTTCAGGAAATTAAAAAAAGCCGATTATTTGAAGGAAAAAGCCGATTATATGTTCAGACTCAGAAGATACGGAAAGGCTATAAGATATTATAAGGCGGTCATAAAGATGTCTGTGGAAAAAAATCCAAGAGATAAACTTTTAGCCAAGACATATCATAATGTGGCAAGTGCATTTGCGAATCTTTTTATGTTTGATAAGGCTTATGAGTATTATGTACAGGCGTACAATATACTCGGAGATAAGCATATACTTAAAAGATTGTATCTTTTATCCTACCTCGACAGGAGAGAAGAGATAAGGCTAAAGTACAGTGAGAGTCTGGGAGCCGATATTATGCAATATTGGGATGAAGAATTCAATCAAACCGTTACTAAGGTAAAGCAGGCTATAAATAAAGAGGAAATTGACAATATTTTCAAAAAAGACCCTATAAAACTCAGAAAACTTCTTATAGAAGAAATTTCTAAATTCAAGGTAGATTATAGAAATATGATATAAATAATTTGCTTGTTTTATAAATAATAGCAAATCAGGGTATAATAAAAAAAGAAAAGGACAGGATTTATGAAAGAGTTGGAAAAAAACTACGATCCTTCTAAAATAGAAGCGAAGATATATAGAAATTGGCTTGAAAAGAAATATTTTCACGCAGAGGTCAATAAGGATAAAAAGCCTTTTACCATTATTATGCCTCCGCCTAATATTACGGGGCAGTTACACATGGGACATGCCCTCGACAATACCATGCAGGATATTCTTATAAGATATAAAAGAATGCAAGGATTTGAGGCTTTGTGGCAGCCCGGAACCGATCATGCGGCTATAGCTACAGAGGTAAAGATAATAGATAAATTAAAGGCTGAAGGTTTGAGTAAGGAAAGTCTGGGAAGAGAAAAATTTCTTGAAAAAGCCTGGGAGTGGAAAGAGGAGTACGGATCCAAGATCATAAATCAATTGCAAAAGCTCGGTTCATCGGCTGATTGGGAAAGAGAAAGATTCACCATGGATGACGGATGTTCGAAAGCGGTTGAAGATGTATTTATAAAGCTTTATGAAAAGGGATATATATACAAGGGTTCAAGGATCATAAACTGGTGTCCGGTCTGTCAAACCACCATATCCGATGCGGAGGTCGAGCATGTGGAGATGGATTCTTATTTTTGGCATATTAATTATCCTGTAGACGGTGAAGAGGGTAAATTTATAGAGATAGCCACAACAAGACCCGAGACTATGCTTGGTGATACGGCGGTAGCTGTTCATCCCGATGATGAAAGATATAAGCATTTGATAGGCAAGAATTTAGTACTTCCGCTTGTGGGAAGACTTATTCCCGGTGGTTGCCGACAGTTATGTTGATAAGGAATTCGGTACAGGTTGTGTGAAAATAACTCCGGCTCACGATCCCAATGACTTTGAAGTCGGAAAAAGACACGATCTTGAAGAGATCAATATAATGTTCGATGACGGTAAAATAAATCTGCCGAACTCAAAATACCATAACATGGACAGATACGAAGCAAGGAAGTCCGTCGTGGAAGACCTGAAGAATCAAGGTCTTTTGGTAAAAACTGTTGCACACAAGCACAGTGTGGGTACTCATGACAGATGTAAGACTATAGTTGAACCTATGATAAAGCCTCAATGGTTCGTAAAAATGGAAGAAATGGCAAAACCTGCCATAGAATCTGTAAAAAGCGGAAATCTCAAATTCGTTCCGGAGAGCTTTTCCAAGATATATTTGCACTGGCTTGAGAATATAAGAGACTGGTGTATATCAAGACAGCTTTGGTGGGGACACAGGATCCCGGGCTTATTATTGCAGTGAATGTAAGCACATGGAGGTAAATAAAGATAAGCCTTCATACTGCTTAGCCTGTGGTAAAGAAAGAGAATTTATACAGGATGAAGATACCCTTGACACATGGTTTTCATCTGCCTTATGGCCTTTCTCAACTCTGGGATGGCCGCAAAATACGGATGAACTTTCTTATTTTTATCCTACGGATGTGCTTGTTACAGGTTATGATATCATATTCTTCTGGGTAGTAAGAATGGTATTCTCGGCTCTGGAACAGACCGGAAAAGAGCCTTTTAATACAGTTCTTATTCACGGACTTGTCAGAGATTCACAGGGAAGAAAGATGAGTAAGTCCCTGGGAAACGGTATAGACCCTCTTGAAGTTATAGACAAGTACGGTGCGGATGCACTCAGAATGACTTTAATGACAGGTAATGCTCCGGGAAATGACATGAGATTTTATTTTGAAAGAGTAGAGGCAAGCAGAAACTTTGCGAATAAGATCTGGAATGCATCAAGATTTATAATGATGAATGTTAAGGATGACAAGGAGCCGGTACTTGATAAGAGCAAACTGAAGATAGAAGATAAGTGGATACTTTCAAAGAGTAATTCAATTGTAAAAGAAGTTACCGAGAATCTGGATAAATACGAACTGGGAATAGCACTTTCAAAGATCTATGATTTTTTATGGGAAGAGTTTTGCGATTGGTATATAGAAATGCTAAAGCCAAGACTCTGGAACGAGGCTGATGAGAGCAGAGAGACCGCACTTTGGGTATTGAAAAAAGTACTTAAAGATATGCTTAAACTTTTACATCCGTTTATGCCTTTTATCACAGAGGAGATATTCTTAAATTTAAGTGATGAAGAAAGTATAATGATATCCAAATGGCCCGAATATGATGAGAGTTTGGATATGAGATCGGATGAGGATAAAGTAGAAAGTATCAAGGCGGCTGTAAGGGCAATAAGAAACATACGAACATCTATGAATGTAGTTCCGAGCAAAAAGCTGAGCATACATATCATCAGTAAAGATGAGGCGGTACGAAATGTATTTGAAGAATCAAAAGTGATGTTCATGACTCTTGCGGGGGCCAATGAACTTTGCATAGGATCCGAGAAAACAAATATTCCGGATGATGCAGTTTCTGCGGTCATAGCCGGAGCCGATATATATATCCCTTTTGAGGATCTCGTAGATGTCGAAAAAGAAAAAGAAAGACTTAAGAAAGAAGAAGTAAAGTTACTTGCGGAACTTGACAGAGTAAATAATATGCTCGGAAACGAGAAATTTATATCCAAGGCTCCGGCAAGTAAGATAGAGGAAGAGAAGGAAAAACTCGATAAGTATACAAAGATGCTCGAACAGCTGAAAGAGCAACTTATCACTTTGGAGAAACGCTAACAGGAGGTTTCTATATGATTAATTTTGATGAAGAATTGGCTCGTTTTAAACCGAGCCTTGACATATCAAGGGTCGAAGAAGAAATAGTGAGGACGGATATGCATGATATGTCGGATATTATAACAAGGATCATACAGCTTGAATCAGAGGGGCGTTCTTAATGAGTGTAAAGCAACGTTGTATATATATTTCAAATAGCTATTATAATCTTGCGCTAAGTCATGCCAAGAGCAGAAATTTATCGATGGCTATCACGTATATAAAATACTCTTTGCAATTTAACAAACAAAATATTCCTGCGAGAAATCTTTTGGGGCTTCTGTATTATGAGATAGGTGAAGTAGCCGAAGCCCTGGTCGAATGGGTGGTAAGCAGCAATATAAGCAGTGAAAATAATATTGCAATAAAATACATCAGGATATTAAGAGACAGCAAAGGTGAGTTGGAAAGACATGAGCAAAACATAGGCAAATACAATGTTGCCCTGTCCAATGCCTTTGCGGACAGTAAGGATCTTTCTATTCTGATGCTTAACAGAATTACCGATATCAATCCCAAATACATTAACGCTCAATTACTTTTGGCACTACTTGCTATGGAGAATGAAGATTATAAAAAAGCCGGCAAGTGTATAAAAGCTGTGCTTAATGTAGATAAGAGCAATCCAATAGCATTGTCGTATGCTTCGAAACTAAGAGAGGGCGGCAGATCTGAAGCGGGAAGGAACAGGCAATTTGAAAGTAAGCGAATGTCCAAACTTCTTGAAGAGGACGTTATAATACCCAAGGGATATTCCGAAGGGTTCGGCTGGCATACTGCGGTAAACATACTGATAGGGCTTCTTATTGGAGCTGCCAGCATTATATTCTTATATATGCCTACTGTCAAAAACAGAATGAACATGGAGCATAACTTTGAGATTATGAAGATAAGTAATCAGTTAAGTGCATCCAATGCAAAAATAGATGAGCTTACAGAGTCAAAGGATGTGCTTCAGGCGGAGATAGATCGTCTTACGGAAAATGCGAATACTTCCGATGAGTCAAGTACTTACCAGATAACCCAATATCAACTATTGATAGGAATACTTGACGCATACAGAAAGAATGATTTTACACAGGCGGCATTTCTTTTTGCGGGGCTTGATACGGATAAGCTTCTGGATATAGATGACGGAAGCAGAGTTTCACCTACTTCGATATATAATGAGTTAAGTGCAAAGATAACACAGGACGGTCCTAAACTTTTGCTGGACAAAGGTAATCAGTTCTTTAATGCCGGAGACTATGCAAATGCTATAATTTATTATGATAAGAGTCTTCTTATCTCACCTTCTTTCGTACCTGCTTTGTATAAAAAGGGTATGGCATATAAACTTAGCGGTGACTCGCAAAATGCCAATACTATATTCGGAGATATTATAATTAATTATCCGGACAGTAATGAGGCTAAGCAGGCTAAGACAGAGAGAGGATACTAGTAACTTAATAATTCATATACATATAAAAACTCCTTGTAATCAAATATTCGGTTTTATTCAATAAATACCGATTTTAATTACAAGGAGTTTTATTTTATCATTATGTTTTAATAACTGTATTTATGGATATCAGTTTACATAACCGGGACCATAGCCGCCCGGAGTATTGGTACCGGAGCTTGGCGGCGAGTAGATATCCGAAGCATCCGATTCGGAAGGAGCCGGAGCCGGAGCACCGGTATGAATACTACACTTTCTAGGATAAGAGAAATAAGAATCATCTGTAGTACTGTTGCTGTCCGGAAGCTTCATAATAGTTTTGCTTCTTGTACTTGGGCAAAATTGAGTTGGTTTTTGACCCGATTCGGAACACACTCTAATGCTGCTGTGAACATCGCACTTTTCGGTCGGAACAGTACCTTTGGCAAAATATTCGGTGTAGGTGGCATTGCCTCTCGGATCGGAAGAACATACACCGGATATGGGAAGTTTACCTGATTTTCTGCATATTACCGCAGTTTCTATATCGGAGGGCTTCGTAAATTCGACATTTTTAAGCTTTTGAGAATCATGTACCTTAGTCATGATCTTTTTCCAAATGATCTTATGATACGAAGTACCGCTGTCTTCCTCACTGAGTTTTTGATTCTCATCAAATCCCGACCATATTCCGGCAGTGTAATAGGGTGTATAGCCTACAAACCAAATATCATTACTTCTTGAGGTAGTACCTGATTTTCCGGCACAACTCATATTATCAAGGTGAGCCTTGGTACTTGTTGAATTAACACTTACACTGGATCTTGCAAACTTCCTGTTACTTATCATAGATTCCCTCATGGCATCCGTTAACAAGAATGCTGTGGATTCTTTTATTACTCTTCTTGTAGTAGGAGTATTATCTATAAGTACCTTACCGTTATGGTCTATTATTTTTGTAAAGAATATAGGTTCGGTATAGGTTCCTCCGTTAGCTATGGTTGCGTATGCTGCCGTAAGTTCGAGGTTGGTAACACCGTTATGAAGACCTCCGAGTGCCACTGAAGCAGAATAATCATTATCGGTAAGAGTTGTGATACCGAAATTCTTACAATACTCAACACCGAGACGAGGTGTGACCGTCTCCATTAAACAACGTGCCGCCACTATATTCATGGAGTATATTATACCCTCACGTATATTTGAATAACCGAGGTATCCTCTGGAAGAGTACCAGTTTGAAATAGTTTTCTTACCCACGGTGTATTCTTCATCATAATATGTCGTTGCAAGTGTAGCTCCCTTTGCATCAATTGCAGGGGCAAAGGCTGAAATAACTTTGAAAGTCGAACCGGGTTGCCTTAAGGTATTGCTTGCTCTGTTAAGCGTAAGAGAAGCATTCTTTTGTCCTCTTCCTCCTATTAAAGCCTTTATCTCTCCGGTCTTATGATCCATTAACACGAAGGATGCTTGTGGCTGAAGTATAGGTGAGAAGTTTTCCGCTATTATTTTATCGCCTTCTTTTACCAGATATTCCTTATATTTTTCAACATCTGCCCTTGCAGCTTCTTCAGACTTATACAATCCGTCAAAATCATCCTGCAATACTGTTTTATGATACTGCATCAGATCCTTTTCGGAATAATGCTTAAGTCCCGTTCCGGCGTGTTCTACGGAAAGTCTGTATTCAGCAGAATATTTTGTAACATCATAGTTTTCGGGATTATTTACCTCTTCTTCCACTATCTGTTGAAGATCCGGATCGAGAGTCGTATATATCGAAAGTCCTCCTCCGTAAAGTAGATTGTAGCTTTGAGTTTCGGAATATCCGAGTTTATTCATAAGTGTACTCATGACCTGCTCGGTCAACTCGTCGGTAAAATAACTGTAGATATTGACCGGAGTTTCCTTAGTCATTGCGTTAACATTTTGAATACGGTCATATACATTATCGGCTAATGCCTCATCCATTTGTTTTTTATCAATATACCCCTGTGTCAGCATATAACTCAGAATTACTTTTCTTTTCTCTTCATTCTTATCTCTACCGCTTATAGGATTATACTTGCTTGGGTTTTGTGTGATCCCGGCAAGTACGGTAGCTTCCGATAAAGTAAGATCCGACACTTCTTTTCCGAAATACCTTCTTGAAGCAACTTTGACCCCGAGTGTGTTATTACCCAGGTTTATGGTATTAAGATAATTTGTGATTATCTGCTTCTTATCCATGGTCTTTTCAAGCTCAAGTGCAAGGTACTGCTCTTGTAATTTTCTTTCGAGTTTTGATCCGAAGCTTGATTCACGTCCGCCGTTAAATACGTTATTCTTAATAAGCTGCTGAGTAATAGTAGACCCGCCTCCGAGGTTACTGTGCTTTAGTACACCATATACTGCACGCATGATAGATTTTGTATCTATTCCTTTATGCTGCCAGAATCTTTCGTCCTCTATTGCAACGAAAGCATTGATAAGATCCTTAGGGATCTCCTCATAATTTGCTTCTTCACGGTTGGCACCTGCCATTACCAAAGTATCCGTGACATTACCTTTGGAGTCATATACCGTGGTAGCAAATCCCAAAGGGGCTATACTTTCAATGTTTATCTTCGGGGTATTGTCTATGATGCCTTTTATGACACCGAATGCCAGGCTGATACTTAGAATACACAGTACCAAAAATGACACGAACAATGTCTTGAAAAAGGTTACTATGAATTTATTGATATATTTTTTATTCTTAGATGTGGAATTATTTATCTCACGTGTGTTATGACGTTTACTATAATTCATATATTATCATCTCCTAATACATTTAAACCGGCATTGCCGTTAATTATCATATAACCTGACGCAAAAAAACCGGTCAAAGTTATATAATTATATAAGTATATCAAAGTATAAATAAAAGTTCCACTATTTACTAAATTTATAGAAAAAAACCGTAATAACAGTTTATGCGAATAATTTATAATCTATCTAAAATAAAAAAATAACTATTAAAAAAATAGTATTATAATAAATTATAAATTAAACAGAGTGCTCTGTATATTTAAAAATAAGCATTACGAGATCTGTGAAAAGTACGGTTGTGTATATCGAAATCGTTATAAGGCATTTTTTGTCCGGATCAAGCTTGTAAAATTATACTATATTTGATAAATTCTAATTTATCGTATAATTAAAAAAATAAAAGGATAGGTTTTTATGGAAAAAGATGTGTACTGCCTTTGCATGGAGGAAGCTCACGGAGAAATAACAGAGAAAAAATCAAGATTTATCGCCGATATAATACCCGTTAAAGATGAAGAAGAGGCGCTTAAATACATAGAAGGAGTCAGAAAGAAGTTTTGGGATGCAAGGCATCATTGTTACGCTTATATAGTGGGAGATAAGGGGAGTATACAAAGATGCTCAGATGACGGCGAACCCTCAAAGACTGCCGGAAGACCAATGCTCGATGTTCTTCTTTCAAAGAATCTGATAAATGTATGTGCCGTTGTTACAAGATATTTCGGAGGGACTCTACTCGGAACGGGAGGTCTGGTAAGAGCTTATCAGTCAGCGGTGATAAAGGGACTTGAATCAGCGGAAATAGTAAAAAAAGAAGAAGCTTTCAGATTCTGTATAAAGGCAAGTTATGATATGTACGGGAATTTTAAAAGAATGGAAGAAAGCCTCGGTATTTTTTTATAGAGGATGTACTGTATACCGAAGAAGTAGATATGAAAATAATAGTTAAAAAAAGATATGGAAGAAAGTTTCTTAAAAAGATTGCTGCAGAGAGTGCAGGCAGTATAGTACCGTATAAAAAAAGAAGAAATTGAATTCGTAAAAAAAGTAAAGATAAAATAATCGTTGTGAATTAAATAATATTCAGTCAGGTATATTAAGTATATTTATAACACTTTATATAAGCTCAACAAGTGCTATGATTAAATAATAGATCGATAGATATTTATTTGAAGTTGATTTCATTCCGGTATTCAAAAGAGTCACATAATAGTCTGACTTATATTGACTTGTGTAACTTTTACTTGATAATGCTTATTGATAGTGTTATATTAGAGCCCGTGGATTTTATGAATAGTCATAACAGAAAGAGAAGTGTATGTTGGAAAGCAGAGATAACATAAGAAATGTAGCTATTATAGCGCACGTAGATCACGGTAAGACTACTTTGGTAGATCAATTACTAAGACAAAGCGGTGTATTCAGAGATAATCAGGAAGTTGTGGAAAGAGTTATGGATTCCAATGATCTTGAGAGGGAAAGAGGTATTACCATTCTTTCCAAAAATACCGCAGTTAACTATAAAGATATTAAGATCAATATTATAGATACACCGGGACATGCAGATTTCGGAGGGGAAGTTGAAAGAGTTCTGAAAATGGTAAACGGTGTTATATTGGTAGTTGATGCCTATGAAGGTGCCATGCCTCAAACAAAATTCGTGCTCAGAAAAGCATTGGATCTTGATCTCGATGTAGTTTGTCTGATAAATAAGTGTGACAGAGAAGAGGCAAGAGCGGCTGAAGTTGTGGATGAGGTCCTGGAACTTCTTATAGAACTTGATGCCAATGACAGACAGCTTGACTGTCCTTTTATATATGCAAGTGCAAGAGCAGGTTGGGCAACGAAAGATCCGGATAAAGAAGCATCGGATATGTCAGACCTTTTTGAAACGATAATAGAGCATATACCCGGCACCTACGGGTGACCCCGAAGCCGGTACACAGGTTCTTATAAGTACGATTGACTATAATGAATATGTCGGAAGAATAGGTGTGGGTAAGGTTGACAACGGAAGGATACAGGTCAATCAAGATCTTATATTGGTCAATCATCATGATCCGGATAAGCTTAGAAAAGTCAGGGTAGGACGTTTGTACGAGTATGACGGTCTGGAAAGACAGGAGGTACAAAGTGCTAAGATAGGTTCTATAGTTGCGATATCCGGTATAACCGATATACATATAGGAGATACTTTGGCATCTTTGGAAAATCCGACCCCTATACCTTTCCAAAAGATATCAGAACCTACCATATCTATGAATTTCATTGTTAATGATTCACCGCTTGCAGGTCAGGAAGGCAAATACGTGACCTCAAGACATATAAGGGAAAGACTTTTTAAAGAGCTTAACACGGATGTAAGCTTAAGAGTGGAAGAGACCGAATCTGCCGATTGCTTTAAGGTTTCGGGAAGAGGAGAGTTACATCTTTCAGTACTTATAGAGAATATGAGAAGAGAAGGTTTTGAGTTTGCGGTAAGTAAGGCGGAAGTTATATTTAAAACCAATGAAAGAAATCAAAAACTCGAGCCTATGGAGCTTGTATATGTGGATGTACCCGAAGAATTTTCGGGAAGTGTAATACAAAAATTAAGCTCAAGAAAGGGAGAACTTCAAGGTATGAGTCAGATACAGGGCTCATATACAAGACTTGAGTTTTCCATACCTTCAAGAGGACTTATAGGATACAGAGGAGAGTTTTTAACAGATACCAAAGGAAACGGTATTATTAATACAGAGTTTGACGGATATGCTCCTTATAAGGGAGATATGTATTATAGGAAGACCGGTTCATTGATCGCATTTGAAAGCGGAGAGTCTATCACTTACGGACTTTTCAATGCTCAGGAAAGAGGTACTCTTTTCATAGGTCCGGGTGAAAAAGTGTATGCAGGAATGGTAATTGGGCAGAATGCAAAGGCGGAAGATGTTGAGATCAATGTTTGCAAGAGCAAGAAATTGACCAATACCAGAGCATCGGGTTCGGACGACGCCCTTAAGCTTGTTACACCTAAGGTCATGAGTCTTGAGCAGGCTCTGGAATTTATAGATAAGGATGAGCTTTTGGAGATAACTCCTGAGAATTTACGTATAAGAAAGAAGATACTTGATTCTACAATGAGAAAGAGAAGCCAGATCAAGTCAAAAGATAGCGTGTAGACATGAAAACACCTTGATATCTTTCATAGGGCAGAACTTTGTTAAAAGCTTCGGTTAATATTTACAGTCTGTAAAATTTAAGCTTCTAAAGATAATGCGGATAGGCTTAAAACAGTATTTGTATATATTTATTCCGAGTACTGAAAACAATGTTAAGCGTTATGATAAGACCTCAAGGTGTTTTTTTAGTATGAAAAGAAAAAACGGCTCTAAAACACATGGTCAAAGAGCCGAACGGTATAAATTCGATAAACTATTAATATAATGAGTAGTCCTCATCGCAATAAAAACACCTGTAACTTTCCTTTTTCTTATCGGACAGATAGAATATTTGTTCTATATGAGTTTCACAGCTGCTTATGCACCTCGGATTTTTACATTTTATTATGTTGTGCAGTGTATCGGGTAGGGTCAAGGTCTTCTTTTCGATTATGGTATTATTCTCAATGATATTGATAGTGATATTACAGTCTATATATCCGAGTACCTCAAGATTTATGAGACTTAATACGTCACCTTCTATTTTGATTATATCTTTACTTCCCATTTTATTGCTTTTTGCATTTTTTATTATGGCTATGGGGCAGTTGATCTTATCGAGTCCCAGTTTGTAATAAATATCAAGGCTTTTTCCCGCTTTTATGTGATCGAGTACTATTCCTTTGTTAAGTCCGCTTATATTTAACATACACCAACCTCCAATAAAGTCATAATTAAAGCCATACGTATATATACTCCGTATTGTGCCTGTTCAAAATATTGAGATCTCTTATCATTGTCAAGTTCGGGGCTTATCTCATTGACACGTGGCAATGGGTGAAGTATATACATATCATCTTTGGCACTTTGCATCTTATATTTATCTAAAATGTATGAATCCTTAAGTCTGATATAATCTTCCTCGTTAAAGAATCTTTCCCTCTGTACTCTGGTCATATAAAGTATATCAAGTTCGGGTATGCTTTTTTCAAGACTGGAAGTTTCGACAAATTCGACATTATTCTTAAGTATGACATCCTGTCTTATATAATCGGGTATTTTCAGTTCATCGGGTGATATTAGTATGAATTTGATCCCTGTATATCTTACAAGTGCGGATATAAGAGAGTGTACGGTCCTACCGAATTTGAGATCGCCGCACATGCCTATAGTAATATTAGAAAGTCTGTGTTTTAGGGAATGTATGGTAAGCAGATCGGTAAGTGTCTGTGTAGGATGTTGATGACCGCCGTCACCTGCATTGATCACAGGTATCTTAGAATACATAGATGCCACTCTGGGAGCACCCTCCTTAGGATGTCTCATTGCAGCTATATCGGCATAGCCGGATACTACACGTATAGTATCTGCAACACTTTCTCCTTTGGTTGCGGATGAAGAGTCGGCTGAGTGAAATCCCAGTACACTTCCTCCGAGATTAAGCATGGCAGCTTCGAAAGAAAGTCTGGTCCTGGTACTGGGCTCATAGAACAAAGTAGCAAGTTTCTTACCTTCACATACTTTGGAATACTTCTTTGGGTCTTTTATAATTTCCTGTGCCAGATAAATAAGTTCATATATTTCGTCCACAGAAAGGTCGAGAGGATTTAAAAGATGTTTCATATTAGAGGCTCCTTATTTTTGCACATAATTATAACCATATCTTAAACACATGGCAATAGTAATATTATATGTAAGATAAAGATATATGTATGAAATACGCTGCGTATATACTTTATCAAGAACGACATAAAATATTAAAATCCGAAATATCTGCTACATTTCGTATGTACTGTAATTAAGCCGTAAGATCTCTAAACAAATTGACCGAAAAAACCAAAAATTAAATTAAAATGCAGCAGAAATCATGAAACGGTCAACGCTATTGAAGAGTATTAAAAATATTTAAATGCTTAAAAATAAATATGTTAAAGAATAAACATAAGAAATGTTTTTTTATATCTAAAACTTCTCTTTGTTTTCTGAAAAAGATTTGTTATGGTTTTTACGGATAAATTATTGTTAAAGATGTAATGAGGAAATTTTTTTAATCATATTGCAATCAAAAATATATGTACTTAATTAGCAGTTATGCTATAATCATACCCTGTAGGATATTGAGAACTACCTTTATAAGCAGTCGTTTTAATATCGTAAGAACAAGTTGATCCGGATCTTATTAAACCCACAAATACAAGATTAAAAAGATACGGTATGATACGTCGGCATATACAGTGAATGATAATTAAAATACAGTAAAGAGGTTTTTAGTTTAAGAAAAAATGTTAATTATAAATATATGGTAAAAGAAAATAAAATAGAAAATAAAAGAGAAAATATAATTGAAGTCAAAAATTTATATAAATATTACAAGACCGGTCAGGAATATGTTCATGCACTTGACGGAGTGGACTTTAATATTAAAAAAGGTGAGTTTTGTGCTATAGTAGGACCTTCGGGTTCGGGAAAATCAACTCTTCTCAATATGTTGGCAGGACTTGAAAAACCAAGCAAGGGAGAGGTCATAATAGCCGGTACACATCTGGAAAAATTATCGGAAAATCAGCTGGTTAAGTTCAGAAGACTTAATGTGGGATTTATATTCCAGTCTTATAATTTACTTCAGACTATGGATGCTGTGGATAATGTAGCTATGCCCCTTATGTTCAGAGGAGTAGACAGTAAAAAAAGAAAGGAACTGGCTAAAAAGTACCTCAAACTTGTAGGTCTGGAAAAATATATGTATCATAAAGGTTCCCAAATGAGTGGAGGTCAACAGCAAAGAGTCGGAATAGCAAGGGCGCTTGCTATGCAACCGAAGATAATATTTGCGGATGAACCGACAGGAAACCTTGATACAAAGACAAGCGGAGAAGTTTTGGAGCTTATGAGAAGTATTGTAAGAGAAGATGAACAGACCCTCATAATGGTCACCCATGATGTGGGAATAGCGGAATTTGCCGATAGAAAAATAAGGATAGTAGACGGAAAGATAGCTAATTAAAATTATTTTAGGAGATCGATATGGAAAGATTAAAAAGAAAAATATATATTTTTTGCACTTATATGCTCATCTTTGCAAGTATGTTCAACATATCTTCAAGGGCTGAGATAGTTAATATAGAAGCTAACAGTTATTTTACACAAAGTAAGATACCGACGGGAAAAACAGGTAAAATGATGAATATCACCTTTACCTTTACCGCCGATAAGGATTACGAAAAGGCATGGATAGGTATAGCCTATGACGATCAGATCAATGCAAGTTCAGATAGGGAAAATCCCGAAGCGAACGCATTTCCTCTTGAAGTGACCTCGGAAACAACTGAAAGAAAATACATAGGAAAGATCGCAAAAGGCAAATCAAATCCGTAACTTTAAGTGCAAGAGTAAGAAGAGATGTGCCGGACGGGTACTACGGTATAATGGTATATGCATCCGATGCTAAAGAGGGAGGAACTCAAGGCCCTCAAGAATATGTAAATATTTGGATAAGTAAGTCAACCACCAACGAATCGGAGACACCGGAGAGTGTAAAGTCGGTAAGATTTTCGGTAGGAGACGGTCAGGCTACACCTTACGGTGAGTATCCCAATGTTATGAATTTCAGTATTCCGCTTAAAAACAGCGGTAAGGTAACCGCCTACGATGTCAGAGCAGAAATGGTACTTGATAAAGACAGCAAAGTATTTCCATTCGATATCAATGATGCAAGCTATGACAGAAGTTTCGATAAAGTAGCTAACGGAGAAAGTGTTTCGCTTGATTACAGTTTCTCTATAAGAAAGGATGCATATACAGGTTTTTACCCCATAAAACTTAAAATCAGTTACAGAGAGTCGGTTGACGGTGACATACAATCTGTGGAAGATGAATTTTATGTGCATGTAAAAAATAAAGAAGAAAAAGAAAGTGAAAATACTGCCAAAGGAGACTTTAATGCCAATGACAGATCAAGGTCACGTATTATAGTAGACAGTTTCAGAACGGAGCCCGAACAGATCATATCCGGTGAAGAATTTGAGCTTATTGCGGTTATGAAGAACGCTTCGGACAGTATAACTGCAAGTAATATACTTTTTTCATTTGAATCGGAGAAAGTATCGGAAAGCCCGGTATTATCGACGGTATCGGGAGCCAACTCCATAGTGGTCAATTCTCTCGGAGCAGGTAAAACTACGGAGATCAGACTGAGATTTAAGTCAAAAGCAGGATTGGATCCGAAAGCTTATGCACTTACCATAAAAGAAAAGTACGACTCACCGGATTTTAAGAATGCCGAAGAAAGTGTAGTTATCAATATTCCTATTTCGCAAATAGCAAGGGTTGGAATAGGAACGATAACCGCTTTGCCTGATACGGTAAGTGTGGGTTCGGATACAAGTGTAAACTTTTCAGTCAATAACACAGGTAAGGTAACGCTTTACAATACTATGGTAAAACTGGAATCTTCTTATATAAAGCCGGTGGATATGTACCTTGGAAATATTAAGGCGGGAGAATCGAAAGTGGCTGATATGATGGTATCGGTAACCGGTATGAGTACTGAAGATGAAAAAATAAAAATAACGATTTCATACGAGGATGAAGAGGGTAAGGTATCTACCATGGAAAAGGATATGGACTTAACTATCGAAGAAGCTGCGGAAGATATACCCGATGATAATATGTCAGATATGGAAGAACCGGTAAAAAAACCATGGTATACAAATCCGTTGTTATGGGTCATAGTTGTAATAATCATCGGTTCAACAGCAGGATATGTAATATTCAAAAAGATCAAGTCTAAGAATTCAGGGGATGAAATATAGATGAAATTTATTGATTTACTTTTAATGAGTCTGGGTAATCTTTCAAGAAGAAAGATGAGAACTGTGCTCACCATACTTGGAGTTCTTATAGGTACGACTTCTGTGGTCACAATGGTATCACTGGGAATAGGTCTTAATGAGCTTACATTTGAAAGCATAGATAAATCCGTATCATTAAAAGCCATAGAAGTCTACCCCATGAGTTTATACGGAATGGAAGGGGCTTCACAGGCAAAGGATGTATTTATAAAAGACGAAACTATTAAACAATTAAAATCCTTGGAACATGTCGAATCAGTATCGCCTATACTGGATATTGACGGAGTGACTTTAAAACAGGGAGTTTATGAAGCAAGCATAACTATCAGCGGTGTAAGTGAAGAATACCTGGATAATATGAAGCTGGCATTCGGAACAAAACCGAGCTCGAAAGATAAGGAACTTAAATTAGTTGCGGGTAAAGCATTGACGGAAAGGTTTTATAATGTTAAAACAAAGAAAGCATATGCTTACACATACGATATAAAAGATCTTGCGAATATAGATTATAAGAAGGGGACTTTTTTCATGGTATATCCGAGTCCCGAACAAACGACATCAACCGGCAATGACTCATCGAACTCTGATCAATCATCTTCGGATAGTACTACCGAAACACCGGTCAAGAAATATATTGCACATATTTCGGGGGTGGAAGAAGGGGAAGGAGAGAATATAGGAGATTATCAGAGCAATACCACCTACAGCAGTGGAGTATATGCCAATGTAGATGTACTGATAACTACTTTAAGAAGGATCTATGGTAAAAAACCAATACCAGGGCAGCCGGTATATAAAAACGGTAAGCCTTACAGTTATATAATATATAACAAAGCCGTGGTAAATGTTGACAGTATAGACAATGTTATCAAGGTCCAAAAACTTATTAAAGAAATGGGTTTCGAGGCGAATGCCGAGATGGAGTGGCTTGAGCAATCTCAAAATCAAACCAAAACGATGCAAGCCACTTTGGGAGGTATAGGTGCGGTATCTCTATTCGTAGCTGCTATAGGAATAGCCAATACCATGATGATGTCTATATATGAAAGAACTAAAGAAATAGGGATCATGAAAGTTCTGGGATGTGATATGAATAAAATCAGAGACATGTTTCTTATAGAGTCCGGTTTTATAGGACTGTTCGGAGGGGTATCCGGAGTTATACTCAGTTACATAGTTGCATTTATAATCAATAAACTCGGTGTTGCGGAGATCTTCTTCTCCATGTCGGGGGATCTTGCAAGAATACCGCTTTGGCTTGCTGCGGTAGCTATAGTATTTGCAGTTATGGTCGGCATGCTTGCCGGTGCGCTTCCGGCTAAAAGAGCGATGAGTTTGAGTCCGCTTGCGGCACTTAGAAACGAATAAATTCAATAAACAGGGGGAAGGATAATGTCGAAGTTATCTTTATATGAGTTGCTTAGATCAAAGAAATATCCCGGAAGAGGTATAGTGATCGGTAAGAGTAATACGGAAAAAAAAGCAGTAGTTGCTTATTTTATTATGGGAAGAAGTGTGAATTCAAGAAACAGAATATTCAAAGAAGAGGGTGAGGGTATAAAGACAGAGGCTTTTGACGAGTCTAAGCTTACGGATCCTTCGCTTATAATATACTCTCCGGTAAAACTTTTAGATAACAAACTGATCGTTAGCAATGGAGACCAAACCGATACCATATATGAGGGGTTAAAAGGAGGACTTAGTTTTGAAAAATGTCTTAAAAAAAGACGTTTTGAGCCGGATGCACCGAACTTTACCCCTAGGATATCGGGTATAGTGGAATTTAATGATAAAGATATGACTTACGCACTTTCCATACTAAAAAGTAACGAGTCCGATCCCGACTCATGTCAAAGGTTTATATTTAATTATGATGAACCCCTTTGCGGTGAGGGACATTTTATACATACGTATGAGGAAAGCTCTCAGGTACTTGAAAGCTTTAAAAGCGTTCCGGTACGTGTGAGTCTGGAAGATAATATTGAAGAGTTTACAAAGAAACTTTGGAATAGCCTTGATGCAGATAATAAAGTATCTTTATTTGTAAGATATATCGACCTGGATTCGGGAGAATATGAAACCAGGATCATTAATAAGAATGCTTAAAGGAGTGAGTATGAAAAAGTTGGAACTCAAATACGGTTGTAACCCCAATCAAAAGCCTGCTTGTATATATATGGATGAAGATAAAGAGCTTCCTATAAAGGTGCTTTCGGGAAGTCCGGGTTATATTAATTTATTGGATGCTCTTAATGCGTGGCAACTTGTTAAAGAACTTAAAAAAGCTACCGGATATCCGGCAGCGGCTTCATTTAAGCACGTATCTCCGGGCAGGTGCGGCTATAGGTTTGGAGCTTGATGAAACATTAAAAAGAATATATTTTGTGGAGGAAGACGACCTTAGTCCTTTGGCTTGCGCTTATGCAAGAGCAAGAGGGGCAGACAGGATGTCTTCTTTCGGTGATTTTATCGCACTTTCCGATGTGTGTGATGTGCAGACAGCAATGCTTATCAAACCGGAGGTATCCGACGGTATAATAGCACCGGGATATAAAGAAGAGGCATTACAGATACTGAGGGATAAAAAGAAGGGCAAATATAATATTATAGAAATAGATAAAGATTATAACCCTCCGAACACTGAGGTAAAACAGGTATTCGGAGTTAATTTTGAGCAGGGAAGAAATAATATCGAGATCAACGAGGAATTACTGGAACATATAGTTACTGATAATAAAACCATGAGTGAGGCTGCAAAAAGAGATCTTCTGATTTCTATGATAACTATAAAGTATACACAGTCAAACTCGGTATGCTATGTAAAAGACGGACAGGCTATAGGTATAGGAGCAGGGCAGCAGTCGAGAATACATTGTACAAGACTCGCAGGAAATAAGGCTGATTTCTGGTATCTCAGGCAGTCGCCTAAAGTACTTGCTCTTGATTTTGTTGACGGAATAGGCAGGGCGGACAGAGATAATACAATAGATATCTACATAGGAGATAACAGCGTAGAAGAACTATTATCAAATAATAACTGGAAAAGGGTCTTAAAAACAAGACCTGAGGAGTTCACAAAAGAGGAAAAGAAAGAATTCTTAAAGAGCTTGACAGATGTATCACTCGGTTCCGATGCATTCTTTCCTTTTGGTGACAATATAGAAAGAGCATACCAAAGCGGAGTAAAATACATCGCACAACCGGGCGGTTCTGTAAGAGATGACAATGTTATCGAAGCCTGCAATAAATACGGCATAGTTATGGCACATACAGGTCTAAGACTCTTTCACCATTAATTAAAGAAAGGAATATTAAAATGGCAATATTGGTAACCGGAGGTGCCGGATTTATCGGCAGTCATACTTGTGTGGAGTTGCTTAACGAAGGCTATGAGGTGGTCATAGTAGATAATTTGGTCAATGCTTCCAGGGTCTCCATACAGAGGATAGAAGAGATCACAGGAAAAAAGGTCAAATTCTATGAGCTTGATTGTATAGATAAAGCCGGGCTGTCGAAAGTTTTTGAAGATGAGAATATAGAAGCTGCCATACATTTCGCAGGACTTAAGGCAGTGGGAGAATCGGTTCAAAAACCGCTTGAATATTATTATAACAATATAAATTCGGGACTTATTCTTTGTGAAATAATGAAGGAGCACAATTGTAAAAAACTTGTATTTTCCTCAAGTGCAACAGTATACGGCAATCCAAGAAGTGTTCCTATAAGTGAAGATAGCCCTATGGGAGAGATAACCAACCCGTACGGAAGGACCAAGGCTATGCTTGAACAGATATTTACGGATATCAATGTAGCCGATAAAGATTTTTCGATCACACTGCTCAGATATTTTAATCCTATAGGAGCACATAAGTCGGGGCTTATAGGAGAAGATCCCAAAGGTATACCGAATAATCTTCTTCCTTACATAACCCGGGTGGCTGTCGGTAAGCTCGACTGTCTGGGAGTATTCGGCAATGATTACGATACACCTGACGGAACCTGTATAAGGGATTATATACATGTAGTTGATCTTGCAAAGGGACATGTGAAAGCACTTGAACAGCTCTTTAACAAAGAACCCGAGGTGAGAATATATAACCTGGGAACAGGTATAGGCTATTCAGTAAAAGAAGTGATCACCGCCTTTGAAAAGGCTAATGATCTAACTATAAAGTATGAATACAAGCCAAGAAGAACGGGAGACGTTCCGGTGGTATATGCAGATACCAAAAAGGCTAAGGAAGAGCTTGGTTGGGTTGCACTGGAAGATATAGAGTCAATGTGTAAGGACAGCTTCAATTGGCAGAGTAAGAACCCCGGAGGTTATGAGCAGTAACATGCAAAGCTGCTTAAAGTTCAGTCAGATCATATAATTCTAATAGGTTTAAAAAATTATAGTTGATATTATTATTGATAAGTACTAAATTATATATTGTATTATAAGGAAATATCGGCTAAACCGATGTTTCCTTATATCTTAAAATCTTAAGGCGGTATTATATTTGCTGCCTGTCTTATGTAAAACCAATTTTAAATAATAATTTTTACAAAAAAAGAAAATCTGTTTTTAAATCATAGTTCTTATGCGGGAGAATATTTATTTAAGAAACAATGAACTATTGTATTATTGCATTCAATTAACTGCTGCAATAGTATAGTAACTCTTATATTTCTTAATTATTTTTCTGTTGCAATCTATTAACAAAGTAGTAAAAAAGCGGAATATCAATAATACATTTCACCGCCATCTGCTGTCTTTACTATATTGAAAAATCATTTTTAAAATCATATCTAATAAAAAGGAGGGTTATGTTAAGTAAAATTTACGGAATAGGTCTTAAGGGGATAGAAGGTTTTATGGTTTCCTGTGAGGTTGATGTGGGAGCGGGACTTCCTCAGGCTACATTAATAGGCTATGTCAACAGTGCGGTCAAGGAGTCTCATGACAGAATAAAAACCGCAATTAAAAATTCGGGTTTTGAACTTATGCCAAGGAAGACGGTGATCAATCTTTCACCTGCCGATATAAGAAAAGAGGGCTGTGCCTACGATCTTCCCATAGCAATAGCTTTACTTGAGGCTTACGGACTTATAAAAAATAAATTATTAAATAATTCGGCTTTTATCGGAGAACTTTCTCTCGGAGGCGATCTTTTGCCTGTAAGAGGGGTTTTGGCACTTGTAATGGCTGCCAAAGAAGCCGGGATAAGGCATGTATTCCTGCCCGAAGATAATGCCAAAGAAGCCGGAGTTGTAGAAGGTATAGACTGTTACGGAGTAAGATCACTTAAAGAAACAGTTAAAATTATCATGAATGATCTGAGAGGGAAAGAAGCTGTAAAGTATGAATATAATGAGTTAGATGATCATGATGAGAAACTTGACTTTTCAGATATCAACGGTCAGGAATTATCCAAAAGAGCAACTATCATCGCTGTTTCCGGAAGACATAACATACTTTACATAGGTCCTGCCGGCACGGGAAAAAGTATGCTTGCGGCAAGGATACCGAGTATAATGCCCGGAATGAGCATGAGTGAAAGAGTGGAAATATCAAAACTTCACAGTATATGCGGACAACTTCCCGCAGAGGAGGCGTTGGTAAGGGCAAGACCCTACAGGCATCCGCATCACACTATTTCTCCGCAGGCACTCGTGGGAGGCGGTAAACACCCAAAACCGGGTGAAATATCCCTTGCCAGCGGTGGAGTCTTATTCCTGGATGAACTTGCCGAATTTAAAAAAGATGCCCTGGAAGTATTACGACAGCCTTTGGAAGAAGGTGTGGTATCAATATCAAGAGTACAGGCATCGTATACATTTCCTGCGTCATTCCTTCTTTGTGCAGCTACCAACCCATGCAAATGCGGTTTTTACCCCGACAGAAGCAGGTGCGGTTGCGATGAGCGTATGGTAAAAAACTATCTTTCAAAGATCAGCAAACCACTGCTTGACAGAATCGATATATTCGTAGAAACAAATCTTATATCCTATGAGGAGATCAAACAAAGTTCTAAAAATAAAACCGGTAAAGACATAAGAAAAAAAGTAGAAGAAGTAAGGCATATCCAACTTGAAAGACTTTCCAAATATGGAATTTATTTTAATGCGCAAATGAATAAACAACATATAGATATGTTCTGTGCACTTACTAATAAAGATGAAGAATTCTTAAAAGACATCTATGAAAGGAAAGGTATGAGCCTAAGAGCATTGCATAAAATATTAAAAGTCGCAAGGACTATAGCGGATTTCGAGGGTAGAAAAGACATAGGAAGAGAACATTTATGTGAAGCTATCGCTTATAGAGTCTTGGAAGAAAGGTATTGGAAATAAATCATGGATAATATTAAATACAGTAATAAAGTTATGCTTCATTTTTTGTCAAGAATAGAAAGCATAGGTGTTGTAACTCTTGGAAAATTATATGAAAATATAAAGCCCTTATCAAAGATATTGTATATGGAAAAAGGTGAAATAATAAATAATTCCGGTATAGAAGATTCAAAGGCTGCAGACATCATATATTGTAAAAAAAATTACGATCAAATTTACGAAAGTTACTTATCCCTTCAAGATAAAATGATCAACTTTATCTGTATAGAGGATGAAGAATTTCCTGATAAATTAAAAACCATACCGCAAGCTCCTTTTTATCTTTATGTAAAAGGAAGACTTCCGGATGTCGGTAAACCCGCTGTAGCCATAGTAGGCAGCAGGGCATGTTCAAATTACGGAGAAAGTATGACAAAACATATAGCTTCCGAACTTGCCAAAATGGATATAGATATAATAAGCGGCATGGCTACCGGCATAGATACAAGAGCACATATTGCGGCTCTTAATGAGGGCAAGCCTACCTATGCTGTGCTTGCCGGAGGCGTGGATATATGTTATCCAAAACAAAATATAAATATATACACAAATATATTAAATATGGGTTTTGGGATAATAAGTGAATTTCCACCCTCAGCTGCTTGTCTTAAATTCAACTTCGGTATGAGGAACAGAATCATTTCGGGGCTTTCGGACCTGGTAATGGTAATGGAGGCAAAAGAACGATCCGGAACATTTATAACGGTAGGGCATGCTCTCGATCAGGGAAAAGAAGTTTTTGCCCTTCCGGGAAGGCTCTCGGACCCTTTGAGCAAAGGATGTAATAAGCTCATAGAAGGCGGAGCAAGCATACTTCTCTCAGCAGACAATATAATAGAAAGTTTAGGTCTTATTTACGATAAAAAACTGTCTTTAATAAAAAAAGATATTAATAAGCTTGCAAATAAAGAAAAAAAAGTGTATAGTGTCCTCGATTTACAAGCGATAAGTTTTGAAGAGATTTTAGCAAAGACAGGTATGAAAGCCGGGGACTGTATGTCCGTATTATTGGATCTTGAATTAAAGGGGTATATATCTCAGCTCTTTGCTAATCATTATATAAAAAATACAATGAAGTAGTAAAAGGGGAGTAATATGTCGAATAATCTCGTAATAGTCGAGTCGCCCGCAAAGGTTAAAACTATTAAAAAATATCTGGGTTCATCATATGAAGTCATGGCATCCAACGGACATGTAAGAGATCTGCCCAAAAGTACCATGGGTGTAGATGTGGAAAATGATTACGAGCCTAAGTACATTACTATAAGAGGCAAGGGTGATCTGCTTTCAAAACTAAGAAAACAGGTAAAAAAGTCTGATAAAATCTATCTGGCAACTGACCCTGACCGTGAGGGTGAGGCTATAAGTTGGCATTTGACAAAGGCCCTAAAGCTTGAAGATACGGATAAAAAGGTATATAGGATAAGTTTTAATGAAATTACAAAACCTGCCATTAAAGAAGCGATAAAAAATCCCAGAAAGCTTGATATGAACCTGGTGGATGCACAGCAGGCAAGAAGAGTACTTGACAGAGTTGTGGGATACAGAATAAGTCCGCTTCTTTGGTCAAAGATAAAAAGAGGTCTGTCAGCAGGAAGGGTACAATCGGTAGCCCTACATATGATAGCTGAAAGAGATGCGGCTATAGATGCCTTTATACCTAGTGAATACTGGAGTTTGGATGCCGATCTGACATTGAAAAACTCAAAAAATAAATATCTTGCCAAATTGCAGGGAAAATACAATAAAGACAATGTTGAAAAAATCACCGTATCAAATGAGGCTGAAGCTGAAAAAATCGAAAAAGAGTTAAGTAAAGCTGACTTTGAGGTGGTACAGGTAACAAAATCAAAAAGAACAAGAAAAGCACCTTTACCGTTTACCACATCAACTTTACAACAAGAGGCAAGTAAGGTACTGAATTTTTCAACACAAAAAACTATGAAACTTGCTCAGCAATTGTATGAAGGTATAGATATTAAATCCAAAGGTACTATGGCGCTCATAACCTACTTAAGAACCGATTCGACGAGGATATCAGATGAAGCCGATAAGGCGGCTAGAGAATTCATAAAAGGTAATTATTCTGAAAAATATGTATCCGAGGCGAAAACAAAATCAAGTTCGGGTACCAAGATACAGGATGCACATGAGGCTATCAGACCGGTAGATATAAGTTTGACACCGGTTTTGATCAAGGATCTGATAAGCAGAGATCTGTTCAGATTATATCAATTGATCTGGAAAAGATTCTGTGCCAGTCGTATGAGTGACGCTGTATACAGTACACTTTCGGTAAAAATAAAGGCGGGAAATTATGCCTTCGGACTCGCGGGATCGAATCTTGTATTTGACGGATTCTTAAGTGTATATAATGACGGTGAGGATGATGCTCCTGCTGACAAGAATCTGGAAGCACTGAAAGAAAAGGATATACTTGAGCTAAAGTCTATAGATAAAAAACAACACTTTACTCAGGCACCGCCACATTTCACGGAAGCCGCACTTGTTAAGGCACTTGAAGAACAGGGAATAGGAAGACCTTCTACTTATTCACCTACCATCAGTACAATAATAGCAAGAAGATATGTGGAAAAAGAGAAAAAGACTCTATATATCACAGAGCTTGGTCAAATCGTAGATAAGATCATGGTTGAGCATTTCCCCAGTATAGTAAATAAGGAATTTACAGCAAACCTTGAAAGTCTTTTGGACAATGTAGGCGATGGAAAACTGGACTGGAAGATAATAATAGAGAATTTCTATCCTGATCTTAATACTGCGGTACTTAAGGCTGAAAAAGAGCTTGAAAATGTAAAAATAGCCGATGAAGTCAGTGATGTTATATGTGAAAACTGCGGTAAAAATATGCTTGTAAAGTACGGACCTCACGGTAAATTCCTTGCCTGCCCGGGATTTCCTGAGTGCAGAAATACAAAACCTTATCTCGAGAAGATAGGAGTTGCCTGCCCTGTATGCGGATCTGAGATACTGCTTAAAAAGACAAAGAAGGGTAGGATATATTACGCTTGTGAGAAAAATCCGGACTGCGAATTTATGTCATGGCAAAAACCGACGGATAAAAAATGTTCAAAATGCGGATCATATACCGTTATTAAAGGGAATAAGGTAATCTGTGCGGCTGAGAATTGCAGACATGTGGAGGATGTGGAGAAGTAGAGAAGTAGTATAAAACCATCTTGTATTCAATGTATATAGAGAAGTAGTATAAAACCATCTTGTATTCAATCTTACTCGCAGGACTTTTCTCAAAGCTTCGATAAATTGACACAGACTGCGGAACTCACTTGTCTGCCAAAATACGGCAGACTGCGTTCAAACAGTCCTCGTCCGTGCAATTTATTACTCGCTTTGAAAAAAGTCCTAAGCGCTACAAAGATTGAAATACAAGATGGTTTTTTTATACCTACAGCGGGGGTATGCTGTGCGGGAGTATGGTGGAGAGAGTGTTAATTTCTTGTATAGAAGTAGTAAATGTTACAAATATTGAAATGCAAGATGTTTTTTTTATACCTATAGCTGGGGTACTCAGTGCGAGGGATACAAGGGAGAGAGTAAAGAGTCTTATATTCTATTTGTAAAAAAGTCCTAAGCGCTACAAAGATTGAAGTAAATATAGTTTTTTATAATTATAACCGTTGTGTCAGGCAAGTGTATAGAAATTGAAACTATTGTATATAAGTTTATGATTATTGGAGTTGGTAATGTCTGTAACAAGTTTCATTCATTTAAAAGAAGCGGATAATAGTGATTTTGATTTAAAAAAATTTAATAGGGATATTGAGGAAAAGTATCCGGGAATCGCTATAGAGCATAGGAATAGCCTGTCATGTTTATATGATATTTGCTGGGAAATATATTCGCAGCGATATCAGTTTGAGTTAAGAATGGATAGAAAGCGCTGCACATTTGCCATCGAGTATTTTAATTCAAATGATAGGTTTTGGGATTATGCATTTTTTATTTTATGGATAAGGATGTATTTTCCAAAAGAAAAAGAAGTGGTGTTAGTTGATGAAAATTATGAGGAGCAAATGCTGCTTTCTCCGAATGTATCAATAGAGGATATAAAGAAGTGGTTGGAGAGATTAGGTATATAAAATGGGTTGTTAAAGACTCGTTTGTGATTCTGAAAGATGCCGGAAAAGAATTAACGATGCGAAGTATATTAAAAATAAGAGATAAACCGGAATCGGTAAAGACGGGACAGCTATGAGCATGTATATAGAAAAAATATCTTTAGAAAATAAAATAATAAATACTAATCAATTTTTTAAAATAGGGTATTGTACCGATATAAAGAAATATCTGCTGTGTGTTCATGTTGCATGGGTTGCCGGATATGACAGATATTATGAAATAGATGAGGGTGATACGGTACTTTATGAAGTTGAACAGGAAAAATTTTGCAAAAAATATGAAAATGAAATCAACACGTATAGAACAGAAAGATTAATTGGTGCAGGTGCATTAAGGGATTATGATTTTAAATATCTGCCAGATGAAGTAATAAGGGCTTTGAGAGAATATCCTTCGTTTTCAGGATATTATTATAAAGACGGAATTCTTTACGCAAGAATAAAGATAGGTGATACTATTTTTAGAATTCCACCTGTTCAAGATGGAAAACAGATGTAGCGCTTAGTATAAGAGTAGATACAATAAAGTTTATATAGCAACGATACATTACACTAAAGTAATATATTCTACTATTCTACGGCATTTGATTCTAAATCAAAGTATAAGTACTTATTGTATTGTATATTAATATGTGTTGAACAAGTTGCAAGGTCTATAAAATTTAGATGTGCGAGTGTTTAGTAAACTGCCTATAACTGCAAATGCATATATATAAAGAGTATCGCATATATAAGGAGTATCACATTTGTAGTCGGTGCCCATACCGGCGGAGGAGTTACGTATCATATATATAAAGAGTATTGCATTCATAAATAAAGTTTTGTATACAAGTAAGAGATATCATATAAATATATAAAATAAAGTTTATATACAGAGTATCTAAAACATATAAATAGTTGAAGGAATATATAAAATTTTAAAAACACATAAAGTTGAATTCTACAACAACTTATAATACGATAAATATTTCCGGATCCGGATGTAAAGCAATATAAGTTCGAAAAGTTCAAACAACTTTACTAAAATTGCCTATAACATTTCTACTTTAGAATAATTGCTTATAAATAAATAATACAATTGATAGTTTCAACAATAAAAAGCTTGTCTATATCGTATGATTGTGGTATCTTAGCATAGTAACTACTAACCAATTAAATATCTTAAACGGTTTATACAATGGCAATGATGGAGGGGAATTGACATGGGCGTAGAATTGTTAGATAAAACCAGAAAAATAAACAGGCTTTTACACAGTAGCAGCTCTAAAAAATTATTATTTAATGATGTGTGTGATACTTTATCCGAGATACTTGATTCAAATATTGTTATAACAAGTAAACGTGGAAAAATATTAGGTCAACATATAGACAGTAAAATAGAAAATATCGGTGAACTTATAGATGTTGAAGTAGGAGATTTCATAGATAAACTGCTTAATGAGAGAATACTTTCGATATTGTCGACAAAAGAGAATTTGAATCTTGAAATATTAGGCTTCAGTTCCGATAAGGTTGAAAGATTTAAGGCGATAGTCTGTCCTGTAGAGATAGCGGGAACGAGACTCGGAAGCTTATTCATATACAGGACCGATAAAAACTACGGTCTTGACGAGATAGTACTCAGTGAATACGGTGCAACCGTTGTGGGCTTGGAGCTTACCAGATCGATCAATGAAGAACTTGAAGAAGATGCAAGAAGCAGACATGTGGTAAAGTCCGCCATATCAACACTGAGTTTTTCCGAACTCACAGCAATATCTTATGTGTTTGATGAGTTGGAGGACGGAGAAGGAGTGCTTGTAGCAAGCAAGATAGCTGATAAGGTAGGTATAACTCGTTCAGTGATCGTTAATGCTCTTCGTAAGTTTGAAAGTGCGGGGGTAATAGAGAGCCGTTCATCCGGAATGAGAGGAACTTACATAAAAATCCTCAATGATTATGTATATGAAGAACTCGAATTGATCAAAAAAAATATGAAGAAAAGAAATAATCAAAAGAAATAAGTAAAAGAAATAATCAAAAGAATTTACGCAAATAAGCGATACATTGATATTCGGAGGTCATATTTTTGAAAATAACCGCTATGAGATGTCCCAATTGCGGGGCAAATGTAGAGGTGCATGAAGAGGGAGCACTTAATTGTAAATATTGCGGACAACCGCTTTATGCTGAATCGGAGAAAGCACCGGCTGTACACAATACTGTTATCAATAATTACAACGGTTATGATAATACTAAAAATCATGGTTCCAAAAGTGATGAGAATAAGAGCTTTACCCAAAACATAGTAATAGCTGTGTTTGTCGGTATAATTACTATATTTGTAATAACAATGATATCTTTGAATTCAAAAAAAGTGCTTTATGAGGATGACTTAATTGTAAGCGTCATTGAAGATGAAGATACAGATACACATACAAGCGAATATGAAGTGGCAGAAGGCGAGTCGAATATAAACAACTTAATAACAATGGTCAATCTTAAAATCCTGACCATACCTGATGCTTCAAATATTAGTGATTATTCTGCACTTTATTATATGCCGGGTTTGGAAAAATTAACTATAAAAAATGCCAAGGAACTTGAAGATGCCGATTTTTTATCAGATACTGTCAAGTTGCAATACCTGTATATAGAAGGTAGTAAGATAGACGATCTTTCAATACTTTCCAATAATTTATCCATCACCGAGCTTGTTTTGGAAAATAATGAAGAGCTGTTAGACTATACTTTTTTGACCTACTTGCCTTCACTGAAAAAACTTAAGCTTACTACCGCTCAAGGTGCTCTGATACCGGACCTTAGTCAGCATAAATTTTTAACCGATATCGAAATTAACGGAGAAATTAAATAATTTTGGAGTTCATTAAAAATGGAAGTTATTAAAATAAAGTGTCATAGTTGTTAACTGTAACAAAAGAACTCCTTGCCCGTTGCCCGTATTTCGGTAGTGAATACGGTGCAACCCTTGTGGGCTTTAAGTTTACAGGTTCGATCGAAAAAATAAAAAGAAATAATGTAAATAATCAATACATTGATATTCGGAGGTCATATTTTTGAAAATAACCGATATGAAGTGTCCCAATTGCGGGGCAAATATTGATGTGAATGAAGATGGAGCCGTCAAATGTGAGTATTGCGGTCAGGTTTTTTATGTAGAGTCAAATAAAGTACCTATCGTGCGCCATACGATTATTGACGATTACAACTATGGTGAAGACCTGATCGAAAAAAATGATAAGATAAGGAGAGAGGAAGAAAATCCTTCTCATTTTCAAGAGGCAATGCAAGGACTTGCAATGATATTTGTAATGTTTATATTACCGATTATCATAACTGTATTTATAACGTCTGAAAATAGTAAAGAAACTGCCTCAGTCGGAATAATAAGTAAACAGCCGGATGCCGAATTTGATGAAATAGTCAAGTCTTTTAGAACGTATGATGAATCAAAAATCGAAACAAAAGTGTATGAAACATTTGATACAAAAAGTGATACATTTGAGGTTAAAGCGGGAGAGACCGATATAAGTTATTTAATTGAGATGGACTATATTAGTAATCTTATCATACATGACGCTTCAAAAATAAAGGATTATTCTGTACTTGAAGATATGCCGTATATAAGCAGACTTACAATTAGAAATGCCAAAAAACTTAAAAATGCGGATTTTTTGAAAAGCATGAATCGTTTGGAGTACTTAGATATTGAAGGGAGTAGGCTGGAAGATCTGTCCATACTTGAGAATAATATCTCTCTTATATATCTTACTTTAGAAAATAATAAAAAAGTATCAGACTATTCGTTTTTACAAAGTTTGACATCTTTGAAACAGCTTAAATTGATCACTGCTCCCAATGCAGTGATACCTGATCTAAGTGATAATAAGTTTTTGTCAAAAATAAATATTAACGGAGAAATTAAATAATTTTGGAGTTCATTAAAAATGGAAGTTATTAAAATAAAGTGTCCGAGTTGTAAAGCGGATATTGATGTAACAAAAGAGGGACTTGCCCGTTGCCCATATTGCGGTACGGGCATTTATGCTGAAAGAAAGGATGAAAAGGTAATTATTAATACGACCATTAATAATTACAATATGAGATCAAAGCAAGAGACGGAAAGAAACATTAATAATATTTACAAGGTACCGGTACTTATAGGTGCAGCCTGTATGTTCATGTTCATTGTGGTACAGATGTATATCACGACTATCGGAACGAGGAATACCTCACAAGTTGGAGAAGAAATATCAGCTCCGAGGACCGAAGTGGCATCCGAACCTATGATAAAGTTTTTGGAATTGGTATTACAAAAGCGTATAGAGGATATCGGAACAGAAGATTATGAGAATTTCAAATCAATTAAATTCGAAAGTGACGATGAAAAAAGTATTATTAATTATGAACTTTATGACGAAACGGCGTCAGAGGTCACTCTGTATCATGACACTTTACAAGAAAATACAGTTGATTTTAGAGATCTTCAATGCTTTACAAAGATCAAAAGTATTGATATCAGAAATATATATTCTATCAACATGGATTTTTATTATTACAATGAGACCGACGCTTATCTAACGAACCTTACCGAACTTGAAAGTTTTTATTCAAATGATTTTATCAGTATGGAGGTACTCGAGAATTTATTTGCGGATACTAAGAATATAAAAGAACTTGGAATAAGAATATATGAGGAAGATGATATAGATACCTTTACCGATAAGTTCAGTAATTTGGAAAAGCTGATTTTATATTATGTAGATGATGAATTTGATGATAGAGAGTTTAGAAAGCTTGCAAAGTTAGATAAATTAGAAAGTTTTGCCACATATATGACGAGGGATAATGCTTATCTTGCAAGTCTTACAAATTTAAAGTATCTTGAGCTAAGGGGAGATGATAAATTTACCGACTATTCGGTATTATTCGGTATGCCGCAACTTGAAAGCCTGGTACTGGGTGGTGCTCAAGGACTTAAGAGCATTGATTTTGTGAAACATGCCCGGTCTTACTTATTTGTATGTCGAGGGTTCAGATATCAACAGCTTAGAGGCACTTAATGCAAAGCCTATCAGATCTTTGGTACTTAAAGATAACGATAAACTGAGTGACTATTCAAGCCTGCTTACACTTTCTGAACTCAATGAGCTTATATTGGACTTTTATATGTCAAATGATGATGCACTTACCGATTTTTCTTCGCTTATCAATTTAAGAAAGATAGGTATTAAGGAAAGTATGTTGAAATTTTTTGAAAATAACACACAAGTAGAAGAACTCAGCCTGGATGTCGGGTTGACTCACCATATACATATGGACAGTATCTCAAAAATGACCGGTTTAACCAAGATAGACTTTCACGGAGACGGAACAATTGATGATTTTAGCGGATTGGAAAATCTGTCGAATTTAAAATCGGTAAGATTGGGGATGGGTACAGACACCGATGTAAGTCCTTTATTTAATATGTCTACTATTGAAAATCTGGATATAGATACCGATGAGCCGGTCTATATAATTCCGGAAAATATCAATGAAAACACACATTTAAAAGAACTCAATATTTATAATATAGATTACTTGTATGATAACAGCGGTGAAGAAAGAAAAGAAGCCAAGTTAGGAGATATGAATTATATATTCGATAAATTCGGTGCCTTGGAAAGACTTACTGTCAGAAGTCAAAGTATTCCGGATGTTAGTTTTGTACAATACATGCCGAATTTAAGCTATCTGGACATAACGGATAATTATGTACAGGATATCTCACCCCTTGTCGATAGGGAGAATCTTAAAGTGTTGGTCTGTCCTAATAATCAGATAGCTAATTTGTCTTTATTGCCGGATACACTTATGGTTATAAATTAAGATTCTTATTAAAAAGATTGTTTAGTTAAAACTATTGAAATATGTACTTTTTCATAGTATAATACTTCAGTTAAAAAAACACGTTTATCCCTTATGGGAGAGGTGCTCAAGGAGTACTCCCATATATAAGATAGACGGAAGTATAACCAAAAGGAGAAAAGATATGAGCGTTATATCAATGAAGCAATTGTTGGAAGCAGGTGTTCACTTCGGACATCAGACAAGAAGATGGAACCCTAAGATGGCTCCGTACATTTATACCGAAAGAAACGGTATCCATATCATAGACTTACAAAAGAGTGTTGGTATGGTAGATACAGCATACAAGGCTATAGCTGATGTAGTTGCCGAGGGAGGAACTATACTTTTCGTAGGTACCAAGAAGCAGGCACAGGATGCAATCAAGGAAGAAGCACAACGTTGCGGTATGTACTATGTTAATGAGAGATGGCTTGGCGGTATGCTTACCAACTTCAAGACAATCCAGCTTCGTATTAAGAGATTACAAAAGATCGAAGAGATGAGCCAGGACGGAACCTTTGATGTACTTCCTAAAAAAGAAGTTATCCAGCTTAAGAAAGAGTGGGAGAAGCTTGAGAAGAACTTAGGCGGTATCAAGGATATGAAGAAATTACCTGATGCTATATTCGTAGTAGATCCTAAGAAGGAGAAGATCTGTGTACAGGAAGCTCATACACTCGGTATAAAGCTTATAGGTATAGCTGATACAAACTCAGATCCTGAAGAACTTGATTACATAATCCCCGGAAATGATGACGCTATAAGAGCGGTAAGACTTATAGTTGCAAGCATGGCAGATGCGGTTATAGAGGCTAATCAGGGTGCGGCAAGCAAAGAGGAGCTTGAGTCACAGGCAGCAGATGCAGAGCTTGAAGCAGCAGAGCAGACAGAAGAATAATCAGAAAGTTAATATAAAATAAATATTTGGAGGTAGGTCAATGGCAGAGGTTACAGCGGCATTGGTTAAAGAGCTTAGAGAGATCACCGGTGCAGGTATGATGGATTGCAAGAAGGCACTTCAAGAGACTGCGGGCGATATAGATAAGGCAATCGAGTTCTTAAGAGAAAAGGGCTTGGCAGGAGCGGTTAAGAAGGCAGGACGTATAGCAGCTGAAGGTATCGTAGAGACACTTGTATGTGAGTGCGGACATGATGCGGTTATAGTTGAAGTTAACGCAGAGACTGACTTCGTAGCAAAGAATGAGACATTTAAGTCTTATGTTGCTGAAGTTGCAAAGCAGGCACTTGAGTCTAAATCAAGCGATATGGAAGCATTCTTAGATGAGAAGTGGTTACTTGATGAAAGCCTTACAGTAAAAGAGAAGCTTTCAAGCATGATATCAATAATTGGAGAGAACATGAATATTCGTCGTTTTGAGAAGATTCATGATGAGAACGGTTTTGTAGTATCTTACATACATGCAGGCGGTAAGATCGGAGTTCTTATAGATGTAGAAACCGACAAGAAGTCAGATGCTATAGTTGAGATGGGTAAGAATATCGCTATGCAGGTAGCGGCTCTCAGACCTTTATATACATCTTCCGATGAAGTAGATGCCGATTATATAGCAAAGGAGAAGGAGATACTTCTTGCGCAGATCCATAACGATCCTAAGGAAGCAAGCAAGCCTTCCAATGTTATTGAAGGTATGGTAAACGGACGTATCAAGAAAGAGCTTAAGGAGATATGCTTACTCGATCAGACTTATGTAAAGGCTGAGGACGGAAAACAAAGCGTAGCTCAATACGTTCAGGAAGTTGCTAAGGCAAATGAAGCTAAGATAAAGATAAAGAGATTTATTCGTTTTGAAACGGGTGAAGGGCTTGAGAAGAAGAGTGAAGACTTCGCTGCTGAAGTTGCAAAACAAATGGGTATGTAATAAAGAGGCTGTCGCACTAATGTTGCGACAGCCTTTAAACTATGATTTTTTATAACAAAGGAGGATTTTATGGTTAAGCATGTAGTAATGTGGAAGATGAAAGAAGGACAAAACGATCCTATGATAAAGAAGGCAATGAAAGAGAATCTCGAAGCACTTAACGGAGAAATAAAAGAGATCAAGTCACTGGTGTTCTATACAGATCTGGAAGAAACAAGTACACATGATGTGATCTTGGTAAGTGAATTTGAATCTATGGAAGATCTGCAAAGTTATGCCAAGAATCCTAAGCATGTACATGTTGCGGAAACCTATATCAAACCTTATGTAGAGAATCGTGTTTGTGCTGATTATACATTCTAATAAGGAGATTGGTTCATGAAGATACTGCATACCCTTGCACAGCTGCCGGCTATGACCGGCAGCGGTATTTATTTTTCGGTATTGATAGACGGTCTTAATAAATTAGGACATGAAAATGCAGCTTTATATGCGGTACAGGATGAATTCAGTTCCGTTATGGCAGAAAACATAAAAAAATACGAACTTGAGTTCAAATCCGAAAAATTACCCTTTCCGATAGCGGGAATGAGTGATGAAATGCCTTATGATTCTACGGTATATTCCGAGATGAGTGAGAAGGATTATGAGCTATGGATAAATAATTTCAGAGAAAAATTATTGCATATAAAACAAGACTTCGATCCGGATGTTATTATAGCTCATCATGTATTTATTCTAAGCTCTTTAGTTTGTGAAGTGTTTTCAGATAAAAAGGTCATAACATTATCACACAGCACGGATGTAAGACAGCTTATGAAAAATCCGTGGATCCTGGAAAAATACATGCCTCATATAAAAGAGGTTGATGAATGTATTTGTGTATCATTAAATGATGCGGACAGCATCGTAAATAAAATAGGAATAGATAAAGATAAACTCAAAGTATACGGCGGAGGTTTCAGGCAGGATATTTTCTATCAAAATGATACCAAAAAAGAAGATGATATTATAAGACTGCTATATGTAGGAAAAATATCTTCTTCCAAGGGTATTTTCGAATTGGTACAGACGTTCCCGAAACTTAATGAAAAGTATGAAAACCTGGAATTTAATATAGTCGGAAATTGTAATGAAGAGCAAATGGAGGAACTTACAAAACTAAGTAAAAACGCAACGAATATGCACATATATTCTACAATGCCGCAAAACAAATTGGCAGACCTTATGAGAAGTATGGATATATTTGTCCTTCCTTCATATTATGAGGGGCTGGGTCTTGTCAATATAGAAGCCCTTGCCTGCGGAATGAGAGTAGTTACAACGCCCATAGAGGGTCTTATATATCTGTTAGGTGATACGATAAATAATTACGGTCTTATCAAATACGTGAAACTTCCAAGACTTTACGATGTGGATAAGGCTTTTGAAGAAGATAAGCCGCAATTTATAGAGGATCTGGTAAAAGAGATATCCTCACAAATAGAAAGTATCAAGAGAAAAGAGACCGTGTCCGAAGAGATCATGAATATGATCAAAGAACACTCATGGGAAGGTATAGTACATAAGGTTGATTCAGATATAAAGAGGTTATAGGATGCTTAAAACATTATTAAACAACTTGGTAAATACAAGTCGGATTCAGTGATATGTACGATTTTTACCTTGCTGGAAGTATTGTTTGAGACTATGATCCCCTATACGATGATAAAGATAATTGACTTAGGTATACAAAGATCCGATATATCTAAAGTAATTCAATATGGGATGGTCTTGGTGGGACTTGCTCTTTTGGGACTTGTATCCGGAATAATGTCGGGGATCTTCGGTGCAAGGGCATCAGCCGGATTTGCTGCCAACCTGAGAGCTGCTATGTTTATCAACATACAGAAATTTTCTTTTTCAAACATAGACAGGTATTCAAGTTCCGGTCTTATTACAAGACTTACTACAGATGTTTCAAACATACAAAATTCTTATCAGATGGTTATAAGAATGATGATGAGGGCACCGGCTCTTATGTTTTTTTCAATGATTATGGCTATCATTATAAGTCCCAAGCTTTCTGTTATATTTGTAGTATCTTTAATAGCTCTTAGTATCGTACTGGGGCTGGTCATAAAAAAGGCGGGAAAAGCCTTTGGAGAGGTATTCAGAAAGTATGATGCACTTAACTCCAATATACAGGAGAATATAAGAGGGATAAGAGTGGTAAAGTCCTTTGTGCAGGAAGATAAGGAGATTTCAAAGTTTGAGAAGTCTATAGGTGTTATATATGATCTTGCGGTAAAGGCTGAAAATTATGTGGCAAAAATCAACCCTGCAATGTATCTGTGTATATTTGCGGCTATAATAGCCCTTTCATACTTCGGCGCAAGACTTATAGTTAATAATGAGCTAAGTACCGGAGAGCTTACTTCATTATTTACCTATATAATGACCATGCTTACCAGTCTTTTATTCCTTTCTTTTATCTCTGTCATGGTAGCCATGTCAGAAGCAAGTGCCAGACGTATAGCCGAGATCATAGAAGAGAGTCCGGATATCGTAAGCAAAGAAGATGCGATAAAAGAAGTTAAAGACGGTAATATCGACTTTGAACATGTGTATTTTTCTTATGCTAAGGGCAAAGGAAAGCCTGTGCTTGAAGATATAGATCTGCATATAAGATCGGGTGAGACCATAGGTATCATAGGAGGTACGGGAAGTGCAAAAAGTACCCTTATATCTCTGATAAGCAGGCTGTATGATGTGACTGAGGGAGGTATCAAAGTAGGCGGAATAGATGTAAGAGATTATGATATTGAAGAACTCAGAAATAAAGTCAGTGTAGTACTTCAAAAAAATGTTCTCTTCTCGGGTACCATACTTGATAACCTAAGATGGGGCAAAGAGGATGCAAGCCTTGAAGAGTGTATTGAAGTATGTAAGATAGCCTGTGCGGATGAGTTTATAAACGGCTTTGAGAATGGCTACGAAACTTGGATAGAGCAAGGAGGTTCAAACCTTTCCGGAGGTCAAAGACAGAGGCTTTGTATAGCCAGAGCCTTACTCAAATCCCCTAAGATACTTATACTTGACGACTCTACAAGTGCCGTAGACACCGTAACCGATGAAAAGATAAGGCAGGGATTTAAAAATAATCTTAAAACCTGTACCAAGATAATAATAGCACAAAGAATATCTTCCGTAAAAGACGCTGATAGGATAATAGTATTAAAAGACGGACGTGTAGATGCCTTTGATACACATGATAATCTTATCAAAAACAATGATATATATGCCGATATAGTTAATATACAGCTTGAAAGTTCAGCGGATTTTGATAATGCGGAGGTAAGAAATGAATAATTTATCAAAGTCAAAGGATGAAAAGAAACTGAATTTATTTTGGGTAATTCAAAGGATAAAAAAAGGATATCCTATACAAATATTTGCAGTGCTTGTATGTATTGTAATTGTAGCTGTTACCACCCTGATCGGAACAACATTTTTTAAAGCTCTTATAGATGATTACATTACACCGCTTCTGCAAAGCGGTCAAAAGGACTTTTCAAATCTTGATAAGGCTATAGTAAGACTGAGCTTTGTATGTGCCGTAGGAGTAATAGCTTCTTATGTGCAAAGTACTACCATGGTAAAAATTGGTCAGGGAACTATGAGGGGCATAAGAGAAGAACTTTTTTCCCATATGCAAAGGCTTTCCGTATCATACTTTGATACACACCCTTACGGTGATACTATGTCAATATATACCAATGATGTGGATACATTAAGGCAGTTTATAGGAGTGTCCCTGCCTAATATATTAAGCTCTATAATAAGTCTTATAAGTGTGTTTATAACCATGCTTATACTTAATGTGCCGCTTACCTTCCTAAGTCTTGGAATGATACTTATAATTATGTTTATAAGCAATAAGTCGGCTTCCATATCAATGAAGCACTTTGTGCGACAGCAAGCTCAGATAGGTGAGATCAATGCTTATATAGAAGAGATGATGAGCGGACAAAAGGTAATAAAGGTCTTTTGCCATGAAGATGCGGTAGAAAAGGACTTCCTTGATATTAATGAAAAGCTTAGACAAAGTGCAAGTAAGGCAAATTCTTATGCGAATATACTTATGCCGATTATAAATCAATTGGGCAAGTTTCTTATGTAATAATTGCCATAGCAGCCTCAGTAGCTTCTGTTAAGGGCTATATGAAGATCACTGTCGGGGAGATAGTAACCTTTCTTGCCTTGGTACAAAGCTTTACCCAGCCTCTTTCTCAGGTGGGTCAACAGGTCAATGCCATTATAATGGCTTCGGCAGGCGTATCAAGACTTGGAAACCTCTTATATGCACAGCCTGAGGATGCCGGCGGAGATATAAGTCTGGTAAATGTAGTACATAAAGACGGTGCTTTGGAAGAAACCGCCGACAGATCGGGTATGTGGGCATGGAAAAAGGGTGACAAAGAGTATGTTGAGGTTAAGGGAGATATAAAATTCGAAGATGTGGACTTTTCTTATGTGGAAGGTCATACCATACTTCACGATATAAACCTTTACGCAAAACCTGCTCAAAAAATCGCCTTTGTAGGCTCTACAGGTGCGGGTAAAACCACTATTACCAACCTTTTAAACAGGTTTTATGATATAGATAAGGGTAATATCATATATGATGGGATAAAGATCCGAGATATCAAAAAATCCGATCTTAGAAAGAGCCTGGGTATAGTACTCCAGGATACACATCTTTTTACCGGTACGGTCATGGAAAATATAAGATACGGAAGCCCCTCGGCAAGTGATGAGGAATGTATAGGAGCTGCAAGACTTGCGAATGCACATGGCTTTATAGAAAGGCTTCCGAATTCTTATGATACGGTAATAAATGCGGATGGCGGTTCACTTTCTCAAGGTCAAAGACAGCTTTTGGCAATAGCGAGAGCTGCAGTGGCAGACCCTCCGGTACTGATACTTGATGAGGCTACTTCATCTATAGACACACACACCGAAAAGCTGGTACAAAGAGGTATGGATGCTCTTATGTCGGGAAGGACGACATTTGTTATCGCACACAGGCTTTCAACTATCAGAAATGCGGACTGTATCATGGTTTTAGAGCATGGTGAGATAATAGAAAGAGGAAGTCATGAAGAGCTGCTTGCTCAAAAGGGAAGGTATTATAAGCTTTATACAGGTATGAGTGTAGTAGATTAGTTTGGAAATTTGATTCATAAAAAGTAAAGCCATCGCTTTTTAAGTGACCTATAATCAGATGTATTCAGTGATATACGGCATCTGACTCTGATAAAGCCGGGACAGGGTAGATGAAATTTTATTGTACAATTCTAAGTACTATACTTTTTATAGCGTCTTTTCAAACATATATATATATGATATAATAAATCGACTTAAAATTATTTTAAGGATGGCTACATCTTCCTTAGTTGAGTTTATGAGCAAAGGGGTAAATCAGTGAAAAGAGTTATGTTAAAACTTAGTGGAGAAGCATTATCACTTGAAGGCTCAAGAGGTTATGACGAAGCTAAGATAAGAGAAATTGCTTTACAGATAAAAGAAGCAAAGGGTGAGAACGTAGATATAGGTATAGTCATAGGCGGCGGCAACTACTGGCGTGGAAGAACATCCGAAAGAATTGACAGAACAAAAGCCGACCAGATAGGTATGCTTGCAACGATAATGAATTGTATTTATGTATCTGAAGTTTTCAGAAGTGAGGGTCTGGATACGGAAATATTTACACCGTTTATCTGCGGAACCATGACGGAGCAGTTTTCCAAAGACAGAGCGAACAAAGCATTTTCCGAAGGCAAGATAGTATTCTTCGGAGCGGGAACGGGTCATCCGTATTTTTCAACAGATACCGGAATAGTACTTAAGGCTATTGAGCTTGAGGCTGATATCATATTGCTTGCAAAGTCTATAGACGGGGTATATGACTCGGATCCTAAGCTTAATAAGGATGCCAAAAGGTATGATAACATACATATATCCGAGGTCATAGAAAAAAGACTTGCAGTTGTTGATCTGACTGCTTCGGTAATGTGTATGGAAAACAAGATCGGCTTGGCAATATTTGATTTGAATGAAAAAAATTCTATAGCGAATGCACTTAAGGGTAATATCAACGGTACCGTAGTAAGTGTGTAAAAGAGAGGATCATATGCAGGACAAGATAAAGTTACATGAAGAAAAAATGGGTAAATCTATAGATGTTCTACAGGAAGAATTTTCTACGATCAGGGCGGGAAGAGCCAATCCACATGTCTTAGATAAAATCAAAGTAGATTATTACGGAACCCCGACACCTTTGCAACAGCTTGGTAATATCTCAGTACCTGAAGCAAGAATGATAGTTATACAACCATGGGAAAAGGCTTTGCTTAAAGAAATAGAAAAAGCCATCAATATATCAGACCTTGGTATACATCCTACCAATGACGGAAACGTCATAAGACTTGTATTCCCGGAGCTTACAGAGGAAAGAAGACATGAACTTGCAAAGGATATAAAGAAAAAGGGTGAGGCTGCTAAAGTTGCGGTAAGGAATATCAGAAGAGATGCTATAGAACTGATCAAGAAAGCTGAAAAAGCGGGTGAGATCAGTGAAGATGAAATGAAGAAGTTTGACGATAAAGTTCAAAAAGCTACAGATAAGTCTATAGAAAAAATAGACGGCTTGGTTGATTCCAAGACAAAGGAAATTATGAAAGTTTAATGTAAGAAGTTATATGATATAACTTCTGCGTGTAAGGGTGTTTTGAGAGTATGTAAAGATATTAAGCACAGAACTTGTATACAAGTTACAGTGCCTAGTTTCCTGTACTTTTGGAATACCCTTTATACTTTTATTATCTATACATGTGAAAACATGGGGGGAGATTATGTTGAAGATCTTAGATGATGTATATGTAAAAGAAATCAAAGAATTTGTAGGCAATAATATTGATCCGGAAGGCATAGCGATTCCGAGTCATGTGGCAATAATACTTGACGGTAACGGTCGCTGGGCGGCTAAGAGAAAGCTGCCCAGAGCTATGGGACATAAAGCCGGATGTGAGACTCTCGAGCAAATAGTTGAGGATGCTGCGAGGATAGGGCTTGATTACTTGACCGTATACGGCTTTTCTACCGAGAATTGGAAAAGAAGTGAGCAGGAAGTATCAGCCTTAATGAAGCTTTTCAGATTCTATATGGTCAAACTAATCAAAGTGGCTAACGATAATAATGTAAAAGTTAAAATGATAGGGGATAAATCAAGATTTGATAAAGACATAATCGAAGGTATAGATAGGCTTGTTGAAAGTACCAAGAACAATTCAGGTATGACGTTCATCTTTGCTGTAAATTACGGTGGAAGAGACGAGATCGTAAGAGCGGTGAGAAAGATAGTAGCCACATATAAGCATAACGATCTTGATGTTTCGGAGATAGAAGAGTGTACAATGGCATCTTTCCTTGATACGGCGGAGATTCCCGATCCCGATCTTTTGATAAGGACCAGCGGTGAGCTGAGAATATCCAACTTTTTATTGTGGCAGATAGCATATTCGGAGATCTATATCACTGATGTATTGTGGCCGGATTTTAATAAAAAGGAGCTTTTGAAGGCTATATTGGCATATAATAAAAGGGAAAGAAGATTCGGAGGAAGATAATGTTTATTACAAGACTTATAAGCGGTATAACAGTACTGCTTATAGCCATAGGAATAATTGTATTCGGAACCGTACCCTTATGGTTTGCAAGTATTGTGATCTCAGGCATAGCAATGTATGAGCTCTACAAAGCTTTTGGTATCAATGAGAGCAAAATAACTTATGTAAGTTATGTACTGTCGATAATTTTCTATTTTTTGGTGCTTTTTCATGTGGATGAATACATAGGGATTTTTATAACGGTCACCCTTTTGACAATTTTAAGCATATATGTATTTACATTTCCCAAATACCATATAAATGATGTTATAAAGGTATTATTTACCTTGATATACATACCGATAATGTTTTCTTTTCTTTATAAAATAAGGGCATTGAGACATGGAGATTATCTTATATGGCTGGTATTTATATCAAGTTGGGGAAGTGACGTGTGTGCATACGCCGTGGGTATGCTTATAGGAAAGCACAAGATAGCTCCTAAGCTAAGTCCCAAAAAGTCTGTTGAAGGTTGTCTGGGGGGTATACTGGGTGCTGCTATAATGGGATATATATTCGGGTATGTGTTTAAGATGTATGTCGAACCTATAAGGTATATAGAAACAATATGCACCGTTGCCTGTACACTTGCTTCCGTACTTTCTCAAATAGGTGATTTTGCGGCTTCCGGTATCAAAAGAAATCAGCAGATCAAAGATTACGGTAATCTGATACCCGGGCATGGCGGTATACTTGATAGAGTTGACAGCATACTTCTTACCGCTCCGGTAGTGTTTTTTGTAATAATGTTTCTTTCGAGAATATAAGGAGTAAATAATGAAAAAGATAAGTTTGCTCGGTTCTACGGGTTCCATAGGAACACAGTGTCTTGATATTATCAGATATAATAAAGATATTGAAGTCGTTGCGCTTGCGGCAGGCAGCAATATAGGCTTGTTAAAGGAACAGATAAAAGAGTTCGCTCCCAAATATGTGTCTGTATCCGATGAGAAGTTATGTTTGGAATTAAAAAAAGAACTAAATGATGAAAGTTTAGATATAGGCTTTGGAAAAGAAGGGCTTATAGTAGCTGCTTCTTATGACGATGCGGATATCGTGTTAAGTGCCGTAGTCGGAATGATAGGTATAGAGCCTACGATAGCGGCAATAAAGTCGGGTAAAGATATTGCTCTTGCCAATAAGGAAACCATAGTATGTGCAGGGCATATAATTATGCAACTGGTAAAAGATCACGGGGTGAATCTTTTTCCGGTAGATTCCGAACATTCGGCGATATTTCAATGTTTGGACCGATACAATCCTGTGCATAAAATACTGCTTACTGCTTCGGGAGGGCCTTTTAGAGGATACACGAGCAAGAACTGGAAAATGTCACATTGGAACAGGCATTAAAACACCCCAATTGGAGTATGGGCAAAAAAATCACGATAGACTCTTCCACAATGGTCAATAAGGGTTTGGAAGTAATAGAGGCTAAGCATCTTTTTAATGTTGATGTATCAAAGATAGAGGTACTTGTACAACCAACTTCGATAATACATTCCATGGTTGAATTCGAAGACGGTGCTGTGATCGCTCAAATGGGCGTTCCGGATATGAAATTACCCATACAATATGCCTTATACTATCCGGAAAGAAAATATATTGAGGGTGAGAGACTTGATTTTAAAAAACTTCGAAAAATAGAGTTTGAAGAGGTTGATATAGAAGTATTTGAAGGTTTGAAATATGCTTATGAGGCTGCTAAAGCAGGTGGAAGTATGCCGGCGGTCTATAATATAGCGAATGAATATGCGGTTGCATTGTTTTTGGAAAAAAAGATCGCTTATAAAGAAATAACAAGACTTATAAAATCAGCTATGGATAAGCATAATATCATATCACGACCTTCAGTAGCCGAGATACTTGAGATAGAAGAACAGATCAAGGCGGATTTTAGGAGAGATTAATATATGAGCATAATAATTGCTATTTTAATATTTGGAGTGATCGTACTGATACATGAGTTCGGTCATTTTATTGTTGCAAGATGGTCAAAAATAGATGTTTTGGAATTTTCTATAGGAATGGGTCCGAGTATATATACATATCACGGTAAAAAGACAGATTATTCAATAAAACTTTTTCCAATAGGCGGTTCATGCAGAATGGCGGGTGAAGACTCGGGTGAAGAGACGGAAATAAAAGAGGGAACCTTCAATTCAAGACCTGTATGGTACAGACTGGCGGTAATATTTGCGGGACCCTTATTCAACTTTATACTTTCATTTATATTGGCACTTTTTATAGTGTCTGTTGCCGGTGTGGACAAACCCGTAATTTCGGAAGTTAAAGAAGGATATCCGGCATATAATGCGGGTGTTATGTCCGGTGATGTAATAAAGTCCATAGATAAAAAAGATATACATTTATATAGAGAACTTATGCTTTATCTTTATATGAATCCCGAAAAAACCATAGATCTTAAAGTGGAAAGAGATGTAAACGGAACAAAAGAGATAAAGGAGTTCAGTATCACACCAAAATACGATGAAGAAAATGCAAGATACATGATAGGTATAGTTTCGGCAGATCGTGAGAAAGTAAGTAACCCTTTAAGTGTTATAACTTATTCTATTTATGAAATAAAATATAATATTGACAGTACATTAAGCGGACTTATGCAATTAATAAGAGGAAAGGCAAGTACCAAACAGATCAGCGGTCCGGTGGGGATAGTGGCTACGGTCGGTAGTAGTGTCGATGAATCAATGAATTACGGATTTATTTCGGTGATTCTTACTATTGCCAATATGACCATGCTTTTAAGTTCCACTCTGGGAATCATGAATCTTTTGCCTATTCCGGCTCTTGACGGAGGAAGGATACTGTTTCTTTTGGTAGAGGCAATACTCAGAAAACCGCTTAACAGGACTATAGAAGCCTATATACATTTCGGAGGTTTCGTGCTTCTTATGATATTTATGGTTTTCATATTATATAATGATATAGTTAATTTGATTTTTGGATAGATTTGGAGGAAGTTATGTCCTATAAGACAAGACAAATTCATATAGGAGACAGAGTTATAGGTGGAGGTGCTCCGGTACTGATACAATCAATGTGCAATACCAAGACAGATGACACCGAGGCAACCATAGCACAGATACTGGCTTTGGAAAGCGGGTTGCGATATAATAAGAGTCGCTGTGCCCGATATATCGGCTGCCAAGGCTTTGGAAGAGATCAAAAGGTATATACATATACCGCTGGTCGCAGATATACATTTTGATTATAAACTCGCTATTGAGTCTATAGAACGTGGGGTCGATAAAATAAGGATCAATCCCGGTAATATAGGTAATATTGATAGGATAAAGGCGGTTATAGAAGCGGCAAGATCAAGGAACATACCAATAAGAGTAGGAGTGAACTCAGGCTCTTTAGAAAAAGAAATATTAAAAAAATATTCAGGTGTCACTGCAGAAGGTATAGTAGAGTCTGCACTTGATAAGGTGAGGATAATAGAAGACCTTGGATATGATAACCTTGTTATAAGTATCAAATCATCCGATGTGATGATGTGTGTTAAGGCACATGAACTTATCGCTAAAAAGACAGATTATCCTTTGCATGTCGGGATCACGGAGTCCGGTACCGTAAAAAGAGGCACTATAAAATCGTCGGTTGGTCTGGGTATCATACTTTATCAGGGAATAGGAGACACCATAAGAGTATCGCTTACCGGAGATCCGGTAGAAGAGATAACCTGTGCGAAGATACTTCTTTAAGAGTCTGGGGCTTAGAAAAGACGGTATCGAGGTGGTATCATGCCCCACCTGCGGAAGGACCGATATAGATCTTATAGGCTTGGCAAATAAGGTCGAAGAGCTTGTGGAAGATTACAGTCTTGATATAAAGGTAGCTGTAATGGGCTGTATAGTAAACGGTCCCGGAGAGGCTAAGGAGGCTGATATAGGTATAGCCGGAGGTAAAGGTGAGGGTATGCTTATAAAAAAAGGTAAAGTAGTAAAAAGAGTCAAAGAAGACGAACTTCTTAAAGTATTAAAAGAAGAACTGGATGAATTATCAAAAAAGGGTAAGGGTTAGATAAATGAAAAGTTTTACAGAAACTTTTCCGACACTTAAAAATGAAGAAGCTTTCTTAGATCTGTGGCAATTTATCAGCGTTGGCAAGATTTCCGCAAAGCCAGATATGAGCGAGCTCAGAGTATATATAAAGTCAGAAAGGCTGATAGAAAAAAAGCGTATCTATGATATTGAAAAGCTTATCAAAGATAGGCTTTTTCCTTATAAAAAAATACGCATTAAAATAATAGAAAAATTCAATCTTTCAAAGCAGTATAACCTGGAAAACCTGTATTCAAGTTACATAGACAGCATACTTTTGGAATTTAGGAAGAGCAAGATCATTTATTATAATATTCTTACTACCGCAAAAGTTGAGATAAAAGAAAAAAACACACTGGAGTTAAGTATAGAAAAGAACAGTCTCTATGTTGAAGTAATGAAAGATTTTACAGATATCCTGGAGAAGATTTTTATCGAAAGATGCGGACTTGGAGTCTACATTAGAATAAATTACCTTGAATATTCCAAAGTATCCGATTCGGATAAAACAGAATATGAAGACAGTTACTTAAGTGTAACCGAGGAGATAAAAAAAGAACAGGAAGAAAATAAAAGCGGATCACTTGCGAAAGAAGATCGGGATACATCTAAGAAAACCACAGTCAAAGAAAACGAAAAGCTAAGACCGGCTTCAAAATACGGTGAAAGAAAATATAAAAAATCAAGCAATCCCGATGTATTATACGGTAAGGATTTTACAGACAACATAATACCTATAAGAGAAATACAAGGTGAGATGGGTGAGGTTGTCATAGCAGGTACTATAATAGAGCTTGACACTATACGTATAGAAAAAAACCTGTCAACTATATATGTATGTACACTAAGCGACAATACCGATTCTATAGTTATGAAACTCTTTATAAAGGATGAGCAAAAAGACAGCGTCGAAGGAATATTGTACAAGGGGAATTCCTTAAAAGTGTGCGGTCAGACCGGTATAGACAGATTTGATTCGGAGCTTACACTAGCCTTTATAAGAGGCATTAAAAAGTTTGAGATGAGCAATTTCTGCGAACGTGAGGATAACGAAGCAATAAAAAGGGTTGAGCTTCACTGCCATACTAAGATGAGCGACTTTGACGGAGTGTCTTCTGCGGTAGATATTATCAAAGAAGCTCAAAGACTTGGAATGACGGCTATAGCTATAACAGATCACGGAAACGTACAAAGCTTTACGGAAGCTTACCATGTGGCGGAAAAACTTAAAACTCCTTTTAAGATAATATACGGAATGGAAGCCTATGTGGTCGATGATGTCAAATCATTGGTGTTAAATCCCGGCGAACATGGTTTAGATGATGATTATGTCGTGTTTGATATAGAGACAACGGGATTTTCATCAAAAAATGATAAGATCATAGAAATAGGTGCGGTAAAGATATCACGGGGCAAGATAACGGACAGGTTTTCAACACTTATAAACCCTAAGATTCCTATACCTCTTAAGATAGAGGAACTTACTAAAATAAATGATTCCATGGTGATAAATGCACCGGAAATAGAACAGGTACTGCCTGAATTTTACGATTTTATAAAGGACTGTGTACTGGTAGCTCATAATGCTTCATTTGATGTAGGTTTTATGAGGGAAAAGTTTAAATTGATATCTAAAACAATAGATCACTGCGTGATAGATACTGTAGAATTTGCCAGACTTTTATTACCGAACTTATCAAGATTTAAGCTCGATACCGTAGCGAAGAATCTGGGAATAAGCCTTGAAAATCATCACAGGGCAGTTGATGATGCCGAAGCAACCGCTTATATTTGGATCAAGTTCATAGATCTTTTAAAAGAAAGATACAATACAGATAAATTAAAAGAACTTGAGGGCTTGAACAAGTTAAGTACCAATGTTATAAAGAAGCTTCATGAAAATCACGTGACTATACTTGCCAAGAATGATATTGGACGGATAAATTTGTACAGGTTGGTATCACTTTCCCATACGGAATATTACAATAAGATACCCCGAATACCCAAATCATTACTGATCAAATACAGAGAGGGGCTTTTGCTGGGCTCCGCTTGTTCGAACGGAGAATTATTTCAGGCTTTGCTTAGAAATGAAAGCGAGGAAAAACTTGGGAAGATAGCAGACTTTTACGACTTCCTTGAGATACAGGACAGTAAAAACAATCTGCATATGGTAGAAAGAGACAGATATAGTGTAAACAGCGAAGAAGATATAAAGGATATCAACCGTGAAATATGCAGACTTGGAGATCTGTATGAAAAACCGGTCGTTGCTACGGGAGATGTACACTTTTTAAATCCACGGGACGAAGTCTACAGACGTATACTAATGTACGGTAAAGGATTTGACAGTGCCGATAAGCAGCCTCCTCTATATCTTAAGACCACCAATGAAATGTTAAAAGATTTTGACTATCTTGGTCAAAATAAGTCATACGAGGTAGTGGTTACAAACAGTAATAAAATTGCGGATATGGTAGAGAACATAATACCGGTAAGACCCGACAAATGTGCTCCCGTAATAGAAAACTCCGATGAAATGTTAAGGGAAGCCTGTTACGAAAAGGCTTATGAGCAATACGGAGATCCTTTGCCAAAACTGGTGGAAGACAGACTTGAAAGAGAGCTTAATTCTATAATCAAGAACGGTTTTGCGGTCATGTATATCATAGCTAAAAAACTGGTGGAAAAAAGCAACTCGGACGGATATCTGGTAGGCTCGAGAGGTTCGGTAGGGTCTTCATTTGCGGCATATACTTCCGGTATCACTGAGGTCAACCCTTTGCCGCCGCATTATTATTGCACTTGTAAATACGTTGATTTTGACAGTGACGAAGTAAAACAATATGTCGGTATGGCAGGGTGCGATATGCCGGATAAGACCTGTCCGGTCTGTGGCAGTAAACTTAAAAAGGACGGTTTTGATATACCTTTTGAGACCTTCCTGGGATTTAAGGGAGATAAGGAGCCGGATATAGACCTTAACTTCTCCGGAGAATATCAGTCCAATGCTCATGATTATACTGAAGTGCTTTTCGGCAAAGGACATACATTCAGAGCCGGAACGGTAAGTACCCTGCAATTTAAGACAGCATACGGCTATGTGAAAAATTACTACGAAGAGCACGGTGAAATAAAAAGAAAGTGCGAGATCGCCCGTCTAAGTAACGGCTGTGTAGGTATAAGGCGAACTACGGGACAGCATCCGGGAGGAATCATAGTTTTACCGCACGGGGAGGAGATATACAGTTTCACCCCTGTGCAAAGACCGGCTAATGATGTCAATTCCAAAACGGTGACGACACATTTTGATTATCATGCGATAGATCACAATCTTTTGAAACTTGATATACTGGGGCATCAGGATCCTACTATGATCAGGATGTTACAGGATATTACAGGTATAGATCCGGGTAAAGGACATACCGCTTGATTCCAAAGAAACCATGAGTCTTTTCAAGGATACTTCCGCACTCGGAATAAGCCCTGAAGACATAATGGGATGTAAATTGGGAGCATTGGGTGTACCTGAGTTCGGTACGGACTTTGCTATGCAGATGCTTATTGAGGCAAAGCCCGAGGGACTGTCGGACCTTGTGCGTATAGCAGGACTTGCCCACGGTACCGATGTATGGCTGGGCAATGCACAAACTCTGATAAAAGAGGGTACTGCCACTATAAGGACAGCCATATGTACAAGAGATGATATCATGATATATTTGATAGAAAAAGGTATTGAAGAAGGTGTGTCTTTTAAGATAATGGAAGCTGTCAGAAAGGGAAAGGGACTAAAACCGGAAGAAGAAGAGATAATGCGGGCAGCAGATGTACCCGAATGGTATATAGATTCCTGTAAAAAAATAAAATACATGTTCCCTAAAGCCCATGCTGCCGCTTATGTAATGATGGCATGGCGTATAGCGTATTGTAAGATCTTTTATCCGCTTGCTTATTATTGTGCTTTCTTTACCATAAGGGCATCATCTTTTTCATACGAGATCATGTGCTTCGGTAAAGCAAGGCTTCAGGAATATATAGCACAGTATCAAAAGAAGCAGGAAACTTCCTCTACTACGGCTAAGGATGATGATACATTTAGGGACATGAGAATAGTGCAGGAAATGTATGCCAGAGGCTTTGAGTTTGAAGAGATAGATATATATAAGGCAGAGGCTACAAGGTGTTTTATAACCGAGAATAAAAAAATAATGCCGCCGCTTTCAAGTATAGACGGTTTCGGAGAAGTGGCTGCCAACCAGCTTGTCAATGCAAGAAAAGCCGGAGAGTTTATCTCAAAAGATGATCTGATGGAAAGAGCCAAGATAGGTAAAAGTACCTGTGAGCTTTTAGACAGGCTGGGACTTTTAAAAAAGCTTCCGCAAAGCAATCAGATGTCTATTTTTGATGTGTTGTAAATATCGGGAAATGCTGATTGTTTATCTCGTATTCTAAGTGCTTTCGATAAAATTTGACAAATTTATTAAAATACCAAAGTTGTAACCTATAAAATAGCTATAATTAACATTTTTTATCAACGGCACAGAGCTATATTAAGGTCAAATAATAAAACTAAAAAGGACATGGAATTACCCGATAAGTACAAACTTATAAAGTAATTCCATGTCCTTTTTAATAAAATCATTACATCATACGGAACAGCCCTATAACTTTTCCGAGTATACTTACGTCCTTGACAAGTATAGGTTTCATATCATCATTTTCCGGTTGTAATCTTATTTGATTTTTTTCTTTATAGTAGGTCTTTACGGTTGCGGTATCGTCCATCAAAGCAACAACTATATCGCCGTTATTTGCATGGTTTTGCTTAGCCACAAGTATTTTATCGCTATCAAAAATACCGGCATTGATCATTGAATCACCTTTCACCTTTAGCATGAATATATCACTGTTAGGCAGCATATCTGCGGGAAAAGGAAAATAATCACTTATATTTTCTTCGGCAAACATAGGCAAACCTGCCGCAACCTCACCGAGCAGCGGGACATTCACCATCTCTCTTCTTGTAAGATTGAAGTTTTCGTCAACTACTTCAATGGTCCTGGGTTTACTCGGATCTTTTCGTATGTAACCTTTCTTTTCCAGACTTTCAAGATGAGCGTGTACTGAAGAAGTGGAACGAAGACCTACTGCTTGACAGATTTCTCTAACTGCCGGAGGATAGCCCCTTTTTAAAATACTTTCTTTTATATATTGCAATATAGCCTGTTGTTTTTCAGTTAATTTAGCATTAGCCATAGCATCAACTCCTTTGCATAGATTGTCCGCATTTGCAGTAACATTGTATTTGTATATAGTATCATAAAAATAATTTAAAAGCAAACCTTTGTTCTTATAAATCTGTTATATATAAAGTATACAAACTTCAATATTGCATTACTTTTGTCTCAAAACAAAGCTTCATACCTTGACGAAAACGACATATATATATAAAATAGTAGGGCGATAATTACATTAGGAGGTTATTTTAGGATGTCAGGACATTCAAAGTTTGCAAATATTAAACATAAAAAAGAAAAAAATGATGCTGCAAAGGGTAAGATATTTACCGTAATAGGAAGAGAGATAGCTGTTGCTGTCAAAGAGGGAGGTCCCGACCCTAATAACAACTCTAAATTAAGAGATGTTATAGCAAAAGCTAAATCAAATAATGTGCCTAATGATACTATTGAAAGAGGTATTAAAAAGGCTGCGGGTGATATCGATTCCGTAAACTATGAAAAGAATGTATATGAGGGTTACGGTCCCAGCGGAGTGGCAGTTATAGTGGAAACTTTAACTGACAATAAGAACAGAACTGCTGCCAATGTAAGATCCGCATTTACGAAAGGGGGCGGTAACATAGGCGCACAAGGCTGTGTATCCTATATGTTTGACAATAAAGGACTTATAATAATAGACAGAGAAGAAGTTGACATGGACAGCGATGAATTTATGCTTATTGCACTTGATGCCGGAGCAGAGGATTTCACTGCGGAAGATGACAGTTTTGAAATAATAACATCACCGGATGATTTTTCGGCTGTAAGAGAAAACCTCGAAAAACAAAATATACCTATGGCAAGTGCTGAGCTTACTATGATCCCTCAGAATAAAGTAAAACTTAGCGATGAAGAAGATATAAAGAAAATGAATAAACTTTTGGACTTACTGGAAGAAGATGATGATGTACAGGCGGTATATCACAGTTTAGAAGAATAAAAAAAGGGATCCTATCTGAGCAAACAGAAAGGATCCCTTTTTTATTTTTATACTATTATTAGATACCCTTTTATCCGGGATACATATAGCGTGATACAACGTGTTTCATCTTGGTCTGTGCCGGTATTAAGGTTTGAGGTTAATAAAAACATCCTAAACTGTATTTTAAGTACTTATAGTCTTATATCTAACATTTTTGATAAAAAAGTAACCTATATCATCAACAAAGCATAATTTAAAGGGGTATTACTTTAAAGTAATAAAGTGTTGACGTTATAAAAAAAATAGTTTATAGTAAACTACTATAAATAAGTGTATCTATTAAAAAGCCATGTAAGTAAAAGGAGGACTATTATGAAGAAAAATTTACTTAAGCTTATGTTTATATCTGCTTGTGCGTTAATGTTGGCAGCCTGTTCAAACAATCCCTCAGCTGATACAAGTGCGGATGAGAGTGTTCAGAGCAATGAGCAGGTATCTGAAGTATCCGGTGACAAAACAGGTCAAAATTATAAGATAGGTGTATTGCAATTAGTTCAGCACCCGGCACTTGATAAGGCAAATGAAGGATTTATTGCGGCACTTGACGAAGCGGGTATAAGTTATACAGCCGATCAACAGAATGCAGGAGGAGAACTTTCATCTGCTCAGCTTATAGCGGAAAAGTTTGCCAACGATAAAGAAGATCTTATATTTGCTATCGCAACACCTGCTGCACAGGCGGCTTCGGGAGTTACCGAAGATATACCTATAGTTATCACTGCGGTAACAGACCCCAAAGAATCCGGACTTGTGGAAAGCAACGAAACACCGGGTGGTAATGTGACCGGAACTTCTGACCTTACTCCTGTCAAAGAACAAATAGATCTCTTAAAGGAACTTGTACCTGATGCAAAGAAAATAGGTATACTTACAGTACTGCCGAGGCGAATTCGGTTATACAGGTAGACCTTGCAAAGGAAGCTGCAAAGGCTCTCGATCTTGAAGTTGTTGAATACACTGTTTCAAACCTTAGTGAGATACAGTCAGTTGTTGAGTCTATGATAGGAAGTATAGATGCCCTTTACATCCCTACAGACAACACTGTAGCATCGGGAATGAGTACGGTAACAATGATCACAAACGAAAATAAGATCCCTGTAATAGGTGCGGAAGCCGCACATGTTGAAAAGGGTGCCTTAGCTACCTACGGTATAGATTACTATGAACTCGGAAAGCTCACCGGAAAGCAGGCTATTGCAATACTTACAGAAGGTAAAAACCCTGCGGATATGCCTATTGAGTACCTTGACAAGACACAATTCAAGTTCTCTGTCAACGAAGATACGGCTAAGGAACTCGGAATAGATGTATCAAAATTCACGGCTAAGTAATATAATTTGATCCGTATATATGTATTGGAAGCTGAGTTATGTAAAAATTAATAACAAATCTTTTATGTATCAATCAAATTGCTTGTATGTATTTGTTTATTAGTATTTATAGAGATAAAAGAGCAGATGTATAATTCATGAAAATAATTTAAATTATGATATTTTTTTATGATCTTATGAATTATATTGCTAAACTACAGGCATGTATATTATCAAATAATAAATATTATTGAAGTTTAGACGGATAAGTAGTAAAATGTAATAATTCTAGGATAGTCAATATATTTGACTATCCTGTTTTAATATGAGAGATAATCATATAGTTTATTGTTTACTTGTAGTATAATACTATCAATGTTTAGACAGTTTTTAGGATAAACTATGATATGTGCAAGTGCTGTTAACAGTTGTTCGTGTATTTATTAAAGTGAAGTAATAAGCTGACAGACATAGTCAAATATATATTCAGGAGGCAATCTTTTTATGTACGCAGATTTTTTATCGGGTTTATTTCCATCTATGCTTGGAGCTACGGGGCAGGCTGTCTTATGGGCAATTATGGTACTGGGTGTATTTATTACATTCAGACTTCTTGATATTGCGGATCTGACTGTTGACGGAAGTTTTGCATTCGGCGGTTGTATATGTGCTCTTATGATCGTTAAATATAATATGAATCCGGTACTTGCGTTGTTGATAGCAGGGGTTGCGGGGCTTTTGGCAGGCGCTGTAACGGGTATTATACATACAGTATTCGATATACCGAGTATACTTGCCGGAATCTTGACACAGATCTCTCTTTGGTCTGTTAATCTGATGTTGGTAGGCGCAAGTAATATACCGCTTAATAAGGCTCCAAATATATTTTCAGTGGTTTCAAAGAGCCTTAAGATATCGGGGGCGAATTCGAATCTTTTGGTAGGTCTGTTGATCGCCGCTTTGATCATCGGGATCTTATATTGGTTCTTCGGTACGGAGCTTGGTAGCGCATTAAGAGCTACAGGTAACAATGAAGATATGATCAGGGCTTTGGGATTCAATGTTAATAAGGGTAAGCTCATCGCACTTATGATAAGCAACGGTCTTGTGGGTCTTTCGGGAGGTCTTGTAGCCCAAAGTCAGAAATATGCTGACATCAATATGGGAACCGGTGCAATAGTTATAGGTCTTGCAGCAATAGTTATAGGTGAAGTGCTTTTAAGTAAATATATCAACTTTGCGGTAAAACTTACGGCTGCGGTCTTTGGTACAGTGGTTTATTTTTGGATCAGAGCTGTAGTCTTAAGACTGGGACTTGATGCCAATTACATGAGAGTGGTATCTGCAATCATAGTATTTATAGCATTGGCGGTACCTGTAATACTTGAAAGAGCACGTATCAGAAAATCTTATCGTGCGGACGTATAGAAGTTAACTAAAAATATATGGAAGGCTTATAGGTAAATTCAATGTTGGAAATTATAAATGTAAGTAAAACTTTTAATAAAGGCACAGTAAACGAAAAGAAAGCACTTGATAAGCTGTGTTTGAAGATAGAGGAGGGAGATTTTATTACCGTAATAGGCGGAAACGGTGCGGGAAAGTCAACCATGCTCAATATGATCGCAGGAGTTTATCCAATAGATTCGGGAGTTATCAATATAGATAATGTCAATGTTTCATTGCTTCCGGAGCATAAAAGAGCCAAATACATAGGACGTGTATTTCAAGATCCGATGAAAGGAACTTCCGCAGGTATGCAAATAGAAGAAAATCTTGCGCTTGCATTCAGAAGAGGTAAAAAAAGAGGCTTTTCATGGGGGATAAAATCGGGCGAAAGGGATTTCTATAAATCCGAATTAAAAAAACTCGGACTGGGCTTGGAGACCAGACTCAAAAGTAAGGTCGGACTTTTATCCGGAGGACAAAGACAGGCGGTTACCTTACTTATGGCAACTTTGGTAGATCCGAGACTCCTGCTTTTAGATGAACATACGGCGGCTCTCGATCCTAAGACTGCAAAAAGAGTTCTTGATATAACCAACGAGATAATACAAGAGAAAAAACTTACAGCTCTAATGGTGACCCATAATATGAAAGATGCTATACATCTGGGCAACAGACTTATTATGATGCATGAGGGCAGAGTGATATATGATGTAAAAGGTGAAGAAAAAAAGAAGTTGACCGTAGAAGTATTACTTAAGAAATTTGAAGAAGCAAGTAATGAAGAGTTTGCAAATGATAGAATGATTCTTACAAAATAGGAGGTTTCTTATGGAAAAGCAAAAGATCGTTATAACAATAAACAGAGAGTATGGTAGCGGTGGAAGAAGTATAGGAAAAATATTATCTCAAAGACTTGGCATACCTTATTATGATGATGACATAATAAAGCTTTCATCCGAGTATTCTGCGGTAGCCGAAGAGTATTTCAGAATGCATGATGAAAAACCCGGCAATAATTTCTTCCAGAAAGTAATGGGCAGTTCAAAAACAAATTTATCCAAACCTTCTATAAGCGATAATATAACTTCTCCCGATAATCTTTTCAGATTTGAATCCGAAGTTATAAGAAATATAGCCAATAGAGAAAGCTGTATATTCATCGGTAGATGTGCGGACTTTGTACTTGATTCCTGTGCTTTTCCGGAATATATAAGAATTTTTGTATATGCGGATCTTACAACCAAGATAAGGCGTATCATGGATCTTGACGGACTCGAGACAAAAGAAGCTTTGGAAAAAATATCAACAATAGATAAAAGAAGAGCTTCATATTACAAATATTATACAGGTGAGAATTGGCGTGATATGTTAAGGTACGACCTTCCCATCAATACAAGTGATATAGAATTTGAAGAGGCTTGCGACCTGATCCTGTATTATTTGAAATTAAGAAAATACGATTTACCTCAACTGTAAAAAAATAATAAAATAGTAATATTTTAGACATGGAAAAATCAACTAATAATAGAATAATAAGACAATGCTGAGGCATTACTGTATTATTAGTTTTCATTAGTTGTTGTTTTTAAAATACAGTATATGAAAATTATACGGAGAGTATTAGATGAAGAAAAAAGAAAAAGACTTCTTAAGTGTATTGAATAAAGTCAGAAATAAAAGAAATCAAACATATAAGAAGGTGTTTGTTGCGGCAGGTGCGGCTGTTATTATGATAGTTGTTATAAGTTCGGGTCTTGCCATGACAAGAGTTAAGAAAAAAGCTACGCCGTCGAATGCCGAACAACAGAGTGAAACGGTGGTGGCAGAAAGCAGTACCGAACCTTATGTGGATCCGGTACAACTGGAAATAGAAAATGTTATAAATTCCTATAACGATCTTGGGCTTACCAATGTTACGGGTTATCTTTACATGAGGGAAGAGCCGGATAAGAACGGAAAGATCATAGGAAAGCTCTACGGAGGAAGCGCCGTAGACATTATAGAAAGTGCAAACGAAGAGTGGTATAAGGTCAGATCCGGAGGATTGGAAGGCTATGTCTTTGCACAACATATTACAACAAAGGATGAGGCAAAGCAGCAGGCTTTAGAGCTTGTAAAAGAAAGAGCCATAGTCCAAACGGAAAGACTCAACATAAGAAGCGAAGCTTCCACGGAAGCAGAGATAGTAGGTGCCGCATACAAGGGTGAAAGATATGAGATACTTGAAGATGCGGGAGATTGGGTGAAAATAGAAGGAGGGTACTTATCGAAGGAGTTTTTGGAGATCAAGTATGCTTTGAATGAGGCAAGAAAACTCGATCTTAGAAGTATGGTGCTTAATCTTTATGATAACCTGGCTATTTCAAATGTTGAGGGATACCTTAATATAAGAGAAGAACCAAAAGAAGACGGAAAGATAATCGGTAAGCTTACAAGTAGAGCAGCCGGGGATATAATTGAGACGCTGGACGGTTGGTACAAGATAAGATCCGGTCCTATCACCGGTTATGTAAAAAGTGATTATATACTTACGGGACAGGCGGCTAAGGATGCCGCTTTGGAAGAAGCCGAACTTATGGCTGTAGTTACAGCCGATGCACTTTATGCAAGAGCTGAGCCCAATACCAATTCCAAAATATTTACCACTATTTCAAACAGTGAAAAATACCAGATAGTTTCTCAGTCTGACGGATGGATAGAAATAGAGCTTGAAGACAACAACAATGCGTTCCTGTCTACAGAGTTTGTTGATGTAAGGTATGCGCTTAACGAGGCTATCAAGTTCACGCCTGCGGAAGATGCCGCTAATGCTATCATGGCAAGAAGAAACGAAATAGTAAATTATGCTATGCAATTCTTAGGGAATCCTTATGTATGGGGTGGAACCAGCCTTACCAACGGATGCGATTGCTCAGGATTTACCATGCAGATACTTGGTAAGTATGGAGTCGGACTACCGCACTACTCAGTTTCCCAGTCACAAATGGGAACAAAGATAGATTCATCACAGATGAAACCGGGTGATCTGATATTCTACTCTAACAGAAGCGGTGTTATAAACCACGTTTCCATGTACATAGGTAACGGTCAGGTCATACATGCGGCAAGCAGAAAGAGCGGTATTAAGATATCAGCTTGGGAATTACAGAAATCCTACAACTATCAGAAATGTTATAGGAGATTAAGTTTAAGTGTTTTTAGTGTTAGTGAACTAAAATTACTTGAATATGTCGGACTATTAATACAATACTTCACTAATTAAAGGGGAAAAGATATGAAAGATAATTTTATTGCACAATCATTTGGAAAAAGTCAAAACTATACTGATATTCCCAATCAATTATATAAAGACTATGATGTAAAAAAAGGTCTCAGAAACGAAGACGGTACAGGTGTCAGAGTCGGCCTTACAAGAGTATCGGATGTAGTGGGTTATGACTATATAGATGGTGTTAAGACCAACATTCCCGGTCGTCTGTATTATCGAGGTTATGATATAGTCGATATTACCGCAGCAAGATCAAAAGAGGCAACCGGTTATGAAGAGGTCATGTTTTTATTACTTTTCGGATTTTTACCCTCTAAAAGAGAATTTGATAATTTCAACGAGGTCTTAAGAGATATGTATGCGCTTCCGGATGATTTTCTGGAGATGAACCTTTTGCGCATGCCGGCACAAAACCTTATGAATAAATTACAGCATGCTGTACTAACATTGTATAATTATGACGAGGATCCGGATAATGTGGAAGTTTATTCAACCCTGTTAAAGGGACTTGACATAACTGCCAAGCTTCCTTCTATTATGTGTTATGCATATCAGTCAAAGATGCACTACTTCAACAGAGAAAGCCTGGTAATACACTATCCGGATAAGAAGTATTCAATAGCTGAGAATATATTATATATGTTAAGAGAAAACAGACAGTTCTCAGAAAAAGAAGCTTCACTGCTCGATACCATATTAATATTACAGGCGGACCACGGCGGAGGTAACAACTCAACTTTTGCCAATGTAGTCGTTTCATCGACCGGAACGGATATTTATTCTTCCATAGCCGCAGCGATAGGTTCACTTAAAGGACCTAAGCACGGTGGTGCCAATATACAGGTAAGTAAGATGATGGAAGAGATAGTGGCGGAGATAGGATATACCACAGATGAGAAAAAGATAAGAACAGTGATAGAAAAGATCCTCGACAAGGAATTTTTGACAGAACAGGACTTATCTACGGTTTCGGACATGCGGTATATACCATATCTGACCCAAGAGCGGAACTTTTAAGACAGTACTGCGAAGCGGTTGCAAAGGAAAAGGGCAGAACCAGAGATTATGACTTTTATGTATTATTTGAAAAACTGGTCAAGGACATAGTTTTTGAAAGAAAAGGTACAACAATATCTAATAACGTGGATTTCTATAGCGGATTTGCCTATGATATGATGGGTATTCCAAGAGATCTATTCACCCCTCTGTTCGTTTGTGCAAGATGTGTAGGATGGGTCGCACACAATTTGGAAAATAAGTTATATGACGGAAGAATAGTAAGACCTGCTACAAAATATGTGGGAGAGTTAAAAACATACCTTCCTATAAAGGAAAGATAATAGTATAATAGTATGAGAAAAGCTTGTTGCAGTCGGGAGGTCATTTGTGGCAAATCGTAGTACAAAAAAAAAGCCCCAAAAAGAGTAAAACTAAAACTGTGAAAGCCAAAAAGTCCGTAGAATTAAAAGGTGGAGAAATACTCAGAGATGAAATATTTATTATTGCACTCTTTGTATTCTCCATCCTATTATTGTTAAGCAATTTCGGACTTGGCGGAAATATGGGTAATTTTCTTAAGGGAGTTCAGCTTGGAAGTTTTGGTACAATAGGATATCTGTTCCCGATAGTAGTTTTACTGATTGGAGTAATCCTGGTATCTAACAAAGGCAATATAAGATCCGGATTAAAATCATTTTCTATAATAGTTGTAATGATATCGGTAAGCAGTATCGTATATATTTTCATGGAAGATACTGAGTTTTCTTTGGATGCACTTAAAGAAGCGTATATTGCTCAAAGTGGAGGAGGTTTATTCGGAGCGTTACTCGGAGGAACACTTAAGGCTATAATCAGCTCTATAGGTGCTTTTGTGGTTTTATGCATGATAATAATAATATCATTGGTATACATAAGCGAGCGTTCATTTGTAAGTTTTGTAAAACTCGGCGGCAAAAAAGTATACACTCATACAAAAGAGGATATGGCAAGGCGTAAGGCTAGAAAAGAAAAATCAAAAAAACCCGATAAAAAAGAAAGTAATAAAACTAAAAAAGAGGAAAAAATTATCCCCGTGGATAACTCGGAATCCAAAGAAGTTGATAATGTCAGAAATAAATTTGATTTTAATGAAACAACTCTTAATATTTCCGATAACAGATACAGTCAATTTGATGATAATGTTAGGGATAATAACTTTGTTGACGCTGAAGAATTGGCAATACAAGAAGACTGTATGACACAGGAAGCACCTGCCACCGGTAAAAATCAAGACGGTGAAGATGATTTTGTACTGCAGGATAATGTAATAAAGAGAAGAAAAGCTGTAAAACCCGGAAAAAGCTCAGGTTTTTCCAAGAATGAAATAAGAAAGAATAAAGATAGCAAAACGTATCAAAAGCCCGGAAAGAACACAAGATCTTCAACATCCGTACCCGAGATTACAAAGGTACAAAACCTTTCGGATATCATAACAAAAAAGCCGGAAGATATGGATGAAGATATATTGAACAAGCTAAATGACATTTTATATTCCGAAACTTCAAATATTGTTGAAAGTGATTTTGAAAAAGAGCTTGAAAACACGGCTGAGAAGATGATGAATGAGGGGATAGTTAGTGAAGACCCTTATGAAGATAGGTTCGATATACAGCCGATAAGATATGATGATGCTAAAAATGACGGATACTTTGAGAATAACAGCACATCAGTTGATAAAACCGCTGTCTTTGATGAAGAAAGTGATGAGTATGATGATATCGACGCAGTAGAGGAATATAATGATGATACCGAAGATAAAAAAACTTCGGATCCCGACACGGAAAATATAACGACCGCATTCGGGAAGATCATAGAAAAAAATTCCGATGTAAGTTTAAACAAAATAAGAAGTTATGAACATAAAACCATACATGCAGAGGATAATAAAAAGTCGGTTCCGGTAAAACAAAGTGTCGAAAGACCGGTAAAACCATATATATACCCTCCGACAGATCTTTTAACTGCTTCTCCTCGGATCTCCAATAAATCGGATGAGGAGTTCAGGACCACGGCATATAAATTACAGGAAACTCTTCATAATTTCGGTATAGAAGTTCAAGTAAGTAACATAAGTATAGGTCTACCGTCACAAGATATGAGATATTACCCGAACCGGGTGTTAAAGTAAGTAAGATCGTCGGGCTGACAGATGATATAAAACTGAATCTGGCAGCAAGTGATATAAGAATAGAAGCACCTATTCCGGGAAAATCGGCAGTCGGGATAGAAGTACCCAATAAAGAAAATACTATAGTAAGTCTGAGAGAACTTTTTGAATCCGATGAATTCAAAAATACTAAAGCAAAGTTGAATTTCGCTTTAGGTAAGGACATAGCCGGCAAACCGATAGTAAGCGATATATCGACCATGCCTCATCTTCTTATAGCGGGAGCGACAGGTGCCGGTAAGTCGGTCTGTATCAATACATTGATCATGAGTATTTTGTATAAATACACTCCTCAAGAAGTAAGACTTATAATGGTCGATCCTAAGGTCGTAGAGCTTTCGGTATACAACGGTATACCGCATCTTTTAATACCTGTCGTGACCGACCCCAAGAAGGCTGCCGGTGCGCTTAACTGGGCAGTCAAGGAAATGACCGACAGATATAAAAAGTTTGCGGAACACGGGGTGAGAAATCTCAAGGGATATAATGACAAGTTAAGTTCACTCGATCCCGAATTTGAAAAATTACCTCAGATTATAATAATCATAGATGAGCTTGCAGATCTTATGATGGTAGCTCAAAATGAAGTCGAAGATGCTATATGCAGACTTGCACAGCTTGCAAGAGCCTGCGGTATACATCTTGTCATAGCGACACAAAGGCCGAGCGTAAATGTTATTACAGGACTTATAAAGGCGAACATACCTTCGAGGATAGCGTTTGCGGTATCGTCGGGAATAGACTCACGTACAATACTGGATACCGTAGGTGCCGAAAAACTATTGGGTAAGGGTGATATGTTATTCTCACCGCAATCACTTCCTAAACCTATCAGGGTACAGGGTGCCTTTGTATCAGATAATGACGTTCAAAATGTTGTTGATTTTTTGGTGGAACAAGGACTTGATGTCGGTTTTGATGAAAGTGCAATAAGCAATATGGAAGAAAGTGCAACGGAAAGCCCTACAGGAGCAGCCAATGATCTTGATGAATTATTTGTACAGGTCGCAAGGTTTGTAATTGAGTCACAAAAGGCGTCTATTGGGAATTTGCAAAGAGTATTCAGAATTGGTTTTAACAGAGCGGCAAGGATCATGGATCAGCTTTGTGAAGCCGGAATCGTAGGGAAAGAACAGGGAACTAAACCGAGACAGGTACTTATGAGTTCGGAAGAATTTGAAAATTATATTAATACTTTAGGTATTGCGAGGTAGTTATGAAACTTATATTAGAAGCAGAGGGCTTGGAATATAGTCTGTTACAAGGAAGTAAGGACGTAGAAGTAGATAATTTGGTATACGATTCAAGAAAAGATTGTAAGAATGCCATATTTGTATGTATGAAAGGCTCCAAATTCGACTCCCATAAAGATATTGATAAAGTAGTGAAATCAGGTGCTAAAGCGATAGTGATAGAAGAAGAAATAAAAGAGCTGCCCGAGGGTGTAACCGTAATCTCGGTGAAAAGCTCAAGAAAGGCTTTGGCTTTGCTTTCGGCGGCATTTTTCGAATATCCGATGAGGAAGATGACATCAATTGCAATAACCGGAACCAAGGGAAAGACCACGAGTACCTATATGTTAAAGACGATATTGGAAAAAGCGGGTCACAAGATAGGTGTAATTGGAACCAACGGAGTACTTATAGGTGATAAACTTTATAAGACATTGAATACTACTCCGGAGTCATTTGACTTACACAGATTTTTTAAGGATATGTACGAAGAAGGCTGCAAATACATTATCATGGAGGTATCAAGCCAGGGTATAATGATGGACAGAGTCTTCGGTATAATATTTGACTATGCGGTATTTACAAATATATCAAAGGATCATATAGGACCTGATGAACATAAGGATTTTGAGGAATATCTGTATTATAAATCAAAACTATTTTCTCAGACCAAGACAGCGCTTATTAATATTGATGATAAACATGCGGATCAAATAATAGAAAATTCAAAAGCTCAAAAGCTTTATACTTACGGAGAAAAGAAAGAAGCGGATTTTTGTTGTTCCGATATAAGTTATCTTTTTGCCTCCGGATTTATAGGTGTTGAACTGAGAATAAAGAATAAACTTGATCTTAGTATGAAGGTTGCACTTCCCGGAAAATTTAATGCGATCAATGCATTGGGTATGGCAGCGGTGGCACATCTTATCGGAGTAAGTGATGAAGTGCTTAAAGATTCTCTCATCGATATTCATGTGGCAGGAAGAATGGAAGTGGTACATAATTCAAAGACCTGCAAAGTCATTGTTGACTATGCACATAACGCACTCAGTATGGAGAGTTTGCTTGATACTTTAAGAGATTATAAACCTAAAAGACTTGTGGTCGTTTTCGGATGCGGCGGCAATCGTTCCAAAGACAGAAGATATTCAATGGGAGATATAGCCGGAAGAAAAGCGGATTTCAGTATAATAACAGCCGATAATTCGAGATTTGAAAAAGTTGAAGATATTATTGCGGATATCAGATCAAGCATAGAAAAAGTAAGTAGTGATTTTATAGAGATACCGGATAGGAAAGAAGCTATATTCTATGCTGTAAAGAATGCAAAAGAGGGAGATATAATAGCCGTAATAGGTAAAGGGCATGAGGATTATCAGGAAATTGAAGGTGTAAGACATCATTTTCTTGACAGTGAAGTGATAAGAGAAGCAGTGGGGTCTGTCTAATGAAGAATGTGAATATAGATTTATATTAAAAGCCACAGCAGGTAAATTAATAGGCAAGAACAATGATATCGAGGTTCAAAGTATCTGTCTTGATTCCAGACAGGCAAAAGAAGGGGCATTATTTGTACCCATAGTAGGTGAAAAAGTTGATGCTCATGACTTTATTCAAATGGTATATGAAAGTGGAGTCAGGATATCGCTCAGTGAAAGAGAGGATATAAAAGTACCCGAAGATATGAGTATCATTCTGGTTGAAAACAGTGTCAAGGCTTTACAGGATATAGCAAGAGAATACAGAGAAACTATTGATATACCCATAGTTGCAATAACGGGAAGTGTCGGAAAGACAACTACCAAGGAAATGATAAGCAACGCTCTTTCGGCACAAAAAAAGGTATATAAGACACCTGCCAATCAAAACAGTCAGGTAGGAGTTCCAAAAACCATATTGGAAAGCGATCTTTCGGCAGATATTATAGTCATAGAGATGGGTATAAGTGAAATTTCCGAAATGCACAATATCTCTGAGATAGTAAAGGCTGATGTTGCGGTAGTCAACAATATAGGTGTTGCACATATTCAAAATTTCGGAAGTAGAGAATCTATAAGGGATGAAAAACTCCATATTATTGACGGAATGAAAGAGGGAGCTAAACTCTTTCTTAATGCCGATGATGATATGCTTGTAAATGCCAAACTTAATAAAAAAATGGATCTCGATTATTTTGGAGCTTCGGATAACGGTATAAGCAATAATTATGCATCTGATATAGAACTCATAGACTCATGTGCAAAATTCAATGCTCATATAGGAGGAGAAGTAGTAAGAGTAGAGCTTAATATACAGGGTATGCATCAGGTGCTCAATGCTGTGATAGCACTTACTGTAGCAGGACTTTACAAAGTGGATCTTAAGGATGCAAGTAAGAAGCTTTCGGAGTTTAGGGGATTTAGACATAGACAGGAAATTATAAAATATAATGATATAACGATAATAGATGACAGTTACAATGCAAGTCCGGACTCCATGAAGGCTGCACTTCTTATATTAAGAGATATGAAGGCAAAAAGAAAGATAGCCGTACTTGCAGATATGAAAGAACTAGGAAAAGATGAGGTCAACTTGCATATACAGGTAGCTGAATTTATAAAAGATAATGTAGATGCGGATATGTTGATCACTTACGGAGAACTGGCAAAAAACATGCATGAATATATGAAAGAGCATTACGCTAAATGTGAGGCAATGCACTTTAGTGACAGATCTAAGCTTGATGACTTTTTGAAAGAAACACTTTTACCTAATGATGTGGTACTTTTTAAGGGTTCAAACAGTATGAAGCTTTTCGAGAGTGTAGATCATATAACAGATAGGAAATAATTATGCAAGAGAGGTTTGCAAAGCTTATTTTGGATATATCCCATCATAAAGTGGATAAATTATTTACATATATAATTCCTAAAGAACTTGAGGATGATATAGAAGTTGGTCAGGTAGTAGAGGTCGACTTCGGTAATTCCAAAATAAGCAGGAAAGCCTATGTTGTAGAGATATCCGATGATACGGATATAGAATACAGTAAGTTAAGATATATAAAAGAAATATCCAAAACCCAAAGAATAGCCGATGTAAAACTCGTAAAGTTGGCTCTTTGGATTAGCAAGTTCTATGGCTGTACTATGGCGAGGGCTATAAGTACGGTACTTCCGGTTAAAAAGAAAGTGGCTGCCGTTTTGGACAGTTACGTATACAGGAATTTTTTAGTATCGGATATTGATAAGCTGACGGTCATACTGAGGAAAAAAAGAAGAACCTCATGGTTAAGGCTTATTGAAGCACTTAAGGATAATGAAAGCTTATCTTTCGAGTACGTAAAAAAGGTACTGAAAATAAGCCCCGTAAATTTAACTAAAATGCAGGATGAGGGTTACATACGGATCGAAAGTACAAGGTTATACAGAAATCCCGAATTTATACAAAAAAAAGATAAGCAAAACATAGAACTGAACAAAGAGCAAAGTTATATAGTAGATAATTTTAAAAAAGATATCAAGGAAAATGAAAGAAATTATCTGTTATTCGGTATAACAGGAAGCGGTAAGACTGTAGTTTATATAGAACTTATAAAATATATTTTGTCTATCGGAAGACAGGTGATCTTTTTGGTACCCGAGATAGGACTTTCATATCAGGTCATAAGACAATTATCAGCGGTATTCGGAGACAGACTTGCAATCATAAATTCAAGTCTTTCTTATGGAGAAAGACATGACCAGTTTCAAAAGGTGACAGATAAAAAAGCTGACATTATGATAGGACCGAGGACAGCTCTTTTTACACCCTTTGATAATATAGGACTGATAATTATTGATGAAGAGCATGACGGGGCGTATAAGAATGAAAATATGCCAAGGTACGATGCCAGAAGAGTAGCCTTGGAAATAGCAACATTACATAATGCGAGTCTGGTACTGGGTAGTGCCACACCATCCATAGAAAGTTATACTTTGGCATTACAGGGAAAGTATAAACTCTTTAAGCTGACTAAAAGAGCAGGTGAAGGGTCGAATATTGCGGATACACATATTGTAGACTTGAGAGAGGAATTAAAAAGAGGCAATAAGTCCATATTCAGTGTCAAACTGACACAATTGATACTGGACAGACTGAAGAAAAAAGAGCAGATAATTTTATTTATCAACAGAAGGGGATATTCAAATTTTGTATCTTGCAGAAGCTGCGGAGATGCTATAAAGTGTGTACATTGCGATGTTTCAATGACTTTACATAAAGATAACATATTAAGATGTCATTATTGCGGATACAGCATAGCACTACCTAAGAACTGCCCGAGTTGTAACTCTCGGTTTCTGGCAGGTTTTGGAATAGGCACTCAAAGACTTGAGAGCATGACTGCGAAGATGTTCCCGAGTGCAAGGATATTAAGACTTGATACAGACAATGCACACAAAAAAAACAATACCGATAAGATCTTAAGCAGTTTTGAAAACGGAGAATACGACATACTTATAGGTACACAGATGATAGTAAAGGGTCATGATTTCAGTAAGGTGACTTTAGTAGGTATTATGGCAGCGGACATATCCTTATATACTTCTTCGTATACTGCCTCGGAAAGAACATTTGCACTGCTCACACAAGCGGCAGGCAGGGCAGGTAGAAGGGATATGCATTCGGACGTGGTCATCCAAAGTTACAAGCCGGAGCATTACGCTATAAAAGCAGCGGCTACTCAGGACTATGAAAGTTTCTACGACGCGGAAATATCCTACAGAAAGATGCTTCTTTATCCGCCTGCTATCCATATACTCTCAATTCAATTTGCGGCACTGTCGGAAGATAAGTTACTTGATTTTGAGAAAAAGTTCATGTCAAGGTTACATGAAGCTGTAAAGGGATATAAGGCTTTGATCACTGGACCGGTCAGTCCGAGTGTATATAAGCTTTATGATTATTACAGAAAAATTCTGTATATAAAGCATTATCAATATGATATACTTAACGAAATAAAAATTATAACAGACGGGATCGCCGATGAGATCAACACTTCTTTAGACATAGCGATCCTATATGATTTCACATAACAAAGGGAGATTAAAGATGGCAGTAAGAAACCTTAGATTTTTAGGAGATGATATTTTATTAAAGCCTTGCAAAAGGATAGAGAATGTAACGGACAGAATTCGTGATCTGGCAGCGGATATGATAGAAACTATGAGGGTATCAAGAGGAGTTGGACTTGCGGCACCTCAGGTAGGAATACTCAAAAGAATGATGGTCATAGAGGTGGAAGAGGGGAACCCCGTAGTATTTATCAATCCCGAGATAACAAAGGCGGAAGGTGAACAATTCGGGCTGGAGGGTTGCTTAAGTATTCCCGGAAAGACAGGTATGGTCAGAAGACCTCAAAAGATCCATGTTAAGGCATACGATCTTGATATGAAGGAATTTGAACTTGAGGTTGAGAATCTGTTTGCAAGAGCTGTTTGTCATGAGTGCGATCACTTGGACGGAAAACTATATATAGACCTCGTTGAAGGTGAATTGATGGATTCGGAAGCGGATGAAGAAGAGGAATATATAGAGTAATCAAATATAATAAACCTTAAGTACAGAATAGGAGCTTGAATATGAAGATAGTATTTATGGGAACTCCCGATTTTGCAGTGCAGCCGCTTAAGGCTCTTATAGAAAAAGGATATGATGTTGCTTTAGTTGTTACCAAAGAGGATAAGCCTAAGGGCAGGGGATATGAAGTCAGTTTTACCCCCGTGAAAGAAGAAGCTCTTGCTGCGGGAATAGAGATATTTCAGCCCGCAACATTAAAGAATAATGAAGTATATGAGAAACTAAAGCATAGAAGCTGACTTATTTGTAGTGGTAGCATACGGAAAGATATTACCTGAGGAGATACTGAAGCTTCCGAAATTCGGCTGCATCAACATACATGCTTCTTTGCTTCCTTCATACAGGGGGGCGGCTCCCATACAATGGGCAATAATAGATGGTTGTAAAAAAACAGGCATTACCACTATGCTTATGGACACAGGACTTGATACAGGAGATATTCTCAGAAAGTATGAGATAAATATTGATGAAGATGAGACCGGAGGAAGTCTGTTTGAAAAACTTGCATTGCTGGGGGCAAGTTCCATCATAGATACAATAGAAAACTTAAAAGACATAGTTCCTGTAAAACAGGGTGATACGGACACAAAATATGCAAGTGTCTTGCAAAAGAGTATTGGAAATATTGATTTTTCCAAGGACAGGGATCAAATAGAAAGACTGGTGAGAGGCTTAAGTCCATGGCCGGGGGCATACAGCAGTTTAAGGGGGAAGAATATTAAGCTGTTAAAAGTCAGTAAGGCAGATGAACCGAATATAAAATATAACAAGGAAGATTACGGACGCCTGATCAGCACCAAAAATAATATTTATGTAGTATGTAAAGGCGGATTACTCGAAATACATAATTTACAGCTTGCAGGTAAAAAAGCCATGCAGTCATCCGAATTTCTGCGAGGTTTCAAACCTGAAGAAGACTGGCTTAAGAGAGGATAATAATATGCTTTACGGATTGGGATTTGATTATACATATATATTGGTACTTATAGGAATAGGTCTTGCATTTTGGGCATCCGCAGGACTTAAGGCAACATTTTCAAAATACTCGAGAATAACTTCAAGCATGAATATGACCGGAGCTGATGTTGCGAGAAAGATGCTTGCAGACAACGGAATATATGACGTGGAAGTAAGACACATAGCAGGTTCGCTTACCGATAATTATAATTCAAGAAATAAAACGGTAAATTTAAGTGATGTTATATATAACTCGACATCTTTGGCTGCTATAAGTGTAGCTGTTCATGAGTGCGGTCATGCGGTGCAGGATAACGTGGGTTATATGCCGCTTAGATTCAGAGCTTCTTTGTTTCCGCTGGCTAACATAGGCTCGACATTTGCATGGCCTATGATAATGTTGGGGCTTATCATCGGAGGTACGGGAGGTATATTAATACAAGTAGGTATATTTCTTTTTATATTTGCTGTACTTTTCCAGTTAGTTACACTTCCGGTAGAATACAATGCTTCCCACAGAGCCTTGGTTCAGTTAAGAGATTGGTCTATGCTAAGACCGGATGAAGAGGCGGGAGCAAAAAAAGTTCTTAATGCGGCAGCTCTCACTTATCTGGTAGCTGCAATATCAAGTATCTTACAACTTGTAAGGTTGTTTATTTTATTCGGAGGAAGAAGAAGACGTGCCTAAGTCTGATAATAATGTAAATCCAAGGGCTGTTGTTTTGGATATACTTACAGATATTAATGAAAATAAAAAATTCAGTCATAATGTAATAAATAAAGCTTTTAATAAATATAAAAATATAAATAAGCAAGACAGAGCCTTTGTATCAAGACTGGTGCACGGGACCTTGGAAAGGCAAATAACTATTGATCATATAATATCCTTATACAGCAAGGTTAAAATTTCCAAGATCAAAAATGTAATATTGCAGATACTCAGACTATCCGTATATCAGATAATGTATATGGATAAAATACCTGACAGTGCAGCATGTAATGAAGCAGTAAAGCTGGTGGAAAAAAGAGGAATCTTTGGATTAAAATCCTATACCAACGGACTGTTAAGAACTATAGTAAAAAACAAAGAAAATATAGGCTACCCTAATATGTCGGTAGAATATTCAATGCCCGAATGGATAGTTGATATTTTGTGCAAGAGCTACGGTAAGTCACAAGCAGAAGAAATACTTAAAAGTTTTCTTGAAGATAAAAAACTTTGTGTAAGGATCAACCTATCAAAAACAGATCCGGAAATTATTATAAAGGAACTGGAACTTAAGGGCATAGTTGTGGAAAAATCACCGTATTTCAATGATATAATATACCTAAGCGACTTTGAATGCGTTAATGATGTAGAAGAGATAAAAAAAGGCGAGATCTGTATACAGGATTTCTCATCGGCTATGGTTGCAAGGCTTGCAGGCATTAAAAAGGATGACATCGTTATAGATGTCTGTGCCGCTCCGGGCGGTAAGTCTGTTCATGTGGCGGATATATTAAGAGGCAGCGGCAAAGTACTTGCCTTTGATATAAGCGAAGCAAAACTTAAGCTAATAGAAGAAAATAAAAAAAGATGTAATTTTGAGAATATAGATATAGGTATGGCAGATGCAACAGTATTTAAAACAGAACTTGCAGATTCGGCAGATATTGTCATTGCGGATCTTCCTTGTTCGGGTCTTGGAATCATAGGTAAAAAACCCGATATAAAGTACAATACAAGCTACAAATCTATAATTGATTTAAGCAAGATCCAAAGACAAATACTTGATAACGTTTCACGATATGTGAAAAAGGAGGAAGACTTGTCTATAGCACCTGCACTGTAACTGATATTGAGAATGAACAAAACAGAGATTATTTTTTAGAAAAGCACAAAGATTTTAAGCCGGTGGACATCAGTAATGTATTAAGCTTTATGGATATAGATACAAAGGATAAGGGATATATACAGATTCTTCCCTCAATGTTCGGATCGGACGGTTTTTTTATCAGCGTGTATGAAAGAGACAGATAATGATAGATATTAAAAGTTATACCATTGCCATGCTCGAAGAATATTTATTAAGTATAGGTGAGGCAAAATACAGAGCGAATCAGATCTTTGAGTGGATACATAAAAAACATGTACAAAGCTTTGATGAAATGAGTAATATATCTTCAAAGCTTAAACTTAAGCTTAAGGAAGACTGCATACTTGTTAATGTTGAAGAATTGCTTTATAAGGAATCTGCAATAGATAAAACAAGAAAATATCTTTTTAAGCTTCCGGACGGCAATATTATCGAAAGTGTTTTTATGAGGTATAAGCACGGTAATTCAGTATGTATCTCTTCACAGGTAGGTTGTCGTATGGGCTGTAGGTTCTGTGCTTCAACACTCGACGGATTGCTTAGAGATCTAAGTGCATCGGAGATGCTCGATCAGATATACAAGATAAGCTCTTCTACAGGGGAGAGGGTATCCAACATAGTATTGATGGGTGCCGGTGAGCCTATGGATAACTTTGATAATGTTATTAAATTTATAGAGATCATAAACAGTGACCAAGGTCTTAATATAAGCCAAAGAAATATTACGGTATCGACTTGCGGTCTGGTACCTCGTATAAAAGAGCTTGCGGATAAGAAACTGCAAATAACCCTGGCATTATCGCTTCATGCGGCAGATGACGAAACCAGAAAAAGTCTTATGCCTATAGCCAATAAGTATAGCATAAAGAAGTATTGGATGCATGCAGGTATTATTTCGATACAACAAAAAGAAGAGTAAGCTATGAGTACGGCTTGGTAGCCGGAGTAAACGATACAAAAGAAGAAGCACTCAAGCTTGCAAAACTTATTAAAAATATGCATGCTCATATTAATTTGATTCCTATTAACCCTATAGAAGAAAGAGACTATAAAGAACCGAGTCATAAAAATGTACTGGCATTCAAAGAAATACTGGAAAAATCAGGTATACAGGTCACTATAAGAAGGGAAATGGGAAGAGATATAGACGGTGCCTGCGGGCAGCTTAGAAGAAGTTTTATGGCATAATTGAATCTATAAAAAGTTGGAGGTATTAAATACTTATGAAATCAGTGGCACGTACTGATATAGGGCGAGTAAGAAGTATAAATCAAGATGTGGTAATGGCTTTAGATGAGTACACTAAAGCACCTTTTAATTTATATATAGTAGCTGACGGTATGGGTGGAGCAAAAGCCGGAGATTATGCATCCAAGGCACTGGTACAATATGTAAAAGACTACATAGATAATAATGATGACAGTATGATAGGACTTGTAAGGAAAGCAATAGAGGATGCAAATGCGAAGATCTATGAGCTGTCTAAAAACAACGAAGAATTTCACGGTATGGGAAGTACTGTTGTTGCAGCAGGTATTAATGCCGGTACATTATATGTATTCAATGTCGGTGACAGCAGACTTTATCTCGTAAGGGACGGACTTTTACAGATAACAAAAGATCATTCATTTGTTGAAGATGAGGTGGAAAAAGGACATATTACAAGAGACAGTAAGGAATATAAACTAAACAAAAATTATATTACGAGAGCAGTGGGTGTAGATAAAGAAGTCGAGGTAGATATATTTGAAGTTGACCTTACCGAAGGTGATAAAATATTACTATGTTCTGACGGTTTAAGTAATATGATAGATGATAAAGAAATTTATGATATAATAAATAAGAGTGATGACCTTGAAAAAACGGTGAATAATTTGATCGCCGCAGCCAATGAAAAAGGCGGAACTGACAACATATCAGTCATACTCATTAATTATGAAAGGGAGGTATAGGCTTAATGTTACTTAGAGCAGGAACCTTTCTACAAAACAGATATGAAATAATAAAGCGAATAGGCGGCGGAGGTATGTCAGAGGTTTATAAGGCAAAGTGCCATAAATTAAACCGTTACGTCGCAATAAAGGTATTGAAAGAAGAGTTCGGTAAAGATGACAACTTTGTTAAAAAATTCAATATTGAAGCACAGGCTGCTGCAGGCCTCACGCACCCCAATATAGTTAATATCTATGATGTAGTTAATGAAAACAATATGCACTTCATAGTTATGGAGCTTATAGAAGGAATTACACTTAAGGATTATATAGCATCTAAAGGCATGCTTGATATAAAAGAAGCTGTAAACATAGCTATACAGGTCGCCAAAGGACTGGAATGTGCACATGAGAGAAATATAGTGCACAGAGATGTAAAACCTCAAAATATCATCATTTCGGTAGACGGAACCGTTAAAGTCGCTGATTTCGGAATAGCTAAAGCTACAACGGAAGAAACGATCAACTCATTCGCAGTAGGTTCGGTTCATTATATATCGCCCGAACAGGCGAAGGGGATCAATACAGATCTGAGAAGTGATATATACTCTCTGGGCGTGACCATGTATGAAATGATATCGGGTCGAGTGCCGTTCAACGGGGATAATGCGATAAGTGTTGCATTGGCACATGTGGAAGAAGTAGTAACTCCTCCTTCTATATACAATTCGAAAATAGATCCGGAGCTTGAAAAAACAGTTCTTAAGTGCATGCAAAAAAGCCCTGAAAGAAGATATCAAAACCTAAAGGAAGTTATAAAACAACTGCAAGCTCTGCTTATCCAAAGAAACGATACAAGTGCACAAGTAGACTCTCAGACGAGAATGATAGAAAAGAACGACATAGTTTCTATCAACAGCATAAGAAGAGATACACAGGGCAATACCGATAAGGCCGGCGATACTTATGAAAAAAAATCCCAGGCTAAAGAGTATGATGATTATGAAAATGAATATGAAGAGGATCCAAGGAACAATAAGAATAAAAAGCCCGGAAAAAAAGACGGGGATGACAAAGAAGATAAAAAAATGGATTCAATAATGACTGCACTCGGAGCCGGAATAGCTGTCATCATAGTTTGTGTTATCTTATTTTTTGTTGTAAAAGTTTCGGGATGGACCTTATTTCCTAAGAGTGAAAAAGATAATAATATAATATCGACCGAAAGCAGCAAGGATGAAAGTGAAACCGATGCAAAGGCAGACATAGAAGTCCCGAATATAACAGAGCTGCCGCTTGAACTTGCTAAGACCAGACTTGAAAGCCTTTCACTTAAGATGGTGGTCAGCGGAACAAAATATGACACTGAACTCGAAAAAGATTATATAATATCACAAACCCCTTACCCTAAAGCAAAATTAAGCAAGGGAGATACTGTAGAAGTAATAGTCAGCCTAGGAAAAGAGCCCATAGATCTGAGTAAACTCAATCTAAGTGATATAAGTACGGAAGCGGCTACAAAAATACTTGAAGCTAAAGGTCTTAAGGTAAATGTGATCGATGAATTCAGCGAAACCGTTGAAGAAAATATGCTTATAAAATTCAGTCCTTTGACAGCCGAAGAGGGAAGTACGGTAACTCTGTATAACAGTAAGGGTAAAAAGGTCAATAAAATCAATGTACCGAGTCTCGTAGGAAAGATGAAGAAAGTGCGGTAGCATTGATACATGCCGCAGGTCTTAATGTCGGAGATGTAAAGACCGTAAGCAGCTCTTCAGTGGAAAAAGGATATATAATATCACAGGATGTAAAAGCCGATTCGGAAGTGGAACCGGGAAGTAATGTCGGATATTCGGTAAGTTCGGGACCGGCACCTGAGACTACACAGGCTGCACAGACAACTCAAGCATACAGGTATATTGCTTCGATAGATACCACATATAATATTGCGGATCTGATAGGACCTGCGTCTTCTACAACAAGCGTAAAAATAATGATCAGACTTAAGCAGACGGTATCAGGTCAAGTTGTATATACTACTTTGATGGAACCGAGAAAACTTACCGGTGATACAATATTACCTGTAAAGTTTAAATCCATTGAGGGATCTTACGGTGTGGATCAAGGAGAAGTGGAAGTAGTGGAAGCCAATACCAACAGCGTACTTAAATCCTATACGGTAGAATTTTTTAAGGTTCAATAGGATGAAAGGAAGAATAGTAAAAGGAATAGCCGGATTTTATTATGTTAACAGCAAAGAAAGAGTCTACGAATGTAAAGCTAAGGGCTTATTTAGGAATAATAATATAAAGCCCTTAGTCGGAGACTTTGTAGATATGGATATAATAAATGAAGAGAATGCAGCGGGACATATAATCGAAATACTTCCGAGAAAGAACATGCTTATAAGACCGGCAGTAAGCAATGTAGATGTTATTGCCATAGTGCAATCCGTAGCTTCACCTAAACCAAGACCTTATCTGATGGATAAATATTTTATCAATATGCAAAAGTATGATATTGAATTTATCCTGATATGGACAAAGTCAGATCTTATCAATGATGAAGCTTTGGAATATATCGATATTTATAAGCAGGTCGGAATAAGGAGTTTTATTGTATCCGATAAAGCGGGGGCTGCTAATGAGTATGATACGCTTATGGAGTTCCTTAAGGGAAACTACAGCCTTGGCAGGTGTATCCGGTGTCGGTAAATCAAGCCTTATTAATAAAATGTGTGAGAAAGAGCGTATGGAAGTAGGCTCCTTAAGCAAAAAAATAGAAAGAGGTAAACATACTACCAGACACTCTGAAATATTCAATATAGATAAAGATACCTACATATACGATACTCCGGGATTCAGCTCAATAGAACTTAGCGAAATGGATGAATCGGATCTGGAAAATTATTATTCGGAGATATATGAATTATCAGGGAACTGTAAATTTAATAAATGTTCACATATTACAGAGCCAAATTGTAAGATAAAAGATGCACTAAATTGTGGTAAAATATCTAAAGTAAGATATGATAATTATACAAAGATATATCAAGAACTAAAAGAAAAGAGGAGACATTAATTAAAATGAGGATATTATCACCTTCTATACTATCGGCTGATCTTAGCAATATAAAAACTCAGCTGGATTTATTAAAGAAAATGTCCGTAAAGAACTTACATGTAGATGTTATGGACGGGGCATTTGTACCCTCTATATCCTTTGGTATGCCTTACATAAAGTCGCTCAGAAAGCATACAGATCTTGTGTTGGATGTACATATGATGGTTGAAGAACCGGACAGATATGTTGAGGAAATGTGTAAGTCGGGTGCGGATATAATAACCGTGCATGCTGAAGCCTGCAAGCATCTTGACAGGACCGTAAATCATATAAAAAGCTTTGGAGTTGCTGTCGGAGTTGCATTAAACCCTTCCACTCCTATAGTGATGCTGGATGAGATACTTCCCTTATATAGATATGGTTTTGGTCATGAGTGTAAACCCCGGATTTGCCGGTCAGGCATTTATACCTTATGCGGCTCAAAAAATAGCCAGACTTTACCATATTAAGAAAGATAATAAACTTGATTTCAGTATACAGGTTGACGGAGGCATCAACAGCGAGTCGCTTCCCATAGTTCTTGAAGCCGGTGCGGACAATATAGTTGCCGGATCAGCTATATTTAACGGAGATATAGTTGAAAATATCAATTTATTTAAAGGTATAATGGAAGAAGCAGAATAAAATATGCCTAACACAGCTTACATAATATCAGGTGGAGATATTGATGAAAATTTATTATTATCTGAGATGAAGAAACGTCAAAAAAATGATATAATCGTTGCTGCCGATGCAGGACTCAGAGTTTTGGACGAACTTGACATAAGTCCGGATCTGATACTCGGAGATTTTGACAGCCTTGAAAAGGAAATATTGGAAAAATATTCAAAGACCATAGAAATATCAAGGTATAAATCCGAAAAAGATTTCAGTGATACCGAACTTGCGGTAGAGATCTGTAAATCAAAGGGATTTAACAATATTACCATACTTGGCTGTTTCGGCGGAAGAATGGATCACAGCCTTGCAAATATCAATCTTCTTTATAAATATCATAAGGAGGATATATATATAAAACTTGTAGATAAATTCAACAGATTATATCTTGTCACTAAAAGCAGCACTGTATATAAGAAAGATATGTGGGGCAAATATTTATCGGTCTTCCCTATGGGAGGAGCTGTAAATAACTTTTCAATAAGCGGTGTAAAATATCCGCTCAAGAATGTTGTTTTGGATAAATATGAAAATCCAAGTCTAACAATTAGCAATGAGATACTTGATAAGGAGTGTAACATTGAATTTGATAACGGTGTTATTCTGGTAGTAGAAAGTAAAGATAATTAAACTTTTAATATAAATATAAGGAGGATTATATGGAATATGTAGTATGGAGCATATGTTTTGCCGTATTTTTGGTCATAGAATTAGTAATACCGAGCTTAGTGTCCGTATGGTTTTCTATAGCAGCCTTGATAATGGTATTCATATCTCCGTTTATCGAAGACATGAAAGTTCAAACCTTTGTATTTGCATGTATTTCATTTATCTTGCTGTTATCGCTCAGAAAAGTTGCAAAGAAATATCTGAAACCGAAAGACAGCTTAAGACATGAAGAAGTGGAGATAGTAAATACAGTCGGTACGGATAAGGGAAGAAAATTTTATGAAGTTAAATACAAAGGCGGAATATGGTCGGCTATAGGTAAAGAAGATCACAATAAAGGTGATATATTGACTATAGGAAGCTTTGATGGAAATAAAATAATTCTTAAAGATTAAGGAGGTCTTTTTAAAATGGGAATAGGAATAGGGGTATTTGCTTTTATTTTAATAGTAATAATTTTGGCGATCACATTTAAGTCTATAAGGATAGTGCCGGAGTCAAAAGTATATGTGATAGAAAGACTTGGTAAATATTCACAATGTTTGAATTCTGGACTTAACTTTACCAATCCTTTCTTCGACAGCATAGCCAAGATAATATCACTTAAGGAGCAGGTAGTGGACTTTCCTCCACAGCCTGTCATTACAAAGGATAATGCAACCATGCAGATAGATACTATCATCTACTATCAGGTTACGGATCCTAAGCTTTTTACTTACGGTGTTGAAAGACCTATCTCAGCTATAGAGAATCTTACGGCTACAACACTCAGAAATATCATAGGTGATATGACTGTAGACCAGACTCTTACATCAAGAGATACTATCAATACCACCATGAGAAAAGAACTTGACGATGCTACCGACCCATGGGGTATCAAGGTAAACCGTGTTGAGCTTAAGAGTATCATACCTCCACAGGATATAAGAATAGCCATGGAAAAAGAGATGAAGGCGGAGAGAGAAAAAAGAGCGAATATTCTTGAAGCTCAGGCTAAGAAAGAAAGTGCCATTCTTGTTGCGGAAGGAAATAAGCAGGCTGCAATACTTAATGCCGAGGCTGCAAAGGAAACCGCTATAAAAAAAGCGGAAGGTGAGGCACAGGCTATTATCTCCATTCAAAGGCGAAGGCTGAAAGTATTAGACTTCTGAATGAAGCAAACCCTTCAAATGCGGTTTTGGCTATTAAGGGAATGGAAGCATTTACAAGTGCGGCAGACGGCAAGGCTACCAAGATAATCATACCCAGCAATATTCAAAATCTTGCAGGTCTGGTATCAAGCTTTGCGGAACTTAACGATAAGTATGAAGCTGAACAAGAACCAAATAATACAGTTAATAATTAGAATGTAAATAATTAAAAGCCGATGCATTATCCTATGAGTACTTTTGTATTTGTATAAGTTAATGCAGCGGCTTTTTTAACGGAGAGAGTAATGGATAAAAATCAGGATATATGTATATTCAGTTTTACAAGAGGTGGAAGCGAGTTAAATAAAAAGCTTATATCCTCACTTATAAAAAGTGAAAAAGTTGAAGGATCTACTTATAAAAAGTTCATATCAGAGGATGAAGATGTATTAAAAAGTTATGATGGCAGTATGGAAGAGTGGCTTTCGGAAAGATTTTATAATGTAAAAGCTATAATATTTATCGGAGCCATAGGTATCACGGTAAGACTTATATCCAAATTTTTAAAAGATAAGTTTACAGACCCTGCTATAATAAGCCTGGATGAGGCGGGAGAATTTGTCATTCCGATATTGTCCGGACATGTAGGGGGAGCCAATGAACTTTCAAGAAAAATCGCTAGCCTTATAGGAGCAACACCTGTGATCACCACTGCTACCGATGTAAGAAAGCTATGGGCAGTTGATGAATGGGCGGTAAATAACAAACTAACGATAACAGACAGGAAACTTGCCAAAGACATAAGTGCTGCGGTACTTAACGACAAAAAAATAGGATTATTTTCAGAGTACAAATTCGATGAAAAACTTCCCAAATACATTACACTGAATGAGGAGCAGGATATTAACGTATGTGTGACCACAAGCTCAACTCAGCATTTTACGAACAATCCCTGTCTTAGATTGATTCCTTCCAATATAGTATTGGGTGTTGGATGTAAAAAGGATACGGATCCGGAGCATATGATAAATTCTTTGGAAACTTTCCTGCAAAAGCATAACATTGACAAAAAAGCTATTGAAAAGATAGTAAGTATAGATATTAAAAAAGAAGAAAAGGCTATAATAGAGCTTGCAACAAACCTTGGTGTTGAATTTACTACATTTACAAGTGAAGAATTATTAAAAGCTGAAGGCGAATTCACAAGTTCAAGTTTTGTAAGATCCATGGTAGGGGTCGATAATGTATGTGAAAGATCCGCATCCTTAGTATATAATAATATCATAATAAGAAAAGAAAGTTATGGAGGCATAACTTTTGCTGCAAGTTGCGATATGAGCATAGAATATAAAATATAGGTGGATTATGATACTGATCATAGGTGAAGACGAAAAAAAACTTGAAAACGCAGTAAATAAAGTAAAAAAAATCTGCGATACAGACGATCATGATATAAGGACTGTAGTTGAGATCTCGAGGATACTGGTCCCCATGTCCAAGGACGATAGGGCATATCTATATGACTACGGAAGAAAAGCAAAGGAACTTGCACAGGAAGCCGATACCGTATATCTTTACAGAGATAAGTTAGTCAGATTAAAATAACATACATAATGAGTTTTAAGTCAATCAGGGGTAAATATGTTAAAATTGATCAAATATTTGGAAAAGTATAAATTGGAAACCAGGCTCTCCCCCTTATTCAAACTTATTGAAGCAAGTTTCGAATTAATGGTTCCCATGGTGGTCGCAAGTATTATAGATGTTGGTATAGCAAGGTCGGATAAAATCTTTATACTAAACAAAGGTCTTATACTTTGTGCACTGTCGATATCCGGACTGATATTTCTATTATAGGGCAATATTATGCGGCTAAGGCATCGGTAGGTTTTGGTACGGAACTTAGGAATGCCATATTTAAACATATCAATGAACTTTCCATCAGGGATCTTCAATTATTAGGGAATGATACCCTGATAAACAGAGTTATAGGTGATACAACTCAGGTACAGACGGGAGTAAATCTTTTTTTCAGACTTGTATTAAGATCGCCTTTTATAGTGTTAGGTGCCCTCATCATGGCATTCTCAATAAGTACAAGACAATCTCTTATATTTGTCGGAGTTATCGGAATACTTTCATTGATCATATACTTTGTAATGAAGGGGATACTTAAAAGAAATGCCACAGTAAAGAAAAATCTGGATCTGGTCTTATCAAGAGCGGATGAGAATTTAAGCGGTGCAAGGGTGCTCAGAGCATTTTTAAGAACAGATGAAGAAAAAAAAGAATTTAAGGTATTTACCGACAGACTTTTTGTCTCTCAAATGAAGGTAGGAGAACTTGATGCTATTCTTAATCCCGTCACCTTGCTGATAGTTAATCTGGCTATAATACTTATTCTGTATAAGGGTGCTTTCGATGTATATGCCGGCAGACTCAGTGCGGGGCATGTTGTTGCTCTGGTAAATTATATGTCGCAAATATTGGTAGAACTGATCAAGCTGGTACAACTGGTTATATTATTATCAAAAGCAAGTACCTGTGCTAAGAGAATAGATGAGATATTTGCTACAAAGACTTCTATAGAGTATGGAAATGAAATATTCGATACCGAGTTAAAAAAAGGCGATGACTTACTTGTATTTGAAAATGTTAGCTTTGCCTATCCGGATAAAAAATCAACATTGGAAAATATAAGTTTTTCTATGAAAAAAGGAGAAAATATAGGAATAATAGGAGTTACAGGATCCGGAAAAAGTACACTGGCAAGACTTATTGTAAGGTTTTATGATATAGATTCCGGAAATATAAAACTATGTTCAAAAAATATAAAAAGTTACAGTAAAGAAGCTTTACTTAATTTTGTGGGTATGGCGGAACAACAGATACATTTGTTCAAGGGCAGCATAAAGGATAATATAGTATGGGGTAAGGCAGCTGATGAGGAAGTTCTTGAAAAGTCAGTAGAAGCGGCGCAGGCTAAAGATATAATAAAGTCAAAAGTACAAGGTTACGATACCTTGCTTGAAGAAGGAGGCAAGAATCTTTCAGGAGGACAAAGACAAAGACTTTCAATAGCCAGAGCACTTTATCACAAGCCAAAGCTTTTGATACTGGATGATGTAAGTTCAGCCCTTGATTATATAACCGAACTTAATCTGAGAAAATCACTTGAAAGTATAGAAGATATGAATTTTATAATAATATCCCAAAGGGTGAGCAGTATCATGAATCTGGATAAGATCATTGTTATTGATGAAGGCAATATAGCGGCAATAGGAAGTCATAAGGAACTTTTGGAGAAATCTCAACTATACAAAGAGATATGTTCAACGCAGCTTGCACAGGAGGGATAGCTATGAAAAAGACTCTGAAAAGACTTACAAAAGATCTGCTTGAGTTTAAGTGGCATATTATATTTATATTCATATCTGCATCACTTATTGTATTAAGCAATCTTTTTATCCCTTTATTTATAGGAAAGGCTGTAGACTGTATTAAATTAAAGGAAAATGTGGATTTTCCGGCTCTTTACAAGAATCTGATATACATATTGATTGCTATAGTTATATACGCTATATCACAATTTGCCTTAAACAGATCGAATCAATTTATTAATTGTGAAATTGCAAGGAAACTAAGAACTAAGATGTTTGACAAACTTCAAAGAATGGATTTTACTTATATAGACGCTAATCCCAAAGGGAAGATACTGTCACATATAATAAATGATGTTGATATTCTGACAGAAGGTCTTTATATCATGTTTTTGCAGTTTATTACCGGCAGTATGACCATAATACTTACCATAGCATTTATGTTTTACATAAATCCCATCATAACATTGATAGTTATAGTGCTGACACCTTTATCAATGCTTGTTGCAAGATTTGTATCTAAAAAAAGCTTCTCGGCATTTGTGCATCAGGCGAATAAAAGAGATAATATACTTAGCATGACAAGAGAAAATATTTACGGTATGTCAAGTCTTTATCTTTTTAACGAAGAAAAATACAAGTATGAACTTTTTACGAGTGCTAATGAAGAACTGAGAAAAAGCAGTCTGGACGCAATATTTTTCTCTTCGGTACCCAATCCATCTACCAGAGCCATCAATGCATTCATATACGCACTGATAAGTATAGTCGGAGCTTTTCTGGTAATATCCGGTAGTATAAGTATAGGTAATCTGACCAGTTTTTTAACTTATGCACAGCAGTACAGCAAGCCTTTTAATGAAATAAGCGGAGTTATTACCGAACTTCAAAATGCCTTGGTCTGTGCCGAGAGAGTGTATGAATTTTTGGATGAAAAAGAGTTTGAAGAAGACAGTGAAGAGAGTATAGATGTAGAAAATATCAAGGGAGATATAAAGCTTGAGCATGTGGCTTTTTCCTATGATAAAAGTAAAGACTTTATAAAAGATATGAATATTTCCATTGATTCGGGAATGAAAGTGGCATTGGTTGGACCTACAGGCTGCGGCAAATCAACTCTTATCAATCTTTTGATGAGATTTTATGAGATAGATGAGGGAGATATATCGGTAGACGATCACAAAATAAAGTCAATAAAAAGAAACAGTCTTTTATCGTCATACGGTATGGTATTGCAGGATACCTGGCTTAAGTCGGGAACTGTCAGAGAGAATATAGCATTCGGGAAAAAAGATGCTTCTATAGAAGAAATAGAAGAAATATGCAGAGAATGTATGGCTGACAGTTTTATAAAAAGACTTCCCAAATCTTATGATAGTGAGGTTGACAAGGGAGCCGAAAATCTGTCTATAGGACAAAAACAATTGCTTTGTATAGCAAGAGTCATGCTAAACAATCCTCCTGTGCTTATACTGGATGAAGCAACTTCTTCAATAGATGCAAGAACCGAACTAAAAGTAAAAAGAGCCTTGGATAAAATGATGCGAGGTAAGACTTCATTTATAGTCGCACACAGACTTTCAACCATAAAAGAAGCCGATATCATACTTGTCATGAAAGACGGTCATATAATAGAAAGAGGAAATCATGAAGAATTACTAAAACAAAACGGATTTTATAAAGAATTATATAACAGTCAATATGTTGGATAAAATTGAAAAGTATGATATAGTTGATTTAGAAATAATATAGTTAAAACTGTACAAAAAAATAACAAGAAAGGAGGTCTGATCTGCTAAAAAAGAGACAGAATACCGATTTTTTTAATTGATTGAATTATTGTTTCTTTTGTGATTAATGCATTTTACTTGGACAAAAAAATACATAAAGCTAAGTTTTTGAATTAAGGGGATATGAAATAAAACTAATAATGTTTCTAAAGTCAGGGTTTTATAAATACAGGTGATCATATGTTCAAAATAAGGAAAAAAACTTTTTTTCATTAATAATTTATATATTGGCATGCTGTACGGTAGTCAGTTCATGCGGTCTTATAAATAGGGAGGAGACGGAGCAAAACAGCGAAACAAACAATAAAAAGAAATCAAAAAAGAAATCAAAAAAGAAAAAGCAAAATGTAAAAAAAGGATCTGAGAAATATGAGGAGAACAAAAAAACAACCGATAGAAAGTTAAACTATTCGGAAAAATCAAGAGAAAGATTAAAGTTAGAGCTTGTAACGGCACTTGATGATTTTTTTGCTTCTGATTTTACAGACATAGCAATAAAAAACGAAAAAAAACATGAAGAATTTTTTATAGTAGAAAGTAAATTATATGACGGGGAGAACACTCTGTATTTTGTTGCGACGAAAGAGTCGGAAAATGATTGTGCTAAATGTTTTTTAACTGACGGAAATATTACATATAAAACAAATGAAGATGATACAGATTGGGAACTTGATAACTATGCTGTTGATTATACGTCTGAGCCTATAGTTGGTGCATGTTATGTGGCATATATAAGCTTTATATATGCTGCTTTGGATAAGGGACTTGACTATGAGTATTATCCTGAGGATGATTCTTATTATATAGTAACAGACAGATACACAGTTTCAGATATTGATTTTAAATCGATCAGATCAGAAATCAAAAATACCGATAAGTTTGATCTGTATGACTCTGTTATGCTTGTAAATAAAGAAGATATAATAAGCTTTTTACCCTAATAATGATGTATTTAAAAAGAATTTGTTTTTTTATATAAATGATGATGCATTTGTTATTTTTGAGATACTTTATGATACATATTTTAATGAGATCGAAAGTTCTTCCATGGTAAGATTAAAGGAAGAAGAAAGAGATATGGATGCTAAAAACAATCTGTTGGAATTATTTTACGATCTGAAAGGTAATGGTAGAGAACGAGATAGAAACAGGGATATAACACCCGAATTTCAATTATTAAAACATGTAGTAAGTTTCTAAAGTTTAGTATTGCAATAGAAAGGGAAGTGAAAACCATGGTAAGAAAGAAAATATTAGCAGTGTTGGTGTATGTTTTAGCTTGCTGTGTATTTGTAAGTGCCTGCAGTTTTACAGTTAAAGAAGAAACCGAGCAAAGCAGCGAAAAAAAATCCGGTAAGAAAAAGAAAAGCAAGGATAAAAAAGAAAAAAAAGAAAGTACGGAAAGTGAAGAAGAAACTGAAAAAGAGTCTGAAAAAGCAGAACAGGATACGGAAAGAGAAGCTTTGAAAGAACAAATAGTAGAAGCCTTAGATACATTCTTACTTGAAAAAGAACCGATCATTTATTTAAACATCGAGAGTGACGGTAAAAAAGCTGTATTAAGCGAGAGCAGATTTGAGATGGATACGGGTACTCTTTATTTTGTAAGCATGCAAAATTTTGGTTCGGAAGATGTTATGACCTTGCTTACTGACGGAGATGTTGAATATTCAACGAAAAATCATTTCGGAGATACTCCATGGAAAAAAAATGAAGAAGAAAAATATACACAGCAGTTGGTAGTAAGTATAAACTATATAGTTGATATGAAATTCGTTTATGCGGCTTTGGATGCGGGACTGGATTATACCTACTTGCAGGATGAGAATGTATACATGTTTGAAGCCGATCGTGATATGATCTCAGGACTTGATATGAATGCTATAGTTCCGAAGCTTAAAAATGCCGATAAACTTTCTCCTTATAACAACAGATATTCCACTCAAAATGAATTATCAATAAAATCATTCCCGGAAGAGATGGGTATAGTGTTAAAAAAATATAAATTTACGGTTTCAGACAATAAATTTGAATTTACCGAAATATTGTATGATAAGGACGGGAAAGAAATAAAGAAGATGAATGCTTTACAATTAAAAATATCTCCGTATTCGGAAGAAAATAAAGGTGATATGGTTGAAATGTTTAAGGATCTTAAACGTCAGGATACGGGTAATTAAAAAGAGAAATGTTTATTTTATAAAGTGAACATAGGCTTAAAGAAGCCGCTTTATATACTAAAGCTTATGTTTGCAAATATATTTAACTTATTGACGGTTTAACAAAAGTTCTTGGATAAAGTCTTGTTAAACAAAAACTAAAAAGAATAAAGAGGTCAAAATGTTTAGAAAAAGAATAGTTATTTTAACGGTATTTTTGTTGTCCTGTTGTTCACTTATATGTTCATGTACAGCTTCAGTTACAAAAGAAACCGAGCAAAGCAGTGAAAAAAGATCGAATAAGAAAAAAAACAAAGATAAGAATAAGGTAAATGAAGAAAGTACTGAAGAAAGTACCGAAGAAATAAATCTATCAAATAATTCCCCAAAAGACAACTCTTCCGGAACAAATATCGACGAGACAACAAGAGAGGAATTAAAAGCTCAGTTAGTAAGCTCATTGGACAGTTTCTTTGCAGCAGAGGTGACTTGTTCGGCTTCTGTAGCTACAGGTAACGGGACAGATTCCATCATTACCGCCAATAGGATAAAATACAATGATGATATAATATATTCGGTAATAACTGAGTTTCCGAAAACAAATGATGTGGTGGTCAATATCGGAACTAAAGAGGAGTCATATTTCAATTCAGGCAAAGGTACGACCTGGGGAGTGGCGGAAGATCAAGTTGTGTTAAGATCTCCTATTGTAAATAGCGGAATATATCCAATATATATAAGTTATGTATATAGTTTGTTAAATGAAGGGTTGGATTGTAAATACGTACCTGATGATGACCTCTATATTATTGAAAGGGCGGAGGGGAGTTTTTCGGAAATTAATTTTCATGCTATAGATTCCGCATTGGCAGATCCGCAAGCAATGGAAATATTTTATGAATCTATTACCGATTATTATATGAATTTGATTACTTATGCTTTTGGAACAAAAATCAAATCTTACGAATTCAGTATAAAAGGAGATGTATTTTCTGTAACCGAGCGATTATGCGATCAACAGGGAAATGAAATAGAACATTCTACTACTACCCGTATGAAAGCAAAAGAAGGAACGGTAGAAGAATTTAAGAATATTACCGATGCATTCGATCAATTACATGAAATGGCAAAATCTCAGTAAAGATATGCTTTAATACTGATATTTTAATATTAAGGGGAGTTAAGTTATATGACTGAGAGAAAAATAATATTTCCGATCTTATATATGATGTTTTTTTTTATGTTCATAACAGCATGTACCGATAAATATAATAATACAGAGTTGGAAGAAGGTTCAAAAGTAAGCAAAATAGAAAAATCGGAAACAGAAACATCTGAAACAGAAACTGTATCAAAAGCCGACAAAGGCTTTGAAAAGCCTATAGATAAAAGTAAGAGAAAGCAACTTAAAGAAGATCTCACAATTGCCCTGGATGATTTTTTAATATCTGATATAAGCGGTGTGGCTACGAGATTAGGTACAGGATATTTACCTGATATGCAGATGACTATTAACAGAGCTATGTATCAAGGAGAATATTTATACCTTATAGATACAAGAAGCGAAGGTGATATAAGACTTACATTTGAGAACAGTAAAGAAGCATATGTAAGTATGGATGGCGGAAGTTCATGGGGTAAAGTGTTGGATATGGATACGGTAGTTAGAGAAGGTCCCGGATCCATGAGCGGCTATGTGACTTATATATGTCTTATGTATGCTGCTTTGGATGCAGGTAAAGAGTGTACATATGACATTGAAAAAAATGTATACCACATAGAACTTGATTCCGATGATATGATGGCATTGGATCTGTATGCGATCAAATCAACGATTGAAAATAAGGACAGGTTTAATGAATTCAATATTTATTTGAATGATAGTGAGATAAAATTAAAGTCCTATAAAATGGTAACAGGAAGTAAAAGATACGAATTCGGCTTTCAGGATAAGAATGTATTTGTGAAGGAAGAAACCGGAGAAGACAAGGAGGCACCTGATTTTTCAGCTGTATGGATCCGTACGATAATTGACGAAACGGGGCCCATAGAAGAAATGGATGTGATAAAAATGTTCGAAGAGATAAGAAGTCAGGTTAAATAATAAAAAAATTACTTTCAAAAAGTATTAAAGGTTAAAAAAAATAAATATAAGCATTTATAATAAGCACACCGGCTTGTCGAGATTTTAAGGCAAGCCGGTGTTGTGGTTGGGGAAAAACATAAAAAATAAAATAAAAAGTAAAAATCAAGAATAAGTATCTTTATATAATTTAAATAAAGTTGTATAATTAGAGATTAGTTATATAAAGAAGTTAGGAGAGGTTTTAATGAAGGAAAAACTGGAAGAGTTAAAACAAGTAGCCTTAGAAAAGATCAAGTCGGTAGAAGAACTTGATGCATTAAATGAACTTAGGGTGGCTTATCTGGGAAAAAAGGGTGAGCTTACACAGATGTTAAAGGCGATGAAGGACGTATCCGATGAGGAAAGACCTAAGATAGGTCAGATGGTCAATCAAACCAGGGAAATCATAGAAAATAGTCTTAATGAGATAAAAGACAAACTGAATAAGAAGATAAGGGATGAAAAAATAGCCGCAGAGACTATAGACGTAACATTACCTTCAAAGACGGTAACTTTAGGTCACTTACATCCCAACACCGTAGCTCTTGGAGAAATTGAGAAGATATTTATTGCAATGGGTTATGAAGTGGTGGAAGGTCCTGAGATAGAGTATGACGAATACAACTTTACCAAGCTAAACATTCCGGAAAACCACCCGGCAAAGGATGAGCAGGATACTTTTTATATAAATAAAGACATCGTGCTCAGGACTCAGACCTCTCCGGTACAGGCAAGGGTTATGGAAACAGGTAAAGTACCTATAAGAATGATATCACCCGGAAGAGTATTCCGCTCGGATGAGGTGGATGCAACACATTCACCTAGCTTCCATCAGGTTGAAGGTCTTGTCATAGATAAGAATATTACATTTTCGGATCTGAAAGGAACTCTTGCCGAATTTGCGAAAAGACTTTTCGGAGAAGATACCAAGGTGAAATTCAGACCTCATCATTTCCCGTTTACAGAACCGAGTGCGGAGATGGATGTAAGCTGTTTTAAGTGTAAAGGAAAAGGTTGCAGGATGTGTAAGGGAAGCGGCTGGATAGAGATACTCGGCTGCGGTATGGTGCATCCTCACGTTTTTGATATGTGTGGCGTGGATAAGTCGGTATATCAGGGATTTGCTTTCGGAGTGGGACTTGAAAGAATTGCACTTCTTAAGTATGAGATAGACGATATGAGATTATTATACGAAAATGATATACGTTTCTTAAAACAGTTTTAGAGATCAATGTATAGAAACTGAAAGGGATTTTGATTATGAATACAACACTTTCTTGGATAAAAGAATATGTGCCTGATTTAAATGTCAGCGATCAGGAGTTTTGTGATGCGATGACATTATCGGGTACAAAGGTGGAATTTTACAATAGATTGGACAAGAATTTAGAGAAAATAGTTGTTGCACAAATATTATCAATCGATAAACACCCCAATGCGGATAAATTGATAGTATGCAAATGCGATACGGGTTCGGAAGTTCTCCAAATAGTTACCGGAGCAAGCAATGTTAACGTGGGTGACAAAGTACCTTTAGTACTGGACGGAGGTAAGGTGGCTGTAGCACACGACCTGAGCAGACCCGAAGGCGGAGTTGAGATAAAAAGCGGTAAACTAAGAGGAGTAGAGTCTTTCGGAATGATGTGTTCCATAGATGAACTGGGGCTTGATAGGAATTTCTATCCGGGTGCTCCGGAACATGGAATATACATATTGCCGGCTGATGCAAAGCCGGGAGAGTCCGTTACAGATCTTTTAGGTCTCAATGATACGGTATTTGAATACGAGATAACCTCCAACAGAGTTGATTGCTACAGTGTACTGGGTATAGCCAGAGAGGCTGCGGCTACATTTGCCAAGAAATTTTATCCTCCGGTACTTAAAGAAGTTAAGGGGGAGGGTGATATAAACAAATATCTTCAGGTTGAGATAAAGAGTCCTCTTTGTAAAAGATATATTGCGAAGATGATAAAGAATATAAGGTTAAAGCCTTCACCTGAATGGTTAAAGCAAAGGCTGATATCAAGCGGTGTAAGACCTATCAATAATATAGTGGATATAACCAACTATGTTATGCTTGAGTACGGTCAACCTATGCATGCTTTTGATTATGAAAAGATAGCTAAGGCTAAGATAGTGGTTGATACCGCGAAGGATTCAGAGGAATTTATAACACTGGACTCTCAGGTAAGAAAACTTGATGATAGCATACTGATGATCAACGACGGTGAAAAGTCCGTTGCGATAGCTGGTATCATGGGCGGAGAAAATTCCAAGGTATCAGATGACATATCAACAATGGTATTTGAGGCGGCTTGTTTTGACGGGACAAATATAAGACTTTCATCAAAAAAACTCGGGCTAAGAACCGACTCTTCCGCAAAATTTGAAAAAGATCTAAGCCCTCAGACTGCTATACTGGCTATAGAAAGAGCTTGTAATTTAGTACAGGAGCTTGATGCCGGAGATATAGTGGACGGGATCATAGATGTATATCCCGTAAAACAAGAAGAAGTCAGATTGGATTTGAACCGGACAGGATCAATAATTTGCTTGGAACCGATATATCCAAAGATGATATGCTTGAATATTTAAACAGGATAGAGATCGGATATGATGAGAGCAGCAATAAGCTTATTATTCCGGATTTCAGAACGGATCTTCATTATATGGCGGATATAGCGGAAGAAGTTGCAAGATTTTACGGATATGATAAGATACCGACAACTTTACCGGTAGGAGAGTCTACAGTAGGTGGTATATCATATAAACTTAAAGTAGAAGAGTCTTTAAGAGTTATTGCAAGATTTTTGGGATATTCGGAGGCTATGAGTTATTCTTTTGAAAGTCCTAAAGTTTATGACAAACTATGTATACCTAAGGACAGCAAAGAAAGACTTGCCATAGAAATAAGCAATCCTTTGGGAGAAGACTATTCTATAATGAGAACAAGTCCTCTTAACGGATTACTTACTTCTTTATCTACAAATATAAACAGAAGAAACAAGAATGTAAAATTATATGAACTTGCCAATATTTACCTACCTAAGGAACTTCCGTTAAAAGAGTTACCTGATGAGAGAATGCAGTTTTGCTTAGGTTTTTATGGAGAGGGTGATTTCTTTTCAATGAAGTCTGTGGTAGAGGAGATGCTTACTACAGCAGGTTTATTCGACAGAATCAACTACGATCCGAGTTGTGACAGACCTTATCTCCATCCCGGAAGAAGGGCTGAGATCATATACAATGACGTAAGTTTGGGATATATCGGTGAGGTACATCCGGAAGTTTTGGATAATTATAATATTAAGTCAAGAGCTTATGTGGCGGTTTTGGATATGCCGAGTATAGATCCGTTTACCTCATTTGATGTAAAGTATGAAGGTATAGCCAAGTATCCTGCTATAAGCAGAGATATAAGTATGGTAGTACCTAAGGATATACCTGTAGCCGAAATAGAGAAGATAATAGAGAAAAATTCAGGTAAAATACTTGAGTCCTATGAGCTTTTCGATATCTATGAGGGAGAACAGATAGAGGCGGGTTATAAATCCGTAGCTTATAACATAGTATTCAGAGATAAGTCAAAAACCTTGGAAGACAAGGAAGTTGTTGCTATAATGGATGATATTATTAAAGCTTTAGATAGCATTAATATAAAATTAAGAATGTAAATATTTAAAGGGGGATATATTTATGGATTCTACACTACTCATCACCATCATTTCAGGAATTATATTGTTTGTACAAGCACTGCTGCTGTTTCTTGGACGTAAATTCGGCTGGACGATGTACATAAAGCCTATTTGGCTTATTGTCTGGTTCATTCTTTTCGTTGGCGGTCTGTATTCACTTATAACAGGCAATAAAATAATCGGTTAAATGATGATGATAAAAGCTGTATGGGATATTTGAAAAGATATTCCGTACAGCTTTTATCATGTGGTTATTATAAAAAGATTGGCGAATGACAAAATGACATAAGAATAAAAATCCTTTAAGTTCATGAAATTAAAAAAATATCCGTATTATAAAAATATATAACTTATAATAAATAAAAAAACTTGTATATTGAATACAAAAAGTATTATAATTAAAGGACAGTTCTTCGGGGCGGGGTGTAAGTCCCCACCGGCAGTTAAAAGTCTGCGAGTTGCTTTCAGCAACTGATTTGGTGAGATTCCAAAACCGACGGTATAGTCCGGATGGGAGGAGGATTATTTTTTTATTTTATAAATGTTGCAAATAAAATATTCTACATTCTGTTGATCTTTTCCGTAGGCTGAATAAAATCTAAGGAGCCATAATATGTCAAATTTTGTAAATCTGATTATGGAAAATGTATTATTTGTAGTTCAGTTTTTATTCATAGTTTTTCTTATTTTTCTACTTGCCTATATAGTAGAAAAAAAAGCTAAGTTTTCTTCGGGAGTTAAAGAGAGGATCTTAAATACAAAGTCCATTGTATACATAGGGCTTTTTTCTGCATTAAGTACCGTGCTTATGCTTTTTGAGATACCTTTATTCTTTGCGCCGTCATTTTATAAAATAGATCTGTCTGAGATACCCGTACTTATTATAACCTTTGTTTTGGGACCTACAGCAGGAGTGTTGACCGAATTTTGTAAAATACTTTTAAAGCTTGTATTTCGTTCTTCAAGCACCGCTTTTGTAGGTGAACTTGCGAATTTCACCGTAGGTTGCAGCCTTATACTGCCGGCAAGCTTTTATCACTTGTTTAATAAAAGAAAAAATAATTTTTTAATATCTTGTGTTATAGGAACTTTATGTATGACCGCATTCGGATCGGCATTTAATGCCATATATTTATTGCCGAAGTATGCTCAAATGTTCGGTCTACCTATACAGGAGTTTATAAATATGGGACATGCAATAAACCCTGCGATAAATTCTGTAGAGACATTTGTACTGTTCTCTGTCGTTCCGTTTAATTTATTGAAGGGAATCATAGTTTCGGCTGTAACTATATTACTTTATAAAAGACTCAGTTTTTTTATTCAAGTCTTAAATATTAAATCCTAAAAAAATTTTTTTAATAAATATTTACGATCAAGTACATAAAAAAATCCCGCTAATAAATTATTAGTCGGGATTTTTTTATATCTAGCTAAAAAAAGTAGTCGATGTTTTAATATTATTCAATATGATTCATATCGTAAAGCAATTATCATAATATTTTTAATTATCTTGATCTTTAATTAAAAATATAAGCCTTAATCGATGTAAATGTTATGTGAATATTTTTTTCTTACAGCGGATCCGACTGTATTTATCTTTGGCAAATTAAATTAAAACCTATTTTTTTCACATTGTTTAAGTAGTCTATTAAAACAGATATTATCAAAGCGGTTACTTTTTATTACCTGATAAAAGTCAAGGGTTAAAAAAATCTTTTTCAAGTTCATATGATTTTGGTAATTAATGATATATGATTAATAAGGTTATTGATGATAAACTGTAATAGTTGTGTATTCAGAGTATAAATAATTTTTAACTATAAAAGAAAGAAGGATGGATCAAATGGATATAAGAGAAAAAGCCTTGTCAGAGCATGAAAAGTGGAAGGGTAAGATAGAGGTAATAAGCAGAGCCGTTGTTAACAACAAAGAAGATCTCGCAGTCTGCTATACTCCGGGAGTTGCGGCACCCTGTCTTGAGATCTCAAAGAATACGGGTCTGTCATATAAATATACAAGAAGAGCTAACCTTGTGGCTGTAGTTACAGACGGTTCTGCCGTACTTGGGCTTGGAGACATAGGTCCGGAAGCGGGTATGCCTGTCATGGAAGGAAAGTGTGCTTTATTTAAGGTATTTGCGGATGTGGATGCATTTCCATTATGTATAAGAAGTAATGATGTTGATGATATAGTAAATACCGTGACATTGCTTGCGGGAAGTTTCGGAGGAGTAAATCTTGAAGATATTTCCGCTCCGAGATGTTTTGAAATAGAAGCAAAGCTTAAAGAAAGATGCGATATACCGGTATTTCATGATGACCAACACGGTACTGCTATAGTTACGGCTGCGGCTATGCTTAATGCGCTTAAAGTAACTAAAAGAAAACTTGAAGATATTAAGGTAGTCACTCTGGGAGCGGGTGCGGCAGGTATAGCTATCGTAAAGCTTCTTATAAGTATGGGACTTAAAGATGTTGTCATGTGCGACAGAAAGGCGCAATATATAAGGGTAGAGAAGGCTTAAATGATGAAAAGAAAAAAATAGCCGAGATCTCAAATAAAGAGAATAAAACAGGAAGCCTTTCCGATGTACTTAAGGGAGCGGATGTATTTATAGGAGTATCTGCACCCAATATGCTTACACAGGATATGATAAGGAGTATGGCAAAGGATCCGATACTTTTTACCATGGCTAATCCTACTCCGGAGATCATGCCGGATGAGGCTAAGGCAGCCGGTGCGGCTGTCATAGGAACGGGAAGAAGTGATTTTCCCAACCAGATCAACAATGTTTTGGCATTTCCCGGAATATTCAGAGGAGCTTTGGATGTAAGAGCCTCCGATATCAATGATGAAATGAAGCTTGCAGCAGCCTATGCAATAGCGGAATTGGTAGATGAAAAAGATCTGAGTGCGGAATATATCATACCTGATGCATTCGACAAAAGGGTAGCCGAGTCTGTAGCTGAGGCAGTGGCGAAAGCAGCAGTGAAGTCGGGGGTTGCGAGAATATAATTTATTAACGTTTCTTACATTTATATTCTATCGTTGTTATAACAGATTCATAAAACATTTGAATATTATGTTTCGTTTACTTTGATCACAGCCTATTTTGATATAATAAAATATTGACTGTTGTATTGCATTTAGATGTATTTACTTATAAAATAAGCAAGGAATAAATTCTATTTTTTACTAGAACAAACTAAAAGGAGATAACAGATGTATACATCTTTCAACTGGTCGGATTATGAGGTGCTGGATTGTGCCAATGGAGAAAAACTTGAAAAGTGGGGAGATTATATTCTGATAAGACCGGACCCGCAGGTTATATGGGATAAATATTTAAATAAAGCCTTGTGGGGCAAGGCAAATGCTCATTATCACAGAAGTTCAAAAGGCGGTGGTGAATGGGAATTCTTCGATCTTCCTACACAGTGGCAGATAAATTATGAACTCTGTGCTGTTCAAAAAACTCTGACATTTAATTTAAAACCTTTTAATTTCAAACATACAGGGCTTTTTCCGGAGCAGGCTGCGAACTGGGATTGGTCGGCGGAGCTGATAGATAAAAGGTTAAAGACTTCTTCAAAGGTAAATGTTCTAAATCTTTTTGCTTATACGGGAGCTGCAACATTGGCGGCTTTGGCAGCAGGGGCTAATGTGACCCATGTGGATGCAAGTAAGGGTATAGTTGCCTGGGCGAAGGAAAATGCCGTATCGTCCGGACTTAAAGATGCTCCGGTGAGATGGCTCGTAGACGACTGTGTGAAATTCGTTGAAAGAGAAATAAGAAGAGGCAATACCTATGATGCCATAATAATGGACCCTCCTTCATACGGAAGAGGAACAAAAGGAGAGATCTGGAAGATAGAAGAGAGTATATATCCTTTTATTGAAAAATGCACAAAGCTACTTAGTGATAAGCCGTTATTCTTACTTATTAACTCATATACTACCGGATTACAGGCAGGGGTATTAAATACTATGATAAAATTGGCATTAAAAGAAAGATTTCCGCAGGCTAAGTCAAGTGCCGATGAATTGGGTATACCTGTTAAAAAATCAACTATATTCCTTCCTTGCGGTGCTGCTGCAAGATGTGAGTTTTAGGAAAGTGTAAGTAAATCGACATGAAGACTCAATTGCTATATATACAGTATATGGTACAATATCAGTTGTAAATATCATATATAGTGTTTATTTTATATTAGTTGATTTTACTGAATAAGCAGATGGTGATATTATTTGTAAAATATATAATAAAGGAGATGCCTATGAGAAAGAATTTAATAACCGGACTTGCTTTAGCATCTTGTTTTGTAACGGCGATTTCATTTAATTCGTATGCTAAGGGTTGGGAACAATCCGGATCTGATTGGATCTACATAGATAATAACAACAGTAGAGTAAGAAATGAATGGAAACAAGGTGCGGACTCGAGATATTATTGGCTTAATTCAGAAGGTGTTATGCTTAAGAATTCATTTGTAGATGACGGCAACTATTATGTCGGAAGCGACGGAGCCGCTATTGTAAACAGCTGGAAGCAAATAGAAGCCGAAGGAAGGAAGTTTTGGGCATATTTTGACAATAAGGGTAAAGTAGTAAGAAACAGTTGGAAGAAGATCTCGGATATATGGTATTACTTTGATGATGAAGGGCACATGGCAACAGGTTGGGTAGATAACAATAACTACTATCTGGGAGAGAACGGAGCAATGTATACAGGATGGCATAAGCTTATGCCGCCGGATCAAAACTCAGATTCGAACAGACCTGCTTCACCGGGCGATCAAGGTCTGGATAATGACAAAAAGTGGTACTATTTTGGAAGCAACGGTAAAAAGTATGTTCCAAGTTCATCATTCGGTGAAAAAAAGATAGGCGAGAACAAATACGCATTTGATTCAAGCGGTGCCATGGTCGTCGGATGGGTCAATGTGGTAGACACCACCAATGATACCATAACTGACTACAGATATTACAACAGCGACGGAACTATAAGAAAAGGTTGGTATGCGATACAGCCGCCTGATGCTTTGTCCTCTCAATATGATGATGAAGTGGAGTGGTTTTATTTTAATAACCAGGGCGTACCTCAGGCATCAGGAAGTAACGAGCTTAAGGCAAACGATATGATCAAAATATCCAACAAGTATTATCTTTCGCAAAGAACGGCAATCCTACAACAGGACTTAGAAAGGTATATACGGATAATTCCGGAAATTACAGTGCATACTATTTCGGCGGATCCGATGAGTCCTTTGCACATACAGGAAAGGTCAATGTTAAACAATCAGACGGTACTACGGAGACTTATTACTTCCAGGAAGGAAGCGGTAAGGGCTTTACCGGAGTAAGAGATTCATCACTTTATTATAAGGGAAGGATCCAAAGAGCCGATAATGATACAAGATATGTGGTTATAAGCCTAAGAGACGAAGCTTCGGGAGCATATACCAACTATGTTGTTAATACATCCGGAAAAATAGTAAGATCACTTACGGTAAAGAATGCCGATAAAGTAGAGTATAAGACAGATGCTTCAGGTGTTCTTACACATGTTAACGGAAGTACGGATGGGGTAAGAAATACATTTACCAATCCTACAGAACCGGTTTTTGATTAAACTGAATATTTAAGATAATTGACCGCAGTCATATCGTTTTAGGATCATATGGCTGCGGTCTTAAAAATAGGCACTTGCATATGGACAAGATGTATGTTATAATTTCTTAGTTGATAGAGAGACAGTTTAAATATCAAGTGAAAACATAACTTTTTTAAGACTGTGCCTTGAGATTTATTAAACTAATATATTTATAAAGAGGTGAGATAATGAGAGCAGGTATACATCCAAACTACCACCAGGCTACAGTTACTTGCAACTGTGGGAATACATTTGTAACAGGATCTACAAAAGAAGATATACACGTAGAAATATGTTCTAAGTGTCATTCATTCTATACAGGACAGCAAAAGACAGCTATGGCTCGTGGACGTATCGATAAGTTCAATCGTAAATACGCAGTGAAAGCAGAATAAGATGTATAAGGGTTGAGCAATGCTCAACCTTTTTTATATGTCTTAAAAAATCGCTATCAGTATATAAGTTGCTGGTATCAGTATAAACAGATCAATATTAGAATAAGTGAGGTAAGCATATTGAAATATTCCGGTATAGGAGGACAGGCGGTCATAGAAGGCATTATGATGAAAAATGCCGATACCTACGCAACGGCGGTAAGAAAGCCTGACGGTACGATAGCCGTTGAAAAGGATACATACGAAGGATTGGCTAAGAAATTTAATTTGCTGAAAATACCGTTTGTAAGAGGTATATTTGTATTTATAGATTCTATGGTTGTGGGAAGCAAATGTCTAAGGTTTTCGGCAAGTTTTTTTGAAGATGATGAGGACAGTAAAGAAAGTAAATTTGAAGCCTTTTTGAAAAAAACTTTTGGAGATAAGATAGATAATATCATTATGACTTTATCTATGATCTTTTCTTTTGTTTTGGCTATAGGTATTTTTATGCTGCTGCCTATGGCTCTGAGTAATATATTAAAGTTATTTATATCCAATTACTATGTAATTGCGGTAGTTGAAGGTTTTATAAGAGTAGCTATATTTATTATATATATATTGATCATATCAATGGTTCCGGATATAAAAAGAACTTTTATGTACCACGGTGCTGAGCATAAGTGTATCAACTGTCTTGAAAACGGTCTGGAACTAAATGTAGATAATGTTCTTAAAAGTTCAAGAGAGCATAAAAGATGCGGTACGAGTTTTATTTTTATAGTTATGATAATAAGTATATTATGCTTCATGGTTATAAGAGTTGACAGTATATGGTTACGAGCCGTATCAAGAATAGTACTTGTTCCGGTGATAGCCGGAGTAAGTTACGAGTTTTTAAGTTTAGCGGGAAAGTACGATAACTTTCTGGTAAATATCTTAAGTAAACCGGGACTTATGATGCAGGGACTTACAACCAAAGAACCGACCGAAGATATGGTGGAAGTGGCTATAGTGGCAGTTGAAGAAGTATTTGACTGGAAAAAGTATTTAAGAGAGAATTTTTCAAGGAGCGATCTGTAATGGAAAAGACTTCCTATAGGAAACTTTTAACAAAAGCCGCTAATATACTTAAAGATGCAAATATTGAAAATATCGAATATGATATTAAAACTATACTAAGAGATACATTTGATATAGACTATAATAAATTTGTTATGGATATGGATAATGAATTCGAGACTGATAAATCATTAGAGTATGAATTCATATCAAGGATAGAAAAAAGAAAAAAGCATATTCCCTTGCAATATATAATAAACAAACAAAATTTTTACGGTTTGGATCTTTATGTGAATGAGTCGGTCTTAATACCAAGATACGATACTGAAAATATAGTAGACTGTATAGTAAAAGATTTTGAGGGAAGAAAGGATATTTCAGTGCTCGATCTTTGTACCGGATCGGGTTGTATAGCAATAAGCCTTAAAAAGCACGGGTTTGAAAAGGTATTTGCATTAGATATATCCGATAAAGCTTTGGAGGTGGCAAAACACAATGCCTATATACATAATGCGGATATTACTTTTATTAAAAGTGATCTGTATAAGGAACTTCCGAATGACATAAGATTCGATCTTATAGTAAGTAATCCTCCTTATATCAGAACCGGAGAAATAGAAAAGCTTGACGATGAAGTAAAGGATTTTGAGCCTAAACTTGCTTTGGACGGAGGAAAAGACGGTTTGGATTTCTATAAAAAGATCTTAAATCTATCAAAAGACTTTATTAATAAGAATGGGAGTCTGTATTTTGAGATAGGTTACGATCAGGCAAAGATGTTGTTGATTTAGCTAAAAAAGAGGGATATTATAATATTAAAATAATAAAAGATTTGTCCGGAAAGGACAGAGGTATATCTATGAGGGTAGATTAAGATCTTGCCAAGTTCTTTGGATATTCACACTATTTAATTTAGAAAGGATAAACTTTATGTTTGAAAATTTAGATGATATAGTCATACACTATGAAGAGGTCATGGCAGAACTCGGCAGTCCGGAGGTGGCTAATAATCAAGACAGATTTAGAAAACTTATGAAAGAGCAGGCTGATCTGCTTCCTTTGGTAGAAACCTATACTGCTTACAAAAATGCAAAGACAGCTCAGTCAGATGCACTTGAAATACTTGATACGGAAAGTGATAACGATCTTAGAGAAATGGCAAAAGAAGAGCTTGCCGATGCCAAGAAAAAAGAAGAAGAACTTGAACAGAGTCTAAAGCTTTTACTATTACCTAAAGATCCTAATGATGATAAGAATATAATGCTTGAGATCAGAGCAGGTGCAGGTGGTGATGAGGCGGCACTTTTTGCAGCAGAGTTATATAGAATGTATATTCACTATGCTGAAAGTTTAGGTTGGAAGATAGAAATGCTTAGCTTAAATGAGAACGGAATAGGCGGATTTAAGGAAGTTGTAGCTATGATAAGCGGTAGGGGAGCATATTCAAAGATGAAATATGAGTCCGGGGTTCATAGAGTTCAAAGAGTACCCGAGACCGAATCCGGAGGGCGTATACATACCTCAACCGCATCTGTAGCCGTTATGCCTGAGGCTGAAGAAGTGGATGTGCAGATAAATATGAGCGATATAAGAGTAGATGTTATGAGGGCTTCCGGGAAACGGAGGACAGAGTGTAAATACTACCGACTCGGCAGTAAGACTTACACACTATCCTACAGGTATAGTTATATATGCTCAGACTGAAAAATCACAGTTGCAAAATAAAGAAAAGGCAATGACTTTGCTTAGAACAAAGCTTTACGAGATAGAGCTTGAAAAGCAACAATCAGCCGAGTCTGCAGCAAGAAAAAGCCAGATAGGTACCGGAGACAGATCAGAAAAAATAAGGACATATAACTTCCCGCAAGGAAGGGTAACAGACCATAGGATTAATTTGACCTTATATAAGCTTGATAAAATAATGAACGGTGACATACAAGAGATAATAGATGCTTGTATAGCCGCAGACCAAAGTGCTAAATTAAGTAAATTAAATGAGGGGTAGATCATATGTATAAAGAAAAAAAGGATATTGACTGGAAAAACCTTGGATTTTCATATATGAGTACAGATAAAAGATATGTATCCCACTATAAAGACGGTGCCTGGGATGAAGGTGCCTTGGTTGAAGACGATACCGTTGTAATAAATGAGTGTGCGGGTATACTACAATACTGTCAGGAATGTTTCGAAGGCCTTAAAGCTTATTCGACTAAAAAAGGTGAAGTGGTGGTCTTCAGAGCGGATCTTAATGCTAAAAGAATACATGACTCAGCAAAATATCTTGAAATGCCGGCTTTTGATGAGAAAAAATTTATTGAGGCTGTTGAAGCTGTACTTAAGGCTAACTACGCATGGATTCCACCTTATGGAAGCGGAGCTACATTTTACCTAAGACCATATGAGTTTGCTTCAGGTCCGGTGATCGGAGTAAAACCCTCTGACGAATACCAATTCAGGATCTTCGGAATGCCGGTAGGACCTTATTTTAAAGGCGGTATCAAGCCTCTTAATATCTGTGTAAGTAAGTTTGACAGAGCGGCAAAGCACGGAACCGGACATATCAAGGCAGGTCTTAACTATGCTATGAGCTTACATGCCTATATGGATGCAAAGTCCAGAGGTTTTGATGAAAATATGTACTTGGACAGTGCGACAAGAACTTATGTGGAAGAGACAGGAGGAGCTAACTTTATCTTTGTTACCAAGGATAATGAAATAGTAACTCCTAAATCCGATACTATACTTCCGTCCGTGACCAGACGTTCATTACTTTATGTTGCGGAGCATTACCTCGGACTTAAAGTATCTGAAAGAGCTATTAATGTAAATGAACTGGAAGACTTTGCGGAAGCGGGACTTTGCGGTACTGCTGCGGTCATATCTCCTGTGGGAAGAATAGAGACGGAAGATGGAAAAGAGATACTGTTACCGAGCGGTATGACAGGTATGGGCAAGATAACAAAGCAGCTTTACGATACCCTTACAGGCATACAAATAGGGGATATAGAAGCTCCTGAGGGATGGATCAGAAAAGTTATGTAGTAGTTCATACCGAAAAAACTGTAGTTCATGCTTTTTATAACAATAAATAATATTTTGAAATATAATACAGTACATAAGGTGAGTGATACAAATAAAGAGTTAGAGTGAGGAAAAAGTGAGTTAGAAAGTTAGAGTGTTGGAATTAAATAGAGTGATAAAAAGTTAGAGGTTAGAGTGCAAGGATCTAAAGAGTGATATAGGAAGTTAAAGTGGTAAGGATCAAAAGTTAGAGTGTAAGAATTAAAAGAGTGATATAGGAAGTTAGAGTGTAAGAGTTAAAAGAGTGATAAAAAGTTAGAGTGTAAGAGTTAAAAGAGTGATAAAAGGTTAGAGTGTAAGAGTTAAAAGAGTGATATAAAAGTTAGAGAATGATAAAGAGTAACTGTTTAGAGTGATAATTTTGTTACGAGTGATATAGGCGGCGAATTTTAGAATAACAATAAAACTAAAGAGTGATTTAGGGGTATTTTATTATACATAATGACTTATATGTGAGGATACATATGAGTCTTTTTTTATTTTTTTATAATTTTTTTAATATATATAATATAGATAACTATAGAGTGGTCGATAAAATATATGTATCTGAAAATCAATTAATATCAGTATTGATATAGTGTTAAGTAAACAGGTTAATTTTTTTTAGAAATCAAAAAAAATACTGATATGGATAATAATAATCGATTTTTTTGATCTCTGATTTGTATAATTTAGTGAATAATAAGCGGCAAATCACCTTGTTATACATAAAAACAGTAATTTTAATTGCATAAGGTATTCAAATATTATATACTTATATCAAAAACAACTAAAAAACAATCCTTGTAATGGAGGTAACATTATGGCAAATAACGGAGTAGAGTATAAATGTCCGAAGTGTACCGGACCTTTGCATTATTCAGCCACAGAACAAAAAATGCAATGCGAATATTGCCAAAGTACGTATGACGTTGCTGAAGTTGAGGCTATGTTTCAAAATGATATTCAACATGCACAGACTGCTGCGACCGGTTCCGGCGGTTGGGATCAAAGTGGTCTAAGCGGTGGTTGGGAAGGTGATAATGTTAATTCCTATAATTGCAGATCTTGTGGTGCACAGGTGATTTCGGAGACCAATGAACTCTCTATAAATTGCCCTTATTGCAATAATCCTACAGTGCTTTTAGGAAAGTTCCAAGGTACTATGAAACCGGATTATATTATAGGTTTTAAGCTTGACAAAGCACAGGCAGTTGCAAGACTTAAAAAACATTATAAGGGCAAGTTTTTTTTGCCTAAGGCGTTCAGTTCGGAAAACCATGTTAATGAAATAAAAGGTATGTATGTGCCGTATTGGCTTTTTAGTGGAGAAGTTGAGGGAAGTATAACTTATAAAGCTGATAAAACCTATCATAAGCAGGAGGACGGTTATACTGTTAAGACTGTTGAACATTATAAGGTACATAGGGAGGGTAAGTTTAAGTTTAATAAGCTTCCTATGGATGCGTCAAGTAAACTGGATGATACCTACATGGAGTCCGTAGAGCCTTTTAATTATGCCGATATGGTACCTTTTAGCAGTTCCTTCCTACCGGGGTTTATGGCTGATATATATGATGTAAGTATTGAAGATACGGCAGGTAGAATTTCTGAGAGACTGATCAACAGTATGAAAGAGAACCTTAGAAAGACTGTGCACGGATATGAAAATGTACGCATAGACAGTGATGCTATTAATATAAGAAAAGATACGGTAAACTATGCCTTCCTGCCGGTTTGGATACTTAACACGAAGTGGAATGATAAGAACTATACTTTTATGATGAACGGTCAAACAGGTAAGTTTGTAGGTGATCTTCCGGTAGATAAGGCTAAGTTCTGGATGACATTTGCTGCTACATTTGTAGGACTCAGTATTATAATCATGCTGATAATTACTTTTTCCGGCTCTGCAAATGCTTCTGAGAGAGCAGATATCGGATATGATAATGAAATAGTATCAGAGTATTACTCTGATACTGTGTTAAATGATATCATATAGTTACGATTCAGGTATATCTTTCTTTTATTTTGTATATTATAAATTTATACTACATACATAAAAGCAAGCTTTTATTTTGTATATTATAAATTTATACTACATAGCTAAAAGCAAGTTTTTATTTAGTATATTATAGATTTATAATACACAGCTAAAGCAAGTTTTTATATGTATATTATAAATCTTATATTTAACCTACTTGAACTGTAACATCATATAAGCAAATTGTGATAATTAAGTAAAAAGTTAGCCTATATTTGATATTAAGTCTAAGGACAAAAGAAAGGTGGATTTATGTCTTCATATTTATTAGGACTAGCAGGTGCCGCTATAGGAGCAATAATTATATGTATGATGCTTCGTTCCGGCATGAAAAGCGTACATAGGGCGGCAAGTGCAGCCAATTATATCGATCCCAAGGATTTTGAGTTGCTTAATAAAAAAGATACCTATATAGATAAGACGGTAACCAGAGAAAGGATTCAGACAAACGATTCAAATTCGTCAAATAACAATTCAAAAAGAAAGTAATGTTAAAATAATATAAAAAGAGGCTGTTGCACTAAGAGTAAAAACAAATAAAGTGGTAAATAAAGTAAAAATGCTATATAAGTTATTTCCTTTAATGCGAAAGCCTCTTGAATTTTAAAAAATAAATTATTTCAAAGCCTTATTTACAAAGTATTCAAAAAGTTGTCTTGTATTCTCATAGGATTTGAAAATCATTTCGGGATGCCACTGTACTCCGAAGTAGCAGTCCATCTTGGTTGACTCGATAGCTTCTATAAGCCCGTCAGAAGAAGCGGCACTTACGACGAAGCCATCAGCTAATTTATCTATAGCTTGATGGTGGAAGGTATTTACCATAATCTTAGGCTGTTTGAATACATTTCTAAGTATGGTATTTTTTCTTATTTCCACATAATGGGTAAGCATGGAAGGATCATGACCTTGAGAATGTTTTAACAGCCTTGGATTTTCCATGTAATCAAGGTCTTGGTATAAAGTACCGCCCTCGAATACATTTATAAGCTGTAAGCCTCTGCATATACCCATAATGGCTATATTTTTTGCCTTTGCTTCTTCAAGTAAAAGAAATTCGTACTCATCACGTTTATCTGATATTATGCCAAGTTTTGGAAGAGGTTCCTGTCCGTATCTGTGCGGGTCAACATCCTGACCTCCGCTTAAGATAAGACCGTCCAGAAGAGAAACCTGGTGTTTTATAGCTTCCTTATCCAAAGTCAAAGGAATAACCAAAGGAGTTGCATCGCAAGCTATAATTGCATCTATATAATCTTTGTTAACATAAGCCCTTTCATATCCGGGAAATAAACCGTCATGGTCTATAATCAAACTTGAAGAAATACCTATAATTGCTCTTTTTTTCATTATATCCTCACTTAATATATTTTTTATTATTCTATATGAATAAACTTATATTTTCAATAATATTTTTATAGAAGCACCGTACTTATAATAGTTTTTTTAGATATTTATTTTTTTATTGTCTATAAAACATGTATAAAAATATGCGTAGAGGGGCTTAGTATATGAGTAAAAAAAGGAACTTAAGGTAATAAAGCTTGTAAATAAATTTAATTTTATAAAAAAATTCATAATTTAAAAGTAATATAGGACATTTTAAATAAAAATAACACTTAAATACAATTAAAAGAAGTGCATATATCATAATGAATTATTTTCTGCTTGACAAGTAGTTGTGATATGCTAAAATGAGGGTGTCACTAAAGGATAGTATATATTTTTCTATAAAATATACTATTTTCTGTATTATTCTATTTATCTATTTAGGAGGACATATCTATGGACAATCAAATTCGTATTACACCGGAAACCATGCATTCAAGAGGTAATGAATTTACCACTGCAAGAGAAGAATTTAATGCGGTCAGAGATACTATGACCAAGCTTATAGCTACCTTGCAGGAAGAGTGGGAAGGAAATGCCAGCAGAAAATTTGCCGAGCAGTATGAATCCTTATCCCCTGCATTCAATAACATGAATGATCTTATAGCCACTATAGCTCAGCAGTGTCATGATGTAGCAGACGCTATGCAGACTTTGGATGATGATATAGCAAGTAAATTTGCATAGGGTGTTTGATTAAGGCTATTGCAAGCTAAGAGAGGCTAAGACTGATTTCGGTGCAGTATTCTGAAAACAGAAGCAATTTATAGTTGATTTTATAAATACAAGGTGAAAAATCAGAACTGTAAACTGATAATAACGATATCTTGTAAATACAGTATAATCAGCTTGTTTACCTAAAAGATACTGCACTCTGCTTGCAATAGTTTTATATCATCCAACATAATAGAATATTGATATGAATAAGTTGATAAGAGTTGCGTTTTTATTTGTACTTTCAATCAGCGTATTTTCCATAGGAGTGTTTTGTGGTACAAAACTAAATAAGGATAATCAAGAACGAGTAATTGAAGAGATAAATAAAAGCTCAGATATAGCTTTGATAAATTTGGACGAGGGTGTGGAAATTGAAGGTAAGAAGTTGTATTATGCACAAAACCTGCTAAGTACTCAGGGTGAGAATCTTAAGTTTACAAGTCTTAATGATGCCAAAATAGGTCTTGAGAACGGTACTTATGCCGCATATATACTGATTCCAAGTACATTTTCCGCTTCCATAGAAAGTATTAATGAAAAGCCTGTAAAAGTTGAGTTGGAGTATGAGCTTAGCGATAAGCTTGCTCTTGAATCAAAAGCAGGTATAGTAAAAGACATAGAGGACTTTAAGTTAAAGCTTAGCAATGATATAAGCTATATGTATGTAAGTGCAGTTATGGATGAGTTTCATAATGCACAGGATAATTCCAAACTTGTACTTGATAATGATAAAAAAGAACTTGAGAGCATGTCATTGATCAAGGTAAGAGATGTAATAAGCCCTATAGACTTTCCTGAAATAGAGTTTGTCGAATTTGTAAGAAACAGACTTGAAATAGAGCCTATAGTCTCATCCAATCTTGAGTTGATCGATGCCATGAAGAATAGTTTGCTGGAAAAGATACAACTGGGAAAAGATGATTATGAGAGCGTAAGCAAAGACAAGGGCTTGCTTGATGAGGGCAGCAAAGACTTTCTTAATATACTTGGAGGGCTTGATATAGAGTCGGATGATAACGGTGAACCGGTATATCAATCAGGTATAGATAAGCTGGCAACACAGGTCAATAATTACAATGCACAGCTCATTGATAACAGAGCATGGATTGTATCGGAACTGGCAAGTAACTCCAATGCTACAAGAAGCTCAAGCCAAGAATATGTAGACAACAGTCTGAGTAATATAAAAAACTCGTGGCAAAACAATATAGATACGGCACTGAGAGAGGCTAATCAAAATATAGAAAGGCTTGTAACGCAGGCTTTGGAAAATCTGCTGGCTATACAGGAAAGGATCTATGATGAACTTGATCTTTATGTAAGGGATGAGTTTCAAGCTGCACATGAGTATTATAAACAAGAGGCAAAAAGAGAAGTAGAAATCTATAAGGAAAATCTGATAAACGAACTTATAGAGGAAGGTTATATAGATGATGATGAAACCGACCCTATATATGCCATTATAGCAAGTAGTTCCAATGCCGATATAAGGATTGCCACATATTCCAATGCGGAAAGTTTCAGCCTTAGAAATGCTCAGGTGGATTTTATAGACAGAAACAATTTTAACTCACCTATGCTAAGTGCAAGTGCCGACTTTCAGGATACAGACCTTGAAAGAAGGGACAGTTTATTTGATATACCTGATATAAGTTATTTGCTTGGAGAGGCGAATATAGTGCTTCCTGAAAATCAAGGCTCTTGGTATGCCGGATTTATAGAAGGACTTGAAAGAATGTATACTATCTCTACTGTAGATATAGAAAAGACTGTAAAAGATGATGTGGTCGGAGCGATAAAGTCAAACAAGTGCCAAGTATGCGGATCTTAAAGATGTTATAAGCAAACTTAATAAAAGCTTTGATGACTATCAAAACAGTCTGTATCAATTCGATCCCTTTGCTCGTATAGATGTAAGGATATTGGAACAGTCGGCAAAATCTATCAATTCCAATGTACGGGATATTGCAGGTAAGAGTGCGGAGTATGCAAGTGAACAAAGTGAAGAAGTTGCCAAGGTAAGGGAGAAGGAAAGCGAGCGTACGAAGGCTTTAAGGGAGAACATGGACACTGCCAATAAAAGTACTGAAGATCTGGTGGGTAAGACCTTAGATGGACTAAAAGATGCCAGACAGTCAAATACAGATACCAACAAAACCTTGCTGGAAGACTTTAATAACAAACTATCCTATACAAAAGTAGGAAGCATAGCGAATAAAGAGGTATTTGAATTTATATCCGCTCCGGTACAAAGCAGTGAAATAAAAAATGTTAGACAATATAACTTTAAAAACTTTATAAAAACCGAATCCCCTTATGAGAAGGTCAATATATATGTGATGATAGTATCAGCAGTTATGACTTTAGGTATGGGAATAGGAATGGGGTTTATAAGGTTTAGAAAGGGGAAAAATGCCTGAACAATTATTTGATCCAAGCTTTCGTTATTATGATTCAAGTGGGTGCAAATGTAATAAAATTACATCTTTATACAAAGAAATAAGTAAAATTGATATTGTGATAGATGATGTAGATGATTTAAAAAAAGGTTTCAATGATATACACAATATGTATACAGATGTGATCAATACAACAGAAAGAGCCGTATATATAAGAGAGGAGCAACTTGGTGAAATAAAAAGTCAAGTGTCTGATAAAGAAGATAGGTATATATCGGATATTAATAGCTGTATAGAAAAACTTCATTCATGTTTAGAAAAAAAGGAAATAAAACTTGATAGACTTGAAGTAATAGACACAAAATATCATGAAGAAGATGATGATTAAGGAGGAAATATCTTATGAATCCTGTATATGAATGTATTTATAAAAAAAGGAAGAAATCAATTACAGTTATAATAAATTAAATAACTTAATAGATGGTTTAAGTAAGCAAAGAAATAATTTACAGACAATACTAAATGCTATAAAGTCGGTTGATGAAAAACTTTGTACAAGTCTCGTAGGTAAGACTAAGACGGCATTTGAAGAAAAGACTAAAGAAATTGAAGATGCACTTAGTAAAAAAATAGAAGACTTGACCGGTATCATTGATAATGTATGTATTTCTAATATAACAAGTTTAGAAGTTGATAAGAATATTGCCGATCAAATGGGGGTTAAGTAGAAGTTAGGAGGATGTATATGGAAGTTGCCGATATGGACCTTCACTTGATGCAGTCTTTTATGGGAGAATTTATAAATGTTTATGATAAACAATTTGATGAAATAGTGAGCTGTATTTCAAAAATCAAAGAGCTTTATGGGGGTATACTCGAAAGGCACTGGTCAGGTGAAGGTAGAGATTCATTTATAGTTAAAATAGATGGATGGACTGAGAGTTTTGAAAGTGTTAAAAATATGATAAAAACAACTGAAAAAGCCATTGCAACACTTGATGAAGATACAGAACGTTTGGTTATATTATGCGCAGCAATTAAAATGATATATATATAAGAATATAAAAAAATAATCTAAATAATCTAAATAAAATAATTAAAACAATAATAAGATTGATATTAAAAACATGCCACCGAGAGATCGGTGGCATTGCAATATAATAAATTAGTCAATAAATATTACATATAATACTTTCACAAAGAAGAAAAAAAGAACAGGGAGATGATATTATATATAATTTTATACAGCGGGAAATATGTAATGATGTTTTACTTTAATTTTAGAGTATAAACAGAAAAATTATCAAGATATGTAGCATGTAATGTAAGGATAAGTTACTTAAGTAAATCGTGATGAGCGGAATTACTTTAAGTTCAGTTTCATAGAAATGAGAAAGAGATTATGAAAAAGAAAAGGACCTATATACTGTTAATAACAGTTTTATTATTAAGTTGTATAAATACAGCATGTATGTGGACTAGTGAGGGCTATGTGAATGCAGCTGTCAGATATATGGAAAAAAAGTATGGTGAGACCTTTGAGGATGGATTGAAGCTAAGCAAGAATTCAGTGATCATGTCTCCAAGTAGGAATACGGGAATACGAGTGATAGCTGAATATGGAGATTTCACCGGTAACGGTAAAAAAGAATGGGGTGATAACTACCTGTACTATCTTCATATGGATGAGCTATATTCTGATGCAAAAGAGGTTGCAGATTCCGTATATAAAGACAGTAAAGTATATATACATATAAATAAGGTTGCAAATAACTTTAAAATAGACACGGATATAGTAGAACTGTATAGGCGAGGTACATTTACCACATATATATATACAGATAAGGATATAGCAAACAAAGATGAAGATGCTGTAAAAATAAAACAGGGAATGTATGATAAGCAAATGTATGGAATTGTTAGAATTAAGTATTTAAGGGAAGAAGATTTTGAAAAAATGTCTGAAGAAAGGATAGATGAAGTTGCAAGGAAGGGTGCATATAATGCTGAGACTAATTTGTATATGAGAAATAGGGAACAAGAAATAGAATGGAGGTATGGAGATTTTAAGAAAGAATTAGAGTAGAGCTAAAAAGCGTAGATATATAAGGGTAAAAATTAAGTAGTTGAATAAGAAGTTTTAGTAGTAAAAAAATATTTTAGTATAGGTTATTATATACTTAAGTTTTTTTATTTACACAATAATAGAAGTTTATGATTATGATATCATTTGGAAAGAACAGTAATTGAAAGGAGTAAAATAATGGGAGAAAATGCAGTAGTACAGGGTAATGGAAATTATGTTGGTGAAGAAACGATAATAGATGAAGTTTTTTATAATGAAGTTTTATATTTGCCATTAGATAAGATCGACTTAAGTGATGATGCTAATATGAAAGATGTATTAGAAAGTACTAAAGAATATATGTCTACATTAAAATCCGGGAAAGAACAAGAAGCCCTAAAAGAACAGATCGAATACCTGGAAGGTATGATGGAACATAATGAATATCTCAAAGATGTTACTATAAGCAATATGAGCTGGAAAGATTATGATAATAATGGAAATGAGGATTATCCATCTAAAGGTATGCAGGCGGCAGTATTTACAAAAGGAGATGAAGTAAATGTCGTATACAGAGGTACACCCGACGGTTCGTGGATAGATAATGCGGAGATAGTTATTGGTGGAACGTACTATGCCTTAAACTATGTGGATAAGAATGGAAATGTGTATAATCATCTATCCGCTATGGAAGTTGAGTCTCTTAAATATATAGAGGCATTGATCGAGAAAAAAGGCGATGAATGGGTTGGTAGAATCTTTACAGTAGGTGGTCATTCTAAAGGGGATTCATTTGCGGCTCTGGTGATGATGATATATGGTGATAAATTTGATCTGTGTTTTGGTATAAACGGTCCGGGAGTATCACCTGAAACAATGGATGATATATTAAATAATATAGGAAAAGAAAAATTTTATGAATATCAGAATAAAATGTATAAGTTAAATGAAGCTAATGACTATGTGAATCCTTTCGGAGTACCGCTTTATAAACCCGAGAATATAAGATGGTACAAGGGTTATTATAATGAAATCGATATATCTAAAGCTCATTTTGTAGTTCCCATATACGATATAAAAACCGGTAAACTTGCAAATTTTGTTGAGGGTCAGGGTAATGTAGGAAGATATGTAAGAGAGTTATACTTAAATGTTGAAAAGTTGAATCCGGGTTCAAGAGAAGCGGCATGTTACGGTATCATGTCAATATTACAATTTGCTGTCAATAAAGAACTTCCGGTAGATAAGGATCTGACTTTTTATATATATCTTATAGAAAGATTAGATGCAATGAAAATAGATATATTCGATATAATGATCTCCGGAACAGATACTTATTTAAAAAAGAGCTTAAAAGATGATAAAGTTTTATACTACATCTACAGCACACTTAGCTTCTTAAAGAGTACTTATGTTATTGTAACTCAGATAAGAGGTATACATATAGCTAAAAAGTTGATAATTGACCATAGACCAAGGATATCGGATTGTTTTGTTCATATTAACGAGGGTTATGATCATAATACCGGAATAGCAGCGATCAACTACAGTAAAGTAGAAGAGCTGATAACAAAACTTGATACCTATATCGAAGAAGTGGACAGAATATATATTAAACCTGCAAAAGAGACAAGAGATATTCTGTCAAGTGTAAGCGAAACTTTTATCACTAAACTTTCATTAAATACAGTTATAGATAACTATAAAAAAATAAAAAACGGACTTGAAACCAACAAAGATATATTGATTCAATACAAAGCCTGGTGCGAAGAAACCGAAAGCAGATTCATAAATAATCTTAAAGGAGCAGTAACTGCATAATTGTTTTCCTTTTAAGTTCAGTTTCATAGAAATGAGAAAGAGATTATGAAAAAGAAAAAGATCTATTTACTGTTAATAACAGTTTTATTATTAAGGTGTATAAGTACAGCTTGTATGTGGACTAAGGAAGGATATGTATATTCTGCTGTTAGATATATGGAAGAAAAGTATGGTGAAACTTTTGTTGATGCATATATGTGGACTGAAAATTCAGTAATTATGTCTCCGAAAAAAAATACAAGAATGCAAGTTTTCGCTGAATATAGAGATTTTATTGGCAATGGTAAAAAAGAATGGGGTGATAACTACCTATACTATCTTCATATGGATGAGATATACTCTGATGCAAAAGAAAGGTTCGGCTATTAAATAGCTACATACAAATATGTCCTATACTGGTACAAACTCAAAACTAAATCTTGATACGGATGTTTTAAATCAGAAAAATTATAATAATAATCAGGCTTTTACCGACAGCTTTGATGTGGATATAATAAGGATAAAGAAGTATTTAATTATGTGAAAAAAATCATAAAGAGTAAAAAGTTAAATTAATAAGACAGTATACAAGATCATATAAGTTTTTATAACAAAGGCGATTAAAAAAATATGACATTAATTTGAAAGGCAGCTATGAAAAAGAAAAATAACCTACATCCTATTAATAATAGTTTTTATTATTAAGTTTTGTAAGTACAGCTTGTAAAAAGTGACAAAAGAAATGTTTGTAGAAGAAGCAATAAATCATATGAGATCAAAGTATGGAACTAACTTTAGTGATGCATATATGTATGATGGAAATAAAGTTATAATGTCCAGAAATGGAAACGCAGCAGTTAGAGTTGTAGCTGAATATAAAGATTTTGGCGACGATGGTACAATTGAATGGGGCGATAATTATATATATTATCTTCATATGGATGAGATATATAAAGATACAAAAAGAGGTAATTGATACAGTATATGAAAACAGTAAGATATATATATTTATAAATGAGATAGCAAATAATTTTACATTAGACACAAATATAGTCGAATTATATAAAAAGGGGAACCTTTACTATATTTATATATACAGATAAGGATATAGAAGATAAAGATACAGATGTTCTAAAAATAAAGCAGGGTATGTATGATAAAAATATGTATTGCACCATTAGACTAAGCTATCTGAGGGAAGCGGACTTTATTAAAATGTCTGAATATAAAATAAATGAAGTCTCTGGAAACGGTATATATAATGCTAGCACTAATTTGTATATTGAAGATAGGGAACAAGAAATAAAATGGACATATGGAGATTTTAAAAAAGATTTAGAATAACTGAGCGGAGGTGGTGTAATGGCAGAAGAAACAACAGTAACTATTAATGATGATTATGCTAGTAAAGAGTTTATGACAAATGAAGTGTTTTATAATGAGGTATTATATTTACCACTGAATCAACTTAAATTATCGGATACTGCAAGTATGGACACTATAGTGGATGAGTCTAAAAAACTTATATCTAGATTGGACACAGAAGAAGAAAGACAAGCATTAAAAAATCAAGTTGAACGTATAGAGGGAATGATAAAAAACAACAGTGAACTTAAAGATGTTGTTATAAGCAACATGAGCTGGCAGGATCATGATAATGACAAAAAGGAGGATCATCCTTATGACGGTATGCAGGCAGCAGTGTTTACGAAAGGGAATGAGATAAATGTTGTCTACAGGGGAACGCCTGATCGCTCATGGATAGATAATGCGGAGATGGAGATAGGAACAAGTGATTATTCCAAATGCTATGTAGATAAGTATGGTAATACTTATAATTATTTATCACCAATGCAAATAGAAGCGATGGAATATATGGATAAGTTACTTAAAGAATATGGTGATGAATGGGCTGATAAAATCATTACTGTAGGAGGACATTCAAAAGGTGATTCCTTAGCTGCGTTGGCAATGATTTTAAATGGCGATCAAATAGATAGGTGCTTTGGAATAGACGGACCGGGAGTATCACCTGAGACATATAAAGAATTAGTTAAAGCTATAGGTATTGAGAGAATTCAAGAATTACAAAAATATATGTTTAAATTAAATGAGGAGAACGACTATGTAAGTCCTTTTGGGAAGTCACTTTATAGTGACAATAATACAAGATGGTGCGAGGGTTATTATGACCCCAAATCTATTATGTCAGCTCATTATATCGGATCGATTTATAACTTAAAAACAGGAGAACTTGCTCCATTTAGAAGTGATCCCGGAGTGGTATGGAAGTTTGTTAGGGCAGTATATTTAAAGATAGAGAAACTACCTCCACAATACAGAAAACCTGCCAGTTATGCAGTTATGTCCTTCCTACAATATGGAGTAAATAAAAAACCGCCTATATGGAAAACAGATAATTTTGAAAATAAACTGAATCAACAAATGGCGGTAGCACTGTTAGATATAATATCTGTGCTGGATAGGATCTTTGAAGAAGAAGAAGGTCGAGAGCTGCTCGCTTATTGTAAAGAAATAGGTCTTGAAATTGAAATTGATATTATGGAGATGAAAAATATCGATGATGTTGTTGAAGCAATATCTTTTTGGCAAAAAATATTAGAAGGTCCCAGAGTAATCGCTGATTATTCGACAGCCCTTAATGAGAACTTATATAATTCCTTTCAATATAAAAGTTACAAAACCGGAAAAGCAACAATCAGCTACAGCGAAGTAGATGGACTTATTACAAAACTGGATTTCTATATTGAAGAAGTGGAAAGAAGATATATAAACCCTGCAACAGATGCAAAGGATACTCTATCAACTGTAACCGAAGCAGGCAGTTCAAAAAGTTCATTGAATAAGGTTATACAAAACTATAAAAACATAAAAACAGGACTTGAAACTTACAAAGACTTATTAAACCAATATAAAGCCTGTTGCCAAGAAACTGAAGACAGATTTATAAAAAATCTTCAAGGAACAGCAACAGCATAAGTATTATACTTATAAGTTTACTTTTATAGAACACATAATAAAGAAAGGTCCGGCTATTAAATAGCTACATACAAATATGTCCTATACAAACTCAAAACTAAATCTTGATACGGATGTTTTAAATCAGAAAAATTATAATAATAATCAGGCTTTTACCGACAGCTTTGATGTGGATATACTGACAAAGGATGCAGGAAGGTTATTTAAGAGTGCAGAGGCTAAAGAGCTTGAAAGTTTGGATTTATTAAGACAGGGGCTTTGGAGCGGTACTTTAGATACCAAAATCAATGTAAGCTTGAATCTTCAAAAAGAAGTGGCAGAAAGCAATATATTTGCCACAAGTCCCAAGTACTACAGGATAAATGTACTTAATTCCAATACTGATGAAAAGAGCTACTTTTATGTGTTTATTTTTTCGCTGTGGTTTGTGTTTCTTATTCTTTTTGCAGTATATCTAAGGTCGAGGAGTAAAAAAAGTGATGCAGATAACATTTAATTTACAAATAGCTTCTATAAATGTTGAATTATGTATGGAAAGTAATAATATAATAGATCGTGCATTTAGAGAAATTGTAAAGCAGCAGGAAATACTGAAAATGATGAGTATAGATTTTTATTATTCATATATGCAAAAGAGACTGGTAAGTGCATATTTTACTTTGGAAGAGGCAGGTATAGTCTCGGGAGATAAGTTAATAGCGGTATGTAACGGAAAGGTACTAAATGGAAAGCACATATAAACTTACGATAAAAAACTCGCAGATAAATATAAAAAAGGATAAAAGGTTCTTACTTAGCTTTCCACACAAGCATCTTTTAGACTGTAGCATAGAAGAGACTGAAGATGAGAGTATTTTTATATTTGATATAAGTGAACTAAGTAAGCTAAGTGAAGCTTTAGACTTAAAGTTAAAGGATAAGTACAGGCTGCTTTACAATGTAGGAGAGCTTAATACCATAAGTGATAAATATATTGTAGATATAAGACCGGATAATTTAGTCTATGATGTAAACTTGATTCCCTCATTACTTTTTAGGGATAAGGCAAGGGCAGATGAGGAGGATAGCTTTTTACCCCGTTATAAAGCACTGGTAGCCTATGTATTAAAACCGAATTTAGGATTTGAGGATTATTATGTAGGCGGAAATGAGTTTTATATAAAGTACAAGGAGCTTAAACAGCTTGCAGCTATAGAAAGTACCAAAGATTTAAGAGCATGGCTTTTGTCAATGTATAAGTCTTTGGAAGAGTATATAAATACTAAAACCAGGAGTATTTCTATAAGAAATTATAAATTTATAAAAGTTTTCATGCCTGTTATGCTGGGAATTGCCGTATTAAGCCTTGCCTACTCATTATATTTATATAAACATGATTTTGTATTTAAGGACAGAATTATCAAGGCACATGAGCTTTATCTGTCCATGGATTATGTAAAGCTTGAAGAAAGCCTACAGAATATAAAACTTGACAGACTTCCAACAGAATCTAAGTACATACTTGCAAGAGCATATGTATCTACGGAGGGACTTACTCCAAAGCAAAGGGAGAATGTCCTGTCGGCTATGAGCCTTAATATTGACAGCCATGTGTATGATTTTTGGATTTTAATAGGCAGGCTTAAGTTTGCGGATGCCATAGACATGGCAAAGAGGCTTGGAGATAAGGAGATGCTGCTTTTTGCCTATATTAAAGAGTTTAACTATTTAAAAGCGGATCTTAGTAAAAGCGGTGAGGAGAAGGCGGCTCGCATATCTGAACTTGAAAAGCTTATAGAGGAAATGAAAAAGACTACAGAAAATGTAAATCAATAGCAAAGGGAAGTTTTTTAGATGACAAGCCTTATATTATATAATGATAAAAAGTATATAGAATTATCAATTAAGAGTAAGATAACAGTTGACAAAGCCGTATTTGCTTCAAAAGAAGATTTGTACATAAGTCCTGCTTTAGAAAAAGACAACTATACAAAGGATGAAGAAAATATAAAGTCCGGTAATACTCGAAAGGTAGAAGATATAAGTATCAATTCTCTAAGTTTGGAAGATTTTTCAAAGTCAAATCCTGATAAAATAATACCTCTTCTTTTTGAGAATGTGCCGTATCAAAGATATTATCTAAAAAATATCATAAGAATATCGGCTGATGAAGATGCAGATATAGTAATAAAAGATAAGAGTATAGACCTGATTCTTGAAGGACTTAAGTTAAATATTTTATCAGGAAGTGTATATGTTAATGCTGTTATTAAAGAAAGGGGGATTTATGAGCTTGACAAGGGTACAATGATTTTTTTCCCTGAGGTCAAGATAAATCTATATGATTCTTTTATAGAGATTTCTTCTGAAAACTATAAAACCTCCCTACAGGCTGTGCTTGAGGAGTATTCTGTATTTGACGGTTTTCCCGTATATAAAAAAGCCCCCAGAATAAGAACATCCTTACCAACTGACAGTGAGGATATTAAAAATCCTAAAACCAAGGAAGAAAAGCCTAAGTTTGATATGGCAAAGCGTATAGCTATGCCTCTTCTTACCATGCTTATGACGGTGGGTGTCAGTATAGTCTTAAAAAGAGGTATGTATATACTTATGAGTGTCAGTACATTTATCCTAAGTATTATATTTTCTATATATACTTCCATACAAGAAAACAAGGAGTTTAAGCAAAGGGAGAGTAAAAGAGTAAGAAACTATGAAAAATATTTGCTTGAAAAAAGAAAGACTTTGCACAAGCTATACTTAAAGCAAAAGGAAGCACTTGAGTTTACTTATCCAAGTATACAGAGTATAGAGAAAATGATAGCCGGGTATTCTGACAGGATATATGAAAGAGGTTTTGATGACAGTGATTTTTTACATATCTCCTTAGGAAAGTCCGGGATGAAGTCAAGCTACAATATAAGCTACAGTGAAGATATAGAGTCCTTGGAAGAAGAAAGGCTTAAAGATGAAGCAAAAAGTCTATATGAAAAGTATTCTTATATAGAAGAGCTACCTATGGTGGTGGATCTTAAAAATGCCAATCTCGGTTTGGTCGGTGAAAAGCCCTATGTGCATAAACTTATCAAAAGCATTATAACTCAGCTTTGTTTTTTTCACAGTTACCATGACCTTGAAATAATCATGTTTGTAGATGAAGAGTTTGAGAAGGAATTTGAAGCCTTTTCTTATTATCCTCATTTTAAATTAAAAGATGTAAATGTAAGAACCTTGGTATATGCCGATAATCACAGTGAGCAGGTGCTTTCAAGTATGAGCGGTATATTAAAGGGCAGAAAAAATAAGTTAAATGAAGAAAAAAAGGATATAAAGTTCTTACCGCACTATGTATTTATCGTAGATGAGCCCAAATTCATTATGGATAATTCGGTTATGGAGTATATACAGGAGTTTGATAAAAGAATGGGTGTTTCTATAATCTTTTCAAGTGATGATAAAAGTAAACTTGCCGAGAATATAAAAACGGTTCTTATAATAGAAGGAAAAGAATTTGCAACATTGTTACTTAATGAGGGAAGTTTGGTATCTAAAGAACTTTTGCTTGAGGACTCTTCAAAAGTGGATACGGAGTTTATGGCAAGAAGGCTTAATGCACTTGAGCATATAAAGGGTAGCAGTAGTCGTATACCTGAGAGCTTAAGCTTTTTTGATATGTACGAGGTAGGTAGTCCTAAAGAGTTAAAGATACTTGATAGATGGAACAAAAGCCTGATATTTAAGTCTATGGCTGTACCTCTCGGTTTAAGAGCCGAGAAGGATATAGTATATCTTAATTTGCATGAAAAAGCACATGGTCCTCATGGACTGGTAGCCGGAACTACAGGATCCGGTAAGTCGGAGATCATACAAAGCTTTATCCTCTCCCTTGCAGTAAATTTTCATCCTTACGATATAGGATTTTTGCTTATAGACTATAAGGGCGGAGGCATGGCGAATTTATTTGCAAAGCTGCCTCATTTGCTCGGAACTATAACAAACCTGGACGGAAGCGAGAGTTTAAGGGCACTTGCTTCTATACGAAGTGAACTTGCAAGAAGGCAGACCTTGTTTAATGAAGCCGAGGTCAATAATATCAATGATTATACAAAGCTATATAAGGCAGGTAAACTAAAGAAGCCCCTGCCTCATTTGCTTATAATCTCGGATGAGTTTGCACAGCTTAAGCAGGAACAGCCGGATTTTATGACGGAGCTTGTGTCTACTGCAAGAATCGGAAGAAGCTTGGGTGTGCATTTATTACTTGCTACACAAAAACCCTCAGGCGTGGTCAATGACCAGATCTGGTCAAACTCCAAGTTCAAGCTTGCATTAAAGGTGCAAAACAGTGCAGACAGTAAGGAAGTTATTAAAACTGAAGATGCCGCCCATATAACTCAGGCGGGAAGGGCGTATCTGCAAGTAGGTAACAATGAGATCTATGAGCTTTTTCAGTCGGCTTGGAGCGGTGCACCCTACTTTGAGAGGAAAGAATTAAGTTTTGACAGCAGCATATATAGGGTCAATAAAATAGGTCAAAAGGTTTTGCTAAGTGATTTGGAAGAAGAAGAGTATAAAAAAGAAACTAAGCCGAGTACTGAACTTGATGTAAGCGTAGACTATATAAGGAAGGTTTATGATGAATTAAATATAGAAGACATTGAAAGACCTTGGCTTGAACCTTTGAAGGATAATATATTAAATCCCTATGTAACAAAGTACTTGGAAGCTCCTTTTGATGTGGCACTTAAGCCTAATCTAAGTATTAAGTCTCATATAGGACTTGCCGACATACCGGATAAGCAGCAGCAGCTTGAATATGAGTTTGACTTTCTTAAAGAGGGGCATCTTGCGATATTTTCATCACAAGGATTCGGTAAGTCTACCTGTATTATGAATATTATTCTGGATCTGGCTATCAATAACTCTCCGACTAATTTGCATATGTATGTGTTGGATTTTGGTAACTCGGGGCTTATACAGCTTAAAAGTATGCCTCATGTAGCCGATTATATAGTATTTGATGATATGGAAAGACTGGGAAAGCTTATTGTAAGTATAGAAAATGAAATTAAATTAAGAAAAAAGCTTTTATCCAAGGCACTTGCTATGAATTTTACCATGTATAACGAAATCAGCAAAGAAAGGCTGCCGGCTAAAATTATCTTTATAGACAATATTGATATTATCAAAGAGATAGAGTTTGATATGGAAGATTGGATCAATAAGGTGGCAAGAGACGGAGCCAGTCTTGGCATCTACCTCGTTATAAGTGCTGCAAGATACGGAGTTTTAAGGTATGCCACACTGAATAATTTTAAGACCAAGATTGCTTTATTCTTAGTTGAGGCAAGTGATGTTAATTCTCTTATGGGAAGATCAAAGTATAAGATACCTGAAGTTAAAGGTAGAGCCTTGGTAAAGCTTGAGGATACCAATCTTATGCAAGTCTACAAAGCGGTAGGCGGTGAAGGTGTAGGCTATTCTAAGAATGTGCTTAGCCTTGTGGAAACTATAGATAGTATCAATACTGCTAAAAAGCCCGATAAGATCAAGGTTATGCCGGATATGGTAATGCTTAGTGATGTATTTAACAAAGACATCCTATCTGAGCGAAAGGCAGGTATAGGTTTGGATACGGAAAATGTAAGCATACAGGCGATAGAGCTTACAGGTACGGTGAATTTAATACTCGGATTATCACAGACCGGAAAAACCAATGTATTAAAAATCATATACTCTCAGCTAAGGGGATGTAAGCTCTTCCTTGCCGATATTAGAGGCGGTGATTTCCTTGATATGGAAACCGGTCCGAATGATACCTGCGTGGACAGTGCGGCAGGTGTGGATAGTTTTATAGACGCTCTTATAGCTTATGTTGACGAAAGAGAAAACAGGTATATCGAAGAAGCCTCTGTAAAAAGATTAAAGGACTTTGTAAAGGAGCAGGAAAGTGCCGCTATAATTATAGATGATGCGGATAATTTTATAGAGCTTGTAAAGCCGAGAAAGGCTGAGGCGGAAAGGGCATTTGCCAAGGCATTGGAGTATGGTTTAAGTATAGTAGTAAGCACTGTGCCTAATAAGTTAAAGGGCTTTGATGAGCTTACCAAAATATTCAGAGCGGCTAACAACCTGATAATACTAGGCTCTCCGGAAGATCAAAATATGATTAGAATCCCGAATATAAGAAATTATAAGCCAAGTATAGATATGGGATTTATAGTATCAAGGCAGGGGGCAAGGAAGGTTCGTATGCCAAGAGCATAAAAGCAGGAACCAGAGAATCGTTTCCTAAAATAAGTATACAAAATAACTTGCTTGTTTTTTATTAATATAGTATATTTTTAATATAATAATGATTATCATTTTAATCTGAGTTTATTCATGAAATATATTGGTAAATATGGTAATCAAGTCGGAGGCTATAATTTACAATGTTTTAGGAATTATGCAGCACAAATAATACTACAAGGAGATGGTATGGTTACAACTATAAAGGTAAACGGGATGATGTGTTCACATTGCAAAGCAAGTGTTGAAATGGCAGTAAAAGCATTGGATAAAGTTAGCAAGGTTGAGGCTAATGTAGGTGAGAGAGAAGTTGTGGTTACACATGAAGATGATTTGAGTGTAGAGAAGATACATGAGGCGATTATAGCAGCAGGTTATGAGGTAATGTAAAAATTTATCATATAAAAACCGTTAGCGGTCTTCAATTAGGGATTTTTAGTCTATGAAAAAAGGTATAACATACTACAATGTAGGTTATGCCTTTTTTCATGCTCTGACGGGATATCAACTGCACCGGTAAACTTTAGATTTTTTTGGAAAGTAAGTGATAAAGAAAACGGATACATTTGAAAAATTGCTTTTCTTTATCTGTTAGCCTTAAAAGGGGTATCAAAAGGACATTTTTAAAAAGTAAATAGAATTCATCTGCAAAAGTTATAGATGGACCGTAGGGAGAGAATTTTTATCGAAATTATGCTATAATTATGCTATAAAACTGAGATGGATACACAAGGAGATGAAATAATATAGATAGTATCTTATTTTCCAGTAGAGATCATTTATGTGCTGTACGTAATTCGGGTTCTTTTTTTGATAAGCTTCTTTTATTCAAAGAGAATTCGTAATAGGTATATCGGGCTTGTTTATCGGTTTCCTATTTAGTCCTTATGGGCTTTTGATGATAGGAGCAACAGTGATAGCGTTTATTGAATTGATAAATGGTAAGATTAAAGCGGTGTAAACAAATAGATATTTTGTGAGGAGGCGAGGCTGCTTGAAAGAATATATTGCGAGTTTAGAAAAGGAATTTTAAAAGAAGATGCAAGCGAATATGTGAGAAAATCGGTTGGAAATGCTTTAAGGGATATTAGTAAGAAATTTCCGGAGCTGATTAAAATTGAGCTTGATAGCCGGAAATTAGAAAGTAAAGAGATAAAACAAGTTTACAAGTTGGCAAGTAAATTGATTGTATGACAATTAGAATTCTTAGGAGGTAACAATGAACAAGATTACTTGTATTTGTTTAGGTGTTAAAGATATGGAAAGGTCAATCAAGTTTTATAGAGATGGCTTAAGATATAAGACTGATTGCAGAGAAAATAATCCGCCGGTATGCTTTTTTGATACTCCGGGAACAAAGTTCGAACTATTTCCTTTGGAACAATTAGCAAAAGATATTGATGAAAATAATCCGCCAAAAGGAAATGGATTTTCGGGAATTACATTAGCTTACAATGTTGAGCATAAAGAAGATGTAGATACTGTAATTGAGTTAGTAAGAAAAGCAGGTGGAAAAATTGTAAAAGAGCCACAGGAAGTTTTCTGGGGTGGATATCATGCGTATTTTTCGGATTTAGATGGATACTACTGGGAAGTTTCATGGGGACCAAATTTTCAATTTGATGAAAATGGATTGCTGAAATTTTGAGGATAAATAGGAGAAGAGTATGGCTTCAAGTAAAGAATATTTAGATTTTATTTTAGAACAACTATCCGATTTGGAAGAAATATCATATAGGTCAATGATGGGTGAATATATAATTTATTATCGTGGGAAAATTGTTGGTGGAATTTATGATGATAGATTTTTAGTTAAGCCTGTTAAATCTGCAATAGCATATATGCCAAATGCAAGGTATGAGTTACCCTATGATGGAGCAAAGGAAATGCTGTTGGTAGATGATGTTGACAATAAAGATTTTTTAACCGGTTTATTCAATTCAATGTATGATGAATTACCAGTACCCAAACCAAAGAAAAAGAAATAATAAAATTTGAAGTTGGTGGTGTGATTGATGGAAGTAATCGAGGTTATTTAAAATAAAAAAGCTTATATTGAGTTACTGTTATTGGCAGATGAACAGGAAGATATGATAGATCGTTATCTTGATAAAGGTAAAATGTATCTGCTTGACGATAATGGTATCAAATGTGAGTGTGTCGTAATTAATGAGGGAGATGGTGTACTTGAAATTAAGAACATTGCAACAGTTCCGGAATATCAAGGCAAAGGTTATGCGAAATTTTTGATTGACTTTATTGCTAATAAATACAAAGAAATATACAATATTTTGCAAGTGGGAACAGGCGATAGTCTGTCAACTATACCCTTTTATAAGAAATGTGGGTTTGTTCGTTCTCATATTCATACCAAATTTTTTTACTGACAATTACGCTAACCCAATATATGAAAATGGAGTACAATTAGTGGATATGGTATATTTGCAAAGAGCATTATAAATTAATTTTAAAGATGTGGAGATAAATAATAATGTTGAGAATAAAACCTTATAATATAAGCGAAGCAGATATAATTCTTTCCTGGAGTAAAGATGAAACAGATTTTTATAAATGGTCAGCAGGTATTTTGGGTGAATATCCGATAAGAAAAGAGAAATTTGATTTTGTTAATAATCTAATGGCTTTTACAGCTATTGAAGATGATGAGCCGGTAGGATTTTTACAATGAGAAGACCTTCAGAGAGCTTTGAAGAGTTAAGGTTTGGCTTTATAATTGTTGACCCTTCAAAGCGTAGAAAAGGATACGGTAAGAGGATGCTTCAGTTAGGGTTAAAGTTTGCATTTGAAATTTATGGTGCAAAAAAGATTTCTTTAAGTGTTTTTGAAAATAATGAACCTGCATATTTCTGTTACAAATCAGTAGGCTTTGATGATGTAATTCTTGATAAGACAGAAATATATTATGTTTTGGGAGAAGAATGGAAATGTAAAGAATTGATGATTGAAAATCAATAGTTCCCGGTTTGTCGAGCTGAATAAAACTAAATATTGAATATACGAGGCGATTAAGAAATAGAAATCTTAGTCGCTTTTCTTGTACAAAAAATTAAAAAAAGAGGTGGTGTGAGAATTGGAATTTGATTATTTTCTATAACAGTGAATAAGAAAGATACGTGGTCTATCATGATTTGAAAAATATTTCATAATATGACAGTAAATGTCAGGTTATTGTGATATAATAAATATAGGAGATGTTAAGACGATGAAAGATAATAGGCTATTTAGGATACTGTATTATATTTTAGAAAAGGGAAAAGTTACAGCAAGCGAACTTGCAGATAAATTTGAGGTATCAGTCAGAACAATTTATAGGGATATTGACTCTATCAGCAGTGCAGGTATTCCCATTTATGCGTTGCAAGGAAAGGGTGGCGGAATAGAAATTGCTGAAGATTTTGTTCTTAGTAAATCACTACTTTCTGAAAATGAAAAACAGCAAATTATGTCAGCTCTTAAGGGATTGGATAATACCGCAATACAGCATGAAAATGAGCTTCTAACAAAACTTTCCGCACTCTTTAAGATGAAAAGTACCAACTGGATAGAAGTTGATTTTAATAATTGGCAAAACAATAAGCTGTATGAAAAAACTTTTGACGGTATCAAATCCGCAATTTTGAGTAAAAACATTATTTCATTCACATATTTTAGCAGCAATGAAAAAGAAACAAGCAGAAGTGTCAAACCTGTGAGATTACTTTTCAAGAGTCAAGACTGGTATCTATATGCTTTCTGTTTACTCAGAAATGATTTTAGATATTTCAAGTTATCTCGGATAAAGAATTTAGAGATTCATACTGAAAAGTTTAATGACAGCTTTGAAGATGTAATACTCAAAAAAGAAATGCCGCATGATAATACAGTGCATGTAAAAGTTAAGTTTGATCGTAGAGTTGCTTTCAGGGTATATGATGAACTAAACGGAGAAATCACTGAAGATGATGAAGGAAATTTATATTCCGAAATAGAAATACCAAATGATTATAACCTATACAATTATATTTTTTCTTTCGGAGATGGAGCGGAAGTATTGGAGCCGAAAGAGATACGAATGCAAATTAGAGAAATGATAGATAAAATGGCAGAAAAATATATAACTTGACAAATAGTGTCAAGTATCCTCCTGTATAATAAAATCAACCAAATGTTAAGGGAGGATTGGATAATGAAATATGAATGGAGAAAACAAGAAAAAAATCTTTATGGTGTAAAGCAAATACCTATCATTGTAGAAGTGCCAAAGCAGAAATTTATTTTGGTAAAGGGTAAAGGAAATCCGAATGAATTAGATTTCTCAAATAGAATATCCGCATTATATGCTCTTGCCTATGCCATTAAAATGTTGTTTAAAAATTCAATCAAAAATAAAACTGATAACGAGATCACGGATTTTACGGTATATCCATTAGAGGGCTTTTGGAAAAAAGCAAAAGGAGAAGTGCTTGATAAAAATAAACTGGAATACACATTGATGATCAAGCAACCTGATTTTATTACTCGAGAGATATTTATAGAGGCACTTGAGAATATAAAAAAGAAAAAGCCAAACTCATTGTATGATGAGATGAGTTTTAGAGAAATAGAAGAGGGTAAAGCCATCCGGATTTTACATGTTGGAAGTTATGATGATGAGCCAAAATCATTTGAACAGATGAATGAATTTGCAAGAAAACTTGATCTTACAAGAATAGGTGATTCCCATAAAGAAATATACCTAAGCAATAAAAATAGGACATCTGAAGAAAAACAAAAAACCATATTAAGTTATTCAGTGAAATAGGAGGAATTTGTTATGCCAAGACCAACGACAAAAAAAGATTTATTGACTGCTGCCAAAGAAAACTATGAAAAGTTAAATTTATTTATTTCACAGATGACCGGGGAAGAGTTAAATACAGCGTTTGATTTTTCAAAAGATGAGAAGAAAAAAGAAGCTCATTGGAAGAGAGATAAGAATCTAAGAGATATTTTAATCCATCTCTATGAATGGCATCAGCTTATTTTGAATTGGGTATATGCTAATCAAAAGGGAGAAGAAAAACCATTTTTGCCAGAGCCGTATAACTGGAAAACTTATGGAAATATGAATGTAGAATTTTGGAAGAAACATCAAAATACTTCTCTTGAAGATGCAAGCAAAATGTTTCATAAATCCCATAGTGATGTTTTAGAATTGGCTGAAAAATTTACAAGTGAAGAATTGTTTTCCAAAGGCGTCTATAAGTGGACAGCAGGTAGTACACTGGGTTCCTATTTTGTGAGTGCCACTGCAAGCCGTTATGATTGGGCGATGAAAAAGTTAAAAGCTCATCGGAAAAATTGTAAATCAAAATAATTGGAATAGGATATTAAAGTGTATTTTACAAAAGAAAAAGGAATACTATCTTCAAAGAATGAAATAATTATGATAAAACTTCTAAAAAAATTTCAAATTGGAGAATTATCGAAGGTAGAAGTATTTTTAAAAAAATTACGAATTGAACAAATGATTTTTTTGGATTATATGGAAAGCAATTTAGAGAGGATGAATTGAGAATTTTTTTAATTATAAAGAATTAAGCGGAAGATAATAATGTTAAGGAAGTAAAAGCATTAAGCCGGATATAGAGAACTAACTAAAATTACTTCCGTCATAAATTTAGTAATTGAGAATAATAAAACGACCATACATGAGTATCTCTGATTTTGTATGGTTGTTATTTTTTGTAACTGTTTGAAGATGTCGCTCAAAAACAGTTTTTATATACTCTCTAAGTGAAGGATTCTTTTAGAACCGTCCTTCTTTGAGTATAGCTACAAGGCTAAAAGCCCCAAAGATCCGGACTTGGCACTAAATATACTAAGGGGTTCATATCTCTACAATGATAGGATAAAAAATATTAAAGCTCCTTTGTTATATACATAGTCATTCTTGCACTTGCTATAGAATTTTCCTCAAAATCTTTTATAAGTACATCATTAACAACAGTGGTTCTACCCTTGTGTATTGTATTGCATACCACTCTAAGCTTTCCTAAACCGGCAGGTTTTAGGTAATTTATAGTACCGTTTAGAGTTACATTGCTACACTCATATGCATAAGCAGCTATTCCCGAGGCTATATCGCAAAGTGTATACAATACTCCCCCGTGTACGCTACCGTATAGATTGATCATAGTTTCCTCGACGTCCACCTCAAGTTCACAATGACCGGCTTCTATGGATACTATCTCTATTTTATCAAATCCGCTTATTATTTGTATATGCTTTTTAATACCGTCATAAATGTCTTCTCTCATATAAAGTCTCCAGAGTTAAAAATTTGCCTATAAGCATTCCGCAAAACATATTATCACATTGAAAATAATAAATAAAGTCTATATGTAAATGTATAGTATGATCCGAGTAAAAAAGTGATCTACCAGTTATCAATATTTGATACCGGGTCTTAATACATGATCAATAGAGAAGTAATTCGGGAATTAAAAAAAATCAAGAATAAATAAAAAAACCTAAGATAACGATAAAAAGTTAGATATAAAATTTATAGTTTTTAATATAGAAAGAATCCAGCGGATAGGTTTAAAAAAATTAATACTTGTATATAATTTTAATTTGTGGTATCATTACCCCTAACTATGAAATAAGAAATTGAAGGAGTGTAATATGCTTAATACTATAGTTTCAGGCATCTATGTTGTTATTTGTATATTCTTATCTGCTGTAGTACTTTTACAGGAGGGTAAATCTCAAGGTTTAGGCTCAATAGGCGGTATGGCTGACTCATACTGGGGTAAGAATAAAGGTCGTTCTATGGAAGGAACACTTGAAAAATTAACAGCTTTTGCTGCAGGAGCATTTATTATATTGGCATTTATATTGAATCTCAGTATTTTCAGCTAGATTTGATACACATTAATGTTAGACTGATATCTGCATAGCAAAGGTAATGTCAAGGTGATTTTAGAAGCTGTCGTAGTAGTTATTCTGCGGCAGCTTATTTTTGATTAAAGATCAGGAGGAAGTATCATGGAATATAAAAAAAGATTAAAGTTTATATATAAGTTATTTATAGGCCTAGGGACTCTTTTTATGATATTGTTTTTTGTGTTATTCATGGTGATAAGAGGGCAAGTCACAGATTATAATATTATTTCATTGATTATGCCTATGTTTAACGGAAGTATATTCCTGATAACAGGATTTATTTTAAACTGTATTAATAATAAAAGAATAAAAAGAAATCGAATATTTGATGGAAAACGGTGTCATACTACATGCTAGGGTAGATAGAGTTGATATTGGATTTAAAAAATTTATGAAAACAAAAAACCGGATAATAACATGTATATACCAAGAGGGGGGACAAAATCATATATTTAAAAGCGAAGATATATTCAGGCAGGTGGAAAATGTTCTTCATAAGGGTGATATTATAAATGTGTATGTAGATCCCGATAATTATAAAAAATATTATGTGGATGTGGAATGATAACAGGTATTATTAAAATAATCGATCACAATGCTAAAAGAGTGCATACAGGAAAGGTGATAAATGAACATAAATGAATTAAACAGAAGAAAAAAAATAATAATTGAGCTTATGTCTGATCCTATATATGCTCCTATGAAAATAAAAGAACTGGCAGTTTTTTTGGATATTCCTTTAACTGCAAGACATGAACTTAAGTCGGTACTGGAAGAATTGGTATACGAAGGTAAGATAAGACTTTCTCCGAACGGAAGGTACAGCAAAATAAATGTGGAAAGCTATGTTGGAGTATATACGGCAAATGCCAAAGGTTTCGGGTTTGTAAGAGTAGAGGGACTAAAAGATGATATATTCATACCTGCAGGAGAAGAAAAGAATGCCTTAAGCGGTGATACTGTTCGTGTAGAAGTTAATTTGGACTCTAAGATTTACGGTATGGAAAACGGTAGGAGAACCGAAGGAAGCGTAAGCGAGGTATTGGTTCATGCCAACAAATATATAGTAGGTATATATAAAAAGAACAAATCATTCGGATTTGTATTGCCGGATAACCAAAAAATACTTAAGGATATTTTCATACCAAAGGGAAAAGATAGATCGGCAAAGAATTTAGATAAAGTTGTTGCAGAAGTATACGATTACGGTCACAAGAATAAAAAGCCGGAAGCAAAGATAGTTGAAATACTCGGTAAGTCGGGAGATCCGGGAGTTGATATACTTTCTATAGCCAAGTCTTACGGACTCAGTACTGAATTTGAAAAAGACCTGTTAAATGAAGCGAAAAAAGTTTCGATTCAAGATATAGGTTCGGAATATGATAAAAGAGCAGATCTTAGGGATGAGATCACTGTAACTATCGACTCTGAGGATGCAAAAGACCTTGACGATGCTGTAAGCTTAAGTTTCAACGGTACCAACTATGTGCTTGGTGTACATATAGCGGATGTATCTCATTATATTAAAGAAAAAAGTATTCTGGATAAAGAAGCCTTAAGAAGAGGAACGAGTGTATATCTGGTGGACAGAGTGATACCGATGTTTCCCGAGGCTATATCTAACGGTTGCTGTTCTCTTAATTCGGGTGAAGACAAACTTGCTCTCTCATGTATTATGGAGATAAACGACAAGGGCAAGGTAGTCAGTCACAAGATAGTGGAAAGTGTTATAAATGTCAATATGAGGATGGCTTACTCAGATGTGGCTGAAATTCTTGAAAAAGACAGCGTTGAAACTCATCCTTTGTATACGGAGTTTTATGGGTTGCTTAAAGATATGGAAAAACTTGCCGGTATTTTAAGAAAGAAAAGAGAAGGACGAGGTTCTATAGACTTCGACATACCGGAATGTAAGATGACCCTGGATAAAAGGGGTAAGGTAGTGGATATAAAAGCTTATCAAAGAAATGTCGCTACCAATATTATAGAAGAATTTATGCTTATAACCAATGAAACCGTTGCGGAAGAATATTTTTGGCTCGAACTTCCTTTTGTATACAGAATACATGATAAGCCCGACCCTGATAAGATGAAGGAGCTTTCAATATTTATCAATAACTTCGGATTTTCTCTGAAAGCTCTTAATAATGAGATACATTCAAAAGAGCTTCAAAAACTGCTTAATAAGATCAAAGGGACAGGGGAGGAGGCTTTAATAAGTCGTATAACATTAAGGAATATGAAGCAGGCAAAGTACAGTCCCGATTGCAGTGAGCACTTCGGTCTGGCTGCAAAATACTATACGCATTTTACCTCTCCGATAAGGCGTTATCCGGATCTGCAGATACACAGAATAATTAAAGAAAATATTCATTCGGGTATTTCCGATAAAAGACGAGGACATTATGATGCTATATTGGAAGAGGTCTGTAAGCAGTCTTCACTTACGGAAAGGAAAGCGGATGAGATCGAAAGAGAAAGTAATAAATATAAAAAATGCGAATATATGCTTAAATTCTTAGGGGAAGAGTTCAGAGGTGTGATAAGCGGTGTCAATGCACACGGTATATATGTAGAGCTTGAAAACACCGTAGAGGGCATGGTAAGATTATCCGACCTCAGAGAGGACTACTACGAATATATTGAGAAGGAATATGCCGTAGTAGGGGCGGCAACCGGTAAAACCTATAAACTCGGGCAAAGGGTTGAGGTCTGTGTGGAAAGAGTGGACAAGTTATTAAAAACAATTGATTTTATAATGTTAAGTTAGTTTGGTATTTACAGATACCGGATATATGATCACGTGATAAGAGATAGAAAAGCTATTATCTCGTGATCTACATGAAATTTGTAAAACAGGATAAGAGTATATAGGAATAATTTATTTAGGAAAACATTCGATCAGTAAAGAGAGAAAAAGAGGGGAAGTATGTCAGAAGGGATAAAACTTATTGCTAATAATAAAAAAGCATACTTTGATTATTTTATATTGGAAAAATATGAAGCCGGCATAGAGCTTTTCGGTACGGAAGTAAAGTCTGTAAGGTTAGGGCATTGTTCGGTAAAGGAATCATTTGTAAGAATAGATAAGTCTGAGGTTTTTATATACGGTATGCATATAAGTCCTTATGAAAAAGGCAATATATTTAACAAAGATCCGCTTAGAGTAAGGAAACTGCTGTTACATAAAACAGAAATAATAAAACTCGCTTCTAAACTTAAAGAAAAGGGACTTACCTTGGTTCCTCTAAGAGTATATTTTAAGAACAGCCTGGTTAAAGTAGAGCTTGGTTTGGCAAGGGGTAAGAAGAACTATGACAAGAGAGAAAGTATAGCAAAAAAAGATCAGCAAAGAGATATAGACAGGTCATTAAAAAACATCAAGTAAAAACACTTGACAGCACAGTGCTGCCGGTGTATTATATTCGAGGTGTGTATGGAAAAATTTGTAACACAGGCACTTTTGTATGATTTTTACGGTGAACTTTTAACAGAGCATCAAAAACGCATTTATGAATTGGTTGTTTTGGAAGACTACTCTTATAGTGAGATAGCTAAAGATGAAGGAATATCAAGACAAAGTGTGCATGATATGATACGAAGATGCGATGCCTTACTTGAAGGCTATGAAGAAAAGCTACAACTTATTGCAAAGTTTCTAAAGACAAAAGAACTGGTAGGTAAGATAAAGACTTTGTCCGAAGAATACAGTAAAAATAAAGATGATTCTTTAGTATCGGAAATAGAAACTTTGGCTGATTTAATTATTGATTTATAGGAGATAAGTGTATGGCATTTGAAAGTTTAACCGAAAAATTGCAAAATGTATTTAAGAATCTGAGAGGCAAGGGTAAACTCAGTGAAGCGGATGTAAAGCTTGCATTAAAAGAAGTAAAACTTGCATTGCTTGAAGCGGACGTTAATTTCAAAGTAGTAAAAAAGTTTATAGCCGATGTACAGCAAAGAGCTGTAGGATCTGAGGTTTTAGATTCACTTACACCCGCACAACAAGTTGTAAAGATAGTTAATGAAGAGCTTATAAAGCTTATCGGTGAGGATACCAAGGAACTGGAACTTAAGTCTGGTGATTCTGTAAATGTTATCATGATGATGGGACTCCAGGGAGCGGGTAAGACGACCACCGCTGCAAAACTTGCCGGAAAGTTGAAATCCAAGGGTTTGAGTCCGCTGTTGGTAGCCTGTGATATTTACAGACCCGCAGCTATAGACCAGCTTAAGATCAATGCCGAGAAACAGGGAGTGGCATGTTTCCATGGGAGACAGCATATCTCCGGTCGATATAGCAAAGGCGAGTATTGAATTTGCGAAAAATAACCGTCATAATGTGGTAATAATAGATACTGCCGGAAGACTGCATATAGATGAAAATTTAATGCAGGAACTTGTAGCTATAAAAGAAAATGTTAAAGTTGACTATAGCCTGCTCGTAGTAGACGCCATGACGGGACAGGATGCAGTTAATGTTGCCGAGAACTTTAACAGTCAATTAAATATAGACGGAGTTATACTTACCAAGCTTGACGGTGATACAAGAGGCGGTGCGGCACTTTCTATAAAAGCTGTCACCAAAAAACCTATACTGTATGCAGGTATGGGCGAAAAACTCTCAGACCTTGAAGTGTTCCATCCAGACAGAATGGCAAGCAGGATCCTCGGTATGGGAGATATCCTAAGCCTTATAGAAAAGGTTGAAATGGATATAGATGCCGAGAAGGCAAAAGAGATGACCCAGAAACTTAAAAAAGCGGAATTTGATTTTAATGATTTCCTTGATCAGATGAAACAGCTTAAGAAGATGGGAGGCATTGCAAGTTTGATGAATATGCTTCCGGGTATGCAATCCATGAAGGGGGGCTGCCAACGTAGATGAGGGTCAGATGGCAAGGGTCGAGGCGATAATACTCAGCATGACCTTAAAAGAAAGAAGCAATCCCGATATACTTAACCCCTCAAGAAAGAATCGTATAGCTAAAGGGGCAGGTGTGGATATATCCGAAGTCAACAGGATAGTAAAGCAGTTTGACCAGATGAAGAAGATGATGAAACAATTATCGGGTTCTATGAATCAAAGAGGTGCAAGAGGACTTGGAGGATTGTTCGGCGGTGCTAAGAAGGGTTTTCCTTTTTAGAGATATTTAGATTTATAATTGTTAATCCATGAGAATTATAATAAATTCTTGATTATAATAAATAGAAAATTTAGGAGGCTGTATTATGGCAGTAAAGATGAGATTAAAAAGATTAGGACAAAAGAAGGCACCTTTCTATAGAATAGTTGTTGCAGATGCAAGAGCTCCAAGAGACGGAAGATTTATAGAAGAGCTTGGTTACTACGATCCTACCAAAAAACCAAGTGTTATAAAGTTTGATGAGGAGTCAGCTAAGAAGTGGTTAAGTAACGGTGCACAACCTACAGACAGAGTTGCAAAGTTATTGAAGATCGCAGGTATAAGATAAGAAGAGGGCAGTAAATGAAAGAAATAGTAGAGTTAATTGCTAAAGCGTTGGTAGATAAACCTGAAGAAGTGGTTTTGACCGAAACTATAAGAGAGGATTCGATACTTATAGAACTTAGTGTTGCTGAATCCGATATGGGTAAGATTATCGGAAGATCGGGAAAGATAGCTAAAGCTATTCGCTCTATAGTAAAGGCTGCCACGTCTAAAAGTGATAAGAAGGTTATATTAGAAATAAGATAGTAGATAGACTGTTGCAAGATTATAGGGTTTTGCAGCAGCCTTTTTGCTTTAATATCGTAAAATAAAGAAAGAAGTTAGTATGACAGATAAATTAAGAGTAGGCGTTATTACTAAAACACATGGACTAAAGGGCGAGGTAAAGTTATATCCTACTACTGATAATACGGAAAAATTTTCATATATAAAAGAATTTTATTTGGATAACAATGGGATCTTCACTAAATTAAAGCTAAGCTATGCCAAAGAGATGAAGAATATGTTTATATGTAAATTTGAGGGTATAGACAGTATTGAAGAAGCGGAAAAAACAGTAAAAAGAGACCTGTATATAGACAGAAAAGATGCTAAAGAACTTAAAGAGGGTGAAAACTATATATCAGACCTTATAGACTTAAAGGTGATAAGTGATACTTACGGACCTATCGGATATGTAAAGGATGTATTTCCTACCGGTGCCAATCATGTTATGGAAATAGGTCTTGATGAGGATATAAAAACCAATGTGAAATCAAAGGATACATTGTTGCTCCCTTATATCAAACAATGTATTTTAGATGTAGATCTTGAGAAAAAAGAAGTTCTTGTTCATATATTAGACGGATTACTTGATATATAGGGGGAAACTATGCTTTATTATGTAATGACTTTATTTCCTGAAATGATAGAGTATATAATGGCTCAGAGTATTATAGGAAGAGCATTATCGGATGAACTTATAAATCTCAAGATCATAAATATAAGAGATTATGCCAAGAACAGATACAGACAGGTAGATGATTATCCTTACGGCGGTGGTGCGGGTATGCTTATGCAGGCAGATCCTATATATTCGGCTTATAAGGATATTTGTCAAAATTCGGAAAAAAAGCCTAGACTTATATATACTTCACCGCAGGGAAGACTCTTTGATCAGAATCTGGCTAAGGAACTTGCAAAAGAAGAAGAGATAATATTTTTTTATGCGGACACTATGAGGGTGTTGATGAGAGAGTGTTGGAACTTACCGTGCGGAAAGTGTATCGATAGGAGATTATGTACTTACCGGCGGAGAGCTTCCGAGCGTTGTTATGATGGATGCTATAAGCCGAATGATCAAAGGCGTGCTCAGCAATGAAGACAGTGCAGAATTCGAGTCTTTTGAAGACAGTTTATTGGAATATCCTCAATATACAAGACCCGCAGTATATGAGGGTATGGAAGTTCCTGAAGTTTTACTAAGCGGACATCATAAAAATATAGAAGAGTGGAAAAGAAAAGAGTCTCTGAGGCGCACTTTTGAAAGAAGACCCGAACTGCTGGATCCAAAGTATCTGAGTGCCAAGGATCTGATTTTTTTACAAAGCCTGGGATATGAAATAAAATCAAAGCAGTAAGGTCGACCTACATCATTTCCTAGTAAAATAGTATGAAATGTGTTGCAAATAATCCCGATAGATAATATAATCAAGTGTATACAATTAAAGTGAGATAGATTTGGAGGAATTTCGATGTCAGAAGAAATATTAAAGGTAGAAGACTTAAATGTGAATATTGAAGAAAAGTCAATACTGCACAATGTAAGTTTAAGTATAAATAAAGGCGAAACACATGTAATCATGGGACCCAACGGTGCCGGTAAATCTACACTGGGACACTCTATAATGGGTAATCCCAAGTTTGAGATAATAAGCGGAAAAATAGTATTTAAGGGTGAAGATATCACAGAGGAGTCGGTTGATAAGAGGGCTTTATCAGGACTTTATCTGTCTTTCCAAAATCCTTTGGAAGTTCCTGGAATATCCTTAAGCAATTTCATAAAACTTGCCGTGGAGCAAAAAACCGGTGAAAGACTTAAGCTGCTTTCATTCAGAAAAGGTATGGATAAGACCTTGAATGCTCTTAGCATGGATGCATCCTATGCAAACAGAGACTTAAATGTAGGATTTTCAGGCGGAGAAAAGAAAAAATCCGAGATCTGTCAGCTGATGGAGTTAAAGCCGGAGCTTGCCATACTTGATGAGGCTGATTCAGGTCTTGACGTGGATGCTTCACGTATAGTTTCAGATGCGGTAAGAGATTATAAGGATCAGAATAACGGTACTTTACTTATTATTACTCACAGCACACGCATACTGCAATCTCTTGAAGTTGACAAGGTACATATAATGGTTGGCGGCAGAATAGTTGACAGCGGTGATGCTTCTATGATAGAGAAGATCAATAACGAAGGATTTGAAAGTTATACTTCTGAAACTGTGGAGGACAAGGCATAATGAAAGAAAAAACATATGTTGAAGACATAGACAGGAGTATGTACGAGATCCATTCCGACTCTAAGGATTATTTTAAGATACAGGGCGGACTTAATGAAGATGTGATAAGACAGATCTCCAAGGAAAAAAACGATCCTGAATGGATGCTAAACTTTCGTCTGCGTGCATTAAAGACCTATAATGAGCTTCAGATACCTGATTGGGGTCCTTCTATAGATGAGCTTAATGTAGACAACATCATTACATATATTCGTGCCAATACCGGTATGAAGGGAGACTGGTCACAAGTGCCTCAGGATATTAAGGATACATTTGACAGACTGGGTATACCTGAGGCTGAGAAAACTTCGCTTGCAGGTGTGGGAGCGCAGTTTGACTCAGAGCTTGTATATCACAATATTCGTAAGGAGATTGCGGCGCAGGGAGTTATATACTCCGATGTGGAAAGTGCTTTACACGGCGAGTACGGTGATATGATAAGAGAGCATTTTATGAAGCTTGTTACTCCCAGAGATCATAAGTTTGCGGCTTTGCACGGTGCAGTATGGTCAGGAGGCTCATTTGTATATGTGCCTAAGGGAGTAAAGCTTGATATACCCTTACAGTCATATTTCAGACTTAATTCTCCGGGAGCCGGTCAGTTTGAGCATACACTTATTATAGTGGAAGAAGATGCTTATCTTCACTTTATAGAGGGGTGCTCCGCTCCGAAGTACAGTGTAGCCAACCTTCATGCGGGTTGCGTTGAGATATTTATAAGAAAGAATGCCAAGGTAAGATATTCGACCATAGAAAACTGGTCTAAGAATATGTATAACCTCAATACCAAAAGAGCCATAGTTGAAGAAGGCGGCTCTATAGAGTGGGTATCGGGTTCATTCGGTTCGAGAGTATCCTACCTCTATCCTATGAGCATACTTAACGGTGAGGGTGCAAGGGCGGAGTTTAACGGAGTTACATTTGCCGGTGCGGGTCAGGACCTTGATACAGGAGCTAAGATAGTACATAACGCTCCTAATACGACTTCATATATTAATTCACGCTCCATATCAAAGGGAGGTGGAAGAAATACTTATAGAAGTTCAATATACATATCCGAAAAAGCGAAGAACTCAAAATCCGCAGTAACCTGCGAGTCTTTAATGCTTGATAATATATCCACCTCCGATACCATACCGGTTATGGATGTTCGTACAAAGGATGCTGATGTAGGACATGAGGCAAGTATAGGAAGAATCAGTGATGAGTCGATTTTTTATCTTATGTCAAGAGGTTTTTCGGAAGAAGATGCCAAGGCTATGATAGTAAGCGGATTTGCCGACAATATCTCCAAGGAACTTCCTTTGGAATATGCCGTAGAGATGAATAATCTTATCAGACTTGAGATGATAGGAAGTATAGGTTAGGAGGAGAAGATGAGTATGATAATAAATAAATTACCCTCCATAACATGGAACAGGTTAAAGGTAAATTCAACAAGTGTAGATATAAATATTGAAAAAGGCGGAAAGTTTATAAGCGAAGTTCCTTCCGACATAAGCTTAAAAGTAAGTGAGGAAGTGTCCGATAAATCTTTAGAAAACGGAATGGGAGCTGCTTTTAACGATTATATTACTTCTTTGAAACTGCCGGTACATAGCTTTTTCGTGGCTGAGAAAAGTGTTGTAGAAGAACCGCTAAGACTTAAGTTCGCTTATGATGAGGCTGCCAATGCAGGTAATATTATAGAGCTTCATATAGCAAAAGACTCACAGGCTACAGTTATTATGGACTACAGTGCCGTAAAAGACCTTGACAGCGTAGCGGCGGTGCAGACCAGAGTACATCTTGAGGACAATGCAAAACTTACACTTATTCAGATACAACTTATAGATAAAGAACTTACTTTCTTTAATGATATAGCGGCAAATTGTGCCAAGGGTGCGGAGTTTGAACTTACACAGATAATTATAGGTGATAAGGCAACTTATCAAGGCAGTAAGGTGCTTTTAGCCGGGGATGATTCGGTTGTACAGGCAAATGTGGCTTATCTGGTAAGGGATAACGATAAGCTCGACATGAACTATATTGCGGTTCATGAAGGCAAGCTTACAACCAGCAGGCTTTATACAAGAGGAGTGCTAAGAGATAAGGCAGAAAAGACATTTAGAGGAACTATAGACATAAAGCTCGGAGCTGCTAATGCTTCAGGACAGGAGAATGAAACCGTACTTTTGATAGATGAAGGAGTTGTTAATAAAACTATTCCTATCATACTTTGTGCCGAAGAAGATGTTGAGGGAGCGCATGGTGCAACAATAGGAAGACTTGATGAAGAGCTTATGTTTATATGAAAGCCAGAGGTTTTTCGGAAAAGGCAATATATGAGCTTATGGCAAGGGCAAGAATAGAAGAGGTTTGTAATTTTATAGAGGATGAGAGAGCAAGAAAATTAGTTGAAGATTTTATGGGAGGTGAGTAGATGTCAGGCATTGATATTGGAAGAGTCAGAAAAGATTTCCCATTACTTTGTTCAAGTTCCTTAGCCTATCTTGATAATGCCGCAACTTCACAAAAGCCTGAAGTTGTGCTTAAGGCTATAGAGGATTATTACAAAAATAAAAATGCCAATCCTATGAGGGGGCTTTATGAGCTTAGTGTGGCTTCAACCACAGCCTATGAGTCGGCAAGAGAGACTGTGGCAGAGTTTATCAACGCTTCACAAAATGAAGAGATAGTATTTACAAGAAATGCTACGGAAAGCCTTAACTTAATAGCATACAGTTACGGTATGAATTTCATAAAAAAAGAAGATGAGATACTTGTTGCTATTACAGAGCATCACAGTAATTTACTTCCTTGGCAAAATGTTTGCAGACATACAGGTGCAAGTCTTAAGTTTTTGGACTGCGATCAGACGGGCTTTATAAGTGAAGAAGCTATTGATGCTGCTATCAATGAAAATACTAAATTGGTGGCTCTCGGTTACGTGTCCAATGTTCTGGGTAGGGAGAATCCCATAAGTCATGTGATCAAAAAAGCTCATGAAGTAGGTGCAAAAGTTGTAGTCGATGCTGCACAAAGCGTAGCACATATGCCTGTTGATGTAAGAGCTTTGGATGTTGACTTTTTAGTGTTTCGGGTCATAAAATGCTCGCACCTATGGGGATAGGTGTTTTATATGCAAAACTTGATCTGCTTAATGCAATGCCTCCGTTTTTATACGGCGGAGAGATGATAGAAACTGTAACAAGATATGATGCTGTTTACGCACAGGTTCCTCATAAATTCGAAGCAGGTACGGTCAATGCCGGAGGGGCTGTAGGACTCGAGGCAGCTATTAAATATTTAAAAGAAATCGGTTTTGATGCAATACAAGAAAGAGAAGATGCTCTTACAAAACTTGCATTTGACGAACTTTTATCTTACGATAAGGTACATATTATCGGTTCTGCCGATCATAGAGAACACCACGGTATCATAGCTTTTTCTATAGATGATGTTCATCCGCATGATATTGCACAGATTTTAAGTACCGATGATATTGCCGTAAGGGCAGGACACCATTGTGCCCAACCTTTACTTAAACACCTCGGTTTTATGAGCACAGCAAGAGCAAGCTTGGCTTTCTATAATACGGAAGAAGAAGTAAAAAGATTCACTGATTCCGTAAAATCTATAAGAAGGAGAATGGGTTATGCAGAATAACAGTTATTATAACGAGGTCTTAACAGAACATAATATGCGACCTATGCATAAGCACAAGCTCCCGGATGCAAGTTACAGTTTGGAAGGAGTTAATCCAAGTTGTGGTGATGATATAATACTTAACCTGAAGGTTGAGAACGGTATTATCACCGACGGATCCTTTGAAGGAAGCGGCTGTGCGATATCTCAAGCTTCTGCCGATATAATGCTGGATCTTGTAATAGGTAAAACTAAAGAAGAAGCATTAAGACTCGGTGAATTATTCTTTAACATGATAAAGGGCAATATAAGCGAAGAAGAGTTGGAAGAACTTGATGAGGCAAGTTTACTGCAGGATATTTCACATATGCCCGCAAGAGTAAAGTGTGCTGTTCTCGGATGGCATACCATGAAGCAAATATTCGAAGAAAACCCAAGTTAAAGATATTTTATTTATATAAAAACTTTTATTCAAATATTTATGTATAGGATTTAGACTTAATATTGATAAGTTATTAAAATATAAATATACTTAAATGCTTCGATCGGACTTTAATAAGGTCCCCTGCTTTTGTAAATAACTTACCGGACCGAATACTTTTTTATAAAAATCTTGCCTTAATATACATAAATAATATATAATCATTCAGAAACCATATTTTTATTAGACAGATTCAAAGAGGTGAGAATATGAAAAAGGAAGAAAAAACAGTAAGTACGGAAGAAACAAAAGAGATTAAAGCTGCTAAAAAAAGTGCTGCAGCCAAGAAAAGTACTAAGACAAAAACAGCTGCAAAATCAAGTGAAGCAGATGTGACAGAAGTTGTCGAAGCCAAAACAGATACGAAAAGTGAAGTTAAAAAGACCGCAGCTAAAAAGCCGAGCACTAAGAAAACCAAGATTGAAGCTGACCCTAAGGTGAATGCTATAGTAGAGTATGAGGGAAGATCCATACTTATAAAAAATATTGTGTCTAAGGCTGTAAAAGCTTATAAAAAAGCCAACAAGGGCGTTGTTATTAAGAAAGTTGATGTTTATATAAAACCTGAGGAAAATGCTGCTTATTATGTAATAAACGGAGATTCCTCACCATCTTATAAAGTTGAGCTATAAATAATAAAGGCTGTTTCAGCAATATTTACATATGTATTTATGTGAAAATGTTGTAACAGCCTCTTTGTAGGTTACGGTTCAGGTAAGTAAATATAGAAACTCGCCTATACCGTAACCTTTAGTGTATTAACTTTTTATAAACTTTATAATTAAGATTGAAGTTATAGTAGTATAGTGATACACTTATATGGTTATGGATTAGAAAATGACAGGAGAGTATGCATGAACCTGATTGAGAAGTTATTCGGGACACATAGTGAAAGAGAGATAAAAATGATTACCCCTATCGTTAAAAAGATAGAGGATCTGCGTGATAAGATGGTATCTCTCAGTGATGATGAATTAAAACAAAACACTGTAAAATTTAAAGAAAGAATAGCCGGAGGAGAAAGTTTGGACTCAATACTTCCGGAGGCGTTCGCAACAGTAAGAGAAGCGGCAAGAAGAGTTGTTAATATGGAGCACTATCCGGTGCAGTTGATGGGTGGTATCGTACTTCATCAAGGACGTATTGCAGAGATGAGAACAGGTGAAGGTAAGACGCTTGTATCTACCTGTCCCGCTTACCTTAATGCATTGGCGGGAAGAGGTGTACACATAGTTACGGTCAACGACTATCTGGCAAAGCGTGATGCCGAGTGGATGGGAAGTATACATGAGTTCCTCGGACTTACTGTAGGAGTTGTACTTAACTCCATGAGTAATGATGAAAGACAGGCGGCTTACGGTTGCGATATAACCTATGTAACCAACAATGAGTTGGGATTTGACTATCTTAGAGATAATATGGCTATCTATAAGAATCAAAAGGTTCTTCGTGAGCTGGACTATGCCATAATCGATGAGGTGGACTCCGTACTTATAGACGAGGCAAGAACACCTCTTATAATATCCGGTCAATCCGGAAAATCCACTAAGCTTTACGAAGTCTGCGATATACTTGCAAAACAGCTTGAAAAGGGTGAAGCAAGTGCGGAATTCAGTAAATGAATGCACTTATGGGTGAGACTATTGAAGAAACCGGTGACTTTATCGTTAATGAGAAGGATAAGATAGTTAACCTTACAGAGCAGGGTGTTGCAAAGGTTGAGAAATTCTTCCAGATAGAAAACCTTGCGGATCCTGAGCATCTTGAAATTCAGCACTGTATCATATTGGCGCTACGTGCAAATAATTTGATGTTCAGAGATAAGGATTATGTGGTAAAGGATGAAGAAGTTCTTATAGTAGATGAATTTACCGGACGTATAATGCCCGGAAGAAGATATTCAGACGGACTCCATCAGGCAATAGAAGCTAAAGAGCATGTAAATGTTAGAAGAGAGTCAAAAACTCTGGCGACAATAACATTCCAAAACTTCTTTAATAAATTCAAGAAGAAGTCCGGTATGACCGGTACTGCGCTTACAGAAGAAAAAGAGTTTAGAAATACTTACGGAATGGATGCCATAGCTATACCTACCAACAGACCGATAGCTCGTAAAGACCATGAAGATGCGGTTTATAAGAGCAAGAGAGAAAAGTTCAAGGCTGTGGTTGAAGATATAAAGAAGACCCATGAAACGGGACAGCCTATACTTGTAGGTACCATCACGATAGAAACATCGGAAATGCTTTCAAATATGCTTAAAAAAGAAGGCATACCTCATACTGTACTTAACGCAAAGTTCCATGAAAAGGAAGCAGAAATAGTTGCAGCCGCAGGTGTGCATGGAGCCGTGACCATAGCAACCAACATGGCAGGTCGTGGTACTGATATAAAGCTTGATGATGAGTCTAAGGAAAAGGGCGGACTTAAGATCATAGGTACCGAAAGACATGAAGCAAGGCGTATAGATAACCAGCTTAGAGGTCGTTCGGGACGTCAGGGAGATCCGGGAGAGTCAAGATTCTATATATCTCTTGAAGATGATCTGATGAGACTTTTCGGTTCCGAAAGACTTATAGGTATGTTTGAATCTCTCGGTGTACCGGATGGTGAGCAGATAGAGCACAGAATGCTTTCAAATGCAATAGAAAGAGCTCAGATGAAGATAGAGAGCAACAACTACGGTATAAGAGAGAATCTGTTAAAGTACGATCAGGTGAATAACGAGCAAAGAGAAGTTATCTATGAGGAGAGAAACAAAGTATTGGAAGGCGACAACATGCGTGACACAATACTTAGGATGATCAATAATATCATAGATAATGCAGTAAATATAGCTATATCCGATGAAGCGAAGACTGAAGAGTGGGATATGACCGAACTTAATGAGCTGCTTCTTCCTATAATCCCTCTTTTAAAGATCAATAAAGAAGGTATTAATAATAAAAAAATGAGCTTATTCACAACTTAAAAAGAACAAGCTATAAAATTATACGAGGAAAAAGAAGCGGAGTTCCCGGATTCAGAACAAATGAGAGAATTCGAGCGTGTCATACTTCTTAGAGTCATTGACAACAAGTGGATGAATCATATAGATGATATGGAACAGCTCAGACAAAGTATAGGCTTACAGGCATTCGGTCAAAAGGATCCTCTTGTAGAATACAAAAAGAGTGCTTACGATATGTTCGGTGAAATGACAGCTGCGATCACAGAAGAAACCGTAAGAATTCTCTATCATGTAAGAGTTGAGCAAAAGGTTGAGAGAGAACCGGCAGCCAAAGTTACAGGAACCAACAAGGATGACAGTTCGGTAAAGGAACCTGTTAAAAGAGATGTAGACAAGATATATCCGAATGATCCGTGTCCATGCGGAAGCGGTAAAAAATATAAGCAGTGCCACGGTAGATTAAAGTAAAGGCGGTGAGGCTAATGTTAGAGCTTGAACAATACAGATCATTATTGTCGGGCTATGAAAAACCTCTTACTGAAGTGAGGGATTCACTTTGACCTTGAGGGAAAAGAAAAAAAACTTGCAGAACTGAATAAATCAATGGAAGCTCCGGATTTTTGGGAAGACAGCTCAAAATCGGCTGAAGTATTGAAAGAAGCAAAGTCACTGGAAAGTGATATAGAAAGCTTTAAAGAACTTGAGAACCTCTACGAAGACACGGAGGTTCTCATAGAGCTTGCCGGAGAAGAGGAGGATGCATCTCTTCTGGGGGATATAAAGCACTCTTTGCTTGCTCTGGAAACCAAGATAAATGCACTGAGGACGAAGACTTTACTTTTTGGAGAATATGACAGATTTCCCGCAATACTTAAGCTCAATGCCGGTGTTGGAGGTGTTGAAGCCTGTGATTGGTGCTCAATGCTATATAGAATGTATTCAAGATGGGCACAAAATATGGGATACAGCGTAGAAGTACTGGACTTTTTGGAAGAAGAGGAAGCCGGACTTAAGTCGATCACTATGCAGATAAGCGGACTTAATGCCTACGGATATCTTAAGAGTGAGCACGGCATCCACAGACTTGTACGTATTTCACCTTTTAATGCGGCGGCAAAAAGACAGACTTCCTTTGTTTCCTGTGATGTCGTACCTGAAATAGAAGAGGATATAGATCTTGATATCAATGAAGAAGATATACGTATCGACACTTACCGTGCAAGCGGAGCCGGAGGTCAGCATGTAAACAAAACCTCATCGGCAGTCAGAATGACACATATACCTACCGGTATAGTGGTACAATGTCAGAATGAGAGAAGCCAGCTTAGAAATAAAGAAAAAGCCATGCAGATGCTAAAATCAAAACTTTATATTATAAAGAAACAGGAGAATGTCGACAAAATCTCAGACATCAGAGGTCTGGTCAAAGACATAGGATGGGGTTCTCAGATAAGATCTTACATAATGCAACCCTACAGTCTGGTAAAAGACCATAGAACAGGCTGTGAAACCTCTAATGTCAGTGCGGTATTGGACGGAGATATAGAAAAATTTATAACAGCATATCTTACCTATCTTAGCTTAGGTAACAAATAATACACAAATGAAAGCAAGCATTAAGCTTGCTTTTTTACTTTTTTTATGTTAAAATCCCTCAATGTCATACATTTGTATGTGGAGGAAATACAATGCAGGAAGATATATATTATTTAGTTAAAGAAAGAGCTATTCCTGAGGTACTTATTAAAGTTCTTGAAGCAAAAAAACTATTAAGTGAAGACAGGAATATGAGTATTATACAGGCTACCGATAAAGTAGGTATAAGCAGAAGTTCATTTTATAAGTATAAGGATGATATATCTGCATTCAGTGATAATACCCGTGGAAAGACAATAACTTTGGCTATGCAAATGTTGGATAAACCGGGACTATTGTCGGATCTTTTAAAGATAGTATCCACCTATCAGGCAAATATTCTAACAATACATCAATCCATTCCGGTAAATAATATTGCGAATATATCCTTATCTATAGAAGTATTGGGAGAGAACCGGAAATATAACCGAATTATTAGATGACATAAAATCATGTGAAGGAATAATTGAAGTCAAAATTTTAGCTAGGGAGTAATAAAGAATATGATAAATGTATCAATACTGGGATTTGGAACGGTAGGATCAGGCGTATACCAAATAATAAATGAGAACAATAAGGAGTTGGAAGCTTCTACAGGAAAGAAAATAAGAGTCAAAAGCATTTTGGACAGTAAAAAATCCATTAATCCGGAAATAGCCGACATACTTGCAAAAGATTTCGAAGAGATAGAAAATGATGAAGAAGTATCCGTGGTTGTTGAGACCATAGGAGGAACCGGAGCTGCCTATGATTTTGTTAAAAGATCGTTATTAAAAGGTAAGAATGTAGTTACATCCAACAAAGCTTTGGTAGAAATGTATGGAAGTGAACTTCTTAGGATCGCTAAGGAAAAAGATGTATCATTCCTTTTCGAAGCAAGTGTAGGTGGCGGAATTCCGGTTTTAAGAACTATAGGAGATGCCTTTGCGGGAGAAGTTATAAAAGAGATCGACGGAATATTAAACGGTACCACCAATTATATCCTAACCTGTATGACAGAGGACGGACAAAGTTTCGAAGAAGCATTGCTTAAGGCTCAAGAACTCGGTTATGCGGAAAGAGACCCGGAGGCAGATATAGAAGGACATGATACCGGAAGAAAAATAGCTATATTGAGTTCACTTGCTTGCGGTAAGGAAGTCAAGTTCAGCGATATATATTTGGAAGGTATAAGCAAAATAGAGAAGGCGGATCTGGAATATGCCAAGAAAATGAAGATGGCAATAAAACTTTGCGGAAGTGCCACAGTAGATGATAACGGTGACATAGCAGCCTATGTATGTCCAATGATGCTTGACAGAGACAATCCTTTATACATGGTAAAAGGAGTTTTTAATGCTATATTACTTGAGGGCAATATGATCGGAAGAACCATGCTGTACGGAAGCGGAGCCGGAAAACTGCCAACTGCAAGTGCGGTAGTGTCTGACATACTTTCAATTATAAAACTTGGTAGCAACAGACTTTCTATCGGATGGACAGAGGAAAGAGCCAAGGTGCTTCCTATGGAAAAAACATCTCACAGATACTTTGTAAGATTAAAAGATGTTGATGATAAGCATGTTGACAGATGCAGAAGAGCATTTGCGGACTCTGAAGTAATAAGACTTGAAGGTTTGGATGAATTTGCTATCCTTACGGGTTATATAAGAGAAAAAGATTTTAACTTGGTATCAGAAAGCCTTAATGATATAATAAAATACATAAGAGTAAGGTAAGCTTAATTATAAGGAGGTAACTATGTCAGAAAACAGTTGTATATTTTGTAATATTGCAAACGGTGAGATAAAATCATCAACTCTTTATGAAGATAAAGATTTCAGAGTTATACTGGATATCAGTCCTGCCAGTAAGGGACATGCCTTGATACTTTTAAAAGGACATTATGCGGATCTTTTGGAAGTACCGGATGAGATCTCGGCTAAGATACTTCCACTTGCCAAAAAAGTTGGAGATGCATGTATGAAGGCACTTAAGGCAGATGGATTTAATGTGCTTATCAATACCAAAGAAAGTGCCGGGCAGACTGTATTTCACTGTCATATACATATAATACCAAGATTTAGCAACGAGAAAACCATTCTTGTATGGGATAACCTTTCCTATAAAGATGGCGAACAGGAAGAAATACTAAAAAACATAAAAAATGAGTTGAAATTATAATATGGATAATGATATAAAACAGAGGTTGAACAGCATAAGTGCTTTATTTGTATTGATCAATATTGTCTATTTTTTAATACTCGAATTAAGCGGTGCAACCTCTAATATAGAAGAAATGGTAAGATTCGGGGCTTCCAGAGCGGACTTGGTGTTTTTCAATTATGAATATTTTCGTCTTGTAAGCTCGATGTTTATGCATTTTGATATTATGCATATAGCGGGCAATATGATTATACTCTTTTTGCTTGGAGAAAGATTGGAACATGTTATAGGTAAAGTTAATTTTATATTAATTTACCTATTGAGCGGCATATTTTCATCTGTTTTCAGTTGTATATATGACATATATGTTAATGATATGGTCGTAAGTGCGGGAGCCAGCGGTGCGGTATTCGGTATCATAGGTGCACTGATATACATACTTGCAGTAAGCAAGAGAATGGTTGAGGGCTTGGAACTGCGAAGTATGATATTGATGACGGTACTTATGCTTTATTACGGTTTCACATCTTCTAATGTAGATAATATAGCTCATATAGCAGGAGGTCTGATCGGTTTTGTACTGTCAATGGCAATTTACAGGCCTATAAGAAGGGATCTTGCCTAGACAAAGAATCCTTGTAATTCAGTTTTACTTAAGCTTATTAAAAAGATAACAGATTCTGTCTATCCGGTCTGTATTTGACTACAGAAAGGGGATGAGAGTAGGTCAAAGTTTTGACCTGTTTCAAAGCAGGCTTTCTAAATAGCTTAAAATAAGTAGAACTAAACTACAAGGATTTTTTATTTGATAAAAGTACATATGTAATTCATGATAAAAGCGTGCAGTACTAGGCTTTAGCAACTTTTGTTATCACATTGATACAGGAGCTGACACCGTCGGATTCCGAAGCGTTTTGCATACTGTTGATATATTTGTCTTTATTTGAAAAAACATCATCAAGTGCTGCCAAAAGAGAGTCTTTATTTAATTCTTCATCATCAAGAACATATGAAAAACCCTGCTTCTTAAACGAAGCGGCATTTAATATCTGATCCCCTCTGCTTGCTTTTGCAGATAGCGGAACAAGAATATTAAGCTTCTGTAAGGCAAGAAGTTCACATATAGCATTCGCACCGGCTCTGCTTATTACTATATCGGCTAAAGCAAATATATCCTTAAGCTGAGAGGACACATATTCATATTGAACATAGCCTAAAAGATCAATATTATTATCCACATTACCTTTACCGCAAATATGTATTATATTAAATTTTGAAAGAAGCTCATTTAAACTGTCTCGAACAGCCGTATTGATACTTACAGCACCTAGACTGCCTCCGATAACGAGAATGACAGGTTTATCACAGTTAAGCCCTGTAAATTCACGTGCCTTATCCGGGTCACCGGACAAAGTTCCGATCTTATGGGACAACCGGTAAGTACAGCTTTATCCTTGGGAATATGAGCAAGAGTTTCGGGAAAATTACAACATATTTTGTCGGCATACTTTGAAGAGATCTTATTGGCAAGCCCGGGACTTATATCTGACTCATGTATCACTACGGGTATTTTTAGCATATGAGCTGCTAAAACAACAGGAACAGTTACAAAGCCGCCTTTTGAAAAAACAATATCCGGTCTGTATTTTTTTAGTATTGAACGTGCATCAAATACACCTTTGACAACACGAAAAGGATCTGTAAAATTCTTTATATCAAAATATCGACGAAGTTTACCGGATGATATAGACTTAAAGTTAATATTTTCTTTTTGAATAATATCTTTTTCAATACCTTTTTGTGAGCCTATATACAGGATATCAAATCCGAGTTCACGAAGTTTCGGTACAAGAGCTATATTGGGAGTTACGTGTCCGGCACTTCCACCGCCGGTAAGTACTATTTTTTTCATTAATATACCTTCCTGAAAATGTGATTATTTTAATAATTTATAATGATTGTAGTGCCAAAATAAGAATTTAGTATTAAAATAATAATGTTGAGGTCTGATCGGTATTTTAATAATCGATCGATCCGGTTTTTAATATAACATAATTTGAGCAAAAGGAGAAGATATATGATAGGTATAATAGGGGCAATGGAAGAGGAGATAACGAATTTAAAATCTCACATGGAGGTTTTTGATGTTCAAACTATCGCAGGCATGTCTTTTTTTAAAGGTGCTGTAAAAGGTACGGAGCTTGTATTGGTGCGTTCCGGTATAGGAAAGGTCAATGCCGGTATATGTACACAGATACTTGCAAGTGTATTCAATGTTGATACAGTGATCAACACAGGAATAGCTGGTTCTCTTAATGCCTCTATAGATATAGGAGACATAGTGGTATCAACAAGCCTTGTACAATACGATGTGGACGCAAGGAATTTCGGTTACAAACTCGGAGAAATACCTAGGATGAATATTATAGAATTCCCTGCCGATAAAGAGCTGACTGATAAGACTGAAAGTGTATTCGCAGCTCTTGATCTTGGCGTGAAGCTTTATAAGGGCATGATAGCTACAGGAGATAAATTTGTATCGGAAGACAGCCTGAAAGCTGAGATCGTAAATAATTTTCATGCATATTGCGTTGAAATGGAAGGTGCTGCCATAGCTCAGGCAGCAATGCTTAACAATATGAAATGCGTTGTTATCAGAGCTATATCGGACAAAGCCGACAACAGTGCCAATGTAGACTACAGAACTTTTGAAGCAAAGGCTATAGAAAATATGTCTAAGATAAGTCTGGCACTGGTGGACAGCTTAAAATAATATATAAGTGCATCAACTGCAACAATAGTATTAAATAAGGAAATATGCTATACTAATTAATCTAAACAAATATTTAAAGGAGCGAACAATGTCAAAACTTTCATTTGATTATTCAAAGGCACTTGAATTTGTATCACAGGAAGAAATAGATAACTTTGAAAATACCGTAAATTTAGCAAAAGAAACATTAATTAATAAAAAAGGAGCCGGATCAGACTTTTTAGGATGGATCGATCTGCCGGTAAACTATGATAAAGAAGAGTTCGATAGAATTAAAAAAGCCGCTAAAAAAATACAAGGCGATTCAGAAGTGCTTGTAGTTATCGGAATAGGAGGTTCATACCTCGGAGCAAAAGCTTGTATTGCGGCACTTAGCCACAGTTTTTATACTCTTCTTGATAAATCAAAAAGAAAGTTTCCTCATATAGTATTCTGCGGTAACTCAATATCAGAAAAATATCTTAATGATCTGGCACAAGCACTTGAAGATAAAGATTATTCAATTAATGTCATATCAAAGTCAGGTACTACCACAGAACCTGCTATAGCATTCAGAGTGTTGAAAAAAGCCTTGATTAAAAAATACGGAGAAGAAGAGGCTAAGAGAAGAATATATGCTACTACTGACAAGTCTAAGGGAGCATTAAAGAAACTGACAGATGAGGAAGGATATGAAAGTTTTGTTGTTCCCGACGACATAGGCGGAAGATTTTCGGTTCTTACGGCGGTAGGATTGCTTCCTATAGCGGTAAGCGGTATAGATATAGATAAACTCATGTCAGGAGCGCAAAGAGCGAGAAAGTCGGCTTTGGAAGATCCGTACAAGGAAAATGCGGCTTTGTTATATGCGGCTTTGAGAAATATTATACACAGAAAAGGAAAGTCTGTAGAGATACTTGCAAATTATGAACCGAGTCTTCATTATGTTTCCGAATGGTGGAAGCAACTTTACGGAGAAAGCGAAGGCAAGGATAATAAAGGAATATTCCCCGCTTCTGTTGACTTGACCACAGATCTTCACTCAATGGGGCAGTTTATACAGGAAGGAAGCAGAATACTTTATGAAACTGTAATATCAATAGAAAAGCCCCTAGTAAATATGTTGCTTGAAAAAGAAGAAAAAGATACTGACGGTATGAACTATCTGACCGGAAAAAGTATTGATTTTGTCAATAAATCGGCAATGAACGGTACTATGTTGGCACATACGGACGGAGGAGTACCTAATATTTCGATAATTTTACCTGAGCTTAGTGAGGAATATATAGGAGAACTATTCTACTTCTTCGAATTTGCCTGCGGGGTAAGCGGATATATACTTGCAGTCAATCCGTTTAATCAACCCGGAGTTGAAAGTTATAAAAAGAATATGTTTGCTTTACTAGGAAAACCCGGTTTTGAAAAAGAAAGAGAAGAGTTACTTAAAAGATTAAATTAGTACCTATTCGTCAAGAATTTGTACTTCAAGATAATCAAAATCAGTTGTTTCTATAAAGTTATCTTCATAGAATCTTGTTTTTGAGTGCAACTGAAAATCTTTAATATTTATTTCCAACCATATGGGGGAAGCAAGGTCAAGTTCATGACAGGCTTCCTCCAAACATGAAAGAATCATCTTAGTGCGGGAAAGCTTATAATTACTGCTTTGAGTAACACAGTCCTTAACTATTTTATTGTTTTGAAACATTTTGACCCAGAGACGAAGCATACAGATATTCTCCTTTTTGTGTTTAAGTATAGCATATATGTCAAGCGGTACATGAATCGTTTTCTAAGTAAAATCATGTTCAACAGTGGAATTTATAAGCTTAAACATCTGATTCGAATATAGATCTGTTTTCCGATATTTTTATTTTACCGGATAGTTTCTTTTTGTACAGTAAATGTATTCGGTATCAGTATGGTTGAGAGATTATATTATGAATATAGGATATTAAAAATTTCAAGGAGTTTAATATGGCACAGCCTATAACCGATTATAAAAGTTTTTTTGAAAATGCCAAACTTTCATTGCGTGAAGCGGATGCCCTCGTTTTAGAAGAGGATAGATTAAAAGATGAAGAACTTGAATTGGAAGAAGCTATAAAAAACGAGAATAAAATATTAAATGATAAAATAGACGAAACCGTTAAACAACGTAGGAAAGAACTTATAGATACCTATGATACGGAAATAAAAAAAATAGAAAACAGATTAAAGGAAGTTAAAAGCAAAAGACAGGAAGCAAGAGAAAAAGCTGTTAAAGAAAAACAGGAATTTGAAACTGCACATCTGTATCAGGATATCAAAAACTCAAAAAAGCAGATCAAAGACATGAGAAAGATGGCAAAACTTCCGATTATCTGTAATTCAAGGTTTTATTATTCTTTATATTTTCCCGGAAAAATATATGAGTTTTTGCTGTTACTGATTTATTTTATATTGATATTTGCCGCTTTGCCTGCGGTTATTTATTATTTCCTGCCTACTAAAAGCCCGTATTATCTTATAATTATTTATATGATATTAATATTTGTAGTTGCATCGGTGTATATTTGCATAGGTAATATAACAAAAAGCAAAGAAATTCAAGATCTTAAGAGAAATCAGGGCTTTGTATGATGAGATCTCGGATACAAAAAAAAGAATTAAAAAAATAAAAAAAGTCATAAGTAAAGATAAGGATGATTCGGACTACAACCTGGCAGAATATGATTTTAATATTTCAGAGGCTGAAAAGGATCTTAATGATATTAATACTAAAAGAAAAGAAGCTATCAAAAATTTTGACAGTTCTACAAGACATATTATTGCCGATGAAATACTTACAGCTGCAAAACCTAAGATCGACGAGCTGGATTCAAGGCGATCAATTATAAGTTCTGCGATCAATAAAGTGTCAAAAGAATTGAAAGATAAGAATATTTATATATCGGAAAATTATGAGGTATATCTCGGAAGAGAATTTTTGGATGAGGAAAAGATAGATGCTCTTGCCGATATAATGGATAAGGCAATCGTAACCAATCTGAGAGAAGCCATAGAAGAGTATAAAAACAGTATGGAAGTATAATATGGATGATAGACGAAAATTACCACCCAAGGATAATAAAACAGGTAAAAATAATATTCGAAAGATACCGAAAGATTATCAAAGAAGAAATGATACAAGAAAAGTACCTGTAAAAAAATATGTCAAAGACGAAGGCGATGCTTATCACGAAAACAGTCGAGAAAAAGAAAATGTTATTGAGGAGCCAAGAAAAAAGGAAGTTCAAAGAAAAAATATAAAAAAAGAAGCTTTCGGCAATAAGCAGCGACGAGAAGTTATACAGATAGATAAGGCTAATAAACAAAAATATACGGAAAAGTCGGAGAATCCCAAAAAGCCAAATACATTGCCAAAGAAAAGATCTCGAACGGGAATATGGGTCGCTGTCATACTCTTTATTCTGATATCTTTCGGTGCTTTTTACATTATTAAAAGTAATTTTTATAAATACAAAAGTTATTCGCTTAAGTGGACAAAGGAGCTTAAGCAAGGTAGTATAGTGGGTTATGAAACTTTTGGAGATTATATAATCAAGTATTCAAAAGACGGTGCAATATGTATAGACAGATCCGGCAATGAAGTATGGATAGACAGCTATGAAATGAAGGATCCTATCATATCGGTAAGTTCATCCTATGCAGCAATAGCGGACAGACAGGGGACCAATATATACATATTCGGAAAAGAGGGAAGGATAGGCAGTGCATCAACAGGTCTGCCTATAACAAGGATAAGCCTTTCGGATGTAGGTGTATTGGCAGTTATAGTGGAGGATAATAATTCAACATCTATCAACTTCTTCAGTAAAGAAGGTAATACTATAGATATAACCGTTAAAAATTCACTCAACGGAGACGGATATCCCACTGATATAAGTTTATCTCCCGACGGTAACAACCTTCTGGTGTCTTATCAATATATAAAAGATGCTATGTTAAAGGGGAATGTAGTATTTTACAATTTTTCAGGTATAGGTAAAAATATTCCGAACAGAATTATGGGAGGGTTTAACGAACCATTTGAAGACAGTCTTATAAGTAAAGTGAGTTTCGTTCAAAAATTAGATTCGTACGTGCTTGCAAGTAACGGTATTTATTTTTTCAGTTCACAAAATATTGTAAGTCCCAAGCTTAAAAGTTCTTTTCCCGAGACGTCCGAGATAAAAAGTGTGGCATATAATAAAGATTATGTGATCATGATAGTGGACAATATTACAGATCAATATAAGTATACGCTAAAAATATATAAGACATCGGGAAGCTTGATTCTGGAAAAAGGAATAAATTATGAATATGAAAGACTGGATCTGGATAAAGATTATATATTCTTATCCGACAGTAGTTCATGTGTTGTTTATAATACTAAGGGTTTTGTTAAGTTTGAAAGTGATCTGGAATTTCCGGTACTAAAATTCTTAAAAGCGGGAATGGGAGACGGGCTTATATTACTCGGTGATTCCAAGATGAATTATATCGAATTAAAATAATAAGGAGAGTAAAATGGAACAACTTTGTATAGGTATAGATTTAGGCGGGACTTCCATAAAAATGGGTATTTTCAATACAGATGCAAAATTATTAAAAAAATGGGAGATAACGACAGATACCGAAAGTAACGGTGAGAATATCATAAAGGATATTGCAAAGTCAATAAAAAAAGAATTAAAAGCTTCAGACCTTTCTTTAATGGATTGCATAGGAATAGGAATGGGAGTACCGGGACCGGTATTAAAGTCGGGATATGTGAAAGTCTGTGTAAACCTGGGATGGAAAGATTCCTATCCCGGAAGAGAGCTTCGGATATACTTGGAGGTATAGCGGTTTATTTGGGAAATGATGCCAATGTAGCCGCTCTTGGCGAAGCATGGCAGGGGGCTGCTAAGGATGCTCAGGATGCGGTACTTGTAACTATAGGTACAGGTGTGGGAAGCGGTATAATAATAGACGGTAAAATAGTAGTGGGAAGACACGGTCTGGCAGGTGAATTAGGACATATACATGTTGAAGACAGCGAAACAAAACAATGTAATTGCGGTGCTTACGGTTGTCTTGAACAGGTTGCCAGTGCAACAGGTATAGTCAGACTTGCCGAAAACGCACTGAAAAACGATAAAAGATCTTCTTTACTGCGAAATATAGAAAAAATAACCGCAAAAGATGTACTCGACAGTGCGAAGTCAGGAGATGAAGTTGCTATGGAAGTGGTGCAAAAAGTCAGTGCGTATTTAGGTGTTGCCATATCAAAAGTGGCATTGATCGTAGATCCGGATGTTATAGTAATAGGAGGCGGAGTGTCAAAAGCGGGAAGTTTCCTGGTAGATCTTATCAACAAGGAATATTTAAAATATACGACTTTATCGGATGAAAGAGCCGAAATAGTATTGGCTATGCTTGGCAATGATGCGGGGATATACGGGGCTGCAAAACTTGCACTGGATGCTCTTACATAGGAGCCTTGGAACTCCGCAATTTTTTGAAGAAGCTTTTTAAAAGCATTGAACACTCTTCGTGAATACTTCCTTTGCAAATCTCAAGCTCTACTTGATGATTAAATTTATCAATATCAAAAAGGTTGATTATTGAACCGGCACAACCGGCTTTCAGGTTTAGACAGCCTATAACGACTTTTTCTATTCTTGATTGGACTATGGCACCGGCACACATGGGACAGGGTTCTAAAGTTATGTACATGGTGCAGTTTTCAAGTCGCCAGTCACCGAGTTTTTTACAGGCTTTCTTGATAGCAAGTATTTCGGCATGGGATAGAGTTGATTTGTCCTTATTACGTCTGTTGTAAGCTTTGGCTATTACCTTATCTTCATGCACTATAACACAACCTATAGGTACCTCATTTATATTATATGCTTTTTTCGCTTGATCGATAGCCATATTCATAAAATGTAAAGTGTTCAATTATTATTCTCTCTTTCTTATAATATTTGTTATATGTTATAGCAAATAAAATGTTATACTAGATGATTATAGCTTATAATAAGCTTATTAGGCAATAAAGATAAAACAAATGGTATTTAAACCGGAAAGGATTTTATGCAAAAGATTCTCGTATGTGATGATGATAAGGAGATAGTAGAAGCTATCAGTATATATTTAACAGGAGAAGGTTTTGAAGTTATAGGAGTACATGACGGTAACGAAGCACTTAAGAAACTGGAAGCCGGAGATATAGACCTTCTTATTTTGGATGTTATGATGCCGGGACTTGACGGTATCAGAACAACTTTGATGGTAAGAGAAAAAAGCTCAGTACCTATCATTATACTTTCAGCAAAGTCGGAGGATGCGGATAAGATACTCGGACTTAATATAGGTGCGGATGATTATCTTACAAAACCGTTCAATCCGCTGGAATTGGTGGCAAGAGTTAAGAGTCATATAAGAAGATATACAAAGCTCGGTAATCTTTCTATTCAATCCGAAGCTATGATATACAGGAGCGGAGATCTTGAAATAAATGATGAGACTAAAGAAGTAAGTATACTTGGAGAAGTTATAAAGCTTACACCTATAGAATATAATATATTACTTCTTTTAACCAAAAATGCGGGAAAAGTTTTCTCTATAGATGAAATATATGAAAAGATCTGGAACGAAGATGCAATAGGAGCTGATAATACCGTTGCGGTCCATATAAGACATATAAGAGAAAAGATAGAGGTCAATCCGAGAGAGCCTATGTATTTGAAGGTAGTATGGGGTGTCGGATATAAGATCGAAAAAAGATAGCGGTAGATAAAATGAATAAGCGGAAAAAATTAAAGATAGCATTCGGCAATGCTTTAATGATGATTCATTTTATTGCCTTGATTGCCCTTATCATAGGTGTGGTAATGTTATATACCAATGATAACCTTAAAAAGGGGATCACCTGGGTCAATAATGAAAGTTATGAAGATTCTCCCGCTTTTGTAAAGCAGTTAGAAGGAGATATACAGAAAATATTTGACTATATTCGATATAAGGATGTTTTTGAAACAGACGGAGTATTTGATCTGAAAAAAGAAATGTTCAACATCAATATGGCTCCGGGTGAAGATATATCTTATACGGTTGAGGATGTTATAAAGAATGCAAAGGAATTGGGTTATTATGTAGACGATAATTATAATTTCAGCATTTACGAGGGTGCCGATAAAGCATTGTTCAGTGAGAACTCATTACTTGTAAACTCAAGATCGTATATGCAAAATGTTCAGATAGATGAACCCGGAGATGCATATATGACATTGCCGGTGCTTATAGAAGAAAGTCTTAATGTCCTCAGCAAGTATTATGCCGCATATAACAGGCTAATACTTGTTCCGGGTAATATAAAATACCGGGTGGTTTATGATACCAATAAGTATACCAATGATAAAGGACTCAATGTTTCCAATGTAAAGTCATACGGAAAATACGTTATCAGCAGTTCTCACAGTATGCTTATAGATCATAATCTTTCATTACCTCCTTCTAATTTATCATACCTTGCAACATCGTTCGGAAGAGATGTTGAAATTGATGATTATGATATAATGATAGCTGTTGATACTTCTTATCCTGTAAAAGATGAATATTCGATCGGAAAAGACAGATATGTAGAGCAAAGAAATTGGTATTTTTACGGTTGTGTAAATATTGTATGCAGTATTCCTATCATGTTATTGAGCATAATATTTACTCTTATTCTATATAAAAATAAAGATGAAGATACGAATAAAGGCATATTATACAGGAAAGAAAAGTGGGGTATAGAAGTCAATATTTTTGTATTTATAATTGAGTTGATATTGATATTATTTTTTTCTGTTCCACTATCGTAGATAAGCTGGTGCATATTTTTCTTCCGATGGAAGCATGGCATTTCGCTCAAATGCTTGTAAGATATATCTTAATATATATTTCGGTCTTAAGTACATTGATGGCTATAATTAAAGGTATAAAGGTAGGAACTTTATATAACGAGAGATTATTGAACTATATCAGAAAACAGTTAAGGATATATAGGCTTAAAAGTGACAATACCAAAAAGATCTCTCTGTACTTTATACTTTATACACTGGTCAACATATGTATTTATGTGGCTTTATTGACGATATACTTCGCTGAAAAAACTTTAACTGATAGATTTATCATGATATTATTGTTCTTATTCCTGATAATATTCAACTTTGTTGTCTATCATTTTATATACAAAAAGTCAATGGAGTTTGACAGGTTGGAATATGCTGTAAAGTCTATGGCAATCGGTGATATTAATTATAAACTGGAAGAAACTGATTTTTCCGGTAAGGAAATTATTACCGCAAAAAGCTTGAACAGCATTGGGCAGGGATTGGAAAAAGCAATAAGCAATCAAGTAAAAAGTGAAAGACTTAAGGCAGATCTTATAACAAATGTATCACATGACCTTAAGACACCTCTTACCTCGATCATAAATTATGTGGATCTTATCAAAAGAGAAGAGATACAGAATAAAAAAGTTGCCGAATATGTTGATGTACTTGAAAGAAAGTCAAGGCATCTTAAGAATCTTACAGAGGACCTTCTCGAAGCAAGTAAACTTTCAAGCGGAAATGTATCCGTAGAAATGAATAATATAGATATTGTCGAAATGATAATGCAAATGAACGGTGAGTTTGAGGAAAAATATGCTCAAAATAGTCTGACTTTAGTACCCGACCTTCCTAAGGAAGCCGTAATGGTCAATGCCGATGTAAGGCATCTTTGGAGAATACTGGATAATATATATACCAATGCCTGCAAATATGCAAAAAGGGATACAAGAGTATATGTAAGTATAAAATCTGAGGAAGATATGGCGGTATTTATCATGAAGAATATCTCAGAATATCCGCTCAATATAAATTCGGATGAACTCACAGAAAGATTTGTTCGAGGAGATATAAGCAGAAGTACGGAGGGAAGCGGACTTGGACTTTCAATTGCGAAATCCCTGGCTGATCTTCAAAAAGCTGTATTCGATATACAAATAGACGGAGACCTCTTTAAGATAATCATCAAATTGCATAAGGTAAAGGATGAAGTTGAAACGGCTGAAAAAAACTAAAAATTTGCTTACAGTCGGTCAAGTATACCTGTAGAGGTAATTGAAGTATTAAGTGATGTTTTGTAGATTAAAATATTATAAAAAGGTGTTGTAAAAAGCGTATCAATGCTTTTACAACACCTTTTAATATTACTGTTCGATCAAATATACATCAAAGTATTGTACTCCGTGAGCTAATGCCTGTGAATAATTTGCATAAAAATATATCAACCGTATTACCCTTAACCGCACTTCCTTTATCTTCAACAGTATAAACTATAGGGCTTTCACCTATTCTGATCTTAGTTCCCGGAGGAAGTACGCTCCAATCGGCTGCAACTGTATGTTCAGCTTTAGGAAGAACTCCGCTTGCGGTTTTTTGAGGTTTCAGCTCTGTACTGTCGTTATAACCTGTAGTTTTAAATCTACCTATAAATGTTCCTTTGGCTTTTAATTTTGCTTCCTCAGCAAGCTTTGCTTCTTCAGCAAGCCTTGCCACTTCTTTTTCCTTTAACTCAAGTGCATACCCGGGGCCGGATTTGGCATTGATCTCGCTTTGCTTTCTGCTATCTACAGCTACCGCTGCCTGTGTAGGTGATGATACGAAAAGTGCAAACACAAAAGATAGCATAACAATATATGATAAAACTTGTCTAACCATTGTTGTCACCTCCAAAGTAATATATAAAAGTAAAAATTACTTTGTTACATTATAATTACAAAAGTGTTAAAGGTCAATAGTCAGAAGAAAATTTTAAACTTTTGTTCGATATAAGTTAAAATATGGATCTATATTATTTTTTGTATTTAGAAGTATCATAACCCTCAACGACGACCTTATCAACTTCCTGATAAGGGGCAAGAGTAGATACCATTTTTATAGGTACGTCATAGTTATTAACACAATAATGCACCTCGCCCGGCTCAATGTGGATAAAGTCTCCTGCTTTCAGATTATTGACCACATCATCGACCACTATATCTATCTTGCCTTCAAGAATATAGAAATTCTCCTCCATAATGTTATGATAATGGGCTTCAAAGTCTTGACCGGGCATAAATTGTACTACCGCAAAGTTACTTCTTTGGCCCTTCATCAGATATTTGGGACCGCTGTCTTTGAATCTATATTCTCTTTCATTCTCATTTAATAAAAACATATTACCTCCTATTACTACCCGGTGCAGCCCACATGTGATCTGTCAATCCGGCATCGGCTATTTCCAATTCCTTAGCGTACCATTTTTTCCAGGAATCAAATATTTCACTGTAAACTGCATGATTTTTCATATCCGGTTTATAAACTGCACTTATATTAACTAATTTTTTTGCCGTCTCGGCAATATTTTTGTAGATACCTACACCTACACCTGCCAATATTGCGGCACCAAGTGCCGTAGCCTCTTTGACTTTTGGAACTCTTACTTCAAGGCCTGTGGTGTCTGAGAGTATTTGACACCATAGAGGACTTTTGGAGGCACCCGAAGCGAATGTAATGAATTCAGGTTTATTTCCTGTTTGTTCGTATACAAGTTCTATATGACCACGGGTAACCAAAGCCGCATTCTCAAGTATTGCTCTGTAAAAGGTATATTTATTGAATTTGTCGGGATCCAGACTAAAGTTTGAAAATGTGGGAGAGGCATGTCTCCAGCTTGGGTAATCCATGATATCGGAAAACGCACACTTCATTCCGTAGCATCCTATAGGAATTTTCTTTGCTTCTTCGTTCATAAGGTCATAAACATCCATACCGGATCTTTTTGCTTCTTCTTTTTCAAATTGGCAAAAGGCATCCCTGAACCAACGCATTATAAGTCCGGGATTAAAGGCAATAGCCTCATATTGACAAATATTTTTTACAGCATGGCAATTAACCCTGACTTTTGACTTCTCATCTATCAAAGGAGAAGAGGTATTGAATTCATACTGCCAAAAACTTCCGCCAAATACTGCTGCCTCAAGATCATCAACAACTCCGACACCTATACAACCAAGTTGCGCATCACCTCCGCCTACGACTATGGGAGTGCCTTCTTTCAGTCCGGTTTCAAGTGCGGCACTTTCAATGACTTTTGAAAACTCTGTTCCCGATTCTACTATAGTAGGGAATATATCCGGATCAAACCCGAATTTATTGATTATTTCCTTATCCCAATCTCTTAACTTAAGATTAACTAAACCGGTAGTTGAAGCGTTGGACGGCTCGCAACAAAACTCACCGCTTAGTTTATATATCAGCCAATCGTTGAACATAGTAATTTTTTTAATTTTTTTATATATTTCCGGTTTCTTATTCTTTATCCAAAGTAAACGAGGGATCGCATCAAGTGCACTTGTCTGTCCTGTTTTTTTATAAATTTCAAGTTCAAGTTCCGGATTCTTTGTTATAATTTCTTCAGCTTCATCCTTTGCACGTGAGTCAACATTGGCACATGCCCATATCTCTTTACCCTTATCATCGTAAAGAACTATGCCTTCACGCATACAGGTAGTTGATATGGCGGCTATATCGGCGGGATCGGCTCCCGATTCGGATATGACATTCCTGATACATTCTTTGGTAAGTTCCCAATCTGTATTCCAGTCAAAATTCATACTTCCCGGATATTCATCCGACTTGTGATACCATTCCCTTGAAACGCATCCGAGCTGATGACCTTCAAGGTCAAAAAGAACGGCTCTTACACTTCCCGTTCCTGCATCTATAGCCATTAAAGTTTTCATGATTCGTAATCCTCCAAGTCTACCAATTTTGCTGCGGTTTCTTCATCGGTTATAAGTACATCAAGATAACCTCCGACCAAGGCTGCCTTTATAATATCAATCTTATGCATTCCGCCGGCAATTCCAATAACATTATTAAGAGCTTTTAATTGGAATAAAGAAGTGCTTATGAGCCTGTCTTCTATCATACTTTGTATCGGAGTTCCGTTTCGATCAACAAAATGAGTAAGGATGTCACCTACGGCACCCTGCATTGAAAGATAGGCAAAATCATTGGCTGAAAGTATGTTGTTCCTCAATATAGTAGCTGAACTGTCCATAGATCCGAGTCCTATTATAGAAAAAGATGCAAGTTCCGTCATACGACTTATTTCTATAACACTGGGTTCATTTAATAAAGCACGACATACGTACTTGTCTGAGAGCATTAGCGGGCTTGGATATAAATAAAGCTTAGCATTGAATATATTAGACTGAGTATTGGGAAGATAATAGCTTACACCTCCTGTGAGTGAAACGACAGATATAGGAACCTCAGTGGTCCTTGCCAGGTGGTTAAGCACTCTGGAGGGAGTATCACCGTAACCCATATTTACATATATAGGCTCCTGCATATCTATCATTTTATCGGAAATATATGTGGCAGCCGACTGGGCAAGAACATCATTCATTCTTGAAGGTTCCTTGGGTGAAGGAATCACAAAAACATCTTCAAGTTTATACTTATCAAAAATGAGTTTTTCCAGAAGTCTTTTTTTCTCCTTATTTTGAGCTATTCTAAATTGAATGATTCCGTTTTGTTTGGCAAAGTCCAAAAGCTTTACTACCCTCATACGTGAAATTCCGAGTTTTTCAGCAATTGCCTGTTGAGTAAGGTTCTCAATATAATAATGCCAAGCGACTTTGGTGATTATTTCATCTTTGTAATCAGTCATATTCCCTCCTTAATTAATAAAAACCAATGATTTAAACATAAGATTTATTTTAGAACAAAATATCACATTTATAGTAAAAATGTCAAACCTAATTATGCATAAAATTTATTGTTAATATATGGTCAAAATGCCACTTGAATATTTTTGATATATAATATATAATGCTTAACAAAAGTTTCAAGATAAACAAATGATATATATACAGTTAATAAAAATTAGGTGATTTTTTTGTTAAAATAATCAATGCGGGAGGATGTGTTTATGAATAATCTCCTTTGTGTAAGTGCTATTACCAAACAATTCGGTTTGAATAAAGTGCTGAAAGGTATAGACTTGGAAGTTAATGAAGGTGAAGTATTGTCTTTGATAGGAGGTAATGGTGCCGGAAAATCAACTTTAATGAAAATTATCATGGGTATATATCCTCCCGATACCGGATCTATAAGTGTAAAAGGAGAGAAGATACATACATTTAAGCCTTCTACCGCACTTGCAAAAGGTATATACATGGTTCCTCAAGAACCTATGCTTTTTCCCAATATGAGTGTTAGAGAGAATATACTCATAGGATTTAAAGAAAATCAATCTGAGCTTAATAAAAGACTTAATAATATAATTAATGAAATTGGATGGAAATTCGATCTTGAAAGAAAAGCGTTGAGCCTCTCTATAGCCGAACAACAGCTGGTGGAACTTTTAAGAGGACTTATGCGTGAAAGTAAGATACTCATACTTGATGAACCTACATCATCATTGACCTTTGAAGAAGTTGAATCCTTATTTAAAGTAGTAGAGGACCTAAAGAAAAAAGGGATAGGTATTATATATATAACACACAGACTTACGGAAGTCTTTACAATTAGTACTCACGTGGCGATAATGAGAGACGGGGTCATAACCGTACAGGGAAAGATATCAGAATTTACAAAGGATATGCTTATAAAAGGACTGTTGCCCCCGAATATAGAAGAGTTCGAAGAAAAGAGTGAGAGTGAAGCCAAGCTGGAATATGATAAATTAAAGCCGGTCTTCAGTTTAGAAAAATACAGCGGATACGGATTTAAGGATGTAAGTTTTGATGTATATCCGGGAGAAATACTCGGAATTGCCGGACTTGTAGGTGCCGGAAGAACAGAGCTTGCGACTACGATATTCGGAATGGAAGAGGTGCTTGGAGGTAAGGCATACCTTGAAGGTAAGGATATTACAGGTATATCAACAAAGGAAGCGATAGCGGTCGGAATCAATTATGTTCCGGAAGACAGAAGATTAAATGGTCTTTTCGGAATAAGTTCGGTAGCTGCCAATACCACATCGTCACTTTTATCAAATAATCTTTTGGGCTCATTTTGGCTTAACACAAAAAAAGAAAAAGAAATCACGGGTAAGTATGTAAATGATTTCAAGACCAAGATAACCGGACAAGATCAGGAAGCCGGAAGTTTATCGGGAGGAAATCAACAAAAAGTAATTATAGGCAGAATACTTGCCACTGCTCCAAAGCTTATTATTTTAGATGAACCTACAAGAGGTATAGATGCTGCCGCACGTTCGGATGTGTATGCGATCATAAAAGAACTAAAAGCCGGTGGAGCGGCGGTACTTCTTATTTCTTCCGATATGGAAGAGATAGTGGAGCTTTCGGACAGAGCTGTTGTAATGTTTCAAGGTCATATCAAGGGAGAACTTGCAAAAGAAGAGATATCACAGGTGTCTTTGATGAATGCTTCCTTTAATGTGGTAAATTCAGAAAGCAAAGGAGTTTAGTATGCTTAAGAAAATATTCAGAATAAGGGAAACAGGGAGTTTATTATTCCTTATAGCATTGATACTTGGAGTCGGAGTCAAGAACCCGTCTTTTCTTCAACCTGCTTCTTTGCTTAATATATTAAATGATTCGGTAGTATTTGTACTACTTTCGGTAGGAATAGCCTTTGTAATCCTTACCGGTGAGATAGATGTTTCGATAGGTGCGGTACTTGGACTCAGTGCAGCTGTCGGAAGTACTATATTAAGAGATGGAGGAAGTTTATTCTCTGCTGTATTTGCTGCGATTTTGGTAGGCGCAGTTATAGGTGCATTTAACGGTATCGGAGTTACTTACCTTGGAATACCGTCTTTGATATTTACATTGGGTACCAACGGTCTTATAAGAGGCTTTGTATATGTATATACAAAGGGAGAGTGGGTCGAGAATCTTCCTGCATACTTTACTAATGCTTCAACTCAAAGATTGTTTTTTAAAGATGGTTTAACTTATTTTTATTTGTTTACTATAATAGCCGTTTTAGTGATTTTTTACTTGACCAATAACATCAGAGCCGGAAGATATTTCAAGGCTATCGGTGATAATATGCAGGGTGCTGCTTTAGTAGGAATACCGACCAAAGAAGTTAAGGTACTTTCATATATATTATGTGGGATTTGTGCATCGGTTGCGGGTATGCTTTATTCATCCAGAGTAGGATTTATTACTCCCATAGCAGGTAACGGTTATGAGATGAAGGCAATAGCAGCTTGTGTTATCGGTGGTATAGCGCTTACCGGAGGTCAGGGAAGTGTACTGGGAGCTACTATAGGAGCTACGATAATGTCTTCGATCAGCAGAAGCTTAGTATTCTTAGGATTTTCGTCAGACTACGATAATACGATAACCGGAATTATACTTATAGTAATAGTTGTCGTAACTACGGTAAGTCAAAACAGAGAACTTATCAAAAACAAGCGTGAGGTACTCCTTGCAAGGACATCAGGCAGTGATAAAGTATCTAAGATAGGGGGAAAATAACATGAATAAAGAAAAAACAAGCTTATTAAAAAAAGCCTCCTCTTGGGAATATATACTTGTACTGCTTTTAATACTTGAAGTTGTGATATTTGCAACCAAAAACCCGAAGTTTCTTATGCCGAGAGTTTTGTTCGGAAGTCTTAATGATATAATCTCAATATGTATAATATCACTTTTTGTTACCTTTGTCATGATCACGGGTGGCATAGATATACAGGCAGGTTCACTGGTAGGTTTAACATCTATAGTGCTCGGAGTATCATGGCAGGACTATGGTATCAATATTTGGCTGGCAGCCTTTTTGGGTATTGTCGTTTCAGCTCTTTGCGGAGCTTTATCCGGATTTTTTGTAGCTTATTGTAATGTTCAGCCTATGGTGGTCACACTGGGAGGAAGTTTCCTTTATTCGGGATTTGCTTTGCTTGTTTCTAATGTGTCCGCAACTGAAAGTTATAAGGGAATAAGCGGATTTCCCGAAAGTTTTACACAGCTTTCTAAGTACAGATTCGGCGGAGTATTACCTTTGCAGGTCCTTATATTTCTGGTACTTGCAATTATTGCTTTTTTGTTATTAAATAAGACTATATACGGAAGAAAGATATTTCTTATAGGTGTTAATAAAAATGCGGCACAATATTCAGGTATAAATACCAGATTAATAACGTTGAGCACTTATGTACTTTCTGCTATAAGTGCTTCTATAGCGGGAATAATACTTACTTCTTATCTGGGTACAGCAAAGTCGGATATAGGAGCAACATTGACGCTTCCTATAATTACGGCTGTAGTGCTTGGAGGTACGTTGTCGACAGGAGGTAAAGGTTCTGTAATAGGAACGGCATTGGCAGCGATAATCATAGGTGTACTTAAGTTCGGTCTGCCGCTGAGTTTTAAAGTTCCGCAGCAATATCTTGATATACCCGTAGGTGCTTTGCTTTTGATAGTTGTCATAGTCAGAGCTATCATGTCAAGCCCAGGTTTTAAGAAATACATTAATAAATTAAAAAAAGGTGAGTAATCACTTTAAAAAATACAGACAGTAAAACTGTCGAAAAGGGGAGGTAATTTAATGAAAAGGAACTTATTAACATTAACCGCATTAGGTCTTGCACTTCTTACTTTAGGTGCATGTAGTGCAAAGAGTGCAGACGAGACTACGAAAGCTGCCAATGACTCAAGTGCACAGTCAGGTGAGAGCAGTGAAGGTGCTATGGCGGATGACGCAAGCTCAGATGTTAAGTCTGTGGAAGGTCTTACAATAGCTTTCGTTCCAAAGCTTACCGGTAATGCATTCTTTGAGTCAGCTAACAAGGGTGCTCAAAAATATGCAAAAGAGTGGGGCTTTACTGTAGATTATCAAGGTTCTCCTAATGCGTCCGTTGCCGACGAAGTTCAGGTTATCAACAATGCGGCAGCTTCAGGAGTAGACGGCATCTGCGTATCTTCAGTAGATGCAACAGGTCTTGACTCAGCACTTTCAGATGCCGCGGCTATGGGCGTAACTGTAGGTACATGGGATTCAGACGTATCAGATTCAGTAAGAACTATAATGGTATCTCAGGGTACACCTGAAATACTCGGTCAGATGCTTATAGACATGGGTGTTGATGCTCTCAAGAAGAGAGGCAAGGATCCTGAGAAGGATGCTATCAACTATTGCTGGCACTATTCACAGGCTACAGTTGCGGATCAAACTCATGGCAGGTAGCTGGTGAGGCTTACATCAAGGATAAATATCCTAACTGGGTTAACGTTGCTCCAAGTAACTACTATTCAGAGCAGGATGCTGAAAAGGCTGTTTCTATCGGTGCATCTATACTTGAAGCACATTCAGATATAGACCTTATAATCTGTAATGACTCTACAGCACTTCCGGGACAGTGTAAGGCTGCTCAAAATGCAGGTCTTTCAAAGAAAGATGTAACTATAACAGGATTTGCTTCTCCTATGTCAATAAAGGACTATGCAGAAGCAGATGTTATCGAAGAGTGGGGACTTTGGGATTGCGGTATCCAGGGAGCACTCGGATGCTATATGACAGCTTATATAGCTGCAGGTAATACTGTTAAGGTTGGAGATAAGATCAATGTTCCTTCTATCGGTGAAGTAGAAGTAATGGCAAACGATGTACTCGTTCCGGGTGCTAAGACTGCCGCTACCAATAACGGTGTTGTACTCCTTCCTGAAAGACTTATATTCACAAAAGAGAATGTAAACGAATACGATTACTAAATTTTAATAAAAAATTCCTCTGTATTACGTTTGATTTTTAATGATAATACATAAGGTAAGATACGGCAAAGTCGATCATTTATCCCGGTTTATATATAGATATAATATAATTAACTAAGATAAATGACGGCTAAAAGCCGTAGTTAAATATACATAATATAATGATTTAATGAGTAGGTCTGTTAAAAATAAAGAAATAAAAAGTTTTTGATAAACGCTATTAAATATATTATGTGATATACATAAACAACTCGTTATATTATGTATATATAGCTGCTCTGTGATAATTAAATTAATAATTGGCTATATATAGCATTATGAGTAATTTATAATGACTGGGCATCATTGTAACTTAAAAGAAAGGTTTGGTTAAAATTATGGCGGATTTAGATAACTTAAAGGTGGCAAAAAATTATTATGTAGATGTACCTTTTTCAAATGATAAAGGATTTTATGTTAAAGGTGCCAATTCACTTGATTGGGGCATGAAAAAACATCTTTCCAACATATTCGATCCTAAAAGTAAGAATACTGTGATGTTTGCTTTTGATCACGGTTATTTTATGGGGTCGACTGCAGGTCTTGAAAGACTTGACCTGATAATTCCGAGAGTACTTCCTAATATTGATGTACTTATGGGTACGAGAGGAGCTATAAGAAGCTGTGTAGATCCGGCTTTAGCTGCCGGTAAGGGAATTGCTTTAAGAGCGACCTCCGGATCTTCCATGGTACAGGATGACTTAAGTCATGAGATACTTGCAATAGATGCGGAAGAGGCTTGCAGAATGAATGCTGATTGTCTTGCGATACAGACATTTATAGGTGGTGACGGTCAGTTGTCAAGCCTTGAAAATCTATCCAAGGCAGTCAATTTCGGTATAAGATATTCTATTCCTGTTATGGGTGTAGTTGCGGTAGGTAAAGAAATGGAGAGAACACCTAAGTTCTTTAAACTTGCTACAAGAATACTTGCGGAACTCGGTGCAAATATCATAAAGACATATTATTGTGAAGATTTTGAAGAAATAGTTGCGGCTTGTCCTGTACCTATAGTAGTTGCAGGAGGTAAGAAGCTTGCTGAGAACGAAGCTCTTACACTTGCATATCAATCCATAAGAGACGGTGCTAACGGAGTAGATATGGGAAGAAATATCTTCCAGTCCAATAACCCTGAAGCGATGAGTATGGCAATTAATAAGATAGTTCATGAGAAGTTTACAGACAAAAAAGCATTTGAGTACTTTAAGGAATTAACAAAGTAATAAAATTATAAAATTATAAGAAAAAAAGGACTGTTATATTAATAAAATTATCAAGATACTTTTGTTTTATTAAATAAAAAAAGATTATCTTGTATATTTTTAATTAATCAACAGTCCTTATTTTTTTGTATTAAATATATAGTTTTATTGTCAGAAAACTTGTATTTTTTTCTTTTAAATCAAAAACACAAAAAAACAAATTTTTTTATGCTATTTTTTTACTTGGATTTATATGCTATACTTAATACATTAATAATGCATGGACAGGTGGGTTATGGATAGAGAGCGTCCTAATAGGAGTACAAGAAAATCTAATTATAAATCGAAGAATTCCTCAATCAATTCTTCGAAGAATTCTTCAAATAGGGTCAAATATCACCCGAGAAGAAAATATAAAAATACATTTAATTACCCTATGATAGCAGCTGCAGTTGCATCGGTAATATTTATTCTTATAATAATAATATGGATAATAAGTGCGGTCATGGCTGCTGTAAAACCGAAAAAAATAACGGAGTCAACCACAGCAAGTGTATCGGTCTCAGAACTGAGTAAGGCTGTTATGATAGATAATATAGTTATAACCGGACTTTCAAAAGTGCAGGCGAAAGAGACTATTATGAAAAATTATGCCTGGGATATGAAGGCTACTTTTGAAGGAAAGACTGAAGATAATACCTATGAAGTTAAAAATCTTATAGAATCACGAATAGATGATATACTTAATGAAGTTTACGCAGGTACACCAAAGGAAACTTACACTATTGATCTGAGCAATATGGATGAGGCGATCAAGTCTGAAATTGCAGTTATGGCAAAAAAGTGGAATGTGGCTCCTAAAAACGGATCCATATCCGGTTTTGACAAAGAGTCGGGTTCGTTTATATATGACGGAGAAGCCTCCGGAACAAAAATAGACGAAGACGCCTTATTTAATGATATAAAGACAGCTATAGAACAAAAGAATTTCAAGATAAATATCAGTGTAAAATCTCAAAAAGTCGAAGCTGAGATAACAGAAGCCAAGGCAAAAGAAATGTATAAGGTTATCGGTACATTTACTACCACAACTACAAGTAATGTAGACAGAAATACAAATATCGGGCTTGCTGTAAAAGCTTTGGACGGACTTATAATACAACCCGGAGTTGAATTCTCTTTCAATAATACAACAGGTAACAGGACTTTAGAAAGAGGTTATAAACCGGCAGGTGCCTACCTTAACGGAGTCCTGGTGGAAGAGCCGGGTGGAGGAGTATGTCAGGTGTCTTCGACTTTGTATAATGCGGTCGTTTTTTCGGGATTGGAAACCACTGAAAGACATGCACACTCATTTGAACCGTCTTATGTAACTCCGGGAGAAGATGCCATGGTAAGTTATGACGGATATGCAGGTCCCGATATGAAATTTGTCAACAGTTCGGATACCGCTATAGCTATAAGAGCGAAATTAGTAGATCAAAAACTTACGGTTTCGATAGTAGGAATACCTATACTTAAAGAGGGTGAAAAAATCAGTATGACATCAAAGAAGATGTCTGAATACGAAAGTCCTCAAACAGTTTATGAGGAAGATGCAAATATGGCAACAGGGGTTGAACAGACTATTCAAAAGGGTACAAAGGGAAGTCGTTGGATAACCAATATTGTAAAAAAAGAAGGAGATAAAGTTATATCTGATGAATTTTTACACAACAGTACCTATAAGGGTAAGCCAACTATAATAAAAAGGAATTCTTCCGGAAGCTCGGTTAAACTTGGTGAAACAAGTTCAGCTGCTTCATCCGAAGAGTCTTCTGTACCGGTAAGCACGGAAAGTGCGGAAGGTTCGCATGCTTCAGCCGCTTCCTCAAAAACCGGTGAAAGTACTAAGAGCAGTGAACAGAGTACTTCAAAGTCTAAGGAAAGCACAAAGGCAAAAGAAAGTACAAAAGCTAAAGAAACAACTACCGCAGCCGAGACAACAGCTGCCACTCAGCCTCCTACGACACAGGAACAAGAGATAATAGAAGCAAAACCTACTTCATAGTATCTCATTCATGAATTTATTATCAAATAAACAAATGATTTTTATGATAATATTATTTGTCCTGAGATTCAATGCAATGAAGTATATAAGATATACTCTGCCGGTTGAGCGGAAAGCAGTTTTTATTACTTTTTGTATGTAGAAATATATATCTTATTTACAAAATTTAACAAAATAGATTTTTATTGAAATAAAGTTCATTTTTTTACTCGATTAATAAAGAAAAAAATGTTTCAATAATAATACACAAAAAAGCTTTTTTATTATTGGCAATTACTAGATAAATTGCTATAATTAATAGGAAGCTTTTTTGTTTTGATTTTAAACATAAATAAAGTAGGAGGATATTACTTATGGTAAAAAGAAGTATGAAGACCATGGATGGTAATCAGGCAGCTGCTCACGCATCTTATGCTTTTACAGATGTTGCTGCGATCTATCCGATTACGCCTTCATCAAATATGGCGGAGCATACCGATTCATGGTCTGCTGAGGGTCGTAATAATTTGTTCGGTCAACCTGTTCAAGTTACAGAGATGCAGTCAGAGGCAGGTGCAGCAGGTGCGGTTCACGGTTCATTAACTGCAGGTGCACTTACAACTACATACACAGCATCACAAGGTTTGTTACTTATGATTCCAAACCTTTATAAGATAGCGGGTGAATTACTCCCTGGTGTTTCAATGTGTCAGCAAGAACTGTAGCTACACATGCACTTAGTATATTCGGAGATCATTCAGACGTTTATGCTTGTAGACAAACAGGATGTGCTATGCTTTGTGCATCTTCAGTACAGGAAGTTATGGACTTAACACCGATAGCACATTTGTCAGCAATAAGTGGTAGAGTTCCGTTTATCAACTTTTTTGACGGATTCAGAACTTCACATGAGATTCAAAAGATTGAAATGTGGGATTATGAAGACTTAAGAGACCTTGTTGATTTAGATGCTGTTGATGCATTCAGAAAAAGAGCTTTAAATCCTAATAACCCTGTAGCTAAGGGATCAGCTCAAAACCCTGATATATTCTTCCAGGCAAGAGAAGCTTGCAACAAGTACTATGATGCACTTCCTGAAATAGTACAAGGCTATATGGACAGAATCAATGAAAAAATAGGAACAGATTATAAATTATTCAACTACTACGGTGCTCCTGATGCTGAGCATATCATAATTTCTATGGGTTCAGTTAACGATACTATAGAAGAGACCATAGATTACCTTGCAGCTAAGGGAGTTAAAGTCGGACTTATAAAGGTTAGACTTTACAGACCGTTTGCAAAGGATGCTTTCTTAGCAGCTATACCTGATACTGTTAAACAAATTTCAGTACTTGACAGAACTAAGGAGCCCGGAGCTATAGGTGAGCCTCTTTACCTTGATGTGATCGCTGCATTAAGAGGAACAAAATTCCAAAACATTAATGTAATGAGCGGTAGATACGGTTTAAGCTCTAAGGATACCACTCCTGCACAAATAGTAGCAGTATATGAAAATACCGAAAAGCAAAGATTTACAGTTGGTATCAAGGATGATGTTACAAATCTTTCATTAGAGGTTGGAAAGCCTATAATCACTACTCCTAAGGGAACAGTAAACTGTAAGTTCTGGGGACTTGGAGCGGACGGTACTGTAGGAGCTAACAAGAACTCCATAAAGATCATAGGTGACAACACAGACATGTACGCTCAAGCTTACTTTGATTATGACTCAAAGAAGTCAGGCGGTATCACTATGTCTCACTTAAGATTCGGACATAAGCCTATCAAGTCAACTTATCTGATCCGTAAGGCAGACTTCGTAGCATGTCACAATCCGTCATATATGCACAAATACAATATGGTTCAGGAGCTTGTTGACGGCGGAACATTCCTTCTTAACTGTGCTTGGTCTAAGGATGATATAGCCGATCACCTTCCGGGACAGGTTAAGAAATATATGGCAGAGCATGATATAAAGTTCTATATCATAGACGGTGTTAAGATAGGTCTTGCTACAGGAATGGGTGCAACACGTATCAACACAATCTTACAGTCTGCATTCTTTAAGCTTGCTAATATCATACCTGAGGCAGAAGCTATAGAGCTTATGAAGAAGGCTGCTGAAAAGACATACGGTAAGAAGGGTGAAGAGATCGTTCGTAAGAACTGGGCTGCTATCGATGCAGGTGCGCAGGAGATAGTTAAGATCGATGTTCCTAAGGAATGGATAAATTGTGAAGATGAAGGTCTCAGTCATGAAGTTGTTATCGAAGGAAGAAACGAGGTTACAAGATTCGTTAATGATATCCAAACAGCTGTTAATGCTCAAGAGGGTAACAATCTTCCTGTATCAGCTTTCCTTGATTATGTAGACGGTACAACACCAAGCGGAACCTCTGCATATGAGAAGAGAGGTATAGCAGTATCAGTACCTGAGTGGAATAGCGATAATTGCATACAGTGCGGATTCTGTTCATATGTATGTCCACACGCTGCTATCAGATTATTTGCTATGACAGATGATGAAGTTAGTAAGGCTCCGGAAGGAATGGAGAATGTAGGTCTTAACGGAATGCCTGATTACAAATTCTCAGTTGTAGTATCACAAATGGACTGTACAGGATGTTCTTCATGTTCTAACGTATGTCCGGGCAAGAAGGGTGAGAAGGCACTTGTAATGAAGGGCTTTGCTGAGCAGTCAGAGAAGCAAAAATATTATGATTATGCGGTTAAGTTACCTGAAAAGACAGAAGTTATTGCTAAATTTAAAGAGAGCACAGTTAAGGGATCACAATTTAAGAAACCTTTACTTGAGTTCTCAGGAGCTTGTGCAGGATGTGGAGAAACACCTTATGCAAGACTTATTACACAGCTTTTCGGTGATAGAATGTTTATAGCTAACGCTACAGGATGTTCTTCAATTTGGGGTAACTCATCACCTTCAACTCCTTATACAACTAATGCACAAGGAAGAGGTCCGGCATGGTCTAACTCACTATTTGAAGATAATGCTGAGTTCGGATACGGTATGTTCCTTGCAAACAGAGCTATAAGAGACGGATTAAAACTTAAAGTTGAAAGACTTCTTGAGGCTTCAGTAAGTCCTGAGATTAATGCTGCATGTCAGGAATACCTTGATACATTCGCTCAAAGTTCAACTAATACAAAGGCAAGTGATAACCTTATTGAATTACTTAAGGGTGTAGATAATGAGGATGCAAAGGCATTGCTAAAGGATAGCCAATTGCTTTCAAAGAAGAGCCAGTGGATCTTCGGTGGTGACGGTTGGGCTTATGATATAGGCTTTGGAGGTCTTGATCACGTACTTGCGAGCGGACAGGATGTTAATGTATTTGTATTTGATACCGAAGTTTATTCTAATACCGGTGGTCAGTCATCAAAGTCTACAAATACAGGTGCAATAGCACAATTTGCTGCCAGCGGTAAGGAAGTTAAGAAAAAAGACCTTGCAAGTATAGCAATGAGTTATGGTTATGTATACGTTGCTCAAGTAGCAATGGGAGCTGATTACAATCAGACTTTAAAGGCAATACTTGAGGCAGAGGCATATCCGGGACCATCACTTGTAATAGGTTATGCTCCATGTATAGCACACGGTATCAAGAAGGGAATGGGAGCTTCTCAAGAGGAAGAAAAGATTGCTGTTGAGTCAGGTTACTGGCATAACTTCAGATACAATCCTAATGCAGAGAAGAAGTTCACATTGGATTCTAAGCCACCTAAGAGAGAGTTCAGAGAATTTATCGAAGGAGAAGTAAGATATACTGCATTACAACTTAAGAATCCTGAGAGAGCTGAAGAACTCTTCAAGAGAAACGAAGAGAATGCAAAGGCAAGACTTGAGTATCTTGAGAAGTTAGTTACATTGTATTCATAAGATACTTGACATTGTATAAAATTCTTAATTAGTATATAATAAAGGCTGTTATACTGTTTATAAAAACTGTATAACAGCCTGTTTTTATTTGATAGAATTTTTTTCTAAAATTTCCTCTCAAATAAAATCTCTCCTAAAGATCGTACTGCGGAGAATATGCAGATGTCGTTAATTCGACCCGCCGCAGGCGGTGAATCCTGCGAAGCAGAATTCTTTATTGTAATAAAAATAGACCTAGAAAGAAGTTTGATCATGAAAAGTGTACTTGTAACCGCCATAGGCTCATTTGCGGCTGATATAATTATTAAAGAATTAAAGAATCTATCGTATAGAGTAGTAGGATGCGATATATACAAAAAAGAATTGATAGTAGATGCTTACAATGTAGATGAATTTTATACTATTTCCCTTGCAGCCGATGAAAAGAAATATTTGGAAGATATACTTGATATATGTAAGAATGAAAATATAGATTATATTCTTCCGATAATCGATATAGAAGTGGATGTATTTAATGCTCACCGTTATATTTTTGATAAGCTTGGAATAAAGTTACTTATTGCAGATAAATTTTGCATAGACACATGCCGGGATAAATTAAAGACCTATGAATACTTATTGGGAGACGAGTCCGTTAATCTTATAAGAGGTTATACAAAAGATTATATAGATAAGCAGATAGAAGACAGTAACTTTCACTATAGTCTTTTGGTAAAACCACTTGATGGAAGAAGCAGTGAGGGATTGAGAAGAATAAATAATAAGTATGATTGGTATGCCTTTATCAACTCTGAAGATACGGACAGATATCTAATACAGGATTATATTAAAGGTAATGTCATTACAGCAGATGTAGTAAGGGATAAATATAAAAACAGTGTGGCAGTTCTTAGAAAAGAACTTGTCAGGACCAAGAACGGAGCCGGGCTTTCCGTATATGTATATGAAGATGAGAAACTTGAGGAAGTCGTAAAACACATAGCTGATAAACTTGATGTGCTCGGCTGCGTAAATATGGAATTTATACAGACCGAGAATAATGAATTTTATTTTCTTGAGTGCAACCCGAGATTTTCCGGAGGAGTTGAATTTTCAAATATGGCAGGCTATAACATGCTTAAAAATCATGTTAATGCCCTGCTGGATAAGGCAATTGAGGATTTCAAATTTGATAAACCTATGTATATTGCAAGAAAATATGAAGAGTTTATAACAAAAACAGAATGTTAGATTAAAAGGTGGTGGGCTTTTTTGCTGAATAATACTGTGGACAGTTGTAAAGTCAACTTAAAAAGGGTTATCCCCTTTATAAAGTCCGAATTAAAAGATGATGAAGTGGAAGAGTTTTTAGAACATATAAATAGTTGCGAGGCTTGTAAAGAAGAGCTTGAAATATACTATATAATTGAGACAAAACTGATAGAGTCTCAGACTGAAGATAAGGCTATTCATATGCCTTCACTTAAAGACTATATCATTAATGAATATAAAAGAGTGTATTTGACTACCATACTTAAGATAATTTATTATGCGGTCAATACTTTGGTGATACTTGCAGCTATATTTACGGTGCTGTTGCAATTACGTATATGGATATATTAAGGGGGGATTTATGTCAAAACTTGTATTAATTGATGGTATGAGTATATTAAACAGGGCATTTTATGCACTTCCGTTGTTAAGCAACGCCAAGGGAGTGTATACCAATGCAGTGTACGGTTTTTTGAATATTATGTTTAAGGTATTGGATGAAGAGAATACCGATTATCTTGCTGCGGCATTTGATCTATCAACACCCACTTTCAGGCATGAGGCATATGAATTATATAAGGCTAACAGAAAGACTATGCCTCAAGAACTTAGGGTCCAGATACCTTTGATCAAAGAAGTACTTGAAAGTATGAATATCAAGATACTAAGTAAAGAAGGATTTGAGGCTGACGATATAATAGGAACTATCGCTAAAAAATATAAAAATGACCTTGAAGTACGTGTGATCTCCGGTGACAGGGATCTTCTTCAATTAGCTGAAGAAAGTATTAAGATAAGGATACCGAAAACCGTTAAAGGAAGAACGCAGATATATGATTATTATCCTGAAGATGTAAAAAAGGAATACAGCGTAACTCCCGAGGAATTTATAGACGTAAAAGCCCTTATGGGAGACAGTTCCGATAATGTTCCGGGAGTGTCAGGTATAGGGGAGAAGACAGCCACTTCACTTATATCCGAGTACCACAGCTTGGATAACCTGTATGCCAATCTGGAAAAACTAAAACCAAGATCTGCAAAGCTTCTTACTGAAGGTAAAGAAGAAGCATATTTTTCGAAGATGCTGGTAACAATTAATTGTGAAGTGCCGCTTGAGGTATCACTTGAAGACATGAAGGGTGATGCCATATATAATTCAGAAAGCCTTGAATTGATCAAAACATTGGAATTTAAGACTTTAATAAAAAGATTTGAGGATGCCGGAGCAACATCAAAAGAAAGTTTTGATTTCAGTGTAATTAATATAGATGATGTCGGGAAGCTTTCTGATATCAAAGTTTCAGAAATTGCTGCAGAACTTATATATGATGATAATAAGGATCCCAAACAGCTTAGGGCGCTTGGTTTATGTTGTGATAAGGACAAAGTATATTATATTGATATAAAGGATCGGGACACGGAAGATAATGTAAAATGCTTTCTTAAAAATCTTCCAAGTAACAGTAAATTATATCTGAGAGATCTAAAATCAGCGGTCAAATACCTTGATCTACATTCTTCCGATAATATCTATGATATATCGATAGCAGCTTATCTTAATAATCCTCTTAAGGGAAGTTATGAGGTTTTTGATATAGCAAGGGAATACCTTGAAATTAATATCGACTCTTATAAGGATGTGCTTGGTAAAAAAGATATTAAAGATGCCATAGAGCAAAATGATGATAAGATAATTTCACTTATATGTTCTTATGCCTGTGTTATTTTTAATGTTAAAGATACGCTTCTTTCCCAAACATATGAGCTGGGTATGCAAAGCTTATATAACGATATAGAACTTCCTTTGGTATATTCGCTTGCTGCCATGGAACAAAGAGGTATAGGAATTGATAAAGAAAAACTAAGTGCCTATGCAGATGAACTTGAAACTTATATTAAGGACATAGAAAAAGAGATACATAAAGAAGCGGGCGAGGAATTCAATATCAATTCTCCTAAACAACTTGGAGAAATACTTTTTGAAAAAATGGGAATAAAAGGCGGTAAGAAGACTAAGACCGGCTATTCAACCGCAGCGGATGTACTGGAAAAACTCGCACCCGAATACAGTATAGTGGGCAAAATACTAAAATATCGCCAATTTGCCAAGCTACATTCCACTTATGCCGTAGGGCTTGCCGCTTATATAGATAAAGACGGCAGAATACACGGAAGTTTTAACCAAACCATAACGGCTACCGGAAGACTTTCCTCTACAGATCCGAATCTGCAAAATATTCCCATAAGAACGGAAATGGGCAGCCGTATAAGAGATATATTTGTCCCAAGAGAGGGGTATGTATTCGTAGATGCGGACTATTCGCAGATAGAGTTAAGAGTGCTTGCTTCTATGTCCAATGATGAAAAGCTTATAGAAAGCTATAAAAAAAGTGAGGATATACACGCAATTACCGCTTCGGAAGTATTTCATGTGCCGCTTAATGAAGTGGATGCCACACTTAGAAGAAATGCCAAGGCAGTAAACTTCGGTGTGGTATACGGTATCTCTGCCTTCGGACTGTCGGAGGGACTTAGCATATCAAGAAAAGAAGCTTTAGAATATATAAATAACTATTTTAAAAGCTATCCTAAGGTAAAGGAGTTCCTTGACAGACAGGTAAAAGATGCTAAAGAACACGGATATGTAAAAACATTATATAACAGGATAAGACCTATTCCGGAGATAAAAAGCTCCAACTTTATGCAAAGAGCTTTCGGAGACAGGGTTGCCATGAACTCGCCCATACAGGGAACAGCGGCGGATATTATGAAAAAGGCAATGCTTGATGTGGATAAGGCTTTAAAAGAGTATGGAGAGCAGGCTTATATAGTCTTACAGGTTCATGATGAGCTTTTGATAGAAGTTAAAGAAGAAAAAGGCGAGGAAGTAAGATTATTGGTTGAAAAAACCATGAGAAATGCTTGCAAACTTGCAGTGGAACTTGAAGTCGAAGCCCACATAGGAAAGACATGGCTAAGTGCCAAATAAGAGGTAGTATGGTTATTGGAATTTTTGGGGGAATAGGCTCCGGTAAGAGCCTTGTTCTTGACATATTAAAAAATGAGTATTTTGCCTATGTGATAGAGGCGGATAAAAAAGCACATGAACTGTATGAAATCGGAGAAGATACCTATAATGAGCTTGTAGGGCTTTGTTCCACACAAATACTTAATCCGGATAAGAGCATTAACAGACAGGTTTTGGGAATGTTGCTTTATAATGATAAAGAACTGTTGAATAAGGTGAATTCTATAGTTCATCCCGAGGTTTGGAAGAGGATAGCAAAGGAAGCAAAGGCTAAAGAAAAAGAATATTTACTTGTTGTGATCGAAGCTGCTATATTACCCGATAAATCAAATAATATATACGATGAAACATGGTATATATACAGTGATGAAAAAATTCGAAGAGAAAGACTTAAAAAGTCTAGATTCTATAATGATGACCAAATAGACAGTATAATGAGCAAACAGTCAAGTGAAGAAGAATATTGCAGGTTTTGTGACAGAGTAATAGAAAACAATTCCTCAGCTGAAAGTTTACGGTATAAAATATCTTTGGCAATTGAAGATATTGTCGGAAAATATAAAAAGGAGCAATTGGATCCTTAGACTTTTATACCTGAATATATTATTTATATTTAAATAAATTTCTAAAAGGCATACTTAAGAATATAAATAATATATTCAAAATTATATTTATTAGAAAGAGGTAGAATTTTGCCAAGATTTGCAAGTATAGCCAGCGGGAGCAGCGGAAATTCGATATATTTCGGATCTGATAATACACATATATTGATAGATACCGGTATAAGCAATAAAAGAATAGAAGAAGGACTTAAAAATCTGGGACTTAAGGTAAGCGATCTGTCCGGAATACTGATCACACATGAACACAGCGATCATATACAAGGGCTTAGGACACTGACAAAAAAGTATCAGATTCCTATATATGCAACTAAAGGAACTCTGGACTATATAAAAGCTAAAAAGATAATAGAAGGTAATGAAGATTTATGTAATGTAATAAGCGCCGATACGAAGATTACTATAGATGATATAGATGCAAGCGTTTTTAAGATATCTCATGATGCGAGTGAGCCGGTAGGATTTAGATTGAGTACTGCCGGAAAATCTGTTGCGGTAGCTACGGATATGGGAGTATATGATGAATATATAGTTGATAAATTACAAGATCTTGATGCTATACTGCTTGAGGCAAACCATGATATAAGAATGCTTGAAGCGGGACCATACCCTTATCATCTAAAAAGAAGGATACTCGGAAGTAAAGGGCATCTATGTAACGAGATCGCAGGTAAATTGCTTGCAAGAATACTAAATGACAATATAAAGCACGTATTACTTGGACATTTGAGTAAAGAAAACAATTACCCATCACTGGCATACGAGACCGTTAAGGTGGAAATAGATGAGGCGGATGTGGAATATAGGGGTAGTGATTTTAAGATAGAAGTAGCAAAAAGAGATGCGATGTCGGAAGTGGTGCTGCTGTAAGATAAGAGTTATACTAAAAGCATATTGATTACCAAGGAGCTGATTTTAATGACTGATACGAAGGATACGCTGTTAAAAACAATTGAAGAACTCAGAATTTACAGACTTAATCTTACAAAAGAAGATCTGGAAAAATCGTATCAACAAATGAAGGAACAGGGTTTTCCGGATAATGCAAGAATAAGATTTATAGCAGATCTGGGAGGTAGTACTGAAATAGAGTATCACTATCATCTTATTTGTAAAGAATGGGAAGAAGATAAGAAACTGAATTTAGAAAGCAGTTTTGAAAAACATGGAAAAAAAGGATTGGATTTTTTGTTTAGGCAGATTGATAAGAAGCAGGATGATAAATTAAAGATCAACACAGTATATTTGGCATCGAAGATAATATCCAAATCAAAAAATAAAGATTTTTATTTACCATATTGTAACTTAATACTTCCTTTACTTAATTCTTTATTGGATATAAAAGATAGTGTTCTTCGTCGTAAGATTATAATAGCTATAGGATGGATGGGGTCTGAAAATGAGATTGAGATACTAAGCAGACAACTATTAAATGATAAAGATCCGCTTTGTCGTGCATGGTCTGCTGCAAGCCTTATGCAAATGTCTTATCACAGAGTCGAGAAAAAAATATTACAGGAAAAAACAAAAGATGTATTTATTGATGCGATCACAGAGGAAAAAGATATCTATGCGAAAGGGATAAAAATAGAAGCAGCACAAACGATATTCGATAAAAAATGGATATCTTCATCAGCAGTAGAAAATATCTGTAGCGAAAAAATAGAAAAAGCGGGGAAATCTACTATAACATTTCTGAATAAGATCTGCTAAAAAATATAATATAGATGATTATCATTCTTAAGTCTAAAACAATAAAATAACCTCCGAAATGTGTAAATATAATATATGCATTTTGGAGGTTTCATAAGTCGCAACAGTACCGCATCTGATATCAAAAAAATCTTTTGAAATTACAGCAATTGCATTTCTATTAAAAAAACAATATAAAAAAAGACTGAAACTATTGAACTTAAAACATATTTAGAAAAGTAGACATTAAAATTAAGCATGCAAGAAATGAATGATCTCAGATAGTAAAAATTCTATATATTAGAAAAAAATCAAAAAAATATTTAATTATTTTTAACAATATATTTAGATTTGTATAGGAATTTTTATTAATAATGTGTCGTGAATCGTATGATGTTTTTAGTTGAATTATTTGCCAATAACTGTATAATGTTAGTTGGATTCTGTTAACTACATTATGTGAGGTTTTTGTGAAAAAAATTAGTTAATATAAAAAGAATACAAATTGGTGTAAAAGACTAAAATAATAGGTAAAAATATTTTTTTATCTATAAAAATATGCACAATATCAATTATATAAAATCAAAGATAATTAAAATCTTATTATAGTGTAATATGAAATTCAAGTAATATATATATAAGATATTATTTATAATAATTTTTTTATGAAAGTATAGTAAATATAAATAGAATGGAGATATAAGATTTATTATGGAAGACAGAATGACTGAAATTGATTTATTAAAGTTGCTGCTGGTTTTTAAAAAGAAATGGTGGATGATTTTTCTATCCGGTTTGCTGGGGCTTATTTTAATGCTGATAATTGATACATTTCTTATAACTCCCGTATATCAGTCTAAAGCTCTGATATACGTACAGCCGAAGGCAACAGCGATCAATTCTTTATCGGATATTGAGATCGGAAGTCAGCTTGCCAATGACTATAAGGTAATTATAAAGAGCAGACCTGTACTTGAAGATGTAATTCAAAAAATCGGTTTGGATATTAGTCATGATCAATTAAAAAATAAAATAGATATTGAAAATCCTGTAAATACAAGGATCCTGATACTTACCGTGACCGACGAAAATCCTGTAAGCGCACAAGGAATAGTAAATCAAATAGCTTATTCTTCTTCAAAATATATAGGAGAATTAATGGAAATGACACCGCCTAAAATAATTGAATTCGGTGTCGTTTCGAAAGAAAAAGCAGGTCCTAACATAAAAAAACATGCTGCTTTGGGAGCTTTGTTCGGTGTTATTATAATGTGTGCAATACTGGTAGCTATGGATATATTTGATGACAGTATAAGAAACGAGGAAGATGTAGAACATTACCTGGGATTAAATGTTTTAGCCGGTCTTCCTGATAATAAAAGAGATAATGAAAAGAGAGTGAGAAATAAGCATGAAAAATAATATTGTTTCTATCGATTTGGATGAGATACAAAACAGCTTTCTTTATGAAGAGTCTTTAAGCAAGTTAAGGACCAATATTCAGTTCTTAGATAAAAATTTAAGAGTACTGCTTTTCACCAGTTCAATTCCCGGAGAAGGTAAGACGGAAGTCAGTTTTCAACTTTCTGTAAGCCTTTCCAAGATAGGTAAAAAAGTACTGTACATTGATGGGGATATGCGAAACTCTAAATTTGCCGCTCAATGTTCTGTAAAAGGTAAAGTAAACGGAATAAGTCAGTTTTTGAGCGGTGAGGCAAGTGAACAAGAAATAATACATACTACAAATATTGAAAATCTTGATGTGGTATTTTCAGGTGCTCCGGTTAAAAACCCTTCAGAGCTGTTGTATGATTATGCTTTAGATAAATTTATTGCCGAACAGAAGAAGATATACGATTTCGTGATCATAGACAGTCCGTCATTAAGCAATATATCGGATGCGGCTATTATCGGAAGATGTGTTGACGGTGCAGTAATTGTAATAAGAAGCGGTAAAGTAGGAAAAACTGAGGTCAACAGAGTAAAACTACAATTAGAAAAAGTTAATTGTAAGATACTGGGTGTTGTTTTAAATAGAACCGAGATGAAAAAATACAAACAGAATCGTGATCGAATTTAAGTAATTAATTGCTGTCTATTTTATCGGAACAAGTAACTACGATTACCTGTTGCGGTTATGTTGTATTAATCATTTGATGAAGAAGGAGTAGGAGAGTAAATGCGAGAACGAGGAAATGGACCAAAGTATTGGAACGGTCCTGCTATTATGCTGGTAATATATGACATGTTTGCCGTGAATTTAGCATATCTTTTTGGATTATGGCTTCGATTCGACCTGAAATTTTCAAATATTACCCCTGATTATATATATATATGGTTAAGATTTATACCTATATATACACTGCTATGTTTTTTTGTATTTTCCGTATTCAGACTTTATAAAAGTATATGGCGATTTGCCAGCTATTCGGAATTAAAGCATGTTATATATTCCTCATTCATTACAGGGATCTTACATGCTGTATTGGTTACATCATTTTTCGGAAGAATGCCTATTTCATACTATATCATAGGAACTATTATACAGTTTTTATTGATCATAGGAAGCCGTTTTTCATATCGCTTTGTACTTTTACTTCGTGCAGGAAGGGAGAATCTTAAACCATCAAGTGAAGTATCACGGGTAATGATAATAGGTGCCGGCAGTGCGGGAAGATTACTTTTAAGAGATATAAAGAGAAGTTCGGAATATAACGACAGTGTGATCTGCTTTATTGACGATGACAGAGATAAATGGGGAAGAAGAGTAGATGATATACTGGTTGTCGGAGGCAGAGAAAAAATCCTGACAGCAATCGACGATCATAATATCGATAAAATATATGTAGCAATGCCGAGTACAAGCAGAGAAGGACTCAGTGAAATTTTAAATATATGCAAAGAAGGAAACTGTATAATCAAAAATCTCCCGGGTATCTATCAATTGGCAAACGGTGAGATAAAGTTGCAGGACTTAAGAGATGTAAACATCGAAGATCTTCTTGGCAGATCGCCTATAAACGTAGACCTTGAAGAAATATTTGCTTATCTGAACAACAAAGTAATTATGGTGACCGGTGGTGGAGGTTCTATCGGTGGTGAGTTATGCAGACAAATTGCTGCACATTCGCCTAAGCAACTTATTATATTTGATATTTATGAGAATAATGTTTACGAGATCGAACAGGAACTTATAGTAGAGTATCCGAAGCTTGATCTAATACCTATAATAGGTTCTGTAAGGGACTTGAAAAAACTTGAACAAATTTTTGGAACTTATAAACCGGATGTTGTATATCATGCGGCAGCACATAAGCATGTTCCCCTGATGGAGGACAGCCCCTGTGAGGCAATAAAAAACAATACATTCGGTACATATAATACCGCATTGGCGGCTATTCGTCATGATTGTAAGAAATTTGTACTTATTTCTACCGATAAGGCGGTAAATCCCACAAATGTGATGGGGGCAAGTAAAAGAATGTGTGAGATGATCATACAGACATTTGCAAAAAAAATAAGAGCGGGTAAATCAAGCGATCTTTGTAGTATGTATCATCTGAATAATAATACAATAACAGAAAATAATTTCAATATAGTTAATGAGCCCAAAACAGTTTTTGCAGCGGTAAGGTTCGGAAATGTTCTGGGAAGTAACGGATCTGTCATTCCGAAGTTTAAAAAGCAGATAGAAGCCGGAGGTCCTATTACAGTTACACATCCCAATATAATCAGATATTTTATGACGATTTCAGAGGCGGTCTCTTTGGTTTTACAGGCAAGTGATTATGCCAAGAACGGTGAGATCTTCGTTTTAGATATGGGAACACCTATTAAAATCGATAAAATGGCAAGAGATCTTATCAAGTTTTCGGGTTATCGTCCTGACGTGGATATCAAAATAAAGTATACCGGACTTCGTCCGGGTGAGAAACTTTATGAGGAAAGACTGATGTCGGAGGAAGGCATGGCAACTACTCCGAACAATTTGATCAATATCGGAAAACCTATTGATTTTGATGAAGATGATTTTATAGAACAATTAAAATGGCTTTATTCATATGTTGAAGAAAACAATGAGGATATAAGGGTATATATAAAAAGAATAGTTACAACATATCACTCACCTCTTGTTGAAAAATATTAATGATGAATTGTTTAACAGTATGAAAATAAAAGCTTAAACTCAACAAAGCTTAAAAAAATAGGATAAGACTTAGAATCTTTTGAAAAAAATAAGGAATTTTAGCTGAGATCTTATAGCAGTTTTATAAAGTAGGTATTCGATACAGATATTTATTTACGATAAAATAAAACAGTTTGTATAATAAAAAAATATATAAACAAATATATATACCTGATGGGTTAAAGGAAAAATATGTTTAAGAATAATAATAAGTTTAAAAAGTTTGATTCAAAGGTTTGGCTAAGCACCCCAACAATGCACGGTCCTGAAATGGATTATATTAAGGAGGCTTATGAAACAAACTGGATGTCAACAGTGGGAAAGAATATAAATGAAGTGGAGAGAATGACCTGCGAATATATAGGTTGCAAATATGCCGTTGCCCTGTCTGCCGGTACGGCTTCTTTACACCTGTCAATGAAACTTGCGGGTATAAAGGCTTACGGAGTTCCAAAAGTAGGACATGGGGCTTTGGAGGGCAAGAAAGTATTCTGCTCCGATATGACATTTGCCGCAAGCGTAAATCCGGTGGTATATGAGGGAGGAGAGCCTGTATTCATAGATACCGAGTATGATACTTGGAACATGGATCCCGTAGCTTTGGAAAAAGCATTTGAAATATATCCGGATACAAAGGTGGTCGTAGCGGCACATTTGTACGGAACACCCGCTAAGGTAGATGAGCTGATTGCAATAATAAAAAAGCATGGTGCAATTTTAGTCGAAGATGCGGCGGAGTCAATGGGTGCTACATATAAGGGAGTACAGACGGGTACCTTCGGAGATTTTAACACGATATCTTTTAACGGAAATAAGATAATAACAGGAAGTGCAGGAGGCTGCTTTTTAACAGATGATGAATCTGCGGCGAATAAAGTACGTAAATGGTCTACACAGTCAAGAGAAAATGCTCCGTGGTACCAGCACGAGGAGACGGGATTTAACTATCGTATGAGTAATGTGGTGGCAGGAGTAATATGCGGTCAGTTCCCGTATTTGAATGAGCATATTGCACATAAAAAGGCAATTTATGAAAGATATAAGGAGGGCTTAAAGGGTCTGCCTATATCTATGAATCCTATGGACCTTAAAAATTCTAAGCCCAACTACTGGCTTTCATGTATGACTGTTGATAAAGAGGCAATGTGCAGGCAAGTATACGGTGAACAGGATGTTTGTTATATAAAAGAAGAAGGAAAGTCCTGTCCCTCTGAGATCCTTGAGGCACTATCATCAATCAATGCCGAAGGCAGACCGATATGGAAGCCGATGCATATGCAACCTATTTACAGAATGAATCCTTTCATTGTAAAAAACGGTAACGGTCGTGCCGGATCAAATGCCTATATTCCGGGTGAAGCCGCTGATATAGGTATGGATATTTTTGAAAGAGGACTATGTTTACCAAGTGATAATAAAATGAATAAAAAAGAGCAGGATACGATTATTGAAGTAATCAGGTCATGTTTTGAATAGAATATGATTCGTTGAAATATTAAGAGGGGTAATATAGATGCGTAGACGTAAAGGTCTGTATGAAAAATATTTTAAGAGACTGATAGATCTGTTTTGCGGATATTCGGCTCTGATAGTTTTTTGGTGGCTGTATTTGTTACTTACTGTATTGGGAGCAATCTTTATGAGGGGAAATCCTTTCTTTACACAAGATAGGCCCGGTAAAAATGGTAAGGTATTTAAACTTATCAAATTCCGTACAATGGATAATCGAAAAGACAAGAAAGGAAAGCTTCTTCCGGATGAATTAAGACTTAATAAATACGGAAGATTTTTAAGAAAAACAAGCTTAGATGAAATTCCCGAAGTTTTTAATATAATAAGGGGTGATATGTCAGTTATAGGTCCGAGACCCTTACTTGTAAAATATCTAAAGTTATATAACGAAGAGCAACGTCACCGTCATGATGTAAGACCCGGACTTACGGGATATGCTCAGTCTCATGGAAGGAATGCCTTGTCATGGGAGGACAAATTCGCTATGGATGTGTGGTATACAAGACATATCTCATTTATTTGCGATCTTAGGATACTTGGGATACGATACTTTCTGTTATAAAAAGAGACGGGATCGGTTCAGAGGGTAGTGTTACAACTGAGGAATTTAAGGGAACACCCCCGGGAGTTAAAGCAACATGGAGGGCAACGCATTGAAAAAGTTATTGATTATCGGGGCAAGCGGTCACGGAAAAGTGATAGCTGATATAGCGGTAAAAAATGCTTATGAAGATATAGCATTTTTAGATGATGATGAAACTATAAAAATGTGTGCAGATTTTCCTGTGATCGGTAAAGTTTCTGAAGCCGAAAGGATCCCGGGAGATAAAATAGTTGCTATAGGTAATGCTAACATAAGACAAAGGATCCAGGAGGATCTGTGCAGTGTAATAACACTTATTCATCCTAACGCTGTGATAGGTAGAAGAGTAGAGATCGCAACCGGTTGCGTGGTAATGGCAGGTGCAATTATAAATTCGGATACCGTCATAGGAAAGGGTGTAATAATTAATACCGGTGCTACCGTAGATCATGATTGCAAAGTGGGAGATTATGCTCATATTTCGGTAGGATCACATATTGCGGGAACAGTTGAAATAGGAAAAAAGACCTGGATAGGAGCCGGTGCTGTAGTCAGTAATAATCTCACTATATGTGATGAGTGTATGGTAGGAGCAGGTGCCGTGGTAGTAAAAAATATCGAAATCAAAGGAACATATATTGGTGTCCCTGCTGTTAAATTATAAATGGTCGCTGCTCATTTTTTAAATTAAAATGAGTATCTCTCGTTTATGTATAGAATAATTGATATATTGGAGAAATCATGTCATTAATACAAATTATTTCCATGATCGTTTTTTTGTTTAGTGTTTTTTTAATATTTTGGGCTATGCTCGGCTATGATATTTCACTTAGAATTATTAATAAAATCAGAGGAAAAGCTAAAATAGAATATAGCGAATATAAATACACAGTCACCGTAATGATAGTTGCTCATAATGAAGAGGATGTAATATACGATAAGCTGGTAAATGTTATAGACAATAACTATCCTAAAGATAAGATAAAATATCTGGTGGCTTCGGATAACAGTACAGATCAAACGAATGCAATAGTAGAAAAATTTATAAAAAATCACGAAGATCTTGATATTAAATTATATACATCCAAAAACCACAGAGGCAAAACAAACGCTCAAAATGAAGCTCAAAAATCGGTAGATAGCGAAATATTGGTGATGACAGATGCAAATGCAATGTTTAAGAATGATACCGTATCGGAATTGGTATCAAGTTTTGCGAATGATGATATCAAATATGTATGCGGTGCATTAAGATATGTGAATACCGAAAATATGACGGCTGATTCAGAATCAAGTTATTGGGACAGGGAATTGGTATCAAGATCGATCGAGAGTAGGATCAAAACCATAACTGCGGGAAACGGAGCTATATATGCCTGCAGAAACAGTGATTATGTTACTTTTCCTCCTATAGAGTGTCATGACAGCAGTATGCCTTATTATTACGGTATGCACGGTCAAAGAGCCATATTTAACGAAAATGCGATTGCTTATGAAAAAGCCGGAGAAAATACGGAAGACGAATATAAGAGAAAAGTTCGTATGAACCGTGTAATTTTGTTGCATATTAAAAACGGGATGAAAGCTTTTAATGTGTTTAAACATGGATGGTTTTCATATTTTTATTTTGGGCACAGAACATCAAGATATTTATTGTGGATCAATCATTTACTTGCTTTTATAAGTAATGTTATCTTAGCTGTGTATTCGGATCTTATTTTTTGGAAGATCATTTTGGGAGCACAGATTCTATTTTATATATTGGGTATTCTGGGCAGAAAATCAAAGTCAAAATTATTGCACATGATATATTATTATTGTATTACTATATTGGCACAATGGCACGGAATATTTAATTGTATAACGGGGAAAGCAAAACCTACATGGGAAAGAGCGGAAAGCACAAGGTAAATAAAAGGATCTAAAATGAGTAAAGTTGAAGTTTTAATGTCGATCATGTCTCAAAACGCTGAAGAGATCATAAAAAGAACAAATATTAAATCACCTGCTGTTGTGGTCAATCAATGCGACCGTAACGACAGGAAAAATATCATTATCAACGAATATAATGTTAATTATATCGATACGACAGACAGAGGGCTAAGTAAAAGCAGGAATTTAGCCATACAAGAGGCTAAAGGAGAATACTGTCTTTTATGTGATGATGATGAAGTTTTGGATGATGATCATGTTGAAAAAATAGAAGCGGCATTTCGTAAATATACTGATGCCGATATAATTTGTTTTATAGTTACAAGGGACAAAAAAAAGCATCCCCAACATAATCTTAGGATAAATTATTTAAATTCTTTACGTATCTCCAGTGTTCAAATGGTGATTAAAAGAACAAGTATTATAAACAATAATATTAAATTTGACGAGAATTTCGGAGCCGGTTCCCCTAACGGAGCCGGTGAAGAAAAATATTTTTTTATGTTTGATTGTTTAAAAAAATAATCTGAAAAATATATTATGTTCCGGTAGTGATAGGAAAAACTGTTACCCTCTGAATCAACCTGGTTTACAGGTTTTTAATAAAGATTATTTTTCTTAAAAGAGGGAGAATTTTTTTAGAAGATTATTCGGATCCTTTGGGTATATTCATTCGATATATTTTTGCAATATCAAAATATAAAAGGTATAAAAATAACGTATCTTTTTTTACAGGCGATCGATTTACTGTATAAAGGAATGAAGAAAACCGGTGATCTGTAAAAAATAAAAAAAGATATCATATATAATAATAAAATTATTTATGATAATTTACAGAGGTAAAAGCATGAATTATAAGGTAGATGTCATAATTCCGACATATAAAAGGTCCGATATGCTTGATAAAGCAATACGTTCGATCCTGGATCAGACATATAAGTACGTAATGGTTACGGTCGTTGATGATAATGATCCCGATACTGAATGGAGAAAAACAACATCTCAGATGATGAAGAAATATTCTGAAGATCCGAGAGTCCAATATATATGCCATGAAAGGAACAAAAACGGTTCTGCAGCAAGAAATACCGGATTTAAGCATACAAACGGTGAATTTGTATGCTTTTTGGACGATGATGATTATTTTTTACAGGATAAAATAAGAAAACAGGTAGATTATTTAGTGAATGATAGCACTAAGGATGCCTGTTTTTGTGACTGTATAAAAAACGGCAAAACCCTGTCTTTGCCTTATAAAAGTGATTTTTCGTATGATATATTTTTAAGCTTTCCTACACCTCAGACCAGTGGGATAATGTTTAGAAGAAAAGTTATAGAGGAATTAAACGGATTTGACGAATCGTATTACAGACATCAGGATTATGAGCTGTTACTTAGATTCTATGACCGTTTTTCAATGGGGAAGGTTGATGAAGTACTATATGTGCGTGAAAGATCGGAAGTAGATAACAAACCGAATGGTATGAAATTTGAAAAATTAAAGAAAAAATTATTTGACGATTTTAAGTATAAGTTGGATGGTTTGGAACAGATAGAGCCGGGATACAGAAAAAAAGTTATGGTTTACAGTAGTATAGATATACTAAAATGCTATATGAAAAAAAAGGATATAAAAAATTCTCTAAGGATCTTATTCATAGCAATGAAGAATAACATATTTTTGACAATTAAAGTGCTTATGAAAAGTTACAGAGCACATAAGATCGCAAACAGAGACTATAAAGTATAGACATGGAGAGATCTGATGAAAATAAAAAAAGTATTTCGTATATAGAATTGATCGCTGCATTTTATATTAATTCCTTTGTTATATTAAGACCTATTTTTGACAAGATACAGCTATATATCCAAGTTGATCTTGACTATAGAGGTCGGAATATTAATGTTGATCTATTTGTTTAATTCCAAATTCAGAATAGATAAGAATAATACTATCAGGATGTTTATATTTACCTTATTTGTAAGTTTATGGTTTGCGATGGATTTTATATTCAGAAGAAACAGACTTACATGGGATTATTATTATTATTTTTTGATATACGGTTTCTTATCGGCTGTTTTTTTTATAAATGTTAAAGATTATGAGAAACTGTTAAAATATTGGACTGTGATCGCAATTGTGGGAGGATGTCTGGTATTAGCCGATCCTTTTAATAAATATGCTATTTCCGGAAGTTATATGGACTTTGGAACAGCTATGTTACCTGCTTTTGCGGCAGGTGTTATCGCTTATGATCATTATAAATTGAAAATTATATTGCCTTTGCTTGTTGTATTTTTATTGGAAATCATAATATATGCGAATAAGGGAGCTACATTTTCTGCATTGGGTATAGTATTATTTTTTGTATTATACATGACCAAAGACAGCAAAAAAATTGTAAACAGAATATTGATAGTTTTGATCTTTGTAACGATAATCATGCTGTTCTACTCTTCGATATTGACATATTTGTATAAATTATCCGATTATTTGGGAGTGGCTTCATACTCTCTTGGCAATGGTATTTCACAGGACGCAAGATTAAACAGCTACTATATACGAAATGATATATGGAATTTTGTCGGTATAGAGTTAAAGAAAAATTCTATCATAGGAATGGGCATTGGAGGGTTTGAAGTAATATATTCCAATTATGCACACAATTTCTTTTTAGATATATTGATCACTCACGGCATCTTGATCGGCAGTGTTATTTTTTTAGTTATAGCGGCATTTATAATAAAAACTTTCAGGTGTAAATATAAGGAAAAGTTTATTTTTTCTTTAGTTATTTTATTGTTATGGATATTACCCATGATATTCAGTTTTACATACTGGAAAGTAATTTATTTTTGGTTATTTTTGATAATCAGTATATATAAGATATCCGGGAAGGAAAATATCGGTAATAATAATGAAGGTATTGATACATACATACGACACCGCTTATCAGAATGAGGCGGGGGGAGTTCATAACAGAATAGAAAGAACAGTTTCAGCATTAAGAAAAACAGGGCTTGAAGTTGATTTTTTTGACAAATATAAGACTAATATAAAGGATTATGATATTCTTCATATTTTTAAACTTGATATTGGCTCAAAGCAATTGGTGGATCATGCGAAAGCTGTAGGACTAAAGGTAGTGGTTTCTTCAATAATGTCACTTAATAAAGGTTGGTTGGTAGACATGTATTGGATGATAAAGAGTATTCCTATAGCTACTATTTATAAACAGGCATTTTCTATATGCTCTAAATCAGACCATATAATCGTAGAGACCTCTAAAGAAGCTTTGTTTATGAAAAAGCATTATCATATAAATGATAAAAAAATTAGTGTGGTGCCGAACGGAATAGATGATGTTTCTTCAAAAGACGAACTTATTTATTCTCTTATTGGAAAAAATGTTCCCTATGCATTACTCTTATCAAGGTTTGATAAAAATAAAAATCAGTTGAATGTAATTAAAGCCGTTAAAGGTTCCGATATAGAAATAGTATTTATAGGCGGTCCGGATTCAAGCAATAAAGGGTATTACGATAGATGTTTAAAAGAAGCTGAGGGTTGTGATAATATTCATTTTCTCGGTTGGCTTTGCACCGGCGATAAATTATTAAGATCCGCTCTGGGAAATGCTTCAGCCATCATTTGTTCTTCTTATCAGGAAACTTTCGGAATATCGATACTTGAGGGGCTTATGGCAGGTGCTACTCCTGTACTTTCGAATACACTGCCGATATTGGAGTTTGAGACTTTTAAGAGCTGTATAACATTTGATCCTGATAATATCAAAGATATAAGAGAAAAAATTAAAAAGGCTATATATGACGAAAAAGACCTTGATCTGATCAAGAAAGCGAAAGAAGAGTTTTCATGGGAAAGTGTAGCATATAAACATTTGAAAATATATCAGAATTTATTGCACGGTTAGGTGGTGATATTTAATGAACTTAATAAAAAAAGTATATTCCAAATTATATAAGACCAAGAATTTTTTTATGAGTTTTTGTGCTTCAAGGTATTTAAGGTTAAGAACCAAGCCTTTAGAGGATAATGTAATCATATCGGGATCATTCTTAATATTGGTACCGCATGCGGATGATGAATGGGTAGGATGCGGCGGTTTATTTGAGGACAATAACAATAAAATAACACTGTGCTATATGAATATGCCTGGAGGTGACAGTAAAGAAATCCATGCACAAAGATATATGGAACTATCTCAGATGGCAAAAATCAAAGATGTTCATCTGTTGCACTTAGACGGAAATGAAGAACAAAAAGTAGAGAAGTTAAAGAAGATAATCGAAAAAACTAAACCGGAACATATTTGTGTTCCGTCGTGTTATGATTGGCATTTAGAGCATCTTGCTGTTATAAAAATGCTTAAAAAATCTTTACTCAACAATAATGTACCTGCAGATCTTAAAATATTGACTTATCAAGTATCGGTACCAATGCCGGAAAATATGATAAATGCTTACAGTCCAATAAGTAAGATACAACAGAAAGAAAAATGGGCATTATTCAGACAAGTATATAAAACACAGGATTTTTTTCCGGTTGAAAGATTTATGCATAATGAATACGTGAGTGGTGGCATTGCAGGTTCATATTCCGCTGAAGTATATTGCTCCATGAATTATAAGGATTGGATAACATTTGTTGAAAAGAACACAGTTAATGAAACTCAAAGAAAAGAACTTGAAAAATGTTTTAAAAATCTGATTAAAGTAAGAGGAAAGGTAAAAGATTTTTCTATCAATAATAATATTTAGTATCGTTAGGGAGGTATAAGAGAGTTGTCGGAGTTTGGTATTCTAACATTTTACAATGTAATTAATTATGGGGCTGCTTTACAAGCTTATGCACTCCAGGAAAAGGTAAAAGAACTCGGAAAAACAGCGGAGTTTATAAGATTTGCGGATAGTCACGCAAATGATACTGTCGCAAAAGGCTTGGGAGACTATTTAAGAGCTTTACATAATGTAGGTTATAGCATTAAGACGTATTTGACAATACGAAAAGAAGGTCGTAAACAAAATGAAATGTTTACAGACTTTCAGGAAAAATTACTAAATAAAAGCGAAAAATATTATCTTTCAATAGAAGAACTTAAAGCCGATGAAGCCTCTTATAAGGGATTTATTACAGGAAGTGATATGGTGTGGTCTGATATAGGTCAAAATCTGGAAGTTTATTTTTTAACATTTGCACAAAAAATCAAACGCCTTTCTTATGCTCCGAGTTTGACGGGAAGAGATGGGGAGACGCTTGAAGAAAAAGAAAAATATGCGAATTGGATCAATCAGATCTCATATCTTTCATGCAGAGAACAGTATGGAGTGGATTATATAAGGCAAAATACGGGAAGAGAAGCAAAAAAAGTAGTTGATCCAACATTACTCTTTGACAAGTCACAGTGGAAGGAAAAACTTACTTTATCTGAAAAAAAAGAAAAGCCGTATATTTTATGCTATTTATTCAGAGGAATAACAAGGTCGCTTGAAAGAAAAGTTAAACAATATGCGAAAGATCAAGGTATGGAGATCAAGTACATACCTATGAGTCCAAGAGAAAGAATGCATAATTTAAAACACGGTTTTTCGGCAGCTTACGGTCCTAAAGAGTTTGTAGAAGAATTCTTAAATGCAGAACTTGTTTTTACTAATTCTTTTCACGGACTTTTATTTTCTCTTATCATGAATAAACCTTTCTACCTGTTGCATAGAGGAGAGGGTAACGAGTGGGCAAAACATGAGGAAAGAATGACTAATATTCTGACACAGCTTGATCTTCAAAACAGATTTGTCTTCGAAAATCAACTTCCCCAAAGTGCGGATCTGTTCGTTGATTATGATACTGTAAATGAAAAAATCAAACTTTTAAGAAATGATTCAATATCATATCTTTTAAATGCAATAAACAGTGTGGAGTCAGATAACAATGATCAAATAGGAGGTATGATATAAATGGAAAAATTAGTCAGCATCCTTACTCCATGTTACAACAGTGAAAAATATATCGATAGATATGCTGAGTCTTTACTGGCTCAAGAGTATTCAAACTGCCAACTGATTTTTATGGATGACGGTTCTACCGATAATTCCAAAGAAAAGATAATGAAGTATAAGGATGCGTTTGAGAAAAAGGGGTTTATATTTGAATATCATTACCATGAAAATACAGGTGTTGGAGCAACAATAGCCGAAGGAATGCGCTATGTAGTTGGAGATTACCTTACATGGCCGGATGTAGATGATACTTTATCTGCTGATTCTATTATTAAAAAAGTTAAATTTCTTGATCAACACCCGGAATACGGTCTGGTAAGGACTGATTTCGCAAAGGTTTACGATGATGCTCCTGACGTTGTAGTGGAACGTGGTGCTCAAAAATATCCCAACAGATGGAAAGAAGATCTTTTTAAGGATTATCTGCTCAGCAATCAGGCATGGTTACAGGGCGGATGTTTTATGGTAAGGATGACAAGTTTTTTAAAAGCAAATCCGGACCGATATATATATCCCACAAGAAGAGGGCAAAACTGGCAGATGCTCTTACCTCTTTTATATGAATTCAAGTGCGGATACATTGATGAACCGTTATTTTATTACTTTTTGAGAAATGGTAGCCTTTCTGATATAAGTAATGAGACCTATGATGATAGGATCAGAAAGTATGAGTTGTATGAAGAATTGATAATAGATACAGTAAACCATATGCATATACCGGAATCGGAAAAAAAGTCTTATATAGAGCAAGTTCAATGTCATTATATAAAGGAAAAGATAAGCCATGCTTTCTTTAAAAATAATCGTAAAGAGGTACAAAAATATTACAAAAAATTAAAAGAACTTGGTGTCAGTGATAAAAATTCCTATATCAAGTCTTTGATCACCGGAACAGTATTTGCTAAAATATATATGAAATTGAGGATAAAAGATGCGACTGGAAAGAAGTAAAAATGCAAAAAGAAACAGTATTTGGGGGTTTATAAGTAATTTTATCACCATACTGTTACCTTTCCTTGTAAGAACTATTCTGATCGAAGAACTGGGAGCTCAGTATTTGGGACTAAGCAGCCTTTTCACTTCTATTCTTACAGTACTTAATATTACGGAATTGGGATTCGGAACGGCTATCGTATATATGATGTATAAGCCCCTGGCCGAGGATGATACCGATCTTTTATGTGCATTACTTAATTATTACAGAAAAATATATAGGATGATCGGTATAGTAATACTTACGGCAGGTCTGGTAATAATTCCTTTTTTGGATAGACTGATCAAAGGAACCGTTCCGGAAGATATCAATATTTATATTCTATATGTTATGTACCTGCTGAATACTTCACTCTCTTATTGGCTTTTTGCTTACAAGGCATCTATTCTTACTATCTATCAGAGAAATGATATTAAGAGCAAGATAGGCATTTTTACATCATCAATGCTTTATATAGGTCAGGCTGTAGTGGTTATTTTGACACATAGTTATTACGCTTATGTAGCGGTGCTGCTATGTATTACCGTATTAAATAATATAGTTCCTGCTATATACGTTAAAAAATATTATCTTCAATATATATGCAAAGGTGATATTTCTGCCGATCTTAGGAAAGATATCAGAACAAGGCTTACAGGATTAATGATTACAAAGATCTCTGCCGTAAGTCGAAATGCTTTTGACAGTATCATAGTTTCAGCCTTCCTCGGTCTTGTCTTGGTTGGTATATATAATAACTATTTTTATATTATTAATTCGGTCTCCGCCATGATGCTTGTTTTGACAAATGCTATAGCCGCCGGAATAGGTAACAGTATTGCTTATGATTCAACTGAGAAGAATCTACAGGATATGAGGATAATCAATTTTTGGTATATGTGGATCTCGGCTTGGTTCATGTCCTGTCTGGTAGGTTTGTTTCAACCGTTTATGAGGCTTTGGGTAGGAGAGAAGCTAATGTTTTCGGACAGTATTATGATGGCTTTTGCGTTGTATTTTTTTGTTCAAAAAATAGGTGATATTCAGGCACAATATTTTGATGCAGCAGGATTATGGTGGTATAGAAAATGGTATTCTGTAAGCGAAGTAATTGCCAATATTATTCTGAACCTTGTTTTGGGATATTTTTTCGGAGTATTCGGAATAGTTATTGCAACTATACTGACTATTGTTTTTATTAACTTTTTAGGTGCTTCAAGTATTATTTTTAAGCATTACTTTAAAAAAGGCTTTTGCCGCTACATTGCAGATCAATTGAAATGGTTAACTACCGCCACTGTTGTTTCGGTAATTATATATTTTATAACTGTAAGTTTCAGATTGGGCAACGGACTTTTTGATCTGATCACAAAAGGTTTGATATGTACTGTAATACCGAACTGTATTATTCTTTTATTTTATTTCAGATCGAAGCTATTTAAAACCGCTTATAGTTGGTTAGTTGCAAGATTAAGAAAATAAAAAAATTATATTCAAAATCTCATCAGGATTAATAAAAAAACGATCTTTCATTAGATTATTTTTTTATTAATAGATAAAGGATAGATGAGTAAATAAATTAGTTTTCTGAATTAATGTCTTTTGTGATAAGCAGAAAGTAATTTTCTGTCAAGTCAGAAATGTAGTAAACCCAAAGAAAATCAGTATAAGTGTTGAAATTAGTTAATAAAAAAGGAGATATTGATGGAAATGGATTTAAGCCCTGTAGAAACAACGAAACTAAATAATCTATGGAGAACGTCACGATTTCAGCATAGTTGGAGAACCGTACAAAATATCGTCAATTGCAGGGAAAGGGTCACGAATTATTTTGTTCGAAATATGCTTATGATAGTTATAAGCTGTATTGCAGGTACCGGTTTATTTTTATCGCAAGAACTGGGTATCCTTTCCAATAATATTTTTTGGGGTAAGATTATGATGCTCATCGCTAGGCTGATCATCTTTTTGATAGTACTCCAGATCTTAAGTGTCCTTATCTATAGCTTTATAGGACCGGCTTGGGAAGCAAAGCAAAGAGGAAAACTTCGTAGGATCTACGAGAGAGAAATTCTCGAACCTATACTGCAAGTCCTTTATCCTTCAGCAAAAATCGATACAGAAAATGATATTTCCCCCAATAATGTAGAAGAAGTTGTACCTGTTGCAAAATACTATATCCAATCAGGAATAATTAATCTGAATAATGAAAAGAATGTGGAAATAGTAGATTTATATGCATACTCCATGTTAGATGGATTAAGCACTTCAAATAGGAAGATAAAGAACAAGTACGAGATAAGTAAATTTATCGGACAAGTCTACTCAATAAAAAATACGAAATCTTTAAAAGGCAATTTGCGGATCGTTCCGACTAAACATTTCCTTCTCATTGAGACCCAAGGAGACTATCTTGATATAATGTCAGGAGGCAGGAAAATCAATGTAGAAGATATACAGCATAACGAACACTATAATATATATTGTACGGATGAACAATCAGCAAGAATGTTCTTGACCCCAAATGTTATCAAATGGTTTAATAACAATATTACGGACCACAGGCTTTCCTTATATAGCAAAGATTCTCACATTTATATTGCTGATTATAACAATAAGCGTCTTTTTTCACCACCAAAAAGACAAATCGGATCTTAGTTCATGGAGAATAGAAAGAACAGCGAGGGATATAAAAATATGTCTTAGCCTTTTGCAGGCGAAATAAGTGAGATCATATAAGCATTAAGTAAAAAGTCAAAAAAAGTACAAATAATTAAAAAGTCACAGAATCAAAAAAATCAACATTCCGGTTCTGTGACTATCATATTATAAATATTGAGCTTAATCCCTTTTAAATATATCTCTCGTATAAACTTTATCTTTTACATCGTCAAGGTTTGAATCGTATCTGTTTACTATAATTGCCTGACTTCTATCCTTAAATTCTTTTTAGATCATTCACTATTTCCGAACCGTAAAAAGGTATCTTTGTCTTTTAATGTAGGTTCAAATATTATAAAGCTTTAGCACCTTTTTTTCCTTTTATTCTCTTCATAACACCCTGGATAGAAGACTGACGAAAATTATCCGAGTTACTCTTCATTGTAAGACGATATATACCTATGACTTTTTCGTCATCTTCACCATTATATTCAGAACAAAAAGGATTTAGCATTATCGGCTATTTCCAGTACCTTATCGGCTATATAATCCTTCCTTGTTCTGTTGCTTTCTACGATCGCAGTGATCATATTTTGCGGAACATCATTAAAATTAGCAAGAAGTTGTTTGGTATCCTTTGGCAGGCAATATCCTCCGTACCCGAAACTCGGATTATTATAGTGTGAACCTATACGAGGATCTAAGCATACACCGGTGATTATCTCCTGAGTATTAAGTCCCTTTTTTTCTGCATATGTATCAAGCTCGTTAAAATAGGAAACACGAAGAGCTAGGTATGTATTGGCAAAGAGCTTCACAGCCTCGGCTTCGGTAAATCCCATGAACAAAGTTTCAATATCTTCTTTTATAGCCCCTTGCTTCAAAAGATTGGCAAAGATCTCGGCTTTTTCTCTTGATTCATCATCACAGGATACTATGATCCTTGACGGATACAGATTATCATAAAGTGCCTTTGATTCACGAAGGAATTCCGGACTGAAAATAATGTTTTTTGTATTGTATTTTTTTCTTACCGATGCTGTGTATCCGACCGGTATAGTGGATTTGATGATCATAGTCGCATAGGGATTTACTTTTAATACAAGCTCAATAACTTCTTCGACAGAAGAGCAGTCAAAGAAATTCTTTTCGTTATCATAGTTAGTTGGAGTTGCTATTACAACGAAATCAGCAGCTTTGTATGCAGTTTCAGCATCTAACGTAGCTTTTAAGTCAAGTTCTTTTTCGGCAAGATACATTTCTATATAATCATCTTGAATAGGAGATTTCCTGTTATTGATCAGTTCTACTTTTTCATCAATGATATCTATAGCTGTTACCCTATTGTGCTGTGCAAGAAGGGTTGCAATTGACAGCCCAACATAACCTGTACCGGCAACCGCAATATTGTATTGTCTATCTAAATGAATATTATGTATTGAAGAACTTTTATCTTCAAATAAATCAACAATTTCAAAGTCCAAGATCTCGGCAATATTTTGAAGTTCATCAATAGAGGGTACATAATTGTAATTCTCCAATTGGATTATGGTATTTTGATCCATTCCGCACTTATTGGCAAGTTGTTCTTGTGAGATTTTTAATAGTGTTCTTTTACTTATAACAGTATCCGTCATTTTCTTGAAAGATAATTTTTTCATTTTTTCACTCCGTAAATATTATACTGTTTACTGATTTTTTTCAGTAAAATAATTAATTTAAAAGCAGACATTCTCTATATAGAAAAAAATATAATTTTTTTATTTGACGAATTTCTTATCTGACATCTCAAAAAAAGTTGTTTCTGATATCTGCAATATTTGAATATGTATATTTAATTTTAACAAAAAAATACAATATAGTGCAAATTTAAGTTTTAAGACATATTATAAGATTTTATTAAAAAATAACGATATTGCGAGGTAATAAAATATTCTAAATGTAGATAGAGAGAAAAGTCCATAACCGTATAAACATTTTAAGACTCTTACAGAGTATTTGATGCGGGTTATTAGAAAAACATAGAGAATTCAAATAAAAAAGTCCGTGACCTGCCGGCGCTACGAGCGTCCAATCCGCTCACAGTCTAAACAAGTACGAACTTTTCACATTCTATAGTATGTATTTGATTTTGTCAATAAAAAAGTTCATCCTTTATCATGGGCGTGATAGGCGTCCAATTCGCCAACAGGCATATCCATGACAGTTATGAACTTTAATCATTGTAAAATGCTCTAAACATTATGTCAACAGATAGAAGAGAAGGATGAGAGAGATAGAATGGTCTTGCAGATTTTGGGAGATGGTACTGAATTATATTTAACACCGGACATTTACTATAATACTGATATGTTTGATATAGAAGTGGATATATCAAGATATGACATTATAAGAATAAATAGTGTCAGTGTTAATGGTGGCAACAAAGTAGGTTTAATAAATGCCAGATTTGAGTAAGTTTTTATAATATTGCGATACAATTACTATAATAAATTAAAAGATAATGAGCAAGGCTTGATTAGGTAACTAGACTTAAGGTTTGCTCATTGTCTTAATGAAAAAAACTTGTTTGTAATATAAAGGCGGTATGATAAAAGGATTTTTTTCATAGTAGAAAATTTATATTATATCTGTACTTGGTAGCATAAGTATCAAGAAAAATAACTGATTTTTATTATCTATAAGGCTAAATTACAGAAAGATTAAACAGACCATATTGTAATTATAGCAGAAATCAGAATATGCTTTATAAAGTAAATAAAAAAACCGGGGTTATTGTAAACAGTAATTATGTACAAGATATATTGGCATATATCATCCATATATCTTGTACAAAAAAATCTTAAAATACAACAACTCCGTTTTTTTGTGTTATAAAGGATGAATAGGGTAATTATTAATTTACAGCAAATGTTGTCTTGTCGGCGGGTGGAAAGTATAAATACAAAGTATTTATTTTTTTATAAAAAAATTATTTTTCAAACAATAGAGTGACATAATATGTCCTTGTAGATATATATAATAAGTATGTAAATAGTAAAAAAAGAAGTAATAATGATGGAAGAGAGGATGATAAAATAATAAGTTTTATGAACTATAAAAAGTAAAAAAATATTTTTTTGTAAAAATTATATATTGATTGTAAGAAAAAAATTTGATATATAATTAAGAAATATTTTAGGGTTATAATAAAAAAATATAATAGAAAATTAAATTAAAGCAATCATAGGAGTATATAAGTATGGATAAGGGAAATATCTTAGTTATAGGTGATTCCGGTGTTGGCAAATCCACCTTGATCAATGCTGTTCTAGGTGAAGAAAAGGCAGAAACAAGCTTTGGTAATTCAGGCACTACAAAGGAATTAAAAGTATATGAGAATGATATACTGGAGTTTCGTGTCATTGATACCGTAGGATTTGAACCCGGGTTTTTTAAAAGATTGGAAGCTATTAATTCGGTCAAAAAATGGTCAAAAAAGGCTATTAAAGAAGGAAAAGAAAATTCCAATATAAATGTTATATGGTTTTGTGTTGAAGGAACTTCAAGCAAATTATTTCCTGAGACAATAAAAAGCCTTTCAAAAGCAACAGCTATATATCCATCTGTTCCTATTATAGTTGTAATTACCAAATCTTATTCAAAGCCTGAACGAGAGAAAAATATACAGATGATAAATAATGCATTTGCAAAACAAAAAAGCTCCAAGAATTTAAAAGGTATTATTCCGGTAGTAGCATCTATATTTGAAATAGACGAAGAGCAATATGTAGCACAGGAAGGTATTACAGAACTAATTGATATGACCTATAACTTAATACCTGAAGGAATGCAGGCGGCAAAAAATGATGTCGAATTATTTAAATTAAATCGCAAAAGATCATTTGCACATACTGCTATTACGGCATTTACAGTGAGCGCTATAGGAATAGGAGCAATACCGATTCCATTTTCCGATGCGGTATTATTATCACCTTTAGAAGTAGGGGAGATAAATGCTATAGCTAAAATATACGGAATAGAAAATAATAAAAACTCCAAGAGGTTTTTGAATTCAATTGTCGAAGCGGGAACTATAGGAGTCGCAGCGAAGGCAGCTATCAGCAGCTTAAAAGCAATGCCGGGAGTTAATATAGCAGCCTCCGTACTAAATGCTATCATTGCAGGAAGTATAGTTATGGCAATCGGCGAAGTATGTGTATACACATTTGAACAAATTTACTTAGGAAAGAAAACTATGGATGATATAGATTGGATCAATAAAATTATTGAGTCCAAATTATCATCACAAATAATGAATAAAATAAATACGATCGCTGAAAGTGAAGATTTTAAAAAAGGCAATCTGAGTAATATAAATAAGCTTTTTATAAAATAAGCACCCAATAATATGTGATGAAAATTATAATATGTTAATATTTTTCATATTCAAAATGGGATTTGTACCTTGAAAAGATGCAGTGAGAGGACTGTTAAAAATCGAACAAAGAATATAAATGGAGAAATGTTATGGAAGAAATGTTTCCAAGAAAATTGCCCCCGGTATATAAGCGTAATGAAAAAGACTGCTATTTAGATCCTATCAGGAAAAAATTGATTTATATTACACCTGAAGAAACCATACGACAAAGAGTGCTTTCTTATTTGACTGACACTCTGCATGTCCCAATTCAGGAAATTATTTTGGAGCAGCATTTATCACATTATGGCATTAAGAGTAAAAAAAGAGCTGATATTATTATTCATGGCAGGGATGCAGAAGGAATATCTGTACCGATAGCAGTAGTTGAATGTAAAGCTCCTAATGTTTATTTGGATATGAATGCCCAAGAGCAGATGTTTGAATATTGTGAGTTGACAGGAGCCGATTATGCCATGCTTACTAATGGAGTTGACCGGTACTGTTTTAGATATGATTCTGAAAAGGATGAATACGTGAGCATAACGAGTTTGCCGGATTATAAGGATATGTTGTCAGATAAATATGAAAAGTCGGATATTGGAGAACTTCCAGCAAGAATTCCATTCAATCAGTTGGAATCATATTTGAAAAAAGATTTTTCACAAAGAGAAGAAGATGATTATGGTAATGGTGTTAGTAAATTAACACCTATAAGTCAGGCGGTTCCGATATTTAATCTTTGGGAGGGATTGCTTGATATACGAGTAAAGATTCCAACAGGGAAATATAAACCATTTGAATTGATTGAAGATTATGGCATAAGGATGCTATCATACGGAAACGCTTCGGGAGGAAGGTTCTATGGACCATATCGTTCTTTTCTTGTAAAGGTTAATGAGAATACAGAGTTCTTCTCTATAGGAGTTACAACATATTGTACAAGTGCAAGTTCAGATAAGGTGAAGACTTACATTGTGGTTGCACATAATGATGAAAAAGAAGCACACCATGCACTTCAGTTGGCTGTGGAGGATAATGTGACAGATCTAGGTAATAAAGTGAATTTTTATCATCATGGTAGAATTACTGTCGGAAGAAAAGGAAGTAGAAAAGTTGATGAATTAAGGAGGTTTGTTGAAGAACGGTATCCTAAAATTATCAGCGGAAATCACTTTTTTCTTGGAAGTCTTGTAAATGATCGACTCTGGAGGCTGGATGATCCGGATGTGATTGAGATTATAGAGAATTTGATATCATATTCTATTGTTCGTGACGAATATAGAGAATATGTGAAAAATCATTGAAATTAAATATTGCTCATTACATAGCAGTCATGTACTTTGGTATGTGTCTGCTAATTTTAGTTTTGGACAAGAAGTCCTAGGTTACCTAGATTCATATCAAGGTTGTGGCGCAAAACACTTTAATATTTTCTAAAAAATATAAAAATAAACAAGAAGAGAAATTTAATATAGAAAAAGCTCCTAAACTTCTGAGTCTTTAGTATCGTAAGTAAGATTTGACCTCTCTATATACAACTGTCTCAGTTTGTTTTACACAGTCGCAGCAATCGGTTTCAAAAAACGAAAAAAATTAAGATTTTGAAATCGACTTCTTGCATATACTATTTATAGGCAGTATAATAAGTGCAGCAAAGCGGTTTCGAAAAATGAAAAAATTTTGACTTTTGAAAGAGAGCGGCTATATGAAAACAATTACGAGAACACAGTATCTTAATAGGATTATTGAATTAAATGGTACTCCTGATATAAAAATCATTACAGGTATTCGCCGCAGCGGTAAATCAAAATTAATGCAGGCATATATCAAGTACCTGAAAAGCAATTTTGAAAATATCAGTATCATTTTTATTGATTTCATGGACTTGGTATATGAAGAACTCAAGGAATACCATAAGTTACATACTTATGTGGAAGATCATTATCAGGAAGGAAACAAATTATCTTTTCGTAGATGAGGTTCAGATGTGTCCTAAGTTTGAGTTGGCAATCAACAGTCTTTACTCCAAGGGTAAATACGACATCTATGTAACCGGCTCAAATGCTTTTTTGCTGAGTGCGGATCTGGCAACATTGTTTACGGGACGATATATCGAGATCCATGTGTTCCCGTTCAGTTTTCAGGAGTACTGTCAGTACTATGATGATGTTCATGATAAATGCAAGCTCTTTGAGGATTATTCCACCAAGGGAGGTTTATCGGGGTCTTATGCTTACAGAACGGAAAAAGACAGAACAAACTATATCAAAGAAGTCTATGAAACCATTGTTACAAGAGATTTGGTACAAAAGTATGCTCTGCCGGACACCTTAGTTTTGCAAAGATTAAGCGAGTTTCTTATGGATAATGTCAGTAATCTGACCTCTCCGAATAAGGTCAGCTGCTTGTTGACAGCAAATGGAACACCGACCAATCATGTTACTATCGGCAGGTATATTAAATATTTGTGCAATGCATTTGTGTTCTATGACATTAAGCGTTATGATATTCGAGGAAAGAAATATCTGGAGACTTCTGAAAAGTTCTATCTATGCGACAGTGGTATTCGATATGCAATCCTTGGAAGCAGAAACATGGACTACGGCAGAGTTTACGAGAATATTGTCTGTATTGAACTTCTTCGCCGTGGATACGAGGTCTATGTAGGAAAACTGTATCAAAAGGAAATTGATTTTGTGGCACAAAGGGGCAGCGAGAAAATTTATATTCAAGTAAGCGATAACATCTTCGGTCAGGAGACTTTTGAACGAGAGGTATCTCCACTGCTTCAGATTCGTGATGCTTATCCGAAAATGATTATTGCCAAAACCGGACATCCGAAATACAGTTATGAAGGAATTGAAATTGTTGATATAGTTGATTGGTTATCAACAGAACAACCAAGTTAAATAGCGTTTCTTACATAGCAGTCATGCACTTTAGTGTGTGGCTGCTATTTTTTAAACAGCAATGCAGTATGCAGGATATATAAGCTATACTCAAAGATTATCTTGCGACATTATTCAAAAAATTATAAAAACAAAAAAGACCCTGAATTTCAGAGTCTTAAAGTAGCGGAAGGGAGATTTGAACTCTCGACACCACGGGTATGAACCGTGTGCTCTAGCCAACTGAGCTATTCCGCCATGTACTTTATAGAAAAAATGGGACCTACAGGGCTCGAACCTGTGACCCTCTGCTTGTAAGGCAGATGCTCTCCCAGCTGAGCTAAGATCCCAAGAATTTCTAACGCTCGTGTAGTATAATAAAAAAAAGATAAAAAGTCAATAGTATTTTTTTAATAAATTAAATTTTATAAGCCATATATGATAAAGTCCTATTATACCCCAAATAAAAATGTCCTGTTTATGGTAGAATAATGTTTTTACAGATTCTATCAGACAGGAGGAGTTGACTTATCAGAAAGGTAGTTTTATCAATGAATGAACAAAAAGAAGTATGAGGTCATCAAAAGCCTAGCAGACCACCCGGAAACTGCTAACAAGGACAGAGCAGCTCTTATTCTGGGTTGTACCAAGAGACATATAAATCGTATGCTACAGGGATATAGCAGAAGTGGCAAGGATTTTTTTATTCATGGCAATAGAGGTAAAAAACCGGCTACCACAATCTCTATAGAGATTCGCCAAAAAAAGTCATAGACCTATACAGAAATAAATACTTTGAGGCAAACTTTGAACACTATACAGAGCTTCTCAAAAAAAGAATGAAGATATAAGCATTTCTGCTTCTTCTGTCATGAGTATTTTTGGAGTCTGAATACATCCTCTCTCCCAAAGCTACCAAAGCAAAGCGTAGACGAATTAAGCAAAAGCTCAAAGAACAAAAGAAAGCGGCAAAGACAAAAAAAGAACTATCATCTATACAGGTCAACCTGGTGTCAGTTGATAATGCTCACAGCCGTCGTCCCAGGTGTGCTTATTTTTGGCGAATTACAGCAAATGGATGCGACACCTTATGAGTGGGTACATGGGCAGGTATGGCATCTGCATTTGGCTATTGATGATGCCTCCGGTATTGTCACAGGTGCTTGGTTCGATACTCAAGAGACGCTCAACGGTTACTACCATGTACTTGAGCAGATCCTTACTGATTATGGTATACCTTATAAGTTTCTTACTGATAAACGATCTGTATTTACTTACAAGAAAAAAAAGATGTCTTGTCTGATGACAAAGACACCTATACACAGTTCGCTTATGCCTGCAAACAGCTTGGAATAGAGCTTGAATCAAGCAGTATACCGCAAGCCAAAGGACGCATAGAACGATTAAATCAGACTTTACAGTCACGCCTGCCTATTGAGCTGAGGCTCGCAGGCGTAACCGATATCAATAAAGCCAATGAATTCCTTCACTCCTACATAAAAGAATTCAATGAGAAGTTCGCACTTCCACTTTATGGTATCAAATCTGTCTTTGAAATGCAACCGTCTAAAGAAAAAATAAACCTTACTCTGGCAGTTTTGACTGAGAGAACTGTTGACTGCGGACATGCAATTCAATTCGAGAAAAAAAGTTTTATAAGATGATAGATTATAAAGGAGTGCAGATCCATTATCGAAAGGGTACCAAAGTTATGCTTATCAAGGCATTAGATAGGTCTATGTTTGCGTGTGTTAATGACAAAGATATTTATGCACTGGAGGAGATACCGACTCATGAGCATAAATCTAAGGACTTGGATGCTGATTATAAACCACCAAAACCCAAAAAGACTTACATTCCAGCTATGAATCACCCTTGGAGGAGAAGTGCATTCAATAAATTTGCACACTCACAGCCACACAGAATTGAAGAAGATTTAGAAAGTGCATAAAAAAAGCCCCTTGTTTTGGGGCTTATAAATTAATTATTTCGAGACATAATCATTTATGCTTGACATAGTATTTTTTTAATAAATTAAATTTTTAATTTATTAACTATAAAAGTCAGGTGTCAATATTAACTCATATATATAATATGGGCGTATATTGACAAATATAGTCAAGGATGATATATCTATATGTGACAGTAAATTTTAAAAAAATGAACAAAATAAATATTCAAAATATATATAAATATCTCATAATTTAGCAAAAAAATAATGTTTATTTTACATGAAACAATGTGTTTAAATAAAACGATAAAGATAAATAAAATTAAAAAAATAATCAAGGAGGTATTTGTTGTGACAGTAGCTAATGAATATGTCAAGCTGATCAATAGTTATTTATCTGATTATATATTGGTTATATTATTGGTTGGCGGTGGAGTTTGGTTTACCTTATTGTTAAGAGGTATACAGTTTAGGGGTATAGGTACCGGTCTTAAGATGACATTCGGCGGTCTGTTTTCCAAAAAGTCCGAAGCCGGTAAGGGTGGAATGTCGTCATTTCAGGCTTTGGCTACTGCAGTAGCAGCTCAAGTCGGTACAGGTAATATTGCAGGTGCGGCTACAGCCATAGCTGTAGGAGGTCCTGGGGCAATATTCTGGATGTGGGTCTCTGCCTGTCTCGGCATGGCAACTATATTTGCCGAAGCAACATTGGCTCAAAAATATAAGGTGGTAGGTAAAGACGGAGAAGTTACCGGAGGTCCTGTATACTATATTTTAGAAGCTTTTAAAGGCGGGGTCGGAAAGTTTTTGGCACTTTTATTTGCAGTGTTTATTATATTTGCTCTGGGATTTATGGGAAATGCCGTTCAGTCCAACTCTATTGCGGCTGCATTTAATACCGCATTCGGAATCCCAAGTTATGTTATAGGTTTATTGGTGGCGGTGCTTGCATTATTTATATTTATGGGCGGTACCAAGAGAATAGTTCAAGTTACCGAAACAATAGTTCCTTTTATGGCAGCTTTATATATTCTCGGTTCATTAATTATTGTTTTGATTAAGTTTCAGAATGTACCTGCAATGTTATCAAGTATTTTTGTAGGTGCATTTAATCCTAATGCTATGGTTGGCGGAGCTTTGGGTGCCAGCATAAAACTTGCCGTAACTAAGGGTGTTGCAAGAGGACTTTTCTCTAATGAGGCCGGTATGGGATCAACACCTCATGCTCATGCCTGTGCTAAGGTGGATCATCCGGCACAACAGGGTTTTGTAGCTATGGCAGGTGTTTTGATCGATACTTTTGTTGTTCTTAATTTGACAGCATTTGTTATCCTTACTACAACTACCAGAGAAGAGATAGTAAGTCAGGGGCTTACCGCAGCTGCACTGAGTCAGCATGCCTATACATCTGTATATGGTAATATGGGACAGATATTTATAGCGATATGTATGTTCTTCTTCGCTTTTTCTACTATTGTTGGATGGTATTTCTTCGGTAAGGCTAATATTAATTATCTTTTCGGTCCTAAGGCGGTTCCGGTGTACACTATACTTGTAGGTTTGTGTGTTTTTCTAGGTTCTCTTGCGGAAGTCGATCTTGTATGGAATATGGCTGATATGTTTAATTCACTGATGGTAGTACCTAATATTATTTCACTTTTTGCACTTAGTATTGTAGTTAAAAAACTTCATGATGAATATTATGAAAAGAAAAAGAAAGGTGAACTTAAATAAAGTATTGAGCTGCTCTTTTCAGCGATACTTTATAAGTGTTTTCCTAATCAAAATATAAAAATGATAATGAGTTTATCCAATTAATATGATCGGGAAATAAAATTATTCTTATTTTCCGTATAAAAACCGCAGCTTATAATAATGTACCGACCCTTAAAAGTCAGACCTGAAATTCTAACGATCGGAGGTCGGTACAATAGGACTGCGGTTTTTTTGATAAATTATAAAAAAAACAGTATATAGTTTTTTTAATAATTTCTTAAATGTATATTCCCGAAAAAAATCATTCAATAAAAAAATATAGCTATACATAAAGGTATATGTCTTGCTATAATAGTACTCACTATGATTTTGACAAGGTATGACAGAGAAGTTATTTGTTTTTCTTTGCCAAAATTTATATTTTTAGTACTGATTATATAAAGTAAGGATACAGTTAAATATGATTAATTTCATTGTAAACCCTAATGCAGGGAATATGAAGAGTTATGCCATATGGAAAAGGCTTGAGGTTTATCTACGAAAAAAAAGAGTGGATTACAGATGTTTTCTTACAGAAATTGAGGGGGATGCTAAGAAAATATCTTACAGTATATCAGATACTAAAGATAATGTAAGTATAGTGATCGTAGGCGGAGAAGGTACTTTTAACGAGGTACTTGACGGACTTAATATAAATGAAAGAATAAGTGTGGCTTATATACCTACAGGTCATTCAAAGACCTGGCAAAAGGTCTTAAGCTGCCAATGAGTCCGTTAAAGTGTTTGAAGAGGATCTTAAATCCTAAAAGCACAAGAAATATCGACTATGGTATTCTTAGTTTTGCAAACGGAACGCAACATCGGCGTTTTATCATGTCGGCAGGTATAGGACTTGATGCCGAACTTTATTTAAATGCCGATGAAAAAAAAGAAGTGTCAAAACTTCTTACTCTTAGGATGCTTAAAAAATGGTATTCAAAGCTTTCCATTCTTTTTTCTTCCGGAAGCAGCAAGGGTTACGTACTTATAGACGGATTTAAAAAGATAGAATTTAATCATATACTTTTTATTTCTTCTCATATACATCCGTATTCTCTTGGAGGTCTTAGACTTGCACCCAAGGCGGATAATTTAGATGGTGAACTTACAATATGTATAGTACACCAGAGGAGTAAGTTAAGGTTGCTTCGTATTATGTTAAGCGCTGTATTCGGCAATCATCTAAAGTATGCCGGAGTAAGAAATTATGATTGTAATGAACTTAAAATTCATCTTGAATCGCCTATGTCCGTTCACACTGACGGAAGGCAGTGCGGCAAATGTACTGATATACATCTGCATTGTGTAAAACAAAAATTAAAGTTTTTAATATAATATTGAGGTGAGATTTATGAGAATAGGTCAAGGTTATGATGTTCATGCCGTACAAGAGGACAGAAAACTGATTCTTGGAGGTGTTGAGATACCTCATAAGTGGGGACTTAAGGGACATTCCGATGCGGATGTGTTACTTCATGCTGTTATGGATGCACTTTTAGGTGCGGCGGGACTTGGTGATATAGGTAAACATTTTCCGGATACAGATAATAAATATAAAGATATTTCAAGCATGGTCCTTTTGGAGGAAGTGGCAAAACTTTTGTATGAGCATACTTATATCGTTGAGAATATTGATGCAACTATTGTAGCGCAGGAACCGAAACTCCTTCCATATATGGAAGCTATGAAAGAAAATATAGCTAAGGCGCTAAGTATCGCTAAAAATCAGATCAATATTAAGGCAACTACCGAAGAATGGCTCGGCTTTACCGGTAGGGTAGAAGGCATAAAATCTTATGCGGTATGTTTACTTACATCTGTAAGAGATGCAAGTTATGTGGATGTAACACCCGGAAACTGCGGAGGTTGCTGTTCAAAGATATAAGAATACAAGGGGGATATTAAAGTGAAGATTTATAATACACTCAGTAAAAGAGAAGAAGAATTTATACCTTTGAAAGAAGGTGAGGTCAAAATATATGTATGCGGTCCTACCGTGTACAATCTTATACATATAGGTAATGCAAGACCTATGATTTTTTTTGATACTGTAAGAAGATATTTTATATATAAGGGTTATCAGGTAAATTTTGTATCCAATTTTACAGATGTTGATGATAAGATAATCAACAGAGCTATAGAAGAAAAAGTAAGTGCCACCGAAATTTCCGAAAAATATATAGCCGAATGTAAAAAAGATATGGAGGGTATGAATATACTTCCGGCGGATACACATCCACAGGCTACAAAAGAGATAGAAGGCATGATAGATATGATAAAGGATCTTATAGATAAAGGTCATGCCTATGTCTCAAATGACGGTACAGTTTATTTTAGAGTCAAGAGTTTCCCTGAATACGGTAAGCTTTCACATAAGAATATTGATGAATTACAATCCGGACTTAGAGAATTAAAAGTAAGCGGTGAAAATGACAAGGAAGCTTCCTATGATTTTGTACTCTGGAAGCCTAAAAAAGAAGGAGAACCTTATTGGGAGTCACCTTGGAGTGACGGAAGACCGGGATGGCATATCGAGTGTTCTGTCATGAGTAAGAGGTATCTTGGTGAGCAGATCGATATACATGGAGGCGGTGAAGATCTTGTATTCCCTCATCATGAGAATGAGATAGCTCAATCGGAAGCATGCAGTGGTAAGCACTTTGCAAAATATTGGATGCATAATGCATTCCTTAATATTGATAATAAAAAAATGAGTAAGTCTGAAGGGAATTTCTTTACAGTCAGAGATATATCAAAGATGTATGATCTGCAGGTTTTGAGATTTTTCATGTTGAATGCTCATTACAGAAGTCCTCTAAATTTCTCCGCAGAGCTTATGGATAGTGCTAAAAACTCCCTTGACAGAATACTAAATGCATTTGAAAAATTAAGAAGTTTTGAGGAGAAGGTTTCGGGAGATACAATGACGGAAGCTGAAAGAGCGGATTTCCATGAAGTCATATTAAGTAAGCAAAAGTTTGAGGCTTCTATGGATGACGATTTTAATACTGCTGATGCCATAGCCGCAGTTTTTGAGATAGTAAGGATATCCAATTCAACTGTAAATGAAACCAGCACCTTGTCTTATATCAAGCATACACTTTCTGTACTATCAAAGCTTTGCGATGTTCTGGGTATAAAAACAGAAAGAAAAGAAGTAATACTTGATGAGGATATAGAAAAACTTATAGAAAGCAGAACAGAAGCAAGAAAAAATAAAGACTTCAAACGTGCGGACGAGATAAGAAATGAACTTTTAGAGTTGGGTATCGTACTCGAAGATACAAGAGAGGGCGTTAAGTGGAAGAGAGTTTAGAACTTTTTGAAAAATCTTTCACAGATCCTAAATTGTTCTCTCCCTTGGTACTTGCATTCTTAGGAGATGCGGTTTATGAACTTATAGTACGCAGTATGCTTGTTAATAAAGCTAATAAGCCTGTTAATAAGTTACATAAAGAAAGTTCTTCTTTCGCAAATGCTAAGACGCAGGCAAAGTTTGCACAAATTTTGTGCGAACATTTAAGCGAAGAAGAATTAAGAATCTACAAAAGAGGACGAAATACTCATTCACACAGTGTTGCAAAGAATGCAAGTATAGGTGATTATCGACAGGCTACCGGTTTTGAAGCCTTGCTGGGATATCTGTATCTTCAGGAAAGACACGATAGGATCAAAGAACTCATATATATATGTTTAAAGAAAAAGGGGAATCTTAACATAGCTTATAAAAGAGGAATGTGAGTTTTTTTAAAAATATTCGGATCAATTGATATATTTTAATAATATAACGGAATTGATTTTAGCACTTTTATAAGTCCACACTGAGGGAGAGAAGATGAAAGAAAATTATATAGAAGGTCGAAATGCCATAATAGAAGCTTTTCGCTCTGATAAAACAATAGATAAGTTGTATGTACAGGAGGGATTAAATGATGCTCCCATCCTAAAAGCAATTAAAGAAGCAAAAAAGCAGGGCAGTATTATAAACTTTGTAACTAAAGAGAAACTCGACCTTATGAGTTCTACAAAAAAACACCAAGGATTGATAGCAAAAACTGCCGAATATTCTTATGTGGAAGTGGAATATATATTAGAAAAAGCAAGGGAAAAAAATGAGAGTCCTTTTATATTTATTCTTGACGGCATAGAGGATCCTTATAATCTTGGTGCTATCATAAGAACCGCTGATCTTTGCGGTGCTCACGGTGTGATCATACCCAAGAACAGAGCGGTAGGGCTTACAGCTGCAGCAGTTAAGGCTTCTGCCGGAGCGGTTAATTTTACTCCGGTAGCAAAGGTGACCAATATTGCCAGAACTATAGACGATCTTAAAAATGAAGGGTTGTGGTTTGTTTGCGCCGACTCCGAAGGTGAACCCATGTACAAACTGGATTTAAAAGGTGCGATAGGTTTGGTCATGGGAAATGAAGCGCATGGGGTCAGTGAACTTGTTAGAAAAAAATGTGACTTTACTGCAAGTATACCCATGTATGGAAATATAGACTCGCTCAACGTATCTGTTGCAGCCGGAGTATTGGCTTATGAGATAGTAAGGCAGAGGAATTTTTAGGCTTTTATCTTGTAAAGCAGGCTGTAAAGAACAATTTAATCAATATTAAGAATTACGTTATTAAGAATCATCATAAAACAATATCGATACACTATATATAGTGGTGCAATAAATATTTACCACTATATAAATATCGAAAATTTGTTTTGTGATGATTTTTTTTATTTTATTTGTAAGTTTTATGTAATTAATTATATTTCAAAAATGCCCATAAAAAGGCACTTGTAAATCTTTGCCACTTGACGTAAAACTTGTATTTTTTGTCTATTTATTATATTATATGCACAAAAGTGGGTGAAAGTGGTGAAAAGTGGGTGAAGATTATGTTTATGGGTGAGTTTAATCATAGCTTAGACATAAAGGGAAGGATCATACTTCCCGCTGCTTTTCGTGAGCAACTTGGAGCAAATTTTGTTATTACCAAAAGCTTTGATAAATGCCTTTCAATATATGATGAAAGTAATTGGAGTGTACTTCAGGAAAAGCTTGCGGCTATGCCCATGATCAATATTGCTGCAAGGAATATAAGACGTATGATAGTTGGAAGTGCTGCAACTCTTACACCGGATAAGCAGGGTAGAATACTTGTTCCGGCGCCTCTTAGAGAGTTTGCAAGTATTGAAAAGGAAGCAGTGTTCATCGGTAACATAGACCATATAGAACTTTGGTCAAAAGAGGCATGGTTATGCGCCTCCGATATAGATCCGGATGAAGCGGCCAATGAATTATATAATTCGGGTATAAGCATATGATATTTGAACATAAATCAGTTTTATTGGATGAAATAATTGAAAATCTGTCAATAAAAGAAGACGGAGTATATGTAGACGGCACTCTTGGCGGAGCCGGGCATGCTATCGAGGTATGTAAGAGATTATCCTCTAAGGGACATTTTATAGGTATAGATCAGGATGAAGATGCTATAAAAAGTTCTGAGATCAGATTACAAGATTACATAGATAGAGTAGATATAGTAAAGAGTAATTATGAAAATATAAAAAGTATACTTGAGTCACTTAACATAGAGAAGGTAGACGGTATATATATAGATCTTGGCGTATCGTCATATCAACTTGACAATGCCGACAGAGGGTTCAGCTACAGGTTCGACAGTGCCTTGGATATGCGCATGGACAAATCTCTTGAGATGACAGCACAAGATATAGTAAATGATTATTCCGAGCATGATCTTTACAGGATCATAAAAAGTTACGGAGAAGATATATTTGCAAAAAACATTGCGAAACATATCGTTATGGCACGAAAAGAAAAAAGAATAAAAACGGGATTTGAGTTGGTTGAAATAATAAAAAGGGCTATACCCAAAAAGTTTCAAATCACTTCAGGGCATCCTGCAAAAAGAACTTTTCAGGCAATAAGGATAGAACTTAATAAAGAACTTGAAGTTTTGGAAAATACTCTTGAGACGATGATAGATTTACTAAAGCCCGAAGGAAGACTTTTAGTAATAAGCTTTCACTCTCTTGAAGATAGAATAGTTAAAAATATTTTTAAAAGATGTGAAAATCCATGTACTTGCCCTAAAAATTTTCCGGTATGTGTATGCGGGAATAAAAGTAAAGGGAAAGTGCTTACCAGAAAACCGATTCTTCCGAGCAATGAAGAGTTGGAAGTCAATCCCAGGGCTAAAAGTGCAAAACTTAGGATTTTCGTAAAAACATAGCTTAATGAGGGACAATAAATGGAAAAAAAAGTAAGAAGGACGCATAAGAATAACTTATCAGCATCATATATATCCGGCACGGCTGTACGTAAATATTCTCCTGCTTATGAGGATAATAGAGAATATACTTACAGATCAAAGAAAGTAAAAGCTGTCAAAGAAAAATATATGGAAGAAATCGATAAGAAAAGACAAAAAGAGCTTTCTTTACAGATGCACCCTGTTTACTTGACTCTTTTAGTAGTAGCATTATTTGTTATTCTTTGCCTTGGATACAATTATCTGTCAATTAATTCTAAAGTAATCAGCGACCTTAAGCAGATCGAGAAGCTTGAAAAAGATCTTGATGTACTTAAAAATGAGAATGACGGACTTGAAAGCAGTATTAAATCTTTCAGACCGGATCTTGACTATGTATACAAAGTCGCCACAGAAGAACTCGGTATGGTAAAGGCAGACAGAAGCCAAATAAAAACATATACAAATTCTGAGAAAGAGTATGTAAGACAATATGAAGATATACCGTAAAAGCAAAAGAGTTAAAAAAAAGAGTATAGAGATTGAAAAAATAAGAAAAATTTCAAGACATGTAAACAATAAGCTGGTATTTATCTTTTTTGCGATAGTATCAGCTTTATTTTTGTTGGCATTTAAAATTTATTTTATACAGATCAACAATAAAGTAAATTACAGCCAAAAAATACTTTCACAGCAAAAATACGATTCCAGAGATATTCCGTTTCGAAGAGGTGAGATTTTTGACAGAAACGGTAATTTATTGGCAACAAGTAATAAAGTATATAATCTTATCATAGATGCCAGCAAGATCAATTCAGATGTTGATAACTATATGGATCCGACAATTGAGGCATTAAATGAAGTGCTTGGCATTGACAAGGATGAACTAAGGACAACTATTACAGAAAAAGGTGACAACAAATATGTACGTTTTGCCAAAGATCTTACCTACGAGCAAAAGACTGCTTTCGAAGAGAAAAAACAACAGATAAATCAATCCAATAAAGCAAATAAATCAAAACAAAAAGTTGCGGGAGTATGGTTTGAGGAAGCCTACAGCAGAGTTTATCCGAATAATTCATTGGCATGTAATGTTATAGGTTTTTCTTCATCAGAGGACAATGTCGGAATTGGAGGTATAGAACAATACTATAACGATAAACTAACAGGTAACAACGGAAGAGAATACGGTTATCTTAATGATGACTCAAACCTTGAAAGAGTTATAAAAGCTCCCAAAAACGGACTCAGTCTGGTATCTACTATAGATATCAATATACAACAAATAGTAGAAAAACATATACAGCAATGGGAAGAAGAGATGGGGAGCAAGATAACAGCCTGCATTATTATGGATCCAAATAACGGAGAGATACTTGCTATGGCAAGCAGCAGGACTTTCGATCTTAATAATCCCAGAGATCTTACAAAATATTACACCGATTCCGAAATCGAGAATATGAGTGAAGAGCAAAAAACAGAAGCTCTTAATAATATTTGGCTTAATTTTGCCATAAGTTCCACTTATGAACCCGGTTCTCCTTCAAAAATATTTACCGTTGCAACGGCGATGGAAGAGGGAGTTATAAACGGCAATGAAACTTATTATTGCGACGGTTATCAGGTCGTAGGGCAAAGAAAGATACATTGTGCCAATAAAAACGGGCATGGTACTATTACTGTCGAAGAAGCTATAATTCAAAGTTGTAATGATGCTATGATGCAAATGGTTTTTGCTATCGGTAAAGATAAATTCAGTAAATTCCAACAACTGTTCGGTTTCGGTAAAAAAACGGATATAGATCTTCCCGGAGAAGCGGATACATCAAAGCTTATACATACATCAGAGACTATGCGAGCCGACGACTTGGCTACAAATTCCTTCGGACAAAACTACAACAGTACTATGATAGAGATGGTTGCCGGATTTGCCTCTGTAATTAACGGAGGTATGTATTATAAACCGCATGTGGTTAAAGAAGTAAGAACGCTGGAGGGAGAGATTATTGACACAGTTGAGCCTCTTTTGATAAGAGAAACAATTTCGCCTTCAACAGCAGAATTTCTTAATAAAGCTATGTATAGAACTGTTGAAGAAGGTACCGGTTTTCCGGCTAAAGTTCCCGGTTATGATGTAGGCGGAAAAACCGGAACCTCTGAAAAATATCCTCGAGGTTCGGGTAATTACATTCTCTCTTTTATAGGTTTTGCTCCTACGGAAAATCCGGAGGTGCTTTGTTACGTTGTAGTTGATGAACCCAATAGTGATGATCAGGCACATTCTTACTTTGCCAGCAGACTTTTTCAAAGAATTATGGCGGAGGTATTGCCATATATGAATGTGTATACAAGCGAAGAAATAAAGGTTGAAAAAGAACAAAAGAAGATAGAAGAGTCTATACAAAACAATGAAAACAGTTCTAAAGTATATGAGACTGATGAGTATGTGGAGCCCGACATAACAACATTTGAAGAGGAGATAAGCGCTCCTGAAAATGAAGAAATCATAGAAAAATCAACCAGGGAGCAGGTAAGTGAAAGCACGAAAGAAAGTACTAAAGAAAGCTCAAAGGTACCGAAGGAATCAAGTTCTGTGAGTACAAATACCGAAAACTGATATACGATCTTCGAAGCTATAAACCATTTGAAAATCGACTTATAATAAGTTATACTATATTTTATTATAAGCTTTTTAGCAAAGCGAAAGGAATATTGCTTTATGATAAATGATAGTATAGTGGCACTTCTTATAAGTTTTACCTGCACCGCTGTTTGTTGTCCCCTACTGATACCTGTTTTATATAAATTCAAGTTCGGTCAACAAGTCAGAGATGACGGTCCGCAGGCACATCTTAAAAAAAGCGGTACACCTACGATGGGTGGTATTATGATATTACTCGGCATAATCGCAGGAAGTTTATTTTATATTAATAAATACACATTGGTACTGCCTGTACTGTTATTTACCGTAGCTTACGGAGTAATAGGTTTTTTAGATGATTTTCTAAAGATAAAAAAGAGAAAATCGGAAGGACTTAAAAGCTTACATAAATTTATTTTGCAAATAATACTTACAGCGCTATTCGTTTACTATCTTCATGTGCAAAAAACAGCGGATACTATGCTTATACCGTTTACCGGATCACTTAGTACGGGATATATGTTGCATACCGGAATATTTTTTATTCCTTTGGTATTTTTTATAGTTTTGGGTACAGACAACGGCGTTAATTTTACCGACGGAGTAGATGGACTTTGTACCTGTGTTACAATAATCGTTTCAATATTTTTCGGAGTTATAGCTATCAGGGAGAATATAATGATAAGCCCTGTTATAGGAGCTGTTATAGGAAGTCTTACGGGCTTTCTTATTTATAATACCAATCCGGCAAAGGTATTCATGGGTGATACCGGATCTTTGGCACTTGGAGGCTTTGTTGCTTCGACCGCACTGGTTATGCAACTGCCGTTATTTATTGCGATCGTAGGCTTCATATATCTTATAGAAGTCGTTTCGGTAATAATACAGGTAGGATATTTTAAAGCTACTAAAGGTAAGAGATTTTTCAAGATGGCACCTATACATCACCATTTTGAACTTTCCGGATGGTCGGAAACTAAAGTTGTAACAATATTCAGTATAGTTACCGCTATACTGTCTCTTTTGTTATATCTCGGATTTAACAGATAAATTAAATGGAAAGAGGTTTTTATGAAAGATATAGTTATGGTTGCAGGTATGGGAAAAAGTGGAATATCTGCGGCAGAGCTTATACTTAACATAGGCGGGAGAGTATTGCTTTATGACAGCAATGAGACATTGGATCGTGAGACCGTTCTTTCCAAGTTTGATGAAGACAGTGTTAAAAATATAAATGTGAAACTTGGAAAACTTAATGAAGAAGATATAAAAGATATTCGTGTATGTGTAATGAGTCCCGGAATAAGCTTGGAAACCGACTTTGTAAAGTTGCTTTTAACACACAGAATACAGTTATGGTCTGAAATACAACTTGCTTATTTTGTGGCTAAAGGAAAGATTATGGCAATTACGGGTACTAACGGTAAAACAACTACGACCGCTTTATTGGGTGAGATAATGAAGCGTAAATATGAAAAATGTTTTGTTGTGGGCAATATCGGTATACCGTATACACAAATCGCTTTGGATACTGATGAAAATTCTGTTACTGTTCTTGAAGTATCAAGTTTCCAATTGGAGACTATAATAGATTTTAAGCCTAATGTATCGGCTATACTTAACATTACGCCTGATCACTTAAACAGACACCATACTTTTGAAAATTATTCCGCGATCAAAAAGGAAATATGCATGAATCAGACCGCTCAGGATCATTGTATACTGAATTATGATGACGAGCAGCTTAGAGAATTCGGAGACAGTGGAGAATGTAAGGCAAAAGTTGTATTCTTTTCGGTAAAGAATACACTTAAAGAAGGAGTCTATGTAGATAATAATACTGTGTATTACTCAAGCCCCGCAAAGAAGGTTGCCGTTTTATCATTAGACGAGGTGCAGCTTCTCGGAAGACATAATCATGAAAATATTTGTGCCGCTGTTGCTATGGCTGTTGTTGAGGGTGTGGATATTGATGATATAAGACAAGCCTGTTATGAATTTAAGGCAGTGGAACACAGGGTTGAATTTGTAAGAGAAAAGTACGGTGTAAAGTATTATAACGATTCCAAAGCCACCAATCCGGATGCTGCGATCCAAGGACTTAATGCTATGCCCGGACCAACTATACTTATTGCCGGGGGATATGATAAGCAGTCCGTATATGATGAATGGGCAAAACTATTTAAAGATAAATTAAAATATTTGGTACTTATAGGAAGTACAAGAGATAAGATAGCAGAGTGCGCAAAGAAGCACGGTTTTAATAATATCATGTATGCGGAGACTTTACAGGAGGCTGTTAGGGTTTGTGACTCTTATGCGGACAAAGGGGATTATGTTTTACTTTCACCTGCATGTGCAAGTTGGGGGATGTTCGATAATTATGAGCAAAGAGGAGATATATTTAAGTCTTGCGTAAAAGCCTTATAATTAAGTGGAGTTTAAAATGCAAGAAAAGAAGGTTAGAAAAAAATATTATGACTACAGTTTATTACTTTCTATAATAATTCTGGTAACGTTCGGACTTATTATGATATATTCGGCGAGTTCCTTTTCAGCTCAACTTGAATTTAAAGATTCGGCATATTATATAAAACGACAAGGTTTTTTTACAATACTTGGTTTTATAGCAATGTTTGTGGTTTCAAGGATCGATTATCACAGAATACTTAAATTTGACAAGGCTATATATGCGTTATCGGTTATTTTGCTTATTGCCGTATTTGTGGTGGGTGTGGAGCGTAACGGAAAAAAACGCTGGCTTAAGTTCGGACCTGTAACGATACAACCTGCAGAGATCGCAAAACTTGCTTTGATCTTATGTATGAGTGTGCTTATCTATGAATTATATAAACAAATAGATACTAACAAAGCATTGTTCAAATTATCATACTTTGTAGTACCGTTGGTTTTATTAATAATTCCCAACAACATGAGTTCGGCTATAATAGTCGCACTTATACCTTTGTTTATGCATTTTAGTGTTTCAAAGAATATATTCCATTATGTACTTTTTGTTATCTTTGTAGGTTTGGTTGTGTGGCAAGCACTGCCTATTGCAACATTCTTAAATAAAATACATTTGGTACAAAACTATCAATTGCAGCGTATAATAGTCTGGAAAAATCCCGAAGCAGATCCTACAGCACACGGATTTCAGGTTTTACAAGGACTTTATGCTATAGGTTCCGGAGGTTTTTTCGGAAGAGGTATGGGTGCAGGTATGCAGAAGTTCCTTTTACCGGAATCTCAAAATGATATGATATTTTCAATAATTTGTGAAGAGCTGGGACTGTTCGGAGCCGTTACGATAATGTTGATCTTTATTTTTTTACTCTATCGTTGTATGGTCATAGCTTCTTTGGCAAAAGATCTCAAGGGTAGCATGATAGTTATAGGAGTAATGGGACACATAGCCATACAGCTTCTGCTTAACATATCGGTAGTTACGGGACTTATACCCAATACGGGAATAGGGCTTCCGTTTATAAGTTACGGAGGTACTTCACTTTTATTTCTTATGATAGAAATGGGGTTGGTTTTTTCGGTTGCAAAAAGCATAACCGTAGATAATAAAAATAAGTCCGGTAAAGCGTTTTCCCGTAAATAAATTTATTCAAGTATAAAATAAAAAGATGAAAAGATTTAAAAAAAGGTATATAATAGGTGCTATAATAGTGTTGTTCATTCTGCCTTTATCATTAATTAAAATAGATAAGGTAGTTGTGAGCGGTAATTCATGGTATAATAATGAGGAAATTGAAGCTCTTGTTTTTACTAAACCATTAGACAGGTATTTTCTATATTCATTTATTAAGGATAAGTTAAGCAAGAAAAGGAACATTCCGTTTATACAGGAGTATAAGTCGGTTTGGAGATCACCCTCAACAGTTGAGATAGTAGTGTATGAAAAAAGCATATTGGCTGCAGTAAGATATATGAATCTTTACATGTATTTTGATAAAGATGGTGTAGTACTGGAAAGTTCGTCGGAAAAAATTGATAAAATTCCTGTCATAGAAGGGCTTGAACTTAGCAGCATAGTGCTATATAATAAACTTCCTGTAGAAGATGAGTATATGTTCAGCAGACTTGTAAGTCTTGTACAATCCCTATCAAATTATAATATATTTGCGGAACGTATATTGATATATTCTCAAAATCAAGTGATCCTATACATAGGAGATATAGAGGTGCACTTAGGTATTTTGAATAATATTGAAGAAAAGATAGCGGTTCTTAATAATATATTTCCTGAGATCTCGGGTCAGAAAGGGATATTATATATGAACAAATACAATAATAACGAATCTTATACTTTTGAGCAGAAAAAGATAGGTAAGTGATTTTTTTGTTTTTTTATATAACGGCTTTTTTTATAAACTGTTTACATTGTATTAATCAAAAAAATAAAAAAATCAAAAAAATAATTACAGTTGATATTTTCTTCTAAACATATTATCATGTAAATTATTAAACAGCATTAAATTGGGCAAATCCGAAAAATTGTAGTCGGGAGGAATAGAACTTGTTTGAGATACATATTGATTCAACAGAAAATGCAGCAAAAATAATTGTAATTGGTGTTGGCGGTGCAGGTAACAATGCAGTAAACCGTATGATAGACGAGAGTATAGTCGGAGTGGAATTTATAGGCGTTAATACCGATAAACAGGCACTTGAGTCTTGTAAGGCTCCTACCTTGCTACAAATCGGTGAAAAGGTAACAAAGGGGCTTGGTGCAGGAGCTAAACCCGAGGTGGGTGAAAAGTCTGCCGAGGAAAGTGCTGAGGATATCGCCGCTCACTTAAAGGGAGTGGACATGGTCTTTGTAACCTGCGGTATGGGTGGCGGAACCGGAACCGGTGCGGCACCTGTAATTGCAAGAATTGCAAAGGAGATGGGTATACTTACTGTAGGTGTAGTGACCAAACCTTTCGGTTTTGAAGGTAAGCAAAGAATGAGTAAGGCTCTTTCCGGTATTGAAAGACTTAAATCCAATGTTGATACACTTATAGTTATTCCTAACGATAAGCTTCTCGGTCTGGTTGACAGAAGGATCCGTTTGGAGGAAGCTCTTAAAAAGGCTGATGAGGTTCTGCAACAGGCAGTACAGGGTATCACAGACCTTATAAATGTTCAATCGCTTATAAATCTGGACTTTGCCGATGTTCAAACAGTGATGAAGGACAAAGGTATCGCTCATATAGGTATAGGTTTCGGTACCGGAGATGATAAGGCTGTTGATGCCGTAAGACAGGCAGTTCAGTCTCCGCTCCTTGAAACAACCATAGAGGGTGCAAGCGATGTTATTATCAACCTTTCGGGTGATATAAGTCTTATAGAGGCTGATGAAGCGGCTGAGTATGTTAAGGATATGGTAGGAGAGGATGCCAATATAATATTCGGTGTTACTGATGATCAGGGTGTTCAAGATCAAGTTACCATAACCGTTATAGCAACAGGTCTTGAGGAGCATGTGGAGACCGATCAGGTATCCAGCATTATGAAGGGCTTCGCTCAAAGAAGAAACCTTACACCTCCTACAAGTAACATAAGCACTATGGGGGCTTCAAGAGCTCAGACAACACCACAACCGAGCAGAAATCTCGGAAATATATCTAATGTAAATAATCAGAGCAGAACAAATGCTCCTTTGGAAACTATCAATTTTGATACCTTGCCTCCGTCAAGAGAGGATGAGAGTGTTAACATTAATCTAAATAATACAACAAGAACAGAGCCTACATACAGTAGACCTCGTACGACCAGGGAAACTACTCTTAATGTTCCCGATTTCTTAAAAGACAGACATTCAGACAGAAATTAACTATATATAAAGACAGGCTACAAGATAGAAAAATCTATTTTATAGCCTGTCTTTATATTGAAAAATATTTTTCATTATCATTAAAACAAAAAAATCTGTTTTTATCGAAAAGTCTTAAAAGCTATAAAAGCTTTTTTACTTTTAGACATATACAGATTTCTTAGTAATACAAGTTAATTTACGATTTTTTAGAATAAAATATTATTAAACAGCAAAAAAGCTCCGGGATATACCGAAGCTTATCTTTTATGCATGTTCATAATACAGAATTAAGCACGCTCAACCTTGCCTGAACGAAGACATGAAGTACAAACACACATCTTCTTTGAACCACCTGCAGTTTTTACTCTTACTGACTTGATATTTGCTTTCCATATTTTGTTGGATCTTCTATGTGAATGGCTCACACTGTTACCAAAGTGAACTGCTTTTTCGCATACTGCACATTTTGCCATGCTTAACACCCCCTTAATTAGGATTAGGATTTAAAACCCATAACGGATATATGATATCAAAAATATATACTATTTGCAAGTATTAATTAAATAAAACTTCCATTTTATATTAAAATAGAGTATACTAGACGAAGTGTTATAAAATTGCATTACATCACTTTGATTAAACGGAGGTTAATTGCATGGGCAAAGGAGTATTAACTACTAATATGGGTGAGATAAGCATATCTAATGATGTTATAGCATTTTATGCAGGACTTCAAGCCTTGGAATGTTTCGGTATAGTCGGTATGGCGGCTGTCAATGTCGGCGACGGACTTGTGAAGCTTCTTAAAGGTGACAATGTTTCTAAGGGAGTATGGGTTAACGTTAAAGACAATAGACTTAGTATTGACTACCATGTAATAGTTGCATATGGAGTCAGCATAATGGCTGTATCGGAAAATTTAAGAGAAAATGTAAAATATAAGTTGGAAAAATTCACCGGTATGTCGGTGGATAAGATCAATATATACGTCGAGGGCGTTAGAGTCATAGACTAAGGAGGTAAAATAGGTGAGCTTAACACAGCTTAATTCAATAGAATTAAAAAAAGCCTTTATTTTAGGTGCTAAGAATTTAGAGGCAAAAAAAGACTGGATTAATGAGTTAAATGTTTTCCCGGTTCCTGACGGGGATACCGGAACCAATATGACTATGACCATAATGTCAGCAGTAAAAGAAGTAAGTGCGTCATCAGATGACATGAAAAGTGTATGCAAAGCGATATCTTCAGGTTCATTAAAGGGAGCCAGAGGTAATTCCGGTGTTATACTTTCACAGCTTTTAAGAGGCTTTACAAAGGTAGCCGCAGACTATGAAAGCTTAGATACCATGATTTTGAGCATAGCATTGGAAAAGGCTACGGAGACCGCTTATAAGGCTGTTATGCGTCCTAAGGAAGGTACTATACTTACCGTAGCCAAGGCTATGAGCACTAAAGCACTGGAGATCTATGAAGATTTTGACGATGTTCGTGAATTTATAAAAGCGGTTCTTGATGCCGGTGATGAAGCTTTGGCAAAAACTCCGGAACTTCTTCCCGTATTAAAACAGGCGGGAGTTGTAGATTCGGGCGGTCAAGGTCTTATGGAAATAATACGTGGAGTATATGATTCCGTTATGGGTAAGGAACTTGACTACAGCAGTATTGAAGTTTCTAAGGCTAAAACTCCTGTAAAAATGGGAATGCATATATCTAAGGGAGATGTAGATACCGCTAATATCAAGTTCGGATATTGTACTGAATTTATAATTAATCTCGATAAAGAATTTAAAGAAGAAGATGAGCACAGCTTTAAGGCATTCCTTGAAACTATAGGTGATTCATTGGTATGTGTATCGGATGATGAAGTTGTTAAGATACATGTTCATACCAATGATCCGGGACTTGCATTACAAAGAGCTTTGGGTTACGGATCTCTGACTCGTATTAAAATCGATAATATGAGGGAACAGCATGAAGAACAGCTCTTGAAAGAAATGATAGAGAGCGGAGAAGTTGAAGTCAACGATGCTCAAGAAGAGCCTAAAAAGAATGTTGAATTAAAAGAATACGGATTTATAAGTGTTTCATCGGGTGAAGGTTTAAGTGATATTTTTAAAGGTCTTGGAGTAGATGAGATCATAGAAGGTGGTCAAACAATGAACCCAAGTACAGAAGATATACTTTTAGCAATAGATAAAGTTAATGCAAAGAATATCTATGTACTGCCCAACAATAAAAATATTATTTTAGCTGCAAACCAGGCTTCTGAACTTATACAGGATAAGAACATAATGGTAGTTCCTACCAAAACGATACCGCAAGGACTTAGTGCGGTAATAGCTTTTATGCCTAATATCAATAGTGAAGAAAACCTTGAAAATATGAAGGAAGAAATCAATAACGTAAAGAGCCTTCAAGTAACTTATGCCGTGAGAACAACTTCTATTGATGATTTTGAAATAGAAGAAGGGGATATAATGGCAATAGGAGATAGCGGTATTGTAAGTGTAGGTAAATCCATAGATGAAACCTTACTTGATGGTCTTGCAAAACTTATAGATGATGACACTGAACTTGTAAGCCTGTATTATGGTGCCGATATCAAAGAAGAAGAGGCTGAAAAACTTAAAGGAAGATTGAGTGATATATACAATAATATAGATATTGAACTTAACAAAGGAAGTCAAGCGGTATATTATTATATAGCATCAGTCGAATAGATCATAGAGCTTTTACAAGATAAGGTATTTTATTTTGTAAAAGCTTTTAACTTTATTATGCCTTATACGGGATATTTAATAATCAAGTAGATACTTAGCGTAATAAACAAAAAAATATATATCGCTATAATTAAATTTGTGCTATAGTATAGGTTAGTATTTGTGTGGAGAAATGAATGAAAAATTTATACATAGCTGAAAAACCCTCTGTTGCCAATGAATTTGCCAAAGCACTAAAACTTAATACTAAAAAGAAGCAGGGTTTTTTAGAGGCGGATAACGCTATCATCACATGGTGCGTAGGTCATCTTATAACGATGAGTTATCCGGAAAGTTACGGGGAACAATATAAAAGATGGTCTCTGGATACCCTGCCTTTTTTGCCCGAAGTCTTCAAATATGAAGTTATTGATACCGTAAAGGCACAATACAAAACAGTAAGTGCCTTACTCAACAGAGATGATGTCAACTGTATCTATATATGTACCGACTCCGGAAGAGAGGGAGAATATATATATAGACTTGTTGATAATATGGCTAAGGTAAATAAGCAGAGAAAAAGAGTCTGGATAGACTCTCAAACCGAAGAAGAGATATTAAGGGGTATAAAAGAAGCAAAAGATTGGTCTTATTATGATAATCTTGCAACGTCAGCATATTTGAGAGCTAAAGAAGATTATCTTATGGGTATCAACTTTTCCAGGCTGCTTACATTAAAATATTCAAATACATTGGCTAATCTATTAAAAAAGGATAGAGTAGTCTTAAGTGTAGGTCGGGTAATGACCTGTGTAGTCGGTATGGTAGTAAGAAGAGAAAGGGAGATAAGAAACTTTCAAAAAACTGTATTTTATAAGATCGTTGCCAAATTATCATTTGAGAATAATGCCAATTTTATAGAGGGGGAATTTAAAGCGACAGAGGGTAGCAAATATCTAAATTCGCCTAAGCTTTATAAAGATAACGGCTTCCTGAAAAAGGAAGATGCTGATAGATTTATATCCGAATTAAAACCCTACAATAAAGCTAAGGTACTTGAGAACAAGAAAAAGAAAGAGATAAAAAATCCTCCTTTATTGTATAATCTTGCGGAGCTTCAAAATGATTGCTCAAAAAAATTCAAGATAAGCCCTGATGAAACTCTTAAAATTGCTCAAAAGTTATATGAAAGAAAGTTACTTACTTATCCCAGAACCGATGCAAGAGTATTGTCCAAGGCTGTTGCAAAGGAAATATATAAAAATCTTGCCGGACTTAAAAAGTATGAGACTTTGAATAAGGAAATCGAAGAAGTTCTAGATAACGGGCTTTATAAGAACCTTGAGAAGACAAGATATGTTGATGATAAGAAAATTACCGACCACTATGCTATAATACCTACAGGACAGGTTGGTCTGTCAGGACTTACACCTTTGGAACTTAAGGTTTTTGAACTTATTTGCCGAAGATTTGTAAGTATATTTTATCCTCCGGCGGAATATATTAAGTACAATATAGAGAGTCTGATAGAGAAAGAACATTTCTTTACCGCTTTTAAGTTACTTACGAAAACAGGTTACCTTAAGATTTTGGAAGCGGAGCCGGAAAAAGTAGGTAATAGCGGTGATACTGAGGATACAAAAAATTTTGATCCTTATTTTATAAACTTGCTAAACTCTATCAAAAAAGGTAGTATACTGAATGTTGAAGACATGTATACAAAAACCGGAGAAACTTCCGCACCGAAAAGATATACTTCCGGTTCTATGATACTTGCAATGGAGAATGCCGGACAGCTTATAGAAGACGAGGAACTTAGGAGTCAAATAAAATCAAGCGGTATAGGTACATCGGCAACAAGAGCCGATATACTAAAAAAACTGATTACTATAAAGTACCTTTCTCTAAATCCTAAGACTCAGGTAATTACGCCAAGTCTTTACGGGGAGATGGTCTACGAAGCTGTCTATAATTCTATCAGGCAACTGCTAAACCCCGCCCTTACGGCAAGCTGGGAGAAAGGGCTTTCCATGATTACGGAAGGCAGCATTAACTCAAAAGAATATATGGATAAGCTTGAACATTTTGTAAAAAGTAAGGTGCTGGCAGTAGCAAACTTAAACAATCAATATAGCCTTAATAAGGCATATCAGGATATATATAAACATTATAATTAGACCTAAGGAGAAAAGTATGACAAAACAAGAAGTAAGGTCTTTGGAGTTATTTGATTTATCTAAAACCATAGCTAGGGAGCTTTTTGAAAAACACAGTTATCCATGGGAGGTTTTGGCTGAACTGGAAAGCTTTATATTGGAGCTTGGTAAAAAGCTCGATCCTAATGAATATGATAAAAAAGGTGATGATATTTGGATACATAAGACAGCAAAGATAGCACCTACAGTGTCATTAAAAGGTCCTGCAATAATATGCGAAGGTGCGGAGCTTAGACAATCCGCCTTTATAAGAGGTTCTGTAATAATTGGAAGAAGAAGTATAGCCGGTAATTCCTGTGAGTTTAAATTCTGTTTTATTTGATGATGTACAGACTCCGCATTATAACTATGTCGGAGATTCTGTTTTGGGACATAGATCTCACATGGGAGCCTCCTCACTTACAAGTAATGTAAAGTCTGATAAATCCTTGGTTAAGATACATCTTGGAAATGAAGACCTGGAGACCGGCAGAAAAAAAGTCGGTGCAATACTTGGGGACTATGTGGAAGTAGGATGCGGATCTGTATTAAATCCGGGTACAGTAGTAGGGAAAAACAGTATAATCTATCCTTTATCAAGCGTAAGAGGAACTGTTCCGGCTGATAGTATATACAAGTCTAAAGATGATATTGTAAAGAGGCATTAATCAAAAGAAAATAAATCAATTTACAGAAAGGACTCAAATTATGAAAAAAGAAGTTGTTTTACAAAGAATGAAGGAAGATTGTTTAATAGCTGTTATTCGTGCGAAAAATAAAGAGCAGGGCGAAAAATTGGTAGACTCCATAATAAAAGGAGGAATTAACTTTATTGAAATAACCATGACCATGGACGAGGGCAATCCTGTTGAATTTATTGCTTTCCTTGCTCAAAAGTATAAGGATAATCCTAAGATAGTTATAGGTGCAGGTACGGTACTTGATCCTGAAACAGCAAGACTTGTGATCCTTGCAGGTGCAAACTACGTAGTAAGTCCTGCTTTCAATCCTGAAACTATCAAGTTATGTAACAGATACAGAGTTCCGGTACTGCCGGGAGTTATGTCTCCGACAGAAGCGGTAATGGCTTTAGAAGCCGGATGTGATGTGATCAAGCTCTTCCCTGGTAATATATTGGGTCCTGCAGCCATAAGCACATATAAAGGACCACTTCCCCAGGGTGAGTTTATGCTAGCGGAGGAGTTGATGTAGATAATGTAGATAAATGGCTTAAAGCCGGTGCGTATGCGGTAGGTACAGGTTCAAGCCTTACCAAGGGTGCAAAGACCGGTGATTTTGATGCCGTAGAAGCTAAGGCAAAAGAATTTGTCGAGGCTGTAAAGAAAGCTAGAAGTTAATATCGGAGGTTTATAATAATATGTCAAGAGTTTTTGAAGGTGCAGGTATCGCACTTATTACTCCATTCAATGAGGATGGGAGTGTTAATTATGAAAAATTAAAAGAACTCATAGAGGATCAAATAGCTAATAAAACTGATGCTATAATCATATGCGGTACTACCGGAGAACCCTCTACACTAACCATAGAAGAGCATTTGGATGTAATAGAAGCTGCTGTAAAGTTTGTTAATAAGAGAATTCCGGTCATAGCAGGTTCAGGTTCCAATTGCACTCAAACTGCTGTATATCTTTCCACAGAAGCTGAAAAAAGAGGCGTTGACGGTCTTTTGGTAGTTTCACCTTATTATAATAAGGCGACTCAAAAAGGACTTATAAATCATTTTTCTACGATTGCAGCCTCAGTTAAAATACCGATAATATTATACAATATACCGGGTAGGACCGGTGTTACTATCAAGCCGGAGACTATTAGTTATCTGGTAAGAAATGTAGAGAATATCGTTGGTGTAAAAGAAGCTTCCGGGGATATGTCTGCCATTGCCAAAACATTCCACCTATGTCACGATATAGATATTGCTGTTTATTCGGGTAATGACGATCAGATAATACCTATTATGTCACTTGGTGGTGTGGGAGTTATATCGGTATTAAGTCATGTGGCTCCAAGACAAACTCATGAAATGTGTAGAGCTATGCTTGACGGAGATGTAAAAACGGCTGCAAGAATGCAGCTTGAGGCTTAGATGTTATCAACAACCTCTTTACGGAAGTCAACCCTATACCTGTAAAAGCCGCTCTCAATATGCAGGGTAAGGATGTAGGAGGTCTCAGACTTCCGCTTACATACATGGAAGAAGAACATCAAAAGGCACTTGAAAAAAGTATGAGAGAGTATGGTATATTATGATAAAAGTCTTATTAAACGGATGTCTGGGTGCTATGGGACTGGTGATATCCGATCTTATTCAAAACGTAACTGATATGCAAATAGTTGCCGGAATAGACAGAAGATGTAAAGAAGCAGATTTTAAACCCAGATATGAATACAAGGTATACGAAAGTCCTTTTGATGTAGAAGAAGAAGCGGATGTCTGTATAGATTTTTCTTCTGCATCCGCAGTTGAGGGTATATTGAAATATTGCTCTGATAAGAAATTACCTTTAGTCCTTTGTACTACGGGTTTAAGTGAAGATCAGTTATTCCACGTCAAGGAAATTTCTGCTTCTGTTGCGATTTTGCGTTCCGCTAATATGTCAATAGGAGTTAATCTACTGCTTAAACTGGTAGCACAGGCAACGAAAGCATTAGAGAATAAAAATTTTGACATAGAGATAGTAGAAAAGCATCATAACAGAAAACTTGATGCCCCCAGCGGTACAGCACTTGCTTTAGCCGATGCCGCAAATGATGCTTCCGATATTGCTTTTGAATACAATTTTTCAAGGGCTGACAGAAGAGCGAAAAGACCAGTAAATGAGATAGGTATTTCTGCCGTAAGAGGCGGTAGTATAGTCGGAGAGCATGATGTGATATTTGCGGGAGAGGATGAGGTCATAACCTTGTCTCATAATGCTTACTCAAGAGGTATTTTTGCAAAAGGCGCTGTTGAAGCTGCAAGGTTTTTATATGATAAACCGGCAGGTATGTACAGTATGTTTGATGTGCTCTAAACCGTCAGATATACATAAAATATTTACTAATTTATGATAAAAAGATATTTGTATTTATTTGCATAAATAACATTGCCTAAATTATATATCTTTTATATAATCGTATATTGGTAAAGTAAACTTCAATACTTTAATGTGAAAGGAATACATTATGGAAAAGCTTGAACAATTATATGAAGGCAAAGCTAAGAAAGTATTTAAAACAAATGATCCGGATGTTCTCATTGTATCATATAAAGATGATGCAACAGCATTTAACGGTGAAAAAAAAGGTACTATAGTCGGAAAAGGTGCTATTAATAACCGTATGACTAACCATATTTTCAAACTTTTGGAAGCAAAAGGCGTGCCTACTCATTATATTAATGAGATCAATGATACCGATACTGAAGTTAAAGCAGTTAGTATAGTTCCTTTGGAAGTTATCGTAAGAAATTATTCAGCAGGAAGTTTTGCTAAAAAACTCGGTATGGAAGAAGGAATCAAATTAAAAGTACCTACCCTTGAATTTTCATATAAGGATGATGCTTTAGGTGATCCTTTCATCAACGGATATTATGCACTGGCACTGGATCTTGCGAGCCAGGAAGAAATAGATAAGATTGCAAGCTATGCATTTAAGGTAAATGAAGTTCTTATTGAATATTTTGCAAAACTCGGTATAGATCTTATAGATTTTAAGATCGAGTTCGGAAGATATCACGGTGATATAATACTTGCCGATGAGATCTCACCGGATACTTGCAGATTATGGGATAAAGATACTCACGAAAAACTTGATAAAGACAGATTCAGAAGAGATCTCGGTCATGTTGAAGATGCATATAAGGAAGTTTTCAAAAGATTAGGTATAGAGTAAGATATTTATTATAAAGGAGGTTCGGGAAATGAACTATTTAGAAATTGAGAAGGTTATAGGCAGAGAAATTCTTGATTCCAGAGGAAATCCTACCGTAGAAGCTGAAGTTTGGCTTTATGACGGTACTATAGGAAGAGGTACTGCACCAAGCGGAGCTTCTACAGGAGAATTCGAAGCTTTGGAGTTAAGAGACGGTGATAAGTCTCGTTACCTCGGAAAGGTGTTTCAAAAGCTGTTGAGAACATCAACACTATAATAAACGACACATTAGAAGGAATGAATGCTGCAGATATCTATGCTATAGATAAGGCTATGATAGCTGCTGACGGTACCAAGGACAAGTCAAAGCTCGGTGCCAATGCCATACTTGCAGTATCCATAGCTGCCTCAAGGGCTGCGGCTGAGTCTATGTGCTTACCTTTATATAGATTTTTAGGTGGAGTTTCAGGTAACAGACTTCCTGTTCCGATGATGAATATATTAAACGGTGGTGCTCATGCAAGTAACACTGTAGATATACAGGAATTTATGATCATGCCTGTAGGTGCAAAAAGTTTCAAAGAAGCTTTGAGATGGTGTGCCGAAGTGTTCCATTCACTTGCTAAGATCCTTAAATCTGAAGGTCTTGCTACATCAGTAGGAGATGAAGGTGGATTTGCTCCTAATCTTAAGAGTGATGAGGATGCTATTAAATACATACTTAAAGCAGTTGAAGCAGCCGGCTATAAGGCAGGTACAGACTTCATGATAGCTATCGATGCCGCTTCAAGCGAGTGGAAGACCGGTACTATCGGAAAATACAAGCTTCCTAAGGCAGGCACTGAATTTACAGCTACAGAACTTATTGCATACTGGAATGATCTTGTTGAGAAATATCCTATTATATCTATCGAGGACGGTTTGGACGAAGAAGACTGGGAAGGCTGGAAAGAGCTTACTGAGAAGCTTGGAGGTAAGGTACAGCTTGTAGGTGATGACTTATTCGTTACAAACACAGAGAGACTTTCAAAGGGTATAAAATCAGGTGCGGGTAATTCCATACTTATAAAACTTAATCAGATTGGATCTGTTTCAGAAACACTTGAGGCTATTAAGATGGCTCACAAGGCAGGGTATACTTCAATATCTTCACACCGTTCAGGTGAAACAGAAGATACCACTATAGCAGATCTTGCGGTTGCACTTAACACTTGCCAGATCAAAACAGGTGCTCCAAGCAGATCTGAGCGTGTTGCTAAATACAATCAGCTTCTCAGAATAGAAGAAGAACTGGGTGAAGCGGCTGTATATCCGGGAATGGCAGCATTTAACGTAAAGAGATAATTAATGATAGTAAATAAAATACTTCAAGACGTGTTGAATTTGTCATGGAGTATTTTACTTATATGGTGAGAAAATGGAAAGAAAAATACTTTTAGTAATTGATATGCAAAATGATTTTGTCGACGGTGTACTTGGTACTAAAGAGGCAGTTTCGATAGTTCCCTTAGTAGTAAAAAAAGTTGAGCAACTTATGTCTGAGGGTTATGAAGTTATTTTTACAAAAGATACTCATTATGAAGGATATTTATCAACTCAAGAAGGAATCAATCTGCCTGTTAAGCATTGTATCAAGCCTGAACACGGTTGGGAACTTGTTGAAGAACTTAAGGATATACAAAGTAAGCATAACTTGAAAGTGGTTGAGAAACCCGGATTTGGAAGTATGGAACTTGCGAATTGGTTGAAAAATGAGGATATAAAAGATCCTATTAAAGAAATTGCTTTCCTGGGACTTTGTACTGATATTTGTGTGGCTTGTAATGCACTTTTGATTAAAGCTGCTTTACCTGAGGTCTTACTGAAAGTTTATTCGGACTGTTGTGCCGGAGTAACTCCGGCTGCTCATAAAGCTGCACTTCAAACTATGGCAAGTTGTCAAATAAAGATCGAAGAGTAGTCAAAGATGATAAGATCAAGTGGATATATTTGATTACTGTCTGCTTTTAACTGATATAAAAAGAGAGGAGTAAAAATTATTACCCCTCTCTTTTTAACTATTCGCTAAACTCATGTTTAACGAATAGTTAGGTGTGATTTTGTTTAATTCGCATTTGAATCCGTAGTCTTTTCCTTTTCCGGAACTTCTTTAGTTGCAAGTCCGCTTTTTTCTTTAATCGTGTTACTTATATCTATTAATTCTCTGCTCGGTTCATATACTTTATCTTTATATAAGATCTCATGTAATTTTCTAACGTTACTTTCTAATGTTACAGGTATTACATAATTAAGTTTACCTATATCTTTAGTATCTTTGTCAAAAGGAAAACCAAGACTTTCGATCAATCTATAGTCCTCAGCATCTTTGATAAAAGGCAGGAGGTCATCTACTGAAATACTGCTTGATATTTCAGGATATACACTTAACACAAGATTTTTCAGTGTATTGAAGTCAGATCGTTTTGCTTTATCAAGGGCTAAGTCTGCAATTTTTCTCTGTCTTTCAGTTCTGTTAAAATCAGTATCCATCAGCCTGAGTCTCGCATAAGCAACAGCTTGTACGCCGTCCAAATGATGTTCACCGGGATATGCCAGTTGATAGGATCCGATACCGGTAGATTCTACAGTCTCAGTTATAAATGAATTGATATATTCAAACTCCGATTCCGTGATCTCTACATCGACTCCACCCAGTATATTAATAGCATCAACAACTGATTTCCAGTTAAACGTGATATAATCATCAATTTTCATATCTAACATACGCTCTAATGTTTCTACAGCTTGTTTATGACCACCTAAAAAATATGCTTCATTCAGTTTATGATACTTTCCGCTTGCATCGATCATACTGTAGGTATCTCTGTATATTGATATAAGTTGTATCTCTTTTGTCTCTTTGTTTATATTGCAGATAATATCAACATCCGCTAAAGCGCCTGCCTCAGTATTTCCTTCTCTTGAGTCGACACCGAATATAGCTATTGTATAATAGCCGCTTTGCTTATATAAAAAACCATAAGCAAAGTATGAAAAACCTAAAAGAAGTGCTAAAAGGAAAACTGTCCCGAATATCTTTTTGAACTTACCGGATCTTTTTACCGGTTTTGATTTTTGCACAGGTTCACTATGTTTTTTTTCATGTCTTACTATAGGTATAGGTTGTTTCTTTCTTTTTACAGATGTCGTTTTTTGTTGAGAGACAGGTTTTTGTCTGGGTACTTTTTTTATATGCTGTACACTTTGTTTTACTTCCTTAGGCTTTTTTTTCTTAACAACTTGTATTTTCTTTCTTTTTACAGGTCTTTCGGGTATCTTCCTACCCTCTTCTCTTGTTATGGGGAAAAGCTCCAAATTATTTGAATTATTGGAAACAACATTTTTCTTGATATATTCTTTATAATCTTTTCTTGCTATTGCAATATCAAGTTCTTTTTGGGGTAAAGTTTTCTTTTCTCCCTTAATACTCTCTTCTTTTTCAACTGTATTTTTATTTAAAGTATCATTTTCAGAACCTGATGAATCCTCAGAAACCCCTCCCCTTGCTTGCTCTGGATATTGAATATTAATAGTATATTTTTCCAGTCCTTGTTCACTGGGAGATCTGCGTTTCTTTTTTAGTCTCGCCAGATAGAACCTATATCTTCTCTTCTCTTCTTTATCATCTGAGTGTATATCTTCATCTCTCATAAAATAAAACTTTCTTTAATACAAACAATTTATTTGTCTGATTCTTTTTTGATATTTATATATGATCTTAGTAAGTTAACACAACCTTCAAATCCCAATCTACTGCTGTTGATACATAGATCGTAGCTTTTTGAATCACTCCAATGTTTATTGGAATAATAATTGTAATAACTTGAACGTTTTTTATCGATTTTGATCATCAGATCCTTTGCCTTATCTTCTGTTATATTCTGTACTTCCGCAATACGCTTGATTCTGTCTTCTTCATCGGCATTCACGAATACTGTAACTAAATTATCGTGTTCCGCTAAAGCATAATCCGCACATCTTCCTATAATTACACAAGACTCATTATCTGCTATTTGTTTTATAGCATCAAATTGAGCAAGAAAGATCTTGTGGTTGATAGGCATATCGAGATATGAAGAAGTAGTATAACCGAGTGAATAAGTATCCATTACCAATGAATACAGAAAACTGTTAGTAGGTCTTTCATCATGAGACTCAAAAAGCTCCTGACATATTCCGCTGTTTTTTGCCGCAGCTGCTAAAAGCTCTTTATCATAAAATTTAATACCGAGTTCTTTTGCTAAAAGTTCACCTATCTTTTTTCCGCCACTTCCCGCCTGACGTCCTATAGTAATAACCAAGTTGCCTTTCATATCCGTGCTCCTCTCTAATCATCTGTATTATAATTTAGTTAACAGCTCTTTAAAATAATCCGGCAGTTCAGAATCAAACTCAACGTATTCATGTGTTCCCGGATGTATAAAACCCAGTGTCTTGGCATGTAGGCATTGCCCCTGTAAATTAAAAGGTGACTTTGAACTCCCGTATATACCGTCTCCCAAAAGAGGATGCAATATATAAGCCATATGTACTCTTATTTGATGTGTTCTTCCGGTTTTCAATTCACATTCAATGTATGTATGATTTTTGTATCTTTCCAAAACTTTATACTTAGTATAAGCGTATTTTCCGTTTTCGTCTACAACTGAAAATTTTTTTCTATCGGAATGATGTCTGCCTATATAATTCTCTACTACTCCGTTTTCTTCTTTTATAACTCCATTAACAATTGCATGATATTTACGACTTATGCTATGTTCTCTAAGTTGATCTGCAATAAAATTATGAGAATTATCATTTTTACACACTATCAAAAGTCCTGTGGTATCCTTATCTATCCTATGAACGATTCCGGGTCTTAAAACCCCGTTGATAGATGATAAATCATCTTTGCAATGATACATTAAAGCGTTGACTAATGTTCCTGCGGTATGACCGTTAGCGGGATGTACTACCATTCCCTTGGGTTTATTAACTATTATTATATCATCATCTTCATAATGTATATCCAAAGGTATATTCTCAGCTTCTATATCAAGCTTACCGGGATCCGGTATTTGTACAGATATTATATCACCGAGACTTACTTTATAACTGCTTTTAACTTCTTTTCCGTTAACAAGTATAACGCCGTCCTTTATCAGTTTTTGTATATAGGACCTACTTAGACCTATACCTGCAAGATTTATATAATTATCTATCCTCAGTTCTTCATTATTTGTTACTTCTAATTTTATTTCTTGCATCATTATTCTTTATTTCTTATAAAACTAAAATCCTCTTCTTTATATAATAATAATAAACATATTATCAAAACAGCCGTAGCAATACTTATATACATGTCTGCAACATTAAAAATCGGGAAATCTATGAGGCGTATATATATAAAATCAACTACATATGCGTACATAACTCTGTCTATAAAGTTACCTACCGCACCCGAAAATATGAAACATAATATATAAAATAAGGGCATATATTTATTTTCAAAAGGTAATTTGAATACGATATAGTATATTACAAATAATACCAATACCGTTATTATATAAAAGAACCATTGTTTACCCTGTAAAATACTAAAAGCTGCACCGGTGTTCTCTGAATAATAAAATTCCAAAACACCTTTTATCAGTATATGAGGAGGGCGTCCTTTTAAGTTTGTGACCGCAAGTATTTTGGTGTATCTGTCAATAAACACCGCTATAAGCGATATAACAAAAAACAATATAAATTTAGTCCTCATATTTTTGCCGTTATTATTCATAAATTATACTCTTTAGCCCTTCTCTCATCTCTTCCATACTTACGCTGTCATCAATAAAAGCCTCTCCTATAGATTTTATAAGGATAAATTTTATTTTCCCCGAACTCATCTTTTTATCGCTAAGAGTTGCCTTTAAAACCGATTCAACATCTATATTGTACCTTAATTTGATATCTAAATCAAAAGTATTAAATAAATTCTCTATTCTTTTTTTCTCATCTAAGCTGATCAATTTCCTCTTCATACTTATATAAGCTGCAATACATGATCCTAAAGCGACACATTGCCCGTGGCTTAGCTTAAAGTTAAGTTCTTTTTCTATCGCATGACCAAGTGTGTGTCCGAAATTAAGCAAGGCTCTCGCACCTTTTTCTCTTGGATCCTCTTCTACAACAGCCTTTTTTATAGCATCGGCTTTAAAAAGCATATCCATGCAGGCAGCACTGTCTTTAGATTTTATTTTATCTGCTTTCTTTTCCAATACGTCAAAAAATGAATCATCTTTGATTATCGCAGCCTTTATTATTTCTGACATACCCGAAGAAAACTCATTATTACCAAGTGTTTTAAGAGTACTGATATTGGTATAAACTAAAGACGGCATGTGAAAAGCACCTATAATATTCTTATAAGACATAAAATCAACACCGGTCTTACCGCCTATACTTGAATCGGCCTGAGCAAGCAAACTTGATGGTATTTGTATAAATCTTACTCCCCTCATATAGCATGCCGCTACATATCCGCACAGGTCACCGACAACCCCACCACCTAGTGCCACAAGAATATCGTTCCTGTCAAATTTGTTATCAATAAGAAATTTATATATAAGATTTACCGTGTCTAAATTTTTAGATGCTTCACCCGCAGTAAAATTAATATTTACTACATTATCGGAAAACTCGGATAAAATTGATTCTAATTCTTTTTTATATATAGAAGATACGTTAGTATCACTAACTATGCAATATTTGACTTTATTTAATTCAAGCATTTGAATCGCTTCTGAAAGTTTTTGAAAAAAATCCTCTTCTATATAAATGTTATATGCAAATTTCTCATCATAATTAACAGGTAAAATCATCCTATAGGTTCCTCAATTCCATATTTAATATTTGTGCTTAAAAAAATCAAGTGATATATAGAATTAAAATCACTATTCATATTGCTTTTATTTTTTTACTATTAGTTTGCCTTTTTTTACTAGTCTTTTCAATATCTGAATATATAAATCTTCCAAGACCTCTCACGGAAACTATGTCATCTGTATTCAGCGACTTACTGTGTGTATTTATAAGCTTTTGAATTTATAAATACTTTGTCCGAATCGATCAAAATATTGGCTTTAGTCCTTGAAATATTATATACAGAAGATACAATAGAATCCAACCTGTTCGAAGCGATATTAATATTTTTTTCTTTAATATTATTATTAAAATCTATCGATTTAAAAATCTGTTTTTTTGTCACAGTGACTTTATTATGTTTTACATCAGTTAAACTATCTGTAATAATATTGCTTACGGCTTTCAACACATATACATATGCTTGATCATCAAATATACAAATATCTCCAACCATGTGTCTTTCTATCCCTATATTCATAATCGCACCCAAATAATCTCTATGGCTTAATTTGTCGGCAAATTTGGTGTTTTTATTATTTATATGCAATAAGTCAACAAATTCACTATCTTCTATTTCTTCAAAATCACACGAAAAAAAACAAACGATCTTCCTTTCCGCATAGTCATACCCTCCAAGCATTTTATACGAAACTTGGAGTGAAGCGCTAATAGATTGAAAGATAGTTTGCTCATATAGATTCAAAAACACAGTATGAGTTATAATATTTTTAAAATAGGCCCTGTCAGCCAGATCGCTGATCCTATTAATTAAAAATTGTCTCTCTTTTAGATTCATAAAATTATGACATTCTCACATTTAAATTAGTAGATTCGTTGTGTGATTCAGGATTGATCAAGCCCTGAAAATCACCCGACAGATCAACTGATGAAGGTGTCACCACAAATATGGCATTTGATACCTTTTGTAGCTTGCCGTTCAAGGTATATGTTGAACCGGAAGTAAAATCAAGAATCCTTTGAGCCAAATCAGTTTGCATTATACCTTCCATATTTAATACTACAGCTTTACCATCTAACAAGTGATTGCTTATTTTTTGAGCGTCAGACATCTCGGTAGGACTTACCAATGTAAGTTCCATATTGCGTCTAAGCGGTGTAATATTAGATTTTTTAGATGATGTATATGAACTTCTGGATGATGTTCTGGCTGTCTTATGATCTGCCTCATCTTTATAATAATCATTATTTTTCCTTTTAGATGCAGACTTTACCGGCTGTGTTTCTTCCTCATAATCGTCATAATCTTCTTCATCATCATACTCTTCGTCATCATAATCATACTCTTCGTCGAAGTCTTCCTCATACTCATCATAATCACCACTACGAAAAGCCTCCACTATACGATTAATAATCCCCATTTAACTATTTCCTTCCTCTTGCGCCGAATATAGCAGTACCAACCCTTATAAATGTTGCTCCTTGTGATATAGCTATCTCATAATCGTTAGACATACCCATAGATAATAAATTCACCTTTATATTATGAAACTTTCTTTCATTTATGTCAACTGACAAATTCTTTAATTTTTTAAACACACTTTCGTTACATTTAGGATCCTCAACATATGGAGCGACCGTCATCAAGCCTCTGATCTTCAAGTGTTTAAATTTTTCAAAAGCTTCAATTTGGTCCAACAATTCTAAAACACCGAATCCAAACTTACTCTCTTCATTTGCAACATTTACTTCGAGAAGTCCCTCAACTGAAATATCGAGCTTTGATGCTTCATATTCTATTACCTCAGCCAGTTTCAGACTGTCTACAGAATGTATCAGTGCTGCCTTTTTGATCACAGCCTTTACCTTATTGGTCTGAAGATGTCCGATCATATGCCATCTTATATCATCGGGAAGCAGATCTGATTTGGATACAAGTTCTTGAACTTTATTTTCGCCGAAATCCCTAATGCCGCAATCATAAGCTTCCTGCAAAATATCTACCGGCATAGTTTTACTAACAGCTATCAATTTCACTTCTGATTCATCTCTTGAATATTTTTTACAAGCTGCAGATATGTCATCTCTTATTTTTTTAATATTTTCTTTTATCATATCGTTCCTATCTATAAATGAAATCTCCTTCATTGATGCCGTCTGTGTCAAGTAATATATGATCATAAACAGATAAACCGTATTTTGTATTTTTTTTTACTATATAATATTCTTCATTTGAAGATAATATATCTACTTTTTTTAAATATGGCATAACCCTTATTAATATTAAAAACCCCTTTTTAATTTTTTTCTTTTGCACCGACTTTATATTTACTACCCACATCAGGTTGTACCAAGTAATCATTTTCATGTATCTTGGACATAGGTGAATCGGATATATATAACATACCGTCCACAGAATCATATATATCTGTAGGTAGATATTCTATACTTGTCTTATTATTCTTAATAACTTCTCTGTAAAAGCCTACATTGACATCATCACTGTTACTTGCAAGATACTCACCCGGAACGGTGAAAAATGACACATCAACGACAGAATTATGAGGTATCTTAAGTCCGGTAGCGGAACTTAATTCTATCTCAAAATTTATAAATCTGTCCTCTAAAAAATGTATCATATATTTATCGAAATCCAATCGCCCGTAAGTAAGTGAATCAGCTCCTGTAAATGTTGAGAAAGCAGCCACATCGGTCAATCCCTTGGTTTTGAAATTAACCTTTAGAGAGGTCCTATCCTTATATGCCTCTTTATCTTCCTCACTTAAAGGAAAAACAATAGTCCAATTATCGGAACTTACTATTTTATAAATAGGTGTGTTCTTATCTACCAGATCACCTGATTTCAATCTGGAGAAACTGTATTTGGATCTGTCAAAGTCATCTTCTGAGAGTGTATTAATATCTTTTCCCTCAAATATATCTATATTATAAGATATTATTCCGGAATAAGCCGCAGTGGATATATTTAAGTTAATATTTTTTTCTCTCGTGATATTATCAATGTTTTCTAAAGTCATTAAATTTGAAAATTCAAGCAGGTCGGCATTTATATCATTCTTGACATCATATACATTATAAAAACTTTGCCTGTCGTATGATATAGAAAAATCTGAAAGTTTCTTCTTTAATTTCTGAGAATTGGCATCATCCAACTTATCAAGATTTGCACCTGGCTTGCAAGCATGGAATTTAAATTACCTGTTTCATCAATTAAAAAAACATTATCTCCAACCGCACATCTTTTGCCTTCTCGCATATAAAAATTAACATAGCCCGTAACTTCTGTATTAGCTACTTCTTCTTCTCTGAAAATCAATCCGGTATACTCCTTATCAGACACCATAGAGCCTTCGGTAACTTCGTAAAAACCCCTTCGAGTACGAATAAAGTAAGCAACAATAATAAAAGCAACATAAGCTATTAAAGCAAATAACAGAACTATAACTATATTAAATCTTATACCATTTTTTTTTGACAATATAACTCCTATAATAACAGTTTACACATATATGACAGATTAATTTATCATTTGGTATAAATCACTTTATCAGAAAGTATCAAAAAACTCAAAATATGAGTATTTTAAAATAACTTTCAATAATATTATCCCATGGTCAAACTGTTAGCTCCTAATAAAAAGCTGTTATGAATAGCATCGTGAAGAGTATAACTCAACTAATCATAACAGCTATAAATTTTACTCTCAACAAATTAAAATTATAATGAAACAACTACATCTTTCTTCGCATTTTCAGGAAGTTCGGAAACATCCATAGATACACTTAATATAAATGTGATCTTATATTCATCACCGATCTTCTCAAGCAAGTCTATGGTAGAGGTAATATCATGTCCTTCAAGATTAGCCAATTTTAAAAAGCTATCTAAGAAAACAAACTCCAAGTCTCTGTTTTGAGATATCATACCAAGCATGAATCCAATAAATGCATCTGCGGTATATAGCGGATATTCACTCACGTTCACCAATCTGATCTTGTTACTGAGCTCATACATATGCTTTGAGCTCTTATCCAAATAAACTACTGAACCTCTGGCATCTTTAATAGATTGATTAGCCTTATCCAAAAGATATTTTGTTTTACCCTTTCCCTTATTTCCTGCAATTATCTGAACCATAGTATTAATCCTCCTTGCTGTGTAATTTATATAATGATAGTAAATATTACTATAAAAATCAATAGAATCATAGATATTATTGTGTAAAGTCTACAAGTAATTTGACTGTGGTATCGTAAAGGACCGGTTTGTCCGGAGCTTTTAAAACCACCGACACATAAGTATGCGAGCTATCCTTTCTGCTTGCCAAAACCAGGCAATTACCGGCTGCCAATGTAGTACCTGTCTTTCCTGCTACGGTCTTATAACCGTCAGGCAGATTAAAAGGCTCTTTAGTATTCAAAAATTTATTTGAATTAGTCCAATTCTTGGTAACTATATTACCGTTTTCATCCGAGAAATTTGCTTGATATGTAGAGGAAGAAGCTATCTTTCCGAATTCATCAAATTTCAGTGCCGCATTAATTATTAAGTACAAATCATATGCCGAAGTATAGTGATCTTCATCCGGTAAACCGTGAGGGTTTACAAAATGTGTATCAACAGCAGCCAGATCGGCTGCTTCAGTATTCATCAATTCAACAAATTTATCAATGTCTCCCGATACATGTTTTGCTATGACATTAGCCGCATCATTCCCCGAGGCAAGCATAAGTCCGTATAAGAGCTGCTCCATACTAAGCTTATTTCCCACTTTAAGACCCGCCATGCTTGATGCTTTGTCAAGACCTAAAACCTCTTCCCCTACGGTAACTTCATCTGTAAGTTTTGAGTATTTCAAAGCCAGATATGCGGTCATGATCTTTGTTGTACTTGCAGGTTGCATCTTATTAAAACAATTTCTTGAAAAAAGCACCTCCGGGTTACTTACATCACAAAGAATTCCGGCTTCAGCTTGATAAGTATAAGCACTATCTTCCGGCTTGTCAACACTTTGTACCGCTAAATTGTAGGCAAAACTTCTGTGTTTGTATATATTACTGTTATCGATATATATATTGTTGAATCTTGAATTGAAATTATAAGTATCCTTGTAAGTAAAAAAAACAAAATACACAGCTGTACAGGCTATTGAAATTAGCACAAGCAACAATAACAGTACCAACCATATATTACTTTTTTTTCTTCTGGAAATATTACTTCTTGTATACATCTCTAAATTCAAAATCTCCGTTTTCCATAGCTTTAATAAGTAGCTCCGCAGTAGCTAAGTTGGTAGCAAGCGGTATATTATGAGTATCGCAAAGCTTAACTATATTATTAACATCCGGCTCATGGGATTTCGGATTCAGGGGGTCCCTTAGAAAAATCACCAGATCCATATCATTATTCTCTACCTGAGCCCCCAATTGTTGAGTTCCTCCAAGGTGCCCTGCCAAATATCTGTGTATGGTAAGATTGGTAACTTCCTCTACTAATCTTCCGGTCGTTCCGGTAGCATATAGTTTATGCTTTGATAATATACCCCTGTATGCAATACAAAAATTCTGCATGAGTTTTTTCTTAGCATCATGAGCAATTAATCCTATATTCATACCCTTCCTCCTTCAATAATATGATTTGTATATTTCCTATAATGTACTTAGTCAAATCCATTAACTTATATAAATATTGTATAACTAAACTTAAGCTTTGTAAAGTAGTATAAGCAATATTGAACACTATATATTATAGATTTTTTATACTGTCGACCTTATTATCTCTTTGTAAGCCTACATTAAGAACTATTCCCAGGCACACATATAAACTCATCAATGAACTTACACCGTAGCTTATAAATGGGAGCGGAATTCCGGTATTGGGAAAAAGTCCGGTTGCTACCGCTATATTTGTAAATGTCTGAAAACCTATAATAGCCGCCATACCTACACATATAAGTTTGCCTTCCAAATCTTTTGATTTAGAAGCAATATTAATAAGTTCATAAACTATCAGAGATATCATAAAAACGAGAAACATACAACCTGCGAACCCAAGCTCCTCACCTATTACGGCAAATATAAAGTCAGTCTGTTCTTCGACCAGATAGTTACCGGTTTTAACGGAAGCGATACTGTTATTATTAAGTCCTTTTCCGAATAGCTGACCTGAAGCTATAGCCATTATCGATCCGTTTTGCTGGAAATTGGCATCAACATAATTTTCTCTATCTACCCAGGCAAGAATTCTGTTTCTTTGATAATCTCTTATTATAGGTATAAGATCCCGTTTTAAAAGTTCTATAAAGAAAATGGCAAACGGCGTTATCGCAGCAATAGCTCCGCATATCCATTTATAATTAAGACCGGCAACAAAGATCATCACCAGTGCCGAAACGACCGAAACTAATGTTGTGGAAAGATCCGGTTGTGACAGAATAAGAAGATACGGAACACCTACAAAGGCAGCAAATACCAATAAAAAAGATAATTTGTTAACAAGATGTATATTCTTTGCAAGTATCCATGCCATACAAATTACCAATGCTATTTTAACAAACTCAGAAGGTTGTATCCTACCGATAACAGGCAAGACTATCCAACGTTTTGCACCGAATTTGGCAACACCAAGCCTCCAAACCGCAAGTAAAGATAAGATAGAGCCTATATAAATAGGAATAGCCAATTTCGTGATCCTCTGATAAGGAATAAAAGAAAGCACGATCAAAATAACGAAACTTATAATAATACCCATGATCTGCTTATTAACATAAGCAGGATTACCTTTAGTGGCACTTGAAATAAGCAAAACACCAAGAATATTTAGAACCAAAGCATATATAATAATACGATAATTATAATTCTTTAATTTGTAATTTTTAAAAATAGACATAATTGAAATCCTCTCAGTATCCGGCATATTATTGTCTTTGAAAACTTGTTTTCAAGGACAATATATAAATACAATAATCCGAACAAAAGCTTGCTTTCGTGAAGATTATTGTATTTATATATTCTCTCGAACAGCCTGATTTCTATGATAGTAATATGCTGTATATAACCCGGATGAAAGCATTACTTTCATCCGGGTATTGTATTTATGAGCAGTTTAGTCTCCTACATTTACATCAACTACAGGTGTAGCTTTACTGTTAATAATACTGTTTATATCCGTGTAACCAAAATATAATTTATAAGCATTTTTAGCAACCAATGCAGCATTGGAAGAAGAATAACCGAATGGAATATTAACCGTGATAGATATCTCAGGATTGGAATAAGGTGCGAAAGAAACGAAAAAGGCGTGGTTAGCTCTGCTTTTTGTCTCCTGAGTGGTACCGGTTTTACCTGCGATTTCCACATCCAGATCCTTAAACACTTTCTTAGCAGAACCGTCTTGAACGACCTGCCTCATACCAAGCTGCACGTAATCCCAGGTACTGCTTTCGATATCTATATGTGAACTTATCTGCGGAGTAAACTCGGTAATAACATTACCGTCCCTATCTTTTACATTATCCAGTAAGCTAAGCTCAAAAACATTACCTCTGTTAGCTACAGCACTGATATATCTTGAGAGCTGAACATTAGTAAAAAGGTGAGTACCCTGTCCTATGGCGGACTGCTCGGGAAGCTCGTTCGATATAACAGGCTCCGACTCAATAAGTTCAACTCCGGATTTATGATTAAGTCCGAATAAAGTTGCGTATTTAGCAATTCTCTCAAGACCCAGACTTGTACTGTATTCATTATTTTCAGTCGTACACAATCTGTGACCCACTTCGGTAAAATAATAGTTACAAGAATTTTGAATAGCTCCTATCATATCCAGATCACCATGGTATCCGGGGAATATCCAACACTTTATAGGTGGGCTTGTAACATCATACTTACCTGTACACTTTATGATTTCTGTAGGTGCAACCACTTTTTCTTCAAGTCCGGCTACGGCAGTAATAGGCTTAAATGTAGATCCCGGAGCTTTTTGTGCCTGTGTGGCATTGTTATACATAGGGAATGATTGATCCTTATCAAGTGAGTTATAATAATCTACATCCATAACATTTGCCAGTCGGTTATTATCATAACCCGGGTAGGATACCAAAGCTTTTACCTCGCCTGTATTAGAGTCTGTTATAACAACGCCTGCAGTACACGGATCAAGGGCAAGTTGTGCCGGTGTTAACTCAATATTCCTTATCTTTTCTATAATAAACTGATATGCATAATTGGGATCCCCACTGCTTAGTCCCTGCTTTTGAAGGTCATCTTGAGCCAGAACACCCTGATCGAAAAGTGCCAGACAAAGTTCATTTCCGCTGAGTACATTTTGCTTTATCATATATTTGTACATAAGCTTATAGAATTCTCTGTCCTCTTTTAAGAAATCAATTGTATAGTTGACCAGCGAATTATAAACAGAACTTGCATCGGAATATTTACTGTTTGCATTCAGTTTAGTAACATCTATCCAGTTACCGGATATGCCGGTATATATAAAGTCTCTCATACTGATGTCATCCGCCTTCCATTTTAAGAAATAGTCAGCATTTTCATCAATATTTTCTTTCACTATTATTCCTACATCATCAGATGAAAGTTTTGTATATATATAATACATAAAAGCATTGAGTTCTTTGCTCAGTTCAGACATTTTCATACTGCCGTCACCGCTAAGTTCGGCATATACATTTTTTATAGTATTATCTTTATAATCCAAAAATTTTGAATAGATATTTTTTTCGATATCACTGGCATCGTCTCGACTGAACCTGTCAATGTTAAGAATATTGTTATTGATCAATTGGAAATATGCATCTTTAACAGGTATAAGTCTGTTGGTAGAGTTTGTATTCTCGTTATTGGGCTCATCTTCATTAACTATCTTGGAAACCAATATACCCGCAAGCTGTTGTTCGATAATGTGATATATACCGATCTGCAATTCTCTGTCAATTGTCAGGTATACATCATTACCGGCAACGGAAGCACTTTCCTTACTTATTTCCATTATGTGACCTACATTGTCTACGAACATTGTTCGACTTCCCTTGGTTCCTTTAAGGGTTGATTCCATGTGCTCTTCTATGCCGCTTCGTCCGACACTGTCATTGCTAGTATAATCAGGATTTATTTCCTGCAATTCCTTTAATTTTTCTTCGTTTACCTTTCCTATATATCCTATAACAGAAGAAAAATATATACTGTCATTATAAATTCTTATATTCTCCTCTTCTATATTAACACCCTTTAGGTTAGACATATTTTCAAGGATCATTATCTTTGTTGCTTCGCTTACGGCTGACGCCACCTTAGTAGCTTCATATTTTTTATAACCTGTTAAGATCATGGTGTAGCGTATATTTATTATATCCAGCTTTTCCTTGTCTGTCAGACTTATTGTATTATTTTTTTCATCAACAAGGTTATCAAGTTTATATGCTTTAATACGATTTTCTATAACTTCAGCCGCAGTTATATTTGACTTGTATTTTCCGTTAGGATTATCAAGCTCATCAACGCTTTTTAATTGATAAAGATCTTTAAGAAATCTCTTTTTTGCATTCTCATTATTACCTGTATAATAAAAATTACCGTTATCATCAAGGTTTATTTCCAAAGATCCTATAACCTGCTCGTGATTATCATGAAGAAGTTTTACCAGATTATATATCATCAGGTTAAGTTCATTATCTTTCTCAAAGTAACCGTTATCCTGTATAGTCACAGCATAGGCAAGCTTATTATAAGCCAACAGATTACCGTTTACATCATATATATTTCCTCTGGTAGCCGGCAGAGCTACTGTTTTTTCGGTTTTTTCGACATAATTTTTCTGGTATGTTTCTCCGTTTACGATCTGTAAGTTAAAGAGCTTACAAAATAAAATAAAAATAAGTGCCGAATAAAGTAAAGCAACTACGAATAAACGTGAAGACAAGAGTTTATCTCTAATCTCTTTTAAAATAAACATTAAATCATTAAGCAATTTTTTTACCTCTTAGTATTATCCATTCTCTCCAAAGCCTTATTATATTTGAATAAGGGTCTATACAAAAGTAAAGTAAACAAAAGACTCATAATTATTTCAGGGATAATTATTGAGTTAACGTAGAAAAGTAAATTAAATTTACCTCTGAGCATAAATCTAAAAAAATATATCGCAAGATTATATAAGATCTCATTAAATGCACACATAAATAGCGGAAGTACTATATAGTCTTCATAGAAATATTTTGATAAAAATACCGTCTATGTAACCCAGCCATATATATATGAGTGTAAAAAAACCGAATACCCCGGTATAAAAAAGATCCATCAAAAGACCTATAATTATACCGTAGAGCATACCTTCTTTTTTTCCATATATAAAACCTATACTAAAAAGTATGATAAGTACCAGATTCGGAGCCACATTTAAAAAAGGAATAAACGGAAATATACAATTTTGTATAGCAAATGCCATAATTATAAGTACTATGTTTATTATAAATCTTCTCATTTACTGACTTTCCTCATTCTGGATTTCTTTAAGATCTGTTATTACCAGAACTTCCTGTAAATTATCAAAACGGGCTACCGGAATCAAGTATCCGCTTTTTGTAAGGCGGCTGCTGTCTTCCGTTATATCACTTGCATAACCTATAAGTATACCGGGCAAATACTTTGTACTAATATTGGAAGTTACTATCTTATCCCCGTCTCTTACATTTGCATTAATATCTATATCGGTTATTCGAAGTTTATTATCAGCATTGACCTGCAGATCTCCCGCAACTATACAATTGGCATTAGATTGCATCGCCATGGCACTGACTCTGCTGACATCATCTATTATGGCTCTTACAGTTGCATAATTGGTACCTACATCAGTTACTATTCCTACCAGCCCGCCGTTAGCCATTACATTCATGTCTATAGCAATACCGTCTTCACTTCCTTTGTCAATTCTGAATACCTTAAACCAACCTACAGAATCCTTTGCAACCACTCTTGCGACTATCTTCTTATAATTAGCATATTCCGTATCTAATTTATAAAGTTTTCTCAGTCTTTCAAGTTCAAATGTCTCTTCGGTAAGTCTTGCATTTTCTTCGGTAAGTTCGGCAATACGCTCGTTAAGTTGTTTATTTTCCTCTAAGGCGTTGTTTAGTTTCCTTGTATTTTCCACATAATTATAAAGTGCCTTTCCTGCCACATTAACACCTGTTTGTATAGGCATAAGCACATAGCCCACACTCATACGCAAAGGCAAAAGCAAACTGTCTTTTATACTTGTACTTATTATCATTATTACGCAAATGATACTGAGCACTACAAGTATTAGTCGATCGTTTTTGAAATTCATCTATAAAACTCCCTGTTCTTTAAAACTGTAGTATTTATTATCTCCTATGATTATATGGTCATTCAGGTTTATACCTACATATCTGCAACCTTTATCAACCAGTTCGGTAACTTTTATATCATCCTCACTGGGGGCGGGATTTCCGCTCGGATGATTGTGTAACATAATAATATTTACAGCATTACTTTTAAGTGCAGCTATAAGGATTTCTCTGACAGATATAAGTGCCGAATTTACAGTACCTACGGTAATTACTGAATCCGATATTAGTCTTTGCCTTGTATCCAGGAAGGCAAGTCTTAATTCCTCCTGCTTCAAATGTCGCATTTCCTGCATATAGTATCCGGCACATACTTTCGGAGAATTGAATATTTCCAGCTTATCTAATGCATCTTGTTTCCAAATCCTATGAGAAAGTTCTCCTATGCACAGAAGCTGTATTGCCTTAACTTTACCTATACCTTTGATCTTTCTGTATTCGTCGTAGGTACTGTGCATGATCGATTTGAGACCTTTTGCAGAATGGTTGTTTATTATCATGGCAGCAAGCTCTATCGAACTGATATCCCTGGTTCCGCTTCTTAAGATAACAGCCAAAAGTTCCGCATCCGTTAATGACTTAACTCCAAGTTTTAAGCATCTTTCATAAGGTCTCTCATCTAAAGGTATATCTTTTATAGTTTTCATCATTTCCTTTCCGCAACTCTCCAAGTTTAGAAAAGGGCTATAATTTATAAATTAATAATTCCTGCATCGATCAGCTTTTGTAAAGAATAAAGTACCCCTATTTTTCCGTGTTGGAAAGTCAGACCGCCCTGAAAGAATACTGTATAAGGTTCTCTCATAGGAGCATCGGCACTTAATTCTATTGAAGCTCCGGATATAAATGCACCGGCAGCCATAATAACTTTAGATTCATAGCCGGGCATGTCTGAAGGAACCGGTGTGACAAATGAATCTATAGGAGCTGCTTTTTGAATACCCTCACAAAATGCACAAAGTGCCTTAGGTTCAAGAAGATTAATAGATTGTATTATATCATATCTTTCTTCGCTTGATCCCGGGAATGTCTCATAGCCGAGATTTTCATATATACAGCTTGCAAAGATAGCTGACTTAAGGGAAGATGCCACAACGGTGGGAGCCAGGAATAAACCTTGATAAAAGCTCCTGTTTACTCCGAGATTAGCTCCGAGTTCTTTCCCCAGTCCGGGGGCTGTAAGTCTGCAAGCGGCATTTTCCACACACTCATAAGTACCTGCTATATAACCTCCGATAGGAGCAAGTCCTCCGCCCGGGTTTAATAAGTGAACCTACTATCATATCCGCACCTACTTGAGTAGGCTCTATTTCTTCAACGAACTCACCGTAACAATTATCAACCATACAAATAAGTTTTGGATTTATTGACTTGACAAATTCTATGGCTTTTCCTATTTTTTCTACAGATAAGGTAGGTCTTGTACTGTAACCTCTCGATCTTTGTATTGCCACTATCTTTGTCTTATCATTTATAGCAGCCTTTATCTTGTCAAAATCGAATTCCCCTCCATCAAGGAGTTCAACTTGATTATAGGTTACACCATACTCAAAAAGGCACCCTCTTTCCTTTCTTATTCCGATAACTCCTTCCAAGGTGTCGTATGGACCTCCTGATATGTATAAAAGCTCATCTCCCGGTCTTAGGTTACCTGAAAGTGCTGTACTTAAAGCGTGAGTTCCGCTTACCAGTTGTGCTCTTACAAGTGCGGACTCGGCTCCGAATATCTCGGCATATACTTCTTCAAGGGTATCTCTTCCGAGGTCATCACTTCCGTAACCGGTAGTGGGTACAAAATGTGCTTCACTCACTCTGTGAGATCTGAAAGCATTAAGTACCTTTAACTGATTATATTCCGCAACTTGATCAAGTTTTTTGAATCTTTCTTCCAAAGTTTTTTCTGTTTTTTCTCCAAGCTCAAAAACATCTTTTGATAAACCGAGACTTTCATATAGTTTTTGTAATTTATTCTGCATTATTCCTCACCTTTTATCATATATTCTACTAATTCTTCTTCATTTGCAAAATCATCAATATCAAGCCATATAGCTTCTTTTTCTCTTTTAAACCATGTGATCTGCCTTTTGGCAAAATGCCTTGTTTCTTTTTTTATAAGATCTATCGCCTCTTCAAGCCCGATTTCGCCATCGATATATTTAAGTATTTCTTTATAACCTATACCTTTCATAGACACCATGTCCTTATTGCATCCGATTTCATGCAATTTTCTTACTTCATCCACAAGTCCTTGATCGATCATCATGTCCACTCTTTGCTCTATTCTATTATATAACTTTTTTCTTTCTGAATTCAGTACAAAATACTTATAAATATAAGGAGATTTTCTAGACCTTTCATTTATATTATGTTCAGATATTTTTTTGTCGGTACTTAATACGAATTCAATAGCTCTGACTATTCTTTTTTTGTTGTTCGGATGTATACTTTCGGCAGATTTTTCATCTAAAGCTTTCAGTTTATTATACATGTAATCGGCACCTTTTTCATCATATTCCGAACTTAAACTTTCTCTGAGATTTTTATCGCTTTCTCCGGTATTGAAATCCGTATCATAAAGCACGGATTGTATATAAAATCCTGTACCTCCCACAAGTACGGCTTCCATACCTCTGCTGTGAATATCTTCTATTGCTTTTTTTGCCAGGTCTTTAAATATTGCAATGTTAAATTCATCAAATGGACTAAATATATCGATCAGGTGATGTTTTATACCTTCTGTCTCATTTTCTTTAAGCTTTGCGGTACCTATATCCATTCCCTTATATACTTGCATTGAGTCAGCACTGATTATTTCAGCGTTAATTTTCTTTGCAAAAAGTAAAGACGCCTTTGTTTTTCCTACAGCTGTAGGTCCGGCTATGATATACAACTTCGGTTTTTGTTCTTTTATCATATTATCCTTTTAAACTTTTTTTCTATTTCCGTTTTAGTCATTTGTATTACAGTAGGTCTGCCGTGAGGACAGTTATAAGGATTATCCAATTCAAGAAGCTCATCTATAAGTATCTTGGCTTCCTCATAAGAAATTCGTTGCTTTCCCTTTATAGCAGCCTTGCATGACATGGAAGCGATCTTATCCAAAATACTTTCTGTATTTTTTGCCGAATCAACTTCTAAAAGTTCCGTTATCAGTTCCTTTAACCATACTTCCTTATCGATCGAAGGCAGTATGGTGGGAATAGCACTTATACTATATTCCCTTCCTCCGAAGTGTTCTATCTCAAATCCGAGTTTCCTAAGACTTGCCAAATGTTTTTCTACCGCATCCGCTTCTATGGAACTTAAACTTATCACACCTGCGGGTGATATGATCTGAGAAGCGATCTCCTCATTATCCAATTGTTTTAAAAATCTTTCATATAATACTTTTTCATGAGCAGCATGTTGATCTATTATATACATGCTTTTATCAAACTCAACAATCCAGTAAGTATCAAAAATCTGACCTATAATATTCCTTTTTTTGCTTGCCTTTTTATCCATGAAATCAAGCTGCTCAAAGGAAGGCTCTTTTTTATCTTCATATTTTTCTATGTGATCACTGTCTTTACCGGAATCACTAAGTAATGTTCTTTCCAATAAGTGATTCACATTATATCTAAAAATTTCCGGATCTATTTGTATCTTATCCGGAGGATAATTTGTCTTCTCGCTCAAATCGATCTGCGGAAGATCTTTTAAGAATTCTTCTTTTGTCTCAGTCTCCTTGGCTGTGATCTGCGACCTGTTTTCATCTTTGTTAAGAAGTGACAATTTGTTCTTTTCAAAAGGTTCGGGAAGTCTTTCAAAGCTTCTTTTAAGTGAAGACTTTTTCTCCTCATCTATCTTAGCCTCTCTTATCATATATGCCTTCTTAAGACTGCTCTCGATAGCTTCTTTAACTTTTTCGTATATATAAGACTCCTCAGAAAACCTTATCTCCATTTTTGATGGATGGACATTTACATCGACTATCTCTGTATTGATTTCGATCATAAGTACCGCAAAAGGATATTTATGCTGCATCATTCTGTCGGCATATCCGTCTTCTATAGCTTTTATGATGTGCTTATCCTTAACATATCTACCGTTAACAAAATATATAAGTTGATTTCTGTTGGACCTTGAGATCTCAGGTTTTGCTATAAATCCTTTGATACTTATATCATCGGCTTTGTGATCGACCTCAACCAAGGCTTTATGTACTTCTCTTCCGTATATTTGATATATTACTTCTTTAAGATCACCGTTTCCGGAAGATTGTAACCTTGTCTGATTATTTACTATATATCTTATAGATACATCCAAGTTACAAAGCATGAATTTTTCCATAAGATCTGTAATATAAGCGGTCTCCGTTGTAACACTTTTTAGGAATTTCCTTCTTGCTGGAGTATTAAAAAACACATCTCTTACAATCATAGTAGTTCCGACAGGTGCTCCGACATCCTCAAAACTGACCTCATAACCACCCTCTATCACATATCTTACTCCCGTAAGTTGAGCCGATGGTTAGATATTACTTCACACTTTGAAATACCTGAAATACTGGAAAGAGCTTCCCCTCTAAACCCCAGGGTATGTATGTTAAAAAGATCCTTAGCCTTTGTTATTTTGCTTGTGGCATGCCTTAGGAATGCTGTTTTGATCTCGTCTTTATTGATACCGCCTCCATTGTCCGTGACTCTGACAAGACTTATCCCTCCGTCTTTTATCTCAACACTTATAGCTGAAGCTCCGGAATCTATTGCATTTTCAACAAGTTCCTTAACTATTGAAGAAGGTCTCTCAACCACTTCACCGGCTGCGATTTTATCTATGGTATTTTTATCCAATACAGATATCATAATATTGTCCTTATATTCTGTTTTTTATCTTATTTTGCAACTTATAAAGTACATTCAAAGCATCTATAGGAGTAAGCAAACCAAGGTCTATCTCCTTTATCTCCGTAATTATATCATCATCTTTGGTAGTTGCAAAAAAAGAAAGTTGTGTGGCTTCCACATCATTTTGCCTTGGTATTGGCTTATGCTTTTTGTCACTTGATAATATATTCTTAGTATGCTTTGCCAGGTCAAGGTTTGATAATTCTTCAACCAGTTCCTTCGCCCTATCTATGACAGGTTCCGGAACTCCGGCAAGTTTTGCCACTTGAATACCGTAACTTTTATCGGCACCGCCCTTTACTATCTTTCTTAAAAATATTATATCATCTCCATTTTCCTTAACAGACACACAATAATTATTTACACCCGGAAGCACTCCTTCAAGCTCCGTAAGTTCATGATAGTGTGTGGCAAATAATGTTTTAGCACCGAGTATCTTATTATTGCTTATATGCTCTACCACAGCCCAGGCTATAGAAAGTCCGTCAAATGTTGAGGTTCCTCTTCCTATTTCATCCAAAATAATAAGACTTTGTTTGGTCGCATTTCTTAATATATTTGACACCTCGGTCATCTCAACCATAAAGGTCGACTGACCGCTTGCCAGGTCATCTGAAGCCCCTACTCTGGTAAAGATCCTGTCACAGATAGCAATATCCGCACTATCGGCAGGTACGAATGAACCTATCTGCGCCAAAAGAACTATAAGAGCAGTCTGTCTCATATAGGTTGATTTTCCTGCCATATTCGGTCCGGTTATGATGCTCATCCTATGCTTTTGATTATCAAGATAAGTATCATTGGCGATAAAACTTCCTTCTCCCACTATCTTTTCTATCACGGGATGTCTTCCGTTTTTTATATCTATAACTCCCTTATCATTTATCAAGGGTTTTATGAAATTATATTTATAAGCTACATTTGCCAATGATTGTAAACAGTCTAATGCCGCAACCGCCTTGGCTGTTTTTTGTATTCTTTGTATCTCACCCGCTATCTTTTCTCTGATACTTACAAATATATCATATTCCAGTGAATAAAGTTTGTCCTGTGCTCCGAGTATGAGTTCCTCAAGTTCTTTAAGCTTTTCGGTAGTATACCTTTCGGCATTGCTCAATGTTTGTTTTCTTATATAATGTTCCGGAACCATATTTTTATATGAATTGGTCACCTCTATATAATATCCGAACACCTTATTATATTTTATTTTTAATGATTTGATCCCTGTGCTTGCCTTCTCATTTTCTTCAAGTTCCAAAAGCCACTTTTTTCCTTCTGTACTCGCAAGTCTAAGCTTATCTATCTCCTCATTGTATCCCGTCTTTATTATGTTACCTTCTTTTAACGAAAGCGGAGCATCCTCGTTAATTGAAGCTTTTATTATATCATATATATCGGTTAATGAATCTAAATTAATGTTCAGTTTCTTAATAAATCAGTGTTCAAAGAATTAAGAACAGTCTTTATGGGAGGTATCATATTGACAGAACCCGCTAATGCGATAAGGTCTTTTGTATTGGCACTGCCGCTACCCACCTTAGTCATAAGTCTTTCCAGATCATATATAGCATCCAGATATTCTCTTAATTCTTCTCTGTCAATATAACTTACAAGCAACTCCTCCACCGCTTCCTGTCTTGAAATGATAGCGTCGATATTAAGCAAAGGTTGCTCAATATAAGTTCTTAGCAGTCTTGCTCCCATGGCTGTTTTTGTAGTATCCAAAAGCCATAAAAGACTTCCTTGTTTTCTTTTTTCACGCATGGTTTCAACCAATTCAAGATTTCTCTTTGAATTGGTATCTATAAGCATATATTCCCCCGGTCTGTACACCTTAACGGTATTGATCTGTGTACAGCTTGATTTTTGCGTATCATAAAGATACTTAAGTATGGCACCGGCAGCTAAAGTTCCGTCAGAGAAGTTCTCAAGCCCAAGGCTTTGAAGACTGGCGACTTTGAAGTGTTTTTCTATGATCTCTTTACAATCTGTCGGAGAAAAGTAATTGTCGTCCACTCTGGAAATATCAATACCGAAATTATATTTTATCTGCGAAAAATCCATTCCGCTTATATCAATAGTTTGGTTTGATATTATTTCGGACGGGTAATATTTACTGAGCTCATCATATAGAATACGTAAACTGTCAGCCTCGGTCACATAAAAGTCACCTGTGCTTATATCAGCAGCACATATACCGAATCTTCCGGAATTATATACCAAGGATAAGAGGAAATGATTTTTATCCTCTATTAAATTAGCATCGCTTGTAAGCGTTCCGGGTGTAACTATTTTCACTACTTCTCTTTTTACTAATCCCTTGGTAAGTTTAGGATCTTCCATTTGCTCGGCTATAGCAACTTTGTATCCCTTTTCAACCAATCTTTGAAGGTAGCTATCAACGGAATGATAAGGAACTCCGCACATGGGGGCTCTTTCTTCCAAACCGCATTCCTTACCCGTTAATGTTATTTCAAGCTCTTTTGACACCAATATGGCATCATCAAAGAACATTTCATAAAAATCACCCAATCTAAAAAACAAAAGACAGTCGGAATATTCTTTTTTTTTGTTGCCATATACTGTGACATCATTGGAGATAATGCAGCCATCTTCTATATTGCATGTCCCATATAATAAAATCCCTTTGACTCATCTAAAGAGACTTTGATTATACTGCCTATCATGCTCTCCTCTCCTTTTAGATGAACTATCATATTATTACTCAATCTTCCCGTTACATATCCCTCAAGTTGTTCATCCTTTGATTCTATTAATGCTTCATATACCTTACCTACATGTTTTGCCGTATTGGCGGCAGCAATATGCTGCACTCTTTTAAGTAAGGTATCAAATCTTTGTTTAAGTTCATTTTCATCAATATTTAATTCCATTTTTGCGGCAGGTGTTCCGGTACGCTTGGAATATATAAAAGTAAATGCAGCATCATACTGTACCTTTTCAACTACATCCAGAGTATCTAAAAAGTCTTCCTGTGTTTCTCCGGGAAACCCGACTATGATATCGGTCGTCAGACTGACATCGGGTATTTCTTTCTTGATCTTATAAGCAAGATCAAGATATTGTTCTTTTGTATAAACTCTGTTCATCTTTTTAAGGATTCCTGTATTACCCGATTGAAGCGGCAAATGTATATGTCTGCAGATTTTTGGATTATCTTTAATAAGTTCTATCAGATCGTCTGAAAAATCTTTTGGATGAGGTGTCATAAACCTTACCCTTTTAAGACCTTCGATCTTTACTATCTCTGCCAGAAGATCGGTAAATGTGGTTTTCTTCTCAAGCCCTCTTCCGTATGAATTAACATTTTGTCCGAGCAACATGACTTCCACTACTCCGTCGGCGACCAGACTTTTTATCTCTGAGACTATATCCTCGGGGAGTCTTGACCTTTCTCTACCCCTTACATAAGGAACGATGCAAAAAGTACAGAAGTTATTGCATCCGAAGGTTATGTTCACACCTGACTTAAAAGGATAAACTCTTTTACTCGGAAGATTTTCAACTATCATTTTTGTTGAATCGATAACATCCACTACCTGTTTTTTATTTTCCAATCTGTTGTAAAGGATTTCTGCCAACTTATATATATTGTGTGTTCCGAACACTATATCCACATATCCGTAGCTTTTTCTTATTTTCTCAACTTCTTCGGCTTCCTGCATCATACATCCGCAGAGTCCTATAAGCATATCTTTATTGTTTTTCTTAGATCTTTTTAGCTGACCCAACCTGCCGTAAAGTCTTTCATTAGCATTTTCTCTTACTGTGCAGGTATTGAAAAGCACAAGATCTGCATTTTCCTCGGTATCAGTTTCCACATAACCTATATCTGTCAATATACCCGCAAGTTTCTCGGAGTCTCTGGCATTCATCTGACAACCGAAGGTAACTACCTTGTAACTTGGCTGTCTGCCTTTTTCAATAGCTTTAAGTTGTATTATGTCATTTAAGCAGGATATAAAATACCCCTGTCTTTTAGGTTCTTCTATCGGTATTATTGTTTCTTCCATGTTATAATTACTTTCTGTTCTGATTAGTTATTATTTTATTCATAGGCACGTCATAAATATCGGTCAAAAGCTCATCAGTCACCTGTTCTTTAAAAGCTATGCCTAAAAGTATACTGTTAAATCTTCTTTTTTCAAAATATCTGTCGTAATAGCCCTTACCGTAGCCCATTCTATAATCGGATCTTGAGAATGCAACACCGGGTACAAGAACTATCGGATCTTTAGCATCACAAAGTTTGCACTTAGCTTTTGGTTCTGTAACCCCGAAATGTCCCGGCTCAAAGTCATCATGTGAGTCAGCCAAATAAAATCTCATATTCTTTGACTCTATCTTCGGAAAAGCGGTATATATTTTAAGATCATTTGATCCCAGATTATCTTTCCATATATTTTCAAATACTTTAAGCAAAGATACTTCGTTGCCCAGAGGCATATATCCGTATATATATAGTTCTTTCAGAGCGTATTTTTTAATATAATCATTTATATATTGAATAACGAAATCGCTTATATTTTCGCTTGCCTCTTCAACGTATTTTTTATCAAAACCATTTCTTAATAAGATGTATTTATTTCTGAGCTCTTGCTTATTCATCTTTTACACCGCCAAACTTCTTACCAAGATCTGTAATACTTCCGTCTTTTTCGACTATTGATATATTATTCAGTTCAGCTCTTAAATTCCTTTTTATAATATTGATATATTCCCTGCGAAGCTTTTGCTGTTCTGACTTTTCTTCTTCGCTAAGTCCTTCTTCCTTGGACTTTTTAGCTAATACATTGATTCTATCTATTAATTTCGGGTCCATAACTACCTCCTTATCAAATTATTATTGTACTTCGATATTATCGATTCCGCAACCTTCAGTCCATCCATAGCAGCAGAACTTATACCGCCGGCATAGCCCGCCCCTTCACCGCAAGGATATATACCCTTTATCGAAGACTCCAAATTCTCATCCCTTACTATACGTATGGGTGAAGAGGTCCTGCTTTCTATCGCTGCAAGAATCGCATCCTCTCTTGCAAATCCCTTTATCTTTATCAAATGAGATAAATGCTTCTTTTAAAGCCGTTACTATAAACCCAGGTAATATCTTATCCAAACGACAGAATCTATATCTTCCCTTAAAACAAGGCACAGTCTCTCCAAATCCACTACTTTCTTTGCCTTTTATAAAGTCTCCCAAAAGTTGAACCGGAATTAAAGAATCTCCTGCTTTATAGCAAATACTTTCCAACTCCTGCTGAAAATACATACCCGAAAGCGGAGTATTATCATTAAAATCCCACGGATCTACAGTAACTATGATTGCAGAATTGGCGCTATCGCTTTCTCTGTCGTGATAACTCATTCCGTTGATTGCAAGTTTTTCTTTTTCGGTAGAAGCATTGACCACATATCCTCCCGGACACATACAAAAAGAATATACACCTCTGGCAGAGCTTGATTTGGCTGTTAATTTATAAGAAGCTGTAGGAAGAATATCCGCAGCTTCCTTTCCGTATTGTGATACATTGATCATATTTTGAGGATGTTGTACTCTTAGACCTATGGCAAAAGATTTAGGTTCTATTTTTATACTCCTATCATATAAAAGTTTGAAAGTATCTCTTGCACTGTGCCCTACCGCAAGTACCAATACCTCACAATTTATCGTATCTCGATCAGAGAGTTTTATACTTTTGAGATGATTATCCTGAAAGTTGATATCTTCAAGTTTCGTGGAAAATCTTACATCTCCCCCAAGTCTTATTATCTCTTCTCTTATATTCTTTATGATACCTTTCAGCAGATCTGTACCTATATGAGGCTTGGGATCTGTCAGTATACATCTCGGTGCACCGAAATGCACTAATGTCCTTAACACTTCATTGTTTCTTCCGGATCTGTCTTTTACCATAGTATTGAGCTTGCCGTCACTGAAAGTACCGGCTCCTCCCTCACCGAAAGAGACATTTGACTCAGTATTAAGTTCATTGTCTTCCCAAAACTTATCGACACTTACGGTCCTTTTGTCCACATCTTCGCCTCGTTCTATAACTATAGGACGAAAACCGCTCTTGGCAAGTGCGTATGCGGCAAATATTCCTGCGGGCCCGAAACCTGCAATAACAGGTCTTTCTTTTAAGCTTATAACACCTTGCTTTGGTAATACATAAGTACTTTCTTCGTATTTTGATATATTTATATCTGAAGCAAATTTTTTAAGCAGCTTTTTTTCATCTTTGACATTTACCGCCAATGAGTAAACATACCTTACATCATCTTTTTTTCTTGCATCTATAGATTTTTTTAATATATCAAAGTTTATAATTTCTTCTTTATTTACTTTAAGTTCCTTAGCTATCTTTTTTTCAAGATCTTCTTCTGATTTATATACAGACACACTAAGATTATTGATCTGAATCATAATATTCCTCATATTGAATAAGAGATGTTGTTTTTGATCTTAAGATAAGATATATTTGTTTATCCCCTTACATCATTTGTTAATTCTCACTTTTCAACATCTCTTTAAATTTCTAAATCTGATAAAAAAATTACCGTTATTTATTTTTCGAAACCTAGAAATTAATACCGCAACGCAATATTAAAATATCATCTTAATTCTTATGAATATTCTTACGGTAACTAATGTTTCGAAGTATCATCAATATCCCGACTAGCTATATTTTTAGCTGCCAGATATCCGCTCGCCCATGCCCAGTGCAAGTTATAGCCACCGCAAATACCGTCAATATCAAGAACTTCACCTGCAAAATATATGTTTTTATGCAATTTTGATTCCATAGTATTCATATTGATATCGCTTAAAGAAACTCCGCCTGTACTTACCTGTGCCCTTAATAGACCTGCACTTTCCTTGATCTCATATCTGCAATCGGATACTTTATCTGATATCTTCTTTATAAAGTTTGTTTTTACGGTATCATTTATATTAAATTCAAGTTCCGTAACTATTTCTTCCCAAAGTTTGTTATTGATAACCCCGTTTGCGAAATCTTTTAATTTGTAATTTTTTAATATTCTATATCTATCGTTGAAAAACTCAAACTTATCATCTACAGAAGGTAAAAAATCTATTCCAAGTTCAACTTTTTGTTTGTTTTCCAATGCTCTGGAAATATATCTGCTTAGTTGAAATATAACGATTCCCGAAAGATAATTTTTGGTAAACTGTAGTTCGCCTTTTTCCTTGGAATAAAACTTATCGTTAATATATAAAGAAACGGCTGATTTTACTCTTACACCCTCTGTTTTCTTTAGTCTTTTAAGATCGATAGGTACGACCGGACAAAGTGCCGCAAGAGGTTTTACTATACTGTATCCTTTTCTTTTCAGTACAGGATACAAAGTATCATTATAGTTGAGTTCCGAGCTTGCTAACCCTCCGCAACTTATGAGGACCGAATCGTAACTGTAGGTATTATTTTTACTTTTTAATTTGATTTTCTTACCGTATTCTATCTCATCAATATCACAATCAGAAATAACTTTTACTCCAAGTTCTCTGATTTTAAGTTCAAATGCATTCAATATCGAAAATGCCTGCTCGGACATAGGGTAGATATATGAATTTTTATTGACAGGTTCTATACCCAGACTTTTGAAAAACAGTATACATTTTTCGAATCCAAATTCCTTAAGTATATTCTTTAAGTTTTCATCATTGCTGTGATAATATTTCACATCAATATCGGCATTGGTATAATTACATCTTCCGTTTCCGGTAGCTAATAGCTTCTTTCCTAATTTTTGATTCTTCTCATGTATCACAACTTCTATATCTTTATTGTATTTTTTTATATTGACCGCCGCCATGATCCCTGCGGCTCCGCCGCCTATGATACCTACTTTCATATAATAAATTCTACCCCTTACATCAGATGTAGCTTTCTGAACAATCTGTAGATCTTATTGCCTCCCGGCATTGCTAAAATCTCTTTTTTTCTAAGCACTTTAAATTTCACAAGAAAAAGAGGATAAGTGATTATCGCAATTGTAAAAGGAACAATAATGTATATAAGATTAACTTTTTTACTTATTGTATTAATATCGGATCCGAAAATAAATTGCAGTCCTTTATAACTTAAAAAAGTCATAATACCCATCAATATACCGGGAATAAATGTTAAAACATAAGAACGTATTATATCTTCTCTATATCTCAATGCTTTTCTTATAGAAACGGAATTACATATACACATTGAAGCACCGAATACTATATGCGAATATATAAGTGAGAATACACCGAGCTTAAATACATAAAGAAAAGCAAATAATGCTATCAAGTGTATACAAAGCGATATTATTGCATTTTTTAACGGTTTTGACATATTGCCGCTTCCTTGTAATATACCGTTGGTCACTGTTGAAAGTGAGAAAAATATTACAGAGAAAGACCCGTATTTAATAAGTCCGATAGCTATAGGGGGCATGGAAGCATCATCCATTCTAAACAAAAGTTTGATGATAGGGGCAGCAAGTATTGAAAGTCCTATACTTGAAGGTACTGCAATAATCATTGAGAATTTAAGCGCAGTCCTTATTTTTCTGTGTAGATTTTTCATATCTCTTGCTGCCATATGCCTTGATATGTTAGGTATAAGTGAGGATGAAAGTGCGTTCGATATAGCTATAGGCAGATTAGTAAGTAAAATATACGTTCCTGAATATAATCCGTACAGTCCTGCCGAATCCTTTTCTATCTCTTCAGCCGTTTTTTGAGCCACCTTTCCGAAATGCTCCATTGCTCTTGTAAAAACACCGACATCTATAAGACTGTTAATATTATATACGGCAGTAGCCATAATAACAGGTATAACGGTCATAAATAAATTTTTGGTGATCTTAGAATAACTGTCAACTCCTCTGCTTTTTTCAATTCTAAGTTCACTGTCTCTTCTGTTGCCGTGAAGAATATACAGTATCAATAAAAGAAACAGAGCACTTGCTGCTCCTACTCCGGTACCTAATGTTCCTCCGGCTGCTCCGTATGAAGCTACGGCATATTCTTTACCTTGTTTTACTGCAAGCTCGCATAAGTAATAAGCTGAGCCCACACTTGTAACGGCGTTGGTTATCTGTTCAATAATCTGCGATATCGCCGTTGGAACCATATTGCCGTAAGCCTGATAATAACCCCTGTAAACTCCAAGGTATGCCATTATCCATATAGTCGGTGCCAAGACCTTGATTGCAAGATTACTGTACGGTAATTTAAGTATGACCGCAGCAAAATAGTCTGCCCCGAAGAAAGCGGCTGCACAACCCACGAAACCGACTACAGTTGCATATAATAAAGCCAAATTGAAAATCCTGTGTGCATTTCTGTACTCACCCATACTTATCTTATAGGACATCATTTTACTTACAGCCAAAGGAAGGCTGTATGAGGATACTAAAAGTATAATTTGATACATATTAAAAGCCGCAGCATAGTATCCTTGTCCGACTTCTCCTATGATATTGAGAAGAGGAACACGGTAGGCAAGACCTATGATCCTTACCAATATACCTGCAACAGCAAGTAAACTTCCCTGTATAATAAAATTATTTTTCTTACTATTCTTCATACGTCTCCTTAGATAAAGTCCAATCTATCTTTTATAGTCATTGATCTCCAGTATTTCTTCTTGTTTGGACTCCATTATAAGTCTCTCTTCTTCCTCCATATGGTCATATCCCATAAGATGCAGCATGCTGTGAACGACCAGGAATGCAAGCTCTCTTTTCTCACTGTGTCCATATTCTTTTGCCTGTGATATTACATGTTCTGCCGATATGACTATATCTCCGAGTAATAGCTCTCCGCTCTCCGGATTAAAAGCAAAGTCTTCAAGACTTTCAAAGTCTGCCGCCTTTTCGTACTCATAAAGCGGAAAAGACAGTACATCTGTTGATTTATCAATATTTCTGTACGTTTTATTTATTTCTCTAATTTCTTCATCATCAACTATACTTACTGAAACTTCAGCCTCAAACGGACATTTTTCATAATCTAATGCGGCAATTACCATTTCATTTATAATATTCTCAAAGGGAAGATCAAGCTTTATATCAGTCTCATAACTTATGTCGATAGTCATGTTACCACCTCTGTTTTCTCAATCCGGTCTTAGTATTGTTGTTATCTGTATTCTTATTTTTTTTCTCATACAAATCATAAGCTTCAACTATTTTTTGAACTAAAGGATGCCTTACCACGTCTTGACTTGTAAGATTACAGATCGCTATATCATTGATTTTTGAAAGAACCTTGAGAGCGACATCAAGACCGGACACAAAATCCTGAGGAAGATCTTTTTGTGTTCTGTCACCGGTAATTACAGCCTTAGAGCCGAAACCTATACGAGTAAGAAACATTTTCATCTGAGCAGGTGTAGTGTTTTGTGCCTCATCAAGTATTATAAACGCATTATCCAAGGTCCTTCCTCTCATATAAGCAAGAGGAGCAACTTCAATAAGTCCCTTTTCATGGTTGCTTATATAAGTTTCGGCTCCCATTATCTGATATAAGGCATCATATAAGGGTCTTAGATACGGATCTATCTTACTTTGAAGATCCCCGGGAAGAAATCCAAGTCTCTCTCCCGCCTCAATAGCCGGTCTTGTAAGAATGATCCTTCCCACTTCTCCGTCTTTAAATGCCTGAATCGCCATAGCCATAGCAAGATAAGTCTTACCTGTACCTGCAGGACCAACCCCGAAAGTTATCATTTTATTTCTTATAGAGTCGACATATTCTTTTTGACCGAGGGTCTTTGGTTTTACATTCTTACCGTTAACAGTCCTTGCTATTATATCTTTATCGATTTCCAACATCTTATCTTGTGCTTCCGAATAAGATAAAGCAATTGCGTAATCAACATTTTGCTCTGTAATTACATTTCCTCTTTTTGAAAGTTCAAGTAAGGTTGAAAATATGGACTTTGCTCTTATGACCTGTGTTTCGGGACCGATGATCTTTATACTTCCATCCCTGGTAATAATGCTTACATGCAGTGTCCTTTCAATTTTTTTCAGAAAAGAGTCCAACTCACCGGAAATATTTCTTTCATCTTCTAAAGGTACATCTATAATATTTTCTATAATACTCAATACTACCTCCACCTATATAAAGTTATCTATATCTAATATTTTAAATATTTTTTATACACGAAAAATTCCCAACCTTATACAGGTCGGGAATAAATATGCATTAGTTGAATTTACGTTTTCTAGCAGCTTCTGACTTCTTCTTGCGCCTTACGCTTGGCTTCTCGTAATGCTCTCTCTTACGGATCTCTTGCTGTATTCCAGCCTTAGCACAATTTCTCTTAAATCTTCTTAATGCACTATCGAGACTCTCGTTTTCTTTCACAATCACGTTTGACATCTAAAAAGCTAACCTCCCTCCGGTTGTGAAATTAAAACCCTGTTAATTATAACATAAATACAGGATTCGTCAACCGCTATACTAAAATAATTTAGTTTGAAATTAAATTATTGCGGTATTGTACATTAGATAAAGCTATTGACCCGCAAAATCTATTATAATATTTAAATGGTATATTTATGCAAATATATTTAACATTCGTATTAGGTCTAATGCCAACGACCCATAAATTGACTATATGCTGATAGTATATTTTTTAATATTTAGAAATTACGGATCGTTTGGCTAAGATCTTATAATTAAACCTATTTATTCACAAGACTGCTTAGCAACATACCTTTTTAAGCTTCTTGGTTAAAACCATCTTAATTACTTTATAAAATACAGTGTAGCGGATCTAAGTGGTTTTGATCATATATAAGCTATATTGAACTGCGGATATTTTATTAATATGTAAATCGTAGCCTTAAAATACAATATTAAATTCCTGTACTTGAAGATAGTTCTTATAACGCTTAAATAATTTTTGATCAGCACATTAGCTTACACATTAGGTTAATAAATTTGTAATTAAGATGTGAATATAACAATATAGTATTTATCTGCACCGGTCTAAGCAAAAAAGATCCAAGATATCGATCTTCTTGGACATGCTCATCGTAATTTTACATATCTTGAGCATTATCATTTGCCGATTCGACTGTTGTGGTTGAATTATCTATATTATTTCCACAAGCTGTAAAGGACATTGTAAGTATTATAACCATGATCACATAAATAACGGTTTTTTCAAACTTTTCCATGAACACCTCCTTATAAATCAAACTTTTGGAATGATAATACCGATAAAACTTAAAAGCTTTTAATTTTATAAGTATGGTTTAGCATATTTCCCACAGAATGTATATTATTCAATGAATAATATTTTTAGGTAAAAGCCCAATGGTATTCAATTGATAAAGATATTTTTCACAAAAATCTTTTCTTAAATTATGCATTTTATACAGATTTACGTTTAAAAATCGTGATTGATAACTGACCTGTACTTATTATTCCTCAAGGTATTTTTTCACATCCGCACCTACATATATTTTTTCATCAGTCAACAGTATAGGTCTTTTGACGAGTTTACCATCACTTGCCAGTAGTTCAAATTGTTTATCTTCCTCCATAGCTGCAAGTTTTTTGGAAAGTTCCATTTCTCTGTAAAGCAAACCGCTCGTGTTAAAAAACTTTTTTAATGCAAGTCCTGATAATGTGTGCATTTGTTTCAGTTCGTTTATACTTAATTTATTCTCTGTAATATCCCTAAAGCTGTATTCATATCCTTTGTCTTTAAGTATTTTTTCCACGCCTTTACAAGTTGAACATTTCTTATATCCCAATAACTCATATTTCATTTTAAGATCTCCTTTTATAATTTTTTCAAACTTACCTTATCAAAAAATATTTCTGTTTTATTTTTTTAATAAAAAAATGTATACAGTATACTGAACTCCTTCTTTGATTTAAAATCAAAACTCAATCATCATACCACAAAATACGATAATTGAGTTTTGTACTTACAAGTTATAATCTTAGATTTTATTTATTAAGTTGTGCCGCAATTACATTTTTAGCTTCTTCAAGAGCCTTATCAGTCTCTTCGGACTTTTTGCCTCCTGCCTGTGCCATATTAGGACGACCTCCGCCGCCTCCGCCTACTATACCGGCTATGGATTTAATGATATTTCCCGCATGTATACCCTTAGCTACAGCGTCATCACCTGCCATGGCAAGAAGGCTTACATTGGATCCGGATACAGAAGCTAAGACAACTACACCGTTATCTACTTTTTGCTTTAAATTATCTCCGAGATTTCTAAGCTCATTCATTTCTATATCATTTACCTTAAGAACTATAGCTTTAATACCGCCTACTTCATATATCTGAGAGTCTATATCGCTGATGGAATCCTTAGCCAACTTAGCTTTTAATTTTTCCTGTTCGGACTTCAGTTCTTTTATTTCATCAATCAAATGCTTGATTTTTTCATGCAACTTGTCGGGAGTGGTCTTAAGCTCTGAAGAAACTCTATGCATCTCATCTTCGATTTTTCCATAATAATGAAGTACATTCTCGCCTGTCAGAGCTTCTATTCTTCTAACTCCCGCAGCTATACCTGTCTCAGATATTATCTTAAAAGTTTTAATGTCGGACGTATTCTTTACATGGGTACCTCCGCAAAGTTCCTTTGACTCTTCTCCCATGCTTACGACCCTTACATCATCCTTGTATTTCTCCGAAAAGTGCCATAGCCCCGCTTTTTTTCGCAGAATCAAGATCCATAAGGTCTGTATTAACTTCCAGCGACTTTCTTATGTTTTCATTTACCGTTTCTTCGATTTTTTTGATTTCATCTTTGGTAAGTGCTGCAAAGTGTGTGAAGTCGAATCTTAATCTGTTATTGCTTACAAGGCTTCCTGACTGCTCAACATGCTTTCCGAGTACTGATCTTAGTGCTGCGTGAAGTAAATGAGTAGCGGAGTGATTTTTACAGGTATCTTTTCTGTATGTTTCATCTACCTGCATATCAAGTTCGTCACCAACATTAATATATCCCGACTCTATATAACCCACATGAGCCTGCTTATCACCTTGCAATTTAATAGTATCTTCTACTATAAAAGTACCCGTAGAAGAGCTTATTTGACCTATGTCTCCGCATTGACCGCCCATAGCGGCATAGAAAGGACTTTGGTCGGTTATAATGCTTCCGTTCATATCTTCGCTCAAGCTTTCCACGATATCGCTTTGAGTGGTAAGTACAAGTGCTTTTGCTTTCGATCTAAGCTCACTGTAACCTAAGAATTTGGTAACTATATCTGTAGGTACGGATTGATATACAGTTACATCAGCTCCCATGTAATTGGTAGTTTTCCTGGCTTCTTTAGCCTTCCTTTTTTGCTCAGCCATAGCCTTTGCAAAACCTTCTTCATCTACACTTAATCCCTTTTCTTCCAGTATCTCCCTTGTAAGATCAAGCGGGAATCCGTATGTATCATATAACTTGAAAGCATCTTCACCGGACATAAGCTTTTCACCAGCTTTGCTCATCTCGCTTTCTATATCGGAAAGTATTTGCAGACCTTGATTTATAGTCTTATAGAATTTATCTTCTTCTTCTGTAAGCACTTTTAAGATCATGGCTTTCTTTTCTTCAAGTTCCGGATAACCTTCCTTCATTGAAGCTATTACAAAGTCAGATAGATCTGCAAGGAATTTATTCTCTATTCCGAGCAGTCTTCCGTGTCTTGCCGCTCTTCTTAACAGTTTTCTTAGTACATATCCTCTACCTTCATTACTTGGCATTATTCCGTCAGATATCATAAAAGTACAGGAACGAATATGATCTGTAATAAGTCTTAATGAAATATCTTTTTGAGTATCTTCTGTGTATTTTGTACCTGCAGTTTCGGCAACTTTATCAAGTAAAGATTTAATCGTATCTATTTCAAAGATGGATGATACATCCTGTACTACTACAGCCAATCTTTCCAGCCCCATTCCGGTATCTATATTCTTTTGTTCAAGTTCACTGTAATTGCCCTTACCGTCATTATTAAACTGAGTAAATACATTGTTCCATACTTCCATATATCTGTCACAGTCGCAACCTACTTCACAACTTTCTTCTTGGCAGCCGTATTTTTCACCTCTGTCATAATAAACTTCCGAACAAGGACCGCAAGGACCTGCACCGTGCTCCCAGAAATTATCGGCTTACCGAACTTATATATTCTTTTTTCATCTATCCCTATTTCATCTCTCCAGATTCTGAGAGCCTCGTCATCATCTACATATACGGACGGATAAAGTCTGTCCGGAGATAATTTAATAACTTCGGTCAAAAATTCCCAAGTCCAATGAATAGCCTCCCTCTTAAAATAATCTCCAAAAGAGAAGTTTCCGAGCATTTCAAAAAAAGTACCGTGTCTTGCAGTTTTTCCAACGTTCTCAATATCTCCTGTTCTAATACACTTTTGGCAGGTTGCAACCCTTTTCCTCGGAGGTATCTCCTGTCCGGTAAAATATGGCTTCATAGGGGCCATACCTGAGTTTATAAGAAGTAAGCTGTTATCATTATGAGGAACTAATGAGAAACTTTTTAGAATAAGATGGTCCTTGCTCTCAAAAAAGTCCAAGAATTTTTTTCTTATTTCATTTACACCGTATTTTTCATGTGACATATTGTAAATTCCTTTCAATTCATATCAATTAATTTACTTAGAGAATCGTATTTATTAATATTGATCCAATATCAAGAGCTGTCTCCTTTAATCATATATCAATGTCTTATATAATAACATATAAATTCATTTTAAATCACTATTTTTTTGAATTTATTTTTAAATAAATAACAGCAGAAACCTAAAATAATCAAGTTTCTGCTGAATCTGTAAAGTCTTATTTTTTTCTTGGCATCCTTATAATTTCTAAATTTTTTTCCGGCAATAATACCCAAAATAATTATTATCAGATAAAAATACAGCCATCAAAGATGATTGAAAAAAAGCAGCTAAAATATCAAGCATATACCGAACCTCCTCGTTGTATACTTATATGATCTGACCTTGTATTATAACAAAGTTGGAAACAACGGATCATAATTATATATGAAAATAAATTCAAACTTCATACATCACATTATAATATCCGTACTGAAAAATTACAACTCCAATCCTTCATCCTTTTGTAAATTTCCCGAAAGAGCGGCACTTGTTGCAAGTTTATCACAAAGCTCATTTTCCGGGTGTCCCGCATGACCTTTTACCCAAATAAATTCTGCTTGATGTTTTTCCATGGCTTTTATAAGTCTTTTCCAAAGATCCGTATTTTTCACCGGACCAACTTTAGGTCTTACCCAATTATTTTTGATCCATGACGTCACCCACGACTTATTAAAGGCATCGGTCAAGTATTTTGAATCGGAATAAACTTTTACCTTACAAGGTCTTGTCAATGCTTCAAAGCCTATTATACACGCCATGAGTTCCATTCGATTATTGGTGGTTTTTATATATCCCGCTGAAAACTTCCTTTCATGTACAATTCCCTTTGAGTCCCTAAACTTAATTATGGTTCCGTATCCTCCCGGTCCGTCGGGATTACCTCTTGCGGCACCATCGGTATACATATTGACCTCATGCATATTTATAAAACCTCATTATTATAATAAAAAGTCTTATTCACTCAAGTAAGCCTTTTTGACCAGATCGTTATCCATCAGATCGCTTGCTTTACCGCTTAGTGTTATATTACCGGTTTCCAGAACATAAGCTCTATCGGCGATCGAAAGTGCTTTCTTTGCATTTTGTTCTATTAAAAGAACTGTCGTACCCGAGTTATGTATATCTTCAATAAGCTTAAAGATTTCATTAACATACAAAGGTGAAAGTCCCATAGAAGGTTCATCCATAACTATCAGACTGGGTTTACTCATCAAAGCTCTACCCATAGCAAGCATTTGCTGCTCTCCTCCTGATAATGTTCCGGCAAGCTGAGACTTTCTTTCCTCCAGCCTTGGGAATCTTTCATATATATTTTTTATGTCTTTCTCTATCTCTTTTGAATCTTTTCTGGTATAAGCACCGAGCTTAAGGTTTTCAAGAACCGTAAGTTGAGAAAAAACTCTTCTTCCCTCAGGCACATGAGCCATACCCATTGCCACTATCTTATGTGCCGGTTTCCTGGTTATATCGTTATTCTCAAAACTAACACTCCCCGACTTTGCCTGTATAATACCTGTTACGGTATGCAGTATGGATGTTTTTCCTGCACCGTTAGCACCGATAAGTGCTACTATCTCACCCTTATTTACTTCAAAAGATACACCTTGAACAGCCTGTATCATACCGTAATTTACATATAAATCCTGTACATTTAACATATAATCAATCTCCTACTCGCCTAAGTAAGCTGTAATTACTCTATGATCATTAAGTACCTCACTCGGAGTACCGCTTACAAGCTCTGTTCCAAAATTCAATACTGTCAGATATTCACAGATACCGGAAACCAATTTCATATCATGCTCTATTAAAAGTATGGTGATCTTATATCTTTCTCTGATAAGCTTTATAGTATCCATAAGCTCCGCAGTCTCTTGCGGATTCATACCTGCCGCGGGTTCATCCAGTAATAAAAGCTTCGGCTTTGTTGCAAGTGCTCTGGCTATCTCAAGCTTTCTTTGCTGACCGTAAGGTAAATTTCCTGCTTTTAGATCTTTGACCTTATCCAGCTCAAATACTTCAAGTAAACCCTTAGCTTTCTCATCCATTAAAGCTTCTTTTTTACTGTAATTAAAATCATGTAAAAAATCCGATACCAGCGAGTATTTTATTTCATTATGTAAAGCCACTTTAACATTATCAAGTACGGTCATATTTGAAAATAATCTTATATTTTGAAATGTTCTCGCCACACCGAGTTTACATATTTGAACGGGCTTAAGTCCCGAGATCGTACTGTTGTTTAATTTTATACTTCCTACAGTAGGTTTATAGACACCTGTAAGCAAATTGAAAACTGTAGTCTTTCCTGCTCCGTTAGGACCGATAAGACCGTATAACGATCCTTCTTCAACACTGATATTGAAATTATCCACCGCTTTTAGACCACCGAATTGTATGCCTAAACTTTTACATTCCAATAATGCCATATCTTAAACCTCCTTAAATCCTTTAAAAAGTTTGGATAAGGTCTTATTAGTCATAATACCCTGCTTTATCTTACTGTTGTTTACTATCATCATGATTATCAAAACTATAGCGTACATCAGCATACGAAGATTATCTGCTCCTCTTAAAAATTCCGGTAATAATGTAAGTATTATTGCGGCTATTATAGATCCGCTTATGCTGCCCATACCACCCAGAACGACTATTACCAGTATCTCTATAGATTTATTATAATCAAATGTAGTAGGTTTGATCAGTCCTACGTTATGTGCGTATATAACACCTGCCAAACCCGCAAAAAAAGCTCCTATGACAAATGCGACAACCTTGTATTTGCTTATATTGATACCTACAGATTCCGCAGCAATATCGTTATCTCTGATAGCGGTTATAGCTCTTCCCGTTCTTGATTTTACGAGGTTAAAAAGGCAAATTATTGTTATTATCATGCAAATATAAGCGATCCAGAAATTTTGATAGTCTGTATATAAGGGGATCTTGGTAAGACCCTTAGCTCCACCCATAAATTTAATCGAATTTATTATAGACTTAATAATTTCACCGAAAGCCAATGTTACTATAGCAAGATAATCGCCACGAAGCCTCAGTACCGGTACACCGATAATAAATCCGAATACAGCGGCTATCGTACTTCCCGCAAGCATTGCTATGATTATTGTGGGAAGAGGAGGAAACTTTGAGTAAACACTTATAAGTGCACCTGTATAAGCTCCTATAGACATAAATCCCGCATGTCCCAGCGAAAGCTCCCCAAGAAATCCTGTTACCAGGTTAAGTGATACTGCCAATATAATATTCACTATTATCGGAATAACTATGGATTTATATTGCCTTGATAATATATTTCCGTTAAGCAAGGTTAAAATAAGTATATATATTGCTATTATAGCAACTATTTTTATTATATTTTTTAAATTAACTATTTTTTTCATTTTATCCTACACCTTTACCTGTTTTTGTCTTCCCAACAGTCCTGACGGTTTTACCAAAAGCACTATTACCAACACTCCGAATACTATAGCATCCGCCAGCTCTGTCGATATATATGCCTTTGATAAACTCTCTATAATTCCCAGAAGTATTCCGCCAAGCATAGCTCCGGGAACACTTCCTATACCTCCGAGTACTGCCGCAACGAATGCTTTGATTCCCGGAAGTGCGCCCATAGTAGGTTTTAGAGTTTCGTACTGTGCCATATAAAGAATACCTGCAATAGCCGCAAGTGCACTACCTATAGCAAAGGTAAGAGATATCGTTTTATTAACATCAATTCCCATAAGACCGGCTGCGTCCTTATCCTCCGATACCGCTCTCATGGCACTTCCCAGTTTGGTTTTATTTATAAAATAGGTCAGTATGACCATTGATACACATGTTACCGACAAGGTTATAAGACTGATACCGGATATAGTAACGGCACCTAACTTTATATTAGGATTAGGTATTACAGACTTAAAAGGTATGGGTGTTGCATTAAATATGATCAAAGATAAGCTTTGTAACAAATAGCTGACACCTATAGCTGTGATAAGTACTGCAAGAGCAGGTGCTTTTCTGAGCGGTTTATATGCTACTTTCTCTACTATGATACCAAGGAGGGCGCATACCGTTAAAGTAATTATTATAGCCGCCCATATTGGAAGATTAAACAGGCTTACAGCAACATATAAGGTATATGCACCGACCATAATGATATCTCCGTGTGCAAAGTTTATCATCTTTGCAATACCATATACCATAGTATATCCAAGTGCAATAAGAGCATATATACTTCCTGTTCTTAGTCCATTTATTAATTGCTCTATCAGGTTTATAAACATAGTTGTACTCCTCTTTAATATTCCAAAAAATAAATGCATTAAGGGGCTGCAGCCCTAATTAATAAAGTTTTACCTTATGCCACAGTCCCTTATGCACATAACCGAATAATATAATTCAAAAATTAGTCTAATTCTTTACTTTCGTAAACTCCGTTCATTATTGTAACGAACTTAGGTTGTTTAATAGGATCACCGCTCACATCGAAACTTATGTTTCCTGTAAGTCCGTCAACGTTTATTTCCGTCATAGCCTTTATTAAAGCTTCTGTATCCTTGCTTTGCGCCTTTTCAAAAGCCGCCTTTAATACATATACTGAATCATAGCTGTCAGCAGCAAACTGATCCGGCACGGCATTATTAAACTTTTCCTTATATGCCTTTACAAAGCTCTGTACATTCTCGTTAGGGTCTGAAGGATAGAAAGGTGTGAGGAATACTACTCCGTCCAATACACTTGTATCGGTAACCTGTCCTAAAACTCCGTCCCAACCGTCTGAACCTACTATATCAGCTTCAACTCCAAGATCCTTAACCTGCTTGCAATATAAGCTGCAGCCTCATAATATGCAGGAACAAATATAAGTTTTGCATCTGTAGCCTTGATCTTTGTAAGCTGTGATGAGAATTCAACATCTCCTGTTACGAAAGACTCTTCAGCTACTAAAAGATCTGCGTTTCCTGACTCTGTAAGCTCATCTTTGAAAGCTTCATAAACTCCTGTTGAGTACTCATCTGCATTGTTGTAAAGGACCGCAACACTCTCATATCCCTGGTTTACTACATAATCTGCTATCATCTTACCCTGTAAAGGATCTGTAAAGCAAAGACGAAAAACATTATCATTAGCTGTGATTCCGGCAGCTGAACCTGATGGAGTAAGCTGAAGTAAATTATCTTTCTTTGTAAGATCGGCTATAGCCAAAGATGAACCGCTGGTTACAGCTCCCATAATCACATCTACCTTCTTATCAAGCAATGTGTTATATGCTGTTACAGCCTTTTCTTCACTTGCCTCATCATCTTCAAATTGAAGAGCGAAATTATAGCTCTTATCACCTAATTTAACTCCGCCGGCTTTGTTGATCTCTTCAATAGCGATTTCAGCACCCTGCTTAACTGAGATTCCGTAAGAAGCAGCACCGCCTGTTAAAGGTCCTGTAGTACCTATAGTTATAGTCTCCAAATCAGGATTTGCACCTTCATCAGCTTTATCAGCTCCTTCTTGAGCAGCCGCAGTATCTGCACTGCTTGCGGTATCTGCTTTATTTGAACAAGCCGCAAGCGACAAAGCAGCAGCCGCAAAAAGCGCCAAACCATATATCTTTCTCATAATATTCCTCCTTTTTATAACAAAAATTTAATATTTAAAATCATAGAAAAATCTATAATGTTAAATCAAAACCTACTGATTCATCAAACTTTCAAGATCTCCGTTGTAGATACACTTAAGAAGGTATACTACATCTTCATGAGAGACCTTTATAGGATTTGCCTTTGTACAAGCATCTTCCAGGATCTTATCGGCATTGCTGTTGATCTCGTCATAAAAACTGTCTTTATCTATACCGCATTCTTTTAACGATTTCGGTATGTCAAACTGTTTTCTCAAAAGTTCGGCGGTCGCTATTAGCATAACACAAAGCCTTTTATCATTACCTTATATTAGCAAGTCCTTTTGCCACTGTTTCCATAGACGGATCCGGTTCTATTTATGAAAAAACACAAAATTCGACATTATTTTTCCTCAAGTCTGGAAGTTACGGTAGATACAATACCGGAGCTTACCATATAAGGATCGGTTATCAACGTCGCCTTTTTAAAAGGTAATTCAAGTAAAACGTCAAGTGCATCACTACCTGTGCATATCTTTGAACTCATTTCAAATTTTCTCATAATAGCCATCTCTACATTTTTTATATTAAAAAATATAACTCCATCCGGTTGATTGACAATATATACAGGCTTTTACTTCATTGTTTTGCATTCAAAACCGCTGTAAAACTGCGTAAATTATATAATCTGTATTCTTTTATGTCAACACAATATATGTATATATATTATTTATGGATAGTATTTATACAGTTTATGTTACTCAATACTGTCCCAACAAAGTGCCTTATCTTCCGATATTCTTTGTCTGAGCATCAAATTATCAACTGCCTCTTTGGCTGACTTGTTATCAAAAAGTACTGCATTCACCTCACTGACTATGGGCATTTCCACACCGTATTTCTCAGCAAGACTTTAGCCGCTTTGGCGGAGTACACACCTTCCACTACCATATTAACTTCATTACATGCCTCTTCAAGACTGTATCCTTTACCTATCAGTATACCTGCTCTTCTGTTTCTGCTGTGCATGCTTGCGCAGGTAACTATCAGATCTCCTATTCCGGAAAGACCGTAAAAAGTTTGCTTACAACCGCCCATTTTTTCACCGAGCTCTGAGATCTCTTTTATACCTCTTGTTATAAGTGCAGCCTTAGTGTTATCTCCGTAACCGAGTCCATCCGCTATACCTGCGGATAATGCTATAACATTTTTAAGAGCGGCACCTATTTCAATGCCTATTATATCCGGTGAGGTATATACTCTGAATACCGGACTCATGAAAACATTTTGTATATAACTTGCAACTTCAATATTATCAGCTCCCACTACGCAGGTCGTCGGAAGTTTATTTGCTACTTCCTCAGCATGACTCGGACCTGATAAAACAGCAACTATAGCTCCCGGAATTTCTTCCTTTATCTGTACATCAAGTGTCTTTAAGCTCGACTCCTCTATACCCTTTGAAACGTTAACTATTATTTGTCCCTCTTTGTAAAACTCTTTGAGCTTTTTTGCAGTTCCTCTTGTATAAACCGACGGTACTGCCAGAACCAGGATCTCAGCATTAGTTGACTCATTAAGACCTGAAGTGATCTTGATATCTTCATTGATCGTAAGTCCCGGAAGATTCTTATGCCTTCGTGTGGCATTAAGAGCCTCAGCTTCCTCTGTAAATACTGTACATAAAGTTACATCATGTTTATTATCACTCAGAAGAACAGCTAAAGCCGTACCCCAAGTCCCCGCTCCGATAACCGCTATCTTACTCATATAAGACTCCCTAATAAATTATTTTTTGAAAGTGATTTTATTCTCAGTACCCGAAAGTAATCTTTTTATATTTGATTTATGTCTGTAAATTGAAAATACTGATATTATGCTCACAAGTATTATAAATTCAATACGTCCGCTTCCTGTCAGATTATAATAATTCAAAAAAACAAAAAATGCAGACATTGATGCAAAACAAAACATAACAACTATTGATGCCAATGATACATAACGAGTAAGTGCAACGATAAGCACAAAAACCGCAAGACATACCAAAGTTATCCTTATATCGACTGCCGTCAGAATACCCGCAATAGAAGCAACTCCCTTACCACCCTTAAACTTAAGATAAAACGGATAGGAATGTCCCAGTACCACACCGAAACCTATGTAAAGCATAAAGATATCTCCTGTATTGGCTTCTGACCTGAAAATATATCTTACCAGTAAACAAGGAATAAGTGCTTTTAGAAAATCTCCCAAGAAAACTATAAATCCGGCTTTTTTACCGAGTACTCTTAAGGTATTGGTCGCACCTGCATTACCGCTTCCGTAATCTCTTATATCGATATTTTGGGTTTTACCGAATATATAACCGCTTTGAATCAAACCCAATATATAGCCTATTAAAAGAAAAATCAGCCTTTCCATTTTATTTGTCTTCAACCCTTTCCCTTATAATAAATCTTAAAGATGTTCCTACGAAACCGAATGCTTCTCTAAGCTTATTCTCTATATATCTTTGATAAGAAAAATGCATAAGTTCTTTGTCATTTACAAATATAACAAAAGTAGGTGGTTTTACAGACACTTGGGTAGCATAGAATATTTTCAGCCTCTTTCCCTTATCTGACGGTGGTTGCTGCATAACTGTCGCTTCGGTTATGATCTCATTAAGAACTCCGGTTTGTATTCTTAATGTTTGACTGTCCATTACAAGATCTATAAGATCGTAAAGCTTTGTCAGTCTTTGACCTGTCTGTGCCGAAATAAATAAATATTCTGCATAAAGCATGAATGAAAGAGTTTTCTTTATATTATTGGTAAATTCATATATGGTCTTATCATTCTTTTCTATGGCATCCCACTTATTGACCGCAACTATGATACCCTTTCCTCTATCATGTGCTATACCGGCTATCTTAGCATCCTGCTCCGTTACTCCCTCTACCGCATCAATGACCAAAACCACTATATCGGCTCTTTCTACAGCTGTAACGGTTCTTATTATACTGTACCTTTCAATCTCTTCTTTTATCTTGGACTTACGTCTAAGACCCGCTGTATCTATAAATACATATTCCTTTTGATTATAAACTACTGTAGTGTCTATTGCATCTCTTGTAGTTCCCGCTATATCCGATACGATAAGCCTTTATTACCGGCAAGTTTATTGATTATTGATGATTTACCTACATTGGGCTTTCCTACTATAGCTATTCTCGGTCTGTCATCCTCTTCATCATCACCTTCATAATCAGGGAAATATTTGGAAACTATCTCAAGCAGATCTCCTATACCGGTTCTTTGTCCGGCAGATACCGGAACCGGATCACCTATACCCATATTATAAAATTCATATACGTCATTACCGTACTTTTTAATACTGTCGACCTTATTCACTGTTAATACTACCGGCTTTTTTGACTTTCTGAGCATATCTGCGACCTTAAGATCTGAGTCCACAAGTCCCTGATGTACATCTGTAACAAATATTATAACATCTGCCGTATCTATAGCTATTTGTGCCTGTTCCCTCATTTGAGACAGTATTATATCCGAACTGTCCGGTTCTATACCACCGGTATCTATAAGTGTAAAATCCTTGTTAAGCCAATTACAATCAGCGTAAATTCTGTCTCTCGTAACTCCGGGAGTATCTTTTACTATGGCTATATTATCACCGGCTATAGCATTGAATAATGTCGATTTACCTACATTAGGTCTGCCTATTATAGCCACCACAGGTTTCCTCATTTTATATAACCTCCTCTTTGGGTTCGTAGGCTGAGAAACTGTCACCGCCTACATAATCTTTATTTAGTATGGCTTTGATCAAATCATCTCCCGAAGTACCGACTTTGGTTATAGGGATATTTAATCTGTTTTCAATATCATCTTTTGTAAAATTATCCAAAAATATATCTTCCGAACTCTTGAACATATTTATGCTCAGAAGCAACCTGGATCCGAGATCTTTATCGGCAAGTTGTTTTATAAGATCCTTGCCGGTAATAAGTCCCGCAACAGTAATATGTTCACCAAAGAAATCATTTTCTATCGTATATACATTGATCTTTTTCTCGGGAAAATATCTTTCTATATCTTTGACCAGATCGGTCAAAGTAGGTGCAGCCAGCTTACCTGTAGCTATACTTATAGTTTCTTTTTCGGATGGCATATCATTATTCTTAATACTATCCAGCCTTTCTTTGACTTCACATCTTAACAGCCTTAACATACCTACTCCGTTGCCCAGTTGCAAGTATCCGTCATATCTTTCTTCTTCCGGAAGTTCTCTTTGAGCAAGCAGATACAACTCATCACTTGCATGTATAAAATGTATATCGAATAATTCCTTTGCCTTTTTTTGATACTTCTCTATCAGATCGATCGTTTCCTCTGCGGTTTTTTTATCTATCAACTGTAATTTGGCAAGTCCCGTTCTATACTTTGTTATACCTACAGGAACTACCGATACACTTTCCATTACCGGAGCATATCTTAAAAGATCCTTTATGCTTCGTTCAAGCTCGGCACCGTCATTGTAACCCTTACACATTACTATCTGTCCGTTCATCGGTATTTCATGTTCATAGAGTTTATCTATGTACTTTAATGAAGTACCTGCGAATCTGTTATGTAACATTTTTACTCTTAGCTGCGGATTTGTTGTATGTATTGATATGTTAATAGGTGCCAAATGAAATTTTATGATCCTGTCTATATCCTTTTCTTTCATATTGGTAAGAGTGATGTAATTGCCTTGTAAAAATGAAAGTCTTGAATCATCATCCTTAAAATAGAGCGTATCTCTCATGCCCTTGGGCATTTGATCTATAAAGCAAAAAACACAGTTATTGGTACAGGTTCTGTAATCACACATAAGACCCGAACCGAATTCTATACCTATGTCTTCATAATTATGCTCTATATCAAGTTCCCATACCTCTCCGTCTTTCTTTTGGATAAGCATAAGCATTGATTCCGAATTTATATAATATCTGTAGTCAAATACATCTTCTATATCTTTTTCATCAATAGCAAGAAGTATATCTCCTACCTCTATTCCGAGTTCTTCGGCAATAGAACCTTTGTGAACTTTATTAATAATATGTTTGGAGGTATTTTCTCCGACTTCAATATATTCTTTTTCTAACATAATTTATATGATATCAATTTAGTTAATGTTTGTAAAGAAAATAAAGCCCCTTATTATATTATAAGTTACTCCTTTTTACTTGACTAAATAATATTAGCAAGTATAATTTTAGTTGGGATATGTGTTCTTACCGGTAATAACAAGTGTATCATCAAAAAACAATTGTTTGATCACACTTTTTTGTAAATTATACGGCTGTTACTGTTATGCTTAAGGTTATCTATAAATTCTTTAGATAATTTATATAAATTAACTGTTATCAAGGGGTTTATCTTAACATATGAAGCACTTACCGATATATATCCCGGAAAATTTCTTAATTGACACAACTTTAAGGAGGATTTTATGCCGAACAATTTTGCTTTCAGCAAACAATTACCTGTAGCCCCTTTAAAAATTGCAGCTCTCGAAAGTTGCAAGGACCTTGCAAAAAAAGTCGATGAATATATAGTTTCATTCAGACAAAATGACATAAAAGAGTTGGAGACGAGACAGGAAAATCTACATTACAGAGGATATGATGCAGCCTCATATCTTATGGATATAGAATGTCCGAGATTCGGTACGGGAGAAGCAAAGGGAGTTATCAATGAATCGGCACGTGGAAGTGACATATTTGTTATGGTAGATGTCATGAACCATTCTTTAAGCTATACGGTCAACGGATTTCATAATCACATGTCTCCGGATGATCATTTTCAAGACCTTAAACGAATCATTTCCGCTACTGTTTCTACAGCACACAGAGTTAATGTTATAATGCCTTTTCTTTATGAAAGCAGACAGCACAAAAGGACAAAGAGGGAATCATTAGACTGTGCCTGTGCGTTGGAAGAACTCGTGAATATGGGCGTAAGTAATATAATAACCTTTGATGCACATGATCCAAGGGTTCAAAACTCAATTCCTCTACACGGTTTTGATAACTTTATGCCTACTTATCACTTTGTAAAAGCTTTATTTAATAATATAGACGATCTTATCATAGATAAAGAGCATCTTATGGTAATAAGCCCTGATGAGGGTGCTATGAACAGAGCCGTATACCTGGCAAATAATCTCGGTGTTGATATGGGTATGTTCTATAAAAGAAGAGATTATTCAAAAGTCGTTGACGGAAGAAACCCTATAGTTGCTCATGAATTTTTGGGAAGCAGTGTTGAAGATAAAGTAGTGATAATAATGGATGATATGATAGCATCCGGTGAATCCATGCTTGATACCGCCAAAGAACTTAAAGAAAGAAAGGCAAAGAAAGTAATAGTTTGTGCCACTTTCGGACTCTTCACAAATGGATTTTCAAAATTTGACGAATTCCACAGAGCCGGATACATCGATCATGTATGTACAACAAACTTACACTACAGAGAGCCTGAAATTTTTACAAAAGAATGGTATATAGAAGCTGACATGAGCAAATATTTAGCTGCTATAATAAACTCATTCAACCATGACGTGCCTATAGGAAATGTACTTTCACCTACTTACAAGATTCAAAACATAGTAAAAAGTCTTAATGCAAAAAAAGACGGGTATGAATACTTTGATACGATATCATAATAAATAGATCTCGTTAATAAAATGGGACTGTTGCATTAAAGAATTTAACAGGATGTATAATTAAAAAAATTACTGAATAAACCACATCATGTTGAAACTCTGCAATGCAGCAGTCTTTTTTTAAAAACTATTTATAAACACATAATACCTTACTTAACGAGATTTTCGAAAGAAGTATTTTTAATTTAAGTCCCCTACCTCAAAGCCAGGAAAGCAGCCATATTACCTCTTTGGTCACCGGCAAACCTGTGTGAAAACAACTTATCATTATTACAAAAAGTACAGATATCCGTTATATGGATATTTGACGGACTTATACCTATATCTTCAAGAATTATCCTGTTAGCCTCCCACAGGTCAAGCATATAATGAGTTTCGTCCTTATATTTAAGTATACCCTCAATACTATGATCAATAAAAGATCTTCGGAAACTGTCCGCAACTTCGGTCCCGACTTCGTAGTGATCGGCACATATACTCGGTCCTATACAGGCTATCATATTTTCCGCTCTGCTTCCGTAATTGAATTGCATGGCACGAAATGTTATATCCGCTATTCTTTCCACTGTACCTCTCCAACCTGAATGAACAAGACCTATAGCCTTATTCTTGGTATCCAAAAGATATATCGGAACACAATCCGCAAAAAAAAAGTTACGAGACAGATGCCCTTTTCATCGGTTATCAGAGCATCTACAGCCCCATACTCCCTTTCTTTTAATATCCCACTGCCTCTGTGCTTTTTTTCTACTTTAAGTATATTGGTGGTATGTGTCTGATAAGATAAGACCATATCTTCCATATCAATACCCAAAACATTCGAGATCCTTTTATAATTTTCCACCACATTTTCGTATGAACTCTCTTTTGTAAAACTAAGATTCATACTGCTTAAGTATCCCTTGCTTACACCTCCCATTCTCGTGGAAAATGCATGTTTTACAAGACCTGTTTCTTCCAAAGCCGGAAACTTAAGTAAGCTTACCGTATTACCGTATACTTCTTCTTTTAATTGTTCATTATTATTTTTCCTGATCCATTCCGACATATATACTCCTAACTAAAAAGCCGCCCTTATCCAAGTTATTTTCTCGCCCAATATACTCACAACATCAAAGCGAACATCAGTTTTATGTAAATTATTGATCTGTAAATAAATTAAAGCCGTATCTTTGATTTTTTTTATTTTCTTTTTATTGATCGCTTCTTCAGGGCTTCCGAAATCATTGTTTTTTCTGTATTTGACTTCAACAAATACCAAAGTTTCTTTATCCTTAGCGATAATATCAACTTCTCCGACTTTACTGTAGAAATTTCTATGTATTATATTCAAATTATGTTCTACTAAAAAGTCGCAAGCTTTTTGCTCGTATTCAAAACCTTTTTTTCTCTTATTCTCCATCAGCTCCGATTATATTTCCTACAAAACTTCTTCTGTGAATGGGACATAGACCGTGCTCTTTGATAGCGGAAATATGTTCCTTGGTTCCGTAACCTTTATTTTTTGCAAACTTATATTCCGGATATATAGTATCATACTCTACCATAAGCCTATCCCTGCTCACTTTTGCAACTATACTTGCTGCCGCTATACTTATCGACTTGGCATCACCTTTTATAATAGAGACCTGCTTTATATCAAGATCCGGTATATGCACAGCATCATTTAATAAAATATCGGGTTTTATATCCAAACTTGATATGGCAGCTTTCATTGCTTCGTAAGTTGCATTAAGTATATTGATCTCGTCTATTCTTCCCGGACTTACAATACCTATACCGTAGGCAACAGACTTTTCACAGATCTCATCATACAGACTTTCTCTTTTCTTTTCCGAAAGTTTTTTGGAATCATTTATATATAAAATTTGTATATTCCTGTCAAGTATAACGCAGGAAGCCACGACAGGTCCGGCAAGTGGACCTCTTCCAACCTCATCAACTCCTGCAATATAAGTAAATGCTTTATATTTTTCTTCGAACTCTTGCATAATTTTAAGTCTTGCAATTTCCGCTTCCAGTTTTTCTTTTTGTTTTTTTTCCTTGTCTTCCTTCATTATTCTGCTTCCTTCGGTTTTTCCAGGCTTATTCTACCGAGTTTTCCTTCTCTGAAATCCTGTATAAGTATTGAAGAAGCTTTTTCATAATCATATTCATTACCTTTTTTCAGGCACGACCTTTTGATAGCTATTTCTTTTAATACTTCTTCAACTGTATTCCCTGTTATTTCATATCTTTCTTTCAAAATACTTCCGTCATTTTTAAAACACCATTCTATAAATGTACTCGCAAGCTCTGTAGTATCTACTATCATATCATTGATAGAACCTATGAAAGCTATCATTTCCCCTGTATGCTCATCTTCAAACTTAGGCCAAAGTATACCCGGAGTATCCAAAAGCTCAACGGATTTATTTATCCTTATCCATTGATTTCCCTTAGTTACTCCCGGTTTATTACCTGTTTTTGCCATGGACTTACCAACTATAGAATTAATAAGAGTTGACTTACCTACATTCGGTATTCCTGTGATCATGGTCCTTACCGGACGATTCTTTATACCTCTTTTTAAGTCTCTTTCTCTTTTTTCTTTTGCCGCTATTTCTATCAGAGGCATAAGTTTTTTTGTGAATTGATTCTTTCTTGAGTCAAGTGTCATACATAAGCAACCCTTAGACTCAAAAAAAGCAAGCCATTCCTTATTGATCTTTTCATCTGCCATATCGGCTTTATTTAATATAATAATTCTTGATTTACCTGAAGCTAGTTTTTCTATATCGGGGTTTGAGGTAGCCTTTGGAGCTCTTGCATCAAGCATTTCTATTACTATATCTATTATTTTTATATCCTCGGACATAGCCCTTTTGGCTTTGGTCATATGCCCCGGATACCACTGGATCTTCATAAATTCTCCTTATACAAAAGGACAATGCCAAAGCACTGTCCTTATTTTTATTTCGTATTTACTTTACAGCTTCTTTAACCTTAGCAGCCTTACCTACTCTTTCACGTAAGTAATTAAGCTTAGCTCTTCTTACCTTACCTCTTCTAACAACCTCTATGTTGCCTATAAAAGGTGAGTGTAGCGGCCATGTCTTCTCAACACCGATACCGTTAGATATCTTTCTTACGGTAAATGTCTCTCTTGCACCACCGTTTTGTCTCTTAAGTACTGTACCTTCGAAGATCTGTACTCTCTCTCTGTTACCTTCCTTGATCTTGTTGTGTACCTTTACTGTATCACCAACGTTGAACTCAGGAACTTCAGCCTTAAGCTGTGTTGCTTCAATACTTCTTATTATGTCGTTCATTCTATCCTCCTGTTAACTTGACATTCATAATCTAATAATTAGAAAAGAGGAACATCGCCTTTTACAACTTGACCAGTATAACATAATTTACATATTAAAACAAGTTATTTTTCTGTTAATGCCTTTGTCTTATAAGCCATATATGATAAAGTCCTATTATACCCCAAATAAAAATGTCCTGTTTATGGTAGAATAATGTTTTACAGATTCTATCAGACAGGAGGAGTTGACTTATCAGAAAGGTAGTTTTATCAATGAATGAACAAAAGAAGTATGAGGTCATCAAAAGCCTAGCAGACCACCCGGAAACTGCTAACAAGGACAGAGCAGCTCTTATTCTGGGTTGTACCAAGAGACATATAAATCGTATGCTACAGGGATATAGCAGAAGTGGCAAGGATTTTTTTATTCATGGCAATAGAGGTAAAAAACCGGCTACCACAATCTCTATAGAGATTCGCCAAAAAGTCATAGACCTATACAGAAATAAATACTTTGAGGCAAACTTTGAACACTATACAGAGCTTCTCAAAAAGAATGAAGATATAAGCATTTCTGCTTCTTCTGTCATGAGTATTTTTGGAGTCTGAATACATCCTCTCTCCCAAAGCTACCAAAGCAAAGCGTAGACGAATTAAGCAAAAAGCTCAAAGAACAAAAAGAAAGCGGCAAAGACAAAAAAAGAACTATCATCTATACAGGTCAACCTGGTGTCAGTTGATAATGCTCACAGCCGTCGTCCCAGGTGTGCTTATTTTTGGCGAATTACAGCAAATGGATGCGACACCTTATGAGTGGGTACATGGGCAGGTATGGCATCTGCATTTGGCTATTGATGATGCCTCCGGTATTGTCACAGGTGCTTGGTTCGATACTCAAGAGACGCTCAACGGTTACTACCATGTACTTGAGCAGATCCTTACTGATTATGGTATACCTTATAAGTTTCTTACTGATAAACGATCTGTATTTACTTACAAGAAAAAAGATGTCTTGTCTGATGACAAAGACACCTATACACAGTTCGCTTATGCCTGCAAACAGCTTGGAATAGAGCTTGAATCAAGCAGTATACCGCAAGCCAAAGGACGCATAGAACGATTAAATCAGACTTTACAGTCACGCCTGCCTATTGAGCTGAGGCTCGCAGGCGTAACCGATATCAATAAAGCCAATGAATTCCTTCACTCCTACATAAAAGAATTCAATGAGAAGTTCGCACTTCCACTTTATGGTATCAAATCTGTCTTTGAAATGCAACCGTCTAAAGAAAAAATAAACCTTACTCTGGCAGTTTTGACTGAGAGAACTGTTGACTGCGGACATGCAATTCAATTCGAGAAAAAGTTTTATAAGATGATAGATTATAAAGGAGTGCAGATCCATTATCGAAGGGTACCAAAGTTATGCTTATCAAGGCATTAGATAGGTCTATGTTTGCGTGTGTTAATGACAAAGATATTTATGCACTGGAGGAGATACCGACTCATGAGCATAAATCTAAGGACTTGGATGCTGATTATAAACCACCAAAACCCAAAAAGACTTACATTCCAGCTATGAATCACCCTTGGAGGAGAAGTGCATTCAATAAATTTGCACACTCACAGCCACACAGAATTGAAGAAGATTTAGAAAGTGCATAAAAAAAGCCCCTTGTTTTGGGGCTTATAAATTAATTATTTCGAGACATAATCATTTATGCTTGACAGTTATTTTTCTGTTAATGCCTTTGTCTCTCTTGCTATTGCAAGCTCTTCGTTTGTAGGGATAAGCATTACTTTTACTTTTGAATCCGGTGTAGATATCATTGTAAGTTTACCCCTTACATTGTTAGCCTCATCATCTATAGTTATTCCGAGGTATCCGAGATAAGAACACATTACCTTTCTTCCCGGTATATCATTCTCACCTATACCTGCGGTAAAGCAGATAGCATCAACTCCGTTCATTGCAGCAGTATAAGCTCCGATATACTTAGCCACTCTGTAGTGGAAAGCATCAAGTGCTATACGAGCAAGCTCATTACCTTCTCCTATTGCATTTTCTATATCTCTGAAGTCTGAAGAAAGTCCGTTGGACATACCGTACACACCTGACTTCTTATTAAGTATATCAAGTATTTCATTGATATCCTTACCTTCTTTATTGGCAATAAACTGCATAACTCCCGGATCTACATCTCCCGATCTTGTTCCCATTATAAGTCCTTCAAGCGGTGTGAATCCCATAGAAGTATCTACACACTTTCCGCCTATTGATGCCGATACGGAAGCACCGTTTCCGAGATGACATACTATAACTTTAGCTGTCTGAGGGTCAAGACCGGCAAATTTTATAGCCTCTCCGGATACGAACTTATGGCTTGTTCCGTGGAAACCGTATCTTTTTATAGAATATTTCTCATAATATTCATGCGGTATTGCATATCTTGATGCTTTATCAGGTACTGAAGCTCCGAATGCGGTATCGAATACCGCAACATTCTTAACGCCCGGCATAACTTTTTCAACCGCTTCGATACCCATGAGGTTAGCAGGATTATGTAAAGGTCCGAGGTCAAAGCAATCACGTATACCTTGTTTTACATCAGCATCTACAAGTACAGACTCACTGTATTTCATTCCGCCGTGAACTACTCTATGTCCTACGGCATGAATCTCGTCAAGACTCTTGATAACACCATGCTCGCTATCGATCAAAGCATCAAGCACCATCTTTATAGCTTCATTATGGCTTGGCATAGGACTTTCAATTATATGCTTATCTTTACCGGGTGCCTGATGTGTAAGTTTTGAACCTTCTATTCCTATTCTCTCACACAGACCCTTAGCTATAACTTCTTCGGTATCCATATTTATAAGCTGATACTTAAGGGAAGAACTACCACAGTTGATTACTAAAATATTCATTTACTTACTCCTCAATTGTTTAATGTTAATTTGCTGATTTTTTGCAGATCGCTTACTGTCTAAGGCTTATATAAACCTTAAAAACCTATATCTCAGCCGGCTATGGATCGGCTGCATACTCTCTTATAAAAGAACTCAAACAGTATAAAGAACTTAATTAAGCCTCACACTGTACTGCGGTTATAGCTACAACTCCTACGATATCTTCCCAGGTACAACCTCTTGAAAGATCATTTACAGGTCTTGCTATACCCTGGCAAATAGGTCCGTAAGCTTCAGCCTTAGCCAATCTTTGAACTAATTTATATCCGATATTACCCGCATCAAGATCAGGGAATACAAGGACATTTGCCTGACCTGCAACCTTTGAACCCGGTGCCTTTGAACTTCCAACACCCGGATCTATAGCCGCATCAAGCTGTAATTCTCCGTCTAAACTAAGCTCAGGTGCCATCTCCTTAGCAATTCTTGTAGCTTCCACTACCTTATCCACATCAGCATGCTTAGCACTTCCCTTGGTTGAGTGGCTGAGCATAGCCACCTTAGGCTCTGAACCTACTAAAAGCTTAAAGCTTTCTGCAGATGATATGGCTATTTGAGCTAATTTTTCAGGATCCGGATTTTGTTCAAGTCCGCTGTCCGCAAAAATAAATGCACCGTGATCTCCGTACTCACAATCAGGCACTATCATTAAGAAGAATGCTGAAACCAATTTAGTATTCGGCTTTGTCTTAATAATTTGAAGACTTGGTCTTAAAGTATCCGCTGTAGAATGGCAAGCACCTGATACCATACCGTCAGCATCTCCGTTCTTTATCATAAGACAAGCGTAGTAAGCATAGTCTGAAAGCATTATTCTTCTGGCTTCCTCATGTGTAAGTCCCTTTGACTTTCTGAGTTCAACGAATAAATCTTCATATTCCTGAGTTTTCTCATATGTATGCGGATTAATTATAGTCGCCTTACTTATATCAAGTCCCTTTGAATTTTCCGCAACTTCTTCAGGTGTACCTATAATTATAAGCTTAGCTATCCCCTCCTTAAGTATAGTTTCAGCTGCCTGAAATGTTCTTCTGTCCATAGACTCCGGGAGAACTATAGTTTTATTTAACCACTTTGCTCTCTCCCTTATCTGTTCCATAATGCTCATGTTAATAAATTCCCCTTTCAGCTTATAATAAGTCATATCTTTATGAACTACTTAATTATAGTATATTTTAACGTATAATTACAAGTATTTAAAATAGTTCTTTGTATATTTTTATTATATATCTTTGTAAATATATAAAGTCGACTGTTTACAGAATATATTTAATGCCTTAAACCGACTTTTATATATTCTACAATCGACTTTATTATCTTATATGTTACTTTATTATGTTTTTGTAAGGTTTTCTGAAGGATTGCACTTGCATGATTTTTAATTCAGACCTGCAGGTATTATCATCTCTCATGTAAAACCGGTTTCCCGACTGATCGATCCATTGACCGGCAAATGCTGTCATTGATAAAGATATGCTGAATAACACACCTAAAAAGTAAACCGACTGTTTTTTTCATACCGTTTCACCTTCCTTTATTTATTTTTTTAATTATATTATATAATATTGATGATGATTTTGTTATTAGAATCAGTGTTGTTTATATTTATTTGTACTAAATTATTTTCTAAATTAATAAAAGTATTGTTAATATTTAATACTTTTTTCAGGAGATTCTATGAAGCGTAATTATGTTCCAAAAATACTGGGAATTATAGCCGAGTATAACCCCTTTCACTCGGGTCATCTTTATCAAATAAATACAGCAAAGAGCTTATGCGCTGCCGATTATGTTGTAGTTATCATGAGCGGTCATTTTACTCAGCGTGGAGACCCTGCAATTTACGATCCCTATATCAGATCACAAATGGCTCTAAAAGCAGGTGTGGATGCAGTATACGAGATGCCGGCGGCTTTTTCCACTGCGTCGGCTGCGGACTTTGCATTTTATGCTATTAATTTTTTGACCTTATTAAATGTCGACTATATATCTTTCGGTGTTGAAGATGCGACTTTAGATGAACTAGTATCAGTTGCGGATGTTTTATTAAATGAAAGCGATTTTTTTAAAAATTTTATCAAACATAAGCTTGCCGAAGGTTACAGTTATCCTGTTGCTAGGAAAGAAGCACTGGTGCTTGAACTTGAAAAAGTTAAAAACTTAAATAAGGAAAGAATCAAAAAACTTTTATCTACCCCCAATAATATACTCGGACTTGAATATATATATGCGATCAAAAAAATATCTTCCCATTTAAAACCTGTAATAATAAAAAGGAAGGGATCCGCTTATCACGACGAAGATAAGGACAATAATAACGATTTTTCTTCCGCTACAGCTCTAAGAAAATATATATGTTCGGATCCTGAACTTAAATACATCGACTGTACTCTTATAAACTCTTCTGTAGAAGTGATAAAAAAAAGCAAGCCCTTATTTCCCGACGATCTCAGAGGAAGTATAACCAGGAAGATCTACGATCTGCAATATAATCAAGCGGATCTTTCAGAATACAGCGATATCTCTTCTAATCTTTCGGACAGGATATATAAACTTAATAACAACTACCCCGATCACGAAACTTTTATAAGTGCCATAAAAAGCAGAGACTATACTTTTACACGCATTTCAAGGGCTATGTGTCATATATTGTTGAATATAAAAAAATCGGATATGGATATTTATAAAAATAATATCAAATATTCTAAATTGCTGGGATTTAGAAAGTCTTCGTCGGACTTGCTTAAAACTATAAAGAATCGCTCCGAATTATTAAATATAACCAAACCTGCCGATGCCAAAGATATACTTATTAATGACAATGGAGCCTATTTACTTTTTATGAGCGAGATATATGCGGCATTTATATATAACTCCATCTATTATGATAAATATAAGACAGAACTTAAGAATCCTTACAGCAGAGAAATCGTTATTATTTAACTTCAATATACTGTTATAGATCGATTTCAATGCTTTTAAGTTTACTATATCATATTTATTATTTATTATTAATAAAATCAAGCAGCTAAATAACCGATTATATATACTATTTTTATAAGAATCGGACTTAGGTGTCTTGATTTTTTTTTATCTATATTGTAGGATATATTATATAATTTGTAATATTTCAATGAAATATATGTATTTAATATAGAAATTGTAAAAAGTAGGAGGTATAGTTTTGATTTACTTTGATAATGCTGCCACTTCCATGCATAAACCGCAAGAAGTAACCGATGCTGTTGTATTTGCACTTAATCACTTCGGCAATGCATCAAGAGGTGTGTATGATGAAAGTTTGCAGGCAGACAGACTTATATACGATGCAAGAAGTGAAATAGCCGAATTATTTAATGCAGGTAATCCGAGACAGGTGGCATTCAGCAAGAATTCTACAGAGAGTCTTAATATAGCTATATTCGGTACTTTATCACCTGAGGATCATGTCATTACAAGCGTAAGCGAGCATAACTCCGTTCTCAGACCACTAAATTATCTGGAAGATAGAGGTATGCAGCTGAGCTTTCTTCCTATAGATGATAAGGGTAGGATACAGATAGATAAGATACCTTCTCTTATACAAAAAAACACCAAAGCAATAGTAATAACACATGCTTCTAATGTAAGCGGTAATATTACCGATTTATATGCCGTATCGGAGTTTTGTAAAAAATATGATCTGATGTTGATAGTTGACGGTTCTCAAACTGCCGGATCGATAGAAATAGATATGCAGTCTATGGGTATAGATATACTTTGTTTTACCGGACATAAGTCTCTTATGGGCCCTCAGGGAATAGGAGGACTTTGTGTAAATGAATCCACTTATATAAGACCTTTTATCGTAGGAGGTACGGGAATACACAGTTACGATAAATTCCAGCCGGATAAAATGCCTACAAGACTTGAATCCGGTACTATCAACTCTATCGGTATAGCCGGGCTTTTTGCAGCTGTAAAATATCTTAAAGAGAAAAATATCATTACTTTACATAAAAAAGCACTTGAGGTATCTCAATATTTTTATTCTAAACTCAGTGAGTTTGAAGGAATAAAATTCTACGGAGATTATTCCGCCAAGAACAGAGCTGCGATAGTCAGTTTCAATATAGGTAATATGGATTCAGCTCTGATCGGCAAAAGCTTAATAAGCGATCACAATATATCCACCAGAGTCGGTACACATTGCGCTCCGTTACTGCACATTGCTTTCGGCACAGATAAACAAGGAATGGTAAGGTTCAGTTTTTCTCATAACAATACCTTTGAGGAAGTTGATATTGCTGTTGAAGCATTAAAAAATATTATAAATATAAAGGAGGATTTGTAGTATGAGTTTAGATTCAAAAAAGGGATTATTTTTGCTGGGTATCATAGCAGGACTTTCCGCAATGGTGCTGGCAATAGGGGGAAATCCCAAGAACATGGCTATGTGTATAGCCTGCTTTATAAGAGACACCTCGGGTGCCTTTAAGTTACATCAGGCAGAGGTAGTACAGTACTTCAGACCTGAGATAGTAGGAATTATACTCGGTGCTTTCCTAGTATCACTATTTAGCAAGGAATACAGATCTACAGGCGGTTCCGCACCTGCCATAAGATTTTTACTCGGTGCGATCATGGTAATATGTGCCCTGGTTTTCCTCGGCTGTCCACTGCGTATGGTTTTAAGAATGTCCGCCGGTGATATAAGCGGTTATGTAGGTTTGGTAGGTTTCGCCCTCGGTGTTGGAACAGGTGCCTTCTTCTTAAAAAAAGGATTCAGCCTCGGAAGATCCTATACTATCAAAAAAGAAAGCGGATATGTACTTCCATTACTTATCACAGTTGCATTTTTATTAAGTCTTTTTGCACCTTCACTTTTTGCTTTTAGTGAAAAAGGACCCGGAAGTGTGCATGCAGCCATAGGACTTTCCTTAGGAGCAGGTATAATATTCGGAATCATAGCACAAAAAAGCAGAATGTGCTTTGCAGGATCTATCAGAGATATAATCCTTCTTAAGGATTTTAAATTAATCTCTGTAATCGGGGGTGTTTTTGTTGTAATGCTTGTATATAACATAGCTTCCGGTAATTTCCAAATTGCAGCCTATGGTCCTATAGCACACGCTCAAACCTTATGGAACATTCTTTCTATGTATGCTGTAGGTCTTTGTGCAGTACTTTTGGGAGGTTGTCCTTTAAGACAGCTTATACTTGCAGGTAGCGGCTCTTCCGATGCCATAGTTACTGTTGTAGGTATGTTTGTAGGTGCGGCTTTGGCACACAATTTCAGCCTTGCAGGTGCTCCGGCAAGTGCTGCAACAGCTGATAAAGCAGCTGTTGCGGGAGGTCCCGGAATCAACGGACAGATATTCGTTATAGCTTCTATAATTATACTTTTAATCATTGCTTTTATAGGTATTAAGAAAAAAGAACAATAAGGAGATTTGATCATGAAAGAAATAGATGTAAGAGGACTTTCCTGTCCGGAACCTGTACTTATATTGAAAAGTGAAGTTGAAAAGTCTACGGATAAGTCCTATAAAGTACTTGCAAATGAAGCCCATACCGTAAAAAATATTAAATTATATGCAGAATCTGTAGGAAAAAAAGTATCCGTTAAAGAAGTTGGTGATGAATACGAACTTACAGTGGAGTAAACATGAATTTATATATAAGTTTTCATACTTCAGCAGAAGCCATGGCTACCGAAAAGGTAGCCATGCTTAATAATATAACCGGCAAACTTGTTCCTCTTCCCAGAAGGATATCAGCAAGCTGCGGCATGGCATTTGAGACAGATACTTCGAACAGAGCAACTATGCAAAAACTATTGGATGATAACAAAATTGAATGGGACGAATTCATAGAAATTTAATGCATTAATTTAATTGGTATTTGACTTATGCCACGATTTACAGTAATATAAATTTAATTTATTAATAGGAGGTGGAACTTTGAAAGTACAAAATATATCTGATGTTAATGCTTTTTTTAAGATGATAGATGAGTGCAAGGGTACGGTGGAACTTGTATCCGATGAGGGAGATAGAATCAACTTAAAAAGCAAGCTTTCTCAATATCTTTCAATGGCAACTTTGTTTTCTAACGGATACATAGAGAAACTCGACTTGGTAGCTCATGAAAAAGAAGATATAGAAAGAATAATCAAATTCATGTATCAAGGAGAATAAAAAAAGCTTGTAATCGGATTCGAACCGATGACCTACTCATTACGAATGAGTTGCGCTACCTACTGCGCCATACAAGCAAATGTTTTAATGGCTGTCATAAATTTTTTTATGACAGTTTTTTATTATATTGTATTAAAAAAGCTTTGAGTAAAATAACCCAAAGCTTTAATGACCAATCCGGGAATCGAACCCGGGTTTGCGCCGTGAGAGGGCGCCGTCTTAGCCGCTTGACCAATTGGCCTCTGTGTTTTAAGCACTCTGATAGTATACATAAAAGTTCTAAAACTGTCAATAGTTTTTAAATAAAATTAAAAAGATTTTGAGTTAAAAAAATGGGTGGATACTCAATTCTATCCTACCCATTTATAACTTTTAGATATTATATAAATTTTTCAATGAGTCAAAAAAATCTCTATCTTGCGGTAACTTTCTTACCGTTTGCACCTACTCTTATTCCGCCCGGAGTATATCCGTTCTCAAGCATTGCACCGTCTTTTCCTACATAATATTCACCGACCCACTCGTCTGTGACCATATATCCGTCATCACCGAAATAATACCACTTACCGTCTATCTGTTGCCATTTGGATGTTGCCCAAGTTCCGTTATCATAAGCATACCACCAAGCATTACCTACATTGCTGTATCTCCATGCACCTGCAAAAGATGTAAAAGGTAAAGCAAATAAAATCGCTAAACTCATAGCTGCAACTTTCACTATATACTTCATAATAAACTCTCCTTTCTTTATGAAGTATTATATAAAAAACAACTATAAATATAAATATAATTTTTATGACTTTTCAAAACAAATTATTTAATCTTTAATTACCCGAATACATGATTTATTCAAACATAATTAATAATGTTTGCGGTACGATTGCATTTATATTTATTTGTAACAATACAATAAAGCCGGGTCTTACGTCTATTGTTACTATAAATGTATAAATGACAACAACAAATTACTGATTTTATAACATATAAGATATGTAATTTTAACAATAGACTTTACATATTACGCCGCTAGATTATTTTATGTATGTTATAGTTCAACCTGTTTTGCGTCTGCCCATATTCTTTCCAGATTGTAGAATATTCTATCTTCTTTCGTAAACAGATGTATAACGATATCTGTGAAGTCAAGAAGGACCCAACTTGAATTCTTCGCTCCTTCAACTTTATTTATCTTCAAACCTTCTTTTTCAAGTAATTCTTGTAAGTCGTCCGATATTGCCTGTAATTGATTAATATTATTGGCACTGCTTATTACAAAATAATCAGCAAGACTTGATATTTCACTTATATCAAGGACCACGGTCTGCTCACCCTTTTTATCTTCTATTATGTCAACGATTCTTTTTAATATTTCTTTCATACTAATTCTGTGCCCCTTTCTCTTTGATCCAATTATAACAATCCAAAGTCATATTATTTATATGCATCTTGCTTGTATACAGATACTCTATAGTGGACTTTACTATCTCATATAAAGCTATATCTATATCCTCAAATGCCAGTTTCCTAATATTATCAAGCTTTTGAAGTTTCTTTCTGTTAGGCTCTATATAGTCGGCTATATAGACTATTTTTTCCAAAAGACTCATATCCGATTTACCGGTAGTATGCCACCTGATCGCTTCAAGGACCTCTTCATCTTCCATAAGATATGATTTTTTTGCAAGATATTTTCCATATATCGCATGCAATATAGCGGGCGACTTTATTTCTTCATCGGAAAGCTCTATCCCCACATCTTTGCACAATATCATAAGCTCTTTATTATTATAACCCTTTGCACAATCATGTAAGATCCCGGCAAGTTCTGCCTTATATATATCCGCCCCGTACCTCATAGCCAAAGCGGATGATATATATGATACTCCGACACTGTGCTCATACCTTTTCTTAGGTAATTGACCTGATAATTTATCTTTAATAGCAGCTATATATTCTCTATCCATACTTCTATCCTTTCAAAAACTTTGACGATTACCGAGATAGTTTTTGTAAATCTTAATCTTTATATAAATTATGTTCCTTTATATAATTATACACTTTATACGGCAGGAATTCACTAACATCTTTCCCATCTGCCACAAGCTCTCTGATAGTGTGTGAAGATATATCCATTTCCTTAAAATCTATGAATCTGATATCGGCAGAATATTTATCTTTCAGTTTTCTTGCCATATTTTCCATATTTACACTTTTATTTTCGTATTCTCTACCTGCCACCAAAAGGGTTGAGAAATTCATTATAATATGCGGATTTTTCCAGCTTTCTATCTCATATAAGGAGTCTGCTCCTATAATAAAATACAAATTAATATCTCTGTAAAACTGCTTAAGCCTTTGTAAAGTGTAGTATGTGTAATTTTTATCTATCTCACGTGATATGCGTAATTCAAAATCGGAACATTTAAGATACTTATGATCTTCAATAGCCAATTTTATCATATCCATCCTTGTATTTATATCGGTAATGTACTTGTTATTTATGAGGTGATACAAGTGTCGGCATGAACCATACTTCATCAAGTTCAAAATCTTCCTTTGCCCGGATAGCCAGATTAATATGTGCCTTATGTACGGGATTAAAGGTACCCCCGAATATACCTATTTCTTCCATACTTATACTTTAGCCTTGACCTTGGGTAGTTTTATCTTTCTTTTTTCCGGCTCATAAGCTTCCTTGTATATAACTATCTTCTTGCCTATTATCTGCACAAGTTCCGAGTCTGTATGAGTTGCTATGGCATTTGCTATTTCCTTTATATCATCGGTACAATTCTTTAATACACCGATTTTTATAAGTTCTCTTGCCTCAAGTGCCTCTTTAAGTGCGTCTACTATCTCATCTGTTAATGATGCCTTCCCTATATGAAATATAGGTTCTAAATTCATGGCAAGACTTTTCAGATAGCTTCTTTGTTTGCTGGTCATAAACTAATACCTGCCTTCTGTTTTATTTGTAATAGTCAAATTCATATCCATACATTTTTACGGTATCTTTATCCTGAATACCCATCTTCTCAAGCTCATCCAATATACCGGATGTTTTTAAAAACTTTTGAAAGAAGTCAAAACCTTTTTCAGACTCAAGATTTGTATATCCGAACATTTTTTCTATACGAGGTCCTTCCACAACATATACACCGTCTACTATCTCTATAGTATACGGGAGATCCTTGGTATCGCTGTAGTCGATTTCAAATTCCTTCTCATATATTTTAACACTTCTGTCTATAGTTTTAAGTATATCGCTTATAGCATATATAAGCTCATTTATACCTTCACCGGTGACCGATGATATAGGATATACTTTCATCTCCGGCTCAAAAGCTTCTTTTAATCTCTCTATTGCAGTTTCATCAGTTAAGCTGTCTATCTTATTTGCCGCTATAAGCTGCTTTCTTTGAACTAATTCGGGATTATATGACTTTAACTCCTGCTGTATAACATTTATATCATCTACAGGATCCCTTCCCTCTATTGAAGCCACATCTACTACATTGAGTAAGACCTTTGTTCTTTCTATATGCCTAAGGAAGGCATGACCCAGACCGATCCCTTGAGCAGCACCTTCAATAAGTCCGGGGATATCCGCCATGACGAAACCGTTTCCATTCGGGAGATCGACTACCCCAAGATGAGGATTAAGTGTGGTAAAATGATAATTGGCTATCTTTGGTCTTGCATTACTCACTCTTGATATTAGGGTTGATTTACCTACATTTGGAAACCCTACGAGACCGACGTCAGCTATTACTTTCAGCTCAAGTCTTACATACATCTCTTTACCGTCTTGACCCGGCTTTGCATACTTGGGTACCTGCATGGTGGCTGTGGCAAAGTTCATATTGCCAAGACCGCCTCTTCCGCCTCTGAGTATTGTCTCTCTTTGATTATCTCCGGACATGTCGGCTATTACTTTATCGGTTTCAAATCTCTTATAATAGTACCTTCCGGTACTTTTATAATCAAGTTCTCGGCATCTTTTCCTTTGCATTTTCTTTTACCGCCTCTCTCTCCGTCTTTAGCAATATATTTTCTTATATGCCTAAAGTCTGACAGAGTATTAAGCCCCTTATCCACTTCAAATATTATATCTCCGCCTTTACCGCCGTCTCCGCCGTCAGGACCGCCTGCCGGAACGTAAAGTTCTCTTCTGAAACTTACATGCCCGTCTCCGCCTTTACCTGACTTTATAAAAATTTTTGCACTATCCGCAAACATATATACCTATCTTTCCCGATTGATTTTAGACCACTTCTTCTAAAATACCGATCAATTCAATGTTTAATAAACTATAGATCTATATCAGCTTATCTTAGCCTTACACCGCTTACTTTTATTATAACCGGTATTTAGCATATTACTACGGCTTATATACCTATACTAATATATCATGAGTTTTATAACTGTTTTTACAACGATTAACCCCTATATCTAATTATATATTAAGAAATAAGGGCTGTCGCACAATAAACCTTTAGACAGGTCATCCTGTCTATCAGCTCTGCATGCAACAGCCCTCTTTTAAACGATATTATTGATTAGCAACCCTTGGGTATACAGAAACCTGCTTCTTGTCTCTGCCTTTTCTCTCAAAACGTACTACTCCGTCTACCGTAGCAAATAATGTATCATCTCCGCCACGACCTACATTGTGTCCAGGATGTATCTTAGTACCACGCTGTCTGTAAAGAATATTACCGGCTAAAACAAACTGTCCATCTGCTCTCTTGGCACCTAATCTCTTAGACTCTGAATCACGACCGTTCTTAGTAGATCCAACTCCCTTTTTATGAGCAAATAATTGAAGGTTCATCTTTAACATATCATTTTACCTCCTTCGATTGTATTTTAATGTAACGACTACCGTACTCTTTTTCAAGCTCTCTAATACCGAGCAAATACGATCTGCTGAGTAGATCCGATTCGGGACTTATCCCTTCCGCAAATTCAAATTCTAAAAATCCTTCATTTGAATCGTACTTGATCTTATCATCAGTAAGTGTTTCAACTGAATTAATAAAATTGATCGTAAGCACTGAAAATGCGGCACATACTATATCAGATCCTGCTTTTGCAAAACCGGCATGACCCGTTGCTCTCAGCTTGTAAAAAACGGCATCTTCTTTTGTTGTCAAACTTACTTTGATCATGAATTAAGCATTGATCTTTGTAATCTTTAACTCTGTGAATTGCTGTCTGTGTCCGTTTTTCTTGTGGTAGCCTGATTTTCTCTTGTACTTATACACTACTACCTTCTTAGCCTTAGCTTCTCTGATAACTTCAGCTTCTACACTGGCTCCGGCAACTGTAGGTGTTCCTATTACAAGACTATCATTATTAAGTGCAAGCACAGATTCAAACTTATAGCTTGTACCTGCCTCAAGTCCTAATTTCTCTACTCTAATGATATCGCCCTCTTCTACCTTATATTGCTTACCGCCGCTTGCAATAATTGCGTACATCTTGGGTCCTCCTTCTTATCATTACTCGCCAATTTTGGTGCATAAATGCTTAAAACCTAATTGAGCGGCATACTGCGTAAGTATAACATTTAGAAAAGCAACTGTCAAGCTAAGATACTTCGAGTTTTTTAATTTATAAGCCATATATGATAAAGTCCTATTATACCCCAAATAAAAATGTCCTGTTTATGGTAGAATAATGTTTTACAGATTCTATCAGACAGGAGGAGTTGACTTATCAGAAAGGTAGTTTTATCAATGAATGAACAAAAGAAGTATGAGGTCATCAAAAGCCTAGCAGACCACCCGGAAACTGCTAACAAGGACAGAGCAGCTCTTATTCTGGGTTGTACCAAGAGACATATAAATCGTATGCTACAGGGATATAGCAGAAGTGGCAAGGATTTTTTTATTCATGGCAATAGAGGTAAAAAACCGGCTACCACAATCTCTATAGAGATTCGCCAAAAAGTCATAGACCTATACAGAAATAAATACTTTGAGGCAAACTTTGAACACTATACAGAGCTTCTCAAAAAGAATGAAGATATAAGCATTTCTGCTTCTTCTGTCATGAGTATTTTTGGAGTCTGAATACATCCTCTCTCCCAAAGCTACCAAAGCAAAGCGTAGACGAATTAAGCAAAAAGCTCAAAGAACAAAAAGAAAGCGGCAAAGACAAAAAAAGAACTATCATCTATACAGGTCAACCTGGTGTCAGTTGATAATGCTCACAGCCGTCGTCCCAGGTGTGCTTATTTTTGGCGAATTACAGCAAATGGATGCGACACCTTATGAGTGGGTACATGGGCAGGTATGGCATCTGCATTTGGCTATTGATGATGCCTCCGGTATTGTCACAGGTGCTTGGTTCGATACTCAAGAGACGCTCAACGGTTACTACCATGTACTTGAGCAGATCCTTACTGATTATGGTATACCTTATAAGTTTCTTACTGATAAACGATCTGTATTTACTTACAAGAAAAAAGATGTCTTGTCTGATGACAAAGACACCTATACACAGTTCGCTTATGCCTGCAAACAGCTTGGAATAGAGCTTGAATCAAGCAGTATACCGCAAGCCAAAGGACGCATAGAACGATTAAATCAGACTTTACAGTCACGCCTGCCTATTGAGCTGAGGCTCGCAGGCGTAACCGATATCAATAAAGCCAATGAATTCCTTCACTCCTACATAAAAGAATTCAATGAGAAGTTCGCACTTCCACTTTTATGGTATCAAATCTGTCTTTGAAATGCAACCGTCTAAAGAAAAAAATAAACCTTACTCTGGCAGTTTTTGACTGAGAGAACTGTTGACTGCGGACATGCAATTCAATTCGAGAAAAAGTTTTATAAGATGATAGATTATAAAGGAGTGCAGATCCATTATCGAAAGGGTACCAAAGTTATGCTTATCAAGGCATTAGATAGGTCTATGTTTGCGTGTGTTAATGACAAAGATATTTATGCACTGGAGGAGATACCGACTCATGAGCATAAATCTAAGGACTTGGATGCTGATTATAAACCACCAAAACCCAAAAAGACTTACATTCCAGCTATGAATCACCCTTGGAGGAGAAGTGCATTCAATAAATTTGCACACTCACAGCCACACAGAATTGAAGAAGATTTAGAAAGTGCATAAAAAAAGCCCCTTGTTTTGGGGCTTATAAATTAATTATTTCGAGACATAATCATTTATGCTTGACAGCTAAGATACTTCGAGTTTTTTAATTCAAGCAGTAGTTTTTATATTAACGCACCTTACTTACCTACATATATATACTCAATCACTACCTCGCATAATTTCCCATCTTTATCATATCCAAAGTAGACCGGATATTCACCGTCACCGAATCCGCTTTGTATCATAGGTATGCTTAAGTTCGTATTAGGTATTAAAAAGTTGATCCAGTCCCCACCTTCTCTTTGAAACTTAGGGTTTGTTTCGTAACTTTTCTTAAATTCACCGGCGAAAAAATCATCATAGATATTGCCGCCGGGATTTGATTTATACCACTCTTCTTCAAAATCACAGTATCTGTCCCTTGTTTCAACATCCACTATAGTTACCAGACCTGCATCAACATAGAAACCGAAAAATGAATTTTCATTAACATCTGAGATATCCTCATTTCCCTTTAACGCATTTTTATATATCAAGTCTTTCTTATCAGAAAATCTTACTCTTGTTGCAACATATCTATAATTATCTTCATTTATTTTTGCAACCAAAGTATCTATCGGAAATACTCCGACAGGAACTTTTTGCATGTACGGTAGCTCTCTTCTTTGAAGGTAAACTAAAGGATCTCTTACCAGTATACTGCCTGTTGGGAAGTTCACATCTCCCATATTAAGCAGATAGAGTTCTTTTCCGTCTATCTCTTTTTTATCAAATAATTCTCCAAAGTCTACCGGTGAGACCAAAATATCTTTTACCTTCTCATACTGTTCAAGCCATTCCTTAGTAATTTCCATTTACAAACCTCCTGTTTACTAACATTACTCAGGGGATCATTTTACAATGCCGCATATCTGCTGTAAAGAAATGTTATCTCTATTTATAATATTAATAATATTGAATACATATGGTATTTTTAATAATTTTTTCTATCACTCTTTCTCCATATATACGACAGCATACCGGAAATCTCCATCGCCAAGGTTTTTTACAAGTATATCATCTTCCACCTTATCAAGCTTCCTTCCGTCGATGTAAATCTCATTATAGAGTGTCGCCAGAGATAAAAGAGAGTCTTGTCTGTCTATATCGACCACACACCAGTTTTCATCACTTTTCCAGGTATATGCTCCTTTTTCATCCATATAGATTTCATATAATATATTTAAATATTTCTCAAATGTATCAAATTCTTCTATAGTCAGACCCATATCATCTAATTTCTTCCCAAGTCTATACTCAGCAAGTAATTCTTCTTTTCTTGATTCAGGTAGATAATTCTTGTTGAACTTAAGCAGATTATAAACATGATCGTCTGTGATAAAAGCACTCTCCTTTATCAGTACCACTTTATTTTCCTTAACCATTTTTAACTCCTTTTATTATAAATAAATATGTTCAACCATCGTTTTTTTAATTATTATATATATAAATATCAGCAAAAATATCTTATTAAGACCTTTAATAATAAATTCAAGATATTTATCATATATTATCATTTTTATTTTTCAATAAACTCTCCGCCTCTTTTTCTACCCTGAAAGTAACTGTCGAGTATCGTATAAAATCTTTTATTATGACCCTTTTCATAAAGGTGGCTAAGTTCATGTACTATAACATACTCAAGACATATCTGAGGCTTTTTGGCAAGTGACAAACTAAGCCATATACGCTTATCTCTAATATTACAAGTTCCCCACCTTGTTTTCATATTCTTGATCCTAAACTCCGATATTTCCAAATTCATTTTTTTTAAATATTTTTCAAATATAGGTTTTGATCCGGCAATCAGTTCTTCTTTATAAAATTTATCAAGTATATATTTTCTTTTTTCTCTGCCATCCTCTTTTTTGGTGCAAAGGTTCAGTGTGGCATTATCGATGATAACAGTTCTTCTTTTGCCGGTCGTGACTTTCAGTTCATACTCTCTTCCCCATAAAAGATGATGTGCTTCTCCTGTGATATATTCGTAATTTAAGTATTTTAGATTATTTTTATACTTTTCGGCAGCAGCGATTATTTTGTCGTATTCTTTTAATATAAACTCTTCTATCACCTTTACAGAAACGGTTTTTGAAGCTCTCAGTCTTACGCTTGCATCAGAGGATGACACACGAAGGTACATATTCTTCATACCTTTTCTTCTTTCGATCAACACATTGATGTCTTTTACTTTTAAATATTTTTTATCCATAATCATCATTATAAAGCAAAAGCTTTTGTTTTAGCAAATAAATAAAGTTGCGGCTTATATTGTTTAAAATTTAACTGTGCTTTTTTTTAATATTGCCGTTGCTGTTCATGATATCGAGCAATGTCAACATCCGGATCCTCTTGCTCAATTTTGTGATATGTTAAAAGAAGAATACCCGTGGTCTGAGGAGTATGACGAGAAGGCTGACGAGATTAGATATGAGGAAGACGAAGTTTTTACTCCGGACTTATTCTATAGTTTTTATTACTATTTCAAACTTCCCATACTATGCTGATTTATCGGGTAGTTGGCAACGTAACAATTGATCAGAAACAAAAACAACAGCCGGAAAGATTGTACGGTAACAATTAAACAGAAGCAATTAAACAGCTATTGTTTACGTTGCTAAGGAGTAGGAGGGGGAGCTGTGGTAGCGACTTTTAATCGAATCTTAAAAACAATTGTTCGAATAGAGGATGTGGCGTTAGACAAAAGTGTGCCTACATTTCTTCCCCTCCTCCGGTACCTTAGGCACATAAACCGTTAAACTATCTTACCAAGGACAATGTGAGACCGCCGGTACTTTCTTTACCGAGCCGCAAGTCGAAGGGAAAGCTTAGTACCGCTGCGAGACTTTAGTTAGAGAGCGTGTCCAAGGCAAGATATTTTTGTAAGGGTTTATGTGATAGACCAATTTATATTTACTTCTTGCCGTTTACACGCCATATCCTACCAACTATCCGCATTCTATAGACAAATTCTTTTAACTTCTTTATGCTTATATCACAAGCAAGAAACAATACATTTACGGTAATTATTTATAGGAAGGAGGTTTAAATGAATATTATTTATAAAACTGATGACAGCATCGATCCTGAGACTGCTTTAATTAAGACAAATAGCAATTTTAAGGATCTGAGAGCATTTTTAGATCATGCAAAGTCATACAATAATAAATTAACCGTCAAAAAAAATGATAATACTTACTTGATCGACATATCAGAGTTTATAAGATTCTATTCTTCATTTAAGTCGGTATATGCACAAACTTCAAAAGATGAGTTTCAGATTTCAAAAAGGCTCTACGAGCTTGAAGTAAGTTTACCTTTACAGTTTGTAAGAGTTTCCAATTCTGAGATCATAAATCTCGATCATGTATCGCATTTTTCTTTAAGTATGGGAGGCATTATTAATATTCATTTTAAAAACGGTGTAATAACAAGTTCTTCAAGAAGATATTTAAAAAGAGTAAAGGAGATTTTATATCATGAAAAATAATATCATTAGTCGTTTTATATTCGGAATTTTTATAGGAATTGACATCGGTTTGTTTATGTCTATATATTTTTCCTACATGGTTGGAGAAGGCATTTATCATCCGGCTCCTAGCCGATTCATAAACAGTTTTCCCGATGAACTCAGTTCAATGATAGCAGCTATTATTATATGGGCTGCAATAGGAGCCTTGTTTTCAACTACAAGCCTTATTTTCACTCATACCGATATGAGTATTACTAAAATGACGCTCTTACATTGTGTTCTGAATTATGTAGTTTTTGTACCGCTGTCAATACTTGCCGGTTGGTATACTTTTGATATAAGCGGACTTACAATATTTACAGTAATATATATTATCATTTATTTTATTATCTGGAGCATATTTATGCTTATAAATTTGAAACATGTAAGAGAAATCAATGCCGGACTTAAAAAATAATGTTTAATATTTTATCATTATCAGCATTAGCGGTAGCGCACTGACACATTAATACTCAACATATATGATATATCTCTATTATAATAAAAGAGGTTAAGAGCATAGTCGAAATTAAAATTAATATCAATGTATCGAACCTCCAGTAGGTATATAGACATCAATACCAATCTTAAAAAATAGTATTTTATGGATTCATATACCCTTGCCGAAATAATAATTGACCAAGCTAAAAGCTCGGTCAATTATTATTACCGTGCAGAGTCCTGTTATCGTAAGAGAACAAATAAACCACCTGCTATCCGGTTAGTTTAAATAGATTTGGCGTTCTATAAAAAAATTTGATTTACCTAAAGAGTTACCGCTGATTTTTTGAACAAAGAAAATATTTTAGTTATTAACAGTATAAATCCCCTAAAAAAGAGATGTATCACGCCCTTCAAGTCTGCTTAACTTATATGCATGTATGCATTTTTTTACTTCATAAAATCAAATTTTATTCCAGTAAATTTCACTACTTTATCCTATCTTGCACTTACCTATTTACACCTCTATCCTGCCAATATAACACATACTCCTGCAATCCGACGGTTTTAAGCCGAGGAAATCTTTCACTGAAACAGCCCAGATCACATTTCCCTCTACAATCCCCCTCTCCTTACACTTTCTCTCAAACTCATCTACACATTCAATATAGTCTTTTGCCAAATCTCGTACTTTACATAAAGAAGCTCTGACAGAAAACCAAAAATCTTTTTCGTCCAACTCTTCCAATCCCATTTCCCTGCAAAATCCACATTTTAAGTTCTCACTTGGTTTAGCCCCCTGTCCTTTCTTCCAAAGTTTCATCGCATTTTCGTAAGGCTCATTATCCCAATATTGTTCAAACTCGCTCTCTTCAAATATTCCTATCCATACATAATAAGCTTTCATACTGTCCCTTCACTTTGATCTTCATCTCCGGTAATTTCGCTAACCAAAACAGTAGTTCTCATAAACTTCATACTGTCCCTTCACTTTAATCCGCATCTACCCACAGATGATATTTTCCACAGTGCAAACAACTGAACAAATAACCGCAAATCGAACCGTCTTTTACAAGATATTCCTCTATATCTTCAAATTCATTTCTCGTAGCATACTCCTTAAATACCTGATCTGCAATATCCATAGCCTTTAGCTCTTTGGTACCGACCGTTCCCAAATATGCACAGTAGTCATCGCAGCAAGATAGCCAGTATTCTCCCTGCCAGCTTATATACCCGGGAGTTCGGCAAAAAAGCTCTTCATCCTTTTCTTTATCAGGATCACCTTTCCACTCGGCATCCTGAATAAAAGTGGCAGCATATTTTTTTGCGGCTTCACCGCTTGAAATACATATAGGGCAAAGATATGAGACATCTTCAACACAATAAGGCATGGTAGAATAATAAACTCTGCTTTCCTTACCGCAGCAAGGGCAGGTCTTTGCCTCGCCCTCTTTAAAAGTACCGGTGCCCAAAGGATCCGGATAATAACGAACTTCGGCAAATCTTTCAGTCTCTCCCTCCTTGCCGCTTCTTCCTTCTCGCTAAGAGGACGTGGCAGGGCAAACTTATCGCCATGACTTTTGCTTAACTCCTTCAAGGAAGCTGATTTTTTATTTGTTTCCTATCCCCTTTATCACTAATGCTTGAAAACAGATCATATGCACTCTCCATCATTCCAAGTAAGCAGTAAACATCTACCAATACCTGTTTTGCTTCATTTTCATTGATTACAAAAAGTCTGTCTGCAAATTCGTATAATGCCAATACACTTAATTTGCTACCGTCTTGAACTTTATAATTTTCTTTTAAACTAATAAATTCTTTCAAATATTCGTTCATCTCAGCCCTCTTCTTTATTTTTATATAATTATAATTCTACAAAAGACACTGTGTAAAGGATGTAGCACAATTAATTTCCTGATGAAAGTTGCAATTTAATGTGTTAAAATAACATAAAATTATAAAACTTGCAAGGTCTTATATACTCTTACAAATGATAATGCACCCTAATGTATTGACCTGTTGATATTTAATTGTACTGCCCTTTCTCTAAGAAATAGCAGTAAGATAGGATAAAGATAGCAGCGCTTTAAAATATAGCTGTTTTATCAAGATGAATTATCTACATTAACTTTAATGAACGGTGCTTACCGGCAATGTATATATTTTGTAATGAGTACATGACCTTACAGACTTAGATAAAAGAGGTTATTATGGCATTAGACGGCATAGTTATAGCTAATTTAAGACATGAGCTTGACAGTAAACTTAGCGAGGGCAGAATACAAAAAATCAGCATGCCCGATAAAGATGAACTTGTGATAAATATCAAAAATAACAGAAATATTTACAAACTCCTTATATCGGCAAATGCTTCTCTTCCGCTTATGTATCTTACTGAGGAAAGCAAGACCAATCCCATGACTGCACCTAACTTTTGTATGCTGCTTAGAAAGTATATAGGAAATGCAAGGATAAGTAAAATATCCGGCTTAGGTCTTGAACGTATTATCTGCATACATTTGGAGCATTTGGATGAGCTGGGAGATCCTGCTTCCAAAAAGCTGTATGTGGAAATTATGGGTAAACACTCCAATATCATATTTACAGATAACAATGATATAATAATTGACAGTATTAAAAAAATAGGATCGAATACCAGCTCTATAAGAGAAATTCTTCCCGGAAGGACATACTATCTGCCGGATGAACTTAAGAAAAAAGAATTACTTGAACTTGGTGAAGATGAATTCAAAGAAATAATAAAAAATGCTGCACATCCTTTACAAAAGTCTCTTTATATGTATTTTACCGGAATAAGTCCGGTTGTTGCCGAGGAAATCTGTTATAGAGCCTCACTGAGCACGGAAAGTGATTGTAAAAGTCTAAGCGATGTGGAACTTACACATTTGCAGCATATTATAAAAAATATAATATCGGATATAAAAAATAATGTTTTTTATCCGAATATCGTATATAAAGACGGTGTTGCGGTGGAGTTCGCCTCATTAGAACTTGAAATGTATAAAAATGATAATTACAGAACACAAAGCTTTGAATCTATAAGTGAATTGATATATGAGTATTATTCAAGCAGAGATAGGCATATTAGGATAAAACAAAGGACGGCGGAGCTTAGAAAACTTGTCTCCAACCTTCTTGACAGGAATGAAAAAAAGTATGCCTTACAGGCACAGCAGCTAAAAGACACCGAGAAAAAGGATAAGTTCAAGGTATACGGTGATTTGATCAATACCTACGGTTATGAACTATCAGGTGGTGAAGAGGTTTTAGTATGTGCCAATTATTATGACGATAATAAGGAAATAAAAATAAAACTTGATCCTACGCTTTCCGCAAAAGACAATGCAACTAAGTATTATGAAAAATACGCCAAGCTTAAAAGGACTTTTGATTCGGTAAGTGAGGAGATCAAGAATACCGAAATGACCATAGAGCATCTGTCTTCTATACTTAATTCACTTGATTATGCTTTAGAGGATAATGATCTGACACAGATAAAAAATGAGCTTATAGAGTACGGTTTCATTAAAAAGACGACTACCAATAAAGGTAAGTCAGGCAAAAAATTAGTTTCAAAACCGCTTCATTATATTTCCTCCGACGGCTTTCATATCTATGTCGGAAAAAATAATTATCAAAATGAAGAATTGAGCTTTTCATTTGCCAATAATAATGACTGGTGGTTTCATGCAAAGGGCATACCCGGCTCTCATGTGATACTTAAAACCGATAATAAAGAGCCTACAGACAGGGCTTATGAGGAAGCGGCCGCACTGGCGGCATATTATTCAAAGGCAGGCAGCTCAGATAAGGTCGAAGTGGACTATATACAAAGGAAACAGCTAAAAAAAGTTCCCTCTTCCATACCCGGCTTTGTAATATATCATTCCAACTGGTCTATGAGTGTAAAACCGGATAATGGGTTTAAGTTGGTGGAGTAGGGAGTTTTTGCATATCTCTTATCTATACGTGAAAAGCCAAATTATAGCTGTACAAATCTCAGTCTGTAAATCTGAATTTGCCGGATCAAAGACTGTGCTGTTTATAATACCAATCAAAAAGAGGCTGCACACTAATCACTTAGTGCGACAGCCTCTAAATCAAAAGTTAAGGGCTTTTTTTATTGCTACCTACATAAGCTTCGATACTTACTAAAATCGCATCACTTTAGATCCGATCTTATGGAATTTATTATAATTACTTTATTTTGGAAATTAACTGTGATATTTTATAGCAATATAAAAATATTAAATAAGCAATAATTATTTGGGATCTTTAACCTTATCTCCGACTATCCAAAAATCACACATATCATCACCATTGGCTAAAGTTTTATCTCTAAGTAATTTTGCTTTTCTTGTTTTTATCGTCAGATGATCCAACTCACAAAATATAGGGGTTATTTCTTCCAAATTATTATCTTTAAAGAATTTGGCAATCGGACATTTGGTAAAATAATAATAAAAACCATCTTGATGACTATCATCAAAATTAAATTTCCATGTTTCCGGATACTCCTTTCGATGTAACTCAGCCCAATCGGAATTCTTATGTATATGTTCTTTAAATTTATTTAACTCTTTCGGATCATTAAAATCTTTATTGCCCATTAATTTTAACAAAATTGGGTCCGATAAGGTAATTCTCATTATATCTTTAAGATCTTCGGTACTTATTTTACCATTACTTCCCTGCATAAATGAAAAAAACAACAGACACATATATAAATTGGAAGCCATGGGATTTTTACTGCCTATATCATCAGCTTTATTCAATAACTTTCTGTATTCGGTCTTGGCATTTCCAACGATAGTTTTTACATCCTTCTTACTGTATTTTGTTTTTAAGGCTCTTTTTATAAAAGGAGTCATCATGAACCAATATATGGGTTTATACTTTAGCATTTTAACCTCCTAATAAAACAAATCAAATTACATCATAGCGTTGATTCTATTATATCACTGATGATCTGTGTTTACTATTATCTAAAGTACATACTATAAAAATTTTTAATATTAATATTATTTTTTTATGCGTCAATTAAAAAAACTAGATATCAATAATCTAAACTTTTTTTATGATTTGCTTTATCAGGGTAAATTCAATATTTTTTTCAATTATCTTTGACCGAATAAAATTCACCGTTCGCTTTTAAGTTAAGGAACTATCCACTACATGTATCAGAAGCTTTAGTATTCTTTAATATAAAAAACTTATCACATTTTCAAATAAGAAGATGTGATAAGTTTTTTATATTAAACATTATTAGTATAATTATTGATTAAGTCTATCCCTTATAGCCTCTATAAACTCTTTACTGTCAAGGACCTCGACCTTATCAAGTGTGCATATACCTGCCAGATCACCGGTCATCTTGCCGCTTTCTATGGTAAACTTTACCGCCTTTTCAAGACTTGCGGCAAAGTCTACAAGTTCAGGCAGACTGTCAAGTTCGCCTCTTTTTCTTAATGCTCCGGTCCAGGCAAATATAGTTGCCACAGAATTACTTGAAGTCTTCTCACCCTTTAAGTATTTATAATAATGTCTTTGTATAGTTCCGTGTGCCGCCTCGTATTCATAGGCCCCGCTTGGAGATACCAGTACGGAAGTCATCATTGCAAGTGATCCGAATGCTGAAGATACCATATCGCTCATGACATCTCCGTCATAGTTTACAAGCCCATATAAATCCGCCTTCGGACTTTACCACCCTTGCTACGGCATCATCTATTAGGGTATAAAAATACTCTATGCCCAGTGAGGCAAATTTTTTCTTATACTCTACCTCATATATCTCAGTGAATATTTCCTTGAATCTGCCGTCATATAGCTTTGATATGGTATCCTTTGTAGAAAACCAAAGATCCTGTCTTGTATCACAGGCATACTTAAAACAGCTTTCAGCATACGAGTATATTGAAGAATCCAGGTTATGCATAGCCTGAACTATACCTTTAGATTTAAAATCATGTATAAGCTTTTCTTCACTGCTTCCGTCAGCATTTTTAATCAGTATATAAGCTTTTGAATCTTCTTTTACCTGAAGCTCTGACGCCTTGTATACATCTCCGTAGGCATGCCTTGCCACAGTTATCGGTTTTTTCCAAGTTCTTATATAAGGTTTGATACAGTCAACTATGATAGGTGCACGAAATACCGTTCCGTCCAAAATAGCTCTTATAGTAGCATTCGGGCTTGGATACAGCCTTTTTAGCTCGTACTCTTTAAGCCTTTCGTTATTTGGTGTAATAGTCGCACATTTTACAGCTACTTTAAGCTCTTTATTGGCTTGCGCTGCTTCCAAACTCACCTTATCATCAGTTTTATCTCTATTCTTAAGCCCCAGGTCGTAATACTCGGACTTAAGGTCAACAAAGGGCAGTATGAGCTCCTCTTTGATAAGCTGCCACAGCACTCTTGTCATCTCATCTCCGTCCATCTCGACAAGCGGAGTATACATTTTGATTTTATTTAACATCGTTTCTCCTACTTAATAACAGATTTCCCACCCATATAAGGTCTTAAAACTTCAGGTATATTAACAGAGCCGTCTGCATTAAGGTTATTTTCAAGGAAGGCGATAAGCATACGAGGAGGTGCCACTACCGTATTATTAAGTGTGTGAGCAAAATACCTTTCCCCATCTGCTGATTTTACTCTTATCTTAAGTCTTCTTGCCTGAGCTTCTCCAAGGTTTGAACAGCTTCCTACCTCAAAATACTTCTTCTGTCTCGGAGACCAGGCTTCCACATCACAGGACTTTACCTTAAGATCTGCCAGATCTCCTGAACAGCAGGCAAGTGTACGAACAGGTATATCAAGACTTCTGAAAAAATCTACGGTATTTTGCCATAATTTATCATACCACATAGCTGACTCTTCCGGCTTACATACCACTATCATCTCCTGCTTTTCAAACTGATGTATACGGTATACACCTCTTTCTTCTATACCGTGTGCACCTTTTTCTTTTCTAAAGCAAGGTGAGTAAGACGTTAATGTGTAAGGAAGTTTTGCTTCGTCATTGATAGTGTCTATAAACTTTCCTATCATGGAATGTTCACTGGTACCTATAAGATATAAGTCTTCTCCTTCTATCTTATACATCATGGCATCCATTTCCGCAAAGCTCATAACTCCGGTAACCACTTCTGAACGAATCATATAAGGCGGTATACAATAAGTAAAGCCTCTGTCTATCATAAAGTCTCTTGCATATGAAAGTACGGCACTGTGCAGTCTTGCAATATCTCCCATAAGATAGTAGAAACCGTTTCCGGCTACCTTTCCGGCACTTTCCATATCTATTCCTGAAAGTTTTTCCATGATCTCGGTGTGATAAGGTATATCAAAATCAGGCACTACAGGCTCTCCGTACTTTTCTATTTCAACATTTTCACTGTCATCTTTTCCTATAGGCACATCTTTATCAATAATATTAGGAATAAGCATAAGTTTTTCGGTAAGCTCCCTGCTTAACTGTGCCTCTAAAGGTTCCAGCTCTTCGAGTTGCTTATTGATATCGGCAACTTCAAGTTTTGCCTTATCTGCTGCCGCTACATCCTTTTGTGCCATAAATGCTCCTATGGACTTGGATATTTTGTTCTTCTCCGCTCTTAATTCATCAGCCCTTACCTGTGCCTGTCTTGACTTTACATCAAGATCTATTATCTCATCTACAAGTACAAGCTTATGATCTTGAAATTTCTTTTTGATATTCTCCCTTACCAGATCGGGATTTTCTCTAAATAATCGTATATCTATCATAATAACCTCCATAAAAGCATTTTTTATTAAAAAAAGTATACTACATATTTATAAGTGCGGCAAGTTGCTTTATTGTTCAGTTCATATACTAAATAAAAATACTGCTGCAAAATAGAGATCATACATAAGAACGGCTAACATTTCATTTCAATGTCTCCATATATCTTTTGCAAAAATCTTAAAATGCAACAGTACATTATTGATCAGCACATTATACGAATATGAACAACACTTACGTACCGCATAAAGATACTTTATTTATACCCGGAAGTTCAATCATAAATTCCAACCTTTAAGAATTTTATTATTACTTTACAAAACCTCATACAGTGGCTTTTTTATCTTCTGTCTAGTAAGCTCAACAAGGTTAAGTGCCGTATAGTCAATAGCCCTTGCCCTTACCTTATCTTCTTTAAGCTCTTTATTAAGTTTATTAAAAAGTTTATCTCGTAATTCCTTTGACTTCATATCTATAAAGTCTATGATTATTATACCGGAAATATTTCTTAGTCTTAACTGTCTTGCTATCTCCTTAGCCGCCTCAAGGTTTGTGTAATAAACGGTTTCTTGTGCGGATTTATTGATATCGGTCTTTCCTGTGTTGACATCTATGACCGTCATCGCTTCCGTATGATCAATAACTATATATGCACCGTTTCTAAGCCAGACCTTTCTTTGTCTTATTCCTTCTATAAGGCTGTCTAAGGCATATAATTTATTCAAAGAAAGCAGTTCATCCTTGTATAATCTTAAACTTACGGATCCTGTCTTATTATTGTTTTTCAAATATGAGTCAATATCTGCATATACCTCATCGATATCGGTTATTATTTCCTTTAATTCATAACTGAGGTATTGTTTTAATAATCCCACATATTCCTTATCAGACACCTTTATAAGCGCCGGAGCTTTTGTATGCCTTGCTTTTTCTAAAAGTCCTCTCATTTCTTCAGAAAGCAGATCAAGTTCTTTTAATATAAGCTCCTTATCCACTCTATAAGAGTTTGTCCTGAGTACAATATTAAAGTCCTTGTCAAGATAGTCGTCCAGTTCAGACTTTATTTCTTCTTTCCAGACTTTATCATCTATTTTTGACGAAAATGTTATCTTCCCTCTACCTAAACTAAGAACTATATAAACTCCGCTCAAACTTAAGTTAGACGATGCTATGCAAGCCTTTCCCTTGGCTGCCTCTTTTGTGATACTTACAAGGATCTCATCGTTTTGTTTTAATACAGCGTGTTCAAAACAATCTGTATATACGTGCCTTTTATTATCATTTAAGCTGTAATATGCCTTAATCTTTTCGTCTTTATTATCAGGACTTACTATATCAAGGAAAGCCGCAGATATATTGTCTACTATATTTCCCACTTTGGCTATATGTATGCTGTCAAGCATTCTTATACCTTTATCTATGACTTCTATATCATAAGGCTTATTATCCTTAAAATATACCGCAAGATACTTATCTTTATAGCTGCTAATTAAAAGTTTACTACCTTCCATAGTCTCCAAGGCTTACACCTTCTTTATCATAAATTTCCATACGAATGATCCTTTTTACAGACAGATCGTCAAGTACATATTTTTTAATTGCATCTGCCACAAGTTCCGGTTTTAAGTTGTTTTCACTGCCTTGCAGCACCCTCATATATACCGCACTGTTTTCTTTAAACTCTACAGCTGCTACAGACACTATCATCGGTTTTATATCCACTTCTTTTACCGTGTCTTTAGACTTTTTTTCTACAGTAATACTTTCCAAGTTATTAAAGCTTTCTATGGCTTCTTTTAACTTACTAAGCTCTATATCGCTAAGCAAATAATAATCCGCCTGTCCTACCAATGACATAGCATTATTACTTTTACTGTTGCTGCTTAGAGCTATAACCTTAAGTATCCGAAGCCCCTCACACATACATAGATTAAGAGAATTTTCTATGTTTTTAAGTTCAGAGTCGCTTATCTCATCACTGACAAGTTCTATATCCATATATTCTCCGAAACTTTCTATACCCAGTCCCAAAGGAGCGGCAAAGCTCATTATCTGATGGGGGGAGAATCCTTCGCTGTACTTTATATCTATCTTACTTCTTCTTATGGCTTTTTGGAAAAATCTCATCAGATCCAAATGCCCTATAAATTTCATATGTCCGGTCTTAGAGAACTTTACTCTAAGCTTCATAACAAACCCCTCCGTTAAACTTATTAGCTCCGCAATTCATACAAGCCTGTCTGCAATTAGGAGAGATCTTAGAGCCTAAAGCCCTATTATATTCTCTTATTAAAAAGCTTTTATCCACTCCTATATCTATAAAGTCCCAAGGCAGTATCTCATCAGTACTTCTTTCTCTTAATGTATAAAACTCTATATCTATACCGCATTCATTAAAGGCTTCTTCCCATGTACTTAATTTGAAAAATTCAGTCCATGCATCATATAAGGCACCTTTTTTGTAAGCGGCTTCTATGACCCTCGATATTTTTCTGTCACCCCTTGCAAGTACTCCCTCAAGTATGGTTACATCGGCATCATGATACTGGTACTTAATACTTTTTTGGTTAAGTTGTTTTTTGATAGTATCTTTTACCTTATATGCTCTTTCCAGGTATTCTTTGCTTTTTAACATAGGAGACCATTGAAAAGGTGTAAAAGGTTTTGGTACAAAAAAAGATGAACTTGCGGATATAGCTACTTTTCCCTGTCTTTCGGACTTCGGTATCGTATAGTATTCTTCTGCTATTCTTTCACAAAGAAGTGCGATTCCCTCTATATCTTCCTGTGTTTCTGTAGGTAATCCGAGCATAAAGTAAAGTTTTACCTTATTCCAGCCTCCAAGGAATGCCTGCATGGCTCCACCCAGTATATCTTCTTCACTAAGTCCCTTATTGATAACATCTCTTAATCTTTGTGTACCGGCTTCCGGTGCAAAGGTAAGCGAACTTTTCTTTACATCCTGAACTCTTTTCATTATGTCCAAGGAAAAAGCATCTATTCTAAGTGAGGGTAGGGAAATATTTATCCCCTGTACTTTTGTATAGTCTATAAGAAATTCCAAGAGTTCAAAAAGACTGCTGTAGTCACTTGAACTTAAAGAGCTTAGAGATATTTCCTCGGCTCCCGTGATCTCAAGCATGGCAAGTGCGTATTTTTTAAGATATTCCACAGAATGTTCTCTCTGAGGTCTGTATACATAACCTGCCTGGCAAAATCTGCAACCTCTTATGCATCCCCTCATGATCTCAAGCACCACTCTGTCTTGTGTGACCTTGATAAAAGGCACTACAGGAGCATCCATAAAAGTTTTTTCGTCAAGTTCGCTAACTACCTGTCTTTGTACAGTCATAGGCACATCTGAATATTTCGGTGTAAACTCTTTTATAAATCCATCTTCATCGTATGTCACATCGTAAAATGATGGCACATATATTCCCTCAAGTTTTGCCGCCGCTCTTAAAAACTCTTTTCTGCTCTTGCCCTTAGCCTTGTATTCCTTATACAGATCAAGCAGACTGTCATACACAACTTCTCCTTCTCCTATATAAAACAGGTCGAAAAAGTCAGCCAGCGGTTCGGGATTATAGGTACAGGGACCTCCGCCTATAACTATAGGCTCATCTTCCCCTCTGTCTACGGCATGAAAGGCTATTTTGGAAAGCTCCAGTATTTGTAAGATATTGGTATAGCACATTTCATATTGCAGGGTTATTCCCAAAAAGTCGGCTTTTCTTACCTCCTCCTGACTTTCAAGAGAAAAAAGTGCTATATCCTTTTCTCTGAGCAGTTTATCCATATCAACCCAGGGAGAAAAAAGTCTTTCACAAAATGTATCTTCCCTTTTATTTAACATATCGTACAGTATTTGCATGCCTATGTGGCTCATACCTATCTCATATACATCAGGAAAGCACATAACGAATCTTATATCAGTTTCGGATAATTCTTTGTATCTTGAGTTGACCTCGCCTCCTATGTATCTTGCCGGCTTATCTATACTTAATAAATCTTCATCACTTAATGCAAGTTTTCTCATAATTTCAATTATCACACTACTCTCTGTTGCTTAAGTCTTTTTGCAATTGTTCAAGGTAGTGTATATATACCTCTTTATTTCTTAATATTCTAAAATCTTTATCCACTTCTTCATAAGTGAAACTTTTCCTTCCGCCAAGAAGCATCCTGTCCCAATACTTTCTTAGCTGAGAGTAACTTATATAATATATTTCATCACGTTTTGTAAAATATATTATAAGAAAAGATATACCTTTTTGTTCTTCAAAACTCTTCATGAATTCTATTTGATGTTCGTGAATATTTGCCAATGAAAATCTGTCATAGGCACATTCCTTGGCATCAAAACATACCGGTATGCCCTGTACCGCTCCTATATAATCAACTGTACTTTTTTTATCAAAATAAGCCAGTGTAATATGTCTGTTTTTCTTATCTATTTCTATAGGAGTTATAGGTGTGGGTATCTTTTGTATCAATGCCAGACCTCTTTGCAAATAAATATCATTTACAAAATTTAACATCTCTTCAAGCCCCTGTCCTCTTAGTCCTCTGGACTTCCATGTTGCCATGTATACTCCTTTAATATTTCCATGAATTTTTTATCGATACTGCTTTCAAAAATCTTACCGCTAAGATATGAAAAGTCCCCTTCAAGCTTAGGAAAAGTAATCCTGTATGCCTGTAAAAGCTGGTTTTTAATTCCGTACTTTTTCTTCACAGAGGCATTGGCATCTTTATCACCGTATTTAACATCGCCGATTATAGGAAGTCCCACACTTGCAAGGTGTGCTCTGATCTGATGAGTTCTTCCGGTGATAAGTTCAACTGATAAAAGACTGTAAGTACCGTCGGTATAAAGTCTTTTATACGCTGTCTTTATAGGTTTTGCCGCTTTAAATTCATCTTTATCAACTACAACTGTATTACTTTTCTCATCTTTTCTTAACCACGCACTGATAATAGCTTCTTCCTTGGCTTTACCGCTTACTATACAAAGATATTCTTTTTTTATACTTCTGTCATTTATTATCATATTAAGTATTCTGGCAGCTGCAAGTGTTTTAGCCGCTATCACAATACCTGTAGTATTTCTGTCAAGGCGGTTACAAATAGAGGGCGTATAGCTTTTTAAGCTTTCTTTATCTATCTTTTTTTCTTCCGCCAGATAACTTAGAAGCATGTCATTTAATGAGATATCTTTTCTATCTGATTTTTGAACAAGTACATTCTCAGGCTTATTCACAAGTATAAGTTCTTCATCCTCAAATATGATGTTAGCCTTAAAATCAAAGTTTTGTTTTGATCTGCCCGTCTCTTGTATGGCTTTTATTTTCTCGGACTTATCCGTACTTAATGTTTCAAAGGTATCGTCAGATAACCAAAACTTTACCCTGTCGTTTTCTTCAAGTCTTTCATTTCCCGATGCTTTCTTATCATTCAGAACTATGTTTCTTCCTGAGCATTTTGTAGATAAAACCCTGACTCGATCTGTCAAGCTGTTTTAATATAAACCTATCAAGTCTGGTTCCTGCATCCGATTTGCTTACTAATATTTCTTTCATTACTGATGATCACCGCTACTTTCTATAATCAATAAGCCCTAAGTATATCCAGTTCTTCTTGTGTAAGTTTCCTCACACTTCCTATTTCCAGCCTATCATCAAGTGCAATACTCGCAAATGAAGTCCTTTTTAAGTAAAGCACCTTACAATTTACATGTTCGAACATACGTTTTACCTGATGGAACTTCCCCTCATATATGATAAGACTTATTTTTGCAAAGTCTCGATCCTTACTTATAATTTTAAGCTTGGCAGGTTTTGTGGTGAAATCTTCGTCTAAAGGCATTCCTTTTTCAAAAATATTTACTACATCATCCGGAAGTGTCCCTTCAATATCTGCATAATATTCTTTGGGCACATTACTGGAAGGAGATATAAGTTTGTGAGCCAGTTTACCGTCATTGCTGACCAGTAAAAAACCCTCCGTATCTATATCAAGTCTTCCGACAGGTGCAAGACCTTTCAGTTTACTCGGTATAAGTTCCATAACCGTTTTATGAATATTATCTTCTGTTGCCGATATATAACCCTTAGGTTTATTCAGCATATAGTATTCATATTCTTCATACCTTATGTAATTATTATCAAGATAGAGCTTATTTTTTTCCGTATCGTATTTTTCTTCGGGTTTTAATACAATTTTATCATCTATCTTTATTCTTTTTTGAGATACAAGTTTTTTTATCTCTTTTCTGCTTCCGTAGTTTAGGTTGGCAAGTAATTTATCGACTCTTATCAGGGACATCTAGCTTATCCTCCAACCCGGATAATATTTATTCTTACACTTGAAATTATCCTGTTTTATAAATCCCAGAGGATATCCTTCCAGACATACCAGCCTATAACCTTTATAGCTTGTTGTATCTTCCAGACTCTCTCCTTTCAGGTATCTTAATACCCTATCATCGGAAAGTTTCAGGTCAAGAGGATCATTCCACTCTTGCATCTTAAGGTTCATGGCAAGTGCCTGTGAAGGCTCGAATCTTGAATGATTGATCCTTCCCAGTAAAAGTCCTGTCCTCAGGTAGTGTATCTTATCATAGAGCTTTACATCTTCAGGCAGATAATATATGTATTCCTTATTAAGCATTATCCTATCAGGCTCGAACTCTCGGTTTATATGTTTCAAAAACTCCTGCGCTTCTTTAGGTAATTTGTTCTTTTGTTTTGATGAAGCTTTCTTTTTACATTTTTCTTCTTGTACTTGTCTGATTCCGCTTTTTTTCAGTTTTGCAATAAAATGTCCTTCTCCCTCAAGTTTATGAGGGAAAAGCCTTACTGTCCCCTCAAGTATATGAGAACTTGTAAAACCTTCTTTTAACTCTATCTTGATCAGCTCAAAATCTTTATTCGAATCAAGAAAATCCATTATGATATCTTCATCTTCGACTCTTGAAAAGGTACAGGTAGAATATATTATTTCACCGCCTTCTGTAAGCATGTCGGCTGCTTTTGACAGAATAGTCTTTTGTATTGGAGCGAAGTATTCGGATCCTCTTTTTTCATAGGCACTAAGTACAGCCTTGTCCTTCCTGAACATCCCCTCACCTGAACAAGGCGCATCTATAATGATCTTATCAAAATATTCGGAATACACACTCTCAAGTTTAAAAGCCTCTTCACTGCTTATAACCACATTGCCGGCTCCGAAAAGTTCAATATTTTTAAGAAGAGCCTTAGCTCTTGAACTGCTTACGTCATTACTGTAAAGTATCCCCTCTCCATTAAGCAGTGCCGCAATTTCGGTACTTTTACCACCCGGAGCGGCACAAAGATCTAGTACTTTATCCCCCGGTCTTACACCGCTAAGAGAAGCGGTAGTCATGGCTGAAGGCTCCTGAAGATAGTAAAGCCCTGCATGATAGAGCGGGCTTTTTGACAATCTGTCATCTTCATTCGTATAATAACCGTTTTCTATCCAGGGGACTTTTTTCATATCTTTGCCCAAGAGTTTTAACAGTTCCTCATTGCTTATTTTCAGATTGTTAACCCTGAGTCCTGATACATGTCTTTTACCGAGACTTTCTACGTATTCATCAAATTCTTCCCCAAGAAGTTCTTTCATCTCATCTATGTACTTGACCGGCAGATCTTTTAATTCCAGCATTCTTTACTCCTCAAGCTATGATATCTTTTCAAAAAATAATGCACACCTTCGTAAGTCGACTGCGTGCATTGATCTTTGAAAATGTCTTTGAAACTTTATAATTTTGTATCATCATAGTCTCTTGCCACTTCACCTGAAAGCTCGTTTCTGTTTTGGGTAATGGTATCAAAATTCGACTGCATTGAATTCATAAATTGATCGAATCTTGATTTGGCTCCGTCCATGGAATGAGACATTATAGTCTGTATACTTTTAAGCATATCGTCGGTATATTGGATGGCAGAACTTCTTATATGATCAGCTTCATTATGCGCCTGTTCAATTATTGAATTTGCTTGAGTATTGGCATCATCCACCAATTTGTTGGCGGTAGCGTAAGCTTTTTGCATTATCTCATGCTCATCCACCAATTGCTCCGTCATCATATTAGCTTCTTTTACAATGCTGTTTGCCTTATTTTCCGCAGCTTTTAATATATCTTCCTGATTACTTATTATCTTTTGAAATCTTTCTATTTCTTCCGGAACGCTGTCTCTTAATTCAGATAAAAGTTCCAGTATCTCTTCTTTGTTGATAACTATGTTACTTGTGGAGAAAGTCTGATACTTACAAGATTCTACATAATCCTCCATCTCATCTATAATTTGTTCTATCCTGCTCATTTTCAGCTCCTTTTTGCTGCTATTTTCTTTTTTATTTCCTTTGCTACATGTTCATCTACAAACTCACTTATATCGCCGTTGTATGAGGCTATTTCTTTAACTATACTGGAACTTAAATATGAATATTTAAGATTTGTGTTAAGGAATATAGTCTCTATATCGGGTGCTATTACCTTATTGGTCTGAGATAGTTGAAGTTCATAATCAAAGTCCGTGATCGCTCTCAGCCCCCTTACTATTACAGTAGCCCCGACCTGTGAAGCAACATCGATCAATAATCCGTCAAAAGATATAACTTCTACCTTTTCCAGATCTTCACAAATATGCTGTATCATTTTAACACGTTCTTTGGCACTAAACAACGGAATCTTGGAGCTGTTTATCAAAACACCCACTATAAGCTTATCAAATATCCTATGTGCTCTTCTGATAATATCCAAATGCCCGTTGGTTATAGGATCGAAACTTCCCGGATATATGCCTACATTCATCTATATACCCCTCTTTATAAAAATATGTTTATTACTTTTATATAACTTAGTTTTAATACAGGACCATATATTCTCATCAAAATTCAATTCGGTCTCTTTACTAAGCTCAATTATTATCATTGTATTATCATCTATGTAACTTGTTTTTTCAAGTGTTTTAAGAACCTTTTCTTCAAGATTTTTATTATAAGGCGGATCCATAAATACAATGTCAAATGCCTTTTCAACGCTTAAATTCTCTAAGGCTCTAAGTACGTCTGCGGCTAACACCACGGCTTTGTCATCAAGCCTTGTCTTTTTCAAATTTTCTTTGATACAAGAAATGGCTTCCCGGTCTTTTTCTATAAATACAACTTTACAGGCTCCTCTGCTTAACGCCTCTATTCCGAGTGCCCCGCTTCCGGCAAAAAGATCGAGAACAAAGGCATCCCCTATATCAAAAGATATCATGTTAAAAAGAGTTTCTTTTATTTTATCCGTCGTCGGTCTGGTATCCGAACCTTTCCTTGTCTTTAATATAATACTTCTTGCACTTCCCGCTATAACTCTCATACTCTTATCCTTTATTCTGACTCAGGTCTTATCTTCGGCACTCCCGGACCCACTTCATTGGGATCGGCTGTCGTTTCAACTCCCGGTCCCGTACGAAATGCCCTTATAGGTTCATTACGCTTAGGAGCGGCTTTTGTAGTCTCCGGTATATTAATGACCGCAGCTGTGCTGCTTTCTACAGGAGCTGCCGTGGTTGGAGCAGGTGCTTGTGAAGGCTGTGCGGGTTTGGGGTTTGACTTTGTCCTGGTTTTTGATTCTTTTTAGGCTTGGGCTCAGCAGTATCCGCTGCCGTGGTCTGGGCTTCGCTTTGTGCGATTTCTTCACTTGCGGCACTGCTTTCCACAACTGTTTGGTTCTTACCGTCCAAATGATAACACAGCACCATAGTGTTGTTGTCAATATTATCATAGAGACTCTTTATCTTTTCTTTCGGAACTATTATACCTCCTTCCGAACCGTTTGTTTTATATATACTTCCACCGAAACGATCCATATCTGCCCTGGAATAAAAACTTAAATTATCTGAAAACTTAACCACATCTCCTATGTATTCGGTTCCTCCAAGCTTTTCCACAACTCTGTATATACCTGCAGGAGTAGGAGTTCCCTTGGATTCATCACCGGAGATTATATCGCTTTCCAGCACAAGCTCACCTTTTTTATAATAAAAAAGGTGCTGTGAACTTAAGTTGACCTCAACATATGTATCTCCGTATTTATTACTGTTACTTTCTGTAAACTCTCTGTTGAATTCAGGCTCTCTTTTACCGCTGTATCCGGCTTCCACCAATTCTTTTATTTTTGAAACTTCGGCTTCTTTATCTACTATTTTACTGTAATCGCTTCCGTTTATATTTACATAGCTTCCGTAAGAGGTCTTAAAATTGATACTTTCATCCGTCAGGTAAGATCGTGCCAGACTGTCAACAAATTCTCCTATTTTAACATCATCAAAGGAAATATTATAAGATTCGTCTATTATTATCCACTTGCTTATATGATTACCGTCTATTATAAAATTATCCTTATATTCTATGTAGGTACCTGTATACTTGTTCAGTAGGTCTACACAGGCTTTTATCTTATCATAGTCATTTTCCGAACCTACACTTACATAGGCATTTTCAGGATCCTTGCTTATATCCACCACATCCGATAATTTTAAGATAGCAGATCTTATATATGATACGGCAAGCTCTTTATCTACAAACTCACCCTCTTTTGAATCTATGATCTTATAACCTTTGTTAGGCTCATATTCGGATATTATGGTTTTTTGAGAAGCGGTCTGGACACTTTTTTTTATAAATGCTTTATCTTCAAGCTGCTTATTGAAATCATATTCACTTATTGTAAGTGGCAAGGGACTTTCAAGTACGGAAGCACTGAATAGATTCTTGATCCAGGCTATAGGTCTTTGACTTGATAAAAATTCCTCAACGGTAGTTCCGTAAACCCTTGTAAGACCTATGTTTTTTCCGTAAATCGTATCTTCCGAGTCTTTTGATTTTATTACCAGCTTATAATTTGCCACTTTTTCATCTATGAGTTTTTCTACATCTTTTACTGTCTTAAAAGATACATTTATACCGGATATATATGTATTAGGGAGAAAACGGGCATAGAATATCTGTGCAAACATAAGATATATAAGTACAAAACACAGACCGAAAACCGCTATAAAAGACATTACGACGAACCTGTTAACACCTGTTTTTTTTCTTGAACGTTTGCTTGATTTTTTTTCTTCCATAATCTCACCTATAATGTTAATCTACCCATATTTTTATTTTGTTTTTGACTGATATGCTCATAAACACAAGCTTTTTCTTCATCACTTATTTCTTTTGGATCATCAAACAGCTTAAGTGCATGTATAGCCAGTTTGAATATCTCACCGTCATTATGCATATCTGCAAGCTCAAATGAAAGTTCTCCGCTTTGCAACAGTCCGAAAAGATCTCCGGGACCTCTTAGCTTTAAATCGGACTCCGATATAAAGAACCCGTCATTGGAATTACCTATTATATCAAGTCTTTCCTTTGCCGCCTTGGAGTCTGAAGTACATACGAAAATGCAATATGACTGATACATATTTCTTCCCACTCTTCCCCTTAGCTGGTGAAGTGAGGCAAGTCCGAATCTTTGTGCATCTTCTATCATTATTACAGTAGCATTGGCAACATCCACACCTACTTCTATAACCGTAGTTGATACCAGTATATCTATATCTCCCGATACAAACTCAGACATAATTGCGGCTTTTTCGGATTCCGGTAATTTACCGTGCATAACCTTTATATTATAATTTTTAGGCAGATATTTTGCAAGTTTTTCCCTGTAATCAAATACATTTTCCGCCTCGATATTTTCACTTTCTTCTACCAAAGGACAAATCACGTATGCCTGATGTCCTTTTTCCAGTTCCTTTTGAATATGCTTATATGCCTTTTCTCTGTCCTTATCAAATATAACACAATTCTTTATATCCAGTCTACCTTTTGGCTTTTCTTTTATATAGGAAATATCCAGATCCCCATATATAATAAGTGCCAGTGTCCTCGGTATAGGTGTCGCACTCATGATCATAGAATGAAGCATCTTGGACTTTTCCAAAAGCTTTTGTCTTTGTCTTACACCGAATCTGTGCTGTTCATCCGTAATGACCAGGGCTATGTCATCAAATTCCAAAGCATCTTGTATAAGAGCATGTGTACCGACTATTATATCTATTGTTTTATCTTTTACCTGCTTATATATCTCCAAATGTTCTTTTTTAGTCATGCTCCCGGTAAGTATACCAACTTTAGGCGGATCGTCAAACTTTTCAAATATCGATGTTATATTTTTAAAATGTTGCTTTGCAAGTACTTCGGTAGGAACCATTATAGCCGATTGATATGAATTTTTATATGCCAAATACATTGCATATATAGAAACTACAGTTTTACCCGATCCTACGTCACCTTGTATAAGCCTGTTCATTGCATAACCCGACATACAGTCTTTTTCTATCTCCTCCATGCTTTTTAGCTGAGTAGCTGTAAGTTCATAGGGTAAGGCTTTGGTAAATTCTTCCATACAAGCATTACTTTCCAAAAGATACTTGGTTTTTTCTTTTGTATCTTCTTCTTTTAGCCTTCTAAGGGCTAAGGCAAATGTAAAAAAGTCATCAAATACCAGCCTCTTTCTTGCTCTGTCTATATCCTCGTATGAGTTTGGTCTATGTATCAGACTTAAACTTTCTTCATAAGAAATAAGCTCAAGCTTTTCTATAAATACCTTCGGCAGATAATCTTTTTTAGGCTCTATTTCCGAAAGTATCAGGGAAATGTGTTTGTTAAAGAAATTATTGCTGATTCCCTTGGTCAAGGGGTATATAGGCACTAATTTGCCGCTTAAGCTTTTATACTCTTCTTTTGTATATATTGCCGGCTGCTCCAAGCTGTATCTTCCCGATTTTTTTGACAACTTTCCTACAAATACATAGTCCTCACCCCTTCTTAAAACCTTATCTATATAGGTTTGATTATACCATACGGCTTTTATAAATCTTTCTCCGTCAGTAAGTGTAGCTATGCTTAAGGTCAGTCTTTGTACTTTTTTTTGCTCTATTGGAGCAAAAAGGCGTGCCGATAAGGTAACCTTTTCTTCTCCCGTATACTCTTTTATGTTGCCCGGTTCTTCAAATTTTTCATATCTTATAGGATAATGGCTTAGCATATCAGCCACAGTGTATATATTAAGTTTTGCAAGCATTGCCTTGGTCTTGGCACCTATACCCTTAAGCTTTGATATGTCTAAATTATAATCCATAATTTGCTCCTGTTTTTAAAATAGCTTCTGCTGTACCGGACTGTTGATATTACACTAATACTAAGAGAGATTGTTTCTTAAATAAGCACAGCAATTAAACTGCCTGTTTTGATATACAGGGTAATAAAAATATTCATTTTTTTGCTATACTTATTTTATGAACGATGCAGCGAATATTTTTACCATTTTACAATATCTACAAAGTAATTATTTTAAATATCATTAATTCGGTATGCTGCATATTAATTATAGCATAAAATAAGAGTCGTATACCATACTATGATAATCGACTCTTATTTAATTAATATTCAGGCAAAGTCATAAATGATTGTACTGCAACAATTAAACAGACTGTCAGCCTTACCATTTCTATCTATTCCGGTTCCTTGAGTGCAACCAAAACAGTCATGGAATTTGGTCTTTTGTCAAGCTTCTTCAAATGAAAAAATCATTTTGAAAAGTAGTTATAGACAATGATAAGAAACTGTAAGAAAAAAAGGACGAAACAGCCGGGGCATGGAAGCTGTAAAAATGCGAATCTGTAACACTTGTAATTAAATAAAACTTTGATAAACCTCAAAATGACAGATTTTTAAGCAACATATTTCAAAACAAAAATCCCCTATAGCACTTGTATTACAAGCACCATGAGGGATTATATTTTACTTCAGTGTAGAATACAATTTTTTATACAGAGATTGTATGCAGTTTTATTTTAAAGAAAAAGCATTAAGTATCACTGAAACAATGACAAATATCCATAAAGCTTTGCTTACTGTAGGCATGACATCCATTAATCCTGTTATATTTCCTTTTACAGCCATCAAAGAGCTGTCACTGTAAAAGGCACAAACAGTTAATGCCGTAAGTACTAAACTTATAAATCTTAAAAAAATTTAGTTTCCCTGTTTTTTATTTTTTGATTAATATTTAATACAGTTGCTATTAAAGTTCCCAAACCAAAAATTAATATAAGCAACATTTTGCACCTCATTAATAAAATTATATATGTTTGTAACGGTTTATGTGATGGACAAATCATTATAGTGTAGGTAATTTAAGTTATAAATTTATTTACTTTGCTGCAATATATCCCTGAGCGGTGAGAAGTTCCGCACAAAGCAAAGCTCCGCCCGCAGCACCTCTTAAAGTATTATGAGAAAGTCCTACAAACTTCCAATCATAGATGCTGTCCTCACGAAGTCTTCCTATGGATACACCCATTCCCTTTTCGTGATCCACATCAAGTTTTACCTGTGGTCTGTCATCTTCATCAAAATATGTAATGAACTGCTTCGGAGCATTGGGAAGATCGAGCTCCTGAGGAAGTCCTCTGTACTCTCTTAACTTTTGTATAAGCTCTTCTTTAGTTGCAGCCTTTTTAAGCTTTACAAATACTGCTGCCGTATGTCCGTTTAACACCGGGACTCTAAGGCATTGACAGCTTATCTTAGGGCTTGTAGCCGGAACTATCTCATCCCCCTCTATATGACCGAATATTCTAAGCGGTTCCTTCTCACTTTTTTCTTCTTCTCCGCCTATATAAGGTATAACATTCTCAACCATTTCGGGCCACTCGGCAAATGTCTTACCGGCACCCGAAATAGCCTGATATGTAGTAGCTATTACTTCATAAGGCTCAAACTCCTTCCATGCATTAAGCACAGGGGCATAGCTTTGTATAGAGCAATTAGGCTTGACCGCTACGAATCCTCTCTTGGTTCCCAGTCTTTTCTTCTGAGCTTCAATAATCTCAAAATGCTCCGGATTGATCTCAGGTATAACCATAGGAACGTCCTTGGTCCAACGATGTGCTGAGTTATTGGATACTACAGGAGTCTCTGTCTTTGCATACTCTTCTTCTATTTTCTTGATCTCATCCTTACTCATATCCACTGCTGAGAATACGAAATCCACCTTTGACGCTACTTCTTCAACATTGTTTACATCCATTACTGTAAGGTCTGCAACTTCTGCAGGTATCGAGGTAGTCATCTTCCATCTTTTTTCTACAGCTTCTTTATAAGTTTTACCTGCACTGCTTGGGCTTGCCGCAACCGCACAGACCTCGTACCACGGGTGATTCTCAAGTAATGATATAAATCTTTGACCTACCATACCGGTAGCTCCCAGTATTCCGACTTTTAATTTCTTGTCCATAATTTCTCCTATCCGAATTATAAGATATAGTATATCTTGTAATAAAGTATTTATAAGTCACAATTTAAGCAAGGAAAATATCTTTTAATATAAATAACAAGTAATTTTAATATATTCCTACTCTACTTAATACATTTTCGTATTCTTTACAGTTGTGTATCCTGTATACTTTTACTGTGAATACGGATAACTTACCTGAACCGCAAAAGTAAAGTATTACATGTAGGAGATAATAATATAAATCTTCTTAAATGGCAAGTAGTTTTAATAACTGCTATTATAATGATTCAGCATGTTTTTATATAACTTAGGCTTAGAGTTTTATCAATATCTTGAATCCTTGGTTTTTTTCCATAACAGTACCCACTTACTATATATATTATTAAATATTTGATTTTTTTACAATTATTTATTATATATCTTTCCTCTGTCTCCTCTATGAGAGTCTTTAAGTTTAGCCCTGTCTATAATATTACCCTTACAGTCTTTTATATCTTCCTCATTATTTTTATATATGGTATATATTGATTCTCCCTTACCTAGTTTCATTAATTTTTCGCCTTTGGCGGTCTTTTTCATAAGAGCAACTTCATCCACAGGGAACTTTAGTACATAATTCGCATCTGATACGGCTATTATTGCAGAGGTATTCTCATCCATCACCTTTATCGATGCTACCTTGTCTTCATCATTTAACTTTATTGCCTGTGTCTGCCTTACATTTGTTATAAATTCTTCGTATAAGGTCTTCTTTATAAGTCCCTGCCCGGTTGCAAATACCAATTTTTTGTTTTCGAGCTTAGAGCTTACCTCAATAAATACTTCCTCTTCCTTACTTGTATCGAATTTACAGATATTATCAAGCGGTATGCCCTTATCCCTGAGCTTAAGTACAGGCAGGTCTTTTAATTTTATCTGATGCATATAGCCTATATCGGTAAATAAGACTACCTTGTCGTTATTTAAGGCTTCCAGTTTGTATTTGAATTCCGTCTCTATGCTTTCAGCATTTCTTTGATATGTAGATCTGTCTATAAGCTTTGCATAACCGAACTTATCTATAAGAAGTACCACTTCTTCAGCCTTTTGCTCTATCTCCTCATATACCGCTTCTTTCGCATCTTCTATGTCGGTAAGTCTTTTGGTGGCATAGTCTTTTTTTATCTTTTTAAGGTCATTTATGATCAATGCATCCATTTTTTCCTTTGATTTAAGTATGTTTTGATACTCTTCTATATTAGCCAAAGTATTATTATGATCTTTTAACAATGCCTCAAGCTCCAAACCTATAAGTTTGTAAAGTCTCATATCCAGTATTGCCTGTGCTTGATTCGGAGTAAATGCAAGCTTCTTTGCATCATTTTCCAAAGACTTTGTTTTGAATTTTATATCCTTGGTCTCTCCCTTGGTTAGACAAAGCTTTGCCTGATTTAAGGTCTTGGCTCCTCTTAATATTGCAATTATAAGGTCAATACAGTCGGTCGCCTTGATAAGCCCCTCCTGTACCTCTTTTTTTTCAAGCTCTTTTTCCAGAAGGATATTGTACTTATTCGTATTGTTGGTATATTGAAAGTTAAGAAAATGTGAAAGTATATCTTTAAGTCCGAGTGTCTCAGGTCTTGAATTTACTATTGCAAGCATATTGATACCTAAGCTGTCCTCAAACTTCGTCTTTTTGTAAAGTACATTTTTTATTCTGTCTATATCCGCATCTTTTTTTAGCTCTAGAACTATTCTTGTACCGTTTTTATCGGATTGATTACTTATATCGACTACTTCCGGCAGTTTTCTTGTCTCAACCAGGTTAGCTATATCCTGCAGGAATTTATTTATTCCCGAACCAACCATTGTATATGGTATCTCGGTTATAATAAGTTTATCCTTATCAGACTTTTTCCTTCCCAGCTCCATTTCTATCTTGCCACGGATCTTAAGCTTTCCGCTGCCGCTTTCGTATATATCGTAAAGATCTTTTTTATTTGCAATTATACCTCCTGTAGGAAAGTCCGGTCCCGGCATAAGATCCATTAACTTTTTAAGACTTATATCCGTATTCTTTACATAGGCTATACAAGCGTCACATACCTCTGCCAGGTTATGCGGTGCTATGGAAGTTGACATACCTACCGCAATACCCTCAGCTCCGTTTATAAGTAAATTAGGTATCCTTACCGGCAATACTTCCGGCTCTTTTTCAGTCTCGTCATAATTCGATATGAAATTTACAGTCTTATCCAGATCCTTAAGATACACTTCTTCCGTAATCTTCATAAGCTTAGCTTCCGTATACCTCATGGCAGCAGCACCGTCCCCTTCGATAGAACCGAAGTTACCGTGTCCGTCTATCAAGGGCATGGACTTTTTCCAAGCCTGTGTTAAGACTACCAAGGTATCGTAGATAGATGAGTCACCGTGAGGGTGGTATTTACCCATGGTATCTCCGACTATTCTTGCAGATTTCCTGTGCGGTTTATCTGAAAGCAGTCTAAGCTCGGACATATCATACAATACTCTTCTTTGTACAGGTTTCAATCCGTCTCTTATATCGGGAATAGCTCTTGCCGTTATAACACTCATTGAATAGTCCATATAGGACTGCTGCATTTCTTCAGAGTATTCCGTTATAATAATATTTTCCAATTATTTGCCCTCCTATGCATCTATTACAGCCTGTGCAGCATGTTCATAAATAAAGTTTCTTCTTGGCATGACCTCTGAACCCATTAGAAGCTGGGTAATCTCGTTAGCCAATCTGGCATCTTCTATTTCCACCCTTTTAAGCACCCTTTTTTTAGGATCGAGGGTCGTCTCCCACAACTGCTGTGCATCCATCTCTCCAAGTCCTTTATATCTTTGCAGTGTAAATGTGCTTTTACTCTTTCTTTTATACTCTTCCAAAGCCTTCTCATCATAAAGATATACTTCTTCTCCCTTTTTGGGGATAGCCTTATACAGCGGAGGCATAGCAATATATACATGCCCGTTGTTGATAAGCTCAGGCATAAATCTATATATAAATGTTAAAAGCAGAGTATCTATATGGCTGCCGTCAACATCTGCATCCGTCATCAGTATTATCTTATGATACTTAAGTTTGCTTATGTCAAAATCGTTACCGTAACCTTCGGAAAAGCCGCATCCGAAAGCATTGATCATGGTTTTGATCTCGGCATTGGCAAGTACCTTATCAATAGAGGCTTTTTCTACATTAAGTATCTTACCTCGTATAGGAAGTATAGCCTGATACTTTCTGTCTCTTGCGGTCTTTGCAGATCCTCCGGCTGAGTCTCCCTCTACTATAAATATCTCACATTTGCTTGCATCCTTGGATTCACAATTAGCAAGTTTTCCGTTGGAGTCAAATGAAAACTTTGACTTTGAAAGCATATTGATCTTTGCTTTTTCTTCTGCCTTTCTTATCTTTGCCGATTTTTCGGCACAGGATATTATAGCTTTAAGTGTATCAATATTTCTGTCAAGAAACCTTCCCAGTTCCTCCTGTACGACCGTACTTACAGCCTTGGTGGCATCCGCACTTGCAAGCTTTGTCTTGGTCTGCCCTTCAAATATCGGATCGGGGTGCTTTGTCACCACTATAGCTGTCATACCGTTTCTTGTATCGGATCCGGTAAAGTTGGCATCCTTATCTTTTAATATACCAAGCTCCCTTGCATAGGTATTGATCATCTGCGTAAATCTCGTCTTAAAACCGACTATATGAGTTCCGCCCTCCTGTGTAAAGATATTATTACAAAATCCCAGTATGTTTTCCTCAAATGCATCTACAAATTGTATAGCGACCTCTACTTCTATTTATCCGACATACCTTTTATATATATTGGATCGTGTAAGGTATCCTTTCCCTTGTTAAGTTCCTTTACATAGGCACTGATCCCGTCTTCTTCATGATATATTATCTCTTCTTTTACTTCATCTCTTAAATTTTTATAATGAATAAAAAGGTTTGGATTAAGATAGGCTGTCTCGTGCAGTCTTGATTTTAACCAATCCGTTCTGAATGCAGTCTTCTCAAATATAGTATCGTCCGGTAAGAAATTTATCTTTGTACCTGTTTTTCTTGTCTTTGATATGACCGGCAGCAGTCCGTTGACCAGTTCTGTTTTAGCTACACCTTTTTCGTATGAATCATGGTAGATATTGCCGTTTCTTGAAATATACACATCCATTTTTTTTGATAAAGCATTAACGACCGAAGAGCCGACACCGTGCAAGCCACCGCTGGTTTTGTATGCCTCATTATCGAATTTACCTCCGGCATGTAATGTGGAAAGTACCACTCTTGCAGCTGCTACCCCTTTTTTATGAAGTTCCGTAGGTATACCTCTACCGTCATCTTCGACAGTACATGAACCGTCCTTTTCCAAAGTTATATATATATTCTTGCAATGACCTGCCAGATATTCGTCCACCGAATTATCGAGTATTTCATATATTAAATGATTAAGCCCTTTTTGCCCGACACTTCCTATATACATACCGGGTCTTTTTCTTACAGCTTCCAGACCCTCAAGTACGCTAATACTGTCCGCATTATACTGTGACATTTTTATCCTCCTGATAAAGTAAGGTTTATCTTATATTTATTATTATCTGTTCTTTGCTCAAGATACCTTACCCCTTTTAACACGCAATGAAACACATTATATATTAATGTTTTGCAAAAAGGCAAGTGTTTGTTCGATTTGAGTTTGAAAAATCCGATAGATAGGACGAATAAACTTGCACTTTAATCTAAAGTAAGCTGCAAATTTAACGGATCAAGACTTTTACACGCATTCTTTTTTATTTCAGTATACAATAGAGTTTGACATTCTGTAATGAATTGTTGATACTTTACCTGTAGTACTGCGAGTATGACCTAAATAAGCATTGGCTCCTTTTTATTTATTGTGCATACATCCAATATATATTATAATCAACTCATATTTTTACAATAAAGCAGTACAAGAGGTAATTATGGCTAATCTTTCTTATCATGAAAATGTAGATAAAAAAAATATCAATAAACTGAGGGAACTTAGCAGCGAGCTCCCGTCATATTGTAAGGAGTTTTTTAGGGGTATAGAACCACGTACCGGTTCTCGTACACGAATAGCCTATGCTTACGATCTGAAAGTTTTTTTTAAATACATACTGAGCAATAATCATTATTTAAATAAAAAATACAATGATATAAGTGAAATAAGTCTTGCGGATCTTGACAGACTAAGAGTTCCCGACTTTGAAGAATTTATGGAATACTTAAAATACAGAGAGGATGATGACAGGGAATTACTCAATAAAGACTTAAGTATTAAGCGTAAGATCTCCTGCCTTAAAAGCTTTTTTAAATATTTTTACAAACTGGAAAGACTTGAGAACAATTATATATCAAAAGTAGGACTTCCGAAACTTCATCAAAAGGAAATAGTAAGACTTGATATAGACGAGGTGGCTCTTCTCTTGGATGAGGCCGAAAACGGAGATATGCTCACTGATAAGCAAAAAGCCTATCATGAAAAGACCAAAAACAGAGATCTGGCACTTCTTAGCCTTATGCTGGGTACCGGAATACGTGTTTCTGAGTGTGTGGGACTTAACATCAATGATGTTGATTTCAAAAATAACGGCATACGTATTCATAGAAAAGGCGGTAATGAAGTTACCGTATATTTCAGCGATGAGGTTTGTGATACTCTCAATATATATATGGAGGAAAGAAGAACACAGATACCTATAGAAGGTCATGAAGATGCTCTCTTTCTATCAATGCAAATGAGAAGGATCAGTGTAAAAAGTGTTGAGAATCTTGTTAAAAAATATGCCACCCTGGTCAGTCCCCTTAAAAAGATCACCCCTCATAAGCTACGCAGTACCTACGGAACCAACCTTTACAGGGAAACCGGCGACATCTATCTTGTAGCCGATGTTCTGGGTCACAGTGATGTCAATACTACCAAAAAACACTATGCAGCTATAGAAGATGACAGAAGAAAAAGAGCGAGAAATATGGTAAAGCTCAGATGATCTTATTTCAATATAAGCATTAAGTATATATGTTGTTAAACCTCCCCATTGGCTGATTCCCAGACCTAGATTCATAAAGATCGAAATATGCTTATTATTCAACTAAATACATTATATATCTTTATAACTAAGGATCCTGCTTTGCAGGATTCACCGCCTGCAACGGGTCGTGTAAGTGAGATCTACATATACACAGTAATGCGATCCCTCTAAGAGATTTTTATTTGATAGATAATCTCGGAAAAATTTCCTATCAAATAAAATAAGGATACCCGATCAATACTGCTTTTTCGGGTATCCTTATTTATATATATTATTTAAATATATTAATGTATTACATCATTCCGCCCATTCCGGCACCTGCAGGCATAGCAGGAGTTTCTTCCTTGATATTAGCCACTACAGACTCTGTTGTAAGTAAGGTACTTGCTACAGAAGTTGCATTTTGAAGTGCTGAACGTGTAACCTTGGCAGGATCCAGTATACCTGACTTGATCATATCTACATACTCTTCCTTGAATGCATCAAATCCCACGCCTTCCTTGGCTTCCTTAACCTTGCTTACTATTACACTTCCCTCAAGTCCCGCATTCTCAGCTATACGGAAGAGCGGAGCCTCAAGTGCCTTAAGTAAGATCTTGGCACCTGTCTTCTCATCACCTTCAAGAGTCTCTATAAGCTTTTCTACAGCCTTGCTTGCATGTATATAAGCTGAACCTCCTCCTGAGATAATACCTTCTTCTACAGCCGCTCTTGTAGCATTAAGCGCATCTTCCATACGAAGCTTTGCTTCCTTCATCTCTGTCTCGGTAGCAGCTCCTACTCTTATAACAGCAACTCCGCCTGAAAGCTTAGCAAGTCTTTCCTGGAACTTCTCCTTATCAAAGTCTGAAGTACTCTCTGCAAGCTGAGCTTTGATCTGAGCAACTCTGTTATCTATATCCTGCTTCTCTCCGAGACCGTCTACTATTATAGTATTCTCTTTAGAGACCTTAACTGACTTTGCACGTCCTAAAGAATCGAGTGTTGTCTCCTTGAGTTCTAATCCTACTTCTTCGCTTATAACGGTAGCTCCTGTAAGTATTGCTATATCCTTAAGCATTTCCTTTCTTCTGTCACCGTATCCCGGTGCCTTAACAGCTACTACGTTAAATGTACCTCTGAGCTTATTAACTATAAGTGTAGTAAGTGCTTCTCCTTCTACATCTTCTGCAATTATTAAAAGCTTTGAACCTGTCTTTACTATTTCCTCAAGTATAGGAAGTATATCCTGGATATTAGCTATCTTCTTATCTGTGATGAGTATATACGGATTATCGAGATTTGCCTCCATCTTCTCCATATCTGTACACATATAAGCAGATACATATCCTCTGTCAAATTGCATACCCTCTACGAGGTCAAGCTCTGTAAGCATAGTCTTTGATTCTTCTATTGTTATAACACCGTCATTGGTAACTTTTTCCATAGCATCTGCAACGAGCTTACCTACTTCATCATCTCCTGCTGATATAGCAGCAACTCTTGCAATATGCTCCTTACCGTTTATAGGCTCACTCATCTTTGCAATAGACTCAACTGCTACTTCACAAGCCTTCTTCATTCCCTTTCTGATAACTATAGAATTAGCTCCCGCAGCTATATTCTTCATTCCTTCGTTGATCATAGCCTGTGCAAGTACAGTTGCTGTAGTTGTTCCGTCTCCTGCTACATCGTTGGTCTTGGTAGCAACTTCCTTTACAAGTTGTGCTCCCATATTCTCAAATGCATCTTCAAGCTCTATTTCCTTAGCTATTGTAACACCGTCATTGGTTATTAAAGGTGCACCGTATGATTTGTCAAGAACTACATTTCTCCCCTTAGGTCCGAGTGTTACTCTTACAGTATCTGCAAGCTTGTTAACTCCGGTCTCAAGAGCCTTCCTAGCTTCTACGCCGTATTTAATTTCCTTAGCCATTTTAATTCGCCTCCGTCAGTCTTTTACTCTATTACTGCCAATATATCGTTTTGCTTTACTACTATAAATGTTTCGTTATCAAGCTCTACTTCAGTGCCTGCATATTTAGAATATATAACCTTATCACCTGCCTTAACCTGCATGGTGATTTCTTTGCCGTCTACCACACCGCCCGGTCCTACTGCTATAACTTCTGCCTGAGACGGTTTTTCTTTTGGCTGTCCTGTAAGCACTATGCCTGACTTTGTGGTCTCTTCAGCCTCAAGTTGCTTAAGTACAACCTTATCAAATAAAGGTACTAACTTCATATAAACCTCCTGTTAATAAATTCATTTAGTTTTTAACTAGTGAAGATTATACTAAATTTTGTTAGCACTGTCAAGTGTTGAGTGCTAATTATTTTTAATTTCACTATATAGAGATGTTTCTTTAATAAATAGATATAGACATAATATGATCATTGAAACATTTATTTCACTTATCATATTATGTCTATATCTTTGTCAGACTGTATTTGTAGGATAATCGGTAAAATTCTATTACCGATATATCTGACAACTTGTTGATTAAAATATCTTTTTATTTTAATTATAGCTTGTAGACAAACTGTAGAAACTATAGCCTCCGAAATAACCTCCGTCAGTTTTGCTTAATGTAACAGTATATGTTCCTATCCTATTATATTGGTAATCTGTAACATTACCAACTATTTTCACCTCACTGCCCTCTATGGTTGCTGAACTCGGATTTGAAAAACGGTGCGGACCGGCATCACCTCTAAAAGCTACACTATTATAATACATATTACTTCCGTAAATATCCATAGCTGACACATCTTGTGAAGTCACGGATCCGAATATCTGTCTTACCATCTCCTTAGCATCATCTACATTCATAACAAAATATTCACCCGATTCACTGAGTCTCGAATCTTTATTTGAATTAGCTACCCATAACATTTCATTAATTCTGGATGCACCACCCATAACGGAACCCAAAATATAAACAGGAGTTTTATATGATTCAACTTCCATATCTTTAGCAAGCTCTACAGCTCTTATAATGTGGATATTCGATGTACTTACACTTTTTACCGAACTGCTTGATCCTCCGCTTGTCCATGCTCCGTCCGAACCTACATAATATCCGTCAGGTGTCTGTCTGTTAACATACATAGCTCCATCCGATCCCATATAATAATATTTCCTCCGGATTGCACCCAAGTAGAGGTGTACATGGCTCCGCTTCCTCCAAGATAGTACCAGCTTCCTCCTGACTTTACCCAAGTTGATGATAACATAGCTCCACTTGCACCAAGGTAATACCAACTTCCGCCCGACTTCACCCAATTATTCTGAATCACATATCCGTTACCGTCAAAACAATACCATGCCCCATCTACCTGTACCCAGGCATTATATGGGTATCCGCCTGAGGCATATTGAAGCCACCATCCACGATAGTCCCTTCTCCAAGTTGCATTTCCCGCCATGGCACTAAACGCTAATAAAAATGTCATTATAAGGCATAATACAAGACTCATCATCTTTTTGAAAAATCCGCTTTTTATTTTATTACTTAACATACTCTCTCCTATCTGCATATTCCGTATGCATCGACGAAATAACCATCCGGTGTAATTGTATTAAACAACATATAACCGTTATAGTCAAGATAATACCAGTTTCCTCCTGATTGCATCCAACCTGTCCTCATACTGCAGTCGGAATTAAAATAATACCAATATCCGCCTATTTTCTCCCAACCTGTTGTCGCATAACCGTAATAGTTGAAATAGTACCATGTTCCGTCTACCCTTGCCCAGGTTGACCATGGATATGAACCGTCAGCATATTCAAGCCACCATCCGTATCCGTCATATCTCCATGAGGCGGTATTTCTTTTATTACTTTTGCTACTGTAATTATTACTTGAGCTGCTGACTCCTGAGCTGTTATTACTTGATCTGCTGACTCCTGAGCTGTTATTACTTGAGCTGCTGCCTCCTGAGCTGTTATTACTTGAACTGCTTGAGCTGTTGTTGCTTGAACTATTATTATCGGATAAATCGGACTGTTTCTGTGTATTATCCGCTGCATCCTTTGTATCAATCTCCACTTTTGATCGGTAGCTGAATCCGAATCTCTTTGAACTACATTTCTGCCTGAAGTTACAGACAGCGCCTTGCCGGATTTTTTACAGATAATTCTGTACCATCCGTCACCGTCACTTACTATATACCAGTTGGCAGTACCGTCATTAACATAATCCCATGCCCAGATATTTCTGTTGTTCTCATAAACTACGGATCCGTCTCCTTCTACATTTACTCCCTTTCCGGTATGCATGGAAGTTAGTTTGAAAGAATCATCGTAGAGTTTTTCTATTCTCCACATCTGTCTGTAAAGTCCGGATTTGTCGGTAATATTGATATTTGCTCCGTTGGGTACGTAATCATCTATAGTAAGTACACCACCGTTATAATTTTCAAAATAATATTCTCCGTTTGATATCTCCGCAGCACTGTTCATAGATGAGGAGGATGTAGAATTTGAAAAACTCGGTTTAATAATGGCTGTATAATTATTAAGTGCCGCACTTCTTTCTGCTCCCGGTTCACCGGTGTATTTACCGCTGTAGTCAACATAATAATATCTTGAAGAATCTACCCAATATACTATTCCTATATGTCCGTAACGACCGGTACCGAATTGATATGCTCCGAACACCACTATATCACCGGGTTCCCGGTATAGCCTCTCCTGCCCGATATCTTCTCCAATCATCCGGTAACGGGTTCGATACATACGCTCCCGCATCACCACTTAATTCATAATAGTTCCAAAGTTCATTACTATAACCTTTTATAAGATCGACACATTGAGAACCGTAAGCACAGTCATAGTCAATTGCTGTACCTACCTTTGTTCTTACCCAATCCACCGCCTGTTCTCTTGTTGGTTGAGTAGTTGTAGGTGCCGCAAATATTTGTATACTCATAGTTAAAGACATAGCAAGTCCAAGTGTAAAAGCATGAGAAAGTTTCATATAATGATCCTCCGTAATATTAAAGTCGTAATTTCTAACCAATATCTTGTTCTAAATTACTGCTATCTGTTTATCATAAGAATATTAAGATAATATTTTCGTATGATAAAAAAAGATTTGTATTTTTATTGATATTATTGTTTATATTCTATTATCCGGATATATTATCATTATAATTATTTTTCATATAAAACCCCACACGAAAGTGTTGTTTTTAATTTGATTTTATCTGTTGCCCGTAACTTTCTTTGGTCATAGTCAGATTCTGACTTGTAAAATATACTATTCCCGGGTCCTTGGCAAACCATTCTGCTTTGTAATAATATGAACCTCCGTATTTGTTAGCCAGTGATTGACCTGCGCTTGTTAGATACTGGTTTATGTCATCATTAAAATCATAGATTCTTAACCAGTTCGGACAATACCCGTAAGAACCGTAGGCAAACAGTGCATCATCGAGATCCGAAAGTGTCACGGCTTTGCCGGTATAGGCAAGATAATCGTAACTTCCTCCTGTTTTTGCGTATGTTATATTTTTGAGAGTTTCGGGTTCTTTAATACAGATTCCTTCCGATCTGTGGTCTGCGGAATATATATCCTCCGGAACCATCAAATATATATTCTCTCCTCCGTCATTCCATGTACTGTCTACCATATAATAACCGTCTTGCGTTTTTACTATGTTCCAAGCATGTTTACCTTCCGGAACGGCTCCTCCGTCTACAAAACATGTCATATCCGACATAGTCATTAAAAGCTGAAATGCTCTTGAATAAGCGCTACATACACCCTTGCCTTCAAGTAACGGTCCGTATGCAGTCCTTGATGTCGTTTTTGATATACGATTCTCTATTACGCTATAATCATACTCTACAGTATCACATAAATAATTATTGATCTGATAAAGAAGCTCCAGCGAACTTGAATATTTTCCTTCCAGACCCTTTAGAATTGATTTTGCTTTGGACTTTATTGCCTTTTGCATTTCTTTTCTTTGATTGATATCGGAAACAAAATAATCCACTTCTACAAGATAACTTCCGTCACTTTGCATTGTTATTGTTTTTTCAGGGTAATCAAGTTCCAATATATATTGGTTTTGCCAACATACCTCCTGTATGGCATCTTCTATAGCACTGCGATTGGTATTATAGTTAAGTACAAATTCTTTTTTTCCTGTCATCATAGCCCATGCTATCTCTTGTGACATTGTGGTACTTGCAATAACTTTTTCGGGTAAACAATCAATTCTTTCAAAATCATTGTATGCACTTATACCACCATCTATTTCAGATGGACTGATAGCCAGACTTATTTTTGATTTGCCTTTTTTCTTTGAACTCGAACTTCCGTTCGTATACGAATTATCGTAAAACTTCTTTTCCGAGTCGGACTTAAAACTTACTGTCTTCTTTTCCTTATCAATTATCACAACAGCTGCTTTGGAAGGATAATCTTCCATGTCCGCCTTGAATTTTATAGAATTGTCAAAAGTACGTTTGATTACTTCTATACTCTTTTCGGGATCGTTCTTATCAAACTCTTTGATACTGTATTTAAAATAAAACGGCGAATTATTAACCCTTACATTAACTGAAAGGACTTGCTGCATATCCTCTTTATTCTCATCTGTATCTACATCCATCTCATCTAATATATATTCGTTCATATATTCCAGATTATGTTTTCTTATACTTCCGTCAGTCATTCTGACATATATGAAATTAGTTATATCCTCAGCTTTATCTACTATAAATGAAGTAGTTGAAGGATAATTACTCTCATACTTCTTTATATATGACGGTATATTTTGTGCCAAAGCATTAAAGTCATATAAAGGACTTTCTTCAATTGCATAATAGCCCGGCTCTTTGTATTCGGCTAAATTATCCAATTCTTTGATTGATTTTGAAATAGCCTCATCTTGAACCTCATTATTATGTGCTGACTCGGATTCATCAACACCACTTCCTTGTTTAAGTGCTATTACGGAAAGATATCTGTTTGAACCAGGTATAAGTGCTGTACTGATGTCATTTGGAGTAAATGTTACATATCCGGCTTCGGCTGCCTTTGTATACGTTCATCTCTGAAGTTTGCATCACTCATAGAATATTTTGTATCGGTGATTACATCAACAACACTTGTTATGGAATGATCTACATAAAGAATATTATCTACACTGTCACCTTCACCTTCTTCACCAATTTTAAGTTCATTGATGACAAGAGGATCGTCTGCAGAAGCTTCTTTTTCATGTTTTTTTGCATTTTCGTTATTTTCAGCTATGATCTCATTCAACATATCCTTATCCGGCATCCTGTAATAAGAAATAATTGCATAGGCATCAGCTCCCTCGACCGGATCCCATTGAGCATAAAACTCACCATTTTCATTGACATAATATTCAGGGGTCAGAGCCTGTCTTTCTTCTCTGTCCATCACGATAGTTGTTACTAAGGGTTTTGAGAGTTTTTCACCGGTTTCAAAATCAACATTCTGAACCATATATATTATATCTCCCGAAGTCCAACCCACACTACCTCCACGCATACGTATCGACTCTTTTACACTTTGTTTTACCTCACCGCTTTGATCCTGCTCATAATAAAACAAAGTACCTACGGAATACACACCTTCGCTATTCGGATAAACAGTATATTTATAACTGCTGTCGTCAAGTGTTTCATTATCATATTTTGTTTCTATCTCTATACTAAAGTTTTCATCCAGAAAAAACTGAACTGCCGGTACTTTGTCACCAAGCTTTACTTGATCAAGCTGAGACTTTGATGTTATTTCCAGCTTTTGATCCGGTGTCCAGAATTGTATTTCTTTTGCATAGTCATAAAGCGATTCTACATTGGCAATTTCACTTTCGTTATTGCTATGTTCAACCTTACTTAATGCTTTCGAATTTTCTTTTTTAAGTTCATTATCACTCGCAATAATATCCGCATTGCTTTCAGCTGTTTTGCCGGCTCCTTGCTGTGTACAACCTGTAATACTTGAAACAAGCAGTAATGTAGATAACATTGCGGCATAAAATCTTCGCCCAATTATTTTAACCATAATTTTCTCCCTACTTTTTTAATAATCAGTGTAAAGAACAGACCTGCCTTTTAAGCTACACGATAAATCTCTGTCGGTTCTCTTTTTTAATACATTGTGTCGATTTTATCATTTATATAACGAAAATAACAGTGTTATAATGCAGTATTTTTTTCTTAATTAATAGTAATACTTTATTAAACTAATTTCATTTTTTTAATTTTATTGATTCAGATGATTTTTATTGTATTTATATTATTAATTTCTATTTTCTTTCATTTTTTTCTTTATATGTATTGTGTTATTAATATAAATATTATATAATTACACAGATTATTATTTACAGAAAGGAATTTTTTTATGGGCGTTGTTAAAAAAAGAGATATTGTCCTGCCAATTATTTTATCTATTGTAACTTGCGGTCTATACGGTATTTACTGGATCATAAGTCTTGTAAACGAGGTTAATTACATATGTGATGAACCTGAGGCAATGTCAGGTGGTGTTGTATACTTGCTTTCACTTGTAACTTGCGGTATTTATTTGATTATCTGGTTCTATAATGCAGGTGGAAGACTTGATCGTGCAAAGAGTGCGGTAGGTTTACCTCCTTCAAATTCAGGTACTATTTATTGCGTATTGTCTTTATTCGGACTTAGTATAGTAACTTTGGCACTTATTCAGTCAGAAGTTAATAATCTTGTAGATGCAAAATATGATGGAAATACGTATTAAAAAAGTTTTATAAAAAGCAGGTCAGGCATTTCTTTTTGCCTTGACCTGCTTTTTATCTATAAGTTTTCATATCCCCATACCATGTGTCTTTAAGCTTTTTACCGGACTTAACTGTCCAAGCTGCGGTGTGACAAGGATGGGTATTGCTATGATGCACGGCGATCTTCCGGTGGCTTTCAGATATAATCAACTCTTGTTCGTACTTACACCTTTTTTCGCCCTATACATACTTTTTTTTATTATAAGGTATATAAAAACAGGTAACAGCAAGCTAAGTAAAGCGGAAAATATCATCTTTATAATAATCATTATAATGTTGATAGTTTACGGTATTATTCGCAATTTACCGTTTTACCCCTATCATTTGAAATAATATTTGACTTATTATAATATCTATCATGATAACAACTGCCACCGGTTCGTGATCTATAAGCTCTTTTTGAATCTTTCGGTAATGCAAATTTGTATTGCGTTACGCCGGATTTTTTGTAGACTAACACGTTCTTTTATACGAAATAAATACTTGACACATAATAAAAACTGCCTCATTTAAGAATAAATCTTAAATGAGGCAGTTTTTATTATATAACCGTTACCGGTCTCTAATTTTGATTATTATCCAAAACCTTAAAGCTTGCATCTTTTAATCTGCAATAAATCTGTCCGTCACTTTCTTCATATGTTTCAAAAGTACCGACTACCTCTACATAAGTATTATCCTCAGGATATTCATCCGGATATACGTGATTGCCGTCATCCCAGACAAATTCCATACCCTGTGCACAACAAGCCATAGCATCTTCTATGATAACATAATGGTAATATCTGTTGTTCGGATCATAAAAGCTTGCATAATACCTTCCTGTTATCTTTATGACCTTACCTTCAAAAAGTTCGGGTTCAACCATCATTTGATATACGCTTGCATATATCAGGTCACCGTCCATAGCTGTAAGATCATAGTCTATACCGTCTTTATTGGTAGGTTTTAATTCCGGCAGTAACGGATTGACTGTAGTTTCAGCAGCAGAACCTGTTTCAGAAACTTCGCCGCTTCCATTAGACTTAGTATCGCTTGAAGAGCTTTCACTTTCTGAGGCTATTTGTGATTCTACGATTGCCGATACATTGTTGCTTGGCAATATACCCTTCCTGGGTTCTCCACATGCCGATAAAATTGCTGCTGTTATAGATGTAAGTATGCAATAAGCATAAAATTTTTTTAAAAACATTAATTAATTACCTTCCCTATAATACTTGATAATATAAACAATATAATATTGGCAAGTACTATTGTAGATCCTACGGGAGTCGATAAAAGTATAGAAGACAGTATACCGAGTAAAGCACATATTATCGACATAATTGCCGAACATATGACTACTGACTTAAAGTTTTTCATCAGTCTCATAGCGGAAAGTGCCGGAAATACTATTAAGGCTGATATAAGTAATGAACCTACAAGATTCATTCCCAGTACTATAATTATAGCTATGATTATCGCTATAAAAAGATTATATCTTTCAGTATTGACTCCTGTTGCCTTTGAAAATGTTTCATCAAAAGTAATTGCGAATATCTTGTTGTAAAATATTATATACAAAGATATTACCACTAATGACATAGTAATGCAAATAATTACTTCAACTTTTGTAAGTGTAAGTATGGATGTTGATCCGAACAAACTCGTACACACATCTCCCGATACATTTGCAGATGATGAAAACATATTAACCAGCATGTATCCTATCGCAAGTGAACCTACCGATAGAATTGCAATAAGTGCATCTCCTTTGATCTTGGTATTTTCTCCGAGCTTAAGCAATATGATAGCTACTATAATTGTTATCGGCATTGTAAGTAGAGTATCGTTGGCAAGATTGAGTACTGCCGAAACCGACATCGCACCGAATGCTACATGAGACAATCCGTCTCCTATAAATGAAAATCTTTTTAATACCAAACTTACACCAAAAAGCGAAGAACACAGTGCTATCAGTACTCCCACGACCAAAGCATATACAACAAACGGATAGTTCATGTAAAATCTTAATTTTTCTATTATATTCAATATACCCATAATTTACCTGCTGTTTTCTATTATTCCGAATATCTTATATGCCTGACTGTCCATATAGTCTTTGGTTTCACCGAAAAATAATTGTTTTTCGGCTATATGAAGTATATGGCTGGCGTATTTTGTACTGCTGTCTATATCATGAGAGACCATTATTATAGATATACCATCATCATTAAGTTTTTTTACAAGATTATAAAAATCGGTAGTTACCTTGGGATCTAATCCGGTTACCGGTTCATCAAGCAATATTACCTTGGATGTTGCACAAAGTGCTCTTGCCAGAAGTACTCTTTGCTTTTGTCCTCCCGAGAGATCTCTGTAACACTTATTTGCCAGGTTCGATATGGACATATATTCCATATTATCTTTTGCTGTCTGCTTTTGTTTTTTGTTATAAAATAAGTTACCCTTACCTATATGTCCCGATAAAACTATCTCCCAAACCGAAGCCGGGAAATCTTTTTGTAAAAGTGTCTGCTGGGGTAAATAACCTATATCCTTCTTACTTAAATTCTCCCCATACTCAAGTTCTCCCGATAACTTAGGTATCAAACCGAGCATAGTCTTCATTAAAGTAGACTTACCGGCGCCGTTTTCACCGACTATGCATAAATAATTGCCGGCATCCAAATTAAAATTTATCTCACGGCTGACTATATTAGCGTCATAGCCTACCGATAAGTCTTTGCATTTAATGTATGACATATAAACCTCTTAATCTATATTAGTTTGCAAGTGCCTTCTTAAGTACTTCCAAATTATCTTTCATAACGGACAGGTAAGTAAGCCCTGAATCTATATCTTTTTGACTTACTGATTGTAATGAATTAAGCACTACAAGTCCTTGATCCTTATTCTTTGTATTTTCTATTACTGTCTTAGCTATTTTTTGATCTGAATTTTCTATGGTAATTACATTCTTAAGACCCAATTCATCGAGTTTTCCGGCAAGGAAAGTTACGGTATCAAAACTTGCCTCTGTCTCTGCACTGCATCCGACAAAAGCAGCACTGTACTTAATATTATAATCATCCACCAAATATCTGAATGGGAATCTGTCTCCGACCAATATATACTTAGTGTTTGATTCATCCACAACCTTTTGATATTCACTGTCAAGTTCAGCAATTTTCTTCACGTAAGCTTCAGCATTAGCAGCGTAATCGGAAGCATTATCAGGATCAAGACTTTCTATATCAGCCTCTATATCCATTACCAGCTTTTGAGCATTCTTAAGTGAAAGCCATACATGCTCGTCATACTCGGCTTCTTCCGAATCATGATCGTGATCGTGGTCGTGGTCGTGGTCATGCTCTTTTTCTTCATCGGAATGATCATGCTCTTTAGCCTCTTCACCATGATCGTGATCATGTTCTTCTTCCGCTTCCATACCTTCAACTACTTCTTCTTCCTTAACATCGGATCCCAAAGAATTAAGCAGATTGATAACTTTAATATCTTTATTTTTGCCTCTTCTATAGCATCTTCAGCCCATGTGTCGGATTCTCCGCCAACATAGATAAAAAGATCCGCTGATGATATCTTTGCTATATCTTCCGCACTTGCCTGATAGCTGTGCAAGTCGACTCCCTTATTCATAAGGTAAGTTATTTCGAATTTATCGGCATGATCTCCTACTATTTCTCTTACCCAGTCATATTCAGGGAATATAGTAGTCACAATGCTTATTTTTTTACCGGTGTCTTTAGCGTCCTCAGAAACCGACGAACTTTGATCCATGCTCTCACTTGCAGCTTCTGAAGCCGCAGATGTTGAACTGTTTGCAGAATTGGATGTAGCACATCCTGTTAAAAATAATAATGATGCACACATAATAGATGCACATTTAGCTAAACTGAACTTACTCATAAACCCTCCACGATTATCCAGGCTTTTATATAAGCCTTTTAATTTTTTTCTCGGCACTTATCGCATTTACCCATTATCACGGAATCTTTGCAATCCAGAGTATATCCGCATTCATCATATACATATTTATTGATCATATCCATACCGTCATGATCCATATGGACTATTCCACCGCAATCCTTACACTGGATATGCAAATGTCCTTCACACTCTTTATCCCCGTCGAGATATTGATATAAACTGCATCCGTCATCCGCATGTTTGACTTTTAGAAGTTTGCCTGCATTAGTCAGTCTGTCAAGATTTCTGTAAATAGTCGTGAGATTGATCTTAATATTATTTTCCTGCATATTTTCATATATTTGATATGCGGAAACTCTTCTGTCTTTATTTTTTTTCAAATATAGCATCATCTCTTCTTTGAATTTTGTATTATACTCTTTTTGCAATTTAATCTCCTCTCTAATGTTAAATCGCAAATTCTTTGCAATTTTACATCTTTCCTGCTATTTTTGTCAAGAACTTAAATGTGTAGATTCTGTTAAGTTTTTATTTTTTTCTCTGTCAAAGTCTAATTTCATACACTTTTTATAAAAAGCTGTAAAGTAAACAAATGTTCATCAATATATATAAGTTTAAACATTGTTTTTTTAATTATAGCACTTATTTGCATTTCTAAACAGTCTAATATTAAATTAATCTAAATCCGTTAAAATATATTTTAAAAATATATAGGCTTTTTTTATTCTATTTATGTCTTTATTTTTTTGAGCATTTTATATTATAGTCTATATAAAGATCATTCAAGGTTTGCTTGTAAAAAATATACAAATTTACCTTAAGAACATTTTAATTAACAAGGAGGATTTTTATGGCAAAGAAACTACTGGGGAAGATAATAACCTTAACCGCTCTTGGAATTGTTGCCACCACTGCTATATCTTACATTTTAAAATATAAATCTTTTCATAAGGACTTAGAAGATGATTTCTTCGAATTTGAAGATGATGATACCGATAATGCAGGCAATTTAGGAAAAGACAGAAATTACATAGCTCTAAGCTCAGACAAGGATAACTTTGTTATGGCAGCGAAAGATACTTTCGAAGCAAGTAAGGGAATGGCAGGTGCTGCCAAGGATATACTCAAGGATGTAGGCAGTATTATAGCGGACAACACAAGTGCCGCAGCCAGAGCAGCCGGAGATATGACTAAAAAATTCACACAGAAAAATAATTTTTCAAAGGATGATGTTTCGGACTTTAGCGAGGATCTTGCATCCGATATCAAAACTGCCGCTGAAGATGTTAAGGATAATGTAGCGGATAATTTCAATGAGATAAAAGAAGAAGCAAGAGAAAGCGCTCAGGAAATAAGTGAGAATATCAAAGAAACCGCCGAAGATGTCAAGGAAGATGTCCAACACCAAAATAATGACGATCAGATCTTCGAGGATTTTCATTAATTTAATTTATAAAAGATGCCGTGTTATCATTATCAGGATAATCACGGCATCTTTTGTTTTATCTGTCTTTTTTCGGAATTATCTCTATCCAATATCCGTCAGGATCGGAAATAAAGTATATACCCATATCAGGATTTTCATAACAGATCACACCTAGTTCTTCATGTTTTTTATGAGCAGCATCCATATCCTCGGTCTCCATTGCCAAATGATACTCAAGATCTCCGAGATCATAAGCTTCTTTTCTGTCTCTTAACCAGGTAAGTTCTAAAGTAAATCCGGTTTTTTTGTCTCCGAGGTATATAAGCTTAAACGAACCGTCCTTTGCATCTTTTGTTCTTACCGGCTTAAGTCCCAGTGCTTCATCATAGAATTTGAGGCTTTTTTCAAGATCAAGTACATTAAAATTAAAGTGATTAAAACTGAACATAACTTCCTCCTTTTTAGGTAAATGTTATTTTGTAATGATAATATTACTGATTTAATTTGAATGAGCTCTTAAGCCCAACTATACGGTTAAATACAGTTTTTTCATCCGTACTGTCCTTGCAATCCACACAAAAATATCCATTTCTTAAGAATTGGAAGCTGTCATATTTCTTGCAACCGTATATTCCGCTTTCTATATAGCAATCTTTTAGCACCGTCAAAGAATTAGGGTTGAGGTTTAAGTTACCTTCATCATCCAGTTTTCCTTTTTCTTCGTCAACTATATTTTCATACAGCCTGCATTCCGCCTTGATAGCCGTATCTGCATGCACCCAATGTATGGTTCCCTTTACTTTTCTTCCTTCAAACCCTGAACCGCTCTTTGTTTCCTTATCATACTCTACATGAACGACACTTACCTTACCTGTCTCATCAAGCTCATAAGATGTACATTTTACAAAATAAGCTCCCATAAGCCTTACTTCATTACCGGGATAGAGTCTGAAATATTTTTTAGGAGGATCTATCATAAAATCATCTCGTTCAATATAGAGTTCCTTTCCAAATTTCATGGTCCTTGAACCAAGCTCCGGATTTTCCATATTATTCGGTATTTCAAGTTCTTCAACTTCTCCTTCGGGATAGTTGTCTATGACAAGTTTTATAGGATCGAGTACCGCCATGATACGAGATTTCTTTAACTTAAGATCCTCTCTTATACAATACTCAAGCATAGCGGAATCTACCGAAGAATTAGCCTTTGATATACCGCATAATTCAACAAACTTCCATATAGCCTCTTTGGTATATCCTCTTCTTCTTAGAGCCGCTATGGACACAAGTCTTGGATCGTCCCATCCATCTACGATCTTATCTTCCACAAGCTTTTTGATATATCTTTTTCCGGTTATGACATTGGTAAGGTAGAGTTTTGCAAATTCTATCTGTCTGGGTGGATTTTCATACTCACACTCATTAACGAACCACTCATATAAAGGTCTGTGATCCTCAAATTCCAATGTACAAAGACTGTGACTTATACCCTCTATCGCATCTTCAAGAGGATGTGCAAAGTCATACATAGGATAGATACAATACTTATCCTTTGTATTATGGTGCGGAATATGAGCTACCCTGTAAATTACAGGATCTCTCATATTGATATTGCCTGCCGACATATCTATTTGCTCTTAAAACCTTCTCTCCGTCAGAGTATTTGCCCTCTTTCATTTCTTCAAAAAGTTTCAGATTCTCTTCTATACTTCTGTTTCTGTAAGGACTCTCTTTTCCCGGTGTATTATAGTCTCCCCTATATTCTTTTATCTCCTGAGCCGTGAGATCGCACACATAAGCCTTACCTTTTTTTATTAAAAGTACAGCCTTTTCATACATTTCTTCAAAGTAATCGGAGGCATAAAACAATCTGTCATCATATACGGCACCAAGCCAGTCAACATCTTCCTTTATGGAATCGACAAATTCTATCTTTTCTTTTGTAGGATTGGTATCATCAAATCTTAAATTAAAACTTCCGCCGTATTTTTTAGCCAAGCCGTAATTAAGTATTATGGACTTTGCATGACCTATATGCAAATATCCGTTCGGCTCCGGTGGAAATCTGGTCTTTACCGTATTATATCTTCCGGTCTCAAGATCTTTATCTATCTCCATCTCGATGAAGTTTTTAGAAACAACTTCCTTTTCACTCAGCTCTTCTTTAAGCATTTCTTTATCCTGCATAACATATCTCCTTATGATTATGTACAAAATACCGTTGCATAATTTTCTCGCACTATTTATCTAAAAGTCAGTCTTTATATTTTTAATATAAATATATTATATAGTGCAGATTTTGTCATATATTTTATTTATAATACATACCAAAACGATCATGACTTTGAAGTAGAGAAATATTCTTACATTTATATATTATTTATTTTGCATGATTATTATAATTCTATCACCTTCATACTTGCATATTCCAATTTTTCTTTTTCAATTATATCAAGTATTTTTTCTTTATCTTCTTCATTCATGCACCACGAGAAACCGCAACCTGCCGAAATGATCTGCGGTGTGGGTATGAGCCTTCCCAAATCATAAGGTTTACATGCTTTTTCAAATGCTATCGAATCCATGGTAGTGTCAAAAGTTATGATCAATTTCATATTTGCCTTACTCATATTACGATCCTCCGACTGTTATAGATAATATCAAATACAGCATATCAGTATTATGATTTTTTAATTATACTTTTTTATCATAAGTGTTTTTACTGAGAGCATAATTACAAATACACTTTTATACGATATATCAGATCACTTATGACTGTTTAAAAACTACATGTATGCACCCTTTGCATTAACCAGCTTAGGTCTGTATCCTTCTTGTTTTAATCTTCCTACTATGGCATTCTTATGTTCTGTACCATATGCTTCTATAGTAAGTCTAAGCTCAACTGCCGCATTTCTGTTTATACTTACAAACTGGTTATGTTCAAGTTTAACAACATTGCCCTTTTCACTCGCAAGTATAGCGGATACTTTAGCAAGCTCACCCGGCTTATCCGGAAGAAGGACAGATACCGTAAAGATTCTGTCTCTTTGTATAAGTCCGTGCTGTATAAGGGAAGACATGGTAATTACGTCCATGTTCCCTCCGCTTAATATACAGACTATTTTTTTATTTAACATCAAGATGTTTAAGTGCCGCTACTGTAAGCAGTCCGGAATTCTCAGCTATCATTTTATGATTTTCCACTATATCCAAAAAGCTTACTATAAGTTCTTCATCTTCTATGGTTATTATATCATCTACATTTTCTTTTATATAGGGGAATAAGAGATCTCCGCCTCTTTTAACGGCAGTACCGTCAGCTATGGTATCAGCCTTATCAAGCGTAACTATCTTTCCTGCCTTTAATGAGGACTTTATACAATCGGCATTTGCAGGCTCCACTCCAATCACCTTGATATTCGGATTTATTAATTTTGCCAAAGTCGCAACGCCTGTAATAAGTCCGCCGCCGCCTATTGGTACCAGTATTATATCAACAGCGGGAAGTTCATCTATGATCTCCATAGCCACGCTTCCCTGACCGGTTGCAACGTCAAGATCATTGAAAGGATGTACAAAACATGCTCCTGTTTCATCAGCTATCCTGTATGCGGCAGCGCAGGCATCGTCGAATACATCACCCTCCAAAACGACTTGTGCACCGTAAGCTTTGGTTCTGTTGATCTTAATAAGAGGAGTTACCGTGGGCATACAGACAGTAGCTTTTACATTAGCCAGTTTTGCCGCATAAGCCAGACCTTGAGCATGATTTCCCGCACTTGCCGTTATAAGACCGTTACTTTTTTCCGCATCACTTAGCGTTGATATCTTATAATATGCTCCTCTTAACTTATAAGCACCGGTATATTGCATATTTTCCGGTTTAAAATAAATCGTGTTTCCGGATTGCTTTGAAAAAAACTCACTATATATAAGTTTTGTTTCTATAGTTACTTCCTTAACGGTTTGTGTAGCATTCTTAAATTTTTCTAATGTTAATTTTTCCATCCGCTGCCTTTCTTATATTTATTACTTATTTAATTTCTTTTTGTTACATTTTATACCTTAAAAAAACTATAACTTGACTTTATAATAATACCTGAAAATCTTATATTTTTTTGTAAAATACTGTCTTTTATTTTATTACTTTATAATAAAACGATTCAGTATTTATATTATGTTATTTATCATCCGCAGTAGTGTTTTTTTCTATATTAAACAGTGCATCGACAAATTCTTTCGGGTTGAATTTATTCAGATCGTCTATTTTTTCTCCGACACCTATATATTTGACAGGTATTCCAAGCTCCGCCTGTATGGCAACCGCTATACCGCCTTTTGCTGTTCCGTCAAGTTTCGTAAGTATTATACCGGTGATATCCGCCACTTCACTGAATTGCTTTGCCTGCTCTATAGCATTTTGACCTGTGGTACCGTCCAATACAAGCAAGGTCTCCCTATATGCATCTGGATACTCCTTATCAATGATCCTGTTGATCTTTTTAAGCTCTTCCATGAGATTTTTCTTATTATGAAGTCTTCCTGCGGTATCGCAAATAAGCAGGTCCACATCTCTTGCCTTGGCGGCTGAGCAGGCATCAAATACGACCGCAGCAGGATCTGAACCCTCTTGTTGTGCAATTATATCCACTCCGGCTCTGTATGTCCACTCCCTTAACTGGTCTATGGCACCGGCTCTGAAAGTATCAGCCGCAGCGACAAGCACTCTTCTTCCGGATTCTTTGAACTGTCCTGCGAGCTTGCCGACCGATGTTGTTTTTCCAACACCGTTTACACCTATTATTAACAGAACCGATTTCCTGTTTTCAAATTCGTAGGCATTGGCACAAAGCTCCATTCGCTCCATTATACTGCTTATAAGTATCTCCTTACATTCAGCCGGATCCTTGATATGCAGATCTTTTACCTTACGCTTTATTTCCTCTATTATATTACTGGAAGTCTTTATTCCTATATCTCCCATGATAAGTATCTCTTCAAGTTCATCATAGAAATCATCATCTATGGAATCATACCCCAAGAATACACTCTCTATACCGCTTACGATAGCATTTCTCGTCTTACTCAAGCCTGCTACCAATTTACCAAAAAAACCTTTTTTCTTCTCTTCCATAAATATTTCTCCTTATTTATCAGATAACTCTTCCTCTACCAGGTTTACGGATACTAACGTAGATATTCCCTTTTCCTGCATAGTTATACCATAAAGTCTATCGGCACTTACCATAGTACCTCTTCTATGTGTGATTACTATAAACTGAGTTCTGTTACTGAGCTTATGCAAGTAATTCGCAAATCTATCTACATTGGAATCATCCAATGCCGCTTCTATCTCATCCAACAAAGCAAACGGAGAAGGTTTTAAGTTTTGTATTGCAAAAAGAAGCGATATAGCTGTAAGCGCCTTCTCACCGCCTGAAAGTTGCATCATATTTTGAAGCTTTTTACCCGGAGGTTGAGATATGATGCTGATACCGGCTTCCAGCAGATCCACATCTTCTTCAAGTTTCAATATTCCGGCTCCACCACCGAAAAGCTCGACAAAAACTTTATTGAACTGTTCATTGATCTCAACAAATTTTTCAGCAAATTGTTTTCTCATAAGTTCATCAAGATTTTCTATGATTTCTACAAGAGAAGCTTCTGCGCTTATTATATCCTCATATTGAGTCTTCATAAGTTCATACCTATCCGATACTTCTCTGTATTCCTCAATAGAATGAACATTGATATCTCCCAGTTCTTTTATCTGCTTTTTAATATCAATAATAATCTTTTGAACATCCGATAAAGGTAATCCCGAAGGCTCAATCTTTTCAAAAAGCTCCTTAGCCGTACTTAGGGTTAATTCATATTCCTGCCACATATAGTTTGAAAGCTGAGCAAGTCTTTCTTCTATTTTTTCTTTTTGTGTGGAAAGTCTGTAGGTTTCCTTTTCAAGCCCTGAAATAGACCTGCTTAGTTCATCCTTTTGGGAAAAAGCCTCTTTTTGCTTTTTCAGTTGTTCCGACTTAAGATCCGAGTATTTAAGCTCCTCTTCTTTTAATGCAGCCACCTGTACTCTTAATTCATCTATCTTGATCTTACTTGAACTTATATCATCCTTTCTTTTAAGCAATAAGTCCTTATTTGCTTCTTTTTCTTTAAAAAGTACTACCTTATCTTCTTCAAGTTTTTGGATCTCAAGCTTTAATCTATCTATATTTTCATTATTAAAACTTATACTGTGAGAAATACCGGATATACTAAGTCTTGTGTCGGAAAGCTTTCGCAATATATCATCTCTCTCATGCCTGTACCCTTGAATACCCGATTCCGCTTCACTTACATCAATTTCTATTTTTTTGTGAATATTTTGTATATTCTCAAGTTCTTTTATAAGTCCAAGCTTTTCATTTGACAGAATCTTTTCTTCCTCTTCGAGTTTTGCCCTCTCCTCAATAAATTCAAGTCCCGAGGCATTATTATCCTTTAATTTCTTCTCATAAGCATCTACGCTTACACTGAGCGCAGATACCTCTACTTGCATTTCATGCAGGATATTATTCAATTCATTTCTGCTTTTTTTAAGTTTTTCATAGCTATTATTTTGACTTTCAAGCTCAAGACTTAAGATTTCCTCTTCTCTATGTATCTTTTCTATACTTGATTCAAGTTCCTCAAGCTCTCTTTTTCTACCCAAAAGATTACTTGCATTCTTATAAGCACCTCCGCTTATGGAACCTCCGGTATTAAAAAGGTCTCCCTCAAGGGTTACAAGTCTATACTCATATCTGTACTTCTTAGCTATTATTACAGCTTTGTCTATATCCGAAACTACTATTATACGACCTAGCAAATTCGATACCAATGAAGAGTACATCGCATCTGCCGATACCAATTTTGAAGCGGTTCCCAATACTCCGTCTTCTTTTAATATAGGTATATCTTTTAAGTCCTTACTTTCCCTTACAGCACTTAAAGGTACAAATGTTGCTCTTCCGAACTTGTTTTTTTTCAAATATTCTATCAGATCCTTTGCAGTCTCTTCTGTATCGGTAACAATATTTTGTATTCTTCCTCCCAGTGCCGTTTCTATAGCTATCTCATACCTTTTTTCTGTCTTAATTATTTCCGCTACGACTCCGTGTACTCCTTTTTGTGAAAAAGAATTGTTTTCCATTATTCTTTTTACAGAAGTTCCGTAACCTTCGTATTTTTCAGCGATATTTTTAAGACTCTCAAGCTTAGCGCTGTAATGTTGATTTTCCTTTTGCAGTCTTGATAAGTTATTATTCTTCTCATTTATTTCTAAAGATTTTTCCCTTATCTGTTTTAATATCTCATCAAGTTTTTCCTTGTTTCGCTTCTCTTCCTCCCTCAACTTGAAGAGTTTTTGTCTTTCACTGTCAAACTCGGATCTTATCTTACTTTCACTGGTTTTAATATCTATGATCTTTTGAGCGGCTTCACTTTTTCTTATGCGTATCTGCTCTATCAAAGTCTCGTACTTTTGATTTCTGGTAAGCAGAGATGACTTTTCATTTAGACTTTTTTTAATATCTCACTTTTATTATTGGATATGTCTTTTTCAACATCCGAAATAAATGTATTTTTTGATATTATTTCATCTTCGAATTTTTCTATCAGTGCATTTTGCTGTTCCAGTTTCTTATTAAGACTTTCAATGTCATCACGGTATTTAATTATCTCATTATTCTTTTTCTCAATATCCAAAGACATATCATGCAGTCTTAACTCAATATTTCTTTCATTTTGCTGATTATAATTGATCTGCTCCGTATATAAAGCCACTTTACCCTCATAGTCACTTATTTCAAGGTTGGTATCATTTATATGGCTTTTTACACTGTCTATATCCTCATCCAGCTTTTGTACAGCACCGTCAAGCTCTTCATATCTTTTATTTAAGGCTTCAAGATCTTTATTAAGTCTTTCAAGGTCTTCAAGGGCTATAACTTCCTGCTCGCTTGTTTTTACGGACTCTTGCCTTAACTTATCGGTCTCATTGACGAATATATTGATATCGTGATATTTTAGTTCTTCTCTAAGATCAAGATACTTTCTTGCCGTCTTTGACTGTTCTTCCAACGGTCCCACCTGTCTTGAAAGCTCCGATAGTATATCTTTTACTCTTATAAGATTTTCTCTTTCATTTTCAAGTTTTTTCTCAGCCAAAAGTTTTCTTCTTTTATATTTTGTGATACCGGCAGCTTCATCAAAAAGCTCTCTTCTGTCTTCGGCCTTTCCGCTTAATATTTTTTCTACCTGACCCTGACCTATTATAGAATATCCGTCTTTTCCTATACCCGTATCAAAAAAAAGTTCGCTTATATCCTTAAGTCTGCATGCGGAACCGTTGATCATATATTCACTCTCTCCGGAACGATATATACGTCTTGATACCGTGATCTCTTCATAACTTATATCAAGAGAGTGATCGGAATTATCCAAAGTTATTGCAACATAAGCAAAGCCCTGCGGCTTTCGAATCTGAGTACCTGCAAATATTACATCCTGCATATTCCCGCCTCGAAGCTGCTTGGCACTTTGTTCGCCGAGTACCCATCTTACCGCATCGGCAACATTACTTTTACCTGAACCGTTAGGACCGACTATGCCTGTGATACCCTCGTGAAAGTCCAGTACTATTTTATTCGCAAATGATTTAAAACCGTGTATCTCTATTCTTTTTAAGTACATACCGGGCTCCTACTTAAAATCCTTCTTTATTGCACCAAGCTTTTCAAGTGCTTTAAAAGCTGCCATCTGCTCAGCTTCTTTTTTACTGTGTCCGCTCGCCTTACCCATCATTTTACCATCTATATATACCGCACTGGAGAAAAGCTTTTCATGGTCCGGACCGGCTTCTTCAAGTAATTTATACTCCAGTGTGTTTACACCGTCTTTTTGAACTATTTCTTGTAAGATCGTCTTGCTATCATAAAAGAACACCTTATTATCCACATCATTTAATATATAGTTTAAGATCAATTCTTTTGCATTAGCAAAACCACCATCCAAATATACTGCCCCTATGAGTGCCTCAAAACAGTCTGATATTATGCTGGGTCTTTCTCTTCCTCCCGTTGTCTCTTCACCCTTACCGAGCAAAACGAATTCTCCAAGCCTTATCTGTTTTGAACAATAATTAAGAGCCGCTTCACATACAAAACTTGCACGAAGCTTACTTAATTCTCCTTCTGTTTTATCCTTATATTTTTCATATAAAAATTCACTGCTAACAAGCTCAAGCACCGCATCACCCAGGAATTCAAGCCTTTCGTTTGATCCCTTTTTTCCCATGCCCTTTTCATTGGCATAGGAACTGTGTATAAGCGCCTGCTTTAACAATGCTTTATTATTGAATTTATAGCCTATGATCTCTTGAAATTCTTTTAATTTTATACTCAATTTAGATCCCTCTTTTTAGCAAAAGTCGCATTAAAAACACACAATATTTAATGCGACTTTACTTTTGATATTTACTCTGTCTTAGCCATACTTGCTTCTATAAGAGAAGTAATATTTTGTTCATCAAAGCTTATACACTGAAGTATAGCCTTGCTTATCTCGTTTGCCTTGGAATTACCGTGAGCCTTTATTACAAGTCCTTTAAGTCCGAGCATAGGAGCACCGCCTTGCCCCTGTTCGCTTGAATCGAATTTCTTAAGTTTTCTTTTTAAAGCTGATTTTATAAGTAATGCACCTATTTTTGTTAAAAAGTTTTCTGTCAATGCATTTTTTATTTCTGAAAGCAGGGTCTTTCCTACTCCCTCGTATAATTTAAGTATAACATTTCCGGTGAATGCCTCACATACAATTACATCACAATCACCTGATGGTATCTCTCTAGCTTCTATACTGCCGGTAAAATTGATATCTCTACTTTTCTTTAACAAAGGAAATGTCTCTTTTACCAAAGCATTACCCTTTTCCTCTTCGGCTCCTATATTTACTATACCTACCTTAGGCTTATCTATACCGAATACCTTTTCCATATAGATAGAACCCATCTTGGCAAATTGTACAAGGTGTTCCGCTCTTGCATCAACATTGGCCCCGCAGTCAATAAGCAGTGATACACCTTTTTTTGTAGGAAGTACAGGTGCCAGAGCAGCTCTTAATACTCCCTTGATCCTACCTACTATAAGCTGTCCTCCCACCAGTACCGCACCGGTACTTCCTGCGGATACAAAAGCCCCTGCTTTTCCTTCTTTTACAAGATTCATACCCACAACTATTGAAGAATCTTTTTTGGTACGCACAGCCATGACCGGAGCTTCTTCATTGGTTATAATTTCATTTGACTCAACTACAGATACCCTATCTTTCGGTAAGGACAGTTTTTCTATCAGACTCTCTATTAAATCTTTTTTACCCACTAATTTTATAAAAAGGTTTTGACTATTCTCAAGCGCAAGTTTTGCACCCTTTACTATCTCTTCACCCGAATAGTCTCCGCCCATAACATCAAGAGCAACCGTTAACATATAAATCTCCTATAATTATTATTCCCGCTTAAATAAAAAAGAGCTTGCAAGCGCAAACTCTACTTTATTTGACTAGTCAACTGATACTATCTCACGCTTGTTGTAAGAACCACATGACTTGCATACTCTATGAGGCATCATTAAGGCACCACATTTGCTGCACTTTGCAAGATTAACAGCTGCCATCTTCCAACTAGCTCTTCTTTTATCTCTTCTAGCACTTGAAGATTTGTTCTTTGGACAAATAGACATAGATAACACCTCCTTACCTTTATGTCATAACTCTACAAATTATACCTGTATAGCAAAGATTTGTCAAATATTTTCTTCACTATATTTTAATTACTTTTAATTACTCCAAATATTCTATTTCCACCAAGGTAAGACCTCTTGCCGGCATAGTCTGACCTGCCGAAATTCTGTTCTTTGATGTGAAAATATTATTAACATGCTCCGGAGGATATACACCGATGCCAACCTTTATCAGAGTTCCGGCAATTATTCTTATCATATTGTACAAGAATCCGTCCCCCCTTATTACAATGGTGATCATTTCATCATCTTCTAATATTTCCAAAGAATATATGGTTCTTACAGTAGAAGTTGCCTGTGTTTTTTGTGAACAGAAACTTACAAAATCATGTGTTCCTATAAAATATGATGTAGCCTCTCTCATTTTATCAACATCAAGCCTAAAATAACAAAAATAAGCATACAAACGCTCCGTAGGTATATCTATCTTTCTGTTAAGTATCCTATATGTATATGTTTTTATACAATCCCTTTTTCTCGGATGCCAGTCCGCTTCCACCTCGTCCGACTCTTGTATCCTTATATCATCCGGCAGTCTTTGATTAATTGCAAATGCGAACTTATCCGCCCTCATTCTCATATTAGTATCAAATACCGCTACATTACCGTAAGCATGCACTCCGGAATCAGTCCTGCTTGCTCCTATGACCTCTATCTCTTCACCGCACAATTCACTTATCTTTTTATTCAGTACTTCCTCTACGGTGATTCCGTTCGGTTGTTTTTGCCAACCGCAGTAATTGGTTCCGTCGTATGAAACTATCAATCTTATCCTACGCATATCTTCCCCTAAAAACTCTTATAGCTATAGTAAGCAGTAAATACAGTATACAAAATACATATACTATATGATCGGCTGACTTGTATTTTAACGGTTTCATCTTGGTCCTTCCGTCTCCCCCATGGTAGCATCTTGCTTCCATAGCCATGGCAAGGTCGGTTGCTCTCCTTATAGCAGAGATAAAAAGCGGCACCAGCAAGGGTATCATAGCCTTAGCTCTTGCAATAACACCTCCGCTTGTAAAATCAGCTCCTCTTGCCATCTGTGCTTTCATTATTTTATCCGTTTCTTCTAAAAGTATGGGGATAAATCTTAAGGCTATCGACATCATCATAGCTATCTCATGTACAGGCACGGAAAATCTTTTAAGAAAACCCAATCCTTTTTCCATACCGTCTGTCAGTGCGTTAGGCGTGGTCGTAAGTGTCAGTACGGATGAACCGAGCACCAGATATATAAGTCTAAGTCCCATAAATATTCCCATTTTTAAGCCTTCTTTTGTTACAGTAAATATATAGAATTTCCATATCACTTCACCCGGTGTCAGGAACATATTAAAGCCTACACTCATAAGAAGCAGCATAATAACCGATTTAAGACCCCTGAACATAAACTTTAGAGGCACTCTTGAAGATAACAGAACAATGCACAATACCATAGTTGAAAGAAGATAGGAATATACATCATCAGCTATAAAAAGTGCTATGATAAAGATCATAGTAAAAAAAAAGCTTGGTTCTCGGATCCAGTCTGTGGATCTTTGAATCTATCGGATAGTATTGACCTATAGTTATATCTCTAATCATTTATTAATTTCTCTTTCTTTATCTATTAATCGTATAAGTGCTTCCCTGGCTTCACTGAGCCTGGTAATATCCGTATCTATATCTATTCCCTCTTTTTTCAGTCTATGAACCAAATATGTGATCTGCGGTGCTCTAAGACCTATCTTTTCAAGTTCTTTATAATTTTTGAACACAGATTTGGGCGTATCATCATAGATTATCTCCGACTTATTCATCACTATCAATCTGTCAACATACTTTGCAACATCTTCCATACTGTGTGATACCAATATTATGGAAATTCCGGTTTTTTCTTTTAATCCGGCAATAGTTCCAAGTATTTCATCCCTGGCTTTCGGGTCCAGTCCGGCACTGGGTTCATCTAATATCAGGTATTCCGGTTTCATAGCCAAAACACCTGCTATCGCCACCCTTCTTTTTTGTCCTCCGGAAAGCTCAAAAGGAGACTTTGTATAATGAGATTCTTTCATTCCGACCATAGCCAAGGCTTCTTTTGCCCTCTCCTTAGCCTCCTCGCTGCTAAGGCCAAGGTTCCTAGGTCCAAAACACACATCAGAGAGCACATCCACTTCAAAAAGCTGATGCTCCGGATACTGGAATACCAAACCGACTTTTTGTCTTAAAGTTTTCATGTCGTAATTTTTCTCATATATACTTTTACCGTCATACAAAATATCTCCCGCAGTAGCCTTAAGCAGACCGTTCAGAAGTTGAACCAGAGTAGATTTACCCGATCCCGTTTGCCCTATTATACCGATAAATTCATTTTTTTCTATTTTAAGATCGATATTCTTGATCGCACAATGCTCAAAAGCAGTTCCCTGTCCATAAGTGAAAGCGATATTTTTCAATTCGATAGACATCTTTAATCCCCTCGATAATTCAACAAACTTATTGTTTGTTTTATAAATAATATAATTAATGTTATAGTTTAACCTCTAAATTATCAGTTCTGTTTTGTAATTTAGGAACCACCTTTTCCACAAATTCATCTATACTGAGTATTGTATCATCTATATCAAGTCCGTATTCTTTTAATTCATGGGCAAGCTCCGTAACCTGAGGTACGTCAAGTCTGTAGGATTTCAACTCATCCACTCTTTTAAATACCTCTTTAGGAGTTCCGTCCATAACTATATTTCCCTCAACCATTACTATGACCCTGTCGGCTTCTATGACCTCTTCCATATAGTGAGTTATAAGCACGATACTGATATTTTCATCTTTGTTGAGCCTTATTATGGTATCAATAACTTCCTTTCTTGCCTTAGGGTCAAGCATGGCTGTGGGCTCATCAAGTACTATACATCTTGGTTTCATAGCCATTATTCCGGCAATGGCAACACGTTGTTTTTGACCTCCGGAAAGTCTGTTGGGAGAATTATTTCTGTACTCAAGCATATTTACCGCTTCAAGACTTTTTGTTACTCTATCCTCTATCTTTGCACTTTCCACACCTAAATTCTCAGGCCCGAAAGCAACATCTTCTTCCACAACATTTGCAATGATCTGATTATCCGGATTTTGAAAAACCATTCCAACAGTCTTTCTTATTTCCAGAAGTTTTCCTTCATCCGTAGTTACTATATTATCGACCCACACTGTACCTTCGGTAGGTAAAAGTATTGCATTCATGTGTTTTGCAAGTGTAGACTTTCCCGAACCGTTATGTCCAAGTACTGCAACAAAATCACCTGCCTTTATATCCAGATCAAGTTCATTTATAGCTCTGTTTGTTTCTATGATCTCATTATGCTCATCTCTTTTCACATAATCGTATATTAGTTTAACAAACTTAATAATTCCCATCCATACTCCTTAAATATCTTATCTTTAAGTTATAACTTTTTATATATACCCAAAGATATCTTTGCTTACCGGAAACTTACCCTTTGATTATATAGAATGTAATTTCCATCCTGCACATATTAACACTAAAAAAGTCATATCACAAGTACAATATATGATACTATTGTCTACTTTATTTTACACTTACAAAAAGCCAGTTAATAAGTGAATTGTAAATATCATTAATCGTATAAGCCTTACCTAACTCTGATATGCTTTAATACTTATCTTTAAGCTCTTTTGCCATATTCAATAAAATTTCATTAGAATTAAGTTTTGGATCTTCAAGGACAGCCTCAAGCAAGTTACCCAGTACCTCCCCTATAACAGGACCTTTTTCTATACCAAGTTGCATCAGATCATCGCCCTTTATATCAAGCATTGCTATGGAGATCGCATCCTGTCTTAATTCTATTTCATTTATTTTTTTATCTATTAAACTAAGCAACTCCTCAGACTCGTTAAATTTATTCGAAAGCAGTCTTTTTATATATATAAGATCCCTGAATCTGTCAAATCCTATCTTGGATAATAGTTTTCTTATATCGCTATCTTTATCTGAAAGTATTATATGTATTGAGTCAACTAATGTAAATACCTTAGTAAATGTATCTTTGTCAACTTTTAATTCTTTTAATGTATGTTTTGCAAGATCAGCTGTCAGGTCCTTCATAAATAAAGTCCAGGCAATATGTCTTTTTGTTTCTTTTCCCTTTATAATTATCATGTCAATATAAGAACTTTTTTTTATAGAATCAAAACTTGGTGAAATATATTTATACAGACCGGTATTGTATACTTCCTTTATATAGTAAGCATTTTTCGAACAAATGATCTTGTCCAATTCTATAAATACTCTCTCCTTGCTTACAAGCTTAAGTTTTTCCGCAAGTTCGCAAATAGCGTATTTCGTATTATCTTCAATACAAAATCCAAGTACAGCCGCAAATCTTACGGCTCTTAACATTCTTAAAGCATCTTCATTAAATCTTTCAACCGCATTACCTACACAGTTTACTCTTTTTGCCTTTATATCCTCAACACCTGCGAACAGATCGATCAAGCCGTCTTTATATGAATATGCCATGGCATTGATAGTAAAATCTCTTCTTTTTAGATCTTCTTCAAGGCTTTTACTGAATTCAACCGTATTCGGATGTCTGCCGTCTTCATATTCCCCGTCAACCCTGTAAGTAGTTATCTCATAAGTATTTTTATCTATCAATACGGAAACTGTCCCGTGCTTTATACCTGTATCTATAGTTTTTTTAAAAACTCTTTTTATATCCTGTGGCAATGCCGAGGTGGTTATATCCCAGTCTTTCGGCTTGATCCCAAGTATGCTGTCCCTTACGCAACCTCCAACTATATAGGCTTCATAACCTGCTTTTTCCAATTCTTCAATTATTTGTTCTACATCCTTTGGTATATCTATATACATACTTATACCTCCAAAACCTGTAAATACTTCCTACCAAACAACAAAGCTGCTGCAATAAGCCATTATACTTTTTGCAGCAGCTCCTCTCCAATACATAAATATAAAAGTTCTTAAATTAATCAAGCTCAACAATATTAACCGGGTCTTCAGTTATATTTGAATACGGTTTGATCTCAGATCCGGTAACTTCATAATATAGCCTTGCCGCAATACTTCCCTGCACACAGTAGTCCTTGCTGACCTTAAACTCAAGTTCAATTTTTTCTCCGGCCTTAAGCACCGGTATGAACCACGTTATATGCTCATCCCCATTTACATAACCGTATTCACCTCTTGAGTCATTATGAGAATAATAATGTGTATATGCAGGCATATACTCTCTTACTCTAAGACCTAGCAAATCTTTGTTATATATATTTTCCAACTTTATATGATAGGTGATTATCGCTCCGTCTTTTGCATTATTAGCTGAAATATCAGCCCCATCCACATCTTCTGAAATAACGAACCTGACAAAATCACCGAGTTTATCAGAATGATCAAGTCTGTATTTTTCCGATTTGTTAACTGAAGCTGTATTTTCCGAAGAAGCAGGACTTATATTTCTAAGATTATTGTTTCCAATACCTGAGCTTGAGCTTTCCGATTCTCTACTGCCCGAACTTGTGCTGCCTGAGCTTGCGCTTCCCGAACTCGTACTTCCCGAACTTGTACTTTCCGGACTTGTACCTCCGTGATCCGGTACAAAAGTCCCGGAATCGTACCTGTTGACGAATACAAACATATTATTTTGTACTACTCCCAATGAAGTACTATATCCGTTCACGGGAGTCTCTTGTTTTACATACCATTGTACAGACGAATAATTTTCGGCACTTGAGGGACTTGCAACAGATGGGGTAGCCGGCAATATATCATACTCACTTATACTCCAGCTATACTCCCAGTTATTAGCCGCACTTAACCTGACTAAAGAAGAATAGGGTTCATTATTCTTATAAAGTCTTACGTCAACATATTCAGGTATATTACCGACACCTTCCCATATGATTTTTGTTCCTATATTGGTGTAAATAGTTTCATCCGCATACCTGATCATATTAAGAGTGGCTGTCTTACTGTATATTATATTACCCTCTTCAGGCACATAAGTACCTACTCCTACCGTAGGCTGTATCCCCTCCGAAGGCATATCATAACAATACAAATGGGATATTGTATTGATCGTTGAAGAAGCCTCCGGTTTTTCTCCAACCTGTACATCATAACTTAAAACAAGATCCGTATTCATATTACCTATATAATCTGTAAGATCGATCTTAAATTCCAAATTATAATTGTCCTCGTTAACCTGAACTCTTCTAAAATCAACAATATCACCGTAATTTATTCTTTCATTTCCCAAATACACGAGCTCTTGCGGAAGACTTTCAACTATTTTTATAGTTTGAGTCCCCACGGTATCCAATCTTTTGATCCTGACCGTATATCTTATCGTATCTCCCTGTCTTGCATCCGATTCTTTATCAGATGTTCTGCTTACAGTTGCCACAGGGGCATCCACAACTGCCTGCACTGTAGCAACAAGTGCTAAAACCGATCCTATTATCAAGCATAGGAACATGGAAATACCGAATAAACTAAACTTATTTTTATTTTGGTACACTCCCTTTATATATCTCATATCGTCCTCTATCAATCTCAACTGATTGTATTTTATTTGTTAAAGCCTTTATACTCTTCATCTATACCGGGTACATCTTCTATTTGTTCATTGAAATCCTGCTTATGTCTTATAGTCAGATCACTTTCAACATCATTTAGTTTTTTCCCAATATACATATACACTATGATGCCCGCTATAAAGAAGAAAGCTATGATCGAAAATTCTATAATATTCCTAATATGCATCCCTAACTCCTAATATAAGTAAAAATATTATTTTTTTGAATATAACTTTTTCTCTATTTCATTTCGCTTTCTTTTGATCCACATTAGTGCGGCTACCATCGGCTTAAGTACGATAGCATACCACCATGACAAAGCTATGGCTCCAAGTCCCGCAAATACATCCAGAATATTTACTCCCGCATAAAAAGCCACAGCGGTATCTGCACCTATATTGGCAGCTTTTATACCTGCTTGATCTACGACACGATCGTCACTTGCAGAATTTTCTTCCTCGAGCACCTGTTTAGAACTTGTTTCGGATATATCTACACTTTTATTTACATTTTCTTGAGATACAGTATCTTTTTGAAGATCTTTTTTATCCGTATTATAAGCCTTATTATCTTTTTTTATTGCTCCGTTAGCTTTCTGCGAAGGATTCGAAGATTTAGAGTTCTCTGAAAGAGGAGGTATCACCTCTTCCTGGTAATGCGGATGATCGGGATATTTTGTACACACTCTGTATCTATGTCCCTCTTTTGTTTTAGTAGGATTAACATCCACTATCCATGCACCCCAAACATGCCCTGTAGCTTCTATCGTCTCTACATGGCTTTCTCCGCATATCTTACACTTATAAAGTCTTTCTCCGTCCGTATGCTCTCCCGCTCTACGAACCACACTTATTTCATACTCATGTTCCAAATGTGTACCGACTTTAACATCCTGTGCATAAACGTTCTTTACGTTAAATACACAAATACACAGAGCAAATATCATGCTCATTTTAATTAATTTCTTATGCATCAACACTACTCCCTAATCACATAACTATACAACAATCTTTGTAATAGCTTCCTTTAACTTATTATAATACGTCCTTCCTACCGGAATAACAACTCCATCAACTAAGGTCAATTCAGTATATGTAAAGTTTTTTATTGCAGATATTGCTACCATAAAGGATCTGTGTACCCTTATAAAACCCTTGCTAAATAATAAATTCTCTAACTTACCTATAGTTGACACAAACTCAAAACTCCTATTACTGTAATGCACCGTGATTATCTTACCGTTGACCTCAAAATATTTTATCGACAATACCGGTATATTTCTATACTCACCTATTCCGGTAAATAACATATACTCCTTAGTCTTTTCTTTTGCTACAGCAATAGAATCCAAAATTATTTTTTCAACTCTTTTTATATCAGTTTCACCCTTAACTATATAATTAAAAGCCCTTACGTCAAAGGCACCCGGCATATGATCTTTGGAACAGGTAAGAAATATTATCTCTCCCTTATATGAATTCTCCCTTATATTTTTGGCAAAATCCATGCCGTTTATCCCCGGCATATTTATATCCAATATCATTATGTCTATAAGATTAAGCTTATCTTCCATATCAAAAAGCAATCGTGAAACACTATCATATGAGATAAGTTCGGTATCTTCTTCATGTGCATCAACTATAACATCATTTATTATTTCAGAGTATTTCTTTATGTCAACAGGATTATCATCACATATTATAACCCTCATAAAAACTCCTTAATATTATTCCGTCTCTTCCTTATGCTTTTTAAGTAAGGCATTGATTCTTCCGGCAGGAAGCATAAGCTCACTTATGGATGAATCGTGATTTAAATTATCTATTATAAGAGCTATATACTTACTTATATCAACATTTACATAATAAGGTTTGCTTAAAAGCTGAGGTGATTGATAAACCAGATTCGTTGTAAAAATAGCATCTATCAATCCCTGTTCATAATATTTATCAAACTTCGCAAGCCCACCTGTAAATAATCCGAATGTTGCGCAAACAAATACTCTTCTTGCCTTTCTTGTCTTAAGTTCCTTTGCAACATCTAAAACGCTCTCACCCGATGATATCATATCATCAACAACTATAAGGTCTTTACCTTCAACACTTCCGCCTAAAAATTCATGTGCTATAATAGGGTTTCTACCATCCACTACCTTGGTGTAATCCCTTCTTTTGTAAAACATACCCACATCAAGTCCCAACATATTGGCAAAATATATCGCCCTGTTCATACCGCCCTCATCCGGGCTTATTATCATCATGTGGTCCGAATCTATAGTAATATCTTTTTGAGATTTGACCAAAGCCTTTATAAACTGATATATAGGCTGTACCGTCTCAAATCCCTTAAGAGGAATCGCATTTTGAACTCTCGGGTCATGTGCATCAAATGTTATAATGTTATCCACACCCATGGATATAAGTTCCTGAAGGGCAACCGCACAATCAAGTGACTCTCTTCCGGATCTTTATGCTGTCTTCCTTCATAAAGGAAAGGCATAATAACTGTTATTCTTCTTGCCTTGCCTGCTATCGCCGCTATAATACGTTTCAGATCCTGAAAATGATCGTCCGGAGACATATGGTTCGTCTTTCCGAATAAAGAGTAGGTCATGCTGTAATTACATACATCAACCATCAGATAAAGATCGTCACCTCTTACCGATATATCGATCGTTCCTTTTGCCTCACCGGATCCGAACCTGTTGATAGTACTTGGAATAATATATGAGTCCCTTTGATAGCCGTTAAAAACTATATCGGATTTTAAACTTTGCTCTCTATCATTTCTCCAAGCAACCAAATATTCATCGACCCTCTTAGCCAGGTCTTCGCAACTTTCTAGTGGTACCAGACCTAACGGACCTACCGGTATAGTTTCTATTTTTTTATCTTTATTGCCCATGTGTCCTCCAAGTAATGTAGATTATTTTCGACATGACATAAGAAAGCAAACAATCTACAACTTTTGCTTTCTTATATCTTCTCCGTATAATTTTATAATATCATAACTGCTTAAAGAATCTTGATACTATCCTATCCGAATAATTATCCCTAAGTAACTTAAGGGATAAATTAGTCGATATGATAGTAGACTTCTCAGCATTTATCCTATGGTTTATTATATAAAATAACTGCGTACTTGTAAAGGTATTAACTAATTCTGTTCCCAAATCATCTATAATAAGTACATCATCTTCCATTATATGTTCATTAATTTCCTTGGCAAACATATCATCTTCCATCTTTGCACGGGCAACATACTCAAAAAGTTCTGCCGCACTTAAATAAATTGCCGAATAATACTTGTCTATAAGCTCTTTTGTTATACAATTCGACAAAAATGTCTTTCCAACCCCTGTATTACCTATAAAAATTATATTTTCATGTTTTTCCGGAAAATTTTCAACAAAATTCTTACAAAACACTACTATTTCTTCCATGTATTTTCTTACAGTGGTTCCAAGTTCTTTTTCTATATGCTTATCATCAAAATATTCATATGAAAATGTTTGGAAGTTCTCACGCTCAAGTATCTTTTGTATATTAGACTTCTCATACAAAAGTTTCCTGACTTTATCATTAAAGCATCTGCATTTTTTACCGTCAACAAAGCCCGTATCCTTGCAAAGATCGCATTTGTATCCAAGTTCCGTATAGTCATCTGAAAATCCGTGCTTTCTTAAAAGCAATATTTTTTTTGCTTTAATATCTTCTATATCTTTAGACAACTTATCAAAAATTGTATTATCCTTTTTTTCTCTGATGCTTAAATAGCTTTCTAAAGCCAGTTTGCCCGATTCCAAATTAAGTGTTTTAAGTTCCGGTATCTTTTGATAGACTTCCTCTATCCTTTCTTCTCTTTTTGCTCTTTCTTCAGCTTGTATCCTGTCATATTCTCTGAGTATGGCTTGATATTGTGAATTACTTAACCCCATCTAAACTCCCTCTTATCTTACTTTGATTAAGTCTTTGCCTAAGTCTTTCATTGATCAGGTTATTGAGATCATCCTCATTATCATCTCTTTGTTCAAAATTAATAAATTTATTGTTGCTTTTTACACTTTGTCTTGTTTTTTGTGTTCCAACAGTCTTTATCCTGTCTTTTTTAATATCCTTAAGATGTATATCATCTATACTTTTAATTCCCAGTTTATACCACCTGCTTAGTATGGAGTCTGCGTAATGGAAGCTGGGTTTTTGTGCATTTAACAAGGTCCTGTCACATGCCTCTTTTATAATATCTACAGAGAAAGCATACTCCTGAAGCCACTTGTTCATATAAGAGACCTCTCCGCTTCCGGGAAGTCTGGAATTTATTCCGAACGCCTTCATGATCTCCCAAACTTCTTTCGGATATATATTTGCGGATTTTTTTGCTTTTTCTATAGTATCTATTCCCTTCTCATACCAATCTATCGCGATCTTTTCCATGTACCTGAGCGAAGTCTTTCCTTTTTCAACACAACTTTCAACCATATATTCTATAAGATCGGCTGACATTTCGAGACTTTCATACATATATGCTACTCTTTCCACGTCATGTTGGCTTAAATTCTTCTTTATATACATTTGTATAAAATAAAGAAGTGTACCGAACTCCTCATCTTGACCTAATTTTATACTGTCTATTGCTTTTTTTTGCGGTATGACATCTATTTCTTCCGTGACCTCTATAGGCTCTTCTTCTGCTATATATTCCTCTGTAAGATCTTCTTCATAATCATGATTCGATCCCGACTGCGTGTCATACTCATCTTCGTATTCCGATTCATATTCATCTTCATACTCCGAATCTTCATGATGCTCTGCCTGAGACATATCCTCTAAATATTCTTCGAATTCATCATCACTTTCCAAAGACTCTTCAGTATCATAAATATCCTTTTCTTCTGTTACATCTTCTATATCTTCGGAGTGATCTAAAAAAACAGGACTTTTTTCTTCATTTACAATACTATCTTCCTTCACAGCTTGAGCTTCATCAGTACTGTCGATAATGATCAGATCATGTCTCGTCCAATAATTCAACGCATGCCTTACATCATTTTCTGTAAGCTCAACATCACAGGCTATATCTGCCAGCCTGAGTTCTTTTCTTGCGTTATATAAAAGATATAAATATACTTTAATATAATCTCCGTTAGCCCTCGGCATATAATCTCTTATGAATTCACCGGATACGACCGCTATATCTTTTGGATCTATATTTTTTAAATCAATTTTCATACATAACCCCTATATATTTCTTTTATAGACCGATATTATAAATATACCGAAACCAAATTCGTTTCTTTTCTTACTATATAGGATACCATAGTGTGAGAAAAAATAAATCCACAACTTTTTTCAAGAATGTGGATAAATTTGTGTGTATTTATAAAATGCTTTTTATTAAATTCCCAGTATATCTTCACCTAACTTATATATGTCTCCGGCACCCATAGTGATACATATATCACCTTCATTAAGATGGGAAAGTACAAAACTCTCTATTTCATCAAAAGTCGGAAAATAAAATGCTTTTTTATGCTCCTTATTTATCAAACTTTCAATATCTTTTGAACTGATACCTAAAGTATCTTTTTCTCTTGCTGCATATATATCTGCCAAAACTACTATATCAGCCTTGGATAAAACCTTTGCAAAATCATCCAAAAGCGCCTTTGTTCTACTGTAAGTATGAGGTTGGAACACAACACACAGCTTTTCGTGCTTTATTTTTTTTGCTGCATCTATAGTTGCCTCTATTTCTCCCGGATGATGTGCATAATCATCAATTATAGTCAGCCCCTTTACAACACCCTTTATTTCGAATCTTCGATTAACACCTTTATAGGCTTCAAGACCTTTTTTAATATCTTCTATACTTACGTTAAGTGCATAAGCTGTTGCTATAGCCGCCAAAGCATTTGATACATTATGTTCTCCATATACGGATAATTTTATTTTTTCTACATATCTGTCTTCTATATACAGTTCAAACTCAGCTTTTCCGTCTGAATCGTAATTTATATTTTTCGCATGGACATGACCTTTATCAAGACCGAAACTGTATACCTTTCCGGAAAAATCTTTTAATAACTCTTCTTTATCGGATATATTTTCATTAATGATCAATATACCATTATGATTAAGCTTATCGATAAATCTTTTAAATGAATATCTTATATCCTCAAGATCTTTAAAAAAGTCAAGATGATCCGCCTCTATATTAAGTACTATCTCAACATTAGGATCAAGCTCAAGAAAGCTGTTGGTATATTCACAAGCTTCTGTCAAAAATATATCTTCTTTGCCCAACTTAAGATTTCCTCCTATTAAAGGAAGTATACCTCCCACGCTTATGGTAGGCTCTCTTTTTGCATCTATAAGAATTTGGCTGAGCATGGAAGTCGTACTTGTCTTTCCATGAGTTCCGCTTACTCCTATAGAGTATTTATAATCCTTCATGATATCTGATAAAGACTCGCACGATTCACCAAAGGTATATTAAGCTCAAGTGCCTTCTTATACTCGGGATTATCTTTTGATATAGCTGCCGTATATACTACATAATCTATACTTGGAGTTATATTTTCTTCTACTTGTGTATAATTAATCTTTATACCGTCTTTTTCCATTTTTTTTGTAAGTTCCGATTCTTTAATATCCGAACCGTTTACATCTATTCCTTTTTGTACAAGTATTCTTGCCAAAGCACTCATACTTATACCGCCTATTCCTATAAAATATATATGTTTCGCTTTGCTGAAATCAACATGTGCAAGATCCATATTTCCTCCAAAGTAATGTATAGCTTTTAAAAATTTTATAACAGTTTGGCAATACGAGATCGTATCATAGTATGTAAATATAATTTATACCGTTTTTGTTTTGTAAAACGGCACTAATTATGCAAATTCCATACATGCTTTATTATAACAGGATCCGCATTGCTAAACTGTTGATTTTTTGAATATTTCAAAAATACTCTTTTATTTATTTGAATATAACATTTCTGTACTTTTCAAGTACTATCGAAAGTAAACTTCCGAGAATACCTACAGATATAACTTCTCCAATACCTACGGTGATCATCATATACCATATCATATCTTCGGCACCGTAAGCATATTTAATACAAAGGGAACTACCAATGCATTGATAACTATGGGGCTTAAATATGCAAGTACTTTTTTATCCCTGAAAAAATAGCTTATATACGCTGCTAAAAGACTTGCCAGACTACCGAAGACCACATCCCATATCATTGCGCCTCCAAAAGCATTGGCAAGTAAACAACCTATAAATATCCCGGGTACCGCTGCAGGTGTAAATATAGGTAAAACACACAAGGCTTCACTAACCCTCACTTGTACGGGACCGTAACTGATCGGTGCAAATATCAATGTAAGTACCACGTATATAGCTGCGATCACTGCTGCATAGGCAATATAAAGTGCATCCTTATTTTTAAAATTTGTCATATCTTTTCTCCTTAGTTTTTTTTAATGTGTGGATGGTCTCGAACACACAATTGACTTGCAGAGTATAGCACAGCACGGGCATTATATCAATTATTATCTTACTTTTTTTATAATTTCATCAATTATCCTGCTCATATTTTTATTCATTTCATTGATCGTAATGTCGGCATATTTTTTATAAAGCGGCGTTCTTTCGTAATACAGATCCCTTAAGGTCTGTCCTTCCTGTAGGCTCACACCTCTTTCTTCCAGATTTCCCAGTCTGCTTCTCAAGGCATAGTATGAAAGTTCCAGATATATTACCGTGCTTATACTTTTCAAATGCTCCATCGCTTCCTCTCCGTATATAACACTTCCGCCCGGAGCGATCACATGGTCTTCCAAGTCAAGCCCGGCATTGACATCATTCTCTATTTTTCTGAATCCCTCTACACCATGTTCGTTAATTATTTCCTTCAGTAATTTATTGTATTTTTGCTGTATCACCAGATCGACATCCACAAAGCTCATATTGAGTCTTTTGGCTAGAACGACACCTATTGAGCTTTTTCCGGCTGCCGGCATTCCTATAAGCGTTATATTGCTCTTCATTTTACCCCCTCATAGACTGAGCTGCCACTGAGAGCGCAGGTACCAATTGTTTTTTTCTTGAAACAACACCCGTGAGTCTTACTATATCTTCACTTGTTTCGCTTACAACATCCGCAGTAAATGCACCTGCCGCCATTGTAGCCGCTTTATTTCCTATACATAAGAGCCTGGTACTTTGTTCCAGTATATTGGTAAGCATGAAATACATCATGTCTTCCTCTCTCTCATCGTATATATTTTTAATGTACGGTAAAAGTTTGAACTTAATTCCGTAAGCTCATCCTCATTAAGTGAGCTTATCTGACCTATTCCCACAACAAACTTACCCATATTGAATTTTTTGTAATCTTGTGAAAATATCTGTTCATCCGTTTTATTTTTAAGATTACTTGCAGAAGCAAACATCTTATTAGCATAAGGTTCAAGCTCGATTTGAGCGATCTTGGCAAGAGCCTCAGCCGTATCCTTATCTAATTGCGTACAAGTCGGAGATCTGAACAATAAGGTATCCGAAATAATAGCGGAACATAAAAGACCGGCTATGCTCTTCGTAACCTTGACCTTCTTTTCCTGGAACATCTGATATATAATAGTTGCCGTACATCCCACAGGCTGGTTTCTAAAATAAACCGGTCCTATGGTATTGATGCCTCCGATTCTGTGGTGGTCTATGATCTCGACAACATTTGCGGTACTCATACCTTCTACCGCTTGACTCATTTCATTATGGTCTACAAGTATTATCCTCTTACCCTTTGCACCGAGCAAGTTTCTTCTTGAGATCATTCCCAAATACTTCCCGGTCTTGTCAACGATAGGGAAATATCTGTGTCTGACACTTGCCATGACCTCTGTAACTTCATCAAGATAATCATCTTCCGTAAATGTAAGAAGGTCCTTAGTGGCCATAAGTGCTTTATAGGCATGGACTGGTTTATAAGCCTTGCAGCGGTAAATGTATCAAAAGGTGTTGCTATGATAGTAATATCTCTTTCTTTGGCAATTTTTTTGATAGTATTCGATACGGTCGCACCGTCACAAACTATAAGGCAACTTGCTCCCATCTCTATAGCACATAGCTGTGATTCGTATCTGTTTCCCAGTATCACCAGGTCTCCGTTTTCTATATAGTTCTCCATTACGTCGGGATTGGCAGCGGCTATAAGTACCTTACCCTTATCAAAGCAATTTTTTTCATTACCTACTATAAGCTTACCATCTATAGTTTCTTTGATATTGGAATATTGTGTCTTAGCTTTTGCCAAGATATTGCTGTCATATATATTCATATATGAGCTGGCTATATCGTTACCGGTTATTACTCCCTCAAGTACACCTTCTTCAGAAATAGAAGGCAGAGTTATACCGGCTACACCTATGTCACGCATTATGTTCCATGCTTTTTTTAACGAAAACTCCTTATTGACAGGAGGCGTACGCCTGTATTCAACGTCCTTTATCTGAGTCTTTACGGTTGTTATAAGCCTTGGTTCTTTTTCATCAAAATACTCGAGTACAAACCTTGTCTCCTCATTGATCTCTCCCGCTCTTCTGGGTTCAAAGTTCTTACCTTCTGTTTTTTGTTTAAGATATGCGTAGGCTATCGCAGAACATATAGAATCCGTATCAGGATTTCTATGGCCTACTATAAAAGTTTTCTGCTCTGTCATATTCCCTCCATGTTTTTTATTAAGCTTACTATATCTATCATTATATACAAAATTCCATTTAAATACGAGTCTTTTTTTTACATTTTAATTATTTTTATATATAAAAAACCCATTTTTTTTTTTGCCAATAATGTATATACTATAATTTTAACAGAAAAAAATTAACAGCAATAAATACATACTGCATATCTTAAAGTCTCTGTTCACCTATAAAATACCACATTCTTTTGCAACAAGTTTAAAACTTTCAAGCGAATTTAATATCGTTGCTTTACTTACACAATATGCGATCCTGACGTAACCGCTACATTCAAAAGCCGAGCCGCTTACCAATAATATTCTGTGTTCTTTACATTTTTCTATAAAAGCTTTCTCTTCTATAGGTGACTTTAAAAATATATAAAATCCTCCTTCCGGAAAAATCATTTCGAATCCGAGTTTTTTAAGTTCATTGTATAATACTGTCCTGTTATTGGCGTAAAAATTCACGTCTACTCTTGCATCCGGACAGGCTTCTATAACTTTTTGCATAAGCGAAGGGGCATTTACACATCCTATAGCTCTGTTTGATATGGTACAGGCTCCTATAAGTTCTTTATAAGATATACATTCTTTTGGTATCAGCAACCAACCTATTCTTTCTCCCGCTAATGATAAGGACTTAGAATATGAGTATGCCACAACGGAATCTTCAATAATATCCGGTATCCAGGGAACTTTTTTTTCAACATATACAAGCTCTCTGTAAGGCTCATCTGATATTGTAATTATATCTATTTCGTATTTTTTACAACACTTCCTTATACAGCTGTTGATTTCTTTCAGTACATTTTCCGAATATATCATACCAGTGGGATTATTCGGTGAATTTATTATTACCGCCTTGGTTTTTTTACTTACAGCAGCTTCCAGACTTTCTTTATCCGGCAAGAATCCGTTACTTGAGGTATCTATACTTATAAGTTTTCCGTTATAATTCTCCACATAAGTTTTGTATTCCAAAAAATAAGGTGCAAAACAAATCACCTCGTCGCCTTCATCAAGAATGGATTTTAATATTATATTAAGCGCCGATGCCGCACCTACCGTCATAATAAGATCATTATAAGTGTATGATGTGTTAAATCGCTTATTTATATATCTTGCTATACTTTCTCTTGTACTTTCAAAACCCGCATTACTCATATATCTGTGGGTATCGGGTGTATCTTTACTTATTATCTCGATCATAGTCTGCTTAAGTTCATCCGGTATCTTTGCATTCGGATTACCCAAACTGAAATCATAAACCTTATCTTCTCCGAATTGTTTCTTTAATTTATTTCCTTCTTCAAACATCTTTCTGATTTGAGAATTCCCTGAGAGCATTTTATTTAATTTGTTTGAAATTATCATTCTTATCTCCTAAACTTTTTAAAAATACCGATATGTATATGAATACCGATATTCCAAGATAAAACCAGGTCGTAGGATTGGAAAACCAGGTCGTAAAAAAAGCCAGCATTAAATACAGAGTTATTTGAGCATATATCAAATATATTATTGGATTGTTTTTTGTATACAGCAATCTTTCAAGTACATATATGACAGTTCCCAATAATATACCGAAGAGTATGATCCCTACTATACCCAGATCATAATAAGCATCGTAGATCAGTGTAAGTGTACTGAGTTCTTCTTTCACCACATATATGTGAAAATCAGCAAGTGACGGAATGTAAAACTTTAGTCCCGTAAGTGCTATAATAGGATACAGTGATTTTAATCCAAAACTGAAACTGCTCAGATTGTTGACCAGATAGTTAAAGTTATCATAATTGTTACTTATATAGATATAGGGCTGACTTATAAAAATAGGCAAATCATATCTCATTTCAAAAATAGAATTAAGATATTCCACATCATGACTTCTCGCAACAGTCAAGATCACATACATTACCGACAACAGTAAAAATGTATATATTATCAACTTTAACGGTATGTCTTTTTTTATTGCAATTATTGTCAAAACAGCACATATAAGTGCAAAAATAAGCTGAAATCTCGATACACAGAGTATAGGTATAAGCACCGATATCAATATACATGTTGATATTACTGTGATTTTTATTTTACTTAATTTTTCGGAATATAATGTATAAATTACTGAAACAGAGGGTATCAGTACACAAGAGACGGTAAAATAATGCACTCCTCTTATATGAAAGTATGAGTATGCATGAGGTACTCCCCTTACAAAAAAAGGGATATACGAAAGTACCGCAACTTCTGTTATAAAAGCACCTAAGGATACTACGGTAAGTAAAATCACGGATACGAATATTATATTTAATTGTCTTTTACTTATACCTGCTTTAATCTCGGCTACACTCTTTTTATTTTTTTCATACTTGAATCTTCTGTTTAAAATACAATAAGTTATATAGGGACAAATATATGCGAGATAAAGGCAGAGCCATGTAAGCGGTGACCATTTATTTGCAGATATGACAGCTTAAAACAAGCTATCCCCTGAGCCGCTACAAAACCCAGTCCGTATATTCCCGGAAGATCCAGCAGGTTGGAACTTTCCTTGTATCTTTTTCTGTAAATATATATAGCAGCGAATATTAAGACAATCCCGGATACCTTATTAAAAGATATCCGGGAAAGTATATAACTTACTATATATGCTATTGTATATACTAGCATCTTTCCTCCAAAAACGCTCTTACTTTACTTTCACTTTCCAATGCCATCACCTTTTCTTCCATCTCTTTCAGAGCTTTAATATCGGTATCAATTACAAGTTTTCTGCTCTTTAGCACATAGGAAGCACTCATTGAAAATTCATCCAGTCCCCAGTACAGCAATAAAGGTATGAGTTTGGGATCCGCTGCCGCCTCACCGCACATACCTACCTGTATTCCTGCCTTATTGGCTTCACTTATTATATGTTTGATAGCTCTTAATACCGCAGGGTTAAATACTGAATACAGATAAGATACCTTATCGTTTCCTCTGTCTACAGACATTGTATACTGTATAAGATCGTTGGTACCTATACTGAAAAAGTCGACTTCTTTTGCCAATATATCCGATATCAAGGTAGCTGCCGCAGTCTCTATCATTACACCTACCTCAATATTTTTATTATAAGCAATTCCTTGCTCATCCAATCTGCTCTTTTCTTCCTCTATAAGATTCTTAGCCTCATATACCTCTTCTATACTTGTGATCAGAGGGATCATGATCTTAATGTTACCAAAAGCACTTGCACGAAGTAGTGCTCTAAGCTGAGGTCTGTATATATCATCTTTTCTGTCAAGACAGAGTCTTATAGCCCTGTATCCAAGGAAAGGATTCTCATCCTTAGATATATTCATATAAGGGATCTCTTTATCTCCGCCTATGTCCAATGTTCTTATTATTACAGGCTTTCCCTTCATAGCGATCGCAACTTTTTGATAAGCCTCAAATTGCTCTTCTTCATTCGGTATACTGTCTCTGTCCATAAAAAGGAATTCGGTTCTGAACAGCCCTATTCCGTCCGCATCGTATTCAAGCACTTTTTTTACATCCTCGGGCTTTCCTATATTCGCTGCTATCTCGACTTTTTTGCCGTCTTTTGACACAGACTCTTTACCCTTATATGTTTCAAGTATCTTTTTAAATTCTTCCTGTTCTATTTGCTTTTTCTTAAATTCATAAATTATTTCAGGTGAGGGATCGACATGTAATACGCCCTCTTCTCCGTCCATACATATAAGCTCGTTGTTGGATACCTTATCTAAAATATCCGGCACCGAAAGTATAGCCGGTATCTCCAAAGCCCTTGCAAGGATAGCACTGTGTGAAGTGACACCACCGAATTGTGTTATGATACCCGATACCTTATCAGGATCCAGTCCGGCTGTCATTGAAGGAGTAAGATCCTTTGCTATTAATATGCTGTTATCTTCAAGTTCCGAAAGATCGACATCCTCAAGTCCCAGTACGGCTTTTTGCAGTCTTGTTTTTATATCTCTCATATCGGTAGCTCTTTGTTGCATAAGCTCATCGTCCATTGACTCAAAAATACCCGCAAAACGTTCACATACCTCTTCAAGTACATATTCCGAATTAAGCATTTGATTTCTTATTCCTGTCTCGATCTCTGCAATGAGCATGGGATCTGACATAAGAAGTACATGTCCGTAAAGTATTTCGGCTTCTTTATTACCTACTCTTTTTCTCAAAGCATCAGCCATATTTTTACTTTTTTCTTTGGTATATTCCAAAGCTTTATTAAAATGTTCCAGCTCAATTTCAAAGTTATCTATAACTCTTTTTTTGATATCAAGCTCAACATCTTTTATTACTACAGCATTACCAATGCCTATACCTACAGAAGCCCCTATCCCTTTTAACATAAGCTACCTCCTTGAATTATATAAATAACCGTGATCCTTATATGATTTTTATTATTCTATCTCACCAAAACCATTTTCAGCTAAATTAATTATGGCATTAAGTGCTTCTTCTTCATCCTTCCCCTTGCACTCAACTTCTATCTCATCACCCTTTTTTATACAGGCTCCGAGAACACTCAGTACGCTCTTTGCATTAGCCACCGTATTTCCGAATATAATATTTATTTTCGATTCATACTTTAGTGCTTCTTTACATAAGTTACCCGCCGGTCTCAAATGCAAGCCGCTGGCATTTGTCACTGTTATGCTTTTTTTTAACATTTTTTTCCTTTCTTTGAATCTACCCCTTTTATATGATCAAGTAAAATATTACTCAGTACCTCCCTCTTCGGTACTGCTTTTATTGCTTTCTTTTATCGTACTTTTAGTACTTTCCCTCATATTCTCTTTTGTTGAGTTTTTTGTATTTTCTTTTGAACTTTCCTTTTCCTGAGTACTTGAAGGTATCGTAGCCTCTGCTGAAGAACTTTCTTCCGAGCTTACACTTGCCGAAGAAGATGAGCTTTCTTCAGAAGCTTTGGAAACAACTATCTTGCACGGTGTATGTGAATCGACACTATATCCGCTTGGCAAGGTGAATTTAATATCTACATTATGCTCACCTAAGGTAAAATTACTCAGATCTATGCTTGCATTAAGATCCGACTTTCCTAATTTTGCAAGACCTCTCTCCAAACCGCTTACTCCGACAGTAATCGTAGACGGAAGCAATGCATAACTATATAAGCTGTTCGTTCCGGTTAAATTAATATCGGAAAGAGTAATACTTATATTTTTCTTTCCTATCGCTTCAACTTTAAGAGTTACACTGACCTGTGTATTGCCGTCGGCATGAACATTCTCAGGTAAAAAATCGGCAACATCGATCACTATGCTTTTATCAGCTGTGGCTGCGCTTATATCAAGAACACTTGAAGGTATCTCAATCGTCTTAAGTCCGTCCAATACAGCAGGATCACCTGCAACCAGTACAGTATTTGCACTGCTTTGTACACCGGCAAATCTATAGCCTTCCGCAACATTTCCCCCTACATTAAACTTCAGTTCAAGACTTTTACCTTTAAGTATGCTGACTTCATAATTGATTTCCTTGGTTTCTATATCAAGTCTGGTATCATCTATGACCAATTTATTTCCGTTGGCATCAAATAAAACAGGGCTTGCCGTACCCGTCAATTTGTCACTTGCTCCTTCTACGCCTATCTCAACTCCTACAGAGCTTATACCGCCTATAATATTCTGCGGTCCTGTCAGATATATAGTAGATGGATCTAAGCTTATCTCTCCGACTGCATAACCGTCCTGAGGCTCTCCGACTATCCTTGAAGTAAGATCAAAACTCTTTCTTTGCATATCTTCTATATTTACGGTCACCGCCGACGGTCTTGCAACAGGTGCTTCTATAAACAGATCCTTGTTATTAACTACTTCTATTGTAACAGGTACAGAATTCGTAATATCATAGATCTTAGAAAGATCCACGTAAGCTTAATATCTGAAGCTTTGATAATATATTCATCTCTGCTTCTGATCTTATAGGATACACTGATTGTTTCTATACCACCCAGATCGTAAGTCTTACCTGCCGCTTCAATAACATCTCCGTTGATCACCTCTAAACTTACAGTCTTGCTTCTTGTTACTTCAGGGTTAGAAATGCTTATTACCGCTAACCATACGATAGCAGCTATAACTATTGAAAATATTTTTAAACCTAAATTTCTAGTTATCATTTCTTTCATTCGATCTACTTCCTCTCAAAAAACCGAATCTTTGTTTACTTACAGTTGTAGTATTCAATTCGGCGAGTATTGCTCTGAGTTCTTTTCCGTCTTTTATCCTCTTGAGTTCTCCTGATTTTGCTATGGATATTCCTCCGGTCTCTTCGGAAACCACTATTGTAAGCGCATCGGTCACCTCACTTATACCAAGTGCCGCCCTGTGTCTTGTTCCCAGTGCTTTACTTATACTCATATTTGAACTTAAGGGTAGATAACAGGTCGCTGCTATTATTGTATCCGCCTCTATCACGATAGCTCCGTCATGCAACGGAGTATTATGCTCAAATATGTTAATAAGTAATTCTTTGCTGAGTTTTCCGTTTATCATTATTCCGGTATCTTCAATATTCTTTAATGACTGTGTTCCTTCTATTACCATTAAAGCACCGGTCTTATTCTTAGATAATTCTTCACTTGCCTCAACCAATTCGGATATAATATCTCCTGTAAATTCAAACTTTGATCTGCTTTGCAACAAGAAATATTTAAATATATCTCTTCTTCCGAGTTGTTCCAATGCATTCCTTATCTCGGGTTGAAAAATAATGACCATAGCTGTAACAGCAATAGTAGCAACTTTACTTAAGAGCCAAAGTATGGCATCGAATCTGAAAGCCACGGCAATAAGCGTAAAAGCCAAAATAATTCCTATACCTTTAAGAAGGACCCATGCCTTAGTATTTTGTATCCAAAGCAGCACACCATATACTATATATGCAATTAAAGCAATTTCTATAAAATTTGACACAGTTATCCTTGGCATATAAACAAACCAGGACTTTATGGTATCTGCAATATTAAGCATTTTTTTACCTTTCTGTATTTATACATTAATATGTTCTTTTTCGTACTTTTCTTTCTTGTGTGTTGTTGGTAAAGTTTTGTACTTTCTTATCTGAAGCTTTTAAAGACAATTTCGGTACAGCCTTTACATAGTAGTAATAATCATCATCTTCAAACTGGGTATATTCAGTCCTTGTATAATCAACTGCAAATATAAAAAAGTCATAGATATATGCTATTACTATAGAAATTATTATTCCCGCTATAAGTTCCAAAATAGGTACGGACACAGCAAATAAAATATTGCCCACAAATATTACAATGAGCAAAAGCACAAGCCCTACAACCAAAGATATGGTCCTTACATAATCAAATGAAAGCTTCTTGAGCAGGTATATACTTACTAATGTAACAGCAAAAGCAATCACCATTAATATCATAAGTTTATTACCGATGATAGCATTAAGTATTTGAGTGTATTTTTGAGTCAACTCTACTGCCGTAGTATTCACCAAAGTACTTAGATTCTGCTTTATATATACAAATAAATAATACATAAATATACCGCAACTTACAGGTATTATTGATGTGATACTTCCTCCGAGCCCGAGTACAAAAGGCAATACGTAGGGGATCTTAAGAGCAAATAAAACGGGAGTAACGATCAAGATATATGCATCTTTAGGACTGAAACTGTAATAAAGTATTGCTGTAATAAGCAAAAATACAGCAACGATTATAGTCATTTCCAAAGATACTTTATAAATATTGGCAAGTATATATACCGACAATATCATTGCTATAGCTCCGTAAGGCAGTACCGAGCAAAAAAGTGATATTATAATTATCAAATATATATTTTTTGCCGCATCCAGATAAGCCATATTATTGTTAACCAGCAACAAACATATAAGTGTCAATACAAATTTAATAAAGATATTCAAAGCTGTTGAATACTTACTGTAGAATTTTCTCAGACTTTCTTTCATCTCAAGAAGTGTAAGCATTACTTGTTTCCTCCTTGCTTAACATCACTATCATATTTTTTTATACAATATTTTTAATTTTTAGCTATATATACGGCATAGGCTTTTTACCGCCTTGTCATATCTTTTTCATACTTATATACAACGTAATTGCTTCATAAATAAAAAGTCCGATAATATATTGTAAAAATAAATCCTATAAATATATTCATAACATCCATAATATTAACTATATTAAGCATGATCTGAATGCTATATAACAATTCTATAATAAGTATCAACAAAAAACAAAAACTGAAATTGAAAAAGGACTTTATCATAGCTTTCGATATGTAATCTTCCTTAAAATAATCCTTTATATTAAAGCTTTGCTTACCCATTTGCTTTTCATATAGAGATATTTCCGTCATCAATTTTATTTTATCATTGTTTAACATATCTCTCCTCTCAAAATGCCCAAAACCGGACATATTATTACCGGAAGTATACCATAAATATACTCCCGTTGCAAACTGTCCGGTTCAATATTATATTTTTATTCATTCCTGAGTGCATCTATAGGATTCAGACTCGCTGCTCTCGAAGCAGGCATATATCCGAATATCAGTCCTATACTTACAGATACGCTAAATGATATAATTATTGAAGACAAAGCAGGTGTTGCATCTATATTCATCATCGGTCCTATAAGTATACTTACTCCGCTTCCGAGTATGATACCTATGATTCCTCCTATAGTAGTGGTAAGCAATGCTTCGATCACGAATTGCTGCATAATAACGCTCTTTCTCGCACCAAGAGCCTTTCTTATACCTATTTCTTTAGTTCTTTCCGTGACCGAAACAAGCATAATATTCATAACTCCGACACCGGCTACCAGTAGTGATATGCCCGCTATGCCTCCAAGCATCACGCTCATAGTGGCAACCATTGAGTTTAATTGTTTAAGGAGTTCAGCCATCGCATTTACCGTAAAAAAATCCTTGTTTTGGTATACTTCCATGAGCATATCCTGTAAAGCGCTTAGTGCCTGTTGCGTATTTTTAGTATCTGTAGTTGTTAAAGTGTATACAGTGGGAAGCCCTGTCTTCATAGCTTTTATTGCCGTACTGTAAGGTACACATGCGAAATCATCGCTGCCTCCCTTTGTCATGGCATTTTCATCTCTTTTTGCTACAACCCCCACGATTTCATACATCTCACCTTTTAAATTGATCTTTTCACCAACTGCCTCTTTGGGATCTTTAAATAATTTACTTGCCACATAGAATCCTACTACAGCAACTTTTTGTCTGTATGCTATATCCGCATAAGAGATAAACCTTCCGTATGCCATTTTATAAGACTTTATTGCAGCATATTGTTCGCTTATACCGCTTACATTGGTTGATTTAAGCTTATCTTTTCCGTATTTCAAGCCACCGTCTATCATAATATTGGGAGTTACCTGAGAAAATAAAGTTCTGTTTTTATTATAAAAATCATACATATCATCTTCGGTAACTCTTCTTGTATCCATTTGTACAAGGCTTACTGTTATTTGATTGGCTCCTATATCGGAAAACTGACCCATGAGCTGCTTAGTAGAGCCGTTTACTATACTCAGTAGGGTAATAACGGAAGCTACACCTATCACAATACCCAGCATTGTAAGGAAGGTTCGCATTTTATTACCTATCATACTTGAAATGCCAACTTAAATGATTCCAGCATATTCTTCACTGTCTCCGTCAAAATTTATCTTACCGTCATGTATCCTGACGACTCTTTTTGCTTCCATAGCTATGGAATTATCATGGGTGATCATAATTATGGTATTGCCCTCTTCGTGCAATTTTTTAAAAAAACCCAAAACCTGAGTGCTGGTCTTTGAATCAAGAGCTCCTGTAGGTTCGTCCGCCAGTATCAAAGACGGATTTGCGGCTAATGCTCTGGCTATCGAAACTCTTTGCTGTTGTCCGCCCGAAAGTTGATTAGGCATATTATAGGCTTTATCTTTTAAGCCGACTTTTTCAAGTGCAGTAAATGCCCTCTCCTTTCTTTCTTTAACTCCTACATTAGCATACAACAACGGAAGTTCGACATTTTCAACCACCTTAAGTTTCGGAAGCAGATTGTATTGTTGAAAAACAAAACCTATCATTCGGTTTCTTATATCCGCCAATTGATCGTCACTCATATGAGATACGTCTTCGCCCGACAAAAAATAGTCTCCGGAAGTTGCAACATCCAAGGCTCCTATAATATTCATAAGTGTGGACTTACCGCTTCCGGATTTGCCTACGATAGATACGAACTCACCTCTGTCGATATCAAGATTTATATCATCGTTGGCTTTTATCTCTTCACCGCCCAAATGGTAAGACTTTACTATATGTCTCATTTTAATAAGTTCCATACACTAGTACTGTCCTCCCTCTTCGTAGTACTCACCTTCCTCATATTGGTCAGTATCGCTTGATGTATTTTCCACGTATACTTTATCACCCTCCGATAAACCGCTTAATATCTCCACATAATTGGCATTGGCAAGTCCTGTTTTAACATCTACCGCTCTAAAACCTATCGGAACTATACCGTCCGTAGTTGTTACGCTTTCATCCTGAATATATACCTGATTGCCCCTCATAAGTGCAGCCGAAGGTATGCACAATGCATTCTTTGAAGTTCCCAGTAAAATATAAGCTTGTACGTTCATACCCGGAAGCAGTTCGCCCTTTTCATTAAGCTTAACTGTTACCGGATAAGTAGATACTCCGTTATTGTTGGTACTTTCCAGGCTTATATTACTTACAGTTCCGGTATAGGTTTTATCTTTAAAAGCTTCCGACTCGACTCTTACTTCCTGACCTACTTTTATTTTTGAAATATCAACTTCATCAACGGACATTTTGAAAGTATATTCATTCATATCATATATACTTGCCAATGTAGTACTTGCATTATCTTTTCCTGAGTTTGAGCCGATCTTGTCACCGACTTTATAATTTTTTGTTATAACCTGACCTTCTATTGGTGAACTTATAGTGTATTTATCTATACTTTCATTAGCCGATTCAAGTTTTAATTGAGCATTCTCAACTCTTTCTTTGGCATTATCTACATTATCCTCATAACTTCTGAGCATCTTCTCATATGATTCGGATGTAATGGTAAATATAGGTGTTCCCTCTTTGACATAATCTCCCGGATTTACCAAAACCTTTTCCACATCTACAGTAGAAGGTAAGTCTGCAGTGATCTCGGTATCAGTAAGGGGAGCGAATTTTACTTCCGCTGCAGATGTAAAATCTCCTACTTTAACAAAGGCACTTGTATCCGTAGTTAAACCTCCTGGGTTTTCTGCCTGTAAACTTACATATCTTACAAGTCTTCCTCCATCCAATACCTCATCCCTGCTGCTTACACTTGCTACACTTGCACTCAGTTCTTCATTAGTATCGGATAGTATGATCGTAGCCGGACTACCGACTTGTATTTGAACGGCTTCCGTATTAAGAAAGGAATATTTAGCTTCATGGTAGTATCATTATACACATTGGCAAGCTTAGTTCCCGTACTTACTTTATCTCCCGATAATATACTTACTTCTTTTATATAACCGCTTCTGTTAGACTTATAAGTCCTGCCGCTATATTTATTCGATATACTTCCGTAGTCTTTGTTAACATCTTCCAAAGACTTATTGGCTCTGTTTAATGAATTATTTGCATTATCGAGTTCGGATTTTGCTGAAGACACATCTATTTTATATAGAATCTGATCTTTTTCTACTTTATCACCAACTTCGAAATTAGCCTCAATGACCTCTCCGCTGACAAGGGCGGTTATATTGTAGGTATCCTTTGCCTCTATAACACCTGTGGATGAGACCTCAGAATTAATATCTCTTCTTACAACATCCACTACATTGTCCATTCCCTGAGTCATTCCTACCGCAGCCTGCTGATTTCCGCTATTAAAACATGACCATAATATATATGCCAATGCAATTACGATTACCGCTATAACTATATATTTTATTTTTATTTTCTTTAATATATTACTGTTTTTCTTTTTCATACCATTATAATAAATCCTTTATAAGAATTATGATTAGTGCTCATACTACCCTCAAATACCTTTTTTTCGAATATATTCGGGTAATATTAAAATCGAAATTATTATACTATACGACATCCGCTTATTAATAAGAAACCAAAATGAGATCAAAATAGATCTTTAAGATCTTTCATATCTCCAGGTATATACGGAACTTTTATTTATAAAAACGCTACTGTATCGTAGCGTTTTTTTATAAATATTTCTCTTTAAGATATTATAAGTATACGGATAGATCAAATAACATCGTTCTTATTAAATAAACTGTCATTCAATATTCATTGAAAAAATTTTCAAGAAATACCTGAAAGTATTAATCAAAGATATAATCTACTACCGTATATGTTTCTTCTTCGTTGGCAGAAGTAGTCTTTTCAACTATTAAGATAACATCCTCACCTACTTTTAAACTTCCGTATATAGAGAAAGCAAATTGCATATCGGATGAACTAAGTTTGTATTGTATATCCGAACCTTTAATAGTAACAGCTGATGGTGTTAATGTAGAGTTAGACTCATAATATATATTGCCTATCTCGCCGTGAACCACCTGCTTAGAATTTTCGGAATTACCGTCGTATGCCCATACAGCCTTTCCGACGCTTGAATAATATATAACCAGGCCAAAC